>Ga0209050_1000004_pt1 | contig 1600040 bp, 1424 predicted proteins | sample Araplavi_mTSA_r2_FD_184276 | JGI IMG/M metagenome (GOLD analysis project Ga0209050, IMG submission 184276) | Arabidopsis root microbial communities from North Carolina, USA - plate scrape MF_Cvi_mTSA_r2 (SPAdes) (version 2) | ecosystem: Host-associated > Plants > Roots > Endosphere | place... | reverse complement strand
GGGCCGATGCCCATGATCGCCGGGTCGACGCCGGCGTTGGCGTAGGCGGCGATCTTCGCCAGCACCGGCAGGCCCAGGGCCTTGGCCTTGGCGGCGCTCATCAGGATCACCGCGGCGGCGCCGTCGTTCAGCGACGAGGCGTTGCCGGCGGTGACCGTGCCGTCCTTCTTGAAGGCCGGTTTGAGCTTGCCCAGGGATTCGGCGGTGGTGCCGACGCGCGGCTGCTCGTCGGTGGCGAAGGCCACGGGGTCGCCCTTGCGCTGGGGAATCAGGATCGGGGTGATCTCATCGACGAAGCGCCCGCCTTCGATGGCGGCCACGGCCTTCTGCTGCGAGGCGGCGGCAAAGGCGTCCTGGGCTTCGCGGCTGATGCCGTATTTGTCCACCAGGTTCTCGGCGGTGATGCCCATGTGATAGTCGTTGAAGGCGTCCCACAGGCCGTCGCTGATCATGGTGTCGACGATCTGGCTGTGGCCCATACGCAGGCCGGTGCGGGCGCCGGGCAGCACGTAGTTGGCCAGGCTCATGTTTTCCTGGCCGCCGGCGATGATCACCTCGGCGTCGCCGCAGCGGATCGCCTGGGCGCCCAGGTGCAGGGCCTTGAGGCCGGAGCCGCAGACCTTGTTCAGGGTCAGCGCTGGCACCGCGTGGGGCAGGCCGGCCTTGATCGCGGCCTGGCGCGCGGGGTTCTGCCCGGCGCCGGCGGTGAGCACCTGGCCCATGATCACTTCATCGACCTGGGCGCCGTCCAGGCCGGTCTGGGCCAGCAGCTGGCGGATCACCGCGGCGCCGAGATCGACCGCAGGGATATTGGCCAGCGAACCCTGGAAACTGCCGACCGCGGTGCGGGTGGCGGCAACGATTACGACGTCTTGCATGGTCTGGTTGCTCCTCAGGCGAACTGCATTTCAGGCACGTGGGCCGGCACGATCAGCTTGCCGGCGGTCTTGCTGACGATTTCCTCGACGCTCACGCCCGGGGCGCGCTCCTTGAGGATGAACGCGCCGTTCTCGATCTCCAGGTACGCCAGGTCGGTCAGCACGCGCTTGATGCAGTTGGCGCCGGTCAGCGGCAGGCTGCAGCGCGACAGCAGTTTCGACTCGCCGTCTTTCGAGGCGTGGGTCATGGTGACGATGATGTTGTCCGCGCCGGCCACCAGGTCCATGGCGCCGCCCATGCCCTTGACCAGCTTGCCGGGGATCATCCACGAGGCGATGTTGCCCTGCACGTCGACCTCGAAGGCGCCGAGCACGGTGAGGTCGATATGGCCGCCGCGGATCATCGCGAAGGATTCGGCGGAAGAGAAAATCGACGCGCCGACGCGCGCGGTGACGGTCTGCTTGCCGGCGTTGATCATGTCCGCATCGACTTCGTCGTCGGTGGGGAAGGCGCCCATGCCGAGCAGGCCGTTTTCCGATTGCAGCATCACTTCCATGCCGTCGGGGATGTAGTTGGCCACCAGGGTCGGGATGCCGATGCCGAGGTTCACGTAGAAGCCGTCCTGCAGTTCGCGGGCGACGCGTTGAGCCATTTGTTCGCGGGTAAGAGCCATTTTTTTATTCTCCGTCAGTCGTTGGGCGGGCGATTACTTGCGCACGGTGCGCTGTTCGATGCGTTTTTCGAACGTGCCGCAAATGATCCGGTCGACGTAGATGCCGGGGGTGTGGATCTGCGTCGGGTCCAGCTCGCCCGGCTCGACGATTTCTTCGACCTCGACCACGGTGATCTTGCCGGCGGTGGCGGCCAGCGGGTTGAAGTTCTGGGCGGTGTGGCGGTAGACCACGTTGCCGAAGTGGTCGGCTTTCCAGCCTTTGACGATGGCGAAGTCGCCGGTGATGGACTCTTCCATCAGGTAGGCGCGGCCGTTGAATTCACGGGTTTCCTTGCCGTCGGCGACCGGCGTGCCGACGCCGGTGGCGGTGAAGAAGGCCGGGATGCCGGCGCCGCCAGCGCGCATTTTTTCGGCCAGGGTGCCTTGCGGGGTCAGTACCACTTCGATTTCGCCGCTCAGCAGTTGCTTCTCGAACAGGGCGTTTTCACCGACGTAGGAGGCCACTACCTTGCTGATCTGCCGGTCTTCCAGCAGCACGCCGAGGCCGAAGCCGTCGACGCCGCAGTTGTTGGAGACCACGGTCAGGTCGCGGGTGCCGCGACGCTTGATCTCGGCGATCAGGTTTTCCGGAATGCCGCACAGGCCGAAGCCGCCGGAGATCACGGTCATGCCGTCCTTGAGGCCTTCGAGGGCTTCCTCGTAGGACGCCACGCGCTTGTCGAAACCTGCCATCTGCACATCCTCTTGTTATGGGTATTTGCATTGCCAGCCGGCTGGCCGGCCGTATGAAGAGAGTGAGCCGCAGTGTTGCGCCGAGGCATTCATTTGTTAAGTTTATTTTTAAGGTTGATTGATTTATAAAACAGGATAATTAGCTGCAAGCTGCAAGCCGCATCTAGCTTGCAGCTTGCAGCTGATTCTCTCTTGGAGCTTCCTATGACCGTGAAACAGATCCGCGCCTTCCTGGCCGTGGCCCAGAGCCTGAGTTTCGCCGTGGCCTGCGAGCGCCTGCACCTGTCGCAGTCGGCCCTGAGCCTGACCATCAAGGCCCTGGAGGACGGCCTCGGCGGGCGGCTGTTCAGCCGCAATACGCGCAACGTCGCCCTGACCCCGGAAGGCGAGGCCCTGGTGCCCCTGGCGCGGCGCCTGATCGCCGACTGGGACAACGCCGAGGACGAACTGCGCCAGCGTTTTACCCTGCAACGCGGGCGGGTGACCCTGGCGGCCATGCCGTCCTTTGCCGGCAACCTGCTGCCGCCGATTCTCAAGACCTTTCGCGCGCGCTACCCGCAGGTCAACGTCACGGTCAACGACGTGATCAACGAACAGGTGCTGGAGATGGTCCGCGACCGCCAGGTGGAACTGGGGGTGGCCTTCGAACCGCAGCAAAGCGCGTCGCTGCAATTCACCCCGCTGTACATCGACCGCTTTGTCGCCGTGGTGCCCAGCGACTCACCCCTGGCCGACCTGAAGGACATCGACTGGCAGTCGCTGCTGGAACAGCCCTTTATCACCCTGCAACGGCCGTCCACGGTACGGGTGATGCTCGAAGAACATTTGTTGGCGCGGCAGATGAAGTTGCCGGTGGAATTCGAAAGCCATCAGCTGGCGACGGTGGGACGCATGGTCGCCAGCGGCCTTGGCGTCAGTGCGGTGCCGGCCCTGTGCGCCGGGCAGATGCGCGAACTGGGCGCGCGCTGCATCACCCTGCGCGACCCGGTGGTGGAACGCGCCATCGGCGTGCTGACCAAGCCCGGGCATGAGCTGTCGAGCGCGGCCCAGGCGCTGTTCGACATTTTGCGCGGGGCCGGTCTGGCCGAGCGCCTGGCGGTGCTTTCCTAGGAGCTCAGGCGCTCGGCCAGCAGCGGCAACAGTTGCTCGCAGGAGGCGGCGATCTTCAGGTCCAGCAGCTCGTCGGCGCGGGTCTTGCCGAAGTTGATGGCGATCAGCGGCTTGCCCTGGGCGGCCATGACCTTGCACAGGCGAAAGGCCGAATAGGCCATCAGGGACGAGCCCACCACCAGCAGGCCGGCGGCCTGCTCGACGCTGTGCAGGGCCTTGGCCGCAGTGGCCTGGGCCACGTTTTCGCCGAAGAACACCACATCCGGTTTCAGCCGTTCGCCATCGCAATGGGGGCAGCGGGGCAGCTGGAAACGTTCTTCGAACACCGGGTCAAGCAGGGTGTCGCCGTCAGGCGCCTGCACCGCGTCGACACCGGCCAGGTAGGGGTTGTGCAGTTCCAGCAACTGCTGGATCGCCTGCCGATCGCTGCGTTGCGTGCAGTCCAGGCAGACCACCCGGTGCAGGTTGCCGTGCAGTTCGATCACGTCGCGGCTGCCGGCCTGGTCGTGCAGGGTGTCGACGTTCTGGGTGATGACCCCGGCGATCTTCTGTCGCGCCTGCAAATGCGCCAACGCCTCGTGGGCCGCGTTCGGCCGCGCCTGGCGGATCCGCGGCCAGCCGAGCATGGCCCGCGCCCAGTAGCGGCGCCGGGCCTTGGGCTCGGCCAGGAACTCCTGGTACATCATCGGCTGGTTGCCGCGACGCACGCCGTCGTTGTCGCGGTAGTCGGGAATCCCTGAAGGGGTGCTGATGCCGGCGCCGGTGAGGACCATGAAGGGGCGCTCGGCCATCAGTTGTTGTAACTGCTCCAGAGGGGTGTCCAGGGTGTCGGTCATGTGCGTCCTCATGCTCTGGCGGTGGCGCTGCGGACCGCAGCGAGGCCCTACCTTGTGCCTGACGAGGAGTTTAGACAAGGGCGCGGAAGCTGGATGGCTGTGTCGCCGTCCAGCTTCCCGCGGCGGGGATTCAGGAGGACTGCGCGCTGTCGTCCTGGGGTTCTTCGCTGGTTTCTTCTTGCCCCGGCAGTTCGGTGATCACGCTGAAGTCACTGACCTCCACCGCGCCCAGGCCGTAGCCCAGCAGGTGGAAGGAGAAGGCCTTGCGCGATTCCGGGTTGGCGAAGCTGAAGTCCATTTCCAGCGGCTGGTCGGGGGTGACCAGCATCTCTTCCGGCAGGCCCAGGGGCACGTCCTGTTCGCGCTCCTTGCCCTTGAGCAGGATGTAGGCGCTCTGCTGCGGGTCGGCCGAGCGCACGGTGAAGCGCACGCGGGTCAGCGAGCCCTTGGGCATTTCCAGGTACTGCGCGCCGATCAGGTTGTCGGCCCAGTCATCCTTGATCTGCGCTTGCAGCGGGATGATCGCCGGGCTGCCGAACTGGTAGTGCAGGTTCAGCGGCGATTGCAGCAGGGTGCGGTCCAGTCCCTCGGCCCGGGCGCTGATCTGGCGCGCGCGCAGGCCGCCGTACTGGCCCTTGAAGGTGGCGCTGTCGGCGATGAAACCGGTGCTTGAGTAGTAGCGGCAGCGCTGCTGGAAATCGCATTCGGTCAGGGTGCCCTGGCCATCGTGATAACGCAGCTTGCCGTTGGTGTAGGACATGATTTCCCGGCCCAGGGCGTAGTCGCGAAATAGCGAGCGGCCGCTGAGGCTGTCCGGCACCTGGAAGCCGAAGTAGTCGAGCACCGAGGCGCTCAGGTCGACATGGCCGTAGGTCCCGGACTTGAGTCTGGGCAGTTGCGCCTGCTCCGGGGCGAGCATCAGGTTGAAGCCCCAGGACGATGCCAGGCGCACGCCATCGATACCGTGGGATTCGTCCGAGGTGATCACCACCAGGGTGTCCTTCAACACGCCCTGGCGCTCCAGCTGGTCCATGAACTGGCCGATGGCGTCGTCCAGGTAGGCCACGGCGGCTTGCTTGGGTGTGTCGAAGCGGTTGAGGTATTCCTCGGGCGCGGAGTAGGGCTGGTGGGTGCCGACGGTCAACAGGGTGAGCATCCACGGCTGCTTCTGTTTTTTCAGCTGGCCGACATACTCCAGCGCGCCTTCGAAGAAGGCCTTGTCGTCCTTGCCCCAGGGGAAGTCCAGGTAGTTGGCGTTGCTGAACCACTCCAGGCCGTGGGTCGAGTCGAAGCCGATGTGCGGCATGATCTTGTCTTTGGCCATGAAGCGCAGGCCGGCGCCTTGCAGGTAATGGGTATTGAAACCCTGCTTGCGCAGCTGGGCCGGCAGGCAGGCCTGGTTGCGCTGGCTTTGGGTCAGCAGCTCGATGCCCTTGGGCGTACCGTTGTCGAGCTTGTCGTAGTCGCCGCAGAGCATGGCGTACAGGCCGCGGATGGTCTGGTGGCTGTGCAGTACGTAGTCCGGGGTGTTCATGCCGCGTTCGGCCCAGGCGCTGAGCTTGGGCATCAGGTTGTCCTGGTAGCGGCTGTGCAGGGCCTCGCGGTTGGTCTTGATATAGGCGCCGGGAATGCCTTCCAGGGCGATCACCAGCACGTTGCGTGCCTGGCCCGGGGCGGCCAGCAGCGGCTCGCCGTCGAGGTCGAGCTGGGTCAGGCCGGCCATCTGCACCGGCAGTTCGGGCACATCGCCTTCCAGCCATTGTTCCAGCTGCACCTGGCCCTGGCCGGCCGCGGCCGCGAGCAACTGGTGCGGCAGGTTGAACAGGCGCCACTGGTCGGCTTCGCTGGGGTTCAGGTATTGCACGCCGCCATGGGCCAGCCACAGCAGCGCCGGGGCGGTCCAGGCATGGCGCGGCAAGCGTGGGGCGCGGGTGCCGCGGGCCGCCCATTGCACGCCCAGCCACAGCACCAGGCCGGACAGCAGCGCCGCGGCCAGCCAGGGATGAGCCAGGCCACCGCCGGTGGAGTTGCCGACGAACTGTGGGTCGAACAGGTAATGCAGGTCAGAGGCGTTAGGCAGGCGGCCCACGGCGCTGACCAGCTCGGCGCTGGCGATGCTCAGCAGGGCCCACACCAGCAGCACCGGCAAGGCCAGCCACCAGGGCCGGCGGTACAGCAGCAGGGTCAACAGGCCCGCGGTGCCCAGGTCCGAGAGATAACCCAAAGGGTCGGACCAGCCAAGCAGCGCACGCGCCACCAGGGGCACGAGCAGCACCAGGCTCAGCAGTGCGCCAAGGGGAGCCAGGGGATGATGGAAAACACGCCGGATGAAATTCACGAAAAACCTGCCAGTCATTAAATCGTCATGCAAATGTGCGCCATGGTAACAACAGCCGGCGGCAAGACGTTTCTTATTCGACAGGGAAATAAGCTCCCGGGCCGCTGGCGAAACGGCCCTGGGCACTGCAGGGCGGCGGCTTGAAGCCCGTATTCAGGCGCCTGGCGGCGGAGCCAGGGAAGGGAGGATGGCGCTCGGATTTACTATTTCAGAGTGTTTAAAGACGCGCGGCGCCAGGGTTCAGCGCGACCACTTGATGATCAGCCGGGCGAAAAAAGCGCCGCTGACGATCACCGCGAACAACCGCAGGGTCTGCATGGCCAGCACCAGGCCGACATCGGCGTGGGTGTCCACCGCGATGATTGTCATGGCATCCAGGCCGCCGGGGCTGGTGGCGAGGTAGACCGAGAGGAAATCCTTGTCCAGCCAGTGCGCCAGCAGCCAGGCCGACAACGCGCAGAGGGCGATCAGCAGCACCGCGCCAAAGATCATCGCCGGCAGGCGGGTCCAGACGTAGCGCAGGGTCGGCCGGTCGAAGCGCAAGCCGATGTAGCAGCCAATGGCGCCGTAGGCCAGGGCCAGCAGCCAGCCGGGCAGGGTGATGTGCAGCAGCCCGGAGACTTGCAGCGCGCCGCCGATCAGCAGCGGCACCAGCAGGGCCCCGGCCGGCACCCGCGACCCGAGCAGCACGCCGAGCACTATGATGCCCAGGGTCAGGCCGAGGTTGAGCAGGGTGAAGGTCTGCAGCACCACCTCGGTGCTGTGGGCCTGGCTGCCGCCGGCCGGGACGCCGATCCAGTGGCTGGCCAGGGCGCCGATCATCACCACGCACACCACCCGCACGTACTGCATGGTGGCCACCACCCGCGAGTCGGCGCCGAAGTCGTCGGCCATCGCCACCATGGCCGAGGCCGCCCCTGGTGCGGTGCCCCAGGCCGCGGTGCTGGGTGGCAGGCCGCCGAGGCGTACCAGCGCCAGGCCGACCAGGGCGCTGAGGCAGACGGTGAGCAGGGTGGCGAACAGCATCACCGGCCAGGACTGGGCCATCGAGGCCAGCACCGCCATGGTCATGGAGTGGGCGGCCAGGACCCCGACCGAGCCCTGGCCGAGGCGGAAGGCCTGGCGCGGCACGCGGATGCTGGCGCCGCTGACGCCGAAACCGATGGCCACCAGCATCGGCCCGAGGAACTGCCCGGCTGGCACTTGGAAATGTTTCAGCAACTGCCCGGCGCTGCCGGCGAGGATCAGCAGCGCCAGCCATTGCAGGGCAAGGGGCCAGGCGGACAGGGACAAAGGCGAGGGACGAGGCAAGGGCATTCTCCAGCGCGCTGGCCGTTCCTGTTGCGGGATCGTTGCTACCAGCGCTTCGGAGCAAATTATTGATAGCGCAATTGATCAAGTCCAGTTTCTAATTGTGATCAATCAATAACTCTGGTTTATCGATTATGGACCTGCGCGATCTGACCTATTTCGAAACCATCGCCGAGCTCGGCCACCTCGGGCGCGCGGCGCAGAAGCTCAACCGCAGCCAGCCGGCGCTGACCAAAAGCATCCAGCGCCTGGAGGAGTCCTTCGGCACCAAGCTGTTCGAGCGTGACGGGCGGCGGATCAAGCTGACGGCGGTGGGCCTGTTGCTGCAACAGCGCGCCCGGCAGTTGCAGCAGAACATCGCCGAGACCCATCGCGAGGTGCGCGATTTTGCCAGCGGCGTGCTCGGCAATATCCGCCTGGGGTGCGCCGCCAGCATGGCCGAGCACCTGCTGCCGCAGATGACCGCGACCCTGCTGGAGCGGGCCCCGGACATCACCCTGAACCTGGTGATCGGCCAGGACGACGTGCTCCGCGAGTCCCTGCGCTCGGGGCGCCTGGACATGGTGATCTGCCCGCTGTTCGAGGGTGACCCAAACCTGAGCCACCACACCCTGTTCGAAGACCAGGCCGTGGTGGTGGCCAGCCGCGACCACCCGGTGTTCGACACGCCGATGCGCCTGCGCGACCTGTGCGACTACCGCTGGGTGCTGCCGGGAACCGGGGTCTCGGCCCGCCGCTGGATCGACAACGTGTTCCAGAGCCACAAGCTGCCGTTGCCCTCGGTGCAGATCGAGACCAACACCATCTCCCTGCTGCCGCGGCTGATCGCCAAGACCGGGCTGCTGAGCTTCCTGGCCCGGGAAACCCTGGACGACTTCAAGGGCATCGCCCACCTGCGGGAAGTGCCGCTGGCGCAAACCCGCATGCATCGCAGCATCGTGGTGCTGGTGCGGACCGAAGGCTACCTGTCGCCGGCGGCCCAGTTGCTGCTGGATCTGCTCAAGCGGGATGGGCGGCAGTTCTTCACTGCGGGTTAAACACCGACTGGTAACGGGCTACGCATTGCGTGCTTCTGTAGGAGCAGCCGGTCGACGCTCGATTGCTCGCGATAGCCGGCAAAGCCGGCGTAATTGAATGCTGCTGGTCGATCAATGTGCGGGGCTTTCCGTCAGCGAGGCGGGAATGTCCCGCATGGCGTGCAGGACGCGCCACACGTCAATGTGGTCGTCGTGCCGGGCGTAGAACACCAGAAAGGGATAGCGACTCAATGGCCAGTAAAGAAGCCCTGGCAAATCGAGCTCATGGGTGTAGCGGGAAAGGCCTGAGGCCGGATGCCGGGCGATATGCGCATAGGCGGCTTGCAGGTCGTCGATGAAGCCCAAGGCTGCCTGCTCGGCCTGTTGAGCCAGGTAGTAGTCGACAGCGTCTTCTACATCCTGATTGGCCAGGGCCCTTGGAATGACCCGCTGTGCCTTCATTCCTTGCGGACGCTGGCGCGAAGAGCGTCGAAGTAACGATCGTCCACCGGAGTGCCAGGCGCCGATTCAGCACCCGCCAGCAGCAGGCCGCGCAGGTGCTGTCGATCCTGATCCTTGCGGATCAGCTCCCGCACGTACTCGCTGCTGGTGCTGTAGCCCCGCTGGCTGACCTGATCGTCGACGAAGGCCTTGAGGGCTTCTGGCAGGGAAATGTTCATGGTGCTCATGGTTTTGTCCACGTTTGACAAAATTTGCCAAAGTATACGCCTCCAGCCTCACCTTGCCAGCGAGGAACATCAGGGACATGCCGCCGATCCATGGCGCCACGCTGGGCTCCCACCGCAAGGGCCAACCACCAAGCTCGCGGCCAACCGATGCGGTCGTTAGTGTGCCGTTCGCAGTGCCGGTACATGAGTTTCATCGGGGCAACAGACACCGGCTTCAGCGGGTCTCGATCTGCGCCTGCAACTGTCCGCCCACGATAGACACTTCCCGCAACTGCGCTCCGTCGCGGATCACGAACAAGGCATCCATGCCGCGCTCCTGGGCCAACCGCGGTCCCTCTACTTCGCCGAGCACCAGCAGCGCGGTGGCCCAGGCATCGGCCAGCATGCAGTTGGCGGCCACCACGCTGACCGAGGCCAGGCGGTTGTCCAGGGGCGCGCCGGTGGCCGGGTCGAGGGTATGGGCATAGGACTGCCCGGCGATCTCCACCCACCGCCGGTAGTCGCCGGAGGTGGCAATGGCTGCATTGCCCAGCTCCATCATCCCCATGACTTGGCGGACCCCACGCAGGGGTTTCTCCAGGGCCACGGTCCAGGGTTGCCCGGCGGGCTTGCTGCCCCTGGCGCGCATTTCGCCGTCGATCCCCACCAGATAGTCACGGATGCCCGAGGCTTCCAGGGCGCGCGCCAGTTCATCGACGCCAAAACCCTTGGCAATGCCATTGAGGTCCAGGCGCAGTTTCGCCCGCTTGCGCAAGCGGTGGCGCCGGGGTTGCAGCTCCAGGCCGTAGCTGGCGGGGGCGAGGCGCTGCCGGCCCAGCTCGGCCAGCGCCGGCTGATCCAGTGTCCGGGCCGTGGGGCCGAAGCCCCAGCCCTGGACCAGTTCGCCCACGGCGATCTCGAAGGCCCCGGCGGATTGCTCGCTGACCTGCAGCGCCGTGGTGATGACGTGCATCAGTTCCCTGGGCACGCTGACCCAGTGGTGCCTGGGCGCCGAGTTGAGTCGGTTGAGATCGGACGTGGGGTTCCAGCTCGACATCTGTTGCTCAACCCGTTCCACCGCCTGGGCCAGGCGGTCCGCGATGTCTCGGGTAGCGAATCCCGGGGCGGCATAGAACAGCGCGGTGTAGCGGCTACCCATGGTCGGGCCGTTGAGGCTGTAGCGTTGCAGTCCGGCGGTTTCAGTAGATGTCTTCACGGTAACGTCCTTGGGCCTTGAGGGTCAGTACGCTGAGGTTGAGCGGCGCCAGCACTTCGTCCAGGGCCTGGATCACCCCCTTGGCCATGTCCCGGCTGCCGCAGACCAGCACCTGGGCGCCTTTTTCCACCAGCCGGCGTAGCGCCAGGGCATCGGCGAGCAGCCGGTCCTGCACGTAGCCGCGCGCCGGGACCCGGGAGAAGGCCGCGTGCAGGGCGGTCAGGCGTCGGTCGGCCAGATAGCCCTTGAGTTCCGGCTCGTAGAGGAAGTCCGAGGCCGGGTGGCGCCCGCCCCAGTACAGGTGCATCGGTTGCCGGGCCCGGTTGCCGCGGATAAAGCCCGCCAGGGGGCCGATTCCGGTGCCGGCGCCGATCAGGATCACCGGTTGCGAGCCCTGGACCGGACGAAATTGCGGATTGGGCTGGATGAAGCCCTGGATCCGCGCTCCCGCTTGCAGGTCATGGAGAAAGCCTGAGCACAGGCCACCAGGGTGCTTGCGCACGCAGATCTCCAGGACCCCGTCGGCGCTGCTGCTGGCCAGGGAGTAGAAACGCGGCTGCGCAGTGCCGGGGGGCAGGATACCCACCAGGTCGCCGGCCTGGAATTCGGGCAAGCCTTGGCCGCTGCCGTCGGCCGGGGCCTTGAAGCGCAGGATCCGGGTCGGTGCCTGGACCTGGGCGCCATAGGCCACGGACTCGACCAGCTCCAGGTCATGGCTGGGCGGGGTTTGGCTGTGGTGCTGCAAGTCCAGCTCCAGCCCCAGGGCCGCTCCCAGCGCCTGGCCCCAGCGCTGGAACTCCTGGGCGCACTGGCGATGGATGCAGTCCAGGGGCAGCAGGGGGCGCGCACCGCTGGCGGCCAGGGCGTTCTGCACTTGCTCGGCGAAGCCGCAGAAGCGTGGGAACTGACGGTCGCCAAAACCCAGCACGGCAAATGGCAGCCCCGGCCCCGGCGGGTTTTGCCCCAGGCGCGCGAGAAAAGCCGTGGCCGAGGCCGGGGCATCGCCATCGCCGTGGGTGGCCGTGAGAATCAGCAGGTGGCGCGCCTTGGGGTAATCGCTTTGCAACTGGTTCATCGGCGCGCTATGGACCTTGATCCCGGCCATCACCAGGGCCTGGTGCAAGGTGTGGGCAAAGCCCCAGGTGCTGTTGTTCTCGCTGCCCACCAGGATCACGCAGTCGGCGTTGGCGGCCGTGCTGTTGTCGTGGATCGGCGTGGCGCCTTGGCGCCGACGCCACCACAGCCACAGTCCGGTGACGCTCATCAGCGGCACGCCCAGGGCGCAGGTCCCCAGCAGCAGGCCCAGCCACCACAGGCCTTCGCCAGTGTGCAGCCGGTAGATGAGCTCATAGGCCTGATGCGCGCCGGCGTAGGGCTGGAAGGACAGCAGGGCGCCGCTGGCCTGGTCGACATAGCCTTCGCCGGCGGTGGTGCGCAGGCTGTACAGGTCCTGGGGGTTGCCAGGGCTGGGGTAGACCAGCTCGCGCAGGTCATTCAGGTCCAGGGCCTGCAACGCCGGCAGGCTGGCCACCGGCAAGGCCGGGCCGACGCTGAGCAGGGTGGGGACGGCCGGTTCGGCCTGGCTGCCGTCGGCAATCAAGCCGAAGGTGCCGGCCGACAGGTACAACCCGCTCAGGGCCGACAGCAGCAGGCCCAGGGTGGTCAGGCGTCCGAGCTCGGCGTGCCAGCGCTGGCTGAAGCTGCCCCGCAAGGGCCGCAGCAGGTTGCCCCAGCCGCCGACGCGGCGGGCCAGCAACACGGCACCGGAGCACGCCAGCAAAAGCATTGCCAGGGCGCCCAGGGCCGATACGGCGTGGCCCGTCGTGTCGAGAAACAGCGAGCGGTGCAGCTCCTTGACCCAGCGGGCAAACACTGAGGGTGAGTAGGGCGCGAGCACTGCGCCGGTCAGTGGGTCGACCGTGCTGGCCAGCGCCTGGCCGTCCTGGCTGTGGTAGACGATCACCGAGCCCGAGGGCGTGCGCCGGATCTGCTCGATCCCGCTCAGATGGCCGGCAATGCGTCCGGCCAGTTGCCCGACCGAGACTTGCGCCACGGCCGGTTGGGGTGTGTGCAGGCGTTCCAGCGCCGGGTTCAGTGCCAGGGTCGCGCCGCTGATGGCCAGCAGCATCACCAGCAGGGCGGCGATCAGCCCGGGAATCGAGTGCAACGAGCGCAACATGGTTGTGCCTCCTGACGGCGTGGGCATTACAGGTCGTAGCGCAGGGATTGCACGTAGGTGCTGCCGCTGGCCGGCTGGCCTGCGCCCTGGAGTGTCAGGGGCAGGACCACGTCGGCGCGGACATCGCGCTGGTCCTCCACGGCGCTGTCGATGCGGATCTGATACCCGGCGTCGATCAGGCTGTCCGCCAGCTCGGCGCTGACGGTCAGGGTCTCGCCGCTGCCGACGCTGGCACCGCTGATGCCGTCGTACTGGGCGGCGGCCATGCGGCTGCCCCGGGCCCAGTCCGGCAGGTGCTTGTAGTACTTGGCCTTCTTGCCGGCGACCCACAGGGTCTGCTGGTAGGTGCCATTGGCGTCGGTGAGGTAGATCGCCAGGTAAGCGTCATTGCCGCTGTAGTCCTTCAGGCGGGTGGTCAGGGTCACTTCACGGGCCTGGGCCAGCCCGGGCAAGGCCAGAACCGCGGCGAGGCAACTGGCGACGACAAGCTTGTTCATGAGGGTGTCCTTTTCAAGTGATGTGGCTGCAGCCTGAGCCGCTTAGCTGACAGCAACCTGAAGGACGTTGAAAAAACTTCGAGGCCGGGCGAATGGGCTTTTCATGATCTGGCTCCGGCTGTCGGGGGGCGCGTGTGGCTACCCTGATGAGGATTTTGATGGCCAGCTGAATCTTCAGGTTGGCGTCAGGTTCGGCGGTTAAGGTGCGTCACCACACAGATCAGGGGAGGGCGTCATGCGGGTGTTATTGGTCGAGGACGCGGCGGTACTCGGGGAAGCGGTGCGCGAGCAGATTGCCGACGATGGCCACGCCGTGGATTGGGTGCAGCGCCTGGAGCAGGCCCGGGCCAGTGTCGCCAGCACAGCCTACGACCTGATCCTGCTGGACCTGATGCTGCCCGACGGGCGCGGCCTGGAATTTCTGCGCCAGCGCCGCGGTGCCGGAGACGTGACGCCGGTAATCATCCTCACCGCCCAGGACCAGATTTCCGAGCGCATCGCCGGGCTCAACGCCGGTGCCGACGATTACCTGGTCAAGCCCTTCGACTTGTTTGAGCTGTCGGCGCGGGTCGCGGCGGTGGCCCGGCGCTACAGCGGCAACCCCAACCCGCAGATCCACCTCGGCGAGCTGCAGGTGAACATCAGCGCCCGCACCGTGCAGCGCGGTGGCGCCATCATCGATCTCACCGCCCGTGAGTGGGCGGTGTTCGAGGCCTTTGTCCAGCGCCCCAGCGCCTTGCTCTCCAAGTCCCAGCTGGAGGAGCGGCTGTATGCCTTCGGCGCGGAGATCGAGAGCAACACCATCGAGGTCTACGTCAGCCGGCTGCGCAAGAAACTCGGGCGCGAACTGATCGAAACCGTGCGCGGCATGGGCTACCGGCTGATGCCCGCATGAAGCGTCCGACCAGCCTGCAAAAGCGCCTGAGCCTGGGGCTGACCCTGGGCATGACCCTACTCTGGCTGGGGGCCACCGCCGGCACCTGGCTGGCGGTCCAGCATGAGTTGGAAGAAACCTTCGACAGCGCCCTGGAAGCCACGGCCCAGCGCATCCTGCCCCTGGCCGCGCTGGAAATCGGCAACCGTTCCGGGCCGCGCCGGGCCCGACATGTAGCGACCCTGAAGATGGACAGCGAATACCTGACCTACGTGGTGCGCGACGCCGAGGGGCAGATTCTGATGCGCTCCCACGACGCCAAGCTGAAGATCTTCAGCCACCGGCCCAGCCCGGGGTTTACCACCCGGGGCAAATACCGCTTGTACAGCGCCAGCGCCGAGAACGACTCGATCGTCATCGAGATCGCCGAGCCCCTGGCCCAGCGCCGCGAAGCTTCCCGGGAGGCGCTGTTCGCCTTGCTGGTGCCCTTGCTCGGGTTGATTCCCATCAGCCTGCTGGGCACCTGGCTGTTCGTGCGCATCAGCCTGCGCAGCGTCTTGGCCTACCGGCGAGCAGTGGAGGCCCGGGGTGTGGGCGACCTGTCACCAATCAAGGTGGCGCGCCTGCCGGCGGAAATCGATCCCCTGGCCGAAGCGGTCAACCATCTGCTGGAGCGCCTGCGCAAAGCCCTGGAAACCGAGCGCAGCTTTACCGCCAACAGCGCCCATGAATTGCGCACGCCCCTGGCGGCGACCCTGGCGCAGATCCAGCGCCTGCGCCATGAAGCCCCGGAGGGGCCGTTGCAGCTACGGGCGGCGAAGATCGAGAACGCCCTGCGGGAGCTGGCCCGGCTCTCGGAAAAACTCATGCAGCTGGCCAAGGCCGAGGGCGGCGGGCTGTTGTCCGAAACCCCCGAGGACTTGATTCCGCTGCTGGCCCACGGTGTGGAGGAGTGGAATCGCGGCGCTGCGCCGCGCATCCGGCTGCAGTTGCCGCAGACGCCCCGGGTGTGTGCTGCCATCGACCCGGACGCCTTTGGCATCCTGCTGCGCAACTTGATCGAAAACGCCCTGAAGTACGGCGATCCGTTGCAGCCGGTAGACGTCAGCCTTGGCGCCGATGGTTGCCTGCGGGTGGTCAATGGCGGACCGGTGGTGCCGCCGCCAGTGCTGCAACGCCTGACCGAGCGTTTTGTCCGCGGCAACAGCGAGGCCAGCGGCTCCGGCCTGGGGCTGGCGATTGCCCAGAGCATCGTTCACGGCGTGGGCGGCGAACTGCACCTGGCATCACCGGCCAGTGGCCGTTGCGATGGGTTCGAAGTGCGCGTGCAATTTCCCGTGTAGGGCCGGCGTGCGAAGGCGCCGCCGGCTCCAGGGGGTTGGGTCGTGGGGGCGGGCTTACTCGCCGCGAATGTACTGTTCCAGCTGGCGGATCAGGTCGGCCTGTTCGGCGATGGCTTCCTTGACCAGGTCGCCGATCGACAGCAGGCCCAGCAACTGGCCGTCTTCCACCACCGGCAGGTGCCGCAGGTGGCTGTCGGTCATGATGCCCATGCAGGTTTCCACGCTCTGGTGCGAGTCCACGGTGATCACCGGCGAACTCATGATCGCGCTGACCGGCGTGCCCACCGAGGAGCGGCCGTGCAGCACCAGCTTGCGCGCGTAGTCGCGTTCGCTGATCACCCCGACCACTTCACCGTTCTGCATCACGGGCAGGGCGCCGACGTTCTTCTCGGCCATCAGCATCAGCGCCTCGAGCACCATCTGATGGGGCGCGATGGTGTGCACTTGCTGGTTGTGCTTGGCCTTCAACTTCAGTACTTCAGCGACGCTCTTCATGGGGCGCTCCTGTTGTTTTGCCTGGGACGGCCTGGCGCCGCCCCGCGGGGGTCTCTACAGAATCGTAGAGAGTGAACGAAGGGGCAAGGTTGAAAGCGGCGCTCACAGGAGGAAAAACGTCACTGAATCGTTTCTGCCTGGAAAGCGCCCCGTCACGGGGCGTCCAGGCGTTGCTCAATGGTCGAAGCGCGCCAGGGAAAACGCGCTCAAATCGATCTCGCTGCGTCCGTCCACCAGCCGCTGGGCCAGGGCTTCGCCAATCGCCGCCGAGTGCTTGAAGCCGTGGCCGGAACAGGCGCTGACCACCGTGACATTGGCCAGGCGCGGGTGCTCGTCGATGATGAAATGCGAGTCCGGGGTCACGGTGTAGGCGCAGACCGCGGACTTCACCCGTTGCGGCGTCACCCCGGCGATATTGGCCAGCACCAAATCGCGGTACATCGCCTCGCTCTGCGCCGCGCTGACCTGGCGGTCCAGGCTGTCTGGGGTCGAGGTCTCGCTGTACTGCTCGGTGGCGATCTTCATGCTGCCTTCGCCGGGTATCGGCGGGAAGCCGTAGCAGGTCTGCTCGTCGCTGGCGCCGTGGACGATAAAGCTTGGCGAGTGCTCGGGGAAGATCACCGGCTCCGCCAGTTGGTACCAGTACAAGGTCTGCCGGCAGACCCGCAGCAACTTGTCGAACGGCGCGCCGAGCAATTGGCTGGACCACATGCCGGCACAGACCACCACCTTGGCCGCAGTGATGCGCCGGTGCTGGCTGGTGATTTGCACCAGATCCTGCTCGTTTTTGATACCCAGCACCGTCTCGCCGGTGATCAGGGTCGCGCCCAACTGGCGGGCCAGGCTCAGCTGCGCATCGATGCAACGCTCCGGCCGCACATAACCGCCGCCGGGTTCGAAGTAACCCAGGGCGCTGTCGTGGATCGGCGCGAACTGCGGGAAGCGCTGGCGGATCTGCGCGGCGTCCAGCACCTCATGCGCGATGCCGAATTGGCGGGCCAGGGCCAGGGTGTTTTCGGTGAAATCCGGCGTGCCGTCCTGGCCGCTCGGGGTGGCGCTGGAGGTCATCACCAGCACGCCGCACTGCTCGAACAACGGCTGCTCTGTCGGTACATCCAGCTGCGCTTCCAGCTCGCGCCAGATCTGCTGCGCACGGATCGCCAGCGGTACATAGGCCGCGCCTTCGCCCACCGCCTGGCGGGTGATGCGGGTGTCGCCATGGCTCGAACCCTGGTCGTGGGGCGGGGCAAAGCGGTCGATGCCGGCCACCTTCACGCCACGCTTGGCCAACTGGTACAGGGTCGCGGCGCCCATGGCGCCCAGGCCTACTACAACAACGTCGAACTCGGGTGTCTGCATGGCAGTGTCCTTGAAAGTGGCGGCTCAGCGGCGATTGATGTTGGTCAGGGTCATGGGCGCGATGAGCCGGTGGAACGGCGCCACCGGCAGCATGTACAGGCGCCCCAGCAGGTTGTGCGGATGGACCACGGTGGACAGCACCACCGGGCGTAGGCCCTCGGCGGTCAGCGGCAGGCGGTTGAGGGACAGGTACACGTCCAGGTGCTTGTCGCGGTCCACCACCAGCACCTCGTCGGGGGCCTGGGCAACCAGGGTGAAGATGCCGACCCGGTCGTCCGGCCGGTAATCCTCGTCCGCCCTGGTCAGGTCGATGTGTGTCAGGCGCCCCAGGTCCTTGAGGCCGAACAACTGCACCACGCGATTGCGCAGGCCCATCATCCGGTCGATCCAGGCCGGGGTCTGGCTCATCAGGTTGAGCAGGTGGCGCATGGCCGTGCGCTCGGGGTCGTTGGCCAGCACCTGGCGGCAATCGATGAAGCTCGCCCCGACCGCCAGGTTGGCAATGCTGGATTGGCTGGGCAATGGACAAGGCTGGACGGCGGTCTGCATCGATACGGTTCCCTGTAAAAGTGGCGGTGCCCGGCTGCACCGCAAGCGGCGAAAAATATCATTGTTTGTGGTTGGGGGGACCCGCTGGATGATGCCGATCCCCTGTAGCCGCTGCCGAGCCCGCGAGGCTGCGATAAGGCCCGCAGGGCCTTCATCGGCCTCGAGATCGCCGCGCCCCTTCGGGGCGTACGCAGCCTGCGGCAGCGGCTACACCAAGCCTGCCCCTGTAGCCGCTGCCGAGCCCGCGAGGCTGCGATAAGGCCCGCAGGGCCTTCATCGGTCTCGATGATCGCCGCGCCCCTTCGGGGCGTACGCAGCCTGCGGCAGCGGCTACATGAAGCCTGATCCCGCGCCGCCTGTAGCCGCTGCCGAGCCCGCGAGGCTGCGATAAGGCCCGCAGGGCCTTCAGCGGTCTCGAGATCGCCGCGCCCCTTCGGGACGTGCGCAGCCTGCGGCAGCGGCTACACCAAGCCTGCCCCTGTAGCCGCTGCCGAGCCCGCGAGGCTGCGACAAGGCCCGCAGGGCCTTCATCGGTCTCGAGACCGCCGCGCCCCTTCGGGATGTACGCAGCCTGCGGCAGCGGCTACTGGGTTTTGTGCGGCCTGAAAGCAAAAAAGGCGCCCGAGGAGGGCGCCAAGGAGTCACCTGAACCGAGGGAGCCAGGCGAGCCCGTTCGCAGGGGTGTCGCGGTGGTAAGGCGCGACTGAACGGAAGAGGGCAGCGGCGCCCGCCGCGATGGCCGGGCGGGCGCGGGGTGTCATTTGCCGAGCTTGATCCGCGTCCAGCCGCGGTTCATCACGCGCTGGATGGCGATCGGCTGGTCCGGCACCGCGTACAGGGTGGCGAGAACGGCTTGCGGCGGGTACGAGGCCGGGTCGTTGCGGATGGCTTCGTCCACCAGCGGCGTGGCGGCGGCGTTGGCGTTGCTGTAGCCGAGGCTGTTGGTGACCTCGGCGATGATGTCCGGGCGCATCAGGAAGTTCATGAACAGGTAGGCGTTGTCGACGTTGGCCGCGTCCTTGGGCATGGCCATCATGTCGTAGAAGCTGCCGGCGCCTTCCTTGGGAATGCTGAAGGCGACCTTCTCCTTGTTACCGGCCTCTTCGGCGCGCGAGCGGGCCTGCAGCACGTCGCCGGAGTAACCCACGGCCACGCAGATGTTGCCGTTGGCCAGGTCGGAGATGTACTTGGAGGAATGGAAGTAGGTCACCGAAGGACGGATCTTCATGAACAGCGCCTCGGCCTCGAGGATCTGCGCCTTGTCCTTGCTGGTCACCGGGTAGCCCAGGTAGTGCAGGGCGGCGGGAAGCATTTCCGTCGGCGAGTCGAGGAAGCTGATGCCGCAGGCCTTGAGCTTCTCGGCGTTCTCCGGCTTGAACAGCAGGTCCCAGGAGTTGGTCGGCGCGTCGCTACCCAGCACTGCCTTGACCTTGTCCGGGTTGTAGCCGATGCCGATCGAGCCCCACATGTACGGGAAGGCGTGGGCGTTGCCCGGGTCGCTGGCGGCGGCGTTCTGCAGCAGCACCGGGTTGAGGTTCTTCCAGTTCGGCAGCCGCGACTTGTCCAGTTCCTGGTAGACCCCGGCCTTCATCTGCTTGGCCAAAAAGCTGTTGGACGGGACCACGATGTCATAGCCGGACTTGCCGGTCAGCAGGCGCGCTTCCAGGGTTTCGTTGCTGTCGAAGACATCGTAGGTGACGTGGATGCCGGTCTCGGCCTCGAACTTTTTCAGGGTGTCCGGGGCGATATAGTCCGACCAGTTGTAGACACGCAGCTCCTTGTCGCTGGCTTGAGCGCCGGTCACCATTGCGCCCATCAAGGACAGTGTCAGCATGGTTTTGGCGAGCAGTATCCTGCCAAGCATTTTCATCACTACAACTCCATTTCTTATTGTGCAGAATTGCTGCATTCGCAACGCGGTGTGCCAGGGCGGACGCCATCGCCCGCAAGCGGGTTTCTACAGAGATTGCCCCCTGTAGGAGCCCGCTTGTGGGCGATCCGGGCGTCGCGGTGTATCGTGAAACACGACGACTCAGGCCGTCGCTTGCATCCGTGGGGTGCTTGCCGGTTGATAGGCTTCGTTGGCGGTGTAGTCCATGGCTTCCTGGATCGCCCGCTTGCGGGCCGCTTCGGCGCGCCGGCCGAAGTACCAGACCAGGAAAGTCACCAACGACACCGCCAGCAGGATCAGGCTGGCCACGGCGTTGATCTCCGGCTTCACGCCAAGGCGCACCGCAGAGAACACTTCCATCGGCAGGGTGGTGGAACCCGGGCCGGAGACGAAGCTCGCCAGCACCAGATCGTCCAGGGACAAGGCAAAGGACATCATGCCGCCCGCCGCCAACGAGGGCGCGATCATCGGGATGGTGATCAGGAAAAACACCTTCCACGGTCGCGCACCCAGGTCCATGGCCGCCTCTTCAATGGACAGGTCCAGCTCACGCAAGCGCGCGGAGACTACCACGGCCACATAGGCGGCGCAGAATGTGGTGTGGGCGATCCAGATGGTGACGATGCCACGCTCCTGCGGCCAGCCGATCATCTGCGCCATGGCCACGAACAGCAGCAACAGCGACAGACCGGTGATTACCTCTGGCATCACCAGCGGCGCGGTGACCAGGCCACCGAACAAGGTGCGGCCCTTGAAGCGGGTGACCCGGGTCAGCACAAAGGCCGCCAGGGTGCCCAGGGCCACCGCGGCGACCGCGGTGTAGCAGGCGATCTCCAGGGAGCGCACCACCGAGCCCATCAACTGCTGGTTATCCAGCAGGCCGACGTACCACTTCACCGACCAGCCGCCCCAGACCGTCACCAGCTTGGAGGCGTTGAACGAGTAGATCACCAGGATCAGCATCGGCAGGTAAATGAACGCCAGGCCGAGCACCAGCATCAGGCTGGAAAATCCGAAACGTTTCATGCCCGTCCCTCCATCTCTTTGGCCTGGCTGCGGTTGAACAGCAGGATCGGAATAATCAGGATCGCCAGCATCACCACCGCCAGGGCGGAGGCCACCGGCCAGTCACGGTTGTTGAAGAACTCCTGCCACAGCACGCGGCCGATCATCAGGGTCTCGGGGCCGCCCAGCAGTTCGGGAATCACGAACTCGCCGACCACCGGGATGAACACCAGCATGCAACCGGCGATGATGCCGTTCTTGGCCAGGGGCACGGTGATTTTCCAGAAGTTGTTGAAGTTGCTCGAACCCAGGTCCGACGCCGCTTCCAGCAGGCTCTGGTCGTGCTTGACCAGGTTGGCGTACAGCGGCAGCACCATGAACGGCAGGTAGGCGTAGACCACCCCTATATAGACCGCGGTGTTGGTGTTGAGGATTTCGATCGGCTCCGAGGTCAGGCCGCTCCACATCAGGAAGCCGTTGAGCAAACCGTTGTTGCTGAGGATGCCCATCCAGGCATAGACGCGGATCAGGATCGCGGTCCAGGTCGGCATCATGATCAGCAGCAGCAAGACGTTCTGCGTTTCCTTGCTGGCCTTGGTGATCGCGTAGGCCATGGGGAAGCCGATCACCAGACACATCAGGGTGCTGAGCAGGGCGACTTTCAGCGAGCCGAGGTAGGCCGAAATATACAGCTCGTCACCCACCAGCAATGCATAGTTGCCGACGTTGAGCAGCAGCTGGAATTTCTGTTCGGCGAAGCTGTAGATCTCCGAGTAGGGGGGAATGGCCAGGGCCGCTTCCGAGAAGCTGATCTTCATCACCAGGAAAAATGGCAGCATGAAGAACAGGAACAGCCAGAGGAAGGGAATGCCGATCACCAGCTTGCGACCGCTGGGCAGCACACGGGTCAAACGCTGATTGAGAGTGCTCATGGTTGACGTACTCATGTGCGCAGTACCACGCCGCTGTCGTCTTCCCACCACACGTACACCTGGTCGTCCCAGGTCGGCCGCGCGCCACGGCGTTCGGCGTTGGCCATGAACGACTGGACGATCTTGCCGCCAGGCAGCTCGACGTAGAACACCGAATGCCCGCCGAGGTAGGCGATGTCGTGCACCTTGCCCTGGGACCAGTTGTAGCGGTGCTCGGGCCGGGTGGTGCTGACCAGCATCTTTTCCGGGCGGATGGCGTAGGTCACCGACTTGTCCTGCACCGAGGTGCTGACGCCGTGGCCGACGTAGATCTTCTGTTCCAGCTCCGGGCAGTGGATCACCGCGTGGCCTTCCAGGTCTTCGATGACGGTGCCGTCGAAGGCGTTCACGTTGCCGATGAACTCGCAGACCATGCGGCTCACCGGGGCTTCGTAGATGTCCACCGGGCTGCCGATCTGGGCGATCCAGCCCAGGTGCATGATGGCGATGCGCTGGGCCATGGTCATGGCCTCTTCCTGATCGTGGGTCACCATCACGCAGGTCACGCCGACCCGCTCGATGATCTCCACCAGTTCCAGCTGCATCTGCGAGCGCAGCTTTTTATCCAGGGCGCCCATTGGCTCGTCGAGCAGCAGCAGTTTCGGCCGCTTGGCCAGGGAGCGGGCCAGGGCCACGCGCTGGCGCTGGCCGCCGGACAGCTGGTGCGGCTTGCGCTTGGCGTACTGGGTCATGTGCACCAGCTTGAGCATCTCGGCCACGCGGGCATCGATCTCGGCCTTGGGAATCTTGTCCTGCTGCAGGCCAAAAGCGATGTTCTGGGCCACGGTCATGTGCGGGAACAGCGCATAGGACTGGAACATCATGTTGATCGGCCGCTCATAGGGCGGCATGTCGGTGATGTCCACGCCGTCCAGGTAGATACGCCCCTCCGTCGGTCGCTCGAAGCCCGCCAGCATGCGCAGCAGGGTGGACTTGCCGGAACCCGAACCGCCGAGCAGGGCGAAGATCTCGCCCTGGTGAATGTCCAGGGACACATCGTCCACGGCCACGGTTTCATCGAACTTCTTGGTCACGCGGTCGACTCTCACCAGCACCTTCTGCGGTTGCGGGTGACCTTCCAGAGCCTTTCTGTACGTGCTGGAGGCGTTTGCCATGTGGAACTCCCAACAGATGTCAGTCGTCGGGCCAAAACGGCCCGGCTTAATAGATGGATGACAAACCCGTGGTGGCGGGTTTATTCGGCGCTGCCGTCCTGGCGGCCTGACGCTGGTTCTTGTTTTTCATGTTGCTGGGTGTGGCTTGAACCGCCCCAGAGGCCAAGGCGGGCGCACAAGGGCGCGCCGCCGCCGGCCGGGGGGCGTGGCAGTCAATTTCGCGGGTGAAGCTTTTAGTCAGTGGCCGTTGCGCTGCGTCGCCCGTTGCCGGCAGGCATCGCCGAAGGCCTGGAAGATCCGCAGGTAGACCGGGTTCGACAGCACCTGCCATTCCGGATGCCACTGCACGCCCAGGGCAAAGGCCGCGCTGTGTTCGACCGACACCGCTTCGATCAGGCCGTCCGGCGCCAGGGCCTCGGCGCGCAGGCCGGGGGCCAGGCGGTCGATGCCCTGGCTGTGGATCGAGTTGACCTGGAATTCCTGGGGCAGGTCCAGGGCCTGGAACACGCCGCCCGGTTGCACCCTGACGGCATGGGCGGGGGCGTATTGCACGGCCAGGTCCGGGTGGTCGGCTTCGCGGTGATCGAGGTAGCCCGGCAACTCATGCACCTTCTGGTGCAGGCTGCCGCCGAAGGCCACGTTCATTTCCTGGAAGCCGCGGCAGATGCCCAGCACCGGCACGCCGGCGGCAATCGCCGCGCGCAGCAGGGGCAGGGTGGTGGCATCGCGCTGGGGATCGTGGGCGGTGCCCGGTTCGCTGGCCGGGCCCTGATAGTGGAAGGGCTCCACATTCGATGGCGAGCCGGTGAACAGCAGGCCGTCCAGGTTCTGCAGCAGGGCCTCGGTATCGATGAGGTCCGCCAGGGAAGGAATGATCAGGGGCAGGCCCTCGGCCGCGCTGCTGACAGCACGCAAGTACTTGTCGCCGCTGACGTGGTAGGGGTGCAGCCCAATCTCTTTGACGCACGCAGTAACGCCGATCAATGGCTTGAATGCCATTTTTATCACCTCGAAATTCACGCTGGAACGAGTTTTTCCAGAGCTTATCCTCGTTGATTTTAATTAACAACTTCCGTGTAAAAAATTCTAAACGTAATTCGTCGGATGCCCAGTATCTGTGAGTGTTTTGCCTGCTATAGCGACCATAAATGGCAAAATATTTAACGATGAGGGCCCTGTGTTCGCTATTGACTTCACTTTTCCTTTCGGATTGACTGCTGCCACGAAACCGCTTTGAACATAATAATTAACACATAGGTGCATCATGTCGGTCCCACTGCGTGCCGTTCAGCTCAACGAAGCCAACGCCTTCCTGAAGAACCATCCCGAGATCCTCTACGTCGACTTGCTGATTGCCGACATGAACGGCGTGGTGCGCGGCAAGCGCATCGAACGCACTGCCCTGCACAAGGTGTACGAGAAGGGCATCAACCTGCCGGCCTCGCTGTTCGCCCTGGACATCAACGGCTCCACCGTGGAAAGCACCGGCCTGGGCCTGGACATCGGCGACGCCGACCGCATCTGCTACCCGATCCCCGGCACCCTGAGCGTCGAGCCCTGGCAGAAGCGCCCGACCGCGCAACTGCTGATGACCATGCACGAGATCGAAGGCGAGCCGTTCTTCGCCGACCCACGCGAAGTGCTGCGGCAGGTGGTGAGTAAATTCGACGCCCTGGGCCTGACCATCTGTGCGGCCTTCGAGCTGGAGTTCTACCTGATCGACCAGGACAACGTGAACGGTCGTCCGCAGTCGCCACGCTCGCCGATTTCCGGCAAGCGTCCGCAGTCGACCCAGGTCTACCTGATCGATGACCTGGACGAATACGTCGACTGCCTGCAAGACATCCTCGAAGGCGCGAAAGAGCAGGGCATCCCCGCCGACGCCATCGTCAAGGAAAGCGCCCCGGCGCAGTTCGAGGTCAACCTGCACCACGTCTCCGACCCGATCAAGGCCTGCGACTACGCGGTGCTGCTCAAGCGCCTGGTGAAGAACATCGCCTACGACCATGAGATGGACACCACCTTCATGGCCAAGCCTTACCCGGGCCAGGCCGGTAACGGCCTGCACGTGCACATCTCGATTCTCGACAAGCAAGGCAACAACATCTTCGCCAGCGACGACCCGGAAACCAACGACGCCCTGCGCCACGCCATCGGCGGCGTATTGGAAACCCTGCCGGCGCAGATGGCCTTCCTCTGCCCGAACGTCAACTCCTATCGTCGTTTCGGCGCGCAGTTCTACGTGCCGAACTCGCCGAGCTGGGGCATCGACAACCGCACCGTGGCCGTGCGCGTGCCGACCGGTTCGGCGGATGCGGTGCGCATCGAACACCGCGTGGCCGGCGCCGACGCCAACCCTTACCTGCTGATGGCTTCGGTACTGTCCGGTATTCACCACGGCCTGACCAACAAGATCGAGCCCGGCGCGCCGGTGGAAGGCAACTCCTACGAGCAGAACGAACAGAGCCTGCCGAGCAACCTGCGCGACGCCCTGCGGGTGCTGGACGACAGCGAGGTGATGGCCAAGTACATCGACCCGATGTACATCGACGTGTTCGTCGCCTGTAAGGAAAGCGAGCTGGCCGAGTTCGAAAACTCGATCTCCGACCTCGAATACAACTGGTACCTGCACACGGTCTGACGGCCGTTCCTTTTCCTGCGTTGAGTATTTGCCATGACTAAATCCCGCAGCGACTGGGAGCAGCGCTTCCAGTCCTTGACCCTCGAAGGGCGCGCCTTTATCGACGGCCAGTATTGCCACGCCGCCAGCGCGGCCACCTTCGAATGCATCAGCCCGGTGGACGGGCGTTTCCTGGCCAACGTCGCCAGCACCGATGAGGCCGACGCCAACCGGGCGGTGCAGGTGGCGCGCCAGGCGTTCGAGTCCGGCGTCTGGTCGCGCAAGGCCCCGGCCGAGCGCAAGCGCGTGCTGATCCGCTTCGCCGATTTGATCCTCGAGCACCAGGAAGAACTGGCGCTCCTGGAAACCCTGGACATGGGCAAGCCCATCGGCGATTCCCTGAGCATCGACGTGCCGGCCACTGCCAACGCGATCCGCTGGAGCGCCGAGGCCGTCGACAAAATCTACGACGAAGTGGCGGCCACGCCCCACGATCAACTGGGCCTGGTGACGCGCGAGGCTTCCGGCGTGGTGGCGGCCATCGTGCCGTGGAACTTCCCGCTGATCATGGCCAGCTGGAAATTCGCCCCGGCCCTGGCGGCGGGCAACTCCTTCATCCTCAAGCCTTCGGAAAAGTCGCCGCTGACCGCGATCCGCATCGCCCAGCTGGCGCTGGATGCCGGCATCCCTAAAGGCGTGTTCAACGTGCTGCCGGGCTACGGCCACACCGTCGGCAAGGCCCTGGCCCTGCATATGGACGTGGACGTGCTGGCCTTTACCGGCTCCACCGCGGTGGGCAAGCAACTGCTGGTGTATTCCGGGCAGAGCAACATGAAGCGCGTCTGGCTGGAGGCGGGCGGCAAGAGCCCCAACGTGGTGTTCGCCGACGCGCCGGACCTGCGCGCGGCAGCGGAGGCGGCGGCCAGCGCCATCGCCTTCAACCAGGGCGAAGTCTGCACCGCCGGCTCGCGCCTGCTGGTGGAGCGCTCGATCCGCGAGCAGTTCATTCCGCTGCTGGTGGACGCCATCAAGGCCTGGAAACCCGGGCATGCCTTGGACCCGGAGACCCGCGTCGGCGCGCTGGTGGATCAGCGCCAGCTGGACAACGTGCTGCGTTACATCGGCATCGGCAAGGAGCAGGGCGGCCAACTGCTGGCCGGCGGCGCGCGGACCCTGGAAAGCACTGGCGGGCTGTATGTCGAGCCGACCATTTTCGATGGCGTGACCAACGCCATGACCATCGCCCGCGAAGAGATCTTCGGCCCGGTGCTGTCGGTGATCAGCTTCGACACCGAGGAGGAAGCGCTGACGATCGCCAACGACAGCATCTTCGGCCTCGCCGCCGGGGTCTGGACCAGTAACCTCAGTCGCGCCCACCGCTTCGCCCGTGGCCTGCGCGCCGGCAGCGTGTGGGTCAACCAGTACGACGGCGGCGACATGACCGCGCCGTTCGGCGGCTTCAAGCAGTCGGGCAATGGTCGCGACAAGTCGCTGCACGCCTTCGACAAGTACACCGAGCTGAAAGCGACCTGGATCAAGCTCTGACTCTGATAACAACGGCGGGGCTGGCTGCAGCTGGCACCCGCTGGAGAATTCGATAATGCAAACCTACGTAAACAGCTACTACGCCGCGACCCGCAACCAGACCACCGACTTTCCGGTACTGGAAGAACAGTTGGACTGCGACGTCTGCGTGATCGGCGCCGGCTACACCGGCCTGTCCTCGGCGCTGTTCCTCGCCGAGGCGGGCTACAGCGTCACCGTGCTCGAGGCGGCCAAGGTCGGCTTCGGCGCCAGCGGGCGCAACGGCGGGCAACTGGTCAACTCCTACAGCCGCGACGTCGACGTGATCGAGTCGCGCTACGGCGAGAAAAGCGCCGAAGTGCTGGGCAGCATGATCTTCGAAGGCGCCGACATCATTCGCCAGCGCATCCAGCACTACGACATCCAGTGCGACTACCGCCCGGGTGGCATCTTCGCCGCCATGAACAAGAAGCAGCTCAAGGGCCTGGCCGAACAGAAGGCCAGCTGGGAACGCTACGGCAACAAGAATCTGAGGCTGCTGGACCAGGCGCAGATCGCCCAGGAAGTCGGCTCCGACGCCTACGTCGGCGGCCTGCTGGACATGCAGGGCGGGCACATCCACCCGCTGAACCTGGCCCTGGGCGAAGCCAGCGCCATCATTGGCCTGGGCGGCAAGATCTTCGAGCAGTCGGCGGCGGTGGAAATCACCTACGGCGAACCGAACATCGTGCGCACCGCCAAGGGCGTGGTCCGCGCCAAGTACCTGCTGATCGCCGGCAATGCCTACCTGCAGCAGGACCTCGACCCACGGGTGACGCGCAAGAGCATGCCGTGCGGCTCGCAGATCGTGGTCACCGAACCGCTGTCGGAAAAAATGGCCCGCAGCCTGATCCGCAACAACTATTGCGTCGAAGACTGCAACTACCTGCTGGACTACTACCGCCTCACCGCCGACAACCGCCTGCTGTATGGCGGCGGCGTGGTCTACGGCGCCCGTGAGCCAAACGACATCGAACAACTGATCCGGCCGAAGATCCTCAAGACCTTCCCTCAGCTCAAGGACGTGAAGATCGACTACCGCTGGACCGGCAACTTCCTGCTGACCATGTCGCGCATGCCGCAATTCGGCCGCATCGAGAAGAACGCTTATTACATGCAGGGCTACAGTGGCCACGGCGTCACCTGCTCGCACCTGGCCGGCAAACTGATCGCCGAAATGATCCGCGGCGACGCCGAACGCTTCGACGCCTTCGCCTCGCTACCGCACATGCCGATGATCGGCGGCCGCACCTTCCAGGCCCCGCTGACCGCCATGGGCGCCGCGTACTATGCCCTGCGCGACCGCTTCGGCATCTGATCCCGATACGTTTCCTGCATTTGCCCGCGCTTGCGCGGGCTTTTTTCAGCCCCGGAGCCCGCCCCGAACTCGCCCACGAACCTGCACCTGTAGCCGCTGCCGCAGGCTGCGATGAGGGCCGCAGGCCCTCCCGAGGCCCGAAAGAACACCGCCGCTTTTCAACGCCTGGCACGCCCCACGACAAGGCCAATCACCACCGTCGGCCACCGCTACAGCTCCACCCACAAACGTGATTTAATAGCCGCCTTTCAGGTTCCGGGGCCACTGGATCGGCGAACTTCGCAACTAAAAGTCACCGGCCGCACTCCAACTTGCAACACCCCCCACGTACACCTCACACAAGGCTGCTATGGACACGGGCACTCGACTCAAACTCGTTCGCGAAAGCTACAAACTGTCCCAGCGCGAGCTGGCCCGGCGCAGCGGCGTAACCAACGCCACCATCTCCCTGATCGAACAGAACCGTGTCAGCCCCTCGGTCAGCTCCCTGAAAAAACTCCTCGAAGGCATCCCCATGTCCCTGGCGGACTTCTTCACCTTCGACCAGCCCCCGCGCGAACACCAATACGTTTTCCGCGCCAACGAACAACCCGACCTCGGCCGCGACGGCGCCCGCCTGCTGCTGATCGGCGCCGCCCTGCCAACCCGCCAGATGCGTTTCCTGCGCGAACAATACGCCCCCGGCGCCAGCTCCGGCGACGAGCCGATCGTGCATGCGGAAGGGGAGGAGTGCGGCCTTGTCACCCGTGGCACCGTGGAATTGACGGTGGACGGGCAGGTGAGCGTGTTGAACCCGGGGGATGGGTATTATTTTCCGACCACCTTGCCGCATAAATTTCGCAATATTGGGCAGGATGAGGCGGAGATTATTAGTGCGAATACGCCGGCGAACTTCTGAGGCGGGATCGTCTTCCCCGATCACGAGCGGCCCTCCACAGCCGCTCACCCGTTTTTAAGAATCGCCTTAAAGTCTACGCCCCCGGTCCTGCGCTAGCGTCCCCTGTCTTCCAGACGGGAGGCACTTTCACCCTTAGCGCAAGGACACGCCATGATTTCCTCAGCTCGCCTCGGCGATAGCCATGTCTGCCCAATGCCGGGACACGGCACCACCCCCATCGTTTCCGCCGCCATGGACGTCAGCATCAACGGCATGGGCTCCGCCCGGGTCGGTGACACCTGTGGCTGCGGTGCTGTCATCACCACCGGCTTCCCCTCGATTTTGATCAACGGTCGGCCCATGGCCCATCTTGGCAGCCCCACCAGTCATGGTGGCACCATCACCACTGGCTCCAGCGATACCTTCGGCGGCTTCATCTTCGCCCCTGCGCCCGGAGCGGCCATCGTCAACTTCGCCACTCTGGGCGCCATCCGCGCCGATGGCACGGTAGACGAACAACGCATGGCCTCCTTGCTGGCCGACCCAGCGCTCATCGAAAAAGCCGAGGCCGCCAACGCTCTGGTCAACTCACCGGTCGCGCCCGCTGCGCCCATGGCCAGCCTGCAAGAAGGGATCGAGCCGGGATTTCATATCGTCGAACAGCCCATGTCCCGCTCGGCACTGGAATCCTTACTCTTCGCCGAACCCAATAGCGCAGTACTAGAGAAATTCCGTACCCTCAACCCACAGCTCACTAATTACGCCAAGCCAGGCCAACTGATCGTCCTCAGCGACCCGGCCAACTTCCAATGTACCCGTGAGGAAGCCTGGTTGATGGAAGCAGCGGCAAAGGTCAACGCGGCACTGGAACCGATGAGTGATGAAGAGGCCAGCTTTCTGGCGCGCAATCGTTATCTATTGGAGTCCTTTGCTTCCCAGGGATCGACTGCGATGGGCGTTGGCGCCGCGATGTTCGCCAAGCACCTGGAGGATGTGAAAGCTTCGCTGCGGGAAATCGAGAGCCTGCATAAACGCAGTTTTCAGCAACATGGGCACCTGCGTTCCGCCGAGTTTTTTGCCGAGCGCAAGCGGCTGCTGGCTCAGTTGGATACTCGACTGACTACTTTTACTCGAGTGGGGATTGGTTTTCCGGAACATCCGAAGTTGAAAACGGCTTTGGGGATTTCCAGTCGCAGCCTTGTGCATCACTGGACGTTAGCCGGGGCGCCAGGGCAGATACCGGGGTATGCGACGCATATGCAGGGTGTGGCTAAGGCTGCGAAGTATGTGAAGTACGGCGGATGGATGGGGGTCGGGCTGGGAGGAGGGGCTTCGTATATGAAGGTTCAGGATGTGTGTGCGGTAGGAAACGTAGAAGACTGTGAGCGCGTACGATTTACGGAAGCGGGAAGTTTTTTCGGTAATGTGGTCGGTAGTGCGTTAGCCGGCACGGCATTAACAGGTTCAACTGCAACGGCTATCTGTGTGAGTTTAGGAGTGCCGAGCATGGGGGCTGGGGCTCTTGTGTGTGGTTTGGTTGTTGTAGGTGTTGGTTCTTTTGCTGGTGGGGCTCTTGGTAGTGTTGCTGGAGAAATAGGTGGTCGGAAAATATACGAGATTAACCAATGAGTTTTTTTGAATTTTTACACGAGTTTTTTTCTATCTCATGTATTGCGGTCATTCTAGGTATGTTCGTTTGGATCTGCGTATGTTTGCGTTTGGCGTACACATCCGTGGATGAATATCTGGAACTACTGAAAAATTGTTCGGCTGTAGTGAGCCTTACTCCTCTTAGGCAGGGAGGGCCTTGGGGAAGGCTGTTGTTGATGGGTGGAATAACATCAATTGTCACCTTTCCAGGTGTGTACCTTAAGCATGGAGGCGTAAGTGTTGAAGATTTAGAAGCCTTTCCGAAGCCGCTTAAGAAAAAATTCTTTGTGTTGCAATGGACTTTGCGAGGGTTGCTCGCAGTCATGCTTGTGTCTGTGGTAGGTGTTAAAGCAATAGAGTATATATTTTGAGAGTTGATGGAGTAGTGGACTTTTACTAATTCTATAGTCCTAGATGAAGCATGTGTCTATAAATGTAGAGTCAGTTAGGTGAGATTGATCAGTGAGTGACTATCCCTTTGATTCAATATTTCTGTGTCTGGGGCTGATTGATTTTAGCGCTCTGATCGTCTGGCTTGGAGTAGGCTTATATATGGCCTACACCGACATGGGTGAAATGCTTGAACGACTTAAAAATAGTCCTGTAATTATGAGTAGAGCTTCATTCAAGGATGCTGGGCCGGCAGGCAGGTTGTTTCTAATGGGGAGTGTTATTGGGGTTATAGCTTGGCCTGGAATATATGCTCGTGATGGCGGTGCAAGTTTTGATGATGTCAATAGCTTTCCCTTGGGTCTTAAAAGAAAGTTGATGGTCTGGTACCGAGTAGGAGTAGGGCTATTTATATTGCTTATTTTGCTTTGGTGTTTTGGTAAATATGCGGGGTGGGTTAAGTAGAGAGGTTGGTGCCAATTCGTTTTGCTTTGCGTTTCAGGCAATAGCTGGTGTGAAGGAGCTTCTGGTTTTGTATGCTTTGTCGAAATGATTGGTATGAACTTAATGGATCATACCGATTCATACGTTTTTCATTGCATGTTTTTGAAACAATAAACCAATCAGTCTTTTGCCTAAACCGATTCTCTGTTCGGCTGCGTGATGAAAGCAGGGCTTGAATACTCATGGAGCTTCACCAATGACCCGCACAGGGCATCGAGAATAGCGGAGGTTGAGCTTACTTTCTTTTGCATTCCTCAAGCTCGTCTTGGTTTTTTAATGTTGTAGTTATACCTAGCCGATACTTGCAGTACTGGATAACCAACTGCCGTTCCGTATCACTTAACGCACTCAGTTTTTTGTCATCTGATTCATACGCGAAAATATTTTCGAATTTCATCTGAAATGTCGGGCTTTTCTTGATGAAAAATACTTTTTCCGGGTAAGTGTCTTCCATCTTTTCATAGAAACCGATGTAGAGGGCCGCGACGAGTGAGATCGGGAAAATGCTAAATAGTGATTTCATGATGAAGGTGGCCGTAATAGTTTGGTCTTGATCCGAAGGTTTCTCACCAACCCCAGCCCAATGTTTCGAGGGCAACTCGTTCAGTCATCAGCCCCCTGGTACCGTCGGGGCGTCTTGAAGCTGGGCCCGATAGGTCTTGTAGAGCTGCTGGACTTGCGGGTTATCCAGGCTCTCGTAGGTGATGTCTTCTTTGTCGAGTCCATCAAGGCCGCGAATGCCACCGATCATCTGTGGCCACTCGTCACGGCTTGTTATGGTCGTCACGAAAGGTTTCAGGTAGTTGTCGAGGTGCCCCTGGAAAGGCGCTCGGATCTCGTCGCTCAGTGCTTGCAGGTAGTCATCTTTGTTCGTTCTGGACCAATTGATGGCGAATCTGGCCCGGTAGCAGAGTTCCATGAAAATCGGATTCTTTGACTTCGACAGGGTCTTTGAGACGTTGATGATTTCGAAGATAGCCGGCCGCTTCGAAGTCACCGAAAGGATCGAAACTCATGCGCTAAGTTTCTTTTTGGCCTGCCTCTTTTCCTGGAGATAGCGTTCCTGAAATGCAAGGGTTTGCGTCTTGCTCAGTGCCCCTTTCTTTTTCAGATTGACCAGTAATCGCTCAATGCTATCCAGCTCGACCGAGTCGCCGGCCAGGCGGGTGATGGTGACAGCCATGCAACTCATGCTGTCAGGCTCAGTGGTGACCTTGTGAGCCTTGGCAAGCTTGCGAACTTCACTGGCAACGCCAGCAGTGGCGGTTTTGCTCATCAAATAACCCTCCATTAGCCGTCAAATCATAGCATCAACGCCTGCTTGTTTACGTTTGCGCCGAGCTTGCGACCGCCTCGATTTGTTGCGCGGTTAAGAGGCATTAGGGAAGGGGAGCCGAGCGGCTTACCTGGAAGCCCTGGCAGCGTGGCTGGTGGAGGTGTCGCCGCGCAGTCGTGCCTGAGATCAGGCTATGTGAAATCCTACTGATCGATCAAAACAAAAGCCCCGACAAGTCGGGGCCTTTTGCTTTAAGCCGCTGCCGCCAGCTCAGTTGGTGCAAGTAAGCCGTGAATATTTCGGCGGATCGAGCAGAATCCCCGGGGTCATGAAGGTCGAGCAGTTGAACACGCGGCCCTTGGCGGTGGTGGCCTTGAAGTTCAGTTCCGCGCCGCCGAGAAAGTCTTCCTTGCTTTTGGTGACGGGCCCCATGGTGAGTTCGTCGGTCGAGGCCAGGCCAATGGTTTCCGAGGTGACCTTGTGTATTTGCAAGACATTGGGAGTGGTCGAGCAACCCGCCAAGGTGCCCGCCAGAAGCAGTAACGCGGGGGCAAAGATGTAGTTTTTGTTCATGGCATATTTTCCTTAATAGTGTTTCGCCCTGGTTATCCTCGATCCTCGACAGGGGGCACGTCGGAAGACGTAAAGCAGGGGATTCTGACCAGCCACCCCCTCTTGAATCTGACTCGGTAGAGTGACTCATTTCAGCATGGCGCCTGGGGCGCGCCTATAGGTCATATGTGCTATTCAGCAGGCCTTCCCAAGCCCGCGCCACTCCCCAGCGCTGTACAATCCTCGTCCGCAAATAATAAAATGAGAAGCATTATCATTAATGCGGATCTGACATGCACGACGACAGCTTTGCCTCGCCCGTCGCCCGGTTGTATGCAAACCATCACGGCTGGCTTCGGGGCTGGTTGCATCGGCGGTTGGGGCACAGTGCCGATGCCGAGGACCTGGCTCACGACACCTTTGTCCGGGTGATGCGCTCGCAGGAAGATGTGCGCGAGTTGCGCCAGCCCATGGCGTTTCTCGCGACCATTGCCAATGGTCTGCTGATCAATCGCTGGCGGCGCCAGGCGATCGAGCGGGCTTACCTGGAAGCCCTGGCGGCACGACCGGTGGCCGAGGAGCCTTCGCCGGAAGAGCGGCACTTGATGATCGAAACCCTGTTGCAGCTGGATTCGCTGCTGGTGGGCTTGTCGTCGCGGGTGCGGCAGATCTTCTTTTTGTCCCAGCTCGACGGCCTGACCTACCCGCAGATCGCCGCGCGGTTGAGCCTGAGCGTGGCCCAGGTGCAGCGGGCCATGGGCAAGGCGTTCAGTGTCTGTTACGCGAGCCGTTTTGAATGAGTGGCACCGTGGTCAACCCGCGGGTGCGGGACAGTGCCATCGACTGGATGGTCCGGGCGCAGTCCGGGCTGATGAGTGCCGCCGAGCACCAGGCTTTGCAGCAATGGCGGCAGGCGAGCGCCGAGCATGAATATGCCTGGCAGCGGGTCAGCAGTTTGCCGCTGTTGCTGCAGCCCGGGGCCAATCCGTTGGCCGATGCCACGGCGCGTCGGGCACTGGAGTCGGCCGGGGCCGATCCGCAGCGCCGTCGGCAGGTGCTCAAGTGCCTGCTCGCCCTGGGCCTGTTCGGCGGGATTTCCTGGCAGGGTGCGGATTCGACCGTGGTGCGTTCGGCCCTGGCCACTTACCGCACGAGTATCGGCGAACGTCGGCGCTGGGCCCTGGCGGACGGCAGCTCGCTGTGGCTGAACACCGCCAGCGCGGTGAACCTGGAGCTGACCCCGCAGCAGGGCACCGTGCAGTTGATCGAGGGCGAGATGGCGCTGGATGCGCGGGCCGAATCGCCGGCTGTGCAACTGCTTACCCCGGACGCGGTGCTGTACGGCCGTGGCGCCAATCTGCTGGTGCGCCACGATCGGCAGGGCACCCAGGTGACGGTGTTGCGCGGTCTGGTGCAGGTCAGTGCGCGGCACCATTGGCTACCGGTGCCGCTGGAGGCCGGTTGGCAAACCCGGGTCGACAGCCAGGGCGTCGGGGCGCCGAGCCGCGTTGATCTGTTGATGGCCCAGGCCTGGCTGCGCGGCATCTTGCCGGCCGAGCGCATGCGCCTGGACACATTGCTGGCTGAACTCTCGCGCTACCGCCCGGGCTTTTTGCGTTGCAGCGCAGAGGTCGCGGCCTTGCGCGTGACCGGCAGTTTCCGGCTGGACGACACCGATGCCGCGTTGGCGCTGGTGGCCAGTACGTTGCCGGTGCGCATCGAGCGACGAACCCGTTATTGGGTGACCGTGGTGCCGGCCTGAAACTTTTTTTCCCCGGGGCGATAGTTTTTTCGATCTGGCTTGGCCTTCAGGTATGACCCACCGGGACAGGTGGGTGCCAACCCCTAGGAGCCCTGCATGATTTTCCCCGCCCGAGCCTTGTGTACCCGTACCTTTGGCCTGCTTTTCCTCAGCCTGCAGCCGCTCTGCGGCGCGGCCGTGTTCGCGGCTGGCGAGCGCCAGCACTACAGCATCGACGCCGGCCCGCTGGACCAGGCGCTGTCGCGCTTCGGCGTGCAGGCGGGGATCAATATGGCGGGCAGCGCCACGCTGACGGAAGGCAAGCGCAGCCAGGGCCTGCAAGGCGATTTCAGCGCGGAGGCGGGCCTGGCGCGGTTGCTGGCGGGAACCGGCCTGGGCTATCAGCGCCAGGTGGACGGCAGCTTCGAGTTGTATCGGGCGGGCGGGGCGGTGGTGCTGCCGTCGCAGAAGGTCGTCGGCGAAGACCTCGAGCAGAAGGAGGTGTATTCGGCGCCGCGATCCTCGCTGTACATCTCCGGCGAGGACCTGCAGCGCTTTGGCGTGATCTCGGTCGGCGACGTGCTCAAGGGCCAGCCTGGGGTGCAGGTCGGCGACAGCCGCAACGGCGGCGGCCTGGATGTGAACATCCGCGGTATCCAGGGCCAGAGCCGGGTGGCGGTAACCGTCGACGGCTCGCAACAGGCGCTGGATGTCTATCGCGGTTATGCCGGCACCCAGCAACGCAGCTACATCGACCCGGACCTGATCAGCGACATCGCCATCGACAAGGGCCCGAGCCTGACCTCCAGCGCCATCGGCGGCACGGTGAAGATGCGCACCCTCGGCGTCGAGGACATCCTGCAGGACGGCAAGAGCATCGGCCTGCGCTTGAAGGGTGACCTGTGGAACAACGGCGTCGCTCCCGCCTCGCGCGATAGCCACTCGATGACCGAGGAGCTGTTCTCGGAGCCGCACCGCAGGCGTGGCGGCCTGTTCGGTTCGAAGGCCGAGTCCGGCAGTGCCGCGTTCGCCTATAGCCATGAGTTTTTCGACCTGGTGGCGGCCTACGCCCACCGCAACCAGGGCAACTATTTCGCCGGCAAGAAGGGCCAGGACCGCTATCGCACCTATGACCGTTACGGCGACGAAGAGACGAGTGTGGCCACCACCTATAACGCCGGCGAGGAGGTGCTGAACTCTTCTTCGCAGACCGAGTCCTTCCTGCTCAAGACCACCCTGCGCCCGGCGGACGGCCACACTTTCGACCTGGGCTACCGCCGCTACGACGGGCACATCGGCGAAATCATGCCGTCGGACATTTTCCGTTTCGGCACCGGCGGCATCTACCAGTACCCGCTGGGCCATACCAAGATCGACACCTACACCGCGCGCTACCACTACCTGCCGGACGGCAATCCGCTGGTGGACCTGGCGGCCAGCCTGTGGATGACCGACGCGCAAACCAGCCAGCTGACCTCGGTGGCGGCGCCGGCTTCACAAGCCTATCGCTCGGACCGCAAATGGAGCCGCCAGGCCGACCGCCGGATTGGCGGCGACCTGGCCAACACCTCGCACATGCAGAGCGACTATGGCGATTTCAAGCTGGACCTGGGCGGCTCGTTCCAGGTCGAGGATCTACGCCCGCAAAAAAGCGTGGTCACCACCCAGCACGACATCAATGCTAACCGGATGCTGCGCGAAGGATCGCGGCAGGAGTTCAGCCTGAACGGCAAGCTGGAATACAAACCGGTCGACAGCCTGACCCTGTGGGGCGGCGGTCGTTATACCTACTACCGCACCCAGGACCACGTCGCCCATGCGACGGCGCGTAGGGAAGAACGCGACTTGCGCTACCTGAGCGTCTCCAACGCGCACAGCTACGGCAACATGATGTGGTTCCCGGATCCGAACGGGCAGTACACCGACGCCACCGACCCGCGGTTGAACAACGGCATCGTGTTCAAGAACACCAACTATCCGTTCGAGGGTATTCGCTACAACGACTTCGGCGCGACCGACTCGACGGTTTATCCGTCCGAGGTTGGCGAGGTGGTCAGCGGTTATGACTATTCCGCAAAGAACCGCGACAGTGGCGGCGCCTTCGCCCCGGCCTTCGGCATCAACCTCGAGGTGGCGCCGGACACCTTTGTCTATGCCTCCTACACCCAGGGCCTGCGCATGCCCTCGCTGTTCGAAACCAGCCAGGGCGTGTTGCAGACCACGCCGGGCAAAGGCCTGAAGCCCGAGCGCTCCAGCAGTTGGGAAATCGGCGCCAGCACCCTGCACAAAGGCCTGCTGCTGGACAACGACTCGGCGGCGATCAAGCTGGCCTACTTCAACAACAGCATCAAGAACTACATCACCCGCTACTACGACCCGAGCCCGGGCCTGATGGGGCAGATGCGCTTCAGCAATACCGACAGCTACAAGACCAGCGGCCTGGAGCTGCAATCGCACTATGACGCCGGTCGGGTGTTCGCGGACTTTTCGTCCACCTACTACCTGAAGACCGAAACCTGCGACTCGGCCTTCGCCGCGCGGCTGCGAGCCAGCAGCAATCGCTACCGGGACCTGAGCAACACGCCGGACTGTACGCCGGGCAGTTTCATGGGCTCGTACTCCAACACCCAGAACCCGCCACGCTTCTCGGCGAACCTGACCTCGGGCCTGCGCTTTTTTGACCAGTCCCTGACCGTCGGCGGACGCGCTACTTACACATCAGGTCCGACCGTCAAGGCCGACGAGAACTGGCAGACCGGCGCCACCACGCCGCAGCTGGTCTACCGCGAGGTGGCGCTGTTCGATCTGTTCCTCAACTACAAGTTGAAGGAACACACCCAAGTCAACGTTTCCCTGCAAAACCTGACCGATCGCTACTACCTGGACCCGCTGGCGCAGAGCTTCATGCCGGCGCCGGGGCGGACGTTGCGGGTGGGGGTGTTGACGAAGTTCTAAGGGGAGAGGGAGGGGCGGCCAGCCATTTGTGGCTGGCCAGACCGATAGTTGCCCGCCGCGACGGGGCAACTATCGACAACAGCCATCAGTTGGAGAGAGCCGTCACCTTGGCCCGCGCTGCGTGCAGCTTCTTGTAGCTGTCGATCAGCCGCAGGTGGCGGTCGATCCCTTCCAGCTTCATGCTGGTCGGCGTCAGGCCATAAAAGCGCACGCTGCCGTTCACCGAGCCAATCACCGCATCCATCCGCTCGTTGCCGAACATGCGACGGAAATTGACTTCGTAATCCGCCAGGTCCAGGTCTTCGTCGAGCTCCATCTCCAGCACCGCATTCATCGCCTGGTAAAACAGGCCGCGCTCGGCGGTGTTGTCGTTGTACTGCAGGAACATCTCCACGCACTCCTTGGCTTCTTCATATTGCTGCAAGGCCAGGAAGATCAGCAGCTTCAACTCCAGGATGGTCAGTTGGCCCCAGGCGGTGTTGTCGTCGAATTCGATGCCGATCAGGGTGGTGATATCGGTGTAGTCGTCCAGCTCGCTTTCTATCAGGCGCTCGAGCAACGCCTGCAACTCATCCTCGTCGAGGCTGTGCAGGTTGAGGATGTCGGAGCGGAAGAACAGCGCCTTGTTGGTGTTGTCCCAGATCAGGTCTTCCACCGGGTAGATTTCCGAGTAGTCCGGTACCAGGATGCGGCAGGCGGTTGCGCCCAGGTGCTCGTACACGGCCATGTAGGACTCTTTGCCCATGCCTTCGAGAATGCCGAACAAGGTCGCGGCTTCCTGGGCATTAGAGTCTTCACCCTGGCCGGAGAAGTCCCACTCGACGAATTCATAATCCGACTGGGCGCTGAAGAAGCGCCACGACACCACGCCGCTGGAGTCGATGAAGTGCTCGACGAAGTTGTTCGGCTCGGTGACCGCCTGGCCTTCGAACGTCGGCGGTGGCAAATCGTTCAAGCCCTCGAAGCTGCGGCCTTGCAGCAGTTCGGTGAGGCTGCGCTCCAGCGCCACTTCCATGCTGGGGTGAGCGCCGAACGAGGCAAATACGCCACCGGTACGCGGGTTCATCAGGGTCACGCACATCACCGGGAACTCACCGCCCAGGGATGCGTCCTTGACCAGCACCGGAAAGCCCTGGGCTTCCAGGCCCTGGATGCCGGCGAGAATCCCCGGGTATTTCGCCAATACGTGCGCCGGTACATCCGGCAGGGCGAATTCACCCTCGATGATTTCGCGTTTGACGGCGCGCTCGAAGATCTCCGACAGGCACTGCACCTGGGCTTCAGCCAGGGTGTTGCCGGCGCTCATGCCGTTGCTGAGGTAGAGGTTTTCGATCAGGTTGGATGGGAAGTACACCACTTCACCGTCCGACTGGCGCACGAACGGCAGCGAAACAATGCCGCGCTCTTCATTGCCGGAGTTGGTGTCGAACAGGTGCGAGCCGCGCAGCTCGCCATCACGGTTGTAGATTTTCAGGCAGTAAGGGTCGAGGATTTCGCTGGGCAGCTCATCCTTGGGGCCAGGCTTGAACCAGCGCTCGTCCGGGTAATGCACGAAGGGCGCGTTGGCGATTTCCTCGCCCCAGAACTGATCGTTGTAGAAGAAGTTGCAGTTCAGGCGCTCGATGAATTCGCCCAGCGCCGAGGCCAGGGCGCTTTCCTTGGTCGCGCCCTTGCCGTTGGTGAAGCACATCGGCGACTGCGCGTCGCGGATATGCAGCGACCAGACGTTGGGCACGATATTGCGCCACGAAGCGATCTCGATCTTCATGCCCAGGCCGGCCAGGATGCCGGACATGTTGGCGATGGTCTGTTCCAGCGGCAGGTCCTTGCCGGCGATATAGGTGCTGTGCGAACCCGCGCTCGGCATCAACAGGGCCTGGGCATCGGCATCGAGGTTTTCCACCTCTTCAATCACAAACTCAGGCCCGGCCTGTACCACTTTCTTGACGGTGCAACGGTCGATGGAGCGCAGGATGCCCTGGCGGTCCTTGTCGGAGATATCCGCCGGCAGCTCGACCTGGATCTTGAAGATCTGGTTGTAGCGGTTTTCCGGATCGACAATGTTGTTCTGCGACAGGCGAATGTTATCGGTGGGGATACTGCGGGTGTCGCAGTACAACTTCACAAAGTACGCCGCGCACAACGCCGATGACGCCAGGAAATAGTCGAACGGACCCGGTGCCGAGCCATCGCCCTTGTAGCGGATGGGCTGGTCGGCCACCACCGTGAAGTCATCGAACTTGGCTTCAAGTCGGAGGTTGTCGAGAAAGTTGACCTTGATTTCCATGGGGAACACCGAATAACGAGCAAAACGAAATGGCGGCCATTATCCGGTTTTTCAGCGTGAAGTCTTGCGCTTTTCGGCAAGCGGGGCAGGTCGTTGGGGGGCGTGAGGTGGCAGGGCGTTGGCTTGCGCTGGGGAGGAGGCCGTGGCCTTGGGTGTGGGGATCGATCATCGAATGCGCTTTCAGGTGCTGCGCCTTCCTCGGGCCAGCGGATTTGCTATGTGGATTTCCCCGACCTCAGCCTGTTCGTCTGTTCGCTGGTGTTTTCTCAGTCGCCCTGGAGAGGCATTCGGAACGGCCGATTTGTGACTATATATCTTATCGGTCACAAGTTGTCAGTCCGCCATAGGGTGAGTAAGCTGTTCCCATGAATCAGCCATCGATATCTTCGCCCAGCGCCCGCGGCCCAGCCGATCACGACATTCGAAACCAGATTGTCGCGGCGGCCAACGAACACTTCAGCCAGTACGGCTATGGCAAAACCACGGTCTCCGACCTGGCTAAAGCCATCGGCTTTTCCAAGGCCTATATCTACAAGTTTTTTGATTCCAAGCAGGCGATCGGTGAAGCCATCTGTACAAATTGTCTGGCAGAAATCGTTGCGGCTGTCGAGCAGGCCATCAATGTCGAAACCCTTTCGCCAACGGAGCGCTTTCGACGCTTGGTCAAAACGGTGATCGCCACAGGGGTGAACCTGTTCTTCAATGACCGGAAACTCTATGACATCGCCGCGTTTTCTGTGTCGGAGCGTTGGCCCAGCTCGCAAATTTATGACGCCCAGATCAAGCAATTCATTTTGCAAATTGTGCGTGAAGGGCGAGAGGTGGGTGAGTTCGAACGCAAGACTCCCCTGGACGAGACAGTAGAGGCAATACATCTTGCTCTGCGGCCATTCGTCAATCCGCTACTGCTGCAGTACAACCTCGATTTCGTCGAAGAGGCGCCCACGCTCACTTCCAACCTCATCTTGCGTAGCCTCATGCCTTGACCTTCGGCTAACGGTCGCACGCTACCAGGCTAAGCGACATATCACTCCATCAGCTTTTCACTTTGCCCTTCCTCCCACCGTCGAAGGGCATTTATTTATCTGTAATGTGACTGTTGACTGAAATGGTCACATGAATAAATATGGTCGTCCGTCGTTTCTATCCTTTCATCTCGGCGATAACCATAGAGTTCCAATAATGAAAAAAATATTGCTCAAGAGCCCACTTGGTCTCGCTGTTGTGCTCGCATCTTCCCATGTGTTTGCGAGCGGTTTCGCTCTCAATGAACAGAGCGTCAGTGGGATGGGCTCTGGATTTGCCGGTCGCTCCTCCTCTGCTGAAGATGCGAGCACAGTCTTCGGCAATCCGGCGGGCATGTCTCGTCTGAAAAGAGAACAAGCCAGCGTAGGGGCGGCGACTCTTTTTGCGAAGTCCGACATAAGCCAGACCCGCAGTACCTTCGGAGGCCAGGAAGACGGCGACATGGTGCCTGCGACTACGGTACCCATGGGGTACTACGTCAAACCCATTGATGAGCATTGGGCATTCGGTGTTGGGTTTTATGTGCCTTTTGGCCTGATCACCGATTATGGCAGCGGCTTTGCGGGGCGTTACTACGCCAACAAAAGCGAGGTCACGACCCTTACGTTCCAACCCACCATCAGCTATGCCTTTAACGACACAGTTTCGATCGGGTTTGGCCCCACCATCAACCGTATCAGCGGCGAGTTGTCCGGGATGGTGCTCAATCCGCTCAGCCCTGGTCGCAACGACGGAAAACTCAAAAGCACGGGCGACGACACGGCCCTTGGTTTCAACGCCGGCATTCTGGTGCAGGCTACAGATCGAACTCGCCTCGGCTTGACCTACCACTCCAAGGTTAGTTACCACCTGGATGCCAAGACCAAGGTCACCGACGGCATCTTTAGCGTGCTGGGGGTTAGCGGCCGAAGCTATGACGCTTCGCTGGATGTGAATACGCCGGAGTCAGTGGATTTCTCGGTGACTCATCAGCTCAATAATGACTGGACCCTGTATCTGGGGAGCACCTGGACCCGCTGGAGTCGCTTCAAGGAACTGACCATCGAGAACACGGGTTTGCCCCCTTTGTTGAGCGGCTCGCTGGGCACTGTTACCGAAGAACAGAACTGGCGTGATACGTGGGCGCACGCTATCGGTACGTCGTACCAACTGAACAACCATTGGGTTCTTCGGGCAGGCTTGTCAGTCGACCAGTCGCCCGCCAACAACACCAATCGTGGACCACGCATTCCAACGGGCGACCGAACGGTTATCAGCTTCGGTGCTGGCTGGACCCCGGTGGACAATGTCACGATCGACGTTGCTTATTCCTATCTGTGGGAAGAGAGCGTGCGGGTCAACGATACTTCCGCGACCCGGGGCGCATACAGTTCCAAGTATAAGAACAGTGCGAGCGGGCTCGGCACTTCCGTCAGCTATCGTTTCTGATAGATAGGGCGCCGTTCTACGATAATTGTCCGGCCGGGAGCGCAGGTTACGCCCCGGCCTTTTAAAGCACATCCCTGGCATTTCCCCTTGGAGGGAAGCCGTTTCGTCGGAGCGCCTCGTCGCCTGGTCAAGTCATCGAGTCGCTACGGACCGGGTCTCAGGAGGTTGCCAGCCACCACCGAGCGCCTTGAATGCCGCGACCGCCGCCCGTGCCGATTCCGTCCGCGCCTGCGCTCGGGCATCGGAAGCCTGCAGCATCGTTTCGTCGGCGTGCAGAACATCAATCAGGCTGGCCGTGCCTTTTTCGTAAGCAATGAACGACGATTGGCGAGCCTGTGCCAGAGATACCTCGCCTTCAGTCAGGGTGGCTGCCTGAGCGTCCCGATTCACCAGGGCGGAGAAGGCATTCTCGACATCCTCGGTGGCGCGTAATACCGACTGACGGTAAGCGGCCAGCGCTTCGGCTTCTTGTCCCTTGGCTTGATCGATTTGAGCGTTTATGCGGCCAAAGTCGAAAAGTCTCCAGCGCAGCCCCAGTACGCCCGCCGACTGATTGGCGCCGCCGGTGAAAAGGTTGCCCCCGGATACAGCCGTGGCGCTACCGAGCAATGCGCTGAGGGAGAATTTCGGGTAGTACTCGGCAATCGCCACCCCGATGCGTGCATTGGAGGCTGCGAGACGGCGCTCGGCCACGATGAGATCCGGCCTGCGGCGCAGCAGATCGGCCGGCGTTCCCGTGGCCTTTATCTGCGGCGCAAGAGGAATACTCCCTGCATTTGCCAGTTGCGTGCGATGAGTGCCCGGCGGTGTACCGAGCATTACATCCAGTGCATTCATGGCAGCATCCAGCCCGGTCTGCAGGACCGGCACTGTCGCTTGGACCTGCGATAGCGCTCCCTCAGTCTGGTGAACCTGATAGTGGGCAGCGAGGCCCTTGCCGTAGAGCAAGCGGACTTTCTCCAGCAGCCCCTGCTGGGTTTTGACTTGTCGATTCGCAATGTCCAGCCGCGCCTGCAATCCGCGGATGCTGATGTAGATATCGGCAGTTTGCGCGGCGATGGCCAGTCGTGTGGCAGCGGCGCCCGCCTCGGAGGCCTGGTACTCGGCGAGTGCGGCTTCGCGTCCGCGTCGCAGGCCGCCAAAGACATCAACCTCCCAGCCAGCACCGAGGTTAACCTCGTAGACGCTTCCGTACCGATCATAGCCAGGCGTCGAGTTCAGCACCTGGCCGAGTGGGGTCTCGATAGATTGGTAGGAGCGCGCGGCCTGGCCACTGATGTTTCCCGAGGGCAGCAAGGCGGCATTTGCCGCAGCCAATCCTGCCCGTGCCTGCGTAACGCGCGCCGACGCCTGCGCCAGATCCAGGTTCTGTTCAAGAGCCTTGGAGACGAAGTCGGCCAGCACCGGATCACCAAAACCTTCCCACCAGGCCACAAGACTGGCCGGCGTCGCTACAGGCCTCAGCTCGACAGCGGACTGACCCAGGTAACGATCCGAGAGAGGAGCGTGCGGACGTTGATAGTCAGGACCGACCGCGCAGCCTGCCATCAAGCTGGCGCTCACCAAAAGAGCAAGGGGGCGAAGGGGAGGCATTGAGGTTCCTTCAATCGAGGATATTTGTGACCATATTACGTTATGGTCACAAGCTGTCAATCAATAGCATTGACCAGCATTTCAAAAAACACTCAATGAATACGGAGTTTTTCGCGTAATCGCTGGCACTCTCAATGGGTGTTTATTTGTGACCATTGACAGATATGGTCACTGTGCTGAGAATGTGGGGCATGTCCTATTGTTCGGTAAGGGAACCTATGCGCCGGCCTCGACCTGTCCACATTGCCGCTTGCTTGTTGCCTCTAGTCCTGGCGGCGTGTGGCGACTCATCCACCGTTGAAGATCCACGCACCCATGCCCCTCTGGTGAGGGCCTCTGCGGTTCAGGGGGCGTCCGATGTTTCACGCTCCTTCACTGGCGTCGTGGCGGCCCGCGTCCAGGGCGACCTGGGCTTTCGGGTATCAGGCAAGATACTTGAGCGCTTGGTTGATACGGGTCAGACCGTCAAGCGAGGTCAGCCGCTCATGCGTCTCGACCCCATCGACCTGGGGTTGCAGGCGCGAGCACAGCAAGAGTCGGTCATGGCCGCTCGGGCCCGCGCCAGGCAGACAGCTGATGATGAGGCCCGATATCGCGACCTGGTCGGCGCAGGTGCTATTTCTGCATCGGCCTACGATCAGGTCAAAGCCGCGGCTGATAGCGCAAAGGCGCAGCTCAGCGCTGCCCAAGCGCAGGCTGACGTGGCTCGCAATGCTTCCGGTTATGCGGTGCTGTTTGCCGATTCCGACGGCGTTGTGGTGGAGACGCTCGCCGAGCCCGGGCAAGTCGTCAGCCCCGGGCAGCCTGTGGTTCGACTGGCGCGGGCCGGGCAGCGCGAAGCCATCGTGCACCTGCCCGAGACGCTACGCCCGGCAGCAGGATCCACTGCGCAGGCGACGCTTTACGGCAACACCGCGGGTGTTGTTACAGCGAGGCTGAGGCTGCTGTCTGACTCGGCCGACCGTATGACGCGCACCTTTGAGGCGCGGTATGTGCTTGAGGGCGCGTTGGCCAATGCGCCGTTAGGTTCGACCGTCACGCTTCGGATCGCCGAAGACGCCGCCAATGGACAGGTGCTGCAAGTGCCGATCGCTGCTGTTTATGACCCGGGCAAAGGCACTGGCGTGTGGGTCATCGCTGGCGAACCAGCGAAGGTGACCTGGCGACCTGTCCGGGTCCTGGGCTTGAGCGACGACGCAGCGCGAGTTGCAGGCGATCTCAAGGCCGGCGAGCAGATTGTCGCCTTAGGTGCACATCTGCTGCGCGATGGTGAGGAGGTGAGACTGGCTCAACAGGGTGACGTCAAGGTTGCCGGGAGCCATCCATGAGCCAGGGGCGCTTCAATCTTTCGGCGATCGCTGTTCGCGAGCGCTCGATCACGGTATTCCTGATCTTCCTGATCGCTGTGGCAGGGATCCTGTCGTTTTTCCAGCTGGGGCGTGCGGAAGACCCTCCGTTTACGGTCAAGCAACTGACGGTCATTACCGCGTGGCCGGGCGCCACGGCGCAGGAGATGCAGGACCAGGTTGCAGAGCCACTTGAAAAACGCCTGCAAGAACTGAAATGGTACGACCGCACGGAAACCTACACCCGTCCGGGTCTCGCCTTCACCATGGTGACACTGCTCGATCGCACACCGCCTTCCCAGGTGCAGGAGGAGTTCTATCAGGCGCGTAAAAAACTCGACGATGAGGCCATCAAGCTACCGGCGGGGGTGATTGGCCCGATGGTCAACGACGAGTTTGCAGATGTGACATTTGCGCTGTTCGCCTTGAAAGCCAAAGGCGAGCCGCAGCGACTGTTGGTGCGTGATGCGGAATCGTTGCGCCAGCGCCTGTTGCACGTGCCGGGCGTGAAGAAGGTCAACATCATTGGTGAGCAGGCCGAACGCATCTTCGTTTCCTTCTCCCATGATCGGTTGGCCACGCTGGGCGTATCCCCCCAGGACATTTTTGCCGCGCTGAACAATCAGAACGCGCTCACGCCTGCCGGCTCAATTGAAACCGATGGGCCGCAAGTCTTCCTCCGTCTCGACGGTGCCTTCGATAAGGTGCAGAAGATTCGTGACACGCCTCTTGCGGTCCAAGGTCGAACACTGAAGCTCTCGGACGTGGCGACGGTCGAGCGGGGTTATGAAGATCCGGCAACCTTCCTCGTGCGTAATAACGGTGAGGAGGCCCTGTTACTGGGCGTGGTGATGCGTGAGGGCTGGAACGGCCTTGACCTGGGCAAGGCATTGGACGCGGAGACGACGAAGATCAATGACGGCATGCCGCTGGGCATGACGCTCACCAAGGTCACCGATCAGTCTGTGAATATCAGTTCGGCCGTCGACGAGTTCATGGTCAAGTTCTTCGTCGCCCTGCTGGTGGTCATGCTTGTCTGCTTTCTCAGCATGGGCTGGCATGTAGGTATTGTGGTGGCGGCGGCTGTGCCGCTGACGCTGGCCGTGGTGTTTGTGGTGATGGCGGCCACAGGAAAGAACTTTGACCGCATTACCCTCGGGTCGCTGATTCTGGCGCTCGGACTGCTGGTGGACGACGCCATCATTGCTATCGAGATGATGGTGGTGAAAATGGAGGAGGGCTACGACCGCATCAAGGCTTCCGCCTATGCCTGGAGTCATACGGCCGCACCGATGCTTTCCGGTACGCTGGTGACCGCTATCGGCTTTTTGCCCAATGGCTTCGCCCAGTCGACAGCCGGCGAGTACACCAGCAACATGTTCTGGATCGTGGGCATTGCCCTGATTGCATCGTGGGTAGTGGCGGTGGCCTTCACCCCCTATCTGGGTGTGAAGCTGTTGCCGAAGATCAAGACGGTCGAAGGGGGTCACGCGGCCATCTACAACACCCCTGGCTATAACCGCTTCCGCCGGATCTTGACGCGCGTCATCGCCCGTAAATGGCTGGTGGCCGGTACCGTTATCGCTACGTTTGTCGTGGCGATTCTCGGCATGAGCCTGGTCAAGAAGCAGTTCTTCCCCACCTCGGACCGTCCAGAAGTGTTGGTCGAAGTGCAAATGCCCTATGGAACCTCCATCGAGCAGACCAGCGCCACCACCGCCAAGATCGAGGCCTGGCTGCAAAAGCAGGCTGAAGCCAAAATCGTCACGGCCTATATCGGGCAAGGTGCGCCGCGCTTCTACCTGGCGATGGCGCCGGAACTCCCGGATCCATCATTCGCCAAGGTTGTGGTGCTGACGGATAGTCAGGAGGCACGTGAGGCCCTCAAGTTCCGTATGCGTGAGGCCATTGCTCAAGGGCTTGCACCAGAAGCGCGTGTCAGGGTTACGCAGCTGGTGTTTGGTCCGTATTCACCCTTTCCTGTCGCCTATCGGGTGATGGGGCCTGACCCATCAACATTGCGCGAGATCGCCGACCAGGTACAGAACGTGATGCAGGCGAGCCCCCTGATGAGAACCGTCAACACTGACTGGGGCCCGCTAACGCCGACGCTGCATTTCACCCTGGATCAGGACCGCTTGCAGGCGGTGGGGCTGACGTCCAGCGCTGTCGCGCAACAGCTGCAGTTCCTGCTCGCGGGAGTACCGATCACCGCAGTTCGTGAGGACATTCGTTCGGTGCAGGTGATCGGGCGTGCTGCGGGTGATATCCGGCTCGACCCTGCAAAAATAGAAGGCTTTACGCTCGTGGGCACGGCGGGCCAGCGGATTCCGTTGTCCCAGGTAGGGGAAGTCGGCGTGCGTATGGAGGATCCGATCCTTCGGCGTCGTGACCGCACCCCGACCATTACCGTGCGCGGCGACATTGCCGAAGGCTTGCAGCCACCGGATGTCTCGAGCGTAATCATGAAGGCGCTGCAGCCGGTCATCGACAAGCTGCCTGATGGGTATCGTATCGAGCAGTCGGGGGCCATTGAGGAGTCGGGCAAGGCCGGCCAGGCGATATTGCCGCTGCTCCCGATCATGATTGCCATCACGCTGCTGATCATCATCCTGCAGGTACGTTCGACTTCGGCGATGATCATGGTGTTTCTCACCGCGCCGCTGGGATTGATTGGTGTGGTCCCGACATTGCTCATCTTCCAGCAACCGTTTGGTATCAACGCTCTGGTCGGCCTGATCGCACTTTCGGGCATCCTGATGCGTAATACGCTGATTCTGATTGGACAAATCCATCACAACGCACAAGAAGGACTGGATCCGTTCCACGCCGTGATCGAAGCCACAGTACAGCGTGCTCGCCCGGTGCTGCTGACAGCGCTGGCGGCCATCCTGGCGTTCATCCCCCTGACACACTCCGTCTTCTGGGGGACCCTGGCTTACACCTTGATCGGAGGTACGTTCGTCGGAACCATCATGACGCTGGTGTTCCTGCCGGCGATGTACTCCATCTGGTTCAAGATCAGTCATGCCAGTCAAAGGCAAACTGAAACAGCAGAACTGGCGTAAGCACGCGAACTTACCAAAAGAGAGGACGCCACCCCGTCCTCTCGTCGTGCACCTCACTACAAAGCTGGGTTCTCAATACCCAGTCTGCAAGCTTCTCTCATTCATCACCTATTAACGCCAGGCTGGCAGCCCACTCTTGCGTGGCAGTGTAGCGGGCGTAATAAGCCCGCTTCTCTGCCTCGCTCAAGCCGGTAAAAAACGGCAGGAAGTACTGGTCGTTGTAGTAGCCCTGGGCACCTTGCAACTGCGTTCCCCACCATGCCGGGTTGTAACCCTCGAAGGCTATCCAGGGCGGCGGAACGGCGAAACGCTGGTGCTGAATGGCCTCGAGGAAGTCAGTGCTGTTGGTTACCAGGCGCACCGTGACGGCGTTGAATTCCCGGCTGGATATAAGGCAAATCAGGCGCTGGTTGTTCTGGGCGTTTTCATACTGCCTGACGGGAAGTTCGTTGAAGCTTCGCTCGTGGGTCAGGGTGAAGCTGGATTCGATAAGGGCCTGGAAAGAGTCCCTATCGCTTCCATCGATCAGCAAGGCCCGGTAATAAGCCGACACGCCTGTGTCTTCCAAAGAAACTGCGCGCAGTGGAAGGGGCAGTGCGGGAGTGGTGTGTGGCAGAGGTTCGGTGAAAATTGATTGGAGTTCTGACAGGGAGTAGCCAGCAATTTGCTCCTTGGGGGCTCGCTCAAAAAGACCTGCGATACGGCTGAAAAAATTCATATCGTCCTTGATGCAGCTTTGATGGGGTTAGTGGAATGGCGCTTCAAGGCCATTGATTTAGGGTTCCTTGAAACCCGGAAAACCGTTGGCCTTGCGCCAGTCTTTGACGGTTTTCAAGATTCCCTTTGGCGAATCGTCTTCGCCATCTTCGGGATAATAAATCCAGTCGGATGCAGCGGGGTTGCCGGTCATTTCAATAAAGTGCTCTAACAACTGATCCTGATATTTCTCGGTGCCCACCGCATTGCATATTTCTTCGAGCAGTTTAAGAAAACTGCTTTCGCTGTACTCAGGTAGAGAGCCTGGGAACCTGGTCATCTCAGTCGTAAATCTCATCATCAAACACCATCACGACTTGAATCCTGGCAAGCCATTAGCCCTGCGCCACTCTTTGACGGTATTGGTTATACCTTCGGGGGTGCATTGCGCTTCATCCTCCGGCCAGTAGATCAGGTCGGAGCCGTCTGGATGCTCGGTAAGCCTTCTGAACTCGTCCAGAAGGTCATCCAGCACTTCATCGGGAGTACCGTTCCTATTTGCGGTGAATATTTCCTGCATGAAGCGAATGAACTCAGCTTCTGTGTAGTCGGGAATGCTTTTCCCCATGAGGGTTACCGGCGTTTGTCTATGTGGTTTTTTAAGGGGGGATTTTTAAGTCATCTATTTCATGAGCCGCGCCGCCTTACTGGCTCTGAGTGGTCACGCTTCTTTGAGTACAAACTCGAGGCCAATACCCACTTCTTTCAATACCTGCGTAGCGCGGTCTACAAAGCGCTCGCCTTGCTCAGGCAACTCATACAGGCCAGTGATGCGGATGATGGGGGATTTGCCTTTAGCTGCCGGGTAACTCTCCAGGATTTCACCGCTTTCGATGAAGGCGATATAGGTGTTGATTTTTTCTTGAAGCAACAGCAGGTGCTCACCTTGTTCCGCCTTGTTGCCCCACTCCAGGTGATCGGTAATGACCAGCACCACCTTGTTTGGCTCCCAATCGGGTACGGCACAGATATCGATGATTCGGGTATCCAGGATGGACATGGTTTTTCCTTCATGGAGGGTGTGTCAGGCCGGTCATATAGCGTTGGTCAGCAGTGGCAGCTGATGTACAGCTCCAGATCTTTGGGGAGTGGGGTGGCTGTAAGTCGTTCTATGGCGCTGGCTTGCTCTCGGGTGAGGAGGTAGCTATGTACGGCGTCTGCTTCGCTCTGCCAATCCATGATCGGCATCAGTATTTCTGTAGTGAGAGTCGGTAGTTTTGTCTCGAATACAGCGTCGTCACTGTTTGTAGGTGCGCCGTGTATCTCGAATTTCAGTGGGGCTTTCCCAGCGCGAAATACCGTCACGACTTGAATCCTGGTAGCCCATTTGCCTTGCGCCACTCTTTAACGGTCTTGGTTATGCCTTCGGGGGAGTCATCGGCCCCATCTTCTGGATAGAAGATAAGGTCAGTACCGTTTGGGTGCTCGGTAAGCTGTCTGAATTGCATTAGCAGTTCGCCAAGGTCTTTGTCGGAACCTGCTTCGTTGATGGCAAGTATTTTATGGATGAAGCTACCGAATTCGGTCTCGGTGTAATCGGCAATTGATTTCCTAGTGGTCATCGCTTTATGGGGCCTTGAACCCTGGCAGGCCGTTTGCTCTACGCCACTCTTTGACTGTTTTCAAGATTCCCTCTGGTGAGTCATCAGCATCGTCAGCAGGATAAAAAATCAGATCTGAGCCTTTGGGATGCTCTGAAATTTTCCGAAAATGCCGAACTAAAACGGAATGATCTTCCTCGTTCTGGCAGTTGACCTCACAGATATCTGTCAAAAGTTGAAGGAACTCTTGTTCTGTGTAATCAGAAATGCTGTTTTTTAGCATGCTTAATTTGTTCCTCTATGAATATCAATGTGCCTTCTAGGTGTCGCTACGCTCAGGTTGTCAACATCGTAAATAGCGCCCCCTTGGGCAATTCCGACATGATGGTGTAGCTCGTATTTTTCTCGCGATCCCACTCGACCACTTTCTGGTGTGTATGGGGAAAACCCTTTATCTAGCAGCTTTTGGTTGACTGTTCTGAACTGACTTCTTAAGTCTGAATCATTACCTACAGCTTTCCAAAACGCCTCCCGAAAAGCATCAAAGCTTCTGAACTCCCTCCCGCGCAACTGATCAGCAACCCCAGCGGGTATCGGAGAGCCCAACCCTGAGCCCGCTCCAGCAAGCCAGGTTCCACCTATATCCTGCCCCTGACCCGTAACCGTACCGGGCGTCTTGCGCACGCTCAGTACGATATAGAGCGGCTGAACCCCTGACCCCGCTGGAAACACCAGAATGAAGTCCTTGTACTCCGGTGGGTAGATCGGGTCGACGATGATGGTGTCCGCCTGTTCGGTGGGCGGAAAGATCCAGATGTGCGGCGCCTGGGGCGCGGCCTCCAGTGGGGGGATGCCGGAGGTGCTGGATGGGTCCACCGCTGGGGTCCAGATCAGGGTGACGCCGTCGCCGAAGTCGGCCACTTGTTGCTGGCCTTTGGCGACAAAGCGCACCACCGGGACCATTTCCCAGCCACGCTGCTTTTGCGTGTTGTAGCCGTAGCCCTTCAGCGTGCCGTCGGGCCGTTGTTCGATATGCAGGCGCACGCGGGTGCGACCTTCTTTCAGGGCGTCGAGTTGCTCGGGCGTGTACAAGGCGCTATCGCCCAGGCTCGACGGCCAGAGCATGGCCACCACGCCAGCCAGGGCACCCGCGACGACTCCGCTGGTTGCCACGCCAGCCCCGGTGGGTGCCAATCCCTCGCCACCCAGCGCCAGGCTGCCCAGCGCGGCGGGAAGGGCGCCGCCGCTGATTTTCTTGAGCGGGATATTCCCCGTCGCGTCGGCTCCACGACCACCCAGCACGACAAGCTCGCCATAGTCCTTGATGGCGTCGGTGGGGATCGCTCCGGATGGGCTGGGGTAGTCCATGACCCCGTCGGGCAGCTTGCAGGATTTGGTAAAGGTGCAGCCGGCCATCGCCTGTTGCTTGCGGGGTGGGTTGGCGAGGCTGTCCGCATAGGCTTGTTGGCGGGTCTGCATCCGCTCATAGGTATGTTGCCTGGCCTCTTGCTCCGCCCGTTCGCTGGGGGTCATGTCTCTATAGGTGACGTGGTGCCCGTCGCCGGATGGCGGATTCTTGATCGGGGGGAGTCTGTTGCGGGCCATCGAGGGTTCTGCCTGTCCATCCGTTGCGGTTTTCCGGCCAGAGGCGGGATGGCATCAACCCTATTGAGTCGGGCGGGGCATTACTGTGGGAGGAATCTGAAAGGTTTGAAGGGCGAGTCTTTATTCTTGCGGGCTGGTGGTCAGGCGATTCTGGCCAGCCAGTGAATGCCCGGGCGCTGGGTGCCGCTCCAGCCCATCTATGCCGCCGCACCGGGTTCCTGCTTAAATGCCAGCGTCATTCACTCAGCGCGCCTGACACCATGAATACCCTCAAGGACGAACTTGTTCTCACCGAGCCGTCAGCCGACGCGGCCTCGATCCGTCGTCGGTCGTTGTTCGCCGGCTGTGGAGCCCATGCCATCCATGATGGCCTGACCGACCTGATCTATGTCTTGCTGCCCATCTGGCAAAGCCAGTTCGGCCTGAGCTTTGCCCAGGTCGGGCTGTTGCGTGGGGCCTATTCAGGGATGATGGCCGGCTTTCAGTTGTTGGCCAGCCGCGCGGCCAGGCGCTGGGGGCGCGAGCGTCTGCTGGTGGGCGGCACGGCGCTGGCGGGGATGGCCTACCTGCTGGCGGGGCAGGCCGGAGGCCTGACGGTATTGCTGTTGGCCCTGTTGTTGGGTGGGCTGGGGGCGAGTACCCAGCATCCGCTGGCGTCGTCGATGATCACCGATACCCATGAGGCCGGTGGCGGCGTCAAGCAGGCGTTGTCGCAGTACAACTTTTCCGGCGATATCGGCAAGACCCTGATTCCGGGGCTGGTGGGCCTGTTGCTGACGGTGCTCAGCTGGCGTGCCAGTGTCACCTTGATGGGGCTGTTGGGGCTGGCGGCCGCCGGGTTGCTGTGGTGGTTGATTCCGGCGCAGGCGGCGGAGTCGTCCAAGGCCGAGAAGAGCACCAAGGCGGTCAGCGGAAAAGGCTCGGCCAGCGGCCTGCGGGCGCTGATTGTCACCGGCACGCTGGACAGCGCGGTGCGCATGGGTTTCCTGACCTTCCTGCCGTTTCTGCTGAAAGCCAAGGGCGCCGGCACGGCGGGCATCGGCCTGGCGTTGACGATGCTGTTTGTCGGCGGGGCCTTCGGCAAGTTGCTGTGCGGTTACCTGGGCGCGCGCATCGGCATGATGAAAACCGTGTGGCTGACGGAGTTCACCACGGCGCTGTTGATCGTGCTGGCGGTGTACTTGCCCTATCTGGGCCTGATGGCGGTCTTGCCGCTGCTGGGGCTGGCGTTGAACGGCACCTCGTCGGTGCTCTATGGCGCGGTGCCGGACCTGGCGGGGGCGGGCAAGCGCGAGCAGGCGTTCGCGGTCTTCTATACCGGCACCATCGGCGGCGGGGCGCTGGCGCCGGTGCTGTTCGGCAGTCTGGGGGACGTCACTGGCGTCCCCGTCGCGGTGATGATGCTGGCGGCTACCTTACTGCTGACGTTGCCGCTGTCCTGGTTCGTGCAGCGCGGCCTGGACGCGGATGCCCGGCTGGCCTGAGCCGGCTCAGGCTTCGCGTCCGTGGGCTGTTGCGGCCAGTTGCTCGGTATCGACCCGCACAAAGATCGAGTCGCCAACCGCCGTCAGCACATCGCCAGCGTAGACCTCGCAGATCACCCGGCTCTTGCGGCCGAGTTCGCCTTCGACCTTGGCGCGCAAGGTCAGGGGTACACCCATCGGCGTCGGCTTGATGAATTTGATGCCGAGGTTGCCGGTCACGCAGTTGATCCGCGGCAGGCTGTCCAGGGCGCGTCTTTCGGCGCGGTAGTGGTAGGCCATGGCGGTCCAGTTCGAATGGCAGTCCACCAGCATGGCGATCAGGCCGCCGTACACCAGCTCGGGCCAGCCGCAGTATTGGCTGTCCGGCAGGTGCTCGGCCATCACATGCACCCCATCCTCATGCCAGTGGCTCTTGATGTGCAGGCCATGGGGGTTGCTGCTGCCGCAGCCAAAACAAACGCCGTCCGGCGCGGTGCTGTCTTGCAGGGAGAGTGGGTGCATGTGTTTGTCCTTTTTATTGTTGGAGAGGGTCCGGGCGAAGCGGTCAGGCCGCGACCTGGGCCTGGATCTGCAGATCGCCCTCGACTTCCTTGACCAGCCCGCTGGCCAGCAGCAGCGGCAGCAGGCGCTTGTGCAGTTGCGGCTCGACGAACTCCTTGACGGTGTCCAGCGCCAGGTTGCCGCTGGTTTCCAGCTCGGCCTTGGTGTAGGACAGCCAGGCCTTCTTCAGCACCAGCAGCACGTCGCTGCCGGCGGTGGTGGCGAAGCGGCGGTGGGTCACCCGGCCGTCGAAGTCGAAGCTGTGCTGGTAGGCATAACCGCGCTCGTCACCCGCGCTGGCGACACAACGACCGCAGGTGCATGCGCCGTCGCCGAAGGCCGTGCGCAGATAGGTGTTGAAGTCCACCACGGGCTTGAGCCCCAGGCGCTTGTCGACTTCGAACAGATCCCCGGTCAGTTTTTCTTCAGTGCTCAACGTCCATTTCCTCAAGTCATGCGGCGTGTTTTCACAGGGCCGCACGATACCAGCCAGAGGCTTGCAGGGGGAACTTTCTGCCCGGAGGTGGCAGAGTCCATGCGCCAGGAACCCGGGGCAGCGACCTTAACCGAGCCTGGTTCGGGCCTTGCTGAGCGGGACTCCTGTCGTTTACGACGGGCTAGATGTCCTTGCCGAGAACGCTGCCCACATCCTCGGGTTGTGGTTCGAGCAGCTTGCAGTGGTCGCTGTCCGAGGCCGGCTGCGGCGCGAGCAGGTGGCCATTAAAAGAGCGGCACATTGCCTTCTCCGACACGGCGTCGTGCTGGCCCCGCAAGCGCCGAATCACCGCCAAAATCACTTTAATTTCAGGTGGTTAGGTAGATCGAAAAATGCGCAATGTGTGGATGACGCTGACCTCGTTCGCCTTGGTCAGCGTGGCTGTCGCGGCCGAGGGCAAGGAGTTGCCGGCCAATGACCGGTATGTGTGCAGTTGGGGCGCGGGGACGGCGGCGCGGGCGCAGGAGCTGAAACTGTCGGGGGTTTCGCTGTATGCCGCGCGGCAGAAGCTGCAGACCTACAAGTTCAGCAAGGGCTGGATGCGCATGCTGGCCCTGGGCATTACCGAACAGACCTACGACAGTCCCTCGCGGGCCAAGCCGGCCACGGTGCGGCAGAGCTTTTACGACGATTGCGTGCGCTACAAGCTGGCGCGCAAATAACCCGCGGGGGAGGCTCGCGCAATGGCCGGTTGCCCGGGCTGCCATGCTGGTACGGGCACCGGCGATCCTGAGGCGAGGCATGTCGGCCTTGTCTCATGCCCCCGGAGCTTTGGCCCATGGGCTGACAGAACCCGCCGCCATCTGATCCGTATTTTTCTTCGTCACCTGCGTCTGTATCGGGATCAGATCTGGCCTGACAATAACGCACCCCTCAGGCGCACCGGCCTGCCAGCTGGAGCCTGAGGCGGCGTTCTGCTTTTCGCGTTGGCGAAAACCTATTGTTCAGGAGGCCTTTATGGCGAAGATGGCGATTTTCTTGTTTGGATTCTTGGCGCTGACCATCGCGATTGGTCTGCTGGCGACCATCTCTCCGGTCTGAGGGGAAACCTCAGGCCAGCCCAGTCTCGCCGAGGCGGGCCGAACCGCTATTTCGAAAACTTCCTCGCCCCGGCCACACACAAAATCACTGCCACGGTCACTCCCAGCATGCCCAGGCTGACCTGTTCATGCAGCAGGGAGGCGGCCAGGGCCAGGCCAAAGAAGGGTTGCAGCAATTGCAACTGGCCGACGGCGGCGATCCCTCCCTGGGCCAGCCCGCGATACCAGAAGACAAAGCCGATCAGCATGCTGAACAGTGCGACGTACGCCAGGCTCAGCCAGGCGGGCAGGGTGATGCCGCTAAACGAAGGCGGGGCACGCAACAGCGTCAGCACCGCCATCACCGGCAGCGCCAGCACCAAAGCCCAGGAGATCACCTGCCAGCCGCCCAGGGTGCGGGAGAGCTTGGCGCCTTCGGCGTAACCCAGGCCGCAGACCAGAATCGCCAGCAGCATGAGGATGTCTCCGGCCGGTGCGGCGCTCAGCCCCTGGGACAGGGCAAACCCCACCACCAGCAGGCTGCCCAGCACCGAGAACAGCCAGAACACCGGCCGCGGCCGCTCGCCGCCGCGCAGCACGCCGAACACCGCGGTGGCCAGGGGCAGCAGGCCGAGGAAGACGATGGAGTGGGCCGAGGTCACGTATTGCAAGGCCAGCGCGGTCAGCAGCGGAAAGCCCAGCACCACGCCGAGGGCGACTATCGCCAGGGGCCACAGCTGGTTTCTGCTCGGGCGTTGTTCCTTGAACAGCAGCAACAGGCACAAGGCCAGGACGCCGGCGATGCTGGCGCGAGCCACGGTCAGGAACAGCGGGTCGAACTCCAGCACGGCCACCCGGGTGGCCGGCAGCGAGCCGCTGAAAATCAGCACGCCGATAAAGCCGTTGAGCCAGCCGCTCGCGGCTTTTTGTGTGCTGGGGTGTGGCAGGGGCGATGTCCGTTCCATTCAGGGGCTCAGCTCTGTTCAAGGGTAAGCGCTGCGCTTCAGGGCGCGATTGCGCCTGGGCTGTTCAGGCCCCATCCTAGGAGCGTCAAGCAATACAATCAAAATATTGTCATGGATACATCGCCCTATGGCCCGTGCCCGCTACAAACAACTGGTCGATGGTTTTGCCGCCGATATCCGTGGCGGTGCATTGCCGCCCGGCACCCGGCTGCCGACCCACCGCGAACTGGCCGCCAGGGAAGGGCTGGCCCTGGTAACGGCATCGCGGGTGTATGCCGAGCTGGAGGCCATGGGCCTGATCAGTGGCGAAACCGGGCGCGGCACCTTTGTCCGCGAGACGGCGTTGCCACCGGGGCAGGGTATCGACCAGCAGGCGACCGCGGCGGGCACCCTGGATCTCAATTTCAACTACCCGGCGTTGCCCGGGCAGGCCGAGGTGTTGCGCAGTGGCCTGCGACAGCTGGCGGCTGCCGGTGACCTGGAGGCGCTGCTGCGCTACCAGCCCCACAGTGGCCGCAGCCACGAGCGAGCCGCCGTGGCTCGGCATCTGGCGTGTCGCGGGTTACAGGTGGAAGCGGACCGGGTGTCGATCGTCAGCGGCGCCCAGCACGGCCTGGCGACCACGGTGATGGCGCTGCTCAAGCCCGGCGATGTGGTGGCCACCGATGCCCTGACCTACCCGGGGTTCAAGGTGGTGGCCGAGGCCCACGGCGTGGAACTGGTGTCGATTGCCCTGACCGAGCACGGCCCCGACCTGCAGGCTTTCGAGCGGTTGTGCCGCAGCCGGCGGGTGCGGGCGGTGTATGCCATGCCGACCCTGCACAATCCCATGGGCTGGGTGCTCGACCTGGCGTGGCGCGAGCGCTTGGTGCGGATCGCCCGGCAGCACCGGTTGCTGATTATCGAGGACGCCGCCTATGCCTTCCTCGCCGAGGATCCGCCCGCGCCCCTGGCGGCCCTGGCGCCAGAACTGACGGTGTATGTGTCGGGGTTTTCCAAGAATGTCGCCACCGGGCTGCGGGTCGGTTTTGTGGTCGCGCCGCCGGCCTGGGTGCCGCTGATCGAGCGGGTGATCCGCGCGACTACCTGGAACACTCCCGGGGTGATGACGGCGCTGGTCTGCAACTGGATCGACGACGGCACGGTGCAGCGCCTGGAAGCCGAGAAACGCCAGGACGCGACCGTCCGGCAGACCCTGGCCAGGGAAGTGCTGGCCGGCCTGAAATACATGGGGCATCCGGCGTCCTATTTCCTCTGGCTGCCGTTGCCCGAGGAGGTGCGCGCCGATCAGGTGGCGATGGCCTTGTTGCGGGAAAACGTCTCGGTGTCCACCGCCGAGCCCTTTGTCAGCGCCGCGCCAGTGCCCCACGCCATCCGCCTGGCCCTGGGCTCGGTGGAACTGGATCAGTTGCGGGTGGCGCTGGAGCGGGTGCGCCAGGTGATTGGCCAATACGCCTATTGAAGGCTCCCGCGCGGCAAGGTACGGGAGCCTGCGGCCGTCAGACCTTGAACTGAGTCACCAGGCCGTTGAGTTCCACCGCCAGGCGTGACAGGTCCTGGCTGGCGGCGTTGCTCTGGTTGGCCCCGGCCGAGGTCTGGGTCGCCAGGTCGCGGATGTTCACCAGGTTGCGGTCCACCTCGCGGGCGACCTGGGCCTGCTCTTCGCTGGCGCTGGCGATCACCAGGTTGCGTTCGTTGATCGAGGTGATGGCCTGGGTGATCTGGTCCAGGGCCAGGCCCGAGGCGCGGGCGGCTTCCAGGGTCAGGTGGGCGCGTTCGTTGCTGTGGCGCATGGCGCTCACCGCGCCTTCGGTGCCTTCTTCGATGGTGTTGATCATGCTTTCGATTTCCTGGGTCGACTGCTGGGTGCGATGGGCCAGCGCTCGCACCTCGTCGGCGACCACGGCGAAACCGCGTCCGGCGTCGCCGGCCCGGGCGGCCTCGATGGCTGCGTTGAGGGCCAGCAGGTTGGTCTGCTCGGCGATCGAGCGGATCACCTCCAGGACCTGGCCGATATTGCGCACATCCACCGCCAGGTGTTCGACCTGCTCGCAGGTACGGGTCACCTCGTCGGCCAGGTCGCCGATGGAATCGACGGTGTGCTGCACTTGCTGCCGGCCGTGATGGGCGGTGGCGTCGGTTTCCCGGGACGCCTCGGAGGTGCTGACGGCGTTGCGCGCCACTTCTTCCACGGCCGCGGTCATCTCGTTGACCGCGGTGGCGGCCTGTTCCAGTTCGTTGCTCTGCTGGTGCAGGGTCTTGCTGGAGTCCTCGGTCACCGCATGCAATTCCTCGGCGGCCGAAGCCAGCTGGCTGGAGGAATCGGCGATCTTCTGCAGGGTGCCGCGCAGGCTGTTCTGCATGCGTTGCAGGGCGTGCAGCAGGCGCGCCGGTTCATCGTTGCCGGTCACGCTGATGGCATGGCACAGGTCGCCGCTGGCGATGGTCTCGGCGACTTCCACGGCCTGGCCCAGCGGCCGCACGATGCTGCGGGTCAGTACGATGGCCAGGCCGACAGTCAGCACCAGCACGATGGCCAGGATCGCCAGTACCAGGCCGACGGCGCTGTGGAACACTTCGTTGCTACGCGCGGCCGCCGCTTCGCCGCCGTGGGTATTCACCTCGACCACGGTCAGCAATTCCTTGAGCATGGCGTCGGCATTGGCTAGGAACGGGCCGCCGTCGACGATCGCGATCGCTTCGTCCTTGCGGCCCTGGCGCGCCAGGTCGAGGACGCGCTGCTGGTCCTTGAGGTACAGCGCCTTGACGCCCAGGTAGCGCGCGTACGCGGCCTTTTCCTCGGGGGCGACACTGAGTTTTTCGTAGACCAGTTGCTGGGCCGACAACTGCTCCTCGAGCTGATTGATCCGGTCCAGCAGGGCCTCGACGTCGTTTCTGTCGCGTACCACCAGCTGGCGCAGGGTCAGGGTGCGGATCTGGGTGCTGGTCAGGGCCATGGCGTTGGCGGCGACGATCGAGGGCAGCCAGTTCCTGTCGACCTCGAGCGACTGCTCGTTCATGCGGCGCATTTCCAGCAGGGAGAAGGTCCCGAGCGCAACCGCCAGCAGCGCGATCAGGGCAAAACTGAGGCCTGCACGGCGGGAAATGTTCATCGATCGTAAAAGCATGACTGTGTTCCTTGTGGCGGCAAAAGGCACAACCTGCGCGGCATCCGGCAGGTTCGCAGCAAAGCGGCGCGCGCTCGGAAAGGCTCCGGGGCGTCGTCGGTTCTTGCAGGCAAGGCAGGCGGGAGGCGCATCGTGGCGCCTTCTTTATGGGGGCTTCCGGTGTGGACGGGGTTGCATGGGCCCTGGCCGGAAAGGTGGCGATGATATCACAGTGATATCGGTGGCGTCGGCGAGGTGGAGCGCGCGGCTTCACCTCGAGGAGCTCAACCGTGCTGGATGCCCGCGCGTTTGAGCAACTGCTTGCAGCGCTCGGACAGGTGCGTCACCCGCAGGTGCTTGCCGGCCTTGCCGTAGCGTTCGCGCAGGGTTTTCAGGGCGGCGATGGCCGAGTAGTCGACGAAGCTCAGGTGGCGGCAGTCGAGGGTCACCTGGGCCGGGTCGCCCGCCGGGTCGAAGTGGTTGAGGAAGGAGGTGGTCGAGGCGAAGAACAGGGTGCCGTGGACCCGGTACAGCTTGCTGCCGTCGGCTTCCTCGTGGCTGTCGGCGTAGAGTTCGCGCGAATGCTGCCAGGCGAAGTTGAGGGCGGCGATGATGATGCCGCACAGCACCGCGATGGCGAGGTCGGTGAACACGGTGATGATGGTCACCGCGACTATCACCAGCATGTCGTTCAGCGGCACTTTGTGCAGCACCCGCAGCGAGCCCCAGGCGAAGGTCTGCTGGGCCACCACGAACATCACCCCGACCAGCGCCGCCAGCGGAATGCGCTCGATCAAGGGCGAGAGGAACAGCACGAACAGCAGGATCATCATCCCGGCGACCACCCCGGACAGCCGGCCACGGCCGCCGGAGCTGAGGTTGATCACGGTCTGGCCGATCATCGCGCAACCGCCCATGCCGCCGAACAGGCCGGAGGCGATATTGGCCGCGCCCAGGGCCACGCACTCGCGGTCCGGGAAGCTGCGGCTCTCGGTGATTTCGTCGGTGAGGTTGAGGGTCAGCAGGGTTTCCAGCAGGCCGACCATGGCCATCAGGAAGGCGTAGGGGGCGATGATGCCCAGGGTCTCCAGGTTCCACTGGATATCCGGCACCGCCAGGCGCGGCAGGCCGCCGGCGATATGGGCCATGTCGCCCAGGGTGCGGGTCGGCAGGCCCAGCAGGTAGACCAGCAGGCCGACCCCGAGGATCGCCACCAGCGCCGGCGGCACCGCGCGGCTCAGGCGCGGCAGCAGGTAGACGATGGCCATGGTCAGCGCCACCAGCCCGAGCATCAGCCACAGGGGCGTACCGCTGAGCCAGCGTTCATCGGCCTTGAAGTGTTCCAGCTGGGCCAGGGCGATGATGATCGCCAGGCCGTTGACGAAGCCGAGCATCACCGGGTACGGCACGATTCGCACCAGCTTGCCCAGGCGCAGCAGGCCGAAGGCGATCATGACCAGGCCGCCCAGCAGCACGGTGGCCAGCAGGTACTGCACGCCGTGTTGCACCACCAGTGCGACGATCACCACCGCCATCGACCCGGCGGCGCCGGAAATCATCCCCGGGCGGCCGCCGAACAGCGCGGTCAGGGTGCAGATGATAAAGGCGCCATACAGGCCCATCAGCGGGTTGAGGTGGGCGACCAGGGCGAAGGCGATGCACTCGGGCACCAGCGCGAAAGAGGTGGTAAGTCCGGCCAGGACGTCGGCGCGAAGGCGAGCGGGTTTCATGGTTTACCTGAGAGGGCGGCCAGGAGAGCGGCCGGGGTTGCGAGGGAGTGTCGAAAGGCGGCGAATGTTACGGAATAACCGCCTTGCCGGCCACCCGGGGCTTGTATTGCCGGGCGCTGGCGGCAAGACTGCGCAGCCGCACAGCCCCGGCGATCGATGCCGGGCCGCCAAGGAGCCGCCATGCCATCAAGCAAGCGCGAGCAGGCGCGTCTCGAACGCCGCCTGGTCGCCAGCCTCACCGACGCCTGCGAAACCGCCAAGACAGAAATCGTCGGTTTCTCCTGGCTGACCCATGTGGCCGATCACGCGGCGTTTCCCGCCAGCCTGAGGGTGGTCTGGGTCTTCGACACCCAGGCCAGCAAGGCCCAGGCCCTGGCCTGCGGCCAGGGCGAACGCATGCTCGAACTGACAGCCATGGCCCTGCATGACGCCGGCCTGGAGTTGCAGGCGCTGGCGGCCCACGTGCGGTACGACAGCGAAGAACAATGCCAGCGCATCAATGGCGGCAACTGGCAAAAACGTCTGGCGCGGCTCGGCTGAGAATCGCTGGAAAGCGCGGCTAAACGCCGCACCCGACCATGGTCGCACACAACCTGTCATCCATTTGGCAGGAAGCGGGGCGCCGCGTTTTGCTACCATGCGTGGCTTTTACGGATGAGCCGCCCGGCGGGTCGTCTGGATTTTCGGCTCCTCAAAGGGCGGTAACGAATGAGTGTTTTGTTGAGTCGCCGCGAGGTGATTGCAGGTATGGGGGTGTTGGGTCTCGGTCTGCTGGCCGGTTGCGATACCCGGGGCCAGCTGTCGTACAAATATGGCAAGGATCTGAGCGACAAGATCATGGGCCGTACCTTCAAGCTGAAGGACACCGAGGGCAACGTCAGGACGCTCTCAAGCTATAGCGGCCTGATGCCGATGGTGTTCTTCGGTTTCACCCAGTGCCCGGCCATCTGCCCCACGACGCTGGCGCGCGCGGCCCAGGCCAAGAAACTGATGGGCCGCGACGGCGACCGTCTGCAGGTGATCTTCATCACCCTGGACCCCGAGCGGGATACCCCGCAGGTCCTCGACGCCTACGTCAAGGCCTTCGACCCGTCGTTCGTCGCGCTGTACGGCACGCTGGAGCAGACCGCGGCCACGGCCAAGGAATTCGACGTGTTCTACGAGAAGATCCCCAGCGGTTCGACCTACACCCTGTCCCACACCGCCACCAGTTTTGTCTACGACTCCCGGGGCACGTTGCGCCTTGGCTTGTCCCAATCGCTTACCGCGCAAGAGTGCGCGGAAGATCTACTGACCGTCATGGAGGTCTGCTGATGTACCCGGCCCTGAATAAAACCGCTATCGGCCAACGCGCCAAACGCATGCTGATCGGCCTGTCCCTGCTGGGCCTGGCTGGCCAGGCCGCGGCCCAGACCCAGGTCGACGACGCCTGGGTACGCGCCACCGTCGCCGGGCAACAGGCGACCGGGGCCTTCATGACCCTGACCGCCAGCGACGACAGCAAGCTGCTCAGCGTCGAGTCGCCAGTGGCCAAGATCGTGCAGATCCACCAGTCGAGCATGCACAACGATGTGATGAGCATGCGCCCGGCGGACTTCGTCGCCTTGCCGGCCGGCAAGGCCGTGGCCCTGGATCCCCATGGTTATCACGTGATGCTGATCGACCTGGTGGCCCAGGTGAAGGAAGGCGACAAGGTGCCGCTGACCCTGGTGGTGGAAAACGCCAAGGGCGAGAAAGAGTCGATCAAGGTCGAGGCCCAGGCCCGCGCGCTGAACATGGCCGACCACAGCAAGATGCAGCATTGATGGTTCGCGGCACCTACGACGACCGACAGCCAGGCTGAAGCATGGCCAAGGAAATCGACAACCCCTGCATCGCCGTTTGCCAGTTGAGCGGCGACCTGTGCCTGAGTTGCGGGCGCAGCAAGGATGACATCCGCCAATGGAAGCGCATGAAGCGCCCGGAAAAGATGGCGGCGGTGCAGCGGGCGAGCCAGCGCTTGAAAGCGCTGCGCAAGAAGGGCGGCGCCAGCCGCTGATCCCCCCAGCCGGCCATTGCGTGCCGGCCTTCAGATTCCCGGCGTTTGCGCCGCACACTCCTGCAACCAGGCAATACAGGCCGAGACCCGTCGTGGCAGGGCCTCCAGGGTCGGGTGGACGATGTAGTAATCGTATTCGCCGCTGCGGGTAAACCCGGTGAACGGCAGCACCAGCCGGCCTTGCCCGATGGCCTCGCTGACCAGGTGCTCGCGCCCGATCGCCACGCCGGCATGGTGGATGGCGGCGGTGACACACAGGTCCGAGCGATCGAAGGTCACCCCGCGTTTCGGCATGGACATACCCCCGCCATGCTGGCGAATCCACAGCGCCCATTCGGAGTCGAAGGTGGCGTGGTCCCAGGCCAGCGAATCATGCAGCAGGGTGCACTGCTGCAATTGTTCGACTGCCCCGATCAATCCATGGCGTTCGGCGTATTGCGGACTGCACACCGGGGCGACCCGTTCCTGCATCAACTTGTGCGCCACCAGCCCATGGAACTCGCCATTGCCGTAGTACAGCGCCAGGTCGATCTGCCGGGTGCGGAAGTCGATGCGGTCGTTGCCCACCCGCAGGTCGAGCCGGACCCCGGGAAAGCGCAGGCCGAACTCGGCCAGGCGCGGCACCAGCCAGGAATGGGCGATGGACGGGTGGGCGTAGAGGGTCAGCGGCCCGGCCAGGTCGGCGTCGACCGGCTGGGCCAGGACTTCGGACAGGTCGCCCAGGGTCTGCTGGAGGATGGCGAAAATCCGTTCGCCGGCCTCGGTCAGTTCAACCCGCCGGGTCAGCCGGCGGAACAGCTGGATCGACAGCTCCGCCTCCAGCCGGGCGATACGATGGCTGACCGCGCTGGCGGTCAGGCACAACTCATCGGCGGCCTTGCTGAAGCTCAGGTGGCGGGCCGCGACCTGGAAGGTGAACAGGTTCGAGAACTGGCTGCTGTTGAGCTTGGCGTCCAGTCGGGGCGGTAGGTTGTACAAGCCGGCGCTTCTCCTGTCGGTCTGTTATGAGCCTTGCAGCACCCGGGCGCCTTGCGCCAGATAGGCCTGCATCTCGGTGTCCGGGACCATGCTGCCGCCCGTGGCCCAGACCAGGTGGGTGGCCTGGGCGTAAGCCTCGGCGCTCATGCCGCTGCGCCGCAGGTACTGGTCGCGCTGCGCCTGCACGCGGGCGATGCCCGGGACACCGGCCACCGCCGAGGGCTCCAGGTGCAGCTGTTGGTGCTTGGCCATCAGCCAGACCAGGGCATGCAGTTCGTCGTCGCTGACCGTGTAATAACCCTCGATCAGCCGCTGCATGGCGCGGCCGACAAACCCCGAGGCGCGGCCGACGGCCAGGCCGTCGGCGGCGGTGAGGTTGTCGATGCCGAAGTCCTGCACCGACACCTCGTCATGCAGCCCGGTGTGCACCCCGAGCAGCATGCACGGCGAATGGGTGGGCTCGGCAAATATACAGTGAACGGCGTCGCCGAACGCCAGCTTCAAGCCGAACGCCACGCCGCCAGGGCCGCCGCCGACGCCGCAGGGCAGGTAGACGAACAGCGGGTGCTGGGCATCGACCCGGACCCCGGCCTGTGCCAGTTGCCGGCTCAGGCGCTCGGCGGCCACGGCGTAGCCGAGGAACAGGTCGGTGGAATTCTCGTCATCGACGAAATGGCAGGCCGGATCGGCGCTGGCCTGCTGGCGCCCCTGGGCCACGGCGATGCTGTAGTCGCTTTCGTACTCCATGACATTCACCCCGTGGGCGCGCAGCTTGTCCTTCTTCCATTGGCGGGCGTCGGCGGACATGTGCACCGTGACCTGGAACCCCAGCCGGGCGCCCATCAGGCCGATGGACAAGCCCAGGTTGCCGGTGGAACCCACGGCGATCCGGTAGCGGCTGAAGAGCGCCCGGGCCTCGGGCGAGTCGAGCACGCTGTAGTCCTGGTCCAGGCGCAGCAGGCCGGCTTCCAGGGCCAGGCGTTCGGCGTGCTTGAGTACTTCATAGATACCGCCGCGGGCCTTGATCGACCCGGAGATCGGCAGGTGGCTGTCCTGCTTGATCCACAGCGCGCCGGGCAGGGCTTGGCCGTAACGACTGGCCAGCACCGCCTGCAAGGCTGGCAGCGGCTGGATTGGCGATTCGAGAATGCCGTTATTGGCCAAGGTCTCGGGAAAAGCCACGCGAAAATAGGCGGCGAAACGCTCGAGGCGCGCACTGGCGTCGGCCACGTCGGCGGCCGTCAGCGCCAGGTCGCTCAGGCCATCGGCCAGGGGCGCGCGGGTGGGGGTGAACCAGGTGGTTTCGCGCAACGCCATCAGCTCTTCGAGCAGCGGGTAGCGGCGGGTCCAGGTAGCGAGTGACTGGCCTGCGATCATGGGGGAGGACTCCTGTGACAAAGGTTTTAAATGAAATGAGCGAGGCCCAGGGTCAGCAGCAGGGCCACCACTGAGGCCAGGACCGTGGCGCTGGTGAAGGTCTTGAGCGCATCGGCCAGCGACACCCCGAGGTATTCCTTGACCACCCAGAAGGCCGAGTCGGTGACGTGGGTCCAGCCGATGGCCCCGGCGCCGATGGCGACCACGATGATCTCCTTGCTGTAGCCGGAGTCGACGCCCAGGGTCGGCAGCACGATGGCGGCGGCGCTCATCATGGCCACGGTGGCCGAGCCCACCGCGAAGTGCATCAGGCCCGCCACCAGCCAGGCCAGCACCACCGGGTTGATGTCCAGCCGGGTCAGGGAATCGGCCAGCACCTTGCCCACGCCGCTGTCGATCAGGATGCCGTTGAAGGCGCCGCCGGCACCGATGATCAGCAGGATGCTGGCCAGCGGCGGCAGGCTTTTCTGGGTATGCCCCAGCAGGTCCTGCATGCACAGGCCACGGCGCAGGCCCAGGGACCAGTAGGCGAAGACCACGGCGATCACCAGCGCCACCAGCGGGTTGCCGAAGAACGACAGCAACACAGACAACGTCGAACCGGCGGGCAGGGCGCTGGCGAAGGTCTTGCCGATCATCAGCAGCAGTGGCAGCAAAATGGTCAGCAGGGTCAGCCAGAAGCCCGGAAGCACGCGTTCGCCACGGGCCTCGCAACGCTCTTCGAGGAAGGCCGCCTGCCAGGGTTCGGCCTGGCGGTGCGCCACCAGGCGGATCCACAGCGGCCCGGCGACGATGGCGGTGGGCAGGCCGACGATCAGGCCGTAGAGGATCACCTTGCCGACGTCTGCCCCCAGCAAATGGGTAATGGCCATGGCCGCGGGGTGGGGCGGCAGCATGCAGTGCACGCACATCAGCGACACCGCCAGCGGCACGCCGAGGTACAGCAGGTTGAGCCGGGTTTCCTTGGCCACCACGTACACCAGCGGAATCAGCAGGATGTAGCCGACCTCGAAGAACACCGGGATGCCGGCGATGAACCCCACCAGCATCATCACCCAGGACGCGCGCTGCTCGCCCAGGGTGTTGAGCAGGGTCTGGGCGATGCGTTCGGCGCCGCCCGATTCCTCGAGCATCTTGCCGAGGATGCTGCCCAGCCCGATGATCGCGGCGAGAAACCCCAGGGTATCGCCCAGGCCCTTCTGGAACGACTCGAGCATGGCATTCAAGGGCATTCCCGAGCCCACCCCGACCAGGCCGCAGGCGGCGATCAGCGCCAGAAAGGCATGCACCCTGAACCGGACAATCAACACCACGATCATCACGATCGCGGCCAACAACACCCACAGCAACGCGCCACTGCTTTGCATCGGCCAACCCTCTTATTGATTTTGTGACGGGGTCCGTCAAAGGACTTCGCGGGGCGAGAGTTAACTATCGGGCGCGCAGGGCTGACAAAAGATCATTGCTCAGCAGATGGGTGATGCTGGGTCAGGCGTGGGCAAGGCTGATCTGCCCGGCGGCTGTGGAGTCCCGGGTCACGGACGTGACCCGGTCGAGGGGGAATCAGCCAGCAGTGCTTTCCGGCAGTTTGGCGATGACCTTGATCTCGAAGTCGAAGCCATAGAGCCAGGTCACGCCCACGGCGGTCAGCGTCGGGTGCGGCGCCTGGCCCCAGAATTCCGGCACAACCTTCCAGATGGTTTCGAAGCGGCTTTCGGGATTGACGATAAACACCGTGACGTCGATCACGTCGTCGAAGGAGCTGCCGGCAGCCGCCAGGATTGCGTTGAGGTTGGTGAACGCGAGGCGCACCTGGGCCTCCAGGTCCGGCTCGGGCGAGCCATCGGCGCTGCTGCCGACCTGGCCCGAAACGAACAGGAAACCATTGGAGCGGATCGCCGGCGAGTAGCGGTTGCGCTGGTAAAGCGCCTGGCGTCCGGGCGGAAAAACCACGTCGCGCTGAGTCATGTGTTGCCTCCATCGATAAGGGCCGAAACCGACCTGGAATGAACGATGAAGCCGACTCTAGGCACTTGCGCCTGGCCGATAAACGAGCAACCGTAGCCATCACTGTTTGTGAAATCCAAACAATCCAATGCTTAGCCGGGGTGGAAATGGACCGATTTGATGCGATGCAGGCCTTTGCCCGGGTGGTGGAGGCGGGCAGCTTCACCAAGGCCGCCGACACGCTGCACATGAGCAAGACCAGCGTGACGCAACTGGTGCAACAACTGGAGGCACGCTTGCGGGTCAAGTTGCTCAACCGCACCACGCGCCGGGTCCACCTGACGGCCGACGGCGCGGTGTATTACGAACGCGTGGTGCGTCTGCTGGCCGACCTCGACGATGCCGAGACCAGCCTGTCCAGCGCCTCGGCGCTACCCAGGGGGCGCTTGCGGGTGGATGTGCCCAGCCCGCTGGCGAGCATGATCCTGGTGCCGGCGCTGCCCGGGTTCCACGCCCGCTACCCGGACATCCAGATCGACCTGGGCGTCAGCGACCGCATCGTCGATGTGCTCGGCGAGAATGTGGATTGCGTGGTGCGCGGTGGCGAGCTGACGGACCAGTCGCTGATGGCGCGGCGGATCGGCGATCTCCAGCTGGGCGTGTATGCGGCGCCCAGCTACCTGGAGCGTCTCGGCACCCCCGCGCATCCGCGCGAGCTGGAGGATTCCCTGCATCGTATCGTCGGTTTTCTCTGGGCGCGCACCGGCAAGGCCTTGCCCTATGCCATGCGCAACCACAACGAAAGTCTGCAGATCAAGGGCCGCTACGTGCTGGCGGTCGACGATGGCAATGCCTACCTCGCCGCCGGCCTGGCGGGCCTGGGCATACTCTGGCTGCCGGACTACATGGCCAGGGCGCACCAGGAACGGGGCGAACTGGTGCGTCTGTTCGAGGATTGGCAGCTCGATCCGATGCCGATCTACGTGGCGTTCCCGCCCAACCGGCATATCAGCATCAAGCTGCGGGTGTTTATCGACTGGGTCGCCGAGCTGATGGCCCGGCACGCGCCGGTCGCCATCCGAGTGGGTGTGTGAGGCGGTCGGCTCTATAAATTTTTGCCGGCCCCCCGAAACCCGCCGGAGCAGCTTTACTTGTCCAGGCAAGTCGCGCCTGTAGATGGCCGTTCGGCCGCCGCATTCTGCCCGGGACCGGCATTGCGAGAAGGACACGGAGTGTCGTTCAACCCCGTACACAACCCTTGTCGCCCCCTGACATGAACGCCTGCTGGAGCAGTCGTTTGCTGGCCAGTACCTCAGCGCAGTCTGGTCGCGCCCGCGCCATCGCCGCCCGGGCGCCGCCTCTTTAAAGGAGTAAAGAAATGACTCAGTACGACAAACAACTCAACAACCCCAAACAACCTTCGCGGCAGGCGCGCCTGGAAAGCACCGGCGCCGAGCGCCTCACGCTGGCCAACGCCGGACCGATCCAGATGGGCTTCTGGGTGCCCAACCGGGTATGGGCCACGGCCAGGTTCCTGGTGCCGCTGCGCAACCTGATCGCCGAGAAGAAAAAGGCCGGCACCCTGACCCCGATGCGTGCGGAAATCATCGAGTTCAAGACCTGGGTCACCCACAACAGCGTGTACCGCATGTGGGTCAACTCGATGATCGAACAGTCGAACGCCTACGTGGCGACCCTGGACGAGGCGACCCAGGAACAGATCAAGGACTCGGACGGCGATGCGCTGTGGATCGCCGGCTACGACAGCTTCTTCGAGATCCTCAACGAGATCATCAGCACCTCCTCATCGTTCAACGCCACGGCCCAGGTCGGCACGCCGATGAACGCCTTCCTGGCGGTGTCGATGGGCACCGAGGCGGGCGTCGCGCTGTTCCATGACACGACCTTCAACCAGCAGTTCAAGAAGGTGCTCAACGCCTGGAACAGCTTCCTCAAGAGCAGCGCATCCCTCGACAAGCTGGATATCAACGACCCGGAAAAAGAAGGCTCGTGGATCTCCAAGGCGGCCCACGAGGCCGGGGTCTGGACGCAGATGGAGCATGATCCGAACCTGCCCGGCTATGGCTTCGATTCCTGGAATGCGTTCTTCATCCGCAAGTTCGTGCCCGGTGCGCGGCCGTTCCAGGGCAATGCGCTCACCCAGGTCAATATCGGCTGCGAGACCACGCCCTGGCAGTACGAAAACAACGTGGCGTTCGAGACCGAGTTCTGGATCAAGGACGTCAATTATTCGCTGCTCGACCTGTTCGGTGGCCAGGCGCAGTGGGCCGCTCCGTTCCAGGGTGGGCAGGCTTACCAGGGCTTTCTTTCGGCGACCCACTATCACCGCTGGAACGCGCCGCTCGACGGCAAGCTGGTGCGCTCCTGGGTGCAGCCGGGCACCTATTTCGCCCAGCGTCCGGCCCAGGGCGAAGGCGAGGGCACCTGGGAGGGCACCGAGTCGCAGCCGTACCTGGGGCATGTCGCCGCCCGGGCGATCTTTGTCTTCGAGCACCCGACCTGCGGGTATGTCGCGCTGATCTGCATCGGCATGGTCGAGGTCTCGACCTGCGTGATCGAACCCCAGTTCATCGTCGACCAAGGCGCGGCGCCAGTGAGCATCACCCGCGGCACCGAGATCGGGCATTTCGAGTTCGGCGGTTCGACCCACATGATGATCTTCCAGAAGGACCGGGTGCAGCTGGAGGCCTGGGCGCTGAACGCGGTGCAGCACCAGAACGATCCGCAACCGACGCCCCTGGGCACGGTGATCGCCACGGCGTTGCTGAAGAAGTGAGCCGCTGAGTACCAACGACGGCGCGCTCGCGCCGTCGTCTTCAAACCGCTGTCAGCCGCTGGCTAGACCAGGTATTTGCGAAACCACGCCAGCGTCCGGTCCCAGGCCAGGGTGGCGGCTGCCTCGTCGTAGCGCGGGGTCGAGTCATTGTGAAAACCGTGGTTCACCCCGGGGTAGATATAGGCCTCGTAAGTTTTGTCCGCGGCTTTCAGCGCCTGTTCGAAGGCCGGCCAGCCTTCGTTGATGCGCGTGTCCAGTTCGGCGTAGTGCAGCAGCAGCGGGGCCTGGATCCGTTTGACGTCCGCACTGTCCGGCTGGAGCCCGTAAAAGGACACGGCCGCCGCCAGTTCGGGATAGGCCACGGCCGCGGCATTGGCCACCCCGCCGCCATAGCAGAAGCCGGTGATGCCGACCTTGCCGGTGCTGGCGTCGTGCTCGAGCAGCCATTCGATGGCGGCGAAGAAGTCGTTCATCAGCTTCTCCGGGTTGACCTTCTGTTGCAGCTCGCGGCCCTTGTCGTCGTTGCCGGGGTAGCCGCCGACCGACGTCAGGCCGTCGGGGGCCAGGGCGATGAAACCGGCCTTGGCCAGGCGCCGCGCGACGTCCTCGATATAGGGGTTGAGCCCACGGTTTTCATGGGCCACCACCACCGCCGGCAGCTTGCCTTCGGCTTTTGCCGGGCGCACCAAGTAACCCCGGACCTGTTCGTGGCCCTTGGGCGAGGGGTAGGTGATGTATTCGGCGACGATCTGCGGGTCGGTGAACGACACCTGTTCGGCCAGGGCGTAGTTCGGCGTCAGGGCGGCGAGAGTGGCGCTGGCGGTCAGCCCGACCAGGGTGAAGGCCGCCGCCCGGTCGAGGAACTCGCGGCGGCTGATCTTGCCGTGGGCGTAGTAGTCGTAGAGTTCGAGCAACTCGGGGGCGAAGTCTTTGGCACTGAGACGTTCCATCGCACGCTACCTCTTCAATCATGGGGGGCGTCCTGGTGCCGCACGGCCTGTGGGCGGGACAGGTTCGACCTGGGATTGAATCAGTAAAGCAAGCCTGGGCCCCGGCAGCCAATGCGCAGGGTGAGCGTTGTGTTTGGGCGGGGCCTTGGCTAATCTCGCATAAACACGCAAAAACAGGCATAAGCATGCAAAACCAGCATTCAGTCGCCGAGCTGCCCCATGTGCGCCGGCAGAAGATCCTGTTGCTGCTCGAGCGCGACGGCAAGGTCATGGCCTCCGAGCTTGGCCAGCATTTCGCGGTCTCGGAGGACACCATCCGCCGCGACCTGGCGGAGCTGGCCGATGCCGGGCTGCTGCAGCGGGTTCACGGCGGCGCGCTGCCACGGCCCAAGGACACCGGCAAGGATGTGTTCACCCGCCTGGGCGAAAGCAGCGAGGTCAAGCGCCACCTGGCCCGGCTCGGCGCGCAGCGGGTGCAGGAAGGGCAGATCGTGATGTTCGACTCGGGCTCGACCACGCTGCTGATCGCCCAGTCCCTGCCTGCCGATATCGGCATCACCGCGGTCACCGCTTCGCCGCTGATCGCCATCGCCCTGGCCGAGTACCCGCGCAGCCAGGTGATCCTCGCCGGCGGCCGGCTCAACCCGGCGACCCTGTCCTCCGGTGGCCATGAGGCGGTACGCCTGATCCAGGGCATCCGCGCCGATCTGCTGTTCACCGGGGTGTGCGCGATTCACCCGGAAGTCGGCATCACTTCGCTGCACTTCGACGAGGTGCCGGTAAAGCAGGCCCTGCTCGACAGCGCGTCCCAGGTGGTCGCGGTCACCACCGCCGACAAGCTCGGCGCGGTGGAACCCTTCGCCGTGGCGCCGTGCAATCGCCTGCATACGCTGATCACCGAGCAGCACCTGGCCTCGGGCAGCATCGACGACTACCGGCGCCTGGGCATCGAGGTGGTGCAGGCGCCGGTGTGACGGCGGCGGGAGGTGCCGGGCTTTATGGCCTGGCATCCGCGCATTCATCACGACGCGGCCCCAGGGCCTGGGTCGGTGGATTGCGGGTGCGGATCTGTGGCAAACCCGGCCTGAGCCGCCGCGCGCTTATTCGACCCGGCGGAACACCAGGGCCTTCAGGCCGCTTTCGATATCGGTGTCGGGAAACTCCGGCGGGTTGTCCAGGCGTTGCTCGAAGCGCAGGCCCGGGGCTTCGCGGGTAACGCCGTCGATCAGGAAGTCCGAGGCGACAGCCGGGTCGTTCATGCAGGCCAGCACGCAGCCGTCGGCGGTGAGCAATTCCGGCAGGCGCCGCAGCACCCGGGCGTAGTCCTTGGTCAGCAGGAAGCTGCCTTTCTGGAACGAAGGCGGGTCGATGATCACCAGGTCGTAGGGGCCGGCGTTCTTCACCTTGCTCCAGGACTTGAACAGGTCGTGGCCGAGAAAGGTCACCTGGCTCAGGTCGTGGCTATTGAGCCGGTGATTGTCGCGGCCTCGGCTCAGGGCCGGGCGCGACATGTCGAGGTTGACCACATGGGTCGCGCCGCCTTCGATGGCCGCCACCGAGAAGCCGCAGGTGTAGGCGAACAGGTTCAGCACGCGCTTGCCCCGGGCATTGGCGCGCACCCAGTTGCGACCGTAGCGCATGTCGAGAAACAGGCCGTTGTTCTGCTTCTTGCCCAGGTCCACCCGATACCGCAGGCCTTCCTCGACCAGGGTCCATTCCTCGATAGGTTCGCCCACCAGCCAGTCCACGGGGCTTTGCAGTTGATAGCGGTGTTGCAGCAACAGGGTGTGGGCGCCACAGGCCTGCCACTGCGGCGAGGTGCTGATCGCCAGCAGCAACTGCTTGAGCGCCTCCAGCTGTTCCGGCTCCGGCTCTTTGAACAGCGCCACCAGCACCACGCCCTGCAGCCAGTCCACGGTCACCTGCTCCAACCCCGGCCAGCAACGCCCGCGGCCATGGAACAGGCGCCGGGTTTCCGCGGGAGCGGACGCCAGGGCTGTCAGCAGGTGATGGTGCAGGATGGAGAGGGCTTCGGAGTTCATCGCAGGGGCCAGCGGCGGAAAAGGGCGGGCATTTTAAACACAAATGCCGCGTGGGGAACGCGGCAAGTCAGTGGCCTGCACCCGTACCGATGGCCGGGTGCTATGTCGCGCGGGGCTGCCGATCAGGTGTGGAACAGGGCGATGGCAAAGGAAACCACGATCATGCAGGCGACCGCAAAATTGATATTCATGACGTACTTGTCCGACGGTATTGAAGGTGGCGCCATTCTGAAGGCATCGGCGGAAAATAAAAAATCCGCTTTCATGATTTGAATGATCGACGGCAGTGATGATTGGCGGCGTCGCGCCACGAGGGCCGTGTAACGGGGGCGAGTGGATATCTGCGCGAAGCTGATTATGCTTCAGGAAACCTTGCAGCGATGTGAGGTCGCCAGTCTGTGTTTAGCTTTGCGCAATCTGCAATTCGATGACATCAGCCCCAGGGCCTGGGTGTGGCAAGGACAAATGGGGGACTCCGGCCTACAACAAGAGCAAGACGGAGAAGACTCATGGCGACAATCGACGATACAGCCACGGGCAGCATGCCCAACCGCGGGATCACCAAGGAGGAGCGCAAGGTCATTTTCGCTTCGTCCCTGGGCACCGTATTCGAGTGGTACGACTTCTACCTTTACGGCTCGCTAGCCGCGATCATCGCCAAGCATTTCTTTGCTGGCGTCAACGAGACCACCTCGTTCATCTTTGCTCTCCTGGCGTTCGCCGCGGGCTTTGCCGTGCGGCCGTTCGGCGCCATCGTGTTCGGTCGCCTGGGCGACATGATCGGGCGCAAGCACACTTTCCTCATCACCATCGTGATCATGGGTGTTTCCACCGCCGTGGTCGGCCTGCTGCCCAGCTACGCGACCATTGGCGTGGCGGCGCCGATCATCTTGATCAGCCTGCGCCTGTTGCAAGGCCTGGCCCTGGGCGGCGAGTACGGCGGGGCGGCGACCTATGTGGCCGAGCATGCTCCCAAGGGCAAGCGCGGCTACTTCACGTCGTGGATCCAGACCACGGCGACGCTGGGGCTGTTCCTGTCGTTGCTGGTGATCCTCGCCTGCCGCACTCTTCTGGGCACCGAAGCCTTCGAGGCCTGGGGTTGGCGGATTCCCTTCCTGCTGTCGATCCTGCTGCTGATCGTCTCGGTGTACATCCGCCTGCAACTCAGCGAGTCGCCGGTGTTCCAGAAGATGAAGGCCGAAGGCAAGGCATCCAAGGCGCCGCTGACCGAGTCCTTCGCCCGCTGGGACAACCTGAAGATCGTGATCATGGCGCTGCTCGGCGGTACCGCCGGTCAGGCGGTCGTCTGGTACACCGGGCAGTTCTACGCGCTGTTCTTCCTGCTGCAGACGCTCAAGATCGACCCGCAGACCGCCAACCTGCTGATCGCCGGCTCGCTGCTGATCGGCACGCCGTTCTTCATCCTGTTCGGCAGCCTGTCGGATCGCATCGGTCGCAAGGGCATCATTATGGCCGGCTGCGTCCTCGCGGCGCTGACCTACTTTCCGATCTTCCATGCGCTGACCCAGTACGGTAACCCCGACGTCTTCAGCGCCCAGGCGCGCAATCCGGTCACGGTGATCGCCGATCCCGCCCAGTGCTCGTTCCAGTTCGACCCGGTAGGCAAGGCCCGATTCACCAGTTCCTGCGACCTGGCCAAGAGCGTGCTGGCGAAGAAGGCCATTCCCTACCAGAACCAGAAGGCCGAGCCGGGCGCGGTGGCGCAGGTGCGGATTGGCGACAAGGTGATGCCGAGCTTCGAAGGCACCGGCATGCCGGCCGCCGACTTCAAGGTGCGGAACGATGCCTTCGTCGCGTCCCTGAGTACCGCCCTCAAGGACGCCGGCTACCCTGAGAAGGCCGACCCGGCCAAGACCAACTACCCGGCGGTGCTGGCGCTGCTGACCCTGCTGGTGGTCTACGTGACCATGGTCTACGGCCCGATCGCCGCCTGGCTGGTGGAGCTGTTCCCGGCGCGCATCCGCTACACCTCGATGTCGTTGCCGTATCACATCGGCAACGGCTGGTTCGGCGGCTTCCTGCCGACGGTGGCATTCGCCATGGTGGCGGCCACGGGGGATATCTACTACGGGCTCTGGTACCCGATCGTCATCGCGGTGATGACGGCGATCCTGGGCACCTTCTTCCTGCCGGAAACCAAGGACCGGGACATTCACCACACCTGAAGGCGCTCAGCCGTCCTCTCCCGCAAGGGAGAGGACGCGCCGGTTTTCAGCGCGCCGCGCCGTGGCCGTTCAGTTCTGCTGGACGATCTGGATAAGGTTGCCGCAGGTGTCGTCGAAGACCGCCAGGGTCACCGGGCCGGCGACCGTCGGCGGCCGGGTGAACTGCACGCCCAGGGCGCTCAGCCGGGCATATTCGGCATGTATGTCCTCGACCCCGAAGAAGGTGAAGGGAATGCCATCGCGTTTCAGCGCCGAGGTGAACGGCTTGGCGGCCGGGTGGGCGTCGGGCTCCAGCAGCAACTCGACGCCGTCGGGGTCGCCGGGCGAGGTCAGCGTCAGCCAGCGGTGCTCGCCCATGGCGATGTCGTGCTTGAGCTGAAAACCCAGTACGTCCCGGTAGAAGGCCAGGGCCTTGGCCTGGTCGTCGACGACCACGCTGGTGATCACGATCTTCATGGGTTGGTTCTCCGTATTGATGCGCGAATGGCCAGCAGGATGTCGAGGGCCTGTCGGCGATAAATGCCTGACAGGGATAATAGTCGGGCGGCAGCGTCGCCCGCGTCCTGGAGTGTTACAGGCTGCCACCGGGCGAGGAGGGAAGGCCGGGTTTTCCAGTCGATTCCCGCACGACCCGGCGCCGGGCCTGTAAACTGGCGCGCCAAAGCCGTTGTCCAGCGAGGCACCGGCCCTCCTTTATCAGCCCGAACAAGAGAGCCCCATGGCCAACCACGATATCGACTTCATTCCCGATCCCGACGCCGACTCCATCTCCTCCGACGTCGCCGGCTTCGCTGGCATCCTGGTTTCCACCCAGATCCCCACCCGCGCCGACGGCAGCCTGGAACTGGGCAGCATCACCGCGCAGAGCGAGTGCACCCTGCAGGCGCTCAAGGTGGCCCTGGAAAAGGCCGGCAGCTCCATGGACCGGGTCCTGCACCTGACCATCTACCTCACCGACATGGCCGACCGCGCCGCGTTCAACGAGGTCTACCAGCGCTTCTTCGCCAAGCCCTGGCCGGTGCGCGCCGCCGTTGGCGTGGCGTCCCTGGCGGTCGAAGGCATGCGCGTGGAAGTCACCGCGATGGCGGCCAAGGCCTGAGTTCCAGCCTTTAGCCGATGGCGCCGCTCGGCGAGTGCGCGCCATCGGGCAGTACACGGGTGCCGGTCAGGCGTTTCGCCGCTACAATGCGCGCCTCGACCGTGACAAGCCTGACTAAAAAAATATGTCCTTGCCCAAGCATCACCTGGAATTGCTCAGCCCTGCCCGCGATGTAGCCATCGCCCGCGAGGCCATCCTGCATGGCGCCGACGCCGTGTACATCGGCGGCCCAAGCTTCGGCGCGCGCCACAACGCCTGCAACGAGGTGAGTGAAATCGCCGAGCTGGTGGAGTTCGCCCGGCGCTACCACGCGCGGATTTTCACCACGATCAACACCATCCTCCACGACAACGAGCTGGAGCCGGCGCGCAAGCTGATCCACCAGCTGTACGACGCCGGCGTCGACGCGCTGATCGTCCAGGACCTGGGCGTGATGGAGCTGGACATTCCGCCGATCGAGCTGCACGCCAGCACCCAGACCGATATTCGCACCCTGGCGCGGGCCAAGTTCCTCGACCAGGCCGGTTTCTCGCAACTGGTCCTGGCCCGTGAGCTGAACTTGCAGGAAATCCGCGCCATTGCCGACGAAACCGACGCGGCGATCGAGTTCTTCATCCACGGCGCGCTGTGCGTGGCCTTCTCCGGCCAGTGCAACATTTCCCACGCGCAGACCGGCCGCAGCGCCAACCGTGGCGACTGCTCCCAGGCCTGCCGCCTGCCGTACACCCTCAAGGATGAAAAGGGCGGCGTGATCGCCTACGAGAAGCACCTGCTGTCGATGAAGGACAACAACCAGAGCGCCAACATCCGCGCCCTGGTGGAAGCCGGCGTGCGTTCGTTCAAGATCGAAGGGCGCTACAAGGACATGGGCTATGTGAAGAACATCACCGCCTATTACCGCCAGCGCCTGGACGACGTGCTCGAAGACCGTATCGACCTGGCTCGCGCCTCCAGCGGCCGCACTGCGCATTTCTTCCTGCCCGACCCGGAAAAGACCTTCCACCGCGGCAGCACCGATTATTTCGTCACCGATCGCAAGATCGACATCGGCGCCTTCGACTCGCCGACTTTCACCGGCCTGCCGGTGGGCGTGGTCGAGAAGGTCGCCAAGCGCGACCTGCAAGTGGTAACCCATGAGCCGCTGTCCAACGGCGACGGCCTCAACGTACTGGTCAAGCGTGAAGTGGTGGGGTTCCGCGCCAACATCGCCGAGCCCAAGGGCGAGTTCGAAGAGGACGGCGAGAAGCGCTATCGCTATCGCGTCGAGCCCAACGAGATGCCGGAAGGTCTTTATAAGCTGCGGCCGAACCACCCGCTGAACCGCAACCTCGATCACAACTGGCAACAGGCCCTGCAGAAGACGTCCGCCGAACGTCGCGTGGCCCTGAGCTGGGTCGCGCGCCTGCGTGAAGAGCAACTGGAAGTGACCGCGACCAGTGAAGAGGGGATCAGCGCCAGCGTGACCCTGAACGGTCCGTTCGGCGTCGCCAACAAGCCGGAACAGGCGCTGGAGCAATTGCAGGACCTGCTCGGCCAGCTCGGCACCACGCAGTACCACGCCATCGACATCAAGCTCGATGCGCCACAGGCTTACTTCATCCCCAACTCGCAGCTCAAGGCGTTGCGCCGGGAAGTGATCGAAGCCTTGACCGCCGCGCGGATCGCCGCGCACCCGCGTGGCAGCCGCAAGGCCGAGACCACGCCGCCACCGGTGTACCCGGAATCGCACCTGTCGTTCCTGGCCAACGTCTACAACCAGAAGGCTCGCGACTTCTATCACCGCCATGGGGTGAAGCTGATCGATGCGGCCTACGAGGCCCATGAAGAGGCCGGCGAAGTGCCGGTGATGATCACCAAGCACTGTCTGCGTTTCTCCTTCAACCTGTGCCCGAAACAGGCCAAGGGTGTGACCGGCGTGCGCACCAAGGTGGCGCCGATGCAGCTGATTCACGGTGACGAAGTGCTGACCCTGAAGTTCGACTGCAAACCGTGTGAGATGCACATCATCGGCAAGATGAAAGGCCACATCCTCAACATGCCGCAACCGGGCAGCGTGGTCGGCCATATCAGCCCCGAAGACCTGCTCAAGACCATCCCCCGCGCCCCGCACTGAGTGAGTGGGCGGGCGCGTCGCTCGCTCACTCGGTCAAACGCTGGCTGTCGCGCATCAACGCCATTGTCGACCTGGGTCGGCAATGGCGTTGTTGTTTCAGCGACCTGTCTCAACGCGCCGGGTTTTCTTCTGCGCGCAGTTGCACGCTCATGTCATCGCAGCTTTGCGACCAGTCTTTCAGCCACTGTGGCAGCTCGGGCGACAGCTCCAGGCCCAGTTCATGGACGAACTCGCCCGGGGCGATCGTGCCTTTGGCCGAGCGGAACAGCCCGCGCATCACCACCACACCGGTGACCCGGCCTTTGCTGACGAAGCGGTGTTCCATAAAGCTCCATTTTTCGTCCCAGCCGAGGATCCGGCTGTGGACCTCGAAGGCTTCGAACAGCTTCAGTTCCCGGCGGAACTTGCCCCACACATCGCCAACGATCGGCACTGCCCTGTGGCGCAGGGCCACGCGGTAGGCGCCGCTGCGCAGCACGAAATCCATGCGCCCGAGGTCGGCCAGGGTGAAGTAGCGGCCGTTGGTGACGTGCAGGTTGAGGTCGAGGTCGAGCGGCCAGACGCGCATGCGCACGACCGTGGTGGCCAGGCCTTCGACCGGCTTGCGCCACGGACGACGAAACAGCATGAGCAGCATGCGGAACCAGAGATTCATGAGTACACCGATGATTGAAAGGATGGCCGCACTTTAGGCAAGGGGGATCGGCTAATCTAGGTGCGCAAATGACTTTTTTCATGCGAAAAGCGCAACGGAAACCACTATGCACATCACCTTGCTCTTGGCCGATCACTGTTCCGCTGCCAGCGCTACCCTGGCCCTGGAAGTGCTGAGCGCCGCCAACCTGTTCGCCGACACCGCCAGCGCGCCGTTCGAGGTGGTGGTCGCCTCGCTGGATGGCGCCGATGTCAGCGCCTGGGGCGGGCAGGCGCTGCGGGTGCAGCAGTCCGTCGCCGAGATCGCCCACACCGACCTGGTGTTGATCCCCGGTTTTCTCTTCACTCTGAAGGAAGCCTTGCCGGCATTTGCCGGCTATGGGCCCTGGCTGCGGCAGCAGCACGCCCGGGGCGCGGTGCTGGCCTCGATGTGCACGGCCACTTTCCTGCTGGCCGAAGCCGGCCTGCTGAAGGGCGCCCGCGTCACCACCCACTGGGCTTTTGCCGAGCTGTTCCGGCGGCGTTATGCCGGGGTCGAATTGGACGAGGGGCAGCTTCTCTGCGAGGACCGGGGCCTGATCACCAGCGGCGGCGCGAGCGCCGCCATGGACCTGCTGCTGCACCTGGTGCGGCGTTTCGCGTCCCTGGAGCTGGCGCAGAAATGCGGCAAGTACCTGCTGATCGACAAGGTGCGCAGCGAGCAGTCGGTGTATGTCATGTGGTCATTGCCCAAGAGCCATGGGGATGGCGAGATCCTGCGGGTGCAGGACTGGCTGGAGGAACACTTCGACCAGCCGCTGCTGATCGACGACACGGCCCGGCGCTTCGGCTTCGGCGTGAGGAACTTCAAGCGCCGTTTCAAGGAGGCCACCGGCTACACGCCGCTGGCCTATCTGCAGACCCTGCGCCTGGAAAAGGCCAAGGAGCTGCTGGAGTCCACGCGCATGACCCTGGACAGCATCACCTACAAGGTGGGCTACGAAGACAGTAACTCGTTTCGCCGGCTGTTCCAGCAACGGGTCGGCCTGCTGCCGGCGGCTTACCGCAAGAAGTTCCAGGCCGCCGGCTGAGTGCCGGCGCTGCTTGGCGAAATGCCCCGCGGCCAGCACAATCCCCTGCATCAGCGATTCGCGCCGGTCAGTGGCGCGAGTCTCATCCTCCACGGGTTTCGCCATGCCGGTACTGCACGACCAACATCACCCCCAGGACCCGGACCGGATCGACCGGCCGTTGTATGCGCTGCGGATCTCCCACCAGGCCACGCGCTGGGAGCGGCCGTGGCACAGCCATCGCAAGGCGCAGCTGCTGTTCCCGCTGGCCGGGGTGATCACCTGCGAGACCGACGAAGGCCTGTGGATGGCGCCGCCGCACTGCGCGGTGTGGATTCCCGGGGATATGCGGCACAACGTGCGGGGCCTGGAGCGCACCGAGAGTTACTGCCTGTTCGTCGAACCGGAACAGGTCCGCGGCCTGCCCGGGGCCTGTTGCACCCTGGCGGTTTCGCCGTTGTTGCAGGCGTTGCTCAAGCGGTGCGTGGAGGTGCCCGAGCTCTATGACCTCGACGGCCCGCAGGGGCGCTTGATGGCGGTGGCCCTGGATGAACTGGCCGCCGCGCCCCAGGAACAGATCCACCTGCCGATGCCCCGGCACCCGCAGCTGCGCGCCATGGCCGCGTCGATCATCGAGCAGCCGGCCGAGCGTCGCAGCCTGGGTGGCTGGGGCGAGCAGATCGGCATGAGCGAGCGCAACCTGAGCCGGCTGATCCTGGCCGAGACCGGCCGGAGTTTCGGCCAGTGGCAACGCCAGTTGCACATACTGCTGGGGATCAAGCGCCTGGCCCGGGGCGAGTCGGTGGAGAGTGTGGCGCTGGGCCTGGGTTATGAAAGCGCCAGTGCCTTTATCCGCATGTTCAAGAAGGCCGTGGGCCAGCCGCCGGCGCGTTTCCTCGCCGAGCGCAGGATGCTGCTGGGCGACCATGCGGCGGTCCGGGACGCTGAATCTTCATTTGGCTGAATCGGTCAATCGCTTGTCCAGGTTGACTGATGCAGACAAGGTTTCCTTTGCAGATGATAGGCATTCTTGTTTGTCTCTTGTCGAGGAAGCCTTATGAACATCGACCATCGTCAGTTTCCCCTGGTCTGGATGCACTACCGCGGCGCGGCCGGCCAGACCGATCCTTTCAGCCAGCTCGACCAGTTGCTGCAACGCCAGAAGCCCTTTGTGCTGGTGACCGCCGACGCGCCCGGCGAACAACCGCAGCCGGGCGAAGAGGCCCAGGCCAGTCTCAAGCAGGCCTCCTTGTGGATGAAGCGCAACAAGGAGGCGATCCGCCGCTGGATCCGGGCCAGTATCGTGATCGCCCCCGACGGCGCGACCCAGGCCCGGGTGGAAGCCTTCGCCGACACCTACCGCAAGTTCTGGGGTTACCCCCTGCTGCACTGCGCTTCGAAGGAGGCCGCCGTGGCCATGGTCGACCAGTTGCTGGGGCAAAAGCGGATCAACAGCCATAACTGGTGAGACAACCCCTTCCTCTGTAGGAGCGAGCTTGCTCGCGATGAACGATAACGCAGTGGATCAGGTACTCCGCGGCACGGCCATCGCGAGCAAGTTCGCTCCTACAAGGCCTTGCTCATGAAGACCCGGCTGCTGCCTTCGGGGTCGCAGGGGATTTCGCCGAAGCGTTGCCAGCCGTGCTTTTCGTAGAAGGACGGCGCCTGGAAGCTCAGGGTGTAGAGCACGGCCGAGCGGCAGCCGCGGCGCCGGCCTTCGTCTTCGCACGCCTGCAGCAGCTGGGCGCCGAGGCCCGCGCCGCGCAGGCTGTCGGGCAGGTAGAACAGGTCGATGAACAACAGGCCCAGGGAGGTGCGGCCGCTGATGCCGCCCAGGACCTGGCCGGTCTCCGGGTCCTTGAGTTCCACGGCCAGGGGCTGCCGGTCGTGGTAGCCGGTCATCTGCTCATTGAAGGTGGCGAGGCCATTGCCGAGCAGGGTTTCGAAGCTGCTGTCGATTGTGTCGCTGATGACGATCGAGGGGCTGGCCGTGACGGCGGGTTTCATAGGGGGCATTCCAGTTCAGGCGTCGCGCAACAGGTCGTGGGCGTCGAGCAGGCGGTAAGCGATTTCCGGGTTCTTCTCCAGGCCACGGCGGATGGCGGCGGGGATCGATTGGCGGGTCTTGCGGCACAGGCCCGGCAGCTCGTCGAGCTGGATGGCGATGCCGCGCATGCTGCGCACTTCGTTGAAGCTGGGGGCAATCTGCACGCGGATGCCCAGCAGTTCGTACATCCGCCGCTGCATGTGTTCGAGGTCGCTCAGGCTTTGCAGATTCTCTAGCCGGTCGAGCAGGCGCTTTTCCTCCTGGCGGGTCAGGCCGAGGATGCGCAGGTCGGTGCCAGGGGTTTGCAGCAGGCGCTCGCGGTCGCAGTTGCAGGCGCCGGGCGGGCAGGGCTGGCGGATCTGGAAATCGGGCATCTATGGACTCCACTCGAAGCGATCGCGGATCGCCGTTGCCCACGGGGTTGCCTGGAAATATACACAGACGGGACAGGCTGTGGCGCGGGATTCGCCAGCCACGCCGTCGGTTTTTTCAGGGCTGCCGGCGCCGCCACCACAGCCGGCCGTAGACCAGGACGTTGATCAGCAGCACCAGCGCGCCGAGGACCAGCTGGATCTGCGGTGTCAGCCCGGCCGGGTAGATCAGCGGGATCAGGTAGTGCTCGATGAAACCGTCGCCATAACCCTGCTGGCCGGCGCCGTGGCGCAGGCGGTTTTCCCAATCGGTCAGCGGGCAGGCCAGGTGGAAGACTTCGACCGCCACGCCCCAGGTCGCGGCGGGCAGGTGCAGCCAGGCCAGGCGCGGCCACTTGAGCACCAGCAGGCCGCCGAAGAGTACGAACAGGATGAAGGTCAGGTGCAGCGATACCAGGGTGTCGGCGGCGAAGCGGTAGAGCATGTCGAGTCTCGTTGCGGTCAGGGGTACAGCAGGGGTTCAGGTTCGCGCGCGGTCGAACCAGCCCAGCGCGGTGCGCCAGATGCAGATGCCGAGGAAGTACGCCGACATCGCCAGCCACAAGCCCATCACCCAGGGGCCATTGTAGGGATGGTTGATCACCAATGACAGGCTGCACAGCAGCCAGATGGCGGTCACCGCGATGTTCACCGGCATGAAGCGGCGCACGCGGAAGGGGTGGAGGAATTTCATCCGGGTCAGGGTCAGCAGCGCCAGGACCACGATGCTCGAAAGGCTCAGCCAGGGTGTCGGGGCAAGGATGTACAGCGCCAGCGCCACCACGTTCCAGGCCGCGGGAAAGCCGACGAAATAGTTGTCCTTGCTCTTCATGTTGACGTTGCAGAAACAGAACAGCGACGACACCAGGATCACCGAGGTCGCCAGCAGCGCGCTGTAGTCCGGCAGCGGGATGTAGCGATAGATGAACAGCGCCGGGATGAACACATAGGTGAGGTAGTCGATCACCAGGTCCAGCACCGAGCCGTCGAAATGTGGCAGCACCGACTGCACATTGACCTTGCGCGCCAGCGAGCCGTCGACCCCATCGACGATCAGCGCCACGCCCAGCCACAGCAGGCAGGCCTTGGGCTGGTTGTCGAACAGCGCCAGGGTGGCGAGGAAGGCCGTGACCACGCCGGTCGCGGTGAAACCATGGGCGCCCCAGGCTTTGAGACTGGCGATGTGTCGGGTCGTTATCACGGGTGTTCTCCAGGAAATGAAACCAGCCGTACGACGCCCCATTGGAAGAAACGGGGGCTTATCGCCAAACCTGGCCAGACTGCATCTATCGACCGGGCAGGCGGCGATAAGGTTCACCGCTGCCCGTGTCTTTGTCAGGCCGCTCATGGACTTGCCGGCATGCAGCATGGCGCCCAAGCCCGTGGCGGCTCCTAAGACTGTAGCCACAGTTTGGCGGGGACGGGCCCTGGCGAAAGCGAATTTCTTCACGGCGCTGGGGGAGGCAGGGCGCCCACCGGGGCATTCACTTCCGGTGTCGCGGTGCTACATCCCGTTGGCGAAGGGCACGGCCCGGATATCGATGCGCGAGCGCAGGTGCTTCATCGCGCCGGCATATTCGGCCAGGACTTCCAGGGTCCAGTCGGCGCGGGCGCGCAGGTGGCGTTCTTCGGGCGTGGGTTCGGCATGCACATTGAATACACCTTCCACCTGGCGAACGATCAGCTGTTCCGGCAAGTAGCAGATCCGGCAGTTCTTGTAGCTGGAGGCGCGCAGCTCGGCGAGCGGGTAGGCGCCGCCCACGCCGGCCGAGACCCCGACCAGCAACGCCGGCTTGTGCCCCAGCTCGGTGTGGCCGGCATACACGAAGAAGTTCTTGATGGCCGGGCAGGCCATGCCGTTCCACTCCGGCGTCACCACCACCAGCGCGTCGGCCTGGCGCAAGGTGGCCGAGTATTGGCTCCAGGCGGCGTTCGAGTCCGGGCTTGGCCAGAGCGGCAAGGGCGAGCGCCCGAGGTCGAGCAGCGTGACCTGCTCGCAGAGTTTCAGCTGTTGCAGGCGTTGGCCCAGGTAATGGGCGACCTTGGCCGACTGGCTGTCGAGCTGGCTGGAGCCGGCGAGCAGCGCGATATGCAGGCTCATTGCGTCACCTCCTGCTTGGCTTCGGGACGCGCCACGGGTTTAGGCGAACGCACCAGCGGCCAGAACAGTTCCTGCTGCCAGCTGATGGGGCGCAAATCCTCGATGCCATAGGCGCTGGGGCGGCGGCGGGTGATTTTCGCGGTGCCGAACAGCACGTCCCAGAAGAACAGCAGATTGCCGAAATTGCCCTTGTAGTGGGTCACCCCGTCATGGGCGTTCAGGCCGTGGTGGGCGGAGTGGGTGGAAGGGGTCGAAATGGTCCGCTCCAGCAGCCACATCAGTGGGCGCAGGGCCGGGATGCGATAGAGCCGGTCGTCCCAGGCGACGCTGCTGTGGGCGGCGAAGATCACCGTCATCTTGACGATCAGGTAGCCGTAGTAGACCGGCGCCAGGCCCATGTAGATGAGCAGGCCGGAGAGCCAGATGCCCGGCATCAGCAGGTAATAGAAGCTGTTGTTGCGGTAGACGATGCGGATGCTCATGTACGGCGCCGAATGGTGCGCGCGGTGCAGCGCGTAGAGGAACGGCAGGCGGTGGGTCAGGCGATGCCACCAGTACTGGGTCATGTCATCGAGCAGCAGGAACAGCGCCGCGCCCGCCACCCAGTGCAGGTCGCCCAGGCTGTTCTTCAGGGACGGTGCGAAAGTGTCGAGCAGCAGGGTGCTGAGGAACATCACCAGGGGGAAGGTGAGGCCCAGCAACAGCGAGGAACCGATGATCTCGATCAGCACATCGCGGCGCTGGCCCTTGGGCTGGCGAAAGCAGGTACAGGCGATTTCCAGGAGGATGAAACCGAGGAAAATCCCGGCCACGACCAGGATTGGATTGTTGGCGAGCATTGTTGTATTCATGGCAATCTCGAGTCAGGCCCGACATGGGCATTGCCCGAACAATAAGAAACCAAGAGCCGCCCGGACCCTATGCGCGAACTGGACAAAAACACTGGCGAAGAGGCCAATCAGCCGCTCCGCCGTTTTCACCGGGGTCAGCTCGGCCGGGTGCTGGAGCGGGTGCTGCAACGCCAGACCCGCGGCGACCGCCAGGATTACAACCTGCTCGAGCTCGAACAGTTGTGGCGCCTGGCGGCAGAGCGCGACCCGGCCATCGGCCTGCACCTGTTCGGCGAATTCACCCCCCAGGACCTGCACGTACTGGCCTACATCTGCCTGTACTGCCCGGACGTGCGCGGCGCCATGCAGTGCTGGGCCGACTACGCCGCGCTGGCCTCGGACATGGACAGCCTGAGGCTGGTCAGCGACGGCGATCTGCTCGGCGTCGAACTGTGCATCGACGCGCCCGCCAGGCTGACCCGCTACGTGGTGGAGCATTACTGCGTCATGGCCCTGACCCAGATCCGCCACGGCACCGGGCAAGCTGTGCGGCCGGTGCGCGCCTGCTTCAGCCATCCTCGGCCGGCTTACCACGAGGAATATCGCCAGTGGTTCGGCGATAACCTCGAGTTCGATTGCCCGCGCAACTGCCTGTACTACGACCAGGCCACCCTGCGCCTGCCGCTGCTGACGCGCCACGCCGGCATGCAGGAATTGCTGCGCAGCGAGCTGGACCGGCGCCTGGCCCAGCGCCTGCAACTGGGCGGCTGGACCGGCAAGGTCGCGGCCAGCATGCGCGACAGCCTGGCCCGTGGCGTGGTGCCGAGCCTGGAGAACCAGGCCGAGGCGCTGTACCAGAGCCCGCGGACCCTGCGCCGGCGCCTGGAAGAGCAGGGCATGAGCTTTCGCCAGTTGCTCGATCAGGTCCGCGCCGAGCTGGAGCAGCAGCTGGAGTTTCTCGGCGAGAGCCGTGCCCAGGTGGCGGCCCAGCTGGGTTACGGCGACCTCGCGGCGTACCTGCATGCCCGCAAACGCTGGAAGCGCGACTGAATCCAGCACACGCGCGACATCACAGCAGGCGTTGTGCGGATTCCTGAAAGGAATCCACTCTATAAAAAACATGAATTTTATTTATCGAATTCGAGCCTGTAGCGTGGCCCCGTCCCTGACCGATGGAGCGCCCTCATGTCCACCCCGCAGCCGTTGTCTCCCGCCGAACGCTACTGGCAGCGCAACCTCGCGGTGTGTGCCCTGGGGGCGTTCACCACCATTGTCGCGATGACCCTGCTGTTGCCGTTCCTGCCGTTGTACGTCGAGCAACTGGGCGTCAGCGATCCGGCGGCCATCGTCCAGTGGTCCGGCGTGGCCTTTGGTGCGACCTTTCTGTCGGCGGCGATCACCGCGCCCTTGTGGGGCCGCCTGGGCGATCGCTACGGGCGCAAGCTGATGCTGATCCGCGCCAGCCTCGGCATGGCGCTGGCGATGTCGCTGATCGGCCTGGCGGAGAACGTCTGGCAACTGGTGCTGCTGCGCCTGCTGGCGGGCTTGCTCGGCGGTTATGCCTCGGGGGCGACCATCCTGGTCGCCACGCAGACCCCCAAGGTGCGCTCCGGCTGGGCGTTGGGCGTGCTGTCTTCGGGGATCATGGCCGGCAGCCTGGCCGGGCCTCTGATAGGTGGCCTGCTGCCGCCGCTGATCGGCATCCGCAACACCTTCTTCATCGCCGGCGCGGTGATCTTCGTGACCTTCCTGGCCACCACCTTTCTGCTGAAAGAGGCGCCGCGCGAGCCACGCCAGGCAACGCAAAAGGGCCAGGCGCCGGACCATTCCTGGGCGTCGGTGACGGACAAGAAACCGCTGCTGAGCATGTTCGCGGTGGCCTGCCTGCTGATGTTCGCGACCATGTCCATCGAGCCGATCATCACCGTGTATCTGCAGGAACTGCGGGCGGAAAACGTCACCCTGATGGCGGGGCTGGTGATGTCCGCCGCGGCCCTGGGCAGCATCATTTCCGCTTCGCAGCTGGGCAAGCTGGCCGACCGTATCGGCCACTGGCGGGTGCTCACTGTGTGCCTGGCCGCGGCGGCGCTGTTGTTGATTCCCCAGGCGCTGGTCAGCGCACCCTGGCAACTGGTGCTGCTGCGTTTTCTCATGGGCCTGGCCCTGGGCGGGCTGTTGCCTTGCATCTCCAGCATCATTCGCCATTCGGTGCCGGAAAACATCGCCGGGCGGATGCTCGGCTACTCGACCTCCAGCCAGTACGTCGGGCAGGTGCTCGGCCCCCTGGCCGGGGGCTTTCTCGGCGGGCACTTCGGCATGCGCACGGTGTTTGTCGGCACCTGCGGCGTCATGGCCCTGTGTGCCCTTGTCACCTGGTGGTTCGGCTCGATGAAACCTGCCGTGGCGGTGGCAGGCGAAGCCGGTTAGACCGGGCCGGCACCACGCCGCGCGCTGCGTTCGACCATGGCGACAATGGTCTCGAACAGCTCGTCGCGAGCCTGCTCGCGGCTGATCTCTCCGGTGGCTGCGGCGTGGGACAGGGCCTCGGCGGCCCCGAGCATCGCCCGCAGGCCAGCCGTGGCTATGACCCCGGGCGCCGCGAAGGGGGCGAGGGCGGCGCGGCATTTTTCCAGGAAGATCAGCTCGTACTCCTCCTTGATCCGCGCCAGTTCCGGCGTACTGGCCAGCGCGGCGATCACCCCGGGGATCTCCCGCCCCTGGGTCAGCACGCAGTCGACATAAGCGCCGGCGATGACCGCCGCACGGCTGTCCAGGGTCGCTTCGCTGCGGTCCAGGGCGGCGTCCATCAGCAGCGTCTGGCGTGCATCGAAGTCCTGGTACAGCGCCGCCAGCAGCCCGGCGCGGGTGACGAAATGGTCATAGACCACCGGTTTGGTCACCCCGGCCTGCTCGGCGAGGCGGCCCAGGGTCAGGGCCTCGGTGCCTTCGGCGCCGATCAATTGCCAGGCCACTTCCAGCAACTGTTGCAGGCGCTCTTCCCGGGACAGGCGGCGACGGGGTGGTGAAGCTTCGGAGGGGGTGCTTGACATGCTTATATACCAAAAGTAACTTACTGTTCGTAACTTACTAAAAGTATATAGGGCCTGGTTGCCGCCCTCAATCCATTTGCCCCCTTTGCAGGAGTCTTCGCCATGCATGCGCTTATCGTTGTCGCCCACCATGATCCCCGCTCGCTCAGCCACAGCCTGGCGGTGCAGGTCGCCGAGGGCCTTGGGCCGTCCCATACGTTCGAGATCGCCGACCTGTTCGCCGAGGCGTTCGACCCACGCTTCAACGTCGCCGACCACGCGGTCCATCGCCGGCAGGAACAGCCCCCGGCCGACGTGCTGGCCGAGCAGGCGCGCATCGACCGCGCCGATGCGCTGGTGCTGGTCTATCCGGTGTACTGGTGGTCGATGCCGGCGCTGCTCAAGGGCTGGATCGACCGGGTGTTCGCCAACGGCTGGGCATTCGATTTCAACCTCGAAGCCAATAGGTTTGAGAAGAAGCTCGGACACCTGCGGGTGCACCTGCTCGGCGTCGGTGGGGCCGATGCCGGCACATACGGGCGCCACGGCTACGAGGTGGCGATGAAGACCCAGATCGATCACGGGATCTTCGACTATTGCGGGGCGCGGGTGCTGACCTCGCAGCTGCTGCTGGAATCGGAAAGCCAGGAGCCGGCGCTGCACCTGCGCACGGCCCGGGCCATCGGTCGTGGTCTGTTCACCCGCGCCGAAACCGCCGCGGCGGTCCAGGCGGGGTGAGGGGAGGATGCACCGTGCGGCTCCGCGACGTCCCGGTCGCGGAGCGCAGGACGGCACAGGCCGTTAGTGCCCGGCGGGCTGCGCCTGTTGAGTGAGGATGGCCCTGGCCAGTTCTTCATCGCTGGCGTTGAGGCCTGGGTTTTCCTGGCGGATTTTCTGCAGCACCGACTCCAGGTAGACACCACGGATGGCGCCACCGCTGGCGACGAAACTGGAGGCGTCGTCACGGGCGGGAATCACCATCTTGTCGTCCTTGAACGTCGAGTACAGCGAGGCGGAAACCCCTGCCGAGGTGGCGACATCACCCGCATCGACACGGGCCATGGCTGAACCTGCGGGCAGACAGAGCAACAACGAAGAAACGAGTAATAGGCGGCGCATGAGGGCGTCCTCCGACAGCGTGAAGCAAAAAGGAAGTACTACACAATCTAGGATGCGCGGCACTGCCCGGGAGTTCCCTGGATGCTCACGGTGCCCGCTGGCCGGGCGTTTTCTGTGGGGCCGCCAGCAGCCCCCGGCATTGCACCGGGGGCTGTGATCACTGGGCTGTCAGCTCACGACCCGGTAGCACGGCACATAGGCCGCGCCGCCCGGCAGTTTCATCCGGTGCTGCTGGACGAAGGATTTGAGCAGGTGATCCAGCGGTTGCATGATCGCGGTGTCGCCGTGGATTTCGTACGGGCCGTGCTTCTCGATCAGGCGGATGCCCTTGTCCTTGACGTTGCCGGCGACGATGCCGGAGAACGCGCGGCGCAGGTTGGCCGCCAGTTCGTGGGACGGCAGTGCGTGGTCCAGTTGCAGGCCGGCCATGTTGGCGTGGGTCGGGTCGAACGGGCGCTGGAAGCCTTCGTCGATTTTCAGCAGCCAGTTGAAGTGGAAGGCGTCGTTGCGTTCGCGGCGGAACTGCTTGACCTCCTTGAGCCCCTCGGTCATCTGCCGGGCGACCTCGGCCGGGTCGTCGATGATGATCTGGTACAGGCTGTGGGCCGCATCGCCCAGGGTCGCGCCGACGAAGGCATGCAACTGCTCCAGGTACGGCGCGGCGCTTTTCGGCCCGGTGAGGATCACCGGGAACGGCAGGTCGCGGTTGTCCGGGTGCATGAGGATGCCCAGCAGGTACAGGAACTCCTCGGCGGTGCCGGCGCCGCCCGGGAAGATGATGATGCCGTGGCCGACGCGGACGAAGGCTTCCAGGCGCTTCTCGATGTCCGGCAGGATCACCAGCTCGTTGACGATCGGGTTCGGCGCCTCGGCGGCGATGATACCCGGCTCGGTGAGGCCCAGGTAACGGCTGCCGCTCATGCGCTGCTTGGCATGGGCAATGGTCGCGCCCTTCATCGGGCCCTTCATCACGCCCGGGCCGCAACCGGTGCAGACATCCAGTTTGCGCAGGCCCAGCTCATGGCCGACCTTCTTGGTGTACTGGTATTCCTCGGTGCTGATCGAGTGGCCGCCCCAGCACACCACCATCTTCGGTTCCACGCCCGGGCGCAGGGTGCGGGCATTGCGCAGCAGGTGGAAGACGTAGTCGGTGATGCCCTGGGAGCTTTCCAGGTCGATGCGCTGGCTGGCCAGCTCGCTTTCGGTGTAGACGATGTCACGCAGGGCGCTGAACAGCATCTCCCGGGTGCTGGCGATCATCTCGCCATCGACGAAGGCATCGGCCGGGGCGTTCAGCAGTTCCAGGCGCACGCCGCGGTCTTGCTGGTGGATGCGGACTTCGAAATCCTTGTAGGCGTCGAGGATGGTCTTGGCGTTATCGACGTGGGCGCCGGTGTTGAGGATGGCCAGGGCGCACTGGCGGAACAGGGCATAGATGCTGCCGGAACCGGCTTCGCTGAGTTGTTGCACTTCACGTTGGGACAAAGTCTCCAGGCTGCCTTTGGGGCTGACCGAAGCGTTGATGACGTGTCTTGGTTGCATTCTGGATTCCTTGAAAGCGAGACCACCGGCCCATGCGGGCCCATGGCTTAAGAATAGTGAGCGGCGGTCGGGACGCCGGGAAAAACATTCTCCCGGGCTTCACGACGCAAAGGCAAACGGGGCCACCGGAACGTGCGGCCCGTGCGCCTCGCTACTTTCTCACAGCTGGTGGTCCGAAGCGAAAGCGGCGTGCATTGCCCTTGGCTATGCTCAGCCCATTCACCCATAGGGCTGGGGAGCGCAACCGGGCGCCAGCAGTGCCAGCCTCGTCACGACATCTGGAGTGCGTGAACATGGCACCTGCATCCGAGCGGTCCGCGGTCAAAAAGGGCAAGGCTGCGGCTACAGCAAAAAAAGCCGAGAAAAAAACCACGAAAAAAACCGCCGCCGCCAAGGCTGGCAAAAAGGTCGTCAGCCGCAAGACCGCCACGGCCCCTGTGCGGGTGTTGAACGTACGACCGGACGGCCTGGATTTTCGCGACACCATGTATATCCCGACCCTGGTGGAAGTCCCGGTACGCCGCGAACTCAGCGACTACCGTGAGACCAGGGTGCCGGTACTCGACCAGGGCCAGGAAAACGCCTGCACCGGTTACGGCCTGGCGACAGTGGCGCATTACCTGCTGCGCACTCGTCGCTATCAGTCCGACGCCACGCTTGTCAGCCCACACATGCTGTACGACCTGGCCCGCCGTTATGACGAATGGGCCGGCGAGGCGGACGAAGGTTCCAGTTGTCGCGGGGCGATGAAGGGCTGGTACAAGCACGGGGTGTGCCCGGCGCCGCAATGGCGGGCCGGCAACCAGGCCACGACCCTGACCCAGGTGCTGGCCGAGGAGGCGGCGCTGCGTCCGCTGGGGGCGTACTTCCGAGTCAACCACACCGACATCGTCGCCATGCACGCGGCGATTGCCGAAGTCGGTGTGCTGTACGCCAGCGCCAGTGTGCACGAGGGTTGGCATGTGGTCGGTGGGGATGGCCATATCCAGCCTTCGGCGAACATTCTTGGCGGCCATGCCTTCGCGATCGTTGCCTATGACCAGGACGGTTTCTGGATTCAGAACTCCTGGGGCGAGACGTGGGGGTACGAGGGGTTTGCCCACCTGCGCTACGACGACTGGCTGGCCAACGGCGCGGATGCCTGGGTTGCACGGCTCGGCGCGCCGATCACCCTGCGCGTGCCGCTGCAGGCGAGTTCGCAAGCCAAGGCGGTGGCGGCGGCTTCGTCCAGCGAGACCCTGCGGGAGATCCGCCCGCATGTCATCAGCCTGGGCAACGACGGCGCCTTCGACCCGCGTGGCGACCTGGCGACCACCGTGGCCAGCGTGGAGGAAATATTCGCCGTGGACTTCCCGCGCATCACCGCCGGCTGGGCAAAAAAACGCATCGTGGTGTATGCCCACGGCGGCCTGGTGGCGCAGGCCGGGGCCATCGAAACCGTGGCCGGCTACCGCGCAGCCATGTTGCAGGCCGAGTGTTATCCGCTGGCGTTCATCTGGAAGACCGATTACTGGAGCACCCTGGGCAACATGTTGGCCGATGCCGCCCGGCGCCGGCGCTCCGAAGGGGTGCTGGACGCGACCAAGGACTTCATGCTCGACCGCCTGGACGACGCGCTGGAGCCCATTGCCCGGCTGCTGACCGGCAAGGCCGAGTGGGACGAAATGAAGGAAAACGGCCTGCGTGCCACGGTCAGTGCCAACGGCGGGGCGCGGGTGGTGGCCAAGGCCCTGGCGCGCCTGGCTGCCCAGGGAGTGGAGATCCATATCGTTGGACACAGCGCGGGCAGTATCCTGCTGGCGCCGATGGTGCAGTACCTGGTTTCCAGGGGCGCGATGAACAGCGGGCCGATGGCGCGCAGCCAGCTGAAGGGGCTGGAGGTGAAGATCGCCAGTTGCCACCTGTGGGCACCGGCCTGCACCGTCAAGCTGTTCCGCGAGACGTACCTGGCGCCGATTCGCGACAAGCGCATCCAGAAGTTCGGCCTGTTCACCCTGACCGATCAGGCCGAGCGTGATGACAATTGCGCGCATATCTACAACAAGTCCTTGCTGTACCTGGTCTCCGATGCCTTCGAGGACAAGGTGCGCATACCGCTGATTCGGCCCGACGGTGAACCGATCCTTGGCATGGAGCGCTTCGTCACTGGCGAAAGCGATCTGGCGCAGCTGTTCGCCAGCGCCTCGAACGCCGACTGGGTGCGCGCGCCCAACGACTTGCCGATGGGCAATCAGAATGCCTCCGGGGCCCGTCACCATGGCGACTTCGACAACGATGAAACCACGGTCCGCGCGACCCTGACGCGGATTCTCGGGCAAGGCGGAGCGCGGCATGCGCTGGTGCTGTCGCAACCCATTGCCGAGCGGGCACAACGGCGGCGCCAGGTGGACCTGGCCAGCAGCATCGGACGGCGGCAACCATGAGCATGCCTTCGCAGCCCCTGCCCATCGTGGTGCTGGCCGACCAATCCTGTGTCGCCAGCGAGTTCGAGATCGGGGCCGGTCATCGCTACCGCTTCCTGGTGGAAGGCCTGTGGGCCGATGCCAAGGACCCGCCAACCGGGCCCGAGGGCGTGGCGCACCCAGGTGGCATCCGCGAGGGTTTCGGCTGGGCCAGGCGCTCGCCCGAGGCCGCCTGGATGGCGCTGCTGGTGCGCACCGAAGGCCCGGCGGGCAAGTCGCCCTGGCGCCTGCTCGGACGCGGCGACGGCATCTGGTCAGACCTGCCGCCGGGGCGCTTGCAGTTCTGCGCCAATGACGTGCTGGGCTTCTACTGGAACAACTCGGGGAAGATGGACGTCAGGGTGATCGACGTCACCCAGGATGCTTAGCCTGGGAGCGGCTTTGGGGGCAGGTGGGAGCCCGGCGCCCCGGGCGGTCATGCCGTTGCCGCCGGCGCAACCGACGGTGCGTGGGCTGTCTTTTCCGGCACCTCGGCAGGCCGAATGAATTTATCGGCCCGGCACTGCTCATAACTCTAAATGGCGTAATCGCGCCAGGATCGTGTACGCAGTCAGGGAGCGGCATCCTCATGAGTCCAGTGTCATCCGTCGATCCAGGCCAGCCTTGTCGCCTGCTATTGGTGGTCGAGGACGAGCCGATGATCCTGGAGTTTCTCTGCGAGATCCTGCAGGACGAGGGTTTCGCCACCCAGGCCATGCCCAGCGCGGATGCGGCGCTGCGGTTCCTGGAAAGCCATCCGGAGCAGGTGCGCTTGCTGCTGACCGACATCAATATGCCGGGCACCCTGAACGGCGCGGGCCTGGCCAACCGGGTGCGTGAGCGCTGGCCGGGCATGCCGGTGCTGGTGATGTCCGGTTACGAGACGCCGCAGAGTTCCGGAATTCGCTATCCGGTGTCGTTCATCCGCAAACCCTGGACCATCGGGCAGATCCTCGACAGTGTCGATGAGGCGTTGAACGGGACGGAAGAATAAAGAATGGAGGTGAGGCGCGAAGCGGCTTTCGACCACCCAGGACCTCGGGTCCTCGGTGATCGCAAGGGAGGGTGAGCTAGCGGCTCACTCTTTGACGCTCATGAACTCTTTGGCCCAGACGATGTAGTCCTCGGGCTGGGTGTAGGTATGAGCCAGCTCGGTAGCGCTGAGGTCCGAGGCCTGGGTGAAGATCTGTCGCTGTTCGCGCAGGCAGTCGTAGGTGGCCTTGATCGCCGCGAAGTACGCCGCGTGGCCGTCGACGATGATCTTCGCGCCCAGTTGCGCCAGGCGCGCATCGTCGCGCAGCGCCGGGTTGCCGTAGGTCACCAGCATCAGGGGCACCGACAGGTGCTCGGAGATCTGCTCCAGTTGCTCGAAATCCTTGACCCCGACCATGCAGATGCCGTCGGCGCCGGCGCGCTCGTATTGCTGGGTGCGGCTGATGATTTCCTGGATCGGCAGGATCGCCGCGTTGGTCCGGGCGATGATCGCCAGTTCCGGGTCGACCCGGGCTTCCAGCGCCGCGCGGATCTTGCCCACGCCTTCGGCGACCGAGATCAGGTCGGTGGACTTGCGCCCGAACTGGGCCGGCAGCAGGGTGTCTTCGATGGTCAGGGCGGCGACGCCGGCGCGCTCCAGTTCGACCACGGTACGCATCACGTTGAGGGCGTTGCCGTAGCCGTGGTCGGCGTCGGCGATCACCGGCAGCTGGGCGACGCGGCCGATGCGGGTGGCCTGCTCGGCGAATTCGCTCAGAGTGATCAGGGCGAAGTCAGGCGCGGCCAGCACCTGCAGCGAGGCGACGGAGCCGCCGAGAATGCCCACTTCGAACCCCAGGTCGGCGGCGATCCGTGCCGACATCGGGTCGAAGACGGAGGCAGTGTGGAAGCAGGAGTCTGAAGCGATCAACTCGCGAAAACTACGGCGTAAATCTTGATGAGACAGCCTGGACATACGAACTCCCGGAAGGAGGTAAAAGAGATGCCGACGATAGCGTCGAGTCAAAAATGCAATCGGTCGTCCAGCGAGCCTGTGTAGGAGGTTCGCTGCGAAAACCTGGGCAGATGAAGACGAAGCAAGCAGGTATGAAACGGCGGGTGACGCCGCACCGGATGAAAAAAACCAGGCGGGCGCTCTTGTTATGGCCGGGATGAAGGCTATCACGCCGCCGCGGCGAAAATGATGACGAATTCGTATGGGCCCATGCCAGAACGGCATAGGCCATGCCGGTTGTCATGGGCGCCAGGGCGGGTCGATCATGCCGAATAAGAGGGTTCGCTCATCACTGGTATTTATGGGAGCGTCGATCGCTCGTGGCGAAAACGAGCCTGCGCAGTGGCGGTTCCCACCCCGCGGATCACGGGCATGGCTCAATAAAATGTCAGAATTTGAGTCCAGGTCTGGACCTTTTCTCCTGATGCGCAATCATTAGGACGTGGATACCCAAAGGAGAGACGCATGTTCATTCGGTCATTGACCCTCGCAACGCTGCTCGCTGTCGTCGGCCCCGCAATGGCGGCCGACAACGAAGGCCCTCTGGCCCAGGATCAGGGCAAGGCGCGCCCATTGATCGTGATCGCACCCAGCTCCGTGGACCCGACCCTGGTGGCGCTGAAGAAGTCCCTCGACGAGCCGGCCAACCGCCAGGCCTTCAACGAACGCAACATAGTGCTCTACACGGTGATCAACACCATTGGCCAACGCGACGGCAAGGACCTGGACCCGCAATCGACCATGGCGTTGATCCGCAGCCTGAAGCTCGGCGCCGGGGCGCAGACCAAGGTGATCCTGGTGGGCAAGGACGGCGAGAAGAAGCTCGAGCATTCCGGGGCCATCGAACTCAAGGAAGTCTTCAGCACCATCGACCAACTGCCAGCGGCGGAAAAGGAAGCCGTTGCGCCGACGTTAGCGCCGGTCTCGGAAGTCAAGGCAGCCCACGCCGGCAAGGCCGCCAAATCGGGCAAGCCTGCGGCGCCACCCAAACCGCTGGATGACTGACTCCGGCCATCACCCTTTCCTGATACAGCGCATCGCGAGCAAGCTCGCTCCTACAGAAACATACATGCCCCCTGTAGGAGCGAGCTTGCTCGCGATAGCGTTCTAACTCACCTCGCCTGACCACCCCGCATCGGCTCACGACACCACCAGCATTCCTTCCACTCTTGCTGCATCGCCATCGATCTCGGCGTTTTGCAACGTCCGGCTGACCCCGCGCACGATCATCTCGATTTCCCGCTCGTCGATGATCAGCGCTGGCAGCAGGCGGATGGTGGTGCCCCGGGTCACGTTGATCAGCAGTCCGTGATCCTGGGCCGCCCGGAGCGCCAGCTCGCGCTGTGGGGTTTTCAGCTCGATGCCGATCATCAACCCCAGGCCGCGCACCTGCAGGACCTGCGGGTGATCGGCCAGCTCCGTCCGCAGGCGTTGCAGCAGGTGCTCGCCCTGGTGCCTGGCGTTGGCCAGCAGGCCTTGTTGCTCGATGATCTCCAGCACGGTGCAGGCCACCCGGCAGGCCAGCGGGTTGCCTCCGAAGGTGCTGCCGTGGCTGCCGGGGGTGAACAGGTGCGCGGCCTTGCCCCGGGCCAGGCAGGCACCGATGGGGATGCCGTTGCCCAGGCCCTTGGCCAGGGTCATCACGTCCGGAACTACGCCTTCATGCTGGCAGGCGAACCATTGGCCGGTGCGGCCGATGCCGGTCTGGATCTCGTCGAGCATCAGCAGCCAGTTACGCCGGCTGCACAGCTCGCGCACGCCCTTGAGGTAGCCGGGCGGGGCCAGGCGGATACCGCTTTCGCCCTGGATCGGCTCCATCAGCACCGCGGCGATACGCGGGCCGTGATCCTGCGCAGCTTGCTCCAGGGCGGCCAGGTCACCGAAGGGCAGCTTGAGAAAGTCCCCCGGCAGCGAATTCAGGCCCAGGCGTACCGCCGGCCCGTCGCTGGCCGCCAGGGTGCCCAGGGTGCGGCCGTGGAAGGCGTTCTCCATGACGATGATCAGCGGCCGCTCGATGCCTTTGTGCCAGCCGTGCAGCCGCGCCAGCTTCAACGCGGTCTCGTTGGCTTCGGCGCCGGAGTTGTTGAAGAACGCCCGGTCCATGCCGGCCAGGCGGGTCAGCCGCTGCGCCAGCTGCTGTTGCCAGTCGATGCCGTAGAGGTTGGAGGTGTGCAGCAGCAGGCCGGCCTGTTCGCTGATGACGCTGACCAGTCTGGGATGGGAATGGCCGACGCCCGTCACCGCCACGCCGGCTACCGCGTCCAGGTATTCGCGTCCGGCCTGGTCCCAGAGGCGCGTGCCCAGGCCGCGGGTGAAGCTCAGCGGCAGCGGCTGATAGGTGTTCATCAGGCAGGTGGCGGTCATGACGGGTAGCTCCATCTAGTGTGGTGTGCTGGCAGTATCGTTAGCCACCTGAGCTAGATAAACTCGTCAATTCTTTAATCATCTTCAAGTCAGGGTTGATAATGGATCTGTTCCAGGCGATGACGGTGTACGTGAAGGTGGTGGAGGCGGGGAACATGACTGCCGCCGCCCGTGAGTGCGGCCTGTCCACCACCATGGTCGGCAATCACCTGCGGGCCCTGGAGCAGCGCCTCGGGGTCAGCCTGCTCAGCCGCACCACCAGGCGCCAGCGCCTGACCGAGTTCGGCGCCGAGTATTACCAGCGTTGCCTGGCGGTGCTGGGATTGGTGGCGGACTCCGAGCGTATGGCGGAGCAGGTCCAGGGCGAGCCGTCGGGCACCCTGCGCATCACCGCGCCGCTGACCTTCGGCACCGAGCGCCTGGCGCCGGCCCTGAGCGTATTCCAGCAGCGCTGCCCGCAGGTCAAGGTGGAACTGACGCTGGCCAACCAGCGCTTCGACCTGATCGACGGTGCCTTCGACGTGGCTTTTCGCCTGGGCAACCTGGACACCTCGTCGCTGATCGCCCGGCCCCTGGAGGACTACACCCTGACCATCTGCGCCGCGCCGGACTATCTACAGCGCTGCGGCACGCCACGAGTCCCGGAGGACCTGCAGCACCACAACTGCCTGGCGTTCGCCTATCCGGCCGGTGACGAGTGGAGCTCCACCGCCACCCAATGGCCGTTGCGCGGGCCCGAGGGCGACGTGCTGATTCCAGTGTCCGGCTCGTTGTTGACCAACACCTCGTCCGGCCTGCACCGCGCTGCGCGGGGTGGCCTGGGGGTGGTGATGATGCCCGATGCCCTGGTGGAAGAAGACCTGCAACAGGGGCGGCTGGTGCCCGTGCTGCAGGACTATCAATTGCCCCGGCGGGCGATGCATCTGCTCTACGCCCAGGACCGTTACCGCCTGCCCAAGCTGCGCAGTTTCGTCGAGTTCGCCTTGGAGAAATGGGGGCGCTAAGCAAGCGCCAGGTCGTGAAACAAAGACCCCGTCGTGCCGACCTGGCAGCGACGGGGTCTGGAGTGGCGCTATTTGCCGGTCAGTTCAACTCGACCGGTTTCAACTGCTCCCAGGATTCCACCGGGCCCGGGTTGGCCGGCTGGCTGCCGCCGCCAAAACACACCGCCAGCTTGTTCAGCGCATTGATCGCGGTGGTGACCGCGCCTTCGGCCCAGCCGGCCGTCCAGGACACGTCATCGCCCGCCAGGATGAAGCGGTCGGGATTGCCGGTGTCGATGCCGCTCATGAACTGGGAAAAGATCCGACGCTGATATTCGTACTGCCCCGGCAGGTTCATCTTGAAGGCGCCCAGGTACAGCGGCTGATCCTCCCAGTTGTGCTCCACGAACGCATTGACGGTGCTGTATTGCTCGTTGAGGTTGATCCCCGGGTAGATGTTGTCCAGCAGGTTGGTGCACAGCTCGACATGCTGCGGCAACGGCGCGGGGCGGTCGCCGAGGAATTTCAGCGCATCGTCGTTCCAGGTGTAGGACAGGAAGATCCCGCTGCCTTTGTAGTCGCCCTTGCTGGCCGAGTAGTCGACCAGGTAAGTGCCGCGAGTCAGGCGGTCAGAGAGGGTGATGCTCATCTTGCGTTGCTCGTCGCCCACCACCGGGTCGTTCCAGAACGGGCGCTGGGTGGCGGCGAAAATCTTCGCCGACTGCATGTAGTGGGTGTACATGATGGCTTCCCAGGTATCGATGGGCAGCAGGCTGTTCATGGCGGGAAGGCTTTGTGGGTTCCCCGAGTAGCGCAGTTTGTCGAGGATCCGCACATGCGGGGTGTAGATGACGCTGGGGAAGTGGCACTGCTGGGTCTTCCGGGTGCGGGTGTCGGTGATGGCGACGCGGAAGGAACCGTCCGGCTGGCGTTCGATGTGTCGCACCTCCTTGTGGAACGGGTCGGCGAATACCTCGCGCGACAGCGCTTCGACCGTGGTGTCCTCGCCCCAGTGCAGCATCACGTCCCCCAGTTCTTTCGGCGCCTTGGACCAGAGTCGTTGCGGCAGGCTCGAGGAGCCGTCGAACATCAGTTGGTGGTCGGCATCCAGGCCGGTGTACAGCACGCGCAGCAACTCGAGGATGCTGTTGGGGTAGTCGGTGTTCCAGCCGCCGGTGCCGAAGCCGATCTGCCCGAACAGGTCGATATCGGCCTTGCTCCAGCCGGAATTTTCCAGGAGCGCGGCGTAGAAGCTGACGTCGTCGCCGCTGGTTCCCGACTGAGGTTTGACGATGGCATTCCAGAGCTGCTTGATCTTCTGTTGATCGATGGAGCCCTCGGTCATGGCCTTTTCCAGATCTTTGAAGTGGTAGTTTTCCAGGAAGTCATCGAAGAACTGGTCTTCCAGCTCGACGTATTCCTGTGGCTTTGGAAAGGCCGGGTTGCCGTCCACTTCGTAATAGACCTTCTCCCCGCGGTAATCGACCACCGTGCTGACGGCGGCGGCAGTCCCCGGGTTGGGAAAGTCCGCCGAGTTTTCGGTCATGCCGACTTTGCGAAAGTAGTGGAACAGCGTCTTGCCCGACACCGGGAAACGCATGGCGCCCAATTCACAGAGCACCTGGCTGCCCGGGTTTTCGGGGTCGCCCTGGAGCTTGGAGTAGAGCCGTCCGCCGATGCGCTCGGAGGCTTCGACCACCACCGGGTGCAGGCCCATGCGCATGGCTTCATAGGCGGCGACCAGGCCGGCGACGCCAGCGCCGACGATCAACACTTTCTGCCCATAGTTCGCCGGGTCTACCTGGCAGGGGGGAAGCTTTCGATTAGCCGCGCTCTGCAAATATTTGGCGTAGTGAAAGGGGAAGTCCGGAATCAGCGCAGTGACATCCTTGTTCATGCGCAGGGGAGAGCGGTTGGTTCTTGAAGGAATCGCAGACATGGGGTTTCTCCTTGAAAGTCATTTCCATGTGTTTCCATTGGCTCGATGGCTCTATATCCATAGTCGCCGAGGCTTCAGCCTAGAGCAGATTCCCGTGTTGTATAGGTTGGGTGGGGCGCTAGGCCGACTCGCTGGCCAGCAACAGCATCGCCGCCGACAGGGTATGGCCGTCGGTGATCTGGCCGGTGGCAATCATCGTCAGCAATTCCTGGCGACTGACCCACAGCAGATTGTCCACTTCACCATCGGTGGTGGCGGCCTGTTGCTCGGCAATCTGCACCTGACACACCGCCACCGCGCTGGCGATCAGCGAAGTGTTGCTGTGCAGCAGGCCCAGTTCGCGCACGTGCGACGCCTGCCAGCCGGTTTCTTCCAGCAATTCGCGGGCCGCGGCATCAACGGCACTTTCCCCGGCATCGATGGCGCCACGGGGAAACTCGATGGACTGGCCGCCAATGGCCCGCCGCTTGAGGTTGACCAGCATCAGCCGGCCGTCGGCCAGGGTCGGCACGGCCACCACGCCGTTCACCGCCCGGGCTTCCTTGATGATGAAGTAGCCCTGCTCACGGACCACCTTGAAATACGGGGTTTCCAGCAGGCACTGGTTGTCGGCGATGGAACTCATGGGGGTGTCACTCCAGAAAACAGCGATCGAACAGGTACAGCTCGGTGAGCTTGAGATTTTCCACTGTGGCTTGCGGCCGGCCGCCGTCGCCGCTCTTCTTGCGCCCGGTATCGCGCAGGTGGCCGGCTTCGCTCATCTTCAACAGGCGCTGGCGGATGCTGGTCTTGAGCACCGGCCGTTGCAGCACCAGGGAGAAGATGCTCACTGCTTCGGGGGCGCTGAACTCGCTGCCGAGAAACATCAGCGGCAGGCTGCTGTACAGGGATTTGGAAAACAGCCGCTCATGCACCTGGGCCACCAGGCTGTTGTGGTCGAAGGGCAGCTTGAAACTGCCGCTGGCCACGTCCCCGAGGGCAAAGAAACCCTGTTGCGGGCCGGGCTCCACCGGCTCGCTGACGATCCCCAGGTAAAAGGTCGAGGACGACCAGCAGCGTGGGTCGCGAAAGGCGTCGCCGACCGTGCCCACCTGCTCCAGCCAGGCCAGGGGCATGTCCACCTTGCTGGAGCGCCGCAGACGCTCCACCGCATCATTCAGGCTGCGGTCCTCGACATCGCCGTTGACCACGATGCCTGGCAGCGCCCAGTGCCCGGCGAAAGGTTCGCTGTCGCGTTGATGGAGGAGGATTTCCAGCTCGGAGCGTTCGCGGTTATAGCGCAGCAGGCACAGGTCGATGGTGTGCAGGTAGGCGCTGGGGTAGGGGGGGCGGTCGTGCATATCAACTTCCGTGGGCGGCGTAGAGGCCGTAGTTTAGCGGATTCATTCCCGGTGCCAGCCACTGGCTTGGCGGTGTTTCGCCGCGGGCCAGGCACTGGCGCAACAGGGTACTGCGTACCCCCGGTTGTTCCTCGATTCGCAGGATGGAAAAGCGCTGCTGCAGTTCCTCGCCACGATGGAACCGGGGCAACTGGCGCGCCACGTCTTCACCCACCACCAGGGCAATGCGCTTGCCGTCCAGGGCCAGGTCGTCCGCCAGGCGCTGCAGCAGGGTGTAGCTGTAGACAGGGGCGGGATCGGCCAGGGCCAGTTGCTGCTCCAGGCGGCTTACGGCCAGTTCGGCGGGGCACTCCGGTTGCAAGTGCCGGGTGATGGCCTGCAACCAGTTCACCCGTTGCTCGAAGTCGGCCATGTGCTTGCCATCCGGATGGCGAAAGCTGGGAACCACCAGCACGCGCCGGGCGTGGCGGGCGGCTTCGAGCATGACCCGGGCGTGACCGGCGTGGGGCGGGTTGAAGGCACCGCCATAGAGGGCCAGTTCAAACATCTGCTTCTCCTCTTTAGGTACATGACGTGTACCTTATCATTGCTTGTGTGCACAGGGAATCGACATGTTTGGCGATATTTATAGGATTGGTTCGGCTGGTCTAAATAAAAAAACAGGATCAAGGGATTGTATTGAAAGTACATGACATGTACTTTGTGCTCCATGCAGAGGAGAAAACCAGCATGAACAGCCAAACGATGAAGACCGCTTCCTTCGATGTCGATGCACAAAAGAGCTTCACCCCGCTGTGCCCAGGCGAGTTGCCCGTGGCCGAGGGCGACCGCATCGGTGGCGAGCTGAATTTCATGGCGACCCTGGCCAGCCTGCGCATCGGCAGCAAGGACGCCCACAGCCCCCAGGCCCCCTGGGTGGTGGCCGAGCCCGGACAGATGCTCCAGCCCACCGGCCTGGAGCATGCCGACCTGACCTGGGTCAGCCACTGCGTACCGGGCACCGAAGGGTTCACCCTGCTGGACGAATTACCGACGCCCTATGACTACGACTACTTCGTGTGGAAAGGCGTGGAGCCGGACCTGCATCCCTACGGCGCCTGCTACCACGACCTGCACGGCAAGCTGTCCACCGGGGTCATCGAATACCTCGATCGTCAGGGCGTGCAACGGGTCATTGTCGGCGGCCTGGCCCTGGATTTCTGCGTCAAGACCACCGCCCTGCAACTGGCCGCCGCCGGCTTCAAGGTGATCATCCACCTGCCGGCCTGCCGCGCCATCAGCGCAGAGGGCGCCACCCAGGCGATCGACGAGATGCAACAAGCGGGTATCGCGGTTGCCGCGACCCGCGAAGAAACCGCCAGATTGGCCAGTGCCTGAGGAGTCACCATGGAAAGTGCATTTGACCGTGACAACGGCGTGATTCAGAGCCTGCTGGACACCGACTACTACACCTTCACCATGATGCAGGCGGTGCTGCACCAGCACCCCAATGTCGAGGTGGAATACCAGTTCATCGTCCGCTCCAGAGAGTCCCTGGTGCATCTGATCCCGGAGATCCGCCAGGAGCTGGAAAAGCTCGCCAGCCTGCAGATGCGCGAAGGCGAGCAGCGCTTTCTGTTCAACAAGCGTTTCCGCGAGTACCTGACCCCGGACTTCGAGCAGTTTCTCGGCCTGTTCCGTTTCAACCTGCGCTACATCCACGTGGCGGCGGTCGATGGCCAACTGAGCATTCGCGTCCGTGGCCCGATGTTGCACTGCATCATGTTCGAACAGCCGGTGCTGGCCATGGTCAGTGAGTTGCGCAACCGCGACAGGTACCCGGAGGTGGAGCTGGCGGACGTTACCCGCCGGCTCTATCAGAAGTTCGAATGGCTGGAGAAAAACGCCAGCCGCGAAGAACTCGCCGAGCTGCGGGTCTCGGACTTCTCTACGCGTCGGCGCCTGTCGTTCAAGGCCCAGCGCGAGGTGGTGAAGATCATGCGCAGCGACTTCCCCGGGGTCTTCGTCGGCACCAGCAACGCGCACCTGGCCTACGAGTTCGACCTGCCGCTGATTGGCACCATGGCCCACCAGTGGCTGATGGTGCACCAGCAACTGGGAAGGCTGCGGGAGAGCCAGAACGCGGCCCTGGAAAACTGGGTGCACGAATACCGCGGCCGCCTGGGCATTGCCCTGACCGACTGCATCAGCACGGACTTCTTCCTCAAGGATTTCGACCTGTACTTCGCCAAGCTCTACGACGGCCTGCGCCAGGATTCCGGGGACCCGATTGCCTGGGCCGACAAGGTCCTGGCGCGCTACCGGGAACTGGGCATCGATCCACGGACCAAGGACCTGATGTTCTCCGACGGCCTGAACTTCGAGAAATGCCTGCCGATCCTGCGTCATGTGCGTGGCCAGGCCCGGTTCGGTTTCGGCATGGGCACCAGCCTGGCCTGCGACGTCGAAGGCGTCGAACCGCTGAGCATCGTGATGAAGCTGGTGCGGGTGCATGGCGAACCGGTGGTGAAGTTCTCCGACGACCCGATCAAGAACGTCTGCGAAGACCCGTCGTTCCTCAGGTACGCGGCGCAGGTGTTCAATGTCAACCTCAGCAACTCGCCCCTGGAGGCCTGATATGAGCAGCCAAACCCAAGAACGAATTGCCCGGGAGCTGGGCATCGATCGGCAACTGGCGCGCGGAGACGAAGCCGCGGAAATCGTCCGGCGCGTGGATTTCATCCAGCAGGTGTTGCGCGAGTCCGGCGGCAAGACCCTGGTGCTGGGCATCAGCGGCGGCGTCGACTCCCTGACCGCTGGCCGCCTGTGCCAACTGGCGGTGGAGCAGATGCGCGGGGCAGGGCACGACGCCCGCTTCATCGCCATGCGCCTGCCTTATAAAAGCCAGGCTGACGAACACGATGCCCAGGCCTCCCTGGACTTTATCCGCCCGGACTCGATCAGCACCTGCAACATTGCCGACAGCGTCGACGGTCTGATGAACCAGGTGCGGATCGATGGCTTGCAGCCGTCGGCCGAACTGACCGACTTCGCCAAGAGCAACGTCAAGGCGCGGGCGCGGATGCTGGCGCAGTATGCGGTCGCCAACTTCAGCAACGGCCTGGTGGTGGGGACCGACCACGGGGCCGAGGCCCTGATGGGGTTTTTCACCAAATACGGCGACGGTGCCTGCGACCTCGCTCCGCTGTCGGGCCTGACCAAGACTCAGGTGCGCGCGCTGGCCGAGACGCTTGGCGCTCCCGGGCATCTGGTGCACAAGGCCCCCACGGCGGACCTTGAAGAACTGGCGCCGGGCAGGCTGGACGAAACGGCTTATGGCTGCAGCTACGCCGAGATCGACGCCTACCTGATGGGCGAGCCTGTGTCCGATGCCGTGCGCCAGCTGATCGAAACCGCCTACCACCGCACCGCCCACAAACGCGCCTTGCCGCGCACTCCCGCCTGACTCCTCTATGGCTGTAGGAGCCGGCTCGCCAGCGAAGAGGTCCGCAAGGCCGTCTTCGCCGGCAAGCGCAAGGCCGTCAATCCGGCCACTTCTTCAGTGCCGCCCGGCACTCTTCGGTCAGCTCGGGCATGTGTTCCTGCACTTCTGGCCAACCCAACAGCTCCAGAGCCTCTTGGGCGTCCAGGCGCAGCGGCGCCCATTGCGGGTGTTCAAAGCCATTGTCTTCGAGGGTCATTCCATAGGCTTGCGGGCTCAGGGCTTCACAGGCACTCAACAGGGTTTGCAACCGCTGGTGCAAATGCGGCGCCAGGCGCGCAGGGAAACGTTGCACAAAGTGCACGAGATAATCGAGATAGTCGGACCACAGATTGCACTCCGCGCAGCAGCCGATCTCCGTTCGCTGTCGGCCTGAGTCCAGGGCCAGGAATTCCAGGGCTGGGCCCAGTTCGCCGACCAGGATGATTTTCCGGTACTCGTCCTGGCCATACCAGGTCCAGATCCTCGAGCCGATGGTTTGTGTCTCGTCGATGCCCGCTTGCACCATTTGCCTTCTCCTTGATGTCACCCATGCGGCCATCCATTCATGGATTCGCGCCGCTGCTGCCATAGGCTACAGCAGCGCGTCGGGCCCGTCCGGCGATGCTTGCATTCACCTCAACGCAACCGTTCAAGCATCTGGTAGTACCACATGCCCGCCGCCAGCATCGGGTTGCCCAGCTGGTCGCCGAAGGGCACGCGGATGTGCTGGCAGGCGGCGAAGGTGTCGTAGTGCTCGAGGTGCCCGGTGATGGCCTGGGCCATGATCTCGCCCATGATGTGGCTGGTGGCGATGCCATGCCCGGAGTAGCCCTGGCAGTACCAGACGTTGTCCGAGAGCTTGCCCAGTTGCGGGATGCGGTTGATCACGATGCCCATGGCGCAGCTCCACTGGAAGTCGATGGCCACGCCCTTGAGCGCCGGGAAGGTGCGTTCGATGCACGGGCGCAGTTCGCCGGCGATGTCCCGCGAGTCCTTGCCGCTGTAGTTGGCGCCACCGCCGAACAGCAGGCGGCCGTCGGCGGTCATGCGGTAATAGTCGAGCACGAAGCGGCAGTCGTAGACCGCCAGGTCCTGGGGGTTGAGGCGCTTGGCCAGGTCGCCCAGGGGCGCGGTGGTGACGATGCCGCCCATGGCCGGGAAGATCTTGCCCTTGAGTTGTTTCGGCTCCAGCTTGTGGTACACGTCGCCGGCCAGCAGCACCTGTCTGGCGTCGATGCGGCCCTGGGCGGTGATCACCGCCGGGCGCTCGCCGTGGACGATCTGCAGCACTTCGCTGTGCTCGAAGATCAGCGCGCCGAGGCTCTCGGCGGCGCGGGCTTCGCCGATGCACAGGTTCAGCGGATGCAGGTGCAGGTTGCGGGTGTTCTTGATCGCGCCGTGGTACAGCGGGCTGTCCAGCACCTCGCGCAGCTGTTGCTGGTCCAGCAGGCTGACCTCGTCGCCCATGCCGCGGCGCACCGCTTCTTCGTAGTCGGCGCGCAGGCCGGCGAGGTGGCTGGGCTTGTAGGCGGCATGCAGGTGGCCGTGCTTGAGGTCGCAGGCGATGGCGTATTTGGCCACGCGCTGGCGGATGATCCGGTGACCGCGCCAGCGCAACTGCCAGATGAAATCGTCGACCTCGTCGCCCAGGGTGCGGCGCATCTGCTTGCGCATGGCCTCGTCGCCGGACAGGCTGCCGGTGACCTGGCCGCCGTTGCGCCCGGTGGCGCCCCAGCCGATCTTGTGGCTTTCGACCAGGGCCACTTTCAGGCCTTTTTCCGCCAGTTCCACGGCGCTGGCGACGCCGGTGAAACCGCCGCCGATGATCACTACGTCGACGCTCACCTGGCCTTGCAGGGTCGGGTAGGCGGTTTCGTCATTCAGGGTGGCGCTGTAGTAGGAAGGGCAGCGTTCGGCTGCCGGTGTTACCGGGTTGAATGCGGCTGTCATGGGTCGTTCTCGAATGCTGGGAGGGGGCCAGGCCGGCGCTATGACGCCGGCCACCGCGTCATGCCTGGGTCAGGTACCAGCGCCAGTCCTGTTCGCCGACTTCGGCCATGAACTGGCGGTATTCGGCGCGCTTGACCGCCAGGTAGACCCCGAGGAATTCGCTGCCCAGGGCGTCGCGGGCCCAGCTGGAGTTCTCCAGGGCGGTCAGCGAGGTCAGCCAGTCGGTGGGCAGCAGTTCGCTGGCCTGGGCATAGCCGTTGCCTTGCACCGGGTCGCCCGGATCGAGTTGTTCGCGCAGGCCGCGATGGATCCCGGCGAGAATCGCCGCGGCCGCCAGGTAGGGGTTGGCGTCGGCGCCGCAGATGCGGTGCTCGATATGCCGGCTGTTGGCCGGACCGCCCGGCACCCGCAGGCTCACCGTGCGGTTATCGACGCCCCAGGTCGGTGCCAGCGGCGCGTAGCTGTTGGCCTGGAAGCGGCGATAGGAATTGGCGTTGGGGCAGAACAGCAGCAGCGAGTCGAGCAGCGACGCGAGCATGCCACCCACCGCCTGGCGCAGCAGCGGGGTGCCGGCCGGGTCTGCGGCGGCGAACAGGTTGTGGCCCTCGGCATCGGCGAGGCTCACGTGCATGTGCATGCCGGTGCCCGCCAGGTCATCGAAGGGCTTGGCCATGAAGGTCGCCTGCATCCCGTGCTGGTGGGCCACGGCCTTGACCAGGCGCTTGTAGCGCACTGCCTGGTCCATGGCCTCCAGGGCATCGCCGTGCTCCAGGGTGATCTCCACCTGACCCGGGGCGTATTCGGAAATCGCCGTACGCGCCGGAATGCCTTGCAGCTTGCAGGCGGCGTAGAGGTCGGCGAGGAAGGGTTCGATCTGCTCCAGCTCGCGCAGGCCATAGACCTGGGTGTGCCGTGGCCGGCCGCCGTCGGCGTCCAGCGCCGGTTGTGGGCGGCCGTTGCCGTCGCGCTTGGCGTCCAGCAGGTAGAACTCCAGCTCGCAGGCCATCACCGGGTGATAACCCTCGGCCTTGAGCTGGTCGATGACCTTGATCAGCAGGTGGCGCGGGTCGGCGATGCTGGCCGGCAGGCCTTCCTGCGGGTGCATGCTGACCTGCACCGCGGCGGTGGGGATCTGCCGCCACGGCAGGCGCACCAGGCTGCCGGCCAGCGGGTAGGCGCGGCAGTCGATATCGCCGACGTCCCAGACCAGCCCGGAGTTTTCCACGTCGTCGCCCTGCAGGGTCAGGCCGAGGATGGTGCTGGGCAGCGGGCGGCCGCTTTCATAGACCGCCAGCAGTTCTTCGCGGTGCAGCAGCTTGCCGCGCGGCACGCCGTTGGCGTCGAGGATGAACAGCTCGATCATGTCGATATCGGGGTTGGCGGCCAGGAAGCTACGGGCCTCGTCAAGGGCTGCAAATTTCATGGTTCTCTCGCTTGCGCCATGGCGGCGCGCAGGTTCGGTTCATGCAGCGGCGCCGGCATGGCCCGGTTGCAATGGCAGATAGCAAGGCGGCAAGGCTCGACGCGCAGAGGCGCGCGTTCAGAGCGAAAGCGAGAGATCCGGAGGGCGCGAGGAATGACGCAGGCGGGAGCGGCACAGGGCCATGGGCAGGTTGACCAGCAGCTTCATCGCCGGCCCCCGGGGATGCCGTGGAGATCGCCGTGGGCGCGTTGCGTTGTTGCCATGCCAACGCCGATGCCGAGGCGGCTGCACGGGGCAGCAGCGCATGTCTGGCAGGGCGGGCGGCAACACAAGGCGTTCATCGGCCGGCGGATCTCGTCAAGAATTCACGGACATTTCGTGCAAGTGAGGCTCACCGTTTTACCGGGACTGGTCCTCGCTGCCAAGGGGCGCGTCACAAAATATTTAACACCGCCCCCGGCAACGCGACGGAAAAAGTCCTCAATAGATCCAGGGCAGCAGGCGCCAGGTGTAGGCGCAGTAAAGGTCGTATTGCTTGCCGAACTCTTTGCGCAGCAAGGCTTCTTCGGCGTGGATGCGGGCGATCAGCGGGATCAGTATCAAGGCGGTCAGCAGCAGGCCGACCACGGAGCGGAAGGCCAGGGCCCAGCCCACGCAATTGATCAGCAGCCCCAGGTAACTCGGGTTGCGCAGGGTGCCGTAGATACCGGTGGTCACCAACTTGTGGCCGGGCTGGATCGCCACCAGGCCACTGAAGCGCTTGCCCAGCACGAACACCGGCCACAGCCGCAAGATGCCGCCGCCGATAAAGAACACCACGCCCAGCCAGCGTATGTCGGCACTGCCAAAGGTCCAGAAATGCAGGCGGTCGGTATAGGCGGGGAGAAAGGCCAGCAGCAGGCCGAGGATGCCGAAGGCGACGAGGACCCAGCGGTTTTCCCGGTCTTCCTGCTTGCCGGGGCTCAGGTTGCCTTCGCTGAACTGGGCCACGCCGGCCATCGCCAGCAAGGACAGGGCGATGACCCACAGCGCCGGATGGGAAAAGAACGCCACCAGCCCGCCCATGCCGAGGATGGCCAGGCCAAGGTAGACGAGGGTGGCGACCAGGCTGAGCGCCGCGAGTCTGGGAGAGTTACGCATGATGGCCCCTCACGAATGCCGAGGTGTATGCATTCAGTGTAGGTCCATCGTCGAGACAGCCCAGGTCGCCCGCGGCACTGCGTCGCCTGCATCGCCGGCAAGCCTGGCTCCTACAGAAGAGGAGGTGTTCACGCATGTCTGTAGCCGCTGCCGAGCAGCGCGAGGCTGCGCTCGAGGACGAAGTCCTCGCAAAACCTGCGCATGCGGTTTGCCTGTAGGAACGCGGTGCCCGGTTTTGTGGCCCCTGCGGTGCCGATCGCAGCCTCGCGGGCTCGGCAGCGGCTACAGGGACGCCATGGTGTTCCCGGCTTCTGTAGGAGCGAGGCGGTGTATCTGACACCCCATCTCGCCTGGATCACCTACGGATGCACAGGCGGTTTCTCCGCCAACTGGGCCACCAGGAATTCGATAAAGGCCCGGGTCTTCTGCGGCACGCGCCGGGCCGACGGGTACACCGCGTGGATGCTGATCGGTGGCGCCTGCCATTCGCACAGCACCGGCACCAGGCGGCCGGCGGCCAGGGCGTCGGCGACGATGAAGTCGGGCAGCAGGGCGATGCCCATGCCGGCCTCGGCGGCCTGGGCCAGCAGGTCGCCGTTGTTGGCGTGCAGCGGGCCGGTGACATGGACGCGCTGGGTGTCCTTGCCGTTGCTCAATTGCAGGCTGACCCCGCTTTGCAGGTAGCCGTAGTTCAGGCACTGGTGGGTGGTCAGGTCGCGGGGCGTCTGCGGAGTGCCGGCGCGCTTCAGGTAGTCCGGCGAGGCCACCATGATCCGCGGCGCCGGGGCCAGCAGCTTGGCGACCATCGACGAGTCGGCCAGGCTGGCGATGCGGATGGTCACATCGAAACCGCCGCGCACCGGGTCCACCTGCTGGTCGCTGAGCACCAGTTGCAATTCGATGTTCGGGTGCTGCTCATGAAACAGCGGCACCAGCGGCCCGAGGCGGCGCAGGCCGAAGGACATCGGCGCGTTGACCCGCAGCACCCCGCGCAATTCGCCGATGCCGTCCCGCGCCCGTTGTTCGGCCTCGTCCACGGCGGCCAGGACTTCCCGCGCTGACTCGTAATACTCGGCGCCGGCTTCGGTCAGGTGCAGGCTGCGAGTAGTGCGGTGCAGCAGCTGTACGCCGATGGCTTCTTCCAGTGCCTGAATCTGTTTGCTGACTTTCGAGCGCGGTACGTCCATGGCCCGGGCCGCGGCGGCGAAGCCGTTGGCGTCGACCGTAACGACAAATGCGCGCATGCATTCGATGCGATCCATGACTGTCCCTATTTTGGAATCAATGATTCTCGATTTTAGGGAATTGTTCCTTTTTGAGCTAGCCCCTAAATTAGCCACCAAGCCGGCAGCAAAGCCTCCCCCAGCGGAACCCGCGCCGAGCCCCCGAATTGTGCAACTCAACGTTTGAACCTACTCGACATCAAAAGGAACGCGCCATGTCTATCCGTGAACTGCTCAACCCAAGCAACTCCGCCCTGATCCTGATCGACCACCAGCCACAGATGTCCTTCGGCGTGCAGTCGATCGACCGCCAGACCCTGAAGAACAACACCGTGGGCCTGGCCAAGGCGGCGAAGATCTTCAACGTGCCGACCATTTTCACCTCGGTGGAAACCGAAAGCTTCAGCGGCTACATCTGGCCGGAACTGCTCAGCGTGTTCCCGGACCACCAGCCGATCGAGCGCACCTCGATGAACTCCTGGGAAGATAAGAAACTGGTGGAAGCGGTGAAGGCCACCGGGCGCAAGAAACTGATCATGGCCGCGCTGTGGACCGAGGTCTGCCTGAACTTTCCGGCCCTGGAAGCCCTGGCCGAAGGTTATGAGGTGTACATCGTTACCGACGCTTCCGGCGGCACCAGCCAGGAAGCCCACGACATGTCGGTGCAGCGCATGATCCAGGCCGGCGCGGTGCCGGTGACCTGGCAGCAAGTGCTGCTCGAGTTCCAGCGCGACTGGGCGCACAAGGAAACCTACGACGCGGTGATGGATCTGGTGCGCGAACACAGTGGTGCCTACGGCATGGGCGTGGACTATGCCTACACCATGGTGCACAAGGCGCCGCAGCGTCAGGTCAAGTAAGCCCCTCGCCAGTGGGCGCCACAGCGGCGCCCGCTGGACCCTTTCTTCTAACCCGCGGCCAGGAGTCTGTGATGAACCTCGAACTTTCCGACGGCGTGATCACCCTGCTGGTGCGGCACCGGGTCAAGGCGGGCCAGGACCAGGCGTACGAAGCCTGGTTGCGCCGGATCATCGGCACCGCCCGCAACTACCCCGGGCACCTGGGGATCGATGTGGTGCGTGGCCACAGCGGCGGCCTGGCGCTGTTCACCAGCGTGCTGCGCTTTGCCAGCACCGAGCAGTTGCAGCACTGGCTGGATTCCGCCGACCGCCGCAACCTGGTGGCAGAGGCCCAGCCCATGCTCGCCGACGGCGACCAGACCGAGATCAACGCCGACCGCGAATTCTGGTTCACCCCCAATGAAGCCGGGACCGCCACACCGCCACCGCGCTGGAAGCAGGCGTGCGTGACCTTCCTGGTGATCCTGCCGCTGAGCTTCCTGGTGCCAGCCCTGTGGCAACCGCTGTTCGCCTGGCTGCCATGGTTCGCTGGCTACATTCCGGCCAACGTGCTGATCACCTTGAGCATCGTGCTGCTGGTGGTCTATGTCTTCATGCCCTGGGTGACCCGCCTGTTCAGTCGCTGGCTGCAACCACGAACCCCTGCATGAGTGGCCCGAGCGGGCCTTACTTTTCGCCGACAAGGAGTACTGTCATGAGCAACGCCATTGCCGATCTGATCCTGCACAACGGCCGCCTGCACACGGTCGACCGGGCCCGGCCGACGGCCACCGCGGTCGCCATCAAGGACGGCCGGTTCATCGCCGTGGGCAACGACGCCGAGGCCATGGCCTTGCGTGGCAGCGCCACCCAGGTCATTGACCTCAAGGGCCGCACGGTGATTCCCGGCCTCAACGACTCGCACCTGCACCTGATCCGCGGCGGCCTGAACTACAACCTGGAACTGCGCTGGGAAGGCGTGCCGTCGCTGGTGGATGCCCTGCGCATGCTCAAGGACCAGGCCGAACGCACCCCGGCGCCGCAATGGGTGCGGGTGGTGGGTGGCTGGAACGAATTCCAGTTCGCCGAAAAGCGCATGCCGACCATCGAGGAGCTGAACCAGGCCGCGCCGGACACCCCAGTGTTCGTCCTGCACCTATATGATCGCGCCTTGCTCAACCGCGCGGCGCTGCGGGTAGTGGGCTACAACCGCAACACACCGAACCCGCCGGGCGGCGAGATCGTCCGCGATGCCAATGGCGAACCCACCGGCATGCTGGTGGCCCGGCCCAACGCGATGATCCTCTATTCGACCCTGTCCAAGGGGCCGAAGCTGCCCTTGGAATACCAGGTCAACTCGACCCGCCAGTTCATGCGCGAACTCAATCGCCTCGGCGTCACCAGCGCCATAGACGCTGGCGGCGGTTTCCAGAACTACCCGGACGACTATGAGGTGATCAACGAGCTGGCGGCCAAGCAGCAGCTGACCGTGCGCATCGCCTACAACCTGTTCACCCAGAAGCCCAAGGAAGAGCTGGCGGACTTCAAGAACTGGACCAGCAAGGTCACCTATGGCCAGGGCGATGATTTCCTGCGGCACAACGGCGCCGGGGAAATGCTGGTGTTCTCCGCCGCCGACTTCGAGGACTTCCTCGAGCCGCGTCCGGACCTGCCGCAGACCATGGAGCAGGAACTGGAGCCGGTGGTACGCCATCTGGTGGAACAGCGCTGGCCGTTCCGCCTGCACGCCACCTACGACGAGTCGATCTCACGCATGCTCGACGTGTTCGAGAAGGTCGACCGTGATATTCCCTTCAACGGCCTGCCGTGGTTCTTCGACCACGCCGAAACCATTAGCCCGAAGAACATCGAGCGGGTGAGGGCACTGGGCGGCGGCATCGCGATCCAGGATCGCATGGCGTTCCAGGGCGAATACTTCGTCGACCGCTACGGTGCCAAGGCCGCCGAACAGACCCCGCCGATCCAGCGCATGCTGGCCGAAGGCGTGCCAGTAGGCGCCGGCACCGATGCCACCCGGGTTTCCAGCTACAACCCCTGGACCTCCCTGTACTGGATGGTCAGCGGCAAGACCGTCGGCGGCCTGGAGCTCTATCCCCAGGGCCTGAGTCGCGACACTGCGCTGGAGCTGTACACCCATGGCAGCGCCTGGTTCTCCTCGGAGCAGGGCAAGAAAGGCCAGATCAAGGTCGGCCAGTTGGCGGATCTGGTGGCGCTGTCGGCGGATTATTTCAGCGTCGAGGAAGAAGCCATCAAGTGGATCGAGTCCCTGCTGACCGTGGTCGGCGGCAAGGTGGTGCACGCCGCCGGCGATTTCAGCAAGCTGGCGCCGCCGACCCTGCCGGTGACCCCGGACTGGTCGCCGGTGGTCAAGGTACCGGGCCACTGGCGCCCAGCCTCGCCGGTGCTCAACCAGGTGCACCAGTGCAGCGGCCCGTGCGGCGTGCATGCCCACGGTCACGAGCGGGCGCGGCTGTCCAATGTGCCGGTCAGTGACTTCCAGGGGTTCTGGGGGGCGTTTGGCTGTTCGTGCTTTGCCTTCTGATCCTGGGTCGCCGGCATCGCGGGCAAGCCTCGCTCCTAAGGAAGCATCTTCGTTTCTGTAGGAGCGCAGCTTGCGCGCGATGAACGATAACGCGGTTTAGCAGAAACACCGCGTGATCCAACTAACCGGCAAGTTGCAATAAAAAAGGGACGCTCTTATTGGAGCGTCCCTTCTTGTTTAATGAATCAACGGTTGATCAGCGACAACGACAAGTTGCACTTAGGAGAACCGATCGATCACCCGAACTTCCGACTTGTTCTGCAGCGATTGCCATTCATTCTTCAGGGTATCGAGTACCCGTCCGATGAAGTCCCTGTCGGCGGCGGCCTTCTTGCCGACGTAGCCCTGGCCACGGCGGTACATTTTCAGGCGGGCCAGCAGGTCCTGGTTGTTCTTGTCGAACTCTTCTTCATGGGCGTGGGGCGACAGGCAGTCGATATGGACCTGGCCAGACTTGGCAATCCACAGGATGTGGCTGTCATGGCTGTCTTTCTGTGCCGCGAACATACGAGCCAGTTCATCAATAGTAGGTTGATTGTTCAGATTCATTTGTAAGCCCCTTGACCATTTCGATCTATCTAGTTGAGTCGCTAATTGATATCGCTACATCGGTAAGTTGAACCCTGATACCGGAAACAGGGCGACAGAGGGTGTCTGTCGGATACAGATAAGGCCCAGAGCCTGATGCGTGTAGTCGTCTTGATTAACTGCTACGCAATAGCGTCACAACGAAGAGAAGCAGCGTAAACCTGGATCAAGCTGCCGAAGTTTTCAGTTTCGGCCACAAGCATCTTGAGGAGTTTTCGCCAGCTTCCCGCCCTTTGTACTGGACGTTCATGCCAGGTCAGTTTCATCAATCTGCCTTGTGGGCAGTACACATCCGGGTTAACAGCTCGGCGGTCAGACGAGCTTGCTCATAACACCTTTGCCAAGTCTCCCGATCGGGGAGACGCCTGCATCATGCAAGGGCAAATTCGCCTCGTCAACGGTTTTGTAGTGAAAATTTTAATGCACTACATATTGTCCGACAAAACCTTTCGGCACATGCCCGGAACGGGCTATCGCGACCGAAGGCAGGTAGAATCAAGGCCTTGAAACAGGTTCTTGAGGTTGCAGTGGTGGATTTACAGCAGGGCTTCGTCCTGACCCGGCATTGGCGCGACACGCCGGCAGGCACGGAAGTCGAGTTCTGGTTGGCGACCGATGCCGGGCCGCGCCAGATCCGCTTGCCGGTGCAGACCTCCGTGGCCTTCATTCCCGCCGAACAGCAGGAGCAGGCCCGGCGCCTGCTGGCCGACGATCGCGATGTCGAGTTGCGCCCCCTGGGCCTTTGCGACTTCCAGCACCGCCCGGTGCTGGGCCTGTACTGCCCGCAGCACAATCAATTGATCCGCCTCGACAAGACCTTGCGCCGCGCCGGCGTCGAGGTGTTCGAGGCCGATGTGCGCCCGCCCGAGCGCTACCTGATGGAACGCTTCATCACCGCACCGGTGTGGTTCGGCGGCACGCCGGGCGAGGGCGGGATGCTGCTGGAGGCGCAGATGAAGCCGGCGCCGGACTATCGCCCGTCGTTGAAGCTGGTGTCGCTGGATATCGAGACCAGCGAGACCGGCGAGCTGTATTCCATCGCCCTGGAAGGCTGCGGCCAGCGCCAGGTGTACATGCTCGGTCGTGCTCGCGAGGACGACAGCGCGGTGGACTTCGACCTGGAGTTCTGCGCCAGCCGCGAGCAGTTGCTCGAACGGCTCAACCAGTGGCTGGCGCGGCACGATCCGGACGCGATCATCGGCTGGAACCTGGTGCAGTTCGACCTGCGGGTGCTGCACGAACACGCACGCCGCCTGGCGGTACCCTTGCGCCTGGGACGCGGTGGCGAGGAGATGCAGTGGCGCGAACACGGCAGCCGCACCCATTATTTCGCCGCGGCCGCCGGACGCCTGATCATCGATGGCATCGAAGCCCTGCGCTCGGCGACCTGGAGCTTCCCGTCGTTCAGCCTGGAAAACGTCGCCCAGACCCTGCTCGGCGAAGGCAAGTCGATCGACAACCCTTACCAGCGCATGGACGAAATCAACCGCATGTTCGCCGAGGACAAGCCCGCCCTGGCGCGCTACAACCTCAAGGACTGCGAGCTGGTGACGCGGATTTTCGCCAAGACCGAACTGCTCACCTTTCTTCTCGAGCGGGCCACGGTCACCGGCCTGCCGGCCGACCGCAGCGGCGGCTCGGTGGCGGCCTTCACCCACCTGTACATGCCGCTGATGCACCGCCAGGGCTTCGTCGCGCCGAACCTCGGCGAGAAGCCGCCGCAAGCCAGCCCCGGCGGCTTTGTCATGGACTCGCGGCCGGGTCTGTACGAGTCGGTGCTGGTGCTGGACTACAAGAGCCTGTACCCGTCGATCATCCGCAGCTTCCTGATCGACCCGGTGGGGCTGGTGGAAGGCTTGCGCCACCCGGCGGACGACGAGTCGGTGCCGGGCTTTCGCGGCGCGCGGTTTTCCCGCAGCCGGCATTGCCTGCCGTCGATCGTCGCCCGGGTCGCCGAGAGCCGCGAGGTGGCCAAGCGCGAACACAACGCGCCGCTGTCCCAGGCGCTGAAGATCATCATGAACGCCTTCTACGGCGTGCTCGGTTCCAGTGGCTGCCGCTTCTTCGATCCGCGCTTGGCCTCGTCGATCACCATGCGCGGCCACGAAATCATGCGCCGCACCCGCCAACTGATCGAAGCGCAGGGCCACAAGGTGATCTACGGCGACACCGACTCGACCTTCGTCTGGCTCGGCAGCGCCCACGCCGAGGCGGACGCCGCGCGCATCGGCCGCGCGCTGGTGCAGCACGTCAACCAGTGGTGGCGCGATCACCTGCGTGATGAATACGGTCTGGAAAGCGCCCTGGAGCTGCAGTTCGAAACCCACTTCAGCCGCTTTTTGATGCCGACCATTCGTGGCGCGGAGGAGGGCAGCAAGAAGCGCTACGCCGGCCTGGTGACCCGCGCCGACGGCACCCAGGAGATGGTCTACAAGGGCCTGGAAGCGGTGCGCACCGACTGGTCGCCGCTGGCCCAGCAGTTCCAGCAGGAGCTGTACCAACGGATCTTCCATCGCCAGCCGTACCAGGACTATGTGCGCGACTACGTGCGGCGCACCCTGGCCGGCGAGCTGGACGAGCAACTGGTGTACCGCAAGCGCCTGCGCCGCCAGCTGGACGACTACGAACGCAACGTGCCGCCCCATGTACGCGCCGCGCGCCTGGCCGACGAATACAACCAGCAGCACGGCCGGCCCCAGCGCTATCAGAATGGCGGCTGGATCAGCTACGTGATCACCCTGGCCGGTCCCGAACCCTTGGAAAACCGCACCGCGGCCATCGATTACGATCACTACGTGACCCGCCAATTGCAGCCGGTGGCGGATGCCATCCTGCCGTTCGTGCAGGACGACTTCAGCACCCTGGTGGGTGGGCAGATGGGGTTGTTCTAGGAGGTATCTCGTCGTAGCCGCTGCCGAGCTTGCGAGGCTGCGAACGACTTGGGCGGCATTCCGACGCAGCAGGCGCAAACCTGAGAACGCGTTGAGTCTGGATAACCGCGATGTCCCCCATTACGGCCGCTTCGCGGCCGATCGCAGCCTCGCGGGCTCGGCAGCGGCTACAGGGGAAGGGCTCAGTCGTCGACCGAGGTGCAAATGCCGCTGGCGCCTTGCTTGCCGCTGTAGGTCACGACCACCGAGTCGTCATCTTCCACGCTGATGTCCACCGTGATGCCCGAGCCCTTGGCCTCGAAATAACGCTCATTGACAGTCTTGGTCTGGGCCTCTTTGCCGTTGATGAACACCGGGCCGCCTTCCTCCGCGCTGACCGGAATATTGCCCGGACAGTCGACGTTGAACAGCGGGATACCTTCGGCGTGGGCGGCGCTGGCGACTAGCGACAGGGCGCAGCTCAGGAGGAATTTTTTCATCGCGGACTCCTTGGGAAACAGGCAGGAACCGGGGCGTGGCAACGGGCTCCATTAGCGCTGAAGCTTAGCGCATGGCGCGCTCGGGCAGGGCAGCGAGCCGCGATTTTAATCAGGCGAAAAGCCATCTGGCGATTTTGTCGGACAATAAAAATCGTGGACGAGGCGTCGACGTCTGTGTCAGTTTTTCCCCGCCTTGAATAGGGCGAGTGATAGGACGATCTCGCTAACAGGTCGCCGTGGTCTATCGGAAATTTTCAGCGTTGAACAAGGATGTAAATGATGTCAAAAGCCAAAGAAAATGCCGGTTTTTCAGCAGCTCCAGGCAGCGATGCCTACCAACTGATCACTGCCTTCAGCCATGCCTATGACCGTGGCGGCGCAGAGCTGGTGAACGGCAAGCCGTCGTACACCGCGGACCAGGCCGCCGAGCAAATCCTGCGCAAGGGCCTGTCCTGGCACGACCAGAACGGCGACGGCAAGATCGAGCTCAGCTACAGCTTCCTCACCAGCAAACCGGCCAACTACAACCCGAACCTGGGTACCTTCAGCGAGTTCAGCGCGTTGCAGAAAGCCCAGGCGTTCCTGGCCCTGCAATCCTGGTCGGACGTGGCCAATGTGAGCTTCAACGAAGCCGCGAGCGGCGGTGACGGGCACCTGAGTTTCGGCAACTACAGCGTCAGCACCGGCGGTGCGGCCTTCGCCTACCTGCCTTCGGGCAGCAGCTATGACGGCCAGTCCTGGTACCTGATCAACGATCAGTACCGGGTCAACGAAACCCCGGGCAACGGCAACTACGGTCGCCAGACCCTGACCCACGAAATCGGCCACAGCCTGGGCCTGTCCCATCCGGGCACCTACAACGCCGGCAACGGCAACCCGACCTACAACGATGCCTCCTACGCCCAGGACACGCGCGGCTACAGCCTGATGAGCTACTGGAGCGAGAGCAACACTGGGCAGAACTTCAGTAAGGACGGCGGTGGCGCCTATGCCTCGGCGCCGCTGATGGACGACATTGTCGCGGTACAGAAACTCTACGGCGCCAACCACGAGACCCGCGCCGACGACACCGTGTATGGCTTCAACTCCAACACCGGGCGCGATTTCTACAGCGCCAGCTCATCCGCCTCCAAGCTGGTGTTCTCGGTGTGGGACGGCGGCGGCAACGACACCCTGGACTTCTCCGGCTTCACCCAGAACCAGAAGATCAACCTCAACGAGGGTTCGTTCTCCGACGTCGGCGGCCTGGTGGGCAACGTGTCCGTGGCCCATGGCGTGACCCTGGAAAATGCCATCGGCGGTTCGGGCAACGACCTGCTGATCGGCAACGCCGCGGCCAACATCCTCGAAGGCGGTGCCGGCAACGACATCCTCTACGGCGGCGGCGGTCGCGACACGCTGTGGGGCGGGGCAGGGGCGGACACCTTTGTGTTCGGCGCGGCTTCGGACTCGACCCTGACCGAACCCGACTGGATCATGGATTTCACCAGCGGCCAGGACAAGATCGACCTCAGCGGCCTGGCGCAGTTCACCTCGGGCCAGGCGACCCTGAACTTCGTCAGCGGCTTCACCGGCCACGCCGGCGACGCGATCCTGACCTACTACGCCGAGACCGACCAGACCAGCCTGCTGGTCGACCTCACTGGCCTGGGCGCGGTGGACTTCGCCGTGGGCACCATCGGCCAGGCGGCGACCACCGATATCGTGGCCTGATCGACAGCAATGGAAGCGGCGCGCAATTCGCCGCTTTTTTCCGCAAGCTTCGCCTCTCTTTCCAGCCTGTCGCCCACCCCAAGCCTGTGGTTTTTCGCGCGATATTCCCGGCAACATTTTTCATCCTTGGTCTAGGCTGACTCAGAAAGTTCTTACGCAGCGACAAGGAGGTCGCCATGTACCCAGCCATTCGCTCGTCTTTTGTCCTGGCCTGGACCTTGCCCCTGGCGTTCTGCGCGGTGGCCGCCCAGCCGCCGCTCGATCCGCTCGAAACCCTCAATCGCATCAACCGTAATTACAACACCCTCAAGGACGTCTGCCGGGAGCCCGACACCGGCGCTGCGCGCGGGCATTACTACTGCAGCGGTGTGACCTTGCGCATGGTCAACGACGGGCCGTTCAACCCCTGGGACTACAGCCCTTACGCGATCAAGATCGGCGCGACCTCCTACTCCTGGATCCGCAAGGACCTGAGCACCAAGATCCTCATCCACCCGGCCGGTTTCATCCTGCGCACGCCCACCGATGCGGCGGCCTTGAAACTGCCGGTCAAGGAGCAGGGCTGGACCTGCATCTACGCCTTCGACGGCGGCACCGGGCCGGAACGCAAGTGGTACGGCTGTGGCTTCTTCGACAGCCGCGAACCGCCGCGCGCCGCCCAGGGCATCATGACCAACCGCAATGCCGCGCTGGCCTATGGCACCTGTTCGGAAGTCGGGGTCAGCACCGCCGAGCAGTGGACGCAGAAATACACCGGCTTGATGAAGGGGCCGATCCAGTACAGCCAGTGTTCCTGGAACGCGGAAAAACCCAGCGACTGGAACGCCATGATCCGGGTCCACGAATCGCGGGTGAACACCACCAACAAGGACCCCTTCGCCTACAGCGCCCAGGTCAACGAATTCATGCTCAAGAATGCCTCGGCGACCAACGACGGCAGCGAGAACATGAAGTACATCGACGCCTTCATCTACAACGTCAACAGCACGCAGAACTTCGCCACCCGCGGTGACCAGGCGCCGCCGAAACCGGAGAACGGCCTGAACAGCGCGCGCAACTTCCAGAAGAAACTCCAGGCCCGGGGCTACAGCGTGCCGATCCTGCGGCTGGACTTCACCAAGCCGGCGGAGCAGCGCTTCACCTATGTCGCCGCCGACCAGGCGATCGACCTGACGGCCGCTGGTGGCGGGCAGCCCGCGCCAGTGACACCTGCGCCGCGCTATATCGCTGCGGCCACCTGGGTCGAGCGCTACGACCCCGGCAGCAAGAAAAACGAATGGACCCTCAACGTCACGCCCACCGCCGAAGGCAAGGCGATCCAGGCCAGCGACCAGGAGGCGTTATACAAGGAACTGTTCGAGCTGCGCGGCGCCGACAGCCAGTGGCGCGACAATGAAAAGTCCCCGGGCAGCATGCGTCAGCAACTGGGCTGCCTGGTGCAGAACTACCCGGCCAAGACCGAGTGGAACCTGGAGCCGTTCCGGCCCACGGTCACACCCCAGGAAGCGGCCAAGGCCGGTTGCAATCCCGTGCCGGTACAGGCGCCGCAGTACATCGCTTCCGCCGATTGGGTCAAGCGCTACGACCCCGGCACCCGCCAGGACGAGTGGACCTTGAGCGTGGTGCCCACGGCGGCGGGCCGGGCCTTGCCCAACGAGCAGGCCGGGGCGCTATACGACCAGTTGTTTGCCCTCAAGGGGGGCGATAGCAACTGGCGCGACAACGAGAAGTCCGCCGGCAGCATGCGCCAGCAATTGAGCTGCGTGCTGGTCAATTACCGCGGCAAGACGCCGTGGAATCTCGAACCTTTCCGACCGGCGCTGTCGGACAGCGAAACCCGCGCTGCGGGGTGCAATCCGGTCCCGCGTTGAGTGGCCGGCCGCTTGATTTTTTCGCCAGGCATAAGGGCGGTGCAGTCACGTTCGGATGGATCGAAGTGCAGGTTGTGTTTTGGCTAATCAGGGAGATGCATGCCATGAAAAAACGTATGAACAGGATTGTCCCGATACTGGTATTGCCGTTGTGCTTGCACATGACATCGGCCAATGCCGAGTCCTGCGAAGAGACGCTGAAACAGGTCGAAAGCCTCTACAACAAAACCGTCGACAGTTGCGGAAAAGATCCGGCGTCGGACTGTTCGGGCCTGCTGATCAGGGGCACGCACCGCGCCGACCCGGCGAAGGGGCAGCAATGGGATGTCTGGAACCCGAGCCCGAAGGCCCGGGAACTGGGGACGTTTGCCGCGTCCTGGATGCGCGCCGACGGCATCAGCTATGAAGACCCGGGTATGAGCACGCAGAACGGCTACATCATCAAGCCGATCGACCTGGTGCGCGACCCCGAGACCCCGGTGCATGTCTACTGCGCCTTTCCCAACGACGCCTGGACCGACTTCCGCGATGACCGGGGCTGCGGCAACAACCGCAACACCAGCCAGACCGAGGCGGTATGCCAGGCCATGGCCCCGCCTATCACCAGCTCCAATGCTTGGGTCGCGCACTTCACCAAGTTCAACAACGACCGCAAGCAGGACCAGTTGCAATGCGGCTTCAATATGCGCAACCCCATGAGCAGCCAGGATCGGGTCAGCGCGTTTCAAAACTTCATGGGGGCCCGGCGAGTCATCAATCCCCGTGAGTTCCAGACCCAGACAGAGTTGCGCCTGGGTAACCCGAAAGACGACGAGCTGCCGATCCTGGCGTTTTTCTACAGCGACCAACGTGGCCTGAACGATGCCCTGGCCAATCAGCGCGACTACAAGAACAAGACCGGCAAGGAGCGCAATATTGTCAAGATCGACTTTCCACGGACGCCGACCAGCAAGGCCAGCTTCTCATGCATCCAGACCGCTCCTGCGCCCGCGCAGCAATTCTGTGACAAGTACATCGAGTCAAGCAGCTGGGTACAACGCGACGATCCGAAGCTCGGGCCCAAGACCTGGTCGCTCGAGGTCGTGCCCACCGCTTGCGGCCGCGCGATCAAGGACGACCAGACCGACAGGATGTTTGCCGAGCTGTACAACAAGCACAAAAACGACGACCAATGGCGGCAATACAGCGTCAATGGCGGTTCGCTCCGCCGGCAATTGGTGTGTCACCTGGCAGCCAGCTACGACGGCAGGCCAGTCCGCAACAAGCCTGAGTGGAACCTCGAACCGGCGCGGCCCTACGTCGACCAGGCCACGGCGGTAGCCCAGCGCTGCAATCCTTACTGAGGCTTTGGCCGAGTCAAAGAAAACGGCCCGGATCGTCTGATCCGGGCCGTTTTTTTTTCAGGAGCCGGCTTGCCGGCGATAGCGGTCTTGAGGTCGTCCTTGTCAGTTCTTGTCGATATCGACGTTGCGGGTTTCCCGCAGGCAGGTCAGGCCGACGAGCAGGCTGACCCCGGTGATCACCACCGGGTACCACAGGCCGTAGAAGATATCGCCGGTGTACACCACCAGGGCGAAGGACACGGTGGGCAGGAAGCCGCCGAACCAGCCGTTGCCGATGTGGTAGGGCAGGGACATGGAGGTGTAGCGGATGCGGGTCGGGAACAGCTCGACCATCAGCGCCGCCAGCGGGCCGTAGCACATGGCGGCGATCAGGATCAGCGCGACGATCAGCACCACCACCATGGTTTTGTTGACGTTCTGGGTGTCGGCTGATTGCGGGTAGCCGGCCAGGGTCACGGCGCCGCGCAGGGCCGCTTCGTCGAAACCGTCGAGCTGCACTTCGCCGACGCTGACCTGCACCGGGCTGCCGGCCGGCGCGGCGACGCTGGTGTAGGGCAGGCCCTGCTTGACCAGGAAGGTCTTGACCTTGTCGCACGGGCTGTCGAAACGCGCCTTGCCCACCGGGTCGAACTGGAAGGTGCAGGTGGCGGGGTCGGCCAGCACGCTGATCGGCGCCTGGCGGCTGGCCTGGTCGATGGCCGGGTTGGCGTAGTGGGCCAGGGACTTGAAGATCGGAAAGTACAGCGCGGTGGCCAGCAACAGGCCGACCATCAGCACCGGCTTGCGGCCGATCTTGTCCGACAGCCAGCCGAAGAAGATGAAGAACGGCGCGCCGATCACCACGCTGATGATCAGCAGCATGTTGGCCAGGGCCGGATCCATCTTGAGGAACTGGGTGAGGAAGAACAGCACGTAGAACTGCGCGGCGTAGAAGGTCACTGCTTGCCCGGCGTTGATGCTGAACAGGGCGATCAGCACCACCTTGAGGTTTTCCCACTTACCAAAGGATTCGCGGATCGGCGCCTTGCTGGCCTTGCCTTCTTCTTTCATTTTCAGGAAGGCTGGCGACTCGTGCAGGCTCAGGCGAATCCAGGTGGAAATGCCCAGCAGCACGATCGACAGCAGGAACGGCAGGCGCCAGCCCCAGACTTCGAACTGATCGCCGGTGAAGTAGCGGCAGCCCAGCACCACCAACAGCGACAGCAACAGGCCGAGGGTCGCGGTGGACTGGATCCAGCTGGTGTGGAAGCCGCGCTTGCCCTGGGGCGCATGCTCGGCGACGTAGGTCGCGGCGCCGCCGTATTCACCGCCCAGGGCCAGGCCCTGGAGCATGCGCAGGGCGACCAGGATGATCGGCGCGGCGATGCCGATGCTCGAGTAGGTCGGCAGCAGGCCCACGGCGAAGGTCGCCAGGCCCATGAGAATGATGGTGGCGAGGAAGGTGTACTTGCGCCCGATCATGTCCCCCAGGCGACCGAACACCAGGGCGCCGAACGGCCGCACCACGAAGCCGGCGGCGAACGCCATCAGGGCGAAGATAAAGGCGGTGGTGTCGTTGACCCCGGCGAAGAACTGCTTGCTGATGACCGCCGCGAGGGCGCCGTAGAGGAAAAAGTCATACCACTCGAAGACCGTCCCCAGGGACGAGGCGAAGATGACTTTCTGGCTTTCCTGGCTGGTGGGCGCGGCGGCGGCCGCGTCCAGCGATTGAGCATGTTCCGACATATCGATATCCCTCACAGTGATTGTTTTTGTTGTTCCACTGTCGGCGCCAGCGTGGCGTCGCTATCTGCATCTTGCTCTTGCTTCTGTAGGAGCGAAGCTTGCTCGCGATAGGCCCTTGAGCTTTGCACCGCTCTATAGGCCGCCATCGCGAGCAAGAACCAGGCGTCCCCCTTGCTCCTATAAAGATCAGGCGGGGGTAACGGTTTGTTTTTCGGCGGCAGGGCTCCTGGTCGAGGTGGCGAGAATCAGCTCGGCGGCCTTCTCGGCGATCATCAGCGTCGGCGAACAGGTATTGCCGGAGGTGATGTACGGCATGATCGAGGCATCGGCGATGCGCAGGCCGGGAATGCCATGCACCCGCAGCTCGGCATCGACCACCGCATCCGTGCCCTGGCCCATGCGGCAGGTGCCCACCGGATGGAAGATGGTGGTGCCGATGCGCGCGGCGGCTTCGTGCAGTTGTTCTTCGCTGCGCAACTCGGCCCCCGGCAAGTACTCCGTGGGCTTGAAGGCTTGCAGGGCCGGCGCGGCGACGATGCGTCGGGTCAGGCGGATGGCGTCGGCGGCGACCCGCAGGTCTTCCGGGTGGCTCAGGTAGTTGGGCTGGATCAGTGGCGCCGCCTGCGGGTCGGCGGAGCGGATTTCCACCCGGCCACGGCTTTGCGGACGCAGGTCGCAGACCGACGCGGTAAAGGCCGGGAAGGCGTGCAGCGGTTCGCCGAAACGCTCCAGCGACAGCGGCTGGACGTGGTATTCGAGGTTGGCCGAAGTCTGCTCCGGCCCTGAGCGGGCGAAGGCCCCCAACTGGCTCGGCGCCATGGACAGCGGGCCGCTGCGGTCGTACAGGTAGCGCAGGCCCATGCCCATCTTGCCCCACAGGCTGCCAGCGATCTGGTTCAGGGTGCGGGCATTTTCCAGCTTGTAGATCAGCCGCAGTTGCAGGTGGTCCTGCAGGTTGCCGCCAACCCCCGGCAGCTCGTGGGCGACGCCTATGCCTAAGCGTTGCAGCAGTGCGGCGGGGCCGATTCCCGAACGTTGCAGGATGCTCGGCGAGCCAATGGCGCCGGCGCTGAGGATGATTTCGCGACGCGCCTTGAAGGTCTGCGGCTGGCCCTGGTGACGGGCGCTGACCGCGGCTGCGCGGCCGTTTTCCAGGAGCACGCGATCGACCTCGACCCCGGTCAGCACAGTGAGGTTGGGGCGCTGGCGGACCGGCTTGAGGAAGGCCTTGGCGGCGTTCCAGCGCACCCCGGCTTTCTGGTTGACCTGGAAGTAGCCGCAGCCTTCGTTGTCGCCGCCGTTGAAGTCGTCGACGCTGGCGATGCCGCTCTGTTCGGCGGCAGTGCGGAAGGCATCGAGGATCGGCCACGACAGGCGCTGGCGCTCGACCCGCCATTCGCCGGCGGCGCCATGGAACTGCGAGTCGCCGGCAAAGTGGTTTTCGCTTTTGCGAAACAGCGGCAGCACGTCCTGCCAGTTCCAGCCGGGGTTGCCGTCGGCGGCCCAGCGCTGATAGTCGCCGGCCTGGCCGCGCATATAGATCATGCCATTGATCGACGAGCAGCCGCCCAGCACCTTGCCGCGCGGGTAGCTCAGGCTGCGGCCTTGCAGGCCGGGTTCGGCTTCGGTCTTGAAGCACCAGTCGGTGCGCGGGTTGCCGATGCAGAACAGGTAGCCGACGGGAATGTGGATCCAGGGGTAGTTGTCGCGGCCACCGGCTTCCAGCAGCAGGACGCGGTGGGCCGGGTTGGCGGACAGCCGATTGGCCAGCAGGCAACCGGCGGGGCCGGCGCCGACCACTATGTAGTCGTATGGATCGAAGGCAGGCAGCATCCATGACCTCGCTTTATCGTTCTTGTTGGGCTCATCCTAGTTGTTAGCTTTCGTTAAAAGAATGTTAGTTTTTGCTCAGCCGCTGTGCGTTTTTAAACAGCGGCTTCCCCCCGGCATCTGCAAGGAAGAGTCATGTTCGACTGGAACGACCTGCGGTTCTTTCTCGAGCTGCAACGCAGCGGTCGCCTGCTGACCGCGGCCCAACGGCTGAAGACCACCCACGCCACGGTGGCCCGGCATATCGAGGCGATCGAAAAAAGCCTGGGCACCGCGCTGTTCATCCAGCACGCCCAGGGCTACGAACTGACGCCGGCCGGGGAAGCCTTGCTCAAGCACGCCGAGGCCATGGAGAACGTGGCCTTGCTGGCCCAGGAGGAAATCACCCAGTCCACGGCGCCCCTGGGCAAGATCCGTGTGGGCGTCACCGAGGGCCTGGGCATCATGTTTCTTGCCAGCCGCCTGCGCGGCCTGTTTGAGCGTTACCCGGGGCTGGAGGTGGAACTGGTGGCGGTGCCGCGTTTTGTCAGCATCCTCAACCGCGAGGCGGAGATCAGCATCCACCTGGAGCGGCCCAACGCCGACATGCTGGTGACCCGCAAGCTCACCGACTACCGCCTGGCCCTGTACGCCAGCCAGGCGTACCTGGACCGCGCGCCGCCGCTGCGCAGCCGCGAGGACCTGGGGCGACATGCCTGGATCGACTATGTCGACGACCTGCTGTTCAGCCAGGAACTGAAGTTCCTCAACAGTTTTTGCCGCAACCCCAAGGTGGTGTTCCACAGCACCAGTGTGCTCGCCCAGCAACAGGCCGCACGCTCCGGCCTGGGCATCGCCGTGCTGCCGTGCTACATGGCCGCCGGCGATCCGCAACTGGTGCCTTTGCTGCCCGGCGAGAGCATCCAGCGCGCCTACTGGATCAGCACCCGGCGCGACCTGCACAAGTCGGTGCGCCTGCGGGTGGTGTGGGATTACCTGGTCGAGTTGTGCGCGGCCGAGCAGGGCTTGCTGCTCGCCGAGTCGAACTCCCTGGCCTGATCATCTTCTGTAGGAGCGGCCGGTCGCTCCTACAGACGATCAGGTCTTTTTCGCTGCACCCTTGAGCTGGACCAACTGCCGCGCTTGCTCGGAGCAGTCCTTGGCCTGGCTGACCATGGCCTCGAACGGTGCGCTGACGATGTCCTCATGGCTCAGCCAGCGTTTTTTCTGGCTCAGGCGGTAGTGGTAGCGGTACTCGCCCTTGACCCGTTCGCTGCGCAGGTCCATGTCGAACCAGGGCGAGCGCACGTTGCAGGCCTTGACGTCCTTGTCCAGCTGGGCGCCGGAGAGGGTGATGGTGTAGCGCAGGGTATTGGCGTCGCCGATGTACAGGTCCGCCAGCTGGCCGTTGCGGCGGTAGTTGACCAGGAAGTCCCAGTCGCCCTCCAGGGCCGGGCTCTTGTAGAAGTAGCTGCCGGAGATGTTTTCCAGTGGCTTGAGGTCGGTCAGGGAGGCCTTGACCCGGTAGGTCCTGGGGGCGACGAAGGCGGTCGGCTCGCGGTCGATCTGGCAGTCGCGCAGTTCCCGGGTGAAACGCTCGCACAGGCTCTGGTCGTTGCTGGCGATGCCGTTCTGGTTGTCGGACACCATCAGTCGCATCAGCTCCATGTGGCTGAATTCGATACGGGCGTTGACCCGGGCCTGGCCGGCGCGATCGAAGTGTTCCTGCTTGTCCAGCACGATACTGGTGTCCGGCGCTTCCAGCGGAATGTAGTCCTGGCGCACCTGGCCGTTGGCGTCGCTGACAAAGGCCCAGCGCTCCTGGATGTCCGGCATGCTGCGGCCCGGGTCGAACACCGGGTTGGTCGGGTCCAGCCACCACACTTTGCCGTCGACCTCGGCCCGCACGATGGCGTGGTTCGGTGCGTGGGTGCCGGGGATCAACAGCGGTGCGACGACGTTCTCGCGACTGACCCAGGCCGTCTCGGCCTTGATCCCGCTGGCCTTTAGCATGGCGGCCAGGAGCACCGCCAGGTCCTTGCAGTCGCCATAGCCGCGCTGTTCGATCTGCTCCAGCTCGAACGGCACGTAACCGCGTTCGGTGGCGCGCCAGTCGCCCAGGTAGCGGTAGTTGTCGTTGATGTGCTGCATCAGCCCGGCGACTTTCCCGGCGGGCGGCAGCTCGCGCAAGGCGGCCACGGCCTTGGCGCTGGCCGGCGGCAGCGGCGTGGCGAGGATTTGCTGGTAGCGCTGGGCCAGTGGGCCGAAATAGTCCTGCACCTCGGTGCTGCTGCCCAGCTCGACCCGCGGCACCTGCCGGATAAAGCCAATCGCAGGTTCATTGATGTAGTTGAGGAAGACCGGCGCCTTCTGCTCGATGGTGAGTTTTTTCCGGTCGCTGGAGGCCGTAAAGCGGTAGTCGTCCATCTGCTCGCTGCGCCAGATGATCGGGCGCGTGGCGCGGTAGGTGATCTTGAAACTGTCCTGGCGCACCGGCTTGGGGCCGAACTGCAGCACCGAGTGGAACTGCCCCAGCAGCGGTTTGGCCGCGTAGTGCTGCTGCACGGTGTAGCTGAGCCGGGTGCCGACCCGCAGGTTGGGAAAGGCCAGGGACGTCTGCTTTTCGCGCAGGAAACCCTGTTCCGGATTCGGCGCGGTGCGCGTATCGATCTGCGCCGGCGCCAGCGCGATGGGCTTGCCGCCCGGCTGGGTGAATTCGGCCTTGCGCAGTTCGAAGCCATCGGTTTCGGCATAGCTGAAGTCGATGCGCGAAAGCATCTCCCGGCCCGCCGGGGTGAGGATGGTGTAGTGCTGGGTGGTGGTGCAGTCGCTGCTGTGGTCGGCGTTGAACTGGCATTCCATCACGGAGTCGGCAGCCAGGGCGGCTTCCGATTGCGGTTGATAGGCAGCCAGAGCTTGCCAGGAGAGCAGTCCGAGACCGGCGCAGATCAGGGGACGGTAAAGCGGAAAACGGTACATGAGCGCCTCGGGTGAATCATTGAAATCAGCCACCTCGCACACGGCGAATCGCGCGTGACAGGCGGGTGGCTAGCGGGGGAGGCGCCAAATGATAATTTATCGCAATACGGATTTACAGCATTGTCTGACAATTCGTCTTGGCTGTAAGGCGCGAGATAGAGCGGTTTCTTCGATTAGGTCGAGATCGTTGGACGGCGGGAGAGGGCGTCCGCGGCGCTGAAATTTTTCCTCGAAACAGGGTTTTCGTCCCCGCAGATATGGCTCAAAGCCATATCTGCAAGCTGAACGCTTCCAGGCGGTTTTCCGTTGTTTTCGCAAGAAACCGCTCGGCGGATTTTGCGAAACAATTTGTTACGAGATCGCCGCCGGCGGGCTCAGCCGTCGAGCAGGTCGGTGCCGTAGGAGTTGTCGATCACACAGCGCCAGGCGCCCGAAGGTTCATGGCGAAAGACATAGGTGGCGCGCCGTTCCAGGGTGCTGGCGATGCCGTCGCGGTCCAGGGTGTCGAGCAGGGTGTGCATGATCACCAGCGCGGTGCCGGCGCCTTCGATGACCTGCATCGCGCCTTGCCGGACCACCATGCTGTGGTTGAAGTGTTCGGTGATGGCCACGAAGGCCCGGCGGATCTGTTCCTTGCCCCGGGCTTCCAGGCCCGGCTTGACCACCAGCGTGGCGTCCTCGGCGTAGAAGTCCATCAGGCCGTCGAAGTCTTCGGCGGTGATCGCGCGGTCGGCGGCTTCGATCAGGGTTTTCAGCGGATGGGGCTGCATGGTCGCTCCTTGCGGCTTCAGTTGTGGATCTCGAACGCCGTGCTACCCAGGCGCTCGCCGTTGACCAGGATATGCAGCTCATGCCGCCCGGGATAGTGGCGGCGGGTGGTCAGTTCGCGGATGTGCTGGGCGCGGCCGAGCTGTTCCCGGGCCTTGGCGGGCAGGGTGAAGGCCTTGAGCTTGAACACCTTGGCGCTGGTGCCGCCCGAGGCCTTGACGTAGTCGATGGCGTAATCCACCACCAGGCGCTGGCTGGCGTCGGCGGTGGACTCCAGGGCAAAGGACAGGTTGATCCGTTCCCCCAGGCGGATCACCGCCGGCTCGACCCGCAGGCCCTGCAACTTCACCTGCGGCGCCTGGCCGGCGCCGACGATCGCCAGCGCCCGGCGATTGCCCTGCTTGATCAGGCTGCGCAAGGCGTGGCGGGCGATCCAGGCGGTGTGCGGGTTGTCCAGGGACCAGCCTTCGATCAGCGCCAGGACCCAGTCGGGATGGTCCTTGGTGATGTCGTTGAGGTGATTGGCCACCGACTTGCGCACGTACAGGCTGGGGTCGGCCTTGAGGCGTTCGAGGATTGGCGCCGCCAGGCTCGGGTCGGCCTGGATCCGCTCCAGGCGGAACGACCAGGGCAGGCGCGGGCGGCTGCCTTCGCTGGCCAGGCGGCGCACATGCTCGTTGTCGTCCCGGGCCCAGTCCTGCATCACCGCCAGGGTGCGCGGCAGGTCGCTGGCGAGGAACGGGCGGATGGCGAACTCCGAGGAGCCGAAGGCGGTGAAGTACTTGAGCGCCTGCATCGAACGCTCGAAGGCGTGGCCGCCGTAGCTGGCCACATAGTGCGGCAGGAACATGCAGACGAAGCGGCTGTTCAGGCGCGGGGCCAGGTCATACAGCCGCGCGAGGTTGGCCTCGTAATCCGCCGGCAGTACCGCTTGCAGGCTTTCGCTGACCCGCGCCAGGCGTTGCATCACCGACAGCTCGGCGAGGCCCTGTTTCGCCTGGGCGAGAAAGCCTCGGTGGTCGAACGCCGGGTACACCGCGAGCATTTCCCGGGCGATGTGTTCCAGGCGTTCGACGTTGAAGATTTCCTTGAGGGCGGGGGCGCTGGGGCTGGCTGCGGTCATCGGTGTATCCATTCGGGACGGGGCGTCGAGCACTGTAGCGCAGTGGGCTGACAGATTGTGTCAGGAGTACCCGGAAAGCCCCGCTCGTTGGCCAGGCAGGCAATGCGGCGTCATCGTTCATCGCGGGCAAGCCTCGCTCCTACAGAAGCGGGGGCTTTGCCCGCGAAAGGCCGCAGCGCGCGGCCCGATATTCAGCGTGGCGGCGGCAACACCCCTTCGGACTGCTCGTCCTGGGCATCCGCCTCGAACAGCCGCGCCAGTTCGGCCCGGGCTTCCTGGGCCGATTGCAGGATCTTGGCGTGGTCGTCGTAGATCGCGTGCTGGGCTTCGAGCACCTGTTCGTCGTGGGCGGTGAAGCGCTTGATCCGCGAGTCGGCCTGGGCGTGGGTCAGGCCCAGGCCGATCAGCGCCTTGCGGCTCATTTCCAGGCTCGAGTAATAGGTTTCCCGCACCGCCTCGGCGCCCAGGTCCACCAGCTTGTGCACGTGCTGGCGGTTACGGGCGCGGGCGATGATCTTGATGTGCGGGTAGAGCTTGCGCACCACCGCCGCGGTGTTGATGTTGGTCTGCGGGTCGTCGGTGGCGATCACGAAATATTCCGCCTCGCCGACCTTGGCCGCCTTGAGGATTTCCGCACGCATCGGGTCGCCGTAGAACACCGGCATGCCGCCGAAGCTGCGGGTCAGCTCGATGGTGTCGACCGAGGTGTCGAGAGCGACGAAGGGGATCTTCTGCGCTCGCAGGATCCGCGCGACGATCTGGCCCATCCGGCCCATGCCGGCGATCACCACCCGTGGCGCGTCGGTTTCTATCTCGCGGTATTCGGCGGGCATCTCCACGGGCTTGGCCTTGGGCTGCAAGAAGCGCGCGCAGGCCAGGAGCAGCAGCGGGGTCAGGGCCATGGACAGGGTGATGGTCAGCACCAGCAGGTCATACAGGCGCGCCTCGAACAGGCCCTGGTCGCGGCCGATCTTGAACACCACGAAGGCGAATTCACCGCCGGCCGCCAGCACCACGCCCAGGCGCACCGCGCTCAAGCGCCCCAGGCCACCGGCCAGGCGCCCGACCACGAACAGCAGCGGCAGCTTGATGGCGATCAGCAACAGGGTCAGGCCCAGCACCGCGATCGGCGCGCTGAACAGCAGGCCGATATTGGCGCCCATGCCGACGCTGATGAAAAACAGCCCCAGCAGCAGGCCCTTGAAGGGTTCGATCTGCGCTTCCAGTTCGTGGCGGTATTCCGAGTCCGCCAGCAGCAGGCCGGCGAGGAAGGCGCCGAGGGCCATGGACACGCCCACCATGTCCATCAGCCACGCAGTGCCGATCACCACCAGCAAGGCGGTGGCGGTGGACACTTCCGGCAGGCCGGTACGCGCCACCACGCGGAACACCGGGCGCAACAGGTAGCGACCGCCGATCACCACCACGGCGATGCTGCCCAGCACTTGCAGGCCATGGCGCAGGTCTTCGGCGCTGCTGGTGTTGTGGTCGACCCCGGCCAGCACCGGGACCATGGCAATCAACGGAATCGCCGCGATGTCCTGGAACAGCAGGATGGCGAAGGCCAGGCGCCCGTGGGGGCTGGTCAGCTCCTTGCGTTCGGCCAGGCTTTGCAGGCCGAAGGCGGTGGACGACAACGCCAGGCCCAGGCCGAGCACGATGGCGCTGTTCAGCGGCTGGCCAAACAGGAACAGGGCCACGCAGCCGATCACCACCCCGGTCAGCAGGACCTGGGCCAGGCCGACGCCGAACACCGATTTACGCATCACCCACAAGCGCCGTGGCGACAGCTCCAGGCCAATGATGAACAGCAGCAATACCACCCCCAGTTCCGACACATGGCTGATGCTCTGCGGATTGCCCACCAGCCCCAGCACCGCCGGGCCGATGATCACCCCGGCCAGCAGGTAGCCAAGCACGGCCCCCAGTTGCAGGCGCTTGGCCAGGGGGACGGTCAGCACCGCCGCGAACAGGAACACGACAGCGGCTTGCAACAGGTTGCCTTCATGGGGCATGGGCTTACTCCTGGGAAAACGGGTATTGGGTGGTGCACGGAAAAAACGGCTGCGCCTCAGGCAACCGTTTGGCCCGCAGGTTCCATGGGGGGATGGCTGTGCAGCATAAAGTCTGGGCCCGGCGCAGTCAGCCGTTAATGGCCGATACGCCGCAGGTTGTCAGGCGCAGGTTTCAGGTGTTCGTGCTATTCCACATTGGCTTGCCTGCGCCACGAACCGTCAATGCGGCCACTGCTCGAGCAGGATCGACACGAACTTTTCCGCGGCGGGCGACAGCGAGGCGCCGCGCCGGTAGACCAGGCCCAGGGTGCGGTTGACCACCGGTTCGCTCAGCGGAATGCTCACCAGGGTCGGGTGGTCGGCCGCGGGCATGGCCAGGCTGGGCATGGCCGACACCCCGAGCCCGGCCTCGACCATGCCCAGCGAGGTGGACAGGTGTTGCACCTCGTAGAACCACTGGGGACGCCAGCTCAGGCCGGACAGGGCGTGGTCCAGCAGCATGCGGTTGCCGCTCAGGCGGCCGACGCCGATCAGCCGGTAATCACTGAGTTCCGACCAGGTGACCGAGGTCTTTTTCGCCAGTTCATGGTCACGCCGGCACGCCAGTACGAAAGGTTCGTTGACCAGGGGCACGAACTCGATGTCCGGGTGCTGGCCGCTCATCATGTTGATACCGAAGTCCGCCTCGCCGCGCAGCACCGCTTCCAGCCCTTCGTTGGCGCTGAGGTCGAGCAGGCGGATGCGGATTTTCGGATAGCGCTCGTTATAAAGGCGGATCACCGACGGCAGGAAGTAGAAGGCCGCGGTGGGAATGCAGGCCAGGGTCACCTGGCCGATCTGCCGTTCCGCCAGTTCGCGGATATTGAGGATCGAGTCGTCGAAGTCATCCAGCAGGCGCCGGGCCTTGGGCAGGAAGTCCCGGCCGACGCTGGTCAGGCTGACCTTGCGCGTGGTGCGGTCGAGCAGGGCGGTGCCCAGGCCTTCCTCCAGCTTCTTGATCCGGCGGCTCAGGGCCGGCTGGGACAAGTGCAGGGCATCGGCGGCTTCATGGAAACTGCCGAGTTCGGCGATTTTCACGAAGGATCTTATGTCCTGGAGCTCATATTCCATGTTTTTCGTCTCAGGCGAGGGCAGAAGGCAGGCACTGCCACTTTAGATTTTTCATGTGTGAAACGCAATAATCGCTACGATCTTTGCATTGGAAACATCGTTCGTTCCCTGACACTCTTGTGCCCAGAACATCAATTAACCCGATTGATTAACAAGAGTCTATGTCCATGCAACGAATTCCTTGTGTGCTCATGCGCGGCGGTACCTCCAAGGGACCGGTGTTTCTCGCCTGGGATCTGCCGGTGTCCATCGAGCAGCGCGATGAACTGCTGCTCGACCTGATGGGCTCGGGACATGAGCTGGAAATCGACGGCATTGGCGGTGGCAGTCCGCAGACCAGCAAGGTCGCGATCGTCAGCCCGTCGCTGCACCCCGAGGCCGATGTCGACTACCTGTTCGTGCAGGTGATGGTGTCCCAGCGCCGGGTCGATACGGCGCCCAACTGCGGCAACATGCTGTGCGCGGTCGGCCCCTTCGCCGTCGAGCAGGGCCTGGTCAAGGCCACTGGCGAGCAGACCCAGGTGCGGATCCGCAATCTCAATACCGGCACCTTCGTCCACTCCCTGGTGCAGACGCCGGCGGGCAAGGTCAGCTACGAAGGCGATACCGCCATCGATGGCGTGCCCGGCACCGCCGCTCCCGTGCAACTGACGTTCCTCGACGCCGCGGGCAGCAAGACCGGCAAACTCTTTCCCACCGGGAACACCCTGGACCTGATCGATGGCGTACCGGTGACTTGCATCGACATGGCCATGCCGATGTTGATCGTCGAGGCAGGGCAATTGGGCAAGCGCGGCGATGAGTCTCCCGCCGAGCTGGACGCCGACAAAGCCTTTCTGGAGCGGCTGGAGTCCTTGCGCTTGCAGGCCGGCCTGGCCATGGGACTGGGCGACGTCAGTGACAAGGTGATTCCCAAGCCGGTGCTGGTTTCCCCGGCCAAGGCGGGCGGAACCTTGCAGGTGCGCTATTTCATGCCCCACAGTTGCCATCGCGCGCTGGCTATCACCGGGTCCATCGGCCTGGCCACCGCCTGTGTCAGCGCGGGCAGTGTCGCCGCCGAACTGCTGGGCGGAGCCACGCAACTGAAGCAAGTGCGCCTGGAGCACCCCAGTGGCGGGATCGATGTCGTATTGTCCTACACCGGCAACCAGGGAGAGACCATTCGCGCCTCGGTGGTGCGCACCGCACGAAGGCTGTTCTCCGGTTTCGTCTACGCCCCGGCGTCACAACGCCTGGCCGGATAGTCCTGCACCGCAGTGACAGTCGTTCGCATCAGAACAATTCTAAAAATGGGTGATGCCATGAAAGTCGTTAAATCGCTCTACTTCCAGATCATCTGTGCCGTGCTGCTGGGCGTGGTGGTCGGGCACTTCTGGGCCCAGCAGGCCATTGCCCTCAAGCCCCTGGGCGATGCCTTCATCAGGCTGGTCAAGATGATGATCGCGCCGGTGGTGTTCTGCACCATCGTCACCGGGATCGCCGGGATGAACGACAAGCGCTCCCTGGGGCGCCTCCTGAGCAAGACCTTGCTGCTGTTCCTGGCGTTGACGGTGATCAGCCTGATCATCGGCCTGGTGGCGGTCTACCTGTTCAAGCCCGGCGCGGGGATGAACATCGACCCCACCCAGTTGAGTACCCAGGGCCTGTCGCAGTACACCGAGTCGGCGGCCAAGCTGGGTGTGGTGGAGTTTTTCATGCACATCATCCCCGAGACCTTTATCGGCGCCTTCAACAAGGGTGAGGTGCTGCCGGTCTTGTTCATCGCAGTGCTCTGCGGCTTTGCCCTGTCGTCCCTGGGCGAGCGCGGCAAGCCGGTGCTGGATGTGCTGGAAGCCGCTTCGCACATGGTGTTCAAGATCTTCTCCTACCTGATGCGCTTTGCCCCGATCGGAGCGTTCGGTGCGCTGGCCTTCACGGTCGGCCAGTACGGCATTACCTCCCTGGGTGCCCTGGCCAAGCTGATCATGACCCTCTACATCGCCTGCGGATTCTTCGTCTTCGTGGTGCTGGGCGGCCTTTGTCGCGCCCACGGGTTCAGCCTGTGGAAGCTGTTGCGCTACCTGCGTGAAGAATTCCTGGTGGTGCTGGGTACCTCGTCCACCGAGCCAGTGATGCCACGCATGCTGGAAAAGCTCCAGGCGCTGGGGTGCAAGAAAGGCGTGGTGGGCCTGGTACTGCCCACCGGCTACTCGTTCAACCTCGACGGCACGGCCATCTACCTGTCGCTGGCGGCGATTTTCATTGCCCAGGCCTGCAACATCGACTTGAGCCTGGGGCAGGTGCTGACGATGCTGGCGATCATGCTGCTGTCGTCCAAGGGTGCGGCGGGTGTTACCGGCAGCGGCTTCGTTGCGCTGGCCTCGACCCTGACGGTGATCCACGACATCCCCTTGGCGGGGCTGGCGCTGTTGATCGGCATCGATCGCTTCATGTCCGAGGCCCGGGCGCTCACCAGCCTGGCCAGCAATGCCGTGGCCACGGTCGTGATCTCGCTGTCGGAAAACGCCTGCGAGCGCCAGGTGCTGCAGCAGGCCCTGGATGGCCAGGCGGCGAACAATACCCAGGCCAGTGACGAAGCCTGGGAGCCGGTGCAGACCGGCAAACACCTCTAGCCGTTCGCGGCACCCTCACAACACCGTTCGACCCGGTTGCAACCCTCGCCAGGCTCCGCCTGGCGGGTAGGGGCCGTGCGCCTGGGCGTCGGCCATGCTTGTCCATAACAACAAGAGAAATCCCTCATGCTTGCATTACTCGGCCTGGCCATGGTGGTCGTGTTCACGTTCCTGATCATGACCAAGCGCTTGTCCCCGATCGTTGCCCTGACCCTGGTGCCGATCGTCTTCGCGGTGCTCGGCGGGTTTGCCGGCAGCACCGGAAAAATGATGCTCGACGGCCTGAAAATGGTCGCCCCCTCCGCGGCGCTGCTGCTGTTTGCGATTCTGTTCTTCGGCCTGATGATCGACGCGGGCCTGTTCGACCCGCTGATCCGCAAGATCCTCAAGCGCGTCAACGGCGACCCGGTGAAGATCGCCATCGGCACCGCGTTGCTGTCGCTGCTGGTGGCCCTGGACGGTGACGGCACCACCACCTACATGATCACCTGCGCGGCGATGCTGCCGCTGTACAAGCGCATCGGCATGAACCCGATGATCCTCGCCACCATCGCCATGCTCGCCCTGAGCATCATGAGCGGCATGACCCCCTGGGGCGGTCCGGCCACCCGGGCCATCGCCGCCCTCGGGCTGGATGCCGGCGAGTACTTCGTGCCGCTGCTGCCGACCATGATCGGCGGTGCGGCCTGGGTGGTGTTCAGCGCCTTTCTGCTGGGCCGCGCCGAGCGCAAGCGCATCGGCAATACCCAGCTGCAGAGCGGTGGAGGCGACTGCTACATCAAGGCCATAGTCGAGGACACGCCCTGCAAGCGGCCGAAGCTGGCCTACGTCAACCTGATGCTGGTGGTGGCGGTGATGGTGGCGCTGGTGATGGGCCTGATGCATTCGGCGATCCTGTTCCTGATCGGCTTCGTGCTGGCGCTGATGATCAACTACCCGCAGCTGGATCTGCAGAAAGAGCGGATCCTCGCCCATTCGGGCAATGCCATGACGGTGGTGCTGCTGGTGTTCGCCGCCGGCATCTTTGCCGGGATCTTCTCCGGAACCAAGATGGTCGATGCCCTGGCCCAGACCCTGGTGGACTGGATTCCACCTTCGTGGGGGCACCTGTTCCCGCTGGTGGTGGCCATTACCAGCATGCCGCTGACCTTCGTGCTGTCCAACGATGCCTACTACTTCGGCGTGGTGCCGATCCTCGCCAATGCCGCGGCGGCCTATGGCATCGATCCGCTGGAAATCGCCCGGGCCTCGATCCTCGGCCAGCCGGTGCACCTGATGAGCCCGCTGGTGGCCTCGACCCTGCTGTTGGTGGGGATGGTCGATCGCGACATCGGCGACTTCCAGAGAGCCACCGTCAAATGGGCGGTGCTGACCTCCCTGGTGATTACCGCCCTGGCCCTGCTGACCGGCGCGCTGACCCTGTTTTCCTGAGCCTGTTTTCCTGTGAACCCGCAAGGGTTCCCCGGCGCGCCACGGGCGTGGCGCGCGCAACACCTCGAATAACAACAATGAGTAGTCCGATATGACCCTTTCGATCACCCGTGGGGCGTTGCTGCCCCTGGCCGCTCTGTTGCCGCTGACAACCGTTGATGCGGCAGGTTTCGGCGACGACAGCACGCTCAAGCTGCAACTGCGCAATGTCTATTTCAATGAGAACTTCCGTGACGAGCATGGCCTGAGTGCCCGGGCGGCACGCACGGCCAAGAGCGAGCGCACGGAGTGGGCCCAAGGCCTGCTGCTGGATTTCCAGTCGGGTTTCACCCCCGGCACCCTCGGCCTGGGCGTCGACGGGCTGGCCCTGGTCGGGGTCAAGCTCGACTCGGGACGGGGCCGCAGCGGTACCGGCTTGCTGCCGGTGCACGACGACGGCCGCGCCGCCGACGAGTTCGCCAGTGCCGGTGTCACGGCCAAGGCCAGGCTGGCCGGGACCACGCTCAAGTACGGCACCTTGCTGCCCAGGAACCCGGTGCTGATCTACAACGATGCGCGCCTGCTGCCGCAGACCTACCAGGGCACACAGCTCACCAGCAGCGACATCGACAACCTGACGCTCACCGCTGGCCGGCTGGATCGCTTCAAGCTGCGCGATTCCAGCGACAGCGTGCCGATCGTCGCGGACGGTTATGCCGGCGACAAATCCGGGGACTTCACCTATGCCGGGGGCGACTACAAGCTCGGCAAGAACCTGCGCCTGAGCTACTTCTACGGCGAGCTCGAGAACTTCTACCGGCAGCACTTCGCCGGTATCCAGCATGACCTGAAGCTGGGCGCCGGCGTACTGACCAGTGACCTGCGTTACTTCCACAGCAGCGACAGCGGTTCGGCCTACGGCGGGAAAATCGACAACGATATGCTCAGCGGCCTGCTGTCCTATGCCATTGCCGGCCATACCCTGGGCGGCGGCTACCAGGTGCTCAACGGGGATGCCGGGTTGCCTTATATCAGCGGCGCCACGGTGTACTCGTTCAGCAACGTGGGCATTGGCAAGTTCATCGAGGAAGACGAGAAAACCTGGATGCTCAACTACGGCTACAACTTCGCCGCGCTCGGGGTGCCGGGGCTGGCGTTTTCCACCCGCTACCTGAGCGGCAACGACGGCCGCTCGAACACCGCGATCAAGGAATGGGAGCGCGATGCCGAACTGGCCTATGTGGTGCAGCAAGGCCGCTTCAAGGGGCTGGGGGTGAAGCTGCGCAACTACGTGTACCGTTCCGAATTCGCCCGGGGACGCGACAGCAACCGCCTCTATTTCACCTACGAGATCGCGCTCTGGTAAGGATGGCGGTGCCTGCCCAGGCTGGCGCTGGGCAGGCATGCTTGACCGGTACTCAGAGCGTGGCGGTCTGGGGGGCGCTGGCAGATGCCGGGGAAGACACGGGTTCGGTGACTGCCGAGGACAGCAGCGGTGGCATCGGGCAATCCAGCACATCGGCCACGGCGCGCATCAGCTCGGCTTCGGCCACGGTGACCTGGCCGTCGTAGCAGACGCAGCGGGCCATGGCCTGCAGCAGTGTCGGCCGTTCCTCGGGCATCAGCTGGCGCAGGCGCACCAGGGCGGCATCCAGGTGTTCGAGGTCGACCTGCGCCGGTTGCGGCTGGGCGAAGGGCAGGCCGGTCCAGGCATGAGCCAGGGCCAGTTGGGCCTGCTGCGCGGTCTTTTGCCCGGCACTGGCCAGGGCGCCGAGCAGGACTGCCAGTTCTTCGCTGCGCTGGAACAGCCCCCATTTGTATTCGGGCGCCGGCAGGCCTTCGACATTGCGCTGCACAATGCGCAGCAGCGTCCACTCCAGCAGCTCGACCTGGTCGTCGGCGTCGATCAGTTGTCGCAGGTTGTCCATGAATGACTTGCAGGCTTTCTTGTCCAGCTGCTGCAGGGCCGGTATCGACAGGTCCAGCAGCGGCAGGCGCAGGTTCGGGTCGAGGGCCGCCAGTTGTTTTTGCAGGGCTTGCAGGCAACCGAAGACCTCGGCGGGGCTGTTGGCGTCCAGCTGCGCGAGTTGCCGGCGGCGCACCGAATCGTTGGCGGACAGCAGCAGGCCATAGACCAGCGCCTGGGCGCCGGTGGTGCTGTGGGCGCTGCGCTGGAGCGCCGGGTCGAGGCTGACCAGCGTCGCCTGGGCCGCCAGCAGATGTTGCGCGTTCGGGCTGCCGATGCTGGCAATCGACTGCTTGATCGCATTCAGGTCGAAGACCAGGGCGCTGGTCGCTTGCGACTGGCGGCTGAACTCCCCGGAGCTGTCCAGGCCGGCGCGGGCGGGCTCGGCCGGCAGTTCGATGGCTTCGACGGTGGGCAAGCGGCCGTCCCAGCCGGGTTCCAGGCGGCGGATCCGCGCCGAGAGGGGCGGATGGGTCGCGGACTGGCCGTAGACGGAGAGGGTGGCCCCTTCACTGAAATACAAGTGGCTGTATTCGGAGCTGAAAGCGCTGTCGAGTTTCGAGCTGGCGGCATAACCGCCGATTTTTTTCAGCGCGCCGACCAGGCCGGCCGGGTTGCGGGTGAACTGCACCGCCGAGGCATCGGCGAGGAACTCGCGCTCGCGGCTGATGGCGCCCTTGATCATATTGCCGAAAAAGGTCCCGACCGAGCCCAGCAGGATCAGCGCCAGGCCACTCCACATCGCCAGCCCGCCGACCCGGTTCTGCGCCAGCCGGCCAGCCTGGTTGACCCCGTTGGCCATCGCCTCGCCAGTCAGGCCGATGACCAGGATGCCGTGGACAATCGCCACCAGCCGGGTGTTGAGGCGCATGTCGCCGTTGTAGATATGGCTGAACTCATGGGCGATCACCGCCTGCAGTTCCTCACGGTTGAACACCATGATGGCGCCGCGGGTGACCCCGATCACCGCTTCCTGTGGGGTAAAGCCGGCGGCGAATGCATTGATCCCGGCATCGGGCAGCACGTACACCTGTGGCACCGGCGTGCCCGAGGCCAGGGCCATTTCCTCGACCACATTGAGCAGCCGTTGTTCTTCCAGGCCGTCCGGGTGCAGGTTGATCAACCGGCCACCCAGGCGCTTGGCGACCACCTTGCCGCCGGCTTTCAGTTCGGAGTGCTTGCCCATGCTGCTGCCGATCACCACCAGGAACACCACCGCGGCGATCATCGCGGTCAGTTGCCAGTCGAAGCTCGGCGACTGCTTCATTTCCTTGAGAAATTGCAGCCAGAGCAGGTTCAGCGCCAGGCTGGTGACCGTCACCAGGCACAGCACGGCCAGGATCATCAGCAGCACCAGGGTGCCGGTACGCCGTTTGGCCCGGGCCTGGTGTTCAAAAAAGTTCATCGGACCATCCAGGGTGGCAGGGGGTTAGAAGGCGACCTTGGGGGCTTCCTGGATCAGGGCGCTGTCGGCGAATTGCAGCAAGCTGGCATCGGCGCCATGGCCGAACAGGCCGGCCAGGATCACCGGCGGGAAACTCTGCTTGTAGCTGTTGTAATCCATCACCGTGTCGTTGAAGGCCTGGCGGGCAAAGGACACTTTGTTTTCGGTGCTGGTCAGCTCTTCGCTCAGCTGTTGCATGTTCTGCGACGCCTTGAGGTCCGGGTAGGCCTCCATGCTCACATTCAGCCGGCCCATGGCGCTGGACAGCGCGCCTTCGGCCTGGCCCAGCTGCGCCATGTGCTGCGGGTTGCCGGGCTCGGCCGCGACGGCCTTGAGACCCGCCAGCGCGGCGTTGCGCGCCGCGGTCACGGCTTCGAGGGTGTCGCGCTCGTGCTTGAGGTAAGCCTTGGCGGTTTCCACCAGGTTGGGGATCAGGTCGTAACGGCGCTTGAGCTGGACTTCGATCTGCGCGAAGGCGTTCTTGAAGCGGTTCCGGCGGGCCACCAGGCCGTTGTAGACGGTGATGACGTAGACCACCAGCAGGGCCAGAACGAGCAGAACCACAATAGTTGAAACAGCCATACGGATGTCCTTATCGGCGTGCGGATTTCAGGGGGCGCCATGGTAACCGAATTTATCGCGGGCGCCGCCATGGGCAACCGCCGGCATGCGGTCTTCGGCGGCACCTCGAACCAGGCAGGACCTGCAAGCGGCGCTGCCGCGTTCTGAATGATTGCCGCTCGTTGTGGTCGGACCTTGCAGGGTGCGTCGTCGGTCCCGGAGTTTCCGGCAGGCGCGCCACCCAACCTTGAGTCCGTCGGCCGCGCCGCGGGCGTCACCTTGTGAAGGATCATCCCGACCATGCTCGAACCCACCTGGACGGCACTCAAACACCATAAGCGGGTGCATCAGATAGTTGCGGTGCTCGCGGCCTTCGGTGCCCAGGACGTTTTGCTGCGCTTGGGGTTGGGGCGTCTGCTGGGCGAGTCGCAGGCCAGTGGTGAAACGCCGTCTTCAGACTCGACGCCGCAGCGGGTGCGCCTCGCCCTGGAAAAACTCGGGCCGACCTTTATCAAGCTCGGGCAGATCCTCGCCAGTCGCAGCGATATCCTGCCGCCGCACTGGATCAGCGAGCTGGAGTCGTTGCACAGCAGCGCCGCGACCTTGCCCTGGAGTGAGCTGGAGGAGCAGGTGCGCGATGACCTGGGCTGCGAGCTGGACCAGGTGTTCGCCGAGTTCGACACCGAGCCCCTGGCGGCGGCCTCCATCGCCCAGGTTTATCGTGCGCGCCTGCTCAGCGGCGAGGCGGTGGTGGTCAAGGTGCAGCGCCCCGGCCTGCGGCGCAAGATGAGCGCCGACCTGCAACTGCTGGAAGGCGTGGCGATGCTGGTGGAAGAGAACGCTACCCTGGCCCATTACCAGCCGCGGCAGATGGTCCGGCAATTGGCCCGGGCCATGCTCGAAGAACTGGACTTCACCCAGGAAGGCCAGCACTGCGACACCGTGGCGGCGAATTTCGTCGAGCATCCGCAGATCGCCATTCCGCGTATCCACTGGCTGCACAGCAGCGAGCGCCTGCTGGTCCAGGAATTCCTCCCCAGCCATACACCACTGGAACGACAGGCGCTGATCGAGCAGGGCCTGGACCCGAGCCTGCTGGCGCAGCGCGGGGCCCAGGCCTTTATCAAGATGCTGCTGGAAGACGGCCTGTTCCATGGCGATCCGCACCCCGGCAACCTGCGGGCCATGGACGACAACCGCGTCGGCTTTATCGACTTCGGCATGGTCGGGCGCCTCGACGAGCGTCGGCGCCTGGAGGTCATGGGCTTTATGCGGGCCATGACCGAGGGCAGTACCGAAGCGCTGGTGGCGGTGCTGATCGACTGGAGCGGCGAGCAGGTGCGCGACCTGTCCGCCATCGAACAGGCCGCCCGGGAGTTCATGGGCCGGCACGGCGGCAAGGCGCTGAACATGAGTGCGATGATCGAGGACTTCCTCGGCCTGATGCGCGCATACCAACTGTTGCTGCCGGCCGACCTGCTGGTGCTGTTCAAGGCGCTGATCACCGCCGATGGCGTGCTCACCCGGCTCGATCCTCAGTTGGACCTGGTGGCCACCGCGCGCCCGGCCATCAGCCAGATGCTCAAGCAGCAGTTCAGCTGGAAGCTCGCCCGCCGCCTGGGCCTCGACGGCCTGGAGCTGGGCCGTGGCGTCGCCGTCGAACTGCCACAGTTGACCCGCCTGCTGATCAACCGCCTGAAACACGGCGTGGTCGACCTGCGCCTCGACATGCCGGGCGTCGAGCGCCTGGAAAAATCCCTGCGCCTGGCCTCGACCCGCTTGTCCCTGGCCCTGCTGATCAGCGCACTGCTGATCGCCTTCGGCCCACAGCTCGCCGCGGCCGGCCCGGCCTGGCAGGGGGTGTCGGTGGTGGGCTGGCTGGCGGGAGTGGCGACTGTGGGTGGGTTGCTGGCGTTTGTCTGGAGTCTGTTCAAGAGTTCTTGAGGGGGGAGCGGGGGATCAGGGCTTTGCCAGATTTCCCTGACATTGCTCCAGGTGGTCAATATTCGTCTGGTTTCCTTTTTGGGCATCAATGTTGCCGTTCAAGTCGAGATAGATATCGACAGGGCCAGGTGGCTGTAATGCTGACTTCGTGATGACGGCCCTTGTCGCTCCACCCGTCCAACTGCATGAAAAACGTTTTGTCTGGAAAGATGAAGCCGTTATCGGTGGTCCCGCCAACAGGTTGCTCCCGGCCTTTGTATATCTGGTGCTGCACATTCCAGATGTACTTGAGTTCTTCTTTGTCACGACATCAGGTGCACAGGCTTCGCTACTGGCTGCCGCATCCACGGATGTTGGCGACGACTGTTGATCCTGGTTGCGTGGTTTTTCAGAAGTGTCTTATTCGAGGAGGGGATGTTTTAACGAATAATTAGGGTTTTCATGAGGTGAAACTATTGTGGTAGGTATATCGAAATGTCAGCTAAAACTTCGTCGCTCAAGTGCTGGGTTGTTTGTTCTATGTTTACTGGGATTGTCCAGTCAGGTATATGGTCAATGCAGCTTTTCGGGGACGAGTGGGACGATCAGTGTAAAATTCACATCGCCTAAGTCACTATCAATTCCAGCAGATACTCCGAATGGAACAAAAGTTCTTACTGTGAATGGTAGTGGTATAGAGAGGCTATTCAAATGTGGAAGTACTGATAAGCACGGGATACAGGACGTTTCGGAGGGGGTGGCAAGCAACGGCATATTACCTTTTGCAGACTCGGGTCTTGGGTATAAGCTTTCCTCCGCCGGTGGCCTCGAACCTATTTATCCTATCGACTTCGGTACTTGGAGTACTATTACAGTTAAGACGCCATATGTTATGGAAATCTATAAGACAGGTCCGATCAAGGAAAGTAAAATAACGGCGGGAAAATTTGCATCCTATTTGGCAGGGAGCTTAACTATCTATGAGGCTAGCCTGGTCGGCGATCTTAATATTGCCGCTGCCAGTTGTGAAGTCCGGTCAACGAATGTCGATATGGGACGGCACCTTATTTCCGACTTCAAGGGGCTTGGCTCAACCTTGAAGTTTAAGGATTTTAATATTGAGTTGCTTGGCTGTGGCGCGGGAATCAAAAGTATAGAATATAAGTTGGGTCCGACGAACGGGATCTTTGACTCGAAAAAAGGTATCGCGAAACTCGATGCAGGCGGTGTACCCGGGGTTGGAATACAAATTAAGCGTGGAGCCAACCCAGTGTCGTTGGGAGAATGGTTGACCGACTTGTCAGCTCCAGCGCAAGGGAATAATTCCTATGGCTTCTCTGCTGCTTATTATCAAACAGAGAAAAAGATCGATAACAGTACACTGGGGCAGGCCAATCTTTCGTTGACCGTGACAGTAAATTATCTTTGATGGTTGGAAGTCACATCAAAGATTGAGTGTTCTATAGTGCATGTCTTAGAGCAAACTAAAGACCAGATCAGGGATCGGCACGCAACAGAAAGGCCGACCCAGGTATAAGCAGCCAGCAGGAAAAAACGCCGTTTGCGGAGTTCCTCAAGAAGCCCCATGAGAGTCGTGAGAGTAAAAATTTGTTATTTTCCGCACCCTCGGTGGCCACTGGCGGCTGCCTCCAACAGAGAGTGAATAGATGAGCGACCCGTTGCAGGTGATCGATATCGAAGTGGGCGAGGGCAAGGCGGCGGTCAAGGGCGCCTTGATCACCACCCAGTACCGCGGTTTCCTGGAAGACGGCACGCCCTTCGATTCGTCCTGGGAGCGCGGCAAGCCGTTCCAGTGCGTGATCGGCACCGGGCGGGTGATCAAGGGCTGGGACCAGGGCCTGATGGGCATGCAGGTCGGCGGCAAGCGCAAGCTCTTGGTGCCGGCGCACCTGGGTTACGGCGAGCGGTCTATGGGCAAGATCCCGCCGAACTCCAATCTGGTGTTCGAGATCGAGTTGCTGGAAGTCCTGACTCGCGACGACTGATTTCGCTTATTGGCCAGATCAGGGCTCTGCCTGATCGGGCCGCGTTACCCGGGCCGGGCGTGGGCTCGAACAAAATCGCCACGCTCTTGCTCCGTAGATCTCCCTTGAAATCGTGCTTCCGTGCTTTCGCCAGGCGGGGCCAGGCCGTGGCTGGTTGAAACGCAGCGGGCTTTGGCCTCTTGCGTCTGTTCCAGTCATCGGCCAGGATGGGCCCCATATAGGTATAGGGGGTATAGGTATGTCGCACACGCACGCACAGAAAGACGATCTGCTCAAACGGGTCCGGCGCATTCTTGGCCAGGTGCAGGCCGTGGAGCGGGCCCTGGAGTCCGGCGCGGAGTGCGCCAAGACCCTGCACCTGGTGGCGGCCACCCGCGGCGCGATCAACGGGCTGATGGGGGAGATCATCGAGGCCCACGCCCTGGAGCATGTGGCTCACCCTGAGCTCAGTGATGAAGAACGGGCCAAGGGCGTGAACGAACTGCTCGAAGCCATTCGCCGTTATTCCTGACCGGAGACCACCCCATGCGCCCCACCTTGCCCTCTGCAGGCTTGACCCACGACCACCACTTCCTCGGTGCCGCCCACGATGAAAACGCCCGGCGCACGCTGTGGGTGGTGGCGCTGACCTTCGTCATGATGATCGGCGAAATCGCCGCGGGTTATCTCACCGGTTCCATGGCCTTGCTGGCCGACGGCTTCCATATGGCGACCCATGCCGGGGCCCTGGGCATCGCGGCGGCGGCCTATGGTTTCGCCCGGCGCAATGCCGACAATGCGCGCTTCAGTTTCGGCACCGGCAAGGTCGGCGACCTGGCCGGATTCGCCTCGGCGCTGATCCTCGGCCTGGTGGCCATCGGCATCGCCGGCGAGTCGTTGCTGCGGCTGTTGCAGCCGACCCAGGTGGCCTTCACCGAGGCGACCGTGATCGCCGTGGTCGGGCTGCTGGTGAACATTGTCAGCGCCTTGCTGCTTTCCGGCGGCCATGCCCACCACGGCCATGATCACGCTCATCAGCCTGCTCATGAGCATCCGCACCCGCATTCACACGGCCATCACCACGACAACAACCTGCGCTCGGCCTACGTCCATGTGCTGGCCGATGCCCTGACCTCGGTCCTGGCTATCGCCGCCTTGCTGGCGGGGCGTTATCTGGGGTGGGTCTGGCTCGACCCGGTGATGGGTATGGTTGGCGCGCTGGTCATCGGCCGCTGGGCCTATGGCTTGATGAAGTCCAGCGCGGCGGTGCTGCTCGACACCACGGACGAACACCTGGCCGGCGAGATTCGCCAGTCGGTGGAAGCCGCCGGCGATGCGCGCATCACCGACCTGCATGTGTGGCAGGTCGGCCCGCAGGCGCGGGCGGCGATCGTCAGTGTGGTAGCGGCTGCCGGCGTCAGCGCCGAGACCATCCGCCAGCGCCTGGCGCCGGTCCACGAACTGGCGCACCTCACCCTCGAATATCGCAGCCAGTAACGCTAGGCCCCTGTCTGCACGGCAGGCGGGCAGGGGTAATTTCTCCCAAGAAAATCCAGCAACCGCAGATTGACCTCTTCCGCCCGTTCGCTCTGGATCCAGTGCCCGCAATCCGCCAGCCGATGCTGTTCCAGGCGTGGCACCTTGCCGGGCATGCGCTCCATAGTGCGAGCTTCCAACTGACCCACCGGGTCGCGGTCGCCGATCATGAACAGCGTGGGTTGGCTCACCTGGCGTTCGCCCAGGTGTTCGGTCCGCTGCCAGTTGCGCTCGAAGTTGCGGTACCAGTTCAAGGCGCTGCGAAAACCTTGCCCCGCAAAGGTGCGCCGGTACACCGCAAAGTCCTCCGGCGTGCACCAGGCGGGCGGTGCCTGGTGCGGCGGCATGCCCTCGAACAGCAGGGCCGACGGACTCTTTTCATCCAGCAGGTGTTCGCAGTCGTGCATGAAGTGCAGCAGGCTGCGGTCGATGTCGGCGTCCAGTTCCCGCTCGGCGACGCCGGGCTCCTGGAAGTACAGGATGTAGTTGAAACGCTCGGCGAACAGCTCGGCCATGATCTCCACGGCCGGGCGTTTGGGGCGGCCGGCGAAAGGCACCGACAGGGTCACCAGGGCCTTGACCCGCTGCGGCTCCAGCAGCGCCAGGTGCCAGGCGACCACGGCGCCCCAGTCGTGACCGACGATGCAGGCCTGCTGCTGGCCCAGGGCATCCATCGCCTGCTGGATATCCGCGCACAGGGTCAGCACGTCATAGGCGGCTACCTCCTCTGGGGCGCTGCTGTCGCCGTAGCCGCGCATCTGCGGGATCAGCACCCGGTAGCCGGCGGCCGTCAGCGGCGCGACCTGCCGGCGCCACGAATACCAGCACTCGGGAAAACCGTGCAGCAGCCACACCGGCGGGCCGTCCAGCGGGCCATCGGCATGCAGGTGCAATTCGATGCCATTGAGCTTCAGGGCATGTTGGGTGATCTGGCTCATGATGGTGTCCTCCCAAGTCCAGGCCTGACCCTAGCAGAAGCCCGATGACCCTCTGACCACCATTCATTGGTCGAATAGGCGCCCAGCAGTTTTACCCGGCATGGGCCTGGCGGCTGTCCGCCGGCGCCTGGTCGCGCTGGGTCAGCCCGTAGTCGCGCGCTACTGCGGCGACCCGCAGCCGGTAGTCGGCGAACACCTGGGTCCGCCCCAGGGCCTGGGCCGTGCGATGGCGTTCCAGGGTGCGCCAGGCCTCGACCGCTTGCTCGTCGCGCCAGAACGACAGGGACAGCAGCTTGTCCGGCTCGCTCAGGCTCTGGAAGCGCTCGATGGAAATGAACCCGTCGATCTCCAGCAGCAGCGGTTTCAGCGCGGCGGCGAGGTCCAGGTAACGCTGGCGATGTTCCGGGCGGGGCAGGGCTTCGAATATCACGGCGATCATCAGTGCGACTCCGGCAGGGGGGTGAACAGGGGGATGCGCCCGTTGAGCGAGGGTTTGTAGGTCCAGGCGATGGGCTGGTCGAGGGTCGATTGCCGCAGCAGCGCGCCGACCACCGCGCTGGCGATGCTCAGGGCCAGGGCCTGGCCGGGGCATTGGTGGCGGCCGCTGCCAAAGCTGAAACTGCGCCGGTCCTCGCGTTCGAGCAGCAGACGATCCGGCTCCGGGTTCAGTTGCGGGTCGCGGTTGGCCGAGGCCAGCAGCACCAGCACTACAGCGCCCGGCTCCAGCGTCACCCCGGCGATGCGGCAAGGGGCGGCGACGAAGCGCCGGGTGTTCTGCACCGGCGGATCGTGACGCTGCACTTCGGCCAGCAGGTCGGCGATCCGGTTGGGCGTCGCCCGCAGGTCCGCGAGTAACTGGCGATCGTTCAGCAGGGCGCAGAGGCTGTTGCCGATCAGCCCGGCGCTGGCCTCGAAGGTCTGGGACAACAGACCGATCAGGTTGGCGATCAGGCTGTCGTGCTCCTGCCTGCCGAAGCCGTTGACGATCCGCTGCAACAGCGGGCTGACGGGGGCCTGATCGAGCAGGACCTCGAAGTGTCGGCTCAACGCTTCGGCTGCCCGGTGGGCGGCCTCCCGTTGTGCCTGATTGCTGGCCGGTGACAGGCAGGCGACAAAGTCCCGGGTCAGCCCGGCAATCTCGGGCAACTGGTGCGCGGCAAAGCCCAGCAGCCCGGCGACCACCGCCACCGGCAGGCGGAACTGGCAATCGTGAAGCCTGGCGGCGGTATCCCTTGGCAGGCCCAGCAGCAGGGCGGCGACCCGTTGCTGGATTTCCCCAGCATGCACCAGCTGCAGGCCCGGCTCGACCGCGGCCCGTGGGCAACGCTGGCGTTCGCCGTCGTTCATCCGCATCAGCTGGCCGAACACTGTGCCGGCGGCGCCGTCGGCTATGCCCCGGGGCACCGGCTCGTGGGCGGGACGTACCCGGCACGCGGGATGGGCCAGCACTGCGGCCACCGCTGCGGCGCTGCTGGCCAGCCACATTCCCAGTTTGGGGTCGAAGGCCAGCCCGCTCCGGGCCCGCAGGCTGGCGTAGTAAGGGTAGGGATCGGCGTGGGTGACGGCGGTGATCGGGTCCATGGCGTGCGGCCTTATTCGCGGGGGAGAAGTGTTGCTACTATCGGCAACCTGCGAGGGGCACGATTCGTTCGGGAGCGAAATATGAATGCACAGCAGCACGACAACGCCGTATCCCAGGTCGCCGCGGCCATTGCCGAGCCGGCGCGGACGAAGATGCTCTGCGCGTTGATGGACGGCCACGCGCGCACCAGCACCGAGCTGGCGGCGATCGCCGATGTCAGCGCCTCCACCGCCAGCGCGCACCTGGGCAAGCTCAAGGACCTGGCCCTGGTGCGCCTGCATGTGCAGGGCCGCCATCGTTACTACAGCCTGGCCGACCAGCGCGTGGCCCAGGCCCTGGAGGCCCTGATGGTGATCGGCCGCAATGCCATGCCAGCTTTCAGCCCACGCACCCCGGACCGCCTGCAGTTCGCCCGTACCTGCTACGACCATATGGCCGGCACCCTGGCGGTGCAGCTGCATGACCGCCTGCTCGACGCCGGCTGGTTGCAGGAGCCGCAGGAGGGCGCCCAGGAGTACAGCCTGAGTCCGGCCGGCGAAGGGTTTTTCGCCGGATTGGGCATCGGTGTGCGGGCCCTGGCGACCTTGCGTCGACGCTTTGCCTGCCCGTGCCTGGACTGGAGCATGCGCCGCCCGCATCTGGGTGGTGCGCTGGGAGCCGCGTTGTTGCAGGAGGTGATCCGGCGCAAATGGCTGACCCAGGACCTGGACAGCCGGGCGCTGGGATTGACCGCCCTGGGGCGCAAGGAGCTTGCCAGTCGGTTCGCGGTCCAACTCGAAGAACCGGACAGCCCAACCCTGCGGGTCGGGAGCGCTGGCAAACCGGGTCGCCCGGCCGTTACCCAGGCTTCATAGGCCGGTCCACAACCCCATGGCTGGCGCTGCCGTCAGCCTGCGCATGCAGCGTTTTGCTTGGAGTTCTCCCTATGCTCATCGTCTTCAGTGGCCTGCCTGGCAGCGGCAAGACCACCATCGCCCGGGCACTGGCCAGCCATCTGCGGGCCACCTATCTGCGCATCGACTCTATCGAGCAGGCGCTGCGCAACGGCGGGATGGCGGAGGTCGGCAAGGCCGGGTACGAGGTCGCCATTGCCCTGGCCCGCAGCAACCTGGCCCTGGGCAACCGGGTGGTGGCCGACTGCGTCAATCCGCTCGCCGAAAGCCGCCAGGCCTGGCAGGGCCTCGCCGAGGCTGAGCAGAGCCGCTTGCTCAATGTCGAAGTGGTCTGCACGGATATCGCCGAGCATCGGCGCCGGGTGGAAAGCCGTGAGGCGGATGTCTCCGGCCTGCGTCCACCGAGCTGGCAGTCGGTGCTCGATCACGACTACCAGGCCTGGAGCGGCGAGCGCTTGAGGCTGGACAGCGCTGTGCTGGCGCCGGCAGCGGCGGTGCGGATCATCCTCGAAGACCTGGAAACCTTGTAGTACCTGACCCACCGCGGTGCCTGGATCGCCAGCAAGCTGGCTCCTACGGATTGGGGGGGCGGCGATAAGTCCCGGTTGATTGCATCAAATCGATAAACACTGGAATGAAGAGTTCGGCGGATAACGTCGGCGAACGTTATTCCTTCGGGCGCGAACCATGCACAGTCGGAAATGCTCGGTTCAATCCTGTCCGACACTTTTACAAACTAGCGCTGGCGAAAAGCTGAAATTGCGCCAATAGTTGGCGCTATTGGGTGTTTCGTTCGCCGTTGGTGCGTTTTCCGGACCGCTAATGGTGCGCTGTTCTTTCTCTCGGCAGGCCGCGTCAACTCTTGCTTTGTGCAAAGCGATAACAGCTGCTTTGCCAAAAATCCCCGTGTCAGGGCAAAAAAACCTTCTTCGACAGTTTCTGCACTTTTTTCGTTCGCGCCAGTGTTGTGCAAAGCCGTTCCGGCGGCCTTCCGGATAAAACGTTTCAGCGTCAACAGGGAGTGGAGCCTCCTGGCTGAGTGAAAAGTGTCGCCAAACTGTCGTTTTTCCAGCCTTGGGGACTTTATTCGCGGGGAGACGGGATTTGGGCACAGCGATTGCTAAAGCAGATAGACAGCCTTTGAAATCCAACGAAGTGTGCTGTTGAAGTTTCGGAAAACTTTCAGTTTGAAAGTTCACATTAAAACGAAAAAGGAGGTGACGAGTTCCACAACCAATGGACGTCATCGCGGGCGATCCATTGCCGAAAATCCATACGGGAAGTTTCGCCAAACGACTGGCGTCAATAAGTGGGGGTATTTCCGTCGGCATCGAGCGGAATATTCAAGCCGCACAATGAGGTGCACAACAGAACAGTTTCTATCGCTCAGCGTAAGGCCCGATTTATTGAAACAGAGAGTTTAAATAAAAAAGCCGTTTAAACCACGGCGAGGAGTTGGGGTATGTCCCGTGCTTTTTTTAACGAAATGTATGATGCGAGTGGTGGCTGCCGCCCACATTACCAGGAGTTCGCCCGCTGGCTGGCGGACACCCCCGTGGAGCTGCTGGACCAGCGTCGGCGCGAAGCCGACCTGCTGTTCCACCGCGCTGGCATCACCTTCACGTTGTACGGTGACGAGCAAGGCACTGAACGGCTGATTCCCTTCGACATCATCCCGCGCAGCATCAAGGCCAGCGAATGGCGGAACGTCGAGCGCGGCTGCATCCAGCGGGTCCAGGCACTGAACATGTTCCTGGCCGATATCTACCACGGGCAACGCATTCTCAAGGAGGGCATCATCCCGGCCGAGCAGGTGCTGGCCAACGAGGGTTACCAGGTGGCGATGCGCGGCCTGGACTTGCATCGCAATATCTATTCGCACATCTCCGGCGTCGACCTGGTGCGTGACGGCGACGGCAGCTACTACGTGCTGGAAGACAACTTGCGCACCCCCAGCGGCGTGAGCTACATGCTCGAAGACCGCAAGATGATGATGCGCCTGTTCCCCGAGCTCTTCGCCGCGCAACGGGTGGCGCCCATCGACCACTACCCGAACCTGCTGCTCGATACCCTGAAAAGCTCCAGCCCGCTGGACAACCCGACGGTGGTGGTGCTGACCCCGGGGCGTTTCAACAGCGCCTATTTCGAGCATGCGTTCCTGGCCCGGGAGATGGGCGTGGAACTGGTGGAAGGCGCCGACCTGTTCGTGCGCGACGACCGCGTGTTCATGCGCACCACCTCCGGAGCCCAGGCAGTGGATGTGATCTATCGTCGCCTCGACGACGCCTTCCTCGACCCCTTGTCGTTCAACCCCGATTCCATGCTCGGCGTGCCCGGGCTGATCGCCGCCTACCGTTCCGGCAACGTGGTGCTGGCCAACGCGGTGGGCACCGGGGTGGCGGACGACAAGTCGATCTATCCCTATGTCGACGAGATGATCCGCTTCTACCTGAGCGAGGAACCGATCCTGAAGAACGTGCCGACCTGGCAATGCCGCAAACCCGCGGAGCTGTCCCACGTACTGGCCAACCTGCCGGACCTGGTGGTCAAGGAAACCCAGGGTTCCGGCGGCTACGGCATGCTGGTGGGGCCGGCGGCCACGGCGGCGGAGATCGAAGACTTCCGCGCCCGGCTCAAGGCCCGTCCGGAAGCCTATATCGCCCAACCCACCCTGTGCCTGTCGACCTGCCCGACCTTTGTCGAGAACGGCATTGCGCCGCGGCATATCGACCTGCGCCCGTTCGTCCTGTCGGGCAGCGAAACCCGCCTGGTGCCGGGCGGCCTGACCCGCGTGGCCTTGCGCGAAGGCTCGCTGGTGGTGAACTCGTCGCAGGGCGGCGGCACCAAAGACACCTGGGTCGTGGAGGATTGACCGATGCTTTCAAGAACCGCTGCAGACCTCTACTGGATGTCCCGTTACCTGGAGCGCGCCGAGAACCTGGCGCGCATGCTCGAAGTCAGTTACTCGCTGTCGCTGATGCCCCAGGCGGGGCGTAGCGATGGCCATGCCGAGCTGGCGATGTCGCTGCTGGCCGCCGGCACCCTGGACGATTACAACCAGCGTTACGGTGAACTGAACACCGAACGCATGCTGCACTTCTTCGCCCTCGACGAAACCAACCCCGGCAGCATCTATTGCTGCCTGCGGGCGGCACGGACCAACGCCCATGCGGTGCGCGGACGCATCACCGCCGACATGTGGGAAAACATCAACGCTACCTGGCTGGAGATGCGCAACATCGCCAAGAGTGGCCTGGGACGCTACGGCATCAGCCATTTCTGCGAATGGGTCAAGGAGCGTTCGCACCTGTTCCGTGGCGCGACCTCGGGCACCATCATGCGCAACGATGCCTATTGCTTCATTCGCCTGGGCACCTTTATCGAGCGGGCCGACAACACCCTGCGCCTGCTGGACGCGCGCTACGAAATGTTCGGCGAGGAGTCGGAGGAGGTCAGCGACAACTCGGCCCGTGGCTACTACCAGTGGAGCGCCTTGCTCCGCGCCCTGTCCTCGTTCGAGGCGTTCAACGAGATCTATCGCAACGCGCCGGGGGCCGAGCAGGTGTCCGAGATGCTGCTGTTGCGTGCCGACGTACCGCGTTCGCTGCACGCCTGCGTCGAGGAACTGGACCAGATCCTCGCCAGCCTGCCGGGCAACAACGGCCGTCCGGCCCAGCGCCTGGCCGCCGAGCTGAACGCGCGCCTGCGCTACACCGGGATCGACGAGATCCTCGCGTCGGGCCTGCACCTGTGGCTGAGCGATTTCATCGCGCAGATCCGTCACCTGGGGCAGACCGTCCACGAATCCTATCTGGAGGTTGTATGAAACTTTCCATACGCCACGACACCACCTACAGCTACGCCGATGAAGTCTGCACCAGCATCCAGTTCCTGCGCCTGACCCCGCAGAACAGCGAGCGCCAGCACATCCTCGAATGGCACCTGGAACTGCCGCGCCTGGTGCGCAGCCAGCTCGATCCCTACGGCAATATCCTGCACGTGCTGACCATGGACGAACCCCATGGCGCCCTGGTCCTGAGCGCCTATGGCCAGGTGGAAATCGACCAGGCCCGGGAGATGGAGCACGACAGCCAGTCGCCGCTGCCGTTCCTGCGCAGCAGCCCGCTGACCAAGGCCGACGCCGCCCTCAGCGCCTTTGCCGCGCAGCACTGCGGCACCCGGCGCGACCGCGCGGCGCTGATCGAGCTGATGCACGCCCTGGCCGCGCACATGGTCTACAGCCCGGGCGCGACCACGGTGGACACCACCGCGGCTGAAGCTTTCGCCGGCCGGGTCGGGGTCTGCCAGGACCACACCCATGCGTTCCTGGCCTGCGCCCGCGGCCTGGGGATTCCGGCGCGTTATGTCTCCGGCTACCTGTGCACCGAAGACGAAAGCCACCTGGCCAGCCACGCCTGGGCTGAGGCCTGGATCGACGGCGGCTGGTACAGCTTCGACGTGACCAACCGCCTGGCGCGGCCGGAACGGCACCTGAAGCTGGCGGTCGGCCTCGACTACCTCGACGCCTGCCCGGTGCGCGGCATGCGTCGCGGCGGTGGCGCCGAGCACATGCTGGCACAGGTCCAGGTGAACTCGATGTTCCAGGTCCAGCATCAGTAATCGCGGCCTTTCCCGCACCATCGGGCATGCCGGCCCCGGCATGCCCAATCCCTTGGGGCGCAGTAGCCCTGCATGGCCCATCTGCGCTTTCTGTTGTCGGACTTTCTCAGCGACTTTCGGACTTTTCCTAAAGACAGTGTTTTCTCCCGGCCCCTAGCATGCGCCGCTCCGCAGGCCTGCAACGCAGCAAGCCAGGCGGGGAAAGGAAAGCAACGTTCAAGGGCACGTCATGAAGAAATACACCACGGTCTTAAGCCTCTTGCTGGCGATGGCCGGTTGTACCAGCAGCCACCGAGACACCTCCGAGGCCACGCTCACGGAGAAAGACGGCTACGTCCTTTCGAAAGGCGAAAGGGCGGTGGCGAAGAACCACCGGATCCGTTTCCTGGTCCTGCACTACACCGCGCTCGATCAGGCGCAGTCCTTCGAAACGCTGACGCGATCGGAGCACGTCAGCGCCAACTACCTGATTCCCGACCGGCCGAAGAGCCACAAGGGCCTGCTGGTGGCCGACCAGTTGGTCGATGACCACGAACGCTCCTGGCATGCGGGAGTGAGCCAATGGAAGAACCGCAGCAACCTGAACGACACCTCGCTCGGGATCGAGATCGTCAACGCTGGCTGGGACCAGGCCACCGGCCAGTTGCTGGGCGAGCCCTACAACGAGCAGCAGATAGAACTGCTGATCAGCCTGACCCGGGACCTGGTCAGGAAGTACGACATACAGCCGACGGACATCGTCGGGCACTCGGATATCGCCCCCGGGCGCAAGATCGATCCGGGGCCGTTCTTTCCCTGGAAACGGCTTGCCGAAGCCGGCATAGGCGCCTGGCCTGACGAGCGCACCCTCGACGATTACCTGGCTCGCTTCAGCGTGTCGCCGCCGAGCATGGTCCAGGTCACGAAGGCGCTGCAAACCTATGGTTATGGCTATCTGGACCAACAACCGGAAAGGGTGGTGGAAGCCTTCCAGATGCGCTTCAACCAGGAGAATGTCAGCGGGATCGTCGATATCCGCACGGCGGCCATCCTGTTTTCCTTGATCGACAAATATCACGGCAAGGACAAGGCGAGCGCCATTCTGCTGCCGCCGCAAGTGGCGGCGCTCGGCTAGGGGCACAGGTTTCGACGGCCTGCGGCGACCATGAAAAAGCCCGCCGTTCGCGGTGGCGAAGGGCGGGCTTTTCAGCACCTGGCGGCAGGGGTCAGACCTTGACGATCCAGCCCGCTGGCGCTTCGATGTCGCCGGTCTGTACGCCGGTCAGCTCTTTGTAGAGCTTCTGGGTGATCGGGCCGACTTCTTTTTCGCTGTAGAACACGTGCAGCTTGTCCTTGTACTCGATGCCGCCGATCGGCGTGATCACCGCGGCGGTACCGCAGGCGCCGGCTTCCTTGAAGTCCGACAGCTTGTCGATCAGCACGTCGCCTTCGACCACTTCCAGGCCCAGGCGGGTCTTGGCCAGTTCGATCAGCGACAGGCGGGTGATGCCCGGCAGTACCGACGGCGACTTCGGCGTGACGAATTTGTCGTCGTGGGTGATGCCAAAGAAGTTGGCCGAACCGACTTCCTCGATCTTCGAGTGGGTCAGCGGGTCCAGGTAGATGCAGTCGGCGAAGTGCTTCTTCTTGGCTTCCGAACCTGGCATCAGGCTGGCGGCGTAGTTGCCACCGACCTTGGCCGCGCCGGTGCCTTGTGGCGCCGCGCGGTCGTAGCTGGAGATCAGGAAGTTGTGTGGGGTCAGGCCGCCCTTGAAGTAGGCGCCGACCGGAATGGCGAAGATCGAGAAGATGAACTCGGGGGCGGTGCGCACGCCGATGTTGTCACCCACGCCGATCACGAACGGGCGCAGGTACAGCGCGCCGCCGGTGCCGTAAGGCGGGATGAAGCGCTCGTTGGCGCGAACCACTTCCTGACAGGCGGCAACAAACTGCTCGGTGGACACCTGCGGCATCAGCAGGCGCGCGCAGCTGCGCTGCATGCGGGCGGCGTTCTGGTCCGGGCGGAACAGGTTGATCGAACCGTCCTTGCAGCGGTAGGCCTTCAGGCCTTCGAAGCACTGCTGGCCATAGTGAAGGGCGGTGGAGCCTTCGCTGATGTGCAGCACGTTATCTTCGGTCAGGGTGCCTTTGTCCCACTCGCCATTACGCCAGTGCGACAGATAGCGCTTGTCTGTCTTGATGTAGTCAAAACCCAGCTTGTCCCAATTGATGCTTTCGTTACCCATGACACCCTCTATCGCTTAACAACCGTCGCAACGGCTCAAGGCTTCTGACGTTTTTTGGATGGGCACAACAATACTGCATTCCGGGGGGCCACCGCATCCCGGGCGATGGGAGGGGAAGCAAAAAAACTTAGCCTGCTCATGAACCCTCCTGTCGTCCTGTGACACGAACCCTGTAGCCGCTGCCGAAGGCTGCGATAAGGCCGAAGGCCTTCAGCGGTCTCAAGATCCTGCGCCTGCTGCGCAGTCGATCGCAGCCTTCGGCAGCGGCTACAGGGCGTTGCCTCCCGGTGTGGCGTTTTTACAGATGCAAGGCGTGGCCCAGGGCCCGCAATGCCGCTTCCTGCACCGCCTCGCCCAGGGTCGGGTGGGCGTGGATGGTGCCGGCGATATCTTCCAGGCGCGCGCCCATTTCCAGGGACTGGCCGAAGGCCGTGGACAGCTCGGACACACCGACGCCTACCGCCTGCCAGCCGACAATCAGGTGATTGTCACGGCGAGCCACCACCCGCACGAAACCGCTTTTCGATTCCAGGGTCATGGCGCGGCCGTTGGCGGCGAACGGGAAGCTCGAGACGATGCAGTCCAGGCCGGCGGCCTTGGCCTCGTCCGGGGTCTTGCCGACCACCACCAGTTCCGGGTCGGTGAAGCACACCGCGGCAATGGCCGTGGGGTTGAATTCCCGGTGCTGGCCGGCGATCAGCTCGGCGACCATCTCGCCCTGGGCCATGGCCCGGTGCGCGAGCATCGGTTCGCCGGCGAGGTCGCCGATGGCCCAGACATTGCGCATGCTGGTCTGGCAACGCTGGTCGATGCGGATGGCCGAGCCGTTCATGTCCAGGTTCAGCGCTTCGAGGTTCCAGCCCTGGGTGTTCGGCTTGCGCCCGACCGCCACCAGCACCTGGTCGGTGTCCAGCTGCAGGCTGTCGCCGTTCGGGGCGCGCACCTGCAAGGTGTGGGTCGCGGCATCGAAACCTTCGACGCTGTGCTTGAGGTAGAGCTTGATCCCCAGTTGCTTCACCGATTCGAGCACCGGTTGGGTCAGCTCGGCGTCATAGGCCGGCAGGATGCGCTCCTGGGCCTCGACCACGCTGACTTCGGCGCCAAGCTTGCGGTAGGCGATGCCCAGCTCCAGGCCGATATAGCCACCGCCGACCACGATCAAGCGCTTGGGCAGGGCCTTGGGCGCCAGGGCTTCGGTGGAGGAGATGATCGGCCCGCCAAGCGGCAGCATCGGCAGGTTGACGCTTTTCGAACCGCTGGCCAGCAGCAGGTGCTCGCACTGGATGCGGGTGTCGGCGCCTTCGATTTCCACGGTCTTGCCGTCGATGACTTTGGCCCAGCCCTGGATCACCTGGACCTTGTGCTTTCTCAACAGGGCGGCGACGCCGGTGGTCAGGCGATCGACGATGCCGTCTTTCCATTCCACGCTCTTGCCGATGTCCAGGGTCGGCGCCGAGACGTTGATGCCCAGGGCCGAGCCCTGGCTGTGATGGCGGGTCTGCTGGAACTGTTCGGCGACATGGATCAGCGCCTTGGACGGGATGCAGCCGATGTTCAGGCAGGTACCGCCCAGCGCCTGGCCTTCCACCAGGATGGTCGAGATGCCCAGCTGGCCAGCGCGGATCGCCGCCACATAACCGCCGGGGCCACCGCCGATGATCAGCAAGGTAGTGTTCAGAGTTTGTTGCATGCCTTACTCCAGAAATGCCTATTCAACAAAGAGACTGGCGGGTTGTTCGAGCAGGCCGCGAATGGCCTGGATGAAGAGCGCCGCGTCCATGCCGTCGACCACCCGGTGATCGAAGGAGCTGGAGAGGTTCATCATCTTGCGGACCACGATCTGGCCTTTGATCACCATCGGCCGTTCGACGATCTTGTTCACTCCGACGATCGCCACTTCCGGCAGGTTCAGTACTGGCGTGCTGACGATGCCGCCCAGGGCGCCGAGGCTGGTCAGGGTGATGGTCGAGCCGGACAGTTCGTCGCGGGCCGCCTTGCCGCTGCGCGCGGCTGTAGCCAGGCGCGAGATTTCCGCGGCGCTGTCCCACAGGCTACGGGCTTCGGCGTGGCGTACCACCGGCACCATCAGGCCGACGTCGCTTTGCGTGGCCACCCCGACATGCACCGCGCCGTGGCGGGTGATGACCTGGGCTTCGTCGTCGTAACGCGCGTTGATCTGCGGGAAGTCACGCAGGGCCACGACCAGGGCCCGCACCAGGAACGGCAGCAGGGTCAGCTTGCCGCGGGTGGCGCCGTGTTTTTCATTGAGGTGCGCGCGCAGTTCTTCCACGGCGGTGACGTCGATTTCCTCGACATAACTGAAGTGGGCGGCGCGTTGGGTGGCTTCCTGCATGCGCTGGGCGATCTTGCGGCGCATGCCGATTACCGGGATCTGCTCCTCGTCATGACGTTCGGCATAACCGGATGGCGCCGAGCCGCTGCGTGCGCTCTGAGTGCCCTGGGCCAGGTAGGCGTCCAGGTCTTCGTGGAGGATGCGTCCGGCCGGGCCGCTGCCCTGCACCAGGCGCAGCTGGATGCCCAGGTCCAGCGCATGCTTGCGCACGGCCGGGGAGGCCAGTGGGCGCTCGTCGGCGTCGCGGGCTACCGGCGCCTGTGGCGCGGGGCGGCACGCGGCGGCGGGTTTGCTTTCCACCACTGGCGCGGCTTCGACCTTGGGCGCTGCCGATGCGGGTGCTGCTTCTTTAATAGCCGCAGGTTCCTTGACCAGTTGATCGGACGCCTTGAGGTTGCCGGCGCCTTCGACCTCGATGCTGATCAATATGCTGCCCACCGCCATGACTTCGCCGGGCTGGCCGCCCAGGGAGATGACCTTGCCGTGCACCGGGGAGGGGATATCCACCATGGCCTTGTCGGTCATGACGTCAGCCAGCACCTGGTCCTCGACCACCAGGTCGCCGACCTTGACGTGCCACTGCGCCAGTTCTACTTCTGCGATGCCTTCGCCGATGTCCGGCATCTTGATAACGTGCGTGCCCATTCAGACCTCCATGACCCGTTGCAAAGCCGCGCCCACTCGGGACGGGCCAGGGAAATACGCCCACTCCTGCGCGTGCGGGTAGGGGGTGTCCCAACCGGTCACGCGCTCGATAGGCGCTTCCAGGTGGTGGAAGCAGTGTTCTTGCACCAGCGACACCAGTTCGGCACCGAAGCCGCAGGTGCGGGTGGCTTCGTGGACCACCACGCAGCGGCCGGTCTTTTTCACCGACTTGACGATGGTCTCCAGGTCCAGTGGCCACAGGCTGCGCAGGTCGATGACCTCGGCGTCGATCCCGGTTTCCTCGGCGGCCACTTGCGAGACATACACCGTGGTGCCGTAGGTCAGCACGGTGACGTCCTTGCCCGGCCGGGTGATGGCGGCGACGTCCAGCGGCACCTTGTAGTAACCGTCCGGCACCTGGGCCGAGGGGTGTTTCGACCAGGGGGTTACCGGGCGGTCGTGGTGGCCGTCGAACGGGCCGTTGTACAGGCGCTTGGGCTCGAGGAAGATCACCGGGTCATCGTTTTCGATGGAGGCGATCAGCAGGCCCTTGGCGTCGTAGGGGTTGGACGGCATCACGGTGCGCAGGCCGCAGACCTGGGTGAACACCGCCTCGATGCTCTGGCTGTGGGTCTGGCCGCCGTAGATGCCGCCGCCGCAGGGCATGCGCATGGTCAGCGGCGCGGTGAACTGGCCGGCGGAGCGATAACGCAGGCGCGCCGCTTCGGAAATGATCTGGTCCGTGGCCGGGTAGACGTAGTCGGCGAACTGGATTTCCGCCACCGGGCGCAGGCCGTAGGCACCCATGCCGACGGCGACGCCGACGATGCCGCTTTCCGAGATCGGCGCGTCGAACACCCGCGAGGTGCCGTACTTGGCCTGCAGGCCTTCGGTGCAACGGAACACGCCGCCGAAATAACCGACGTCCTGGCCGAACACCACCACGTTGTCATCACGCTCTAGCATCACATCCATGGCCGAGCGCAGGGCCTGGATCATGGTCATGGTGGTCGTGGTCATGGCGGTGTCCAACTGGATATTGTTGTTGTGGTCGTTCATGTCAGATTCCCAGTTGCTGGCGTTGGCGCTTGAGGTGCTCGGGCATTTCCTTGTAGACGTCCTCGAACATGGTCGCGGCGCTGGGGATCTGCCCGCCGGCGAGGGTGCCGTACTGCTCGGCCTGTTTCTGCGCGGCGATGACTTCGGCTTCCAGTTCGGCGCTGACTGCGGCGTGTTGCTCTTCGGACCACTGGCCGATCTTGATCAGGTGCTGCTTGAGGCGGGCGATCGGGTCGCCGAGGGGGAAGTGGCTCCAGTCGTCGGCCGGGCGGTACTTGGACGGATCGTCGGAGGTGGAGTGCGGGCCGGCGCGGTAGGTGACCCATTCGATCAGGGTCGGGCCGAGGTTGCGCCGGGCGCGTTCGGCGGCCCAGCGGGACGCGGCGTAGACCGCGATGAAATCGTTGCCGTCCACCCGCAGCGAGGCGATGCCGCAACCGACGCCGCGTCCGGCGAAGGTGGTGGCTTCACCGCCGGCGATGGCCTGGAAGGTGGAGATCGCCCACTGGTTGTTGACCACGTTGAGGATCACCGGCGCGCGGTACACGTGGGCGAAGGTCAGGGCGGTGTGGAAGTCCGACTCGGCGGTGGCGCCGTCGCCGATCCAGGCCGAGGCGATCTTGGTATCGCCCTTGATCGCCGAGGCCATGCCCCAGCCCACGCCTTGCACGAACTGGGTGGCCAGGTTGCCGGAGATGGTGAAGAAGCCGGCTTCCTTGACCGAGTACATGATCGGCAGCTGGCGGCCCTTGAGCGGATCGCGCTCGTTGGACAACAGCTGGCAGATCATGTCCACCAGCGGCACGTCGCGGGCCATCAGGATGCTTTGCTGGCGGTAGGTGGGGAAGCACATGTCGTCGATGTTCAACGCCAGGGCCTGGGCGCTGCCGATGGCTTCCTCGCCGAGGCTCTGCATGTAGAACGACATCTTCTTCTGGCGCTGGGCGACCACCATGCGGTTGTCGAAGATCCGCGTCTTGAGCATGGCGCGCATGCCCTGGCGCAGGACCTCGCTGGGCACCTCTTCGGCCCATTCGCCCAGGGCATTGCCCTGGTCGTCGAGCACGCGAATCAGGCCACGGGCCAGGTCGGCGGTGTCAGCGGGTTCTACATCGATTGGGGGTTTGCGCACCGTGCCAGCGTCGGTCAGACGCAGGTAGGAGAAGTCGGTTTTGCAACCGGGACGGCCTGAGGGTTCAGGCACGTGCAGGCGCAGCGGTTCGTACGCTTGGGTCATGGCTTGTCTACGCTCGATCTTGTGAATTTCTTGTAGTGGGCGCGCTTAGCTGACAGTCATTCCTTGGGTAAAAGAAATCTTGTCCTACAACAATCATAGGCCGGGCCAAGGAGAATATTTATCTCTGTTTCGTTGCGCTAAAGATGATTTGCAGATAAAAAATCTGCATAAACATAAAAAACAGGTTGATTTGTCTCATGCGCAAACTGGACCGTACCGACATCGGCATTCTCAACAGCCTCCAGGAGAACGCCCGCATCACCAACGCCGACCTCGCCCGTTCGGTGAACCTTTCGCCCACCCCGTGCTTCAACCGCGTGCGCGCCATGGAGGAGTTGGGGCTGATCCGCGAGCAGGTGACCCTGCTGGATGCCGACCTGCTGGGGCTGCACGTCAACGTGTTCATTCACGTCAGCCTGGAGAAGCAGGTGGAAGAGGCGTTGCAGCACTTCGAAGAGGCCATCGCCGACCGCCCGGAAGTCATGGAGTGCTACCTGATGGCGGGCGATCCGGACTACCTGATCCGCGTGCTGGTGCCGACCATCCAGGCCCTGGAGCGCTTCATGATGGACTTCCTGACCAAGGTGCCCGGCGTGGCCAATATCCGTTCCAGCTTCGCCCTCAAGCAGGTGCGCTACAAGACTGCGCTGCCGTTGCCGGCCAATGGGTTGACGCTGGGGAATTGAGCTTTATCGAGGACGTGCAGGGCAGGACCGGCCTCATCGCGGGCAATCGAGCGTCGACCGGCCGCTCCTACAGAAGCACGCGATCTTCTTCTGTAGGAGCGGCCGGGCGGCGATCCGACTTGCCCGCGATAGCAATCGACAGGTCGCCACCACTCCCGGAGCGACCCACCGAACTTTCGTTCAACACATAACGCCTCAGTCGTTATACGCCGCCTCGCTGTTATCGATCAGCGGGTCCTTCTCCGTCAGCACGATCTGCGCGATCCGGTCCTTGCGCATAAAGCTGACCTTCGGGTGGGACTGGGCGTAGCGGATAAAACGCTCCACCGCTTCGACCATCGCCGGCGTGCCGCCGATACGGTCGTGCAAGCTCACCGACATCATCCGCCGCCGGCTCGCGCCTTCGGCGTACAGGCGATCGAACTCCAGCACCAACTGCTGATAGAACTGCTCGGCGGAGAAGTGCCGGCCCTCGATCAGCACGATGTCGTTGTTGCGCAGGGTGTAGGGCACCACGGCGAATTTCTTGCCGCGCACCAGGGTGACGAAAGGTTCGTCACGGCTGACGTCATCGATGTGGTAGGTGAAATTCAGGTCCTGCAACACTTTCAGGGTGTTGGGGCTGCGCCGCAGCCAGTTGGCGTTGTAGCCGACCGAGCGCTGACCGGTGAGCTTCTGCACCGCGTCCACGCCATCGCCGATGAACTGTTTTTCCTGGGCGTAGCTCATGTTGTAAGAGTCGGCCCAACGCATGCCGTGGGCCGCCACCTCATGGCCACGCTCGGCGATGGCCTTGACCAGCTCCGGGTGTTTCAGCGCGGCTTCACCGACCACATGCGAGGTGACCTTGATCCCGGTGCGGTCCCACAGGTCGAGCAGGCGCCACAGGCCTTCCTTGTGGCCGTAGTCGAACCAGGTGTTGGCCGGCAGGTCGGGGTAGCCCTTGGGCAACGGGCTCCCGGAAAACGGGCTTTCGGCGCCCTCCGGCTGGCCACCGGTCTCGAACTGCATGGAAAACGACAGCACCAGCTGCGAGCCGTCCGGCCAAGGGCGCTCCTGGGCGAACGCCAGGGCCGGTGCCAGCAGGCTGAGGGCGAGCAGGCGCTTGAACCAGCGCAAGTTTTTGTGGGGGGACATGGTGGCACTCCTTGAGGAAAAAGTGCCGATAGGCTGGCATCCGGTTTCTGCTTGAAAAATCCCCTCGAAACCAGATCACCTTTAAAGAAAATTTACCAATCGAGTTGGGGATTGCCTGGACTGGCCTCATCGCGGGCAAGCCTCGCTCCTACAGAAGAAGATCGCATGCTTCTGTAGGAGCGGCCGGTCGACGCTCGATTGCCCGCGATAAGGGCCGTCCAGACACAGCCAATCTCAAACCGTCCCGCTGAACACCCGCTCCACCACACCGGCCAGCCGCACCTTGCCCTGGCCGTCCCAGCTGACGGTGACCGGGCCGCCGTCGCACAGCACCCGGACCGGGCTGTCCAGCAGGCCGCGGCGGATGCCGTTGACCGCCGCGCCGCAGGAGCATGAGCCGGACCCCAAGGGAATGGCGCCGTTGCGCTCCCAGATGCGCAGGCGAATGGTCTGGCGGTCGATGACCTGGACGAAATGCACATTGGTCTTCTGCGGGAACAGCGGATGCGCCTCAATCTGTGGGCCCAGTGTCGCCACATCGATGGCCTGCAGGTCCTCGACGAAAAACGTGCAGTGCGGGTTGCCCATGCTGCACGCCGCCGGCTCGCCGGGCAGGGGCAGGGCCAGGCTGTCGAGGGCCGTCGCCAGCGGAATCTCCCGCCAGGCGAATTGCGGCACACCCATCTCCACCGACACCGACTGATCGTCCAGGCGCAGGCAATGCAGGATGCCGCGGACGGTCTTCACCTGCACCGAGTCTTCGCCGCTTTCGCGCATCAGCAGGTCGGCCGCGCCGCGGGTGGCGCTGCCGCAGGTGTTCAGGCTGGAACCATCGGCATTCCAGAAGGTCAGTTGCGCCGCTGTCTCGGGGCAATGGCTGAGCACCACCAGCTGATTGAAACCCACGCCGCGATGGCGGTCGCCCAGGGTCCTGGCCAGCTCGCTGGTGATCGGGTTGTCGCGTCCACGGGCATCGACCAGCATGAAGTCGTCGCCATTGGCGTGCAGCTTCTGAAAGGACAGGGGCATTGCGGGGCTCCGCGGGAGGCACAGGTGACGGCCGATTCTAGGGGGCGAGCAGCGGCAATGATAGGCAGGGCCTGTGGCGGATTTGCGTCAGCGCCACGGGTATTTCGTCAGGCGGCCGGCAGTGGGCTGAAAAAATCCTCTGCGCCGTGATTAGCTTTGCATAAAGTTCGTCAATCGAGCCCGGCAGTGTGCCTGGATCCCAAGGTTTTCCGGCACACTGCCGGGCAACCCGGAACAACTCTGGAGCGTCCGCCACTCGGGCGGACATGGAACAAGGTCAGCGAATGGCAAGGTCAATGAATGGATAGCTACGCCCCGCGCAACTGGCAGCCCCACGAAAAGCCCAGCTTGCCCGGTTCCCCCTCGACGCCGCTGCACCCCACGCACAAGCGCCTGGCCTATGCCCTGGTCGGTCTGCTGGTGGCGATCACCGGCGGCCTCGGCAACTCCCTGGTGGTCGCCAACCTGCCTTACCTGCAAGGGGCGCTGGGCGCGACCACGGCGGAAATGGCCTGGCTGCCGGCGGCCTACGTGATGACCAACGTGTCGATGAACCTGCTGCTGGTGAAGTTTCGCCAACAGTTCGGCCTGCGTGCCTTTACCGAGGTGTTCCTGGTGCTCTATGCGCTGGTGACCTTCGGCCACCTGTTCGTCAACGACCTGAGTTCGGCCATCGCCGTGCGCGCGGCCCACGGCATGGTCGGCGCCGCCCTGAGCTCCCTGGGCCTGTACTACATGGTCCAGGCGTTCCCGGCCAAGTGGCGGATGAAAGCCCTGGTGCTCGGATTGGGGGCCTCGCAACTGGCCTTGCCCCTGGCCCGGCTGTTTTCCGAAGACTTGCTGCAGATCGCCGAATGGCGCGGCCTGTACCTGTTCGAACTGGGGCTGGCGCTGGCCTCCCTGGGCTGCGTGTTCCTGCTCAAGCTGCCGCCCGGCGACCGTTTTCGCACCTTCGAAAAACTCGACTTCCTGACCTTCGCCATCCTCGCCAGCGGCGTCGCGCTGCTCTGCGCGGTGCTGTCCCTGGGGCGCATCGACTGGTGGCTGGAAGCGCCGTGGATCGGCTACGCCAGCGCCGGCTCCATCGTGCTGATCCTCGCCGGCCTGGCCATCGAACATAACCGCAGCAACCCGATGCTGATGACCCGCTGGCTGGGCAGCGGGGCGGCGATCCGCCTGGCCCTGGCGGTGATCCTGATCCGCATGGTGCTGTCCGAGCAGTCCACCGGCGCCGTGGGCTTTCTCCAGGCGCTGAACATGAGCAGCCAGCAGATGCGCCTGCTGTATGGGGTGATGCTGCTGGGCAGCATCGCGGGCCTGGCCACCAGCGCCCTGACCATCAACCCGGCGCACCTGTTCATGCCGCTGGTCATCTCCCTGGCGCTGATGGCCGTGGGCTCGGTGATGGACAGCTTCTCCAATAACCTCACGCGCCCGGCCAACATGTACTTCAGCCAGTTCCTGCTGGCCTTCGGCGGGACTTTCTTTCTCGGCCCGACCATGGTCCTGGGCACGCGCAACGTGCTGACCAACCCACGCAACCTGGTGAGCTTCTCGGTGCTGTTCGGCATCTGCCAGAACCTCGGCGGGCTGATCGGCTCGGCGCTGCTGGGGACCTTCCAGATCGTCCGCGAGAAATACCATTCCAGTCATATCGTCGAGCAACTGGTGCTGATGGACCCGCGGGTGCTGGGCCGGGTGCAGAGCGGCGGGGCGGCGGTCGGCAGGGTGATCGCCGACCCACAGGCGCGCGAACTGCAAGGCATCCGCAGCCTGGCCAGCGCCGCCACCCGCGAAGCCAACGTGCTGGCCTACAACGATGTGTTCATGCTGATCGCGGTGATTGCCGTGCTGACCATGATCTGGATCTTCATTCGCAGCCTGTGGCTGATGAGCACGACCAAGGCGGTCGCGCCCGCCACTTCAACCCCAGCCACGACTCCCGTCCAACCCAGCGGTGCCATTTCTTCATGACCGAACCGACCATCACCACCACCAACGCCATTGCCTCGACGCCGGAAGGCAGCACGCCGCCCTCGATGCCGATCACCGAGCCGCGTTCGCTGCGGGTGCGGATCATCTCGTCCCTGGGGTTCGCCGCGATCGCCATCAGCGGCGTGCTGGTCGTGCTCTATGCCTGGCAGCTGCCGCCGTTCAGCAGCGCCATCGAAAGCACCGAGAACGCCCTGGTGCGGGGCCAGGTGACGATCATCGGGCCGCAGCTCAGCGGTTATGTGTTCGAGGTGCCGGTGCAGGACTTCCAGTTCGTCAAGGCCGGCGACCTGCTGGTGCGCCTCGACGACCGCATCTACAAGCAGCGCCTGGAGCAGTCCCTGGCCCAGCTGGCGTCGCAGAAGGCGGCCCTGGCCAATGTGGTGCAGCAACGCAACAGCGCCGAAGCCACCATCAAGTTGCGCCAGGCGGCGCTGGCCGACAGCCAGGCCCAGGCGCGCAAGAGCGCCGCCGACCTGCGGCGCAACCAGGAACTGATCGCCGACGGTTCGGTGTCCCAGCGTGACCTGGACGTGACCCGCGCCGCCAACGCCCAGACCCTTGCCGCGGTGGCCCAGGCCCAGGCGCAGCTGGACATCGCCCGCCAGGACCTGCAGACGGTGATCGTCAATCGCGGTTCGCTGGAGGCCGCGGAGGCCAATGCCGAGGCGGCGGTGCAACTGGCGCGGATCGACCTGTCCAATACCCGGGTCACTGCGCCGCGCGATGGCCAACTGGGGCAGATCGGCGTGCGCCTGGGGGCCTACGTCAATTCCGGGGCGCAACTGATGTCGCTGGTGCCGAACCAGCTCTGGGTGATCGCCAACATGAAGGAAACCCAGATGGACAACATCCGCATCGGCCAGCCCGCAAGCTTCACCGTCGATGCGCTCAACCACCGCAAATTCCACGGCCATGTGCAGCGCATCTCGCCGGCCACCGGCTCGGAGTTCGCCTTGTTGCAGGCCGACAACGCCACCGGCAACTTCGTCAAGATCGCCCAGCGGATACCGGTGCGCATCACCGTCGACCCCGACCAGGCAGAAAGCGAACGCCTGCGCCCGGGGATGTCGGTGGTGGTGAGTATCGATACCGCCGCCGAGCCCAAGGATCCCATCGAATAACCCGTAGCCCCGTAGCCGCTGCCGAGCTCCAGCGAGGCTGCGATCGGCTTGGGCGGCACTCCGACGTAGCAGACGCCAAACCAGGCACCGCGCAGCGTCAGTTACACCACGCCGCCAGGTCTACGGGGCTGCGCCCCGATCGCAGCCTCGCCAGGGCTCGGCAGCGGCTACAGGGGCGAGATGGCAGGGTTCAGGCGGTGAGGGGCGGCAGGGTGCCGAGCAGGGACACGGCCGCCACCGCGGCGATCCCCAGCAGCCATTCCAGCAGCACGCTACGGCGCAGGGTACCCAGGCGCTGCTGGCAGTCCTCGATCCGCAGGCGGTTGAACAGGGCCAGGGCGAACATGCCGCACACCAGCAGCAGGGCGGCGAGGATCAGCCGTAGCGCCAGCCGCTCACCCAGGCGAGTCAGCAGCAACACCACCAGCGCGCCATTGAGCAGCAGATGCCAGCTCCATACCTGGCCAAAAAAGGTCTTGCCCAGCACCAGCTGCAAGGTCGCCGGATCCAGGGCCGCGGCGCCGCTGCCGGCCATGCTGGCGGTGATCAGCAGCAACCAGCAGACGCCCGTGGCCAGGGCGATCCCGGCCAGCCAGCGGCCGAGTCGGGTCAGGTTGCGATCCAGTGCGGCGAAGGGCTCGCGCCCCAACAGCAGGGGCCTGAACACCCAGGCCCCGAACAACAAAAGGACTGCCGCGAAATGCACGAAGCGGCAGAGCACCAACAGGGTCGACATCGGTTACTGGCCGACCTTGAAGCTGTACGTGCCTTCGCTCGTGTGGGTATCGACCGACACCGCGTGCCACTCGACCTTGTAGGCGCCCGCTGTCAGTGGCGCCGCCGGGGTCACGATCAGGGTCTTCTTGTCTGCGCCTTCGGTGGCCAGGGCCTTGATGGCGACCGCCGCGCCATCCTTGCGCAGGCTGACTTGGGTGAAGGCCGCCTCGACGCCTTCGGAGAACACCAGGCGCAGTTCGCTCGGCGCGCTCACTGTGCTGTCGGCGGCTGGGGTCTGGCTTTGCAGGTGGGCGTGGGCGAAGGCCGAGGAAGCGGCGACGAGAGAGGCCAGCAGGGCGCTGGCGGTCAGCAGTTTTTTCAGCATGGGAAATACCTGTTCAATGAGTGTCGGGTCGTCGCTGTGTCTATGAGTATAAGGACCGTGGCAGGGGCCCTGGATGAAACATCGGCGCGGCGTTCAAGGGGTTTTCAGGCGCATATGGATGATCGGGAACGGCCGGCCCTGGCCATCGGTTTCCGAGCGGCCGACATCTTCGAAACCGTAGTGCCGATAAAAACCATGGGCCTGGGGGTTCTGTTCGTTGACGTCGACAGTGAGCCGAGGATGCCGGCTGCGCACGTGGTCCAGCAGTTGTCGGCCGACGCCCTGGCCACGGCGGGCCGGTTCGATAAACAGCATTTCCACCTTTTCGCCGGCGCTGGCGATAAACCCGGCCGGGGTGCCGTCGTCGTCCTCCAGCAGCCAGACCTCGAGGGCCGGCAGGTAGGTGTCGCGCACCAGGGGGTAGAGCAGTTGGATATCGTCTTCGCTAATGAAGTCGTGGGTGGCCCGCACCGAGCGTTCCCACAGGGCGGCGAGCTGCGGGTCGTCCGCGGGCCAGCGTTTTCGAATGTGCATGAGCATGATCCATGGCGGCGTTGCAGGATGGCCGAAACCCTCAGGGTTCGGAGGCGAAAGTCCTGCCTGCATGTCCGTGTCGCGAATCAACGCCTGGACGGAACACTTCAGGTGCCTGGGAAGAAGGCGGGAAGGATCCTAACCAATCGTTTTTGCCGGGGAAAGCCAGGTTCAGGAAGTTTCGTTTTTGTACGAAGGCCAATGGTAGTCTTGCAGCAGACTGTTTTCAGGGAGCCCATATGGGCAATCACAAGATCGAGATCCGTCGCAGCAACGTCGAGAAGATCCTCCTGGCGGCGGAAAAGGTATTCGCCGAAAAAGGCTTCAGCGGCACCGCCATGGCCGATATCGCCGCCGAGGTGCAATTGCCGCGCTCCAACCTGCATTACTACTTCAGCACCAAGAGCGAGCTGTACAGCGCGGTGCTGCTGGAGCTGCTGGAACTGTGGAAGCAGGACGCCCTGTGCTTCGAGATGTTCGACGACCCGCGGGTGGTGCTCAGCAGCTACATCCGCGCCAAGATGAACCATTCCCGCAGCCGGCCCTATGGCTCGAAAGTCTGGGCCAACGAAATCATCCACGGCGCGCCGACCCTGGGCGAGGCGCTGGACGCCAGCCTGTACGACTGGGCGAAGATGAAGGAAGCGAAGATTCGCCAGTGGGTCGAAGACCAACGCATCCTGCCGGTGGAGCCGTCGAGCCTGCTGTACATGATCTGGGCCTCGACCCAGCACTACGCCGACTTCGACCACCAGATCATGATCATCAACGAGCACCAGCCGCTGTCGGACATGCAGTTCGAAAAGGCGGTGCAGACCGTGACCAGCGTGATTTTGCGCGGGATTGGCCTGGAGCCCTGATGCTGTTGCGAGGTTCGCAACACCTGTAGCCGCTGCCGAGCAACGCGAGGCTGCGCACGAGGACGCAGTCCTCGCCAAACCTGCCAACGCAACCTGTCAGAAAGACCGCGCTGCCTGGTTTGGCGACCGCTACGCGATCGATCGCAGCCTCGCAGGCTCGGCAGCGGCTACAGAAGCGGTGCCGAGCCTGCGAGGGCAGGTCAAACCGCCTCGCGATATGGATTGCGCGGATCATGCTGCCAGTCGAGGAATGGCTTGCCGGTGTCCTGGGGCACCATCTCGATGCAGTCCTGTACCGGGCAGGTGATCTGGCACAGGTTGCAGCCCACGCATTCGGCGTCGATCACCTCGTACTTATGCGTACCGTCGGCTTGCCTGAGGCTGGCGATGGCCTGGTGCGAGGTGTCTTCGCAGGCGATATGGCAACGGCCGCAGCCGATGCAGGCGTCCTGGTCGATCTTGGCGATCACCTGATAGTTGATATCCAGGTACTTCCAGTCGGTGGTGTTGCCCACGGCCTTGCCGGAAAACTGCTGCAGGTTGCCGTAGCCCTGGCTGTCCATCCACCGCGACAGGCCATCCTTCATCTCCTCGACAATCCGAAAACCATGCAGCATCGCCGCCGTGCACACCTGCACCGCGCCGCAGCCCAGGGCGACGAATTCCGCCGCGTCGCGCCAGCTGCCGATGCCGCCGATACCGCAGATCGGCAGGCCCTGGGTCTGCGGGTCGCGGGCGATCTCGGCGACCATGTTCAGCGCGATTGGCTTGACCGCCGAGCCGCAGTAGCCGCCGTGGGTGCTCTGGCTGCCGACCATCGGATTGGCCACCATGCGCTCCAGGTCGACGCTGGTGATCGAGTTGATGGTGTTGATCAGCGACACCGCGTCGGCGCCGCCGCGATGGGCCGCGCGGGCGGCCATGCGGATGTCGGTGATGTTCGGCGTCAGCTTGACGATCACCGGCAGCGAGCAATAGGTCTTGCACCAGCGGGTGACCTGTTCCACGTACTCCGGCACCTGGCCGACCGCCGCGCCCATGCCGCGCTCCGGCATACCGTGGGGGCAGCCGAAGTTCAGCTCGATGCCGTCGGCGCCGGTGGCTTCCACCAGCGGCAGGATGTTTTTCCACGACTCCTCGACGCAAGGCACCATCAGCGACACGATCAGCGCGCGGTCCGGCCAGTCCTTCTTGACCTGGGTGATTTCCCTGAGGTTGATCTCCAGGGAGCGGTCGGTGATCAGTTCGATATTGTTGATGCCCAGCACTTCGCGGTTGGCGCCGAAGTGCGCCGAGTAGCGTGACGACACGTTGACCGCCGCCGGGTCCTCGCCCAGGGTTTTCCAGACCACGCCGCCCCAGCCGGCCTCGAAGGCGCGGACCACGTTGTAGGCCTTGTCGGTGGGCGGTGCGGAGGCCAGCCAGAATGGGTTGGGGGCCTTGATACCGGCGAACACAATCGAGAGATCGGCCATTTACGCAGCCTCCACGTTGAGCATGAGTTGGGCATGCATGGCTTCGGCGGCCCGCTTGCCGTGTTGCACCGCCTGGACGGTGAGGTCCTGGCCGAGGCTGACGCAGTCGCCGCCGGCATACACCCCAGGGATGCTGGTGCGCAGTTGTTCGTCGACCTCGATGCGCTCGCCGGCGCGCTTCAGCTCGCGGGCCAGCGGGTCGCCCAGCGCGGCGCCGTCGAACGCCTGGCCGATGGCCTTGAAGATCGCGTCGGCGGCCAGCTCGAAGGTTTCCCCGGTGGTCTGCAGGCGGCCCTCCACCAGGTGGGTGCGGGCGAAGCGCATGCCGCGTACCCGGCCCTGGGCGTCGAGCAGCACTTCCTCGGGCGCGGCCCAGGTCAGCAGGCGCACCTGATTGGCCTTGGCGATGTCCTGTTCGTGTTGAGTGGCGCCCATGTCCTCGACGCCGCGGCGGTACACCAGGTTGACATCGCGGGCGCCGAGACGGGCCATCTGCACCGCCATGTCGATCGCCGTGTTGCCGGCGCCGAGGACGATGCAGTGGTCGGCCAGGGGCAGTTGGGTGAGGTCGTCGGCCTGGCGCAATTCACGGATGTAGTCGGTGGCGGCCAGCAGGCCGGGGGCGTCTTCATGGGGCAGGCCCAGCTGTTTGCTGGCGGCCAGGCCGAGGCCGAGGAACACCGCGTCGAACTGCTGGTGCAGGTCGGTGAGGCTCAGGTTGTCGCCGAGCTTGTGCCCGTGACGGATCTCGATGCCGCCGATCTGCAACAGGAAATCCAGCTCTTTCTGCGCGAAGTCGTCCACCAGCTTGTACTTGGCGATCCCGTATTCGTTGAGGCCGCCGGCTTTTTCCCGGGCCTCGAAAATCACCACCTCGTGGCCGTGCATGGCGCAGCGGTGGGCACAGGACATGCCCGCCGGCCCGGCGCCGACCACGGCGATGCGCTTGCCGGTAGCGGCGGCGCGCTGGAACGGGTGCTGGCTGAAGTGCGCGTTGTCCACCGCGTAGCGCTGCAGCAGGCCGATCAGCACCGGCGCGCATTCCTGGGCGTTGTTGCGCACGCAGGCCTGCTGGCACAGGATCTCCGTCGGGCACACCCGGGCGCAGCTGCCGCCGAGGATATTGGCCGAGAGAATCTTCTGCGCCGCGCCCTGGACGTTGTCGGTGTGGATATGGCGGATGAACGAGGGAATGTCGATTTCGCTGGGGCAGGCGTTGACGCACGGCGCGTCGTAGCAATACAGGCAGCGCGAGGCTTCCAGGTGCGCCTGGCGGTCGTTGAGCGGCGGCGCCAGGTCGCTGAAATGGCCGGCGAGGGTGGCGCCATCCTCCTGGGGATGGGGCAAGTGGTTCAGGGTCTTGATCACGGTTCTGGCCTCACGGTTTTTTATCGATTGCCTCTGACGGGCATTGTTTTCACGAACGGGACGGACACCCCGCTGGACTCGCTGCAACGCGTCCTGTAGCCGCTGCCGAGCGCAGCGAGGCTGCGATCGACTGCGCAGCAGGCGCAAGATCTTGAGATCGCTGAAGGCCTTCGGCCTTATCGCAGCCTGCGGCAGCGGCTACAGGGTTCCGGTTTAGGTGCTTGGCTCAGCGTTCGACGGCCGTCGGTTTATGCAACTCGGCGCGTTTGCTCAGCAGGTCGAACACCGCCGGGTAGGCCGGGCGCTCGACATAACGGCCCGCGCCGCGCTCGGCGCGCAGGTCGCCGTCGGCCCAGACCAGCTTGCCCTGGCTGATGGTGTGGCTGGGCACGCCGCGCACGGTCTTGCCTTCGAAGATGTTGAAGTCCACCTGCTGGTGGTGGGTCGCGGCGGAAATGGTGCGGCTGCCTTGCGGGTCCCAGAGCACCAGGTCGGCATCGGCGCCGACGCGGATCGCGCCCTTGCGCGGGTAGAGGTTGAAGATCTTCGCCGCATTGGTGGAAGTCAGGGCGACGAAGTCCTGCATCGACAGGCGCCCGCTGTTCACCCCTTCGTCCCAGAGCACGGCCATGCGGTCTTCGATGCCGGCGGTGCCGTTGGGGATCTTGCTGAAATCGTCGCGGCCGGCGGCTTTCTGCTCGGCGCAGAAGCAGCAGTGGTCGGTGGCGGTGGTGTGCAGGTTGCCCGATTGCAGGCCGTGCCACAGCGCGTCCTGGTGCCCGCGAGGGCGGAAGGGCGGGCTCATCACGTAGCCGGCGGCGGTCTGCCAGTCCGGGTGGCGGTACACGCTGTCGTCCAGCAGCAGGTGCCCGGCCAGCACTTCGCCGTACACCGGCTGGCCCTTGCCGCGGGCGTAGGTGATTTCGTCCAGCGCCTCTTTGGTCGAGACGTGCACCAGGTACAGCGGCGTGCCGAGGGTTTCGGCAATGCGGATCGCGCGGCTGGCGGCTTCGCCTTCGACCTGGGAGGGGCGCGACAGCGGGTGGGCTTCCGGCCCGGTGATGCCCTGGGCCAGCAGCTTGCGTTGCAGGTGGTAGACCAGCTCGCCGTTCTCCGCGTGCACCGTCGGCACGGCGCCGAGTTCCAGGCAGCGCTCGAAGCTCGCCACCAGGGTGTCGTCGGCGGCCATGATCGCATTCTTGTAGGCCATGAAATGCTTGAAGCTGTTGACCCCGTGCCGGCTCACCAGCTCGGCCATTTCCTCGCGCACCTGCTCGCTCCACCAGGTGATGGCGACGTGGAAGCCGTAGTCCGACGCCGACTTCTCGGCCCAGCCGCGCCACTGGTGAAAGGCCTCCAGCAGGGACTGCTGCGGGTTGGGAATCACGAAGTCGATGATCGAGGTGGTGCCGCCCGCCAGGCCCGCCGCGGTGCCGCTGAAGAAGTCTTCGCTGGCCACGGTGCCCATGAAGGGCAATTGCATATGGGTGTGAGGATCGATGCCACCGGGCATCAGGTATTGGCCACTGCCATCGAGCACTTCGCAGCCTGCAGGACTGTCCAGATTCTGGCCGATGGCCTTGATCACGCCGTCGGCGCACAACACATCGGCCTTATAACTTTCATCATGGGTAATAACGGTGGCGCCACGGATCAACAGAGACATTCCGAGTTCCTCGCAGGCATGACCGGCTTATGCCGGTTCTAGTGTTCTTGTAATAAGCAGGCTGCGGAATTTTTATTCCTGTCAGCGGTGTCAGGAATAAAAACTAGCTGGTGTTCAATCAATCGGCAAGATTATTTTTTATAAGCATATATCGATATTAAGTGATTGAAATATAAGGTTTTAATTCGTAAATCCGCAAAATGGTGCAGCCTTTCACCATTTTGACGCACTTGACAGGATCGAAATATGAGCAAGATTTCCTATGTGAAATCAGCCGCTTGAAGGAGGCCTGTGGCCCATACGAAAGTTTGAAAAAAGTTTGCGTGCACCAGATTGAGTCCTGAGCCGATGGACAACTTGCCCGGCATTCGGTCTGAGTGAACCGGCAAGTTATCTTGGGCAGGAAGTTGTTCAGAATAAAACTGAAGAAACATCAGTTGTTTACATGGATTTTACCGACTGTGGAGCACCGTCGATGGACAAGCCGGCACGCTTATTGAGTGCCGCCGTCGACAGGATGGCCGGTCGGTAAAAGTCGTCAGTTCTCCGGCCATCGCCGGGCTGGCAGCACGTCTGCCGGCCCGCCCGATGAGCAAAAATAATCAGAAAAAAGTGGAGCGGCCATGCAACAGAACAGATCTCAAGTGACCGAGCGTGCCGGCCTGTACGAGCTGGACGCCGGCAGCGACGTGCTCGACAGCCCCCGTTACAACCACGATATCGCGCCGACCAAGGTCCACGAGCGCACCTGGAACAAATGGCACATCACCGCGCTGTGGGTCGGCATGTCGATCTGCGTGCCGACCTACACCCTGGGCGGTGTGCTCACCGCCTATTTCGGCCTGACCGTGGGCGAGGCGCTGCTGGCGATCCTGCTGGCCAATATCGTGGTACTGGTCCCCCTGACCCTCAACGCCTTTGCCGGCACCAAGTACGGCATTCCGTTCCCGGTGCTGCTGCGTGCGTCCTTCGGCGTCCTCGGTTCCAACGTGCCGTGCCTGATCCGCGCCCTGGTGGCCTGCGGCTGGTTCGGCATCCAGACCATGTTTGGCGGCCTGGCGATCCACCTGTTCCTCGGCTCGATCTTCGAGGGTTGGAAGGCCCTGGGTGGCACCGGGGAGGTGATCGGTTTCATGATCTTCTGGACCCTCAACCTGTGGGTGGTGCTGCGCGGCGCCGAGTCGATCAAGTGGCTGGAAACCCTGTCGGCGCCGCTGCTGGTATTGGTGGGGGCGGGGCTGCTGGTGTGGGCGTTGCCCAACGTGTCATTGAGCGAACTGCTGGCGCAGCCGCCCAAGCGTCCGGAAGGGGCGAGCGTCTACAGCTACTTCTTCGCCGGGCTCACGGCGATGGTTGGTTTCTGGGCCACCCTGTCGCTGAATATCCCGGACTTCAGCCGCTACGCGAAGAGCCAGAAGGACCAGATCCTCGGGCAGATTTTCGGCCTGCCGCTGACCATGTTCCTGTTCGCCGCCCTGGGGGTGGTGATGACCGCCGCCTCGGTGAAACTGGTGGGCGTCACCGTCTCCGACCCGGTGAGCCTGATCGGCCATATCCAGAGCCCCGGCTGGGTGGCCCTGGCCATGGCGCTGATCATCATCGCCACGCTCTCGACCAACACCGCAGCGAATATCGTCTCGCCGACCAACGACTTCCAGAACATCGCGCCCAAGCTGATCGGCCGTACCAAGGCGGTGATCCTCACCGGGCTCGTCGGCCTGGCGCTGATGGCCCACGAACTGCTGAAAAAGCTCGGCCTGCTGGTCTCGGATGTGAGCCTGGAAACTGTGTATTCCAACTGGCTGCTGGGCTATTCCAGTCTGCTGGGGCCCATCGCCGGGATCATGGTGGTGGACTATTTCATCATCCGCAGACAGCAGCTGGACCTGGCCGGGCTGTACCGCGATGACGTGTACCCGGCATGGAACTGGTACGGCTTTATCGCCTTCGGCGTGCCGGTGGCGCTGACCCTGCTGTCCCTGGGCAGCGATGCGTTCAGCTGGTTCTACAGCTACGGCTGGTTCACCGGCTCGGCGCTGGGCGGGATCATTTACTACGGGCTGTGCACGATGGGTCGCCCACAGGTCGTCACCGCCAAAACCCCCATATGAGCACGTCACCTTCACTGTAGGAGCCGGCTTGCCGGCGAAGGCGGCCTTGAACATTGCACTGGGCCCGGGGGGCCCTTCGCCGGCAAGCCGGCTCCTACGGAAAGCCACCGGGATTGCCCGGAAAAACCAGAAAAACAGCCTGAGGAGATCACCATGAACGCTGCCGTCGACGTTCTGCAATCCAGCCACCGGCACATCAACCGCGACCGCTTGTGGCAGTCGCTCATGGAGCTGGCGAAGCTCGGGGCCACGGTCAAGGGCGGGGTCTGTCGCCTGGCCCTGACCGACCTCGACCGCCAGGCCCGCGACCTGTTTGTCCAATGGTGCGAGGAGGCGGGGTGCACGGTCACCGTCGATGGCATTGGCAATATCTTCGCCCGCCGCCCCGGGCGTAACCCGCAGCTGCCGCCGGTGATGACCGGCAGCCATATCGACACCCAGCCCACCGGCGGCAAGTTCGATGGCTGCTTCGGCGTGCTGGCCGGGCTCGAAGTGCTGCGCACCCTCAACGACCTCGGGGTGGAAACCGAGGCGCCGCTGGAAGTGGTGGTGTGGACCAACGAAGAAGGTTCGCGCTTCCCGCCGTGCATGATGGGCTCCGGGGTGTTCGCCGAGAAATTCACCCTGGAGGAAACCCTGGCCAAGACCGATGCCGAGGGCGTGAGCGTCGGCGATGCGCTGAACGCCATCGGCTATGCCGGCAGCCGCCAGGTCAGCGGGCACAAAGTGGGGGCCTACTTCGAAGCCCATATCGAGCAGGGGCCGATCCTCGAGGACGAAAAGAAAACCATCGGCGTGGTGCTCGGCGCCCTCGGCCAGAAATGGTTCGACCTGAAGTTGCGCGGCGTCGAAGCCCACGCCGGCCCGACCCCGATGCACCTGCGCAAGGACGCCCTGGTCGGCGCGGCGGCGGTGGTGGCTGCGGTCAACCGCGCCGCCCTCGGCCATCAACCCCATGCCTGCGGCACCGTGGGCTGTCTGCAGGCCTATCCCGGTTCGCGCAACGTGATCCCCGGCGAGGTGCGCATGACCCTGGACTTCCGGCACCTGGAGCCGGCGCGCCTGGACTCGATGATCGCCGAGGTGCGCCAGGTGATCGACAGCACCTGCGAAGAACATGGCCTGACCTTCGAGATGCAACCGACCGCGGACTTTCCGCCGCTGTATTTCGACACGATCTGTGTCGATGCGGTGCGCGAGGCGGCGCAGGGGTTGGGGCTGAGCCATATGGACATCGTCAGCGGCGCCGGGCACGACGCGATCTTCGTCGCCGAACTGGGGCCGGCGGGGATGATCTTCGTGCCCTGCGAAGGCGGCATCAGCCACAACGAAATCGAAAACGCCGACCCCGACGACCTCGCCGCCGGCTGCGCGGTGTTGCTGCGGGCGATGCTAGCGGCGTCCCAGGCCGTCGCCAAAGGACAACACGTCGCTTGACGACCATCGTCCACCTGTAGGAGCGAGCTTGCTCGCGATAAACCAGAGGGCACCGCATTTCTCCAGGAAGCGGCGCGTTATCGTTGACGGTCATCGCGAGCAAGCTCGCTCCTACAGGTTTGCGGTGGTCGTGAGAACACCACTTCTGTAGCCGCTGCCGCAGGCTGCGATCGCCCGGAACGGGCGCGGCGATCTCAAGGCCGATTGAGGTCCGTCGGGATATAAGGGAACCAAGGCCCTTTGGGCCTTATCGCAGCCTCGCGGTGCTCGGCAGCGGCTACAGGGGGTTGGGGTGATCGGCCATCGCATGCAGCTTGGGATCGTCCACCCGAACCTAAGCTAATTCCTAAAAAGTATTTATATCTTAATTCTTAGATCGATTAGCTTTTAGCGACTTTCCTGTCTCCCAGAAGGTCCGCCCCCATGCGCCTGCCCTTTGCTTTGCGTCGTAGCTTGTCGATCACCGCCCTGGCCGGTCTGGCGCTGGGCATGGCCCTCGATGCCCAGGCCGATACCGACCTGCGTATCGGCTACCAGAAATCCTCGACCCTGCTGGCGGTGCTCAAGGCCCAGGGCACCTTGGAAAAACAACTGGCGGGGCAGGGCGTGAAGATTTCCTGGCATGAATTCACCAGCGGCCTGCCCCTGGCGGAATCGCTGAACGTGGGCAACGTCGACATCAGCGCCGACGTCGCCGACACCGTGCCGGTGTTCGCCCAGGCCGCCGGAGCCCAACTGACCTATTTCGCCACGGAAACTCCATCGCCCGCCGCCCAGTCCATCGTCATTCCCAAGGATTCCACGCTCAAATCCCTGGCCGACCTCAAGGGCAAGCGCGTCGCCGTGACCAAGGCCGCCGGCAGCCATTACCTGCTGATAGCCGCCCTGCGCGAGGCCGGCCTGAGTTTCGCCGATATCCAGCCGGTGTACCTGACCCCGGCCGACGGCCGCGCCGCCCTGGAAACCGCCAAGGTCGATGCCTGGGTCACCTGGGAACCCTTCGTCGCCAGCGCCGAACGCCAGCAGGGCGCGCGGGTGCTGCACGACGGCCAGGGCCTGGCCAGTTACCGGCGTTATTACCTGGCCTCCAACGATTACGCCAAGGCTCACCCGGAAGTGTTGAAGCAGGTGTTCGCCGAGTTGCAGAAGACCGGCACCTGGGTCAAGGCGCACCCGACGGAGGCGGCAAAGTTGCTGGGCCCGCTGTGGGGCAACCTGGACGTGACCACGGTGGAGCTGGCCAACAGTCGTCGCACCTACAAGGTGGAAGCGGTGCAGCCGGACGCCCTGGGCGAGCAACAGAAAATCGCCGATGCCTTCTACCAGGAAAAACTCCTGCCCAAGCCGGTGGATGCCCGCGCGGTGCAGCTGTGGAGCCCGAAGCATTTGTGATTGACCGTTAGATTGCTATCGCCGGCCAGCCGGCTCCTACAGGGATTTGTGTAGGAGCTGGCTTGCCGGCGAACAAGATCACCCCCTTTTTTCTTTTTCACCGCCGGTTACGCCACCCCGGCGTCAGGAGTTCCCGTGTCCGCCGTTCACCCCCAAGCGGCCTTTGCCGTCCCAGCCTCGTCCGCCCCGCAACCGGCCAGTGCCGAGGTGGTGCTGGAGCTGCGCAACCTGACCAAGCACTACGGTCGCGGCTCGTCCGTGCCGCCGGCGGTGGAGCAAGTCAGCCTCAGCGTGCGCCGTGGCGAAGTGCTGTGCCTGATGGGCACCTCCGGCAGCGGCAAATCCACCTTGCTGCGGCACATCAACCGGCTGATCGAGCCCAGCAGCGGCGAGGTATTGATCGACGGCGCGGCGATCAGCCAGCTCTCGGCCAAGGACCTGCGCACCCTGCGTTCGCGGCGCATCGGCATGGTCTTCCAGCACTTCGGCCTGCTGCCCCATCGCAGCGTGCGCGACAACGTCGCCTTGCCCCTGGAACTGCGCGGCGAACCCGAGGCGCTGCGCCAGGCCGCCGCCGATGTGCAGCTGCGGGCCATGGGCCTGGACGGTTGGGGCGATCACTATCCCCATGAGCTGTCTGGCGGCATGCAGCAGCGGGTCGGCCTGGCCCGGGCGCTGGTCAGCGAGCCGGACATCCTGCTGATGGACGAACCCTTCAGCGCCCTCGACCCGACCATCCGCCGCGACCTGCAAAGCCACTTCCTGCGCCTGGTGCGCGAACGCGGCATCACCACCTTGCTGGTGACCCACGACCCGGCGGAAGCCCTGCGCCTGGCCGACCGCATCGCGGTGCTGCGCCAGGGCCATCTGATCCAGCTCGGCAGCCCCGGCGAGTTGCTGGAGCACCCGGCAGACGCCGAGGTGGCGGATTTCTTTCAGGAGCACGGCGCGCGCAGCGACACCCTTGCCGCAGCGCCCGTGGCTTCGGCTAAAACAGCGGCCGCTCCGGCGCCCGTGGCCCCGGGGTTTTCCTTCTGGCAGGCGCTGTTGCTGGGGCCGGCGGCCTTGGCCGCCAGCGGGCATGGCGCCTTGTATTGGCTGGGCTTCGCCCTGGAATTGGCGGCGGCCAGTGCCCTGGGCCAATGGTTGGCCAGCGCCAGTCTCGGTTGGGCTGGGTTGGCGATTATTGGCCTGCTGCTCAGCCGCCTGCTCAGCGTGACCCTGGCCCGCCGTCCGAGCCGCCAGGGCCGTTCCGACTGGCGCCTGCCGTGGCTGGTGCTGCTGTTGTGCCAGGGCCTGGTGCTGTGGCGGGTGGCGGCCGTGGATGCCAGCGGCCCCTGGCTGCAATTTCCCGCCGACCGCCAGGCGCTGCTGAGCACCGCGGCCGCCATCGACCAATTGATCGGTTGGTCCCAGGTCACTTTCGAAAGCACCTTCGTCGGCGTGATAGTCGCCGTGCGCACGGTGATCGAAAGCATCGAAAGCCTGCTGGGCTGGCTGCCCTGGCCCGTGCCGGCGCTGGCCCTGGTGTTGCTGGCCTGGCGCTCGGCCGGCGCGGCGCTGGCCCTGACCAGCGCGGCGGCCTTGCTCTATATCGGCCTGTTCGGTTTCTGGGAACGGACCATCGCCACCCTGGCCCTGGTGGGTTCCTCGGTGCTGCTGTCACTGCTGATCGGCGTGCCCGCCGGCATCCTCCTGGCCAAGCGCGCCCTGGCGCGGCGCCTGCTCACGCCCTTGCTGGACGTGATGCAGACCCTGCCGACCTTCGTGTACCTGATCCCGGCGGTGGCGTTTTTCTCGGTGGGCAAGACCCCGGCGGTGATCGCCACGCTGATCTTCGCCCTGGCGCCGATGATCCGCCTCACCGCCCTGGGGATCCAGGAAGTGCCCAGGACCGCCGTCGAAGCGGCCCTGGCCCATGGCGCCACGCCGTGGCAGATCCTGACCAAGGTCGAGCTGCCCCTGGCCGCCGGCTCGCTGCTGCTGGGGATCAACCAGACCCTGGTGATGAGCCTGTCGATGGTGGTGGTCGCGGCGCTGATCGGCGCCGGCGGCCTGGGCTACGACGTGATGACCGCGCTGCGCAATATCAAGGGCGGCGAGGGCATGTTGGCCGGCGCCGCGATCGTGTTCTGCGCGCTGATTCCCGACCGCATCATTCAAGCGACCCTGCGCCAGCGGGATCGCGCTTTCCATCAGCCATGAGGTGTCTCTTGAACAAGTCGTTTTCCCGTACCCTGGGCGCCGCCGCGCTGCTGTTGGGGTTGTCCCTGCCGGTGCTGGCCAAGGACAAGATCGTCATCGGCGAACAGAACTGGACCGGCGCCATCGCCATCCAGAACATCCTCGGCGAGGTGATCAAAAGCCGCCTCGACGGCGACGTGTCTTATCTGGCCGGTGACATACCGGTACTGTTCGCCGCCGCGGCCAAGGGCGACGGTTCGGTGGATGTGCTGACCGATATCTGGCTGCCTAATCAGTCCGCCGCCTGGGCCAAGTACGTCACCGGCGGCACCCGCTCGCTGGTGCCGAACAAGCAGCCCTACCTCGGGGTCCAGGGCTTCTATATCCCCGGTTACCTGCAAGACAAGTACGGCGTGAAGTCGGTCTACGATCTGCAGAAACCCGAAGTGGCGAAACTCTTCGAACCCCTGGGCGGCGGCAAGGCGCAATTACTGGTGGGCCCGGCGGGCTGGGAGTCGACCTATATCGGCCAGATCAAGGCCAAGGATTTCGGCTTTGCCGACCAATTCGAGTCGGTGTCCACCGAAGCCTCGGTGACCTACGCCAAGCTCGCCGCGGCCTACAAGGCCCAGCGCGGCGTAGTGTTCTACGCCTACACCCCGGACTGGATCTTCTCCGCCTTCGACCTGCGCCGCCTGGACGAGCCGGCGTTCGACGGTTACGCCCAGGACAACAAGAAGGGCGACCCGCTGTACAAGGCCGACGGCTGCTGGAAATTCATCAGCCCGACGGTGGACGCCGACTGGCTGAACAAGAGCAAGATCACCTGCGCCTACCCGGACGCCCGGGTCTATGTCCTGGCCTCCACTTCGCTACAGAAACGCGCGCCACGGATCGCCGCCTTCCTGGAAAACTTCAGCATCGACCCGCAGGTATTGAACGACCTGATCCTCAGGATCGAGAAGGAACAGCAACCGGCGGCGCAAGCGGCCAAGGCCTGGGTCCAGGCCAACCCGGCGATCGTCGATCAATGGCTGGGCGCCAGCGGCGAGAAAGTCGGGGCGGTGCAGTGAGCGAGGAGCGTCGGAACATGAGCGGGATCAAGCAGGCAACCTTCGGCGCGGGCTGTTTCTGGGGCGCGGAAGCCGCGTTCCGGGCGCTGCCGGGGGTGGTGGATACGCGGGTGGGCTACGCGGTTGAGGCGGGCGATGAGTCGTTGCGGATCGAGGTGGTGCAGGTGGATTTCGATCCTCGGGTGTTGGCTTATTCGAGCCTGATCGAGCACTTCTGGGGGCTGCATGATCCGACTTCGGTGGATCGGCAGGGGGAGCATGGAGGGGGGAAATATCGTTCGGCGATCTTCCACACCGACGCCCTGCAGGCCGAACAGGCACGGCAGGCCAAGACGGCCCTGCAAGGCTCCGGCCGTCTCAACAAACCCGTGGCCACGGTGGTGGTGCCGCTGGGGCGGTTTGAGTTGGCGGATGACGCGCACCAGCGGTATTTGGAGAAGAATGGGTTGAGTAGTTGCCATATCTGAGGGTACTGGTCGCGGGGGTCTGCCTCTGTAGGAGCGAGGCTTGCCCGCGATGGCGTCTGTTCTGGCGCTGCATTTTTTGGATGGGGTACATATCCATTCCTGCGGTCACGGCCACTTAGGGTTCCGCCCTTACGGCGGGTCACTTTGGAAGAGCGCCAAAGTAACCAAAGCGCTTTGCCCCACCACTCGGTGCCTCGCCTAGGCTCGGCATACCCTCACTCCGGCATTGATCCGTGGGCCGCCGCCACAGGCCATCCCTGGCCTGGGGCGGCTAACCCGGCATCCTTGCCGGGTTACCCCCGGCTCAATGCCTGCGTTCGGCCATCGTGGTTAACGGGGCCTTCAGATCAAAAGCCAAAGCAAGAGCAAGACGGCGGCCTGCCGGCCGGCCTGGGGCTGAGTCGCTCCCTGTAGCCGCTGCCGAGCCTGCGAGGCTGCGATCGACCCCGAAGGGGGCGCAGGATCTTGAGGTCGCTGAAGGCCTGCGGCCTTATCGCAGCCTTCGGCAGCGGCTACAGGGAGGTGTGTGCTGTGAGGCAGTAGGTTGCGCATCTTCTGTAGGAGCGAGGCTTGCCCGCGATGGCGTCGGTTCTGGCGCTGCATTTTTTGGATGGGGTACATATCCATTCCTGCAGTCACGGCGGCTTAGGGTTCCGCCCTTACGGCGGGTCACTTTTGGCAAACGCCCCAAAAGTAACCAAAAGGTCTCGCCCCACCATTCGGTGCCTCGCTAGTGCTCGGCATGCCCTCACTCCGGTCCTGCTCCGGGGGCCGCCGCAATGGGCCATCCCTGGCCCAGTGCGGCTACCTCGGCATCCCTGCCGAGGTACCCCCTGCGCAAGACCTGCGTTCGGCCTCTGGGAAAGGGGCGGGTAGATCAAGATCAAAAGCCAGAGCCAAAGCCAAAGCCAGAGCCAAAGCTGGAGCTGTAGTGGAAGTGAGAGCAAAAGCGATATTGCGGTTGATGGTGGACGGATGATCGCCGTATCTCCTGTAGCCGCTGCCGCAGGCTGCGATCGGGTGCGAAGCGCCCGTAAAACCAGGCGCTGCGGTATATCAGGCAAACCGTGGATACAGGCTTGGCGTCCCTTCGGGCCGATCGCAGCCTGCGGCAGCGGCTACAGGGATCACCGTTGAATCCAGGCCGGCCGGTAGGCCGCCTCGCGTTGCTTTTGATTGTTTGCCCCATCGGGAGGCCGAGTGGAGGTTCTGCGCAGTGGGCAACTCGGCAGGGATGCCGAGTTAGCCGCCCCAGGCCATGGATGGCCTGTGGCGACGGCACACGGAGCAGGACCGGAGCGAGGGAATCCGAGCCTTAGCGAGGACCGGACGCCAGGGGCAGGGCGTTTTGGTTACTTTGGACTGGGCCGGCTTCCGGACTTTCCAAAGTGACCCGCCGTAAGGGCGGAACCCTAAGTAGCCGTTACCGCAGGAACGGATATGTACACAGGAGGGCCGAGCTTTTTAGAGCCCAGCCTCTGGCGTCAGACGCCAGCTTTCCACCCCCCACCCAACGCCACCACCAACCCCACACTCGCCAACAACTCCCGCGTCTGCAGCGCCTGCAAACCCCGTTGCGCCTGCAACGCCGCGTTCTGCGCCGTCACCACCTCCAGATAACTCACCGCCCCCGCCCGATAACTGTTCATGGCCAAAGTCTGCGTATGCTCGGCGGCATTCACCGCCGCCTGCTGATCCAACGCCTCCTGCCGCAAATCCCGCAACTGCCCCAGGTTGTCCTCCACCTCACGCACCGCTCGCAGCACCTGGCTGCGGTAATGGGCGGCGGCTTCCTCGAATTCGGCGTGGGCCTGGCGTTCGTTGGCGCTCAGGCGGCCGCCGTCGAAGATCGGCAGGTTGACCAAAGGCCCCAGCGCCCAGTAGCGATTGCCCGCCGCCAACAGGTTGCCGCTGCCCTGGGTCTGCCCGCCGAGCAGGCCGGTGAGGCTGAAGTCCGGGTACCAGGCGGCCCGGGCCACGCCTATGTTGGCGTTGGCGGCGAACACCCGGCGTTCGGCGGCGGCGATGTCCGGGCGGCGTTGCAGCAGGGCGCTGGGCAGCTGTTGCGGCACGCCGGGCAGGGTCAGTGCCTGAGTGGCCGCGGGCAGCTGGAACTGGCTGGCCGGTTCGCCCACCAGTTCGCCGATCGCGTGTTCGGTGAGGTTGCGTTGCCCGCGCACTTCGTCCAGCTCGGCCTCGGCGCTGGCCAGCTGGCTTTGCGCGCGGGTCAGGTCCAGCTCCGAGGCGATCTGCCCCTGATAGCGGCTGCGGGTCAGTTGCAGGGCCTGGGCGTAGTCGTCCAGGGACTGGCTGAGAATCGCACGCTGCGCATCCAGGCCATTGAGCTGCACATACAGGCTCGCCAGCTGCTGTTGCAGGCTCAGGCGCGCCACCGCCAGGTCGTCGGCCGAGGCTTCGGCCTGGGCATCGCCGGCGGCCACCTGGTTGCGAATCCGCCCCCACAGGTCCGGGTCGAAGCTCAGGGCAAAACCGGCGGTGTTGCTGTTGTACACCGAAGGCTGGCTGCTGCCGCGCAACGGCCGGTGGTCCGACTGGCGTTGGCGCAGCGACTGGCCGCTGGCGCTGATCTGCGGGAACAGCCCGGCATGCAGCTGGCTGGCATAGGCCTGGGCCGCGTCGAAGTGCGCCAGCGCCGCCGCCAGGTCCGGGTTGGCCTTGAGCAGGCGCTGTTGCAGGTCATCCAGGCGCGGGTCCTGGTACAGCAGCCACCACTGGCTGGCCAGTTGATCCGCCGGTTGTGCCGGATGCCAGGGCCCGTCGCTGGTCTGTTCGCGGTAGTGGGCCGGCAGCTCCACGGTGGGCACCTGGTAGCCGGGCGCCAGGGAGCAGCCTTGCAAGGCCAGCAACAGCAACACAGCAAGCGGTTCAAGCCTTGGGCGCATGCTCACCTCCGGCGTCGGCCAGTTGCACCAGGTCGCCTTCGCGCAGGGCGTCGGGCGGGTTGTCGATGACCCGGTCGGCGGCTTGCAGGCCCTGGTCGATCACCAGCCGCGCGCCGAGGTCGAGGCCGATATGGATGTCCCGCAGGTGCACGTGATTGTGCTCGTCCAGCAGCGCCACCTGGGTGCCCTGGGCGCGGAAGATCAGGGCGCTGGCCGGGATGCTCACGCCCCGGGTGTCGGCGGGCAGGGCCAGCGCGGCCTCGGCATAGTCGCCGGGCAGCAGCGCGCCGTCGGGGTTGTCGGCGACGAACTGGGCGAGCAGGGTGCCGGAGCGCTGGTCGATGGCGGTGGAGTCGCCGATCAGTCGCGCACTGAAGTGCTGGCCGGGGTGTTCCGGCACCGTCAGCTCGGCTGTAAGGCCAGGGCGGATCACGCTGGCGTAGTTCTGCGGCACCGGCACGTAGAGCCGCAGCTTGTGGGTGTCGGCCAGGTCGAACAGCTGCGGGTCGCTGTCGTTGTCGGCCTTGATCAACTGGCCGATATCGGTGTGGCGCGCGGTGATGGTGCCGGCGAAGGGCGCGCGGATGGTCTTGTAGTCCTCCAGGGCCGAGAGCCGCGCGTAATCGGCAGCGGCCGCTTCGGCATTGGCCTTGGCGGCCGCGGCGTTGGAGGTTTTTTCATCGGCTTCCTGGCGCGACACCGAGTGGCTGGCCACGAGATTTTGCCAGCGCACGGCGGTGGTCTGCGCCAGCCGCGCATTGGCCTGTTCCTGTACCAGCCGGGCATGGGCCTGTGCCACTTGCTGGTCGAGGTCGGGGCTGTCGATTTCGGCGAGGACTTGCCCGGCCTGGACCTTGGCGCCGATGTCGCTGTTCCAGCTTTTCAGGTAGCCGCTGACCCGGGCGTGGATCGGCGCCTTGCTCCAGGCTTCCAGGTGCGCCGGCAGGCGCAGGGTGTCGCCCTGGCGGTTCTGCTGCGGCTGCAACACCAGCACCTGGGGCACGGCGGCGGTTTCGGTCCAGGCGGCCACCGCGCGTTCATGGCGGGTGCGCGCGGCCAGACCGTTGGCCACCAGCAGGGCGGCCAGGGTCAGGCCGCCGATGCCGAGCCACAGCAGGCGTTTGCGCGAGGGGGTGTGTTCAGGCGACATGGGTACTTTCTCCAGCGACAGCGCGAGTGGGGTGACGCCCGTGGACCAGGCTGAATACCACGGGAACGAAGAGCAGGGTGGCGGTGGTGGCGAGGATCAGGCCGCCGATCACGGCGCGGCCCAGGGGCGCGTTCTGCTCCTCCGACAGGGCCAGGGGCAGCATGCCGATGATCATCGCCAGGGCGGTCATGCACACCGGGCGAAAGCGGGTATAGCCGGCCTCCAGCGCGGCCTTCAGGGCATCGCCGTGTTCCGCCAGGCGTTCGCGGCAGAAGCTCACCACCAGGATCGAGTTGGCCGTGGCCACGCCCATGCAGAGGATGGCCCCGGTCAGCGCCGGCACCGACAGCGAGGTGCCGCTGAGGAACAGCATCCACACGATCCCGGCCAGGGCCGCCGGCAGCGCGGTGATGATCACGAACGGGTCGAGCCAGGACTGGAAGTTGACCACGATCAGCAGGTAGATCAGCACCACCGCGCCCAGCAGGCCCAGGCTCAGGCCGCTGAAGGCTTCATGCAGGGCGTCGATCTGCCCGTGCAGGCTGATGGTCGCGCCCTTGGGCCGCAGCGCCTGGCTGTCGTCGAGGACGTGCTGGATATCCCGGGCCACGCCGCCCAGGTCGCGGCCCTGGACGTTGGCGTAGAGGTCCAGGGTCGGCTGGATGTTGTAGTGGGTGACCACCGCCGGGCTGTCCACCCGCGAGATGCTCGCCAGGCCGCCGAGGATCTGCGACTGGCCGTTGCTGCCGGTCACCGGCAGCGCTTCCAGGGATGGCAGGCTGTCCAGGCGGTACTGCGGGGTGGCGGCGACGATGGAGTAGGACACGCCGTTCTGCGGGTTGAGCCAGAAGGTCGGCGCCACCTGGGAACTGCCGGCCAAGGAGGCCACCATGCTGTTGGTCACGTCGCGCTCGGTGATGCCCAGGCCATTGGCCCGCAAGCGGTCGACCTTGACCGCCAGCGAGGGGTAGCCGGTGGACTGCTGGATGCGCAGGTCGGCGATGCCCGGCACATGTTGCAGGCGCCGTTGCAGCTCCAGGGCATAGGCGCGGTTGGCGGCGCCGTCGGGCCCGGAGATTTTCACGTCCAGCGGCGCCGGCGCGCCGAAGTTGAGGATCTGGCTGCTGATGTCCGCCGGCAGGAAGGCGAACTGGCTGCCGGGAAAACTTTCCGGCAGGGCTTCGCGCAACTGCTTCACGTAGTCGGCGGTCGGCGCGTGGCCGGGCTTGAGGGTGACCTGGATATCGCCATCCTGCGGGCCGATGGTGCCGCTGCTGCTGTAGGCCATGTCGATGCCGCTCAGGGGGATGCCGATATTGTCGATCACGCTGTCCAGCTGCTCCGGCGGAATCACCTCGCGAATCCGCGCCTCGATGCGGTCGAAGGCCGCCGCGCTTTCCTCGATCCGCGTGCCCAGGGGCAGGCGCACATGCAGGGCCAGGGCGCCGGCGTCGGTGGCCGGGAAGAAGTCCTGGCCGAGGCTCGGCAGCAAGGCGAAGGAGGCCAGCACGCAGGCGAGGAAACCCAGCAGGAAGCGCTTGCGGTGGGCCAGGGCCAGGGTCAGCAGGCCGTGGTAGGTGTCACGGACATTGGAGAAGCGCCGCTCGAACCCCTGCTGGAACCCCAGCAGCCCGCGCACCAGGGCATGCCGCGGCGGGGCGTGCTGCTCGCCTTCGTGGTGGTTGATGAATTCGTCTTCCGGGTGATGCCCCGGGCCTGCTTCCGGCACATGGGGCTTGAGCAGGTACATGGCCAGGGTCGGCACCAGGGTCCGCGAGAGGATGAACGAGCTGGCCATGGCGAAGATCACCGCCAGCGCCATGGGCCGGAACAGGTAACCGGCGATGCCCTGCAACAGGAACATCGGCACGAAGACGATGCAGATGCACAACAGCGAGACGAAGGCCGGGCCGACAATCTGTTTGGCGCCGTCGAGGATCGCGGTCTTCACCGCCTTGCCCTGTTCCAGGTGCCAATTGATGTTCTCGATGGTCACCGTGGCATCGTCCACCAGGATCCCCACCGCCAGCGCCAGCCCACCCAGGGTCATGACGTTGAGGGTCTGGCCACTGGCGGCGAGCAGGGCGATGGCCGCGAGCACCGCCAGAGGGATCGAGGCGGCGATGATCAGGGTCGAGCGCCAGCTACCGAGGAACAGCAGGATCATCGCGCTGGTCAGCAGCGCGGCGATGATGCCTTCCCGGGCCACGCTGCCCACCGATTGCTTGACGAACACCGAGGCGTCGCCCAGCAGCGAAGTCTTCAGCGCCGGCGGCAGGGTTTCGTCGATGCGCGGCAGCATCTGGCGGATGCCGTCGACGATCGACAGGGTGGAAATATTGCCGTTCTTCAGCGCCGGCATCAGCACCGCGCGGTGGCCGTCGACCCGCACGATATTGCTCTGCGGCGGCGAGCCGTCGCGCACATGGGCCACCTGGCCGATGGTGATCAGCGCGCCGTCGACGGTCTTGATCGGCAGGTCGTTGAGCTCGTCGATGGCGGTCGGGCTGTTGTTCAGCAGCACCGTGTACTCACTGGCGCCGAGCTTGGCGGTGCCCACCGGGATGATCTGATTCTGCGCCGCCAGGGCGTTACCCACGTCCTGCGCCGACAGGCCCTTGGCGGCCAGCGCCTGCGGGTCCAGGTCGAGGGTGATCTGCCGCTGCTTGCCGCCCATGGGCGTCGGCATCGCCAGCCCCGGCACCGAGCTCAGGGGCAGGCGGATATTGTTCTGCACCAGGTCGCGGATCTTCGCCTCCGACAGGGTCGGGCTGGAGAAGGCCATCTGCAGGATCGGCACCGTCGAGGCGCTGTAGTTGAGGATCAGCGGCGGGGTGATGCCCGGTGGCATCTGCTTGAGCACGGTTTGCGACACCGCCGTGACCTGGGCGTTGGCGGTGCGGATATCCACCCCCGGCTGGAAGAAGATCTTGACGATGCCCATGCCCGGCAAGGATTGCGACTCGATGTGCTCGATGTCGTTGACCGTGGTGCTCAGGGAGCGCTCGTAGGTGTAGATCACCCGCCCGGCCATGGCGTCCGGCGACAGCCCGGTGTACTGCCAGACCACCGCCACCACCGGAATGCCGATATCGGGGAACACATCGGTGGGCGTACGCAGGGCCGCCAGCGGCCCGATGATGCAGATAAAAATCGCCAGCACGATAAACGTGTAGGGCTTGAGCAGAGCGGTCTTGACCAGCCCGAGCATGGGGTGGACCTCCGAGGCGGAAACAAAGCTCGGCAGTCTCCAGCGACCCACCTAACACGCGGCTTTCAGCCAGGTGAAGGAAGTTTTAGGTAAGGCCTGAATTTCCTTTCACGGGGATTCATTTGTCCTCTGCCCGGGGCCTCGACAAGCTGGATGGCAATCCGGCGCGACTGCGTTTTTCGCTTCGCCCTGTGTCGATTTTTTTACTGCCGAGGTACCTGCCATGAATGCCAAACCCCTGCTGCTGATTCCCGCCCTGAGCCTGGTGCTGCTGTTGTCCGCCTGCGCCGGCCCGATGCCCCAGCCCGACCCCAAGGAAGCCTGGATCAGCCTCGAAGAAGAGGGCCCCAGCGACCTGCTGGCCGAGCGGGTCGACGGCAAGAACGTCGACGACGGCCGCTACTTCGAAGTCCAACCCGGCGCCCACCGCCTGGATGTGACCCTGTTCGAAGAAGTCGGCGGCGACTCCAACCAGGTCGACTGCCACGGGCATGTGAGCTACCCGAACTTCCAGGCAGGGGAGCATTACAAGTTGGTGGAATCAACCTTGGGCACCGAGGTGAGGGCGCGGTTGTTTGATGCCCAGGGGAAGCAGGTGGCGAGTGCGCATGGGTTTGAGTGTATGCCGGGGTGATAGGGCTGTCGGCGTTGCTCAATCCAGGAAATTTCGCTCAATAGAAAGAGAAGCGGCTGACTGCACGTTGATTGAGGGCCGCCTGATGATGGTGGACTACATCCTTCAGGCAGGACCCATTTTATGAATCAAGCACTGCCATCCACCGATGCGGCCTTCAACGAAGTGGCGCAAATGATCGCCGCCGCGCGCCAACGGGCGATGCGGGCGGTGAACACTGAACTGGTGGAGCTGTATTGGCAGGTCGGTGCCTATATCAGTCGCAAGATCCAGGCGGCGGAGTGGGGCGATGGAGTGGTTCAGCAACTGGCGGATTATCTTGCGCGGCAGCAGCCGGGGTTGCGGGGTTTTACCCGGCGTAACCTGTTCCGCATGCGGCAGTTCTATGAGGTTTATCGAGGCGAGGAGAAAGTGTCAGCACTGCTGACACAATTACCCTGGACCCAGAACCTGATCATTCTTGCGCAAGGCAAGCGGCCAGAAGAGCGCGAGTTTTATCTGCGCATGACGATCCAGGAACAATGGTCAACCCGGGAACTGGAGCGCCAGATCAAGTCGGCCCTCTTTGAGCGTTCACTGACCCAACCGGCAAAAGTCTCGACAGCGTTGAGACAATTGCATCCCGAGGCGTTGAGGGTGTTCAAGGACGCCTATGTGGTGGAGTTTCTCGACCTGGCCCAGGGGCATAGCGAAGCCGACCTGCACAGTGGGTTAGTGCAGCAACTGAAAGACTTTCTGATCGAAATGGGGCAGGACTTCTGTTTTGTCGCTTCACGCTACCCATTGCAGGTCGGCGGGCGCGATTTTGTACTGGATCTACTGTTGTTCCATCGAGGCTTGAATTGCCTGGTGGCCATTGAACTCAAGGTCGGGCGCTTCGAGCCGGAACACCTGGGCAAGCTGGATTTCTATCTGGAGGCGCTGGACCGCCAGGTGCGTAAACCCCATGAGAACCCGGCCTTGGGTGTGTTGCTCTGTGCCAGCAAGGACGACGAGGTGGTCGAGTACGCTCTCAACCGCTCACTCTCACCCGCATTGATCGCCGAGTATCAGACACAACTGCCAGACAAGAAGCTGCTGCAGGCCAAGCTGCATGAGTTGTATGCCCATCAACTTAACGATGGGCTTGAGCCTGCGCCAACCGAAGAAAAACTTAACGCTGTGTTTGGGGTTAGTTAGTTACTACAAACCTAGTTTTCGAGGGTGGGGCTGTTTTTATAGTGCTTGGCTATCTCTAGCCAAATGTATTTGTATCTGAACTCAAGCCAGCGAATGAGTAATTTATCTTTCTTTTGTCTGAAGTAACTTTCGTTTCTGGCTTTCAACGTTCTTTTTATGTCCTTTTCCAGATTTTCCAGATTGAAAGCCGACCATATCATGGGGATTACGGTTTCAAGGTTTGTATGGCAGACAGGTGCTACTTCATGATAGAGAATTCTCTTGATTTCCTCTGGGTCGTAGGCTTCTGTCTGGCGTGCAATGGCTTCATAGTCAACTTCAGTGTCAACAAATGCATCGGACAATGCCCAGTAGACATAAGAGCGTTCTTCGTCGGTCATTGCACGTCCCATGTCAGGAACTCCTCCAACTCATCGTCAAGACTGTCTGCTGCGTACTCACCCAGGATGCCTCCCGCAATGCTACCTGCGATCACAACTGCAATAGCGCAAACTGGGGCGCCGGGCCCACACAACATTGATACGCTCAGGCCTGCCAAGGCTCCGCCTGTGGCGCCACTACCCAAGATGATTCCTTGGCGTCCGGTTTCCTTGGCTTTGTTATCAGCTTTGTAAATCTCCGAAGCTGCAAAGGCTGCGGTCACGATCCAGGCAACTTTTCCTGTCACCTTCATCGTCTTGGTGCCTCGAGTAACCTTTGCATTATCCACGCCAGACTTTTTCAGAATCAGGTAATGGACTTTGGACTTCTCTGCGTCGGTTAAAAGGTCAAATTTTTTCTTGTAAAGTGAGTGAGCGTACTTGTCCAGGGTCGTTTGCAGTGTGGGCCCGTTGAGCTTGATATATTCTGCTACAGCGACACCTTGGGCTGATGTGAACTTTCGATGCTCATTCATGATGTTGTTACGCATTTCTTGGCAATAGGCGACACCGTCTTTGGCCGTGACGTTGCCTGCCAGCACTTCGGCTTCAACTAGTCGAGACATTTCCTTAATTTTACTTTGGTACTTCGCTCGAGTATTGGCATCTTTGATTGCATCAGTAGCAAAGCGTGCAGCAGCACCTTCCATTCCAGCAATCGCCATTTCCAAAGGTGAGCTATGTAGATCATGCTCTCTTTTTATAATGTAGCTGCCTGTAATGAGCATCGGTTCCGTCACGACTGGGTCCTTATCTCTGAATCTTGCTGAGAATGCTATCGAGGATTGAGACACTCTCTGAAGCGTCTTCAGTACCGTAATCAATCGCTGTGCAGGCCTTGCCTGTCGGGTTTGAAAATTTCACGGTGTTTTTTGCATCAAACACGCCTTGCATCACCGATCCATCTTCGAAGTGTGCAACACAGGAAAGCCCTTCATAGCTCTCGGTGGCCGGAATCTTAAAGCCAATCCAATTCCCGGGAATGGTCATGGGGGTAGGAGAGGTGAACGGTGCCGGCGTATGCAAATCTCCGATAATTATCGTGCCAGAGCCGCCTATTACGATGTTGCCATGAGTGCCGCCGGTATCGATGGTTGCAGCATTCTTGCCGTTGATGAAGACCGTTGAGGCCAAACCCGTCGACAGGGTACTGCCACAGGTACAAGTATCGTCCTGGCGTGCAGCTGGAAGCCCGTCGAAGAAAACGTTTGGGGAGCCTGTCGCTATTGGGTTGGTGCCGTGCCCTGGGATCGGGCAGCTGGTTGGGTCGGTTTGGCGTGCGGCTGGTTTCGCCATAATGACCTCCTGTCAATAAATCCTTGTTGGGGGCAATAACCTAACAGAGATCTTGCAGGCGTTGGGCAACCGTGGCGTTGTTTGCTCTGGATGGGGTGCTTTTATCGGCCCGGGAAAAGATCCCCGAATTATTTTTCCACCCCCCCGTCACAAACCGCCAGGCTGGCCCGTCATGTCGGTGTATCCCTCAATTAATGGAGCCACCCCATGTCATCCAGCCACCCAACCCAAGCCGTCAACCTGCTGCAAACCATTCCCGAGATCTTCGAAAGCCTGGGCCAGGTCCACGGCCTGATCGATGCCCACGGCCTGGACCGCAAGCTGCACCACCTGGTGGTGTTGCGCGCCTCGCAGATCAATCAGTGCGGCTTCTGCGTGAAGATGCACACCCGCGAGGCCCGTGAAGATGGTGAAAGCAACGAGCGCCTGGACCGCCTGGTGGTCTGGCGCCATGTCAGCGACTTCAACGCCGCCGAGCGCGCCGCCCTGGCCTGGACCGAAGCCCTCACCGTGCTGCGCGAAGACACCGACTTCGGCCCGCTGCGCGCCGCCCTGCGCGAACATTTCAGCGAAGCGCAGATCGCCGCCTTGACGGCCGATATCGGCATGATCAACCTGTGGAATCGCTTGCAGGTGTCGAGGCACTGAGGATGGATCGAATCGATGAAACGACGGTGTTCGAAAGCCGTCGCAGCTTCCTGCTGGGCCTGGCCTACCGCCTCCTGGGCTCGCGCGCCGAGGCCGAGGACGTGGTGCAGGACCTGTTCATCAAATGGCTGGAGGCCGACAAGGCCTCCATCGCCACCCCGGCCGCCTGGCTGACCACCGCCTGCACCCGGCACTGCATCGACCTGCTGCGCTCGGCCCAGCGCTCGCGGCTGGACTACGTCGGCACCTGGCTGCCGGAACCGATCCACACCCTGCACCACGACTCCCCCGAACACAGCCATGAACTGGCCTCGTCGCTGTCCACCGCCTTCCTGCTGCTGCTCGAACGCCTGACCCCCAAGGAACGCGCCGCCTACCTGCTGTACGACATCTTCGACCTGGACTACCCCCAAGTCGCGCAAACCCTCGGCGTCCAGGAAGCCACCTGCCGCAAACTGGTGTCCCGCGCCAAAGCCAGCCTGGGCAACACCCAGGCCCGTTACCAGCCAGACCCTTCGCGCCAGGAACAACTGCTGAGCGCCTTCCACAGCGCCATCACCAGCGGCTCGACCCAAGGCCTGGCCGCCATGCTCTCCGAAGACGTCGAGCTGTGCGCGGATGGAGGCGGCAAAGCCAGCGCCATTCGCGAGACCTTGTATGGGCTGGAAGCGGTGTTGGCGTTTGTGGGGGAGTCTTTGAGCAGGTACTGGCGGGAGTATCAGTGGCAGGAGGTGGAGATTAATGGTGGGCGTGGGGTGGTGTTGCGGGGGGAGGGGGAGGTGGTTGCAGTGGTGAGTTTTGGGTATGACGCAGAGGGGCGGGTGAATAGGGTTTTTATTGTGCGGAATCCGGATAAGTTGGTGGGGGTGGGGGAGGGGAGTGGTTCGTTGGTGTGATGCTTATATCACGCCGCCCTGAGTGCTACGGATCAATAGGTCGCCAATGCCGATCAGCTAACTGAAGGTGATCCACTGTAGGAGAGAGCTTGCTCGCGATGGTCGTTAACGATACCGGTGTGTTGATTGGATAAACGCGGCGCTCTCTAGTCCATCGCGGCAGTCGAGTGTCGACCGGTTCCAGCCAAAGCGACCAAGTAGGCGATCAAGTAAGCGACCATGTAGCCCGACTGCCGTAGGTCATGGACGGTGAGTGAGCCTGCTTGCCAGATACAGCCTTATCTAGCACTTGCGTTCGACTCAATCGTCCGGTATCTGCTTTACCCACTAAAAGGGCATTGCAGTTTGATATCAGCTCTGAATCAGCAAACAGGGAGAAATACTAATGGCCGTATGGCTGGTCCGGGCGGGCTCCGCAGGGGAATTCGAAGACAAGTTCATCAGCGAGCGCCGCGTCTATGTGACGTGGGATGGGCTGGATGTGAATTTGAGTGCGTTCAAGCAACGCGACCAGATACAGACCGAACTGGCAGCACGCTATCCAGATGCCAAACCCAGAACACTGCAAAACTGGAGCAGCCAGATTTGGCCTTTCGCTCAGCGCATGCAGGCGGGGGATCTGGTCGTGTTGCCACTTAAAACCCAACCGGTGGTGTATATCGGCAAGCTGGTCGGCGATTATCAATTTGCCCTTGGCGGTCCCGATCCATTTTTCCACTGGCGAGCCGTTGAGTGGATTGGCGAAGCAATTCCCCGCTCCAACTTCTCCCAGGACCTGCTCTACAGTTTCGGCGCGTTCATGACCATTTGCCGAATCCAGCGTAATAACGCCGAAGAGCGCATTCGCTCTATGCATAGAAATGGCTGGCAGCCCGAGACCTTGCAGCAATTGGTCTGTGATACGGCTACTGCCTCTGATGAAGTGGCTGTCGAGGAAGCCGAAACCGATCTGGAACGCACCGGCAAAGACCATATCGTCCGGCTGATCGAACGACGCTTTAAAGGTCATCGCCTTACCACCCTAGTAGCAGCAATTTTGCGAGCCCAAGGTTTCAGCGTTTGGCAGAGCCCAGAGGGCGCCGATGGTGGTGTTGATGTGCTGGCCAGTAACGGCGTGATGGGCTTTGGCGGGCAGGCGATTTGTGTTGAGGTGAAGTCAGGTACCGGCTTAGTGGATCGCCCCACCGTCGACAAGCTGCTGGGGGCGATGAGTAAGTTCAATGCCAGCCAGGGACTTTTCGTGGCATGGGGTGGGTATCGCGGGAATGTGCAGAAGGAATTGGCGTCCAGCTTCTTCCGCCTGAGGCTGTGGAACCAGGACGATCTGCTCGATCAGCTATTTATGTACTACGACCGGCTGGATGAGAGCATCAAGTCGGAGCTGCCGCTTAAGCGGATTTGGACGGCGGCGCTGACGGAGGATATTTGAGATTTTAGTGAGGTGGGCGCCATCGCTGATTGGACAGTTCCCCCCCCTGTGGGTGTCTAGAGTTAGCACACACATCTGATTGATCAAAATTAACCTCCGTTGAGCAAGGAGGCTGCCATACCGTCTAGTCGCTTTTTCACCTTTTCCCACTGCGGCATCACCTGCTGCATTAGCCGATAAAAGCGTTCGCTGTGGTTATGCTCCGCGATATGGCAAAGCTCATGCAAAATTACGTAGTCAATGCACTCACGGGACGCCTTGACTAGGTGGGAGTTGAGCGTAATGCGCCCGGCGGGGGAGCAACTGCCCCACTGCGTTTGCATGCTGAGGATGCGCAGTGGTGGCTTGCCAGAAACCCAAAGGGCTTGCTGCAAAACTGCCTCTAAACGTCGATCAAAAACCTCGCGGGCGTGGGCTTTATACCAAGCGTGTAATAGTTCGCGTACCTTTCCAGGCGACTTCACCCGGACAGATACCTCCAACTTGCCACGCAATAGACGCACCTGTTGAAGCTCATCAGGAGACTCCACGACCTTAAGCACATATTGCTTGCCCAAATAGTAGTGGCTTTCTCCACTGATGTACTGCCGCGGGCGGACATGTGTGAGCTGAGCTCGGAACTCACGAAGCTGCTGATAAATCCAACGGCCGCGCCGCTTCAGTGCAGCCAATACTTGTTCATCACTGGCACTGGTCGGAGCACTGACCCGCACGCGGCAATCTGGATCGACCTTGATCAGAATGCGCGGAACCTCGCGCGCCCGTTGCGCGCGTTCAACCTGTATCAACTCATCGGCATAGTGAAAGCTCAGCCAACGTTGTACTGGTGGATCAGGCGAAGCATTCGTAACGATGGGGGTACTCATATACCAGACAAGCCTACCCGCGCAATTTGCACCACCCATTCAACGATAGCCTTTGCTTGATCCATGCCGGCCCCCACTGCCTTACACTCTTTGAAGAGCAGCGGTAACAGCTTCTTGCGAATATCGCTTTCAATGTTCTGTGGGTTGATTGAATGTTCGGCCACAGAGGTCATGACCATTTCATCTAAGCTAAAAGCCAGGCTCACCCAATGCTCCTGTATCTGTTCATCGGCTGAGATCAGGGCTTCTGGAAGGCTCTTCTTAAAAATACCAAAGTAAGCCTGGGCATGGCGGTTCCCCGTCAATACGTCCGGTAGTTCATCTAGTTTGCGTGCCTGTACCTGTTGCTCAAACTCGTGGAATAGCAAGTACTGCTTGAGTGGGTGATCGAAGAGCTTTGTGGCATCTTCAATGGCCTGGCGCAGCAGTTTAGAAAATGCTTCTTGGGCATAGGGGTCGTCACGAAGATCCTGCTCAATCATCTTGCTTACGCGAGTTTTGATGATGTCGGTTTCGTTGCGCGTTTTGTCCTCACTCCACTGCTCAGGCTTTTGTTGCCCCATCTTACTGACTTCATAAACTCCGCCTGGTTCTTTCACCTCCACCCCAACCACATGTTTATCCAGCAACTTGCGCACCTGTTCGGCGTACTGGTCATAGCTTACCGTCTCACCGGCATCCTGTTTGGCCAGCTGGCCTAGGCTGGAGAATTGCTTGAGCGCTTCCTTGTAGTTAGCACGGTCAGCGTCACTAAAACTGGTGTCCTCGAAGAAAGAGGCTGATTGCAGTGCAACCTTCAGACAACTGGCGAACTCGGTTAGCGCCTCATAGAAGTCCTCACGAACTTTGAGATTTATATCCACCAACTCACCGTCCTGCTCTTGCAATCTGGGTATCAGTACCTGGCGCAACTGTTCGATGTCACTTTTGTTTTTCACGTCGGCAAAAATCGCCCAGAGCCTCTTGTGCAGTTGAGGTAATCGTTTGTATTCGCTGCTCATCTGACTATAGAGGCCAGCGATGTCATTGATGTCATAGCCGCCCTGAGTACGTGAAGCCAAGTCCTGATATTTTTGAATCGTGGTATCCAATTCTGAAAGAATGCCGCGATAGTCAATCAGCAGGCCGAATTTCTTCAGGGGGTGCAAACGATTGACCCGAGCAATGGCCTGAATCAGGTTGTGCTCCTTAAGTGCCTTGTCAATGTAGAGTACAGTGTTTTTCGGCTCATCAAACCCCGTCAGCAGCTTGTCCACCACAATCAAAAGTTTAAGTGAGTCATCTTTGTCGAAGCGCTCGATCACCTGCTTGGTATAGACCTGCTCATCTACGCTCCCAACGTTGTTCTTCCACCACTGGGCTACCTCCGGCGAGATCGCTTCATCTACCTCGGTGTTGCCCTCGCGGCTATCCGGGGGGCTCATCACTACAGCGCTTTCAAAAAGCCCCGTTTCATCCAGATACTGTTTGTACTTGATTGCCGACGCCTTACTGTCACAGGCCAACTGCCCTTTGAGGCCTTCATCAATGTTTTTCACGAAGTGGTTGGCGATATCAAGTGCTATCAAGCGAATTCGATCATCGGTGCTGTAGATCTGTCCTTTCTTGGCGAATTTGCGTTTTAGATCGGCCTTTTGTTGTTCGCTCAACCCTTCAGTGATGCGCTCGAACCAGCTGTCGATGGCGCGAGCGTTTACATCCAAGTCAGGGATGCGCTCTTCATAGAGCAATGGCGTCACCGCCTGATCTTCCACCGCTCGCTGCATGGTGTAAGCGTGCACGATGGGGCCAAATTTGTTTGTAGTCTTATCGTCCTTAAGTAGCGGCGTACCGGTAAACGCCACGAAGGCAGCATTGGGCAGAGCCCGCTTCATGCGTATATGGTTTTCACCACCCTGGCTGCGATGACCTTCATCAATCAGTACGATGATCTCGGCACTGGTATTGATGCACTGTGGCAGTTTGGTAGCGCTGTTGAACTTCTGAATCAGCGAAAAAATGATGCGTTCCTTACCCTTGCCTATCTGCTCGGCTAAGCGCGTGCCGGAAGTAGCCATGGCAGCTTCGCGATCCTTCTTTCCTGCCAGTTCACCGCCCGAGGCGAAGGTCTTACTCAACTGATGCTCCAGATCAACCCGGTCGGTGACGACTATGATGCGGCATTGCTTGAGCGAATCATGCAGGATTAGCGCCTTGCTCAGAAAAACCATGGTGAATGACTTACCCGATCCGGTGGTATGCCAGATAACACCACCCTCGCGGCCTCCATCCTTGCGCTTGTGGTTGATCCGTTCGATCAGTCGCTTGATGCCAAAAAACTGCTGATAGCGGGCAACTATCTTTCCGGCCTTCTTATCGAACAGAGTGAAGTAACGGGTTATCTCTAGCAGCCTGGTGGGGGATAGTAGGCTGATAAGCAACTGATCCTGGCCGGTCAGCGCTAGCTCTCCGCCAGCGATCAGGGTGTCATACCAGTCCAGATCACGGGGAGGGCGATGATTGAAAATAGAGGCCTTTTGCGTGGCGCTCAGCATACGGTTTTTCAGTGCATGCGACTCTGTGGTGGGGATGTCTTCCTCGCGCCAAGCCGCCCAGAATTTCGCGGGCGTACTGCATGTGGCATAGCGTCCTTCGCTGCCATTGATCGACAGCAGTAATTGGCTGTACGCGAATAGTCTTGGGATTTCGTCGTGACGCTGGTTGCGCAAGCTTTGCGATATGCCTTCGTCAATGGTCGGGCCTTTTTGCGCATTACTGTTGGGGCGCTTAGCCTCGATCACCGCTAGTGGTATGCCATTGACGAAACAAACAATATCTGGCCTCCGTGACTCCACACCACCACTGCGTTGCACCCGGAACTCTTCGGTGAAGATGAAGCTGTTATTTGCGGGGTTGCTCCAGTCGATCAGGGCCACAGTGGGGTTGGCTCTTTTCCCATTTACGAACTCTGTTACCGAGATGCCATACAGGAAGTGGTTGTACAGCCGCTCGTTGGCAGCCTGTAGGCCTTCGTTAAGCGCCGGGCTGCACACTTCACTGATCAGGTTGTCGATGGCCTTATCCGATAGTGGATATTCACTCCCGCCAAACAAGAAGCGCCGCCTACTCAGTTGCTCGCGCAGTACGTCACGCAAAACCACCTCGTCGCTCTTACCGCTCCGTGCGGCCAAAGCTTGTTCGGGTGAGATGAATTGCCAACCGAGGTTGCACAGCAGAGCGAGAGCTGGAACTTTCGCGCTGTATTCTTCTTGAAATTTGGGGTTCACGGAGCAATTCCTTCTTTTTCCGAGATTCGCGCATTGGCGATTCGCGATCGATCAACGTTTCTTTCTTTCATTGTTCAAACGACTTTCCAGGCGCGCGAGCTCTGCCAGCTCATCCGTATCGGCCGCTTGTGCCTCGGCACTTCGGCGATGTTGATCGAACGTCTCATAACGCTCATGGGCCACTTGCTTCATTTTTTCGTGGCTGATGCTGCCAGCTGTCTGCAGCAATGGCTGTTCGTTGAAGGCCATGAAACTGTCGATGTACTGTCTCCAGTCTGCCAGTTGTAGGTGCTTACGTTGTTCAGCACGCAGTTCAGCAAAATCTAGGAACATACCGACCAGACGATTGAGCTGATCCAACTCCTCGGCATTCAGATAGTTTTTGGCTACTACCACATCGGCCTTGCGTACCCGGTCACCATTGAAACTGAGCAGGTTCATGTTTGGTGCGTTGGCATCGGCACGGCACACGATTAGCTCCGCTGCGGTGAGGCCAGTAACGGCGAAAAACAGTTTGTTCTGTACCTCAGCAAACAGTCGCGCGGTGTCCTGCTCATTGGCGCGGTAATCCTCGGCGAGGGTAAATAGGTCTCGTACTTTTTGGTAGAAGCGCTTCTCCGAGGCACGTATGTCGCGGATGCGCTTGAGCAACTCATCAAAGTAGTCCCAGCGAGGCTCTTTCAGCCGGGCATCGTCTATCACGAAGCCCTTTTGCAGGTACTCACCTAAGGTGCGGGTGGCCCACTGGCGAAATTGGGCGCCGCGCGTTGAACGTACCCGGTAGCCCACAGCGATGATCATCGGCAGTGCGTAGAGGCGGGTCAGGTAGTCCTTGCCGTCAGCGGCAGTAGTAAACTTTTGGTTTACTACTGCCGCTTCAGCCAGCTCCTTATCAGCGATGATGGCGTGAATATGCTTGCTGATATTCTGTTTGCTGGTTTGATACAGCTCGGCCAGTTCCAGTTGTGTCAACCAGACTTGGCCATCCACTTCGCGCAGGGCGAACTGCGCTAAACCATCATCCGTGCTGTAGAGAATCAGGTCGCTACCTGTCATATCAGCCATTCGCCTCTGTGATGGTGCGATCCGAAACTACTTTGTCGATCATTGCTTTTACCGCGCGATCAATGGCCGAACCATCGGTGTAATCCGCAGTGGTCGCCAGGTTGGTTCGCCCTTCCTTGACCAGCTTGAGTGCCTTATCTCGGGCACCGCGTTTGCCTTTGCTGTACACGGCAATCGAATGGCCGCCCTGGCTCTTGACCAGACGCATGGACGGAATGTCGGTCTCGCCGTCGCCGATAAACACCATATTGCTGAACGGGACAGGCCGTTCGGTTGGTTCGACGAACTTGTTGATCACCGAGTTATCGTGCACATCCAGGCTGCCCTTGTTAATGCGGAACAGGTACTGGGTTTTGGTGGTGTAATTCACCGCCAATGCTGGCCAGTGCGCTACGTCGTTATGGTCGTACATAAAGCCCGAGGCATAGACACGGGTGAAATGCTTGTTAATCGGAGTGCCCTCAATCATCTCGCGGAGCCCCGACGAGATAATGAAATGCTCGACCTTGACGCCCTTGACACGGCCATATTCAGTGATGCGTTTGAACCAGTCCAGCACGCCTGGAAAGAGTTGAATGTGTGCCCCAAAATCAGCAAAGTTAATTTTGCGCACCGGCACCCTTGCCGCCTGGGCTTTTTCGATCATTAGCCGCATATAAGCCAGGATCTCGTCGGCCTGCTGCTCCTGAGCCATGGCTTTGGCTTCGCGCCAGAACTCAGCCGGCTTGATACCCAATGCCGGCACAAAGTCGTATTCCTGCATATTGCCCGGTGACAGGGTGCCGTCGAAGTCATAGGCAATCACAAACGGGACGTGCTTCTTGGCCATCAGGCGACCTCCAGTTCATCAACTCTGACTCGGCGCTTACCGCTAAGAAGTTGCTGTATCAGGCCCTTTTTTTCCTCTTTGAGATAGTCGAGTTTGGTTTGTAGGATTTTAATTTCTTCGTCGGAGATGTTGAGCACATCAGCAATTGCCTTTTGCTCCAGAGCATCGGGGACAAAAACCGTTAAGTCAAAGAAATCACTGGGTTTGACGTTAAGCAGACCATGGGCGCGACCGCCTTCATTTGCAATCTTGCTCAAGCCTTTATTGAGTAAGCCAGATTCGAAATAGTGCTCAAAAAAAGCTGGACTACTGATGCGTTCGTCGCTGATTTCAAAGCAGATATATAGCGTAGTTACCACACCTTTTTCGTATTTATTCAGGCGCTTTATAGCGCCCATTGGATAGCCATTGGAGTAACTTTTGTTATAGGCAAACTGACCTTTGTTTAGCAGAAAGTAGTTATCAAGGATTTCTGAAGCAACCGTTTTGTTAAAAAAATCTTCCTGTCGAATCAAACCATGTTGAGCTGAGATGGTCACCACGTTAGTGTTTGCTTCAGTGTTCTTTGTGGTGACTCTGGAGAAGATTTGTTCAAGCCGGAGCTTTTGCCACTCTATATGAAATCCAGGCAGGCGTTTATTTCCAGTTAATAATTTCTGCATCAGCGCCTTTCTCTGTTGCTGGCTGTTTTCCAGCAGTCGTTCGGTGGCGGTGATGGCCAGATCCCAAGTTGAGAGAATTTTGGCTATTTTCTTTTGCTCTGAAGCTGGAGGTAGGTTGACCACCTGCTCGGTTATATCGGCTTTCTGCACATGCACTAGCGTCGATTTAAATCCGTGAGCCTGGTTTTCAATTTTCTCTGTAACGGTTCGAAGCTCTTCATACAACCAGTCTGTATTTACTTCAGTCTTTGGCGATACTTTGAAGATATGCTGATTGAGTACGCCTTGTGGCCCAGTCCAGCGTTTTGCACCGAATGAAACACCTTTGGTACCTGCCCAAGCAAACAGTATGTCGCCAGGATTGACCAGCCAGCGAGGATTCGCTTGCCCAGAAAAATAATTGAACTCCGCTGATCCGTTCAGGTTTTGAATTCGAATTATGGGGAGGCCTTTATCCGACCATTCGGATGATTTAAAGCCATTTCCATTAATGAAGTTGCATAGATCACCAACGGTTGTGCGCTTCCACCCCTCAGGCACCATAACCCAGCTCCTTTAAGTAGCCATCCATCTGCACTTCCAGCTTGGCCAGCTGCGCTTTGAGCTGCTCGCGCTCGGCACGCACGGCTAGCAAATTGATTTCCTTCTCTTCCTCGAAGGCATCCACATAACGCGGAATATTCAGGTTGTAATCGTTATCGCGGATTTCCTGCAGGCTAGCGCGATAACTATACTTGTCCGAGTTGATGCGATGGCGATAGGTGATCAGAATATTATTGATCTGCTCACTACCCAGAATGTTCTGGTTTTTACCGGATTTGAAGTCTCGACTGGCGTCGATAAACAGTACATTTTCATCGGCCTTGGCTTTGCTGAAAACTAGGATCGCTGCCGGAATACCAGTGCCGTAGAAGAGTTTTTCCGGCAAGCCGATGACCGCATCCAGCAGATTTTCTTCGATCAGTTGCTGGCGGATCTTGCCTTCGCTGGAGCCACGGAACAGAACACCGTGGGGCACGATCACTGCCATGCGCCCGGTCTTGGCTTTTAGTGTTTCGATCATGTGCAGGATAAAGGCAAAATCGCCCTTGGTTTTCGGTGGGATACCGCGCTTGAAGCGGCCAAACTGATCGTGCTCGGCTTCCTCATGGCCCCACTTGTCCAGCGAGAACGGCGGGTTGGCGGTAACGATATCGAATTTCAGCAGTTGGCCATTCTGGTCAAGCAGCTTGGGGTTGCGCAGGGTGTCGCCCCACTCGATCTTGTGGTTGTCCTCGCCGTGGAGAAACATGTTCATCTTCGCCAGTGACCAAGTGGAGCCGATGGCTTCCTGACCATAGAGAGCGTACTGCTTGCTGTTGTGATGCTCGCGCACCTTGCGCCCGCACTTCATCAGCAACGAGGCCGAGCCACAGGCCGGGTCGCAGATGGTGTCACCTGGTTGCGGGTCGAGCAGTTCAGCGATCAGTTCGGAGACTTCTGGCGGAGTGTAGAACTCACCGGCCTTTTGTCCGCCACTAGCGGCAAAGTTTTTGATCAGGTACTCGTAGGCATTGCCGATCACATCCAGGCTGCCGACGCGGGATGGCTTGAGGTTGAGTTCCGCCCCGGCGAAGTTCTCCAGTAGGTGGCGCAGAATGGTGTTCTTCTGCTTTTCTTCACCGAGCTTGTCGGTATTGAAGGATATGTCTTGGAACACACTCTTGCCGGCATCCTTGAGTTTTGTGCCGTTGGCTTCTTCGATAGCATGCAATGCTTGGTCAATGCGCTCGCCGTTGCCTGGCTCATGGCGGTGCTCGTAGAGGGTATAGAAGCTGGCATTGCGTGGTAGTACGAAACGCTCATTTTTGAGCATTTCCTCGATCAACTCCGGCTCGTCACCATATTCCTTCTTGTATTTGTCGTAGTGATCCTGCCAGACATCACTGATGTACTTGAGAAACAGCATAGTGAGGATGAAGTCTTTGTAGGTATCCGCACTGATAGTGCCGCGGAAGGTGTCGCAGGCCCCCCATAGCGCCTTGTTGATATCGTCCTGGTTTACTTTATCGTTCATGGTTCAAGCCTTAATAAGGTGCTGGTAAATGCCTTGCAGCATCTGTTCTCTGTTGGTTTGCAGGCGTGCGATCAGTTCATCCTCTTCATCCCACACTGCTTGAAGGGCAATCAGCTTCTGCTGAGTTGCGAGCGGTGGGAGTGGGATCTGCATGTTCATCAAGGATGCTTTGCTGATGGCTTGAATCGCACTGCCACTGCGCTCAAGGCTGCGTTGGCTTTGCGGCAAGTTAATCAGCCAGCACAGGTATGTCGGCAATACCGTTGACCGTTTAGCCGTGACAATAAAAAATTGGCTGGTTGCTACAACCGACTGCTCGCCTGCATAGAGCACAGCCTTGTTGGTATCACCACGGGCGATCACGGTGATGTCGCCTGGCTGAAGCAGAGGCGCGGTAGTACGGGTGTCCCAGGTAACAGCGATCAGCGTCTCGGGTTCAATCGCTGTGTTTTGGCGCAGATCCTTGATCTGTAGCACGCGAACATCTCCCGATGGGTCATGCTCCAATGCACCGCGGAAGGTGTATCCGGAGCGGACATCAGCCAGTTCGCTCAACTTGAATAACTGGGTTGGCATAAATAGCTCTGAGAAAAGCGCCATCCTTGGCGCAATAAGAGGGATCAGACTTCGCAGCGTTGGTATTGGTTCTGCAGCCATTTAGCTTGCTCATCCTGCAGTCCAAACCACGCAGCGTCGCCCTTAAGGCGAGTTACAAGCAAGCCATCATCGGCATCCATTACTGCTTGGAGGTTGTCCCGTACCTGAACTGCGGTCTGGGTCGTAGCGATAATCCACGTGGACTCCAGTGGTCGGCACCAGGTGCCATAGGCTTTGATGCGCTCATACAAGGATTGGTAGTCACGTTTCTTACGCAGGTCATAGGTAATTTGATACAGTTTCATAGCTTTAACTCTCCTTACCAGTCAGTTATTGCAACGCGGCAGGGTGCAACCTGCCGCACCATATTTTCTCTGTACGTGACGTACTGAGTTTGTGGCGAGAGCAATATCGCTTTCTTCACTCACGCTGTCAATGTTTTTTTCTCAGTAGCGGCTCTATAGAGGTTGATTCGTCTTGAGCTTGTCAATCATTCCCATGTGAGTCCTGATAGCAGAGCACCTTCCAACCCATGGGCATGTAAGCTTGTTTCGAGCTTGTTCGGCCGTTTTGCAGTAGCTTCATAAGCGGAGAACAGCTCTCAATGGAGCATTAAAAAGCCGGCCTTTAGCCGACTTTTTTCGTCATAGGTCAAACACTAAAAACGCGCGTCTCAATCACGGCCAAAACATCTCGCACATCCTGCAGCAACAACCGAGCGGTATTGGTCACTGTGCCAATGTCCTTATCGCTTGAGTCTCTCAACGTAGTACAGGTCATCAAGTTCAGGTAGTCGAGGGTGGTGAGCAAACGCTCGCTGGCGCATGCATGTAGATCCGCTAAAGGCGCGTGGCTATCGATAAACAGTACAGGTGTGTCGCTAGCGATTGGGGTCAGCGGGATAAAGCGTTGGGGCTCGTCTTGAGTCTTCATGGCATTGCTCCTCGTATCGGAAAGTACGGCTGCCATTCGCTGCGAATCGAATTGGGTGGCAGCTATGCGCGGGTTCGCAGACCGAAGATACGAGAACTCGGCAGATCCGAAGATCTCCCGCACACAGCCGCCATAAAGAAAGCAAACTCAGGGCGCGGTGGGCGACCAGTGTTTTTATGGGGGGCTTAGATTAATCGTATCTGTAGGGCTGCGAAACCCTGTCGCTGACCGGAATCAGCAGACGTGAAAACTATAGGCGTGGGGTGGATTGGGGACAACGGCAGGGCTGTAGGAAAGGTCTCGATTGTGGGTAGGGCGAGGCTGAGTCGTTGATCCTGCTGCAAACGAGATGGTCACCATGGATTCCGTTACCGCAGGTCTTGGCCGTGGGGGAGCATTCGCTATTCAGACGTTGAGGTGTATCTGAACAATCGTGGTGCGCCGATTCAGGGCCGCTGCGCGCCCCATCGCAGCCTCGCGGGCTCGGCAGCGGCTACAGGGCCGCAGCAACACCCTCTGATCCCCCAACCAACTTTGCTATCCTGCGCGCCTTTTACCCATAGCAAGGAGCGCAGGCATGACCCAGTCCGTTGGTGGCGGGAGGCGAGTAGGGGCGGGGACGCGGGGGTGTGTGTCTCGCCTGGGGCATTTTCTATTCCGGTTGGCTCCGGTGCTGTTGGTGGGTATGGCGCTGGGTGTGCCCACGGCCAATGCCAACCCCATCACCACCTATCGCGGCACGCTCGGCGATACGCGGGTGGAGCTGGCGCTCACCTATGACTCGCAATATGGCGGCGGGATGTCCGGCTATTGGTTTAGCGGGGCCGAGCGGTTGCCGATGCCTTTGGAGCTCACGCCGTTTCGTCAGGGCGGGGGGCTGTTGATCAATATCATGGATAACCCGACCTTGCCGGCGGCGGCTGTGTCGTTGCAGCCTTTTGCCGAGGGGGCCGAGGCGTTGCAGGGGGCCTTTGTCGATTTGCGCACAGGCGTGCAGCAGCCGTTGCAGTTGCAGCGGGTGATGCGTTTTGGCGGGAGTCAGCGCGAGGCCTTTGACGGTGACTTGTTGCAGCCGGCGGCCGACAAGCAGTTCTATTTCAGTGTGCATGCCGTGCGCAATGCCGGGGAGGACACGGGGCGGGTGGACAACATCCGGGTGCTGAGCCGGGCCACCGGCGAGGTGGTGCAGGAGGTGGGCGGGCAGTGGTGCCTGGCTCCGACCGGGACCCGCACCCTGACCTTCGAGCATTTCGATGCCGATTCAACCCTTGATTTCCAGGTGCAGGGCTACAGCTTGAACGGCCCCTACGGCAGTGTGCTGTGCGCGCCGACCGAGTATTACCTGTACCACCCACAGACCCAGGCGTATCTGCGCCATCCGCAGCTGGAGCAGTTCGCCGCGGAAGGCACGGTGCGCTTTGCCGCGGGCGGGCAGATGGAGTTCAGCAAGCAGGACTTTATCAACTTCAGTGCGGGCACCCGGCGTTGGGATTATTACCGCGTGATCAGCCCTGACCGGCTGGAATTCATTCAGTCTGGCGAGGAGCGTTTCTGATGCGAGTGGTTGATCTTTTTCGCGGGCTGGCGGCGTTGTGGCTGGTGGCGTGGCTAGTGCCGGCGCAAGCGGCCCATGGGGTGTACCAGGGCACCTTGGGCAAGCAGGCCATCGTGCTGACGCTGGGCAGCCAGAATGCGCTGTACCAGGGGACCTATGCCTACCAGCGCTATCGCACGCCGATCCGCCTCAAGCCGACCTTCAGCTTCAGCAACAAGGTGCTGGCCATGGACGAGCTGGACGAGCAGGGCCTGCCGGTGGCGCGCTTGCAGTTCAACGACCTGATGGTCAGCCGCCAGAGCGAGCAGGTGCGCGGCAGCTGGACCAGCTATCGCACCGGCAAGACCTTGCCCATCGCCCTGAAGCTGGTGGCCCTGGTGGACTCGGACCGTTCGTGGCCGCAGCCGAACACCACGTTGTTACAGAGCGCGTCCACCAAACGCTGGTATTTCCAGGTACCGATGCAGGGCAATGACCAGCGGATAACGGCGATCGAGGTGGTGGACAAGGCCAGCGGCAAACCGCTGCAGACCCTGACGCTGGCGGCGCCGGGTTGTCTGTATCAAGGGGTGGATATGTTGCAGGTGCAGGCGGAGGGGGAGAGCCTGCGGATCAGTTTGAGTGACTGCAAGGTGCCGGGGTTTCAGTGGAATGAGGGGAGTGGGCGGTTTGAGGCTTTGCCTTGAGTCGGGTTCGGTTTTGTAGGTTGGTTTGGTGTTTAGTCAGGCAGGCTGTGCTTGCAGGTTTGGCGACTGCTGCGCAGTCGGGCGCAGCCTCGCGTTGCTCGGCAGCGGCTACGGGGTGTGCGTCGTCTGATCTAGCTCGCGCTGCATGATCAGGGTGCGTTCCTCGCCATGGTATTGCTCGCGCAGGGTACGAAAGCCCAGGTTGGTGTAGAAGCCTTCGGCGGTGATCGAGGAGGGTACGGTCAACTGGGTGATGCCGACACTCAGGGCCTGGCGTTCGAGCTCGGCCATCAGCTGGCGGCCGACGCCCTGGCCTTGTCTTTCCGGGGTGACGAAGACCGAGCGCACTACATGGCCGTCGAGGCTGGCGGTGCCGACGATTTCGCCGGCCGCCTGTGCCACCCAGACCTGGCGTTTGCTCAATAACTGGCGCACGGCGTGCGGGCTGAAGTTTTGCCGCACCTGGGCGATCACCGCGGCTGGGTAGTCCTGGGCGTTGCTGGTGTGCAGGGCGGCGATGATCAGGCGGCTGATGGCGTCGGCGTCCTGCTCGTGGGCGGGGCGGATTTCACAGTCCATGTGGGCATCCTTTGAGGGGGTAGACCCGGACATTAGCCTTGCCGGGTCCGGTTCGCCAAGGGCTCAGTGCCCGCGGCGCGCTTCCAGCCACTGAAACAGCAGCATGCCCGCCAGCAGGGCCAGGACAAATACCCAGGCCTGCCAGTGGGGCGTGAGCAGCAGGGTCAGCCCCGGCCCCGGGCAGATGCCGGCGATTCCCCAGCCGATGCCGAACAGCAGGCTGCCACCGATCAGGCGGCGATCGATGTCGCGGCGGGTGGGCAATTGCATGCTCGCGCCGAGCAGGGAATTGGGCTGTTTGATGGCCCAGTGGAACGGCCACCAGGCAGCGCCGATGGCGCCGAACATCACCAGCGCCAGGGACGGGTCCCACTGGCCCGCCAGGTCCAGAAAATTCAGGACCTTGGTCGGGTTGGTCATGCCCGACAGCAGCAGGCCGAGGCCAAACAACAGACCAGCGATAAAGGCTGTGACCTTGCGCATGTTCATAGCCCCATCCCGTGGCGCAGCAGCCAGACGGTGATAAAGCCAGTCAGCATAAAACTCAGGGTGGCGACCAATGAGCGCGGCGACCATCGGGAGATGCCACAGACCCCATGACCACTGGTGCAGCCCGCGCCGTAGCGCGTACCCAGGCCCACCAACAGCCCGGCGCCGATCAGGCCGGCGATGCCGCTTTGGAACTCGATCGTCGGCAACACCTGGAACAGCCCCCAGAACAACGGCGCCAGCAGCAGGCCCGAGAGGAACAGCGCCTTTTCGCTCCAGCCTTCACTGCCCGGTTGCAGCAGGCTGCCCAGCAAGCCGCTGATCCCGGCAATGCGCCCGTTGGCCATCACAAATATGCCGGCGGCCAGACCAATCAGCGCGCCACCGGCGAGGGCGCTCCAGGGGGTGAAGTGCAGCCAGTCGATGTTCATGGGGATATGGGGCTCATGAGAGGGAAGGGTGAGTGGAGTTTAGTCTTTGGGGGGGTGTGATATGTGCGAGGTGGCTAGAGGGGAGTGGTGCTGTCAGGTGGGGAGTTGTCTGTGAGAGCAGCGGTATGCGGTAGAGCATTAGCGCGTCAGTTGGGCGATGAGTGCTCTCATTACCAAGGCGTCCCTCTACCAGAAGGGGAGCCTACCAACTGCCATAGGGGATGCCGTATTTCTCTATATAGCGTTTGGACTTCTCGCTGACCTTGTAGGCGTAACGCCCATTGTTTTTTCCTTGGTCCGGCCCTAATGGCTCAACTTCGGCCTGGGTCCGGGCGACTTTGACCGGATGACGGCATTCATCTCTGACCCAGACTTGTACGATGCCGCCGGGGGCCAGACCTAAATAGACCGATGCCATATAGCGGGCGGCCTGATGCGGTGTCTCCGGGCAGCGCCGGTTAGTCGAGGTCCACATGATTTTTCGGGCTTCTTCCGGGATATCGACCCAGGTGCGATAAGTCTGTGGCTCTACTATGGATTGCCAGCGTACGAAAATGCGCTTTGGTAGGTCAGCGCCAACCACCGACTTACCGCTACCTCCAACTCCCCTCCCTCCCCATCCTCTGGCCCACTCTTTGTCGTACCCCATATCACCACCCGCAGCGGAGCCGCCACCAGTGTGAAGAAATAGTTTGCCGTTGATATCTTCAACAGCGCTGTCTTCGACCCAAACTTTCATATAGAACGGCTCGCTGAAGCCAAGCTGCCACCAAGGTGCCTTGGGGTCGTTTTTCCCAGATAGCGGGTCGCTAGCCAGACAGCCAGTCAACAGCAGTGCGCCTAGCAGGGCGATGAATACTCTCATTACCAAAGCGTCCAGTCAGGTACGTGAGGGGACGTAGTCATTTAGCAACGCGCTTCGATATCAGAAGAGTTCTGTCTACCAACTGCCATAGGGAATGCCATATTTCTCTATGTAGCGTTTGGAGTTCTCGGACAGGGGGTAATAGTGCCCGTTTGATTTACCGAGGTGCGGTCCCAGCGGTTCAATTTCAGCTTGCGCACGAGCGACCTTGATCGTGTTGCGGCATTCATCACGCACCCAAATTTGCACGATACCGCCTGGAGCCAGACCTAAATAGACCGATGCCATGTAGCGAGCGGTCTGGTGTGGAGTTTCCGGGCAGCGTCTGTGAGTCGAGGTAAACATGATTTTTCGGGCTTCTTCTGGAATATCCACCCAGGCCCGATAAGTCTGTGGTTCTACGACCGATTGCCAGCGTACGAAGATGCGTTTAGGAAGGTCGGCCCCCACTACCGACTTGCCATTGCCTCCAACTCCGCTCCAGCCCCGGGCCCATTCCTTCTTTAAGCCGGGATCACCATCTGCAGCAGAACCGCGCCCGGTATGCTTGAAGAGTTGCCCGTTGATGTCTTCAACGGCAGTGTCCTCGACCCAGACTTTCATGTAGTACGGCTGGGTGAATCCCATCTCCCACCAGGGATCTTTAGGGTCGTTTTTTCCGGATAGGGGGTCGCTGGCCTGACAGCCAGTCAACAGCAGTGCGCCCAGCAGGGCGATGAATACTCTCATTACCAAAGCGTCCAGTCAGGTACGTGAGGGTGTTGCACACGCACGGCATCTGCCGTGGGGGCGTTGATGTAGACGACTTTAAGGCTGCCGCCATCCTGTTTGCCAAGCGGGTGGTTCCAGTGGGCCGAGAGATGGATATAACGCAGCTTGAGCATGGTCTCCTCGGCTGGAGTCGTACTGTAGTCACCGGCGACAAATCTGTCACAAAGGGCTTGCAGCTCTTGCGGGATGGCGTAGTCCGGGTCTTGTTTGTCGATGGTGTTGAAGCGTACGTCGTTCTCCTTGGCCAACTCATACATCACACGGAGATACACCCTCGATAGTCTGTTGCTCATCGGGCGCTTGAGCTGCAAGCCCACATACACTCGTTTTTGTCGTAAGCCGAGACGGTCCTGTGGATCTTGCGGTAGAACCATTGGCTCCGGTGTGACGATCTCCAGCCATTGTGCAGGCCAGCCCTTGGCCAGCCAGCGCGATTTTGCCTGTACCGCGTCTCGGTAAATCGAGGTTTGGGTCACATCAGTATTGAATGGCACCTCCAGCGCCTGCATCGGACTGACCAACACACACTCCTGCACCTCATCCAGATAACCGCCGCCGATATCCGAATGCGCGCCGGGCAGGGTGATTTCCACATGGTCGGGTTTGACCCGGCTCAGGGCAAAGTTGGCGCGGTACTCGTCGCGGGCGACCAATTGGACCACCGAGCGAAAGTAGCGACGGTCGAGGTGCAGCTTGATACCCGGGGCAATAGCGCTGCGTACGTTACCCAGATTACTCACGCCAGCAACCGACGGCACTGTGTCAAACAGGCCGATAAAACCCATGTCTACGTCGTTGCCGTACTGTCGGTTGAAGTGGCGACTAAAGGCTTTGGAGTGGTCGTGCAGAATCAGTTCAAGCGGCCCCAGCCAGCGTACGACTTCATTGGCAAAGTGCCGGGCTGCTGCGGCGCCTCGGCTGAAGCCGAAAGTATCGAAGATCAACGAAGTGATCTCACCCTCGGGGTTCTCCTTGTGAATGTCATCGATACGTTCCTTGATTGCGCGGAAGGCCTTCTGCACACACCCTGATATTCCCGTATCGCCACGTCCTGTACCCGAGGTAATAAGGCTGTCCTTCTCGCCAGTCCGCGTTCCTATACCTTCGATATAAATTGAGAGAAAGGCGTACTTTTTCAGGTCCTCTCCCTCAGCTTTCTGGTTGGAGAAGTACAAATCACTCAACCGCTTAACATTGCTCACATCATTCCCATAACTGCTCTCCGGATCCCTCATATACGGCTTGCAACTGCCATCGATATCCTTGGCTTCAATGGCGTGCTGCGCCCCGCAAATCTGGCCCATGGCCGAGTTGCTGGCGTTATTGCCGGTGCCATCGAAGAACACACCGATGCGCAGCGCCACCTGGACCTTTTCAGGCGGTGGCGCAGGTTCCTTGGCGTACTTTTCGTATTGGGCCCAGAGCTGTTCGCCGTAGCTGGGCTGTTCGGTCTCGGCGGCGCGTTCAGCAGAGTGCTGGTTGGGATTGGCGGGCCGTAGAAGGTTGGGCATTGGCCCGGGTCCGTTGCTGGCCATGGGTGGTCCTGGTTCAGGCGAAAGGGGCGCTGGAAACCGTACCGGGAATGGCGGGGCAAGGATTTAGGAGGATTCTGCAAGAGGCCGGGTTGTGGCTGATTTGGTTGTAGGGGGATGGGCGATGAGGTGGTTGGTCGTTGTTTCTTTGTTGTCTGGTGGGGCGCTATCGCTGGCAAGCCAGCTCCTACGGGGGCATGTGGTAGGAGCTGGCTTGCCGGCGATCTGGTCCTTTAGTTAACGCCAGGCGCCGAGCGCCCCCAGGCTGAGCATCACCGCCGCCACCATCCCCACCAAGGCAAACAACTGCTGCAGCCGCGGCCCTGCCAGGTAACGGGCGACCTGCCGGCCGGCAATCAGCCCGAGCACCGCGCCGCCGGCGAAGGGCGCGCCCACCGCCCAGTGCATCACGCCGCTGAGGCTGGCGGTGATCACGCTGCCGGTGGACACCAGGGCGATCACCGCCAGGGAGGTGGCGACGATGCTTTTGCTGTCGAGGTTGGTGTAGCGGGTCAGGGCCGGGATGATCACGAAGCCGCCGCCGACGCCAAGCAATCCGGAGAGCAGTCCCGAGAGCATGCCGGTGACGGTCAGGGCGCGGGCGCAGGGCAGGGTCCAGCGCAGCCGGCCTTGCAGCGGGTTGAGCACGCAGGGGCGGAACTCGGCGCGGGGCGCCGGTTGGCCGTGGCGCAGTTCGCGGGTGGCCTTGAGCAGGATGCGTCCGCAGGCGTACAGCAGCACCGCGGAAAACAGCAGGGCCAGCGGCAGGTTCGGCAGGCGGTGGGCCAGCCACAGGCCGACCGGCGCCATAAGGATGCCGATGGCGGCGACGAAGCCGGCGGCGCGGTAACGCACGATGCCTTCGCGCAGCCCCAGCACCGCGCCCACGGCGGCCGCCAGGCCCACCGCGAGCAGGCCGATGGGCGCGGCCTCGACCATGCTCAGGCCCAGGCCGAACACCAGCAGTGGCACCGCGAGAATCCCGCCGCCGGCCCCGGTCAACGCCAGGATCGCCCCGATCAATGCGCCGAGGCCGGCGCCCAACAAGCTGTACTCACTCATGATTCCGGCAGGTCCGTCACCAGGCTGGGCCGCGCCAGCCACTCATGACCCTTGAGCATGCCGCGCCAGTACAGCGGCGGCAGGATGCGTTCCTTCAGCCACCAGGCACGCCGGGTCGGCTGGCGCCCGTCGAGCAGCCAGGCCGGAAAGCTCGGCGCGACCTTGCCGCCGTAGGTGAATTCGGCGAGGACGATCTTGCCGCGCTCCACGGTCAGCGGGCAGGAGCCGTAGCCGTCGTACTGCGCCCGGGTCGGCAGGCGCTTGAGGTTCACCAGCACGTTGGTGGCCACCACCGGCGCCTGCTTGCGCGCCGCCGCGGCGGTTTTCGCGTTGCTGGTATTGGTCCCGTCGCCGAGGCCATGGATATTGCTGTAGCGCTTGTGCCGCAAGCTGTGCGGGTCGACGTCGATCCAGCCGGCGGCGTCGGCCAGCGGGCTGTTGCGGATAAAGTCCGGGGCGGTTTGCGGCGGCACCACGTGCAGCATGTCGAAGGGCAGCTCGACGCGTTCCGGCTGGCCTTCGGCGTTGTTGCGCACGAAGGTCGCTCGTTTGCCAGGGCCGTCCACCGCCACCAGGTTGTGGCCGAAATCCAGGGCGATGGCGTACTTCTTCACGTACTCCATCAGTGCCGGCACGTAGTCCGGCACGCCGAACAGCACGCCGCCGGCATTCAGGAAACGGGTGTTGATCTGCCCCAGCCGGCCGTTGCGCAGCCAGTGATCGCAGGACAGGTACATGGCCTTCTGTGGCGCGCCGGCGCATTTGATCGGCATCGGCGGCTGGCTGAACAGCGCCTGGCCCTGCTTGAGGTTCTGCGCCAGTTGCCAGGTGTAGGGCGCCAGGTCGTAGCGGTAGTTGGAGGTCACGCCGTTTTTGCCCAGGGTTTCGCTCAGGCCGTCGATGGCGTTCCAGTCGAGCTTGAGGCCCGGGCAGACCACCAACTGGTCATAACCCAATACGCGAGCGTCGTTGAGTACCAGGGCATTGTGCTCCGGCTCGAAGCTGCTCACTGCGGCCTGAATCCAGGTCACGCCCTTGGGGATCAGCGAGGCCATGCTGCGCGCGGTGTCTTCGGCGCGGAATACCCCGGCGCCGACCAGGGTCCAGCCGGGCTGGTAATAGTGAGTGTCGGCCGGGTCGATGATGGCGACGTCCAGGTGCGGTTCGCGGCTGATCAGGCTGGACGCGGTGGCAATGCCGGCCGCGCCGCCGCCGACGATCAGCACCTGGTGGCTGCCGTTGACGGCTCGTTGGATGGGGGAAATCGGGCGCATGGCAGCGTCTCCTGGTGGAGTGGCGTTATAGGTTTTAAAGGGCGTTCAGCGGGATCTTCAGGTAGCTCACGCCGTTGTCGTCGGGCTCGGGGAACTGGCCGCTGCGCATGTTGACCTGCACCGAAGGCAGGATCAGCACCGGCATTTCCAGGGTGGCGTCGCGGGCTTCGCGCATGCGCACGAAGGCGTCCTCATCGATCCCTTCATGGATATGGATATTGTTGGCGCGCTGTTCGGCGACCGTGGTCATGTATTGCAGCTCGCGGCCGTTGGGCAGGTAGTCGTGGCACATGAACAGCCGCGTCTGCGGGGGCAGGGCGAGGATCTTGCCGATGGAACGGTACAGGGTGCGCGCGTCAGCGCCGGGGAAGTCGCAGCGGGCAGTGCCGTAGTCGGGCATGAACAGGGTGTCGCCGACAAAGGCCACGGTCTCTTCTCCGACCTGTACCAGGTAAGTCATGCACGCCGGGGTATGGCCGGGGGTGTGCAGGGCGCGGGCCTGGAGGTTGCCGATGGCGAAGCGGCTGTCGTCTTCGAGCAGCACGTCGAACTGGCTGCCGTCGCGGGCAAAACCCTGGCCTTCGTTGAACAACTTGCCGAACACCTGTTGCACCACGGTGATCTGGTTGCCGATCGCCACCCGGGCGCCAAGCTGCGCCTTGAGGTAGGCCGCGGCGGACAGGTGATCGGCGTGCACGTGGGTCTCGAGGATCCAGTCGACCTGGGCATCGAGTTCACGCACCCGGGCAATCAGTTTGTCGGCGGACTCGGTGCGGGTGCGGCCGGACTTGGGATCGTAGTCCAGCACGCTGTCGATCAACGCGCAGCGCCGGGTGTCGAGGTCCATCACCAGATAACTGATGGTCCATGTCTGGTGGTCAAAAAAGGCTTCTACGCACAGCGATGCGCCGATGATCATTGGGCTCTCCGAACAATAGGGTGACGCCGGCCAAGGCGGGCAGTCATCCCTTGGACTGTCAATAAGCGTGCCAACCGGGGCGCGCTGCTTTTACCGCCCATTCATTGAATTCAAAGGCCTGTGGCGGGCATTCCGGCTGTCACTGTCAATTGTAGGTGGCAGTCGATTGGCAGTTTCTGGCAGAAAATGGCAGAAGCCGGGCCCATGGTTTAAGCTGCCGCGCAACGCCCAGGAGTTGCCATGCCCCAGTCCACCCATGCCCTTGCCAGTGCTGAAATGTTAGCCCTGATGTCCTATCTGGAACATGACGCGCAGCCGACGATCCTGTTAGACACCGACTACAACATCCTCGCGGCCAACACCGCCTACCAGCGCCAGTTCGGCGTCGAGGGCAAACCCCATGTCGGCGCCAAGTGCTATCGGGTGTCCCACCAGTTCGCGGTGCCGTGCGATCAGGCCGGCGAACATTGCCCGATGCGCAAGGCCTTCGAGACCCGTCTGCCGGAGCGCCTGCTGCATATCCATCACACCCCGCGCGGGCCGGAGCATGTGGACGTCGAGCTGCGGCCGATCCTCGGCGACACGGGGCAGGTGGTGGCCTATGTCGAGCGCTTGAGTTCGGTGGCGGTGGCCTCGGTGCAGCCGCAGCAGAAGGGTTTGGTGGGCCGTTCGCCGGCCTTCAACGAGGCCTTGAGCGCCTTGCAGCGGGCGGCGCCGTCGCAGATCCCGGTGCTGTTGCAGGGCGAGTCCGGTACCGGCAAGGAGCTGTTCGCCCGTGCCCTGCACGACGGCAGTCCGCGTGCCGGTGGGCCGCTGGTGGTGGTCGATTGCACCGGTCTGACCGAGACCCTGCTGGAGAGCGAACTGTTCGGCTACGAGAAGGGCGCCTTTACCGGCGCCCTGCAACGCAAGATCGGCCTGGCCGAAGCGGCCCATGGCGGCACCCTGTTTCTCGACGAGATCGGCGAAGTGCCGCTGGCCATGCAGGTCAAGCTGCTGCGCCTGATCGAGTCCGGCAGCTTTCGTCCGGTGGGCAGCCTGCGCACCGTGCATTCGGACTTCCGCCTGGTTTCGGCGACCCACAAGCCGCTCAAGGAAATGGTTGCCGCCGGCACTTTCCGTCAGGACCTGTACTACCGCATCAGCGCCTTCCCGATCCGCCTGCCGGCCCTGCGCGAGCGCAGCGACGACCTGCCGCTGCTGATCGACAGCCTGCTGCAACGCCTGGCGCCGGGCGCGGTGCCGCGGGTCGCGCCGCAGGCCCTGGAGCGCCTGGGCCTGTATGCCTACCCGGGCAATATCCGCGAGCTGCGCAATATCCTCGAACGGGCGCGTTTGTTCAGCGACGACGGGGTGATTCGGGTCGAGGACTTGCCTGAGGAATTGCGTGCCGGCAGCGCCGCCGCCACCCAGCCGAGCCGGCGCCGCGCGGGCAAGGACCTGGAGCAACTGGCCCACGCCCTGGAAGTGTTCGAAGGCTCACGCAGCGAACTGGCCAAGGCCCTGGGCCTGAGCGAACGCACCCTGTACCGACGCCTGAAGGCCCTGGGCATTTCCTGAACCTGTTCACCCCTGATATTCCGCTCCCGCTCAATGCGCGTGTAGCCGCTGCCGCAGGCTGCGATCGAGCGGCACGCTCGCGGCGATCTTGCCGGCACCGGAGACCCTTCGGGTCTATCGCAGCCTCGCGGGGCTCGGCAGCGGCTACAGGGAACGGGGACACCCTCGATATTCCGGCCTTGCTCAATGCATGTAGCCGCTGCCGCAGGCTGCGATCGAGCGGCACGCTCGCGGCGATCTTGCCGGCGCCGGAGACCCTTCGGGTCTATCGCAGGCTGCGCCAGCGGCTACAGGGATGTGGCGACATCCTCGATATTCCGGCCCTGCTCAATGCGTGTAGCCGCTGCCGCAGGCTGCGATCGAGCGGTACGCTCGCGGCGATCTTGCTGGCGCCAGAGACCCTTCGGGTCTATCGCAGCCTCGCGGGGCTCGGCAGCGGCTACAGGGAACGGGGACACCCTCGATATTCCGGCCTTGCTCAATGCATGTAGCCGCTGCCGCAGGCTGCGATCGAGCGGCACGCTCGCGGCGATCTTGCCGGCGCCAGAGACCCTTCGGGTCTATCGCAGGCTGCGCCAGCGGCTACAGGGATGCGGCGACATCCTCGATATTCCGGCCCCGCTCAATGCGCGTGTAGCCGCTGCCGCAGGCTGCGATCGAGCGGCACGCTCGCGGCGATCTCGCTGGCGCCGGAGACCCTTCGGGTCTATCGCAGGCTGCGCCAGCGGCTACAGGGATGCGGCGATTCCCTCGATATTCCGGCCCCGCTCAATGCGTGTAGCCGCTGCCGCAGGCTGCGATCGAGCGGCACGCTCGCGGCGATCTCGCCGGCGCCGGAGACCCTTCGGGTCTATCGCCGGCTGCGCCAGCGGCTACAGGGGCGAGCGGGGCGGCTATCGGTCGCCGCGACCGGGCAGGTCGCAGGCCATTACCCACATCCCTATTTGCTCCAGGTCGGTGTTGAAGGGGACCTCGCCTATCTGGCGCAGGCCGGCGCTGGCATAAAAGCGCTGGGCGCCAATGTTGCTCTTGAGCACGTCCAGCCACAGGCAGGGTTCACCGGCATCGGTGGCGCGCTGCAGCACATGCTCAAGCAATCGGCGACCGTGCCCCTTGCCGGCCTGGGATTTGAGCAGATAGATCTTCTGCAACTCGGCACCGGGAATGCCGCTGCCCGGAGTGGGCCGTGCCCAGTTGAGTTTGGCGAAACCTATGGCCTGCTGCTGCTCGTCCAGGGCCAGCAGCCACAGATGCTCGCTCTTGGCGGCAAGAGAGTCTTGCAGGCTGCGGAGGGAGAAGTCCTGGTCGAGAAACCGCTGTATGCCTTCAGCGCTCCAGATCGAGGAGAAATGCTCGCGGTAGGTGGCGCATCCGATGGCTTGGAGGGTATCGATATCGCGGCTGTCGGCTTCACGGATGGTGATCATGCTTCACTCCTTGATGGCATTGGCGGATCGGGCCGGGTGCGGCAGCTTAGCCTTTGAGCAGGTGAGGCTCCAGTACTCCGCTGTCATTGGCGCATGGGTTCCAGGGCACGATGACGATGCGCCGTGGTCGTAGCTTCTGCCCCCTTTATCCGCCGCCTTGCCCGTAGCGCCGGGCCTTTCAGGAGCTGACATGAGCCAGGATCTACTCGCCACCGAAACCAATCGCCGCCAGTTGCAGCAGATCATTTCCGGACTGTCCGACGGGGTCATCCTGCTCGAGGCGGACCGGCGCATCGTCTGGGCCAACGAGGCGGCGCTGGCCATGCACGGGGTCGAAGACATCAGTGAGCTGGGCGCCGACGATCGCCAGTACGCCGAGCGTTTCGCCCTGCGTTATCGCAACAATCACCCCCTGGCCCTGGAGAGCTACCCCATCAATAGGGTCGCCGCTGGGGAGACCTTCAGCGATGTGGTGGTGGAGGTGCGCAGCGGCGAGGGCGAGGAGGCGCGCACCTGGGTGCATCGGGTGCGCAGCATGATCCTCACCGACCGCGCCGGCGAGGTGGAGTCCCTGGTGCTGATCCTCAGCGACGCCACCGAGTGGGCCAGCGCCGAGCAGCGTTTCGAGAAGACCTTCAATTCCAACCCGGCGCCGGCGGTGATCTGCCGCCTCAGCGACCTGCGCTACATCAAGGTCAACCAGGGCTTCCTGGAAATGACCGGCTATGCCCGCGACCAGGTGATCGGCCGCTCGGTGTACGAGGTGGATGTGTTGGAGGGCGCCGAGCGCAAGGACCTGGCCATCGAGCGCCTGAACCAGGGCGCGACCATCCCGCAGATGCAGGCCGAGCTGCGCCTGCCCGAAGGCGGCAGCAAGCTGGTGATAGTCGCTGGCCAGCCGCTGGATATCAACGAAGAAGACTGCATGCTGTTTTCCTTCATGGACCTGGAGCCGCGGCGCAAGGCGGAGGTTGCCCTGCGCCAGAGCGAGGAGCGTTTTGCCAAGGCCTTCCGCCTGACGCCGGTGCCGACCCTGGTGTGCGGCGCCGACAGCCAGCAGATCGTCGACGTCAACGAGGCCTTTCTCGACAGCACCGGTTATGCCGCCGAAGAGCTGCTGGGCAAGACCGTGGAGGAGGTGGGTTTTATCGCCAGCCCGCAGGCCTGCGCCAGCCTGTTCGGTGCCCTGGAGAAAAGCGCCGATGTGCGCAACCTCGACCTCAGGGTGCTGAAGAAGGGCGGCGAACTGCTCGACTGCGTGGTCTCGGCCGACACCGTGAACATCCAGGACAAACCCAGCTACCTGCTGGTGCTGATGGACATCACCGAGCGCAAGCGCTCCGAGCTGGAACTGGTGTCGGCGATCGAGGAGGTGATGCGCGATGCCTCGTGGTTCAGCCAGACCCTGATCGAAAAACTGGCCAATGTGCGCAGCGCCAACCAGGCCGAGCAGCCCAGCGCGTCCTTTACCGACCTGACCGCCCGCGAGCGCGATGTGCTGGGGCTGATCTGCGAGGGCCTGGCCGACAAGGAGATCGCCGCGCGCCTGCAGCTGGCGCCCAGCACGGTGCGCAATCACGTGGCCACGGTGTACTCCAAGCTGGCGCTGCACAGCCGCGCCGAGGCCATCGTCTGGGCTCGCGAGCGCGGGCTGTTCAGCGGCGACCGTCGCGGCAAGACGCAGCGCTGAAAGGTGCAGCGCTGACCGGTGCAAATGCACCAGTGCCATCAGTACAAATGGCGCTTCTGCGGCTTCACGGGGTTTCTTAGGCTGGGTGATGTGCGGTGCCGTGGCGGACACGGGCCGCTCACGAAAATCATCAGCTGAAGGAATGCACGATGCGTAGCGAACAGATCAAAGGTGCGATGGGCACGGCGGCCGGCAAGGCCCAGGGCGTGGCAGGCGAACTGCTGGACGACCAGCAGATGCGCCTGGAAGGCGCCGCTCGCCAGGCGGCCGGGCAGTTGCAGGAAACCTATGGCGAGGCCCTGGACAGCGTCTCCCGCTTTGTCCGTGACAAACCCCTGGCCAGCGTCGCCATCCTCGCCGGGATCGGCCTGCTGGCCGGCCTGTTGTGGCGTCGCCGCTGAAGGAGGCCTGGGTGATTTCCCAGGCGCAGTTGCGCCGCTACATCGAACAGGGCTTCGCGCCCCTGGCCTGTGCCTTCAGCACTGGCTCCGATTCCACACTGACCCTGCGGGTCTTCGAGCCTGAAAGCGGACGGGTCGACCTGGTGGTCACCGGCATCGACCCGCGCACGCTCGCGACAGAGGCGGACGTGCTGGCGATGATCGAGGAGCTGCTGTACGAGCTGCGCAGCAACTCCATCAGCCTGGTGCATTTGTCCTGACCGGGGAGCCGCCTCTGTAGGAGCGGCCGGTCGACGCTCGATTGCCCGCGAAAAATCCTCACGGCAACGCGGTGTTTCAGGTACCCCGCGTTATCGTTTACCACCATCGCGGGCAAGCCTCGCTCCTACAGAAGAAGAACGTGTTTCTCTGTATCAGTCCTTGGCGATCAAGCTCGGCCGGCAATCGAGGCTCAGGCGGGCGCCGCCGCTGTCGCTGCTGCCGACGTCGAGCTTGAAGCCGTGCAGGCTGACGATGGCGGCGACGATGGACAGGCCCAGGCCAAAGCCGCCGTGGGAGTTGCTGTCGTCGACCCGGTAGAAGCGCTGGAACACTGCCTTGCGCTCGGCCTCGGGAATGCCGGGGCCGGAGTCGAGCACCTCCAGGCGCGTACAGCCGCCATCCTCCATACCACGCAGAATCACCTCGCCACCCGGCGGGGTGAACTTGATCGAGTTGCTCAACAGATTGGCCAGGGCCTCGAACAGCAGGGCACGGTCGCCGGTCAGGCTCGGCAGCCTGCCCGGCACATCCAGGGTCAGGGTCAACTGGCCTTCCTCGGCCAGCGGCAGGTAAAAGTCATACAGCTCGCGCAGCAACGGCAGCGGGTCGAGCTCGACAAACCCCGAGCGGCGCTGGTGATCCTCGATCTCGGAAATCCGCAGCAGGCCGCGAAAACGCGCCATCAATCGATCGGCCTCGGCCAGCACCTGGTCCAGCTGCAAGGCTTCCGGCGTGCCCTCGACCGCCTGTTGCTGCATGCGATACAGCTGCGCGCGCAGGCGGGTCAGCGGAGTGCGCAGGTCATGGGCGATGTTGTCGCACACGCCCTTGACCTCGTTCATCAGCCGTTCGATGCGGTCGAGCATGGCGTTGACGATGGCCGCCAGCATGTCCAGCTCGTCGCGGCGGTTGGACAGCGGCAGGCGGTGGGTCATGTCGCCGGCGACGATCGCCTCGGCGCTGGCCTGGATGCCGCGAATGCGCCGCAGCGGCCGGCGCCGGAGCAGGTGCCAGCCGGCGGCCCCGGGGATGATGGTCAGCGACACGCCCCACAGCAGCGCGTGGAGAATGATCCGCGTCACCGCGAACAGCGAGCCGTTGTCGCGCACCAGGATCAGCCAGCGGCCGTCACGGGTGTAGGTGGCCACTGCGTCGCAACTGTCGCGGGGCAGGCTGGGGTCGTCGGAGTCGATGCAGCTCTTGAGCTCGTGGATCTGCCCGTCCAGCGGCAGGTCGTCGGGGATCTCGCGGATCGGCCCGCTGAGGTAGTGACGCCGCTCGTCGAACAGGCCATAGGCGTCGATGGCGCGCATGTCGAAGGTCATGCTGGTGGTCAGGGCTTCTTCCAGCTGCTCGCCCTGGAAGCGCGCGAACAGGTGCTGGCGCTGCATCAGCGAGTGCTTGGCGAGGCTTTCCAGGTAGCCGGACACCTCGTAGTACATGACGCCCATGAGGATGCAGCTCCAGGCCACGAACAGCGAGCTGTAGAGCGCCAGCAGGCGGCTGCTGGAGGAGCGCCAGCCCTTAGAGGGGTTCAGCAATGACATAACCCGAGCCTCGCACGGTGCGGATCAGCGGGGTCATGCCTGGCGGATCGATTTTTTTACGCAGACGGCCGATATGCACGTCGATCAGGTTGGTGCCCGGGTCGAAGTGATAGCCCCAGACCTCCTCGAAAATCATCATCCGCGAGAGGATCTGGCCGGTGTTGCGCATCAAAAATTCCAGCAGCTTGTATTCGGTGGGCAACAGGCTCAGCAACTGGTCGGCGCGGGTCGCTTCGCGGCTGATCAGGTTCAGCTCCAGGTCGGCCACCCGCAGGCTGGTTTCGAACTCCTGCACCGTGCTTTTGCGCCGCAGCAGCACCTCGACCCGAGCGGCCATTTCGTCGGAGGCGAAGGGCTTGGTCAGGTAGTCGTCGCCACCGGCGCGCAGGCCGCGCACGCGCTCGTCGACATCGGACAGGGCGCTGATCATCAGGATCGGCGTCGACACGCCGATGGTGCGCAGGGTGGTGACGATCGCCAGGCCGTCCAGCTCGGGCAGCATGCGGTCGAGGGTGATCAGGTCGTAGTCGCCGCTGACGGCGCGCACCAGGCCTTCGCGACCGTTGTCGACCCAATCCACGTCCAGCCCGTGGCTGCTCAGTTCCGCCACGATTTCGCGGGCGGTTACGGCATCGTCTTCGATGGTCAGAATGCGGGTCATAAGGGCTTACCTGATTGGGGATTTCATGACGCAGGCCTGCATTTTGCCAAGAAATCGCCGCGGGCTTTCTAAAAAATCTTTCATGTTCATACCAGTGCCCTGGCGAACCCAGGGTAGCAGGCGGGCCGGGTGCGGCAATCGTTGATATCATCCAGCTATTACTGGCTGGCATGGACGCTGCGCAATGGACCTACCTCATTACCTCGACTTCAAAGCCCTGGGCATCGGCCTGTTGCTGCTGGTGGCGGCCCCGGCGTTTGCCGCCAATCAACCGTGCTCGGGCAAGAAGGGCGGGATCGCCGGTTGCGACGGCGAGTTGTTTTTGTGCAACGACGGCTCCATCAGCGGCTCCAAGCAAAACTGCGCCGCACGCTACGGCGACTCGGGGCCGGCGGCGCGTCCACAAACCCTGTTGCGCAGCAGCGACGGCTGCTCCTGTGGCAGTGGCAGTTTCTGCACCGGGCCACGGGGCGGGGTCTATTGCCTGACCCCGAGCGGCAACAAGAGCTACAAGCGTAAATAAAAGACAGGCGTGCGACGGTCCGGCAGCGCCGATTGGACAGGCCCGGGCGCCTCTACTAGCGTTGCCGGCACGGCGCCGCCGGGGGCCACTATCGGGGACAACACGGATGGACAAACAGCAAGCCAAGCGCCAGGTCATCGCCAGTCTCGAGGCCGGGCGCTCCAAGGGCGAAACCTTTGCCGCCTTTGCCGGCAGCGGGATCAAGGAGCGGCTGCTGGCGTTCTGGATCGCCGCCTATTCCGACCCGGCGCTGTATGCGCGGCACCGGCGCAAGATCCAGATCCTGCTGGCGGTGATGCTGCTGCAGGCGGTGGTCGGCGCGGTGGCCGGGTTCTTCCTCGGCTCGGTCATAGGCCCGAAGGCCGCCTGGGTGTTCGGGCTCTTGGGCGGGGTGGTGCCGCTGCTGTTCGCCTGGGGCTTCCATAAACCTTCGGCCAGTGCCTACACCTTCTATGCCCTTCTGACCCTGTCGCAATTCCCGCGCTTGTTCGAAGGTTATGCCGAGGATCCGCTGGGTACTTTGATCGGCGCGGCCATTACCTTGGGCGTGGTGTTTTTCGCCATGTACGTGCGCAGCCTGATCTTCCCGGATTTCGCCTTTATCGGGCCGCGCAAGGTCAAGGGCCGCTACGTGTTCTCCAGCTAGGGCAGGGCGGCGCAAGGCTTATTCCAGAGCCTTGTGCTTTGCTTGGCCCAGATCAATGTTCTTGTTCGACAAACCTACTAGATTGGCCCGGTGTTAGCCCCGAGGAGCTGGCGCCGCGCAACCCTGGACCGGGTCGATGATTCGGTCCAGGGCGATGCACAGCAGGACGCTGGCATTCCTCTTCACTCCGTTCAAGGACGAATTTACTGATGCGCCATACCGAACGAACCTTCGATATCCAGCCGCTGCAACAGGCGGATATGACCATCAGCCTCAATGGCCAGCCGGTGACGGCGGCGATTGGTGAAACCGTACTCAGCGTCATCCAGTCCCTCGGGCTGCGTCAGGTGGCGCGCAACGACCACGGCCAGCTGGCCGGCGCCTATTGCGGCATGGGCGTGTGCCATTGCTGCCTGGTGCAGATCGACGGCCGGCACAAGCGCCGGGCCTGCCAGACCCAGGTACGGCCGGGCATGCAGGTGCAGACCGAGGTCAACCGCATCGTCGCGGCGGAGGAGGTGCTATGAGCCTGAATCCACTGATCGTCGGCGGCGGCCCGGCGGGCATGGCCGCGGCCATCGAACTGGCCGAGCACGGGGTGCGCAGCACCCTGATCGACGAGGCCTCGCGCCTGGGCGGCGTGGTCTACCGCGGGCCGCTGCGCGACGGCGTGCAGCTGGACTACCTGGGGCCGCGTTATTGCGAAGCCCTGGCGAAACTGCACGGTGCTTTCTCCGATTGCGAACAGATGATCGACGTGCGCCTCAACCACCGGGTGGTGGGGGCCGAAGGCAAGGGCAGCCTGGTCCTGCTGGATGCCGACGAACAGCTGCAGGAAGTGGCCTATCCGCAGCTACTGCTGGCCGCTGGCTGCCATGAACGCAGCGTGCCGTTTCCCGGCTGGACCCTGCCTGGGGTGATGCTGCTGGGCGGCTTGCAGTTGCAGATCAAGAGCGGCGTGGTCAAGCCGCGCGGGCCAGTGGTGATCGCCGGCACCGGGCCGCTGCTGCCGCTGGTGGCCTGCCAGCTGCACGCCAGTGGCGCGCACGTGGCGGCGGTCTACGAGGCCTGCACCTTTGGCCGGATCGCCAAGGAAAGCCTGGCGCTGCTGAACAAGCCGCAGCTGTTCCTCGACGGCCTGAGCATGCTCGCCTACCTCAAGCTGCACCGCATTCCCCTGCATTACGGCTGGGGCGTGGTCGAGGCCCAGGGCGCGGACGGGCTGGAAAGCGTCAGCGTGGCGCCGTACTCGGCGCGCTGGGAACCGGACCTGAGCCGCCAGCAACAGATCGCCGCGCAGACCCTGGCGGTGGGCTACGGTTTTATCCCGCGTACCCAGCTCAGCCAGCAGATGGGCCTCAACCATGGCTTCAGCCACGACGGCTACCTGCGCGCCACGGCCAACGTCTGGCAGCAAAGCAGCGAGCCGCACATTCACCTGGCCGGCGACATGGGCGGGATCCGCGGCGGTGAGGCGGCGATGCTCACCGGGCGCATCGCCGCGCTGTCGATCCTGATGCAGCGCGATGTGCTGAGCAACGAGGCGGCCCTGGAGCGGCGCCAGAAGTACCAGAACAAACTGGCCTCCATCACGCGTTTCCGCGCGGCGGTGGACCGCTACACCGAACGCGGCACCGGGCAGATCGAACTGCCGGCCGCCGACACCCTGATCTGCCGCTGCGAACACGCGACCCGTGGCGATATCGACCGCGCCCTCGAGCAGGGCGTGCAGGACATGGCCAGCCTGAAGATGCGCACCCGGGTGAGCATGGGCGACTGCCAGGGCCGCATGTGCGTGGGCTATTGCAGCGACCGTTTGCGCCAGGCCACCGGGCGCCAGGACGTGGGCTGGCTGCGCCCGCGTTTCCCCCTGGACCCGATTCCCTTTTCCGCTTTCCCTCAACCGAGCAAGGACGCTTTGAATCATGAGTAAGTTCTACGACGTGGTCATCGCCGGCGGCGGTGTGATCGGCGCTTCCTGCGCGTACCAGTTGTCCAAGCGCAAGAACCTGCGGGTGGCGTTGATCGACGCCAAGCGCCCGGGCAATGCCACCCGCGCCTCGGCCGGCGGCCTGTGGGCCATCGGCGAGTCGGTGGGGCTGGGCTGCGGGGTGATCTTCTTTCGCATGATGTCGGCCCGCAACAAGCGCCAGGCCCAGGGTTCGGCGGTGCTGGTGGACTCCAGCACGCCGCATATCCTGCCGCAGTCGTTCTTCGACTTCGCCCTGCAATCCAACGGCCTGTACCCGCAGTTGCACCAGGAGCTGCGCGAGCGCCATGGCATGGACTTCAAGTTCGAGCGTACCGGGCTGAAGTTCGTGATCTACGACGACGAGGACCGGCTCTACGCCGAGCACATCGTGGCCTGCATCCCGCACCTGGCCCATCAGGTGCGCTGGCTCGACCAGGCGGCGCTGCGCGAGGCGGAGCCGAACGTCAGCCATGACGCCCAGGGGGCGCTGGAATTTCTCTGCGACCACCAGGTCAACCCGTTCCGCCTGGCCGACGCCTACACCGAAGGCGCGCGGCAGAACGGCGTGGACATGTACTTCAACACCAACGTCACCGGCGTGCTGCACCAGGGCAGCCGGATCAGCGGGGTGCAGACAGCGGAGGCGGGGCTGTTCCATTGCGACACCCTGATCAACGCCGCCGGCGCCTGGGCCGCCGAGCTGAGCCTGCAAGCCACCGGCGCGAGCATTCCGGTGAAGCCGGTCAAGGGCCAGATCCTGCTCACCGAGCGCATGCCGCAACTGCTCAACGGTTGCCTGACCACCAGCGATTGCTACATGGCGCAGAAGGACAACGGCGAGATCCTGATCGGCAGCACCACTGAGGACAAAGGCTTCGACATCAGCACCACCTACCGGGAAATCCAGGGCCTGGTGCAGGGTGCGGTGCGCTGCGTGCCGCAACTCGAACAGGTCAACCTCAAGCGCTGCTGGGCCGGCTTGCGCCCGGGCTCGCCGGATGAGCTGCCGATCCTCGGGCCGATGTGTGGGGTGGAGGGTTACCTCAATGCCTGCGGGCATTTCCGCACCGGCATCCTGACCTCGGCGATCACTGGGGTGCTGTTGGATCGGCTGGTGAATGAAGAGGCGTTGCCGCTGGATATCACGCCGTTCCTTGCCGAGCGTTTCGGCTTGCAGGCGGTGGCGCCGTTGCAGGTGGCGCTGGCTTGAAGTGGGGTTGACGCGGTGCTGCTTGAGCACCGCGTTGCCCTTGAATCTTTTCGCGGGCAAGTCGGATCGCCGCCCGCGATGGAGGTAAACGATAACGCGGTGTTACTGAAACACCGCGCCGTCTCGTGACCTCAAACCAACGGCGTACTAACAAACAACTCCAACCCTTCCGCATACTCCGCAAACGCCTTGACCCTTGGGAACCGCGCAGCATCCAGGTGCTCGGCCACCACCAGCTGGGTAAAGCTCCAGGCCACGGCCAGGCTGATGCCGGCCTGATCGATGTTGCCGTCGGTGGCCAGCGGACGTTTCTCCAATTCTCTTTCCAGCTCGCCATAAGCCGCCGCCAGCTGCCCGCGAACCCGCTCCAGCCACGGCTCATGCTGTTTTTCCGCGGGGCGCAGCTGGTACTCGTAGTAGATCTGCACCGACTTCTCGCACGCCGCCAGCGCCAGGCCGATCAGCCGCAGGTCGTGGGCTCGTGCCTGGGGCGCTGCCGGCAACAGGCTGCGGCCGGCCAGGGCTTCCAGGTAGTCGATGATCAGGCACGAATCCATCAGCACCGTGCCGTCGTCGCAGATCAGGGTCGGCGCCTTGACCACCGGGTTGATGCGCTGGAACTGCTCGAAGGTGCGAAACACCGACAACGCCTCATGCTCGAATGGGATATCCAGGCGCTTGAGGGTGAGGGCGACACGGCGAACATAGGGTGAATCGAGCATACCGATCAGTTTCATTGAGCATTTCCTTGTGCGGAACAACGAGACAGGGGGAGGGCAGCGGCTAATTTAGCGGCAAATGTCCGGGGTTGGCTATCGGGGGCTGGTGATTGCTGTCAATCACCGATGACGGCTATTCCAGGTGCAATAAGACGAGGGTGAACGTTCGCGGGTGGCTGTCGGCGCAACGTTCGCGAGCGATCTGAAAACATGAGGCCGGTTATAAGCGTCGGATGTTGTACAAGTCCCGCCAGGTACTTCTGTCTATATACCTTGATAGCGATTGAAAACCCGCAGCCTGATATTGCACTGCGGGTTCAAGTGCCCGAAACAGTAGTGAGCCAGTTCGACTGTTTCGGTTTGGCCGGCTCAATAAACCGCCGTGCATTTCAAACCGCTTGTTTATTGTTCACTCCAGGCGATTGCCCGATTGAAGGCCTCATAGGTTTCGGACTCGGTAAACTCTGCAGTCGGAACAATCTTGAGTGATTTCAGCAGGTCCTCAACATCGTCCTGCTGCCCGACTTGCACGAAGAACTGCTGGATACTGCTCATCTCGCTGTTGGTCAGGCTGCCCAGGAAATTCTTGCCCTGGTAGTTCTCGGCTATATAAAAGCTGTAGTTATTGTTGCCAACCCTGGACTTGTAGATTGACGTCAACCCACCGCTGCCCAAGGTGATTTTACCGTCGCTTTCCTCTTTCATCTCTCGGGCGATAGTGTCGTGATCGGTTTCTCCCGCATTCTTGGTTCCGCCGAAAAACTGCGGCATGCCGCCATACACGAGATTGGCGCGTTTAATGGGGAAGTAGAGGTAGCCATTATCCTCGTCTTCGGAATGGAGAAGAATTGCGTATGCTTTATCGACCATGATGCGCTCCTTGCGTGAGTTTGAACTTTTAACCTCAAACTTCCCTTTTGGCACTACGAGGGACGTGTCCTGATGCCCATGACCAGCACTTGATTGAACGGCGCAAGCACGACTGTGCTGTGGAGCATCCGTTACCCAGCGTAGGTGAGCGCTGTAGCCGGTGCCGGTCTTTCAGATGAAAAGCATGCCAATACGCAGGAGCCGCCAGACGGCCTCGTAGCCAGGTATAGCAGCGCTATTGTGTAGAAAGGCTGAGTGTCGGCAGGAGAAGCGCTATGCATCCCACCCGAACCGCCCTTGTCCTTGCCGGTGGTGGCAGCCTCGGGGCTGTCCAGGTGGGGATGCTGCGGGCGCTGATCGAAAAACACGTGGTGTTCGACCTGGTGGTCGGGGCGTCGGTCGGCGCCCTCAACGGCGCCTACTTTGCCGCCAGGCCCAATGCCCGCGGGGTCGCCGAACTGGCCGATTTCTGGCGCGGCTTGCGCAAGGCCGATGTGTTTCCGTTTTCCTTGATTGACGCGCTGTCGTCCGTGCTCAAGCGTCGCGGCTGCCTGTTGCCCTCGTCGGCGCTGGCGAGCCTGGTGCGCCGGGTGCTGCCGGTCACCCGCATCGAAGACACCGAACTGCCCCTGCATATCGTCACCACCAACCTGCTCACCGGGGCCGAAGAGCTGTTATCCAGTGGCAGCGTCGAGCAGGCCCTGCTGGCCAGTGCCGCGATTCCGCTGGTGTTTCCGTGGGTGCAGATCGGCGACAAGCTGCTGGTCGACGGTGGCGTCGCCAGTAACACCCCGATCGCCGCGGCGGTGTCGCTGGGCGCGACCCGGGTCATCGTGGTGCCGACCGGATTCGGCTGTGCCTGCCCGCGACCGCCGAGCGGCTTGATCGCCCTGGCCTTGCACACCCTGAACCTGATGAGCATGCGCCAGCTGGTGCGGGACATTGAGCTCTATTCGCCACAGGCGGCGATCCATGTGGTCGCGCCGTTGTGTCCGCTGGGCATTTCGGTGTTCGACTTCAGCCAGACCGAGCAACTGCTGCAACGGGCCCACCGGCAGACCCTGGCCTGGGTCGAGGAGGGCGGCCTGCTGCGCACCGGCGTGCCGGGGGCGTTGCAGGCGCATACGCACTCGGCGGGGTGAGGCTCAGTCCTCGAACCCCGCCTGTTCGTGAATCTCGTCGACCTTCAGTTCCAGGCGGTAGGCCACGGCGATGAACAGCGCCTGGCACAGGCACAGGGTGGCGCTCAGGGAGCGGAAGGCGAAGGAACTGCCTTCGTTGACCAGCAGCACGGTGTTGGCGCGCTTGGCCAGGGGCGACAGGTTGCTGTCGGTGATGATCAGGGTCTTGGCCTGATGGTGCTGGGCGATGCGCAGGCAGTGCTGGGTTTCCTTGGCATACGGGGTGAAGCTGATAGCGATCACCAGGTCGTTGGGACGGATGCTGCGCATCTGCTCGCGGTAGCTGCCGCCCAGGCCCGACACCAGGTGGATGCGCTTGTTGGTGTGCTGCAGGTTGTACACCAGGTAGTCGGCCACGGCGAAGGAGCGGCGCACCCCGACCACGTAGATGTTGTCGGCGTTGACCACCAGGTCCACGGCCTTGTCGAAGGCCGCGTCATCCAGTTCCAGGCCCAGGCGCTCGATGCCCGACAGGGTGGCGTTGATGCACTCGCGCGCCAGGTCGCCGCCACTGGCCTTCTGCGACTTGTTGGCGATCATGCTGCGGATGCGCTGCTGGTAGTTCTGTACCGGGGTGGTCTTGTGGGTGTAGGCCTCGCGAAACAGCGCCTGCATTTCACTGAAGCCGCTGAAGCCGAAGCGCTGGGAGAAGCGCACGATGGCCGAAGGGTGCACCTCGCATTCGCGGGCGATGTCGCTGATGCGGTCGACCATGATCCGGTCGCTCTGCTGGCTCATGTAGCTGGCGATGCGCTTGAGCTGGCGCGGCAGGCTTTCGTATTCCTGGGTGATCAGCTGCAACAGGCGTTCGGCATTGATCGGGGGGCTGGCGAGGTCGCTGTCTTGCGGGCTCTCGGTCGTGGCCGGCTGATCGGTGCGGGACATAGGCAATCCTTCTGTGCTTACTGGCTTGTACTTGATGGGAACGGGCGGGTCGATCCATTCCCTGACAATAGGTGGGCTGTGCGCAGTCTACAGGGTCGGCGCAGGGAAAATCTTGAGGCGCGGGCCCACAGGCCGTCTGCTGAAACGATGCACGCTGCCTGGACCGGCCTTGAAAAAGTTTATTGGAAAAAATATTCCACGTAAAAAATTTATAGAAAAAATATTGATTGGTGCCGGTGAACGTTTTAGTCTGCATCCACCACGAGCGTTCGGCGCCTACCTCGGTGCCACGCGCAGGCTGATAAAAATAACAGGAGCCAGCATGGGCCAGACTCGTTTTGCCAATGGGCGTCAATTGGATCTGATTTGCCTCGGACGCCTGGGCGTCGACCTTTACGCGCAGCAGGTAGGGGCCCGGCTGGAAGATGTCACAAGCTTCGCCAAATACCTCGGCGGCTCGTCCGCCAACATCGCCTTCGGCACCGCACGCCTGGGCTTGCGCTCGGCCATGCTGAGTCGGGTTGGCGACGATCACATGGGACGTTTTCTGGTGGAGTCCCTGGCCCGCGAAGGCTGCGACGTCAGTGCGATCAAGGTCGATCCGCAGCGCCTGACCGCGCTGGTCCTGCTCGGTCTCAAGGACCGCGAGACCTTCCCCCTGGTGTTCTACCGCGAGAACTGCGCCGACATGGCCCTGCGCGCCGAAGACATCAGCGAAGCCTTTATCGCCTCCAGCAAGGCCTTGCTGATCACCGGCACCCATTTCTCCACTGACGGCGTGTACCAGGCCAGCCTCCAGGCCCTGGAGTACGCAGAGCAACACAACGTCCAGCGCGTGCTCGACATCGACTACCGCCCGGTGCTCTGGGGTCTGGCCGGCAAGGCCGACGGCGAGACCCGCTTTGTCGCCGACCAGAACGTCAGCGCCCATGTGCAGAAGATCCTGCCGCGCTTCGACCTGATCGTCGGCACCGAAGAAGAATTCCTTATCGCCGGTGGCAGCGACGACTTGCTCAGCGCCTTGCGCACCGTGCGTTCGCTGACCGCCGCGACCCTGGTGGTCAAGCTCGGCCCCCAGGGCTGCACGGTGATCCACGGGGCGATTCCGGTGCGCCTGGAAGACGGCGCCATTTACCCCGGGGTGCGGGTCGAAGTGCTCAACGTGCTGGGGGCGGGCGATGCCTTTATGTCCGGCTTCCTCAGTGGCTGGCTGGAAGACGCCAGCGACGAGCGCTGCTGCCAGCTGGCCAACGCCTGCGGCGGTTTAGTCGTGTCGCGCCATGCCTGCGCCCCGGCAATGCCGACCCGCGCCGAGCTGGATTACCTGTTCAACAGCCCGGTGCCCATCACCCGGCCGGACCAGGACAGCACCCTGCAGCGCCTGCATCAGGTCAGCGTGCCGCGTAAAGCCTGGAAGCAGCTGTTCATCTTTGCCTTCGATCATCGCGGGCAGTTGGTGGAACTGGCGCAGAAGGGCGGGCGCGAGCTCAAGTCCATCAGTCAGCTCAAGCAGCTGTTTATCCAGGCCGTGGAGCGGGTCGAGGCCGACTTGCGCGAGCAGGGTGTCGAAGCCGATGTCGGCCTGCTGGCCGACCAGCGTTTCGGCCAGGATTCGCTGAACGCCGCCACCGGCCGTGGCTGGTGGGTGGCGCGGCCGGTGGAAGTCCAGGGCTCGCGGCCGCTGGCCTTCGAACACGGGCGTTCGATCGGCAGCAACCTGATTGCCTGGCCCCAGGAGCAGATCATCAAGTGCCTGGTGCAGTACCACCCGGACGACGAGCCGCTGCTGCGCCTGGAGCAGGAAGCGCAGATCAAGGGCCTGTACCAGGCGTCCCAGGTCAGCGGCCATGAGCTGCTGCTGGAAATCATTCCGCCCAAGGACCACCCCTCGACTCACCCGGACGTGCTCTACCGCGCCCTCAAGCGCCTGTACAACCTGGGCATCTTCCCGGCCTGGTGGAAGATCGAGGCGCAAAGCGCCGAAGACTGGACCCGGCTCGATGAGTTGATCGAGGAGCGCGATCCCTATTGCCGTGGCGTGGTGCTGCTGGGCCTCAACGCCCCGGCGGCGGCCCTGGCCGAGGGCTTCCGTCAGGCCGGCAACAGCCGCACCTGCCGCGGGTTCGCCGTGGGCCGCACGATTTTCCATGAACCGAGCCGGGCCTGGCTGGCCAGCGAGATCGACGACGAAACCCTGATCCGCCGGGTGCAGGCGACCTTCGTCGAACTGATCGACGCCTGGCGCGCTGCCCGCGCCTGAACATTAGAGCCTGACCGCAAGAGCCTTGACGCAACACCTGTAGCCGCTGCCGAGCGTAGCGAGGCTGCGATCGAGTGCGAAGCGCTCGCAAAACCTGACAACGCGTAGTGTCAGGTACAACGCTTGCGGTGGCTGCGCCACCGATCGCAGCCTCGCTAAAGCTCGGCAGCGGCTACAGGGCTACAGGGCTACAGGGCTACAGCAGTGGGTACGAGGCCGGGAATTTTTCAGAACGCTTTAGAAAACAATAAAAGGTGCAGCCATGCCCGCAATCCGAATTGGCATCAACCCGATTTCCTGGAGCAATGACGACCTGCCGTCCCTCGGCGGCGAAACGCCTTTGAGCACGGCGCTGAGCGAGGGTAAGGAAATCGGCTACGAAGGTTTCGAGCTCAACGGCAAGTTCCCCAAGGATGCCAAGGGCGTCGGCGATGTGCTGCGCCCGTACGACCTGGCGCTGGTCTCGGGCTGGTATTCCAGCCGCCTGGCGCGGCGCTCGGTGGCCGAGGAGATCGACGCCATCGCCAGCCATGTCCAGCTGCTGGCGCTGAACGGCGCCAGGGTGCTGGTCTACGGCGAGGTCGCCGACTCGATCCAGGGCCAGCGCATTCCGCTGGTGGAGCGTCCGCGTTTTCACAGCGAACAGGCCTGGCAGGAATATGCCGACAAGCTCACCGAGCTGGCGCGTTTCACCCTGTCCCAGGGCGTGCGCCTGGCGTACCACCACCATATGGGCGCCTACGTCGAATCGCCGGCGGACATCGATAAGTTGATGAGCCTGACCGGCAGCGAAGTCGGCCTGCTGTTCGACTCCGGCCACTGCTACATGGGCGGCGGCGAGCCGCTGGAGGTGCTGCGCAAACATATCCAGCGCATCTGCCACGTGCACTTCAAGGACGTGCGCAAGCCGGTGGTGCAGCTGGCGCGCAACAACCTGTGGAGTTTCCCCGACTGCATCATCAACGGCACCTTCACCGTGCCGGGGGATGGCGACATCGATTTCGCCGCGCTGCTGGACGAGTTGCTGGCCGCCGATTACCAGGGCTGGCTGGTGGTGGAGGCCGAGCAGGACCCGGCGGTGGCGCCGAGCTACGTCTATGCCAAGAAGGGCTATGACACCTTGCGCGCATTGCTAGATGAGAGGACCGGACAATGAGCCTGCTGGTAAAAAGCGCGGCCAAGGGTCGGACCATGGTGCAGTTGACTGAGGGGCGATTGAAGTACGTCGGTTTCGCCGCCTACCGCCTGAGCCTCGGTGAAAGCCTGCCCCTCAGTGCCGGTGATAAAGAGCTGTGCCTGGTGCTGCTCAGTGGACGCATCGGCATTCAAGGCGAAGCGCCGGGGCAGGGCGCGTTCGGCTGGGACAACCTCGGCGACCGGCAATCGGTGTTCGAGGACAAGTCACCCTTCGCCGTCTACCTGCCACCCGGCAGCCAGGCCCAGGTCACCGCCCTGAGCGATGTGCAGATCGCCGTTTGCGCCGCGCCCGGCTCCACGACTAACGGCCTCGGCCCCCGGCTGATCCGTCCCGAAAGCATGAAGCGCAGCGTGCGCGGCAAGGGCGCCAACACCCGCTATGTCTGCGACATCCTGCCGGACAGCGAGCTGGCCCATTCGCTGCTGGTGGTGGAGGTGCGCACGCCGTCCGGGCATTCCTCCAGCTACCCGCCGCACAAGCATGACACCGACGACCTGCCGCACCAGAGCTTTCTCGAAGAGACCTATTACCACCAGGTCAACCCGCCCCAGGGCTTCGTGTTCCAGCGGGTCTACACCGACGACCGCAGCCTCGACGAGGCCATGGCCGTGGAGCACGGCGACCTGGTGGTGGTGCCCAAGGGTTACCACCCGGTCAGCGTGCCCTATGGCTACGAGTCCTATTACCTGAACGTCATGGCCGGTCCCAAGCGGGTCTGGCAGTTCCACAACGATCCGCAGCACAGCTGGCTGCTGGATCTGTGATTTCCAACATCTGAATTCCAACAGTCGAATGGAGAACAAGAACAATGAGTGACACCCCGGTAATCGGCCATTACATCGACGGTCAGGTGCAAGGCAGCGGCGAGCGCTTCGCCAACGTATTCAACCCGGCCACCGGCCGCGTGCAGGCCCGGGTCGCCCTGGCCAGCCAGAAGACGGTGGACGACGCCGTTGCTTCGGCGATGAAGGCCTTCCCGGCCTGGTCCGAGCAGTCGGCGCTGCGCCGTTCGCGGGTGATGTTCAAGTTCAAGGAACTGCTGGACCAACACCACAACGAACTGGCAGAGATCATCACCCGCGAGCACGGCAAGGTGCTGTCCGACGCCCGTGGCGAAGTGACCCGCGGCATCGAGATCGTCGAATTCGCCTGTGGCGCGCCGAGCCTGCTGAAAACTGCTTTCAGCGACAACATCGGCGGCGGCATCGACAACTGGAACCTGCGCCAGCCCCTGGGTGTGTGCGCCGGGGTCACCCCGTTCAATTTCCCGGTGATGGTGCCGCTGTGGATGATCCCGCTGGCCCTGGTCAGCGGTAACTGCTTCATCCTCAAGCCGTCCGAGCGCGACCCGTCCGCCAGCCTGTTGATGGCGCGCCTGCTGACGCAAGCCGGGCTGCCCGATGGCGTGTTCAACGTGGTCCAGGGCGACAAGGCGGCGGTGGACGGGCTGTTGCAGCACCCGGACATCGAAGCGATTTCCTTTGTCGGCTCGACACCGATCGCCGAGTACATCCACCGGCAGGCCACCTCTCGCGGCAAGCGCGTGCAAGCCCTGGGCGGGGCGAAGAACCATATGATCGTGATGCCCGATGCCGACCTCGACCAGGCCGCCGACGCGCTGATCGGCGCGGCCTACGGCTCGGCCGGCGAGCGTTGCATGGCGATCTCCATCGCCGTGGCGGTGGGCGAGGTCGGTGACCGGTTGATCGAGAAACTGCGGCCGCGCATCGACCAGTTGAAGATCGGCAACGGCATGCAGGGCGACAGTGACATGGGGCCGCTGGTGACCGCCGAGCACAAGGCCAAGGTCGAAGCTTTCATCGACCAGGGCGTGGCCCAGGGCGCGCAACTGCTGGTGGACGGCCGCGGCTTCAAGGTGCCGGGCGCGGAGCAGGGCTTCTTTGTCGGTGCCACCCTGTTCGATGGCGTGACCACGGAGATGAGCATCTACCAGGAAGAAATCTTCGGCCCAGTGCTGGGCATCGTCCGGGTACCCGACTTCGCCAGCGCGGTGGCGCTGATCAACGCCCATGAGTTCGGCAACGGCGTGTCTTGCTTCACCAGTGACGGCGGCGTGGCCCGGGCCTTCGCCCGCAGCATCAAGGTCGGCATGGTCGGCATCAACGTGCCGATTCCGGTGCCCATGGCCTGGCATTCCTTCGGCGGCTGGAAGCGTTCGCTGTTCGGCGACCACCACGCCTACGGCGAGGAAGGCCTGCGCTTCTACAGCCGCTACAAGAGCGTGATGCAGCGCTGGCCGGACAGCATCGCCAAGGGCCCCGAGTTCAGCATGCCGACCGCCAAGTAAAACCCTTCAACCCGTTGCTCTGGAGAACAAGAATAATGAGCCAGCCCCTGCGTTTCGCCCTGAATCGTATGGTTGCCCCACGTTTGAGCCTGCCGGCGTTCATCGAGCTGGCGGTGACCCTGAAAGCCGATGCCATCGAGATCCGCAATGACCTTGCGGGCGTGGAAATCGAAGACGGCACGCCACCGCAACAGCTGCGCCAGTTGTGCGCGGCCCACGGCATCCAGGTGCTGTCGATCAATGCGCTGTACCCCTTCGATGTCTGGAACGACGAGCGTCGCGCCCAGGCCTTGAAACTCGCCGCCTATGCCCGCGACTGCGGCGTCCGCGGCCTGGTGATGTGCCCGCTGAATGATCGCGCCGATACCCGCAATGAAGCCGAGCGCAGCGCTGGTTTGCGCACCGCCTTGACTGAGCTGGCGCCGATCCTGCGCGAGCACGGGATTCTCGGTTTTATCGAACCCCTGGGCTTCGAGGAATGTTCCCTGCGCCGTAAGCGCACGGCGGTGGAGGCGATCCGCGCCATCGGCGGGCTGGATGTGTTCCGCCTGGTGCACGACACCTTTCACCATTATCTGGCCGGGGAGCAGGAGTTCTTCCCCGAGCTGACCGGGCTGGTGCATATCTCCGGGGTCGAGGATCGCGAGGCGCCCCTGGCGAGCATCCGCGACGGCCACCGGGTGTTGGTGGGCGAGGGCGACATCCTCGGCAACGCGGCGCAGATCGAGACCTTGCTCGAGCGCGGCTACAGCGGCCACCTGTCGTTCGAGCCGTTTGCCGACAGCGTGCATGGGCTGGCGGATATCCAGCGGGCGATCGGCGCCAGCATCGACCACCTCAAGCAGGCCCTGGCCTGACACCGTTCCCTGTAGCCGCTGCCGCAAGCTGCGATAAGGCCGAAGGCCTTCAGCGATCTCGAGGCCTTGCGCGCCCTTCGGTCGCGATCGCAGCCTGCGGCAGCGGCTACAGGCAGCAACCTTCACCGTCTTCAACAAGGTGCAGACATGACTACGACACGACTGACCATGGCCCAGGCCCTGGTGAAATTCCTCGACAACCAGTACGTCGAGATCGATGGGGTGCAGAGCAAGTTCGTCGCCGGGATCTTCACCATCTTCGGCCACGGCAACGTGCTCGGCCTGGGCCAGGCCCTGGAGCAGGACAGCGGCGAGCTGGTGGTGCATCAGGGTCGCAACGAGCAGGGCATGGCTCATGCGGCCATCGGCTTCGCCAAGCAGCACCTGCGGCGCAAGATCTACGCCTGCACCTCGTCGGTGGGCCCGGGCGCGGCGAACATGCTGACCGCCGCGGCGACCGCCACCGCCAACCGCATCCCCTTGTTGCTGCTGCCCGGCGATGTCTACGCCAGCCGCCAGCCCGACCCGGTACTGCAACAGATCGAGCAGTTCCACGACCTGAGTATCAGCACCAACGATGCCTTCAAGGCCGTGAGTAAATACTGGGACCGGATCAACCGTCCCGAGCAACTGATGACCGCGGCGATCCACGCCATGCGCGTGCTCACCGACCCGGCGGAAACCGGCGCGGTGACCCTGGCCTTGCCCCAGGATGTGCAGGCCGAGGCCTACGATTACCCGGATTACTTCCTGCAGAAACGCGTGCACCGCATCGAACGCCGGCCGGCCACCGCGGCCATGCTCGAGGATGCCGTGGCGGCCTTTGCCGGCAAGCGCAAGCCGCTGATCATCTGCGGCGGCGGGGTCAAGTACTCCGGGGCCAATGAGGCACTGCTGGCCTTCGCCGAAGGTTTCGGCATTCCTTTCGCCGAGACCCAGGCCGGCAAGAGCGCGGTGGTTTCCAGCCATCCGCTGAACCTCGGCGGCATCGGCGAGACCGGTTGCCTGGCGGCCAACCTGCTGGCGAAAGAGGCGGACCTGATCATCGGCATCGGCACCCGCTACAGCGATTTCACCACCGCCTCGAAGTCGCTGTTCCGCGCTGATGCGCAGTTTCTCAACCTGAATATCAGCCCCTGCGATGCCCTGAAACTCGACGGCGTGCAGCTGCTGGCGGACGCTCGGGAAGGCCTGGACGGGTTGGCCGCGGCCCTGGCGCGCAGCGACTACCAGGCTGCCTGGGGCGACCAGATCGGCCAGGCGCGGGCGCAGCTGGACGCGGAGGTGGACCGGGTCTACCAGGTCGAATACCACGCCGACGGCTTTGTCCCGGAGATCGACGACCACCTGGACCCGGCGGTGCTGCGCGAATTCATCGAGCTGACCGGCTCCTGCCTGACCCAGAGCCGGGTGCTGGGGGTGCTCAACCAGACCCTGGCCGACGACGCGGTGATCGTCGCCGCCGCCGGCAGCCTGCCCGGCGACCTGCAACGCAGCTGGCGCAGCAAGGGGGTCAACACCTACCACGTCGAGTACGGCTATTCCTGCATGGGCTACGAGGTCAACGCGGCCCTGGGGGTCAAGCTCGCCGAACCCCAGCGCGAGGTCTACGCCCTGGTGGGCGACGGCTCCTACCTGATGCTGCATTCGGAGCTGGCCACCTCGATCCAGGAGCGGCGCAAGATCAACGTGGTGCTGCTGGACAACATGACCTTCGGCTGCATCAACAACCTGCAGATGGAGCACGGCATGGACAGCTTCGGCACCGAGTTCCGCTTCCGCAACCCGGAAACCGGCAAGCTCGACGGCGCCTTCGTGCCGGTGGATTTCGCCATGAGCGCGGCGGCCTATGGCTGCAAGACCTACAAGGTGAGGACCGTGCAAGAGCTGCAGGCGGCCCTGGCCGATGCGCGGACCCAGAGCGTGTCGACCCTGATCGATATCAAGGTCCTGCCCAAGACCATGATCCACAAGTACCTGTCCTGGTGGCGGGTCGGAGTGGCGCAGGTGTCCACCAGCGCCCGTACCGATGCGGTGGCCAGACAACTCAATGAACGCCTGGCCAAGGCCCGGCAGTACTGATTGCTCTCGAACGAACAACAACAGGAGTAGCACCATGTCTTTGAAACTGGGCGTCATCGGTACCGGGGCCATCGGCCAGGACCATATCCGTCGTTGCAGCCAGACCCTGCTGGGCAGCCAGGTGGTGGCGGTCACCGATATCAACCTGGAGCAGGCGGCGAAGGTGGTGGCCGAGCTGAAGATCGCCGCCGAGGTGTATCCCGATGGCCACGCGCTGATCAAGGCGCCGGAGGTCGAGGCGGTGCTGGTCACCTCCTGGGGGCCGAGCCATGAAGAGTTCGTGCTGGCGGCCATCGCCGCCGGCAAGCCGGTGTTCTGCGAGAAGCCGCTGGCAGTGACCGCCGCCGGCTGCCGCAAGATCGTCGAGGCCGAGATGGCCCACGGCAAGCGCCTGGTGCAGGTGGGCTTTATGCGCCCCTACGATGCCGGCTACCGCGCGCTGAAGGCGGTGATCGACAGCGGCCAGATCGGCGAGCCGCTGATGCTGCACTGCGCCCACCGCAACCCGCGGGTCGGCGAGAACTACAAGACCGACATGGCAATCACCGACACCCTGATCCATGAACTGGACGTGCTGCGCTGGCTGCTGGCCGACGACTACGTGTCGGTGCAGGTGGTGTTCCCGCGCAAGTCGAGCAAGGCGTTGGCGCATCTGCGCGACCCGCAGGTGGTGCTGCTGGAAACCGCCAAGGGCACGCGTATCGACGTCGAGGTCTTCGTCAACTGCCAGTACGGCTACGACATCCAGTGCGAAGTGGTGGGCGAGAGCGGCATCGCCCGGTTGCCGGAGCCGTCCCAGGTGCAGTTGCGCAGCGAGGCCAAGCTGTCCAACGCGATCCTGATGGACTGGAAGGATCGGTTTATCGCCGCCTATGACGTCGAGCTGCAGGCCTTTATCGACGGCGTGCGGGCCGGGCAGGTGGGTGGCCCTTCGGCCTGGGACGGCTATGCCGCCGCGGTGGCCGCCGATGCCTGCATCGAGGCGCAGAACAGCGGGCAGATCGTCAAGGTCACGCAGCCGCCGCGCCCGGCGTTCTACGGCTGACCTTCTTCTGCATCTTCTGTAGGAGCGAAGCTTGCTCGCGATGGGCGTTAACGATGACGTGATCTGCCTGAAACAACGCGGCGCCAAGTTCATCGCGGGCAATCGAGCGTCGACCGGCCGCTCCTACAGACAGCAGTCCTGTAGCCGCTGCCGAAGGCTGCGATAAGGCCGCAGGCCTTCAGCGATCTTGAGGCCTTGCGCGCCCTTCGGTCGCGATCGCAGCCTGCGGCAGCGGCTACAGGTCACCACTTCAGATTCGGGGAGAACAATAAAATGCGTATCGCACTAGACCCCTACATGTACCGCCACCTGCCGCTGGGCCAGATGACCGACAAGGCCGCCGAGCTGGGCTATCAATACATCGAGCTGTCGCCCCGCGAGGATTTCCTGCCGTTCTACAAGGCGCCCCGGGTCGACCGGGCGCGGATCAAGGCGTTTCGCAAGGCCCTGAGCGACAGCGGCGTGCAGCTCTCTTCGCTGCTACCGATGTACCACTGGGCCGCCGCCGACGAAGGCTTGCGCGTGGCGGCGGTGCGCAACTGGAAGCGGGCGATCCAGATCGCCGTGGAAATGGACTGCGAGCTGGTCAACACCGAGTTCACCGGCCAGTCGGACAACCCGCTGGTGTGCGAGAACCAGTTCATGCGCTCCATGGACGAATTGATCCCGGAGTTCGAGCGCGAGGGCATCAAGCTGGATATCCAGGCCCACCCCTATGATTTCTGCGAGCGTAACAACGAGTCGGTGGACATCATCCGCGGCTTCGACCGGGACTGGATCAACTACCTGTACGCGGCGCCGCACACCTTCTTTTACGACGACGGCAAGGGCGATATCGCCTCGATGCTCAAGTACGCGGGCAGCAAACTCAGCCACTTGATCATCGCCGATACCTACAACCACAAGGCGTCGTCGAGCCTGCGCTACATCGTCAACCCGCCGGGCGTCACCGCCACCGTGCACCAGCACCTGGACATCGGCCAGGGCGAAGTGGACTGGACGGCGTTCTTCGATACCTTGCGCGAGATCCAGTTCGACGGCATCGCCACGGTCTCGGTGTTCGCCTGGGAAGACCGCCCGGACCAATCCAACCGGATGATGCTGGAGCGGGTCACCAGCGAACTGTGCCGCTGACACAAGACCTGTAGCCGCTGGCGCAGCCTGCGATCGAGGACAACGTCCTCGCAAAACCTGCCGACGCGCAGGAAACTGAAAAGCCGCATGTACCGTGATTGCGACCACTGCGTGGTCGATCGCAGGCTGCGCCAGCGGCTACAGCAGTACAACGGTTCTATATAAGGAGGGCTTTGCGATGCGCATTGGTTTGGTGGGTTACGGCCATGGCGGCCGACATTTTCACGCACCGCTGATTGCCAGCCTGCCCGGCGCGACTTTTGTCGGGGTGGTCACCCGCTCGGCCGAGCGCCGGCAACTGCTGGCGGCGGAGCATCCCGGGGTGCGGGCCTTCGACAGCATCGAGCAACTGGTCGCGGCCGGGGTCGACGGGCTGGTGATTTCCACCCCGCTGGAGGGCCGCGCGGCGCTGGTGCTGGAAACCATCGAGCGCGGTATCCCGGTGGTCAGCGACAAACCTTTCGCCAGCGACCTCGAACAGGCCAAGGCGCTGATCGAGATCGCCGAGAACCGCCGGGTGCCGCTGAGCGTGTACATGAACCGGCGCTGGGACTCGGACTTTCTCACCCTGCGCAAGCTGATCGACAGCGGCACCCTGGGCAGCGTCAGCCGCTTCGAGTCGCGGGTCGAGCGCTATGTGCCGCAGGCCGTGGGCAATGCCAGTGGCGGCGGGTTCCTGCGCGACCTCGGCAGCCATCTGGTGGACCAGGCCTTGCAGCTGTTCGGCCCGGTGACCCGGGTCTACGCCGAGTTGCAGTACGCCGCCCAGGCGCCGACCTGCGACTACGGTTTTTTCCTCGCCCTGAGCCATGCCAATGGCGTGGTTTCACATTTGTCCGGTAGTTGTCTGCAGAACTGCCAGGGACCGCGCTTCCGGGTCAGCGGTTCGGCCGGCAGTTATACGGTCGAGGGCCTGGATGGCCAGGAGCAGGCGCTGGTCGCCGGCCTGTCGCCGCAGACCGAGGGCGAGCGCTGGGGTGTCGAGGAACACCGGCGCTGGGGCTGGTTCGAGCAGGGCGAGATTCGCGAACGGATAGCCTCCGAGCGGGGCGACTGGTTGCAGTTCTATAAACGCTGGCAGGCGGCGCTGCAAGGGCAGGGGCCGCTGCCGGTGACGCCGGCCGAGGCCCTGGCCACCACCCGCGTGCTGGACGCTGCGCGCCTGAGCTGGCGCCAGCGCCAGGTGGTGGAAATGGCCGATTTCCGGCTGCAAAATGAATTTGGAATAAAATTCTAAAATGAGTTGATATAGAAATTATTTTCCAATAAAGTCGTTTCCAGGTTGCCGACTAGCAGGGTTCTCGCACCGATCTCAAGCCCGCCTTGAGCCGAGTGGAACCCGCCAACAAAAACAACAGGTACCGTCGATGAAAACCTTCAGCTCCGCTTTGCACCTGCTTCGTCGCGCATTCTTGCGCCGCCGTCCGCTGTCTCGCCAAACACCCCGGCCTGCCTCCGTCTTCCAGTCCCTGGTCCGCCTGCTTTGCGTCGAACGCAAGGGCGCGCTGGTGTGCTGCATGCCCGGCGCGCCGATCGTGCGTCTGCCTCACTGAGTGGTTTCTGCGCCTTATCCATAAAACCTACAAGAATGTGGAGAAAGACCTTTCATGAAGACCAAGACCCGTTTTGCCACGCTCGCCCTGTCCCTGTCCCTGTTGCTGGGTAGCGGCTCGGCGTTCGCCGACCTGAAGATCGGCGTGAGCATGTCGCAGTTCGACGACACCTGGCTGACCTACCTGCGCGAATCCATGGACCAGAAAGCCAAGTCCCTGCCGGACGGCGTCACCCTGCAGTTCGAGGACGCCCGGGCCGACGTGGTCAAGCAGCTGAGCCAGGTGGAAAGCTTTATCAGCCAGAAGGTCGACGCCATCGTGGTCAATCCGGTGGACACCGCGGCGACCCGCAAGATCACCGAGGCGGCGGTCAAGGCCGGGATTCCTCTGGTCTACGTCAACCGCCGTCCGGACGACCTGAACCTGCCCAAGGGCGTGGTCACCGTGGCCTCCAACGACCTGGAGGCCGGGCAGATGCAGATGCAGTACCTGGCCGACAAAATGGGCGGCAAGGGTGAGGTGGTGATCCTGCTGGGCGACCTGGCGAACAACTCCACCACCAACCGCACCAAGGGCGTCAAGGAAGTGCTGGCCAAGTACCCGGGGATCAAGGTCGAGCAGGAGCAGACCGGGATCTGGCTGCGGGACAAGGCCATGACCCTGGTCAACGACTGGCTGACCCAGGGCCGCAAGTTCGACGCGGTGGTGGCCAACAACGATGAGATGGCCATCGGCGCCGCCATGGCGCTGAAACAGGCCGGGGTGGAGAAGGGCAGTGTGCTGATCGCCGGGGTCGACGGCACGCCCGATGGCCTGCGCGCGGTGCAGAAGGGCGACCTGGCGGTCTCGGTGTTCCAGGACGCCAAGGGCCAGGCCGACGGCTCGATCGACACCGCGGTGAAGATGGCCAGGCACGAGCCGGTGGAACAGGCGGTGTGGGTGCCTTATCGCCTGATCACCCCGGAAAACGTCGCCCAGTTCAAATAGGCCCGCTTTAAAAAACGGGTTCAAAAAAGCTCGCCCGTTCCATCACAACAATAAGCCGGCGGGGTGGCCCAGCTGCCCCGCGGATGGAGTACCTGATCATGTTCGCTTCAGCGACTGCTTCGAGCATCCCGGCGGCGGCCGTGCCGCCCGCCGCCCAGTCCGGGCAAGAGCCCTATCTGTTGGAAGTCATCAACGTCAGCAAGGGCTTTCCCGGGGTTGTCGCCCTGTCCGATGTGCAGCTGCGGGTGCGCCCCGGCACGGTGCTGGCGCTGATGGGGGAGAACGGCGCGGGCAAGTCGACCCTGATGAAAATCATCGCCGGGATCTACCAGCCGGACGCCGGCGAGCTGCGGCTCAAGGGCCAGCGGGTGAGTTTCGAGACGCCACTGGCGGCCTTGCAGGCGGGGATCGCGATGATTCACCAGGAACTCAACCTGATGCCGCACATGAGCATCGCCGAGAACATCTGGATCGGCCGCGAGCAGCTCAACGGCCTGCACATGATCGATCACCGCGAGATGCACCGCTGCACCGCGCTGTTGCTGGAACGCCTGCGGATCAACCTCGACCCCGAGGAGCAGGTGGGCAACCTGAGCATCGCCGAGCGGCAGATGGTCGAGATCGCCAAGGCGGTGTCCTACGACTCCGACATCCTGATCATGGACGAACCGACCTCGGCCATTACCGAGAAAGAGGTGGCGCACCTGTTCTCGATCATCGCCGACCTCAAGGCCCAGGGTAAGGGCATCATCTATATCACCCACAAGATGAACGAAGTGTTCGCCATCGCCGATGAAGTGGCGGTGTTCCGCGACGGCGCCTACATCGGCCTGCAACGGGCCGACAGCATGGACGGCGACAGCCTGATCTCGATGATGGTCGGCCGCGAACTCAGCCAGTTGTTCCCGGTGCGCGAGAAGCCCATAGGCGAGCTGCTGATGTCGGTGCGCGAGCTGCGCCTGGACGGGGTGTTCGAGGGGGTGTCCTTCGACCTGCACGCCGGGGAGATTCTCGGCATCGCCGGGCTGATGGGCTCGGGCCGCACCAATGTGGCCGAGACGATTTTCGGCATCACCCCCAGCGACGGCGGCGAGATCCGCCTCGACGGCCAGCCGGTGCGCATCAGCGATCCGCACATGGCCATCGAAAAGGGTTTTGCCCTGCTGACCGAGGACCGCAAGCTCAGCGGCCTGTTCCCCTGCCTGTCGGTCCTGGAAAACATGGAGATGGCGGTGCTGCCGCACTATGCCGGCAACGGCTTCATCCAGCAGAAGGCCCTGCGCGCCCTGTGCGAGGACATGTGCAAGAAGCTGCGGGTCAAGACCCCGTCCCTGGAGCAGTGCATCGACACCCTGTCCGGCGGCAACCAGCAGAAGGCCTTGCTCGCGCGCTGGCTGATGACCAACCCGCGGGTGCTGATCCTCGACGAACCGACCCGCGGCATCGACGTCGGCGCCAAGGCCGAGATCTACCGATTGATTGCCTACCTCGCCGGCGAAGGCATGGCGGTGATCATGATTTCTTCGGAACTGCCGGAAGTGCTGGGCATGAGCGACCGGGTGATGGTCATGCACGAGGGCGAGCTGATGGGCACCCTCGACCGCGGCGAAGCGACCCAGGAGAAGGTCATGCAACTGGCTTCCGGGATGTCCCTGGTCCACTAGCCGGCAAACGTATCAAGGCCATCGGCGAGCTGTGTTCGCCGCCGGCCATACAAGAAGAAGGTGAAGGCTTATGAACGCGATACTGGAAAACAAACCCGCGGCGGCGCCAGCCAGAACGCGCCGGCGCCTGCCCACCGAACTGAGCATCTTCCTGGTGCTGATCGGCATCGGCCTGGTGTTCGAACTGTTCGGCTGGATAGTGCGCGACCAGAGCTTCCTGATGAACTCCCAGCGCCTGGTGCTGATGATCCTGCAGGTGTCGATCATCGGCCTGCTGGCCATCGGCGTGACCCAGGTGATCATCACCACCGGCATCGACCTGTCGTCCGGCTCGGTGCTGGCGCTGTCGGCGATGATCGCCGCCAGCCTGGCGCAGACCTCGGACTTCACCCGCGCGGTGTTCCCGTCGCTGACCGACCTGCCGGTATGGATCCCGGTGGTGGCCGGGCTGGGGGTAGGGCTGCTGGCGGGGGCGATCAACGGCAGCATCATCGCCATCACCGGCATCCCGCCCTTTATCGCCACCCTCGGCATGATGGTCTCGGCGCGCGGCCTGGCGCGTTACTACACCGAAGGCCAGCCGATCAGCATGCTCTCGGATTCCTACACGGCCATCGGCCACGGCGCGATGCCGGTGATCATCTTCCTGGTGGTGGCGGTGATCTTCCACATCGCCCTGCGCTACACCAAGTACGGCAAGTACACCTACGCCATCGGCGGCAACATGCAGGCGGCGCGGACCTCGGGGATCAACGTCAAGCGCCACCTGGTGATCGTCTACAGCATCGCCGGGCTGCTGGCGGGGCTGGCCGGGGTGGTGGCCTCGGCGCGGGCGGCGACCGGGCAGGCGGGCATGGGCATGTCCTATGAACTGGACGCCATCGCCGCGGCGGTGATCGGCGGCACCAGCCTGGCCGGCGGCGTGGGGCGCATCACCGGCACCGTGATCGGCGCGCTGATCCTCGGGGTGATGGCCAGCGGTTTCACCTTCGTCGGTGTCGATGCCTACATCCAGGACATCATCAAGGGCCTGATCATCGTGGTGGCGGTGGTCATCGACCAGTACCGCAACAAGCGCAAGCTCAAGCGCTGATTCCTGTGCTTCTGTAGGAGCGTTAGACGCGCCATACTCCACGGCAGCGGCAGGCCTTTTTCGGGCCTGCCGCTGCCGTTTGTCTTCTAAAAGACCCCGGTCGATGGAATTTCTTGTTATAAACGCACTCCGATAACCGCCGCCAAAGCCAGCCCTGGCGGGCTTTCAGGGCTTGTCGGACAAATTCGATGTCATTTCAGTTGCTGAGGCCTCAAACGGGCCTTAGACTGCCGCCCCTCGTAAATTGAGTGCCGGGTGGCGCTTGGAATGTATGGCGCCTTTCCGATGCCCCGAAAGGGGGCACGGAAAACAGCTTTAATTCGCCTTAATGCACGTATTTTTTATAGAGAAATCAATGACAAAGGAAAAGTTGCTGGCCATGCCGGCGGATGACTACATGAACGCCGAGCAGCTGGCTTTTTTCACTGAGCTGTTGCAGGCCATGAAGGTCGAAACCCACGAGCGCATCGAACAGAACCGAATCGCCATTGAGAGCCTGGACACCCCGGCCGACCCTGCCGACGCGGCTTCCGTAGAGGAAGAGCGGACCTGGCTGGTCAACGCTATCGACCGCGACCAGCGCATGCTGCCGCAACTGGAGCAGGCCCTGGGCCGTATCGGCGACGACAGCTTCGGCTGGTGCGACGACAGCGGCGAGCCGATCGGCCTGAAACGCCTGCTGATCAGCCCGACCACCAAGTACTGCATCGAAGCTCAGGAACGTCACGAGCAGATCGACAAGCACCAGCGTCAGGCCTGATCGCCAAGACTTCTCCCCTCGCGGGCAAGCCCCATCCCAAGGTCGCCACTGCACCTGGGCTGGCAGGCTTGCCCGCGAGTCGTTTGGGGGCGCCTTGAAAGCCCCTCGCGCATTTCTATTGATCTGCTGCAAACCTGCGACTAATGGACCATGGATAATGGCTTTTTAGTGGCGTTCAATGCAGAGCAAATAATTAGAAAAACGTGGGGTAATCCAGATGACGCAAGACGGATCTTTGTCGGCTGCCACTGCGCAACCGCTGCCAACAGCCCAAGCCACCCGGCGCTGGCAGGTTCCAGCCCTGCAAAGCAGCGCCTTGCTGCTGGTGTTGTATGCCCTGTCCCAGGGGCTGCTTTCCTTCTACCTTGCCGTGCCGCTGATGCTGCTGATCGTCTGGCTGCCGCGCCTGGCCAGGCCCAAGGCCGCAGCGCCGACGAGCAGCGTCGACAATGGCGAGATCGCCGCGCTGACTCGCGACCTCTCCTACAGCACCAGCCATAACGCACTGTCGGCCGCCGGCGTGGCCTATTCGGTCCGGCAATTGGCCGGGCGGGTACAGTCGCAACTGGACTCGGCGGCGCGCATCGTCAGCAGCGCCGAGGCGATGATCCACACCGAGCAACTGGCCGCGCAGCTCAGCCAGCAGGCCCTGAGCGCCGCCAGCGAAGCCCATCGCAGCAGCGCCGAAGGCAGCGCAGTGCTGGGCGAATCCATCACCCGCATGCACCGCCTCAGCCAAAGCGCCAACGACAGCCGTGAACTGATCGAAGCCTTGAGCCAGCGCAGCGAAGACATCCAGCGGGTGGCGCTGGTGATCCAGTCGATTGCCAGCCAGACCAACCTGCTGGCGCTGAATGCCGCCATCGAGGCGGCGCGGGCCGGGGAGCACGGGCGCGGGTTCGCCGTAGTGGCCGATGAGGTGCGCGGCCTGGCCGGGCGCACGGCCACCGCCACCGATGAGGTCGGGGTGATGGTCGGCGATATCCAGCAGCGCACCGCCCAGGTGGTGGAGCAGATCCGCCAGCTGTCCAGCGACCTGAACACCGGGGTGGAACAGGTCGAGTCCACCGGCCAGCATTTGCAGAACATTGCCCGGCTGGCGGCCGGGGTGGAAAGCCAGGTCGGCGAGATCGCTAGAGGCGCCGAGACCAATCGCCAGCAACTGGACAGCCTGTTCCATGCCGTGGAGCAGGTGCGCGGCGACCTGGCGGTGAGCGACCAGCAGACCCGCAGCCTGGCCGAGGCGGCGGTGCAGATGGAAGGGCAGGCGGAGATCATCAGCGAGCGCCTGGCCGAGGTCGGCCTGGACGACTATCACCAGCGCATCTACGACCTGGCCCAGGAAGGCGCGCGGCGCATCGCCGAGCAGTTCGAGGCGGACCTGGACGCCAGCCGCATCAGCCTCGACGACCTGTTCGACCGCAGCTACCAGCCAATCGCCAATACCCAGCCGGTGAAATACCAGACCCGCTTCGACCGTTACGCCGATCAGGTGCTGCCGGCGATCCAGGAACCGTTGCTGGCGCGTCACGAAGGCCTGGTGTTCGCCATCGCCTGCACACCCCAGGGCTACGTGCCGACCCACAACAAGGCGTTCTCGCAGCCGCTGACCGGCGACCCGCAGGTGGATACCCTGCACAACCGCACCAAGCGCAAGTTCGAGGACCGCACCGGCATCCGCTGCGGCAGCCACCAGCAGCCACTGTTGCTGCAAACCTATACCCGCGATACCGGCGAGCTGATGCACGATTTGTCGGTGCCGATCAGGGTCAAGGGCCGGCATTGGGGCGGCCTGCGCCTGGGCTACAAACCGGAGCAGGCTGTCGAGGCCGCGCGCGGCTGAGCCCGAGCGGGCCGGCCATTGTTACCGGCCCTGCAACGAAGCTGTGCAAGAGATGGCTTTTTCCCAGCATGGGAACTCATTAGTATGAGCGACATTGTTAGCTAGCTAACTAGTTGCCAGGAGAAGTCCTCATGCAAAGCAAAGTCGATGTCGCAGTGATGATTGGTAGCGGTGTACCGGCCACCTTTCGCGCGGTCGGGATGAATGTGTGCTGGGTCGTGCTGGTCAATGGCGAGCGCCGCGGTGCGCCGTTCGCCAGCCGGGAGGAAGCCGTGGAATGCCAGGCGTCCTGGCTGGCCCAGCTGGCGCGGGACAAGGCCGGACACCCGCTGTTCAGCCGTTCGGCCTGAGGGCGCAGGCACCCGCGCCTTCAGACCTCGCTGCCGATCACCGCGCTTTCGGCCTGGAACAGTGCCACCTGGGCCATCGACAAGGCGCTGCTGGCGGCCTGCGCCTGGGCCCGGGCGGCGGACAAGGCCTGCATGTGCGCATCGGTGGCGCGATGCCGGGCGGCGCTTTGCACCATCGCCAGGCGTTCGTTGGCCTTGCGCAGCCGCTGCTGCAATTGCTCGATCTGTTTGCGCAGCAGCCTGATGCGTTTCTTTTTCGCTTCGAGCACGCCGTCGGGAGCGGCATTGGTCGCCCGAGTGATCGCCGTGCGCAGGTCAAACGGATCGCTCGCCGGGCTTTCGCTGCCCGCCGCGCCTGGCAGGGCGAACTCGGCCAGGGACGTGAGGCGGGCAGGTGGGTTGAGGTCGATCATCATGGCGCTCTTTACAGGAAGGCTCGCCAATATGTCGGTCGGGCGCGGCAATCCTTTATTGCCGTTCAGAGGTTCAGGGCGCCCTGGTCGACGGCCTGCTTGAGCGCGCGGGCGGCTTCCTTGGCGGCGGCTTCGGCCAGTTCCGCGGTCTTGAACCAGCGGTCCTTCTCCACCTGGTGGCAGCGCACGGTGCGCAGCGGTGGCTTGGCGCGCATCACGATCACGGCCTGGAACTCGCCCTCGACATCCCGGGCCTCGCCATGAATGAAAAACTCGCCTATATCGAATTCCGTCACGTCCGACTTTCCCCTGGAAAATATGCTGGTGAAGCTGGCCGGTGGCTGGCTTCAAGGTCGCGGCAGTATGGCAGTTGTTGCCCGTCGATGGCTGAGTTAAGTCACGCAAGTGGCTGGCCGGCACGGTGAAAGAGATTTTTTCAGCGATTTGCTAACGCATGGGTTGCTCTGAATACATAAAGTTGCTCTAGAATTGCCCCGGCAGTCAGAGATTGATGTTTACCTGCAGCACTCCCGTCCCATTAAGGGTGACGAAAGGATCGTGAGGTTTTCCGATCGACAGTGAGTGCGCAGCTTTCTCGGCGGGTCGGAACCACTTCTTCTGCGCTTGATGCGGGCCAAACGGTCCGGTAGTCCTTCCGGTTGTCCTGGGGAGGGGCGCACCGGTGTTTGCGCCTACGCGTTGGCGAGTGGTGCTTTTTCGGATTGTTTTCATGTGGAGTCACGGCGCCGGTTCGGCCGCCTTTTTCTGCTGTCCGTCGTTTACGCGGGCAGAGTCATTTTCAGTTTCGGGGATCTTTCCTTGGCAGTCAGTAATCTTGATATGCACGCGTTGTTCGTCCTGGGCGATTTGCGCGCAAAGTTGGTCAAACAGTTCCAGTCACGTTTCGTCTACATCACCGAACAGACGCCGGAAGGCATTTACGTCGCCGAGATCGACACCGAGACAGCGCTGGTCGTGGACGACAAGCCGCGCCTGGAGCTCAAGGTCGGCGATCATTTCCGCGCGGCGGTCCTGCCCAGCCGTGAAGGCGGCAAGTTCGAAATCCGTTTTCGCGAAATCAAGTTGACCGTCTACGGCCTGGGCGAATACGCCTTTGTCAGCACCGCCGACGGCCACGCCATCCTGTTCAAGGAAGGCCACAGCGTGGTGACGGTGTTCGCCGCCAACCAGCAGTTGCAGGAAGGCCTGACCAAGACCCTGAAAGCCGTGACCGGCAAGGCCGCCAAATGGCGCAAGGGTGAACTGGTGAGCTTCAAGGCCAGCGAGTGAGCCGCGCCGAATTCCACCAGCAGCATCTTGCGCGCGCCCGCGCCGAGGCCCAGCGCCTGTTCGAACAGAAAGCCGTGCTGCAAGGCGCCTGGCTGGCCTGGGTGGCTTCGCAGCTGTATGTCCTGAAGCCTGCGGCATACGCCAGCATGGTGCGCCGCGAGTTGCAGCACCTGCAGGAGCAGGGCGAAAACTGAAGTCCCCTCGAAAGCAGGAACCTCTACTACAGTCAGATGACTCAATTAGTCAGAGGCTTGCGGTCCCAAACCGCGAGACCATCCTGCAACGCTGTGAACGGCACAAGGGGCACAGGCATGAAAGGACTGCGGACACTACTGGGCGGCGCGCTGCTCGGCCTGGGTATTTTGCTGGCGCCCGCCGGCGCTTGGGCGGCACCGGCGCCGATTCACTTCGCCGACCTGAACTGGGAAAGCGGCAGCCTGATCACCGATATCCTGCGCACCATCGTCGAGAAGGGCTATGGCCTGCCGACCGACACCTTGCCGGGCACCACCATCACCCTGGAAACCGCGCTGGCCAACAACGACATCCAGGTCATCGGCGAAGAATGGGCCGGACGCAGCCCGGTGTGGGTCAAGGCCGAGGCCGAGGGCAAGGTGGCGGCCCTGGGCGACACGGTGAAGGGCGCGACCGAAGGCTGGTGGGTGCCGGAATACGTGGTCAAGGGCGACCCGGCCAAGGGCATCAAGCCACTGGCGCCGGGCCTGCGCAGCGTCACGGACCTTGCGCGCTACAAGGATGTGTTCAAGGACCCGGAAAGCCCGGGCAAGGGGCGTTTTCTCAACAGCCCCATCGGCTGGACCTCGGAAGTGGTGAACAAGCAGAAGCTCAAGGCCTATGGCCTGACCGACAGCTATGTGAATTTCCGCAGCGGTTCCGGCGCGGCGCTGGACGCCGAGATCACTTCATCGATCCGTCGCGGCCAGCCGGTCCTGTTCTACTACTGGTCGCCGACCCCCTTGCTCGGCCGCTTCAAGCTGATCCAGCTGGAAGAGCCGCCGTTCGATGCCGAGGCCTGGAAAACCCTGACCGATCCCGAGCACCCCAACCCACGTCCCACGCGTTCGCTGGCCTCGAAGCTGTCGATTGGCGTGTCCACGCCGTTCCAGAAGCAGTACCCGCAGATCGCCGAGTTCTTCAGCAAGGTCGATTTGCCGATCGACCCGCTGAACAAGGCCCTGGCCGAGATGAGCGAAAAGCACACGCCACCTCGGGAAGCGGCGCGGGCCTTTCTCAAGGCGCATCCGCAGGTATGGCGGGCGTGGTTGCCCGGGGATGTGGCCAATAAGGTCAGTGCGAGTCTCGACTGAAGACGCTGTGGTGAGGATGAGATCGCTATCGCGGGCAAGCCTCGCTCCTACAGAAGCATGTGGTCTTCTGTAGGAGCGAGCGGGCGGCGATCCGTCTTGCCCGCGATGCTTTTAGAAGCGGCTCTGCACCGCCAGCTCGAAGGTCCGTGGCGTACCCAGGTAGTAAGCCGGCGAGACATGGGCGAACCTGGCGTAGACCTCGTCGGTCAGGTTGCGTACCCGCCCGGTGATTGCAGTGTGGCTGTCGAGCTTGTAGGTGAGGAAGGTGCCGTACAGGGTGTAGGAGGGCACGGTCAGGGTGTTGGCCGTGTCGGCGTACACCGAAGCCACATAACGCGCATCGACCCCGGTCTGCCACTGCGGCGCCAGGTCATAGGTCAGCCACAGGTTGCCGACCCGGTCCGGCACGTTGGTCGGGGTATTGCCCTTGCGTGACACCACCACGCCCGCGGCGTTCTTCTCGGTGAACTCGTCGTACTGCGCATCGACCCAGGCGAAGTTGCCCTCGAGCAATAGCTTCGGGGTGACCCGCAGCGAGCTGGCCACTTCGATGCCCTTGGAGGTCTGCTGGCCCACCGGGATGCTCAGGGTCGGGTCCAGCGGGTCGGTCACCGCGAAGTCCTTGCGCTCGATGCGGTAGGCCGCCAGGGTCGCCGAGCCGCGGCCGTCCAGGTAATCGAACTTGCTGCCCACTTCCCATTGCTTGCCCGTGGAGACGTCGAAGTCCTGGGTGCTGTTGTTGGGCTGCTCGGCGGCGGTGCTGTACTGCACATAGACATTGGCACTCGGGAGAAACTGATAGCTCAGGCCGACCCGGCCGGTGACCGGTTCCCAACGGCGCTTGAGGTGCCGTGGATTGCTCGCCGTCACCTGGCGATGGTTGGTCACGTCCAGGTCGATGTTGTCGTAGCGCAGGCCGGTGAGCAGCGCCAGCCGGTCGGTCAGGGCCAGGCGATTCTCGACGAACAGCGCCTGGGTGGTGACCTCGTTGGTCTTGTCGGCGACAAAGCCCTGGCGGGTGCCCGGCAGGTCGTAGAAATGCCCCGGCTGGTAGTCGTTCGGGTCGACGCTGTTGGCCGCCTTGACGTTCAGCGGCGAGTTGGTGGTGCGGTTGACCTTGTACTCGAAACCGCCGGACCAGGTGCTGTCCAGGCCGAAGATCGAGGTGTCGTGGCGCAGCTCGAACTGGTTGCCGTTCTGCTCGCCCTGGTGCCGCACCTGATAGGCCGTGGAGCGGTTCACCGCGCTGTTGTCGGCGTTGTACTGGTAGGTTTCCAGGTTGCGGTAGTCGCGCTGGCTGTCCAGGTGATAGAGGGTGTTGCGCAGGCTGGTGCTGTCGTTGATCCGGTAGTCGACGATCGAGCGCACCCAGATCGTGCGCTGCTCGTAGCGGCCGTCCTCGACGTTGTAGTTGTTGAAGCGGTTGTGCTTGTCGATCTTCAACTCGCCGGCCTTGGGGTTGAGCACCGGGGTGCCCCAGTACGGGCTGTCCTCGTGTTCGTCCTGGTATTCCACGGCCAGGGTGTGGGACAGGTCCGGCGTCAGGTCGCTGAGCAGGGAAAACGCCAGGCTCCAGGCATCGCGTTCCTGGCGGTCGATGTAGCCGTTGCTGGTGTTGTGGCTGACGTCGAGGCGGGCGTAGTGCTGCACTTCGTCACCAGCTTCGCTGAGGGCGTGGTTGAGGCCGAAGGCGGTTTGCGTGGTGTCGTAGCTGCCGTAGCTGACCCGGCCCTCGATGGCTCGCTCCTGGCGGTCGGCCAGCTTGGTCACGTAGTTCAGCGAACCGCCCACGGAGCCGGCGCCGTTGACCAGCGAGGAAGGGCCGCCGAGCAGTTCGACCCGGTCATAGATCCACGCGTCCACCGGCCGTGCCAGGCCGCTGGACACGTTGATGCCGTTGAACATCTGGGTGATCTGGCTGTTGGTGAAACCACGGTAGGAGACGAAGCCGCCGAACCCCGGCGGGGCGCTGGCATTGACCCCGGGCAGGCTGTTGGCAGCGTCCTGGAAGTTCTGCGCGCCGCGCCGCTCGATATCGTTGCGGTTGGCCACCGCTACCGAGGCCGGGGTTTCGCGCAGGCTCAGGCCCAGGCGCGAGGCCATGCCGCTGGACTGGTCGAGGGCCAGGCCGGGTTCGACGGGCTGGTCGCCGTCGATGGTGATCGGTGCCAGGTCGACGCTGGATTGCGCCCAGGCGCTGACGGACAGGCAGCCGCACAGGCTGGCCAGCAGGGGAATGTGTTTCATCGGTACGTCCTGAATTCTTGGCTAGGAAGCAGCCCGGGGTTCAGGGTCCGTACGAAAAGTCGGCGAGCGAAGGTCGGGCGAGCCTGCTTTTAACGCAGCATGGCCTGCATAGCGCGAAGGCGCTTAGCGCACAGTGACTTTCCGTACAGACCCTGACGCCGTGCATTGGCACGGGGCGGGCTGATGATAGGGGCAGAAGACTCAGGCGAAGGCGGGCGGCGCGCGCGGGTGGGCCGCGGGCCAGGTGAAGCGGGTGGGGATGTCAGCGGTGGCGCGGGGCGCCAGCGGCGGGCTGTGGTGCTGCGGCAGGATCGCCAGGGTCAGGCTGGAGTTGAACGCCGGGCCCATGCCGCCGGTGGAACACAGCGGGCAACCGAAGGCCTTGGACAGGGTCGGCAGCGATTCGTCGACCGGGTTGGAGGAGGCCGGTGCCTGGGTGCGCGGGTCCACGGTACAGAACTGGCCGCCGATCCCGTTGAGCTGCTGGCCGACCATTTGCCCGTGGCCGATGCTGCAGGCGAACACATTGAACAGGACGCAGCAATAGAGCATCCAGGCAATGAGCGAGCGATCGGTTCGGGCGAATTTCATGGGGCGGCACTTTACCATCGCAGGCGACGAACGTACTTACAAAAACGCGCGAGCGGGTCCATTCTTCAGCGACATTTTTTGCCATGGATGTTTGCATATGAATGTTTTGATCGCGCAATGGATGGCGGGAGCCTTCCTGCTGATCAGCCTGATCCACCTGTACTGGGCCGCCGGTGGCAAGCGTGGCAGCGAGGCGGCGATTCCCCAGGTGCCGGGCAGGACGCCGGGCGAGCTGGAGCCGGCGTTCAAGCCTTCGGGGTTCGCCACCTTGCTGGTGGCGGTGGGCTTGCTGCTGATTGCGATGCTGGTGTGCCTGCGAGTGGGCCTGTACCTGCCGACGGTGAGCCACCCGGCGTTGCAATGGGTGATCAGCGCGATGGCCTTGCTGATGTTCGCCCGGGCCATCGGCGACTCGAACCTGGTGGGGTTCTTCAAGGAAGTCAGCGAGTCCAGGTTTGCCCGGCTGGACACCTTGTTCTATTCGCCGCTGTGCGTGGTGCTGGGGGCGGGGTTGCTGGTGGTGGCCTGGAACTGAACGCCCCTGTAGGAGCCGGCTTGCTGGCGATGGCGGCCGGCCTGAGATAGCGCGGTGGCTGTATCGCCGGCCAGCCCGGCTCCTACTACGGTGGTTGCGGCGGCCTTATCAGCCGCCGCTTTCGCGACGCCGGCTGCTGACCTCCGCCGGCACATCGTCACCGGCCATGCGCTTGCGGAACAGCGCCGCCCGCGCCAGCAGCAGGGTGGTCACCGGCACGGTGATCGACAGCAGGATCGGAATCAGCCAGGCGTGCAGCACCGGCGCGGACTTCATCCCCGAGAAATACAGGATCGACGCCAGGGCCACGCACCAGGCGCCCAGGGTCGAGGCCAGGGCCGGTGGGTGCATGCGCTGGAAGTAGTCCTTCATGCGCAGCATGCCGATGGCACCGATCAGGGCGAAGGCGCTGCTGAGCACCAGCAGGATCGCCACCGGTATCTCGATCCACCACGACAGTTCATTGACGGCATTCATTCGATCACCTCGCCACGCAGGAGGAATTTGGCCAGGGCGAAGGAGCCGACGAAGCCGAACAGGGCGATCAGCAGCGCCGCCTCGAAGTAGGTGTCGCTGGCATAACGGATGCCCAGCACCAGCATCATCAGCATCGCCAGGATGTACAGGTAATCCAGGGCCAGGACCCGGTCCTGGGCCGAGGGGCCCTTGAACAGCCGGACCAGGGTCAGGACCATGGCCACGGAAAACAGGAACAGGCTGAGCAGGATCGCGTTCGTGAGCAGGGCACTCATTCGAAGATCTCCATCAACGGACGCTCGTAGGTCGTCTTGAAGTGCTGGATGAAAGCCGCTTCGTCGTCCAGGTCGAACACATGCAGCAGCAGGATGCTGCGGTCCAGGGACAGCTCGGACCACACCGTGCCCGGCACCACGGTGGTAATGGTCGAGAGCGCGGCCAGGCCGTTGGCGTCGCGCAGGTCCAGGGGAATCTTGACGAAGCGCGAGCGCGGCGGGCGGCGCCCGGCGTTGAGCACGCCCCAGGCCACGGCCAGGTTCGACAGCAGCACATCGCGGCCCACCAGCAGGAACAGGCGCAGGATGGTCGCGGGGCGGCGGATGCGGATCGGCAGCGGGCGCAACGGCCGCATCATCCACGGCGCGCAGAAGCCCAGGAGCGCGCCGAGCAGCAGGTTGCCGGGGCTGACGGACAGGTTCAGCACCAGCCACAGCAACCACAGCGCCAGCGACAACCAGGGCGCGGGGAACAGGCGCTTCATGGCTGCACCTCCTGCAACGCCGCCTGGGCTTCAGGGCTGGGGACCGCCCGGGTGCCGAGCACGGCCATCACATATTGCTGCGGGTCGTTGAGGCTGTCGGCGGCGGCCTGGGTAAAGCGCAGCAGCGGCTCGGCCTTGACGGTCAACAGCATGCACAGCCCGAGCAGGGCGATGATCGGCACGCACTCGAAGCGCCGCAGCAGCGGCGACGGCCGTTCTTCCGGGCTCCAGAAGCGCTGGATGCCCAGGCGCGAAAAGGCGATCAGCGACGCCAGGCCGGAGAGGATCAGCAAGGCCAGCAGGCCCCAGGCGGCGCCGGACAGCGGCGCATCGCTGGCCTGGCCCAGCCCGGCCGGGTTGAGCAGGGCGCCGATCAGGCTCAGCTTGCCGATGAACCCCGACAGCGGCGGCATGCCGATGATCAGCAGCGCGCAGGCAATGAAGCTCAGGCCGAGGAAGGCCATGGTCCAGGGAATCACCTGGCCGACCACGGCTTTGCGCTCGTCGTCGAGGTTGGTGCCCGGTGGCGGTTGCAGCGACTCCAGGGGCCGGGGCAGGGTCTCGACCTCATCGTCCAGGGGGATCTCGTTGGCCGAGCGCGAGCGTTCGATCAGCTCCGCCAGGAGGAACAGCGCGCTCAGGGCCAGGGTCGAGCTGACCAGGTAGAACAGCGCGCCGGCGATCAGCCTGGGCTGGGCGAAGCCGATCGCCGCCAGGAGGATCCCGGCCGAGACCAGGATGCTCAGGCTGGCCATGCGTTCCAGGCGCTGCGCGGCGAGGATCGCCAGGGCCGCGCAGACGATGGTGGCCATGCCGCCGTAGATCAGCCAGTCGCCGCCGAAGTAGGCCGAGGCCCCAGCCTGGCCGGAGAACAGCAGGGTCCACAGGCGCAGCAGGGTGTAGACGCCGACCTTGGTCATGATTGCGAACATCGCCGCCACCGGCGCGCTGGCCGCGGAATAGGCCGGCACCAGCCAGAAGTTCAGCGGCCAGATGCCGGCCTTGGCCAGGAACGCAGTGGCGAGGATCGCCGCGCCGGCGTGCAGCAGGCCGCGGTCGGCTTCCGGCACCAGCGGGATCTTCAGCGCCAGGTCGGCCATGTTCAGGGTGCCGGTGACGCCGTAGATCAGCGCCGCGCCGATCAGGAACAGCGACGAGGCCAGCAGGTTGATCGCCACGTAGTGCAGGCCGGCGGACACCCGCGCGCGGCCCGAGCCGTGGAGCATCAGGCCGTAGGAGGCGGCCAGCAGCACTTCGAAGAACACGAACAGGTTGAACAGGTCGGCGGTCAGGAAGGCGCCGTACAGGCCCATCAGCTGGATCTGGAACAGCGCGTGGAAGCTGGCCCCGGCGCGGTCCCAGCGAGCCATGGCGAACAGCAGGGCGCTGACGCCGATGATCCCGGTGAGCACCAGCATCAGCGCCGACAGGCGATCGACCACCAGCACGATGCCGAACGGCACCTGCCAGTTGCCCGGCAGGTACACGCCGACGGAGCCGGGCACGCCGGTCTGCTGGGTCCAGACCAGCAACAGCACGGAGATGCCCAGGCCGAGCATGCTGGAGAACAGGTTGATCTTGGCTTTGAGCGGGCGATGTTTCTCGCCGAGCATCAGCATCACCGCGGCGGTCAGCAGCGGCAGCAGGATAGGCGCGACGATCAGGTGCGGCATCAGGCTCATTCCTTGGGCTCCCGGCCATCCACATGGTCGGTGCCGGTCAGGCCCCTGGACGCCAGCAGCACCACCAGGAACAGCGCGGTCATGGCGAAGCTGATGACGATCGCCGTGAGCACCAGCGCCTGGGGCAGCGGGTCGGTGTAGTGCAGCAGGTCCTGGGGCACGCCGTCCTTGATGATCGGCTCCTTGCCGATGAACAGGCTGCCCATGCTGAAGATGAACAGGTTGACCCCGTAGGACAGCAGGCACAGGCCCATCACCACCTGGAAGGTCCGTGGCCGCAGCACCAGCCAGACGCCGGAGGCCGCCAGCACACCAATGGCAATTGCAATGACTTCTTCCATCAGGCAGTGGCTCCTGTCTTGGCAAGGGATTTGGACGGGCTCGGCTTGTGCGCCCGCACCGACTGGTGCGCCAGCGCGGTGAGGATCAGCAGGGTCGAGCCGACCACCACGGCATACACGCCGATGTCGAAGAACAGCGCGCTGGCGATATGGATATCACCCAGCAGCGGCAGGTCCAGGTGCAGGGTGTGGGTGGTCAGGAACGGGTAGCCGAACGCCAGGGCGCCGAGCCCGGTCAGGGTGGCGAACAGCAGGCCGGTGCCCATCCAGCGCAGCGGTCGCAGGCTCATCTGGGCCTCGACCCACTGGGTGCCGGCGACCATGTATTGCAGGATGAACGCCACCGACATCACCAGGCCGGCGACGAAACCGCCGCCCGGCAGGTTGTGGCCGCGCATGAACAGGTAGAACGACACCACCAGGGCGATCGGCAGCAGCAGGCGCACCAGCACCGCCGGCACCATCATGAAGCCCAGGGCGGTGTCGCTGGCCTGGCGCGGGTTGACCAGGTCGGTGACCACGTCGGGCGCCAGCAGGCGCTGCTGGGCCGGCAGTTGCATGCTTTCCTTCGGTGGGCGGAAGCGCCGCAGCAGGGCGAACACGGTCAGGGCCACGGCCGCCAGCACGGTGATCTCGCCCAGGGTGTCGAAGCCGCGGAAGTCCACCAGCATCACGTTCACCACATTGCTGCCACCGCCTTCCGGCAGGGCGCGGCTGAGGTAGAACGAGGAAATGTCATTGGGGGTCTGGCGGGTCAGCATGGCGTAGGACAGCACGGCCATGCCCAGGCCGACGGCGATCGACAGCAGCAGGTCGCGCAGGCGCCGGGCACGGGCCTTGGGCACGCTGCTCGGCAGCGGCGAGACGTCTTCGATCCGCCGTGGCAGCCAGCGCAGGCCGAGCAGGATCAGCACCGTGGTCACCACTTCCACCACCAGCTGGGTCAGGGCCAGGTCCGGCGCGGAGAACCAGACGAAGGTCACGCAGGTCATCAGCCCGCAGACGCTGACCATGGTCAGGGCCGCCAGGCGGTGGTACTTGGCTTGCCAGGCGGCGCCCAGGGCGCAGGCGATGGCCAGCAGCCAGAGGGTGACGAAGACGATGGAGCCCGGGATCTTCGGCCGGTCGCCCCAGCTCAGGCTGCTGTAGAGCATCGGGATCAGGCCGGCCAGCACCGCCACTAGCACCAGCAGGAACAGCTGGGTCTGCAGGCGCTGGGTGCTGATCCGCCGCTCCAGGCGCCGGGCCAGGCGCATCATGCTCACCAGGCTGCGCTCGAACAGGCGCTTGCCGTTGAAGCGGCCAACGAGCGGTGGGTAGGCGAAGTGGCCGCGCACCAGCGGGGCACGCAGCAGCAGGTAGAGCACGATGCCGCCGGACATGGCGATCAGGCTCATGATGATCGGCGCATTCAGGCCGTGCCAGATCGCCAGGCTGTACTCCGGCAGGGTACCGCCGACCACCGGCTGGGCGGCCGCGGCCAGCAGCGGGCCGACCATCTGCGCCGGGAAGATCCCCACCAGCAGGCAGGTGAACACCAGCAGCTCCACCGGCGCGCGCATCCAGCGCGGTGGCTCGTGGGGTGTGTGCGGCAGGTCTTCGGCCGGTTTGCCGAAGAACACATCCACGGTGAAGCGCAGGGAGTAGGCGACGCTGAAGGTCCCGGCGATGGTGGCGATCACCGGCAGGGCGGCCTCGACCCAGGCGGTGGAATTGATGAACACCGTCTCGGCGAAGAACATCTCTTTCGACAGGAAACCGTTGAGCAGCGGCACGCCGGCCATAGAGGCGCTGGCGACCATGGCCAGGGTCGCGGTGAACGGCATCAGCTTGATCAGGCCGTTGAGCTTGCGGATATCGCGGGTGCCGCTTTCGTGGTCGATGATGCCGGCGGCCATGAACAGCGAGGCCTTGAAGGTGGCGTGGTTGAGGATATGGAACACCGCGGCCACTGCGGCCAGCGGGCTGTTCAGGCCCAGCAGCAGGGTGATCAGGCCCAGGTGGCTGATGGTCGAGTAGGCCAGCAGGCCCTTGAGGTCGTTCTGGAACATTGCGCAGTAGGCGCCCAGCACCAGGGTCGCGGCACCGGCGCCGCCGACGATCCAGAACCATTCTTCGCTGCCGGACAGCGACGGCCAGAGGCGGGCGAGGAGGAAGACCCCGGCCTTGACCATGGTCGCCGAGTGCAGATAGGCCGACACCGGTGTCGGCGCAGCCATGGCGTGGGGTAGCCAGAAGTGGAAGGGGAACTGCGCGCTTTTGCTGAGGGCGCCGATCAGGATCAGGGGCAGGAGGATGGGGTAGAGGGCGTGGGCTCGGATGAGATCTCCGGCAGCCAGGACCTGGTCCAGGTCGTAGCTGCCGACCACATGGCCGAGCAGCATGACCCCCGCCAGCAGGCACAACCCCCCCGCGCCGGTGACCATCAGCGCCATGTAGGCGCCGCGCCGGGCATCGGAGCGGTGGTGCCAGTAGCCGATCAACAGGAAGGAGAACAGGCTGGTCAGTTCCCAGAAGAACACGATCTGGATCAGGTTGCCGGAAATCACCAGGCCGAGCATGGCGCCCATGAAGGCCAGGAAAAACGCGAAGAAGCGCGGCACCGGGTCTTCCGGTGACATGTAGTAGCGCGCGTAGAGCGACACCAGGGTACCGATGGCCAGCACCAGCATGGAGAACAGCCAGGCGAAGCCGTCCATGCGCAGGACGAAGTTCAGGCCGAGGCTGGGCAGCCAGTTGAACTCTTCACGGATCACGCCGCCATGGGCGATCTGCGGGTACATCGAGGCCACCGCCACGGTACCGGCCAAGGCGACCAGGCCGGCCAGCAGGGACTCGGTGTTACGCGCGTTGTGCGGCAGTAGGGCCGCCAGACAGCTGCCGATAAAAGGCAGAAGCAGTAGAACTATCAGGGACATAGGCTTCTAATCTGCGGGAAATTGTGATGCATCATACGTGCCGACTCTGTGATCACCAACCTTGAAGCTGTGGCAGGATCCTACAAAACCCCTTCGAACGGCGTTCAAGACAGGGAACGAAAAGCCAGCCGGCACCAAGGTCATGGCAGTTTGCCCAGCATGAATGACAACAAAGCGCTGCGCGCGGTGCTATGGTCGCGCCCCTTGGCAACGGACCCGCTTGAACGGAAGCAGACAGGCCCTTTATGACCCTCGGAACCTTTACCCGCAAAACCCTCGCCAGCCTGCTGCTGATGGCCCTTGGCGGCTGGATCGCCTGGCTGTGGCTGACCCTGGCCGGGCCCACTGCCGGCATGAGCCGCTTCAAGACCCTGGAACCCTTGTCGATCGAAGGGCAAGCGGCGGCGGCCTTGCCCGCCGGCACGGTGCTGTATTACGACACCGGCTTTGCCGAGGGCCATAGCCGCTACCTGGCGTACTTCTATCACAAGGGCGTCATCGCTCAGGAAGCCTTGCCCAAGGCCTTCTGGCCGGGGCAGGAGCGGATCAGCCCCTTGTGGTTATGGAATGTCGATACCGAGCAGGTCCCGGATAAAACCATGACGCGAGAAGACATTGTCGCTGCGGTGCAGGCCGGCCAGCTGTCCCGGCAGGAGCTGGCGGCCATTGTCGAGTCGTTGCCGCGCTGACTCAGCGTTGCGAATCCGCGGTCTCATCCAGCCGATCCGCCTCGACCACCTCGCCGCTCTTGCCCTTGGTCTTCAACTCGCTGACGATCACCGCCGCGACGATCAGCGCGCCGCCCAGCAGGGCCAGGGCCGGCAGGCGTTCGCCGGCGATGCGTCCGACCAGCCCGGCCCACACCGGCTCGCCGGCGTAGATCAGGGTGGCGCGGGTCGGCGAGACGCTTTTCTGCGCCCAGTTCATCGCCACCTGGATCGCCGCGCTGGCGGCGCCCAGGCCCAGGGCGCTGGCCAGCAGCAGCCAGGAAAAGTCCGGGATGGCTTCCTGGGTCGGCACCACCATCAGGAACGACAGCACCGAGGTCGCGGCCAGTTGTACTACGGTGACCCGGCGCACATCGACCTGACCGGCGTAGGTGCTGATCAGGATGATTTCCGCGGCGATGGCCACGGTGCTGATCAGGGTGGCGATTTCGCCCGGGCTGAAGTCCAGCGCGGCGCCGCTCGGCCCGGAGAGCAGCATCAGGCCGGTGAAGGCCAGCATGATGCCGATGCTCGGCATCAGCCCCGGGCGCTTGCCCATGAACAGCCATTGCAGCAGCGGCACGAAGGGCACGTACAGCGCGGTGATAAAGGCCGACTGGCTGCTGGGAATGCTTTGCAGGCCCACGGTCTGCAGGCCGTAGCCGAGCATGATGGCGGTGCCGATGAAGACCCCGGCCTTGAGTTCGAACAGGGTCAACCCGCGCAGGCTGCGCAGGGAGAACAGCCCGACGATGCAGGCCGCCGCGGCGAAGCGCAGGCCGACGAAGAACATCGGGCCGCTGACGGTCATGGCGTGCTGCACGGTGAGAAAGGTCCCGCCCCAGACCATGGTGATCAGCACCAGCACGCACTCGGCTTTGCTCAGTTTGAGGAAGAAGGAGGAAGGTTTGGAGGAGTTCACCGACGTCATGCCCTTGCGCGCTACCCGGGGCGGCCGCACAATGCGCCGCGAAGTTGGGCAGTATACTGCGCAAATCCATACAGTGAGCAATATAGTGCACAAAGATCCTGGGCAGCGCGCATCCGTGCTGCAGCATGTCAGCCACAACGTCCGGCGCCTGCGCCACGCCGCCGAGCTGAGCCAGAGCGCCCTGGCGGAAAAATCCGGGGTCAGCCGACGGATGCTGGTGGCCATCGAGGCCGGTGAGAAGAATGTCAGCCTCAGCACCCTGGACCGGGTGGCCGAGGCCCTGGATGTGGCCTTCAGCGACCTGATCCAGGCCCCCGACGCCCGCGACCCGAGCCGCATCAACGAGCTGGCCTGGGCCGGGCTGATTCCCGGGAGCAAGGCGGTGCTGCTGGCCAAGGCCAACGCCTGCCGCGAGGTGGAGCTGTGGGAGTGGCGCCTGGAGCCGGGTGAGCAATACCTGTCGGAACCGGACGCCGAAGGCTGGAGCGAGCAGCTGTATGTCTGCGAGGGCTGCCTGACCCTGGTCCTGGGCGAGCAGGAGCGGCGCCTGGACAGCGGCGAGTTCTTCATGTTCGCCAGCAACCTGCCGCATGCCTATCGCAACGATGGGACGGTGGCGGTGCGTTTCGTGCGCAACGTGGTGATCTGAGCACTGTTGCCTGGGCAACAGTGCTTGAACATTTTGCCTGTTTTAAGTTGATTCTGTTTCTTATGAGTTCGATTCAACTTACTGATTCATAAGCTTTATAGGCTTCGGCACGACTCCTGCAACCTCCCGGTCAGAACGGATCTTCCGCATTCGACAGGACCTGGAGTCGGCCATGACAGCCACTGCTCAACCCACCCGAACCGCCCACATCATCCGCTCCGATGCCGAGGCAATCGCCGTCGCCCGGACCCTGGCCGAACGTTTCGCCGTCGAGGCCAGCGTGCGCGATCGCGAGCGGCGCCTGCCGTTCGCCGAGCTCGACGAGTTCTCCGCCAGCGGCCTGTGGGGCATCACTATTCCCAAGGCCTACGGCGGCGCCGGGGTGTCCTACGTGACGGTGGCGGAGGTGATCAAGATCATTTCCGCTGCCGACTCGTCCCTCGGCCAGCTGCCGCAGAACCACCTGGGCGTGCTCGACATCCTGCTGCAGACCGCCAGTGAAGAGCAGAAGCGCTACTACTTCGCCAAGGTGCTGCAGGGGTATCGCTTCGGCAACGCGTTCTCCGAAGCCGGCAGCAAGCATGCCGGCGCCTTCGAGACCCGCATCCGCTTCAACGCCGACGGCGCGCGGATCGACGGCGAGAAGTTCTACTGCACCGGTGCCTTGTTCGCCCATATCGTGCCGGCGGTGGCGGTCGACGAAGAGAACAAGGCGTTCATCGCCTTTATCGAACGGGATAACCCAGGCCTGACGGTGATCGACAGCTGGGACGGTTTCGGCCAGCGCACCACGGCCAGCGGCGGTGTCACCCTCGAGGCGGTGCAGGTGCCGCTGAGCGCGGTGATCCCGGCCCATCGCGCGTTCGACGAGCCCACCGCCGACGGGCCGATCTCGCAGATCATCCAGGCGGCGGTGGACACCGGCCTGGCAGTCGGCGCCCTGGAAGAAGCCAAGCGTCATGCACGCCAGTCGCGGCCCTGGATCGACAGCGGCCAGGAGCATGGCTGGCAGGACCCGTTCACTATCGCCGCCATCGGCGACCTGGAATGGCGGGTCCACGGCAGCGAAGCGATCCTGGAAAAAGCCGGCCTGGCCATCGACCAGGCCTTGCGCGAGCCCAACGAAGACACCGTGGCCCACGCCTCGGTAGTGGTGGCGCAAGCCAAGGTGCTGTCGACGGAAAGCGCCTTGCTCGCCAGCAGCAAGCTGTTCGAGCTGGCCGGCACCCGCTCGGTGCTTGGCAAGTACAACCTCGACCGCTACTGGCGCAACGCGCGGACCCACACCCTGCATGATCCGGCGCGCTGGAAATACCACCTGATCGGCAACTTCCTGCTCAACGGCGTCAAGCCGGCCCGCCACGCCTGGAACTGAGGAACCGCCCATGAACGCATTGAGCCAAGCCACCACCCAGCAAAAGCACTCCGATACACAGCACGAGCCAAGCCATGGCGACCTGAGCCGCGCCCGCGAACTGCTGCAATCGACCCTCACCTTTGTCCGTGAACAGGCCAAGCCCTGGCCCGGCAGCGGCCTGGCCAGGGCCAGCGACGACCCTTATGTGATCAGCCGCTTTGGCGACCTGCTGATCCGCATCGAAGTCGCCGCCGCCTTGCAGGAGCGGGCGCAGGCCTTGCTCGCCAGGGAACAGGATGTCGCCGAGGTCGGCGTGGCCCAGGCCGAGGCGGCCATCGCCAGCCGCGAGGCCTTGCTCGCAGTGAGCCACGCCGAGTTCGAGCTGACCGGCCAGCGCAGCCCGCTGCCCGCCGCGCTGGATGAGCCGTTGCGCTGGAAATACCCGTTGATCGGCAACTACCGCCTCAACGGCGTGGTGCCGCCCAGTTTCAGGAGTGCGGTTTGATGCCCCGTGAAATCCGTCTCAACGCCTTCGACATGAACTGTGTCGGCCATCAGTCGCCGGGCCTGTGGGCCCACCCCCGGGACCGCTCCTGGCAGTACAAGGACCTCGAATACTGGACCGACCTGGCGCGGATCCTCGAGCGCGGCAAGTTCGATGGCCTGTTCATTGCCGATGTGCTGGGCATCTATGACGTCTACCAGGGCAACGGCGAGGCGGCGATCCGCCAGGCGGCCCAGGTGCCGGTGAACGACCCGCTGCAACTGATCCCGCCCATGGCCCTGGTCACCGAACACCTGGGCTTCGGCCTGACCGCCTCCTTGTCGTTCGAGCATCCCTATCCCTTCGCCCGGCGCCTATCGACCCTCGATCACCTGACCAAGGGCCGGGCCGGCTGGAATATCGTCACCTCCTACCTGGAAAGCGGGGCGAAGAACCTCGGGCAGAAAGCCCAGACCGAGCACGACGCCCGCTACGACTACGCCGAGGAATACCTGCAGGTTTGCTACAAGCTCTGGGAAGGCAGTTGGGAAGAGGGCGCGGTGCTGCGCGACCGGGAACGGCGGATCTTCAGCGACCCGAGCAAGATCCATGAGATCCGCCACTTCGGCCAACACTTCCAGGTGCCGGGCATCCACCTCTGCGAGCCTTCGCCGCAACGCACCCCGGTGCTCTACCAGGCCGGCGCGTCGAGCCGTGGCAAGCAGTTCGCCGCCGAGCAGGCCGAGTGCGTGTTTGTCGCCGCGCCGTCGAAAGTGCTGCTGAAGAAGACCGTGGCCGATATCCGCCGCCGGGCCGCCGAGGCCGGGCGCGATCCGGCGAAGATCCTGATCTTCAACCTGCAGACGGTGATCCTCGGCGAGACCGACGCCAAGGCCAGGGCCAAGTTCGAGGAGTACAAGTCCTGGGTCAGCTACGAGGGTGCCATGGCGCTGATTTCCGGCTGGACCGGCATCGACTTCAGCCAGTTCAAGCCCGATGAGCCGCTCAAGCATGTGCACACCAACGCCATCCAGTCGGCGGTGGAGGCTTTCTCCACGGCCGACCCGAACAAGGTCTGGACGCCCCATGAGCTGGCGGACTGGGTCGGCATCGGCGGCTTCGGCCCGCTGTTCGTCGGCAGCCCGGAAACCGTGGCCGACCTGCTCCAGGAGTGGGTCGAGGACACCGATGTGGACGGCTTCAACCTGGCCTATGCGTTGACCCACGAGACCTTTGTCGACGCCGTCGAACTGCTGGTCCCCGAGCTGCAGAAGCGCGGCGTGTACAAGACCGACTACGCCCCCGGTACCTTGCGCGAGAAGCTGTTCGGCGCCGGGCCGCGCTTGCCGGAGAGTCATCCGGGCAGTGCTTATCGCGACCTGGCGGCCTTGCATCGCCAGGAACAGCAGGTGGCCTCCATCCGCGTACCTGCCCTGTAGCCGCTGCCGCAGGCTGCGATAGGTCCGGAGGACCTCCGGCGTGAGTGCAATCGCCGCGACCGTTCCGGTCGATCGCAGCCTGCGGCAGCGGCTACAGGTGCAGTGCAAACCAAAAAACCAGCCAGCGGACCACCGCACGCTTTTGCCCAAGGAATCGAGGTCAGTCCATGAGCGTGCATGAACTCAAGCGTTCGCCCCCGGCGGATGCGCGAACACCGGAAAACAGCGTGCTGCTGCCCGCGGCCCTGGAGCTGTTGCAGCACTGGGCACAGGTCAGCCCGCTGGCCAGCGCGTTGCGTCACAAGCGCCACGGCCATTGGTACAACTGGCGCTGGATCGATGCCGCGCGCGATGTCGAGCGCCTGGCCGACGGCTTGCGGCAACAGGGTTTCGACGAGGGCTCGCGACTGGCGTTGAGCGGCCTGTTCGAGCCCAACCTGCTGCTTCTGGCCCTGGCCGCGCAACGGGTGGGCGGCCAGGTGCTGACCCTGAGCGACGAGCTCGATCCGCAAGCCCTGCGCCAGGCCCTGTGGAACCTGCGCCCCAGCCATGCCTTCGTGCATTCGCGCCAGCAACTGCTGTGCTGGGTCGCGGCCGGCGAAAACAGCATCGCCCCGCAATTGTTGATCGCCCATCAGGCCGTTCCGCGCCTGCCGGAAGGTTCGCGCCAGCCGGTGCTAGCTTTCAGCGACCTGCTGGGCAGCCGGGAAAAGCCCCAGCGCCAGAACCACTGGCGGCATCCGGCCCATGCCGCGCAGCTGTGGAGCGAGGAGGGCACGCACTGGCCGGAAGGCCTGAGGGTCTTGCTGCACCAGTGGCTGCACAGCGGCCATAGCCTGGCCTTCCCGGAAAGCCGCGGTTCGGCCAGCCGCGACCGCCGCGATGTCGCCCCCAGCGGGCTGCTGCTCTCGGGCCCTTGCCTGCAACGCCTGGCCGACGACATCGAAAGCCGCCTGGCGCCCCCCGGCAGTTGGCGCCGCCGCCTGTGCGACTGGGCCATTGCCCAGCCGCACCGCCCCCTGCAACGGCTGCTGAAGAACCGGGTGCGCCGACTCCTGGGCTTCCAGCGCCTGGATTACATCTGGCAGGCCCCCGGCACGCCCTCGAAACCTTCAGCGCCGGTGTGGCTGGCCGAATTCAAACGGAATATCGCATGAGCGCCGCCGACCCCATCCTGCAAGTCAACGCCATCTCCCTGTCGTTCAAGGGGGTGAAGGCGATCAACCAACTGTCCTTCGCCGTTGCGCGCGGCGAGATCTGCGCGCTGATCGGGCCCAATGGCGCCGGCAAGAGTTCCTTGCTCAATATCCTCAATGGCGTCTATCGCTTCGACGCCGGCTCGATTGTCTTCGACCGCGAGGCGTTCCAGCGCATCGACCCCTTGCGGGCCGCGCGCCGGGGCATCGGCCGCACCTTCCAGAACAACGCGCTGTTCAAGCAGATGAGCGTGATCGACAACCTGCTCAGCGGCCTGTCGCGGCATACCCGCGCCAGCTTTATCGAGCAGGCCCTGGGGTTGCCCCGGGCACGGCGCGAGGCCGAGGCCCATCGGCAACTGGCCCAGGGCATTCTCGAGTTCCTCGAGTTGCAGGCGCAGCGCGACGTGCCGGTGGGCAACCTGTCCTACGGCCTGCAAAAGCGCGTCGAGCTGGGCCGGGCCTTGATCGCCGGGCCCAGCCTGTTGCTGCTGGACGAGCCCATGGCCGGGATGAACGCCGAGGAAAAGCAGGACATGGCGCGCTTCATCGCCGATATCAACCGCGACCTCGGCACCACGGTGGTGCTGATCGAACACGATATGAGCGTGGTCATGGAGCTGTCCGACCATGTGGTGGTGCTGGACTACGGGCGCAAGGTCGGCGACGGCACCCCGGCCGAAGTGCAGGCCGACCCCGAGGTGATCGCCGCCTACCTGGGGGTGGTGCACTGATGGGCTTTTTCTTCGAAACCCTGCTCGGCGGCCTGTTGGCCGGCACTATGTATTCGCTGGTGGCCATCGGCTTCGTGCTGATCTACAAGGCCAGCGGCGTGTTCAATTTCGCCCAGGGCGCGATGCTGCTGTTCGCCGCGCTGACCTTCGTCAGCCTGCACGACCAGGGCGTGCCCTTTGTCCTGGCGCTGCTGGCGACGGTGCTGGTGATGATCGCCGGTGCCTGGCTGATCGAGCGGCTGGTGCTGCGGCCGCTGGTCAATCGTTCGCAGATCACTCTGTTCATGGCCACCCTGGGCCTGTCGTTCATCATTGAAGGCCTGGCCCAGGGGCTGATGGGCTCCCAGGTCAGGGCGCTGGACCTGGGCATCGACGACGTGCCGCTGTTGCTCGGGCCGTTGATGCTCAGCCAGTTCGACCTGATCGCCGCGGCCACCGCGGTGGTGCTGGTGACAGTGCTGGCGCTGCTGTTCAACAAGACCCGCATCGGCGTGTCGCTGCGCGCGGTGGCCGACGACACCACGGCCGCGCTGTCGATCGGCATCAACCTCAACCGCATCTGGCAGATCGTCTGGGCCGTGGCCGGCATCGTCGGGCTGGTGGCCGGGCTGCTCTGGGGCGCGCGCCAGGGTGTGCAGTTCTCGCTGTCGCTGGTGGTGCTCAAGGCTTTGCCGGTGCTGATCATCGGCGGCTTCACCTCGATCGGCGGGGCGATTGTCGGCGGGCTGATCGTCGGCGCCGCCGAGAACCTGGCCGAGGTCTACATCGGCCCGCTGATCGGTGGCGGCATCACCCCGTGGTTCGCCTATGTGCTGGCCCTGGCCTTCCTTTATATCCGTCCCGCCGGCCTGTTCGGCGAGCGCGCCATCGAGCGAGTCTGAATCCATGTCCATTCCCTTGACCCAGGCCACCGCGCCTGTGCTGTTGGTCCCGCGCCGCCTGCCCTGGGGCCTGGGCGGTCTGTTGCTCCTGGCCTTCGTCGGCGTGCCGCTGGTGGGCAACGACTATTGGCTCAACGCCATTTTGATTCCGTTCCTGGTGCTGTCCCTGGCCGGGCTCGGCCTCAACCTGCTCACCGGCTACACCGGCCAGACCTCGGTCGGCGCCGCCGGCTTCATGGCGGTCGGGGCCTTTGCCACCTACGGCTTCCTGCTGCGCCTGCCGGAGCTGGGGCTGCCCCTGGCCCTGCTCGGCGGCGGGCTGGTCAGCGCGGCGGTGGGCTGGCTGTTCGGCCTGCCCAGTTCGCGGATCAAGGGCTTCTACCTGATGGTCACCACCCTGGCGGCGCAGTTCTTCCTGGAGTGGCTGTTCGTCAAGTTTCCCTGGTTCTACAACTACGGCTCTTCGGGGACCATCTCGGCGCCCCGCCTGAGCCTGTTCGGCCACGACCTCAATACCCCGGTCGGGCGTTACCTGCTGACCCTGGCCAGCGTGCTGCTGTTGACCTGGGTCGCGTTGAACCTGGTGCGCAGTCAGGTCGGGCGCAACTGGATGGCGATCCGCGACATGGACACCGCGGCGGCGGTGATCGGCATTCCGGTGGCGCGCTACAAGCGCCTGGCATTCGCCGTCAGCTCCTTCTACCTGGGCATCGCCGGCGCCCTGTGGGCGTTCGCCTATCTGGGCACGGCCAGCGCCAGCAGCTTCGATATCAATCGTTCGTTCCAGATCCTGTTCATCATCATTATCGGCGGCATGGGCAGCGTGGCCGGCAACTTCGTCGGCGCGGCCTTTATCAGCCTGCTGCCGATCCTGCTCAGCCACGCCGGGCAAGCGCTGTCGGGCGGCGCGGTGGATGCCGGGCAGTTGCAGAACCTGCAGAAAATCATCTTCGGCGTGCTGATCATCCTGTTCCTGATCAAGGAGCCGGAGGGCCTGATCCGCCTGCTGGGCAATCTCCGGCAACGGCTGGGCCACTGGCCGCTGCGTTTCTGAATTCCACTGCTGAGTAGAGAGAAAATATGCGTGCATCCTTGAAACGTTCCCTGGCCGGCGTCGCGGTGACGCTGGCGCTCCTCGGCAGTGCGGTGCCCGTGGCGCAGGCCGCGGCGGACCAGCAGTTCTTTCCGCTGGCCACCTACCGGGTCGGTGCCTATGCCTCCAGCGGGGTGCAGGTGTGGGCCGGCATGATCGACTACCTGAACTACATCAATCAGGTGGAAGGCGGGATCAACGGGGTCAAGCTGGTCTGGCAGGAGTGCGAGACCGAGTGGACGGCGGAGAAGGGCATCGAGTGCTACGAGCGCTTCAAGAACGGCCTGGACGGCGCGCCGGTGGCGGTCTACCAGCCCAACGGCGCCCCGGCGGCCTATGCCCTGAGCGAGCGCGCCGAGGTCGACAAGATCCCGCTGATCACCCTGGGCTACGGCCGTACCGAGGCCACCGACGGCACGGTGTTTCCCTATAACTTTCCGGTGATGCTGACCTTCTACAGCGAGGCCTCGACCCTGGTGAACTACATCGCCGAGCGCGAGGGCGGCTTCGACAAGCTCAAGGGCAAGAAGATCGCCACGGTCTACCACGACTCGGCCTATGGCCGGGAAACCCTCGGCCCGCTGAAGCTGCTGGCGGAGAAATACGGCTTCGAGAACATCCAGATCCCGGTGGCCGATCCGGGTAACGAGCAGTCGGCGCAATGGCGCCAGGTGCGCCAGCAGAACCCCGACTGGGTGTTCCTGCGCACCTGGGGCGTCTCGACCCCGGTGGCGGTGAAGACCGCCGCGCGCTTCGGCTTCCCGGTGGACCACATCATCGGCGACATCTGGGCCAGCTCCAGCGAAGACGTATTGCCGGCCGGCGCCGCGGCCAAAGGCTATCTGGCGCTGACGCCGTATCCGGCGGGAAGCGATTTCGAGATCCACCGGCGTCTCAAGCAACACATCCTCGACCAGGGCAAGAGCGACCTCAAGGACCTGAAGAACTTCGGCAGCGTGTACTACAACTCCGGGCTGGTGAACGCCGCGGTGGCGGTCGAAGCGATCCGCACCGCCCAGGGCAAGTTCGGCAAGCGCCCGCTCAATGGCGAAGAAGGGCGCTGGGGCCTGGAGCACCTGAATATCGACGATGCCCGGCTCAAAGACATGGGTTACCTGGGGTTGATGCAGAACCTCAAGCTGTCCTGCCGCGATCACGAGGGCGGCGGTTCGGCGCGGGTGCAGCAGTGGGACGGCGCCCACTGGACCCTGATCAGCGACTGGATCGCCGCCGACCGCGCCTTGCTGCGGCCGCTGATCGACGAGAAGTCGGCGGCCTTCGCCAAGGAGAAGAACCTCACGCCACGCAGTTGCACCGGGGATGAATGACACATGAGCCAGACCGCCTTGGCCGCCACGGCCGACGACCTGTTGCAGGTGCGCGATATCGAGGTGATCTACGACGGGGCGATCCTCGCGGTGGCCGGGGTTTCCCTGGGCGTGCCCGAGGGCGGCATCGTCGCCTTGCTGGGGGCCAACGGCGCCGGCAAGAGCACCACCCTCAAGGCCATCTCCGGGCTGCTGCGCGCCGAGCGGGCCGAGGTCAGCCGGGGCTCGATCGCCTTTCTCGGCCAGGACAGTGCCGGTGTCGACCCGAGCCAGCGGGTGCGCCAGGGCATGGTCCATGTGCTGGAGGGGCGCCATGTGTTCCCGCAACTGACGGTGGAGGACAACCTGCGCAGCGGCGGTTTTGTCCGTGGCTTGAGCCGTCGGGAGCTGGCCGCCGACCTGGAGCGCATCTACGCCTGGTTCCCGCGCCTGAAAACCAAGCGCGGCACCCGCGCCGGCCTGACCTCGGGCGGCGAGCAGCAGATGGTCGCCCTTGGCCGCGCGCTGATGACCCGGCCGCGCCTGGTGCTGCTGGACGAGCCGTCCATGGGCCTGGCGCCGATCATCGTCCAGGAGATTTTCGAAATCGTCGCGCAACTCAATCGCGAGGCGCGGGTGAGCTTCCTGATCGCCGAACAAAACATTAATGTGGCGCTCAAGTACTCCTCCAGGGCCTACGTGCTCGACACCGGGCGCGTGGCCTGGTCCGGCACGGCCGATGAACTGCTGGCCCGAGGCGATCTGCAGGACTTCTACCTAGGCAGGCACTGACCCGTGAGAACCCCATGAGCCAAACACCCAACGGACAGGCGAGCGGCGCCACCCGTGATGCCGATGTGCTGATTGTCGGCGGCGGCCTGAGCGGCGCCTTGCTCGCCGCCCAACTGCTGCGCCTGCCGGGCCGGCGCCAGGTGCGGGTGATCGAGCCGCGCAGCGAGCTGGGGCGCGGCGAGGCCTACAGCGCCGTCGAGCTGGGCCACACCCTGAACGGCAACGCCGCGCGCATGAGCGTCGACCCGGACAACGCCGACGACCTGACCCAGTGGCTGAGCGACTACATCGCCGGCGGCGGCTGGCCCGAGTCGGACCGGCAGCCGGTGCCGGTCAGCGAGCTGTTTGCGCCTCGCGGGATCTTCGGCCTGTATGTCCAGCAACGGCTGGCCGAAGCCCAGGCGATCGGCGCCTTGCAGGGCTCGACGGTGACGCATGTGCGCGCCGAGGCGGTGGATTTGCAGGCCGACGCCGAGGGTGCCTGGTTGACCCTCAACGACGGCCAGCAACTACGCGGCGCCTTTGCCGTGCTGGCCACCGGCATGTTCCCGGCGGCGCGCACGCCGCAGACCGAATCCAGCGGCCTCAACGCCGCCGCCCTCGATCCCTGGGATGTCTCGGCCATGAGTCGGCTCGACCCGCAGGCAAGGGTGCTGATCATCGGCTCCGGGCTGACCATGGTCGACGCCGTGGTGTCCCTGGAGCAGGCCGGGCATCGCGGGCCGATCGAGGTGTTCTCGCGCCACGGCCTGCTGCCCCATGTGCGGCGCCAGCCACCGGCCTGGGTCGATTTCCTCGCCGAGGATCCCGGCATCCGCACTCCACGCCAGCTGTTGCATGAGCTGCGTCGCCAGTGTCGCCAGGCGCTGGCGGACGGCGTGGACTGGCAGGCGCCGCTGGACACGGTGCGCGGGCATATCGGGCGCTTGTGGAGCCAGGCCACGGATGGGCAGCGCCGGCAGTTCGTGCGCCATGTACGGCCGTGGTGGGAAAGCCATCACCACCGTTCGCCGCCGCTGAGCGCCGAGCTGGTGGCGCGTTTGCACGGGGAAGGGCGGCTGCGCATCCATGCCGCCTCGTTCAAGGGCTTGGAGCCTTCGGCGGATGGGCGCCTGGCGATTGGCATCCGCCGTCGCGGCGAGACGCAAACCAGCTGGGTCGCGGGGGATGCGCTGATCAACTCCAGCGGCATCGAATACGACTGGCGCCGGGTGGCCCGGCCATTGCCGCAGCAACTGCTGGCCCGTGGCCTGATCCAGCCGGGACCGCTGGCCCTGGGGATCCGGGCCGACGCCGGGGGCGCGGTGGTGGATGCCCAGGGGCAGGTGGCCAGCCGGCTGTTCGCCATGGGCCCGCCGTTGCGCGGCATGTGGTGGGAAAGCACCGCGGTGACCGATGTGGCCAGCCAGGCCAAGGCGTTGGCGGCGCGGTTGGTGGGGTTAGGGTAAATCGCTGCTGCGCGGCTATCGCGAGCAAGTCGGATCGCCGCCCGCTCGCTCCTACAGATGAAGGTGATCTGTAGGAGCGGCCGGTCGACGCTCGATTGCCCGCGATGACGTCCTCCCTAACACCATCACGTCCAAGGTCACACCGCGCTGACATCCACCCAACGCTGCTCCCGCGCCGCGACCCGGATCGCCGCCGCCAGCCGCTCCACCTGCCAGGCCTCGGCGAAATCCGTCCCGCCGTGCCCCTGGCCGCTCAGCGCCATGATCAGTTCATGCACCTCCAGGGTCTTCAGCTCGTTGTAGCCCAGCTGATGCCCCGGGGCCGGGCTGAAGGCGGCGTAGCCGGGCAGGGCGGGCCCGGCCAGCAGGCGCTGGAAGCCGCTGTCGCCGGCACGGTACAGGCGCAGTTCGTTGAGGCGCTCCTGGTCGAAGGCCAGGGTGCCGCGGGTGCCGCTGATCTCGAAACTCAGGTGGTTCTTGTAGCCGTGCTTGAGCCAGCTGCTGCTGAAGGTGCCGCGGGCGCCGCTGGCGAAACGCAGCAGGGCGTGGGCCTGGTCGTCCACGGCGATCGGCCGCTGTTCCTGGCTGCCAGCGCTGGCCGGGCGCTGGTGGTGCACGGTCTGGCTGTCGGCGCAGACCGCCTCGACCTCGCCCAGCAGATAACGCGCCATGGCCAGCAGATGGCTGCCCAGGTCGGCCAGGGCGCCGCCGGCATGCTGCGGGTCGCAACGCCAGGAGAAGGGCGAGGCCGGGTCGGCCATGAAGTCTTCGCTGAACTCGCCCTGGAAGCTGACGATCTGCCCCAGTTCGCCGCTGTCGATCAGCGCCTTGGCCTGCACGATCATCGGGTTGTGCTGATAGTTGTAGCCGACCCGGGTGACCACCCCGGCGGCCTGGGCCGCCTGCTGCATCTGTTGCGCCTGTTCGACGCTGACCGCCAGGGGCTTCTCGCAGTACACCGCCTTGCCGGCCTTCAGCGCGGTCATGGCCATGGGGAAGTGCAGGTGATTGGGCGTGGTGATCGCCACCAGGTCGACCCTGGGGTCGTCGATCAGCCGTTGCCAGTCGCTGTGGGCCCGGGCAAAACCCCAGGCCGCGGCGCACTGTTCGGCGCGCTGGCTGTCGGCATCGGCCAGCGCCGCCAGGTGCAGGCGCACCGGCAATTCGAATACCGCACTGACATTACGAAACGCCAGCGCATGGGCCCGCCCCATGAAGCCAGTGCCGATCAAGCCTATTCCAAGTTCACTCATAGCCGGACCTTTCAGAATTCTTATTGTAAGGAGTGCTCTTTATGGAATAAAAATTCTGTAATTGCAATCTATAGAATAAATTTTCAGTGGCGCGCCGCTGCTGCTCGCCAACCCGGCCGGGAAAAGCCCAAGGGCGCAAATAAAAAGGGTGCAATGAACAGTCATTGCACCCATGGGCCGATCACCTGAGCAGGGTCAGAACTGGAAGGTGAACCCCAGGTTGACCGCGCTGCCGCCGCCATGGCCGGACACCAGCCCGGTGTAGTTCAGCGACACCAGGGTGTCTTTGCTCATGGCCATTTCCGCAGCGGCCTTGACCACCGCGCCATCGCGAGACACCGGCACGCCGTTCACCGCAAAGGCCGTCGCACTGCCGGCAAATTTCAATGAGGTTTCACGATCCAGGTCGCCGTACTGGTGTTCCCAGCCCAGCTCGCCACGCAAGGTCACCGAGCGGGTGGCGCTCACCGGCAATTGCGTATGACCTCGCAGGCCAAGGGTCGAGAGCGTGGCGTCCTGGCTTTGCTTGCTGGCATGCAAGGCTGCTGCACCACCGCGTTCCTTGAACGAGTCGTTCTGGAAGTTGATGTAGCTGAGGTTGGCGAAAGGCTCGAAAGCCGCCCACCGGGTGTAGCCGATTTCGCCGAACACTTGATCGGTACGCGCGTTGTAGTTGGCTTTTTCATGGCTCGACTGGTTGCCGTACGTCACGTCACGGGAAGTGTCGAAGCGGTGCCAGGTGGTGGCTCCGCCGAGGCGCAGGGCGATGCTGTCGAAACGTTTGCCGCCATAGATCGACAGGTGATAGTTGTCGCTGTCGGCGGAAGTCCTGGAGGCTCCGTTCAGATCGGTTCGGGTGTAGCCGGTTGCCGCCCCGACGCGCCAGCCATCGCCGACCTCGGTGTCCAGGCCGAGCAGGACGCCGGTGGTGGAAGTGCTGTAGCGCGTGGCGTTGTGATCGGCGTCGACTTGCCTGTGGCCGCCGAGCAATTGCACCCAGCCACCATTGCTGCTGGCCTGGACATCCCTATCGGTATCCAGGGCCTGAGCCTGTTGCAGGCGGCCGTTGACTGCGTCACGCAGGTAACGGCTGTCAGCGATCTGCGCAGCGGCGATGTCGGCGTGCACCTGGCCATCGAGCTGGTTGAAGGCTTGTCGCGCCAGCTCCGCCGAGTCGGAAGCCAGGATGCTTTCGTACACCGGATTACCTGCGCTCAATGTGTCGATGGCGCTGGCGACGGCACGCTCGTTACGGGTCAAGGCTACGCTGGCGAACGCGGTCTGGTTGCGGTAGATGCCCAGGTTCAGCTGGTTCGGCTGGTAGTTCAGGCGGGTGTCGAGGAATAAGAAGCTGGGGGCGACGGCAGCGAACTGGCCGTTGATTCCCTGGCTGGCGCTGAGGATGTTGAACTGCTGGCCCAGGTAGCTGCTGGCCTGGGCCGCAGACAGCAGGTTGGGGCTGTTTTCCATGGAGAGGGTGACCTGTCCGCCGTTGAGAGTGGCCACGCCTGTGCTCTGGATGGCGTCGGTCTGCCCGTTGGCGGCGATTTCCACCGCGTACACCGAACCCGGGTTGAACGTGACGTCGCCGGTGTGCAGGGTGCCGACCGAATGGCCGGGGGCCACGGTACCGCCGTTGTTCACCAGCAGGGTGCCGATGCTGCCGTTACCCGCCAGGGTGCCGCCGATACGGGTGACCACCTGGTTATTGGCATCGACGGTGCCCACGGCGCTGCCATCGACCGTCACGCTGGAGGTCAAGCTGCCGTCCACCGAGAGCTTGCCGCCACGGACCCAGGTACTGCCCGAATAGCTGCTCTGACCGTCGAGTACCAGTTCCCCATCCCCGGACTTTGTCAGGCTGCCGACATAGGTCTGGCCGGTCAGCGGGTCCAGGCCGCGGGTCAGCGTTGCCTGTTCCCGGGCCATGCCGATCTCGTACTGGAATTGATCGTCCGCCGAGGCCCCGGCCGGTAGACCGTTGACCCAACCTTTTTGCTGCTTGATCGCGCTCCAGGTGGCCTGTTCGGCAGCGTCTTCGCTGCGTCGGGCACGGATCGCTTCGTCGGAGATGTCGTTGGCCCAGATATCGCGGGTGCCGGCGGGCAGCGCCACGGCCAGTGCGCCGACGAACTGTCCCGGGCCCTGCATGGCCTTTTTCAGGTTGGGCAGGCCCCAGCCGTTGACCACGCCTGGCACTTGCGGGGTGCCGGGAGCGGCGTCGTGCACCGGTTGCAGGTTGTCGTAGGTGCGTCCGCCCGTCCGGTCGCCGACCGGGGTGTCCGGGCCGTCCGGGGTTTGCAGGGTGGAGGTGGTCAGCAAGACATCGCGGGCCTGGCTCGCGGTCATGTAGGGAAAGCGCTGGATCACCAGGGTCAGGGCGCCGGAAACGCTGGGGGCGGCCGCCGAGGTACCGTTGGCGTTGGGGATGATCTCGCCTTCCGGTCCTGCGGACGGAATGCCGGAAACTCCCATGACGCACCACCACTTGGAGGTGCCACAGCGGTTGTAGACCTGGGCGCCGCTCTCGTCATAACCGGTGATGGACAGCCACTTGGATTCCAGGTCCGGCTTGAAATAGGGGAGGTTGGCGTTGGTGTCCGGGTTGGCGCCATGGCTGTCGTTGCCGGCGGAGATGATCTGGATGAACGAGTACTGCCGGCCGGCGTCGGCCATGGCATCCATCCAGGTCTTCTGGCCCGCGTGGGCCTTGTCCCAGAACGGCCGGTAGGCGGCGGTCATGTCCCTGAGGATAGCCTGCGGGCTGTCGCCGACCGTGCCGAAGTGGTTCTCTACATCATTACGCGAGTTCTGCCCCCAGCTCTGGTTGACGATCGACACTTTTTTCGCCGCCAGCGCGTCGTAGCTGGCCATGAAGGCGTTGTAGTCGAGGTCGTTGGAGCCTTGATAACGGTCGTTATCGCTGCCGCCGGTGTTGGCCACGAACAGATTGGCGTCGAAGGCGATGCCGTGCATGCCGGTACCATTGCGACTGGCCGCCAGTACGCCGGACATTTCCGTGCCGTGGCCGTCGTTGAAGCTTGGGTCGTACTCACCCGGAATGCTGAAGTGCTCACCTTTGTGGAACTCGCCGGCAGGCACCTCCAGCCGATAGCGCGGATGGGTTGCGTAGTATTCGCCGGTAGAGGTGACCGCCTGCACACGGTTTTCGCCTGCGGCGTTCTTGCCCTGGAATTCCGAATGTTCACTGAGGATGCCCGAGTCCAGCACGCCGACGTTTACCCCTTTCCCGGTGATACCCAGGGCATAGGCGTAATAGGCGTTGGTCCGGTCCAGGCCGGAGTTGACCTGGGCTTCCGGAGTCTTCCAGGTTTGCGCGTTATTGCTCCAGTTACCGGTCGCGGCGGACCATGACTGTCCGGCATTGAGTTGTTTGTGCAGGTCCGTGGCTACACCCGGCTCTATATAGGTATAAGGTTGGGCCGCCGGCAGGTTGGCAATAATCGCTTGGGCGAAGTCGAATATGTTCTGGGTATAACGGCCGGAGTTGCTGAACAGGCGGCTTTTATAGCGATCCAGATTGTTGTTGTAATCAAGTGGCTTGCTCGTATCGCCGAGCATTGCACTGATCGACAGGTTTTCCGCCTGCAACTCGTAGTTCTGCTGGAGCAACGAGTCGAACTTTGTCGATTGTGCGGCAAACTCTTTGGCTGCCAGGTCCAGGGTATTGCCTACACCAAAACGCAAGTTGGTATACACGGCGGTACCCGGCGCGAATGACGCAGCGGCGTTCCTGAACGCAGCCTCCAAGACCTGGGGTGTATAGGGCGAGCCGGTGGGTGGATTATCTGCCAGAGCCATCTGGCCCTGACCCAGCCACAAGGCGATGGCCATTGCGACAGGGCTCAGGGAAGCCGGTTTTAAACGGTTGCTGCGTTTGCCTGAATCGATACCTGCTACGTCCATGTTCCTTTTCCTTGAGATATGTCCTTGGTCGAAACTGATGTTTCGATCTCTTGTAATAGGCAGGGTGTAAATGATGGGCTGAAACAAAGGTGCTGTTTAGAAGCACGTGGTGTGTTTATTGTTTTTACTGAGCAATAGGGAATTCAGTCGCGGTTATCGTTACTGTATCGCTTGATACTCACTAGGTGGTACATATTAAGAAGTCGACAATCAACGAGTGGTCAGTTGTTGATCCTCAAGTTGTTTTTCTTTAAGGCGCACATCGGCCTCCGCTGTTTTAAAACAATGGTTTTTCACATGAGTGGTGTTGCAGAAAAATAACTGCGAGAGGGTTATAGCATGACAAATGAGCGTGTAACAAAATATTTATAGAGTGCTACGAACTTGATACCAGAACTGTGACAGGTTTGGTTTTCTGTTTGAGAAAGGTTGGGGCGAGGTGTGGGTGCCGGGCACTAAAAAGGCAGCCCGCAGGCTGCCTTTAGTTGTACGGCGAGGATCGCTCAGGACAGGAAACCGCCGTCCACGTTCAGCGATACGCCCGTGGTGTAGCTCGAGGCGTCGCTGGCCAGGTAGAGCACGGCGCCGGCCATTTCGCTCGGGTCGGCCACGCGTTTGAGGGGGATCTGCGCCAGGGCGGTCTTGAGGATGGCGTCGTTCTTCACCAGCGCCGAGGCGAACTTGGTGTCGGTCAGGCCCGGCAGCAGGGCGTTGCAGCGGATACCGAACTGCGCGCATTCCTTGGCGAAGACCTTGGTCATGTTGATCACCGCCGCCTTGGTCACCGAGTAGATGCCCTGGAAGATGCCGGGGGACACGCCGTTGATCGAAGCCACGTTGATGATGCTGCCGCCACCGTGGTCGCGCATCAGCTTGCCGGCTTCCACCGACATGAAGAAGTAGCCGCGGATATTCACGTCGACGGTCTTCTGGAAGGCGCCGAGGTCAGTGTCCAGCACATTGCAGAACTGCGGGTTGGTGGCGGCGTTGTTGACCAGGATGTCCAGGCGCCCGAACTGTTCGCGGATGTCGGCGAACACCTGGCTGATCTGCTCCATCTCGCCGATATGGCAGGCGATGGCGGTGGCCTTGCCGCCGGCGGCGATGATGGCGTCGGCCACATGCTGGCAGCCTTCGAGCTTGCGGCTCGAGACGATCACATGGGCGCCTTGCTGGGCCAGCAGCTTGGCGATGGCTTCACCGATGCCGCGGCTGGCGCCGGAGACGAAAGCGATCTTGCCGTCGAGGTCGAACAACTGAGTCTTGGACATGGTTTTTCCTTATTGTGTGCCTGGCGCCGGGACGATCAGAGGCTGGATTTTTGGATGACCTGCAGGCTCATCTGCTCCAGCAGCTTGTTCATGTGGATGAACTGCGCGAAGCGTTTGTCCTGGGTCTGGCCATGGAAGAAGCGGTAGTAGATCTGCTGCACGATGCCGGCCAGGCGGAACAGGCCGTAGGTGTAGTAGAAGTCGAAATTGCCGATCTGGATACCGGCGCGTTCGGCGTAATAGTCGACGAACTGCTGGCGGGTCAGCATGCCCGGGGCGTTGCTCGGCTGGCGGCGCATCAGTTGCACCGGCGCCGGGTCGCTGGCTTCGATCCAGTAGGCCAGGGTGTTGCCCAGGTCCATCAGCGGGTCGCCCAGGGTGGTCAGCTCCCAGTCCAGCACGCCGATGATCTGCATCGGGTTGGCCGGGTCGAGGATCACGTTGTCGAAGCGGTAGTCGTTGTGCACGATGCTGGAGGTCGGGTGATCGGCCGGCATCTTGTCGTTGAGCCAGGCCTTGACCGCTTCCCACTTGGGCGCGTCGGGGGTCAGGGCTTTCTCGTAGCGGTCGCTCCAGCCCTTGATCTGGCGCTGCACATAACCTTCGGGCTTGCCCAGGTCGCTCAGGCCGCAGGCCTTGTAGTCGACCCGGTGCAGCTCGACGAACTTGTCGATGAAGCTCTTGCACAGGGTTTCGGTCCTGGCCGCGTCGAAACCCAGCTCCGGCGGCAGGTCGGAGCGCAGGATGATGCCCTTGACCCGCTCCATCACATAGAACTCGGCGCCGATCACCGATTCGTCGGTGCAGTGCACATAGGCTTTCGGGCAATACGGAAAGCCGTCCTTGAGCTGGTTGAGGATGCGGTATTCGCGGCCCATGTCGTGGGCCGACTTGGCCTTGTGGCCGAAGGGCGGGCGGCGCAGGACGAATTCCTGCTCCGGGTATTCCAGCAGGTAGGTCAGGTTCGAAGCGCCGCCCGGAAACTGGCTGATCTGCGGGGTGCCGGTCAGGCCCGGAATATGTGCCTTGAGGTACGGATCGATCAGGTTGGCATCGAGTTCCTCGCCGGAGCGAGTACGGGTGGACTGGTCTGTAAGCGCCATGCTTATCCCTTCTGCTTATTCTGGAGGCCAGAGATTATTGACTAATCTAATGCGCCCACCTGAGCGCCACAATCGCCGAAGGGCTTTATAGGTGAGCGTGTTGCCGGACAATCATTGCTTTTGATACAAGCGTTTGAATGTGCCCGGCTTCACTCTAGTCCAGATCGCGGGGCCTGAATGAGCATTCCGACCGGGCTCGCGCATCGGCAGCCGGTTGCTGCGCTGCGGCAAGACCTGCACAGCGCGGCGGGCGTTTTTCGTAGCGCGCCTGGTTCAGTTCGGCGCAGGCAGGGCGATGGGGGTCAACAGCGGCTGGCCGCTGAAGTGGGCGACGAGGTTCTTGCCCACCAACTCCACCGTGGCCTGGGTCGCTTCCGGCGACAGCCCGGCGACGTGCGGCGTCAGCACCACATTGTTCAGGGTCTTCAAGGCATCTGGCACCCGCGGCTCGTCGTCGAACACGTCCAGGGCCGCGCCGGCGATGCTGCGTTGTTCCAGGGCCTGCAGCAGGTCGGCGGTATTCACCACGCTGGCGCGGGCGATGTTCACCAGGAACCCCTCCGGGCCCAGGGCCTGGAGCACGGCTTTGTCGATCAGTTGGCGAGTGCCCAGGCCGCCGGGCGTGGCGACTATCAGGAAGTCCGAATGCCGCGCCAGTTCGGTCGGGGTCGGGCAGAAACTGTAGGGCACGTCGCTGCGGATCTGCCGGTTGTGGTAGCTGACGCTCATGTCGAAGCCGTTGGCGCAGCGTTTGGCGATGGCCAGGCCGACGGCGCCAAGGCCGAGGACACCCAGGCGCTTGCCGGCCAGGGAAGGGCGCATGACTTTCGGCCATTCGCCACGCCGCACGGCGGCATCGGCGCGGGGAATGTCACGCACCAGGGACAGCAACAGGGCCATGGCGTGGTCGGCCACCGACGAGGCGTTGACCCCGGCGCCGTTGCTCACCGCGATCCCGCGGTTGCTCGCCGCTTGCAGGTCGACCTGCTCGTAGCCGGCGCCGATCACGCAGATGATTTCCAGGTGCGGCAGGGCGGCGATTTCTTCGGCGGTCAGGCCCAGCGGGCCACGGGTGAGCACCGCGTTGATCTGCCCGGCATGGGCCTTGATGGCGGCCGCCCGTTCGCTGGGCGTCGGCGCGAGGATCAGGTGGAAGCCCTGGTTTTCCAGGATCCACAGGTAGTCATTGATGGTTTCGACGAGGACCAGAACGGTGGCGGGCATGCGTGTCTCCTGAAGGACTGAAGAGGGAGGGACGGCGTACGGCACATCGACGACAACCGGCGTACAGCTCACGGAGCTGCTGTACCGTGATAAACCATTCAAGCGCTCAAGATTGCGGATTGCAGGGCACTTTGGCAAGGCGCTGTCGCGGGATTTTCCCGCGGCTGCGGCCTGGAGAATGTCGCCGCTCTCGAGGGCCTGATCGCCGGCAATCGAGCGTCGACCGGCCGTTCCTACAAAGAGGGCATTCAGAAACGGATATCGGCAGTTTTCACTCGCCGGACAAAGGCGCCGTCCAGGGTCGCGTTGTGGTGCTCGATGATCGCCCGGGCCGGCAGCGCCGGGGTGTCCATGCAGGTATGGGCATCCTCCGCCAGCACGGCGGCGAACCCCAGGTCCAGGGCGGCGCGGCAGGTGGCGTCGATGCAGTACTGGGTCTTCATGCCGACGATCACCAGTTCATCGATCTGCTCGGCCCGCAGCTGTTCGGCCAGCCCGGTGCCGACAAAACAATTGGGGCGGGTTTTGTCCAGCCGCTGGTCGCTGGCCTCGAGCTGCAATTGCGGCAGCAGTTGCCACGGCGCGCTGCCGGCGGCGATGGGCGAACCTTGCGGGCCGGTATGGCGCACGGCGATCACCGGCGCGCCGGCCTGCCGGGCGCGGTGGATCAACTGGTTGATGTTGTCGAGCACGCGCTGCCCCTCGAAGGGCTGCTCTGGTCCGTGAAACAGGCCGACCTGCATGTCGACGATCAGCAGGGCGGGGCGCTGGGCCTGGGGTGACGGCATGGTGTTTCTCCTTGTGAGCCAGCTGGACGGAGAAACAAAAGGCCCCGTCCATTGCTGGCGGGGCCTTGGGTTCGACTGCGCTGTTATCAGCTCATGCAGCAACCACACGACCCGCCGGAAGCGGTCGTGGTGGTAGTGCGGGTGAGGTGGCGCGGGAAAAGATTCATGGCGCCGATCATGGGGCCGGGGTTCGCGCGCTGTCAATCCGAGAAGGATGCTGGTTTGAGTGTCCGGGCATTGGCGGTTTTCAGCCGTCGGGCGAAGGCGCCGAAGGCCTGGTGCCGCTTTTTGCAGCGCTGCATCAGCGAGCCGGGCGGGCGGGTAATCGAAGGGCCCCGTGGGCTACGCTGAGCTTGCTTGAGTGTCTTGAGCGGATGCGGGTCAGCGCTCCTGACCAGCAGGTCGCTTTCAGGACACGATGGGTCGCCTGGGTGCAATCGCCGGGCTATGGTGATGGGCAAGCTTCCAGGATGCCCCGGACCCGGTGCGCCAAGATACTTGGCCGGAGAGCAAGAATGGCGACCGAGGATCCACGCCTCCGTGACGTGGTCGGGCGCTGCAGCCGAAGACTCCGGACGACTGCCGCTATGCGGCGGTGGCGTTCGAGATGCCGAGGTACGTTTATGTCTGATGACACGCTTCACCTGCCTTTGATTCACAGCGTATTGGAGCGCGAAAAGGACACTCCCGGTGCCTTGCTGCCCATTCTCCACGCCATTCAGGACGGTTGTGGGTACATCCCCGACACCGCCATCCCCGAGATCGCCCATGCCCTCAACCTCAGCCTGGCTGAAGTGCACGGCGTGATCAGCTTCTACCACGATTTCCGTACCACGCCGCCCGCGCGCCATACCCTGCGCCTGTGCCGGGCCGAGTCCTGCCAGAGCCGGGGCGCCGAGCACCTGGCCGCGCAACTGCGCGAACAACTGTTGCTGGACGACCATGGCACCACCGCCGACGGCAGTATCAACCTGCGACCGGTCTATTGCCTGGGGGCCTGCGCCTGTTCGCCGGCCCTGGAGCTGGACGGCGAGCTGCACGCCCGGATTACCCCCGAGCGCCTGCGCCAGCTGGTCAGTGGTTGCCTGGAGGATGGCGCATGCTGAAGCTCTATATCCCCCGTGATTCGGTGGCCCGTGCCGTGGGCGCGGACAAGGTGGCCGTGGCGCTGGTGCGTGAGGCCGAACGTCGACAACTGCCGTTGGAACTGTGCCGCACCAGCTCCCGTGGCCTCTATTGGCTGGAGCCGCTGCTGGAACTGGACAGCGCCGACGGCCGCCTGGGTTTCGGCCCCCTGACCGCGGAGGACGTGCCGAGCCTGCTCGACGCCCTGGCGGCAGATCCCGGCAGCCATCCCTTGGCCCTGGGGCCGGTGGAAGAGATCCCTTATTTGAAGAGCCAGCAGCGCCTGCTGTTCGCTCGGGCCGGCATCACCCAACCGCTGTCCCTGGACGACTACCGCGCCCAGGGCGGTTTCCGCGGCCTGGCCCGGGCCATCCAGATGGCGGGCGATGAGGTGGTCGCCAGCGTGCTCGACTCCGGCCTGCGCGGCCGGGGTGGCGCGGCCTTTCCGGCGGGTATCAAGTGGCGCACCGTGCGCGAAGCCGCGGGTGCCCAGAAGTACGTGGTCTGTAACGCCGATGAAGGCGACTCCGGCACCTTCGCCGACCGCATGCTGATGGAGGGCGACCCCTTCCTGCTGATCGAAGGCATGATCATCGCCGGCATCGCCGTGGGCGCCAGCAAGGGCTATATCTACGTGCGCTCGGAATACCCGGACGCCATCGGCACCCTGAACGAGGCCCTGCGCATCGCCCGCGAGGCCGGTTACCTGGGGGCGAACGTAGGCGGTAGCGGCCGCCCCTTCGAGCTGGACGTGCGGGTGGGGGCCGGTGCCTACATCTGCGGTGAGGAAACGGCGCTGCTGGAGTCCCTCGAAGGCAAGCGCGGCACGGTTCGCGCCAAGCCGCCGCTGCCGGCGCTGCAGGGCCTGTTCGGCTTGCCAACGCTGGTGCACAACGTGCTGACCCTGGCCTCGGTGCCGATCATCCTGGAGAAGGGCGCGCAGTTCTATCGCGACTTCGGCATGGGACGTTCCCTGGGCACCATGCCGTTCCAACTGGCCGGCAACGTCCGCCAGGCGGGCCTGGTCGAACGCGCCTTCGGCCTGAGCCTGCGCGAGCTGGTGGAAGGTTATGGCGGCGGTACCGCCAGCGGCCGGCCATTGAAGGCGGCGCAAGTGGGTGGGCCGCTGGGGGCCTGGGTGCCCCCCGCGCAGTTCGATACGCCGCTGGACTACGAGGCGTTCGCCGCCATGGGCGCGATGCTCGGCCACGGTGGCGTGGTGGTCGCCGACGACAGCCTGGACATGGCCCAGATGGCCCGTTTTGCCTTGCAGTTCTGCGCCGAGGAATCCTGCGGCAAGTGCACGCCGTGCCGAATCGGCTCGACCCGTGGAGTGGAGGTGGTGGACCGCTTGATCGCCAGCACCGACGCCGCGGCCCGCGAGGAACAGGCGCTGCTGCTGCAAGACCTCTGCGACACCCTGCAATACGGCTCGCTCTGTGCCCTGGGCGGGATGACTTCCTACCCTGTCGCCAGCGCCCTCAAGCACTTTCCCGCCGACTTCGGTCTGGCGACCACGGAGGCCGACCAATGATCAATATCTTCGACCCAACCAATGATATCGACCTCGGCACCCCGGCCCGCGAAAGCGCGGTGCAGGTCAGCCTGACCATCGACGGCCGGGAAATCAGCGTGGCTTCCGGCACTTCGGTGATGCGTGCCGCGGCACTGCTCGGCACCACCATCCCCAAACTCTGCGCCACCGACAGCCTGGAGGCCTTCGGCTCCTGCCGCATGTGCCTGGTGGAGATCGAGGGCATGCGCGGTTATCCGGCCTCCTGCACCACACCGGTGACCGAGGGCATGGTCGTCCACACCCAGACTTCCAAACTCGCCAGCCTGCGGCGCAACGTGATGGAGCTGTACATCTCCGACCACCCGCTGGACTGCCTGACCTGCTCGGCCAACGGCAACTGCGAGTTGCAGACGGTGGCGGGGCAGGTGGGCCTGCGGGAAGTGCGCTACGGCTACGAGGGCGCCAACCACCTGGACGAACAGAAGGACGTCTCCAACCCCTATTTCGACTACGACCCGAGCAAGTGCATCGTCTGCAACCGCTGCGTGCGTGCCTGCGAGGAAACCCAGGGCACCTTCGCCCTGACGATCAGCGGGCGTGGCTTCGATTCGCGAGTGGCGGCGGCCGGCGGCGACAATTTCCTCGACTCCGAGTGCGTGTCCTGCGGCGCCTGCGTGCAGGCCTGTCCGACCGCCACCCTGATGGAAAAGAGCGTGGTGGAAATCGGCCAGCCCGAGCGCAGCGTCATCACCACCTGCGCCTACTGCGGCGTGGGCTGCTCCTTCCGCGCCGAAATGAAAGGCGAGCAACTGGTGCGCATGGTTCCGGACAAGAATGGCCAGGCCAACCACGGCCACTCCTGCGTCAAGGGCCGCTTCGCCTGGGGCTACGCCACCCACCCGGATCGCATCACCAAGCCGATGATCCGCAAGCACATCAGCGATCCGTGGCAAGAGGTCAGTTGGGAAGAGGCGGTCACCTACGCGGCCAGCGAGTTGCGCCGCATCCAGCTGAAATACGGACGCGATTCCATCGGCGGCATCACCTCCAGCCGTTGCACCAACGAAGAGACGTACCTGGTGCAAAAGCTGGTGCGCACCGCCTTCGGCAACAACAACGTCGACACCTGCGCCCGGGTCTGCCATTCGCCCACCGGCTACGGCCTCAAGCAGACGCTGGGCGAATCCGCCGGCACCCAGAGTTTCGACTCGGTGATGCAGGCCGATGTCATCCTGGTGATGGGCGCCAACCCTACCGATGCGCACCCGGTATTCGGTTCCCAGCTCAAGCGCCGCCTGCGCCAGGGCGCGCGGCTGATCGTCATCGACCCGCGGCGCATCGACCTGGTGGATTCGCCCCATGCCCGTGCCGACCTGCATTTGCAGCTGCGTCCGGGCACCAACGTGGCCATGCTCAATGCATTGGCCCATGTGATCGTCACCGAGGGCCTGGTCAACCAGCCTTTCGTCGATCAGCGCTGCGAAGCGGCGGACTTCGCCCGCTGGCGCGATTTCGTCAGCCTGGCGGAGAATTCCCCCGAGGTCCTGGGGCCGATTTGCGGGGTGCCGGCCAAACAGATCCGTGAGGCCGCGCGGCTTTACGCCACCGGTGGCAACGCGGCCATCTACTACGGCCTGGGCGTCACCGAGCACAGCCAGGGCAGCACCTCGGTGATGGGCATCGCCAACCTGGCGATGGTCACCGGCAACATCGGCCGCGAGGGGGTCGGGGTCAACCCGCTGCGCGGGCAGAACAACGTCCAGGGCTCCTGCGACATGGGTTCCTTCCCCCACGAGTTGCCTGGCTATCGGCATATTTCCAACGAGGCGGTGCGCGCCGAGTTCGAACAGGCCTGGAACGTGACCTTGCAACCCGACCCGGGCCTGCGCATCCCCAACATGTTCGAGGCGGCCCTGGACGGCACCTTCAAGGCGCTCTACTGCCAGGGCGAGGACATCGCCCAGAGCGACCCCAACACCCAGCACGTGACCGCCGCCCTGACGGCCATGGAGTGCGTGGTGGTGCAGGACATCTTCCTCAACGAGACGGCCAAGTTCGCCCATGTGTTCCTGCCGGGCAGCTCCTTCCTCGAGAAGGACGGCACCTTCACCAACGCCGAGCGCCGCATCTCGCGGGTGCGCAAGGTCATGGAACCGCTGGCCGGCAAGGCCGACTGGGAAGCCACCATCGCCCTGGCCGACGCCCTGGGCTACAAGATGCAGTACAGCCATCCATCGGAGATCATGGATGAGATCGCGCGCCTGACCCCGACCTTCCACCGCGTCAGCTATGCCGAACTGGATCGCCACGGCAGCCTGCAGTGGCCGTGCAACGATGCCGCGCCGGACGGTACGCCGACCATGCACATCAATGAGTTCGTGCGCGGCAAGGGCCGCTTCATGCTCACCGGCTACGTGCCCACCGAGGAGAAGGTCAACAGCCGCTACCCGTTGCTGCTGACCACCGGGCGCATTCTCAGCCAGTACAACGTCGGCGCCCAGACCCGACGCACCGACAACGTGGCCTGGCACGAGGAGGACCGCCTGGAAATCCACCCGACCGACGCCGAGAACCGCGGCATCGTCGATGGCGACTGGGTCGGCATCGGCAGCCGCGCCGGGCAGACGGTGCTGCGCGCCAAGGTCAGCGAGCGGGTGGCGCCGGGGGTGGTCTACACCACCTTCCACTTCCCGGAATCGGGCGCCAACGTGATCACCACCGACAACTCCGACTGGGCCACCAACTGCCCGGAATACAAGGTGACGGCGGTGGAGGTGGTGCGGGTCAACCAGCCTTCCGAATGGCAGAAGCGTTATCAGGCGTTCAGCGATGAACAGGGGCGCCTGCTGCGGGAGCGTCGTCACGCCGAGAAAGCCGAGGTGCGCCGATGAGCAGCGAAAGCCTGATCAAGATGGCCAACCAGATTGCCCAGTTCTTCGCCAGCGAACCGGACAAGGCCCAGGCAGTGCGTAGCGTGCGCCAGCACCTGAAAAGCTTCTGGACGCCGGCCATGCGCAGAGAGTTGGCCGCCTGGGAGGTGACACACCCCGGCGCGGCGCTGCACCCCCTGGTGCAGGCAGCATTGAAGGAAGAGGAAACGCAAGGGCAGACCTAGCGTCTGCCGTTGGCGGGCAAACCTTGAACCGGACCGCCTTGTTGCAACCAACCAGAAGCCAGGGCCTTGCCCTGGCTTCTGCGTTACATCCAGCACGAAGGCCAGGCCTGGACCTGATCCAGCGCTTGCCGCCGATCAATGAAAGGCTGCGCCTGACCCCGCAAAACCGCGCTCCAGACATCTGCACCGGCAAACCGTTCCTCAGCTAAGTCTTTGCTTCTGCCGAGTAATCCCGGACAATCGCGCCCCTGTTTCGGCGAGGGCTCTGTCTGTCGGGTATTCCGACGCGTCCTGGCCGAGTGGCAAATGACCGGAATGTGGAGATCCCACCGGATGAATGATCAGGCCAACAGCGTTGATCAACGCTTTGAAGCGGCAGCCCCAGCGACCCTCGCGAGCTGGAATCGCCAAGACACTACCTGGATGCTGGGCCTGTTCGGCACCGCCATCGGCGCAGGGACCCTGTTCTTACCGATCAACGCCGGCCTGGGCGGCTTCTGGCCGCTGCTGATCCTGGCGCTGCTGGCGTTCCCGATGACCTTCTTCGCCCACCGTGGCCTGACCCGCTTCGTGCTCTCCGGGCGTGACGGCGCGGACATCACCGAAGTGGTGGAGGAGCATTTCGGGATCAAGGCCGGCGCCCTGATCACCTTGCTGTACTTCTTTGCCATCTTCCCGATCCTGCTGATCTACAGCGTGGCCCTGACCAACACCGTGGGCAGTTTCATGGAGCACCAGCTGCACATCATGCCGCCGCCGCGCGCCGTGCTGTCGCTGGTGCTGATCCTCGGCCTGCTGGCCGTGGTGCGCTGCGGCGAGCAGGTGATCGTCAAGGCCATGAGCCTGATGGTCTACCCGTTCATCGTCGCCTTGCTGTTCCTCGCGGTGTTCCTGGTTCCGCACTGGAACGGCGGCATCCTCAGCACCGCCAGCACCCTGCCTGAACCTTCGGCGTTCCTGCACACCCTGTGGCTGGCGATCCCGGTCATGGTGTTCTCGTTCAACCATTCGCCGATCATCTCGGCCTTTGCCGTGGACCAGAAGCGTCGTTATGGCGCACACGCTGAAGAGCGCAGCTCGCAGATCCTGTCCCGCGCCCACCTGCTGATGGTGGCGATGGTGCTGTTCTTCGTCTTCAGCTGCGTGCTGACCCTGTCGCCGGCCCAACTGGCCGAAGCCAAGGCGCAGAACCTGTCGATCCTGTCGTACCTGGCCAACCACTTCAGCAACCCGACCATCGCTTTCGCTGCGCCGTTGATCGCGTTCGTGGCCATCGCCAAGTCGTTCCTGGGCCACTACATCGGCGCCAGCGAAGGCCTCAAGGGGCTGATCGTGAAGAGCGGCCGCCGCCCGGGCGCCAAGGCCCTGGACCGCATGACCGCGGCCTTCATGCTGGTGGTGTGCTGGATAGTCGCCACGCTCAACCCGAGCATCCTCGGGATGATCGAAACCCTGGGCGGCCCGATCATCGCGGCCATCCTGTTCCTGATGCCGATGTACGCCATCCGCAAGGTGCCGGCCATGGCCCGCTACCGCGGCCAGGCCTCCAACGTGTTCGTCACCCTGGTCGGCCTGGTGGCAATCACCGCGCTGGTCTACTCCCTGAGCGCCTGACCCGCCGGCGGCCCACCGCGTGTTGGCGGTGGGTTGCCGCGCAGAAATGCCTGATTCAGCGAAGCCACGGCCGCTGACTGCGTGTAAAGCGCGGCGCGGCCGTTTTTCTGGTAGGCCGCAAAGTCCAGGGCCAGCAAGCAGTCGCGGTTGACCCGTTGCGGCTGGCCGAGCCGGCTCAGCGCCACGCCATGGCGCAGGAAATAACGCTCCAGCGCCGGCGTGGTCACCGCCACCACCGAGTTCGCCCCCAGGGTCCAGGCGGTGTGCAGGGTGTGCCAGAACACCCGCATCGGCAGCTTGCCGTTTTCCAGGGCTGAGGCGGCGAAACGCGAGATTTCCCAGGTGTCGTGCTGCCGTGGCAAGGGCCGGTCGCAGAGAAAACCGAACACGTCCGCCAGCAGATAGGGCTGGGTGGTCGGCAGCAAGCGGGCGCAGCCGTGGATCTTTTCCTCGCTGTCCAGCGCCAGGGTGTAGCGGGTGTCGGCATGGTCGAACTGATCGACCTCGTGCCCGCACTGGCGGGTGCCGGCGGGCAGTCGCCAACCCAGTTGCTTGATGAAGACCGCATGGCGATAGCGGCCGAGGTCGTCGCGCAGGGCCGGTGAAAGCTGGCTTTCATGCCGTGAAATCACAGTGATCATGGGTCGATATCCTTATCGTCGGATGAAGCGTCAGATCAGCCCCAGGACGGCGGCATAGGCGGCGGCCAGGGTCTTGTTGGCCGCGCCGAATTTCTTCTGGATGACCTTGAGGTGGAAGTTCACGGTATTCACCGAGATGCCCAGGATCAGGGCAATCTCCCCGGAACTTTTGCCGTCGGCCGTCCATTGCAGGATTTCCCGCTCGCGTGCGCTCAGCTCCAGCTGTTCGACCTGGCTGCTGGGGTGCCCGAGTTCGCCGAGGCGCGTGGTCGCCAGTTCGATGATGCAGCGCAGGCGCAGGCGGATTTCGCCCAGTTCCACGGCGCTGATCGCCGTGCATTCGCGGGCTACCGACAACACGCTCAGGGCGCTGTCGGGCGTGTGGATGGGTAAGGTGGCGCCCACCCGCAAGCCCCATTCCCGGGCCTCGCCCCACAACACCGAGCCTTTGCCGAACAAGGCGTCGCTCCAGACCACCATTTCCGTGGAGCGCAGGCCGTTGAGGATCGTCGGGTCGATCGCGGCGTAGTTCTGTTGCTGGTAACGCTCTATCCAGGCCTGCGGATAAGAGCCATAGATATCGATTTTCGGGCGGGTGAAGGGGATCGAATGCCTGACTCCGTAAGCGTAGAAATCAAACCCCAGGGACCGGACTTCCCGTTCCAGCAGCGCGAATACCTGTGCGCTCTCCTGTTGCTTGAGCATCTCCATGCGCAGGTCGTTCCACCAGTGCATGAAATCCTGTCGTTTCTCCATGGCGTTTGCCTTGATTCCTTGCACGTCAGGGAATCTAGTCCAGGGCAATACGCTGTCAATATTCATGAAGTTCATAGAAAACCCCGCAACTGCCCTGATCCGGCGTCCTTCATCGGGCCGCCCAGGCGCGGGGCCGGCAATTCGGACGGTGGCACTCTGCAAGGGGGCTCATGGCCAAGGCTGGCCTGCGTCAATATGTCGCGCTGTGGCCGCGTGCCGTAAAGGCGCTGGCCAGGCCGATAAGGGCAAAAGACGTCCCCGGCAAAACCGCTGGCGATCATGCACATAACTCTTTTCCTTGAGTGTTCTGGCTGTTTCCGGCCAGGGGGATGGGGCAGTTTCAGGCAGAGCGCAGGCGGGTGATGGGTTCCACAGCGGTGGCCGGCTCGCGGGCGCTGGGCAGCAACTGGGCGAGCAGGGCGCGATGTACGCCGTCGGCGGCGGTTCTCGATTCCAGGTCGAGAAAGTGCCCGCTGCCCTCGACCACCGCGAAGCTGCAATCGCGCACATAACGGCGGAACTGCTGGGCGTCCTGCGCCGGGGTGTATTCGTCCCACGCGCCATTGATGAAATGCACATGGCTGTCGATCGCTGCCAGGCGCTGGACGAAGGTGCCCTGGTTGAGCCTGAGTGCCTGTTCGATATGAAAGCGCACCTGGTGCCGCTCGGCGTCCACCAGGGTGGCCATGTGCAGCTGGTTGGCGGCCTTCAGGCGCGGCGGCAGGTGCTTGCCCAGGGTGTCGTTGAGCAGGTGGCCGATCCCGCCGCTGTCCTGCCGCTCCAGCAAGGCCTGGGCGCCGCTTATGTAATCGAGCATCGGCGGGTTGAGGAGGGGGGTGAAGGACATCACCACCGAGCTTTCCACGGTGCCCGGGTTGTGGGTCAGGGCCAGCAGGGTCGACAGGCCGCCCCAGGAGGTGGACACCACGTGGTTGACCTTGAAGCGCTCGATCAACGCCAGCAGGATCGCTACTTCATCGTCCTTGGTCACCAGGCGCTGGTCCGGGTTGTGCGGTCGCGAGTTGCCGGAGAATGGCAGGTCGAACATCACCACATTGAAATGTTCGGCCAGGCAGCGGCTGGTGCGGGCGAAGGCGGTGGTGGTGGCCATGGCGCCGTTGACCAGCAACACCGTCTTGCGTTGCGGGTCGTTGCCCAATTGTTCGACATGCACACAGTAGTCGTTGAACGCTTTTTCGATCACACAGTGGTTACGCCACATAGCACACCTCCATTTGTTGCTTTTGACGGGGCGAAAGAGTCCGCGGCAGCTGAGATCCAGCTGTCGTGCGCGGGATGTTTTTATAGTCGTGTGAGCGCTTTGAGCGATCGGCGCGGGTTGACAGCTGTCATCCCAAGGCCGTGGCAAGCGGGCAGCGTTCGACGTTCGGGCGAGCGTCGGGTGCCGTTGGCAGTGGCGTGATTTTTAGCAAGGGCGGGGAGGGCTAACAACTACCAGATCTGGTAGGCAAAGACGCCTGGCGTTCCGCTGCCAGAGCGACTAGCGAGTCGTTCGCCGGGATAAAAAAACGCCGCGTATCGTCGTGGGATACGCGGCGTTCTTCATTGCCTTGCAGCCTTAGGCTTGAACCACCGGAATCTTGGCGTTCGCAGCAGCCTCACGGAACTCGGCGATCTGATCGAAGCTCAGGTAGCGGTACACGTCCGCTGCCATGCTGTCGATCTTGCCGGCGTATTCCATGTACTCCTCGACGGTCGGCAGGCGACCCAGGATGGACGCAACGGACGCCAGCTCGGCCGAAGCCAGGTAGACGTTCGCGCCGTCACCCAGACGGTTCGGGAAGTTACGGGTCGAAGTCGAAACCACGGTGGAGTTCGGCTCTACACGTGCCTGGTTACCCATGCACAGCGAGCAGCCCGGCATTTCCATGCGCGCGCCAGCCTTGCCGTAGATGCCGTAGTAGCCTTCTTCGGTCAGCTGGTGAGCGTCCATCTTGGTCGGCGGCGACAGCCACAGGCGGGTAGGCAGCTGGCCCTTGACCTGATCCAGCAGTTTGCCGGCAGCGCGGAAGTGACCGATGTTGGTCATGCAGGAACCGATGAACACTTCGTCGATCTTCTCGCCAGCCACGCTGGAGAGCAGGCGAGCGTCGTCCGGGTCGTTCGGCGCGCAGAGCACAGGCTCCTTGACGTCGGCCAGGTCGATCTCGATGACTTCGGCGTATTCGGCGTCCTTGTCGGCTTCCAGCAGCTCAGGGTTGGCCAGCCAGGCTTCCATGGCTTGAGCGCGACGCTCCAGGGTACGGGCATCGCCGTAGCCTTCGCCGATCATCCAGCGCAGCAGGGTGATGTTCGACTGCAGGTATTCGGCGATCGACTCTTTGGACAGCTTGATGGTGCAACCGGCAGCCGAACGTTCGGCCGAGGCGTCGGACAGTTCGAAGGCTTGCTCGACGGTCAGGGTTTCCAGACCTTCGATCTCCAGGATGCGGCCGGAGAAGGCGTTCTTCTTGCCTTTCTTCTCGACGGTCAGCAGGCCTTTCTGGATCGCGTAGTAAGGGATGGCGTGGACCAGGTCACGCAGGGTGACGCCAGGTTGCAGCTTGCCCTTGAAGCGGACCAGGATCGATTCCGGCATGTCCAGCGGCATGACGCCAGTGGCGGCGGCGAAGGCCACCAGGCCGGAACCGGCCGGGAACGAGATGCCGATCGGGAAACGGGTGTGGGAGTCGCCACCGGTGCCGACGGTGTCCGGCAGCAGCATGCGGTTCAGCCAGCTGTGGATGATGCCGTCGCCCGGACGCAGGGACACGCCGCCACGGGTCATGATGAAGTCAGGCAGGGTGTGGTGGGTGGTGACGTCGATCGGCTTCGGATAAGCCGCGGTGTGGCAGAACGACTGCATCACCAGGTCGGTGGAGAAGCCCAGGCAAGCCAGGTCCTTCAGTTCGTCACGGGTCATCGGGCCAGTGGTGTCCTGGGAGCCGACGGTGGTCATCTTCGGTTCGCAGTAGGTGCCTGGACGCACGCCTTTGACGCCGCACGCCTTGCCGACCATTTTCTGCGCCAGGGTGAAGCCCTTGGTGCTTTCGGCCGGAGCTTCCGGCTTCTTGAACAGGTCCGAAGGTGGCAGGCCCAGTTCGGTGCGCGCCTTCTCGGTCAGGCCACGGCCGATGATCAGCGGGATACGACCGCCAGCACGGACTTCGTCGAGCAGGACCGGGGTCTTCATTTCGAAGGTGGCCAGGACTTCGTCGCTGTTGTGCTTGGTGACTTTACCGGCGTGCGGGTACAGGTCGATCACGTCGCCCATGTTCATCTTCGACACATCGAATTCGATCGGCAGGGCGCCGGCGTCTTCCATGGTGTTGTAGAAGATCGGTGCGATCTTGCTGCCGAAGCAGAAGCCGCCCGCGCGCTTGTTCGGCACGTAAGGAACGTCGTCGCCGAAGAACCACAGCACGGAGTTGGTCGCCGATTTACGGGACGAACCGGTACCGACCACGTCGCCGACGTAGGCGATCGGGAAGCCGTCGTTGCGCATCTGCTCGATCTGTTTCATCGGGCCGATGGCGCCTTGCTGGTCCGGAACGATGCCGTCACGGGCCATTTTCAGCATGGCCAGGGCGTGCAGCGGGATGTCAGGACGGGACCAGGCATCCGGGGCAGGGGACAGGTCGTCGGTGTTGGTTTCGCCAGTCACCTTGAACACGCGCAGGCTGATCTTGTCGGCCAGTACCGGGCGGTTCTTGAACCACTCGCCGTCGGCCCAGGATTGCAGTACGGCTTGGGCGTGAACGTTGCCGTTCTTGGCTTTTTCCGCGACGTCGTGGAAGGCATCGAACATCAGCAGGGTGTGCTTGAGCTGTGCGGCCGCGACCGGCGCCAGCTCGGCGTCGTCCAGCAGCTCGACCAGGGTCACGATGTTGTAGCCGCCCTGCATGGTACCCAGCAGTTCAACGGCGCGCTTCTTGTCCAGCAGAGGGGATTTGGCTTCGCCTTTGGCCAGCGCGGAGAGGAAACCGGCCTTTACATAGGCGGCTTCGTCGACTCCTGGCGGAACGCGATTGGTGATCAGGTCAACGAGGAAGGCTTCTTCGCCAGCGGGGGGATTCTTCAGCAGCTCGACCAGGCCTGCAGTTTGTTCGGCGTTTAGCGGCTGGGGAACGATACCCAGGGCTGCACGCTCTTCGATATGTTTGCGGTAGGCTTCAAGCACAGTATTACCCTCATCAGTGGTCCCAAATGGGTGTCCGGGACGCTCATCCCGAAATTGCCGTACTCATGCGCTGCGTGACGTTTTGGGTCGCTTAGCCAGAATTACCGACAATTCCTTACAGAAGCTGCTTTCAAAGTTTTACGCCTGCAGAACGGGAGCTGATGAGGGTTGGCGCTGGGCTTTCCCCGCTGGAAAGACCCATCGCCAACACCGCTCTGAAGGAACGACTGTGCTCGTGACGCTTTGAAAACAGCTTCTAACGGACATTGGCGCCTAAAAAGGCTGGCTGATTCTACGGCAAAAAAAATTTAAAGGTAAGACAGGGTCTATTGGACTTTGGTGGCGAGTCGCGTTGCTGGGCCAACGTGCGCGAGGCAAGGCGCGGGATGCCGTCGCGGCCGCCACCAAAGTCCAATAGACCCTCAGCCCCTGAAGTTTGAGGGGTGATCAATGTTAGACAAAGGGCTAACATGCGGGCCTGTTTCGCTTTTTTCCGCCAATTGCCTACTTATGCCCAATCAGACGATCAAGACCCCCTGCGTCGGCCTCTGCTCCACTGTCTACGGTGACCTGGTGTGCCGTGGCTGCAAGCGTTTCCACCATGAAGTGATCCACTGGAACGGCTACAACGAGGAAGAAAAGCACGCGGTGTGGCTGCGTCTCGAGCAATTGCTGGTGCAGGTGATGGCGGCCAAGCTGGAAGTCTTCGATCCCCAGCGGCTGCGCGAGCAGCTGGAGCAGCGCAAGATCCGCTTCGTGCCGCACCAGTCGGAATATTGCTGGGCCTATCAACTGATCGCTCGCGGGGCGCGGGTGATCAACCAGCTGGAAGCCTACGGGATGGTGTTGCTGCCGGAGTTTCGCGACTGGGAGCTGCCGGAATTGCGCGATGCCATCGATCGGGAGTTTTTCCTCCTGTCGGAAGCCCACTACCAGCGTTATATCGCCCCGGGGTTTCTCAAGGACGCGATGGGGTCCTGAACCTGTATCGGCTGAAGCTGGCTTGTTGTAGGAGCTGGCTTGCCAGCGAAGGCGGTGGCAAGGGCCATGCAGGGCTTGAGGGACTCCTCGCCGGCAAGCCGGCTCCTACGACAGGGGTCAATGCTTGCTGGCCACCTCTTCCAGGTGGTCCATGATCACCTCCGGCTTGAGCACCAGCACGTCGCTTTCCAGGGCATCGAGCACCACTTCCGCGGTGTTGCCGATCAGCGCCCCGGAAATCCCGGTGCGCGCCACGGTGCCGATGATGGTCAGCGCCGCCTGCAATTCATGGGCGGTGTGCGGGATCAGCACGTCCGCCGGGCCTTCCTCTATATGCAGGTGGGTATCGTCGATGTCGAATTCGGCCTGGAACGCCTTGCACTGCTCGCGGTAGCGCGCCTCGATGGTTTCCTTGAGCTGGAACACCGGGTCGGACGCCGACAGCATCGGCGACGGATGGGCGCTGATCACATGCAGCTGCGCCTTGGCCAGGCTGGCGATATCGAAACCATGGTCGACGATGGTGGCATGCAGGGTACGGTGCTCGCCGTCGGTGTTGCCGACGTCGATGGCCGCCAGGATCACGCCGCCGGTCCAGGGCTTGGCGGTTTTCACCAGCAGCACCGGGCTTGGGCAGTAGCGCAGCAGCTTCCAGTCGGCGGGGGTGAGCAGGGCCTTTTTCAGCGGGTTGTCGGCAAAGTGCTGCTTGATCACCAGGCCACAGCCTTCGGCCTGCTGCACGTCGATGATGGTGCTGTGCAGGCTGTCGTTCCAGGCCTGCTCGGTGGTCACGCTGTAGCCCTCGCTCAGCAGGCTGCTTTTGAGCACGCTCAACAGCGCCGAATGCTCGTGTTTCTTGTCGCACACCAGCAGGTGCAGATGGGCCTGGGTCACCCCGGCGATCAGCTTGGCGCGCTTGAGCGCGAGGCTTTCGGAATGCTCGGGCTCGATGACCACCAGGATGCTGCGGATGGCTTGCATGGTCGGGATCTCCAGAGAGGGATGAAGGCTACGTTGCACAACTATAGTTGCTGCGCGTCACCGTGGCTGTTGACGCACATCAAGCGCCGCGGCTGGTGGTCTGCGGCGTGGCCGGTATAATCGGCGCCCTTCGCCGTGAACCCTTATGCCGTGAGCCCCATGTTATCTATCCCTGAAGTCGCCACCGTCCTGTCTTGCGCGCCCGCTGCCGTAACAGGGGGGCAGCCATGAACCTGCCACAAATCCATGAGTTCCTCGGCTGCCGCACGCCGGATGCCTGGGTCCGGGCGGCCCTGGCGGATCAGGAAACCCTGCTGATCGACCACAAGAACTGCGAATTCAAGGCAGCCAGCACGGCCCTGAGCCTGATCGCCAAGTACCACTCCCATGTCGACCTGATCAACATGATGTCGCGCCTGGCCCGGGAAGAACTGGTGCACCACGAACAGGTCATGCGCCTGATGAAGCGGCGCAAGATCGAACTGCGCCAGCTGTCGGCCGGGCGTTATGCCTCGGGCCTGCGCAAGGTGGTGCGCAGCCACGAGCCAGTGAAGCTGGTGGACACCCTGGTGGTCGGCGCCTTTATCGAGGCCCGCAGTTGCGAGCGTTTCGAGGCGCTGGTGCCGCACCTGGACGAAGAACTGGGCAAGTTCTACTTCGGCCTGCTGAAAAGCGAGGCCCGGCACTTCCAGGGTTACCTGAAGCTGGCCTATCAGTACGGCGACGCCAAGGACATCGCCCAGGTGATCGAGAAGGTGCGCGCCGCCGAGCGCGAACTGATCGAGTCGCCGGACGTCGAGTTCCGTTTCCACAGCGGCGTGCCTGCTCTGTAAAGGATGAAAATCCTAGGTGTTGGAAACTACGGGAAAATTGTAAAAAACTCTTAAAAGCATGAAACATCATTGAAAACCGGCCATCTGGGCCGGTTTTTGCTGTCTGCCCTGGTCTCAGATTTATCCGATGCCGCCTATAATGCGCGCCCCAATTGTGCGCACTCAGACTGGTATTTATGGATAACCCGGGTCTTGGCAAAGTATTGCTGGTGGAAGATGACGAGAAGCTCGCCGGGCTGATCGCGCACTTCCTGTCCCAACACGGTTTCGAGGTCCTGACGGTACATCGTGGCGATGTGGCGCTGGCGGCCTTTCTCGAGTTCAAGCCGAAAATCGTCGTCCTCGACCTGATGCTGCCGGGCCAGAGCGGCCTGCACGTGTGCCGGGAAATCCGCAACGTGGCGGACACGCCCATCGTCATTCTCACCGCCAAGGAAGACGACCTGGACCATATCCTGGGCCTGGAGTCCGGCGCCGACGACTATGTGATCAAGCCGATCAAGCCGCCGGTGCTGCTGGCCCGCCTGCGCGCCCTGCAACGGCGCCAGCTGCCGGAGCCGACGGTGCGCGGCGCGCTGGAATTCGGCCGCCTGACCCTCGACCGCAGTTGCCGCGAAGTGCGCCTGGCCGGCGAGCCGATCGAGCTGACCACCATGGAGTTCGAACTGCTGTGGCTGCTGGCCAGTTCGGCGGGCAAGATCCTCTCCCGCGACGACATCCTCAACCGCATGCGCGGCATCGCCTTCGACGGCCTCAACCGCAGCGTCGATGTCTACATCAGCAAGCTGCGCGGCAAACTCCAGGACAACCCTCGCGAGCCGGTGTGCATCAAGACCATCTGGGGCAAGGGCTATCTGTTCAATCCGTTCGCGTGGGAGCTCTAGATGCTGCGGCTGTTTCTGGGTTTGTACATTGTCCTGGCCATAGGTTTTGCCGGGGCGATCACCGCGGTCGATCACATCTTCACGGCCATCCTCGAAGACCCGCTGGAAGCCTACAACCGCGATGCGGTGCGTGGGCCGGCCTATAGCCTGGTGGAACAGTTGCGGCCGTTCGACAGCGCCGAGCGCGAACGGCAATTGCAGGCGTTGCAGCCGCACTACGGCTTGCAGTTGCGCCTGGTGAACGCCGACGCGCTGGGCCTGAGCGCCCGCGAACAGGCCTTGCTGGCCTCCAACCAGTTGGTGGTGCGGCAAGCGTTCACCGAGTTTATCGCCAGCATCGACCAGGGCCCGCAATTGCTCAGCATCAAGTTGCCGGAAGAGCCCTCGCTGACCCGCTTCTATACCACCGCGGCCTATTTTCTCCTCGCTACGCTGGTGGGCATCGTCCTGTATTTCTGGGTGCGCCCGCACTGGCGCGATCTGGAGCAACTGCGGCTGGCGGCCGAACGATTCGGCGACAACGACCTGAGTACGCGCCTGCACCTGTCGCGGCGCTCGAACATTCGCGAGCTGGCCGAGCACTTCAACCGCATGGCCAGCCGCATCGAAGGCCTGATCGCCAATCAGCGCGAGCTGACCAACGCGGTGTCCCATGAGCTGCGCACGCCCATCGCCCGCCTGTCGTTCGAACTCGACCAGCTCAAGCAGTCCGATCCGAAACACAACCGCGAGCTGATCGCCGACATGTACGCCGACCTCGGCGAGCTGGAGGAAATGGTCTCCGAGCTGCTGACCTATGCCAGCCTGGAACACGGCGCCACGGTGATCAACCGCGAGACTATCCAGGCCCACAGCTGGCTCGACAGCGTGGTCGGCAGCGTCGCCCTGGAGGCGGAAGCGGCGGGGGTACAGATCCTGATCCGGACCTGCGAGGTCGAGTGCATCAGCATCGAGCCGCGGTTCATGGCGCGGGCGGTGATCAACCTGCTGCGCAACGCCATTCGCTACGCCGAGCGGCGCGTCGAGGTGTCCCTGGTGCGGGTCGGGCAGGGTTATGAAGTCCAGGTCAACGACGACGGCCCGGGCGTGCCGGTGGAAGGGCGCAAGAAAATCTTCGAGCCGTTCTCCCGGCTCGACGCCAGCCGCGACCGCCGCACCGGCGGCTTCGGCCTCGGCCTGGCGCTGGTGCGGCGGGTGTCGCAGTCCCACGGCGGCCAGGTCGAGGTGACGGATTCGCAGTGGGGCGGCGCGTCGTTTCGCATGACCTGGGCGCAGGTCGAGTAACCCAGGCTCCTCGGCGTGCGCCTGGGATGAACGGCAAGTGGTGGGTCAGATGGTCCGCGTCGTGGCTATCGCGCGCAAGCTGCGCTCCTACAGAACCGCGTGCCTCTGTAGGAGCGAGCGGGCGGCGATCCGACTTGCCCGCTATAGCGTCAGAACGGCCAACGCTGCTTAGAAGCTGTACTCCAGGGTCGTTGCCAACGACGTCTGCATCCGCCGCTCGACAATCGGGCTGTCCGCCGCCTCCCGCCCCAGGTACTGCAGCGCCAGCACCGTCGACACGTTCATCTGTTCGCTGACCGGCACTGTCCAGGTCAGGTCGCCGCCACGGCTGAGAAAACCGCCCTTGGGCCGATAGGCGCCGAAACGGGTCCTGCCAGCCTGGGCCGTGCTGACGCCATACCAGGTGCGCAGATAATCGCCGTCGCCGAACTGGCTGTTGAGGCTGCCTTCGAGGCGGCCGTAGCGGCCTTCAAACAGCGTGCTGCCAATGCTCAGTTGCAGGTGGTTGTAGGCCGAGCCGGTGTCCGGGTCGTCGTTCTTCTTCAGCGCATGCTGCAGCGTGGCCCCGAGCTCCACGGCGCCCAGGGTGTAGCCCAGGTGGGCGCCAAACTGCGCGCGGGACTTGATCGAGCCCATGCCGGCCAGATGATCCGAGCCCTTGTAGCCGCTCTTGCGGTCCTTGCGTGTTTCGCTGGGGCCGACCCAGGTACTGAACGCCAGGTCGCCCCATTCATTGCCCCAGCCAAGGCCCTGTTCGGTGTTGAGGAACACCCCGTAGGGGCTGACGATTGCGCCGCCCAGGATCGGCGCGACGCTGCGTTCGTCGCTGCCGCTGTAGCGCGGCAGGCTGGCGACGCCGGCTTGCAGCTGGTACTGCCAGTCCGCGGCGTAGAGCGGGCCGCTGGACGTCAGCAGGCACAGCGAAGCCAGAGGCAGCGCAGCAAGGGACAGGCACAAGGTTTTCGGACGGATCGAGGTCTTCATCGGCGGCTAGAAACTCAGCAGGGTGTGGGAGTGGTCGTTGGCTTTGGAATAGGAGCTGCCCAGGCCATCGCGCGGTCGCTGGGCGACCTTGCGCGCCGGGGCGACAGGGGCTGGTTCGGCGCGCAGGGCGGTCTTAGGTGGCGTGGCGATTTCAGGCGGCGGTTCGACGCTGGGCGTCGGGGCCGTGGGCGGCGTGCCCTGGCAGCTGAGGCCACCGAGCAGCACACCGATGAAGAGCGTGAAGAACCGACCGTACATGACGCACCCGTGGGGAAATGGATGCGCTCATGCTAGGGACGCGGGCGCGGGCAATCTTTGGCAGCTTTGTCGGAAAACTGTCAAAGACTGTGAATGCCCGGCGCTTAGCGTTGCAGGTCCAGGCGCTCATGCCACTGAGCGATGGATTCCTCGGGGTAGTGGGCGAATTGCAGGTCGTGGGGATGCCAGTCGATCTCCACCCAGGGCGCCCTGGAGTCGAGCATCAGGTGGGTGTGTTCCGGCGGTATCGGCAACGGCGTATCGATGGCCGAGGCGAAGGGATGGATCAGCTCCGGCCATTGCGGGCTGAACAGCCACAACCCGGAGCCGCAGCGGCTGCAGAAATGCCGTTCGGCGCTGCTGCGCCGGGCGCGTTTGCCGGGTTCCCTGAGCAGCGCGTGGTAGATCGAGATGTGCTGGCGGCCGCGGACTTTCAGGCTGGCGGCATCGCCGCCGAGGTTGATCGCATACCCACCGCCGCCCTGGGTCTTGCGGCAGATCGAGCAGTAGCAGCGTTGATAAGGGTAGGGGTGGGCGCTGTTCAGGCTGAAGTGGACAGCGCCGCAATGGCAGGAGCCTTCGAGTTGCATGACGACCTCCGACGATTCATGGGCTATGACCGTCAGCCTAGTCGTTGTCGACCGGAGCGTTCGCCATGGGCGTTGGTCGGCGCCGAGTTGACCCTGTAGCTACTTCAGGCTTTTTACTGTCGACTCCTTTTATCAGGAGTGATCGACATGAGTTTTCTCGAACGTTTGCTGGGCGGCCATCGGGGCCGTGGGCATGGCGGTTATCAGGGTGGGCATCACGGTGATAGACATGACAGCGGGCATGGCCAGCGCACAGGTGGAGCAGCGCCGCCCGCGGGCGGTCCGCTGTGTCCGGACTGTGGGGCGAACAATGCGGCCAGGGCGCGTTTTTGCCAGCAATGCGGGACTTCGCTGCAGCCCGCCGCGTGCCGCCAGTGCGGCAGCACCCTGGCCGTCGGCGCGCGGTTTTGTGCGCAGTGTGGCGGGGCGGCGGGCTGAGGCTGGCTTATAGCGCCAGGTGGTAGCGGACCTGGGTCGCATCGTCCGGGTCGATGGCGCGACTGAAACCCAGGGTCGCCGACAGTTCGCGCATGCGGTGGTTGGCCGGGCAATCCAGGGAGTACATCTGCTTGAAGCCCTGGTCCTTGGCCCGGGCGATCAGGTGGCGCATGAGCAAGGCGTCCAGGCCCTGGTGCTGCCACTCGTCAGCCACGGTGACGGCAAATTCACAGGTGTCCGCGTCCGCGCCGATGGTGGCGTAGCGGCTGATGCCGATTTCCCGCAGCGAGCCGTTGTCGTGGACCAGGGCCACGTAAGCCGCGCGCTCGCTGCCGTCGACGTCCATCAGCTGGCTGAGCAGGGCCTCGCCGACTTCCTTGACTTCCCCGAGGAAGCGGTGATGCCGGGTGGTCGGCGAGAGGTTCTCGATAAAGGCCTTTTCGCGCTCGCGGTCTTCGGCGCGCAACGGGCGGATCAGCACCGGGCTGCCGTCGTTGAGGGCGTCTATCCAGTGTTCGCCCTTCTGCTGAGCGAAGGCGGCCAGGGCTGGCGTGTGGATGGCGGTACTGGTCATGGGCAAGTCTCCGTGAAGGTGCAGAGGATTGCCTGAACATTCACACCTGTCAGGCGCCAGGCCCTTGATTCAGGTCAACGCGCCGCGGTGTCGGCGAAGGTTTTGCGCCAGGGGGTAGATTGCCCCCCCCTAGCGATTAGGCCTCGGGCATCAAGGTGGCGATCAGCGCCCGCACCGTGCCGGGCAGGGCCTCCAGTTCACGGACGATGATGCTGCGCTCGCGCACCGCCCAGGCCTCGTCGAGTTTCACCGTCACCAGCTGCATGGTGTGGCTGTGCCGGATGGCGGCCGACTCGGGAATGATGCCGATACCGACGCCGGCCTCGACCATGCGGCACACCGCTTCGAAGCTCGACACCTGGATCCGCAGCGACAGCTGCTTTCCGGTGCGCTCCACGTGTTCGCGCAAAAAACTCAGCAAGGTGCTGCCTTCGTGCAGGCCGATGTGCTGGTAGGCCAGGGTCTGCTCCAGGGTCACCGCCGGCTGCGTCGCCAGCGGGTGGTCGACCGGCAGGATCAGCACCAGGTGGTCGGTGCTGAAATGCAGGACCTGCAGGCCGCTGGCTTCCACCGGGCCGGCGATGATGCCCATGTCGGCGGTGCCGTCGAGCACGCCACGCACGATGTCCCGGGACAGGCGTTCCTGCAGGTCCACCGTGACCCCCGGGCGTTTCGACAGAAAGCCGGCGAGGATCTCCGGGAGGAACTCGGTGACCGCCGTGGTGTTGGCGAAGATACGCATATGCCCGGTGGAATCGCCGCCGTATTGGGTGAACTCGCTTTTCAGGTAATCCACCTGGCGCATGATCAGCCGCGCATGCTGTAACAGCCGCTCGCCCGCCGGGGTGACTTCGACGCCGCGGCTGTCGCGGTACAGCAGGCGGGTTTCGAGTTGGCTTTCCAGGGCCTTGATCCGCGCGCTGGCCGCCGCCGGCGAGAGAAAGGCGCGCTTGGCGCCCTGGGTCAGGCTCGGCGATTCGGCGATATGGATAAACAGGCGCAGGTCGGCCAGATCGAAATGCATGGGCGGCTCCTGGGAGGGAAGAGGGGCAAAGCGGCGTTCAGCATAACCGAACGCCGGTTTATTGAAATGTAAATTCTCAGAACGCACAACGGCTTGCATGATCGGGCGCACCACCACTGCAACAGGGACCCGACCCGATGAGCGTGACCGACCCCAGCGCCTGGATAGGCCGAAGCCAGCAAGCCCGAGACCTGCTCAGCGACAACCTGCTCAAGCGCATCGCCGCGACCTTCGGCGAACCCGTGCCGGCCCATGGCGAGGCCTTGCCGCCGCTGTGGCAATGGTGTTTTTTCCAGGAGCCGTTGGCCGAAAGCGCCCTGGGCGGCGACGGCCATCCGGCCCGTGGCGGCTTCCTGCCGCCGGCGGCCAATCGCAACCGCATGTGGGCCGGTGGCCGCCTGGAGTTCTTCGAGCCGTTGCGCGCCGGTTTCGCCGCGGACTGTGTGTCGACCATCAGCCATGTCGAGGAAAAGACCGGGCGCACCGGCGCGCTGCTGTTCGTCACGGTGCGCCATGAGTATTCCCAGGACGGTCGCCTGGCGATTCGCGAAGAGCAGGACATCGTCTACCGCGAGCCGACCCCGCCCAAGCAAGCCAGCGGCGAGCCACTGATCCAGGGCGATTGGCGTGAACCCGTCGAACCCAGCCCGACCCTGCTGTTCCGCTACAGCGCCGTGACCTTCAACGGCCATCGCATTCATTACGACTTTCCCTACGTCACCGAGACCGAAGGGTATCCGGGGCTGGTGGTGCACGGCCCGCTGATCGCCACCCTCAGCCTGCGGGCGTTCTGCCGCGCCCATCCCGGGGCCCGGTTGCGGCGCTTCGCCTATCGCGGCCTGCGGCCGTTGATCGCGCCGCAGCCGTTCGAGGTCGGCGGGCGCCTCGTCCGTCCCGGCGTCGCCGAACTCTGGGCCGGCAACGACGCCGGCCTGGCCCAGCGCGGCGAAGTGCTGTTCGACCCGATCCCACAACAATAACCACAGGCGGAGAGCCGTTCGATGAACCCCAACAGCAATGAACAATTGAATGCCATCCGTGAAGGCGTGCGGGCCCTGTGCGCGGACTTTCCCGCCGAATACTGGCGCCGGATCGACGAGAAGAAGGGCTTCCCGCAAGCCTTTGTCAAAGCCATGACAGACGCCGGCTGGCTCTCGGCGATGATCCCCGAGCAGTACGGCGGCTCGGGCCTGGGCCTGGCCGAAGCCTCGGTGATCCTGGAAGAAGTGAACCGCTGCGGCGGCAACTCCGGCACCGTGCACGGGCAGATGTACAACATGTTCACCCTGCTGCGGCACGGCAGCGAGGCGCAAAAAAGCTACTACCTGCCCAAGCTCGCCAGCGGCGAACTGCGCCTGCAATCGATGGGCGTCACCGAGCCCACCACCGGCACCGACACCACCAAGATCAAGACCACCGCCATCAAGCGCGGCGACCAGTACCTGATCAACGGGCAGAAGGTGTGGATCTCGAGGATCCAGCATTCCGACCTGATGATCCTGCTGGCGCGCACCACGCCGTTGGCCGAGGTCAAGAAAAAGTCCGAAGGCATGTCGATCTTCCTGGTCGACCTGCGCGAGGCCATCGGCCACGGCCTGACCGTGCAGCCGATCGCCAACATGGTCAACCACGAGACCAACGAGCTGTTCTTCGACAATCTGGAAATCCCCGCCGACAGCCTGATCGGTGAGGAGGGCAAGGGGTTCCGCTACATCCTCGACGGCCTCAACGCCGAGCGTACCCTGATCGCCGCCGAGTGCATCGGCGACGGCCGCTGGTTTATCGAGAAGGCCAGCCAGTACGCCCGCGATCGTGTGGTGTTCGGTCGGCCGATCGGGCAGAACCAGGGCGTGCAGTTCCCCATCGCCGAAGCCCATATCGAGATCGAGGCCGCCGACCTGATGCGCTGGCGCGCTTGTGAGGAATACGACAGCGGCGGCAACGCCGGGGCCAGCGCCAACATGGCCAAGTACCTGGCGGCCAAGGCCTCGTGGGAGGCGGCCAATGCCTGCCTGCAGACCCACGGCGGTTTCGGCTTCGCCAATGAGTACGACGTCGAGCGCAAGTTCCGCGAGACCCGCCTGTACCAGGTGGCGCCGATCTCCACCAACCTGATCCTGTCCTACGTCGCCGAGCACCTGCTCGAACTGCCGCGCAGCTTCTGAGGAACCGAGCATGAGCCATACCCAAGCCTTGGCCGGGTTCCTTGCCGGCCTGAGTTACCCGCAGCTGCCCGACAGCGTGCTGGCGCGTACCGAAGAGCTGTTCCTCGACTGGCTCGGCTCCGCCCTGGCCAGCCAGGGCGCGCATCCGATTCCGTTGTTCGAGCGTTACGCCCGGCATATGGGCCCGGCCGATGGCCCGGCGCGGATCCTGGTCAACGGCCGTGGCAGCTCGGCCTATTTCGCCGCCCTGGTGAACGCCGCGTCCTCCCATCTGGTGGAGCAGGACGACCTGCACAACAGCTCGGTGTTGCACCCGGCCACCGTGGTGTTCCCGGCGGCCCTGGCGGCGGCCCAGGACCTGGGCAAGTCCGGCCAGGAGCTGCTGTTGGCCGCAGTGGCCGGCTACGAGGCGGGGATCCGCATCGGCGAGTTCATGGGCCGTTCCCATTACCGGATCTTCCACACCACGGCCACCGTCGGCACCCTCGCCGCGGCGGTGGCGGTGGGCAAGCTGATGGACTTCGACCAGGCGCAGTTCATCGACCTGCTGGGCAGCGCCGGGACCCAGGCCGCCGGGCTCTGGGAGTTTTTGCGCGACGCCGCGGACTCCAAGCAACTGCACACGGCCAAGGCCGCGGCCGATGGCTTGCTCGCCGCCTACCTGACCCGCGACGGGCTGACCGGCGCGCGCAATGTTCTCGAAGGCGAGCAGGGCATGGCCGCGGGCATGTCCTGGGATGCCGAGCCGAGCAGGCTGTCCGATCGGCTCGGTTCGCGCTGGGCCTTGCTGGAGACCTCGTTCAAGTTCCACGCCTCCTGCCGCCATACCCATCCGGCCGCCGATGCCTTGCTGGCGCTGATGCAGCGCGAAGGCCTGAGCCATGGGCAGATCGCCCGGGTGGAAACCCGCGTGCACCAGGGCGCCATCGATGTGCTGGGGCGGGTGACGGTGCCGCAGACCGTGCACCAGGCCAAGTTTTCCATGGGCACCGTGCTCGGCCTGATCGCCGTGCATGGCAAGGCCGGGCTGCCGGAATTCCATGAGCTGGCGCTGACCGATCCGGCGGTGGCGGCGTTTCGCGACAAGGTGTCGATGGTCCTCGACCCCGAGGTCGACCGGGCCTACCCGCAGCGCTGGCTCGGGCGGGTGCGGGTCACCACTGTCGATGGCCGCACCCTGCATGGCGCCATCGACGAGCCCAAGGGCGATCCGGGCAATGGCCTGTCGCGGGCGGAGCTGGAAGACAAGTTCCAGCGCCTGCTGCGCTTCTCCGGCGCACGCACGGTGGAGCAGGGCGCGGCCCTGATCCGCCAGGTGTGGCACCTGCGCGACACCGCGCGACTGAACGAATTGCTTTGAGCCAGCCCCGAGGACGCTTTATGACACTCAATACAACACAACCCCGGCCGCTGGACGGCATCACCGTGGTCAGCCTGGAACACGCCATCGCTGCGCCGTTCTGCACCCGCCAACTGGCCGACCTGGGCGCCCGGGTGATCAAGGTCGAGCGCCCCGGCAGCGGCGATTTCGCCCGCGGCTACGACGAGCGCGTGCGCGGCCTGGCCTCGCATTTCGTCTGGACCAACCGCTCCAAGGAAAGCCTGACCCTGGACCTCAAGCAGGACGCCGCCAGCGACATTCTGCAAAGCCTGCTGGCCCAGGCCGACGTGCTGGTGCAGAACCTCGCGCCGGGCGCGGCGGCGCGCATGGGCCTGTCGTTCGAGGCGCTGCACGAACGTTTTCCGCGGCTGATCGTCTGCGACATTTCCGGTTATGGCGAGGGCGGCCCCTATGAAAAGAAAAAGGCCTATGACCTGCTGATCCAGAGCGAGGGCGGGTTCCTGTCGGTGACCGGCGGCCCGGGCGAGGAGCAACTGGCCAAGGCCGGCTGTTCGATCGCCGATATCGCCGCCGGCATGTACGCCTACAGCGGCATCCTCTCGGCGCTGTTGCTGCGCGGCAGGACCGGGCAGGGCAGCCGCATCGACGTGAGCATGCTGGAAAGCCTGGTGGAGTGGATGGGCTACCCGATGTACTACGCCTTCGACGGCGCGCCGCCACCGCCCCGGGCCGGCGCGGCGCACTCGACCATCTACCCCTACGGGCCGTTTCCGGCGGGGGACGGCGGCACGGTGATGCTCGGCTTGCAGAACGAGCGCGAATGGGCGGCGTTCTGCGACAAGGTGCTGTTGCTGCCGGAACTGGCCGGCGACGAGCGCTTCTCGGCCAACTTCAAGCGCTCGGCCAATCGCGAGGCGCTGCGTCAGATCATTGTCGACAGCTTCGCCCGGCTGACGGTGGAGGCGGTGATCGAGCGGCTGGAACAGGCGCAGATCGCCAGTGCCCGGGTCAACGACATGCAGGGCGTGTGGCAGCACCCGCAACTCAAGGCCCGCGACGGCTGGCGCGAGGTGGACAGCCCGGCCGGCAAGCTGCCATCACTGCTGCCGCCGGCGCGCAACGCCGCGTTCGAACCGCGCATGGATGGCGTCCCGGGGCTGGGCCAGCACAGCGGCGCGATCCTCGCCGAACTGGGCCTGTCCACCGAGGCCATCGAACAGCTGCAGGCCAATGGCGTGATCTGAGACCTGCTGGCTTGCATCGCTTCTGTAGGAGCAGCCGGTCGACGCTCGATTGCTGGCGAAGAGGGCCTTGAGGTTTGCATCAGCCTTTAGGGCCTCATCGCGGGCCAGTCGGATCGCCGCCCGCTCGCTTCTACAGAAGAGGAAATCTGTCGTGTCCCGGTGTTCGGGAGCGGCCCCGTATCACATACAAGGAATTCAACATGCCCAACCCTATTGTCCGTTCTGCCTTGTTCGTGCCGGGCAGCCGTCCCGAGCGTTTCGGCAAGGCCCTGGCCAGCGGCGCCGATGCGGTGATCGTCGATTTCGAGGACGCCGTGGAAGAGCCGCTCAAGCGCCAGGCCCGGGACAACCTCGGCCAGTTCCTCAACAGCCAGCCCCAGGTCAGGCTGTGGGTACGGGTCAATGCCCCGGAACATGCCGAGCATGCCGCCGACCTGGCGTTCTGCAAGCGTCACGCCGGGGTCGTCGGCATCCTGCTGCCCAAGGTCGAAAGTGCCGCCCAGGTGGCGACCGTGGCGGCCACCGGCAAGCAGATCTGGCCGATCATCGAAAGCGCCCGCGGGCTCTTGGCTTTGGCGGAAATCGCCCGGGCTCCTGCGGTGCAGCGCCTGTCTTTCGGCGGCCTGGACCTGGCGCTGGACCTCAACCTCAGCAGCGGCTCGGCGGCGGCGCAGTTCGCCCTGGACCAGGCGCGGCTGGCGCTGATCCTGCATTCGCGCGCCGCCGGGTTGGTCGCACCGCTGGATGGTGTGCACCCGGCCATCGACGATCCTGAAGGTTTGCGCCACTCAATTCGTCACGCCTACGAAATGGGCTTCGGCGGCGCCTTGTGCATCCACCCGAAACAGGTGCCGGTGATCCACCAGGCCCTGGCCCCCAGCGCCGAGGACCTGGCCTGGGCGCAACGAGTGGTGGACGCCGGCAGCCACGGCGCCGGCGCCTACCAGATCGACGGCCAGATGGTCGATGCGCCGGTATTGCTGCGGGCGCAGCGACTGCTGGCGCTGAACCCGTGACAGCCGCAACCTGGTCGGCGCGTTACCAACTGCCGTAGGGAATGCCGTACTTCTCTATGTAGCGTTTGGACCCTTCACTGATCTGGTAGGCGTAACGGCCATTGGTTTTGCCTTGGCTCGGCCCTAAAGGCTCAACTTCAGCTTGGACGCGGGTGACTTTGATCGGGTGATGACATTCATCTCTTACCCAGACCTGGACAATGCCTCCCGGTGCCAGCCCTAGATTGACCGAGGCCATATAGCTGGCGGTTTGCTGTGGCGTTTCCGGGCACCGACGGGCCGTGGTCTTGCGCATGATCTGTCGGGCCTCTTCCGGGATGTCGATCCATACCCGATAAGTTTGCGGTTCAACCACCGATTGCCAGCGAACGAAAATGCGTTTGGGCAGGTCGGCACCGATCACCGATTTGCCATCACCACCAACTTCGCTCCAGCCTCTGGCCCATTCCTTTTGGTAACCGAGGTTGCCGCCTGATGCAGTTCCACCACCGGTGCGTCGAAACAGCATTCCGTTGATATCTTCTACTGCGCTGTCTTCGACCCAGACTTTCATGTAGTAGGGTTCGGTAAAGCCAAGCTCCCACCAGGGGCTTTTGGGATCGTTTTTTGCGGATAGCGGATCGCTGGCCAGACAGCCACTTAGCAGTAGTGCGCCCAGTAGGGCGATGAATACTCTCATTACCAAAGCGTCCAGTCAGGTACGTGAGGGTGCTGCACACGCACGGCATCCACCGTGGGGGCATTGATATAGACGACTTTTAGACTGCCGCCGTCCCGTTTACCTAGTGGGTGATTCCAGTGGACCGAGAGATGGATATAACGCAACTTGAGCATGGTCTCCTCCTCAGGCCGTAGAAGGCTGGGCATTGGCCCGGGTCCGTTGCTGGCCATGGGTGGTCCTGGTTCAGGCGAAAGGGGCGCTGGAAACCGTACTGGGAATGGCGGGCGATGGATTTAGGAGGAATCTGCAAGAGGCTGGGCAGGTGCTGATTCCGTCGTAGGGGAAATGGAATTTCAGAGGGGGATTGCCGAGCGCGCGCGGCGTTCGGCTGAGGCGAACGCGGGTATCAAAAATTCAAAATTCTCAATACGCGTGCCCTTAGGCACTCTGCGATCAACCACAACAATAAGAAGGTGAAGTCCATGTTCAAGCTCTCCCGGGCGTTGTTCTGTGCCGCCGCATTGCTGGGCGCCGGTCTCGCGCAGGCCGCCGACCCTATCGTGATCAAGTTCGCCCACGTGGTGGCGGAAAACACCCCCAAGGGCCAGGGCGCCCTGCTGTTCAAGAAGCTGGCCGAGGAGCGCCTGCCGGGGCGGGTCAAGGTCGAGGTCTATCCGAACTCCTCGCTGTTCGGCGACGGCAAGGAAATGGAGGCGCTGCTGCTGGGCGACGTGCAGTTGCTCGCGCCATCCCTGGCCAAGTTCGAGCAGTACACCAAGAAGATCCAGATCTACGACCTGCCATTCCTCTTCGACAACCTCGCCGCCGTCGACCGTTTCCAGCACGCCGAGGGCAAGCAACTGCTGACCGCCATGCAGGACAAGGGCATCCTCGGCCTGGCCTATTGGCACAACGGCCTCAAGCAGCTGTCGGCCAACAAGAAACTGGTGGAACCCAAGGACGCCCGCGGCCTGAAGTTCCGCGTGCAGGCCTCCAGCGTGCTGGAGGAACAGTTCAAGGCGGTGCGCGCCAACCCGCGCAAGATGAGCTTCGCCGAGGTCTACCAGGGCCTGCAGACCGGCGTGGTCAATGGCACCGAGAACACCTGGTCGAACTATGAAAGCCAGAAGGTCCACGAGGTGCAGAAGTACTTCACCGAGACCGACCACGGCCTGATTGACTACATGGTGATCACCAACGCCAAGTTCTGGACCGGCCTGCCGCCGGATGTGCGCGGCGAGCTGGAAAAGATCATGGCCGAGGTCTCGGTGGAGGTGAACAAACAGGCCGAAGCCCTGAACCAGACCTCCCGGCAGAAGATCATCGACGCCAAGACCAGCGAAATCGTCGCCCTGACCCCCGAGCAGCGTAACGAGTGGCGCGAAGCCATGCGCCCGGTGTGGAAGAAGTTCGAGGGCGATATCGGCGCCGACCTGATCCACGCCGCCGAGGCCGCCAACCAGGCGCAATAACGACCTGCACTCCGGCCGCTGCGCTCGCAGCGGCCCATCGGCAGCCGCTACCGGGCTGCACTCCACTGGCACTTTCGCGGAGAACCTCAATGCACAGGCTGAGGCGGTTCTGGGAACATTTTGAAGAGGCGTTCATCGCCTTCCTGCTGGCGGCCATGACGCTGGTGACTTTCGTCTACGTGGTGCTCAACAACCTGTACCCGCTGTTCTATGCCATCGGCGATGCCTGGGAAGGGGGCAGCACGCTGTTCCTGGGGATCGGCGACTTCCTCATGGAACTGGCCCAGGAGATGGTCTGGAGCGTGGCGCTGACCAAGGTGCTGTTTGGCTGGCTGATCTTCTTCGGGATTTCCTACGGCGTGCGCACCGCCGGGCACCTGGGGGTGGACGCGCTGGTCAAGCTGGCCTCGCGCCCGGCCCAGCGCCTGCTGGCGGTCATCGCCTGCCTGTGCTGCATGGTCTACGCCGGGCTGTTCATGGTCGCCAGCTTCAAGTGGCTGATGGCGCTGATCCAGGCCGGCATCGAAGCCGAGGACCTGGACCAGTTCGGCATTCACCTGTCGCATATCGCGATGATCGTGCCCTTCGGTTTTGCCCTGGTGCTGATCCGCTACCTGGAAATCATGTGGCGCATCCTCATGCGCGGGCAGATCAACCTGGGCCTGGCCGATGAGGCGGCCGAGGCCAGCAAGCTTGCCAGTCACCACGAGGATCAGCACTGATGGCCATTCTCTGCCTGTTTCTGATGCTGTTCGTCTTCATGTTCCTCGGCGTGCCGATCGCCATTTCCCTGGGGCTGGCCGGCGCCACTTCGATCCTGCTGTTCAGCCCGGACTCCCTGAGTTCCCTGGCGATCAAGCTGTTCGAAACCTCCGAGGCCTATACCTTGCTGGCGATCCCGTTCTTCCTGCTGTCCGGGGCCTTCATGACCACCGGCGGCGTGGCGCAGCGCCTGATCGATTTCGCCAATGCCTGCGTCGGACACATCCGCGGCGGCCTGGCGATTGCCGCGGTGCTGGCGTGCATGCTGTTCGCCGCGCTGTCGGGGTCGTCGCCGGCGACCGTGGCGGCGGTGGGCTCGATTGCCGTGGCCGGCATGGTGCGCTCCGGTTACCCGCGGGAGTTCGGCGCCGGGATCATTTGCAACGCCGGGACCCTGGGTATCCTGATTCCGCCGTCGATCGTGATGGTGGTGTACTCGGCGGCCACCGAAACCTCGGTGGGCAAGCTGTTCATGGCCGGGGTCGTCCCGGGCCTGCTGCTGGGCGTGATCCTGATGGTGGTGATCTACATCGTCGCGCGGATCAAGAAGCTGCCGGCGCAACCGCGGGTGTCGTTCCGCGAATGGCTGAGCACCGCGCGCCGGGCCTTCTGGGGCCTGCTGTTGCTGGTGATCATCCTCGGCGGCATCTACAGCGGCCTGTTCACCCCGACCGAAGCGGCGGCGGTGGCGGCGGTGTATTCGGCGTTTGTCGCGCTGTTCATCTACAAGGACATGCGCCTGCGCGACTGCCCGAAAGTGCTAGTGGAGTCGGGCCGGCTGTCGATCATGCTGATGTTCATCATCGCCAACGCCATGCTCTTCGCCCATGTGCTGACCACCGAACAGATCCCGCAGCAGATCACCACCTTCGTCATGGATGCCGGGCTGTCGCCCATCGGTTTCCTGCTGATGGTCAACGTGGTGCTGCTGGTGGCGGGCAGCTTCATGGAGCCCTCGGCCATCGTGCTGATCCTGGCGCCGATCTTCTTCCCGATCGCCATGAAGCTGGGCATCGATCCGATCCACCTGGGGATCGTCATGGTGGTCAACATGGAGATCGGCCTGGTGCATCCGCCGGTGGGCCTGAACCTGTTCGTCACCTCGGCGGTGACCGGCCTGAGCCTGGGCCAGACCATCCGCGCGGCGCTGCCGTGGCTGATGATCCTGCTGGCGTTCCTGATCCTGGTGACCTACGTGCCGTTCATTTCCCTGGCGCTGCCGAACTGGTTGGGGATGAACTGAAACGCTGGGCGTACATGGTCTCTGTAGGAGCCAAGCTTGCTGGCGATGAGGGCCTCTGGAGCGATGCTGTTCTTGAGATGGTCATCGCGGGCCAGTCGGGTCGCTGCCCGCTCGCTCCTACAGCGTCGCGTATGGCATGGCCCAATGCTTTGCAGGAACCCGCCTGGCAAAGGCTTGTCGCCCGGCGCCCGGCGGCGCAGCATGGACGCCTTCATTTCGGGGGCTTGGATATGCGACGTCTGCCTTCCCTGGCGGCATTACGGACTTTCGAGTGCGCGGCGCGGCATGCGCATTTTGGCCGGGCGGCGGCCGAGCTGTGCGTCACCGACAGCGCGGTGAGCCATCAGATCCGCCAGCTCGAGGAGCAACTCGGTGTGTCATTGTTCGTCCGCGAGGGCCGGCAGATCCGTCCGACCCTGGCGGCCGGGCGGTTGATGCAGAGCCTGCAGCAGGCCTTCGAGCTGATTGGCGAGGCCTGCGACGAGCTGCGCGATCCGTCCTCCCTGGCGGTACTGCGCCTGGCGGTGACTGCCGAGCTGGCGCAGAAATGGCTGATGAGCCGGCTGGCGGACTTTTCCGCGCGTTACCCGCATATCACCCTGCATCTCTATGAACAGCCGATCGACGCCAGCGTGCCGGGCGAAGACATCGACCTGGCGATTACCTACGGCAGCGGCCCGCAGGACAGCAGCGCCTACTTCGTGCGGCCGTTGCCGACCCTGCAATTCTTCCCCGTGTGCAGCCCCGGGCTGTTCAACCAGGGCAACCTGAAAAGCCCGCGGGACCTGGCTCGCCATTGCCTGCTGCATGACGATCAGGACGGCAAGACCTGGACCGCCTGGCTGACCAGCCATGCCGGCGACCTGCGGCCGGCGCGCCAGCTGTATTTCGCCCACGCCGGGCTGGCGCTGGAAGCGGCGGCGCAAGGGCAGGGCGTGGCCATGGGCGACAATCTCACGGCCCAGGAAGACCTGCTCAATGGCCGGCTGGTTCGGCCCTTCAACGCCGCCAGCATGACCGCCCTGGGCCAATACGCCCTGGTCTGCGAGCGGGTGCGTCTGGAGCGGCCGGCGCTGCTGCAGTTGCTGGACTGGTTCAGCGATCAGTTGAGCGATTGATGAGTTGAATTCAACTGTCGCGCAATATTCATCGTTGGTGCCTTGACCCGGTGCGGCGCTAGTTTGGTGGCCATTCCCTAGCGCTGACGAGGTTTGCCCCCATGGCCCGATTGCTCGACACCACTCCCAAGCACGATGGTTTTCGCCTGCCCGGCGAATTCGAAGCCAAGGCCGGTTGCTGGCTCGGCTGGCCGGAGCGCACCGATGTCTGGCGCAACGGCGCCAAGCCGGCGCAGAAGGTCTGGGTGCAGATCGTCACGGCGATTGCCCAGAGCGAACCGGTCACCGTCTGTGCTTCCGCCGCGCAGTTCGCCAATGCCCGCCGCCTGTTGCCGCCGCAGGTGCGGGTGGTGGAAATGACCTGCAACGACACCTGGTTTCGCGACAGCGGCCCGTGTTTCGTGGTCAACGACCAGAGTGGCGAGGTGCGTGGCGTGGACTTCGAGTTCAACGCCTACGGCGGCCTCGACGGCGGCCTGTATTACCCCTGGGACAAGGACGACCAGATCGCCAGCAAGATCCTCGAGATCGAGAATGTCGACCGTTATCGTGCGCCGCTGATCGCCGAGCTGGGCGGCATCCAGAGCGATGGCCAGGGCAGCATTCTCACCACCGAGCAGTGCCTGCTCAACCGCAATCGCAACCAGCACATGGGCAAGGCCGAGGTCACCCGGCGCCTCACCGACTACCTGGGGGCGGAGCAGGTGATCTGGCTGCCGCGGGGCTGCAAGTTCGACGAAACCGACGGCCATGTCGACGACCTGGCGTGCTTCGTGCGCCCCGGTGAAGTGGTGCTGCAATGGACCGACAACCGCGACGACCCGCAGTGGGAAATCTACCAGGAGGCCTACGACATCCTGCGCAGCACCCGCGACAGCCGTGGCCGCGAATTGATCGTGCACAAGCTGCCGCAGCCGGACGTGCTGGAATGGACCGCCGCCGAGGCCGAAGGCCTGGACCAGCTCGACAGCACCCACGAGCGCAAGGCCGGTACGCGGATCTGCGCCTCGTACATCAACTACTACGCCGGCAACAGCTCGATCGTGGTGCCGCTGTTCGGCGACCGTAACGACCCAACCGCGTTGGCCACCCTGGCCGAACTCTTTCCCCGACACCGCATCGTCGGCATCGACAATTCGCGGGAGATCCTTCTCGGCGGCGGCAACGTCGCCTGCATCACCATGCCGCAATACGCGGCTCCCCGGCGCACTGGCGAAGAGGGCTGAACATGAACCTGCACAGGCTGGGCCGCGCGTTGCTGCTGGTGCTGGCGCCGTTGTGCGCCGAGGCGGCCGACGAGGCCACACCCACGGTCAATCTGTATATCTGGGGCGAGTACCTGGCCTCGGACACCCTGAGCAATTTCGAGCGCCAGACCGGCATCCACGTAGTGGTCGATCACTTCGATTCCCTGGAGACCGTGGAGACCAAGCTGCTCACCGGGCGCAGCGGCTATGACCTGGTGCTGACCGCCGGCCAGCACCTGTCCCGGGCCATTGCCAGCGGGGCGATCCAGCCGCTGGACAAGCAGCGCCTGCCACACCTGGCCGGGGTCGGCGAGGAGTTTCGCCAGCACATGGCGGTGTTCGACCCGGGCAATCGTTATGCCGGGATCTATGCCTGGGGCACCACGGGGGTGGGGTATCAGGAGCAGGCGGTCAGCCAGCGCCTGGCCGCTGCGCCGCGCGACAGCTGGGCGATGCTGTTCGACCCGGCGGTGGTGGCAAAATTCGCCGACTGCGGGGTCAGCCTGCTCAACGACCCCAACGAGGTGTTCGCCGCGGTGATGAAGTACCTGGGATTGGACATCAACCGGCAGAACCTCGACGACCTAAAACTCGCCGAGCAGCAACTGGCGAAGATCCGGCCTTACATCCGCTACTTCGACAACGACCTGAACATCAGCGACCTGGCCAACGGCAACACCTGCGTGGCCATGTCGTGGAACGGCAACGTGGCGATCGCCGCCGGGCAGGCCGAGGCGGCGCACAAGCCCTTTACCTTGAGCTATCGCATTCCCAGGGAGGGCACGCTGATCTGGTTCGATGCCATGGTCGTCCCCAGGGACGCGCCGCACCCGGAGGCCGGGCTGGCGTTGATGGATTACCTGATGACCCCGCAGGTGATCGCGCCGATCACCGACACCATCCATTACGCCAACGCCATCAGCGCGGCGGATGCCCTGGTCGATCCGGCGATTCGTAACGACCCCGGCACTTATCCGGCGCCTGAGGTGCGGGCCTCGCTGTACAGCAAGAACGACAACGGCAAGGCCTTCAACCGCGCGTTGATCCGCGCCTTCAGCCGCCTCAAGTCGGGGCTGTGAGCGCGCGCCAGGTGGCCCAGGCGGCATAGCCCTGCTCGATCAACGCGCCGGCACCCGCCACAGATACCAGGCCGCCACCGTGCGATGCGGGCGCAAGGACAGGCCGATCTCGATCATCTGCTTGCGCGTCGGCTGCCGCTCCAGGCCCTTCAGGCGGCGGTAGCCTTCGCGCACGCCGAAGTCGTCGGCGGGCAGGATGTCCAGGCGTTCCAGGCTGTAGATCAGCAGCATCTCCACGGTCCAGCGGCCGATCCCGCGCAGGCTGGTCAGGCGCTCGATCAGCGCCTCATCGTCCATGGCCCGGGCCGCTTGGTAATCCGGCACCACACCGCTCAGGGTCGCCTCGGCAATACCACGAATGGTGGCGATCTTGCCGGCGGAAAAACCGCAGGCACGCAACTGCTCGACATCAGTGGCGAGGATTTGTTCGGGGGAGGGGAAGGTTCCTTGCCCATACAAGCCAAGAAAACGCCCGAGAATCGCATCGCCAGCGCGGGCGTGCAGCTGCTGATAGGCAATCGCCCGCACCAGCGCCTCACAGGGTTCGCGGGCCGGCTTGGCCTGGTGCAGGCACGGGCCGACCGCCTCGACATGACGAGCCCAGTCAGGGTCGAGCCCGGCCAGAAAGGCGCGGGCCTTAAGCAACGGATCGGGCATGGAAAGTCCTGGGCAATGGGCGTCGCCAGAGATTAACCAGCAATGCCTGGCGCTGCACTCGGTCTCTTGCGTTGGAATTGCCTGAGCTAGATCGAACGCTGATTGACCCGGCTGGACAGTGCCGCGGCGCTTTCCTTGCGTTCCGAATAACGGTCCACCAGCAGGTCGGCGCGGCCGCGCAGGAGCAGGGTGAACTTCATCAGTTCCTCCATCACATCCACCACCCGGTCGTAGTAGGGCGAGGCCTTCATGCGGTCGTGGTCATCGAATTCGAGAAAGGCCTTGGGCACCGAGGACTGGTTGGGGATGGTGAACATGCGCATCCAGCGGCCCAGCACGCGCAGCTGGTTGACCGTGTTGAACGACTGCGAGCCGCCACAGACCTGCATCACCGCCAGGGTCTTGCCCTGGGTCGGGCGTACCGCGCCGAGGGTCAGGGGGATCCAGTCGATCTGCGCCTTGAACACCGCCGACATCGCGCCATGGCGTTCCGGCGAGCACCAGACCTGGCCCTCGGACCACAGCACCCGTTCGCGCAGTTCCTGGACCTTGGGGTGGTCCACCGGCGCATCGTCCGGCAGCGGCAGGCCGCTGGGGTCGAAGATGTAGGTTTCGGCGCCAAGGAATTCGAGAATGCGCGCGGCTTCCCGGGTCAGCAGGCGGCTGAACGAGCGCTCGCGGGTGGAGCCGTAGAGCAGCAGGATGCGCGGTTTGTGCGCGGCGGTTGCCGGGGTTTCCAGATGCTCCGGCGCCAAGGCTTGCAGCAGTTCAAGGTCAAGGGCGGACAGCTGTTCTTCGCTGGGCTTTTGGTCGTCGCTCATCACAGCGCTCCGATGCGGTCGAGGGCATTTTTCAGCTCGGTGGGCGAAAGGTGGTCGAGGTCCAGGGCGAAGAAGGCGGCAAAGCGTTGGCGGATTTTCTGCACGGTCTGCTCGAAGGCGGCCTGGATCGCCTGCTCATCGCCCTGGACCTCCGAAGGGTCCTCCAGCCCCCAGTGGCTTTTCAGCGCCGGGCCGAAATACACCGGGCAGGGCTCGCCACCGGCCTTGTCGCAGACGGTGATGACGATATCGGGCGGGTTGTCGGCGAAGGCTTCCGAACCTTTGCTGTACAGGCCTTTGGTGCTGACGCCGGCCTGTTCCAGGGTGGCCAGGGCGCGGGCGTTGAGCGTGCCGCTGGGGAAGCTGCCCGAACTCACCGCCTGATGAGCGGCCGGCGCCAGGTGATTGAACAGGGCTTCGGAAAGAACGCTGCGGCAGCTGTTGGCGGTGCACATGAAGAGGATTTTCATCGGGGCTTCCGGGTAGAAGGATTGGGCCATGAGGTTAAACAGGCGTCACTGGCTTGAATATATGGTTATTCGAATATACGGATGCGAAGGCGCGTTGCCAAGCTGCCGAGTAGGGCTGAGCGACCGAACGCAGGCTGCGCGTCTCGGCCCGGAGCGGGCAGGGGGATTTACCCGGTGTTCTATGCTTCAGGTTCGGCGCAGGCCGAAGAGGCCAGGCCTGTCCATGAGGTTCACCGGGCCAGGCTTTATCTCTCTGCCTATGGGTGAACGCTATGCAAACCCCTTCCACACCTCGGGATCCGGACCCGATGTCGCGCGGCACGGCCATCGCCTATGCGATCGGCCTGCCGCTGGCGCTGCTGGGATTGATCTTCCTGCCGGCCGGCACGATCGCCTGGTGGCCCGGCTGGCTATTCCTCGCCGTCATGACCCTGGGCTTTGGCGTTTCGGCCCTGGTGCTCGCCCGGGTCAACCCGGTGATCTACCGCGCGCGCAGCCGCTTCCAGGCGGGCACCAAAAGCTGGGACAAAAAGCTGCTGGCGATCATCCTGCCGTCGATGGCGGCCGTGCTGCCGGTCGCCGCGCTCGATGCCGGGCGGCTGCAGGGCTCGGCTGTTCCGGCCTGGCTGGTGCTGGCGGGTTATCTGGCGGTGCTGGCGGGCATCGCGGTGACCGGCTGGGCGCAGGCGGTGAACCCGTTCTTTGAGCCGGGCGTGCGGATCCAGTCCGAGCGGCACCAGCGGGTCATCGATAGTGGGCCTTACCGTTTTGTGCGGCACCCCGGGTATCTCGCCGCGCTGTGCCTGTTCTTCGGCATGGCATTGGCGCTGGGGTCGTTCTGGGCGCTGCTTCCCGCTGCGCTGGCCGCGGCGCTGTTGGTCCTGCGCACGTCATGGGAGGACCAGCTGTTGCAGGCCGAGTTGCCCGGTTATGCCGACTATTGCCAACGGGTGCGCTGGCGCTTGTTCCCCGGCCTCTGGTAATGGCCGGGAGGCGCCAGGGCATGGCGCCTCCGCGGTAAGGCCATTGGCGGGGAGGGCCTCTACAGCAGCTGGTCGATCAACACCGCATTGCTATAGATCAGGCTGCCATCGCTGGCTCGATGCCCCACCAGGTGGAACTGGCCGCGGCCGTGCTGCAGGTAGACGCGCATCCGGCAGTCGGACAAAGGGGCGTACCCCTCGGGCATGATCAGCTCCATGGTGTCCATGTCGACGTCGACCATGGCCTCCTGTTCATGGGTTTTCTGCAGGCGTTCCTCGGCTTCTTCCAGGCGCAGGTGCAGGGGGCCATCGACGTAGAAATGGATCTCTCCCAGCGGCGTGGATTTTTGCCCATCGCCGGCCTTGCACCAGCCTTCGATCGTCAGGGCGCTCATGACGAGACCTCCATCGTGAATGACAGGGCGTTGTGGTGCGGCCCCGTTCTCAATGCCATCACTGTTCAGACCGCCGCGCGGGCCGGTTCGTTTCCTTGGCGGGCGCCTGGCGGGCTACCGCGGGTCGCGTCAGGTCTTCGCGGGCCGATGGTCGCAGGTGCCAGGCTTTTGCCAGCTTGCGCGCCACCTTGCCCGGCAGCACCGTGGACCCGCTGTGTCGCACCGCCTTGGCATGCTCGGCAAGCCCTTCGACCAGTGCGGCCCATTCCGGCCGTGGGTCGTTGACATAGTCCCAGCCCAGCCCCAGCCAGGGGCAACGCCCACCGATCCAGGCCTGTACGGCGGGTGTTGCACGCCGGATATAGTCAGGGGCCTTGGCCGCCTTGGGCCGCAGCGCGCGCGCCTTGACGGCCGGTATTTGCAGCTGTGGGGTGCCGTCTGGCTCCCGGGTCACCCGCATGGCCCCGAGCAAGGCAATGTCGAAAGGCACCGGCTGACCCTGGGCGGCATAAAAATACGCCAGGCGCCGGATGCTGTCGTAGTCGGCAACGGCGCGGTACAGGTAGGCGCAGATCACCCCCAGCATGGGGTCGGCATGCTTTTTATGGCACACGCCGGCGGCGAACTGGTCGATGTCTTCGGCCTGTAGCCGGCCAGCGGCGAAATCGTCGATCGCGCCGAGCATCGCCAGGTATCTGTCGGGGGCCTTGGGCATTCCATAGGCCTGGAAAATATCGCCGAGGGGGCTGGGCATCACCACGGCGTACTGACCCGCATAAGGCACCACCGGCGTGAAGGTGCCGTCGGCCAGCGCCACCAGGACCGGCATCCCCTGGGGATCGCTGGGGGCGTGGAACGTCTCGAACAGCGAGGTGCTGTCCAGTCGCTCGATCGGGGTGCGGGACAAGAGCTTCGCGCCCTTGCCGTAGACGATCAGGTTGGCTTCGCCGGGGTCGCCGATCTGTTTCATCCTGCGGCGAACCTCGGTGGCCGCGGACTGGCGCATCTCGGCGGCGGCATCCGCTTCCAGGCGCTGGACCAGCGCCTTGACCTTCTGTTTCTTCTCGGGAAAACGCGGGCTCTGCTGGCGGAGCACCACCAGGTCCTGCAGCAGCTCCTTGCTGGAGTCGGGAATGCTGATCATCTGGTCGGCGGGAACTGCCAGGTCGTGCTGCTTGAGCCCGAAATCGGCGCCGAGCATGCGCTGGCGAAAGGCCGCGTCGCTGTGGACCCGCTCAAGGTTATGCTCGGCGGAATCCACCGGGCCGGCCGCCGGGGACGGGCCCATGGTGGCGGCGTTGCCCGCGGCTGGCCAGGGCTGCAATCCGGCGGGGCCGGGCAACGGCTGGGCGGTGTTGTAGAGCACGGCCGGCTCCGGATCGACCAGGCACTGCGGGTTGAGCTTGAGGCGATACTCCTTCGCCCGCTCGGTGGTGCGCGAGCGCACGCACATGCCAAGGGTCGCGGTGGTGATCAGGCCATTGCTGATGGCGGTCGGCTCGATGCCCCACAGCGCATCGGCGATCACCCCGGAGAACACGCATTTGCCCGGAGCGCCGGACATTGGCTCGGACACCATGTAACCCAGCTGCCCGTCCTGGCAGGCGGCGAGGCGATCGAACTTGGGGTTTTCCACTTGCGTGCCTTGCACGACGATCCCGCGCACCGCATCCAGTCGCGTCAGGTCGAGGTTCTTCGGCGCTTCGCGGCAGGCATCGGTAATCAGGGTGATGCGCTGCACGCCGTGCAGCAGCAACTCGGTGTAGAACGAGTCGGCCAGGACCCGGTATTTCTGGCGCAGCGAGTCGCTGAACAGCCAGGAGATCGAGCCGATATTCGCGTCGGTCAGGCCATGGCCGCAAAACGCCAGGATCAATTGCTCGACCACTTCGGCGCCCGCGGGGAACAGCTCGTCCACCGCTTGTTGCACCCGTTCGCGGGTGACCGGATTGCCCTGGCCGTCTATGGGGCCGTCGTCGACGATCCTGACGTTGTCGGCGCCGAAGCCCGAGCGCAACGCCCAGTCGCCGATCGAACGGGCGGCGAGCACGGCGCCGTCCAGGTAGGCGAAACGCAGTGTCTGGTTGGGTAGCGGCGTCAGCGTGCTCACGCCGATCGCCAGGCAGGTCCGTCTAGTCATGGGCGTGCGCCACCTTGCGCGTCATAAGGAGCCAGAGATCGAGTCGGGGGAGAATCGCTGGCCAGTGCCAGCGCGGCCGATCGCCCGGTGCCAGGCGTTCGACCAGCATGATGGCCCCGGCCACCAGCATCAGTGGAATGTGCCAGGCCCCGCCCAGCAGCGGCACCAGCATCCAGGCCCAGCACGAAGCGATGCACAAGGCGCCGTGGGTTGCGCCGAACACCAGGCAATCGCGGTCGGCGGCCCAGCCGAAGAGGCCGATCCGGCGCAGGCGGTGGCCACGGTTGAGCGCCGCGCGTTGCCACGGGCTGGCACTCCACAGCAGGGCAACCAGCAGGGCCGTGGCCAGTGCTGAGTCGGCAACGCTCAGTTGCAGCAGCAAGGCGAGCCCCATCAGCAGCGGCCCGGCGGCCATCCATAAGGCGGTGTAACCGAGCAGGAAGCCGAGCGCGGCGCGAATGCGCCGGCGCGGCAGGCTGGAGCGCCAGACATGCGTGAGCGGCATCGCCAGCAGCGGCGGCATCATCGCCAGCAGCATCAGGGCCCAGTCCGCTAGCATCTGTTGCGCCGGATTCAGGGCCAGTTCCGCTTTCAGCGCGGTGGGCCAACTGGTGACAATGGACAGCCCACCCACAGCGCTGCAGAAGGCGGGAAGGCTGCGGTGCCCGGCGGTGTAGAGGCACAGGGCCAGGCCCAGCCCGGCCGTCGCGAACAGCAACGGCCAGGGCGCCCGGGTGAAGCTGAGCAAGACCGCTCCGGGTTGCATGGGGCGTGACTCAGCTGACGATGCCACTGCGCTTGAGCACGCTGATCCGCTCCACGGTCACCGGTTTATCCGCCGAGACCTGCTCGCCCGGGACCAGGGTCACCCGCAGATAGTCCGGGTTGAAGTCGCCGGCATCGGTCAGCCGCTGGGCCAGGTCGGTGATGTCGATGGTATAGCCGAGCCCGTTGCCGCCGTGCCCACCGTCCGGGCGCGAGGCGACGTTCAGCCCGAACAGCGTCAGGCTGCCGGCATGGCACTCGGGGTGCTGCTGCGGATCGCTGTCTTTCGGCAGGTTGATGTAGACCGCAAGCTGCGGCGAAGGCGCGGAGCCGCGCACCGATTCCAGCGCCAGGTAGAGCCGGGTCACCGGCTGGCCCAGGTCCGTCGCGCCCATCGCGGCGATGCCGGTGCTGGTGGCCTGGCGGTCGAGGTCGACCTGGGTGCGTACTGGCGAGCCGCCGACCGTGACCACCGAACGGTTGGCGCCGATCGGTTCGATGTTCTGTTGTTCCGGCGCACCCATCTTGACCCGTGTCACAGCTTCTACTCCTGGTTTCACGCCCGTGCCGATGCTCAAGTCGGCATAACGCGGATGCAATTTGCCATCCTTCAACGTGTCGCGGCCGGTGAATTTCATGCCAGGGTCACCGCCACCGACCGCCGGCATGATGAAACGGCGGTCGGCCGGACCGTCGAGCCAGCGCGGATCACGGACCATGGTCTTGCCCGGGGTGTTCATCCAGGCTTCCCAGAGCCGGTCGACGTTGCAATGGTGCAACCAGAAGATCGGGTCCAGGGCGGCGAGGTAGGGGTCGGCCATGAAACCTTCACCACCGCCGATCAGGCGATGCACGGTGTTGTGCGGGTTGTTCTCCAGGTCGCCGGTCCAGCGGGCGAACTGGGCGAAATTGCCGGTGACCCCGCCGCCGAAGCCGATGCTGCCGTCATTGCCGACCTGGAAATCGTTCTCCTGCATCGCCGCCAGGCTGAAGGCATCGAGGGAGTTCGGCCGCAGCGTGGTAAAGCCCTGCCGGCGAGGGTATTTCTTCAGCGGGTTGGGGCTGCCGTCCGGCAGGGTGTCTACCAGGAACGCCTCCGGGGCCCGCCGCGCATCCGGGTTTTTGCTATTGAGGTAGTTCCAGTACGGAAGCGCCCAGTCGTCGCCCGTCAGTTCCTTGACCTTGGCCGCGACAATCGCCTCGAAGGCCGCCAGGTAACCGCGGTGCCAGGACAGGAAGTACCAGCTACCGTGCTGGCACTGGCTGCCGTAGGTGAAGTTGGTCAGGTCCTTGGGAACCGGATCGGAATCGCCCAGGACATTGACCTCGACCCACAACTGCCGATCGAAGCCGTGGATGGCGCCGAGGAATTTCCAGCTGTTGCGGTTGGTGATCGGTAGTTTGTCCAGTTCGCGCATGGCCAGCGCGTAGTTGAGCAGGACCTTGTTGTTCCATCCGGAGCCGAGTGTTGCCACATCCTGTCGAATCGTGTTCATGAATGCACCTTCCTTGCAGCATCAGGCCAGGTGGCGCGTGTGGCGCCACACCCCTCGCAATCCTTTGCCGCTGGCGACTTCATGTTCACGGCGGAACTGCGCTCATGAGGCCCGCTGTGCTGGTGCGCGCCTCTGCGAAAATGAGTATAGAAGCCCGGCAAAAACGCCATGGCCGATTCCCGTTATCCCGATGAACGACACGGGTTTCGGCTCCTTAAGCAGACGGACGGGGGATTGGCCTGGGTGTAATGGAAGGCGCCTTTGTTCACAACGCCTGCAGCAGGCGCTGCAACTGCTGGTGTTCCCAGATGCTCAGCAGCTTGACCGGGTCGGTGCCGTAGCGCTGCCAGGCGTCGAGCGTCTCGACCCGGCCATCCGGCGAATGGCATTGCTCGCAATGGCTCAAGGTCTGGTCATGGCTGACCAGGGTCAGGGTCCAGCCTTCGATGTCGAGCCGCACCTGCCAGCTATCGTCCGCCAGCAAAACGCGGTGGCTCGATGGACCCAGGGTGCGGGTGCCGAGCGCCAGTTCTCTGAGCACCTGGCAGATTTCCCGGGCGGTGAGGGTGGGGGGGCTTTGCATAGGGACGATCTCGGGCATGGACGTCGGCTATTTTGCCATTGTTGCCGGCCAGCATCGGGCGGGATGACTGATTTCTTGAGCCGAAAAAATGCCCGTATCGCGCGATACGGGCATTTTCCATGAACCTCCACCTGGTCCAGGCGAGGCCATCAGCGGTATTCAAAGAAGGGGGCAAGGCTTACTTGGCGGACTTTCGCACGCTGGACGAACGCCAGGCCTTTTCTTCCCCGGGATGCTGCACGGTCAGGTAGGCCCTCACACCCAGTCCCGCCAGACAAAAGACCATGCCTGCGATGAATTGAAATGTAGTCATGACATGCCTCCAAAACAATCAACCGGGGACCATCTCATTTAAGCGGTGCCGGGGCCAGCCGGAGTTGTTACAGGTTGTCTAAGGACGAGGTCACTCACTGATGCAGGAGGGCGTAACGGCTACGGTGCTGGTGCGGGGTTCAGCTGGTCGGCACGCGGGCCGGTTCCGCAGTTGCGACCTTCGCCGGCCGGGCGTGCAGCAGGGTATTCAGGGCCTGGCGGTAACGCTCGCCGGCCAGGCGCATGCTGTTGTTGTGGGTGGCCCCGGGAACCAGCAGCAGTTGCTTGGGCTGTTGCGCGGCGTCGAACAATTGCTGGCTGAAGCGCGCGGGCACGTAACGGTCGTCCAGGCCGTGGACGATCAGCAGCGGCATGCCGATATGGGCGATCTTGTCGAGGGAGTCGAACTTCTGCGACAGCAGCCAGCGCACCGGTAGCGAGGTGTTGCCCAGCTCGGCGGCGATAGCGGCCAGGGAAGTGAACGAGGATTCGACGATCAACCCACGGGCCGGAATCGGCGTGCCGTCGCGGACCGCCTGTTGCCCCAGTTGCGCGGCCAGTTCCACCGCCACCGCGCCGCCCAGGGAATGGCCGTAGATCAGGCGTTTGCCGGCGTCGGGTTGCAGCTTCTGCAACTGTTCCCAGGCAATCCGCGCATCTTCATAGACGCTGGTTTCCGACGGCGGCTCGCCAAGGCTCTGGCCGAAGCCGCGATAGTCGATGGCCAGCACCGAGAACCCCAGGGCGTGCAGTTGCTCGATGCGGAACAGCTGCCCGGTGAGGTTCCAGCGCACCCCATGCAGATAGAGGATGGCCGGCGCATCGGCGCGCTGGGCCGGCCACCACCAGGCATGAATGTTCTGCTCGGGCTTGAGGCTGTCGCCCTTGAACTCCAGCTCGCGCACCCCGGCCGGCAGGCCGCGATACCAGCTGGCGTTGCCCGGTTCGACGCGAAACACCAGTTCGCGCTCCTTGTGTTCCAGCACCTGGCAGCCCACCGGCAGGCCTATCAACAGGGCGGCCATGCCGAGCAGCGACCACCGGCGAGGTCGCCAGCGCGAGAGGAATGAGGAGGACATGGGCTGTGGTACCGCGCACGGATAAAAAACGCGTTTTAGCAGATGCACTCACCAACCCAATAATCATTTCGCCAATCCGTGGCCGGGGAAGCTTTACAAAATGTGGCGGCTAACCCGGAGGCGGGGGCGCTTAAAGATAAGGTCACAACCCTTGAGGTGGACTGTCGGTCCATGGATGAAAAGCCGTGCGTTTGCCCTGATGATTTTGATGTATTGGATCCATTGTGGCCGGGCTCTGTAGCCATTCACAGCCAGAGGATCCTCAACAGCCTGTGCCTTCCAAGTCTGGTCGATAATCGCCCGAAAATATCAGTCAACGACTTATTTAATAAGTCATTGATTTTTATCTTTTAAATAAAGACTCATCAGACTTTTTCCAGAGGCTTAAGCGATTTTTCCATGGCTTCGCCCGATCTCGCCTCTTGTTATTGGATCCATTGGATGGTTGATTAGCCACCTGGCGATGGCGGGTCCCTCCCGACCGTCCCCCGATAAAAACTACAAGAAGGGTCTCGTCATGAATGGCTTATCAAGGGCGCGGAACTGCCTGGGTTCCGTCCGCCGTCTGTCTGTGTGCACGCTGCTGTTTTCCCTCTCGCTGTCGCCGCTATGCGCTGGGGAGGTGCGGTCATGACGCTCGACCTGAAGAGCCGCGTGGACAGCGGCCCGATGAGTACTTTCCAATGCCTGGCCATCGGCATCTGCATTGTCTTGAACATGATCGACGGTTTCGACGTGCTGGTGATGGCTTTCACCGCGGCCTCGGTATCGGCCGAGTGGGGCTTGAACGGCGCGCAGGTCGGCCTGCTGCTCAGCGCCGGATTGTTCGGCATGGCGGCGGGTTCGCTGTTTATCGCGCCCTGGGCCGATCGGTTCGGCAGGCGCCCGCTGATCCTGTTCTGCCTGGCGCTGTCCGGGCTCGGCATGCTGCTCTCGGCCCTGAGCCAGACTCCCTTGCAACTGGCGCTGCTGCGCGGCCTGACGGGTCTGGGCATCGGCGGCATCCTGGCCAGCAGCAACGTGATCGCCAGCGAGTATTCCAGCAAGCGCTGGCGCGGCCTCGCGGTCAGCCTGCAATCCACCGGTTATGCCCTGGGCGCCACCCTGGGCGGGCTGTTGGCGGTGTGGTTGCTGGGCCATTGGGGCTGGCGCTCGGTGTTCCTGTTCGGCGGGGCGGTGACCTGGCTGGTGATTCCCCTGGTGCTGCTGTGGCTGCCCGAATCCCTGGACTTCCTGCTTGCCCGCCGCCCCGGCAATGCCCTGGTGCGGGTCAATCGCCTGGCCCGGCGCCTGGAGCAGCCCGAGCTTGAACAGTTGCCGCCAGAGCTGCCCAGGCAACCCGGCGCGCCCAGCGGTTTCGGCCAATTGCTGGCGCCGGCCATGCGCCGCACCACCTTGCTGATCTGGCTGCTGTTTTTCCTGGTGATGTTCGGTTTCTACTTCGTCATGAGCTGGACCCCGAAACTGCTGGTGGCCGCCGGGCTGTCGGCGCAGCAGGGGATCACCGGCGGGGTGCTGCTCAGCGTTGGCGGAATCTTCGGCGCGGCGCTGATCGGCGGCCTGGCCTCGCGCTGGCCGCTGGCCCGGGTGCTGGCGCTGTTCATGCTGATCACCGCCGGCCTGCTGGTGCTGTTTGTCGGCTCGGCCTCGTCGATTGCCGCGGCGCTCGGCCTGGGGCTGTTGATCGGGCTGTTTTCCAATGGCTGCGTGGCCGGTCTCTATGCGCTGTCGCCGGTGGTCTACGACGCCTCGGTGCGCGCCACGGGCGTTGGTTGGGGCATCGGTATCGGCCGCATCGGCGCGATCCTTTCGCCGACCGTGGCCGGCTTCCTGCTGGATGGCGGCTGGCAGCCGCTGCATCTGTACGGGGTATTTGCCAGCGTGTTCGTGATCGCCGCCGGCTGCCTGTTGCTGCTCAAGCCGGCCCGGGCCCAGGCGCAGCCGGCGATGGCCGGCGTCTAGCCCTGGCTCTGGCCCTGGCCGCTGATGATGGCGTCGGCGATGGTGTCGCAGAACCAGCGCAGGGCGGCGGAGCTGTCGCTGTTGGGGTGCCAGTTCAGGGACACGGCGAACTCGGCCACCGGGAACGGCAGTTCGAGCAGCTTCAGCTCGCCTTCGTGGATGAACAGCCGGGCGATCTGCGCCGGCAGCACCGCCAGCAGGTCGGTGCCGGGAATGATTTTCGGCAGCACCGAGAAGTGCGGCACATGCAGGCTGATGCGCCGTTCCACGTTCATGTTTTTCAGCACGTCTTCGACATTGCCGTGGCCGGTGGTGCGGGTCACGGCGACGTGCCGTTCGGCGAGGAACTGTTCCAGGCTCAACTGCTGGTCGATGCGCGGGTGGCCGGTGCTGAGCAGGCACACATAACGCTCGTGCATCAACACCCGGCTGCGGACGCCGGGGACCGGCTGGCGGCAGATCGCGGCATCGACCTTGCCGCTGGCCAGCCACTCGCCGACCTGGTCCACCTGCAGCGGCAGGACCTCGACTTCGGCCAGCGGCGCGTCCTGGTTCAGGCGCGCCAGGATCAGCGGCAGAAAGCCGATTTCGCCGAGGTCGGAGAGGGCGATGCGAAAGCGCCGCTCGGTGCTCGCCGGGTCGAAGTGGCGGCAGCCCTGCACGGTGCTTTCGATGCGGGTCAGGGATTCGCGCAGGGGGCCGTACAGCTGCTCGGCGACAAAGGTTGGCTGGATGCCATCGCGGGTGCGGCTGAACAGGGCGTCGTCGAACAGCTCGCGCAGGCGCGCCAGGCCATAGCTGACCGAGGGCTGGGTGACGAACAGGCGCTCGGCGGCCAGGGTCACGCTGCGGGCTTCATAGAGGGTGACGAAGGTGCGGATCAGGTTCAGATCGATGTGGCTCATGCTGGCTCTGGATATAGACCGGTTTTATTTTTGATAGAGATAGTATCGATTTGATCAATTTCGTAGCGGCTGCAAGAGTAACCCGAAATCCAATAACAAGGGTCCTTATGAAAACCGTTCACTCTGCGTCCTACGAGATTCTTCGCGAGCAAGGCCTGACCACCATCTTCGGCAATCCTGGCTCCAACGAGCTGCCGTTTCTCAAGGGGTTTCCCGAGGACTTCCGCTACATCCTCGGCCTGCACGAAGGCGCGGTGGTCGGCATGGCCGACGGTTACGCCCTGGCCACTGGCAAGCCGACCTTCGTCAACCTGCATGCCGCCGCCGGTACCGGCAACGGCATGGGTGCGCTGACCAATGCCTGGTACTCCCACAGCCCGCTGGTGATCACCGCCGGGCAGCAGGTGCGTTCGATGGTCGGCGTGGAAGCGATGCTGGCCAACGTCGATGCGGCGCAACTGCCCAAGCCCCTGGTCAAGTGGAGCCATGAGCCGGCCTCGGCCCAGGACGTGCCGCGCACCCTGAGCCAGGCGATCCATATGGCCAGCCTGGCGCCACGCGGGCCGGTGTATGTGTCGATTCCCTATGACGACTGGGCCTGCGCGGCGCCGGCCGGGGTCGAGCATCTGGCGCGGCGCCAGGTGGCCAGCGCCGGCCTGCCTTCGGCGGCGCAACTGCAAGCGTTGGCCGAGCGCCTGGCGGCGGCACGTAGCCCGGTGCTGGTGCTCGGCCCGGATGTCGACGGCGGCGGCAGCAACGGCCTGGCGGTGCAGTTGGCGGAAAAACTGCGCATGCCGGCCTGGGTCGCGCCTTCCGCTTCGCGTTGCCCGTTCCCCACCCGTCACCCATGTTTCCGTGGCGTGCTGCCGGCGGCCATCGCCGGGATCAGCCGCTGCCTGGCCGAGCACGACTTGATCCTGGTGGTGGGCGCCCCGGTGTTCCGCTACCACCAATACGCCCCGGGCGATTATCTGCCGGCGGACTGTGAGCTGGTGCACCTGACCTGCGACCCGGGCGAGGCGGCGCGGGCGCCCATGGGCGATGCGCTGGTGGGCGATATCGCCCTGACCCTCGAAGCCCTGGTCGAGGTGCTGCCACAGAGCGAGCGGCCGCTGCCGAGCGCCTTGCCGCTGCCGGCGCCGGTGCGCGAGGAGGGCGGCCTGCTGCGTCCGGAAACGGTGTTCGACCTGATCAACCAGCTGGCGCCGCGGGACGCGATCTACGTCAAGGAATCCACCTCCACCGTGAGCGCGTTCTGGCAGCGGGTGGAGATGAGCGAGCCCGGCAGCTACTTCTTTCCCGCCGCCGGCGGTCTCGGCTTCGGCTTGCCGGCCGCGGTCGGCGTGCAACTGGCGACGCCCGGGCGGCAGGTGGTGGCGATCATCGGCGACGGCTCGGCCAATTACGGCATCACCGCGCTGTGGACCGCTGCCCAGTACGGCATCCCGGTGGTGTTCATCATCCTCAAGAACGGCACCTACGGCGCGCTGCGCTGGTTCGCCGATGTGCTGCAGGTCAGCGATGCGCCGGGGCTGGACGTGCCGGGCCTGGACTTCTGTGCCATCGCCCAGGGCTACGGCGTGCAGGCGCAGCATGCGGCGACCCGCGCCGAGTTCGCCGCCGCCTTCAGCGCGGCCCTGGCCGGCAATCGCCCGGTGCTGATCGAGGTGCCGACCCTGACCATCGAACCCTGATTCTCAAGGACTGAGCTTGCGCCGGGCTGCAGGCCCGGCAATGCCAACCGCGCCTTGCGCGCACTCACCACAACAATAAAAAGAGGTGGCTATGAACACGACTTCGGTCAGTGAAGTGATGGAGGCTACGCCCCGGCAATCGCGGCCTGTTGCCGGCAGTGCCGATATCGGCACCTTGCTCGATGACGGGCCCTACACCGGGATGCAGAAGATCGTGGTGTTGCTGGCCGCGCTGTCGATCGTGATGGACGGTTTCGACGGTCAGCTCATCGGTTTCGCCATACCGCTGATGATCAAGGAGTGGGGGATCACCCGCGAGGCCTTTGCCCCCGCGGTGGCCGCCGGGCTGATCGGCATGGGCATCGGCAGTGCCTGCGCCGGGCTGTTCGCCGACCGTTTCGGCCGGCGCATGGCGGTCATCGCCAGCGTGATCCTGTTCGGCACCGCGACCTGCGCCATCGGCCTGGCGCCGGATGCGCTGACCGTGGCGGCGCTGCGCTTTATCGCCGGGCTGGGTATCGGCGGTGCCTTGCCCAGCGCTACCACCATGACCGCCGAATTCACTCCGGCGCGCCGTCGTACCCTGGCGGTTACGGCGACCATCGTCTGTGTGCCCCTGGGCGGGATGCTGGCGGGGTTGTTCGCCTCCCACGTACTGCCGCTGTATGGCTGGCGCACCTTGTTCTTTATCGGCGGCAGCCTGCCCATCGTCCTGGGCCTGTTGCTGCTGGCGACCTTGCCGGAGTCGCCGCGTTTCCTGGCGCGCCGGCCGCAGCGTTGGGGCGAGTTGAGCGCGCTGCTGGGACGCATGGGCCGGCCCATGCCCGAGGGCGTGCGCTACACCGATGCGCTGGAGCAGAAGAGCGAGCAGCAGGGCGGCTTCCGTGCCTTGTTCGCCCCGGGTTACGGGCGCGATACCCTGGCGGTCTGGGTGGCGTTCTTCATGTGCCTGACTGCTGTCTACAGCGCCTTCAGCTGGCTGCCGACCATGCTCCTGGCCGAAGGCTTGCCGCTGGCGCTGGCCAGCTCGGGCCTCACCGCCTACAACCTGGGCGGGGTGATCGGTGCGTTGGTCTGTGCGGTCGCCATGACTCGCTGGGGCTCGTTCTGGCCGCTGCTGATCTGCTGCGCCGGCGGCGCCGCCAGCGCCTTCGCCATGCAGGCGGTGGACGTGAACCAGAACACCAGCCTGCTGATCTTCGGCTTTGGTGTGCATGGCCTGTTCGTCAACGCCGTGCAGTCCACTCTCTACGCGCTGTGCGCCTTCATTTATCCCACCGCCGTGCGCGCCACCGGCACCGCATCGGCCCTGGCCTTCGGGCGCATGGGCGCAATCCTCAGCGCCTTCGTCGGCGCCACGGTGATCACCCAGGGCGGCGCCCACGGTTACCTGACGTTGCTCGGAACGGTGATGGTCTTTGCGCTGATCGCCCTGGTGCTGGTGCGCCGCCATATTCCCCGGCGGGTGCCTGGATCAGCCCGGGCCGACAAGCAGCACCTTGCCGATCACCCCTCACAGCCATAAGGAGGTTCGATGAACATCAGCATTCTCGGAGCGGGCGCCATGGGCTCGCTGTTTGGCGGCCTGCTGGCGGAAAGCGGGCAGCAGGTCACGCTGCTGGACATCAACGACACGCACCTGGAGGCGATCCGCCGCCAGGGTTTGCGCCTGGAGACCGACAGCGGCGACCGGCGCATCGGCGGCCTGAGCGCCTGCCGGCCAGAGCAGGTAGCGGGCCAGCCTGACCTGCTGCTGGTGTTCACCAAGGCCCAGCACACCGACAGTGCGCTGCGCAGTATTGCCGGCCATATCGGCGAGCACACGCGGGTGCTGACGTTGCAGAACGGCCTGGGCAACGCCGAAGCGCTGTGCCGCCACGTCACCCCGCAGCGGGTGATGATCGGCATGACCACCTGGCCCGCCGACATGGCCGGGCCGGGCCATGTCCGCTCCCATGGCCAGGGCGTGGTCCGGCTGATGTCGCTGGAGGGTGTCGAGTGCCAGGCCAGCAACCAGGTGGCCGCCGTGCTGGAGGCGGCGGGGCTGCAATGCGCGGTGGACCCGCAGGTCTGGACCTCGATCTGGGAAAAGGTGGCGTTCAACGCGGCCCTGAACAGCCTGTGCGCCGTCACCGGCTGCACGGTGGGGCAACTGGATGCCGCGCCGGAAGGCGTGGCGCTGGCCCGGGCCATCGTGCTGGAGGTGCTCAGCGTCGCGCAGTCGGTGGGGGTGGCAACGGATGCGCAGCGCTGCCTGGAGACGGTGGCCTATGCCATTGCCCACCACCGCGCGCACAAGCCGTCGATGCTGCAAGACGTGCTGGCCGGCCGGCCCACGGAAATCGGCGCGATCAACGGCGAAGTCCTGGCCAGGGCGCGCCAGGCCGGCATCGCCGTGCCGCACACCGAAACCCTGCTGGGGCTGCTGCGCCTGATCGAGGCGCGGGCGGCCACCGGAGGCGGTCATGAATAACCCTGCAAACCCGGTTCGACGCCCTGAGTCGCGAGCCCCTCTTTCCTGTGAGTCCTGCCTTCAAGGAGTTTTGTCATGAATGAGTCCCCAGCTGTCTACAGCGATCTGCACCTGCAACCCATCGCCGGGGCATGGCGCGCCGGCGCCGCCGGCAAAACCCTGGCGGTGAGCAACCCGTTCGATGGCGCGCGGTTGCTGGAACTGGCCCAGGCCAACCGCGCGGACCTGGATACCGCCTATGCCAAGGCCGCAGAAGTACAGCGGCAATGGGCGGCGCTCGGGCCGTCGGCGCGGGCGGCGGTGCTGCATCAGGTGGTGGCGGTGTTCGACCGGCGCCGCGAGGAAATCGTCGACTGGATCATTCGCGAGTCCGGCAGCACCCGGCTCAAGGCGCAGCTGGAGTGGGGCGCGGCGCGGGCCATCGCCCTGGAGTCGGCGTCGTTCCCGGCGCGGGTCCACGGGCGCATTCTCGAGTCCGATGTGCCGGGCAAGGAAAGCCGGGTCTATCGCAGCGCCCTGGGGGTGGTCGGGGTCATCAGCCCGTGGAACTTCCCGCTGCACCTGACCCAGCGCTCCATCGCCCCGGCGCTGGCTTTGGGCAACGCGGTGGTGGTCAAGCCGGCCAGCGACACGCCGGTCTGCGGTGGCCTGCTGCTGGCGAAGATTTTCGAGGAGGCCGGCTTGCCGGCGGGCGTGCTCAGCGTGGTGGTGGGGGCGGGTAGCGAGATCGGCGATGCCTTTGTCGAGCATCCGATTCCCTCGCTGATCACCTTCACCGGTTCGACCCCGGTGGGTCGTGGCATCGGCCGTATCGCCAGCGGCGGCGCGCACCTCAAGCATGTGGCCCTGGAGCTGGGCGGCAACAGCCCGTTCGTGGTCCTGGCCGACGCCGATCTCGAACAGGCAGTGAACGCGGCGGTGTTCGGCAAGTTCCTGCACCAGGGGCAGATCTGCATGGCGGTCAACCGGATCATTGTCGACGACAGCCTCTACGACGCCTTTGCCGAGTGCTTCGTCGAGCGGGTCAAGGGCCTCAAGGTCGGCGATCCGCAATCGATCGACACGGTCATCGGCCCGGTGATCAACGAGCGGCAGTTGCAGGGCTTGCGGGAGAAGATCGAACTGGCTCGCCGCGAAGGCGCCGAGCCGCTCTACGAGGGCGGGGCCCAGGGCAATCTGCTGGCGCCTCATGTCTACGGCGAGGTCACAGTCGACATGGACCTGGCGCGCAATGAAATCTTCGGCCCGCTGGTGGGGCTGCTGCGCGCGCGGGACGAGGCCCATGCCCTGGAGCTGGCCAACGCCAGCGAATTCGGCCTGTCCAGCGCGGTGTTCAGCCGCAACCTGGAGCGCGGGGTGAACTTCGCTCGGCAGATTCGCGCGGGCATGACCCATATAAACGACATCCCGGTCAACGACGAGGCCAACGCGCCCTTCGGTGGGGAAAAGAACTCGGGGCTCGGGCGCTTCAACGGCGACTGGGCGATCGACGAATTCACCCGCGATCACTGGATCAGCGTGCAGCACTCGGCGCGTCGTTATCCCTTCTGATGCGTTGAGCTGACGATCTCGCCCGGCCCCTGAACAAGGCCGGGCATTCTTGCAGCCGATAGGAGGCGGGCCTGGAGCGGCCTGTCGGGGAACGGCTGCGCCTATGCAAAGCGGAGAACAATAATAATGAACACCCCTCACTGCATTCTCGCGCGCTCGCTGGCCGCGGCTTCATTGGCACTGGGCACGGGCCTGCCGGCCTGGGCCGAAGACGGTGGTTTTTTTGAGGATGCCAAGACCGACCTGGTGCTGCGCAACTACTACTTCAATCGGGATTTTCGCGATCCGGGGGCGGCCAAGAGCAAGGTCGAGGAATGGGCCCAGGGTTTTATCCTCAAGTTCAATTCCGGCTACACCCCGGGTGTCGTCGGGTTCGGCCTGGACGGCATCGCCATGTTCGGCGTCAAGCTCGACAGCGGGCGTGGCACCAGTGGTTCGGAGCTGCTGCCGGTGCACGACGACGGGCGCGCGGCGGACAACTACGGCCGCGCCGGTGTGGCGGCGAAAATGCGTATTTCCGCCACTGAATTGAAGGTTGGCGAGTTGCTGCCGGACATTCCGCTGCTGCGCTACGACGATGGCCGGCTGCTGCCGCAGACCTTCCGTGGGGCGATGCTCGACTCGCGGGAAATCGCCGGGCTGGGGTTGCAGGCCGGGCAGTACCGCTCGGTGAGCCTGCGCAACTCCTCGGACATGCAGGACCTCTCGGCCTGGGCCGCGCCCGGGGTGACCTCCGACGGCTTCACCTATGCCGGCGCCGAGTACCGTTTCAACCAGCAGCGCACGCTGGTCGGTGCCTGGCATGCGCAGCTGGAAGACATCTACCAACAGAGCTACTTCAACCTGCTGCACAAGCAGCCGGTGGGCGACTGGGTGCTGGGGGCGAACCTCGGTTATTTCATCGACAAGGATGACGGCCAGGCGCGCATCGGCGAGATCCAGAGCCGCACCGCCTATGCCTTGCTCTCGGCCTCCACCGCCGGGCATACCCTGTACCTGGGCTTGCAGAAGGTCAGTGGCGACAGCCCGTGGATGTCGGTGTATGGCAGCAGCGGCCGGACCCTGGGCAACGATATGTTCAACGGTAACTTCAGCAACGCCGACGAGCGTTCCTGGCAGGTGCGTTATGACTACAACTTTGCCGCCATGGGCGTGCCGGGATTGTTGGCCATGGTGCGCTATGGGCATGGCGAGAATGCCACGACCAAGGCCGGGAGCAATGGCAAGGAGTGGGAGCGGGATACGGAGGTGGGGTATACCTTTCAGAGTGGGAGTCTGAAGAATCTCAGTGTGCGGGTGAATAACGCTACCAATCGGCGCAGCTTTAATAGCGACTTTGATCAGACTCGGGTGATTGTGAGTTATCCGTTGTCGTTTTGAGTCTTCCGGCGTCATCGCGGGCAAATTGGCCTCTGTAGGAGCGGCCGGGCGACGCTTGATTGCTCGCGATGGTGTTTGTTCTGGCGCTGCTGTTTTGATGGCGTACATGTCATGGCGGGCACGTTTGCAGGCTTCTGTAGGAGCGAGGCTTGCCCGCGATGACGTCGGCTCTGGCGCTGCATTTTTTGGATGGGGTACATATCCGTTGCTGCGGTAATGGCGGCTTAGGGTTCCGCCCTTACGGCGGCTCACTTTTGAAAAGCGCAAAAGTAAGCAAAACGCTCTTGCCCCACCACTCGGTGCCTCGCCTAGGCTCGGCATACCCGAACGAAGGCATTGAGCCGTGGGCCGCCGCCACAGGCCATCCATGGCCTGGGGCGGCTAACCCGGCATCCCTGCCGGGTTACCCACGGCTCAATACCTGCGTTCGGCCATCGTGGTTAACGGGGCGTTCAGATCAAAAGCCAAAGCTAGAGCCAGAGCCAGAGCCAGAGCCAGAGCCAGAGCCAGAGCAAAAGCGATTTGCGATCGGATGGCTGGCGCTAACCCTGTAGCCGCTGCCGAGCCTGCGAGGCTGCGATCGACCCCGAAGGGGGCGCAGGATCTTGAGATCGCTGAAGGCCTACGGCCTTATCGCAGCCTTCGGCAGCGGCTACAGGGAGGTGTGTGCTGTGAGGCAGTAGGTTGCGCATCTTCTGTAGGAGCGAGGCTTGCCCGCGATGAGGTCCGTGAGGTCGCCATCGCCAGCACGCCGCTATCTGCATGCCGTCGGCGCAAGGCTTGCGGTACTATGGCCGCCCACGTTTTCTGGAAGTTGCCTGGATGAGTAAGCCCGGTCAATTGGTGCTGGTCGCGCTGCGCAAGATGATCGCCTCGGGCGAGCTGGCGGCGGGGGAGCGGTTGATGGAGATTCCCACGGCGGAGTTGTTCGGGGTGTCGCGGATGCCGGTGCGCATGGCGTTTCGTACCCTGGAGCAGGAAGGCCTGCTGGTGCGGTTTGGCGGGCGTGGGTTCCAGGTGCGTTCGGTGAGTGCCGAGGACATCGCCGGCGCGGTCGAGGTGCGGGGGGTGCTCGAGGGGCTGGCGGCGCGCCAGACTGCCGAGCGCGGTTTGTCGGAGGAGGCGCGGGCGGCCCTTGAGTTGTGCCTGGCCCAGGGCGACCAGTTGTTCGCCAAGGGTTATGTGACCGAGGACGACCTGGAGGTCTATCACGACCTCAACATGCGTTTTCACCAGGTGATTGTCGAAGGCAGCCACAACCCGGCGATCGCCGATGCCCTGGCGCGCAACGATCATCTGCCGTTCGCCTCGGTGACCGCGCTGGCGGTGGATCGCCAGGACATGGCCCGCGAATACCGGCGCTTCAACTACGCCCATATGCAGCACCATTCGGTGTTCGATGCCCTGGTCAATCGCCAGGGCGCGCGGGCCGAGGCGATCATGCGTGAGCACGCCAACGCCACCCTGCGCTATGCGGAAATCTTCAGCAGCGCGGCGGCGGACGAGCGGATGAAGGTCATTCTCCGCCCCGCCTGAATCCCCTCAGATATCCAGCACCAGCAGCGGCGTTTTCGAGCGCGAGCAGCAGGGGGTGAACTGGTCGTTGCGCGCCTGTTCGTCCTCGGTGAGGAACAGGTCGCGGTGCTCCGGCACCCCCTCCAGCACCCGGGTCAGGCAGGTGCCGCAAATCCCTTGTTCGCAGGACATGGCGATGTCGATGCCATGGCTCTCCAGGACCTGCACCACGCTCTTGTCCGCCGGCACCGCAAAGACCTGGCCGCTGCTGGCGACCTTGACCGAGAAACTGCCATCGGCGCGGGTGTCGACGGGGGCGGCGGCGAAGTACTCGCGATGCAGGCAGGACTCCTGCCAGCCCGCGACCTTGGCCGTGTCCAGTACGTGCTGCATAAAGCCGCCGGGGCCGCACACATATAGATGAACGTCGTTGCGAGGCGTGGCCAGGACCTTGGCCGCGTCCAGTGCTGTCTCGGGTTCCTGGTCGAAATGCAGGAACACCCGGTCGGCAAAAGGCGAGCTACACAGACGCTGGACAAAGGCCGCGCGCTCCCGCGAACGGGCGCAGTAGTGCAGCTCGAAATCCGCGCCGCTATGGGCCAGGCGTTCGGCCATGCACAGGATCGGGGTGATACCGATGCCGCCGGCGAACAGCAGGCTGCGCCGGGCTTCGTGGGCCAACGGAAACAGATTGCGCGGCTCGCTGATAGACAGCCGCGTGCCGGGGTGGATCTGCTCGTGCATGGCCAGCGAGCCGCCGCGGGAGGTCGGGTCCTTGAGCACGCCGATCAGGTAGCGATGGCGTTCTTCGGGGTGGTTGCACAGGGAGTATTGGCGGATCAAGCCGCCGGGCAGGTGCACATCGATATGCGCGCCGGCGCTGAAGGCCGGCAGCGGGCTGTCATCGGCACTGGCCAGCTCGTAGCTGCAGATGTCCTGGGCTTCGTCGTTACGGGATACCACCACCACATCGATCATCGTCGGTCCTCCGAGTGCTGCCGCCCGTGGCGGTCACTTCTGTTTCTTTTGTTGGGTAAAAGGCTGGGTAAAGGGCAGGGCGCGGCACCGGTGAAATGCCCCGCAGGATCAGGCCGTGGCCGTGGCGATCAGCTGCGCTTCGCCGGCGTGTTCCTGGGCGATCAGGTGCTCCAGCACCCGGCGCGACTGCACGCCGCCGGCGTCGATATTCAGCTTGAGCAGGTTGCGCGTGGGGTGGGCGAGCAGGTTCTGTTGCTGGCGTTCGAGCATCTCCAGGTCTTCGCTGAAAATCTTGCCCTGGCCTTCGCGAATGCTCGCGGTCAGCGCCTCGTCCTTCGGGTTGAAATTGCGCGCCATGCCCCAGAAGTACCAGATCGAGGTGTCGCTTTCCGGGGTGATGAAATCCACCACTATGCTCGACGCCTTGGACTGCGTCGGCGCGTTGTAGCCGCCCTGGCCGGCATGGGCCACGCCGACCTCGATCAGCACATGGCTGGGTGGGGTGAAGCGGCAGATCTGCCAGCGGTCCACCGGCACGTCGTCGGCCAGGCCGTTGCCGCGCAGGGCCATGCGCCAGAACGGCGGGGCCATGATGTTTTCCATGTGCCGTGCGGTCACCACTTCATCGCCTTCGACCGTGGTCACCGGCGGCGCCTCGTCGATTTCCTTCTGGCCGATGCTGGAGGCGTGGACGTAGGTTTCGTGGGTCAGGTCCATCAGGTTGTCGATCATCAGGCGGTAGTCGCACTGGATGTGGAACAGCCCGCCACCATAGGCCCACTCATCGCTGACCGCCCATTCCAGATGATGGATCAGCGCCGGGTCGGCCAGCGCCTGGTCGCCGGGCCAGACCCAGATAAAACCGTAGCGCTCGACCACGGCAAAGGTCTTGTTGCAGGGGAAGCCGCGCACCCGTTGCCCGGGCATTTCCACGGTCTTGCCATCGCAGCCCATCACCAGGCCGTGATAACCGCACACCAGGTTGCCGTTTTCCACATAACCCAACGACAGCGGCGCGCCGCGATGGGGGCAGAAGTCCTCGACTGCCGCGACCCGGCCCTCCAGGCCACGGTAAAACACCATCTTCTCCCCGCAGATCTGCCGGCCCAGGGGCTTGTCGGCGATTTCATCGGGGGTGCAGGCAACGTACCAAGTGTTCTTGGGGTACATGGAAGGCTCTCCAGGCGAGTGATTGTTTTTATTTAATGGATCCATTAGAGGGGCCGTGGTGTTTGAGTGTCAACGATAAAGGCGCGACTTTAGGTTGATTTATGGGCGATTATCGGACTGCTAGCTGTTGCCTTTGTTTTTAATGGATCCATTTGTGGGTGATGTGAAACACCCCAATAGCAGAAAGAACGTCAGCGATGAAGGAGAGGGCGACGTTCGTCGACCCGAGCTGGAGAGCGGGAAGCCGCTCATGCGGCGGCATCTCTTGGGGGGAAATCGCTGGGGGACAGACCTGGGTTACTTCATAGGGGTGAAGCCGAATGCCTGCTCTTCCAGGTTGGCCTGGATCAACTCGGCCAATTGCCGGGTGGCCGGCGTAAGGTCCTTGCCGCCGCGATGAAGCACATAACCCAGGGTCGGCATCGCGGGTAAACCGGGCATGAGGGCGAGATGGCTCGGCAGCCCGATGCGAGTGCGCAAGGTCAGCCCCAGCCCGGCCGCCACGGCCGCCCAGATGCCGGCGACGCTGGGGCTGGTCAGGGCGATTCGCCAGGGAAGGCGCGCCTCGTCCAGGGCCTGGGTGGCGGCACTGCGCAGCACGCACGGGGCGTCGAACAGGATCAGCGGCAGTGGCGAGTCCGCCGGCAGCGGCGGCATGTCGCGCGCGCCGATCCAGTGCATCTGGGTTTCGCCCAGGCGCGTGGCATGGGGCGATGGCTGCCCCGTGTCCCAGGCCAGCGCCAGGTCCAGGCCGTCGCTGTCGATCAGGGCAAGCAGTTCGGCATTGCGCGCGATCCTGACTTCGAGATTCACCCGTGGGTAGGTCTTGACGAAGCGCCGGAGGATATCGCTGAGGAAGTGCTCGCCAAAGTCCTCCTGCAGCCCCAGGCGTACCGTCCCGGCGGTCTGCTGTTCATGCAGGCTCTGGAAAATGCTGTCGTTCAGTTCCAGGAGCCGGCGGGCATGGCTGAACAGCGACTCGCCGGTGGGCGTCAGGGCCAGCCCTCGACCGGACCTGGCCAGTACCGGGGTGCCGATCTGCTCCTCGAGCTTCTTGAGCTGGGCGCTCACCGCGGAGGTCGAGCGGCCGAGCCGATCCGCCGCCTTGGCGAAGCTGTTGAACTCCACGCCGGTGACAAAGGTACGCAGTACATCGAGATCGAAGGTCGGACGGCGCATTCGAATAGTCCACTAATTCGGGATTGTAGATTCCATTAAATCCAATATTCGGGATGGTTTCGAGTTGATATTTTTCTCCCGTCATTGGGTTATTCAACGAGGAAGCATCATGGATGCAGCGATGGGGCAGGGGCGAGAGCCTGAGTACGCGCAAAAATTCGCCGACCTGACCAGGGATGTGCTGTTCGGCGATATCCGGCAGCGCACCCAGCTGTCGGCTCGGGAACGCAGCCTGGTGACGGTGGCGGCGCTGGTGGCGTTGTACCGCCTGGAGCAGTTGCCGTTTCATCTGCAGCGGGCGCTGGACAACGGCCTGGGGCGCGACGAGTTGGCTGAGGTCATTACCCATCTGGCGTTCTATTCCGGCTGGCCGACGGCCGCCTCGGCGCTGAAGCTGCTCAGCGATCTACAGGGTTCCAGCCTCGGTTTGCAGGAGTAAGCGTTTATGCCTTTTGCCCGTATTTCCTTGCACCGCGGAAAGTCCGCCGAGTACCTGCAGGCCTTGTCGCAGGGGCTGCACGAGGCGCTGGTCGAGCGTTTCGAAGTGCCGCTGGCAGACCGCTTCCAGATCATTCACCAACATGAAGCGGGCGAGCTGATATTCGACCGCGATTATCTGGGCGGCCCGCGCAGCCATGACTTTGTGCTGATCGCGATCACCGCCGGCCGGCCTCGATCGGTCGAGACCAAACGGCGTTTCTATCGCGACCTGGTCGAGCGGCTGGGCCGGGCGCCGGGCATCGATGCCGAGGATGTGATGGTGGTGATTACCACCACCGAGGCAGAGGACTGGTCGTTTGGCGGTGGGCGGGGCAATTAGCCTGCCTATGCGTTTCTGGTATCAGTCCTATCCGCCGGATCGAAGCGCTCGCTCGTGTCCATGCGGATATTTCGCAGGCCCAGGGTTTCCAGGTGCGATGGGTACAGAGACTCGGAAAAATAGCTGATCAGGAGCGAGCGCCGGCGTGCGCCGCTCGGGTTCAGGCTGCCGGCATGCAGCAGATCGACATCGAACACCAGGATGTCGCCGGCGGAGCCTGAGAGCTGCACGGACTGCGACTCGTCGGTGAGGTCGAATGGCGGCGCTCCCGGATCGGGGCGATGGCTGCCGGGGACGATGCGGGTGGCGCCGTTCTCGGGGCCGTAGTCGTCGAAAAAAGCCAGGGCGTTGGCGATGTCGCCTGGCCGTTGGGCCGACAGGTCGCGGTGCAGTTGCTGATGGCCGCCACCGGCCAGGGGCTCGCGCCCCTCCACCTGGGAGAGAAAGAAGCGCTCCCCGATCAACTCGCCCACCACCGCCAGCACCTGTGGCAGGCGACACACCGCCTGGACCTTCGAGTCGGAGTCGAGCAGCGAATGGCGCCAGTCCATGCCACGGGGCACGGGCCATTGGTTCGACGGCAGCACGCCCGCCTCGAACGTGGCACGCAGGTCATCCAGCCATTCGGCCGGGATCGCCTGGCGCAGCAGCATATAACCCTCTCGATGGAGTTGCTCGCGGTCCGTCATGCTTTCCTTGATTTCCTTATCCGCCCCACGCAACGCTCCGGAGCCAGACAAAACTACGGGCTAATGACCAAGCGTAGCTTTTGCCAGTCCAGGGCGCGGAGCGAATGCTGCCGAGTGCCGTAACGGGCGGGCAGAGGTTGGCACCTTGCTTGAGCACTGCCTTCACAGGCCAATGCCATCAATGAGCTAGGAGGTGTGAAGCCCGGATTGGTCCCTCCAGTACATCAGGGATTCGTACTGGAATGACACCAGGAAATGCGCGTCGGACTCGGCGGCAATGGCCTCGACGAACATTTTCAGGTTATCGAGTGGAGAGCTGTCTTCGGGGGCAGGGCCTTTGATCCTGAAGTCGCAACGAACCACGACCGGGAATGACAGCCCCTGGGTGTCTTGCGCATAAATAGCCTGCTCGTCAAATGAGCGTTTGGCGCTGACTGACAGGCCGGATGGGAAATGGGCGAACACCGAGTTGTCATCGCAGGCCAGATCCAGCCCGCCCAGGGTGCGCGCGACGCTAGTGAGCAGGTTCAGTGAAAGGCGCTCGTCAGCCTCGAGATGAATATCGAGTCCCATGTTTTAAGGTGAACCTCTGATTGTGAGTGCTTCGAGACGGGCAGTGCCGTGCTGGCCAGTGGGGCTGGCCAACAGCAGGTATCGAGTCGAGTGACGCCAGTAGAGCACGAGGCGCGACGATGACCGGCTCAACTGCTATTTTTTGCACTCCGCCAACACCACTTTGCAGGTGCCGGGCGTGCCGCCGGAGCGGCCGGCATAACGGATGCAGTTATCCAGGGATTTCTGGCGCGCCATGCCCAAGGTGGAACCCCAGGCCAGGCCGCCTTCGCCGGAAGTGGGGAGCGCTTTGGCGTAACAGTTTGAGCCGATGCTGGCGGTCGAATAACGATACTGGGCGGCTTTGCTTGAACATCCCGCTATCAGCGCCAGGTTGATGGCGAGCAGGGAAAACAGGATCCATGACGAGTAGTTGCGTACTGCTGTTCTGGTCATTCCAGTTCCCCTGTATCAAGACGGTAAGAACGTGTTTTCAGTGTTGCTGTATTCAGCTTAGAGGGTATCGCGCCTGGCCTTGGAGCCGTCTGGCGGAGTGGGTGCGTTTGGCCGTGCCTTACGTCGGTTGCCATCCGTTTTTGCCTGATTGCCGTCATGGGTGTTGCGGCCAATGATCCTGGATTTCGTACCACGAAGCCTTGAACGCCACCTGAATGTGTTTCTGTTTATCGGCGGTGAAGGGCGTATCCAGGGTGCCCAGGGCGATCGAGATCCAGTCGGCGTGTTCGCCCTGGTCCCTGGACCAGAACAGCGACGAACCGCACTGGCCGCAAAACTGGCGCAGCACCGATTCGGAAGACCGATAGGACTGGAGGCTCTCGGCACCCTGAACGATGTGCAGGTCGCTGCGCAACACACTGCCATAACTGGCGAACGCCGCCCCATGGCTTTTCCGGCACTGGCTGCAATGGCAATGGGAAAGCGCCTTGGGGCGGGACGAAAGCTGGTATTTGACGGCGCCGCACAGGCAACTGCCCTGGAAGGTGTCGGTCATGTAAGGGCGCCGCTTGAAACGAAAGGGCGCCCATTTAAGCAGTCGGTGTCGGGGATGTCGAACGGTTGAACCCACAACCAAAAGCGGACGTTCAACCTTCTCACTAACAGACCGCGAACAGCGTTAACGATGAAAACTGCGCACGGCGGTTCGAATGTGGGCTTTAATGCCCGGGCTTATATGCAGCCCCATGAGCTTCGACTCCATACGAAGGTGGATGCGCCTGATGGCGGGTTCAGGCTGCTGTGCACTTGTCTCATTCAAGGAAGAAATGACATTGAAAATAGCTTTCGGCGCCCTGTTGTTGACCTGGCTGGCTACTACCGCACTCGCTGACGAGAACCCTGTCGGCTTCCAAACTTCCATACTGGCGGACTCGCACAATGGGCGCGCACTGGAGATGGTCGTCTGGTACCCCAGCGCAACTACCGCAGCCACGCAGATGATTGGCGATGATGTGGTGTTCGTCGGGGCTCCTGCCGTCCGTGACGCGCCGCCCGCTGCTGGCAAGCATCCATTGTTGGTGCTCTCCCACGGGTACAGAGGTAACTGGAGCAACCAGATCTGGCTTGCCAGTGCCCTGGCTCACAGGGGTTACATCGTCGCCGCACTCAATCACCCTGGCACCACCACTCATGACCTTAGCCCTCAAGCCGCGGCGCAGTTATGGCAGCGGCCCGTCGATTTGCGCCGAGTCATTGACAGGGTCACGACTCAACCTGAAAAGTTCGGCTCGGTCGCCAATGGCCGAATTGCAGTAGTGGGCCATTCACTCGGCGGTTGGACCGCCCTGGAGATCGCCGGTGCTCGTTTCGATCCAGACCGCTTCGCCCAGGAGTGCAAAGCCCACCCGCAGTTATCAAGTTGCACCAACTATGGAAAGATAAAACCCGTAAGCACCTCGGAATCAAAGGCCGCGTTGGCCGCCGATTTGCGCGATAAACGCGTCACTGCCGTGGTTGCATTGGACTTGGGCTTTTCGCGTGGCCTGACTGATGAAAGCCTGGCCGCGCTGCCGGTACCAGCGCTGGTGATCGCTGCCGGCGCGCCGTCGCACGACCTTCCCGCTGAGTTGGAGTCTGCCAACCTGGCCAAACGCCTGCCTTCGGCGTCAAGCCGCTACGTCGAAATCAGCGACGCAAGCCATTTCAGCTTCTTGTCGGTATGCAAACCTGGCGCGGAGGTCATGCTCGAAGAAGACGTACCAGGCGATGGCATCATTTGCCGGGATGGTGACAGCGCTCGCCCGCGTGAGGTGATTCAACAGCAGGTTGCAGCGCTGATAGCCGAGTTTCTTCAGTCATCCATCGACAAAGAAGACAGTTTGTAGACTCGTGGTGCGGGAGCTGCCGCAGTTCAACAAAAAAACTGGAGCAGTTTCAACACCCGTGCAATCTGGCGGATCGGTTGAATCCACAGCCCAAGGCGGAGGTTGTGCCGGGATGGCGACCCGCCATTCATTCAAGGCAGGCTTCGGGCGTCGCCGGCAAGCTATCGAGAAACGCGGCAATCTGCCGGGGGCCGCGCAAGTGCAGGGTAGGAACCAGCGGGCCTATGGCCAGGCGCACCGCCTCGATACCCGGGCGGTAGCCACGGTCGAAATTCCACACGAAGTTCAGGAAGGTCAGGAATGCCCGGTCGAGCTTTTCCGTGCAGCCTGCGGCAAGGTCAGGCCGGGGACGGTTCATCAGGCTGCGCATGATCACCCGGGTGAAACAGGTGAGCCGCGGGGTATCGAGCCAGATGATCAGGTCGACACGGGGCAGGCGAAGGTCGAAGGTGCGCCGGGCATAGTTGCCTTCACAGACCCAGGCCGCCGGCGCGACCGCCGCGCGGACCCGTTCGCGGAACTGCTCGGCGTCGGGTTCGACCCAGCCGGGCTCCCAGAACAGTGTGTCCAGGTGGACCACAGGCAGGTTCCGGCGCTTGCCGAGGGCGCGGGCGAGGGTGGATTTGCCGCTCCCGGCATTACCCAGAATTACAATCCGTTGCATGGGAACTTCCTGTCGCGAAAAAAGCCGGCGATTGTGCAGGTTCTAGATCGCCAGTTAAAGGCGGATGGCTGGGACGATGGCAGCACGGGAATGAAATTCGGGTTGTGGGTGTGCTTTCTGAAGCCGAGGGCGGGGTATTGCTGCCCGTTACCAAGGGCAGCAATCCAACTGTTTGAGCGTCTGGGCTGCGACATAACCCTGATACACAAGCCCGGCTAACCAGGCTGCCGTTCGCCGCTATTTATAATGCTGCTCGAACACGGCCACCTGATCCGGCGTGATCAGCTGAAAGGGCACCCAGACATCCGCCTCGACCGGTTCCCCCTTGATCATCTTGATGGCCGCTTGCAGCGCGCTGCTCGCCTGTGCCTTGGGGTCTTGAAATACGGAGGCTGCGAGCATTCCACGCTTGATGGCCGCCAGGCCGTCAGGCAAGCCGTCGATGCCGACAATCGCAATCTCGCCCTTGGCTTTACCGGCTTGCTGCAGCGCCATGGCAGCGCCGATGGCCATTTCGTCATTGTTGGCCACGATGGCATCGAAACCGGTACCGGCCAGCAGCCAGTTGCTGGTCAGGTCCATCCCTTTGTTGCGCTGCCACTCGGCACTTTGTTGTTCGACGATCTTGATCCCGGGATAGTCCTTGAGCACCTGCTTGACGCCTTCGGTGCGGTCGTGTGTGGAGTTTTGCGCCAGGTCGCCCAGGATGATCGCGATCTTGCCTTTGCCCGCCAGCCTTTGCGCCAGGTAGCGCATTTGCAGTTGCCCGGCCTCAACGTCATTGGATGCCACCGTGACTACGCCTTTGGGCAAGACGCGTTCGTCCGGATGGCGGTTGACGTAGACCAGCGGTATTTTCGCTTCGACGGCGGCGCGAGTCATGTTGGCGGTTGCGGCGGTGTCCACGGGCAGGACGATGACGGCATCCACCTTCTGGCCGAGAAAACCCTGAATCTGATTGAGCTGGCGGACCACGTCACCCTGGGCATCCTCGAACTGGATCTGGACCTTCTCCTTCCTGGCGGCATCTTCCAGGCCGTTGCGCACATAGGTCATGAAGTTGTCGTCAACCCTGGCAATGCTGACGCCGATACGATAGTCGGCGGCGGCCCATTGGCTGAACAGTAGTAACAGCGTGGCAAATAGAAGAGTGCAGCGACGCATGATGGTTTTCCTTTTGTTGTTATGAGTTGAAATTCATCAAGATCAAACCTGAGGTTTCTGGCGCTCTCTGAATCAAACCCGGCGAGAGCGCCAGCGTCCTCAATCGAGCGTGAAGGCTCGTCGAAAGCGTTCGAGCGCCGCCTCGCTGTCGCCGCTGGCCCAGCCCTCGAGCCCGACGACACCGGTGTATCCCATGCCGAACAAGGCTCTGGCAATGGCCGGGTAGTGGATTTCACCGGTGCCGGGTTCCATGCGGCCGGGCACGTCGGCGACCTGGATTTCGCCGATGGCGCTGCCGGCGCGCTGGATCAGTTCGATCAGGTTCCCTTCACCGATCTGGGCATGGTAAAGGTCCAGGTTCATCTTCAAATACGGGCTGCCCACGGCCTCGATCAGCGCCAGGGTATCGTCGGCGCGAGCGAAGGGTGTGCCGGGGTGGTCCACCTCGGTATTGAGGTTTTCCAGCAAGAACACCCGGCCTGCGTCTTCGCCCAGGCGAGCGATTTTTTCCAGGGTCTTGCAGGCGCTCAACCACATGCGTCCGGTGGTGTGGGCCACGGGTTTGACCGGCAAGCCCTGGTCGCCCAGGCCAGTGCCATGCAGGTTGAGGCTCGGGCAATTCAGTTGTGCGGCGACGGCCAGCGACTCCCGTGCGCTGTCGAGCAGGTGCCGGATGTCTTCGGGATCGGTCAGGTTGCCCGAGATGTAGCCGGTCATGGAGGTGAAGTCGGCGCCCGTGGCGACCAGGGCGGGAATGTCTTTCTTCGTCCAGTCCCAGAGTTCGGCGCTGAACCCCTGCGCGTGAATACGCTTGACGCGCTCTGTGAACGGCAGGTCGAGGAAGACCATTTCGGCACTGATCGCCAGTTTGAACGGTATGAAGCTCATGAATGGGCTCCTTGCACGCGCACCGGGTTGCCTTGCTGGAAGGACTCGATACAGGCGCGAGCAATGGCCAGTGCGGCACGGGCATCTTCACCGCTGGCGAGCGGTTTTTTACCGGTACGCAGGCAATCGACAAAGTGATTGAGTTCGGCCACATAGGCCTCGCACAGCAGGTCGGTGTCCATGCGCTGGGTGTCGGCCTGGATGCCATTGGCCAGATAGCGCACCAGGTCGGAGTCGTTGAGGCTGCCCATGGTCAGCATGCCGGCGCTGCCGAACACTTCCCCTCGAACATCGTAGCCATAAACGGCCTGGAAACTGGCCTCGGCCGTCGCGATGGCGCCGTTGTCGAAACGGATAGTGACCACGGCGGTGTCTAGCAGCCCCTTGGCCTTGTAGTCCGGTGCAATCAGGGCATCGGCCATGACAAAGACCTCGACCGCTTCGGCGCCCGGATTGAGGTAGCGCAGGGTATCGAAGTCGTGGATCAGGGTTTCGAGGAAAATCACCCATTGTGGCGAGGCGGCCGGATTGTTCAACGCCGGGTCGCGGGTTAGCGAGCGCAGCAGTTGCGGCGTACCAATACGGCCGGCGACCACGTCCAGGTGGGCAGCCCGGAAGCTCTTGGCAAAACGGCGGTTGAAGCCGACCTGTAGCGGCACTCGCGCATCGGCGGCTGTGGCGATGGCGCGGTCGGCCTCGTCGAGGGTGATGGCCATGGGTTTTTCACAAAACACGCCTTTGCCGGCGCGGGCCGCACTGATCACCAGTTCGGCATGGCTGCGGGCCGGGGCGGCGATCAAGACAGCGTCTATTTCCGGGTCATCGAGCAGTTGCTGTGGATCGGTATAGACCTGTTGCACACCCAGCTCTGCGGCCAGGCGGGCGGCTTGACCGGGTGTAGGGTCGGCGATGGCGGCCAGGCAGGCGCCGGGAATATGCATGGCGGCCGTCTGGCCGTGAAAGCTGCCCATGCGACCGGCACCGATGAGACCCAGGCGGATGATCTTCGACGTACTCATGAAATGACTCCCTTTTATTGTTGTTCAATGACTTGCAGCAGCAATGTTCTCGCTGGTGTCAATCAAGGGAGCAAGGGCTGTGCCAATATTTAACTTATTGATATTTAAGGATTTAATTAATATTTTTTGGAGGGTTTGTTCATTCGAATGACATGTCTAGACTGACATGTCTAAAACATGAACATAGAGGCAGGTCGATGATGGTGGGCCCACAGCTGATAGCCTTCGACGCGAAAGACCTCGATTACCTCACTGCTCTCGGTCCTGCGTCGTTGAACGAAGGGCCGATCGCCGAGCTGGACCAGGCGTGGCTGGCTTGCCTGGAAGGGCGGACCGATCGACCTGAGGGGGTCAGGCAGGGTATCTGGGACTCCTGGTTGCGCAGCATCAGGGCCGGCCTCGATCCCGAGGATGGCGAATACCGGTTTGTCGCCCCGGCTGTCCTGGCCGCAACGCTTGCGGCCAATCGCGTCTTGATCGCGGTAGCGGCAGAGGTCATGAAGGGGTTGCTGGCCTACAACCCCAGGGGCCATATCAATCTGACGGATGCCGCGGGCACGACCCTGTATTTCTGTGGCCTGGATCTCACGCCTGTGGGCAGCCGGCTTCAGGAGTCGGTGCAGGGCACCAACTGCACGGGGTTGGCGCTTGCCGAAGATCGATTGGTGTATGTGCTGGCCGAGGAAAATTTCGCCATCGGCCTGCGTCGGCGGCGCATGCATTGTGCTGCCGCGCCGATCAGGGATGCGCAGGGCAGGACGCTGGCCATGCTGACCTTGACCGCCGAGCCAGGCTGGTTTCATTTCCATACGCTGGGCACCGTCCAGGCAGCGGCCGAAGCGGTCGCGCGGCAGATGGCGCTGCAAACACTGCTGGAGGAACAGCAAACCGTCCTCGAAGTGCTCAATGAGGGACTTGTGGTGCTGGATGAGCGGGGCTGCATCAAGGCGCTCAACCGCTATGCCCGCCAATTGTTCCGCGTTGGCCTGGATCTGTTGGGTAGCCCGTTCCAGCGCCTGGGGCAGAGCGAACTGACCGAGGAGATTCTGCTGCGTGGCGGGGAAGGGCAGCAGTATGAAGGGATAAGAGATCTGGATTGCACCTTCGAGTTGCATGATCGCAGTCACCTGGCGTGCCTGGTATCGGTGTGTCCACTGGAGCAGGGTGGGCGCATTGTTTCGTTGCGCGAGAACCGGCGCATCCGGGAAATAACTCGGCGGATCATCGGCACTCAAGCCAGCTACACCTTCGAGACCATTCAAGGCAGTTCGCGAGCGATCCAGGACGCGTTGCACCTGGGGCGGATCGCCAGTCGCAGTGATTCGACCACGCTGATCCTGGGGGAAAGCGGTACTGGCAAGGAATTGTTCGCTCAGGCCATCCATAACGCCAGCGACCGATGCAGCGGTCCTTTTGTGGCCGTCAACTGCGGGGCCATTCCGCGAGACCTGGTGCAGAGCGAACTGTTTGGCCATGTCGAGGGCGCCTTCAGCGGATCAGCCCGTGGAGGATCGGCCGGGAAGTTCGAATTGGCCGATGGTGGAACTATCTTCCTCGACGAAATAGGTGACATGTCTTTTGATGCCCAGGTCAGCCTGCTGCGTGTCTTGCAAGAAGGTGAGGTGACTCGCGTGGGGGCGAAAAAATCGCAGCAAGTGAATGTACGCATCATTGCCGCCACCCACCGTAACCTGAGCCAGGCGGTTGCCGAGGGCGCTTTCCGTGAGGATCTTTACTACCGGCTCAATGTGCTTAATCTGACGGTTCCGCCGCTGCGGATGCGTCGGGAAGATGTTCCATTGCTGGCGCGACATTTCCTCAATCGTTGCGCCCGGTCGCTGCGCAAGTTGGTGCAAGGTATCTCGACCGAGGCATTGGATGTTCTTTCGGCCTACAGCTGGCCGGGTAATGTTCGCGAGCTGGAGAATACCATTGAGCGTGCGACCAATCTGGCGGTGACCGAACTGATCCAGCCAGGCGATCTGCCGCTTGAAATCAAGCAAGGGCTGCGCCAGCCGGCGCCGGGAAGTGTGCCCCAACCCCGGGCTGCCCTGGACCTTGGCAGCCATGAAATGAATGCGATCATCGCAGCCCTCAGGGATACCCGCGGCAACATCCGCCTGGCCGCGAGGCAGCTGAATGTTTCTCGTGGCGGCTTGTACAACAAGATGAGTCGGTTCGGGCTGAGTGCCGATGCTTTCCGTTCGGAGCCCAATCTCTGATGGGTATCGGAGTTCATGCATCTCTTGCTGACTGAAGAATGATCTTGTGGCGAGGGAGCAAGCTCCCACGCCACGGGTTCAGTGTCGGGTGTTTTCTGAGGTGATGATCTGCAGCGGGACATGGATTCGATGCCGGATCGGATCGAAGTCCGGCGTGGTCTGCAACTCGACCAGCAACTCGATCAGCGCGCTTGCCAGTAATCGCGGCTGGGAGTCGATCACCAGGTTGATCAATCCCTGATCCAGGGCTTGTCGCGACAGCTCGGTCGACTCCTGCAGAATGCAGCACAGCGACGGTCGCTTCGGCAACTGCGACAGGGCACTGATGATGCCGTCACCACCGCCACCGACCACGCACACACCGCGCAAGTCGTCATGCCGTGCCAGCAGGTCCAGCGTCGCCTCTTCGGTGATGTCGCAATTGTCCAGATTGATCACCGCTTCCAGCAGCCGCAACCCTGGGGCGTGCTCCACCAGGTAGCTGCGCAACCCCTCGACCCGCGCCTGATGGCCAAGAAAGCGGTGGCCGCCGAGCAACACCCCGACGCTGCCTTTGCGGGCGCCACAGGTGTGAGCCATCAGCCAACCCATGGTGCGCCCGACCTCGCGATTATCCTGGCCGACGTAAGGCTCATCCGCCGTTTCATGAATGTCGGACAGCAGCGCGATCACCGGCACGCCGGCCGCTCTGATCTGCGCGATGGCGGCATTGATCAGCGGGTGAGCGAAGCTGACCACCGCCAGACCATCGCACTGCACCGCCAGTTGTTCGATCTGGGCAATGATCGCGCTGGGCGTGCGGTCGAATACGTACTCGAATTGAATGCTCAGGTTGGCGCCAGCCTGACGCTGCGCCGCCTCGGTGATGGCGGCGGCAACATTGGCATAGAACGCCTGGGCGGTGCCGAGCAGCAGGATGCCGAAACGATAGCTGGGACGCCGTTCGCGGATCCGCTGGCCGATCAGCCTGGCGGCGAAATAACCAACGGCTTCGGCGGCCTGGAATACCTGCTCGGCGGTGGCCGGGTTGACCGGTGCCCTGGCGTTGAGCACCCGGTCCACGGTGGCGACACTCAAGCCCGCGTGTTCGGCAACCGTGGCGATGGTTGGGCGTTTAGGCTGGTTCATGGCAGGCCCCTCAAGCGCTTTGATAGAAAACTATCAAGCTTCAATGGGCCTGGATGATAGCTTGATAGGGAATGCATTCAAGGTCTTGAGGGTGATTTCGGCGCTCCCTATATTTTTCTCCAGCGATGTGATCCCGCATCGAAGCAAGTGCCCAAAACAATCAAGCTTGCGGAGAACAATAAAATGCTTGAACAAAACGCAGCCTTTGAAAACCCCGGCAAACCCCTGCCCAGGGACTATCGATTGACCGGCCCCGAAGCCGCCAGAGCTGCGCAAAAAGGCCTGGTATCGGCAAACTGGTACCAATCCCCCATTTCCCGTAAACGCATGAAGGAACTGATGCAGCGCCGCGATGGCCCAGCCCTGCTCGATACCGCTATCTGGCTGCTGGCGATGGTCGTGACCGGGTTCGCAGGCTACTGGTTCTGGGGTTCCTGGGCCTGCATTCCGTTCTTCTTCGTCTATGGGCTGCTCTACGGCACGGCGTCCAATGCGCGTTGGCACGAAGCGGGACACGGTACTGCGTTCAAGACCCGCTGGATGAATGATGCGCTCTACCAGTTGTCGAGCTTCATGTTCATGTTCGAACCCCAGGTCTGGCGCTGGAGCCATGCACGGCACCACACCGACACCATTATCGTTGGCCGCGATCCCGAGATCGTCGAACCACGTCCGCCAAGTCTGATCAATATGCTGCTGAGCCTGTTCAGAATGCCTTACGCGTTGAAGACGATGGGGTCAGTCTGCCGGCATGCGGCAGGGCGGATGGGTGAAGAAGAGCAGACGTTCATCCCCGAATCCGAGTGGCCCAAGGTGGTGAGGGACGCACGCGTCTGGCTAGTGATTTATGCACTCACCCTGGGCACTGCGCTTTATCTGCAGAGCTGGTTGCCGTTGATGTTCATTGGTCTGCCGACCCTCTACGGCGGCTGGCTGTCCTACTTGTTTGGCCTGTCGCAGCATGTTGGCCTGGCCGAGGACGTGCTCGATCACCGGAGCAACTGTCGCACGATTTACATGAACCCGGTGCTGCGTTTCATGTACCTCAACATGAACTATCACCTTGAGCACCACATGTATCCGATGGTGCCTTTTCACGCGCTGGCGCAGCTTCACGAGGAGATCCGCGACGACTGCCCGCCGCCTTACACCAGTTTGTTCGAGGCGTTCCGAGAAATAATTCCGACCATCTGGAGGCAGCGCAAAGACCCGGGCCACTTCGTCCGCCGGCCTTTGCCACCACGCGCAGAGCCGGCCGTCACCGTCCAGGCGGAACCTGAAGTAACGCCGGCCTGACACCTTCCTTGGCTGTACCACTACAAGAGAAAACGCCATGACCGATCAATGGATCGATGTCTGTGCCGTGGGCGATATAAACGAAGAAGATGTTATTCGTTTCGACCATGGTCAGCACACCTATGCCGTCTACCGCTCTGCCGACAGCGAGTTTTTCGCCACCGCTGGCCTGTGTACCCATGAGTCCATCCACCTGGCCGATGGCTTGGTGATGGAGCATGTCATCGAGTGCCCCAAGCACAACGGGCGTTTCGACTACCGCTCCGGAAAAGCCCTTGGCGCGCCTGTGTGCGTCAGCCTCAAGACCTACGAGGTCCGGGTCGAGGCGGGTCGTGTTCTGCTCGCCATCACGGTTTAATCGCGCGGAGTCTGTGCCATGAGTTTTGCCAATGCTCCACTGGTCATCGTTGGCGCCGGGCATGCGGGTGGCCGCGCGGCCCTGACCTTGCGCGGCGAAGGTTATAGCGGTCGCCTGATTCTGATAGGCGACGAGCGCCACCCGCCCTATGAACGTCCGCCGCTGTCCAAGGGGCTATTGCAAGGCAGGGTCGAGCTGGCGGGTTACAGCCTGTGCGACAGTGCTCGGCTCGCCGAACTGGACATCGAACACCTGGCGGGTAACCCGGTGAAATGCCTGGAACCGCAGCGGCATCGTCTGCAATTGGCCGACGGCAGCTGGCTGCATTACGCCCGGCTGCTATTGGCGACGGGAGGGCGGTCGCGCAGACTCGCCTCGGCGCCCGAGCATCTGCTCAACCTGCTCTATCTACGTACCCATGACGAGGCCTTGGCGCTGCGCGTTGTGTTGCAGCCCGGCACCCGGGTGGTGATTATCGGCGGCGGCTTCATCGGGCTCGAAGTCGCCAGCACTGCTCGAGTCTTGGGTTGCACCGTGACTTTACTCGAGGCCGGACCGCGCTTGGCGGGGCGGGTGTTGCCGGAGCAGCTGTCCAGTGTCCTGCTGGAGCGGCATCGCAGTCAGGGCGTGGATGTCCGGCTGAACGTGGCCATTGAGGCGGTGCAGGGCACCACCTGTGTCGAGTCCGTAAAACTGGTCGACGGCCAATTGCTGCCTTGCGACCTGGTGGTGGTGGGTATCGGCATGCAACCCAACACTGAGCTGGCGGTGGCCGCAGGACTTGAGGTCGGCCAGGGCATTCGCGTCGATGCCCAACTGCGCACCAGTGCGCCGGACATCTTTGCAGCGGGCGATGTCTGTGAGTTTCGGCTGCATCCGCAAGGGGGCTTCCAGCGTCAGGAAACCTGGCGCAATGCCGAGGCACAAGGCCGTCATGCCGCCCTGAATCTGTTGGGCGGCGAGCTGCCATTCGACGCCATTCCCGGTTTTTGGTCCGATCAATACGACTGGGGATTGCAGATCGTGGGCGTGATCGCAAACACACAACCCACGACGAGTCGGGCAACTCCGGGGGGTGGTTTCCTGCTGTTTTACCTCGATGCCGAACAACGTCTGCAAGGTGCCTGCGGCTGGGGCCTGGGGAATAGCGTCGGCAAAGACATCAAATTGTGCGAGCGGCTGATTGCTCTGCATAACCCCCTCTCGATGGACGCCCTGGCCGATGCCGATGTACCACTCAAACAACTGCTGAGGAACTGAGATGCGTGAATTCCTGGTCTTTCAGTCCCTGTGGGCCATGCACGATCACCGCGGCCAATGCGACCTTGCCCTGGAGGCGCAACTGGAAAAGATCGCCGCCGCCGGCTTCGATGGGATCACCGACCACTTCTGGGGGGCGAGTCATGCCGCGCGCCTGCATGCCGCTGCCAAGGCGCAGGGCCTGCAAATCGAAGGTCAGGTGTTCCCCCGCACCGTGGATGATCTGGCGGCAGCGATCGATGTCGCGTCCCGCTACGGCTGCCACCACCTCACGCTGCAGGCAGACGTGCGACCGCGCACGCTGAAGCAAGCGATCGAGCTGATCGAAGGCTGGCAGCGTCTGGCCGAGCAGGTGGACTTTCCTGTTCTGCTGGAAACCCACCGTTATCGCCTCACCAGTGATCTGTTGTTCACGCTCGATATTCTCGCGCAAATGCCCGATCTCAAACTGTTGGCCGACTTGTCCCACTATATTGTGGGCCGCGAACTGCCGGAGCCGGCCACTGCCGAGGACGACGAACAGATCCATACCATCCTGCGCCACAGTTGGGGGTTTCATGGTCGTGTCGCCAACGGCGAACAGGTCCAGGTGCCCCTGAGCTTCGCCCAGCATCGACCCTGGCTGGAGCGTTTCCTGGGTTGGTGGCGCTATGGAATCGAGGATTGGCTGGCCCGAGCGAATGCGCCTGACAGCCTGTCCTTCACCTGTGAACTCGGCCCGCCACCCTATGCCATCACGGGGGCCGATGGGCGCGACATCACCGATCGCTGGGCCGAGGCGCTGATGCTTAAGGATGTCATGCGTGAGGTGTGGAAGGACTGCCAGGCGCGGCCAATAGGCTTTCCCCTTTGAAAGTGAATGCTTACCGATTTCGACCCTTTGTCGCTTATCGGCAGCTCTCGCCTTTCAGGGGTGTCTACTGCTAGTGAGGCTCTGTAGGTACAGAGAGGAGAGCGCTATGAGCAATGAACAGGTGGCACCTGAAACCAAAGGGGTTGCAGTGCAGTTACTGGCAACCGTTGACCTGGGTCCCGAGATCGAGGGGATGGCCGGGCGCCAACTCAGAATGCGCTTGGTGACCATCGAGGCCGGAGGCGTATTCGGGCCGATTCACAACCATAAAGACCGGCCAGGCGTCGTCTACATACTGGAAGGCACCATCACAGACCATCGCAATGGCCTCGACACGGACTATGGCCCGGGTCTGGGCTGGCCCGAGGACAGGGACACCACGCACTGGCTCGAGAATCGAGGAACGGTTCCGGCGCGGGAGATCTCGGTCGATATTGTCTGGCAAGAGTAAGCCCGGGCCGAACATCGATAGGGGCGGGTCCGAGGCGCGGTTCACTCAAGGCTGGCATTCTCCGCGCCCGCCGCCCCATTGGCTGCCACGTTGGTCGGATCGCCTCGGCCAGCATGCGGACCAGGACTTCCCGTTCCTTCATTCCAGGCACCAGGTCGCCGGTCTGGCCTTCCAGCACGGTGATGCCGTCTTCGTTGGTCATGCTGAACGTGATCATCCGCGACCTGCCGGCCTTCCAGCATTTATGATGGCCGCCTGTCCAGACTGCCCAACGCCCAGCGCCTGACGCTGGTGATGAAACGGGTGATTCAGGACCGTTCGCTGGCGCTGTGAGGCGCGTCGACGAATACATCAGAACAACATTTCAGGGAGATACCGATGCGTGAGCGTAAGTCGGCAAGATTGCTGGTCATCAACCCTTCGCAAAAGGTCCTGCTGTTCCGGTTCCTGCACAAGGAAGGGGCGCTGGCGGGGGATGACTATTGGGCCACGCCCGGTGGCGGGCTTGAAGGGGCAGAAACCTTCCAGCTTGCGGCGGTCCGTGAACTGCACGAGGAGACCGGTATCCGGGTCGGCACGGTCGGAGAACCGGTGGCCGATCGCCGGTTTCCCATGCAGCTGCCCAGCGGCGAGTGGGTGACCTCTGTCGAGCAGTATTTTGTCGTGCACGCGCCAGACCAGCCGCTCTCCCGTGCGGGCTGGACCTCGTCCGAGGCCCAGGTGATGGCTGATCATCGCTGGTGGTCGGCCCACGACCTGCGATCCACCGAGGCCATCGTCTGGCCGGAATCGCTGGTGCACATGCTGGAGAAGGCGGGGGTGTTCGAGCCGTCCTTGTAGCGATTTTTTCGCGTGCTAATCCTGGCTTAATCCAGCTTCGTTGATATCGCGCGCAGCCGGTTTTTTTCGGCGCCGGTTTATGCACTCGATCCAATTGTAAGAGCTGCTCTCCACCACTAGACTCCATTCCCATGAAACGCTACCTGCGGTTTTGTCTTGTCTTCCTGATCAGCCTGGCGCTTCCCCTCAGCGGGATGGCGGGCGTCCAGGCGCCGACCGAACCCTGCCCGATGAAAACCATGGGCATGGCGATGATGGACGACATGGGCATGGACTGCTGCAACGACATGAAAAGCCCGGTCGAACACGGCAAACCCTGCAAGCCGGGCCAGGAATGCAAGACCGGCGGCATGCTGCAAGTCTCGATCGTCAAGCCTGCCGTGACCCTGACCCACCCCGTTGTCCTGTCCTTCCCCAGCGATTTTTTGCCCGCGCAAAGCCCTTCCGGGGTGTGGCGACCGCCCCGGGCCTGATTCCTGTATCCCCCCTGAACCTCATTCCGTATTAGCGGGATGACATGGCTGTGCGCCTGTCTTTCGGGCGCGCGGTGGATCATCACAGGAATCGTCAACATGAACCCCAAGTGCTATTGCACCGGCTGGTCCCTCGTGGCCGGCCTGGCGGCAGGCGTGCTGGTCTGGCCGAGCCTCGCTGGCGCCTTGACCCTCGATGAGGCGTTGCGGCTGGCCGAGAACAACGCGCCGTCGCTGAGCGCCCAAGACGCGAAAATTCAGGCCGCCAGCAGCGCGGCCATCCCCGCCGGCGAACTGCCCGACCCCAAGCTGTTGCTGGGGGTGCAGAACTACCCCATCGGTGGCCCGGATCGCTGGCGCCTCGACCAGGACTTCATGACCATGCAGATGGTCGGCATCCGCCAGGAAATGCCCAACAGCGACAAGCGCAAGGCCCGCGTCGAGGTCGCTGCCGGGGCGGTGGAGCGGGCCACCGCCGAGCGTCGGGTGGAGTTGCTGAACGTGCGCCAGGCGACGGCCCTGGCCTGGATCGGCAGCTATTCGGTGGAGCGCAAGACGGCGCTGCTCCAGGACTTCTACAAGGAAAACCGCCTGCTGGGCGACACCGTGCGCGCGCAGATCGCCGGTGGCCGGGCGCTGCCGGCGGATGCGGTGACGCCCCGCCAGGAAGCCGCGCAACTGGCCGAGCGCGAGGACGAGCTGATCAGCCAGCGGGCCCAGGCACGGGCCGCGCTCAAGCGCTGGATCGGCGCCGCCGCCAACGACCGCCCCGAGGGGCGCCTACCCGAGTGGCCGGTGGACAGCGCAGGCTACGCCCACAAGCTGCAACACCACCCCGAACTGGCGGCGTTCGCGCCCATGACCCGCGAGGCACAGGCCAGGGTGCATGAGGCCGAGGCCGACAAGCAGTCGGACTGGAGCTGGGAGCTGGATTACCAGCGCCGTGGCCGTGAGTTCGGCGACATGGTCAGCGTGCAGTTTTCCTGGGATTTGCCGTTGTTTCCCGGCTCGCGCCAGAACCCCAAAATCGCCGCCCGGCAGGCCGAACTGAGCCAATTGGAGGCCGAGCGCGAAGCCCTGTCCCGGGAGCACGCCCAGCAGCTGGAAGCGCAGTTGGTCGACTACCAGCGCCTGGATCGCGCGGTGCGCCGCAACCAGCAAAGCCTGGTGCCGCTGGCCCGGGAAAAGGTCGACCTGAGCCTGGCCAGCTACCGCGCCGGCAAGGGCGACCTGGCGGCGGTGGTCGCCGCCCGCCGCGAACTGATCGACGCCCGCCTCAAGCAGATCGACGTCGAGGAGCAGCGTGCCCTGACCAACGCTCGGCTGTATTTCGCCTACGGGGAGACCGCGCAATGAATTCGCCGATCTGGAAAGTCGCTTCGGTGGTCGGCGTTTCGCTGGCCCTGGGAGGAGCGGGTGGTTACTGGCTGGCCCAGCCGCGCAGCGGCGAAGCGCCGGTGGTGGCGGTTGGGCAGCAGGCATCGGCCGAACCCAAGGCGCTGTATTGGTACGACCCGATGTACCCGCAGCAGAAGTTCGACAAACCGGGCAAGTCGCCCTTTATGGATATGCAACTGGTCCCGCGGTACGCCGAGGGTCCGGGGGAGAACGCGGCAGTGCGCATCGACCCGAGCCTGACCCAGAACCTCGGCCTGCGCCTGGCCAGTGTCACGCGTGGGGTGTTGGCCAGCAGCATCGATGCCGTCGGGGTGCTGGCGTTCAACGAGCGCGAGGTGGCGGTCGTTCAGCCGCGCACCGCGGGTTTTGTCGAACGGGTGTATGCCCGCGCGCCCGGGGATCTGCTCAAGGCCAATGCGGCCCTGGCGGATATCCTGGTGCCGGAATGGGCAGCAGCCCAGGAAGAATTCCTCGCCCTCAAGGCCAGTGGCGATGCCGCTCTGCTGGCAGCTGCACGCCAGCGATTGCGCCTCAGCGGGATGCCGGCGGCCTTGATCGCCCAGGTCGAGCGCATTGGCAAGGTCCAGCCGAACCTGACCCTGACCAGCCCCATTGGCGGAGTGCTGCAAGAGCTGAACGTCCGCCAGGGCATGACCCTGGCCGCTGGCGAGACCCTGGCCCGGGTCAACGGTTTGAACAGCGTCTGGCTGGCGGTGGCGGTTCCGGAGTCGCAGGCGGGCTCGCTCGTCGCGGGGCAGGTGGCCGAGGCTCGTTTGCCGGCCTTTCCGGGGGAGGTCTTCGCGGGCAAGGTCGACGCGATCCTTCCAGAGGCCAATGCCGATAGCCGCACGCTGCGGGTGCGGGTCGAGTTGCCTAACCGGCAAGGTCGGCTGCGGCCGGGCATGAGCGCCCAGGCCAGCCTCAAGCGTTCGACCCAACAAGCTCTGTTGTGGGTGCCCAGCGAGGCGGTCATTCGCACCGGCCGCCGGGCCCTGGTGATGCTCGCCGAAGACGGGGGGCGTTATCGCCCGGTGGAGGTGCAGCCAGGGCCGGACAACGCTGGCCAGACGGCGATCTTGCAAGGCCTGGAGGAGGGGCAGCAGGTGGTGGCTTCCGGGCAGTTTTTGCTGGACTCGGAAGCCAGCCTCAAGGGCATAGTCGCCGCTTCGTTGGCAGAGCCCGCAGCGGTCCTGCATGAAGCCGAAGGGCAGATCCTGGCCATCGACAGTCAGGAAGTCACGCTGGCCCATGGTCCCTTCAAGACCCTGGGCATGCCGGCCATGACCATGACCTTTCCTCTGGCCAATCCCGGCCTGATGCAGGGCCTCAAGGTGGGCGACACCGTACGGTTCGCGGTGAACCAGACCGATACCGGTCTGCGGGTCGAGCGTCTGGAGAAAGCGGGGAGCCAGCCATGATCGCGGCCGTGATTCGTTGGTCGGTGGCCAACCGTTTTCTGGTGTTGCTGGCGACCCTGTTCGTCAGCGCCTGGGGTGTCTGGTCGGTGCAGAGCACGCCGGTCGACGCGCTGCCGGACCTGTCGGATGTACAGGTGATCATCCGCACGCCCTATGCGGGGCAGGCGCCGCAGATCGTCGAGAACCAGGTGACCTATCCGCTGGCCACCACCATGCTCTCGGTGCCCGGGGCCAAGACCGTGCGCGGCTATTCGTTCTTCGGCGACAGCTTTGTCTACGTGCTGTTCGAGGACGGCACCGACCTGTACTGGGCCCGCTCGCGGGTGCTGGAGTACCTGAGCCAGGTCCAGAGCCGCCTGCCGGCCAGCGCCAAGCCGGCGTTGGGGCCGGATGCCACCGGGGTTGGCTGGATCTTCCAGTACGCCCTGGTGGACCGCAGCGGCGGGCATGACCTGGCGCAACTACGGGCCCTGCAGGACTGGTTCCTCAAGTTCGAGCTCAAGACCCTGCCGAACGTCGCGGAAGTCGCCACGGTGGGCGGTATGGTCAAGCAGTACCAGGTGCTGCTCGATCCGCTGAAGCTGGCCAGCCTCGGCATCACCCAGGCCGAGGTCGGCGCGGCGATCGGCAAGGCCAATCAGGAAACCGGTGGTGCGGTGCTGGAGATGGCGGAGACGGAGTTCATGGTGCGGGCTTCCGGCTACCTGAAGAGCCTCGATGACTTTCGCGCGATCCCGCTCAAACTCGGGGCGGGCGGGGTGCCGGTGACCCTGGGCGAGGTCGCGACTGTCCAACTCGGCCCGGAAATGCGCCGTGGCATCGGCGAACTCGACGGCGAAGGCGAGGCGGTGGGCGGCGTGGTGATTCTGCGCAGCGGCAAGAACGCCCGGGAAACCATCGCGGCGGTGAAGACCCGGCTCGAAGAGCTCAAGCGCAGCCTGCCGGCGGGGGTGGAAATCGTCACCACCTATGACCGCAGCCAACTGATCGACCGCGCGGTGAGCAACCTCGGCCACAAGCTGCTGGAGGAGTTCATCGTCGTCGCCCTGGTGTGCGGGATCTTCCTCTGGCACCTGCGTTCCTCCCTGGTGGCGATCATCTCCTTGCCGATCGGCGTGTTGATCGCCTTTGTGGTAATGCGCCAGCAGGGGCTCAACGCCAACATCATGTCCCTGGGCGGCATCGCCATCGCGGTCGGGGCCATGGTCGACGCGGCGGTGGTGATGATCGAGAACGCCCACAAGAAACTCGAGGCCTGGCACCAGGCCCATCCCGGGCACACCCTGCAGGGAGAACAGCGCTGGCAGGTGATCACCGCGGCGGCGACCGAGGTCGGGCCGGCGCTGTTCTTCTGCCTGTTGATCATCACCCTGTCGTTCATTCCGGTGTTCACCCTGGAGGCCCAGGAAGGGCGACTGTTCGGTCCGCTGGCGTTCACCAAGACCTATGCCATGGCCGCGGCGGCGGGGCTGTCGGTGACCCTGGTGCCGGTGTTGATGGGCTACTGGATTCGCGGGCGGATTCCCAACGAGCAGCAGAACCCGCTGAATCGCTGGCTGATCCGCCTCTATGAACCGGCGCTGGACGCGGTATTGCGCAGGCCCCGGGCGACCTTGCTGCTGGCCTTGCTGGTGTTCCTCAGCGCGCTATGGCCGCTCTCGCGCCTGGGGGGCGAGTTCCTGCCGCCGCTGGACGAAGGCGACCTGCTGTACATGCCTTCGGCGCTGCCGGGGCTGTCGGCGCAAAAGGCGGCGCAGCTGCTGCAACTGACCGACCGGCTGATCAAGAGCGTGCCTGAGGTCGAGCATGTGTTCGGCAAGGCCGGCCGCGCGGAAACCGCCACCGACCCGGCGCCCCTGGAGATGTTCGAAACCATCATCCGGTTCAAGCCCCATGAGCAGTGGCGCCCGGGCATGACCGCGGAAAAACTGGTGGCCGAGCTGGACCGGGTGGTGCGGGTCCCGGGGCTGACCAATATCTGGATTCCGCCGATTCGCAACCGCGTGGACATGCTCGCCACCGGCATCAAGAGCCCGATCGGGGTCAAGGTGGCCGGCAGCGACCTGCGGCAGATCGATGCCGTGACCCAGGCCGTCGAACGGGTGGCCAGGGGCGTGCCCGGGGTCAGTTCGGCGCTGGCCGAGCGCCTGACGGGGGGGCGTTACATCGACGTGGATATCGACCGCCAGGCGGCCGCGCGCTACGGCCTGAACATCGCCGACGTGCAGTCGATCGTCAGCGGCGCCATCGGCGGGGAAAACATCGGCGAGACCGTCGAAGGGCTGGCCCGTTTCCCGATCAGCCTGCGTTACCCCCGTGACTGGCGGGACTCGCTGGGGTCCCTGGAGCAGTTGCCGATCTACACCCCGCTGGGCAGCCAGATCACCCTCGGCACCGTGGCCAGGGTCAGGGTCAGCGATGGTCCGCCGATGCTCAAGAGCGAAAACGCCCGGCCTTCGGGCTGGGTGTATGTCGATGTGCGGGGGCGGGATATTGCCTCGGTGGTCGCCGACCTGCGCCGGGCGGTCAGCGAGCAGGTGCGCTTGCAGCCGGGCATGAGCCTGGGCTACTCCGGGCAATTCGAGTTTCTCGAACGGGCCAATGCCCGGCTCGCGTGGCTGGTGCCGGCCACCTTGCTGATCATCTTCGTGCTGCTGTACCTGACCTTCGCCCGCTTCGACGAGGCCTTGCTGATCATGGCCACGCTGCCGTTCGCCCTGACGGGCGGGGCGTGGTTTCTCTACTGGCTGGGGTTCAACCTGTCGGTGGCCACCGGCGTCGGTTTTATCGCCCTGGCCGGGGTGTCCGCCGAGTTCGGCGTGATCATGCTGCTGTACCTGAAGAACGCCTGGGCCGAACGCCAGGAGTCCGGCGAGGGCAGCGAGCGCGGGCTGCTCGCGGCGATTCGCGAAGGCGCGGTGCAGCGTGTGCGCCCCAAGGCCATGACCGTGGCGGTGATCATCGCCGGCCTGTTGCCGATCCTGCTGGACAGCGGCACCGGCAGCGAAGTGATGAGCCGCATCGCCGCGCCCATGGTCGGCGGCATGCTCACCGCGCCCTTGCTGTCGCTGTTCGTCATCCCGGCGGCCTATCGCCTGATGCGCCGCCGGCACCTTCCTGTTGTCTCCACCACTCAAGGAAAAAAACTATGAAACCGATCCGGATCGTTATGGCTGGCACCCTGGCCGCGCTGTCCCTCGCCGCCCACGCGCAGGACATGCCCGGCATGAAAATGGACGACATGAACGGCATGCCGATGAAGCAGGAGGCCCGGCAGGTTCAACAGGCCACCGCCGAGGGCACGATCAAGGCCATCGATACCGCCAAGCAGCGGGTGACCATCGCCCACGGCGCCGTCCCCGCCGTGCAATGGCCACCGATGACCATGGCCTTTGCCGCGACCGCGCAGCAGCTGCAAGGGCTGGCGATCGGCGACCGGGTGACCTTCGCATTCCGCCTGGAAGGCGACGCGGCCACTATCGTTTCCATCAGGAAGTAAAACCGCGAGGCCGGCATGTGCAGGCATGCCGGCCTTGCGTTCATTATTCACAGCAGCGCCGTCGATTCGTTCCTCTCTCTACCATCCAACAGAGGGAACGCACGATGAACAACACCGAACTCAGCCACCTCATCCTCAGTGACCACTCGCGCATCGAGGCCGCCATCAGTACCGGCGCGGCCTGGGAAGTCTGGTTCCAGGTCGAGTTTCTGATGCTGCTGCGCGCAGCGCACCTGGGGGTCGCTCGCGAAGTGCCTTACCCACCGCCGAACCAGGCCTTGCACCTCGACGTGCTGGCCCGGCACAACGTCGAGAGTTATGCCATCGAAGTGAAAGTCGAAAGCGCTACCAATGCCGGCAACAAGCTGTTGGCGGAAACCCGCAAGGACATCGAGAAAATCGCCAAATACACCGAGCCGGTCGATGCCCGCTGGGTGGTTTCCCTGGCCTACAGCGACGTGGCCAAACACTCGTTGCGCGGGTTCACTGTGCAGAACAACGGCCATGCCATCTACCATGAGTCCGGCGCGATCGGTTGCATGATCGTCACGGTTTGACCCGCACAGGCGCCAGCAGGGCATGAGGCCTTCCTGGCGCCTGGCGGCTTTCGACAGTCCGCGTCCTTAGTGAGAGAACAACTGCCGGTCGCCCTGTTTCTGCGAGCCTGCGACGTAGTACGCCTCGAACCAGGCAGGCTGGCCCGAGATCGCCGTGGGTTTTTTCAGCAGCAGTGGCGGTGGCTGCTTCCCCTGGGTCTCATCGGCGCTGCTGAAGGCCTTTTGCATCACGCTGCGAAAGTGCAGGTGATCGAATATCAGCAGAGCCTGGATGGCATAGACCACGGCGATTTTCTGGTCCTCGATCAGGACCAGGTGATCGCCGTTTTTTTCTTCCCCCGAAATGGACAAGTTCGAGGAGCCGGTGAAGACCTTGGCGCTCGGCAGGTTGAAGTCGGTGACGACGAATTTGTTGTGCACGGAAATACCGGTGCCGCCCGACCACTCGCTGCGAAAAGGCTCCGGCGCGTACTTGGCCAGGTAGGCGAAATCCACCTCGGCCGATGTGCCATCGGGCTTGATCACATCCATGCCCGAGGCTTTGTCGGTCACGCCATAGTTGAACACCGGGCGCTTGTAGAGGCGGCTGATCGAGTCGTGCAGCGGCCCGCTGGTGATCTGATTGAGGAAGGCGATGTTGAACAGCACCGAGCGGCTCGCCTGGTCGATCGCCTCGCCTATAGGGCCCAGCGACAGGTCGCTGCTGGAGTGGGGCGAGAAACAGAAGTGCAGGCGTGGGCCTGGTGCTGCCGCGGTACGGGTTTCGATCACGTGCCATTTCTGCGCCAGGTCGCTGGTCGCGAAGTTTTTCGGATCGTTGAAGCCAGCCTCGAAGACCCGGCCGAACAGGTCCGTCACCTCGGGGTGCTTGAACAGCAGCGCATTGTTGTTCTGCACATAGCAGCCGCGAAAGCTGAAGTTGGTGGAGCCGCACAGCACCTGGTAGGGCTCGCCATTGCGCCGGGCGATCAGCACCTTGTGGTGTTGCAGGCCATTGAAATGAGTGCGCCGCACCCGGTCCGCGCCGGCCGAGGCCCGCAGGCGGTTGGCGGCCCGGGTCTCGCAGCTGTCGGCGGCGGCGTGATCGCCGGCGTCATCGATGATGATGCGCAGGCGGGTACCCAGCGCCTCCAGTCTGGCGAGGATGTCCGGTTCGTTGAAGTCGTAGGCGAAGACATCGAGGGTGGTATCCGGCTGCTGCAGGACTTCATCCAGCACCGCGAAAATCATCGACACCGCCTCGAAGCCGAGCCACTGGTACATGGCCGTCTCGGTCTTCGGGTGGTCGAGCCCGTCCTTGGTTCTCGATGGAATCAGGCTCTTGCCATACACATCGACCTTGACGCCCGCAGGCACCCGGTCGCGAAAGGCCTGGGAGGAGGTGAAGCCCCGGGTGAAACCGATGTCGAGGATGCCTTCGTAGCTGATGGGGTTGAGGTCGATCGCCAGTTCGATGGCTGTGCCGGGCACCAGCTGGCCGTTGTTGGCCATGTGCATCATCCGGCCGCGGTAGGTGAAGGTGCCGTGCTCGACCTCATGGGGAACGTGAACCCAGCGAAACTTCTGGAAGGGTGCTTCCAGCGAGGAAAACTTGCGCTGGCCATCGACCGCGGTGTGGGTGGGCTCGTCGTAGGCAAAGGCGATACGGTTGGGCAGGGGCTTGAACTCGTCGGTGCCGGGAAACCGGCATTCGATGGCAAAGCCCACGAGGTCCGCGGGAGGACTCTCGACATCGAAACCGATCAGGCACATGCGTTCGCCGCGCCACAGTTTCATGGTGAAACCATCAATCGTTTGGGCATTCTGGAAATCGGACATGAGCAGCGCTCCTTGCTGTGGCATGCGGGTCAAGAGGGGGATCCAGCACTCTGTAGCCTAGAGCAAAACGCCAGCCCCCTCATGCTGGGAGGCTGGCAGCAGAATCCTGGTCAAAGACGATCCGCGTCGATCACCGCCTGGGCGAACGCCCGCGGGTCTTCCTGCGGCAGGTTGTGGCCGATGCCGCCGCTGATCAGACGGAACTGGTATTTGCCGGTGAAGCGCTTGGCGTAGTCCTCGGGGTTCGGGTGCGGCGCGCCGTTGGCATCGCCTTCCAGGATGATGGTCGGCACGCTGATGGCCGGGGCCGTGGCCAGTTTCTGCTCCAGGGCGGCGTAGCGGCTTTCGCCTTGAACCAGCCCCAGGCGCCAGCGGTAGTTGAACACCGTGATGTCGACATGGTCGGGGTTGTCCAGGGCCTTGGCGCTGCGCTCGAAGGTGGCGTCGTCGAACTTCCATTGTGGCGAGGCCAGTTGCCAGATCAGCTTGGCGAAGTCGTGGGTGTTTTTTTCATAGCCGGCGCGACCGCGATCGGTGGCGAAATAGAACTGGTACCACCACTGCAATTCCGCCTTGGGCGGCAGCGGGTTCTGCCCGGCCGCCTGGTTGCCGATCAGGTAGCCACTGACCGACACCAGCGCCTTGACCCGCTCCGGCCACAGCGCCGAGACAATGTCCGCCGAACGCGCGCCCCAGTCATAACCGCCGAGCACCGCTTGCTTGATCTTCAGCGCATCCATGAAATCGATGACGTCGCTGGCCAGTGCGGCCGGTTGGCCATTGCGCAGGGTTTTCGCCGACAGGAAACGGGTATCGCCGTAGCCGCGGGCATAGGGCATCAGCACCCGGTAACCCTTGGCCGCCAGCAGGGGCGCGACCTCGTCATAGCTGTGAATGTCGTACGGCCAGCCATGCAGCAGAATCACCACCGGGCCATCGGCGGGGCCGGTTTCGGTGTACGCCACGTCCAGCAGCCCGGCGTTGACATGCTTCAGCGGGCCGAACGGCGAGGGCGCGGCATAAGTGGTGCCGGCGCTGCCCGTGTCGGCCTGCGCCGCTGCGGGCGTCTGCGCCTGCGCTGTGCCGAGGAGGCCGAACAGGCTGAGGGCCAGGATCGACGCGCCGATGGTGTGGTTGCGCAGTGTCATCTTCATGCTGATCTCTCCATTGGATTGCAAGCCGTGGGGCGGGGGACCTGGCTGATCCCCTTCAACCTGGGTTGCATTTGACGGCCGCGACGTATCTGGGCTGTGTCCGAATCCTGGGGCGGATGCAAGCGTGTGTACCGGGGAGGGCGGTAGATACAGTGCGATACACAGGGGATGGGCAGAGTCCCATTCCCGCTTCCCGGGCTCTGCAAAGATCGAGGCAAAAGCGGCTCATGCCCCGGCTTGCCTTGGCGCCGATACGCGAGCGGCAGGACGGGGCGAACCAGGGTCCCGGTCGCATAAATTTGAAATGCGCGGCATTGCCCGACAGAATCGCGCCCCGATCCGGCCACAGGCGCCGGACGTTCGTGGTGAAAAGGGGCGGCAGTTGAACCAACAGACATTGTCCATGCGCCTGGAGCGCGTGGCGGCGCATGTGCCAGCGGGCGCGCGCCTGGCCGATATCGGCTCGGATCACGGTTACCTGCCGGTGGCATTGCTGCGCCGTGGCCTTATCGCCGCGGCGGTGGCCGGCGAGGTGGCGTTGACGCCGTTCCACGCGGCCCAACGCAGCGTGCGGGAAAACGCCCTGGACTCGGGCATCAGCGTGCGCCTGGCCAACGGCCTGGCGGCGATCGAGCCGGAAGACGGGATCACGGCGATCAGTATCTGCGGCATGGGCGGCGAGACCATCCGCGACATCCTCGACAGCGGCAAGGCCCGCCTGAGTGGCCAGGAGCGCTTGATCCTGCAGCCCAACGGCGGCGAGCAACCCCTGCGCCAATGGCTGATGGACCATGGTTACCGCATCCTCTGCGAGGAAGTGCTGCGGGAAAACCGCTTTTTCTACGAAATCATCGTCGCCGAGCGCGCCGGGCCGGTGAGCTACACCGCCGAGGAACTGTACTTCGGCCCGCTGCAACTGCAGGCCCGCAGCCCGGCATTCCTCGCCAAGTGGCAACGCATGCTGCGCCTGAAACAGAAGACCCTGGCCCACTTCGCCCGGGCACGGCAGGCCGTGCCCGAGGAGAAGCTCCAGGACATCGCCCGGCAGGCCCGATGGATCAGCGAGTTGCTGGCTTGAGCGCGGTCCTGGGTGGGCGCTTTGAGTCAATCTGTTGCATCGACCGGTTGAATCCACAGTCGATTGCTACCATCAGCGACTGACGGCCTCTGACCCAGTGCTTATGCGCCATGCGTAGGACTAGCCCACTGCCCGATAAAGTCGCCAACTCTGCGCTCAATGTCACTCTCAACTGTCCGCAGCCGCAGAATAGGAATGCCACTTCTAGCCAAAATCTCATTTTTCATGGCGTCCCGAGCTGCCTGCACGGGGCGGTCGTGGTACCCGCCATCGACCTCGATCACCCCTATCGGTTTCTTGCCCACTTTGAAATAGATCACGAAATCGCAACTGGCGCGCCTCATGAACGCCCGCTGGGGCTCCGTCCAGTCGAGGCTACCCGGCGATGCAAGCTTATCCAGCTGGATCTGTGTGTGGTACTTCAATGCCTGGCACGCCGGGGCTGACAGCGCTTCGCGCAGCAACTGTGCCACGATCTGCTCGGACTTGTAGCGTGAATCCTCGGGCCGCAGGCGGGCGTCCAAGCGTGCCAGAGACTGGTCGTACTCGCGGTACAGCAAGTCGAATGCCGACACCACCGGCGCGCGTACGATCTGCTCGTCCTGCACGTAATAGCTGATGTAGCGGATCAGCGCGGCGATGTGGCCATTGTTGTCAGTGAACACCTCATCGCCGGTCACCAGGGTGAAGCGATGTTTGGCCCGCGAAACTGCCACGTTGATCATGCGTGGGTCGTCGACGAAATCCAGGCGTGTTCGCGCCTGGTTGTAGCGCTTCTTGTCCAGCACGGTGGAGAAGACGATCTCGTCGCATTCGCGCCCCTGAAACTTGTGCACGGTGTCCTTGACGAAATCCGTCGGCAAGTGCGTGTCGGAAAGGTTGACTTGCGCCCGGAACGGGGCGATGTAACCGCGGCCTTCGCCGTCCATTCCGACGGGCTGCCCCTCGTCCTCAAGCACCTTCAACAGGGAGTCCAATTCCCGAAGGTTGGTGTTCTTCCTGGCGTGGTTGCCCTTGGCTGTCACCACCAGGCGCAGGGGGGCTTCGCCCTTGTCCTCGGTCATAGGCACCAGTGCGTTGTCGTAGAACTGTTGGTTGCAGAACTGGATGATCCTGGGGTGGCAGCGGTAATGTTCTTTCAGCAGGGTTCTGGGCAGCGCGTCCTGGAAAACGCTGATGCACGAATCGAGTAGGCTGTAGCGTTCGCAATCGTAGGCCTCGGTGGGCGCCTGCAGTCCCAGCTTCACGGGGATGTGTGCCAACTGGCGGTTGTCGCCAACGACGATCAGGTTCTTCGCGCAGCCCAGCGGCAGGATGCCCGGCACGATATCCTGTAGAGAGGCTTCGTCGATGATCACGTAGTCGAGGATCGCGCCGGGGGCGATCGAATTGACGATGGAGTGCGTGCCGCTTCCCAGGATAGGGAAACGCTGCACGAAGGCATCGAAATGATTGCGGTAAGTTTTGGCGTCGAAGCTGTCCGACGGCGGTACCTGAAGTTGCAGATGCTGCTTCAGATGGTGCATCGATGCTGTTGTCAGTTCTTTCAGCAGGGCCGTGAAATTCGCGCGTGCCAACGATTCACGGCACGCCCGTAGCTCCGCTTCCTTGTCCCGTAGCGACTTGTCGTAGTAATGCATCTGCAATGCATGGAAAACGGCCATGCGCGCCTCGCCCTCGGCGAATGGCTTGGTGCGAAAGATTCTGAATTTGAACAGGAGCTCGATACGGTCTTTGAGATGAATGCGCTGCTCGCCGAGGTAAGCCAGGTAGGCCATGAGGTCCGCAGTCTTGCGCGGTGTCAGGCCGTACTTGTCGAGCGAGCCTGTGGCCTGCACATCGCTTTCTGCCTGCCACTGCTGCAGGTAACGCCGCTCGATGACCAGCTCGTCCAGCTCGATTTGCAGTTGTGCCGCCCTGTTGTGGTCTTGCAGGTGCTGCTTCAAGCGGGTCAGCAAGGCCTGGATCTCATCTAGGGACGGTGCCGGCTCGGGCGCGCTTGATGGCCACGCAGGCAGGTCGGCGAAGAAGGCCTCACGTTTGTCCTGGTTGCCAAGCTTGGCGATCAAGTGGCCCAGGCCGTATTTCTCCAGCTTTTCGTAGACGTTTTCCACGGCCGCATTGTTGTTGGACAGCACCGCTACCGTCTGCCCACGCAACAGAATATTGGCGAGGATGTTGAGGATCGTCTGGGTCTTGCCGGTCCCTGGCGGGCCTTCGATCACGCTGATTTGCGCGCTGAACGCCCGTTCGACCGCCTGAAGCTGACTCTCGTTAAGCCCGAACGGATAGATGAGCCCCTGACCCGGCGCCAGCGTGCCATTGCGCCCCGTGCAATAGGCTTGCAAGGCAGTGCCAGCGATGGCGGGCAGTTTTCCGAGCTGGCGCACCACATTGTCGGCAATTTCACGATCAGTCTTCGACTCAGCGTGATCCTGTCGGGCATTCGCCACGCTAGTGAAATAGCGGAAGACCGGCGTTTCCTTCATCGATGTCGGGGCGGTAAAGCCGATACCGTCCATCTTGTAGACATAGGGCTTTTCGGCGCTCTGGTAGTGCACGACGGCATATCGCTCGCCGTAAATCGTAGCTTTGGCAATGGGCGTGAAGATCGTGCTGCCAGGCTTGTGCAGCAATACATTGGTCAACTCGTGGGTGGGCGAAACTTGGCAGTTACTGAGCGGGCGGGTGTATTTTTTCTTGGAAGGGAAGTGACAGATCAGTTCCAGGGCTTCGTACTTGTCGCTCCAGCGAATCGCCCAGTCGCTGATCTTTGCGGTCTTGTCCTCACCATCCACCTGAATCGAAGCCATATTCCTTATCCCTATGCGCATGACATCCGGTTTCGCCTCGCGCCGAATGCTACTTTCTCCAAGAGGAGTCATCTTGCCATCATTGCGTGCAGGGTCGATAGCCGGTTCATGCGTTTAGTCATCTTCCGTGCTTCCGGCCGAGAGCAGCCCATCGCAAACGGCAGCAACCGACCCAAAGCAGCCATCATGTGTCTAGCAAATCCGGAGCAATTCACTGATGTGGAAAGCAAATCCGGCCATGGGCTTTCGGGCGTTCAAGCTGGCTATTCGCGGGTTCCTTGCGCAGCGGCAAACGTCGGCTGCGATTATGAGTTTGAGCCCGTCGGCACGGCTTAACGGCCATGTTCCGTATGCGTATTTAAAGGGCGTGCTCACGCGACTGTCGATGCCGCGGCCGAGTGAGATTATCGAGTAGCTGGCGCATAGATGGGCGCCCGTTTAACCACGCAAGGTCTTTTGGGCGCACGCTTACTGTCCAGGGCCTGGCCACACGGTTTTAGAACATGCGTAAGCGATGGGCTTGAAACTGGAAGCAGGCTGCAGCTTGCGTTTCCCAGATGCTGACAGTTCAGTTGGAAGAGTTGTTCAGCTGCTGAAGCTCAAGTTGCTTGGCAGCACTGGCTTCGAGGTTTGCCCGCTCTTCATCCAGATACCGATAAATGCCTTGGAGGTTAGTAATTTTCTGTTTGATTTCTGCCATCTTCTTTTCAATCAGCTTGGCGCCGTCAGCACAATCGATCAGCTTGTTCCGCTGCGCATCCAGAATCTCGCCTATTTCCCCCAGGGCAAACCCCATGCTTTGCGCGCGCTGGATAAAGTCCAGATCCTGCAGAGTTTGCTCTGTGTAAACGCGATAGTTGTTAGTTTGCCGCAGCGGTGCGATCAGGCCGATTTGCTCGTAGTAACGCAGCGTATGGCGGCTGGTGCCGCTGCGGGCCTCGAGTTCGCCGATTTTCATGAAAACACCGCTTGACTGTAGAGTTGGGTCGATAGTTTACGCTTGATTTCTCACCTTAAACAAGGAACAGGGAAATGAGCGTGGAGTGCTTTGTCACGGGGGGTACCGGCTTCATCGGTCAACATCTGGTGGCGTACCTGAGTGCAAAAGGTCACACCATTCGGGTGTTGATGCGTCGCCCAGAGCGACTAGCTGCACTGCGGGAGCAAGTCGACAATTTGGGAGGGTGCGCAACCCGGGTATTTGCCGTCGCTGGCGATCTGGAACAGGACAACCTCGGGCTGAGTCTTGCTGACCGGGAAGTGCTAAGGCACGCCAGGGTCATATTCCACCTGGGCGCCCACTTCGCATGGGGGCTTTCAGTGGAGCATTCTCGTGCGGTGAATGTGGAAGGGGCAAAGCGCGTGGCGCGGTTGGCGGCTGAGCAAAAAAGCCGGCTGGTGATGATCGGCGGCTACATGCTGAAAAATCATGAACATCTGCAACGCATCGGAATTGATCCGCGTTATCCGGAGCTGACGAATTGGCCTGCCGTCTACCGACAGGTCGGTGGTTACGAGGGGAGCAAGCTGGAGGCGCATTTTGCGACCCTGGAGGTCATGTCCGCCAAGGGCGGGGAGATTACCGTTGTCCACCCCGCGACGGTCTGTGGCCACAGCCGCACGGGGCATATCCTTGACGGTCAGCCGCTGGTGGAGCTGATCCGCAACCTTGTGCAGGGAAAGCTGACCGCAGTGCCCGGTACCGCCGAGCACTGGCTGCCACTGGTCACCGTGGATTACCTGGTTGAGCTGGTGGCGGTTTGTGCTTTTGATCCTGCCATGGCGGGCCAGGAACTGCTGGCGCTTGATGACCAGACTCCCAACTTGCGAGAACTCCTGGTACAGGCGGCACAACCTTTGGGCTTAAAGGCTCCCAAGCATTACATTCCACTCCGCTTGCTGAAGTGGCTACTGAGTATTCCCCCCGTCGCGCGGCTTTTGAATACAAAACCCGAGGCCTTGGACTTTATCCAGACCACTCGTTTTGATACAGCGGCGGTCGAGCAATTTGCCAACAGGCATGGAATAGCCAAACCGGATATACGCCAGTCTTTGCAGCACACTGCAACGTTCGTCAACTCATATTGCCTAGCCAAGGGCCAGGCCCTCTGACTTCTTCCTTGGGGGCGACAAAGTCGTTAGTCCCGATTAAATGGACTTTCCTAAGGTAAGTGTTGGTGGGATCTTCGTATCCTCAAACTTTGCGCCGTCGATGTAGGGCGGCATTCTATCGAACGACCATTCAGCGACAGGGATCGTCATCAATGCAATCTACTTTCAGCAAAGGCGTCATATTTGCACTCTCCGCTGCGGCACTGAACGCAACGATCGGTGTACTCAGCAAAGTACTCATGAGTAGTGGTTTCGCCGCCAGCAGTGTCGCTGTCATCAAGACCCTACTGGGTTGCGTGCTTCTCTCGATCTTACTGTTTTTCCTCAAGCGCCCGGCGGCGTCGACCCAATGGACTCAGGCGGCTATCTGCGCATTCCTTGGCATCTTTGTGCTGTTCTATTTCGAAACGTCCGCCTATCAACACTACGCTGCGGCAGGTGTGGTGGTGGTGCTGATGGCCAGTGCCTCGATTTCCTCGATCATTCTGGGGCGCATTTTCCTCAAGGATGCCATCACCGCGAACGCTACCGTTGGCGCCGCACTGGCTATCGCTGGGATCTCGGTGATCTTCGGCGGCGACCTGCAGCAGGGCTTTACCCTGCAAGGTGCTGCGCTTGCCTCCACGGCCGGCTGCGGCTATGGGGCCTTTTCGGTTGCCATGAAGCGTATGGGGGTGTCGGGAGGGCTGCACTTCACCCGACAATTGTTGTTCTTTGGCAGCCTGTACCTGCTGATGCCGGCGGCGGCCGATGGTTTTGCGATGGGCGAGCTGTCGCCACTGGCGATCGCCGCGCTGCTCGCGCTGGCCACGCTGCCGACAATCCTGGGCTTCTTCTGCACCACCAAGGCCATCGAGTATCTCAAGCCATCCCAAGTGCAAGCGCTGGAGCTGACCGAGCCACTGTTCGCCGCGCTGCTGGCGTTTTTGGTGCTCAATGAAGTACCGCGCGAAAGCCTGTACGCGGGAGCGGCACTGATCATCGTCGGCCTGTGTTTCTCCAATGAACTCATCCGCTTGGGCAGCAAAGCATCCGTCCCTTCGACCGAGTGAGCCATTTTCGGAGCCTGATTACTTTGGCAATCAGTGGTTTTTAGGTGTTTTGAGTGACTGGCCGCTGCTGGCCGGAGCGGATATTCGATACCTCCCAGCCAGCGGAACCGAGCGAGATCTAGGCTGTTGACCCGCTCTATCCAGTAATATGCAACCCCCATCCTCCGACGAGTCTGAAAATGGACCCTCACTCGATTCTGGCTTTTACCCTGGTCGCTGCGATTGCTATTGCCAGCCCGGGGCCTGCGACATTGATGGCGATCAACAACAGCCTCGCCCATGGCCAACGCAGCGCGGTGTGGTCCTCGTTGGGCAATGCCAGTGGCCTGTTCTGCCTGTCGGCGGCTGCGATGCTGGGGCTGGGGGCGTTGCTTGCCAGTTCCGAGTTGCTGTTCAACGCAGTGAAGATCATCGGCGCCGGTTATCTGTTCTATCTGGGGATCAGGCAGTTGTTCAAAAAGAGCCCGATGCTCGCGGAGGGTATCCAGGATGACGTGAAGAAGAGCAGGCCCACTCGCGTGAAGCTGTACAAGTCGGCCTTCCTGACGGCGGTGACCAACCCCAAGGCGACGATGTTCTTCACCGCGCTGTTCCCGCAATTCATTGATCAGGGCGCGCAGCTGCTGCCGCAGTTCCTGATCCTCACTTCGATCTTCATGGGGTTGTCGGTGGCGTCCTTGAGCCTGTATGCCGCACTGGCCTCCCGGGCCAAGGGCGTGCTGGCCCGGCCCGAGCTGTCCCGCTGGGTCAGCCGGGTGGTGGGCTCGACCTTCATCTGTTTCGGAGCGGCCATCCTGACCATGCGTCGACAGGCTGCATAAGAGGCGTGTGGCTGTCCATGGATGGCTGATTCTGGCCGGATATAGCCGTCCACGAACAACTTCTTTTGACTGTGGATTCAACCGGTCGATGCAACACAACTAAATTCTGTGTAAGCCGTTGGAGTATAAGCGGACGGGCGTCACAGGTTGCGAAACGGCGTCTAGTTACACTCAGTCGATCAACCTGCTCAGTATTCGGTGCCCGTCAAGAGTCACCTCGACCATCGCCGAAAGCATCACGCTATCCGCACCGTCTTGGGTGAGAACGGTCCAGAACTCCGGCGGCTGGAACCGCACCCCGAAGGAGCCGGATTTCGCCACCACATAGACGTTTAGCACTTGCCCGGCTTTCATCAGGGTTTCATCATCGATGATGCTCTTGTAACCGAGCACTTGAGGTTTCTGAATCCGCATCTGGCCCATGGAGTATCCCACTAGCTCATGCACGGCGACCACTTGGTCGGCGTCAAGCTCCTGTTGAATAGCATTACCCACATTAGATAGCCGCTCGCCAGCCCGAATCTGGGCGATACCACTTTGCAGCGCGCGGCGAGCTGTCATCAATAGTTGCCGCTGTTGTTCAGTGGCATTGGGGGTCGCGAATGTCCATGCCTGGGCTACATGGGCTTTGGGCGATGCGGCTACCAACTCCACTTTGACAAGTGCAGCATTCGGAAAAGGCATGTCAGTGGGTGGTGCGCTACCCACCTGATTATTCACCGAAACCGGCACTGCCTCTGGGTACCCTTTGTAGCCTACTGCCATTGGCCGCCAGCCATACTGCGAAAACTGCTTCAGTAGAAAGTCCTGAATTGCAATACCGCTACCGCCCTGACGGATCATCGGTTTGACCTTAAGCAGAAGGTCACTGGCCAAGGGGGCGAGCCGCGTTTCCTCAGCCAAAATCTTCTCGCTATCCAGTTGAGCAATCTTAACCCCAAGCTCTCTGTTACCTGCTACGTAGTGGTCGTAGTGCGATTCTGTGGCGAAAACACTTGTACAACATATCAATGAAAGTATTCCGATCCTTTTCAAAAGCGTGGCTCCTTGGACGCGAGTTATAGGTATCAGTGTTCGAATCGCAGCCTGCTTCCAGGCATCACACCTTGCGTAATTAGCGAGTGAGTGCTCCTTCGAATGTATATTTATCGATGCAGTTTAAGTAAATGCCCTCAATTTAACGTCCGCTTCTGGCCGGAACCAGCCATTCCCATGTAACCGCTAACGGCCAAAAGCGCTCATCCGGGCGGCCTCTGGGAAACCAGGGGCTCCAAGGTCATGCACTCAGTGCGCACCACGGGAGTCTGGCCCGATATCCTTAGCTGATATCATTCGAACACTTACCGGCCGAGCAGAAAAAACATGAACCGTCGCAAGAAAATCAACCAGCTACTGAAGGCTCACGCGAAAAAGGCCAGTGCCAAGCTGGCACCGCGAAAGCCCAAATACATTAGCAAGGCCGACCGCTTGAAGCTGGATGCCGAATCCACTCCCGAGTCCGTGGTTTCCGCCGAGAGCTGATATCGCTGCTTTCCCGGGTGGCTTCATGCTGCCCGCCAAACGGGATCGCCTGCCCACGCCTGGCCGCCCCTGGCCTTAACGCAGGCTCCACGACACCCCGACATACATCGCCATGCCTTCGCCCGGCGTCGATCGCGCCGCGTCCAGCCCTTTGTCGTCGTAGCCCGGGGTGACGGTGGCGGCGTAGTGCTGGTCGGTCAGGTTGCGCAGGTCGAGCCAGGTCTGCCAGTCGCCCTTGGGCGCGTTGTAGCCCAGGGTGGCGCCAAACAGCGCGTAGGGATCGGCGTAGTAGCTGTTGGCGTAGTCCACCGCCACCTTGGACACCAGTTGCGTGTTGAGCGCGGCGAAGAACCCCTGGGGCCAGTCGTAGCGCAACTCGCCCTGGTAGTAGTGCATCGGCAGGCCCGGCAGGCGGTTGTCGCCGAAGCGCTGATCGTCGCGGTAGTGGAAGTCGCTGAAGGTGTAGCTCTGGCGCAGGCTCAGCTGGCCGCCGTCGTCCCGCGACCACAGGGTGCTCTGCAGGCTGGCTTCCACGCCCTGGTGCACGGTGGGGCTGGCGTTGAGTTCGTAGGGTGTGGTGGCGTTGGCGTCCGGCAATACCGAGAGCAGTTCGTGGCGCACCTGGGCGTAGTACCAGGCCAGGCTCCATTGGCCGACGGCGCTGTCGCCACGGCCGCCGAGTTCCAGGGTGGTGGCGGTCTGGTTTTGCAACTTGATCGGGTCGCGCTGGGTGCCGGTGGCCGCGCCGCTGCCGGCCGGGAAGCGCAGGTTGGAGCTGTAGATCAGCGACCAGGGATGCGGCGCCTCGACCGAGCGGCTGAGGTTGCCGAACAGTTGCAGGTCGGGGGTCAGCTGGTAGCGCAGGCCCAGGCGCGGCGCGTAGTCCCAGTCGCCGAGGCTGGTCTTGCCGCCGTCTTCGGGGTAGGTCACGGCGCTTTCGCGGCGGGTATAGATGGCGGCCAGGCCGGTGGTCAGCCACAGGTCGTCGGCGATCTCCAGGTCATTGCCGACATGCAGGACGCTGTCCGAGCCCTGGTAAGTGAAGTTGCGCATGTGGGTGCCCGGCGCGAAACCCGCGGTGTTGCCGCTGGGGATGCGCACCCGTTCGCTGGCCCCTGAGTTGGGCAGGTGCTTGGTCACGCGCAGGCCCAGGGTGCTGCGGCTTTCCAGGCCCCAGAGGGTGTCTCGGCGCTTGTAGTCGAAGGTGCCGCTGACATCGGTATAGGCCACCTTGAGGCGGTTGGGGCCTTCGCGCAGGTCCATGGGGTAGTCGTGGTAGACCAGGCCGGTCTGGAGGCTTGAATCGTCGTCGATGTACCAGGTGGTCTTGTTGCCGATAAAGGTGCTGCCCGGCTGGTCGCGGCTGTCGTTGCGTTTCACGTAGGCCGGGTTGGCCGCCCGTGGGTCGTGCTCGATGGAGTGCTGGGTGACCCGCCCGGCGAGGTCGTTGTCGGTCTGGCGATGGCGAAGGTAGAAGCGCGTTTCCAGGTTCGGGTTGAAGCGATAACCGAAGTTGGCGATCACCCCCTGGCTCTTGCTGGCGCTGTGGTCCTGGTAGCCGTCGGAGCGGGCGTCGGTCAGCGCCAGGTAGTAGTCGAAGTCGCCCAGCACCTGCCCGGAGCTGACCTGGCGCTGCTGATAGCCGTGGCTACCCGTAGCGTAGCGCACCTGCAACTTCGGGGCGTCGTAGCCGGTGTGGCTGATGTAATCGATGGCGCCGCCCAGGGCCAGGGCGCCGCGGTCGAAACCGTTGGCGCCGCGCAGCACTTCCACGCGGTCGAGCCACAGCGGCTCCAGCAACTCATAGGGCGTGCCGCCCGGGCCGGTCAGCGGCAGGCCGTCGAGCATGGTGTACAGCCCCGAGGCGTGGGCGCCCGGCGCGCGGTTGATCCCCGAGCCGCGGATCGAGATCTTCACCCCTTCGTTGCCCGCGGACTGCGCATAGACCCCCGGCTGGTACGCCAGCACATCCTGATTGCTGGCCACCCGGCCCTGCAGCGGCTGGCGCAGGTCGACCACATTGCTGCCGCCGGGCACCTGGGCCAGTCGCTCTTTGGCTTCTTCGATCGAGGCGTCTTCGCCGCTGCGCTCCTCGGCGCCGATCAGCACTTGTCCCAGCTCAAAATCCTGAGCTTCTGCCATGGCCGGACAGACAAGGGCCAGGCCCAGCAAGGCAGAGGGCAGGGGATGGGACGAGGGCATCGGGGGGAACTCCAGGCATGGGGGAACGGGCAGTGAGAACTGCGACGTATGAAAGAACGAAGGAAACACATGGCAATTTGGCTTGTTTGCCAGGTCGACGGGCCTTGGCCGATTGGCCGGCGGTTGCCTGTGCAGCAATACCCGTGCGCTATCGAGGCTGTTCGCAATGGATATAGCCGCGCATCGGCGTTCGGCTATCGTCACCTTAAACGACCTGATCGCGCAGCCGCTGTGCTTTTGCGTTGACGCTCTGTTGGCCGCTGCGATTCACCCATCGCTCTCAAACGCGAGGACATCACGATGAGCGCCCACAAAGCTGTCGCTGTTTCACTGGCCTTGCTTGGCGCGGCCTTCCTGGCATCTGCCGCTCTGGCCGAGGGCACAGGGTTGATTGCCGCCACCCCCGCCGAACTGAAATGGACACCCGCGCCCTCGGTAGGGCCCGGGGTGATGATTTCGGTGATCGAAGGCGACCTGAAAAAACCAGAGCCCTTCACGATGCGCCTGATGCTGCCGGCCAACACGAAAATCGGGGTGCATACCCATCCCGTGACCGAACGGGTCACCGTGATCTCGGGCACCTTCTACTTCGCCACCGGCGACACCTTCGATGCGGCCAAGGCCAAGGCCTATCACCCGGGCGACACCCTGATCATTCCCGTCGGCATGCCGATGTACGCCGCCACTCAAAAACAGGAAGCCGTGCTCCAGCTCCACGGCACGGGCCCCTGGGGGATCACCTACCTCAACCCGGCGGACGACCCCAGGAGCAGCAAGCAGTAGCGAACAGAGCCTGGCGGTGCATCCATCGGGCCTGACCTCGTTAACGCGGTTGTCACTTGGAAAGGGGGAACCGGATTGCCCGGTCGGGGTGAGCACGGGCGAATACCGGGCTGATACCGCCGGAGGGCACGGCTTGCCAGCGCTGTGGCCGAGGGGCTGACGGCGGAGGACCTGCCGCGGCCTGTCATGGCGCCTGCCAAACCAGGGGGCGATCTGCCGATATTTTGTTGAAAAGCCTGCAAAGAAAACCGACTCTGCTTATCTCTCATTCAGGGCTCGAGCTTTCGCGCCCGCCATACCCCCTCGTCAAAGCCCCTGATCAAAGGTACTTCCATGCTGCTCGCCCGTTGGCTGCCAGGCTTGGCCAATCTCCTGCAATATCGCCGCGAATGGTTCAGGTACGACCTGCAGGCCGGGTTGTCGGTGGCGGCCGTGCAGATCCCGATTGCCATCGCCTACGCCCAGATCGTCGGGCTACCGCCCCAGTACGGCTTGTATGCCTGCGTGTTGCCGATGATGGTCTATGCCCTGGTGGGCAGTTCGCGGCAGTTGATGGTCGGGCCGGACGCGGCCACCTGCGCCATGGTCGCCGGGGCGATCGCGCCCCTGGCGTTGGGCGATCCCGCGCGCCTGGCGCAGCTGGCCGTGATCGTCACGGTGCTGGTCGGCCTGATGCTGATCGGCGCCGGCATCGCCCGGGCGGGGTTCATTGCCAGTTTTTTCTCGCGGCCTATCCTGATCGGCTATCTGAACGGCATCGGCTTGAGCCTGCTGGCCGGGCAACTGGGCAAGGTGCTGGGCTACAAAATCGAAGGCGAGGGTTTCATTCTCAGCCTGCTGAACATGCTGCAGCGGCTTGGCGAAACCCATCTGCCGACCCTGGCCATCGGCGCGGGCGCCCTGGCGCTGCTGATCTGGTTGCCGCGGCGCTTCGCCAGGCTGCCGGCGGCGCTGGTGACGGTGGCCATCGCCACCTTGTGCGTCGGCTTGCTGGGCCTGGACAGCTACGGCGTCTCCGTACTGGGCCCGATCCCTTCGGGCATGCCGCAGTTGAGCTGGCCGCAGACCAACCAGGCCGAACTGAAAAGCCTGCTGCGCGACGCGCTGGGTATCGCCACGGTGAGTTTTTGCAGCGCGATGCTGACGGCCCGCAGCTTCGCCGCCAGGAACGGCTACACGGTCAATGCCAACCATGAGTTCCTGGCGCTGGGCGTGTCCAATATCGCTGCGGGGGTCTCCAGTGGCTTCGCCATCAGCGGCGCCGATTCGCGCACCGCGGTCAACAGCATGGTGGGGGGCAAGAGCCAGTTGGTGGGGATTATCGCCGCCCTGGTGATTGCCCTGATCCTGCTGTTCTTCACCGCGCCCATGGCCTGGATCCCCCAGGCGGCGCTGGGGGCGGTGCTGTTGATGGCGGGCTGGGGGCTGATCGACATTCAGGCGATGCGGGTCATCCGCAAGCTCAGCCGTTTCGAGTTCTGGCTGTGTGTGCTGACCACCCTGGGGGTGATTGGCGTGGGGGTGCTGCCGGGCATCATCGTCGCGGTGCTGCTGGCGATCCTGCGGCTGCTCAAAAGCATCTACCAGCCCACCGACGCGGTGCTGGGCTGGGTGCGCGGGATCGAAGGCCAGGTCGATATCAGCCAATACCCGCAGGCGCGCACGCTGGCGGGGCTGGTGGTGTACCGCTTCGATGACGCGATCCTGTTTTTCAACGCCGACTACTTCAAGGCGCGCCTGCTGGAGGCGGTCGAACGTGAGCCCGAGCCTCGCGCCGTGCTGTTCGTCGCCGAGGCGGTGACCTCGATCGACGTCAGCGGCATCGTGGCCCTCAGGGAGGTGCGCGACACCCTGCTGGCCCGCGGTATCGTCCTGGGCATTGCCCGGCCGCACGGGACATTCCTGCGGATGCTGGTGCGTTCGGGCCTGGCGCGCGAGCTGGAGCAGAAGTTGTTGTTTGCCTCGGTGCGCGCCGGCATTCGCGCTTATCGGATCTGGCGCAATCAGCTGCAGCGCGAGGCGCTGAAAGATGAGCAGCGGGCCGGCACCGCATAACGGGTGTCCAGGCCGTCTCATGACTGAACGCGGCCTTGGCCAGCCACCAGCAACGCTTGACCCAGAGGAGGTGCAGCATGCAACGATTCACCGGCGGTTGCCTGTGCGGCAAGGTGCGGATCGTGGCGGCGGGGCGCCCGTACCGGGTTGGCCTGTGTCACTGCCTCGATTGTCGCAAGCACCATGGCGCGCTGTTTCATGCCTCGGCGATATTCCCCGAGGACGCGGTGACCATCGAGGGCGAAACCCGCGATTACGCCGGGCGGTTTTTCTGCCCGCACTGTGGCTCGTCGGTGTTCGCCCGCACCGCCGATGAAATCGAAGTGAACCTGGGCGCCCTGGACGCCCCCGACCAACTCAAGCCCACTTACGAAAGCTGGACTATTCGTCGCGAGTCCTGGTTGCCGGCGTTTCCACTCGCCAGGCGCTACGCGCGCGATCGTGATGCCAGCAGTCGTTTCGAGGAATAGTGGGCGCCCAGGCTTATGAATAGGGCGTTTGTGGCGCCACCCCGCGCGGGCGTTTCGCCAGGAGCTTGCGGGCGGTCTCGACGAAGGGCGTGACGATCAGGCTGTAGACCGTCAGGTAACGTTGCGAGTCCTGCTCCCCGGTGCCGAAGCGCAGCGGCTCGGGTGTCGAGCGGGTGACGTAGAGCGTGCCGAACATCCAGTCCCACAGGGACAGGTTGGTGCCGAAGTTGCGGTTGAAGTGGCGGGGCGCGTCACTGTGATGGATCTGGTGCTGGGCCGGGCTGTTCAGCACATGCTCGAGACGCGGGCCGAACGACAGCCAGACATGGCTGTGCCGCAGGTTGGCCGCCAGGCTGTTGAAGATGAACACCAGGTAGGTCACGCCGAACAGGGTGTAGCGGCTGATCTCGCCGCCGCAGGCGTACCAGAAGCCACCGGCGTAGAGGCCCAGGCCCAGGCCGATGCTCAGTTTCTCGACGATCTTTTCCACGAAGTGCACCCGGCTCGCCGTCGCCGGGACCAGCACCGGCGCCGAGTGATGGACCTTGTGGAATTCCCACAGCCAGCGCGAGTGAAAGGCCCGGTGCGCCCAGTAATGGATGAAGTCCTTGAGCAGGAACACCCCCAGCCCGTAGAGCAGCGCCAGCCCCAGGTTCTGCCCCAGGCGCGGGCGCTCGCCCCAGAGGTTGCTGAAAAAGGCCAGGTAATCCCCGGAGCGCAGGATGTAAGGGTCGACCAGATGGACGATGGGCAGCACCAGCGCGACCTTGAGGATGGCGCGCACGAAGTAGTAGCGGTAATCCAGCAGCGCCGAGCGGTGCAGGTGCACCCGGCCGCCGCCGATGAAGTGCCAGAACGAGTGGGCGTCGCTCAGGCCGCGGCGCTTCCTGAAACGGAACAGGCCATAGGCGACGCCGTAGGACACGCACAGGAACAACAGCCCGAGGCGGCCGTTCAGATTGAAAATGCCGAGGAACTGCTGGGTCACGGGGGTGATCACCCAGTCGGTCAGGTGCTTATAGACAAGCGACAGAACATCCACGAAACGCCAGCCTCAGGCAAAGGAAGCGCATTGTAAATCAGTTCGGTTTGGCCGGGGATTGCCCCAGGTCGCTTCTTTTGCGCTTGGAAGTTGTCACTGATCCTGGGGTACGCTGGCCGCTCGCTGTATCCCATGGGGAGGTGCCTGGCTTATGAGCGTATCAAGGGAATCCGCAAACCTGTCGCTGGAGCCCCGGGTCGGGGCGGGCTGCATCCGTGCGCAGGGCGCCGAGGGCGCGGTGCTGCAGTCGGCGTCGCTGTTCGACGGCCTGGTGAGCATCGATCACCGCCGCTGGGCCTGCCGCGAGGCCGAGATGAGCTGGAGCGCGCCGCAGCACGTGGTGATCCTCACCGAGCGCGGGGCCACGGCCAGGACCCACATCCGCAGCAGTTCCACGCTCAATTACGAGGGCTGCGACCGCCCCGGGTCGATCAGTTTCGTGCCGGCCGGCGTCGAGCGCCAGGGCTATTTTCGCGATGCCGACCTAATCTACACCGCCCTATGGATCGACACGGCCCTGGATTTCCCAGGCTGCCCGCCATTGGCCGAGCTGCCCATGCGCCTCAACAGCGGCGATGGGGTGATCCACTCGCTGCTCGCCGCCCTCAGTGCCGAAATGGTCAGCGGGCAGGTCCTGGAAGCCAGCTATATAGAGCATCTGGTGGCGCTGGTGGGGCTGCGTTTGGGGCGGGTCGATATCGCCAGCGCTGGCCACGGGCGCCTGGGGCCGCAGTTGCTCAAGCGCTTGCGCGACTACATCGATGCGCGCATCGACGGCAGCCTCTCGCTGACCGAACTGGCGCGGATCGCCGGCATGCCTGTCGACACCTTCGCCCGTCACTTCAAGGCCGAAACCGGCATGGCGCCCTATGCCTACGTGATCGAGCGCCGGGTGCGCCGCGCCGAAAGCCTGCTGCGGGCCGGCAGCATGCCGATCAGCGCCATGGCCCTGGAGCTGGGGTTCTCCAGCCAGAGCCACTTCACCTCGACTTTCAGGCGCATCACCGGGACCACCCCGAGCAGCTACCGCCAGCAGGCTTCCCGAATCCTGACAAGCTCGTCCTGATATCTGAAAGAACGGCGCCACGCCCTTGGCGATACTCGCGTCCAGCCGTTCATTTCAGGAGAGCACCATGCAAGACCTGGACTCACCGCGTCCGTCGCGACGAGCGCTGCTGCAAGCCGGGGCCGCCGCCAGCCTGTTGTGGGTAGGCGTTGGCAGGGCCCAGCCCCAGTCCGCCCCGGGGCTATCTGAATCCGTTCTCCCGTTGCCATCCCAGGCAGTCACCCTGCGCATCAACGCCAGCGACCAGCAGCTGGACCTCGACCCACGCACCACGTTGCTCGACGCACTGCGCCATCAACTGGGCATGACCGGCTCGAAGAAGGGCTGCGACCACGGCCAGTGCGGCGCCTGCACGGTGCTGGTGAATGGCCGCCGGATCAACGCCTGCCTGAGCCTGGCGGTCATGCATGACGGCGACGAGATCACCACCATCGAGGGGCTGGCCAATGGCGACCTGCTGCACCCCCTGCAAGCCGCCTTTATCGCCCGCGATGCCTTCCAGTGCGGGTACTGCACGCCAGGGCAGATCTGCTCGGCGGTCGGCATGCTGCAGGAGGTGCGCGCCGGCTGGCCCAGCCATGTCACCGATGACCTGACGAGCCAGCCCGTCGCCCTGAGCGACGGGGAGATCCGTGAACGCATGAGCGGCAACCTGTGCCGCTGCGCCGCCTATCCGAACATCGTCGCCGCCATCCGCGACGCCGCCGAGGAGGCCTGAGCCCATGCTGCCTTTCAGCTATGCGCGCGCGAGCGACGTACAGCAGGCCGTCAGCCTGATGGCGGCACAACCCCAGGCGCGTTTTATCGCCGGTGGCACCAACCTGATCGACTTGATGAAGCTGGGCATCGAGCGGCCCACGCACCTGATCGACATCAGCCGCTTGCCCCTGGCCGCGATCGAGGACAGCGCCGATGGCGGCCTGCGCATCGGCGCCCAGGTGCGCAACAGCGACCTGGCCGCCGACAGCCGTGTTCGTGAGCGCTACCCGTTGCTGTCCCAGGCGCTGTTGGCCGGTGCCTCGGGGCAGATCCGCAACAAGGCCTCGGCCGCGGGCAACCTGCTGCAACGCACACGCTGCCCTTACTTCTACGACCCGGGCATGGCCTGCAACAAGCGCGAACCCGGCAGCGGTTGTTCGGCCTTGCAGGGGCACAACCGCATGCACGCGATTCTCGGCGCCAGCGAAGCCTGCATCGCGGTGCATCCCTCGGACATGGCGGTGGCCCTGGTCGCCCTGGAGGCACAGGTGGAAACGGTCTTGCCCGACGGCCAGCGCCGCTCCCTGGCCCTGGATCAGCTGTACCGCCTGCCCGGAACGACGCCCGAGGTCGAAACGCAGCTGGCCCATGGCGAGATGATCGAGGCCATCACGCTGCCGCCAGCGCCGCCGGGGCGACAGCTGTATCGCAAGGTGCGCGATCGTTCTTCCTATGCCTTCGCCCTGGTTGCCGTGGCGCTGGTGATTGAAGTCAGCGCGGGGCAGGTCCGCACGGCCCGCATCGCCCTCGGCGGCGTCGCTGCCAAACCCTGGCGGGCCACGGCGGCGGAGCAGGCGTTGCTCGGCCAGCCGTCCGCTATGGCGGTTTACCAGAACGCCGCCGACATCGCCCTGGCCGACGCGCGCGGGCAGGGCGGCAACGATTTCAAGATCCCCCTGGCCAAACGCACCCTGCGCCAGCTGCTGGCCAGCGCCACCCAAGAGCGAGCATCGGCATGAGCACATCAGGATCCACCCCAGCCGCCAACGGCCCCATCGGCCAACCGCTGGACCGGGTCGATGGCCGGCTGAAAGTCACCGGCCGCGCGACCTACGCCTACGAGCAGCGGGAAATGGGCGACACCGTCTATGGCTACATCCTCGGGGCGACCATCGCCCGGGGCCGCATCAGCGCGATCGACACCCGCGAGGCCGAACGGACGCCGGGCGTGCTCTATGTCATGACCCACCGCAACGCCCCCGCCCAGGTGGCATTCGGCCCCGCGGTGACGCCGACCACGGCCGAGGTGTTCAGCCGATCGCGCCCGGTGTTGGCGACCGATGCTGTGCGTTACTACGATGAGCCGGTGGCGTTGGTGGTCGCTGCATCCTTCGAGGCCGCGCGAGCGGCGGCGCGCCTGATTCGCGTGAGCTACACCCCCGAACAGGGCGACTTCGAGCTCGCTTCACGCCTGGCCCAGGCCTATATCCCGCCGCGGACCAACGCCGGTCTCCAGACCGACAGTGCCGTCGGCGATTTCGAGTCGGGCTTCGCCAATGCGCCGGTCAAGCTCGACAGCACCTACAGCACCCCGTACCAGAGCCACGTGGCGATGGAGCCCCATGCCTCCATCGCGGTCTGGTCCGGGGACGACCTGACCCTCTATACCTCGGCGCAAACCCTGGCGAACTTCCGCGCCGGCCTGGCCAGTACCCTGGGCATCGAGCCGGCGCGCGTGCGCATCGTCAGCCCTTATATCGGCGGCGGCTTCGGCTCCAAGCTGATCATTCATCCCGATGCAGTGCTGGCGGCGCTTGCCGCCCGGGTGCTCAAGCGCCCGGTGAAGGTAGCCCTGACCCGCCAGCAGATGTTCGCCAACGCCGGTTATCGCCCGGCGATGCAGCATCGGGTGCGGCTGGCGGCGGAGCGCAGCGGCAAGCTGACGGCCCTGGGGCATGACGTCTGGTCGAGTACCTCGCGCTTCGAAGAGTACTGCGAGCAGACCGCAGTGTTTGCCCGCTCGTTGTATGCCGCGCCGAATCGCCTGACCCGCCATCGCCTGGTACCGGTCGACCTCAATCGCGGCGAGTGGATGCGCTCGCCGGGCGAGGCGCCGGGCATGCTCGCCTTCGAAAGCGCCATGGACGAGCTGGCCGAACGCCTGGGCCTGGACCCCATCGAACTGCGGGTGCGCAATGAGCCGGAGCTGGACCCCGAGTTGGGTGTGCCCTTCGCCTCGCGCAATCTGCTGGCCTGCATGCAGACCGGCGCCGAGCGCTTCGGCTGGAACCGTCGCCAGCCCAAGCCCGGCAGCGTGCGCGAGGGCCGCAAACTGATCGGCATGGGCATGGCCGCGGCGATCAGGCCCAACTACCTGGGGCTGTCCAGGGCCCTGGTGAGCCTGGGTCCGACCGGTCGGGTGCTGGTGCGCCTGGACATGACCGATATCGGCACCGGCACCTACACCATCCTGACCCAGGTCGCCGCCCACAGCCTGGGCGTGCCGATGTCGGCGGTGCAGGTGCAGTTGGGCGACAGCCGTTTCCCGCAGACCTCGGGCTCCGGCGGTTCCTGGGGGGCGGCCAGTTCCAGCTCGGCAGTGGAGGCCGCCTGCCAGGCCCTGAAACAGCGAATCATCCAGGCCGCCGGCGCGCCTTACAACCAGGCAGAGGTACGCTTCGCCGACGGCCGTATCAGCACCGGCGAGCGCTCGGAACGCCTCAGCGACCTGCTGCTGCGGGTGGCTCCCGCGGGGTTGCAGGCCGAAGGCAGCGTCGGGCCGATGGGGGAGGACTACAAGCAGTTTTCCCAGATTTCCAATGGCGCGCATTTCGCCGAAGTCGCGGTGGACATCGACACTGGCGAAGTCCGTCTGCGGCGCATGCTCGCGGTGATCGGCGCCGGGCGCATCCTCAATCCCAAGACCGCGCGCTCGCAGATCCTCGGCGGCATGACCTGGGGCGTCGGCGCAGCGTTGATGGAACAGACCCTGCTTGACACCCGCCACGGCCATTTCGTCAACCATGACCTGGCCGAGTACCTGGTACCGGTCAATGCCGATGTCGCGGCGATGGATGTGCTGTTTCTCGAAGAACCCGATACCAGGGCCAACCCTCTGGGCGTCAAGGGCCTGGGCGAGCTGGGGGTGTGCGGCGCCGGAGCGGCCCTGGCCAATGCCGTCTACAACGCCACCGGCATCCGCGTGCGCGAGTTTCCGTTGACCCTGGACAAGCTGCTGCCGGGGCTGGCCGCCATGGAAGGGTAGGCGCGGCCCGCATCGACAAAAATCTCGACGGCCTGCGCTGGATTGGGCAGGCTTGTGGGGCTGCGGCAGCCCGGTGGGTTGCTGCGCAACTCAAGCCATCAGCCGACGGACGCCTCTATGAACCTTGCCACCCTGATGCTCTTCCTCCCGGCCTGTTTCGCCCTGAACATGGCGCCAGGGCCGAACAATCTGCTGTCGATCCGCAACGCCACCACCTATGGTTTTCGCGCTTCCTGCCTGGCGGGAGTAGGGCGGCTGGCCGCCTTCGCGGTAATGATCGCCCTGGCGGCGGCCGGCCTGGCGGTGGTGCTGCAAGCCTCGGAACTGCTGTTCCATGGAATCAAGATTCTCGGCGCTGGCTACCTGCTGTACCTGGCATATCAGCTGTGGACCGCGGATACCCAGGTCGAGGCCGAGAACAAGACCGCGCCACTGGGTCTGCTGGCCTTGGCCCGGCAGGAGTTCCTGGTAGCCATTGGCAATCCGAAAGCAATATTGATCTTCACCGCCTTCCTGCCGCAGTTCGTCGACCCTCAAGCGCCGGTGTCCGCCCAGTTCCTGGTGCTCGGCGTGCTGTTCCTGATCCTGGAATGGATCGCCATCAGCGCCTACGCCTACATGGGCCTGCACATGCGCCGCTGGTTCGCCGAGCCACGGGGCAAGAAGCTCTTCAACCGTTGCTGCGCGGTGCTGTTGTCGGGGGCGGCTTCGGTGCTGTTGTTGGCGCGGCGAGCCTGACAACGGGATTGAGCGCGGTAGCCGCAGAACCTGGCTGCCGCGCTCACCCTGGCGCTCGATGATCAATGGTTGGCGGGAGGGAAGGTGACGGTTAAGGTCGTCCCGCTGGCGAGCGAAGACGTCACTGCCACATCGCCGTGATGGGCCCTGGCGATTTCGCGAACGATGAATAGACCGAGCCCGACACTGCGCAGCTCGGCATTGTCATGACTGCCGCGGATCATCGGTTCGAACAGGTTGTCGAGCAGCTCTGGCGGTATGGGGGTGCCAAGGTTGTGGACGGCAATGGTCACGCCATGGTCCTCGCAACGCGAAGAGACTGTGACCCCGCCCGCTGCCGAGCCATAGGCGATTGCATTGGCAACGAGGTTGCCGATCAGTTGATAGAGCCGGTCGCTGTCGGCGCTGAACTCGCCGGGGCCAACCTGCAGGTGGGTCAGTTCATGCCCGGGGAAGACCAGCCTTAACTCCTCCAGGCAGCCCGCCACCAGTTCGTGCAGGTCGAGCTGTTTGGGGGAGACGGCGATCCCGCGTCCGACCTGGGTCAAGGTGAAGTCCAGGAGGTCCGCGACCAGGCGCTGTGCCCTCTGCGCCGAGTGAGTGATATGGCCGAGTATTTGCCTCTGCTTGGCATCGAGCTCCCTGCGGCCCAGCAGGTCCGCGGCCATGGTGATCGCCGATAGCGGGTTTCGCAGGTCGTGGCTGACGATACCAATCATCTGCTCGGCGAAAAGCGCGCGGTCTTCTGCCGCAGCGTAGGTAATACGCAGTTTGCCCTGGGCAATATCCTGGGCGCGTTGGGCCTTGAGGTGTTTGGCCAGATGCCTTTCGGCGAGCATTCGTGCGTTGAGCAGGTTGCGCTCGTATCGATGGCGCTCTTCGGCCCTGAACAAGGCCAGTTCGTGAAAAATCCCGGTGGCGTGTTCACACCGGATGGCATTGAGCATCATCGGGGTCGCGTGACCGTTGTGATGAACGAGGTCGAATTTCACATCCGTGACCGCCCCCTGGATACGCATGAGGGGCACCCAGTAGGTCTGGTAAAAGGTTTTCCCCTCTGGGTTCATGAGGGTCTGGATCTGCCGGCCGAGCAGTTCCTCCCGGCTGTAGCCGATCCAGTGACAGAAGGTGAGGTTGACCCGCTCGATCTGACCGTTTTCCGCGGTGTGCAGCAACCCACAATCAAAATCGTCGAAAAGTATGTCGGCGCTGGGCGGCTGGTCATCTGTTGGCATTTTTCCTGCTCACACAGAAGGGGTTGAATGACTGGAGTTCATGAACGGCACCGACACTGCCAGCTAAATATTAGACTCAAGCGTGGCCCCAGGGCGCCTTGGGTCATGGGTAAGGCGCGTCAGCGGGGCAGAGGCCGATGAGTGGTCGCGAGGTGCGCCGTAACGTTTTGCATACCTGGAGGACCGCGGCTGCGCACGCTCGGTAGTCGAGGGCTGTTTGCAGGCAGAAACGAAGGTTCACTCGAAGGCTGCTTCCGGCCACAAGCGAACATCTGGATAGCCAATCGCAAAGAGACTGAAGACTGAGGTCGTCGGTTATTTAAGCCATAGCTCCCTAGAACTTTTCTCTATTTATCGGTCTATGTGGATAGGCTCATTTGCTCGGTAAGCGCGACCTCGCAGGCCTACCGCTGCCAGATGGCCATACGTCCGATTGTCAAGCAGAGGTTGTCTTCGCTCATGAAATTCCATGACCCACGGATGGTGCTCTTCGGCCTGTTCGCGTTCGCGGTATTGGGCTCGGCATCAGCAACACAGATGAAGGCCTCAACCCCTGTTTTCGCAACTGAAGTCACAGCCGTTCAGGCTCCTGTCCAGGCCGCCGGCAACCCTTGGCCGACCTTGGCCAGCATGGCTGACAAGCAGCCCGGGCCGTTGCTTGCCCATGACGACCGGTACTGGCATGACGGCCGTTGGCACGATCGTAGAGACGATTGGCGTCGAGAAGAATGGCGTAGGGAACAGTGGCGTAGGGAGCAAGCCCGCCGAGAAGCTGAACGCCATCGTGATTGGGAGCGCCACCACGATCGAGCCATGCGGCACCGCTACGAAGACAATCACCGCTACTATCGTCGCTAGCGCGGCGCCACGAGATTAATCCACCTGCAACGAATCGGGATGTTTATTCAGTGCTTCCGGAGTGAAGCCTGGCTCCTATTTCTCGCTCGGATCGACCAATCCGCCGGACGGCCTGTTAGTCGTTACGTGTCTGTTCAAGCCGCTTATCAAGCTCGCTTGGCGGCAAGTTCGGTGTCGAGTGAAGCGTCAACCAGACGGCCCGCAGAATGTTGATCGCGGCCATGTTCAGGTGTTGTTCGGCGGCGTGCAGGGCCAGTTCGGCTGCCAGGCGCTTGTCGGCAGCACTGAGGTGCGCCGTTTTGTGGGTCATGTCCGCATCGACGTTGGCCAATAGCCCCTGGAGTTCCTGCACCGCCTGATCCGATGCCTGACGCATGTCCGCCAGCAGGCGGCGGGCTTCGGCAGGCGTCATGGCCAAGGCGCGGACGCTGCGAAAAGTCAGGCGGGCGGGCAAGGTGGCCAAACTGAACCCCGTCGAAATTAACTTGCCAATCATGCGAACAACTCCTGTAAACGAGTGTTTCAGCAGCGTATCAGAGTAAATCGCAAAAAAATGTCTGCTCATCGCTTGCCAGAATCAACTCTCCGCCTCTCTTTGGAGGAGTCGGATTCCGGCAGCCTTGGCAAAGGTGTTGCACCTGGCCGATGTCCAATTTCTTCAATCGAGCCAGGCCTTGTTTGATAGAAAGCTCAAGCATAGCCGCGACAGTGCCCCCAATTGGAACCTGCAATAGGTTGATTGGAATATGGTCAATTGATGAAGCTGTCACCGGCTACTTTCGACTGTGGGTTCAAGCGGTCGAGACGACAAATGGTTATTCTCCAACTGTGCCCCCACTATGCTCGCGACAAGTAGAAACTTAGCCGAGCTAATCCACGAGCAAGTCTCAACTCTGTTGCTCCAGCAAGACTAATGCCTTGTCATAAGTCCGCTCAAACTGCAGGGGTGTCACGGTAATATGCCCAGCAAGAAGCTCGGCCGTTTCAGTGCCTGCCGTATCGGCTTGTGTGTGCCTATCCAGGCTCAACCAGTGATATTGAAGACCACGAGGATCATTTTCTGTGCGCACGGATACACCGCTCAAACGCCCAGATCCTTGGCGTGTCAGTTTCAATGGAAGCACGGCGGCCAAGGGGCAGCTGGGGAAATTGATGTTCAAGCAAACGTCTTTCGGCCAGTCCATATCCATGAGCTGGGCGACGACTTGCGGCGCATGATTGAGCGCGTTTTCCCAAGGCACAGCACTCCTGTCGGTAAACGACTGGCTCAACGCGATAGATGGAATCCCATACAGCAACCCCGTCATGGCGGCCCCAACCGTGCCCGAGAAAACTGTTTCGACTCCCAAATTCGCGCCTCTATTTATTCCTGACAAAATCAGATCAGGCCTGTCGTGATTGAGCAGGTGCCCTAATGCCATTGCCACACAATCCCCCGGCGTCCCGGTGACTGCAAAGCGTCTGGCGCCATGAAAGCTCAGCCGCAATGGAGTGTGAAGACTAAGTGAGTGAGAAGTGCCGCTTTGATCTAGTAACGGCGCTACAACCCAAACCTCCCGTGCTATTTGAGACGCAATGCGCTCCAAAACCTTGAGCCCCGGAGCATCAATACCGTCATCATTGGTGAGAAGAATCCGCTCGAATCTTGGATGGTCATTGGGCATCTTGATTCCCGTCATGATTTTTTCCGGCCGAATCTGAGAGTGAATACTGTTGTAGGCCGTATTTAGCTATAATTGCATAGCTATTTTACTATAGGTATAGCTGTATGGATATTTCGTTGTTTCGTGAACGGGTGACTCGACTAAGCAAACGTCTGCGTCAGGAAGCACAAAATCACCCTGAAACGTGGTCGCAAATGTTGGTCTTGAGTGCAATTGACCAAATGGACGGGACGGCGACGCCTTCGAAAATTGCAGAAGCAGAAAACATGCGGTCGTCGAACTTGGCCTCTCTGCTGCGCGACCTGGAAGCTCGTGAGTTGATTACGCGCACTCAAGACACCAGTGATCTTCGCCGCACATGGATAGGGTTGTCCGAAAAAGGCAGGTTGGTATTGCAGGCAAGCCGAGATCGACGCGATGAATGGCTGGGCAACGCGGTGGAAGCCTACCTCTCGGATAAAGAACGCAAACAACTAGAAGTTGCTGGAGCGCTGATGGAGAAGCTGAGCGGCTATAAGAAGTTAAGCGATTAGCAAAATTGAGCCCAAAATGAGCCACGACAACAGGCAGCTTTGGGTCGGTTGCAGCCCTTCGCGACAGACAGCAACCAGCCAATTCGATGAAAAATGCCTCAGCAGACTGGCTGCTATATTCAATGAGCCTGCCCGCCCACGTTGCTCACCGACTAAAGACGTTGCGTTGAAGGAAGTCATGATTGGGATGGGACGCACGGTGCGAAATGGATCAACGGACTGGTACGCCCCATAACACGTTAGGCCGCGCCAATACGAGGGGAACGTGTCTATGCAGACTCGTATCAATGAATCAATCCAGACGCACTACACCCGTGCGGATTTGGGAGACGTCATACTCACGGCGCTGGAGAAAGCGGGCAAGGACGTAAACTGCCTAACGCCCGAAGACTTGGCGCCCATCGACCAGTTTCATATCCGCGGACGGGCGGCGACGCTCGAGCTTGCCCGGGCTGCAGGGCTTGATGCGGTAAAGCACGTACTCGATGTTGGTAGCGGCATAGGTGGGACCTCGCGTTGTCTTGCGAAGAAATTCGGTTGCCGCGTCACGGGTATCGACCTCACGGACGAATACTGCCGAGCTGCTGCGATGCTCTCGGCCAAGACCGGTCTCGCACACCTCGTCGACTATCGTCAAGGCGATGCCACCAAGCTGCCATTTGATGACCAGGCATTCGATGTCGTATGGACGGAGCATGTGGCAATGAACATCCCGGACAAGACTCGACTGTACAAGGAGATGCACCGAGTTCTAAAGCCGGGAGGCACGCTCGCTATCTACGATGTACTTGCCGGTCCGTCTGGCCCGGTCCTGTTTCCGGTCCCGTGGGCGCGCACACCGGATACGAGTTTCCTCGTGTCGCCAAATGAGTTGCGCAAGCTCCTCGAAGAAGCAGGATTCACGGTGACTGACTGGTCTGACACAACGGAAGCGGCGCGTGCGTGGTTTGTGACCCTGGCCGAGAAGATCCAGAAAGAAGGCTTTCCATCCCTTGGATTCCATTTGCTGCTTGGAGCTGACTTCAAAGCGATGGCGCAGAATCAAGGTCGAAACCTGCAAGAGGGGCGGATTGTTCTTGCACAAATCGTCGCGAGAAAGTGAGCGTTGCCTGACAATGGCGCGCAGCCGACACTCGCAAGCAGGTGCGGCTCACTCCGGACGTTGAGCGTCTGCTCTAATGCACTTTTGGACGATGCCTTCGGAGGCGATTGAGCTTCCTCTAGGGGGCGAAAACAGCCTTTCGTGACTGGCTGCTTTTTGCTGTCTTTCGCGGATGTCCCCTTTGGGGTCAGAGCCTGTAAAAAATCTCCCAAGAGTTAATCTTGAAGGCCGGACGTATTGTCCGCGCAGATGCGTCGGCAGGGTGTCAAAACAAGCACGGGGATATCGAGTGGTTAGGTCAACGGGCGAACTGGCGATACGTCAGATCTCAGCGCTTGCTCCGGAAATCCTGGTACTGGAAGCGGAGGCCGTTGCAGAAGGTTTCAGGTTTCTCACGCGCTTGGTTGCGGATTGGAAAAGCGGGGCCAATCGATTCGAGCAACCCGGTGAGTGCCTTTTGGGCGCTTTTCGCGACGGGCATCTGATTGCTATCGGCGGTCTTTCCTATGATCCATATGCCGGGCCGGACATCGGCAGGCTGCGCAGGGTCTACGTCGCGCGAGCAGTAAGGGGGCAGAGTGTGGGTAAAGCCCTGGTGCAGCGGCTTTTGGCCCATGCGGCTCAGCGATTTCGTGTCGTGCGCCTATCCACGGATACCCCGGAGGGCGCTGCATTTTACCTACGCTGCGGGTTTCAACCGATACAGGATGATTTTGCGACTCATGTGAAGTCATTAGCCGATGCCAGGTAACCCGCTCATTGAAGGGCAGATGGTTGGCATAGCCGGTCAACGGCGAAGAGTGAAGGCTTTGCAGGCTTGCAAAGCCTTACCGCAGAGGCCATCAGCGCGAAACGGCCATCCAGCCCGCACAACCCGTCATTACCCCAGCTGAGGTTCTGTTCAGACGCTTCATTGCCTTCGGAGACTGTATGGCGTTCTTGATGCGTGATGCCGTAACGAGGTACGCCAATTGGACTGTGAGATCGATGCCGATGCCGAGCGCGGTAATCAGGATGACTTCCGGCCAGGACAGTGCCGTCAGATCGAATGCGTGAGGCAACACCGCACCGAAAAATACGACCGCTTTTGGATTGCTCAGCGTCAGCACAGCGCCTGCAAGCAGACCTCGGCTTGCCGAGCGCTGTGGAGGGGCTTGAAGGTGCTCGGTGTTCTTTGACCACAAGTTCCAGGCGATGAACAGGATAAAGGCGACACCCAGCCACTTCACGGCAATGAACACCTGCTCGAACTGCAGCGCCAGTGCCGCAAGACCGAGGGTGGCGACCACCAGCCAGACAGCATTGCCCAGCACCATGCCTGCGATGAAGGGCAGCGTAGCCCTTGCGCCGCGTGACACCACTTGCCCTAGCAGGGCTCCCTGAGCGGGGCCGGGGATTGCAGCCGCAATCGCGAATGGCACGACAAAAAACCAGAGCGAAGAAGTAGCGCTCATGGGTGAAGCCTCCCTGTTGTCTTGGTATATCGAACGGCATGTTCGCATTGGGTGAGCAGGGAAGACAGTACGGTCGCTTGCTCCCCAAGGCACGCAGTAGTGAATTCCCGCGTTGAGTCCAGAGTGTGTAAAAACCTACGTCGAAGTGCATAAATTCCGGCTAGCAAGCTGGGCCAACCGTTGGAATACACTCGCGAACATAGTAATTGTCGAACTCACCGCTTTCGATGAATTGGAAACCATGGCGGGTATAAAAACGATTCGAAGCGCTTTCTTTGAGAGCACCCACTCTAATCGGGAGCCCAGCCATATCCGCCTCTTTGAAAATCTGGGCGAGAACAGCAGAGCCGATCCCTGATCCCTGCGCGTTCGGTCTTACATACAAGTGGTCGAGCAAGAGTTCAGGGTGCCGGTGCTTGATCACGACAAAACCAACCCTCTCTCCAGATACCTCGATGTAGCGTGTATTGCGGGCTTCAAAGCCGCTAAGAAAGCGTTCGCGCGCGCGTACCGGATCAAATCGCCCAACCCGTTCCAGGCTTTCGCGCATGGCCTCGATTCGAATGGCTACAAGAGTGTCCAAGTCGCTTTGTCGAGCCGGGACCAAAATGACCTGGGAATTTTTATCGGGTGTGGCGGGCATCATTTGCGCTCTGACTGTCATCCTGGGCAGCGAGTATAGAGAGAATGGAAACAAGCGGCCCACCCGCTTTTTCTGTCGAGGCCAACAGGCGAAAGCCGCTGAAATCAAGCCGGGCTTGTCACGCACCGAATATCAGGCCTGACCCCAGCTCATCAATGGAACGGAAAGATGTAGTTCATCCAGGCCGACATGCGCAGGAGGATCTTGCGCATGATCGCCACATGGTGGAAGTGCTGGCTATAGAGCGCCGCCTGGCCATAGGCGCCACCGGGCATGAGTTTGGCGTAGGGCAGGTAGTCCGGGTCGGTGATTTCAATGACCACCGGCACCCGTCCCGGCGGCGGGGAGCCGGTGTAGCTCAGCAGGGTGCCGGACGGTTGTACCTGTCCTTCGCCGATCACCGTGATGACGTTCTTGACCCGGCCCTTGAACACCCTGCCGGGGATACCGTCGAACGCCACTTCCGCCTCGTCCCCCGGGACCAGGCGCAGCAGGCTGTTCTGGCGCATCCAGGCGGAAAAATAATGGCCCTCGTCGGGAATGAACACCATCGACGGGCGCAGCGGCAGCTTGCTCGCCATCATCCCCGGGCGCAGTGACACATGGGTGACGAAGCCTCGGCTCGGGGCGCGGACCACGGTGCTGTCCAGCTCGAACTGGGCGTTGTCGATCTGAGCCTGCAGGTCGTCCACCAGGGCAATCGCGGCTTCCTGCTCGCGGCGGGTGCCGAAGTTGCGCTTGATCAACTCGTTGATCCGGTACAGGTCGCCCCGCGCGGCCAGTTGCTGGGCCTTGAGCGACTTGAGCCGGTTCTCGAAAGGTTCGGGGTCGATGCGAAACAGCACGTCGCCAGGCTCCAGCGGCGTGTTGCCCTGGACCGGCACCTCGATCACGCGGCCGGTGACCACCGGGATCACCGGCACCGAGACGAAGTAGGAGCGCGCCACTTCCGAATAGGGGTGGTTGTAGTTCATCAGGAAAATCAGCGCGCCGATCAAGAGCACGCCGCCCAGCACGGCGGTGGGCACCGTCCATTTGTTCAGCGGGATACGGAAGATCTTGAAGATGGCCACGCAGATGGCGGTGTAGGTCAGGATCAGTAACAGGTCCATGGGTCACATGTTCCCTTCCGGGCGGGACCCGGCCTGGGCTTGTCCTTCCAGTCGCTCGATCCGCTGCCGCAGCTCGGCCAGCTCTTGCGCCAGATCCTTTTCGGCCTGCATTCGCGCCTTGTCGGTGGCAAAGCCCCAGCCCCGATCCTCGCGGTACAACATGGCCCAGATCCACAGGAACGGCCACAGGGCATGGAGCGTGAACAGGCTGACCCAGCCTGCCGCGTGAATCGCATCCTGGTGGGGGTGGTTCCGATGGACGGCAATTTCGTAGGGAATGTCGTGCAGGACGATGATTCCGTAGAACAGGACTATTCCGGCGAAGATAAGCATGCCCAGCGCAATCTGATCGAGCATGATTCGCCTCCCGGAAGCCTTCAGCCCGCACGCAACCGCTTATGAAGCACCTTGGTCAGCCACGGCCATGGGACAGCTCGATGGCGCGGGCCTTGCAATCCATACTAGTTCAAGTTCGTTCATCTGCCGGGCTGCCCTGCAGGACGCGCGCGGCCCTGAACCTGGAAAGCTGCGCTTGTGCAGGCCGCGGTTTATGATCCCTGCCTGTCGTCCATCACTGCGAGCCCGATCATGCCTTTTGAACTGGAGCTTCCCGAAATCCGCGCCGGTATCCTTGAATTTCCGGTCTGGCATGCGCGCGGTGGTACGTCCACCGGGCTGATCCTGGCTCGCGAAACCCTGCCCGAGGACCCGGCGCTGGTCGAGGAACTGCTGCGCCACCTGATGGGCGTGCCGCTGAGCGGCGACCTGCCGGGCAATAACCAGATCACCGGCCTGGGCCGTGGCGGGCCTACCAGCAACAAGGTGTTCATCGCTGAGCGGCGGCCCGGCGAGTCGCGTCTGGTCAGCACCCTGGCGCAGCTGGCGGCGGGTAAAAGCGCGATCGACTGGAGCGTCAACTGCGGCAATATGTCGGCGGCCTTGCCCCTGTATGCCCTGGAGCGTGGCTGGCTGAGCCCGGACGAGGACAGCGCGCAGATCGAGATCTTCAACAGCAATACCCAGACCACCATGCTCGCGCGCCTGGCGTTCCGCGACGGTCGCCTGCTGAGCGACACGCGCATTCCCGGGGTCAACGGGGTGTTCCCCGGGGTCGACCTGTTTCTCAGCGACCCGGTGGGGGCCAAGACCGGCCAGCTGTTTCCCACCGGGCAACGCATCGACCTGCTCGACGGCGTGCGCGCTACCTGCCTCGATGTGGCGGTGCCGATGGTCATCGTCCAGGCCGCGGACCTGGGCAAGACCGGCCTGGAAAGCCCGGCGCAGCTGGACGCCGATGGCGAATTCAAGGCGCGCTTGATCAGCCTGATGGTGCAGGGCGGCCTGCGCATGCAATTGCGCAACCGCAGCGGTGCCTTGATGAGCGCCGAGGAGCTGCAACGCAGCGAAACCCTGCCGAAGATCTGCATCGTCAGCCCGGCCCAGGGCGCGGGCGATATCAACACCCGTTACTTCACCCCGCAAAATGCCCATCCTTCGCTGGCCGTCTCCGGTGGTTGCTGCCTGGCCGCCGCCTGCCTGGCGCCGGGCACCGTGGCCCACGAACTGCTCAAGGCGCCCAAGCCCTTGAGCGCCACCACGGCGGAATACCCGGTGTCGATCGAAAACCCGGCGGGGGTACTGGACACCTTGATCACCGCGCGCGAGGAGGGCGGTTCGATGCGCATCGACGCGGCCGCCTACCGGCGCAGCGCGCAGATCCTGCTCAAGGGCCGGGTGCCGCTGTACAACGCTTCGGCGGCGTTGTTCGAGGCGTTGCAAGGGCGGGGCTGAATCCCGCATCCAGCAGGCAGCAAATCCGCTCAAGCCTGTGAGCGGTATTCGCTGGGAGCGACCCCGAACTCGCGGCGAAAGGCCCGGCTGAAAGCCGCTTCGGACTCATAACCCAACTGTTCGGCGATCTGCGAAATGCGCAGGCTGGAGGTCTGCAGGCGCTGACCGGCCAGTTGCATGCGCCAGTGCATCAGGTAACGCATCGGCGATTGGCCCACCAGGTGGGTGAAGCGTTGCGCCAGGTTGGAGCGCGACTGCTTGACCAGGCCGGCCAGGCGCTCGACGCTCCACGCCGCGCCCGGTTCGGCATGCAGCAGCGCCAGCGCCTGGCCGACCAGCGGGTCGCGCAGGGCGGCGATCCAGCCGCTGATGCCTTGCGGGGCATGGGCCAGCCAATGGCGCACGGCCCAGATAAACATCAGGTCGATGATCCGCGACAGCATGATGGTGCTGCCGATCGAAGGGTTGCGCACCTCCTTCTGCATCGCCGCCACGGTCAGCGACAGCCATTCACGGGAGCCGATCAGGTCGCTCGGGTCCTCGCCCTGGCAACTGACTTGCAGCACCCCGGGCAAGCCCTGGATCAAGGCCTGGCCACACCCGCCCTCGAACCGGAAGACGCCGCTGGTGATGCGCGCCGGCAAGTCCGGGCTGGCATCCGCAGCGCTGTGCAGTTGATGAGCCTGGCCGTGGGGCACGAACAGGATGTCCCCGGGCACCAGGCGGGTGGCTTCGTCATTGCCGTCGAGCCTGAGCTGGCAGCCGGCGTCCTGGATCACATGGAAACAGGCGCCGCCCGCCGCTTGCTGCAACAGCTGGCCGGGTTGCAGCAGCGTCTCGCCCAGCAGCTCGCCACGCATCCGCGCCAGGCTGAACACTTCGAAAAACACATCGGCGGCCGGGTGCCTGAGGTCGGATGGCGAGGCGGCCGGGGTCAGGTGTCTCTGCACAGTCTTCGGCTTTTCGGTCATGGTCGGTCGGCACCGTCCCCTTCGATAATGAGCGGGCCCGAGCATAAGCCAGCACGGGGGAGGGCGTCTCCTGCCTGTCACTTGACGAGCGACCTGCCCCCGCAATGCCCAGGGCCCGGCAGTACCGCCGCCAGCGGCGAGCGGTCTCTATCCAGACAGAGGATTCAAGGTCATGAGTGGTCAGCCTACGATTGTGTTGGTGCATGGTTTTTGGGGCGATGCGGCCCATTGGAGCAAGGTGATCATCGAGCTTTCGCGCAAGGGTTACAGCGCGATCCGCGCGGTGGAAATGCCCTTGACGTCGCTGGCCGATGACGTCGAGCGCACCCGCAAGATGATTGCCCAGGTCGCTGGCCCGGTGTTGCTGGTGGGGCATTCCTACGGCGGCGCGGTGATTACCGAAGTGGGCGACCAGTCCAATGTGGTCGGGCTGGTGTATATCGCGGCCTTCGCCCCGGATGCCGGGGAAAGCCCGGGCTCGATCACCCAGCAGCACCTGCCCGCGGCGGCGGCCAACCTCGAGCCCGACAGCGATGGCTACCTGTGGCTCAAGCCGCAGGCCTTCCATGAGAGCTTCTGCCAGGACCTGGGCGCTGACGAAGCGCTGGTCATGGCGGTGACCCAGAAGGCGCCGCTGGCCAGCACCTTCGGCGACACCATCAGCGCGCCGGCCTGGAAGAACAAGCCGTCCTGGTACCAGATCTCCAGCGACGACCGCATGATCCACCCGCGCAACCAGCAACTGATGGCCGCCCGACTCAACCCCCAAAAGACCCTGACCCTGGCCAGCTCCCATGCCTCGCTGGCCTCGCGGGCGGCTGAGGTCGCGGCCTTTATCCACGAGGCCGCCAGCGCCACCGTCCAGGGCTGACAAGGCCGTGCTTCAGGCCCCGCTCGGGAGCGGGGCCGGTTCGGCTCACAGGTCCAGGTCGACCCACACCGCCGCGTGGTCCGAACCGGCGTTTTCCTTCTTGTCCAACTGCGGGTAGACCTCCCAGCGCTTGGGTTTGCTGCCCGGCCACATGCCCTTGCGCCATACGCCGCCGGCGGTGACGGTGGCGAACAGCGCGGGCGACAGCAGCAGGTAGTCGATCTTGTTCGCCGCCTTGCAGGTGTCGAAGGTGCCGGGGTAACCGCCGTCATCGAAGGCCGGATGGACGAAGGCATCCTTCAGGTCGGTGCCCTTGAGCAAGGGCTCCAGCGGCGCGCTGTCCGGGGTGTCGTTGAAGTCGCCGACCACCGCGATATAGGTCTCGCCCTGGGCTACCAGCGCCTGGTAGATGAGCTTGATCCGCTCGGCCTGGGCCAGACGTTTTTTCGCCGAAGCCGCGAGGCTGCCGAAGCCTTTGCTCTTGAGGTGATTGACCAGCACGATCAGCTGCTTGCCGTCAGATAGCGGGATCTGGAACTGCGCGCAATCGCGGGAAAAGATCAGCTCGCCGTTGGCCGCGCTGTCGTCGACATGGCTGCGCAGCTGGCCGATGGGGTAGCCCTCGGCGGTCATCAGGCCGACGTCGATGCCTCGCGTATCGTTGCCGTCGATCAGCATCACATGCCGGAACAACGGGCCGCCCAGGGCGCCGATGATTTCCGTGTTGAAGTCGCGCAGGGCCGGGCGGCTTTCCGCCTCGACCACCGCCAGCACATCGGCTTGCAGGTCGATCATCACCCGCGCGGTATTGCGCATGGCTTCCAGGTCCACCGGGGCTTCGATCAGCTCCAGCGAACCGACCCACTCGGTGCGGCCGTTGGCGACAATCTCCAGGCCGCCGGCCTTGGGCCGCTTGACCAGGCTGCCACGGTTCTGCCGCAGGATCACGAAGGGGCCCTGGTCCGACTTGCTCAGCCCCAGCTCGGTCAGCAGCTTGACCATCTGCGCCTTGTCCTGGTCCGTGTAGATGGGCTCGCCCAGCAACTGGTTGAGCCGGGCGAAACGCTCCAGCACCGGCCGGCCCTCGGCCCAGCCTTCCAGGTTCATGGCCTTGGCGCGGTTGAACAGGTTTTCAACGTTGTAGGACGCGAGTCTCATCGTGCTCTTCCTGTGAAAGGGGGCGGACATCAATGAGCATTACAACCGATAAAAATGACCGAATGCCGACAGGCCGGGTCTGGGGACGGAGGGTTGCGGGGGGCTGGGCGACCCCGGCTACTAAGGCCGTTTCGGCTTCAGGACCCGGGACGGGCTGGTGCTGCCGGGTGTGCCAGCCGAATATTTTCAGGCGTTGTCCTTCGACGGCAGCAGCCCTCGGGGCGAAGTCCGTTGCCATGACGGGTTCGACGCCCAAGGCTAAAGGCTGGGGCCTAGAAGGTCGGCGGGGTAATCACCCAGATCACCAGCGCATCGACCTCGCCGGGATTGCCATAACGGTGGGGTTCCTGGCTGGAGAAGCTGAAGCTGTCGCCTTCGTTGAGCTGGAAGTAGCGCTCGCCGACCCACAGCTCGAAGCTCCCGGACAGCAGATAGCCGGCTTCTTCGCCCTCATGGCTGTAGCTTTGCTGGCTGTAGGTGCCGGGCGGAAAACGCGAGTGGAGGATCTCCAGCTGGCGGTTGGGCTGCGGGCTCAGCAGCTGGTCGACGATACCGTCTTCGTAATGCACGCTCAGGCGGCTGTTCTTGCGTACGACATAGCCGCTGTCTTCAGGCGCGGTGCTGGCTTCGCTGGCGAAGAACCATTGGATGGTCACGCCCAGGCTGCGGGCGATATTGAACAGCGCGGGAATGGACGGGTAGGCCAGGTTGCGTTCCAGCTGGCTGATATAGCCGGCCGTCAGTTCGCTCATCTGCGCCAGGGTGGCCAGGGTCATGCCGCGGCGCTTGCGCAGGCCGCGAATCCGCGTCCCGAGAAAGTGTGGCGCTGCCGCGCCGCTCGCTGGCGTGGGCGCGCTGTTGGCAGGCGGCGTCGTGCTGCTGTTGCTCATGGCGTGTTCCGGACCGGGAAGAGAACGGGCGCGTCGCTGCGCCCGCCTGAAGGCCTCGGAGTATAAACAGGCTCAAAGCTGCCAGGCGACTTTCAATCCTTCATAAATCGCTTCCTCGGCGGTGCGCGGCGCCAGGCAGTCGCCGATGCGCTGGAATTCCACCAGCCCCTGCAGCTCGGTGGCCAGGCTGTCCAGCGGCTGATGGCCCTGGCAGAGCACCAGGCTGTCGACGTTCTCCAGCAGCATCGGTTCGCCGCTGGCGGTGTGTTGCAGGTAGACGGTGTTGTCGTCGCAACCGTAGAACCGGGCATAGGGCGTGATGGCGATGCCCAGCCGATGCAGTTCCCCCGCCAGCTGGTCGCGTACGTAGAGCGGCAGGTTTTCCCCACAGTGGGTGCCGTTGACCGCCAATTGCACCTGGTGTCCGGCGCGGGTCAGGCGTTCGGCGATGCCGGGGCCGATCCAGTCGCAGCGCCAGTCGACCACCACCACCGAGCGCCCGAGTGGCACCTCATCGCGCAGCACCTGCCAGGCATCCACCACCTGTAGTTCCCCGCCACGCTCGAAGGCCGGCCAGTAAGGCTCGGCCCCGGTGGCGATGATCACCACGTCCGGCCGCTCGCGCTCCACCAGGGCGCGGTCGACGCGGGTGTTGCGCACCACGCGCACGCCGGCCAGTTCCATCTCCCGCTGCAGGTTGGTGCTGGCGCCGCCGAATTCGCTGCGGCGCGGCAGCAGTTGCGCCAGCAGCACCTGGCCACCCAATTGCGCGCTGGCCTCATACAGGGTCACCTCATGCCCACGCTGCGCGGCCACCGCCGCGGCTTTCATCCCGGCCGGGCCGCCGCCGGCGATCATCACCCGGCGCGGCTTGAGGGTCGGACGCAGGGCGCCGAACAGCAGTTCGCGGCCGGTTTCCGGGTGCTGGATGCAGGAGATCGGCAGCCCCTTGTGAAAGTGCCCGATGCACGCCTGGTTGCAGGCGATACAGGCGCGCACGTCCTCGGCGCGCCCGGCCTCGCTCTTGTTCGGCATCTGCGGGTCGCAGATCAGCGCGCGGGTCATGCCGCACACGTCCGCCTGGCCGCGGGCGAGGATCAGTTCGGCGTCCTGGGGCTGGTTGATGCGGCCGGTGACGAACAACGGAATCTTCAGGCTGGCCTTGAAGGTCCCGGCTTCCCTGGCCAGGTAGGCGGCCTCGATGGCCATCGGCGGCACGATGTGCACGGCGCCGCCGAGGGACGCCGAGGTGCCCGCGACGATATGCACGTAGTCCAGTTGTTCCTGCATGGCTTGCACGGCCGCCAGGGATTCGTCCTCGGTCAGGCCCTCGGGGTCGCGCTCGTCGGCGCTGATGCGCAGGCCGATGATGAACTGTTCGTCGGTACTGGCCCGCACCGCCGCGATGACCTCGCGCAGAAAGCGCAGGCGCTGCTGCAGGTCACCGTTGTACCCGTCGCCGCGCCGGTTGACCCGCGGGTTGAGGAACTGCGCCGGCAAGTAACCGTGGCTGGCGACCACTTCCACGCCATCCAGCCCGGCCTGGTGCAGGCGGCGCGCAGCCGCGGCGTAACCGCTGACGATCTCGTCGATCATGCCCTGGTCCAGGGCCCGGGGCATGACCCTGAAGCGTTCGTTGGGCACCGCCGAGGGGGCATAGGCGACCGCCAGCAGGCCGTCGCTGGATTCCATGATTTCCCGCCCGGGGTGAAAGATCTGCGACAGCACCAGGGTGCCGTGGGCGTGACAGGTCTGTGCCAGTTGCCGATAGCCGTCGATGCAGGCGTCGTCGGTGGCCATCAGCACATGGGAGGTGTAGCGCGCACTGTCGTGGACTCCGGCCACTTGCAACACGATCAGCCCGACACCGCCTTCGGCTCGTGCCCGGTGATAGGCGATCAGTTGTTCATTGACAAGATTGTCGGTGGGCATCGAGGTGTCGTGACCACTGGACATGATGCGGTTCTTCAGACGCTTGCCACGCAGCTGCAATGGCTCGAAAAGATGGGCGAAAGCAGGGCTTGAGATCGACATGCAGGTGCTCCAGCGGGCCGCGGCCAAGAGGTTCGGCGTTATTGTTTTCGCTATAGAAGTTTACCCAAAGTAAAAAATCAACTTGTTTTTTTACTGTGCGTTGCAGTAGCTTCGACCTGCGCCCACCCCTGGGGCGAACCTCACAACAATAAAAAAGGGCTGCGTCGGCACCTTGCCCGCGCGGTACCTGCACGAGGAACCCGCGATGAAATCCAATACGCTCAAACATGTGTTCTCCCCCTTGTTGCTGTCCCTGGCCGCAGGCCTGGGCTGTGCCCAGGCGGCACCGGAAATGGTGGTGGTCGGTTACGGCGGCGCCGGGCAGAAGGCCCAGGATGTGGCGTTCTTCCAGCCGTTCAGTGCCATCGACCAGAGCAAGCTGATCCAGAGCGAGTACAACGGCGAAATGGCCCGGATCAAGGTCATGGTCGACACCGGCAATGTCGATTGGGACCTGGTGCAGATCGAAGGCCCGGACCTGATGCGCGGTTGTGAGGAGGGCATGTACGAGCCATTGGACTGGCAGGTCCTGGGGCGCGCCGACCAGCTGATTGCCGACGCGGCGCAAGCCTGCGGTTCGGCGGCCCTGGTGTGGAGCGTGGCCATCGCCTATGACACGGACAAGCTGGCCAAGGGGCCGGCTTCATGGGCGGACTTCTGGGACGTGGCGAAGTTTCCCGGCAAGCGCGGCCTGCGCAAGCGCGCGGTGTACAACCTGGAGTTCGCGCTGCTGGCGGACGGGGTGAAAGTCGAGGATGTGTATGCGCAACTGAATACGCCGCAGGGTGTCGATCGCGCCTTCGCCAAGCTCGACCAGCTCAAGCCCCATATCCAGTGGTGGGAGGCCGGGGCGCAGCCGGCCCAGTGGCTGGCGGCCGGCGATGTGGTGATGACCTCGACCTACAGCGGCCGCGTCGCGCAGGCGGCCCAGGCCGGCAGCCACCTGGGGCTGGTCTGGCCCGGCAGCCTGTACGGCATGGATTACTGGGCGATCATCAAGGGCTCCAGGCATGTCGACCAGGCCAAGCGCTTCATCGCCTTTGCCAACCGGCCCGAGGCCCAGCTCAAGTACGTCGAGCAGATTCCCTACGGGCCGACCAACACCGAGGCGGCCGCCCGGCTCGATCCCGACCTGTCGCGTTGGGTGCCCACCGCGCCGCAGAACCTCAAGGGCGCGCTGGCGATGGACGTGGCGTTCTGGGTCGATCATGGCGAGGAGCTCGAAGAGCGTTTCAACGCCTGGGCCAGCAAGTAAGCCCCCGGGGCCAATCGTGGCGATTGCTGGAGGCGGCCAAGGTTCTTGCTGTACAGTCGTTCAGCGCCGCCCCCATCGATTGCCCAAAGGAGATTGCCCCCGATGAGTCAGGAAGCCCGTTTTTCCCGGATGGAGCCGGAACTGCGCAAGGCCAATCTGATCGAGGCCACCCTGGTCTGCCTCAAGCGCCATGGTTTCGAGGGCGCCTCGATACGCCGGATCTGCGCCGAGGCCGGGGTCTCGGTAGGGCTGATCAGCCATCATTACTCGGGCAAGGACGAACTGGTGGCCGAGGCCTATCTGGCGGTGACCGGACGGGTCATGAACCTGTTGCGCGAGGCCATGGCCCAGGCCGCGCCGAGTGCTCGGGAGCGCTTGTCGGCGTTCTTTCGTGCTTCGTTCTCGGCCGAGTTGCTCGACCCGCAGTTGCTCGACGCCTGGCTGGCGTTCTGGGGCGCGGTCAAGACCGCCGAGACGATCAACCAGGCCCACGAACACTCCTATGGCGAATACCGCAACGAGCTGAGCAGGGTGCTCGGCGACCTGGCCACGGAGGAGGGCTGGGAAGACTTCGATGCCGACCTCGCCGCGATCAGCCTCAGCGCCTTGCTCGATGGGCTCTGGCTGGAGTCGGGGCTCAATCCCGGGACGTTCACCCCGAACCAGGGCATACAGATCTGCGAGGCCTGGGTCGACGGTTTGCAGGCCGGTGCCCGGCGGCGATTCCGGCGATAGACGGAGGGCTGTTGATCGATCGTTCAGCAGTGGCTAACCTCTGGGCGCTGATGCGGTAAAACTCTAATAAGAAACGCGCCTTCGGGCAGGTCCAGGACAACAAGCGATGACTCCTCGGGTACTGATCGTCGACGACGATCCGCTGATTCGCGAACTGCTGCATGCCTATCTCTCCCAGGAAGGTTACGAGGTGCACTGCGCCGAGACGGCGGAGCTGGCCGAAACCTTCCTGGCCTCCCACGTGGTCGATCTGGTGATGCTGGATATCCGCCTGCCGGGCAAGGACGGCCTGACCCTGACCCGGGAGCTGCGGGTGCGTTCGGAGGTGGGGATCATCCTGATCACCGGGCGCAACGATGAGATCGACCGCATCGTCGGCCTGGAATGCGGTGCCGATGACTACGTGATCAAACCCCTCAACCCGCGCGAGCTGGTGTCCCGGGCGAAAAACCTGGTGCGCCGGGTGCGCCATGCCCAGGCCTGCAAGCCCGAGCCGGCGATTGCGCGCCCGGTCAAACAGTTCGCCGCCTGGGCCCTGGACACCGACCGCCGGCGCCTGATCGACCAGGCCGGTGGCGAAACCCTGCTGACCCAGGGCGAATATCAGTTGCTCAGTGTGTTCCTGCGCAACAGCGGGCATACCCTGAGCCGCGACCAGCTGATGGACCAGATCCGCAACCGCGAATGGGTGCCCAACGACCGTTCCATCGATGTGCTGGTCGGCCGCCTGCGCCGCAAGCTGCATGACGACCCGGCCGAACCGCAACTGATCATCACCATCCACGGCGCCGGGTATCTGTTCACTGCCAGTGTGGCGGCATGAATGCCCTCGGGCGATGGCTGGCGCTGCTGATGCTGCTGGCGCCGCTCGGCACGTTGGCCGCCGAGCGCATCCGCTACTGCGACTACCCGGTGTATCCGCCGGTGTCCTGGAGCGACGGCCGGCAGGTGCGCGGCCTGGCGCCCAACGTGGTCAAGCAGCTGTTCGGGGAACTGGGCTACGAGGTCGAGATCGTCGTACTCGGTAACTGGCAGCGCTGCCTGCTGGATGCCGCCGAAGGGCAGGTCGACGTGATCCTGGCCTACAGCACCGCGCAACGCGAGCAGAGCATGCGTTTTTCCAGGGTGCCGGTGCTGCGCGAAGAGGTCGCGGTGTTCATCAATCGCCGCCATCCGGTGCGCTTCGAGCGCCTCGAAGACCTCGCCGGTTACCGCGGCGGCTTGCTGTTCGGCGAAAGCTACGGCCTGGATTTCGACCGCTTTGTCGCCCGGCACCGCAATATCGAATGGGTGTCCGACAGCCAGCAGAATTTTGGCAAGCTGATTCGCGGCCGTATCGACTTCATCACCCAGGAACGGCGCACCGGGCAGTTGTTCGTCGAGCGCCTGCCGGGGGCCGAAGACATCGTTGCCTTGCCCACGGCCTTGAGTGTCGACTACCTGCGGATCGCGGTGTCGCGGCGTTCCCCGCTGGCCCGGCGCATGCCGGAAATCGACGCGCAGCTGCAGCGCATGGTCGATGCCGGCGAGATCGAACGCTGGCTGAATGAAAGCGAGGCCACTTACCGCGACATGCTCAAGCTGCCGGCGGGTGCCCGATGATCAGCGCCCGGCCCGGCGGCCTGCTGCGGCGCCTGCTGCTGTTCATCCTGCTGTTCAGCCTGTGCTTCACCGTGCTCGCCAGCACCGTGCAGCTGTATTTCGAGTACCGCCGGGAAATGCGCGACATCGATTCGCGCATGGCGCTGATCCGCGCCGGCTATCTGGCCAGCCTGGAGCGCAGCCTGTGGGACTTGAACCAGGAGCAACTGAATGTGCAGCTGCGCGGCCTGGTGGACTTCTCCGACGTGGCCCGGGTGCACCTGCGCAGCCCGGACTTCGACCTCGTGCAAGGCAACCCCGAGCCGCGCGGGCCGCTGCGCATCGAGCGTTTCGAGCTGGATTACCAGCCACCCAGCGGTGGCTCGCGGCACCTGGGCCAGCTGGAAGTCAGCACCGACCTGGGCGCTGTGCATCGGCGCCTGTACGCCACCGGGCTGACCAGCCTGTTGTGGATGAGCGTGTTTCTCTGCGGCCTGGCGGTGGCGTTGTCGGGGCTGTTCTACCGACTGGTGACCCGTCACCTGCAAGTGATGGCCGGGTTCGCCCGGCGCGTCGCCGCCGGCGACTGGCACGAGCCGCTGCGCCTGGACAAGAGCCGCCGCGGCGGCGAAGACGAAATCGATACCGTGGCCCACGCCCTGGATGACATGCGCCGGGCGATCCTCAGCGATATCGACCGCCGCGAAGTCGATCGCCTGGCCTTGCAGGACAAGCGCGACGAGCTGCAGAAAATGGTCGAGCGGCGCACCGCCAGCCTGCTGCGCGCCAAGGACGAGGCCGAAGCGGCCAACCTTGCCAAGTCGCGCTTTCTCGCCACCATGAGCCACGAGTTGCGCACGCCGCTCAACGGCATCCTCGGCATGGCCGAACTGCTGCGCGGCGCGCCCCTCGACGAGCGCGACGGCAAACGTCTGGAAGCGCTGTACAAAGCCGGTGAAGGCCTGCTGACGATCCTCAACGAGGTGCTGTATTTCGCCCGGCTGGAGGAGGGCGAAAGCCATCCGGAACCGGTGGACTTCTCGGTGCGGCAACTGATCGACGAAGTGCTGACGCTGCTGGAGCCGCGGGCCCAGGGCAACGGTACCCGCCTGCGCAGCCGGATCGATGGGCAACTGGCCGAGCGCCTGCACGGCGCCGAGCAGTTCTTGCGCCAGGTGTTGAGCAACCTGCTGGCCAACGCGATCAAGTTCACCACGGCCGGGCAGATTGTCGTTGCGGTCGAGGTGATGCCGCAGGCGAAGCAGCAGGGCGGCCAGCGTCTGCGCCTGAGCGTCAGCGACAATGGCATCGGCATCGCCGCGGCGATGCAGGAGAAGATTTTCGAGCGCTTCACCCAGGCCAGCGAAGAGGTCGCGCAGCGTTATGGCGGCACCGGTCTGGGCCTGGCGATCAGCAAGCATCTGGTGGAGCTGCTCGGCGGCCGCATTGGCGTCGACAGCGAAGTGGGGCGGGGCAGTCGCTTCTGGTTCGAGCTGGAGCTGCAGGCTGCCGTCGGCGGCAGCGAAGTCGCGACGCCCAGCACGCCGGGGCAGGCGCTGGAGATCCTGGTGGTCGAGGACATGGCGCTGAACCGCGAGGTGGTCAGCGGCCTGCTGGAGAGCGACGGGCATCGGGTCTGGCTCGCCGAAGAGGGCGCTGAGGCCCTGACGCTCTGCCGGCAGCGGCGTTTCGACCTGATTCTGCTGGACGTGCACCTGCCAGGCATCAGCGGCGTCGAACTGTGCAAACGCATTCGTGGCACGCCAGGGGCCAATCGCGACTGTCGGATCTTCGCCCTGACCGCCAGCGTCCAGCCGGCCCTGGTGCGCAGCTACCTGGAGGCCGGTATGCAGGGCATCCTGGCCAAGCCGCTGAAACTGCCCAGCCTGCGCCAGGCACTGGCGGGCCAGGCGCCGCTGGCTGTTGCGGCACAGGCCGATGAGGAACTGGACGGGGCGTTGCTGGAAACCCACCGCACTTTGCTGGGGACCGAGAAGCTCAAGGGCCTGCTGACGGTACTGCGCGATTCGCTGGCCCAGCACCGGGGAACGCTCACGGACGCCATCGCGGCCGACGACTGCACCGAGATCGCCCACCTGGCCCACCGTCTGGCCGGGAGCAGCGACTCTATGGGTCTGAGCGCCCTGGCCAGGGTCATGCGCGCGCTGGAGGCGGCGGCGCAGGGCAACGACCAGCAGGCGGTGCAGCGGCTGGCCCCGCAGGTGAGCGAGCAATTGCAACGCTCCATGCAGACCCTGGAAACGCTGCTCGAGGGCTGACGTACAAAATCCTTACGACTTTTTACATCTTTGATCTTCAGGTTCAACGCGAACTTACATGGCTTTCCAATAATCGCTTGAACCGCGCCGGGCGCGGTCCTCGAAGCTTATTGGAGATAATAATAATGAACTGCCGTAAAGCTGATCCTTCCCCGCGCCATGACGTCCTGTCAGCCGCCGCGCCCCTCACTGACTGCTGAGGTGCCGACATGAGCGAATCTATCGAACGCAAAGGCATCCACCTGACCCGGGCCTTGAAGAGCCGGCACATTTTCATGTTGTCGCTGGGCGGGGTGATCGGCACCGGGCTGTTCATGGGCTCTGGCGTGATCATCAACCAGGGCGGCCCGGTCGGGGCCATCCTGGCGTACCTGGTGGCCGGTTTCCTGATGTACCTGGTGATGGTCTGCCTCGGCGAACTGTCGGTGCAGATGCCGGTATCCGGTTCGTTCCAGACCCACGCCACGAAGTTCATCGGTCCGGCCACCGGCTTCATGATCGGCTGGGTGTACTGGATGAGCTGGGCCACCACCGTGGGCCTGGAATTCACCGCCGCCGGGATGCTGATGGAGCGCTGGTTCCCCGGCGTGCCGATCTGGTACTGGTCGGCGCTGTTCGTGGCGGTGCTGTTCGGCATCAACGCCCTGGCCACCCGGGCTTTCGGTGAAGCGGAATACTGGTTCTCCGGGATCAAGGTGGCGGCGATCCTGGGCTTTATCGTGGTCGGCGTGCTGGTGATTTTCGGCGCGATCCCGCTGGCCAGCGGTGCACCGGCGCCGATGATGAGCAACCTGATCGGCGACACCCTGTTTCCCAACGGCCTCTCGGCGGTGTTCGCAGTGATGATGACCGTGGTCTACGCCTTCCAGGGCTGCGAGATCATGGGCGTGGCGGCGGGGGAAACCGACCAGCCGGAGAAGAGCATCCCGCGGGCGGTGCGCAACGTGGTGTTCCGCGTGCTGATCTTCTACGTGCTGGCAATCGTGGTGCTGTCGGCCATCGTGCCCTGGCAGCAGGCGGGGCTGATGGAAAGCCCGTTCGTCCAGGTGTTCGACATGGTCGGCATTCCTTATGCCGCCGACCTGATGAACTTCGTGATCCTCACCGCGATCCTCTCGGTCGGCAACTCGGGCCTGTACGCCTCGACTCGGATCCTGTGGGCCATGTCGAAAACCGGCATGGCCCCCAAAAGCCTGTCGCCGCTGAGCAAGCGCGGCGTGCCGTTGCGGGCGCTGAGCATCACCCTGGGTTTTGCCCTGATCTCGCTGATGACCAGCTTCATCGCCGCCGACACGCTGTTCATGGTGCTGATGGCCGTGAGCGGCATGTCCGGCACCGTGACCTGGATCGTCATCGCCCTGGCGCAGTACAAGTTCCGCCGCGCCTATCTGCGCGACGGCGGCCAGCTCAGTGACCTGAAATACCGGGCGCCGTGGTTCCCGCTCCTGCCGCTGCTGTGCATCGGCCTGTGCTGCTCGCTGTTCGTGTTCCTGGCCATGGACGCGACCCAGCGGCCTTCCTTGTACTGGGGCTTCGGTTTTATCGCGCTGTGCTACGGCGCCTACTACCTGGTGCAGCGCAAGCGGCAGATGGTGCTGGCGCCAACCGTGCCGGTGTAGGGCGGGCCGCCGCAGAACAAAAGCGCGACAGGTGACTGTCGCGTTTTTCGTTGTACCCACCTGTAGCCGCTGCCGAAGGCTGCGATCGACTGCGCAGCAGGCGTGCTTTTTGAGGCCGCCGGAAGGTCCTGCGGACCTTATCGCAGCCTTCGGCAGCGGCTACAGATCGAGCGGTGGCTGCCGCTCTGTAGCCAGTTGTTCAAAGTTGTAACGCCGCGCCGGCCCCGCGCCGCGAAACAGATAAATAAATCAATGAAAACAATCGGATAGCGCCTGTTTACCGCTGTTACAAGGCCCAGGGGCGCGGATTGTCGTCTTGCTGAACAGTTGTTTAGTATCGGTCCCAAGTCGTTTCCCCTCACGCCAAACACAATAATTCGAGGATTCACATGACTACTCCATCGTCGCTGCTCTGCCAGGTCGAAGCAGGCGTTGCCTGGATCACCCTCAACCGTCCCGAGCAACGCAATGCGCTGGACATTCCCACGCTGCAAAAACTCCACGGCCTGCTGGATGACTGCAACGCCGATCCCGCGGTCCGCGTGCTGGTGCTGACCGGCAGCGGCCGCAGCTTCTGCGCGGGCGCCGATCTGGCCGAATGGGCCGAGGCCGAGGCCCGTGGCGCGCTGGAAAGTTATGGCTGGACCGAAACCGCCCACGCGCTGATGGGCCGTCTGTACAGCCTGGATAAACCGACCATCGCCGCGATCAACGGCACCGCGGTCGGCGCCGGCATGGACCTGAGCCTGTGCTGCGACTTGCGCATCGCTGCCCGATCGGCGCGGTTCAAGGCGGGCTACACCAGCATGGCCTACTCGCCGGACGCCGGCGCCAGTTGGCACCTGCCGCGGCTGATCGGCAGCGAACAGACCAAGCGCCTGCTGTTTCTCGACGACCCCTGGGGAGCCGAGCGTGCCCTGGCGGCCGGGTTGGTCGGCGAGGTGTGCGCCGACGACCAACTGCCGAGTGTGGCCGGGGCGCTGGCCGCACGCCTGGCCAGCGGGCCGACCTTTGCCTTTGCCCAGACCAAGCGACTGCTGCGCGAAAGCGCCGGGCGCAGCCTGCCCGAGCAACTGCGGGCCGAGCTGGCCGCCGGCCTGTTGTGCGGGCGCAGCGCGGATGGCGCCGAGGCCCTGCGCGCCGCGACGGAAAAACGCGCGCCGAACTTTATCGGTCGCTAGGCCCGACCCCGTAGGAGCGAGCCGCTCGCGATGGCGTCATGCCTGACACAGCGCGGTGCCCACATCGCCAGCCAGCTGGCTCCTACAGGTCCCTCAATAAAAACGTACAACAGGTAGCGCCATGAATTTCCAACTGAGCCAAGAACAAGAAATGCTGGTGGATGCGGTTCGTAGCTTCGTCGCCAAGGAGCTGCTGCCCCACGAAGAGGCGGTGGACCGTGCCGACGAAGTCCCCCCGGAACTGGCCGCGCAGATCCGCGGCAAGGCCATCGCCGCCGGTTTCTATGCCTTCAACATGCCCGAGGCAGTCGGCGGCGGTGGCCTGGACTATCTGTCCCAGGCGCTGATCGAGCGTGAGCTGTCCAAGTGTTCCTGGGCCCTGCATGTGTTTGTCGCGCGGCCGTCGAAGATCCTCATGGCCTGCACCGGCCAGCAGATCGACGACTACCTGCTGCCCTGCATCCAGGGCGAGAAGATCGACTGTTTTGCCCTGACCGAACCGGGCGCCGGGTCCGACGCCAACGCGATCAAGACCCGCGCGGTTCGCGACGGCGACGACTTCATCCTTAATGGCAGCAAGCATTTCATCAGCCACGCCGGGCACGCCGATTTCGCGATTGTCTTCGCCGTGACCGACACCTACGAGCACAACGGTCGCAAGCGCAACGCCGTGACCGCGTTCCTGGTGGACCGCGGCACCCCGGGCCTGACCATTCGCCGCGGGCCCAAATGCGTAAGCAACCGCGGTTACCACACCTTCGAGATGTTCTTCGACGACTGCCGCGTGCCGGCGTCCAAGGTGCTGGGCGAAGTCGGCAAGGGCTGGGACGTGGCCAACGCCTGGCTCACCGCCGGCCGCGTGATGGTCGCGGCCAACTGTGTCGGCCAGGCCCAGCGCGCGCTGGACGTTTCGCTGCAATGGGCGGCGGATCGCCAGCAGTTCGGCCAGCCGATCGGCAGTTATCAGGGGGTGTCGTTCAAGCTGGCCGACATGGCCACGCAGATCCGCGCGGCCGAGCTGTTGACCCTGCACACCGCCTGGAAGATGGACCAAGGCAGCATGACCGACGGCGAGGCCGGCATGGCCAAGCTGTTCGCCAGTGAGGTGCTCGGGCGCGTGGCCGACGAGGCGGTGCAGATTTTCGGCGGCATGGGCCTGATGGACGAAGGGCCGGTGGAACGCATCTGGCGCAATGCGCGGATCGAGCGGATCTGGGAGGGCACCTCGGAGATCCAGCGCCACATCATTTCCCGCGAACTGCTGCGTCCGCTGCTGCGCTGAGCCGCCTGGAGAATGCCCATGTCCCAGATTCTTCGCGACAACCTCAAGCGTCTGCTCGCGCCGCGCCACCTGGCCTTTGTCGGCGGCCGCAGCATGGCCCGGGCGCTGCGGCGCTGTGCCGAAGGCGGTTTCCAGGGCCAGATGTGGCTGGTCAACCCGCAGCATGCCAGCCTCGAAGGCGTGCCCTGCGTACCCAGCGTGGCCGAGCTGCCCTGTGGCCCGGATGCGGTGTTCGTCGCCACCAACCGGGAGCTGACCCTGACCTGCGTCGCCGAACTGGCGGCCAAGGGCGCGGGCGGGGCGATCTGCTATGCCTCGGGCTTTGCCGAGACCGGCGCCGCCGGCCAGGCCTTGCAACGCCAGTTGCTCGACGCCGCCGGCAACATGGCGCTGCTGGGCCCCAACTGCTATGGCTTGCTCGACTATCTGCACAACGCGGCGCTGTGGCCGGTGGCCCATGGCGGCCAACCGGTGGAGAAGGGCGTGGCGGTGCTGACCCAGAGCGGCAACTTCGCCTACAACCTGTCGATGAGCGACCGTTCTTTGCCGGTGGCGTACATGGCCTCGGTGGGTAACCAGGCGCAGTTGGGCATCGCCGAACTGATGGACGTGCTGCTCGACGAGCCGCGGGTGACTGCCATCGGCCTGCACCTGGAAGGTTTGAAAAACGTGCCCGGCTTTGCCAGGGCGGCGTACAAGGCGCTGGAGAAGGGCATTCCGATCGTCGCGCTGAAAACCGGGGTGTCGCAGATCGGGGCCGAACTGGCCTTGAGTCACACCAGTTCGCTGTCCGGTTCCGATGCGCTGTACGACAGCCTGTTCGCCCGTCTCGGGGTGATCCGCGTCAGTGGCCCGGTGAGTTTCGTCGAGACGCTCAAGGCCGCCGCCTGCGGCAAGCTGCCGGCGGGTGACAGCCTGGTCGCGCTGGCCTGTTCCGGTGGCGATGCCGGGTTGATCGCCGACTATGCCGAGCGCAACGAGTTGAGCCTGGTCAAGTTCGATGACAGCCAGCGCGCCGAACTGGCCCAGGTGTTGCCGGCTTACGCCAATCTGGTCAACCCGCTGGATTTCACCACCGCGATCTGGGGCGATGGCGAGGCCCTGACCCGCATGCTCGACAGTGCCCTGCGCAGCGCCGCCGACGCGGCCATGCTGGTGCTCGATTACCCGGCGCCATTCACCGGCGAGCGCCAGGAGTGCGACCTGCTGCTGGAGCTGTACTGCGCAGCGCTGGAGCGCCACGGCAAGACCGGTTTTGTCACCTCGGCCTTTCCCGAACTGTTGCCGGCCAGCGCCCGCGAGCGTTTGCACGCCCGCGGCGTGGCGGCCTTGCAGGGCGTGGAGGACGGGCTGGCGGCCTGGCGCCGCATCGTGCGCTATCAAGGTTCGCGCCAGGCGCTGCTGGACCTCGGCGAGGCGGCGTTGGCGCCGCTGTGTCCGCAGGCCTTGCCAGAGTCCTTGGCAGGGGGCGGGCGGCTGCTCGACGAGTGGCAATCGAAACAGGCCTTGCAGGTCTTCGGCCTGCCGATCCCCAGCGGGGTCTTGAGTACCCCGGGCGATGCCCTGCAGGCGGCCCAGGGGCTGGGTTACCCGCTGGTGCTCAAGGCAGTCAGCACGCAGTTGCCGCACAAGACCGAGGTCGGCGCCGTGGCGCTGAACCTGGGTTCCCCGGCGGCGTTGAGCGTGGCGCTGGAGCAGATGGGCCGCCGGATCGCCGCCTGCGCCCCGCAGGTGCCGTTCACCCAGGTGCTGCTGGAACCCATGGCCAGTGCGCCGTTGGCCGAGCTGATCGTCGGCATCAAGCGGGAAAACGATTTTGCCCTGGCGCTGGTCATCGGCGCGGGGGGCGTGCTGGTGGAACTGCTCCAGGACAGCCGCAGCCTGTTGCTGCCGACCACCGATGGCGCCATTCGCGCGGCCGTGCTCAGTCTGCGCAGCGCGGTGCTGCTGCAGGGCTTTCGCGGGCGCGAGCCGGCGGACCTCGACGCGCTGGTGGCGGCGATCCGCGCGGTGGCGGACTACGCCTGCGAAAACGCCGGGCAGTTGCTCGAACTCGATGTGAACCCATTGTTGGTCGGTGCCCGGGGCACCCTTGCGGTCGATGCGTTGATACGCCTCGGCCACGCTTGAGGAGATGAACATGCACAGCACTACCTTGACCGGCGGCCAGGCCCTGGTACGCCTGCTCGCCAACTACGGTGTCGATACGGTATTCGGCATCCCTGGCGTGCATACGCTGGAGCTGTATCGCGGCCTGCCCGGCAGCGGCATTCGCCATGTCCTGACCCGTCACGAGCAGGGCGCGGGCTTCATGGCCGACGGCTACGCCCGGGTCAGTGGCAAGCCGGGGGTGTGTTTCGTCATCACCGGCCCCGGTGTGACCAATGTCGCGACTGCCATCGGCCAGGCCTACGCCGACTCGATCCCGATGCTGGTGATTTCCAGCGTCAACCACACCGCCAGCCTCGGCAAGGGTTGGGGCTGCCTGCACGAAACCCAGGACCAGCGGGCGATGACCGCGCCGATCACCGCGTTCTCCGCGGTGGCCCTGAGTGCCGAGGACCTGCCCGAGCTGATTGCCCGTGCCTACGCGGTGTTCGACAGCGAACGCCCGCGGCCGGTGCATATCTCGGTGCCGCTGGATGTGCTGGCGGCGCCTGTGGCCCGGGACTGGAGCGCTGAAGTACGGCGCCGCCCGTGCCGTGGCGTACCGGCGGCGCAGGCCTTGGACCAGGCGGTGGCCAGGCTGCAGGCTGCCCGGCGGCCGATGATCATCGCCGGCGGCGGCGCGCTCGACGCGGCGCAGGAGCTGCAACAGCTCAGCACGCGCCTGGCCGCGCCGTTTTTCAGCAGTGTCGCCGGCAAGGGATTGCTGGCACCCCAGGCGCCGCTGAACGCCGGCTCGACCCTGTGTGTCGAGCCGGGCTGGCAACTGATCGGCGAAGCCGATGTGGTGCTGGCCGTGGGCACCGAGATGGCCGACACCGACTATTGGCGTGAGCGCCTGCCGCTGAACGCCGAGCTGCTGCGGGTGGACATCGACCCGCGCAAGTTCAATGACTTCTATCCCTGTGCGCTGGCCTTGCAGGGCGACGCCCGGCAGACCGTCGCGGCCTTGTTGCAGCGCCTGGAACCAACGCCCCGGGACGCGACGGCGGCCATCGAGGCGGTGGCGCGGCTGCGCGCGGCGGTACGCGCCGGCCATGGCCCCCTGCAACTGATCCACCAGGCGATTCTCGAACGGGTGGCCGCGGAGCTGCCGGAGCAGGCCTTCGTCAGCAGCGATATGACCCAGCTGGCCTACACCGGCAACTACCTGTTCGCCAGCCGGGCGCCACGCAGCTGGTTGCACCCGACCGGCTACGGCACCCTGGGTTATGGGCTGCCGGCGGGGATCGGCGCCACGTTCGGCGCGCCGCAGCGGCCCGGGCTGGTACTGGTTGGCGACGGCGGCCTGCTGTACACCGCGCAGGAGCTGGCGACCGCCGTCGAGGAGCTGGACAGCCCGCTGGTGATCCTGCTGTGGAACAACGACGCACTGGGGCAGATCCGCGACGACATGCTCGGCCTGGACATCGAACCGGTCGGCGTGTTGCCGCGCAATCCGGATTTCGCCGCGCTGGGCCGTGCCTTCGGCTGCACCGTGGCCCAGCCGCAAAACCTGGAGCAATTGCAGAACGAGTTGCGCAGCGGCTTTCGCCGCAACGGCGTGACCCTGATCGAACTCAAGCACGCCTGCGCGCGCTGACCCTCAACGCTTATTGCGGGGATTCTTACCATGCGTTTTTCCAATCTGACCCAACGTATCGCCGGCGACGGTGCCGCCGCCTGGGGCATTCACTACCGGGCCCTGGCCAAGCAGGAACAGGGTGAGGACATCCTGCTGCTGTCGGTCGGCGACCCGGACTTCGACACCCCGGCGCCGATCGTGCAGGCGGCCATCGACAGCCTGCTGTCCGGCAACACCCATTACACCGACGTACGGGGCAAGCGCAGCCTGCGCGAAAGCATTGCCCGGCGGCATCGGCAGCGCAGCGGCCAGCAGGTCGGCGCCGATCAGGTGATGGTGCTGGCCGGTGCCCAATGCGCGCTGTTCAGCGTTGCCCAGTGCCTGCTCGATCCGGGCGACGAGGTGCTGGTCGCCGAGCCGATGTATGTCACCTATGAAGCGGTGTTCGGTGCCTGCGGGGCCGTGGTGGTGCCGGTGCCGGTGCGCTCCGAGAACGGCTTTCGGGTGTTGCCCGAGGACGTCGCCGCGCGAATTACTCCGCGCACCCGGGCCATGGCGCTGAACAGCCCGCACAATCCGTCGGGCGCCAGCTTGCCGCGCAGCACCTGGCAGGCCTTGGCCGAGCTGTGTATCAAGCATGACCTGTGGCTGATTTCCGATGAGGTCTACAGCGAGCTGCTGTTTGACGGCGAGCACATCAGCCCGGCCAGCCTGGCGGGCATGGCCGAGCGTACGGCGACCCTCAACAGCCTGTCGAAATCCCATGCCATGACGGGCTGGCGGCTGGGTTGGGTGGTCGCGCCGCCGGCGTTGGCGGCGCACCTGGAAAACCTCGCCCTGTGCATGCTCTACGGCTCGCCGGAATTTATCCAGGATGCCGCCGTGGTCGCCCTGGACAGCGGTTTGCCGGAACTGGACGCCATGCGTGAAGCCTATCGCCAGCGTCGCGACCTGGTCTGCGAATGCCTGGCCGATTGCCCCGGGGTGCGCGCGCTGAAACCCGATGGCGGGATGTTCGTGATGGTCGATATCCGCGAAACCGGGCTCAGCGCCCAGGCGTTCGCCGATCGCCTGCTGGAACGCCATGGGGTGTCGGTGCTGGCCGGCGAGGCCTTCGGTCCAAGCGCCGCCGGGCATATCCGCCTGGGGCTGGTCCTCGGTGCGGCGCCACTGCGCGAGGCCTGCCAGCGGATCGCCCGCTGTGCCCGTGAGTTGCTGGAGGCCGCGATCGATGCGTGATTACAGCCGGCTATTCATCGATGGGGCCTGGCGCCTGCCGTCGGGGCAGGGCAGGGCCGAGGTCGCCGACCCGGCCACCGAGCAGGTGGTCGGCGCGGTGCCACTGGGCGACGAGCGCGATGTCGATAACGCCGTGGCCGCAGCCCGGCGCGCCTTCGGCCCATGGTCGCGAACGCCGTCCAGTGTGCGTGCCGGTTATATCCGGGCGCTGGCCGGGCAGTTGCGCCAGCGCGCCGACGAGATGGCCGCGCTGATCACCGCCGAGCTGGGCATGCCGGTGCAGTGGTGCCGCGCGGTGCAGGTCGACGGGCCGATCGTCGGGTTGGAGCAGTACGTCGAACTCGCCGGGGCGATGGACGAAGTGCGCGAGGTCGGTAACTCATTGGTGGTCCGCGAACCCGTGGGCGTCTGCGCCTTTATCAACCCCTGGAACTATCCGTTGCATCAACTGATCGGCAAGCTCGCGCCGGCCTTGGCGGCGGGCTGCACGGTAGTGCTCAAGCCCAGCCAGGAAACACCGCTGCATGCCTTTCTGCTGGCCGAAATGATCGAGGCCATCGGCCTGCCGGCCGGGGTGTTCAACCTGGTCAGCGGGCCGGGCTCGAAGGTCGGCGAAGCCCTGGCCCGGCACCCGGACGTCGACATGCTGTCGTTCACCGGCTCCACCGGCGCCGGGGTGCGCGTGGCCCAGGCCGCGGCGCCGTCGGTGAAGCGGGTGTGCCTGGAGCTGGGCGGCAAGTCGCCGCTGTTGATCGGCGAGGATGCCGACCTGGCCGCGGCGGTGCGTTATGGCGTGCAGGACGTGATGATCAACTCCGGCCAGACCTGCACCGCGCTGACCCGCATGCTGCTGCCGGCCCGGCGTTATGCCGAGGCGCTGGAACTGGCGGTTGAAGAGGCGCGCAGCCTGCGCATGGGCGACCCTCGGGACCCGCTGAGCTTTCTCGGGCCGATGTGCTCGGCTTCCCAGCGTCGCACCGTGGAGGCCTACATCCAGCTCGGTGAGCAGGAGGGCGCGCGCCTGCTGTGGGGCGGGGCGGCGCAGTACGAGCGGGGCCATTATGTCGCGCCGACCCTGTTCGCCGATGTCGACAACCGCATGTGCATCGCCCAGGAGGAAATCTTCGGCCCGGTGCTGTGCCTGATTCCCTATGCCGACGAGGCCCAGGCCGTCGCCCTGGCCAACGATTCGCCGTTCGGCCTGTCCAGCGGGGTCTGGGCCGCCAGCCCCGAGCGCGCCCTGGGCCTGGCCCGGCAACTGCGCGCCGGACAGTGCTTCATCAACGGCGCGGCGTTCAATTACCAGGCGCCGTTCGGTGGTTACAAACAGTCCGGCAACGGTCGCGAATGGGGTGAGGAGGGCCTGGCCGAGTTTGTCGAAATCAAGGCCATCCAGCGCTGAATCCCGTACTGCCGGTGGCGGGGCGCAGAGCTTTGTGGTCTTGTGTCTCGTCACCTTGGTGCAGTCTTTATTCCGCCTTGCTCATTGGAACATGTCTAAGGAACCTGCCATGAATGTACTGATCGTCCACGCCCACCCCGAGCCGCAATCCTTTACCGCCGCCTTGCGTGACCAGGCGCTGCGCACCCTCGAGGCCCAGGGGCATCAGGTGCAGGTCAGCGACCTGTACGCGATGCAGTGGAACCCGGTGGCCAGCGCCGCCGATTTTTCTTCGCGGGAGAATCCCGACTACCTGGTGTACGCGCTGGAACAACGCCTGGGAGTGAAAAGCCAGTCGATCGCCGCGGACATCCGCCAGGAGCTCGACAAGCTGCTGTGGGCGGATCTGCTGATCCTGAATTTTCCGATCTTCTGGTTTTCGACGCCGGCGATCCTCAAGGGCTGGATTGATCGGGTGCTGGTGTCCGGGATCTGCTATGGCGGCAAGCGTTTCTACGACCAGGGCGGCCTGAGCGGCAAGAAGGCGCTGGTCAGCGTGACCCTGGGCGGTCGCGAACACATGTTTGGCGAAGGGGCGATTCACGGGCCGCTGAACGACATGTTGCGGCCGATCCTGCGCGGCACCCTGGCTTACGTCGGGTTCGAAGTACTGGAGCCCTTCGTCGCCTGGCATGTGCCGTACATCAGCGATCAGGCCCGCGAGGAGTTCCTGGTGGCTTACCGACGCCGGCTGGAGCAGCTCGCTGATGACCTGCCCATTGAGTTTCCACGTTTGTCGCAGTTCGACGAGGCGCTGTACCCGCTCGGCTGACGAGACCTGAGCACCCAGGGCGTCTTGGCTATGCTGTGCCGATAGCGCTGGGTCCGCGCCGAACCGGAGGACAGGGCATGAATGATGAGTCCCGCGAGCAGGGCGAGCCGTTCAAGCGGCTGTTCTTCGCCTTGCCTTGCACTGCTGCCCAACGCCGGGCCATCGCCCAGTGGCGCGGCGCGCTGGGGCTCAGGAACGGCCGGCCGGTGGCGGCGGAAAACTTTCATTTGACCCTGATGTTCCTGGGCTCGGTCGCGGTGGCGCAGATTCCGCGGATCTGCGCCGCGGCGGCGAGCGTGCGTACCTGCGGCGAGCCGCTGGACGTCCCGCTCGACCGCCTGGAGGTCTGGCGTCGGGCCGGGGTCTTGTTGCTGGCGCCGACACAGGCGCCGCTGGAGTTGCGTCAGTTGGTGTATGCCTTGCAGGAAGCGCTGCTGCCACTGGGGCTGGTCGATTCGCCGCGGGAGTTTCGTCCGCACTTGACCTTGATGCGCGACTATCGGGCGCCGGTGCCCGAGTCGCAGACCCCTGCGGATTTTCACCTGAGTGCCCGGCACTTCGCCCTGTTCGAGTCGCATAAAGGCCGTTATCGGCCGCTGGCCGAATGGGCGCTGGCGCGGTGACGGTGGTGGGCGCCTGTCGACAGTTCGCCGATCAGCCGAAATCCGCGAGCCTCAAGGCCTGAACGTTATAGTTGATGAGGCCGAATCAATGGGAGGAGGACATGCGCCAGATCGTCAGCAAAGAGCCCTGGTGGGCAGCGCCGCCGAAACCGGGCCAGGATGAGTCCGAGCTGGAGTGGGGCTGGCTGGTCACCTACAGCGAGGGCGAGCCGCGCTTCGAGTTCGTCAAGGAGCGTCCTTCGGAGCAGGAGATCCGTCAGCGCAAGAGTTGCCGGACCACGCCGTCCGAGTAGCCTGTGGGCGCAGCGCTTACTGCTTGTAGCCGATCTGTCGCAGCAGGTTCTTGCGCCACAGGATGTCGTCGTCGCCTTCCAGGCCCTTGGCGCAGAAGCCATCCACCACCCCCAGCACCGCCCGGCCCTGCGCCGTTTCGGCGAGAATCACCTGGGTCGGGTTGGCGGTCGCGCAGAAGATGCGGCACACCTCAGGCACCATCTTCAGGGTGTTGAGCACGTTCAACGGATAAAAACCGTCGCCGAGAAACACGATAAAGCTATGGCCGGCAGCGATCGCCTGGGCGTTTTTTTGCGCCAGCGCGATCATCGTCGGATCGCTGCCGGACCAGCGCACCAGGCATTGGCCGGAGGCTTCGCAAAAGGCCAGGCCAAAGGCGATGTTCGGCACGGCGCCGACCAGGGCTTCGTGGATGTCCTCGACGGACTTGATGAAGTGGGTCTGGCCGAAAATGAAGTTGGTGGCTTCCGGCTTGTCGATGTTCACGCTGATCAGTTGCATCTCGAACCGCTCCTTGCCGGTGTCGCGCGGCGCTAGGGGGCGCTGGCGGAAAGGGGAGTCCCGGCGCAGCCCGTTATCGGCAAGGCGGGATTGCTTCCAGCAGCAGATCAAGCATAGCCATTCATTGGCTGCTGCCGGTCTGAACGATGACCGTCAACGGCTGATCGGCCCGTTCGTCCCCGGCCCTTGGTACCTAGAACTTCGCGTAATTCAAGGCATCGACAATCAGCGAGCCGCCCACGCCGGTCAGCGACAGCAGCAGGGCGCGCACCAGCGGTTCTTGCGCGTAACTTGAGAAAGCCCCGGTATTGAGGGCAACGATGCGTGCGCGGATCAGTTCGAGCTTCTTGTAGATCGGTGCGTCCTCGGGTGTTTCCAGCCGGTAGTTATCCAGACGCTGTAACGCTGCGCCACGCGCCTTTTCTGCGGCACGGCGCAGCGACAACGCGGACGCGAGCAGGATCAGGGTGGTCAGCAGGAAGGAAATGATGAGGCTGGGCGGGGTCGGCCAGTTGTCGAACACACTGTTGCGCGACGCAATCAGGATCAACATGACGACCGTGGGGGCATAGATCAGGCGATTGACGGTCGCCGTGCGCTTGGCGATCAGTTGCATGTCCATCCAGTCGTCGATGCAGGGGTGCAGAGGCATGCCGAAAACCCTCCAGTGCTCCTTGCGCAACGCTTTTGGCCAGATCGCGTAATGCGTGCTCAGGTTGCGGATGAACCGTGTCAGCAGGAGGTTGGCATCCACCACCCAGAACACCAGCAGCTGGAAGGCCAGGGTTGGCAGCAGCCAGTTCCACATCCAGATCGGCGATTCGCCCCGAGTGGGCGCGCCTTCCATTGGCCAGAGCACGAAGAGCGCGCTGGTGACTACGACGAATACCCAGGTGGCGAGGAGGGCGCGCAGCATTCGGGCGCCGAAGGTGCCAGCCACGCAGTGTTCTCTCCAGAAGCTCGTGACGAAAATGATCCTGCGCTTGTCGGCAACATATGAGTGGATCGTGGTCGTCAGTCTCTTAGGCGTGTGCCAGTCGCGCTCGTTGACTAAGAGCGGGAACAGGATCAGGAACAGGCAACGCCCCAGGGCGGCTCGCCACCTATGTGGCGTCGTGCCCCTTTCTCGGTTAACCAGGCGCAGTAGCTGCCCCCACAGGCTCATTCGCAGCCTGCTCATATATCGGTCCAGGTGGTAGGCCTTTTCGATCTCGACACGGTTGATGCGCAGGGTGCGCCAACCCCAGGCCAGCGCCGTGATCGAGATGACCACGGCGAGCAGGCGCAGGGCCACGGTGGGCCAGGCACTGATGCCTTCGAACAGGAACATCGGCTCACCCAGCCCATCATCCGTCAATGCACGGCGGATCTGGTACATCCACAGCAGGGCCAGGACGAATACCGCGATCGGCACCACGACGTACCACGCCGAGGCGTCGAACAAACCACTGCTTGCAGGGGCCTGTGCGGGGAGCGACGGTTGGTGTTGAGAACGATGGATAAGCCCTGAGCAGATGACAGCCAGCAGGATCAGCACGAAGGCGGTCCACATGAACTCCACGCGCCAGAACTGCATGGCGAGCCATGCCGACAGTCCGGACACCACATACAGCGTCAGCGGGATACTGCGCACCCAGGCTGGCAGTTCGTCGTCGCTGGATTGCACATAGGTCCACCACCAGCCAAGGAGCGTCACCATTACCAGCAGGATGAACGTAAGCGGCCCGGCCCAGAAAAACGACTGTCGTTCATCGAGCTTGTCGCGTACCGACTGGGAGAGTTCGGGATAAGGAGGGGGCGACGGATCCTGCAGGCAGCGCAGCGCCATGATGTCGTGCGTCGATGATTGGGGCTGGCCGGGTGCGGCGCAGTCCTTGGGACGTTCTGCGCTCAGCTTTCTAGGCAGGGGAATGAAGCCGCTGATGCCCACTTCATAGATTCCCGGCGAAAGCAGTTCCGATGTGGAGTAGTCGAACTTCGCCCGCTTGGCCTCGTAGGGCTGTGGTGCCTGCGCCGCCAGGACCGCGACGAACACGGCACTTTGCAAACTGTCGCGGAACGGCGGCACATCCTGTTGCAGGGCACGCGTCAGCGTGAGCCCGTAGGGCGCCGCCAGGACCAGGTTGCGGGTGGTCTGGGCCTGGCCGCGCTGGAGCATGCGCGCATCGAGGTTGGTCGAGAAAAACACCTTGTTCGGCATCCGCCCCTTGAGGGCCTGCAATACCAGCAGCTTGTCGTAGGTATCGGCCCCCAGCACCCCGATGGCGCCGATGCCGCTGGTGCCGTTACGGCGATAGGCTTCGTCCTCGCGGGCGATGTGGTCGGCGAGGCGGCGCAGGTAATCGAGCTGGGAATTGCCGTCGGACTTCTCCAGCGGGCTCAGGTCCAGGGCGTTCTTGTCCTTGCTGTTCTTATTGTCATCGGTGCCGGGCGTTTTGTTGGCGCTTGCGGCTTCCTCTGGCAGGCGCCCGTCTATGCCTCGCAGATAACTGAAGCGCAATACCCAGTCATTGACGGCCGCCTGGTCTTTGCCGTCGATGTCCTTGGCAACCTGCGATTTGAAACTCTCAATCAGTGCGCGGCTGTAGAAACTGTCCCACTCGGAGACCAGTGCAATGCGATTGGAGTGCTGCCGGCCTCCAGTATCGCAATGGGTTCCGACCAGCTGCGTTGCCCCTTTTCTGCATTGCACACCCTCGACTGGATTCACATGGCGCAGCTTCAGTTCGTCCAGCAGCAGGCGCGTCAGGGTGCCGTCGTGGCTGACGGTGCGCAGCAGTTTCATGGGTTCAGGCGTCGCTGGTGTTTGCTGTTGGGAGGCGCCTTCGCCGGGCGAGGGCTTGCCCAGGGCATGCATCAATGTTTCGTAATCAGCGGTGGCCAGGGGAGAGTAAATCTCGATATCGGTCTTGGCATGGCCGTTGGCTTCGTCCCGATACATATCGAGCAAGACTTTCGAGGTGGAGGGGCCGATGACCTTCAGCAGTGTCGGCTCCGGGCAGTCTTGTTGGGAGGCGCAAGCCGAATGAATCTTATTCTTCAGGGTTCGACGCAATACTTCGAGTCGCTGTAGCGGGTCTGAACCCAGATGCTCCTGCTTTACCCAGAGCAGTATGGTCTGGGCGGATGGGCGCTGTTTGCCCTGCATGTCTGTAGGCGGGTCGAATGGATTGGCGATAAAGGTTTCATAGGGGATTTCCGCGCGCTTCGACGTTCCTTGCGCATCGGCTTGCAGCGTGTCTGACAGGTCGTCCGCCAGGGCCAGGCAGCGGATGTGCTGCTCGTCCTCGGGCACCATGCGGGAGTTTTTAAAGCCCGCCAGGATTGCATGGCGAATGCGCCGGCGCAGTTCCACTTCATCGGCATAGGGTCCGCCTTCGACCAGCGCCACCATGAGTTGAGGTGGCTCTGGCGGTGGTTGCGTTTTTTTGTCGTCCAGTACCGCTGGCTTGCTGAAAACAAGATCGGTGCTGCACTCGACAAGCTCAGTCCCCGCGGCCTTGTTAGCTTCCTTGAACTTTTTGCGATAACGCTCGAGCGCATCGAACGGGTCTTGCCACAGGCGCTTCTATCGGTGATTGCGCCTGGAATTGGGCGCCGATGGGGCGTGGCTCGAGGAAAGGCTCGCGGGTGAGGGCGAAGGTCGAGACGACCAGGCTGAGGATGAGGGCGCTACCCGGTAACCAGAGGACGAGGTTGTTACCCGAGCCATTGCTGTTGTCCATGGTCTTTTCCCCCTTCCTTGGGTGTAGGGTCGACCGCTATGCATAGGTATAGCCCCCGGATCAGGCTTTATCTACCGGGCTCCCGACGCCGCAACGAGGACGCCGCTGGGCCAGTCGAGCGCGCTTTCAAACGGCCTGGGGAGCGCGAGCGATTGGGCCTACTGACCGGTGGCTTCACGCGTGGGACGGAAACAGGATCGGCGGTCATGCGCCGGCAGCGCAAGGCTGCTATGCCTTCCCTAGGGGGCAATGGTTTCGGGCCAGCCGAGAGGCGCGGCGATACCGATGCGTGGCTGTGGTCACGGTGCCTGCCTGGCGCACGCAACGAACAACGGGCGCCCGTTTCGCAGGAGGTGGCAGATGTTATTCATTGTCAGTTGGTCAATCAGCCCCGAACGTCGTAACAGTGCGATCGAGCGATTTCTCAAGACCGGTGGCGCCCCACCCGCAGGGGTGAGCATGCTGGGACGCTGGCATGCCGTCGGCGGCATGACGGGGTTTGGTGTCGCACAGACCGACGATCTCACGCTGATGCAGAAATGGGTGCTGGAGTGGAGCGACCTGCTCAGGATGGACGTGCACCCGGCGCTGACCGATGAACAGGCCGCGCCGTTGCTGGCGGCGGTGATCGGCAAGCAATAGCCGTTGGCGATCGGCCTGGAGTTGTTGCTTCGGCAAGAGCGGGACAGAACTGGAGGTTGTCATGCCTAAATTTGTCATTGAACGCGATATCCCGGGCGCTGGAGCGCTGTCGGCGCAGGATCTGCAAGGGATCTCGCAAAAGTCCTGCAAGGTGCTCGGTGAACTGGGGCCGCAGGTGCAGTGGCTGCACAGCTACGTCACCGGCGACAAAATCTACTGCGTCTATATCGCGCCAAACGAGGCGCTCATCCGGGAGCATGCCCGGCAAGGCGGCTTTCCGGCGGACCGGGTATCGCGGGTGACCGCGATCATCGATCCGACGACAGCGGAGTAGTGCCTTGCGGTGACCGGCGCGCGCCTGGCTCGGCATACCTTGCCCTAGGGCGAGGTGAGGCCGCTGGCAGGAAAACAAGGCCGCCCTCGGGGCGGCCTTTTTCATCGGCGCGGCGTGCCGCGTTAGCGTCGCGGGGCGTCTTGCCAGGCACAGGCTCGGCTATGCTGCATAGCCGACGGCCGGTTGGCGGCCGATGTCCACACCTTGAACCAAGAGCGCCATGAGAAAAACCACCCAGCAGCTGTTGCTCCACGAAATCGCCGACTGGCGCCACCGTGGCCTGATCGATGCCGAGGCGCAGCAGCGGCTCGGCGCCTTGTATGAACGTCCTGAACACCGCTTGTCCACGGTCCTGCAATGGCTGGGCATCGGCGCGGTGCTGCTGATCGGCATGGCGGTGCTGGGCGGCATTGGCCTGCTGGCCGAGTCGGTGCTGGTGGGGGCGGTGCTGTTTTTCGCCGCCGGTGTCGGGCTGTGGCTGATCGGCGCGCGCCTGGCCCGCGATCCGGCGCGGCGCATGCCGGTCACCGGGGTGGCGATCCTGACCATCGGCCTGATCCTGATGGGCGCCAGCCTGTTGCTCGGCAGCTCCGACAGCGAGACCGGCGAGACCGGCGAGTTCGGCAACCTGCCGCTGGCGCTGCTGGTCACCGCCGCCCTGAGCATCGCCACCGCCTATGGCTATCGCCTGCGCTGGCCGCTGCTGCTGGGCCTGCTCTGTGTCTTCCACGGCTTGGGTTCGTGGGAGTGGTATGGCGGTTCCGGCACGTACTATTTCGGCATCCAGGACCCGCGCTCCATGGCCGTGATCGCCGCGCTGGTCGCGCTCCTGGGGCTGTGGCACCAGCGCGCCGAGGATCACGCCTTGCGCCGGTTCAGCGGCTTCGGGCGGCTGTATGTGATCTTCGGGCTGCTGTATTTCAACTGCTCGCTGTGGTTCCTCAGCCTGGAAGACCCGTACCGCCAGACCCTGGCCTGGACCCTGCTGTTCACCCTCGGCGCCATCGCCCAACTGGTGCTCGGCGCGCGCTTCAAGCACCCCAGCTTCACCGGTTTCGGCGTGGTGTTCCTCGGCATCGACCTGTACACGCGCTTTTATGAGTACGCCTGGGAACAACTGAGCGCTGCGATGTTTTTTGCCGTGGCCGGCGCAGTGGGCATGCTCCTGGGCTGGTTGTTCGAACGCACCGCGCTGCGCGTCGGGGAGGCTGGCCAATGAACCCGGATCGCCGTAATCGCCAGGTGCACAACGCCCTGGACCAATGGCTGCGCGACGGCCTGATCGACACCCAGGCCCACGCGCGGATCGCCGAGCTGTACCCGCTGACCCGCTGGGACTGGCGCTCCCTGGGGCGCTGGTTCCTGACCTTCGGCGCCATCAGCCTGGCGGCTGGGCTGCTGATCCTGCTGCATGAACACCTGACGTTCACCTTGCCGAAACTGGCGGTTGGCCTGGGTATGTTGATGGTCGGGCTGTTCGCCGCCGGGCGCTGGCTGCTGGGCAAGCAGTTGAAGCTGCTCGGCGCGACCCTGGAGTTGCTCGGCGGCTTTGCCCTGATCGGCCTGAGCCTGGTGCTGGGCATGATCTACTCCGACGGCTCGGGCAACTGGCCGGCGCTGTTGCTGGTGGACCTGCTGCTGTTGCTGGCGCTCAGCTACGTGCTGAACAACGTCTTGCTGTTGACCCTGTGCAGTGTGCTGTTCTTCGTCTGGTTCGGCGGGCGCAGCGGTTACGAGTCGGGTTGGGGCGCCTACTGGTTCGGCATGAACTATCCGCTGCGTTTCCTCGGCGCGGCTCTGGCCATGGCGCTGTTCGGTTTTGTTCATCTGTGGGGCGAGGCGTCAACGCTTGCCCGTTATCGCGGCTTTGCCAAGGTGTGGATTTCCGCCGGGCTGTTCATGGCGCAGATGTCGTTGTGGCTGTTGTCGCTGTTCGGCAGCTACGACCTGATCGACGGCCCCTGGCACCTGGCCGAGTCCGGCGAGCTGGTGTTGTTCAACGGGCTGTGGGCGGCGTTCAGCCTGGGCCTGTTGGCGCTGGGCATTCGCCTGCGCTTTTCCATGCTGGTGGGTTATGGCGCGACCTTCTTCATCATCCAGCTGTACACGCTGTTCTTCACCCAGCTGGCGGAAACCCTGGGCTGGTTCGTCAGCCTGTTGATCGCCGGCGGCAGCCTGCTGGGGCTGGTGGTCTGGCTGGAAGGCAAACGCCAGCAACGCCGGGCCGGGCCGGGCGAAGCGGAATCGGCGTAGGGCAGGGGAGTAGCCCATGCCCGAGGTTGCGGGCATGGGCAAACGACAGACGTCAGGCCGTCAGTCGTTTTTCAATATCCCGGTAGGTTTCGCTGTCTGTGGCCGCCAGCAGTTTGCGGCCATCCTTGAAGGTGGCGATGAAGGTCACCTCGGTTTCCTTGCCGGCTATCAGGTAGCCCGCCAGAGCACCCACCGGACCCAGCAGCATGGCCCCGGCAATGCCGTAGCCAATGGCGTCCCTGTTGGTGATGCTGTCCTGTGTCGCGATTTCCAGATGTTTGAATGCGGAGGCTTTGACCTCGACCCCCGGTGAGGGGTTGGTGGCTGTGGCCAACCTGAAGACTCCCTGACGGTACTCACCATTCCCTTGTAGAAAATCACCAGCCAATACATTGATCTTTGCCATGTTGAATATCCTTGTTCAAGCATTGCGGAATTGACCATACAGCGCTGTCCGGCGCCCACCGTCAATCGGTGGACGATGAAGGGCGGTACCGCTGATCGTTGATGTTGCGCCTAACAGCATCGGTCTCGAGTGTAGACGCCTGGTTGACGCAGATCAGTGCGCTGGTCGCAATGGGCTACCGCTCGTCCGTTTGATTCTGCGCGGGCTGCAAGGTGGCTGCGGGATCTCTGGCATTCATGTTCGGCAATGTTAATAAATGTTAGATTGAAAAAATACTTCACATAATCTGTTCATTGGTGGATGATCGGCCACAACCTGATAACAACAAATCACAGGACGGCCCCTCGATGTCCGACAAGGTCTCGATTCACCTGCCAGGCGACCCTGTCGCCCCCGCCGCCCGTGCTCCCATTTACCCCGCGGCCCGCCGCCCGCGCCTTGCCGGCGTGGACCAGGCCGTTGTCTTCCCTGGAGTACCCCATGAATAACAAGAATGTCGGTGTTGTCGGTCTGGGCGCGATGGGCCTGGGCATTGCCCGCTCGCTGCTGCGCGCGGGTTTCAATGTGCATGCCTGTGACGTGCGTGAAGCGGTCACCCAACAGTTCGCCAGCGAAGGCGGGGTGGCCTGTGCGTCGCCGGCGCGGATGGCCGAAGCCTGCGATGTGATCATCACCGTGGTGGTCAACGCCGAGCAGACCGAAACCGTGCTGTTCGGTGGAGAGGGCGCCGTGTCGGCCTTGGGTGCCGGCAGCCTGGTGATCGGTTGCGCCACCGTGGCGCCGACCTACGCCGTGGAGCTGGGCGAGCGCCTGGCCGAACAGGGCCTGCTGTACCTCGACGCGCCGATCTCCGGCGGCGCGGCCAAGGCCGCCGCCGGCGAGATGACCATGATGACCTCCGGCCCGGCTGCCGCCTACGCCAAGGCCGAAGCGATACTCGCCGGCATGGCGGGCAAGGTCTATCGCTTGGGCGATGCCCATGGCCTGGGTTCCAAGGTCAAGATCATCAACCAGCTGCTGGCCGGGGTGCACATCGCCGCGTCCGCCGAAGCCATGGCCCTGGGCTTGCGCGAAGGGGTGGACGCCGACGCCCTGTACGAAGTGATCACCCACAGCGCCGGCAACTCCTGGATGTTCGAGAACCGTGTGCCGCACATCCTCAAGGCCGACTACACGCCGCTGTCGGCGGTGGACATCTTCGTCAAGGACCTGGGCCTGGTGCTGGATACCGCCCGCGCCAGCAAATTCCCCCTGCCGCTGTCGGCCACCGCGCACCAGATGTTCATGCAGGCCTCCAGCGCCGGCTTCGGCCGCGAGGACGACTCGGCGGTGATCAAGATTTTCCCGGGCATCGACCTGCCGACCGCCAAGCCCGAGCCTGTCTGAGGAAGCTTTCATGACCGATTCCACCGCACGCCCGCTGCTGGGCTGCATCGCCGACGATTTCACCGGCGCCACCGACCTGGCCAACATGCTGGTGCGCGGCGGCATGCGCACGGTGCAAAGCATCGGCATCCCGAGCCGCGAAGTGGCGGCCGGGCTGGATGCCGACGCTATCGTCATCGCCCTCAAGTCGCGCACCACGCCGGCTGCCGAGGCAGTCGAGGAGTCCCTCGCGGCCCTGGACTGGCTGCGCGAGCAGGGCTGCGAGCAGATCTTCTTCAAGTACTGCTCGACCTTCGATTCCACCGCCGCCGGCAATATCGGCCAGGTCAGCGAGGCGCTGCTCAAGGCCCTCAATAGTGATTTCACCCTGGCCTGCCCGGCGTTCCCGGAAAACGGCCGGACCATCTTCCGCGGCCATCTGTTCGTCCAGGACCAGTTGCTCAGCGAGTCGGGCATGCAGCATCACCCGCTGACGCCGATGACCGACGCCAACCTGGTGCGCGTGCTGCAGGCCCAGACCCAGCTGAAAGTCGGCCTGCTGCGCTACGACAGCATCGCCGGGGGCGTCGAGGCGGTGCGGGCGAAGATCGCCGAACTGCGCCAGCAGGGGATCGGCATGGCCATCGCCGATGCGCTGTCCGACCAAGACCTCTACACCCTGGGTAGCGCCTGTGCCGACCTGCCGCTGCTGACCGGCGGCTCGGGCCTGGCCCTGGGCCTGCCGGGCAACTTCCGCCGTGCCGGCAAACTGCGCGACTTCGATGCGGCGTCGCTGCCGACCGTCGAAGGCGGCGAAGTGGTACTGGCCGGCAGCGCCTCGGTGGCCACCATCGGCCAGGTCGCGGCCTGGCTGGAGGCCGACCGTCCGGCCCTGCGCATCGACCCCATGGCCCTGGCCGCCGGTGAACCGGTGGTGGAGCAGGCCCTGGCCTTTGCCCGCGACAGTGACGAAACCGTACTGATCTACGCCACCAGCACCCCGGCCGAGGTCAAGGCGGTGCAACAGCAACTCGGCGTCGAGCGCGCCGGCGCGCTGGTGGAGAACGCCCTGGGCGAGATCGCCGCGGGCCTGCGCCAGAACGGCGTGCGCCGCTTCGTGATCGCCGGTGGCGAAACCTCCGGCGCTGTGGTCAAGGCGCTGGGGGTCAACCTGTTGCAGATCGGCGCGCAGATCGACCCGGGCGTGCCGGCCACCCTCAGCAACGCCGCCGAGCCCCTGGCGCTGGCTTTGAAATCCGGCAACTTCGGCAGCCGCGACTTCTTCGCCAAGGCCCTCAGGCAACTGGCCGGAGGTGGCCAATGAGCGCCGCGGCGAGCAAGGAACAGGCCCTGCGTGAAGAGATCTGCGACGTCGGCCGCAGCCTCTACCAGCGCGGCTACACCGTGGGCAGCGCCGGCAATATCAGCGCGCGCCTCGACGATGGCTGGCTGATCACCCCGACCGACGTCTGCCTCGGCCGCCTCGATCCGGCGGCCATCGCCAAGGTCAGCCTGGCGGGGGAGTGGGTGTCCGGCAACAAGCCATCCAAGACCCTGGCCCTGCATCGCCAGGTCTATGACCGCAACCCGAGCGTCGGTGGCGTGGTGCACACCCATTCCACCCACCTGGTGGCACTGACCCTGGCCGGCGTATGGAAGCCGGACGACATCCTGCCGCCGCTGACGCCGTACCAGGTGATGAAGGTCGGGCACATTCCGCTGATCGGCTACCAGCGCCCGGGTTCGCCCAAGGTCGCCGAGCAGGTGGCGCAACTGGCCAACAGCGTGCGCGGGGTGATGCTCGAACGCCTGGGGCCGGTGGTCTGGGAAAGCTCGGTGGCCAAGGCCAGCTACGCCCTGGAAGAACTGGAAGAAACCGCGCGGCTCTGGCTGATGAGCAACCCCAAGCCCGCGCCGCTGGATCAGGCAGCCCTGGATGAGCTGCGCGAGACCTTCGGCGCGCACTGGTAGGTAGCGCGCCGCTGCAACTCGAAACTGTAAACCGACATTGCAAGCACCGCCCGGGAGTCGTCGTCAGGTTCTCGACGGCCCCGGCTTGCCTGAAAAAACAATAACAACAGGACATCCCCGCATGACGTTCCCTGACTGCAGCTGTTTTGGCTTCACCGCATCTTCCACTTGCGAAGGAGGTGCCGCGCAATGAGCCCGCTTATCCTGATGTTGACGGCCGGCGCGGGCATCGCGTTGCTGCTGTTCCTGGTGCTCAAGTACAAGTTCCAGCCCTTTGTCGCGCTGATGCTGGTGAGCATCCTGGTGGCGCTGGTGGCCGGGGTGAAACCGGCCGACCTGGTGGCGACCATCGAAGGCGGCATGGGCAAGACCCTCGGCCATATCGCGATCATCATCGCCCTCGGCGCGATGATCGGGCGGATCATCGAACTGTCCGGCGGCGCCGAGGCCCTGGCCAAGTCGCTGATCGAGCGTTTCGGCAACCGCCGCACGCCGCTGGCGCTGACCATCGCCGGGTTCATCATCGGCGTGCCGGTGTTCTTCGAAGTGGGGGTGATCATCCTCATGCCGCTGGCCTATGGCGTGGCCCGCCGGGCGCGCAAGCCGCTGCTGGTGTTCGCCTTGCCGATGTGCGCGGCGCTGCTCACCGTGCATGCGTTCCTGCCGCCCCATCCGGGCGCCGTGGCCGCGGCCAGCCAGCTGGGCGCCGACCTGGGCCGGGTGCTGATGTTCGGCCTGCCGATCACCGCCTTGCTGTGCTACGTCGGCTACCGCGTGGCCGGGCGCATGACCCGGCGCTTCTACCCGATGACCGACGACATCCGCGCCGAAGTCTATGGCCCCCACGTGACCAACGAGGACCTGCTGGCCTGGACCAATGGCAACGGCCATGAGCAGAACCCGCAACAGGCCGCGCTGGCTGTGTCCCACATGGGCCTGGAGGAATCCACCAGCGCCATAGTCGCCAAGCTGCCACCGGCGCCCGCGCCCGGTTTCGGCCTGATCGTCAGCCTGATCCTGCTGCCGATCGTGCTGATCCTGCTGGGCACCCTGGCCACTTCGCTGCTGCCGGCCGAGTCAACCCTGCGTGGCGTCATGACCGTACTCGGCGCGCCGCTGGTGGCGCTGCTGATCGATACCTTGCTGTGCGCCTGGCTGCTGGGTTCGCGCCGTGGCTGGAGCCGCAACCAGGTGTCGGACGTGATCGGCTCGGCCTTGCCGGGCGTGGCCATGGTGATCCTGATCGCCGGGGCCGGCGGGGTGTTCGGCAAGGTGCTGGTGGACACCGGGATCGGCGCGGTGGTCTCCGACCTGCTGCGCACCACCGGCTTGCCGGTGCTGGCCCTGGGCTTTTTGCTGACCATGCTGCTGCGCGCAGTGCAGGGTTCCACCACCGTGGCCCTGGTGACCACCGCCGGGATCATCAGCCCGCTGATCGCCACCCTCAACCTGACCCCCAACCACATGGCGCTGCTGTGCCTGGCCATGGGCGGTGGCGGGTTGGCGATGTCGCATATCAACGACGCCGGCTACTGGATCTTCACCAAGCTCGCCGGGCTCAACGTGGCCGACGGCCTGCGCACCTGGACCCTGATTACCACCTTGCTCGGTACCCTGGGTTTCTGTATTACCTTGCTGATCTGGCCTTTTGTCTGAGCCGTTTTTAGGAGCCAACATGCCTCGTTTTGCTGCCAACCTAAGCATGCTCTACCCGCAACACGGGTTTCTCGATCGTTTCGCCGCGGCGGCGGCCGACGGTTTCGAAGCGGTGGAATACCTGTTCCCCTACGACTACAGCGCCGAGGAACTCAAGCAGCGCCTGAGCGACAACGGCCTGGTCCAGGCCCTGTTCAACGCACCGCCCGGCGACTGGGCGGCGGGCGAGCGGGGCACGGTGACCCTGCCGGGGCGCGAGGCGGAATTTCGCGCCGGCTTCGACCGCGCCCTGGAATACGCCGCGGTGCTGGGCAACTCGCGGATCCATGTGATGGCCGGCCTGCTGCCCTCGGAAAGCCTGCGCGAACGCCATCACGCGGTGTACCTGGAGAACCTGGCCTACGCCACCGCCGAGGCGGCCAAGGTCGGCGTCACCGTGTTGCTGGAGCCGATCAACACCCGCGACATGCCGGGTTTCTTCCTCAACCGCCAGGACCAGGCCCAGGCGATCTGCAAGGAAGTCGGCGCGAGCAACCTCAAGGTGCAGTTCGACTGTTACCACTGCCAGATCGTCGAGGGCGACCTGGCGACCAAGCTGCGCCGCGACTTCGCCGGCATCGGCCATATCCAGATCGCCGGCGTGCCGGACCGCCACGAGCCAGACCTGGGCGAGTTGCACTACCCGTACCTGTTCGCACTGATGGACCAACTGGGCTACGACGGTTGGGTTGGTTGCGAGTACCGGCCGCGCGGCGATACCTCGGCCGGCCTGCAATGGCTGCGGGACTGGAAAGCCTTCTGAAGGGCGGGCAGGGCGGTGGCGCTGGTCAGTGCATGCCGCCCGCTAGCCGTGATTCTGCGGGAATCTGAACATTTCTGAAGGTGTCGGCCTTCGTCTCCCACCTGCGGGTACATTGGCTCCCTGTCGCCAGGGCCATCACTGGTGCCATCAATGGGAGCGGGGAACATGGAAAAGTCGATATTCGTCGATCAGTCGGGCCTGGACGACGCGCCTTGTCGCCCGCGCGATCTGCATTGGGAACAGATCCCCACCGTGACCCTGGAACGCATCGAGCGCGAATACCGCCGTGCCCGGCGCACCACCATCCTTGGCCAGTGGATCAATATCGCCAGCGTGCTGCTGGTGGTGCTGAGCGCCGCCTGCGGCCTCTGGCTGTGGAACCACTTCCGCGCCCAGGGGCTGGACCAGGGCTTCGGCCTGCGGCAGTTGTTCGTGCTGCTGTTCTTTTTCGCCAGCCTGTGCGCGGTGGTGGAGTGGCTGCGGCGCATTCGCCGTACCACCCGGGTCGCCCTCGATGGCTTGGGCGAAGACCTGCGGGATATCGCCTGCGTGCTGTGGTTCAGAAAACAGCACCGCTGAGACGCGCTCGGCCGGCTGTCAGTCCTTGGCTGCCTTGGCCTCCGGGTCGGACGGCAGCAGCAATTCCACCCCTTGCTTGCGAATCCCGTCCGCCGCGGCCTGGGCCAGGTCGTCGTCGCTGATGATCACGTCGAACTGCTCCAGCCCGGCGATGCGGTACATGCTGAAGGTGCCGTACTTCGAACTGCTGGCCACCAGCACCACCTGGGACGCCGACTGCATCGCCACCTGCTTGACCTCGACCTTCAACGCCGACGGCGTGGTAATGCCGCGGCGCAGGTCCCAGGAGCTGGTGGACATGAAGGCGATATCGGTCACCACCTGACGCAGGGTCGCCACCGCCAGCCCGCCGACGCAGGAATGGTTGTCGTGGTCGAGCTGGCCGCCGGTGTGGATCACCGTCACCTGCGGCGCCTCCATCAGCGCCTGGACGATGCCGAAGTCGTTGGTTACCACGGTCATGCCCGACAGTGCCTTGATGTACGGCACGATCTCCAGGGTGCTGGTGCCGGCGTCCAGGTACACCGTCATGTCCGCGTGCAGCAGGCGCGCCGCCAGCCGGGCCATGGCCTGCTTCTGCGGCAGCTCGACCACCGCCTTGCTCTGGTGGCTCGGCTCGCTGTGCAACTGGCTGGCGATACGCACCCCGCCGGTCACCGAATAGGCCCGGCCTTCCTGCTCCAGCAGCGCGATATCGCGGCGCACCGTCATGTGCGAGCAGTCGAACATCTCCATCAACTGATGCACGCTCAACACCTGATGCTTGCGCAACTGGCGCAGAATCAGCTCGCGACGCTGCTCGGGAATCATCGGGGCGCCGCTATCGCTGGCGATGTCCTTGGGGTTGGGCATTGAGGCTCCGCAGTGGTTGGGCAGAAGGCGGGTAACTGGCGGACATAGTAGCGAATCCGCGAGGTGTGGACGAGAAGCGGTGCACGCCGGCTTCTTCCGTAGGAGCGAGGCTTGCCCGCGATGAACGATAACGCGACACCCCGGCATTACGCATGACGACTATTGCAGGCAACCCTCGCCCATACAGAATGACGTGTACGAGCAGCTACCAAGGAGCGGTCATGGACCCCAAACGTTATGAACACCTGACAATCAGCGTCGAGCCCCATGAAATGCGCATGAGCCATTGGCTGTACGCCCCCAAGGTGGTGGATGGTCGCGATGGCCGGGTGCTGCTGGACCTGAGCGGCGGGCCGTGGGACCTGGTGTCTAGCGCTCTATCGACGACGGCGGTGGAACTGCTGTTGCGCAAATACCCCGGAGATCGTGAGGCGGTCTGCCTGAGCATTCGCCTGGCCGACAACAGCCTGTGGCTGGAGGGCACTGCGGTTGCTACCGAGGATATCGAGGAGGCGTTGGAGCGGGCGCAGGGCTGAGCTGCGCCGTGGCGCATGCCGGCGAAGCGTCACCGGGCCCTGGCGACCGTTGGTAAGCTGGCGGTTCTTTCTTTTGCCAAATGGCATTAGTATTAATGCCATCTGTCATAAGGCAGGGAGATGAGCATGACCGCCGCCGCCAAAAATACCGCCACCGTGAAACCTTCAGCCAAGGCCGAGAAGGTCAAGGGCGTTGCGCCCAAGGCCATCGCCAAGGTCGAACCGCGCAAGCCCTCTGCAAGCCGCATCCCCAAGGTCAAGGCGAACCTGCTGCGCGAAGAGGCGGCGGTCTATGCGCTGCCTTCGCCCATGGTGCGCGGGCTGCTGCCGGGCACCGACGCCGATGACCCCATGGCGGTCTTCAGGGCCACCCAGCTGGGGTTCTCCCTCGGCGCGGTGATCGAGCTGGTGGAGTCGGTCGAGGCCTTCAAGCGCTACAACGTGCTGTCGAAGATCGTCGGTTTCTCCGAGCGCACCCTGGCACGGCGGCTGAAGAACCAGGAGCAGGCCCTGACCCCCGAACAGAGCGCCCGCGCCTTGCACTACGCGCAGGTGCTGGAAAAGGCCGAGGCGGTGCTGGGCTCGCGGGCGCTGGCCGAAGACTGGATGACCCAGCCGGCGCTGGGCCTGGATGGCGAAGTCCCCATCGACCTGCTGGCCAACCCGGTGGGCTATGAACTGGTGACGGACTTTCTGCACCGGCTCGAGTTCGGGGTCTACTGATGCTCACCGACCCCTTGGCCCCGTCCCTGCATTTCTGGCGCCTCGACCAGGCCCGGCATGCCTCGACCTGGAACAGCGGCATCGGCGCCGAAGGCAGCGGCGGCCGCTGGAACCCCAAGGGGCTGCAAGTGGTGTACGCCAGCCTGGATGCCTCGACCGCCATCCTGGAAGTGGCGGTGCACAAGGGCTTCAAGGCCCTCGACTGCCTGCCCCACACCCTGACCGCAGCCCGGGTGCTGGACCCCTCAAAGGTCCACACCGTCCGCCCCGAAGACATCCCCAACCCCAACTGGCTGATCCCCGGCACCCCCAGCCACAGCCAACAAGCCTTCGGCGCCAGCCTGCTGGAACAGCACCCCTTTGTACTGATCCCCTCCAGTGTGTCGCGCCATAGCTGGAACCTGCTGATCAACCCCTTGCTGGCCACGGGGTTGTACGAGCTGGTGTTGCAGGAGCGCTTTGCGCTGGATGGAAGGTTGAGTCCGCCGGAGCGATGAGAGAGAAACAACGCACATTACAAAGAGACCTTTGAGGTCTTCAGTTCAGAATCGTCCTAACTACTAACTACCGTCCTTCAGGGTAACGTCCAACCGCCAACTGCAACTATTCGCCTCCTCCTGGAGGCTTTTTTATGGGCAATGCGGAAGCGGACACGGATGAGCGGCTATGTACCCAACGCCCCGAAGGGCTATCGCAATAGAGGCATAGAACCTGTCGATCTCGGTGAACAGCGCTGGGCCGAATACAAGGACCTGCCTGCGAAACCAGAGGCAAAATCCGGTCCTATTGGCTGTGTCTTCGCCAAGTCCTGCACCTTGCCCAATGGGGTGATAAACCACAGTAACCCTGGTGGCTTCGTACCTGTTGAGTCGCTGAAACAGTACGGCACCTTTGCTGTGATGGGCACCGGCCCAGTGATATCCGCAAGCGGGACTCTACTGTAATGGATCGGTGGCTCGGACAGTGCTGCCGCCCTCATAGCCCGCCTTCGAGGCACCTTGGCGTTGGCCGGTCCAGCGACAGCTGTGGGTTTCGCTGCATTACTGCTGCCTGACGATACGTCGGCTGACAGTGCCTTCTATACCTCCGAGCAATACGCGCAGTTGAGCCAAGGAAACACCCGCGTACGAGTCAACGTAAAACATCTGCCGGATAGCTCGGTGAGCGTGTACGGGTTCTATACCGGGACCAAGTCAGAGTGGCAGAAGGTGCCTGTTATCGAAGCGAAAGCGCGGGGCGACCAACTGGTAGCGGACATTGGGAATGGAGTCGAGGTCATATGGACCCCGGCAGCTGACCCAAAGGCTGTGCTAGGAATCCCTGCCTTGGAAGGTGTTTCGTTGAAGCCTGGGGTATGGGTTTTTCCTCCCACTGAACAGGCCGATAAGATACTGGTCAACCCAGTGCCTCCACCCGACTACCAAGACGCAATCATCTGGTTTCCCAACACGGGTATTCAGCCGATTTATATTTCGCTGAGTGTTCCGGGGGATCATAGCTATCACATAGCGCCTAAAGGGTTGGCCGCCTTTCCTGATGCAGTACGGGATAGGGTAAAAAGCAGTGTTCGAGGTGGCGGCAAAAAACGCACGCGCTGGAAAGACTCAAAAGGACGCATCTATGAGTGGGACAGTCAGCATGGCGCGGTGGAGATATACGACAAACAAGGAAAGCATCTGGGCGAGTTCAACCCTGAGACAGGCGAGCAGACCAAACCCGCAAAACCTGGAAGAACCACACCTAAATAGCCTTGGAGGCTCGTTATGCATCTGTACATCACTGGATTTTTACCTGACAGCTTTGCAGATAGCTCGTTGAAATATGATCTGGATGTTGCTCCAGAATTTGAACAGAAGGTAATGGACATCTTGGGCTGGGAAAGCCTAGCCGCTGAGGCTGATGGTGAGTTGCCACTAACCAAGGAGCAGGTCAGTCAGATAGCCGCAGCCATCAAAGAGTCCTTACCCGATCACCTTGATTTGTTTATTGGTGTCGTCGCGTAGCGCCACTGTTGGGGCGATAGCTCAGGGAAGTTTATGAGTGGGGTACTCTGCGCAGGGAAGAACCACACTCAAATGAAGAGGAGTTTTATGTACTTGCGCATCACTGGTTTTCTGCCTGACGACGCTAACGACGACTCATTGCAGTACAAGCTGAAAGTCTCATCTAAGTTTGAACAGGCCGTAATGGAAATATTGGGTTGGCAGAGCTTGGCCGTCGAAGCCGATGGCGAGCTACCGCTAACCAAGGAGCAGGTCAGACAGATAGCATCTGCCATCAAAGAGTCCTTACCCGATCACCTCGATTTGTTTATCGGTGTCATTGCGTAGCGCCGCTGCTGGGTCGATACCTGGCAGAACACCGGTCAATATTGAAGTTGGGATATCGCCTATGTACCTCTGCCTTACTGGCTTTTTACCTGGGGACGATGAGGACGACTCGTTGAAGTACCAGTTGAAAGTCTCATCTGAATTTGAATAGCAGATTGTGTCCTTACTAGGCCATAAAAGCCTTAATGCAATGGCAAGCGGGGAGTGGTTGTTGATGGCGGAGCAGGGGCAGCAGATCGCTGCTTTGATCAATGAATCCATTCCGGGTGATCTTGATATTTTCATTGGGGGTGAGGTGTAGGGGGAGGGTTCGATTAAGGCCCGCGAGGTCGAACCGTGAGATACACCGTTGAAGCTTTCGATAAAGAAACGAATTTTTAGCTTTTGAGATAGACCTCCCGCACAGGTGCGATTGAAACAGGTGAGCAAACCAAACCTGCCAATCCCGGTAGAACAACCCCAAAATAAAGAGGCTATCAGCATGTTTTTATGGATTAGCGGTTTTTTGCCGGGCGATAACAAAGACGACTCACTGAAGTACGAGCTCAATGTGCCTCACGAGTTTGAACGAAAAGTTCTGGACACCCTTGGATGGACAGACCTGGAAAACAGCCCCGAGGGCGATTGGCTACTGAACACGATGCAGGTACAGCAGATTGCAAAGATTGTTGGCGAATCTCTGCCAGAAGACTTGGATTTGTTCATCGGCGTAACCGCTTAAAGCGGGCGAAACAATGTGAGGATGACAAAAGGCAGGGAGTCCGACTCTGCAACGACGGAATGAACGAGGCCAGCAGACCCTTATGTTTTTATGTGTCGCAGGCTTTTTCCCCGATGGTCACGAAAATGAATGTGTGCAATTTGAACTGGACGTAGCACCGGAATTCAATCAGGCCGTGCTCGATCGGGTCGGCTGGAGCTCCCTCGAAGAGGGCGTAAGACATGGCGTTGTAGCGTTAACCGCAACGCAAGTCAGGCAGATTGAAAGTGTGCTTGGGCAACCCATACCGAGTGATCTGGATATCTGTATTAGCGTTTTTGCCTAGGAATCGGGATACGGCCTATGCACCTGTACCTCACCGGCTTTTTACCTGATGGCTTTGATGACACTCATTAAAATATGAGTTGGACGTTTCTGCAGAACTTGAACAGAAGGTCATGGATATTTTGGGCTGGCATCCCCCTCATCCAGGCCTCTTTCTGGTACTGGACGTGACTCCCATATTTGTCTGCTGACAAAGGAGGATTTTTTGTTTCGCAAGCTCGCACTGCCGTAACCCTCTGCGTCTGACACTGCAAAGAGACTTTTGGGGTCTTCAGTTCAGAACTGTCCTACAGCCTGTTTGTAGCCATTTGGCGTAACGTTCCACCGCCAACTGCTGACAATTTGCCTCCATCCTGATGGGGGCATTTTTTTGGCAATGTGAAAGCGGACAGGATCCCAATGAAACTGTTCACGCACTACGTCTGGCCAGCGGGGGGCGCTCACTGACCTCACTCGATACGCAGGCCAACTCACGCTGCCCTTGGGCGGCATGTACAACTTCAAGGACGGCCCATAGTGAAATACACCGTAGAGGAAGGGCAGCACCTGGCTGCCCAATTCATGGCGAAGCACGCTGCACGCCCCATAACAGCCACTTACGACCTTGCCACGCTAGGTGCCAGAACCCGTCTGGGGGGGCGAAGTCGCCACGGCCAGCTCCAGTGTAAAAGTCAGCGGCCATCGAATCGCCTGTGTGGGCGACCGGGTACGTTACCCGGACGGCACCGAAAGCAAGATTGTCTCCGGTGCCGGCGTTGCGCTGACTCACCAGGGGCGCCCGATAGCCATTGTGGGCAGTGCCACCGACAACGGCGACACCATTATCAGCAGCCTGCAAAACTCCGCGCAGATTCGGGAATACGCCGATGGCAATGGCATCCCCGGTTTGCTCCAACCCGGCTTTGAGGTGCCATTCACCTCTAGCGAAAGCAAGACTTCTCGCTGAGGCCTCCAGCCTATCTCTCGGCGCTTCATCATGCTCAGGCAAGGAACTGCACAATGAGTGGAAAACCCGCCGCCCGCGTCACCGATCCAACGGCCTGTCCTCTGCCGGGCCATGGCACCAACCCCATCGTCAGTGGTTCTCCCGACGTCATTTTCGACGGCCTGTCCGCCGCCCGGCAAGACGATGTATCCGCCTGCGGCAGTCCGATCGTATCCGGGGTTTCATCGAGCGTTTTCATCAACGGCCAACCCGCCGCCACCCAGGGCAGCATCGGTGTGCACGGTAACGTGATCATCGGCGGCTCAGGCACGGTGATCATCGGGGATACGTTCGTACCGGCCACCGTCTCTCCCATCGCATTGCTGGACACTAGTACCGCGCCTTATTCCGGACGCTTCCAGCTCATTGACCAGGAAACGGGCAAACCGGTTGCTGGGCGCAAGGTCAAGGTCTGGTCCAGTGGCGGTTGGAGCACGCTTGACACCACGGATGCCGAAGGCATGACGTCGTGGGTCCATCACGTTGCATCGGAGTCCATCCATATCGGCCTGGTGCAGGGAGGCGAAGCGTGATCGATCAACCCGGCCTCTCTCAGGGTGGCATGAGCCCGGAAGGCAAGATCAACCCCGTGGGCATTCTGGAACCCAAGCTCGATCCGCAGGACAAGCAGGTGTTGTGTTCGGCAATCTGCTATTGCAGCGCCACGCCCAACGTCAGCCACGGTGGCAAGAACCTCAAACAGGCGTGCGTTGCCCAGCGCCTGGGCGAACTGGATGAAATCCTCCAAGGCCGCAGCCCCTACAAGCCCGAGGTCAGCTACGACATGACCAAGAACCCGCCGCAGCCGATTCTGGACAGCCAGAGCGGCAACGGTGCTCATGGCTGGATTCCGGGTTGGATCAGTAAGTATTGGGACGAAGACCCGGAGCATCCGCCGTTCAAGCCGGGCCGAGGTATGATTCGCCGGCCTGATGTGGTGATCGTTAAAGACCCGAAAAAGCTGCCGACCCAAGACAATATCAAGCAGGTGGTGGAGATGAAGTTTCCGCCTGATCCACCGGATAGAAAACAGGCAAGAGCCTACGAGAAGATCGCTGGCGATGAACGCAAGCTCGTCGAAATGAAATCTACCGATTGCGACTGTAGCCAGGAAAACCAGCAGTCCAAGGTTCCCGTGGAGCAACTGGGATGGGCTGCAGCTATCGCTGGTGGAGTGATGTTTATCCTGACGCGCGGTCGCTCCCCTCGACCCATGATCCCAGCCTATTAATTCGGAGGAAGTCTTATGGAACAGGAGTTCAATTTGGCTGAGGAGCTGGCCAAACAGCCTCATCTGCTGGAAGTGCCCGGCAACCTGCTAATGAAGGGCGGCCCCGAGGACTATATCGGCGCCGTGCTCTGCCTACGGGGCACGCTCTACTTCAAGGAGGCCCATACCCCTCTGGTGCGCGAGGCACTGTGCCAATGCTTCGACGAGTTCAAGCGACTGGCCGAGCCTTATCTCACCTGGCTTTGGCGTGAGGAACCGCCAGAGGGCAAGCCGCTGACGGCGTACCCTGATGCAAAGCCATTGCGCGACATGCTGGCCAATATGGATGAGGATTACCCGCTGAGCTTTTACTACACCAGCGGCAAGCAATCTAACGATGCGAGCGCTTGGTACTTCGATATTTTTGGCCAAGCCGCTTGGGAAGCAAAGATAGGGGATGACCTTAGCGTTCTGGAATTCTCCGTACCACTTCTCTACCAGGAACAGCAGCCACTGAGATTCTTGCAACTGTTTCTAGCCTTTGCGCGGCGACTGAACCCAGAGCAGGGCTATGCTGGCCATGCCTACAACCTCTCAATAACCAACCGGGACGATAATCAGCCGACTGAGGCTTTCATGGCTGCGCGCATGCCTGGCCTGGATGTCGGCACTGCGGGATTGCTGGCTAATCGTCCGAAGTTCAAACCCACCAGGATCAAGACTGTCAGTTGGCTAACCGTACTCGATCAGGAACGCCTGGACCTGGTTGGGGGGCTGGACGCTTTACGCGCCCAACTGCCATCCAGCCATTTCGCTTTCTACGACTACGGTGCTGGCGTGGTGATTCAGGCCGGAGCCTACCCGTACCTCTGCGGTGATGCCGAAGACCCGCGACCAGCCCCCTACGTACTGCTGAACCATGTCCTCAAGGGCATTCGCTACGAGACCGTGGGCTCGTTGCACGGCGGCTCTCACGACGGCGAACTGCGCCTGGTCGGCTGGTCGGCCGATCAGTGGCTCAAACGCCTGGATGTGGATGAGAGTGAGATAGCTGACTGGCGTGCCAGGCTGCTTGCTGACGAACCCAGCCTGGACGCTGCGAACACCCTGGTAGAGCGCCTTTAGTTTTGCTCAGGATGCCTTGCCGGCATGGCCTCTTATGCTGCGGGGAAGGCCGGAGAGAAAACGGGCGAAATCATGGGTGAGATCATCTACGAGGCTGACAAGTGAGTTTGCTGAGTACGATGGCAACGGTATTGGCCTTTTTGTTTGCCGGGATACTTGCCGCCGCTTTTATCCTGATGGGCGTTTTTCTGTATGTCGGGTATTCACGTAGGGAGGAAATGTTGGGCCATCTTGAGAATTGCCAAGCAATACAGCAAAGAAGGTTTCTTATGCACATCGGGCCGTGGGGGACAGTCATGCTCACGGCATCGATTGCGGGAATCATGACGTTTCCCGGAATTTATCTTCGTCACGGCGGAGTCAGTCAGGCGGACTTGGACGCTTTTCCATCGACCCTAAAGCGCAAGCTGATCCTGTTGCATATCGTGAATATTGCGTTGGTCGTGGCTGGGGTGTTGGTCGGCGGAGCAATGGTTGTGTGTTGGAACTATGTAAAAAAAGGCGGCCTTTAAGGCCCCGAGGTTCGGACATAAACTGCCACGCCTTTGTCGTTGCCCCGTATCGAGTCCAGAGCTAGCCTTCGATCGTCGCTGCAAACGCAGTGACCGGGTTTGGTCGCCCGACTTTGATACAGGCGCAACGATATGGAGTTCAATCATGTGCGCCGACAAATCGTCCGCATATCGCGGTTTTGCCCACTTCCTTTTCTTGCTCAATCACCTCTGCTTCCCAAGAGCAAAAGGAGGTGCGCTATGAGCACCTCCACCCCCGTCAAAACCCTCGGCTTCGTCACCTTCGGCCCTTGCGGCGACGGCGATCAAACCCTATTTCGCGTCAACGCCGACGTGCCTCTGCACCAAGCCCTGGAACACGCTTCGACCCTGCTGTACTACGCCAAGAAACTTGCCCTGGATGCTGCCATGGAAGAGCAGGGCGAACGTTACGCCTGGGCCGCGCACTTTCTGGCGGAGATGGGCAAGGCGGTGATCGATGATGTGGGGTTGGGGTTGAGGGAAGAGGAGGTGTTGCAGGTTTAGCAGGTAGGGGGATGTTGGGTAGGGCGCCGTTTCTGGGTGGCAGGGAAGCGGCGTTTTTTAGGGTGATCACCCCCCGACACCGCACTGTCGATTTCCCGGAGTCTGGTTCGACTATCTTTCAGGGAATGAAGCCGATGGGTCGCAATGATCGTCGGCGCTCCCTGCCTGAGCACTTTTACGCAGACGAACCAGGAGAAGACCATGCGCAAGCTTATCGTTGCCGCTTTCATGAGTCTGGATAACGTCATTCAAGCGCCCGGCGGGCCTGACGAAGACACCAGCGGCGAATTCCGTTTCGGTGGCTGGATCGTGCCCTACGCCGACGAAGCCTTCGGCCGGGCCATACAGGAGCTGTTCTCGCAGCCGTTCGACTTGCTGCTGGGGCGGCGCACCTACGACATATTCGCCGGGTATTGGCCGCACATACAGGCCGGCTCAAGCAACAGCGCCATCGCCGACCTGTTCAACCGCGTGCCCAAGCACGTGGCCACCCATCATCCCGATACGCTGGATTGGCATAACAGTCATGCGCTGCAAGGAAACCTTGCCGACGCCATACAGGCCCTCAAACAGCAGGACGGCGCCAACCTGTTGACCCAAGGCAGCGCCGAGCTGGTGCGCCAACTGCTGGCCGCCGGGTTGGTGGATGAGTTGCGGCTGATGATCTTTCCTATCGTATTGGGACGCGGCAAGCGCCTGTTCGACGATCATGCACAGGCGTCGGCCTTCAGGTTGGTGAACTCGACCAGTACGCCTGGCGGGGTGCTGATTGCTCACTACGTTCGCAGTGGCGACGTACAAACAGGAAGCTTTGAAGAATAGGAAAGACCGTGACGGCGTTGGAACCCTACACCGCCTCACCTTCATCGACCGGCAACGAAGCAAACATTTCAGCGCGGCATACCTCAAGGATCTCGTCCGCCAACGCGGAATCATCCGGGCAGGCACGCGACAGCATAAGCGCGCCGACAGCACGAGACAGCAGGGCGATCATCTTCCTTCTCCCTTCACCCGGCGCGGCATCCGTCCCTGTCGGATATTTGTCCCCGAGGGTTTGCAGGGTGTGCTCGATCCCTTCGGCAAACGTCGCTTTCAAATCGTCCGATTGACGCGCCGCGTCGCCACACAGCGCGGCCATGGTGCAACCGCTGCCACGTCCGTCCCGATGTTCTCTCGTCACATAGACGTCGATGAAGCCCGGAACATCGAGCGCTTCAGCACTTGCCAGCGATTTGGAAAGGCTACAGGCCGAGGCTTCGGCCATCAGGTCGGCTTTCGAACCGAAATGCTTGTAGAAACCTCCGTGGGTGAAGCCGGCAGCCGCCATGAGATCCGCCACACCGACGCCATCAAAGCCGCGCTCACGGAACAGCTCAGAGGCTGTCTCAACGATGCGCTCCCGATTGGCCTGCGCCTGGGCCTTGGTCACTCTCACGTGCAATACCTCATGTCCACTGGGAAATCATGCGCCCAATGATACATAGATGTTGGTCATAATCAAAATCGTTGACAGTTTAGATTTCGATCATCATCCTAATTGCACGCATAACCGACCTCCATCAACAGGCACGGAAGAAATACCCGATGACCGACCAGAATCTGTTCACCCCTTACACGCTTGGCGCCCTCACACTGTCGAACCGTGTCGTCCTCGCGCCGTTGACGCGCAACCGCGCAGGCGAAGGCTTTGTGCCAAGTGAGTTCGCGGCCACCTATTACAGCCAGCGCGCTAGCGCGGGCTTGCAGATCAGCGAAGCCACGCAGATTTCCCAACAAGGACAGGGCTATCAGGACACCCCCGGAATCTACACGCAGGCACAAATAGATGGCTGGCGCAAAGTGACCGATGCCGTCCACGCCAAGGGCGGAAAAATCTTCCTGCAACTGTGGCATGTCGGCCGTGTGTCGCATGTTGATCTGCAAGAAAACGGCGCCGCTCCCGTGGCCCCTTCTGCGCTGCGCGCCGCCACCAAAGTGTTCGTCAACAGCCGTTTTGAAGATGCCTCCGAGCCACGCGCACTGGACATTGGCGAACTACCGGGGATCGTCGCCGATTTCCGCCAGGCTGCGGCAAACGCTATCGCCGCCGGGTTCGACGGTGTGGAGATTCATGGCGCGAACGGCTATCTGCTGGATCAATTCCTCAAGGACAGCGCCAACCTGCGCACCGATGCATACGGCGGCTCGATCGAAAATCGTGCGCGTCTGTTGCTCGAAGTGACTGCGGCCGTCATCAATGAAGTCGGCGCGGACCGCACCGGGGTGCGCTTGTCGCCAGTGTCGCCGGCCAATGGCGTTTCCAGCAGTGACCCGCAGGCGCAATTCGATTACGTGGTCGATCAACTCAACGCCCTCGGCGTCGTCTATCTGCATGTGGTCGAAGGTGCAACCGGTGGCCCGCGCGACGTGGTGCCATTCGATTTCGGCGCCCTGCGCCAACGCTTCAAAAACACCTACATCGCCAACAACGGCTATGACCTGGACCTGGCGACTGCGCGCCTCGCCGACGACCAGGCCGATCTGATCGCCTTCGGTCGCCCGTTCATTGGCAACCCGGATCTGGTGGAGCGCCTCAAGCGTGGCGCACCGTTGTCGGCCTTCAATCCCGCCACCCTTTATGGCGGCGGCGCGGCAGGCTACATCGACTACCCGACGCTGGCTGAATCGAGTGCCACTGCACGCTGAGCGATCAGTGACCGCGCTCTTTTGTTTTCCCCCACTCTGAAAGAGGGATGATCCCATGAGTACCCGCTCTACTGTCCTCATCACTGGCGCCTCCACCGGTATTGGCGCCGTCTACGCCGAACGCTTCGCGCAACGCGGCCACGATCTCGTACTGGTTGCCCGAGACCAGGCACGCCTGGACGCACTTGCAGCCCGGTTGCGCAGCGAACACGACATCGCCATCGATGTCATTCCGGCGGACCTGACCCAACTCGGTGATTTGACAACCGTCGAAGCCCGCCTGCGCGACGACACCCGTATCGGCATCCTCGTCAATAACGCCGGCGCTGCGCTGTCCGGTAACTTCATCGACCAAAGCACCGACAGCGTTGCGCAACTGGTCGCCCTCAACACCACGGCGCTGGTGCGGCTCGCCAGCGCCATCGCCCCGCGCCTGGCCAAAGCAGGCGAAGGCGCGATCATCAACATCGGTTCGGTGGTGGGCCTGGCACCGGAGTTCGGCATGTCGGTCTACGGTGCGACCAAGGCGTTCGTGCTGTTCCTCTCCCAAGGCCTGAGCCTGGAACTTTCGCCCCTGGGCGTGTACGTGCAGGCCGTATTGCCGGCCGCTACCCGCACGGAGATCTGGGATCGCTCCGGCGTCGACATCAACACCTTGAGCGAAATCATGGAAGTGGGCGACCTGGTGGATGCCGCGCTGGTCGGTTTTGATCGTCGCGAACCGGTGACAATCCCGCCCCTGCACGAAGCGGAACGCTGGGATGACCTGCAGACCGCGCGCCAGGGCCTGTTGCAGCAAATCCGCCAGTCTGCGGTTGCCCAGCGCTACCAGACCCCACGGTGATCACTTTGTAGCGAACACCCGTGCGGGATTCGATGCAGGTGCCCAAGGCACCGCATCGAATGCGGCCCTCTGTTCGGAGTAGACATGACCCCCACGAATACAAATAGCCCCGCGGGTTCGCAGACGTCGTATGTCGAGGCGCAGAACCAGTCGATCACGGTCAACGGCATTCCCTTCGCCTATCGCGACATCGGCCCCAGGACTGGCGCGCCCCTCGTACTGTTCAACCATTGGGGCGCGGTGCTGGACAACTTCGACCCCGCAATCATCGATGGCCTGGCACAAACCCGACGCGTCATTGCCACCGACTATCGCGGCATTGGCGGTTCTGGCGGAATCGCGCCACTGACGGTCGGTGAAATGGCTGACGATGGCATTCAACTGATACGTGCGCTGGGCCTCGACACTGTTGACGTGCTCGGTTTTTCGCTCGGCGGCTTTGTTGCTCAGGACATCGCCCTGAAGGCGCCGGGCGTGGTGCGCCGTTTGATTCTGACCGGCACCGGGCCGGCCGGCGGCAGCGGTATCGACAAGGTCGGCTGGGTGTCTTGGCCATTGATACTCAAAGGCTTGCTGACCCTGCGCGATCCCAAGTTCTACCTGTTCTTTACTTCAACGCCCAACGGCCGGCGATCTGCCTCGCAGTATTTACAGCGCCTGAAAGCACGCAAAAAAAATCGCGACAAAGGCCCGACGCCCAGCGCTTTTCTGCGGCAGTTGAAAGCCATCACCGCGTGGGGCAAGCAGGCGCCCCAAGACCTCGGGCGCCTGCGGACACCGACGCTGATCGTCAACGGCGACAACGACATCATGGTGCCCAGCGTTAACTCGATTGCGCTGGCCAACCGTATCCCCAACGCACAATGGGTTATTTATGAAGATGCCGGCCACGGCGGCATTTTCCAGCACTACATTGATTTTGTGGCCAAGGCACTGGCGTTCCTCGATGCCTGAGTGCGCGGCGTAGCAATGCCGCAAAAACACTCGCAAGCCTTCCTTCCAACCGACAAGAGCCGCACCACGATGAAGGCATTTTTGATTGATCGCTATGGCAAGAACACCGGGCGCATTAGCGAAGTGCCCGCTCCCGCGGTAGGGGACCACGACGTCCTGATTGAGGTACACGCCAGCAGCGTCAACGTGCTGGACTCGAAGATCAGCAACGGCGAATTCAAACTGATCCTGCCCTATTCATTTCCGTTGATCCTGGGCAATGACCTGGCGGGCGTGGTGGTTGAGGTGGGCTCGCAAGTGAAACGCTTCAAACCGGGAGACGAAGTGTACGCTCGCCCGCCCGAAGCGCGGATCGGGACGTTCGCCCAATTGATCGCCGTGAACGAAAACGCGATTGCCCTGAAACCCGCCAATATCAACATGGTGCAAGCCGCGTCCATCCCCTTGGTCGCCCTGACCGCCTGGCAAGTGCTGGTCGAAACCGCTCGACTGAAAAAGGGCCAGAAAGTGTTGATCCACGCTGGTTCCGGCGGTGTCGGCAGCCTTGCCATCCAGCTCGCCAAACACCTCGGCGCCTTTGTCGCAACCACCACCAGCACTGCGAATGTCGAATGGGTGAAGGCGCTGGGGGCCGACCTGGTGATCGACTACACACAGCAGAACTTCGAAAGTGTCTTGCACGACTACGACGTGGTGTTGAACAGCCTCGGCGCCGACGTGCTGGAGAAATCACTCAAGGTCCTCAAGCCCGGTGGCCAGCTCATTTCCATCTCAGGGCCACCCACTGCGCAGTTTGCTCAGGAGCAAGGGTTGTCCTGGCCACTGAAGCAAGTCATGCGCCTGCTGAGCCTGGGCATTCAGCACAAGGCGCGCAAACAGGACGTCAGCTACGCGTTCGTGTTCATGCGGGCCAATGGCGCCCAACTGCAACAAATCACCGCGCTCATCGAGGCCGGAATCATCAAGCCTGTGGTCGATCGCTCCTTCACCTTTGAATCAACGGCAGAGGCGTTGAAGTACGTCGAGCAGGGGCGAGCCAAGGGCAAGGTCGTTGTTACGCTCAAATGACGATGCCGCCTATCGATGAGTCGGCCGCAGAGGCTGCGCAGCTTCTACTGCTTGAGCAGTCATCATCCGAAGTGACTTCGCCAGAGTCGCAGGAACAGCAAGAGCCGCAACCGGACGTTGTGCCTGTTGAACCGCCAGCGATCGTTTGGCGCAGTTTGATGCTTGAGCAGTAGGACGAAACGGGTTGCATGGATAGGGCGGCGTTTGCACGGTTTTCCGTGGCCCTGTCACTTCGCGGCTATTCTCTAATTTCAGGTCGATGGCCTAAAAGATCCATGTCCACGCCGATGGCCTGATGTCCTGCTCGCCCGGGTAAACGCGCGTTTCTCAGTGTCGCTGAGCCGTGCCGGGTGTTGCTTCGAGGACCGGCCCCCTCCAGTTCGAGGGCTCTTGATGGCGCTTCACCGTGATCAGGGACGATGACCGTGATGGCACGCATGCAGTGGCGGCAATGGATATGAGCGTCGGGTCAACGACCGGAGAAGAGGCGGCGGACTTTTTCGCGCAGACCCTGGAACAGGCCAACGATGCCGTGGTGATCATCGACGATCGCAACCAGGTGGTGTTCTTCAACGCGGCGGCCGAGCGCTTCTGGGGCTGTCAACGGCGCGAGGTGCTGGGCAGCGAGGTCGGCACGCTGGTGCCGATCCCCATCCGCTCGCGGAACGACGGCGAGACCGGGGTCAACAAGATCATCGGCACCAGCCGCGATGTGTGCATTACACGCAAGGATGGCGAAGAACGCTGGGGCGCGATGGCGATCTCGAAAATCACCCTGCAGGGGCGCATTCTCTATGCCGCCTTTTTCAAGGACGTGACCCAGACGCGGCTCAAGGATATCGAGCAGCGCCTGCTGTCGATGTCGGTCAACGCCAGCAGCTCGGCCACCTGCATCGTCGACGCCGACGGCCGGCTGATCTATATCAACGACGGGCTGGTGCGCTTGCTGGGGTATTCCCGCGAGGAATTGCTGGAGCGCTCGCCGCAGATGTTCTTCGTCGCCGATACCCCGGGGGCGGCCCAGGCCGACGAGCTGCACCTGGAGAGCATCCTCAGTGGCCAGCCCCATGAAGCCTGCGGCCTGGTCAGCAAGCGCAACGGCCAGCGGCTGTGGGTGCATGTCTGCTCGGCGCCGGTGTTCGACGCCGGGGGGCGGATCGGCAACATCGTCATCGTGTTCACCGACATCACCCGTTCCAGGCTGCCGGAAGTGCTGCAGGACAAGGTCATCGGCGCCCTGTTGCAAGAGCAGCCCCTGGAGCGCGTGTTGACCCTGCTGTGCCAGGAAATCGAGCGCCTGGCGCCGGAGGTCGTCGTCTCGATCCTCAGCGTGGATGAACAGGGGGTGCTGCATCACCTGGCCAGCCCCGGCCTGCCGGCCGATTACGCCAGGGCCATGGAGGGGCTGCCGATCGGGCCTGCCGCCGGCTCCTGTGGCACCGCGGCCTTTCGCGGCGAGCCGGTGCTGGTCAGCGATATCGACACCGATCCGCTGTGGGCCGATTACCGCTGGCTGGCGCAGCAGGCCGGAGTGCGGGCCTGCTGGTCGATGCCGGTGCGCAACAGCGGCGGCAGGGTCTGCGCGACCTTTGCCCTGTACTTCCGGGAGAGCCGCAAGCCCGATACCACCCATGCCCACCTGATCATGACCGGAACCCACCTGTGCATGCTGGCCCTGGAGCGCGAGGAGGCGCGCCAGTCGATCCGTCGCATGGCCTTGTCCGATACCCTGACCGGCTTGCCCAATCGCAGTTCCCTGCTGGCCGAGGCCAACCGCAGCCTCGCCGAAGTCGCGCTGGAGCAGGGCGAGCTGGCGGTGCTGTATGTCGACCTGGACCGCTTCAAGCAGGTCAACGATGCCCTGGGGCATGCCTCGGGCGATGAGCTGCTGAAGGTCATGGCGCAACGGCTGCGCGGCGTGCTGCGCGAGTCGGACATCGTTGGCCGGCTGTCGAGCGACGAATTCGTGCTGGTGCTGCCGCGGATGAACGCCACCAAGGTCACAGCCTTTATCGAGCGCCTGATGCTGACCCTGGGCGCCCCGGCCGATATTGCCGGGACCGCCATGGTTCCTTCGGCCAGCGTCGGCGTCAGCCTGTACCCCAGCGACGGCCAGGATATGGAAAGCCTGCTGCATTGCGCCGATATCGCCATGTACCAGGCCAAGCGTACCGAGCGCGGCGGTTTCAGGTTCTTCCTCGAGGAGATGGACCAGCTCGCCCAGCAGCGCCTGCAACTGGAGACGGCGCTGCGCCAGGCCCTGACCAGCGACGGCCTGCACCTGGTCTATCAACCGCAGATCGACTTGCACACCAATGGCCTGGTCGGGGTCGAGGCGCTGGCGCGCTGGGAGCATCCGAGCCTGGGCACTATCGCGCCCGCGCAATTCATCGCGCTGGCCGAGGAGTGCGGGTTGATCAACTACCTCAGCCAGTGGGTGCTGTGCGAGGCCTGCGAGCAACTGGCGCGCTGGCGCCGATCGGGAATCCGGGTGCCGTCCATCTCGGTCAACCTGTCGCCGATCAACTTCCATAACTTCAACCTGGCGGCCCTGATCGCCCGCCAGTTGCAGCGCTGCGGCCTGCAGCCGGCGGACCTGTGCGTGGAGGTCACGGAGGGGGTGTTCCTGTGCAGCAACCCGACCACCGAGCAGACCCTGCAGGACCTGCACACCCTGGGCGTGCGCCTGGCCATCGATGACTTTGGCGCAGGCTATTCCAGCCTGGGCTATCTGCGGCGCTTGCCGATCAGCGAGCTGAAGCTGGACCAGAGTTTCGTCGAGGAGCTGGAGCACGACGCCTCCTGCCGCGCCTTGAGCGAAGCGGTCATCGGCATCGGCAAGGGCCTGTCCCTGCGGGTGGTCGCCGAGGGCATCGAACACGCCGCGCAGCGCGACATCCTGCGGGCGCGGGGTTATGACGTGGGGCAGGGCCAGCTGTTTTCCTCGCCCATGCCGGCGCGGGTGTTCGGGCAGTGGTTTGTTGGTTGGCAACGTTAGCGGGCGGGGCGATTCGGACCTGCACTTTCTGTCAAAGATCAAGGCCTGCCGGGCGCCAGGAACGGGCTTGGCTATTTGATGAGTATTTTCTTTAGTGCAAGTTATTAGCGTGTAGGAAACTTCTATTTTTCTCCGTGAAAACCAACTAATCCTGACAGGAATTTAGTTATGGTTTGTAGTCGGATAGCACTTTGCTAGTTTGTCGATGTTTTAAGCTTTGTAACCACTGGCGTATTCCTTATACGACTGATGTGATGCGGGAAAATCATTTGTCAGCGGTATTTTTGTGGGCTTTAGTGAGTGCGGAAAACAATCCAGGGACACTGCCATACCGCGTGAGTCAACTCATCGGTGGCTTAAATATAATAAAAAGGTGATCCATGACAGACTCCACAAAAGTGCCGGGTGCGTGCGACATGGCCGGCGATTTTCACAGCGAGAAAACCACCGGCGGACTGAAACGAACCCTGACGCCCCGGCACCTGAGCATGATCGCCATTGGCGGCAGCATCGGCACCGGGCTGTTCGTCGCCTCGGGCTCGACCATTGCCCAGTCCGGCCCCGGCGGAGCGCTGCTGGCCTTTGTGGTCATTGGCGCCATGGTGTTCTTTCTGATGACCAGCCTCGGTGAACTGGCGTCCTGCATGCCGGTCACCGGTTCGTTTTCAACTTATGCCTCCAAGTATGTCGATGAAAGTTTCGGCTTCGCCCTGGGCTGGAACTACTGGTATGCCTGGGCGGTGACCATTGCGGTCGATCTGGTGGCCGCGCAGATCATCATGGCTTATTGGTTTCCGGATGTGCCGGGGTATATCTGGAGTGCGGGTTTTCTATTGATCATCACCGCACTCAATATGGCCTCGGTGCGCTTGTTCGGTGAGTCCGAATATTGGTTCGCCCTGATTAAAGTCATCACGATCCTGCTGTTTATCACGGTAGGCGTTCTGATGTTGTTCGGCATTCTCAGCGGCGGCGAAAATGCCGGCCCCAGGCTCTGGTTGATTGGCGATGCACCTGTTGTCGGCGGCCTGGGGGCCCTGGTCGGGGTGGCGATGATCGTGGGCTTTTCGTTCCAGGGCACCGAGTTCGTCGGTATCGCCGCCGGTGAAACCCGGGACCCCGGGAAAAACGTGCCGCGCGCGGTGCGGCAGATCTTCTGGCGGATCCTGCTGTTCTACGTGCTGACCATCCTGATCATCGGCCTGTTGATTCCCTACAACGATCCCAGCCTGTTGAGGAATGGGGTGTCCGATATCCGCGTCAGCCCCTTTACCCTGATCTTCGAACGGGCCGATATGCTCGGCGCGGCCGCGGTGATGAACGCGGTGATCCTGACCTCGGTGCTGTCCGCCGGGAACTCCGGCATGTATGCCTCCTCGCGGATGCTCTACAGCCTGGCCCTGGAAGGCAAGGCGCCGGCGATCTTCGCCCGTTTGAGCCAGTCCGGCACCCCGCGGTGGGCGTTGCTGGCCACCGCCACGGTGGCGGCCCTGTGCTTCTTGACCTTCATCTTCAGCCCGGGGCAGATCTACAACTGGTTGCTCAACACCTCGGGCATGCTCGGCTTTATCGCCTGGCTGGGCATTGCGGTCAGCCACTACCGGTTTCGCCGCGGCTATGTGCGCCAGGGCAACGACCTGGGCAATCTGCCCTATGTGTCGCGGTTCTTTCCGTTCGGGCCGATTTTCGCCTTTGTCCTGTGCCTGTTCGTCACCCTGGGGCAGAACTATCAGGCCCTGCTCGGCGACTCGATCGATTGGGCCGGGCTGACCGCCACCTACATTGGCCTGGTGCTGTTCCTGGTGATCTGGCTGGCGCACAAAGTCATCAGTGGCTCCAGGTTCGTCCGGTTCGATGACATGAGCTTTTCAATGATTCGCAGCAAGTCCGAATGTGATCTGCCAGCGGAATCGGCGATGAATGAGAATGTGGGTCTTCCTGTGCGCATGACCCAGGTCGGAGCCAAGTGATGAGTCAGGATTTTCTCGAAAGTTATTACGAAGCCACGGTCGAGAAGACCGCCTATCCGGCGCTCGGCGGCCGGGTGGAGACCCGGGTGTGCATTCTGGGCGGCGGGCTGGCCGGGCTTTCCACGGCGCTGGGTTTGGCCGAACGCGGCGTCAAGGATGTGGTGATCCTCGAATCCCACACCGTGGGGCACGGCGCTTCGGGGCGTAATGGCGGTTTTGTGTTCGGCGGTTACTGCCTGGGCAATGCCGAGCTGCTCAAGACCCTGGGCCGCGAGGAAGCGCGACGGCTCTACCGGCTGACCATCGACGCGGTCGAGCTGATTCGCCAGCGAGTCCGGCAATACGGCATCCAGTGCGACCTGACCGACAGGGGCGTGCTGCTGGCCAACTGGTTCAACGACCCGACGCGCCTGGAAAAACCTCGGCAGCTGATGAAGGAGGTCTATGGCGTCGACTGGCAGTACGTGCCGCCGGGCGAGTTGCGGGAAAAGCTCAAGACCGAGCGCTATTTCGGCGCCTTGTTCGAGAGCAATGCCTTTCACTTCCACCCGCTCAAGTATGTGTATGGCGTGGCGGCGGCTGTTGCCGGCTACGGCATTGATATCCACGAACACTCCGCGGCCCTGGCGATCGAGCGGCAGGGCGGCAAGTACCTGGTCAAGACCGCGGGCGGCGAGGTGCTGGCCGAACAGGTGGTGTTCGCCGCGGGCGGTTATGCCCGTGGGCTGTACCGTCCGGTGGAACGGGCGACGCTGCCGATTGCCACCTATGTGGTGGCGACCGAGCCCCTGGGCGAGGCCCTGAAGGACTCGATCAACTGCGAGTCGGCCATTTACGACACCCGTTTTGCCTTCGACTATTACCGCCCGCTGGCGGATAGCCGGATCCTCTGGGGCGGGCGGATTTCCATCCTCAACCGTGGCCCGCAGGCGATCGCCGGCTTGCTCAAAGCCGACCTGGTCACGGTCTACCCGCAACTGGCCGATGTGGAGATCGAGTATGCCTGGGGCGGACTGATGAGCTACGGCCGCCAGCAGATGGCGCAGATCGGCCGGGACGACAACGGCGTGTGGCATGCCGTGGGGTTCGGCGGTCACGGCATGGCCCCGACCACGGTGGCGGGGGAGGTGCTGGCGGATGCCATCGCCAAGGCCATCCCCATTCCCCAGGGCTTTGGCCAGTTCGGCCTGGTGCCCACCTTTGGCCTGGCCGGCCTGGTCGCGGCGCAGGCGACCTACACCGCCTATCAGGCCCTGGACGCCTACGATGCCCACCGTTTGAACAAATGACCGTCGCTTTTCCCACGCCGTACAGGCCATGGAGCAATCTCAGCGTTTTCTGGCCCAAACCCCGGAATGAACTTATGCTGGCGGGCAAATCTGCACTCATTGAAAACCCAAGGCGTGACGCGAGGACGTTCCGAGCGTCTACGACTTGAACAAGTGACGCTGCTGCAGCCCGTATTGGCTCTTGGCATATTGAAATTGGGAGATTGTGTATGGTCATCAAACCCCGCGTTCGCGGCTTTATCTGTGTGACGACCCACCCGGTCGGTTGCGAAGCCAACGTCAAGCAACAGATCGACTACGTCACCGAACAAGGCACCATCGACGCTGGGCCAAAGAACGTACTGGTGCTCGGCGCTTCCACCGGCTACGGCCTGGCCGCACGTATCACCGCCGCCTTCGGTTGCGGCGCCAACACCCTGGGTGTGTTCTTCGAGCGCGGCAGCGTTGACGGCAAGCTCGGCACCGCCGGCTGGTACAACACCGCGGCTTTCCACAAGTTCGCCGAAGAAAAAGGCCTGTACGCCAAGAGCATCAACGGCGACGCCTTCTCCGACGAAGTGAAGCGCCAGACCATCGAAACCATCAAGCGCGACCTGGGCAAGATCGACCTGGTGGTCTACAGCCTGGCCGCTCCGCGTCGTACGCACCCGAAAACCGGCGAAGTCCTGAGCTCGACCCTCAAGCCGCTGGGCAAATCGGTGACCCTGCGCGGTGTCGACACCGACAAGGAAATCGTTAAAGAGACCACGCTGCAGCCAGCCACCCAGGAAGAAATCGACGGCACCGTCGCCGTGATGGGCGGCGAAGACTGGCAGATGTGGATCGACGCGCTGCACGAAGCCGGCGTACTGGCCGAAGGCGCGAAAACCACCGCTTTCACCTACCTGGGCGAGAAGCTGACCCACGACATCTACTGGAACGGTTCCATCGGCGAAGCCAAGAAGGACCTGGACCAGAAAGTCATCGGCATCCGCAAGGAACTGTCGGACCTGGGCGGCGACGCACGGGTATCGGTACTCAAGGCCGTGGTGACCCAGGCCAGCTCGGCAATCCCGATCATGCCGCTGTACCTGTCGCTGCTGTTCAAGGTCATGAAAGAGCAGGGCAGTCACGAAGGTTGCATCGAGCAGGTCTACGGTCTGTACAAGGACAGCCTGTACAACCCGAACCCGATCATCGACCAGGAAGGCCGCCTGCGTGCCGACTACAAGGAACTGGAACCTGCCGTCCAGGACCGCGTGAAGCAGCTGTGGGATGAAGTCACCAGCGAAAACCTCTACCAGATGACCGACTTCGCCGGCTACAAGCAGGAATTCCTGCGCCTGTTCGGCTTCGAGATCGATGGCGTCGACTACGAAGCCGATGTCGATCCGGACGTGAAGATCGCCAACCTGATCCAGGTGTAAGCGAGCTTACTGCGTCATCGCCAACGCCCCTCTCATGAGGGGCGTTGTCGTTTCTGGTCAGGCGGTTTTCACGTTCATGGTGATGCGCGCGCTGAAGACCTTGAGGTCTTCCTCATCGTAGATTTCCACCGCGACAATCTTGTCGCCGCTGCTGCTCCAGTCCACCGCGCCGCCATCGGCCACCGCGCGCACCGACGTCTTGGCCTTGGCCAGGTATTCCACGGTCATGCCCTTGGGAATCCAGCGTGCGCCGGCCGGGATCGACACGTCGGTCATCACCCCGGCCGCCAGTTCGGCGGCGTTGCACAGGGCGATGGCGTGCACCGTGCCCAGGTGGTTGGTGATCTCCTTGCGAAACGGCACCTGCACCACCGAACGTCCCGCGCTCAGCTCGGCGATCAACGGGTTGATGGTGCTGAAGTAGGGGGCCATCTGGCAGGCCATCTGACTGAACTTTTCCGGGCCGGCGGCGCTGAACATGCTGAGAACCTGACTCATGGTGATGCCTCGTTTCGGGATTGTTTTTGGGATTTACAGAATAATATTCTGTAAAAGAACAATATTCGGCTTTCGCGAAATATGTCAAGCTGGCGCGACCATTCACTGAGGCGTGCGCGCCTTGTTTCCTGGACCTTGGTTTTGTGATGGGCAATGGATACGATCGATCTGCTTGAACGCTGCTACCCCGGCCGCAGGGCCGAACTCAAACGCGACATCCTGCGCCGAGCCCTGGCGTGCTTTAACGAACAGGGCATCGAAGCCACCACCATCGAAATGATCCGCGCGGCTTGCGATACCAGCGTCGGCGCGATCTATCACCACTTCGGCAACAAGGAAGGGCTGGTGGCCGCGCTGTTTTTCGCCGCGCTGGACGATCAGGCCGGCCTGCGCGAGCGCTACATGAGCGACGCCCAGACCCTGGAGCAGGGCGTGCAGGCGCTGGTGCACAGCTATGTGGATTGGGTCGATGCCCAGCCCGAGTGGGCGCGGTTCCAGTTCCAGGCGCGGTATGCGGTCGCCAAGGGCCCGTTCGCCGAAGAGCTGGCCAGCCGCAACAAGGCGCGCAACCGCCAGTTGCGCGAATGGCTGACGGCCCACACCCGGGCCGATGAATTACCGCGGATACCCGCAGAACTGCTGCCGTCGCTGATCGTCGGGCAGGCGGAAAACTACTGCCGCGCCTGGTTGTCCGGCCGGGTCCAGAGCAGCCCGAGCACCTATCGCCAGGAACTGGCCGAGGCGGCCTGGCGCTCGATCGGCGCCCATCAGTGACGCGTTGAACGACATCCAATTGCCAAGGGGGAAGACCATGCAAGCCGCACCCGTGCGCATCACCGCCGAGGAGATGCTCTCCGACAACTGGTACCTGCTGAAGAAATACAGCTTCGACCTGCAACGCCGCGACGGCAGCTGGCAGGCGCAGACCCGCGAGGTCTACGACCGCGGCAATGGCGCGACCATCCTGCTGTACAACCGCGAGCGGCGCACGGTGCTGCTGATCCGCCAGTTCCGCATGCCGACCTACGTCAACGACCACAGCGGCTACCTGATCGAGACCGCCGCCGGCCTGCTGGACAATGCCAGCCCGGAAGCACGCATCCGCCTGGAAGCCGAAGAGGAAACCGGCTACCGCGTCGGCGCGGTGGAGAAGGTCTATGAAGCCTTCATGAGCCCCGGCTCGGTCACCGAGCGCCTGCACTTTTTCATCGGCGAGTATTCCCCCGACGACCGCACCGGCGACGGTGGCGGCCTGGAAGAAGAGGGTGAGGACATCGAGGTGCTGGAGCTGGGTTACCAGCAGGCGCTGGACATGGTGCGCAGCGGCGAGATCGTCGACGGCAAGACCATCATGCTCCTGCAATACCTGGAGCTGCGCCTGATGCCGCCGCGCCGCCTGACGATCCTGGTGGCCGCGCCCCGGTATTCGGCGACCGAGGATGCAGCGGCGCTGGCGCAGCAGGTCGCCAGCCTGGATGACTGTGCCGCGTGGCTGTTCGAGGCCGGGCACAGCCCCGTATTCAGCCAGTGGCTGGGGTTGGCGGCGGAGGATTCGAGCGCTGCCGGCGAGCCGGGCGCCCGGTTCCAGGAGCGTGCGCGGCAGCAGTTGCAGCGTTGCGACGCGCTGCTGCGCATCGGCGGCGCCTGCGCCAGTGCCGATGCCCTGGTCGCGATGGGCGAGCGCCTGGGCCTGCCGGTCTACCGTTCGCTGCAGGACATCCCGCGTTGCACTTCGGCCAGTTAAGCCCGCGCTCAACTGGCCGGTTGGCCGACGGCCTTGTATCGGAGTGTGTATCGGCCCGGCGCTGATACACCTGCTTGTCCTGGCGCTGGTTGCGCACACAACCCGGATACACCCCGAGGATTAACTACGTCCACCCGCCAGCACCGAGCTTCTCGGTGTCGGTGGCGGGAACCGTTAATCAATCCATCGAAGGGGTATCAGCATGTTCAAACTCTCCAACGTTTCCAACGTCGCGCTCGGCCTGGCACTGGTCGGCGGCCTGGGCCTGTCCACCGCCGCTTCGGCGCTGAGCATGACCGAGCTGTCCCAGGGCTACACCCTGGCCGCGGCCGACGGGGTCAAGACCTCCACCGAAGGCAAGTGCGGCGAAGACAAGTTCGCCAAGACCGACACTAACCACGACGGCAAGGTGTCCCGCGAGGAGTTCATCGCCGCGGCCCCCGAGCGCGCCGCCGAGTTCGACAAGATCGACGCCAACCACGATGGCGCCATCAGCCTGAGCGAAGCCAAGCAGTATCTGGCGGCCAAGGCCGGTTCGGCCGAAGGCAAATGTGGCGAAGGCAAATGCGGTGCGGCGATCGAGTCCTGATCGACGGTGGCGGGGGGCGCTCAGGTGCCCCCCGGTTTTTTCCGGGGCAACCAGGAGATGGACCCATGCCTCCCTCAATACCACTCTGCAACATCCCATCATCCGCCCAGGCCCCACGGCAGCCCGTTTCGGCAGCCGTGGGGCTTGGTTTGCGTCGTGCCTTGCTCGACGCATTGAATACGGCGCCTGCGGGCGCTTTTGATTTTCTGGAGCTGGCGCCGGAAAACTGGATCGGCATCGGCGGTGCCCATGGCGCCGCGTTGCGCGCGCTGGCCGAGCGTTACCCGTTGAGCTGCCACGGGCTGTCGTTGTCCCTCGGCGGTCCGGCGCCGCTGGACCTGGGGTTCCTGCGGGAAGTCCGGCAGTTTCTCGAGCGCTTCAAGGTGCCGCTGTACAGCGAACACCTGAGCTACTGCGGCGACGACGGGCACCTCTACGACCTGCTGCCGCTGCCGTTCACCGAAGAGGCGGTGCGCCATGTCGCGGCGCGCATCCGCCAGGCCCAGGATGTGCTGGGCCGGCGCCTGGCGGTGGAGAACGTCTCGTACTACGCCGCGCCACGCCAGGACATGGACGAGCTGGCCTTCACCAACGCGGTGCTGGCCGAAGCCGATTGCGATCTGTTGCTGGACGTCAACAACCTCTACGTCAACTCGGTGAACCACGGCTTCGAACCCCAGGCCTTTCTCGCCGGCCTGCCGCCGGAACGGGTGGTGGCGATGCATGTGGCCGGGCACTACGACCAGTCCGACAGCCTGAAAATCGACACCCATGGCGCGCCGGTCAAACCGGTGGTCTGGGATTTATTGGCGCGCGCCTACCAGCTGTTTGGCGTGCAGCCGACCCTGCTGGAACGGGACTTCAACTTCCCGCCATTCGCCGAACTGCTGGGCGAGCTGGACAGCATCCGCCGGTTGCAGGCCGATGCCTGCCAGGCTCAGGGGAGTCGGGCCCATGGCTAAGCCGCTGATTACCCTCGACGCCCAGCAACAGGCCCTGACCGCCTACCTGCGCGACCCCGAGCACCGCGCGCCGCCCGTCGGGATGGATCGCGCACGGGTGGAGATTTACCGCGAGCTGGTGTTCGACAACCTGTTGTCGTTGCTTGGCAATACCTTCCCGGTGTTGCGCTCGATACTCGGCGAGGCGGACTGGCGCCGGCTGCTGTGGGTGTTCCTGCGCGAGCACCGTTGCGCCACGCCGAAGTTCGGCGAGATCGCCGGCGAATTCGTGGCCTGGATGGCTTCCACGCCCGTCGCTTTGCAGGACGCCAGCTGGCCAGCCTTTATGCTCGAGCTGAGCCATTACGAGTGGATCGAAATGGCCCTGCAACAGGCCGAGGCCGAGCCGCTGCCGGCCAGTGACCCGGAGCGGCTGCTGAGCCAGCCCTTGCGCCTGTCGCCCCTGGCCTGGCCGCTGGCTTACGCCTGGCCGGTGCAGCGCCTGGGGCCGGCCTGGCGTCCCAGGGAGCCCGGGGCAGCACCGACCTTGCTGCTGATCCGCCGCGATGCCGATTACCGCGTGCACTTCTCCGAACTCAGCCCGCTGGCCTGGCGCCTGCTGGAGCGTATCGAGGCCTTTCCCCAACTCCACGGCCGCGACCAGTTGCAAGACCTGGCCCTGGAAGCGGGCATCGACGACCTCGAGACCTTTCTCGCCAATGGCCAGAGCCTGCTGCAACAGCTGCACAACCAAGGCGTTATCGGCCCTGTGTAGCCGCTGGCGCAGCCTGCGCTCGGCTGCGCAGCGGCCGCAAACCCAGGCAACGCGGTGTATCAGATCGAACGCGATCACCGGTTTTACGACGGCTACGCCGCCGAACGCAGGCTACGCCAGCGGCTACAGGGAGATGCGCCTGTTATCGAACTTCCCCCGTAGAAACACCAAAGCCGCAGCTCACGCTGCGGCTTTTTTTGTCCCCGGGGCATCAGCGCCTGTGGCGCAGGCGCCCGATCAACTGGCCAAAGCCTGCTGCGACAGCTGCACAACCAAGGCGTTATTGGCCCTGTGTAGCCGCTGGCGCAGCCTGCGATCGGCTGCGCAGCGGCCGCAAATCCAGGCAACGCGGTGTATCAGATCGAACGCGATCACCGGTTTTACGACGGCTACGCCGCCGATCGCAGGCTACGCCAGCGGCTACAGGGAGATGTGTCTGTTATCAAACTTCCACCCCGCAGGAACACCAAGGCCGCAGCTCACGCTGCGGCTTTTTCTTGTCCCGGGGCATCAGCGTCCGTGGCGCAGGCGCCCGATTAGCGCATCCAGGCTGAGTTTGCCCGGGCCCTGGAACAGCAGCGGCAGCAGCGCCGCCAGGTAGATCACCGGCAGTTTGAAGTTGCCGTGGCCCTTGTTGCTGATGGCGTAACCCTGGGCCAGCTCGCTCAGGGTCGACCAGTCCGCCGGCCAGTGCACGGCGGCGGTGGCGACCACTGTGACCACGATCAGCACCAGCGCGGCGAAGCGGGTGCCCAGGCCCAGCAGCAGCGCCAGGGCGCACAGCAGCTCGGCCCACATCGACAGCTGCCAGTTCAGGCTTGCCGGCAGCTGGCCGAAGGGAAACGGGAAGGCGGACTGGATCTCCTGGAACCAGTTTTCACCCTGCCATTTTTCCAGGCCCGACTCGAAGAACTCCCAGGCCAGCAACAAGCGCAGGCTGAGGAGCGCGACCCAGGGGGACAGGCGATTGAACTGGCGTTGCAGCCCGTCGAGGGCGGATGAAAGCGTGAGGATCATGGGGTGGGTCTCCGGTGTTAAGTGGGGAGTGCAAAAGCGGCGCCGCCTGCGGCGTCGATCGCAGCCTGCGGCAGCGGCTACAGGGGCGGCATCAGCTCAGCGCGGGCTCAGGGCCTGGCGTTGCCGGCGTTTGTTGGCCTGGGCCAGCTTGCCCAGCAGGTTGATCGTCATGGCCGAGCAGGTGATGGCGAAGGGCAGCAGGTACCAGGCGCTCAGCGGAATGCGTTTGAAATTGGAGTAGGCGAATATCGCCGCGATCACCCACATGCCGGTGGTGTGCAGGCGTTTCCAGGTGACACGGCTAAGCAGCGAGGCCGGGCCTTTGAAGGAGGTCAGGGTCAGCAGCAGGATAAACAGGTAACCCACGGACCCGGGCAGGTTGCCCAGGGTGCTGCGGCCGGGCCAGAACTCCGGGTTCAGTTGCCCGTAGCTGTAGATCAGCAGCGCATGCACCAGGTGCGAGAAGGCGAACGCCAGGCCGATGAAACGGCGCTCGCGCACCAGTGCCTGACTCAGCGGCGAGGGCAGCAGCACGGCGAATGCCGACGCAGTGAAGGCCAGCAGAAACAGCGCGAAGGAAGAACGCGCGGTGGCACGGATGGCGCTGCGGGTGGCCTCGACCAGGTCCGGCCCGAGCAGCAGGATCAGCGCGGTCATCAGCAGTACGACGGCGGCCAGCAGGCTGAACAGCCGCCAGCCGTGGAAACGCGAGGGGAGGGTTTGAGTGGGCATGAGAGGCTCCTTGAGGTTGGGCGCCGCTGTCGCGGCGCGTCCCAGGAGTCTTGCAAGGCCGTGTATATCGGCTGTGTCGGCAAAGGGCGGTTATGTATGCCTGTGTAGCAAAGTGTTCAGAGACTGGCCTTGCTGCTGACCAGGATCAGTTCGGCGCACAGGCCGCCCCCTTCGCGATTGCTCAGGCGCAGCGAGCCGCCCAGGGCCACCGCCAGTTGCTGGGCGATGGCCAGGCCCAGGCCGGTGCCGCCGGTGTCGCGGTTGCGCGAGCTTTCCACCCGATAGAACGGCTTGAGCACTTCGGCCAGCTGTTCTTCGCTGATCCCCGGGCCACGGTCCAGGACCTTGACCGACAGGCGATCGCCGGCTTGTGCCTGGACCTCGATCCGCGCCGCGCCGGAGAACTTCAGCGCGTTGTCCACCAGGTTCACCAGGACCCGGCGCAAGGCGTGGGGACGGGTGTCGATCAGCGCTCCGTTCTTGCCCGCCAGCTCGACGTCCTGGCCGGTGTCCTGGTAGTCGAACACCAGGCTGTCGAGAAACGCGTCCAGGTCGATCCGGCAACTGGCCTCGGTGGCGCCATGGATGCTGCGGGCATAGGCCACGCCTTCGCGCACCAGGTGCTCCATTTCACTCAGGTCGTTCCACAGCTTGTCCTTCTCGGTGGACTCGTCCATGAACTCGGCGCGCAGTTTCATGCGGGTGATCGGCGTCTGCAGGTCGTGGGAGATCGCCGCCAAGAGTTGCATGCGCTCCTTGAGGTAGGCGCCGATCCGCGCCTGCAGGGCATTGAAGGCCTTGGCCGCGTGCACCACTTCGATCGGGCCTTTTTCGTCCAGGTGCACGCCGTGGGTGTTGGGGTCGAGGCTGTCCACCGCCTGGGCCAGCCGGGTCAGCGGGCGCACGGCGATGCGCACCGCCAGCCAGGCGCAGAGGATCAACACCAGCAACTGCCCCAACAGCACCGCCGGCAGCCAGGGCGACATCGGCGTCAGCGCCGGGCGCACGTCGATGGTCACCGGGCTGCCGTCGGCCAGGCGCAGGTGGGCCTGGTAGTGCTGGCGCGGCCCGGGAATGTTGTTGAACGCCAGGTCGTAGTCGCGACCGAGGGCGTTCTTGATCGAGTACACCGAGACCGGTACATCCTCGCCGTCCAGGGGCTGGCCGGGTTCGCCGGCGCTGAGCAGGTAGCCATAGTTGCGCCGTTGCAAGCGTTGCAGCCAGGCGGGGCGCTCGGCGGCGGGCAGACGGTCGAGGATGGCGATGGAGGTCGAGACGTCGCTCTCCAGGTTGCCGAGCATGGTCATCTTCGCGCTCTGGTAGCGCTCGTAGGACTGCGCGGCGAACGACAGGCCCTGGGCCAGCGCCAGGCCGATCAGGAAGATCAGCGACAGCCGCGAGGCGAGGGTGCGCGGCCAGTGCAGCGCCAGCTTCATGACGCGGCCTCGAGGATCTCCACCGGCAGCGAGAACACATAGCCCTCGCTGCGCACGGTCTTGATGTAGGCCGGTTCGCGGGCGTCGTCCAGCAGGCGCTGGCGCAGGCGGCTGACCAGCAGGTCGATGGAGCGGTCGAACAGGTCGGCGTCGCGACCCTGGGTCAGGTTGAGCAACTGGTCGCGGTTGAGCACCCGTTGCGGATGGTCGAGGAACACCCGCAGCAGCCGGTATTCGGCGCCGCTCAGGGCGACCATCGTGCCGTCCTGGTCCAGCAGGTGGCGCGCGGTGGTGTCCAGGCGCCAGCGGCCGAAGCCCAGCAGGCGGCCGCTCTCGGTGACCACCAGGTTCGGCGGTAGCATGCGCGTGCGGCGCAGCACGGCATTGATTCGCGCCAGCAGTTCGCGGGCGGCGAAGGGCTTGACCAGGTAATCGTCGGCGCCCATCTCCAGGCCAATGATGCGGTCGGTCTCGTCGTTGCGCGCGGTGAGCATCAGCACCGGCGTGGCCTTGTGCTTGCCGGCGCGCAGCTCGCGGCACAGCAGCAGGCCATCGTCGCCGGGCAGCATGATGTCGAGCACGATCAGGTCCACCGGGGTGGTTTCCAGGAAGCTGCGCATCTGCCGGCCGTCAGCCACTACCGTGGTGCGCAGGCCGTTCTTTTTCAGGTAGTTGCCTACCAGCTCTCTGATTTCGCGGTCGTCATCGACTATCAATACGTGATCGACATGATCCATGGGGCTGCCTCTGCATAGGGTCGTGCTGCCTAGTTTATAGGGCCCGGGCGGGCCTGCCTGCGGGCTTTTGTATTGCAGTGTATCTGGCGCCTGGTTGAACACACGGCGATGCAAAACAAGGTTTTTCCGGCGCTTTTGTATCGCTCTGTATCCCCCGGCGGCGTGGATACGCAGGGAGACCGCAAGGGCGGTTTGCCGACACAAGCGCGATACCTCCCGCGCATTCAATGGGCTCCATCGAGGCACAGCCACTCGCCTCGCCACCCAAACCCATTGTCGCCCGAGGAACACATCATGAAACGCACCGCCCTCTACGCCGCCTGCCTGTTCGCCGCCCTGAACATCTGCACCCTGTCGGCCCGCGCCGAAAGCACGGTGCAGGCCCAGACCTACCGCTACGGCACCCAGCTGGATATCCAGAAAGTCCTGTCGATGACCGAAGACGCCGAGCCGACCTGCGGCGTGGTCAATGCGCGCATGACCTACCTCGATTCCCAGGGGCACACCCAGGCCCTGGATTACCGCAAGTTCGCCAACCACTGTAACGACGGCAACTGAGCGCACTCCCTGTCATATCACCTGTTCGCCATGAGGATTCGCCCATGAACACCCTGAAAAGCTGCCTGCTGTCCCTGACCTTGGCCCTGGCCGGCGTGGCCGTGGATGCCAGCGCCGCCGACTCATCCTGTGCGACCTGCTTCCAGCTCAGCCCGCTCTCAAGTGCCAGCCCCTTGAAATCTGCCACCTTGAAAGCGAGCACCTTGCAGACGCACAGCTGGCTGGCCGAAGGCGGCTACGAGCGCACCCCGCAGGGGATGCGCGCCGACCATCAGGCCTGAACCGGGCCTGCCACCCTGAATACGCCCGCCGCCGATGGCGGGCGGGACATTGACCGATCACAGGTGATGCCATGTTGCTCATAGCGTTTCTCGGCGGGGTCCTGACCATCCTCAGCCCCTGCATTCTTCCGGTGGTGCCGTTCCTGTTCGCCCGGGCCGACCGCTCGCGTGGCTCGGTGCTGCTGACCCTCGGTGGCATGGCGCTGACCTTTGCCCTGGTGTCGAGCCTGGCGGTGGTCAGCAGCGACTGGATCGTCCGAGCCAACGGCATCGGGCGCCAGCTGGCGCTGATTGTGCTGGGGCTGTTCGCCTTGTCGTTGATCTTCACCCGCTTCGGCAACTGGCTGGCGCGGCCCTGGGTCAGCCTGGGCAATCGCCTGGATGGCCTGCGCCTCGACCGGGCGCGCCAGCTTTCCGGGCCGTTGGCGGCGCTGTTGCTGGGGGTGGCCACCGGCTTGCTCTGGGCGCCCTGTGCCGGGCCGATTCTCGGGGTGATCCTGACCGGCGCCATGCTGCAAGGGGCCAGCGCCCAGACCAGCCTGTTGCTGCTGGCCTACGGCCTGGGCAGTGCCTTGTCCCTGGGGCTCCTGATCTTTGCTGGAAGAGGGCTGGTCAACCGGCTCAAGCCATCCCTGCCGGCCACCGCCTGGTTGCGCCGCGCCGCCGGTTACCTGGTATTGCTGGCGGTGGTGGCGATCGGCAGCGGGGTGGACGATCGCCTGTTGGCCAGCACTTCATCGCAAGGCGGCGCGGCCCTCGAGCAGGGCCTGCTGAAGACTCTACCCAAGGCCCTCGACTACCTGATCGACAAAGCTGGCGCGGCGCCCGTCGAGACGCTGCCGAGCAAGGGCCCGATGCCTTCGCTGAGTGGCGCGGTGCAATGGTTGAATTCGCCGCCGCTGGACGCCGAGGCCCTGCGCGGCAAGGTGGTGTTGGTGGACTTCTGGACCTACGACTGCATCAACTGCCAGCACAGCCTGCCCTATGTGAACGCCTGGGCGAAAAAGTACGCCAAGGACGGGCTGGTGGTGATCGGTGTGCACACCCCGGAATACGCCTTCGAAAAGGTCATCGACAACGTCAAGGCCCAGGTGCGCAAGCTGGATATCGGCTACCCGGTGGCCATCGACAACGACTACGCGATCTGGCGTGCCTTCGACAACCAGTACTGGCCGGCCCACTACTTTATCGACGCCCGCGGGCAGGTGCGCTACAGCCACTTTGGCGAGGGCAGTTACGAGGCGCAGGAGCAGGTGATCCAGCAGTTGTTGCGGGAGGCCAAGGCGTCGTAATGGGGACGTCAGCGGTCGGTGGTTCGCGAGGCGGTGTGTTCAGTTGCACCGCGTCGTCCCCATCGCCGGCAAGCCTGGCTCCTACAGAAGCAGAAGCGAGCAGGGAGTACCCGCGTCTGCTTCTGTAGGAGCAGCCGGTCGACGTTCGATTGCGCGCGATGCGGTGTGTCAGGCACGCCGCGTTCTCCAGATCACCCCTGTAACCACCACCGCAGCAGGAAAAAGAACGCCATGCTCAGCAGCATGCTGAGCAGGGTGTTGCGGGTGTAGATCACCAGGACGATGGCCACCAGCGAGCTGATCAGGTACGGGTTGTCGTAGGCCAGGTTCAGCTGGTGCTCGGGCATGAACACGATCGGCCCGCAGATCGCCGTGAGCATGCCCGGTACGGCAAACCCGAGGAACTGCCGGGCGTTGCTGCTCAGGCGCACCGGCAGGCGCGGTTCGAGAAACACATAGCGGTTGAGAAACACCAGCAAGCCCATGCCGAAAATCACTGCCCAGACCATCATGTGCGCTCCCGGTAGAACTTGTTGCAGAGAAAACCCGCGGTCATGCTCAGCAGGCCCGACAGCACCAGGGCCGAGCCCCATTGCCAGTAGCTGAACAACACCGAGCAGAACAGCGATACGGCTACGCAGACCAGGGTCGGCACATTGCGCACCAGCGGCGTGATCAGGGCGATAAAGGTGGCGGCGATGGAGAAGTCCAGGCCCAGGTGTTCGAGCCCGGGAATGGCGCGCCCGAGAACGATGCCGGCCAGGGTGAACAGGTTCCAGGCGATATAGAAGGTCAGGCCCACGCCGAGGGCGTACCAGCGGTCGAACTGCTGCTTGTCGTGCTGGCTGGTCAGGGCGAACAGCTCGTCGGTGAGCAGGAAGCCCAGGCCGACCCGCCAGCGCCCCGGCAGCGGCGAAATCACCGAGCGCAGGCTCATGCCGTACAGCAAGTGCTGGGAGGTCAGCAGCAGGGTGGTGAGCAGGATCGAGAAGACCCCCGCGCCGCCCTTGAGCATGCCGATCGCCACCAGTTGCGCGGCGCCGGCGAAAACGATGCTCGACAAGCCCTGGCCTTGCAGGGGCGTGAGATTGGCCTCGATGGCCATGGAACCCGCCAGCAGGCCCCAGGGCGCGGTGGCCAGGGACAGCGGCATGATGGCAACGGCGCCGCGCAGGAAGGCGGCGCGGGGAAGATGAACGCTGGACATGACAGCCTGCAATCAAGGAACGGACACCGACTGTGCCAGCCCGCGACGGGAATGGCTTGAACGATCTTGCGCAATTGCCGCCGATGGTCGCTATTTATCGTTCACCCCGCGACTGCTTCTGTAGGAGCGGCCGGTCGACGCTCGATTGCCGGCGATTGGGGCAACGCGGTGTGTCTGATACGACGCCTCGCGAGCAAGCTTCGCTCCTACAGAGGCTAGTATTCACCGCGAGTCCATGACCGGTTCGTAATCTGTCGGCCATGGCGCCAACCCGATCTGTCTGCTAAAACGCTTCGCTAGCATCGGCCAGCTTCCCCGCGGGGGAGGCGGCCTATCATCTTCCTGCAACAGCCCCGTGCCAAGAAAGGTGTCTGGCCGATACCGGCCAGGTCACCAGGGGCCGTTTACCTACCGCCCCATCCCAAGGAGAGGGTCCATGAGAAAACTTTTCGCAACCGCGGCGCTGGCCGCGCTGATGATTTGCACCGTCGGTGTCAGCCAGGCACGGGAGGCGCGGCAGCAGCGCGACTCGGTCGCCGGGGTGTTCGACTACTACCTGTTGTCGCTGTCCTGGTCGCCGACCTTTTGCCTGACCCATCCGGAAAACGAGCAGTGTTCCGGCAAAGGCTACGGTTTTGTCCTGCATGGCCTGTGGCCGCAATACGCCAAGGGTGGCTGGCCGGAATCCTGCCCGCCCTTGACCCAGCTGACCGCCGAAGAACGGGCCAAGGGCCTGACCCTGTTCCCGACGGCCAAGCTGCTGGAGCACGAATGGAGCAAGCACGGCACCTGCAGCGGGCTGGGCGCCATGAGTTATCTGGAGACCTCCGACCAGGCGCTGGGCAAGGTGAAGATTCCTGAGGTGCTGGAACCTTCGACCACCGTGCATTACTTCGAGGCCCGGGAGATCGAGCAGTTGTTTCGCCAGGCCAACCCGGGCATTCCCGAAAAGGGCGTAGCGGTGTTGTGCAGCGGCCCGGAACTCTCCGAAGTGCGGGTCTGTCTGGACAAGAACCTGGGCTTCGGCGCCTGTGGCAAGGGCGTGCGTACCCAGTGCCGCAGCGGTGACATTCGCGTACCGCCGATTCGCTGACCGGCGAGCGGCCAGGGGGGAGGCGGCATAGGCAGGCCTGAGCAGCTAGGGTTGCAAGACGCCCGTCTTCCTCCAAGGAGCCCATGATGCTGCATATCCGCACCCCCCTGATCCTGCATCCCGGGTTGTCCACGGCCACCCGGCGCATCTGGCTCAAGCTGGAAAACCTGCAACCCAGTGGCTCGTTCAAGATGCGCGGCCTGGGCCTGCTCTGCTCCCAGGCGGCGCAGCAGGGCAAGCGCCGCGTGGTCTGCCCCTCTGGCGGCAATGCCGGGCTGGCCACCGCGGTGGCGGCGGCCAGCCTCGGCCTGCAAGCCTGCATCGTGGTGCCGCAGACCACCCCGCAAACCACCCGCGAACGCATCGCCCGGCCCGGCGCCGAAGTGCTGGTGCACGGCCAGGTCTGGGACCAGGCCAACGAGCGCGCGCTGCAACTGAGCAACGATGCCGACAGCGAATACGTGCCGGCCTTCGACCACCCGGTGTTGTGGCAAGGGCACAGCAGCATGGTCGATGAAATCCTCGAAGACTGTCCGCAGGTCGACACCATCGTCGCGTCGGTGGGCGGCGGTGGCTTGCTGGCCGGCATCCTCACCGGCCTGCTGCGCCACCAGCGCCAGGACTGCCGGATCATCGCCTGCGAAACCACCGGCAGCGCTTCCTTTGCCGCCGGGCTGGCGGCCGGGCACCCGGTCAAGTTGGCGAAGATCGACACCGTCGCCAGTTCCCTCGGCGCGGCCCAGGTGGCGGCTTGGCCGTTGCAGCAGATCCTGGGTTTTCCCTATCAGTCGCTGGTGTTGTCGGATGCCGAGGCGATCCTCGGCGTGGTGCGTTATGCCGACGATCTGCGCCAGTTGGTGGAGCCGGCCTGCGGTGTCTCGCTGGCGGTGGCCTACCTCGATCACCCGGCCATCGCCGCGGCGCGGGACGTGGTGATCGTGGTGTGCGGCGGCGTCAGCATCAGTGCCCGCCAGGTGGCGGACTGGGGCGCATCGCTGCCGGGCTGAAAGCCTCTGGTGTATGCTAGCCGACCTGTTGTACCTGTGGTTTTACGGAGGGTTCGAATGGACGCCACCACATTGTTTCTGTACGTCGTCACCGTCAGCGCGGTGATGATGACCCCCGGGCCGTCGATGCTGCTGGCTCTCAATAACGGTGCCACCCATGGCATGCGCATCGCCGGTTGCGGCATGGCTGGCGCGATGCTGTCCGACCTGCTGCTGATCGGTGCGGTGGGCTGCGGCCTGGGGGCGTTGCTGCAAGCTTCCGAGCAGTTGTTCTCCCTGGTCAAATGGGGCGGTGCGGCGTACCTGCTGTACCTGGCCTGGGTGCTGTGGAAGGCGCCGACCCAGGCTCTGGCCGCGCAGACAGGCGGCAGTGCCAGCAGCGGGCGCGGCGCGTTTGTGCGGTCGTTGCTGGTGGGGTTGTCGAACCCCAAGGGGCTGCTGTTTTTTTCGGCCTTCCTGCCGCAGTTCGTGCGCCCCGACGAGCCGGTGGCGCAGCAGTACCTGATCCTGGCGCTGGTCAGCACGGCGATCAATTGCGTGATGATGGCGACCTATGCCTTTGGCGGGCGCTATGCCATGCGCACCTTCTCCGCGCGGGTGATGCTGTGGATCAACCGCAGTTGCGCCGGCATGCTCGCGGTCCTGGCGGTGGGCCTGAGCCTGTATCGGCGCAGCGATATCCGTTGAAGCTGCATTGACCTGACAGACCGGCGTCCTGCTTCTGTAGGAACGGCCGGTCAACGTTCGATTGCTGGCGATAGACACGCTGCGGAATGCCTGACACACCGCTTCGCGAGCAAGCTTCGCTCCTACAGAAGATGTCTTCGCGCAGCTTGTGCGGCACACCGCCAGAAGCCTCTTAGAACCTCAAGGTCGCGCCGCTGGTCAGCCAGCGGTCGCGGCCTTCGTTCAACTGGCCGCCCAGCATCAGGTCGAGGTCCAGGTTTGCTCCCAGATGCAACCGTGGCCCGGCTTGCCAGGCCTGTTCGCCGCCGCGCTGGCCGTAACGTTCGGCGATCAGGGTCAGGCGTTCGCCCAGGTCGTATTCGAAGCCGCTGCCCCAGGTCCAGCGGTGGTTCTGCTGGCCGTCGTCATAGGCGTGGGCCCAGCCGGCGTTGAAGTTCAGGCGCAGGCTTTCCAGGGGCTGATAAGTCAGCGGCAGGCTGATGTCGCCACCGTCGAACGCATGGCCGCGGTCGAGGGCGAAATGCGCGGACGTCGCCAGCGCCAGTTGCAGGCCCAGGTCTTCGCGGTTCCACAGTTGCGCCTTGAGCTGCAGGCTCAGCTGGGTTTCGCCGTGGCCGTCCTCGCGGCTGCGCTCGAGGGCGGCGCCCACCTGCAACCAGGGCAGGCCGGCGAAGGTGCAGGCCGGGGAGAACACCGCGCCATGGTTGGAGCCCTGGTGGCGCAGGCTCTGGTACCAGAGATCCAGGTTGCATTCCCCCGGGGCGTTGATCGCGCCGTCGTCCACCCCATAGGCGCCGCCCGCGGCGTTGGCCTTGGCGACCAGGGTCAGCAGGCCGATCAGGCTCAGGGTGAGGGTGACGAACATCAGGTTGCGTCGCAGCATGCGCCGTTTCGCCGGGGGCAGGTCGCGGGTGAGGCTGGCGAAACGGTTATTGCGCGAAGGGTTGTACTTGGACATGGCAGTTCTCGCTAAGGCATGGGCAGCGGCCGCGCCGCGCGGGCCGCTCCGTGGTCGAGTGGGGAACAGGGTCATTGCCCGTCGCTCACTGACAGGGTCTGGATGCCGGCGGCCCTGGCCAGGGCCACCAGCTCTTCGGTGTCGTCGCCGCCGGGCAGGGCGATGACCAGGTCGGGCCGGCTGTCGCGCAGCATGAAGGCGTTGCGCAGGCGTTCGGCGAGCTTGCCGTGCAGCTGCCAGTTGGCCGGGTAACGCACGATGTCGGCGCCGATTTCCCGGCCCCAGTCTTCTATCTCCGCGCCGAGGAACTGGCTGCCGCCGTGGATCAGCACCTGCACTTCATGCAGGCGCTGAAAGGCGTCGAGTACCCGCCGGCACAGCTGGATGTCGGCGTAATGGCGCCCCGCGCAGATCAGGACACGCATCGTGCGCGCTCCTGCGCCGTCGGCTGGATGCTCAACGGGTTGTCCAGCAGCACGTCGCCCAGCTCGGCGTTATCCAGGTCGCGCTCGCCGGCCCGCTCCAGCGCCGGATAGGCCAGGGCCGCGATGTGGTGGTGCACGCGCCGGTAGTCGCGCAGCACCCGCTGGAAAATGTCGCCGGACTCGGCCCAGGCCGTGCGGTCTTCGCGCAGGCTGCGAAAGTGCTCGCGGCTGGCGTCGGCTTCCAGCCGCCTGACCAGTTCCTTGCGGTTCACCAGCTGGTGGGCGTTGGCCAGGTCTTCGCGCAGGAACACCGTGATCGCCAGGCTCAGGCTGTCCACCACGGCCTGGTGCAGAGGCTCGATGCAGTCCAGTTCGAACACCGAGAACTGCTCGCCACGCCGCAGCCGGCGCGCCGCCAGCTGGGTCAGGCTGCTGGAGAGGATGTCGCCGGCGTGTTCCAGGTTGATCACGAACAGCAGGATTTCCTGGGCGCGGTCGGCGTCCTGGTCGCTGATGCCGTCCTGGCCGATGTCCGCCAGGTAGGCGCGGATCGCGGCGCTGAGCAGGTCCAGCGACTGGTCGATGCGCCGCACTTCATCGGCGCCGGCCGGGGTCGAGGCCTGGAACAGGCGCAGCACCCGGTCGAGCATCAGCGACAGCATGTCGGCCAGGCGCAGGGCCTCGCGGGCGGCGTTGGACAGGCCGATATTGGCCACCGCCAGGCCGGCTTCGTCCAGGTAGTGCGGCATGCCCGGGTCGACGTCGCGCGGCGGCTCCGGCAGCAGGCGGTTGAGCAGGGTTGCCATGGGCCCGGTCAGGCCGATGAACAGCAGGGCCAGCACCAGGTTGAACAGGCTGTGCAGGTACACCACCTGCAGGCTGGCATCGAGGGCGGCGACCGGCGCGCTCTGGGCGATCCAGGGCAGGCACGGCAGCAGCACGGCGGCACCGCACAGGCGCACCAGCAGATTGCCCAGGGGCAGGCGCCGGGCGACGCTGGAGTCGGCGTTGAGCAGCGACGGCAGGGCGCCGCCGATATTGATCCCCAGCACCAGGGCCATGGCGGTCACCGAGGACAGCAGCCCGGTGGCGGCCAGGGACGCCACCAGCAGCACCACGGCGACGCTGGAATGGCACAGCCAGGTCAGCAGCGCCGCCGCCAGCAGGGCGATCAGCAGGTCGCCGTCGAGGCCACGCATCAGCGCGGCGAACACCGGCGTGCCTTCCACTTCGCCCAGGGTGCTGCCGAGCATGCGCAGGGCCAGCAGCATCAGCCCCAGGCCGATCAGCGCGCAGCCGAGGCTTTCAAAGCGCGAGTCGTCGCGCAGGCGGAACACGATAAAGCCCGCCAGCAGCACCAGCGGCGTGAGGATCGAGATATCGATGCTGAGCAGTTGCACCACCAGGGTCGAGCCGATATTGGCCCCGAGCATCACCGCCAGCGCGGGGGCCAGGCCCAGGGTGCCGGTGGCGGTAAAGGAGCTGGCCATCAGGCTCACCGCGGTGCTGCTTTGCAGGACCCCGGTGATGGCGATACCGGACAGCAGGGCCATCCAGCGGTTGTTCAGGTGCTGCCCCAGCCATTGGCGCAACTGGGTGCCGAAGCCGCGCAGCAGCGCCGAGGAAATCATCTGGGTGCCCCACAGCAGCAGGGCGATGGAGCCGGCGAGGTTGATCAGCAGAGTAGTTCCCGACATGAGGACTCTCCCTTGTGTGTTTCATGGCTTGGCGGATCGCAGCAGGCGGATGCAGCGGCGATGAATGGCGCTGGCAAGGCCCAGCAGCAGGCGAATGGCGCCGTGGCTCAACAGCCCCCGGGCATACATCCGGATGCCGACCAGGGTGATCAGCGCGGCGATACCTTCCAGGGTGCTGACCAGCAGGGCGCGCACGCTGCGCTCGCCGCGGGCCAGCCGTTCGGTGATCGGTTTCATGGTTGTTCTCCGGACGACACAGAACCGTAGGCGCGAGCGGGCGGCGATCCGACTTGCCCGCGATTGAAGCGCCACTGGCTAGCGGAAGAACCGCGTCATATGCCTTGCTGCGGCCGATGACGCGGTCCCGGCTCAGGTCCTCAGAACCATTGCTTGAAGCGACGGATGTAGAGGGTCTTCATGGTCTGGGCGACGACGCAGTAGCACAGCAGGGTGCCGACCAGCCAAGGGAAGTATTCCCACGGCAGCGGTACCAGGCCGACCATTTCACCCAGCGGCGAGAACGGCACGTAGATCCCCAGGGCCATCACCAGGCCGGTCATCAGCATCACCGGCAGCGCCGCGGTGCTCTGGATGAACGGGATCTTCTGGGTCCGCAGCATGTGCACTACCAGGGTTTGCGAGAGCAGGCCTTCGATGAACCAGCCGGACTGGAACAGGGCGGCCATTTCCACGCTGTTGGCGGCGAACACGAACCACATCAGGGCGTAGGTGGTGATGTCGAAGATCGACGAGGTCGGCCCGATCCACAGCATGAAGCGCCCGATGTTCTTGGCGTCCCACTTGCGCGGCTTGCGCAGGAACTCCTTGTCCATCTTGTCCCAGGGCAGCGACAGCTGGGAGATGTCGTACATCAGGTTCTGCAGCAGCAGGTGGATCGCCAGCATCGGCAGGAACGGGATGAACGCACTGGCCACCAGCACCGAGAACACGTTGCCGAAGTTGGAACTGGCGGTCATGTTCAGGTACTTCATGATGTTGCCGAAGGTCTCGCGGCCCTTGATCACGCCTTCTTCGAGGACCATCAGGCTCTTTTCCAGGAGGATGATGTCCGCCGATTCCTTGGCGATGTCGGTGCCGCTGTCCACCGAGATACCGACGTCGGCATCGCGCAACGCCGGGGCGTCGTTGATCCCGTCGCCGAGGAAGCCCACGGTGTGGCCGTTGGCCTGCAGGGCCTTGAGCACCCGGGATTTCTGCAGCGGGGTGAGCTTGGCGAACACCGTGCGTTCTTCCACCAGGCGCGCAAGCACCGCATCGTCCATGTGCTCGATATCGCGCCCGAGCAGCGGCTGGCCGACTTCCAGGCCGACCTCGCGGCAGATCTTCGCGGTGACGATCGGGTTGTCGCCGGTCAGCACCTTCACCGTCACGCCGTTCTCGCGCAGCGCGGCGATGGCCGGGCCGGCGGTTTCCTTGGGCGGATCGAGGAAGGTCAGGAAGCCTTCGATGATCAGCTCGCGCTCGTCGCTGGCGCTGTACTGCTGGCGGGTCTGCCCCGGCGCCAGGTCGCGGGTGCCGACCAGCAGCACGCGGAAGCCGTCGCGGTTGTATTCCTCGGCCAACTCCAGCAGCGCCGCCCGGCGCCCGGCGTCGAGGGCCACCGTGACGCCGTCCTGGCGTACCCGGGTGGCGGTGTCGAGCATTTCCTCGACCGCGCCCTTGCACACCAGCAGGTGATGGCCGCTGGCGTCGGCGAGGATCACCGAGAGGCGCCGGCGGACGAAATCGAACGGCAGTTCATCGACCTTGCTCCAGGCATCGGGGGCGTTGAACTTCGGGTTGTTTTCGGCGTAGCTCACCACCGCGCGGTCCATCAGGTTCTTCATGCCGCTCTGGTGGTAGCTGTTGAGCCAGGCCAGTTGCAGCACCTGGTCGCAGCGGCTGCCGCTGATATCGACGTGGTGCTCGAGGATGATCCGATCCTGGGTCAGGGTGCCGGTCTTGTCGGTGCACAGCACGTCCATGGCGCCGAAGTTCTGGATCGCATTGAGGCGCTTGACCACCACCTTGCGCTTGGCCATGGCCGCGGCGCCCTTGGCCAGGTTGGCGCTGACGATCATCGGCAGCATTTCCGGGGTCAGGCCGACGGCCACCGCCAGGGCGAACATGAAGGCTTCGGCCCAGTCACCCTTGGTGAAGCCGTTGATCAGCAGCACCACCGGCACCATCACCAGCATGAAGCGGATCAGCAGCCAGCTGACGCTGTTCACCCCGCGGTCGAAGGCGGTCTGGGTCCGCGAGCCGACGATGGAGCGCGCCAGGGAACCGAAGTAGGTCCGTGCGCCGGTGGCCACCACCACCGCGGTGGCGGTGCCGCTGACCACGTTGGTGCCCATGAAGCAGATGTTCGGCAGGTCGAGCAGGTCCTGCTGGTCAGCTGTAGCTGTGCGGTGGGCGGATTTCTCCTGCACCGCGCCCAGGGTGTCGTACTTCTCCACCGGCAGCGCCTCGCCGGTCAGCACCGCCTGGCTAATGAACAGGTCGCGGGATTCGATCAGGCGGATATCGGCGGGGATCATGTCGCCGGCCGACAGCTGCACGATGTCGCCGACCACCAGGTCGCGCATCGGCACTTCGCGCAGCGCAGCTTTCATGCCCATCTGCTCGCGCCGCAGCACGGTGGCGGTGGTCCGCACCATGGCCTTGAGCGCCTCGGCAGCCTTGGCCGAACGGTATTCCTGCCAGAAGCGCATCAGGCCGCTGACCAGGACCATGACCAGGACGATAATCACCCCGGTCAGGTCGGTTTCCTCGCCGGACTGCAGGGGCAGCCAGAAGTCGGTGAAGAAGCTGATGCCGGTCAGGGTCATCAGCACATAGATGAACGGGTTGTTGAAGGCTTGCAGCAATTGCACCAGGGCATGGGGCGGCCGGTCGTGGGCCACTTCGTTGAAGCCGTCACGCTGCAGGCGGCCTTCGGCGTCGAGTTCGGTCAGGCCGTTGGCGTTCGACTTGACGTTGTCCAGGGTCACGCCAAGGCTGTTCTGCGCTTCACGGGCGGCGCGCATCGACAGCCGGGTGTCGTCGCGGGTGGGGTTTTGCGAGGAGGAGGTGCGGGTTTTTACCGTAGTCATTACGTGTGCTCCTGCCGCAGGCTTGCGGCACGACACACAGACCACTCACCTATTCAAAGACGAGCGAACGTATGTCGAGCCGCAAGTAAGCGATCGATTCAGGTAGTTGCGTTTTATTGGTTTTAACGTTCGCCGCCTATTCACTGGGCATGAATAGACGACGAACCTACTACTGGCTTCGTCCATAACAATGACCACCAACTTTTAGTTTTAAGCAGGCAATAGGAAGTTGCCGAATTCCTTATTAAGGAAAACGTTCCGGAAGGACTTGGAAGTGCCTTCGATTGAACTAGAAGTGCGAGTCCCGGGACAGGCTCAGCAGCAGGCCGGCCCGCATCAGGAGGCCGGCCAGGCTCCGACTCTGAGGGTCCTGGCTGTCATCGAAACTCCAGCGTTGCTGGAGCCGGCAGGTGACCGGGCAGACGCGCCAGTTGGCCCGCGGCCGGGTTTGCGAGGAGGGGGTGGAATACAGGGTGCCGACCCGGGAAACGCCCGCGCGCTCAGCGCAGGGCTTGACCCGCATGGTCGATGCAAAGGCGCGTACGCCGGGCATTACAGTGGATTTGAAGTTCATAACAGTTGCCTCGCGACCGGACTGGCTCCGGTGAAGGCAAGTTACGAAGGAGCGTCAAGCTCTAGCGCAGCTCACCCGACCGAAAAGTCGAGTCCCGTCATGTTCTGGGTTAAGTGCCCAGCCTTGCGCAAGCGCATCGACCAGACAGCGTCTAGATACTGTGTCCATTGGCTTCTTTAGTGAGTTGAAAAAAGGCCGGTTTGGCCGGCCCGCGCAATTTACTCAGGCCAACCTGTCAAGTCAAGATTAAATTGCCACGAATCATATGTTCGTTCAGCTTTAAGTAAGGTCTGTATCGGGAGTCAGATAAATGAAGGGGCAAGTTATATAAGACAGTGCTGAATAACGACGATAACGATGCCGGCGATAGTTATTGTGCTGCAGCCATTGAATAACAGGCCGAGGCGCATTGCGCGCCCCGGCGGATATATCAGTCGAGGATCAGGTGCGGCAGGAAGCGGCTGGAGTCCTTGGTGATCAGGCTGTCGTCTTCGCGCACGCCGATGCCGGCGGCCTGGTCGCCGATGACCCAGGAGCCGATCAGGGTGTAGCTGTCGCCAAAGCGCGGCAGCGGGGCGAAGGACTGCAGGATGTAGGGTGCGTCGGTGTAGGGGCCGTCTTCCTTGACCACTTCGTCCTGCGGGGTGCGCAACTCGATGTTGGCGCCTTCGCGGGAAAAGAACGGCTTGCGCACCCAGCCCTTGGGCACGTCGCGCTGCGGGTGCAGGTCCAGGTGCGTCTCCAGCAGGTTCGGGTGGCCTGGGTGGGCCTCCCAGAGCAGCGGCAGGATGCCCTTGTTGGAGAGGATGGATTTCCACGCCGGTTCGAAGAACTGCGTGTCGCTGGCGGCGATCGCCGCGCCGAAGGGTTCGTGGAAGATGAACTCCCAGGCGTGCAGCTTGAACAGGTGCGGGATCCAGCGGTCCTGCAGGTCGACGAAGCGGCCTTCGGCGGTGAGGCCGATGTCTTCCACGTCGATATGCCGCGACTCGATGCCGGCCTTTTCCGCGATCAGGCGCAGGTAGTCGGTGGTGGCGCGGTCTTCCACCGAATCCTTCATCGAGGCGAAGTAGAATGGGCGCTCGATCCCCAGCTGGGCGAAGGCCTGGTGCAGCCGGGTGTCGATGCTGTTGAACTGGTCGGCATGCCGCGGCAGCACGCCGCGTTCGATGTTCTGCTCCAGCCAGCCCCATTGGAACGCCGCGGTTTCATAGAGGCTGGTGGGGGTGTCGTAGTTGAGTTCCAGCAGCTTGGCCGGGCCCTGGCCGTTATAGGAAAAATCCAGGCGGCCATAGAGGTGCGGGTGACCCTCGAGCCATGAAGTGCGGATCATGTCGTAGAAGGCCGGCGGAATGCTCAGGCGATCCAGCAGGGCCTCGCTGCGCACCACCCGGTCCACCAGGTCCATGCACATCTCATGGATCTCGGTGGTCGGGTCTTCCAGGTCGTCCTCGATCTGCTTGAGGCTGAACTGGTAGTAGGCGCTTTCGTCCCAGTAGGCTTCGCCGTCGATGGTGTGGAACAGGAAGCCGAGTTTTTCCGCGGTCTGTCGCCAGTCCGGGCGTTCGTTGCAGGGGATCTTCTTCATGGCGCGCTTCCTTAGCTGCTCGAGCGTCCCGAACTCCAGCTCGAGGAGCTGGAGCCGCCCCAGCCGCTGCGGGCGCTGGCCTGGCTGCCGAAGCCGCCACGGGAGGTGGAGGAGGACACCGACATCGGCCGGGTGGTGGTCCTAAAGCCGCTGCCCGACTGCGCCTGGCGCGACTTGGAGAAGGTCGAGCCGCTGGCGATGCGCTGGTTGAGCGTCGAGTTGGCGTAGCTGCCGCGGTCGTCGCGATAGCGGTAGACCGGCTCGGAGTAATAGTTGCGGCTACCGCCGCTGAGCAGGTTGCCGATCAGCAGGCCGGTGAGCAGGCCGCTGTCGATACTGCTGAGCGACGAACCCTGTCCGGCTCCGGGGCTGACCCCGGCCGCCGCCAGCTGCTCGCGGGTGAAGGCGCCCTGGGCGTTGATTTCAAAGCCGCCCAGCTTCGGCACGAACTTGCCGTTGGAATCTATCTGGCACCAGTTTTCGACGAAGTCGGCATCGCAATCGGCCTGGTTGTCGTAGACCGGCGCCTGGGCGCGGTGCTCCGCCATGGCCTTGATATAGGCATCGGAGCAGACGTCCACGGCGATCTTGCCGTCCACGCATTCCTGCACCGACTGGAAGTTGAATTTCTGCTGGACCGCGAGGGTCTCCGGCTCCGAGTTGCAGCCCGAGATCGCCAGCGCCACCGAGGCGGCCAGGGAGAGCTGAACGTATTGGCTTCGTTTCATCGAGGGCTCCGTGCGGTCGATCAGTTCTGCGAAGGGGTCATGCAGGCGGCGTTGAGCAGGCCGACGCTGATGGCCACGGCGGCGACGTAGATGCCGGCGGCGATTTCACCGTTGCGGATACGCTGCGAAGTGCCCTTGAGCACCAGGCTGGTCATCAGGAACGCCAGCAGTTGCACCACGGCGGCGATCAGCGCCCAGACGGCGAAGTCCAGCAGGCTGATGGAGTAGGCGATGACATTGCTCGCCGGGATGGCGAAACCGATGATGGCGCCGCCCAGGGCGATGGCGGCGGAGATGTTGCCCTCGCGGATCAGCTGGAACTCCTTGTGTGGCGTCAGGCGGGTGTAGACGAACTGGAACAGGGCGAACAGCACGGCCGCGCCGAAGATGTAGGTCAGGAAACCGACCACGGCGAATTTGTTCAGGGAAATGGAAAGGGCTTCAAGCATGGGTTCTGGTCCTTGTCAGAGGGTTTGCAGGTCGGTCATGTACAGGGAAATGCCCAGTGAGGTCACCAGGCTGACGCTGCCGTCGGCGTATTGCTCCACGGAAAACAGCAGGAATTCGCGGCGATTGGTCAGGCCGGTGTCCCGGGCATAGAGCATCGAGTGGCTTTCGAAGGCGAAGGTCTCGTCCGGCTTGGACACCTGCTCGCGCAGCGGCACCAGCTCGGTCTGCCCGGCTTCGGTGCCCCATTCGCGCTGGTACTCGACGCCGTCGAGGCTGTAGGTGGGCTGGCCGATCAGGCTGTCCGGGCCGGCCAGGCGGCGCAGCTCGGCTTCGCTGTTGACGGCCTGGTTGCTCAGGTAGTTGAACAGGATGATCGATTTGACCTGGCCGTCGATGCCGCCGCTGGTGTGCACCTGCAGCCAGTAGTCCTCGTCGTCCAGGTAGTAGCGCGACAGCCATTCGGACTGGCCCAGGTCCACCAGGCCTTCGCTGTAGACCGCCTGGTCGCCGGGAATCGCCACGCGGCTGTTGTCGGCGAGCAGCAGCTTGAGGCTGGCATCGAAGCGGATGCCCGCGCCCATGCTCAGGCCCAGTGGGCCGGTGGCGAAACTCGAGCTTGTGGTGGCCGGGGCCTGGAGCCCCAGAAAGCGTTTAAACCATCCCATTGTCGATGTCCTTGAGGCGGCTGGAAGCGATGTAGAAGAGTTCGCCGCCCTGGATTCGCGTATCGCTGTGCGGGTTGATCTGCGGGTGTTGCGCGCCGCGGGCGCGATAGCCGATCAGGGTGGCGTTGTAATGTTCCTTGAGGCGTACGTAGAGTTCGGCGAAACGGCCCTCGTAAGTCTCGGGCAGGCGCATGACGTATTGGGTGGCGCCCTGGCCGACGCACAGCAGTTCGTTGATCACCACCGAGGAGCCCGGGTCCTGGGAGGAGCGCACCAGCATCTCGATGGCCATGCTCGAGGTGCACTCCAGCTTCGGTGCGTAGGAGGCGGCCAGGGTGGCGATTTCGCTGTCGTTGAAGTGGGCGACCACATGGCCGGCAGGGCGCAGCTGGTTGATCGCCAGCACGCTGGCCAAGGTCAGGTCGTCGGAACTGGTGCGCACCAGCACCCGTTCGGCGCCGGGCACCCCGGCGCGCAGCAGCAGGGCCGCGGACGACAGGCTTTCGCCCCTGACGAAGGCGGCCTTGCCCTGCATCGGGTTCTCGTCGAGGGTCGCGTCGCAGATGACGATCAGGTTGTCGTTGGAGGTTTCGTCCTGCAGCAGCAATTCGATCACCCGCTCACTGGACGCGCCTTCCCAGCCGACCAGTACGGTATGCCCGGTCTGGCCGGTGAAGTCGCCTTTGCCTTTCATGCCTTTTCTCCATAGGTCCATAACGCTGCTGGTGGTCTTGCCGATGGCCGCGGTCAGCAGGGCGATGCCGCCGAGCATCACCCACACGGCGACGAAGACCCGGCCTGCGGCGGATTGCGGCGACAGGTCGCCATAACCCACGGTCAGGGTGGTGGTGAAATAGAAATAGATGAAGGTCGCGGGCGCGGTGAGGTGCTGCTCGCCCAGGGCCACCAGGCCGAGATAGGAGGTCGCGGCATGCACGCCGAGTGCGATGGCCAGGCCCATCCAGCCGAAGCGCTGGAAGAAGGTGGCCGCGTATACCCGAAGCAAGATGAAAATCGACATCGAATCCCTGATTTCCTGTTGAACTGATCTATCCGTGATGCAGCGCGCCGTGTCCGGGCAAGGCATGGCTCATTGCCGCGCGGCATTAGACATCGGCTTGGCGCCGGATAAAAGCATTTTTGCTGCGATGAATCCCGCGAAGGCGCCAAAGATGTGCCCTTCGAAGGAAACCCCGGCCCGTGGCAGGAACCCCAGGACCAGGCCGGAATACAGAAACATCGTCACCGCGGCGGCCAACAGGCTGCTCCAGCTGCGCAGCAACCAGGCGCGGGTGAGGATGTAGGCCCACAGGCCGAAGACCCAGGCGCTGGCGCCGACATGGATGCCCCTGAAGCCGAACAGCCAGACCAGCGCGCCGCCGAGCAGGATGATGATCAGGCTGGCCACCACGAAGCGCCGCTGGCCTTCGGCGATCACCATGGCGCCGAGGATCAGGAAGGGCACCAGGTTGGCGGTCAGGTGGGTAAAGGAGCCGTGGAGAAAGGGCGAGGTGAGTATCCCCGGCAAACCCTGCAGGGTACGCGGGATCAGGCCGAAGATATTCAGGCTGTAGCCGCTCAGGCTGTTGAGCACCTGTACGGCGATCATCACCAGGGCCAGGCCCGCCAGGGTCTTGAAACCGTTTGCAACTGCCATTGAGGCCCTCCCATAGGCCAGAAAAAGGGCATTGCGGATGTAGCCGCTGGCGAAGCCTGCGTACGGCTTGGGCAGCATTCCGACGCAGCGGTCGCGAAACCTGAGGCGCAGCCTTTCTGCAGTGCCGCGCCGCCTGGCCTTGCGACTGCTGACAGTCGTACGCAGCCTGCGGCAGCGGCTACAGGAGGGGCCTTACTCGGCCGACTTCTGTTTCTTCAGTCGCTCGAGGATGGCGTTGGCGCTGCCCTGGTCCGGCACGATGTTGGCTTCGCGCAGGCGGCGTTCCAGGTCGTTGCCGTTGCTCGCATCGGCCAGTTGTTCCTGGGCTTCCATTTCCGCCGCGCGCTGATCCTGGCGGGCCTGCAGGCGGTTCAAGGTGTTGACTGCGGTTTCCAGCTTGCCGTTGGCGCCGCCGCTGGCGATCGAGGCGCTGACCTGGGCCTTCTGCACGCTTTCCCGGGCCTTGGCCATGTCCACTTGCTGGCGCAGGCTGCGGATGCGCGCTTCGGCCTTGCCGATGTCCTTGCGCATATTCTCGGCGTAGGCGCCGAATTCGCTGGCTTGCTTCTGCTCTGCTTCCAGGCCGGTGGTCAGGGTCGAGATGGCTTCGGCGACTTCCAGGGCCAGGTCTTCGCGGTTGGCCTGCAGCGAGGCGAGTGCCTTGGATTCCAGGTCGGCGATCTTCGCGGTGAATTCGCTGACCCGCTCAGTGGACAGCTTGTGCTTGGCCATGATGGTGACCAGCTCGCGCTTGGCGTTGGACAGGGCGTTGTCGGCGTCGCGGATTTCCTGGTCGAGGATGCGCAGGGCCTGCTGGTCGGCGATGCTTTCGCCGACTTCGTTGGCGCCACCGCGCAGGGCGGTGAACAGTTTGTTCCAGATGGACTGAGTCATGTAGGCGTACTCCGGATTCTCGGCAATCAGTTGAAGAAGCTTTCGAAGGCTTCGGTGGCGCGTTGGACGTTGTCCACCAGGGTCTTGACCTCGGTCACCACGTTGGTCAGGTTCGAGCTGGCGCTCAGGGCGCCGAACATGTTGTAGACGGTCTGGCCGTTGGGCATGGACTCGATGCCGATCGAGGACAGGGGGAACATCTCCCGGCTGCGCAGCACCGCGTCATTGAAGCGGGCGACGTCGTTGATCGACTCCAGGTCCACCAGCACGGTGTCGACGATGATCTGCTCGCCGACCACCGCGATGTAGATCGGCAGACCGCCGAAGTCATGCATTTCCAGCTTGATGCTTGGCTCGGCGCCTTGAATCAGGCTCAGGCCGATTTCGTTCGAGGTCACTTCGTCCAGGGCCTGCAAGGCGCTGAAGAGGCGGTCGATGGTCCAGTTCTCACCTGCGATCATGTCATTCTCCAATACCGGTGCGCCGCCGATCAGGGGTTGGCGCAGCTTCTTCTCAATGTGCTTGAGCACGCTCCGGTTTTCCGGAAGTACCCAGGTTTCGTGTTTCACATAACCAGCGGCACTCAGGCCCGCGCGCATCTGCTTCATGTAGAAGCTCGACGGCTTCTTGGCGGAAGCCTTGCTGCTGGGGGCCCTGTTGCTGGAGGCCTTGTTGCTGGAAGGTTTCGAGCGCTCTCCTTGTCGACTCTCTGAGGAAGCCGGTAGGTCAGCAGGCTGACTGGCCGGGAGGGTCTTTTTCATGGGGTGACTCCGTTGTGCACGTATCACGCGTGAGAACATTACAGGGGATTTTGTTACGACTCAATGACTCACGCGTGATATTTTTCGATGCATCGAAAAAATAGCTGGACGGCTCTGGAACGGTAGTTTCCGTGGGTAAGGCAAGGTTTCCGGGGTTCAATTCAAGCTCGCCAGCCGCTGGTGCAGGCGCTCGACCTGGGCATCGCGGCGATAGCTGATGCGCCAGTGCTCGGTGTCCAGAAGGTTCATTGAATCCATGCCGGGGCGGTCCTTGTGCGGTGGGCGAGGCTGTTGATGATCGCGCTTCGATCATCGCCCGGGCGATGTCGGGGTGTGGAATTTATACAGGGTGCAGGGATAGCCGTCTGCCGTGATCGGATGACAACTGTAGGCGTCGCCGGTGAGCGCGGGAATGACCCGGGCCCAGAAATCCCGGGCCGACCGGTTGTCGTCGATGTGGACGATCTGCCAGTGCCCGGGCAGCTGTTCCAGCAGTTGCCTCACCACCTGCCGGCCGATGCCGCGACCGCGAAAGCGCCGGGCCACGAAGAAGTAGGCGAGGTTGTACTGCACCTCGGCCAGTTTCACCTTGTCGTCCACCGTGGCGAAACCTGCCAGTTCGCCATCGACCCGGATCAGGTAGGGGCGCGTGGCCGCCTCGCGCCAGTATTCGAGCAACGGACGGATCTCGAACAGACCGTGGCGGCCGAGCTTGAGCGGCAGCCACTCGCTGAGTTCGTACAGGTAGAACTGCATCAGGTTTTCGATGCATTGCAGCTCGTCGCGCTGGGCCGGGTGCAGTTCGATCTGGCTCATGGTTCCAGGCTTCGCACGGTGTCGGTGGGCGAGGCGGCCTTGGCCGCGCAGTAGCGTTCGGCGCTGAGGCTGTACAGCAGGCTGGGGGCCAGGCCGGGGAAGTCGTCCAGTTCGCCGTCGCGGGTCAGGCCCAGGCGCTCCAGGGCGCGGCGCGATGGCAGGTTGTCGGGGCGTACCAGGCCGATCACCTGTTCCTTGCCCAGCACGCGGAACGCCAGGTGCAGCGCGGCGCCGGCCATTTCGCTGGCGTAACCCTGGCCCCAGGCCTCGACGGCGAAGCGAAAGTACAGGTTCAGCCCGGTGCGCTCGCCGAAGCGGCTGTGCATGACGCCGCCGAACCCCAGCACCCGTTCGGGCTGGGCGCGGTCGCAGACCACCCAATAGCCGAAACCCTGGTCCTGCCAGTGTTGTATCCAGCCCTGCAGCCGGTGCTGGCAGCTCTCGCGGCTGTCGGGACCGGCCGGGTTGTAGCGCTGGGTCCGCGGGTCGCTGTGGATCAGTTGGGTGACGTCCAGGTCAGCGGCCGTTGGCGCGCGCAACAGCAGGCGGGCGGTGAGGGTGGTCGCGGAGGGGGGAGCATCGGGCATAGGGTTCGTCCGTACGCGAGGGGGGTATTTTTCTTCAATACACTGGGCGGCCTGCGCACTTACCTTGGTCACCGGACTCTCCGATTGATCCTTTGAAGGTGTGTGATGAGCGTAGTGTTTTCCATGGCGGCCTTCGCGCTAGCCTCTTCGATTACCCCCGGCCCGGTCAATATCGTGGCCCTGAGTTCCGGCGCGCAGTTTGGCTTTCGTGCCAGCTTGCGGCATGTCGGTGGCGCGACCCTGGGTTTTGTCCTGTTGCTGGTGCTGATCGGCCTGGGCCTGCATGAGCTGCTGCGGCTGTGGCCGTTCCTGACCCGCGGCATCCAGCTGTTCGGGGTGGCCTTCCTGTTGTTCATGGCCTGGAAGCTGGCGCTGGACGACGGCCGGCTGGGCAGTGACGACCAGGCCAAGGCGCCGTCGGCCTGGTACGGCGCGATCATGCAATGGCTCAACCCCAAGGCCTGGTTGGCTTGCGTCGCCGGCATGGGCGCCTTTGCCGCCAATGGCGAGACGCTGCTGGTGTGGCAGTTCGCGCTGGTGTACTTCGTGATCTGCTACCTGTCGATCGCCTGCTGGGCTTACGCCGGGACTTTTCTGCGCCAGTACCTGAGCAACCCGAAGGGCATGCGCCTGTTCAATCGCAGCATGGCGGCGCTGCTGGCGGCGAGCGCGGTGTATCTGTTGTTGCCTTGAGCATCTGAGCGGTGTGTCAGGCATTTAGTGTCGTGGCTATCGCGGGCAAGTCGGATCGCCGCCCGCTCGCTCCTACAGAAGCGGGTGAAGCCGCGATGAATCACCCGCGATATTGCCCCGGTGTCGCCGCCAGGTGCTGCTTGAACGCGCGTTGGAAATGCGCCTGGTCGGCGAAGCCGGCTTCCAGGGCCACGTCGGCGATCGGCTCGCCGTCACGCAGCCGGGTCTGGGCGAACTGCACCCGCTGGTTGACCACGAAGGCGTGGGGCGTCATGCCGTAATGCTGCTTGAAGGCGCGGATCAGGTAGGACGGCGACAGCTCGGCGGCCTGGCAGATTTCCTCCAGCTTCAGCGAACGGGTGCAGTGTTGGCGAATGTAGTCGGCGGCCCGTTGCAGCTTCTGGTTGCTCTCGCGCGGTGGCCGGCTGGCCGGGTTCAGGCGCTGTTGCAGGTCGCTGAAAAACGCCACCGCGGCGCTGTGTTTTTGCAGGACCTCGGCCTGTTCGTCCACCAGCACTTCATACAGGCGGTTGAGCCCGGCATAGAGCTCGGGGTCGTCGCTGTGGGGCGTGGAAAAGGCGCGAAAGCCCTGGTCCTGGCTGAACCCCAGTTGATGTTGCAGATCGGTCAGCCAGGCAGTGTCGACATAGAGCATGAGATACGACCAGGGCTGGTCGTCGATCGGGTTGCAGGCGTGCACTTCGCCAGGGTTCATCAGCACCACGGTGCCGGCATTGATGCGAAATTGCGCCTGCTCGTGCAGGTAGGTGCTGTGCCCGGCGGTGATGGCGCCGATGGAGAAATGCTCGTGGGCATGCCGGGCGTAACAGACCTTGCGCCCGTCGGCGATCGAGCGGGCCTCGATAAAGGGCAGCGCCGCATCGCGCCAGAACTGCGGGGCGGTATCGAGGCTGGGGCTCAAGCTCGGCTTCATCAAAGGCATCCCATCGGCAAGCGTCGGTCTGCGAGTGTATTAGGTCTCGCCGGCGAAGGCTCGCTCCAGCGCGGCGATATCGAGTTTTTTCATCTGCAGCAGGGCCTGCATCACCCGCTGCGACTTGGCCGTGTCGGGGTCGGTCATCCAGTGGTTCAGCGCGCAGGGCACGATCTGCCAGGACAGCCCGAACTTGTCCTTGAGCCAGCCGCACTGCTGGGCCTGGGGATCGCCGCCGTAGGACAGGGCGCTCCAGAAATGATCGATTTCGCCCTGGTTCTGGCAGTTGACCTGCAGCGAAACCGCTTCGTTGAACTGGAACACCGGGCCGCCGTTGAGGCCGGTGAAGGTCTGCCCATCGAGCTCGAAGGACACGGTCATCACCGAGCCTTCGGGGCGGCCGTGGAACTCGAAGCCGGCCTTGCCGTAGTGGGTGAGGGCGGTGATGCGCGAGTGCTCGAAGACCGAACAGTAGAACTGGGCGGCGGCTTCGGCCTGGTGGTCGAACCACAGGCAGGGCGTAATGCGATGAATGTGCGACATGACGGTTCTCCTCGGCGGATGGTCCACGCTTGAGCAAGCGTAGCCAGCCCGGGGGCGGCCGGGACTGCCGTAGATCGACAAAGCGCAGCCGGGCGAGGAGCGGTATCGAGCCCGCGCATCCGGCTCAGGATCGCCGCCCTTGCTCGGCTACCCAGGCGTTGGCCATGTCGATGAAGGCGCGCAGTTTCGGCTGGCTCTGGGTGCGGCTGGGAAAGTACAGGTACAGGCCCGAACTCAGCGGTATGAAAGGCTGCAGCACAGACTCCAGGCGCCCGCTGGCCAGGTCGTCGGTCACCTCGAAGTCGCAGGCGTAGGCCAGCCCCTGTCCGCCCCGCGCCATGGCGACCAGCAAGTGCCGATCGTTGACCACCAGCGCACCCTCGACGCCGACGGTGAAATCCCGCCCGTTGCGCCGGAACTCCCAGCGGTGGGTCGTGCCCGAGGTGAGGAAGCGAAAGCCGATGCCCTGGTGCCGGGTCAGTTCTTCCGGGGTCTGCGGCCTGCCGGCCCGGGCGAAATAGTCCGGGGAGCCCACCACCGACCATTGCAGGTCCGGGGTCAGGCGCACGGCGACCATGTCCTTTTCGATCGACTCGCCCAGGCGAATGCCAGCATCGAAGCCTTCGCTGACCAGGTCGACCGTGGCATCGTCCAGGGAAATCTCCAGCCGGACGTCGGGATAGGCCGCGCGATAGCGCGAGACCAGGGGGTCGATCAGCAGCTTGCCGGACAGCCGTGGCGCGGTCAGGCGCAAGGTGCCCATCGGCCGGTCGCGATAGCTGCCCAGCACCGCCAGGGCGTCGCCGATTTCACTGGCGGCCGGGCGCAGGCGGATGAACAGGCTGCTGCCGGCTTCCGTCAGGGCCACGCGGCGGGTGGTGCGCTGGAACAGCAGCACCCCGGTACGCCGCTCCAGGGTCTTTACCGCATGGCTCACGGCAGTCGGGGTCACCCCCAGCTGGCTGGCGGCGAGGGTGAAGCTCTTGTGTTCGGCGACGGCGAGAAACTCGGTCAGGCCGTCGAAAGGGTCCTGGTTCATTGCAAGGCCATTATGAAAGACACGTTCATAGTGCTTGTAGCACGGAGCCATTTTTCTCACCAATGTTCCTGCGTACCTTGTGCTCACCCACTCCTTACAAGGTACTGATCATGACTGCTCAAACCCCTTTCAAACGTGTCTGGCTGATCACCGGGGCTTCCCGTGGCATCGGCGCGAAAATCACCGCCGCGGCCCTGGCCCACGGCGATGCGGTGGTGGCCACCGCGCGCAATGCCCAGTCGATCAGCGAGCGTTTCGGCGCGCAGCCGGGCCTGCTGGCGGCGCAACTGGATGTCACCGACGAGGCCCAGGCCCGCGACGTGGCGCAGATGGCCGTCGAGCATTTCGGCCGCATCGACGTGCTGGTCAACAACGCCGGCTTTGGCCTGCTCGGCGCGGTGGAGGAGGCCAGCGGCGACGAGATCCGCCGGGTCTATGAAACCAACGTGTTCGGCCTGCTCAACGTCACCCGCGGGGTGCTGCCGCACATGCGCGCCGCCCGCAGTGGCCATGTGATCAATATCTCGTCGATCGGCGGCTATCAGTCGGGGCCGGGCTACGGCGTCTACTGCTCGACCAAGTTCGCCGTCGAGGGCTTGAGCGAAGCCCTGCACAGCGAGCTGGCGCCGTTGGGGGTGAAGGTCACGGTCGTCGAGCCGGGCTTCTTCCGCACCGACTTCCTCGACGGCAATTCGTTGCTGGAGTCGCCGGCCTCGATCGTCGACTACTCCGCCACCGTTGGTGAGGTACGCCAGCAGGCCAAGGCCTATAACCAGCAGCAGCCGGGCGACCCGGACAAACTGGCGCAGGCGATGATCGCCCTGGTCGAAGCCAAGCAACCGCCGCTGCGCCTGCCCCTGGGCACTGACACCCTGGGCGCCATCGCGGCGAAGAACGCCTACGTCGAGCAGGAAATCGCGACCTGGCGGGCGCTGTCGGCCTCCACCGATTTCTGATGCTGCGCTCATCGCCCGGCCGCCCCGTCCAGGGCGGTTGGGCGTGACCGGCGGTCGCAGAATCCGACCTGTTCGGCAAACTGCGCTTAGCTGTATGGAAAACCTCGCGGCGCGCGTAGGCCTTCGGCCACAGCGACACCGCTCCAGGATCCCGTGAATCCTGTCCCCCCTCGGCCTGAGGAATTGCGCATGTTGACACTCAATATCAATGGCAAGGACCAGCAGCTCGAGGTGCCCGCGGACATGCCGCTGCTCTGGGTGCTGCGCGATGTGGCGCACCTGACCGGCACCAAGTTCGGCTGCGGCATGGCGCAATGCGGCGCCTGCACCGTGCATGTCGACGGTGCGCCGCTGCGCTCCTGCGTGACCCCGGCCGCGACAGTGGCCAACGGGCAGAAGATCCTCACCATCGAAGGCCTGTCGACGGACGGCTCGCACCCGGTGCAGCGCGCCTGGGCCGAGCTGGACGTGGTGCAGTGCGGTTACTGCCAGTCGGGGCAGATCATGTCGGCCGCGGCCTTGCTGGCGAAGATCCCGTCGCCCACCGACAGCGATATCGACCAGGCGCTGTCCGGCAATATCTGCCGCTGCGGCACCTACCCAAGGATCCGCGCGGCGGTCAAACGCGCCGCTGAAATCGGCTGAGTCGGCATTAAGAGGGACAAGGCATGATCACTGCGTCGCGTCGTGGATTTCTCAAAGGGGGTGCGCTGCTCGGCGGCGGCCTGGTGGTGGCGTTCGTCATTCCGGGGGCCAATCGTTTTGCCCGGGCGGCGAGCGAAGAATTCGTGCCCAATGCCTTCTTGCGCATCGCTCCGGACGGCATGGTCACCGTGGTGCTCGGCCATTCGGAAATGGGCCAGGGCATCTGGACCGGGCTGTCGATGCTGATCGCCGAGGAGCTGGATGCCGACTGGTCGAAGATCCGTGTCGAGCACGCGCCGGCCGCCGCGGTGTATGGCTTGCCGGCGTTCGGCGGGATGCAGATCACCGGCGGCTCGACCTCGACCTGGATGGAGTTCGACCGCTATCGCCAGGCCGGCGCCGCAGCGCGCCAGATGCTGATCGAAGCCGCGGCCAAGCGCCTGCAGGTGGCACCCTCGACCCTGCACACCGAGCAGGGCTGGGTGGTGGCCGGGAAGCAGCGCCTGAGCTACGGCGACCTGGCCAACGACGCCGGGCAGCTGCCGGTGCCAGACCCGGCCTCGCTGCACTTGAAGGAGGCCAAGGACTGGCGGTTGATCGGCAAGCCGACCAAGCGCCTGGACACCCCGGAGAAAATCACCGGCCGCGCGCAATTCGGCATGGACATGTATTTCGACGGCCTGCTGACCGCCGTGGTCCTGCGTTCGCCGGTGTTCGGCGGCACGCTCAAGTCGTTCGATCCGCAGGCGGCGCTGGCGGTGCCCGGAGTGATCAAGGTGCTCCAGGTGCCCACGGGCGTGGCGGTGGTCGCCGAGCATTACTGGGCGGCCAAGCAGGGGCGCGATGCGCTCAAGGCCGAATGGGACCTGGGGCCGAACGCCAACATGAGCAGCGAAAGCCTGATGCAGAGCTTTCGCAAACTGGCGCTGACCCCCGGGACCAAGGTCGCCGAGGCCGGCGATGCGGCCGGGACCATGGCCAAGGCGACGCAGGTGATCAAGGCCGAATACAGCGTGCCGTACCTGGCCCATGCGCCGATGGAACCGCTCAACTGCACGGTGCGCATCGGCGCCGACAAGTGCGAGATCTGGACCGGCACCCAGTTCCAGACCCTGGACCAGATGGTCGCGTCGAAGATCACCGGGCTCAAGCCGGAACAGGTACAGATCCATACGCAATTTCTGGGCGGCGGTTTCGGCCGCCGGGCCAACCCGACCTCGGACTTCGTCAGCGAAGCGGTGGAGGTGGCCAAGGCCGCCGCCGCCCCGGTGAAAACCGTCTGGTCGCGGGAAGACGACGTGCGCGGCGGCTACTTCCGTTCGGCGTTCCTGCACCAGGCGCAGGTCGGCCTGGATGCCCAGGGCCTGCCGCTGGCCTGGCAGCATGTGCTGGTGGGGCAGTCGATCATGGCCGGCACCTCGTTCGAGGCCAGCTTCGTCAAGAACGGCATCGACAACACTTCGGTCGAGGGCCTGGCGGACGGGCCTTACCTGAAGGGCACGCCGAACCACCGGGTCGACCTGCATTCGCCGATGACCGGCATCACCGTGCTGTGGATGCGCTCCGTGGGCCATACCCACACCGCGTTCGTCGTCGAGTCGCTGATCGACGAGATGGCCGACGCGGTGGGCAAGGACCCGGTGGAATACCGCCGCATCCTGCTCAAGGATCACCCGCGGCACCTGGGCGTGCTCAACCTGGCGGTGGAGAAGGCCGGCTGGGGCAAGCCCATGCCCAACGGCCATGCCTTGGGCGTGGCGGTGCACGAGTCCTTCGGCAGCTACGTGGCGCAGGTGGCCGAGGTGTCCCTGGAGGCCGAGCAGATTCGCGTGCACCGGGTGGTCTGCGCGGTGGATTGCGGCATCGCGGTGAACCCGCAGAGCATCGTCGCGCAGATGGAGTCGGGCATCACCTTCGGCCTAGGCATGGCCCTGCACAGCCGCATTTCCTTCAAGGACGGCCGGGTGGTGCAGTCCAACTATCACGACTTCCAGGTGTTGCGCCTGAACGAGATGCCCCGGGTCGAGGTGCATATAGTCGCCAGTACCGACAAGCCTGGCGGTATCGGCGAGACGGGCGTGCCGCCCACCACGCCGGCGGTGGCCAACGCGGTGTTCGCCCTGACCGGCCAGCGCCTGCGCGAGCTGCCGTTGCAACTGGCGGGGGTGTGAGATGAAACGCCACCTGTTCCTCGGTTCGCTGATCCTGGTCGGCCTGGGCGGTTATGCCTCGGACCTGTTCGCCGCCGATGAACCGGCGCTGGCGGCGTTCGCGACGGTGCAGAAGGTGTTCCAGAGCCCGCGCTGCCAGAATTGCCATATCCCTGGGGATGCGCCCTTGCAGTTCGACGCCGGCACGCCCCACGCCATGGCTGTGGTCCGTGGCCTGGACGGCAAGGGCGCGGCGGGGCTGCCGTGCTCTACCTGCCATGGCGAAAGCAACCCGCCGGCCAGCTATGGCCTGCACATGCCACCGGGGGCGCCGCACTGGAGCCTGCCGCCGGCGGCGCACAAAATGGCCTGGATCGGCCTGCCGGCCGACCGCCTGTGCCAGGTGATCAAGGACAAGGCCAGCAACGGCGACCGCGACTTTGCCGCGCTGATCAAGCATGTCAGCGAAGACAAGCTGGTGCTCTGGGGCTGGAACCCCGGTGGCAACCGCGCGCCGGTATCGGTGCCCCACGACGTGTTCGTCAGCCAGTTCAAACTCTGGGCCGAGGCGGGCGGACCCTGTCCGGCGGTCGGAAGTTGACGCCAGGGGCACCCTGGGAGGGCTGGTTGCGGGCAGTCGCAGGCCCTGGCAACTAAGCTCTATAGGAGTTACCCGCCAATGGAGTGTGCGATGTTGTCCCCAGACAAGCCTGTCCAGGCACCGGACCAGGTGCCATCCCCGGAGGCGGACGACCCGTCCCGGCAACTGTTGCGCGATCAGAACCGCCGGGCCGAGCAGGAGCTGGCTGCGGTGCAGGTAGCCAACCTCGATAAACTGACCCTGCTGCCCAACCCCCACGGCTTTGCAGTGCTGGCCGGCGATGCGTTGCAGGCCTGCAAGGACCTTAACTGCCCGGCGACCTTGCTGCTGTTCGACCTCGACGATATCTACCGCATCGCCCGCGCTTACGGGGCGGAAGAAGGCGAGGCGGCGCTGAAGACCTTCGCCGACGGTCTGCGCATCGCCTTTCGCGAAAGCGACGTGGTCGGGCATCTGGAGTACCAGCGTTTCGCGGTGCTGCTGACCGGCTCGGAACGGGTGGAAAAACTGGCGATCATTGCCCGCTTGCAGGCCATCCTCGACGAGCGCACCGCCACCCAGCAGTGCATCTACGACATCTGTTTCAGCATCGGCCAGATCGAGTTCGATCCGGCCCAGCCGGCCGATGTGGAAACCTTGCTGGCAGACGCCGACAAGACCATGAGCAGGCCGGGCCTCGGGCCGCAGATAAAGGACTAGCCGCTGATCCAACCCGCTGCGTGGGCTGGACGGGGAGAAAGTCCAGCCAATAAAAAACCGCCCTCAGGCGGTTTTTTATTGGCCGGTTGTCACTCGGCGGCCGGCACCAGGAACGCGGCTTCGAGCAACTGCCGGGTGTAGGGATGCTGCGGTGCGGCGAAGATGTTCTGCGCGTCGCCCTGTTCCACCACCTGGCCATGCTTGACCACCATCAACTGATGGCTCAGGGCCTTGACCACCGCCAGGTCGTGGCTGATGAACAGGTAGGTCAGGTTGTACTTGGCCTGCAGCTTGCGCAGCAGCTCCACCACCTGGCGCTGCACGGTGCGGTCGAGGGCCGAGGTCGGCTCGTCCAGCAGGATCAGCGCCGGCTTGAGCACCAGGGCGCGGGCGATGGCGATGCGCTGGCGCTGGCCACCGGAGAACTCGTGGGGGTAGCGGTGCCGGGTTTCCGGGTCCAGGCCGACTTCCTTGAGCGCCTCGATGATTGCCTGTTCCTGCTCGGCGGCGGTGCCGATCTTGTGGATGCGCAGGCCTTCGCCGACGATCTGGCTCACGCACATGCGCGGGCTGAGGCTGCCGAAGGGGTCCTGGAACACCACCTGCATCTCCCGGCGCAACGGCCGCACCTGATGCTGCGACAGGCCGTCCAGCTGCTTGCCTTCGAAGCGGATGGCGCCCTTGCTGGCGATCAGCCGCAGGATCGCCAGGCCCAGGGTGGACTTGCCCGAGCCGCTTTCGCCGACGATGCCCAGGGTCTGGCCCTGGGGCAGGCTGAAGTTGATGCCGTCCACCGCCTTCACATGGTCGACGGTGTGGCGCAGCAGGCCTTTCTTGATCGGGAACCAGACCTTCAGGTCCTCGACCTGCAACAGCGGCGGGCCGACCACATTGGTCGCCGGCTTGCCGCTGGGCTCGGCCGCCAGCAGTTCGCGGGTGTAGGGATGCTGCGGCGCGCGGAACAGCTCTTCGCAGGGCGCCTGCTCGACAATGCAGCCGCGCTGCATCACGCAGACGCGGTGGGCGATGCGCCGGACCAGGTTGAGGTCGTGGCTGATCAGCAGCAAGGCCATCCCCAGGCGCGCCTGCAGCTCCTTGAGCAGTTCGAGGATCTTCAGTTGCACGGTGACGTCGAGGGCGGTGGTCGGCTCGTCGGCGATCAGCAGCTCCGGCTCGTTGGCCAGGGCCATGGCGATCATCACCCGTTGCCGCTGGCCGCCGGACAGCTCGTGGGGCAGGGCCTTGAGGCGCTTGTGCGGCTCGGGGATGCCCACCAGATCCAGCAGCTCCAGGGTGCGCTGGGTCGCGACCTTGCCGGTCAGGCCCTTGTGCAGGCCCAGCACCTCGTTGATCTGCTTCTCGATGCTGTGCAGCGGGTTGAGCGAGGTCATGGGCTCCTGGAAGATCATCGCGATCCGGTTACCGCGGATATGGCGGATGGTCTTCTCTTTCTGGGTCAGCAGATCCTGGCCGGCGTAGTGGATAGTGCCGGACGGATGACGGGCCAGCGGGTAGGGCAGCAGGCGCAGGATCGAGTGCGCGGTCACTGACTTGCCGGAGCCGCTTTCACCCACCAGGGCCAGGGTTTCGCCGCGCTTGATGTCGAAGCTGATGCCCTCGACCACCCGTTGCTGGTGCTCGCCGACGACAAATTCGACGGCGAGGTCGCGGACTTCGATCAGATTGTCCTGATTCATCTCATTTCCTCGGGTCGAAGGCATCGCGAGCGGACTCGCCGATGAATACCAGCAGGCTCAACATGATCGCCAGCACGGCAAAGGCACTGATACCCAACCACGGCGCCTGCAGGTTGGATTTGCCCTGGGCCACCAGTTCGCCCAGGGACGGCGCGCCGGGTGGCAGGCCGAAACCGAGGAAGTCGAGGGCAGTCAGGGTGCCGATGGCGCCGGTGAGGATGAAAGGCATGAAGGTCATGGTCGAGACCATGGCGTTGGGCAGGATGTGGCGGAACATGATGGCGCCGTTCTGCATGCCCAGGGCGCGGGCGGCGCGCACGTATTCCAGGTTGCGCCCGCGCAGGAACTCGGCGCGCACCACGTCCACCAGGCTCATCCAGGAGAACAGCAGCATGATCCCCAGCAGCCACCAGAAGTTCGGCTGCACGAAGCTGGCGAGGATGATCAGCAGATACAGCACCGGCAGCCCGGACCAGATCTCCAGGAACCGCTGCCCGGCCAGGTCGACCCAGCCGCCATAGAAGCCCTGCAGCGCCCCGGCGATGACGCCGATGATCGAGCTGAGGATGGTCAGGGTCAGGGCGAACAGCACCGAGACCCGGAAGCCGTAGATCACCCGCGCCAGCACGTCGCGGCCCTGGTCGTCGGTGCCCAGCAGGTTGTCCGCCGAGGGCGGCGCGGGGGCCGGGACCTTCAGGTCGTAGTTGATGCTCTGGTAGCTGAACGGGATCGGCGCCCACAGCACCCAGGCGTCCTTGGCCGCCAGCAGCTCGCGGATGTACGGGCTCTTGTAGTTGGCCTCCAGGGGGAACTCGCCGCCGAAGGTGGTTTCCGGGTAACGCTTGAGCGCCGGGAAGTACCAGCCGTCGTCGTAGTGCACCACCAGCGGCTTGTCATTGGCGATCAGCTCGGCGCCCAGGCTGGCGCCGAACAGGATCAGGAACAGCCACAGCGACCACCAGCCGCGCTTGTTGGCCTTGAACAGTTCGAAGCGCCGACGATTGAGGGGGGACAGGTTCATCTCAATGCTCCCGGCTTTCGAAGTCGATGCGTGGGTCGACCAGGGTGTAGGTCAAATCGCCGATCAGTTTCACCACCAGCCCCAGCAGGGTGAAGATGAACAGGGTGCCGAACACCACCGGGTAGTCGCGGTTGATCGCCGCCTCGAAGCTCATCAGGCCCAGGCCGTCGAGGGAGAAGATCACCTCCACCAGCAAGGATCCGGTAAAGAAGATGCCGATGAAGGCCGAGGGGAAACCGGCGATCACCAGCAGCATGGCGTTGCGGAACACATGGCCGTAGAGCACGCGGCGCCTGGTCAGGCCCTTGGCCCTGGCGGTGATCACGTACTGCTTGTTGATCTCGTCGAGGAAGCTGTTCTTGGTCAGCAGGGTCATGGTGGCGAAGTTGCCGATCACCAGGGCGGTCACCGGCAGGGTCAGGTGCCAGAAGTAGTCGAGGATCTTGCCGCCCCAGCTCAGCTGGTCGAAGTTGTTCGAGGTCAGGCCGCGCAGCGGGAACCAGTCGAAATAACTGCCGCCGGCGAACATCACGATCAGCAGGATGGCGAACAAGAACGCCGGGATCGCGTAGCCGACGATGATTGCCGAGCTGGTCCAGACGTCGAAGTGGCTGCCATGGCGGGTGGCCTTGGCGATCCCCAGGGGGATCGACACCAGGTACATGATCAGGGTGCTCCACAGCCCCAGGGAGATGGACACCGGGAGTTTCTCGCGGATCAGGTCGACCACCTTGGCGTCGCGGAAGAAGCTGTCGCCGAAATCCAGGGTGGCGTAGTTCTTGATCATGATCCACAGGCGTTCCGGCGCCGACTTGTCGAAGCCGTACATCTTCTCGATTTCCTTGACCAGGGCCGGGTCCAGGCCCTGGGCGCCACGGTAGCTGGAGCCGGCCACCGAGACTTCGGCGCCGCCGCCGGCGATGCGGCTGGTGGCGCCCTCGAAACCCTCGAGCTTGGCGATCATCTGTTCCACCGGGCCGCCGGGCGCGGCCTGGATGATCACGAAGTTGATCAGCAGGATGCCGAACAGGGTAGGGATGATCAGCAGCAGTCGCCGCAGAATGTAGGCCAGCATCTTATTGCTCCACGCCGGCGGGGGCGGCCTGCGAGTGGGTGTCCGGGGTCACGGCCGGCTTGGCGTCGGGCTTGATCCACCAGGTCTGGGTGCCGATGTCATATTTGGGCGAGACCTTCGGGTGGCCGATATGGTCCCAGTAGGCCACGCGCCAGGTCTTGATGTGCCAGTTGGGGATCACGTAGTAGCCCCATTGCAGCACCCGGTCGAGGGCGCGGGCATGGGCCACCAGGCTCTGGCGCGAGTCGGCGTTGATCAGGTCTTCCACCAGCGTATCGATGGTCGGGTCCTTGAGGCCAATGAAATTGCGGCTGCCGGGGTTGTCGGCGCTGGAGGACTTCCAGTATTCGCGCTGCTCGTTGCCGGGCGAATTCGATTGCGGGAAGCCGCCGACCACCATGTCGAAGTCCCGCGAGCGCAGGCGGTTGATGTACTGGGAAACGTCGACCCGGCGGATCACCAGGTCGATCCCGAGGTCCGCGAGGTTGCGCTTGAACGGCAGCAATATGCGCTCGAACTCGGTCTGGGCCAGCAGGAACTCGATCACCACCGGCTTGCCCTGGGCGTCGACCATCTTGTCGTCGACGATGCGCCAGCCGGCTTCCTGCAACAGCTGGTAGGCCTGGCGCTGCTGGGTGCGGATCATGCCGCTGCCATCGCACACCGAGGGCTGGAAGGCTTCGCTGAAGACCTGGTCGGGGATCTTCCCGCGCAGCGGTTCGAGGATTTGCAGTTCGTCGGCATCGGGCAGGCCGGTGGCGGCCATTTCCGAGTTCTCGAAGTAGCTGCGGGTGCGGGTGTAGGCGCCGTTGAACAGTTGCTTGTTGGTCCACTCGAAGTCCAGCAGCAGGCTCAGGGCCTTGCGCACCCGCACATCCTGGAACAACGGGCGGCGGAGGTTGTAGACGAAGCCCTGCATGCCGGTGGGGTTGCCGTTGGGGATCTGTTCCTTGATCAGCCGGCCTTCGCTCACGGCCGGGATGTTGTAGGCGTTGGCCCAGTTCTTCGCGCTGGTTTCCAGCCAGTAGTCGAACTGGCCGGCCTTGAGGGCTTCCAGGGCCACGGTGTTGTCGCGGAAATAGTCGGTGGCCATGACGTCGAAGTTGAACTGGCCGCGGTTGATCGGCAGGTCCTTGCCCCAGTAGTCCTTGACCCGCTCATAGCGCACCGAGCGCCCGGCCTTGACCTCGACCACCTTGTACGGGCCGCTGCCTAAGGGGATTTCCAGGTTGCCCTTGGAAAAGTCGCGGTGTTCCCACCAGTGCTTGGGCAGTATCGACAGTTGCCCGAGAATCAGCGGCAGTTCGCGATTGTTGGTGTGCTTGAACTTGAACAGCACCTTGAGCGGGTCTTCGGCGATCACGTCGTCGACGTCGGCGTAGTAGCCGCGGTACATCGGCGCACCGGCCTTCATCAGGGTCTGGAAGCTGAACACCACGTCTTCGGCGCGGATCGGGTGGCCGTCGTGGAAGCGCGCCTCGGGACGCAGGTAGAAACGCACCCAGCTGTTGTCCGGGGCCTTCTCGATCTGCCCGGCGATCAGGCCGTACTCGGTGAAGGGTTCGTCCAGGCTCTGGCGCATCAGGGTGTCGTAGATCAGGCCGATATTGTCCGCCGGCACGCCTTTGTTGATGAACGGGTTGAGGCTGTCGAAGCCGCCGAAACCGGACTCGCGGAAGGTACCGCCCTTGGGCGCGTCCGGGTTGACGTAGTCGAAGTGCTTGAAAGTCGCCGGGTACTTCGGCGGTTCGTTGTACAGGGTCAGGGCGTGTTGCGGGGCGGCCTGGGCGAGGCAGGCGATTCCCGTCAGCAGCACGCCGCCGGCCCACGGGAGCAGGGCACGCAGGGGCATCATTGGGCTTTCTCCAGAGACTTCAGCCACCAGGCGCTCAGGCCCAGCTGGTAGGGCGGCGTGGTGACGAAGGCGAACCGGTTGCGGTACGCCAGGCGATGATAGTTGAGGTACCAGTTGGGGATGATGTAGTGCTGCCACAGCAGCACCCGATCCAGGGCCCGACCGGCGGCCAGTTGCTCGTCGCGGCTCTGCGCGGCGAGCAATTGTTCCAGCAGGTGATCGACGATGGGGTTGTCGATGCCTGCATAGTTCTTGCTGCCCTTGACCCCGACCTGGCTGGAGTGGAAGTACTGCCATTGCTCCAGGCCCGGGCTCAGGGTCTGGTTCAGGGTCATGAGGATCATGTCGAAATCGAACTGGTCCAGGCGCTGCTTGTACTGCGCCCGGTCCACGGTGCGCAGGCGCGCGTCGATGCCGATGCTGGCCAGGTTCTCGACGTAGGGCTGGAGGATCCGCTCCAGGTTCGGGTTGACCAGCAGCAGCTCGAAGCGCAGCGGTTGCCCGCTGCTGTCGAGCAGGCGCTGGCCGTTGAGTTTCCAGCCGGCTTCGGCGAGCAGGCCCAGGGCGCGGCGCAGGGTCGCCCGCGGGATGCCGCGGCCATCGGTCTGCGGCAGGCTGAAGGGCTGGGTGAACAGGCTGGTGGGCAACTGCTCGCGGTAGGGCGAGAGCAGCAGCCATTCATGGCCGACCGGCAGGCCCGTGGCGGAGAACTCGCTGTTGGGGTAGTAGCTGGTCGCGCGCTTGTAGGCGCCGCTGAACAGGGTGCGGTTGGTCCACTCGAAGTCGAACATCAGGCCTAGGGCTTCGCGCACCTTGCGGTCGGCGAAGATCGCCCGGCGGCTGTTCATGAACAGGCCCTGGGTCTGGGTCGGGATCTGGTGCGCCACCTGGGCCTTGATGATGTCGCCGCGATTGACCGCGGGGAAGTTGTAGCCATTGGCCCAGTTCTTCGCCTGGTGCTCGATGTAGATGTCGAACTCGCCGGCCTTGAAGGCTTCGAAGGCGACGTCGCTGTCGCGGTAGAACTCCACCGCGACCTTGTTGAAATTGTTGAAGCCGCGATTGACCGGCAGGTCCTTACCCCAGTAGTCCTTGACCCGCTCGAACAGCAGCGAGCGCCCCGGTTGCACCCGGGTGATGCGGTAGGGGCCGCTGCCCAGCGGCGGCTCGAAGGTGGTGGCCTTGAAGTCGCGGTCTTTCCAGTAGTGCTGCGGCAGCACCGGCAACTCGCCCAGGCGCAGGATCAGCAGCGGGTTGCCGGAGCGCTTGAACACGAAGCGGATGCGCTGCGGGCCGAGGATGTCCACCCGCTGCACTTCCTGCAGGTTGGTGCGGTATTGCGGGTGGCCTTCCTTGAGCAGCAACCGGTAGGAAAACGCCACATCGTAGGCGGTGATCGGGTGGCCGTCGTGGAAACGCGCCTCGGGGCGCAGGTTGAACACCACCCAGCTGCGATCTTCGCTGTATTCGACGGAGCGGGCGATCAGGCCGTAGCTGGAAGTCGGCTCGTCGCCGGACGGCGCGTACTGGCCGGTGCCGACCATCAGCGGCTCGTTCAGCTCGTTGACCCCGTATTGCAGGAAGTTGGGCGTGGAAACCGGGCTGCTGCCCTTGAAGGTGTAGGGGTTGAGGGTGTCGAAGGTGCCAAACGCCATGACCCGCAAGGTCCCGCCTTTGGGCGCGTCGGGGTTGACCCAGTCGTAATGGGTGAACTTGGCGGGGTACTTGAGCGTGCCGAACTGCGCGTAACCATGACTTTCAGTGATCGTTGCGCTTGCGGGAAAGCTCAAGGCCAGACTGATTAGGGACAGGAGGAGGGGACGCATCAAGTCAGAGATCCGATCCAGGCGGCTTGGGCTTTGTGCTCCGTACAGTAACAGCTTGTATCGACAGGAAAAAGGCCGCCCCAGGCTGGCCACGATATTTGCTTGCCGCCGCTGGATACAGCGCAATCCGTAGCCGCTGCCGCAGGTTGCGGTCGACCGGTACGGTTGCGGGGATCTTCAGGGCGCTGGAGGGCCTGCGGCCCTATCGCAGCCTGCGGCAGCGTACAGCGTCGGTGGATATATCCATCTCTAAAGGCTTGGCCCAGCCCTGTAGCCGCTGCCGAAGGCTGCGATCGACCGGAACGGTCGCAGGGATCTTCAGGGCGCTGGAGGGCCTGCGGCCCTATCGCAGCCTGCGGCAGCGGCTACAGGATCAGTGAGGCAGGTAGACGGTCAGCATCTGGCCTGGCTTGAGGGCCTGGCCGGCGCGGGGATTCCAGCGCTTGAGGTGTTGCATCTCGACGTTGAAGCGCTTGGCCACCATGTACAGCGAATCGCCTTGCTTGACCTTGTACTGGGTCGACTTCTTGTCGGCGCTGGCGACCAGGGTCTTCTTGCCGGAAGCCTTGGCGCTGGTCTTGCTGCTGCCCTTGGCTTTGCTGGTGTCCTGCATGACCAGGGTCTGGCCGACCTTGAGCTGCTTGCCGCTGAGCTTGTTCCAGCGTTGCAGGTCCTTGACGTCGACCTTATTGGCCTTGGCGATCTGCGACAGGTTATCGCCACGCTTGACCCGGTAGTTACGCTTGGCCTGGGCCATTTCGCGACTGTCGGCACCCTCGAACACCGGCTTGAACGAACGCTGGCTGATCAGCTCTTCGGGTTTCATGGTCGACAGGCTGGCGCTCAGCAGTTGCGCCTTGGACGTCGGCACCAGCAGATGCTGGGGACCGTCGATGGTGGTGCGCTGCTTGAAGGCCGGGTTGAGCTGGAACAGCTCGTCCTCGTCGATGTTGGCCACCGCGGCGACCTTGGACAGGTCCATGCGCTGGTTGATCTCGACGACCTGGAAGTAGGGTTCGTTGGCGATCGGGTTCAGGTTGACGCCATAGGCTTCGGGCGCCAGCACCACCTGGGACAGGGCCAGCAGCTTGGGCACGTAGGCCTGGGTTTCCGACGGCAGCGGCAGGTTCCAGTAGTCGGTGGGCAGGCCGAGCTTCTCGTTGCGCTCGATGGCCCGGCTGACCGTGCCTTCGCCGGCGTTGTAGGCCGCCAGGGCCAGCAGCCAGTCGCCGTTGAACATGTCGTGCAGGCGGGTCAGGTAATCCATGGCCGCGGTGGTCGAGGCGGTGATATCGCGACGGCCATCGTAGAAGCGGGTCTGGCGCAGGTTGAAGGAACGACCGGTGGACGGAATGAACTGCCACAGGCCCACCGCGTCGGCCCGGGAATAGGCCATCGGGTTGTAGGCGCTCTCGATCACTGGCAGCAGGGCCAGCTCCAGCGGCATGTTGCGTTCTTCAAGGCGCTCGACGATGTAATGGATATAGAGGCTGCCGCGTTCGCTGGCATTCTCGAGAAACGATGGATTGCTGGCGAACCACAGGCGCTGCTGTTCGATGCGCGGGTTGACGCCGATGCCTTCCTGCAACTGGAAACCTTCGCGCATGCGTTCCCAGACGTCCTGGGGCAATTGCGGGCTGGGTTTTTCATTCAGCCAGATGGGTTTCTGCTTGATGCGGGCGTTGAAATTCTGGGTGTGCGAAGCGTCGGTTTGCGGGACGTGGCTCGTGCTTTGGCAGCCCGCCAGGGTGGCGGACACAGCCACCGCGATGGCTTGAGCCAACCGCGTCAATGCGTCTGAATTGATGGATTTACGAATAGATGACGACATTGGCTGGAAGTAAGTTCCGGGCAAAAATGTCGGGCGATTCTAGAAAGCGCACCCGGTGCGGTCAACCATTCAGAATTTTCGTACCAACTCGCAGCCTGCTTAGAACTTATCTTTCCAAGCCCGCAAGGCAGCAAAAACCGCACTCTGAGCCCGGTTATCGAGGCCATTCCGTTCGTCCGCTTTTTGTTTAACGGATGTTTCACCGGTACGCAGGAAGGGATTGGTGAGCTTTTCCAGGGCCAGGGTGGAAGGCAGGGTCATGCGGCCGTTTTCCCGCAGTTCGCTGACTTTGCGCAGGCGCTCGGCGATGTCCGGGTTGTCCGGTTCCACCGCCTGGGCAAAACGCAGGTTGCTCAGGGTGTATTCGTGGGTGCAGTACACCAGGGTGTCTTCGGGCAAGGCGGCCAGGCGACTCAGGGAATGGTGCATCTGCTCCGGCGTGCCCTCGAACAGGCGCCCGCACCCGGCGGCGAACAGGGTATCGCCGCAAAACAGCAGGCCGTGATGGTAGTAGGCAATATGCCCCAGGGTGTGCCCGGGCACCGCGTAGATGTCGAAGTCCCAGCCAAGGATGCTGGCGCGGTCGTTGTCGTGCAGGGCCACGTCGCGCCCCGGGATGTTTTCGTTGGCCGGGCCCCAGACCTTGGCGCCGCTGGCTTTTTTCAGCTGTTCGACACCGCCGACATGGTCGTGGTGGTGATGGGTCACCAGGATATCGCTCAGCACCCAGCCAGGATGTTCGGCGAGCCAGGCCTGTACCGGTGCGGCGTCACCCGGGTCGACTACTGCGCAACGCTGATGGCGATGGTCCTGTAACAACCAGATGTAGTTATCGGTGAACGCGGGCAGGGCACTGATCTGTATCATCGTTGGAGTCGCCAAGCGGAAAACATTGGCGCATCTTAGAACTTCTTGGCGGGTTGGAGAATGCAATGACCGATAAAGCGTTCGCTCAGGCCGATCCTGACTGGCTGGCCCTGATCAGTGCCGCCCGTGAGTGGCTGTCCGGGCCACTGGGGCAATTTCTGCTGGATGAAGAACGACGCATGCTCGACGACGAGCTGGGGCGTTTCTTCGGCGGCTACCTGGTGCATTACGGCCCGTCGGCACAAACCCCGCCGGCGGCGCCCCAGGTGCAGCGCAATGTACGCCTGGGCGCGCCGCTGCCCGGCGTCGAGATCGTCTGCGAGGAGCAGGCCTGGCCGCTCAGCGAGCACGCCGCCGATGTGGTGGTGCTGCAGCACGGCCTGGATTTCTGCCTGTCGCCCCACGGCCTGCTGCGCGAAGCCGCCAGCGCCGTGCGACCGGGCGGGCACCTGTTGATCGTCGGTATCAATCCCTGGAGCAGTTGGGGCCTGCGGCATGTGTTCGCCCATGACGCCTTGCGCCAGGCGCGCTGCATTTCCCCGTCGCGGGTCGCCGACTGGCTGAACCTGCTGGGCTTCGCGCTGGAGAAACGCCGCTTCGGGTGCTATCGTCCGCCGCTTGCCTCGGCGGCCTGGCAGGCTCGGTTGGCCGGTTGGGAGCGCAAGGCCGGTGACTGGCAACTGTCCGGCGGCGGCTTCTACCTGCTGGTGGCGCGCAAGATAGTGGTCGGCCTGCGCCCGGTGCGCCAGGTACGCCGCGAGCCAATGGGCAAGCTGGTGCCGCTGCCGATGGCCAAGGTCAACCGCCGGCACAGCGAACCCCCTCTTTAATTCAGCCGGGCCGAACCTGCCCGGCTTGGGCGTTGTCGATCGACGATCGGCAAGCCACAGGTATTTTCGATTGGAAGTCTGGCATGAGCGATAGCGTAGAAATCTTCACCGACGGTGCCTGCAAGGGCAATCCTGGCCCGGGAGGCTGGGGCGCACTGCTGGTGTTCAAGGGCGTGGAGAAGGAACTCTGGGGCGGCGAAGCCAACACCACCAACAACCGCATGGAGCTGATGGCGGCGATCCGCGGCCTGGAAGAACTCAAGCGCGAGTGCCAGGTGATCCTGGTCACCGACTCGCAGTACGTGATGAAGGGCATCAACGAGTGGATGGCCAACTGGAAAAAGCGCGGCTGGAAAACCGCGGCCAAGGAGCCGGTGAAAAATGCCGACCTGTGGCAGCAGCTCGATGAGCAGGTCAACCGCCATCAGGTCACCTGGAAATGGGTGCGCGGCCATACCGGCCACCACGGCAACGAACGGGCCGACCAACTGGCCAACCGCGGCGTCGACGAGGTGCGCGGTTACAAACAGGCCTGATGCCCTGAACGGGTAGTCAGTCGCAGCGCAGCGGCCGTTCGAGCCGCTGCTTCATGTCCCGCATCGCGCGGGGCGAATCCACCAGCACCGCGTCCATCTTCAGGCAGGCGGCCGCCTGGTAATCCTCGGCCGTATTGATCCCGATCGCCAGCATCCGCACCTTGCCCCGGGACTGGAAGCAATCCACTGCCGCGGGCGTCCACAGCCGGGCATCCACCTTGGAACGGGCTTCACCCAGGGTGAAAGTCTCGACCAGTTGCACCGGGCGCCGGTACTCGAAAGCCACCCAGCTGGCTGGCGCCGGCGGCGTGGTACAGCTGTGGGCGAGGGCGACGCTGGCCAGGCGATCCCGGGTGTTGTCCCGGGATTCGAACAGCCGCGCCTGCGGATAGTGCGCGAACGCCTGCTGGTAGCTGGCATCGGTGGAGTAGATCAGCACCCGGTTCCAGGCATGCAACTGCTCCAGCAACTGCGCGACCGCCTGGGCCTGGGGCGCGGCGGGCAGGGCCTTCATGTCGAGAATGACCGGCACGGCGTCGGGGATCGCCGCCAGCGCCTGCTGTAGCGAGGGGATGGTCAGCGCCTGGGAGCGATAGGGAAATGTCACCTGGCCATCGGCCGCGGTCTGCTTGAAGTTCCAGCCGGCATTCAGTGTTTGCAACTGCGCCAGGGTTTTCTCGCTGACCGCGCCGGAGGCCGGGGTATTGGCGTTCAGGTCCGCCGGTCGGTACAGCACCGGCACGCCGTCGCGGCTCAGTTGCACCGTCAGCCAGAGCATGTCTGCACGGTTGCGCAGGGCGTTGTCGATGGCCAGCAGGGTGTTCTCGGGAAAGTCCGCGGCACCGCCGCGATGGGCAACTATCAAGGGGGCTTGCCCGGCGTCGGGGCCAGTTGCTGGCAGGGAAGAACAGCCACCGATGAAGGCCGCGGCCAACAGCAGTGGGAGCATCTGTCGAGTCTCGAGCATGGGAGGGCGGTTTCCTGGAAATGAGTACAAGGCCGGGTGCCAGCCCCGCCCGCCTGAACGGGCCGTACGGTAGCGCAATGCCCTTGCTCATTTAAACAAACGCGTGGTGCGCGGGGTGAATTAGTGGCCCTGTTCCGGGGCGATCAAAGGGTGAGGATGGCGCTGGCCAGTTGCAGGTCGGAGTACTGTGGGTTGCCGAGTGTCTGGCGAATGTGCCGCATCGCTGCTTCCAGCTGGGCGCCGCGGATCTCGCCGGCACTGGCGACAAAGGCCGCGGCGTCGGTCCTGGCGGCGAGCACCAGTTTGTCGTCCTTGAACGAGCTGGTGGCTTTCGAACTGCCTTCGGTCGCGCTCAAGGCCAGGCTCATGGTGATGTCGGTGCTGATCACCAGGCTGGTGGCCTGGCCGATATCGGCGAACAGGCAGGCGCAAAACAGAAGGGGCAGGCGGGTTTTACAGGTGGTCATGACAGGGTGGAGTCCGCTGAAAATATCGTCGCGCACCCTAACAAGCCCCTGTGCGGCAAACTGCATGAGCTTTGCGAATGATTGTTAAAAACTGCGCACGCCGGGGCCAGGCGAATCCGCCATGCGTGCCATGCCGCGAGAGCGTGCTAAAATCCCGCGCCTTGAAAGACTTCCACCGTTGAGAACTGACCCCTGATGGCCAACAGATCTGTTGTACTCGATACCGAAACCACCGGCATGCCGGTGACCGACGGCCACCGGATCATTGAAATCGGTTGCGTCGAGTTGATCGGACGGCGCCTGACCGGTCGGCATTTCCACGTCTACCTGCAACCGGATCGCGAGAGCGACGAGGGCGCGATCGGCGTCCACGGCATCACCAACGAATTCCTGGTGGGCAAGCCGCGCTTCGCCGAAGTCGCCGACGAGTTCTTCGAGTTCATCCAGGGCGCGCAGCTGATCATCCACAACGCGGCGTTCGACGTTGGCTTCATCAACAACGAATTCGCCCTGATGGGCCAGCACGACCGCGCCGACATCACCCAGCACTGCACCATCCTCGACACCCTGTTGATGGCCCGGGAACGTCACCCCGGCCAGCGCAACAGCCTCGATGCCTTGTGCAAGCGTTATGACGTCGACAACTCCGGCCGTGAGCTGCACGGCGCCTTGCTCGACTCGGAGATTCTCGCCGACGTCTACCTGACCATGACCGGCGGCCAGACCAGCCTGTCCCTGGCCGGCAACGCCTCGGACGGCAACGGCAGCGAAGGTTCGGGCAACAGCGCCAGCGAAATCCGGCGTCTGTCGGCGGATCGCCAGCGTGGGCGGGTCATTCGCGCCAGCGAAGCCGAACTGGCCGAGCACCAGGTGCGTCTCGAGATCATCGCCAAATCCGCCGGGGCCCCGGCGCTCTGGACCCAGCTGGCCGAAGCCAAGGCCCAGCAGCAGTAGTTGTTCGTGGGCGACCTTTTGTTACAGGAGGTCGTTGACGGGGTTACGCGCCGGCCCCCGAGCTTCTACCCTGAGGTGATTGGCGGGCCCTTGTCCGCCGCCTCAGGATGCCTGGTGCCATGTACAAAGACCTGAAATTCCCCGTCCTTATCGTGCATCGCGACATCAAGGCCGACACCGTCGCCGGCGACCGGGTGCGGGGGATCGCCAGGGAACTGGAGCAGGAAGGCTTCAGTATCTTTTCCGCGGTGGACTATGCCGAAGGGCGCCTGGTGGCCTCGACCCATCACGGCCTGGCCTGCATGCTGATCGCCGCCGAAGGCGCCGGGGAAAATACCCATCTGCTGCAGAACATGGTGGAACTGATCCGCCTGGCCCGGGTGCGCGCGCCGAACCTGCCGATCTTCGCCCTGGGCGAGCAGGTGACCCTGGAGAACGCCCCGGCCGACGCCATGAGCGAGCTCAATCAGTTGCGCGGCATTCTTTACCTGTTCGAAGACACCGTGCCGTTTCTGGCGCGGCAGGTGGCGCGGGCGGCGCGCAATTACCTCGATGGCCTGTTGCCGCCGTTCTTCAAGGCGCTGGTGCAGCACACGGCCGACTCCAACTATTCCTGGCACACCCCGGGGCACGGCGGTGGCGTGGCCTATCGCAAGAGCCCGGTGGGCCAGGCGTTCCATCAGTTCTTCGGCGAGAACACCTTGCGTTCGGACCTGTCGGTGTCGGTCCCGGAACTGGGTTCGCTGCTCGATCACACCGGGCCCCTGGCGGAAGCCGAGGCGCGGGCGGCGCGCAATTTCGGCGCCGATCACACCTTTTTCGTGATCAACGGCACCTCGACCGCCAACAAGATCGTCTGGCATTCCATGGTCGGTCGCGATGACCTGGTGCTGGTGGATCGCAACTGCCACAAGTCGGTGTTGCACGCGATCATCATGACTGGCGCGATCCCGCTGTTCCTCTGTCCGGAGCGCAACGAGCTGGGGATCATCGGCCCCATCCCGCTGAGCGAATTCAGCCGCGAGTCGATCCAGGCCAAGATCGACGCCAACCCGCTGACCCAGGGCCGGCCGGCCAAGGTCAAGCTGGCGGTGGTCACCAACTCGACCTACGACGGCCTCTGCTACAACGCCGAGCTGATCAAGCAGAGCCTGGGCAACAGCGTCGAGGTGCTGCATTTCGACGAGGCCTGGTACGCCTACGCGGCCTTCCATGAGTTCTTCGAGGGACGCTACGGCATGGGCACCTCGCGCAGCGCCGACAGCCCGCTGGTGTTCACCACCCATTCCACTCACAAGCTGCTGGCGGCCTTCAGCCAGGCCTCGATGATCCATGTGCAGGACGGCGGCGCCCGGCAGCTGGATCGCGACCGCTTCAACGAAGCCTTCATGATGCACATCTCCACCTCGCCGCAGTACAGCATCATCGCCTCACTGGACGTGGCCTCGGCGATGATGGAAGGGCCGGCGGGGCGTTCGCTGCTGCAGGAAATGTTCGACGAGGCCCTGAGCTTCCGCCGGGCCCTGGCCAACCTGCGCCAGCACATCGCCGCCGATGACTGGTGGTTTTCCATCTGGCAGCCGGAGCGGGTGGAAGGCATCGACCAGGTCAGCACCGCGGACTGGCTGCTGGAACCGGAAGGCGAGTGGCACGGGTTCGCCGGGGTGACCGACGACTATGTGCTGCTGGACCCGATCAAGGTCACCCTGGTGATGCCGGGGCTCACCGCTGGCGGTGCCCTGAGCGAGCGCGGGATACCGGCGGCGGTGGTCAGCAAGTTCCTCTGGGAGCGCGGCCTGGTGGTGGAAAAGACCGGCCTGTATTCGTTCCTGGTGCTGTTTTCCATGGGCATCACCAAAGGCAAGTGGAGCACGCTGCTGACCGAGCTGCTGGAGTTCAAGCGCAACTACGACGCCAATGTCAGCCTCGCCGCCTGCCTGCCGAGCATCGCCCAGCAGGACATGGCGCGCTACCAGGGCATGGGCCTGCGCGACCTCTGCGATCAGTTGCATGCCTGCTACCGCAGCAATGCCACGGCCAAGCACCTCAAGCGCATGTACACCGTGCTGCCCGAGGTGGCGATGAAGCCCGCCGACGCCTACGATCAGTTGGTGCGGGGCGAGGTCGAGGCGGTGTCCATCGATGCCCTCGCCGGGCGGGTGGCGGCGGTGATGCTGGTGCCATACCCGCCGGGTATTCCGCTGATCATGCCGGGCGAGCGCTTCACCGAATCGACCCGCTCGATCATCGATTACCTGGCTTTCGCCCGTACGTTCGATAGCAGCTTTCCCGGCTTTGTCGCGGATGTGCATGGATTGCAGCATGAAGACGAAGGCAATGGGCGGCAGTACACCGTCGATTGCATCAAGGTTTGAGGACGTTTCCCGCTATGCAGCCAATGATCAACCCCAAGTACCCCGGCCTGTCGGTACGCGTCGCCGACGACGGTTTCGCCGCGTATGTCTGGGGCAGCGACTTCAGCTTCGAGGTCAGCGCCTATGCCCAGGCACAGAGTGAGCAGGTGGTGGCCAAGTGGCCGCTGCATCACATCACTCCGTACCGCAAGTGCTATGGCATCGACCCCGAAGAATTCAGCAGCTATCGCGATGCAGCCGACAGTGCGGTGTTTATGGCCTACCTGGATGACGAGCCGGTCGGCCATGTGGTGGTCAGCACCAACTGGAACGGTTACGCCCATATCGACGAGCTGGCGGTGCATGCGCCGGCGCGGCGTCACGGGGTGGCCAAGGCCTTGCTGGATGTGGCGCAGTTCTGGAGCCGCAAGAAAAAACTGCCGGGCATCATGCTCGAGACCCAGAACAACAACCTTGGGGCCTGCCGCCTGTACGAGCGCTGCGGTTATGTGGTCGGCGGCATCGATCACCTGCGTTACCGCGGGATTGATCCGACCACGGCCGAGGTGGCGATTTTCTGGTATCGGCTGTTCAACGACGAGCTGGCACGGGAAGCCGGGGTCTAGCCGGCCAGCATGCCTTCAGCTTTTTCCGTCAGGGTTTCCAGCAACGCCTCCAGGGTCGGCGAGGAGGGGCTGCCGCTGCGGGTCAGGGCATAGAGGGTGACCGGGATCGGTGGCGACAGCGGGCAGACGTCCAGGCCGCCCTCGCGCGCGCCGAGGGCGGTAAAGGGGTCGACAATCGCCAGGCCTTCACCGGCCTCGACCATGCTGCGCATCATCTGGTGGGTTTGCACCCGGGTGTGGATAGTCGGGCTCGGGCGCAGGTTCTGCAGCTTGCTGTCGAGGGTCACGCTCAGTGGGTCCTGGCCTTCCAGGCCAACCATGGCCTGGCCCGCCAGGTCCTGCAGGGAAATGTACTTCTGCTTCGGTTGCAGCCAGCCGTGAGGGGCCAGCAGTTGCAGCTTGCCCTGGGCCAGGGCGACGCACTGGATATCGGGGTGATCGGGGTTGTGCAAGCTCAGGCCCAGGTCGCCTTCGCGCAGCAACAGGCTCTTGACCATGTCGCGGGTGCTCTGGCTGGCGAGGTTGCACGGGGTATCGGGAAAACGCCGGCGCAGGGCGGCGATGCTCTGTGGCAACAGTTGCTGGGCCAGGGGCGGGGTGCCGATGATGCGCAAGGGCGGCGCCTGGTACTGCTTCAGGCTGTCGGCCAGGCGTTGCACGGGTTCGAAGGCGTCATACAGGGTAGCGATCGCCGGCTGTAGCTCGCGGGCCTCCCGGGTGGCTTGCAGGCGTCCGCGAACACTGGCGAAGAGCATGAAACCCGATTGGCTTTCGGCGTCGCGCAGGATCGTTTCCACCTCGGCCACCGGCAGTTGCAGCAGCTCGGCGGCCGTGCCCAGGTGTCCGGTTTGCAGGAGCGCCTGAATCACTTCGATATGACGTAAACGCATGCTTGAAGTCCATGTCCAGCCGGTGAGGGATTCACACTGAATCCTAACTCATGTCCGCGCATATGACTTCTGCTCATAACGGCACGTTATGAAGGAAGGATGGTCTCGGGTTCGCGAATGAGGGTGACGCCCGATTGCACGAGAAGAAACTGGTTGTCGTCCATTTTGTTGACGCGGTCGCCAATGGCCAGGCGATAGGTGGTAACGGGCTCCGAGCCGGCGATGCCGTCTGGCGACGGGGTGGATTCCTGGAACTCATGCACCGAATAGACCCGGCCTTCCGCGTCCCTGGCATGAAATTGTCCGACGAGTACTGCTGCCATCTTTAGAGCCTCTGGAGATAAACACTCAATTTGCGGTCCTGTAGACCGTGCCTGGGCGAAGTAAGTTTAGCGGCGGAAAAAAAATAGTCCGCGGCCCTGATTGCAACTGGCGTGCAGCGGCGTGGAGCCTGGAAAAGCCTGCGGAATTTCCTGCAGCGGGTGGCTGTGGGCAGGGTGGATCATCTATAACTATCAGCCTCCTTAACCAGAAGTCGGGGATTCACTATGAGCAACGTCTACACGATTGCAGTGCTGGTCGGCAGCCTGAGAAAGGCCTCGATCAACCGGAAAGTGGCGCTGGCCCTGGCGGATCTGGCGCCGGCCAACCTGCGGTTGCAGATTGTCGAGATCGGCGACCTGCCGCTCTACAACGAAGACATCGATGTGGATCCGCCGGCCGCCTACAAGGTGTTCCGCGAGCAGGTCAGCGCCGCCGATGCCGTGTTGTTCGTCACTCCGGAATACAACCGCTCGGTTCCCGCTCCCATGAAAAACGCCATCGACGTGGGTTCGCGCCCCTACGGCAAGAGCGCCTGGAACGGCAAGCCAGGGGCGGTGATCAGCGCATCCCCGGGCGCCATCGGCGGTTTTGGCGCCAACCACCACCTGCGCCAGTCCCTGGTGTTCCTCAATGTGCCGTGCATGCAGCAGCCGGAAGCCTACCTGAGCGGCGCCGGTTCGGCCTTCGACGAGGCGGGCAAGCTGTCGGAATCGCTCAAGCCGTTCCTGGAGAAGTTCATCAATGCCTACGCGCAGTGGGTCGAGCAGCACAAAAAGCTCTGATCCTGGCACCGCGGGAGTCGGCCTGGCCGGCTCCTGCGGGTGATGGGATATTCCTCTCGCCGTGAGAAAAGCGCTTTACCGCATATCTGAATATTCATATATTCGCCGCTCCAACTGCCTGGAGTGGCCCTGGTGTCCGACTCTCTCAACCCCGCCGAGCTGTTCAAGGCGCTTGCCGACGAAACCCGCAGCCGCATCGCCTTGCTCGTGACCCGCGAAGGCGAGTTGTGTGTCTGTGAGCTGACCGCCGCCCTGGGCCAGAGCCAGCCGAAGATCTCCCGGCACCTGGCGCTGTTGCGCAGTTGCGGCCTGCTGGCCGACCGCCGCCAGGGGCAATGGATCTACTACCGGTTGCACCCGCAATTGTCACCCTGGGTGACCACATTGCTGCACGACACGCTGGAGGCCAACAGCCCCTGGCTGCAGGCTGACCTGCAGCGCCTGCAGACCATGGCCGATCGTCCCGTGCGCTGCTGCTGAATTCCCATCCACCTCACTTTTCCTGCTCAAGGCTGCCCGGCATGCTGACTGCTTCATTGATTTTCCTGCTAACCATTACCCTGGTGATCTGGCAGCCCAAGGGCCTCGGCGTGGGCTGGAGCGCGGTGTTCGGCGCGGTGCTGGCGTTGCTGTTCGGGGTGGTGCAACTGACGGATATCCCGGTGGTCTGGCAGATCATCTGGAACGCCACCGGCACCTTCGTGGCCTTGATCATCATCAGCCTGCTGCTCGACGAGGCCGGGTTTTTCGCCTGGGCCGCCTTGCATGTGGCGCGTTGGGGGCAGGGCAGCGGACGCAAGCTGTTTGCCTTCATGGTGCTGCTGGGGGCGCTGGTGTCGGCGCTGTTCGCCAACGACGGCGCGGCGCTGATTCTCACGCCGATCGTGATCTCCATGCTGCTGGCGTTGCGCTTCTCCCGGGCCGCGACCCTGGCGTTCGTCATGGGCGCCGGGTTCATCGCCGATACCGCGAGCCTGCCGCTGGTGGTGTCGAACCTGGTGAACATCGTTTCCGCGGACTTCTTCAATATCGGCTTCAACCAGTACGCCGCGGTGATGCTGCCGGTGAACCTGGTCAGCGTGGCCGCGACCCTGGCGGTGCTGCTGTGGTTCTTCCGCCGCGACATTCCGCAAGCCTACAACCCCGAGGAACTGGAGCCACCCGCCAGCGCGATCCACGACAAGGCCACCTTCGTCGCCGGCTGGTGGGTGCTGGTCATCCTGCTGCTGGGCTGTTTTGCCCTGGAGCCGCTGGGCATTCCCATCAGCGCGATTTCGGCGGTGTGCGCGGCCTTGCTGCTGGGCATCGCGGCCAAGGGCCACAAGATTTCGACGCGCAAGGTGCTCAAGGAAGCGCCGTGGCAGATCGTGATTTTCTCCCTCGGCATGTACCTGGTGGTGTACGGCCTGCGCAATGCCGGGCTGACCACCCATCTGGCCGGCTGGCTCGACCGCTTCGCCGATTACGGCATCTGGGGCGCGGCCATGGGCACCGGGCTGCTGACCGCGGTCCTGTCATCGATCATGAACAATTTGCCGACGGTGCTGATCGGCGCGCTGTCGATCGATGCCAGCCAGGCCAGCGGTGTGGTCAAGGATGCGATGATCTACGCCAATGTGATCGGCAGCGACCTGGGGCCGAAGATCACCCCGATCGGCAGCCTGGCCACCTTGCTCTGGCTGCATGTGCTGGATCGCAAGGACATCCATATCGGCTGGGGCCGCTACTTCAAGGTCGGCATCGTGCTGACCCTGCCGGTGCTGCTGGTGACCCTGGCGGCGTTGGCCCTGCGCTTGTCGGTGATGTGAGGGCGTTGACGCGCTGAGGGTGGCTCAAGCCGTCCCCGGCACATTCGGCCAGAGGTCCGCCACCAGGAACAGGCGTTCGGCTTCTTCCCAATCGCCGGCGCGGTTTTCCGTGAGGCGCACCAGCAGTTGCGCCGGGGCGTGCGGGTCGAGTTCCTCCAGCCAGGCTTGCAGCTGTGCGGCGCTCCAGGTTTGTTCCGCCGGGTAGGACGCGGGCGCCAGCCAGGCCTGGCGTGGCAAGGGTTGCCAGCGCCCGGGCGGGCTTTGCGCGATAAAGGCCGGCCAGTCGCGCTGGTGCAGCCAACGCCCGCGCAGGTGCTGCGGGTGGGCGCCGCGGGGCGGCTGCGTGGTGCCGGGCCAGGGGTAGAGCAGGTAGCCGCCGAGCCACAGATGGGCGCTGAAGTCCTGGATATCCATGGCCGCCAGCACTTCCAGGCTGTCGGCCCGGGCGGAGATCGGCAACTGGTGTTCATTGAGGTGCGCCAGCTTGCGGTCCAGGCGATCGTGGCAGCCGGGGCCCAGCCACAACGCGGTGTCCGCGCCGTTGCCATGTTGCGGGCCGAGGTAGAGCTTGATCGCCAGTTCCAGATGGTGAATGCCGTCGCGATCGCGCAGCAGCATGTCCAGTTCGCCCAGGGTGTGGCCGGCGCGGCGGATCGGCAGGTTGGCCGCCAGCAGCTCGACGCCGGGCGCGTGCTGTACGGCAAATTGCCACAGGCGTTCGTAGTACAGCCCCAGGCGTTTGGTCGGCCCGAGGGCCAGCCAGCGGCGCAGGGCGCGGCCGTCCTGGTCCAGCTGATGCAGCCAGTGCGCCAACAGCTGCGGCGCCTGCACCCAGTCGCTGCCGGCCAGTGGATGGCGCTGCGGCCAGGGCGTCTCGTCGAGCATCGGTGGCGCGAGGATGACCCAGGCCAGGTCGCGCACTTCGGGGTGGCGCAACTGGCGGGGGAGGTCGAGCAAGCCGGGAAACAGGATCATTCTGCGAGCATAGCGCCTAACGTCGAGGCTGAAAGGATTTTGTCTATGGCCGGCTTTCGCCCATAATCTCTGCTTTGCCCGTCCCAGAACCCCTGCAGGAGCCCCATGGAGCAATTTCGCAATATCGGCATTATCGGTCGCCTGGGCAGTTCCCAGGTGCTGGACACAGTTCGCCGACTGAAAAAGTTTCTGCTCGCCCGCCACCTGCATGTGATCCTCGAAGACACCATCGCCGAAGTCCTGCCCGGCCACGGCCTGCAGACGTCCTCGCGCAAGCTGCTCGGCGAAGTCTGCGACATGGTGATCGTGGTCGGCGGCGACGGCAGCCTGCTGGGCGCAGCCCGTGCTCTGGCGCGCCACAACATTCCGGTGCTGGGGATCAACCGCGGCAGCCTGGGCTTCCTTACCGACATTCGTCCGGACGAGCTGGAAGTCAAGGTCGCCGAGGTCCTCGACGGCCATTACCTGGTGGAAAACCGTTTCCTGCTGCAGGCCGAAGTACGGCGCCACGCCGAAGCCATCGGCCAGGGCGACGCACTCAACGATGTGGTGCTGCACCCGGGCAAGTCGACGCGGATGATCGAGTTCGAGATCTACATCGACGGCCAGTTCGTCTGCAGCCAGAAGGCCGACGGCCTGATCGTCGCCACGCCGACCGGCTCCACCGCCTACGCCTTGTCCGCCGGCGGGCCGATCATGCATCCCAAGCTCGACGCCATTGTGATTGTGCCGATGTACCCCCATACCTTGTCGGGAAGGCCGATCGTGGTCGATGGCAACAGCGAGCTGAAAATCGTCGTGTCCAAGGATATGCAGATCTACCCGCAGGTTTCCTGCGACGGGCAGAACCATTTCACCTGTGCCCCCGGTGACACCATCACCGTCAGCAAGAAGGCGCAGAAACTGCGCCTGATCCATCCGCTGGACCACAACTATTACGAGGTCTGCCGGACCAAGCTCGGCTGGGGCAGTCGACTGGGTGGTGGAGGCGACTGATGCTCGATCCCGCGCGTAGCTACGACCTGATCGGTGACGTGCACGGTTGCGCCCTGACCCTTGAGCACTTGCTGGACAAGCTCGGTTATCGCAAGCAGGGCGGCGTCTGGCGGCATCCGTCGCGCATGGCGGTGTTCCTCGGCGACATCATCGACCGCGGCCCACGGATCCGCGAAGCCTTGCACATCGTCCACGACATGGTCGAGGCCGGCCAGGCGCTGTGCGTCATGGGCAACCATGAGTTCAACGCCCTGGGCTGGGTCACCCCGGCACCGCCCGGCAGCAGCAGGCAGTTCGTGCGCGAACACACGCCGCGCCATGCCCGGCTGATCAACGAGACCCTGGCGCAATTCGAGCAGCACCCCAAGGACTGGCACGATTTCCTCGACTGGTTCTACCAGATGCCGCTGTTCATCGACGCCGGGCGTTTTCGCGTGGTGCATGCCTGCTGGGACGCCGGCCTGATCGAGCCGCTGCGGGCGCAATACCCCGATGGCTGCATCGACGAGCACTTCCTCCAGGCCTCGGCGGTACCCGGCAGCTTCGCCAATAACGTGTTCGACCGCCTGCTGCGCGGCACCGACATGCGCCTGCCCCATGGCCTGACCATGACCAGCGGCGATGGCCTGACCCGTTCGTTCTTCCGCACCAAGTTCTGGGAAGACGACCCGCAGACCTACGGCGACATCGTGTTCCAGCCCGATGCGCTGCCCGAGCCGGTGGCCCGCACGCCGCTGTCCTCGGCGGAGAAAAACAACCTGCTGCGCTACGGCGTCGATGAGCCGTTGCTGTTCGTCGGCCATTACTGGCGCAGCGGCAAACCGGCGCCGATTCGCTCGAACCTGGCCTGCCTGGATTACAGCGCGGTGCTCTACGGCAAGCTGGTGGCTTATCGCCTGGACCAGGAAACCCACTTGGACCCGGACAAATTCGTCTGGGTCTATGTCGAGCGGCCGGAGGAGCAGCAATGAGTGCGGTTGCGGTATTGCGTCTGCCGTTGAGTGTGGACCTGAGTGGCTTCGTCAAACTGTTGCAGCGCATGCAGGTGCCGCACCGGGTCAGCGAGGAGGCGGGGGAGCAGGTGCTCTGGGTGCCGGATGCCATCAGCGAGGACGTGCGTTCGTTGTACGAGCGTTTTCCGGCGGGCGATCCCGAGCAGCAACTGGACATCCCCGAGGTCGGCACCACCCTGCGCCGTCCGGGGTTCGTCGAGCAACTGCGGCGTAGCCCGGCCACCGCGCTGATCCTGCTGCTGAGCCTGATCGTCGCCGCCCTGACCCTGCTCGGTGAAAACCTTGGCACCCTGCGCTGGCTGACTTTCCTCGAGTTCCGCGTGGTCGGCGACTACATCCAGTTCACGCCCCTGGCCGACAGCCTCGCGGCGGGGCAGTGGTGGCGCCTGGTCACGCCGATGCTGATCCACTTCGGCTTCCTGCACATCGCCATGAACGGCATGTGGTACTGGGAGCTGGGGCGGCGCATCGAACAGCGCCAGGGCAGCATCAACCTGCTGGGCCTGACGCTGTTGTTCAGCCTGGTGTCGAACTACGCGCAATACCTGTTCAGCGGGCCGAGCCTGTTCGGCGGCCTGTCCGGCGTGCTCTACGGCCTGCTCGGGCATTGCTGGATCTATCAATTGCTCTCGCCCAACCCGGCCTATCGCCTGCCTCGCGGGGTCCTGGCGATGATGCTGGTGTGGTTGCTGATCTGTATGTCGGGGCTGATCTCGGTGATCGGTTTCGGTGAAATCGCCAACGCCGCCCACGTTGGCGGGTTGCTCGTCGGATGCCTCACAGGTTTGTTGGGCGGCTTGTACAGTCGCCGTAAACTGGCCCTCTAATGCTGGAGACCGCTTATGTCGTCGTTTGTTGAAATGATTGAAAACATCACCCCGGACATCTACCAGAGCCTGAAACAGGCGGTAGAGATCGGCAAATGGTCCGATGGCCGCAAGCTCACCGCCGAGCAGCGCGAGTTGTCCCTGCAGGCGATGATCGCCTGGGAAATGCAAAACCTGCCCGAAGAGCAGCGCACCGGTTACATGGGGCCGCAGGAGTGTGCGTCGAAGTCGATCGAAGTGCCGAACATCCTGTTCAAGTCGGATGCCATCCATTGATCGAAATTGGCCGTGGCTCCATCAGTAAAATGTCGGCGCGCCTGGACGGGGCGGATGTCCAGTACGCTTTTCGTCTTGGCGATACCGAGGTGCCGGTCAATCCGTTGATCGGCAGCACCGTGCGCCTGGAATACCTGGGGGCGATCCACTGCACCCATTGCGGGCGCAAGACCAAGACTAGCTTCAGCCAGGGTTACTGCTACCCGTGCATGACCAAGCTGGCCCAGTGCGATGTCTGCATCATGAGCCCGGAACGCTGCCACTACGACGCCGGCACCTGCCGCGAGCCGTCCTGGGGAGAGCAGTTCTGCATGACTGACCATGTGGTGTACCTGGCCAACTCGTCGGGGATCAAGGTCGGCATCACCCGCGCCACCCAGCTGCCGACCCGTTGGCTCGACCAGGGCGCCAGCCAGGCGTTGCCGATCATGCGTGTGGCGACCCGCCAGCAGTCCGGATTCGTCGAGGACCTGTTTCGCACCCAGGTGGCCGACAAGACCAACTGGCGCGCCTTGCTCAAGGGCGACGCCGAGGCGGTGGACCTGGCGCAGGTGCGCGACCAGCTGTTCGCTTCCTGCGCCGAGGGCCTGCGCGCCTTGCAGGAACGCTTCGGCCTGCAGGCGATCCAACCGGTCAGCGATGTCGAGCCGATCGAGATCCGCTACCCGGTCGAGCAGTACCCGGCCAAGATCGTCAGCTTCAACCTGGACAAGAACCCGATTGCCGAAGGCACGCTGCTGGGGATCAAGGGCCAGTACCTGATCTTCGACACCGGCGTGATCAACATTCGTAAATACACGGCCTACCAGCTCGCCGTGCATCAGTAGAAGGATTCGACGCATGCGCACCGAACAACCGAAGATGATTTACCTGAAGGACTATCAGGCGCCCGAGTACCTGATCGACGAAACACACCTGACCTTCGAGTTGTTCGAGGACCACAGCCTGGTCCATGCGCAACTGGTGATGCGCCGCAACCCAGTGCATGGCGGTGGCCTGCCGCCGCTGGTGCTCGACGGCCAGCAGCTGGAGCTGCTGTCGGTGTCCCTGGGCGATCGCGAGCTGACGGCCGCGGATTACCAGCTGAACGCCAACCACCTGACCCTGCAGCCGACCAGCGAATCCTTCACTGTCGACACCAGCGTCAAGATCCACCCGGAAAGCAACACCGCCCTGGAAGGCTTGTACAAGTCCAGCGGCATGTTCTGCACCCAGTGCGAGGCCGAGGGCTTTCGCAAGATCACCTACTACCTCGACCGCCCGGACGTGATGAGCAAGTTCACCACCACAGTGGTCGCCGAGCAGCACAGCTATCCGGTACTGCTGTCCAACGGCAACCCGATCGCCAGCGGGCCGGGCGAAGACGGCCGGCACTGGGCGACCTGGGAAGACCCGTTCATGAAGCCGGCCTACCTGTTCGCCCTGGTGGCGGGCGATTTGTGGTGTGTCGAGGACAGCTTCACCACCATGAACCAGCGCGAGGTCGCGCTGCGCATCTACGTCGAGCCGGAAAACATCGACAAGTGCCAGCACGCCATGACCAGCCTGAAGAAGTCCATGCGCTGGGATGAACAGACCTACGGCCGTGAGTATGACCTGGACATCTTCATGATCGTCGCGGTCAACGACTTCAACATGGGCGCCATGGAGAACAAGGGTCTCAACATCTTCAACTCCAGCGCCGTGCTGGCCCGCGCCGAGACCGCCACCGACGCCGCGCACCAGCGGGTCGAGGCGATCGTCGCCCACGAATACTTCCACAACTGGTCGGGCAACCGCGTGACCTGCCGCGACTGGTTCCAGCTGTCGCTCAAGGAAGGCTTCACGGTATTCCGCGATGCCGGTTTCTCCTCGGACATGAACTCGCGCACGGTCAAGCGCATCCAGGACGTGGCTTACCTGCGCACCCACCAGTTCGCCGAAGACGCCGGCCCCATGGCTCACGCCGTGCGCCCGGAAAGCTTTATCGAGATCTCCAACTTCTACACCCTGACCGTGTACGAGAAGGGCTCGGAAGTGGTCGGCATGATCCGCACCCTGGTGGGCGCCGACGGCTTCCGCAAGGGCAGCGACCTGTACTTCGAGCGCCACGATGGCCAGGCCGTGACCTGCGACGATTTCGTCAAGGCCATGGAAGACGCCAACGGCATCGACCTCGCCCAGTTCAAGCGCTGGTACAGCCAGGCCGGCACCCCGCGCCTGGCGGTCAGCGAGGCCTATGACGCGGCGGCGAAGACCTACAGCCTGACCTTCCGCCAGAGCTGCCCGCAAACCCCGGACAAGGTGGAAAAGCTGCCGTTCGTGATTCCGGTCGAGCTGGGCCTGCTGGACGCCAAGGGCGCGGCCATTGCCCTGCGCCTGGCCGGCGAAGCCGCCGCGCAAGGCACTTCGCGGGTGATCTCGGTGACCGAAGCCGAGCAGACCTTCACCTTCGTCGATATAGCCGAACAGCCGCTGCCGTCCTTGCTGCGCGGCTTCTCGGCGCCGGTGAAGCTGAGCTTCCCGTACAACCGCGACCAGCTGATGTTCCTCATGCAGCACGACAGCGACGGCTTCAACCGTTGGGACGCCGGCCAGCAACTGGCGGTGCAGGTGCTGCAAGACCTGATTGCCCAGCATCAGCAGGGCCAGGCACTGGTGCTGGACCCGCGTCTGGTCACCGCGCTGGCTACGCTGCTGGCCGACGACAGCCTGGACCAGGCCATGGTCGCGGAAATGCTCTCGCTGCCGGGCGAGGCCTACCTGACCGAAATCAGCGAAGTGGCGGATGTCGAGGCCATTCACGCGGCGCGCGAGTTCGCCCGCCAGCAACTGGCCGACAGCCTGTTCGATGCCTTGTGGAAGCGTTACCAGGCCAATCGCGAGGTCTCCCGGAGCACCGACTATGTCGCCGAGTCCGCGCACTTCGCCCGTCGCGCCCTGCAAAACATCGCGCTGTCGTACCTGATGCTCACCGAGAAGCCGCAAGTGCTGGCGGCGGCCATCGAACAGTTCGACGCCGCCGACAACATGACCGAGCGCCTGACAGCGCTGGCGGTGCTGGTCAACTCGCCGTTCGAGGCCGAGAAGGCCAAGGCCCTGGCGGTGTTCGCCGAGCACTTCAAGGACAACGCGCTGGTCATGGACCAGTGGTTCAGCGTCCAGGCCGGCAGCACGCTGCCGGGCGGGCTGGAGCGGGTCAAGGCGCTGATGCAGCACCCGGCGTTCAACCTCAAGAACCCGAACAAGGTGCGCGCCCTGATCGGCGCCTTCGCCGGCCAGAACCTGATCAACTTCCATGCCGCGGATGGCTCCGGCTACCGCTTCCTGGCCGACCTGGTGATCCAGCTCAACGGCTTCAACCCGCAGATCGCCTCGCGGCAACTGGCGCCGCTGACCCGCTGGCGCAAATACGACAGCGCCCGCCAGGCGCTGATGAAAGGCGAGTTGGAGCGCATCCGCGCCTCCGGCGAGCTGTCCAGCGATGTGTTCGAAGTGGTCAGCAAAAGCCTGGCCTGACCCTGGGAGGGTAATGGGGTTTTCACATGCCGTTGTAGGAGCTGGCTTGCCAGCGAAAGCGACCTTGAGGGCGATGCCTTCAACGGCCACTTCGCCGGCAAGCCAGCTCCTACGGTAGTGGGGGAGCCTCCGGCTGGTGAAGACTGCGGTTTTCGCTCTGCAGGGCCTCAGGCAGATCCCGGTGATAGTTCTGCGCGCCGATGGCGTGCAGGATGCCGACCCGTTCAAGCTTGGTGTGGACCTTGAGGTTGGCTTCGCACAGCTTCACCACAATCCCGCGCTTGTGCAGTTGGCCTATCACTTCCTCCAGCATCTGCAAGCCCGTGATGTCCATGAAAGGCACGTGCCTCAGGCGAATGATCAGCACCTGCGGGTCGCTGTGGGTCTGCGCCAGCGCGCGCTCGAAAGTCTCCGCGGCACCGAAGAACAGCGGCCCCTCGATGGTGTAGATCAGCACGCCCGGCGGCAGATGCAACTGGCCGTTGCCGTGCAGCTCATGTTGCAGGTCCTGTTCCACCACCTGTTGCACCTCCACCGAGGAGGCCATGCGCCGCAGGAAGTGCAGCATCGCCAGAATCACCCCGATATTCACCGCGATCACCAGATCGCTGAACACCGTGAGGACAAAGGTGGCCAGCAGAATCGCCACGTCCGCCCGGGGCGCCCGTTGCACCATGCGCTTGAAGTGGTGCAGTTCGCTCATGTTGTAGGCCACCACGAACAGGATCGCCGCCAGGGCGCACAGCGGGATATTGGCCGCCAGCGGCGCGAGAAACAGGATGATCAGCACCAGGACCAGCGCGTGAGTGATGCCCGCCAGCGGGCTGCTGCCACCGTTGCGGATATTGGTCGCGGTGCGGGCAATCGCGCCGGTGGCGGCGAATCCGCCGAACAGCGGCGTGGCCAGGTTGGCGATGCCCTGGCCGATCAGTTCCTGGTTGGAGTCGTGGCGGGTGCCGGCCATGCCGTCGGCCACCACCGCCGACAACAGCGACTCGATGGCGCCGAGCATGGCGATGGCGAAGGCCGGGCCGATCAGGTCCAGCACTCGCGGCAGGCTGATTTCAGGCAGCTGCAACGCCGGCAACCCCTGGGGAATACCGCCGAAGGCGCTGCCGATGGTGGCCACGCCGTCGAACTGGAACAGGGAGTGCAGGGCCGTGGCCAGGGTCATGGCGACCAGGGGAGCCGGCAGGCGTTTGAGCTGCGCGATCCTCGGCACGCCCCACAACAGCGCCAGGCTGAGCAGGGCCAGCAGGGTGGTGGCCAGGTGCAGGTCGGGCAGGGCCTGCAGCAGGTGCCAGAGTTTCTGGTGAAAGTATTCGCCGCCGACGGCGGGCAGGCCGAAGAAGTCTTTCCACTGGCTGACCCAGATGATCACCCCGATCCCGGCGGTAAAGCCGAGTATCACCGGGTCCGGGATGAACTTGATCAGCGCCCCGAGGCGACTGATGCCCAGCAGGAACAGGATGATCCCGGCCATCATGGTCGCCAGTTGCAGGCCGTCGACCCCGTACTTGGCGGTGACCCCGGCCAGAATCACGATAAAGGCCCCGGTGGGCCCGGCGATCTGCAAGCGGCTGCCGCCGAACAACGACACCAGCAGGCCGCCGACGATGGCGGTGTAGATCCCCTGTTCAGGCTTGACCCCGGAGGCGATGGCGAAGGCCATGGCCAGGGGCAGCGCCACCACGCCGACAATCACCCCGGACACCAGGTTGCGGGCCCAGTGCGCGCGTCCCAGCAATCCGGCTTTCCACGCCTCGCGTATGGCAATCATGGCTCACTCCCGACATCCGACTCGCAGACCACGCTGCTCATCATAGTCAAAGCCAGGAGGCGCGGCCCATGGCCTGGGTCAGTCTTTGCGCGGCTATCGGCTGCCGCTGCCTGGGGATCGAGGAGCGCAGTCCGCGGCGTTGGTGTTCCAGCCTCGGCTACGCTTCGTACGCGGCCCCAGTATCGACTGAGCAGTCAGGTTCCAGGCCGGGTACGGTGGTTAACAAAAGATAACGTGGCGTCGATTGTCAGACGTTTCGAAAGCCCGATAGGATAGGTCAGCTTCCGAAGGGGCTCTAGATTGCAGGTTTCAGGACATTGTCCTAACCGCCCCGAACGGCGCCCTGTAAAGGTTGAACGACCTAACAATAATAAATGGGGGAGAGGTCTATGAGTGAGCCTGTTATGGGTGTGAGTTCCTGCCGCCCGCCGGCCTTGCGCAGATTTGCGTTGCTGGCTACAGCGCTCTCGCTGTTGGGGGCCGCCCTGTTGTCGGCCCCGGTCCAGGCCGCTGCGTCCGCGGCGGACACTGTCTATTCCACCGAATCGGCCAAGGCCAGCAAGGGCCTGATGCTCGATGTCGTGCATGCCGGTCCGCGCCTGGTTGCCGTCGGCGATCGCGGGCACATTCTCTATTCCGACGACCAGGGCCAGACCTGGACCCAGGCCAAGGTGCCGACCCGGCAGCTGCTGACCGCGGTGTATTTCGTCGATGCCAAGCACGGCTGGGCCGTCGGCCACGATGCCCAGGTGCTCGCCAGCGAAGACGGTGGCCAGACCTGGACCAAGCAATTCGAAGACCTCAAGCGCGAAGCGCCGCTGCTGGATGTGTGGTTCCAGGACACCAGCAACGGTTTTGCCGTGGGCGCCTACGGCGCGCTGCTGGCCACCACCGACGGCGGCAAAACCTGGGAAGACGCCAGCGACCGCCTGGACAACGAAGACCAGTACCACCTCAACGCCATCGCCGCGGTGAAGGACTCCGGCCTGTTCATCGTCGGCGAGCAGGGCAGCATGTTCCGCTCCGCCGACTGGGGGCAAACCTGGGAACGCCTCGAAGGCCCTTATGAAGGTTCGTTCTTCGGCGTGATCGGCACCGCCCAGCCCGCCACGCTGCTGGCCTACGGCCTGCGCGGCAACCTCTATCGCTCCACCGACTTCGGTAGCACTTGGGAACAGGTCGAGCTCAAGGCCGCCCGCGGCAGCCTGGAGTTCGGCCTGTCCGGCGCCACGCTGCTGGACGACGGTTCGCTGGTGATCGTCGGTAACGGCGGCAGCGTGGTGCGTAGCACCGACAACGGCGTGACCTTCAGCGTCTACAACCGTCCGGACCGGATCTCCCTGGCAGCGGTGACGGCAGCCGGCAATGGCAACCTGATTCTGGCGGGGCAGGGCGGTGTGCGCTCGACCTCGTCGAATGGCGCCGATCTCGGAAAATAATCAGGGCAAGCAAGCCGGGCCAATAATAAGAAGGCGGGAACACTTCCATGAGCAGTCATCAAACCGACAAGGCGACGTTTCTCGAGCGTCTGATTTTCAACAACCGCCCGGCAGTGATCGTCATCTGCCTGCTGGTCAGCGTTTTCCTGTTCTGGCAGGCCACGCTGATCAAGCCGTCCACCAGTTTCGAAAAAATGATCCCGCTCGAGCATCCCTTCATCGAGAAGATGATGGAGCATCGCAACGACCTGGCGAACCTGGGCAACACCGTGCGCATCTCGGTGGAGGCCAAGGACGGTGACATCTTCACCAAGGACTACATGGAGACGCTGCGACAGATCCACGACGAGGTGTTCTACATCTCCGGCGTCGACCGCTCGGGCCTCAAGTCGCTGTGGAGCCCCAGCGTGCGCTGGACCGAGGTGACGGAGGAAGGCTTCGCCGGCGGCGAAGTGATCCCGCAGAGCTACAACGGCTCGGCCGACAGCCTCGACCTGCTGCGCAACAACGTGCTCAAGTCGGGCCAGGTCGGGCGCCTGGTGGCCAACGACTTCAAGTCGAGCATCGTCGACATTCCGCTGCTGGAGTCCTACCCGGACCCGCAGGACCAGGGCAAGCTGCTGGCCCTGGACTACCAGAAGTTCTCCCACGAGCTGGAAGAAAAGATCCGCGACAAGTTCGAGGCCCAGAACCCCAATGTGAAGATCCACATCGTCGGTTTCGCCAAGAAGGTCGGCGACCTGATCGACGGCCTGATCATGGTGGTGATGTTCTTCGGCGTCGCCTTCCTGATCACCCTGGTGCTGCTGTACTGGTTCACCTGGTGCATCCGCAGCACCATCGCCGTGCTCATCACCACCCTGGTGGCGGTGGTCTGGCAACTGGGCCTGATGCACGCCGTGGGCTTCGGCCTCGACCCCTATTCGATGCTGGTGCCGTTCCTGATCTTCGCCATCGGCATTTCCCACGGCGTGCAGAAAATCAACGGTATCGCCCTGCAATCCAGCGGTGCCGACAACGCCCTGACCGCGGCCCGACGCACCTTCCGCCAGCTGTTCCTGCCGGGGATGATCGCGATCCTCGCCGACGCCGTGGGCTTCATCACCCTGTTGATCATCGACATTGGGGTGATTCGCGAGCTGGCCATTGGCGCGTCCATCGGCGTGGCAGTGATCGTGTTCACCAACCTGATCCTGCTGCCGGTGGCGATTTCCTATGTCGGCATCAGCAAGCGCGCAATCGAGCGCAGCAAGAGGGACGCTACCCGCGAGCATCCGTTCTGGCGCCTGTTGTCGAACTTCGCCAGCCCGAAAGTCGCCCCGGTGTCGATCTTCCTGGCCCTGCTGGCCTTCGGTGGCGGCCTCTGGTACAGCCAGAACCTGAAGATCGGCGACCTCGACCAGGGCGCGCCGGAACTGCGTCCGGACTCGCGCTACAACAAGGACAACAACTTCATCATCAACAACTACTCCACCAGTTCCGACGTGCTGGTGGTGATGGTCAAGACCGCCTCCGAAGGCTGCTCGCGCTACGAAGCCATGGCGCCGATCGACGAGCTGATGTGGAAGATGCAGAACACCGAGGGCGTGCAATCGGCGATTTCCCTGGTGACCGTGTCCAAGCAGATGATCAAGGGCATGAACGAGGGCAACCTGAAATGGGAAACCCTGTCGCGCAACCCGGATGTGCTGAACAACTCCATCGCCCGCGCCGATGGCCTGTACAACAACAATTGCTCGCTGGCGCCGGTGCTGATCTTCCTCAACGACCACAAGGCCGAGACCCTCGACCGCGCGGTGCATGCGGTGCAGGAGTTCGCCAAGGAGCACAACAAGGACGGCCTGGAGTTCCTGCTGGCGGCGGGTAACGCCGGGATCGAGGCGGCCACCAACGAGGTGATCAAACGCTCGGAACTGACCATCCTGGTGCTGGTGTACATCTGCGTGGCGGTGATGTGCATGATCACCTTCCGCTCCTGGGCGGCGACCCTGTGCATCGTGCTGCCGCTGGTGCTGACCTCGGTGCTGGGCAACGCCCTGATGGCGTTCATGGGCATCGGCGTCAAGGTCGCGACCTTGCCGGTGGTGGCGCTCGGGGTGGGGATCGGCGTGGACTACGGGATCTACATCTACAGCCGCCTGGAAAGTTTCCTGCGTGCCGGCCTGCCGTTGCAGGAGGCCTACTACCAGACCCTGAAATCCACCGGCAAGGCGGTGCTGTTCACCGGCCTGTGCCTGGCCATCGGCGTCGCCACCTGGATCTTCTCGGCCATCAAGTTCCAGGCCGACATGGGCCTGATGCTGACCTTCATGCTCCTGTGGAACATGTTCGGCGCGCTGTGGCTGCTGCCGGCGCTGGCGCGGTTCCTGATCAAGCCGGAGAAGCTGGCGGGGCAGAAGGGCCACTCGCTGTTCGCCCACTAAGCTTCGAAGCGCCAAGCAAAACCGCGACCCAGGTCGCGGTTTTTTATTGCCCGGTCAGGCACTACCGGCCCCTGTAGCCGCTGCCGAGCCCGCGAGGCTGCGATCGACCGGCACGGTCGCAGCGGTCTTCCTGGCGCAGCCTGCGCCAGTGGCTACAGGATTTGTAGCAAGGGTTCGTGCGAACTTTGCAATGCCACTACAGCCGTGCCGCGCCGGACCCGCTATCATGGCCGCTTTCCATTGCTGACTGACTGCCATGACTGCCGCTACAGACACTTTGCTGACTGCCCTCCAAGCCTGCGACATGCTGGAAATCGACGGGCTGCATGCCTTCGAGTTCACCCTTGACGACCAGCGCCTGCTGATCGAATGCATGGACGGCCGCGCGGCCAAGCGCTGGAGTTTCAGCCTGGCCCAGGTCAACGCCGCGACCTTCGACGACACCCTGCAGAGCTGGACCATCGTCGGCGATTCCGGTGAGCACCGCCTGGTGTGCATGAGTGCTTTCAGTGCCCGTAACGATGAGGAGGATGAACATGAGGATGCGTAACTTCTGGCCACTGCTGATGGCTGGCAGTGTCGGCGCCATGGCCGTGCAGGCCGCGCCGGTCGAGACCCAGGAACTGCTGGTCGGTTCCTACACCCAGGGCCAGAGCGAAGGCATCTACCGCCTCAAGTTCGACGGTCGCACCGGCAAGATCGAGGCCAAGCCGCTGCAGGTGGTCAAGAGCGCCAACCCGTCCTGGCTGACCCTGTCCAAGGACCAGAAGCAGCTGTTCGTGGTCAACGAGAATGGGCCGGGGCAAGCCGACCCGATCGGCCGGGTCAGCAGCTTCAGCATCGAAGCCAAGGGCCACAAGCTGAACCCGATCAACCAGGTGCAGAGCCTGGGCAACGAGCCGACGCATTCGAGCCTGAGCGGCGATGGCCGTTACCTGTTCGTCAGCAACTACTCGGTGGTCGCGGATCCGGGCGGCAGCCTTGCGGTGTTGCCGGTCGGTACCGATGGCAAGCTGTCGCCGGTGGTCCAGCTCAGCAGCCACCCAGGCAGTGGGGTCAACCCCGAGCGCCAGGTGTCGGCCCATGTGCATTCGGTGGTGTCGTCGCCGGACGGCCAGTTCGTGTTCGCCAGCGACCTGGGCGCGGACAAGGTCTTCGTCTACCGCTACGACCCCAAGGCCAACGCCGAACGCCCACTGACCGCGGCCGAGCCGGCGTTCGTCGAGCTGCCGCCGGGTAGCGGCCCACGCCACCTGCTGTTCAGCGCCGATGGCAAGCACGCCTACCTGACCCTGGAAATGAGCGCCCAGGTGGCGGTGTTCGATTACCAGGACGGCAAGCTGACCCAGAAGCAGATCCTCGACTTGACCAGCGGCGGCAAGGACAAGAAGGCGGCGGGCGCGCTGCATGCCTCCAAGGACGGCAAGTACCTGTACGTGAGCAACCGCGGCACGGCCAATCAGTTGCTGGTGTTCGCCATCGACGAAGCCACCGGCCAGCTCAAGGAGATCCAGCGGCGCTCGGTGGAAGGCGATCACCCGCGTGAGTTCAGCCTCGATCCGAGCAACAAGTACGTGCTGATCGGTAACCAGAAGAGCAACGAAATCGTGGTGATCGAGCGCGACGCCAAGACCGGTTTCCTCGGCAAGACCGTGCAGAAACTGCCGTTCGATTCACCCAGCGATATCAAATTCCTGGTGCGTCAATAAGCCACAGGCCCCGGTCGACGGGGCCTGAGCCTTTCTATTAATGACGCTGATATCTGCTACTGCTGGAAAAAATTTCAACCCGCCAACCCTCGGGCGTAGTTTTGCTTCACGGCCCGGCGCATCAAGGCTTCCGGGCAAACAAGCCGACTGCATACGAGGGTTACCCAATGAACTTCAATCTCTTCTCCGTGATCGCCGCTTCCGCCATCTCCGCTACCGTGGCCCTGCCAGCCAGCGCCAACGTGGAAATCAGCGAGAAAAAATCCGCGACCAACACCTACACCCAGAAATACCTGCAACAGAGCGCCAACTTCTACGCCGCACTGGATCACAAGATCCAACACTGAAATTCCCCGCATCGCCCAGGTATGCAGGAGCGAAGTCACTGGCTTCCCTGAATGGACTCGTTCATCCAGCGGACCGGCAGTGATGTCGCTCCTGCATCACCTGTATGCGACGTTTTCCCCCATGCCAGGCAAATTAGCTTGGTAATGTCATATCGCCATATGTTTAAATTTGACGCTAATTAATTGACTCCTCCTTTCCAAGGATCGACAGCATGGCGATGCGTCTGGCAGTGGTTCTTCTGTTCCTCTATTCCACCCCGATTCTCTCGGCTGCCCAGCCCATTGAAGGCGAGCCGGAAACCTCCCGCGAGCGCATGCTGACCCTGCTTGAGGATTGATTGGCCGCGGACCAACGATCAATCCAACTGATGGTGACTATGCACCGAGGTTGTTTCTGCGGCGGGCGTTTTTAATGGATTCTGTGGGCACTGAAACATGCCCACGGAGACCACCATGGCCCACTCGATCCTCACCTCTGCCAAGCGCGGCGCCTATGTCGCCATTGGCCTGTACCTGGCCATGGTCCTCCTGGTCAGCCTCTCGGCCCAGACCCCGTCGACGGTGCAACCGCCGATCCAGGTCGCTTACCCGGCCATCCAGTTCGAACACCGCGCGCAAACCGCCGAACAGGCTCCTGATGCGGGAGTGGCGCTGCTATGAAAGGACGCAGGTTCTGGGTCATTGCCGTCCTGGCGTTCATGACCAATGGCGCTTCCTTGCTGGGGATAGGGCAGGGCTCGGCGGGCTCGCTGGCCCGGGCCATCGAATGCAATCACAACATCGCCCACAACATTGAAACCGCCAAGGCCCAGGGCCTGTTGGCCGGCAACCCGCCAGCCAAACCCAGGGCCGCGTTCTTCGGCCCGTTCAGCGTCGATTGCTCGGCGCTGCAGATGTGCAGTGTGCTGGCCTGACCCGAGAATCGGAATAACGCGTACCCTGTAGCCGCTGCCGCAGGCTGCGATCGGTCGCGCAGCGGCCGCCTGCTGGGCACCCTGGTCTTTCTGCCAATACGCGGTAGGACGTTTTACAAGCGCTGCGCGCTTGATCGCAGCCTGCGGCAGCGGCTACAGGGGCGGTTTGGCCATCACCTGGGTGAACAGCTCCGAGTCCAGGAATCGCTGCAACCAGCGCTGCAGATTCCGGTAAGGCGTCTGCGCAAACCATTCGCGATCGACATGGGCGAACTGCCGCACGAAAGGCGCCAGGGCCATGTCCGCCAGGCTCGGATGCTCCGCCAGCAGGTAATCGTGCTGGCTCAACAGCTCATCCAGCTGCCGTAGAAATACTTCCCCCTGACTGCGGTAATACTCCATCGGCTGTTCCGGATACCGCTCGGCGTATTTGTAGCGATTGAGGTGCAGCTTGAACACCTGGTCGTTTTCCGCGATCAGCGCCTCGATCCGTTGCTGCGCCGGCCCATCGTCCTTCAGCAGCCAATCCTGCGGATCGTGCTGGGCCAGGGCCCAGCGCATGATGTCCAGGCTTTCGTCGATCACCCGCCCGTCAACGCTGAGCACCGGCACCGTGCCCTTGGGCGACAGCGCCAGCATCGCCACCGGCTTGGCCTTGAGGCTGACTTCGACGATCTCCAGCGGCACTCCGCTGTAGCGCAGCGCGAGGCGGGCGCGCATGGCGTAGGGGCAGCGGCGGAACGAATACAAGGTATTCATTTCACCTCCAGGGTGCTCAGGCCGTTGCCCTGGCGCCGTACCTGGATCTGCACCGGAATCCGCTCGTGCATTTCCTGCACGTGGGAAATCACCGCCACCTTGCGCCCCTGGGCTTGCAAGCCGTCGAGGGCGTCCATCGCCAGTTGCAGGGATTCCGGATCGAGGCTGCCGAAGCCTTCGTCGATAAACAGCGACTCGATCTTCAGCGTGCTGGAGGCCATGGACGCCAGGCCCAGGGCCAGCGCCAGGGACACCAGGAAGGTCTCGCCGCCGGACAGCGAATGCACCGAGCGCAGTTCATCGCCCATTTCCGTGTCCATCACCAGCAGGCCGAGCATGCTGCCGCCGCGCTTGAGGCGATAGCGCCGCACCAGCTGGCGCAGCTGCGCGTTGGCGTGATGCACCAGCAGGTCGAGGTTGTAGGCCTGGGCGATCTTGCGGAAGGTGTCGCCGCTGGCCGAGCCGATCAAGGCATTGAGCCGCGCCCAGCGCTGCCATTCGGCGTAGGCCTGGGCGATCTGCTCGCCCAGCGCCTGGTTGGCGTCTTGCCGGCGCTGGTCTTCGGTCTGCTGGGCGCGCAGTTCGGCGCTCAGCTGTTCGCTGGCGGCCAGCTGGTTGTGCAGTTCGCTCAGGGCGCTGGCCAATTGTTCGGCGTCGAGCTGGCCGTCGCGCTGGGCCTGATGGCTGTGCAGGCGTTGCTCGCGTTCGGTGACCAGGACCTTGGCCTGTTCCATCGCCTTTTCGTGCTCTTGCAGTTGTTGGCGCAACGCGGCGACCTGCTGGTCGTCGAGGCTGAGCAACTGTTCCAGGCCGCCGTCGTCCAGCTCCGGGTGCTGCTGGCGCCAGTCGGCGATCTTGCTGCCCAGCGCCTGCTGTTCGGCTTCCAGGGCCAGCAGGCGTTCTGCCTTGCCTTGCAGTTCCGCGCCCAGCTGCACCAGCAGGCTGCGGATCTCCTGCAACTGCTGGTTGGCCTGCACATCGGCGGCGCGCGCCTGTTCTACGGCCTGTTCCAGATGCTGCTGCCACTGCTCGGCACTGGCGTGTTCGCCCAGCAATTGCGCGAGCTTGTTGCGGGCGGCTTGCTGCTGTTCGGCCAGGGTATTGAACTGCTCCTGGGCGGCTTGCCGTTGCTGCACGCGGGTCTGCTGGCGGTCCTGTTCCTTGTCCAGGGCCAGCTGGCGCTGTTGCTGCTCCTGTTGCTCTTCCTTCTGTTGGTCGAGCTGCTCCAGGCGCTGCATGACCTGCTGGTCGATCTGCATAAAGGTCGCGGCCGGGTCGCTGCGCAGGGCTTCGAGGGTATCGGCCGGCAGTAGGGTGGCGAAGGCCGACAGCTCTTCTTCCAGGCGCTGGCGATCCGCGCCCAGCTGCTGTTGCTGCTGGGTCAGCTGTTGCGTGGCTTCCTGGCTGGCCTCGATCGCCGCCTGCAGTTGCTGTTGCAGGCGCGCGGCGTCCTTTTGCAGTTTCAGCAGGGCGCCTTGGCGCTGTTCGTCCTGCTGGATGCTCTGGTTCAGTTGGCTCAGTTGCTGGTTCAGCCAGGCATCGCGCTTGCCGGCATCCTGGTCGAGCAGCGCCGCCGCTAGTGGATGGGCTTCGATACTCGGCGCCAGGGCCTGCTGCTGGCTTGCCAGCTGCTCCTGTTGCTGGAGGAATTCCTTTTGCTGGGCGATCAGGCCGCCGACCTGGCTGCGCAGTTCGGCGAGCTTTTCCTTGAGTTCATCCACCGCCTTGCGTGCGTTGGCTTCTTCGCTTTCGTCGTGGCGACCCAGGCTCTGCAACAGCGCCTCGGGCTGATGGTAGGGGTGCTCGTGGCTGCCGCAGACCGGACAGGGCTGATCGTCCTGCAACTGTTCGCGCAGCTCTTCGACACTGGCGCTGCGCGCCAGGCGCTGGCGTTCCAGCAATTGCTGGGTCACCGTCAGGGTCTGTTCGGCGACCGTCAATTCGGCCTTGCTTTGCAGGCCGATACGGTTCAGCTCTTCGCGCTGGCGTGCGGCGGTCTGCAACTTGTCCGCCAGCTCCGCGCCGCGCTTGTCCAGCTCCTGCTGGCTGGCCCACAGCCGCGCCAGTTCTTCGAAGGCGCGCTGTTGCTTGCGGTTGTCCTGCAGCAGGTCGCTGAGGATCTGCAACTGTTCGGCCACCGCGTGGGGCTCGGCGCCGGCCTCGCTGTACAGCACTTGCAGTTCATCGCGTTGCGCAGCCAGTTGCTGCGCCGCGCTGGCGGCCCGTTGTTGCAGGCCGGGCAGTTCTTCCTGGCCCTTGTTCAGCCGGTTGCCGGCCAGCATCAGCTGTTGCAGGCGATCGCGATAGGCGTTCCAGGCATCGCTCAGCGGCGCCAGATGGGTGCTGTGTTCCAGCTGTTCGGCAATCCGCTGCAGGCGTTCGCCCACCAGGCGTTGCTGTTCGAGCATGGCCTGGATCGCCTGCTGGCCTTGCTCGCTGGCTTGTTGCAGTTTGTCCTTGAACTCGCCGGCTTCGCTGCAGGTCTTGCCCAGGTGGGCGAGGGTGCTTTGCTCGGCAAAGGCCTCGCGCAGCAGCGGGGCGCTGGCGCTTTGCTGTTCCTGGGCGGCGAGCAACGCGGCCTGGGCCGTGCCCAGTTGCCGCTCCAGTTCGCCCTGGCGTTGTTGCTCTGCGCCTTGTTGCTGGCGCTGTTGCCGGATCTGCTCGCGCAGCGGCGTCAGTTGCTGGTTCAGTTCTACCTGCCGGGCGAACTGATGGCGTTGCGGCGCCAGTTGCTCCAGGCGGGTCAGCCTGGTCCGCTCGCTGGCCAGGCCTTCCCAGGTCGCTTGCGCTTGTTGCAGTTGCTCGGCGGCGCTCCGCTGCTGGCCCTGCAACTGCTGCAGTTCCTTGAGCCAGGCGTGTTGCAGTTCCAGCTGCTTGAGCTGCGCCTGCTGGCCCTTGAGTTGCTGCTGGGCGGCGTCGAAACGCTGGTCCAGCTCGGCGCGTGCCTCGGGCTCCAGCGGGGTGATGCCGCTGGCCTGAGCCTTGAGGGTCTTGTGCTGTTCCTCGGCTTCCTTGCTCTTGCTGTAGGCGCGCCGCCCGAGCTGGCTGTAGATCGAGGTGTTGGTGAGCTTTTCCAGGAGCTCGCTGCGTTCCTTGTCGTCGGCCTTGAGGAAGGCGCTGAATTCGCTCTGGGCCAACATCACCGCGCGGGTGAACTGCTCGAAGTTGAGCCCCAGCTTGGCTTCGATCAATTGCTCGTAGTCGCGCTTCTGGCTGGCCAGCAGTTGATTACTGTCCAGGTCGTGCAGACTCTGTTTGCTGGCCTGCAGCTTGCCATTGGCCTTGTCCCGGGCGCGGTTGGTTTCCCAGCGCGCGCGGTAGCGATGACCGTCGATGCCGACGAAGTCGACCTCGGCGTATCCGCTGCCGGTGCCACGCCGCAGCAGGGTGCGCGGATCGCTGGTGAGCATTTCGCTGTCCACCTCCGGCACCTTGGTTTCACGGCCGATATTGTTCAGCCGCGGCACCGCGCCGAACAACGCCAGGCACAGCGCATCGAGCAGGGTGCTTTTGCCGGCGCCGGTGGGCCCGGTAATGGCGAACAGCCCGGCGCTGGCCAGGGGCTCGGCGCTGAAGTCGATTTCAAAGGGGCCGGCCAGGGAGGCCAGGTTCTTCAGGCGGATGGCGAGAATCTTCATGGCTGCTCCTCCTCGTGCTGCACTTCCTGGAGCAGTTGCGCGAAGTCCTTGAGGGTCTGTTCATCCACCTCGCTGCCGTAGCTGTCCAGCCAGGCCCGGCTGAACAGGTCCTGCGGGCTGAGCTGGTCCAGCTCCACCAGTTGCGCGGCGCCGTCGTCGCCCTCGCGGCCGCCATTGCCGGCGTATTCGGCGGCAATCCGCACCAGACGCACGGCCTTGCCCTGCAGAGCGCTTTCAACTTGCTGGCGCAGGTCCGGCTGCGGCTCGTCCAGGCGCACACGCACCTCCAGCCAGGGCTGGCGCTGCTCTTCGGCCAGCAGGTCGATGTCCGGCAGTTCCGCCAGTTGCAGCAGGATCTCCGCCAGCGGCGCCGGGCCCAGGCGTTGCAGGTTGACCGCGCGCGGGATCAGCCGTGGCTCGACGCTGACCAGGGTTTCGCCGTCGAGCTGGATATCAAGGATCTGGTGCTGGTAGCCGATCTCGGAGAATGACAGCGGGATCGGCGAGCCGCTGTAGCGAATGCGCTCCTCGCCGTTGACCTTCTGCGGCTTGTGCAGATGCCCCAGGGCCACGTAGCTGATGCTCGGGCCGAACAGGCTGGCGGGCAGGGCCTCGGCATTGCCGATGATCAGGCTGCGCTCGGAGTCTTCCGACACCGAACCGCCAGCCATGTGCGCGTGACTGATGGCGACCAGCGCCTGGCCCGGCTGGCGCTTGGCGTTGGCCGCGGCGATCAGCCATTCATGCACCTGGCCGATGCCCCGCAGGTAGTCGTCCCCCAGGTGCGGGCCGGTGACTTCCGCCGGCCGCAGGAACGGCAGCGCCAGGCACCAGCCGGCAATCGCGCCGCTGGCATCGGGCAACGGCAGCAACAGACGCTCGCTGTCCAGCTGCCCGTCGTCCAGCCACAGCACCCGGCCCAGGGCATGGGTGCGCAGACGCCGCATCAAGGGCGCCGGCAACTCGATGCGCGAACCGGAGTCATGGTTGCCGGCAATCATCACAATGGTCAGACCGGGCTGCTGTTCATGGGCGCTGACAATAAAGTCGTACAGCCGCTCCTGGGCTTTGACCGGCGGATTGACCGTGTCGAAGATATCGCCAGCGATCAGCAGTACGTCAGGGCTGTGCAGCGCCAGCTGGCGCAACAGCCATTCAAGAAAGCAGGCATGCTCGAAATCGCGTTCCTGGCCATGGAGGTTCTGCCCCAGGTGCCAGTCGGAGGTGTGAAACAGACGCAAGGCAAACTCCGCAAACAATCAGGTGAGCCGCAGGGAAGAGGAGAGCGGCGTGAGGGGGGAGAGTTTACTGCAAATCGGCTGGGGGGCTTGGTTGGATGCCGAATACTGGTGCCGTCTAGCGGCAGCCAGAAGTTGGCGCTCGGCAAGAGCGCTTTTGCGTCATGGGGCGACGCTTGCGCGGATCATTCAAGTCCCTTTGAAAAAGGGCGCCAGGGAGCGGGGTAATAACCCCACCCCCATCCATTGCTCTAACCTCGCACGAAAGCGAGCAAATCGGCGTTGATGGTATCGGCGTTCGTGGTAGGCATTCCGTGTGGGAAGCCTGGGTAGATTTTCAGCCTACTGTTTTGCAGAAGTTTGGCTGACAGAATCCCGGCGCTCTCATAAGGGACGATCTGGTCATCATCACCATGCAGCACCAGGACGGGGATCTTGATGCTCTTCAAATCTTCGGTGAAGTCGGTCTGGGAGAAGGCCACGATCCCGTCATAGTGGGCCTTTGCGCAGCCCATCATGCCTTGCCGCCACCAGTTCCAGACAATGCCCTCGGACGGTGTCGCGCCAGGGCGGTTGTAACCGTAGAAAGGCCCGGCCGGGACGTCGTAGTAGAACTGCGAGCGGTTGGCCTTGAGCTGTGCCTGCAGGTCATCGAACACCGACTTCGGCAAGCCGCCGGGATTGCTGTCGGTCTTCACCATCAGCGGTGGCACGGCACTGATGATGGCTGCCTTCGACACCCGGTCTTCGCCGTGGCGAGCGATGTAATGGATGACTTCGCCACCGCCGGTGGAATGCCCCACATGGACGGCGCCCTGCACGCCAAGATGGTCGACCACGGCCGCTACGTCATCGGCATAGTGATCCATGTCATGCCCGTCCCAGACCTGGCTGGAGCGCCCGTGGCCGCGCCGGTCGTGGGCGATGACCCGGTAGCCGTTGGCCAGGAAAAACAGCATTTGCGCATCCCAATCGTCCGCGCTGAGTGGCCATCCATGATGGAAAAAGATCACTTGGGCATCGCGTGGGCCCCAGTCTTTGTAAAAGATCTCAACACCGTCCTGCGTAGTGACATACCCCATGTTCGCATCTCCTGTGTGGAAGGTAGGCCATGACCGAAGCGAGTTCCGATCGCGACCCTTCATCAGCAACGTGCGCCCTGTCCAATAGGCATTCCGCTGGGGTTGGCTCTGGTCTGGTGTCCGCTTTCCCCTGGTTCCATGACGGTCGAGCAGCGCTTTGCATCCGCGCCGCTTGGCCGCCAAATCACTTTAGGTTTAAAGTCAACTTTAAGGTCAATGGCTTTTTTGGGTGGGAATATGAGAATTGGCGAACTGGCGAAAATCAGCGGATTGGCGCCTTCACGCATCCGCTTCTACGAAGCGAGCGGCCTGATCAAATCCGTCGAGCGCAAAGCCAACGGGTATCGGGACTACGCACCTGACACCGAGTGGGTCCTGGAGATCATCACCGGCGCACAGGCGGCAGGGTTTTCGTTGGAGGAAATCCGCCAGTTACTGCCGATGAATGCCAACGGATGGCGGCATGAAGAGTTGCTGAGTGGGCTCAAGCGCAAGGTCGAGGAAATTGAAATCCTCCAGCAACGGCTAGCCCAGAATAAAGCCCAACTACTGCTTGTGATCGAGGGTGTCGAGAGTAAACCCGAGGGCATGGGCTGTGCGGACAACACGCAGTTGTTATTGCATCGTCTGCGCGAAGAGGGTGTGGCGCCCGCTTCAGGCCGCCGTAATGGTGCGTCTTCCAAGTAACACGCAACCTGTCAGGCTGATGAGGCCTGACAGGCTTAAAAAACCATGACTCTTTGAATCAGTGCGTGCCAACCAGGGTAACGAGTGGTTTCGGCGCGTAGAGCGCGCTCTGGAACGCCGGCACATATTCGTACTTCAGCATTTTCCCAAGCTGCAAGGCGCGGATGTAGTTCGACAGGCTGCCATTGCCAAGCGTAAGGGTGGCCGAATCCGCGCTCCTGCTGGAACCGTGGCTGAGCTGGCGGGAAACCGCGTACCCATAGGCTAATTGGCCCTTGTGATCGAGATTGGTGAAGCTGCTGGTGACGATCTCGACGTCGCTGGACAGGTCGTCGAGTTTCTTCGCTGTGAAGGACACATCCACCTGGCCGGTCTGGCTGTCGGTAATGTCATAGGTCACCGATCTGGCATCTTCTTTTCGCTCAATGCCCGCCAGCCATTTCGGCAGGTTGTAACCGACGACGCCACGAACCCTGGCGAGCTCGGTATTGACCGGCAGCTTGAGGACATAGCCCCAGAAGTCTCCAGACATCGACTGGCCAATCAAGGTGAAGGGACCAAGATTGGCTTTGCCGGGCTTGTTGGTGATGATCGACACGGCGACTTCGTTATAGGCGTCGTTATCGCAGTGCTCGTAGGTGTACGCGGTAAACGCGATCAAGCCCCGGCCTGGCCAGACTTGCAGGGGTTGGATGGTCGCCAGCACCGCGGCCGGCATCAGCGCCCGAAGCCTGTCCAGATCTGCCGTATAGACAGCGGTGACGCGACTGTTCTGGTAGTAGAAGTTGGGGGAGTAGGACTCGAAGCCGATGTCGACCCTGGTCTTCTCAAGCGCTTTGAACCAGCTCAAATCAACGCCCGGGACTTCTGCGGCAATCACCGACAAGGGAGGGTTGGAGCGAAAGCGGTCATACAAGCCGCCCTTGACCACAGGCACCTGATGGCCCGCGATATCGATCAGGGTGCTGTCGGTCTGGCTGGGCATTTCAGGCATCCCCGCCAATGCATGATTGGCAAAAGTGTTTAAAAGCAATCCTGTTAAAACGGCTGCGCTTGCGAGTTTCAATGGGTTTCTCTCCAGGTGATTGCATCTGCTCGATGGCGTCGACCAGAGAATTTCGCTGGGCATTCGGCTCGATGCCTCACGCCGTTCACGCCAGCCGAAATTCGCCAGGGCAGGCTTTTGAGAGCCGCCGAAAATCACCTTAACGTTAAACTGAACTTTAAGGTCAAGCGTCGTTAGCTGGCTTGTTTCGTTGGCTTTCAGCGTGCCGTTTGCAATGGCTCAGCGAGCTTCATTGCCAGCGGAGAGCAAGGCCATCACGGCTTCAGCCACCGCCTTGGGCGACTGAGGGTTCTGGCCCGTCACCAGGCGTCCATCGGTGATGGCAAATGCCGTGAATGGCAACCAGGCCTTGCGGTAACGCGCACCTTGGCTGACCAGCCTGTCCTCGAGGAAGAAGGGAACCTGACTTTTCATGCCCGAAAACAGCTCTTCGCGATTTGAGAAACCGGTGATGTTCTTGCCCTTGATGATCAACTGGCCTTGTTCATCTTTCAGATCCAGCAAACCCGCTACGCCATGGCAGACGGCCGAAACGATGCCGCCCTGGTTGTAGATGGTTTCGGCGACACGTCGAAGGTCGGGATTATCGGGGAAGTCCCACATGACGCCGTGGCCCCCGGTGAAATAGATGACGCTGAACCGGGACGGATCGACATCGGCAATCGGCAGGGTATTTTGCAGGCGAGCGCGAAACGCCGGCGACTGCAAATGTTCACGGGCGGCCTTGTCCATGTAGAGCCAACCGAGGCTGCGCTCGTCCAACGGAATCGCTCCGCCCTTGGGGCTGGCAAAAACCGTCGTATAACCGGCGGCCTCGACGACATCCGTGAAGTGCGTGAGCTCGGTCAACCACAGCCCCGTGGTGTCGGTGCGTGAGGGGTAGCTGGCGTGGTTGGTCATGATCACCAGTATCTGGCGATCCTTCGGCATTGCAGTGGAAGGGTTGGTTTCAGCATTTGCAAAAGTCATGAATACACCGCCTATCAATACCAACGCACAAGAAACAAGGGTCTTCAACATCATCCGGGCTCCGACTGTCATGCAGTGCCAGGCATGCTCACCTTGAACCATGCTTTAAGGTCAACCCCCAGATTTCCCAAAAGTTGCCGTTGGCGCTGGCACGCTTCTGCTTGACTCTAAACCTGACTTCAACGTTAGCGTCTGACGCCGATTGGGCAAGGCAATAACGCACTTAGCCATCCTGTCAGGAGCCACAGCATGAGCCAGCAAGACCACCCAGCGACGCCGATGAAATGGATGATCTATGGCGCCTACGGTTATACCGGCGAGCTGATCGCCCGCGAAGCTGTCAAGCGTGGGCTCAGGCCGGTGCTGGCGGGGCGCAGCCGCGACAAGATCGAACCCTTGGCCCGCGAGTTGGGGCTTGAGGCGCGTGTTTTCGGGCTGGATGACGAGGTGCGACTGCTGGCCCAGATCAAGGGCCATGGCTTGGTTCTGCATTGCGCGGGGCCGTTTTCGGCGACCGCCGCACCGATGATGGACGCTTGCTTGCGGGCCCATTCGCACTACCTGGACATCACCGGCGAGATCGCCGTGTTCGAGCATGCCCAGTCCCTGCATGAGCATGCGCAGGCGGCGGGCGTGGTGATTTGCCCCGGGGTCGGCTTCGATGTGATCCCCACCGACTGCGTCGCCGCCGCGCTCAAGGCCGCGCTGCCGGATGCAACGCACCTGGCCTTGGGGTTTGATTCGCGCTCCAGCTTGTCGCCGGGCACCGCCAAGACTTCGATCGAAGGCATGGCCCAGGGCGGCAAGATCCGTCGCGGAGGGAAAATTGTGTCTGTACCGCTGGCCTACCAGGTGCGTCGTATCGACTTTGGCGCTGGAGAGAAGCTTGCCATGACCATTCCCTGGGGGGACGTTTCCACGGCCTATCACACCACCGGCATTGCCAATATCGAGGTGTTCGTGCCGGGCTCCGCCGGTATGATTCGCGGCGCCAGGTTCGCCAACTTCATTCGCCCGCTGCTGGGTTTGTCGTTCGTGCAGAAGCGGCTCAAGGCCCACATTGGCAAGACCGTGATCGGTCCGGATGACGAAAAGCGCGCCGATCAGGGCACCTATGTCTGGGGCGAAGCCCGTAACGCTTGCGGCGATTGCAAAGTGGCGCGCCTGTACACTACGAATGTCTACAGCCTGACGGTCTACGGTGCGCTGGCCGTGGTCGACTACCTGTTACAGACGCGCCCGGCAGGCGGTGCCTACACGCCCGCGAGGTTGCTGGGCGCCGATCTGGTGACGCGCTTGCCAGGCTCAGGCGCCTTGAACGTCGAGTAGACGGTGTCCGATGAAACTGTCGGATGAAGTTGAAAAAAGCTATTGACCTTCAAGTTTACTTCAAGCTTAGGCTGGTCCCACGTCAAATGAGGGACTGCCCATGAATGTGTTCGACACCCTGATGCTCCCCAATGGTTCGACCATCAAGAACCGCATCGCCAAAGCCGCCATGGAAGAGAACATGGCGGACGCCGACCAGGCGCCTTCCGAAGAACTGATGCGTCTGTATCAGGCCTGGGCCGATGGTGGCGCCGGGCTGATCATCACCGGCAACGTGATGGTCGACGGCCGCGCCATGACCGGGCCGGGCGGCGTGGTGCTGCAGGATGACCAGCAACTGGACAAGTTCAGTCGCTGGGCGCGGATCGGTCGATCCGGCGGTGCGCAGTTCTGGCTGCAGATCAATCATCCCGGCCGCCAGATGCAGGCAAGCCTTGGGCAGAAGACCTGGGCACCGTCAGCCATACCGCTGAACCTGGGCAAAATGTCCAAGCACTTCGCCACGCCCCACGCGATGACCCCCAGCGTGATCGAAGAGGTTATCCAGCGCTTCGCACTTACCGCGCGCCTCGGTGAAGAGGCCGGTTTCACCGGCGTGGAAATCCATGCGGCCCATGGCTACCTGTTGAGCCAGTTCCTGTCGCCGCTGACCAATCAGCGAACGGACGAGTGGGGTGGCTCCCTGGAAAACCGGGCGCGCCTGTTGCTTGAGATCGTCAAGGCGGTGCGGGCCGTGGTTTCCCCAGGCTTTGCGGTGGCGGTCAAACTCAACTCGGCCGATTTCCAACGCGGTGGATTCACCGCCGACGATGCCAGGCAGGTGGTTGCACTGCTCAATGACCTGGGTGTGGATCTGGTCGAGCTATCCGGTGGCAGCTACGAAGTGCCGGCCATGCAAGGCGAGGCGCGCGATGGCCGCACCCTGGCGCGTGAGGCCTATTTCGTCGAGTTTGCCCGTGACATCCAGACCGTCGCCAGGATGCCGGTGATGGTCACCGGTGGCGTACGTCGGCGTCCCATTGCCGAAATGGTCGTCCAGAGTGGTGTGGACATGGTCGGTATCGGAACGGCTTTGGCCATCGATCCTTACCTGCCGCGTGATTGGCTTCTGGGTAAAGACAATGCTCCGCAATTGCCACCGATCACCTGGAAAAACAAGGCCGCCGCTTCCTTGGCCAACATGGCGGTCGTCAAGTTTCAGCTGCGCAAACTCAGCCAGGACAAAAAGCCCGATCCAGGCGTGTCACCGTTACGCGCGCTGCTCTTGCAACAGCTCGCCAGTGCCTGTCGCACTCGCCAATACCGACGGTGGGTAGAACGGCGTTCGGCGTGAGTTGAGCTGAAGCCAGTTCTTAGCGGCCGAGTGAGGGCGGTCCATAGAGCTCAGTTTCCCAGTCTTCAAGAGGCGGCGTTACTTTGAAAGATGGGTCGCAGTATGACCTTAAGTAGTCCGTCGCTCTTCTTTGGGCGTAGGTGAAATTGAGCACGTTGCCTTCACTGTCCATCTCTATTACGTTCGCGAATATCGCGAAAACCATCTCGATTGCACTCGGCTCAGAGCCATAAATATCGAGGTACTCCACGTTTTCAAGCATGTAGTGACTTCCACTTGCCATGAAGTACGCAAACGTTCGGAGTGCGCCACTGAAATCATTACTTAGCTTTTTCATGCACATTGTCTTTTAGTAAATATACTGGACTTAACTGCTTCATAATCAAGCATCTGCTTTTTGGCTGCTTTATCTTTCGCCGATGACATTCCCCTTGATTAAAGGATGGGCTTCATCCCGCGCCGAGTGAGCGAAGCGAACGGCTTGAACCGTTAGTTAGGCTCTAGGAATACACGACGACGCCAGGCGGCATCTTTATACCGCGCAGAGAGCGATAGCAAACCCCATTTCCATATACCAGGCATTTTTCTTGGGCTTGAGCTTTAAGCACTAACGCTCGCAACTTGTGGACAAGCCAAAATGCTCGGCACCTGAATAACAGCGGTTGAATCGGCCGCAGCGATTGTCTTGGGTACTGAATTTCACCTAGATATTCCCGCCAGCTTGTTGGTTGCTGATACAGCCCTATTTCGAGATTTTTCAAAATCTCCAGTACTTCGTCTAGATCATCATCTCTTAGGCAGAGCATTACATTTATTGATGTAATACTTATCTGTGCATCTCTTTGAGCATATTTTTCAAACGCAGGGGCTATAAGGGAAAAATACCCATACGAATGAAAGCAATCAGTTCTAAAAATAATTCGGTCATGTGGATCCAGTACCCACAATCGCTCTGTCTTTTTCGAGGTACATAGGCCGATTATGTGGTGCATGGTGACTGTACCTAACTAATGACATGCTTATGAATGACGGCAAGCCCACTCTCTTGTGAGGACTCAGCGTAGCAGGTTCATGCCTTCTATTTTCCACTAGTTTGTCTGCTTCTGGCCGAAAGCAAACACTTCAGCGAAGTGTCGATTTCCCATCGTCAGGCTTACCCGATATCGGGTAAGCCCGCGCCAGCCATCTCAGGTACATCTTTTCAACCAGGCTCCCGCACCACAGCCAGGCGGCACCCAATCCACGTTGTTCATATTGCTCAAACAGTTCAAAGCGCTCCAGACGCAACCCGGTAGTGCGCAGCGCTGGGGAGTCGGGCAGGGCCAGGCGGGACAGCCTGGCATCGAGCTCTCGATAGGGCCGACCCGACTGAATAAGCCACCCCAACTCCGTCTGCTCGGCATTGCAGAACAACAACTGGCAATCAGCCTTCAGTTCATGATCGAGAATCGAGTTCAGCTGCTCTCGCAGGTGAGTGGTTGGCTGGAGGGTGCCGCCACTCAAATGGGTGACGAGCAGAAATCGGGCGCTGGAGGTGATGATCAAAATTCGTGGCCTGCCTCGGCGGGGGGAGAGTGGGGATTAGCTCACTCTCGGCCCGTGCTGAGGAATGGGAGAATTCTGAAATGGGGTGCAGAAACCGCAGCGCAAGGCTGTGCGGTTTCCTCGGTTATTTCGGGTACAGCGGTGGCAGGCTGCTGGTGTCGGCCAGCGGGGTCTGTACGTGTTCGGCGATCGGGATGGCGCGGATTGCGCGCCACAGTTCTTCGCCTTGCCAGTAGTGGCCGGTTTCGCTGTAGAGCGCGCCGTTGAGGCCGTCCAGGGCATCGGACAGGGGCACGAAGCGCGCGGCCATGTCGGCCAGGGTTTCCGGTTGCTGGCGGGCCCAGGCGTCCAGGGCCTGGCGGGTGGCTTGCGGGTCGTTGGCCAGGCAGGCGCGCTTGAGGTCGTCGAGCAGGGTGCGCGGGCTGGGGCCGGTCTGCGCGGCGCGCAGGATCGCCGGTTGCCAGCGCGCCCGCCACCAGAGGCCGAAGCCCAGCAGGGTGGTGCAGGCGAGGAGCAGGGTGCTGAGTTTCCAGGCCCAGAGCGTGGTGCTGTCGTCACTGACGCCGGCTGGCGTCGCGCCGGCCGGGGTGTCCACCACCAGGCTCGGGTTGTTCGCCACTTGCAGGGTACGCGCCGGCAGGCTGCTGCGTTCCAGGTGGTCCTCATGGGTGTTCCACCAGACCACTTCCAGCGCCGGCAGGTCGATGCTGCCGCTGCGGTTCGGCACCAGGGCCTGGCTGTCTTCGCGGCTGCCGATCAGCCCGCGGTCGCTGACCTGATTGCTCAACTGCGGCTGGTCCGGGTAGCTGCGCAGGCCATTGGCCTCGGTCACCGGCAAGGGCGGCAGCTGTGAGCTGGACAGGCCTTCGGCCTTGAGGGTCAGGCTGCGGGTCAGCGAGTCGCCGACCTGGCTGTGGTCCGGCTCGGGGTTCCAGCTTTCGCTCAGGCTCAGGCTGCGGGCCGGCAGCCAGGGCGCGTTGGCCGGGTATTCGACCGGCTTGGCCTTGACTGTCAATGGCATCTGCGCCGAACTCACGTGCACCAGCTTGCCCGGTTTCAGGCCTTGGGGCGCAGGGGCCTGGGTGTTCGCGGCATCGGCCAGGGTGGCGCTGAAGATCAGCTCGGGAATATTCAGCACGCCGCTGTGCTGGGGGAAGATCGCGTAGCGGATCTCGATCACGCCGTGGCGCACGCCGTTGATGACCTTTTCATAGGTGCGCGACTCGCCGAGCTGTTCGACCCGGGCATCGTCGATCTGCAACGGCGTCAGGCTGCTGTCGTCGTACAGCGACACCGAGTGATAGATGTGCAGGGTCAGCACCGCCTGGGCCTGCACGTAGACGCTGTCCTGGTCGAGGCTGGCGTCGATGAACACCGGTTCCAGCGGCGCGCTGTCGTTGCGGTTTTCGCTTTGCAGCACTTGCAGGGTGATCGGCTGGCTCTGTACCTCGCCCAGTTGCAGGGCCGGGATCACCACGGTGCCGGTGGTCTTGGGCAGCAGGGTGATGATCCAGCGGGTGATGGCGCGGTTGTCACCATTGAGGTTGGTCAACTGGTTGACCTGGCGCGTGCCCTGGACCTCGAACTGCGCTTGCAGCGGCGTCAGGTCGGGTTTGCCGAACAGCGTGACATTGTTGGATTCCAGGGTCAGCTCGACGGTTTCCCCGGAGTTCACGCGGCTGCGGTCGACACTGGCGACCAGCCCCTCGGCCCGGGCAGCAAAGGCGCCGAGCGTCAATACCAGCGTGAGTAGGAGGGTGGTGAAGCGGGTCATCGAATTTTTCCCTGATCCTGATGTTGTTGCTGTTCGTACCAGAACTTGCGGCGCAGCAGTTCGCCCGGATCGTCCGGAATCTGCCGCAGCCATTGTTCCAATGCCTGACGGTGTTCGCCGTCGAAATTGTCCTGGGCATCGCGCAGCGGCGGCGTGGTGGTCTGTTCGTCGCCCAGCTCGCTGCCGGGAATCGCATCGTTGCCCGGGGTGGCGACCTCGTCGTCCGTCGACTCGTCGGCGGTGGTCGGGTGGCTGTTCTCCGGTGGCTGCTGGCCCGGGGTGACCGGTGCCTGGGTCGCCGCGCCAGCTTGTGGCGGCTGATGGGTTTCGTCGTTGTCCTGGCTTTCGCCCTTGGCCGGTTCTTCCGGCGGCGCAGGTTCGGCTTCCTGCAGCAGGCGCTCGACCAGGGCCTTGTTCTTTTGTGCGGCCGAAAGCTCCGGTTGCAGCTCCAGGGCCTGCTCGTAGGCATCCAGCGCGGCCTCCAGCTCGCCGCTCTTGGCCAGGGCGTTGCCACGATTGTAGTGGGCGCGGGCGTCGTTGCCTTCGGCGAAGCGCTGAGCGGCAGCGGCGTAGTTGCCGGCCTCGTACAACGCCACCCCCTGCCACTGCGAGTCCTCGAAATGCTGCGCCGCCTCGCCGGGCCGCTTCTGCTCCAGCAGGCGCTGGCCCTGCTGGTCGGGGCGCAGCCACAGGTCGTTGAACTCGAAGGCGTAGCTGGGCTGCGGCACGGCGAACAGCAACAGCGGCAGGCAGAACAGCCAGCCGCGGCGCCCGGCGCAGGCGGCCAGCAGCAACAAGGGCAGCAGCAGCCAGTAACCCTGATCGGCCCAGGTGTCCAGGCGCAGGGTCTGGCCGTCGCTGCGCAGGTTCTGCGGGCCGCTGAGCAGGCCCAGGCCGCGCAGGTCGTTATCGTCCAGGCGTGCCGGGCGATAGCTGCCGCCGACCTCGCCGATGAAGCGCTTCAGGCTCGGGCTGTCGAGGCGCGACATGAGAATCGCCCCCTGTTCGTCCTTGAGAAAGCTGCCGTCTTCCTGGGCCACCGGCGAGCCCTGGCGGCTGCCGACCCCCAGCATCAACAGTTGCGGCGCCTGGCCGCCGAGGGCCTGGCGGATGCCCTGGCGTTCCTGCTCGCTGAGGGACGAGCCGATCAGCAGGATCCGGCCCTGGCCCAGCGCGCCCTGGTCCAGCAGCTTCAAGGCCTTGAGCAGCGCCAGGTCGGCGCGGTGCCCGGGCTGGGGCATGATCGATGGCTTGAGGGCTTCCAGCAGGTTGCGGCTGGTGGCCAGGTCGTCCGACAGCGGCACCAGGGTATGGGCGCTGCCGGCATAGACCACGATTGCCGTCTGCGCATCGCTGCGTACCTGCAACAGGTCCAGCAATTTGCGCCGAGCCTGCTCCAGGCGATTGGGCGGTACGTCGCCGGCGAGCATTTCCGGGGTCAGCTCCAGCAGCACCACCAACGGGTCGGCCGGCTTCTGGCTGGTTTGTTCGACCCGCTGCCAGCCGGGGCCGAGCAGGGCCAGCACGGCGAGGATCCAGGCCAGGCCGAGGGCGACCCACGGCAGCTTGCTTTCGCGGCCGTTGCCGCCGCTGAGCAGGGCGGCGTGAAAGGCCGGCGGCAGGATCATCTGCCAGCGGCCGGCGCGTTTCTGCCGGTGCCAGAGTTGCCACAGCAGCCAGCCAAGCAGCGGCAACAGCAGCAGCCACCAGGGGCGGAACCAGTGGGGCCAGAGTTCGGCCCAGAATGGCGCGCTCATCGACGCCTCCGCAGGCGCAGGCGTTTCAGCCGTTCGCGCCAGTCTGGCAAAGGTTGCAGAAAACGCTCGCGGGTGAAGAAGCGTTGCAGCGGATGGTCCGGCCAGCGCTCGCGAACCACCAGCAGGATGCTCAGCAGCAGCGCCCCGGCCAGCGGCCAGCTGTACAGCGCCTGGGCCGAACGGGCCTGGGTCGGTTGCTGGGTCACGGGTTCCAGTTGGTCGAGGGTGTCCTTGATCGCTTGCAGTTCCTGGCCGTCGCGGGCGCGGAAGTAGCGCCCGCCGGTGGCTGCGGCGATGGCCTTGAGCGCCGGTTCGTCCAGGTCCAGGCTCGGGTTGAGGCCGAGCAAGCCCAGGGTGCCGCTTTGCTCCGGGTCGGCGCCGATGCCGATCGGGTAGATCTTCACGCCTTCTTCGGCGGCCAGGCGGGCGGCGGTCAGCGGGTCGATTTCGCCGCCGTTGTTGGCGCCGTCGGTGACCAGGATCAGCACCCGGCTCTGCGCCGGACGCTGGCGCAGGCGCTTGAGCGCCAGGCCGATGGCGTCGCCGATGGCGGTGTTCTTGCCGGCGATGCCGATCTTCGCTTCGTCCAGCCACACGCGCACGGTGTGCCGGTCGAAGGTCAGCGGCGCTTGCAGGTAGGCCTTGCTGCCGAACAGGATCAGCCCGACGCGGTCGCCTTCGCGGCGTTCCAGGAAGTCGCCGAGCAGGTGCTGGACCAGGTTCAGGCGGCTGACATCTTCGTCCTGCCACTGCATGTCGGGGAAGTCCATGGAGCCGGAGACATCCACCGCCACCAGCAGGTCGCGGCCGCTGGCGGCCACGGGCAGCGGTTCGCCCAGCCATTGTGGGCGGGCGGCGGCCACCAGCAGCAACAGCCACAACAGGATGAAGGGGGCCTGCTGGCGCCAGGTTGGCAGGTTGGCCCGCGCGCGGCGCTTGGCCAGGCCTTCCAGGTCGCTGAGGAAGCTGACCTTGAGCGCCGGTTCGCCGCTGTCGGCCACGGGCAGCAGCACCCGCAGCAGCCAGGGCAGCGGCAGCAGGGCGAAGATCCACGGCCAGGCGAACTCAAACATGTTTGCGAATCCAGATTTCCACCGCCTGGGTCAAGCCGGCGATGGCCTTGTCGTCGAGCTTGCACTCGGGCTTGTAGGCACCTTCCACCAGGACCATCCAGCGCGTAAGGCCGGCCGCCGGGCAGCGGTTGTCGAGGAACGCCAGCCACTTGCGGCCGTTGAGGGTGTGGCTCTGGCTGTAGGGGTAATGGTTGCGGCACAGGCGCTTGAGCAAGCCGTTGAGCTGTTGCAGCCAGGCACCGGCGGGCGCGCCGTCGTAGGGCTTGGGCAGCAGCGCCAGTTCGGCGAGGGCGGCCAGGCGCACCGGGTCCAGCGGTTGTTCGGTGCGGGGCAGGGCGGGCTGGCGTGGCCAGAAGCGCTTGAGCCGCCACAGGCCGAAACCGAGCAACGGCAGCAACACCAGCAGCAGCCACCAGCCCGGTGCCGGCGGCCACAGGCCGATGGTGGGCGGGGCGATCAAGGGTTGCAGTTGGTCGAGGCTGCTCATCGGGGTTTCCCCGGGCGTTGCGGGTTCAGGTACTCGCGCAGTTGCTCGACCATTTCGCTCTGGGTGCTCAGGGGCATCAGCAGCACTCGCAGCTTCTGCGCCAGCAGTTCCCAGCGGGCGATGCGCGCTTCGCCCTGTGCCCGATAGGCCTGGCGCAGTTCGTAGTTGAGGGTGTCCAGCTCCAGCTGCGCGCCACGCTCGGCAAAGCGCAGCAGGCCGGCGGCGGGCAGGGCGTGGTCCAGCGGGTCGGACAGCGGCATCAACAGCAGGTCGCAATGCCGCGACAGCAGGCTCAGTTGCTGCTCGGCGGCGTCGCTCAGGGCGCGCTCGTCGCAGATCACGATCACCAGGCTGCCCGGGCGCAGCACTTCGCGGCCACGGCGCAGGGCGGTGCCGAGGGCGTCGCGCTCGGGTTCGGTTTCGCTGTGCAGCGACTGGTTGACCCGCACCAGGCGGTTGAGCAGTTGCAGCAGGCTCTGTTTGCTGCGCCGTGGCTTGATCTCGTAGTGGTCGTCGTCGCCGAACACCAGGCCGCCGACCCGGTCGTTGTGGCCCAGGGCGGCCCAGCCGATCAGGCTCGCGGCCTGGGCGGCGAGCACCGACTTGAACATCAGCCCGGAGCCGAAGAACAGCCGCCGGCTCTGCTCGACCATGATGAAGATCGGCCGTTCGCGCTCTTCGTGGAACAGCTTGGTGTGGGGTTCCTGGGTGCGCGCGGTGACGCGCCAGTCGATGGTGCGCACGTCGTCGCCGGCCTGGTAGACCCGCACCTGATCGAAGTCGACGCCGCGGCCGCGCAGCTTGGAGTGGTGCAGGCCGACCAGCGGGCTGCGCTGGCTCGGCGTGGAAAACAGCTGCACTTCGCGCACGCGATGGCGCATCTCGATCAGCTCGGCGAGGCTGATGCGGATGCCCGGGGCATCGACTGAGCTGGCGTTCATCGGGGTCAAGCGACGGCTACGACGTCGAGAATCCGCTGGACCACCCGGTCCTGATCGATGCCGGCGGCTTCTGCTTCGAAGGACAGAATGATGCGGTGGCGCAACACGTCGAACAGCACCGCCTGGATGTCCTCGGGGCTGACGAAGTCGCGTCCGGCCAGCCAGGCGTGGGCCCGGGCGCAGCGGTCGAGGGCGATGGAGCCCCGCGGGCTGGCGCCATAGGCGATCCATTCGGCCATCTCCGGGTCGAACTTGGCCGGGGTGCGGGTGGCCATCACCAACTGCACCAGGTATTCCTCCACGGCGTCGGCCATGTACAGGCCGAGGATTTCCTTGCGCGCGGCGAAGATCGCCTGCTGGCTGATGCGGCGCTCGGGCTTGGTTTCGCCGTTCAGCGCTTCGCCACGGGCCTGTTGCAGGATGCGCCGTTCGACGGTGGCGTCGGGGAAGCCGATTTTCACGTGCATCAGGAAACGGTCGAGCTGGGCTTCGGGCAGCGGGTAGGTGCCTTCCTGTTCGATCGGGTTCTGCGTGGCCATCACCAGGAACAGCGGCGACAGCTCATAAGTGCTGCGGCCGACACTGACCTGGCGCTCGCCCATGGCTTCGAGCAAGGCCGACTGGACCTTGGCCGGGGCGCGGTTGATTTCGTCGGCCAGCACCAGGTTGTGGAAGATCGGCCCTTGCTGGAACACGAAGCTGCCGGTTTCCGGGCGATAGATTTCGGTGCCGGTGATGTCGGCCGGCAGCAGGTCGGGGGTGAACTGGATGCGATGGAACTGCGCTTCGATGCCTTCCGCCAACTCTTTGATGGCCTTGGTCTTGGCCAGGCCCGGGGCGCCCTCGACCAGCATGTGGCCGTCGGCGAGCAGGGCGATGAGCAAGCGCTCGATGAGTTTTTCCTGGCCGAGAATCTGCGTTGAAAGAAAGGTTCGCAGCGCGAGTAGCGCTTCACGATGTTCCATCGATGACTGTTCCTGCAGAGGGTGACCGAAGGCGTTCGAATAACGCCAGGGCTGGGGGCGTTACTTTAATCTATCCGGGCCCCTGGCGACTAACGGCACCTGGCAAATTTCTGTAAATAGTGGGTAATTGCGTTGAGCGACGCTAACCTTTTGCGGCGTCGTTTTGAGCTTTTCAATGCCCCAGCAACAAGGCCTCAGCAAGCCTTGCCGCCGTTCAGCGCTCAAGGAGCGCTTATGCGCAACGGAAATCCGTACGATTCGAAAAGATCCCAGACGTCCTCGCGATCGAAGAGCCGCCACCCCTGAGTCGTGAACCGCATCAGCTCATCCTCGTCGGGAAAGGAGTAGTAGGCCCCGGCAGATGGATCCTGGGATGTCCCGGTCATGGGCTCATCGCGTTCCAGGCGCCTGATTGCGTTCATGATGAGACGAGCACCTGGTTGATAAAGTGAAAGGATGTGCCACAGCAAGGAGCGCTCCTTTTCGACGGCCACACGCGCAGTGTCAATGATGCGACCCACATCAATGCCGGGACTGTCGATCCAATGGAGAGTGCAGCCGATCTCCGGGTCCCCGTTCAGCAGCGCCCGGAAGGTCGCGAGGACACCTCGATATTGAGGCAAGAGGCCGGAGTGCAGATTGAGGACACCGCGTGGCGCAATGGCCAAGGCTTCATTCTTCAGGATTTGACCAAAGCGGATGGAGATGAACAGATCCGCTCCCGCATCCTGCAGCATTTGCAGGCCCGCAGGATCCCTCAAGCTGGGCAATACCCGCACAGGAACCCCAAAGCGTTGCTGCAGTTCTGCAAAACCGAGTCGATGCCCGCTGCTGACCGGGTCGCGCGATCCGCTTAACCCAGGGGGCAAGGCATTGAAGAGGTCCTGCTCGATCAATGCCAGTTGTCCGAGCATGGGTGGCACCTTCCTGCCTGATCCCACTCTCTCCGAGAGGAAGATTCCCACTGTGCTCTGGTGAATCTCGGGCAACAGGAAATTGAGCGTGAGATTGCTCTCCACGTCCCGGTTCACCAGAAAAGCGATTCGCAATTTCAGACCTCCTCTGTCAGACCTGCCTTGAGAGGCAGCAACGGCCAATTCAGCACCAGCGGATCGATCCCATTCCCATTGTTTTGCCACGACGTAGGGACGCAAGGCCCGATCTGCTCGATCAATTCCGGCATCAGGCCCAGCATAGTTGCTCTTTTGTCATTGCTACGTCCCCCGGCAGCTCCTGGCCGTTCTCTGCCGATCATGGTTACAAAGCGTGCTGGTGAGTCTGATGCAATCGGTGGTCAGAACGAATGCAAATGACGGGGCAGGTCGAATGCAAACGGGGGGGCAAGTGGCGTGCAATTGCGCAAATAACCGGTAAGGGTCCGCAACGCCGGGACCTGTTGTGAAGATCGGGGGAAGGGGATGGCAGCGGGTGCCTGACGCGCCGCCCTCACGGCGCGTCAGTGGGGTGTGCTCAGTTCTTGAAGCTGGAGTGCTTGCGGCCCTGGTCGCACAGGGCGAAGACCACCACCATCACCGCCGAGATCGCCAGGATCAGTGCCACGCCGTCGGTCGAGTGAGTAGCCGAGTTGGCCACCAGGGCCAGCCCGCCGAGGGGCGCCAGGCCGCCGGCGATGGCGGTGCCGATTTCCCGGCCGGTACCGAAGCCGGAGGAGCGGGTCTGGGTCGGGAACTGGCGGCTGAGGAACGAGCCCTGGGGGGCGAACATCATCGGCGCCAGGACCCCGGTGCCGATGGCGATGGCCAGGTAGATCATCAGCGGCTCGCCGGTATTGAGCAGGCTCAGGAACGGATAGGCGAACAACACCGAGCACAGGCCGCCGAGCATCAGCACCTTCTTGCTGCTCCATTTGTCGCAGAGCCAGCCGAAGCAGGGCACGGCAACGATCGCCACCAGGCTGGCGATGGTCACCGACAGCGAAGTGACATGGGCTTCGACGCCTTTGTACTGGGTCAGGTAGGCCAGGGAAAAGGTCTTGAAGATGTAGCTCAGGGCGTTGTAGCCGATGGCCACGAACAGCACCACGGCCAAGCCCTTGAGGTCGTTCTTGAACAGCAGCTTGAGGGGCGAGGCTGGGGCCTTGGCGCTGTGTGTGTCGAGTGCTTTATCGAGCTTCTCGAACTGCGGGGTTTCCGGAATGCTGCGGCGCACCCACAGGCCGACGCCGACCAGGGCGATGCTGCAGACGAACGGAATGCGCCAGCCGCCGGAGAGCAGGAAGTCGTTGCCGTTCATGGTCAGCAGGTAGACGGTCAGCGACGACAGCAGCAGGCCCAGGTTCAGGCCCAGCGCCGGCCAGGCACCCTGGCTGCCGCGCTTGCCTTCGCTGGCGTGTTCGTAGGAGGTCACCGCCGCGCCGGACAGCTCGGCGCCGGCACCCAGGCCCTGAATGATCCGCACCAGCACCAAAATGATCGGCGCCCAGATGCCGATCGAGGCATAGCTGGGAATCAGGCCGATCAGGGTGGTGCACACGCCCATCATGCAGAAGGTGATCACCAATACCTGTTTGCGCCCGAACCTGTCGCCCAGGTAGCCGAACAGGATGCCGCCGAAGGGCCGGGCGATAAAACCGATGGCAAAGGTGGAGAACGCCAGCAGCGAGGCGACTTTCGGGTTGCTGGGGTCGAAGAAGATTTTCGAGAAGACGATGGCCGCCATGGTGGCGTACAGATAGAAGTCGTACCACTCCAGCATCGAACCGAAAATGGTCGCCGCTGCCACTTTGCGCAGGCGTTTCTGTTTCTGTTGCGGCGTTTCGCATGCGGCCGGGGCCGCCTCATGTACTGACATCTGAGGATTCCTTGTTGTTTGTAGTTATTTTCAAGCGGGCGCCAGGCACCCGTGCAGCGGGGATCAACGGGCTTTGCGGATTCTCTCGGCAATCATCTGGCCGATGGGGATGGCCGAGGTCGCGGCCGGCGAGGGGGCGTTGCAGACGTGGACCATGCGCGGGGTTTCGGCGAACAGGAAGTCGTGCACCAGGGTGCCGTCGCGCATCACCGCCTGGGCGCGAATCCCTGCCTCATAAGGCAGCAGGTCGTCGACTTCCAGGGACGGGCAGTATTTGCGGCACTGCTCCAGGTAGCCGCGCTTGAACAGCGAGTTCTTCATCTCCGTGGTGCCGGAGCCGAGGTTGTTCCAGATGGTTTTCCAGAAGCCGGGGAAGGTTGCGTACTCGGCCACGTCGCGCCAGTTGATGGAGAACTTGCGATAGTTCTCGCGGCCCAGGCCGAGCACGGCGTTGGGGCCGACGGTGACGCTGCCGTCGATCATCCGGGTCAGGTGCACGCCGAGAAACGGCAGCTCCGGATCGGGGATCGGGTAGATCAGGTGATTAACGATGTTGTTCTTCGCCGCCGGCAGGCGGAAGTACTCGCCACGGAACGGGATTATCTGGTGGTCGATTTTGACCCCGGCCAGGGCCGCCAGGCGATCCGATTGCAGGCCGGCGCAGGCCACCAGCTGGCGGGCGCTCCAGACCTTGTCGTCGCTGCTGATGGTGACCAGGTCGGCGGTTTCGACGATGGCGCGCACCGTGGTTTGCAGTTGCACTTCGCCGCCGGCCTTCTGGATGACCCGGGCCATGGCTTCGCACACTTGCTTGTAGTCGACGATCCCGGTGGCATCGAGGAACAGGCCGCCGAGGCCGACGATGTTCGGTTCGCGCCGCTGCAGCTCTTTTGCATCCAGCTGTTCGACCTTCAGGCCGTTCTGCTGCGAGCGTTCGTACAAGGCGTGCATGCGCTCGACTTCCAGCGGCGTGGAGGCCACCAGCAGCTTGCCGCAGACCTCGAACTTGATCTGGTGCTGGGTGCAGAAATCCTTGGTTGCCTGGGCGCCGCGCTTGCACAGGTCGGCCTTGAGGCTGCCCGGGGCATAGTAGATGCCGGCGTGGATCACCCCGCTGTTGTGGCCGGTCTGGTGCCGGGCCAGGACGTTTTCCTTTTCCAGGATCAGCAGCGAGGCGCCGGGCTGGCGTTCGAGCAGCGCCATGGCGGTGGCGAGGCCAACGATGCCGCCGCCGATGATGCAGTAGTCGTAGATCATGCAGATGTCACCTTGGTTATTCTTGTTTGAGTCTGATCATCAGGTTGTCAGACAAAGCTAAGCAAACAAAAGACGCCGCGCGGCAGCGTCCGCCAGACAGTGGGTTTCAGGGATTCAATCGATACTCGGCAGGTCGATTTTCAAGCGTTTGGCCGCGGCCCGCAGGTGCGCTTCGGCGCAAGCGGCGGCCTGCTGCCGGTCACCGGCGGCAATGGCTTCGTACAGTGCCTGGTGTTCGCGGCCGGCATCGGCGGAACCGCCGACCGAATGGGCCGCCGAGTTTTCCCAGGCGGTGCGTCGCGCTTCGGCCAGTTGGCCACGGAGAAAATCATGGAAGGCGACGAAGTAGTGGTTCTTGCTGGCGTCGGCGATGGCCCGGTGGAACTCCACGTCGGCCAGGGCGGCCGCGGCCAGATCGCTGCGCTGGTCGTGCATCTCTTGCAAGGCCGTGCGCATACGCTTCAGGTCGGCGTCGTCGCGGCGCTGGGCGGCGATGGACGCGGCCTGGGTCTCGATCCACAGGCGCATTTCGAACATCTGCACCAGGTCAGGCTTGCGTCCTTTCTGGCTGGGAAAACGGAACACGCTGCCGCTGGGGTTCTGCGAAATGAACGAGCCCAGCCCGCGCCGGCTGACCAGGATGCCATCGGCCTTGAGTTGCGCCACGGCCTCGCGCACCACCGAGCGGCTGACGTTCAGTTGCTCGGTCAATTGCTGTTCGGTCGGCAGGCGCGATTCGGCGGTCAGGCGGCCGGCGTCGATTTCCTTGCGGATCGCATTGACCACTCGTTCGACCAGGGTGTCGGGGCGCTGGAGCTGAAGCATGGAGGAGGTGGCTCGTAAGTCAGGTTGTCAGACAATGCCGGTGCGCCGGTTTCTTGTCAAGAAAGTAGCTTCAAGCTTCAAGCTTGCAGCTTATAGCTCGCCGATATAGGTGCCGGTGCCCTTGAGGATGTTCTGCAGGGTTTCCTCGACTTCCGCCAGATCCGCCGCCGCGGTGTTGTGGCGAATCTCCAGATGGTCGCTGCCATTGAGCGCGTCGGCGTCGGTCGCGGCGATTTCGATCAGCAGGCGGGTCGGGCCCAGGGTGACTTTCACCCCGTCCAGGGTCGAGGGTTCGCCGTCCAGGGTGATTTCCAGTTCGTCCTCGTCCGGGTAGCGGGTCATCAGGAACATCTCGCCCTGGTTACTGTGGCAGCAGAGCATGGCCATGTTGTCTTCTTCGTCGTCGCACGGGTTGGCGATCAGGTGGGCGGTGGTCATTTGCATGGGGCGAGTCCTGGGTCTGGCTCCGTGGGGGAGCGGGGCGAACAAAGTGCAATTCTGCCAGCCCGGGGGAATTTCTGCTGCTTTGTGTGTCAGAGAACAGGTCACGCCGGCGTCGCTGCAATGGTCCGTTTCTGGCACGACAGTCCCGTAAAGCCTCGGCGCGGCCGCTGTTTTGCCCGGCGACTGCTAGTGTTGTTCAAGGCCTGGCCCGCCAGTTGCCTGCCAATGACCGAATATGTCGCAGCACCGCAAGCAGCGGGCTTGCCGCACTCGTTAAGCTGCGCAACGGATGAGCACCTGTAAAGGCATTGCCCGGCGCACCTGGGCAGTCGTTTTTGCAGATGCCCCTCCGGGAACGGTGAATGTGACCTGAGCGTCTCGTACAGCTTCACCACCCTGTCATCCTGCGACCTCTGCCCGAGATCCAGGAGCAGGATGACCGACACCCCCGCAAGGGGGATTGCATGCGACGCTTTCATCAATAACAAGCCCAAGCGGAGTACCACAGATGGCGTTCTTCACCGCAGCCAGCAAGGCCGACTTCCAGCACCAACTGCAAGCGGCACTGGCGCAGCACATCAGTGAACAGGCACTGCCACAAGTGGCGCTGTTCGCTGAACAATTCTTCGGCATCATTTCTCTGGACGAACTTACCCAGCGTCGGCTGTCCGACCTGGCGGGCTGCACCCTTTCTGCCTGGCGCCTGCTTGAGCGCTTCGACCACGCGCAACCGCAAGTGCGCGTCTACAACCCCGATTACGAACGTCATGGCTGGCAGTCGACCCACACCGCGGTCGAAGTGCTGCACCATGACCTGCCGTTCCTGGTGGACTCGGTCCGCACCGAGTTGAACCGCCGCGGCTACAGCATCCATACCCTGCAGACCACCGTGCTGAGCGTGCGTCGCGGGAGCAAGAACGAGCTGCTGGAAATCCTGCCCAAAGGCACCCAGGGCGAAGGCATCCTGCAAGAATCGCTGATGTACCTGGAGATCGACCGCTGCGCCAACACCGCCGAGCTCAATGTGCTGAGCAAGGAACTGGAGCAGGTGCTCGGCGAAGTGCGCGTCGCCGTCGCCGATTTCGAGCCGATGAAAGCCAAGGTCCAGGAACTGATCGATGGCATCGGCAACAGCCAGTTCGAAATCGACGCCGATGAAAAGGGCGAGATCAAGAGCTTCCTGGAATGGCTGGTGGGCAACCACTTCACCTTCCTCGGCTACGAAGAGTTCGTGGTGCGCGAAGACCAGCACGGCGGCCATATCGAGTACGACCAGGACTCCTTCCTCGGCCTGACCAAGCTGCTGCGCGCCGGCCTCACCGTCGATGACCTGCGCATCGAAGACTACGCCGTGAATTACCTGCGCGAACCGACGCCGCTGTCGTTCGCCAAGGCCGCGCACCCAAGCCGCGTGCACCGTCCGGCCTACCCGGACTACGTGTCGATCCGCCAGATCGATGCCGACGGCAACGTGATCAAGGAATGCCGCTTCATGGGCCTGTACACCTCGTCGGTGTACGGCGAAAGCGTGCGGGTGATTCCTTATATCCGCCGCAAGGTGGAAATCATCGAACAGCGTTCCGGCTTCCAGGCCAAGGCGCACCTGGGCAAGGAACTGGCCCAGGTCCTCGAAGTGCTGCCCCGCGACGACCTGTTCCAGACCCCGGTCGACGAGCTGTTCAACACCGTGATGTCGATCGTGCAGATCCAGGAACGCAACAAGATCCGCGTGTTCCTGCGCAAGGACCCGTACGGTCGTTTCTGCTACTGCCTGGCCTATGTGCCGCGCGACATCTATTCCACCGAAGTGCGGCAGAAGATCCAGCAGGTGCTGATGGATCGCCTGAAGGCCACCGACTGCGAGTTCTGGACCTTCTTCTCCGAGTCCGTGCTGGCGCGCGTGCAACTGATCCTGCGGGTCGACCCGAAGAACCGCATCGACATCGACCCGCTGCTGCTGGAAAAAGAAGTGGTGCAGGCCTGCCGCAGCTGGCAGGACGACTACGCCGCCCTGACCGTCGAAAGCTTCGGCGAAGCCCATGGCACCAACGTCCTGGCCGACTTCCCGAAAGGCTTCCCGGCCGGCTACCGCGAGCGCTTCGCCGCGCATTCGGCGGTGGTCGACATGCAGCACCTGTTGAGCCTGTCCGAGGCCAACCCGCTGGTGATGAGCTTCTACCAGCCGCTGACCCAGTCCACCAGCCAGCCGCTGCTGCACTGCAAGCTGTACCACGCCGACACCCCGCTGGCGCTGTCCGACGTGCTGCCGATCCTGGAAAACCTCGGCCTGCGCGTGCTCGGCGAGTTCCCGTATCGCCTGCGTCACGCCAGCGGCCGTGAGTTCTGGATCCACGACTTCGCCTTCACCGCGGCCGAAGGCCTGAACCTGGATATCCAGCAGCTCAACGACACCCTGCAGGACGCCTTCGTCCACATCGTGCGTGGCGATGCCGAGAACGACGCGTTCAACCGCCTGGTGCTGACCGCCGGCCTGCCATGGCGCGACGTCGCGCTGCTGCGTGCCTACGCCCGTTACCTGAAGCAGATCCGCCTGGGCTTCGACCTGGGCTACATCGCCAGCACCCTGAACAACCACACCGATATCGCCCGCGAGCTGACCCGGTTGTTCAAGACCCGCTTCTACCTGGCGCGCAAGCTCACCGGCGATGACCTGGAAGACAAGCAGCAACGCCTGGAGCACGCGATCCTCACCGCCCTGGACGATGTCCAGGTGCTCAACGAAGACCGCATCCTGCGTCGCTACCTGGACCTGATCAAGGCCACCCTGCGGACCAACTTCTACCAGACCGACGCCAACGGCCATAACAAGTCGTACTTCAGCTTCAAGTTCAACCCGCACCTGATTCCAGAGCTGCCCAAGCCGGTGCCGAAGTTCGAGATCTTCGTCTACTCGCCGCGCGTCGAAGGCGTGCACCTGCGTTTCGGCAACGTCGCTCGCGGCGGCCTGCGCTGGTCCGACCGTGAAGAAGACTTCCGTACCGAAGTCCTGGGCCTGGTAAAAGCCCAGCAAGTGAAGAACTCGGTGATCGTGCCGGTGGGCGCCAAGGGCGGCTTCCTGCCGCGTCGCCTGCCGCTGGGCGGCAGCCGGGACGAGATCGCGGCCGAGGGCATCGCCTGCTACCGCATCTTCATCTCCGGCCTGCTGGACATCACCGACAACCTGAAGGACGGCGTTCTGGTGCCGCCGGCCAACGTGGTGCGTCACGACGACGATGACCCGTACCTGGTGGTGGCGGCGGACAAGGGCACCGCGACCTTCTCCGACATCGCCAACGGCATCGCCATCGACTACGGCTTCTGGCTGGGCGACGCGTTCGCTTCCGGCGGTTCCGCCGGCTACGACCACAAGAAGATGGGCATCACCGCCAAGGGCGCGTGGGTCGGCGTGCAGCGCCACTTCCGCGAGCGCGGCATCAACGTCCAGCAAGACAGCATCACGGTGGTGGGTATCGGCGACATGGCCGGCGACGTGTTCGGCAACGGCTTGCTGATGTCCGACAAGCTGCAACTGGTTGCGGCCTTCAACCACCTGCATATCTTCATCGACCCGAATCCGGATCCGGCCACCAGCTTCGCTGAACGCCAGCGTATGTTCGACCTGCCGCGTTCGGCCTGGAGCGACTACGACGCCAGCATCATGTCCGAAGGCGGCGGCATCTTCTCGCGCAGCGCGAAGAGCATCGCCATCTCGCCGCAGATGAAAGAACGCTTCGACATCCAGGCCGACAAGCTGACCCCGACCGAGCTGCTCAACGCCTTGCTCAAGGCGCCGGTGGACCTGTTGTGGAACGGCGGTATCGGTACCTACGTCAAGGCCAGCACCGAAAGCCACGCCGATGTCGGCGACAAGGCCAACGATGCGCTGCGGGTCAACGGCAACGAGCTGCGCTGCAAGGTGGTGGGCGAGGGCGGCAACCTCGGTATGACCCAGCTGGGTCGTGTGGAGTTCGGCCTCAATGGCGGCGGTTCCAACACCGACTTCATCGACAACGCCGGTGGCGTGGACTGCTCCGACCACGAAGTGAACATCAAGATCCTGCTCAACGAAGTGGTGCATGCCGGCGACATGACCGACAAGCAACGCAACCAGTTGCTGGCGAGCATGACCGACGAAGTCGGTGGCCTGGTGTTGGGCAACAACTACAAGCAGACCCAGGCCCTGTCCCTGGCGGCCCGTCGCGCCTTTGCGCGGATCGCCGAGTACAAGCGCCTGATGAGCGACCTGGAAGGCCGTGGCAAGCTGGACCGCGCCATCGAGTTCCTGCCGTCGGAAGAGCAGCTCAACGAGCGCGTCACCGCTGGCCACGGGCTGACCCGTCCGGAACTGTCGGTGCTGATCTCCTACAGCAAGATCGACCTCAAGGAACAGCTGCTCAATTCCCTGGTACCGGACGACGACTACCTGACCCGCGACATGGAAACCGCGTTCCCGCCGACCCTGGTCAGCAAGTTCGCCGAAGCCATGCGTCGTCACCGCCTCAAGCGCGAGATCGTCAGCACCCAGATCGCCAACGACCTGGTTAACCACATGGGCATCACCTTTGTGCAGCGTCTGAAGGAGTCCACTGGCATGAGCCCGGCCAACGTGGCGGGTGCCTATGTGATCGTGCGTGACATCTTCCATCTCCCGCACTGGTTCCGCCAGATCGAAGCCCTGGACCACCAGGTCTCGGCCCAGGTGCAGCTGGAGCTGATGGACGAGCTGATGCGCCTTGGCCGTCGCGCTACCCGCTGGTTCCTGCGCAGCCGTCGCAACGAGCAGGATGCCGCGCGTGACGTCGCGCACTTCGGTCCGCACCTGGCGGCGTTGGGCCTCAAGCTCGACGAACTGCTGGAAGGCCCGACCCGCGAAGGCTGGCAGACCCGCTACACCGCCTACGTCGAAGCCGGCGTGCCTGAGCTGTTGGCGCGCATGGTGGCAGGTACCACCCACCTGTACACCCTGTTGCCGATCATCGAGGCCGCGGATGTCACCGGGCACGACGCCGCCGATGTGGCCAAGGCCTACTTCGCCGTGGGCAGCGCCCTGGACCTGCCGTGGTACCTGCAGCAGATCAGCGATCTGCCGGTGGCCAACAACTGGCAGGCCCAGGCACGCGAAGCCTTCCGCGACGACGTGGACTGGCAGCAGCGGGCGATCACCATCTCGGTCCTGCAAATGGCCGACGCGCCGGAAGACATGGAAGCCCGCGTGGCCCTGTGGCTGGAGCAGAACCAGAGCATGGTCGAGCGCTGGCGCGCGATGCTGGTGGAAATCCGTGCCGCCAGCGGCACCGACTACGCCATGTACGCGGTGGCCAACCGCGAACTGCTGGACCTGGCCATGAGCGGTCAATCGGGCCTTGTAGCGGCGGCCTGATCGAGCGGTAAATGAAAAGCCCCGTATCGCGAGATACGGGGCTTTTTTATGGCATCAAGGAATGCTGTAGCCGCTGCAGGTTGCGATGGTCCGGCCATGCTGGTCGTAGGGCCTCAGGCGCCTGCAAGATCCCTGCGAGCGTTCCGCTCGATCGCAGCCTGCGGCAGCGGCTACAAAAAACGCGGCTTCTGTAGGAGCGAAGCTTGCTCGCGATGACGTCAGCACAGCCAGCACAAATCCAGGCCGATAAAAAGGCGTCTGGCCGCTGCGCGGATCGCGGGCAAGCCTCGCTCCTACAGAAGAAGATCCGCTGCTTCTCTCGGAGCGGCCGGTCGACACTCGATTGCTCGCGATCCGCAGCGGCCAGGCGCTTACTGCTTCAACGGCGTCAGCACCTCATCCTTGGTGTCCTTGAGCACGAACACCAGCAGCCTGGCTGGTTTGCTGGTGCTGGCGTTGGCCGACACCGGGTGCTGCGAGCCGGCCGGTTCGTACCAGGATTCGCCTGCCTTGTAGGTGATGGCCGGCTCGTCGTTGACCCGCGAGGTGATCTCGCCTTCGAGCACATAGGCCAGGGCCGCGCCCTTGTGCATATGCGGCACCGTGGCCTGGCCCGGTGCGTAGTCGACAGTGAGCATCAGCGCGGTCTTGCCCGGCAGGTTGCTCAGGGCATGTTCCTGGAGGATCTTGAGTTTCTCCTGGCCGTACTCCGGCTCATGGGCGGCGACGCCCAGGGAGGTGAGCAGGGTCAGGCCGGCGAGGGCGCAGGTCAGGGCCGCGAGAGTCTTCTTCATGGTCGGTTTCTCCGGTGCGAAAGGGGCCGACTCAAGGTAAGCCCGCTGGCGCGACCGGCCTATAACCAATCCCGGCAAAGAAGCGCAGACCAATGCCTCAGTGTTCGAAGTCGAGGGTGCAGGCCAGGCGGCTGGCCAGCAGGTCGATGAAGCCCTGGGCCGCCGGCAGATGGAAATGCGCCTGCATTTCGGCCGCCGAGCGCCACTGGCCGCGCACGGTCCAATGGCGGGGATCCTCGACGCTGCGGCGAGCGGTGTACTCCAGGCAACCCGGGGCCTCGCGCAGGGCGGCGAGGAGTGTTGTCAAATGCTGGTCAAGTTCATCCGAACGGCCTTGGGCGGCTCGGATCTGCACGATATTGATGGCTGGACTGGACATCTCGAACCCTCCACGACCTGTAGCCGCTGCCGCAGGCTGCGATCGGCTTGGGCGGCACTGCGACGTAGCAGGTGCAGGGTCTCAAGATCGCAGTTGCAGTCACGGCGTTTGCTGGAGGCTCAGAATAAGGCCAGGAGATTGCAAGGAAAATAACCAATCCCCGGGAAAAGCCCGGGGCCAATCAGGCGATCTGTTGCAGGATGTCACGGACCTTGTCCAGGGCCGGGTCGATGTCCAGGGTCTCGATGGCGCCAAAGCCGATGAACAGCCCGTCCCTGGCCGGCTCCTGATAATAGAAGCCGTGCAGCGGGTAGAGCCCGACCTCGACCTTCTTCGCCAGCTCCAGCAACAGCGGGATGTTCACCGGCACCTTGCACAGTGCCGCCATGTGGAAGCCGGCGGTGGACGGCACGGCCTGCAGCCAGGGCGAGAGGTCGCCGTTCAGGCGCCGCAGGATGCGCTCGCGGCGCCCGGCGTACACCGTGTGGCAGCGGCGGATGTGCTTGAGCAGGTAACCCTCGGCGATGAACTTGGCCAGCGCCCACTGCGGCAGGGTCGAGGTGTGACAGTCGGTGAGGCGCTTGGCCTTGATCACCGCGCCGAGGATCGCCGGCGGCAGTACCGCGTAGCCCAGGCGCAGCTGCGGCAGCATGGTCTTGGAGAAGGTCCCGACATAGGCCACCACGCCACGTTTATCCAGGCTTTGCAGGGAGTCGGTGGGCCGCCCCTCGTAGCGGAACTCGCTGTCGTAATCGTCCTCGATGACGATCGCCCCCAGCTGCCGCGCCCGCTCCAGCAGGGCCTCGCGGCGCGCCTGGCTCATGGGCATGCCCAGCGGGAACTGGTGGGACGGGGTGACGTAGATCAGCCGCACGCCGTCGGGAATCCGCTCGACCTGGATGCCTTCATCATCCACCGGTACGCCGATCACCGTCGCGCCCTGGGCGCTGAACAGCAGGCGCGCCGGGGTGTAGCCGGGGTCTTCCATGGCCACCAGGCTGCCGGGTTCCAGCACCACCCGGGCAATCAGGTCCAGGGCCTGTTGCGCACCGTTGCAGACCACGATGTCGGCGTCGCTGCAAACCACGCCGCGGGAGAACGACACATGCCCGGCAATCGCGCTGCGCAGCGCCGGCAGGCCTTCCGGCTGGCTGTAGAAGCCGCCGCTCTGGGCAATCCGCCGCAAAGCGTCCTGGGTGCAGCGCCGCCACTCTTCCTGGGGGAACTGATTGCGGCTGGTGGCGCCGCCGATGAATTCGTAGCGCGAGGTGCCTTCCAGGGTCGGATGGCGCAGGGGCGAGGGCAGCTCGCGCCATTTTTCCAGGCTCTGCGCACAGGCCAGGTCGGCGGCGCTCTGCTTGTGTTCGGCCTTCACCGGCCGGGCATTGACGAAGGTGCCGCGGCCGATCCTGCCGATCAGGAAGTTCTCGTAGGTCAGCAGGCTGTAGGTGTCCGACACCGTCTTGCGCGAGATCCCCAGTTGCTCGGCCAGCAGGCGGCTCGGCGGCAACTGGGCGCCCGCCGCCAGCCGTCCGGATTCGATGGCGGCGCGCAGTTGCCGATACAGCTGGTCGGCCAGGTCCTTGCGCCCGTTGATGACGACATGCAGTTCCATCGATGAGATTCCAAAACGATCAGTGCCCGCCAGATTACCCGCCCGGCCGGGTTTGGTGTAGCGGGCCTGGTATCGGGATTGGCCTGACATCCTGGCGCGTACTGCGTACGCGATCGCAGCCTTCGGCAGCGGCTACACCGCCCGGTCCGAAGGCAGCGCCGAACCCTGTAGCCGCTGCCGCAGGCTGCGATAAGCCCGCAGGGCTTCGGCGGTATCAAGTCCGACACAGGTCCCGGTGGACTGCCGATAAACCCGCGGATTGGCTATAGGGACAGCCCAGCACGGCCCTTAGGCTAGGAAGAACACAAACGCACGTTTACGGTGACCCCGATGGAACCCCGCCTGGACTACTACAGCGCCTCGCCGGAAGCCCTCAAGGGCCTGTTGATGCTCGAGGCAGAAACCTTCGGCCTGTCCATAGAGAAGCCGCTGCTGGAGCTGATCAAGATCCGCGTCTCGCAACTCAATCACTGCGCGTTCTGCACCGACATGCACGCGGTGCAGGCGCGCCAGAACGGCGAGAGCGAGCGGCGCCTGTACGCCCTGAGTGTATGGCGCGACTCGGGGTTGTTCAGCCCGCGGGAACGCTCGGCCCTGGCCTGGAGCGAGTCGGTGACCCTGTTGGCCGACGCGGCGGTGCCGGATGAGTTGTTCCAGGCGGTGCGCGGCCAGTTCAGCGAGCGCGAGCTGGTCGACCTGACCGTCGCGGTGGCCGCCATCAACTGCTGGAACCGCCTCGCCGTGGCGTTCCGCCAACAGCCCAGCGCTTAACCCAGATCCCTTTCCATCCCAGCAAGGTAATGCTCAATGAAACTGCGCCAGCTCCAAAGGCGAAGGTGCCAACTCCCGGACCCGCGTGAAGCTGGAATCGCTGGTGCGGCAGTGGGCGGCGTGGTGATGGCAGGGGCGATGGCTTTGCCGTCTATCGCGGGCAAGCCTCGCTCCTACAGAAGAAGATCTGCTGCTCTCGGAGCGGCCGGTCGACGCTCGATTGCCCGCGATAGGGCCCGAATGGTCAACGCAACAACCTAAGGCCGCTGCGGCTTCACCGAAGTGCCGAAGGTACTGCCCATCCGCGTGCTGGTGGCGGCCGGGGTGGACAGGCCCATCTGGTTCGGCGGGCGCTTGTGGATCGGCACCTGCATGGCTTCCTGGTTCTTCTGCTCGGCCTTGACGCCGTCGGGGTTGTTGCCCATCTGCTTGCTCAGGCAGCCGTAGTCCGGGGCCTTGTAGCCCCCCACGCTGACGTCGATGCAACCCTCTGTGGGCGCTTTGCCAGGAGCCGCGGCGGGCGCCTCGACAGGCGTGGCGGCGTGGCCGGCCAGCGGCAGGGCGCCGAGCATCAGGCTGGCGACAAGGGTGCAGAGCTGTTTCATCGGGGGCCTCCTGGCGGGCCCGGGAGGGGCCGTTGCGGTCCTTGAGTGTAGAGCAAGGCGGGTGGCGAAAAAGTGATGGTTTTTTTGCGGGCGCCGTAACACCAGATTCATAAACTGGCCTCAGGATGACGGTTTTCAGGGACAGGTCAGCCGTGCAGCGACGCCGAGCAAAGGTCGGGTATCGGTCTTTCTTTCACGCGGGGGTCGCGCGCTGTGGTCTTGCGCTGCTGCTGGCGCTGGCTGCCTGCGGCGGGTTGTGGGCGGCGCCATCCGCACCGCCGATGGTGGATTCGCACCGGCTGCTGGACCTGGACATCGCCGCGCAAGACCTGGCCGAAGCGCTGGAACTGTTCAGTCGCTCGACCGGGATGGCGGTGCTGGTGGATCGCGAGCTGACCCGAGGGCGCCGTTCGGTACGGGTCCAGGGGCGCTACAGCGCCCGGGATGCCCTGAGTCGCCTGCTGACAGGAAGTGGTTTGATGGCCCGTTACGCCCGTTCCGATGCCTTTACCCTGCAAGTCGCCCAGCTCAGCGATGCGCCTGCCCCCAAGGGCGCGGGCAGCAACGCCGGGACCTGGGCCAGCGACAGTTTCGCCAGTGCCCTGCAACGCGCGGTGGAGGCCGGCCTGTGCCGTTCGGAACTGACCCGGCCGGGTCGCTATCGCGCGGTGCTGCAACTGTGGATCGACCGTGGCGGGCATATCGAGCACAGCCGCCTGGTCACCACCACCGGCGATCTGCGGCGCGACGAGGCGCTGGTGCAGAGCCTGAGCGAGACCTGGGTCGAGCGGCCCGCGCCGAGTTCGCTGCGCCAGCCGGTGACCTTGCTCCTGATACCCGACAGCGCAGGAAAACGCATGGATTGCAGACAACGCCAAGGAGCCTCCGGGGCATGAAGAATACCGGGCACAGTGCGATGGTCAGGCTGTTCCTGACCTCCTACGACGACTTCAAGGTGCGTCTGCGCCGGCGCTTGGGCTCGGAAGACCTGGCCAACGATGTGCTGCACGAAACCTACCTGCGGGTCGACCGCATGGAAGAGCCGCCGAACCTGGCCCAGCCCAATGCCTACCTCTACCGCATGGCCCTGAACATCGCCGCCGACCGCCGCCAGGCCGACGCCCGGCTGCTCACCGGCAGCGAGGTCGAGGAGCTGCTGCAGATCAGCGACGAAGCCCTGGACCCGTCGCGGGTGGTGGGCGGGCAGAAAGAAATCCAGTCGCTGCTCAAGGCGCTCTACGAACTGCCGGCGCGCCGGCGCAAGATCTTTATCGCCGCGCGCCTGGAAGAGGCGCCGCACCTGGAAATCTCCCAGCGCTTCGGCATTTCGACACGGATGGTCGAGAAGGAAATCAAGGCGGCCCTGGGCCATTGCGCCTCGCGCCTTGAAAGAAAAGTGATTCAGCGGTTCGGTCCCGGCGCCGGAAAACCGTCCTAGTCACTAAAGGCCCCGATTAATCCGTGAGTACCCGCACGCTTGAACATCTTTAGCATCTCCACTTCTCGGGCGACACCGGACCACCGGCTGCGCAACGAGGCCCAGGACTGGTTGCTCCTGCTGACCTCGGGGCGGGCCACCGCCGCCGATGCCCGGGCCTTGCAGCAGTGGTGCGCGCAGAGCCCGCAGCATGCCGAGGCCTTCGAGCAGGCCAAGTTGCTGTGGCACAACCTCAAGCCGGCCGCCGAACAATGCCAGCAGCAGACCCAGCCGCGGCGCTTCGGGCGCCGGGCCTTTCTCGGCGGGGCGCTGGCGGCCTCGGTGGCGCTGGTGGCGGTGCGGGTCTCGGTGCCCGGCGGTTTTGCCGGGCTGAGCGCCGACTACCGCACGGAGGTTGGCGAGCAGCGTCGGGTCGAGCTGGAAGACGGGCTGAGCCTGGAACTCAACACCCAGACCCGCATCAGCCGGCGCGAGCTGGCGCAAGGCGGGCAGGGCATCGAACTGCTCGAAGGCGAGGTCGAGGTGTCGAGCCAGGGCGCGCTGCCGGTGCGGGTCCAGGCCGGCAACGGCTGGCTGAGCGCTTCGCAGGCGCGCTTCAACGTGCGCAATATCAACCACAGCGTCTGCGTGACCTGCATCGATGGCGCGCTGCAGGTCGAGGTCGCGGGCCGGCTGATCCGCCTGGACAGCGGTCGCCAGCTGACCTACGACAGCCGCCAGGTCGGCGAGCCGAAGGCCGTGGACCCGACGGCGGTGATCGCCTGGCGCGAGCAGGTGCTGGTGTTCGACAACGCCACCCTCAATACGGTGATCGACGAGATCAACCGCTACCGCCCGGGCATGTTGGTGCTGCTCAACGCCGAACTGGGCAAGCGCAAAGTGCAGGCGCGTTTCAACCTCAACCAGCTGGCCGGCGTGGCCCTGCTGATCCGCGACGCCTACGGCGCCAAATGCACTGAGTTGCCGGGTGGTGTGGTGTTGTTGAGTTGAAGCACAAAACCGGTAGGCGTGGAGCTGGCTCGCGATAGCGTTCGTTCAGGGCAGCCACGTTGCCTGGATCGCGGGCAAGCCTCGCTCCTGCAGAATCGCCGTCGACCTGTAGCCGCTGCATTAACCTGCGTTGCCGTTGTAGCCGCTGCCGAGCGCAGCGAGGCTGCGATCGAGGACGAAGTCCTCGCAAAACCTGAACACGCGATTTTCCAGGAAGAACAGGTTGCCCGGTTTACGGCCGCTGCGCAGCCGTTCGCAGCCTCGCTGCGCTCGGCAGCGGCTACAACGGCATCCAGCCCGATGCGGCAATCATTCCAGCGGCCCCAGCACCTGGCGATAACGCTCCTCGCCCTGGGGCGTCTGACGCACCAGGCGGATCTCCAGGCCCGGCGGGTTTTCCTTGCGGTTGCCGCTGAGCTGGCGCCAGCCCTTGTCCCGATCCCAGACCCGCAGCTGCAAGTCGCTGACGTGCTCCAGCACCGCCACGGCGTTTTTCGGCGCGGGCAGCGGGTAACGATCGCGGGCCGGCGCCGCCGCGCGGTACAGGGTGTCGCCCTTGAGCCACCAGCGCACCCGTTGCAGGCCGTCGCCAGGCGTCGCCGCGGTGCGAATCACATCCAGACGGAAGGTGCCGCTGTCGGCGCTGCGCACGGTCAGGGCCGCCGGCACATCGCTGGCTTCGGCATCGCTTCCCGCCGGCACCGGCTCCATCAATTCCACGCTGGCCCGCAGCGCCACGTCCCGTTCCAGCTGGTGCAGGGTGCGCAGCAGTTCTTCGGTCTGCTCGCTGCTGGCCTGCAAATGGCTGTCGGCCCGGCTGACACTGTCCAGCCCGCGCCAGGCGATCACGCTGACCACCGCCATCAGCAGGATCGCCACCATCACCTCGATCAGGGTAAAGCCGCCTTGCCGCTGGTTGATCCGGGCCTTCATGGCAGCGCCACCACCCGTACCACGCCGGTGGCAGTGCGTTGCACCGTCAGGCTGTTCTGGCCATCGGACAGTTGCACCTGCAGCGGCGCGTCGATCCATTCGGCGTTGAGCACCAGCCGCGGGCCGGGCTCGATGCGCACTTTGATCGACGGGCTTTCCCAGGGCCGCGGGCGCAGCTGCGGGTCGTCCTTGAACTGGTCGAGGCCGCGGCCGTCGTCGCTGGGCCGGCTGAAGGCGAAGCCCTTGGCATCCGCCCGCCAGCTGATGGGCCGACCATCCACCCGCGCCTCGGCCTGGGCCACCTGGAGCAACTGCGCCAGGCGCTCGGCGTCCTTGCGCAGGCCCTGCAGCGGGTCGGGGCGGATGCTCAGGCTGATGGCGGCGCTGGCGATCCCGATGATCACCAGCACCACCATCAGCTCGATCAGGGTGAAGCCCTGTTGTCGGGATGGGGTCATGGGGCGCGCCTCCTGTGCGTCGCTTTTCATCCTGCCGGGTGAATGTGAAATAAAAACGTGACCATTGCGCGCTAGGCTGCGAAGACGGACAAACAGGAGGTCCTTGCCATGGCATTCGTCCATCGATTTTCCCCGCCGCAGCTGGTGCAGTCCCTGGCCCTGCTGGCGATCGTGGCCGGGGTGGCGACCTGGTCGTCGCTGCTGCTGACCCCCGCCGAGTCGCGCACCCCGCAGGCGCCGCCGCAAGCCCTGGCCGCCCAGGCCCAGAGCCCGGCGCAGCAGTGGTTTTCCAACCAGCCGCTGGCGCTGGACATCAAGGTCACCGGGCTGATGGCCAGCCCCCGCGGCGCGGTGGCGATTCTCAGCCTCAACGACGCGCCGCCGCGCAGCTTCCTGGTGGGCGAGCGCCTGGCCCAGGGCGTGCAGCTGGTGGCCATCGAAGGCGACGGGGTGGTGATCGAACGCGGCGGCGAGCGCTCGCGGCTGGATGTCAGCAAGTTGCCGGAGAGCCCGACGCTGCCGGTATTGACCCGACAATAAGACGACGGCCAGGCGCGGCCGATTGAGGCTCGATTGCCCGCGGTGGGCTGAAGCGCGCTGCGTTTAACCAGCAATAGGCGAGTGTCGTTGAGGGGCATCGCGAGCAAGCTTCGCTCTTAACGATTGGAATTCTTCGGCACCCGCGCGACCAGGGTGTCGAGGCGCGCCAGGGGCGGGGCCTCGCGGCTGCGGTCGAGGACCAGCACGCTGACCCGGGACAGTCGGGGATCGGGGCTGGGAGCGATGTTCTGCTCGCAGCGCAGCTTGAGCCGGCCCTGGTCGCACTCGATGTTCTTGGTCCCGGGCGGCAGGCGGCCTTCCAGGCGCAATTCCGCCAGGCGCGACTGGGCCGCCAGCAGGGCGATGGATCTATCCCGCAGCAAACCGTTGCTCTGGGTCATCAAGCCGGCCACGCGGATCGCCGCCGACATGGCCACGGCGATGATCGCCAGCGCCACCAGCACCTCGATCAGGGTGAAACCCCGTTGTTGGGTGGCTGGCCGTCTGGCGGATCGTTGGGGGAGTGGCTGGCGTGGCCGCGGCATGGACGTCTCGTGGCGCAAATGAAGGTTTTCAGCCTAACCGGCAAATTTGACCGATTGGCTACGGACGCTCCCGAGCAACGTCAATATCACTGACATATTTTCTTGCAACACTGCCCGACGAATCGAAATCAAGCCAAGGAACGTCGAGATGGATGTCGTGCGCTTCACGTCACACCCCCAGCCTCATCTTCAACCCCGCCGTCAGCCCCGTCGCCCGCGCGGCCAGGGCGGTTTCACCCTGATCGAGATCATGGTGGTGGTGGTCATTCTCGGGATCCTGGCCGCGATGGTGGTGCCCAAGGTGCTCGACCGTCCGGACCAGGCCCGGGCCACCGCGGCCAAGCAGGACATCGGTGGGCTGATGCAGGCCCTCAAGCTCTATCGCCTCGACCACGGCACCTACCCGAGCATGAACCAGGGCCTGAAAGTGCTGGTGGAGCGCCCGGCGGATGCGAAGAACAGCAACTGGCGCTCCTACCTGGAACGCCTGCCCAACGACCCGTGGGGCCGTCCTTACCATTACCTGAACCCGGGGGCCAACGGCGAAGTGGATGTGTTCTCCCTGGGGGCCGACGGCCAGCCAGACGGTGACGGCGTGAATGCCGATATCGGCTCCTGGCAGTTGTAAGCGCCGCCATGACAGCCCGTTCGCCGACAGCGGCGAAACAGCGTGGCATGGCCATTATCAGCGCCTTGTTGATCGCCGCCGTGGTGGCGGTGATCGCCGGCGGCATGCTGACCCGCCAGACCCTGTTCACCCGTGGATTGGAAAGCGAGCAGTTGCGGGTGCAGGGTAGCTGGCAGCTGCAGGGCGGCATGGAAGTCAGCCGCCAGCGCCTGTGGGAGGACCGCCAGCGCGACGTGCTGACCCGCCTCGACCAGAACTGGGCGCGGCCGATCCAGCTCGCGGCCCTGGGCCCGGGCGCCGGGCCGTTCGAGGGCCGGCTGGAGGACGAGCAGAGCAAGTTCAACCTGCGCAACCTGCTGGCCAACGATCGCCTCGACCCCTTGCAGATCGAGAATTTCCAGCGCCTGTGTGAGCTGCTCGGGGTCAACGCGACCCTGGGCCAGCGCATCAGCCAGCGAGTGATCGCGTCTTACCCACGACTGTTGAGCCCGGAAGGCACGGCGGCGCCGGTCAAGAGCGGTTTCCACAGCGGTCGCGACACCTCGCCCGAGGTCGCGCGCAAGCCGCTGCTGGCCAAGCAGCCGATGCTGCGCAGCCTCGACGACCTGCTGGGGGTGAACGGCGTCGATGAAAAGCTGCTGGCGCGCCTGGAGCCCTTTGTCACCATCCTGCCGGCCAATACCTGGGTCAACGGCAATACCGCCAGCGCCGAAGTGCTCGCCGCGACCGTGCCGGGGCTGGCGCTGCCACGGGCCAAGGCGCTGATCGCCGAGCGCGACAGCGGCCAGTGGTTCATCAACCAGGGGGACTTCATCAACCGCCTGCGCATGCCGCAGGTACCGGCGGACGCGGTGCGGGTCGGCATCACCAGCGAGTGGTTCCGCCTGCAAGGCCAGGCCCGCGGCGAGCGGCGTCGGGTCAAGCTGCTGGCCCTGCTGCACCGCAGCGAAGACAACATGCCCCGAGTGATCTGGTCGCGGGTGGGCGTATGAGTCGCTTGCGTGTCAGCCTGCCGCCCTTGCATTCGCTGACGGCCGAGAGCCGGGTGAGCTTTGCCCGGCTCCAGGCTAAAGAAGGCCAGGTCAAGGAAGCCGGCGAAGCCAGCCTGATGCAGTTGGGGCAGGTGCCCAAGGCGCCGGCCGTGGAGTGTTTCCTGCACCCCGAGGACAGCCTGCTGGCGAGCATCGAGCTGCCGGCCCTGGCCCCGGCCAAGGTCAGCGCGGCGGTGGCCTGTGCCGCCCAGGCGCTGATTCTCGGCCACAGCGACAGCCTGTACGTGGCCCACAGCCCGCGCGACAGCGACGGCCAGGTGCACATCAGCTGGTTGCCACGCGAAGCGCTGGCGCGGCTGGGCCAGGTGCTGGAGCAGGCCGGCCTGAAACTACGCGGCCTGTACCCGGCGCCCTATGCCTTGCCGGTGCCGGCGGCGGGCCAGTTGACTGCCTGCCTGCAAGACCAGCACCTGTTGCTGCGCCACAGCCCGCAGCAGGGCAGTGTGCAACCACTGCCGGAAGACGCCTTGCAGGCCCTGCTGGCCAATGGCGCCGGGTTGCAATGGATAGGTGAAGGGGCCCCGCAAGGGGCGCTGGAGCAACTGCCGGACAGCTGTCGCTGGACCGGCCAAACACCCGCCTGGGGCCTGCACGGCGGGGTGCAGAACAACAGCGCTCGCCAACAGGGCTGGGGCCGTGCCGCGGCACTGTGTGCGGCGGCGCTGGTGGTCTGGACCCTGGGCCTGAATCTGTACGCCGCGCGTCAGGCGGCCCAGGGCCAGCAGCTCAAGGCGCAGATGAGCCAACGGGTGCAGCAGGTGTTCCCGGAATTGCCGGTGATCCTCAACCCCCTGCAACAGGCGCGTCAGCAACTGGCGGCGCGCCAGAGCGGGGCCAGCGGCGACGCCCCGCAGAGCTTCAACAGCCTGGTGCAGCAGGCCAGCAACGCCATGCCCTTCGTGATTGGCGGAGTCGAGCAACTGATCTATGAAAACGGCGAGTTGCAGCTGAGCCTGCTCAGCGACACCCGCGTCCCCGCACCCGACAGCGGCTGGCAGGGCCTGCTGACCCAGGCCGGGCTCGAAGCCAGCCCCGGCGACCAGGGCTGGACCCTGCGTGCGGCCACAGGCATGGCGACCGGCGCGGTGCCGATGGAAGCCGACGACAGCGAGGAAGACGAGGATGAATAAGCTGAGCCTCAGCCATTACCGCCAGCGCTGGCAGCGTCAGGCCGCCCAGGCACAGCTGTACTGGAACGGCCTGGCCCTGCGCGAGAAACGCCTGCTGGCCGGCGCGGCGGCGGTGCTGGGCGGCCTGCTGGTGTGGCTGGTGCTGATCGAACCGGCGCTGAAAAAGATCGATTACTGGCAGGCCGAGATCCCCAAGCTGCGCTCCCAGTCCGAAGCCCTGGAGCTGGTGCTGCACCAGGCCGGCGGGCCCCGTGGCGGCGAGCCGGGGCAGAGTCTGGAGCAGTCCTTGCGCCAGACTCTGGACGCCGCCGGCCTGCAGGGGCTGTACCAGTTGCAGCTGGCGGGCGAGGGCGAATCCCAGGCCTGGCATTTGAGTTTTCAAGAGGCCCCGGCGGATGCCGTGGTCGGTTGGCTGCTGGGCAATCCCCGGCAGTTTTCCCTGGAAGTGGTGGAGGCTCGCCTGCAACGCGCAGGGCCGGCCGACATCGATGGCACGGCGGGCAAACTGTCCGGAACCGTTCGCATGGATCAGGCGCTTGGCGCTAAGGAAGCTTCATGAAGTGGTCAGGTTCTTTTTACGCCCGCCAATCGCGCAAGGCGCTGCCCTTGCTCCTGCTGGGGCCGCTGGCCCTGGCGCTGGCGGCGTGCAGTAACAACAAGGAGCCACAGCCACCGTTGCTGGTGGACAGCGAATTGGGGCGGCCCCTGGGTGAGACCAATCGCAGTGGCGGCGACGTGGTGGCCGAGCGGGAGAGGGCCCAGGCGCAACAGACCCAGCGTCCCAAGTACCAGCATCCGATCAGCCGTGCGGGACGTGCCCCCGGTGCTCCCGCCGCCAGCGGCACGGTGGTGCGCAATCCCCTGGGCGACCAGCCGGTGCGCCTGAATTTCGTCGACGTCGATATCCAGGCCGTGGTCCGGGCCCTGGCGCGCTCCACCGGCCAGCAGTTCCTGGTGGACCCGCGGGTCAAGGGCAACCTGACCCTGGTCAGCGAAGGCGAAGTGCCGGCCCACCAGGCCTACGACATGCTGCTGGCGGCCCTGCGCATGCAGGGCTTCAGCGTGGTGGACGTCGGCGGCGTGGCCCAGGTGGTGCCGGAAGCCGACGCCAAGCTGCTCGGCGGGCCGATCTACAACGCCGGCAAGCCGTCGGCCAACGGCATGCTGACCCGCACCTTCCGCCTGCAGTACGAAAACGCAGTGAACCTGATCCCGGTGCTGCGCCCGATCGTGTCGCCGAACAACCCGATCAACGCCTACCCGGGCAACAACAGCATCGTCATCACCGACTACGCCGAGAACCTCACCCGGGTGGCGCAGATCATCGAAGGCATCGACATCCCCAGCGCCCTGGACACCGATGTGGTGCCGGTGCAGAACGGCATCGCCGTGGACATCGCCGGCATGGTCTCCGAACTGCTGGAAACCCAGGGCGCCGACCCGACCCAGAAAGTCAGCGTGGTCGGCGACCCGCGTTCCAACTCGATCATCATCCGCACCGGCAGCCCCGAGCGCACCGAGCTGGCGCGCAACCTGATCTACAAGCTGGACAACGCCCAGAGCAACCCGAGCAACCTGCACGTGGTGTACCTGCGCAACGCCCAGGCCGGCAAGCTGGCCCAGGCCCTGCGCGGCCTGCTCACCGGCGAGAGCGACAGCGGCACCGGCGATAACGCGCGGGCCATGCTCGGCAGTATGGGCGGCATGAGCCAGGGCGGCAGTTCCAGCAGCGGCCAGAGCGGCAGCACCAGCTCCACCAGTGGCAGCTCCAGCCTCAGCGGCGGCAGCTCCGGCAGCGGTTATGCCCAGGGCGGCAGTTCCAGCAGTAGCCAGGGCGGCACCCAGGCATCCGACCAGAACACCGCCTTCAGTGCCGGCGGCGTGACCATCCAGGCCGATGCCACCACCAACACCTTGCTGATTTCCGCGCCGGAACCGCTGTACCGCAACCTGCGGGAAGTCATCGACATGCTCGACCAGCGCCGCGCCCAGGTGGTGATCGAAAGCCTGATCGTCGAAGTCAACGAAGACGATGCCGCCGAATTCGGCGTGCAGTGGCAGACCGGCAACCTGGGGGGCAGCGGCATCATCGGCGGCGCCAACCTGGGCGGCAGCGGCCTCAACCTCAACGGCAAGACCAGCGTCGACGTGCTGCCCCAGGGCCTCAACGTCGGCCTGGTCAACGGCACCGTGGACATCCCCGGGATCGGCAAGATCCTCGACCTCAAGGTGCTGGCCCGGGCCCTGAAGAGCAAGGGCGGGAACAACGTGCTGTCGACCCCGAACCTGCTGACCCTGGACAACGAAGCGGCGAGCATCTTCGTCGGCCAGACCATTCCCTTCGTCACCGGCAGCTACGTCACCGGCGGGGGCGGCAACAGCAACAACCCGTTCCAGACCGTGCAGCGTGAAGAAGTCGGCCTGAAGCTGAATGTGCGGCCACAGATTTCCGAGGGTGGCACGGTCAAGCTCGACATCTATCAGGAGGTCAGCAGCGTCGACCAGCGCGCCTCGGTGCAGGCCGGCACCGTGACCAACAAACGCGCGATCGACACCAGCATCCTGCTCGACGACGGCCAGATCATGGTCCTCGGCGGCCTGCTGCAGGACGGCTACAGCCAGAGCAACAACGCGGTGCCGTGGCTGTCGACCCTTCCCGGGATCGGCGCGCTGTTTCGTAACGAAAGCCGCTCGACCAACAAGACCAACCTGATGGTGTTCCTGCGGCCCTACATCATTCGCGACAGCGCCGCGGGGCGCAGCATCACCCTCAACCGCTACGACTTCATGCGCCGCGCCCAGGGCGGACTGCAGCCGGATCGCAGCTGGGCCATGCCGGACATGCAGGCGCCGCAATTGCCGACGGCGGAGCAGGGGGTGCCGGGGGTTGTGCCGGTGTCGGCGCCAGCGCCGATGCCGGGTTCGGGGCAGGTGCCGAGGGCGAAGATCAGGGCGGTGCCGGTGCAATGAGTTCGTTTGTTGCGTTTACGCGCCGGGTGTTTGACGGGGTACATATCCGTTGCTGCGGTCACGGCCACCTATGGTTCCGCCCTTACGGCGGGTCACTTTTGGCAAACGCCCCAAAAGTAACCAAAAAGTCTTGCCCCTCCATTCGGTGCCTCGCTAAGGCTCGGCATGCCCTCACTCCGGCATTGCTCCGGGGGCCCGCCGCCACAGGCCATCCATGGTCTGGGGCGGCTAGCGCGGCATCCCTGCCGCGCTACCCCCTACGCAACGCCTGCGTTCGGCCTCTGGGAACGGGGCAGGTGGATCAAGGGCAAGATCAAAAGCCAAGGCCAAAGCCAAGCGCGTTTTACGCGCCTTTTGTAGCCGCTGCCGAAGGCTGCGATCGGCTGCGAAGCAGACGCAAAACCATCCGCCTCGATCTGCCTGATACACCGCGCCGTCTGGTTTGGCGTGCGCTACGCGCCCGATCGCAGCCTTCGGCAGCGGCTACAGGGATCAGCGCCAAATTCAGGCTGGCCGGTAGGCCGCCTCGCATTGCTTTTGATTTTCTTGCCCCGTCGGGAGGCCGAGTGGAGATTCTGCGCAGCGGGCAACTCGACAAGGATGCCGAATTAGCCGCCCCAGGCCGTGGATGGCCTGCGGCAGTTACAGGGATCACCGCCAAATTCAGGCTGGCCGGTAGACCACCTCGCATTGCCTTTGATTTTCTTGCCCCGTCGGGAGGCCGAGTGGAGGTTCTGCGCAGTGGGCAACTCAACAAGGATGCCGAGTTAGCCACCCCAGGCCGTGGATGGCCTGCAGCAGTTACAGGGATCACCGCCAAATCCAGGCCGGCCGGTAGGCCGCCTCGCGTTGTTTTTGATTTTCTTGCCCTGTCGGGAGGCCGAGTGGAGGTTCTGCGCAGTGGGCAACTCGGCAGGGATGCCGAGTTAGCCGCCCCAGGCCATGGATGGCCTGTGGCGGCGGCCCACGGAGCAGGACCGGAGCGAGGGAATCCGAGCCCTAGCGAGGACCGGACGCTTGGGGCAAGAGCCCTTTGGTTACTTTGGGCTGGGCCGGCTTCCGGATTTTCCAAAGTGACCCGCCGTAAGGGCGGAACCGTCAGCGGCCTTGACCGCAGCAACGGATATGCACACGGCCCAGGCCAAGGCCCGGAGGCACTCCCATGAACCCACAGCTCCCTTATGCCTGGGCCAAATCCCAACGCATCCTCCTGCGCCACAGCGAGGAGGGCGCCGTACTCCTGGTCTGCCCCTCGACCCCCGGCTGGTCGATCAGCGAAGCCCGCCGCCAGTTCGGCCCGGCGCGCCTGGAGCGGGTGCGCGACGAGGAACTCGACGGCCTGCTGGCCAGCGCCTATTCCGATACCGGTAGCGCCGCCGCGGTGGTCGGTGCCGCCGAGAACGAAGTCGACCTCGACCGCCTGATGCAGGACATCCCGGAAATCACCGACCTGCTGGACACCCAGGACGGCGCGCCGGTGATCCGCATGATCAACGCCTTGCTGACCCAGGCCGCGCGGGACGAAGCCAGCGATATCCATATCGAGCCCTATGAAAGCCATTCGGTGGTGCGCTACCGGGTCGACGGCACGCTGCGCGACGTGGTCTCGCCGCGCAAGGCCCTGCATGGCGCGCTGGTGTCGCGGATCAAGATCATGGCCCAGCTCGACATCGCCGAAAAACGCCTGCCCCAGGACGGCCGCATCGCCTTGCGCGTGGCCGGGCGGCCCATCGATATCCGCGTGTCCACGGTGCCCACCGGGCACGGCGAACGGGTGGTGATGCGTCTGCTGGATAAACAGGCCGGGCGCCTGCAACTGGAAACCCTGGGGATGGACCCGCAGGTGCTGGGCAAGCTCGATCATCTGATCCGCCAGCCTCACGGCATCGTGCTGGTCACCGGCCCCACCGGCAGCGGCAAGACCACCAGCCTCTACGCCGCCCTGGCGCGGCTGGACGCCAGCACCAGCAACATCCTCACCGTCGAGGACCCGGTGGAGTACGACCTGCCGGGTATCAGCCAGATCCAGGTCAACGCCAAGATCGACATGACCTTCGCCCTGGCCCTGCGCGCGATCCTGCGCCAGGACCCGGACATCATCATGATCGGCGAGATCCGCGACCTGGAAACCGCGCAGATCGCCGTGCAGGCTTCGCTCACCGGCCACCTGGTGCTGGCGACCCTGCACACCAACGACGCGGTGTCGGCGGTCAACCGCCTGATCGACATGGGCGTCGAGCCGTTCCTGCTGGCCTCGTCGATGCTCGGCGTGCTGGCCCAGCGCCTGGTGCGGCGGTTGTGCCCGCACTGCAAGGAAGAAGACCCGACCGCCCCCGGCACCTGGCGTCCGGTGGGCTGCCCGGCCTGCAATCAGGTCGGCTACAGCGGGCGCACCGGCATCCACGAGCTGTTCTGCATCGACGACGACATTCGCAGCCTGATCCACCAGGGCGCCGACGAACAGGCACTGCGCGCCGCCGCCCGCCGCGCCGGGATGTTCAGCATGCGCGAGGACGGCGAGCGCTGGGTGCGCAGCGGCGCCACCGCCCCTGAAGAAATCCTTCGCGTAACCCGGGACGCCTGATGAACCGTTATCGCTACGAAGCCGCCGACGCCCTCGGCAAGATCGAGTCCGGGCACCTGGAAGCCGACAGCCAGAGCGCCGCTTTCGGCGTGCTGCGCAGCCGTGGGCTGACGGCCCTGATGGTGCAGGTCGAGAGCAACACGCCCAAGGCCGGTGGCGCTGGCCTGTTCAGCGCCAAGCTGTCGGACAACGACCTGGCCTGGGCCACCCGCCAGCTGGCCAGCCTGCTGGGCGCCAGCCTGCCGCTGGAAGCGGCGCTCAGCGCTACGGTGGAGCAGGCCGAGCGCAAGCACATCGCCCACACCCTCAGCGCGGTGCGCGCCGATGTGCGCAGCGGCATGCGCCTGGCCGAAGCCCTGGCGGCGCGGCCGCGGGATTTCCCGGACATCTACCGGGCGCTGATCGCCGCCGGCGAAGAGTCCGGCGACCTGGCCCAGGTCATGGAGCGCCTGGCCGACTACATCGAGGAACGCAACACCCTGCGCGGCAAGATCCTCACCGCCTTTATCTACCCCGGCGTGGTGGGGCTGGTCTCGGTGGGCATCGTGATCTTCCTGCTCAGCTACGTGGTGCCCCAGGTGGTCAGCGCCTTCTCCCAGGCGCGCCAGGACCTGCCGGGGCTGACCCTGGCGATGCTCAATGCCAGCGATTTCATTCGCGCCTGGGGCTGGTTGTGTTTCGGTGTGCTGGCCGGCGGTTTCTGGAGCTGGCGCCTGTACCTGCGTAACCCCCAGGCCCGCTTGAACTGGCACAGCCGGGTGCTGCGCCTGCCGCTGATCGGGCGCTTCGTGCTGGGCCTGAACACCGCGCGCTTCGCCTCGACCCTGGCGATCCTCGGTGGAGCCGGGGTGCCGCTGCTGCGCGCCCTCGAAGCGGCGCGCCAGACCCTGTCCAACGACCGCCTGAGCCAGAGCGTCAGCGACGCCACCGCCAAGGTCCGCGAAGGCGTCAACCTGGCCGCGGCGCTGCGGGTGGAAAAAGTCTTCCCGCCGGTGCTGATCCACCTGATCGCCAGCGGCGAAAAAACCGGCGCCCTGCCACCCATGCTCGAACGCGCCGCACAAACCCTGTCCCGCGACATCGAACGCCGCGCCATGGGCATGACCGCCTTGCTCGAACCACTGATGATCGTGGTCATGGGCGGAGTGGTGCTGGTGATCGTCATGGCGGTGCTGCTGCCGATCATCGAGATCAACCAGTTGGTGCAATAAAAGGGGGGCTTCTGTAGGAGCGAAGCTTGCTCGCGATGACGTCCGTCCAGACGACTCGCGTCGCCTGGATCGCGGGCAAGCCTCGCTCCTACGGTCATGGCGCCGAACTGCTGTCGACGCGAATGCCTGTAGCCGCTGCCGAGCGCAGCGAGGCTGCGTCGCCAAACCTGAACACGCGGTTCGCCAGGAACAACAGCAGGGATTGTCTCAATTTTTTTCTGCTCCGAGGCCTGCCACCCGAGCGGCAATCCCGCCGAACTCGGGTTCCTCGTTCTGTCATGCACAACCACCCCCATCGCCCCCAGCCCAAGACCCACGCCGCGTCGGCCCGTGAGCTGGCAAAAGGCCCCGCGAAACCTCGCTGTCACCTGCGCTGAAAAGCCCGTGCCAGGGCCCCCGAACACCCGAGAAAGTTTTTGAAAATCAAGGTCTTTCTCCCGAGGTTTTTTCCTTTATCTGTCACCGGAAACTGCGAACTTCTTACCCATGGCCTCACCCCGCACAACGCTCTCAGAGCAGGGCAGAGGATCTGAGCGCCATGGCGTCATGCAAGAACCATTGACCTCCGTATACACACGACGAAAGGAGATTCTTCATGTTTAAGCGCACTATGATCGCAGCTTCCCTGGCCGTAGCGGCTCTGGCTTCGGCCCAATCGATGGCGGCTGTTGTGGGTGGCGGTGCCACTCTGCCACAGAACCTGTACGGCACCACCGCCGGTACCGGCATCCTGGCTTCCTCGACTCCTGGCTTCAACGCTTACATCGGCGTGGGCAGCGGTGCAGGTAAGCAGGCGTTCTTCAACAATGACTCCACCAAGTTCAACCTGGCCTCGGGCATCAACGTCGACTACGCCGGTAGTGACTCGATCGTGAGCTCGACTGAACTTACCGCTTACAACAACAGCGCTGACAAGGGCCGTGCCACTTTCGGTCCTTTGATTCAGATCCCGGCCGAAGCCACTTCGGTGACCGTGCCTTACAACGTTGCTGGCAAGACCTCGCTGAATCTTACCAGTGCTCAACTGGCCGATATCTTCTCGGGCAAGATTACAAACTGGAATCAAATCGTCTTCTCCGGCGTTGCCGGTCCAAACCTGCCTATCACGGTCGTCTATCGCACCGACGGCAGCGGCACTACCGAAATCTTCACCACTCATCTGAAGGCTGTGAAACCTGCTTCGGTACCTGCCGCCAGCAACAGCTTCTCCACCGCCGTAGGCTTCAACCCGGCCACCAACGCTCCAGCCGGCTCCACCTACGTCGGTGTTTCCGGTAGCGGCGCGATCGCTTCCACCGTGGCCAACACCAATGGCGCGATCGGTTATGTCAGCCCTGACTTTGCCGAGTTCAACAATGCCGCCAAGGTGGCAACGGTCAATGGTTTCCTGCCGACCGAAGTCAACGTGCAGATCACCCTGGATACCGCTCTGCCACCAACCAACCCAGCCAGCGGCAAGAACCCAGCCAACCCTCTGGATTGGGTACCGACCTTCGCCAACCCAAGCACCGGCTACCCAATCGTTGGCTACACCAACCTGATCTTCAGTCAGTGCTACAAGGACGCCGGTGACAACCTGCGCATCCGTAACTTCCTCAATGCCCACTACACCGGTGTCAACAACAGTGCGGTATCGAGCCACTCATTTATCCCACTGTCGGCTGCCTGGCAGACCGCTGTTCACGACACCTTCTACAAAACCACCAGCGCCCTGCGCGTTGGCGACACCAACGTCTGCAACGGCATTGGTCGTCCGTCCTGATACCCCGCCATCGGCAGGGTTCGTGTAACCGCCGGCAATGGCTCAAGCCATTGCCGGCTTTCTCGTTTCCGACTGTTGTCGCGTAGATGAACTTTGCATGACAAGAGTTCGGTCGCGCCTGCCCATAACCGCCTTAGCAGTAATCCCGCGAATGTTTTGGCGGCAACCGTCGTACCCGCCATTCGCCCGAACAGTAAAAAGGATCCGCAAGTGATGCGCTCTGAGCCGAATCTGCCTGTTTCCCGACTCATCAACGCCTCTGCTGCCCATGGACAGCCGGTGCTGCGACTCAAGCCGCTGGCGCAGGCCATTGCCCTGTTGATGTTCGCCGGCACGGCCCAGGCAGCGCAGCCTCAGGCTTTCAGTTCAGGTTGGTTCGGGGCCATGGGCGCGAACCAGGGCGCCGGCGCTGCGCGTCCATCGGTGGCGCAGCCGGCCGGTACGCCACCGCCCCTGGCGCAACAGCAGCGGGTCAACAATCAACTGCAACGTTCGATGAGCAATCTCAACAACACAGTGGCGGCCATCGCTGCCCAGCAGGCCGCGCAAGCGGCCGGGCGCGCGGCGGCGCTGACCGCCCCGCAGACCCTGCACAACGGCCTGGGGGGCAATGGCCTGAATGTGCTGGTCGGGGCCGACGGCAAGCCGCTGTTCGTCAATGCCGAGGGGCCGGTGCAGACCGATGCCAACGGCAAGGCGCTGGTATCGATCAAACAGACCGCCGACAAGGCGATTCTCAACTGGGAAACCTTCAATATCGGCCGTGACACCACTGTCGAGTTCCAGCAGAACGCCGAATGGGCCGTGCTCAACCGCGTCAACAACAGCACCTCGCCGAGCCAGATCCAGGGCGCGCTCAAGGCCGACGGCACGGTGATGATCCTCAACCGTAACGGCGTGGTATTCAGCGGCAGCAGCCAGATCAATGTGCGCAACCTGGTGGCGGCAGCCACCACCATCAGCGACGAGCAGTTCAACAACCGTGGGCTGTTCAGCGCCAGCGACAGCGCGCCGACGTTCAGCGACGCCGCCGGCAAGGTTCTGGTGGAGCAGGGCGCGCAACTGCAGACCCATGTGCCAGGTTCTTCCACCTCCAGCGGCGGTTATGTGTTGTTGCTCGGCAAGGAAGTGGATAACGCAGGTAGCATCAACACCCCGCGAGGCCAGACCGCTCTGGTCGCCGGTGACAGTTTTGTGATCAAGAAAGGCTACAGCACCGACGGTAACCCGACCTCGACCACCCGCGGCAACGAGGTCGTCGCTTCGGGCATCGGCAAGGTCAGCAACCACGGCTCGATCCAGGCGGCTACCGGCGACATCACCCTGAGTGCCCAGGAGGTGCTGCAAAAAGGCCTGGCCCTGAGCAGTACCTCGGTGGACGCCCGCGGCACCCTGCATCTGAATGCCCGGGGCAACGACGCCAAGGTCACCCTGGGCGAGGGCAGTGCCAGCGCCATCCTGATCGACAGCAGCACCGCCCTGGACAGCCAGCGCGACGGGCTGTTGACGCCAGCCTTGAACCAGGCTGGAAACGCGACGCCGGCTGATACCTATCGTCGCGACCAGTCACTGGTGGAGATCGCCAGCGGCGGCACCGTGGACTTCCAGAACGGTTCGATCACCCTGGCCACCGGCGGCCAGGTCGCGGTGAATGCCGGGCAGCGCAGCCTGGTGCGCGAGGGTGCGGTGATCGATGTGTCGGGCGCGGTGGGCGTCAAGGTGGCGATGGAGTCCAACAGCGTCAAGGTCAATATCCAGGGCAACGAACAGCGGGACGCCTCGGTCAACCGCGACAGCAAGAACCTCAACAGCAACGATGTCTGGGTCGATGCGCGCGAGCTGGTGCTGGTCCCGGCAGGGACCAACGGCTACGCCACGGATCGCTGGTACACCGCCGGCGGCTTGCTGGAGGTGGGCGGTTATCTGGGCACCCAGCCGCACAACGTCGGCGAATGGATGGCCCAGGGCGGCAGCGTACGTCTGAGCGGTAATGAGGTGGTGACTCAGCAGGGGTCGCAGATCAACCTCTCCGGCGGCACCCTGGACGTGCAGGACGGGATGATCCAGCAGACCTGGCTGCGGGCCGCCGATGGCCGGCTGATCGAGCTGTCCAGGGCCCCGGGTGACATTCTCTACAGCGGGCTCTACAAAGGCTTCGAAGAGCACAGCGTGCGCTGGGGCCAGACCGAGTACCACTACAACTCGTTGATTGCTCCCCGCGAGCGCTTGGAGCAAGGCTACAGCGTAGGTCGAGATGCCGGCCGTCTGGAAGTCAGCACCCGCAATGCGGTACTCGAAGGGCAGATCGTTGGTGACACCTTCCAGGGCGATCGTCAGACTCAGGCCCCGCGTCCGGGGCTCGACGGCTACCAGCAGGGACAGAACGCCGTGGCCCGGGGCGGGCAGTTGGTGGTCGGGGCTTATGTGCCTTACTACGTCAAGGACAGCGCCAGTCTGCAGTACGCCCTGAGTGCCGATGCCAATACCGTCAAGCAAGTGGTGCTGGGGCAGGCCGCGGCGATAGCCAGTGGGCTGGACCTGGATACTGTCCTGCCCGACGAGCGCAAGGGCGCCTTGTGGCTCGACACCGAGCAGCTCAACGGTTTCCAGCTCAGCAGCATCAAGGTCGCCGCCACTGGCAGCATCCTGGTTGACGGTGCGCTGGAGGTCAGTTCCGGCGGCGATATCACCCTGTATGGACCGCAGGTGCAGGTTGATGCCGACCTGACAGCCCATGGCGGCAGTCTGGCCCTGGGCAATGTGCTGCAGCAGATCACCAGCAACGGCAAGCTCGACACCACCCTGGCGGCGACGGGAGGCAAGCGCGCGACGCTGACGGTTGGCAGTGGCGTCCGGCTGGACACCAGTGGCCTGTGGAGCAACCTGTTGCTGGACCCTGCCGATGGCAGTCGCTTGCCTTACCTCAATGGCGGCAGCGTCTCGCTGCGCAGCAGCGCCGATGTCGCACTGGAGAGCGGCAGCCTGATCGACGTGTCATCGGGCGCGGCGCTTATGAGCGACGGCAAGACCCGTGCCGGCAAGGGCGGCAATCTCACCCTGGCGGCCAATGCCAACAGCGCGGCGGCCATCGGCACGCTCGCCCTGGACGGCGAGCTGCGCGGCCATGGCGTGAACGGTGGCGGCACCTTGAGCCTCCAGAGTGGCAAGGTGCTGATCGGTGAGCGCGCCGCCGACACTGCCGCCGACACCCTGGTGCTGGCCCCGCAGTTTTTCGACAAAGGCTTCGCCGCGTATGACATCACCGGCAACCAGGGTCTGCGGGTGGCCGATGGTGCACAGGTCGAAGTGACCCAACCGATCTATCTGTTGGGCGATCAGGCCAGGAGCACAGCGACTGGAGCGGACCCGACCTCTGCGTTGGAACGCTGGTTGCCCGGGCTTTACCAGGAAGACCCGATCAAGGCCGTACTCAGCCAGCGTCAGGGCGCGAGTATCAGCCTGCGGGCCGGCACCGCGCGCTCGAGCGCGGCGGACATGGCCAGTACCCAGCTGGTGGTGGGCAAGGGCGCGGCCATCAGCGTCGACCCCGGCCAGTCGATCACCCTGGGCAGTATTGGCCAGTTGACCCTGGACGGTGCATTGAATGCCTGGGGCGGCGCCATCACCTTGAGCGGCATCTCGGTCGCGCCGGATGTGGCCGAAGCCGTCGAGAGCGCCGGTCATGGCCGTTCGATCTGGGTGGGGGAACAGGCGGTGCTCGATGTCGCCGCGCGAGCGGCTACCGCGACCGATGCCCTGCGGCGTCGCTACGGGAAGGTGGACGCAGGTGGCAGCATCGTGATCGGTGGGCAAATCGACCCGCAGACCGGCATCGCCAGCGCGGCCAATCAATTTGTGGTGGTGCGTGAAGGCGCGCGCCTGGAGGCTTCTGGCGCCCAGGCCATGGTCGATGTGGCGGGTCAAGGGCCTGTGGCGATTGCCAGCAGCGGCGGCAGTATTTCCCTGGCCTCGAACCACGGCTTGTACCTGGACGGCAGTTTCAACGCCCGCGCGGGTGGCAGCGGTGCGGCGGGCGGCTCGCTGGATGTGGCGCTGGAGGCACCGCTCTACCGCACCAGTGCGTCGCAGCGGGTACGCCAGGCGCGGGAAATGGAGGTTGGCCAGGTCAGCGCCGACAGCCTGTTGCCCAGCGGCGCTGGTCCCGAAACCGTGCAAGACACCCTTGCCTATGGCCATGCCCGGCTGGGGCTGGATAAAGTTCAGGCGGGGGGCTTCGATAACCTGTCGCTGCTCAGCAATGGCCTGATAAGTTTCGACGGCGCGCTGTGGCTGTCTCTGGGGCAGAGCCTGCAGTTGTATGCCGGTGCCCTGGCGTTGAGCGATAGCGCTGCGGCCGGTTCGCGAGTGCAACTGGCCGCACCTTATATACGCTTGGCGGGTGTCGGTGCGGTGGATGCGCCTGACCGCTCGATTCGCCCTACGCTGCAGGGCGGGGTTTCGACCCAGGCTGCGACGGGCAGCCTGTTGGTCACGGCGGGTAACGTACTGGATGTCCGCGATGGCGTGAGTATCGGTGCCCATGGCACCACCGCCAGCGGCCTGAGCCAGACCATCGACCGCCGTGCCTTCGACGACACGCAACTGATCAGCCAGGGCGATATGCGCTTCCTGGCCAGCACCATCGATTTGCGCAACACCAACCTGAGCACCCAGGCCGACCTGCGGCTGGCCGCTGCGCAGATCTACCCGGCCACCGGCGCGGTGGCGCAGGTCCTCGCGGGTTATCGGGGCAATGGCCTGGACTACGATCCAGACCGGACCCTGAGTATCGGGCGCACCGGCAGCGTCGATCCGGCGCAACCCTATTCGGTGTTCGGCAAGCTGACTCTTGGGGCGGCGGTCATCGAGCAGGGCGGTGTGCTGCGGGCGCCCCTGGGCAATATTTCCTTAGGTACCGAGTTTGGGGTATTGCGCTATACCAAACAGCTGAGCCTGCTGCCGGGCAGCCTGACGTCGGTCAGCGCCGCGGGCCTGACCTTGCCCTATGGCGGCACGGTGGACGGCGTGACCTGGCGTTTCGACGGTAAACAAGTGGACTTGCTGGGCGTGGGCGGCACCAGTTCCAACGCCAACCTGGTGGTGGGCGCGCAGTTGCTGGGGCAGTCGATCGAGGTGCAGCAGGGCGCGGTACTGGACCTCTCCGGCGGCGGCCAACTGCTGGGCGCAGCATTCGTTTCCGGACGTGGGGGGTCGACCGATGCGCGCTACAACCCGCTGGTGCAGTTTGGTGCCAATGGGCGCTTCACCTTGCCGGGGCTGGACACCAACCCGGTGTACGCCATCGTGCCCGGGGTCCAGGCAGGCGTCGCGCCCAGCGGTGGCGAGGTGGGGGCGACAACGCCCTTGGTGGGCCAGCAGATCAGCATTGACGCGGGCGTCCCCGGCTTGCCGGCGGGTACCTACACCTTGCTGCCTTCGACCTATGCCTTGCTGCCGGGGGCGTTCCGGGTCGAGATCAATGGCTTGGCCGCGCCATTCGGCGCGACCGCGCTGACCCGTGGCACGGTCATGAGCAACGGTTCCTGGTCTAGCGCGGGCCGGCTGTCCATTGCCCAGACCGGGATTCAGGATGCCTTGACCCGCCAGGTGATCCTGACCCCGGCCGCGGTGCTGCGCAGTTACTCGCAATACAACGAAACCCCGTATGCCGATTTTGTCCGTAGTGATGCCGCGCGCCAGGGCGTGCCTCGCGCAGCGTTGGAGGCCGATGGCAAAACCTTGCGGGTCAGCCTGATCGCCGGCCAGAGCGGTTCTCCCAGCGGCTTCGAGTTCGCCGGGGTAGCACGTTCGGCGGTGGCCGAAGGTGGTTTTGGCGCGAGCTTGGAGGTGATGTCCGGATCAAGCGAAAGCCCCATCGAGATTCTGCCTGCCGGGGCCACTGCCAGCGGCAACGGGGTGTCGTTCCATGCCGATGATCTGAATGCCATTGGCACGGCCCGCATGAGCATTGGCGGAGCGCCGACTGTGGTGTATGGCCAGGGCGGCAATTTTGTTGGCTTCGATGCGAACCGTGCCGCCGAGTCGGTGACGTTGCGCCAGGGCGTGACCTTATCTGCCCCTGAAGTGTTCCTCGTTTCTGGTCGACCCAATGGTGCGATTCAAGTCGAGCAGGGCGCATCGATCAATACCTTGGGGCGTGGCGACGCGGCCTATGACTCCACCGATGGTTTCATCTACCAACCCGGATTACGCAGCGTGCTGGCCGTCTCCAATGGCGTACTGCAAATGCTTGCGCCAACCGAGGGCGATGCGGGCCGAGGACCTGGCAGCATCTTGATCGGTGACTGTGTACAGGCTGTCTGCCAGGGCGAAACCACGCTGTACTCCCAAGGCACCATTGCCTTTGCCACCAACAACACCTTCAGGCTGGGTGATGCGGTGCGTTATGGCACCCGCCATCTGGCCCTGGCGGTCGGTGGAATCAATGTCGGCAGTCCGGAGGCCCTGGCCGCCGCCCAGGCGCGCAATGCCCTGCCGTCGGGGTTGACCCTCAACCAGGATGTCATGAACCGTTTGCTGCGCGGCGATATCGCGAGTGGGGCGCCGGCCCTGGAAACCCTGTCGTTGACCGCCGGCCAGTCATTGAATTTCTACGGCAGCACTACCCTGAGTACCCTGGACAGCAACGGCCAGTCGATGCTCGACAATCTGATGCTCAGTACCCCGGCGATCTACGGCGACGGCGCGACTGGCGATGTGGCACTAATCCAGACCGGCAATCTGATCTGGAACGGAGTAGCCGGTACGCCTGCTGCGGTGATCGCCAACGGTGCCGGCACCGGTAGCGGCACCCTGGAGATCCAGGCCCGGCGCATTGAGTTCGGCTATGGCCCCAACACTCAGCCCGATCCTTTGGCCGACTATGCACGCCTGGCCCTGGGTTTTGCCAACGTCAATCTCAGCGCCAGCGAGCGCCTGACCGCCAACCATAAGGGCAGCCTGGCGGTCTATCAGTCCCAGGGGGCCTATGAAGCCGGCAAGGGCTTCGCCTACAGCGGCGGCAACCTGAATATCAGCACGCCGTTGCTGACCGGCGAGGCGGGGTCGGTCAACCGCATCACGGCGGGGGGCGACCTGCGGTTGAGTCGCGCACCGGGCCAGCAGGCGGCCGTGCCGGCCATCGACAGCCTCGGCGCTGAAGTGTTGCTGGCCGGTAGCAACGTCGAACTAGACAGCGCCGTGGTCCTGCCCAGCGGCAAGCTGACGGTCAATGCCGAGCATGGGTTGAACCTGACCGACCGCGCCCATCTCGACCTGGCCGGGCGCCAGGTCATGTTCAACGAAGTCAGCCAATACAGCTGGGGCGGCGATGTGATCCTGCAAAGCCGCGAGGGCGATATCCGCCAGGCGGCTGGTTCGCTGATCGATCTGTCGGCGCAGAACAACCATGGCGGGAGCCTGAAGGTGGTAGCCGTGGGCGAGGGCGGCGGTCAAGTGGACCTGCAAGGCCAGCTGCTCGGTGCCAGCTCGGGGCATTACGACGCCGGCGGCACCCTGGTGCCTTACAAGGCTGGCAGCGTCGATATCCGCGCGCAGACCCTGGGCGATTTCGCGGCGCTCAACCAGCGTCTTAACCAGGGCCAGGTGTTCGGCGCCCGCAGCTTCCAGATCAAACGCGGCGACTTGACGATCGGCAACGAACTCAAGGCTGGCGAAGTCAACGTTTCCGTGGATAACGGCCAGTTGACGGTGCTGGGCACCATCGATGCCAGTGGCGAGCGGGTCGGCAGCATTCGCCTGGCTGCCAGTCAGGGCCTGACCCTGGCCGGCAGTGCCTTGCTCGATACCCATGGCACGGCCCTGCGGGTCGACAGCTACGGCAAGATCATCGATTCGCCGAACCGTGCGGTGGTCGAACTCAACTCCGGTCTTGGTCAACTGACCCTGGCCGACGGCGCACGCATCGACCTGCGCCACGGCACCTCGGTCGCTGCCGGTACGGCGCCTGGCCAGTACGACGGCCAGGCTCGCGGGACGCTGGAGCTCAATGCCCCGCGCCTGGATACCAGCGACCCGACCCTGGGTGATATCGCCATCGATGCCAGTGGCCGGCTGAACATTCTGGGTGCTCGCTCCATCGCAGTAAACGGCACCGCCCGCTACACCGATGCCCCCGAGGGCACGGCGCCGGCCGCCAGCGGTCGGCCGTACCAGGTGATCGATCAGGCCTACCTGGACGCCAAGCATCAGGACAGCCAGCGCTTTATCGACAATGCCTTGAGCAATGCCAGCTTGATGAACGGCAAGCTGGCCGGCTTGAACAACGCCACCTATGCCGACGCCTTTCACCTGCGCCCGGGGCTGGAGATCGTCACCCAGGGCGATCTGGTGATCAGCGGCGACCTGGATCTCTCCGGTTATCGCTATACCAGTGTCAATCCCCATGCGCAGAAAACCTCGGTGTATGGCTCGGGCGAGCCGGGCAACCTGGTGATTCGCGCCGGTGGCAACCTGGGCATCTACGGCAGCATCAACGACGGTTTTGCACCACCACCGCCGACCCCGGACGATGCCGGCTGGGTGTTGACCCCCGGGCGTCAGGCCTTTGGCGGCGACGTGGTGGTGCCGGGGCCGGGCGTGACGCTGGCCGATGGTAGCCTGTTCCCGGCCGGCAAGACCCTCAACTATGCATTGCCGATCAAACCGGTGCGCCTGGCGCAGGGCACCTTGCTGCCGGTCGAGGCGACCCTGCAGGTACCGCTGGAACTGCCGGCCGGTACGGTACTGCAAGCCGCCGTGCGCGACAGTGCCGGCAATCAGGTGTATGCCGCCGGTACCCTGATCCGCGAGGCCGTGACCCTGGCCAGCGGCATGACCCTGGACGCTGGCACACGGCTGCCCGCGGCGGCCTCGCTGGGCGCCATGACCTGGCCGGCCGGGGTGCCGTTGCCGAGTCGCGACAGCGTTGGCCCGAACAACCCGGACGGCGTGCAACTGGCCGGCTCGCTGGCGCTCAAGGTGGGGGCCTTGATCCCGTCGGAAACCGATATCAAGTTGCCGTCTGGGGTGATTTCGGTGCCGCTGCGCACGGTGACCGGCGGGCGCCAGGGCAGCAATTGGGCCGTCGCTTCGTTGTTGCCGGAGGGCTCGTTGTCCTGGTCGATGCGCCTGGTTTCAGGGGCCGATACCCAGGCCGCCGACACCCGGGCGATCAAACCGGTGATGGCCGGCGACCTGACCCTGGCCGACACTCATTACGCGGTCCTCGAGGGGCACGAGACCATCATTATTCCGGGGACTCCGGAGCGTCCGGGCGGTGCGTGGTTCTGGAGCGACCTGGGGGTGCTGATCGACCCGAGCTTCATTGAAGGCACGCGGGTTTCTCCTGCCGATGAAGGTTGGTGCGTCGATGGCCTGTGCAATCGCTTCAATTACGTCTGGAGCGATCTTGGGGTGTTGATCGACCCTAGCTTTATCGAGGGTACGCCGGTGACGGCGGAGTATGAGTCCTGGTGTTCAGACGGATTGTGTGTCTCGTTGGGCGAGGCCATCCCTGGCACGCCGGAGCAAGTCATCGTCGGTCCGGTGAACAAGGTGGTGCCGGTTACCCAGAACTTCAGCGTACTGCGCACGGGTACTGGGGATCTGGACCTGCTGGCGGCGGGTAATGTGGCCATGCAGTCGTCGTATGGGGTCTATACCGCCGGGGCTTCGACCGCTGCACGAGCCGGTGATCTGCAGGGCGCTTTCGATCAGCCGCGCAGTCGTGGCAGCGATGACAGTGTGCTGGGCAGTGCAGCAGCTGCTTACGAAACCCTGGTCAACGAGGCCCCGGGTAGTCTGTATGCGGCCTGGTACCCGGATCAGGGCGGCAACCTGTTATTGCGCAGCGGTGGCAGTCTGACGGGTGATGTGTTCAGCAACTACACCGAACCCCGTAAGGAAAACGCCCGCGCTCAATTGGCCAGCTCCAACCTGGGCAATTGGCTCTGGCGCCAGGGGACCGGCGATACGGCAGGGGTTACGCCGATTCCGGCCAGTTGGTGGATCAACTTCGGCACCTATGTGAGTGGTCGCGGAGTAGTGAATACCGGTAATCCCGATAGCAGCCTGATTGCGCAGCTTCCGATACTGGTGGGCTTTACCGGTATCGGCACCTTGGGCGGTGGCAATCTGACCCTGGATGTGGGCCGTGATGCCGGTTTGCTCAGCCGTCGTGGCGCTCCGGACGCGGTTTCCTCGCCACGCAGTCAGGGCTTGGTGCTGGCGGTGGGCAGCAGCGGTCGGGTGACCCCTACAGGTGAACTGCTGCTGACCGGCGGTGGCGATCTGGATGTGCACGTGGGTGGTGACCTGAACCCCGGATTATCGGCTCGGGCCGCCGCCACTGCATCGACTGCCAATCCGGTCTCCACCGACTACACCCGGCAGGATCTGCGTTTGAACGGGGTCTTGAGCAACCTGCGTGGCGCGCTCGGCCTGCAAGCCTCGAGCCTGGGGGGGATTGCCTTGAACTATGGCAGTCTCGCGCTGTTTAACGATAGCAAGGAGACCCGTGCCTACGATCCGTTCAACGCGTCCCTGGGCACCGCGACAGGGGGCATGGTGTTGATGCTCGGCGACGCCACGGCCAGCCTGGCCACCCGGGGCGACCTGGTGCTGGCCGGTACGGGCGACCCAGGGCGGACGTCAACTGAAAACGCCTCGGCATTCACCTATGACGGTACTTCTTATGGAACGGGGGGCTATGGCTGGTTTTCGTTGTGGACCGAGCGCACTGCCATTGATTTGTTTTCGGCGGGAGGTAGCCTGACCCCAAGTGTGCAGGTCGGTGATATTGATATAAACAATAACGGTCAACCTATTGGCAACCGCAACAGCTCGCCGACCGATGGCCGATTCATCTTCCCTTCGCAATTGAGCGCAATTGCCGCCAGTGGCAATGTGTTCATCGGCGGCTCGGCGTTGGGGGGCGCGAGTAACAACCAGCAGTACTCGTTGCTGTTGGCGCCGTCGACCCATGGTCGTCTGGACGTTCTGGCCGGGGATTCGATTTATGCCGGCGGGTATGCCATCAACCAGTCTGGAGCCTCTCTGAGCACGATGCCCACGCCTTTTACCCCGGCATTCGCGGGCTGGGGTACGGACATGGCCCCCATAGTGACTAACCTGAGCAGCGATGGCATTACGATTCCGAACACCAAGGCTGAGTTTTCGTTGTTCGCCTTTGGTGCCAACACCGCCAACAGTCAGTTCACCAGCAGTGAGGCGGCGCGCTTTTATGCAGTTGGCGGGGACATAGTCGGGTTGCGCAGTGGTGAAATATTGAACTTCACCTTTGGCCCACGGCTTGGACAAACCTGGTACGAAGCAGCAGGGCCGGTGTGGATGAAGGCAGGTCGCGATATTGTCAACTCGGGAACTGCTTTGGGCGAGCCGACAGGGGTAACCGGCATCATTGCCAGTTCCCTGGGGAATATGTTCGGTGGCGGCACCAGCAGCGGCAACCTGTTTGTCCATAACAACCCCAACGATATTTCCATAGTTTCCGCCGGACGCGACCTGCTGTTCAGCTCCTTCAACGTCGCCGGCCCCGGCACGCTGGAGATCAGCGCCGGACGCAATATCCTGATGCAGGACAAGGCCTCGGTGAACAGTCTCGGTCCGGTGGTGGCCGGCGACTCGCGGCCTGGCGCCAGCATCGTGATGCAGGCCGGTGTCGGGGCCGCGGGCCTGGATTACCTGAAGTTCGTCACGCCGTACCTGGACCCGATCAATCAGGCTCAGGCTGGCGTGCCGCTGGCCGAGCAACGGGGCAAAGTCGCCAAGACCTATGAAGCCGAATTGTTGAAGTGGCTCAAGGAGCGCTTTGCCTTCGAGGGTTCCAGTGACGAGGCGCGGGGCTACTTTGCCAGCTTGCCGGCGGAGCAGCAGCGGGTCTTCGCCCGTCGCGTCTACTTCGAGGAACTGCGTGAGGGCGGCCGCGAGTACAACGATGCAAACGGCCCGCGCTTCGGCAGCTTCCTGCGCAGTCGCAATGCGATCGCCTCCTTGCTGCCAGCCGCCGATGTGGCGGGCAACCCGATCGTTTACGACGGCGACATCACCCTGTATGGCGGCGCGGGTGTACACACCTTGTTTGGTGGTGACATCCAGATGCTGACCCCGGGCGGGCAACAGGTATTCGGCATCGAAGGCGAGGCGCCGCCGGCCAGTGCCGGGGTCATCACCCAGGGCGCCGGCGATATCCAGCTGTATTCCCAAGGCAGCATTTTGTTGGGCCAGAGTCGGGTCATGACCACCTTTGGCGGGTCGATCCTCGGCTGGTCGAACGCTGGCGATATCAACGCTGGGCGTGGTTCCAAGACCACCGTGATCTATACGCCGCCCAAGCGGGTCTACGACAACTGGGGCAACGTCACGCTGTCGTCGAACGTGCCAAGTTCGGGGGCGGGGATCGCCACCCTGGCACCGATTGCCGAAGTGCCTGCCGGGGATATCGACCTGTTGGCGCCACTGGGCACCATCGATGCCGGCGAGGCCGGGATCAGGGTCTCGGGCAACGTCAACATCTTCGCCTTGCAAGTGGTCAACGCGGCAAATATCCAGACCCAGGGCAAGTCATCCGGGATACCGGTGGTGGCGTCGGTCAATACCGGGGCCCTGACGTCGGCCAGTTCGGCGGCGTCGTCGGCGACCCAGGCCGCCGAGGATGTGGCGCGCCAGCAGCAGGCGGCGGCGCGGCAGAATATGCCATCAGTGTTTAGTGTGCAGGTGTTGAGTTTCGGCCAGGAACGCCTGGCGCCGACCCAGGATGGCGCCAGCCGGGCCAACCCCGGTTACAACCCGGACAGCCCGGTGCAGGTGCTGGGCGCCGGGCCGCTGAGCGATCAGGCGCGGCAGCAGTTGACCGAGGAGGAACGGCGGCAACTGACCTTATAGGTTCTCTCGTGGTACCAAGCCTTGGGGTGATCGTTGATCACCCCTTTTTTTGCCTGCACTGGTCGCCGCCTTTGCGATGATTCATGGTTTGAGTGAGGGCAATTCAGTGGCTATGCGCATTGTTCTGCGCTGCCCGAATACGCCTCGGTGCGTCGGGCGACCTTGTTTACTGAATCGGAACTGGATGGATGGCAATGACTGAAATTGCCATGAAATACCTGAAACTCGCTGGTTTGCTGCTGGTGACCACGACCTTGTTCGGCTGCGCCACCAGCCGTTCGGTGGTAGATATCGACGGGCCCGAAGTGGCCAGTGGCAACGGCCAGAAGGGGGTGATCAACGTGCTCGACGAGCGTCGTTTTGAAGCCGACCCGCGCAGTGCCGATATTCCTTCGCTGAAGAATGGCGAGATCAACGACAAGGCGATCACCGAGCGCGCGATTGCGCGCAAGCGCAATGGCTATGGCATGGGATTGGGCACGGCCGCTCGCTATATGGGCGAAAAGAACTATTGAACGGGTTCGGTAGCGGACAACCCAGTACTTTCTGCAAGTTGTGCAGGTCGGTCGTGGTCGTCACTCCTGGCTGAGTTGTTCGAATACCGGCGCCGAAATAAAGCAAAAGGCTGTTTTGGGATAAAAGTTGATTGTTTTCTGACTAACGCGGTTGTAATGACTTTCTTATGATCCGCCTCACCTTGTAATGTCAAAGTGAGATGAATGTCGTGCGTACTCTATTTCTCAAGCTGGCCCTGCCAGTCTCCGTTCTTTTGTCGGGCCCGGCCTTGGCAGAGCCTTTCACATTAACGAGTGCGAATATTGCTCAGGGTAAATCCATGAGTCGCGCTCAAGAGTTTCAAGGTTTCGGCTGCAGTGGGGGGAACCAGTCGCCGCAACTTTCGTGGAGCGGAGCACCTGAAGGTACAGAAGCCTTTGCAGTATTTGCCTATGATCCCGATGCGCCTACCGGAAGTGGCTGGTGGCATTGGCAACTCGTCAATATTCCCAAGAATGTAACGACCCTGGCCGCTGGTGCCGGCGACCCGAGCAAGAGTTCGATTCCGGCCGGTAGCACCAGTATCAAGAACGATTATGGCGCCTTAGGGTTCGGTGGTGCTTGTCCGCCCGAAGGTCACGGTGTCCATCGCTATCAGTTCACGGTCTTTGCCCTGGCGAAAAAGCTGGAGCTGCCCGAGGGCGCGTCCGGTGCTCTGACGGGTTATATGGTGCGTGCCAACTCTATTGCTTCGAGCACGATCGAAGCATTGTATGAAAGAAGGTAAGTCTTAAGTTTTCTCTGATATTTCTGATTTTGTCCCGCCTATGGTTTCGAAGCTTCGGAGAGCTTGCTATTGAGTTCTAAGTTGCTTTCGACTGGGTCGTAGAAACAGATATCCCTCGGCCTTGCCGGGGGATTTTTTTGGGCTGGGAAATGTTGGGATATTTCTCGGTAATTAGAAAGACTTTTCTGATTTAGGGCTAAGCAAGTTTGCTGACTTGAAGGGGATGGTTTTCTGCAAGTGGGAAGGAGTTGAACAAGAGATGCTGGGTTTCAAGCTGTAGGGAATTATCTGTCAATAACCATAAATGACCCTTTTGAAAGGATTTGATGTCAGCATGATAAAGGATGCACCTGCTTCAAAGTTCAGGATTCTGGCGCTTCATGGCCGGGGAAGTAATGGCGACGTCACGAGGATGCAATTGAAAAACCTCGGATTGAGCGAGTCCGAGTACGATGTTTTTTACGCCAATGGGCCGCTGCTTGCCGACCGGCCAGGACCGGGAATGGAAAACCTGCAAGCGTTGATGTGCGGCCCCTGGTATTCGTGGCTGCCCTCCGAGGAGGACGAGCCAACCGACGACAGCGCTTTGGCCGACACCCTCTGTGATGCCGTTCTGGACGTACTGGCCATTCTGGAAGACCAGGGCCCGTTCGATGGGGTTTTTGGTTTCAGCCAGGGAGGGGTGATCGCCAGCCTCGTCAACGGTTTGCCCGGGGATAAAGCCCTGATGGCAGCCTTGCAGAGGCGCGCGGGCCGCTCCATTTCGCCCCGCCTGCAGAATGGGATGCTGTTTCGCGCTAGCGTCATTGCCTGTGCCGGCGCGTCGTTCTCGTTATCCGAACTGCGGTCGAGAGCTGGACTGGGCCCCGCCCCCGTTTCTTCCCCTCAGGCTCGAAGCATTCACCTTATCGGGCGTGAAGATGACTATAAACCCTGGTCGGAATCCCTCGCGCTCGCGCTGAACTCGACGGCGGCAGACGTCTTCTATCTGGACGGCGGCCATGCAATCAACCCGATCCAACGGGACGACACCGCGATAGGCGAGCTCTTGCGTCGCTGTCTGGACGGCACCGGGCGTGAGTGTGACCTTGCACTGCCTGAACGGGAGTGGAAGGCCTCCAGCGACCGTAGTTCCCGCGCGATTGCACGGGACGTTCAGGTGGCCGCGGTAAAGGTGCAGACGCAAGGCTTGCCAGAAACCCTGGTCGGCATGCTGGCGGCTCAACCCGCCGATGCTCCCTTGTTGCGCCTGGCTAGAGAGCGCAACGCCGCTGTGTGTACCACCTATGGTCAGGCGCTTGGGTTCTGCCAGCCGGGTGGCGCCGGCGACCTGCGGCGGCTGGGTGTGCAAGCGGGAGAGGTCGTTGCGTATGTGGCACCCCCCGGAGGAGGTGCTGTCGCGGCCATGGCGTTTCTGTCCATCGCCTCGCAGGCCTGCGCGGTCCCCCTTGGTTCCAATATGAGCGAGAGCGATACCCTGCTGGCGCTTGACCAGTATGGGGTGAAGCATATGGTGCTGTTCGAAGAGGTCGCCGCTCCCGGGGTGCGAGCCGCCTTTGCCGACTATGCGCGCAGCGGCAAGGCACGCCTGCACCATGCGAATCGATGCTCAAGCGACTCGCCAGGCTTGTTCCGCTATTTGACGTCGCAGGAAGGCTTCCAGGCCCGGCCCGTGCTGGTCAACTCGCCGGACGCGCACTGCCTGTTGCTTCGCACCTCGGGGAGCACTTCGCTGCCAAAGATTGTTCCGCTGCGTCAGCGAGACCTGGTCTGGAACGCGGCCATCCTCGCCGACGGCATCGGGATCGGTGCCAGCGACGTGACGTACAGTGTCATGCCCCTGGATCATATCGGCGGGCTCAGCGCCTCGATCCTCTGCAGTGTCGCGGTGGGGGCCTCGATCACCTGCGAGGGCTTGTATAACCCACAGGGGATGGTGGAGGCGCTCATGCACTCCAATCCCAGGCCTACCTGGTACTCGGCGGTACCGACCATCCACAACGCCACGGCGCGTTATCTGCTGGACAATGCACAAACCTGCCTGGACCCGCAGGGTCGTTGGCAGGGCCATGACCTGCGGCTGATCCGTTCCGGTGCCGCAGCGCTCAAAGAGACGGATCGCCTGGTGCTGGAGCGGCTCTACGGCTGTGAAATCGTCGCGACTTACAGCATGTCCGAACAGATGCCCATTTCCCAGCCACCGCGAAACAAGGGGGAGTGGCATCAACGGCAGGGAGGGGTCGGTGTGCCCGTCACTGCCTCCATGGCGGTGGTCGATCCGCTCACACTCCGTCCCTTGCCTTACGGGGAGGCTGGCGAGGTCGCCATCTCGGGGCCAACGGTCTTTACTGGCTACCTGCACGATGCCGCGGCCAACCGGCAGTCGCGCTTCCTGTTGAAGTCACCCGAGGACGGGCTGCTCCATAGCTGGTTCCTGACCGGCGACCTGGGTGAGATCGACGGGGATGGAAATCTCTTGTTGCGCGGCCGCCTCAAGGAACTCATCAAGCGGGGAGGTGAGCAGATTTCTCCCTTCGAGGTCGAGAACATCCTGACGCAGCATCCCTGGGTCAATACGGCTGTCTGCTTTCCCGTTCCATCCGACCTTTATGGAGAAGAAGTCGGGTGCGCGCTGGTCCTGGAGTCTGCCGTCTCGGGCCAGGTCACTCATCAGGATGTCCTCAAGGAAATGCGAGGATTGCTCAGGCAAAAAGGATTGGCGCCTTACAAATATCCGGCTTTGCTCAAGCTGGTCGCGGACGATGACCTGCCGAAAACAGCCAGCCGCAAGTACATCCGCAACGGGTTGGCGCAGGTTCTGGGCATGGGGGCACGGGATACCGGGCAGTCATCCGGCCCGGCTCTCGCCACGGTCTCCCTCGACAAGCCGGTAGCTCCCGCGAAACCTCTGCATGACAATCCGAAGGTGGATTGGTCGACATTGGCTGGCTTCAGGTTCTTGCTCGCGTGCTATGTGATGTTCATGCATATCGGCTCGGACCAGTCATGGGCAGCCTTTGCCAACCTGCGACAGTTTCCCTGGCATGTGCATGCCTTTTTCATGGTCGCCGGGTTCTCGCTGGCGGTCTTCATGCCTGCCCTGATCACCCGCAAGGCATCGTTTTTCTGGGCGCGGGTCTCGGCGATGTATCCGCTCTATGCATTGGCATTGCTCTTCGCGCTGATCAATCTGCTGCCGAACTGCCAGCCATCGACCTTCTCCGCGTTCTTCCAATGGCATTCGCAACCGGGTGATATCGATCGGTTGTTTTGCGAGGGAACACCGCTTTTGCAGGACTCCTGGATAGCCAACCTGCTCTCGACGGTGGCGATCTACCTGGCGGGGTTGTCGGCCACGCCGCTATGGGGCGCCTCCTGGTTCATGGGGTTCTACCTCTGGTTCATCTCGATGTACTTCCAGTGCCTGGTGGTTTTCCCGGTCCTGTACAACGCCCTTTATAAAAGCCGGGGCAACACCCGGCGGTTGCTGTTACTGACCGCCATGGGCCTGGGGCTGAATGTCCTGATTTTGCTGGGCTTCTGGTACGGCTATGCGGCCGACGCCACAGGTTATGGTTTTTTTGACCCACTGACAGGCGAGAAACTGATCCCCAGCATTGCCCAGATGGAGATGGCGGATAAGGATAATGCCGTCATGCTTGGGTTCTATCTGTTCGCTCCCTTCTGGATGGTGTATTTCGTCGTCGGCATGTGCGCTGCGTTTTTGTATGACGCCATTCGGCCTGCGCAGCAGCCTCGTGCCCATCGCTGGGGGTATGTCGCGGACGCCATTACGTTGCTGGTTATCGCGCTCAGCGTGGCCCATGTAGTCCAGGGCTATATTCCCCACGGACCGGCAATGGCCCAGGCCTCCCTCGACACCTTTTTCCTGCGTCCGGAAGTGGCCGACAACTTTGCCGATCCCGGTATCGTCAACCGGATCTGGGACGAAATAAACTCGCGACTGTTCGCGCCCATTACGCTGCTGTGGATTTTTGCCCTGAGTACCGGGCAAGGCCTGACCGCGAAGGTTTTACGCTGCAACCCCATCTCCCAGTTTCTGGCGCCCACCGCCTATGCGTGCTTCCTTTTCCATCAGGTCGTGAGCCAGTGGTACTACGCGGTCACCCGAAACGGTGAGTGGTGGAACTGGTGGAGTTATCGCAAGGACTTCTACTGGTTCAGCCCTCAACCCGTTCCTGTGGAGTGGTACGAGTACTTCTATGTTGTCGGCCTGGTGGTGATTTTCGCCAAGCTGGTGCAGCCTCTTGATCAGGTCATCAGGCGCGGTTTCAACCTCGGGGTGGCGGCCCTGAACAGGGCGAAGATAACGCCCCGTGCGGAGGAAGACACGCTGAGTGCAATACTGCAGATCGTACAAAGGACCACGGGCATGGAGGCGAAGGCGCAGTGGAGCCTGGAGGAGTGTGGCCTGGCGTCGCTTGGCGTGGTCCAGTTCACTCACACGTTGCGGGCGGAGTTCTCCACTGCCGCAGGAAAGATCGCCCTGCCCGTAGTGGACATCATGTCCGCGCGGGATCTGCGCGAGATTGCATCGATCGTGAATGCGGCAAAAGACCAGGCGCAACAGCCACTGGATCAGGCGCTACAGACGACCTGACGATGACCGGAAATGCCCAGTTGGACCAGCCTTTCCACCACGGGCGAAAGGCTGGTCCAGCGTCTTTTGAAGCTGAAAATCGGTGGTCGACTGGAATCGCTTGGTTGCGACGGATGAACGTATGCAGGAAATGATAAGTCGGGTGAAAGAGGTATTGGGCGAAGGCAGGCAGCTGCCGTTCTCTGCCTACAGGTCGCTGAAGGAGCAGCGCATTTTAAATGCGCCGATTGTCAAACCGCTGCTGATATTTGTCCTGGCGGGGGTCAAGAAGCTGGGAAGGGACGATGAAATAGTCTGCCCGACGGGCAGCTTTCTGTTTCTGTCCAACACACCAACCATCGACATGAGGAACATGCCTGGCGATGAATATTTCGCCGTGCTGATAGAGTTCGAGTTTGGCGATTTCGATCAATTCAAGAGCACCAGAAATAACGAGGGTGGTTATTTCCAGGGGGCGATCGATGAGGTCCTGGCGAAAACATTGCAACAGTATGTCGAGTGGTCGGTCTTCGCTCCTCGGGAACTGTGGAGCTTTCGCAGGCAAGAACTGCTTCGCCTTCTTTATTTGTCCGGCTATGAGGCAGTGGGCAGCATCGTCGGGCATCCCAGCCTCAGTCATCAACTGCATGAGATTATCAGCGAGGACATCGCCGATAACTGGAGCGTCGAGCGTCTGGCACAGAAGCTAGCGATCAGTGAGTCCACGCTGCGCCGAAAACTGCAAACCGAAGGGACCAGCATCAAGTCTGTGGTGAATAGAACAAAGCTGGGCCATGGCCTTTCTCTGGTGCAGACGACCATGGAACCGATTGGACGCATTGCAGAGCAGTGCGGATATCATTCGCAGTCGCGTTTTACCAACAAGTTCAAGCAGCTGTTCGGCATCACTCCGACTGAACTCAGAAAAACCCGAATCTGCGATTAGTCTCCTCCAGGCTCAAGTCCATCAAGGTCCGCAGCAAGTAGCTCAATACAGTAGTGCAGTCACTGGACAATATGGTGTTTGTCGAAGGCGGTGAGTTCCAGGTGAGGGACTTTGGTTGGCTGTATGACGATGACACTATGAGTTTTTGCGACTGGCCATGCGGTGTGGATCCCGGAGCGAATGGGCCGCATCAGCATCTCTGGCTAGGGAAGATATGCTGTATTCGTGAGCCTAATTAAGCTCCACGCCTGGTCAGGAACCCGAAGGCTGGGAAGCCTTGACCTGTCATTTGGCGATACAAGTACGCAGCGGTTATTAGGGCATGCAGATTGCCTTGCCGTCAGGGTACTTGCCCATCACATTCCCCTCTGAAGGACTGGCTCAGCGTTTGTTGGCGTTTGCTAGAAATATCCAACCCGACAGGTTGCCAAAAGCAAGCGCGGCTCGAAGCTGTCCAAACGTAAGCGTCTGTCCAATACACCTTGCGTAATGGAACTGACCTTCACTGGGTTGAAATCGCAATCGCAACGTCGGGGATGCTGGAAGCGATGCCTTAAGCGCAAATGGACGTGCGCGTTGTGAGCAGTGAAGCCGAAGTCAGAGCGATGAAGGTAAGACAGGTGTGCTCATGTCAGCCGCGAACTTGCCCGTTGCTCTACAACCCTCGGGGGACTGAATATGCCATGTTCGTCGTGATTGCTGTCATCGCATAAGAGGTTCTTGAGGGCGGATAACGTGGGAACGACCTTAAGTCCAAACTTTATGCGGCAGTGTCACCTGATTACTCGGTAAGCTAGGCTTATAGCTTGCTGAAAAACCTCTTGTACTACACCTGATGATTAATATGCTCGACTGGGATAGCCTCCGTTTTTTCTTTGCCTTTGTTCATGAGGGCACCTTAGCCGCTGCGGCACGCTCGCTGGGGGTGGAGCACGCGACTGTGGTTCGCCGAATAGCTGCCCTCGAAGCCTCTTTGAACATGAAGCTGGTAGATCGTAGGGGCCGTGTTTACCAGCTGACCGAGGATGGTGTGAGGGTAGGTGAATATGCGGCGCAGATGGAGTCTGCGTCATTTGCACTCAGGCGATTCGCTGACGGGGAAGAAAGTCGCATTGAGGGTGAGGTGATCTTGTCCGCACCTCCTGCGTACCTCGGAACTTTGGTAGCTCGGCGGCTCGGGGTATTGCGCGAGCGTTATCCCCGGTTGCAGCTCAGGCTCGTTGGAGCCAAGTCCACTGCGTCGTTGGCAAGAAAAGAAACCGATATTGCCATTACCTTCAGCAGGCCGGAAGAACAGAGTGTCGTCGCCAAAAGCCTCGGCTCCTTGCGTTTTTACCCTCATGCTAGCAAGGACTACATTGATCAACGTGAACCTGAACAGTTCGAGTTCATAGGCTACGACCGTAGCATGGACGATTCGATACAGCAGCAATGGCTCATGGATCGGCTGGGTGGACGGCCGCTCTCCGTCACCAGCAACGACCTGCGCATTCAGGCATTAGCTGCCGTAGGCAATGCTGGCATAGTTTTCCTGCCAGATTTTTTAGGCAAGGAATATGGGCTGGCGAGGGTAGACGTTGATATGGATCACACACCGCTGGAGCTGCCCATCTGGCTCGCGTTTCATGAAGATCTCCGCAGCTCTCTAAAAATCCGAGCAGTCTTGGATTTCCTCATGGAGGGCTTAGTGCAGGCGCGGGAGCTGTGAATTTTTTCACATTCCATTTGTGGTTTTAGTGAATAGGCCGTCACCAAGCATATCTCTACCCTAGGCAGAATTTGAATTTCTGGCTAGAGAGAGGCTCTTCACCAATGAGCATTACCCATCCCCAACAAAGCTCAATGGCTGTGTACCGTACAGCGTGGATCGTGACCGCGATCTTTATACTGTCGAATGCGGCTACGCCGCTCTACAGCTCTTGGCAGCAATCCCTCGGCTTCGCGTCTGGAGTGCTGACCGTGATTTTTGCCTGCTACATCATCGGCCTCCTTCTAACTCTCACCGTCGCGGGGCAGTTGTCCGACCATTACGGGCGCAAAGCACTCCTACTGCCCTGTGTGGGGCTTGCTATCGTTGCAGCAATTTTGTTCGACCAGGCCAACAGCATTGGCGTCTTGATGCTTGCACGCTTCCTCACAGGCGTTTCAGTAGGCCTCGTTGTATCCGGGGGTATGGCGAATGTTGTTGAGCATGCTCAGCCGCATCGCAAGCATTTTGCTTCGCTAATGGCATCTGTCGCAATGGTGGCCGGAGCAGGCACCGGGCCGCTATTGGCGGGGGGCGTGGCGCAATATTTTCCAAACCCGATCCACACAGTCTTCCGAATTGAGATTGCGATTTTGTGCGTGGCGCTCGTGGCGCTGCTTAATCAGAAGAACCTGAAGCTTGGGGTCGGTTCGTTTAAACCGCGCTTGCCCACCGTTGCTAAGCAAAATCTCGGCATCGTGCTGTTAGGGATAGCGTTCTTCGGCCCTGGAATAACATCGACTTCATTCATCCTCTCGCTCGGCCCCAAGTTGATAGCCACATTTCTGGGCGTGAACAGTCCCCTTGTAACAGGTTGTATGGCCTTTTCCATGTTCTTCGTGGCCGTAGCCGTGCAGTTCGCAGCCAAGAAATTCAGCAGCCGTACCGTATTTTCGCTAAGCGGGATCGCTACCATTTCGTCAATGATCTTCGTATGGATTGCGCTGGAAACCGGCTCCGCTCCATGGCTGATCACTTCTGCTCTGCTGGCAGGCGCCGGTCAAGGCTTGGGGCAGTTAGGTGGACTGACCCTTATTGCTGACAATGTGCCAGCGCAGCGCAGAGCCGAAGCCAACGCAGTGTTCAACATGGGGGGGTATGTGCCCGCCGGTGCGATTCCGGTGTTAACTGGTTATTTGATCGACTTCTGGGGACTGAGCATTGGAATCAGCTCACTTGCGCTCAGTATCGCTAGTCTTGCTTCTTTGGCGCTTATACAGCTTTGGAGGGGCGTCCCGAATCAAAGTCAAGCTCGCACAGCTGGCGAGGCTTAAAGAGCCCACTTATGCGGTAGCAGATCGATAATCTGACTCGTGCGCTGCGTCGGCAAACGAGTCAGAACGTCCTTCAGATACGCATACGGATCGTGCCCGTTCATACGCGCGGACTGGATCAAGCTCATGATTGCTGCCGCCCGCTTTCCGCTGCGTAGCGACCCCGCAAACAACCAGTTCGAGCGTCCAAGTGCCCACGGCCGTATGTGGTTCTCGACCTGGTTGTTGTCGATGGGCACAGCCCCATCGTCTAGGTAGCGCGTCAGCGCTACCCGGCGTTTTAGGCTGTAATCCAGGGCCTTGGCCGTTGCCGATCCGTCGGGCACCAGATCTCGCTGGGCCAACATCCAGTCATGCAGCGTTTTTATTATCGGTGCTGCCTTTTCCTGGCGTATTCGCCAGCGATCTTCATCACTCATGCCTCGCGCTAGGCGTTCAACTTCGTACAACCCGCCAACCGAGTGAAGCGCCTGTTCGGCCAACTGGCTCTTATTCGCCACGTGCAGATCAAAAAACTTGCGGCGGGCGTGCGCCATGCAGCCGATCTCGGTCATGCCTTTCTCGAAACCGGCTTTGTAGCCAGCAAAATCGTCGCACACCAGCTTGCCGTTCCAGGAGTCGAGGAAGTTACGCGCATGCTCGCCGGCACGGCTTGGACTGAAGTCGTAGACCACCGCCCTGAGCGCTGAAAACGGCGTGGTGCTATAGGCCCAGACATAAGCTCGGTGGGTTTTCTTCTCACCCGGCGCTAGCATTTGAACCGGGGTTTCATCGGCGTGGATTACGCCTTCGGCCAATATCGCCTCGCGCAGCGCATCGACCAAAGACTGAAGCTGCACGCCAGTTTGTCCAACCCACTGTGCCAGTGTCGAGCGGGCAATCATCAGGTCGGCGCGGCCGAAGATTTTCTGCTGTCGGTACAGCGGCAAGTGATCAGCGAACTTCGCCACCATGACATGAGCCAGTAAGCCGGCGGTTGGGATGCCCTTATCGATTACTTGGGCCGGTACCGGTGCCTGAGTCAGCGTTTCGCACTGGCGGCAGGCCCATTTTCCACGCACATGCTGTTCCACAGTAAATACGCCTGGCGTGTAGTCGAGCTTCTCGCTGATGTCTTCGCCAATGCGTTGAAGCTGGCAGCCGCAGGCGCATTGAGTGTTTTCCGGCTCATGACGGATAACGGTGCGTGGAAATTGCGGTGGCAGCGGCGCACGCTTGGGCTTCTGACGTGGCTCGGCCGGTGCAGGTGGCGGATTGACTGCCTTCAGTTCAGCTTCGATGGCCACGATATCAGTGTCGAGCAGGTCGCAGCTGTCGCGCAGCAGGATGGCGCTGGCGTTGGCCAGGTGTTGCAGGTCGGTGCCGTCGGCGTCTTTCAGGTCGAGGCGGGCGAGGTTTTCCAGCACCTGGGTGACGGCCAGCAGGCGAGCCGTGCTGTTGGCGTGGAGGACGTCCAGTGGGGTGTTCTTGTCGATCAGCAGGCAGGGGATGGTGCAGTCGATGCCGGTAAGGGGGATGTATTGCTGAGTCATCGGTAACGCTCCTTAAGCTATTTGAAATAGCCGCCCGGTATTCGTCGCCAAACAAATGGGGTGGCAGCTGTACGCGGGTTGGCGAACCGGAAAAAGCCTAAGAAAAAACCGGCAGACCCTGAGGTCTCCCACGCACAGCCGCCATTGAGTTTTTGACGAAGGCATGACTTCGCAAAAAATAAGGCACTGATGCGCGTCTCTTAAGTTTTATTTCCAGGTCGCCAAACCCGGTCGCCTTATGGATGAGCAAGGACTATAGGGCGGGGGCTCGGCAGCAAACAAGTCAGCACTTTCTGCAAGCTGTGTAGGGCCAATCGCTGTCCGTTGCCCGTTGTTTTACGCGGGTTTCAGAGGGGCAAGCTTTTCAGGAACGCCTGATTCAGCCGCCTGATTTTCGTCGTTACGTTCGAGGCAAATTCCTCATGGAGAACGTAGCTCATGGCCTTTGTCATCAGGGAAGGCGACCCCACCACAACCGGCGGCAAGGTCATTGCCGGATCGGCCACCACCTTTGTCGTGGATCAACGGGTCGCCCGCATTGCCGACCCGGTGTGGTGCCCGGTGTGCCAGACGGTGGGCTATATCGCCGAAGGCCATCACACCTGGGCGGATAACCACCAAGCCACGGCGGTGGAGGGTGGCCTTGTGCAGTGTGGCTGCCCGACCGGGGCCAACCGCCTGATCGCTACTCAGCGGACGGTCTGCTCCGGGAATCAACCGACTATCCCGCTCGACAGCGATTACATCGGGCCCGCGGTGATCAATACCCAGCGCTGGGCCGATGCTATTCATAAGGGCTACCCGCAAAACGAATTTGCCGATGCGGTGCCGCGGGATCGGGTACGCGGCCTGACCGTTGCTCACGGCGATATCGTTTCACCGCCGCTGTCGGTGCAGGACACGCAACATCGGGTGGAACCGGGGTTTCATATCGTGCAAACACCGATGACCCGAGCGGCGCTGGAGACGGTGCTGTTCGGCCAGGCCGATGGGGCTGTGCTGGAGAAATTCCGCCGGCTCAATCCCCAGCTATCGAGTCCTGCCAAACCTGGGCAACTTGTTGTGCTCAGTCATCCCGACAACTACCAATGCGCTCGCGAAGAAGCGTTGCTGATGGAGGCAGCGGAGAAGGTCAGTGCGGCCTTGGCGTCCATGAGCGATGAAGAAGCGGCCTTTATGCTCAAGTACCGGGCGCAGGTTGAATCGATACTGTCCTATGGTTCGACTGCTTTAGGTGTTAGCACGGCGGCCGTGGGCAACCATATGGACAGCTTGAAAAGAACCTTGCTGGATATCGAAGAACTCCATCAGAAGTTCTTTCTGCGGGATGGGCATCTGCGCAGCGTTGAGTTCTTCAGTGAAAGAAAAAAGCTGTTCGTGCAGTTGGACGCTAGCCTGCTGTCCATTACAAAAATGAGCATTGCCTTTCCTGACCATCCCAGCCTTAAAAGCGCCTTGGGGATTTCCAGCCGCAGTCTGGTGCATCGCTGGACTCAGGCGGGCGCAGTGGGGCAGATACCGGGGTACGCGACGCATATTGAGGGTGTTTCCCGGGCGTCCAAGGTTCTAAAGTGGGGTGGTTGGATTGGGACGGCTCTTAGTGGTGGGGCCTCTTATGTGAAGGTGCAGGATGTTTGTTTGGCAGGAAGCAAGGAGGCGTGTGAGAAGGTGAAGTTTACGGAGGCGGGGAGCTTTTTAGGCGGGGTCGTCGGTGGGGGAACGGCATCGATAGCAATTTCTGTAGGGGCGGTTGGGCCTGTTTGTGTTGCCATCGGCGTCCCTACGGGTGGTGTGGGCTCAGTGGTATGTGGTTTGGTGGTGGCTGGTGGGGGATCTTATTACGCCGGAGAGGTGGGAGAGTTTATTGGGGAGTTTATTGGAAAGGTTATCTACGAGGTGGGGCAATGAGCAACGTTAGCACCGCAGATATCGTGCTTGCCTCTCTGGGAGGAGTAACTTTTTTCGGCATGATTATTGTTATGGGATACTACATTTATTTAGCGTATACCCGCATGGATAGCATTTTGGATGCGGTTAAGAACTGCTCGCTCATCAATAGGTATCGGTTTTATTTGCTGATGGGGCCTTGGGGGAAAATGGTAATGGTAGGGGGAGTGGCAAGCTGCTTGCTGTTCTCGAGGTATCTCATTAAACATGGAGAGTTGAATGGAGATGATATCGATAATTTTCCAGAGCCTCTTAAAAGTAGACTGTTAATGTCCCAATATATTTCGTGGGTTTTGTTGGTGAGTCTCTTTATGGAAGCTATTGCAGTGAAAGTTCTTAGATGGCAAGTGCAACTGTAAGAAAAGAGACCACTGGAGAGGCGCTATTCGTATTCACTAGATAGCGTTTCGAAGCAACTAGTCGTTGCTCTAAAATCGCCAGGTAATACGCTACCTCCAATGGCTTCACCTAGGTTCGGTCGCCCTGATCAACTTCAGTAAACCGCCATGCAAGAATATCGCTCTATCCACCAGGTCATTTCAGACAAGGACAACCCCATGACAGACCTCAAGCCCTCGCAACCGGGGGTTGTCGACGCTATTGCCTACAACCGGGCCTCTTCGGCCTTGCAGCAAGCCTTTGCCTTGTTGCAGCAGCGGGTCTATCCCGAGCCAGACGCACCTGAAGAGGCGGCGATTGCAGCGCTGCACGATCCTGTGTTCGACGCATTCTCGTTCTATATCTGCGCGCCTGACAGGGTGGTCAGCTATGCCGCTGTTGTCATGAAGACCATCGAGCACGGTGGCGATACCTTCGAGATGGGCGGGCTCAGCTGTGTCATGACCGATCCCGATTGTCAGGGGCAAGGCCTGGGGCTGAGGACAGTCGCTGCGGCCACCCGCTGCATGGAGCACAGCCATCTGGATATTGGCGTCTTTACCTGTGACCCACCCTTGGCGAGTTTCTATGCCCGGGCCGGCGGTTGGACGATTGCGCCGGAGGTGGTCCTGATCGGCAACCGGCACGACGGGGCGTTGCGCAGCGATACGCTGGGGAAGGTCGTGCTGTTGCGGCTGCTTTCCGCGAAGGCCAGGGCGGCGGCTTCGGCATTGGCCAACGGGGTCATCGATCTCGGTCTGCCAGACGGGCAGTTTTTATAGCGGCGATGGCGGTGGGCTGGGAGTCTTGTGTTGTCCATCCAGCTTGCCGGCGACAGTGCCGACGCCATCGCGGGCAATCGAGCGTCGACCGGCCGCTCCTACACGCTCTCTGAGCCCCGATGAACGCGAGGCTCCAGCCTTTTTCGACTCGTCTGCTGGCGGGTCGGTGCTATCTGGGTCGGTCTCACGGGGCCCCCATCTTTCTTGGATATCCCCTATCCGATTCGAGTACCTGGTGCTCTCAGCGTTGTCATCGCGAACAACCCCCCCCCTGGTGAATGAAGCTTTTGTGACAAAAGTTCGGTAGCACTTCGCCAGTCCCGTCATGGATATGTGACGCGCTTGAGGGGGCCTTCTGGCCACTGTTCTGAGCCGAGGCGGGACGCCGGGAGTGAGGTTATGGGGACTATGGAACGCTACGCGAAAGTGGGCATGCAGGAGCTGGACCAGCGGTTGTCGAAGATAGTCGAAGCCGCGCGCAAGAAGCCGGTGTCGGTCTATCGCTACGGTGCGCCGTGGGTCTGGATCGTTTCCCAGGATGACTGGCAGGGCGCCTTGAAGGAGGTGTCGAGCTACATCCCGCCGGGCCATTCGCTGGTGTTGCTGCGTCCACAGATCGACGCCTTGCTCGACCAGCACCGCGACATTCTCCAGGGCCTGGACAGCGAGCCCGGCATGCTCATCGCCCCACGCACGGTGATGCACATCCTGCTGTTGCAACTGCTGTATTCGGTGCCCGGCGAGCAGCAGTTGTACGAGCAGCTCAATTACAACCTGCTGTTTCGCTGGTTCGTCGGCCTGGACCTGAACCAGAAGGTCTGGAGCCTCGGCGTGCTGAGCCGCGACATTGCCACGCTGTTGAACGATGCGCGGGCGGTGCTGCTGATCCAGAAAATCATCGGTGAAGTGTTCTGTGGCGCCTTGCTGCAAATGCCCGAGTTCTCGTTGAACTTCGCGCTGCTGCACAGCTGGCTGGCCAAGCACGCCACGACATCGACCTTGAGCAATTGATGCGGCCAAACGCCGTACAGACGGCGACGGCGGTTTCGACGCGGTTCGACATTCTTGGAAATCTAGGGGGCGGTGTGGAGCATCTGTTCGATAGGGGGCGGCCGGGGCCGACCAGGCGCTGGCTGCCGGTGTGCGGCTGGCTGGCGCTGGTCGCGCTGAGCCCGCCGTTGTTGGCCGAGGAGGGCGGCCCGGTGGAAGGCGAACCGGTGCCAGGCAGCGCATCGCAAGGCGAGGCCACGCCCGCGCGGCGGGTGGATGTGAATGAGTACTTCGTGCGCGGCAACACCGTGCTCGATGCCCGGGCCATCGAAGAGGCGGTGTATCCCTTCCTCGGCCCGCAGAAAGCCCTGAGCGATATCGAGGGCGCCCGCGACGCCTTGCAAAAGGTCTACCAGGCCCGCGGTTATCAGTCGGTGTTCGTCGAGCTGCCGGAGCAGAAGGTCGAGGACGGCATCGTCTACCTGCAGGTCAGCGAGACCAAGGTCGGGCGGGTGCGGGTGGTAGGGGCCAAGCATTATTCGCCGGTGGAAATCCGCGACGAGGTGCCGGCGCTGCAGGAAGGCGAGGTACCGGATTTCGCCAAGGTCCAGGGCCAACTGGCGAGCCTGAACAAGACTCCCGGGCGCCAGGTCATGCCGCTGGTCCGCGAAGGCCAGCGCCCCGGCACCATGGACGTCGACTTGCAGGTGGAAGATCAGAACCCGTGGCAGGCCAGCATCGGCCTGAACAACGACTACAGCGCCGACACCAAGCACCTGCGGGCGGTCACTAGCCTGGGCTACAACAACCTCTGGCAGCTGGGCCACAGCATTTCCCTGACCTACTTCACCGCGCCCGAGGACCAGGACAACGCCAAGGTCTGGTCCGGTTCCTACACCGCACCGCTCAATGAGCGCTGGAGCCTGCAGTTCGCCGGCTACAAGTCCGACAGCAACGTCGCCACCATCGGCGGCAGCAACGTGCTGGGCAAGGGCCATTCCTACGGCCTGTCGCTGATCTACAGCCTGCCGGCGAGCGGCGCCTGGGCCAACTCGTTCTCGGTCGGGGTGGATTTCAAGGACTTCGAGGAAGAGCTGAGCCTGGGCGGCGAAAGCGACAAGGTGCCGCTCAAGTACGCGCCGTTCACCTTCGCCTACAACGGCTTCCGCTACACCGAGACGTCCCAGCTGGGCCTTGGCCTGAGCCTGGTGGCCGGCACCCGCAGCCTGTTCGGCTATGGCAGTTCGGACGAAGACTTCGACTACAAGCGCTACCGCGCCAACCCCAGCTTCGCCGTGCTCAAGGGCGACCTGAATTACACCTACACCTTCGCCAACGACTGGCAGAGCGCATCCAAGGCCGCGTTCCAGCTGGCCTCGGGGCCGCTGGTCTCCAACGAGCAGTTCTCCGCCGGCGGCGCCACCTCGGTGCGCGGTTACCTGGCGGCCGAGCGCACCAGTGACGACGGCTACCTGTTTTCCCAGGAGTTGCGCACGCCGTCCCTGGCCAAGTACCTGGGCGGTTATGTCAACGAATGGCGCTTCTATGCCTTCGCCGAAGGCGCCCGGATGTACCTGCGCGACGAGCTTCCCGACCAGGAGGCCGACTACAGCCTGGCCAGCGTCGGCCTGGGCACCCGCGCCAGCTTGAGTAAATGGCTTTCCGGCAGCCTGGACTGGGGTTACCCGCTGCTTGATGGACCGAACACCCAGAAACAGGACTCGCGCGTGCACTTCAGTGTGCAGGCGACGTTTTGATCTTTCACGGAGTAACTTTCATGCAGCGCTTACTGATTTCCCTGTTGATCTGCCTGGGCTTCGTGCTCCCGGCGACGGCCCAGGCGTGGTGGCAGGACGACTGGCACTACCGCAAGCAGATCTCCATCGACACCACACCGCAGGGCGCGGCCATCAACCAGGCCCTGGGCCGCACCGCGCTGCTGGTGCGCCTGCACACCGGCAACTTCAGCTTTGACGGGGTCAAGGAAGATGGCTCCGACCTGCGCTTCGTCAGCGCCGACGACAAGACCGTGTTCAACCACCAGATCGAAAGTTTCGACCCGCTGATGGGCATGGCCCTGGTCTGGGTCGATGTGCCGAACGTGGAGGGCGGCCAGCGCCAGGACATCTGGATGTACTACGGCAACCAGAAAGCCCCGGCCAGCGCCAACGGCCAGCTGACCTTCGACCCGAACTACATCGCCCTCTATCACTTCGACGGCGCCAACGGCACCCCGGCCAAGGACACCACGGCCTATGGCAACCACGCGCAGAACGCCACTGGCGCGAGTATCGACGGGGTCATCGGCCGGGCCTTGCAGTTCAACGGCCAGCCGCTGCTGTTGCCGGCCAGCCCGTCGCTGCAACACAGCGCCGAGGGCGCCTTTACCTTCAGTGCCTGGCTGCGCCTGGACCAGGCCAGTGGCGAACAGTTGTTGCTGGCCCGGCGTGAAGGGACCAGCAGCCTGCTGATCGGGGTCAACCAGGGTGTGCCTTTTGTCGAGGTCGACGGCCAGCGCGCAGTGTCGACCCAGCCGCTCAACCCTGGGCAGTGGCAGCACCTGGCCCTGACGGCCCAGGGCAGCCAGCTGGCGCTGTGGGTCAATGGCCGCGAAAGCGCCCGCCTGGCGGTGGCGCTGCCGGCGTTCAATTCGCCGCTGGCCATTGGCGCCGACCTGCCGCCGGCAGCGGGCGCCGATGCCAGTACGTTCCTGCCGTTCAACGGCGCCATCGACGAACTGCGCCTGTCCAAGGTGGCCCGTCCCGCTGGCCTGCTGCTGGCCGATGCCGCGGCCCAGGGCGCCGAGTCGAAGCTGGTTGTGTACGGCGTCGACGAAGAACAGTCGGGCTTCGGTTTCGGCAGCCTGGGCTTTCTGCTCAAGGCGGTGCCGGTGGATGCCTGGGTGATCATCGCGGTGCTGGTGCTGATGATGTTCCAGTCGTGGATCATCATGATCCGCAAGAACCGCATGGTCGGCCGCGTCAGCAGCGCCAACCAGCTGTTCCGCGAGCAGTTCGCCCGGGTCGGCACCCGCCTGGAAATGTTCGCCGACGACCGTGAGCTGGCCCAGCGCCTGGAGCATTCCTCGCTGTGGCGCCTGTACCAGGTGGCGGTCCAGGAAATCCGCACCCGCCGCGAGCAGGGCGCCGACACCTCGTCGGTCTCGGCGGCGACCATCGAAGCCATCCGCTGCTCCATGGACGGCGTGCGCACCCGCGAGAACCAGCAGCTCAGCTCCAAGCTCTCGACCCTGTCCAACGCCATCGCCGGCGGGCCCTATATCGGCCTGCTGGGCACGGTGCTGGGGATCATGGTGGTGTTCCTCGGCACGGCCATGGCCGGCGACGTGAACATCAACGCCATCGCCCCGGGCATGGCCGCGGCCTTGCTGGCCACCGCCATGGGCCTGTTCGTCGCGATCCCGGCGCTGTTCGGCTACAACCGGCTGATTACCCGCAACAAGGAAGTCAGCGCCGACATGCGGGTGTTCGTCGACGAGTTCATCACCCGCCTGGCCGAGCTGCATGGCGCCGGCCAGTCCAGTGAAGCCGCGCCCGCGCGTGGGCATAACGCCAACGCCAGCGTACCGGCCTGAGGAGAAACGTCATGGCTTCTGTGAACGCCTCCCACGACGACGATGACGACGCGGCCGTGGACAGCATCAACATCACGCCCCTGGTGGACGTGCTGATGGTGGTGCTGGTGATGTTCATCCTCACCGCCACCGCCCAGGTCTCCGGGATCCAGATCAACCTGCCCAAGGCCAGCGCTTCGGTGTCGCTGTCCGAGGCCAAGACCAAGGCGATCTCGGTCAACGACGGCGGCCAGGTGTTCCTCGACGCCTACCCGGTGACCTTGCCCGAGCTGGAAGAACGCCTGCGCATGGAAAAGGCCCTGAACCCGGACTTCCCGGTGATCGTGCGCGGCGACGCCACGGTGCAGTACCAGAAGGTCATCGAGGTCCTGGACCTGCTGCGCCGGCTGGAGCTGTCCCAGGTCGGGCTGGTCACCGGCAAACCGAGCCAGGGCTGACCCCATGACCGCACAACAACCGATCCAGCTGCCGCCCGTGAAGAACCGCACGGCGCCGCGCCTGCTCAAGTGGGGCGTGGGCCTGCTGCTGGGGGCCGGCGCTGCCTGGCTGCTCTGGCAGTGGGCCAACGACATGAGCGGGGTGCGCCGCGAGGCGCCCAAGGTGCCGACCATCATCCCGTTGCCGCCACCACCGCCACCGCCGCCGGAAAAACCCAAGGAGCCGGAGCCGCCGGTCGAGGAGAAGGTGCCCGAACCGGAACCGACCCCGGAGCCGGAACAGGTCAAGCCCGAGGAAGAGGCGCCGCCATCGCCGGTGGACGATCTGGCTAACCCGATGCAGATGGATGGCGATGCCCAGGCCGGCAGCGACGCCTTCAACATCGGCGCCGGCAAGGGCGGTGGCATGGCCGGTTCCGGCGGTGGGCGCCTGGGCAACGGCACCTACAGCCAGTTCCTGGCCTTCACCTTCCAGCGCGTGCTGCGGGAAAACCCGGACCTGCGCAGCCAGGCCTTTTCGCTGCAAACCGACGTCTGGCTGAGCGCCGTCGGCGAGATCACCCGGGTCGAGCTGGTCAAGTCCAGCGGCAACCCGCAAATCGACACCCTGGTGCTGGCCGCCTTGCGCGGCGCACCGCACCTGACGGAACGGCCACCGGCCTCCCTGACCTTGCCTGTACGCCTGTCCCTGCAGGGGCGGCGCCCGGGTTAACCGAACGACTGATGCAAGTTTTGCCAAAAGGAGCTGTGTGCAAATGATTTCCAACGTGAATCGATTGTCCCTGGCGATCGGCATGGTCATCGCGACCCTGGTGGGACCGGTAGCGGCCGCGCCCGCCGCGCCCTCGGAAAACGCCACGATCAATCTGATCCGTTTGCTGGTGCAGCAGGGCGTGCTGAAACAGGAGCAGGCCGACGGCCTGATCGCCCAGGCCGAGCGCGAAGCGCAGCAGGCGCGCCAGGCCAACACCGCGGTGGCGGCAGGGCCGGCGGCGACGCCGGGGGATGTGCGGGTGCAATACGTGCCGGCCATTGTCCGCGACCAGATCCGCGACCAGGTCAAGGCCGAGGTCATGGCCACCGCCAAGCAGGAAAACTGGGCCCAGCCCAACACTTTCCCGGACTGGGTGTCGCGCATCAGCTTCGACGGCGACATTCGCCTGCGCGACGAGTCGCGCTACTACTCGGGCAGCAACAGCAACGAGATCGTCGACTTCGCCAAGCTCAACGACAAGGGCCCATACGACGTCAACCCCAACAGCAGCTCCAACCTGCCGCCCTTGCTCAACACCCGCGAGGACCGCGAGAACCTGTTCCGCCTGCGCGCCCGGCTGGGCATGAAGGCGCAGGTCGCCGAGGACTGGACCGCCGGCATCCGCATCGGCACCGGCTCGGATAACAACCCGGTGTCCACCACCCAGACCCTGGGCGGCGGGTTCGGCAAGAAGGACATCTGGCTCGACCAGGGCTACCTGACCTGGAAGGCCACCGACGAGCTGACCCTGACCGGCGGGCGGATCGCCAACCCGTTCTTCTCCACCGACCTGCTGTATTCCAACGACCTGAATTTCGACGGCGTGGCGGCGATCTTCAACCACAAGCTCAATCGTGACTGGGGCCTGTTCGGTACGGTCGGCGCGTTCCCGGTGGAGTACACCAACGACACCTCCACCAGCAACGGCTTCGACAAGGAAGAGAGCGACAACAAATGGCTGTACGGCGCGCAGATCGGCGCCAACTGGGCGATCAACAGCAACCACCGGCTCAAGGGCGCGCTGGCCTACTACCGCTTCGACGACATCGAAGGCCAGCGCTCCAGTGCCTGCGAACCCTGGGCCGGGGCGCCGGGCTGCGACAGCGACGGCAGCCGCGTGGCCTTCATGCAGAAGGGCAACAGCGTGTTCCTGCTGCGCGACATCACGCCCAACCCGCTCAACCCGGCCGCCACCGCGCAGCCGCAGTTCGTCGGCCTGGCCTCGGAGTTCAACCTGCTGGACCTGAACCTGGTGTGGGACGCCGACCTGCCGGAGAACTTCAAGCTGCGCAGCCAGGCCAACTACATCCACAACCTGGGCTACGACGAAGGCGAGATGCGCAAGCGCTCCGCAGGCCAGATCGTCAACAACCTGGACAGCAACGGCGAGCTGGAAAGCGGCGCCAACGCCTGGATGGTGCAGTTCACCCTGGGCAACAGCCTGGAGCTGGCCAAGCAGGGCGACTGGAACCTGTTCGCCGGCTACAAGTACATCCAGCCCGATGCGCTGCCTGACGGCTTCAACGATTCCTCGTTCCACCTCGGCGGCACCAACGCCAAGGGTTACTTCCTCGGCGGCAACTACGGCCTGGCCAAGAACGTCTTCGCCACCGGCCGCTGGCTGAGCTCCGAGGCGGTGTACGGCGCGCCGTTCGACATCGATGTCTTGCAGCTTGAAATCAACACGCGCTTCTAGGGCGCAAGGGGCATTGTCATGACCAGTCTTGCTATGAACAGCACGGCGATGAACACGCGAGCCAGGGCAGGGCGCTGCCTGTTGTTGAGGCGCGGCCTGTTGTTGACCCTGGGCGTGTTGTTGGCCAGCGGGGTCAGCGCCGAAGGCATGGAGGAGCGCCTGCGCACGCAGTTGCGCAGCACCACCCAGCAGTTGCAGGCGCTGCAGAGCGAACAGGCCCAGGCCAGCGCCGCCCGCGTCGCCGCCGAGAACCAGGCCAAGCAGGCGCAGGCGCAGATCAAGCAACTGACCGCCGACCTGGCCAAGGCCCGCGGCGTCGCCGAGCAACTGGCCGGCCAGCAGCAGAACCTGCACAGCCAGGCCCAGGCGCAGGTGGCCGCCAGCAGCGAGCAGATCGGCAAGTTCAAGAAGGCCTATGACGAACTGCTGGTCATGGCCCGAGCCAAAGAGGCCGAGCGGGCCCGGCTTCAAGCGCAATTGAGCGAACGTGACACACAAGTGCAGCAATGTTCGGTCAAGAATCAGCAGATGTATGGCGTGGCCAAACAGATCCTCGCGGCCTACGAAAAGATCGACGTGGCCGAGGTGATGAAAATCCGCCAGCCCTTCGCCGGCGGCGCCCGGGTCAAGTTCGAGGAACTGGCCCAGGGCTTTGGCGACGACCTGTACAAGACCCAGTTCGATGCCCCCCAGGCAGCGAGCACCCACTGAATATCAGGGAAGAATCGAGCATGACTGAACAATCGCAACTGATCGCCAGCGTCACCCCGCAGAGCCTCACCGAACTGCTGCAAGGCGCCGGCTACCGGGTCAACCAGACCGACCAGAACGGCATCGTGCAACTGCTCAGCGCCAGCCAGGGCATCGGCTATGCCGTGCGCTTCGGCAACGCGGCGGTTGGTGGAGGGGGCCGCTATGTGGACTTCACCTTCAGCTGCGCGCTGCGGGTCCAGGGCGAACTGCCGGCGGGCCTGGCCGAGCTGTGGAACGCCTCGCGGCGCTTTGCCCGGCTCTCGGTGCAGGGCGAGTTCCTGGTGATGGAAATGGACGTGGTGGTGGCCGGGGTCAGCCACGATCACCTGCGCAGCCAACTGGAGCTCTGGGACCGGCTGTTGCAGGAATTCATCGTCTACCTGCGCGACTACAGCCAGCACGCCGCGCGCCTGCAGGCGCAGGCCGATGCGCCTGAGGCAACGCCCGAGGCCGCCGAGGTGCCTGCGCAGTGAAGAAGCCAAGCCTGATGGTCGGTGTCGGAGCCCTGGCCCTGGTGGCGCTCGCGGTATGGCTGGGCGTGCGTCCGGGCAGCGACCCGGTGGCGGCGCAACAGTCCAGGCCGATGGCCGCCAGCCCGGTCGACGACGGCCCGGCGGTGGCGCGCCTGGGTAACCAGCGGGTGGCGCCGGAGGAACTCAAGGCGCTGTTCGCGGCGCTGCCCGAGCCGTCCCGCGAGCAGCTGCGGGGCAATCGCCCGGCCCTGGAAAACTGGATTCGCACCCGCCTGGCGGAAAAGGCCGTGCTCGAACAGGCCGATGCCCAGGGCTGGCGCCAGCGTCCGGACGTGGCCTTGCAGACCCGGGTGGCCACCGAGCAGATCGTCTTTCGTGACTACCTGCGTTCGGTCAGCCAGGTCCCGGCCGGTTACCCCAGCGAGGCCGAGTTGCAGCAGGCCTACGACGCGGGCAAGGCGCAGTGGCAGACCCCGGCCTTGTACCGGGTCAGCCAGATCTTCCTCGCGGTGAGTGACCCGCAAGCGCTGGAAGCAACACGCAAGCAGGCCCAGGAACTGAGCAAGAAGGCCCAGGCCGCCCCCGGCGAATTCGCCGCCCTGGCCAGCCAGTATTCCCAGGAACCCGACAGCGCCCGGCGCGGCGGCGACTCCGGGTTGCAGCCGTTGCAGCAGTTGCTGCCCGAGGTCCGCGGTGCGGTGGCGCGCCTGAAGGTCGGCGCGGTGTCCGATGCGGTGCAGAGCGCGGCGGGTTTTCATGTGCTCAAGCTGACCGAGCAGCAACCGGCCCGCACCGCGACCCTGGAGGAGTTGCGCGAACGCCTGACCCAGGCCCTGCGAGCCCAGCGCCAGGAGCAGATCGCCAAGGCCTACCTGGAAGGCATGCTCGACACCGCGACCCTGAGTATCGACGGCGCGCAGTTGAACAAGGTGCTTGAGGAGAAGCTGTAGTAGGGCGGCGTAGCCGTCCGGCCTGCTATGAACAATGTGCAATGGATGCCATCACCCACACGACAGGGAGTCACCCATGTCCTTTCTGGAACCCGCCCCGATCTCGGGCATCACACCCTACATCGCTCCGGCCGAACCCCGGGAAGCCTGGCTGGCCCTGGCCGCCGGGATCGAGCCGGAGCTGGCCCAGTATTTCCTGGTCACCGCCCGTTGCGGCTGCTTCATGCAGGCGGCGCGCAGCCTGAACATCAAGTCGACGCTGCTGCGCAAACAACTGGCGCAGCTGGAGGCACAGTTGCGCCGCTCCTTGTTCAGCTTCCAGGGCAGCGCCCTGAGCCTCAGCCGCGAAGGCCAGCAGCTCAAGGCGCAACTGATCGCCCTGGCCCACGAACGTACGCTGCCGGTGCTCGAACAGCCGCTGCTGCGCCTGGCGGTGGCCGAATCGATCCTGCATGACATCCTTGGTCGCGACCTGATTTCCCTGTTGCGGCGCAACGCCAGCGTGCGCCTGGAGATCATCTCCATTGACAGCGAGCTGTCGCTGCGGGCCCTCAGCGCCGACGTGGTGGTGTGGCTGGGCGGGGTGGATTCGCCGGCACCGGGGCCGAGTTTCGTCACCAGTCCGCCGCAGCCGCTGGTGCGCCTGGACTACCTGCCGCATATCGCCAAGCGTTACTCGCGGGTCGCGGCGCGCCCCGACAGCCTGGACGACCTGGCCGACTACATGCTGGTGCAGTGGCAGCAGGACCGCCAGGTCGAGCTGCTGCGGCCGTGGAACCAGCTGGTGGAGCAGCGCCTGGCGGGGGTGGTGCAGGTGCATTCCTACGAGCTGATGCTGGAGATGATCCGCTGCAGCGCCTGCATCGGCCTGCTGCCCCATTACATGAGCCGCTTCGACCGCGGCCTGACGGCGCTGCCCGGGCTGTTCGACGAGGCCATGCCGCGCCAGGTGTGGATGGCGGTGAACGCCGAAGTGGAGCACGACGCCGAGGTGCGGATGCTGGTGGAGCTGATCCTGCACACCTTCAATGAGCGCAGCGAATGGTTTGAATAGTCCCGGGCGCGCTTGTGCTTCTGTCTCTGTAGGAGCGAAGCTTGCTCGCGAAACAATCTCAAGGACGATGCAAGATTCACGGGCCTCATCGCCAGCAAGCTGGCTCCTACGGGAGGACTGTGATGCAGGTGCGTGCGTGGTTGCAGGAGCAAGCTTGCTCGCGATTGGCCGTGCCGCGCCGTGCTCGCCACAACCGCTGCTGGCGCTCTACACTCGACGACCGTATCGCATGAACCAAGGAAGACTTATGCCCGCCGAGACCCCCACCATCGTCATCGAACGTTTCAGCGAAGCCCATGTGCAGGGCATCACCGCGCTGTACAACGACCCCGCGGTCGCCTGTCAGACCCTGCAAATGCCATTTCAACCTTCCGAGGTCTGGCGCAATCGCCTGGCGCCGGACAACGAGCGGCGGGTGGCCCTGGTGGCGCTGCACCAGGGCGCGGTGATCGGCAGTTGCAGCATCGAGCAGTACTCGCGTATCCGTCGCGCCCACTGCGGCGGTGTCGGCATGGGTGTGGCGGTGGAATGGCAGGGTCAGGGCGTCGGCAGCCGGCTGTTGGCGGCGGTGCTGGACGTGGCGGACAACTGGATGAATTTGCAACGGGTGGAGCTGACCGTATTCGCTGACAACGAAGCTGCCCTGGGCCTGTACCGCAAGTTCGGTTTCGAGCGCGAAGGTCTGCTGCGCGACTACGCGGTGCGCGACGGCCAGTACGTCGACGTCCTGAGCATGGCGCGCCTGCGCCGCACGCCGCCGGCCTGACTCGCCCCTGTAGCCGCTGCCGAGCGCCAGCGAGGCTGCGATCGCCCGGAACGGGCGCGGCGGACTTCAGATTGCTGAGGTCCTTCGGACCTATCGCAGCCTCGCTGGAGCTCGGCAGCGGCTACAGGTTTGCGGCGGCCAATGATCCACGATCTGGCGCTACGCCCCTCTATCCAAGGCAAACGCCACCGCCGCCCGCGCATGCAGTTCGGTGGTGTCCAGCAGCGGCAGGGGGCTGTGTTCCGGTTTGAGCAGCAGGCCGATCTCCGTGCAGCCGAGGATGATGGCCTGGGCGCCGCGCTCCATCAGGGCCTGGATCACTTGCTGGTAGCGCTGGCGCGAGGTCTCGCTGATGACGCCCACGCACAGCTCCTCGTAGATGATCCGGTGCACGGCCTGGCGGTCCACGGCGTCTGGCACCAGCACCTTGAGGCCGCGATCGACCAGGCGCTGCTTGAGAAAATCCTGTTCCATGGTGAAGGCCGTGCCCAGCAGGCCCACGCTGAGGGTTCCAGCCTCGAGCGCGGCTTCGGCGGTCGGGTCGGCGATGTGCAGGAAGGGCACCGACAGCACGGCCTGAATCTGCTCGGCGACCTTGTGCATGGTGTTGGTACAGAGCACCACGCACTCGGCGCCACCGGCCTCCAGGCGGCGCGCCGCATCCACCAGGATCTCTGTCGCAAGGTCCCAGCGCCCGGCGTGCTGGGCCTGTTCGACAGGCCCGAAGTCGACGCTGTACATTAGCAACCGCGCCGAACGCAGCGGGCCGAGACGGTCCCGTACCTGCTGGTTGATAAGGCGGTAATACTCGGCGCTGGACTCCCAGCTCATGCCGCCGATAAGGCCGATGGTGCGCATACACAGCTCCTGTTGCTGATAAACCTGAGTGTCGAGAGTGTCCCGTGGCACAGCCCCGCGATCTATCAAGAAATTTCATATGCCCGGCGTGCTGAGCGACAAGGCCCAGGGCTACGAGTTGCCGCGCCGCGAACTGTTGGGCGGCACGCTCGACCTGCAATTGCTGCCGCGCGCGGCCTACAGTGCGCGCGATCCGTTGCAGTGGCAAAGCCTCGGCGTGAGCCTGGAGCGCCAGCGAGGCGTGCACGCCATCGGCAGCGACCGGCGCGAGGATTTCGACAGCTGGCCGGGAACCCTGGCCTTGACCCCGGCCGGGGTCGAGGTGTTTTCCGAGTCGCCCCACGGCGGTGAATACCTGCTGCTGCGCTGGCTGGCGGAACCACAGGGCCTGGATATCGCCAGCGGTTCGCGGCGCCTGCAGCTGCCAGGACATGCAAGGGCCCTGGCGCTGGGACGGCAGGCACGGCGGCTGTTGCTGGACCCCAACCAGGATCAGTTGGCCCTGGAACAATGCGCCTTGCAGTTCGCCGGCCTGGCCGCCTTCGACCAACCACCCGCCAAGACCGCCAGGCGCGCCGAGTTCAGCCGGGTGCTGACGCTGATCGACGAGCAGTTCGCCGAGCCCCTGACGCTCACTGAACTGGCGGCCTGCACCGGGCGCAACGAACTGCGGTTCCTGCGCGACTTCACCCGCGCCATCGGCATGACGCCCCATGCCTGGCTGGTCGAAGTGCGGGTGCAGGCGGCGCGCCGGCTGATCGAGCACAGCGACCTGTCGCTCGCCGCCATCGCCCTGGAAACCGGTTTCGCCCACCAGTCCCATATGGGCAGCGCGTTTCGCAAGATCCTCGGCCTGACCCCCAGCCAGTACCGCACCCTCAGCGGCGGACGTGGCTGAGGGCGAGCGTGCTTTCACCGTTCGGCAGCCGTACCGTCAGGGTTCGGCTTTTAGTCATACGACGCGGGCGTGCATCTGCCATGATCGAGTTCCGCAATCGCGGTTCCTCGAAGAGGCATGAACATGGACGACGTACAGCAACTGGGCGAGATGCTTCGCCACTACGCCGAAAGCGAAGCCCACAAGAAACAGCTGTTCGAAAGCCAGTCGGTGGTCTGGACGAACCGTATCACTGAGCTGTTCGACCATATCCAGCAGTGGCTGGCGCCGGTGCTGATGCCGGATCTGCTGGCCTTGACTCGCGAACCCTACGTGGCCTTCAGCCCCAGCGTCCCGGTGGAAACCTCGACCTTCAAGACCGAGAAACTGACCATTGTCATCGCCGGCAAACCGGTGGAGTTCGTGCCCGATGTGATGGGCGCCGCCGGGCAGATTTCCCTGGCGGTGATGGGCCTGACCGCCGCGCGTTACGGCAGCGTGTCCCTGGTGGGCCTGCCCGACGGCAGCTGGCAATGGCGCAAGGCCAATGGCCTGAAGGAACCCGACGTCTTCACCTTCGACGGCAACTTCCTGGCGTCGCAGCTGCAGGTGCTGATTCCCCGGGAGCGTGGGTGAGGGCGGCTCTATGGGTACAAGAGCCGCATTTCATCAGGGTTGCGAAGGGGCTACGACCTTCAGTTGGTAGGTACTGTCCGCCTGTTGCCCTACGCATTGAGTGCCATTGCTGAGGGCCGATATCGAGACTTTGTAGACGCCGGGTGTCCTCGGTGTACCACTGATCAGCGCATGGCTTTCACCGCGTTGATAAGTCAGTTCCAGACCGCTGGGCAGAGGTGTGGCGGGGTCGATATAGAATCCCATCAGTCGGGTGTGAGGAGGAGGAACTTCCAGCCTGACATTAAACGGCTGCCCACTGATGGCGACTGGAAGCTCTTGCGGCAAGATCTTCAGTTCAGGGCGGGTATAGCAGCCCGGGAGAAACGCCAGCTCGCATCCGCTGAGGATGAGTGACAGGCAGAAAACAAGGGATAAGGCACGGGTCATGGACTTTTTCCTGGCTCTTGTATCAAGGGATCTTGCTAAAGACGATACCGCCGTACAAGTGCTTGAGAACGGTCTGCAGAGTCGCTCCCGGGGCGAGTTGATGTTTCAGCTCGCCCCAGGAAAAAATCCTCGATGAGCTAATGGGCATGCTCGGTACCGTGGCTGGGGTCACCACGCCTGATGCCGTCGTGGGACCTTGCTCCCAGGCAATCCAATGATTTTTCATCATCCCGTCACCGCCATCCAGCATCCCGGCACCGATGAGGGTTGCAACATGGGAGTGGGGGCCGAGATAGGTGAATAGTTCGACCAACTGCGCCTGGTTGATATGAGACGAAAACTGGACATTCTCGAACAACAAAGTTGCCCCTACCTGCTTGAACCATTCCTTGAGCTTTCCCGGGAGGGTAATCCCCGAGACCTGATCATCAGGCGAGTCATAGTCAAGCAACAGGTTCTCGCTGTCTCGCAGGCTAGCCAGCGTTATCCAGTCGATAGCCGCGATACGGTCGCCTTCGACTTTGTTTCTGAGCTTCTTGGGGTTGCGGGCGCCGTAGCTGGGTTTGATATGCAGTTTGCCAATCGTGGTCTCGCCGGTTTCCCATAGTTCGGTGACCGCTTTTGTGTACAAGTCGGGTCGATCCATCAGCAAGGCGTAAAACAGTGTCGCGGGACCGCAAAGGCTGGTATGGCCTTGAAAAGGATAGGGATACAGCATGGCTTGCCCAGGTACGTTGTCACCATGAGCCCGGGCTATCCGGGCAGCCAACTGTTCCTTGATTTTGTTTTTCTCGAAAGGATCTTCCGGTGTGCCCATCGGGTGAGCCGGGTCGTTGAAAATCCGTTCCTTTATTGGCGCCTTCTGGAAGTCATCGAGAATTTTCTCAGCGGCCTCCCGCGGGGTGCTCAAGGTCGGGATAAATGAAGCCGCTGTCGGAGCGCTTGTCAGGGATGCGGGGTGCGCGGCGACACTTTGTGTGGGCAGCAAGGCAGCCACTATTGGCACCGCGGCTGCCGTCAGGTTCGGCATCGCCGACACCGCGCTGACGGGCGCCGCTGTAACGGTGTCGCCAATGATCACACTGCCCGAACCACCGACGATAATGCTGCCGTGGTCACCGGTACTGCTCTGTACCGCGGCATTGCGGCCGTTGATGAAGACGGTTGCCGACACTCCACCGACGATCGCCGCACCGCAGGCGCTCTGGTCGTTGTGCCGGGCCGCGGCCAGGCCGTCGAAAAGGACATCGGGGGAGCCGCTGACGATGGGGTTGGTGCCGTGGCCCGGCATCGGGCAGGAAGTCGGGTCGGTTACCCGCGCTGCTGGTTTTCCGCTCATTCTAGAAACGTCCGTGTTTGTTCAGCGGCGAAGACTAAGCGAAACACCCGCCGTTGGCCAATCGGGCTCCGTTGCAGTTACAGCGGCGGTCAGGCTGCGAGGCGGGGTCAGATCTCCACATTGCCCCAGCCCGGCCTGACTTCGGTCGGTTCCGGCGCCACGACGTCGATCTTCTTGCCGGTGGCCAGTTCCACCCGGCGCGCGACGTCCGGGTCGTCGGCGAAGGGGATCAGGCTGGCGTCGTCGAGGCTCTTGGCCGATTGATGGCGCAGGCAGTAGCCGATGCTGAGGTAAAGGAAGGTCACGCCGAGCAGGTCAAGGGCGAATTCGATCATCGGAGGGCTCGCTGTGCTGCAGGAGAGGGATGAACGACGCGGGCCGGGTGTGGCCCGCGTCGTGCTCTTGGGCGATCAGGCGATCTGGGCGTCGCTGAGGGCCAGGCGCGGGTCGGCCACGCGCACGGTGCGCCAGGTGTTGTAGGCCATCAGCAGCATGCCGCTGAGGAAGAACACGCCACCGGCGAAGCGCACGATGAACCCCGGGTGGCTGGCCTGCAGGGCCTCGACGAAGGAGTAGGTGAGGGTGCCGTCGTCGTTGACAGCGCGCCACATCAGGCCCTGGGTGATGCCGTTGACCCACATCGAAGCGATGTACAGCACGGTGCCGATGGTGGCCAGCCAGAAGTGCAGGTTGATCAGCGGGATGCTGTGCATCTGCTCACGGCCGAAGACCTTGGGCACCATGTGGTAGATGGCGCCGAAGGTGATCATCGCCACCCAGCCCAGGGCGCCGGCGTGGACGTGGCCGATGGTCCAGTCGGTGTAGTGGGACAGGGCGTTGACCGTCTTGATCGCCATCATCGGCCCTTCGAAGGTCGACATGCCGTAGAAGGCCAGGGACAGCACCAGGAAGCGCAGGATCGGGTCGGTGCGCAGCTTATGCCAGGCCCCCGAGAGGGTCATCATGCCGTTGATCATGCCGCCCCAGCTCGGCGCCAGGAGGATCAGCGACATGGCCATGCCCAGCGATTGCGCCCAGTCCGGCAGGGCGGTGTAGTGCAGGTGGTGCGGGCCGGCCCAGATGTACAGGGTGATCAGCGCCCAGAAGTGCACGATGGACAGGCGATAGGAATACACCGGGCGCCCGACCTGCTTGGGCACGAAGTAATACATCATCCCCAGGAAACCGGTGGTGAGGAAGAAACCCACGGCGTTGTGGCCGTACCACCACTGGACCATGGCGTCGGTGGCGCCGGAGTACACCGGGTAGGACTTGAACCAGTCCACCGGGATCGACAGGTGATTGACCACGTGCAGCATGGCGATCACCAGGATAAAGGCGCCGAAGAACCAGTTGCCGACGTAGATGTGCTTGGTCTTGCGCTGCACCACGGTGGTGAAGAACACGATGCCGTAGACCACCCAGACCACGGCCATCCACACCGCGCCGGAGAATTCGATTTCCGCGTATTCCTTGGTGGTGGTGTAGCCCAGCGGCAGGGTGACCAGCATGATCAGGATCACCGACTGCCAGCCCCAGAAGGTGAAGGCGGCGAGCTTGTCGGAATACAGCCGCACCTGGCAGGTGCGCTGCACCGCGTAGTAACTGGCGGCGAACTGGGCGCTGCCGGCGAAGCCGAAGATCACCAGGCTGGTGTGCAGCGGGCGCAGGCGGCCGAAGCTGGTCCAGGGCAGGTCGAGGTTCATTTGCGGCCATACCAGCTGGGAGGCGATCCACACCCCCATGGCCATGCCGATCACGCCCCAGGCCACGGTGGCGATGACGAATTGGCGCACCACCTTGTAGTTGTAGGCCGGTTCCATTGTTGCTGTGCTCATGGTCAATGCTTCCACGGTTGCAAAGGCTTGCCAGGCCACCCGGCCTGGCATGCCATGCACTGTAGAAAGCAGCGGCGAAACAAAACAGGCTCAGAAAAAAACCATTAATACGGATCAGATTTGCCCGCCTGCCGGTGCAGGTCCGGGGCCGGCTGATACGGTTTTTTAGTTTTTACCTGAATCTGTAACGCTCTGAGCCGTAAGGGCATAGTCACCGCCACACCAAAACCCCCGGATCACCCCTGGAATGCCATAACCCCGTGGCCCTGTAGCCGCTGCCGAGCGCAGCGAGGCTGCGATCGAGTTGGGCGGCATCCCGACGGAGCGCTCGCCACCCGGATGGTGCGGTCTGGCTGACAGAGCGCATGTGCCGGTTTTGCGGCTGCTTTGCAGCCGATCGCAGCCTCGCTGCGCTCGGCAGCGGCTACAGGATTACAGCGGCTTCAGCGCCAGGGGCGGGATCGGGGTCAGCACTGATGAGGCCGTGACATGTATCACTATGACGAGTACGACCGGGCCCTGGTCTTTGAACGGGTGGCGCAGTTTCGCGATCAGGTCGAACGCTTCATGGCTGGCGAGCTGAGCGAAGAAGAGTTCCTGCCACTGCGCCTGCAGAACGGCCTGTACATGCAGAAACACGCCTACATGCTGCGGGTGGCCATCCCCTACGGCACCCTCAGTGCGCGGCAGATGCGCACCCTGGCCAGCATCGCCCGCGACTACGATCGCGGCTACGGCCACTTCACCACCCGGCAGAACATGCAGTTCAACTGGATCGAGCCGGCCCAGGTGCCGGACATCCTCGAACGCCTGGCCGGCGTCGAGATGCACGCGATCCAGACCTCCGGCAACTGCGTGCGCAATATCACCACCGAAGCCTTCGCCGGGGTGGCCGCCGACGAGCTGATGGACCCGCGGCCCCTGGCGGAGATTCTACGCCAGTGGTCGACCATCAACCCGGAATTCCTGTTCCTGCCGCGCAAGTTCAAGATCGCCATCTGCTCGGCCCGCGAGGACCGGGCGGCGATCATGATGCATGACATCGGCCTGTACCTGTACCGCGACTGGCGCGGGCAGATGCTGCTACGGGTGATGGTCGGCGGTGGCCTGGGGCGCACGCCGATCCTCAGCCAGCAGATCCGCGACGGCCTGCCGTGGCAGCACCTGCTGTCCTATGTCGAGGCGGTGCTGCGGGTCTATAACCGCCACGGCCGGCGCGACAACAAGTACAAGGCGCGGATCAAGATCCTGGTCAAGGCCCTGGGTATCGAGGCCTTCGCCAAGGAAGTGGAGGAGGAGTGGCAGCACCTCAAGGACGGCCCGGCGCAGTTGACCGAGGCCGAATACCAGCGGGTCGCCAGTGCCTTTATCCCGCCGCTCTATGAGCACCAGCCAGCCACCGATCTCGACTACGGCAGCCGCCTGGCCGAAGAGCCGGCTTTCGAACGCTGGGTGGCGCACAACGTCAAGCCGCACAAGGTGCCGGGCTACGCCAGCGTGGTGCTGTCGACCAAGCCCGGCAGCGCCTCGCCGCCCGGAGACGTGACGGCGGCGCAGATGGAGGCGGTGGCCGAGTGGTCCGAGGCCTTCGGCTTCGGCGAGATCCGTATCGCCCACGAACAGAACATCGTCCTGCCGGACGTGCCCAAGGCCGCGCTGCATGAATTGTGGCGGCTGGCAGGCGAGCAGGGCCTGGGCAGCGCCAACGTCGGCTTGCTGACCGACATCATCGCCTGTCCCGGCGGCGACTTCTGCGCCCTGGCCAACGCCAAGTCGATCCCCATTGCCCAGGCGATCCAGGCGCGCTTCGATGATCTGGATTACCTGCATGACCTGGGTGACATCAGCCTGAACATCTCCGGCTGCATGAACGCCTGCGGCCATCACCACATCGGCAATATCGGCATCCTCGGTGTCGATAAGAACGGCAGCGAGTGGTACCAGATCACCCTCGGCGGCGCCCAGGGCAAGCACAGCGCGCTGGGCAAGGTCATAGGCCCGTCGTTCAGCGCCGAGGAAGTGCCCGGGGTGATCGAACGCATCATCGCCACCTTCGTGCGTTACCGGGAAAGCGAGGAGCTGTTCGTTGATACCGTGCAGCGCATCGGCCTGGAGCCGTTCAAGGAGCGGGTCTATCCGAAAGTGCTGGAGGCGCAGCCATGAGCCTGCAACGCGACCGTGCAACAGAAGGCACAGCCGTGAGCGAGGAAACAGCCATGAGCGAGAGACTAAAACCATGAACAATCTGTTGCGCTTGCAGGATGGCCAGGCCGGGCGGGTCGAGGACGATCCCTGGAACCTGGTGCGCGAGGTGGACGGCCCGCTGCCCGAGGGGCCGCTGATCTTGCCACTGGCCCGCTGGCTGATCCGCCGCATCGAGCACGAGCCGGCGCGGGACGGGGTCTGGCTCGGCCCGGACGATGAGGTGGAAAGCCTCAGGCCCTGGCTCAAGCTGATCCCGCTGATCGCCCTGGATTTCCCCAGTTTCCGTGACGGCCGTGCCTACAGCCAGGCCTACCTGCTGCGCACTCGGCTGGGCTGGATGGGCGAACTGCGGGCGGTGGGCGATGTGCTGCGCGACCAGCTCAGCCATATGCGCCAATGCGGTTTTGACAGCTTTGCCATCCGCGAAGACAAATGCGCCGACGACGCCCTCAAGGGGCTGGCGGGCATGAGCGTGCTGTACGGGCGCTCGGCGATCGAGCCGCGGCCGCTGTTCCGGAGGCGCTGAAGAGGGGCGCCGGCGCAGGCCGGCGCTTCGCTCGATGCTCACCGTCGCCCGTGAACAGGGCAGGCGACTGTCATTGTCTGGCTGACAGGGGCATTTGTCCTTGGGTCGCTGATGGCACTTTGGTAGAGTCCCACCCCTTATGAAGGAGCCAGGGATCGGCGTCCGGCGCTCGGTCGCAGGCGTGCCTGGCATGGGCCATCCATGGAAGAGAGTCGCGGCTGTGAGCGTTGCTAAAAAGATACTCGGGTTGTTTTCGTTGTTGCTGATCCTGACCCTGTGGGTCGGCTATTTCTATGTGTACCAGGATGCCCGCAGCGGGCGCCTCGGCGACCCCCTCGACAGCTACGGCTGGTGCGGCCCCGCCGCGGATGCGCCGCATTCCTTCAAGCGCGACTACCTGCTGCTCAGGGTCACTAACAGCACCCAGGGCGAGTTCAGGGTCTCGGGGGAGGTCAACGTTTCCGAGCGCACCTACAACCGCTACGAACTGGGCCGCTATCCGCTGAAATTGCGCCTGGAGCCGTTGCAGTCCACTTACAGCATGCCGCCGCTGTTCTTTGAAGAGGTCAAGGTCAAGCCCTTGAACCGCAACTTCAGTTCGCCGCACAAGAATGCCTACGCCGACCTGGAAAGCCGGCCGATCCGGGTCAATGGCGAGTCCAGCCGGTTTCCCTTCGAGGTTTACCGTTACGGCTACAAGCCGGTGCTGTACATCCTCAAGGGCAACGAGCAGGTCGACCTGCCGTTCAAGCGCATCACCACGCAGATGAACCTGTCCAATACCTTCACCCCGACCCGGGTGTACAACCCGGCGGACTACATCGCCGAGCAGAACAGCCTGGTCCAGCCCGGCGACTATCCGGCCTATGGCGCCAGCGAGTGCGCCTTCAGCATCGAGCGCAAAGGCTCGTTCAAGATCATCGTGCTGCTGTTGTTGCTGGTGCTGTGCCTGCCGCTGCTGATGGTGCTGTACCGCGACGAGCCGACCATCGACTTTCTCGCCACGCTGCTGGGCGTGGCGGCGGTGCGGGTATTCCTGGTCGGACCGCTGCAGGACTACCAGTTGTACGGCATCGACTTCGTGTTTGGCGTCGTGATCATCCTGGCCGGGACCTTTTCCCTGCTCAAGGCCATGCGCATCGACGCTCGGCGCGAGGCGGCGGCAAGGCGCGGAACCACTTGGTAACGGACGGGCTGGTAACGGGCTTGGGCAAGGTGCGGCTTTGACGCCGCACCTGCATCTGTTCAATCCGACAAGAATTCTCTGGCCCGCCTTGGCGATTAATCCGCTTTTGCCGTGCTGATATGCCCGCTATTGGCTATACCTAGATTTCCTCAAACCAGTAGCGCTTCCGGATTTCTGACAGGAGTTACCCCATGAAGCTCGCATCAATGATGAGCACGCTGTGCCTGGCCACCCTCGGGTTGGTGGGCTGTTCCAGCAACGTCACCCAGCCCGACGAGTATTCCGGTTTTCTCGGCGACTACAGCCAGCTCAAGGAGGCCAAGTCGCCATCGGGCGTCGAAGTGATGCGCTGGGTCGATCCCAAGCTGGACCTGAAGCAGTACAGCAGCGTCTATATCGAGCCCACCCAGTTCTATCCCAAGCCGCAGCCGACGGTGAAGATCCCGCAGAACACCTTGTACGGCATCAACCGCTATTACGACGAGGCGCTCAAGCGCGAGATCGGCCAGGCCATGCCCCTGGCCAGCGCACCGGGGCCGGGCGTGATTGTGGTGCGCGCGGCGATCACCGCCGTGAGCAGCAAGACCGAAGGCCTGAAACCCTACGAAATCATTCCCATCGCCCTGGTGGCGGCGGCGGTGAGCACGGCCAGCGGGATCCGCGACCAGGAAACCACCCTGGGCACCGAAGCGCAGTTCATCGACGGCGGCAACAACAAGGTGATCGGCCAGGTGGTGCGCAAGGGCAGCGGCAAGCCGCTGCAGAACGACACCCAGGTCATGCAGCCGGCGGACGTGAAAAACGTCATCGACGGCTGGGCCTCCGACCTGCATCAGTCCTTTAACAAGCTGAAAAAACAGTAGCGCCTGGCGCATCTCCCGAGCGTCTTTTTGCCCACTGCGTCGGGGTCAGGTCGGGTGCCTGACCCCTTCACCGAGCAGCTCCGGCAGTCAATCAAAAGTACAGGTTTCGCTGGCGAGGCGAGGGCGCAAGGCCTGCCGACGGCATCGTCCAGGGCAGGTTTTTTCCGTCCGCAGCAGGGTGGCGGGCTCCTGGATCGAATGGCAGCGGAGCTTCATGGCCTGCTTGGATGTTCATGTGAATTGTGATGATTTCCATGTGTTTTGAATGGTTAAGTTAATGTGATTTATCAATAACAATAAATTAAATAAAAACATATGGTTATATTGTATTGATAATGTTGATTGTCATGTATTGCTGGTGTTCTCAAGGAGCTTTCTGCCATGCCCGTGGTTGAACGCACGACTTTTATCGCCGGTCGCAGCCCGGCCCAGGTGCTGGATTTCTGCCTTGAAGGCACCAACTTCCCGAAGATCTTTCCCGAGCGCATCAGCCCTGTGAAAGGTGTGGGTATTAATAGCCTGAGGATCAGCGCCGGACGCCAGTTCAGCTTTCGGCACGGGAGGTGGGGTGTCATACCGGCGACATGGGCGCTGGTTATACGTGAGGTCAGCGCGCTGGCCGGGTTGACGACTGTCGCTTCGATCCTGCGGGCTGGATGGCGACAGCCTCGCGCCCTGTATCCACTCAAGGGCGCAAAAGGGCGACAATTTGTATCCCGGGCATAGGTAGCCGGAGCGTTTCATGTTTAACTTCCGGCCTCTCGATGTTCTTTACAGCTGTTCAATGTCAATCGTTTAAAAGGACTCCGTTCATGGCTCAAGTCACCCTTAAAGGCAACCCGGTTCAAGTCAACGGCCAACTGCCACAAGCCGGCTCCAAGGCGCCAGCGTTCACCCTGGTGGGCGCCGGCCTGGCCGACATCACCCTGAGCAGCTTTGCCGGCAAGCGCAAAGTGCTGAACATCTTCCCAAGCGTCGACACCCCGACCTGCGCCACCTCCGTGCGCAAGTTCAACGCCCAGGCCAACGACCTGAACAACACCGTGGTGCTGTGCATCTCGGCTGACCTGCCGTTCGCCCAGGCCCGTTTCTGTGGCGCCGAAGGCCTGGAAAACGTGCAGAACCTGTCGACCCTGCGTGGCCGCGAGTTCATCGAAAACTACGGCGTGGCCATTGCCGACGGCCCGCTGGCCGGCCTGACCGCCCGCGCGGTGGTGGTGCTGGACGAGAACGACACTGTGCTGCACAGCGAGCTGGTCAAGGAAATCGCTGAAGAACCGAACTACGACGCGGCCTTGGCCGTTCTGAAGTAACAGGTTTTACAATTATTCACGGCCTGGCCCTGTCCAGGCCGTTTTTATTTGTGCTTCAGTGGCTTAGCAGACACTTGCAAACGTAAGCCCAAGGTAAATTGCCGGTAAAGGCGCTTTGCTAAACACCGGCCAGTGCTTATCTTTCAGCCTTCTGAAAAAGATCCCCTCGCGCCCAATGGTTGATCATTCCATGCAATCCTCCGTTTCCCGCAACTCCCGTCGCTGGCTGCTCGGCCTGCTTGTCCTGTTGGCCATCGTCGGCCTGTGCTGGAAATTCTGGCCGGCCTCGACCACCCACAAGGATGCCGCCGGGCAAAAGGCCGCCGTTGGACACACCGGGCGCAGCGGGTCGATGCGGCCAGGGTTCGGTGGCGCGAGCGGACCGATCCCGGTGCGGGTGGCGCCGGCCACGCGCGGGGACTTCCCGCTGTATTACAAGGCGCTGGGCACCGTCACCGCGCTGAACACCATCAATGTGCGCAGCCGGGTGGCCGGTGAGCTGGTCAAGGTGGCCTTCGAGGAAGGGCAGATGGTCAAGGCCGGCGACCTGCTGGCGGAAATCGACCCACGGCCTTACCAGAACGCCTTGCTCCAGGCCGAAGGCACGCTGTTGCAGAACCAGGCCCAGTTGAAGAACGCCCAGGTCGACTACGAACGTTATCGCGGCCTGTATGCCCAGGACAGTATCGCCAAGCAGACCCTGGACACCGCCGCGGCGCTGGTCGGCCAGTACCAGGGCACGGTCAAGACCAACCAGGCGGCGGTCAACGACGCCAAGCTCAATCTCGAATTCACCAGGATCCGTGCGCCGATCACCGGCCGCGTCGGCCTGCGCCAACTGGACGTCGGTAACCTGGTGGCGGCCAACGACACCACCGCGCTGGCGATCATCACCCAGACCCAGCCGATCAGCGTCGCCTTCACCCTGCCGGAGAACAACCTGAGCAGGGTGCTGGAGCGTTATCGCAGCGGCGCCAAGCTGCCGGTGGAAGCCTGGGACCGCGGCGACCAGACGCTGCAGGCCAGCGGCGTGCTGCAAAGCCTCGACAACCAGATCGACACCACCACCGGCACCCTGAAGTTCAAGGCGCGCTACGAGAACCGCGACCAGGTGCTGTTCCCCAACCAGTTCGTCAACGTGCGCGTGCTCGCCGACACCCTGAAGAACGTGGTGCTGGCGCCGTCGGCGGCGATCCAGTTCGGCACCAACGGCACCTTCGTCTACGCCCTGGACGGCGACAACAAGGTCAAGGTCCGCCAGTTGCAGGTCGGTGACAGCAATGGTGACTCCACCGTGATCAAGGCCGGCCTGGAAGCTGGCGACCGCGTGGTGCTGGAAGGCACCGACCGCCTGAAAGACGGCAGCGAAGTGGAGGTGGTGAACACCACCGAGGAAGTGCCGACCACCCCGACCCAGCACCTGCAAGGCAAACCGGCCAGCTCGACGACTACGCCTGCCACGGCCCCGGCTGCTGACGCCCCGGCGAGCAAGGTCGGCGCATGAACCTCTCGCGGCTGTTCATCCTCCGTCCGGTAGCCACCACCCTGAGCATGCTGGCCATTGTCCTGGCCGGCCTGATCGCCTACTGCCTGCTGCCGGTCTCGGCGTTGCCCCAGGTCGACTACCCGACCATCCGCGTGATGACCCTGTACCCCGGCGCCAGCCCCGACGTGATGACCAGCGCGGTCACCGCGCCCCTGGAACGCCAGTTCGGCCAGATGCCCGGCCTGACCCAGATGGCCTCCACCAGCTCCGGCGGCGCCTCGGTGCTGACCCTGCGCTTCAACCTCGACATCAATATGGATGTCGCCGAGCAGCAGGTGCAGGCGGCGATCAATGCCGCGACCAACCTGCTGCCTACGGATCTGCCGGCGCCGCCGGTGTACAACAAGGTCAACCCGGCGGACACCCCGGTGCTGACCCTGGCCATCACCTCCAAGACCATGCTGCTGCCCAAGCTCAACGACCTGGTCGATACCCGCATGGCGCAGAAGATCGCGCAGATCAGCGGCGTCGGCATGGTCAGCATCGCCGGCGGCCAGCGCCAGGCGGTGCGGATCAAGGTCAACCCGGAGGCCCTGGCGGCCAACGGCCTGAACCTGGCGGATGTGCGCACCCTGATCAGCGCCTCCAACGTCAACCAACCCAAGGGCAACTTCGACGGCCCGACCCGGGTGTCGATGCTCGACGCCAACGACCAGCTGACTTCGCCCAAGGATTACGCCGAGCTGATCCTGGCCTACAAGAATGGCGCGCCGCTGCGCCTGAAAGACGTCGCGCAGATCGTCGGCGGCGCCGAGAACGAACGCCTGGCGGCCTGGGCCAATGAAAACCAGGCGGTGCTGCTCAATATCCAGCGCCAGCCCGGGGCCAACGTGATCGAGGTGGTGGACCGGATCAAGGCGCTGCTGCCGAGCATCACCGACAACCTGCCGGCGGGCCTCGACGTCACCGTGCTCACCGACCGCACCCAGACCATCCGCGCCTCGGTCACCGACGTGCAGCACGAACTGCTGATCGCCATCGCCCTGGTGGTGATGGTGACCTTCCTGTTCCTGCGCCGGGCCAGCGCCACGCTGATCCCGTCGATTGCCGTGCCGTTGTCGCTGATCGGTACCTTCGGCGTGATGTACCTGGCGGGCTTCTCGGTCAACAACCTGACCCTGATGGCCCTGACCATTGCCACCGGCTTTGTGGTCGACGACGCCATCGTGATGCTGGAGAACATCTCGCGCTTCATCGAGGAGGGCGACAGCCCGATGCAGGCCGCGCTCAAGGGCGCCAAGCAGATCGGTTTCACCCTGGTGTCGCTGACCCTGTCGCTGATCGCCGTATTGATTCCACTGCTGTTCATGGCCGACGTGGTCGGGCGGCTGTTCCGCGAGTTCGCCATCACGTTGGCGGTGGCGATCCTGATTTCCCTGGTGGTGTCGCTGACCCTGACGCCGATGATGTGCGCGCGCCTGCTCAAGCGTGAGCCCAAGGAAGAAGAGCAGGGCCGGTTCTACCGTGCCAGCGGCGCCTGGATCGACTGGCTGATCGCCAGCTACGGCCGGTGGCTGCAATGGGTGCTCAAGCATCAGCCGCTGACCCTGCTGGTGGCCGTCGGCACCCTGGCGTTGACCGTGTTCCTGTATATGGTGGTGCCCAAGGGCTTCTTCCCGGTGCAGGACACCGGGGTGATCCAGGGCATTTCCGAAGCGCCGCAGTCGGTGTCCTTCGCCGCCATGAGCCAGCGCCAGCAGGACCTGGCGAAAATCATCCTGGCCGATCCGGCGGTGGAAAGCCTGTCGTCCTATATCGGGGTCGACGGCGACAACGCCACCCTCAACAGCGGCCGGCTGCTGATCAACCTCAAGCCGCACCGCGAACGCGACCTCAGCGCCGCCGAGGTGATTGCGCGGATCCAGCCGCAGGTCGACCAGTTGGTGGGCATCCGCCTGTTCATGCAGCCGGTGCAGGACTTGACCATCGAGGACCGGGTCAGCCGCACCCAGTACCAGTTCAGCATGTCGTCGCCGGATGCCGACCTGCTGGCCCTGTGGAGCGGGCGCCTGGTGGATGCCCTGGCCCACCGGCCGGAACTCACCGATGTCGCCAGCGACCTGCAGGACAAGGGTTTGCAGGTGTACCTGGTGATCGACCGCGACGCTGCATCGCGCATCGGCGTCTCGGTGTCGAACATCACCGACGCGCTGTACGACGCCTTCGGCCAGCGGCAGATTTCCACCATCTACACCCAGGCCAGCCAATACCGCGTGGTGTTGCAGGCCCAGGCCGGGGAAAGCATCGGCCCGCAGGCGCTGGAACAGATCCATGTGAAGACCACCGACGGCGGCCAGGTGCGGCTGTCGAGCCTGGCCCGGGTCGAGGAGCGCCAGGCGCAACTGGCCATCGCCCATATCGGCCAGTTCCCGGCGGTGATGATGTCGTTCAACCTGGCGCCCGGCGTGGCCCTGGGCGAGGCGGTGAATGTCATTGAGCAGGTGCAGCGGGACATCGGCATGCCGGTCGGCGTGCAGACCCAGTTCCAGGGCGCGGCCCAGGCGTTCCAGGCCTCGCTGTCGAGCACCTTGCTGCTGATCCTGGCGGCGGTGGTGACCATGTACATCGTGCTGGGGGTGCTCTACGAGAGCTACATCCACCCGATCACCATTCTCTCCACGCTGCCGTCGGCGGCAGTGGGGGCCTTGCTGGCGCTGATCCTCAGCGGCAACGACCTGGGCATGATCGCGATCATCGGCATCATCCTGCTGATTGGCATCGTCAAGAAGAACGCGATCATGATGATCGACTTCGCCCTCGACGCCGAACGCAACCAGGGCATGGCCCCGGAGCAGGCGATCTACCAGGCGGCGCTCCTGCGTTTCCGGCCGATCCTGATGACCACCCTGGCCGCGCTGTTCGGCGCCGTGCCGCTGATGCTGGCCACCGGCTCCGGCGCCGAACTGCGCCAGCCTTTGGGCCTGGTGATGGTCGGCGGCCTGTTGCTGAGCCAGATCCTCACGCTGTTCACCACGCCTGTTATTTACCTGTATTTCGATCGGTTGGGACGCCGCTTTGGCAAGTCTGACTCGAAAGAGGTGGTGGTATGACGGCGAGCCACAAGCTTCAAGCTTCAAGCCGCAAGTCAAAGCCTGCGCGATCCCTGCTTTTCTCTTGCAGCTTGCGGCTTGAAGCTAGTGGTTGCCACCTATGAATCTTTCAGGTCCATTCATCAAACGCCCCGTGGCAACCATGCTGCTTTCATTGGCGATCATGCTGCTGGGCGGCGTCAGCTTCGGCCTGCTGCCGGTGTCGCCGCTGCCGCAGATGGACTTCCCGGTGATCGTGGTCCAGGCCAGCCTGCCGGGGGCCAGCCCCGAGGTGATGGCGTCCACCGTGGCCACGCCCCTGGAGCGTTCCTTCGGCGCGATCGCCGGGGTCAACACCATGAGCAGCCGCTCCAGCCAGGGTTCGACCCGGGTCATCCTGCAGTTCGACCTGGACCGTGACATCAACGGCGCGGCGCGGGAAGTGCAGGCGGCGATCAATGCCTCGCGCAACCTGCTGCCCAGCGGCATGCGCAGCATGCCCACCTACAAGAAGGTCAACCCGTCCCAGGCGCCGATCATGGTGCTGTCGCTGACCTCCGATGTGCTGGAGAAGGGTCAGTTGTACGACCTGGCCTCGACCATCCTGTCCCAGAGCCTGTCCCAGGTGTCCGGGGTGGGCGAGGTGCAGATCGGCGGCAGTTCGCTGCCGGCGGTGCGCATCGAGCTCGAGCCGCAGTTGCTCAACCAGTACGGCGTGGCCCTCGACGATGTGCGCAAGACCATCGCCGAAGCCAACGTGCGCCGGCCCAAGGGCTCGGTGGAGAACAGCGAGCAGATGTGGCAGGTGCAGGCCAACGACCAGCTGGAGAAGGCCAAGGACTACGAGCCGCTGATCATCCACTACAAGGACGGCGCGGCCCTGCGCCTGAAAGACGTGGCCAAGGTCAGCGACGGCGTCGAGGACCGTTACAACAGCGGCTTCTTCAACGACGACGCGGCGGTGCTGCTGGTGATCAACCGCCAGGCCGGGGCCAACATCATCGAGACGGTCAACGAGATCAAGGCGCAGTTGCCGGCGTTGCAGGCGGTATTGCCGGCCAGCGTCAAGCTCAACCTGGCCATGGACCGCTCGCCGGTGATCAAGGCCACCCTGCATGAAGCCGAGATGACCCTGCTGATCGCCGTGGCCCTGGTGATCCTGGTGGTCTACCTGTTCCTCGGCAATCTGCGCGCCTCGCTGATCCCGACCCTGGCGGTGCCGGTGTCGCTGGTGGGCACCTTCGCGGTGATGTACCTGTACGGTTTTTCCCTGAACAACCTGTCGCTGATGGCGCTGATTCTCGCCACCGGGCTGGTGGTGGACGACGCCATCGTGGTGCTGGAGAACATTTCCCGGCACATCGACGAAGGCATCGCGCCGATGAAGGCCGCCTACCTGGGGGCCAAGGAAGTTGGCTTTACCCTGTTGTCGATGAACGTCTCGCTGGTGGCGGTGTTCCTGTCGATCCTGTTCATGGGCGGGATCATCGAAAGCCTGTTCCGTGAGTTTTCCATCACCCTGGCGGCGGCGATCATTGTGTCCCTGGTGGTGTCCCTGACCCTGACCCCGATGCTTTGCGCGCGCTGGCTCAAGCCTCACGTGCCGGGCCAGGAGAACGGCCTGCAGCGCTGGAGCCAGCGCGGCAACGACTGGATGGTGGCGAAATACGCCAGCAGCCTGGACTGGGTGCTGCGCCACAAACGCCTGACCCTGCTCAGCCTGTTCGTGACCATCGGCGTCAACATCGCGCTGTACGTGGTGGTGCCCAAGACCTTCATGCCGCAGCAGGACACCGGCCAGTTGATCGGTTTCGTGCGGGGCGACGACGGCCTGTCGTTCACCGTGATGCAGCCGAAGATGGAAATCTTCCGCCGCGAGGTGCTCAAGGACCCGGCGGTGGAGAGCGTGGCCGGTTTCATCGGTGGCAGTAACGGCACCAACAACGCCTTCATGCTGGTACGCCTCAAGCCGATCAAGGAGCGCAACATTTCCGCGCAGAAGGTCATCGAGCGCCTGCGCAAGGAAATGCCCAAGGTGCCCGGCGCCCAGCTGATGCTGATGGCCGACCAGGACCTGCAGTTCGGCGGTGGCCGCGAACAGACCACCTCGCAGTATTCCTACATCATCCAGAGCGGCGACTTGGGGGCATTGCGCGAGTGGTACCCGAAGGTGGTCACCGCGCTGCGCGCCTTGCCGGAACTCACCGCCATCGACGCCCGCGAGGGGCAGGGTGCCCAGCAGGTGACCCTGGTGGTCGACCGCGACCAGGCCAAGCGCCTGGGGATCGACATGAACATGGTCACTGCGGTGCTCAACAACGCCTACAGCCAGCGGCAGATTTCCACCATCTATGACAGCCTCAACCAGTACCAGGTGGTGATGGAGGTCAACCCGAAATACGCCCAGGACCCGATCACCCTCAACCAGGTGCAGGTGATCACCGCCGATGGCGCACGGGTGCCGCTGTCGACCATCGCCCATTACGAGAACAGCCTGGAAGACGACCGGGTCAGTCACGAAGGCCAGTTCGCCTCGGAAAGCATTTCCTTCGACATGGCCGAAGGGGTGACGGTGGAGCAGGGCACGGCGGCCATCGAACGGGCGATCGCCAAGGTCGGCATGCCCGAAGACGTGATCGTCAAGATGGCCGGCACCGCCGATGCCTTTGCCGCGACCCAGAAGAGCCAGCCGTTCATGATCCTGGGTGCGCTACTGGCGGTGTACCTGGTGCTGGGCGTGCTCTATGAAAGCTACATTCACCCGTTGACCATCCTGTCCACGCTGCCGTCGGCCGGGGTCGGCGCCTTGCTGTCGATCTATGTGCTGGGCAGCCAGTTCAGCCTGATCTCGCTGCTGGGGCTGTTCCTGCTGATCGGCGTGGTGAAGAAAAACGCCATCCTGATGATCGACCTGGCGCTGCAGCTGGAGCGCCACCAGGGCCTGGGCCCGCTGGAATCGATCCGCAGCGCCTGCCTGCTGCGCCTGCGGCCGATCCTGATGACCACCCTGGCGGCGATCCTCGGCGCCTTGCCGTTGCTGCTCGGCAGCGCCGAGGGCGCGGAAATGCGTCAGCCCCTGGGCCTGACCATCATCGGCGGCCTGGTCTTCAGCCAGATCCTGACCCTCTACACCACCCCGGTGGTCTACCTCTATCTCGATCGCCTGCGCCATAAATTCAACCACTGGCGTGGGGTCCGTACCGATGCCGCTCTGGAAACGCCGCTATGACTGACTGCTCGCCCCGCAACCTTCCTCAGCGCCTGGCCCTGGCCCGCGGTTCGCGGCTGTTGAGCCTGAGCTTGAGCCTGGCGCTGCTCAGCGCCTGCGCCATCGGCCCGGACTATCAGCGCCCGACCGTCGCCGAGCCTGCGCAATACAAGGAAGCGGCAGGCTGGCGCCAGGCCAGTCCCAGCGATTCGCTGGCCCGTGGCGCCTGGTGGGAGCTGTATGGCGACCAACAGCTCAACGGCCTGATCGACAAGCTCAACAGCGCCAACCAGACCGTGGCGCAGTCCGAGGCCCAGTACCGCCAGGCCCAGGCCCTGGTGCGCAGCGCCCGTGGCTCGCTGTTCCCCACGGTCGACCTGAGCGCCGGGAAAACCCGCGCCAGCCAGGGCACCGGCAGCAGCAGTTCGGCCCTGAGCAGTTCCTCCAGCGGCATTCGCGACACCTACAACACCCAGCTCGGGGTGAGCTGGGAGGCCGATGTCTGGGGCAAGCTGCGCCGTGGCCTGGAAGCCAACGAAGCCAGCGCCGAAGCCAGCTTCGCCGACCTTGCGGCGATGCGCCTGAGCCAGCAGTCGGAGCTGGTGCAGAACTACCTGCAACTGCGGGTCATGGACCAGCAGAAGCGCCTGCTCGAAGCCACGGTGGCGGCTTACCAGCGTTCGCTGACCATGACCGAAAACCAGTACCGCGCCGGGGTTTCCGGCAAGGACGCGGTGGCCCAGGCGCAAACCCAGCTGAAAACCACCCAGGCCGACCTGATCGACCTGATCTGGCAGCGCGCCCAGCTGGAAAACGCCATCGCGGTGCTGATCGGCCTGCCGCCGGCCGAGTTCAGCCTGGCCGAGACCCAGGACATCCCGGCCTTGCCCCAGGTGCCCCTGAGCCTGCCGTCGCAGCTGCTGGAGCGGCGCCCGGACATCGCTTCGGCCGAGCGTTCGGTGATTGCCGCCAACGCCAATATCGGCGTGGCCAAGGCCGCCTATTACCCGGACCTGACCCTGAGCCTGGCCGGCGGCTACAGCAGCAGTACCTATGCCGACTGGATCAGCCTGCCGAACCGCTTCTGGTCGGTGGGGCCGAAACTGGCCATGACCCTGTTCGACGGTGGCCAGCGTTCGGCGGAAGTCGACCGCACCGAGGCGGCCTATGACCAGACCGTGGCCAAGTACCGCCAGACCGTGCTCGACGGCTTCCGCGAGGTGGAGAACTACCTGGTGCAGCTCAAGGTCCTGGAAGACGAGGCCGCGGTGCGCCAGCAGGCCCTGGATTCGGCGCGCGAGTCGCTGCGCCTGACCGAGAACCAGTACAAGGCCGGGGTGATCGCCTACCTGGACGTGGTGGTGGTACAGGCCACGGCGTTGAACAACGAACGCAGCGTGCTGAGCCTGCTGCAAAGCCGGCTGGTCACCAGCGTGCAACTGATCGCCGCCCTCGGCGGCGGCTGGGACGGCCAGTTGCAGGCCAGCAAGGAGTAACAAGCTGAATCCGTGATCAGCCCGGGCAGTCGCGCTGATTATTTTATGGCGGCTGCTCGATTGCGATGCGCTTGAAACCCGGTAGCCGCTGCCGAGCCCGCGAGGCTGCGAACGGTTTGGGCGGCACTCCGACGTAGCGACCGCAGCTCCTGAAACCACGGGCCTGCCTGGATAAATGCGCTGCCTGGCTTCACGACCGCTACGCGGTCGCGCACAGGTTTGGCCAGCGGCGACATCGATAGCGGCGCACCTGGCATTGGGTCGCCCTTGTCAAAAGTCGGGTCGCTGTCACCGATTTGTTTTATCAGCCGGCTACTTTCGTCCGACTGATGGCTTTTTGCTTACTTTGTGAGTGTGTTTCTGTACGCAATCAGTACAATTGCGCCTTTTTACCGCCGGGCATGGAAGCTTCCGGCTAACGCCACGAGACGTTCATGCTCACCGGTACCTACTCTCCCGCCCTGGTTCTGATTTCCCTGTTTGTGGCGATTCTCGCCTCTTACACTGCGCTCGACCTGACCGGTCGCATCGCCACCACCCGTGGTCGAGCGGCGTTGCTATGGATGGCCGGCGGCGCCCTGGCCATGGGCATCGGGGTGTGGTCGATGCACTTTATCGGCATGCTCGCCTTCAGCCTGCCCATCGAGCTGGGCTACGACACCGGCATCACCGCGCTGTCGCTGCTGATTTCCGTGCTGTCCTGCGGTTTCGCCCTGTGGCTGGTGAGCCAGCAGAGCCTGCCGCTGTGGCAGCTGGCCTTCGGCGCGCTGATCATGGGCGCCGGGATCAGCGCCATGCATTACACCGGCATGGCGGCGATGCGCATGCAGCCGGGCATCGACTACGACCCGAGCCTGTTCGGCGCTTCGCTGCTGATTGCCGTCGGCGCCTCGGCCGCGGCGCTGTGGATCGCCTTTCGCCTGCGTCGCAATACCCCTTATGTACGCCTGGCTCGCTGTGGGGCCGCGGTGGTGATGGGCATCGCCATTGTCGGCATGCACTACACCGGCATGGCCGCGGCGCGTTTCGCCGACGGCAGTTTCTGTGGCGCGGCGGTGGACGGCCTGAGCGGCAAGGGCCTGGACAACCTGGTGCTGATCACCACCCTGGCGGTGCTGGTCATTGCCTTGCTGACCTCGGTACTCGACGCCCGCCTGGAAGCCCGCACTGCGGTGCTGGCCGAATCGCTGACCGTGGCCAACCGCGAGCTGACCCAACTGGCGCTGCACGACACCCTGACCGGCCTGCCGAACCGCACGCTGCTGGCCGACCGGATCGACCAGGCGATGCAGCGGGTGACGGAGCAGGGCGGTTGTTTTGCCCTGATGTTCATCGACCTGGACGGCTTCAAGCCGGTCAACGATGCCTTTGGCCATCACATGGGCGATCAGTTGCTGCGTGAGGTGGCGGTGCGCCTGCGCGAAGACCTGCGCAGCCAGGACACCCTGGCGCGGATCGGCGGCGACGAGTTCGTGCTGCTGGTGCAACTGAACGAGGCGGACGACGCCTTGCGCCTGGCCGCGCGCCAGGTGGGCCTGATCGGCCAGGCATTCCGGGTGGCCGAGCACGAGTTGCAGATCTCCGCCAGCGTCGGCATCGCGGTGTACCCGGGCAACGGCCTGACGCCCCAGGAACTGCTGATGAATGCCGATGCGGCGATGTACCACGCCAAGGGCACCGGCAAGAACGGCTACAGCTTCTTCGACGCCTCGATGAACAGCGATGCGCGCCGGCAACTGCAACTGCTGCAGGACCTGCGCCATGCCGTCGAGCACGGCGAGTTCAGGCTGTATTACCAGCCCAAGTTCGACGCCGCCAACGGCTTGCCGGTGGGCGCCGAAGCCTTGCTGCGCTGGGAACACCCGCAACTGGGCCTGCTGCTGCCGGACAAGTTCATCGACCTGGCGGAAAAGACCGGGCTGATCATCCCCATCGGCGAGTGGGTGCTCAACGAGGCCTGCCGGCAGATGCGCGAGTGGTACAGCGAAGGTTATGAAGGCTGGCGGATCGCGGTGAACATCTCGGCGCTGCAGTTCTGCCATGTCGGGCTGGTCGACAGCGTGGCCAGGGCGTTGAGCCGCCACCAGTTGCCGGCGAATAGCCTGACCCTGGAGATCACCGAGACCACGGCCATGAGCGATGCCGATGCCAGCATGACCGTGCTCAAGCAACTGGCGGACATGGGCGTGGACCTGTCGATCGACGACTTCGGCACCGGTTATTCGAGCCTGATGTACCTCAAGCGCCTGCCGGCCAACGAATTGAAGATCGACCGCGGTTTCGTCCGCGACCTGGAGCACGACAGCGACGACGCGGCGATTGTCTCGGCCATCGTCGCCCTGGGCCAGGCCCTGGGCCTGCGCATCGTTGCCGAGGGCGTGGAAACCGATGTGCAGCAAAGCTTCCTGACCCAGCTGGGCTGCGATTCGCTGCAAGGTTATTTCCTTGGCCATCCGCTGCCGGCCGCGCGCTTCATGCAGAACATCCATAAGGCCGAACAGTTGGCCCTGTAGCCGCTGCCGAGCCCGCGAGGCTGCGATCGGTCGCGCAGCGACCGCAAACTCCAAGCCTGCGATCTGCCTGGATAGACACGCCGACCGGCGATCAGCCGCGGGACGGATGACGGCCCCGAGAAGGTTTGCAACGCTGGCCCCAGGGTGTTTAATTGCTGGCGTTCAAAGATCAGCGAGGGAGTTGGCAGCATGGACAAAGTCATCCTCATCACCGGTGGCGGTCGCGGTATTGGCGCGGCCACCGCGCTGCTGGCCGCGCAACGGGGCTATCGCATCTGCATCAACTACCAGGCCGACGAACAGGCGGCCTTCCAGGTGCTGGAGCAGGTGCGCGGCCTGGGCGCCCAGGCGATTGCCGTGCGGGCCGATGTCAGCATCGAGGACGAAGTGATTGGCCTGTACCACCGGGTCGACGCCGAACTGGGGCGGGTCACCGCGCTGGTGAATAACGCCGGGACCGTCGGACAGAAGTCGCGGCTCGACGAAATGTCCGAATTCCGCATCCTGAAGACCATGAAGACCAACGTGCTCGGGCCGATCCTCTGCGCCAAGCACGCGGTGCTGCGCATGTCGCCAAGGCATGGCGGGCAGGGCGGCAGCATCGTCAACGTGTCCTCGGTCGCCGCCCGCCTGGGCGCGCCCGGCGAGTACATCGACTACGCCGCCTCCAAAGGGGCGCTGGACACCTTCACCATCGGCCTGTCCAAGGAAGTCGCCGGCGAAGGTATCCGTGTCAACGGGGTGCGCCCGGGCTATATCTACACCGACTTCCACGCCCTGAGCGGCGACGCCGACCGCGTCAGCAAACTGGAGTCCGCCATCCCCATGGGCCGCGGCGGGCGCCCGGACGAAGTGGCGGAGGCAATCATCTGGCTGCTGTCGGACAAGGCTTCGTATTCCACCGGGACCTTTATCGACCTGGGCGGCGGCCGCTGATCCTGTAGCCCTGTAGCCCTGTAGCCGCTGCCGAGCGCAGCGAGGCTGCGATCGGCAGCGCAGCGGCCGTAAACCCTGAGTCCGCGATCTGCCTGGATAAACGCGCCAGCCGCCTTTGCGACTGCTACGCAGTCGATCGCAGCCTCGCTGCGCTCGGCAGCGGCTACAGGTTCCACACCGGCCCGGCTTCAGAACGACCGCACGATCCGCCCCAGGGTTTCCATGGCCTTTTCCGCCGCTTCGTTCCACGGGCTGCCGTAGTTGAGGCGGATGCAGTTTCGAAAGCGCTGGGTCGGCGAGAAGATCGGTCCCGGGGCGATGCTGATGCCCTGGGCCAGGGCCATCTGGAACAGCTTCAACGAATCCATCTGCGCCGGCAGTTCCAGCCATAGGAAGTAGCCGCCGGCCGGCTGGCTGACCCGGGTCTGCGCCGGGAAGTAGCGGGCGATGGCGGCGAGCATGGCGCTTTGCTGTTCTTCCAGGGCGTAGCGCAGCTTGCGCAGGTGGCGGTCGTAGCCGCCGTGTTGCAGGTAGTCGGCGATGGCCGCCTGGGCCGGCATCGAGGCGCACAGCGAGGTCATCAGTTTCAGCCGTTCGATCTTCTGTGCGTAACGCCCGGCGGCGACCCAGCCGATGCGATAACCCGGGGCCAGGCTCTTGGCGAACGAACCGCAATGCATCACCAGGCCCTCGGTGTCGAAGGCCTTGGCCGGTTTCGGCGCCTGCTGGCCGTAATACAGCTCGGCGTAGACGTCGTCCTCGATCAGCGGCACCTGATGGCTGCGCAGCAACTCCACCAGTTCCTGTTTCTTCGCCTCGGGCATGGTCGCGCCCATGGGGTTCTGGAAGCTGGTCATGCACCAGCAGGCCTTGATCGGATGCCGTTCCAGGGTCTGCGCCAGCACTCCCAGGTCGATGCCGTCCCGCGGGTGCACGGGGATTTCCACCGCCTTGAGTTTCAGACGCTCCAGCACCTGCAGGCTGGCGTAGAAGGCCGGGGCCTCGATGGCCACCAGGTCGCCCGGTTCGGTCACCGCCTGCAGGCACAGGTTCAGGGCTTCCAGGGCGCCGTTGGTGATCAGCAGTTCTTCCATGGGCAGCATCAGCCCGCCGACCATGTAGCGCAGGGCGATCTGCCGGCGCAGTTGCGGGTTGCCCGGCGACATGTCGGTGACCACCACGCGCGGGTCCATCTCGCGGCTGGCGCTGGCCAGGGAGCGCGACAGGCGTTGCAGCGGGAACAGGGTCGGGCTGGGAAAGGCCGAGCCGAACGGCACGGTGGTCGGGTCTTTGATCGAGTCCAGCACCGAGAACACCAGTTCGCTGACATCGACCTCGGTGGACTCATTGACCTGGCTGCTGATCACCGGCTCCGAGAACGGGCTGGGCGCATGGGTGTTGACGAAGTAGCCGGAGCGCGGCCGGGCGCGGATCAGGCCGCGGCGTTCCAGCAGGTAATAGGCCTGGAACACCGTGGACGGGCTGACCCCATAGGTCTGGCTGGCATAACGTACCGAAGGTACGCGCTGGCCGGGGCCGAGCACCCCGGAGCGGATCAGTTCTGCGATGTCGTCGGCGAATTTTTCGTAGCGTTTCATGGGGCGGCTCGGGATAGGCGGTAATGGGGCCTGTGCTGGCGCCCCCTGTGCAGGAGCGAGGCTTGCCGGCGATTTGGGCGACGCGGTCCATCAGGCAGAACGCGGATACAGGTTTTGCGGCCGCTTGGCGGCCTATCGCGGGCAAGCCTCGCTCCCACGGGGGAGGCGAGGCGGCGCCCAGTCTAAGGGATCAACGGTTCAAGGGCGCAACAAACCGGCTCTTGGCCACGCTGTAGATCTCTGGCTGGTCGGCGTCGACCACCTTGAAACTCAGCTCCTGGGAACTGCTCTGCGGCTTGTCGGCGATCATCGCCACCGACACCGGCAGGTCGACGATCTCGCCCGCGGCCAGGCTGATTTCACTCTTGCCTTGCAGTTGGAAGCCATCGCCGTCCACCAGTTGCAGGCGGTAATCCTGGCGTTGCTGGGTCTTGTTGATGATCTTCAGGCTGTAGATGTTCTCGATCTGGCCCAGGCTGTTTTCGCGGAACAGGCCCCGGTCCTTGCTGACGTCCAGCGACACCATCGGCCGCTCCACCAGCGCCAGGGCCAGGGCGCCGATCATCACCAGCAGCACCGCGCTGTAGCCGATCAGGCGTGGGCGCAGCAGGTGGGTCTTGCCACCCTGCAACTGGTGCTCCGAGGTGTAGCTGATCAGGCCCCGGGCATAGCCCATCTTGTCCATGATCGAATCGCAGGCGTCGATGCAGGCGGCGCAGCCGATGCATTCCATCTGCAGGCCGTCGCGGATGTCGATGCCGGTCGGGCAGACCTGCACGCACAGCTGGCAGTCGATGCAGTCGCCGAGGCCGATATCGGTGGGTTTCACGCCACGCTTGCGCGGGCCACGGATTTCGCCGCGGGCCGGGTCGTAGGAGATGGTCAGGGTGTCCTTGTCGAACATCACGCTCTGGAACCGCGCATAAGGGCACATGTGCATGCACACCGCCTCGCGCAGCCAGCCGGCGTTGAGGTAGGTGGCGCCGGTGAAGAACAGCACCCAGAACAGGCTGACGCCGCCGATCTGCAGGGTCAGCAGCTCCTCGGCCAGCGGCCGGATCGGGGTGAAGTAACCGACGAAGGTCAGCCCGGTGAGCAGGCTGATGGCCAGCCACAGGGTGTGCTTGGCCGAACGGCGGATCAGCTTGTTCAGGTTCCAGGGCGCGGCTTGCAGCTTGATGCGCTGGTTGCGCTCACCCTCGGTGATTTTCTCGCACCACATGAACAGCCAGGTCCAGGAGCTCTGCGGGCAGGTGTAGCCACACCAGACGCGGCCGGCGAACACGGTGATGGCGAACAGGCCGAAGGCGCAGATGATCAGCAGGGCCGAGAGCAGGATGAAATCCTGCGGCCAGAAGGTCGCGCCGAAGATATGGAACTTACTTTCCGCCAGGTCCCAGAGCACCGCCTGGCGGCCGCCCCAGTTCAGCCACACGGTGCCGAAGAACAGCAGGAACAGGAAGCCCGCGCCGCTCATGCGCAGGGTGCGGAACAAGCCGGTGAAGCTGCGGGTGTGGATCAGGTTGTCGCTGGATTTGGCCTTCGTCTTTGGGCGCGCAGGCTCGAATGTTTCTACTAATCGGACGGGGATTCTTTCGCTCATGGTCGTTCGCTCATCAGCCTCCATCAGGCCGATGAACTATGCCCAGCGATCTGTTTGCATAACAGACTCAGGTATCGCAATAAAAAGCAGATCAGATGGCCGAGAAGGGCCGCCCTGCGACAACTTGCCATACCCGGCAAAGCGCCCGATATCGGGCGCCAGCGGCGTCTGGCACAAGCCTGTGCCGGATGCCGTGATGCAGATCAGTCAAATCACCGAATCACTGTCGGTGGCGCGCAGATGGCGCCGGCCGTCGGTGGCGCCTGCTACGGTCAATGCGTCGGCTTCTGCTTCGGTGATGTAGATGCGTTGCCCTTCGAGGTCGACCGCCGACATCGACTTGGCCGCGTCGGTGACCACGGTCACGGCGCTGGCCGGCACGCAGGCGTGGAGGTCTTCGGTGTCGAAGTGGCAGATCCGGTTTTCGATACGCAGGCTCATGGTCGAATCCTGTTGTGCGGTGGGTACGGTTTTTAGGGCCCGGCTGCCGCCCGGGGTTCTGCCCGCCCGATCAATGGTCGCCGGCCGGCAGATCGCACCTTTTGCCTGGCGTCGCTGTCCTTTCATTAAAGGAGGGCTGCCTCGCCAGGGTCGTCGACCGCCCGCCAACAAGACGCCGAACGGAACAGGACCTGCGCATGAACGCCTGGTGGAATGAAGTCTGGGTCACCCTGCAAGCGGAGTTCGCCGACATCGGCGATGCCCGGCAACTCACCCAGATCACCGTACGCCTGCTGATCGCCGCGCTGCTGGGCGGCATTCTCGGTTTCGAGCGCGAGCACAAGGGCAAGGCCGCCGGGGTGCGCACCCATATGCTGGTGGCGCTGGGGGCGGCGCTGTTCGTGCTGGTGCCGCAGATGTCCGGCTCCCAGGCCGATGCCATGAGCCGGGTGGTGCAGGGGGTGATCGCCGGTATCGGCTTTCTCGGCGCGGGCACCATTCTCAAGGGCACGCAGGACGAGGGGCGCGTCAAAGGCCTGACCACCGCGGCCGGGCTATGGATGACCGCGGCGATTGGCGTCTCGGTGGGCGTTGGCCGCGAAGCCACGGCGGTGCTCAGCACCCTGTTGGCGCTGGCGGTCTTCAGCGTGATGCCCTGGATAGTGCACAAGCTGGAAGGCGACGAGGAACCGCCTGGAGGAACGCCCTGAAGCGTTGTGGACACGCTCGCCGCCAGCAACGAAGGGAGGCCCGCGGCCGGTTGGCGACGGCAGCGACGGGCAACCGATTGTCTACGCTTGTCATGATTTGGGCGTAATGCTGTGACCGCAAGCGATGACCGGCGCCGGATCGCTCGGCGGCTCCTCCTTGGGCGGCGGGGTCGTTTCCGGTGGATCTTCTTCGGGCACCGGTTGCGGCCCTGTTGGGGGCACGATCGGCGGCAAGGTCGGGCGATCGATGTTCGGATCGGGCGTTTCCGCAGGGATCGGGATACTCATCGGCATGGCCTCCTTTGTGCTTGGTTTTGCACAGTCTCCCAAGGTGGACCCTCGACCCGGTGATTTGATTCCCGGCGCGAAGGGAGGCAAATCCGGGTGAACTTTCCCGGCCCTGGTGTCTCGGAACCTAAGTGCTTCGCTGATCCGCGCGGGCCGTTGCCGACCCGGGGGGCTGCTCCCAGGGGCCGGCGCCGCGCCGGAATAGACCAGCAACAGAGCGTCCATGGGGCGTAAGGAGTGATGCTCGATGACTGCCGAAAAAAGACCGACTGAACTGCAATACAACCCGAACCTGCCGCTGTCGCAGGCCTTGTTGCTGCCACGTATCGTCATCGAGAACACCCGGCCGCTGATCGACGGTGGCCAGTTCGCGGTCAAGGCGGTGGTGGGGCAGGTGGTGAAGGTCAGCAGCAAGGTGTTCGCCGATGGCCACGACAAGCTGGCCGTGCGCATCCGCTGGTGCGCCGAGACCGACAGCCACTGGCACAGCGAAACCATGGAGGACCTCGGCAACAATAGCTGGGAAGGCCAGTTCACAGTGCCCAGCCAGGGCCGCTACCTGTATTGCATCGAGGCCTGGATCGATCAGTTCGCCAGCTTCTGCTACGAACTGCAGAAAAAACACCAGGCCGGCGTCGCCGTCAGCCTCGAATTGCAGGAGGGCCGCAGCCACGTGTTGCAGGCCGCCGAGCGCAGCGAAGGGCCGCTGCGCGAGCAGTTGCTGGCGCTGCACCATGAACTGGCGACGCTGCTCGAAGCCGAGCAGGTGGCGCTGTTCCTGCACGAACGCAGTGCACAGTTGATGGCCGAGGCCGACCACCGTCCCTACCTGAGCCTGAGCCCGGAATACCCGCTGGATGTGGAACGCGAGCGCGCGCAGTTCGCCAGCTGGTACGAGCTGTTTCCCCGCTCGATCACCGACGATCCGGCCCGGCACGGCACGTTCAATGATGTGCACTCGCGCCTGGCGATGATCCATGACATGGGCTTCGACGTGCTGTACTTCCCGCCGATCCATCCCATCGGTCGCAGCTTCCGCAAGGGTCGCAACAACTCGCTGACCGCCGGCCCCGACGAGCCGGGCAGCCCCTATGCGATCGGTGGCGAAGAGGGCGGCCACGAGGCGATCCACCCGCAGCTCGGCAGCCGTGAGGATTTCCGCCGCCTGGTGGCGGCTGCCGCCGAGCACGGCCTGGAGATCGCCCTGGATTTCGCCATCCAGTGTTCCCAGGACCATCCCTGGCTCAAGCAACATCCGGGCTGGTTCAACTGGCGCCCGGACGGCAGCATCAAATACGCCGAGAACCCGCCGAAGAAATACCAGGACATCGTCAACGTCGACTTCTATGCCATCGAGGCCATCCCCAGCCTGTGGCTGGAACTGCGCGACATCGTGGTCGGCTGGGTCGAGGAGGGGGTGAAGATCTTTCGCGTGGACAACCCCCACACCAAGCCGCTGCCGTTCTGGCAGTGGCTGATCGCCGATGTGCGGGCGCGGTATCCGGAGGTGATCTTCCTCGCCGAGGCCTTTACCACGCCGGCGATGATGGCGCGCCTGGGCAAGGTCGGTTACTCCCAGAGCTACACCTACTTCACCTGGCGCAACACCAAGAGCGAACTGGCGACTTACTTCACCGAACTCAACCAGTCGCCGTGGCGCGAGTGCTACCGGCCGAACTTTTTCGTCAACACGCCGGACATCAACCCGTTCTTTCTCCATGAGTCGGGGCGCCCGGGGTTTCTTATCCGCGCCGCGCTGGCCACCATGGGCTCGGGCCTGTGGGGCATGTATTCGGGGTTCGAGCTGTGCGAGTCGGCGCCGGTTCCGGGGCGCGAGGAATACCTCGACTCGGAGAAGTATGAGATCCGCCCTCGGGACTTCAACGCCCCCGGCAACATCATTGCCGAGATCGCCCAGCTCAACCGCATCCGTCGGCAGAACCCGGCGCTGCATACCCACCTGGGCTTGCAGGTCTACAACGCCTGGAACGACAACATCCTGTATTTCGGCAAGCGCACCGCCGACCTCAGCAATTTCATTTTGGTGGCGGTCAGCCTCGACCCGTTCAATGCTCAGGAGGCGCATTTCGAATTGCCGCTGTGGGAGCTGGGCCTGCCTGACGATGCAGAGACCCAGGGCGAGGACCTGATGAACGGCCATCGCTGGACCTGGTACGGCAAGACCCAGTTCATGCGCATCGAACCCTGGCAGCAGCCGTTCGGCATCTGGCGGATCAGCGTTGCCTGACGCGATCGGTGTAGCCGCAGCCGCAGGCTGCGATCGGCCCGGAACGGGACGCGCTCTTGGGGGCCTCGAAGGTCCTGCGGGCCTTGGCGCAGCCTCGCAGGCTCGGCAGCGGCTACAGGCGCGATCGGTGTAGCCGCTGCCGCAGGCTGCGATCGGCCCGGAACGGGACGCGCTCTTGGGGTCGTCGAAGGTCCTGCGGACCTTGGCGCAGCCTCGCAGGCTCGGCAGCGGCTACAGGGCAGTGACACAGCCACGGATCAATGAATTTTTCAGGAGTTACCCATGGCGAAGAAAACCAGGTCAGCCACCTTCATCAAGGACCCGCTCTGGTACAAGGACGCGGTGATCTATCAGGTTCACGTCAAATCCTATTTCGACTCCAACAACGACGGGATCGGCGACTTTCCCGGGTTGATCGCCAAGCTCGACTACATTGCCGACCTGGGTGTGAACACCATCTGGCTGCTGCCGTTCTACCCCTCGCCGCGCCGCGACGACGGCTACGACATCGCCGAATACCGTGGCGTCAGTCCCGACTACGGGACCCTGGCCGATGCCCGGCGGTTTATCGCCGAGGCCCACAAGCGCGGGCTGCGGGTGATCACCGAGCTGGTCATCAACCACACCTCGGACCAGCACCCCTGGTTCCAGCGGGCGCGCAAGGCCAAGGCCGGCTCCAAGGCGCGGGATTTCTATGTGTGGTCCGATGACGATCAGAAGTACGACGGCACGCGGATCATCTTTCTCGACACCGAGAAATCCAACTGGACCTGGGACCCGGTGGCCGGCCAGTACTTCTGGCACCGCTTCTATTCCCACCAGCCGGACCTCAACTTCGACAACCCGCAGGTGATGAAGGCGGTGCTGTCGGTGATGCGCTACTGGCTGGACATGGGCATCGACGGCCTGCGCCTGGACGCCATTCCCTACCTGATCGAGCGCGACGGCACCAACAACGAGAACCTGCCCGAGACCCACGACGTGCTCAAGCAGATCCGCGCCGAGATCGACGCCAACTACCCGGACCGCATGCTGCTGGCCGAGGCCAACCAGTGGCCGGAAGACACCCAATTGTATTTTGGCGATGTGAAGGGCGACGACGGCGACGAATGCCACATGGCCTTCCACTTCCCGCTGATGCCGCGCATGTACATGGCGCTGGCCCAGGAAGACCGCTTCCCGATCACCGACATCCTGCGCCAGACCCCGGAGATTCCCGCCAACTGCCAGTGGGCGATTTTCCTGCGCAACCACGATGAGCTGACCCTGGAGATGGTCACCGACCGTGAGCGCGACTACCTGTGGAACTACTACGCCGCCGACCGCCGCGCGCGGATCAACCTGGGGATCCGCCGGCGCCTGGCGCCGCTGATGGAGCGCGACCGGCGCCGGGTCGAGCTGCTCAACAGCCTGCTGCTGTCGATGCCCGGCACGCCGACCCTGTATTACGGCGACGAGATCGGCATGGGCGACAACATCTACCTGGGCGACCGCGATGGCGTGCGCACGCCGATGCAATGGTCGATCGACCGCAACGGCGGCTTCTCCCGGGCCGACCCGGCGAGCCTGGTGTTGCCGCCGATCATGGACCCGCTGTACGGCTACCAGTCGGTGAATGTCGAGACCCAGGCCGGCGACCCGCATTCGCTGCTCAACTGGACCCGGCGCATGCTGGCGATCCGCAAGCAGTCCAAGGCCTTCGGCCGCGGCAGCCTGAAGATGCTGTCGCCGAGCAACCGCCGGATCCTCGCCTACACCCGCGAATACACCGGGCCCGACGGCAAGCACGAAATCATCCTTTGCGTGGCCAACGTCTCGCGCAGCGCCCAGGCCGCGGAGCTGGACCTGTCGGCGTTCGCCGGCATGGTGCCGGTGGAGATGCTCGGCGGGAACGCCTTTCCGCCGATCGGCCAGCTGAATTTTCTCCTGACCCTGGCGCCCTACGGTTTCTACTGGTTCGTCCTGGCGGCGGAAAACCAGATGCCGAGCTGGCATGTGGAACCGGCCCAGAGCATGCCGGACTTCACCACCCTGGTGCTGAAAAAGCGCCTCGAGGAATTGCTCGAAGCGCCGTCGCGCACCACTCTGGAGCAGAGTTCGCTGCCGACCTGGCTGCCCAAGCGCCGCTGGTTCGCCGGCAAGGACAGCGCCATCGAACAGGTGCATATCGCCTACGGCGTGCGCTTCGGCGATCCGCAGCATCCGGTGTTGCTCAGCGAGCTGGAAGTCAGTGGCGGCGGCCAGAGCGGGCGCTACCAACTGCCGTTCGGCCTGCTCGGCGAAGAGCAGATCGGCGCCGCGCTGCCGCAGCAACTGGCCCTGGCCCGGGTTCGCCGGGGTCGCCAGGTGGGGCTGATCACCGATGCCTTCGCCCTGGAAAGTTTTGTCCACAATGTCCTGCAGGCGATCCAGACGCACACCGTGCTGCCCTGTGGCGAGGGCGAGATCCGTTTCGAGGCCACGGAGCAACTGGCCGCGCTCGGCCTGGGCGCGGACTCCGAGGTGCGCTACCTGTCCGCCGAGCAGTCCAACAGCTCGGTGGTGATCGGTGGCAGCCTGGTACTCAAGCTGATCCGCAAGGTGGCCAGCGGCGTGCACCCGGAACTGGAGATGGGCGCCTACCTGACCACCGCCGGCTTCCAGCACATTTCACCCTTGCTCGGTTCGGTGGTTCGCCGGGACGGGCAGGGCGACAGCCTATTGATGATCGCCCAGGGCTACCTGAGCAATCAGGGCGACGCCTGGGAGTGGACCCAGAACAACCTGGAGCGGGCGATCCGCGACGAACTGGCCGACGCCATGTCCGAGCAGGACCAGCATTACAACGCCCTGGGCGAGCTGCGCGACTTCGCCGGCATGCTCGGCCAGCGCCTGGGGGAAATGCACCAGATCCTCGCGGCGCCGACCGCCAACCCGGACTTTCGCGCGCAGCCGAGCACGGACAAGGATGCCCAGGCCTGGGCCAGGCAGATCGGCGCGCAGCTGGAACGCGCCTTGCACTTGCTCAAGCAGCATCACGCCGAGCTGACGGCCGAGGATCAACAGCGCGTGGCGTCATGGACCCAACACAAGAAGGCGATCCTGGCGCATATCCAGGGCCTGGCGAAACAGGCGGTCGGCGGCTTGCGCATGCGCGTCCACGGCGACCTGCACCTGGGCCAGGTGCTGGTGATCAAGGGCGATGCCTACCTGATCGATTTCGAGGGCGAACCGGCGCGGCCGCTGGACGAGCGCCGGGGCAAGCACAGCCCGTACAAGGACGTCAGCGGCGTGCTGCGTTCTTTCGACTATGCCGCGGCGCTGGCGCTCAGCGGCCAGAGCCTCGACGCTTCGGCCCACACCCTGGCGGCCCGGCAGCGGGTCGCCGAGCGTTATCTGCACGAAGCCCGCGAGTCGTTTGTCCAGGCGTACCGGCTGGCGGCAGCTAGTCTTGCTCATGCCTGGCGGGAAAAAAATGGGGAGGACGCCGCGCTGGCCTTGTTCAGCCTGGAAAAAGCAGCCTACGAAGTGGTGTATGAAGCGGAAAACCGTCCTGCCTGGCTCGCGGTACCGCTGCGGGGGCTGCATGCGTTGCTAAGTGATATGAAGGTTGAGTGATGTGAAACCCTTTTCCGATACAAAAAGTGGTGGAGAGCAGTCATGAGTTTCTCGAACAAGGAACAGGGTGAGGTCAAACAGGCAATGCCCAGCGCCCGGGATGTCGAGGCGCTGGTGCGTGCCGAGCACCAGGATCCCTTTGCCGTACTCGGCCCCCATGGCGACGACGCCAGCGGCCAATTCATTCGCGCCTTCCTGCCGGGCGCCCTGAGTGTGCAGGTGCTGGCCCGCGATGGCACTACCGTGCTGGGCAGCCTGGAGGGCACCGAGGTGCCGGGCCTGTTCGTCGGGCATTTTGCCCAGGCCCAGCCCTATCTGCTGCGCACGCAATGGGCCGGTGGCGAGCACGTCGGCGAAGACCCTTACAGCTTCGGCCCGTTGCTGGGGGAGATGGACCTGTACCTGTTCGCCGAGGGCAACCACCGCGACCTCAGTAGCTGCCTCGGCGCGCAGCTGAAAACCGTGGATGGCGTCGACGGCGTGCGGTTCGCGGTCTGGGCGCCGAATGCCCGGCGGGTCTCGGTGGTCGGCGACTTCAACGTCTGGGACGGGCGGCGGCACCCGATGCGCCTGCGTCATCCGTCCGGGGTCTGGGAGCTGTTCATCCCGCGCCTGGGCCCGGGCGAAGCCTACAAATATGAAATCCTCGGCGCCCACGGCATCCTGCCGCTGAAATCCGACCCGGTGGCGCTGGCCACCCAGCTGCCGCCGGACACCGCCTCGAAAGTCGCCAGCCCGCTGAGCATCGACTGGCAGGACCTCGACTGGATGCAGGCCCGGGGCGAGCGCCAGCGCGCGGACGCACCCCTGTCGATCTACGAACTGCATGCCGGCTCCTGGCAATGCGAGGTGGACGATCTGGGCGAGGTGGCGCGCCAGTACGACTGGCACGAACTGGCCGAGCGCCTGATCCCTTACGTGCAGAACCTGGGGTTCACCCATATCGAGCTGATGCCGATCATGGAGCATCCCTTTGGCGGCTCCTGGGGTTACCAGCCGCTGTCGCAGTTCGCCCCCAGCGCCCGCTATGGCAGCGCCGACGACTTCGCGGCGTTCGTCAACGCCTGCCATCTGGCGGGCATCGGCGTGATCCTCGACTGGGTGCCGGCGCACTTTCCCACCGACGCCCACGGCCTGGCGCAATTCGATGGCACTGCGCTGTACGAATACGGCAACCCGCTGGAAGGTTTCCACCAGGACTGGGACACCCTGATCTACAATCTGGGGCGCACCGAGGTCCACGGTTTCATGCTGGCGTCGGCGCTGCACTGGCTCAAGCATTTCCATGTCGACGGCCTGCGGGTGGATGCGGTGGCCTCGATGCTCTACCGCGACTATTCGCGCAATGCCGGGGAGTGGGTGCCCAATCGCCACGGCGGGCGCGAGAACCTCGAAGCCATCGACTTTTTACGCCACCTCAATGACGTGGTGTCCCTCGAGGCGCCGGGCGCCCTGGTGATCGCTGAGGAGTCCACGGCCTGGCCGGGTGTCAGCCAGAGCACCCAGCAGGGCGGCCTGGGTTTCGCCTACAAATGGAACATGGGCTGGATGCACGACTCGTTGCACTACATCCAGCAGGACCCGGTGTACCGCGCCCATCACCATAACGAGCTGAGTTTCGGCCTGGTGTATGCCTGGTCCGAGCGCTTCATCCTGCCGATCTCCCACGACGAAGTGGTGCACGGCAAACATTCGCTGATCGACAAGATGCCCGGCGATCGCTGGCAGAAGTTCGCCAACCTGCGGGCCTACCTGAGCTTCATGTGGACCCACCCGGGCAAGAAGCTGCTGTTCATGGGCTGCGAGTTCGGCCAGTGGCGCGAGTGGAACCACGATCAGCAACTGGACTGGTACCTGCTGCAATACCCCGAGCACCGCGGCGTGCAGAAACTGGTGGGCGACCTCAACCGGCTGTACCGCGAGCATCCGGCGCTGCACGACCAGGACGACGTGCCCCAAGGCTTCCAGTGGTTGATCGGCGACGACGCGATCAACAGCGTCTACGCCTGGTTGCGCTGGAGCAAGGAGGGCAAGCCGCTGCTGGTGGTGGCCAACTTCACCCCGGTGCCGCGCCAGGCCTACCGGGTCGGCGTGCCGTTCGCCGGGCGTTGGGGCGAGTTGCTCAACAGCGACTCCGACACCTACGCCGGCTCCAACTATGGCAACGGTGGCGGGGCCTTCACCGAGGATGAGCCGAGCCACGGCCAGGCGTTGTCGCTGGTGTTGAACCTGCCGCCGCTGGCGGTGCTGATCCTGCAACCGGAGGCTTGATCCGACTGGCCGCCGCGGGCAGCGGATCGCGAGCAAGCACTGGGCGTCCCCCTCGCTCCTACAGGATATGTACCGTCCTTGCAGGAGCGAGCTTGCTCGCGATGACATCCGCCCAGACACCCTCAAGGTGCCCTTGAAAACCCAATCCCTGTAGCCGCTGCCGCAGGCTGCGATCGGGCTCGCAGAGCCCGCAACCCGGACGACGCGTATTGCCCAGGCCGCCTTTGCCTCGGCTGCGCCGCCGATCGCAACCTGCGGCAGCGACTACACAGGCCTTACCAGCGCATCCGCACACCCAGGCTGCCGATCAGCCCGTTGAGGTCGTTGTCGTCCACGTCGCTGCTGTAGTCGGCGCTCACATACAGGCTGACGACGGGGGTAATCCTGGCCACCAGGCCCAGGCCGACTTCGACCGTGGAGGACTTGCGGCTGCTGCTGATCTTGTCGACCTTGTCCAGGCTCAGCATGTCGCCGCTGTACACCGTGTGCCACAAGCTGGTGCGCACATAGGGTTCCACCGAGTGCCCGGCGACGTCATAACGACCTTGCAAGTGGGCCCCGACGCGGCCGCTCCAGGCGTTCAGGTTGCCGGCGGAGCGGGTGCTGCTGTCGGCATTCGGGTTGTCCAGGCTGACGCGCTGGTTGATCAATTGCGCCTGCGGTTCGACCACCCAATGGTCGCTGATGCCGATGGGAACCCCACCTTGCACCGACAGGGTCACCGCGCTGCCTTCGGCGGCTTGCCGCTGGCCTTGCTCGGTGCGGCTGAAGCCGCTGACCCGGCCGCCGCTGGCCGACAGGTCGACGTGCCAGCCCTGCGGGCCGGTCAGGCTCCAGAACGCGCCAAGACTTTGACCCTGGACACTGAAACTGTCGTTACGCGGGTCGCTGAAACCACCGGGGATTCCCTGGCCGTTGGCCTGGAACTGGCTCTGGCCGCCCAACAGGCCGATGCGCTGGGTATGCCCGCTGCTGCTTTCCAGGGTGTAGAGCACCGAGCCGCCGGGCGTGCCGTTGATGCTGCTGGCAAAACGCGAACCGAGATAGCCGACTTCGGTCTGCCGCGCCGCGGGCCCGTACAGCGGGTCCCAGACCTGCGGGCTGCCTTGCACGATGCCCAGGCTGTTGCCCGGGGGCTGGCTGGCCAGTGGCATGGGCGTTGCGGATGTCGCGGGTGTCAACAGGCGGTTCAGGAGCAGGTCCTGGCGATACCAGAGCTGCGCCTCATCCTCGGCAGGGGATGCTTTTACTTCCATGGAAGAACACAGCAATACCGAAGCGGAAACTGTGCACAGAATGATCTTGATCTCTTGTGGGGTGAGTGAAGTTTTCATGGAGGGCTACCTTGCAATCGCATGCCGTGTCTCGCCGTGGCGTCTCTCCTACCCCGAATGAGGGGCGACCGAGTTCGTTGAGGCAAGACTCGGCGACCCGCTCTAGAGCAGGTATCCGAGGCTTGCCCCTGGTTGTATTTCCGGGGGTAGTAAGCTGTAGCTAAGGAGACGACTCCGCGATCGTCAAGAAAATGACCGACCAATGGCGTAGGAGATTCAGGCGTCGTAACCGACTGAAAAAAAGCGCTTCTCTAAGTTCTTGTTTGCACGGATAAACGTCAAGAAAGGCGAGGAAAAGCGATTTTCGGTAGCCCACTGCCGACTCACCCTGTGCGGGCGAGTCGGTGATTTTCCTGTGCCAGGGACGGTCTCAGCCCTTGGCCAACGCGCTGGCCGCTTCGTCGATCAGCCCGGCGACCTCGCTGGCCTGGGAGGCGAGGGAGGCATGACTGGCGGCCAGGCTGATGATCTTTTTCGCCCCCAGGCGCGCGGCCATGCGCTGCTGGTTTTGCGGGGCGATCATCCGGTCCTCGGTGGAAATCTGGTACCAGGACGGCTTGTGTTTCCAGGCGGGGGTGCCGATGGTGTCGCCGAAGGTGCTGGCCAGCGGCGCCTTCTGGGTCAGGCCCATGACCAGCCCATCCTGCTCCGGCAGGTCCTGGCAGAAGCTTTCATGGAACAGCTCCGGCTGGACCCAGAGGTAGCCGTCGCTGTCGGGTTGCAGGTTCGCGGCGGCCACCGGCGGGTACTGCTGGGTGATGCTGCCCGGGCTTTCGCCGGAGTCGGGGGCGAAGGCGGCGATGTACACCAGGCCCGCGACATTCGGCGCCAGGCCGGCCTCGGTGATCACCGCGCCGCCATAGGAGTGACCGACCAGCAGCACCGGGCCTTGCTGCTGGGCCACCAGCTTGCGGGTGCGTTCGACGTCGTCGGCCAGCGAGGTCAGCGGCAGCTCCACCGCGCGGATCCGCGTATAGCCCCGTTGCAACAGCTCGACTATGACCTTGTTCCAGTGGGCGGCACCGCCCCAGAAACCATGGACCAGCACAATCACGGGTTTGTCACTCATGGGATGACTCCTTGGTAAACACACCAGACAGCGCCCCGACGCTGCGGGCAGCGTCGGAATGAGAGTGGTCGAGTATTGGTGACAATCGCCGGCGGTGCACGGCGAATGTTCGAGCGGATATTCAGAGGTGCACTTCTACCGCCAGCGGCAGGTGATCCGACAGATGAGTCCAGGGCTTGTGGCCGAGGATCTTCGGCGCGTGGCTGCTGGCATTGCGCAGGTAGATGCGGTCCAGGCGCAGCAGCGGCCAGCGTGCCGGGTAGGTCTTGGCCGGGCTGCCATGGTGGTGTTCGAAGGCTTCGTGCAGGTCGTTGCGACGGGCGAGGGTGGCGTTGCCATGCAGCTGCCAGTCGTTGAAGTCGCCGGCGATGATCACCGGCGCATCGTCCGGCAGCGACTCGAGCAACTGGCACAACAGCGCCAGCTGCAACTGGCGATGGCTTTCCAGCAGGCTCAGGTGCACGCAGATCGCGTGCACTTCGGCATGCCCCGGTACATCCAGCACGCAATGCAACAGCCCGCGGCGCTCGGGGCCGGTGATCGAGACATCGAGGTTGCGGTACTGGCGGATCGGGTATTTCGACAGCAGGGCGTTGCCGTGATGGCCGTCGGGATAGACCGCGTTGCGCCCATAGGCGAAGTCGCTCCACATGCTGTCGGCGAGAAACTCGTATTGCGACTGCTGGGGCCAGTTGCTGTAGCGGTTGGCATGGCGGTCATGCTCGCCCAGCACTTCCTGGAGAAACACCAGGTCGGCCTGGGTGCTGCGGACCGCGTCCCGCAGCTCCGGGAGAATGAAACGGCGGTTCAGGGCGGTGAAGCCCTTGTGGGTATTGACGGTCAGGATGCGCAGGCGATGGACCGCCGGGGTTTCGTCTGGCGCTGCCGACGTGACCGGGCGCCTGGTTGAATCGGTGCTCACGCTCACTCCTCGTAATCAGGGCGGTTACTCATGCGACTGACACTTTGCCGGTCAGTTCAGGTTTTTCCCCGGTCTGCCTGCAGCGGGGCAGCCCTACATGAAAATGATTTCGTAGGACTGGCGCAGCCGCTCCAGCACCACTGGCGTCAGCGTCGGGGCCAGGCCGATGCCCGGATCGCCCTGCAACTGGCTGGCATAGGCATGTGCCGCATGACGCTTGCGGGCCACGGTCCAGGTGTCGAGGCGCAGCTTGCGGGCGCGGTGCCAGGGCAGCAAATGTTCATCGCGCGCCGGCCAGTGCCAGGCCCACACCGGCACTTCGTGGAACGCCACGCCGGCCTGGGCCGCGGCCTTGGCGCTGGCCCGGCCGACGGCGTCGTGGTCGTCGTTGCCGTCTTCGCGCCAGGTGCTGAACACCACGTCATCGGGGCGCAGGTAGCGGCCGATGAACTGGCTCAATTGATGCTCGCGCTCCTGCAGCCCACTGTCGACAAAACCGCCGCGAATCCACTGCAGGCTATGCAGGGGCAAACCCAGGCGGCGCAGGGCCTCGACACTTTCCTGGGGGCGGAACACGCTCAGGCGCCGCTCGGACCACAGGTCGGAGCCGGGGTGGCTGGCGCTGCCGTCGGTGACGGAAATCAGTTGCAGCGGATGGCCGTGGTGGGCGAGTACCTGCAGCAGGCCGCCGCAGGTCAGCACTTCGTCGCCGGGGTGCGGGGCGATGACCACCGCGCGAAAGCCGGGCGGCACCAGGCTGGCAAGGTTGATGGGGGGGACGTCGAGCAGTTGGCGGGCGCCGTTCCAGACCTGCTCCGGCCAGTTGTCGCTCAGGGGTATGGATCTCATGGGTGTTACATCCTTGTTCCGGGGCAGTCGGCGTGCGGTGATGAACCGGGCCGCTTGGGTTCGCACCCGGCGTCGGTTCGGGTGCCGGCGCTCCATACCTTGGATTGCCGTCTTGCAAGAGTGATCAATCATACACAGCCGTTGGCCGCCGTCGCAGGGGCCAGCGGTTTTTTTCTGGTGGCGATGCTCAGGTGCTCAAGATAGCGGGGAATGGACGCTTGGCACCATCGTACATTTGTCTGATGGGCTGGCCGCTACCCGTCACCCGATCCGGCACCTGGCCAACAGGCTGCTCAATCCTCATCCTCGTGCTGCAGTTCGAACAGCAGCAGCGAGCGCCCGGTCACCGAGTACTGGTGGCCGAACTCGAAGCGTTCCTGGCCTTTCACCGAGGGCTGGTTGGTGTCGATCATGCAGGTCCAGAAGCCACCGTCGGGCACTTCCGGCAGGCAGAAGTTGACGATGTCGTGATGGGCGTTGACCACCAGCAGCAGGGTTGCGTCGGCGCCGGGGCGGCGGATTCCGGTTTCCTGGGCGCGGCCGTCGAGCAGCATGCCCAGGCAGCGGCCGTGGCTGTCCTGCCATTGTTCGGTGGTCATCTCGCTGGCGTCCGGGGCGAGCCAGGTGACGTCCTTGACCCCGATGTCTTCGTTGTAGTTGCCCACCAGGAAGCGTCCGCGGCGCAGGATCGGATAGGCCATGCGCAGCTTGACCAGGCGCTTGACGAACTTCAGCAACGACTTGCCGTCGTCGTCCAGGTCCCAGTTGACCCAGCCGATTTCGCTGTCCTGGCAATAGGCGTTGTTGTTGCCGTGCTGGGTACGGGCGAACTCGTCGCCGGCGACGAGCATCGGCGTGCCCTGGGCCAGCAGCAGGGTGGCGAAGAAATTGCGCATCTGGCGCAAGCGCAGCGCATTGATCTGCGGGTCGTCGGTGGGGCCTTCGACGCCGTGGTTCCACGACAGGTTGTGGTTGCTGCCGTCCTGGTTGTTCTCGTCGTTGGCTTCGTTGTGCTTGTCGTTGTACGACACCAGGTCGTGCAGGGTGAAGCCATCGTGGGCGGTCACGAAATTGACAGAGGTATAAGGCCGTCGGCCGCGCTGGTTGAACATCTCGCCGGAGGCGGTCATGCGCGCGGCGAAGTCGGCGAGCTGGCCATCGTCGCCTTTCCAGAAGGCGCGCACGGTGTCGCGGAACTTGTCGTTCCACTCCACCCAGCCCGGTGGGAACCCGCCCACCTGATAACCGCCGGGGCCAATGTCCCACGGCTCGGCGATCAGCTTCACCTGGCGCAGCACCGGGTCCTGGCGGCAGGCCACGAGGAAGCTGTGGCGCTCGTCGAAACCATCGTGATAACGCCCGAGAATGGTCGCCAGGTCGAAGCGGAAACCGTCCACGTGCATTTCCGTGGCCCAGTAGCGCAGCGAATCGGTGACCATCTGCAGCACGCAGGGGTGACTCAGGTCGAGGGTGTTGCCGGTCCCGGAGTCATTGATATAGAAGCGTTTGTCGTCGGGCATCAGGCGGTAGTAGGAGGCATTGTCGATGCCGCGCATGGACAGGGTCGGGCCTTGCTCGTTGCCTTCGGCGGTGTGGTTGTAGACCACGTCGAGTATCAGTTCGAGCCCGGCTTCGTGCAGGTGCGCGACCATCTCCTTGAATTCGGCGATCTTGCCACTGGCCAGGTAACGCGGGTCGGGGGCGAAGAAGGCGATGCTGTTGTAGCCCCAGTAATTGGTCATGCCCTTGTGCAGCAGGTGCTGGTCGTTGACGAAGGCATGGATCGGCAACAGCTCCACCGAAGACACCCCGAGCTTGCGAATGTGCTCCAGCACATCGTCGACCATCAGCCCGGCGAAGGTGCCGCGCACCGCCTCCGGCACCGAGGGATGACGCATGGTGAAACCGCGCACGTGAGTCTCATAAATGATCGTTTTGTCCCAGGGCACGCTGACCCGATGATCGTGGCCCCAGGTGTGGGCCGGGTCGATCACTTTGCATTTCGGCACGAAGGGCGCGCTGTCGCGCTCGTCGAAACTGAGGTCGGCGTCGGGGTGCCCGATGGTGTAGCCGAACAGCGCCTCGGACCATTTCAGCTCGCCCACCAGTTGCTTGGCATAGGGGTCGATCAACAGTTTGTTGGGGTTGAAGCGATGACCGTTGGCCGGGTCGTAGGGACCATGTACTCGATAGCCGTAGATCAACCCGGGATGGGCGTCGGGCAGGTAGCCGTGGAAGATCTCGTCGGTGTATTCCGGCAGTTCGATGCGTTCCAGTTCGACTTCGCCCGTGGCATCGAACAGGCACAGCTCGACCTTGGTGGCATTGGCCGAGAACAGCGCGAAGTTGACCCCCAGGCCGTCCCAGGTCGCGCCGAGCGGGAAGGGCAGGCCTTCGCGGATGCGCGAGGGCTCGGTCGCTGGCGGGGTTTTCGGCGTGGCGGCTGTTTTGGGTTTGGACGGGGTCATGGGTGCTCCTGCAAATCAGATGGGCGAACAGGCTCCCTGTGGCGCACGGGCGCGCCACGCACATGGGCAAGGTCGGCAGTGGAGGGTGGCGCGAGCGCCTTGGCGAAAGGTCGTCAGCTGGCCGCTGGCTTGCGCGGTGCTCGTGGCTTTTTCGCCGCGCTGCTTTTGCCTCCGGGCGGCACCTTTTCTCCAGGAGGTACCACGGGTGCCGCCGCCGCGGGTTTGGCGACCGCCTTGGGCTTTGCCGCGGGCTTGCCAGGCTTGGCGCTGGCGGCTCGGGTCGCCCTGGGTGGCTTGCTCGGGGCCAGGGCCTCGGCTTCGGCCAGCTTGCGGGCCATTTCCCAATGCCGGTGTTCCTGGCCGTCGGGCCGGCCTTCCGATTCCCAGATTTGATAGGCGAACTCACGAATGCGTTTGTCGTCGGTACTCATCGCAATGCTCCTGAACTGAACTCAAGTTTGGATGAAGAGGTTGACCGGGAAATCCCGCAATGCGCTGCTGATCATCAGATCCTTGTGGGGTGTGACTGCCCCCGTGGAAAAAAGTCCCTTCAGGTTTTGTCCTGGCGCGGCGAATGGCAGATGCACTCGCGTATCGCCCCAATCCGGCGCGTCGACCCGGGGGTGCGCGCCGCTTTCCAGCAGCCCGGCGACCAGCCTGGGCACTATCACCACGGCGCGCTGGCCCTGGTGTTCGCGCATGAAGGCCAGCACCTTGTCGGCGTGTCGGCCCTGTACCGGCAGCGGCTGGTAAGTGCCCCGGCGAAACAGCTGCGGGTACTTGCCGCGGCGCTTCAGCGTGGCGGCGATCAGGGCCTGCTTGATGCGTCCGTCGCGCCAGTGGGTCAACAGTTCCATGGTTTCGCCGCAGGGGTCCAGAGCCTGCTGTCGGGTGGCGAAGTCCACCGGGCGACGGTTGTCCGGGTCCACCAGGCTGAAGTCCCAGAACTCGTTGCCCTGATACAGGTCCGGCACGCCGGGCACGGTCATGCGCAGCAAGGATTGAGCCAGGCCGTTGAGGGCGCCAGCGGGCGCGATGCGCTGCACGGCCGCGCCGATGGCGCTGCGCAACGGCAGGCCCTCGGGGCTGAGCAACAGTCGCTCGATAAACGCGTGCACGGCACTTTCATAGGCCTCGTTGGCCGCCGCCCAACTGCTGTGCAGCTTGGCTTCGCGCAGGGCTTTTTCCTGCCATTGCCAGAGGCGCCGGGCATAGTCTTGCAGGCCCTGGCTGTCGTCGCTGTGCAGTTCCAGTGGCCAGCTGCCGAGCAGGGCCTGATAGAGAATCAGCTCGTCGCCGGCGCCGGGCGCCTGGGGATCGCTGCGCAGGGCCTGGGCCAGGCGGCGCCAGTGTTCGACCTGTGCGACGTACCAGGGACTGAGTTCGCTGAGCACCGCCAGGCGCGCGCGGGCATCTTCGCCGCGCTTGTGGTCGTGGGTGGCGCTGGCCAGCAGGTTGTCGGGGAAGGTCGCCAGGCGCTCGCGGCAGACCGCGTGGAAAGCTTCCACCGGGGCGCAGAACTGCTCGGTGGAAAAGCCCACGTCGTTGCGCGACAGCAGCACCGCCGAGCGATAGAGCGCGGTGTCTTCCACTGCCTTGGCCGCGGTCGGCGAGGTCAGTTGCTGGAAGCGCACGCAGGCATGCTTGAGCACCTTGCGCTGGCGCCCCGGTGGCAGCTGGCGCCAGCCGCAGCCGCCGAGCCACTGTTGCAGGTAGGCCAGCACCGGCCAGTCGGCTTCGCCCAGGGTGTCGCGGGCGCCTTGCAGGGCCTGCTGGAAAAACACCTCGTCCGCCGCCGAGCGCCCGCAGGCGCCGATGTAGGTGCGGTACACCGGGAAGTGCACGATCAGTTCCTGCAAGGCACGGCGGATGGCGCCCAGGGTCAGGTCGCGGCTCATCACGTCGTTGCGCGCTACTTGCAGCAAGGCCTGGGCCACGCTTTCGAAGTCGCTGGCCAGCGAGCCGTTGAGCAACTGCTGGCGCGCCAGCCGGGCTTCTTCGAGAAAGGCCGCCGGGCGTTCGCTGTGCCGGCTCCAGAGTTCGGCCAACGGCTCGGCGCCTTGCGGGTCGTGTTGCAGCAACGACAGCTGGTTCATGAATTCATAGCCGGTGCTGCCGTCCACACACCAGTCGCGGCGCAGGGTTTCGCCGGCGCCGAGGATCTTTTCCACGTAGATCGGCAGGTGCTGGCCGGGGCGCAGCGCATCGACCCGGCGCCGCAGTTTGCGGCAGTAGCCGCGGGGATCGGCCAGGCCGTCGATATGGTCGATGCGCAGCCCGTCCACCAGGCCGGCGGCGATCAACTGGAAGATTTTCCCGTGGGTGGCCTCGAACACCGCCGGGCGCTCGACCCGCAGCCCACCCAGTTCGTTGATGTCGAAGAAGCGCCGCCAGTTGATGTCGTCCGCCGCGGTGCGCCAGCTGGCCAGGCGATAGCTCTGTTGCTCCAGCAGGGCGTGCAGGCGGGCGAAGCCCTCCGGCTGGCGCCCGTCATACAGCGCCAACTGCTGCTCGATGGCCGCGCGGAGCTTTGGGTCATGGGCGGCGTCCTGCAATTGCCGCTGCAAGGGCTCGGCCTGGGTGTGGGCGTCGGGTTGGTAGCGCAGGGTGCTGAAGGCATCGGCCAGTGGCTTGAGGCGCTCGGTCGACTCGGCGTCGAGTTCGCCCGGGACCCGCAGCAGCTCGCCATAGTCGCTGGGGCAGATCGGGAAGTGATGCTGGTAATGCTCGACATGGAACTCGCCCCGTTCGGCATCGAAGCACAGCCGCAGCGTGCCTTCCTGCAGGGCCACGCCGTAGTCGCTGCCGAGGAACGGCAGCAGCAACTGACCCTCCATCAAAGGGTCGGGGGAATGCCACTGGATATCGAAGAACTCACCGTAAGGGCTCAGGCGCCCCCAGCGCAGCAGGTCCTGCCACCAGGGATTGTCCGCGCCGCCGACCGCCATGTGATTGGAGACGATATCCAGCAGCAGGCCCATGTCGTGCTGGCGCAGGCTGCGGACCAGTCGTTCCAGCGCGGCCTCGCCACCCAGCTCGGGGTTGACCCGGGTCGGGTCGACCACGTCGTAGCCGTGCATCGAGCCGGCGCGGGCGCACAGCAGCGGCGACGCGTACAGGTGGCTGATGCCCAGGCGGGCGAAGTAGGGCACCAGCGGCACCGCGTCGTCGAGGGTGAAACCGCGATGAAACTGCAGGCGTAAGGTGGCCCGCAGGGGCTGGTTGTGGAGCGTGGCGCTGCTCATCGGTCGCGCTCATGGGCCTGCAGCCGGGCGCAGGCCAGCAGTTCCAGGCGGCGCGCGGCGTCCGGGTCGTCGAGCAAGGCCGCGCTGCTGCCGGCCAGGCGCCGGCGCCAGTTGGGATGGCTGTCGAGGGTGCCGGGCAGGTTGGCCTGTTCGTCGATGCCCAGGGCGTCCTCCAGAGGCAGCAGCACCAGCGGCGCGCGGGTATGGCCGAGGAAGCGCACGCTGGCGTCCACCACCTGGTCGGCTTCGTGGGTGTCCTCGCGAAAGTTCTGCGGGTCGCGGCTCAGGGCGTGGCGCAGGCCCTCGCGTTCACGCTGGCGGTGTTCGCGCCAATGGGTTTCGCCGTTTGCGTCCACCAGGCCCAGGCGCGCGCTCCAGTCGATGTCGCGGCCCTGCCACCAGCCGTTGAGGGTCGGCAGGTCGTGGGTGCTGGTGGTCGCCAGGGCATTGTCCGGCCAGTCGAGGATCGGCCGGAAATGCGTGCCGTGCTCCTGCTCGAACAGCAGCACGCGCATGCCGAGCATGGCCCGCGCGCTGAGTTTTTCCCGCAGACCGTCGGGCACCGTGCCGAGGTCTTCGCCGAGGACGATCGCCTGGTGCCGGTGCGACTCCAGGGTCAGCAGGCGCAGCAGGTCGTCCACCGGGTAATACAGGTAGGCGCCGTCGCAGGGCGGGGCGCCGAGGGGGATCACCCATAGCCGCTGCAGCCCCATCACATGGTCGATGCGCAGGCCGCCGGCATGGGCGAAGTTGGCCCGGAGCATTTCGATAAAGGCATGGAAGCCATTGCGCACCAGGCCCTCCGGGGAAAAGGCGGAAATGCCCCAACCCTGACCCTGGCGATTGAGAATGTCCGGCGGCGCGCCGACGGTCAGCGCCGCCAGCAGTTCGTCCTGGCGGCTCCAGGCCTGGCTGCCGCCGCCGTCGGCGCCCACCGCCAGGTCGGCGATCAGGCCGATGCCCATGCCGCTGCTGCGGGCGGTGCTCTGCACGCGCTCCAGGCAGCGGGCGATCAGCCATTGGCAGAAGGCATAAAAGCCGATGTCGCTGGCGTGTTCCACGGCGAAATGCGCCAGCGCCGGGCTGCGCGGTGTGCGCCAGGCATCGGGCCATTCGCGCCAGTCGAGGCTTTCGCCACGGGCCGCGCGCTGGGCCTGGATGGCTTCGAAGCGGCAGTGGTTTTCCAGGGCCTCGCCGCTGGCGTGGCGGAAACTGGCGAAATCCTGGTGCAGCGGATGTTCGCCCTGGCAGAAGCCTTCATAAAGCGCGCGCAGGACTTTCTGCCGGGCCTGGGCCGCCACCGGCCAGTCGACCATCGGCTGTTGTTCCAGCTGTTGCAGCTGCGGCCCCAGGCCACTGGCGTCGATGGCGCTGCGCCAGGCCCGCTCGCCGAGAATGGTCCCGGGCGCGGCATACAGGCTGTTGAGAAACAGCCGGCTGGACGGCGAATAAGGGCTGTAGCGTCCGGTGTCGCTGCTGAACATGGCATGCAGCGGGCTGATGGCGATGGCCTCGGCGCCCCGTTCGCCGGCGACCCGGATCAAATCTTCCAACGCCTGGGTATCGCCATAACCGCCATCGCCGCTGCGGCGCAGCGAATACAGCTGCACGCTCAGGCCCCAGGCGCGGGGCGTGGCCTGGTCCACGGCATCGGCGACGCTGTAGCAGCGCTCGGGCGCCACGGCCAGGGTGAAGTGCTGGCCGGCGATGCTCACCTCCTGGTAACCCACCGGCACCAGGCCCGGCAGCATGGAGTTGGCGTCCAGCTTGAGGTTGAGCACGCTGCCGTCTTCCAGGTGGATTTCGCAGGGCGTGTCCGGGGCGAAGTAATGCCCCAGGTCCAGGCCCTGGCCGGCATCGGCGGTCAGCAGCGGTGGCAGTTTGCGGCTCTGTTGCACCTGCAGCAGCTGGCGCAGGCTGGCTTCGATCTGCTGGTCGTTGTCGGCCGGATGGCCGAGGCTGGCCAGCACGCTTCGCAGCACCCGCGGCTCGACCCGTTGCGGGCGGCCGTTGGCGTCGATCCAGTCGACGGCCAGGCCGGCTCGGCTGGCGAGGATTTCCAGTTGCGCATCGCTCATGGGCGTTCTCCGTCAAGGTCAGGCAGTGGGGCGGCCGCGCCGAGGCTGACCAGTGCGCTATAGGGGGCGAGATGGCCTTGCTGCAAGCGCTCGAACGCCTGGGCCGGGTAATCGAACAGGCGCTGCGCGGCGTTCGATGGCCGCTGCTCGACCTGGTGCGGGCTCAGGTTGAGGTCGATGCGCAGCTCCTGGCCATTGCCCAGGCGCCAGCGGGCACACAGCGCACCCTCGGCCAGCACCTCGGCGCCCAGGGCTTCGGCGCCGGGCAGGTAGGGCACGATGTGCTCGCGGCGCAGTTGCAACAGTTGGCGATACAGCGCCAGGGTCTGTTCGCCCTGGACCGGGTCCGCCTGCGGCCTCGACGCGAGGAAGGTGGCCGGCGCGTTCGGGTCGGGAATCTGCTCGCGTTTATGCGGATCGGCGAAGGCGCTGAAGGCGGCGAATTCACCGCGCCGGCCTTCGCGCACCGCGTCCGCCAGTTCGCCGTGGTGGCTGGTGAAAAACAGGAAGGGCTGCGGCGCCGCCAGCTCGTCGCCCATGAACAGCAGCGGGATCATCGGCGACAGCAGCAACAGCACCGTGGCCGCCCGCAACGCCTGTGGCTCGGCCAGGCGCACCAGGCGTTCGCCGAAGGCGCGGTTGCCGATCTGGTCGTGGTTCTGCAAAAACAGCACGAAAGCGCTGGGCGGCAAGTGGCCGCTGGGTTCGCCGCGAGCGGTGCCGTGGCGGGTGACATGGCCCTGGTAGGCGAAGCCCTGGCTCAGGCAGCGCGCCAGTTTCTCGGTGGGGCGTTTGGCGAAGTCGGCGTAGTAGGCGTCGGTTTCGCCGGTGAGCAACACATGCAGGGCGTTGTGGCCGTCGTCGTTCCACTGCGCATCGAAATGCTGCTCCAGCAGGCTGGCCTGGTTGTACTCGTTTTCCACGGTCAGCCAGACCTGCCGCGCCGGGTCGATCCGTTGGCGCACCCGCTGCGCCAGTTCGGACAGGAAGTCCGGGTCGTCGATCGCATGCACCGCGTCCAGGCGCAGGCCGTCGAAGCGGTATTCCAGCAGCCACATCAGGGCATTGTCGATAAAGAAGTCGCGTACCGGCTGGCGGCGAAAGTCGATGGCCGCGCCCCAGGGCGTATGCCGGTCTTCCCTGAAGAAGGCCTTGGCGTAGTGGTGCAGGTAGTTGCCGTCGGGGCCGAAGTGGTTGTAGACCACGTCGAGCATCACCGCCAGGCCCAGGCCGTGGGCGCAGTCGATCAGGTGCTTGAGGTCGTCGGGCGAGCCGTAGGAGGCTTCCGGCGCATAAGGCAGGACGCCGTCGTAGCCCCAGTTGCGATCGCCGGGAAACTCCGCCAGGGGCATCAGCTCGATGGCGGTGATGCCCAGCTGGGCCAGGCGCGGCAAGTGCTTTTCCACTTCGCGGTAACCGCCCAGCACCCCCACATGCAGCTCGTAGATCACCGCCTGGTGCCACGGCCGGCCTTGCCAGTGTGGATGTTGCCAGCGATAGGCCAGGGGATCGACCACCAGGCTGGGGCCGTCGATATCGCCGTCCTGGGCCCGGGACGCCGGGTCGGGGACGCGGATCCGGTCATCGATGTTGAAGCGGTAGCGGGTGCCGGGCGGGCAATGGCCGACGACCATGAACCAGCCGTTGGCCTGGGGCCGCATGGGCAGCGACACACCGTCTTCGAGTTCGACGCTGACGTGCTGCGCATCCGGTGCCCAGAGGGCGAAGCGGGTGCGCTCGGCATCGAGTGGAACAGTGCCGTGGGGCCAGGTTTCCAGTGTCCTTGACGGCATCTTGGGGTGCCCTCTCAGAGTTTGGCCGATTTTCCCAAGGCCTTGGCCACCAGCTGTTCATAGAGTTCGGCGTAGGGCTCCACCGCCTTGCACCAGTTGAAGGGCGCGGCCATGGCCCGGCAGCGCATGGCGTTGAGCAACTGCGGATAGGCGAACACCTTGAAGGCGCGGCTCAGGGCCTCTTCGTAGCTGGCCACCGTGGACTCGTCGAAGAGGAAACCGGTGACGCCGTTCTCGATGGTGTCGGCCAGGCCGCCGGTATTGCGCGCCACCGGCAACGAACCGAAGCGCTGGGCGTACATCTGGCTCAGGCCGCAGGGCTCGTAGCGCGAAGGCATCAGCAGGAAGTCGCTGCCGGCGAACATGCGGCGGGCGTCGGTTTCGTTGAAGCCGATATTCACCCCGATGCGCCCGGGGAAACGCGCGGCCAGGGCGCGCATGGCCTGTTCTTCTTCCGGTTCGCCGCGACCGATAATGGCGATCTGGCCGCCGGACTTGACGATGTACTCGGCCACGCCTTCGGTGAGGTCCAGGCCTTTCTGGTAGACCAGGCGCGAGACCACGGCGAACAGCGGGCCGTTGCTGGGGTCGAGGCCGAACATCTGCCGCACATGGGCGGCATTGGCGGCCTTGCCTTGCCAGTCGCCGATGGCGAAGGGCGTGGACAGGTGCGGGTCGGTGGCGGCGTCCCAGCTTTCGTCGATGCCGTTGGGGATGCCGCTGAGCAGGCCTTGCTGGGTCTTGCTGGCGAGGAAACCGTCAAGCCCGCAGCCGAAGGCCGGGGTGGTGATTTCCTGGGCATAGGTGGCGCTGACGGTGGTGATGTGGCTGGCGTAGGCCATGCCGGCCTTGAGGAACGACAGCTTGCCGTAGAACTCCATGCCTTCCTGTTGCAGGGCGTGTTCGGGGATGCCCAGCTCCGGGCAGGAGGCCAGGCTGACCACGCCCTGATACGCCAGGTTGTGGATGGTGAACAGGGTCGGCGTGCGCTGCCCGCGCCAGTGCATATAGGCCGGCGCCAGCCCGGCGGGCCAGTCATGGGCGTGCACCAGGTCCGGGCACCAGTGGATCTGCGCCAGGTTGGCGGCGATGTCGGCCGCGGCCAGGCCCAGGCGGGCGAAGCGGATATGGTTGTCCGGCCAGTCGCGGCCGTTGTTGGCGCCGTAGGGCGTGCCTTCGCGCTCATAGAGTTCCGGGCAGATCAGCACATAGATCACCAGGCCGTCGGGCATGTCCATGCGCCCGATCTTGCAGGCCGGCAGGGCCGCGTGGCCGCCCAGCTCGCCAATGATATGAATCGGGTTTTCGCTGTGCATCACCTGCCGGTAGCCGGGGATCAGCAGGCGTACATCGTGCAGGTGCGCCATGGCGCGGGGCAGGGCCGCCGAGACGTCGCCCAGGCCGCCGGTCTTGACCAGGTCGGCGATTTCCGAGGTGACGAACAGGACCTTCTTGCGATTGGGGTTGTGGTGGATCAAGGGCAGTGACGTCTTGCCACCTGGGGCGAGAATCGATGTGGAGGCCGTCTCACCGGCCAGCGGCAGAGGATGCTTTCCCTGGGTTTGCAATACGGCACTGGTCATCTGTTTCTCCCGTTTTATTGATCTGTTCCTGGCATCTGCCGGCGGTGTCAAAAGGCCAATCCGGTGGCCGGGCACAAAAACGTTGCACATGCGAAAGCCGAACGCAGCCTCATGCGTCGACGCAAAGAGGGTGAAAGGGCCATTGCAAGGATTGCACCAGTCGCGAAGGCCCTACCTTTAACCTGACCCAAGGCGTGAGCCAAAAGTTTCGACTTTATTTCCTCGGGAGTGACTGTCCGGTCACTTTTTGAATTCCAGTCTAGGACAGAAGTTAGAGCGCGGGCATGACGATTAGGTTTTCTCGGGGCGAAGGTTGCGCTGCCCCGGAATAAAGCCGACGAAAGGCAGTCTCGCGCACCGGCCGGGGGCGAGGCTTTCTGGCACGGGCGCGAAAACGGTGAGGGGGGTGCAAGCAGGCGGTGCGGGGAGAAACCACCCGCGCCCGATGATGGTGCAGGGCAGTGCCGGCGCACTGCCCTGAGGTGTTTCAGCCCAGCTGGCGGATCGGCTGGCCGGCGGCCCAGGCCTGGATGTCCTCGATCATCTGGGTGAAGAACTGTCGGTAGTTCTGCTGGCTGACATAACCGACATGGGGCGTGGCCAGCACATTGGGCAGGCGGCGGAACGGATGGTCGAGGGGCAGCGGCTCCTGCTCGAACACATCCAGCGCCGCGCCGGCCAGGCGCCCGCGTTCGAGGGCGCTGATCAGCGCCGCTTCATCGACGATCGGCCCGCGGGCGGTGTTGACCAGCAGCGCCGAGGGTTTCATCCAGGCCAGCGCCTGGGCGTCCACCAGGCCGCGGCTGCGTTCGCTGAGCACCAGGTGCACCGAGAGCACGTCGGCCTGTTCGAACAGCTGCTGCTTGTTCACGTAGGTCACGCCGGCCGCCGCGGCCCGCTCGGCGGTGAGGTTCTCGCTCCAGGCGATCACCCGCATGCCGAACACCTGGCCGAACTGCGCCACCCGCTGGCCGATGCTGCCCAGGCCGAGAATGCCCAGGGTCTTGCCGTGCAGGTCGCCGCCCAGCCCCTGTTGCCAGAGGCCGGCGCGCAGGGCGCTGGCTTCGCTGAGCAGGTTGCGGGTCTGGGCCATGATCAGCGCCCAGGTCAACTCCGGCGCCGCGTGCTTGTAACTGTCGGTGCCGCACACCTGAATGCCCAGGCTGGCCGCGGCGGCAAGATCGATGGCGGCGTTGCGCATGCCGCCGGTGAGCAGCAGCTTGAGCCGCGGCAGGCTGCGCAGCAGGGCCGCGTCGAAACGGCTGCGCTCGCGCATCACGCAGATCACCTCGAACGGCGCCAGGCGCTCGCTCATGGCGGCGGTGTCGCTGGGGTAGTCATGGATAAAGCTGACCTGGCCAATGCCCGACAGCACCGACCAGTCGACGACGTCACGGGCGACGTCCTGCCAATCATCGATTACCGCGATCTGCACACTCATGAAGGCTCCAGGGAAAACGCATCAATGTGACGCCAGCCAGCCCAGCAGGGCCTGGTGGAATTGCGCCGGTTCTTCCATCTGCGGGGCGTGGCCCAGGCCCGGGAACTCGATCAGGGTCGAGTGCGGGATAAGCCCGGCCACCTGCTTGCCCAGCACCTGGTAGTTGCCGATCCGCGCCTTGACCGCCGGCGGCGCGATGTCGCTGCCGATCGCCGTGGTGTCGGCGGTGCCGATCAGCAGCAGGGTCGGCATCTTCAGGTCCTTGAACTCGTAGTACACCGGCTGGGTGAAGATCATGTCGTAAATCAGTGCCGAGTTCCACGCCACCCGCGTGTGCCCGGGCCCCTGGTTGAGGCCGGCGAGCATGTCCACCCAGCGCTCGAATTCCGGCTTCCAGCGGCCGCCGTAATAGGTGCTGCGTTCATAGTTGCGGATGCCCTCGGCCGACAGCTTGAGCTCGCGGGCGTACCACTGGTCGACGCTGCGGTAGGGCACGCCGAGGGCCTTCCAGTCTTCCAGGCCGATGGGGTTGACCAGCGCCAGTTGCTGCACCTGCTCGGGGTACTGCAGGGCATAGCGGGTAGCCAGCATGCCGCCGGTGGAATGGCCCAGCAGGCTGACCTGCTGGATGCCCAACCGGTCCAGCAGCTGCCGGGTGTTCTGCGCCAGTTGCTGGAAGCTGTATTGATAGTGCTCGGGCTTGCTGGAGGTGCAGAAGCCGATCTGGTCTGCGGCTATGACCCGGTAGCCGGCGTCGCTCAAGGCCTTGATCGAACTGTCCCAGGTCGCGCCGCAGAAATTCTTGCCGTGCATCAGCAACACGCTGCGGCCGTTGGGCGTGCCCTTGGCCGGTACGTCCATATAGCCCATCTGCAGGGCCTGGCCCTGGGACTCGAAGGCAAAGTGCTGCAGCGGGTAGGGATAGTCGAAGCCTTGCAGCTCGGGACCGTAGGCCGGGCCTTCGGCGGCAAGGCTGGGCAGGGCCAGGGTCAGGAGCAGGCTGGACAGCCAGGGGGCGTGGGGCTGGGGCATACGCGGACTCCAAGGTTTTGGTCAATCCTGGAAGGGGAGGATTAGGCGGGCATTAAGTTCAGGCAGGCGACGGGGTAACCTCTCTTCGGTGAGCCATCCGGCAGGTTGCACAAGGGCTGTCAGGGGCTGGCCGGTGGCTTCCAGATGATTTGTATCAAAAGTTTGCTCCAGGCCGAATACCGCCGTTATGTCACTTTTCCGGGCATTTTGCTTTCTTGAAAAATCGGTCTCCTCGGTTATATTGGCTCGCGGCAGGACGCCATTACGCTTTTGGCGTACCTGGAAACAGCTAGACAAGGAGCAAGTCATGAACCAGAAGATCCAGCAGGGTGCGACCGCACCCAATCATCAAGACAGCGAAAAAGTACTCTTCAGCAAGGAAGAGTTGCAGGTCTTGAGCGACGCCATCAAGAAGTCCAAGACCCGGGTTTCCGAAACCAAGGCGGCGAGCTGCGCATACCACCGTTGAGCTGACCCTGAAAAAGCAAGAAAGGACTTTCTTGCTTTTTCACTTTTTGGGTAGTGAATATTCAGTTGTCATCCAGGGAGGGGGGCATGAGGGCGATCTTTATCGGTCATCAAACGTGGCTTGTGGAACATGGAAGTACCAGGATCCTGATTGACCCACTGTTATGCGAAGACTTCGGCCTGGTCGACGAGCACCGGATCGAGATCTACCCGCCGCGCACCGTCGATGCTGCCGCATTGTCCGATGTAGACCTTATTTTCCTCAGCCACGAACATTCCGATCATTTCGATATCCAGTCGTTGAACCTGTTGCCGCGTTCCGCCCGGTTCGTGGTGGGGGCGACCATTGTCGAACCGGTCAAGCAATGCATCCGCGACCTCGGGTTCACCCTTACGGAAGTCAATGACACAAAACCGATGCGGGTTGGCGACCTGAGCCTGCGTTTTTACCCGGCGGATCCGAAGACTGCTTTCTGGGAAAGCCGGGTCACCCAGGTACATATCGAGGAGGCAGAGCAGCCGGACAATGGCATCTTCATAGCCGTGGATGCCCTGGTGTCCGAGGTGTTCAAGGCCGATATCATCGAAGGACGACTGGCACCGCCCAAGCTGGTAATCGTCTCGAACAACTCCAGGGTGTCGCCTCCGGGAGCCTTTCAGTCCCTGGAAAACTGGGGCAAGAACGCTAGCGATAGCAACCGCAAGGTCGGTCCGCTGGGGATCGGTGTGCTGAGCGCTGTGTTGACCAGCTATATGGACGATTTTCCGGTACAACCCGAGAACATCGCCCTGTGCGGCGGCGGGTTCATCAAGCGCCTGGGCGGGTTCGCCGCTTTCCCGTTTTCCGACCAGCCGACATTGAGCCGGTTGGCCAATCGACTCAGCCTGGACACCAATATTGTCGGCCTGCTGCCAGGCGAAGCCTTTGCCCTGGACCCTGATCCCGGGCCGCAGGCGGTTATCGACTGGGTCCAGGTGGACAAGGTGCAGCACAACTTGCTGATCGAGGAACTGGACCAGTTCATCGAGGCGCGCAAGACCGTCGAGGTGGTCGCATCGGTATGCCCGGATGTGCAGGACGTCGAGGCGTATACAGAGTTGCTGTGGCGCGCGGAAGCCGAGCTGCGGCGCCTGGCGAAAAGCCTGATGCTGTTTATCACCGGGCGAAAGGCGCTGGAGATGTCTCACCACAAGGGGCGCAAGCTGGGGCCGAAAAGAATTGTTTTCAGCTTTGTCTCGCGTGCCCTGGGACGTCAGGACAGCTACGCGCTGAACCTGATAAGCGGCCAGTTCGAGGCCGAGACGCCAAACCAGTTCGAATCGCTGGTGGCGCAGTATCCCTTTGGCGTATGCCTGCCCCTGGTGGACTTCATCGGCATGGTCGAGGGGGACCTGCAGATCTGGGACATCGTGGGCGTTTCGGTCCAGTCCTGGTTCGAGAACGGCATCTTCGATGGCCTGATCCCGTTCTTCTACAGCTACTACGGCGAGAACGGCAGCCCTGAGCTATTGGCGAAAATCATCGGGCGCAGCATGCGGAACCTGGAGGTGGGCCCATGAAGCTGACGATGATCGGCCACGAAAGCTGGTCGCTGCAGGCTGGCGAGAGCCATGTGTTGATCGACCCGGTGCTGGGTCGTGGCTTCGGTTCCGATGCCGACCGGCAGTTTGCGATAGTCCCGGCGCGCGACGTCGATCTGCGGCGCATGCCAGCGCTGGATGGCATTGTCTTGACCACCGAGCACCTGCAGCACTTTCACCCGGACTCCTTGCGCCGCCTGTCGTCGGACCACGGGCATTTACTCAAGCGCAAAGTGGTCTATGTCCCGGAACTGTTTCCCGGCGCGGCCGAGGCGATTGTCCGCGCCTGCGGTTACGAGGTGCGGCGGGTCGATACTCAGGCCGAGTTCGTCATCGGCTCGCTGAGCCTGCGCTTCTACATGCCCTGCACCGAGGTTCTGTTCTGGGACAGCCGGGTAGCGTCGCTGCATGTCGAGCATCAGGGCCGCGAGGCGGTGTTCATCCAGTCCGACACTCGCATCGCCGACGCCTACTTTGCCGATGTCAACAGTGGAGCCGTTGCCTGGCCCCAGGTCATGGTGATGACCAATAATTTCCAGGGCAGCGGGGCGCAAGGGCCGATCGGCCTGGACAACCTGTTGCCGGTGCCCGACCAACGCTACACCCGGGTGTCCGGCTTGCGTCTGCTGGACGAAATCGTGCACAAGCCGATGCGCCGACTGAACCAGGTGCCGACCCTGATCCTCGCGGGCAATGGCTATCGCGATCCCTTTGGCAAGATGCAACCCCCCTGGTCGAACCTCGAACTGGCGCAAATCTGCAGCGAACTGTCGTTGTTGCGGGCGGTGCATTCACTGGCACCCGGAGAAAGCTTCGACGTGGCGCCGGCACGGCCTGGCGAACCGGCGGACTGGATCCGTGCATCCGAGGAACAGGCAGGGCCCCGTCCGGCGAAAGGGCGACGCCGGACGGTCTCGCTTGACACGCAGCGGATCAAGGCCCATCTCGATGAAATGGCCAGGACCTGGCTGATTACCCGCTACGGCCAGGTACTGATGACCCAGGGCAACTACCTGGGGCGCCCCGTTGGTCCGTGCCGCGCGGTGCTGCAATTGACCCGGGACGACGGCGTCGGCCAGCAATGGCTGCTGGACGTGTCCAGGGTCGAGTTCGTCGAGGTGCCGAACGAAGGCGCGGGGGCGATCAAGCGTTATCCCTACGGTATCCGTGTCGACCATGACGACTTCTGCCAACTGCTTCTCGGCGAGTTGCAGATATGGGAGCTGCTCAACCTGTCGGCATCGCAGTGGTATGTCTGCGATCGCTATGACAGCCCGCTGGCGTTCTGGCTCGAGTATTACAACGAGCAAGTGGACTATGGACGCGCCTTGCGCAGTTATGAAATGTCCCTGGCGACTGCGCCATGAGCGGGCAAAGAGCCTTTGAACATGTGCATCTGGGACTCCTCGACGCCGTTCAGGTACAGCTGCGGCGGCAGGCGCTCGCCGAGCTGCTGGCCGAGCGTTATCAGGTTCTGCGGGTACTCGGCCAGTCGGTGAAGTCCCTGGTCTGCTCCGGTCTGTGTGTGACCTCGGGCGAGCAGGTGGTGATCAAGCGTTACTTCGACGAGGCGGCCTATGCCGCCGAAGCCAGCGGCTACTTGCTGTTCCGCTCAGGGCCGATCGCAGGCATGCGCTATCAGGATGCGCGGCATCAGGTATTGGTGCTGGAGTCTCTCCAGGGCCGTTTGCCCGGTCCGGCCGACCTGCCTGAAGTGATTGGGGCCTACGCGGCGATGCATGCCACGGCCCTGGCGAATATCCAGCGGGTCATGGGGCACCGCAGTACCCCTGAATTTCTCGATCCCTGCCTGTCGTCCCGCTGCCGTTTCCCCCCGTTCGACCTGCAGGGCATCAGCGTCGGCGATTGCAAGCCGGAGCATCTGCGCGTTACCGCGGATGGCGTGCGCATCCTCGACCTGGAGACTCATTCCCTGCAGCGCAGCGTGTGGTTCGACATCTTGTCCTTGAGCCGCTTCCTGGGGCCGGGCCCGGCATTTTCGTGGAATCTGGAGGAATGGGTGGCTCGTTACTGCGCATGCCGGGAGATTCCCGCCCACTATTACGATCTGCGGAAAATCCGTGACTGCCTGCAGCGTGTACAGGCCTTGGAGCCTGGTCGGGTGTACTGCGAGGAGGCGCTGTCGTGAAGTGGATGTACTGTTTTACCCCAGCATTGCGCTATCGGACGGTCGCTCGCTCCGAAGGGCGAGCCTTCGCCGATGGCTTTTTCGGCCTGGCCTTCGGCCTTGCGCCTTGGGCGGTCGGCGCTTATGTGCTGGTGTCGTTGCTGCAATACAGCGTGCCGCTGTTGTTCATCTACAAGCTGAGCACCCTGGTGGCGGCCCAAGGCAGTGCCGATATCGCGCTGGTGGACACCGCGCTCCTGGCGTTCTTGGCCATCAGCGGGTTCTTGCTGGTGGTGAGCGAGCTCAATCTGGAACGCTACATCTCCCTGAGATTATGCCGCGAGTTCGAGCGCCTTCTGGCGCGCAAGATGCAGCCGCGGGTAGAGGTGTCGGTGCTGGAACGGGTGGTTTCGCGGGATTTCAGCGTCATTCTCGACGGCATCGGTGCCAGCGTTAACCTGTTGGCTATTCCGGTTTTCCTGCTGCTTTCAATCCTGCTGGCGTTGCTGGTCTTCGGCACGGCAGGGTTCTGGGCGGTCGCGGTGATCGGTGTGTTCCTGCCGCTTTCCTATCTGCTGTCCAGGCTCTCGGACCACAATTACCAGCGGATCATGGACATGGCGGCGCAGCGTATCGAACAGTGTTCGGCATGGTTGCGCGAAGGACCGTGGCTCAAGCAGTTCGCTGACCGCACGGCCTTGCACAGCATCGAGCGGACACTGGAGGGCGAACGCTCCCTGCGCAACCTGGATACGCTGTTGCGCGGCGCCGACAGCTACATCATCGGTTTCGGCCGTTTGATTCCCTTTGTCTTGCTGGGACTGCTGGGCACCTCGGAATCGGCCATGGTCTGGGACGGTGCGATTTTCTGGCTGAGCATCCCATTGCTGGCGGCGGTGCTCGCGTTGCCCCGCTCCTATGTGAGTTACAAGGCCGTCGGCCGCTCCCTGGAAGCGCTCAATGGCCTGTATCAGAATTCCTCCAGGCATCCGCTATTGCGACCCGCTGCCGCTGATCAGGCGCGTGGCGTGATCGAGTTCGATGCCGACTGGCCGATCTGGCCCGCGGCGCTGGTCGAGCTGATTCCTGGCCTGCTGGAGAGTCAGCGCGAGGACCTGCACGCGTTGCTGGGCGCTTTCCGGCTGGTGCCCGAGTTGGGACAGGACCCACAGCAGGTCCTGCAACTGCCCATCGAGCTGGACGGGAGCAATCTCTCTGCCGGGCAGCGCCTGCGCCTGCAACTGCTGCGCGGGGTGTTTTTGGCCCGTACCCAGGACGGGACCCTCAGTATCGACCACGACTTCTCGGCGTTGGACGCCGCGGCCGCGCTGGCAGTGAAAGACGCCTTGGAGCGCCTGTCCTGGGTAATCTTCAGCCCATCGGCCGCAAGAGCGATAGCGCAGCGCGAGGGCTCGCCGGCGCAGATCGGCGAGCGGACGGCTTCGACGGTGCCGGCCGGCGACCCGGCGCTGGCCCACTTCAGTCTCGGCGATCTGTTCAAGTACTGTTGCTGGGGTGTGCTGATGTTGTTGGTGCCGGCGCTGATGATGAGCTATGCGGCCAACCTGACGCTGCCAGAGGCAGGCTTCTCGTCCTGGCAGATTCTGTTGTATGCCGTGGCCGGGGTAGGGGCAGGAATCGCTGCCGGGCTGTTTATCGAGAATCTGTTGCGCAGCCGCTTTTCCCGCTTGTTCACCGATGGCCTGCGAGACATCCGGGTCACTGGCCTGGCCGATGCGCTGCAGGTGGTTTCTCGCGATGTCACCACGACATTCGAACGCATCGCCTGGTATGCCCACGACATTGCCTGGATCATTGCGCTGTTGCTGTGCAATGGCGTGGCCTTGTGGATGGGCTTCGGCCTGTTCGGCATCGCCGTGGCGCTGCTGTTCAGCGGCCTGCTGGCGGTGTTGTACCGGCTTTCGATCAACGAGCTGTATCGGACCCGGGTGGAGAGCGTCAAGGGATTCGACTCCCTGCTGCGCTCGGCCCATGTGGCGTTTGCCATTTCCCGGGCCGGTGGCGTAGGTTTCGAACGCCTGGGCGACTGGCTGGCGCTCACCCAGCGGGACGCGATAGCCGAGGGACTGGAGCATTTCTACACCACCCGCATGCGCAGTGTGATCACCCGCACCGTCACGGCGGCCAGTTGCACCTTGCTCAGCGACCTGGTGATTGTCCTGGTGGTCCTGATGGGCAGCCTCTACCGGACCAGCGATTCGGCTTTTGTGCTCGCGGTCACGGCCTTGCTGCTGGTGCGTTCCGACCTGGCCAATGTATTTCTGGCTATCACGGGTTTCAAATCGCAGTCGGTGTCAGTGGAACGCCTGCAACATTTTGCCCGGCCCAAAAGCTCAGTGGCGGTGGCGATCGCCGGGCAGAGCCTGCGCATCGCGCCCTTTGCCGCTCAACGTGCCTATCGCGCCCTGAGCCTGGAGCGGGGCCGGTTGTATTCGCTGTCGGGGCACTCCGGCTCCGGCAAGAGCGAGTACCTCAAGGGCGTGGCCGGTATCACCGACGTGGTCATCGAAGAAGCGGGCGCGGCGCAGGCCCTGACATCAACCCGCTATTACCTGGACAGCAATACCCTGGCGCTGCTCGGCGGTGAGCCCGGGGCAAGCAGCTGGCTGGATACCTGGCTGAGCGCGTTGCCGGAGGACCGCCACCATCTGTTGTTGCTGGATGAGCCGTTCAGCGCTTTGCGCGCCGAGCAACTGGCCGAGCGTGTGCAAGCGTTGCACCGTTACGTCGAGCGTAGCGGCAACACCCTGGTGCTGGTGGATCATCGTTGCCGACTGGAACATGACATCGAGCTCGGCGAGCTGGCTCGCTGATTGCTTGGTGCAAGGAAATACTCATGGATGAGCCGATTCTGTACCTGGGCGACCGGGGGTTTCTCAAGCGTTATGGCAGTCCCTACTCGGCGCAACAGGTCGAGGGGATCGCGCGCAGGGTCCTGGCCAGCTCCGGCCTGGGCCTGGCCAGCGGCGACTGGCCCACGGCCAAGGCCGTCAGCAATGCCCTGGCCGGTGGCCCACGAACGCGGCATATCTATCATTCGCGGTTTCTGCTGCGGGTGACCGAGCAGGCAACGGGGCAGGGCGTCAGTGTCCGTCAGGTCCAGGCCAACCCGGCGTACTACTACACCGCCCCTGGCTATACCTTCGTCGCCGATGCGCAACAGATAGCCGAAGACCTCGATATCATCCGCTGCTGCCAGCCCGGCTTGGTGACCCTGGGGGGCGACTGGCTGGACATTCTGCTCGCGCAACAGCAATACGCCTTGCTTGACGCGATCCTGCGGCAGATGGAGGCGGCCATTCCGGCGGCCTCGCGGATTCTCCTGGGATTCCACCCCAGCGCCGGCTTCCTGCAGGTGTTGAGAGAACGATCGTTCGCCGGCGCCGCGGTGCCTGTCAACCTGCTGAACATGCAATGCGCGAGCTACGCCGGCTACTTGAACCAGATCAAGGCCTCGTCCCGGCTTTACGCCGTGCATTGCCTGGCGGGCGGCGATATTCCCCTGGAGCCTGCGCTGGACTACGCCTTTCATCATCGGCAGGTCGACGCTTGTATCGTCGGCGCTACTCGTACGCGGCATATCGAGGCATTGGCGGCCTGCGAGGCTGGCTTCAGGAGTTCGACGAGATGAACGTGATTCTCATGCGCCGTGCGCGGCAGTTCGACGAGGCGTTATTGCAAAACCACCTGCAGACGCTGCGGCGCGCGCATGGCGACCTGCTGGTGCTGTCCGGCCGCTCGGCCTGCTATGCCCCGGTCCTGGCGCTGGCTGGCGGCCTGGAGATCCAGACCCTGGTCTTCGAGCAGGAGTTTTACGATCCGCAGCAGGTCCATGGGGCCCGCAAGATGGATTGGTTGTTCGAGCCCTATGCTGGTCGCGACGGCAGCCAGAGCCTCAACACTCTCTATCACGCATTTGCCATTGAACTGGAAGCGATTCTCCGCCGGCACAGCGAAAGAACCCTGGTGATCTATCTCGACCAGTTGCTGCTGGAAATCGCTTACACCGTGCTTGCCGGTCTGCCCTTGCAGGCGCTGCAGGGCTTTTCGCTGTACCTCGAAGAGCTGAGTATCGCGATCCTCGCCAGGGTTCCGTTCAAGGGCGGGTTCCAGACCCTGCTGCTGAAGTCGAATGTAACGCCGGCGCAAGCATTCGTCGGCAGGCCCGAATTGAAACTGGTGAGGTGACGCCACAACCCTGTTGGCGTGATCGCCAACCTACCCTGAGTGAAGAGAAAAGGAGTGCTCATGGACCCGCAACGCAAGGACTATCTGGCGACAGAGGCGGTTTACACCGGCGATTCGCTGCGCATCGGCGACGAGTACGTCATGCATGAATGGGAGAGGCCACTGATCCGCAGGATGGTCGAGGACCTCAAGCTCACGCCTGACGACCGGCTGCTGGAAATCGGCTTCGGCATGGGCATCTCGGCCAGCATCCTGCAGGAGTTCGGCCCGGCGTCCCATACCATTGTCGAGCCCCACCCGCAGGTACTGGTCCAGGCCGAGCGCTGGAAGGGCGCGCGCACGAACATTCAGTTGCACCCCGGTTACTGGCAGCAGCTTGACCCCGGGACCCAGCGTTATTCGGCGATCTTCTTCGATCCGTTCGCCGATGACATGGCGGCGGTCGACGACGAGAACCTCAGGTTCCTCAAGTTCGCCGCGCAGTCGCTGCTCGGCGATGGCGGACGCCTGGCCCTGTTCTGCATCCGGCCCTTGCTACCGCTGGAGTACCAGCGCGTGATGTTCGAACACTATCGCCGGGTGGAAATCAGCTCGGTGCAGGTTGCCCCCAGGGATACCGCGAACCCGACGGCGGACCTGGACGGACGAATGATTTCAGTCGTGTTGCACAAATAAGAAAAGCCTCGGGTCCGCCATCCGGGCCTGCTCGCCGGACGTGCTTGGCTTGGCATAAAAAATAATCCATCAGTAACAATAACGGTGATAGCGATGAACACCCTTACAGCGCGTCTTGGCCTGGCCGGCCTCCTGTGGTTTTTTGGCAGCCAGGCATGGGCTCAGACTCAGGCTCCGACAGCCCCGGCCGCGACCTCCACCAGCAAGGCCATGACCATTATTTTCGAGCCGCCCAAGGGTGAGGAAGAGGCGTTCCTGAAAACCTTCGTCACCTCCCAGGCCGCGTATATGCGGGCTTATGCCGGCAAGTCGAAGGAGGGGGTCAAGGTGATCAACCTGATCCCCACTGAACTCGGCGAGCCGCTGATCCACCTGATGATCTACCGCGACCTGGCGACCTTCGAGCGGGCCAAGCAGATATTCGCTTCGCGCGAGGCCATGAGCGGCTACATCGACGGCCATGTGAAAGCCTACGGCGGCTACCACATTCCCAAGGAGTACCTGCGTCACACCAAGGTGTACATGAGCAACGTACTCACTGAGTAATCGATGGGATGACTCGGCCGCCGCGGGTGCAGCGGCCGATACAAGGCACAGAGAGAGTCCAGGCTATGCGCGTGGTTATCGGGTCGTTGTTGATCGGCCTAGTTTTTGCGGTTCCCAGTCTGCAAGCCGGCAGTCGTGGCGAGCCCTTCATGTTGAGCAACGGGTGTATCAATTGCCACGGTTTCGAGGGGCAGCGCACGCCGGGGGCGATTCCTTCGCTGGCCGGCCAGTCCGAGGCCTACCTGTACAAGACCCTGGCGGCTTATCGCGACGGCACCCTCAAAGGCACCATCATGAACCGGGCGATGGAAGGGTACGACGACCAGACGCTCAGGCAGTTCGCCGAGTATTACAGCCGCCTGCCGAAAGACTTGCTGGGGGCGGCCGTGCCCCAGGTACACGAACAGGGTGAGCGGCTGTACGCGCAACACTGTTCCAGTTGCCATGAAAAGCAGGCGGATACACCGTATGTGAAAGGACAGAATGCGCAGTATATGCAAGGAGTGCTGAAGGATATGGCCACAGGCCAACGAACGATGCCAGAGGAAATGGCCAGTGCGATGTCCGCCCTCAAAGGCGAGGAATTGCAGCAGCTTCTGGGGTACCTGCAAGGTTGCGCGCAGGAGGCTCTATGTCGATGAACCCACAACGCAGGCGGCTGCTCAAGTGGCTGGCCACCGGTATCGGCGCTTCCTCGATTCAGGCCCTGGCCCGACCGGCGGTGCCCGCGGTGGCCCGCTCTTATACCGTGGTGGTGATCGGCGGTGGTTTTGCCGGCGCGACTTTCGCTCGTACTCTCAGGCGCCTGGATGCCAACGTCGGCATCACTCTGGTCGAGCCCTGCCGGCAGTATCACTGCTGCCCGCTGGGGGTCGAGTACCTGGTGGGCAAGCGGGATGAAAAAAACCTGCTCTTTGGTTACGAGCAGTTACGCGCCGAGGGCATCGAGGTGGTCCATCAGAAGGCGCGCTCGATCGATGCCAAACGCAAGCAGGTCAGGCTCGCCGACGGTTCGCTGCTCGGCTACGACCGCTGCGTGGTGGCGACGGGCATTGGCTACAAGTACGACAGCATCGCCGGTTACAGCGAGGCGGTGGCCATCCGTGTACCTCATGCCTGGGGCGGCGGTGAGCAACTGCGCCTGCTCCGGCAGCAACTGGAGGCCATGCCCAACGGCGGCAATGTGCTGATCTCGGTACCCGTGGACGATTACCGCTGCCCGCCCGGGCCGTATGAACGGGCCAGCCTGATTGCCGAGTATCTCAAGACCCACAAGCCCGATTCGCGGGTGATCGTCCTGGATGCCAAGCCGCGGTTCGCCAAGCAGGCGCAATTCGAGCAGGCCTGGAAGCGTCTCTATGCCTATGGTACCGAGCAGGCCAACATCCAGTGGATCGGTGCCTTGCAGGGGGGGACCGTGCAAGGTTTCGACGAATCCAAGGGGCAGTTGCTGACTGAGGGTGGTCCGGTCAGCGGCCAGGTGATCAACATCATCGCGCCCCAGCAGGCTGACGATTTTTCACGGCACAACGGCCTGGCCGCCGAACATGGCTGGTGTCCGGTCAACACCCAGACCCTGGAATCCCTGCTGGTACCGGATGTGCATGTGATTGGCGACGCGGCCTACGCCGAGAAACTGCCCAAGTCGGCCTTCGCCGCGACCTGCCAGGCCAGGGTCTGTGCCTTGGCCATCCATAGCCAGATGCACGGCCTGGCGCTGCTCAAGCCGCAGTACATGAATGTCTGCTACAGCCTGTGTGGCGACAACTATGGCATCTCGGTGCTGCTGCACTACCAGCATGACGCGACCAGCAATGTCATCGAGATCCAGACCCTGCGGGTCACGCCCCTGGACGCCAGCGACGAGGATTACCGTCGTGAAGCGCTGTCGGCCTACAGCATGTTCGACAGCCTGGTCAAAGAGGCATTTGGCTAGGCCGGCGGACGCCAGGAGGGGTTACGGGGCTAGCCGACCCAGCCGAGGGTCATCCAGGCCAGCACGCCATAACGCGCACCCTTGGCCAGGGTGACGACCAGCAGGAAGCGTTTGAGCGGTTCGCCCATGACTCCGGCCACCAGGGTCAGCGGGTCGCCGATGATCGGCAGCCAGCTCAGCAGCAGCGACCAATGGCCGTAGCGCTGGTAATGGTTGCGGGCGGTTTGCAGGTGGCGTGGGCCGACGGGAAACCAGCGGCGGTCCTTGTAGTGTTCCAGGCGCTGGCCCAGCCACCAGTTCACCAGGGAGCCGAGGACATTGCCGAGGGTGGCCACGGCCAGCAGCAACCACAGGTTGAACTGGCCGTTGAGCAGCAGGCCCACCAGCACGGCTTCGGATTGCAGTGGCAGCAGGGTGGCGGCGCCGAAGGCCGCCAGGAACAGGCCGAGGCAGGCGGTGAGGATCAATGGGCCGGGTAGTCCGCGACCACTACGTCCTTGCCGTCCTTGGTCAGGCCGATGACCTGGTAGGCATCGGCGGGCATGCCGTCCATTTCCATGCCGGGCGAGCCCATGGGCATGCCGGGGGCGGCGACGCCGAGCAGGTCGTCGCGTTTGCTCAGGGCCAGCACCTGGTCCGCCGGCACATGGCCTTCGACGAATTTGCCGTTGATCACCGCGGTGTGGCAGGACGCCAGGCGCGGGGCCACGCCCAGGCGCTGCTTGACTTCGCTCATGTTGCTTTCGACATGGTCGTTGACCTTGAAGCCGTTGGCTTGCAGGTGCTCGATCCATTTCTTGCAGCAGCCGCAGTTGGCGTCGCGGTGCACGTCGATGGGGATCAGGTCGGCGGCCTGGGCCAGGGAGCCGACGAGCAGGGCAGACAGGGCTGCCAGGCGCAGAGTGTTGTGCATAGGGAGTCTCTTGATCATCAGGGCGCCTCGGGGGCACGGTCTTGGGCCGACAGGGTGGCGTATTTTGCTACTTTTCTCGAGCGCGGCGCGGCGCTTGTGTTTCAACGTTATACCAAGCGCTTGTCGTTCGGGCGCTGCGGTTTGTCTGTTGTTGCGCGTTATCGTTCATCGCGGGCAAGCCTCGCTCCTACAGAAGCGTGCCCGCGATAGGCGTTCATTCGGGAGCCGGGCTCAGGATGCCGAGCATGGCCACCAGGCCGACAATCAGCAGGGCCGCCGCCAGTTCCAGCAGCATGCTGCGGCGCAAGGCGGGCAGGGCCGCCTGGGGCGAGGCCTGGTGCAGCGCCTGTTCCAGCTGCGGAACCAGATGGAAGCGGTTCAACGCGGCGAACACCAGCATGCTGGCGAACACCGCCACCTTCAGGCTGAGGAGCAGGCCGTAGGTGCTGGCGCTCAACGTTGCCAGGTCCGGGCCGACGATCAGCAGGTAATTGAGGACCCCGCTGAGGCTCAGGCTGACCACGATCAGCGTGCCCAGGCTGGCAAACCCCTTCAGGGCATCGAGCAGGTGGCCCGCCTGCTGTTCGCCTTCGCAGGCGCCACGGCGCAGCAACAGGGCGAAAGCCGCCAGCGCCCCCAGCCAGGCGCCGGCGCCCAGCAAATGCAGGATGTCGCTGCCCAGGTGCAGGTAACGCTGGCCACCTTCGCTCATCGCCCCGTGGCCGCCCCAGGCCAGGCTGGCCAGGGCGGCCGCCGTGCACAGAATCAGGCCGTAGAGGGTGAATCTCGGCCAGCCACTGCTGAACAGAAGCAGCACGCCCGCCAGCAGCAACGCCGCCAGGCGCAGCAGCCAGCTTTGGCCGACATCGGTTTCCAGCACCAGCACGGGCACCAGCGCCGGGTCCAGTTCGGCCAGGCTGGTCGCGCCACTCATCGACAGCGCCAGCTGCAGCAGCGCGGCGCCCGACAGCAGCGCGCCCAGCACCAGGGTGCTCGCCAGCGGCCGGCGAAAACGCCGGCGGCTCTGCGCGCCACGCAGCCCGTAAAGGCCGAACAGTGCCAGGCCGAACAGCAGCATCAGGTCGAGGTACAGGGCAAAACGCAGGGCGACGTTGATGAGTTCGCCCATGGCTCAGTTGACTTCGAAGGTCAGGTTGCCGGTGATCGGATGGGTGTCGGCGGACACCGCCCGCCACTCGACTTTGTAGCTGCCCTTCGGTAGCGGGGTGGCGGGGCTGATGATCATGCTTTTCGGATCGCTGCCGCCGGCCACGCTGGCCTTGACCGGCATCGGTGCGTGGCTCATCCCGGGCATGCCGGTCATCAGCAGCCGAGCCCCGGAAAACTTGGTGGTGAGGGGTTCCGAGAATTGCAGTTCGATCTTCGCCGGTGCTGCGCCCTTGGCGCCTTCGGCCGGGGTCGAGACCAGCAGCTTGGGGTGCGCCTGGGCGACGCCGGCGAGGGACAGGCCGGCACCGAAAGTGACGGCAATGGCGAGATGCTTGAGGTAGGACATGCAAGGCTCCAGGCGGCATTGGCCGCGTGATGTTTTTAGTTATCTATTGAAGGGAGGTCAGAACCACAGGCGCACACCGAGCACCAGGCGGGCTTCGCTGCTGTCTTCGCCTTCTTCACGGGCGTAGTCCGCGGTCTTGCCGTAGCTGCGGCTCCAGGTCACGCCGACGTAGGGCGCGAACTGGCGGTGCAGCTCGTAGCGCAGGCGCAGGCCGGCCTCCAGCGAGGAGAGCCCCGAGCCGATGCCGCGTTGCGGGTCGTTCTTGCCGTACAGGCTGACCTCCGCGTTGGGCTGCAGGATCAGGCGGTTGGTCAGCAGGATGTCGTATTCGGCCTGGAGCCCCAGGGCACTCTGGCCGCCTTCGCCCAGGTAAGCGGTGGCCTGGCTTTCGAAGTTGTACAGGGCCATGCCTTGCAGCCCGAGGGCGGCCCAGGTCTGTGGCGCGCCGGGCTTGAAGTCCTGGCGCACACCGCTGACCACATCCCACCAGGGGCCGATGGCATGGCCCCAGAGCGCTTCGACCTGGGCGTTTTCGGTCCGGCCGTTAGTGCGCTCGCCCTCGCTGCGCAGCCACAGCCGGTCGATGTCGCCGCCGATCCAGCCGTTCATTTCCCAGGCCAGGGCACTGCCGTCATCGGCGTCCTGGTATTCCAGGCGGTCGATCAGCCACAGCGAGTTGATCGCCTTGTCGTGCACGCCATGGCCGGCCACCGGCGGGAAGGCGGCGCGGCGGTCGGCGTCGGTGAGTACCGGGATCGGTGTGCGGCTTTGGCTGGGCGCCGCGGGTTCCATGGTCTGCAAGGGTTCGCCGTCCATGCCGGTCATCTGGCTGTGGTCCATGCCCGGCATCGGGTTGCCTGGCATGGAGGAGGCCGGCATGGACGAATGATCCATGCTGGAGTGATCCATGCTTTCGGCGGCCTGCAGGGGCCCGGTGCTGAGGCCGAGCAGGGTGGCGAACAGGGTCAAGGCGTTTTTCGGCATCATGCGGCGCTCCCGGCTTCGTCCACTCGTACTTCGCGAAACATGCCCATCTCCATGTGGAACAGCAGGTGGCAGTGATAGGCCCAGCGCCCCAGGGCATCGGCGGTCACCCGGTAACTGCGCTTGCTGCCCGGCGGCATGTCGATCGTGTGCTTGCGCACCAGGAAGCGCCCCTGTTCGTCTTCCAGGTCGCTCCACATGCCGTGCAGGTGGATGGGGTGGGTCATCATGGTGTCGTTGACCAGGGTGATGCGCACCCGCTCGCCATAGGTCAGGCGCAGGGGCTCGGCGTCGCTGAACTTGATGCCGTCGAACGACCAGGCGAATTTCTCCATGTGCCCGGTCAGGTGCAATTCGATGGTGCGGCTCGGTTCGCGCCCGTCCGGGTCTTCGAAGGTGCTGCGCAGGTCGGCGTAGGTCAGCACCCGGCGCCCGTTATTGCGCAGGCCGATGCCCGGGTCGGCGAGTTTCGGCGTCGGGCTCATGGTCTGCATGTCCACCAGCGGGTTGCCGTCTTCCGAGGCCGGGTGGCTTTGCATGGCGCCGCCCATGGCGCTGTGGTCCATGCCCGACATGCCCGACATGCCGGCCATGCCGCTGTGGTCCATGCCAGCCATGTTGCCCTGATCCATGCCCTGCATCTGGCTGTGGTCCATGCCCTGCATCTGGCCATGATCCATGCCGGGCATGGCGCCCATGTCCATGCCAGCCATGCTGCCGTGGTCCATGCCCATGTCGGCCATGCTGATCAGCGGCCGCGGGTCGAGTGGCGGGACGGGCGCGCTCAGCCCCGGACGCTGGCTCAGGGTGCCGCGGGCGTAGCCGCTGCGGTCCATGGCCTGGGCGAACAGGGTGTAGGCTTCCTGCGAGCCGGGCTCGACCAGCACGTCGTAGGTTTCCGCCACGGCGATGCGCAATTCATCGACGCTGACCGGCTGCACGTACTGGCCGTCGGCGGCGACCACGGTCATCTTCAGGCCGGGAATGCGCAGGTCGAAGTAGCTCATGGCCGAGCCGTTGATCAGGCGCAGGCGCAGCTTCTCGCCGGGCTTGAACAGCCCGGTCCAGTTGCCGCCCGGGCTCTGGCCGTTGATCAGGTAGGTGTAGGTATAGCCGCTGACGTCCGCCAGGTCGGTGGGGGTCATTTTCATCTGCGCCCACATCTTGCGATCGGCGAGGGTGGCCGCCCAGCCGTCGCGGCTGACGTCCTCGATAAAGTCACCGACCGTGCGCTTGTGGAAGTTGTAGTAGCCGGGCTGCTTTTTCAGGATGTGCATCAGCCGCTCGGGCGCCTCGTCGCTCCAGTCGCTGAGCATCACCACGTAGTCGCGGTCGTACTGGAAGGGTTCCGGCTCGCGGGCCTCGATCACCAGTGGCCCGTAGACCCCGGCCTGCTCCTGCAACCCCGAGTGGCTGTGGTACCAGTAGGTGCCGTTCTGCCGGACCTTGAAGCGGTATTCGTAGAGGCCGTCGGGGGCGATGCCGTGAAAGCTCATGCCCGGCACACCGTCCATGTTGGCCGGCAGGATCAGGCCGTGCCAGTGGATCGAGGTGTCCTCCTTGAGGCGGTTGCGCACCCGGATGGTCACGGTGTCGCCTTCGCGCCAGCGCAGCAGCGGGCCGGGCAGGCCGCCGTTGATGGTCATCGCGGTGCGCGAGGTGCCGCTGTAGTTGACCTGGGATTCTCCGATGAACAGGTCGAACTGCTGGCCGCTGAGGGCGGGCAGCTGGCCGTCCTCGCTGCGTGCCCAGAGCGGCTGTTGCCACAGCCCGGTGCCGGCCAGTACGCCACCGGCGGCCAGGCCCTTGATAAAACTGCGTCGTGTGGGTTTTACATGCATGCCCCAAGGCTCCCTCGATCCTGCTGGTCAGGTATGAGGCGACCTTAAGCGGCGCGGCCTGTCAGAAAACTGAGGTGAAGATTACAGATTTGTCAGCCAGCGCTGCGCCACCCGTTGCCGGATCAGTGGGCGATCTTTTCCAGGTTGCGCTTGAGGTTGGCCATGGCCAGTTGGGACAAGTGCTCGATACGCGGGCGCAGGCTGACCAGGTTGAGGTCGGAGCAGCAATGCAGGGTGCGCTTGAACAGGGTTCCGTCCCCGTATTTGCACAACTGATAGTGGATCGAGCCGTCTGCTGGCGGAGAACTGAAGACGATCTTGAACTCCTTGGGAAATACCGCGACCAGTACCCGGCAGCTCATGTGGATCTGCAGGCCGAGCAGATCGATGGTTTTGCTGAAGCGATGCCCCGCCGGCAACGAGCCAGCCAGGCCGGTGTCGGCGCGCAGGGAAGCGGGATGCCACTCGTGCCAGCGGTCCGGCTGAGTCACGTAGTAGTAGACGGTATCGATCGGCGCGTCGATGTAGAGCTCATGGAAGATGAGCTCGTCCAAAAGGTGCTGCTGACGTTGTTCCATGATGCACCTCCTTGCAGTAGGAGCATCAAATATAGTTGCCCGCGCGCCTGCCATGGAGGCGCGTAAATCGACCATTCAGCGGACTTCGAGGTGGTCATCAAGAGGGCGATGCAAGGCTTTTCCCGCAGTAAAGGGAAGGGCGCCATGCACAGTCGGCTCTTCACGCAGCAATGTCGTGGAAGATCCCCGCAAGATGGCGTCATGAAGGCTCTTAAGAACACGTGGTCGCAACTAACCATTCGGTACATTAATGCCCATAAGTTGTCGCTTAGTTGCGACGGGTTGGATTGTTAAGCAATTGTTTCAGCTAGAGAAACCGCGGCTTCCAGGCATTTGTATCGGAAATGTACAAAAATTGTAAAAAGTCGAAATATTTGTTGGAGAGGTGCTTTGGCACGCCGATACTCACGGGCATCGTTTTCCCTCAATCAGGCTTTTCAGACGCTTATTAGTTGAACTTGCGCAACCCTCTAGTTGGCTGTGCAAGTGGATATAAGGCTACGGAAAAGCCCGTACACAGGAGTCTTTTATGACAATTGGATATGTCGGCGGCTGGACCAGCAAAGCCGGTCTGCTGGTGCAGGACACTGGCACCCGCGGCAAGCCGGTCAGCCAGAGCGTCAAGGTCAAGCAGATGCTGGCCCTGGTCGGCCAGAACCCGCTGGCGCTGAACGTGTTCAAGATGGACGAAATGAAGCTGCACAAGCAGATCAAGGGGTTCGATCCGGAGAACGTCAGCGCCAAGCAGCTGGGCAACATGAGCACCTTCCTCAAGCAGAAGGGCCTGATCAGCGATGTGACGGCGATGACCCTGCTCAACGCCGGCGACAAGTTCGACCGCTTCGGCGTGCAGGCCGACCCGGATGCCAAGTTCAACGCCCTGGAGTACTTCGCGATCCAGCTGGACAACATCCAGACCAACAACCTCAAGGGCAACAAGTACGCCAGCTACCTGATCCCCGAGTACAAGAAAGCCATCTACGTGCTGCAGAACCTGCAAAGCTACGGCAAGGGCAACGGCACCACGGTGACCGACAAGAATCACTCCGCCAAGGCGTGAGGCGACAAACAAAGGCCCTCGACCGATCAACCGGTCGAGGGCCTTTTTTGTGGCCGGCCGTCTACCGGTCGAGCAGGGCCATCACCGCTTGCGGGTAACGCTCGCCGGCGGTGGCGTCGGGGCTGAAGATCCCCTCCAGGGCCAGCAGTTCGTCAGCGTCGAGGCGGACCTGCAGCGCAGCGACGTTTTCCTCCAGGTACTTGCGTTGCTTGGTACCCGGAATCGGGATCAGGTAATCACCCTGCGCCAGTACCCAGGCCAGGGCCAGTTGCCCGGTGGTAATGCCCTTGGCCGCCGCGAGTTGCTTGACCTGCTCCACCAGCAGCAGGTTCTTGGTGAAGTTCTCGCCCTGGAAGCGTGGGCTGAAACGCCGGTAGTCGTCGGCGGCGAAATCTTCCGGGCTCTTCAGGGCGCCGGTGAGAAAGCCTCGCCCCAGCGGGCTGTAGGGCACAAAGGCGATGCCCAGGCGCTGGCAGGCCGCGAGGCAGCCGTTGTCTTCCTGGTCGCGGCTCCACAACGAATATTCGCTTTGCAGGGCGCTGATCGGGTGCACCTTGTGGGCCCGCTCCAGCGTTGCCGCCGAGGCTTCGCTGAGGCCCAGGTAGCGAACCTTGCCGGCCTGCACCAGCTCGGCCATGGCGCCGACGGTTTCCTCGATGGCCACGTCCGGGTCGATGCGGTGCTGGTAATACAGGTCCAGGGTTTCCACGCCCAGGCGCTGCAAAGTGCCGTCGATCGCCTGGCGGATGTAGTCGGGGCGGCCGTTCACTCCGCGCGCCGCTGGGTCGCCCGGGTCGCGGACGATGCCGAATTTGCTGGCCAGGAACACCTGTTCACGTTTGCCGCGGATCGCCTGGCCGATCAGGATTTCGTTGCTGTGGGGCCCGTACATGTCGGCGGTGTCCAGCAGGTTGATCCCCAGCTCCAGGGCGCGATGCAAGGTGGCGGTGGCCTCCTTGGTATCGGTGCCGGTGGTGTAGAAGTCGGTCATGCCCATGCAGCCAAGGCCGATGGCGGAAACCTGCGGGCCGTTCTTGCCCAGTTGACGGGTTTGCATAGGAGAAGCTCCGTTGGATGGTGTGGCGGCCATTGTTCTCCTCGACAAAAACAAGATAAACCGGCTAAAAGCGCTATCACTATTCGTTTTTTCTAAATAATCCGTGACAGGCCAAGCCAATGGACCGTTTTAACGCCATGCGTGTGTTCACCCGTATTGTCGACCTCGGCGGTTTCGCCAAGGCCGCCGACAGCCTGCAGATGCCCCGGGCTTCGGTGACGGTGCTGATCAAGCAGTTGGAGGCGCATCTGGGCGTGCAACTGCTGTTGCGCACCACCCGCCAGGTCACGCCGACCCTGGACGGTGCTGCCTACTACCAGCGCTGCGTGCGGCTGCTGGCCGACCTCGAGGAAACCGAAGCGGTGTTTTCCGTGGCGCGGCACAACCCGCGCGGCACCTTGCGCATCGACATGCCGGCGGGGATCGGGCGGCTGGTGGTGATCCCGGCGCTGCCGGCGTTCTCCGAACGCTACCCGTTGATCGACCTGGAAATCGGCCTCAACGACCGGCCGGTGGATCTGATCCGCGAAGGGGTGGACTGCGTGTTGCGCGGCGGCCTGTGCCTCGACGATTCACTGGTGGCCCGGCCGTTGCTGGCGCTGGAGCAGGTGACCTGCGCCAGTCCCGCCTACCTGCGCCGGCGCGGGGTGCCGCAGAGCCTGGACGACCTGGCCGGGCATCAGATGATCGAATACTTCTCCAGCGTCAGCGGCAAGCGTTATGGCCTGGAGTTCGAGGTGCAGGGCCAGGTGTTGCTGCCGGAGTTGCCCAAGCAGGTGTCGGTCAACAGCGCCGATGGTTACCTGGCCGCCTGCGAGGCCGGCTACGGGCTGGTGCAGACGCCTTATTACCATGTCGCCCAGCAGTTGGCCGAAGGTCGGCTGATCGAGGTGCTCCGGCACATCCCGCCGCCCAGGATGCCATTGAGCGCGCTGTACCCGCCGCATCGGCACCTGTCGACGCGAGTCCGGGTGTTCGTCGACTGGCTGGTGGAGCTGTTCGCCCAGCCGGGGATTCACAACACCCGGCTGGCGTAGCCCGCTGGAATGACTGACGCCCGCGGCAAGGCGGGCGTCGGGTAATTCGTGGGTAGGGTTGCCGGAAGGGAAATACCGGCGGGCTGGATGACTTAGCGGTGGTAGTAGTAGCCGGGGCCGCCGTGGTAATGGTGGTGATGCCAGCCGCCGTTAGGGAAAATGATGCAGCCGGACAGGGTCAGCATCGCCAGCAGGGGAATCAGCCGTGTGATTCGACGGAACATTGCGCAGTCCTCAAAGGGCTCTCAGGTTAAAACCGCCGCGATGCAGCGAAAACTCTTCGGCGGCTGTAACATGAGACCCCGTTTGCCCGCGCCCATCCCCGATTCTCGGTAGGCGTTTGGTATCTGTTTCGATACAAAGTCGATACATTTTCAGGCGGCATTTTCAGGCCGCACTTTACAGGTTCAGGAACCCGCAATGACCCAGAAACAACGCTTGATCTATTCGATTGTGATTTCCCTGGTGGTACTGGGAATCATGCTTGGCCTTTCTTACCTGCAGAACGCCGGGATGATCACCGAGAAGATGTTCCAGTACATCGCCATTGGCGTGGCGGTGACCGTGGTCGTGATCAATGGCGTGATGCGGCGCAAGGTCAAGCCTTGAGAGACACCCCCCGACGGCCTCAGTCGCGGCCGTCGAGTATGGCTGCAGCCTGTTGATGCAGGCTGAAGCTCTTGTCTGCATTGAGGGTGATCACGCCTTCGCTGCATAGCCGCTTCAACACCTCGCGCACGCTGAGGAACGACAGCGGGATATCCAGTTCCAGCAAATGACTGTGAATGCCACGCACCCCCAGGGCGCGCTGGCTTTCGGCTGCCTGCAGCAAGGCATCGATGACTTTCAGGCGAATCAGGCTGGTGCGCAGGCCGAAGCTCTTGAGCAGGTGCCTGATGCGTTCGTTGCGGTTGCGCTCGGCTTGCTTGCCGAAGACACCGGCGCCGGCGTTCAGGGAGGACGCGGGTTGTGCGGTGTGGCCATCCGTTGGCAGTTGCGGGTCGTACATGCAAAAACTCCTTTTCAGAGCCTGATCAGGAAAATGACGGGTGCTCTCACATAACTAGACGAATGAGCCGCGCAAATCATGAGGAATCAGATGTAGAAAATTTGTCAGGTCTTTGTCGTCGCCAGGTTGACGGGCGATCCGCGCCTGACGCCGGGCCGCTAAATTTTCCGTGGCGGTTTCGTCTGTAAGGGCAGGCGGGCCCTGGCTGATGCCGGGCCGCGCCGTCCTTTCCAGGCTGGAATCCGTGTCCTTGTGCCGCATCTCGCGCCAGCTCGGGTTCTGCGTTTTTTCGATCAGGAGTCGGCGTGATTATTTCCAGGCAGTTGCCCAGGTTTTGCCTTGCGGGTTTGTTTCTCGGGTTGAGCCTGGCGGCTCAGGGACGCGAGGTGCAGAGCGGCGAGGCGAGTGCCGATATTCGCCGTACCGGTTTTGGTGTCCCGCATATTCGCGCCGCCGACGAACGCGGGCTGGGTTATGGCATCGGCTATGCCTACGCCCAGGACAACCTGTGCCTGCTGGCCAATGAAGTGCTGACGGTCAATGGCGAGCGTTCCAAGTACTTTGGCCCGCAGCAACAGACCGTCGAGCAACGGGAAAACCTCACCAGCGACCTGTTCTTCAACTGGCTGAACACGCCCCAGGCGGTGTTCGGCTTCTGGCAGGCGCAGACGCCGCAGGTGCGGCAACTGATCGAGGGTTATGTCGCCGGCTATAACCGCTCCCTGGCCGAGCGTCGGGCCCAGGGCCTGCCCGAGCAGTGCCAGGGTGACTGGGTACGGCCGTTGACCGCCCTGGACCTGGTCAAGCTGACCCGCCGGCTGTTGGTGGAAGGCGGCGTCGGCCAGTTCGCCGAAGCCCTGGTGGGCGCGACACCGCCATCCGCCACGGCGCAGCTGAAGCAATCGGCCCAGGTCTTCGCCCAGGCGGATGCCCGCGGCCAGCGTTTCGCCCTGGACCGCGGCAGCAACGCGGTGGCGGTGGGGCGGGAGCGCTCGTTCAATGGCCGCGGTATGCTGCTGGCCAACCCGCATTTCCCGTGGGTGGGGGGCATGCGCTTCTACCAGATGCACCTGACCATTCCCGGCAAGCTGGATGTCATGGGCGCCGCCTTGCCTGGCCTGCCAATGATCAATATCGGTTTCAGCCAGCACCTGGCCTGGACCCATACGGTGGACACCTCCAAGCATTTCACCCTGTACCGCCTGCAGCTGGACCCCAAGGATCCGACCCGCTACCTGCTCGACGGCAAGTCCCTGCCGCTGGACAAACAGACGCTCAGCGTCAGGGTGAAGGGCGAGGACGGCCAGCTCACGACTGTCAGCCACAGCATCTACAGTTCGCAATTCGGCCCGCTGGTGCAGTGGCCCGGCAAGCTGGACTGGGACAACCGCTTCGCCTACAGCCTGCGCGACGCCAACCTGGAAAACGACCGGGTGCTGCAACAGTGGTACGCGATGAACCAGGCCCGCAGCCTCAAGGAACTGCAAGCGTCCGTGCATCAGCTGCAGGGCATTCCCTGGGTCAATACCCTGGCGGTGGATGACCAGGGCCAGGCCCTGTACATGAACCAGTCGGTGGTGCCCAACGTCAGCGCGGAAAAACTCGCGCGTTGCAGCGACCCGCGGATCGGCACCCAGCTGATCATTCTCGACGGTTCCCGAGCGGCCTGTGCCTGGGATATCGACCCGGCCGCCGCGCAACAGGGCATCTACCCGGCCAGCCAGCTGCCGCAACTGCTGCGCAGCGATTATGTGCAGAACTCCAATGACTCGGCGTGGATGGTCAACCCGGCCGCGCCGTTGCAAGGCTTCTCGCCGCTGATCAGCCAGCAGGACCTGCCGCTGGGGCAGCGCGCGCGTTTTGCCCTGAATCGCCTGATCGGCACGGGCCAGGCCTCGCCGCTGAGCGCCGCCGACCTCAAGCATATGGTGATGGATGACCAGGTGTACCAGGCCGGGCAGGTGATGCCGGACCTGTTGCAGTTCTGTGCCACCGACCTGGGCAGCGATGCCCGGGCCCTGGCGCCGCTGTGCGCCAGCCTCGAGGCCTGGGACCGCAGCGCCAACCTGCAAAGCGGATTGGGCCTGGTGCATTTCCAGAACGTCATGGAGCAGTTGGAAGCGATCGACGACCGTTGGCGCGTGGCCTTCGATGCCCGGGACCCGCAGCACACGCCGCGTGGCCTGGCGATCGACCGGCCGCAAGTGGCCAAGGCGCTGCGCGAGGCGATGCTGGCTTCGGTAAAACAGGTGGCCGAGTCAGGCCTGAAGGCAGACAGCCGTTGGGGCGATATCCAGGTGGTCAGCAGCGGCGGCGGGCAGACGCCGATTCATGGTGGCCCGGCCAGCCTGGGCGTGTACAACGCGATCCAGAGTGTCCCCGCGGCCGACGGCAAGCGTGAGGTGGTCAGCGGCACCAGCTACCTGCAAGTGGTGACCTTCGATGACCAGGGCCCGCATGCCCAGGGCCTGCTGGCATTCTCGCTGTCCAGCGACCCGGCGTCGCCGCACTCGCGGGACCAGACCGAGGCATTCTCGAAGAAGCAGTGGCGGGTGTTGCCGTTCACCGAACAGCAGATCCAGGCGGACCCGCAATATCGGTTGCAGGTGATTCACGAAGTGGACGATCGGTTGCGCAAGCTCGCGACCCAGTAAGTGCGTTCAACCTGGCATCAAGCGCAGGCCGCACCCGCGAGGGTAGCGGCCTTCAGCTTTTTGGCGTGGTGCCTGGCAGCGAGTTGATGACCGGGTTGCCGTCCTGGTTGCGGGTCAGGTACACCGGCAACACCTTGGGCAGCGTGGTCACCAGGCTCTTGACCGCGCTGACGTCGTAGATGCCGCCGACCCGAATGTTGCCCGTGGCGCTGTCGGCCAGCATCACCGGCTTGCTGAGGTAACGGTTGATCAGCGGCAGGGCCTCGCCGAGGGCCAGGTTGTCCAGCACCAGTTTGCCCTGGCGCCAGGCCAGCGAGCTGTCGTTGGCATCGGTCTGGCTGATCTGCGGCTGGTGATCGCCCTGGCGATAACGCGCCTGCATGCCCGGATCGAGACGGAAGCCGCCATCGGGATGACGGTTGTCGCTGTTCACCAGCACCGAACCTTCGAGCAGGGTGACCCGTACCTGATCCTCGTACATCCAGACGTTGAACTGGGTGCCGGTGACCCGGACCTCGCCGCTGGCGGCCTTGACCACGAACGGGTGGCTGCTGTCATGGCTGACCTTGAAGAAGGCTTCGCCTTTTTTCAGGGTGACCCGGCGCTGATCCTTGTAGTTGCTGTAGGTCAGCTCGGTGCCCAGGTTGAGTTCGACCTGGCTGCCATCGGCCAGGGTCACCTGGCGCATGCTGCCGTCGGCCTGGAAATGTTCGTAGGAGGAGGGCAGCCAGCCCAGGCTCCAGCCGCTGTAGGCGGCCAGGGGCAGGGCCAGGGCGCTGATCGCCGCGGCCATGCCATAGGCGCGCCAGGATTTGCGTGGCGCAGGCAAGGGCAAAGCGACGGTGGCTGGCGGACGTGGCAGATGGTCGGCGACTTCCCAGATTTCCTGCATCGCTTCGTATTCGAAGGCATGCAGCGGGTGGGCATCGCGCCATTGCTCGAAAGCCTGGCGTTCGGCGGCCGTACAGTCCGCGGCATGCAGACGCATGCACCACTGCGCGGCGGCATCGGTGATGGCGTCGTATTCGGCTTCTGTAAGGTGCTGTTCGCTCATTGGCTCTTCCTGGTTTCGCGCATTCTACCCTTCGTAGCCAGGCTTGTAGAACCGCCGTCATGGCTGATGCCTATCAAAAGTGGCACTTATTTTTGCTCCGAAGCCCCTGCAACACAGGGCTTTCGCCAGCAGTATCCACAGCTGGAGTGAAAAAATGATCAAAAACCCATGAGGCGCTGCCATCGCTACTGCCACCTTGGCGCACCATCCTCGGCCTGCTTGTAGCGACGCTGTCCCTTCCTGGCATCGCCTGTGCAAGGCCATGACCGAGGTTGACAGGGCGCGCGCAAAGCGTTGTTTAATCGTCGGGCGCACTCATCCACGTGCATCCTCATACGCTGTAGCCCATTCCAATAATTAATCCGGAGCTCCAGATGTCTGTATCGCCCCCGGTTGTTGAAACACCGCAGGAACACCTGTCGCTCGAGGCACTGGTGACGCTGCTGGAAACGATCTTCCTGCGCCATGGCACCAGCGCCGAAGTGGCGCGTTGCCTGGCGCAGAACTGTGCCGCCGCCGAACGCGACGGCGCCCACAGTCACGGCGTGTTCCGTATTCCCGGTTACGTGTCGACCCTCAACAGCGGTTGGGTCAACGGCAAGGCCGTGCCGGTGGTCGAAGACGTGGCCCCGGCCTTTGTCCGGGTCGATGCGGGTAACGGTTTCGCCCAACCGGCGCTGGCGGCGGCGCGTGCGTTGCTGGTGGAGAAAGCGCGCCACGCCGGGATCGCCATTCTGGCCATCCGCAATTCCCATCACTTCGCCGCGCTGTGGCCGGACGTCGAACCGTTCGCCGAGGAAGGCCTGGTCGCCCTGAGCGTGGTCAACAGCATGACCTGCGTGGTGCCCCACGGCGCCGATCGGCCGTTGTTCGGCACCAACCCGATCGCCTTTGCCGCGCCCCAGGCCGCTGGCGATCCCATCGTCTTCGACCTGGCCACCAGCGCCATCGCCCATGGCGACGTGCAGATCGCCGCGCGCAAGGGCGAACGCCTGCCGCCGGGCATGGGCGTGGACGGCCTCGGCCAGCCAACCGACGATCCGAAAGCCATTCTCGAAGGTGGCGCGCTGCTGCCGTTCGGGGGGCACAAGGGCTCGGCGCTGTCGATGATGGTCGAGCTGCTGGCGGCGGCGCTGACCGGTGGCCATTTCTCGTTCGAGTTCGACTGGTCCAACCACCCGGGCGCGAAGACACCCTGGACTGGCCAGTTGCTGATCGTCATCGATCCGAGCAAGGGCGCCGGGCAGAATTTCGCCGAGCGCAGCCAGGAGCTGATCCGGCAGATGCACGGCGTAGGGCTCAAGCGCCTGCCGGGGGATCGCCGGCATCGCCAGCGGGAAAAGTCCCTGCGCGAGGGGATTGCCCTGGACGCTTCGGAGCTCAAGCAGCTGCGGGAACTGGCCGGGCTTTAAAGCGCGCGTCCAACACGCAAGGACCAGGCGAGCATGCTGCTGGCCTGGTCCTTTTTTTCAGCGGTTGCGGGTGGCGCTGGTAGTTACAGAAAGCCTGTTACGAACGACGCCCCAGCAACAGCCCCACCACCAGGCCGACGCCGGCGGAGATGGCCACGGTCTGCCACGGATGGCCGCCGATGTACTGCTCGGTAGCGTCCACCACCGGCTTGCTGCGCTCGCGCACGCTGGACACCGAGTCCAGCGCCTGCTTGAGCTTCAACCCGACCTGCTGGCGCAGGTTTTCGCCTTCCTCACCGACCAGCGATGCGCTGCTTTTCAGAAGCTTTTCCGATTCCTCGATCAACGCCTGAAGCTCGCTGAATTCCTGGTCCTTGATTTGTTCGTCGGCCGCTTGCGCAGCAGTTTTACGAGCCATTGAGTTACTCCTTGCGGGTCAGTGATGCGATGAACAATGGAGTCGCGGGGCTGGTGAAAAGTTGCAGATATTTTCTCCACCCGCGCCATGCCGGCGGGAAAACCCCAGCCGTCACAGTGTAAGATGTCGGCTATTTTACGCAGCAGGAAATTCCCATGAGCTTCAATCTGGCCAACAAGACTCTCGCCGAGCGTGCAGAGATCGAAGATGAAAAGTCCCGTCTGTTCGAGCTGTGGCAGAGCAACCTGGGCAAGGCCAAGGGCGAAGCCGCACGGTTGTTCGGCGAGCGCGGCAAGCGCAAGGGCAAATGGGCCGAATGGGTGCGTGCCGAGCTCGACGGCATGTCGCCGCCCGAATACGCCAACATGGTGCGCAGTGAAGTCAATCGCCTGATGGCGGCGAACAAGTAAGCTCGAAGCTGGCGACGATCGCCTCGCGCACTTTCAGCACCACCGGATCGATCTGCGCGCTGGTGCGCCAGCCCAGCTCGATCGGGTAGCGCGGCAGGTCCAGCGGGCAGGGCAGCAGCGCCAGCCCGGTCAGTTCGGCGATGCTTCGCGCGGCGTGGGCCGGAATGGTCGCCACCGCCTGGCTGCCCTTGAGCAGATGGGGCAGCGCGGCAAAATGTGTGGTCGAGGCGCAGACCTGGCGACTCAGCCCCAGGGCCGCCAGACCCTCGTCGGTAATCCCGATAAACCCTTGCGACGACACCAGCACATGCTCGCGGGCGACGAACTCGTCGAGGTCGATGGCCTGCTGTCCGGGCCTCAGGCTCGCCGGGTCCGCCAGGCACAGATAACCACCTTCCCCCAATACCTGGCGGCTGAGCATGCGTTCGGCGAAACCGCCGGCGCTGATGGCCAGGTCGATGCTGCGCTGCAACAGCGCTTCGCCGACGATCTGGCTATGGCTCTGGCGAAAGATCAGCCGCAGCTTCGGCGCCCGCCGGGCGACTTCCTCGATCAGGCGCCGGCCGTAGGCAATCTCGAAATCGTCCGACAGCCCGATCGCCACCGAGCGGCCCTGATAATGGCTGGCATGGGGATCGACCATGGCCAGGCTCTGCCGGCATTTGTTCAGGGCCTCGCTGACCACCGGCTTGAGCTGGTTGGCCCGCAGGGTCGGCGCCAGGCCGCGCCCGGTGCGCACGAACAACTGATCGCCGTACAGCTCGCGCAGGCGCCGCAGCGCCGCGCTCATGGCCGATTGGGTGACGCCCAGGCGCAGGGCGGCGCGACTGGCGCTGGATTCGTCATGCAGGGCTTCGAAGGCCTTGAGCAGGTTGAGATCGACCTGGGCGATATTCATCTGGTTCATATCATTCAGTATCAGGAGGGGCTTTCTGCATGATCGGCGAGCGCCGGACAATGGGCAACACTTCATCGCCACAGGAGTTTTCCCGATGTCCAAGTCCGTTGTCGCCGCGTTGCAGATCGGCTCCCTGCCAGGGGGCAAGGCCGATACCCTGGAGCAGATCCTGTCCTATGAAGCCGCCATCATCGAGGCCGGCGCGCAGCTGGTGGTGATGCCCGAAGCCTTGCTCGGCGGCTACCCCAAGGGCGAGGGTTTCGGCACCCAGCTCGGCTATCGCCTGCCGGAAGGCCGCGAGGCCTTTGCCCGTTATTTCGCCAACGCCGTCGAGGTGCCGGGCGCGGAGACCGAGGCCCTGGCCGGCCTGGCGGCGCGCACCGGGGCCAACCTGGTGCTGGGGGTGATCGAGCGCGCCGGCAGCACTCTGTATTGCACGGCGCTGTATTTCGACCCGCAGCACGGCCTGGTGGGCAAGCACCGCAAGCTGATGCCGACCGGCACCGAGCGCCTGATCTGGGGCAAGGGCGACGGTTCGACCCTGCCGGTGCTGGACACCCAGGTCGGCCGGGTCGGCGCGGTGATCTGCTGGGAAAACATGATGCCGTTGCTACGCACCGCGATGTACGCCAAGGGCGTGGACGTCTGGTGCGCGCCGACCGTGGACGAGCGCGAGATGTGGCAGGTCAGCATGCGCCACATCGCCCATGAAGGCCGCTGCTTTGTGGTCAGCGCCTGCCAGGTACAGGCGTCACCCCAGGAACTGGGGCTGGAGATCGCCAACTGGCCGGCCGAGCGCCCGCTGATTGCCGGCGGCAGTGTGATTGTCGGGCCCATGGGTGAGGTGCTGGCCGGGCCGCTGGTGGGCCGTGCCGGGCTGCTGACGGCGCAGATCGACACCGCCGAGCTGGTGCGGGCGCGCTACGACTACGACGTGGTCGGCCACTATGCGCGCCCGGATGTGTTCGAGCTGACGGTGGACGAACGGGCCAAGGCCGGCGTGCGTTTCATCTGAGACGACGCCATTGCTCGCGGGTGATTTCCCAGATATCACGGGGCAATCGCCCGCAGACAAAGTCGTCTTCGTCACTGCGGATCAGGCGCATGCCGCTGCGCTCGGAAATCCGCCGTGAGGCCAAGTTCGGCGCGGCCTTGGGCACCCGCATCAGCTCGCGCCCCAACACTTCGAACCAGTACTCGGTGACCGCCGCGCTGGCCTCGCTCATGTAGCCCTGGCCCTGCCATGCCGGAGCCAGCCAGAAGCCGCGATTGTTGTCGGTCTGGTCCATCAGGCTGACATTGCCGATCAGTTGCTCCGGCGCGTTGTTCAGGCGGATCGACCAGTGCCATTCCTCACCGCGCTCCATGGCCGGCAGCGCCAAGTCGCGCAGATACGTCAGGGCGCCATCGGCAGGATAGGGCCAGGGCACCCGCGCATTGAGATAACGCACCACTTCCCAGTGCGCAAACTGCTGCTGGACAGCCTCGGCATCGGCCAGCTCCAGCGGGCGCAGGATCAGGCGTGCGGTGTAGAGGGTGGGGATCGGCTTCATGTTCGCAGCACATTCCTTGTGTGGATCCGGTGTGGTTTTTCAGCGTCCACCCAACACCAGGCGTTCGCTGAGAAAGTCGACGAACACTCGCAGTTTCGGCAGCAGATGTCGACTGCCGGGCCAGAGCACCGAGAACTTGCCGCTGTCGATCTGATAGTCGTCCAGCACCGATACCAGCGAGCCGTCGGCCAGCGCCGGGCGCACCACGAAATCCGGCACGAAGGCGAGGCCCAGGCCCTGGGTGGCGGCGAAGATCAGCGACTCCAGGTTGTTGCTGGTCAGGGCGCTGCGCAGCACCAGCGGCGGCGCGTCGTTGGGCAGGCGCAGTTTCCACTCCTGTAGCTGCGGGGTGCCGGGAAACTTGTAGCGCAGGCAGGCATGCCGCTCCAGGTCCCGGGGACACTCGGGCACACCATGGCGGGCGAAGTAGTGCGGGGCGCTGACCAGCACGAAGCGGAACGGCCCCAGGGTACGGGACTTGAGCTGGGAGTCCGCCAGCTCGCCACTGCGGATCACCGCGTCGACGCCTTCGGCGATCACGTCGATCAGCCGGTCGTTGAAGTCCAGGTCCAGCTCGATGTCCGGGTAGCGTTCGGCGAAGTCCGGCAGGATCGGCAACAACATGCGATAGCCGATCGCGGGCAGGCTGACCCGCAGCTTGCCGCGGGGCTTGTCGCTGATGCGTGCGAGCTCGGCCTCGGCGTCTTCCACCTCGCCGACGATGCGCTGGCAACGTTCGAAGAACAGCGTGCCTTCGTCGGTCAGGCTGATGCGCCGGGTGCTGCGATTGAGCAGGCGCACGCCGAGCCGTTCTTCCAGGCGGGCCAGGCTTTTGCCCACCGCCGAGGCGGAGAGGCCCAGGCGTTCCGCCGCGCCGACAAAACTGCCGGCCTCTACCGTGCGCACAAAGGCCAGCATGCCACTGAGGTTGTCCATGGGGATCTCGATTGGAGCGTTTATGTCCGTAAAGAACGGACTTGAGCCCTGTTTGTGGGGGATTGCGGCGAATCTACCATTGATCGCACTTTAACGTTCCCCCCTGAGGTGCCGATGAATTCGCCAACCGATGTGCCTGCCGCGTTCAATGACGCTGTCGCGGGCGGTTCTTCCTACGCGGTGCTGGCCGCGGTGTGCCTGGCGGCGCTGATCCTGCCGCTGACCTTCGTCGGCGTGGCAGTGGCGACTCCAGCCATCGGCCGCGAGCTGGGCGGTGGCCCCCTGGCCCTGAGCTGGATCACCAATGCCTTCATGCTGAGTTTCGGCAGCGTGCTGATGGCCGCCGGCACCCTGGCCGACGAGTACGGGCGCAAGCGCGTGTTCAGCCTCGGTGTCGGCCTGTTCGCCCTGACGTCGCTGGCCCTGGCCTTCGCGCCTTCGGTGCTCTGGCTCGACCTGTTGCGGGCGCTGCAGGGGCTGGCCGGCGCGGCGGCGCTGGCGGGCGGCTCGGCGGCCCTGGCCCAGGAGTTCGAGGGCCCGGCGCGGACCCGCGCTTTCAGCCTGCTGGGCACTACCTTCGGCGTCGGCCTGGCATTCGGGCCGATCCTCGCCGGGGGGCTGATCGAAGCCTACGGCTGGCGCTCGATCTTCGTCTCCGGGACCTTGATCGGCGGCCTGTCGCTGCTGTTTGGCGTGCCGCGCATGCATGAGTCCCTCGACCCGGACGCGGCGGGTGTCGACTGGCCCGGCACCTTGAGTTTCACCGCGGCGCTGGTGGCGCTGACCTGGGGCATCTTGCAGGCGCCGCAAAGCGGCTGGGGCAGCCCGTGGGTCTGGGGCCTGCTGCTGGTGGCGCTGCTGGCGTTGTTGCTGTTCATCGTCGTGGAGCTGCGGGTCAGGCGGCCGATGCTCGACCTGTCGCTGTTTCGTTACCCGCGCTTTGTCGGCGTGCAGCTGCTGCCAATCGCCACCTGCTATTGCTTCGTGGTGTTGCTGATCCTGCTGCCGATTCGCTTTATCGGCGTGGAAGGCTACAGCGAGATCGATGCCGGCTTGATGATGATCGCCTTGTCCGCACCTATGGTGGTGGTGCCGTTGCTGGCGGCGTGGCTGACCCGCTGGTTCAGCGCCGGGACCCTGTCCAGCGTCGGCCTGGTGATTGCCGCGCTCGGGCTCTATCTGCTCAGCCGGATCGCCCCGGGGCAGGCGCCGGCGGCCAATGTCTTGCCCATGCTGTTGATCGGCCTCGGTGCCGGTTTGCCCTGGGGCTTGATGGACGGGCTGTCGGTCAGTGTGGTGCCCAAGGAACGGGCGGGGATGGCCACCGGCATCTTCAGCACCACCCGGGTGGCGGGCGAGGGCATTGCCCTGGCCCTGGTGGTGGCGCTGCTGGCCGGCTTGCTGCAACTGTCCATGGCCGCGGCGCTGCCGGAGCATCCGCAGCTGCCGCTGGCGGCCCAGCAACTGGCCAGCGGCAACCTGCAGGCCAGCGCGGCCTTGTTGCCCGAGCTGGGCCGGGAGCTGTTGCTCGGGCTGTACGCCAAGGCCTTTACCTGGCTGCTGTATGCGCTGGTCGCCATCACCCTGGTCGCGGCGCTGGTGGTGCGGCTGATGCTGCACGAGCCGCGCCGGACTTGAGGGTGGTCAGCGGAACTCGAAGAACTCGTAGTGCAGGTTGCGCTCGGGAATCGCGTATTCGCGCATCAACGCCTTGACCCGCGCGAGCAAGCCCTTGGGCCCGCAGAAACTGATCTGGATCTGTTGCGGGTCGGTTTCGCTGGCCAGCCGTTTCAGGGTTTCGCCCAGGCGGTCGGCGCCGTCGGTGTGGCCGATGAAGTCCACCCCGCGTTCCTCGGCCAGGCCCTGCAAGGTTTCGATGCTGGGGAAGGCCCGTGACGGGTTGCAGCAGTAGACCAGGGTCGCCCGGTCGAAGCGCCCGGCGGCGGCATCCTGCAGCCACGAGATAAAGGGCGAGATACCGACACCACCGCCGATCCAGATTTCCCGGCCGGCATCGAGCCGGCGCTTGAAGCGGCCATAGGGCGCGTAGAGGTCGGCGAGCATGCCGACCTTTACCTGCTGGCGCAGCTTCTGGGTGTAGTCGCCCAGGGCGCGGATCACGAATTCGACACGACCGTCGCTGGCGTGGGCGCTGGCAATGGTGAAGGGGTGCGGCTCGCGCAGGCCTTTTTCGCGCATGGCGAGAAAGGCGAACTGCCCGGCCTTGAAGGCGAAGCCGCGGTGCAGCGGGGTCAGCTCCAGGTGCAGGGAGTTTTTCTCCAGGGTCACGGCGCTGACCCGGTATTCGCCGGCCTTGGCCAGCAACGGATAGAGCAGCAGCTTGTACAGGGCGCCGAGCAGGCCCAGGCCGCAGAGTGCGGTGAGCCAGATGCCCGAGGGGTTGTCCAGGGCGATCGGCGACTTGAAGCTCAGCCAGTGCAGGATGACGATCGCGAACAGCGGCCCGGACAGCTTGTGCCACCAGCGCCACTGGCCGTAGGGAATGTTGCGGTTCAGCGCCAGCAGCACGATCAGGCCGAGGGCGACGTAGCTCAGCTGCCTCACCATGCGCGTCCAGTACTTGGACAGCTCGATGATCGGCACGCTTTGCCAGAGATCCAGGTTGGCCTTGAACACCAGGTGATAGCTGGCGAAGACCAGCGCCCAGATGCCCAGCCACTTGTGGCTTTCATAGACCCGGTCGAGGCCGCCGAACAGCCGCTCGACCCAGCGCCAGCGGCTGGCCAGCAGGCAGGACAGGGCCATATAGGCCAGCGCCGTGGCGCCGAGGACCAGGCTCAGGGTGGCGGAGGTCAGCCAGGTATCGCTGGGGATTTCCAGCAGCACGGTGAGGGTGGTGATCAGCAGGACGCCGACCACCGAGTACCAGGTTTTCAAGGGGGACGCCTCCAGAAAGATGGCGCCGGTGTCGGCGCACAGGATGGGTCGCGGGCTGCGGGCGGGTGAGGGCGCAGCCGGGGTGAGGGGGGATTTTACCGGCGAAGCGGCAGTCCTGGGCTGATCTGCATCAGCGCCTGCTCAGTGCGGATATGGCAAGGGGTTTTCCACCAGCCAGTCCTGGGCGAAATCCAGGTAGGCGCGGACGATGTTCGAGGGCGGGTGCTGGTTCGGGTAAAGCAGGTGCAGCTGTTGTTCCGGCATCGGCAGGTGGGGCAGCAGGGCGTGCAGGCGACCGTCGCGCAGCGCTTCGGCGGCGAGAAAGGCCGGCAGCTCGGTGACCACCTTGGCGGTCAGCGCCAGCTGGCGCAGGTGCAGGTAATCGTTGGCGGCGAACAGCGGGGCGGGGCTGTAGGACTGGTCGCCCAGTTGCCACTGTTCCCGGGCATCGGCATGGCGCGACCAGACGGCGCAGGGAAAACCGCGAAGGTCGGCAGGGGTTTGCGGGGTGCCGAGGCGCTCCAACAGCAGCGGGCTGGCGACCAGCAGATGCCGGTAGCTGCCGAGCAGGCGCGCCGGGCGATCCTCGTCGAACAGCGGCCCGGCGCGCAGGGCGACGTCGACCCCATCCTGCGCCAGGTCGCTTTCCCGCTCACTGGTGTAGACCGCGACCTGGACCTCGGGATGGCGCCGCTGGAACTCGGCCAGCAGCTTCCACCAGCTCTCGAACGCCGCCGGCACCGACACGCTCAGGCGGCCCTGCAAGTGAGTTCGATCATTTCTGACAGCCTGTTCGCCCTCGGCCAGGGCCTCGATACCGCGGCTGGCGTGTTCGTAGAGCTGGCTGCCGGCGGCGGTCAGCCGGGTGCCGCGGGCGGAGCGTTCCAGCAGTTGCACGTTGAGGCTGCGTTCCAGTTCACGGATGCCCCGGCGGATGGTGGCCAGCGGTAGTTGCAGCAGGTTGGCGGCGGACGAAATGCTGCCGCATTGGACCACGCTGACAAACATCCTGGCGGCGTTGAGATCCATGAGCGCTCCCTGTCGAATGTAGGGGAAAGCCTATCAGCTGCGGCTCTGCCCGATCAAAAATGCGCGGTCCGCGGGCGATTTTTATCGCCGGTTTTTCGCCCGCGCGGGAGGCTTTATGGGGGGCGGGTGAGGGCCGTGTGAGGGATAAGCACGACAACTGTGTTCTCGACCCGGCGGCGTGCGTCTAGCAGCGGTAGCTTCGCGGCGGTGCGAGGCACGAAGTGCGAGTCTGAACATGCAAGCGTTGTTGAACGAGATCCTCGACGAGGTCCGTCCCTTGATTGGCCAGGGCAAAGTGGCCAGCTACATTCCGGCGCTGGCCGACGTGCCGGCCAACCAGCTGGGGATTGCCGTGTATGGCAACGATGGCCAGGTGTTCAGCGCCGGCGACGCCGATACGCCGTTCTCGGTGCAGAGCATTTCCAAGGTGTTCAGCCTGGTGCAGGCCATCGGCCATTCCGGCGAGGCGATCTGGCAGCGCCTGGGGCATGAGCCTTCCGGACAGCCTTTCAACTCACTGGTGCAGCTGGAGTTCGAGCGTGGCCGTCCGCGCAACCCGTTCATCAACGCCGGGGCGCTGGTGATCTGCGATATCAACCAGTCGCGTTTCGCCGCGCCGGCGCTGTCCATGCGCGATTTCGTGCGGCGCCTGTCCGGCAACATGCAGGTGCTGGTGGACGGCCGCGTCGCCGATTCGGAATACCAGCACCGCGCGCGCAATGCGGCGATGGCCTACCTGATGCAGTCCTTCGGCAACTTCCACAACGACGTCGAGTCGGTGCTGCGCAGCTACTTCAGCCACTGCGCGCTGCGCATGAGCTGCGTCGACCTGGCGCGGGCCTTCTGCTTCCTGGCCAACGATGGCTTCTGCAAGCACAGCGGCGAGCAGATCCTCACGGCGCGCCAGACCCAGCAGGTCAACTCGATCATGGCCACCAGCGGCCTGTACGACGAAGCCGGCAATTTTGCCTACCGCGTCGGCCTGCCGGGCAAGAGCGGCGTGGGTGGCGGCATCGTCGCAGTGGTGCCGGGGCAGTTCACGGTGTGCGTGTGGTCGCCGGAATTGAACGCGGCGGGCAATTCCCTGGTGGGCATGGCGGCGCTGGAATTGCTGAGCCAGCGCATCGGCTGGTCGGTGTTCTAAGGGCGGCGGGAGCATTGCGGCCGGTTGCGGGTGCTGCGCACCCGATCGCAGGCTGCGCCAGCGGCTACAGGGGGGCGGTGTCTATGTAGCCGCTGCCGAGCTTGCGAGGCTGCGCTCGGTTTGGGCGGCATTCCGACGTAGCAACCGCAAAGCCTGAGTCCGCGGTCTGTCTGGATAACCCCGTTGGCAGGCTTGGCGACGGCTGCGCCGCCGGTCGCAGGCTGCGCCAGCGGCTACAGGGGGGCGGTGTCTATGTAGCCGCTGCCGAGCTTGCGAGGCTGCGCTCGGTTGCGCAGCAACCGTAAAGCCTGAGTCCGCGGTCTGTCTGGATAACCCCGTTGGCAGGCTTGGCGACGGCTGCGCCGCCGATCGCAGGCTGCGCCAGCGGCTACAGGGGCGCGGTGTCTATGTAGCCGCTGCCGAGCTTGCGAGGCTGCGCTCGGTTGCGCAGCAACCGCAAAGCCTGAGATCCACGATCTGCCTGGATAAGCGTGGCGGTTGGTTTTGCGAGCGCTGCACGCGCGATTACCAGGTGAAGTTGGCAGTCTTCGGCAGGCTCAGCTGGCCTTTTTCGACGAAACGCATAGTGCCGAACGGGCCGCCGGCGAGCTTGCCGCGCAGCACGTAGGGCAGGTCGTCGAGGCTTTGCGTCTGGCTCAGGCCCAGGGTCTGGCGCAGCACGGTGAAGGCCGAGACGCTGACCGGCACCACCAGCACGCCTTCGGAGAAACGCCCGATGCTGCCACTCTGGTCGCTGACCCCGGAGGCCAGCGGCCGGCCGTTGACCTCCAGGTCCAGGGCCACGCCGTTGTAGTTGATCGTGGTTTCGTTGGGGTTCTGCAGGCGCAGCTTGACGGCGAAGCGCACTTCCAGGTCCTGGCTGGGCAGCGGCTCGATGCCGACCACATTGATATTCAGCGGATCGTGCTGGGGAAACAGGGCGCAGGCGCTCAGGCTGAGCAACAGCAAGGAAAGGGTGAGGCCGAGGAATCTGCGCATTGGAAGCTCTCTGCAAAGAAAGAAGGCAGTGTTGAATCTATCGCGCCCGGGTCTGCACCACAAACCGAAGGTTGCTTGAGGGGCGCCATCTTCTGTAGGAGCCAGGCTTGCCGGCGATGAGGCCTGCCGTCTGGCGGTGTCGCCACCGACGCCATCGCGAGCAATCGAGCGTCGACCGGCTGCGCCTACATAAGCTCGGGGTCAGGCGTTGGCCTTGGCACTCACATCCGGATCCTGCATGACCTTGAGGGTCGCCGCTTCCGGGTCGAACTCGTCTTCTTCCAGCTCGATGAACTCTTCCGGCAGGAAGATGTTCAGCAGGATCGCGCACATCGCGCCCACGGTGATCGGCGATTCGAAGATGTTGTGCAGCGCCTTGGGCAGTTCGCGCAGGACTTCCGGCACCGCCGCCACGCCCAGGCCCATGCCCAGGGAAATCGCCACGATCAGCACGTTGCGTCGATGCAGCCCGGCTTCGGCGAGGATCTTGATCCCGGCCACGGCCACGGTGCCGAACATGATCAGGGTCGCGCCGCCCAGTACCGGCTTGGGCATCAGTTGCAGCACCGCGCCGATCACCGGGAACAGCCCCAGCAGCACCAGCAGGCCGGCGATGAAGTACGCCACGTAGCGGCTGGCCACGCCGGTCAGCTGGATCACCCCGTTGTTCTGGGCGAAGGTGACCATCGGCAGGCTGTTGAACACCGCCGCCACCATCGAGTTGAAACCGTCGGCCAGCAGGCCGGACTTGATGCGCTTGATATACAGCGGGCCCTTGACCGGCTGTTGGGAAATCATCGAGTTGGCGGTCAGGTCGCCGGCCGCTTCCAGGGGCGAGATCAGGAAAATCACCGCCAGCGGGATGAAGGCGATCAGGTCGAAGGAGAAACCGTACTTGAACGGCACCGGCACGCTGACCATCGGCACTTCCGGCATCGTCGCCAGGTCGACCCGGCCCAGCAGCCAGGCGACCACGAAGCCCAGGGTCAGGCCGATGACGATCGAGCCCAGGCGCAGCATCGGATGACTGAAGCGGTTGAGTACCACAATGGTCAGCAGCACCAGGGCGGCCAGGCCGAGGTTGCTGGCGGCGCCCAGGTCCGGCGCGCCGAAGCCGCCGGCCATGTCGGTGACCGCCACCTTGATCAGCGACAGGCCCATCAGGGTAATGATGGTGCCGGTGACCACCGGGGTGATCAGCTTGCGCAGCTTGCCGATGAACTGGCTGAGGAACATCTCGATAAAGGCCGCGCAGAAGCAGATGCCGAAGATGGTCGAGAGGATTTCCTCGTTGCTGCCGCCACGGCCCTTGACCATCAGCCCGGCGCTGAGCAGCACGCTGATAAAGGAAAAGCTGGTGCCCTGCACGCACAGCAACCCGGAGCCGATCGGCCCCAGGCGCCGGGCCTGGACGAAGGTGCCCAGGCCCGAGACGAACAGCGCCATGCTGATCAGGTAGGGCGTTTCGTTCTGCAGGCCCAGCACGCCGCCGAAGATCAGGGTCGGCGAGATGATGCCGACAAAGCTCGCCAGCACATGTTGCAGCGCGGCGAAGATCGCCGCGCTGAAATGCGGGCGGTCCTCCAGGCCATAGATCAGGTCGGACTTGTAGCGCGGCGTGGAGCGATCAGGTGCGGTCATGGGAAAAGCCTGCCAATGACGTGTCGATAGGGCATGAAACACGTGGAGAAAAGGGGCGCGACGCGGGCTGTCGGAGGACGTAAGGCAAAATCTGCGAACCCGGTCAGAAAAATGGAGGCGCAGGATGCCAGAAAGGTGACCGGGTCAGAAGAGCAAAGCGCGTTGCCGGCTGAAACTTCAATCGACGGCAGCGGCTAGCGGATGCGGCGCTTGCCCGAAGGCGGCCAGCAGGTCTTCCTCGAAGGCCTGCTGTGCATCGCCGGGAACCTGGGCGCGGTGGCGAGCCAGGTAGAAGCCCACGTCGTAGCTCAATTCCCGTGGCCGCAGGGCCTTGAGCAGGCCTCGATCTTCCCAGACTCGGGCAAAGTGGCTGGGCAGGTAGCCGATATGCTGGCCCGAGAGGATGAAGGTGAGGGTGGCCTCGACCTGCTGGGAACAGGCCGAGCCGGGCACGCCCTGCAACGGTTCGTCGTTTCTCAGCAGCCGGTAGCTGTGGTCGACCTTGTCGGCGCGATGCAGTTCGTCGAGGTCCGGGTTGTCCTGGGCGAACAACGGATGGCCGCGCCCGCAGTACAGGTGCTGGGTTTCCGTGAACAGCTGCCGGTAATCGAAGGCGTGCTGCACCTTGGAGAAATAGCCGATCGCCAGGTCCAGGCGCTGCTGCAACAGCAGGCGTTCCATCTCGCCGGTCATGGCGCTGATCATCTCGATGCGCACCGACTCGTCGCGCTGGCGAAAACGCCGGATCGCCTCGGCGACTTTCTGCAACACCGCCGGGTCGAGCGCCTCCGACAGGCCCAGGCGCACCTCGCCGAGCAAGCGCCCGGCCACCCCGTTGGACTGATGACGAAACTGCTCGATGGACTCGAACAGGCTGCGGGTCGCCAGCAGCAGTTGCTCGCCCTTGGGCGTCAGGCGAAAGCCGCCCTTGCCACGGCTGCACAGGCGATAGCCAAGGCGGGTTTCCAGCTTGGCCATCTGCTGGCTGATGCTCGACTGGCTCAGTCCCAGCTCGCCCTGGGCGGCGCTGAAGCCGCCGCATTCGACCACACAGACGAACAGGCGCAGCAGGTGCAGGTCGAGGTCGTGCAGTTGGCCGAGCATCAAACATTACTCCGGGCGAATGTCAGGTTAATACGCTTGATATTTTTCCAATGTATCGGCCAGTGCAAGCTGCCGCCACAGATTCCTCGAGGGCCGTCAGCGCGGGGGATCTCCGCAACCCTTCGTTAGCCGCCCACCCTAAGGACGCATCCATGGATATCGCCCACCGCAACGACCAGGCCCTGACCCGTGACAGCCTGTACGGCACTTCCGCCGAAAGCACCTACGCCGGCATCACCAGCTTTATGCGCCGCCGCTACAGCCGCGACCTGCGCGGCGTGGATGTGGCGGTCAGCGGCGTGCCGTTCGATACCGCCACCAGCAACCGCCCCGGCGCGCGTTTCGGCCCACGGGGGATTCGCGCGGCTTCCACCGGTATCGCCTGGGAACGCCACTGGCCGTGGACGTTCGACCCCTTCGACCATCTGGCGGTGGTCGACTACGGTGACTGCGCCTTCGATTCCGGGGTGCCGCAGTCGGTGCCGGAGAGCATCGAGGCCCATGCCGAGCGGATCCTCGGCAGCGGCAGCGCGATGCTGACCTTCGGCGGTGATCACTTCATCACCTATCCGCTGCTCAAGGCCCATGCGCGCAAGCACGGGCCGCTGGCGCTGATCCACTTCGATGCCCACAGCGACACCTGGCCGGACGAAGAGGGCAAGCGCATCGACCACGGCACCATGTTCTGGCACGCGGCCAGGGAAGGGCTGGTGGACCCGGCGCAGTCGGTGCAGATCGGCCTGCGCACCACCAATGACGATCACCAGGGGTTCCAGGTGCTGGATGCGCGGCAGGTGCATCGGCGCGGCTGCGAAGCCATAGTCGAGGCAATCCGTCAGCGGGTCGGCGAGCAGCCGGTGTACCTGACCTTCGACATCGACTGCCTCGACCCGGCCTTCGCCCCCGGCACCGGCACCCCGGTGTGCGGCGGCCTGAGCACGCTGCAGGCGCTGGAGATCCTCGGTGGCCTGCGCGGCATCAACCTGGTGGGCATGGACGTGGTGGAAGTGGCCCCGGCCTATGACAGCGCGGAAATCACCTCGCTGGCGGCGGCCACCCTGGCCATGGAAATGCTCTGCCTGTATGCGGCGCGGCATAAGGTCGATCGGTAGGGCGGGAAGCGGGTGCGGGATTGCCGCAGACCTCCATTTTGCGGCAACTGCGTTGCCGATCGCAGCCTCGCGGGCTCGGCAGCGGCTACAAAGGCACCGCGTCCGTAGCCGCAGCCGAGCGTCAGCGAGGCTGCGATCGAGCTGGGCGGCATTCCGACAAGCGCTCGCCAAACCAGACACCGGGTTTCTCCAGCAAGGTCAGAGTTCGCTACTGACAGATCCTGACAGGGGGCTCTGTTAAGCTGCGCCGATCTTTCCCTGCCGAGCCTGATGACGTGTCGCGCACCACTCGTTTGTTGACCCTGTTGCAAGTGCTGCGCGGCAAGCGCTGCCCGGTGACCGCCGCAGCGCTGGCGGCCGAGCTGGAGGTGTCCGAGCGCACCCTGTACCGCGACATCGCCGAACTGACAGCCTTGGGCGCGCCGATCCATGGCGAGGCGGGGATCGGCTATGTGCTGCGCAGCGGCCTGTTCCTGCCACCGCTGATGCTCAATGCCGACGAGACCGAAGCCATTGTCCTTGGCCTGCGTTATGTCGACCAGCGTGGCGACGAGGTGCTGGGCAAGGCCGCCGCCGATGCCCTGGCGAAGATCGCCGCGGTGCTGGCCCCAGCAGCCCAGGAAGCCTTGCACAACCCGACGGTGCTGCCCGGTCCGCCGGCTTACCGCTACCCGGAAAACGTGGTGCCGCTGAACGTGTTTCGCCAAGCGATCCGCGAGCAGGCCAAGCTGCACATCGATTACGCCGATGTGAACAAGACCCCCAGCCAGCGCCTGATCTGGCCGCTGGCCCTGGGCTTCATGAACGAGGCGCGGGTGATAGTCGCCTGGTGTGAGCTGCGCGACGATTTCCGCACCTTTCGCACCGACCGGATCGCCGCCGCGAGCGAGCAGGGCCAGCGTTATCCGGGGCGTCGCAGCGACCTGTTGCGCACCTGGCGCCAGCGCATGCAACTGGACGATGCCGGGCGTTTCACTCCTGACAAGAACTGACGCGACGGCGTTTTAGCATGGCTCCAGCAACGATAAACAAGGAGCCGCAGTACCATGTCCAGCACAGCCACTTCTCTCGCACCGGCCATCGCCGCCTACCTCGCAGCCACCAATGGCCGTGACAGTTCGGCGGTCGCCAGTTTCTTCGCCGAAGACGCCCAGGTGTTCGATGAGGGCCAGCATCAGACCGGCACCCGGGCCATTGCCCAATGGATGGAAGACACGGCCCGCCGTTACCGGCCACGGCTCGAGGTGCTCAAGGTCCAGCAGCGCACCGGCAAGGTGCTGGTGGACAACCTGATTTCCGGCAGCTTCCCCGGCAGCCCGCTGGAATTGCGCTACGTGTTCCGCCTCGACGAGCAGGGCAAGATCGCCCGGCTGGATATCTCGCTGTAGCCGTCGCGCCCGCGCTCGCTGTAGCCGCTGGCGAAGCCTGCGATCGGCAACGCAGTTGCCGCAAAACCTGGGCACGCGGTGTATCAGGTAGAACGCGCGGCCCGGATTACGGCAACTGCGTTGCCGATCGCAGCCTCGCGCTGCTCGGCAGCGGCTACACAGGCGTCGCGTTTCCTGTAGCCGTTGCGATCGACCTGGGCGGCATCCCGACGCAGCGGTCGCCGGGTGAGGCATGGCATACTGCGCGGCCCATTTGCGGATGCGTGGACCCCATGCCTTTCGATTCCCCCCTCAGCGCCTATCAGTACGCCCTCCAGGAGCGCGGTTTTGTCGCCGACGAAGCCCAGGAACGGGCGATGCTGGCCCTGCAGCAGTGCCATGTCGCCCTGCATGAAGGGCGCAAATCGATCACCGGGGTCTATCTGTGGGGCCCCGTGGGCCGGGGCAAGACCTGGCTGATGGACCAGTTCTATCAAAGCCTCGAGGTGCCGGCGCGGCGCCAGCACTTCCACCACTTCATGGGCTGGGTCCACCAGCGTTCGTTCCAGCTGACCGGCACCGCCGACCCGCTGCAGGCCCTGGCCCGCGAGCTGAGCGAAGAGGTGCGGGTGCTGTGTTTCGACGAACTGTTCGTCAACGACATCGGCGACGCGATCATTCTCGGGCGCCTGTTCCAGGTGATGTTCGAACAGGGCGTGGTGATGGTCTGCACCTCCAACCAGCCGCCGCAACAGCTGTATGCCGACGGTTTCAACCGCGAGCGTTTTTTGCCGGCGATTGCTGCGATCGAAGCGCATATGCAGGTGGTGGCGGTGGACGGCGCCCAGGACCATCGCCTGCACCCGGGGGCGGTGACCCAGCGTTATTGGCTGACCCCGGCCGGCCAACCGAGCGCCCTGGGCCCGGTGTTCGAGCAGTTGGCGGCGGGGCAGGCGGCGTCCAGCGCGGTGTTGCCGGTGGGCTACCGCGAGGTCCAGGTGATCAAGGCCAGCGAGCGGGTGCTCTGGTGTCGCTTCGCCGACCTGTGCGAGCAGCCGTTCGCCGCCATGGACTTCATGGCCCTGTGCGACCGTTTCAGCGCGATCCTGCTCAGCGAAGTGCCCGAGCTCAGCGCGCAACAGCGCCCGGGGCGGATTGCCCGGGGCACCGAGGACGGCGCCGAGCGAGTGGTGGCCGGCGATCGCGAGCTGCCGCAGTTGTCGGTGCACGATGACAGCGTGCGGCGGTTCATTGCCCTGGTGGACGAGTGCTACGACCGCAAGGTGCCGTTGTACCTCGAAGCGCGGGTGCCGATGGAGGCCTTGTACACCGAGGGCTACCTGGAGTTTCCATTCCGCCGTACCCTCAGTCGTCTGAAGGAGATGCAGCTGCAGCGTTTCGGCTGAACACGCCTGATCATCACAAGGGAGACCTGACCGTGAACCAGCCCCTGTCCCATCATCTGCTGACCATGGCTTACCAGAACGCCTGGGCCAATCACCGCCTGGGCAAGGCCTGGGAAATACTCACCCCGAGCGAGCTGGCGGCGCCGCGGGTGAGCTTCTTCCCCAGCCTGAAAGCCACCCTCAACCACATCCTCACCTGCGACTGGTTCTACGTCGACGCGCTGGAGCGGGAGCTGCGCGGCGAGCCGCCACGGCCTGACTGTTATGTGTTTTTTGATGACGAAGAACCTTTCGACCAGGCCGCCGACCTGCGGCGCGAACAGGCGCTGGTGGACCGTCGGCTGATCGCCTATTGCGAGCAGCAACGGGACGTGGACCTTGCGCGCATCGTCACCATTGCCCGGGAGAAGCCGCAGCGCGATACCCGGCTGCGCATGCTTTCGCACCTGTTCGAGCACCAGTTGCATCACCGTGGCCAGGTGCACGCCATGCTCAGCGGCACCCGGGTGGCGCCACCGCAGCTGGACGAATTCTTCTGCGCGGGCGAGGCGGCCCTGCGCGCCGAGGACTTTGCCGAGCTGGGCTGGAGCGAAGCGCAGATCTGGGGCGCGGAAGCGGTCGAGGAAAAAGAACGGTAGCGCTTGACGCGCTAGCCGCTCGTTTGGTCATGTGCCGGTGTTTACAATCGCTCTCCCGGGGCCCCGCCCGGATCAATCACTGTTGAGGACAGACATGGACGTTGCAGACGTATTGGTACTCCAGGCCAGCTACACCAATCCGGTACACGCCGAGGCAATCGCCCTGGTGCTCAATCACTATGCCCAGGACCCGATGGGCGGCGGCCAGCCGCTGGACGCCGATCTGTTGCGGCAATTGCCCGGCGAACTGGCCAAGCGTCCCCATGCTTTCAGCGTGCTGGCCTTTGTCGGTGGCGAGCCGGCCGGGCTGGTGAATTGCTTCGAGGGCTTTTCCACCTTTGCCGGCCGGCCGCTGGTCAATGTGCACGATGTGTCGGTGATCGATAAATTCCGCGGCCTGGGCCTGAGCCAGAAGATGCTGCAGAAGGTCGAGGAGATCGCCCGCCAGCGCGGCTGCTGCAAGATCACCCTGGAAGTGCTGGAGGGCAACGCTGTGGCCCAGGCGTCCTACCGCAAGTTCGGCTTCGACGATGCGATGCTCGACCCGAGCCATGGCCGGATGCTGTTCTGGAACAAGACCCTGTAAGCCCCTGGCCGATGAACTCACGCCCCAGGACGCGCTGGTACCCAGTTCGTCCAGGGGCCTTACGCCCGCGGCGGATGATTGAGCCGGGCAAACACCAGGCGGAACAAGGTAAAGCTGCCGGGTACGCTGCTGACCTCGGTCCGCCCCTGATGCAGGTTCATGATCGAACGCACGATCGCCAAGCCCAGTCCCGTACCGCCTTCGGCGCGCGAGCGGCTGCTGTCGACCCGGTAGAAACGCTCGAACAGGTGCTCCAGGTGCTGCTCCGGGATGCCGGCGCCGGGGTTGCCCACCGACAGCGACACGCTCGAATCGTGTTCCTCCACCAGGATCGAAATGCTCGACGCCCGGGGGCTGTGGCGGATGGCGTTGGACAGCAGGTTGGAGATCGCCCGCTGGATCATCAGGCGGTCGCCGTACACCAGGCCATCGCCGGACAGGCTGATGCCCAGGTGTTTTTCCTCGGCGCTCAGGGCGAACAGTTCCATGACCCGCCGCGCTTCATCGCCCAGGGAGATTTCTTCGAACGCCACCTGGGAGGCCGGGTGGCTGACCTGGGCGAGGAACAGCATGTCGCTGACGATCCGGGTCAGGCGCTCCAGCTCTTCGGTGCTTGATTCCAGCACTGCCTTGTACTCGTGCGGCGGGCGTTCCCGGGACAGGGTGACCTGGGCCTTGCCCATCAGGTTGGTGATGGGCGAGCGCAGCTCGTGGGCCAGGTCGTCGGAGAATTGCGAGAGTTGCTGCACGCCGCCGTCGAGCCGGTGCAGCATGAAATTGATGCTGTGGGCCAGCTCCGCCAGCTCCCGCGGCAGGTTGTCCGGCGACAGGCGATGGGTCAGGTCCTGGGTCGTGACCTTGGCGGCCACCCGGCTGAACTGCTGCAACGGCGCCAGGCCGCGCTGCACCACCCACCAGGCGCCGATGCCGATCAGCATCAGCAGCAGGGGCAGGGCGATCACCGTGGAACGCAGGTAGGCACTGAGCAGCGCCTGGTCGTTGGCCCGGTCCAGGGACAGCACCACCCGCACCTGTTCGCCATTGCGCAGGGTTATCAGGCTGGAGGCGCTGAGCAAGCGGTTGCCGGCGCTGTCGAGCCAGTCGAGGAACGCCGGGCTTTCCGGCTGGGTCAGGGCTTCGGGCAGCGGACCCAGGTTGCGGTTGCCGATGTTCAACAGCGCTTCGGCCTGGGGATCGGCGCCGAAAATGCTCAGGTGCAGGTTGTCGTGGCCCATCACCAGGTCCAGCAGCGAATGCGGGCGGGCGGCGATATCGCCGGTCTTCAGGTCGCTGGTCAGGGTGTGGCGGATCTGTTCGAGCTTGCTGTCCAGGCTTTCCCGCGCCAGGCTGCCCAGTTCATGACTGAGGGCCAGGTACGCCAGGGTGGCGAGCAGCAAAACCAGGCCGGCGCCCATCAGGCTGACGGTCAGGCCCAGGCGCATGGACAGGCTGCTGGCGGTGCGTTGCGCGGCTTTCATTGGCGCACTTCCAGGACATAACCGACGCCACGGATGGTGTGGATCAGCTTGATATCGCTGGCGTCGTCGATCTTCGCCCGCAGGCGGCTGATGGAGACCTCCACCACGTTGGTGTCGCAGTCGAAGTTCATGTCCCAGACCAGGGAAATGATCTGGGTCCGGGTCAGCACCTCGCCCGACTGGCGCATCAGCACCTGCAGCAGGGTGAATTCCTTGGTGGTCAGGTCGATGCGCCGCGAACCGCGATAGGCCCGGTGCCGGCGCGGGTCGAGCTCGAGGTCGGCGACCCGCAGGGTGTCGGTCGCCGGCAGGTTCTCGCTGCGCCGCAGCAGGGTGCGCACCCGCGCCAGCAGTTCGGGAAACTCGAATGGCTTGACCAGGTAATCGTCGGCCCCCAGGTCCAGCCCCTTGACCTTGTCGGCCAGGCGCCCGCGCGCCGAGAGCATCATCACCCGGGTGCTGCTGTCCTTGCGCATGTCTTCCAGCACCTGCCAGCCATCCTTTTCCGGCAGGTTGACGTCCAGAATCACCAGTTCGTAGTTTTGCTGTTCGATCAGGTAAAGCCCGTCGACACCAGTGGCGGCGCGGTCAACCACATAACCGCTTTCGGTCAGCCCCTGATGCAAGTAATCGGCAGTTTTACGCTCGTCTTCGACAACCAGAATGCGCATGGAAAAGTGACCTCTTGATCATTAAAAAGAATTCAATGGCGCTGGATATGAAGTTGTTGTTGGACCAGCCATAAAACCCCGCGAAGTTGCTGCTGATAAATAGCCTCAGCCGTTCGGGTGGGGGAATGTTCAAGCCTGAAGTGGCTTTAGGGTCAAGATTTAAAGTACCTGATATCAATGGCTTGTGCTTGTTCTCGACAGTCGGTCGCTGACTACCCCAAGTGAGGTGATTCACTGTAGGAGCGAAGCTTGCTCGCGATGGTCGTTAACGATACTGCGTATTGACTGGAGTACGCGGTGCTCTCAAATTCATCGCGGGCAAGTCGGATCGCCGCCCGCTCGCTCCTACAAACTGATCATGTGTTATTTACTGTTTCAATGTATGTCTAAGTTTGCCGGAAACTTATGTTAATACAGCCGGCAATGACGGTTGCTTAGATGGCGTAATTGTCATTTTGACGTCAGAAAGTTGATAGCCATGGTCATGTCGCTGATATCGACGGCGATAAAAAAAGGCGCCCGTGAAAGGGCGCCGCAAGATCCTCTCTGGCAAAGGAGCATTATCGCCAGGGAGGAGTAGAGCTCGGGGCATTTCAGGCGTCCGGTTGCGCGGTGGCGCGGGTCTGGTCCGCGGCGGGTGCCTGGGGTTTTTTTGCGCTTTCGGAGGATGCCTGTTCGGTATCGGTGCGGGGTATCTGCTGGCTGATGGGGAAGTTGTCCCAGTAGTGCTTCATGCGTTCAGCGCCGCCTTCGGCGAATGCTGCACCCGAGCTGGCAATCATCAGACCGGCGAGCAGGAGTGTGGAGGCTTTCATGTGCGGTGTCCCATTGACGGTTATCGGAATTCCGTCGCGTCCCTGTGACGAAGCAGTGAGAGAAGTCTGACGCGATCTTATTAACGGGGGGTTAACAGGGCGCTGAAGGCGGGATGACAATTCTGTCATCCCGGATGAGAGGCACTGACGGCCCACTGATATGGGCCATGTAGGAAGAAGGGCGGGTTACAGCTTCCAGTCCAGGCTCAGGGTCATGGTGCGCGGTTCGCCCCAGTAGACGCCGTTATAGAAGCCGACCCGTTCGTAGTACTTCTTGTCGAACAGGTTGGTGACGTTGAGCGAGGCCGACAGGTGCGGGTCGAACTCGTAGCGCGACATCAGCCCGGCCACGCTGTAGGCCTGCTGATGGATGCGGGTGTTTTCGGTGACGATACGCCCATCGCCGTCGCGCCCCACCGGCCGCCGGCTGCTGCCGTAGATCTCGCTTTGCCAGTTCAGGCTGCCGCCGACGGTCAGCGCCCGCCATTGGCCCGGCAGGCGATAGGCCGTCGACAGGCGCAGCATGTTCATCGGCTCGCCGCCGTTGGCGCGTTGCTTTTCGCCGTTCAGGGCGTGGGTGTAGGTGTAGCCGGCGGTGAGGTTCCAGCCCGGGAGGATCTCCCCCGAGACCTCGGCCTCGAACCCCTGGACCTTGCCGCCTTTGCCGCCCGACGTGTAGAACTCCTCGCCGGTGACCGGGTCCGGCGGCACCGAGCTGTCCAGTTCGGCGACGTTGTCCTGCTTGCTCCAGAACACCGCGGTGGCCAGGTTCAGGCGCTCCTCCAGCAGGCTGCCCTTGAGCCCCAGCTCGTAGTTGCTGCCGACTATCGGCTCGAGGTATTTGCGGCTGGCGTCGCGCTCGGTCTGGGGCTTGAAGATGTCGGTGTAGCTGACATACACCGTGTATTCGGGGGTGAGGTCGTACAGCAGGCCGGCGTAGGGCGTCCACATGTCGTTGTGCTGCTGGCGGGTGTCCTCGAGGCTGGTCAACTGGTTGTTGGCGTCGTAGCTGCGAGAGCGGCTGTGGGCGCTCCAGCTGCCGTAACGGCTGCCGAGCACCGCATGCAGGTCGTCGGTCAGGCTCAGGCGGGTGGCCAGGTAGCCAGCCTTTTGCCGGGTGCTGTCGCCGGAGCCGGGCAGGTTGGTCACGGTATCGGGAAACTTGGCGATGCCGCCCATGTATTTCCAGTCGGCGATGCTGGTGTAGCCCGGCGGTGTCGGGCCGTCGACGGTGTAGGGTGACGACTCGCGGCGCTCGGCCTCGCCGTAGCCCAGCATCAGCTCATGCTCGCGGCCCAGCAGGCTGTAGGGGCCGGCCAGGTTGAAGTCGTACACGCGCATTTTCTGCGTGCCGATCATATGGCTGGCCCAGGCGGTCATGCCCGAGCGGTCGGCTTCCGGGAAACCGGCGCCGCCGTAATAGACCTTGCCGTCGCTGTCGCTGTCGCGGTGGGTGTAGGCGGCTTTCAGGTGCCAGTCGTGGCCCAGGCGCTGGTCGAGGGTGGCGAAGGCGGTCTTGTCCTTGAGCGGCCAGGAGCTCCAGTGCGCCGCCATGTTGGTGGAGCGCGGCAGGTTGGCCTTGCCGCCCGAGGCGTTCCAGTAGGGCACGGTGCCCCAGGAGGTGCCCTGGACCTGCTTGTCCTGGTAGTCGTAGCCCACGGCCAGGGTGGTGCTGTCGGTCAGGTCGGCCTCGAGAATGCCGTAGCCGACTTCCCGCTGCAGCTGGTAGTGGTCGCGAAACGACTGGCTGTCGCGATAGGCCAGCACCGTGCGCCCGCGCAGGCGACCGTCGAACCCCAGGGGGCCGCCGACATCGACGTAGCTGTAGTAGTTGTCGTAGCTGCCGCCACTGACGCCGGCCTTGGCCGCCCATTCGTGGGTCGGCCGCTTGCGCACCATGTTGACCGTGGCCGAAGGGTCGCCGGCGCCGGTGGTCAGGCCGGTGGCGCCGCGGACCACTTCGATACGGTCGTAGATGATGGTGTCCGAATCGGACTTCATGCGGTTGAAGGTGTTGAGCATGCCATCGATCTGGAAGTTGTTGATGGAGTAGCCGCGGGAGGAATAGATCACCCGGTCGGAATCCAGGTGCTGCACCACCACTCCGGTGGTTTGCCCCAGCACCTCGGACAAGGTATCGAGTTTGAAATCGTCCATCTGCTGGCGGGTTACCACCGACACCGATTGCGGGGTTTCCTTGATCGACAGGTTCAGGCGCGTGGCGGTGCTCATGCTGCCGGTGGTGTAGGAACCGCTGTTTTCCGTGGTCGCGCCCAGGCCCTGGGCGGTGACGCTGGTGGCATCGAGTTCCAGGGCCTTGGCACTGCGGTTGGCGCTCTGCGCAGGTTCGTTTTCAGCCAGCAGCCCGGGGCTCAGAACCGCGCCGCACAGGCCGAATGTCAAAGTCATGGAACGGGTGAATGGCGCGAACATCGCTGCCGTCTCCTTGTCGTCGAGGGAAAAATCCGTTTGCACTGAGACGAAAAGGAGGAGGGGTATTTAGGCTAAACGAGAATAATTATTATCTTTCAGATACAACAATGCCCCATGAAGGGGCATTGAAGGCCGGTATTACGGGGCTGCTCGAGCCCCGTAGGAAAAGGCTTATTCTGGCACCACTTATTTCTGCACCACTTATTTCTGTACGACTTATTTCTGTACCACTGCGGTGGGTGGCGGCGCCTTGGGCTTCATCAGGCTGAAGTCGATCAGGGCCTTTTCCTGGCGCTCGTAAGGGTTGCCGATCAGCAGCGGGCGCGGCTTGAAGCTGTCGCTGACCAGGCTCTTGCTGCGATCCAGCTCGTCGGAACTCAGGCCGGCCATGTCGGCCCAGGTATGGATCAGGTGCGAACTGCTGTAAGGGCGGCCGAGGTCGCCGGCGAAGTTCCAGTCATGGTCCTGCTTCCACTTCGGCGAGGCCCAGGCGATGAAGGGAATGGTGTACATCGGCGCGGTCGGCTTGCCTTCGTTGCGGCCCAGGGTGTTGTGGCCGGCGGAGTCGAACACGTCTTCGCCATGGTCCGACAAGTACAGCAGGAAGCCGTTGGGGTCGGTCTTGGCGTAGTCCTTGATCAGGCTCGAGACCACGAAGTCGTTGTACAGCACCGCGTTGTCGTAGCTGTTGTAGGTCGGCACCTGGTCGTCGCGCACGCCGGCCGGCACGCCGTTGCGGTCGGTGAACTTGTCGAAGGTCGGCGGGTAGCGGTACTGGTAGCTCATGTGGGTGCCCAGCAGGTGGACCACGATGAACTTGCGCGGCGCGCCGTCGGCCAGGGCCTTGGAGAACGGCTCCAGCACGTCGCCGTCGTACTGGCGGGCGTTCTGGTTGCGGTTGTTGTTCAGGTACACCTGCTCGTCCGCCTGCTCGGAGAAGGTGGTGAGCATGGTGTTGCGCTTGGTCATGGTCTGCTGGTTGGTGATCCAGTAGGTCTTGTAGCCGGCCTGCTTCATCACGCTGACCAGGGAAGGGGTCTTGAGGTACAGGTCGGGGTTTTCTTCGTCGGCGAAGGTCAGTACCTGCTGCAAGGCTTCGATGGTGTAGGGGCGCGGGGTGATGACGTTGTCGAAGATCGCCAACTGGTCCTTGAGCTTGTCCAGCTCCGGCGTGGTCTGGCGCGGGTAGCCGTAGAGGCTCATGCGCTGGCGGTTGGTCGACTCGCCAATCACCAGGACCAGGGTCGACGGCTGGTTGGCCATGCTGTCCTTGAGGTTGTGCAGCGGCGGGATCTTGCTCACGTTGTCGAGCATGCCCTGCATGTTTTCCAACTGCTCGCGGTAGCGCCGGTAGGCCACCACCATTTGCCATGGCACTGCGGGCTCGATGCGCGTCTCGAATTTCTCCAGGCCGCCGGCGAAGCTGCCGGTGCGCGCGGTCTGCTTGATCAGCGGGTAGCCGATGACGGCGATCAGGATCGCCATGGCCGCCACCAGCGCGCGACCGCGCGGCAGGTAGACCGGGCGCAGGCGGGTCCAGAGGAAGATGGCGAAGGCGGTATGGGCGAGGAACGCCAACACCATCCACCAGGCGAAGTACTGGGTCAGGTACTCACCGGCTTCGGAGGGGTTCGACTCGAACATGATGAAGATGACGCTCTGGGAGAACTCCTGCTGATAAATGAAGAAGTAACCCAGGCTGGCCATGGAGCAGGCCCAGAGCACCACGCCTATGACAGCGGCCATCGCGCGGGTGCGGGCCGGGAACAGCAGCACCGGCGCCAGCCAGATCGCGCTCATGATGAACGCCTGGCGGAAACCGGCGAAGCCGGAAGTGTCGGTCAACTGAATCAGTAACTGGGTGATGCCGGAGAAGTACCAGAAGAACAGGAAGAGCCAGCCCAGGCCCGCCCAGTCAAACCCTTTCGTGGACGTCTTGTCGCGTTTAAACACAGCCATCGAGCGCTCCAGCTTCATTGAACATGACGTTCGCCGGAAAGCTTCGACTACCTCGGCGAACGCGCGCCGCGCCCGTGGGGGCGGCAATATTGCGCCGGAGTATCCATAAGAAGGTGTGAAAACTTTGTGAGTTGCTACCTGCGTGTCAGATAATGCCGTCGCCAGGAGGCGGGTAGGGTAAAAAGCGACGGGCAAAAAGAAGCCGGCGATCCATCGAAGACTCGGCCGGCTTCATTAACAACCTGTTGCAAGGACCGGCCACGGTGGGCGGGTTCCTCGGATCCTCAGGCGTGGAGCTGGGTGACGGCAGCCACCTGACCCTGGTTCTGCAATGCCAGGCGCAGTTGCGCCAGCTCTTGCTTCAACTGGTCGCGCTCGTTCTTCAGTTCGCGCAACTCGTCACGACGGATAGTGACGTAGAGGGTTTGTGCAGGTCGTGCCGGTAGTACTGTGCCCATTGCTCACCTCGCAAATGGCGTGCATCAACTGTGGTCCGGCCGCTCGAATTCCGGGGCCTGAAACACTATCGGCGGCAATTTTGATTTCTTTTGCCGGCAAAGGGAACTTTTTTATTTTTAACGGTCGTTGTGCCTTCGCGGCGATTCGCGTCGTTATCCACTCACTGCTTGGGAAACACTGCTTTAGGAAACTTAGTCCAGCCGCTCTGGACTAACCCTCACTGGCCTCGTTGGGCTATAACCTTTTGACACAATTTAGTAGTAAGGAGCATCAGCACATGCAACTGGGGATTATCGGACTGGGCCGCATGGGCGGGAACATTGCGCGGCGCCTGATGCTCAATGGGCATGAAACCGTGGTCTATGACCGCAACAGCGCTTTTGTCAGCACCCTGAGTGGCGAAGGCGCCAAGGGCGTCGCCGACCTGCCGGCCCTGGTCGCCGGCCTGGAAAAGCCACGCGCGGTCTGGGTCATGCTGCCGGCTGGCGCGCCCACCGAAGACACCATCGAAACCCTCAGCCAGTTGCTCGAACCGGGCGACGTGATCATCGATGGCGGCAACACCTACTATAAGGACGACATTCGTCGCGCCCAGGCGCTGGCGGAAAAGGGCCTGAACTACATCGACGTCGGCACCTCCGGCGGCGTCTGGGGCCTGGAGCGCGGCTACTGCATGATGATCGGCGGCGACGCCGAGGTGGTGCGCCGCCTGGACCCGCTGTTCGATGCGCTGGCACCGGGCATGGGCGACATCCCGCGGACCAAGGACCGGGTGGCTGAAGACGATCGCGCCGAGCGCGGTTACATCCACGCCGGCCCCGCCGGTGCCGGGCACTTCGTCAAGATGATCCACAACGGCATCGAGTACGGCATGATGCAGGCCTTCGCCGAGGGCTTCGACATCCTCAAGACCAAAGCCTCGCCAAGCCTGCCGGAAGACCAGCGCTTCGACCTCAACGTCGCCGATATCGCCGAAGTCTGGCGCCGCGGCAGCGTGGTCTCGTCCTGGTTGCTGGACCTGACCGCCGATGCCCTGGCCAGCGATCCGCAACTCGACGGTTTCTCCGGCGAAGTGGCCGACAGCGGTGAAGGTCGCTGGACCATCGAAGCCGCCATCGAGCAGGCAGTGCCGGTTCCTGTGCTGTCGAGCTCGCTGTTCGCCCGCTTCCGTTCCCGCCAGCAGAGCACCTATGGCGACAAGATGCTGTCAGCCATGCGCTTCGGCTTCGGCGGCCACGTGGAGACTCCGAAAAAATGACCTCCTCGCGAAAGAAGTCCAAGGCTCAACCCGCTCCACCCACCACACTGTTTCTGTTCGGCGCCCATGGCGACCTGGTCAAGCGCCTGCTGATGCCGGCGCTGTACAACCTCAACCGTGACGGCTTGCTGGATGAAGGGCTGAAGATTGTCGGCGTCGATCACAACGCAATCAGCGATGTGGATTTCGCCAAGAAGCTCGAGGACTTCATTCGCACCGAGGCCGCCGGCAAGGTCGGCAACGGCGCGCAAGCGCTGGACCCGGCGCTCTGGGCCAAGCTGGCCAATGGCATCAGCTATGTCCAGGGCGACTTCCTGGACGACAGCACCTACGACGCGCTGGCGGCGAAAATCGCCGCCAGCGGCACCGGCAATGCGGTGTTCTACCTGGCCACCGCACCGCGCTTCTTCAGTGAAGTGGTGCAGCGCCTGGGCGCGTCGGGGTTGCTGGTCGAAGGCGACAATGCGTTTCGCCGGGTGGTGGTCGAAAAGCCGTTCGGCTCCGACCTGCAAACGGCGCAAGCGCTGAACGAATGCCTGCTCAAGGTGATGAGCGAGAAGCAGATCTATCGGATCGACCATTACCTGGGCAAGGAGACGGTGCAGAACATTCTGGTCAGCCGTTTCTCCAACAGCCTGTTCGAGGCTTTCTGGAACAACCATTACATCGACCATGTGCAGATCACCGCGGCGGAAACCGTTGGGGTGGAAACCCGTGGCAGCTTTTATGAAAACACCGGCGCCCTGCGCGACATGGTACCCAACCACCTGTTCCAGCTGCTGGCGATGGTTGCCATGGAACCGCCGGCCGCCTTCGGCGCCGATGCGGTGCGCGGCGAAAAGGCCAAGGTGGTGGGGGCGATTCGTCCCTGGAGCACCGAAGATGCCCTGGCCAACTCGGTGCGCGGCCAGTACGTGGCGGGCAAGGCGGGCGGCAAGCCGGTGGCCGGCTACCGCGAAGAGGCCAACGTGGCCGCGGACAGCAACACCGAAACCTACGTCGCCCTCAAGGTGATGATCGACAACTGGCGCTGGGTCGGCGTGCCGTTCTACCTGCGCACCGGCAAGCGCATGAGCGTGCGCGACACCGAGATCGCCATCTGCTTCAAGCCTGCGCCGTACGCGCAGTTCCGCGATACCGAGGTCGACCACCTGCAGCCGACCTACCTGCGCATCCAGATCCAGCCCAATGAAGGCATGTGGTTCGACCTGCTGGCGAAGAAGCCCGGGCCGACCCTGGAGATGGCCAATATCGAGCTGGGTTTCGCTTACAAGAACTTCTTCGAGATGCAGCCTTCCACCGGCTACGAGACGCTGATCTACGATTGCCTGACTGGCGACCAGACCCTGTTCCAGCGTGCCGACAACATCGAAAACGGCTGGCGTGCGGTGCAGCCGTTCCTCGATGCCTGGAAGGAAAAGGCCAAGGTCCATATCTATCGGGCCGGCGAAGACGGACCGGCGGCCGGCGACGAATTGCTGACCCGCGACGGCCGTGAATGGCACAGCCTCGGATGAGGGGCGAGGGGCAACATCCCATCCAGTTCCTGCTCAGCGACATGGACGGCACCTTGCTGCTGCCCGATCACAGCCTGAGCCAGCGCACCATCGCCGCGGTGCGTGCGTTGCGCGAAGCCGGGGTGTTCTTCAGCCTCGCCACCGGGCGGCCGCCGCGGGCCATGCTGCAGCAGATCGAAGCCCTGGGCGTCGACCTGCCGACCGCAGCGTTCAATGGCGGCACCATCGTCAATCCCGATGGCAGTTTCCTGGTGCGCCACCCTGTGCCGGTAGCGGTCGCCAATACGGTCCTGGCGCTGTTGTCGCCGCAGCCGGAAGTGGAGGTCTGGGTCTTTGCCGACGGTGAATGGCTGCTGCGCAATCCCCACGGGCCGATGGTGCCGCGTGAGCAGCATGGCCTGGGTTATCCGCCCGTGGTGGTGGAGTGTTTCGATGACTATCTGCCGCGCATCGACAAGATAGTTGCCGCCAGTGCCGACACCGAGCTGTTGGTGGAACTGGAGGCGCGCTTGCTGGAGCAGGTCGGCGGGCAGGCGCAAATTTCCCGTTCGCAGCCGGTGTACCTGGACGTGACGGCGCTGCAGGCCAACAAGGGGCAGGCGCTGATCACCCTGGCGGAGTTCCTCGGAGTGCCGCTGGAGCGTACCGCGGCGCTGGGGGATGGTGGCAACGACCCGGCGATGTTCCAGCAGGCCGGGTTGTCGATTGCCATGGGCCAGGCCGAAGCGGCGGTGCAGCGCCAGGCCGACCTGGTGACGGGCAGCAATGTCGCCGATGGCGCCGCCGAGGCGATCGAACGATTTATCCTGCCGCGTTGAAGCAACACCTGTAGCCGCTGCCGCAGGCTGCGATCGACCCGCAGGGTCGCGGCGGTCTCCAGATCGCTGAAGGCCTTCGGCCTTATCGCAGCCTGCGGCAGCGGCTACAGGTTTATCGTTCGCGGCCCGAGCCTGCGGTAGCGATTACGGGTTTACAGCCAGTAACTCACCGCATACCAGCCCAGCACACCCATCACCAGGGTGTAAGGCAGCGCCATCCACACCATGCGTCCATACGACAGGCGCACCAGCGGCGCGATCGCCGAGGTCAGCAGGAACAGGAACGCCGCCTGGCCATTGGGCGTAGCCACGCTCGGCAGGTTGGTGCCGGTGTTGATCGCCACCGCCAGGGTTTCGAAGTGCTCGCGGCTCATCTGCCCGGAAACGAAGGCCTGCTTCACTTCGGTGATGTAGATGGTAGCGACGAACACGTTATCGCTGATGGCCGACAATAGCCCGTTGGCGATAAACAGCATGCCCGGCTGCTGGCCCGCCGGCAGCGCCAGCACCCACTGGATCAGCGGGGTGAACAGCTGCTGGTCGTGAATCACCGCCACCACCGCGAAAAACACCACCAGCAGGGCGGTGAACGGCATCGCATCCTTGAACGCATTGCCCAGGCGGTGCTCGTCGGTGATGCCGGTGAAGGCGGTAATCAGCACGATCACCATCAGGCCGATCAGGCCGACCTCGGCGATATGCAGGGCCAGCGCGGCAATCAGGATCAGCGCGGCCACGCCCTGTACCAGCAGCGCCGCGCGTTGCCGGTCGGTGCGTTCGGCGTTGTCTTCGGCGGCGTAGTTGGCCAGCACCGCGCGCACATTGTCGGGCAGCAGGGTGCCGTAGCCGAACCAGCGCAGTTTCTCCAGCAGCACGCAGGTCACCAGACCGGCCACCAGCACCGGCAGGGACACCGGGGCGACCTTGAGGAAGAAGTCGGCGAAGTGCCAACCCATTTCATGGCCGATCAGCAGGTTCTGCGGCTCGCCCACCAGGGTGCAGACGCCACCCAGGGCGGTGCCCACCGCGCCATGCATCAGCAGGCTGCGCAGGAAGGCGCGGAATTGTTCCAGATCCTGGTGATGCAGCAGGGGCAGGTGCTGGTCGTCGTTGAATTCGCTGTCCTGGCGCGGGTCGTTGCCGGAGGCCACCCGGTGATACACCGAATAAAAACCCACCGCGGCACTGATGATCACCGCGGTGACCGTCAGCGCGTCGAGAAACGCCGAAAGGAAGGCCGAGAGAAAGCAGAACAGCAGGCCCTGCAGCGCCTTGGAGCGCACCCCCAGCAACAGCCGGGAGAACAGGAACAGCAGCAGTTCCTTCATGAAATAGATGCCGGCCACCATGAACATCAGCAGCAGGATCACCGGGAAGTTGTGCACCAGTTCGTCGTACAGCGCCTGGGGCGTGGTCATGCCCAGCGCCACGGCTTCCAGCACCAGCAGGCCGCCGGGCATCAGCGGGTAGCACTTGAGGGCCATGGCCAGGGCGAAGATGAACTCGGCCACCAGCATCCAGCCGGCCGCCACCGGGCCGACCGTGAACAGCAGCAAGGGGTTGAGCAGCAGGAAGGCGAGGATGCTGGCTTTGTACCAGCGCGGTGAATGGCCGAGAAAGTTGTGGGTGAAAGCCTGGGCCAGTGAACCGGACATTGGCTGCTCCTTGTATTGACGAAGCGCGCAACTTGCCGCAAGCACCGGTGAAGATCAAGAAACTCTGAAATCTTTTGCCACAAATGCCGCCGAGGCCCGTGCAGGAGCCGATAAACCAGCTCCTGCGGGCCGCGTCGGTCAGTCTTCGCGTTTGACCACCAGGGTCAGGATGTCGTAGCTGGCCACCAGCTCACCCAGCTGGTTAGTGACCTCCACGTCCCAGGCCACCACGCCCTGGGGGATGCCTTGCGGGCTCTTCTTGCCCTGGTCGATCTTGCGCTTGCAGGTCAGGCGCGCCTGGATGGTGTCGCCGATGCCCACCGGGTTGATGAAGCGCAGGGTATCCAGCCCATAGTTGGCCAGCACCGGGCCCGGCGCCGGGGACACGAACAGCCCGGCTGCCGCCGACAGCACGAAGTAACCGTGGGCGATGCGCTTGCCGAACTGCGACTCCTTGGCTGCGATCTCGTCGAAGTGCATATAGAAGTGGTCGCCGGACAGGCAGCCGAAGTTCACCAGGTCGGCCTCGGTCACCGTGCGCCTGTGGGTCAGCAGCGACTCGCCGATCTGCAGGTCCTGGAAGAACCGGCGGAACGGATGCACCTCGGTCTCGATGACCTTGGCGCCCCGCACGTATTCGCCGGTGACCGCCGCCAGCATGCTCGGCGAGCCTTGCACCGCCGCCCGTTGCAGGTAGTGCTTCACCGCGCGCAGGCCACCGAGCTCTTCACCGCCGCCGGCGCGACCCGGGCCGCCGTGCTTGAGCTGCGGCAGCGGCGAGCCATGGCCGGTGGACTCGGCGGCGGATTCGCGGTCCAGCACCAGCAAGCGCCCGTGCCAGGCCGCGGCCACCGGGATGGCCTTGGCGGCGATGCGTGGATCGCGGGTCACCAGGCTGGCCACCAGGCTGCCTTTGCCTCGCGCGGCCAGGGCCAGGGCTTCGTCGAGGTCGTCATAGGCCATCAGCGTGCTCACCGGGCCGAAGGCCTCGATATCGTGAGCGCCGCCTTCGGCATGCGGGTCGCGGGCCTGCAGCAGGGTCGGGGCGAAGAACGCGCCCTGGCTGGTGTTTGCCCCGCGTGGCTCGAAGCCGTCGCGGGCGCCGAACAACAGGTCGCTGCTCTGCAGCAGGCTCTCCAGGCGTTCGGTCACATCCCGCTGCTGGTCGTGGGAGGCCAGCGCGCCCATGCGCACGCCTTCCACCGCCGGATCGCCGACCACCACCTTGGCCAGCCTGTCGCGCAGGCGGCTGGCGACCGCGTCGATGTGCCTGGTCGGCACGATGGCGCGGCGAATGGCGGTGCATTTCTGCCCGGCCTTGGTGGTCATTTCCCGGGCCACTTCCTTGATGAACAGCTCGAATTCTTCGTCGTCCGGGCTCACGTCCGGGGCGAGGATCGCGCAGTTCAGCGAGTCGGCCTCGGCATTGAACGGCACCGAGTTGCGAATCAGCTGCGGGTTGGCGCGCAGCTTGGCCGCGGTGTCGGCCGAACCGGTGAAGGTCAGCACGTCCTGGCCCTGCAGGCGGTCCAGCAGGTCGCCGGTACTGCCGATCACTAGTTGCAGGCTGCCGGCGGGCAACAGCCCCGATTCATCCATCAGGCGTACCACGGCTTCGGTCAGGTAGCTGGTGGCGGTGGCCGGCTTGACGATGCACGGCATGCCGGCGAGGAAGCTCGGGGCGAATTTTTCCAGCATGCCCCAGATCGGGAAGTTGAAGGCGTTGATATGCACCGCCAGGCCGCCGCGGGGCACCAGGATATGGGTGCCGGCGAAGCTGCCGAGCTTGCTCAGCTGCAGCGCCGGGCCTTCGTGGACGATATTGCCCGAGGGCAGCTCCCGCGAACCCAGGCTGGCATAGGTGAACAGGGTGCTGTTGCCGCCCTCGATGTCGATCCAGCTGTCGGCGCGGGTGGCGCCGCTGTGGTGGGAGATCGCGTACAGCTGTTCCTTGCATTCGCTCAGGTACAGCGCCAGCGCCTTGAGCCGCTGGGCGCGCTGCTGGAAGTCCAGGGCCATGAGGGAGGCGATGCCCTGGCGCCGGCCATGGTCGAGCGCCTCGGCGAAATCCAGGCGTTCTTCGTGGGTGCGGGCCAGTTCGTGGCCGTCGATGGCGCTGCGCAGCACCTGGGCGCCGTGTTGGCCGATCCAGCGGCCGGCGATGAAGCTTTGCAGGGTAGGGGCGTGAGGCATCACGATTCCTCCGGATGATGAATGAGGCCGGCGCGGCCAGCGACCGCGCCGGCGGGGTTTACCAAAGAGCCAGGGTGTAGCCGAGGATCAGGCGGTTCTCGTCGAGGTCGGTGGTCAGGCCGTTGCCCGAACGAAAGGTCACGTTGCGCCAGCGGATGCTCAGGTCCTTCAGCGGTCCGCTCTGGATCACGTAGGTGATGTCGGTGTCGCGTTCGGTCTCGCGGCCGTTGTCGACAGTGCCCGCCTTGACGTGGCGGCCGTCGGTGTAGCGGGTCATGAAGGTCAGGCCGGGCAGGCCCATGGCCGCGAAGTCGTAGTCGTAGCGCAGCTGCCAGGAGTCTTCCTCGGCGCGGGTGTAGGTGTTGTAGGTCACCAGGTTGACCACGTAGGGATCGCCACCGTTGAGGAACGGGAAGGCGCTGTCGTCGGACAGCTGCTGCCAGGTGGCGCTGATTTTGTGCGGGCCCTTGATCAGGCTGAACATACTGTTGAAGTTGCGGTTGTCGATCCGCCCGGCGCGCTCGGCGCCGTCGCCACGGCTGTCGAAGTAGCGCAGGTCGCTGCGCAGGCTGAAGCCGCCGCCCAGGGGCTGGGTATGCAGCAGGCCGAGGTAGTGCTGGCGATAGATCTGTTCGAGCTTGCCGTAGTAGTAGCTCAGGCTCAGTTGCGGGCTGAAGGCGTAGCTGGCGCCGGCGAAGTCGAAATGATCGCTGCGGGCGGTGCCATAACCGATGTCGTCGTTGCTCGAGGAATCGCGCAGGTTGGCTTCGGTCAGGCGCCCGGCATTGACCGTCAGGCCGCTGATTTCCTGGCTGGTCAGCAGGCCGCCCTGGAAGGTCGAGCCGAGCAGGCGGGTGTCGTTGTAAGTCGCCACGGGCAGCAGCGGTTGCAGGGTGCCGATCTTCAAGACGCTTTTCGACAGGCGCAGCTTGCCGGTCAGGCCCAGTTCGCTGAACTCGTCCGCCGGTTCGTGGCTGTTGGGGCCGAACGGCAGCAGGCCGGTGCCGCGGCGATCCGGGCTGGAATCGAGCTTGAGCCCGAGCTCGCCAAGGGCATCCAGGCCGAAACCCAGGGTGCCCTCGGTGTAGCCGGACTCGATCCGCGCGGTGAAGCCCTGGGCCCATTCCTCGGCCTTGGACTGCGCGGCGTTGGCCTGGCGAAAGTCACGGTTGATGTAGTGGTTGCGCATTTCGATCCGCGCCTTGCTGTCGCCGACGAAGTCGGCTTGTACGCTGCAGGTGAACAGGCCCAGGCCCAGCGAGGCCATGGCCGGCAGCAGGTGTTTCGGTGAGGCGATGGAAACGGGGTTCATTGTTGTTATTCCCTGTCATCGATCGGAACGGGTTCAGTGTTTGCTGGCGCCGGAAGCGCCGATGCCGGTCATCGAGCGGATGAACTGCGCGAGGTAGCGGCCACGCTCCAGTTCGGCCCGCGCCGAGGTGTCGGTCACCGAGAACAGCCAGGCGCTGAAGAACGCCAGGCTCATGGAGAACAGCGCCGGGTTGGAGTAGGGGAACAGCGCCCGTTCGTGATGCAGCACGTTGACCCAGACCGCCGGGCTCAGCACCAGCAGCACGATCGCCGACACCAGCCCGGCCAGGCTGCCGGTCACGGCGCCGCGGGTGGTCAGGCCTTTCCAGAACATCGAAAGGAACAGCACCGGGAAATTCACCGAGGCGGCGATGGCCAGCACCAGCCCGGAGAGGAAGGCGATGTTCTGCGACTCGAACAGCAGGCCGAGGACGATCGCCAGCACGCCGATGCACAGGGTGGCGATGCGCGACACGCGCATTTCCTGCTGCTCGCTGGCCTGGCCCTTGCGCAGCACGCAGGCATACAGGTCGTGGGACACCGCCGAGGCGCCGGACAGCGCCAGGCCGGCGACCACCGCGAGAATGGTGGCGAAGGCCACCGCCGAGATGAAGCCGAGGAACAGGTTGCCGCCCACTGCCTGCGCCAGGTGCACGGCGATCATGTTGCCGCCGCCGATGATCGCGCCGCTGGCGTCGCGGAACGCCGGGTCGGTGCCGACCATGACGATCGCGCCGAAGCCGACCACGATCAGCAGCAGGTAGAAGTAGCCGATGAAGCCGGTGGCGTAGAACACGCTCTTGCGCGCTTCCTTGGCGTCGCTGACGGTAAAGAAACGCATCAGGATATGCGGCAGGCCAGCGGTGCCGAACATCATGCCCAGGCCCAGGGAAATGGCATCGATGGGGTTCGACAGCAGCCCGCCGGGGGCCATGATCGCGCTGCCCTTGGCGTGCACGGCGCTGGCCCCGGCGAACATCGCCTCGGTGCTGAAGCCAAAATGCCTGAGCACCATGAACGCCATGAAGCTGGTGCCGAACAGCAGCATCACCGCCTTGATGATCTGCACCCAGGTGGTGGCGAGCATGCCGCCGAAGGTCACGTAGAACACCATCAGCACGCCGACCAGCATCACCGCATAGAGGTAGCTGATGCCGAACAGCAGCTCGATCAGCTTGCCGGCGCCGACCATCTGCGCCACCAGGTACATCAGGGCCACGGTCAGGGTGCCGAAGGCCGAGGTCAGGCGCACCGGGGTCTGTTCCAGGCGGTAGGACACCACGTCGGCGAAGGTGTACTTGCCCAGGTTGCGCAGGCGTTCGGCGATCAGGAACAGGATGATCGGCCAGCCGGCGAGCACGCCCAGGGCGTACAGCAAACCGTCGTAGCCGTTGAGGAACATCATCGCCGAGATACCGAGGAAGGACGCCGCGGAGATCATGTCGCCGGCGATCGCCAGGCCGTTCTGCAAGCCGCTCATGCCGCCGCCGGCGGTATAGAAATCGCTGGCCGAGCGGGTGCGCAGGGCGGCCCAGCGGGTGACGCCGAGGGTGAACAGGACAAACACCAGAAACATGCCGATGGCGTTCCAGTTCAAGGGGCGGGCGCTGCCTTCGGCGGCCAGCGCCAGGTCGGTGGCGAACACGCACGGCAGGGCGAACAACGCCAATAAGCGCTTCATTGGGCGCACTCCTGCTTGAGCTTTTCGTTCAGCGGGTCGATCACGTTATTGGCGCGATAGACGTAAAAGCCGGTGAGGGCGAAGGCCAGCAGCACGATCGCCACGCCCACCAGCATGCCCACCGTGGTCACCCCGCCACTCAGCGAGCGCCCCAGGGTGCTGGGGGAAAACGCCACCAGCAGCACGAAGCCGTAGTAGATCACCAGCATGGCCAGGGTCAGGGACCAGTAGAGGTTCTGTTTGCGCCGCACCAGCTGGACGAAGTCGGGGTGCTGGCGGATCTGTTCGATGTCTTGCGGGGTCATGGGAGCGCTCTCTTGATGTTGTTTTTGTTTTGGTTGAAACGCGGTGAATTTTTTCTGTAGCCGCTGCCGCAGGCTGCGATAAGGCCGGAGGCTTTCAGAGACCTTAAGACCGTGCGCCCGCTTCGTCGGAGTGCCGCCCAAGTCGATCGCAGCCTGCGGCAGCGGCCACAGGTCAGAGCTGGTCGAAGTCCAGCACCACCTTGTCGCTGACCGGGAACGACTGGCACGACAGCACGTACCCGGCCGCCACTTCGTAGTCCTCGAGGGCGTGGTTGCTGTCCATCTCCACTTCGCCTTCGATCACCTTGCACTTGCAGGTGGAGCACACCCCGGCGCGGCACGAATAGGGCAGCTCGGCGCCCTGGGCATTGCCGGCATCGAGGATGCTCTGGCTGTTGCGCGGCAGGTCGAAGGCCAGGGCGCGACCGTCGCTGATCACGGTGATCTGGCTGACCGCCGCGTCGAGCTGCCGGGCCGTCTCGCGGGCCTCGCGCTTGTGCGGGCTGCCAGCGGCGGCGAACAGCTCGAAGTGAATGCGCTCGGCGGCCATGCCGTGGGCTTTCAGGCTGTCGCGCACGGTTTCGGTCATCGCCTGCGGGCCACAGATGAAGGCGGCGTCCAGCGCCTTGACGTCGAGCCAGCGGGAAAACAGCCGGGCACATTTGTCGGCGTCGATCCGGCCGTTGTAGAGGTCGACGTCCTGCTGTTCGCGGCTGAACACGAAGATCAGGTTCAGGCGTTGCAGGTAGCGGTTCTTCAGGTCTTCCAGCTGTTCGCGAAACAGGGTGGCGGAGCTTGCGCGGTTGCCGTACAGCAGGGTGACGCGGCTGTGGGGCTCGGTTTCCAGGGTGCTCTTGATGATCGACAGGATCGGCGTGATGCCGCTGCCGGCCGCCACCGCCAGGTACTGGCCATGGCGCTCGGGATCGAGCTGGACATGGAAGTGCCCGGCGGGCGGCATCACGTCCAGGCAATGCCCGGGCTTGAGCCGGTCATTGGCGAACGCCGAAAAACGCCCGCCGGCCACGCGCTTCACGGCAATGCGCAGCTCGCCGTCGTTGACCCCGGCGCAGATCGAATAGGAGCGGCGTACTTCCTCGCCCTCCAGCTGGGTGCGCATTACCAGGTGCTGGCCCTGGGTGAAATGAAAGCTGTCCTGCAGGTGCTGCGGAATCTCGAAGGCGATGGACACCGCATCGCGGGTTTCGCTGCGCACATCCTTGATGGTCAGGCTGTGGAATTTGCTCATGGTTGTTCTCCCACTGACACGGCGTCAGATGCACTTGAAATAGTCGAACGGCTCCAGGCAGTCCCGGCAGCGATACAGCGCCTTGCAGGCGGTCGAGCCGAACTCGCTGAGCTGTTCGGTGTGGCTGCTGCCACATTGCGGACAACAGATGGCAGCGCTTTCGCCCAGCAGGCTGCGCTTGCTGCTACTGCCCACGGGCGGGGCGATGCCGTAGGCCCGCAGCCGTTCGCGGCCGCTGGCGGTGATCCAGTCGGTGCTCCAGGCCGGGGTCAGCCGGCGTTGCAGCTGGGGCGCGGGAAACCCGGCGAGTTCCAGGGCGGCGCGGATATCGCCCTCGATCACCTCGGTGGCCGGGCAGCCGGAATAGGTCGGGGTGACCACCACCTGCAGGTGGCCGTCGCGCCAGCCGAGGTCGCGGACGATGCCCAGCTCCACCACGCTGACCACCGGCACCTCCGGGTCCATGACCGCGCCGAGGATGTTCCAGGCGGCTTCCAGGTCGCCCGGTTGCTGGGCGCGGGCGCCGCGGTCGCTGGAAATCAGCTCACCAGGTCGCATCGGGGTAGGCTCGTGGCAGCGCCTGCATTTCCGCCAGCAGAATGCCCAGGTGTTCGCTGTGCAGGCCGCGGCGGGCGTCCAGGTAGAAATGGCTGGGGGCCGGTGGCAGGGGCAGGGTGGCGCTGGCAAAGATCCGCGTCACCGTGGCCTGCCAGGCGCTGGCGACCTGCGCGGGGGCGGCGATGAGGCCGGCGCCGTGCAGGTGGTTTTCGCTGTCGTCGCCGCTGATCAGTTCGACAGTGAAGCGCCAGAGCAGGGGAATCGCCTCCAGCATGCGCTGGTGGCTGTGCTCGGTGCCGTCGCCCAGGCGCTCGACCCATTCGCTGGAGCGGCGCAGGTGATAAGTGACTTCCTTCACCGCCTTGGCGGCGATCCCGGCGATGCGTTCGTCGCTGGACCGGGCCAGGCCCTTGAGCACTTCCAGGTGCCAGGCGTCGTAGAGAAACTGCTTGAGCAGGGTCACGGCGAAATCGCCGTTGGGCTGCTCCACCAGCAGCAGGTTGCGGTAGGCGCGCTCGTCGCGGCGGAACGCCAGGTGGTCGGCGTCGCGGCCGTCGCCCAGCAGTTCGGCGGCGTAGTCCAGCCAGTTGCGGGCCTGCCCCACCAGGTCGAGGCCGACGTTCATCAGCGCCAGTTCTTCTTCCAGGGCCGGCGCGCGGCCGCACCACTGGCACAGGCGCTGGCCCTGGACCAGGGCGCTGTCGCCCAGGCGCAGCAGGTATTGGATCAATTCGTTTTGCGTGTTCATGGTCGACCTCACATGTGCCCGACTTCGGCCGGCAGCTCGTAGAAGCTGGCGTGGCGATAGACCTTGTCGTCCGCCGGGTCGAACAGCGGGTCCTTTTCATCCGGGGACGAGGCGACGATCAGCGCCGAGGGCACCACCCACAGGCTCACGCCTTCGCTGCGGCGGGTGTAGAGCTCGCGGGCGTTCTCGATGGCCATGGCGCTGTCGGCGGCGTGCACGCTGCCGACGTGCTTGTGGTTGAGCCCGTGCTTGCTGCGCACGAAGACTTCGAAGAGGGTCCATTCAGACATAAGGGTGACTCCACATCAGGGGCTGAAGCGCTGTAGCCCTGGCCGCGGGTTGCCGCGGCCAGGGTTCACGCGGCGTTTTTACTGGCTTTCTTGCGGGCGTGGGCGACCGCGGCTTCGCGGACCCAGGCGCCATCCTCGATGGCCTTGCGCCGGGTGGCGACGCGTTCCTGGTTGCACGGGCCGTTGCCCTTGAGCACTTCGTAGAATTCGTCCCACTGGATCTCGCCGAAGTCGTAGTGGCCGCGTTCGGCGTTCCACTTCAAGTCCGGGTCCGGGCAGGTGCAGCCGAGCAGTTCCAGCTGCGGGATGGTCTGGTCGATGAAGCGCTGGCGCAGTTCGTCGTTGCTCTGGCGCTTGATCTTCCAGGCCATGGACTGCGCGCTGTTGGGCGAGTGTTCGTCGCTGGGGCCGAACATCATCAGCGCCGGCCACCACAGGCGGTTGATGGCGTCCTGGACCATGTCCTTCTGCGCCTGGTTGCCCTCGCGCATCAGGGTCAGGAGGATTTCGTAGCCCTGGCGCTGGTGGAAGCTCTCTTCCTTGCAGATGCGCACCATGGCCCGGGAGTAGGGGCCGTAGGAGGTGCGCTGCAGCACCACCTGGTTGACGATCGCCGCGCCGTCCACCAGCCAGCCCACCGCGCCCATGTCGGCCCAGTTCAGCGTCGGGTAGTTGAAGATGCTCGAGTACTTGGCGCGGCCGCTGTGCAGCTTGGCGATTTCCTCGTCGCGGTCGGCGCCCAGGGTTTCCATCGCGCTGTACAGGTACAGGCCGTGGCCGGCTTCGTCCTGGATCTTGGCCATCAGTTGCAGCTTGCGCTTGAGGGTCGGGGCGCGGGTCACCCAGTTGCCTTCGGGCAGCATGCCGACGATTTCCGAATGGGCGTGCTGGGAAATCTGCCGGATCAGGGTTTGCCGATAGGCATCCGGCATCCAGTTCTTGGCTTCGATCTTGATTTCCGAATCGATTTTTTCCTGGAAGGCGCGTTCCTGTTCGGACATCTCCGAACGGGGCTTGATGCTTTTGACTCCGGTCTCTACCAGCTGTGCGTACATGGTGCGTCTCCTGCCGTGAAGGAATGCCTGGGCATGGAGAACTTTATATGTGATACAAAAATAAATATCAAATACAAAATAACGTGTCGTATATGTTTTTGTATCGCTTTGCCCGGCAAGGGCTTTCCCTCGGGCAAAAAAAAGCCCCGCCGAAGCGGGGCTTTAAGCTTGCAAAGGCCTATCTCTGCCGGTTGTCCACCACGTGGCTGGCCTTGCCCTCGGAGCGCTTGAGGGAAAAGGCCGGGCGCAAAACGATACGCGAGCTGATGCCAATGTAGGTCTTGATGTGCCGGCTCAGTTCGTCGCAGATGGCTTTCTGCTGCTCGTCGCCCAGCTGTTGATGCTCGTTCTTGAGCTCCACATGGACCTCGACGCTGTCGAGGTTGCCGTTGCGGTACAGGTGGATCTCGTAGCATTCGCAGAGTTGCCGGACCTTGAGCACCTGCTCCTCGATCTGCGTGGGGAACACGTTGACCCCGCGAATGATCAGCATGTCGTCGCTGCGCCCGGTGATCTTGTCGATGCGCCGCATGGGCCGCGCCGTACCGGGCAGCAGGCGGGTCAGGTCGCGGGTGCGGTAGCGGATCATCGGCAGGGCTTCCTTGCTCAGCGAAGTGAACACCAGCTCGCCCATCTGGCCATCCGGCAACACCTGGCCGGTCACCGGGTCGATGATCTCGGGGTAGAAGTGGTCCTCCCAGATGGTCGGCCCGTCCTTGGTTTCGGCGCATTCCATGGCCACGCCGGGGCCCATGATTTCCGAGAGCCCGTAGATATCCAGGGCGGTGATGCCCAGGCGCTGCTCGATGGCGCTGCGCAGTTCGGCGGTCCAGGGTTCGGCGCCGAAGATCCCCAGGCGCAGGGCGAGCTTTTGCGGATCGATGCCCTGACGCTCGATCTCGTCGGCGATGTTGAGCATGTAGGAGGGCGTGACCATGATGATGTCCGGCTGGAAGTCCTTGATCAGCTGCACCTGTTTTTCGGTCTGGCCGCCGGACATCGGGATCACCGTGCAGCCCAGGCGCTCGGCGCCGTAGTGCGCCCCCAGGCCGCCGGTGAACAGGCCGTAGCCGTAGGACACATGGACCTTGTCGCCACGCCGGCCGCCGGCGGCGCGAATCGAGCGCGCGACCACCCTGGCCCAGGTGTCGATGTCGTTCTGGGTGTAGCCGACCACTGTCGGCTTGCCGGTGGTGCCGCTGGAGGCGTGCAGGCGCACCACGTCCTGGATCGGCACGGCGAACATGCCGTAGGGGTAGTTGTCGCGCAGGTCGGACTTGCTGGTGAACGGGAACTTCGCCAGGTCCTCCAGGTTGCGCACATCGTCGGGGTGCACGCCCAGCGCGTCGAAGCGCTGACGGTACAGCGGCACATTCCGGTAGGCGTGGTTCAGGCTCCAGCGCAGGCGTTCCAGTTGATGCTGGCGCAACTGGTCGACGCTGGCGGTTTCCAGCGGGTCCAGCAGGGGATCAAGCACGGCTTTGGCAATTGGCATGTTCATGGCTTCACTCGAATTATTGTTGTGTCGAGCCGCCGACGGGCGACTCCTGAGTGCCTGCGCCCAGGATACCCGCGGGGGCTCCGGGCGCGGGTGTATCTGGTCTTAAACTCGTTCGACGATCAGGGCGATGCCCTGGCCCACACCGATGCACATGGTGCACAAGGCGTAGCGACCCTGGCGTTGCTCCAGTTCGTGCAGCGCGGTGGTCACCAGGCGCGCGCCGCTCATGCCCAGGGGATGGCCCAGGGCGATCGCGCCGCCGTTGGGGTTGACCCGCTCGTCGTCGTCCGCCAGGCCCAGCTCGCGCAGCACCGCCAGGCCCTGGGCGGCGAACGCTTCGTTGAGTTCGATCACGTCCATGTCCGCCAGGCTCAGCCGGGCCAGCTCCAGCACCTTGCGCGTGGCCGGCACCGGGCCGATGCCCATGATCCGTGGCTCGACCCCGGCGGTGGCCATGGCGACCACCCGACCACGCGCCTTGAGACCGTAGCGTTGCGCGGTTACCGCGTCGGCCAGCAACAGGGCGCAGGCGCCGTCGTTGACCCCCGAGGCGTTGCCCGCGGTGACGCTGCCGCCCTGGCGGAATGGCGTGCCGAGCTTCTGCAGCTGTTCGAGGGTGGTGTCGCCCCTCGGGTGTTCGTCCTGCTCGACCAGGGTCGGCGGGCCTTTGCGCTGGGGAATGGGCACCGCGACTATTTCCCTGGCCAGGCGTCCGCTGGCTTGCGCCGCCGCGGCCCGCTGCTGGCTGCGTAGGGCGAAGGCGTCCTGGTCGGCGCGGGAAATGCCGAACTGCGCGGCGACGTTTTCCGCGGTTTCCGGCATCGAGTCGATGCCAAAACCGTGCTCCATCAGCGGGTTGACGAAGCGCCAGCCGATGGTGGTGTCGAACAGCTCGGCCTGGCGCGAAAACGCGGTCTGCGCCTTGCCCATCACCAGCGGCGCGCGGGACATCGATTCGACGCCGCCGGCCAGCACCAGCCCGGCCTCGCCACAACGCAGGGCGCGGGCGGCGGTGCCGATGGCGTCCAGGCCGGAGCCGCACAAGCGGTTGAGGGTGGTGCCGGGGACCTCCACCGGCAACCCGGCGAGCAGCGCCGACATGCGTGCCACGTTGCGATTGTCTTCGCCGGCCTGGTTGGCGCAGCCGTAGATCACTTCGTCGACCCGGCTCCAGTCGACTCCGGGATTACGCTGCATCAGGGCACGCAACGGCACCGCGCCCAGGTCGTCGGCGCGCACGCTGCTCAGGGCGCCGCCGTAACGGCCGATGGGGGTGCGGACTGCATCGATGATCAGGGCGTCATTCATTGGGGGTCTCCTGCGCCAGCACCGGGCCGCGCACTTTGTAGGATTTGCCGTGGAACAGGGCGATCAGCACGCCATGCTGGTTTTCGATCCGCACGTCGTAGTTGCCGGTGCGGCCGCTGCGGCTTTGCTCGATGCAGTCGGCGGTCAGGGTGTCGCCCAGGCGGGCCGGGGCGATGTAGTCGATGCTGCAGCCGATGGCCACCGTGGCTTCGTCGTAGGTATTGCAGGCCAGGGCGAAGGCCGAGTCCGCCAGGGTGAACAGCAAGCCGCCGTGGCAAGTGCCGTGGCCTTGCAGCATGTCTTCGCGCACGCTCATGCCCAGCCGGGCGGCGCCGGGCGCCACCGACAACAGGCGCATGCCCAGTGCCTGGCTGGCGTTGTCGCGTTTGAACAGGCTCTGGGCGCAGGCGCTGGCCAGGCTCATGGCAGGGTGATCAAGCATGCAGCGTCCTCCCTTCGGCAACCCGGCGGCGCAACAGCAGGGACGGTCGATAACGTTCCTCGCCATAGACGGCCTGCAGGTTTTGCAGGACCTCGAGCACCCATGGCAGGCCCAGGCGGTCGGCCCAGGCCAGCGGGCCTTCGGGGTAATTGACCCCGGCGCGCATCGCCAGGTCGATGTCCACCGCCGAGGCCACGCCTTGCAGCAAGGCATCGGCGGCCTCGTTGGCGAGCATCGCCACGGTGCGCAGGACCAGCAGCCCCGGGCTGTCGCTGAGCTGGCTGATCTTGAACCCGGCGCGTTGCAACAACGCCACCGCCTGGTCGCGGGCCAGTGGGCTGGTGCCGGCGCAGCAACTGATGGCCAAGCGGCCGGCGCTGGCATAGTCATGGGCCAGGTCCAGCAGGATCAGGTTGCTCAAGCCGTGGTCGCGGGCGCGCTGGCTGGCCAGGCGCCCGTCGCTGACGGCCAGTACCGCGTCGCCGACCCGCAACAGGCCAGGGCCGTCACGCTCGACCAGGCGCACGCCGGACTCGCGCAGGCGTTGCAGCAAACCTTGGGCGACCCCCAGGTCGCCCTCGACCACACAGTGTTCGATGGGCTGATCGCTGTGCAGTTCGACAGGGGCTGGGCGTTCGGCGCCCTCGGCATAGGAATAGAAGCCCTGGCCACTCTTGCGGCCGAAATGCCCGGCATCCACCAGTTCCTGCTGGATCAGTGACGGCTGAAAGCGCATGTCGCCGTAATAGGCCTCGAAGACCGAGCGGGTCACTGCGTAGTTGACGTCATGGCCGATCAGGTCCGTCAGCTCGAAGGCACCCATGGCAAAACCACCGGCCTCGCGCAGCAGGGCGTCGAGGGTGGCGCAGTCGCCGGCGCCTTCCTGCAACAGGCGCAGGCTTTCGGCGTAGAACGGCCGGGCCACGCGATTGACGATAAAACCCGGGGTGGAGCGGGTATGCACCGGCTTCTTGCCCCAGTTTGTCGCGGTGTCGTACAGGCACTGCGCCAGTTGCCGGTCGCTGGCCAGCCCCGAGACGACCTCGACCAGCGGCATGACCGGCGCCGGGTTGAAAAAGTGCAGGCCCAGCAGGCGTTCGGGATGCTTCAGGCCGGCGGCGATGCGGGTGATCGACAGCGAAGAGGTGTTGCTGGCAAGGATGCAGCTGTCGCGGCACAGGCTTTCCAGCTGGCGACACAGCTCACGCTTGGCCTCGAGGTTCTCGGCGATGGCTTCGACGATCAGCTCGCTGTCGGCCAGTTGCTCGATGGATTCGGCCGCCTGCAACCGGGCCATGGTTGCCCTGTGCGCCTGGGCATCGAGCTTGCCGTTGGCCACGCGCCGGGCGAGTTGTCGGTCGATGCCGGCGATGGCTTGCGCCGCGGCGCCCGGGCGGTTGTCCAGCAGCCAGACCGGGTGGCCGGCCTGGGCCGCGACCTGGGCGATGCCGGCGCCCATCGCGCCGGCGCCGATCACCGCGACACGGGCCTGGAGTGTCAGTGCGCTCATGTTCAGCGCCCCTTGAAGGTCGGTGTGCGTTTGTCCATGAAGGCACTCACGCCTTCGCGGTAATCCTCGCTGCGCCCGGCCAGGCGTTGCAGGTCCTTTTCCAGTTCCAGCTGTTCGTCGAAGCTGTTGTTCAGGCTGGCGTTGAGGCTGCGCTTGATCAGCGCCAGGCCGTAGGTGGGCTGGGTGGCCAGGTGGCGCGCAAGCTTGAGGGCTTCGTCACGCAACTCGGCATCTTCGACGCAGCGATAGATCAGGCCCCATTGCTCGGCCTGTTCGGCCGTCAGGCGATTGCCCAGCAGGGCCAGGGCCTTGGCCCGCGCCATGCCGACCAGGCGCGGCAAGGTCCAGGTTCCGCCGGAGTCGGGGATCAGGCCGATCTTGCAGAACGCCTGGATAAAGCTCGCCGAACGGCCGGCCAGCACCAGGTCGCAGGCCAGGGGAATGTTGGCCCCGGCCCCGGCGGCCACGCCGTTCACCGCGCAGATCACCGGCAGCGGCAGGTCGCGCAACTGGCGGATCAGTGGATTGTAGAAACGTTCGATGGACTCGCCCAGGTCCGGCACCTCCGCGCCGGGGGCGACATTGCGGTCGCTCAGGTCCTGGCCGGCACAGAAGCCACGGCCTTCGCCGGTCAACAGCAGCACCCGGGCCTCGGGATTGGCACGCACCTGCTTGAGCGCTTCGCGGACCTCGCCATGCATCTGCGCATTGAAGCTGTTGAGCTGCTCGGGGCGGTTCAGGCTGAGGAGGGCGACGCCTGCCTCGACGGAAAACAGGATGTGTTCGAAGTTCATGGTTCTGGCGCTCTCTGACGGGTCGTGTGAGTCGTTGGCCGCTGCGATGGCCTAGTGGCCGGTGAAGCTGGGCCGGCGTTTTTCCTGGAAGGCGCGGATGCCTTCTTCGCGGTCGCGGGTGCCGGCCAGCACCGTGAAGGCGTGGCGCTCGAAGCGCAGGCCGCTGGCGAGGTCGGTGTCCAGCGCCTTGAGCAGCGCCTCCTTGGCCAGGCGCAGGGCCAGCGGCGCCTTGCCGGCGATCAGCCGCGCCAGCTGCAGGGCACGCTCGACCGTGAGTTCCGGTTGGGTGACCTCGCTGACCAGGCCGGCGCGCAAGGCATGGCGGGCATCGATCGACTCGCCGCCGAGGACCATCTGCATGGCCAGGGATTTGCCGACCGCCCGCAGCAGGCGCTGGGTGCCGCCGGCGCCGGGCATGATCCCGAGGTTGATTTCCGGCTGGCCAAAACGGGCGTCCTCGCCGGCGATAAGAATGTCGGCGTGCATGGCCAGCTCGCAGCCGCCGCCGAGGGCAAAGCCATTGACCGCGGCGATCAGCGGTTTGCTGAAGGCGGTGATCCGCTGCCAGGAAGCTTGGCGCGGGTCGTTGAGGATGCCGGTGAGGTCGCGCTCGGCCATTTCATTGATGTCGGCGCCGGCGGCGAATGCCTTGCGGCTGCCGGTCAGCACCACGACCCGGGTCTCGCTGTCGGCCTGGGCGGCGTCCAGGGCGGCTGCCAGTTCGCCGAGCAATTCGGTGGTCAGGGCATTCAGGGCGGCGGGGCGTTGCAGGGTAATCAGTCGAACGCCGCCATCGAGGTTTTCGACAGCAAGGGTTTGAGGCATGGCGGATGCCCTCACGGTGCACGCTCGGCGCAGGGCCGGGTCATTATTGGATCGGCTGGGGAGCCGGTTTTCGCCGAGTATATCGCCAATACGATACATAAATGCAATGTAAAAATATGATTAGTGTGTCTTTATATTGAGGCGTTGAATCTGTTTCGCCAGAACGAAGAGGGTCGATCAAGTCGTGATTTTCTAGGTTTTATTGGGGTTTATGGCCTTTATCTGGCGGCCTTCGCTGAGTAGAGACGCGATACTGTTTTTTCGCTTTTTCGTTTAAGCTTGTTGTGATACAAAATAAATCATGATCTGCATCGCTTTGCGCACTATGTCGATTTGCCGCCCTAGCCAAGGAGTACCTCATGACCTGCTACAGCCTCGACGGCCTGACCCCGGTGGTCCATCCCAGTGCTTATGTACATCCGTCCGCCGTGCTGATTGGCGACGTGATAGTCGGTGCCCATTGCTACATCGGCCCGCTGGCCAGCCTGCGCGGCGATTTCGGACGGATCGTGCTGGAGGAGGGGGCCAACCTGCAGGACACCTGTGTGATGCACGGTTTTCCCGACAGCGACACGGTGGTCGAGCGCAACGGCCATATCGGCCACGGCGCGGTGCTGCACGGCTGCCGGATCGGCGCCGACGCGCTGGTGGGGATGAATGCGGTGGTGATGGACAATGCCCGGATCGCGCCACGCTGCTTCGTGTCCGCGGCGGCCTTCGTCAAGGCCGGCTTCGAGTGCGCGGAGCAGTCGCTGGTCATGGGCGCCCCGGCCAGTGTCAAGCGCCGCCTCAGCGACGAAGAGTTGCACTGGAAGCAGGCCGGCACCCGTGAATATCAGCAACTGGCCAGGCGCTGCCTGGAGCAGATGCAGGTCTGTGAGCCACTCGCGGAGCCCGAAGCCAATCGCCCGCGCATCACCGACAGCGGCCTGCGTCCGAAAAATACCGGTCAGTGAACAACCAGGGCACAGTGGGTCGCGCGCTCCAGGCCACTCCAAGCCAGTGAAACCCGGTATATTTCTTCCTTTTTGTCCGGTACGCCCATGTCGTCCCTAGCACCTTTGAATCATCTTGTGACCCGTTTCCAGGAGCAGACGCCGATTCGCGCCAGTTCCCTGATCATTACCCTGTACGGCGATGCCATCGAACCCCACGGCGGTACGGTATGGCTGGGCAGCCTGATCCAGTTGCTCGAACCTATCGGCATCAACGAGCGGCTGATCCGCACCTCGATCTTCCGCCTGACCAAGGAAGGCTGGCTGACTGCCGAGAAAGTCGGGCGCCGCAGCTATTACAGTCTGACCGGTACCGGCCGCCGGCGTTTCGACAAGGCCTTCAAGCGGGTCTACAACGCCAGCGTGCCGGCCTGGGACGGTTCCTGGTGCCTGGTGATGCTGTCGCAGCTCGGCCAGGACAAGCGCAAGCAGGTGCGCGAAGAGCTGGAGTGGCAAGGTTTTGGGGCGATTTCGCCGGTGGTGCTGGCCTGTCCGCGCAGCGATCGGGCGGATATCAATGCGACCCTGGTGGACCTCGGCGCCCAGGAAGACACCATTGTGTTCGAGACCACCGCCCAGGACGTGCTGGCCTCCAAGGCGCTGCGCCTGCAGGTGCGCGAAAGCTGGAATATCGACGAGCTGGCGGCTCATTACAGCGAGTTCATCCAGCTGTTCCGGCCGCTGTGGCAAGCGCTGCGCGAGCAGGAGCAGTTGCAACCGGCCGATTGTTTCCTGGCGCGCCTGCTGCTGATCCACGAATACCGCAAACTGCTGCTGCGCGATCCGCAACTGCCGGACGAGCTGCTCCCTGGCGACTGGGAAGGCCGGGCGGCGCGCCAGCTGTGCCGCAACATCTATCGCCTGATCTACGCCAAGGCCGAGGAATGGCTCAACGATGCGCTGGAAAACGCCGACGGTCCGCTGCCGGATGTGGGCGAAAGTTTCTATCGGCGGTTTGGCGGTTTGAAGTAAGGCGCTCGCAAAGTGTCCCCCGGATACTGACTGACCAGGTTCTTGGCCGCAGGGTGTCGCCACGGTCGTGCAGGCTGGTATCAGCCCGCTTGCCGATCCGGCAGATGCGGCCATGTCACTTGTGGTGCGAACCCTCGAGCGTGAATTCGACGAGCCGCAGACGTACCGGTCGCCATCGCTGATATAAGCCACCTCCGGATACCCTGCCTGTTGTAAATGAGCCTCAGGATCGTCGGCAGCCCTGGTCGCGATCTCGTCAACCTTCCCGGATAGAAGTGCTCGCCGGACAAAACTGTTCCCGGTTTCTCCCCCTCCATCAAAGACTTGCGCCCCGATACAGAGTTGGGGCGGCGGCGAATTGCTGTCGATCGGAGCGATACCCCGGATAGGACCCAGTCCTTGTGTTCAGATATTGCCGTGGAGATTCTGCTTGATTCTCTTTTTTAATTAAGTTTTATCTTATGAGTACAAAGGAAATATCTTATAGATATTGGATTTTCGTTAAATATATTATTTCGCGAGAATTCGTGAGTGCGTATCTTTCTCGATTGGTGGTCATAAATATTTATTTAACTTGGAGTCTGTACTGGTGAAAGGCAGATGAAGGGTTGGGTTGAGGGTGAGAGGAACATAATTGAATTAAGAAGCAGGCACGCTTTTCGGCTTTGGCCCAAGGCAAAGGATTTTTAATCGTAGTCTTGTTTTTAGTGGCGAGAGAGTCTCTCGTTAAAATGCGGCGATCAGTTTAGACGTGAAGGCTCACTCTAATAAACCTTAAGGATATCGTATGTTTTCTGCCTCGCCTTACACCAGGGTCTTCTGGGATGAATATATTATCAAGCCGCAATCATGCGAATATAACCTGGTTCTGGATCAGGATATCGAAGGTGAGCTGGATTTAAATAGGCTGTGTTTGGCCGTAGAGGGTATAAGTCGAGACTATATTCTGTTTAATCATGTTCTCGATGAAAAAGATGGACAGCTTTTTTGGGTGAAGGCCGATAACCCTATAACCCTCGAGTATTTCGATTCACCCTGCGATGCCCAATCCCTGGTACGTACTCCCTTTGACCTCCGCCAAGGGCCTCTCTGTCGCTTCCACCTGATCAAGACTGGCGAACGGCGTTACAACTTTCTTGTCGTCGTACACCACGTACTGCTGGATGGCCTGTCTGGCGACGAGTTTTATGCCTTGATATCTCAATATTACAACAAGGGCCCGCTAGGGCTCGCGCCGGCAGAGGCGTTTAGTGATCTCATCGATTTATATGCGCGCTATGAAGATGACGTTGCTCAATTGCGTGGACAGTTTGACTCGACGGGGTTCTGGCGCGACTTGTTGTCTGGTTGTCCGCGGCGTGCCGAGTTGCCCTGCATATCCTCCGGACAGAGGCAAGAGACAGCGGGCGAAGTGCGTTTTGATGTCTCGTTCGCCGACTGGCGAGACCTGAAGGCCGGGATCAAATATGCCAATCATTTTCTAATATTCAAGACGTTGTGGGCGATCTTGATCGCCCGTCAGACGGGGCAGGAAAAAGTTTGCATCGCCTATCCTGTCGCAGCGGAAGGTGGGGAGAAAGTCTATTATGGCGGGCAGGTGAATACCGCGGTTTTTCCCTTGGCGTTACTTGCTGATTCGAACTTTTCAAGCTTGTACAAATCGACCCTCGACTATACGAAAAATCTTAAGGTCTCGGGACGGCTGCGCCACTCCAAGTTACCGGTTCATTACATGCTCAGCGAGAGTCCGGTTGCCGAATTGAACGTCAGTTTTTCCCAGGGTTTTCTGAAGAATTTTCCGTTGACATTTGATGGTTGCCGGGCACAGGTCAATCATCGCTTCAATAACGACCTGGCAGGCACTGAATTGTTGTTGGAGTATCAGCAGTCGAAAGACGCCTTTGAGTTCAGGCTCAGGTATGACGCGAATCTATTCGACGCGGTACAAATGGCTGAACTCGCGGAGCAATACCAACATTTGCTGTGGTCGTCACTCAGCGAGCCGGATCGGCCGCTTTCCACGCTGCCATATTTATCCGAAGAGCAGGCGCAGCGTCTAGAAAATCAATCCAATAACGACAGTGAAGTGCCGCTGGAGCACGTCACGACGCTGTTCGCCGGTTTTGAGGAAAATGCCCGTCTTTACCCCACGCGGATGGCATTGGTCGACAGCCGGCAGGCATTCAGTTATGGGGAACTCGCGCAGCGTAGCAGCGGCCTGGCGCGTAGGTTGCGTGAGGAATACCTGCGTATTTGCGGCGAGGAAATGCCGGCCGATACCTTGATCCCCTTGTATGTGCAGCGGGGGGCCAACGCAGTCGTGGCCATGCTGGCAATCATGAAGGCTGGCGCGGCCTATGTGCCTTTGGACCCTTACGCCCCCGCGCAACGGCTGGCGTATATCCTGAGCGATGTGGGCAGCCCCATTGTCTTGACCGAAACGGCTCTTGAGAACTCATTGAAGGAAAGTACGGCCGATAGCTACTGCCTGCTGATCGATCGGCCGGAAGACCGAGTGCCTGGCAAAGAGCCGATACTGCTTCCCGAGGTGAGCGGCGAGCAGTTGGCTTATGTCATTTATACCTCCGGGACAACAGGGAAGCCCAAAGGCACGCTGTGCGAACATCGGGGTGCCGCGAACATGATTCTGGGTCATGGCCGCCGGCTGCTGAGTCGTGAGCAGGGTGTTCTGAACTGTCTGCAATTTGCCACCCTGGCCTTCGACGCGCATGTGTTCGAAATCTTCATCGCTCTTAACAACGGGCATCGCCTGTGTATCGCCAGCGAACCCCAGCGCCTGGATCTTGAGTTGCTCACCGCGCAGATGCGCGAGTGGCAAATCAACTTCTGCCTTCTGCCGCCCGCATTGCTGGGTCCCCGTCCTCTATTGCCGGACTCTCTGCGTTGCCTTGCCGTAGGCGGGGAGTCGACTTCGCAGGATGTGCTCGATCACTATCTGGCGGCGGGTTTGCAGGTTGCCAACCTGTATGGGCCCACCGAAGCCTCGGTCAGTGTGAGCATCAACCTGTATCGAAACAATGGTGCCCGCAATATTGGCCTGGGCATTGCCAATATGCGCTGCTACGTGGTGGATGAGCATTTTCACCCGCTGCCATTGGGGGTTGAAGGCGAGCTTTGCCTGGCGGGAATCGGCCTTGCCCGCGGTTATCTCAATTTGCCGGAACTGACGGCCTCGGCGTTTATCGAAAACCCCTTCAGCCAGGATCCGGACTACCGTCGGCTGTATCGCACCGGCGATCGTGTGCGGCGCCTGGCTGATGGCAGCCTGGAATACTGTGGCCGAGCGGACCAGCAGGTGAAAATTAACGGTTACCGCATCGAGTTGGGTGAGATCGAGAGTGTGATGCGTGCCGTGCCGGGAGTGGCCGAAGCACTGGTCACGGCGCGCAAGGAGCCTGCGCCGCAGCTTCAGGCCTGGTTCGTAGTCGCTTCCGGCAGCGATCTGACGGTCGAGGGGTTATGGCGGCAGTTGAGTACCCAATTGCCGGCCCATATGGTGCCAACGGCGATGATGGCGATCCCGAGGATCCCGCTGACGGTCAGTCGAAAAGTGGATTACCGAGCGTTGCCCGAGCCGGCGATGATCGATCAGAGTGTCCCTTTCCGCGCGCCTGGCAATGAATTGGAAAGCCGGTTGCTGGCGTTGTTCAACCGCCTGCTCGGTAGCCACGCAGGCATTGACCATCACTTCTTCCGCTTGGGCGGCAACTCGATTCTGGCGATCAGGTTATGCCATGAAATCTATAAGGCCCTTGGCATAAAAGTATCGGCGCTGACACTGAACCGGTATCCGACGGTGGCGCTGCTGAGTGAGCATCTTGCCCAGCAAGAGCGGACGCTGTCGGAACCCTCGATCGCAAGGAGCGGGCGCAGCGAGGCGCGGTTGTCTTTCCAGCAGTCGCGCTTGTGGTTTATGGAGAATCTGTCGCGTGGCGCCACGCATTACCTGTCGCCGGTGCTGTTGCAGCTGTCCGCCGATGCCGACTGCGCGACCTACATCAAAAGTTTACAGGCGGTGGTGGCTCGTCATCAGGTGCTGCGGACCCTGATTCGCCAGGATGAAACGGGCGAGGCGTATCTGCACGTCACCGAGCAGGAACTGGCGATACCGATCCACTCGGTGATGCAAGTGCAGTTCACTGACTGCCTGCAACAGGCGCTGCAGCAGCCGATTGACCTGCTGCGCGATCTGCCGTTGCGGGCAGCGATCTACCGCTACCGGAATGAGGTCGGGGCAGAGGTTACGGTGAGTCTCCTGGTGTTCCATCACATTGCTTTCGATGGCTGGTCAATGGACGTGCTGCTGCAGGAGTTGGCGGCGCTTTATCAATATTTCCTCGGGCAAACGGAACAAGCTCCCCCGGCGCTTGATGTGCAATATCTCGACTATGCGGTTTGGCAGCGTGAGCAGTCCGATGACCGGGCCAGCGCCGAGGCCCTGGCATTCTGGGATCAGGCGCTGGATGGCTACCAGCAGCTGGATATTGCTCCGGATTACCTTCGGCCCACGTTTTTTGATGCGCGCGGCAGTCACTGCGAGGTCCTGCTGACTGCATCCTTGGTGGCAGCACTCGAGTCGTTGGCCCGCAAGGAAGGGGTTACGCTGCATGCCGTGCTGTTGGCCGGCTTCACCCTGTTACTGGCACGTTATACCAGCCAGGATGACATCGTGGTGGGGACACCGTTGGCCAACCGCAGCCAGCCGGAGTTGGAAAGCCTAATCGGTTTTTTCGTCAATAGCTTGCCGCTGCGCAATCGGGTGCCTGACGAACTCTCGGTGTGCGAGTTTATCCGCCAGGTCGCGGCCAATACGGCGCAAGTGCAACAACATCAGAGCTTTCCCCTGGAGCAACTGGTGGATCGCCTGGGAGTGCCACGGGACTTTTCGCGGCATCCACTGTTTCAGGTGATGTTCGCTCTGGAAAGCACGCTGGGCGCCGCTTGCCCGGATTGGCTTTCGGTGGTGGATCTGAGTGCGTATGAGCAAACGGCCAAATTCGACTTGACCCTCACGTTGACGCCCGTTGCCGGGCGGATCAATGCCCGGTTTAACTTCGCCACCGCGCTGTTCAGCCAGGACACGATCAGTCGCCTGGCCGGCTACTACGTCACGGTCTTGCAGCAGATGGTCGAGGGGGCCGAGCAGCCACTGAGAAGCCTTGGCCTGGCAAGCGCCGCGCACATGCAGCCGCAGCTTGCGATGGCTGAGGAGCGGCGTTTCGAGTATTCGTTCGAGCGTACCCTGCAGCACGATTTCATCCGTTACGCGCAGCAGCATCCGCGGGCCGTGGCGGTGATCGATGAGCTGGGGGAAATGACCTATGGCGAGCTGTATCTGGCGGCCCTGACGCTGTCTACCCAGTTGCGCTTGCAGGGCGGCATGACAGGTGAGGCGATTGCGATACTCGCGGACAAGGGGCGCCTGCAGCCTGTGGCGATACTGGCGGCGCTGATGTGTGGCAAAGCCTTCCTGCCGATGGATAAAGGCTGGCCGTTGCAGCGCCGCCTGGGCGTGATGGCCCAGGCGAGCATCAATACCCTGTTGAGCAGCGAGCCATGGGAGACGTCGCAGATCAATGTCGTCGGCCTGAGCGCCACGGGGCAGGCCCTCACGCTACCACCGCCGGCGCGGCTCTTGCCTGCCGTCGATGCCGCTGCGGACAGCCTGGCCTATATCATCTTTACCTCTGGTTCTACAGGCACGCCAAAAGGCGTGGCGATCGAGCATCGCAGCGTGGTGAATATGCTCGAAGGTACCCGTCGTTATTTCGCTATCGACGCGTACGACCGCAGCCTGGCCCTCAGCGCGCTGAGTTTCGACCTGGCCATTTTTGACATCTTCAGCCCTCTTTCAGTGGGGGGCGCGGTCGTCATGCCGGCCGAGAACGATCGGGTCAACCCGCAGGCCTGGTATCAATCGATCATCAACCATCGCGTTACGGTGTGGCTGAGCGCGCCCGCGCTGCTGGAGCTGTTGCTGGACTATGTCGGCAATGCCGGACTTCTCTCCGGCCCGGTACCCGCGTTGCGCGCGGTGATGGTAGGGGGGGACTGGATTGCCACGTCATTGCCTGAACGCTGTCGGCAGTGGGCCCCGCACAGTCGTTTCTGCAGCGCCGGTGGCGCAACGGAGGCGGCGGTCTTCTCGATTCTTTATGAGGTCCCGCCGGAGCCAGTCCGGTCGGTCAGCATTCCGTATGGCAAGCCGTTGCCACACGAGCGTTTCTATGTTCTGGATGCCGAATTGCGACCGCTGCCTGTGGGGGTGAAAGGCGAGATGTATATCGCCGGTGAAGGGTTGGCGCGCGGCTATTACGCAGATGCACAGCGCACCGCCGACAGCTTCTTCTGGCATGAGCACTTGCAGGAACGCGTCTACCGTACCGGGGATGCCGGGCGTTTCCTCAGCGACGGCAACCTCGAGTTCATGGGGCGGATAGACCAGCAAGTCAAAATCAACGGTTACCGCATTGAACTGGGGGAAATCGAGAACATCACGCTGTCCTATCCCGATATAACCATGTGTTGCGTGGTATTGATTCAGCATCCGCAACCTTATCTGGCGGCCTACTTGGTCGCGACCAAGGCGGTGGACATTCAAGCGCTGAGTCAGTATCTGCGTGGTGAGTTGCCGCAATACATGCTGCCAAAGGCGTTTATCCAGCTGGACAGCATGCCGCTGACCGAGAACGGCAAGATCGCCCGAAAATCGCTGCCGCTGCCCGAGAGCGAACAACGCCCCCTGGTCGCCGCCGAGAGTGATCTGGAGCGCGAGTGCTGCCTGATCTGGGGTGGATTGTTGAAGTTGGAGCGCGTCAGTGTGGAAGACAACTTCTTCTCCCTGGGCGGCAACTCCATTCTGGCAATCCAGGCCTGTTACCAGATCAGCCGCAGGTTACGGAGGGAGGTCACCCTGGGCGAACTGGGGCAATATCCGACGATCCGCACCTTGTGCCGTTACCTCAAGCTTAACGGCAATGAGTCCGGGCCTTTGCTGATTCCGGCGCTGCAGCGTGATACCTGGCCACTGTCGTTCTCGCAGATGCAGCTGTGGTTTATCGAGAAGCTCAACGGTGGCAGCAATCTGTACCACGTACCGATGCTGTTCCGCCTGAGCGCCGAGGTCGATCTGAGCGCTTATCGCCAGAGCCTGAAGTCCATCGTTGCCCGCCATCACGTGCTGCGCAGCATCATTTGCCAGCCGTCGGCTCTTACCGCATTGTCGAAGTTGACCGACAAGGAGTTGCGGGTGCAGCAGTTGCGGCTCGATGCCGCTGGCTGGCAACAACAGTTGCTCGGCGACATTGACCGGCCATTTACTCTCGATTCGGAAATTCCCCTCAGAGCCAGTCTCTATGAGGTCCGCCAGCCTGACGGCAGTACGATTTTGTACAGCCTGATCGTCGTGCATCACCTGGCCTTCGATGGCTGGTCACAAAACCTGTTCCTGGAGGAGTTGCGAAATCTCTATGAGTCGTACCGACGAGGTCAGCAACCGACATTGCCGGACCCGCTCCTGCAATATGGAGATTACGCTTGCTGGCAGCGTGAATACCTCGATTCGGCTCGGTTGTCAGAACTGAAAACCTTCTGGCAGCACCAACTGCAGGGCTGGCAAACGCTGGAGATGCCGCTCGATTTTGTGCGGCCGGCGCAGTTTGACCACCGTGGGGCCAACCATGGCATTGTATTGCCCGAGGCGCTGATGGCTCGGGCCGAGCAGTTCATTCGACAGGAAGGCGTCACGTCTTTTGCGCTTTTCCTGTCGGCATTCAATCTGCTGCTCAGTTGTTTCAGCGGCCAGCAGGATGTTCTGGTCGGTACGCCGGTAGCCAACCGACCGACGACGGAAACCCGATCGGTAGTGGGTTTCTTCGTCAATACCCTGCCGTTGCGCACGCAGATCAACGACGAGATGCCGTTGTCCGAGTACGTGCGCGAAGTCTTCAACTCTGTGCTTCAGGTGCAGAAGTATCAGAGCCTGCCGCTGGAGCAGTTGATCGATGCTCTGCAGGTACCACGCGATCTGTCGCGGCATCCGCTATTCCAGGTGCTGTTTGTGCTGGAGGATGACGGGCAGACCCCGAAGTTGCCTGATTGGCTGGAACCGCAAAGCCTGATGGAGCAGTACCAGGCGGCAAAGTTCGACCTGACCCTGAACATACAGAAAGAAGGTGAGCGCGTGCAGGCGGTATTCAACTACGCGACCGCGCTCTTCACTGCCCCAACCATGAGCTGCCTGTCTCGGTACTATCTGCGCATTCTTGAACAGATCGTCGGGGAGGGGCATTTGCGGATCAAGCAGCTGGAGCTGGTACCCGCTGTAGAGGTCCGGCGGCAGCGCGAAGCCTGGAAGTCCTGCCCGCCAGCCTATGACTTCGAACGGGCGATCCATCACGATTTTATCCAGCATGCCCGGCAGCAGCCGCGAGCCATTGCGATTATCGACGGCCTTGGCGAGCTGAGCTACGGTGAGTTGTATCAGGCTGCTCTGACTCTGTCGTTGCAGCTGCGCCAGCATGTGGACATGGACGCCGAGACCATTGCGGTCATGGTCGACAAAGGTCGGGCCCAGATCATCGCGGTGTTGGCGATCGTGATGTCCGGCAAGGCTTACCTGCCACTGGACAGCTCCTGGCCGGAAGGTCGGCGGCGGGATGTTCTCAGGCAGTCGCAAACCCGGGTGGTGTTCAGCAGCAAGCCATGGAAGGAGGAGCCCGAGGCCAGGCTGCTATTGATCGATCCATACGGCGCGGTTGCCATGTTACCCGCCGCCAGTATGGGTGAACCCATGCTCCCCGACGCGTCTGAACTCGCCTATGTCATCTTTACTTCAGGTTCTACCGGTGTCCCCAAGGGCGTCGCCATTGAACATCGGGGGGCGGTGAACAGCATTGTCGACACCATTCAACAGCTCAATCTCAATGCCCTGGATCGTGGCCTGGCCCTTAGTGCTCTGAGTTTTGATATTTCGGCGTTTGATATTTTTGGCCTGCTGTCGGTGGGTGGCACCATGGTGATGCCTTCGGAAGCGGAGCGTTACCAACCGGATGCCTGGCATCGTTTGATGGTGACCCATGGGGTGACGTTCTGGAACTCCGCGCCTTCGGTGATGACATTGCTGGTGGAGTACCTCGAATCCGTCCAGGCCGATGAAAATGGCTGGCCGATGCTACGTACGGCGGTATTGGTAGGGGAGGTGATTGCCAAACCGCTACCGGCGCGTATCCGCCAATGGAGCCGAGGTTGCAGGGTGGTCAGTGCCGGCGGCGCGACGGAAAGTTCCATCTGGTCGATTCTCTACGACATTCCGGATACTCCGATACTGGCGCCGAGCGTGCCTTATGGCAAAGCCATGGCGCATCAGCGCTTTTATGTACTGGACAGCCACATGCGCTTGCTGCCGCCTTGCTTGCCCGGTGAGCAGTACATCGGTGGGGCAGGCGTTGCCCGAGGCTATTTCCGCAATGAGCCGATAACCCGGGAGCGATTCATCTACCACCCTGAACTGGACGAGCGGCTTTACCGGACCGGGGACGCGGGACGTTATCTACCTGACGGCAACCTGGAGTTCATGGGGCGCATGGACTTCCAGGTGAAAATCAATGGCTACCGGGTCGAGTTGGGGGAGGTGGAAAGCCAGGCTCTGGCCTTTGACCCGATAAAATCCTGCTGCGCCATCGTCTGCAAGGATGAAGTTCAAGAGCGTCTGGCGTTGTACTACGTCTGTGACGAGCCGCTGGTGGAGTCCGAGCTGCTGGAGTCCATGAGCCAGCGGTTACCGCTGTACATGATCCCGACCGTCTTGATACGCCTGCCGGCGCTGCCTTTCAACTCCAGCGGCAAGCTGGATCGCAAGGCGTTGCCCGCCCCGGGGCAGAGAGAGCAGAACCACTACGTTGCACCCGCCAATGGACTGGAACAGCAATTGTGCGAGCTGTGGCAGGCCACCCTGAAGCGCGAGCAGGTCGGTATGACGGATGACTTCTTCAGGTCGGGAGGCACTTCGCTCATGGCGATCTCGGTCTGCATGAAGATGTCGGAGTTGCTGAAAACCTCGATCCCTGTCGTCAGGCTTTTCCAGTGCCGTACGTTGAGAAATCTGTTGGCGGTCTCTGAAAGTGGCCTGGTGATACCGTTGAGTCCGGTAGCGAGCGGCGCGCCAGTGTTGTGGATGATTCATCCGGCCCTGGTTGGGGCCGAAGTCTTCTATCCCCTCGCGCAGGAGTTCCAGGGCAGGATGAACTGTCAGGGCATCGATAATCACAACCTTTATCACCAGCCGACGATCAGCTCACTTGGGGCGCTGGCCGACCGATACCTGGATGAAATGATTGTCAATGGACTGCAGGTGGATACCGGCAGGGTGCATATCCTGGGCTGGTCGCTGGGCGGGTTGATTGCCCTGGAAATTGCCGCCAAGTTGGAACAACGGGGAGCTACCGCTGTTTCGCTCTATCTGCTCGATAGCTTCTACCAGCAGGGCACGGCGGAGATTCCGCTTGCCGCACTGCTGCCAGTGCTGGGGCTTACGGGAGCCGCCGCCGAGCGTGCCCGGAGGGTCGCCGAAGTGGAGGAGCAGTTGTCGCAAGGGCAGTTGAGCGTCAAATTGCAGGCGACGACGGTCACGTTGTTCAAGGCGATGCAGGCCAATCCGCAGTTGCCGGGCTCTGCGATGAAGTCGCTTGTTGCTGTCGCGGATAACGGGTTGGGCGCGGCTTGCTCGCAACTGAGCGTCGTCCCGCTTGCCTGCCATCATCACAACATTCTGGAATCCAGCGACGAGATCATCAGGGTCATTACCGGATCAATAATCTGAGAAGGAAGCTCGGCAGCGGCCATGTGGGTCGCTGCCGGTCCTGAAAAGAGCCACGGTATGACAAGGTGATTGGACTTTACCCCATCGAGCTGGCAACGCATTTCATTGCGGACGGCATCGGCATGGTCTGTCTCCGCCTGGACAGAAGCCGTATTGATCTGGGGCAGTTGCTGCAACATGGCGCTGAACTGCCTGTAGACATTCAACGTAGTGTGCACACGAGGAGAGTCGAGTACCTGGCGGGCCGCTATTGTGCCCGCCAAGCGCTTGGCCAGTTGGGGGCCGCTACATGGGCAGTAGGGCGCAAGGCCGATGGTGCACCCGACTGGCCCGAGGGCATTCTGGGCAGTTTGTCTCATACGGAGGAACGGGTTATTGCCTGCGTGGCGTGGCAGTCCGAATGGAGCGGGCTGGGTATCGACATCGAAAAGATCGTGGGTACAGAGATGCTCCTGTCGCTGGAACATCTGGTCTTCACCCAGACGGATAAATTGCAGATGCAGGCATCGCACTTGAACTTACTTGAAACAGCTACGCTGATCTTCTCCGCAAAAGAGGCGTTTTATAAGTTTATCCATCCACAAACCTATGCCAGTCTGGACTTTAAGGATGTGTCTTTGCAGGCAATGGATAGTGACGGGTTTACCATCGAGCTTCATAAGGATCTTGGCGCGCCCTGGGGAAAGGGTAGGCGGGTGCGAGGGAGTTACCTGTTCGAGTCGAACCATGTAATTACCCTCATCGCCAAGTCCAGGACTCATCCCGATAGTTAATTCTGAATGAGTCAAAATGTCGCAGGGGGATGTACTAAAAGCGCGGAGGATATATCAGATGAATAAGAAAGACGGATCACTGGATAGTGATCCGTCTTTTCCGTTTATTCCGGCATGGCCCAGGATTGCAGTTTGTAACCTTCCTGGCTCAGTTCGGCGCGGGCCTGTTTCAGCAGGTCTTCCAGTTGCGCCGGGTCGGAGTAGGCACTGCTTGGAATCTGTTTGCGGCCAATACGGGTATTGGTGCGGTCGATGACGGTCAGGCTCAGTTCGCCGTTACCGTCTTGTGGGGCCCAGGCGACGCATTGGAATGGCTGGAATGCGCGGTCGGCGATCAAAAGTGCTTCGTTGATACGGAGCGGGGCGTTCATGGGGTCTTCTCTCTATGTGCCCAATCAAATGATGTGCCGTCGGTTGGGCTTACCGTTCGGCTGGTTACTTGTACTGATGTCTCGAACCAGGGATCAGGTCACATAGAAAGACCAGAATTTACAACTTTTGTTCACACCCGCGAGGCAGAGCCTTCTTTTGAAAGCTGAATGAAAGATTGGCGCACGGAATTAAACCGGGCTTTTGGATCCATCCAAGGGTTAGTCCAAATGGTGATTGGCGCTATAAACAATCGATACAAGACCCCGTCAAGTAATTGCTAATGTTACAGCCAGGTTTGCCAAACTACTGTTTCTAATAACTTTTCTTCTTTTTGGCGCCAAGGAACAGTCATGCTTGAAGCGACCGCCTTACGCCGCCTTTTAGTGGTTGACCCTTGCGACGACTGCCATCGTCTGCTGCCTGGATTGCGCACGGCGGGCTGGGATGTTGACAGTTGTGATCTGGAATCGGCCGTCGATCGCGGCTGTGACGTCGGCTTGCTGCGTTTGCAGGCTTTTCACCTGGAGCGACCGGAAGCGGTCAAGGACCTGATCAGCCGCAGCGGCACCGAGTGGATCGCGGTGCTCAGCCCGGACGCGCTGCGCCTGCAGAAAGTCGGCGATTTTGTCTGCGAGTGGTTTTTCGATTTTCACACCCTGCCGTTCGATGTCTCGCGGGTCCAGGTGACCCTCGGGCGGGCTTTCGGCATGGCCCGCCTGCGTGGCCAGGGGTACATTCATGTCGCTCAGCCCGAGCATGAGTTGCTGGGCGACAGCCGACCGATCCGCGACTTGCGCAAACTCTTGAGCAAACTGGCGCCCACCGAGTCGCCTGTGCTGATTCGCGGCGAAAGCGGTACCGGCAAGGAGCTGGTGGCCAGGACCCTGCACCGCCAGTCGCAGCGCCACAGCAAACCCTTCGTGGCGATCAACTGCGGGGCGATCCCCGAGCACCTGATCCAGTCCGAGCTGTTCGGCCATGAGAAGGGCGCGTTCACCGGCGCCCATCAACGCAAGGTCGGACGCATCGAGGCGGCCCATGGCGGCACGCTGTTTCTCGACGAAATCGGCGACCTGCCGCTGGAGCTGCAGGCCAATCTGTTGCGCTTTTTGCAGGAAAAACACATTGAGCGCGTAGGCGGCAGCCAGCCGATTCCGGTGGATGTACGGGTGCTGGCGGCGACTCACGTCGACCTCGAGGCGGCGATCGACAAGGGGCGCTTTCGCGAAGACCTGTATTACCGCCTGAACGTGTTGCAAGTGGTCACCGCGCCACTGCGCGAACGGCATGGCGATATCGGTATGCTGGCCAGCCATTTTTCCCACTTCTATAGCCAGGAAACCGGGCGTCGGCCGCGCAGTTTCAGCGAAGACGCGCTGGTGGCCATGGGCAAGCACGATTGGCCGGGCAATGTCCGCGAGCTGGCCAACCGGGTGCGGCGCGGCCTGGTCCTGGCCGAGGGCCGGCAGATCGAGGCCCGGGACCTGGGGCTGCTGAGCCCGCAGGCGAGCATCGCGCCCATGGGCACGCTGGAGGACTACAAGCACCGGGCCGAGCGCCAGGCGCTGTGTGATGTGTTGAATCGGCACAGCGACAACCTGAGTGTCGCGGCCAGGGTGCTGGGCATATCGCGCCCGACTTTCTACCGGTTGCTGCACAAGCATCAGATCCGCTAGGGCGGTGCAACGAAAAGGCCCGCGGCGATCACCTCGCCGCGGGCCTTTTTTTGCCTGGTGTTTAGAAGTAGTAGGGGAATTTCAGGCTGAAGGTGAAATCCGGCGCATCGTCGGTCAGTCCGATGGACAGGTTGGGCACTATGGTCAGGTTGTCGGTGGCTGCCAGGGTCATGCCGACGTTGAAGTAACCGGCGTTGGCATCGCTGGACACCACGGACTGCCAGTCGCCGCCGTCTTCCTTGAGCTTGCTCTTGCGCTGGACCAGGTCCGAGAAGGAGAACGACATACTCATCTTCTCGTTCAGGGCGAAGGCGATGCCCATGCCGATCTGGAAGCTGTCGCCGAGCTTGACCTTGCCCGGGGTCTTCTGGTTGACCGTGGAGCTGATGTCGTCGAACGATTCTTCCAGGTTGTGGGTGTAGGAGAGGGTACCGAACAACACCGCCGGGTCGAAGGTCTTGACCAGCGAGATACCGGGGGTGATCGACCAGACGCCGTTACCGGTCGGCAGGTCATCCGGGACGAACAGGTTGGTGTTGTCCTGGACCTGGCGCAGCTTGATGCCGAACGGTTCTTCGCCGGTCGGCGCCTTGACGCGCAAGGTCAACACCGCGTCCGGGGTATTGATCGATTCGTCGAGGAATTTGTAGGCGATGCCGAAGTTCACGTCGCCGAGGGTCGGGTCCTTGGACACGCTCTTTTCGCTGGTGACGCCCGCCGCGCCGTTCTGGGCGCCGCCGGACTGGTAGGTCGACTCGCGGTAGATCACCGGCACGTTGACATCGAACTGCCAGCGGTTGTCCAGGTTGTAGCGGGCCGTGAGGTCGAGGGTCCAGTTGTCGGCCTTGATCCGGTCCAGGTTGATGTTGCCGAGGAAGATCGAATCCAGCGCCAGGAAACCGTTGAGAATCAACTGCCGGGTGTCGTAGCGGGAGTAGGTCAGGCCGGTCTCGACACTGAACTTGCCGCCGCCGAAGAAGCCGCTGGCTTCGTCGTACAGGTTGGACACGCTCTGCGCCGGTTGCGAATCATCCCTGAGCGATTCCCCGTAGGAGCTGCCGCCGGCCGGGGTCGGGCCTTTGCTCGTGGTCCCGGCCACCTGCTGGTTGCCACGCATGTCCGCTGGCGACTTGGCCAGGCGTTTCGGTGGTGGCGCCGCCGGTTGCTCCTCGACCTGGCGTACCCGTTGTTCCAATACCGCCAGTGCTTGCTGCTGCACTTCGTAACGTTGCTTAAGCTCCAGTAATTCTCGTTTCAGGGCCTCTACGTCGGCATCAGGCGCTGCTTGCAGCAGGGCCGTCGGGAGGAGCGTGCTCAAACATACAACTGCGCGCAGCGAGACTGATCGATACATGAGTAAGCCGTCCCTTTGAGCCTAATGATCGAGAATCAGCGTAGTTCAATATCCCAGGTTGCGAAGGCCCTTGAGCTGGGTCAGGTTGCAGTCCAAAGCGCCGGTACTCGCCCCGTTATTGTTGAGTACCACGTTCAGTTGCGTGAGGTTGCTGACCAGGTTGTTGTCGCCCAGCAGGCGGGTGTTCTGCAGCAAGCCGCCCTGGGCCACTTGTTGTACGGCCGAGCCCTGGTTGTTATTGGCCTGGATGGCCATCTGAATGCCACCACCGGTGGCGGACACGGCCACGCTACCCGCGGCGTTGCTGCCGCTGATGGTTTGTCCGCTCATCAATAGCTGGCCTTGCGCCGGCACCAGTGCCGGAGCATGACTGGCTTCCTTGACGTCGATGGAAACGTTGTTATAGGCGCTATTACGGTCGCCCGCCGCGCGTACGCTCTGGGTCACCCCTTGGGTGGTGGCCAGGCCCGCGCCGCCGATCACGTTGCCCGAGCCCTGGGTCGGCGTCGAGCCGTTGCCGGTTTCGGTGATCGTGGAGACATAGAATTCCGGCTTGATCGTCGATTGCTGGATCTGCATCGAGGTCGTGGCGCCGATCAGATCGCCCGAGGCGTTGCGCCAGGTGCTGCTCATGACGATGCCGAAGCTGATGATCCGCCCCGGCATGACATAGCGACCGCGGAGCTCGGAGAGTTCCTGGTCCTTGATTTCGATAGGCTTGAACCCTGCGTTGGCGTACGCAGGAAGACTCGTGACCAGGCAGGCAGCGGCCAGCCAGTAAGCGCTTTTCATCTGCTGCTCCCGGAGCATCCCGCCCCTTTATCCTTAGGGCGACCCTAGAAGAAGTCGCTCTGAATGAAACCGAATTCCATCAGTTCTGCGTCTTTGACCGGGTTGAAGGTATCCAGCTTGTTCTTTGCGGTCAGCGGGTTGGGCGGGTCGAGCAAGGCGTTGGCCTTGTCGTAGCCGGGGCCGACGATGGCGAAGACGATACCGTTCCAGCCTTTGACAAAGTCTTCGTGGGAGTAGCGTTTATGGCCGAGGACGGGGTCGCCGATATAGACCCAGTCTTTGTATGCCCGCTGCATGACCACGAAGTGCTTGTAGCCACGAATGTCCATCAGTACCACCACCGGAATGGAGACCGCCTGCAGTTTGTCGGGAGGTATCCGGTAGCCCCGGGCGCGCATGCCGATGCTTTCCAGGTAGCGCTTCATGTCCAGCATGGAGAAACCCTGGGTACGCACAAGGTCCTGGTCAGCGGTGGCCAGCATGCCTTTGATGACGTGCTCCTCATCGACGTCGAGCCAGTAGGCCTGGCGCAGCACCGTTGCCAGCGCGGCGGCGCCGCAGCTGAAGTCGGTTTTCTGCTCGACCAGGTCGGCGAATTTGCGTTCCCGGACGCTTTGTACCTGCTTGTACACCAGGTTTCCGCCCGGCAACACGGCCACTGGCATCTGTGCGGCCTGAGCCAGGCCCGTCAGACAGAGCAAAAGGGAGAAGGTCGCCATTCGCATGATCGCTACGCCTTGTGGGACTGTGGAAAAGCCCCGTTTCCGGGGCTTTCGTCACGCTCGTGATTACAGGCAGGCTCTGCAGCCGGCAGCGATGGACAGCGAGTTGCTTTGTTGGTTGCCGACACCCGCCGAGACGTTGGCGCCGCCGTTGCCGGAGAAGCCGTTCATCGAGCCAGACATCGACGCGTTGTTGATCACAGGGTTTTTCCAGCCGTCTTTGGTCAGCACTTGCTTCGTCCAGACGCCGGAAAGTTCGATCGTGCCTTGTTCCTTGAAGGTGAACTTCTGATTGCCATTATCGTGGTCGCCACCGCTACTACGATCGTCGTAGCCAGAATGACCGCCGCCATGGTGATCGTCGTCGCCCTGGATCTTGCCGTAGCCGGTGCCTTTGTAGGTGCCGGAGGCATTGAACTCACCGCTGAGGGTGTCTGTTTTATAGGTGCGCACACCCTTGTTGTCCACGTCCAGGCCCGTGGAGGTCTGGTCGGCCGAAGCCGATGCGCTGGCTACGCGTCCGCCGGATACGGCGATTGCCAGGTTGTTTTTCTGTTGGTTGAAGTTGCCGGCGGTGACGTTGATGCCGATGTTGCCGGAGCCGCTGTTGCCTGCATTGTCGAGTGTTGCGCTGTTTTGCGTGGACCAGTTTTTCACCGTGTTGTTGGTGTTGGTCTGGGTTGCGCTGGAGGTGGCTACCGCGCTGCCGAAGATGAAGCTTTCATCGGCGGTGGCCAGGGCGACGGCGTTGTCTTGTTGGTTGCCGTCGCCGGCAGCCACGTTGGCGCCCATGTTGCCGTTGGAGTTGTTCATCGAGTCGCTGGCGTCGGCATTGTTGTGGGTGCCGCGGTTGCTGACGCTGTTGCCCGAGCTGAACTGCTCATCGGTTACGTTGGCCACGGCACCGGCGGTAAGTTGCAGCTTGGTGTTGAGGTCTTGGCCGCCGTCGCCGCCATGGCCACCGTGACCTCCATGACCGCCGTGGTGACCATTGTGACCACCATGGCCACCGTGACCACCGTGGTTGTCGTCATTACCACCTGCATGTGCAGCGATCGCCATGACCGCGGCGAGGGCAAAAACCAGTGGCTTGAGAGCCATTGTAGGTTTCATGGTGTTTCTCCGTGCTTATTAGTTGGTTAAGTGTTGGTACTTTCCAATCGCACTGCTGCGGGTCAGTCAGCGACCCGTATGCTCAGGGTGTTAGCCATTCGGTTCCCCACCCCGGCACTCTGGTTCACCTGAATCACTCCCCGGCTGCCGGTGAAGGCCTGGTCGCTGGTAACGACCTGGCGGCTGCCTTTAGAAGCGTCAGTTGCTCCCGAGCCTGGTAACAGCGCCACGTTCTGCTGGGACAGGACGCTGTCGTCGATGCTTTGCGGCTGGGCACTGATGCTCACCCGCATTGCGTTGACCATCTGGTTGTTGGCGCCGGCCCCCTGGTTCACGCCCAGGACCCCGTTACCGTTGCTGAAAGCGTTGCCGCCAATGCTGCTGGTGGCGTCGATCGCGCTGCTGGCTGGCGTGCCGAGCTTCTGCCGGACCACGGTGGTGGCCTGGGCGTCGGTGCCGATGGCGATGGCGCGTGTGTTGGTCTGTTGCTGCTGGTCGCCGGCGGCCTGGTTGACGTTGAAGTTGCCGTTGTAGCGGGCGCCGGAGTTGTGAAGGGTGGCGGTGTCCACGGCCTGGATGCCTGGGTCGGCCATCACCGAAGCGCAGCCGAACAGGGCAAGCCATACGAGGGTGCGAGTCATCTCATTGGCCTCCGGTCAGTCTGCCCAAAGGAGCCAGGCCAGAATTCAGCGAGCGGTTGATGGTGCCGGAGATGGCGCCACCGCTACCGCCGCCGTGGCCGGCACTCATGCCGGCCATGCCGTTGGGATTGGTGACGGTGTTCAGCCCCTGCAGGTTGACGCCGTTGGGCATGACGCTGCTGCTGATCGTGGAACCGCTGCTGACCCCGGCAAAATCGCCGTCGCTCAATTCGGTGTTGCTGGTCATCTGTTTGACCCGGGCCGATGGGTTGGCATTGACGGTGGTCGGGTAGGGGTCAGGATGCAGCGGAGGGCGGCCGACGGTATGAGGTTGGACGTCGCGGTCGAGAACGATCCGGCCGTCCCTGATGTCGCCGGCAGCCTGGACCGGGAGGCTGAGCAGCGAGCTGATGGCACAGCCGATCAGCAGGAGGCGGGTCAGAGCTGAGTTGAGATTCTCCACGGCAGCATTCCCTTTCTTTTGTCGCTGGCCCTAGTCAGCGTTGCGAGGGAGAGAGCAGAAGCCGTGCCGCTTTTCGATTGTTTAGGCAATTCAACAGGTTATGAGTATTCGAGGCATTGGCTGCAGCATCGTCGTTTCAGCGATGAGACAGCGACAGCCTGTAACAGGCCGGTAGCGCCGGGGTGGCGCTCTGGATCCAAGGCTTGCGAGGGGGTGTGTCACAGGGTTAACAGTTGCCTGACGGACGGTGAAAAGCCTTTTGATTCAGCGCTTTTACACAATGGCGAGTGTTTCAGGAGTGGACAGTTTTCCGCCAGCGATGGAGGGAAAACGGCGAATTGAGCAGAGCGCTCGACTAGCCTTGCAGCAGCCGCTCGACCAGCGCGAATGCCCGTTGCCGACGGGCTTCCCAGTCGCCGCGAATCACTTCGAAGGGCTGCTGGTGTTGCACCAGCCAATCACCGCTGGCCTTGAAGAAGGCCAGGCGCTCGCTCAGTTCGGGCTGGCAGCGCTGGCCGTCGTTGCTCCAGCCGACATCTTCCGGGGAGAGTAGCAGGTGCAAGTCATAGCAGCGAGCCAGGAGCTCGGGTTCCAGCCAGTCCGGGCAGGCGCCAAACAGGGTCTGGCTCCAGAGCATATTGCTCAGCAGGTGAGTGTCGAGAATCAGCAGCGGCGGGTGTTGCGCCCGAGCCTGGTCTTCCCAGGCCAACTGGCCGCGGGCAATCTCCGGGATATCCGCCAGGCAGGTGTCGCGCCGGTGCTGCTCGATGAAATGGCGGACGTACTCGCCCACCTGGATGCCACCGAAGCGCGCCTGCAAGTGGCCGCTGAGCCAGCTTTTGCCGCTGGACTCGGGGCCGGTCAGTACCAGGACCTTCATGCCGGGCGCAGCGCCGGGTCGGCCCGCCAGGCACGCCAGCCCTGCACGGCCAGCAGGGTGAACAGCCCGTAGAGTGCCGCTGTCAGGTACAGGTCCTTGTAGATGAACAGGCCGACAAAAATCACGTCGACGGCAATCCACAGCGGCCAGCACTGCACGCGCTTCTGCGCCATCCACCACTGCGCCACCAGGCTGAAGCCGGTCAGCGCGGCGTCCAGCCAGGGTTGCGCGGCATCGGTCCAATGGGCCATGGCCGCTCCCAGCAGCAGGCTGCCGACGGCGCCGAGGCTCAGGCCCAGCAGCATCGAGCGCGGCGCCAGCAGGCTGACCGGACGCCCCTGATGGCTGGCGCCGCCGCGGGTCCACTGCCACCAGCCATAGAGTTGCAGGGCGGCGTAGACCACTTGCAGCAGCATGTCCGAATACAGCTTCACCTCGAAGAAGATCCAGCTGTACAGCAGCACCATGACCAGGCCGATCGGCCAGCACCAGGGGTTCTGTCTGACTGTCAGCCAGACGGCGATCACGCCGAGTGCAGCGGCGAACAGTTCAAGCTCGGACATGAAAACTACCTGGAAGCGGAGGAGGGTGCGGATTGTAACCAGAAGCGGCCTTGCATGTTAGTGAAGGCCGGCAACCGTGGCGGGGCGAACCCCGCCAACGGACAGTCTCAGACCCGGAACTGGCGCAACAGGCCGTTGAGCTGCTCGCTCAGCTCTTTCAGGTGCAGGCTGGCGGCACTGGACTGCTCGGCCGCCAGGGCGGTGCTGTGGGACAGGCCGGCGGCCTGGGTCACGTTCTGGTTGATGTCTTCGACCACGTGGGCCTGTTGCAGGGTGGCGCTGGCGATGGAGGCGTTCAGCCCATTGAGGTTGCGCAGGGCCTGGCCGATGGCGTTCAGGCTTTCCCCGGCCAGCCCGGCCTGCTCGATGGTCTGCTGCGAAGCCCGGCTGCTGTCGCCGATGACTTTCACCGCGGCTTCCGAGTGCCCTTGCAGGCGCTCGATCATCGACTGGATCTCCGCGGTGGATTTCTGCGTCCGCTGGGCCAGCAGTCGCACCTCATCGGCCACCACGGCAAAGCCACGACCCTGTTCGCCGGCACGCGCGGCTTCGATCGCCGCGTTGAGCGCCAGCAGGTTGGTCTGCTCGGCGATCGAGTGGATCACCTCCAGCACGCTGCCGATCTGCGTGCTTTCCTGGGCCAGGGTACGAATCACCTCCACCGCCTGGTCGATGGTGGCCGAGAGCCGGTCGATCTGTTGCAGGCTGCCGTCAATATTCACCTGGCCCTGCTGGGCCTGGGCTTCGGCGTCGCGCATCTCGCTGGCGGCGTGTTCGGCATTCTTCGCCACGTCCTGAACGCCGTAGGTCACCTGGTTGATGGCGGTGGCCACCAGTTCCATCTGCTGCGACTGCTGCTGGCTGCGTTCCTGGGCCTGGCTGGCGTTGCTGCCCAGGTCGGTGGAGGATTGCGCCAGGGCGCTGGCCGACACCTGCAACTGGCTGACGACAAGACGCAGCTTGGCGGTGAAGCCGTTGAAGTGCCGGGCCAGTTCGGTGACTTCGTCCTGGCCGTGGGTGTCGAGGGTGCGGGTCAGGTCGCTTTCGCCGCTGGCGATGTTGGCCATGGCGTGCACGGTTTCCTGCAGCGGGCGGACGATGCTGCGAGCGATCAGCAACACCAGCAGGGCCATGAGCAGGGCAATGGCGATACCGACGACCGAGGCTTTCACCACCTGGCTGCGGAACTCGGCCTGCACGTCATCGATGTACACCCCCGAACCGATGATCCAGCCCCAGGGCTGGAACAGCTGGACATAGGAGGTCTTCTGCACCGGCTCGCTGGCGCCCGGTTTCGGCCAGCGATAGTTGACCATGCCGGCGCCCTTGGCCTTGGCGATGGCCACCATTTCGTTGAACACGGCAAAGCCGTCCGGGTCACGGATCGCCGCGAGGTTCTGGCCGTCGAGCTTGGGGTTGGTCGGGTGCATGACCATGACCGGGGTCAGGTCGTTGATCCAGAAGTAGTCGCTCTGGTCGTAGCGCAGGTTGCGTATGGCGCTCAGCGCTTGCTTCTGCGCCGTCACGCGATCGAGGCTGCCGGCGCTTTCCAGGCCCTGGAAATAGGCCAGCACGCCGTTGGCGGTCTGCACCACGTGCTGGGTCTTCTGGGCCTTGGCCTGGTACAGGTCGTCGCGGATCTGCTTGAGCATCAACATGCCCAGGGTCATCAGCATCAGTACCGCCACAATCAGGATCAGCCACAGCCGGCGGCTGATCGACATTCTGCGTAAGCTGTTCATGAATCTGTCACTCCCGATTGTTGTTCTTGTAATAGAAACACCCTGTACATCCGTCATGCGCTCCTTGCAGTCAGGTCCATCGGATTCTTGCAACGCGACAGCGTTTATCGCGTCTGTCTGCTAGGATTTCGGCCACATCGCGAAAAACCTGAATCCGGCTGATTTTTCACGGAATTTTCAGGGGCGATGATGATCCTATTGCGGCTGCGAAGTCGCGACGCACGCGTCAGTGAACATTGAAGAAAAACTAAAAAGGCATGTTACGGCATGACCTTCGGGGGATTGATGGAGCTTTGGACCGCCGTACAGGCATTGATTTTAGGGATTGTGGAAGGGCTGACAGAGTTTCTGCCCATCAGCAGTACCGGCCACCAGATTATCGTTGCGGACTTGCTCAACTTCGGTGGCGAGCGCGCCATGGCGTTCAACATCATCATTCAGCTGGGGGCCATTCTCGCGGTGGTCTGGGAGTTTCGCCGCAAGATCCTCGACGTGGTCACCGGCTTGCCGACCCAGCGCAACGCCCAGCGTTTCACCATCAACCTGCTGATCGCCTTCCTGCCCGCCGTGGTGCTGGGGGTGATCTTCGCCGACCTGATCCACAAATACCTGTTCAACCCGATCACCGTCGCCACGGCGCTGGTGGTGGGTGGCCTGGTCATGCTCTGGGCCGAACGCCGGCAGCATGAAATACATGCCAACAGCGTGGATGAGATCAGCTGGAAAGATGCCTTGAAGGTCGGTTTCGCCCAGTGCCTGGCGATGATTCCAGGCACCTCGCGCTCGGGCTCCACGATTATCGGCGGCCTGCTGTTCGGCCTGTCGCGCAAGACCGCCACCGAGTTCTCGTTCTTCCTGGCCATGCCAACCATGGTCGGTGCCGCGGTCTACTCGGGCTACAAATACCGCAACCTGTTCCAGCCGGACGACCTGCCGGTGTTCGCCATCGGCTTCATCACCTCGTTCATCTTCGCGATGATCGCGGTCAGGGGCCTGCTCAAGTTCATCGCCAACCACAGCTACGCGGCCTTTGCCTGGTATCGCATTGCCTTCGGCCTGGTGATCCTCGCTACCTGGCAGTTCGGCTGGGTCGACTGGACCTCGGTTCATTCCTGATGAACACACGCAATCAGAACCGCCCCGGCGAAGTCGCCAGGGCACGGATCCAGCAGCCACGGCTCAAGGCGGTGGTTTTCCTGCTGCTCTGCGCCTTGCCCCTGTGCGGCTCGCTGCTACTGGGTGTGAAGGGGATTTCCTGGGTGCCGCTGGCGGCCTACGGCGCGGTCAGCGTGCTGACGTTCTTCCTCTACTGGAGCGACAAGCGCAAGGCCCGCAGCGACAGCTGGCGGACCCCGGAAAACGTCCTGCACGCCGTGGAGCTGGCCGGTGGCTGGCCAGGCGCCTTGCTGGCGCAACAGGCCTTTCGCCACAAGACCCGCAAGCTGTCCTATCAACTGGTGTTCTGGCTGATCGTGCTGCTGCACCAGGTGTTCTGGATCGACCGGCTGTTTCTCGAAGGCAGCCTGTTCTCGCTGTTCTAGAGTAACAACCCGACCTGTACCCGCTTGGGCAACTTGCTCACCACCAGCTGGTGCGAACGCTGCAGTAAGTCCCGCAGTTCGCCGGCGCCCAGCGGGTAGGGCGTCTGCATGATGATCCAGTGCGCCCGGGCCAGGTACGGCGCTGGCGCAATGCCAGGGCGGTCGACATGGCCGAGGAACAGCTCCTTGTCCACCTTGAACGCCAGTGACTCGCCCCGCAGGTTCTGCAGGGCGAACATCTTGTTGCCGGCCACGGAAAATACCCGCACGCCGCCCCATTTGTAGTCTTCGCGCGCACCCGGCAAGTCCAGGCAGAATTGCGCCACATCCGCTTCAGTCATGGTTTTTCCTTTTATCGCGGCCGTCATAACGTTCGGTCTCCGCAGCCTTTGAACGCTTCGCTGACATGCTCGATCCAGGCCCTTACCGCTGGCAATACCCCGCGCCGGTGAGGGTAGACCGCCTGCAGCCAACCGCCAGGCAATGACCATTGCGGCAGCAGTTGCACCAGCTGCCCGGTCTGCAGTTCTTCCTCGCAATACATCATCGGCAGGATGGTACAGCCAAGGCCGGCGAGGGCGCAGGAGCGGCGCACCAGAAAATCGTCGATGCCCAGGCGTGCTTCCAGGACCAGGTCGCATTTCTCGCCCTGGGCGTCGAGCATGCGCAGATGCACCATGCGGTCGGCCTCCAGGGCACCCAGCACCGGCACCTTGTGCAGGTCTTCGGGACTGTGGATCGGCCATGCCCGGGCGAACGCCGGGCTGGCGACCATCACGGTCTGTGCCTGGCGCAGGCGCCGGGTCACCAGCAACGGATCTTCGTCGCCATGCTCGCGAACCCGCAGCGCCACGTCGATGCCCTCGGCGACCACGTCGACCCGGCGGTTGAGCAACTGCATGTCGAGCTGGACCTGGGGATATTGCTCGAGGAAGGAGCTGATAACGGTCGGCAACATATGATGGGCCAGGCCAACCGGGCAGGACACCCGCAGGCGCCCGCGAGGTTCGCTGGACATGCTGGCCACGGCCTCGTCGGCCATTTCCGCTTCCAGCAGCATGGCCTGGCAGTGGCGCAGGTAACGCTCGCCGACCGCGGTCAGCGTCAATTGGCGGGTGGTGCGTTGCAGCAAGCGGGTGTGCAGCCGCTCTTCCAGCTCGGCGATACGCCGCGACAAACGGGATTTGGGCACCCCGAGTAAACGCCCGGCGGCGGCGAAACCACCGGCTTCCACCACCTTGGCGAAGTAATAAAGATCGTTGAGGTCTTGCATAGAATGACTCGACTGTCCTGCTGATAGGACAAACTATCGCATTTGCGCCGACTAATCAGCTATTGGTTTCATCTGTAGGATTGTCTTCAATTGATCGCCCGGTGGCGATCCTCACTTGGAGAATCCCAGATGAAACTGCTGCATATCGATTCGAGCATCCTTGGTGACAACTCGGCTTCCCGTCAGTTGAGCGAAAGCGTGGTCAAGGCCTGGAAAAACGCCGACGCCAGCATTGAGGTGACCTACCGTGACCTGGCCGCCGACGCCATCAGCCATTTCAGCTCCGCCACCCTGGTGGCCGCCGGTACCCCGGCCGAAGTACGCAACGCCGCCCAGCAGCACGAAGCCGAGCTGAGCGCTTCGACCCTCGCCGAATTCCAGGCCGCCGACGCGGTAGTGATCGCCGCGCCTATGTACAACTTCACCATCCCGACCCAGCTCAAGGCCTGGATCGACCGTATCGCTGTGGCTGGCCAGACCTTCCGCTACACCGAAGCCGGCCCTGAAGGCCTGTGCGGTGGCAAGAAAGTCGTGGTGGTCTCCACCTCCGGCGGCCTGCACGCCGGCCAAGCCACTGGCGTGGCTCACGAGGATTACCTGAAAGTGCTGTTCGGTTTCCTCGGCATCACCGACATCGAATTCGTCCGTGCCCACGGCCTGGCTTATGGCGACGAAGTCCGCACCAAGGCCTTGAAGGACGCCCAGGCGCAAATCAGCGAGCAACTTTTCGCTGCCGCGTAAGGCTTGTGTAAAAGTCGCTTACGCCCCAGGCAACGCCCTTTAAACTCTGTATTCTGATGCCCTCCAGGCAGCGGAATACGGAGTTTTTCGTGTTCGTGCTTTTTTCGTTCTGGCCCGGGTTATGCAGATTGCAGCGCATACAGCGGCGTGATCCGGCCGACAACCCAGGCATCAGGCCAGTGAAACCCTGGCCAGTGAAGCAATGAACCGGCGTTTTCATCAGGTAGGGAAGGTGGTGCATCCATGATGCGTCTTTGGGCAATGTCACTGATCTGCCTGCTTGGCGGCCCGATTATCGTGCACGCCGCGCCCGCGCCCCATCCACATTGGAGCGTGGGTTTCCATGAGATGAGCTTTCTCGACCCGCTGGACCAGCAGCCGATGCGCGCCATTGCCTTCTATCCCTCCACCGGCATCGAGCACCACAGCAAGGTCGAGGGTTACCAGATTGCCGCCTCCCGGGATTCGAAGATCGCCATCGGCCGCTTTCCGCTGTTGATGCTGTCCCACGGCAATACCGGCACGCCGCTGGCCCTGCACGACCTGGCTACCTCGCTGGCACGCAAGGGTTTCGTGGTGGTGGCGGTGATTCATCCGGGCGACAACTACAAGGATCACAGCCGGCTGGGCACCCTGAGCAATCTCTATGGCCGGCCGATCCAGATTTCCGAAGCCATCACCGCGACCCTGGCCGACCCGATGCTGTCGCCTTTCGTCAATGCCGGGCAGGTCGGGGTCATCGGTTACTCGGCCGGCGGTGAAACCGCGCTGATCCTGTCCGGGGCGACCCCCGACCTGGACCGCTTGCGCCGCTATTGCCAGGAGCGCCCCGACGATCACGATGCCTGCAATACCCAGGGCGAGCTGATCGTCGATCGCGACGACTTGCAACCGGTCGCCGACCCGCGGGTCCAGGCCTTGCTGCTGATGGCGCCGCTGAGCCTCAAGTTCGGGCGGCAAACCCTGTCTGGCGTGCATGTGCCGGTGCTGCTGTACAGCGGCGACGTCGACAAGCTGGTGGCCCTGGACAAGAACGCCGCGGCCCTGGCCCGCAAGCTGCCGGTGGCGCCGGACTTCAGGCTGTTGGCCGGGGCCGGGCACTTCGTGTTCATGGCGCCGTGCACCGAGGAGCAGTTACTGAGCATGCCGGCCTTGTGCACCGACGCCGATGGCGTCGACCGCGCGGACATCCACCGCAATCTGATTGCCGAGGCCGGCCGCTTCTTTGCCCAGGCCCTGGGCAAGCCGAGCCGGGCCGGAATGCAGACCGCGGATCAGTGAGTCAAGCGTCGGCCCGGCGCATGAGCAGCAGGGTCAGGCCCAGGGCGCTGAGCGACAGCAGCGCCGCGCAGAAGAAAATCCATGAATAACCCAGGTTCAACGCCACCGCGCCCATCAGCGGCCCGGCAATCGCCAGCGCCAGGTCGAAAAACACCGCGTAGGCGCTCAGGCCGGCGCCGCGGCTGGTGCTGGGCACCTGCTTGATCGCTTCCACCCCCAGTGCCGGGTACACCAGCGACAGGCCGAAGCCGGCGAGCCCGGCGCCGATCATGGCGAACGCCGTCGAGGGCGCCAGCCACAGCAGGATCAGGCCCAGGGTCTCGATGCTCATGCAGGCGATGGCTGCGCGATAGCCGCCAAAACGGCTGATGCTGGAGATGAACAGCAGGCGCGAGAGGATAAAGCAGACGCCGAAGACCGTCAGGCAATAGGCCGCGCCGGTCCAGCCGCGGCTGAGGTAGAACAGGGTAATAAAGGTGGTCAGGGTGCCGTAGCCGATGGACGCCAGGCTCAGGCCCGCACCGTACGGCGCGATACGGCCGAACACCGCGCGAAATGACAGGCGCTCGCCACGGATCACCGGCACCGATGGCTTGTTGCGGATCAGCAGCAGGGCCAGGGCTGCTAGCAGCGACAAGGCCAGCCCCAGGCTTTCGAAGCCGTAGTCGGCGACCATCACCACCCCCAGCGGCGCGCCGATGGCAATCGCGCCATAGGAGGCGATGCCGTTCCAGGAAATCGAGCGCGCGGTGTGTTCGGCGCCGACCTGGCCCATGCACCAGCTGATGGTGCCCACGCCGATCAGGCCCTGGGCTACCCCCAGCAGCAAACGTCCGAGCAGCAGGATGCCCAGGCTGAGCAGCGGCATTGCCAGCAGCAGGGTGGAGGCCAGGGTCAGCAGCCCGCTGAGGAAAATCCCCGCCAGGCCGTAGACGATGGCGCGCTTGGTGCCGAGGTTGTCCGACAGGCGCCCGGCCATGGGCCGGCTGAGGAGGGTGGCCAGGTACTGCGTGCCGATGGTCAGCCCGGCCACCACCGCACTGAAGCCCAGCTCGCCGTGGACGTAACCGGGCAATACCGCGATTGGCAGGCCGATGCAGAGAAACGCGATAAAGGTATAGAAGACGATAGAGACGATCTGCAGGGTGATCGCCATGGAGCTGGGCACGGGCTTTTGTTGCGCAGACATGAGGGCTCGTTCGCGGGCGGGCGGTTGGAGAACTGCATCATGGCGTGGGCTGGAAATAAAAGGAAGCAGGCTAACGATTTCTTTATGGCCGGCTATTTGTGGGGCAGGGAGGACGTCATCGCGGGCAAGCCTCGCTCCTACAGAAACGCGTACGCACGCTTGCCCGCGATGCTTTTATAGCCGGACAAAAAAAGCCCCGTCACCAGGACGGGGCTTTCAGACTGGCCACCAACGGGCGTTCCTTAGAACACCACGCCCTGGCTGCGCAGGTAGTCGTCGTAGGTGCCGCTGAAGTCGGTCACGCCGTTCGGGCTCAGCTCGATGATGCGAGTGGCCAGGGACGATACGAACTCACGGTCGTGGCTGACGAAGATCAGGGTTCCCGGGTAGTTCTCCAGCGCCAGGTTCAGCGCCTCGATGGATTCCATGTCCAGGTGGTTGGTCGGTTCGTCCATCACCAGCACGTTGGGTTTTTGCAGGATCAGCTTGCCGAACAGCATGCGACCTTGCTCACCACCGGAGATGACTTTCACCGACTTGAGGATCTCGTCGTTGGAGAACAGCATGCGGCCCAGGGTGCCACGGATGATCTGCTCGCCCTGGGTCCATTGGCCCATCCAGTCGAACAGGCTGACGTCGTCTTCAAAGTCATGGGCGTGGTCCTGGGCGTAGTAGCCCAGCTCCGCGCTTTCGGTCCACTTCACCGAACCGGCGTCCGGGGTCAGCTCGCCCATCAGGGTGCGCAGCAGGGTGGTCTTGCCGATGCCGTTCGGGCCGATGATCGCCACGCGCTCGCCGGCTTCGACGGTGAAGCTGAAGTTCTTGAACAGGGTCTTGCCGTCGAAGCCCTTGGACATCTGCTCGATGGTCACGGCCTGGCGGTGCAGCTTCTTGGTCTGTTCGAAGCGGATGAACGGGCTGACGCGGCTCGACGGCTTGACCTCGGCCAGCTGGATCTTGTCGATCTGCTTGGCGCGGGAGGTGGCCTGCTTGGCTTTCGAGGCGTTGGCCGAGAAGCGGCTGACGAAGGTCTGCAGCTCGGCGATCTGCGCTTTCTTCTTGGCGTTGTCCGACAGCAGTTGCTCGCGGGACTGGGTCGCCGCGGTCATGTACTCGTCGTAGTTGCCCGGGAACAGGCGCAGCTCACCGTAGTCCAGGTCGGCCATGTGGGTGCAGACGCTGTTGAGGAAGTGACGGTCGTGGGAAATGATGATCATGGTGCTGTTACGCGCCGTCAGAATCGTTTCCAGCCAGCGGATGGTGTTGATGTCCAGGTGGTTGGTCGGTTCGTCGAGCAGCAGCACTTCCGGATCGGAGAACAGCGCCTGGGCCAGCAAGACCCGCAGTTTCCAGCCCGGAGCCACTTCGGTCATCGGGCCGAAATGCTGTTCCAGGGGAATGCCCAGGCCCAGCAGCAGTTCACCGGCGCGGGATTCGGCGGTGTAGCCGTCCATCTCGGCGAAGTCGGTTTCCAGCTCGGCCACGGCCATGCCGTCTTCTTCGCTCATTTCCGGCAGCGAGTAGATGCGGTCGCGCTCGGCCTTGACCTTCCACAGCTCTTCGTGACCCATGATCACGGTGTCGATCACGGTGAATTCTTCGTAAGCGAACTGGTCCTGGCGCAGTTTACCCAGGCGAACGTTCGGCTCCAGCATGACCTGGCCGCCGGACGGCTCGAGGTCGCCGCCGAGGATCTTCATGAAAGTCGATTTGCCGCAACCGTTGGCGCCGATCAGGCCATAGCGGTTGCCGCCGTTGAACTTGACCGAAACGTTCTCGAATAGCGGCTTGGCGCCGAACTGCATCGTGATGTTAGCTGTGGAGATCAATTACTTTACCTATCAAGGGGTTGCGAGCATCGTGTTGGCTCTAGGGCCATTCCCGGGGCAGTTTGGAGCGTTTCCATTTCGCCCCGGTCATCGCCAGAGTCGAGCCAGCGAGCATAAGTAGACAGCAACATCTGGACGCTATGGCCAAGTTGCTGGGCAATAAAGGTGGGAGGTCATGTTGGAATTTGGCGCGCATTGTCGCATATGTGCGCCGGCAGTTGTATGACGGCGAGCCACGGATTTTTCATCCAGGCCGCTCAGCGTCAGCCGTTGTAAATATCGCCGCTGCGGATTTGTCCCGGGCAATTCGACTTTTGTCGTGACATCGCGGGCGGACACATTTTCACAAATCGGAGTTAACCTTTGGTTACAAACTGTGGCTAAAATGCGGACCAGTTGCCACATGCCATCATTGGCATGGGCTCAGGGACGCGCCATCAGGACCTCTTATCGCTTTCGGACGCTGCATATGACCCCCGGCCCAGGTGGCCCGAGTGGGGGGCGCAGTATGTTCTCTTCTGACATGTGACGATTTCCGTGAAACTCATCATTGCCGCTGTTTACGTTCTATCCATCGCGTATGTGCACCTGCGTGGTCGCGTGCGCCATAAACTGGGCCGCCAGCTGAGTGATCACTCGACTTTCCTGGCCCCGATCAACTGCTTCCTTTATCTGTTCTCGAAGATCCCCAACCGCCCGTACCTCGATCCGGCCGACTTTCCCGACCTGAGCCCGCTGCAGGCCCACTGGGAAGAAATCCGCGCCGAGGGCCAGAGCCTGCTCAGGGCCGGGGAGATCAAGCGTTCGGAGCAGTACGACGACGTCGGTTTCAACTCGTTCTTCAAGACCGGCTGGAAGCGCTTCTACCTCAAGTGGTACGGCGACAGCCATCCTTCGGCGATGAAGCTGTGCCCGCGGACCACCGAACTGGTGCAAAGCATCGGCTCGATCAAGGCGGCGATGTTCGCCGAATTGCCGCCGGGCTCGAAGCTGGTGCGCCACCGCGACCCTTATGCCGGTTCCTACCGTTACCACCTGGGCCTGGAAACGCCCAACAGCGCCGGTTGCTACATCAATGTCGACGGTGAGAACTATCACTGGCGCGACGGCGAAGCGGTGATGTTCGACGAGACCTATATCCACTACGCGGAAAACACCACCGAGCAGAACCGCATCATCCTGTTCTGTGACGTCGAGCGGCCGATGAAGTACCGCTGGGCCGCCGCCTTCAATCGCTGGTTCAGCCGCACTGTGATGGCCGCCGCCGGTGCACCCAACGATGCCGGCGACCGCACCGGGGGCCTGAACCGCGCCTTCGCCAAGCTGTACAAGATCCGCCTGCGCGGTAAAGAGCTGAAAAAGCGCAACCGCAAGCTTTATTACCTGGAAAAGTGGTCGATCTTCGCTGCGCTGTTGTTGCTGTTCATCTTCATCTGATTCGCCGCGCGGCGAATCGCTGATCGCGGGCAAGCCTCGCTCCTGCATGGGTTCTGCAGGAACGAGGCTTGCCCGCAATCACTTCCTCAAGGCTTGTCCGCTCCCAATTGCTGCCACATCTTCGCGGTGATCCGCTGCCGATGGGCGTAGCCGTGCCACGGATCCTCGGTCAAGGCCTCCAGGCGCTGACTCAGGTTCGCCACGTTCCACTGCTGGGCATGCCGGACATCGCCCAGCTCATCCCGGGCGATAGGCACCGAGACCGGCAGCCCCGGGCGCGCGCGTACCGAATAGGCCGCCACGGTACTGGCGCCGCGGGTGTTGCGCAGGTAATCGACGAAGATCTTGCCGACCCGGTTTTTCGGGCCCATGGTCGCGGTGATGCGTTCCGGCAACTGCTGCGCCATGAACTGCGCGACGGCCTTGGCGAAGCCCTTGACCGTTTCCCAGTCGGCCTTGCGCGCCAGCGGCACGATCAGGTGCATGCCTTTGCCGCCGCTGGTTTTCAGGAAGGCCTGCAAGCCCAGCTCATCGAGCACCGACAGGGTCAGTTGGGTGGCTTCCAGCATGCTTTTCCAGGGCAGGGCCGGGTCCGGGTCGAGGTCGAGCACGAACAGGTCCGGGGTTTCGATCTGATCGTGAGTCGCGCCCCAGGTGTGCAGCTCGATGGTGCCCATCTGCACCGCGCCAATCAGCGCCGAAGTACTGTCGATTTCCATCAGTCGCGCGTGGCCGGGGTCCAGCGCCGGGTCGAGGTGACGGATATGGGGGATGGCCAGGTGCTCGGCATGTTTCTGGAAAAACTGCTCGCCTTCCACTCCTTCAGGCGCCCGCAGCAGCGACACCGGCCGGCCGCGCAGGTGCGGCAGGATCTGCTGGTCGATGCTGGCGTAGAACTGCGCCAGTTGCAGTTTGCTGGTACCGGACTGCTGGTCGATGACCCGTTCCGGGTGGGTGATCTTGACCCCGGCGACGCTGTGGGCGGCCGACTTACCCGAATGGGCGGGCGTGCTCCGGCTGCGGGGCTCGACGGCTTTGGAAGTCTGTGGCCGCTCGCGAACGATTTCGCTGGCCGGCTTATCGCTGCGCAGGGCGATGAAGGCTGCCTGGCGCACCACCTGTTCGCGGGTCCACTCGGCGAACTCGGCTTCGGCCACCAGTTGCGGTTCGATCCAGTGCACGCCGCGGGCCTGGGCCGCGGTCAGGGGCTTGGCCAGGGGCGATGAATACCGTTCAAGTTCCTCCATCCGCTCATGCAGCTGGTTCAAGGTCTTCTGGTCGAAACCGGTGCCGACCCGGCCGGCGTACACCAGCCCGCTCGCGTCGTTGACCCCCAGCAGCAGGGCGCCACAGCCGCTGCGCGAACCTTGCGGCTTGGTATAGCCGACCACCACGAACTCCTGGCGCAGCCGGCATTTGAGCTTGATCCAGTCGGCGCTGCGGCGCGACACATAGGGGCTGCCGGCCCGCTTGCCGATCACCCCCTCGAGGGACAGGGCGCAGGCGCTTTCGAGGACGTCCTGGTGGTGGGCGGCAAAGGCTTCGGAAAAGCGCAGGACCTTGCTCGACTTGCGCCCGAGCGCCTGCTTGAGCGCCTGACGGCGTTCTTCCACCGGCGTTTCGCGCAGGTCCTCGCCCTGCAGAAAGGGCGCGTCGAACAGGTAATAGATGATGTCCACGCTGCGGCCGATATCGAAGGCGTTCTGCAATGCCTGGAAGTCCGGCAGGCCTTCGTCGTTGAGCACCACCATTTCGCCGTCCAGCCAGCTGTCCTTGAGCTTCAGGGCGGCCAGGGCCTTGGCTTGCTGGGGCAGGCGGCTGGTCCAGTCGTGACCGTTGCGGGTCAGCAGGCGCACCTCGTCGTCCTGGATCCGCGCCAGGATCCGGTAGCCGTCGAACTTGATCTCATAGCGCCAGTCGCCGCTGGGCGCCTTGTCCACCAGGGTTGCCAGCTGCGGCGCCAGGCTTTGCGGCAGGACCGCGGCTTTTTTACCTGGCGATTTCTTCTCGGCCTTTTTTGTCGCCTGGGGCTTGGCGCTCTTGTTGTCGCCCACCGTGGCACCACTGAGCACGCTCCTGGGCAGGGCCTGGACCACGTCGTACTCGTCGCTCGGTCGCGCCCGGGCATCCTGCTCCTTGATCAGCAGCCACTGTTCCTTGTCGCCGCTGCTGCGCATATGGGTGCGCACCAGGGTCCAGTCGCCGCCGAGCTTCTCGCCGATCAGGGTGAACTTGAGCTTGCCCGCCCGGTAGCTGGCCTCGGGGTCGTCATGGGGTTGCCAGACGCCATGGTCCCAGACGATCACGTCGCCGGCGCCGTATTGCCCGGCCGGGATGCTGCCTTCGAAATTGCCATAACTCAGCGGGTGGTCTTCGACATGCACCGCCAGGCGTTTTTGCGTGGGGTCCAGGCTCGGGCCCTTGGGCACCGCCCAGCTTTTCAGGCTGCCGCCCAGTTCCAGGCGAAAGTCGTAGTGCAGGTTGCGCGCATCGTGCTTCTGGATCACGAAGCGCAGGGCCGAGGCGGATTTGCTGGAAGGTTTGTCCGCCGCCGGCTCGGAGGTGATCGCGAAGTTGCGCTTACGCTGGTATTCACTCAAGGATCTGGCCATGACCGACTACCTCGTATGGCGAGCCGCGCGGTTCAGGCGCGGGAGCTCTTCGTGGTTTTCCTGGTCTTGCCGGGTTTGTCCGGGCTGGCCGGCGCCTTGCTCCTGGATCTGCTTCCCAGGCTGCGCTTGAGCATCTCGGTCAGGTCGATGACATCGGCGCTCTTGCGTTGCTCTTCACCGGTGCTGCTTTCCACGTCCTCGATCTTGCCGGCCTGGGCCTTTTTCTCCACCAGGGCCATGATTTTTTCGGTGAAGCTGTCGCGGTATTCCTCCGGCTGCCAATCGGTGCTCATGTCCGCCACCAGGCGCTTGGCCATGTCCCGTTCGCCCTTGGCCAGGTCCGGGTGAGTCACCTCCGGCCCCAGGGCCAGTTCGTCGAGGCTGCGCACCTCGGCCGGCCAGCGCAGCATTACCAGCACCAGCGCCGATTCCAGCGGCATCAGCGCTGCCAGATGCTGGCGGGTGTGCAGCACCACCAGGGCCAGGGCGACTTTCGAGGTGCTCTGCAGGGTCTCGCGCAGCAGCGCATAGACCTTGCCGCCACGCTTGTCCGGAGCCAGGAAGTAGGGGGTGTCGATGTTCTGCAGCGGGATCTGCTGGCTATCGACGAAGGCGAAGATGTCGATGGTCTGGGTCGACAGCGGGTGGGCCGAGCGGATCTCGTCCTCGCTGAGCAGCACATAGCGGCCTTTCTCGTATGCCACGCCCTTGACGATATGTTCCTTGGTGACTTCCTTGCCGGTGACTTTGTTGATCCGCTTGTAACCCACCGGGTCCATGGTGCGCTGGTCCAGCCAGTCGAAGTCGACGCCCTGGGAAGAGGTCGCCGAGACTAGCGCCACCGGAATATGAACCAGGCCGAAACTGATCGCGCCTTTCCAGATTGCCCGTGCCATGAGCCTGTCCCCGTATTGGCTGTGGAATCGCTATGCAGCGACTGGTTTTCAGGTGACCCGTGGCGTGGCGCGAAAGTTTCCCCGGGGTGCCGGCCTGCAGGGGGCAAGCCGATAACTCGTGTTACATGTCGGGCGGATTATTTAATTAACAAGGCCGAACCTGCGACGTAGCCTGGACTCGAATGCGATAACTCGTCGCCATCCAAGAGGGTCGTCATGAACAACCTGCTTCGCGGTCTTGCCGCTTTCGCACTGATGAGCTGGGCGAGCACCGCGGTGTTCGCCGCGCCTCAGGCATCGCATACGAGCAGCAACCCCATGCTTCTGGCGCAGAACCTGCCCGGCAGCAACAACAATCCCTACAACAGCCCGATACGCCGGGCCAACCCCAACAGCATGCAGGGCACCCAGCCGAGTGCCCCGGCTGTCCGCGGGGTTAATCCGGTACCGGTGCAACGCCCACCGACCCTGGAGAACGGCGGCATCGGCAACGGTTACCCGCGCACCATCACCCAGCCGCGGATCATCGACCCGACACCCGTGACCCCTCCGCGTAACCAACAGCAGCGATAAACGCTGACCGCCCGAGGTCGATACCGGCCCCGGGCGGACCCCTTTTTATCGACAGAAGGAATCGTGCATGTTGCGTAAAACCCTCTTGGCGACAGTCTGCGCCAGCCTTGTCCTGAGTAGCGCGCTACCGGCCGCGGCCGCCACCCGCCAGCAATTGCAGAGCGAGCAGGGCCCGTTGAGCGTGACCCCGGTGGTCGAAGGCCTGGATCACCCCTGGGCCCTGGCATTCCTGCCGGACCGCCAGGGCATCCTGGTGACCGAACGGCCGGGCAACCTGCGCCTGGTCGGCGCCGACGGCAAGCTCTCGGCGCCCCTGGACGGCGTGCCGCAGGTCTGGGCCAAGGGCCAGGGCGGCTTGCTGGATGTGGTGCTGTCGCCGGACTTCAAGCAGGACCGCCTGGTCTATCTGTCCTACGCCGAAGGGGGCGGCGAGGGTGGCACGGCAGGGACGGCGGTGGGGCGCGGGCGGCTGTCCGAGGACCTGAAGACACTCAAGGATTTCCAGGTGATTTTCCGCCAGGCACCCAAGCTCTCCACCGGCAACCATTTCGGTTCGCGCCTGGTGTTCGACCGCGACGGCTACCTGTTCATCACCCTGGGGGAAAACAACGAGCGCCCGACCGCCCAGGACCTGGACAAGCTGCAGGGCAAGATCGTGCGCCTGTATCCGGATGGCCGGATCCCGCAAGACAACCCCTTTGTCGGGCAGCCGGGCGTGCGCCCGGAAATCTGGTCCTACGGCCACCGCAACCCCCAGGGCGCGGCGCTCAACCCCTGGAGCGGCACCCTGTGGGAGAACGAGCACGGACCCAAGGGCGGCGACGAAATCAACCTGATCGAGCGTGGCAAGAACTACGGCTGGCCCCTGGCGACCCATGGCATCAACTATTCCGGTGCGCCGATTCCCGAAGCCCAGGGCAAGACCGCCCCAGGCACCGTGGGGCCGCGGCATGTCTGGGAGAAGTCCCCCGGCATCAGCGGCATGGCCTTCTACGACGGCGACCGCTTCAAGGCCTGGCAACACAACCTGTTTATCGGCGCCCTGGCTTCCCAGGAACTGATCCGCCTGCAATTCGACGGCGACAAGGTGGGCCACGAAGAGCGCCTGCTGGGTGAACTCAAGGAGCGCATCCGCGACGTGCGCCAGGGGCCGGACGGTTATCTGTATGTGCTGACCGACGAGGACAAGGGCACGCTGTACAAGGTTGGCCTGGAATAACCCAGGCCCTTTTTCTGTAGGAGCAAGGGGGACGCCCAGTTCTTGCTCGCGATTCAGGCGACGCAGTGTATCTGTCACACCGCGTCATCCTTTATCGCGAGCAAGCTTCGCTCCTACAGAGGCACTGCGGCCGGGTAGAGGATCACCGCCGCCTGCAGCTTGCCGCTGCCGAAACGACACATCTTGGCGAACTCGCCGTGGCTCACCGGCAGGTGCTGGCAATCCATCGGCTGACGGTGCTGGCTGTGGTCGACATCGGGATCGTGCAGGTAGACAAACTCCTCGTCGCAGTCGGTGACCATCACCCAATGCGGGGCCTTGGAGCGGGTCAGGCGGTAGCTGCTGATCAACACCAGGGGCTGGCCGCCATCGGCCAGCAGCCTCGGCAGGTCCAGCGGGCCGCCCAGCACCTGCAAGACGTCGCTGCTATCCAGTTCTGCGCAGAACTCCTCGTGCACCAGGCGCATGACGTCTTTTTTATGCTCGTCGCGCACCCCACCAAGAAACAGCGGCCCGCGGGTATTGACCTGCAACCTCACCCTGAAGCCCCGGCGCCATGCGGCCAATGCCAGCCCCTGGGGGCTGCAGCCGCCATGCCCGGAGGTCATGAACACGGTGGTCGCCTCGCGCCACAGCTGCAGCTCTTCGCGCCGCTCCAGGGCGCGCCCGGGTTGCAGCGCGCCCATGGCCATCAGCAGGCAGGCCGGGCCGCAGGTGAAATCGGTGGTTTGCTGGTAATAGGGCACGCTGATATTGCGGGTCTCGCGATGCTGCAGGATGCGCTTTTCCAGGCGCAGGGCATCGGCGTGATCCTCGTAGTAGTCGTGCAGCACGGCGAAGCGCCGGTAGCCACTGCGTTCGTACAGGGCGATAGCCGTCGGGTTGTCGGTGCGCACCTCCAGCCGCAGGTAGGCGCAGTCATGCTCCCGCGCGCAGGCCTCGATCCGCTCCAGCAGGCGCTTGCCCAGGCCCAGCCCGCGAGCCTCGACCGCGGTGGCGATGGAGTACAGGCGGGCCAGGGACGTACCGCGATGGAACAGCACCAGGGCGTACCCCAGCAGTTGTTCCGCCTGCTCGGCGACGATCAGGCGCGCATGGGCGCGGCTGATCATCCACTGGAAGCTGCGCACCGTCAGGCGATCGGTGGTGAAACACTGCTGTTCCAGTTGCACTAACGCGGGCAAATCCTCAGGTGTGGCAATGCGAAAGACAAGATCCATATAACCGCCGTAAAAGTTGCGTAACGAAACGAGACTTTCAGAAAAGTTCGTGCTTAATAGAAAAGGTCTTGTTCTTAAGCGGATCAAACATTATGTCAGCGGTACAAGGTCATTGGCGTGGAGTATCCGAGCAAAGTCTGCCGGCGACAATAACGCCGGTTAATTATTTTTCAACGGTGAGTGAAACTTCCAGTCAGTTGGTGATTATTGTCGAGCGCAAGGAAGATTGGGCTTCCTACTTCCCCAGCGAAGACATCCTCAGCGCCCAGGAGTACCTGGAACAGACCCGCGAAACCCAGCCCGGCAAGCGGGTCCAGGTGATCAACCTGTGCCGCAGCTACAAGTACCTGGGCCACGGTTACTACTGTTCGCTGCTGGCCGAGGCGCGGGGGCACAAGGTGATTCCCTCGGTGCGCACCATCAGCGAACTGACCCGCAAGTCGCTCTACGGGCTGGCCCTGGACGACCTGGATAAAACCCTGGAAAAGGCCCTGAGCAATCATCTTTACAGCGATACCGAAGGTTTTACCCTGACCCTGTACTTCGGCAAGACCCATATCGAACCGTTACAGGAGTTGGCCCGCCAGTTATTCGAAGTCTTTCCCTGTCCGATATTGCTGGTTGACTTCAAACGAACTAACGGCTGGCATATCGAAGGCGTGAAGTCCGGGGCCTTACATAAGTTGCGCGAAGACCAGGAAGATCAATTCGCCCACTCCCTGGACAGTTTCAGCCGCAAGATCTGGCGCGTGCCGCGCTCGAAAAGACTGGCCCGGTATGACCTGGCCATCCTGCATGACCCGCAGGAAGCCTTGCCACCTTCCAACGCCCGGGCGCTGGAGAACTTTGTCCGGGTCGGCAAGGGCCTGGGCATCGACGTCGAGCTGATCGAGAAGAAGGATTACCCGCGGATCGCCGAGTACGACGCCTTGCTGATCCGCGAAACCACCAGTGTCGACAACCACACCTACCGCTTCGCCAAGAAAGCCGAAAGCGAGGGCCTGGTGGTGATGGATGACCCGACCTCGATCCTGCGCTGCACCAACAAGGTCTACCTGACCGATCTGCTGAAAAGCCATCAGCTGGGCATGCCCGCCACCGAGATTCTCTACAAGGAGCGACCGGAAGATTTCGAGCGGGTCGGCGAACGCCTGGGCTTCCCGCTGGTGCTGAAGATTCCCGACGGTTGTTTCTCTCGAGGAGTGATCAAGGTCGAGAGCCAGCAGGCGCTGCTGGAGGCCACCGCCGAGCTGTTCGAGCATTCGGTGTTGCTGCTGGCCCAGGAGTTTTTCTACACCGAGTACGACTGGCGCATCGGCGTGCTCAACCGCAAGCCGATCTTTGCCTGTCAGTACTTCATGTCCAAGGGCCATTGGCAGATCTATAACCACAAGGCCAAGGGCCAGGATATCAATGGCGAATGCCGCACCCTGGCGATCCACGAGGCGCCGCGAGCGGTGGTGGAGCTGGCGGTGAAGACTGCCAACCTGATCGGCGACGGCCTGTACGGCGTCGACCTGAAACAGTCCGGCGACAAGGTGGTGGTGATCGAAGTCAACGACAACCCCAACCTCGACGCCGGCATCGAAGATGCCTACCTGCGCGACGACCTGTATTCCCTGGTGCTGGAGGAGTTCGTCCGCCGCCTGGAGCTCAAGCGCCGCGGCCAGGCCTGGTGAACGGCCGATGATCAAGAGCTATCAGCTGAGCCAGGGCCGCCTGCTGGCGGTGGAGCGCCTGGACGCCGAGGTGATGCTGTTCAGCAACCCAGACCCCGCCGAACGCGATCTGCTGCGCACCGGCTTCAAGCTCGACGAGCATGCCCTGGCCTCGGCCCTGGACCCGGACGAGGTGTCGCGCATCGAGTTCCACCCGGACAACCTGTTCCTGATCTGGAAGCGCCCGGAGAACTACTCCGGCGGCGGCAGCCTGTCGTTCGAGGTGTCGTCCTGCGGCCTGCTGTTTTCCCCGCAACGGCTGCTGCTGATCGCCCATGACGACAGCCAGCTCAGCGGCCTGGGCGCGCGCCAGGCCTTGAATAGCCCCCTGGATGTGCTGCTGGACCTGCTGTCCAACAACATTCATCACTACCTGGGGCACCTCAAGGTGATCAAGATGGTCGCCCGGGAGTTGCAGCAGAAATTCAACGACTCGATGGAAAACCGCCACCTGATCCAGATGTTCAACCTCAGCGAAAGCCTGATCTATTACATCAACGCCATTCACAGCAACGGCGCGGTGCTGACCCGGTTGCGCAACCACGCCGAAAAAGAGCATTTCAGCGCCGAGGCCATCGGCCTGATCGACGACCTGATCATCGAGAACAACCAGTGCTACAAGCAGGCGGAGATCTATTCGACGGTGTTTTCCGGGCTGATCGATGCGCGCGGCAACCTGATGAACAACAACATGAACAGCCTGCTGCGCAAACTGACCTTGATCAACGTGGTGTTCCTGCCGCTGAACCTGATCGCCAGCATCGGCGGCATGTCCGAATTCAGCATGATGACCGCCGGTACCCCCTGGTGGATTGCCTACCCGCTGTTCCTCGTGGCGATGCTGCTGGCGGCAGGGGGGATGGTGCTTGGTCTCAGGCGCCTGGCCGGGGGTAGCGGCAAGTGCGCCTGAGGTTTCAGGCCGGTTGCAGGGTCAGCACTTCATAGCCATCGCGGGTCACCGCCACCGTGTGCTCCCACTGCGCCGACAGGCCGTTGTCGCGGGTGACCACGGTCCAGCCGTCTTTCAGGCCGCGCACCCGGGCGCTGCCCTGGTTGATCATCGGCTCGATGGTGAACACCATGCCTTCGCGCAGCTCCAGGCCGGTGCCGGGGCGGCCGAAATGCAGGATCTGCGGCTCTTCGTGCATCTGCCGGCCGATGCCGTGGCCGCAGTACTCGCGGACCACGCTGTAGCCTTTGGTTTCCGCGTGTTTCTGGATGGCGTGGCCGATATCGCCAAGGCGTGCGCCGGGGCGGACCACCTTGATACCTTCCCACATCGCCTCGAAGGTGGTGCTCACCAGGCGCTGGGCCTTGGGGCTGACGTTGCCGACCAGGTACATCTTGCTGGAGTCGGCGATAAAGCCGTTCTTTTCCAGGGTGATGTCGATGTTGATGATGTCGCCGTCCTTGAGAATGGCTTTCTCATGGGGCATGCCATGGCACACCACCTCGTTGATCGAGGTGTTGATCGAGTAGGGGTAGTGGTACTGGCCTTTGCTGGCCGGGCGGGCGCCCAGGTCGTGGCGGATGAAGCGCTCCACCGCGGTGTCCAGCTCCATGGTCGAAAGGCCGGGCGCGACCAGGTCGTCGAGAAAGGTGAACACCGTCGCCAGCAGGCGCCCGGATTCACGCATCAGCGCCAGTTGTTGCGGGGTCTTGATCAGGGCCTGGGTCATTCGCTGCGCCCCCGGATCAGGTCGGTCTTGTTCAGCAGCAGCTTGTTGATCAGGTCGTTGTAGGCCAGGTGCGGATTGAGCTCGGCCAAGAGGCCGATCTTGATCCAGAACTCGGCCTGGGCGTTGATGGAGCGATCCATGGCGTCGCTGGCGACGCGGATCTGTTCATGCAGTTGATCTGAAATCTTGACGATGCCCACGGGGTTTCTGTCCTGGTAAATATACGAAGCATATACGTTTCATATATTTGCGGGCAAACCCAGATCGCTCGACCGGGCTCAAGCCTGCTGGCGGGCAGGGCGGGTGGTTCTGCGTTGACGAAGGCCGCGAACCACCAGATACAACAGCGGGCCGATGGAGACGAACACCGCCGTCAGCAGCAGATAAGGCAGCACCGACAGCGCGGACTGGCCACGGGAGCGGGCGTCCCGGTACATCCAGATGCCGGCCAGAGTCGCCAGCAGGTACAGGTCGATCACCACCTGCGCGGTGTCGGGGCGGGACATCAGCGTGAGGCCAAACTCGAGCAGCGATTGTTCCGCCTGCAGCATCACCGCGAAGGTGTAGCCGGCAAAGGCGATCAGGGCAATCAACGGCAATCCGACAGACTTCATGGGTTCCTTCCTTGGTTTACGAATGAGGGGGTATGAATGAGGGCTTGAGCGAGTCGCGAGAGTAGCGCAGGCAGCGACCACCTCAAAGAATTGGCCATTGACTTGCCAGCGGCGCGCCGGTTAATTTCCTGGCCATGACTTTTTCCGCATTGCGTTCCCAGCCAAGCATTATTACCGCCATTCCTGATTGGCGGGTTTGCTGACGACTGCACCCAACCCGCCCTAGAGGCGGGTTTTTTCTTTCTGTCTCCGGGGCCTTCAACACAGCCAGGAGAGCCGTATGAACCATCCCGCCGAGCCCGACACGCAACTGGACCTGCTTGAGCACTACGTGAAGAAGATTCTCGCGGCGCCGGTCTACGACCTGGCAGTGCGTACGCCGTTGCAGTCGGCGCCGGCCTTGTCGGCGGCGCTGGGCAACCAGGTGTTGCTCAAGCGCGAGGACCTGCAACCGACCTTTTCCTTCAAGATCCGCGGTGCCTACAACAAGCTGGTGCAGCTCAGTGACGAGCAAAGGCGTCGTGGGGTGATCACCGCGTCCGCCGGCAATCACGCCCAGGGCGTGGCACTGGCGGCGCGGGAACTGGGGATCAAGGCGACCATCGTCATGCCCTCTACCACGCCGCAGCTGAAAGTGCAGGGTGTCAGCAGTCGTGGCGCCGAGGCGGTGCTGCACGGCGAGAGTTTTCCCTTTGCCCTGGCCCATGCCCTGCAACTGGCCGAGCGCAGCGGCCAGACCTTCGTCTCGCCCTTCGACGACCCGGACGTGATCGCCGGGCAGGGCACGGTGGGCATGGAGATCCTGCGTCAGCACGCCGGACGCCTGGACGCGATCTTCGTCCCGGTGGGCGGTGGTGGATTGATCGCCGGCATCGCCGCCTATGTGAAATACCTGCGGCCCGAGGTGCGCATCGTCGGCGTCGAGTCCGAACACTCCAACTGTTTGCAGCAGGCGTTGCGGGCCGGGGAAAGGGTGGTGCTGCCCAGTGTCGGCACCTTCGCCGACGGGGTTGCCGTGGCGCAGGTTGGTGCCCATTGTTTCGAGCTGTGCCGAGTGCTGGTCGATGAGGTGATCACAGTCAGCAACGACGAACTCTGCTGCGCGATGAAGGACATCTATGACGACACCCGCTCCATCACCGAGCCGTCGGGGGCGCTGGCGGTGGCCGGGATCAAGCGGTACGTGGCCCGCAGCGGCGTGCAGGGCGAAACCCTGATGGCCATCGATTCCGGGGCCAATATCAACTTCGATCGCCTGGGGCAGGTGGCCGAGCGTGCGGCCTTGGGAGCTGGTGCATTGGCGTGAGGCTGACGGGTGTCATGTAGCCGCTGGCGAAGCCTGCGCACGAGCGCGAAGCGCTCGCCAGGCGAACCCCCGATGCACCGCAGTGCCTGGCCTGGCGGCTACATCACCTGTGATGCAGCCGCCGCGGTCTGGATTATTCCGCGCGGGCCTTTTCGACTTTATCGGAGGCGGACCACAGGCGGTAGCGCACTTCGATGTCCTTGGGGGCGTAGATCACGATCGGCAGCTTGCTGTTGTAGCGCAGCACGAAGCCTTCGCCGACCACCGGTACGAACGCCTGCTTGCTGGTGCCTTCGGGGCAGGCCATCAGGGTGCTCATCGGGCCGCTGACCTTGTCCAGGCGGTAGTAGGGGTAACCCCAGCCATCCAGGTTCTTCTCTTCCAGGGTGCCGCCCAGGCGCTGACGGTTGCAGTCGACGGTCAGGGTCTTGCCGGCCAGCACCTCGACCTTGAACTCCTCTTCCTTGGCCTGCTTGGGCAGATGGATCACCTGGCGCACAAAACCTTCTTCGGCCTTGGGGTAGGGCGCCACGTCTTCGAGCTTGGCCGCATGGCTCAGGGTGGAAATACCGCTCAACAGCACAGCGATGGCGGTGGAAACAGGAAAAAAGCGCATAAGGCCTCCTTGCAGGTTGATCGACGGCTCTCTCCATTTAGAGGGAGCCGCTTGCTTGAAACGCCGGGCAGTTTGACCGGGTAACGCCCGATCATGCAAACCGTGGCCACTTCACTCCGGCAAATTGCCGGGTGATCAACGGTAAATCCGGCAATTTGCACGACGCGGTTCTCCGATAGTGCTTTATAACCTGATGATTTATCACGCATAACAAGGAACGTGCAGGCGGCACGCTTAATGCTCCATCACTGTCGGCGAGAAGTCGGCCGCACCGGTTCGCAGAAGGTTATCCACCCGCCGAAGGGATCGGGGCATCACATGAAAAAGGCCCACTACTCAGAGCAAAATAGAATTTAGTGGAAGCGCCAATACGGCCTAATCTAATAAATGGCTTTCTCTTCCAGGGAGGTTTAGTCATGCCGTACGCCGTATTTCGGGGGTGGAATCCCGAGACGATATTCTTGCCATCATTGAATGGCCACTGCACCAACGGAGAGATCTGCCATGTTCTTATCTGCCTTGGAACTGCGCAATATCATTGAATGCAGCTTCCTGCCCAAACGCTGCGAGTGCACCCTGAGCCCCGACCTGCACATGACCGTGAAAGTCTATGGCGACCATGAAACCGACCGCGTGGACCTGGTGGTCACCGGTATCGATGCGGCGAGCCTCAACGGCTGCCGGGAAATCAACGACCTGATCGCCGAACTGCGCTACGACCTGGCCAATCATCCGGGAAGCCAGCCCATCACCCTGAAATCCAGGGTTCATTGAACGGTCGGCTTTGCCAGCGTTGCCTGCCTGGCCTGGATAGATCCCGGGCCAGGCGCAAACTCGACCCTCACCGCGAATAAAATCCCCGCCTGAATCTCACAAAGCTGCCTGCAACCTTGCGCGCGGTAGAGCAGGGCGGTCTTCAGTTCTGATAACTGCAGGCGTCCGACAACTTGCGGTAGCTGATGGCTTCCAGCTTGCCCGCCTTGTCGATAAAGGTCATGTCCGCGGTGATCACCTTGCACTCCGGCGTCGCGGGTTCGGTCATCGACACCACCTTGGCCACATTCAGCGGCATGCCATAGTGATAAGGCACCGGCTGCACCTGGGCCGTGTCCGCCTGAGCCCCACCCACGACCCCGACAAAAGCCAAGGCCCCGACCAGCAAAATACGCATGTTCATGAGAATTTCTCCGATAAGCCCGACACAAACCGCCATCGAGCGCGCCGCGGAGGGCGGCAGAGGATTCTGCGTTGCGCGGTTTCGTACAGTTTTGGGCGGGGGGATTAGTCGAAGATTAAGTAGGAGGCTAATGATTCTTTGAGGGGGCGGGCCGATCACTTATAGCTGGCTGGGGAAAAGAGCTTGAGTTGAGGTATCAGCAAAAAGATTTCATGGGGGCGATCAACGACAGCCAGGTACCTATAACTTATCTGGAAAATAAGATAAGGGAGGGTGACTTGACTTCCATTCCTTTGAAAATGCCTTGGCTTTTTCGATTTGCTCAGCTGTCATTTTTTCTGAAATCTCTGACAGTAAATCCTCAGTAATACCATTCAATGCGCCACTGCCATCAAGCTCAAGAAGCAAATAGACTAGGGCGTAGGATTTTACACGGTCATAAGGGAAACCGAACTCCGATGGCGTTTCAGAAAGATAAGACCCATATCCAAATACTGCTATAGCGTAGCCAGTATTTGCTGCTTTCTCATTCCAGTATCTGAACGTGTCAAAGTCATTTTTGTGTGCTCGGATTGCGGCATAGCCCATCATTCCTTGGGGGTAGCCTCCTTCAGCGGATGACTTCATTAAACGCTCGACAAGATCTGCACGTTTTGACGGTAATAAGAAGAATTCTTTTCCACTTTGATAACCACTTGCTAAGTAATGTTGCGCAAATGCATAACCGTTTGCAGCTGATTTCTCAAGCCAGTCTTCGTCGCCGGTAATCCTGAACATTAGATACATGGCCTCGGCGTTTCCATTCTTCGCTTGCTCGCCAGCGGCCTGTTTAGCCGTCTGCAGCCAATCACCCGGCTCCTTGCTGCTTTCAGGGCAGTTCTCCATTAGGACACAGAGATCGTTGGCGTTTTCAGCCAGCCTGATCATTGCATAGATATCACCTTGCAGCGCCGCTGCCTCATAAGCGCTTTGCGCTTCAGATGTGATGTATCTTTTGCTCTTGCGAATTGCCTCGCCTAAAAAATACTGTGACTCTGAGTCACCAGCCTGCGCGGCGATTCTTAGATGGGGAATTGCCGAAGTGGCTTTATATTGATTGTATAGAACCAGTCCCCGTTCTTTGGCGGTCTGCTGCTCTGAAGATAGCTGTGCATGAGCTTGGCTGAGAACCATCCACAAGATAACGGCAATGCAGTAAGGGATTCTCATAAGAGTTACTGGCTTAGCATGTCAGGGAAAAAAGATAGAGGTGGGTGGCTAGCCTTCCACTTTTTGGATGCTTCTATTGCTTCCTCTATTTGTTGTGAGGTCATTTTTTTTGCAATTAGAGGGAGTTTGTATTCAACATTTTCTTGCATTCCACCGCCCCCGTCCAACTCCTTTAAAAGATAGATGAGGGCATACCCTTTTATAGGCTCGAAAGGAAAGCCGTAAGTATCGGGTTCATGGGCAAGATCAGAGCCGTAACCATATACTGTTGGGGCATAACCAGTTAAAGCTGCTTTTTCATTCCACTGACGAAAGCCTTCTGTGTCACCCTTTTCAAACAAGATGGCCGCATATTCCATCATCGCTTTTGGGGAACCACCCTCGGCGGAGGTCTTAAACCACTTCTCAACTACTTCGGCACGGTTCCATGGCAAAAGAAAACCTTCACCCTGCTTGTACAGTATTCCCATCCAGTACTGGGCAATCACATGACCGTTAGTGGCGGCTTTTTCAAGCCAAGTGTTGTCCAGTGTAAGTTCGTACATTACATACATCGCTTCTGCATCCTTTGCAGAAGCTCGAGGTTCGGCAAGCTCTTTAGCTTTATTTAGCCAATCAATTGAACTCTTCTGGTCAATAGGACAGTCCTTTGCCACTTTACAGAGGTCATCCTTATCCCGGCCGAGTTGAATCATCGCGTATAAATTACCTTGAGATGCGGCCGCCTCATACCATTTTCTTGCTTCAGAATTCATAAAGTGGTTCTTTTTTCTGAGTGCCTCTGCCAAGAAGTATTGCGACTCATCGTCTCCTGCCTCGGCTGCAACAGTCAAAAAAGGAGCAGCCGAAGTGGCTTTGAACTGATTGTATAGAATCAACCCTCGCTCCTTGGCAGTCTGCTGCTCCGCAGAAAGCTGTGCATTAGTTTGGGTGATAAAAAACACCAAAAATATACCGGTGATAGCAAGAGAAACTCTCATAGCGCAATCAACGACTCAGCTTGAAAGGAAAAAAAGAAAGAGGCGGGTGAGTGGCCTTCCACTCATGTGCAAGCTTCTCAGCAGTCTGTATTTGTTCTGGGGTGATTTTTTCTACAACATTAGGCAGGATGTCTTCAACATCTCGGCGGGCGCCACCCCCACCATCCAGTTCGAGCAAGAGGGAGAGCAACGCATATGACTTTACAAGATCTAATGAATAACCGTAATTAGAAGGTTCTCCAGCCAAATAGGAGGCATATCCGAATACACCTTCTACATACCCAGAGTTGGCAGCTTTTTCGTTCCACAGCCTGAAGCCTTCAAGATCCTTTTTTTCTATCAAAATAGCGGCCAATCCCATCATTCCTCTAGGGTAACCTCCTTGAGCTGAGGCTCTCATCCAATGCTCAGCCTTTTCTGTTCTACTTGAGGATGATAGAAAAAGTCCTTCACCTTCGAGATATTTTGTAGCTAATAAAAACTGCGCTAAAGCAAAGCCATTTGTTGCCGATTTTTCAAGCCAGAATTTCTCTCCAGAGAGCTCATACATTAAGTACATAGACTCTGAGCTTCCTTCGTCGGCTTCTTTTTTAGCTAATTCTTTAGCTGTTCTCATCCAGTCGTCTGGAGATTTACTGCCTTTTGAGCATTTTTTTATTGCTGCACAAAGATCAGAGTCTGCTGTTGCCAGTCTGATCATGGAGTAGATATCACCTTGTAAAGCGGAGGCTTCATATGCATGAAGTGCTTCGGCCGTAATGTAACGATTGCTTTTACGAAGAGCCTCTCCAAGATAATACTGTGCTTCTGGGTCGCCCGCCTCAGCAGCTAGTTTCAGGAAAGGAATCGCTGAGGAGGATTTATATTGGTTGATTAATGTGATCCCTTGCTCTTTCGCTGTCAACTGTCCAAAAGTGGCTTGAGCGAATATGTAGCTTGAAAATAGCAACAGTAACAGGGTCAAGAGCAAGCGTGTTTTCATAAGGTGAATTTTTATAACTTGTCTGGAAAATATGAAAGAGGAGGATGATTGGCTTTCCACTCTTTTGAAAGAATCTTGGCCTTTTCAATTTGCTCAGATGACAGGTTTTCCGAAATTTTCTCTATGGAATACTTGGCAGCATCAAGTATGTCGCCACCACCATCAAGTTCTAATAGTAAATGCATTAGAGCATAGGATGTAATCGGGTCGTAAGGAAAACCGAACTCAGAAGCCTTTGTCGAAAGGTTTAAGGCATAGCCATAGACTGCGCTTGTATATCCTGCTTCTGCTGCTTTTTTATTCCAAGACCTGTAGTTCTCAAAGTCTTTTTTCTCTGCTCGAATTGCTGCGTACTCCATCATTCCTCTAGGATAACCACCTTCGGCAGAAGCTTTCATTAAGTTTTCAACAGTCTCATTCCGCTTTGATGGTAGTATGAATAACCCTTTTCCATCTCTGTAACCTGTTCCTAAGTAGTATTGTGCAAAGGCAAAACCGTTTGCGGCTGATTTCTCAAGCCATTCATCATTACCGGTAATCCTGAACATTAAATACATGGACTCAGCATTTCCTTCCGCTGCTTGCGTACCGGCAGTCTTTTTTGCTATCTCTAGCCACTCTTTTGGATCTTTTCGACCCTCAGGACAGTTTCCCATCGCTACACAAAGATCATCACTGTTGTCGGCCAGTCTGATCATAGAGTAGATATTGCCTTGTAAAGCAGATGCCTCATATGCATTTTGAGCTTCTGGTGTCATGTACCTGTTCTTTTTTTGGAGCGCTTCCCCTAAATAGTATTGCGCTTCTTGATCTCCTGTCTTTGCCGCTTTTTCTAAGTAAGGAATTGCAGTTGTTGTTTTGTATTGGTTGTAAAGCTCTATTCCGTTTTTTTTGTCGTCTAGCTGCTCTGAATGTTGCGCAGAAAGCGTATGGGCACTAAAGGTCAGACCAAGACTAAAAAAAAAGGAAGTGAATATTTTTTGTTTAAGCCTGTTTGATATATTCATTTCAAGGTCCGGTATATTTAATTGTGCTTGTTGGTATGTAGCTGTTTTGCCGAAGGTCAAGTTTGCAGAAGTGATCCAGGCGTCGCCCCAGAATCGCGACGTTTTCTTTGTAGGTCGAGCGGTATACATCACCTTGGGGGGCTGAAATTCGTAAAACTGCATCAGCCATAAAGAGGTCTAATTTGTGCCTGTTGGTGCAGTAAATCTGGCCGGAGTCCTTAGGCAGTACTCCAGATTTGTTCATGCTTTTACACGCATCTTCAAATTGTTGCTGAGCTTCGTTTAGTGTGTTGGATTTATTGGCGTTTTTGATAATCCAATTTATGATTCTGCTAAGAGCTTGTTGTTGAAGTAGGTGCGCTTCGTTAGCTTTATACTCACGCTTTTTCTCGGTGGACTCTTTGGAGTCGGAGCGCGTTGAGACTACGGAGAATGATTTAGGGGCTGTTGTCAATGTCATAAAAATAGGCCCTAGGGCCGAAGGTGTGGCCTCAATAAACCATTTTTCAAGTTCTTCTTGATTATCGTAATTAATAATCGCATCAGCAATCGGCCCACCCTTACCACCACTGGTCATGGCGTCGTAAAGGCTCAGGATCACTTCCAGTCCCATCATGTAAACCAGCGCCACATCCAAACCTGCTGCTCCCAGCACGTTGAGCATGGAGGCTTGTTCGGCGGCCTTGGGGTCTATCCAGGAGATTTGCGCGCCTTGTGTCTTGTAGAGTTCGCGGCGATAGAGGTTGACGATTTCGACCACCGCTTCGTAACCCACTTCGAGCTTGAAGGCGCCGCTCGCGCCCGGTCCCAGTACCACGGCGGCTTTCAGGTTGAGAATAAAGCGACCTTTATCCAGGGATATCTGGGCATCGCCTTTGAAGCCTACGCCTGCGGCGACACCGACTGAGCCGTTCAATTTGGCCAGGGTCAGCCATTGGCTGGCAGCGGTAGCCTCCTTACTGCTGTTGATGCCAGTGGCGGGCGGCGTACGCAGCGCTGCCAAGGCCTTGGGCGGCGCCCAGTTCAGGGCGCCAGTCAGCTCGATAGCGGCCTGGACACCGGCGAACAGGTTGAAGTTGGCCTTGACCCCATTTTCAATCTGCACCTTGGCCTTGCGCCCGGTCAGCACCTGATCGGAAGTCTTGGTGTCTACGCTGGTGAGTGCCTCGGACTTGTACTGCAGGTCCGGGGTAGGGCTATTGTCGTTCTTGGCCGCCTTGTCGGCTTTGATCTTTTCATGGGCTGCCCGCTCGGCCTTGGCTTCGGCGTCTTCCCGCTGCACGGGCTTGATCGGGCTGAGGTTGGCGCCGTATTTGGCATTGCCGAATATCGGGTTCAACTCGATGCTACCGGCGAGCATCAGGGAGGCACCCGCGTAGCCCCAGGCTCTGGCTCCGAAGTGGAAAGAGAAACGACCAAAATTCATGGTCTGGGCTTGAGGGTTGCCAACGATGAAATATTCGACGGTGAGGTCCCGGGCTTTCTCCCGGGCCGGCATGTCGACCTTCATCAGTTCCACTTCCCCACGAGCCAGGTCATAGCTCAATGACACGCTGGCCGAGGCCTGGAATCCTTCGGCGGCATTGAAGGAGGGCCCTTCGAACTTCGTTTCACCATGCAGTTTTGCCTGTGGTGGGGTAAGGCAGCGGACAAATTGCGCCTGAGGGCTTTTATCGAACAACCTCGCCGAGCCCCGCACACTCTTTTTGAATACCACCTGTTTCAGGTGTTCGCCCCAGCTTTTGCGGGCGCCGGCGTCTTCAAGCTGGGTGACCTTGTAGCCTTCCTTTGTCAGGTACTTGTAGAAGGCCTCGATATCGAACCAGCCGTTACTGTCGAACCAGTCTCCGGCCTGATCGTCAATCTTGTGCGCTCCCTGGGATTCGAGCCATTGCGTAAAGACCTTTTGGGCGCTGTCCTTGGCTGCGCCACCATCGCCATTTTTTGGAAAGCCGCTCAGGACTTTGGTGGCTTTCTTGCCTATATTGTTCAGATCTTCCTTGAGGATCTTCGCCGCGCCATCCAGGTCCAGGAGGCTGAACCAGCTTAGCGGATTACCTTTGGCGTCGACCCTGCTGACTTCCCGAAGAGGAAAACCGGCCTTGACCAGGCGATCGACAGGTTGCGGTTGAAACTGCTCCGGTTCCCAGAGCAGGTGAAGACTTGGGGGCTTGGCCAGTTTTGCTTGAGCCTTTTTATGCAGTCCTTCTTTTATGAGCTGCAAGCGATCCCATTCGGCCCGCTCTTTTTCCACCAGGCCGGCCGGCGCCTGAGCATTCTGGCCGGTCGCTTCGATCCAGCGGCGATACTTCTCACGCAGGCGATCATTGACCTCCGATTGTTTTTTCTCCGTCTCCAGATACAACCGGAATTGCTGGATGCCAGTTGCCAACCCGTCGTCGATCAAGGCGAACTCCGGTAATGCAATACCGTATTCCGCAACCTTCATGATGGCGTCGGTGTATTCGTAGTAAGCAAACTTGCCGGCGTTTTCCTGTTTCCAGACGAAATAGGCATGCAGGTCGCCTTGGCCTTCGGCCACGCAACATTGCAGGGCTTCGCGTTTCTGTTTGTCTTCTGCCAGCAGTTTCGCGATTTCTTCCGGAGAGTATTCGGTGGCGGCCTTGTTATCGAACTTCTTGAATACAGCCTTGCGTTTTTCCAGGTAGTTCTGCACTCGGGCGCGGGCTTCGATGGCCTTTGCGGAAAACAGCGTACCGCTCTCGTAGGTGTATCCCTGTTCCTTGGCGATGGCGATGGCCTTATCCCTGAGCACACACCACTCTTTGCGCAATGCGTAGAAGTTGTCGTATTCGGTCCTGATCTGGTTCCGAGCGTTCTCGTCGCTCATGTACTGGTCGATACGGGACTTCTGGGTGTCGGCCTTGGGCGCCTCCGGCTCGGACTTTTTCCCGGCCTGGGCCTTCTCGCTTCTGGAGCGCAGGGCCATGGCAGGGTCCATGTCGATATTGGGTTCCTCCTTTTCGATTGCCTCCATGCGCTCACGCTCTGCATCCTCGAGAAAACCGCCCAGCTTTGGCTCGAGGAAGTAACTCAGCAGGCCACTTTCATCCAGCCCCTTGATTCGCTCCACATTCGATTTGCTTGGAGATATCTGCTTCTCCAGGGTGTACATGGCCTCCTTCATCGATGCGCTGGCACGTTCTGGCAGCAGCCAGAATTGTTGTTCATCCGTCGCATAAATGGCATTGGCGTAGATTTTCGAGCAGGGTGGCGCGTGCTTTACGAAATTCGCGTCGCAGGTTTTTGAGAAGTCTTTCTCTGCACCGAGCTTGATGCAGGCGGAATCAGGCGCGGCCTTGGCCGGGGCAGGCTCAGCGGCGGAGGATGTTGTGGCGTTTGCGGTACTTTTGGCTGGCGCGCCGGCGGCCGGTACCTGGGCGCTCTTGGGAACGCTGAGATTCCAGCCAGTCTTGATGTTGCCCGGGTTACTGATGAAGGGGTTGAGCTGTCGCAGTTGCGCAACCGAGGCGTTATAGCGAGAGGCAATCTGGCTAAGGGTTTCGCCAGGTTTGACCAGGTGATTGGTGATTTCCATGGTGCTTCCGTTCTGTTGTTGCGTCGGGTTCATCGGGGGACGACCAATGCCTATTGCATCAGCCGTTCAACCTTGATGAACGAGTCGTCCTTGGATTGCAGGATTGCCATCATCGCTGGCCGGGTTTTGAACAGTGGCCCATTGACCACCGGGGCCAGCTTGAGCAAATGCCGGCCTTCATAAATCTGGTGTTCCAGCAGCACGTCGAGGTTTTCGGTGATGTCTGGCAGGCGTTCATCCTCGGGTTCGCCGAAGGCGGCGTATTGCTCGTCGACCCAGTACACCCAGCCCAGGCGTGCCTGGACCCGGGCGGTGTCGGCGGGGAGGTTGAAGGCTGGGCCATCGGCGTTCCAGGGCTGCTGGGCGTCGGTGTTCCAGGCCAGCCAGTGGCCGTTCTGTGGGCCGAAATTGCGCGGGGCAGGGCTGTAGACGTTCTGCCAGGGGCCGAACAGCTGATTCGCGGTGTCGCCGGCGGTATAGACCAGGGCGGCCCACAGACTGGCCTTGTGATAGCTCAGCAGGCTCTGGCCGCCGGAGCCGTCATTGGCTTTTAGCAGCCAGCGGGCGTGGGCCAGGGCCTGGACGGGATCCTCGGCGGTGAGGGCGATGCCGGCGCCGTTCTCTGCGCACAGGCGCGCGGCTTCGGCGGCCAGGCGGCTGCCCCAGGGGGCGACCAGCCACAGCGGGCCTTCGCTGGCCAGTTCGGCCAAGTCGGTATTACCGAATAGCGGCTGGGTGTTCATCGGCTCGCCGACACGATAAAGAATCGACATGGCCTCGGGCTGGCGGCCGCGATCGATGATGAAGTACAGGCTCTGGCTGGAGCCCTCGCGGGGCAGTTGCTCGAAGGCATAACGCGGTGCGGCCAGCAGGGCGTTCATGGCGTTTACATGCATGTGCAATCCTTACGGCTGCAGGCGCCGTTGCTCTGTTTTCCGCACAGCGGGGTGATGCCCGACTCGTTGAGGCGGCTGGGCAGCGGGACCTTGCCGGCCTTGTCGTTATCGGCGAGTTTCAAGGGGCCCGGCAACAGCGGCGCCGCCGGTGTACCCACCCCCGGTGCGCCACCGGAGTTGACCTTCACCTCCGCCCCGCTGATGGTCACGCCACCGGCATCGAGCTTGACGAAGCTGCCGCCGGCCTTGGCGGTGAGTTCGGCGCCGGCTTCCAGCACGGCCTTGGTCCCGGCCTTGTAGTGAATCTCCTGGCCGGCTTCGACGAATTGCGCGGTGCCGATGTTGGCGTGTTGGGTGACGGCCACGGTGAGGTGGTCGTTGGCGCGGATTTCGCTCTTGCGGTCGAGGTGGGTGATGCGGTGTTCTTCGGCCTTGAGTTCGGTCAGGGTGTTGGCTTCGACCGTGTCGTGGCGTTCGTTGCCGACGCGGATCCGCTGGTCGTGCTCGACGTTTTCGTCCCAGTCGCGCTGGGCGTGCAGGTAGATCTGCTCGGCGCCTTTCTTGTCTTCGATGCGCAGTTCGTTGTAGCCCTTGCCGCCCGGCGAGCTGAGGGTCTTGAAGGTGCTGCGGGTCTTGTTCGCCGGCAGGTCGTAGGGGACCACGTTTTCCTTGTGGTACAGGCAGCCGGTGACCAGGGGCTGGTCGGGGTCGCCTTCGAGGAAGGTCACCAACACTTCCATGCCGATCCGCGGGATGGCGATGCCGCCGTAGGCCTTGCCGGCCCAGCCGCTGGCGACGCGGACCCAGCAGGAGGTGTTGTCGTCGGCCAGGCCGTCGCGGTCCCAGTGGAACTGCACCTTGATCCGGCCGTATTGGTCGCAATGGATTTCTTCGCCCTTGGGCCCGGTGACCACGGCGGTCTGACTGCCCAGGGACTTGGGTTTCGGGTGTTCCAGCGGCGGGCGGTAGTGGGCGTCCCAGGGCGTGGCGAGGAAGCGGTTGCGGTAGCCCTGGTGGAAGTCGTCCTTGTTGCGGGTGACGTCGCTGGTGATGTTCTCGCCCAGTACCTGCGGCTGCTTGCCCTCGTGGATCACTTCCAGCAGCAGCCACAGGTCGTTCCATTCGCTGCGCGGATGTTCGGCCAGGGTCAGGAAGTGGCCGCTGACCAGGCTCGGCTCGTCGCCTTTGCCTTCGGCCAATTGGTAGTCGCTGCGGTGGCGTTCCAGGGCGCGGGTCGCCAGTTGCTTGCCGCGGGCCTGCTGGGTGAACAGGCCGGGGTAGTCGTAGTCTTCCAGGTCCGGCATGGCCCCGGACTTGGCCGCGCCTTCGGGCAACAGGCGTGGTTTCTCGAAGTCGTAGTCGCGACGGCTGACGCGGCTGGTGCGGGTTTCCAGGCGCAGGTTGAAGCGCTTGATCACCGGCTGTTCGGCGGCCATGCCCGAGTCCTGCTGGTAGTTCACCGCCGCCAGTTTGCGGAACACCGTCTGGTCGTCGCCGAACACCAGCTTGTGGCCGCTGGCCGAGTGCTGGAAGTGGAAGTGAATGCCTTCTTCTTCGCACAGGCGCTGGATGAAGTGCAGGTCGGATTCGTCGTACTGGGTGCAGTAGACCCGCTCCGGGTAGGTGGCGCCGAGCTGGAAACTGTAGGCGTCGGCCAGGATGCCGCGGGCCTCGAGGACCTGGGCGATGATCTTCGGCACGCTCAGATGCTGGTAGATCTTCTGGTTGAAGCTGTGGCGCAGGTAGTTGAGCTGCGGGGTCAGGCTGATGCTGTAGCGGGTCAGCTTGCGCCCGGAATCACCCTGGGCGATGCGGTACACCAGGCCATGGATCAGGCCTTTGCCTGTGCTGCCAAAGGTCAGGAGGGCCGGCTTGTGCAGCAGCTCCTCGAGCTTGAGGTCGGGACGCGCGCTGACCAGTTCGATATCGAAGCAGAAGGGCTGATTGAGGGCTTCGCGGCCGACGAAACTGAGGACCTGAAGGTCGACCGAGGCGCCTTCGATCGTCAGGGAAATATGGGTAGCGTTAGCATCCAGCATGCCGTGAAATCCATCCATTGAATAAGCAGGGGGCGGATGGTGCAGGAATAAGCCAGTCGATTCAAGCAGGGTCGGCCGCCGCCATCCGCCCCCCTGGAACATTCAGAAATTTCAGCGCCAACTATCCCTTAGGCCTGACAACCGATCCGGCTAACGCCCTACGGGGATCAGCGCAACTGGCTGTAGGCGATATGCCGATGGCCCCTCAGGGTTTCCCGTAGCAACCGGTCCAGCGACTGCCCCTCGGGCAGGTAATCGTCACCGAAATCACCGTCGGCCAGCAGGGTCGGATGGACCACCACTTCCAGCGCACCGGCTGGCCGCAAGCCTTGCAGCAGGTCTCGCGGGGTGCAGACGAAGGCCACCGTGGCGCCGCTCAAACGGACGATGCGTCGGTTCAGGGCGCTCTTGAACAGACGCTTGGCCAGGCCGATATTGCCCCCGACATTGCGCGCCAGACGCACCGGCACTCCTTGTTGCGCGGCGAAGCGGGCGACGATCGGGGCGATCGGCCACAGGTTGTGCACGTGCTGATGGGAGTCGATATGGCTCGGGCGCAGGCCCTGGTCGACGCAGCGCTGCCATTGCGCCTGGAGTTCGTCGCGGACCGCGGCCACAGTGCTGGCTGGCAAGTGCAGCACCGAGCGCGGCAGCCTGAGGTCGAACTCGCCGCTGCTGTTGCAGAACCGCCGCTGGCTGCGGATCGGCACGCTCAGGGGCTCACCGTAGGTCAGGTTGAAATGCAGGCCGATGCGTCCTTGCAGGTTGTTCTCGCGGACCAGCCGGCAGGCGTCCTCGAAGGCCGGCATATTGGCCATCAGGGTCGCTGAGCTGATCACCCCACGCTCGAAGGCGCGCAGGGTCAGCTGGTTGTACTCGGGGTCGAGGCCGAAGTCGTCGGCGTTGACGATCACCGCCGGCAGATTCGCCGCGGTCGTTGTGCTGTTCAAACGGCTGTTCAAAGTAGCGCTCAAGGTCGGCTCTCTTTCTGTGGGCGGGCGGCACGGCGTTCGCGCCAGTTTTTGATATGCGGTTTGAGCGCCTGCCAGAGGCGATCGGCGAAGCCCAGGAGCAGGCCGCCGGGGCGGCGCGAATAGAAGCTCCAGCGCTGGTGCTCGACCTGACCGCTCATGCGTTCGTGCAGTTGATGGCTGGAGCGGCTGAGGCTGACCCGCGAGGCATCGACCCACCGCCAGCCTTCGTCGAGGCCCCAGCGAATCCACTCGTCGAGCAGCAGCCGGCCGCTGCCCAGGCTGGCGTAGTCCGGCAGGAAGGCGATGTTGTAGTCGTACAGTCGCCCGCGCTCCAGCAGCCCCAGGCGATAACTGATGCAGCGGCCCTGGTGTTCGAGCAGCACCACGCGCACGCAGCCGTCGGCGGCCAGCCCGCGCAAGGCGCCGCGCATCCACTGCTGGCGGCGGGCGCCGGAGAAGATCCCCAGGCCGTCCGCGCCTTTCCAGCTGGCCTGTTCCACGGCGCCGATAAAGTCCAGCAACGCGTCCATGCCCTCGCCATCGGGGTTGACGCGGATCACCCGGGCGTCGATTTCGGCGCAGCGTTTTTTCGCCCGGCGCAGCTCGTAGCGCAGGTTCTTGTCCCGGGCTTCCTGGCGGTCGGCTTCGACGATCAAGTGTTCCGGCGCCCGGCAACTGATTGCACAGGCGCTGTACCAGCTGTGCTGGCGCCAGCTCGCCAGGGTGGGGCCGGCCGCCAGCAGTTCGCTCAACTGCAGCAGGGCATAGGGCAGCTCGCGGCGGATTTCCTCCAGCGCCCGGGGCATGGCCGGCAGTGCGTCCTCGGCCACCAGCAGCGCCAGGCGGTCGCTGAGGGGGAAGCCCAGGTGGCGCACCACCTGCAACGGCAGGCCGGCCTTGCGCTCGCGGCCATGGAGCAACGGCAGGCACAGCACCAGCCGCTCCCCGTGCCAGCCCAGCAGCACCCGCAGGCGTTGCCCGGGGGCCAGCGCCTGCTCGGCGCCGCGCAGCCAGGCCAGGCGATTGAAGGGCGTGGCCAGTTCGACCGCGTTGCGCAGTTGCTCGAAAGCGGCAGCGGGAAAGTCATCGTCCAGCAGGCTGGAGCGCCAGGCGAAGCGGATCGTCACAGCGGCTCCCTACCGGCGTCGGTCGAGGTGCCGGCTTGTGCTGTCGACCGCGACTTGCGCAGGTGCAGCAGGCGGGGCTGGTGATAGGGCACGCGCCGATGGAAATGCAGGCAACGCAACAGGCAATAGACGTGGATCGATTCGCCGACCTCGGTAAAGCCCATGCGCATGTGCATCCTCAGCGCCGCCTCGTTGCGCGTGTTGACCACCGCCCGGGTGGCCTTGAAACCGCGCTCGCGGTAGTGCTCCCAGATCAGCTTCTGCGCCAGCACCACCACCCCGGTGCCGCGGTAAGGCGCGGCGCATTCGCCGGCGAACTGATAGATGCAGCCCGGCGGGATGCGGATCCAGCAGCGGTACAGCTGATCGTCGTAGTAGTCGCGCTCGTTGATCCAGATCATCAGCATCACGTTGCCGTCGGCGTCGAGGTGGGCGTAGCCGCGACAGCCCTTGTCCAGCAAGCCGCGGATCGCCGGCAACTGCGTGGAAAAGTACTTGTCGAAAGCCGGCAGCAGCGCGCGCTCGATCGGCACCTGGGGCCAGCGCCGCGTGGTGACCGGACAGGGCACCGGCAGCGCCAGGGAGCGTTCGACGCTGAGCAGTTCCCAGTGGTAATAGAAGTAGCGCTCGCGCAGGACCCGCAGACTGTCACGCAGGCCCTTGCGACGGATTTTTTCCAGCAATGCGCTCAATCGGCTCATAAGGCTTTCCAGGTCAGGGCAAACAGGGTTTCGCCGGGCAGCTCGAAGTGCACCCGGCCATCGCGGCATTCAACGGCCGCGTCGCGAGGCTGGTCGTCGGGGCCGAGCAAGCTCAGCTTGAGCGGCGCGGCCTGGCACAGGTCGCTGGGGCCGTCGAGGCTCAACGCCTGCACCCGCGAGGCCTTGTTCACTCCCAGCAGGCTGTGGCGGCCGGCCTCGCTCATGGCCAGGGCATCGACCTCGAAGGCCGGGTTGTCCAGGGCCTGCACATGGGCCAGCCAGTGCCGGGCAATGAACTGCTGGGCCACGGCCACCGGCTTGAGGCTGAACTGGCTGGCGCTGCGTTGCGCGAGCATGCCCTTGGGGTAGTCCGGCTCGTCGGCGGCCTGGAACCAGTTGAGCATGTCCAGCAGGCCGTCGGCGGAGGCGTTGATCACCACCGAGGCCCACCACAGGCCGGCGTAATGGGTGTCCTGCTGGTAGGGGCTCAGATCGCGGCCGCTGGAGATATTGGTCTGGCTCAGCAGCAGGGCCTTGCGCGGCCGGCCCGCGGCATCCAGGCCCACCAACTCGGCGGCGGCGCGCACGCTGTCGCGGTAGCGGCGGGTGGCGAGCAGGTCGCGGACCATCCATTCGTGCCAGGCCAGGGCGTCGATGTCCTCGCCGTGCCGCTCCAGCAGCTTGCGCGCCCAGTCGATGCCGCGGCGTTGCCCGGCGCCGATCCGGAACGGCCCGTCGAGCAGCCGCGAACTGGCCGGCATGGCGATCCGCACCCCGGCCGCGCGGGCCTCGGGGTTGGCCTTGGCCCGGGCCAGCATCTGCTCGAAGTACAGGGCGTAGCTGCTGTAGTCCGGGTAGTTGAGGTTGGGCTCGTCGGCGAAAGCCAGGTAATGCAGGCCGTTGCCGGCCAGGCGCACGCTGTCGGCCAGCCAGGCGTCGAGGCCGGCGAAACTCTGGGCGTCCGCCGCGAGCACGGCGCGGCGCCCGGTGCCGGCCAGCAGGGTGATGTCGCGGTCGATCCCGAAGCGCTCGCGGTACAGCCGGCGAAAGCCGATTTCCCGCTCGGGCTCCTGCTCGATCACATCGACGAAGCTGTAGAAGTTGGCCGCGCGGGCGCCAATCGCCTGCAACAGACCGAAGGTGGACTGCGGCGGCTGGGCATAGGGCAGGGCGATGCCCAGGCGCGGCGTGGTCCCGAGGATCTGGGCTTTCAGCTGCAGGTGGGCCTCGCCCCGGGGCTGGTCCAGCGGGTGCAGTTGCTGGACCTCCTGGGCAAACAGATTGGCCGTGCCGTCCAGCCAGAACGCCGCCTTGCCGGAGCCGCCCAGGGACAGACGCCACACTTCGTCCTGCTCGGCCGGCGGCAGCGCCACCTGGTCGAATTGCCCGTAGGCCGGATGTTCTTTCAGTTCCAGGCGAACCTTGGCGTCATCGCTCAGGCGGCTGGCCTGCAAGACGCTGACGCCGCCGTAATATTTGCCGGCCAGGATCGCCTGCTCGCCGGCCGCCACCCGGAAGTACAGCTCGGCGCCGCTGTGGACTTCGGCGCTGAAATGCACCTTGGTCGGCTCGAATTGCGCCGCCGTGCTACCGCGGTGGCTGACGGTGAATCCGCGAAAGCTGTAGCCGGGAATCTGCAGGCGATAGTCGCCCGCGGCCGCTGGCAGCTCGATGTCCTGCTCGCCATAGGCCTGGTCGGCGCGGATCTCCAGTTGCTTGAACAGCTGGCCGCCGGGCTGCAGCAGGTACAGCTGCTCGCGATTGGCGTCGCTCTGCCAGGCCGGGCTCCAGCCGATCTTCAGCCGGTCCGGCTGGGCGGCGCGCAGGTACAGGCTGCCGTCGCGGATGCTCGACCACTGCATGGATCCGGCCTGGGCGCCCGGGGCCAGACTGAGCAGGGCCAGGAATGTGTAGAAAGCGGTCTTCAGCATGCCGCCTCCCGAGGGCGCAACAGCGCGCGCAGTTGCATCAGATCTTCGGGCAGCAGGAGCAGGGTGCGGTACCAGGCCACGCCGCTCAGGCGGCAGTACATCACCAGCATTGCCAGGCTCACCGCCAGGTAGGCCAGGGACGAGGCCAGGCCGGCGCCGACTATGCCCAGGGTCGGGATCAGCACGGCGTTGAGCAGCAGGTTGAGCAGCGCGCCGCCGGCCAGCAGCCACGACAGCGCGCCGGGGCGCTGCTTGCCCAGCAGGTCCAGGCGCAGGATGCTCGCGTAGCACAGGCCGAACAGCCCCGGCAGCAACGCCAGCAGGGCTGGATAGGCCGGGCCGTAGGCCTCGCCGAACAGGCTGACGATCAGCCAGTGGCCGACCAGCGCCATGCCCAGGCAGGCGCCGAGCATCACCGTGGCGGTGATGCGCAGGGCCAGCGGGGTCAGGCGTTCGATGCCTTCGCCCTGTTGCAGCAGGCGCTTCATCAGCGGCGTGGTCACCGCCTCGGGAATGATCAGCAGCAGTTCCGCGGCGGCGCTGGCCATGGCGTACAGGCCCAGGGCGACCGGGTCGAGCAGGGCGCCGATAAACAGGTAGTCGCAGCGCAGCATCAGTTGCTGGGATAGCACGCCGGGGTGGCTCTGGGCGCTGTAGCGCAGCAGCTTGCCTTGCTCGCCCGGCTGCCAGCGCAGCCGCAACCGGTGATAACGCCCCAGCCAGCACCAGCCCGCCAGCACCACCAGCAGGGTGCCACCGAGCCAGCCGGCCAGCGCCGCCGACAGGGCCTGGTCGCGCCACAGCCACCAGAGCACGACAAACAACAGCAGCGGCACCAGGGATTCCAGCAGGCGCAGGCCATTGAACGCGCCGACCCGACCGTCAGCGTTGTGCAGGGTCAGCAGGCCGCTCTTGAGCACGGTCAGCGGCACCGCCAGCAACAACAGCCAGGCGAAGGGGCCGAGCTGGGTGGTGATCGACCAGTCCTGGCCCAGGCTGTTCATCAGCAGCAGGCCGATCACGGTCAGGGTCCCGGCCAGCAGGCAGCCGTAGATCAGGATCTGGGTCAGCAGCAGACCCATCGGCCGCTGGCGCGCCGCTTCATAACCCACCGCGGTGTTCAGGCCGCCGCTGGTGAGGGCGGCGATCAGGTCGGGCAGGGCGCTGAGCAAGGCGAACAGACCGCGATCCGCCGGACCCAGCAAGCGCGCCAATAGCACGTTGCGCAGCAGGCGAATGGCGATCATCGCCAGCCGCGTGCCCATGCTCAGCAGCAGGTGCCAGACATAGCCGTTGCGCTTCATGCCCGCGCCCCTTTCAGCAGGCGCCAGGCCAGCAGCGACGGGCAGCGGGCGCTGGCCTGGCTGACGTCGATGCGCGGCAGGGCCAGGGGCTCGTTGCGCGAGGGTTCGATCAGCCCCGGGGCGGTGCCCAGGGCATAGCGATAGCCGAGGTCGGCGACGGCCTGGCGCACGGTCGGGTCATGGTCGCCATTGGGGTAGCAATAGATCGGCAGCGGCGCGGCGCAATGGTGCTGCACGCAAGCATGGGAGCGTGCCAGGTCGTCCTTCAGGGCCGCGTTGTCGAATTGGGTGAGGATGCCGTGGCTGGCGCCATGGGGCCCGAAGCGCACCAGCCCGGAACGTTCCAGGCGCTTGACCTGGCTCCAGTCCAGGCTGTGGGGCGCGGCGTCCCGCGGGCAGCTGTCGGCGAGCAATTGCAGGCTGTCCGGGGCCAGGGTTTTCAGGCGTTGCAGCAACAGCCCGAGGTCACGGCTGCGGGCCTCGTCGGCGCCGGGTTGCCTGAGGCTGGCCGGCAGCACCACGCCCAGCACCCGCAGTTGCTCCTGCAATTGCCGGCCGGCGATGCTCTCGGGTTGGCGCCACAGGGTCTCGCCTAGGGCTTCCCACCAGAACGCCTTGCCGGTGCCGATAAAGTCGGTGGACAGGAAGATGCTCGCCGGCACTTCATGGCGTTCCAGCAGCGGATAGGCCTGCTCGGCGTTGTCGCGCCAGCCGTCGTCGAAGGTCAGGGCCAGCCGCGGGCGATCGCCGCCGGGGTACAGCAGCAGGTGCTCCAGTGGCACGCAGTCGAAATGCCGGCGCAGCCAGCGCAGCAGGTGCTCGAAGCTGTTGCGGCCGACACACAGCGGCCCGCGATGGGGCAGGTTCGCCGCGCGTTCGTCCGCCAGCACCCGGTGCAGCATCAGTACCACGCCAGCCTCGCTCAGGCGCGTGCGCCCGAAGCTGTTGAGGTAGGCAGTGCCGGCCAGGCGCTTGAAGTGTTGTTTGAGCTTCATGTCAGCGGTTCTGCTGCGGGTTCCACAGGCTGTAACGCTGCCCGCGGAGAAATTGCCAGAGGCCCATGCTCATGCCGGCCAGGGTCACCAGGACGAAACCGGCCAGGCGAAAGGGTTTGGGCAAGCGCCCGCGCTGATCGAGCAGGCCAAGCATACCGGCGCCATAACCGCACAGCTGGGCGATCAGGCACAGGCTGTAGAAGGCCCCGGCGTTCCATAGCCACAGGTTGCCGAGCAGCAGCGGGATCAACAGCACCGGCGCCAGGCGGCGGATCAGTTTGTGGCTGATCAGTGCGATCGCGTAGAAGCCGTGGCGCCAGGGATTCATCAGGCCACGGCGCTGGGCCAGGCTTTGCAGGCCGCCGACCGTGACCCGCAGGCGCCGGCGGTATTGCTTGCCGACTTCATCGACGCCCTGGTCCAGCACCTGGGCCTCCTCGACGTAGACGATGCGTTTGCCCGCGACTGGGGCGCAGGTGCTGATAAAGAAGTCGTCGTTGACCTCGGCCGGCACCCGCTCGAACAGTTCGCGGCGCAGGGCCAGCAGCGCGCCGTCCGCCGAGACCATGCAGCCGGTGCGGTTTTCCGCCTCGCGCAGCCAGGCTTCGTAGTGGCGGTACAGGCTGTCACCCAGGCTCAGGGCGTGGCCCGGGGTGGGGATGATCATATGCCCGCCGCAGGCCCCGACATCCGGATCGGCGAAGGGCGCGAGCAGCTTGCCGAGGGTGTCGCCGGACCATTGGTTGTCGGCGTCGGTGAATACCAGGATCTCGTTGCGCGCCAGTTCCACCGCGGCATTCAGCGCTCCGGCCTTGCCTACTCGCGGCAGGTCGAGCACCAGCACTCGCTGGTCGTGGATCGCCAGTGCGGTGGCCACGGTGGCGTCGGTCGAGCCGTCGCTGGCGAGGATGATCTGCAGGTCGCTGGCCGGGTAGTCCTGGGCCAGCAGGGTGCGCAGCTTGTGCTCGATGTGCCGGCTTTCATTGTGCGCGGCGATGATTACGCTGACCGACAAGGGCGGCCCCGGTTCGACCCGGGGCTTGCGGATGAACAGGCTGATCAGCGCCAGGATCAGCGGGTAACCGACCCAGGCGTAGACCGGCAACAGCAGGCATAACCAGAAGAGTGTCTTAGCCACGATCGGGCCTCACGGCAGTACGGTTGAAAAGGCCCTGCAGCAGGGCAGCGGCGCCCAGGTGCAGGCGCAGCCAGTGCAGCAGCCAGAGTTGCAGGAAAAACAGCGGGTCGCGGTGCCGGTAGCTCTGGCGCAAGGCCAGGCCCAGGGGCGCCAGGGCGCTGCCGAGCAGGGCCAGCAGCGCCGCTGGCCATTGCCCGCCGAGCAGGCAGAGCACGGCCAGCAGGCTGAGCAGGGCGGTGGCCAGGCACAGCAGGGGGAAACGCAACAGCCGCGGGCTCAGCCCGCCATTGCGCAGCAACTGCACATGGCTGCTCTGGCGCCAGAACTCCTTGCCGCTCCATTCGCGCCAGCTGCCCTCGAAGCCCCAGTGCTGCACCACGGGTGTGGCCAGGCTCAGCTGGCGGGCGCCGGCACGGTTCAGGCGCAGGCCGAAATCCTTGTCCTCGCCGGTGCGCAGACCCTCGTCGAAACCGCCGATGCGGTTGAACCAGACCCGGGCCATGCACAGGTTGGGGGTGGGCAGCCATTGCAGCAGGCGTTCCTGCTGGTTGCCGGACAGGCTGCGGCGTTGCCAGGCACGGGCGAACCAGGGCGCGCTGCGCGGCGCGTCGCAGTCCAGGGCGAAGACATCGGCGCGCTGGCTGGCCTCGGCGGATTTCCACAGCAGCAGCCAGTTCAGCGGCACCTCGATATCGGCATCGAGGAAGGCCAGCCAGTCGCCGGTCGCACAGGCCGCGCCGCGATTGCGCAGGGCGCCGATGGACAGCCCGGGGTAATGCAGCACCCGCGCGCCCTGATCCATGGCCAGCTGCGGACCGTTGTCGCGCGAGCCGTTGTCGACCACGATCAGCTCGCATTCCAGCCCCGCCACCGCGGCGGCGCTGCTGACGCTGTCCAGGGTGCGCACGATATGCCGCGCCTCGTTGTACATCGGCACAATCACGCTGATCCGTTTCATGCTCGGCTTTCCTTGTTCCTGACCGGTAGCCGCTGCCGCAGCGCATGGTTTGTGTAGCCGCTGCCGAGCCCGCGAGGCTGCGATCGGTTGCGCAGCAAGCGCAAAACCTGAGTCCGCGATCTGCCTGGAGAAACGTGTTGGCAGGCCTTGCGGCTGCTGCGCAGCCGATCGCAGCCTTCGGCAGCGGCTACAGGGTTCGCGGTGGCCGTGTAGCCGCTGCCGAGCCCGCGAGGCTGCGATCGGTTGCGCAGCAATCGCAAAGCCTGAGTCTGCGATATGTCTGGAGAAACGCGTCGGCAGGCCTTACGGCTACTGCGTAGCCGATCGCAGCCTTCGGCAGCGGCTACAGGGTTTGCGGTGGCCGTGTAGCCGCTGCCGAGCCTGCGAGGCTGCGATCGGTTGCGCAGCGACCGCAAAGCCTGAGTCCGCGGTCTGCCTGGAGAAACGCGTTGGCAGGCCTTGCGGCTGCTGCGCAGCTGATCGCAGCCTTCGGCAGCGGCTACAGGGTTCGCGGTGGCCGTGTAGCCGCTGCCGAGCCCGCGAGGCTGCGATCGGTTGCGTAGCGACCGTAAAGCCTGAGTCCGCGATTTGCCTGGATCAGCGCGCAGGCTGGTTTGGCGAGCGCTGCGCGCTCGATCGCAGGCTGCGCCAGCGGCTACAGGGGGTGAGTACATCGTCATGGGCGGCTCTCCGGGGCTTCGGCCTGGCGGCGCAGGACGCTGGACAGGGCCAGGAAGATCCACAGGTATTTGTGGTTCGGTGCGCTGAGGAACAGCAGGAACACCGCCAGGGCCAGCAGGCTCAGGCCCAGGTGGGTGGCGATGTCGGCCTGGTCCTGCCGGCCCTTGCTCAGCCATGCGACCCGCGCCCGCTCGAAGTTGCGCAGGCCCATCAGCAGCAGGGCGACAAAGCTCAGGCCGCCGGGAATCCCCAGTTCGCTGAACAGCTCCAGGTAAGTGTTGTGGGCGCGCCGGTAGAGGTCCGGCTCGTTCATGTTCTCCGAGAAGCCGCTGGCAAAACCGGTCTGCGCGTAATGGATCGGGAAGGTGCCCAGGCCCGAGCCGAGCAGCGGGTTCTCGCGAATCATCTGCCCGCCGACCACCAGGTACGAGGTGCGCCGGCCCAGGGAAGTGTCGGCGGAGTGAGAGCCGGACTTGAGCAGGCTCAGGGACTGGATCCGCGCCACGTAGTCCGCCGGCAGCGCGGCGATCCCCAGGGGTATGACTATTGCCACGGCGAACATGACGAACCCCAGGTGCTTGGGCCGCAGCCGCTGCAACCGATGGCGGTAGTGCCAGGCGCCGATGGCGATGGTGAACAGCACGACCAGCAGCCCGGAGCGCGAGTCGGTCTTGGTCATGCCGGCCATCAGCGTCAGGGTCACCCCGGCCCAGAACAGCCGCAGCGGCCAATGCCGGTCGCGCAGGGCCAGGAGGATCGCCGGCGGCACCGCCATGGCGATCAGCAGGGCGAAGTAGTTGGCGTCCTGCAACAGGCCGATGGCCCGGCCGCCGACCTGGTACTTGGCCGAGAACAGGGCGATCACGCAGGTGGCGGCCACACTCAGCGCCAGCAGGCGGCAGAGCATCAGCAGGTTGACCTCGCGGCCGATCAGCAGGGTCACGAAAAACAGCACCAGGCCCACCGCCAGTTCCCGCAGGCTGCCCAGGGATACGTCGAGGTTCTCGCTGTACATCAGGCTCAGCAGCAGGCACAGCAGGAACGGCAGCAGCGCCCGCCACAGGTTGCTGCGCAGGCGAGTCTCGCCGATCTGGCGCATCAGCAGCTTGAACAGCAGGATCAGGATCAGCGAGGCTCCCAGCAGCTTGGCTGCGGAAAAAGAGCTGTCCTTGAACAGGCCTTCGAACGGCACCAGCGCGCAGATGCCCAGCAGGCCCCAGCCGGTACGGCGGTACAGCAGCGCCAGGCCGAACATCCCGACCACCACCAGCGGCGCCAGGTAGGGCCAGGGGCTGGCGAGCAGCAGCAGGCAGGCCAGCCCCAGCAGGGCGCCCAGGGAAAGGGAGGCGATCATCGGTTCCAGGCCTCGCAGGTCGCGCGGTACAGGGCCTGCCAGCGCAGGGCCAGGCGCGGCAGGTGATAGTCGCGGCGTTGTCGCTGGCGCGCCGCCAGGCTCAGGCGTTCACCCAGGTCGGGGTCGTCCAGCAATTCGGCGATATGCCCGGCCAGCTCAATGCTGTCCAGCGGCCGGGCGAGCAGGCCGCTGACGCTGTGTTCGATCACATCGGGAATGCCGCCGACGGCAAAGGCGGCGATCGGCGTGCCGGCCTGCATGGCTTCGAGCAGGATCATCGGCGTGCCTTCGGTGCGCGAGCTGAGCACCAGCACGCTGAGGCGATGCATCCATTTGCTCATGTTGTTCTGGTATCCCGGCATCAGGATCTGCAACGCCAGGCCGGCGTCCTGGATGCGCTGGCGCAGCAGGTCGCTCAAGGGCCCGTCGCCGAGCAGCACCACCTTCAGCGTCGGGCGTTGCTGGCACAGCGGGATCAACGCGTCGAGAAACAGGTCCGGGCCTTTTTCCTGGCTCAGGCGGCCGACGAAGCCCACCAGCGGCGCATTGGGATCGCGCAGGTTCTGGTCGGGGATGCACTGCTCGGGCAGACCGTTGGGGATCACCTGCAGTTTCTCCGCCTCGACCCCCGCCTGGCGATGCAAGCGGGCGATACTCTGCGCCACGCAGGCCACCCGCCGCACCGTGCGCCGGCGGCACAGGCGCAGGCTGAGCCAGGTGTAGAACTTCTGCTTGACGCTGCGCGGGGTGAACCCGTGCTGGGTCCATACCAGCGGCAGGCCCAGGCGCCAGGCGCAGAGCAGGGCGAACAGCTGGGCCTTGAAGTTGTGGGCATTGAGCAGCACCGGTTGCCGGCCCAGGTGGCTAAGCATGGCCCGCAATCCGCTGCAACTGCGGCACTCGACGCCGCCCGCGCGAAAGCGCTCGAGCAGGGCCGGCGGCGCGTCGATGAACAGCACCCGATGCTGACCGGGCATGCCCCGGCAATGATCCAGCAGCATGCGTTCGGCACCGTAGAAACCGCCGCTGTGGATCACATGGACAATCGGCAGGTCGGCCATGAGCCTCTCGCGTTCCGTGCGCTTCACTGCTTGGCCCAGTGCCAGAGCCACTGCCAGGTCCAGCGCGGGTAAGGGTTGACCACCGGCGCCTGCACCGCGTCGAGCACCATCAGCACCGGCAGGTTCAGGTGGTCGACGACCTGGGCCGGATGCTTGAAGCGGTGATCGAAGAACTCGTAGACATAGCCCAGGGCAATCGCCAGCAGCAGGCCGGTGAGCAGGCCCAGGGGAATGATCAGCATCGGTTTGGGGAACGCTGCCTCGCTGGGTTCATAAGGCTGGCTGAGCACCCGGGCGTTGGACAGCTCGCCATTGATCAGGCGCTCGCCGCGGCTTTCTTCGTAGCGCTGGGTGTAGGTGAAGAAGGCCTTGTGCAGGGCGTCGATCTCGGTGTCGAGCTGGCGCAGCTTGCTCAGCACTTCCTGCAGGTCGCGCACGCGGGTCTTGTATTCGTTGATCCGCGCGGTCTTCTGGGCGATCACCGAATTGGTGATCTGCAGGTCGCTGGTGCGCTCGCGGACCCGGTTCTCGACGACCTTGAGGAACTGCGCGCGGGCGCGGACGATCTGCTCGCGCTGCTGCTGCATCGGCACGCTGTCGGCGCGGTAGGTGTCGGAGGTGGTGCCGTACTGGCTCACCAGGTTGGTCAGCTGTTCGCCCAGCTGTTTGATCTCGCGGTCCTCGTAGGCCACGTTGTCCACGGTGTTGGCGAAGGCGAAGGGGAAGGTGTAGTCGGTCAGGCTGCCCTTGCGCGCGGCCTTCAGGTTGTTTTGCAGGTAGTCCAGGCGGCGCTGGTTCTCCAGGGCCTGGTCGCGGTAGCCGTTGAGCGACTGCTCTTCGGTGTTGATCGCATTCAGGCGGAAGGTGATCTCTTCCTTGGGATCGGAGGCATGGGCCGCTTCCAGCAGGGCCTGGCGCAAGCCTTCGAGGTCGTCCAGGCGTTCCTGGTACTGGACTTTCTTCTGCTCGAAGAAGGTCTGCGGCAGCTCGTTGGATTGCAGGTCCTGGCGGTTCTTCAGGTAGTTGGCCAGCAGGCGCTCGACGAAGCGTGTGCCCTGGGTCGGGTCGGCGCTGGCGTAGACCACCGAGATCACGTTGGAGCCGGGCAGGGTGGCGATCTTCAGGTCCTTGACCGCCTGGGTGGTCATGGCGTCGAGGGCGGTGTCGCGCACCGGCTCGATCTTCAGGCCCAGGGCTGCGCGCAGCGGGGTGGTCACATGATCGCGCAGCGGGTTGAAGAGCAGCCGGGTGAGCAGGCCCTCGCCATCGCCGAACTCGCCGGCGTCGCGCAGCTGGCCGATGGTTTCGCGGATCAGCGTCGGCGAGCGCAGGATATTGCTCTCGGTTTCCATGTCCGCCAGGGACGGCGGGATGAACTTGTCGCTGTCCGGGGTGAGCACGGTGTTGGCGTCGCTCTGCGACAGCTTCTTCGACTGCACTATGACTTCGGCGGTGATCTCGTAGCTCTGGCGCAGCACCAGCGGCAACAGCAGGGCGATCACGGCGAAGCCGAGGAACACACGTTTGATCAGCCGGCGATTGACGAAGAACACGAGGAGGAACTCGTGCAGGTAGTTTTCGATTCTGTTCATCGCGGGAAGGCTCAATTGTTGTCCGATTCTTTGTTGTCGACGCGGTAGCCGAAGCTGAAGCCGACGCCCTGGAACATGATGATGTCCGCCAGTTGCTTGCTGAACGCGCCGGCCTTGGCCAGGCGGGTCTTGGGCACGTAGAGCAGGTCGTCCGGTTGCAGGTAGGCGAACTGCGCGGCGTTGCGGTCCAGGGCGGCGGCGACGTCGTAGGTGCGGGCCTGCACCTGGTTGCCGGTGCGGCGCATGATCACCACCGAGTCCAGGCGCGCGGTGGGGCCGGCGCCCTTGGCCAGGGTCAGGGCCTCGAGCACCGACACCGGGCGGCGGATTGGGTAGGCACCGGGCTGGCCGACTTCACCGAGCACGAACACTTCGTTGGCCGCCGTCGACTTGAGCAGCACGTCGGCGCTGACCTGGCCGACTTCCTTGGCGTAGCGCTGGTTGATGGTCTTCTGCAACTGGCTGAGGGTCATGCCCTGCAAGGACATGGCGCCGAGCAACGGGAAGCTGGCGCGCCCGTCCGAGCCGACGGTGATCTCGCGGCTCAGGCCCGTGGCCGGGTTGGTCAGGCTGGTGCGCAGGTTGTCCAGCTGGGCCATGGCGTGGGAAATCGAAAAGGTCACCTGGGGTTTCTTCAGCACCCGCGCATAGGCGCTTTCCAGGGTCCGGCGCGCCTCTTCGGCGGTCAGCCCGGCGACCTGCACGTTGCCGACGTAGGGCATCTCGATGCTGCCGTCGGGCAGCACCAGCTTGTTGCCGCCCAGCTCGGCGGCGCTGAGGAACGAGACGTCGACCTGGTCGCCCGGTTGCACCCGATAGCGGGTCTGGCTGGTGCTGCCGATGTGGAAGATCACGTCGAGCACGTCCTGGGGACGCAGGACCTGCTCCACCGGCAGCACTTCGGTCATCTGGCCCTGGCCGGCGTCGGCGCTGAGGACCTGCACCGGCATTTGCTCGACGTCGGGGCTGGAACAGCCGGCGAGGGCGGCCAGCAACAGGCAAAGGGGGAGCGCTTGAGGTTTCATGTGCAGACTTTCCTTGTGCCGGTCAGAGACGGTCGTAGACCCATTTGGGCATGTAGTACTTGCGCGCGTTGAACACGCTGCCGATCAGCTTCGCCTCGGCCTGGACCAGCCGTTGCGCGGCGGCCTGGGCCACTTCCCAGCGGGTTTCCTCGCTGCGCACCACCAGCACCACGCCATCGACCTGGGTACTCAGGGTGAGGAGGTCGCCGTTGCTGTACACCGGGTCGCCGTCGACGATCACGAAGCGGTACACCTCGTTGAGCGCGGCGAACAGTTCCCGCAGCGGCTGGCTGGTCAGGCGTTCGCTGTACTGCTGGCGCCGCCCCAGGGGCAGGAAGTCGAAGCCCGGGGCGCCGGGATGCTCGATGCAGGACGCCAGGCTCGGCGGCTGCTCGGCCAGCACCAGGTCGAGGAAGCCCGGGTTCTGTTCCAGGCCCAGGCGCTGGGTCAGGCTGTCGTCGGCGAGGCTGGTGTCCAGCAGCAGCACTCGGCCGCGGCTGGTGCGCGCCAGCTCGTTGGCCAGGGCCAGGCTACTGGTGGTCACGCCGCTGTTGCGGTTCGGCGCGGTAAGCAGGATCACTCGCAGTTGCTGGTCGAGTACGGTCACGGCCAGGTTGCTTTCGGTGGGGGTCTGGATCTCCAGACTGGCAAAGGTTGCAGCCGCCATTTCAACTTGCTCCGTGGCCGTTGAGGACTTTGAGAGGGGTTTTGAGCAGGATCTTCAGGTCCAGCCAGGGGCTCTGCTGAAAGATGTAGGTCATGTCCAGGGTCACCCGGCCGTCGAAATCCACATCGCTGCGCCCGGACACCTGCCACAGGCCGGTGATGCCGGGGTAGATGCTCAGGCGGCCGAGGTGATGTTCCTTGTAGGTCTGGGCGTGGAACGAGGTCGGCCGCGGGCCGACGATGCGCATCTGGCCGAGCAGCACATTGATCAGGTTCGGCAGCTCGTCGAGGCTGGTGCGCCGCAGGAAACCGCCGATCCCGGTGATCCGCGGGTCGCGGTCGATCTTGAAGTCCACCGAGTCCGGGCCGTGCTTGTTCAGGTGGCGCACCGAGTCTTTCAGGGACTCGGCGTTGACCACCATGGTGCGGAACTTGTACATGCCGAAACGCCGGCCGCGAAAGCCGGTGCGCAGCTGCACGAAAAACACCGGGCCGGGGCTGGTCAGCTTGATCAGCAGGGCGATCGCCAGCAGCAGCGGCGCGATCAGCAGCAGAATCAGCGCGGCCAGCAGGGTCGAGGTCAGGCGCTTGCTCAGGGACAGGGTCCAGGGGCAGCCGCCGCGGCGACCGGTCAGCCAGCCACGGCGTTGCAGCTCGACGGCGGCCTCGACCTTGCGCCGGAACGGGTCGTTGCGCCGGTCGATATGGACGGGGCCGGCAGCCGGTGTCGGCTTATCGGGAACAGAAGGCGCGGGCGATGAGAATGGTCTCTCCATGTCCATCGGGGTATTTCCATAGGCAGTGGGTAGAAGCGGCGAGCGGGTTCGCCGGTGCAGCTTGGTGTGGGCGTCAGTCCCGTGGCGGCCGGTAGTAGCTCTGGAACCAGTCGACGAAGCGCCCCAGGCCTTCGGCCAGGGGCACCTGCGGGCCGAAGCCGGTGACGTTCTCCAGGGCGCTGGCATCGGCGCAGGTGTTCAGCACATCGCCGGGCTGCAGCGGCAGGTACTCGACCAGCGCCTTGCGCCCAAGCAGTTGCTCCAGGGTGGCGACGTAGTCCTTGAGTTCCACCGGGCGCTGCCCGCCGATATTGAACAGGCGCCAGGGCGCCATGCTGGTGGCCGGGTCGGGCTGTTCGCGGTTCCACAGCGGGTCGCGCACCGGCGGTTTGGCCAGCAGGCGCACCAGGGACTCGACTATGTCGTCGATGTAAGTGAAGTCGCGCTGGTGCATGCCGTAGTTGAACAGCTTCAGCGGCCGGCCTTCGCTGATGGCCTGGGCGAACAGGATCGGCGACATGTCCGGACGGCCCCAGGGGCCGTACACGGTAAAGAAGCGCAGGCCGGTGGCCGGCACGTCGAACAGGTGGCTGTAGCTGTGGGCCATCAACTCGTTGGCTTTCTTGCTCGCGGCGTACAGCGACAGCGGATGGTCGACGTTGTCGCTGACCTTGTACGGGGTGTGATGGTTGGCGCCGTACACCGAGCTGGACGAGGCGTAGATCAGGTGCTCGACCGGGTAGCGCCGGCACATTTCCAGCAGGTTGAGAAAACCGCCGAGGTTGCTGTCCAGGTAGGCCTTGGGGTTCTCCAGGGAATAACGCACCCCGGCCTGGGCCGCCAGGTTGATCACCACCTGCGGGCGGACCTGGGCGAACAGCCGGTCGAGGGCGTCGGCATCGCTCAAATCCAGGCAGTACAGCGGGAAGGCGCCCACCTGTTGCTCGACCCAGCGCACCCGGTCGCGCTTGAGCTGCGGGTCGTAGTAGTCGTTGAAATTATCCAGCCCGGTGACCTGATGCCCATCCTTGAGCAAACGCAGTGCGGTATGGGCGCCGATGAAACCGGCGGCCCCGGTGATCAGGATATTCATGCGTAGAGCGCCCCCGGTCGGCGATAGGGTAGTCCGATGCTCAGGTAATGCAGGCCGGCATCCGCCGCCTGTTGCGGGTTGTAGAGGTTGCGCCCGTCGACGATCAGCCGCGCCTTGAGGCGCTCGCGCAACTGGTTGAAATCGACTACGCGAAAGGCCTTCCACTCGGTGCAGATCACCAGCGCATCGGCGCATTGCAGGGTGTCGTCGCGGGTCGCGCACAGCTGCAGGTCGGGGCGGTAGCCGTACAGGCGCCGGCATTCGGTCATGGCTTCCGGGTCGTAGGCATGCACCGTGGCGCCGGCGTCCCACAGCGCTTCCATCAGGTAGCGGCTGGTGGCTTCGCGCATGTCGTCGGTATTGGGCTTGAAGGCCAGCCCCCAAATGGCGATGACCTTGCCGCGCAGGTCGTCGCCCAGATGCGCCTTGAGCTTGCGGAACAGCACGTGGCGCTGTTGCTCGTTGACGTCGCGCACGGTCCTGAGCATGTGCGGCTCCAGGCCATGGCTCTCGGCGGTGTGGATCAGCGCCTTGAGGTCCTTGGGGAAACACGAGCCGCCAAAACCGGCGCCCGGGTAGATGAAGTGGTAGCCGATCCGCGGGTCGGCGCCGATGCCCTTGCGCACGGCGCTGATATCGACGTCCAGGCGCTCGGCCAGGTTGGCCATTTCGTTCATGAAGCTGATGCGCGTGGCGAGCATGGCGTTGGCGGCGTACTTCACCAGCTCGGCGCTGCGGTTATCCATGAACATCAGGCGGTCGCGGTTGTGGTTGAACGGCGCGTACAGCTCGCTCAGCTGCTGGCGCGGCTTGTCATGGGCGCAGCCGACGATGATCCGGTCCGGGCGCATGCAGTCGGCCACCGCGCTGCCTTCCTTGAGGAACTCGGGGTTGGACACCACATGCACCCTGAGCTCGGACTTGCCCAGGTCGGTGAGCTGCTCGATGACGGTTTCCAGCACCAGGTCGGCGGTGCCCACCGGCACCGTGGATTTGATCACCAGGGTCTTGTCGCTGTGCATCAGGCGGGCGATGTCGCGGGCGACGGCAATCACATGGTCGAGATCGGCGGAGCCGTCTTCGTTGGACGGGGTGCCGACCGCGATGAACATCAGCTCGCCATGGTTCACCGCGTCCTGGGCCTGGGTGGTGAAGGACAGGCGGCCGGCTTTCAGATTGTCCTCGATCAGCGTCGTCAGCCCTGGCTCGTGAATGGGCGCGATGGCGCGCTGCAATTGGGCGACTTTCTGGCCGTCGATGTCGACACAGACCACGTTGTGGCCGACGTCGGCCAGGGCGACTGCTTGTACCAGGCCGACGTAGCCGGTACCAAAAACGCTGACATCCAAGGGAGGAACCTCATCCGTGATGGGTAATGAGTGAGTTTTTCTGCCCACTTCTTAAAGAACTGAATAGGTGCAAGTCCTTTTCGCGTTCTTTTTTTGACACTACCACAGCGTGGAGACGGTTAATTGGCGTTTTGCCGTGTTGTATAAATGACGATAGCGTTTTTGATCCTTTTCTTAATTAATTAATTTCTTTTAAAATCAAATAGATGGTGTGACTGAAAGGGTGCTGAAAGCATTGCGTCAATTCCTTGTTGAAAAAACCGCCAGGGCAAATTTAGCCGACGAACGGTAGTGTTTTGAGCAAAAAAACCAACGGTTTTATCGCCGGCGGGCACTTGCTTGGATCCAAAACCCCGAGGATCGCCCAATGAATGGCGCCTTGGCCAAGGGCCTCGACGAAAGAAAAAAGTGTTGGAAATGATCGCTTTATCGCAGGCGAGGCAGTGCACTGGAAGCGCTCGGGAAGCACCAAAGGCTGTAGCAGCTTCAGACTAAAGTCGGGTGTAGCCCGTCAAAGCCATCTGCCATCATTGCGGGTCAATATTGATTTGATCAATTCACCTGGCCAGAAATGATTCGCCAGATGGATTGCTATTGCCTTTCTTTCATCCGCGTTACCGATGCACTGCTGGAGCTTTTCATGCGTCCCCCTTTCCCTTTGCTGCACTCATTCCGACCGCTGCGTTATCCAACGGTGGGCCTCGGCGCCCTTTGCCTGTGCGCGGGTTTTTCCGCCCAGGCCGAGGCCGCGGGTTTCTTCGAAGACAGCAGCGCCAAGCTCGAGTCGCGCACTATCTACTTCAACCGTGACTTCCGCGACGGCCATACCAGCAACGATCAGGGCGCTTCCAAGCGCGAAGAGGCGGCCCAGGGCTTCATTCTCAACCTGCAATCGGGCTACACCGAAGGCACCGTCGGTTTTGGTATCGACGCACTGGGCATGCTCGGCTTCAAGCTCGATTCCAGCCCCGACCGCAGCAACAGCGGCTTGCTGCCGTCCAGCGGCCAGGACCCGCGGGGCTCCAAGGACCAGTACGCCAAGCTCGGCCTGACGGCCAAGGTGCGCGTGTCGCAGAGCGTGCTCAAGTACGGCGCGCTGCTGCCGGACCTGCCGCTGCTCAAGTACAACGACGGGCGCCTGCTGCCGACCATGTTCAACGGCGCCATGCTCACCTCCAAGGAGATCAAGGACCTGACGTTCATGGCCGCGCGCCTGGACCGCTACACCGCCCGGGATTCCACGGACGCCCAGGACATCCGCGTGCACTGCAAGAACAAGCGGTACGCCTGCAACGTCACCGCCGACCATTTCGACATGTACGGCATCGACTACAAGTTCAACGACCGTCTGACCGGCCAATATCACTACGCCGAGCTGGAAGACATCTACCGCCAGCACTTCATCGGCCTGCTGGCCAACCAGCCGCTGGGCCCGGGCGTACTGAAGGCCGACCTGCGCCTGCTCAAGAGCGCCGACAGCGGCGCCGAGCGCGCCGGCTCCATCGACAACCGCGCCCTGAGCGGCATGCTCGGCTACGCCATCGACGGCCACACCTTCAGCGCCGGCTGGCAGCGCATGAACGGCGACAACTCGATGCCGTACCTCGATGGCAGCAACCCGTACCTGGTCAACTACGTGCAGGTCAACGACTTCGCCGCCGCCCAGGAGCGTTCCTGGCAGCTGCGCTACGACTACGACTTCAAGGCCATCGGCATCAACGGCCTGAGCTTCCTGACCCGCTATGTCAGCGGCGACCATATCAAGGTCCCGGGCAGCGACCAGGAAGGCCGCGAATGGGAACGCGACAGCGAACTCAAGTACGTGGTGCAGAGCGGCACCTTCAAGGACGTCAGCCTGCGCCTGCGTAACGCCACCTACCGCAGCAACTACGAGAAATACGCCCGGGACGTGGACGAGACGCGGCTGATCGTCAGCTACAACTTCTCGATCCTCTGACGGCGCTGCCGGAAGCTGAGTCCGCGAGTTGCCTGGAGAAACGCGTCGGCAGGCCTTGCGGCTGCTGCGCAGCCGATCGCAGGCTGCGCCAGCGGCTACAGGGTTTGTGGTGGCTGTGTAGCCGCTGCCGAGCCTGCGAGGCTGCGATCGGCGGCGTAGCCGTCGCAAACCCGGCAACTGCGTTGCATCAGGTCTACCGTGTGCGCTGGTTGGGCGGCTGCTTCACAGCCGATCGCAGCCTTCGGCAGCGGCTACAGGGGATCGCGGTGTCTTGTAGCCGCTGCCGAGCCTGCGAGGCTGCGATCGGCGGCGCAGCCGTCGCAAACCCGGTAACCGCGTTGAATCAGGTCCACCGCGTGCGCTGGTTGGGCGGCTGCGTTGCAGCCGATCGCAGGCTGCGCCAGCGGCTACAGGGTCCGCGGTGTCTGTGTAGCCGCAGCCTCGCGGTGCTCGGCAGCGGCTACAGAGAATGCGGAGGCGGGGGGGCCGCGTCAGGCGCTTACAGCCAGTCCCAGAAGCGGCTCCAGAAGCCGCGGTTCAGTTCTTCCCGGCAACCGGCGTATTGCTGGCCGTACAGGCTGGAGCGGCTTTGCACCTTCATCGCCACGGTCTGCAGCCAGGGCTTGGCGGTATAGGTCTGCCGGCGGTAGCCGCCCCAGCCTTCGTGGTAGTTCAGGTACTGGCGGTAGGCGTCCTGCTTGGTCACGCCGTTGACCCGCGTGGTCTGGTCCATGTACCAGCCGATAAAGTCGGTGGCGTCGGCGAAGTTGGTGCGGCTGGCCCAGTAGTTGTCGCCTTTGCGCTGGTAGTCACCCCAGACTTCGTCCTTGGCCTGCGGGTAGCCGGCCGCCGAGGTCACCCGGCCCCAGGGAATCACCCACAACAGGTATTTGCGGGGCGGCAAGGCGTCCTGCTTGAAGCTCGATTCCTGGTAGATGATCGACAGTGGCACCTGGATCGGCACCCCCCATTTTTCTTCGGTGGCCTTGGCCGCCTTGTACCAGTCGCTTTTCTCGCGAAAGATCTCGCAGATGTCGTTGGGGTTGGCCGGCGGCGAGGTCGCGCAGCCGGTCAGGATGAGGGGGAGTGCTACGGCGGCACAGGCGAAGCGGGTCAAAGGCAAGGCTCTATTCGGGTCGATGGGAGCGCCGCGTGGCGCTCCTGCGATCAGTTCAGTTGGTGGCGATAGGGCAGGTCCGGTCCGGTCTTGCCACAGGTCAGCGCCGCGGCGCGGATGGCGAACCTGAGCATCTGGTCGATCTGGTCCCGGCTCAAGCCCGCCACACCCTCCAACGAATCCAGCTGTCGTTCGGTCAGCCAGGCAATCAGAGCGGCCTGGAAGGTGTCGCCGGCGCCCACGGTGTCGGCCATCTTAATCGGCATGGCCGGCGCCGACCAGCGGCCATGCACCCGACTGAACACCGTCGCGCCCTCTGCGCCGCGGGTCAGGAACACCAGCTGGCAGTGATGCTGCAGCCAGCCTTCGATCACGTGCTGTGGGTCCTGGTCGGGGTAGAGCAGGTGCAGGTCCTCGTCGCTGACCTTGATCAGGTCGGCCAGCCGGACCAGGGTATCGATGCGCTGGCGCCACAGCTGGATGTCCGGGGCCGGGTTGAGGCGTACGTTGGGATCGAGGCTGATCAGGCGCTGGCCACGCTCGCGGCGCACCAGCGCCAGCAGGGTGTCGGCGATCGGTTGCACCACCAGGGAGAACGAACCGATGTGCAGGCCGCGCACCCGGCTGTCGAGCGGCGGCAGGTCGGCCAGCTGCAACTGGCGGTCGGCGCAGCCTTCGCCACGGAAGCTGTATTGCGGCGAGCCGTCGGCGCCCACCGCGACCATCGCCAGGGTGGTCGGCGCCTGGACGTGCAGCAAGTAGTCTTCGCCCACGCCTTCGTCGCGCAGCACCTGCAACAGGCGCCGGCCGAGGTAGTCGGTGGACAGCCCGGCGAACAGCGCCGCGTCCACGCCCAGGCGGCGCAGACCCACCGCGACATTGAAGGGTGAACCGCCAGCGATTGCCTGGAAGTTGACCCGCGATGCCCGACCGCTGGCATCGTCTTGGCTAAAAAAGTCGAACAGTGCTTCACCACAGACCAGGTACATAGTCATTCGCTCTTCAAAAGGGTTGCCACATGCTGTTGGTAGCCTTCATAGGCTTGCTGGTAGGCCGCGACATTGGCCACGATCGGTAAGGTTTCGCTGCTTGCATCGAGCCTCACGCAGCGCTGGCACAGCTGCGCCAGGCTCTGCGCCTGGCCGCTGTGGTGCGACTCACACCAGGCTGCCTGGATCGCCGCGCCCAGGGCCGCCGCTTCGCTCTGCTCGGTGCAGACCACCGGGGTGTGCATGATATCGGCGACCATCTGCCGCCACAGCGGGCTTTTCGAACCGCCGCCGATCAGGCGGATGCTCTGGCTTTGCAGGCCGTTGTGGCGCAGCAGGTCCAGGCCGTAGCGCAGGCCGAAGGTGGTGCCTTCGACCACCGCGCGGCACAGGTTGGCCCGGGTCAGGTTGTTGGCGGTCAACCCTAGCAGGCTGCCACTGGCGTGGGGCAGGGCGGGGACCCGCTCGCCGTTGAGGAACGGCAGCATGCACACGCCCTCGGCGCCGATCGGCGCCTGCGCCACCCGTTGGTTGAAGGCGTCGATATCCAGCTCGAACAACTCGCGCACCGCGCCCGTGGCGTTGGTCAGGTTCATGGTGCAGATCAGCGGCAGCCAGCCGCCGCTGGAGGAACAGAAGGTCGCCACCGCGGCATCCGCGCTGATCCGGGGTTGCTCGGCGTAGGCATACAGGGTGCCGGAGGAACCCAGGCTCATGGTGATCGCCCCGGGCTGGATATTGCCGGTGCCGATGGCCCCCAGCATGTTGTCGCCGCCACCGCTGGAGACCAGAGCCCGCGGGTTGAGGCCCAGTTGCCGGGCGATCTCCGGCAGCAGGGTGCCCACTGGCTGGTGGGCTTCGAGCAGTTCCGGCAAGGCGGCTTCCAGGCGGCCGTCGGGGTCGATGTGCCGGAGCAGCGCCAGGTCCCATTGTCGGGTGCGCACATTGAAATAGCCGGTGCCCGAGGCATCGCCGTATTCGCTGCAGCAGCGGCCGGTCAGCCAGAAGTTCAGGTAGTCGTGGGGCAGCAGCACATGGGCGATGCGCTGGAAGATCTGCGGGTGTTGCTCCCGGGTCCACAGCAGTTTCGACACCGTGTAGCCGGGGGCAATCGCCACGCCGAGGCGCTCCAGGGAGCCTTGTTCGCCGCCCAGGTAATCCAGCAGGCGCTGGTTCTGCGGGGTGGATTCGGTGTCGCACCAGAGTTTGGCCGGGCGCAGTACCTGGCCCTGCGGGTCGAGCAGGACCAGGCCGTGCTGCTGGCCGGACACGCCGATGCCGAGGATGTCCTGGCCGCTGACACCCGCCGCCAATAACGCCCGGCGGGTGGCCAGGGCGAACGCCTCGCGCCATTGCCCGACGTCCTGTTCGCGGCGGCCATTGGCGCCGCTGATCAGGCTGTGGGGCGCCGCGCCCAGGCCCAGCACTTCGCCGCTGGCGGCGTCGAGGACGATGGCCTTGGTGCCCTGGGTGCCACAGTCGATGCCGAGGAAAAGCTGTTGCGTCGTCATGGATGAACCTGCACAAAATTCAAATCAAACCCACTGTAGCCGCTGCCGAGCCTGCGAGGCTGCGATCGATTGCGTAGCAATCGCAAAACCTGAGTCCGCGATTTGCCTGGGGAAACGCGTTGGCAGGATTTGCGTCGGCTGCGCCGCCGATCGCAGCCTTCGGCAGCGGCTACAGGGTCCGCGGTGGCCGTGTAGCCGCTGCCGAGCCTGCGAGGCTGCGATCGATTGCGCAGCAATCGCAAAACCTGAGACTGCGATTTGCCTGGAGAAACGCGTCGGCAGGATTTGCGTCGGCTGCGCCGCCGATCGCAGCCTTCGGCAGCGGCTACAGGGTCCGCGGTGGCCGTGTAGCCGCTGCCGAGCCTGCGAGGCTGCGATCGATTGCGTAGCAATCGCAGAACCTGAGTCCTCGATTTGCCTGGAGAAACGCATCGGCGACAGGCAAGCATCAGCGGCCCCTGGCCAATACCCGCTCCAGGGTGTGGGTCACGCCGTTGTCGCGCAGGCTGCTGTAGCAGCGCTCGAAGGCCGCGGTGAATGCGGCGCTGGCGGGGATCGCCGGGCCGAAGATTTCCTCGACCGCCAACAGCCGCTGGCCGATCAGCGCGTCATCCGCCACCAGCGCCTGGCAGAACGCGGCACGCGGATCGGGAATGGCGTAGGTGTCGCCGTTTTCGTCCACGCCCTTGAGGTACAAGGCCCAGGCGGCGACCACCAGGGCGGCGCGCTCGGTGTCGCGGCCATCGGCGATCAGACGGTTGAGGGTCGGCACGGTAAACTTGGGCAGCTTCGACGAGCCGTCGGAGCAGACCCGCTCCAACTGGTCGGCAATCGCCCGGTTGGAGAAGCGCGCCACCAGGGTGTCCTTGTAGTCGTCCAGGTCGATGCCCGGCACCGGCGCCAGTTGCGGGGTCACGTCCAGGTCCATGTAGGCGCGCATATAGGCGACGAACAGCGGGTCGGCCATGGTCTCGTGGACAAAACGATAACCCTTGAGGAACCCCAGGTAGGTCAGGGCCAGGTGGCTGCCGTTGAGCAGCTTGATCTTCATCTCCTCATAGGGCGTGACGTCGTCGGTGAATTGCACGCCGACCTTTTCCCAGGCCGGCCGGCCGCTGACGAACTGGTCTTCCAGCACCCATTGCGCAAAGGGCTCGCAGACCACCGGCCAGGCGTCGTCGATGCCGTGCTGGTCGTGCAGTTGCAGGCGGTGGGCGGTGCTGGTCATGGGCGTGATGCGGTCGACCATGGCGTTGGGGAAACTGACGTTGGCGGCGATCCAGTCGTGCAGGTCGGCGTCGCGCTGGCGGGCGAAGGCCAGCAGCGCCTTGCGGGTCACCGCGCCGTTGTGCGGCAGGTTATCGCAGGACATCAGGGTAAAGGCCGGGACCCCGGCCGCCCGGCGCTGGGCCAGGGCTGCGCAGAGAAAACCGAACACGGTCTTCGGCTGCTGCGGGTGGGCCAGGTCGTGCTGGATCTGCGGCAGGTGGGCCATGAACTCGCCGCTGCTGTCGTCGATGCAGTAGCCACCCTCGGTGATAGTCAGCGAGACGATACGGATCTGCGGGTCGGCCAGTTTGTCGATCAGCGCCTGGGCGCCGTCCTCGGCCAGCAGCATGTCGCTAATGGCGCCGATTACCCGCACTTCGGCGGCGTCGCTGTCGCCCAGCTCGAACAGGGTGAACAGGTAGTCCTGGCCGGCCAGGTCGTCGCGGGCGCGGCGGTCCTCGGCGCGCAGGCCGACCCCGCAGATGCTCCAGTCCAGGCCTTCGCCGGTGTTCATCAGGGCATCGGTGTAATAGGCCTGGTGCGCCCGGTGGAAACCACCGACGCCGATATGCACCATGCCTTGCCGGGTCTCGGCCGGGTCGTAGGCGGGCAGCCGCACTTCGGGGGCCAGGCGGTGGAGGTTGTGTCGGTTCAGTTTCATCGTTCGGTTCTCGTTCAGGCGGCGGCGCGCAGCGGCCTGGCCACGGCCACGCCGTCGGCATCGAAGAGGTGGCAGTGTTCGGCATCCAGGTGCAGGTTCAGTTGCTGGCCGTAGGCGCTGGCCAGGTCGCCGCGGATACGCAGGGTCAGGGCTTCGCCGGAAGCGGTGACGACGTGGCAGAAGGTGTCGCTGCCCAGGCGCTCGCTGACGTCGGCGGTGACCTGCAGGGTGCAGTCGCCGGGGCGGGCCAGTTCCAGGTGCTCGGGACGGATGCCCAGGGTCACCGGGCTGCCGACGCTCAGGTGGGCGCCGCGCTGTGGCAGCTGGATGCGGGTGCCGGCCTCCAGCAGCACCTCGCAGCCCTGGCCATCGACCCGGCTCAGCCGGCCCTTGAGGAAGCCCATCTTCGGCGTGCCGAGGAAGCCGGCGACAAACAGGTTGGCCGGGCTGTGGTACAGCTCCAGCGGCGAGCCCACCTGTTCCACGCGGCCGCCGTTGAGCACCACCACCTTGTCGGCCAGGGTCATGGCTTCGACCTGGTCGTGGGTCACGTAGATCATGGTCGCCTGCAGCTCTTTATGCAGGCGCGCCAGCTCCAGGCGCATCTGCACCCGCAGCGCGGCGTCGAGGTTGGACAGCGGTTCGTCGAACAGGAAGATCTTCGGGTTGCGCACGATGGCCCGGCCAATCGCTACGCGCTGGCGCTGGCCGCCGGACAGCTGCTTGGGCTTGCGCTCCAGCATCGGCCCCAGTTCGAGGATGCGCGCCGCTTCGTTGACCTTCTGTTGCACCTCGGCTTTCGGCACGCCGGCCAGGTCCAGGGCGAAGGACATGTTCTTGCGCACGCTCATGTGCGGGTACAGGGCGTAGGTCTGGAACACCATGGCCAGGTCGCGCTTGGCCGGGCTGACTTCGGTGATGTCGCGGCCATCCAGTTCGATGCTGCCGCCGCTGACTTCCTCCAGGCCGGCGATCAGCCGCAGCAGGGTGGACTTGCCACAGCCCGAGGGGCCGACGAAGACCACGAACTCCTTGTCGCGCACCTCCAGGTCGATGCCCTTGATGATGGAAAAACCTTCGAAGCCTTTTTGCAGATTCTTGATTTTCAGGTTGGCCATGGAATTTCTCCGGATTTCAGAATTTCGGTGTAGCCGCTGCCGCAGGCTGCGATAGGCACCGCAGGGGCCTCGGCGTCTGTGCGGTCGCTGGCGAGCCTGCGGCTCGATCGCAGCCTTCGGCAGCGGCTACAGGTAGTGGGGTCGTCTGGTTATTTCACGGCGCCGAAGGACAGGCCGCGCACCAACTGTTTCTGGCTGATCCAGCCGAAGATCAGGATCGGTGCGCAGGCCAGGGTCGAGACCGCCGAAAGCTTGGCCCAGAACAGCCCTTCGGGGCTGGAGTAGGAGGCGATCAGCGCGGTCAGCGGCGCGGCGTTGGACGAGGTCAGGTTCAGCGACCAGAACGCCTCGTTCCAGCACAGGATCAGCGACAGCAGCACGGTGGAGGCCAGGCCGCCCTTGGCGATCGGCAGCAGCACCCGGAGCATTTCCTGGCCTAGTGTCGCACCGTCCAGCCGCGCGGCCTCGAGGATGTCCCGGGGGATGTCCTTGAAGTAGGTGTAAATCATCCAGACCACGATCGGCAGGTTGATCAGGGTGTAGATCACGATCAGCGCGATGCGCGTGTCCAGCAGGCCAAAGCTCTTGGCCAGCAGGTAGATCGGCATCAGCACGCCCACCGGCGGCAGCATCTTGGTCGACAGCATCCACAGCAGGGTGCGCTTGGTGTTGCGGGTTTCAAAGAAGGCCATGGAATAGGCCGCCGGCACCGCGATCAGCAGGCACAGGGCGGTGGCGCTGAAGGAGATCACCACCGAGTTCCAGGCGAAGGCCAGGTAATTGCTGCGCTCGTTGATGTGCAGGTAATTCTCCAGCGTCGGCGCGAAGATGAACTGCGGCGGTGTGGCGAAGGCATCGATTTCGGTCTTGAAGCTGGTCAGCAGCATCCAGAAGATCGGGAAGAAAATCAGGATGGCGATGGCCCAGGCCAGGGTGCCGAGCAGCAGGCTTTGCTGGCGGCGGGATTGTTGCAGGGTCATGGCGCGCACCTCAGGGCTTGTCAGTCAGGTTTTTGCCGAGCATCCGTACCAGGATGATCGCGGCGATATTGGCGATGACCACGGCGATCAGGCCGCCGGCCGAGGCCATGCCCACGTCGAACTGCACCAGCGCCTGGTTGTAGATCAGGTAGGCGAGGTTGGTCGAGGCGTAGCCCGGGCCACCGTTGGTGGTGGTGAAGATTTCGGCGAACACCGAGAGCAGGAAGATGGTCTCGATCATCACCACCACCGCGATGGGCCGCGCCAGGTGCGGCAGGGTCAGGTGCCAGAAGATCGCGATGGCCCCGGCGCCATCCAGGCGTGCGGCTTCCTTCTGTTCCTGGTCCAGCGACTGCATGGCGGTCATCAGGATCAGGATGGCGAACGGCAGCCACTGCCAGGAGACAATGATGATGATCGACAGCAGCGGGTAGTGGGCCAGCCAGTCCACCGGCTGGGCGCCGAACAGCTTCCACACGGCGGCGAGAATCCCCGACACCGGGTGGAAGATCAGGTTCTTCCAGATCAGCGCGCCCACCGTGGGCATGATGAAGAACGGCGAGATCAGCAGCACCCGGACAATGCCGCGGCCGAGGAACTCGCTGGCTTCCAGCAGGGCGCTGATCAGCACCCCGAACACCACGCTGATCAGCAGCACGCTGCCCACCAGCAGCAGGGTGTTGCCGGCCCCGGGCAAAAAGCCCGAATCGCTGAGGAAGTAGCTGAAGTTCTCCAGCCCGACGAACTGGTTTTCCCCGGGGTACAGCAGGTTGTAGCGGATCAGCGAGAAGTACAGGGTCATGCCCAGCGGCACGATCATCCACAGCAGCAACAGCGCCACCGAGGGGCTGACCAGGAACCAGCCGGGGTTGAGCAGGCGGCGCTTGCGCGCGACCTGGGGCATTGGCAAATGAGCTTTGGCAGTCGAGGTATTCATGGCGATCACAACCGTTCAGTTCCAAAGATGCGCGACATGCACCTGCGTAGGAGCCGGCTTGCCGGCGATAGCGTCAGCAAGGTCGCTGCAAGGCCTGTGGGCCCTATCGCCGGCAAGCCGGCTCCTACGGCAGTCGTGGTGAAGCCGGGCGACAGGATTACTTGGGGTAGCCGGCGCGTTTCATTTCGCGTTCGGTGGTCTGCTGCGCGGCGGCCAGGGCCTGGTCGACCGTGGTCTGGCCGATCAGTGCGGCGGAGAACAGCTTGCCGACCTGGGTGCCGATGGCCTGGAACTCGGGAATGGTCACCAGCTGGATGCCGATGTAGGGCACCGGCTTGAGGGTCGGCCTGGTCGGGTCGGCGACTTTCAGCGATTCCAGGGTCACCCTGGCGAATGGCGCGGCCTGCATATAGGCCTCGCTGTAGGTCGAAGCGCGGGTGCCTGGCGGCACGTTGGCGATGCCGTCTTTCTCGGCGACCAGGGCCCCGTATTCCTTGGACGTGGCCCAGCTGGCGAAGGTTTGCGCGGCGTCCTTGGCCTTGGAACTGGTGGGGATCGCCAGCGCCCAGGAGTACATCCAGGCGCTGCCTTTGTCGGTCACCTGGTGCGGGGCGTAGGTAAAGCCGACGTGTTCGCTGACCTTGCTCTGCGACTTGTCGGTGACGAAGGAGCCGGCGACGCTGGCGTCGACCCAGATCGCGCACTTGCCGCTGTTGAACAGCGCCAGGTTCTCGTTGAAACCGTTGCTGGAGGCGCCGGGCGGGCCGGCCTTCTTCATGGTGTCGACGTAGAAGGTCAGGGCGTTCTTCCATTCCGGCCCGGTGAATTCCGGTTGCCACTGCTCATTGAACCAGCGCGCGCCGAAACCGTTGGCCAGGGTGGTGATCAGGGCCATGTTCTCGCCCCAGCCGGCCTTGCCGCGCAGGCAGAGGCCGTACTGCTCCTGCTCGGGTTTGTTGAGCTTGCCGGCGAACTCGCCGATCTGCTCCCAGGTCGGGTGCTCGGGCATGACCAGGCCGGCGTCCTTGAACAGGTCGGTGCGGTAGTAGGTCATCGAGCTTTCGGCGTAGAACGGCAGGGCGTACAGCGTGCCCTTGGCCGACAGGCCTTCGCGTACCGCGGGGAAGATGTCCTGCAGGTCATAGGCGGCGGGCAGGTCCTGCATCGGTTGCAGCCAGCCCTTGGCGCCCCACAAAGCGGCTTCGTACATGCCGATGGTCAGCACGTCGAACTGCCCGCCCTGGGTGGCGATGTCGGTGGTCAGGCGCTGGCGCAGCACGTTCTCTTCGAGCACCACCCAGTTCAGCTTGATGTCCGGGTGCTCGCTCTCGAAGGTTTTCGAGAGTTTCTGCATGCGGATCATGTCGCTGTTGTTGACGGTGGCGATGGTCACGGTCTGGGCGCCGAGGCTGACGCCGCTCAAGGTCATGCAGGTGGTGACGAGCAGGGCTGTGATGCTGGGTTTCATCGTGCACTCCTCTTCCGGGCCCGGTGGGCGGCAGAAGGACGGTTATTGTTGTTGTGTCTTCCGGATGCAGGGAAGAATGTGCGGCTGATTACAGCCCTCAACGACCGCGCTGACAAATCATCCCTGACACTCGAATCGATACTTTTTTGCACTGCGACGAAATCCTCCACCCGGCGCAAGCCGCCATGGGCCAAGGATTCGCCCGTTCGCGCCGGGTAAAGCCGGGGAGATTGCGTATTGGTTTTTTTGCCGTGGCGGCCTGGGCCGGAGAACGGCGAGAAGGTGCCGATGACAGCGGCGAAGCCCAGGTCGACCGGGGCTTCGCGCTGAGGGGAGGGGTCAGAAGCTATAGGTGGCCGACATGATCGCCGCGCGCGCGTCGCCGTATTCGATGGCCGAGGAGCGCGCCGTCGAGCCGCTCTGCTGGCGCACCCGTTCCACGTAGTCCTTGTCGAACAGGTTGTTGACGTTCAACTGCAGGTCGAGGTTGTGGTTGACCTTGTAGCCGAGCATGGCGTTGTGCACCCAGTAGGCGTCCAGCTTGGCGCGGGTGCTGGAGCTGACGTTGCGCTCGCTGACATAACGCGTGCCGTAACCCAGGGTCCAGCCGGCCGGCAGTTCATAGGTGGTCCACAGGTTGAGCGAGCGCGGTGGCGTGTTGCCCAGGGCCTGGCCCTTGCGCGCGATGCCCGAGGCGGTGTTCGCCGCGTTGAGGATTTCGCTGTCGAGGAAGGTGTAGTTGGCGAACACATCCCACTGTTCGCTGACATGCCCGGTGACGCCGATTTCCACACCCTGCACCCGTTGTTTGCCGGCCAGTTGGGTCGAGCCGTCGGCCATGGTTTCCCGGGCGTTGCTCTTCTCTACGCGAAACAGCGCGGCGTCCAGTTCCAGGCGCTTGTCCAGCAGCTCCCACTTGGTCCCCAGTTCCCAGGTCTCGTTCTTCTCCGGCGCCAGGTCCTGGTTGCCCTTGCTCAAGCCGCCGCCGGTCGAGGCGAGGTTCTCGGCGGACGGGTTGAAGGAGTTGCCCCACGCGGCATAGATGCGCCCGTTCTCGGTCGGCTTGAACACCAGCCCGGTGCGGGCGCTGGCCTTGTTCGTGTCCGAGGCCAGGCTGTCGCTCTTCACATGGCTGGCCGAGTATTTGTCGACATCGCCCTTGATCTTGTCGTAGCGCAGGCCGAGGTTGAGGTCCCAGCGCTGGCTCAGGGCGATGGTATCGAACAGGTAGTACGCCTGGCCCTTGAGGGTGGTCTCGGTATAGCCGCTGGTGGCCTTGTTGACCGGGCCGTTCCAGCGCCCGGGCGGGCTGCCCAGGGCATAGCCGTCGCGCGGATACAAGGCGGTGTTCAGGCCATGGTTGTAGGTCTTCAGGTCGAGGGTTTCCCGGGACAGTTCCACGCCCGCCACCAGGTCGTGGCGCATGCCGGCGAATTCGAAGTCGCCGATCAGGTTGCTCTGGTTGATCCACATCTCGGTGGTGGCGTCGCGCCCGTAGGCCTGGGGCCCGGCCGGGCGGTAGCGGCCCGCCGGCACGCCGCTGGTATTGGCATGGGACGCCGAGACGATGGTGTCGCGCGCGGTGTGGCTGTAGCGCGTGAGGTTCTGCAGGCGCAGGTGGTCGCTGAAATCATGCTCGAAGTCGGCGGTGAAGGCGTTCTGTTCGATCTCTTCCTTGTCGAGGTTCTTCCAGCCGAAATAGGCATCGCGCTTGACCCCGGCCAGCTTCTTGCCGTCCAGCGCCGGTACGCCGTAGTCCGGCAGGTTGTCGTCGGTCTGGTGGAAGGCGCTGAGGGTCAGCCGGGTGGCGTCGCTGAACCCCAGGCGCAACGACGGCGCGATGCCCCAGCGCTCGCGGTCGATCTTGTCGCGGCCGGGCACATCGTTCTGATGGCCCATCAGGTTGATCCGCACCGCGCTGTCCTGACCGACGCCTTCCAGCGGCTGGTTGCTGTCCAGCGTCAGGCGGTAGTAGTTATCGGTGCCGAGGCTGCCGCCGAGGCGGGTGAACGCCTGGTTCTTCGGTTGCTTGCTGACCACGTTGATGCTGCCACCGGTGGTGCCGGCGCCGCCGAACACCGAGTTGGGGCCCTTGATGACCTCCACCTGCTCGACGTTGAAGGTGTCGGAACGGTTGGTCTGCGCGCTGTCGCGCAGGCCGTCGATCTGCAGGTTGCTGTTGGCCGAGAAGCCGCGGATGTTGATGCTGTCCCCCGAGCCGCCACCGCCTTCGCCGGCGTTGAAGGTGATGCCGGACACGTTCGACAGCACCTGGCGCAGGCTCAGCGCCTGCTGTTCCTGGATCAGCTTGGGCGGCACCACGGTGATGGTCTGCGGGGTGTCCAGCAGCGGCGCCACGTACTTGGCGGAGGCCGAGCGCTCGGTCCGGGAACCGGGTTGCTCGGCCTCGACCTTGATGTTGTCCAGTTGCAGGGATTTCTGCCGTTCGCCGGCTTCGGCCGCGCCGGCGCAGGAGGCGAGGGCAAGGCCCAGGGTAGAGGCCAGCAAGCGGTGTGGCGGCAGTGTGGATGGGGCTTTCGTTTGCATAGGAAGCACTCTCTTTTTGGTGAGAGTTAATCCTATTTGAGATTGATTGCTAAGAACGGCTGCGCAGGTGCTACTTGTGGCGATCCTGCGAAATTTAGGATGTTTCTCGAGGGAGCCCGGTAAAAGTCACTGTCTGGCATCGGACGTATGCCGTGTTTTAACCAAAAGCACGCTAGCTTTTTACCGGTCACTGCCTAAGATGACCGGCCCATCCCTTTATGCAGGAAGCCGTTCAGCGCGATGTCGGAAAAAGACACCATCTCCATGCAACTGGTGCGCGAAGCACTGCTGCAAAGCTGCGCCCCGGGTGCCGCCAGCGAAGAAGTGCTGCTCAAGGTCGGCATCGACCCGGCCCAGCTGGACGTCAGCGCCGCCCGCGTGCCGGCGGTGGCCTATGCCCGGTTGTGGCGCCTGCTGGCGCGGCGTACGGACGACGAGTTCTTCGGCATGGACCCGCGCAAGCTCAAGTCCGGCAGCCTGGAGTTTCTCTGCCGCACCGCGATGGCCCGGCCGAACCTGGCGGCGGGCCTGGAATCCGGGCTGGCATTTTTGTCGCTGATGCTCGAACACCTGCCGGCCCAGCTGGTGCGCCAGCAGAGCCTGGCGGAGATCGTCCTGCTGGAGGACGAGCAGGCGCCGCGCCGGGCCTTCACCTATTTCACCTACTGGATGATCGTCCACGGCGTGGCCTGCTGGCTGGCCGGGCGGCGCATCCCGATCCTGGCCATCGAGCTGCGCTGCGCGGAGCCGGATTTCTGCGACGACTACCAGGTGATGTTCTCGCAGAACCTGCGGTTCGACCGGCCGCGCACGCGGATGATCGTCGCCGCCGATTGCCTGGACTTGCCGATCAAGCGCACTGACGAGGAGCTCAAGCGCTTCCTGGCCCAGGCGCCGGCCAATATCCTGGTCAAATACCGCGACCCAGAGAGCCTGGCCAGCCGCATCAAGCACGACCTGCGCCAGCTGCCCGCCGCCCAGTGGCCGGAAACCGAGAGCCTGGCCCACAGCCTGTGCATGTCGGCCTCGACCCTGCGCCGCCGTCTGGCGGAAGAGGGGCAGACCTACCAGGGAATCAAGGACGGGGTGCGCAAGGAACTGGCGATCGCCTGGCTGGCCGAGCCGCAGATCAGCTTCACGGAAATCGCCAGCCGCCTGGGCTTTGCCGACGCCAGCTCGTTCTACAAAGCCTTTCGCAAATGGTCCGGCTCCAACCCCGGGCATTACCGCAGCCTGATCCTCAACGACCCGTCCTGAGCGCATTCCTGTAGCCGCTGTCGCAGGCTGCGATCGACCGGAACGGTCGCAAAGGCGTGCAGCGCGGTGTCGCTGATGCACCGCGTCAAGGCTGATAGCGAGTCCTGCGGCCTCGATCGCAGCCTGCGGCAGCGGCTACGGGGAACCAGGGTAGCCGCTGTCGCTCGGCAGCGGCTACAGGGCGCCTTAGTCGTCTTGGCTAGCACCGGGTTCTTGGCCAAACCAGTCACGCAACTTGAAAGCTTTGACCATTGTCCCGCCCGGGCCGTGGCGCCAGTATTTGCCCGATGTTTTTGTAGTTCCCATCCTAATAAGAACAGCGAGGGATTCTGGCAATGCGCGATTACCTGTCTGCCACGGCACACTTCAATTATCAGCACACCGTCGATGCGGCCTTGCATGGCTCCTTGTCGGCACTCAATGCCTGCGTCGAATGCTGTGACCGGCACGCCTTGCCGGGGCGCATCGCATTGTTCTGGGAGGGCCGCGACGGCAGTAGCGCGACCTACACCTTCAGCGAGTTGCAGGAGCAGGCCGCGCGTTTCGCCAACTTCCTCCTGGCCCAGGGCGTGGGCAAGGGCGACAAGGTCGCCGGCCTGCTGCCGCGCAACGTCGAACTGCTGATCGCGGTGCTCGCCACCTGGCGCATCGGCGCGGTCTACCAGCCGCTGTTCACCGCCTTCGGCCCCAAGGCCATCGAACACCGCCTGAACACCTCCGGGGCCAAAGTGGTGGTGACCGACGCGGTCAACCGGCCAAAGCTCAATGAGGTGGCCGACTGCCCGACCATCGTCACGGTCGCGGGCGCCAAGGGCCAGGGCGTCGTCCGTGGCGACTTCAGTTTCTGGGCCGAGCTGGGCAATTACCCGGCGCAGTGCGAACCCGTGCTGCTGACGGGCGAAGACCCGTTCCTGCTGATGTTCACCTCCGGCACCACCGGCCCGTCCAAGGCGCTCTACGTGCCGCTCAAGGCCATCGTCGCGTTCCAGAGCTACACCCGCGACGCCGTCGACCTGCGCCCCGAGGACGCGTTCTGGAACGTCGCCGACCCGGGCTGGGCCTACGGCATCTATTTCGGCGTCACCGGCCCGCTGGGCCTGGGCCACCCGATCACCTTCTACGATGGGTCCTTCACCCTGGAAAGCACCTGCCGGGTGATCAACAAATACGGGATCAGCAACCTCACCGGTTCGCCGACCGCCTACCGCCTGTTGATCGCCGGCGGCGACGAGTTCGCCCGCTCGATCAAGGGCAAGCTGCGCATCGTCAGCAGCGCCGGCGAGCCGCTGAACCCGGAGGTGATCCGCTGGTTCGCCGACAACCTTGGCGTGGTGATCCACGACCATTACGGCCAGACCGAACTGGGCATGGTCCTGTGCAACCACCACGGCCTGGAGCATCCGGTGCATGTCGGCGCGGCCGGTTTCGCCTCGCCGGGCCACCGCATCGTGGTGCTCGACGAGCAGCACCAGGAACTCTCGGTCGGCCAGCCGGGGATCCTCGCCATCGACCGCAGCCAGTCGCCGATGTGCTGGTTCAACGGCTACGACGGTGTGGTGACCAAGGCCTTCGTCGGTAACTACTACCTCAGCGGCGACACCGTGGAGCTGAACCCGGACGGCAGCATCAGCTTCGTCGGCCGCAGTGACGATGTGATCACCACCTCGGGTTACCGGGTCGGCCCGTTCGACGTGGAAAGCGCGCTGATCGAGCACCCGGCGGTGGTCGAGGCGGCGGTGATCGGCAAGCCCGATCCGGAGCGCACCGAGCTGGTCAAGGCCTTCGTCGTGCTCAGCCCGCAGTACCGCGCCGCGCCGGAGCTGGCCGAAGAGCTGCGCCAGCATGTGCGCAAGCGCCTGGCCGCGCACTCGTACCCCCGTGAAATCGAATTTGTCAGCGAATTGCCGAAAACCCCAAGCGGCAAGTTGCAGCGCTTCATCCTGCGCAACCAGGAAATCGCCAAGGCTCAAGAGGCCGCGGCGCACAAGGCTTCGGCCTGAATTACCCAGGAATTCATGATGCACATCGAAAACAAGGTTTTTCTCGTCAGCGGCGGCGCTTCCGGTCTCGGTGCGGCCACCGCGCAGATGCTGGTCAAGGCCGGCGCCCAGGTGATGCTGGTGGACCTCAACGCCGAGGCTGTGCAAGCCCAGGCGCAGCAGCTTGGCTGCCGGAGCACGGTCGCCGATATCACCGACGAAGCGGCCGCCGAAGCGGCGGTGCAGGCCACGCTCAAGGCGTTCGGCAGCCTGCACGGGCTGGTCAACTGCGCCGGGATCGTGCGCGGCGAGAAGATCCTCGGCAAGCACGGTCCCCATGCGCTGGCCAGCTTCAGCCAGGTGATCAATGTCAACCTGATCGGCAGCTTCAACCTGATGCGCCTGGCCGCCGCGGCCATCGCCAATAGCGAGCCGAACGCCGACGGCGAGCGCGGGGTGATCATCAACACCGCTTCGGCAGCGGCCTTCGACGGGCAGATCGGCCAGGCCGCCTATGCCGCGTCCAAAGGCGCCATCGCCAGCCTGACCCTGCCGGCCGCCCGCGAACTGGCGCGCTTCGGCATCCGGGTGATGACCATCGCCCCGGGCATTTTCGAAACCCCGATGATGGCCGGCATGAGCGACGAAGTACGCGCTTCGCTGGCCGCCGGCGTGCCGTTCCCGCCACGCCTGGGCAAGCCGGACGAGTACGCCGCGCTGGTCGGGCATATCATTAGCAACAGCATGCTCAATGGCGAGGTGATCCGTCTCGACGGCGCCCTGCGCATGGCAGCCAAGTAAGGAGGATGACCATGAACCAAGATCCGATCGTTATCGTCAGCGCCGTCCGCACCCCGATGGGCGGTTTCCAGGGCGAGCTGAAAAGCCTGACCGCGCCGCAACTCGGCGCCGCCGCGATCAAGGCCGCGGTGGAGCGCGCCGGGGTGGCCAGCGACAGCGTCGATGAAGTGCTGTTCGGCTGCGTGCTGCCGGCCGGTCTCGGCCAGGCGCCGGCCCGTCAGGCGGCGCTGGGCGCCGGGCTGGACAAGGCCACCCGCTGCACCACCCTGAACAAGATGTGCGGCTCCGGCATGGCCGCGACCATCGCCGCCCACGACATGCTGCTGGCCGGCAGCGCCGAGGTGGTGATCGCCGGCGGCATGGAAAGCATGTCCAACGCGCCGTACCTGCTGGATCGCGCCCGCAGTGGCTACCGCATGGGCCACGGGCGGGTGCTCGACCATATGTTCCTCGACGGCCTCGAGGACGCCTACGACAAGGGCCGGCTGATGGGCACCTTCGCCGAAGACTGCGCCGAGACCAACGGCTTCAGCCGCGAAGCCCAGGACGCCTTCGCCGTGGCCTCGCTGACCCGCGCCCAGCAGGCGATCAAGGACGGCAGCTTCAAGGCGGAAATCGTGCCGCTGCAGGTCACTGTCGGCAAGGAACAGCAGACCATCAGCGACGACGAACAACCGCCCAAGGCCAAGCTGGACAAGATCGCCACGTTGAAACCGGCGTTCCGCGACGGTGGCACCGTTACCGCGGCCAACTCCAGTTCGATCTCCGATGGCGCCGCGGCCCTGGTGCTGATGCGCCGTTCCGAAGCCGAGAAACGCGGGCTCAAGCCCCTGGCGGTGATCCACGGTCACGCGGCGTTCGCCGATACCCCGGGGCTGTTCCCGGTGGCCCCGGTCGGGGCGATCAAGACGCTGATGAAGAAGACCGGCTGGTCGCTGGACCAGGTCGAGCTGTTCGAAATCAACGAAGCCTTTGCCGTGGTCAGCCTGGTCACCATGCAAAAGCTGGAAATCCCCCACGACAAGGTCAACGTCCACGGCGGCGCCTGCGCCCTGGGCCATCCGATTGGCGCGTCCGGCGCGCGGATCCTCGTGACCCTGCTCTCGGCCCTGCGCCAGAAAGGCCTGAAGCGCGGCGTCGCGGCGATCTGCATCGGCGGCGGCGAAGCCACGGCCATGGCCGTCGAATGCCTGTATTAAGGAATCACCATGCTGCCTAATGACGAACAACAGCAGATCAGCGACGCGGCCCGGCAGTTCGCCCAGGAACGCCTGAAGCCGTTCGCCGCCGAATGGGACCGCGAGCATCGCTTCCCTCGCGAGGCCATCGGCGAGATGGCCGGGCTGGGCTTTTTCGGCATGCTGGTGCCGGAGCAGTGGGGCGGTTGCGACACCGGCTACCTGGCCTATGCCATGGCCCTGGAAGAGATCGCCGCCGGCGACGGCGCCTGCTCGACCATCATGAGCGTGCACAACTCGGTGGGCTGCGTGCCTATCCTCAAGTTCGGCAACGACGAGCAGAAGGAGCGTTTCCTCAAGCCCCTGGCCAGCGGCGCGATGCTCGGCGCCTTCGCCCTGACCGAGCCCCAGGCCGGCTCCGACGCCAGCAGCCTGAAGACCCGGGCGCGGCTGGAGGGCGATCATTACGTGCTCAACGGCTGCAAGCAGTTCATTACCTCCGGGCAGAACGCCGGGGTGGTGATCGTGTTCGCGGTGACCGACCCGGCGGCCGGCAAGCGCGGTATCAGTGCCTTTATCGTGCCCACCGACGCGCCGGGCTACAGCGTCGCGCGGGTGGAAGACAAGCTCGGCCAGCATGCCTCCGACACCTGCCAGATCCTCTTCGAGGACGTGAAGGTGCCGGTGGCCAATCGCCTGGGCGAGGAGGGCGAGGGCTACAAGATCGCCCTGGCCAACCTCGAAGGCGGCCGCGTGGGCATCGCCTCGCAATCGGTGGGCATGGCCCGTGCGGCTTTCGAGGCTGCCCGTGACTATGCCCGCGAACGGCAGAGCTTCGGCAAGCCGATCATCGAGCATCAGGCGGTGGCTTTCCGCCTGGCGGACATGGCCACCCAGATCGCCGTGGCGCGGCAGATGGTGCACTACGCCGCAGCCCTGCGCGACAGCGGCAAGCCGGCGCTGGTGGAAGCGTCGATGGCCAAGCTGTTCGCCTCGGAAATGGCCGAGAAGGTCTGTTCCGCCGCCTTGCAAACCCTGGGCGGCTATGGCTACTTGAACGACTTTCCGCTGGAGCGCATCTACCGCGACGTGCGGGTCTGCCAGATCTACGAAGGCACCAGCGACATTCAGCGCATGGTCATTTCGCGCAACCTCTGACTTTTAGCAGGAGCTGATCCATGAGTTACGAAACCATTCTGTTGGAGATCAAGGACCGCGTCGGCCTGATCACCCTCAACCGTCCGCAGGCGCTGAACGCCCTCAATGCGCAGATCGTCAGCGAAGTGAACCAGGCCCTGGACAGCCTGGAAGCCAATCCGCAGATCGGCTGCATCGTCCTCACCGGCTCGAAGAAGGCCTTCGCTGCCGGTGCCGACATCAAGGAAATGGCCGAGCTGACCTACCCGCAGATCTACATGGACGACCTGTTCAGCGACAGCGACCGGGTGGCCAACCGGCGCAAGCCGATCATCGCCGCGGTCAACGGTTTTGCCCTGGGTGGCGGCTGTGAACTGGCGCTGATGTGCGACTTCATCCTGGCCGGCGACAACGCCAAGTTCGGCCAGCCGGAAATCAACCTCGGCGTGCTGCCGGGCATGGGCGGCACCCAGCGCCTGACCCGCGCGGTGGGCAAGGCCAAGGCCATGGAAATGTGCCTGACCGGGCGTTTCATCGATGCGGTGGAAGCCGAGCGTTGCGGCATCGTCGCGCGTATCGTGCCGTCCGATGAGCTGCTGGACGAAGCGTTGAAAGTCGCGGCGCTGATCGCCACCAAGTCGGTGCCCGTGAGCATGATGATCAAGGAAAGCGTGAACCGCGCCTTCGAAGTCAGCCTCTCGGAAGGCGTACGTTTCGAGCGCCGGGTGTTCCACGCGGCCTTCGCCACCGAAGATCAGAAGGAAGGTATGGCGGCGTTCATTGCCAAGCGCGAGGCGCAGTTCAAGGACAAATAGTCCGGGCTGTCGTTACCCATAAAAAATCGCAGCCTTGGCTGCGATTTTTGTTTGTGTGGTGTTTGTACGGACGCTATCGCGGGTAGCGCGTGTGCCTGTAGCCGCTGGCGCAGCCTGTGATCGACCGGTACGGTCGCAAGGCGGGCGACGCGGTTCAGTGGATGAGCCGCGTCAGGGCTGACAGCGAGTCCTTCGGCCTCGATCGCAGGCTGCGCCAGCGGCTACCTCTATCCGGCGTGCCCGCGATGCTTTGGGGTCACAACAGATAGTGCTTCAGCTCGCGGGCAATCAGCATGCGCTGGATCTCGCTGGAGCCTTCGTAGATCTGGGTGATCCGCGCGTCCCGGTAGTAACGCTCCACCGGGTAGTCCTCGAGGTAGCCGTAGCCGCCGTGGATCTGGATCGCCGAGGAGCAGACCTTCTCGGCCATTTCCGAGGCGAACAGCTTGGCCTGGGAGGCTTCCGACAGGCACGGCTGGCCGGCGCTGCGCAGGCGCGCGGCATGCAGGATCAGCAGGCGCGCGGCGTTGAGGCGGGTGTGCATGTCGGCCAGCAGGTTGGCGATGCTCTGGTGCTCGATGATCGGCTTGTCGAACTGCACCCGCTCGCGGGCGTAGGCCAGCGCCGCCTCGAACGCGGCACGGGCGATACCCAGGGCCTGGGCGGCGATGCCGATGCGGCCGCCTTCGAGGTTGGACAGGGCGATGGCCAGGCCCTTGCCACGCTCGCCCAGCAGGTTGGCCTCGGGGACGGCGCACTGGTTGAAGGTCACCGCGCAGGTGTCCGAGGCGCGGATGCCCATCTTGTGTTCGCTGCGGTCGACGACAAAACCCGGGGTGTCGGTAGGCACCAGGAACGCCGACAGGCCTTTCTTGCCCAAGTCCGGATCGGTCACCGCGAAAACGATGGCCAGCTTGGCGCGCCGGCCGTTGCTGACGAACTGCTTGGCGCCGTTGATCACCCACTGGCCGTCCTTGAGTTCGGCGCGGGTGCGCAGGTTGTGGGCTTCGGAACCGGCCTGGGGTTCGGTCAGGCAGAAGCAGCCGATCGCCTGGCCGCTGGCCAGGTCCGCCAGCCAGGTCTGTTTCTGTTCCTCGCTGCCGTAGTTGAGGATCGGCCCGCAGCCCACCGAGTTGTGGATGCTCATCAACGCGCCGGTGGCGCCGTCGCCGGCGGAGATTTCTTCCACCGCCAGGGCGTAGGCCACGTAGTCGACATAGGTGCCGCCCCATTCCTCGGGCACCACCATGCCCAGCAGGCCCAGCTCGCCCATCTTCGCCACCAGGGCGTCGTCGATCCAGCCGGCCTTTTCCCAGGCCTGGGCGTGGGGGGCGATTTCACCGCGGGCGAAGTCCCGGGCCATGTCGCGGATCATCACCTGCTCTTCGCTCAATTCAATGTCGTGCATGGCTCAGCTCCGGCTCGGGTCGAAAGCGCTGAAGAAACTCGCCACGTGCGCGGCGTCCAGCGCCTGCAGGGTGGGCGGGTTCCAGCGTGGGTTCTTGTCTTTGTCGATCAGCAGGGCGCGCACGCCCTCGATCAGGTCGCCGCGCTCGAACCACTGGCGGTCCAGGTGCAGCTCCAGGGCGAAACACTGTTCCAGGCTCAGCTGGCGACCGCGCCGGAGCATTTCCAGGGTCACGGCCATGGCCAGGGGCGAGCGGGTCGCCAGCAGGTCGGCGGTGCGGGTGGCCCATTCGTGGGTATTGCCGACGGTCACTTCGCGCAGCTGTTGCACGATGCTCGGTACGTCGGCCTGGGCGAAGAAATGATCGATGGCCGGGCGCAGCGCCGCCAGCGGCGCGTCCGGCAACTGCTGCACGGCGAGCTTGGCCAGCAGGCCTTGCAGGTCCTTGAGCGGGGTGTCGCGCCATTGCAGGTTGTCGAGGCGCTGGTCCAGCAGGCTCAGCTGGTCGCTCTCCAGGTACCAGTCCGCCAGCCCGCAGTACAGGGCATCGGCGGCGCGGATCTGCACGCCGCTGACCCCCAGGTAGGTGCCCAGCTCGCCGGGGATGCGCGACAGGAAGTAGCTGCCGCCGACATCCGGGAAATAACCGATGGCCACTTCCGGCATCGCCAGGCGGCTGCGCTCGGTGACCAGGCGCAGGTCGGCGCCCTGGACCAGGCCCATGCCGCCGCCGAGGACAAAACCGTCCATCAACGCCAGCACCGGCTTGCGGTAATGGTGGATCGCCAGGTCCAGCGCGTACTCCTCGACGAAGAACGCCTCGTGCAGGGTCTGGCCGTTCTTGTAGCTGTCGTAGAGGGTGCGGATATCGCCGCCGGCGCAGAAGGCTTTTTCGCCGGCGCCGCGCAGGACCACCGCGTGCACCTGTGGGTCCTGGGCCCAGGCATCGAGCTGGCGCTGCAGGGTGCGCACCATGCCGAGGGTGATGGCATTGAGGCCGGCGGGGCGGTTGAGGGTCAGGTGACCGATATGGTTGCGGACTTCGGCCAGCACGTCCTGTTGCGAGGCCTCGACCGGCGCGGTGCCGGCGTCTCGCGTGGCCTGGGATGGAACCTGAGCAGTCATCACTAACTCCCTGCTTTTATTGTTCTTTATAGGTGTGTTCGCGCGCGAACGATGAGGGATCGTAACAGTGCAAATTTGCCATGTACAACCCGGATAACTGCAGGTTGGCTGTGCATTTTTGCATGGGAATCAGGAGGGCTTGGGCGATGGATTCGCAGATAGCAACCGTTGAGCCGACATGACGAGAAATGTTTCGGACTTGCTCAAGGTTTCGGTATTTATAGTTGCAGGATTGTTATTTTTCCATGCAATTCAATCGGGCAATCGCTTGCGCAGGAAAGCCAAGCGGCACTGATATTTTTAATGTCGGCAATGTTGCTTTTAGGATTTTTTGAATTCCGCTTTAGGAATCGTCTGATTCTGATAAAGCGCAAATCTCGCCAAAATCCGGCGATGAATGAAACAGTACTCATCCCATCCTATTTCCGGTTCTTTTTCCCGAAAACCATGAAGAACTCTACGAGCGCTTTCGCCAGCATTGTTCTGTTGCTGGGGCTAATGGTCAGCACACATGTTCAGGCTGAAATCAGCTTCGGTGGTTTCACCCGCTTTATTTTCGATGGCAGGCAGAAGTCGCTGATGGTCACCCTGGATAACGAAGGGGATGCGCCCGCCCTGGTACAAAGCCTTCTTCATTGGGGCGACAAGGACCAGGCGCGGGATTTGCCGATGGTCGTGAACAAACCGCTGCTGTTGATTCCCGCTCATGGCAAGGCTTCGCTGACCATCTTCTATCAGGGGGTCGGTTTACCGAGCGACCGGGAGTCGTTCTTCCTCCTGAGCGTTATGCAGGTTCCGGAGAAGCCCAGGCAGGGCAACAACATCCAGATTGCCCTGCAACACAACTTGAAGCTGATCTTCCGTCCGGAACTGCCTGGCAGCCTGGAGGACGCGCTGGAAAAACTGCGCTGGGCTCCATCGCCCAAGGCACCGCCCGGCTCCTACCAAGCCCGTAACGACAGCCCTTATTACCTGACACTCACCGAAGTCGGTCTGCGTGATCGTACGGGTGCCGCCTGTGGCAACTCCGTCGAGCACCTGATGATCGCGCCTTTTTCCAGCTACGACCTGGTGGTGCCCGGCTGTCACCAGGCGGCTGGCCAGATGACCTACAAGTTCATCAGCGACTCTGGAATCGCACACGCTCGCCAGAGCGATCTGTGATGCCCTTCAACTTAAAAGGTTTTGTCATGATCATTAGAAAGCTTTTAGCCGTCGGCCTTTTGTTCTTTATAAGCATTCCCAGTAGCTATGCGTTGAAATGCCAGAAGGACGGGGCGGTAAGTGATTCGACCACCATTACAACGACTACCGCCATCATGAACTCAAAACCGGCTGGCACAATTCTTTGGCGCCAACCCACGCAAACCATCGAAGTTGAATGCTGGGTGGACGTTAGTGGCGCGCCTGATGAAAACATCTATCTGTATATCAATCCCGCTAAAACCGAGCTCGGCCCTGATATCGACATTGGTATTACCTATGGAGGCAAGGACTATCTGTCCTCCTCATTGACGGGAGGAAAGCTGAGTATCGGGTGGCAGGTCAGCGGTTGTGGGGCCGGAACGACCTGCGGCTGGCAAAAAGAGAAGAAAAGCCTGACCTATTCGATTTTTTTCTTGAAAAAATCTCCGGCTGGCGCCAACAAGGAAGGGCTTCTTTCTCCCATCAACAATTACAAAGCGTTCCAGCTGGATGGGGTAGGCGGGGTGCGTGTCGGTTCGAGCTATAACGTCACCGTCAAAGGGTTGGACAAATTCCGTTATGTGCCTTGCACCTCGATCGTCAGCATATCCCCGACCACTGTGAACTTCGGAAAGCTCAGTAACGTGAATGCCCAGATCGGCGCCACTATCACTTCGGTTCCATTTTCGATCAATGAACAGCGCGACTGCGACGCCAGTTACGGTCTCAATGCAAACCTCGATCCTTTAAATGGCACCTTGTCATCGACCAGGGATACGCTGACGCCAAGCAACAATACTTCGGTCGGTATCAGCCTCATCAAGGCCGATGACCAGACAATGGTGAAGTTCAAGGAAGAGTTCGTCCTGATCCCAATGACCACTTCCAGAAACAACTCTCGCAGGTTTCTGGCCAGGCTGAAGTGGATGACTGCCCCCAAACTGGGAGCATTCAACGCAGGCGCGGTGCTGAACATCTACTACAAGTGACCTGCCCCCCCTGACACTGCCGGTTGCAGTACATGCCGCCGGCAGCCTGCTCGATTTTCCCCCGGCCTCCGAAAAAGTCCCTGGACGGATGCGCAGCCTGCAGAGTGGCTGGCTACAATGGCGCTCGACTTTCAATGACGAGGCTCCATGGACATCGACCTGGCCCGCACCTTTTTGCAAATCGTCCGCAGCGGCAGCCTGATCGCCGCGGCCGAACGCCTGCACCTGACCCAGACCGCGATCAGCGCCCGGGTGCAGAACCTCGAAGGCCAGCTCAACTGCAAGCTGTTCGTGCGCAACCGCGCCGGGGCCCGGCTGACCGCCGACGGCGAGGCGTTCATCGTCTATGCCAACCAGCTGGTGCAGACCTGGGAGGCCGCCCAGCGCGACCTGCCGTTGCTGGCCGGTTATCGCAACGTGTTGCATATCGGCGGTGAAGTCAGCCTGTGCAACCCGCTGATGCTCAACTGGGTAAGACGCTTGCGCCAGGCGATTCCCAGCCACGCCGTGCGCAGCCAGATCGCCGAGGGCGCGAGCCTGCAACGCCAGCTGGAGCTGGGTGTGCTGGACGCCGCGCTGGTGTTCCAGCCGGTGTATGGGCCGGGGTTGCAGGTCGAGCAGTTGCTGGAGGAAAAGCTGATCCTGGTGCGTCTGGCCGGCAAACCCGAGCCTTATGTGTACATCGACTGGGGCGAGGATTTCCGTCGCCAGCACGACGCGGCACTGCCGGACCAGGCCAAGGCCGCGGTGGGTTTCAACCTCGGGCCGCTGGCCTTGCAGTTCATCCTCGAAGGCGGTGGCAGTGGCTACTTCCGTACCCGGGTGGTGCAAAGCTACCTGGACAGCGGCGTGCTGGAACGGGTGGAAAAGGCCCCGGAGTTCAACTTCCCGACCTACCTGCTGTACGCCCGCGAACGGGATTCGGTGGAGTTGCAGCGGGCCTTCGAGGTGCTGCGCGAAGTTATCGCCAGCGACACCGACTGGTCGCAGCGTTGGGATCCGATGATCTGAGTTGGGGCAATCTTGAAAACGCGGCGTCTGGTTTTACGACCGCTTCGCGGCCGGGCGCAGCCTGCGGCAGCGGCTACAGGGTTCGTGGAGCCTGTGTAGCCGCTGCCGAGCCTGCGAGGCTGCGATCGGCAACGCAGTTGCCGTAAAACCTGAGTCCGCGATCTGTCCGGATAACCCCGATCACACCCGCGACGCCAACACCTCGCCAATACTGCGCCGGCGCGCATGGGCTTCGCTGGCGTGGATCAGCTGTTCCAGGTCTTGCGGGGTGACGTCGAAGAACTCCTGCATCTCATCCAGCGCCAGCTTGAGGTCGGCGGCGGTGATGGCCAGGGTATCGGTGGATGGCTGCTCGGCGGGCAGCTGGGTCGCGGGTTCACTCTGGCCCTTGGGGTAGCGGATGCGGGTCAGGTTGTTGTAGGCCAGGGCGCTGAGCAACAGGCACAGGGCCGCCAGCATCACCGGGCCGAGGGCCAGCCAGTCGAGGGCGATGGTCGCCGGGTCGGCCAGCACCATCGTCAGGGCCACGGCGCCGGCCGGCGGGTGCAGGCAGCGCAGCCAGCACATCAGCACCAGGGACATGCCGGCGGCCAGGCAGGCGCTACCCAGGGTGCGCCCGAGCACATGGGCCACCAGCAACGCCAGGACCGCGGCGCACAGGTAGCCGCCGAGGATCGACCAGGGTTGCGCCAGCGCCCCGGACGACACCGCGAACAGCAGCACCGCCGAGGCCCCCAGCGGGCCGATCAGGTGCAGCGCCACCTCCATGCCGAACACCCGGCTGCATAGCCAGACACTGAACAGCGTGCCCAAGGCCATGCCGATCGCGGCGCGGCTCCATTCCGAGGGGCGGGTATTGATGGCGGCGGGTTTCCAGCGAGCAAGCATGACGAAGCGATCCAATTCCGGTTTCAGCGGGCAAAAAGAAGGGCTTGTCTGGATCACCAGAAAGCCCTGAAGCGTTCCAACAGTTGGGGGAGGAACCGGCACAGTGTGCCGATCAATCGAAGGGTCTACAAATTCATAATAATGCTGTTTAAGTGCATTATTTTTGCACTGTCGCGGCCTGCGCCACCCGCCGTCCGCTGATGAAACACAGCAGCCCGCCGAGGGCGGTCAAGGCGCTCAGGGCATAGAACATGGTCGGTGCCGGGGTGTGCACCAGCAGGTAGCCGCAGATCACCGGGCTCAAGGCACCGCCCAGCGCCGCGAGGTTCTGCGCGCCGTAATAGCTGCCGCGCAGTGCTTCGGGAGCCAGGGTGTCGATGAACAGGAATTCCGCCGGGTAGATGATCATCTCGCCGAGGGTGAAGACGAACATCGCCAGGCACCAGCCCAGCAGGCTGTCGGCCAGGCTGAAGCCGATCAGGCCGAGGATGAACAGGCTGGTGCCGACGGCGATCCAGTGGCGCAATTGTTCGCGCTTGAGGAAGCGGCCGATCTGGTACTGCAAGAGGATCACGCTGATGGCGTTGCAGGCCAGCAGGGCGGCCATGGTGTCGAGGGCGCTTTTCGCGTCTTCGGTGACCAGCAGGTACTGCGACAGGTACAGGGTGAAGCGTCCATGGACGATGGTGCTGAGCAGGCAGCCGCAGGTGAACATGATCAGCGTGCGGTCGTTTTTCAGGGTCACCAGGGTATTGAGGAAACTCTGCGGCTTGCTCAGCGAGGGCAGGCCCGGCGTCGGTGGAATGCCGCGCATCAGCAGGGTGCTGAGAAAGGCGATGGCGCCGGCGATCAGGAACGGCGCCAACGGCAGTTGCCCGGCGATCACCACCCCGAGCATGGGGCCGGTGGCGTAGCCGATATTGGTCAGGGTGTAGCGCAGGGAGAACACCTTGGCCCGCTGACTCACCGGCAGGTTTTCGCTGATGATCGCCTTGGAACCGATCAGGAACAGCGCCGAGGCGGTTTCGGTGATCACCAGGATCGCGGTGGTCAGGTAGAGGTTGTGGGCGAAGGTCAGCAGCACGAAGCCGATGCCGCTGGAGAGCATGGTCAGGATCAGCAACCGGCGCTTGTCCAGGCGATCGAGGATGTAGCCGCCATAGAGCGCAAGCAAGGTGGCGATAAACACTGCGATCCCCAGCAGCAGGCCGACGTCCTGCTGGTCGAGGCTGAGTTTTTCGCTAAGGAACAGGGTGAGCAGGGGGCTGGTGATGGCGCGACTGACGACAATGGTCAGCGAGCAGATCATCAGGCGGCGGATAACCAGCGAATAAGTGGCCACGGTGGTGCACGAGTCCTTGTTGTCTGAGTGGGCTATGGGGGGCCTATGGTTGGAGCCAGCGGTCCAGCACGGCGACGGATTCCATATCCGCCAGCCGCCACAACTGTTGCAGCAATTCGCCGGCCTGTTCGGCGGGCAGCACCCGGGTCGCCAGGCTGAGAAACTTTTCTTGCAGCGCCTGATCGCCGAGCGGGTTGCCCGGCGCGCCCAACGGCACCTCGACGCACAGGCTGGCCTGGCGCCCGTCACGGGTACGCAGGGTCACCACGGGCTCACCATCCTCTGACAGTTGTGGATCCACTTCAAGGCGGATCCGTGCCATGGCGCTGGCGATCCGCGGTGTTTCGCGGCACGGGCGATCATAGGCATCCAGCCCGGCATGGCCATGCACCAGGCGCGCCGCGAGGGCGTAGGGCAGGCTCATCTGCGCGGCGGCCAGGGAGTCGATGGCGCGACTGCCGCACATGCCGTCGAGGAAGGCGCAGAGGGACACCTGAATGTCTTCCACCTGATCCGCCGTCACCTGCAGTTGTTCGAGCAACAGGCCCAGGGCATCGATGGCCGAGTGGGTGCCCCGGCAGGAGGCATAAGGCTTGATCGAGCAGCGCGCGAGCTTCCACACCTGGCCCAGGTTTTCGTCCAGGGCCTGGGGGATTGCATCGCTGCCGGCCAGGGTCTTGAGGAAGCCGCCCCAGACCTCCTCGAACAGCTGGCCCGGCCCGGTCACGCCTTGCCGGGCCAGCCGCGCGGCCAGCAGACCGCCTTCGGCCGCCCGGCCGCTGTGCAGTTTCTTGCTGTGTGAACCGTCGTGAATAAAGGCCCAGAGCCCGCCGCTGAAGCTGCCGGCCAGGCCCAGGGCCGAGCCCATCTGCCGGGCATCGAGGCCGAGCACCCGGCCGCAGGCGGCGGCCGCACCGAACACCCCGCAGGTGGCGGTGGAATGCCAGCCGGCGCCGTTGTGGGCGGAATAACCGCCGCAGGCTTCCAGCACCCGGCGCCCGACTTCGTAACCCATGACCACCGCGGTGAGCAGTTTGCGGCCGCTGAGTGCGGAGCCGCGCAGGCCGACGGCGGCCATCACCGCTGGCAGCACCACCGCCCCGGAATGGTCGCAACCGCCGGTGTCGTCCAGCTCCAGGGCATGGGCGGCGATGCCGTTGAGCAAGGCCGCCTGGGTGGCGCTGGTGCTCAGGTCGGTGCCCCATACCCGGCTGGGGCCGACTTCGTCGCCGAGGGCTTGCCGCGCCGCCGCGGCGACTTCGCTGTGCGCCCCGGCCAGCGTGGCGCCGAAGGTGTCGAGGATATGCCGGGTGGCCTGGGCCACCAGGGCCGGGGGCAGGTCTTCGAAACGGCTGTCGACGCAGAATTGCGCCAGGTGTTGCAAACGATCGGTCATGGCAGGTAGGCCCGATAGTGACGTTCATAAATCGCCGCGGGGTGATCCTCCGCCAGCGGTTGCGCGCGTTCCGTCCACCACTGGGCGATCTCGCCGGCGCGGGCGATCCACGCATCCTCGTGTTGTTGGATGCCCTGCAACAGCGCGCGCAGCAAGCCGATGCGCCCCGGGGGGGCGATGATCTCCGGGTGCAGGCGCAGCACGTAGAGCAGGCCGAAGCGGTGGAAGCCGGCGAAGTCCAGTTGCAGGTTGCCCAGGGTGTGGCTGTAGGAGGCGATCCGCGATTGCCCCGGCGGTACCGCCGGGCTGAGGTTGAAGGCGAAGTAGGGTTCGTCTTCCAGCTCGTAGTGCAGGGGCAGCTCTATCACTTGCGGCCGGGTCGGGTGGGGGAAGGGCAGGTCATCGCCGCGCCAGGACGACGACCAGCGAATGCCTTGCCCATGCAGCGCCTCGACGAACCCCGGGGCCCAGTTGCCGGCCGGAATGCGAAAGCCCCTGGGGCGCTGGCCGGTGAGGTCGGCCAGGGCCTGGCAACCGCGTTGCAGTTCCAGCTGCTGTTCGGCCAGGCTCAAGCGGTCGTAGTTGGCGTGGCGATAACCGGCGCAGGCGATTTCATGCCCGGCGGCCTGGATCGCCCGCACATGCCCGGGGTTTTCCTCGGCCACGATCCCCGGAACGAACCAGGTGGCCGGCACCCGCAGTTCGTCGAGCAGCGCCAGCAGGCGTTCGACGCCGCGCTGGCTGCCATAGCGCCAGACCGACAGGGTCTTGTCACGCCCGGCCACTTCCGGGGCCTGGGTGAGGATGCCGTGGATGTCGTTGTAGTCGACGGTCACCGCCACGGCGCAGCGGTAGCCCTGGGGCCAGACCTGGGGTTCAGCCATGGTGATGCTCCTTGAGCCACCAGCGGGCGACGTCGCGGCAGGTGGCGAACCACACGTCCTGGCGCTGGCGCATATGTTCGAACAGGCGCTCCAGCAGCAGGATGCGCCCGGGTTTGCCGGTGATCTTGGGGTGGAACAGGGTGGTCAGGCACAGCCCTTCGTCCATGGCGCCGTCGTACTCGCGGCGCCAGTTGTCCAGGGTCAGCTCGTAGCTGGCGGTGCGGTCCAGGCCCGCGGGGAAATCGGGGGCGCGGGTGTAGGCGATGGAGGCGTAGTCGTCCATCTCCCAGCGTCCGGGGATCTCCACCAGCGGCGTGGCATGGCCCGGCACCCGGACCAGGTACGGGCGGTCGTCGCCGCGCATGCTGCTGGAGTAAGTGACGCCGGCTTCCACCAGCATGGCCGGGGTTTCGGCCCGCCAGTCGCCGGACGGGGTACGGAAACCTTCGGCGCGGATATGCAGGTGCTTCCAGAACACCTCGCGGGATTTGGCCATGACCGCCTTCTGCTGCTCCAGGGGCAGGGCATAGAAGGACTCATGCCGGTAGCCGTGGTAGGCCACCTCGTGCCCGCGCTCGACGATTGCCTGGCATTGCCTGGGCCAGTTCTCCACCACCCAGGCCGGGACGAAAAAGGTGGTCGGGATCCGGAAGGCATCGAGCAGGTCGAGCAAGCGCGGCAGGGCCCGATAGGGGCCGTAGCCGCCAAAGCCGAAGTATTCCGGCTTGCGCCAGATCGAGCCGTCGAGCATGGCGTCGCCGGTCGGCCCGTCGAGGTCGAAGGCCAGGGCCAGGCACGCCTGGTGCCCGTCCGGCCAGGTGGGTTGGGGTGAGGAGGACATCGATAGCGCTCCAGTCATTGGGGCGGGCCGGTTTGCCCGCCATCCGCCGAGCAATAGCCACCTCCCGCGGACACGAATGGGCTCGTGTCCGCGGGGGATTGCTCGGGTGGTTATTTACCGGCGTTGAGGGTCACGGTCTTGATCGCGCCCAGCTCCAGGTTCCATTTTTTCAGGATGGCCTGGTAGCTGCCGTCGTCGACCATGCTTTGCAGCGCGCTCTTCAGGGCTTCGGCCAGCTCGGGCTTCTTGTTGCTCACGCCCAGGCCGGTGAACTGCTCGGAGATCGGCAGGCCCAGGGTCTTGTAGGTGTCCTTTTCCTGGGTCTTGAGGTACGGCAGGGTCTCGCTGCCTTGCATGGCCGCGTCGATGCGGCTCTGGCGCAGTTGGGCGCGGGCGTCGGCCGAACCTTCGGCGCCGATCACCACCACCGCCGGCTTGCCATGGGCTTCGCAGTTGGCCTTGCTCCAGGTGGCGATTTCCGCCGGGAAGGTGGTGCGACGGCTGGTGCCGACCTTCTTCCCGCACAGGTCGGTGGCTTCGTTGATCGCGGTGTTTTTCTGCAGGGTGTAGAACTGCGGCCCGCTGGTGAAGTAGTCGACGAAGGTCACGCTCTTCTGCCGCTCGGCGGTGTCGGTCATGCCCGACAGCACCGCGTCCACGCGGTCGGTGGTCAGGGCGTTGATCATTTGCTCGAAGCCGGTTTCCTGCCAGGCGATCTTCACCCCCAGGCGCTCGGCCAGGGCGTTGCCCAGGTCGTAGTCGAGGCCGGTGAGCTGGTTGGTGGCCGGGTCCTTGAAGTCCATCGGCGGGTAGTTGGGCATGATCGCTACGACGATCTCGCCCTTGGCCTTGAGGCTGGCGGGCAGCTCGGCGGCGAAGGTCAAGCTGCTGGCCATCAGGCTTGCGAGTACTGCTGGAATGACGAAGTTCTTCATGGTCGTTCTCTTATGAGTGTTGTGAGGTCCGCTCCGGGTTTGCGAGCTCGGGCCTAGGTTCGAACGGCAGAAATGAAGCTTTGGGTGCGCGGGTTTTGTGGGCTTATTAGTATTTCTTCGGGGCTTCCAGCCTCCACGATCTGTCCGCCGTCCATGAACACCATGCGGTTGGAAACCTCCCGGGCGAAGCCCAGTTCATGGGTGACGACGATCATGGTCATGCCGGTCTGCGCCAGGTCGCGCATCACCGACAGCACCTCACCGACCAGTTCCGGGTCGAGTGCCGAAGTGGGTTCATCGAACAGCATCAGCTTGGGCCGCATGGCCAGGGCGCGGGCGATCGCCACCCGCTGCTGCTGGCCGCCGGACAGCTCGATCGGGTAGCTGTTGCGCTTGTCGGCCAGGCCTACCCGGGCCAGCAGCTCCAGGGCTTCCTCGTGGGATTCCTTGGGCGAGCGCTTGAGCACCTGGCACGGGCCTTCGACGATGTTTTGCAGCACGGTCATGTGCGGGAACAGGTTGAAGCGCTGGAACACCATGCCGGTGGCCAGGCGCTGGCGGGCGATCTGCGATTCGTTGAGCTCGTGCAGCTTGTTGCCGACGATGCGGTAGCCCACCAGCTCGCCGTCGACCCACAGGCCGCCCTTGTCGATCTTCTCCAGCTGGTTGACGCAGCGCAGCAGGGTGCTCTTGCCCGAGCCGGACGGGCCGATGATGCACAGCACTTCGCCTTGCTCGACCTCGATGTTGACGTCCTTGAGAGCGTGGTAGTTGTCGTAGTACTTGTTCAGGCCCACAGCCTTGACGATGTTTCTCATGATCGGATTCTCCAGGGCTGCTTACGAGCGCTTGCCGGCGCCACGGGCGAAACGGCGTTCCAGGCGGCTTTGGCCGAAGGACAGGACGGTGACGGCGGCGAGGTACCAGATGCCGGCGACGATCAGCAGCTCCATCACCCGGGCGTTGGCGTAGTAGATGTTCTGGGCGTTGTAGAGCAGTTCCGAGTACTGGATCACGCTGGCCAGGGAGGTCATCTTGACCATGCCGATGAACTCGTTGCCCACCGGAGGGATGATGATGCGCATGGCCTGGGGCAGGATGATCCGGCGCAGGGCCTGCAGGCGCGGCATGCCGATCGACTTGGCGGCCTCGTACTGGCCGGTGTCCACCGACAGCAGGCCGGCACGCACCACTTCGGCGGTGTAGGCGCCCTGATTGATGCTGAGGCCGAGCAGGGCGGCCACGAACGGCGTCATCAGGCTCACGGTGTCCAGCTCGAACACCCCGGGAATGCCGATGGTGGGGAAGATCAGCGCCAGGTTGAACCACAGCAGCAGCTGCAGGATCAGCGGCGTACCACGGAACAGCCAGGTGTAGGTCACGGCCACGTAGCGCAGGATCGGGTTGGCCGACATGCGCATGATCGCGGTGATGACCCCGAACACGATGCCCAGGGCCATGGCCAGGATCGCCATGACCAGGGTGTTGAGCAGGCCGAACAGGATCGCCCGGGACGTGAGGAACTGGCCGATGTACGACCATTCGATCTTGCCTTCGGCGAAGGCCCGGACCAGGCCGACGAGGGCGATGACGATCACCGTGGCGAAGAAGATCCGCCCGTAGTAGCGCCGCGGCACATGTTCGTACTGGGTGATATCGAACTGGTTTTCGGCTTGTTTGCGCTCGGCGAGGAGGCGCTCTGCCTGGGTCTGGCTCATGGTGTTTCTCCCAACGCAGGCGGATGGCGCCTGCGGTCTGTCGGTCATCATCCCGGCGGAGCGAGCGGGCGGGCGGCATCGATGCCGGCTCGCTCCCACGGGACTGCGTTCAAGGTTTCAGAGACGGAAACCGTCGTACTGCGCGGCCCATTGCCGCTGCGCCGCCAGGGCGGTTTGCAGCCGGGCGATCTGCGCGCGCACCTGTTCCGGCGCGGTGCCGCCCCAACCGCTGCGGGCGGCGATGGCGGCTTCCAGGGTCAGGCTGTCGCGCACCTCTGGGGTCAGGCGCGCATCGATCTCGGCCAGCAGGGCCGGGGACGCCTCCCAGAGTTCGAGGTCGTGTTTTTCGCAAGCCTGGACCAGCGCGCCGGTGATTTCGTGGGCTTCCTTGAACGGCACCCCGCGCACCGCCAGCCAGTCGGCGACTTCGGTGGCCAGGGTGAAACCCAGTGGCGCCTGGCGCCGTAGCTCCTCGACGTTGACGGTCATGGTCGCGACCATCCCGGCCATGGCCGGCAGTACCAGCAGCAGGGTGTCGACACTGTCGAGCACGCCGTTCTTGTCTTCGCTGAGGTCGCGGTTGTAGGACAGCGGCAACGATTTGAGGGTCGACAGCAGCCCGGTGAGGTTGCCGATCAGTCGGCCGGCCTTGCCCCGCGCCAGCTCGGCGATATCGGGATTTTTCTTCTGCGGCATGATCGAGCTGCCGGTGGCGTAGGCGTCGTCCAGGGCTACCCAGCGGAACTGCCGCGACGACCACAGGCAGAACTCTTCGGCCAGGCGCGAGATGTTGATCCCGAGCATGCTGGCGACGAACAGGAACTCGGCCACGTGGTCACGGCTGGCCACCGCGTCGATGGAATTCTCGCAGACGCCGGCGTAGCCCATTTCCCTGGCCGACTGCTGCGGCTGGCGGGCGATGGCCGAGCCGGCCATGGCCGCCGCGCCCAATGGCGACAGGGCGGTGCGGGCATCCCAGTCCACCAGCCGCTGCACGTCGCGCAGCATCGACTGGGCATGGGCCAGCAGGTGATGGGCGAAGACGATCGGCTGGGCCTGCTGCAGGTGGGTGAAGCCCGGGCAGATGCTGTCCACATGCTGTTCGGCCTGTTCCACCAGCGCCTGTTGCAGGTCCAGCACCTGCACCGCCAGGGTGCGGACATGGTCGCGCAGGAACAGGCGCAGGTCGTTGGCGGTCTGGTCGTTGCGCGAGCGACCGGCGCGCAGCTTGCCGCCGAGGGCGCCGAGACGTTCGGTAAGCAGGCGCTCGATGAAGGTGTGCACGTCTTCGTCGTCCAGGGTCGGGCTCACCCGGCCGGCGCGGAAGTCTTCGCCAATGCGTTCCAGGGCCTCGAGCATGGTGCGGGTTTCCTGCTCGTCCAGCAGGCCGGCGCGTTGCAGTTCCCGGGCATGGGCCTTGGAGCCGGCGAGGTCGTAAGGGGTCAGGCGGAAGTAGCGCTCGGGGCAACGCGACAGGGCGGCCAGGGCCTCGGACGGGCCGCTTTTGAAACGGGCGCCCCAGAGGCGATCGGTAGGCTGGTTCATTGTTTTTTTCCTCGTCGATAACGCGAATTGAATTCGGTGCAGCCGACCGGAAGGACACTCTGACAACCCGCAAAAGGGCATCGGAAAGTCTTCGGGTCAGGCAGGTTTCAAGAGGGCAGTAGCAAGTGGCGAGAACTGATCGAAGTGTCAGTTTTTAATGGTGTTGAATCATCGAGTTGCAGCGGGTCCAGAGAATACTTTGATGGTTGCCAAGCCTTGTTTTCTGTGTTCATTATTATTTGTCGGCTGTGTTTTTGTTGTGCAGCAAAGCCTGTTGAATATGCCGCCCGAGGTCAATAAGCATTATGGAAACCCCACTTTCCAATTCTGGAAACCCACCGATTAAAACCGCCCACAGAGCACCGCTGGCACTCAGCGGACTGGACTTCAAACTGCTCAAGGTGTTCAAGGCGGTGGTCGAGGCGGGCGGCTTCAGCGCTGCGCAAAACGAGCTGAACGTGGGCCTCGCGGCCATCAGCAAGCAGATCTCCGACCTCGAGATCCGCATCGGCATGCGCCTGTGCACCCGGGGCCGGGAGGGCTTTTGCCTGACCGAGGAAGGCAGCCTGGTGTACCAGGCCTCGATTGATCTGTTTGCCTCGGTGGACAACTTTCGCGATCGGCTTAGTTGCGCGCAGAATGAAATAATCGGCGATCTTGGAGTGGGGGTTATTGATAATACGATTACCGATATTAATTCTCCGTTAGTTGCCGCCTTGCGGCGTATCAATATGGAGTCTCCGAAAGTAAGGTTCAGACTTTATGCTTCACAGCTGGATGAAGTTGAACGGGGCGTGGTAGAAGGGCGCTTAGTTGCCGGAATAGTGCCGGTTTATCAAAAGCGTGAAGAGTTCGACTACTTCAAGTTATATGACGAAGAGTCCGCGGCTTATTGCGCCGAAGGGCATCCATTGTTCAGCGTGGCCGATAGCGCAATCGACGCCGAGACGCTCAAGCAGCATGAGTTCATCAACCACCGCTACGCGATCCATCAGGAGAAGAGCCACTTCGCCGCGTACGACAGCTTTTCGGCGGCGGCCTCCCAGGTGGAGGCCGTGGCCATACTGATCAAGACCGGGCGTTTCCTCGGGTTTCTGCCCCGGCACTATGCCGCGGCGCTGGTGGAGCGCGGCGAAATGCGTGCGCTGCTTCCGGACCGGGTTCACTACAGCACGCCTTTCAGCCTGATCCTGCGGCACAACACGGTACGCAGTCCTTTGGTGAAGGCCTTCGCCCAGGCGCTGGGAGTGGATCTCAAGAGTAATGGCTGAGACTACCCAAGTTCTCGGAGCGGGCTTGTCGGGAATTAACGGGCTGTTGCTGAAGTCGCTGTGGAAAGTACAGCGGTCGATCAGGTGGGGCGCCTGCAACGGGTGGCCGATATATCCTGCGTAATGGCACTTTCAACCCAGGACTGCTGTCCTTTAGATTCCCCTGCGGTTATCCGCATGAAGTAACCGTTGAGTACAAAACATGCCATTGGTGGTTCCGCCCGCAAGCCACTTTAAATAACGCGGAGCGGCAGCCTTAGATGCCTGGAAACACCCCCGAACACCCCTCTATAGGAACGAAGCGTGCCCGCGATAAAGCCGGCACATTCAACATCGATATGGCCTGCCAGACCGCCATCGCGAGCACGCTTCGCTCCTACGGTTGGCTTGGTTCGGCAGGCAATGTCAGGCGCATGGCGCAGCGCCGGGCCGCTGGCAGGCCGTGGCGGACTTCCTCGGCCAGCACCCGTTGCAGGCGCGGCTCCAGTTGGTCGGCGTCCAGGGTGACGAAACCACAGCGCTGGTAGAAGGGTTCATTCCACGGCAATTGGCGGAAGGTGCTCAGGGTCAGGGCACTGAAGCCTTGCTGGCGCGCCTGTTCGCGCAGCGTCTCCAGCAGGCGGCGGCCAATGCCGCGTCCCTGGGCGCTGCTGGCGACCGAGATTTCCCAGATATGCAGCGCGTCGGCGCAGGCTTCGGCGTCGAGGAAGGCGCACACCTCTCGATCGAGCACGGCGACCCACACCCGCTGCTGGCGGATATGCGCGCGATGCTGCGCGGCGTCGGGCACCTCGGCGTCGGCCAGCCAGGCCAGTTCGGGGTCGCGGCGAAACAGCGCGGCGGCGCTGCGCTCGATGGCGGGGAGCAGAAGGGCATCGGCCTCTGTGGCCAGGCGGATTTGCAGAGTCATGGGGCGCGAGTGTAAGGAGCCAGGGCGCGGTGGGGCAACCTTCAGGGTTGGGGGGTGGCCGGCAGGTGCAGCATGACGAAGTCGTTCTTGTCGAAGCGCCCGCTGAGTACCGGGGCCAGTCGCGCCAGGGGCGTGGCCTTGAGCGTCGCCAGGTCGCTTTGATCCATGATCACCCAGGCCGGGCCTGGTATGGCGGCAAGGGCTTCGGGGCGTTCGGTGAACAGCGGTTGCAGGTCCTGGTCGAGGTTGACCATGAACTTGATGGCCTTGGCGTCCTTGCCCATGGCGTGCAACACCAGTGGCGCCGGGTCGCTCTGTATCAACCTTTGCGCCGCAAGGCTGAAGTCTCGGGTGTCGTAAAGCTGGCGTTCGACGGGTTCGAACACCCCGATATAGGCGGCCCAGACCGCCAGCACCGCGGTATAGGCCAGACCGACGGCACGCCAGCGCGGTCGGGTCAGCATCAGCAGTGCGGCCATTTGCAGCAGGCCGAGGAGCGCCAGCATCGCGGTCAGGTCCGGCAGTTGCTCGGGGAACTTGTGTTGCAGCACCAGCAACCCGCCGATCAACAACCCCGGCAGCAATAACCATATGCCTTGAATCGCGGTCCGCAGCCAGGCCAGGAAGCGCCCCTGGCGCGCCTGGAACGGGTAGGCCGCGACAATCGCCGCCATGGGCAGCATCGGCAGCAGGTAACGGGCTTTCTTGGCCTGGGGAATCGACAGGCCGATCATCACCAGCAGTCCCGCGGCGGTGCACAGGCGCAACAGCTTCAGCGCCGCGTCCGGTTCGTCGCGCCGGGCCAGCAGCACGCCGATCCACGCCAGGATCGCCAACGGGTAGGCCAGGGCGTAGTTGCCCAGGGAGCTGCTGAAGTAAAAGAACCAGCCGCTGCTGCCTTCGCTGCCGTCCATGCGTCCGGTGAACTGCATGCGGATCACCTCCTGGACAAAGGCCGGGCCGCCACTGAGCCGGGCCAGCCACAGCAGCAGGCCGACGCAGGCCAGCAGCAGGAGCAGCGCAGTGCAGCCGAAACCGAACAGGCGGCGCCACTGGCCGCCCAGCAGGTAATAGCTGCACAGCATGCCCGTGGGGATCACCAGGCCGATCGGCCCGCGGATGGCGAACCCCAGCACCAGCAGGAGCAGGATCAGCCAGAGCCGGCGGGGCGCGGCGAAATGGTCATGGGCGTAGCCCAGGTAAAACACCGCCAGCGCCAGGGCGGCGAGTATCTGGTCCAGGGACACGGCGCGGGTTTCGCTGATAAAGGTATTGCTGAGCAGCAACAGGGCGACGCTGAGCAGCGCCCAGGTCCTGGAACAGGGCGCCACCAGCCGGTAGATCAGGCTGACGATGGTGGCCGAAGCCAGGGCCGTGGGCAGCCAGGCACTCAGGCTGACGACCCGGCCGAACGGCAGCGAGAACAGATAGATCAGCAGTGTCGAGGCGCTGCTGTAGTCGGCATAGGGCTGGCCATAGGTGGTGGGGAAGAACCCCGGCCCATGGCGCAGCATTTCCTTGGCGAACAGGACGAACCTGGAATCGAAACCGGTCACCGTCTGCTGGTAGACCCCGGCACAGAACAGCAGCAGTGCCAGCAGCCCCAGCCCCAACGCTTGCCAGTGCAGTGTCTGGGCGGGGACGGCGCGCGGGGTCATTCAGGCTTCAACCGGTGTGCCGGCCCATTGCTGGTAAGGAATCGGCAGGCGGCGCGACTCGCCGCGGCCGATCGGGAAGTAGGTGAAGCCGCTGCGGGCCAGGCGCTCGGCGTCGTACAGGTTGCGTCCGTCGAAGATCACCGGGGCCTTGAGGCGCTGTTGCAGCAGATGGAAGTCCGGCGCCTTGAACTGCTGCCACTCGGTGCAGATGATCAGTGCGTCGGCATCGTTGAGCACCGATTCCGGGGTGCCCATCAGCATCAGCTTCGGCTCGTCGGGGTACAGGCGCTGGGTTTCCTGCATGGCTTCCGGGTCGAAGGCGCGCACGTTGGCGCCGGCGGCCCACAGCGACTCCAGCAGCACCCGGCTGGGGGCGTCGCGCATGTCGTCGGTATTGGGCTTGAAGGCCAGGCCCCAGAGGGCGAAGGTCTTGCCTTTCAGATCGCCCTGGTAGAAGGCGTTGATGCGCTCGAACAGCTTGTGTTTCTGCCGTTCGTTGATGGCTTCCACCGCTTGCAAAAGGTCGCTGGAGCAATGGGCCTGCTCGGCGCTGTGGATCAACGCGCGCATGTCCTTGGGGAAGCACGAGCCGCCATAACCGCAACCCGGGTAGATGAAGTGGTAGCCGATGCGCGAGTCGGCGCCGATGCCCAGGCGCACCGATTCGATGTCGGCCCCCAGGTGTTCGGCCAGCTCGGCGATCTGGTTGATGAAGCTGATCTTGGTCGCCAGCATGCAGTTGGCGGCGTACTTGGTCAGCTCGGCGCTGCGCAGGTCCATGAACATGATGCGGTCATGGTTGCGGTTGAACGGCGCGTAGAGGTCGCGCATCACGTCGCGGACTTCTTCGCGCTCGCAGCCGACGATGATCCGGTCCGGGCGGCGGCAGTCGGAAACCGCCGAGCCTTCCTTGAGGAATTCAGGGTTGGAGACGATATCGAACGTCAGGGCGCGCCCGTCCAGGGCCTTTTCGATGTGCGCTTTCAAGGTGTCGCCAGTGCCCACCGGCACCGTGGATTTCTCCACCAGGATCACCGGCTTCTCGCGGTGCCGGGCCACGGCGTCGCCCACCGACAGCACATAACGCAGGTCGGCCGAGCCGTCCTCGCTGGACGGGGTGCCGACCGCGATAAACAGCACCTGGCCATGTTGCACCGCGAGCTTTTCGTCGTTGGTGAAGTGCAGGCGCCCGGCCTCGAGGTTTTCCTTCACCAGGCTCGACAGTCCGGGCTCGAAGATACTGACGTGCCCCTGTTGCAGCTGCTGGACCTTGTGTTCGTCAATGTCCATGCAGATGACATCGTGGCCGACCTCGGCCAGCACGGCGGCCTGTACGAGGCCGACATAACCACTTCCAAATACGCTGATTTTCATGGGGTATTCCTGGGACTTGTCGCGGGAGCAGGTCGTGAGTTGATGGTAATGACGCCGAGGATGACCAGCGCCACCCCCAGGGTTTTCGAGAGACTGAACGGCTCGTTGAACAGCGGCAGCGCGGCGGCCAGCAGGTAGACCAGGGCGTAGCTGATGCTCAGCAGGGAATAGGCCCGGCCCAGCGGCAGGTCGCGCAGGGCCAGCAGCCAGCAGAGCATCGACAGGACATAGGCGAGGATCGCCGCCAGCACCACGCCCAGCGCCAGCAGGTCGACCTGGCCACTGGACAGTGCCGCCAGCCAGTCCGCCGGCGCGGGCAGGCGGGTCATGCTCCAGCGCATGCCCAACTGCGCGGCGCTGACCAGCAGCACGCTGCCCATGGCGAAGGTGAAGCCCAGGGCCCGGTTCATGCGTGGCGACTCAACAGCAGTACGCCAGCGAGCACCAGCGCCACGCCCAGCCAGTGGCGGCGGTCGATGGTTTCATGGAAGACGAAGCGGGCGATCAGGGTGATCAGCACGAAGTTCAGGCTGAGCATCGGGTAGGCAATGCCGACCTCGACCCGCTGCAGCACCAGCAGCCACACCAGCAAGCCCAGGCCGAGGCTGGCCAGGGCCAGCCACAGCCAGGGCGAGAGCAGTTTGGCGAGCACGCCCGAAGGCTGGCCGCGCCAGCTTTCCACGGCGAACTTCTGCGCGATCTGGCCCAGGCAGGTCAGCAGGCAGGCGACGAGCAGCAGCAACAGGCTCATGGTTGGCTCTGAGGGAAGATCAGGATCACGAGATTGCCCTGGTCATAACGTTTGAAATCCTGCGGCAGCAGATCGATTTCTTCGTGTTCGTCGGCACTGACGCGCATCACCACGCCCACCTGGCCTTGCTTGCGGGCTTCGGGCATCCACTCGCCAACCTTGCGCAGGTCGATATAGCGATACTGGGTGTCAGGATAGGCCAGGCCATATTTCACTTCGCCTGTCGTGTTGTACAAGGCGATATCCGGGCGCTTGAGGCGCCAGGCCAGGGCCGAGGCGGCGCCCAGGTCGTTGCTCACCAGGGTATGGCTCCGGGCGAGTTCCTCGGCGTGATCGATGATGAGCTGATCCGGCATCTTGTTGTAGACCACCGAGTTCGGCAGGCCGGCGGGCACCAGGGCGATGAACAGCCAACTGCCGAGCGCCGGCGCGGCCCACAGTTGCAGCGGGCGGAAGGCCGGCAGCAGGTTGCTCATGTTCCAGCCAAGCAGGGCCAGGAACACCAGCACCAGATGCTCGGGCTCGTTGCTGTACAGCGGCTTCTTCAACTGGAAGTACACCAGCGTCAACAGCAGTAACAGGCCCAGCACCAGGTTGAGCACGGCGTTGAGGCGGATGATCCGGGTCTGCCCGGCGTGCAGCCGGTCGCTCAGGCTATTGCCCATCAGCAGCGCCAGAGGCAGCAGGCACGGCAGGATATAGGCCGGCAGCTTGCCCTTGCTCAGGCTGAAGAACGCCAGCGGCAGGATCAGCCACAGCAGCAGGAAACCGATGCTCGCCTGGCGCCGGGTCTGCCAGGCCTGCTTCAAGGCGCCCGGCAGTACCAGGACCCAGGGCATGCTGAACGCCACCAGCAACGGCAGGTAGTACCACCATGGCGAGGCGTGCTGGGCGTCTTCACCGGCAAAACGACGGATGTGTTCATGCCAGAAGAAGAAACGCCAGTAATCCGCTTCCTGGGCATGCACCGCCAGGGCCCACGGCAGGCTGACGACAATCGCCACCAGCACCGCGATGCCGCCGTAGATGAACAGTTCGCGCAGACGCTTCTGCCAGACCATGTAGGGCAGGGCGATCAGCACCGGCAACAGCCAGGCGAGGAAACCCTTGGTCATGAAACCCATGCCACAGGCGAAACCCAGGCCGGCCCAGGCCAGCAGGCGGCCGCGCGGGGTGCCGTTGTCCAGGGCAAACCACAGCGCCACCAGGCTCAGGTTGACCCAGAAGGTGAATTGCGGGTCGAGGTTGGCATAACCACCGGAGCCGACCACCACGCAGAAACTCATGTACAGCAGGGCGCAGACCAGGCTCTTGCGCGGGTCGTTCCACAGTCGGCTGGCCATCAGGTAGGCCAGCAGCACGCTGAGGCCCATGCTCAGGGCCGAAGCCACGCGCACGCCGAACAGGTTCTGGCCGAACACCGCCTGGCCGAGGGCGATCATCCAGTAGCCGGCGGCCGGCTTCTCGAAATAACGGATGCCCATGAAATGCGGCGATGCCCAGTGGCCGGTCAGGAGCATTTCCTGGCTGATCTGCGCATAGCGGGTTTCATCGGGAATCCACAAACCGTGGGTGGCCATCGGCAGCAGGAAGAACAGGCCGAAGGCAAGCAGTAGAAGTGGCAGGGCCCAGCGTCTGGTCATGCGCCTTGCACCCCCAGCCAGCCTTCGCGGCCTTCGAGGGCGCCACGAACGACCTGCCCCTGGGGCAGGCTCTGCAAGGAGGCGGGCAACAGCTTGCCCAGGGGAGTGAAATGAATGTCGCGCTGGCGGGCTTGCGCCAGTAGCTGACGAAAATCGTTGGCCATCAGAATCCCTTCGACTTCGGCGTGAATGGTGTAGACGTTGAGCCTCTCAGGGCTGAACCGGTCCAGGATGAATGTGTTGAAGTCGTGGGCCGCGACGGTCGGCCCGACCACTTCGTCGAAGGTCGGCAGGTCGACCGGAATCTGCGGGGCACCCAGGCCGCCATCCGCCAGCCGTGGCTGGAAGATCGAGGTGCCGCGGCAGTCGCTGTTGTAGCGAAAGCCGAAGCCCTGCTTGGCCTCGATCACCGACTCGTCGGCGCGCCAGCCGGCAGCCGCCGAGCAGTCGACGCGCTGGCCGAGAATGTCGTTGAGGGTGTCGACGCCCTGGCGGATCTGCTCGATCAGTTGCGCCTGGTTCCAGCGCCCGGCATTGGCCTGCCAGCCGTGGTGATCCCAGGCGTGCAGGCCGACTTCATGACCGGCGTCCCGGGCCTGGCGCATCAGGTGTCCGAGGTCGCGACCGATGGGCTTGCCCGGCCAGGCGGTGCCCGCCAGCAGGATGTCCCAGCCATACAGGCCGGCGGCGTTGGAGCGCAGCATCTTCCACAGAAATTGCGGACGGATCAGGCGCCACAGGTGGCGCCCCATGTTGTCCGGGCCGACGCTGAAGAAGAAGGTGGCCTTGATCCCGGCTTCATCGAGCAGTTCCAGCAACCGCGGCACCCCCTCACGGGTGCCGCGATAGGTGTCGACATCGATTCGCAGACCTGCCTGCATCAGCGCTTGTCCGCGATTTCGAGCATGGCTTCGCGCAGGAAGAAGTCCAGCGTGTTGCCGATGGTTTGCTTCATCTCGACGGTCGGCTCCCAGTTCAGCAGGCGCTTGGCGTTGGCGATGCTCGGCTTGCGGTGTTCCACGTCCTGGTAACCGGCACCGTAGAACGACTTGCTCTCGACGTCGCGGAAACCGGCGAACGGCGGGAAGTTGCCGCGCAGCGGGTGGGCTTCGAACTGACGCAGCAGCTCTTCGCCCAACTGGCGGATGCTGGCTTCGTTGTCCGGGTTGCCGATGTTGATGATCTGGCCGTTGCACACATCGTTCTCGTTGTCGACGATGCGCGCCAGGGCCTCGATGCCGTCGGCGATGTCGGTGAAGCAGCGCTTCTGCTCGCCGCCGTCGAACAGGCGGATCGGCGTGCCTTCCACCAGGTTGAGGATCAGCTGGGTGATGGCCCGGGAGCTGCCGATGCGTGCCGAGTCCAGGCGGTCCAGGCGCGGGCCCATCCAGTTGAACGGACGGAACAGGGTGAAGTTCAGGCCCTTGCTGCCGTAGGCCCAGATCACCCGGTCCAGCAACTGCTTGGACACCGAGTAGATCCAGCGCTGCTTGTTGATCGGGCCGACGATCAGGTTGGAGCTGTCTTCGTCGAAGTTCTGGTCCTGGCACATGCCGTAGACCTCGGAGGTCGACGGGAAGATCACGCGTTTGTTGTACTTGACGCAGTAGCGGACCAGCTTGAGGTTCTCTTCGAAGTCCAGTTCGAACACGCGCAGCGGGTTGCGGGTGTATTCGATCGGCGTGGCGATGGCCACCAGCGGCAGGACCACGTCGCACTTCTTGATGTGGTATTCGATCCACTCGGAGTGAATGCTGATATCGCCTTCGACGAAGTGGAAATGCGGATGGTCGCGCAGGCGCTCGATGGCGTCGGAGCCGATATCCAGGCCGTAGACTTCGTACTTGTCGTCACGCAGCAGGCGCTCGGACAGGTGGTTGCCGATAAAACCGTTGACGCCGAGGATCAGCACCCGGGTGCGTCGCGGGGCACGGCCGGATTCGGCACCGCGCAGCAGCGAGCCGTCCACCAGGCCCAGTTCGTTGGCCAGCTGCGGGCCGCTCAGATACAGACCGTTGTCGTTGCGCTGGCCAGCGTTGATCAGCAGTGAGTCCTGGCCGCAGGCGATGCGCAGCGGATTGGTGCTGATCACCCGGCCCGGGGCCTGGCCTTCATTGCCCTTGACCACCTCGGCGCTCCAGACGATCAGCTTGTGCTCGCCCACGGCGCAGAACGCGCCCGGGTAAGGCTTGGTCACGGCGCGCACCAGGTTGAACAGTTGCTCGGCCGGTTTGCTCCACAGCAGCTTGCCGTCGGCCGCGGTGCGGCGACCGAAGTAGCTGGCCCTGGATTCGTCCTGGGCGGTTTCGCTGACCTTGCCTTGCGCCAGGGCGGGCAGGGTGTCGCGCAGCAGGCTGGCGGCGGCGTCGCGCAGCTTGCCGTGCAGGCTCAGCGCGGTATCGCTGCGCTCGATGGCCACCCGCTGCTGGGCAATGATCGCCCCGGCGTCGGCGCGCTTGACCATGCGGTGCAGGGTCACGCCGGTTTCGCTTTCGCCGTTGACCAGCACCCAGTTGGCCGGCGCGCGGCCACGGTAGCTCGGCAGCAGCGAACCGTGCAGGTTGAACGCGCCCTTGCTGGCGGTGGCCAGCAGCGCTTCGCTGAGCAGGTTGCGATAGTAGAAGGAGAAGATGTAGTCAGGCTTCAGCTTGGCGATGCGCTCGATCCACAGCGGGTGGTTGGCGTCTTCCGGGGCATGCACCGGGATGCCCTTGAGCGAGCACAACTGGGCCACGGAACCGTAGAAGGTGTTTTCCTTCGGATCGTCGGCATGGGTGAAGACCGCGCCGATTTCATAGCCTGCGTTGAGCAGGGCTTCGATGCCTGCGCAGCCGATATCGTGGTAGGCGAAGACAACAGCTTTATGACTCATGGCGAAACCTGATCGGAGAGAGTGGAAGTTAGACCGTCAACCGTGACAGCGGGAGCAGGGGCGGCAGGCTGGCTGCGCAGAACTTTTTCAATGAAGAAGCGCGGGCGGGCGCGCACATCGCTGTACATGCGGCCCAGGTATTCGCCCAACAGGCCCATGCCGATGAACTGGCCACCGGTGAATACGAAGAGGATGGCGAACAGCACGAACATACCGTCGCCGGCCCATTGGGAACCGAACACCAGGCGCAGGAAAATCAGCAGCAGGGCGAACAACACGCCAAGGCCGGCCATGCTGAAACCGATGATGCTCAGCAGGCGCAGCGGCGTGGTGGTCATGCAGGTGATCAGGTCGAACATCAGGTTGATCAGGCGCATCGGGCTGTACTTGGAGTCGCCGTGTTCACGCTCGGCGTGGTTGACCAGCACCTCGGTGGTGTGGCGGGCGAAGCTGTTGGCCAGGATCGGGATGAAGGTGCTGCGTTCGCGGCAGGCGAGCATGGCGTCGACCACGCTGCGGCGGTAGGCGCGCAGCATGCAGCCGTAGTCGTTCATGGCCACGCCGGTGGAGCGCTGCACGGCCAGGTTGATCAGCTTCGACGGCCAGCGGCGCCAGGCGGAATCCTGGCGGTTGTTGCGCACCGTGCCGACCACGTCGTAGCCCAGCTCGGCCTGGGCCACCAGGCGCGGGATTTCTTCCGGCGGGTTCTGCAGGTCGGCGTCCAGGGTGATGACCACGTCGCCGCGGCACTGCTCGAAGCCGGCCATGATCGCCGCATGCTGGCCGTAGTTGCGATTGAGGATCACCGCCACCACCGGGCTGCCTTCGCGGCCGGCGGCTTCCTCGAGGATCTGCGCCGACTCGTCGCGGCTGCCATCGTCGACCAGGACGATCTCGAAATCATGCTTGAGCTGGCGGCACGCCGCTTCGGTGCGGCGCAGCAGTTCGGGCAGGCTCTGTTCTTCGTTGTAGACCGGAATGACGATCGACACGAACTGGATTGGATAAGGTTTCAAAGGTTTCGGTCCAGACAGGTTTTGATGGCGCCGACGACCCGCTCGACATCGTCGAGGGTCATGTCGGGGAACAGCGGAATCGAGCACAGGCGCGCCGAGTTCCACTCGGTGTTGGGCAGCCGCACATCCGGGAAGCGCTGGCGGTAATATCTGTGCAGGTGAGTGGCGACGAAGTGGATGCCGCTGCCGATGTTCTGCTCCTGCAAGGCCTTCATGAAGCCGTCGCGATCGATGCCGCAACGCTCGGCGTCGATACGCAGGATGAACAGGTGCCAGGCATGTTGCTGCGGATACGTCGGCAGGTGCAGCGGTTGCACCGGCAGGTCGCGCAGTTGCTCCAGGTAGGCGTTGGCCAGCACCTCGCGCTGGTGATTGATCGCGTCCAGGCGCTGCAACTGCACCAGGGCGATGGCGGCATTGATATCCGCCAGGTTGTATTTGAAGCCGGGCTCGATTACCTCAGCCTGGGGCTTGCGCCCGTGGGTCAGGCGGTCATAGGCGTCGACACCCAGGCCATGGAACTTGAGCATGCGCACCCGATTGGCCAGGGCCTCGTCATCGCTGACGAACATCGCGCCTTCGGCGCAGGTCATGTTCTTGATCGCATGGAAGGAAAAGATCGCCGTGCCCCGGGCGCCAACGGGCCGGCCGCGATAGGTAGTGCCGGCGGCGTGGGCGGCGTCCTCGATCACCGCGATCCCGTGTTTTTCGGCCAGGGCGTAGAGCGGGTCGAGGTCGAAGGCGGCACCGGCGTAATGCACCGGGATGATCGCCTTGGTCCGTGGCGTGATCGCCGCTTCGATGGTGGCGGCATCGGTCATCAGGGTGTGCGGGTCGACATCGACGAAGACCGGAGTCGCCCCCAGCAGGCAGATCATGTTGGCCGTGGAAACCCAGGTCTGCGAGGGGGTGATCACCTCGTCGCCGGGGCCGATGCCCAGCGCCAGCAGGGTAATGTGCATGCCGCCGGTGGCCGACGACAGCGCCACCGCGTGCTTGCAGCCGACCCGCGCGGCGAATTGCTGCTCAAGCTCCTGGTTTTTCGGTCCGGTGGTGATCCAGCCAGAACGTAGAACCTGCTCGACCGCTGCAATCTCTTCATCGCCAATACTCGGGCGCGAGAAAGGAAGGAAAGCCTGGTTCATTGAGACCTCGGGTGAAGAAATACGTCAGAGAACGAAGGGTTCAAGCGGTGTGTGAGACGTGCGGACGATTCTTGTTTTTATTGATGTCGGGTAACGAAGTGCATGCAGTCATTGGTGCTTATCCATGGTTGAGCCGTGAAGGCAGTCCTTGCCGTGCTTGAGTAAAGACCATATTGAGCGAAAGTAAATACGGATCAAGGTGTTATAGGCGAAATAAGATCGATCCCAAGGTCGCGTTCAGAATTTTCCTCGCGCTGGATCCAGGTTTCGAGGGCCCGAGATTAAGCGGAAAAATGTGAAACGAATATGAAAAATAGGGCAAGACTCCGTTTATCTTCGAAGCAGACAGCCAGGGTTCAGTTTTTCCGCCCGCAGAGCGTGCCAGGCGGTTGTGAGGGCGACTTTTTAGAGCTTTTCGCAGGCCTCTTGAAGACACAGATAGCGTTGTTTTTTGTCCTTTTGAGTCATACACCCGCAATGCAGCCGGCGAGCGTGTCGGCGACTGCACAGTGAGTCGAAGCGGCTCAAGGCTCGATCCGGGGGAAGATCAGGATGGTCATGTTGCCGCGCTCGTAACGCTTGCCACCCAGGGGCAGCAACTCGACCTCATGCACCTCGTCGGCGTTGTTGACCCGCATCACCACGCCCACCGAGCCTTGCTTGCGGGCCTCGGCCATCCACTGCTGAATCTGATCGAGACCCACCGCGCGCGGCGCGGAATCGGGATAGGCAATGCCGTACTTCAGCTCGCCGACAGTGTTGTACAGGTCCACTTGCGGGCGTCGCAGGCGCCAGGCCAGTGCCGAGGCTGCGCCCAGGTCGTTGCTCAGCAAGCGGCTGGTCTGGCTCAGCTCCTGCTGGTGCTCGGCAATGAACTGGTCCGGCATCTTGCTGGCGACGATATGGGCCGGCATCGCCGCCGGCAGCAGCGCCACCAGCAGCCCGATACCCAATGCGGGGGCGGCCCACAGCGCCAGAGGTCGCAGGGCCTGCAGGGCGTTGGTGATGATCCAGCCCATCAGCACCAGGTAGCCGAGGGACAGGCTGAACATCTCCGTATGCCCGTATACCGGCCGGGTGACCTGCAGGTAGATCAGCGCCGCCAGCGCGATCAGGGCGATGCCGACATTGAGCAAGCCGTTGATGCGAATGACACGGCTGCGGGCCTGGTTCAATTGCTCAACCAGGGTATGCCCCATCAACAAGGCCAGGGGCAGCAGGCACGGCATGATGTAGGTGGGCAACTTGCCCCGGCACAGGCTGAAAAACGCCAGCGGCAGTACCAGCCAGCACAGCAGGAAGCCGATACCGGGATCACGCTTCTGCTTCCACGCCTGGCCCAGGGTGGACGGCAGCAAGGCGGCCCACGGCAGGCTGGAGACCACCAGCATCGGCAGGTAGAACCACCAGGGGCGGGTGTGTTGGGCATCCTCGGCGGCGAACCGACGAATATGCTCGTGCCAGAAAAAGAAGCGCCAGAAGTCCGGTTCCCGGCCGTGGATCATCCATACCCAGGGCAGGCTGACCAGCGCGGCCACCAGCACCGCCAGCGGGCCGTAGCGCAACAGTTCGCCCAGGCGACGTTGCCAGAGCATGTAGGGCAGGGCGATCAAGGCTGGCAGCAGCCAGGCAAGAAAACCCTTGGTCATGAAGCCGATACCGCAGGCCACGCCCAGCAGCACCCAGGCCAGGATGCGCTGGCGTGGATCGGTGCCGTCGATGGCAAACCACAGCGCCACCAGGCTGAGGTTGACCCACAGGGTGAATTGCGGATCGAGGTTGGCGTAGCCCGCCTGCCCGGCGATCAGGCCGAAGCTCATATAAAGCAGGGCCGCGGCGAAGGACTTGCGCGGGTCCTTCCACAAACGTTGGGCGATCAGATACGCCAGCACCACACTCAAGCCGGTACTGAACACCGAGGCAATCCGCACCCCGAACAGGTTGTCGCCGAAGATGGCCTGGCCGATGGCGATCATCCAGTAACCGGCAATCGGCTTCTCGAAATAACGAATGTCCATGAAGTGCGGTGACACCCAGTTGCCGCTGAGCAGCATTTCCTGGCTGATCTGCGCATAACGGGTCTCATCGGGGATCCACAGGCCGTGGAAGGTGAGGGACAACAGGTAGAACAAAGCGAACGCCAGAAACATCAACAACAGGGTCGAGCGTCGGGTCATGGACGAACACCCCCGCGGCGAGGTTGTTCATGACGGACGGACGGTGGACAGTCGATTGGCTGGCCGGACAAACAGCGAAGATTGGCGCTTAACATCCCTCGGCTCCTGACAGCAGGGTTAAGTTTCTGTTTGTTATTAAGTGTGTGGCGGCAAGGCGTTCCAGGTTAATCGACGCCAGGCTGTTGCCTATTCAAGCTTGAAAAGCGCTGGCGTCCAGTTGTCGACTAAAAAAACAAGTAACTGATTAATTCCAGGCAGGCCGCTAGTTGCTTTTCTTTAACTTGGCAAACTTAATTCTTTGTAAGAAAACGCCTACAGCTTCCTGTTCAACAGTGACTGCCAGTTCTGTTCATTGACCACGCCCAACACTTTCACCTGCCCCGCGTCCCCCACGGAAACGAACAACGCACTGCCATACTCGCTGGCCAGCGCATGCTTGAAACCGGTCTGGCTCTCAAAGTCGCTGATGCAACCGCTGTGGGTCACCAGCAGCAGGTTGTGGTGCGCCAGCTTGTGGGCGAGCACCTCGTCGCGCAGGGACTTGCCGCAACTGGCCAGCCATTCCTGGGCGTTGGTCGGTTGTTCGAACATATAGGCTGCGGTCTGCGCGGTACGGGTGATGGGGCTGCTCAGCACGTCGGTATGGCTCATGCCCAGGGCCCTGAAGGCCGCTCCCAGGTGCACCGCCGCCTCACTGCCAGCACGAGTGATGCCATCGGCAGGCCCCAGGCAGGGATGCGGCGAGCGGTCGCAACGCTCGACATGACGCACCAGCACCACCACATTGCCGGCTTGCCATTGCTCGAGAAGCCCGGAGGTTTGCAGGTCGGTGGTGGATGCCAGGCTCAGTGGCGACCTTGGCCACAACGCGAACCCCGCCACCAGCGCGCCCGTCATGGCCAGCAGCAACAGGCGAGGCCAGCCTCTGGCGGCCAGGCGTTTCATTCCGATGCGCAACACCACAGGTTCACCACTGAACGGAAAATTACAGCCGATAAAGTTCATCGCCGCCGGAACGGCGCGACAAGTAAGAACAACTCAAGGGAAAACGAGGCAGTGCCAAGGTTGCTGGAAATCTAGGGCGGGGCAGGTGAAATGGATGTGAAAATTTCAACAAGTATTTCTTTAGGGAATCATTATTGTTTCGGAGGCTTTTAGTTAGCCGGCTTACTGTTTTTCAGGGCGATCTTAGTTGTTTTTAGTTGGCCGACAGGATGGCGGATTTCGCGGATTCTGCTGTACTCGATTGCCGATCCACGCGCCTTGGATCATGGGCTGGTCTATCTTTTTCCAGCACCGGCGAGAAGCCAGGCAGGGAAACACTGCCGCTGTCGAAATGACGAATACGCATTCCAATTGTGGGTAGACATGGATCGCAAGCAGAGCCTGAACACGCGGATCGTGATTGTTTTCGCGTTGATGACTGCGTTGGTTGCAGGTTTCTTTGCCATCGGCATAGTCGCCACGGTGCATGTGGTGGAACGCAAGCTGACCATCCTCAGCCTCGGAGGCAACCTGCACCGTCTGTTGTTGCTGGAGAGCCCGGAGCAATGGCGGCACCGACCGGAAAAGAACGAACTATTCTTCGCCCAGGACGGGCGCGCCGACCTGAACCTGGCCCCATCGCTCAGTGCCTTGCCGGAAGGGTTCCAGGAGGTGCTGTTCGAGGGCCAGCCTTACTCGGCGATGACCCGGGTGGTCGATGGCCGCCGATATGTCCTGCTGCGCGATCAGGTAAGCCTGAAGCAGCGCGAGCGGCTGCTGTTCTCGGTGGTAGCGGTGGGCTTCGTCCTGAGCATCCTGCTGGCCATTCTCCTCGGTTGGCTGCTGGCCAAACGAGTCATGGCGCCGGTCATACGCCTGGCGCGCCAGGTACACCATCGCGATCAGTTGCTGGCACTGGCACCGCCGCTGGCTCCGGACTATGCGAACGACGAGGTGGGTGAACTGGCGACCTCGTTCGACCAGACCCTGGGCCGGCTGCGAGCGGCGCTGGGCCGGGAGAAAATGTTCACCAGCGATGTCAGCCATGAGCTGCGCACGCCCTTGATGGTGCTGGCCAGTTCCTGTGAACTGCTGCTCGAAAATCCATCGCTTGACGCCCGCTCCCAGGCGCAGGTCGGGCGTATTGCCCGGGCAAGCGATGAAATGTGCCAACTGGTCGACACCTTCCTGATGCTTGCCCACACCGAAAGCCGCACTTCGCACCTGGGGACCAGCGCCAGCCTCAAGGAGGTGGCGGATGCACTGGCAGATATCTGGGGCAAGCTGATTCGCGACAAGGGGCTGGCGTTCATCTACAACGCCGAACATGACTCGGGAGTGCGCTACAACCTGACCTTCCTGCAGTCGGTCATGGGCAATCTGCTGCGCAATGCCTGGCACTACACCGATCAGGGTTTCATCCGCCTGAGCCTGCTTGAACACGGCTTCGTGGTCGAAGACAGCGGTATTGGCATTCCCGAGGAAAAACGTAATGCGATGTTCCAGCCTTTCGTGCGTGGCGACGAGCAACGGGGAGAAGGCCTGGGCCTGGGCTTGTCCCTGGTACAGCGCATATGCGGCCATCAGCACTGGCGGGTGGACCTCGACAGCCGCGAACCCAATGGCTGCCGGTTCAGCGTCGATCTGGCGCCCCCTGGTGGGCCGGATCAGCCATTCCCGGGTTGATTTCCAGCGGCGACGCCTTCGTGGGCGTTACAGCCATCGTATACTGCGCCTTGCTGGTTTTGACGACGAAGCACTGCCCGCAAGAACTGGCTTCACAGCCAGGCTATCGTCGTCGACAGCCATGGCGAGCCTGCACGGTCTCGCCGCCAGCCCAATAACGATATAGAACCCCAAGAGGCTCGCTGTGTGATTAGAACAACACCAGCCAAAAGCACATCGTTCTTCACTCTGTTGCTACTGCCATTGCTGTTTTCGATCGCGCCGGTTCTCAAGGCGCACGAATCCCTCGAGTTCCTTATCCCGGACGCGCCGCCCCTGACCATGGCCAATCAGGGCGATCGTCACGGCATAGTCGGCGACATTGTCTTGCAGGCGCTGAAAAACAGCGGGTATGCCAGCCAACCCAGAGCGCTGCCGTGGGCGCGGGCGCAGAAATACGCCATCGAAAAGGACAACGTCCTGATCGCGCCGCTCAGCCGCACGCCCGAGCGGGAAAATCGCTACACCTGGATCGCCCCGATCATGCAGATGGACCGGGCTTTTTTCAGCCTCGAGCATAAAGTGGCGAACTTCGAAGAAGCCCGGCAGCGTTTCAAGGTCATTGCCGTGGGGCTGGGCAGTGCCCAGGAAGAAATCCTGCGCAGCAAAGGCTTCGCCCCGGAGCAGATCTACGCGATCAAGATCGGCGAAAACCCCGCGCAACTGTTGTTGAAGGGCAGGGTGGACGCCTGGTTCAACGGGGTACAGGAAAGCCGCTATATCTGGAAACGCGTCTCCAGCCAGCCGCTGTTGATGAGCCCGCCCATGGTCAGTCATGAGCTTTACCTCGCCTGTTCCAAAGTGTGCGACGTCGAGGTCGTGACCCATGTCGCGAAAGCCATAGAAGCTATGCGCCGTGACGGTTATATCGAGAAAGTCAAAGGCCGTTATCTAAATAACGATCCGATGGCAAAGTCGACAAAGTCAGGCCGCTTGTAATTGAGTGAGACATCAGCCCTGGCAATAACGAAGTTTGCCTGGCAGCCAGGGTAGATTTATTCGGACAGCACATCCTCATTGACTCGAATGATCTCATTGAGGTTTTTCAGGGTGTTGTTGAAGTGGTCCTTGGCATGGTTGAGCTTCTTGAATTGCTGCGTCAGTTCCCGGGTCTTTTGCTGCAGCGCTTCTTCGCGTTTATCCAGTTCACACTGACGCTCTTCTTGTTGTGCGCGTAGTGCACTGTTGGCTTGCCGATCCTGATCAAGTTGCCGTTGCCATTGTTGTAACTGTTCTTCCTTCTGTTCGAACAGGCGCTCTTTCTCCTGCAGTTGGGACTCCCTGGAGTTCAGGGTCTGTTGTTGTGCCTGGCTGTGCTGTTTCTGCTGCTTGAGGCGGTCGGCGATGCTGGAGAATTCCATCAGGCTGGCCTCGACATCCTGCAGGAACTGCTCGGGGTCGGTGCCCGGGAAAGGCCAATCGTCATCCTGGAGGCCGCCCGGGTTCTGCTGCTCGGCCGACATCGGCAGGGGGCCAGCATCGGAGTAGCGGATTTCGGCCGCAGGCGCCTCTGGCCGGGGGCTTTCCGTTTCGCAGCTATCGGCAGTCTCGGTGGATTCGTGGCGTTCCTGTTCAGCACGGTGGTCCAGCTGTTCGTCGAGCTGCGCCAACGCGGCGTCGAGTTGCTGGTCATCGATGATGGTGGGCGAATGTTCAACCGGCGGGCCAAATTGAGCCGAAGCCTGGAAGCTCAGCAGCCTGGCGACCCATTCCTTCTTGGTGCTCAAGAGTTGATGGTCCGCCGCGGCGGCGGCAGGCAATTGTTGTTTGTTCAGGTCCAGCAGATGGTAAGGCATATCGTTTTCACGGCGTTCGCCAGTGGCGGCTTCGCGCAGGATCTGGCCGAACACGCGCATCGCCAGTTGTCCGTCCTCTTCCGAGTCCAGGGCGCCCAGGCAGTAATTGCCCCCTTCGTTGAATAACAAGGCGATATAGACGCGCAGATTATCCTCATCAATGCTTTCGTTCAGGCTATAGGCGAGAAAGTTTCGACCTGCTTGTGGAATAGAAAAACTGCAGAGCAAAGCCGCTGTCAGCATTTGCTGCTCGTTATTTTCGATGAAAATAGTGCGTAAGAGCATATGTCACCCAGTAAACTCAAGTAAAAAATATGAGCGGTAGGATACTAGGAAATAATGTCAGCTGGCGTTAAGAGCAATGCTTCGGATGCGTAAGATAAATCTTATATTTCTATTGAATGGTCTTATTCATATGGCTTTATACCCTCATTAAAAATATCAACGTGTATTGTATTGCGCCCATTCCGGCACAACGCCGCTATTGATCCTGTTGCAACTACCCAATCTCAACCCCCGCTGAATATGAATGGCCTTTAGCTGTTCACCTCAGACTTCTCTTGCTGAACCTGGAAGCCATGATTGAAATATCCAAACTAACCAAGTCTTTTTCCGGACAGGTCGCGGTCGACGACCTGTCCTGTCATATCGGCCCGGGAGAAGTGCTGGGGATTCTTGGGCCAAACGGTGCAGGTAAATCCACCACGATGAAAATGCTCACCGGCTTTCTGGCGCCGACCTCCGGCACCGCGAGCATCATGGGCTTCGACATCCGCACCCAGCCCCGTCACGCCCAGCAGCAGATGGGTTACCTGCCGGAAGGCGCGCCCAGCTACAGCGACATGGCGGTCCAGGGGTTTCTCGAGTTCATTGCCAGTGTTCGCGGCTATCGCGGCGCGCAGAAGCGCGAACGGGTGGACCGGGTGATCGACCTGCTGGAACTGGGCGACGTCCGCCGCCAGACCATCGAGACCCTGTCCAAGGGCTTCACCCGCCGGGTCGGCCTGGGCCAGGCGATCCTCCACGATCCGCGGGTGCTGATTCTCGACGAACCCACCGACGGGCTCGACCCGAACCAGAAGCAACTGGTTCGCCAACTGATCCAGGACTTGGGCCAGGACAAGATCGTGATCATCTCGACCCACATCCTCGAAGAGGTGTCGGCCGTCTGTAACCGTGCACTGATCATCAGCAATGGCCGCTTGCTGGCCGACAGCACGCCGTACGAGCTGGAACGCAGTTCGCGTTATCGCCAGGCGGTGACCTTGCAGGCCGACGAGCCGCTGGACCTGCTGGCCCTGGTGGTCTTGCCGGGCGTGGCGGGCGTCGAGGATAACCCGGCCGAGGGCAGCCTGACCCTGTTGGCGCGGCCTGGCGAGGTGATTTTCCCGCAGGTCAACGCGCTGGTGACGGCGCGTGGCTGGAAGATGAAGCGCCTGGAACTGGAGCAGGGCCGTCTCGATGAAGTGTTCCAGACCCTGACCCGGGGAGAATCGGCATGAGGCAGTTACCGGTGATTTTCAAGCGTGAGCTGGGCAGCTATTTCGCCACGCCGCTGGCCTTCGTGTTCATCGAGATCTTCCTGGTGCTCTCGGGCGTCTTCACCTTCTACCTGGGCAGTTTCTACGAGCGCAACCAGGCGGACCTGGCGCCGTTCTTCGACGTTCATCCCTGGCTCTATCTGTTCCTGCTGCCGGCGCTGGCCATGCGCCTGTGGTCGGAGGAGCGCAAGTCCGGCAGCATCGAATTGCTGATGACCCTGCCGGTGAGCTGTTTCGAAGCGGTGGTCGGCAAGTTCCTCGCCGCCTGGGTCGTCGCCGGCCTCACCCTGCTACTGACCCTGCCCATGGTGCTGACCGTGAATTACCTGGGCAACCCGGACAACGGCGTGATCCTGACCGGTTATCTGGGCAGCTGGTTGCTCGCCGGCACCTACCTGGCGATCGGCTCCTGCATGTCGGCCATGGCCAAGAGCCAGGTGGTCGCGCTGATCCTCGCCTTCACGGTGTGTTTCCTGTTCGTGGCCTGCGGTTTCTCCCTGGTGCTGGATGCCATCAATCCGTGGGCGCCGCAATGGCTATTGGACTTGCTGGCCTCGCTGAGCCTGCTGACGCATTTCGCCGCGATCAGCAAAGGGCTGATCGACCTGCGCGACCCGCTGTATTTCCTCAGCGTGATCGTCGCCTGGCTGATGGCCACGGTGGTGACGGTCAACCTGAAGAAAGCCGAGTGAGGACGATTCGATGAAACGCATGCTGTATTCCACTTCCGGCCTGTTGCTGATCGCCTTGCTGTTCCTGGCCTTCAACCTGGCGACCGGGTTGCTGCTCACCGGTGTCCGGCTCGACCTGACCCAGAACAAGCTCTATTCCATCAGCGCCGGCACCCGGCAGATTCTCGCGGAGTTGAAACAACCGCTCGACCTGTATTTCTATTTTTCCGACAGCGGCTCGAAGGAGCTGGTGCCGATGCGCGGCTATGCCCAGCGCGTCCAGGAGCTGCTCAAGGTTTATGAACGCGAGGCCGCTGGCAAGATCCGCCTGCATGTCATCGACCCGCTGCCGTTTTCCGCGGACGAGGACAAGGCCAGCGAGTTCGGCCTGCAGGCCGTGCCGCTGGGGCAGGGCGGGGCGCCGGTGTATTTCGGCCTGGCCGGTACCGACGAGCAGAACAACGCCCAGACGATCGAGTTCTTTGCGCCGGACCAGGAAGAGTTTCTCGAGTACGACATCAGCCGCTTGCTGCAGACCCTGGCCAATCCCAAGCGCCCGACCCTGGGCCTGCTGAGCAGCCTGCCGGCCAACGGTGGCTTCGATATCCGCACGCAGAGCAAGACCGAGCCGTGGATGCTGATCCAGGAGCTGCGCCGGGAGTTCGATCTGCAACAAATCAAGCCCGATACCCAGGACATCCCGAAAGACGTCGATGTGCTGATGTTGCTGCACCCGAAAAAACTCTCGCAGCCGACCCTGTACGCCATCGACCAGTTCGTACTGCGCGGCGGCAAGCTGCTGGCCTTCGTCGATCCCTACAGCGAACAGGACTCCGGCGAGGAGTACTTCGGCATCCAGAGCAAGGACAAGTCCTCCGATCTCGAGCCGTTGTTCAAGGCCTGGGGTATTCATATGCAACCGGGCAAGGTCCTGGGGGACAACCTCTATGCCTTGCTGGAGACCTCCGAGGAGGACGGGCGTCCGCTGCCGCGGCCGTTCACCCTGGGTGTGCCGCAAGCTGCCTTGAGCCAGCAGGACCCGAGCACCGCCGGGCTGGAGTTCATCGCCCTGAGCACAGTCGGCATCCTCGAGCCGGAGGCCGGCGCCAGCACACGCTTTACCCCGCTGATGTACAGCTCCGACTCGGCCAAGGCCTTCGAGGCGGAACGCTTCGGCAAGCCCGCGGACCGCAAACAGATGTTGCGCGACCAGGCGCAGCCCAGCCAGCGTTACGTCGTCGCCGCCCGGGTGCAGGGGCCGGTAAAGACCGCCTTTGCCGACGGCATCGAGGGGCACAAGGACGGCCTCAAGGAAGCGCCGCAGGTCAACCTGGTGGTGGTGGCCGATACCGACCTGTTGAGCGACCGGATGTGGCTGGACATGCAGGACGTCAACGGACGCCCGGCAGCGCGGCCATGGGCCGATAACGCCTCCTTCATGCTCAACACCCTGGACAACCTCGCCGGCTCGGATGCCCTGAACAGCCTGCGTTCGCGCGGCCCCTACAGCCGTCCGTTCGTGGTGGTGGAGCAATTGCGCCGCCAGGCCGAAGACAGCTTCCGCGCCAAGCGCTTCGCCCTCGAGGAAAGTCTCGAAGAGACCGAAGGCAAGTTGCAGCAACTGCAGGGTTCGTCGGCCAAGGGCGAGACCCTCAGCGCCGAGCAGCAGGCGACGGTGCGCCAGTTCATGCAGGAGAAAACCCGCATTCGCAAGGAACTGCGCGAGGTGCAATACCAGCTGAACGCCAATATCGATGAGCTGGGCAGGACCTTGAAGATGCTCAACATCGCCGCGGTTCCGCTGCTGTTGAGCCTTGGCATGCTGCTGGTCTGGGCCGTGCGTTACCTGCGCCGGACCAGGACCCTGTCGCGCAAGCCTGCACCGGCCGGCAAGGTAGCCGGAACGCGGCGGGCGTAAGTGACCAGGGCCCGACCTGCCGTTCGTACGGCAGGTCGGGCCAGCCTGGGGCGCGCCCGGGCGAGGCGCTGCTACGCTGGGAGCAACTCCCTGACCTGCGATCCCGCCATGACTGACCAGCCCCCGTTCAAGCCTGCTTGCAGTGCCCAACAATTGCTCAGCGCCCTCAACCTGGAGCCGCATACAGAAGGTGGCTACTACCGCCGGACCTTCCAGACGGACCAGCGGCCGATGCTCGCCGGCGCGGGCGGGCAACGTTACTTGATGACCTCCATCTATTACCTGCTGACCGCGGATTCGCCCATCGGTCACTTTCATCTGAACCAGTCCGACATCCTGCATTACTTCCATCTCGGGGATGCCCTCGAGTACTGCCTGGTATTCCCGGACGGCCGCCTGCAAACCCGGGTGATGGGCAGCGATGTCCTGGCCGGGCAATGCTTGCAGCTGCACGTTCCCGGCGGCGTATGGAAGGCCTCGCGGTTGCTGCCCGGCGCGGCGGGTTATGGGCTGATCAGTGAGGCGGTGTGTCCCGGGTTCGACTACGCGGACATGCAGCTGGGTTGCAAACGTCAGCTCAGCGAACGCTTCCCGCAGCACGCCAGGCTGTTCGAGCAACTCTGCCAGGCCTGAGAAGCCGCCACGCGAATTGCTCATTGCGATCAGTCAAGTGTCACTTGCGATCATTGTTGCGCGTGGCGCCCGGCGCTTATGGTGGCTCGGTCAATCGCAGCGAACCACAGCTCCCCAGTCCGACCCATACCAGTGACAGGAGAACACCATGTCCGATCTGAAACTGCATCCCCAGGCTGCCGCCTCCCTGCAACGCTGGCACGCCATGCTTGCCCAGGGCGACCTGGGCGCCTTGCCTGACCTGCTGGATTCAAAAGTGGTATTCCGCTCGCCCATGGCCCATACGCCTTATCCGGGTGCGCCGGTGGTCTCGACCATCCTCAATACCGTGTTCAAGGTGTTCAGCGACTTCGCCTATCACCGCCAACTGGTCACCGCCGATGGCCTGAGCGTGGTGCTGGAGTTCAGCGCGCGGGTCGGCGAGCGGCAGATCAAGGGCATCGACCTGATCCGCTTCGACGAAGCCGGCAAGATCGTCGAATTCGAGGTGATGGTCCGTCCCATGAGCGGCCTGCAGGCCCTCGGCGAAGAAATGGCGCGCCGCCTGGCGCCCTATCTGGCGGCGAGCAAGGCGCCTGGCTGAGTGGCCAGCAAGAGCAGGGCGGCCATAGGCCAACGATCCGGGCGCCATGACAGGCGCCTGTTTTTCGTGGGTTTCACGGGCCGTAGCTTTTCGGCTCCAGCAGCCGTTTGCCCTTGGTCTGGCGCTGGCCAGGCCACTGGGCAGGTGATGTCGGTGCGCCTTTAGCGCACCAGGATTTGCTGTTCTGCCGGGTCTTTCTGCAACAGGTGCTGCAACTGTAGGCGCGCTTGTTCCTGCCCGCCGTAACGGGCTTCGACATAGGCTTCGAGCAAGCGGGTGAAGTCGCTGGCGATCCCCGGCCCCTTGAGGGTCGTGACCCGTTCGCCATCCATGTACACCGGTGCCGAAGGGTGCTCGCCGGCCCCTGGCAGGGAAATCCCGATATCCGCCAGCCGGCTTTCGCCCGGGCCGTTGACCACACAGCCCATCACAGCCACGTGCATTTGCTCGACCCCGGCGAAGCGGGTTTTCCAGACCGGCATCCGCGCCGCGAGGAACTGCTCGATCTGTTGCGCCAGTTCCTGGAAGAAGCTGCTGGTGGTGCGGCCGCAGCCGGGGCAGGCGACCACGGTCGGGGTGAAGGCCCGCAGCCCCATGACTTGGAGGATCTGCTGGGCCACCAGTACTTCGCGGGTGCGCTCGCCGTTGGGCTCCGGGGTCAGGGAGATCCGTAGCGTATCGCCGATGCCTTCCTGCAGCAGCACCGCCAGGGCCGCCGTCGAAGCCACGATACCCTTGGAACCCATGCCAGCCTCGGTCAGCCCCAGGTGCAGCGGAAAGTCGCAACGGGCGGCGAGATTGCGATAGACGGCAATCAGGTCCTGGACATGGCTGACCTTCGCCGACAGCACGATACGTTCCGCCGGCAAGCCCACCTCGATGGCTCGCTGGGCGTTGTCCAGGGCCGAGACCACCAGGGCCTCGCGCATTACCGCATCGGCTTGCAGCGGCTCGGGCAACGCCGCATTGGCGTCCATCATGCGCGCCAGCAGGTCCGGGTCGAGGCTGCCCCAGTTGACGCCGATGCGCACCGGTTTGTCGTAACGACAGGCGACCTCGATCATGCTGCAGAACTGCTCGTCACGCCGCGCGCCCTTGCCGACGTTACCGGGGTTGATCCGGTACTTGCCCAGGGCCTGGGCGCACTCGGGGTAGGCCGCCAGCAAAAGGTGGCCGTTGAAGTGGAAGTCGCCCACCAGGGGCACCTGGATATCGCGGCGGTCCAGCAATTCGCGAATGCGCGCGACCTGGGCCGCCGCCTCATGCCCATTGACCGTGATGCGCACCAGTTCGGCGCCGGCCAGCGCCAGGGCTTCGACCTGCCGGGCGGTTGCCTGGGCATCGGCGGTGTCGGTGTTGGTCATGGCCTGGACCACGATCGGGCCAGCGCTGCCGAGGGTGACCGGGCCGACGGCAACCTGTCGGGTCTGGCGCCGGGCGAGGGGCGTGTTCATCGGTTCGACTCCTGTGGAGGGCGTCTCACTGGCGGGCAATCAGCCCGGCCGGCAGACGAAACTGGACCTGCTCTTCAGGCCCCGGCAGGCTCGTGATGTCCAGCGGTGCGATACGTGCCAGGGCCGCCAGCACATCGTCGATCATGGACTCCGGCGTCGAGGCCCCAGCGGTAATACCGACGGTCGGTCGCTGATCGAACCACTCGCGACGCAACGCACGGCCATCGGCAATCAGGTAGCTGGGAATACCGCTTTCGCCGGCGATGTCGCGCAGGGTCACGGAGTTGGCGCTCTTCTGGCTGCCGACCACCAGCACCAGGTCGACACAGGCACTCAAGGCCTGCACGGCGACCTGGCGGTTCTGTACCGCGTAACAGATATCCCGGGTGTCGGGGCCGACAATCTGCGGGTAGCGCCGACGGAGCGCTGCCACGACCTGACAGGTGTCGTCGACGCTCAGGGTGGTCTGGGTGATGTAGGCCAGTGGCGCGTCGGCCGGGAATTCGAGCGCCTCGACCTGGGCCACTGTCAGCAAGACCGTCACCTGTGCCGGAATCTGCCCCAGGGTGCCGAGCACTTCCGGGTGCCCGGGCTCCCCGATAAGAATCAACCGATAGCCGCGGGCCGCGTACTGACGGCCCTGGTTGTGCACCTTGCTCACCAGCGGACAAGTGGCGTCCAGCACCCGCAAGTGGCGTTGGCGGGCCTGGTCTTCGACGACCCTGGCCACGCCATGGGCGCTGAAAATGACCAGCGCATTCGCCGGTACTTCATCCAGTTCCTCGACGAACAGCGCACCCTTGCGCCGCAGGCTGTCGACCACATGCTGGTTGTGCACGATCTCGTGGCGCACATACACCGGTACGCCATACAGCTCGAGTGCCTGCTCGACGGTTTCCACCGCCCGCACCACGCCGGCGCAGAAACCGCGGGGCTGGGCAAGGATGATTTTCATGGCGATCCCTCAGTCGGTTGTTGCCGCACAGTGTTGGTCTGGCGTGAAGACTTGCCGGGCGTTCATTCCACTCCATAGCCCTGGAAGCATTGAATGAGGTCACTCGGTCAATTTCGCAGAATTTTTTTGCGCAGTCTGTTCCGCTCCGCGGATATCTAACTGTGGTTCGACTTCGTGGGGATAAAACTGGGACGCCCAACGTCGGTACGCCATCAATGCGCCCTCGCCAGCGATCAGTTTCGGATCCGCCACATAGCGTCGGTTGTTCCAGATAGGAAAGTCGTCACTGACCACTCGCACGAACCAGAGGTGTGCAAGCTTGATCAGAAGGGCATACGCAGGCTTGCGCAGAATGGCCGGGAACCTGTCCAAGTGTGCAACGCGAACGATATCGGACCAGCGGAATGTCCACTCCAAAGGGCGCGTCTGAGTGGCAAACCCTCGGGTCTTTACTTGCACCCCGAAGCGCGGCATTTGGCTTTTTACAAGTACGTATCCAAGGCCATGACTTGTAACGTGCATGTGTAACGGCACCCCGCGCCAGCGAGCACTTAGATTGAGCTCCATCTTGGAGCTGTCTGTCTGGTGGGACATGGCGACGTCCGTGAACCCATGGACCCAGGCAAAGTGCAGCATATCCGCGCTATTTTCGATCATGTCCTGGGCATACCCGGCCAGGTCGTAGCGGCTATAGGCGGGAAGGGAGAACCCAGTGGTGTCGAGCTCCGGTATTTCCCAGTCAGGCGGGTATCCGCCGCTACTGTTCCATACCAGTACTACGCCATTGGATTCACGTGTCTGCTTGTGGGGCAATTTTGCACAAGGCGGCTTTTGCCCGATTCCGGTGCGTATGCAATGGCCTTCGGGGTTGAATGCCAAGCCATGAAACGGGCAGACCAGATTCTCGCCTTCGACTTTGCCACCATGCCCAAGATGCGCTCCGAGATGTGGGCAATATGGATCGACGGTGCGCACCTGCCCCGATCGAGTGCGGTACACCACAAGCTCCTGGCCCATGAACGGCAACGCAAGAACGGCTCCCTGCTTGAGTTCATGGCTGAAACATATCGCGAACCAACCATTCGCATAGGGCAATGGCTGACGTGTGTCGACGCTGGATTGGCGCTGATTCATGTGCACTCCCAGGCTTTTCAGGCCGCATATCAACGGCTGTCAATCTGCAGAGGGCATGCATCTTCAGTCCTTGACTTGCCGATGCTCCAAGTTCTGCTCAGCCGTTGTTTGATCGATGTGTTCAGCCCCGCTGTTGCTTGTAGACATAGGGCACTTGACGGGCGTTGAACTCACGCCCGGCTTGTCTGGCCGCTGCAACCCGATCATTGGGATGGAACTTTTTGACAGGTGCAGGACGAGCAGGGTCGTAGTCCCACCACCATTGAATCGACGGTATGGGAACCGGATCGAGGCTGTGATCATGTGACTGGTCGGTACTGTGGCCACCTTCGTAACAAGGCGTGGGGTCTCCGGGGCCCAGAATGCGATAGCGCTCATCCGTTCGATGCCACTCGAGGACGCCTGTCTGATAATGAATCAGCGCTTCAATATATTGTTCGACCTCGGCAGAGGCGTCCTGAAGCAGTTGTTCGCGCAAGCGGACAAACAAACCGATAATCCGGTCGTGCATCACGTTGAACCATGCCAGTGCTTGCCGCTCGGTGTAGTTGAACTCCCTCCTTACGGCATCGATGAGGTTGTGTCCACGCTCGTCGAGGCTGGCGCGCATACTCTCTTTCGCGTAGGAAAAAAACTCGTTTTCCCATACCACGAGAGTGGCTGCCATTTCCGTCATCGCCACTATCCGGCGGTCAAGAAACTCTTCCTGGCTAATATCGATACCGGCAACAACATGAGTAAGGCTCGGAAAAACCATCCCGCCGCCGCCCGTCAGACGCATGAACGTAGACTCATTCAAGCCGGGCGAAAGGGACGCCGCCTTGATCATTTCGATCATGAAATAGCCTTTTTGGGCTTCAACCACACGATTCACCTGAATGGGAGTGGCGTGTTGCTCAAGGCGGATGCGCAGTTCTTGCATGGACAAGGCATAACGGTCATCCGGGGCGACGGGGAACTCCGGGCATTCCAATGCCCGGTTCATTCTTGCGAATGCGACGATCATGTCCTCCGGCTTCTTTGTAACCGGGCTTTCATCGCACCACTCATCGTCCCAGGCAAAGGCCCACGCCATCCAGTCGGATGCGATCTGAATCAATTCGTCAGTGCCTTTGGGGTAGGCCAGTGATGCCAATACTCCCCAGCCAGGCCGAATCATTCTCTGTCTCTGTTTATCATCCCAATAGAGCTCCCAGTGTTGCAGCCAGTCCGCCGTGCATTGGTCGAACTGGTCGGCCTTTGGGTGTTGAGTGTGTGAAAAAGGGCAATAGATACTAGGTAACGTAATAATTGCCATGACACTCTCCTTAATTATGAATAGTCCTAGGCTGAATAGAGGGAAAGTGCTCCATCCATAACGCAGACTGGGCATCGGTGTGCTCGGAATCAGGATGAATGGCACTGGTGATGGGACGGTGGACTGTTTCATTTCCCTCTCCTTGGAACAAACCGACAAACCGAGTACATCATCAGGTTTTATATCGGGTCGTTAGGGTACTGCTGGGTTTTCGTCCGGTTATGCACGATCTTGTGACGCACATACATCGCTACGCCATACAGCCTAAACACTCGCCGGACGATACTTAAGGGTAGCCCCATCTGATGCTTGTTTATTGAGTGGGTCGTATTCCCACCACCATCTCACCCCGTCTATATCAATGGGCTTTGTGTTGCTGAAGACCTCCGGTGGTTGTGGCGCTGTTAACTGTCCTCCTACAAAAATATGGTCATCTATGTTGCCGCTCAATGACTTGTATCGCCTGGTATTTTGCGACCAGACAGTCGCGCCAACATAGTAGCGAATAACAGATTCAATATAGGCTTTAACCCCTTCGGAGGCATAACTGTCTACCTCAGCCTTCAAACGTAGAAAAAGACTTAGCAAGCGCAAACGCATTTCCAGATAATCTTCAACAGCCGAGTCGAAACTGCACTGGTTTTCGCGCATCATCACCCGGATCAAATTGTGCTCTTTATAGTTTGCCCCTCGCTCCATCTCCTTGCTGAAGGCATGGGGTTCCGTTTCCCAGGCCATTAAGCTGGAGAGCATTTCGAATAGCGCTCGCACACGCCGATCTTCATATTCCCGCTGGGTAATATCGATATCGGCAATAGCATGTCCCAATGCCGGAAATGCCCAGGCCCCACCGCCGGTAGCCCGCATAAAAACACAATCGCTGACAGTAGGCGTGGCATTGGTCGCTTTCCACATCTCCGCCATCAAATAGATACGCATGGCTTCGACAAACCTGCCGGTCTGCTCCGGCTTGGCATACTTATCAAGGCGAATACGCAAGTCCCGGGCAGCCAATGCATAACGATCGTTGGTCAGTTGGTATTCCGGAGATTCGAACTGCCGCCAGATTTCCACCGATGCCTGTATGAGTTTATTCGGGTCTCGGGCAATCGGCCCCTCGTCGCAATATTCATCATCGTAGGCAAAAGCCCACATGCAAAAATCAACACCAACCTGCAATAACTCCTCCGTCCCAGTCGGATACATCATGGCACCCAACCAACTACAGTGAATGTTTGCCAGGCGCTGACGCTGAATCTCGTCCTGATACAATTCAAAACGATCCGCATAGTCCCTGGTGACCCGCTCGAACGGACTATGATCGTAAATATCCAGATCAAGAAACGGACTCGGATTTCCAGGGCAATAACTCGGGTGCACGGCAAACGAGAAGGGTTGAGGTAGCGGGGGAAGTTTGATAGTCATTTCATGATTTTCCTGTTGGGTAGAACTGTGCGGACCAGCGGCGATAGATGGCAATGTTGCCTTCACCACTCATAAAGTGCGGGCGCTCCATATATTTCCGGTTGTTCCAGATTTCGAAGTCCTCCTGTACCGTTTTCACAAACCAGCGATGAGCATAGGGCAGCAAAATGGTGTAGCTGATGTAGCGCAGAAAACGAGGAAGTTTTTCTACTTTTGCAATATGGAGATCGTCGCTCATTCTCAGCGTCCATTTCCGCGGTGCGGTTTGTGTTCCTGTCACTTGCGTTCGAGCAATCAACCCCAAGCGCGGGAATGACGCTTCACCGAAGGCAAACCCCAGGCCATAGCAGACGATTTTCATACTGACCTGCTGACCAAGAAACTTGGCTTGCATAATGTAGGTCATCTTTATGCCGTCCTCTTGATGTTGAGTGTCAACGTCTTGAAGTCCGTGCAAGTAAGAAAAGTGGAGAACATCGGAGCTGTTTTCTGTCATGTCCTGACAGAGCCCTTGCAGGTTGAATGTCTTGTACCTTCTCTGAGAAAAACCTTCTGGATGCAATATCGGCAACTGCCAATAGGGAGGGAGAGAGCCTTCATGGCACCAGATAAATATCCCGCCATTGATTTCGGTCGAGTAACGCTGCGTCAACGCGGCGGTCGGCGGCTTTTGGCCACTGGGGATCCCCACACAAATGCCATCTGGGTTAAATGCCATCCCATGAAAAGGGCAAACCAGCTCCTCCCCGACAATATTCCCGCCATGCCCCAGATGGGCACCAAGATGGGGGCAATAAGGGTCAATGGCTCGGGCAATACCGGACATGGTTCGATATATAACCAGCTCCTGCCCCATAAACGGGACTGTCAGTACCTGTCCGGGTTTCAGGTCATGGCTGAAGCAGGCGCAGAACCAACCATTGGGGTAGGGCAACACCGTTTCTTCCAGGCCGGTTTCGCTGCGCTTGCGCCCAGGCAAGAAGGTGATGGGGACGATGCTGTCTTGCTCTACCATCGAGAACACTTCCATGATTAATCTCCGGTCGCTGCCCTATTTTTTGCAGACAATCACGCTATAGGTCGAAACCTTGTTCTTGAGCAGCGCAACCGACCAGTTCTCCGCCAGCACCCGCAGTTCCTCCAGCGCGCCCGTGACCCCATGGGGAAATAGCTCTTTGTTTTCGATGTTGGCCTTGGCGTCCATCAGCCAGCGGGCGACATCGATATTGGCCGGCAGGACCCGCATGTCATGGAGGGTGAAACCGCTCTGTTCGAGCACATCGCGAAAGTACCCCGGCGCCTTGCGGTGTTTGCAGGCCAGCCGGTCGACCTCGTCCGGGGTATCGGAGGTATAGGCTTGCGGCGGAATGTTGTAGAGGTTGTCCGAGATGATCACGCTGCCGCCCTGGCGAACCCGGCCGGCAAGGGCGCGCATGGCGGTTTCGTACAGTTCGTCGGGGAAGTGCGAGATCACTCCGCGAATGATCACCAGGTCATAAGGCTCATCCGCGTCGGGCAACAACTCGATGTCCTTGGCATTGCACAGGTAGAGATTGATCCGCTCCGACAGCCCTTGCTCGGCGTGAAACTTCGCGCAGTACTCCAGCTGGCGCCGGCTGACATTCACCCCGTCCAGGCGCTGGCATTCCGGGAAACGCTCGGCCAAGTACTTGAGGATGTAGCCCCAGCCACAGCCGATATCGAGAATGCGCCTGATCGGCGGCCGATCGGGCTCTTCCAGGCCGGCCAGTTTCAGTTGTCGCTCGAAATAACGAATTCCCGATTCGTCGAGGCTGATTGGCGGCGTCGAGCGAGGATCGTCATAGACTCCGAACTGGAACAGGATGTAGTTGCCAATGGCCTTGCGCCAATCTTCGGGGCTGTCTCCGTAGGTATAAACGACCTTTTCCTGATAGGTATCGACACTGGAACCCTGGATGACGCGATACGGCAGACGGGTTTCATCGGCGATGGCTGGCTCTCTGGCTTGAATGCTCATGGCTGTCTCCTTGTGAAGATTCACTTCAGGCTCTGGCACGCAGCGAAAGCCTGTCCGTTGCGTGGTCACTGACCAGGTCTTGCAGACTGTGCTCGACGAGAAAAGCGCGGATCGATGCGCTGATGCCCTCGGCATCGAGGCCGCTGAGCCCGAGCAGTCTTTCCGGCGCGCCGTGCTCGATGAATTGATCGCCCAGGCCCAGTTGCAGCACGGGGCGCGAGAGCCCGGTGGTGGCCAGATACTCCAGGCAAGCCGAACCGGCACCGCCCATCACGCAACCTTCTTCCAGGGTGACCAACAGGTCGTGGTTGCACGCGAGCTGCTCGATCAGGGCGCCGTCGAGAGGCTTGATAAAGCGCATGTTGGCGACGCTGGCATCGAGGGTTTCGGCCGCACCCAGCGCGGGTAGCAGCATCGAACCGAAGGCCAGGATGGCGATGCGACAGCCCGACGACTGGCTGGAAATTCGCCGCATTTCGCCCTTGCCCAGTGCCAGCGGTGTCAGCTCGGAGCGGGCCGCTATCCCGCTGCCGACACCCCGTGGGTAGCGCACCGCGCAAGGACCGTCCTGGAGCAGGGCGGTATGCAGCATCTGCCGGCATTCGTTTTCGTCCGCCGGGGCCATCACCACCAGGTTCGGCACGCAGCGCAGGAAGGCGATATCGAAGGCGCCCATATGGGTGGCTCCATCGGCGCCGACGATGCCGGCGCGGTCAATGGCGAACACCACGGGCAGGTTCTGGATCGCGATGTCATGGATGAGTTGGTCATAGGCCCGCTGCAGGAACGTCGAGTAGATCGCCACCACCGGTTTCAGCCCCTCGCTTGCCAGGCCGGCGGCGAAGGTCAGCGCGTGCTGTTCGGCAATCCCGACATCGAAGTAGCGCGCGGGGAATCGTTGCTCGAACTCCACCAGCCCCGAGCCTTCGCGCATCGCCGGGGTCACCGCGACGACCCGCGAATCGCGTTCTGCCTCATCGCAAAGCCAGCGGCCGAACACCTGGGTGTAGGTCGGCGGGCTGGCTGCGCCGGGCAGGATGCCTTGCACCGGGTCGAACCTGCCCGGGCCGTGATAGAGCACCGGGTCGGCGGCGGCCGGCGAGTAGCCGTGGCCCTTTTGCGTGACGATGTGCAGCAACTGGGGCCCGCGCAGGTCCTTGAGTGCTTGCAGCGCCGGTATCAGTTCGTCCAGGTTGTGACCGTCGATGGGGCCGCTGTAGTTGAAGCCCAAAGCTTCGAACAGTGTGGCCGAAGTCATCAGGCCCTTGACCTGGGCTTCGGCGCGATGGGCCAGCTCGCGCAGGACCGGTGCTTCCTGCAGCAAGTGCTTGATGCGTTCCTTGACCGCCACCGCACAGCGCTGGGCGGTGAGCTTGCCGAAATAGTGCCGCAGGGCGCCGACGGGGGGCGAAATCGACATGTCGTTGTCGTTGAGGATCACCAGCAGCGGCAGGTCCTGGTACAGGCCGGCGTTGTTCATCGCTTCGAATGCCATGCCACCGCTCAAGGCGCCATCGCCGATCACCGCAATGCTGTGCCGTGGCTCGTGACTGTGGCGTGCCGCCAGCGCCATGCCCAGCGCGGCGGAAATCGAGGTGCTGGAATGGGCCGTGCCGAAGGCGTCGTATTCCGACTCCTGGCGCCTGGGGAAGCCGGAAATCCCGCCCAACTGACGAATGCCGGCCATGGCCTCGCGGCGTCCGGTAAGGATCTTGTGGGCATAGGACTGATGGCCGACATCCCAGACGATCCGGTCCCGTGGCGTGTCGAACACATAGTGCAGGGCGATACTCAACTCGACGGTGCCCAGGTTCGCGGCCAGGTGCCCACCCGTGCTCGAGACGCTGTGCAGGATGAACGCCCGCAACTCATCCGCCAGTGGAACGAGGGCCGCGCTATGTAGGGCGCGCAGGTCGGCCGGGGTGTTTACCGTGTTCAGTAGCTCGAACATGCTGGGATTCCTTCCGTTGAGCCATGCCCACGTATTCCCGTGAGCGGGGAGAGCGAGTCAGTGCAAGCGGTTGATCACCAGGTCGGCCAGCTCGTGCAGCTGCTCCGCCCGTTCAGCCAGCGGCTCGAGTGCCTGGTGCGCGCGCTCGTCCAGTTGCCTGACGAGTCGTCGCGAAGGCTCCAGGCCAAGGAGCGAAACGTAGTTGGGCTTGTGGTCCTGGGCATCCTTGCCGGCGGTCTTGCCCAGGGTCGCGGTGTCGGCCGTGGCATCGAGGATGTCGTCGACCACCTGGTACGCCAGGCCGATCGCGGCCGCGTAGCGATCCAGGGGCTCGAGGTCGAACGGCGCGCCCTCGGCACACAGGGCGCCCATGCGCAGCGCGGCCCGGATCAAGGCGCCGGTCTTCATCCGGTGCATCTGCTCGAGCCGGGTGAGGTCCAGCGCCTGACCGACACTGCCGATGTCGATCATCTGACCGCCGGCCATGCCCAGTGAACCGACCGCCATGGCCAGCTCACCCATCAGTAAAGCCTGACGCTCGGCCGCCACCGGCACACGGCGCAAGGTGATGAATGCCTGGGACTGCAAGGCATCGCCCACCAGAATCGCCGTGGCCTGATCGAACTGCACATGCACGGTGGCACGGCCGTGGCGCAGCTCATCGTCATCCATGGCGGGCAAGTCGTCATGGACCAGCGAGTAGACGTGCATCATTTCCAGCGCGGCGCCCACCATGTCCAGCGCCGCCGGGTTGGCTCCGGCGGCCAGGCCGGCAGCCTGGCACAACAGTGGGCGCATACGTTTACCACCCCCCAGCACGGCGTAACGCATGGCCTGGTGCAGGGTCGATGGCAAGGTTTCGGAGGAGGGCAGTTGCTGCTCGAGCATGCGTTCGGTGCGCTCGGCGGTGGCGTGCCGCCACGCATCGAACAGGGCGCTTCGCGCCTGCTCTTGCCAGGCGCGCAAACCGATGATTCCGTGGCGTTCGAAGATCCGGCGAAACCAGATGCTGAAGGTCTGTGGCGCCTGGCTGAGGCGTTGGGATACTTGCGCCAGGCTCAGCCATTGCCAGGCGAGCGCTTCCTCGGGATTGGCGATCGGATCCTGCTGGCAGATGCCGGCGAACACATGGTCGTATTCATGCTCGATCAACTGGTTGGAAACCTGCTCATGGTAGAGCAGCTGGGAGACGAGCCGCAGCTCGCATTCAAGCCCCATTTCCTCGAACAGCCGGCGCCTGGCCGCGGCCTCGGTGGTCTCGCCACGACGTGGATGGCCGCAGCAGGTATTGGTCCACAAACCCTGAGAGTGATACTTGCCCAGCGCCCGTTGCTGTAACAGCAAACGGCCCTGTCGATCGAAGATGAAAATCGAGAAAGCCCGGTGCAAGAGCCCTTGCTGATGGATATGCAGCTTTTCCGCAAACCCGGTCTGACAGTCGTCTTTATTGACCAGGATAAGTGTTTCTTCCATGAAGCCTCCGATACAACTCCATAATTGTGCTGGCAATTTTTATTGCGTAAAGCGCATGACAACTATATCGGGTCAAGACTTTATCGAGATGGGACTTTTATGCGATGTAACGTGAGTGCTCACATTAGGCAGTTTCCAAAGCGCTGCAAGAGTGCGCCCTATAATTTTTAATTTCAGGCTGCGATGGTTTTATTTCGAATGCTCGAACCTGCGAGACGCCTGCATTAATTCAATTTTCTACTCGATAGAACAATTGGCAGCGTTTTGTAACTCGCTTATTTCAATTTATTCGGTGGCTGCACTGGCCAATGGGTTTTACCTTGCTAGCCTTGGCAAACCGGAAATCCGGGTGCCCGGCGCCGTTGCCTGCGAGGCAACATTCGAGTGCGGTTTTTTTTACTGCCATTTTTTAAAGTGATCGTTTCATTGTTCTAAGTAAGTTGCTGTTTGTTCTGTAAGAACATGGATTAACTTTCTACTTCAGGACGATAAATCATGTCGCAGCGGCTGTTTGTTCTCGGTTCCACCGGGTCTATTGGCGACAATGTGCTGGATGTCGTCGCGCGCAATCCGCAGACGGCCGTTATTCATGGCCTGACGGCACATCGCAACATAGGAAAACTCTATCGGCAGTGTTTGAAGTTTCGTCCGGCACTGGCGATTGTCAGTGAGCCGCACCACGCCATCGAACTTCAAGCCAACTTGCAGGCAGCCGGGTTGAATACCGAAGTTCAATGCGGGGCACAGGCCCTGTGTGCGGCAGCCTGTGCCGCCGACTGCGACACGGTGGTGGCCGCTATCGTCGGCGCAGCCGGATTGCCGCCCACCTTGAGTGCTGCGCGAGCCGGGAAAAAGATACTCCTGGCCAACAAGGAAGCCCTGGTCATGTCCGGTGCGCTGTTCATGGAAGCCGCAGCGAATTCGGGGGCGACCATCCTGCCGCTGGACAGCGAACACAATGCCATTTTCCAGTGCCTGCACGGCGCACAACGGGCTCCCGGAGAAGTGCAGCGACTGATCCTTACCGCGTCTGGAGGGCCGTTCAGGAATCGCCCGTTACAGACACTGGACCAGGTCACCCCGGACGAAGCCTGCGCCCATCCGAACTGGCGCATGGGGCGCAAGATTTCCGTCGACTCGGCGACCATGATGAACAAGGGCCTGGAGCTTATCGAGGCGCGCTGGCTGTTCGATATTCCCGCCGAACGCATCGAGACGTTGATACACCCGCAAAGCATCGTTCACTCAATGGTGGTCTATCGCGACCAGTCGGTGCTGGCGCAACTGGGCAGTCCGGATATGCGCATACCGATTGCCCATGCGCTGGCCTACCCCCAGCGCATCGATTCTGGCGCCGAACCGCTCGACCTGGTGAAAGTCGCCACGCTGACCTTCGAAGAGCCCGACCTGGCGCGGTTTCCGTGTCTGGCCCTGGCCCTTGAAGTCATCCGTGAAGGCGGGGCGATGAGCACCGTGCTCAATGCCGCGAATGAGGTGGCTGTGGAGGCCTTTCTCACCCAGCGTATCCGCTTCACCGATATCGCCCGGGTCGTTGATGAGGTCCTGCAAAAAATACCCGGTGCAGCAGTGACCAGCTTCGACGAGGTAATGGACATCGACCAACACTCCAGGCGTATCGGGAACGCGGTTGTGCAGCGTGTTTGCCGGATGCCGCACTCAAGTCCCAGCCTCTATGCCGCGTCCAGCGCGGCGGCGGTGAGTTTCCTGCAAGGAGGCCGCTAGAACCTCGGGTGACTCGCCTGCAGCCGGTGTTACCGCCAGCACATTTTCTGCGCACCATGAGCCCCGTCCTGGGGCGTTTTCACTCGCTGTCGTGATCAGCAATTTTCTTCGCCAGCCTTCCCGATTAATCAAAAACCAACCGAATCAAGCACCTGCAAAACGCAGCGGGGCCTTGGCACGTAATGTGCTGTTTTGGCTATATGGATAATTGGATACAAAAATACAAAAGGTGCCGCCGATGAAATTCGCCCCAGCCTATACCGAGCGCCAGCCCGTGACCGCGGAGGAGGAGGCCTACAACTTTCTGTTGGAAGCGATCTGCAAAGGGCGTTTCCGTACCGGCGAGCGGTTGATCGCCGAGGACATCGCCAGCGAAATCAACATGAGCCGCATGCCGGTGCGCGAAGCCTTCCGGCGCCTGGATGCCGATGGCCTGGTGACCTTGCGGCCCAATCGCGGGGCCATTGTCCGCGGCTTGAACATCGACGAAATGCGCGAAGTCTTCGAAATGCGCAGCGCCCTCGAAGGCCTGGCGATCCGCGTGGCGGTGGGCAAGATCACCGAGCGCCATTTCAGCCATCTGGAGCGCCTGCTCGACGAGATGGACGACTACCGCGAAGACGGCGCCGAGTGGGTCAGCCGCCATCGCGCCTTCCATGAATACCTGTGCAGCCTGAGCGAACGCCCGCGGCTGATGCGGCAGATCTCGGCGCTGTATTCGGTGATCGAGCCGCACATGCGCCTGTGGCTGCAACACGCCGACAAGCCCCGCAGCGCCCGTGACGAACACGCCTCGATCATTGCCGCGCTGCGCTCCGGCGACCCGGACAAGGCGGCGCAGGTGGTGTGCGAGCACATCGAAGGCACCATCCCGCGGCTGATCCAGTTCCTGGAGGCCCATCAGTAATCACCCACGTTTCGCCGGGCGCTTCACGCTTGTCGTGAGCGCCAGCCGCCCTTGCTACCCGACATGACTGGAGTAATGCCATGCACAAGCCTTGCGCGTCAGCTGCCGTTCTTACCTTGAGTCTATGTTTCCTGAATCTAGGTTGTTCCCAATGGGCGCAAGCCGCCCCCGAGTTGCCGGAGCGCTTGAGCAAGAGCGAGAAGATCGTCTACTGCTCCGGCATGGACTCGCCGCCGCTGGTGTCCTTCGACCCGCAACAGAAACCGGTCGGGCTGCAGGTGGACATGGGCGAGGCGATTGCCCAGCGCCTGGGCGGCAAGCAAGTCGAGTGGCGCATCTCGCCTTTTGCCGGGCTGATCCCGGCGCTGCTGGCGCAGCAATGCGACATGATCGTCGACCAACTGTTCGACAAACCCGAACGCAGGGAAGTGATCGACATCGTCAACTTCATGTACTCCAGCCAGTCCATCGTGGTGCCCAAGGGCAACCCAAAGGCGGTGAACAGCCTCGAGGATTTGTCCGGGCTCAAGGTGGCGGTGAGCAACGGTTCGACCATCCGCCTCCTGCTCGGCGCCGAGAACGACAAGCTAGTGACGGCCGGCAAGCCACCGATGAAACTGGTGGTGTACAACGTCGACGCCGATGCCTTCCAGGCGCTGCGCATCAACCAGGTGGACGCCTTCGGCACCACGGTGGAATCCGCCGGGCACTATCAGCAACTGGCTCCGGACCTGTTCCAGTCGGCGGTGCCGGCGTTCAACCGAATCCTCACCGGCTTCGGCGTGCGCAAGCAGGACCCGCAACTGAGCGCGGCGCTGGGCACGATCCTGCAGGACATGCGCGCCGACGGCAGCTACGCCGCGTTGCTGGATAAATGGCATGTCGGCGGCGACAAACTGGACTGAGGGCGGACTCGATGAACTTCAATTGGGACGTGTTCTGGCAGTACCTGTTGCTGCCCAGCGATGTCTACCTGACGGGGCTCGGGCTGACCTGCCTGATCAGCGTATCGGCCATGTTCCTGGGCTGTATGCTGGGGCTGCTGGCGGCGCTGATGAAGCTGTCGCGCAACCCGCTGTTGCAGTACCCGGTGCGCTTTTATGTGTGGCTGATGCGCGGCACGCCGCTGCTGGTGCAGATCGTGTTCCTGTACACCGCGCTGGCGGCTGGAGGGATTTTCCGCTTCGAGGACCTGGACCTGGGCTGGTTCGTGGTGCCGGGCAATATCCAGGCGGCGATCATCGCCCTGGGCCTCAACGAAGGCGCGTACATGGCCGAGATCATCCGCGCCGGCATCGGTGCAGTGGATAAAGGCCAGTACGAGGCCGGGCGCTCCCTGGGCATGACCTTCCCCAAGCTGATGCGGCGCATCGTGCTGCCCCAGGCGTTCCGGGTGATAGTCCCGCCGCTGGGCAACGAGTTCAACGTGATGCTGAAGAACACCACCCTGGTCAGCGTCATCGGTGTGCAGGAGCTGCTGCTGAGTACGCAGATGGTCACTTCGGCCACTTTCCGGGTGTTCGAGCTGTACCTGGTGGTCGCCCTCTACTTCCTGGCATTGACCACGCTCTGGGGCTTTTTCCAGCGTTGGCTGGAGAACCGTTTCGGCCAGTCCGAGCGGCCGGCGCCGGCGGCCAGCCGCCTGTTCGGGCGTAACACCCTGAAACTGCTGAGGGGGCGTTGAACATGGCGCACATGAGTGAAGAACTGGTCATCGAAGCCCTGGACATTCACAAGTCTTTCGGCGACCTGGAGATTCTCAAGGGCATCTCCCTGCAAGTCCGGCGCGGCGAAGTGGTGGTGCTGATCGGCGCTTCCGGCTCGGGCAAGACCACCTTTATCCGCTGCATCAATCTGCTGGAAGACATCCAGGCCGGGCAGATCCGCGTCGCCGGCCAGCCCATGGGCTACCGCACGCGGGCCAACGGCAGCCTGGTGCGCGACTCGGAACGCAACATCGCCCGCCAGCGCCGGAACATCGGCATGGTGTTCCAGCGTTTCAACCTGTTCCCGCACATGACTGCCCTGGAAAACATCATCGAGGCGCCGGTCCATGTGCTCGGCGTGCCGCGCGCCGCCGCGGAGCAACAGGCGCGGGCACTGCTCAAGCGTGTGGGGCTGGCGGAGAAGGCCGGCCACTATCCTTCAATGTTGTCTGGCGGCCAGCAACAGCGGGTGGCGATCGCCCGGGCACTGGCGATGAAACCCCAGGCCATGCTGTTCGACGAACCCACCAGCGCCCTCGACCCGGAAACGGTGGGCGAAGTGCTGCAAGTGATGAAGGAGCTGGCGGAGGAGGGCATGACCATGGTGGTGGTCACCCACGAAATGGGCTTTGCCCGCGAAGTGGCCGACCGGGTGGTGGTGCTCGATCAGGGTGAGCTGATCGAGCAGGGCCCGCCCGAGCAGATCTTCAGCCAGCCGCGCCACGCCCGGACCCGGGCCTTTCTCAGCCGGGTGTTGTGAACCCGAACCCTCAACCTTGTGTGAGTCCTGCCATGTTCAAATTTTCTGCCCACGAGTATCCCTACGCCTCCCAGCGGCAAAGCGTGTTCGCCAAGCGCGGCATGGTCGCGGCGTCCCAGCCATTGGCCGCCGAGGCTGGCATCGAAATCATGCGGTGCGGTGGCAACGCCATCGACGCCGCGATTGCTACGGCGGCGGCCTTGACCGTGGTCGAGCCCACCGGCTGCGGCATCGGTGGCGACGCCTTTGCCCTGGTCTGGACCCAGAACAAACTGCATGGCCTGAATGCCAACGGCGTGGCCCCCCAGGCCCTGAGCATCGAGGCGGTGAAAGCCGCCGGCCATGAACAGATGCCCTTGCACGGCTGGACGCCAGTGACAGTGCCGGGCTGCCCGTCGGCCTGGGCCGAGCTGTCCAAGCGTTTCGGCCGCCTGCCATTTGCCGACTTGCTGCAGCCCGCCATCAGCCTGGCGCACGACGGTTTCCCGGTGTCGCCGGTGGTTGCCCTGCAATGGCAAAGCGCGCTGGAGAACTTCACCCCGAGCCGCAACACCGTGCTCGACAGCTGGTTCGACACCTATCTGATCGACGGCCGGGCACCCCGGGCCGGGGAGATGTTTCGCAACCCGGCGCAAGCCCGGACCCTGGCGGAGCTGGCTGCCAGCGGTTGCGAAAGCTTCTACCGCGGCGCCCTGGCGCAACGCCTGGACCAGCACTCGCGGGCCACCGGCGGTTACCTGCGCGCCAGCGACCTGCAGGATTACCGCGCGCAGTGGGTCGAGCCGATCAAGGTCAACTATCGTGGCGTGGATGTCTGGGAGATTCCGCCGAGCGGCCAGGGCCTGGTGGTATTGATGACCCTGAAGATTCTCGAAGGCTTCGACTTCGATCATCGCGACAGCCAGCAGACCTGGCACCGCCAGCTGGAGGCGATGAAACTGGCCTACAGCGACGGCCTGCATTACATCACCGACCCCGCGCATATGCGGGTGGCGGTGGAGGATTTGCTCAGCGACCGCTATGCGGCCCGGCGCCGGGCGCAGATCGGCGAACAGGCGCAGGCCCCGCAGCCGGGTGACCCGCACGCCAGCGGCACGGTCTACCTGGCCAGCGCCGATGCCGAAGGCAACATGGTGTCGTTCATCCAGAGCAACTACCACGGCTTCGGCTCGGGCGTGGTGCTGCCCGACAGCGGCATCGCCCTGCAGAACCGCGGCGAAGAATTCAGCCTCGACCCTGCGCACGCCAACTGCCTGGCGCCCGGCAAGAAGACCTTCCACACCATCATCCCGGGTTTCCTCAGCAAGGGCGGCGTGCCCATGGGGCCGTTCGGCGTGATGGGCGGCTACATGCAGCCCCAGGGGCATGTGCAGATGGTCATGAACCTGGTGGATTTCGGCCTCAATCCGCAGGCGGCCCTGGATGCGCCGCGCTGGCAATGGCTGGGCGGGCTGCAAGTGGGGATCGAACAGAACGCCTCGCGGGACATGAGCGCCGCCCTGGCGCGGCGCGGGCACGAGGTGCAGGTGGCCTGCGACCTGACCAGCTACGGGCGCGGGCAGATTATCCTGCGCGACCCGCAAAGCGGCGTGCTGTGCGGCGGCACCGAACCGCGCACGGATGCCCATATCGCGGTGTTTTGAGCCAGGGGCGAGCGGGTGGGGGCGCTTGTCCTCGCCACGTTCCCGGCCGGCCTGGGCGGCCCTGTGGATGACGGATCATCGACTAGACTCACGCGATCTATAACGTCTGGCACGAGGTTCCGGTCATGGCAAAGAACAACAAGGGTGCCGCCAAGAGCGCTGCCGTTGAACACGCGAAACTGACAAAAAAGGACTATGAGGACGAGTTGCGCCGACTGCATGTCGAGCTGGTCAAGCTGCAGGAATGGGTGCGCGAAAAGGGCATCAAGATCTGCATCGTCTTCGAAGGGCGCGACGGCGCCGGCAAGGGCGGCACCATCAAGGCCCTGACCGAACGCTTGAGCCCGCGGGTATTCCGGGTGGTGGCGCTGCCGGCGCCGACCGACCGCGAGAAAAGCCAGATGTACCTGCAACGCTACTTGCCGCACCTGCCCGCGGCGGGCGAAGTGGTGATCTTCGACCGCAGCTGGTACAACCGCGCGGGCGTCGAGCGGGTGATGGGCTTTTGCAGCGAAGAGCAGGCGGTCGCCTTCCTCAAGGCGGTGCCGCTGGTGGAGCGGGCGATCGTCGATTCGGGCGTGATCCTGCTCAAGTACTGGCTGGAAGTCAGCCCGGAAGAACAAACCCGCCGCCTCGAAGCGCGGATCAAGGACGGGCGCAAAATCTGGAAGCTGACGCCCATGGACGTCAAGTCATACAGCCGCTGGTATGACTACTCCCGCGCCCGCGACGAAATGTTCAAGGCCACCGACACCGAACATGGGCCCTGGCTGGTGGCCGACTCCAACGACAAGCGCCGCGCGCGCCTGAATATCATCTCCGACCTGCTCAGCCGCATACCCTACAAGGAAGTGCCACGAGAGAAAGTGGTGCTGCCCAAACGCCAGAAGCCGGGCGGCTATCAGGCGTCGGACCATCCGCTGCGACGGGTTCCACAGAAGTTCTGAGCGGCGCCTCCAGGCACATCCGCACCGCACACAAAGGACCAGCGTCCCATGAGCCATTCGGGTTCTCCACCGCCCGTCCCGGAGCCCGGCCGGATTGCCCGCCGGGATGCCGGCGCCGGGCACAACCGCTGGAGCCGCTGGCTGCCCGGGCTGCGCATGCTGCAGGACTACCGGATGGCCTGGTTGCGCCACGACTTCGAAGCCGGGCTGGTGCTGACCACGGTGCTGGTGCCTGTCGGCATTGCCTACGCGGTGGCGTCGGGCCTGCCCGGCATCTATGGGCTCTACGCGACCATAGTTTCGTTGCTCGCCTATGCGCTGTTCGGGCCCAGCCGGATCCTGGTGCTGGGGCCGGATTCGTCGCTGGCTGCGGTGATTCTCGCGGTGGTCCTGCCATTGTCCGGCGGCGATCCGCAACGCGCGGTGGCCCTGGCGGGGATGATGGCCATCGTGGCCGGAGCGGTGTGCGTCCTGGCCGGCATTGCGCGCCTGGGGTTTGTCACCGAGCTGCTGTCCAAGCCGATCCGCTACGGCTACATGAACGGTATCGCGCTGACGGTATTGATCAGCCAGTTGCCGAAGTTCTTCGGCTTTTCGGTCGAGGCCGACGGGCCGCTGAGCAACCTGTGGGCCATCGTCACCGCGATACTGGAGGGCAAGACCAACTGGATCGCCTGCCTGGTCGGCGCCGCGACCCTGGGAGTGATCCTGCTGTTCAAGGACAGCAAGCGCGTGCCGGGCATCCTGATCGCCGTCACCGCCGCGACAATCGCCGTCGCCGCGCTGGACCTGGCGGCAAACTCCGGCGTGTCGGTCCTCGGCAAGCTGCCTCAAGGCCTGCCGGCGTTCGCCATCCCCTGGATCACTCGCGCCGATATCGGCCCGGTGCTGATCGGCGGTTGCGCGGTGGCCCTGGTTTCGTTCGCCGATACCAGCGTGCTTTCGCGGGTCTACGCGGCGCGGACCCACAGCTATGTCGATCCGAACCAGGAGATGGTCGGGCTTGGCGTCGCCAACCTGGCGGCCGGATTGTTCCAGGGCTTTGCCATCAGCAGCAGCTCCTCGCGCACCCCCGTGGCCGAGGCTGCCGGCGCCAGGACCCAGTTGACCGGGGTCGTCGGCGCGCTGGCCGTGGCCTTGCTGCTGGTGCTGGCGCCGGACCTGCTGGAGGACCTGCCCACCAGCGCCCTGGCCGCGGTGGTGATCGCATCGGCCATCGGCCTGATCGAAATCCGCGACCTGCGGCGGATTTACCGCATCCAGCGCTGGGAGTGCTGGCTCTCCATCGTCTGCACCGTCGGCGTGGCCGTGCTGGGCGCGATCGAAGGCATCGGCCTGGCCATCGTGATCGCCGTCATCGAGTTCCTGTGGGATGGCTGGCGGCCTTACTCGGCGGTCCTGGGGCGTGCGGAAGGGATCAAGGGCTATCACGACATCACGCGTTATCCCGATGCGCGCCTGATCCCCGGCGTGGTGCTGTTTCGTTGGGATGCACCGTTGTTCTTCGCCAACGCCGAGCTGTTTCACGACCGGGTTCTGGATGCCGTGGCGGCCTCGCCGACACCGGTGCGCTGGCTGGTGGTGGCGGCGGAACCGGTGACCAGCGTCGACGTGACGTCCGCCGACATGCTGGCGGAACTGGACGACACCCTGCACCAGGCCGGCATCAAGCTGTGCGTGGCGCAGATGAAAGACCCGGTCAAGGACAAGCTGAAGCGGTTCGGCCTGTTCGCGCGGTTTGGCGAAGCGGCGTTCTTCCCGACCATAGGCGATGCCGTCGACAGCTACCTCGCGCTGCATCCGCAGGAGGGGGAAGGGCGCGAGGATCACTGAGCGGCAGGGTCGAGGTTCAAGGGCAGGGCAAGGTCGCAGGTGATCAGCTCCCGATCCTGCTCAGGACCTCACCTTTCAGGGGCGACTCAGCCGAGCCGCATCGACAGTTCCACGTCGTCGCCGAAAGGCACGGACAGGTAGCCGCTGCCGGGCGAGCGGACCCGGGCCAGGTAGTCCGGGCAGTAATCCGTGTTGTCGGCGACGATCAGCGCGCCCGGGCGCAGGCGGCTTTCGACCAGGGCCAGGATGTCGGCATACAGCGCCTTGGCGCCGTCGAGCAGGAGCAAGTCGATGGACTCCGGAAGGTCGACCGCCAGGGTCTTCAGCGCGTCGCCCTCGCGGATCTCCACCAGGTCAGCCAGGCCGCCTTCGAGCAGGTGCTGGCGCGCCCGTTGCACCTTGGACGCCTCGAACTCGCTGCCGATCAGGCGGCCGCCGCCGTTGTCGCGGAGGGCCGCGGCCAGGTGCAGGGTCGAGATGCCGAACGAGGTGCCGAATTCGACGATGTGCCGGGCCCGGGTGCTGCGCGCCAGCATGTACAGCAGCCCGCCGGTGTCGCGCGAAACCGGCAGCCAGAGGTCCTTCAGGCGGCCATAGAAATCCAGGTATTCGGTCTTGCTGTGCATCAGGCGCTCGCGTTCTTCGCGGGAGATGCCGGCGACGGCCGGGCTGGTTGCCGTATGGGCCTGGTCGAACAGGCGATCGAGCAAGGGCGCGAGCGGGGAAGTAGTCAGTGTGCTGGTCATGAGGGGCATCCCTTCCAAAATTGACGCCTGGCGGCGCGTGGCTAAAATGCGATCAATTCGTCGCATTTAGAGGATATGAGCAAGTGACCCCATTCGCTATTCGCATTGGCTCCGGCCCTGTCAGGCCCTTATGAGCAACCGCCGGACCCCGCAGGTTTCCTCGCGAAAAGCCCCTAAACAGGCGCGCTCGACGGAGCTGGTCGCGGCGATCCTGGAAGCCGCTACTCAGGTTTTGGCCAGGGAAGGCGCGCAGCGTTTCACCACCGCGCGGGTGGCCGAGAAGGCCGGTGTCAGCATCGGTTCGCTGTACCAATACTTCCCGAACAAGGCGGCGATCCTGTTCCGGTTGCAAAGCGATGAGTGGCAACAGACCACGCAGATGCTGCGCAGCATTCTCGAAGACACGGGCAAAGCCCCGTTGGAACGGTTGCGCGTGCTGGTCCGGGTGTTTATCCAGTCCGAGTGCGAGGAAGCCAGGATGCGCGTGGCGCTCAACGACGCCGCGCCGCTGTACCGCCACGCCCCCGAAGCGCAGGCCGTGAAGGCGCAAGGCGAGAGGATCTTCCAGGCCTTCATGGAGGAGGCGCTGCCCGAGACGCCGCAGGCAACCCGCGCCCTGGCCGCCGACTTGATCACCACCACCCTCAGCAGCGTGGGCAAGGAGTTTTCAGAAAGCCCGCGCAGCGCCGCAGAGATCCAGACCTATGCCGACGCCATGGCCGAGATGTTCTGCGCCTACCTCACGCAATTGGCGCGCGGTGCTGGTTGACCGGTAAAGGCCGTGAGGTTGCCGGGCGCCCTGGACGGCGTTCGATGCCGGCCAGGCGCGCGGGGCAAGCCTCCTGAAAAGGGGCTTTATCCAGCCGTCAGCACCTCGGGCGAAACCACCCATACGCTGCAAGGCATCTTGTACAGCAACTGCTCTGTCGTGCTGCCGATCAGGCGCCCCAGGCCACCACGATGACCGACCCTGCCCATGACAATCACGTCGACGTCATAGGCTTCGGCGTAGCTGGCCAGGACCTTGGCCGGGTTGCCCATGATCATGTGCTGGCGTTCCGCTGGAATGCCGTTGCGTTCGGCCAGTTCGTTGAAGGCGGTGCCCTGTGCGTCGAACAGGGTCTTGACTTTGCTGGACGAGAAAAACGTCGAGCTCTGGTCGAAGTTGAATTCGTCCGGGTCGATGGATGACAAGTCATGGGCATAGATCACCTCGAGTTCGGCGTTACAGGCGCTGGCCAGTTTCGAGGCTTCATGCAGTATCCGGTCGTTGAAGTCCTGGTACTGACCGTCGCGATGGAACGGGTCGACCGCCGCGACGATCTTGCGTGGCAACGCATGCTGTAGATGGCTGACAAAATGCAGGGGCACCGGGCACTCGCGCAGCAGGTGGATATCCAGGGGAGTGAAGAACACCCGCGACAGCCGCGACTGATGCTCCAGGGCCTTGATCAGCAGGGCCATGGGCTGTTCCTTGAGGTGCGTCAGGATTTCCTGCAGCGGGTTTTGCACCCACACCACTTCCGTGGTGACGGTGACACCCAGTTTGCGCATCGGGCGGGCCTGCTCTTCAAGCCATTGACGATGGCGCTCGACGTAGCCCAGGCGCATCTGCTCCAGGGCCTGTTCGTTGACCAGGCTGGCCGTGGCCAACCCTTCCAGATAGTCAAAGGCGACGATGTGCAGGGCTGCATCTTCGGCCCTGGCCAGCGCGGCGGCCCGATCGAAGGCCGGGCTGTTTTCCATCAGTGGCGAGGCGACCAGCATGAAACGTGCTTGTTCGGACATGACAAATCTCCCAGGGGTGATAGCAGGCGACGGCAACGTGTCTTCGGCGGTGAAACCTTGCTGCGATCCTGCCTCCGGCCGGCGGTGCGCGCTTGATCTGTATCAACCCGTCCGGCAGTGGAGCAGGCCAGCTGACGTGTGGTCGGTCGCACGGGGGCCCATTGATGAATTGTTGATCATGATCAACCTCAGGTCCTGCCGCCCGGCGCAGCCTGAAACTCTTGCCGGGCTCAAGTGCGAGCTCAGGACTGGAGAATCGTCATGGCCACCATGAAAGCGGCAGTTTTCGTTGAAAAGAACCGGATCGTGCTCGATGAGAAACCCATCCCGGAAGTGGGCCCACTGGACGCCCTGGTGCGCATCACCACGACAACGATCTGCGGCACCGACGTGCACATCCTGCGTGGCGAGTACCCGGTGGCCAAGGGCCTGACCATCGGTCATGAACCGGTGGGCATCATCGAGCGGCTGGGCTCGCAGGTGCGCGGTTTTACCGAGGGGCAGCGGGTGATTGCCGGGGCCATCACGCCCAGCGGGCAAAGCTATGCCTGCCTATGCGGTTGCGCTTCCCAGGACGGCCCGGACACCCGCCATGGCTTTCGCGCCATCGGTGGCTGGAAGTTCGGCAACATCATCGACGGTTGCCAGGCCGAGTACGTATTGGTACCGGATGCCCTGGCCAACCTGTGCCCGATCCCCGACGGCCTCAGCGACGAACAGGTGCTGATGTGCCCCGATATCATGTCCACCGGGTTTTCCGGGGCCGAACGGGGCGAGGTCAATATCGGCGATACCGTCGCGGTATTCGCCCTGGGGCCGATCGGCCTCTGCGCTGTGGCCGGTGCGCGGCTCAAAGGCGCCAGCCAGATCATCGGCGTGGATGCCGTGGCCGAGCGCATGACGGTGGCCAAACGCTTGGGGGCGACCCAGGTGGTCAACTTCAGGGACGGCAACGTGGTCGAGCAGATCATGGCGCTCACCGATGGCCGTGGCGTCGACGTGGCCATCGAAGCCCTGGGTACCCAGGGCACCTTTGAGTCCGCCTTGCGCGTGCTGCGGCCCGGCGGGCGGTTGTCCAGCCTCGGCGTGTATTCCAGCGACCTGCACATCCCGCTCGACGCCTTCGCCGCCGGGCTGGGCGACTACAGCATCGTCAGCACCCTGTGCCCCGGCGGCAAGGAACGCATGCGCCGCTTGATGGCAGTGGTGCAAAGCGGCGGGGTCGACCTGTCGCCGCTGGTGACCCACCGCTTCAAGCTCGACGATATCGAAGCCGCCTATGAGCTGTTCGCTCACCAGCGGGACGGGGTCATGAAGGTGGCGATTACCCCGTGATACCGGGGCGGTTGACGTTCGTGTTTGAGCGGAGGTGATCGATGATCATCGACATTACAGAAAAACCGGCAGGCCACGGCTGGGTGGTGCACATGGATGCCCTGGAAGTGGACTTCGACAGCCTGGAAGCCGCAACGGCCTTCGTCGGTCAACTCAGGGCGCGCATCGATGCGCCGCATGCCTGGCCGGCCAGCCCTGGCCAGACGGGGGATGCCCCTCGGGCCGCCGGCAACCGATCCGCCCCGACGACCAGCAAGGGAGCCTGCCCAGGCCTGGTGAAGTGACCCTCGTGGCCAGGGCTGCAGGTTCACCCGGATGGAGGTTCTATGAGTGCGACCCTTGGCCTGGAGGGCGCGGCGGCTGCGCTGGGCATCGGCCTGCTTATCGGCCTGGAGCGCGAGCGACACAAGGGGCGAGGAGACAGCCGTGCCTGTGCCGGGTTACGCACATTCGCCATTACCGCGCTGCTGGGATACGTGGCCATGCAGGTCGGTGGTGGCCTGCTGCTGGGGATCATGGCGATCTGCCTGGCCATGCTGGTCACCGTGGCGTATTGGCGAAGCCTGGGCAGCGACCCGGGCGTGACCAGCGAAGTGGCGTTGCTCACGGTACTGGCGCTGGGGGCGATGTGCGGTACGGCGCCGGAACTGGCGATTGCCATTGGCGTGGTGATGGCCGGGCTGCTGGCCTATCGGCAAAAGTTGCATCACTTCGCCCGCAGTCAATTGAGCGAAGCGGAAATGCGCGACGGCCTGGTACTGCTGATCGCCGCGCTGGTGGTGTTGCCGCTGGCGCCGGATCGTTACATCGGGCCTTATGCCGCGATCAATCTGCGCACCATCTGCACCCTGACCGTGTTGCTGATGGCCGTGGGCGCGATAGGCCATATCGCCGTCCGTACCCTGGGCACCCGTTATGGTTATGCGATCAGTGCCATCGCCTCGGGGTTCGCCTCCAGCACGGTGACCATCGCCGCCATGGGGCATATCGCTGCCAAGGAACCGGACAGCATCAAGGTCCTGGGCGCGGCGGCGTTGCTCTCCAACCTGGCCACCCTGACCCAGGTGGGCCTGATCCTCGGCGCGGTCGATACCGGTCTGCTGGGGCCGATGTGGGGGCCGCTGTTCGCCGGTGCGGCCGCCACGGCATTGTATGGCCTGTGCCTGATGTTTCCCGCACCCGCCCAGGGCGCCCGCCAGCCGATCAAGGTCGGCGGCGCGTTCAACCTCAAGCTGGCTTTGCTCGTCACGCTGGCCATGACCGCTATTACTTTCCTGTCGTCGGTGATGTTGAGTCACTTTGGCGAAGTAGGGGTGATGGTCACGGCGACCCTCAGCGGTTTCGCCGACGCCCATTCCTCGACGGCGTCGATAGCCTCCCTGGCCAAATCCGGCCAGTTGCCGTTCCAGGCCATCGCCACGCCGGTGCTGATCGTGGTCAGCAGCAATTCCCTGAGCAAATGCCTGGTGGCCTGGGTCAGCGGCGGGCACCGCTTCGCCGCTTATGTCATTCCCGGCCAGGTATTGCTGACGTTGGCGATGTGGGCTGGCATCTGGTTGTACTGAAGCCTGTCGCTTCGGGTAGCTGACAAAGATCAAGTCACCCGGCCCTGAAACCTTCAATCTGCAATTCCAGTCAGGTTTTTTAGACGGCCGTGTGCCGAGGTGCCTTATGTCGCAGACTCAGCGTTTATTGCTCATTGCCCCGCCAGCCATGAACCGGACACCGGCGTTCGACCGTGCCGCGGCACTGGCCCGGGCGATGCAGTTACCCTTGCATATCGTGGCCTTCGATTATCTGCAGGCGCTGGCGGTGGCCGGCCTGTTCGCGCCCGAACAGATCGCCCAGGCCCGGGATGGTTATCTGCACAGCCATCGGCAATGGCTCGAAGAGCAAGCTCGCTCGATGAGCGAACAGGGCATCGAGGTCAGCTGCGAAGTGGTCTGGGTGCACCATCCGTTCGAAGAAATCCTGCACTTCGTCAATGAAATGCCCCTGGCCCTGATCATCAAGGACGCCGAAGAAGAGCCGGCCTTGAAGCGCGTGTTCTTCACCCCGCTGGATTGGCAACTGCTACGGGATTGTCCGGTGCCGGTGCACCTGGTGACCAATGCCCTCAACCCGCGGCCACGCAACGTACTGGCTATCGTCGACGTGCTGCGCAGCGACGAGCAGGACAAGGTGTTCAACGACCAGATTATCGATGCCGCGGTAAAGCTGGCCGGGCAATGTGCCGCCGGACTCGAGCTGGTGCATGTGTATGACTGGGCCGCGGTGTATGCCCAGGACATGGGGGTTGGTGTGCTGCCGTTGAGCGCCGGGATCTACGAAGTATTGGGCGAGGCGCAATTCGAGGCGTTCGCGGCACTGGCCGAACGCCATGGCGTGCCGCCGGAGCGTCGCCACTTCATCGAGGGGACGCCGCTGTCGTGCATCTGTGACTTCGCGATTGCCCACCGCACTGACGTCATTGTCCTGGGAACCGTACAGCACAAGGGATTGAAAAAACTCTTGGGCAGCACCGCCGAGCAACTGTTGCATCGGACACCTTGCAGTGTGCTGGCAATAAAACCGGACAAGAGGCTGTAATCGAGGGTGAGTCGCCCCTGGCGGACCGCTGGCCGGCACGCCAGGGGCGGCGGTTTTACAGATGGAGGCGATGGATGACCTGGCGGCTGTCGTCGGGATCGTGACTCCGTTCGAAACCCAGGGCCTTGGCCAGGTCGCGCATCGGCGCATTGCTGGCGGCGTCGATCGAATACATCTGGCGAAAGCCGTTCTTGCGGGCCGCCTTGATCAGATGCTCCATCAACAAGGTGCCCAGGCCCAGGTGTCTCCATTCGTCGGCGACGGTCACCGCGCATTCGCATTCGTGCTCGCCGGTGGCGGCGTAGCGGCTGATGCCGATCTCGATCAGTTGCCCGTTATCGTGAGCCAGTGCGACGTAGGCCATGCGCTGCTTGCCGTCGGTGTTCATCAACTGATCGAGCAGGGCGCCACTGGGGTCGTTGATCTGGGCAAGAAAGCGCATGTGCCTGGATTCGGGAGACAGGCGCTTGATAAAGGCGTACTCCCGCTCGCGGTCCTTTTCCGACAGTGGCCGGATCAGCACATGATGGCCGTCCCTCAGCGCTTCGATCCAGTGTTCTCCGGGGACCGCGGCGTAGACAGCGGCGGCCCGTTCGTTGTGGTCTTTGACAGTGAGCATGATGGGGTTCTCCATATGGCCGTAAGGGCGTGTGCGGCAGGGCACATGCGGTTTGTCTGGTTTTACCCTGCTGACAGCACGTGGATCTGATCTGGATCAGACACAGGCGACAGGCCTCGTTCATTGATCGGCACCTGATGTAAATCAAGCCGCGCACCGGGGGACAAGGCGCAATCTAGCGGCATGCCGGCCTGTTCGACCGGTGCCTGAGCGAGGTGTGTGATGGGGCAATATCAACGTTTGCTGCTGATCGCCGATCCAACCCTGCATCAGTCGCCTGCCTCGCTGCGGGCGGTTGCGCTGGCCAAGGCCAGCGGGGCTGCGCTGCATGTACGCGCCTTCGCCGAGCCGGCGCCGGTCGTGCATTTGTGGGAAGAGAAAGTCGACGAGGCGGGTTATCAGCGTTATATGCGGCGCCATCGCCGCTGGGTGGCCGAAGAGACCCAGCGGCTCGGCGACCTGGGGCTGGAGGCGACGGTCGACGTGCTGTTCACCACCCATCCGCTGCTGGACATCCTGAAGACGGTCGAGGAGCTCGGCCCCGACCTGCTGATCAAGGACGTCAGCCTGGAACCGCTGCTCAAGCGGGTGTTCATCACGCCGCTCGATTGTCATTTGCTGCGTGAGTGCCCGGTCCCCGTGCACCTGGTCAACCAGGCCCGTTATGGGTTGCCGCACCGGGTCGTGGCGACGGTGGATCCATTCGATCTGTCGACACAGATCAACGGCCTCAACGACACCATTATCCAGACCGCCAATGTCCTGGCCGTGCAATGCGATGCGCCACTGCACCTGCTGTACGCCTATGACCTGTCGCCGGCGTTCAATGGCGATGCACCGCTGGTCAGCGGTGGCTGGAGCGTGGACGTCGTCGAGGAGCTGCGTGAGTCCTTGCACCTGGCCTTTGTCACCCTGGCGGAGCGTTACGCCATTCCCCCGGAACGCCGGCACTTCGTCCCGGGCCCGCCGGTGCCGGCGATCAGTGACTTCGTCGAGCAGTACCTGGCCGATGTGGTGGTGATGGGGACTGTGCATCGGCAGGGGATCGACCGCTTGATCGGCAGCAATACCGAGCGGGCGCTGTATTCGGTGCCGGGCAGTATCCTGGCGGTCAGGTGAACGGTTCGAGCGTCACGGGGTGAGCACGATCGCACCGTTGAACTGGCCGGCCCGCAAGTGCTCCAGTGCCTGGTTGGCATCGTCCAGGGCGAAGCAGGTGACGTCGCAGTGAACCGGGGTGTGCTGCAATTCTGCGAAAAACGCGACGCCGTCTTCACGGGTCAGGTTGGCCACCGAGCGCAGGCTGCGCTCGCCCCAGAGCAGTCGATAAGGGAATGCCGGGATGTCGCTCATGTGGATGCCGGCGCAGACCACACAGCCGCCCTTGGCCGTGACGGCCAGCGCCAACGGCACCAGCGGGCCGACGGGGGCGAAGATCAGGCTGGCGTCGAGCGGGTGCGGCGGGGGCTGGTCCGAGGGGCCGGCCCAGCTGGCCCCCAGCGACCGGGCATAGTCCTGGCCCGCGTGGTCATCGAGTCGGGTGAAGGCATACACCTGCTGCCCACGCCCCAGCGCCACCTGGATCGCCAGGTGCGCGGCCGCGCCGAAACCGTAGAGGCCCAGGTGCCGTGCATTGCCGGCCATCCGCAACGCGCGAAAACCGATCAGCCCGGCACACAGCAACGGCGCGGCCTGGGTGGCCGAGAGCGCTTCGGGAAGCGGCAGGCAGAAACGGGCGTCGGCGAGGGTGTAGTCGGCGTAGCCGCCGTCCAGGTGACAGCCGGTAAATTGCGCCTGGTCGCACAGGTTTTCCCGGCCCGTGCGGCAGAACTCGCATTCGCCGCAGGTCCAGCCGAGCCAGGGCACGCCCACCCGCTGGCCGATCCAGTCCGGCGCGACGTCGGCGCCCACCGCGGTCACCTGGCCAACGATTTCGTGGCCCGGCACCCGTGGCAGCACGGCCTGGGGCAACTCGCCATCGACCAGGTGCAGGTCGGTGCGGCAGACGCCGCAAGCCAGGACTTTGATCAGCAGTTGCTGGGAGCCGGGTGTCGGGACCGGGCGTTCTTCCCGGCGCAGCGGCTCGCCGGGGATATGCAGGACCATGGCGCGCATGACGGTTCTCCACGCTTCCAGGGATCAGCGCAGGGCTGAGCGGTGGCAACCTGCGACCAATTGCTTGAGCCCCTCCATGTTCAAGACCTTGACTTCCCGGCCGGAAATTTCCACCAGCGCCTGGTCCCGCAGGTGCGCGATGCCGCGGCAGATGGTTTCCAGCCTCAGCCCCAGGTAGGAGCCGATTTCCTCGCGGCGCATCTTCAGGATGAAGTCCCTGGACGAGTAGCCACGCTGGCTCAGACGTTGCGACAGGTTCAGCAGAAAGGCCGCCAGGCGTTCGTCGGAGTTCATGTTGCCCAGCATCATCAGCATGTCGTGATCGCGCACGATCTCGCGGCTGAGGATCCGGTTCAGGTTGTGCTGCAGCGACGGCAGCTCCAGGGCGAGTTTTTCCAGCTGGGCAAAATGGATAGGGCAGACTTCGCTGTCTTCGAGGGCCAGCGCGTTACAGGTGTGGGTGTCGGTGCTGATGGCGTCCAGGCCAAGCATTTCGCCCGGCATCTGGAAGCCGGTGACCTGCTCGCGCCCATCGAGTGAAAGCACGCTGGTCTTGAACGAGCCGATACGCACGGCATACAGCGAGCGCAATGGATCGCCGGCGCGATAGAGGGCGGCGCCTTTCCTGACCTTGAACCGTTGCACGATCAGGGTGTCCAGGCGCTCGATTTCCTGCCCGGTCAGGCCAAGCGGCAGGCACAGCTCCAGGACGCTGCAGTTGGCACAGGCAGCCTTGAGATGATGGTTCGGGTGCGTCCGGGCGTCCGGCATGCCATAAGACCCCTCTATCGGTTGGTAAAGCATAGTCCTTGAACCTCGCTAGGGCGGGCCGTCCGGCTGCTGGCAAAAAGCATGCGACGAGCGGAAGGGCCTGGTTAAACGGCGTCGATGGCTCATTCAGCTTCAATGGCTTTATCGGTGCTTGATGTAAATCAAGTCCTGAGCGTTCCAGGCTCCCAGAATCGATGCATGTCGATCGGTGGGCCGGGCCCAGGCGGAGAACTTCATGAGCGGTTTCCTGAGTGCGGAACAACTGGAGACGCTGGATGCCTACTGGCGGGCCTCCAATTACCTGGCGGTCGGGCAGATCTACCTCAAGGACAACCCGCTGCTGAGGGCACCGCTGGCCCTGGCCCATATCAAACCGCGGTTACTCGGGCACTGGGGCACCACGCCGGGGCTCAACCTCATCTACACCCACCTCAACCGGCTGATCAACCAGTACGACCTGAACATGATCTTTATCGCCGGCCCCGGTCATGGCGGGCCGGCTGTCGTGGCCCAGACCTACCTGGAAGGCACCTACACCGAGCTCAATCCGGAGGTGGGGCGCAACATCAGTGGCCTGAGCCGCCTGTTCAGGCAGTTTTCCTGGCCGTACGGGATCTCCAGCCATGTTTCGGCGCAGATTCCAGGGTCGATCCATGAAGGCGGCGAGTTGGGTTATAGCCTGGCCCATGCCTACGGCGCCGCCTTCGATAATCCGGACCTGATCGTGGCCTGTGTCATCGGCGATGGCGAGGCGGAAACGGCAACGCTGGCGGCCAGCTGGCATTCCAACAAGTTCCTCAACCCGGCGCGCGACGGCGCGGTGTTGCCGATCCTGCACCTCAATGGCCACAAGATCGCCAATCCGGCGCTGCTCTCCAGGATCAGCGAGGACGAGCTGTCGGCCCTGATGTATGGCTATGGCTACGACCCGTATTTCGTCGAAGGCGATGACCCGATGGAGGTGCACCAGGCGCTGGCCAGGACACTGGACACGGTGCTGCAGGAAATTCGCGAGATCCAGCGCGTCGCCCGCCGCAATTCCCGGGACCAGGCTCCGGAGCGGCCTCTGTGGCCCATGCTGGTGTTACGCACCCCCAAGGGCTGGACCGGGCCGAAGTTCGTCGACGGCCATCGGGTCGAAGGCACCTGCCGTGCGCATCAGGTGCCCCTGGCCGATTTCCAGCAGCCGCTGCACCTGCGCCAGCTCGAGGAGTGGCTCAACAGCTACCGCCCCGATGAGCTGTTCGATGCCAACGGTGCCTTGCTGCCCGAGCTTGCCGCACTGGCGCCCACCGGACACCGGCGCATGAGTGCCAACCCCCATGCCAATGGCGGCGTGTTGTTGCGGTCGCTGGATCTGCCACGGTTCGCCGACTACGCCGTGCCGCTCGCGGCGCCGGGCTGCCTGCGGGCAGAGGCCACCCGCGTGCTGGGCAGGTTCTTGCGCGACGTGATGAAGAACAGTCTGCTGTCGCGCAACTTTCGCCTGTTCGGCCCGGATGAAACGGCCTCGAACCGGCTGGACGCGGTCTATGAGGTCAGTGCCAAGGCCTGGATGGATCCACAAGAACCCGATGACAGCCACCTGGCGGCGGACGGTCGGGTGATGGAAATCCTCAGCGAACAGGTCTGTGAAGGCTGGCTCGAGGGCTACCTGCTGACGGGGCGGCACGGCCTGCTGTCCTGCTACGAGGCGTTCATTCATATCGTCGATTCGATGGTCAATCAGCACGCCAAATGGCTGAAAACCGCCGCCGAGGTGCCGTGGCGCAAACCCGTGGCCTCGCTCAACTATCTGCTGACCTCCCATGTCTGGCGCCAGGACCACAACGGCTTCTCCCACCAGGACCCGGGGTTCATCGACCTGCTGGCGAACAAAAAGGCCGATATCGCGCGAATCTATCTGCCACCCGACGCCAATTGCCTGTTGTCGGTAGCCGATCACTGCTTGCGCAGCCGCAACTACATCAACGTCATCGTGGCCGGCAAGCAACCGGAGTGGCAATGGCTGGATATCGATGCGGCCATCCGTCATTGCCAGGCCGGGATCGGTCGATGGGACTGGGCCTGCCGGGATGACCAGGACCCCGACGTGGTGATGGCCTGCGCCGGCGACGTGCCGACCCTGGAAACCCTGGCCGCCGTGACCCTGCTGCGCGAGTACGTGCCGGACCTGCGGGTGAGGGTGGTGAATGTCGTCGACCTGATGGTGCTGCAGCCCTCATACCAGCACCCCCATGGTTTGCCGGACAGCGCCTTCGAGCAGCTGTTTACCCTCGACCAGCCGGTGATCTTCGCGTTCCACGGCTACCCGGCGCTGATCCACAGGTTGCTGTACAAGCGAAACAATCCCGAGCGTTTCCATGTGCGTGGCTTCAAGGAGGAGGGCGCGACCACCACCCCGTTCGACATGGCGGTGATCAACAACCTGGATCGTTACCAGCTGGCGCTGGACGTGATCGAGCGGGTGCCACGGCTGCATGATCAGTTGCAGCTGGCGCGGTCGCGCTACTGGTCAACCCTGGAAAAACACAAGCTCTACCTCATCGAGCACGGGCAGGACATGCCCGAGGTGCTGAACTGGCAATGGACGTCAGCCACCGGTACTTGAGTGTCAGCGCGTGCAAGGAAGGAGGGCTGGAGTCATTTGTTCTTCCAATACTTCTGCATTTCGAGAAACAGAAACGATGCTGTCCAGGATATGAGGACCAGCCCGGTCAATGCCTGCAGTCCGGTCAGGTACTTGAGGTTGCCCATGGGTGAAATATCGCCGAAACCGATCGTCGTGTACGTGGTGAAGGAAAAGTACACGCAGTCCATGAGCGAGCCATCGAAGTTGCCTTTCAGGTTGCCCCACTCACTGGAGAGCGTCATCAGGTAATAGACCAGCGCAAAGCACCAGACTTCCAGCGCATGAGCCATCAGTGCACCGAACACTCCGACAACGATCCTGAAACGGCTCCAGAGTTTAAGCTTGGGCAGCCAGTCGTTCAGGCGTAACAGGCATTCGTAGTGAATGACCACGACGACGATCACCACCAGCGTATTGATCAGCGTGACAACGAGCATGACGGGCCTCCAGCTAAAAATGGGGAAGGGCGCGCGTTCGTTGCGCAGAACAATGCCTGGTCAGGGCCGCGTGGCGCTCAGCCGCTGCGAAGCCGGGGCCGGCACCAACGGCCGGAGCGGTGGAAATTCCTCGGGAGTCAGGGTCTCCTTTTCCAGCAGCAGGCGGGCTCCGGCATCCAGGTCGTTCCGGCGACTCTGGAGCAGGGCCTTGGCCTTGTCATAGGCTTCATCGAGCAAGGCACGGATGCCCAGGTCAATTTCCCGGGCGGTTTGTTCCGAATAGTCTCTCTCGCCACCTCGCGGCAGGCGTTCGCCCAAATAGCTTGCAGGTTGCCGTTCGAGTACCGACTGGCCGAGTGTCGAGTCCATGCCGAACCGAGTGATCAACTGGCGGGCAATATCGGTGGCGTGCCCCAGGTCGTCAGCGGCGCCGGTGGATATCTGGCCATAGGCAAGGAACTCGGCGGCGCGCCCGGCCATCAGCACGACAATCCGGTCCTTGAGCATCTGGCAACTGATCAGGAAGTGGTCCTCGGTCGGTCGCTGCAGGGTATACCCCAGAGAACCGGCGGCGCGCGGGATGATCGACACCTTGTGGACCGGGTCCATGGCCGGCAGGCTGCTGGCGGCCAGGGCATGCCCCATCTCGTGATAGGCCACCACCTTGCGTTCGTCGGGGTGCAGCAGGCTGCTCTTGCGCTCGATCCCCGCGACAAGGCGCTCCACCGCCGAGGTGAAGTCGTCGAGGTGGACCGACTCCGCGCCGCGGCGGGTGGCCACGATGGCGGCTTCATTGACCAGGTTGGCCAGGTCGGCACCGGTGAAACCGGTGGTGATGTCGGCGATACGCTGGCAATCGAGGTCCGCTGCCGCGGCAATTTTTTTCAGGTGGACCTTGAGAATCGCCTCTCGGCCTTTGCGATCGGGGCGATCGATCAGCAACTGCCGGTCGAAGCGGCCCGCCCGTAACAGTGCCGGGTCGAGAATCTCGGGACGATTGGTCGCGGCCAGCAGGACGACGCCTTCGCGGGGATCGAATCCGTCCAGCTCGGCCAGAAGCTGGTTGAGCGTCTGTTCTTTTTCGTCATTGCCTGCGAACGCGCCGATACCCCGCATCTTGCCCAGGGCATCGAGCTCATCGATGAAAATAATGCAGGGTGCGGCCTGCCTGGCCTGCTCGAACAGATCACGCACTCGGGCGGCGCCGACGCCAACGAACATTTCGACGAATTCGGAGCCCGAGATCGAGAAAAACGGTACCCCGGCTTCCCCGGCGATGGCCTTGGCCACCAGGGTCTTGCCTGTACCCGGCGGGCCGACCAGTAACGTCCCCTTGGGAATATGCGCCCCAAGGCGCGCGTACCTGGCCTTGTCCTTGAGGAACGAGACGATCTCCACCAGTTCGGCCCTGGCCTCATCGATGCCCGCGACATCGGCGAAGGTCACCCCGGTATCGCGCTCCACGAACACTTTGGCCCGGGACTTGCCAATGCTCATCAATCCACCCAGGCCCTGTTTTTCCGCCAACCCGCGAAACAGGAAATGCCAGACCGCCATGATGAGGACAAAAGGTAGCAACCACCCCAGCAGGTTACTCATCAGGGTGTTTTCATTGATGCCTCTGAATCCGACAGTCGATCGGGCAAGATCCGCCGCCAGCGCCGGCTCGACCCGCACCGTCGAGAACCGGTCGTGCCCATCGATGGGGGGCTGCAGTTTGCCGCTGATCCGATCCTTCTCAATCCGCAAATCGCTGACCTTCTGCTCGTTCAGCAGTTGCAGAAACTGGCTGTAAGGAATGTCCTGCACGACATGACGATCGAAAAAGAGAAACTGAGCGAGGGCGACCATGGCCAACGCGATCACGAAGTAGGACAGGTTCCATTGGTGACTTTTGTTCATGGCCTTGGCTCACAGAGGGGGCACGGGGCGGGCCGCCTATCACCCGGGGAACCGTGGGCTGCCCGGATGATCGATTCAGGCAATCAGCAAATGATCGTCTACCTTCCTCACTCCCGGCACCGACCAGGCAGCTCGTTCGGCTATCTGCCGTTCGCGCCACAAATGGACCTTGCCTTCAAGCTTTACCACATCGCCGTCGACCTTGATGTGAATGGCCTTGGCATCGATTTCCGCATTGCGCTTGAGGGCGTCCTCGATACGCTGCCGGATATCGCCTGCATCCACTCGCGGACGCAGGGTGAGCTGGTTGTCCACGCCCACCACGCCAGACAATTTACGTACCGCCCGCTCCGCGGTTTCTTTCTGGTACTGCCAATCGACTTCGCCTTCGAGGGTGATCCAGCCGTTCTGCACCATGATCTTGATGTCTCCTTCAGGTACGCCTGAACTCCAGTTGAGGATGTTCAAGGCTCGGTTGGCAATGGTGTCGTCCGCCGTGCCGGCGCCTTTTTCCAGCCTGACCTGGATTTCCTCGGCCAGCGCACGCACCCCCTTGATGCCTTTTACCGCACGTTCGGCACTGATTTTCTGGGCGTAGCTGTTGACGTGGCCAGTGAGCGTGACCACACCGTTCTCCACTGTCACACCGATGTTGGCGGCATCGATATCGGGCTGGAACTCCAGCTCCTCCAGAATGAATTTACGCAGATTCAGGTCGCTCATGATGGTGTCCTTTGGCTGATGCGTTGGTTGTCCGGGTCATAAACCGGCCTCTCTGGTTTTTTTACGCCTGAGCGACGCTGTGACATTGAGCTAAATCAACAAGGCTTCGCTGACGCCGCCCGCTGATCGCTAGCCGGTATTAGTTGATAAAGATCAGAGGTTCAGGTCGATAACGCCCGATACTCGAAGCACAGCCTGAAGCCATCCAGGCGCAATCGACTGAGGGGGAAACCATGGATAAGCACTTGCCCGTTGTACTGCTGAGCATCGTGTTGGCGACGACGGCCGGTTGCAGTCACCGACATGCCCAGGAAATCGAAGCGCGTCTGGAGTCCGCGGAAAACAACGCCGCGACGGCGAGGCTCAGGGCCGATGAAGCGTATTTGAAGGCGGAACGGGCAGAGGCAACGGCCAGCCAGGCGCAACGGACCGCGGACGAGGCGAATGAACGCGCTCGTCGGATGCTCGATAAGGCGACTCGCAAGTAATGAATGATTTTTGAACGATGCTCCCGGCAGGAAGCCGGGCTGGCAGCTACACGGGTAAAGCGTTCCCAGGACGAGGTGTGTGATGTTGAAAATACAACGTTTACTGCTCATTGCACCGACGGAGATGATTCGCACCCCCGCATTCGAGCGGGCGCAGGCGCTGGCCAACGCAACAGGTGCGATGTTGCATATTGTCGCGTTCGATTACGTCAACGCACTGGCGGTGGCCGGCCTGTTCGACCACGACGCGATGACCCGGGCCCGGGAAGGTTACCTGCAGGTGCACCGCCACTGGCTCGAGCAACAGGCCAGGCTTGAACGATGCAAAGGAGGGCATGTGACCACTGAAGTGGTCTGGGCCAGGCTGAGCCCGGCCCACGTGCTTGAGTACGTGAACGACTTCCGCCCGGACCTGGTGATCAAGGATATGCAGCCGGTGCCGGCACTCGACCGGGTCTTCCATCGGCCTCTGGACTGGTTGCTGCTGCGTGACTGTCCCGCCCCTTTGCACCTGGTCGTCCGCGCGGAAAACCCCAGGCCGTTGAAGATCCTCGCCGCCATCGACCTGTCCCACCTGGAAGCACTGACCCAAGGGCTCAACGAACGGATTCTCGACCTGGCCTCGACGCTGGCAACGTCCTGCGGCGCGACTTTGCACCTGCTCAATGTCAGCAACTGGTCGGTAGTGGGCGACACGGTGACGAGTGTGCCGACCTCGAGCCTGGACGACAGCCTGCGCGATGCGGTCAACGATGCCCAGCAAGAGGCCTTCGATCTGCTCGCCGAGCGTTATGGGGTCGAGCGGAAACACCGACACCAGCTGGCCGGCATTCCCCATCAGGCGATCGGCCATTTCGCCCGCAGGAACGCGTTCGACATGGTCGTGCTGGGCACGGTCTACCGTCACGGAATCGAGGTTTTCGTCGGCAGTACCGCCGAGAGCCTGCTGCACCATCCTCCCTGCAGCCTGATGCTGGTCAAGCCGCCCGCCGAGGCCGGCTGAAATGATTGCGGGCACAGCCACGGTTGATAAAAGTCAACGGTCGCCAGGGCGAAAGGAGCGATCAATAGCGCACCCATGAAGGTTCAAGGAGACGAGCATGCGAATGTCATTTCTCGGCGCGGCCGGCACGGTCACCGGCAGCAAGTACCTGCTGGAGCATGAAGGCCAGCACGTGTTGATCGATTGCGGCCTGTTCCAGGGCTACAAGCAATTGCGCCTGCATAACTGGGACCCGTTCCAGCTACCGGTTCGCGAGCTGGACGCCATTGTCCTGACCCATGCCCACCTGGATCACAGCGGCTACCTGCCGGTATTGGCGCGCAACGGTTACCGCGGCCCGGTGTATGCCACGGCCGCCACCTGTGAGCTGGTGAAAATCCTGTTGCGCGACAGTGGCCGCCTGCAGGAGGAAGAGGCCGAGTTCGCCAATCGCCATGGTTACTCGAAACACACCCCGGCGCTGCCGCTCTATACCGAGCAGGATGCGGAACGCGCCCTGAAGCTGCTGCGGCCGCTGGAGTTGCACCATCGGGTCGATATCGTCCCGGGTATGAGCATCCAGCTGCGCTGCGCCGGGCATATTCTCGGCGCGGCCACGGTGGAAGTCGTGGCCGGCGGCGTCACGCTGGTGTGTTCCGGGGACCTGGGACGGCCCAACGACCCTTTGATGTTCGCCCCGGAAAGCATCGAGCACGCCGATTATCTGCTGGTGGAGTCGACCTATGGCGACCGCCGGCACCCTGTCGAGTCGCCGGAAGAGCAATTGTCACAGGTCATCAGCCGAACCGCGATGCGCCGTGGCATCACCCTGGTACCGTCGTTTGCGGTAGGCCGTGCGCAATTGCTGATGTATTACCTGTACCGGCTGCTGCAGAAGCGCGCGATCCCCGACCTGCCGATCTACCTCAACAGTCCCATGGCCACCGATGTCACGCGCCTGTACCAGCGTTTTCGCAGTGAGCACCGCCTCTCCCAGGAGGAGTGCGAAGGCATGTGCCATGTCGCGCATTTCGTGCGCACGACCCAGGAATCGATCAATCTGGATCTGCAGCGCACGCCCGCGGTGATCATCGCCGCCAGCGGCATGGCCACCGGTGGCCGGGTGGTTCACCACCTCAAGGCGCTGGCCCCCAACCCGATCAATACCTTGCTGGTGCCGGGCTTCCAGGCCGGTGGCACCCGCGGCGCGCAGATTGTCGCGGGCGCCGAGTCGGTGCGTATCCACGGCAAGGATGTGCCGATCCGCGCCGAAGTCGTGCCGATGGAAACCTTGTCCGCGCACGCCGACGCCGATGAAATCATGCAGTGGTTGCGCGGGTTCAAGCGGCCACCGAAGCACACCTTCGTGGTGCACGGCGAGCCCAACGCCTCGGACGTGCTGCGCCGCCGCATCAGCCAGGAGTTGGGATGGTCGGTCTCGGTGCCGGAATACCGCGACAGCGTCGAGCTCTCGGGGGGCGACCAGCCTGCAAGCTCATCGCTCTGACAGATCCCCCGGTGTTGCCACTCATCGATCGAGGCGTCGTGGTGGAGACGAGAGTGATCCCATGATGGACAACGGTTTTCCCAGCGCTGAATGCGAATCGCCTTTCGAGGAACTCTCCTCGATGTTCGGCAAGTGGCTGAACCCGGTGCTATTGCTGTTCTGCGTCCTGACGCTCCTGGCCGGTGGCATTGCGCACATGGCACAGAAGCCCGGCTGGGCATCGCTAGGCTGGGCCGCAGGCAGCCTGGTGATGGCCCTGGTCCTGCTCGTCGAGATTGCCCAGCGCCTGGCCCGGCGCGAGGCGGGCGTAGACCTGATCGCGCTGATGTCGATGGTCGCCGCACTGGCCCTGGAGCAGATGCTGGTGGCGGCGGTGATTGCCTTGATGCTGGCTACCGGACGCACCCTGGAGTTCTTCACCAGGCAACGCGCCGAGCGCGAGCTTCGTGCGCTCATCGATCGGGCACCACGTTTTGCCTGGCTGCAGGAGCAGGGCGGCTTGCGCAGGATCCCGGTCGAACAGATCCAACCGCAGCAGACATTGCTGGTGCGCCTGGGGGAGGTGATACCGGTGGATGGTCGTCTGCTGAGTCCCGCGGCCATCCTGGACGAATCGGCGCTCAGCGGTGAGTCGTTGCCGGTAACCCGTCGCCAAGGTGAGCAACTGCCCAGTGGCGTATCCAATGTTGGGGCGCCTGTCCTGTTAACCGCCACGCGAACGGCTGCGCAAAGCACCTATGCCGGGATAGTGCGGCTGGCGGAGACGGCACGACGTTCGCGCGCACCCTTTGTGCGCCTGGCCGACCGCTATGCGCTGCTGTTCATTCCACTGACCTTGCTGATCGCCACCGTGGCCTGGCAAATGAGCGGCGATCCCTTGCGGGTGCTGGCGGTCCTGGTGGTCGCCACACCATGCCCGCTGATCCTGGCGGTGCCGATTTCCATCATGTCAGGCATTTCGAGGGCGGCGCGGCGCGGGATATTGATCAAGGACGGCACGACCCTGGAGGCGTTGGCCGGGATCAGGCAGGTGTTTCTCGACAAGACCGGCACGCTGACCAGCGGCCATGCGCGCCTGCAGTCGATAGAGGTCAATGGGCTGGCCAATCCCCAGCACCTGCTTGGCCTGGCCGCTTCGCTGGCGCAGGCTTCGACGCATCCGATCTGCCAGGCAATGGTCGAGGCGGCACATCAACGCCATTTATCACTCAGCGTTCCGCGGGAGGTTCAGGAACATCCTGGCTCGGGGCTTTGTGGCCTGGTCGAAGGCCGGCGCGTGCGTTTCGGTACCTTGTCTTTTGCGCATGAACAAGCGCCTGCGACTGACTGGAGCACGGCCATGCTGCGCCACATGGATTACCTGGCGTGTAGTGGCAGCTTCATCGACGTGGACGGGGAGCTGGCTGGCCTGCTGGTGTTTTCGGATAAGGTGCGCCGAGAAACCCCACAAACCTTGCGGCGATTGCGCAACCGAGGCATCGAGAAAATCGTCATGCTCACCGGGGATCGCCTGGAAACCGCCGAGATGATTGCCCTGTCTGCCGGGATCGACGAGCTGCGAGCCGGGTTGACGCCCAAGGATAAAGTGCAGGCTGTCCAGCAGGGCTGCCAGCGCGCCAGCACACTGATGGTCGGCGACGGCATCAACGATGCCCCTTCGCTGGCGGCGGCCAATGTCGGTGTGGCGATGGGCGCCAGCGGTGCCACGGCGTCTGCGCAAGCGGCGGGTGTCGTATTGCTGGTCGATCGCCTGGACCGTCTGGTCGATGCGCTGGACATCGCTCGCCGGACCTGTCGGATCGCCCGGCAGGGCGTATGGGTCGGCATGGGCATGTCATTGCTGGCCATGGTCGTGGCTGCGCTCGGTTACCTGCCACCGCTTATCGGTGCCGTTGTGCAGGAGGGCATTGATGTGTTGATCATCATTAACGCCTTGCGTGCATTGGGGCCTCTACAGGCAATGGGCCCACGAAAACTTGCCGCAGAACATATCGATCGCCTGCAAGACGAACACCAGCAACTGGCCGCAGTGCTGAGCGATCTGCATCAACTGGCCAGCGACTTTTCGCGGCGTCCCCTTGAGCAGGCGCAGGCCGACTTGCGGGAACTGGTTGGAAAACTGCAGACATCGCTGGCGCAACATGAGCGCGACGATGAAAACACCCTGTACCCGCTGCTGACTCGCAGCCTGCCGGGCGAGGACCCCCTGTCGACGATGAGCCACGCCCACCGGGAAATTTTTCGCCTTATCCATTTGCTGGCACGCATGAGCGCCGACTTCAGCGCCGACCCCGCCACGGCTTCTGCCGAGGAGATTCAGCATCAGTTGATTCGCCTGGACACCCTCGTGAGGCTGCATTTCGATCAGGAGGAAGAGCTGTTCCGTTATCTCGACTGGCGCTAGCCGTGTGAGGCCGGCCCCAGCATTTTACGGCCCTCGTCATCGGTCATCCGTGCATTGGCCTTTACGCGTGGCGCACGGGCTCGCCGACAGTGTGGATTGGTTGATGAAAATCAAGGTTTCAGGGGCCGTTTCGTGGAAGCTGAAAGAGCTATCGAACGGGTAGGAGAGCGACTTCATGGCTCACAGTAAAATCGTGTTTCGTGCTGCTGCTCGCGAGAAGATCCTGAGTGGCGCCACACAGTTGGCTGACGCCGTGCGCGTGACGCTGGGCCCGAAATCGAAATCAGTGCTGATTCAGAACAAGTGGGGCAATCCGACGGTCTGCAATGATGGCGTGACGATCGCCAAACGCATCGACCTGCTCGACCCCGAGGAAAACCTCGGGGCTCAAATGCTGCGTCAAGCGGCCGAGCGCACAGGCGACGCGGTAGGCGATGGGACCAGCACGTCAACGGTATTGGCCCATGCGATCCTGGCCGATGGCATACGCAACGTCGTCGCGGGAGCCAGTGCGATCGACCTCAAGCGCGGCCTGGATCGGGGGTTGTCGTTGGTCGTGGCGTCGCTCCAGGCCCAGTCGCGGCCGGTGGGCACGCCCAGGGAAAAGGCACAGGTGGCCTCGCTGTCGGCGCATAACGATGCCGTCATCGGTCAACTGGTGGCTGACGCTCTGGAAAAAGTGGGTGTTGAAGGCGTCGTCAGCGTCGAAGAGTCCAAGACCACCGAGACCGTGGTCGAGGTCATGGAGGGGATGCGGTTCGACCGGGGTTATGTCTCGCCTTACTTCGTCACCAATACCGAGAAGATGCAGGTCGAGCTCGATGATGCCTATTTGCTGCTCTGCGACCATAAGATCGGTGTACTCAAGGACTTGCTGCCATTGCTTGAGCTGGTTGCCAAAAGCGGGCAACCCCTGGTGTTGATCGCGGACGACATCGAAGGGGAGGCGTTGACCACGCTGGTCGTGAACCAGATACGGGGTGTCCTGCGCGCAGTGGCGATCAAGGCGCCAGGCTTTGGTGACCGGCGCAAGGAGGTACTTCAGGACATGGCTGTCCTGACAGGGGCAACGGTGGTTTCCAACGAGTTGGGCGTCAGCCTTGAACAGGTGGAACTGGGCCAGTTAGGACGCGCGCATCGAGTCGTGGTGCAAAAAGACAGCACGGCGCTGATTGGCGGGGCAGGTAGCCGTGAGGCTATCGAGGCGCGCTTGCAACAGATTCGCGCGCAAATGGGCAGTACTACCAGCGATTACGACCGGGAAAAACTTCAGGAGCGGCTGGCCAGGTTGTCTGGCGGTGTCGCGGTGATCCGGGTCGGGGCGCCTTCCGAGGTTGAAATGAAGGCCCGCAAGGATGCACTGGATGACGCGATCTCGGCGACCCGGGCGGCGATCGCCGAAGGCATCGTTCCGGGGGGCGGCCTGGCCCTGCTCAAGGCTGTCCCGGCGGTCGCCGCCGAGGAGACCTTGTATGAGGGCGATGCCAGGACCGGTCTGCAGATATTGCGTCGGGCGTTGGAAGCCCCGGCGCGGCTCATCGCCGAAAACTCGTCGGTGGACGCCGGCGTCGTCGTTGCGCGCATGCTCGCGGAACCTGGGAGCATTGGCTTCGATGCGTCCACCAACAGCTATGTCGACATGTACGAAGCCGGCATTATCGACCCGACCAAAGTGGTGCGCATTGCCCTTGAAAATGCTGTTTCGGTGGCCAGCATCTTGCTGCTGACCGAGGCGACCATGACCGATATTCCGGAAAAGGAATCGCCTGCCCAGCCACCATTCCCTGAGTGATGACCGTGAGCCGGGCCGTACTCGTGCATGGGTGAAGAAGGGCGCTCCCGCCCTGATTGATATTGATAAATATGCTGGATAACAGGCCGGGTGTCTGGGCCGGAGGGGGCATTTTGCCTGCCTTGCGCGGGCACTTGATATAAATCAACGCCAAGGGGGCATCGACGGAGGACGCTGGTTTGCAAGCGCTGGCGCCTGCGCCAGCGAGGACGCCGCGGCGGCCGTCGAAAAGGCCACGGCAGGCGTTGAAACCCATCTGCCCGGAGCCCGCTCATGAGCCAGTATCAACGGTTATTGCTGATCATCAACCCGGCCCTGCGTCACTCCCAGGTCATGAACCATGCCGCAGCCCTGGCCAAGGCCAGCGGCGCGAGCCTGCATGTCTGTGCCTTGATGCCTTCCTGGAAACTCTTGGCGTTGCTCGAAGAAGGCGACCGGAAAAAGGCGCGCGCCGATTACCTGCAAGACCATCGCGACTGGCTCAAGGAACAAGCGAAAAACCTGCGTGACAAGGGGCTGGTGGTGACGACAGAGGTGGCCTGGGCCGATGACCTGCAGCAAGACATTCTCGATCACGTCATGGAGATGCAGCCCGACCTGCTGATCAAACAAGTGCAGCACGAACCGGCACTCAAGCGCGCGTTTTTCACCCCGCTGGATTGGCGTTTGCTGCGCCATTGCCCGATACCGGTCTATCTGGTTGGCGAAGGTGGCCATGCCATGCCGCGCAAGGTGGCGGCGGCGGTCGATGCTTCGAGTACCGAGCCACAGGGCGACGAGCTCAATGAGCGGATCATCAAGCAGGCCTGCGACCTTGCCATGCAGTGCGACGCCGAGCTGCACCTGCTGTATGCCTGCGATATTTCAGCCGCCTATCTGGCCGACATGGGCGGGCTGACACTTGCCGACCTCACTAAAGAGCAGCTCAGGGACATGGAAAAATCGTTCCTCAAGCTGGCCGGTCGGTATGGCGTCTCCTCTGACCGCCGGCATTTCATCCAGGGCCACCCCGTTCCGGTGCTGAGCGAGTTCGCCCATCAGCAGCAGGTGGATGTGATCGTGATGGGCCGAGTCCAGTCCCGGGGCCTGGAGAAGCTGCTGGGCAGCACGACCGAACATATCCTCTATCAGGTGCCTTGCAGCGTCCTGGCGATATAGGGAAGACCGCATCCCCAGGTTACGCGGCGAGCGCAGTCATTGCGCCTGGCTGGAAAAAAAACGACGTGCTCGATGCCCGTCCGGCTGCCGCTGATTGACGCTCGGGACGAACTCGCCTGTATCGACTCGTCCTCTTATCCATGGCGTCGACAGCAAAAAGCCCCTTGCCGGCTTCCCGACAAGGGGCAGGCTGGCCCGGATTCAATCGGCCTTGATCGGCACGACTTTCTCGGCGGTCATGGCTTCGGGACTTTTCGGCAGCGAGATGCTCAGCACGCCTTTACTGAAACTCGCTTCGATCTTCTCGGCATCGACACCTTTGGGCAGGTTGAACACCCGTTCGAAGGAGCCGTAGTGACGTTCGCTGAGGTGATAGCCTTTTCTTTTCTCTTCCTTGTCCTCTTTCTTTTCTCCCTTGATGATCAGGCAGCCGTTGGACAGCTTGAGCTCGATGTTCGTCTGATCCATGCCCGGCAGTTCGGCGGAGATCTCAAAGCTCTTGTCTTTCTCGGTAATGTCCACGGCAGGCAGGCCATGGCCGATCAGTTCGCGCCGCCAGAGCGGCTCGACATCGAACAATCCGCGGCTGAAGGGCGACAGGCCGGAGCCGCGATTGAAATCCTCGAACAGGTGATCGACCTGTTGCCGCAGTTTTTCCAGGGGCCGCCAGAGGTCTGTCGTCAGCGATGGCTGACGGGCTTTGTCTTCGCTGGTCACTGGCATTTTCTTCACGGAATTGCTCATTTTTCACTACTCCTCTTGGGTAAAGGGCAGGTTGCGAACGCTAAGTGTCAATTTCCGCGGGAATGCCCGGTTCGTATTTGATTTAGGTCAGAAGCCGGAAAGCATTTCGTCGCCCCAGCCGTCCTGCCGGATCGTTTCGCCACCTTCAGACTCCGTTAAGAAACGCCATCGATACTCCTCCCGAACTTACCCAGGGAGGCATCCATCCATGCCCGATCACGACTGGCACATCCCTCTGCCTTTGCACTTCGGCCAAGCCGAAGCGCCGCCGATGTGCCTTGCCAGGGCCTTGCCGGACGAGCCTCAGCGTCCGCTCTTCGAAGCCTTTATCCAGCGCCGTTTCCGCAAGGCCCACGGTGCCGACATCCGTCATTTCATGCCGCAGCTGTTTGGCATGAGCAACAACGCATCGGGTGAACTCTGTGCGGTGGCCGGCGTGCGCCTGGCAAGCCACGAGCAGCTGTACCTGGAGCGCTATCTGGACGATCCGATCGAGCCGCTGATCAGCGCAGCAGCCGATCGCGCCGTGGACCGGGCGGGCATCGTCGAGGTCGGCAACCTGGCCGCCAGCGATACGGGCAGTGCACGGTTGAGCATCATCGCCATGACCTACCTGCTGGCCATGGGGGACCTGGAATGGGTGGCGTTCACCGGCAACATCGGCCTGGTGAACAGCTTTCATCGCCTGGGCCTGAAACCCGTGACCCTCTGTGCCGCCGACCCACAGCGGCTGGGCGATGAGCGACACAGCTGGGGCAGCTATTACGAGAGCAAGCCTTGGGTGCACGTTGGCAACATTCGCGCCGGCTTCATTCATCTACGCAACATCGGGATGTTCGATCGCCTCGGGTTGCCGTCGTCTTTTGCAGAGGCCAGCCATGTCGCCTGAAAGGGAGCGCTTCAAGCAGGTTCTACGTGACCACGCCGAACACAAGCCCAATGCCATTGCCTTGTGGGGCGATCACCTGAAGCTGGACTACGCCACGCTGTACGCACAAGTGATGCAGCGCCAGCAGCGTTTGCGCGACGAAGGCGCCAAGGTGGTTGCCCTGGCCCTGGACAATGGCGTCGAAGCCATGCTCTGGGACCTGGCCGTGCTGTTCGAAGGCTTGACGTGCGTGCTATTGCCGCCGTTCTTCAGCCCGGCCCAGCGCGCCCATTGCCTGGAACAGAGCCAGGCAGGCTGGGTGATTGCCGAACCGGAGCTGGACGCCGAGCTGGAAACGGCCGGGTACGCGCAGGCCGGAACCTTCTGGCGTCGCACCTTCAGTGGCCCGGGCCGGATGTTCGAAGGCACCGCCAAACTGACCTTCACCTCGGGCACCACCGGCACCCCCAAAGGCGTGTGCCTGAGCGCCGAGAGCATTCTACGGGTGGCTCGCGAGCTGGATCAGGCCAGCAAACCGGCGGATCCGCAGCACCACCTTGCGCTTCTACCGCTGGCAATCCTGTTGGAAAACCTTGGCTGCTATGCCGCCTTGTATGCCGGCGTGACCCTGAGCCTGCCCAGCCAGAAAACCCTGGGCATCCAGGGTGCCAGTGGCGTTGATGTACCGCGCCTGCTCGGTTGCCTGGCCAGCCGTGCACCGCAGAGCCTGATCCTGGTGCCGCAGCTGTTGCAGGTGCTGGTCGGCGCCGCCGAACACAAAGCCTTCAACCCCGGCACGCTGCGTTTTGCCGCGGTGGGCGGGGCACGGGTTTCTGCAGCGCTGCTGCAGCGTGCGCAACGCGTCGGCCTGCCGGTCTATGAAGGTTATGGCCTGTCCGAGTGCGCATCGGTGGTCTGTCTTAACCGACCGGAGGCGAACCGCCCCGGCAGTGTCGGCCAGCCGCTGCCCCATGTGCAGGTCCGCTTGGGCGAAGACGGCGAAGTGCTGATCAAGGGTTCGACCTTGCTCGGCTACCTGGGCGAACCGCCGCACACCGATCAATGGTGGCCCAGCGGCGATCTCGGCGAGTTCGACCCCGAAGGCTTTCTTTACCTCAAGGGGCGCAAGAAGCATCAGTTCGTCACCAGTTTCGGCCGCAACGTGAACCCGGAATGGGTCGAGGCCGAATTGACCCAGCGCCGCCATATCGCCCAGGCCTTCGTCTACGGCGAAGCCATGCCGCGCAACCGTGCGCTGCTCTGGCCCCATCGCCCGGACTGCACCGACGATGAACTGGCCGCCGCCGTGACCGAGGCCAACGAGGTCTTGCCCGATTACGCCCAGGTCCACCACTGGGCCCGGCTGGATCAACCCTTCACCTTTGCCAATGGCCTGCTGACCGCCAATGGCCGGCCGCGTCGCGACGCCATCGTCGAGCGTTACCGGGTGCAACTGACCGAATCCGTAACTTCCGAGGAATCCGCATCATGAGTTTTTTTGACCGCCTGCAAGAAGCGACCCACCAGGAACGCCACGAACTGTTCAACCTGCCGATCATTCTCGACGCCCTGCAGGGCCAGGTCAGCCTGGAAAGCTACCGTGCCTTCCTGGCACAGGCCTATTACCACGTGCGTCACACCGTGCCCTTGATGATGGCCTGCGGTGCGCGCCTGCCGCTGCGCCTGGAGTGGCTGCGCAAAGCGGTGTGCGAATACATCGAGGATGAATACGGCCATGAACAATGGGTGCTCAACGACATCGAGGCCTGCGGCGGCGACAAGGACGAAGTGCGCGACGGTCGTCCCTCCTTGCCAATCGAATTGATGGTCAGTTTTCTCTACGACCTGATCGCCCGGGACAATCCGGTGGGGCTGTTCGGCATGGTCAATGTGCTCGAGGGCACCAGCATTGCCCTGGCCACCCATGCCGCTGGCAGCATTCGCCAGCGCCTGGGCTTGCCGGAAACGGCCTTCAGCTACCTCAGCTCCCATGGCTCGCTGGATGTCGAGCACATGCAGACCTACCGCCGGCTGATGAACACCCTTGACGATCCGGCCGACCAGGCTGCGGTCATTCATGCGTCCAAGGTGGTCTACAGGCTTTACACCGACATGTTCCGCGGCTTGCCCCGCGGCGGGGAGCACCTGCATGCACCTGTCTGACGCTCGCGTAGTACTCACAGGGGCCAGCGGCGGCATTGGCCTGGCGATCGCCGACGCCCTGTGCGCCAGTGGCGCCAAGGTCCTGGCGGTGGCGCGCCGGCGCGACCCCCTGGAGCCTTTGCTCGCCCGTTATCCCGGCCAGTTGTGCTGGGTGGCGGCGGACCTGACCTTCCTCGCCGACCGGCGCAAAGTGCTGACTGCCGCGCAGGCCATGGGCGGCATCAACCTGCTGATCAATGCCGCCGGGGTCAATCACTTCGCCATGCTTGAACAGTTCGATGACAGCGACATCAATGCGATGCTGGCGGTGAACATCGGCGCGCCGGTCTGCCTGACCAAGACCTTGCTGCCACTGCTCAAGCAAGCCGAGAGCGCGATGGTGGTGAACGTCGGCTCGACCTACGGTTCCATCGGCTACCCCGGTTACGCCGTTTACTGCGCCACCAAGTTTGCCTTGCGCGGGTTTTCCGAAGCCCTGCGCCGGGAACTGGCAGACACCCGGGTCGGTGTTCTGTATGTCGCGCCACGGGCCACCCATACCAGCATGAACAGCCCGGCGGCCCAGGCCTTGAATGACGCTCTCAAGTCCAATGTCGACGATCCGCAGACTGTCGCCTCGGCGGTGATCCACGCCATCGCCGGTGACCGCCGTGACCTGTACCTGGGCTGGCCGGAGCGCTTTTTCATGCGCCTCAACAGCCTGCTGCCCAATCTGGTGGACCGCGGCCTGCGCAAGCAGTTGCCGTTGATCCGTCGCCTGAGCCAGAAACCTGATAACGAGCATCTCAAGCCATGAAAAAACTCATCATTGGTCTGTTGCTGGGGGCTTTGAGCCAGAGCGTCTGGGCGCTGGAGCCCGCCGACCAGCAACGCCTGAACGGTATCCAGCAACGCTGGGCACACATTCAATACGAACTCCCGGAAGAGCAGCGCAGCGCCGCGTTCGAACAACTGGCCAGCCAGGCTTCTGCGTTCACCCAGGAGCGTCAATCGCTGGCCGAAGCCTGGATCTGGTCCGGCATCGTCACCAGCAGCTGGGCCGGCGCCCAGGGTGGTCTCGGCGCGCTGAGCAAGGCCAAGGCGGCGAAGGGCTACCTGGAAAAAGCCATGACCCTGGACCCCCAGGCCCTGCAAGGCTCGGCCTACACGAGCCTGGCCGCACTGTACGACCGGGTGCCGGGCTGGCCCATCGGCTTCGGTGACGCGGAAAAAGCCGAACAGTTACTCAAGCAGGCCTTGCAGGTGAACCCGAACGGCATCGACAGTCTGTACTTCTGGGGCGATCATCTCTACCGTCAAAAACGCTACGGCGAAGCCCGGGACGCGCTGCAAAAGGCCCTGCGGGCAGCCCCGAGGCCCGGCCGGGAAACCGCCGACGCCGGGCGCCGCAAGGAAATCGAGGCACTGCTGGTGGACGTGAACAAGAAACTCAACTGACAGGAGTCCGTGTGCGCTTACTACTGATTGAGGATGACGTGGCCCTCGGCGAGGGGATCCAGCATGCCCTGGAACGCGAGGGCTACACCGTCGACTGGCTGCAGGATGGGAGCAGCGCCTTGCATTCGCTGCTCAGCGAAACCTTTGACCTGGCCGTGCTCGACCTCGGCCTGCCGCGCATGGACGGCCTGGATGTGCTGCGGCGCCTGCGTGACAGTGGCTGCAACCTCCCGGTGCTGATCCTCACTGCCCGGGATGCCACGGAAGACCGCATCGCCGGGCTCGACGCCGGGGCCGACGATTACCTGATCAAGCCCTTCGACCTGGCCGAACTCAAGGCACGCCTGCGCGCCTTGTTGCGGCGCAGCGCCGGCCGCGCCCAGATGCTGATCGAGCATGCAGGCATCAGCCTGAACCCCGGCACCCAGCAAGTCAGCTATCTGGGCGAGCCGGTGGCCCTGACCCCCAAGGAATACCAACTGCTCCACGAACTGTTGTCGCCGCCTGGCCGCGTGATCACCCGCGACCACCTGATGCAATTGCTCTACGGCTGGAGCGAGGAGGCAGAAAGCAACACCCTGGAAGTGCACATTCACCACCTGCGCAAGAAGTTCTCCAGCCATCTCATCCGGACCATCCGGGGCGTCGGTTACCTGGTGGAAGGGCGCCCATGATCTCCATCAGGCGTCGTACCCTGAGGTTGATCCTCGGGCTGTTGTTCCTTGGCCTGCTGATCATGACCGTGCTCAATCTGCACGACAGCAATCATGAAATAGACGAGGTCTACGACGCCCAGCTGGCGCAGAACGCTCGCCTGCTGCAAGGGATCATGCGCATGCCGATGGCCAGCAAGGAGCACGCCGAGCTGTATCAGGCGTTCAACCAGGCGCTGGGCCAGGCAGCCCCCAAAGCCGATGGCCACCCCTATGAAAGCAAGATCGCGTTCCAGGTCTGGAACGCCCAGGGCGAGCTGTTGGTCCAGACCGTGAGCGCGCCGGCCTTTGCCGCGGCGTCGGCCGCGCCCGGCTTCAGTGACGTGACCGATCCAAGTGGCCGTAAATGGCGGGCATTCACCCTGGATGACACGCAATACAGCCTGAAGATATGGGTCGGTGAGCGGGACGATGTGCGTGCCGACCTGGTGGATCGGATTGTTCGTCACACCGTTGTCCCTAATCTGCTTGGCGCCCTGATGCTCGCCGCGGTGATCTGGCTGGCAATCGGCTGGGGCTTGAAACCGCTGGTGGATATGGCGGCAACGCTGCGCGCGAGACATCCCGGCTCTCTCGAACCGTTGCAGTTGATGCCACTGCCCACCGAGCTTGAGCCCATGCAGGCGGCCCTCAACCGGGTGCTGGCACAGATCCAGGAAGTCATGGGCCGTGAACGGCGCTTTATCGCTGACGCCGCCCATGAAATGCGCACGCCATTGGCGGTGCTCAGGGTGCATGCGCAGAACCTGATGGAGGAGGGGAGCGAGGAGGATCGCCGTGAATCGCTCGAGCATTTGATTGCCGGCGTGGACCGCACCACTCGGCTGGTCAATCAGTTGCTGACGATGGCTCGTATCGAGCCGCAAACGGACACCCAGGCGGCCCCCAGCATCGATCTGGCAGCGACGGTTCGCGACAGCCTGGTCCAGCTGACGCCCTGGTTGTTGAACCAGGGGCTCGAACTGGCTTTCGATGTCGACGAAGACATCGGCCGGGTCAGGGTCAACGCGGCCGCCATCGATATCGCCTTGAACAACCTGGTGACCAATGCGGCAAACTTTTCGCCGCCCCACGGGCTGATCACGGTGCGACTGGCGAAGCAACAGGACCACTACGAACTGTCCGTCGAAGACCAGGGGCCGGGAATCGATGAGGCTGAACGCGAGCGGCTCTTCGAACGTTTCTATAGCCGCGGAAACGCCCAGGGAGCGGGGTTGGGGCTGACTATCGTGCAGGCCATCGCAGCTCGCCTGGGCGGGCAGATCAGATTGGAGAATCGCCATTCTGGCGGGCTGCGGGCGACCTTGGAGATTCGTCGCTTTTAATGCAGCCAGGCCGCACAACGCCAACCGAAGCTCGATGAGCTTCGTTGCATTGCGCAGGTACGACGAATCCGTCATGCAGGGCGGTCGGGGTACTTCCTGTTGCCATCGGGTAGGCCCGTATGTTCCTGATCATTGCCAGCGCCGCCGGGGTGATGGCCACAGCCACTGTCATGTTCAGCCCTTTCAGCGTGTCCATGTCTGCCATGCCCATGCCCACGATGCATGAAGACATGCATCAGCGGGCAGGCCAGGAGCAGCAGGAATGGCAGATACGGCACGACATGGGCCCTGTGCTCGGTGAACAGGAAATAACCGGCGATGGCAAGGAAGCCCAAAAAGTACCCGTTGATACCTCTTGCGCGATGCTGGGGCACGTTATGTTGATTCATGACAGCACTCCTTGGAGGGCGCTGAAGGGACGGTTATGACGCAAGACCTCCGGACCCACACCACTCACCAGGAGGCAGATTGCAAGAATTTCGCGCTTCATGATCCGGGCTCCTGGCTCAAGCCAATACGGGCACGTTTGAGCAGCGCGGAGTTGGCGATCACCGACAACGAGCTGAGTGCCATGGCGGCGGCAGCGATGATGGGATTGAGCAGGCCAAAAGCTGCGATTGGAATGCCGACGCTGTTGTAGATGAACGCCCAGAACAGGTTCTGTTTAATCTTGACCATGGTCGCGCGCGACAGCCTGATCGCCGTGACCACGTCACGTACATCGTTCTTGAGCAAGATGATGCCGCCGGTTTCCTTGGCGACATCCGAACCCGAGCCGATGGCAATGCCGATGTCGGCGGTGGCCAGGGCCGGCGCATCGTTGACACCATCGCCAACCATGGCCACGACCTGCCCATCGCTTTGCAATTGACGGATCACGGCGGCCTTGTCATCCGGCAAGACCTCGGCGATCACCCGCTCGATGCCGACCTGGCGCGCGACCGCTTCGGCGGTGCGGTGGTTATCGCCACTCAGTAGCACGACCTTGATGCCGCTTGCCTGCAATGCCGCAACGGCTTCAGCCGCTTCGGGCTTGATGGTATCGGCCACGGCAATCACCCCGAGCAGGCGTTCATCGGCACCGACCAGCATGGAGGTCTTGCCATCGGCTTCCAGGCGGATGAGGTGCTCCTCGGCCGCTTCGGTCGAGATGCCTTGGCGTGCGCACAATCGCCGGTTGCCCAGCCAGATGTGTTGATTGTCGACACGGCCTTCGATGCCGTGGCCGGCGATCCCCTGGATGCCGGTGGCTTGCGGCACGCGGATGCCACGATGCCGGGCGGCGCGCACTATCGCTGCGCCAAGCGGATGTTCCGAACCGGACTCCACGGCAGCGGCGAGCATCAGGACCTCGCTTTCCAACGCGGTCCCCAGCGTGATGACTTCGGTTACATTCGGTTCGCCTCGGGTAATGGTGCCGGTTTTGTCGAACACCACCGTCCGCAGTTTTTCTGCCCGCTCCAAGACTTCGCCGCCGCGGATAAGGATGCCGTTATCGGCCCCCTTGCCCACACCGACCATTAATGCGGCCGGCGTCGCCACGCCCAGCGCGCAGGGGCAGGAAATGATCAGAACCGCGATAAAGGCCAATAATCCCTGGGCAAAGTTTCCCGCAAGGGACCAGCCGATCAGGGCCAGCAGCGCGACTGCCAGCACTGCCGGCACGAAATAGGCGGTGACCTGATCGGCCAGCCGCTGGATCTGTGCCGTGCTGGCCTGCGCTTCCTCGACCATCTTGATAATCTGCGCCAGCGCGGTGTCGGCACCGATCCTGCTCGCCTTGAAACGCAATACCCCGCTGCCATTGAGCGTGCCTCCGATCAGCGGACTGCCCGGGTGCTTGTCGACGGGCATCGACTCGCCGGTCAGCATGGACTCATCCACCGTGGACTGGCCTTCACTCACGTCGCCATCGGTAGGGATTTTTTCGCCTGGCTTGACTATCAGCAACTCGCCGGCCATGACGCTCTCGGCAGGCAGGTCGACTTCTTGCCCGTCACGCATCACATGGGCGATCGCCGGTTTGAGATCGAGCAAGCGCCGTACCGCGGCAGAGGATTTCTTCTTGATGATCTCCTCCATGTACCTGCCCAGCAGCACGAAGGCGATGATGACCGCCGACACCTCGAAATAAACGTCGCGCTCGGCCACCTTGACTGGCAGGACGTCCGGGAAGAACAACACCGCGACGCTGTAGAAATAGGCGACTGAGGTGCCGAGGGCGATCAGAAAATCCATGTTGATGTTGCGGGTACGAATGGCGTTCCACGCCCCCTTGTAGAAACTCCAGCCACCGATGAACTGCACCGGTGTGACCAGCAGGAATAGCCAGATGCCCCATGTGAACCAGGGGAGCGCCGGGATCGGCGCCCACGTCAGCAGCGTGGCGCCCGCCGCCAGTGCAATGAAAGCGCCTGCACGCAGCAGCGCCAAGGCCAGAACCCCGCTCAGGGCGATAGTGACCCGGGTTTTCATCGCCTTCAGTTCACGTTCTGGCGACTCGAAGGTGCGCAGGCAGGTATCGCTGCAAAAGTAATAGCGGCGCCCGCCACGCTCTCGTGACAAGGCTGTGCTCTTGTCCACCATCATTCCGCAGATCGGATCCTTCGCCATGGCTCCTGATGCGAGCGCTTGCCGATGGTGGCTGTGCTGCATGTGCGACGGGTTCATCACTGCCTCCTGCTCGAAGCGGTTATCAGGGCCGGCCATGGAGTTTGTTGGACAGCCACGCGAACAGGGTGCCGACGATTGCGCCCCACGCACTCAAGACCAGCAGCGGCCCGACGAACGTCGCCACGCTGTAGTCCTGTGGCGCCTGGAGGCGAGCAAAGTCGAGGCCATGGAACAAGGCACTGAGAAAAGCGACACCCTGCGCCGGCCACAGCGCATAGAGCAGCGCACAAAGGGTGTAGGAAATGGCCATGGTCAGGGCCAGAGAAATGCCGGTTTTCCAGGGAGCGTTCATGACTGTTCTCCTGGGCCTGGAGGGGCACCAGTAGGGGGACTGTGAGGGGGTGGCCAGGGCAGGAATGCCGGCGTCTGTTGCGAGTAAGTGCGGTAGGTATCGCCGAAATGCGCAAGCATCTCCTGTTCTTCTCGCTTCGCCAGCCTGGCGTAGACCACCAGCAGGATTGGAAACATCACCAGGGTGATCAAGGTAGGCCACTGCAACAGAAAGCCGAACATGATCAGCACGAAGCCGACGTACTGCGGGTGACGGATCCGCGCATAGGGCCCGTCGAGCGCCAGTTGCCCGGTACTTTGGGCCGTGTAGAGCACACGCCAGGCGGCCGCCAATAACCAGAAGCCGCCGGCGATCAGCAAGTTGCTGAGAATGTGGAAGGGCCCCCAGTGCGGATTGACCTTCCAGCCCATGACCATTTCCAGCAAATGCCCGGCGTCGTGCGAAAGGAAGTCGATGCCAGGGAAGTTGCGCGTGAGCCAGGGCATCAGCAGGTAGATCGTCAGCGGAAACCCGTACATTTCGCTAAACAGCGCCACCAGGAACGCCGAGAACATGCCAAAGGAGCGCCAATCGCGGTTTGTCCTGGGCCGGGTGAAGCTGAAGGCGAACAAGATAAACACCAATGAATTGATAATGACCAGCGACCAGAGGCCGTAGGCCGGTTCAGCATGATTCATGGTTGGCGCTCCTCACTTGCCGGGTGTGTTTGCCGTCCGTGCCTTTACTGATGATCGCCGTGGCGTGGGGCATGGACAGCTGCACAAGTGGGCAGTCAGCGTCGGCTCGGCCAGTGACTTCGCCTTGCCGGATTCTTTGGCGACACACATCAGGTTCATTTCTTCATCGGCATATCCATCATCGACGACTGTTGCTCCATCATCTGCATCATCATGTCCATCATGCCTTTGCCTGCGCCGTCCTTGGCTCCGGACATTCCCATGCACCCCATGGAGCTCTGCTCCTTGCTCATCATGGCCATGCCGTTCTTCAGCGCTTTCATGCCTTCCTGCAGGGCGGCCTGGCGCTCGGCGGGCGTTTTAGCCGCTGCGGCCTTGTCATGGGCAGCCTGCATTTTCTCCATCTGCTCGGTCATTGCGTCAGTCATGGCCGTTGGCGCCGGTGCCGTGCTCTGGATTGCTCCGCCTGGAGCATCGGCCGGGTGATGCGCGTCCTCGGCAGAGGCCATGAGTGCTCCGCCAGCCAAGACGGCAGCCAGGACGAATGTTGAATGCTTATGCATGATGAACTCCTGAGTTCGTGGGGAATAAGCAGGCATGACAGAGGCGCGAAAAGCGGCGCAGCAGAACGGAGCGACCCGTGCCCTGCCACTTTGAAAACGGTGGGGGGTTAATCGTTGAAACGGACGAAAGCCAGGCGGGCCGGTTTTTTCGGCGGGGCGGGGCGCTTCAGTGCAAGGGCGGCAAAGGAGGACTCTTTCGCGGGATCGAGCACCAGTATGACTGCCGCAGTCAACAGCAAGAGGGCGGCCCACTGGAGGGCGTCCAATGGGTTTTGCAACGCAGGTTTTATCGCTGTGACAGTGTCCTCACAGCTTTGCAGGCAACCCCTGGCGTGGAGGGCATGATCATCCGCCACCCGCTGCTCGGCATGATGTGGCGCGGCTATCTCGTGATTCGGTCGCACCAGGCAACCCTGGATGGCCATCACGCCCATGGCTGACACCCACACCACGAGGGTGAGGTGCAACAGGCGTTGGCGATGACGGCGGAACCAGGACATGACGTACAACCTCGACTGATGACGTCGTATTGATTTTCAGTCTAGCCAGCAAGGCAATGGAGAATTTGATCAAAATCAAACTTCGGCCACTGACCGCCGAGCGGTTGTGTCGATCAGGTCACGGGTGCCTCTTGCTCGCGGGCCTGCTTGGCGCTTGAAATGTCGACGGCGCGGGGCAGGGCGACACCGTTCTTGGCGGCGAGGATCTCGGCCATGACGCTCACGGCGATCTCGGCGGGCGTCTTGCTGCCGATGTAGATCCCGATCGGGCCGTGCAGGCGCTGGAGCGAGGCTTGGCTCTCGCCGAAGTGTTCGATCAGGCGTTCGCGGCGTAGCTGGCTGTTGCGCCGCGAACCGATCGCGCCGATGTAGAAGGCTGGGCTGTGCAGTGCCTCGAGCAGGGCCAGGTCGTCGAGCTTGGGGTCATGGCTGACGGCGACGATGCAACTGCGCAGGTCCGGGGCGAAGGCCCGCACCACATCGTCCGGCATGCCGACCAACTGCTCCACGCCCGCCACGTTCCAGCCGTCGATGTATTCGGGGCGGGGGTCGCAGACCGCGACCCGGAAGCCGTTGAACAACGCCATGGTCGCCAGGTATTCGGCCAGCGCGCCGGCCCCGATCAGCAACAGGCGGTAGCCGGGGCCCAGGGTGTTGACCATCTGCTGGCCATCGAAGAAGAACTGTTCCGGCGCCGTGCTGGTGGCCAGGGTCACCTGGCCGGTGCCCAGGTCCAGGCGGCGGCGCACCAGCTTGCCGGCGTTGAGCTGCGCCAGCAATTGTTCGAGGGCAGGCCTCGATGGGGTGAATTCGAGGATCAGTTCCAGGGTGCCGCCACAGGGCAGGCCAAAGCGGTGGGCTTCGTCGGCGCTGATGCCGTAACACACCACCTGCGGCGGACCGTCCGGCAGGGCGTTGCCACTGTAGGCGCTGGTGTAGCGGTGGATCAGGTCGTCCTCGATACAGCCTCCCGAGACGCTGCCGACCACCCGACCATCGCTGCGCAGGGCCATCATCGAGCCTACAGGGCGGGGCGAGGAGCCCCAGGTGCGGGCCACGGTGGCGAGCAGCACGCGTTGGCCGGCCTGGAGCCAGTCATGGGCGGTACTCAGGACCAGTAGATCGATGCTTTCCATGGGGGCCTCTGTTGTTCATGCAAGGGGCCGCTGGCAAACCCGGTCCTGGTGGAGAGGGATCGCCTGCAAGCCCCCGCTTTCAGCGCATGTGCAGGATGATCGGGCTGCTGCTGGCCGGGTCGGTATGCCCGCGCAGCTTGCCGACCGCTTGCGCATCGACCGCGCCACCCTGGTTGCCCCAGGTGCCGCGCACGAAGGTCAGGACCTCGGCGATTTCCCGGTCCGACAACTGCTCGCGAAAGGCCGGCATGCGGTAGGCATCCGGCACGCCGGCGGCGACCACGCGCTGCGAGCCGTTGAGGGTGATGTTGATCGCCGATGCGTTCTCCTTGGCCAGGGCTGAAGTGGCTCCCGCCAAAGGCGGCATCCACTCGGCCTGGCCCTGGCCGTCCAGGCCGTGGCAAGAGGCGCAGCGGGTCACGTAGGTGTGGGCTCCGGGGCTGTCCAGGCGGGTGGCGGCGGACACGGCCTGGTACTGCCAGGGCGTGCCGTCGCGCTGCGGGTCGCCGGGCAGCGACTTGAGGTAGCGGGCGATCGCGGCCAGGTCCTCGTCGGCCATGAACTGGGTGGAGTTGTTGAAGGCTTCGGTCATCGAGCCGTAGACCACCGCATGCTTGTTGCGCCCGGTCTTGAGGAACTGCACGATCTCCGGTTCGCTCCAGCGCCCCAATCCGCTGTTGGCGTCCTGGCGCAGGCTCGGTGCGTACCAGCCGTCGAGCAAGGCGCCGGCGAGGAACGGCGCGCCGGACTCGTCCAGGGCTTTCTCGTTGAACGCCAGGCCGCGCGGGGTATGACAGCTGCCGCAGTGGCCCGGCCCCTGGACGATATAGGCGCCGCGGTTCCACAGCGCATCCTCGGCAGGCTTGGCCGCGTAAGGCGTGGTCGGAGCGAACAGGCCGTTCCACAGCGCAATGGGCCAGCGCATATTGAGCGGCCAGGGAATATCGCTGGGGACGTTGGGCTGGCTGGCCGGTTGCACGCCTTTCATGAAGAACGCGTACAGCGCGCGCATGTCATCGTCGCTGAGCTTGACGTAGGACGGGTAGGGCATGGCCGGGTAGAGCCGCCGGCCGCCCGGCGCGACGCCCTGGCGCACGGCGCGGTCGAAGTCGGCCAGGCTGTAGGCGCCGATGCCGGCGTCCCGGTCGGGGGTGACGTTGGTGGCGTGGATGGCCCCCAGCGGCGTGGCCATCTCCAGGCCGCCGGCGAAGGGCGCCTTGCCCGGCAGGCTGTGGCAGGCCACGCAGTCGCTGACCCGGGCGACGTATTCGCCGCGGCTCACCAGGGCGGGGTCGAAGCTGGCCACCGTGGCCTGTTTCTGCTCGAAGGGCGAGGCGGGCTGGCGGGTCACATACCAGGCCAGCAGGCCTGCCGCGACCAGGCACGGCAAGGCCAGCCAGCCTGCGGTTCTTGCGAATCGGCGGTTATTCATGGGCAGTCCTTGTCGTTAGCTGAAGGTGTATCGGCTCAATGGCAGGCTACGGATGCGCTGGCCGGTCAGCCGCGCCACCGCGTTGGCCACTGCCGGCGCCACCGCGGGGAGCGGGGGCTCGCCGATGCCGCCCATCTTTTCGCCACTCTCGACAATCCGTACATGCACCCGCGCCATGCGTGAAGGCGGCAGGATCGGGTACAGGTCGTAGTTGCGCGCCCGTGGCTTGCCGTCGACGTAGACCGCTTCTTCCACCAGCGCCTGGGACAACCCCAGGGCCACGGCGCCATTGACCTGGGCCTCGACGATCGCCGGGTTGACGATGCTGCCCGGGTCGATGGCCTGCCAGATGTCGTGGACCTTGACCTGGCCGCCTTCGATCGACACCTCGGCGATCACCGCCGTGTACGAGCCGAATGGCGAGGCCATGGCCACGCCGCGGGCGCGCCGGGTGCCGTCCTCGGCGGTGAACGGGCCACGCTTCCAGCCGCCGGACAGTTCGCCCACCGCCTGCAACAGCGTGGTCAGGCGCGGGTTGTCGCGCAGCAGGTGCTGGCGTAGTTCGTACGGATCGCGGCCACCTTTGTCCGCCAGTTCGTCGAGGAAGGCTTCGTAGAAGAAGTCATTGAGCGAATTGCCCACCGAACGCCAGTAGCCGAGCATCACCGGTCCCTTGACGTAGATTTGCGCGATGCGCTTGTTGGCAATCGCGTAGGACTTGCCCGACAGACCTTCGAGGGCCGAGGGGTCGAGTTTTTCGCCCTGCTTGCCGGCGATGGCTTCGGTGGGGCCTTCGGTGGCGCTCACCGCTTCGATTGCCACCGGCAACCCTTCGGCGTCCAGCGCGGCGCGGAACTTGACCACGGCGACCGGGCGCAGCGCATCGCGCACGAACTCTTCCTCGCGACTCCAGATCAGCTTGACCGGACGGCCGACGGCCTTGGCCAGGGCGATGGCCTGTGGGTAGGGATTGGCCGAGTCATAGAGGAAATGCCGGCCGAAAAAACCGCCCAGCAGCGGTGAGTGCAGGGTGATCTGCGAGGCAGCAAGGCCGGTGCGCCTGGCGATGTCGTCGCGGAACATGTCCGGCGCCTGGTTGGGCAGCCAGACCTCCAGCGAACCGTCGGGATTGAAGCGCGCCAGGGCCGAAGGCGGCTCCAGCTGGGCGTGGTTGAGGTACTGGTTGTGGTAGGTGGCTTCGACCCGGGTCTTGGCGCTGGCCAGGGCGGCGGCCACATCGCCTTCGTTCTCGTCGTCGCGGGCCGGGCCTTGCTGGGCGGCGAGAAAATCGCGGAACGCATCGCTGGAAAAATCGGCGGGCATCGCCCGCACCTTCGAATCGGCCGCCGCTTCCAGCCAGTCGACCTGGATGGCTTCCACCGCGCGCTTGGCGTGCCACCAACGTTCGGCGACCACCGCCACCGCGCCGGGCAGCTGGTGAACGGAGTGCACACCTTTCATGGCCTTGACCTGCGCCTCGTTGCGCAGGCTGCCCACGGTCATGCCCAGGCGCGGCGCGTGCTGCACGGCGGCGTGGAGCATGCCGTCGACCTTCAGGTCGATGCTGTACAGCGCCTTGCCGGTGGATTTCTCGTAGGCATCGACGCGCCGCACCGGCTTGCCGATCCAACGGAACTGGCTCGGGTCGCGCAGGGTGATGCTGGCCGGGTCGGGCACCGGCATATCCAGGGCACGACCGGCCAACTCACCGTAGCCCAGGGAGCGACCGGAAGCGGCATGCAACACCCGGCCAGGCGCGGTGGACAGCTCGGCCACCGGGACGCCCAGTTGTTCGGCGCCGGCCTGCAGCAGCATGGCGCGGGCGAGGGCGCCCAGGCGGCGCATGGTCGGGTAGCTCATGCGCACCGACATGCTGCCGCCGGTGATGCGCAGACCGTTCTCCATCACCACGTAGGCTTCGCCGGGCGGCGCGGCCTCGACCACAAAGGTGGCGGGATCGGCATCCAGCTCTTCACCGACGATCTGGGCCATGGCGGTGTGGGTGCCTTGCCCGCCTTCCATGAAGGGGCTGAGCAGACGCACGGTGCCATCCGGGCGAATCTCGAGAAACGCCGGGACCTGGGTCCCGCGTTCCGCGGCGGTGGCCGTGGCGGCCAGGACCCTGGCCGAACCAAGCGGCAGGCCGAAACCGAGCACCAGCGCACCCACGGCGGTACCGGTCAGAAAGCGCCGGCGGGACAGGTTGACCGGCTCGTCCAGCGCCAGGTTCAGAAGTTCATTAGCGGAGTCGATGGGCTTGTTCATCAGGCGCTTTCCTTCTTGGCAGGCTGTGCGGCCAGGTCATGCACGGCGGTACGGATGGCGTTGTAGGTGCCGCAGCGGCACAGGTTGACCATCGCCGCATCGATTTGCGCATCACTGGGCGCGGCGTTGTGCTTGAGCAGCGCGGTGGCCGCCATCACCTGCCCGGACTGGCAGTAGCCGCACTGCGCCACTTGATGTTCGACCCAGGCGGACACCACACGCTTGCCGACCTCGTCCGTTTCGATCGCCTCGATGGTGGTCACCTCGCGGCCGACCACCCCGGCCACCGGGGTGACGCAGGCGCGCACCACGTTGCCGTCCACCAGCACGGAACAAGCGCCGCACTGGGCCAGGCCGCAGCCGTACTTGGTGCCGGTCAGGCCCAGGTCATCGCGGATCACCCACAGCAACGGCGTGTCGGCGTCGGCATCGACCTGATAGGTCTTCTGGTTGATTCGTAGTTCCATGGCTCACCTGCTGATCATCGGTTGGTGTGTCGTTGTTTTTTCTTCAGGGAGGCGCTACGAGGCGCCTCCTTGGTCAAGAAACACGGGTAAAGGCGCGGGTACGCCAAGCCGCTGCCCCGTGTGCCGGGCTGGCCGCAAGCATGTTGAAATTGGCCGGCAGGCCCGGTGAGATAACGGGAAAATGCGAGGAGGTGTCGAGGGTCTGTGCCAGGGGCGATGCCTGGCCGGCGCTGGCGTGGGTCATGGCGGCTGGCTCCTAGTGACCGGAACTCTAGCCCAGGGGCCAAGGGTTTCCTATCCGATACCCGGCAAGCTCATAGGATCAGGCAAGTATTCCAGAGGATTGCGCAAAAGCGGGGGCTTGGCTGGCTGGAGCCACTGCACAAGGTAGGGGGATGCGCGGTTGCTCAGGAGGAGGGCGAGGAGGGAGAGCGTCGCGATGAACCATCGGGCCGCGCAACCTGCGCGCGACCCGATGGGGTTGATCCCTGCTTAGATCCGGTGGATCTGGGTGATGTGCGGCTTGCCTTTGATAGGCGCGTAGATTTCCACTACCGCTTGCCAACTTTCCGACGAGCCAGGCAGCGTCGCTTTCGACTGATAGCGATAGTTCGTGCCGTTGACGACCTGGGTCGAAACCAGTTCAGGCGTGTACTGCACACCCACGAACCCGGCCAGGGCTTCTTTGAATACTTCCTGATCCTTTGGGGTCAGTTTGTGATAAGGAGTCCATCCGCCAACAAAGTTCTCTTGAGCCGACATACGATATATCTCCATATATAAGTTCCTACTCGTCTGGCTTTTCGGAGTCCGCCCCGTTTATTGAATGGTTTCCGGAATCCATTGTGCCGGGTGGTTTTCCCGAGTGCTGTTCCTCGTGGAGCAGGGCGTTTGGGAGAGCACCGGCACGTACTGCACACATCGCGCACTGCAGGCCAGCAAGTGGCGAGCGCGAATGTCGGGTCATGGAGGATGAGGTGGTAGTCGCCGGCTTCAGATCCTTGTCCCTGATAGAAACAGCCTTCGATGAACGATGACTGCCAGACCTCCATGTCTTGTTCGCAGCAGCTCTGCTTATGGGGGCATGCCGCTGGATGGCCTTAAGCTATCAGGCATTAGCAGAAAGTCTGTGCGCATTTGGCTGTACGAGTTGTAAGGCGTTGGCTATTGGCTACGAACGGCCGCAGGCATTGTCGTTAGAACGTCGATTTGCCAATGGACGCTCCGCCATCGACAAACAATGTCTGGCCAGTGATAAAGCCGCTCTGTTCCGATAACAGGAAGGCGATGGCCGCCGCGATTTCATCCGGCTGACCGAGCCTGCCCATGGGAACGCTCGCCAGGTAACGTGCTTCACCGTCGCTGCCGAGCGGATTCCCGGCGCGGAACAACTTGGTTTCCGTAGGGCCTGGAGCAACGGCATTGACGGTGATCCCGCTGGTTGCCAGCTCCAATGCCCAGGAGCGTGTGAAGCTGACCAGTGCGGCTTTTGCCGCGGCATAGGCGGTGCGATGCGGGATCCCCAGGATGGTCAGGCTGGAGATATTGACGATCCTTCCCCAACCTCGATTGCGCATCCCCGGCAGCAAGGCTTGCGTTGCCTGCAAGGCGCTATGCAGGTTGATCCGCATGACTTCATCAAAATCGTCGAGCTGTACATCGCCCAGTGCCTGCGGGCGCACCAGGCCAACGTTATTGATCAAGCCATCGAAGGCATAACGTGAAACCAGGCCCGCCAGCGTTTTTTCGGTCTGCTCCCGGTCGCCCAGATCGAGGGCAACAAGGGTGCCGGGAAAGTCTGGATCGTCGCCGTTGCGAGCGATGCCGACCACATGGTGGCCCGCTTGGGACAATTGGTTCGCGAGCGCACGGCCGATGCCTTTGCTGGCTCCGGTGATAAGGAAAGTACGAGTTTTCATTGCGGTGCTCCAAACACCCGGCAACATCCGGGATTGGGGGAGGGGACAGGTTCATAACCAGGATGTGGTATTCGCGATGGCCGCGGTCGATGCAATACGAGGCGATTCATGGCGGGTCCAGAAACAATCAGGAGAGCCGTTGTCGCCCCTGGCTGGATACTCTAGTGAGGCGTGCCGTGACGATAAACCACCCCTGGTGGAATTCATCTGGACTTAAAAAGCAATATTCATGGCCGGCTTTGCCGATCATTCAACCGGCTCTGAAGCAGAAATGGCTGTCTGCGTAACCCCAACTGCTTCTGGCATTCCAACGGGGACATGCCGAACCAGCGATTGAATGCTCGGGAAAAGGTACTGACGTCGGCGTAGCCGAGCAGTTGCGCCACGTGGGTCATGCTGATCGAGGGGATTTTCAGGTAGTTGTGCACCATTCCCTGGCGGGTCTCATCCAGCAGTCGCTGGAAGGAGGTGCCTTCCTGCGCCAGGCGGCGCTGCAGTGTGCGTGGGTTTATCGCCATGCAGTCGGCAACCCGCTCGATCGTGGCCCGACCGCTGGGCAACAGGTTGCGCAGCAATTGTCTGACGTAGCCCGGCATTTCGTCCGCGGCCAGGCGCTCCATGCCGCTCAGATGTTCAGCCATCAGTTGGTGCAGGGTTTCATCGGCAAGACTCAGTGGCAGCGCCAGCACCGAGGCGTCGAATAGCAGCCCGGTGTGGGCTGCGGCGAACGTCGGCGTAATACCCAGCGCCCGCCGATAGGCCGACTCATCGCCAAGGGGAGGGTGGCGAAGCAGCACCGCCTTGGGTTGCCAGTCTCCACCTGCCAGGGTGCGCATCAGCCGCAGGCCGACACCACAGGCCAGCTCTTCTGCCTGGGGCAGCCCGGGAACGGCCTGTTCACCGGCCCGATAGCTGAGGAGTGCCATGCCGTCGACGACATCCAGGCCGATTTGCGCCGCGCCGTTGTAAAACCCGTAGTGGGTCCGCAGTTCGAACAGCGCATCACCGACGGTCCTGGTGTTGTGGATCAGGTAGAAAATATCGCCAAAGACATCGATCCCCTGGTAGAGCCCATACTCCAGGCCGAACAACGCGTTGCTGGAGCTCTGCTGGCAGAGCTCCAGCAACGCGCAGTAGCGACGGAAGGACAAGATATCTTCCGGACGGCGCAGGGATGCCGGCGGCAGGGAAGCGCAGCGCAACATATGGGTCGGATCCAGACCCTGGCGGGCGGCGAATTTGTCGAAACCCGCAAGGCTGAGTGCGCGAATGAAAGGATTGATCGTCATGTTCCGCCGCTTCTTATTGCCGATGAGGGGGTTGCAAACGCTGCTTCCACTTTTGCGGGCTCATGCCGTTCCAGCGGTGGAAGGCCCGGGAGAAGGCGCTCAGGTCCGCGTAACCGAGCAGGCTGGCCAGCTGCGTCAGGCTGATCGACGAGTCGCAGATATAGCGCGCGGCCATTGCCTGGCGCGTCTTGTCCAGCAGCTCCTGAAAGCCAGTGCCTTGGGCCTGAAGATAGCGCTGCAGGGTACGCGGGCTGATCATCATGTACTCGGCGACCTGGCGTATCGTCACCTGGCCGCCGGCAAGCCGGCTGCGCAACAGTTTCTGCACGTAGGACGGCAGCTCCTGCAGCGTCACCCGGGCCAGCTCGTCGATATGCTGCTGGACCAGTTGTTGGCATCTGGCATCCGTCGGGCCCAGTGGGGTCGCCAGCAGCGACTCATCGAACACCCAAGCATTGACCGGGCTGTCGAAGCGCGGAAGCACACCCAGCAGGGCCCGGTAGGCTCCGCGGTCCGCGGCGGCAGCATGGCGCAACATCAAGGCTCGCGGCTTCCAGGCGTGCCCCAGCAAGTCATGCAGCAAGTGCGCGGCCACGCCCATGGCCAGTTCCACGGTCTGCCGCACCGAGGTCAGATCGCCGTCGGTGATGTCGTACAACAGCAGGGCACTGCCGGCCTGTCGTTCGAGACGCACTTCCGCACCATCGCTATGGACATGGAAATAACGGGTCAGCAGCGTCAGCGCTTCCCCCAGGTTGCCGGTGCTGCGCATTGCGTACAGCAGCGGCCCTAGCCCTTGCGGCCCTTGGCGCAGGCCGAACTGCAGACCGAACAGGGGATTGTTCGCACGCTGTGCGCACAACTCGATCAAGGCATTGAACTGCACGCCGGAAAGCTGCTCGGGTAGCGGGTCTGCGGGCAGCTTGACCTCAGCCAGGGCCAGGGATGGATCGAGCCCCAGGCTGCTGACAAACTCAGTGAACCCAAGCAGGGCGGTGCCACGGACAGTAGACGTCATCTCAAGCCCTCGAATGAGCCATGGGGCGTGGCCAGGCGCGCGGCTGCCGGCCCGACTCCCGTCTGTTGCCAGAGCGCGCGACCCGAGCACCTGGCAGGATTTGCACAATAACTGGCGCGATCTGCAAAGCTTTTACCCCTGCCGGCGACCAGACTCGAATCACCAATAACAAAAGACCTGCGTTCAGCCCGAGGCTGGATGATGGAGGTATTCGATGCGCCGGTTCCTGTCCGCTTTCCTGGTTGTCGCCCTGATCTCGGGCGCCGTCTATTTTCAGTTTCAGCCTTCGAACAAGACGATTCACCATCAATCCAAGCACCCCCCGGTTGCCAGCATCAGCGAAGCGCTCGGCCATTTCTGAGGGCGCGCACTCACACCCAAAGAGCCGTTTCCGGCGTGGGCGAACGCTCGTTCGACACGCCGGGACACAGGGCTCCATGCAAAAACATCTGCTCCAGTGTGCGGGCTGAATTGGCATTGGCCGCGCGCCCGCGTTGTTCGGCATCGACCATGCCGTAGATCAGGGTGATGAACAGTTCGCTGAAGATCGCCGCGGTAATGTCGATACGAAACACGCCTTTTTGCTGGCCGCGCAGGAAAAACGCGTCCAGCGCTTCGATGTAAGGCCGCCAGCGCGCGTCGCCGCGTTCGAAGTCGAGGAAGTCGGGGCGGTATTGCACCATCAGGAACGCCAGCAGCTCACGATGGGCCAGGTGTTCTCTGATCAAGCGGCGCAGTGCCTCCAGCGGCTCGGCGTGCTGCAACCCGGCGCTCTTGATGATCCGCTCGAGCGTGCCCTCGGCGTACGCCTCCAACTGGTGTTCCAGGTTTTCCCGTGTGCCGCAGTAGCGATGCAGTGTCGCCTTGCTTACCCCCGCCAATTGCGCCAGCTCCTTCATGGTGGCGCGCGGTCGATTGACCACCGCCAAGGTCAGCGTCTTGAGCAGATGTTCATCATGGGAAGTCGGGGTCATCACCAAGCCTCGGATGGATTTTCCGGATGGGCACCTGTGCAGGTCACTATCCAGGTTTCTGAAATATGACAAATATTACCCATATGAGACATTGTTGACTCATTGGGATTTAGAAAGTAGCATTCGAGTCGTTTTCAATCAAGCCTCGGGTGATTTATGGGCAATTTGCGTGCAATAGGGATGGCAGGCTCGTTGGCAGCAGCCATTGCGCTGGCCGGATGCGGTCCGGCGAATGAACAAGAGAGCGTGGCCGAAGTGGCACGTCCGGTAGACGTGGTGGCGGCGGTGACCGAACCCCTGGCCCTGACCTCGGAGCTGCCGGGCAGGGTCGAGCCCATGCGTGTGGCGGAAGTGCGTGCACGGGTGGCGGGGATCGTCATGAAAAAACGTTTCGAGGAGGGGGCTGATGTAAAGGCCGGCGACCTGCTGTTCCAGATCGATCCGGCGCCGCTCAAGGCGGCGGTATCGCGGGCCGAAGGCGAGCTGGCGCGTGCCCAGTCCGCAGTGCAGGAGGCGCAGGCGCGGGTCAAGCGCTACGAACCGCTGGTGAAGATCGAGGCGGTCAGCCAGCAGGACTTCGACAGTGCCACCGCCGACCTGCGCAGTGCCCAGGCCGCGACCCGTTCGGCCCAGGCCGATCTGGAAAGCGCCCGGCTGAACCTGGGTTATGCCTCGGTCACCGCGCCGATTTCCGGCCGTGTCGGCCGCGCCCTGGTAACCGAAGGCGCTCTGGTCGGCCAGGGTGATGCCACGCTGATGGCGCGGGTTCAGCAGCTCGACCCGGTGTATGTCGATTTCACTCAGTCGGCGGCGGATGCGCTGCGCCTGCGGGAATTGCTCAAGGACGGAAAACTCTCCGGCGACGACAACAAGGTGCTGTCGATCCGCGTTGAAGGCACGCCTTTCGAGCGCCAGGGCTCACTGCTGTTCACCGATGTGGCCGTGGATCGCGGCACCGGGCAGATTGTCCTGCGCGGCAAATTCGACAACGCCGACGGCACTCTGCTGCCGGGCATGTACGTGCGGGTGAGCACACCCCAGGGAACGGATAACCAGGCGATCCTCGTGCCGCAGCGCGCGGTGCAACGCACCAGCGATGGCAGCGCCCAGGTGTTGGTGGTCGGCGCGGACGAGCGGGTCGAGGCGCGCGCGGTGCGCACCGGCACCATGCAGGGTTCTCGCTGGCAGATCAGTGAAGGGTTGAAGGCGGGGGACCAGGTCATTGTCGGTGGTCTGGCCGGCCTGCAACCGGGTGCCAAGGTCACGCCTAGCCAGTCGCAGGCCCAGGCTCAGTTGCCTGAGTCGAAACAGTAAGGCCGAGTTCGCCGCGAGGATTTTCCGATGTCTCAATTCTTCATCAAGCGCCCGAACTTCGCCTGGGTCGTGGCGCTGTTCATTTCACTGGCGGGCCTGCTGGTCATTTCCAAGCTGCCGGTGGCGCAGTACCCTAGCGTCGCGCCGCCGCAGATCACCATCACTGCCACCTATCCCGGCGCCTCGGCGAAGGTGTTGGTGGACTCGGTCACCACCGTGCTCGAGGAGTCGCTCAACGGTGCCAAGGGCCTGCTCTACTTCGAGTCGACCAACAACTCCAACGGCGTGGCCGAGATCGTGGTCACGTTCCAGCCCGGGACCGACCCGGACCTGGCCCAGGTGGACGTGCAAAACCGCCTGAAGAAGGCCGAGGCGCGCATGCCGCAAGCCGTGCTGACCCAGGGCTTGCAGGTCGAGCAGTCCAGTGCCGGCTTCCTGCTGATCTACGCGCTCAGCTACAAGGAAGATGTGGAGCGTAGCGATACCACGGCGCTGGGTGACTACGCCGCGCGCAACATCAACAACGAGCTGCGGCGCCTGCCGGGCGTCGGCAAGTTGCAGTTCTTCTCCTCCGAAGCGGCGATGCGCGTCTGGATCGACCCACAGAAACTGGTGGGCTACGGGCTGTCCATCGACGACGTGAGCAATGCCATTCGTGGCCAGAACGTCCAGGTGCCGGCCGGTGCCTTCGGCGCCGCCCCGGGCAGCTCCCAGCAGGAACTGACCGCGACGCTGGCGGTCAAGGGGACCCTGGACAATCCGGATGAGTTCGGCCAGATCGTGCTGCGCGCCAACGAAGACGGCTCCCTGCTGAAGCTGGCCGATGTCGCGCGCCTGGAAGTCGGCAAGGAGAGCTACAACCTTTCCTCGCGCCTGAACGGCAAGCCGACCGTGGGCGGCGCGATCCAGCTGTCGCCTGGCGCCAACGCCATCGAGACCGCCACCCTGGTCAAGGCGCGCCTCGCCGAGCTGTCGGCATTCTTCCCCGACGACATGGAGTATTCCGTACCCTACGACACCTCGCGCTTCGTCGACGTGGCCATCGAGAAGGTGATCCACACCCTGATCGAGGCGATGGTCCTGGTGTTCCTGGTGATGTTCCTGTTCCTGCAGAACGTGCGCTATACGCTGATTCCATCGATCGTGGTGCCGGTGTGCCTGCTGGGTACGCTGCTGGTGATGTACCTGCTGGGCTTCTCGGTGAACATGATGACCATGTTCGGCATGGTCCTGGCCATCGGTATCCTGGTGGACGACGCCATCGTGGTGGTGGAGAACGTCGAACGGATCATGGCGGAAGAGGGGCTCTCTCCGGCCGAGGCCACGATCAAGGCGATGCAGCAGGTCTCCGGGGCCATCATCGGCATTACCCTGGTGCTGTCGGCGGTGTTCCTGCCGCTGGCGTTCATGGCCGGTTCGGTGGGCGTCATCTACCAGCAGTTTTCGGTATCGCTGTCGGTATCGATCCTGTTCTCCGGTTTCCTTGCCCTGACCTTCACCCCGGCGCTGTGCGCCACGCTGCTCAAGCCGATTCCCGAGGGGCACCACGAGAAGCGCGGCTTCTTCGGCGCCTTCAACCGGGGTTTCGCCCGCGCCACCGAACGCTACTCGTTCCTGAACACGAAGCTGGTGGCGCGCACCTCGCGCTTCATGCTGGTGTACGTCGGCATCATCGCCGTACTCGGCTATTTCTACCTGCGCCTGCCGGAAGCCTTCGTGCCTTCGGAAGACCTGGGCTACATGGTGGTCGACGTGCAACTGCCGCCCGGCGCAGCCCGCTCCCGTACCGACGCCACCGGTGAAGAACTCGAGCGTTTCCTCAAGTCCCGCGAGGCGGTGGCCTCGGTGTTCCTGGTCTCGGGCTTCAGCTTCTCCGGCCAGGGTGACAACGCTGCGCTGGCCTTCCCGACCTTCAAGGACTGGTCGCAACGCAGTGCGCAACAGTCGGCCGAGGCGGAAATCGCGGCGGTCAACGAACATTTCGCAATGCCTGGCGATGGCTCCATCATGGCCGTGTCGCCACCGCCCATCGATGGCCTGGGCAACTCCGGCGGTTTCGCGCTGCGCTTGATGGATCGCGGCGGCCTTGGCCGCGAGGCGTTGCTGCAAGCCCGGGATACGCTGCTCAGCCAGGTCTATGGCAACCCCAAGTTCCTCTACGCGATGATGGAAGGCCTGGCCGAGGCGCCACAGCTGCGCCTGGTGATCGACCGCGAGAAGGCACGCACCCTGGGTGTGAACTTCGAGACCATCAGCGGCACGCTGTCCTCGGCTTTCGGCTCGGACGTGATCAATGACTTCACCAACGCCGGGCGTCAGCAGCGCGTGGTGATCCAGGCCGAGCAGGGCGCACGGATGACTCCGGAGAGCGTGCTCAAGCTGTATGTGCCCAACGCCAAGGGCGACCTGGTACCGCTCAGCGCCTTCGTGACCATGAAGTGGGAGGAGGGGCCGGTCCAACTGGTGCGCTACAACGGCTATCCGTCGATCCGCATCGTTGGCGACGCCGGGCCCGGTTTCAGTACCGGCCAGGCCATGGAAGAAATCGAGCGCCTGGCCTCGCAGTTACCGGCCGGTATCGGCTATGAATGGACCGGCCTGTCCTATCAGGAGAAGGTTTCCAGCGGCCAGGCGACGCAACTGTTCGCCCTCGCCATCCTGGTGGTGTTCCTGTTGCTGGTGGCTCTTTACGAGAGCTGGGCGATCCCCCTGACGGTGATGCTGATCGTACCGATCGGCGCGATCGGCTCGGTGCTCGCGGTCATGGTGGTCGGCCTGCCCAACGATGTGTACTTCAAGGTCGGCCTGATCACCATCATCGGCCTGGCGGCGAAGAACGCGATCCTCATCGTCGAGTTCGCCAAGGAACTGTGGGAGCAGGGCTACAGCCTGCGCGACGCGGCGATCGAGGCGGCCCGCCTGCGTTTCCGGCCGATCATCATGACCTCCATGGCCTTCATTCTCGGCGTGGTGCCCCTGGCGCTGGCCACCGGTGCCGGCGCGGCCAGTCAGCGCGCGATCGGTACCGGGGTGATCGGCGGCATGCTCAGCGCGACCTTGCTGGGTGTGCTCTTCGTACCGATCTGCTTTGTCTGGGTGCTGTCAATGCTGCGCAGCAAACCGGCCCCCATCGAACAACCGGCCCTGGCCCAGGAGTGATTCCATGCGTATCTCAGCCTTTTCTACGCTTCTGATCGCCATGGCGCTGGGCGGGTGTTCGCTGGCGCCCACCTATGAGCGTCCTGTCGCGCCGGTGGCCGACAGTTGGAGCGGCCAGGCCCATCAGCGGGGCAGTGCAGTCAACGAGATGGTCTGGCAGACCTTTATCGTCGACCCCGACCTGCGCCGCCTGGTCACGACCGCGCTGGACAACAACCGCTCGCTGCGCCAGACGCTGCTGGACATCGAGCAGGCCCGGGCGCAGTACCGGATCCAGCGTGCCGACCGGGTGCCGGGGCTGAACGCGGGTGCTTCGGGCAATCGCCAGAGAGTACCGGCCGACCTGTCCAACAACGGCAGGTCGGGCGTGGTCAGCAGCTATCAGGTGGGCTTGTCGCTGCCTGAATACGAGCTGGACCTGTTCGGTCGGGTGAAGAGTCTCAGCGATGCCGCGTTGCAGGAATACCTTGCCACCGAAGAAGCCGCGCGCGCTGCGCAGATCGCCCTGATCGCCGAGGTCAGCCAGGCTTACCTGATTCATGATGGCGCCCTGCGCCGCCTGGACCTGACGCAACAGACCCTGGTCAGCCGCGAGTATTCTTTCGCCCTGATCAGCCAGCGTCGCTCGGCCGGTACCGCGACCGCGCTGGACTACCAGGAGGCCTTGGGCCTGGTGGAGCAGTCCCGCGCCGAAGAGGAAAGCAATCAACGGCAGAAGCAGCAGGCGTTCAACGCGCTGGTTCTGCTGCTCGGCACCGCGGACGCCGCGAAGTCGATACCTCAAGGCGTGCGCAAGGAGCCGATGCTGGTCCAGGATATCGCGCCGGGCACCCCCTCGGCGCTGATCGAGCGGCGCCCGGACATCCTCGCCGCCGAGCATCGCCTGCAGGCGCGTAACGCCGATATCGGCGCGGCGCGCGCGGCGTTCTTTCCGCGCATCAGCCTGACCGGCAGCTTCGGCACCTCCAGCGCGCAGATGTCCGGTCTGTTCGATGGCGGTTCGCGCTCCTGGAGCTTCGTGCCGAACCTGTCCCTGCCGTTGTTCGACGCCGGTCGCAACAGTGCCGGCCTGAGCCTCGCCGAAGCCCGCAAGGACTCCGCCGTGGCGGCGTACGAAGGCACTATCCAGACGGCGTTTCGCGAAGTGGCGGACGCCCTGGCGGCCACCGATACCCTGCGTCGGGAAGAGGCGGCCCGGCGTGCCCTGGCCGACACCAGCAGCGAGTCGTTGAAGCTGGCCAAGGCCCGGTATGAAGGGGGCGTGGACAGTCACCTGCGTTATCTGGATGCCCAGCGCAGCAGCTTCGTCAACGAGACGCTGTTCATCGAAGCCAGCACTCAGCGGCAGATTGCCCTGGTCGACCTGTTCCGCTCCCTGGGCGGGGGCTGGCCGTCTGCACGACACCAGGCCGAGCAGGCCAGCAGATAAGGGTCGGCAATAACTTCCTGGGTTGGCGCATCCAACCGAGCTTTAGCCCCGTGGACCTTCAGGTCGCGGGGCTTTTTTTGGCCTGCGCCATGGCTGGAGAATGCGGCAGTAGAGCGGGGTAGCGATGTCGATTGATAAACCTGGAGCAGGCTACTTGGGGCTCACCACCGCGGCTGCGCCATGCAGGAACATCTGTTCCAGCACGTTGGCTGAATTGGCGCTGGCCGCGCGACCGCGGCGTTCGGCATCGATCATGCCGAAGACCATGGTCAGGAACAGTTCGCTGAAGACCGCAGCGGTGATGTCGATGCGAAAGGCGCCCGCTTGCTGGCCACGCAGGAAGAACGCATCCAGGGCATCGATGTAGGGTTGCAGGCCTGTAGCTTCACCATTTATGCCGAAGGTGTCGGGGCGATACTGGAACAGCAGGAATACCAGCATTTCGCGGTGCGCCGGGGCCAGGTGTTCGTTAATCAGGCCACGCAGTGCTTCCTGAGGTTCATCCTGCTGCAGATTGGTGGCAGCGATGATCCGGTTGAGCACCGTATCGCCGTGGCTTTCCAGGATCTGCACCAGATTGTCGCGAGTGCCGCAGAAGCGGTGCAGGGTGGCCTTGCTCACCCCGGCGGATTCAGCCAGTTCCTTGAGCGTCGCCCGAGGGTGGTCGACAATGGCCAGGGCCAGCGCCTTGATGAGTCGTTCGTCTTGAGGAGTCAGGGACATCAGTCGGTCTCGGATCAAATTTCAATGGCTGGTATTGTGCAGGAAAAGCTCATTGCTTCAACGAAAAGCGATGAAGATACTTCATCTGAGACATTATTTCCTCAGGCAAACCATGAGGAAATCTCTCTTCTCGTTCCCGTACCCGTAACCGCGCACTGACCTCCAGGGCGCGGTTTCGCCGCGGCTGGACAATCGCCATGGTCAGGTTTTTTTGAGCGTCATGATCTGCATATTCTGTGGCGTGATCTGCAAAGCTTTTGCCTGTACCAGCCCCCAGAATCGAAACCCTCAATAACAAAAGACACTGCATTTGGCCCCGGCCGAATGACGGAGGTTTTCGATGCGCCCATTCCTTTTTTCCTGCCTGGCCGTGACGCTGGTTTCACTCGCCGTCTACTCCATTCACTCGTTTTACTCGCTGGCTTCCTTTGGCTCTGTGGCTTCGGGGGCCGCCGCCGGCTCCCCGCAGAATTATCCCGTTGCCAGCATCGGCGAAGTCTTCAGGAACTTTTGACGACCAGGGCCCCATGAGCCCACGAGCGCATGCGCGGCGACAGCCCCGATGAAATGCACAACACCCGTTCGCAGTCCTGGTAACGCCAATTAAGGATCTCCCATGTGCGACCTGATCCACTTCCGTCTCGAAGGCGGCCTGGCCCTGATCGGCCTGTCCCGTCCGCCGGTCAATGCACTCAGCCAACCGCTGCGCGCCGCCATCATTGAGGCGTGCGAGCGCGCGGCGGCTGACATCAGGGTGCAGGCCATCATTCTTTATGGCGAGCATGGCCTGTTCAGTGCCGGTGCCGACATCGGCGAATTCGGCACCGTGGCCTGTTTTGCCGAGCCGGACCTGCCCAGCACCCTGGTCCGCCTGACCGAAATCCCCAAGCCCCTGGTTGCCGCCATGGGCAAACTGGCGCTGGGTGGCGCCCTGGAGCTGGCCCTGGCCTGCGGATACCGGATGGGGGAGCCGGGCACTCGGGTGGGCCTGTCGGAAATCAACCTGGGCCTGCTGCCCGGGGCGGGCGGGACCCAGCGCCTGCCCAGGCTGATCGGTGCCGAGTCGGCGCTGAACCTGATTCTTTCGGGTGAACAGATAGACGCCGAACGCGCCCGCATGCTGGGTATCCTCGACCGCATCGCCAGCAGCGCCGAGCAGTTGCTGGATGAGGCATGCGCTTATGCCAACGAGTTGATCGAGTGCGGTGCACCGGCGCGCCCGGCGGAGGCCTGGCCGAAGCCGGCCGAGGACCTGCCGGACGACTTCCTCGCGCGCTACCGCGCCGAGCACGAACCTCGCTGGAAAAGCCGCCTGGCCCCGCGCCTGGTGCTCTCGGCGCTGGAGGCCGCCTGCCTGTTGCCGCTGGAAGAGGGGCTCACCCGCGAGTTGGCGCTGTTCAAGCAGGCCGAAGCGTCCCGCCAGTCGAAGGCGCTACGCCATGTGTTCTTCGCTGAGCGCGAGGCCGGGCGCGTTCCAGGTATCGGGCCGGACATTACCCCGCGCAAGCTGGACAAGGTCGCGGTCATCGGCGCCGGCCCCCTGGGTGCCGGCATTGCCATGAGCTTTGCCAACGTCGGTATCCCCGTGGCCTTGCTGGACCCCGAGGGTGGCGCGCTGGATCGCGGCCTGATGCAGATCCGCAAGCTCTACCAGGCCAGCGTCAAGCACGGAAAAATGAGCGCCGCACAACTGCAGCAACGCATGGACCTGCTGTTCGGCACCCTTGACTACGAAGATCTGGCCGACGCCGACCTGGTTATTGAAGCGCTGTGCGAGAAGCCGGACGTCAAGCGGCAGGTGTTCCTCAGCCTGGAACAGGTCTGCAAGCCAGGCGCGATTCTCGCAACCGGCACGTCGTCGCTGGATATCGATGCCATCGCGGCGAGCCTCGGTCGTCCGCAGGATGTGATCGGCCTGCATTTCTTCAGCCCGGCCAATGTCATGCGCCTGGTGGAAGTCGTGCGCGGCAAGGCCACCGCGCCAGAGGTGCTGGCCAGCGCCATGCAGATCGCCAAGCGGATCGGCAAGCTGCCGGTGATCTCCGGCGCCGGCCAGGGTGCTATCGGCGAGCGCATGCTCGAGCCCTATGCACGCGAAGCCCATCGCCTGGTACTGGAAGGCGCAACGCCGGCGCAGGTCGATAGCGTACTCACAGGCCTCGACCTGAATATGGGAGTGTTCAGCATGCTGGACCTGGCCGGCATCGACGTGAGCTTCCTGACGCGCGACGCCAATCGCGCCGCCACGGCCCATGATCAGAGCTACTGCTGCATCGCGCAGGAACTGTGCGCCCTGGGGCGATACGGGCAGAAGACCGGGCGTGGCTTCTACCTCTACGAGGGCCAGAACCGCCAGGAAGACTACGAGGTAACCGCGCTGGCAGAACAGCTTGCCGGTGAGCTTGATGTTCCCCGGCGCGCCATCGAAGACCTGGAAATACATGATCGCTGCCTGTTCATGCTGATCAACGAGGGCATCCAGCTACTGGACGAGGGTATCGCCCTGCGGGCCAGCGACATCGACCTGGTGTGGATCAACGGCTACGGTTTTCCCGCCCATCTTGGCGGCCCGCTGCATTACGCCGAGCAACTGGGGCTGGACCAGGTGCTTTGCGGCATCCTCCACTATCGCCAGGCTCTCGGTGAGTACGGCCAGATGTGGTTCCGCCCGGCGGCGCTGCTGGAGCGCCTGGTTGCCGCTGGCAAGACCCGCATCGAACGAATCTGAAGATTCCCCCTTTCTCCGGGGGAGGGTGAGGCCTGGGGGTGACCACGCATCAACCTCATCCTGACCCGATCCCGAAGAAAGAGGGTCCAACCTGCCTGCACAACACCCTGTGCATTGTCCACGCAAGACGTGCCGCCATTCTTTATCGAGGTGTACCGATGAGTCACGATTTCGCCCAGAACTTTTCCCTCGCCGACCGGACCGTGCTGATCACCGGCGCGTCGAGCGGCATCGGTGCGCACCTGGCGCGGATTGCCGCTCGCGCCGGTGCCCGCGTGGTACTGGCGGCGCGGCGCCTCGATCGGCTCGAGCAAGTGGCCAGGGATGTCGAGTGGGAGTGCGCCCAGGTGCTGTCGGTCGCTCTCGACGTCACCGATCGGGCCAGCGTCGAGGCAGCTTTCGACGCTGCCGAGGCGCGTTTCGGAGTGGTTGATGTGGTGCTCAACAACGCCGGCATCGGTAACGGCCAGCGCCCGCTGGAGATCAGCGAAGAGGAGTGGCGCGCCATGCTGGCGACCAACCTGGACGGCGTCTGGCGGGTGGCCCAGGTCGCCGCGCAACGGCTGGCCAAGGCTGGGCGTGGCGGCAGCATCGTCAACATCGCGTCGATACTCGGGCTGCGCGTCGGCACTGGCTACAGCCATTACTGCGCTGCCAAGGCCGGCGTGGTGCAACTGACCAAGTCACTGGCGCTGGAGCTCGCGCGCTACCGGATCCGGGTCAACGCCATTGCCCCGGGCTACTTCAAGACCGAGATGAATGCCGCGTTCTTCGAGAGTGACAAGGCCAAGAGCTACATCCGTGACCTGATTCCCATGCGCCGCCTGGGCCAGCTTCATGAGCTGGAGGGACCGTTCCTGCTGCTCGCCAGCGATGCCGGTGGGTTCATGACCGGGAGCGTACTGGCCGTGGATGGAGGCCATCTGGTCAGCAGCATTTGATACGCCTGTTGATGTTCGAACAGGACTCAGTGACTGGCCACCAACAGTGCCAGCGCCTTGCAGGCTGTCTCGGTTTCGCTCTCCAGGCGCGCCAGGTCGTCATGGGCGGACCAGGCAATGATCAGGCCATCGACCAGGTGAATGAGCAGGCGGCTTGCGGCCTGTAGAAAGGGCTTTTCGAGCTGCGCCCCCATGGCGCGCTCCAGGGCCTGCTCCGTTGCTTCTATAGCAACCGAGTAGATCTTGTTCGCCAGCTCGGGATTGTTGCGCATCGCCCAGAAAAACAGCTCGGTTTGCGCCCTGGCCACGTCGGGGTGGCTGGTAAGCCAGGCAATCAATTGGCGAAGTACCTCGGCAGCCTTTTCCGCGGCCGTGGTACCCGTGGGTACGTGTTCCAGGGCTTGATGGGGCAGATCGAAAAGCGACTCATAGACCGCATAGAAGAGGTCGTCCTTGGTATGGAACACGTAGTGCAGCGACGCCAGCGGGCAGCCGGCGGCAGCGGCGATGCGCCGCGTGGTTGCATTGGCGACCCCGTGTTCGGCAATGACCTTGACCGTCGCCTCGACGAAATCCTGCCTGCGTAATTCAGCGCCCATTCTGGCCATGGATCAGCAATCTCCCCTAGTGCGCTCGCGCCGTACCTGCGGCTTTGGCGGTGTCAGTGCTGGCGGATGCTACAGCAAGCGCTCCGAGCGCGTCAGGGCCTGCGGAGCATCACAGTGATGTGTATACCTGTTTGAACCAATTTAGGTAACAAGTGTTTCGTGAATTCCCATTATGGTGCGATCCGACGAAACAAACCGCGGCAGGGCAGGACAGCATTTCGTCCGCCGAATCCATTGCCCGAACTTAAACACTTGATACAAAAAGAGAAATCCAAAGCCATGGAATCTTGGCATCAGGTTTGCCTCTTGATCAATGGACTTGGTCATTTGATCAAGTCAGTTGACTAGATTAACCCAGGCAACGTGTTGCGGCTTTCCCGGAGCGCACGCTGCCGCTCGAGGCCCATGAGGATCTTCCAATGAAAGACGTGATTGAGTACCCGGGCGCCGGGATTTCCATCGGTGGTGGAACCAGACAACTGATCCTGGCATTGGCCGTATCGGCTGTCATGTGCAGCGCTCAGGCAGCGGACAAGGATCCGGCGTCACTGGGCAGCAAGCTGACGCCCTTGGGTGGGGAGGTCGCGGCCAGCGCCGATGGGGTGATTCCGGCCTGGACGGCGCCGGGCCCGCAGGCGGTTGGCTGGAGCCATGGCCAGCCGCGGGGCCAACACTGGAAGTTCAAGGGCGACAAGCCACTCTTCAGCATCGATTCGAGCAATGTCGCGAAATACGCGAGCAAGCTCTCTCCTGGCCAGGTGGAACTGTTCAAGAAGATCCCGGGTTATCGCATGGACGTGTACCCGACCCGTCGCAGCTGCGGCGTACCGGATTTCGTCGCGGACAACACCAAGAAGAATGTCGGCTTCGCCAAGCTGGACGCCGATGGCCTGGCACTGCAGGAAGCCTACGTACCCGGCATTCCGTTCCCGTTCCCGAGCAACGGCGCCGAGGTGATGTGGAACATGAAGATGCGTTACCGGGGCGTTGGCTTTGAAATGTCCAAGACCGTTTCCGGCATCTCGCCACGCAAAGGCAGTGAGGACTGGCTGCGTACCTCGACCGACTGGTTCATGTATACGCCGTGGGGAGAAAAGGGCAGCGCGTTGTTCTCTTCGGTCGATCGCCTGGAAGTCGCCACCTACTTCTCCTACTACGATCCCGCCGCCCTTGCCGGGCAGGCCGGCGTGGTGACGACCAAGGCCGGCGAGCAGGCCAGCACCTTCTATTACTTCCCCGGTCAGCGCCGTGTGCGTCGCATGCCGGCCTATTCCTATGACGCGCCGCAAATCGGCCTGGACAACCAGTACACCATCGATGAGTCGAACGTGTTCTTCGGGCCGATGGATCGCTTCGACTGGAAGCTGGTCGGCAAGCAGGAGTTGCTGGTGCCTTACAACGCCTTCGGCCCCTACGACAACTTGGCGAAAATCGAGGATGTGGCCAAGCGTGATTACATCGCCCCCGAATCCCGCCGCTATGAATTGCATCGCGTCTGGGTGGTCGAGGCCACCGTGCGTCCGGGCATGCGCCACCAGGCACCGAAGCGCCTGTTCTATATCGATGAGGACAGCTGGAACGCCCTGATGGCAGTCGATTACGACAAGCAGGGGCAAATCTGGAAAGTCCGTGAAGGCTACACCATTCCTGTCTACGAGACCGGTACCTGCGACATGGAAGCCCAGGCGCAATACAACCTGGTCGACGGTCGCTACCTGTACGACATGACCTCCATAGGCGTGGGCAAGAACGACCACCGCTGGCTCACCGAAAGTACCGGCAACCCGCGACTCAAGCGTGACTTCTATACCTCCGACAATCTGCGCGCCACCAGCGAACGCTAACCGCGGCCTATCGAGAACTGACATGAAAAGAATAATTACCAAAGCCTCAGGTCTTGTCATTGCGTGTGCAACCCCTCTGGCGATGGGGTTCACGTTTGAAACCGAAAACATCCGGGGCTCGTTCGACTCCACCATCGCCATGGGCATGGGCCTGCGTACCGAGTCCCCAGGCTGCAACCTGATCACCAGTGGCGCCAGCGGACACCATCCGCCCAGCGGTTGCCTGTCGCCCAGCGCGGGCATCGGCGACCAGGGCAACATGAACTACGACAAGGGCGACCTGTTCACCAACTACCTCAAGGGCACCCATGAGCTGCTGCTGAAGTTCCCCGAGGACTACACCTTCATGGCGCGCGGCAGCTGGATCCGTGACTTCGCCGCGACCGACACCAGCGGTGCGTTGTCGGCCACCAGCCCGGAGAGCGTGGGCAGCGACGGCCTCACCAGCAGCGCCCGCGACGATCTCAAGTTCAAGGCCCGCCTGCTGGACCTTTGGGTGAGCAAGAGCTTCGACGTCGGCGAGCAGCACGTCCGGGCCAGGCTCGGCAACCAGGTGATCAACTGGGGCGAGAGCCTGTTTGCCGCCGGCGGCATCAACAACACCAACTCCTACGATGTCATGGCCCTGTCGCGGCCGGGCACCCAGCTCAAGGAAGCCTTGTTGCCAGCGCCGATGCTGAGCCTCGCTTCGGGTCTGGGGGCTGGCGTCAACATCGAGGCTTACTGGCAGTTCGGCTGGAACAAGAGCGAGATGCCGCCCGTGGGCAGCTACTGGTCCACCACCCATGCGCTGGGCGAGGGCAGGGGGGCTTATGGGTACAAGGAAAAGGACGCCCGCGACAGCGGCCAGTGGGGTATCTCGCTGCGCTGGCAGCCCCAGGACAGCGACCTGAACCTCGGCCTCTATGTGATGCGTTATCACGACAAGCTGCCGTCCCTGACCATGCAGGTGCTGGACCCGGACACCTTCGCCCTGGCGCAGAAGTGGGAGTACCCGGAAGACCGCATGCTCTATGGCATCAGCGCCAACATGCCGATCGGCGACTGGGCCGTGGGCACCGAGCTGTCGTACCGCCCCAAGGATGCGGTACCGCTCAACCCGGTGATCGATGCCTGCACCAGCAACGGTGGCAAATGCTGGAAGGATGAGAAGAAGTTCCAGTGGCACCTGACCGGCATCTACAGCCTGACCCCGTCCAACTCGCCGAGACTGCTCGACTTCACCGGCGCCAGCACCGGCACGCTGCTGACCGAACTGGTCGTCGTCAAATACCCGGGCTTGCATGACAACTACAACGGCGAACCGATCTCCGCCGGCTTGAACACCTGGCAGCTGGATCCGGCCACGGCGCCGACGGCCAAGGGCAACAAGACCTCTTCGGGGATAAGCCTCGACTTCAGCCTGACCTACGACAACACGCTGATCCCGGGCTGGCAGGTCACGCCGGGGGTGTTCTATTCGCAGTCGCTCAAGGGCCGCACGCCCAACCTGTCGGCGACCTTCACCGAGGATGCCAGCAGCATGAACCTGTACCTCAACTTCGTGCGCAACCCGGCGAGTTGGCAGGTTTCCTTCAACTACGCGAAGTTCTCGGGGGGCAAGACTCCCTACGACCAACTGTTGCGTGACCGCGACTACGTCGGTCTTGTGGTTTCCCGAACCCTGTGAGGCGTGCAGTGAACAGTTCCGTAAAGATGTCGGAGAAAAAGGTGCGTGGCGTGCTGCCACGCATCGAGCAGTGGTTGTTTGCCCATCGGCTGCTGACGCTGGTGAGCCTGGGTGTCTTCACCCTGGCCATGGCCTGGTTCGCCGTGCAGTTGCGCATGGAGGCCGGCTTCGAGAAACAACTGCCGATCGGTCACGAATACATCGAGACCTTCGAGGCCTATCGCAACGACCTGCTGGGGGCCAACCGCCTGACGGTGGTGGTCAAGGCACGCCAGGGCACGATCTGGAGCAAGGAGGGACTCAAGCGCCTGTACGATGTCACCCAGGCGCTAATCTTCCTGCCCAATGTCTCGCGCAGCAGCGTGCGCTCGTTGTGGACACCCAATGCCTTCGTCAACGAGATCACCGAAGAAGGTTTCCGGGCCGATCCGCTGGTGCCGGGCACGGTTACCCCGGAAAACCTCGATGAGGCGAGCATTGCGATGATCGCCGACTCAGCGGCCCAGGGCGGCTTCATCGGTACCCTGGTCGCCCGTGACCAGAGCAGCGCGATGATCACCGTCGATCTCAATGAGTTCGATGCCAACGGCGAGCGCCTGGACTATGTGGCCTACAACCGGGTGCTGGAGCAGCAGATCCGCGAGAAATTCGAGGACGGCAACTTCGACATCCAGATCATCGGTTTCGCCAAGCAAATCGGCGATATCGCCGACGGGGCTTCGGCGGTACTGGAGTTCTGTCTGCTGGCCCTGCTGCTGACGGCACTCGCGGTCTACTGGTACTGCCACTCGCTGCGTTTCACCCTGTTGGCCCTGGGCTGTTCGCTGGTGTCGCTGGTCTGGCAGTTCGGCAGCCTGCGCCTGCTCGGTTACGGTCTCGACCCGCTGGCGGTGCTGGTGCCGTTCCTGGTATTCGCCATCGGCGTGTCCCATGGCGTGCAGCAGATCAACTTCATCGTCCGCGAAATCGCCTGCGGCAAGTCCATCGAGAGCGCGGCGCGTGCCAGCTTCCGCGGTTTGCTGATCCCTGGCACGCTGGCCCTGGTGACGGCGTTCGTGTCCTTCGTGACCCTGCTGCTCATCCCGATCCCGATGGTCCGCGAGCTGGCGATCACTGCGTCGCTTGGGGTGGCCTACAAGATCATCACCAACCTGGTGATGCTGCCGGTGGTGGCCTCGATGTTGCGGGTCGACGGCGGTTATGCCGCCGCCGAGGAGCTTTCCCGCCAGCGCCGGGCCCGCTGGTTGCGAGGCTTTGCCCGACTGGCCGAATGGCACAACGTGCGCTGGGTGCTGGGCATGGCCTTGCTGATCTTTCTCACGGCGGCCTGGCAGAGCCATGACCGGGTCGTCGGCTCCCTGCAGGCCGGGGCCCCGGAGTTACGCGAGGAAGCCCGCTTCAATCGCGATGCGGTGGCCATCGCCAGCAACTACGACATCGGCCTGGACTGGCTCAGCGTGGTCTTCGAGGTCGTTCCCGACACGTCCGGCGCAAGCCCGGCGGACGCCTGCGAAGACGTTGCCCTGGGCCAATATCAGGATCGTTTTGTCTGGGCCATGCAGGGCGTGCCCGGGGTGCTGTCAGTGACCTCGTTCTCCAACAGCATGCGCCAGTTCAACGAGGGCTATAACGAGGGCAATCCGAAAATGAACGCGGTGCCCATCGACCCGGCGAACTACTCATCGATGGCAGCCGAGGTGGCCCGTGTCCCCGGGATGATGCGCCCCGATTGCAGCATGACCGCCGTGCACCTATTCCTGGCGGACCACAAGGCCACGACCATCCACCGGGTGATCGCCGCCGCCAAAGCGTTCCGTGCCGAGTTCAAGCAGCCTGGCGTGAGCGTGCGCCTGGCGTCCGGCAACGCCGGGGTGATTGCCGCGATCAACGAGGAAGTGGAGCGCAGCGAGCTGCCGATGATGCTGTACGTCTATGGCGCCATCGCTCTGCTGGTGTTTGTCGTCTACCGCGACTGGCGTGCGGTCCTGGTGTGCTGCCTGCCCCTGACCCTGGGCACCTTCATCGGCTACTGGTTCATGAAGGAGCTGCAGATCGGCCTGACCATCGCGACCTTGCCGGTGATGGTATTGGCCGTCGGCATCGGCGTGGATTACGCCTTCTACATCTACAACCGCCTGCAACTGCACCAGGCCCTCGGCCAGCCGATCACCAAGGCGGTCGAGCATGCGTTGCTGGAGGTCGGGGTAGCGACCATCTTCACTGCGATCACCCTGGCAGTGGGGGTGGCGACCTGGGCGTTTTCCGACCTCAAGTTCCAGGCCGACATGGGCAAGCTGCTGGCCTTCATGTTCCTGGTCAACATGGTCATGGCCATGACCGTGCTGCCAGCGTTCGCCGTCTGGCTCGAGCGGGTATTTCCGCGCCGGCGCCCCGTGCGCATGATCGGCGCCCTGGCGCACTGAGGAGAGCACTATGCGAAACCTGATTTGCCTCATGGCGACCCTGTTCGCCAGCGCGCTACCGCTGGCCACAGTGCAAGCCGCACCGGTACAGCCAGTACCGGCGACCCGGACAGCCAACGCCACGGCGGCCACCATGCTGGGTGCCAGCTGGGCCCAGGAACGCCTGGTCGCCGTTGGCGACCATGGCACGGTGTTGCTGTCCGACGACAAGGGCCACAGCTTTCATCAGGCGGCGGCTGTGCCGCTGTCCACGCCCCTGACCGGTGTCTCGTTCATCGACGCCAGGCAGGGATGGGCGGTCGGCCACTGGGGCGCGATCCTCGCCAGCACCGACGGCGGTCACAGCTGGCAGCTGCAGCGGCTGTCCAGCGCCGAGGATCGGCCGTTGTTTGCCGTGCATTTCTTCAATCCCAGGCAGGGCGTCGCCGTGGGCCTGTGGTCGCAGGTGCTGACCACCGACGACGGCGGCCTCAACTGGAGTGAGCAGAAGCTGCAGGCACCGCCTGGAGCGAGTCGCGCCGATCTGAACCTGATGGGGCTTTTCGCCGACCACCAGGGGCGCCTGTACGCCACCGCCGAGCGCGGCCAGGTGCTGCGCTCCGATGACCAGGGCAAGCACTGGCGCTACCTGGATAGCGGTTATGCCGGCACCCTCTGGACGGGAGCGGTGCTGGCCGATGGGTCGCTGCTGGTCGGCGGCCAGCGGGGCACGCTGTTGCATGGCTCCGCGGACGGACTGAGCTGGAAACGCGTACCCCTGAAGAGCAAGAGCTCGGTAACCGGCATCGCGGTAGCGGGGCAGCAGGTCGTCGTGGTCGGCCTTGATGGGCTGATGGTGAGCAGCAGCGACGGCGGGCTGAACTTCCAGGAACAGCAGAGTGCCGAGGGTGTTTCGCTGACGGCTGCGCTGTTGAACGGCAACGGCTCGCCCATCCTGTTTTCGCGACGGGGTGTGGTGTCCATGCAAGGCCAGGAGGAGGGGACGATACACCCGAGTGAGTGAGTCCGCGGTACCTGTTCCAGGTGGACCGGCGCGGCGCTTCAGGCGTCGAGCCAGGTCCTGATCTTCATCCTTTAAGGGGCCCGTGCAGTACTCCACTCCAGGCGTGGCCCCTTCTTTTTAAGCCTTGCCAGGTAGGGCTTTTCTGCCTGTGTCGACGAGGGCCCAGGCTCTTTTTCCGGTCTGCTTTCGCGGACATTTCGCGCTTGTAGATTGCCCGTTCATGCACCCGCGATTAATTTACGTAACACATGTTGCGTTAAATAAATCACCTTGTTAGAGTCGATCTCAAATAACAAGACGCAGGAGGTTGCACATGAAAGCTCGCATCACTGGATCGCGCTCGGGAGCACTTCCCGGCGGATCGCTCGGCTTCGATCGTCCCGGCGCGCGTCGCGCGGCGGCTCGCAACACGTTCTCGCTGGAGGTGCTCTGATGATCTCGCTCAAGCCCACCCTGACCTTGCCCGCTGCCGGGCTGTCCGGTTTCGAAACCCCGCTGAGCGAGGAAGAAGCTGCGATCCAGGCTTCCGTGCATCGTTTTGCCAAGGACGTCTTGCGGCCGCTGGGTCGCGAGCTCGATCGCATGAGTTCCGAGGAAGTCGTCGCCCCAGGCTCGCCTTACTATTCGTTGTTCGGCGAGTTCGCCAAGCTGGGACTCGACCCGGCACTGCTGGCGGAGCTGCCGCCGGAGATGGCGGTGCGGATCGAGTCGCTGATCGGCGAAGAACTCGGCTGGGGCGATGCCGGCCTGGCGGTTTCTCTCGGCTGCGCCGGCTTTCCGCTGCAGATGGCCGTCGCCGCCGGTAATACCGAACTGATAGAGCTTTGCCAGGGGCGGATCGGCTGCTGGATGGCCACCCAGCCCGATCGCGGCAGTGACAACCAACTCTTCGATATAGCGCGCGACTGGCCCGCGGGGCAGCAGGCCAATATCGGCAACCTGACCGCCAAGGTGGTCGGCGACGAGATCATCATCAACGGCCAGAGTTCGGCCTGGGTCTCCAACGGTGCGGTGGCGCAGGTGGCTTTCGGCTTGATGTGCGCCGATTACGGGGATGGTTTCTACGACCGTGACGGCTTGCCCCATGGCATTGCCGTCATCATCCCGCTGGATCTCAAAGGCGTGTCCAAGGGTAAGCCGCTGGACAAGATCGGTCAGCGCTCTCTGCCCCAGGGCGAGATCTATTTCGACAGCGTACGGGTGCCCCGGCGCTACGCCATCGCCGAGCGCGATGCTTATTACGGTGCCGTCAGCTCCTCCTGGTCCTATGCCGGTACGCACATGAGCCAGGTGTTCACCGGCGTCGCCCGGGCGGCCTTCGAATATGCGCTGCAGTACTGCCACGAGCGCCGGCAGGGCGGGCGGATGTTGATCGACCACCAGATGACCCGCCTGCGCCTCGGCGAAATGCTGCGCCGGGTCGAAATCGCCCGCGCAGTCGCCCGGCGTTCGCTGAGCTTCGCGCGCCTGTCACCGCAGACCCACCCTTACGCCACTGCCTCCGCCAAAGTCACGGTGACCGAAGAAGCGATGGCCGTGGTCGAGGAAGCCTTCCGCCTGTTCGGCGGTAACGGCACCACCCGTGAATACCCGATCGAGAAATTGTTGCGCGACACACAGTCCGCGCTGATCGAGGACGGCGAGAACCGTGTCCTGACCATGCGCCTGGGGCTGCTGGCCCAGCAGCTCTACGCCGAAGGCTGGGCGAACAACTGATCCTGAAGGATCCCCCGGCAACACTCATCCAATAACAACAATGAGGAACACTCCAATGGCTAAATATCCTGTCGTTGTCTATGGCGCCAGTGGTTACACCGGCATGTTGATGATGGACTGGTTGATCGACCAGAACATTCCGTTTACCGCGGTCGCACGTAACGCCAGCCGTGCCCAGGAAATGATGGCGCAACGTGTCGTCGGACTGGAGTCGGCCACTTACGAAATCCTCGAGTGCCCGCACGAAGTCCAGGCTCTGAGCGCCGTGTTCAAGGGCGCGCGCGTGGTCTGCAACACGGTCGGCCCATTCGTCAATTTCGGGTTGACGGCCGTCGAGGCGGCGTTGAATGCCGGCTGCCACTACCTGGATCCGGCCGGCGAGCAGCAGCATATCCTTGCCCTGCGCGATCAGTTCGGCGAAAAATTCCGTCAGGCCGGGCTGCTGCTTTCTCCCTCTCTTGCCTACATGTACACCTTCGCTGAAATTGCCGCCGAACTGGCGCTGGAAACCCCGGGGGTCGACTCCCTGGAAACCGCGACCCTGACCCGCGGGCCTCGTGGCCGTGGTGCCGGTGTCACCGTGGGATCGACCGCCACGATTTTCGAGGGCTGCCGCCATGACTCCTTTTACCTGTGGGAGAAAGAGCTGGTCATGTACGCCCCCAATGCCAGCTTCAATGTCGTTTCGCCCGACCTCATGGAGTCGGTGTTCTGCCTGCCCTGGGGCGGCACTTCGCTGCCCGTGTACTTCGAGCGCGACGCACGCGTTCGCAGCTGCATGTCCTGTGTCGGTTTCTACGACAACCCGGTGATGAAAGTCGTCCATGGACTGAACGAGAAGTGGGACGCTGAATACAAACACTTGCCCAAGGAACAACAGGACGCCGTCATCCAGAGCCTGGTGAGTTCGACAACGCCGAGCATGCCCCCTCGTGAACGCGGCACCTTGCAGCGCACCGTGGACTTCGCCATCGGCCGCGGTCAGTTGACGGCGGTGCGTGCCACCGTGCACGGCATCACCCCCTACATCGCCACCGGCGCCCTGCATGCCGCGGCAGTGACCAAGCTGCTGGACAACGACACCGCCAAGGTCGGTTTTGCCTCGGCCTCGAAGGCTTTCGGCCATCGCTACCTGCTGGGTTTCCTCGAGCAGCGTGGCCTGGCCCGCGCAACCATCACCCAACTCTGAAGTGACAGACATGGCGATTATTGATTTCTTCGACCGTGGCTGGCGGATCAATCCGCAGGGCGCGGCTTATATCCAGGACGATCGGGTGTTTACGTTCACCGAAGTCCGCGATCGGTCATGCCGTATCGCCAACGCCCTGTTGGCCGAGGGTTTGCCCAAGGGCACCAAGGGGGCGATCTGGTCAACCAACGATGTGGTGGGCTGGACCTGCACGCTGGGACTCTGGCGCGCCAACCTGTGCTGGATTCCCGTCGGCGCGCGCAACAGCGCCGAAGAGAACCGCTACGTGCTCGATGCGTTCGACTGTGAGGTGTTGTTCTTCCAGAAGGAGTTTGCCGCGGTCATCGACTCGCTGCGCGCGAGCCTGCCGAAGATCAGGTTGTGGATCTGCCTCGACGGCGACCTGCCTGGCGCGACTTCTCTTTCGGCCTGGAGCGATGCCCAGCCGAGCAGCGTGCCCCAGGTCGACTATGACATGGACGACGTGGTGGCGATCTCGCCCACGGGGGGAACCACGGGGATGCCGAAGGGGGTGATGAACACCCATCGGAGCGTGCAGACGTTCTGTGCCCACTTCATGATCAACTTCCCTTATGAAGACGAGCATCGTCCCGTCAACCTGGCGGCGGCGCCGATGACCCATACCGCCGGCACGCTGTCCCTGCCGTGTTCCGCGCGGGGCGGCACCGTGGTGGTGATCACCAAGCCGGATCCAGCGCTGATGCTGGCGATGATTCCCAAGTACAAGGTCACCGAGACCTTCCTGCCGCCCACGGTCATCTATCGCCTGCTGGATGTGCCCGATCTGGCGCAGAAGGTCGATTTCAGCTCGCTGAAATACTTCCTCTACGGCGCGGCGCCGATGTCGGTGGAGAAGCTCAAGCAAGCGATCGAGACCTTCGGTCCGGTGATGGCGGGTGGCTACGGCCAGACCGAAGCGCCGGCATCGATTTCCAACCTGCCGCCGAGCGAGCACCTGTATGGCGGCCAGCTGGCGTCGGACGAGCGGCTGTCTTCGGTGGGGCGTCCCAATCCGCTGATCCGGGTCGAGATCATCGACGACGCGGGCAAGATCCTGGCCCAGGGCGAAACCGGCGAGATCTGCGTGCGCGGCGACCTGGTGATGAAGGGGTACTACAAGGCCCCGGAAAAGACCGCCGAAACCATCATCGATGGCTGGCTGCACACCGGCGATATCGGCCACCTCGACGCCAATGGCTACCTGCACATCACCGATCGCAAGAAGGACATGATCATCTCGGGTGGCTTCAACGTCTATCCGAGCGAGGTCGAGCAGGTGCTCTGGGCCCACCCGGCGGTGCAGGACTGCGCGGTGATCGGCGTGCCGGACGCAACCTGGGGCGAGAGCGTCAAGGCGGTGGTCGAGTTGAGTTCCGGCCAAAGCGTCAGTGCCGAAGAACTGATCAGCCTGTGCAAGGCCAGGCTTGGTTCGGTCAAGGCTCCCAAGAGCGTGGATTTCATCGATGCGCTGCCACGGAGTCCGGTCGGCAAGGTATTGAAGAAGGATCTGCGTGCCCATTACTGGCAAAGCGTCGATCGTCAGATCTGAAGTCGAGGAGTTATCTGATGGAACCCATTTATATTGCCGGCATCGCCATGACCCAGTTCGGGCGGCATCCGGAACGCAGCCTGCAGAACCTGGCCCTGGAAGCTCTGCAGGGCGCGCTGGCGGATGCCAACGCACAGCGTTCGGACATCGGCGCCGTTTTCTACGCCGGCATCACCAACGGCCCGTTGCAAGGCCAGTTTTCCATCCCGGGGCAGGTGGTATGCAGCAAGATCGGCATCGAAGGGGTGCCGGTCTATAACGTCGAGAACGCCTGCGCTTCTGGCAGTACCGCGGTGCACCTGGCGGTGCAGAGCCTGCGCGCCGGCGCCACCGACGTGGCGCTGGCGCTGGGCGTCGAAAAGATGAACGTACCGGACAAGCTCAAGGCCCTGTCACTGTTCGAGACGGGCTGGGACGTTTCCACCGCCGAGGAGAACTACGAGATCCTGGTGAAAATGGGAGAGGGCATCGTCCCCCCGGCCGGGTCGGAGTCCGATCGTCCATACAGCAAGTTCATGGCCATCTATGCGGCCATGTGCCGTTGGCACATGAAGACCTACGGCACCACCCAGCGGCAGATCGCAGCGGTGTGCGCCAAGAACCACCAGCATTCGGTACACAACCCTTATTCCCAGTTCCGCAAGACCTTCAGCATCGAGGAGGTGCTGGCCGCGCCGCCCATCACGTATCCGATCACCTTGCCGATGTGCGCGCCGCTGTCCGACGGCGCGGCGGCCGCCATCCTCTGCACGGAGGCGGGCCTCAAGCGCATCGGTGCCGATCCCAAGCGCTGCGTGCGGATCGCCGCCAGCGTGATCCGCAGCTTCACCCTGCGGGGCCTGAGCGAGCCGGAGAAGCATGTCAGCCTCCTTGCCGCCCGCCAGGCCTATGAGATCGCCGGCCTGGGGCCGCAGGACATGCACGTCGCCGAGGTGCATGACGCCTCGGCGATGGGCGAGATCATCCAGTCGGAGAACCTTGGACTGGCGCCCCTGGGGCAGGGTGGTGTGTGCGCCGAGCGCGGTGACTTCACCGTGGGCGGGCGGATCCCGATCAATCCCTCTGGCGGGCTGGAATCCAAGGGCCACCCACTGGGCGCCACGGGCATCGGCCAGTTGTATGAGCTGACTACCCAGTTGCGGGGCGAGGCGGGTGCGCGTCAGGTCGAGGGCGCGCGTCATGCAATCCAGGAAAACGGTGGCGGGCTTCTGGGTGTCGAGGAAGCTGCCGTCGCCATTCACATCTTGAGTCGATAGGAGAACAGTCCATGTCCACGACCCGTCGGGGCGATGAAATCAAGGCCACCTCTGGCCCGGGGCAGTTTCGCAGTCTCGGCGGGTGGATGGAGCGACCGGACGATCTGCAACCGGAACTGGAGGGTAATGTCAGCGCCGACGTCATCGTGGTCGGCGCCGGCTTCGCCGGCCTGTCCACCGCGCTAGAGCTTACCGCCCTTGGCGCCAGGGTGATCGTTCTCGAGCGAGAGTGCGCCGGTTTTGGCGCCAGTGGCCGTAATGCGGGTTATCTCGCCGGTAGCCTGGGGATCGAATTCGAGATGTTCCTCAAGCGCGTAGGTCATGAGAAGGCGAAGAAAGTCGTCGCCTTCTATGACGAGGGCGTTGCCTACGTGGAAAGAAGGCTGCGCGAACTCGGTATCGACTGCGACTACAACGCCTCCGGGATCATTCGGGCGGCGGTTCATCCCTCACAGGAAAAGAAGTTGCGCGAGAGCATGCAGATCGGTCTCGAGCTGGGCTCGTCCGCGTGCTTCCTCGACCAGGCCGAGATGCGCGCTCGTGGCATACCCCCGGCGTTTCTCTTTGGCTGCCTGCAGCGACACGGCGGTACGCTGGACCCCGGCAAGTACGTGATGGGACTGCGTCGCGCGGCGCTTCAGGCCGGTGTGAAGATTTATGAGAACACTGAGCTGCTGTCCTACAGCGAAGGCCCGATCATCCAGTGCAACACCGCGCGGGGCAGTGCCAGCGCCCCGCATCTGGTGCTCGCCACCAATGCCTATACACCGCAGCTTGGCCTGCTGCGCGACAAGGTGGTGCCGTTGCGGGTGTCGGCGATCGAGACCCAGCCGCTGTCCCCCGCGCAGCTGGCCTCGTTGGGCTGGCCAGGCCGCGAAGGTCTGGTGACGCCTCACTGGACCATGGAAAGTCATCGTCTGACCGCTCGCAATACGCTGGTTGTCACGACCAAGCGACTCAGCTATGTGTATGGATCCCAGACACCGAATGTGCCGGACAATGTTGCTTATCACGAACTGGCAACAGCACTCGAAGACCGCTTCCCGACCTTGCGCGGCCTGGGTATCCAGTCATGCTGGAGTGGCTACATCAGCCTTGCCTACGACGCACTGCCGGTAGTCGGTGAAACGGGAGAGCAGGGCAATATTCTCTACACCGCCGGGTGCTCCGGGCATGGCGTCGCCACCCAATCACTCATGGGCCACCTGCTGGCCGAGCGAATTGGCGGCATCGAGCATCCGTTGCTCGCGGCCCTGCGCCACAAGACCCCCTCGACGCTGCCCGAGCCGTTGCAGTGGTGCGCCGTCAACCTGGCGCTGGGCCTGGTGCACAGGATGGACGAGCACGTCAATCGCAAAGCACGCCGTGTTTCCAATCAGTAACTAACAGACTTGTCGATGTTCAAGATTCGACAGATGGCTGGACATATAACAACAACTTGATGCACTTGGCTGCGCACCCTGGTTTTTAAACTTGATGACTTCGCCCGTTGTGTTCTGGCGAACTGAAAGTTGCTGTCGGGTACAACGCCGCTGTCACTCTTCTATTGCCGAAATGACACTCATCAAAGAGTGATTACTTTAATAAAAAATACGTGAGGCACCCTGTATGAACAAGAAGCCCACCCCTGACACTCCGCTCGATTTAAGACGAAGGCAACTGCTCAAGTTTGCCGGCGCCTCGGCAGCGGTAGGAAGCCTCGGCCTGAAAGCGGGGCTGGCAAATGCCGCTGAAGGGCCAGGAAAAACAGACTCCGCCACTGACAGGGCAGATGTTCTGGACGTCGTCATCATCGGCGCCGGGCTGGCCGGCCTGACCGCCGCCCGCGACCTGCAACAGGCAGGTTGCCGCTCATTCGTGGTCCTCGAGGCCAGGGATCGGGTAGGGGGCCGAACCCTCAATCACGACCTGGGCTCGGGTTATGTGTCCGAAGCCGGCGGCCAGTGGATCGGGCCTGGACAGACCGCCGTGGCGGACCTTGCCCGCGAACTGGAGGTGGGTACCTTCCCCACCTATTACGAGGGCAGCACGGTCATTCTTGGCGGCGACGGGCGGGTCGAGATCGACCTGAAGGGCACCTTCGGCACCGATGAGACGCTCGCGGCGAAGCTCAGCGAACTGTCACGCGACGTGCCTTGCGGCGCGCCCTGGAAGTCTTCGAAGGTGGCCGAGCTGGACAAGCTTTCTGCAGGCGATTGGCTGTCCAGGCAGGCCATCAAGCCCGAGGATCGGGCTGGGTGGAATGCCAGCTTCCTCCTGACCTGCGGCGTGGCGCCGGCGAAGATGGGGTTCCTGCATTTCCTGTCGATGATCAACTCGGCCAACTGTGAGTACATGCAGCTCGACTCGATCAAGGACAGCGCCCAGGGCACCCGGTTTGTCGGTGGTTCGCAGATTCTCTGCATCAAGATGGCGCAGCAACTGGGTGACCGGCTGCGCTTGTCGTGCCCGGTCCGGCAGGTTTCCGACTGGGACCGCGAAGTCGTCCGGTTGCAAACGGACCAGGGGGAGATCCGTGCTCGCCGGGTGATCATGGCCATCCACCCCGCATTGTGCCATCAGCTCCGGTTCGATCCGCCGCTGCCCGAAGGGCGCGCGGCGCTGCAACGTGCCTGGCCCGCCCACTCCCCGGCGCGCAAGACGTCCATGGTCTATTCCCGTCCATTCTGGCGGGAAAAAGGCTTGAACGGGCATGTCATACAGGCGGGCGGCCCCGTCATCTGGGCCTACGACAATTCCCCGCCGGGGGGCGAAATCGGCGTGATCAATGCCTTCGTCACCAACGCCATGGTGTCCTCCGACCTGAAGGAAGCACAGCGCGTGCTGGCCCAGATTTACGCCAGGGCACTGGGCGACGAGGCGTTGAAGCCGGTGTCGTATCGCGAGCATGACTGGGGACAGGCCGACCCCTGGACCCTCACCTGCGTTTCCCCCATTCCGCCTGGTTTCTGGAGTACCCATGGCGAGGCCCTGCGTCCTCCCTGCGGCAATCTCTTCTGGTCGGGTACGGAGACCGCCGATATCTGGGCGGGCTACATGGACGGGGCCGTGCGCTCGGGCCATCAGAGTGCCTTGCAGGTGCTCAATGCCCTGCGTCGGGCGTAGGAGGCGAAGATGAAAAGAAAGATTGTGCTGGGGGTTGTCGCAGTCGTTGCCGTCCTGCTGGGCCTGTATGGCCGGGATTTGCTCGACCTCTACCGTTTGCAGAACTACATCAGCGCCTCGACCGAGGCCTACGAGGCCGACGGAGGCCCATGGCCGCAACTGACCGACGTCTGTACCGGTTGCCATGGAACCAAAGGCAGCTCGCAACATCAGCGCTACCCCAGCCTCGCGGGGCAGCCGGCCCCATACCTGGCGGCGCAGTTGCACAACTTCGCCAGCGGGCAGCGGATCAACCCGAACATGGCGCCGCTGGCGATGACCCTGAGCCGGGAGGAGATCGACCGACTGGCCAACTACTACGCCAAACAGCCTTTGAGCCGCGACTCGTCCTTTCAGCCCGAGCCAGGCCTGCGGGACAAGGGGCAGAAACTGGTCGCCGCAGGCGGCTGCGTGGCCTGCCATGGCGAGCGCCTGATGGGCCGGGAGCAGTTCCCGCGTCTTGCCGGGCAAGGGTCCGACTACCTCCGGGTGCAACTCGATGCCTTCGCCGACGGCCGGCGAAAGGACCTGACCGGGGCAATGGGGGCCATTGCCGCGACCTTGTCAGCAGACGAGCGCAAGGCTATTGCCAGCTATCTCACAAGTTTGTCTGCGCAATAAAACAACGAATCGAACATCAATAAAAACATTGAGAGTATGTGTCATGGAACTCAGGAATATTGTTATATGCGCCGCTTGTTTCATATTGGTTTCGGCGGGACTGGTTTATGGGCTCAAGCTCCTGCGCAAGCGTAACTATCTGCTTGGCCTGGAATGGCTGGTCGTTGCGTTCTCGGCGACCAATGCTTTGCTGTACTTTTCATTGGGATCGGAAACGGCTTATTTGTTTTCGTATTTCTGTGATGCGTTTTCCAGGGGCGTCGGAATTCCAGTCATTACCATCATTGGCTTCATGGCGGTCACCCATGATTACAAACCGTCGGTCTTCAAGGATGTCATGCTGTTCGCGGGCGGTATGGTGGTCACCCTTGCTCTTGTCCTCTCTGCCCATGCCCTGGGCGGGTTCCTGGCGTATTTCTACGTCGTCATGTGGACTGTCTTCTCCCTCTACCTCGTTTACCTGGTCCTGCGTCTGCTGAGTGCCGGGGAACACATCCTGGCGCTGGGACTGTTCCTCGGCATGCTGGCGGCGCAGACGATTGCCTGCATCTACGATTTCTACAAGATCCCGGGGGACGAGACCAACGTGCTGTTCAACTTCTATGTGCTGGCGTTGCTTAGCTGGGCCTGTCTGTTGGTCCTGATGTACTACGCCTATGGCGCCCTGGAGCGCACCAAGGAATCGATGCCGCTCCTGCAGCCACGCTGACGGGTCGTTTTTTCAAGAACGGGCCCGCTCGCGCCCCACCTGCCGCGGTGTGACAGACCCACCGCGGCACGTGGGGCGCGAGCATGTTGGATGTGAAGCTGGTCGCGTCTGTCCGCATGCAGCCACCTGAGCCTGAGCTCGGGGCAACGTCGGGCGCGGATATCCATGATGTTTTGTGCCCGCAGGAACGTCAGGGCAGGGCGGAGGTCGAGGAGGGAAGGCAGGGAGGAAGGCAAGGAGAGGTAAGCATCCTTGCCCACGCTCACCCACAGCGGACTACTTGGCGCCTGGTGTGGGTGCCAGGGTGCCCAGGTAGTGGGCCACTGCCTTGATGTCGTCTTCCGACAACGCACTGGCCAGGGCGTTCATGGCCTGGGTGGGGTCCTTGCGCTGGCCCTGTTTGAAGGCGGTGAGCTGATCCGTCAGGTAGAGCGGCCCCTGGCCGGCGATCCGCGGCGCCAACGGGCCGCCCGAGAGGTTTTCACCATGACAGGCGACGCAGCCAGTGGTGGCGACCTTGGCCTTTCCGCGTTGCTCGAGGGCCTGGTCGCTTGCCGGGGCCTCGGTCTGGCCGGCTGTCTGCCGGGAGAAATAATCCGCCAGGAACTTGATCTGCTCCTGCGTCAGATTCGCCGCAAGCGGGCTCATTTGCGCACTGTGCCGGCGCCCTTGCGCGAAGGCCTGCAACTGCTCCTCGATATAGGCTGCGGATTGTCCAGCCAGGGAGGCATATCGGGTGTTTGCCGGCTGGCCCCTCGCGCCATGGCACAGGGCGCAGGTGTCCTGAAGCTGCGGCCAGGCGCCGCCGTTGGCCAGGTACCTGGCGTTGTGCTCGTCGAGGGTATTCATGAAGCGGTAGCCGGCCACCAGCTCCGGGCCGTAGAGCGCACCAGCCCCAGCCAGCGCCGTGGCCACCACCACCGTGCCGATCACTATTGCTCGTTTCATCAGGCGCTCCTCCGGTCTTGGACCAGGGCCTGGAGCGCTTCCAGCGCCGCCCGGTGGCCGGCACGGACCGCGCCGTCCATCGAGCCGGCCCAGAGATCCGCGGTTTCAGTGCCGGACCAGATCAAGCGACCGGTCGCGGGGTTCAGATGCTCGCCCCATTGCGTCCAGAACCCGGGCGGCATTGGCGAGATACAGGTGAGGGTCCAGGGGTCGACCTTGCCCCAGTCCTGGTCGTGGAACTGGACAGGGTGCAAGGCTTCGTCCCCCAGGGCCTGGGCATAGATGGCCGACAAGGTGCTCTGCGCGGCTTGCGGATCATGGGGCAGTTGCCCGGTCCTGACGAACCCGCTGAGGACCCCGAGGCTGCCATCCGGGGGCGAATTGTCATAGGCCAGGATCAGCGGCCCTTCGACCTGGATGATCTGGCCGTTCAGGCCCTTGTCTCTCCAGAAGGGGCGTTCATAGACATGCACGGTCTTGCGCATGGGCGCGTGGGCCGGCCAGAGTCGCTGCAGCTGTGCACGCCCGGTGGGGAGGGGCGGGTCGAAGGTGATCTGGTTGCACAGGGCCGGGTTGACTGCCGCAATGACCTGCCGGGCGCGGATGATGCCGCGGTCCGTATGCAGTTCGACGACGTCGCGGTCCCAACCGACGATCTTGCGCACCGGGCAAGACAGCTTGAGCTTGTCCCCCAGGGCCTGCGCCATCTTGAGGCTGAGTACCTGGGAGCCGCCAACAAAACGTGTCTCCTGGGCGCCGCCCTTTATCCCCTCGAGTTTCTCCAGGCTGCAATCGGAAGAGTTGATCATCGACAGGTAGTGCAACAGTCCCATGCCGGCTGGGGTGGTGCCGAAGGTCAGGCTCACGGACATGTTGAATCCGATCTGGTCCTGGTTGCTGATGCCTTGCCTGACCAGCCACTCGCCAACCGAAAGCTTGTCGAGGGCGGCGGCATCCGCTGCCTTCCAGGGTGCTTTGCTGGGGACGCCCCTGGCCAGCTCGTTCAGCTTGCCGACCAGCTCGGTGTTGGAGTTCGGGCCGTCGGTCACGTCCTCTTCCACCTTGGTGTCATCCAGCAGATAGACGGTTTTGCCTTGGTAATAGGTGGGGAAGGTGCCGACCTCAAGCTGGCGTGCCAGGTCGGCGATGGCTATTTGTCCTGGCCCGATCCACTGGCCGCCCGCTTCAGAGACCACGCCATGGCCGAGGTCATGGTTGTAGGTACGTCCGCCCACGCGATCGCGGGCCTCAAGCACGGCGAAAGACTCGCAGCCGGCGCTGAGCAGGTCCCGTGCCGAAGTCAGGCCCGCCAGGCCGCCACCGATGATCGCTACGTCCAATATGCCGTCGCGATTGTCTTGTAGCGCCTGCGCCGCGGCACGCGTGCTTAGCGCGAGCCCTCCAACCACTGCCGCGCTGCCAAGCGCTTGCAGCAGCAAGCGCCGCTGCGGTGATTGAAGGGATGATTCATTGTCGGTCGAATGCATGTTTGTCCCTGCCAGATCTGAGTTTTATTTTTAAAAACATGTGTTATGCAAAATAACGCATAATCTGATCCGGGCAAAGGGAAAACCGCCGCGAATCAGGGACAGGGCAAGGGGCGTCGAGCTATTGAAGCCTTGCCTGAGTAGGCGTGATGGAGCAGGGGGGAGGAGGGGGCCGCAACGACCTGGATGGCAGCGCTATTTCGCGGCGCAAAGCATGCAAAAGGCCGGAAGCGTGCCGGCCTTGTGCTGGTTCTGAAGAAGCTCCGTTACCGATTCCGGCAACGCTACGGCCTCATTGCTTCCGGGGACTCTTGCCGTTCGATGGCGCCGCCGGTGAGATCAGGGTGATGACCGCATCGAGCAGGGCCTGGCTTCTGGCGGGGGTGAACCTTTCGGGCTCGATCGGCAACATCATCATCCAGCCGTCGCTCATGGCGCTGATCTGATCGGCGAGCAGATCCGCTTCGATGTCGCTGCGGATCTTGCCTTGTTTCTGTCCCTTCTCCAGCATCGACGTGAGTACCTGGCGGAACAGTGCGTAGCGTTGCTTGATGATGCTCGCGAACGCTGGTTCGTGCCTGGCATGGGCCAGCAATTGGAACCAGGCGAGCCAGCCATTTGGTTCATCGACGCGCATCCAGTTCAGCCATTGTTCGATGAGTGACTTGATGTCGACCTGTTCCTGGCTGCCTTCCAGCAACGTGTCGATCTGGTCGAACAGGCTCTGGGCGACAGCCGTGACCATCTCTTCCTTGTTGGCGAAGTAGTAGGTCACCGCACCCGTGGTGCATCCGGCATGCTGCGCCACTTTGCGCATCGAAGCGCCAGCGTAGCCTTCCTGGGCGATCACGGCGATCGCCGCTTTCAGCAACTCGGTTCTTTTCTCGTCGCGGTTGCCGACAGGGCGCCCGCGCCGTACGGCAGGCTTGGGTGGAGAGAGGTGAGAATCATGCATGGGAAATGGGCAACTTCGCTGGCTCGATTATCTGGAGCACCATCGGTTTGAAAATGGTGCCTTCTGGCTGTGGAGCAGCATAGGGAATTTGCTCGCAGAAAGCACATGGGAAAGCAGCGCAGCGGCCAGGGCTTGAGTCCGCCGACTATTCGTCATCCGCGCGGAAGATCGTCGGGGTGATATCGGTGAAGTTGGCGACATCGCCAATCACCCTGGCAGTCCCGGGCGAGGACAGCGCGGCATTGATATCGGCCTGCTCGCGAAAGCGCAGTATCACCATGGCCACCAGCGGCGTTGGCCCGGTTGCCGGAAACAGCACCTCTGCCGATTGCAGCCCGAACTCGCTCCAGGCGGCGCGCGCCAGTGGCAGGTGGGTTGCCAGATAGTAATCCCGGTCGAATCGCCCGCCTTTGGCAGCGGGATAACTCACGATCAGTGTTGCCATGTTGTGGTCCTTGTTCCTGTCAATAAGCATCCTCGAAAGGGCGCGAAGATACTTCGCAGCCCCTTGGAATATTGAGGCGCCTGTATGCGTCGACGCCCTCGGATCAATCCTGCCCGCAGCCGATGACCGCCACCGCGCGTATTTCCACGCGCAATGCGGGAAGGGCCAGTTGCGTGACGCCAACCGCGCTCCAGGATGGGTAACGATCGGGGAAGTACTTGTCCTTGATCTGTCCGAACGTATGGATCTCGCCCTGCAGATCGATATGGAAGGTCATCAGCTCGACAACGTCGGCCAGGCTTGCACCCGCTTCCTCGAGAATGCCGCTCAAGGCCTGGAACGCCAGGTGCGTTTGTGCCTCGATGCCTTCGGCCGGAGTCATGGTCGCGTCGACGCCAACCTGGCCGGACACCCAGATCATGTTCCCCACGCGGGTCGCCTGGGAGAAGTGAAAGTTGTCGTAAATGGCCTGGGTATGGCCAGGGTTGATGGACTGTCGACGCAAGTCTTGGGTGGTCATGGACGATCTCCTTATTAGGCTTAGGCGATTTGCCGGAACGTGGTGTGGCGAAAGGAATCCCCGGCCTTCAGGTCTGCCAGTTCCTGGGTGAAGAGCACGCCTTGCTGCGGATAACCGGCAGCGCTGTGTTCCGGCAGCGGGCGGAAGGTTGCGTCGTCGCCGAAGAAGCGGAAGACAAAGGTGTGACGATCCGGGAAGGTCTCATCGACCGGAGCGCCACCGTGCAGCGCGCCGGGATGGAGCACGACTATGTCTCCAGGCTCGGTCGCCCAGGAGAGGATTTCGTAAGCGTCGGGATCCTGCTTGCGCTGGGCCTCGACATCGGGAAGCCGAGGCAGTGCGTTGCCGCCATGCAGGGGCTGGGTCGGGTCGTTCGGATCGAGGAAGGTGGTGCCGTCGTAACGCGGCCCTTTGTGCGAGCCGCGGACGATCTCCAGGGCATTGCGCTTGGGCACCGACTCGAAGCTGATCCAGGCATTGCCCCAATGCAGGCCAGCCCAAGGCAGATAGGAGGTGTCCTGGTGCCAGAGCGTACGGGAGCCGCGGCCGCCCGCCTTGAGAAACACTTCCTCGGCGAAATACCAGACATGTTCAGAGCCCCAGAGCTGCGCAAACAGCTTGCCGAAGGGCAGGGAAGCGACCAGTTCCTCGAGCCGGGCCTTGGCCTTGGGGTTGGCATTGTCGACATGCGATTGCTGCTCGGTCCCGTCGAACATCCTGAAAGCATGCGGGCCGTGATTCTCGACAGCCCAGTCGTAGGCGGCCCGGCACTGGGCCAACTGTTCTTCGTTCAGAAAACCTTTGATCAGGACGGCCCCGTCTTCCAGGAACGCCTTGCGCACAGAGTCTTGCATGAGAGCTTCCTCCTAGGAAATGCCACTTGGCGATCTGGATCCTAGCAAGTCGCTTTATTTTACGCAACATGTGTTATTATAATTTGAAAAAGGCGTCGACAAGGCCAGATTCCCAGGCCTGGCTAGTGCTTATCGAGTTCATCGACCCGCTGACCTTAGGCGGCTCGGAGTACGAAACCTGCTGCGATGCCGAGCAGTAACGGAAACGCTGTCAGAGGGAAGGCGGGTTCGGCTGCAAGGTGCCGCAGATGACGCGAATTCGGAGCGGGTAGCCAAGGGTGGTGGGCTGCATGCACTGGATGGAAGCGATAGCCCAGGCGGACAACCGTATTTTAATCAGGACTCTTACCCGGTTTTTATGGACAACTTAGATCTCGTTAATGTCTTGCTCGTTGAAGACGATCGGAAGCTGGCGGCGCTGATCGCAGAGTTTTTGCTCCGGCATGGTTTTGAGGTGCGGGTGGTCCACCGGGGCGACCAGGCGCTGGCGGCATTTATCGAGTTCAAGCCGAACGTCGTGCTGCTTGATCAGATGCTCCCAGGCCAGAGTGGGCTGCAAGTGTGCCGCGAGATTCGCAACCTGTCCGATACGCCCATCGTCATCCTGACCGCAAAAGGGGATGACCGGGACCATGTTCTCGGGCTGGAGTCCGGTGCCGACGATTATGTGATCAAGCCTTTCAAACCCTCTGTGTTGCTGGCTCGGCTACGCGCCTTGCAACGCCGGTTGGCACAAAACTCAACGACACTCGATGTCCTGGAGTTCGGACGGTTATCGATCGACCGCGGTTGCCGGGTGGTCAGCCTGGCCGATGAAAAAATCAACCTGACCACCATGGAGTTCGAATTGCTGTGGGTGCTGGCCAGTGCGGAGGGCAAGCTTCTTTCTCGCGACGACATCCTCAACCGTATTCGCGGGATCCCGTTCGATGGGTTCAACCGTAGTGTCGATGTCTACATCAGCAAGTTGCGCGGCAAACTCAATGACAACCCCCGGGACCCGGTATGCATCAAGACTATCTGGGGCAAGGGCTACGTTTTTAATCCGTTTGCGTGGGAAGTCTAGATAGCGCTACGCCAATCATGGCTATTGGTTTGGCGAGAGAGACTTGGCTCAACCATTAATAGATGCAAGGTAGGACATGAAAAAGGTTTTTTTATTTTTGCTGTTTTTTGTCTGGATTCCGACATCTCTGTATTCGCTTTACTGCTGGAAAATGGCGGATAGTTGTTCGATGCAGGGAGTAGGACTGAAGCAGCAGAGCTCGGCATGTTGTGTCGCAGAACCTCATCAATGATCGCCTGCTTTGGCACTTATCCATCAGCCCGGGCATTCGGCTGGTTGAAGAGGTGAGGGGATCCGTATCTTCAAAGTCGTGTGTGGGTGCCACTCAATCTGGACTGATCTTGGGGAGCCTACGACAGGCTCTGGTGCGCGCTCACCACGCAAGTCACGCACCAGGCCCGTCAATAATTACCACTGGCCGCTGATGAGACAGCCGACGATTTCCCAACCGCTATATTCCCACCAGGAATATCGTTCATCGGAGCAACTTCTGGCCAGGCTGGCCATCTGGATTTCGCCAGCTTTTTGATGGGTTCCGAAAGGCGTGTCAATAGAAGCTGTCACCTGATTGACGGTCTGGGGAGCCTTGATGGTAGTCGGATGCACGGAAGCGTTCGCGACAGTTGCGGTGAAAGCGAGCGTCGCGGATACGGCCAGAGCAGTTATGGACTTTTTCATGTTCGAATCCTTTCAGTTATCTGACATGCGGCTTATACGTCGGCCTGACCTGCCTTTATCAATAATCTGAACAGATCGGGCACTCGCGTAGTGACGCTATGAAAGCCTACTACCGTGCTGCCTCCCGCACAGTCGCTCAACGGCACTATTGACAAGCTGGTAAAAGCCTGGATTTTTTCTGTGGAGGGAGGGGTGCCAACGGTGTAGTTTCTGAGGACGGCATTAACACCGTGCATGATTACGAGAATGGAGGCGAGGAGAACTCCTCAAAGACGTGTGTGGGTGCCACGACATCTTTCTTCACCCACTGGATGAATTTGATAAAGGGCGGATCGAAGCTATCCTCACCAAGGACAGTGATCTTAATTATTTCCAAATACGCATTAAATATCTGGGCAGGAGCCAAGAGACATGACAGGGGAAGATCTGATTAGGGCTATAAACAATAACAAGACACTCATGGAGTTGAATGATTGTCCTTCTGTGTCAGTTCAAATGGGCTGCGCTGTTTATGGGAAGGTGCAAGATGACGTTGGCAATGATGAAATTACAAATAATGGGAGCATGAAGTACCAAATCGATCAGGCACTTTTATTTCGTGGTTTGCACTCGGAGACAGCTGTTTGGCACTTTAGTACGGATAGTCCGGAACCAAAGGTTCATCACTTTGTTGTTATCCCTTGGTTCAAACAGTCAGCCGGGACAGTGTATACGGTATTTATGGCCTACGAGAAAAAATACATGGTGGTTAATTATGTCGAGCATAAGAGTCCAGCTCCTGGCGAGATTAAAGGCTACAAGACAGTTTGGACGGCAAACGACCTAAGCACCATGCTCTCTGACTTACTGACTAAGAGTAACGCTTGGGAAGAATATTTCGGTAATGTTGGACCAGCTCAGGCAAATAAAATCCGCTACTTTAAATACAAAACAACAACACTAGACTCTGCAGTTTCCAACGTGAATCAATACAGAGAGCTCTGTCGGTAAACTACTTGACCATCCTGGCGACCGTCTCACGCTTGGCCTGCGGTTACCCAAAGCCCACCTTCAGTGATTCGATGTGCAGGTGGGCCTCGGCCAGCAGCTTCTTGAGTTTGGCATTCTCCGGCTCGATCTTTTGCAGACGTTACGAATTTCGAGAGATACCGCGACGTGTTCACCAACAGCCGGTATCCGTACGAGTCAAGCAGCTGGAAATTTTCCGATCCAGTGCCGGTGGGGTTCTGGATAGGAGCAAAGGACTCAGGATCCGTTTGTCCTGGATTATCTGGATTACATTGCTGAGGTCCAGACGCGAGCTGCGGCAGAGTGATCGAGGCCTGGCTTCAAATCTGCCGCCCACACCCCCCAAGCCTTCATATAGATATACGCATAATGTATATTATGTTAAATCATATGCTATGTCAGATATGTTCATGTGCTTCGTAAGACCTTGATTCGACAAACCCGCTTCTATCATCCACTTTCTTAAAGGGCCATGCCTTTCATGTACATGGCGAATCCTTTTTTAATGAGGTGGTTGCCGATGAAGCTGATTCAGTGTCGTTTCTCTTCCGGTCAGCGTGTACCGTTGCTCGTGCGAACTGGAGATGCGGCGCCGTTACCCATTCTCGTCACTGAAACGGCACCTTTTCCGCAGATCGATTCGCGTACCCGGGACCAGAACCTGCGGTTGCTCAAGCAGTTCCTGTCCTGGTGTGTTACTCGTTACATCCCGCGTGCCCGTCAGAACTCAACCACCCTGGCTAATATCGAGGTTGTATTTGCAGATGTCGCCGGCGTCATTGAACGGCGCGGCCTAGCGCGGCTCCGTCCTTTGGGGGATCTTCGCGCCTGATGGACGAACACTGAGCTAAAGGCGCAATTACAGGTGGAAATCACCCGCGGCCTCCGGCTGGTAAAGCACTTTCCTGATCTCAATCCGGCGGGTCCGATCAGAAATTCGCCAGTCGATGGCGTCCCCCTCCTGATAGCCCAGGATGGCAGCGCCGATGTCGGAACACACGGAATGCTTCCCGGCGCTGCTGTCCGCGTCGTCAGGGTAGACCAAGGCCACTTCGATCTCTTCGTCGTCCAACTGCAGCAAGGCCCTGGAGTTCATCGTGACGACATTGCGCGCCACCTGCTGCGGCTTGACGACAATGGCTCGCTCAAGCTCATGTTCGAGTTCAACAATGGCCGTGCCTTGCTCAAGCGCGATCAGACTCTCGAGCCTGGCCTTGTCGATTTCAGTGATGTAGATCCCCGTGGAGTCGCCAACGGCACCTTCGCGCAAGAACTGGAGATAGCGTCCCGCCGTCATGGAAAACGACTTCAATGCCGGCGTTTCGCTCTCAAGCAGAAAGCCGCTGCGCAGAAAGGCTTTCAGCGAGCGCGCGTTGTCCGGGTGGATCTTCGCGATGAGCTTCTCGGCCCGCATGTCGAGGAAGGCCAGTTTCATGCCTTCGCGGATCGTGCGGGCGCCAAGGTTTCGGCCCCATTTGTCGCTGTCTCCGATGACCAGGACTATTTCGCAATTCGAGCCGGTCTTGATGAGACGGACAAAGCCCACCGGGGCGTCATGCCGGTCATAGGCCATGAAGAATCGGCCGCCCCGGTTGAATAGATGGGTCAGGATCGGTAATTGAGTCCGATCAATGACTTGCTCGATGGAGCGGGAAACGTCACGTGAATCGCTCAGATAGCAAGTGACGCGCTCATCCTCCAACCAATCCTTCAACGTCAGCGCATGTGCCCGAGTAATTTCAGGGCACAGCGAAATGAAAGGCTTGTTCATCTTCACCACACTTATTTGTAAAGGATGAAAGCCCTTCATGGCTATGGCCATGACGGTTCTTTCGGCAACCGGCTATCTTAAGGCATAACGCGAGTAATGCCGAACAGCCTGCGCACTTGTCCTTGATAAGCGGTTCAGCAGCGTCAGGAGGTACCACACCCTTCCCTGCTTCAAGGATCAAAAAAGCGGCGGACGAGTGACAACGGCGATGCCGCCAAAAATAGCGCTGCGCCCAACAGTCGAAGAAACCTGGTGGTCGTGTGAGGAAACTGTGCCAAAGCCCGCCATTCGCGATCCATGAACATAAACCGATGAACAAGCACATTCATTTTGAGCGCATTGAGCCAAGTGTGGTGGGTTTGCGAGCGACTTATGAACAAATGACATCGCCCACTTGTTAAATCACGTACGGCACATCTGCGGGCGATCCAGGCTTTCTGTTCCTATGCCAAAAGCCGAGGCCTCAATTCAGATTGCTACCTGAATGCCTGGATGACTTCGTTTATTGAAAGATTATTTTGCAATAAGCACTCATGATAAACGTCAGTATGAATGCATTATTGGCAATTAGAATACTGGCCATAAGATTTCATCTAGCTTTCGTTTTGCCTGCTTTTCGATTTCATGGGAGCGTCCTGCGAATCGCAATTTCGACACTTGCAGCTCATTGAAATACATAAGAAAAAATAATAAAAAACAAAATATCTCTGCCCTGTCACGTTAAATGTGAAACACATACAAATTCCACGCATTACATACAAACGGCTCATCGATAAGTAATCGTTATATTCAGTTTCGTTGAAATCAAATCTCACCTTGAGCTACCGTTTCTCACTAATGGAAATCAATCACTGCAAATAACGGACTATTCAAAGTGAACACGCTGATCGATAACGCCCTTTATCGTTCAGCCAAATGCAAAGGAAGTTTCGCCGGAAATTACCGGCGTTTGGCAGATTGGCTGACTCTCCCCATTGGTTCTCTCCGAAAGTTTCAAGTCCTTCCCATACGCCTTATGAAATGCCAACGAGCCCGTGATGTGCGGGCGCGTTCGTATGGAACCCAGGCGCTCGGCCCAGTAACTCTGTCGAGAACGTCCTCCCCTCGCTACCCCACCGGCACCAGTTCCCGCTGTCGGCGCCATGACTTGACCTCCCGTTCCCTCCGGGCGGAGCCCAATAGAAGGCGACCGACATGCTACCCACCCCCACTCCCCTGCCCTGCGAAACCTCCACGGAAGATCCCGTCGCGTCCCTGCGCGACCTGCTGGAACGCAGCCGGACGCCGCCCCGGCAGGAACTGGAAGCCACGCCGAGTCCCATCAGCGAACGCCCCCGGTCCCTGCTCGGCGAAGTCATCGATACCCATCATCCCGAGCTGCCCGGCTACGTGTTCGTGCGCTGGTCGGCGGGCAGCGAACAGGTCGCACGATGGCTCGAATGCGTCCGCACCGTGGTGCCTCAGCGGGGCGACCGCGTCCTGCTGGAGCAGCCCGCCAACTGGCCCGAAGCCCTGGTGGTCGCCACGCTGGAGCCACCCTATCCCGGCGCAATACAGCCACCCCCGAGCGAAGCGAGCCAGACGATCACGGTGCCCTCCGGCCAGTGCGTGCGCATCGCCGATGCCCGCGGCAACCCGCTGATAGAGGTCCAGGGCTCCAGCCGGGGGCCGGTGGTCCGCCTGATCGGCGACGATGTCGACCTGCAGGTCGACGGCAAATTGCGGCTGCGGGCCGAGGCCATCGAACTGCGTGGCGGGCGGGGCGGCGTCGATATCCGTACCGACGCCGAAACCGTGGTGCGAGGTCGCTTCATCCGGCTGAACTGACCACGGGAGCTGATGTATGCAGCGTGAATTCGCCACGATGGAAGCCGGCTTGCAGGCGTTCATCGAACAACCTGACCAGCCCACGCTCATCCTCGATATGGCCGACTGCGACAGTGCCTTCCCGTTCGGCGTCCTGAAGAACTGGGACCGGCAATGGCCCAGCCATATCTTCCTGCTCTTTCCGTTCGACTGCCCGGACAGTGCCGCCTACCTGCAGCGCTGCGTCGATTCACTGGCCATGCAGATTCGCGCCGGCAACGAATTCCTCGTGGAGGACGAGCAAGCACCGTGGCCGCCGCTGCCGCTGGCCTGCTCCGACCCCGCGGGCCAGCCGGCAGCGCGGCTGCAAGCCGCCATCGAGCACATTCGCCGCTGCGTGCCAGCGCACGCCTGTATCGTCTGGGGATTTGCGCCAGCTTCGATCGGCGACCCGAACGGCTACCTGGAACTGATCATCCGCCTGCTGGCGCTCGAAGATGTCGAGCCGTGGATGGAAGGCCAGCGCTTCATCGTCCGCGACGACCGAGCCGCGCCCTTCCTGCGGCCCCGGCTCGCCGACGCGCCGGCCCGCCACACCTGCGTACTGAGCATCGACTTCTCCGTCGCCAAGGCGGCCGACGGTCTGGTCCGCAGCGTCAACGACCCAGCGCTGCCAGTGGCCGAGCGCATGCAAGCCCTGACCCAGCTCGCGGCCTTCGACCTGGCCCATGGCCGCCTCGATCAGGCGTCGCAGAAATACGCCCTGCTGCATGCCTACCATCACCAGCAGGAGGACAGCATCGGCCAGGCGCTGGCCCTCGGTGGCGCGGGTGACGTCGCGACCCGACAGGGCAATCATGCCCTGGCCAGGCAGCGCTACCAGCAGGCGCTTGCGCAAGCCGCCGACGGTAATGACCTGAGCGTCACCCTGAACCTGCTGATGGCTGCGGGCGGTAGTTGCCTGCGCCTGGGGCGCTGCGGCGAAGCGCAAGGCTACCTGGAACTGGCCGAGCGCTGTGCAGGCAAGTTGATGTTCCTCAACGCCAAGCTCGACGCGCTGGAGCAGCTCGGCGAAGCGCAACGGGGGGCCGGCAAGCTCACCGAAGCGGCGCGCACCTGGGTGACGGCCAAGGACCTGGCCCTGCAGTTCGGCTGCCTCGAACCCTGCCGCTCGATTCTCGACCGCCTGATCGCCCTCTGCGCCAACGCCGGTTTGCGTGAACAGGTACGCGGCTTCACGGCAGAAAAAGCCGCGCTGGACGATGGCACGCCGAAAACCGCTGCGGTCGAGTCGGTCCAATGAACTGGAATACCACCGCCAAGCTCCCCGAAGCGGGCGAACAACCGGCCGCAGAACCCTTGATCGCCCCCACCGGCGATACCAGCGTCGATGCCCTGGCCGAGGTGGTCAATAACACCGCCCAACCGTTCCAGGAAGCGCCGCCGCCCGAACAGGGCGAAGTCGGTGTGGTCAGCCACTGGGTCAACGCCGCCCTGGCCGTGGTCGGCGCGCCCTTCGAGCTGCTCAACACCGGCCTGGCGCTGCTGGTTTCGCCGCTCGACCACCTCACGCCGGGCATGCCCGCCGCAGTGCTCGGCGTGCCGCACCGGGGTGTGCCGCACGCCCATCCGCACCCGCCCAGCCTCAACGCGCCACTGCCCAGCCTCGGCACCACCCTGGGCTCGTGCTGCGTCAGCGTGCTGATCGGCGGCATCCCCGCCGCGCGGGCCGGCGACCTGGGCATCGCGCCCACCTGTGGCAGCTTCTTCCCCGGCTACGACATCTGGACCGGCTCCAGTAACACCTACATTGGCGGCTCGCGGGCCGCCCGCATGAGCCTGGACATCACCCGCCACTGCAACCCGGCCTCCGCCTTCGGCAAGTTCGGCATGGCCATGACCGCCGCCGGTGCGGTAGCGGGCGGCCTCTCGGCGGCGGCGCAGGCCGAGGGAGGCGAAGGCGGCGAAGCGGCCATGACCGCCGCCCAGGCTGCCGCCGACGCCACCACCATGGCCCTCGGCGCCCTGCTCGGCAAAGACCCCGGCGTCCCGCCGAGCACAGGCACCCTGGCGATGGGCAACCCCACCGTGCTGATTGGCGGCTTCCCCCTGCCCGACGCCATGGACGTGGCGGGAGGCCTGGCCAAGGCAGCGAAGAAGCTCCCCGAACTCGCCGCCCCCAAGAGCAAGAAAGCCAACCCCGATTGCGACCGCCCCGGCCACCCGGTAGACCCGGTTACCGGCGCCAGCGCGGACGAACTGGTCGATTACCAGGACCAGGGCCCCGGCCGCTTCACCTGGGAGCGCTACTACTACAGCCATTGGAGCGAGGAAGACGGCCCGCTGGGCTTCGGCTTCCGCCACGGCCTCCAGCACGAACTGCTCCTGCTGCGCACTCGCGCCCTGTACATCGACCCGCGCCGTCGGGAATACGAATTCCCGCGCCAGGCGGACGGCCATTACGCCGGCACCTTCGGCGGCTATACGCTGAGCCAGACCAGCCCGACCCGCTTCATCCTCCGCCATGACCGTCACGCCACACTCGGCTTCGAGCGCGGCAGCCCGGAGGATATTCACGCCCGCCTGGCCGGGATCGTCGTCGACAATATTATCCGCCGCACCCCGCGCTATCACCCCGACGGCCGGCTCGAATGCCTCTGCGACGTCGACGAAACCGGCGAGCCCCTGCAGACCTGGTGGTTCCACTACGACACCCAGGGGCACATTACCGAGGTGCTGCGAGCCCGGCCCGACGACACCCTGAGCGTGGCGCGCTACGCATACGATGGCGCCGGCTGCCTCGCCACCTGGTACGACGCCCTCGGCCACAGCGGCTCCCACGGTTACGACGCCCAGCACCGCATGACGCGGGTGACCGACCGCAACGGCTACTCCTTCTCCTACGCCTACGACGCCCAGGGCCGCTGCGTGCACAGCGAAGGCCAGGACCAGTTGTGGCGGGTGGACCTTGCCTACGAACCCGGTCGCACCCACGTCACCGAGGCTGACGGTGGCGAATGGCTGTTCCTCTACAACGAGGCCGGCACCGTCGTGTGTGTCATCGACCCCTACGAAGGCGAACGGAACATCCTCACCCACGCCGACGGCCACATCGTCGAAGAAGAGGACTCCGGCGGCCGCGTGATGCGCTGGCTCTACGACCCGGACGGCCGCAACACCGGCCGTATGGACCGCTGGGGCAACGTCTGGCCGACCAAGGACGACGCCCCCAACCTGCCCAACCCACTGGAACACAAGGTGCCGGGCACGCCGCTCGGCTTGCAGTGGGGCGAAGCCATCGAGCACCTGCCCGCCGTTGCCCTCGACCTGCCGGCCGGATTGGCCGAGCTGGCTGCCGACGTGCTCGCCCTGCCCGAACCGCTGCCGCCGCAAACCCGCCATGACGTGCTGGGCCGGATGGTGGAGCGCATCGATGCCTACGGCCGCCGCGAACACTTCGAACACGACCCTGCCGGCAACCTGGTGCGTTTCACTGACAAGGACGGCCACGAGCACCACTACACCACCACCTCCTGGAACCTGCGCGGCAGCGAGACCGACCCGCTCGGCCACAGCGTGCGCTACGGCTACACCCGGCGCGAAAAGGTCCGCCAGGTCATCGACGCCAACGGCAACGAAAGCACCTACGACTACGACTACAAGGACCGCATCACCCGCGTCGTCCGCCACGGCGTCACCCGCGAAACCTACGCCTACGACACCGGCGACCGCCTGATCGAGAAGCGCGACACCCACGGCGACCTGCTGCTGCGCTTCGAAGTGGGCGACAACGGCCTGCACAGCACGCGCCTGCTGGCCTCCGGCGAAGAGCATCGCTACCAGTACGACGAGCGCGGCCACTTCACCGAAGCCTCCACCGACACCCACGAGGTGTGCATGAGCCACGACTGGGCGGACCGGCGCACCAGCGACCTGCGCGACGGCGAGGGCGTGCGCCACCAGTACCGGGGCCGCCACCTGGCGCGGACCACCTACTTCGACCGTTTCACCGTGGACTACGCCGTGCAGCCCGGCGACCCCTTGCTGATCCATACCCCGGATGGCAGCACCCAGCGCCTGCAACGCGGCGCCGACGGCCACCTGCTGCTGGCCCTGGGCAACGGCAGCCGCGAACTGCGTCGCTTCGACCTCGACGGCCGCTGCATCGGCCGCCTGCACTGGCCCGCCGGCCAGCCCGAAGCGGCCCGCTGGCAGCGCTACCGCTACAGCGGCGAAGGCGAGCTGCGGCAGGTGGAGAGCAACGCCGACGGCATCCGGGAATACCGCTACGACGTCGCTCACCGCCTCGTCTGGGAAACCCGCGACGGCTCGACGACACGCCGCTACGCCTACGATCCCGGCGGCAACCTGCTGGCCACCCCGGCCGTACCGTGGATGCGCTACCGCGAAGGCAACCGCTTGGAAACCTCCAGCGCAGGCACCTACCGCTACGACCAGCGCAACCATCTCTGCGAAGTGGTGGACGCCCATGGCCACAGCACCCGCTACCACTACAACAGCATGGACCTGCTGGTGAAGGTCACCTGGAGCGACCGCCCGGACGCCTGGACAGCGGAATACGACGGCCTCTGCCGACGCATCGCCAAGACCCTGGGCCAGGCCCGCACCGAATACCACTGGGACGGCGACCGCCTCGCGGCCGAAACCGCGCCCGACGGCCGGCTACGGCTCTACGTCTACGCCAACGAAGACGCCTTCCTACCCTTCCTGTTCCTCGACTACGACACCCCCGACGCACCGCCCGAATCGGGGCGTGCGTACTTCGTCTTCTGCAACCAGGCCGGCCTGCCGGAACGCATCGAAGATGCCCTGGGGCGGGAAGCCTGGCGGGCGGAAGACATCGACCCATACGGCCTGATCCGTGTCGCCGAGGGCAACACGATCGAATATGACCTGCGCTGGCCGGGGCATTGGTTCGAGCGGGAGACGGGGCTGCATTGCAATCGGTTTCGCGTGTACTGCCCGAGGTTGGGGCGGTATTTGCAGTCGGATCCGATGGGACAAGAAGGAGGCATTAATCTCTATAGCTATCCGACGAATCCCTTGGCAGCGGTGGATGTGCTGGGATTAACGGCCGCTTGTAGTTCCTCTAAGGGCAACAAGGAAGGCTCGGACGGAAAAGGTCCCGATTGCGAGGCACCCAAAGGACATACGCCGGGGAGCAAAGGACACGACTCCCCCTCTTCACCGAAGAAACCCAGTTTCCGCCAGAAGCTGTTCAAGAACATGAAACCCGGTGTCCTGAAGTGCAAAATATTGCGGGCCGAGCCGGTGAACATCCTGAACGGCGAGGTCAGCGTCGGGCAAAGCGACTTCACCTTGCCCTGGCACATACCGCTGGAATGGACACGCAACTACGCCTCCGGAAGCGAACGCCCCGGTGCCTGCGGCGTCGGTTGGGAGTGCCCTGCCGATGCCCGGCTGGAAATCGATACGGCCGATGGTGGCGTGATGTTCAGCCACCCCAGCGAAGGGCCGACTCTGTTCCCCATGTTACCTGCCGGGATCGGCGACGCTGCAGCCGTGCTGGAACTGATGGACGGCGCGCGGCTCATCGACCACGGCGACGAATGGCGCGTGCGCACCAAGAGCGATCTGATCTACCACTTCCCCAAGGCGCTGCTGGTTCGTAGTGAGGACGGCTTGCGCGAAGTTCCGCTGGACCGCATCAGCGACCTGTGCGGCAACTGGCTGGATTACGAGCGGGAGGACGGCCGGCTGCGAACGATCCGTGAATCGGGCGGGCGCCACCTGCTCGTCGAATACGCCGGGCAGCACATCCGCTCGCTGACCCTATGCGTGTCCGATGCCGACTTCAGCCACACCTTCGTGACCTACGAACACGACGAACAGGGCCACCTCACCACCGTCCGCGACGAGCTGGGCAACCCGCACTGTTTCGCCTATGACGGCCACCACATGGTGCGGCACACCAACCGCACCGGGCTGTCATTTCATTACGAATACGACGAGAGCAGCGAGACTTGGCAGGTGGTGCGTGCCTGGGGCGACGGCGGGCTATATGACTACCACTTCGCCTACGCCCCGGCGTTCCGCGAGGTGCGCATCACCGACTCGCTGGGCCACGTATCCACCGTCCAGTGCGACGAAAATGGCCTGCCCGTCCTGGAAATCGACCCACTGGGTGGGCGCACGCTTTTCGAATACGACGAGGTGGGACGCACCACGGCCGTGGTGGATGCGGGCAACCACCGTACCCAGTACGCCTACGACGAGCGTGGCAATCTGCTCGAACTCATACGGCCGGACGGCAGTGCGCTGGCGATCCAGGTGGATGCGTGCAACAAACCCACGGCAATCACCGACCCCAACGGCGCGACTTGGGGCCAGTGTTGGGACGAGCGTGGGTTGCTGGTCGAGCAGACCAGCCCGCTCGGTGCGGTAACTACCTACGAATACAGCGAGGCCGGCCTGCTGGTGGGCGTAACCGACGCCCTGAACGCCACCACCCGGCTCGGCTACGACAGCGACGGCTACCTAGTCGGCGTCGAGAACGCACTGGGCCAGGTCACCCGGCTCAAGCGCGATCTGCTGGGCAACGTGCTGGAGCGCGGCGACCCGCTGGGCAGAAGTACGACGTACCGCTACGACAGCAAGAACCGGCTGGTCGAGGCGACCCTGCCGGGCAGTGCCCACGTCCGCTGCGCCTATGACGCGCAGGACAACCTGACCCATTACGAGGACGAGAACGGTGCCCGCACGCGCTTCGAGTACTTCGGGCAGGGGCTGGTCGCCAAACGCTACCAACCCGACGGGCATGTGGTGCACTACCACTACGACACCGAGGAACAGCTCGTCGGCGTGAGCAACCAGCGCGGCGAACGGTACGAACTCAAGCGCGACGCGCTCGGTCGGGTGGTCGAGGAAGTGGACTACTGGGGCCAGGCCACGCGGTACGTCTTTGATATCGCCGGGCACCTGAAACAAAGCTGCGACCCGTTGGGTCGGGTGATCGACTACACGACCGACAAACTCGGGCGCATCCGGCGCAAGCGTTTCGAGCATCCGTTCGAGGCGGGCCGCCAATTCGAGGAAACCTTCGACTTCGACGCGAATGGCAACCTCACCGGCTGCGCCAACGAGCACGTGACGGTAACAAGAACCCTCGATGCCCAGGGGCGGCTGCTCGAAGAGCGGCAAGGCGAATTCGCCATCAAGAACGGCTTCGATGCGTTGGGCCGACGCATCCGGCGCGAAACCAGTGCAGGCAACACGGTCGCCTATGCATACGACGCGCTCGGGCAGCCGACGTCCATCCACATCAACGACGAGCCGTCGATCACCATCGAACGCGATGCAGCGGGACAGGTGGTCAAGGAGACCTTGGCGCCGGCACTGGAGCGGCACTACCACTACGACGCCGAAGGGCGGCTCACGGCGCAAGGTGTCAGACGAGAAGCGGAGTGGCTGTTCGACACGCAATACACCTATGACACGGGCGGCAACCTGACGCACCGCAAGGACAGCCAGTACGGGCTGGACCAGTACCGCTATGACACGCTGGGGCAGATCATCGAGCACGTCGATCCGCAGGGGAAGCTGAAACGCTTCTTCCAGGACCCGGCAGGGGATCGGCTGACGACCAACGTGCGGCAGAGCGATGGCCCCTGGCGCCGCGAGGGTTGGTGCGAGGGGGTGTTCTACCGGTTCGATGCGGCGGGTAACTTGGTAGAGCGGCGGGATGAGCGGCGGCTGGAGGGAGAAGCGCCGAAGATCCTTGTGCTGGAATGGGATGCGAATCAGCGGTTGGTGAGGAGTCGGACGCGGCCGACGTTTGATGGGAGCCAAGCGGACGAGGTTGAAACCGTCTACGGCTATGACCCGATGGGGAGGCGCGTCTTCAAGGGCACAGGCGTTCAAGCGACCTGGTTCGGCTGGGATGGTGACGCGTTGGTGGCCGAAGAGGCGCTGGCGATTCAGGCGAATCCGCAAATGGTCGTGCCTGCACTACGCGAATATGTGTACTACCCAGAGAGCTTCGTGCCGCTGGCGCTTGTCGACTGCACTAGCAGCTATCGATACGACACGGACCCTAATGGCTTTCCGACGCGGCTGATACACAGCGACGGACATGTTGTGTGGGCTGCGCGATACGCGGTCTGGGGCAGAACAAGCGTAGTCGTCAGCGAAGTCGCCAACCCAATCCGCTTGCAGGGGCAGTATGCGGATGAAGAAAATTGGCTGCACTACAACCGGCACCGCTACTTCGATCCTGAACTTTGCCAGTTTGTTGGCGTAGACCCAATCAGATTACTGGGCGGAGTCAATCTTTATCAATACGCTCGGAACTGCATGACCTGGGCTGACCCCTTAGGCCTCACGCCATCCAAGGATCCTTCGGCTTATGAAGTTGCGCTCGATATAGATCAATTCACGCTGGAAAATGATTTGATATCAATCAAGGATGCAGAGATTGCGTTGAATAAGAATTTTGACTACAAGCGTATTCACGGGAGTCCAACCGTAATAGCAGGTGCCTTGCAAAGATTTACCGGAGATGTCGCTTATGGCGCAAATGGGTGGGGCGGCGATGTTGCCAGAGCACCGGTTAACTTTTCGAAGGTATACACTCATTACAACTGGGATCTATTTAATTGCGGGGAAAGTAGGGCAATTAACCTTATCTTACCGGAGCACGGTGGTGATCTCAGTGAATATGTGCTCATGGCTTGGACCAAAGGCAATTCGGGGTGGCAACCAATAGAAGCATGCTGTAATTGCACCCGCCTTTACCAAGGGGCTCATTTCCTAACGGGAACTACTCCTTGCGAGCACTAACAGGCTGCCGCAACAGATTCGGCAGATTCGGGGTCAGGTCTCGCCTTTTGCCCCCTTCCCTCTTAACTTGCCCAACCCATAACCAGACCTCTCCGCATCAAATTCCCCGGGGCGATCTATCACGTCACTTCCCGAGGCGACCGCCGCGAGCCGATCTTCGTGGACGATGCCGACCGCGAGGCCCTGCTGGCGGTCGTGGCACAGGGCATGCAGCGCTTCGATGCCCAAGTGTTGTCCTACTGCCTGATAGGCAGTCACTACCACTTCGTGCTTCACACCCGGCAGGCGAATCTTTCGCGGCTGATGCGCCACGTTAACGGTGTGTACACGCAGGTGTTCAACCGACGGCACGGCAAGCTGGGGCATTTGTTCCAGGTGCGCTTCAAGGCCATCCTGGTCGATCGGGACGCTTACCTGCTGGAGGTCTGCCGCTACGTGGAGCTGAACCCGGTGTGAGCCCTTTGGCTAGACACCGATGGCTTGAGCTATCTGTTGCAGCGCCCGGCCTTGACGCCGGCCGGCCATCACCATGCGGCCAAGCGCTATGCCGCGCATCCCGCTTCTGACATCCACTCTCTCTCAACGGCCATGTCCTTCGTGTTCATGGCGAGCGTTACCGCAACCTGCACGCAACATCACCGAAGAACTCCCTCGCCGATTTCAATCCTCAACCCGCCGCCCCTTTGACCACTGTCATTGTCGAATGAGACCCATCCTGCCGATACTCAGCCCCATCATTCACCGGCGCCGCCAGCGCCTACACTCGAGGCAATGCCCGCCAGGACAACCATCCTGGATCATGGCTGTCGATCATCATGGATACTTGAGAAGGACACTCAAATGGTACGTGCCGTCACTGTTCTCACTGAGAATTTCTCCGACTGGGAACCTGCGCTCATCAACTCCACGGGGCGAGCCTACTATGGCTTCGACACTCGTTTCGCGGCCCCCGGTGGCAAGCAAGTGATCTCATCCGGAGGAATGACCATCATCCCGAACCTGGCCATCGAAGCCATCGCGCTGGACGATGTCGACTTGCTGATCGTGACCGGAGGCCCTGTGTGGAAAACAGACAAGGCACCGGCAATCGAGGCGCTGGTTCGGGCGGCCCACGCCAGGAACATCGTCGTTGCCGGCATCTGTGACGGCACCCGCGTCCTGGCCCAGGCGGGAGTGCTGGATCATTTGCGGCATACATCCAACTCCGCTGAGAACCTGAAGCAGGTGCATTACCGCGGAGCGGATTATTACCAGGATGTGCCCTATGCCGTTGCCGACCAGGGTGTGGTCACCGCTCCTGGCAGCGCGCCTGTCAGCTTCATGGCGCAAATTCTCAGCACCTTGGGTTTGAACGACAAGAAGCTCGATGCCTACCTGGCCATGCATGCGGCTGAACACATTCACGGCTGAGCCCCCTTCCCTTTATCTCTCCCCTCCCCTGGCGCTGCGGCCTGTTACTCGGCCGCAGCACCGCCGGCTTTGAGCCCTTCCACGACTGCCGCGCTGATGGCCGGCTCACTCTGTTTTCCACTGCTGAACCGCAGCCTGGAACGGTCCGATAATTTTTTTAAAAATCGGAAAAAACTTACTTGCGCTTGCGATATTTCCGACTAAGGTTTTCCCCTATGACGCATAGGGGTTTTCCCTAGCTCCATCAGGATGAGCCTGGAGTTGTGTCAGGGGATGTTTTATTTAGATCGCCCAAAAGGCGGCATTTTTCCTACCCAAGCTAAGGATGGCTTAATGTTTTTGTTTGCCGATAGTGGTCTCCGCAACCTGCCTGCCCCCCTTGTAATCCTTGCCTTCAGCCCCTCAACCCATGAGGGGGATGCTGCAAGCCATGACTCCCTCGCAACCCTGCCCGACATTCCGTCAGCCCCCCCTCCTCTGCGCGCGCCTTAGACACTGATCGCCCGCTCGAGACAAGTAAAAAACCGACGCATTTTTACGATATGACCGACTAAGGCTGTCGTAGAAAAAACTCTGCGCGCTCTATGGCTTTCCCGTTGGACGGGAGAGCTGCGGGCACCCGCAAATGCGTTCTCCAATGGATCGAAATCGCCGCCGGATGATGCCTGCGCGCCGAGGATCGAACATGTCGAAAACCACAGCTCAAGGCCCGGCCACAGCATCAACCGAACGGATGGGCATGATGCAGGCGCTTGCCGACGCCAGGCTCAGTGTCGAGGCCAAGGCCATGGTCGCCCAGGGCTTCTACACCGGGGTCGCCCAGGAAGTTTCCACGGTCATCCCCCTCAAGCACGGGGCCGACCCGGATCTCGGACGCTTGCGTCAGCTGCTGATCGCTGGATGGGGCGAGGAGCTGGGCCGTTATCTTGAAGTGATCGATGTTCGCGGGAGCAGCGCTGCCGAGGCCTTGCGCAAGGCCCAGCTAGCGGTCAGATCCGGCACTGCGCTCTTTGCCGTTGGCAGACTGGCCACTCGCAGCGGATCGCGCGCTTTCCTCTCGATCCATCACGGGTTGGCCGACGAACATAGCCTCGAGGTGCTGGCGCGCCTGCTGCAAACAGCGCAATCCGCCGACCTTGACTCAGCCCTGGCGCACCTGCGTCGAGGGCGTGGGTTCTATGAGGATTATGTCCAGGCGCAAGCCCTGCCCGCGCACGACGATGGCGGGCTGTACACACCCGTTGCGCAACCCATGGTGCCGGTGCGCCTGCTGCAAACCGGGCGCCTGGCCATCAACGCCCAAGGGCCGCGGATGAGTCTGCAACGCACCCTGGACATCGCCACGCTCAATGCCGACAAGCCTCCCCTGGCGACCCTCCTGGCCGGCCTGCAGCGGGCCGAGGTCATCGAGGGCGACACCCTGTGTTCGTCGCGTGACTGGCGCCCGGCTCACCAGCAGGACGCCATCGGCATGATGACGGGCCTTGTCCCACTCTCCTTCGCCGCCCCGGGAGAACCACCCCGCCCCGGGCAAACCAGCCTTGAGGCACGGGCTCGTCGCTGTCCGGCGGCGCGTCAGGCGCTGGCCTGCTGCCGGGCGTCCGAGCTGTTCATCAACGGCGCGGGCAGACGCGGCATCCCGGCCTCGCAGGTGATGAGTGCAACTTTTCCGGTGGGAATCGAAATACGCCGCACAGGTGCTTCGCAACTGTTCCTGGAGATCGAGGGGCCGTTTTGCGACGCCAGTGCAGCCACCAACCTGCTCAATGAACTCGCTGATGTACTTATGGATAGGAGTGAATGGAATGACTGAAAACATCCAGTTCGATGAACACGTCCTCGCCGATGAAGTGGCTCGCGTCTGCGCCACTTTTGCCGAGGTGCTCCAGCTGCCGCAGGTCGACCAGGCAGACAATTTCTTCAACCTCGGCGGCGACTCCTTCGACGCTATTCGGGTGATGTCGCGCTTGTCCTGCAACCTGCCCATCGTGACGCTTTTCGAGCACCCGACGGCAGACGGCCTGGCCCGGCGCATCCTCGGCGAAGCCACTCGACAAACCGCCCGCCTGGTCTGTTTTGGCGATGCGCAGGCAGCCGCAGGTTCGACCGCGGTGATTGCGGTGCCTTTCGGTGGCGGAGACGCCACGGCCTACCGCAGCCTGTTTCAAGGCAACCCGCAGGTACAGGTTTTCGGCGTGGATTTCGCTGACTTCGAGGTCGAGGACGCCCTGGACTTCCATGCCCTGCTCGACATCCTTGCCAGCGAGATCGAAGCGATCGGCGCCGCCCATCTGCTGATCTACGGCCACTGCGCCGGCGCAGCTACCGCAGCGAGCATTGCCTCGAGCCTGGCCGATCGTCACAAGCGGTTGTCATTGGTGGTTGCAGCTTCGCGCCCGGTGCTGGACGCCGATGCCGCGATTAGCGCCGCCGAAACCACTTCGGACCAGACCTGGACCGACTACCTGCGCTCCCTGGGGGCCTTCACCGGACTGCTCGACACCCAGGTCGAGAGCATGCTGGCTCGCGGCCGAAGAGACCATCTGATCGCCTGCGAGGCCTATCGCTACCTGGCGCAGCGCCCGGCACATGGCGTACCGGCATTGGTACTGCTGGGCGACGAGGATCCGGCTACCGCCGAGCCCGAAGTCGTACTGGAGCAATGGGGCAAGTTCATCGACGTCACCCAAGCCGCGACCCTGGCCGGTGGCGGGCATTACTTCGTGCGTACCCATGCGCCCGAGGTCGAGGAAACCGTGCTGGCGTTCGCGGCACACAACACCAAAGGAAGGGATAGCAAGTCATGACAGTCAATCATCAACCCATTCTCACCCAGGGCGATCTGTTCAAGCGTGGCTTGGCCGATCTTCAGGAGCATGATGCCGAACTGGCGCAGATCCTCGACGCCGAGGTCGCTCGCCAGCAACGCACCCTCTCGCTGGTCGCCTCTTGCTGCGCGGTCAAGCCCCGTACCCTGGCGGCCTCGTCCTCCGCGCTGGTCAATGTCACCGCCGAAGGTGTTCCCGGACGCCGCTACCACGCCGGCTGCGAGAACGTGGACCTGGTCGAGTCCCTGGCGATCCAGCGCGCCCGGGAGCTGTTCGGTGCGCAATATGCCGGGGTCCAGTCGCACTCGGCCTCCAGCGCCAACTACCAGGTGCTCGCCGCCCTGCTCGAACCTGGCGACACGCTGCTGGGCATGGCCCTGGACAACGGTGGCCACCTGACCCATGGCAGCCCCGTGACCTTCTCGGGCACTTACTACAAGGCCATCGGCTATGGCACCACCAAGGAAGGCCTGATCGACTACGACGAAGTCCGCAGGCTGGCCCTGGAGCATCGGCCGCGACTGATCATCTGCGGGGCCACGGCCTACTCCAGGGTCGTGGACTTCGAGCGCTTCCGGCGGATCGCCGATGAAGCTGGCGCCATCCTGATGGCCGACATCTCGCATATCGCCGGCCTGGTGGCGACCGGGCGCCATCCGAGCCCGATCGACGCGGCGCACGTCACCACCACCTGCACCCACAAACAGCTCGCTGGCCCCCGTGGCGGCCTGATTCTCTCGGGCCGCGACGCTCATGAAAAAGTCCCCGGCCGCGATGCGACCTTCAGCCGGGTGCTCGAACTGGCGGTGTTCCCCCGGATGCAAGGCGCGCCGGCGGTCAACATGATGGCCGCCAAAGCCGCGGCACTGGGTTACGCCATGACCCCGGAATTCGATGCCGAGATGCAACGCATCCGCGACGCGGCCGATGTGATGGCCAGCGAATTCCAGGCCCGAGACTATGAGGTGGTGGGCGGTCGCAGCGAAAACCACACCATTCTGATCCGCTTGCGTGCGGCGATGACCGGCGCCATCGCCGAGGCCGCGCTGGAGCACTGCGGCATCGTCGTCAACAAGAACCGTGTGCCCGGCGAAACCCGTTCGTCCTTCGTCACCAGTGGCCTGCGCATCGGCACCGGCGCCCTCGCCCAGCGGCATGTCGACCCGCAGGGATGCCGACAGATCGTCGACCTCCTGTGCCGGATCCTCGACCAGGTGACGCCGCTCGGCGAGAGCGAGTTCAGCCTGGACCCGGCGCTGCGCCAGCAATTCTGCGCGGAGGCCGAGGCGCTGTGCCTGAAGTATCCGATCGTTGACTACCTGGCAGGCTGAAGCAGTCTCCAGCACCGCTGGAGGCATGGCACGACGGTCCGGCGATCGTCGTGCCCGCACATACGCAAACTCTAAGGAGAGACAAACACCATGACGGACAAGATCAAGTATGTCGCCATCAATGGCTCGGAACGGCTGGATGGCAACAATGCCAGGGCGCTGGAATGGGCGGCCGAGTACCTGGAGAAGCAGGATGTCATTCTCGAGGTCTTTTCACTGGCCAGCGCCAAGATCGACCCCTGCGGGGCCTGCGGCGATTGCAATTTCCGCAGCGAGCCCTGCGCGCAGCAGGATGACGCCGCGCGCGCGGTGCAACTCATGCAAGCCAGCGATGGCGTGATCTTCGCCTGTGCCGTCCATGGCTTTGGCGCATCGCCCTTGATGTCGGCATTCCTGGAGCGGGTCGGGACCGGGTTCCTGCGCCACGATCGCACCCTCACCAACAAGGTGGCCGGGGTCATGGTGACCGGCCGGCGCATGGGCCATGTGGAGGTCTACAACCAGATGCTCCAGTGCGCCTTGCTGAACCGCATGATCATGGTCGGCTACGGCTTCCCGGCCATGCTCGTGGGCGACAAGAAAGGCGAGGTACTGGGCGACCAGGAAGGCATGGAGATGCTGCGCCGGATGCTCGATCGCATGGTTTCCATGACCCGCCTGATGCGCGACCACGAACGGCTCACGGGGCAGCCGGTACTGCCGGTCTCGGTACCCGGGGAGCGCCATCGCGAGGGCAAGGATGGCACGTTCTTCGTCCCGGCCAAGTCCGACATGTACCAGCGCGAGGCCGCTCGCAGCTGCAACTTCGATGTCGTCGGCGACTGAACTGCGCAGCTAGCGAGAACCTTATGAGCATTAGAACTGCCTGCAATGGCCTCACCGACACCCACCTGCGGGAATGGCTAGTGTCGGAACACTTCGAGCGCCTGGCGGATGCAACGGTGGCCCAGATCGCACAGGCCTATGTCGGCGTCTATTCGGCCCGGCCTACCAGTTGGCTGGCGGTCATGGCGCGCAATCGCAACCTCGATCGCAAGACTGTACTGGCCATGGAAAACGCCAGCGACCTGCTGCGTATCCCGGGCATGCGGCGCTCCAAGTTCCTGCTGCCCGGCGAGCTGGCAGCCAAGGTCTTTGCCGCCACCCGCCTGCCGCTGGCCAACCACGAATGGCGTTTACGGGACGTAGGCCTTGGCCTGGACGATTACCGGCGACTGCTACCGGCGCTGCTCGCCTTCAGCAACGGCGTCTCGGTACGCCTGCAGGACATCGCCGGCGCCCTCGACCTGCCGGCCCCCCAGGCGCGTGCAGTGACCTCGGTTGCCGCCTATGACGGCGCGCTGGTTCGTATACCGGCGGCCAACCAATGGTCCAACCGCTGGCTGTACTCGGCCGCCCCCGAGGGGCTGCTGCCCGGTGACGGCGTGCCACTGGACCGCGACTCGCTACTGCGTGATATCGCCGGGCGCTACGTCGAACACTACGGACCGGTCACGGTCGACGACCTGGCCTGGTGGCTCGGGGTTTCAAAGGAAACCGCGCGCACGCTGCTTCACGCCAGTGGAGCCAGCCAGGTTGGCAACCAGATGTGGCACAGCCAGGCCGGACTGGCGCGCCTTGAGCGATTCCTCGGACGCGCCAAGGCCCCCACAACGGCGCAGATCCGCTTCCTGCCGGCCTGGGACCCCCTGGCAATGGGCTATGCGCCCGGCTCGAGACAGCGCGACTGCCTTGAGCTGGAACGGGTCGGCGGCTACGACGCGGCCGGTAACGGACGGCCGGTGGTGCTCATCGGTGGCCGGGCTGTCGCCACCTGGAACACCGCGGCCAAGGGCAGCAAGCGCTTCATCGCAGTCGATGCCTCGACACTGGCCGACCAGGAGCGTGCAGCCGTGCTTCAGGCTGCCTCGGTACTGGCGGAGCAGATCGGGGCCATTCACCAGATCGAGAACAAAACCACAGCGTGACAACAGGGAAGGCATGAACAAGATGAGGGACGACATGACATCAGTACCCCCCGAGCCACAATCGCTGTCAGGCAACGAGCGCAGCCTGTGGGACGCGTTCGCGTGCCCGGCGGCCGGACAATCGACCGGCAGCACGCGGGAACAGGAAGACATTGCCCTGCCCCCTGGCCTGACGGCCAGCATCAACGACCTGATGACGGTCGCCGCGGTCCTGGGCTCCCTGCTCAGCCCGGAAGGCCGGGTAACCCTGGGCATCCACGACGACGGCAAGTCGTCGCAGCTCGGCGTCGATTGCACGGCGCTGAACCTGGCACAAGACGCCCGGGCCTACATCGCGCAGTTGCGCGACCAGGCCGAAGCGCCCCAGGGCGAGACGCAACTGCGTGCCGATATCGAGATCAGCGATGGCAAGAACCTGCCAGCCGCGCAATCGCCGGTCTGGCTACTGGTGCAGGACGGCCGCTGCCAACTGTCGGTACGCAGCGATCGCATGACCCGGGCCGTGCGCCTGGAGTTGCTTGAACTGGTGGCCTTCGCCTGCGCCCGGGTACTGGATCCCAAGGCCCTGCCGGCTTCCTCTCTCCTGCCCGCCTGCCCTGCCCCGGCCGAAGCCGGCCAGCGCCAGTTCCTGGTGGAGCGCATCTACCGGCATGTACAGAGCAAGCCGTCGGCGGTGGCGATAGTGGATGACAACAGCGACCGCAGCCTGACCTACGCCGAACTCTGGGACGCCAGCGAGGCACTGGTCCAGCACATACGCGAACGCGTCACTTCCCGTCGCTCGAGCCCGCGCCTGGCGCTGTTCCTGGAGCGCGGCTGGCAACACCTGGCCTCGATCATCGCCGTGCAACGCATGGGGGGCACCTGCGTGCTGATCGACCCGGCGCATCCCGATGAACGCATTCGGGCCTTTATCGAAGAGTGCAGCCCGCATGCGGTGTTGACCGCCGGCAGCACCACCGAGCGAGCGCGAGATTGGCTGGCCTGCCCGCTGCTGGACATCGACAAGGTGCAGCTACGCCCTGCCCACGTCGACTGGGAACACGGCAAGTGGGCCGAAACCACCAACGAGGCCTGCTTTATCGCCGGCACTTCCGGCAGCACCGGACGGCCCAAGGCCGTATGCCTGTCCTATCGCGGGATGGCCGCGACCCTGGACGCCATTATCGATCAGGCCGGGCTGGGCGAGCATAGCCGCGGCTCTTGGCTGTCGTCGCCCGGCTACGGGATGGTCGAGGTCGACCCGCTGCCGGTCCTGTGCGCCGGCGGCACGGTGTGCATCCCTGCCCCGCCGGTGCTGCAGGACGTCAACCTGCTGGCCCGCTGGCTGCTCGAAGGCGACATGAACCATACGCTGGCCATGACGTCCATCGCCGAAGCCTTGTGGGCCACCGGGATGCGGACCGGCCTGCGCACCATGCTGATCGCCGGTGAACGCTGCAAGCAATGGCCGCCGGCCGATCTCGGCTACCGGGTGATCAATGTCTATGGCTCCGCGGAGGCTGCGGTGGTGTCCATCGAGGATCTGAGCGCAGCACGCCGCACCTTGCTGCCCTCGGTGGGACGGGCGATCCCCGGCGCCCGGATGTACGTGGTCGACCGCCATGGCCAGCCACTTGCGGCCCGTTGTGTCGGTGAGCTGATCATCACCGGCGAAACGCTGTCGGTGGGCTACGTGAACCCCGAGGACACGAAGAAGGCGTTTCGTGGTAACACCCTGGACGCCACTTCGCCATTGCAATACAGCACCGGCGACCGGGCGCGAATGGCCGCCGATGGCACCGTGGAAATCTTCGGGCGGACCGACTCGGTGGTGAAGATCCGCGGGCATCGGGTCGACCTGACTGAACTGGAGATCACCGCGCTGCAAGTGCCGGGCGTGGTGAAGGCGGCAGCCACCTGCTCGAGCAACGACCTGGGCGCGACCCTGGCCTTGTTCCTGGAACTGGCTCCGGACGCCGCAGAAGTGGTGGCCAAGGTTCGCAAGCACCTGGCCACGCGCTTGCACCCGGCCGCTCAGCCCGGCCAGATCGTGACCGGCCCCCTGCCCCTGGGGCGCAATGGCAAGGTTGACTACAGCGCGCTGCAGGTCGGCCCTATCGAGCGCGATGCGGGCCAGACCGTCTTCGCCCCGCAGACCCAGGCAGACCACGCGGTACGCGATTGCTGGCTGGCCTGGACGCTCTGTGAAGAGGCGACGCTGGAGTCGAGTTTCTTCGACGCCGGCGGCGACTCCCTGCGCGCCCTGCGCATGGTCGGCGAGCTGGCCTGCAAGCATGGCATCCATGTGCAAATGGGCGCGTTCCTCGAGGAACCGGTACTGGCGAACCTGGTCCGCCTGGCCAATGCCTCGCGCAATACCCAGTTGCCGAAGTTCGAGCACTTGCCGGCACAGCAGCAACGGTTGCCGTTCGAACTCAACGAAAGCCAGCAGGCGCTGTGGATCGGTCGCGGTTCGTTCTACGACTACGGCGGCGTCGGCTGCCAGGGCTATTTCGAATGGGAGGTGCAGGCCCTGGATCGCGAGCGTTTCACCCGTGCCGTGGGGCTGCTGGTCGAGCGCCATCCGATGCTGCGCATGACCATCGATGCCAGTGGACGCCAGAGCATCGGCGATGTCGACGGTACCCAGGCGGTGGAGTACGTCGACCTCAGCGCCCTGGATGCGGCGCAGATCGATCGCGAGATCGACCGGGTCCGCGAACGCATGGCCAACGAAGAAATCGGCACCACGCAATGGCCGCTGTTCCAGTTCCGCATCAGCCGCATCAGCGCCAGCACCAGCCGTGTGCACCTGTGCATCGACATGTTGATCGCCGATGCCTGGTCGATCTTCCAGGTGATCATCCCCGACCTGATCGATCTCTACCTGGAAGACAATCCGCAGCTGCCGGTGCTCCAGACCAGCTTCCATGACTACGTCGCCTATCGGCAAAAGGTCCTCAAGAGCGCCCAGTACCAGGCCGACCGCGAATACTGGCTGGACAAGATCAACCATCTGCCGGCGGCGCCGCGCCTGCCGCAGCTGGAGCCTGGAGAGTTCAGCGGCCCGTCGCGCTTCGAGAGGCACGAAGGCACCCTTGCCGTCGCGGCCTGGGAGCGACTCCAGGCCCAGGCCCAGGCGCGCAATATCTCGCCCTCCGGGGTGGTCGCGCTGGCCTTGTGCGAAGTGCTGCGCGGCTGGAGCGAAGAAGACCGGTTCACCCTGAACTTCCCGGTCTCGGACCGGATGCCCGTCAGCGCCGACATCGACCAGGTCGTCGGCGACTTCACCAATACCTTGCTGGTGCCTTACGAAACAGCGGCCGACGATACCCTCGAGGCGCGCGGCCAGCAGCTGCAAGTCGCGATCTGGCAGGCCCTGGACCATCGGCTGTTCAACGGTGTCGAGGTGCTGCGCGAGCTGGCCCGAGTCCGTCGCAGTGGCGGTGCGCCGCTGATGCCGATCGTCCTCACCAGCCTGCTCGGGCACCCGGGCCGCCATGATGCGGCGCGCCTTGGGCAAGAGGTCTACGGCGTCTCGCAAACGCCTCAAGTGACCCTGGATGTGCAACTGCGCGAATCCGAGGGCACCTTGTACTTCAAGTGGGACTACCTGACCGGGGTCATTCGCCCCGAGGTCGTGGCAGCGATGTTCGGCGCGTTCTGCACACTGCTGCGGCAACTGGCCGGCGACAGCGAGATCTGGCAACGCACCTGGCTCGACCTGCGGCCTGCCGCGCAGATCGAAGTACGCCGCGCGGTAAACGCGACCCAGGCGCCGGTACCGGAGGTTCACCTGCGTGACCTGTTGCTGGCCCGGATCGCCGACCGCGCCGGGGAAACCGCGGTCCTCGATCCCCGGGGCAGCTACAGCTGGGGCGAAATCGGCCGGGCCGCGGCACGGATCGGCGAGATGATCCAGCAAGCCCGCACCCCCGGTGAACGCTTTGTCGGGATCGTGCTGCCCAAAGGCAGCGGCCACTATGCGGCGGTCTACGGCTGCCTGCTGGCCGGTGTCGGCTATGTGCCGGTGGACATCGACCTGCCGTCCGAGCGCATCCGCTCGGTGCTGTCCCAGGCCGGGGTGCATACGGTGATCGCCGGTGTCGATACGCCGTTGCCGGAGCAGGTACGGCGGCTCGTGCTGACGGACGAGGACCTGCGTGCCTGGGCCGGGCAGCACACGGAGCTGGCCCTGGCCCCCCTGGCCGCGGACTACTCGCCCTACGTGATCTTCACCTCCGGCTCCACCGGCAACCCCAAGGGGGTCGAGATTCCCGAGGCCGCGGTGGTCAACCACGTCCATGACGTCGTCGAGCGCTTTGGCCTGGATACCTCCACCCGCCACCTGGCGACTGCCGCCCTGCACTTCGACATGTCGGTCTTCGATATCTTCGGCCCCCTGCTGCACGGCGGCTCGGTGGTGGTGCCTGCCCAGGCGGCAGGACCGGACCCCGATACCTGGCTGCGACTGCAGCGTCGCCACGGCGTGACCTTCTGGGCCTGCGTGCCGGCGATCATGGACTTGCTGTGCAGTGTCGCGGAAACCGCGCGCAGCTTCTCTGCGGTGGAGTCGCTGGCCAACATCGTCATGGCCGGCGACTGGATTCCTCTGCCGCTGCTGCCGCGAGCCAGGGCGCTGTACCCGAATGCGCGGCTGTACTCCTGCGGAGGCCCCACCGAGACCACCAACTGGTCGGTGCTGCACGAGATCGACGAGCAGGAAGGCCAAACGGTGCGCTCGGTGATCTATGGCGCGCCCATGCGCAACTCTGCCTATCACATCGTGGCGGGCGACTGGACCGATTGCCCGGATTGGGTACCCGGGGAAATGCTGGTGGAAAGCGAGGTGTCCCTGGCCTGTGGCTACATCGGCCAGCCGGAACTGACCCGCAAGGCCTTTGTCCGGCACCCGCGCAGCGGGCGGCGCATGTACCGCACCGGCGACCTCGGACGCTACCTGCCCAACGGCGAAATCGAGATCCTGGGACGCATCGACAACCAGATCAAACTCAATGGCCTGCGCATCGAGCTGGGTGAAATCGAGAGCGTGGCCGAGTCCTGCCCCGGTGTCTCGCGAGCCTGTGCCGTCGCCCTGCCCGGTCCCGATGGGCACCCCAAGCAGATCGCCCTGGTCTATGTCGGCGAGCCCGAACAGGCTCCCGCGATCAGCCAGGCCCTGACCCTGCGCCTGCCCGCCTACATGGTGCCGAAGACTGTCCAGCCGTTGCCCCAATTGCCCCTGTCGAAGAACGGCAAGGTGGATGTACTGGCCCTGCGTGAAACCCTGAGGAATGACATGAAAGACAGCAATGGCAAGACCCCGCAAACCATCCTGCGCACCGTTATCCGGGTGATCTCCAGTCATCTCGAGGAGCCGGTGGTCCTTCCCGAGGACAACTTCTTCGACCTGGGCGGCGACTCGCTGTCGGCGATGAAGATCAAGATCGAGCTCGAGTCCCTGCTGTCCGTCAGCGTTCCCCTGGAGAACCTCATGCTCACCGAGACCATCAGTGAGTTCGCCAACAGCCTGGACACGGGGAGCCAGCCATGATCAAGGACAGCCTGCACCAGCAATGGCTGGATGACGTGGACGCCTACCTGGATGGGCGCACCACGCCACAGGAACTGGAGGCCAGGGGGCAACTGCGGGCCCGGGAAGTCTTGCGCTATGTCCAGGAGCGCTCGGCGTTCTATGCCGGGCACCTGCGCTCGCAACTGGGCGGTCCCAGCACGCTGCCGGCGCTGGACGGCATCCCTTTCACCACCAAGGAAGACCTGCGCGCCGTGGGCCGCTCGGTCTGCAGCCTGCCTTTCGACCAGATCGCGGTGTACTACGAGACGACCGGGACCACGGGGCTGCCCACCCCCTGCCCGCGAGCAGCGATCGATGTCGAGACCAGCGGCGCCTATGTGCAGAAGGCCGTCGCCGACCTGTACCAATCGACATTCGGCACCACCGATGCCCTCACCGCGATCATGGGGCCGTCGGAGCTGTATGCGTTCGGCGATACCTATGGCGAGGTCTGCCGCAACCTGGGCATTCCCTATGTGCGGCTGTGGCCGGAAAGCCCTCGGGTCGGCCTGGTCAAGGCCGCCCAGTTGATCAACGACCTCGGCGTGCGCTCGCTGATCTGCTCACCCGCCGTCGCCCTGGCCCTGGCCCGGCTCTATGTCAGCCAGGGGATCGATCCGCGCGAGACCGCGGTGGGCCAGATCATGGTGCTGGGCGAACTGTGCACGCCGCAGATGCTGAGCAATATCGCCCGGGTCTGGAATGCCCATTGCACCCATGGCCTGTATGGCTCCCAGGAAGCCCATGCGGTGGCCACCGGCTGCGCCAACGGCAACCTGCACTTCTCCGAAACCAACTATCTGGCGGAGATTCTTCCGGTTCCCGGCATGGAGGGCGATATCGGCGAACTGTGCCTGACGATGCTCGTCCCCGGGGCCAAGCCGCTGATCCGCTACCGCACCGGCGACCTGGCGCGACTGCACGCTGCCGAGGACTGCGGGTGCGGCAATCGTTCCCGTTGCCTGCGGGTGTTTGGCCGGGTGAGCGATGTGATGACCCTGGGCGGTCGCCAGGTACTGCCGGCCCTGATCGAGTCGGCGGTGCTGAGTGCCGCCGAGTGGGTCTCCGGCTACGAGGTCAGGATCCGCACCGCCGGCGACGGCAGCGACCATGTCGAGGTGTCGATGGTGGCGGGTATCGGCGAGCGTTCGCTGGCCCAGGTACAGGAGCAGATGGCCGACCATTTCGGCACCTCGGTCCAGCTGCAATTGGAGCAGAGCCTGGATCCGAGGACCGAGACCGGTGCCTACATCTCCTGGAAGCACGCACGCATCCGCGATCAACGGGAGCCCGCCCTGTGAGCTCGTTACCAGCCACGGCCGGCCCGGACGATGGCGGGATCAAGATGATCCGTAACTCATTGGCCCTGGCCAACGTCAACCCCATGGGCTGATCGCTCTGGAAAAAGCCTCGGGTGCCGGCCGGACGCCGGCCGACACCCATTAATCTAAGGATTGGATAAACATGACTCACACACCCGCGAATACAACGCTCAATGAAAAACGATGGCAGGCCCTGGCTGTCATCTCGATCATCCAGCTGATCCTGCTGCTGGATGCCACCGTGGTGAACGTGGCCTTGCCACGGATCAAGCACGAACTGGGACTCACGGATGGGTCCTTGACCTGGGTCGTCAATGCCTACCTCATCACCGCCGGATCGCTGTTGCTGCTGGGCGGGCGGATCGGCGATGCCTTTGGGGTGCGGCGCGTCTTCCAGATTGGCGTAGTGATTTTTGGCGCATTTTCCTTGCTGGCGACCTTCGCCGAAGATGCCACCGTGCTGATCATCAGCCGTGCCGGGCAAGGGGTCGGCGAAGCCCTGGCGTCGGCCACCGGGTTGGCCATGGTGTCGCTGCTGTTTCCCGCAGGTCCCGAGCGCGGCAAGGCGTTTGGCATCTGGGCGGCCCTGGGCGGCCTGGGCTCGATCATCGGTGTACTGCTGTCCGGCGTACTGACGCACTATCTGTCGTGGCGCTGGGTGTTCGGGATCAACGTACCGATCGTCATGCTGCTGATCCTGGCTAGCATGGTGATGATTCCCAAGTTCACCCATCGCCGTTCCACTCCCCTGGACCTGGGCAACGCCCTGATCCTGGTGGTGGCCGTCGCCGCGACCGTCATGGCCGTGATGGGCTCCGGCATCGAGCACCTGCCCGGACAACGCGTGGCCCTGCTGGTGCTGGGCTTGCTGGGGATCTTCCTGGTACTGCGTCGTTGCAAGCGCTCGGAAAACGGCATTATTCCCGCACGCCTGATGACCCGCTCTCCCCGCCTGGCAGGCTACGCCATCGTGGCCATCCTGGCAGCGACCTCCGGCGCCTTGTTCTACCTGGGCGTACTGTTGCTGCAAGACTACCTCGGCCTGAGCCCGATGCAGACCGGCCTGGCCTGGCTGCCCTTCTGCCTGGGTTTCTTCCCCGGCATCTTCCTTTCGCAGTTCGTCATGCAGCGCTGGAACCCGCAGGCGGCAGCCGTTGTCGGCCTGGCAACCTCGGCGCTGGGTTTCGCCTTGTTCGCCTTCGGCGTACCCCTGCATAGCTACTGGCTGGGCATGTTCCCGGCCATGCTGGTCACCTCCATCGGCTTCGGTTGTGTCGCCCCGGTCGCGCAGTCGCTGGCCACCAGCGACCTCAACGAGGCAGACGCCGGTGCCGGGTCGGGTATCACCACCACTATCCAGCAATTGTTCCAGGTGTTCGGGGTCACCCTGCTGGCGGCCGTGGCCCTGGCCGTCTCCGACAGCAACGGAGTGCCGACCATCGCGGCCAATGGCTTCGTGAGCGCCTTCGCACTGTCGGCGCTGGCGATGATCGGGGGTGCCTTGCTGATCTGGGCCGGGCGCAATTCCCTGGCTCTCGAGCCGGCCCCATCGAGCCCCCAGCCGTAGGTTACCGTCATGCATCAGAACTACCTGATCCCCCCTTTCAAGGGACCCCTCACGACGCTTTCCAGCGTCGCGGGACTGCGGGAAAAATGGACCGGGGCGATGCTTGACCAGACAGGGCGCGCCTATTCCGGCGCGCTGCGTCTGGACTTCAGCGCGCAGTGTTGCCAGGAACAAGTATTCGACGCCGTGGCCCGGACCCTGGCTCGGCATCCGATCCTCGCGGCCCGATTCGAGATCGAAGGAGAACACCTGGTCGGCCGAGCCCCCAGCGAACAGGCATTGCGCCAAGCCTTGCGTGAGCAATTGGGCAAAGTGCAGGCCGCCGTCACCGACCAGGAGTTCCTGGCCTACCGGGCCAGGCAAGCCGCCGAACCGGGGCTGCGCATCGCCTCGGCGGTAGACGAGGCTGGCCTGCACATCTGGATCGGCTTCTGGATCTATACCTGCGATGGCGCCTCGATCGACCTGCTGCTGGAGGATATCGCCCAGCATTACCGGGGCCAGCCCCCGGTATCCTGCAGCGCCTGGAATGACTATTGCCGGATGCAGCCCCTGCCGGAGCAGCCAGTAAGCGCGGCGCAACAGCTTGAGGTCTACCCGGGGACGGGGCCCTACGGGCTCGATGCGCTGCGCCCAAAAAGCGGTGCCGGCATGGGGCGCATGCAGAGCCTGAAGTTCACCTGCGACGTACCGCGCAGCAGGGTCCTGGACTACGCCAGGGCCCAGCGGGTGACGCCGTTCGTGCTGCTGTTGGCCATCTACCAACGGGCGATCAGTGCCGTCAGCGGTGTCGCCACCGTGGTGACCGGCGTGCCCTTCGCCAACCGCCCGGGAGCCGCGGCCCAGACGCTGGTGGGGCCGCTGTCCAATACCATCCCGGTCAGTACCCGGCATGAGCCCGGCGAGCCGTTGGCCGCCGTGATCAAGCGCGTGCAGCGGGCGGTGATCAATGCCGCGGCCCGCCAGCACATAGAACCGGCAGCCTTGTATCCCGAGGGCATGTCTGCGCGCACCGCCGGCTTCGAACTGCCGTTTCCCCAGCTGTTCAACGCCTGGAACTCACGCAGCGAAGGCCGGCGCATCGCCCTGGGCGACCACCAGTGGATGAGCCTGCGGCTATTGCCGAACGATACCTGCCGCGTGGCTTTCGAAATCACCCTGGATGAGCACACCGAGCATATTTCAGGGCGGATCGACATGGACGCCGCAGCCTATGGCGACCATGCCGGACAAGTCATCGAACAGATGATCCGCGACCTGCAAGGCATCCCCGGCGATTGATCTGCACAGCCTGTAGACAGGCACCAGCAAGACGCGGTTCGAACAGCGCCGCGATCTTGTCGGATGGCCTGTATGCCCCATTCCAGAGGCCCATCGCCTCGGGCAGCTGCTGCCATCGAGTGTTCCGGGCACTCCTGGAAATTATCAGCTCTGTAAATGGCATCGCACGCGCTGCTGCCCATCCTCCAGCAAGGCTTGGGGCTTTTCGCAGCCAACGGTGCACAGGCCGCAACGCTCGCGGAAGAAGCAGCCACTCGGTAGCCGACGGTTCCCTGGCAATTCGGTAGGCGCCGCAACCTGTTCGGCATGCAAAGGCACGCCTAGTCGTGGTACTGCTTCGAGCAACAAGCGGGTATAGGGATGGCGTGGCTGATCGAGAACCTGGGCTGCGCTGCCAAGTTCAACGATTTGCCCCAGGTACATCACCGCTACCCGGTTTGCCATATGACGGACTACTGAGACGTTGTGGGAAATCAGGATATACGTCAGGTTGCGAGCGCGTTGTAACTCCGCCAGAAGGTTAAGGATCTGTGCCTGAACCGAAATGTCCAGCGCCGATGTCGGCTCGTCCAGGACAATAATATCCGGGTCTGATGAAAGGGCTCGGGCAATAGCGATCCGCTGTCGCTGACCACCGGAAAACTGGTGGGGGAAGCGGTCCAGGTATTCCGGGCGGATGCCGACTTGGGCCGCGACCCTGGCCGCCACATCACGCATCTGCGCACGGGAGGCGTGACCTCGGGCGTATAACGGCTCGGTGATGATTTTCCAGATAGGCAAGCGTGGATCAAGCGAAGACTGTGGGTCCTGGAAAACAATTTGAACGTTGCTGCTGCCCTCGCCGCCGCTGCGACCGGCCCAGTTCAACTCACCGCTGCTGGGCGGCACCAAGCCCATCAATAGCTGCGCCAATGTGCTTTTGCCACAGCCGGACTCGCCCACAATCCCCAGGGTTTCTCCCGCCCGTACCTGAAGGTCAATGCCGTTCAGGGCGTGGGCATACCCCCGCGGTCGACCGAGCCAATCATTACTGATGGGGAAACGGACGCGAACGTCGTCAAGTTGGAGAATCGTGGGTGCCATTTGGGGGGCGGTATGCATGACGGCATTGTTCATCACGAAAGCTCCTTGACCGGTAACCAGCACGCACTTTTACGTTGGTCATTACCGTTAATGCTGTTGAGGTTCGGGCGTTTGCTACAAGCCGGCATGACGTAGGGGCAACGCTCCTGAAAGGTGCAGCCCACAGGCAACGACGCCAGGTTCGGCACTTGACCGGGGATGGTCAGCAGCGGCTGACCCGGCTCGACCATTTCCGGAAGGCCACTGAGCAACCCTTGCGTATAGGGATGTTGCGGGTTGCCCATCACTTCGACGGTGCCGCCCTCTTCAACCACCGCGCCGGTATACATCACATACACCCGGTCGCAGAACTGCGAAACCAAGGCCATGTCATGGGTGATGAGCAGAATGGCGGTGCCACGTTGCCGGGCTTTTTCTCGCAGCAGCAACAGCACCTGGCGTTGCACGGTAACGTCGAGGGCGGTGGTCGGCTCGTCGGCGATCAGCAGTTGCGGTTCACAGGAGAACGCCAGCGCGATCATCACCCGTTGCCGCATGCCTCCGGACAGCTCGAAAGGGTAACTCTCCAATACTTGCTCCGGGCTGGCGATGTGCATGTCGCGCAACAGTGCAATCGCCTTGAGACGGGCTTCGGCGGCGCTGATCTTTTGGTGATGGATAATCACGTCGAGCATTTGCCGACCGATGCGCCGGGTCGGGTTCAGGGCCGTCATTGGCTCCTGGAAAATCATCGCGGCATCGCGTCCACGAATCTGTAGCAGCTCCTTTTCAGGAGCCGCCAGCATGTCGCGCCCGAGCATGCTCAAGCTGCCGGCGGTGATCCGATAACTGCGCTCTGGCAGCAATCGCATACTGAGCATCGCCGTGACCGACTTGCCCGACCCCGACTCGCCCACCACGCCGACGATTTCGCCGGGATTGACGTGCAACGACACGCCGTTCAGAGCCTTGACGTTATTTTTGTAAGCCGGGAATTCCAGGCTCAGGTTGTCGATGGCCAGTACAGGACTCGAAGTGTGCATGGTCATTTCCCCTGTTGCCGTGGATCGAGCAGATCGCGCACGCCATCGCCCAGCAGGTTGAAACCGGTGGCGGTGATCAGAATCGCCAGGCCCGGAAAGGTCGAGTACCACCAGTTATCCAGGATGTAGTTACGCCCGGTAGCGACCATCGCGCCCCACTCGGCCGTGGGCTGTTGTGCCCCCAGGCCGATAAAGCCCAGGGCCGAGGCCATGAGGATCGCACTGCCGATATCCAGGCTCAGTTGCACCAGCAATGGAGGCATCGCGTTGCGTGCCACGTGCCAGTGCACCACGTGCCAGCGTCCAGCCCCGAAGGTCTGGGCGGCCTTGACGTACCCCATCTGCCGGATACTCAAGGCCTGGCCACGGGCCAGCCGCACATAGGACGGAATTCGCACGAGGGTAATCGCCAGCATGGCGTTGAACAGGCTCGCGCCCAACGCAGCCGCCAGGGCCATAATCAGTACCAGCGACGGCACCGACAGCATGATGTCCATCAGGCGCATGATTAACGCGTCGAAACGACCACCGATCACTCCCGAAAAACATCCCAGCAACCCGCCAATGAAACAGGAGGCAAAAGCCACGAACAGGCCGACGCCCACCGACTGTTGGCTACCGAACAGCACGCGGCTGAACAGGTCGCGGCCGACTTCGTCGGTGCCGAACCAGTGGTCGCTGGACGGCGGCGCCAGGCGTTCGGCAAGGTTCAGGGCATTGGGGTCGTGGCTGGCGAGCCAAGGGGCGAAGATCATGCACAGCAACACGATAGAGGTGATCGCCAGGCCCGCCATGGTCAGCGGGCTCCGGCGGATCTGGTAGGCCAGGTAGGCGGTTTTTTCGCTCCAGCGCGGGCGGCGCGCTGCCGTCAGGGTTACGGACATGTCAGTTCACCTCGCCGATGCGTGGGTCGATCACGCGGTACAAAAGATCGATGGCCATGTTCAACAGCACGTAGATGAACGAAACCAGAATGGCGAAGCCCATCACCGCGGGGAAGTCGAGCGATTGGATCGACTTGACGACATAGGCGCCCATGCCAGGCCAGGCAAATACTGTTTCGGTCAGCACTGCGCCATACAGCAAATCACCCAGGGTCAACCCGAGGACGGTCACCGAAGGAATCAGGGCGTTGGGCAGTGCGTGGCGCAGGATCACGGTCCATCGGGACAGGCCATAGGCGCGTGCGGTGCGGATATAGTCTTCACCCAGTTGGTCAAGCATGGCTGAACGAATCTGTCGTGCGACGACACCCAAGGTCACGAACCCCAGCGTTGCAGCGGGAAGAATCAGGTGCTCCACAGCATCGAGAAACAGTCGGCCATCACCGGCGAGCAGCGAATCGATCAGATAAAAACCGGTGATTGTCGGTGGCGGCGCCAGCCCTTCGGACAACCGGCCACCACCGGGCAGCCAGCCAAGGTGACCGTAGAACAGAACGATTGCACCAAGACCGAGCCAAAAGGCCGGCGTGGAAATTCCGGTGACCGCGAGGGTACGGGCGATCTGGTCAATGGCCCGATTGTGATAAACCGCTGACAGTACGCCAAGCGGGATGCCGACCAGGACCGCCAGCACCAGCGCTACCAGCGCCAGTTCCAGAGTTGCCGGGAAGAACGCTTGCAAGTCTTCCAGAACGGGACGACTGGTGCGTATCGAGGTGCCCAGGTCTCCGTGCAGCAGGTCCATCAGATAACGACCGTATTGTTGATACAGCGGCAGATCCAATCCCAGCTGATGACGGATGCCGGCCACCAAGGCATCGCTGGCACGGTCGCCAGCGATCAGTCGGGCGGGATCGCCCGGAATCAAGTGTGAAATTGCAAAGGTAATCAGCGAAACACCGAACACGACCAACAACAGGCCGAGCAGACGCTTGCGCAACACAGTCAGGAAGGCCATTTGGCACCTCAGTAACACGAGCGACGAGAGTCAGAAGCCGCGCCAGCCGCGAACAGCTGGCGCGAGGCAGCGGGTTTACTTGCTCATACTGCCCAGGTTGAACACCTGTTCGAGCATGGGGTTGAACAGGTAACCCTTGACCGAGTCACGCATCGGCAGCGTGTAGCTCTTCTGATAGAGGTAGGCGTAAACGCTGTCCTTGAGCACCATTTTCTGCGCGCTCTGGTACAGCTCGACGCGCTTGGCGGTATCGCTGGTAGCGGCCGCTTCGCGGATCAGTTTGTCGACTTCCGGGTTGCTGTAGAACGAGCGGTTGCCTTGCAGGCCTTGCATCTTGGAGTCGAACCAAAAGTTCATGAACATGTACGGGTCCGCGAAGTCCGGGCTCCAGGCCCCGACAGCGATGTCGTAGTCCGCCTGGCCGACGCGCTCGCGCAATGTCGCGTTGGCGAGCTTTTCCAGCTTGAGGTTGATGCCCAGTGGCGCCAATGCGGCTTGCAGAGTCAGGCCGATCGGTTCCCAGTTGGGATCCTTGTCCGAATACATGTAGCTGAGGTTGGTGATTTTCTGCGGTGCCTTGGCGAGGCTGTCCTTGGCGGCTGCCATGTCCTGCTTCATCGGCGACAGCGAGCTGTCATAAGCCCACATGCCGTCCGGGATCGGCCCGTTCATCAGCTTGGCTTTGTCCTTGAGAATACCTTTGACTATGCCGTTGTAATCCACCGCTTCGGTTATCGCGCGACGGGCATCGACGCTGGTCAGCGGGCCCTTTTTGTTGTTCAGGTACAGGTAGGTCACCCGCAACGACGGGAAATCCTTAACCACGACGCCCGGCTTGCTGGCGAGAGCGCCAAGCTGGTCTTCGGGCATGTCCTCGATGATGTCCAGGTCACCGCGTTCCAGCTGCAGGCGGCGTACGGAGGGTTCGCCGATGATCTTGATGACCACGGTTTTCAGCGCGGGTTTGGGGCCGGCGAAATAGGTGTTTGGCTCCATGGTCAACGACTGGCCTTTTTGCCAGTTGCTCAGGCGGAAGGGACCGGAGCCCGCGGTGTGGCTCGACAGCCAGGCGTTTAGGTCCGGACTCTTGTTGACCACATCGGGGTTGATGATCGAAGCACCGTTGTGGGCCAGGGTAAACAGGAACGGCGCGAAAGGCGCTTTCAGGGTGAAGCGGATGGTCTGCGGATCGACGACCGCCACCACCATGTCCTCTGGAAATGCGCCGGAAGGCCCTTGCTTGAGGGTCATCAAGCGATCAAAGGAAAACTTTACCGCTGCGGCATCTACCGGGGCGCCGTCATCGAATTTGTTGCCCGGTTTGATTTTGAACTCCCAGACCAGGCTGTCCGGGGAAACGGTCCAGCTTTCGGCCAGGTCGCCCTGCACTTCAGTGCTGCTTTTGTCGCCCTCGACCTTGTAGCCGACCAAGCGTTGATACGACGGATAGGTGATGGTCCAGTCGTTGTTATCAAAGGTCACGGCCGGGTCGAGGGTCTGCGGATCGGCGGGTTTGCCGATGACCAGCGTGTCTTGGGGGACAGCCGCCGCAGCGGCCTGCCAGGCTCCGAGGCTCAATGCGCTGCACAAAACGCTCAGCAGCAGTTTGCCGGCGCCGGGAAAGGTTTTGCTGGTCACGGTGTTCATTGGGTTCATGCCGGTTTCCTTGATCATTCGATAGGGAAGTAGGTCAGGTTTTTTATAAAAGCTATAACCGGGCAGTTGCAGGTGAAACCTAAGTGATGCTGGTTTGTTGTTGTTATCAGCCGCAGTGAAAGTGGGCTGTGCAGTGTGCCTTTCGAAAACTCTCTGGTTTTTTCAGGGGCGGTGTTGCGGTTCGATTGGCTTGTAAAACCCGTGGCTTACTCGTCCTCCAGCAATGGGTAATCGTCGGCATTCGGTAGTTCGTAATGCCACCACTCGGTGGGAATGGCCTGGAAACCCGCATCCAGCATGATCCCCAGCAGCAGCAGACGATTGCGTTGCACCTCTGCTGGCAAGTCGGGGTAGAACTGATGGGATTTTTCTTCCATCGCGTCGAATGCGGTGCCCATGTCCAGTGGCTCGCCATCGGCGCCCACCAAGGTCAGATCCACCGCCACCCCACGGCTATGGTGGGAGCCCAAGTGCGGGTCACGCACGTAGTCGTTGTCTGGCAGCGCTTCCCACAACAGGTACTGGGCGTAGGGTGGCCGGTAGGCGTCGTAAATGCGCAGGGTAAACCCGGCCTGGCGCGCGAGCTGGCTAGCTTTTTCCAGGCAAGTCGCAGCCTGACGGTGCAACCTGCAACGAGCATTCGGATAGATCACTTTTCCAGCCAGATTCTCTGCACTGGCGTAGATCAGGTCGATTTGCACCTGATAGCGCTGGGCATCGATCTCTACAAGGGGGCTGTTGTTCACGCAAACACTCCAGTTGGAATTCGGTGGGGCGATGGGATCAGCTCTCGAACTGACCGAAAGCTTTTTGCAATTGACGGTTCTTGGCCAAGCGCTCATCGAGGCGATCGCCGTATTTCTCCGCGACAGCCGATACGATGAGATTTAACAGGCAGGCCAAGGGTGCAAGGGAATCCCAGAACTGCCCGACATCGGTTTTCAGTTGCAAGAGGTCAAGCGGGTAATCCCTGGCCCAGGGGCACTGCAGGTCGGTGATCAGGGCCAGTGGCAGGTCGTTGTCTACCGCCGCGTTGCAGAAGGTCTGGGTCACGCTGGAATAAGCACGGAAGTCCGAAATGATTGCGTAGGGATTGGCGAAGCCGGAGTTCAGGGTTTCTGCGTAGATTCCTGACAGGCCATCGACGTAGTAGACCTTGGGCCGAATGTATTCAAGGTGGCTATGAAACGCTGTGAGAATCCCGCGAGTGGACTGGATTCCGAGAATGAATACGGCATCAGCTTCGTAGATGCGCTGCACGATATCGGCAAAGGCACTGCTGCGCGCTAGCCCGTACACGTGCCGGATGGCCTCGAGTTCGCGACTCATGGAACGGTCGAGAGCGTCTTCCTGAGTGTTTTCGGCACGAAAGGCGCCGATGCGGTCGGTAATCAGCCACGAGGTGGGCGTTTCACCGCGCAGGCTCTGTTTGACTTCATCAATGTTCTGGTAGCCAAGGGAGCGAAAAAAACGCCCCACAGAAATCCCAGTGGTGGAGGTTCGCTGCGCGATGCTATCGGCCGACTCGAACGGCAATTGCTCCGGGTTACCCAGCAGATAGCTGGCGATGCGCTTGCCGGTAGGGGTCAGGCTGGAGAACTCTTGCTCCAGCAACTGTAGGAAGCTGTTTTTTTCCAACGACATGGACGAGTCCCCAGGCGGTGATTGTTATTGTCATGTCAATTTAAGTCATCATGTTATGAAAGTAACATCTGTCTTCAAGACAACACAATGCCTTTTTTCAGCAGGCGCCCAGGGCGCTATCAGGGTGTGTCTGGCGATGCGTTGGTATGCCTTCGCCTGAGAGCCTCAGCATGCGACCACAACGGACAGGCGCAGCGAATCAGAGCGACTCTGGAGCCTCAAGATAGGGCTGCATCATCAAAAATATCCGCCCTGCCCTCTGGGTAGCATCGAATGTAGGTAGGTGGAACCGACCGATAAGCTCGGCCAATCTGGATAGACAATCCCAAAACTCCGCCCAGTTCAAAATGTTATCCCTTCTCTTCGCCGTTTTTGCCTGAAGGAGTGGCGAGAAGTCGGCAAAATCGTCGAAAACGCTGGTGCCAGCAAAGGTGTCGGGCGTGCACTCGCGAACCAGACGGTGAAGCACATTGCCTGGCGAGAGCTGCCATGGGCAGGCTCGGTCAGCCGGATGAATACGCATGGCGCCATGGCTGAGGGCAGCACCATCAAGGTCCAAGGGATATATGCCAGCCAGGGCTATATAACCCTTTGGCTGAGGTCAGCCGTAAGTTATCAAGCGCCTTGTCCGCGAGGAGGACTACATTGCTTGTAACGCTGGCTTCATTGCCCATCCTCAGGTGTTCGACAACGTTTAATACCGGGAGGACATGTGCCCTCGGTATGCGCGGGCCGCCTGGCAAGCTGGCGGCGAGCGCTGCGTCTGCCTTGCGGATCAGCTCCGTCGGAACCAGTGAACATCAGTCCTGTCCCGCCCAAGGAGAGCATCATGAGTCGTGCAACCCCCATCAATCATTACCGCAACCTGGGTATCGTCGCCCACGTAGACGCGGGCAAGACCACCACGACCGAGCGGATCCTGTTCTACACAGGCCTGAGCCACAAGATGGGTGAGGTGCATGACGGCGCTGCCACCACCGACTGGATGGTGCAGGAACAGGAACGTGGCATCACCATTACCTCCGCTGCCGTGACCACCTTCTGGAAAGGTTCGCGCGGCCAATACGATGACAAGTACCGGGTCAACATTATCGACACCCCAGGCCACGTCGACTTCACCATTGAAGTGGAGCGTTCGCTACGCGTACTCGACGGCGCGGTCGTGGTGTTCTGCGGTACCGCCGGGGTCGAGCCACAGTCCGAAACCGTATGGCGCCAGGCCAACAAATACGGTGTGCCACGAGTGGTCTACGTGAACAAGATGGACCGTGCCGGTGCCAACTTCCTGCGCGTGGTCGGGCAGATCAAGAGTCGCCTGGGCCACACCCCGGTTCCGGTCCAGCTGGCGATCGGCGCTGAAGATAATTTCGCGGGTCAGGTCGATCTGATCAAGATGAAGGCGATCTACTGGAACGAGGACGACAAGGGCACCACCTATCGCGAGGAAGAAATTCCCACCGATATGCTGGCACTGGCTGAAGAGTGGCGCGCCAAGATGGTCGAAGCCGCCGCCGAAGCCAACGAAGAGCTGATGAACAAGTACCTTGAGGGAGGTGAGCTGACCGTCGAAGAGATCAAGGCCGGCCTGCGCGCGCGCACCCTGGCCAGCGAGATCGTTCCGGCCGTCTGTGGTTCCTCATTCAAGAACAAGGGCGTTCCGCTGGTGCTCGATGCCGTTATCGACTACCTGCCGGCACCGACCGAGATCCCGTCGATCAAGGGCCATCACCCGGACAGCACCGACGACAACGAAATCATCGACGAGCGTCATGCGGACGACAACGAGCCGTTTTCGTCCCTGGCGTTCAAGATCGCTACCGACCCGTTCGTGGGCACCCTGACCTTCATTCGTGTCTACTCGGGTTTCCTGAGTTCCGGCGACTCGGTGATCAACTCGGTCAAGGGCAAGAAGGAACGTGTGGGTCGCATGGTGCAAATGCATGCGAACCAGCGTGAGGAAATCAAGGAAGTCCGTGCCGGCGACATCGCGGCCCTGATCGGCATGAAGGACGTCACCACCGGTGACACGCTCTGCGATATCAACAAGCCGATCGTCCTGGAGCGTATGGACTTCCCTGAGCCGGTGATTTCGGTGGCGGTAGAGCCGAAAACCAAGGCTGACCAGGAGAAGATGGGTATTGCTCTGGGCAAGCTGGCTCAGGAAGACCCGTCGTTCCGCGTCAAGACTGACGAAGAAACCGGTCAGACCATCATCTCGGGTATGGGTGAACTGCACCTGGACATCCTCGTTGACCGCATGAAGCGCGAGTTCAACGTCGAGGCCAACATTGGCAAGCCGCAGGTTTCCTACCGCGAGAAGATCACCGTCGGCTGTGAAATCGAAGGCAAGTTCGTGCGCCAATCCGGTGGTCGTGGCCAGTTCGGCCATTGCTGGATTCGTTTCGCTCCGGCTGACGTCGATGAAAAAGGCAATATCACTGAAGGCCTGGTGTTTACCAACGAGGTGGTGGGTGGCGTGGTGCCGAAGGAATACATCCCGGCCATCCAGAAAGGTATCGAAGAGCAGATGAAGAACGGCATTGTCGCCGGTTATCCGCTGATTGGCCTGAAGGCGACCGTGTTCGATGGTTCCTACCACGACGTCGACTCCAGCGAGATGGCGTTCAAGGTTGCGGCCTCCATGGCCACCAAGCAGCTGCGCGAAAAGGGCAAGGGCGTGGTTCTTGAGCCGATCATGCGGGTCGAGGTCGTCACCCCCGAGGACTACATGGGCGACGTGATGGGTGACCTGAACCGTCGTCGTGGCCTGATCCAGGGCATGGAAGACTCGGTCTCCGGCAAGATTGTCCGTGCCGAAGTGCCGCTGGGTGAAATGTTCGGTTATGCGACCGACGTCCGCTCCATGTCCCAGGGTCGCGCGAGCTACTCCATGGAGTTTTCCAAGTACGCCGAAGCGCCATTGAGCATTGTCGAAACGCTGATCAAGTAGCCAGTCCAGAACACCGAAGCCAGAGTGTCGCGAAAGATACTCTGGCTTCGGCGTTTCTGATCTCGGGCGATGCCAGGTAGAGAATTACGCCTCATTGATCTGAAAACACGACACCCGTATTGAGCAGCAAACCCGCTTGCTATAGAACGGCTTGGCAGTATTTGTTCACGCAGTTTCGAACTCACTCCAAGGTGTCGAGTATGACAATAAAAACCAGCAAGCCCTTGATCGCCCCCCTGTTCTTCTCCCTGTTTGTGTTGCCCTGGACTCCCGCCTCTGCCGAGGAGGCGGCCAGCCCACCTTCCAACCTGCTGACTGCGGCGGTTGCCTGGAAGCAGACCGCGGCTGAGTTCGATGCGCTTTACTATCAAGGCTTCAACATCGCCAGGATGCGCCTGGATCAAGCCCTGCAGGCGCACAAGGATGGCGATCGGCCGCTGGCCATCATCAGCGATGTCGACGACACCGTGCTGGGTAGCAACAGCTACTGGGGCTACATGATCGACTCGGGGAAAGAGTTTTTCGACGACAGCGCCTGGGATCAATGGGTCGCCGACAATGGCCCGGTCGCCACGCCCGGTGCCCTGGAGTTCTTGAATTACGCACAGTCGAAGGGGGTCGAGGTGTTCTACGTCACCAGCCGTGACCAGGGCGAAAAAACCAAGGAATACGCCCTGGCCAACTTGCGCAAGAACCAGCTGCCGTTTGCCGATGAAAAACACCTGACGGTCTATCGCGACAGCTCCAACAAAGAGCCCCGGCAAACGGAAATCGCCAAGGACTACGAGGTGGTGGTCATGCTGGGCGACAACCTCAATGACTTCAAACGCAAGTACTACGTCGCAGACGTCAAGCAACGCAACAGCCTGATGACGGAAGACAAAGAGCAATTCGGACGCAAGTTCGTGCTCTTCCCGAACCCTACCGACGGCCACTGGCTCAAGGCGATTTTCGGCGACTCGGAACCCCCGGCCACCGCGGAAAACCGTGCCAAGTTCAAGGCCGCGGCGGAGTCGATGGCCTGGAAACCAAAGCCGTAATCCGGGCCACCTGCCCTGCCCTCACCGCTCGAAAACCCGCCTGGCCTTGTCGGAGAAAAAGGTCAGGCGGGTAATGCGCTACAACTGGACGGACTAGACCGCAATCGCCCCCGCCCGCCCCGACTCCACCACAAAGGACTTGAGGGTCGAGACACTGGCATAGGGATCCCGGGGGTCGGAAATGATCCGCAGGTGCGTCAGCATCTTTCGTTCTTCCAGCTCCACCGCCACATATCCCCGCCAGCGGCTCTCGAAAAACCTGACATGGGGATTGAAGGGCAGGATCGCGTTGAACGACTGGCCATCGGACGTGACCGAGGTGCCGACGAATTCGCTGGCGACGATCCGCGAGTCCGGGTCATGGGCCCGCGCATGCAGGTCCGTGACCCAGAACGAATGAATGTCGCCGCCCCAGAACACCGGGTTACAGGCTCGTCGGCGTTCGATGGATGCCAGCACGCGCTCGCGAGTCGCCCTGTAACCGTCCCAACCGTCGGTCCAGTGTCCCAGTGCCTGGCTCGCCGGGACCTGCTGGAGCAGCGGCGCCACCAGCAGGTCCTGGGCGATCACATTCCATTGCGCCCGGGATTGGGCCAGGCCCTGGTCCAGCCAGGCCTCCTGCTCCCAACCCAGCATGGTGCGCCTGGGGTTGCGTAAATCCAGGCAACTGTCTTCGGCGATATGCCCCTGATGGCTGCCATTGGGCGCAATGCACGGTTGCTCGGAGCGGTACTGCCGGCCGTCCAGCACATGGAAACGGGCCAGCCGGCCGTAGTCCAGGCGCCGGTAAATACGCATGTCCGCGCCCTTGGGCAGGCTGCGGGCGCGCAGAGGCATGTGCTCATAAAAAGCCTGATACGCCGCCGCCCGCCGCTTGAGGAACGCGGCTACCGGAGTCCCCGGATCCTGGGACCAGCGATTGGCGTAGTCGTTTTGCACCTCGTGATCGTCCCAGGTCGCCACGCTGGGCGCGCTGGCGTGAAGCGCCTGCAAATCGGGATCGGTCTTGTACTGGGCATAGCGGTTGCGATAACCCGCCAGGTCCTGCGCCTCGCTACTGCTATGGGGGCGAATGATCTTGCCGGAGTCGGGCGCATAGGATTTTTCGTAAATGTAATCGCCGAGGAAGAACACCAGGTCAGGCTGTTCCGCGGCCAAGTGCCGGTAGGCACTGAAGTAGCCGCGCTCCCAGTGAGAACAGGAGACAAAACCCAACCGTGCCGACGCCATCGCGTGCAGCGGCGGCGCCGTGCGCGACTGCCCTGTCGGACTCTGCGCCCCGAGGCTTTCAAACTGGTACCAATAAGGCCGCCCCGCCTCCAACCCCGCAACCTCGACGTGGACGGAATGGGCGAAACGCTCAGTGGCCGTGACCACGCCTTGTTTCACGATCCGCGTCATCGCCGCATCGCTGGCAACCCGCCAGCGCACCGGCACCGCACGGCTCAAGCCGCCACGCCCATCGGCCGCGTTGAACAGTGGCGCCAGGCGGGTCCAGATGACAAAGCCATCCGGCAGCGGATCGCCCGAGGCCACGCCCAGGGTGAACGGATAGTCGATGCCGGCACTGCGAGCGAAGGGGCTAAGGATCGAAAAAGCCGTCGCCACCGCCAGGCCCGACAGCACCCGGCGACGGTCGAGATCCACCGGCTTGCGGATATCGTCGCTCATGACGCGGGCCGCCAATCGGCACGCAACAGCCCGTACAGCAACATGTCCTCATGAATCCCGTTCTTGAAGAAGGCACCTTTCATGCAGCCTTCGTAACCCAGGCCGATTTTTTCCATCACCCGGGCCGAGCCTTTGTTACGGGCGAAACACCGACTGCCGACGCGATGCAGCATCAGTTCGGTAAAGCCGAACGCCATGATTACGCCGGCCGCTTCGGCGGCGTAGCCCTGGTTGCGGCGGTGAGCGGCGGTCCAACCGCCCAGGTGACCGCTGCGATGAGCCGCGGACAACCTGAGGCTGATCACGCCGATCAATTCGTCGCTCTCGCGCAGCTGAACGCCCAGCGCCAGGGATTGCCCGGAACGGAAGTTCGCCTCCTGGCCATCGATAAAAGTCAGCGCCGTTTCCAGGGTGTACGGCGATGGAATCGCGGCGGTGTTGTCAGCGATCCCGGGCCCGTTGGCCAGCTCGAACAGTATTTTGGCCTGGTGCTTTTGCAGCGCTTTCAGCGCCAGTCGCGAGGTGAATAAAGAAGGAAGTGCAGCGCTCATATCGGGGGGGCTCGCCGGATAAATTCGCAAAAATGCGCCCCGGTCATGTCAGTTTCATGACCATCAAAAAATGACTGACTGGTCTTCTGCAAGCCCCGTCCTAGACACCTAAAAGCTTAAATTAAAGTTAACCATTCGGTCATTTTTCGTTGCTAGCGTGTCGCCCCTAATCAACGACGGGGTAACGGAATGAGAACCTGGGACGAACCGAAAAAACGCAAGGCGCACATCGAACTGATCCCGATGATCGACGTGATGATGTTCCTCTTGGTGTTTTTCGTACTGGTGAGCCTGAACGTGATTCCGGCACTGGGCATGAAAACCCAGTTGCCCAGCGCCAGCAGTTCGCAACAGCTCAAGCCGCAGAACAAGTTCATCCTCACCCTGGGCCTTGAAGGCCAGCTGCAGCTCGATTGCAAGGACCTCAGCGTCGAAGCCCTGGTGCCGGCGCTCAAGGCCGCGCAAAAGCCTGACAGCAAGTCGACCATCATCGTCAACAGCGACAAGGGCGTGGAAGTCTCGCGCCTGGTCGAGGTCATGGACACCCTGCGCCTGGGTGGCTTTACCTCGGTGTCCATCGCCACGCGCAAGTCCTGATCATGTACGCCCTGTTTCGTGCGCGTCAGCTGCTGGGCAGCGTCCCGGCCCTGATCGCCCTGGTGCTGATCGCACTGGGTATCCAGTCGCAAACCCTGAAAGTGCAGCCGGTGTATGACGAGTCGGCCGTTGAAATCGCCCTGGTCGAACCAGAGCCGCAAGTGCTGCCTGAGCCCGTGGTGGAACAGGAGCCACCGCCGCCGGTCATCGAAGACGAAGAAGCCGAGCCGGCCCCTCCTCCGCCGCCGCCCAAGCCACAACCACAGCCACAACCGAAACCTGAACCCAAGCCCAAGCCAAAACCGCTGCCCAAGCCAGCGCCCGTGGCCGCCAAGGCAACGCCGACACCCACGCCACCGGTCGCCGCCAAGCCCGTGCAGCCCGCCGTCGCCCCGACGCCGGCGCCACCTGCCCCGCCGCCAGCGCCAAAAGTCGACGGCCAGGCCCTGGAAGGCGGCTATCTCAAAGGTTTGCGCACCGAGCTGGACAGCTACAAGCAGTACCCCACAGGACGCCAGGCGTCCCTCGAACGCCCCAGTGGCGAGGTGGTGGTCTGGTTGCTGGTGGATCGCCAGGGCCGCGTCCTCGACTCCGGGATCCAGACCCAGGCCTCGAGCATGCTGCTGAACCGGGCCGCCACCAACAGCCTGCGCCGGATCAAGCAGGTCAAGCCGTTCCCCGAGCAAGCCTTCGGTGGGCGCAACGAGCAACGTTTCACCGCCACCTTCAACTACAGCGTGCAGTAAGCACCCAACAGCAGGACGACAGTGATGAAGTTCACCCGGATTCACCTGGCACTCGTTGCCGCGAGCATGGGCCATGGGATCGCCATGGCAGACACCAGCGACAGCGACGTCGGCACCATTGGCGTGCAAGGCAAGGCCACGGCGGGCGGTGGCTATATGGTCCAGGAGGAGAGCATCAAGGCGCGCTCCACGGTGACCAAGGAAGCGCTGGATAAACAGACCGCCACCGGCAACGCCATCGACAAGCTCAAATACACCCCGGGCCTGAACATCTCCAGCGAAGACGCCACCGGGCTTTCGGGTTTCCGCTTCACCATGCGCGGGCTCAACTCCGACCAGGTGGGGATGTCGGTGGACGGCATGCCGATCAACGACTCCGGCAACTACGCGCTGTACTCCAACCTGCTGGGCGACCCGGAAAACATCGAGCAGATCTTCGTCACCCAGGGCGCGGCCGAAGCCGATGGCCCGCACATCGGCTCCAGCGGCGGCAACATCGGCATCGTGACCATCCGCCCGACCAAGGAAACCGGGGCCTTCGTCAAGCAGGTGGCAGGCAGCAACGGCACCTTCAAGACCTTCGCCCGGCTCAATACCGGCGAAGTCAACGGCCTGAGCAACTGGCTCTCGCTGTCCCACACCGAGGGCGAGAAATGGCGCGGCGACGGTGCGGTGCGGGCGGACAAGGTGGAGTGGAACAGCTTCTTCGACATGGGCAGCGGCAACACGGCCAACCTGATCCTCAAGTACCACGAGCAGGACAACAACAGTTACAGCCAACTGACCAAGGCCCAGTTCCAGCAGAACGGTCGCAAGTACGACCCCTACCCTTCGACGCCGGCCCTGGGCAGCAACGGCAAGGTCAGCAGCTACTACGCCCTGGCGCAGAACCCGTTCCAGACCTTTACCGCGGTGCTCAACACGCAATTCAAACTGGCCGACAACCTGGCCCTGTCGGTCATCCCGTATTACTACTGGGGCAATGGCAGCGGCGTGGGCGCCTCCAGCTATGCGCTGAACAGCAGCTCGAACCGGGGCGGCGTGTTCGACCTCAGTAACCTGCAGACCGCCGCCCAGTACAACGCCGACGGTTCCTCCACCAGCGGCGTCTACTACCGCCCTTCGCGAACCCAGACCTGGCGCCCGGGCATCACCACCAAGCTGAACTGGGACCTGGGCGACCACAGCCTGCAATTCGGCTACTGGTACGAGCGCGCGCGCCAGAGCCAGACCCAGCCGTTCATTCCGCTCAAGAGCAGCGGCAAGCCGCAAAGTACCTGGCCGGATTCGGACAACGTGGTGGACGCCAATGGCAACAAGGTCCAGGGCCGCGACCGCTTCACCATTACCCCGGCGCAGAAAGTCTGGGCCCAGGACACCTGGTACTTCGCCCCGGACTGGACCCTGGTGGCTGGCCTCGCCTACATGAACGTCAAGCGTGACGGCACCAATCATGGCAGCCTCACCGAGCAGCCGGAAAAGCGTCACCAGACCTATAACAAGTTGCTGCCCAACGTCGGCCTGAAATATCAGCTCGACGAGCGCGACCAGCTGTTCTACAGCCTGTCGCGCAACATGCGCATCCCGCAGAACTACGTGCTCTACGACCAGGGCGTCGGCTCCATCGATTCCAAGCCGGAAACCAGCTGGAACCACGAGCTGGGCTGGCGCTACAGCGGCGACGACATGACCCTGGCCGCCACCCTGTTCTACATGCAGTTCAAGGACCGCCAGGTCTCGTCCCGAGACATCAACGGCGACTTCGCCGACATCAACGCCGGATCCGTCGACAACAGCGGCCTGGAACTGGAATGGAGCGGCCTGCTGCCCCACCACTTCAACTACTACGCCTCCTACACCTACACCCGCGCCGAGCAACAGGACGACCTGACCGTCTACAACGCCGGCAAGGCCATTGTCCTGCCCACCAGCGGCAAGCAGTTCGCCAACGTGCCGAAGAACATGCTGGCGGCCAACATCGGCTACGACGACGGGCGCTTCTACGGCACCTTCGGCGGCAAGTACACCAGCAAGCTGTATGGCGACCTGACCAACGACGAGTCCATTTCCGGCCGCACCGTGTTCAACCTCGGCGCCGGCATCTACCTGCCGGTGGACAAGAAAGTGGTCAAGGACGCGACCCTGCGCCTGAACGTCGACAACCTGTTCGACAAGAAGTACCTGGACGGCGTGTACACCACCAAGACCAACGCCGCGACCTACGAAGGTTTCCGTGACGGCGACCCGGCCTACATCGTGGGCCTGGAACGCACCGTGACCGTCTCCCTGGAAGCGAATTTCTGATCGTCATCCGCCATTTATCGAAGAATGAGGTAAAGCACCATGGACATGAACCTGCTTCACGACATCACCTTCTATGTGATGTATGCCGCGGTGGCCATCGCGATCTTCATCGCCATCGAGCGCGGTCTCTACTTTGCCTATGTGCGGCGCCAGGCCAGGTCGTTGATGGAGGCCCTGGGCAGTCAGGTGCACAGCGAGCGGGACCTGCCGCAAGGCGCCACCCGTCGCGATAGCCTGCCGTTGAGCATGGTCCTGCCGGTCCTGGCGCAAAAGGCTGCCCACGGCTCGCGCAAAGACCTGGACGACGTGATCGAAAGCCAATACCTGTCGACCCGCGCCCCGCTGGCCCGCAGCCTGTGGATCATCGAGACCATCACCACCGCCGCGCCCTTGCTAGGCTTGCTGGGGACCATCCTGGGCATCATCGATACCTTCAAGGCCCTGGCCAGTGCCGGCGTGTCCGACCCGGGCCAGATTTCCGGCGGTATCGGCACGGCGTTGTTCGCCACCGGGCTGGGGATCGCCATCGCCCTGTTCTGTGTGGTGTTCCACAATTTTTTCCAGGACAGCCTGGAGCGCATCAACGATCAACTGAAGATGCTGCTGATCCGCGCGGCCACCGGTGCCCGGGTGCAGGATGAGGTGCCGCAGCGGGTACCGACCCCGTTGCACAGCCGTACTACCGCGTAACCCCCAGGGCGGGCGCAGGCTGCGCCCGCCTTTATTCGATATGAGACGCCTATGTCCGTATGCATGAAATTTCCACGAGCGCTGCTCAGCGTTCGGATCGCCGGCCTGGCTGGCTTGCTCATCAGTCCGCTGGTCCAGGCGGACTTTGCCATTCCAGGGTTCGAGCTGGTGCATACGGTGCCAGTGGACACCGCGCTTGGCACGGCGGATCTGCGGCAACCCGGCCCCGTGTGGATCGAGCTGTTCGATGGCGCGAAAAACCAGATCGATATCGGCCAGTTTTATGCAGCGGATCATCCCGGGTCGGTGCTGGACAAGGTGATCGAACACCTTGAGGCGGCTGGCAAACGCGGGGTGAAGATCCGCTTCCTGCTCGAGGAAAAGGGCCTGAAACTGTCGGACCCCGCCACCCTGGAGCGCTTGCGGGCGATTCCCAACCTGACTTTCCGGGTGCTGCCCTATGCCCGGGTGAGCGGCGGGATCATCCACGCCAAGTACATGGTGGTGGACGGCAAACAGGCGTTCATCGGCAGCCAGAACTTCGACTGGCGCTCGCTGGAGCACATCCACGAAACCGGGTTGCGCATCAGCGATCAAGCCACCGTGGCCCAGGTGCAGGCGATCTTCGAACAGGACTGGCAGGCCCAGGCCGCTGTGGCGGCAAACCAGCCGGTGCCCCTGCCCGCCGCCGGCCAGCAGCCGGCACGCCGCGGTAACTACCTGGTGGCCAGCCCGCAACGCTACAACCCGCCCGGCGTGGGCGACTCACAGCAGGAGTTGCCACGCCTGCTGGCCGAAGCGCAGAACGAAGTGCGGGTGCAACTGCTGGACTATGCGCCGCTGTCCTACGGGCCTGAGCGGACCCGGCCCTACTACGCGGTGATCGACAATGCCGTGCGGGCCGCCGCGGCGCGAGGCGTGTCGATCAAGTTGCTGGTGTCCAACTGGAACACCGAGAAACTGGAACTGCCCTACCTGAAAAGCCTGGCGGTGCTGCCCAATGTCCAGGTCCGGATCGTCACCCTGCCCCAGGCGTCCCAAGGGTTCATTCCCTATGCACGGGTGATCCACAGCAAGACCATGGACATCGATGGGCAGGTGGCCTGGGTCGGCACCAGCAACTGGCTCGGCGGCTACCTGGACAATTCGCGCAACCTGGAAGTGGTGATGCACGACAGCGCGATGGCCAAGCGCATCGGCGAGTTGCACGAACAATTGTGGAACGGGCCTTATGCCAAGCCGCTCGAGCTGATGGCTGAGTATCCGGATCCGCATCCGGGCACGCCTTGAAGACAAAAAAGGCCGAGCCTCTCGACGGCTCGGCCTCCTGCCCATGGTTCAGCGTTTTGACGCAACCATCGCCTCCACCGTGGCCCCTCTATCCGCACCAGCCGCAACCTGCCCTGCCCCTCGCACCGCCTGCGCCCGTACTGCGGCCGCATCCTGCAGGATCACCTGCGCCGCCTTCTCCGCGGCGACGTAGATCGAGGTGACGATGAAGAAGCCGGGGATTTTCGGGAAGATCGAGGCGTCCACCACCCGCAGATTGCTCACGCCGCGCACGCGGAAGGCGCTGTCGAGTACCGCCATCGGGTCGTCGTCGGCGCCGATCGGGCAGGTGCAGGAGGCGTGGTGGCCCCAGGCCTGGTTCATGACGAAGGTCTTGAGCTGTTCGTCGGTCTGTACCGCATCGCCGGGCAGTTCTTCGCTGGCGATCAGCCCGGCGTCTTTCAACGGCTGGGCCAGGTTGCGCACGAACTTGATGCCCTCCACCACCGATTGCAGGTCTTCACCCTGGGTGTCGCTGCCCTCCTCGAAGTAATGGAAGTTGATCAGCGGGGTGTCGGCCGGGTCTTTGGAGCGCAGGGTGACGTAGCCGGCGTTGTTGTTGGTATGGGCCTTGAGGATGGCCCAGGTCAGGTAGTTCAGGTGCTCGACGATCAGCTTCGAGTAGCCGGGGAAGTAGCCGCGAAACAGCGCCAGCAGGGAAAAACAGAACAGGTCCGGCAGCGGCCGTTGCTTCAGGGATTTCTTGATGATCGCCAGGACCGCGCCGTTGGTGCTGTAGACCCCGACCTTGCCCTTGGCCCATTCCTCGTACTGCGGATCGCCCTTGGCGTAGCGCGCGCCCTTGAGCACTTCCCAGTGCTCGAAGTTCATCCGGTTGACCACCCCGACCTCGTAGCGGTCCTGCAGGTTGCGCCCCACGCCGGGTAACTCGACCCGTACCGGGATGTCCATGGCCTCCAGGGTTTCCCGCGGGCCGATGCCGGAGAGCATCAGCAGTTGCGGGGTGTTGAAGGCGCCGCCGGCGAGTATCACTTCGCGGCTGGCGCGCACCTGGCGCAGTTCACCGGAGGTATTGCGCGGCAAGGTGCAGGCCCGGTACAGCCGCGCGCCCTTGATGTACTCCACGCCATAGGCGCGTTGCTGGTCATCGAGCAACACCCGGGTCACCAGTGCATCCAGCTCGATGTGCAGGTTGTCCGGGTGGCGCTTTTGCACATCCAGCAGGCGTTCGCGGGTGCCGTGGCGATGGTGGTGCCGGGTGGTCAGCGGCGGATAGCGCAGGCCGATGGCGTCCTCGCGGACCAGCCGCCAGTCGTTGGGGTCGCCCACGCCCTGCAACTGCCAGCCGATGCGCTTGAGGGTTTCGCCCAGGGTCTTGAACGCCTGCTCGGCGGACTTGACGATCGAGCGCACCAGCGACAGGTCGTCGATCACCGCTTCCGGCACGGCCTTCTCCACGTGCAGCCAGCCCTTGAAGCCATGCCGCGACGGGTTGATGCCGAACCAGGAGAGAAACCGCTGGAACGGTCGGTGATGGCAGTTCTCCAGGCTCTGGAAGTGCTCGCGCATGGCACTGGCGTTCCACGACGGATCGCCGGTGATCTGCGCGATATGGTCCCAGTCCTGGTTGTGCGGGTAGACGGTGATCATCGCGTTGTGCGCGGTGCAGCCGCCCAGGCAACTGGCCCGCGGGTACAGCACCCCGTTGACGTCCTCGCCCTGGAAAGTCCGGGTGAACTTGGGGTCCTGCAGCTGGCGGGCGTCGTTGCTGTAGTGGCGGACGAAGAAGTCCCAGCGCATCGCATCGTTCTCGGTGGAGCGCGGGTGGAACGCCGGCACTTCGTACTCCTCCGGCAGCCGCGGGGCGGTAGTATTCGCCGCCGCCGGGTCGCTGCCCGATTCCAGCACCAGCACCTTGCGGCCCTGTTCGGCCAGGCGGGCGGCGACGGTGCCGCCCCCTGCCCCGGAGCCCACCACGATGTACTCGTAATCCGTTTCGTTGTTCATCGCTGGCCACCTAGAAAGTTTTCAGCAGGGCGATCAAGGCCCGTTTGTCCGCATCACTCAGGGGCGCTTCCTCCTTGAGGAAGCTGGTGCCGAAGTAATGCCCCTTGTCCACCACGAAGTCCGGACACTTGCTCACCTGCAGCAGCGGCTTGACCAGGCCGGCGAAGACCTTGCGCGCCTCCTCGTCGCTGGCACCGGCCGGCAGTTGCTTGAGGTCGTGCTTGATCTTCAGCAGCAGGTCCAGCACCTGGTCGCGTTTCTCCAGGTCGATGTTGGACAGCAGGCTCACCGGCGTGCCTTGCGGGATCGGCCCGAGCTGGATGCCATCCTCGCCGAACAGCCACGGCAGCCAGCGGCTGAACAGGCCTTCGAGCTTTTGCAGGAAGGTCGGCAGATAGCCGCTGCTGACCCGCAGGTAGCTGGTCTCACTGGTGACGTCGACGGTGCCCATGTGGGTCTTGCCGGAGCGGGTCATGACCTGGAAGTCGCCGGTGCGGTGTTCCGGCCACAGCAGCATCTCGATCGCGCTGTCGAAGGACGCCATGCGGTCCTCCACCCCACCCTTCCAGTGGAATTGACCCAGGCGGTTGTTCAGCAGCAGCGGCGCGGTGGACCACACACTGACCAGCGAGGCCGGCCGCGTATAACCACGTCCGCCCGCCGGCATCGGGTATTCCCAGGGTTCGCCGGTGTAGGGGTTCTGCACCAGCACCGAGCCTACCGCCGGCAATTGCTTGTACGACTCCGACGAGAAGTTATCCCAGATATTGCCGCCCAGGGCGTTGGTCGCCAGCGGGCTGCAGGCGTTGGTTTCGGTCAGGGTGACCGGCACCCGCAGCTCGGTGGAGAGGAAGTTGTCGGTGAGGAAGTTCTGGTCCTTGACGATGGCTCGCATCGCGGTCTTGAACTCCGGCGTCTTGCTCCAGGTCCAGTAATTGTTCCAGCACTTGAGGTAACCGTCGTTCACGCAGCCATGGTCGGGAAAGAAGGTCCAGGCTTTTTCCGGCAACTTGCTGGAGTGGCAACGGGCGCAGGTGTCGGCGAACACTTCCTTGCCGCGCTCGAGCACCGCCGCCGGCTCGCTCAGGTGCGCCGCGCCACCGGGGGCGTTCTTCAGGTAGTCCGGAGTCGCCGAGGCCAGGAAGAACAGTGCCAGGTCCGGGGTCTGTGCCTCGTTGGCGTTCCAGTAGGAAGAGTTCTTGCGCGCCACGTCGATGCGGAACGGGGTGATCGGCTTGCCGCCGATCAACGGCCGGAAGTGAGTGGTCCACTCCTCGCTGTACAGGCCGATATTGATGAACACCCGGTTCAAGGCACCGAGCGCGCCCACCGAGTCGGCGCCGTCCTTGAGCACCCGTGGGGTGAATACGGTGTCAGGCTTTTTGTAGAACTGCGCCAGCGGGCTGTCCGGCGGCACGCCGGGCACCTCGTTGAACTGGCGGTTGTTCAGCCCGCCACCGGCGAGTTTTTCCTTGCCCAGGTTGGAGGCCAGCTCGATGCGCGCCTTGAGGTTGTAGACCGCGTTCATGGTCCGCGGGTTGTTGATGTAGTCAGTGGAGACGAACGAGGTGTCCAGCGCTCCCGGTTTCGAGGTGTGGAACAGCTGGTACGGGAAGCTGCTCGGGTCCTGGTTCCACATGAAGATCCGGTCGACCCAGAAGTACTGCGCGCCGGGGTTGGAGTTGAGGTTGGCCCAGGCCGGACGTTCGGGGTCGGCCGGCGGATTGGTCGGGTTCGGCCCGACATGGCAGAAGCCGCAGGACATGCCGACCCGGTAAGGTTTCACCAGCTTGCTGTCGTTGTAGTAGCTGGGGTCTTCGTAATAGCGCTTGGCGTCCCACTTCTTCTGCGCGTGCTCGTCGAAGTCCGGGTTGGGGAACAGCCGCAGGCCGACGATCCCGGTACCGTAGCCGTAATAGGAACCCGCCGGCAGGTTCTTGCCACGGGCGCCGATCTTCACGCCGGGGTACTTGGTCTCGTTCTCGAAGGGGTCGGCGGCGCAGGACGGGTCGCGCTTGTCCAGCCACAGGCCGTAGCGATCGTCGCGCGGTCCCTCGCCCTTGACGTAGCAGGGTTCGTTGACCACCCCCAGCACTTGCCAGCGTTTATCGCGGTTGTACTTCAGGCTCGGGTGGTTGGAGATGGTCTTGAGCAGGTCGAGGTTGCCGACGCTGTCGCGCGAGAGCTTGTCCCACAACGCATCGTTGCCGGCGGTCCAGACGATCCAGTTGTTGCGCCCGCGGGCGAAGGCCTGGAGCGCCTGCTGTTGGGTAATCCCGGGGATAAAGGGCGACAGTCGCTCGACCAGCAACTGCGGTTGCTTGGACACGCCGTAGTCCATGTCGGCGAAGTAGTCCTCGTCGGCGCCTCTGAGGCTGCCGGCATCGCGGCCGACGCACTTGGCTTCGTCGAGTCGCTCGCCGGGTTTGTCGCCGCAGGGGTTTTTCGTGTCGCTGTTACAGCCCTGTAACAGCACCAAAGGAAGGAAAATGCTCAACATCAGCTTCACGGGTGTCATGCGCTGCTCCTTGCACGTGCTGCAGACCGGCCCCTCTGTCCTTGGGGACACCTGTGTCGCGACCGGTTCTTTTTCTGATGGCCGAACAACCGACTGCCTGCGCACCGGGCCGGTTAACCTCGGTGCGCCAGCCGCTTTAAAACGCCCTACAGCCGCCATACTAGGCCATGGCAAGCGGATCAATTCTTCCATTTGGCGATGAAAAAACAGGGGTAATTGCGATTGGCTATCGGGCTTCGCGCTCACCGCCCCGGCTGTCGGAAACACTGCTGGCAAGCTGCGGTTTTCCTGCTTTAACTTACTCGTGAGGGACGGATTACCCTCTTTTCGCGAGGCTGCACATGGACAGGAAAAAGCCCGCTTCTTCGGCTCGGGATGGCCGGTTTCATGCCGAACATGCCCACATCGACCCACGTCGGGGTCTGCCGGGCCTGGCGCGCAAAGGCGTCGGCCTGCTCTGCGCCAGCATCGATTTCGCCCTCATCTCGGCCGCGGTCAACGTGCGCCGCACCCGCCCGCCGGCCTTCGCCAAGGCCTTCAGCCAGGCCATCGATCGCTTGAGCGTCGACTCCCTTTGGCTATCCGCAAGCAAGGTTCCGTCGGAACAAGGAGGTGCATGAGGCAGGAACGTACCGCGCACTTGATGAAAAGGACCGCTTTAAATCAAACATATTGGAGTACACCACATGAACGGACACACCAATCCCTCCTTTGACGAAGCCATGCCATTGGGGGCGTCTGATGCACAATTCATCAATGACCTGCATGAGCTACTGGAGCGCCACGGCAACCTGGATCGCTTCGGACTCTGCCTGCTGCACGATCACTTCGCGGTCGCCGAGGACGAGATCCTCCTCGAGTGCAACGACCATGATGCCCGCACCCTGCACCTGGATGTGGTCAAGCGCGACACCCTGCCGGAAAGCAAGTTCACCAGCTGGCGCATCGGCGGCCCCCGGGCCGAGGCCCTGACCGCCTGTGCGATGGACAAATGCAAAGTCGAGGCCTTGACCGCCTGTGCGATGGACAAATGCAAGGTCGAGGCCCTGACTGCCTGCGCCATGGACAAATGCAAGGTCGAGGCCCTGACCGCTTGCGCGATGGACAAGTGCAAATAGCCTCGGGTCCTGCCGATGGCCAGTGGCGGGCACGGGAGGCCGATCGGCTGCCGTGCTCGTCCTGGCTCGCGCAGTTTTATGGGCGGCGCCACGGCGCCTTGCTCGGTTCCGGCACCGCGGCGCTGGAACTGGCGCTGCGCCAACTGGGCGTCACCGCCACGTGGCGGGTCGCGGTTCCGGCCGCTACCTGTCATCAGGTGGTGGCCGCCGTCCTCAATGCCGGCGCGGTGCCGGTGATTATCGAACACGCCGCCGAACTGCTGCTCAGCAGCGAATCCCTGGCGCCCCATGTGAATGGCCTGGACGCGGTCATCGCGGTCCACCAATACGGCTTGCCCTGCGATATCCCGGCCTTGCGCCGGCTGCTGGGCGAGCGCCTGCCGATCATCGAAGACAGCGCCGGCGCCTGGGATCTTTGCAGCCCCGGCGCCTCGCGGGTGGTCACCTCCCTGGGCCACGGCAAAGCCCTGGACATCGGCGGCGGTGGCGCGCTGTTCGGCGATACCCCGGTGGATGGCGATATCGACGTCTGGTCGCCGGGCCAGCGTTGCCGTTCATCTCCGGCATCGAGCCCGGCCTTGTCGATCCATGCCTTGCCGGCGCTGATGCCCGCCGTCGCCATGGCCCAGGCTCGCAGCCAGCGGCTCAGACAGCAGATGCCCGGGCTGCTGGCGCGCTTGCGCGATTACGGCCTGGAGCCCTGGACCGGCGAAGGATCGGTGGCGCCGAACTGGCAATTCATCCCGATCCGCACCCGCGAGCTGCAGCTGTTCGAGCGCCTGCGCTACAGCCCCCATGCCGAAGCCCTGGGCGTCTGCGCCCCGGCCCCCGGCGCGCTGCGGGAGCTGCCCATGCTCCGTGGCCGTGGCGAGGTGGCCCAGGGGCCGGAAGCGAGCCTGGAGTTGCGCCGCAACTGGATCCTGCTGGACCCGCTCGCCGCCCTCGACCACCCCAGGCGCCTCGCCGCCTGGGCCGGAGGCTATCGATGAACAGTCCCGCTGCACCTGAGCAACAGCACGACCTGGACCTGCCCTTCGCCATTGGCCCGAGGGTGCGACAGCTGGCCGACTACGCAGGCAGTGGCCAGGACCTGGCCGAAGAACAGGTGCTCGGGGTGGCCAATGCCCGGGTGCTGTTCGCCAACTACCCGGCGATCCGCGCCGACTTCAACGAACCCTGGGAAAGCGCGCCGGGCGTTTGCGAGCAGGCCGCCATCGACCGCTGGCTGCTGCACAACGCCGCCTATATCTCCACCAGCCAGGCGGCGGCACAGGGCATCAATACGCCGATCGCCCTCGACAACCGGCGGGTAACCGCCTGGCGTCCGCCTCGTTACGGCCGGGCCGCGGTGCTGTGCGCGCCGGCCAGCGAACAGGTGCTGTTCGACATCAAGGGCATCGGCGTGCCGCCGGACGAAACCCCGCTGTTGCCTAACTCCAACGGTTTGCTGACCCTGGCCGAAGCGGTGCACGAAGTGCTGATGGAACACCTGGTGTTCGCCGCCATGAGCCACGCCGGCGGCGCGATCACGCCGTTGCCAGCCTATGCCCTGATCGATCTGGGCTTCGACGCCTTGTGGCATGACGGCCGCCCGACGGAACCGGCGGTGCTGCTGTTGCGCCGGCCCTGCACCCGCCCGCGCTGCCAGTGGCAACGCTACTGGCAAGGCGCCGAACTGGCCGGCGCCCTGATGCAGGCCGAACTGCTGCTGCGGCGTTATGGCCTGACCGCCAGCAGCTGTGGCGCGGTGCGCTTTCAGGTTGGCCGGGAGAATGGCGAACTGCGGGTACGGCGCGACGGCGAAGCGCTGCGGGTCAGTGGCCAGGTGGCCGAGACGCTGCAGCGCTTGCTGGCGGACAACCAGAACGCGCCACTGCTGATCGATGGGGTCAATGTGCAACTGGCCGGATCAGCCAGCGTCGAGCCGCTGCAATTGCAGGTGATGGACTTCGGTCGTTATCGGTTTGCCGAGGCTTTCGAGCATCACCTGTACGCCTGGATCGACGCCGACTACCAGAACCTCAACGGGCTATACCTGACACCGGGCGATCCGCGCTATGTCCAGCCCGATCCGCGCGTGAGCCTGGCAAGGACTGCCGAGGGCCCGTGTTTCGCCGAACTGCAACGCCAGGTCAGCGGCTTTCGTCAGGGCGGCGAGCCGGATCGCCTGTGCCAGGCGTTGCGCGCCACCCTGGAAGAAGCCTGCCGGCCGTTGCGCGGCTAGACGTCAGACCTGCCCGGAACGCAGCAGCGGTATCCGCGCCAATGCCGTCCAGTCCAGCTCGCCATCGCCCCGGGCGATCGCCTCTAGCAGGGAATCGCGCAGCACGCTGGCAAACGGCAGCGGCACATGGCGGCTTTGGCCGGCTTCCAGCGCCAGGCCGACGTCCTTCAGGCCCAGGACCAGGCGGAAGGCCGCCGGGGAAAACCGCTGCTCGGCGATCTGCGGGCCATAGTTGCGATACACCGGGGCATTGAACAGGGTGCTGGTCATGATCTCGATGAACTGGCTCGGCTCCACACCATGGCTTTTCACCAGGGCGGCGCTTTCGCCCATGGTCTCGATGGCGCTGGCGATCATGAAGTTGCCGGCGATCTTCACCACCGCGGCGCTCAACGGGTCTTCGCCCAGCCGCCAGGTCTTCTGGCCCATGGCATCCAGCAGCGGCTGGACCCGGGCAATCGCCTCGGCGGGACCGGCGGCAAGGATATTCAGGTTGCCGGCCCGGGCCACATCGGTGCGGCCAAACACCGGCGCAGCGATGTAGGTCAGCCCCCGCTCGCGATGCAGCGCCACCAGCTCGCTGGTCAAGCCGACCGACAAGGTGGCCATGCCGATATGGATCAGCCCGGGGTTGGCCGAGGCCAGGGCGCCGCGGTCCAGCAGCACCGAACGGGTGGCGGCATCGTCGGCGAGCATGCTGATGACCACGTCGTTGTGCAACGCATCGACCGGGTCCAGCGCCGCGCTCGCGCCCTGTTCCAGCAGTGGCTTGAGGCTGTCGGCCGAACGGTTCCAGACACTCACCTGGTAACCGGCCTTGAGCAGGTTGCTGGCCATGGCGGCGCCCATGCCGCCCAGCCCGAGAAAACCGATGTTCATCTTCGTACTCCTTACTTCATCAATAGGGGCTCAACAGGGCTCGCTGGCTCAGGGGGCCGGCTGGTTGTCCACGGCAATCGTGGAAAGCAGGCAGACCTGGCGCTCCAGCACATGCTCGTGCGCCGCGTCGATCATGGTCTGGTAAGGCGGCATCTGCCGGTGGATCGCTATCGCTTGGCAAGATCGGCCACTCCCCTGACGATCCAGGTCATTTTTTTACAGCAACTGCTGCAGGAAAAATACTCGAATCCAACTGGCTGAGAGCCCCCCATGACTCTTCTGTACCCACCGCCGGTTGGTGTGACGGCGAGCGTTTCGATGACTGGCAAGAGGGAGCTGCTCGACCTGCATACCCACGCGCAAGTACCCCCCTTCCCTGCCTCCGACGATGAAGACGACGGGGCACAAGGGAACTTCCGTTTTGTTGTTCTAACTTCTGCGGCTGGTCTGAAAGTTTTACAGGTGCATATGAATGGCCGACCGGCGCTATCCATGACAAGCCTATTGTTCGTGCACCATTGGCGGGGCGAATCAGAAAAAAGCAGATGATAATAAGATAGTTCTCAGTTGTATTTTTGCTTTTTGAGATTATGGTGTTCGACCACAAAATTCGGCATTGAAAATGGCTCTGCCGCATGCAGTTAAAGCGATAAAAATCAAGTAACGACAAGCCAGTTCAGGCAACTAATTTGGCGACCCATAATTAGCCAATCATCAACTACAGCGCTCATGAAACAGTCATTGGCTCTCGAATTATCATTCACAGGCTCTTAGTTCGATGGCAGATATACCGTTGTTCCGCAGGGAGGCGCTCGACGCCCGGCAAACCAACGGGCTGGGCGATATAGTTCTGGTCCGCCCGATCTCTTTCACCGTTCTCACGTGTCTGGCTACGGCCCTGGCGGTGTCGGTGGCGGCCTTCTTTTTCTTCGGCAGCTACACCAAGCGCAGCACCATCAGTGGCCAACTGGTCCCGGTCGGTGGCCAGGTCAAGGTGTACGTGCCCCAGGCGGGTATCGTGTTCGAGAAATTCGTCCACGAAGGCCAGAGGGTCAAGCGTGGCGAGCCTCTGCTGACGATCTCCAGCGAACGCTACGGTTCTGACGCCGAACCTGTGCAGGCCGGCATCAGCCGACAGCTCGAGCATCGCCGCGATTCGCTGCGCGGTGAACTGGAGAAAGTCCTGCGCTTACAACTCGATGAACGTGACAGCCTGAGCAACAAGGTCGCCAGCCTGCAGCGCGAGCTGGCGATACTCGCCCGGCAGGCGGACAGCCAGCGGCGGTTGGTGGCGCTGTCCAGCGACGCCACGCAGCGTTATCAGGGCCTGATGGATAAGGGCTACATTTCCGTCGACCAACTCCAGCAGCGCCAGGCCGAACTGTTGGGGCAGCGCCAGGCCCTGCAGGGGCTGGAGCGCGAACGTGCGACCTTGCAGCAGCAACTGACCGAGCGCCGCAACGAGTTGGCGGGCCTGGGCGCGCGCCAGGCCAACCAGCAGGCGGACATCCAGCGCCAGCTCTCTGCCCTTGAGCAAAACCTGGCGGAAAGCGAGGCCAAGCGCACGCTGCTGGTCACCGCTCCGGAAACCGGCATCGCCACTGCCGTACTCGCCGACATCGGGCAGACCGTGGACAGCTCACGGCCATTGCTGAGCATCGTTCCCGCCGACGCACCCTTGCAGGCAGAGCTGTATGCCCCGAGCAAGTCCATCGGTTTCATCAAGCCGGGCGACTCGGTGTTGATCCGTTACCAGGCCTATCCCTATCAGAAATTCGGTCAGTATCGAGGGCAGGTGCGCTCCATTTCGCAAACCAGTGTGTCTCCCGCAGAACTCACCAGTATGGTCGGCGGTGTGCCAGGGCTGGGCAAGGACGGCGAGCCGCTGTATCGCCTGCAGATCAGCCTGGATAAGCAGATGGTGACGGCTTACGGCCAACCGCGCCCCTTGCAAAGCGGCATGTTGCTCGACGCCGATGTCCTCCAGGACACCCGCCGCCTCTATGAGTGGGTGCTCGAACCGCTGTACAGCCTGACCGGCAAACTCTAGGAACAACCTTCAATGACATTTCTCGACGCACTCGCTCTGCGCATAGGCCGGCGCTTGCCGCTGGTGTTGCAGACCGAAGCTACCGAATGTGGCCTGGCCTGCCTGGCGATGATCGCCGGCTACCACGGTTACCACACGGACCTGATGGACTTGCGCCGGCGCTTCAGTGTGTCGCTAAAGGGCGCTTCCCTGAGGCAGGTGATCCAGACCGCACACCAACTGCAGCTGGGGACCCGCCCGGTGAAACTGGCCCTGGAGGATCTCGGCAAGCTGAAACTGCCCTGCGTGCTGCACTGGAACTTCAACCACTTTGTGGTGCTGAAGGCGGTCGACGCCCGCGGCGTCACACTCCACGATCCGGCCCATGGGCTGTGCCGGTTGAGCCTGGAGGAAACCTCGCGCAGTTTCACCGGCGTCGCCATGGAGCTTTGGCCGGACCGCGGTTTCGAGGCACAGGCCGCCAAGCCGCGCATCCGTCTGCTGGACATGATGGGCCGGGTCACCGGGCTGTATCGCTCGTTGACCCAGGTGCTGTTGCTGTCCGGCGCGCTGGAGCTGTTTGCCCTGGTCAGCCCGTTCTTCCTGCAATGGACCCTGGACAACGTCATTGTCAGCGAGGACCGCGACCTGCTCAGTACCCTGGCGCTGGGGTTCGGCTTGTTGCTGCTGATGCAGCAGGCCGTCAGCGGGGTGCGCGCCTGGGTGATGATGCACATGAGTACCCTGCTTAGCGTGCAGTGGCAGGCCAACGTGTTCAGCCACCTGTTGCGCTTGCCGATCCAGTACTTCGAAAAACGTCACCTGGGCGACGTGGTCTCGCGCTTCGGTTCGGTGGACAACATTCAGCAGACCCTCACGGCCGCCTTCCTCTCGGCGATCCTTGACGGCCTGATGACCATCGCCACCCTGGCCATGATGCTGCTCTACAGCCCGCTGCTGGCGGCGGTATCCATTGCTGCCATGAGCCTTTACGCCCTTGGCCGTTGGGCCTGGTACCGCCCGCTGCGCAACGCCACGCAAGAGCAGATCGTGCATGCTGCCCGCCAAGAGAGCCACTTTCTGGAAACCGTACGCGGGGTCCGCCCGCTCAAGCTGTTCCAGCGCCAGGAGGAGCGCCGCTCGGTCTGGCTCGGCTTGCTGGTGGAGCAGATCAACGCGGGGCTGCGTACCCAGAAGCTGCAACTGCTCTACCAGCAGATGAATGGGCTGCTGTTCGGCGTCGAGAACCTGTTGGTGATCTGGCTCGGCGCGACCCTGGTGATGGATGGCCAGTTCAGCGTCGGCGTGTTGATGGCCTTCAATGCCTACAAGTTGCAGTTCGACAGCCGGGTGGCCAGCCTGATCGACAAGTTCTTCGAGCTGCGCATGTTGCAGCTACAGGGCGAACGGTTGGCTGACATCGTCCTGCAGCCCGCCGAAGAAGCGTTTGCCGGCAGCGTGCCCGAGGATCTGCGCGAGCGTCCGGCCAGCCTGCAGGTTCGCGGCCTGCGCTACCGCTACTCCGAGCAGGAGCCCTGGGTGCTCGACGGGCTCGACCTGGACATTGCCGCCGGTGAGTCGGTGGCCATCGTCGGCCCCTCCGGCTGCGGCAAGAGCACCCTGTTCAACGTCCTGCTCGGCATTCTCCCGCCGAGCCAGGGCCAGGTCCGCGTGGCCGGCCTGGAACTCTCGCAGTTGGGGCTGGACGGCCTGCGCGAGCTGGTCGGGACGGTGATGCAGGACGATGTGCTGTTCGCCGGCTCGTTGTCGCAGAACATCAGCTTCTTCGATTCCAGGGTGGACATGCCCTGGCTGATCGAGTGCGCGCAAATGGCCGCGATCCACGACGACATACAAGCCATGCCGATGGGCTACAACACCCTGGTCGGCGATATGGGCACCGTGCTCTCCGGCGGGCAGAAGCAGCGGGTCATGCTGGCTCGGGCCTTGTACAAGAAACCGAAAATCCTGTTCCTCGACGAAGCCACCAGCCACCTCGATGTTCACTGCGAACAACGCGTCAACGCCGCCATCCGTGGCCTGCGCATTACCCGGATCATGATCGCCCATCGCCCGGAAACCATCGACTCGGCAGACCGGGTGGTGGTGCTCGGGCAGGGCAAGGTGGAAAGCGACGAAACCCGCGCGCACTCGGCCACACGGGAGCGAAGCTGATGCGCGCAGTTCGGTGTTTGCTGCTGGGCTTGCTGGGTGCGGCCTCCTGCGCCGCGGCCTACGAGCCCGATGTGTTCGCTACCGTCGATGAAGTTTCCAGCCGGGCCGTGTACGACCTCGGCGGCAGTGGCCTGCCTTGCCACAGCGCTGCACCGCGCGGTGAACTGAGCCTGGAGGACGCCATTGAGCGCATCCTCTGTCACGATCCCCGGACGCGCCTCGCCTGGGCCAACGCCAAGGCCAGCGCGGCGCAGGTAGGGATCGGCCGGGCCGCCTTCCTGCCACGCCTGCAAGGGCGCCTTGAGGGTAGCCATGGCTACAGCGACCTGGACAATCGCGACATGCCCCAGCAGTCCGGCCACGGCCATCGTCGTAGCCACGCTACCGGCCTTGAGCTGAGCTGGGTGCTGTTCGACTTCGGTCGTCGCAGCGCCACCCTGCACAATGCCCAGCAACTGCTGCTGGCAGCCACCGCCAGCCAGGACGCGGTCCTCCAGAACACCTTCGCCGTCGCCGCCCAGGCTTATTACGACGCCCTCTGCGCTCAGCGCAGCCTTGTCGCCTCGAGCCAGGTGGCAGAGCTGGCGGCGCAGAATCTCAAGGCGGCCGATGCGAAATACCAGGCGGGCGCCGCAGCCCTTTCCGACCGCCTGCAGGCGCAGACCGCCTTGTCCCAGGCGAGGCTGAAACAGATCAGGGATGAGGGTTCCCTGCGCCAGGCTGTCGGCCTTATCGCCCTGCGCATGGGCCTGCCGCCGGACACCCCGCTGCATCTCTCCAGCGAACTGGATGCACAACCCGATACCGGCTTCGTCAAGGCCATCGACCAACTGCTGGCCGAGGCCCGCAGCAGCCATCCTGCCCTGCACGCCGCCCAGGCGCGGCTGAAAGCGGCTGACGCATCTCTGCAGGAAAGCCGTGCCGCCGGCCGCCCCAGCCTGACGTTGAGCGCTAACCTGGGGCGTAGCAACACCGAGCAGCCGTGGGTGCTCAACGGCGACATCCGCGAACGCGAACGCAGCATCGGCTTGCAGCTGAACATCCCTCTGCTCGAAGGCTTCGAGCGTACGTACCAGATCCGCAATGCCCTCGCCCGCCGGGAAGCCAGCGAAGCTGAATTGGCCGAAGTCGAGCAGCAGATTTCGCTGGAGGTCTGGAGCAACTATCAGTTGCTCGGCGTCGAGACCCGCAGCCTGGTGCGCACTCGTGAACTGGTCGAGCAGTCGCGTCAAACCCTGGAGGTTGTCCAGGGGCGTTATCGTTCCGGCGTCGGCAGCATGATCGAGATGCTCAATGCACTGACTGCCTACTCCAGCGCGAAGGAGCAGCACATACAAGCCCTCGGCGCCTGGCAGACCTTGCGCCTGCGCCTGGCCGCCAGCCTGGGTCGACTGGGCTTCTGGACGCTGCGATGAGTTGAGCCGAAAGGCTCATCGGCGGGTAATGGGAGGTCCGGCACTCAGTCAGTGTCGGCAAGTAAAAACGCCAGAAAGAGTTTCTGGCGTTAGTGCAATGTTCAATGTTTTTATTATTTATAAAACATCGGGCAACTGGTAGTCGCTCAGTTGAACGGCCAGCCGGTCCAGCCATTCTTTATATTAATACCAACGCCGCCCTTGCCAGGAGCGCCAACGCCGATATTGCCCGTGCCACCATTGTTCTTGATCAGGTCAGCCAGGTCGCTCAAGTTAGTGTCGGTAGTCACTTTTTTTCCGCCGATGGTCAAGCCGGCGCCCGATACGACGTCTATCTCCATATCGTTCAGATTGCGCATGTTTCATTCCTTTCCAAAGATTCATCTATAAGCTTTCCCGACAATCCGCTACTCGATTTTCCCGGATAGCAGGAAAGAGTCATTTCATCTTTCATGCAAAAAGATGCGGAATAATTAAAACAAACAACAATATCGGATACTTCTGAAAGTGCTATTGACGAGTCGGTTCCGCATGTCGCCCGCGCAACGACTACAAAGCTAACAGCTCAGCCATGGGCAAACCGCCGGATGCTGTTGTTGGAAGACTGGCGCGCACCGCCAGCCGCTGGCAACGCAGGCTCCACCGCTTCCACCCCCAGCAGGCTCAGCAGCCGCGCGCGGATCTCCTGGAAACCGTCCTGGCCGGTGTCCCGCGCGCGTGGCAGGTCGATGCTCAGTTGCTCGGCGATCTTGCCGTTGGCCAGCACGATGACCCGATCGGCCAGGAGGATGGCTTCGTCGACATCGTGGGTCACCAGCAGCACCGCCGGCGTGTGTTTGCGCCAGAGGTCGATGATCAGCCGGTGCATGCGGATCCGGGTCAGCGCATCCAGCGCGGCGAAGGGTTCGTCGAGCAACAGCAGCTTGGGCTCGCGCACCAGGCCTCGGGCCAGGGCCACGCGCTGGGCTTCGCCGCCGGAGAGCGTCGCCGGATAGGCTTCCAGGCGGTGGGCCAGGCCGACTTCGGTCAGGGCCTGCACCGCGCGGGCGCGGGCGTTGGGAATGCGCAGGCCGAGGATCACGTTCTTCCAGGCGCGCTTCCAGGGCATCAGGCGCGGCTCCTGGAACACCGCGGCGCGCGCCTTGGGCACCCGCAGCTGGCCGCTGTCGATGCTGTCGAGCCCGGCCAGGCTGCGCAGCAAGGTGGTCTTGCCCGAACCGCTGGCGCCCAGCAGCGCGACGAATTCCCCCGGGGCGATGTCCAGGTCCAGGCCGTCGATGACCCGCTGCTCGCCGAACTGGCGCACCACATTGCGCAGTTGTACCGGGTGGGCGGTCTTGGGTGCGTTCACAAGATCGATGCTCGACATATCAATTCCTCACGAAAGTTGGGCGCCAGGCCAGGGCGAAACGTTCCAGGGTGCGGATCAGGCCGTCGATCAGCAGGCCGAGGACGCTGTAGATCAGCAGGCAGATGACGATCACGTCGGTACGCATGAAGTCCCGCGCATCACTGGCCAGATAGCCAATGCCGGCGGTGGTGTTGATCTGCTCGACGAACACCAGGGCCAGCCAGGAAATCCCCAGGGAATAGCGCAGGCCGACGAAAAACGAGGGCAAGGCACCCGGCAGGATCACGTGCCAGATCAGCTCGCGCCGGCTCAGGCCCAGGGTGTTGGCGGCCTCGATCAGCTTGGGGTCGATGTTGCGGATGCCGGCGAACAGGTTCAGGTACACCGGGAACGTGGTGCCGGTGACGATCAGGGCGATCTTGGTGAACTCGCCGATGCCGAACCAGAGAATGAACAGCGGCACCAGGGCCAGCGAAGGGATGGTGCGCAGCATCTGCATCGGCGAATCCAGCACCACCTCGCCGCGTTTCGACAGGCCGCTGATCAGCGCCGCGACCACGCCGATACTGACGCCGATGCTCAAGCCCACCAGCGCCCGTTGCAGCGATACCAGCAGGTGCTTGCCCAGTTCGCCGGAGGCGATCATGGCCCAGAGCGTGCCGCCGATCTGCGACGGCGCGGCGATCACCCGCTGGGGAATCAGCCCCCAGCGCGACGCCAGCTCCCACAACAACAGCAGCACGATCGGGCTGATCAGCCGCAGCAACGCCTCAGGGGTGCGCCAGTTGCGCAGCCACTGCGCAATCCACTGCGCCCCGCCCTGCCCCGCACCACCCCGGCGAACGGCCTTGTCGACGGAAAACGAGCTGCTGGCGCCCGGTGTCTCGAAAGTCTTGTCGCTCATCAGGCTTCCTTCCTCATCAAGCCCATGGCCGGAGGCGCCATGTTTCAGCTTCGAATTCATGCTATTCGCATAAAAAATCGCAGTGAAATTCTTTTTGGGAATAACCTAATATGATTAAAAATCAGATATAAAATTAACCAGATAAATTATTTGCATAGTAAGACGGCTCGGGCAACGCCCTTTGCCGGGTATGCGGATGCAACGCTATAAAATGCGTATTGCTGATACAGCAATATTTAAATAATCAGTTAATTTAATAATTAACTTAGAACAAAACGGCATTTCACACCCCGCCGCACTGCGCCTACTTTCGACACCACGGACCGACCCCTTGCCCGGTGGAGGCTGAATCACGCCTATTGGAAGAAAACAGGGAATCCACCATGAGTATCGAATTCATCGGTTTTATCGGCGGCCACCACGCCTCGGAAATCCACCCGCGCAGCGGCCCCGTGCTGCAACCCGACTACGTGGAGAAAGTCGCCCGCGCCCATGAAGACGCCGGCTTTGACCGCGCCCTGGTGGCGTTCCACTCCAACAGCCCGGACAGCACCCTGATCGCCGCGCACGCCGCCAGCGTGACGAAAAAGCTCAAGTTCCTGATCGCCCACCGCCCGGGTTTCGCCGCACCGACCCTGGCCGCGCGCCAGTTCACCACCTTGGATGTGTTCAATGGCGGGCGCACCGCGGTGCACATCATCACCGGTGGCGACGATCGCGAACTGCGCGCCGACGGCAGCTACATCGACAAGGACCAGCGCTACGCCCGCACCGACGAATACCTGGACGTGCTGCGCCAGGAATGGACCCGCGATAAACCCTTCGACTATCAAGGCCAGTATTACCAGGTCGAGGGCGCGTATTCGGCGGTGCAGTCGCCGCAACAGCCGCATATCCCGCTGTACTTCGGCGGTTCCTCGGCGGCGGCCATCGCCGTGGCTGGCAAGCATGCGGACGTCTATGCGCTGTGGGGCGAAACCTACGAGCAGGTGCGCGAAGTGGTGAGCCAGGTGCGCGCCGAGGCCGCCAAACATGGCCGAAGCATTCGCTTCAGTCTGTCGTTGCGGCCGATCTTGGCGGACACCGAGGAGCAGGCCTGGGCACGCGCCGAACGCATCCTGCAGCAGGCCACGGCCCTGGCCGAGCAGAACGGTTTTGTCCGCCGCGAACCAGCGAATGAAGGTTCGCGCCGCCTGCTGGCGGCAGCGGCCCAGGGCTCGCGCCTGGACAAGCGGCTGTGGACCGGCATCGCCGGGCTGCTCGGCGCCCAGGGCAACTCGACGTCCCTGGTCGGCACCCCGGAGCAAGTGGCCGAAGCCCTGCTCGACTATTACGACCTGGGCATCACCACCTTCCTGATCCGCGGTTTCGACCCGCTCGAGGACGCCATCGACTATGGCCAGCGCCTGATCCCGCTGACCCGCAAGCGGGTGGCCGAACGCGAGCGGCTGGCCGCGGAAAAAGTCGCCTGACCCAAAGCCCCAACGCATGGAGCCCTGATCGCCCTGTAGCCGCTGCCGCAGGCTGCGATCGGGGCGCAGCCCCGCCAGCCTGACGACTCGCTATCACTGACCCTTGGCGGCGCCTGGTTTGGCGACCGCTGCGCGGTCGTTCGCAGCCTCGCTTCGCTCGGCAGCGGCTACAGAGCATGACGCCTTGCTGGATGGATACCCTGTAGCCGCTGCCGAAGGCTGCGATCGGGGCGCAGCCCCGCCAACCTGACGACCCGGTATCACTGACCTGCGGCGGCGCCTGGTTTGGCGACCGCTACGCGGTCGTTCGCAGCCTCGCTTCGCTCGGCAGCGGCTACAGAGCATCACGCCTTGCTGGATGGGTACCCTGTAGCCGCTGGCGCAGCCTGCGATCGGGGCGCAGCCCCGCCAACCTGACGACTCGCTATCACTGACCTGCGGCGGCGCCTGGTTTGGCGACCGCTGCGCGGTCGTTCGCAGCCTCGCTTCGCTCGGCAGCGGCTACAGAGCATTACGCCTTGCTGGATGGGTACCCTGTAGCCGCTGGCGCAGCCTGCGATCGGCTGCGCAGCAGACGCAAAACCGGCGACTGCGGTTTGTCAGGCAGGCCGCGTGTTGCGGATTCACGGCTGCTGCGTCGGAATGCCGCCCAAGCCAATCGCAGGCTGCGCCAGTGGCCACAGTGCGTAAGCGCGTTTCTGCGTCCGTGCCATCACTCCTTATAAGCCGTATCACTACGCTCCAACTGGCGGATCAGCGCATTCCAGTGTCGGGCGACACCCGGTCCGTCGCCACTCTTGAAGGCTTCGGCTTGCTTCTCGACCTTGGCCACCACCTCGGCCGGTGGGTAGATCAGCTCGGCATTGCCGCTGGCCTGGGCGGCGATCTGGATGTTGCAGGCGCGCTCCAGGTAATGCAGTTGCTGGAACGCATGCTCGACGCTGATGCCCGCGGTCAGCAGCCCGTGGTTGCGCAGGATCAACACGCTCTTGTCCCCCAGGTCCGCCACCAGGCGTTCGCGCTCGTCAAGGTCGAGGGCGATGCCTTCGTAGCCGTGATAGGCCACGCGCCCGGAAAAGCCGATGGCGTGCTGGGAGATCGGCAACAGGCCGTCGCGCTGGGCGGACACGGCAATGCCGTCGCGAGTGTGGGTGTGCAGGACCGCCTGCAGGTCGGGACGGGCGCCATGGATCGCGCTGTGAATCACATAACCGGCGTAGTTGATGCCCAGGCCCGTGGGGTCGTCGACGATGGTGCCGTCGATGTCGACCTTGACCAAGTTGGAAGCACTGATTTCGTCGAACAGCAAGCCGAAGGCGTTGATCAGGAAATGCTCGTCGGGCCCCGGCACCCGCGCGGAAAAGTGCGTGTAGATGTGGTCGGTCCACTTGTACAAGGCTGCCAGCCGGTAGGCCGCGGCGAGTTTCACCCGAACCTCCCATTCTTCGGGGCTGACACGCTGGCGAACATTTTTCGAGAGGCTGGATAACGGGCTGACGCTGCTCATGGCAAAACTTCCTGGATGGCCTTTAAGGAACTCCAGCCAGCCTAGGGGAAGGCAAAAAATAATAAAAAGCACATTTTAATCTAAGCTAATTATCATTATTTTTTATTTTAAGCCGCCCTACCCTTACCCTCTTTCAACCGCTCACGCGGCACTCTTGATCTTCTGCAGCGAGCCGGCGACCAGCTTGCCAAAGGCGTCCACCGGCCCTTGCAGGTTGCCGAGAAAATGCGGGTAGATCAGCCACAGGTCCATCACCGGCTTGAAGTCCTTGAGCGGCATCGCCGCCAGTTGCTCGCGGTGGGCGCTACGCTCCAGCAGCGGCCGTGGCACCAGGCCGAGACCCAGGCCATCGGCGACCAGGCCCAACTGCAACTCGGTGCCGAAGGTTTCCAGGTTGACCCGCAGGGCCAGGCCCTGGTCCGACAGGGTGCGTTGCAGCCCGGCGCGGAAGCCGCAGCCGTCCGGGTTGAGAATCCAGCCGTTCTGGTAAATGTCGGCGAGCTTGCACGGGCGCTTGGGCAACTGCGCCTTGGCGCAGACCACCACCAGTTCCATCTTGCCGATCGACTCGCCGATGATGTTGTCCGGGAAGATCTTGCCGGCCGGGAACAGCGCGGCCGCCGCGTCCAGCTCGCCGCGCTCGATCTTGCCCACCAGCTGGCTGCCCCAGCCCGTGGCCACCTGGGCGCGCAGTTCGGGGTATTCGCCGCGCAGGTGCTTGAGGGCATCGAGCAGCACCACATCGCCGATGGTCTGCGGCACGCCCAGGCGCAACAGCCCGGTGGGCGGCGCATCGGTGGCCACCAGTTCGCGCAGGGCATCCATTTCCCGCAGGATCAGCCGGCACTGTTCGTACACCCGGGTACCGATCAGCGTGGGCTTGAGCGGCTTGGTGTTGCGGTCGAACAGCTCCACGCCCAAGGCCTGCTCAAAGTTCTGCACCCGCCGGGTGATCGCCGGTTGCGTCAGTTGCAAGGTCTCGGCGGCATGGCTGATGGACTGGCAACGAATCACTTCGACAAAGGCGTCGATATCATCAATTTTCATTTGGCCCGCACATAGAGAACAGTCATTAAGATGTTCGAAAAGCATAGTTTGAATGCGCGTAGCTGGATAGCCTGGCGCATCTATCGATAACGTCTAACGCTATTCACATGGGTTCTAAATTCCTTTCAGCTATAACCTAATCATAAAAAAATAGCATATTAAGAAAAATCATTATGCTTAAATCCTGATAACGAACCCTGATATCGAACTTAGACCACGACCACGGAGTCGCCATGACCCAGGCCCGACACCCGGAGAGACTCAGAGCATTCATAGGCGCCCTGGCGGAGCTGATCGACAGCCACCCCCGCGAAGGCGATCTGCTGCACCGCGGCGGCAAGCTGCTGGCCCAGCTGGTCAGCCATGACGACTGGTTGCCCGAGGACTTCGCCCGCCCCGATCCGGAGCGCTATCAACAGTACCTGCTACACGCTGATTCCCGGCAGCGTTTCAGCATCGTCAGTTTTGTCTGGGGGCCAGGGCAGCGCACGCCGATCCACGACCACCGGGTCTGGGGGCTGATCGGCATGTTGCGCGGCTCGGAGTACTCACAAGGTTTTGCCCACCACAGCGACGGCAGCCTGCGGGCCGAGGGCCAGCGGATCCAGCTGCTGCCCGGCCAGGTCGAGGCCGTGTCGCCGAAGATCGGCGACATCCATCAGGTCAGCAACGCCTTCGACGACCAGGTGTCGATCAGCATCCATGTCTATGGCGCCAATATCGGTGCCGTGCGCCGCGCGGTGTACCAAGCCGACGGCAGCGAAAAACTGTTCATTTCCGGTTATTCCAACGCCTTCCTGCCCAATATCTGGGACCTGTCCAAAGAGAGCCAAGCCCTATGAGCACAGCACCTACCCGCTCTTACCCGCAGATCCGCCAGGCGCTGCTGAACCGTGAAGAGCTGGCCCTCGTCGATGTACGCGAAGAGGCGCCCTTCGCCCAGGGGCATCCGCTGTTCGCCGCCAATATCCCGCTGTCGAAACTGGAGCTGGAGGTGTATGCGCGCATTCCCCGGCGCGATACCCAAATCACCGTCTATGACCATGGCGAAGGCCTGGCGGAACGCGCGGTGCAGCGCCTGCAAGCGCTGGGCTACAGCAACGTCAGCCTGCTCGAAGGCGGCCTGGACGGCTGGCGCGACGCCGGCGGCGAGTTGTTCATCGACGTCAATGTGCCGAGCAAGGCCTTTGGCGAACTGGTAGAGAGCCAACGGCATACGCCGTCCCTGGCGGCGGAGGAAGTCCAGGCCCTGCTCGACAGCCAGGCGGACGTGGTGGTGCTCGACGCCCGGCGTTTCGACGAATACCAGACCATGAGCATTCCTCGTGGCATCAGCGTGCCGGGGGCGGAGCTGGTGCTGCGCGCCCGCGAGCTGGCGCCGGACCCGGCGACCCGGATTATCGTCAACTGCGCCGGCCGCACCCGCAGCATCATCGGCACCCAGTCGCTGATCAACGCCGGCATCGCCAACCCGGTGGCCGCCCTGCGCAATGGCACCATCGGCTGGACCCTGGCCGGGCAGACGCTGGAACACGGCCAGTCGCGGCGCTTCGCGGCTACCAGCGAAGCCCATCGCGCCATCGCCGCCGATGACGCCCGGCGGGTGGCCGACAAGGCACGGGTGGGCCGCGCCAGCCTCGACGACCTGCAACGCTGGCAGCAGGAAACGCAGCGCAGCACCTACCTGTTCGACGTGCGCACCCCGGAAGAATTCGAGGCCGGCCACCTGCCCGCGGCCCGCTCCACCCCCGGCGGACAGCTGGTGCAGGAAACCGATCACTTCGCCAGTGTGCGCGGCGCGCGCCTGGTGCTGGTGGACGACGATGGCGTGCGCGCCAATATGTCGGCCTCCTGGCTGGCGCAGCTGGGCTGGCAGGTGTACGTGCTGGATGACCTGCAGCCCGCGCACTTCAGCGAACAAGGCCCGTGGCAGGCACCAGTGCCCGCAGCGCCGCAGGCCGAGGAAATCAGCCCCGAGACCCTGGCCCAGTGGCTGGCCGAAGGCGACAGCCTGGTGCTGGATTTCACCAGCAGCGCCAACTACGTCAAACGGCATATCCCGGGCGCCTGGTGGGCCTTGCGCGCGCAGTTGCCGCAAGTCCTGGCCAAGCTGCCGCCGGCCGAGCGTTATGTGCTGACCTGCGGCAGCAGCCAGCTGGCGCGGCTGGCGGTCGCCGAGGTCGAGGCCCTGACCGGCAAGCCGGTGTTCCTGCTGCACAAGGGCACCGCCAACTGGATTGACGCGCAGCTGCCGCTGGAAACGGGCGAAACCCGCCTGGCCTCGCCGCGCATCGACCGTTATCGCCGGCCCTACGAGGGCACCGATAACCCTCGCGAAGCCATGCAAGCCTACCTGGACTGGGAGTTCGGATTAGTGGAGCAACTGGCCCGCGACGGCACCCACGGTTTTTATGTGATCTGAACCGCGTGATCTGAAACAACCGGGCTTATGCGCCTTCACCGGCCCATAAGCCACCTGATGCAACACCCGGACCGACCCCTTTCTCCAGGCGGAGGTGACCCTAACCACCGACACCCGCCTGGAGCCTGTCGTCATGCGCGTTACCCTGCCCTTCCTCACCCCGCTGTTGCTGGCTGTCGCTTTTGCTCTTGCCGCCACGGCGCAGGCCGCCGACCTGCAACCGCTGCGGGTGGCCAATCAGAAGTCGACGATCAAGGTCCTGCTGGAGGTCTCCGGCGAGCTGAAGGACGTGCCCTATGAAATCCAGTTCTCCGAATTCCCCGCCGCCGCGCCCCTGGGCGAGGCGCTGAATGCCGGCGCCGTGGACATCGGCGGCCTGGGCGATGCGCCCTATGTGTTCGCCCTCGGCGCCGGTGCGCCGCTCAAGGTGGTCAGCATCGTCCACGCCGAGGGGCGCTACACCACGGCCATTCTGGCGCCCAGGGACTCGCCGCTGAACGATGCCCGCGACCTCAAGGGCAAGCGCATCGTCACCACCCGCGGTTCCATCGGCCACTTCCTGGCGATCAAGGCCCTGCGCAGCGTCGGCCTGAGCACCCGCGACGTGCAGTTCATCTACCTGCTGCCCAGCGAGTCGCGCATCCTCCTGGACAACGGCAGCGCCGACGCCTGGTCGACCTGGGACCCTTACACCACCATCGCCACCACCCAGAGCCAGGCCAAGGTGCTGGTCAGCGGCGACAACCTGCTGAGCAACCACCTGTACCTGGCCGCCACCCGCCAGGCGATCACCGACAAACGCCAGCAGCTCGAAGACTTCGTCGCCCGGGTCGATCGCGCCTACCGCTGGACCAACGCCCATCCCCAGGAATTCGCCGCCGCCCAGGCCCAGGTCACCGGCCTGCCGCTGGCCGTGCACCTGGCGGTGGCCCAGGCCACGCACATGCAGCCGGTGGCGATCGACGACCAGGTCATCGGCGGCCTGCAAACCACCGCGGACATCTACCGCGAGGAAGGCATCCTCAGCCGGCCCATCGACGTCTCCCAGGGCTTCGACAAGAGCTTCAACGCCCCGCGCGTGCAACTCAACCAGGCATCCCGCTAACCAGACTACGGATTCAGGAGCATCACCATGAGCAAGCAACGTCAATTGAAACTCGGCGCGATGGTCCATGGCGTCGGTCACGGCTGGGGCGAATGGCGCCACCCGCGGGCCCTGGCCAACGCCAGCGTGAACTTCGACTTCTATAAGCAGCAGGCGCAGCTGGCCGAGGTGGCCAAGTTCGACTTCGTGTTCATCGCCGACAGCCTGCACATCCATGAAAAATCCAGCCCGCACTACCTCAACCGCTTCGAGCCGCTGACCATCCTCTCGGCCCTGGCCGCCAGCACCCGGCATATCGGCCTGGTAGCCACCGTCACCGTCAGCTACACCGAGCCGTTCCAGGTCGCCCGCCAGCTCGCCTCGCTGGACCATATCAGCGGCGGTCGCGCCGGCTGGAACGTGGTCACCTCCTGGCTCAGCGGCACCGCCGACAACTTCGGCAAGGCCGAGCATCCGCCCCACGCCGTGCGCTACCGCATCGCCAAGGAGCATGTGGCGGTGGTCCAGGGCCTGTGGGATTCCTGGGAGGACGACGCCTTCGCCTACGACAAGCAGAGCGGCGAATTCTTCACCCCCGGCAAGCTGCACGCCCTGGAGCACAAGGGTGAATTCTTCTCGGTGAAAGGCCCGCTGAACATCGCCCGCTCCCGGCAAGGCCAGCCGGTGATTTTCCAGGCCGGCACCTCCGAGGACGGGCGCAATTTCGCCGCCGAGAATGCCGATGCGATTTTCGTCAGCCCCGAGGATTTCAACGAAGCGCGCGCCTACTACCAGGACCTGAAACGCCGCGCCAGCGGCTTTGGCCGCGATCCACAGTTGCTGTCGATCCTGCCCGGCATCCGCCCGATCGTCGGCCGCGATGCCGCGGAGGTCGAAGAGCGCTACCAGCAGGCGGTGGCGCTGGTGAGCATCGAAGATGCGATCGTCGCCCTCGGCCGGCCGTTCAACGACCATGACTTCAGCCAGTATCCGCTGGACGCGCCCTTCCCCGAACTTGGCGATCTGGGCGCCAACAGCCAGAAAGGTGGCTCGGAGCGGATCAAGCAACTGGCCCGCGACGAGGGCCTGACCTTGCGCGAAGTGGCCCTGCGCTTCTCCCGGCCACGGCGCGATTTTGTCGGCACCCCCGAGCAGGTCGCCGACGCCATTCAAACCTGGTTCGAGGAAGGCGCGGCCGACGGCTTCATCATCAACTCGCTGCTGCCGGACGGCCTGCAGTACTTCACCGAGCGGGTGGTGCCGGTGCTGCAACAGCGCGGCTTGTTTCGCGATGAGTACAGCGGCCAGACCCTGCGCGACAACCTCGGCCTGCCGGTGCCGGTCAACCGCTACGCCAAGCCATCCCAGGCCAGCGCAACCCAGAGCGAGGCCGTGGCATGAGCGAATACCTCAACCGTCGCGGCTTCCTCGCCGCCAGCTCGCTCGCCGTTGGCGCCCTGGGCTTGTCATCGCTGGGGCTGTCGTCTCTGGGTTTTGCGCCCCGCGCGTTCGCCCAGAACAACAGCCTGGCCGACCTGACCCTGGGGGTCGCCACCTACCGTGGGCAGGACTCCTATTTTGTCGAGGACGCCGGCACCGCCGATACCCCCTATAAGGTCGAATACTCGGAGTTCGCCGGCGGCAACCTGATCGTCGAGGCGCTGGCCTCGGGCAGCCTGGACGTCGGCGGGATGAGCGAGATCCCGCCGATCTTCTCGATCCAGAGCCATCGCCAGCCACGCCTGATCGCGGTGCTGCAAGGCGACGTGAACAATCAGGTGTTCCTGATTCCCAAGGACTCGAAGGTCGAGTCGGTCGCGCAGTTGCGCGGCAAGCGCGTCGGCTATGTGCGCTCCACCACCTCGCACTACTTCCTGATCAAGGCCTTGAAGGAACAGGGCCTGACCCTGAACGACATCACCGCGGTGGCGCTCACGCCCCAGGACGGTTTCAGCGCCTTCCAGAGCGGCCAGCTGGATGCCTGGGTGATCTATGGCGTGTTTATCCAGCTGGCGAAATTCCGCAGCGGCGCCCGGGTGCTGAAGACCGCCCTGGGCTACCTGTCCGGCAACTACCTGATCGCCGCACGGCCCGCGGCCCTGGAAGAGCCGCTGCGCAAGCAGGCGATCCAGGACTATATCCAGCGCCAGGCGCGCACCCTGGAGTGGATCAACGACAACCCCGAGCCCTGGGCGAGCAAGTCGGCGCAGTTGCTGGGTGTCGACAAGGCGGTGTTTCTCGACATGTACAACAACCGCAGCCAGCCGTCGCAGATCATCGCCGTCAACGACCAGGCCATCGCCTCGCAGCAGGCCGTCGCCGACCTGTTCTTCGACGCCGGCGTGCTCAGCGAACGGCTCGACGTCAGCCCCCTGTGGGACCGAAGTTTTGCCTTGCTGCCGCTATGAGCCGGCTCCCAGCCACCTTGATCGAGTGAAGTCACCATGAGTCTTTCTTCTCCCCTGCCGCCCGTGCTGCACCCGGTCGAGGTCGCCGACTTCGACGCCTTGCTGCAACGCCTCGGCCAGCAACTCGGCGCCACGGCCCACCTGTATGACGAGAGCGGCGCCTTTCCCCGGGACAACTTCGCCCTGCTGCACCAGCATGGCCTGCTGGCCCTGACGGTGCCCAAGCACCTGGGCGGTGGCGGCGCCAGCCTGGCCCGGGCGCGCAAGGTCATCAGCGCGGTGGCCAAGGGCGAACCCTCCACCGCGCTGATCCTGGTCATGCAGTACCTGCAGCACTCGCGCCTGCAAGACAGCCAGAGCTGGCCCGAAGCCCTGCGCCTGCGGGTGGCCGGCGATGCGGTGCGCGACGGCGCGCTGATCAATGCCCTGCGGGTCGAGCCCGACCTCGGCACCCCGGCCCGCGGCGGCCTGCCGGCGACCATCGCCCGACGCACCGCCGCCGGCTGGCGCATCAGCGGGCGCAAGATCTACTCCACCGGCAGCCATGGCCTGAGCTGGTTCAGCGTCTGGGCCCGCAGCACCGACGAAGACCCGCTGGTCGGCGCCTGGCTGGTGCACAAGGACACTCCTGGCATCAGCATCGTCGAGGACTGGGACCACCTGGGCATGCGCGCCACCTGCAGCCATGAAGTGCTGTTCGACAACGTGCTGGTGCCGCTGGACCACGCCGTCAGCGTCAGCCCCTGGAGCGCGCCGCAGCCGGAGCTGGATGGCGAGGGTTTCCTGTGGATGGCGGTGCTGCTGTCGGCGGTCTACGACGGCATCGCCCAGGCCGCGCGGGACTGGCTGGTGGGCTGGCTGGAGACGCGCAAGCCGTCCAACCTCGGCGCCGCCCTGGCGACCCTGCCGCGCTTCCAGGAAACCGTCGGCCATATCGACACCCTGCTGTTCGCCAACCGCAGCCTGCTGGATGCCGCCGCCGAGGGCCATACGCCGGCGAGCAACGCCGCGCAACTGAAGTACCTGGTGACCGGCAATGCGATTCGCGCGGTCGAGCTGGCCATCGAGGCTTCCGGCAACCCCGGCCTGTCGCGCCACAGCCCGCTGCAACGGCATTACCGCGATGTGCTGTGCGGTCGTGTCCACACCCCGCAGAACGACGCCGTGCTGCAAGGCGTCGGCAAAGCGGTATTCGCCCAGCGTCAGAACAAGGACAAGTCATGACCCCACTCGTTATCGCCAGCCAACTGGATGCCGGTTTCAACGCGGTGATCCGCCAGCGCCTTGAACAGACCCACCCCGAAGCCAGGGTGCTCGACGTGCCCGCCGGGGTGCCCAGCGACTTGCCGGCCGAGGTCAGCATCCTGCTGGCGCGGCCGATCAATGTCCGCGGCTACCTCGCACCGGACACCCCGCCTCCGGGCTGGCCCTATGCGCTGCGCTGGATCCAGGTGGTGTCGTCGGGCATCGACTTCTACCCCCGGTGGCTGTTCAACGGCCCGCCGGTCAGCACCTTGCGCGGCAACGCGGCGGAGAATATCGCCGAGTTCGCCCTGGCCGCGATCTTCGCCGCGGCCAAGCACCTGCCCGAAATCTGGGTGCATGACGCGCAGTGGAACTTCACCGCGCTGACCCCGCTCAAGGGCAGCACCCTGGGGATTCTCGGCTTTGGCGCTATCGGCCGCAGCCTGGCGGGCAAGGCCCGGGCCCTGGGCCTGAATGTGCTCGCCCTGCGCCAGAGCCAGGCGCCGTTCGAGGTCGAGGGCGTAGAGGCAGCGCGGGACATCCATGAGCTGTTCGCCCGCAGCGACCATCTGGTGCTGGCGGCGCCCTTGACCGAGGCGACCCGGCATATCGTCAATCGCCAGGTGCTGGCCAGCGCCAAGCCCGGCCTGCACCTGATCAATATCGCCCGCGGTGGCCTGCTGGAGGATGCGGCGCTGCTCGAGGCGCTGGACAGCGGGCGCATCGGCCTGGCCTCGCTGGATGTCACCGACCCCGAACCCCTGCCCGACGGCCACCCGCTGTACCGCCACCCGCGGGTGCGGCTGTCGCCCCATACCTCGGCGATCTCCACCAACAGCGGGCATGACATCGCCGATGGCTTCCTGGCCAATCTCGAGCGTTTTCTTGCCGGGCAGCCGTTGGAGAACCCGGCGAATCTTGAGCGCGGCTATTAAGTAGCGCCAGGCACGCCACCGCTATCGCGGGCAAGCCTCGCTCCTACAGGTTATGTGTGATCTGTAGGAGCGAGCGGGCGGCGATCCGACTTGCCCGCGATTTGGTTTCCGGACTCCAAAAACAAACATCAGGAATACGCATTTATCCAACGCATTAAATTACATATTTTTATAATTAACTTATAACTATTCAGACTTTTACACGACGTATTTATACAAATACTGTTACATCCAGCACCGACCACCCGACCAGGTGGAGGCCCATGGAATTGCGTTTTCCGGCCGACACCACTCCACGGTCAATTGCGCCACCCGAACCTGAAAAACCGGCCCAAGCCCCCCGCCGCCATGGCTTTCCCAGCATGGCCCCGGCGCAGCCTTGCCCGAAAAAAACAACGCCAACCTACACACCTGGGGTTCACCATGCAGCACTTCACCGCACACCGCCTGACGCTGGCCGTATCGCTCAGCGCGGGCGTCTCGCTGAACCTGGCCGGGTTGTCGGCCCACGCCGAGGAGGGCTCCGACAAGGCCGCCCTGCCAGTGGTCACCGTCACCGCCGAGCACCATGCCGAGGACCTGCAAAAGGCCCCGCTGGCGATCTCCGCGTTCGATGAAAAAGCCCTGGAAGACAAGCAGATCAAGAGCATCCGCGATCTCTCCGGGCAGGTGCCGAACCTCAGCCTCAGTCGCCAGTCGATCTCCTACAGCGCGCAGACCTACGGTATCCGTGGCATCGGCGAGACCGATCCGATCCAGGAAGCGGCCGTGGCGGTCTACGCCGACGACCTGTACATCCCGCGGGCGATTTCCTCGATGCTCGATTTCAACGACGTCGAGCGCGTCGAGGTGCTGCGCGGCCCCCAGGGCACCCTGTACGGACGCAACAGCAGCGCCGGGGCGATCCGCGTGATCACCCGCGACCCGACCCAGGAAACCCGCGGTTTCCTCGAACTCGGCGCCGGCAACTACGACGCCCGCAACGGCCGCCTGCTGATCAGCGGGCCGCTGGTGGACAACACCCTGTTCGGCAGCTTTTCGGCGATCCGCCTGAGCCGCGACGGCACCGTCTCCAACCCCACCCGCGGCAAGGACGTGAACAACGTCGATATCCAGTCGTACCGCGGCAAGCTGCGCTACAAGCCGGACGACTCACCCTGGGATGTGCAACTGACCCTGGCCGGCACCTTCGACCGCGGCGACACCACCAGCTACACGCCCTTCGATGCCAACGGCCGCTTCGACAAGTTCAAGAGCTACAGCAGCCTCGATCCGAAAAACCGCCTTGACCAGGGCAGCTCGGTGCTGCGGGCGATCTACGCCATCGACGACCACCTGAATTTCAAGTCGGTGACCGCCTACTCGGCCTTCCACCAGCCGGTGGACTACGACAACTCGGGCCAGGCGGCGCTGATCCAGAACAACCTGATCCTCTACAAGCAGGACTACGCCACCCAGGAGTTCCAGCTCAACGGCGACTACGACGACTTCAGCTTCAGCACCGGCCTGTACCTGTACCGCGAGCAGTTCGACGCCGAGCGCGACAACCTCACCTACTCGGTGGCGCGTAACCGGGTGATCGGCCAGGGCCAGTACAGCACCACCCGTACCGAGAGCTACGCGCTGTATGGCCAGGGCAGCTACAAGATCACCCCGCAGTTGTCGCTGATCGCCGGGCTGCGCTTTACCCGCGAGCACAAGAATTTCGAGTACGACAACTACGCGATCGACAGCAACCGGCGGATCACCGGCACTAATTTCAGCGCCGACTCGAGCAAGTCCTGGCAGTCCACCAGCCCGAAACTCGGCTTCGAATACGCCTGGACGCCGCACCTGAACCAGTACGCCTACGTGGCCAAGGGCTTCAAGGCCGGTGGCTACGACAACCGCGCGCCGACCCGCGCTGCCGCCGAGCAGGCGTTTTCCCCGGAAGACGTGACCACCTGGGAAACCGGCTTCAAGGGCGACTTCTTCGACCGTCGCCTGCGGGCCAACCTGGCGCTGTTCTACAACGACTACAAGGACCTGCAGACCAACGCCTACGACCCGGCGCTGGGCGTCAGCCTGCGCACCAACGTCGGCCAGGCCCACACCTACGGGGTCGAGCTGGAAACCCTCAGCGCCCTGACCAACGACTTGCAGCTGACCTTCAACCTCGGCTACCTGCAAAGCCAGTACGACGACTTCGAGAACGCCAGCGGCGCCGGGGTCGATGCCAACGGCAAGCAGCTGGTGTTCTCGCCACGCTGGAACACCAGCGTCGGCCTCAATTACACCCTTCCCGCCGGCCTGCCCGGCACCTGGCTGGCCGGCACCGATGCGCAGTTCCAGACCAAGTCCTACGCCAACGCGCTGAACGACGACATCCAGGAAATCCCCCGGCAGACCTTCTGGAACGCCAATACCCGCTACATCTCCGGCGACGGCCACTGGACCACCACCCTGGCGGTGAAAAACCTGCTCGACCGCGCCTACCCGCAGTCGGTCGGCTATGTGCCGTCCAGCGGTGCCCGCTACTACGCCGTCAACGACCCGCGAACCCTCTTGCTGTCCGTGCGCTACGACCTCTGACCCCCTCATCGGCAAATACGCCAAGGAGTACCTTATGGCTTTTACCCGCAGGCAACTGATTTCCCGTATCGCCGCCGTCGGTGGTTATTCCGCCGCCGTCGGCGCCCTCGATGCCCTGGGGCTCGCGCCCAAGGCCGTGGCAGCGGCTTTCGACCCGCTGCAACTGGGCAGCAGCGGCAAAGGCAAGCATGTGGTGGTGGTCGGCGCCGGTATTTCCGGGCTGGTCAGCGCCTATGAACTGCGCAAGGCCGGTTTCGGCGTGACCATCCTCGAGGCTCGCGAGCGGGTCGGCGGACGCAACTGGACCCTGCGTCGCGGCACCAAGGTGGAGTTCGATGACGGCGTCAGCCAGACCGTGGACTTCGATGAGGGGCAGTTCTTCAACGCCGGCCCGGCGCGCATTCCCAGCCATCACCAGACCCTTCTCGGCTACTGCCGCGAGCTGGGGGTCGAGCTGCAAGTGCTGGTCAACAGCAGCCGCAACGCCCTGGCCTTGCCGGACGCGCGGCAGCCGGCGTTCCAGCTGCGCCAGGCGGTCAACGACAGTCGTGGCCAGCTGTCCGAACTGCTGGCGCGCAGCGTCAGCCGCAAGGCCCTGGACCAGGACCTCAGCGCCGACGACCGCCAGGCGCTGCTGAACTTCCTCAAGGTCTATGGCGACCTCAACGCCGACTTCAAATACCAGGGCTCGGTGCGTTCGGGTTACACCCGCCTGCCTGGCGCCGGCGACCAGACCGGCATCACCCGCGCGCCGCTGCAGTTGCAGACCCTGCTCAATCCCAAGCTGTGGGGCGCGCTGGTGTTCGATGAAATCCCCGAGTTTTCCTCGACCATGTTCCAGCCGGTGGGCGGCATGGACCGTATTCCCCTGGCGTTCTACGACCAGCTCAAGGACGCGGTGCGCTTCCACGCCGAAGTCAGCGACATCCAGACCTCCGAGCAAGGCAGCCGCATCACCTACAAGGACCGCCAGACCGGCAAGAGCCAGACCCTGAGCGCCGACTACGCCATCGTCACCGTGCCCCTGCCGCTGCTGGCCAAGCTGCCGAACAACTTCAGCACGCCGTTCAAGCAGGCGATCCTCAGCGCCCAGAGCGACCAGGCGAACAAGGTGGCCTGGCAATCGCCGCGCTTCTGGGAAACCGACTTCAACATCTTCGGCGGGCTGTCGTACCTGGACCACGAGGTCAAAGGCCTGTGGTACCCCAGCGACCGCCTGAACAGCGCCCAGGGCATCCTCGTCGCCGCCTACAACACCAGCGAAGCGGCCCAGGCCTTCAGCCGCAAATCCCTGGCCGAACAGTTCGCGTCCTCGCGCCAGGCCGTCGAACTGCTGCACCCCGGGCACAGCGCCAAGCTGCAAAAACCGGTGGCCATCAATTGGTCCAGGGTGCCCTTCAGCAAAGGCCCGTGGATCGTCAACGACGAGGTCGGCGAGCAGGCCTACCACATCCTCAACCAGCCCCAGGGCCGCACCTACCTGGCCAGCGATGCCCTGGCCCATGGCGGCGTCGGCATCTGGCAGAACAGCGCCGCCGATTCGGCGCGGCGCATCGTCAGCCTGATCGGCCGCCATGCCGAACGCCAGCAACCGGGTGTGGCTGCCTGATTCCCCCCCATTTTCCCCCAAGACAGAAGGACCGACCGATGAAAACCACCACGCTGCTCGCAGGATTGCTCATGACCGCCACCGCCTTCACCAGCCTCAGCCACGCCGACGAGATCAAGCGCATCGCCCTGCCCAACTCCAACTTCCCGATTTCCCTGGCGGTGGCGGTGCCGGCGCAGACCGAGCTGCTGTTCGTCAGCGGCCTGCTCGCCGACCTGCACGACCCGCAAGCGCCGAAGGATTCCTTTGCCGCCTACGGCGACACCGCGACCCAGACCACCTCGATCCTCAACAAGCTCAAGGGCGTGCTGCACAGCCAGGGCCTGGACCTGGGGGACGTGATCCAGCTGCGGGTGTTCCTGGTGGGCGACCCGGCCAAGGGCGGCAAGCTGGATTTCGCCGGGTTGCAGCAAGGCTATTCGCCGTTCTTCGGCAGCGCCGAGCAGCCGCACAAGCCGGCGCGCACCGCGGTGCAGGTGGTCGCCCTGCCGCTGCCCGGCGGCCTGGTGGAAATCGAAGCCATCGCCGCGCGCAAGAAGTGACCCGGACCTAGCCGATATTCAGGAGCCCCCTCTCATGCTCAAGCGCTCAACTGCCCGACGTACTGCAACGGTCTATCGCCCGTTGTTGCTGCCGCTGTCGATTGCCTGCGGCCTGGCTTCATCCAACCTGGGGGCCGCCGAAAACGCCTCGCCGACCCTCGACACGGTGGTGGTCACGGGCAACCGTGGCGCCACCGAACGCACCGTGACCACCAGCCCGACGCCGATCGACGTGGTCACCGGCGAACAACTGCGGGCGGTGGGCAAACCCAGCCTGCTGGAGGCGCTGAGCAAGTTCATTCCGTCCTTCAACCTGCCCGACCGCGCCGGCTGGGACGCCAGCGGCGTGGTGCGCTCGGCGACCCTGCGCGGGCTCACCGCCTCCCATGTACTGGTGCTGGTCAACGGCAAGCGCCGGCACACCAGCGCCACCTTGAACATCAACGGCATCAACAGCGGCGCGGCGCCCAGCGACCTCGACCTGATCCCGGTGGCGTCCATCGACCATATCGAGGTGCTGCGCGACGGCGCCGCGGCGCAGTACGGTTCGGACGCGATTTCCGGGGTGATCAATATCATCCTCAAACAGACCACCGGCGGCAGTTCCGACACCACCCTCGGCCAGGGCTACGACGGCAAGCGCGGCACAGCCCAGGAGGCGCTCAACTACGGCTTCCAGCTCGGCGAGGCCGGGGTGCTGAATGTCTCGCTGGACACCCGTTACCAGGAGCGCGACAACAAGGCCGGCAGCAACGGCTACAGCAGCCATTACTACCCGCTGGCCGACGGCTCGCCCGACCCGCGCGAGGCCGGTGCCAGCCACCACACCTACAAGGGCTACGGCCTGCCCCGCAGCCAGCTGGCCGATGTCGGCTACAACCTCGACCTGCCGCTGAACGACGCCGTGACCCTGTATTCGTTCTCGACCCTGGCCACCCGGGAGAACAATGACGGCCAGAACTTCCGCCTGCCCAACGGCCGCAACACCATCACCACCGGCCCCAATGGTTATCCCAACGGCTACAGCCCGTACTGGCTGATCAACGAAACCGACTTCCAGTCGGCGTTCGGCGCCAAGGGCGAGGGCTTCGGCGGCTGGGCCTGGGACCTGAGCAGCACCTACGGGCGCAACTACGCCAAGCAGCGCACCTACGACAACCAGAACCCGTCCCTGGGGGAAAACACCCCGAACAAGTTCACCTCCGGCATCTATATCGCCGACCAGCTGACCAGCAACCTGGACCTGAAGCACAGCTACGAGATCGGCCTGGCCAAGCCGCTGGACCTGGCCTTCGGCTTCGAACATCGACGGGAAAGCTACGAGACCCGCGCCGGTTCCGAAGCCTCCTATATTGATGGCGGCTATGTGTTTCCAGCCGGCCACCCGCGCGCCGGGCAACGCCCCGACCCGGGCGCCCAGGTGACCAATGGCATCAGCCCCGAGGATGAGCAGAAGATCAGCCGCAACAGCGTCGCCAGCTACATCGACCTGGGCTTCTACCCCGTGGAGCAGTGGTATGTCGGCGTCGCCGCGCGCTACGAGCACTACAACGAAGGCGTGGGCGCCACCCGCAGCGGCAAGCTCAGCACCCGCTATGAGTTCAACCCGGTGTTTGCGCTGCGCGGCACCATCAGCAACGGCTTTCGCGCGCCGTCCCTGGCCAACCAGATCTTCACCGCGCGTTCGACCGGCTTCGACACCATCAATGGCGTCTACCAGTCCTACAACTACGTGATCCTGCCGGTGGATTCGGCCGGCGCCCAGGCGCTGGGCGCGCAATCCCTGAAGCCGGAACGCTCGACCAACTTCAGCCTGGGGTTTGCCCTGACCCCCAGCGACGACCTGAGCCTGACCGTGGATGGCTACGTGATCAACCTGCGCGACCGCCTGGTGCTCAGCGAACGCTTCCAGGGCCCCGGCGTCGCCGCCCTGCTCGACAGCATCGGCGTGCCCGCCACCGCCGGCGCGCAGTACTTCACCAACGGCGCCAACACCCGCACCTCCGGGGTCGATGTGGTGGGCAACTACCGGCAGGACCTGGCCCGCTATGGCGCGGTGAAATGGACCGCGGCGCTGAACTACAACCACACGCAAATCCTCAGCGTCAGCGACACCCCCGCGCAACTGAGCGCCCTGGGCAGCAACTTCCAGCTGCTGGGACGGCAGTCGCGGGCGCTGCTCACCAAGACCTCGCCCAGCAGCAAGATGATCTTCTCCGCCGACTGGGCGATCCGCGACTTCGACGTCAACCTGCGGCTGACCCGCTACGGCACCTACACCGAGGTCAACAGCTCGAGCAACCCGGACCTGGACCGCGAGTACTCGGCCAAGTGGATCACCGACCTGGACGTGGCCTATGCCTTCGACAAACAACTGACCGTGGCGGTGGGCGCGCAGAACCTGTTCGACAAGTACCCGGACCATATTGGGGTGAGCAACTCGTCGTTCGGCGACAACTGGGGCAGCTATTCGCCCTTCGGCTTCACCGGCGGTTACTACTACACTCGGGTGCAATATGCCTTCTGAGGTGCCCCGCGGCAGAGGTAATGCCGCGGGTGCCGGGCTTCGATGCGACGCCGGGCTCCCGCCCCAGGCGTCGCCCTTTTTACCGCGAGCGTAACCGCCCATGACTGACGTGTTCGCCAAGGTGGCCCTGGGGCCGCTGTTACTCGCCCAAGGGCTCTACACCCGCTGGGTCACCCCCAAGTTGCCGGAGGCCGAAGGCCCGCGCCAGGGCGGGTACAACGACGCCAACGGACCGACCCTGCGCCTGTTGATCCTCGGCGACTCCGCGGCGGCGGGTGTCGGCGCCGGCACCCAGGACGAGGCGATTGCCGGCCGGCTGGTGGCCGGGCTGGCCGGCGACTTCCGGCTGTCATGGCAGTTGCGGGCACAGTCCGGGCTGGACTCGCAGCAATTGTTCCAGTTGTTGGCGGACGGCCCGGCGGATCCCTTCGATGTGGCCCTGGTGTCCATCGGCGTCAACGACGTCACCAGCACCATCGCCGCAGCCGAATGGCAGGCGCGGATCTCGCGCCTGATCGCGCTCTTGAGCGAGCGCTTCGAGGCCCGGCACATCGTCTTCCTGCCCGTGCCGCCCATGCACCTGTTCCCCGCCCTGCCCCAGCCGCTGCGCTGGTACCTGGGCCTCAGGGCCCGGCGCTTCAACAGCCTGCTGGCCGAGCTGCTGGCCGGCCAGGAGCACTGCACATTGCTGGCGACCCGCTTCCAGCCGGCCGCCGACCTGATGGCCGGCGACGGCTTCCACCCTTCCCCGGTGCTCTACCGGATCCTCGCGGATGACGCCGCGCAGGTGATTCGCCAACGCTGCGCTCGTTAAGCCACTCCCGGTCCTCACACCAGCCCCGGCCCTGGACGCCGGCCAACGAACTCCGGGGTTTCGCGCATGGTGCCGGCCAGCCTGCTCGATATCATTGGCTGGCCGGTTCGCAGCCGCCTGTCAGCCCTGAGCCGGCGCCCTGACGCTCACCTCGATACCCAACGGACCCGATACCTTATGCCCGCACCCACGCTTGCCGGTGGACGGCGTTCGAGCTGCTTTTTGTTTTGCCTGGCGCTGTCCTTGATGGTGCCCCTGATGAACAGCAGTGCTCCGACCCCGCTCTACCCCTTCTACAAAGAGCAGTTCGACCTGAGCGCGCTGGACCTGACGCTGATTTTCGGCGCCTATGGCATCGGCGTGCTGATCGCCCTGGTGGCCATGGCGCGGATCGCCGGCAACGTCAGCGACCTGCGCCGCCTGTTCATCCCCGCCAGTCTGCTGGTGCTGGTCGGTGCCCTGGCCTTTGCCCACGGCACGTCCCTGGGCCCGCTGTGCGCGGCGCGATTGCTGGCTGGTCTCGGCTCGGGGGTGATGACCGCGGCGGTGAATGTGGCGCTGGTGCGTTTCAACCCGGGGCACAACGACAAGTTGCCGGCCCTGGCGGCGACCCTGGCGATGGTTTCGGGCCTGGCCCTGGGGCCGCTGGTCAGCGGCGCGGCGTTGCAGCTGGAGCTGCGTCCCCTGGCATCGCCCTTCTGGCTGATCGCCGCGCTCGGCCTGGCGTCGGCGGTCGCGACCCTGATCCTCTGGCCATCCCGGGCGGCCAGCGATGCGGCGGCGCCCAATCAGGAGAACACTCGCCCGGCCAGCCTCAGGCAAGCCTTGCATGGCATCGGCCTGCCCTTTCACCTCTGCGCCTGGAGCGTGTTCTTCAGCTGGTCGTTCGCCGCCTGTGTGTTCGTGATCGGCCCGCAGGTGGCGCAGCAGGTGTTTGGCCTGGAGGACCGCGGGGTCTTTGGTTATGTGATCTGCGCCTACCTGCTGATCGCCGGCCTGAGCCAGCTCTACTGCCAGCGCATGGACGCCCGCCAGGCGCTGCTCAGTGGCTGGTTGTGCCAATGCCTGACGCTGCTGATCCTGCTCCTGGCCTGCTACAGCCAGGCCCTGTACCTCGCTCTGTCAGGGCTGGCGATCGGCGGTTATGCCTATGGCGCGCTGTTCGTCGGCAATGCCCGCCTGGTCAACCAGCTGGCGCCCCGGCACAGCCACGGCAAATTGATTGCCTACTTCTACGCCACCGTCTACCTGTTCAACGCCACCCCCGTGCCCTTGGGGCTGCTAGTGGACGCCTGCGGCATCGTCACTGCCAGCAACGTCGCCCTGGGGCTGTTCCTGGTCGTTGGCCTGGGCTTCGCCTTGGCTCGCCGTACTCGTTTTGCGGTTCGCTGAGTCGTCCCGGACTCGCTGGCCGGCAGCGGCCCGCGCCCGCATACCGCGAACCTTCAACGCCTGACCTTCACTACCGCCATCAGCAGCGCCGAAGACAGCACGCCGAGGGTCATGAACACATAGGCCGCCCCGGGATTGCCGGTGAGACCGATCAGGTAGCCGACGATCCACGAACCGATGAAGGCGCCCAGCGCGCCGCAGGCGTTGATCAGGCCAATCGCCCCGCCGAACACATTGGCCGGAAGCACTTCCGGGATCAGCGCGAAAAACGCTCCATAGGGCGCGTAGAGCGCGGCGCCGGCGACGGTCAGCAAGGCGAACGACAGCCAGAAGTGCGAAGTCCCCAGCAAGTACGAGCAGAAGAACGCCAGCGCGCCCAACCCGAGCAGTGGCCAGACCAGCGATTGGCGCCGCCCGGAGCGGTCCGATACCCAGGACACCACGAGCATGGCGGCGACGGCAGCCACATAAGGCACCGCGCTCAGCCAGCCGACCGTGACGATATCCGTGGCAGCCGCCTGCTTGATGATGGTCGGCAGCCACATGATGAAACCGTAGACGCCGATGCTCCATAAGGCATGCACGGCACAGAGCTGGATCACCACCGGGCTGGTGAAGGCCTGGCGATAGTTGCGCACCGCCTTGAGGCCCTGCTGTTCCTCGGCAAGGGTGGCGGCCAAGCGGTTTTTTTCCTGCCGGCTCAGCCAGTCGACCTGCTCGGGCTTGTCCCGTGCCAGGCGCCACCAGACAAACGCCCACAGCACCGCCGGCGCGCCTTCGATGACAAACATCTCGCGCCAGCCCCAGGCCTGAATCAGATAGCCCGAGACCACCGACATCCACAGCACCGTGATCGGGTTGCCCAGTACCAGGAAGGTATTGGCCCGCGAGCGCTCCTGGCGGGTGAACCAGTTGCTGATAAAGATCAGCATCGCCGGCATCACCGCAGCCTCGACTATGCCCAGCGACACCCTGATCACCATCAGCATTGGGATATTGGTCACCAGGCCGGTTGCCATCGCACACAAGCCCCACAGGATCAGGCTGCAGAACACCAGTTTGCGCACGCTGTAGCGTTGCGCGTAGATGGCGCCGGGCACCTGGAAGAAAAAGTAGCCAAGGAAGAACAAGGCGCCGATCAGTGACGAGGTGCTCTTGCTGATGCCCAGGTCCTGCTCGATGCCCGCCGCGCTGGCGAAGCCATAGTTGGCCCGGTCCAGATACGCCAGGCTGTAGGTGATGAAGATCAGCGGGATCAGGTACAGCCAGCGCTTGGGCGCGAAGGCCGTGGCGGTCGTTGACGGATGTCCCGCCGGATCGCGGGTATGCGGCGGCAGTGCCGGTTCTTCGAGATGGCTCATGGGTGTCTCCTGTTTGTTGTTGTTTTTCAGGTCCGGGTACTGGGCTCAAACGACGCTGGTCAGTCCTCCGTCGACAAAGATTGTCTGGCCATTGATGAAGTCCGAGGCCGCCGAGGCCAGGAACACTGCGCTGCCGCATAGCTCCTCGACCCGCCCCCAGCGCCCCGCCGGCGTGCGTTTGCACAGCCATTGGGAAAACGCCTGATCGTCGATCAGCGCCCGGTTCATCTCGGTCGCGAAATAGCCCGGGGCCAGGCCGTTGGCCTGGATGCCATGACGCGCCCATTCGGCGCACATGCCTTGGGTAAGCATCTTCACCGCGCCCTTGGACGCCGCGTAGGGGGCGATGCTCGGCCGGGCCAGCTGGCTCTGCACCGAGCAGATGTTGATGATCTTGCCGCGGCGCCGGCCGATCATGTGCCGCGCCACGGCCTGGGACACATGGAACACCCCGTCCAGGTTGACCCGCATCAGGGCGTGCCAGTCGTCGGCGGCGAAATCCTCCAGCGGTGCGCGTCGCTGGATGCCGGCGTTGTTCACCAGGATGTCGATAGCGCCGACCCGCGTCTCGAAGGTGTCGATGACCTCGAACAGCCCGGCGCGATCGGTGACGTCGAACACCGCGATCTCCGCGCTGATGCCCTCGTCGCGCATCTGCCGAGCAACGGCCTGTGCCTTGTCCCTATTACGATCGTTGATCACCACCTTGGCGCCGGCGGCGCCCAGGCCCCGAGCCAGTTCCAGGCCAATGCCCTTGCCTGAACCGGTGATCAGGGCCCTTCTCCCATCCAGCTGGAAACTACCGGGATTGAATGACATGCTTTCCTCCGCGAGACGGCCGCTGTTTTTTGAATGGGCCTTGCGGGCACTTCAGCGCAGCTGGCGGGCACTGTCCAATCGTCATTGCTGATCTGGTAATCAATCTTTGTGATTACCATCTCGAAGCGTTTTAACCCTGGAGTCGGTCGATGGAAATCAAACACCTGCGCTCGTTCGTAACCCTGGCCCAGGAACTGCATTTCGGCCGCGCGGCGCAGCGGCTGGCTATCGTCCAGCCGGCCTTGAGCATGCAGATCAAGCTGCTGGAGGAGGAATTGGGCGTGCGCCTGTTCGAGCGCAACCGCCACGCCGTGGCGCTGACCGAGGTCGGAGCGATCTTCCTGCCCGAGGCCCGCGCGACCCTGCACCAGGCGGCCCATGCGATGGACGTGGCCAGGGCTTCGGGACGTGGGGAGATCGGCCGGGTGCGCCTGGGCTTCGTGTCTTCGGTACTGCCGGAGTTCCTGCCGGCGCTGATCCGCGCCCTGCATGAGCGTTTCCCGCGCATCGAGCTGGAACTCAAGGACATGCCGGGGCCGGACCAGGCCGCGGCGCTGAAAAACGGCCAGCTGGATTTCGGCCTGATGCGCCTGCCGGCGATCATTCCCGGCATCCAGACCCGGGAGGTGCTGCGGGAGAGTTTCATGGTTGCGCTCCCCGACGATCATCCGTTGGCCTCGAGCGCAACCCTGCAACCGGCGGCGCTGGCGCGACTGCCGGTGCTGATCCTGGCCAGGCGCTACGCCCCGGGCTTTCACGATCAACTGATGCAAGAGCTGAACCGCCAGGGCGCGCAACTGGAAGTCGCCGCGGAACTCGGCGAGTTCACCACCATGCTCGCCCTGGTGTCCGCCGGGCTCGGCATTGGCTTGCTGCCCGCCCACGCCGGGCGCGCGTTACCCGCCAACGTGGTCGCCCGCCCCCTGGAACTCGGGGACTACCAGGCGACCACCGGCCTGGCCTGGGTGGAACTGGATAATGCCCTGAAGAGCACGGTGTTCGGGGTGATCAGCGACGTGTTCCTTGAGGGCCACGGGCAATGACGATCAGCGACAACCCAGGATCGAGGATTTCCTCCTGGCAGCCCCACTCCAGGACTATCGGCATGCTAAAGTCGGTTTAATTTTGCCAATCGTCCAAAAAGGTGCCTCATGGATCCGCTTTCCGGTGTCCTTTCGCTGTTGAGAATCCGTAACTACCATTCGGCAGCCTTGAAGTTGGGCGGCGATTGGGCCTTCGACTTTCCCAGCCGGGCCGGCATCAAGTTCACGGCCGTGGTCAAGGGCAGTTGCTGGGTGAAGGTCAGTGGCGAGCCGACGCCGCAACGCCTCCAGCAAGGCGACTGCTTCCTGATGACTCGCGGCGTGCCCTTTACCTTGTCCAGCGACCCGGGGCTGCCGGCCATGGATTCCGAAGGGCTGTTTCAAACCCCGGCCCCGGACGAAATCACCCTCGATTACGGCGGCGACGATGTGCAGCTGGTCGGCGGGCGCTTCGACTTCACTGGCATCCCTACCCAGTTCCTGCTGAGCGCCCTGCCCTCCCTGGTGCATGTGCAGGGCAACTCGCCCCAGGCGTCGATCCTGCGCTGGGCGCTGGAACGCTTTACCGCCGAGCTGCAACAACAGCGCCCCGGCCGCTCGCTGATGAACGAGCACCTGGCGCACATCATGCTGGTCGAGGTGCTGCGGGCTCACCTGGCGGCCCTGGAACCTAGCAGCCTGGCCAGCGCGGGCATGGGTTGGTTCTTCGGCCTGGCGGACCGCAATCTCAGCGCTGCCCTGAGCGCCCTGCACGCCGCCCCGGCGCGACGCTGGACAGTCGAGGAACTGGCGCGGCTGGCGGCCATGTCGCGCTCGGCCTTTGCACTGCGCTTCAAGCAGATAGTCGGCGCCGCGCCAATGGAATACCTGACCCACTGGCGCATGCTGCTGGCCGGCGATCGCCTGAGAAACTCCGGCGACTCGGTGGCGTCCATCGCCTTTTCCCTGGGCTATGAATCGGAAAGCGCCTTCAGCACCGCCTTCAAGCGGGTCATGTCGCACTCGCCACGCCAGTACCAGCGCGAGCAGGCGGCCGCCGTCGAGGCTTAGGTCGAGGCTGACGTCAAGGCCGCCTTCAAGGCTGCCTTCAAGGTTTAGTGCAGACCGCCGCCGATCACCAGGATCTCGCCGGTGATCCACCCGGCATCACTGGACGCGAGGAACGCCACCGCGGGGGCGATGTCCTCGGGTTTGCCGATACGTCCCAGGGGCGTGATGGCTTCGATCTTCTGGCGGAAGGCGTCTTCGAAGAAGCCGCTGGCATGCACACCCTCAGTGACCACCAACCCCGGGTTGACCGAGTTGACGCGGATGTTCTTCGGCCCCAGTTCGTTGGCCAGGGTCCGGGTGATGGCGTCCACGGCGCCTTTGGAGGCGGTGTAGACCGTCGAGTTGGCCGGGGTGAACGAGGTGACGCTGGAGCTGATATTGACGATGCTGCCGCCCTCGGGATTGAACACGCCGACCGCTTCGCGGGTGCACTGGATCAGGCCCAGGACATTGAGGTTGAACTGGCGGTGGAACTCCTGTTCTTCGATCTCGGCCAGGGCCGCGGTGGAGTAGACGCCGGCGTTGTTCACCAGGATATCGAGATGGCCGTGCTCATGGACGATGGCCTTGAACAGCGCCTTCACTTCCAGGGCATTGCCAACATCCGCCTGGACGGCATGGGCGCGACCGCCCGCCTGCAGGATCTCTTCGACCACCCGATCGGCCTCCTCGCGACCGCGGCTGTAGTTGACGATCACCGTGGCGCCGTCCTTGGCCAGCTGCTTGGCAATGGCCGCGCCGATGCCTTTGGACGAGCCGGTGACCAGGGCGATTTTCTTGTGCAGTCTTTTCATTTCGTAGGCTTCTCTTCCAGGTTCAGAAACGCTGACCAGGCCTTGAACAATCGGCCTCTGATCAACGACCCCAGCTTATGAGCCACACCCCGGACGGGTAATAGTTGGTCCTCCAAAATAGCTTCGCCATCGTCCAGAGGTGTGGCGGCCTTCCCGGCGTTTTCTCGAGGCCAATGTGCGCCGTCGAAAAACCTGGAAAAAATTTAAACCTTTGCCGCGGCGCTCCTATCAACCGTCAGGCGACACCTGTCGCTACGAATGGAGAAAGAACATGAACAACCTGCTGATGAAACAAATGGGCCTGTTGTTCCTGCTGAGCGCAGGAAGCCTTTCAAGTGCAATGGCGATGAGCTCCAGTGACTTTGTCGAAGAGGCCGCGCAAGCCGGGATCAACGAAATCGAAAGCAGCAAGCTGGCCCTGGAAAAAAGCGCCTCCGCGGACGTCAAGGCATTTGCCACGCAGATGATCAGCGATCACAGCAAAGCCAACCAGGAATTGCTGGTGCTGGCGAAAAAACTCGATATCCGGATCCCGGACGAAGCCTCGCTGACGGCCAAGGCCAAGCAAATGATCCTGGAGATGCGCGACGAGTCCTTCGACAAGGCCTATGCCGACAACCAGGTAGTGGCCCATGAGAAGGCCGTGGAGTTGTTCAAGAAAGAAGTGGCGTCTTCGGACAAGCCGGACCTGAAAGCCTTCGCCGAGGAAACCCTGCCCAAGCTGCAGGACCACCTGGACATGGCCAGGCACCTGCAGTCCAAGACTAAGTGAAGCACCCGCAAACCCCGCCTGAGCGCGGGGTTTGCCGGCTCAGGCCTTCGGATCGGCGACCCTTTGCGCCACGGCCTCCTCGATGGCCCGCTCATAGGCGGTATTGGCCTGGTCCTTGAGCTCGAGCCAGCCGGCCTGGTCGATCACGCCGCTGCGCAGCATGTTTTCCGCCGCCTCCAGCAGCGCCTGATGCCAGGCGTCGGGCGAGTCCGCACGGTAGCCGCGGTCCTCCAGCAGGATCTTCCAGGCCTCCAGTACCGAGGCCTTGCGTTCGCTGATCATGGCCGTTCTCCTCTGTTGATGGCCCATAGACTTTCGAGTCACGACCGGGCGCCAATGTTCAGCTTGGCGCTCCGCTGCCGGCCTGGCCCGACGACGACCCCGCAAGCCAGGCGTCAGCAGCCGCGCCGGATCACTTCTTGTCGGCGTCCGGCTGGGTCATCTGCACCGAGGATTTCGAATTGTCCTGGTCTTTATCCTCGGTGTTTTCAAAACAGCCTTGCAGGACCAGCAGGCAGCACAGCAGCGATAACACTCGGGTCAGGTTCATGGCGTGGCTCCAGGAGGCAAATCGGCGCCGCGGACGGGCAGCGCCTCATAAGCACACTGACTCGGAGCAGGCGGACGACGTTCAGAAAAGTTTGCCGAAGACGGACAGCAAGTACCCTCGAAGTCCCCCCTCCACCAGCGGCTAACCACTCGTCGTACGCCGCCGAACAAATTTCAACTTTTGAAAAAAAACGGCACTCCCAATTAGTGCTTGCTGCAATTGCGAGCGAAATTCAATCGACCAAGAGGTAGCGAATCATGGCCAACACCGGACATTCAAATCCTGGGAATTTTGCGAACGATCGTCAAAAAGCATCCGAAGCCGGCAGGAAAGGTGGCCAGGCATCGGGCGGTAACGTTGCCAACGACCGGCAGAAAGCGTCGGACGCCAACAAGAAAGGCGGCCAACCCAGCGGCGCCCGCGGAGGGCGTAGCTGATCGTTGAGCCCCACTGTGCAAGGGCACCCGGCCCTTGCCTCTCATGCCGGGCCACCACGGCCCGGCCTTTCGAGGAGAACCCTGATGAAGATCTCTGAAGTCATGACCCGTGACGTGCAGACCGCACGCCCCGAGCAAACGCTGCGGGAAGTCGCCAACATGATGGCCAGCATCGACAGCGGCGCCATCCTGGTGAACAACGAGGACCGGCTGGTCGGCATGATCACCGACCGCGACATCGTCATTCGTGCCGTGGCCAAGGGCCAAAGCTGCGATATGCCGATCAGCAGCGTGATGAGCAGCGATATCCGCTATTGCTTCGACGACCAGGAGGTCGACGAAGTGGCCCGCAACATGGCCGATATCCAACTGCGGCGCCTGCCGGTGGTCAATCGGCAGAAACGCCTGGTGGGCGTGGTGTCCCTGGGCAATATCGTCAAGGCCCACGATCGCGATGCCAACAGCACCGTGCTGCAGGGCGTGGCCAAGGCCCATTGATATCCTGGCCCCAGACGGCTGTGGCCGAGCGGCCACGGCCGGTATTTACCCGGTGGGCTGGCTGCCGTCGGCCCCGGGTTTTGCCGAAACAGGGCGCGTATGGACCACTCGAGAACTTTGCCCGCCTCCCACTCCCCGGTGACAGTCACCCTGCTACTGGGCATGGCCCTGGTCATTGCTTCCGGGATAGCGCCGCACAGTCGGGTGGATTGGCTGCTTGAAAACGCCTTGCCGGTCGCCTTGCTGCTGGGGCTGCTGGCGGGTTGGCGATATCTGCCGCTATCGCCGCTGGCTTGTGCCTCGATTCTGTTGTTGCTGGCCATACACGAGCTCGGGGCCCATTACACCTATGCCAAGGTGCCCTATGACGAGTGGGTGCGGCACTTCACCGAGCGCTCGCTCAATAGCGCCCTGGGCTGGGAGCGCAACCAGTATGACCGCCTGGTCCATTTGAGCTATGGCCTGCTGTTCTACCTGCCGGTGCACGAACTGCTGTGGCGTTGCACGCCCTTGCGGGGCCGCTGGCTGGCCATCATGACGGTCAGCCTGATACTGGCCACCTCGACCTTGTACGAGCTGATCGAGTGGATCGGCGGCCAGTACCTGGGAAAGGACCAGGCCAAGGCCTTCCTGGCGACCCAGCGGGATCCCTGGGATGCGCAGAAAGACATGGCGCTCGCCCTGGCGGGAGCCTGTACCAGCCTGGTCATGCAAGCCGTCGCGACAGCCAGGCGCTGAGCAGCCGACCTTCGGTCTCCGGGCGGGAACACCCTGCCGGCGGCGACGTCTGCTCTGTATCGACCCTGGCAATTCCCATCCTCTAGCGGGAAGGAGGCGGCGCCATGAACCCACGCAAAGACCGGCAAGGTATCTCCGGGCGTGGCAAGGAACCTGCCAATACGCTCCAGGCCCTGCTGCGGCGCTACGCCGAACCCCTGCCCCCACTCGAGTCCGCGGCTTTCGGCGAGCTGTTCGACCGTTATGCCGATGCCAGGGTGGTGCTGATCGGCGAAGCCAGCCACGGCACCCGGGAGTTCTATCGAACCCGCGCCGCCATCACCCAGCGCCTGATCACCCACCACGGCTTCACGATCGTCGCTATCGAGGCCGACTGGCCCGACGCCGGGCAAATCGACCGGCGCGTGCGCGACCTGGGCCCGTCGACCGCCAGGCAGCAGGCATTCAGCCGCTTTCCGAGCTGGATGTGGCGCAACGTCGAGGTGTGCGACTTCACCCGTTGGCTGCACCGCTACAACCGGACCCTGCCCGCGGACCAGCGCATCGAGTTTCGCGGGCTCGATGTCTATAGCTTGCGCAATTCCATCGGCGAAGTACTGGCCTACCTCGATAGCACCGACCCGCAGCTGGCGCGTGAAGCGCGCCGGCGTTACGGCTGCCTGACGCCCTGGCAGGACGACCCGACCCTGTATGGGCATTCCGTCGAGCGCGGCCATGAGGCTTCCTGCGAAGAAGCGGTGGTGCAACAGTTGAACACCTTGCTGGGCGAACGCCTGGCCGCGAACCCTGAAGCGCTGTTCAGTGCCACGCAGAATGCGCGGGTCATACGTTCCGCCGAGCAGTACTACCGGGCCATGTTCAGAAGTTCGGCAGCCTCCTGGAACCTGCGAGACAAGCACATGTTCGACACCTTGCAGGCCTTGCTCGCCCACCGCGGCGCCGACGCCAAGGCTGTGGTCTGGGCGCACAACTCGCACATCGGCAACGCGGCGGCCACCGACATGGGCTGGCGCGGCGAGTTCAACATCGGCCAGTTGTGCCGCACCGCCTATGGCGACGGCGCCGTGCTGATCGGCATGAGCACCGACCGCGGCCAGGTCGTGGCCGCCGATGACTGGGACGGCGAGATGGGGATCAAGGATGTGCGGCCTTCCCTTGCCGACAGCTGGGAGCAGCAGTTTCTCCTGGCGGGCATCCCCGCCTCGCTGACCGACTGGCGCCCGCCCGAGCGCGAAGACCTGCGCCAGGCGCTGTCCGAGCCGCTGCTGGAGCGGGCGATCGGGGTCATCTACCGGCCCGCGACGGAGCGCCACAGTCACTATTTCCAAGCGGACCTGGGCGAGCAGTTCGATGCGCTGGTCTGGCTCGAAACGACCAGCGCCCTCACGCCGTTGCCGGTGGTAGCCGGCCTCAGTCATGAAGAAGACACCTTTCCTTTCGGGGTATAGGCCTGCCCCTTGGCAATCAAGAACCCCAGCGAGGGCCCGACCATGAACCATGATGTACGCAATCCGAAAGCCGCCACCTCGACCTCCGCGGCCGCCCCCGAAGAACGCCCCGAGCCGCCGGACTCTCGCGACGAGGACGAACAGCACCATGACCTCGATGACGACACGCCAGACCCTGCGAAAGGCAACGAGCAGGAGGCCGAGGACATCGCCAGGAAAATCGCCGAGATAGAAAGGAAGGTCGCGGACGGCAACTGAGCCCGTCAGCAACGGCGAGCTCCACTGACCGTGGAGGGGCCGTCGCGCCCGCCATAAGTGCGCCCCCCTTCCCCTCCTCGCCCACCTGGCCAGTGCTCAGCGCCCCTGCGGCTCTTCGAGCATGCGCGTGGGGTGCATGCCGTTGACCATGCCCATGAACGGCGCGTGGATCGAGTACCCCAGCATGCGCTGGATATGTTCGCTGCATTGCCGGGCGACGTGGCGCGGGGTCAGCTCGCCAGTGCCGGATGCGCGGCGGCAACCCGGTACTGGCCTGCATGGAAGACCAGCGGTTCTGCGCCGCTGTATCTGTATTGTTCGATCTCGCCAATGAAGATCAGGTGGTCGCCGCCCTCGTACTGGGTGACGTTGCGGCACACCAGCACTGCCACCACATCGTCCAGCACCGGGGCTCCCGCCTTGCCATAGGAATGAGCTACACCGGCGAACTTGTCAGCGGCTGCCCGTGCGAACTGCTCCGACAAGTGGTGCTGGTGCGCGCCCAGCACGTTGATGGCGAAGTGGCTCGCCGAGCAAAAAGCCTTCAGGCTCGGTGCCGTGCGTGCCAGGCTCCAGAGCACCAGCGCCGGCGACAGCGACAGTGAGGAGAACGAGTTGACGGTCACACCGACGTTGCGGCCGTCAGCGATGCGCGTGGTGATCACGGTCACACCGGTAGCGAACTGCCCCAGCACGTTGCGCAGTTCGCGGACATCGCGGCCCTCGGCATCGAGCAAATCGTTAGCCTTGGTTTTGGTGGCGGCATTCATGGTTATCCCTCCCCTCAAGCTGGCTCAGGCGGCCTGTTGGCTCATTGCGCGCGATTGCCCGCGCAGCGTGAATCGAACCAGCGGTGCGGTCAGCGCCGTCGTCACCAGCGCGAATACCACGAGGATCGTGTAGACCCTTGGCGGAAGGATCTGCATCTGCAGGCCGATTGACAGGACGATCAGCTCCATCAAGCCGCGCGTATTCATCAACGAGCTCACCAGCATCGCATCGTGTGGCGCAAGCCCGGTGGCACGCGCGCCCAGATAGCTGCCGCCGAACTTGCCGATGAATCCGCCCGCGAGGAATACACCGAACCACATCCATGATGCCGCGTCGTCGATCGTGCCGATCGACGCATGCAGCCCCGCATACGCGAAAAACACCGGCATCAGCGCAAGCTTGACGAAACCTTCGACGTTGTCGCGCCACTCCTTCGCGACGCCGGGCACGCGCCGCACGAACAGCGCCGCCGCCAGTGCGCCAAATGCGCTATGGAATCCGATCAGCGACGTCGCGAGTGCCGACACTATTACGAAGCAGAACAACACGGCCAAGCGGTCGCGCGTCGCATGCGCAGTTGATGCGAGCCGCGCAAGCGTCGGTCGAACCACGAAGCGCACCAGGAGCGCGCACAGCACCAGGTACGCGATCAGGCTGAGGAGCATGCGCGCAAATGCCCAGCCAGGCCCGCTCGATAGCGAGGCAATCGTTGCAAGCAGCATCCATCCGAGCGCATCCGTCAGCATCGCGGCAGACATTGCGTGCCGTGCGCCCACCATGGCGCTGAGCGCCAGGTCGTCGATGATGCGCGCCATCACCGGCACCGCCGATACCGCAAGTGCGACACCGCAGAAGAGCACATAGGGCAGCGCCGGCGCGTCGCTGGCGAGCGTGTCTTTCGAGACAATGGCGACGATCATGCCGATCGCGGCCGGTGCGACGAGCCCGCCCGCGGCGATCGCGACGGGCATGCGCCAGCGCTTGCCGCGCAGCGTCTGGCCCAACTCCATATGCAGACCGACCTGAAACATCAGCAGTATCAGGCCGATTTCGCTGACTTGCGCCATCGCTGACAGCACACGTGGACCGAACAACAGGTCGTAGAAACCCGGTGCGATCACGCCGAACAGCGAAGGCCCCAACAGCAGGCCGGCCGCGATCTCGCCGACGACCGCGCACTGGCCGAGCCGTTCGGCAATGCGGCCGCAGACGTTGCAGAGCGCGATCACCAGCACGAGTTGCAGCAGCCAGATAGTCATGAATACCTCGCTGACACGAAGCGGGTGGCCGCGAGCCCAAGCGGGCCCGCCGCGCCGTACGCCGTGATGACTGGGACGCCGCTCGCCAGGTTCGCGAGCGCCTGGCGGAGCGACGCGGCCGAAACCGGCTCGGCTTCACGCATCAGCGCTCACTCGCGACGCGGTCGACCCAGCCCCGGTAGAACGCACGGTACTTGAGCACGAGCTTGTCGTACTTGCTGTACGCGCCGCCGCCGTCCGGCTTCATCCCGTTCCAGATTTTGACGTCGTACCCCGCTGCCTGCCGGGTCTGCAGCCCGAACAGCACGAAGTCGGTCGCGCGGCGCAGGACGCCGCCCACCTTCTTGATCGAGATGAGCATGTGCATGACGTTCTTGCCGTCGCTCACCGGCGTCACGCACTGGAGCAGCTTGTATTTGACGTTTCCGTCCAGGGCAACGGTCATGACGCACCCGCCGGGGTAGCCATCGAAGTGCAGGTTCATCTGCGACATGTTCAGGCCGAGCGCGCGCGACAGCATGCCGAGGGGGCCGAAGTACCGGTTCACGGTGAAGTCGATCCCGGCACCGAACCACGCGCCCGCCCGGGCCAGCGACTCAACCTCCGGCCATCGGCGCCAATCGTCGAAGAGCTTGAGCTCGAAGGCCGAGATCGGGAGCGCGTGCACGGGGGTCGCGTGCTGCGCGTCGTAGAAGTTCTCGACGATCCGCAAGACCGCCGTCGTCGTCTCGAACGCGAAGTGCAGGTGCATGAAGTCGCCGTTGTCGACGTCGGCCGCGGCGATTTCGGGCAGCGGGTGCAGCGGCTGCGGGGAGCCGTACCAGACCCACACATAGCCGTATCGCTCGACGGTGACCAACGTCGGCTGGCGCGCCCCGCGCGGCACGGGCTCCAGCCGGAGCACCGCCTGGTTGTGGCCGGGGATGTGAACGCACTGGCCCTGCTCGTCGTACCGCCAGTGGTGAAACGGGCACTGGATGCACCCGTCCTTGACCCGCCCGTCAGCCAGGTTCGCGCCCAGGTGCGAGCAGTGGCGGTCCATCACCACCGCCCGCCCCGTCGCTCCGCGCCACGCCACGCAGGGACGGCCGAAGAGCGTCAACTCCGTCGGCTTGTCCTTGAGGTCGTCCGAGCGCATCGCGACGTACCAGCTCGCGGCCAGGCGCGTAGTCGCGTCGTACGCCCCCGGGGGACGCTTCTTGATGCTCGCTTGATCCAATTGAATGTCGTTCATCGTTCTTCTGTCGTCGTCGGCCGACTACTTCTTCATCGCCAAGCCGATGCGGGTCGTGATGTACGCCTTGAGCAGCGCGAACATCGGGTTGTAGTCGAAGTACTTTTTCACCTCTGCCGGCGCGCGGGTTTGCGTCCAGTACATCAGCTTCATCGCCGGCAGCAGGCTGTACTTCGAGTTGTTGAGCTGCGGCTTGGCCCCGGTGATGCAGTACCCGAAGCCGAACATCGGCTTGGCGAAGTCTCGTTCGTCGATGAGGGCGTGAATCCGCGCCGCGGCCTCCTCGGCCGGCTTGTGCCCGGCGCTCACGGCCTCGACCTCGGCCTTGGCGTCGTTGAACAACTGGTAGTACTCCTCCATGTCCGCGCACAGATACCCCAGGTACGGGGGGTCGTTGTCGAGGTGATCGAGGTCGCCCTCGTCGCGCGACGCGCGGAACCTCGCGTGGGCTTGCACGAGCCGGAACTGCCCGAGGATTGTGCCGACCGCCCACAGCCTGTGGAACGCGTCCCACAGGCGGAAGTCCGAGAACGCCGTGTAGCAGCAACTGACGAAGTCGTCGTTGTGGTCCAAAAGCTTTTGCTGCAGGCGCTCGATGTACTCGAAGCGCTCGGGGGAGAAGTCGTCGTCGCGTAGCGCCTTGATGAGGCGCGCCGCGAGCGCGTGGATGGTCACCGCGGTGTTCTCGAGCCCCCGGGAGAAGAGCGGGTCGATGAACCCGTTCGCGTGCAGCATCAGGCAGTAGCGATCGCCGACGCAGGCGTTCGACGAGAACTGCAGGCGGTCGGTCTTGACCCAGTCGCGCACCGGCACGGCGTCCCGGAACTGCGCCGCGATGCTCGGGAACCGCGCGAGGAACTCGTCGAATTCCTGCTGCGCGGGGATGTCCGTTTTCGGGTAGATACGCGGGTCGAGCTGCAGGCCGACGCTCACCAGGTTGTTGGTCGACCGCGGGTGGTTGTTGAACGGAATCACCCAGAGCCAGCCGCCCGTGAACATGTGGTGCAAGGTCCCTTCGTGCCAGCGCCAACGCTGCCCCTTGACCTTGAAGATGTCGTCGAACGGCTTGACCCCGAGCATGTGCGTGTAGAGGCTGCGCGAGTGCGTCTTGAAGCGACACGGTTCTTCGCGGAGCTTGAACTGGGTCGCGAGCGGCGCGCGGGGGCCTCCGCAGTCGATCATGTAGCGGCCGGTGAACCGTTCGCCCTGGGCGGTGGTCACCGCGACGCCGTCTTTATCGGCGTGGTATTCGCTCACGCTCGTCTTCTGGCGGACCGTGCAGCCGTATTTGATGGCGGCTTGCAACAGGTAGGCGTCGACGTCTTGCCGGTAATAATGGCTCTCCGGCCCCCACGGCAGCTCGGGAATGACGCACTGCGTGAACTCCTTCGGGTCGTGCTCCTGGCCGGGCTTGTGGAACACGAAGCCGAAGTTGCGCTTGATGCCCGTGCTCGACGCGACGTAACGCTGCGTCGAGTAGAACGACGTGATGTGGTCGAGCTCCGGAATGCCGTAGCGATCGGCGATGATGCGGTTCATGAGAGACGTCTCGGGGATCGACGATTCGCCGATCGTGAACCGCGGGTGCGACGACTCCTCGATGATCAGCACGCGAAACTGTTGCTTGGCCAGGATGGCCCCCATCTGGGTGCCGGACATGCCCGAGCCGAGGATGATCACGTCGAAATGGTTGCTATCACGCCCGTTCGCGGGGCTCTTCTGAGTCATGGGGGCAAACTCTCCTTGTGAGATAACACCTGGGCCGTGCGCGTCAGGATTCGTCGAGCACGGCGCGGATGCGGGACCGCGCGGCAAACGTGAGCGTGAGTAGATCGCCGAGCATGCTGGGCGCGTAGCCCCCGCTGCCGGTTGTGGGGCCACTTCGCCCGACTTCGTACGCCCGCTCCGCCAATTTGAGGTGAGGCGCGCGGAAGCGCAGCAAGACCTTGAAGACCCGCTCGAGGGCTGTCAGCCCAGCGCGGACGGGCTCGCCCCGCGCACCGACCCGCGCTTCGCCGAGCACGCGGTCGATGAGCGCCGGCCGCCCGGCGAACCGAGCGTAGACCGCCCTGTACGCGGGAAGCACATAGGGCAGGTACGTCTCCTTGAATTCTCGATAAACCTGGTCGTCCGATTGCGAGCCCCACAGGACGTGCTCCAGCACGAAGAGGGGCATTTCTACGGCACCGGGGCCGAGGTAGCTCTGGCCCCCGACTCGAATCGGTTCGTAGAAGGGGCGGAGCTCATCGTAGAAGACCTGCGGCGAGATGAAGCGGTACGCGTAGACGATCGATTCGACCATTTTCTGCAGATAGGCTGCCAGCTCGTCGCACCCTGGCGCGAACGCGGGCGAGCGCAGGGGCACCTCGGACAGTTCGACGGTCACCGCGATGGCCGCCTCGAGGGTCGCCATCGAGATACGCACGCTCTCGAGCAGGTGCGCTTCGTCGGGCAGCCCGGTGTAGCTCCGCTGCGCGTCGGCCGCCGCGGGGTTCCAGACCGTCACATGCAGGAGCGTCTCGCGCGGCGGCAGGTCGGTCGCGCGTGCCAGGTCGAGCAGCACCGGCTCAAGCCCGGGCACCACGTCCGCGGGCTCATGTCCGTGCCGCTTGAGCGACCCCAGGAAGAACCCGATGTCGCGCATCGCGGCGGCGGCTTCGACGAAGCCCCAGCCGGAGGGCACGCCGCGCGCCGGGAGGAACTCGCGCAGCAGGCCGACGATGCCGGGCACGTCCTTGTTACGGTTCAGGCCCGGCAGCTGCAGAACGAGCGAGCGCGCCTGTAGCGGATCGCAGGCCGCCACGGCAGCGTGCGTGGCCGCGAATGCGGATACCCGGTCCAAGGTGCGTTCCACTAGAGAATTTCCCGCGCCGCGAGCGTCGGTCCGGGCTGGCTGCGAGACAGCCCCGCGTCGCCGTCACGCAGCGACCGCAGGTAGTCGTAGTTCGTCGGCAGGCTCGTGCGCAGACGCTCGGCCTCGCGCTGGATGCTGGCGAACATCGCCTCGGCCTTCTCGATCGACTCCGGTCGGTGCTGCAAGAGCGGCAGCGACCGGTCGGGCAGCATGCCCAGGCCGGCAAAGATGCAGTAGTAGTTGCCGTTCAACCAGAAGTTCTTGAATTCGTAGTCGAAGGTCTCGTAGTACGTGGAATCGTCGAACGACGTGGTGGTCAGCGGCAGCCCCGCCTTGTAGCGCTGAACCTTCTCTTTGATGGCGTCCGAGAGCCGCAGCTCATGCCGGTTCGCGAGCCAGAACGGGGTGTCTTCGCGCGACGCGGTGAAATAGTGCGCCTGAACGAAATCTCGGCAGTCGTCGAACATGTGGACGATCTCGGCGTTGAATGCGTCGCTCAACCGCGGGTCGAACGAGGTGTCGGGGAAGTGCTTCACGAGCTGGTAAAGCGCCGCGTAGATGAAGTAGATGCCCGTCGATTCCAGGGGCTCCAGAAAGCACGACGACAGCCCGATCGAGACGCAGTTGTTGACCCACGCCCGCTTGTTGCGCCCGACCCGGAACTTGATCTGGTTGAGCGGCTGATTGTCCGAGAGGCCCCAGAGGTTGAGGAAGTCGGCGGTGGCCTGGTCGCGCGAGGTGAACTTGCTCGAGAAGACGTAGCCGCTGCCGAACCGGCCCAGCATCGGAATCTTCCAGGTCCACCCCGAGTTCATGGCGATCGCGGAGGTGTACGGCTCGACCCCCTCGCGCGCGTCGTCGTTGGGCACGGCGCTGGCGACCGCGCTGTCGCACAGCAGGTAGTCGGACATGTCGATGAAGGGCTCCTTCAGGGCCTGATTGATCAGGAGCCCCCGCATGCCGGAGCAGTCGATGAACAGGTCCGCCTCCAGTGTCCGCCCCTCCTTGGTGAGCAGGCTGGAGATGTAGCCGCGGTCGTTCAGGCGAACCTCCACGACCTCGTCGACCACGCGGTTCACCCCGCGTTCGACGGCCCAGCGCTTCAAGAAGTCGGCCACCAGGTGCGCGTCGAAGTGCCACGCGTGGGACATCTGGCGGGTGCCGTCGGCCAGGCACGGTGCCAGCTTGCCGTCGAGCGCCCCGGGCTGCGGGTAGCAGGCGTACTCCATCGGCTGCCGGAAGCCCTGTTCGCGCTTGCGCAGCCAGTAGTGGGTCAGCGGCACGCCGTCGCAGTTCGGCACGTTGCCGAACAAATGGTAGAAGTGATCGTCACGCGAGTGGTCGGGAGACTTTCTCCAATTCACGAACTTGATCGCGGCCTTGAACGCACCGTTCACCTGGGGCATCCACTCCCGCTCCGGTATCCCGAGGAAGTCGAAGAACACCTTCTGCAAACTCGGGATGGTCGCCTCGCCCACGCCGATCCGGGGGATCGCCGCAGACTCGATGAGCGTAATGTTCGCCTGCTGCTGGAGCGCCCGGACGAGGTACGAGGCGGCCATCCAGCCCGCAGTGCCGCCGCCCACGATGACGATATTCTTGATCGGCTTGTTCATAACACTCCTTGTTTCATGGCGGACTGCCTGTGACGAGGGGAAGGCCGCCAGTCTCATGCAATCCGTGCAAGAGGCACATCAATGTGCTGGTTAGAGTAGAGACTCTAGTCTGCCGGGAAAGCGATGCAAATTCCGTTTCCGAATTAACATTCTCGAATGCAAAGGCATTGGATATAAAACAAGGTGTGGACCGGACTGCCGCCGGGGGCTTGTCGCGGTAGCCGGCGCTGAGGTACCGGGTTCCCTCTCGGTGGATTTTTCATCGTCACCCCATTCTCCAGCGCCGCGTAAACCGGCATGCTGCGCCACCCTGATCGCCAGGGCAGCAGGCCGCCCAGCGGGGAATTTATGCCGGGATGGCGCGGTCTATGCTCGTCAGGGCTGGTGAACAGCAAAAGAGGACATGACAGATGCGGCGAGTGAGACAGAACCGCTGGGGGATGGGGCTGTTGGCCCTGTTGCTGTGTATTGCGCTGCCGGCCTTCGCGGCCCCGGCGCCCGGGCCGCAGGCCGTCGCCCGCGGTCCGTTGCCGCAGCTGGACGAGGGCGCCGATCTCGAACAGCTCAACGATCGACTTGAGTTTATCCGCCAGAGTGTGTCGGCCAGTGGCAACGATGACTTGCTCTCGGACTTGCGCCAGGCCGCGCTGCAGGTGCAGAAGCAGGCCGACAGCCTGGCTGCCCTGCGCGCCACCGACATCGAGCGCCTGGACGACCAGCTCAAGGTCCTCGGGCCGCCCAAGCCCGACGAGGCGCAGAGCCTGAGCAACCAGCGCCAGGTGCTGGCGGCGCAGAAGGATGGCCTGCTCGAAGACGAGCGCCAGGCCAACCTGCTCAGCCAGTCCGGCCGCGACCTCGCCGCGCAGATCATCAACCTGCGGCGCAGCCTGTTCAACTCGCAGATCAGCACCCGCTCGGCGAGTCCCCTCAGCCCGGCCTTCTGGTCCACGCTGATCCGTCCGACCGAGGATGACCTCGGGCGCCTGAACCGTCTTTCCGATGAAGTCTGGACCGCATTCGAGACCGCGCTGGCCCCTGGCAATCGCGGGCTGTTCCTCACCACGCTGATCATCGCGGCGCTGATCTGGGTGGTCGGCCGGCGCCTGCTGGAACGCCTGGCGATCTGGTCAATGATCCGCTGGCTGCCCGAAGGCCGCCTGCGCCGCAGCGCCCTGGCGCTGACCATCGGGCTGGCGACCATCGTCACCATCAACGCCGCCGCCTCGCTGCTGCGCTGGGGGCTGGTCAACAGCGCGACGCTGAGCGCCGATGTGCTCAACCTGATCGGCCAGTGGCTGACCCTGCTGATTTTCTGCTCCTTTATCGTCGGCCTCGGCCGGGCCATGTTGATGCTGTCGCGCCCGTCCTGGCGCCTGCCACCGATCCCCGACCAGATCGCCACGGCCCTGGGGCCGTTCCCGCTGATCCTGGCGCTGGCCCTGCTGCTCACCGCCGGCGAGGAACGGATCAACAGCGTGATCGCCAGCAGCCTGGCCCTGACCGTGGCGGTCAACGGCCTGACGGCGCTGGTTACCGCGCTGATCTTTTTCTTCGCCCTGCTGCGCCATCGCCGCACCCGCCGGCGCTTCGAGCTGGAGCGCCCCGCCGGCATCGCCGGGCTGCTGCCCTTCGTGGTCGCGGTCTGGGTGACGGTGATCCTGCTGTCACTGCTCAGCGGCTACCTGAGCCTGGCGTACTTCCTCACCGTCAAGCTGCTGTGGATCAGCGTGGTGACCACCAGCGCCTACCTGCTGATCGCCTGCTTTGGCGACCTCTGCGAAACCCTGCTGTCACCCAAGCAGCCCGGCGGCCTGGCGCTGGCGGCGGCCCTGGGCCTGTCGCCGCGCCACCAGGCCCAGGCCACCACCGTGCTGGCCGGCATCGGCCGGACCCTGCTGCTGTTCACCGCGGCGCTGCTGGCCTTCATGCCGTCCGGGTCGAGCCCGGGGGAACTGCTGGAAGGCTTCACCCAGCTGGATGTCAGCGGCAAATCCCTGGGCAACCTCAACATCGTGCCCCAGGACCTGCTGCTGGCGGCGGCGTTCCTGATTGGCGGCATGTTCGCCGTGCGGGTGCTCAAGCGCTGGCTGAGCGAGCGGCTGCTGCCGGAAACCAACATGGACGCCGGCATGCGCGCCTCGCTGGTGACCCTGGTCGGCTACATCGGTTTTGTCCTGCTGGCGATCGTGGTGATGTCGACCCTGCGGATCAACCTGACCAACCTGACCTGGGTGGTCAGCGCCCTGTCGGTGGGTATCGGTTTCGGCCTGCAGGCCATCGTGCAGAACTTCATTTCCGGGTTGATCCTGCTCACCGAACGGCCGGTCAAGGTCGGCGACTGGGTCAGCCTGGCGGGGGTCGAGGGCGATATCCGGCGGATCAACGTGCGCGCCACCGAGATCCAGATGTCCGATCGCTCCACGGTGATCGTGCCGAACTCGCAGTTCATCTCGCAGAACGTGCGCAATGTGACCATGGACAACGCCCTGGGCGTGGTCGGTATCACCCTCACCCTGCCCCTGGAAACCGATGTGCTGCAGGTGCGCGAGCTGTTGCTGCAGGCCTATGCCGAACATGAGGCGATCCTCAAGGCGCCGGCGACCTCGGTGTCGTTCAAGGACCTGACCAGCAATGGCCTGACCATCAGTGTCAGCGGCTACGTCGGCAGCCCGCGCTCGGTGTCCGGCGCCCGTAGCGACCTGCTGTTCACCATTCTCGGCCGCCTGCGCGAAGTGGGCATCGCCCTGTCGTCGCCGCAGAACCTGATGCTGATCAGCGACAGCCAGGACAAGGCGACCGAACCTTCCGGCCCAAGCGCCTGAGGATAGCCCGGTGGAAGCGAAACCAGGCCTGCTGGTTTCGCTTGCGGCCTTTCGATCAGGCCGAGGCTGGTGCTTTGTCGAGGGCTCTCAGGGTTTGCTGAACTTGTAGAACAGGTTCGGCTCGCTGACGACATAGAGGTTGCCGTCGTTGTCCATGGTCAAGCCTTCGGCCCCGTAGGTGCTTTTCTTCAGGTCGCTGAAACGCCCGAGCAGGGTCCGGAAGCTGACCATTTCGCCTTGGTCGCTCAGTTCGATCAGCAATGCCGATTCCTGGCTCAGCACCACCAGGTGTCCGGTATTGGGATCGTAATAAATGTCGGAGATGTCCTTGGCGAAGACACTGCGGTCGACCCACGAGGTGAGGTCGAGAACCCTGATCTGCAACTTGCCCTCAAGGCTTTTCTTCACCCCCGATATTTCGTACAGCTGGCGCGGATCCCGCTCCTTGGTGACGAACAGCCGATCGTTGACGGCATCGTAGGTCACGCCCTCGAACCCCTTGTTGTGCTTGCTCAGGTTGATGCCCAGGGCAAGAAACTGGGTGTCCTTGGCATCGATGATGTCGCCCGGGTGTTCGGGCATCCTGAAGAAAGCGAGCTGCTGGAGGTTCTCATCGGCGACAGCCATCAGCCCATCGCCCATGTAGGTCAGGCCCTCGGGGTCGTCGAAGCCGCGCAGCGGGTAGCGCTCGATAATCTCTCCGCTTTTGCTCAGCGCCACGATCATGTAGGGCGCCGCATTGGTCATGGCCAGCAGCCGATCCTGGTCATAGTCGTAGGTAATGCCCGACAGATCGTCATCGATACCCACGATTGGTTTGGCTTCGATCACCACCTTGTAGTCCGGGAGCCAGATGCTTTTGCCAACCCAGCGCGCGGCGTCGAATTGACTCACGACGTAGAAGTAGAGCCGGTCATGCCAGTGGAACTTGACCACGGCAACGCTCGCGAGCGCCGCGACTATCACTACCACCGACCACAGGGCGCCAATGCGCAACCAACGGCGGGACCGGCGTTTTACCTTGGGAAGCTCGACAGCTGTATTCATCGTACGTTCCTTGTTGGCGGGCGGGGCCTATCCTTGCCCCGGTTCCCGGATGAGATAACGGCATTGCTACAGCTTTCAAAGATGGGGCAGTTGCCAGGCGAAGCGGAACGGCGCCGATGCCGAGCGCTCATGGCATTGGCCGTTGTCGGCGTCGCCCTGCACCAGGAACCACTCCCCGGCAGAGTCGTCCTCGACTTTTCGCGCTTTGTCGGGCTTGAAGCATTGCGCCAGTTCATCGGCCTGGATCAGCGCGAAGGCAGTCGGGTTGCTCCTGAGCCAGTCGGCGGCCTTCTGGGTCTGGTGCGCCGCATCCATGCCGAAATGCACGATGGGTTGGCGGGCGAACAGCCATTGGCCTTCGCGCCAATGGGTCAGCATCAGCTCGGCGCCCTGGGTCATGCCGGCCACTTCGGCCATGAGCGCCTGGCGTACGTTGAGGTGTTCCTTGATCGGCTCGATGAAGCCGCGGGCGAACCAGGCGGCGAACCAGAAGAGCGCCAGGCCGATAAAGACCTTCCGCGCCCGTGGGCGCTGGGCGAACCAGCGGCGCAACAACCAGGGCACCAGCGGCGCCATCACCAGCACCAGGCCAGGCAGGGCTGGAAAGATGTAGAGCTTGCGTTTGCCGCTGCTCAGGGTGAAGAACAGCAGCACCAGCACCACCCAGCCCAGCAGCACCAGGACCCGGCCATCGCGCTTGCTCAGTTGACGCCGCCAGGCTGGCACCAGCCAAGGCAAGGCCAGCACCAGGGGCAGCCAGTACTTGGGAATCACCTTGAGGAAGAAGTACCAGAACGGTTCCTGGTGGTGCCAGGCATTGGCATAGCGTTGCGCGGTCTGGCGCAGCAGGATCTCACTGACGTAGGCGCGGCTGGCCTCGTCGCCGTAAAGGGTCACGTACAGCACCAGCGGTAGCAGCCACACCGCGATCGCCGCCAGGGCCACCCCCAGGCCCAGCCACCAGGCACGCCCCTGCCCCGGCATCCGCACCACGCCCGGCCAGCCCTTGCGCACGGCATAGGCGTAGGGAATCAGCATCAACACCGGCAAAAAGCCCACCCCCTTGCTGATGATGCCGAAGCCCATCGCCGCGCAGGCGACATAGAACCAGCCCCATGCCGGCCCCAGCAGCAGGTGGCGGACCATGCCGTACAGGCCGAGCATGATCCACAGGCACAGGAAACCGTCGATCTGCCCGGCCCGCAGCACGCTGTAGGTCTGGTAAGTAGCCAGGAACAGCAGCGCGGCAATCACCCCGATGCGCCGGTTCCACAGGCGCTTGCCGAGGTCGTAGAGGCAGGCCGTGGTGACCACCCCGGCGATCAGCGCAGGCAGGAACAGCGCCAGGTTCGGCGCGCCGGTGAGGCGCGTGAACAGGGCAATCGTCCACATGAACAGCGGTGGCTTGTCGGGGTAGATCTCGGCCGCGCGGTGCGGGATCAACCAGTTGCCGTTCTGCAGCATTTCCAGGGCGACGCCGAGAAACCTTTCCTCGTCGACGTTACCCGGCTGGCGCAGGCCGATCCCGGCGCCCACCATGAGCGCCGCCAGCAACAGCAGCAAAAGCAGTTCGATGCGGGGGGAATGGGTCAGTCGCACGTTTCAGCCCTTCTGGTCCTTGAGTGTGTTTTCTTCTTGCGGTGTTTCCTTGCTGCGGGCGATCAGTTGCAGGTTGCGCAGGTAGACGATGAAGCCGAAGGACTGGCCGATGATGAAGACCGGGTCCTGGCGGTAGATCGCGTACGCCAGCAGCAAGGCGCTGCCCACCAGGCTCAGGTACCAGAAGCCGACGGGTATCAGGCTGCGCTTCTTGTATTCGCTGTACAGCCATTGCAGGGCGAAGCGGCCGGTGAACACCAGTTGCCCGGTGAAGCCGACCACCAGCCATAAGGTTTCCTTGCCCATTTCAGCCCTCCAGTTCGCAAGGCGCGGTATCGAAGCGTGTGCGCCGGATCAGCCACCAGACGCCGATGAGATCGAGGATGCCGACCAGCGCGCGATCCAGGTTCCCGTACTTGGAAACCCCCGCGCCCCGCGGACGATGGTTGACCGGGTGCACCAGCATGCGGCCGCGGTGGCGCTGGATCAGTGCCGGAATGAAGCGATGCATGTGATCGAAATAAGGCAGGCGCAGAAACGCCTCGCGCTCGATCAGCTTCAGGCCGCAGCCGGTATCCGGCGTCTGGTCCTTGAGCAGGTGGCCGCGCAGCTTATTGGCGAAGCGCGAGGCCCAGCGTTTGCTGGCGCTATCGCGCCGGTTCACCCGGTGCCCGGCAATCAGCTTGAGGTCGCCGGGGCATTGGCTCGCCCGGACGATCGCGAGCATGCCGGGAATGTCCGCCGGATCGTTCTGCCCGTCGCCATCGAGGGTCGCCAGCCACCGGCCCCGCGCGACCTGAGCGGCGTGGTAGATCGACGTGCTCTGGCCCAGGGAACGGTCATGGCTGAGGATGCGCAGCTGCGAATAACCGGAGTTCTTCAGCGCCAGCAAAGTGGCCGCACTGTTATCGGTACTGCCGTCATCGACGACTATCACTTCGAAGGACTCGCCTTGAAGTGCCTGGCGAACCTCCTGCAGCAGGCCGGGGAGGTTCTCTGCTTCGTTCTTGGCCGGAATCAGCACTGAGACGTAGGGTGTATTCGACATAATGGATTCACTGACAGATTGATCTTCTGGTTATGCGGCAATGCGCGGTCGCCTTGCCGTGTTCAGGTGCAACGGCACCGGTCATACCCGGTAATAGTCCCGATACCATTCGACGAAATGCCGGGCCCCCACGCTCAGGGGCGTGCTGGGCTGGAAGTTCACCCGCCTGGCAAAGTCGTCGACGTCCGCCCAGGTCTGCAGCACATCGCCGGGCTGCAAGGGCAGGTAGCGCTTGACCGCTTCGACACCGATCGCCGCCTCGATGCAGCCAACGAAGTCCAGCAGCCGCACCGGCGAGCCCAAGCCAATGTTGTAGAGCCTGGTGGGGGCCGCGGGTGCGCCCTGCCCGCTCGCCTGGCGCTCGTCGGGGATGGGCAGGCAGTCCTGGATGCGCACGATCCCTTCCACCACATCGTCGATATAGGTGAAGTCCCGCGACATATCGCCGTTGTTGTAGATATCGATCGGCTGGCCGTCGAGGATCGCCTTGGTGAACTTGAACGGCGCCATGTCCGGCCGTCCCCAGGGGCCGTACACGGTGAAGAAGCGCAACCCGGTGCTCGGCAGGCCGTAAAGATGGGCGTAGGTGTGGGCCATGAGTTCATTGGCCCGTTTGGTCGCGGCATAGAGCGAAATGGGGTGGTCGATGGCATCCGCGGTGGAAAACGGCAGCTTGCTGTTCATGCCGTACACCGAACTGCTGGAGGCATAGACCAGATGGCCCACGGCGCTGTGCCGACAGCCTTCGAGCAGGTTCACAAAACCGGTCAGGTTGGAGTCCACGTAGACGTCGGGGCATTCCAGCGAATAGCGCACCCCGGCCTGTGCGGCCAGGTGGATCACTCGCTCGAAGCGCTGCTCCTGGAACAGCGTCCGCATGCCCCGCCTGTCCGCTATATCGAGCTTTTCGAAGGCGAAGTTGCTGTGCTGTCGCAATTGCCCAAGGCGCGCCAGCTTGAGGTCGACACTGTAGTAATCATTCAGGTTGTCGACCCCGACCACCTCATAGCCGGCCTGACAGAGCCGGGTCGCCGTATGGAAGCCAATGAAGCCCGCCGCGCCGGTGATCAGAATCTTCATGCCAGTGCGGCCCCCATGACAGGGCAAGCAATGGCCGCGGGATGATGCGAAACCAGAGGCTCGAGGCCAATTCCCAAAAGGATGAGCGTCACAATTCGTTCCTTGAATAGTTTGCGCGTTGTTCGACGTCGCTCTTGCCCGGATGCACTTCACTCCTTGTGAAGCGGTACATCGCTGTACCAGCAATCAACGGTAGCAGGGAATGGCGAATCTTCATTTTTTGCCTGAAAAAACTGATGAATCAGGGTGCGTGCCCTGTGCGATTGCACTCGGCGATTTGGCGCGCCAGGCCGTCGGCGCATTCCTGGTATTAGCCGCTAGAATCATGAAAGATTCATGACGGCCCCTCATCAATGCGTCGAGAAAAGGCCATGGCCTGACGGCCTTCCTGGCGAGTGCCCGACGGCTGGTGCGCCGCTCTTGCCGGCTTTCACTTCCACGACTCCAGCGGCGCCAGGCCTCACCGGCTTTTGCGCTACAACTGGAAACCCTGCGCTATCGTGACTGATATCCTTGCGACTTTTTTCAACCCGAACGGCCGCTGTCATCGAGGATCCTGACGACAGCCCTGTTTCATTCCAGGCAAGACAAGGAACATCGTGGACGTAAACCCCGACAGCAGCACCGAGGACGTTGCCCTGGAGTCGAAACGACTTCCCGTACTGGCGGTCACCATCGCCTTCCTGATGGTGGTCGCGGTTTCGATCCTCGGCATCTATGGCATCCAGGTCATCAACAGCAAGGCCCATGAACTGGCGCAAGCCCGGCTGGTCTCCGGCAACCTGGCCTTGTCCATGGCCCAACAGGCGACCGATACCTTCGATGAGGCCAACCTGATCCTCGAAGAGCTGATCGAGCGCATCGACGACCTGTCGCCCCAGGCCCTGGAAAAAACCCAGAAGCTGATGAAAAAACGCGTGTTCACCACCGAGCAGTTGCACGGCCTGTTCTTCTATGACCGGGAAGGCAACTGGGTGCTCACCTCGTTCGACTACAAGCCGCCAAAGGCGAACAACTCGGACCGCGACTACTTCAAGTTCCACCGCGAGAATGTAACCCTGTCCCCCAGGGTCGGAGCGGCCGTGCGCAGCAAGACCACGGGCGACTGGGTGATCCCGTTCTCGCGCCGGGTCAACGACGCCCAGGGCAACTTCAAGGGCGTGGTGCTGGCGACCATCAAGATGGCCTACTTCGACACCTTCTTCGATCGTTTCAACATCGACGACAAGGGCGCGATCTTTCTCGCCCTGCCCCAGGGCACGATCATCGCCAGGCGGCCGTTCGACGAGAAGCTGATCGGTGCGTCCCTGGCCCGGGGCGAAATCTTCTCCGTGCATATACCCCGTGCCCCCGCCGACACGGTGATGGTCAAGTCGATCATCGACGGCGTCGACCGCCTGTTCGGCTATCGGGTGCTGTACAAGTACCCGCTGGTGGTGGCGGCGGCCAATTCCCAGGAGTCCATTCTCAGCAGCTGGCGCGCCGACACCTACAAGCTGACCGTCATGATCGCCGTGGTGCTGGCGATCAACCTGCTGATCGGCATCCTGCTGTTCAAGCAGGTGCGCAAGGGCCTGTTGGTGGAAAAGCACTTGAAAAAAGCCCGCTCGGTGCTGGAGACCCTGGTGTTGCAGGACGGCCTGACGGGCCTGGCCAACCGCCGCCACCTGGAGCGCAACCTGGAACTGGAGTGGCGGCGGGCGGCCCGGCAGCGCTCGTCGATTAGCCTGATCATGCTCGACATCGACCACTTCAAGCGCTTCAACGACCGCTATGGCCATGTGGCGGGCGACCATTGCATCTGCGCCGTCAGCCGGGCCATCAGCCAATGCGTGCGCCGGCCCTCGGACCTGGCAGTGCGCTACGGCGGCGAAGAGTTCGCGATCCTGCTGCCGGACACCGAGCCTGGCGGTGCCTACGTGCTGGCCGAGAGCATCCGCCTGGCGGTACAGGAACTGGCGATCGAACATGTCGACAACCCCGGCGGCGTCGTCACCATCAGCCTCGGCGTCTACACCTGCGTGCCCGCCTCCTCCGACTTCAAGAGCCTGTTGATGCAGGCCGACTCGGCGCTGTACATGGCCAAGCGCGCAGGACGCAACCAGACCGTGCCGACTTCTTAAGCAGCTGCAAGCTCTAAGCTGCAAGCCGCTTGTAGCTTGTAGCTTGTAGCTTGTAGCTTACAGCTGCCTCTCCTCCAGCAAGCGCACGAAGTGGGTCAGGCTGCGCGAGACCGTGCCGCGGCGCCAGATCAGCCAGGTCTGCAGGAAACGGAACGGCTGCGCCAGCTGCCAGATACTCACCGTGCCGCAGCCCGGCATGCTTTCGAGCATGCTGCGCGGCATCAGCGCCAGGCCGGCGCCGGCACTGACGCAGGCCAGCATGCCGTGGTAGGACTCCATCTCGTGGATCTTGCCGGGCACCGCGGCATCCTCGCTGAACCAGCGCTCGAAGTGATGGCGGTACGAGCAGTTGGCGCGAAAGGCGTAGATGCTCTCGCCGTTAACGTCGCGCCCACGGGTGATGGGCGCATGCCCCAGCGGCGCGATGATGACCATTTCCTCGTCGAACACCGGCACCCCTTCCAGGCTCGGGTGCAGCACCGGGCCATCGACGAAGGCCGCCGTCAGGCGCCCGGACAGCACGCCATCGATCATGGTCCCGGAGGGGCCGGTGGACAGGTCCAGCTCGACCTTGACGTGCTTCTGGTTGTAGGCCGCCAGCAATGCCGGAATCCGCACCGCCGCCGTGCTCTCCAGGGAGCCCAGGGAAAACGGTCCTTGCGGTTCTTCCCCGGCCACCGTCAGCCGCGCTTCCTGCACCAGGTCGAGAATCCGCCGGGCGTAGTCGAGGAAACTCCAGCCGGCCGGCGACAGGCGCAAGCGGCTTTTCTCACGGATAAACAGCTCCACGCCCAGGTCCTGCTCCAGCTGCTTGATCCGTGTGGTCAGGTTGGAAGGCACCCGGTGGATGAGTTGCGCCGCCGCACTGATGCTGCCTTGCTCGGCCACCGCCTTGAAGATTTCCAGCTGCACCAGATCCATTTCATTCTCCAAACGTGAAAGATATGCTCTTTATTATTCAGTTTTCATAAGCCCTGTACCAGCCTAACCTGCAGCCATTCCTCAGCCCACAGGACGCTGCCATGACCACGGTTTCCAGCCAGACCCACGCCCTTTCGATCAACCCCGCCACGGGCGAGCAGATCGCTCATTACCGCTATGAATCCGCCGAGGTGCTGGACGCCGCCCTCGCTCGCGCCGCCGCTGCCGCCGCCCAGTGGCGCCGCAGCAGCCTGGAACAGCGCTCGGCCCTGCTGCTCGCCCTGGCCAAGGCCTTGCGCGACAACGGCGAGAACCTGGCCCGCAGCATCACCCTGGAAATGGGCAAGCCGATGACCCAGGCTCGCGGCGAGATCGAGAAGTGTGCGCAGCTCTGCGAGTGGTACGCCGCCGAAGGCCCGGCGATGCTCGCCCCCGAGCCGGCCCCGGTGCCGAGCGGCAAGGCGCGCATCGAATACCGGCCGCTGGGCCCGATTCTCGCGGTGATGCCGTGGAACTTCCCGATCTGGCAGGTGCTGCGCGGCGCGGTGCCGGCGCTGATCGCCGGCAACACCTATGTGCTCAAACATGCGCCGAACGTCATGGGTAGCGCCTACCTGCTGCTGGAAGCCTTCCAGCGCGCCGGTTTCCCGCAAGGCGTGTTCGAGGTGATCAACGTCACCCCGGACGGCGTCTCCCGGGCCATCGCCGACCCAAGGATCGCCGCCGTGACCCTGACCGGCAGCGTGCGCGCCGGCATCGCCATCGGCGCCCAGGCCGGCGCGGCCCTGAAGAAGTGCGTGCTCGAACTGGGCGGTTCCGACCCCTTTATCGTGCTCAACGACGCCGACCTGGACGCCGCCGTGCAGGCCGCGGTCATCGGCCGCTACCAGAACACCGGGCAGGTCTGCGCCGCCGCCAAGCGCCTGATCGTCGAGCAAGGGGTGGTCGAAGCCTTTACCGAGAAGTTCGTCGCCGCCACTCGCAAGCTGCAGGTGGGCGACCCGCTGGCCAATGACACCTACATCGGCCCGATGGCGCGTTTCGACCTGCGCGACGAGCTGGACGAGCAGGTGCAGGCCACCTTGAGCGAAGGCGCGACCCTGCTGCTGGGCGGTGCCAAGGCTGAGGGCCCGGGCAACTTCTATCAGCCTACGGTGCTGGCCGGCGTCACCGACCGGATGACCTCGTTCAAGCAGGAACTGTTCGGCCCGGTGGCCTCGATCATTACCGCCCGGGATGCGCAACACGCCCTGGAACTGGCCAACGACAGCGAGTTCGGCCTGGCCTCGACCATCTATACCCAGGACCTGGCCCTGGCCGAGCGCCTGACCGCCGAGCTGGAGACCGGCGGCGTGTTCATCAACGGCTATTGCGCCAGCGATCCACGGGTGACCTTCGGCGGCGTGAAGAAAAGCGGCTTCGGCCGCGAGCTGTCGCACTTCGGCGTCCGCGAGTTCTGCAACGCGCAGACCGTGTGGCTGGATCGCAACTGATCCGACGATAAACAAAGGGAGCCCGCCGGCTCCCTTTTTTTTGCCTGTCTGCAGCCCTCCAGGATTGGCTGCTGGTCAACCATGGCCCAACACTGGGCACACGTCTGCGCGACATCTCAGCGGCGGTCATCGGACAGCGGGGTCGGCTCGTTTGGTGCCGGCAGGTCGGGGTCCATCGGCCGCTCCATGTCATCGTCCTGAGGCTTGTTGCGTTCGGCATCGCCGTTGACGTTGGGATCGGTCACCGGATCATTCCGGCGGGCGGGTTGCAGAGGGTCGGGTTCAGGAGTACGGGGTTCGCTGGGGTCATGCATCGACGGGTTCATGGTGCACCTCACGGCAGACCCGGTGAATCCGGGCCTTACTGGGTTAGGCACTGCGCCGGGCCAGCGGGTGCGAGGCAATGGATGAGTGGTTGGCCAGCCTGTCGGGCCCCGGTCATCGATTGAAAAACATGATTTTTCGCTGCACGGAACCGGGGGCGATCCAACGGTTTTTCCGCTGATTATTTTTGCAGTCCCGCCGCCAGCGGCCCGGTCGAATTGTTAACGATACATGACCAGCACATGGCCGCACAGCCGATTGCACAGCATAAGGAGAATGTCATGAACAGCACCCACCAGCGTTTCCAGATCCGTGCCTGCCGCAAGTTCGCCCTGGAGCAGAACCAGCGACTGTTCAACCAGGCCCGGGCCCTGAATGCCCAGGCCTATGAATTGCTGGAGGATGCGCACCTGGATATCGAGACGTTCGAGCAGTACCGCCGCCTGCGCAACAAGGCCGAAGCCAAGCTCCGCGAAGCGATCGAACACCTGCGCCTGGTGAACCAGGAGTTCGCCGAGCTGGAAACCCGGCCCAAATCCACGCCCGACAGCGCCCCGGCCATCCTCCAGCACACCGGACGCTGAGCCGCTGCAACCTTGACGTTGCCGGCCGCAGGTTCAGGCCGCGCGCGCCTCCGCCCGTCGCTCCCCATGGGTCACGAAGAAACCTTCGCCGCTGCCTGTGCTCAATCGTAGAGCCTGGGCACAAGATGTGATCCACACTGGGAGGCCGTCCGATGACCGAGCACATCGTGCATTTTCACTGCCAGATCGACCAAGGCACCACCGAACGCTTTCGCGACAGTTGCCTGGAAGCCATCGAGCAAGGCGCCACCTCGCTGCTGCTGAATCTGTCCACCACCGGCGGCAGCACCAACTTCGGCTTCACCCTCTACACCTTTCTCAAATCGCTGCCGGTGCCGCTGTGCGCGATCAACGCGGGCAACATCGAGTCGATGGGCATCATCATGTTTCTCGCCGCCAACCGACGCATCACCACGCCGCATTCGCGCTTTCTGATCCACCCGATGAACTGGTACTTCAGCCAGAGTTCGGTGGATCACCAGCGCCTGCGCGAATACCTCTCCAGCCTGGACAACGACCTGGCGCGCTACGTGAAAATCTACGAGTTGGAAACCGCCGACGCGGCGACCCAGCTGGACATCTTCAAATGCCTGTCGGCCGAAGAAAAGGTCATCGCCGCCCATGAGTCGCTGGCCTACGGCATCGCCCACGAGGTGCGCCAGGTGGTGTTCGCCGACGACGTCAAGCACTGGAAAGTCTCGGGCGGCTGACCCGGTTGCCCCGGACGACAAGGCCGCGCTGTCGCGGCGCGGGCCATGGCCTCAACCGCTCTTTTCGTTGTCCTGTTCCGGGGTTTCGTTGCCCGGCTCGGTGGCGCCCGGTTCGGGCTCGGGGCGATTGGCCGGGCCCTTGGCGGGCTTTTTCTCAGCCGCGGCCGCGGCCCGCCCGGGGTAGCCGGGCAACCCGTGGGCGTCCTGCGGTTCCAGCGGTTCGGGGGCGCGCGTGCGATCGTTCTGCGGATCGTTGCGCGGATCAACGGGCTGGCGAGTCATAAGCACCTCCGTATCGGTCCGGGCGGTATTGCCCTGTCCTTGTTCGATAGCGCCGCGGGCCGCGGGTGCGAAGCAATGGACGAATGGCCACGGCACCTGCCGTACGGCTCCCCGGCGGAACGTCCGGGCCTGGCAGGCGTCTTCAGCTTGATGGCCCGCCGCTGCGAGCTGGCGAGCGTTCCTGCCTTGTACGTCCGCGCTCATGAGGATCTGTCCATGCCTGTCGTCCCGAGCCCGTTCATGATCGCCGCGCCGCTGGCCGGGCCTGCCCACGCTCGAGGCAGCCTCGCTACGCGCGACCCGAGGCAAGCATGACCTTCATTGCCTGGGTCGCGGTCCTGGGCGCGGTGCTGCTGATCCTCGCGCTGACCTCCTCCTACCTGCGCTGGATGCCCGTGACCACCTCGGTGGTCTGCCTGGCGCTGGGGATCGCCATCGGTCCCGCCGGCCTCGGCCTGCTGCAACTGGACATCCACCAGGCCGCGGGCTGGATGGAACACCTGACCGAAGTGGCGGTGCTGTTCTCGCTGTTCGTCAGCGGCCTCAAGCTCAGGTTGCCGCTCAGCAGCCGCAGCTGGCGCATTGCTTTCGGCCTGGCCGGGCCGGTGATGCTGCTGTCGATCGCCGGGGTCGGCCTGCTGCTGCACTACGGGTTGCACATGCCCTGGGGACCGTCGCTGCTGATCGGCGCGATCCTCGCCCCGACCGACCCGGTGCTGGCGACCCTGGTCCAGGTCAGCGACGCCAAGGACTACGACCGGGTGCGCTTCGGCCTGTCGGGCGAGGCCGGGCTGAACGACGGCGTGGCGTTTCCCTTCGTGATCCTCGGCCTGCTGCTGACCCGCCAGGGCGACGACCCCGGCGCCTGGCTCGGCGACTGGGTGGTGTTCAGCCTGCTCTGGGCGGTGCCCGCGGGGCTGCTCAGCGGCTACTGGATGGGCCGCGGCCTCGGCCACCTGACCTTGCACCAGCGGATCAAGTACGCCGACAGCACGGTCTCGCCGAACGACTACCTGACCTTCGCCCTGATCGCCCTGGCCTACGTGGTGGCGGAACTGATCCACGGCTACGGCTTTCTCGCGGTGTTCGCCGCGGCCCTGGGCTTGCGCCAGGCCGAGGTGCATTCCAGCGACCATGCCCGGGCGCCGGCCGAACACCTGGTGCAGCCGGTGGTCGGCCACCAGCATGTCGATCCGGCGCAGGCCGTGCATGGCGACGTCGAGGCCCTGCAGGAAAGCCAGGTCGCGGCGGGCATCATGCTCGGCGACATGCTGGCCTTCGGCGGCCTGGTGGAACGGGCCATGGAAGTGTTCCTGGTGACCCTGCTCGGCGTGGTGCTGATCGCCCATTGGGACTGGCATGCACTGACCGTCGGCGCCCTGCTGTTCCTGCTGATCCGCCCGCTGAGCGTATTGCTGATCCCCTGGGGCCGCCTGCTCGACGGTCGCCAGCGCCTGCTGCTCGGCTGGTTCGGCATCCGCGGCATCGGTAGCCTCTATTACCTGTTCTATGCCCTCAACCACGACCTCGACCCGGCGCTGGCCGACGCCAGCGCCAACCTCACCCTGTCGGTGGTGGCCTTGAGCATCCTGGCCCACGGCCTGAGCACCCAACCGATGCTCGCCCGCTACGAGAGCAACAAGAAACGCCGACGCCACCCCGACCGGCCAGCAGCCTGAAACAGCAGCATGCAGGGTGCCAATGGCCCGCGCTCAGCCGCGCCGCTTGCGCGTGCCCAGGGTAATCCAGGCCGGCGCGTGGTCGCTGGCATGGGGTTCGTTGCGCACCCAGGCATCGACCCCGGCGTTCTCCAGGTAAGGAGCCAGGGCCCGGTTGAGCAGCAGATGGTCGATGCGCAGGCCGGAGTTGGTTTGCCAGTGCTGGCGGAAGTAATCCCAGAAGGTGTAGACCCGCTGATCCGGGTACAGCTCGCGCAAGGCGTCGGTCCAGCCCTGGGCCAGCAGCCTTTGGTAGCACTCGCGGCTTTGCGGTTGCAGCAAGGCGTCCTTGAGCCAGGAGCGCGGGTTGTAGATATCGAAATCCGTCGGCACCACGTTGTAGTCCCCCACCAGCAGCGCCGGGTGCTCGCTGTCCTGCAGGGTCGCGGCATGCTCGATCAGGCGTTCGAACCAGGCCAGCTTGTAGTCGAACCTCGGCCCCGGTTGCGGGTTGCCGTTGGGCAGGTACAGGCAGCCCACCAGCACGCCGTGGACCGCCGCTTCCAGGTAGCGGCTTTGCCCGTCATCCTCGGTGCCCGGCAGCCCGCGACGGATTTCCAGGGGCTGGCTGTCGCGGGCGAGGATCGCCACACCGTTCCAGGACGCCTGGCCGTGGTGCAGGCTGCCGTAGCCCGCGTCTTCCAGGGTCGCCTTGGGAAACGCCTGGTCGAGTGCCTTGAGTTCCTGCAGACAGACGATGTCGGGGCGCTCGCGCTCCAGCCAGGCCAGCAGGTTCGGCAGGTGCGCACGGATGCCATTGAGGTTGAAGGTGGCGACTTTCAGCGCTTTCATCGGCGATGTCCCTCCGCTCGGATCGATCTGCGCCCGGTATCGCGCGCAGAGGCCTTGCTGTCACTGACCAGGGGGCGGCCAGCAAGGTCGTCGCGGCCGAGCATCGGTCATGTTCGCCAGCCAGCGGGGCCATCTGCCTGAAGGCTGCGCAGGCTTAACCGGCTGTCAGCGGAACACCGGCGTCCGGCGGCTCACCCTTGAGACTGCCCGGCGTCTGCCCCACCGCTTGCGCCAGGGCCTCGATCAACTGCAACTGGGTGTAGGGCTTGGGTACCCGTGGCAAGGTGGCGGCCAGGCCCTCCAGGCGCTGGGCGTAACCGCTGGCGAGAATGATCGGCAGGTCCGGGCGCAGCAGGCGCACGGCGCTCGCCAGTTGCCCGCCGTCCATCACCGGCATCGCCAGGTCGGTGATCATCAGGTCGATCGCCGGGTATTCGGCGAAACGTTGCAGCGCCTGGGTGCCGGACATCGCACAAAGCACCTGGTGCCCGAGGTCTTCGAGCAGCAGCGTGGTACTGGTCAGCACCAGGCTGTCGTCGTCGACCACCAGCACGCACAGGGGCTGCGGCTGCGAGTCCGGAGCCTGCGAGCGGGCCGAGACGGCGCGGGTCGCCTGGCTCGCCAGGGGCAACCACAACTCGGCGGTGGTGCCCTGCCCCTTGAGGCTCTTGAGGACCAGCCGGCCGCCCAGTTGCTCGGCCAGGCCATGCACCATCGACAAGCCCAGGCCGGTGCCCTTGCCCACGCCCTTGGTGGTGAAAAACGGATCGGCGGCCAGGGCCAGGGTCTGCTCGTCCATGCCTTCGCCGCTGTCGATCACGCACAGGCGCACATAGTGCTCATGGGGCAGCGCGATGCCGGTGGCCTGGTCGCTGTCGCAGAGATCGGCCTTGAGTTCGATGGTGCCGCCGCCCGGCATCGCATCGCGGGCATTGGTGGCCAGGTTGAGCAGCGCCAGCTCCAGCTGGTTGACGTCGGCCAGTACCGTCGGCAACGACTCGGGCAGGCTGGTCAGGATCGACACCTGGGGCCCCAGCGAGCTGCACAGCAAGCCGTTGAGGTTCTTCACCAATTGCGACAAGTCCACCGCTTCGGTCTTCAGCTCCTGGCGCCGGGCGAAGGCCAGCATGCGCTGGGTCAGCGACACCCCGCGCTCGGCGCCGAGCACCGCGTTGTCCAGCAGGCGCGCGAGTTTCGGATTGCCGTCGATGCGTTTGCGCGCCAGTTCCAGGTTGCCCAGGATCACCGTCAGCAGGTTGTTGAAGTCATGGGCGATGCCGCCGCTGAGCTGGCCGATGGCTTGCAGCTTCTGCGCCTGGAACAGTGCCTCGCGAGCACTTTCCAGGGCCTTCTGCGCCTGGACCGTCTCGCTGATATCGCGAGTGACCTTGGCAAAACCCAACAGCTCGCCGGCATCGCTGCGGATCGGATCGATGATCACGTGGGCGAGAAATTGCGTACCGTCCTTGCGCACCCGCCAGCCCTGCTTCTCGAAACGGCCCTCGCGGATGGCTGTTTCCAGGGCCCGCTGGGGCACGCCGTCGAGGCGATCCTGCTCGGTGTAGAAGCGCGAGAAATGCTCGCCGATGATCTCCTGCGGCAGGTAGCCCTTGATCCGCTGCGCGCCGAGGTTCCAGCTGCTGACCCGGCCGTCGGGGTCGAGCATATAGATGGCGTAGTCGGTGACGCTCTGCACCAGCAGGCGAAATTGCTGCTCGCTCTGCTTGAGGGTTTCTTCGGCGATCTTGCGCTCGGTCAGGTCCCGGGTGATCTTGGCGAACCCCAGCAGTTGCCCGTTGGAATCGCGGATCGGGTCGATCACCACATGGCACCAGAAGCGCGTACCGTCCTTGCGCACCCGCCAGCCCTCGCCCTCGAAACGGCCCTCGCTGAGCGCGGTGTTCAACGCGCGTTGCGGCAGCCCGGCCTGGCGGTCTTCGGGGGTGTAGAAACAGGAGAAGTGCGCACCGAGGATCTCCGCTTCCTGGTAGCCCTTGAACCGCCTGGCGCCGGCATTCCAACTGATGACGATGCCCTGGGGATCGATCATGTAGATCGCATAATCGACCACCGCCTCGACCAGCAGGCGAAAACGGTCCTCGTCCAGAACTCTGCGCGGCTGATCAGCCATATCGGTCTCCGCCAGGCTATTTTTATGCATGCTTCGGCATGGTCCAGTAGGGTCGGTTGTCTGGCCATCACAGGGTCAACGCAAGTCCGGCAAGCCAGCCGGCAAATGTCGCGCGTCGTCCAGTTAGACCGATAGCAACCGCGGTCCTCCAATTGAAAATACAACTCGATCCAGCAGGCCCTATAAGCCGACTTAATGTTGGACAACTTCCCGCAGGCAATCGATCCCTCGCCACTCGTCGTCCCGAGCGAAGCTTTTTCAAACTTTTTTTGCCGTTCTGTTTCCCAATCTTGCGAGGTGTCAAATCGCTCACTATCGAGGATTAAAAAAAATGGCTACCAGCGGAAAGAACCCACTCATGGGCAACAAGGACCCTCAAAAACCCGCCCCAGCCGGCAAGAAACCCGGCGGCCAGGGCTCGGGTGGCAACTTCCCTGACAATCGGCAAAAAGCCCCTGACGCAGGCAAGAAAGGCGGTACCCAAGGCTCCGGCGGCGGTACCCGCAAAGCCTGATGCCCATTGCCGGAGCGTTGTCCCTGACACGCTCCGGCTTCTGCATGAACAATCCCTCTCACCGGCCTGTTCGACCCGCTGATCGTCACGCGCGACAGGCTATGCTTGCGCCACGGCAGAACCTCGTTAAAAAGCCTTCGATGAACAACAGCCGATGAAAATAGGCCTGATCTCCGACACCCACGGTTTGCTCCGCCCCGGCGCGCTGGCGGCGCTGCAGGGCTGCGCGCATATCCTGCATGCCGGCGATATCGGCGACCCGCAGATACTCGCCACCCTCGGACACCTGGCGCCGGTGACCGCGGTGTTCGGCAATGTCGACCAACCCCATGCCTGGGCCCGCGCCCTGCCCCATCACCTCACCGTGCAGCTCGATGGCCTCGAGCTGCTGCTCTGCCATGTCCTGGCCGAAGTGCCGAAGCCCCTGCCGCCGGGCGTGCGGGTGGTGGTCAGCGGCCACTCCCATCAGCCGCGGCTGTTCTGGCAGGACGAGGTGCTGTACATCAACCCGGGCAGCGCCGGGCCGAGGCGCTTCAAGCTGCCGGTCAGCCTGGGGTATCTGACCATCGAGGCCGGCCGGGTCGAAGGCCACCTGATCGAACTGACGGTCTAGCACCTTAGCGTCTGCCGGCTCGAGCATGACCGGCTATCGGAGCATGCCCATCGGCCGGGCTTTGCAGGGTCCACACTTAATCCAGCGATTGGCGGCGTTCATGACGAAAGCCGTGCGAAGCCACTTGGCCGGGCCGCGTTGCGCCCTCGAGCAGAAGATTCCGTACCCGGCCCCGCGCACCCGAGAAGGTGACGCGCAAGGATGGCCGAGGGCGCGCAATGCGCAGGAGAAAAGCGATGACCTTTTATGTCGTGGCTCGCCTCGACCAACTGCCCGAAGACCGCGGCACCCGGGTCCAGGTCGGCGCCGAGGCCGTGCTGCTGATTCGCACCGGCGATCAGGTCCAGGCCTACCAGGCCGATTGCCCCCACGCCGGGGCGCCGCTGGAACAGGGCGCGGTGTATCAGGGGCAACTGATCTGCCCCTGGCACAAGGGCGCCTTTGCCTGCGCCAGCGGGCAAGTCTGCGAGCCGCCGCCCCTGGCGAGCCTCAAGCGCTACAAAGTCGACATCCGCCATGACAATCGGGTCTGGGTTGCCGACCAGCCCATGCCCGAGCCCGCCCCGCCACGGCAGGCCGGCTCGCGCCGGCTGCTGGTGATTGGCGCCGGCGCTGCCGGGGCCGCCGCGGTGGCGACCCTGCGGGCCAAGGGCTTCGGCAGGAACCTGACCTGGATCGACAAGGAAGCGCGGCCGGCCTATGACCGCACCGCCCTGAGCAAATACGTGCTGGCCAGCGAGATGCCGCCGGAAGAGGTTCCCGCCCTGCTCGAGCCGGAGTTCTATCGCAAGGCCGATATACGGGTGCTCAAGGCCGAGGTCCTGCACCTCGACCCAGGGCGGCGGCAGATCCTGTTGGCCGACGGCCTGCGCCTGGACTACGACGCGGCGCTCCTGGCCACTGGCGCCGAACCGCGCCTGCCGGCCATCGAAGGGGCCGACCTGCCAGGAGTGTTCATGCTGCGTTCGCGCGAGGACGCCGCGCGCCTGCTGGAACAGGCCCGGCCCGGTAAGCGCGTGGCGATCATCGGCGACAGTTTCATCGGCCTGGAAGCCGCCTCGGCCCTGCGCAAACGCGGGTTGATGGTGCACCTGATCGGTCGCCACCAGGTGCCGCTGCAACACCAGCTGGGAGAACGCATCGGCAGCGCCATACGGGCCCTGCATGAACAGCACGGGGTGATCTACTACGCCGGTTGCGAAGCCCGGGCCCTGGTCGGTGAAGGCCAGGTGCAACAGGTGGTCCTCGACAACGACCAACGCATTGCCGTCGACCTGGTGCTGTTCGGCACCGGCGTCAGCCCTGCCACGGCCTTCGTCGAAGGCCTCGAGCGCGCCGAGGACGGCTCGCTCAAGGCCGATGCCGGCCTGGCGGTGGCCGACGGCCTGTGGGCGGCCGGCGACATCGTGAGCTTCCCCTGCGACGGCCGCACGCAGCGCATCGAACACTGGCGCGTGGCCCAGCAACAGGGCCGCCTCGCGGCGTGCAACATGCTCGGCGAACAGCTGAGTTTCAGCGTGGTGCCGTTCTTCTGGACCTACTTCTACGACCAGACCCTCGAGGTGCTCGGCCACGCCCGCCGCTGGAACCAGATCGTCTTCGAGGGCGAGCCGGAGCAGTACCGCTTTATCGCCCTGCTGTGTTTCAACGAACAGGTGGAGTCGGTGGTCGCCTGCGAGTACCCGCGGGCCATGGCGCTGCTGTCGCAACGCATGCAGCGACCGCTGTCGCGCAGCGAGGCCCTGGAGCTGATCCAGGGCACGCCGGAATGACGTGGCTGGCGACAACCGCTCGGCAGCACCATGGAACCCTGGGTAAAAGGCGATTCTCCAAATCCAGGCAAGGTCTCGATATCTCGGCCAACTGCCGAGGCCCCCTGGGCCAGGACAGCAACAGCAATGAATATCCATGCGCTCGGGTGTCTTGCTGTGGCCGGCCCTATGCAGGATTAAGGAGGACGATGCATCCATGAGCAGGACAGAACGAATCAATCGGGAGCTGGCGCACAATGCCCGGCTGTTTGCCGAAGCCGACCGCCTGGATGTCCAGGCCTATGAGCTGCTTAACACCGACCATGTCGACGACGACCGCCTGGCCCTGTTCAGCCAAGCCAAGCAGTTGGCGAACGAAAAATACCTGGAAGCGCGCAACGACTGGCTGCGCATCAAGCAGTTGATGGACAGCACCGACTGAAGGCACCGGCGCCGGCAGGAAGATTTTTGCGCTCGCTGCGCAACCGAGCGCAGCCTCGCAGGCTCGGCAGCGGCTACACAGACAACGCGCTTCCTGTAGCCGCTGCCGCAGGCTGCGATCGCGCTGGGCGGCATTCCGACGTAGCGCTCGCAGAACCGGCACTACGGTGCAGTTGATCAGGCCTCGAGCGGACGCTTGCGCAGTTGTTCCAGCAGGACCTGGAGTGGGTGCTGCAACCCCTGCCCCTCCTGGCGCTTGACCTGGCTGCGGCAGGAATAACCGTCGGCCAGCAACCGCCCGCCCTGGCCGTGGCGCGCCACCAGCGGCTGCCAGGACTGCTGGTAGATCACCTGCGAAGTCGCCAGGTTGCGGGTCTCGTGGCCGTAGGTCCCGGACATGCCGCAGCAACCGCTGGCCAGCACCTGCAACTTCAACCCCATGCGCGCGAACACCTGTTGCCACAGGCCGATGCTGCCCGGCTCGTTGGTCTTCTCGGTGCAGTGCGCAAGGAACTGGTACGGCTCGGCCTCGGCGGTCGGGCCCGCTTCAGCCGATGCCTCACTCGGTACTGCAGGCAGCACCCGGGCCAGCCATTCCTGCGGCAACAGCACCTCGGGCGCCTGAGCCGCACCCAGGGTCTTGCGGTACTCCTGGCGGTAGACCAGGGTCATCGCCGGGTCGAGGCCGACCAGGGGCACGCCGCTGGCCTGCAGTTTCAGCAGCGACTGCGCGTTGTAGCGCGCGGCCCGGGCAAAGGCGCCGAGGAAACCCTGGACCTGCAAGGGCTTGCCATTGGCGGCGAACGGCGCGAGGTAGATCTGGAAACCCAGGCGCTCGATCAGCTCCAGCCACTCGGCCGCCAGCGGCGTCTCGAAGAACCGGGTAAAGGCGTCCTGCACCAGGATCACGCTGCGCTGGCGCTGCTCTTCGGACAGCGTCGCCAGTTCTGCGGCGTTGGCCATGCGCACATTGCGCCGGCGGCACACCGCCTGGAAATCCAGGGTGCTGAGCAGCGGGCTGTCGACCATGCCCGCCAGGTGCTTGAGGGCACGGCTGACCGGCGCCGCGCTGATCAGCGCGTTGTACAGCCGTGGCAGGCGCGCCAGATAAGGCACGCTGAACTCCAGGGAGCCGATCAGGTAATCCTTCAGCGGGCGCAGGTAACGGCCGTGGTACAGCTCGAGGAAGCGCGAGCGGAACTCCGGCACATTGACCTTGACCGGGCACTGCCCCGCGCAGGACTTGCACGCCAGGCAACCGGCCATGGCGTCGTACACCTCATGGGAGAAGTCCTCGCGCCCACCCAGCCGCGCCGCGCTGTTGTAGATGCGCCGGGCCAGGTTGGAAAGCCGCGCGCCACCGCCGTTCAGCACATCCACCCCCTGCTCGCCCTGCAGCCGCAGCCACTCACGGATCAGCGAGGCACGGCCCTTGGGCGAATGAATGCGATTGCGGGTAGCCTTCCACGACGGGCACATGGCGTCGTCCGGGTCGAAGTTGTAGCAGGCGCCGTTGCCGTTGCAATGCAGGGCGCTGTCGTAGCTCTGCCAGACGCGCTCGTCGATGGTGCGGTCGAGCTCACCGCGCAGCACCACTTCGTCGACCCGGGTCAGACGCGCCTCCGGCACCGAGGCCGGGGTGGCGATCTTGCCGGGGTTGAGCTGGTTGAACGGGTCGAACGCGGCCTTCAGCGCCTGCAGCGACGGATAGAGTTCGCCGAAATAGTCCGGCACATACTGCGAACGCAGGCCCTTGCCGTGCTCGCCCCACAACAGGCCGCCGTGCTTGTGGGTGAGCGCCGCCACCGCATCGGAGATCGGCCGGATCAACGCCGCCTGCTCCGGGTCCTTCATGTCGAGGATCGGCCGCACGTGCAGCACGCCGGCGTCGACATGGCCGAACATGCCGTATTGCAGGCCATAACCATCGAGCAGCGCACGGAATTCGAGGATGTAGTCCGCCAGGTTCTCCGGCGGCACCGCGGTGTCTTCGACAAAGGGCTGCGGCCGCGCCTCGCCTTGGACGTTGCCCAGCAGGCCGACCGCGCGCTTGCGCATGGCATACACCTGGTTCACCGCCTGGGCGCCGATGGCCAGTGTATGGCCGAGGCGCACCACCGAGCTGTCCTGCTGCAGGTGCCGGACAAAGGCGTCGACCCGCTGCTCCAGTTCCTCCTGGTCGTCGCCGCTGAACTCGATCAGGTTGATGCCCAGGGTCGGGGTGTCCGCCTGCTCGGGGAAATACCGCGCCACGCCGTGCCAGACGATGTCCTGCATGGCCAGCATCAGCACCTTGGAATCCACCGTCTCGATCGACAGCGGTTTCAGCGCCATCAAGGCCTTGGCGTCGCGCAGCGCATCCATGAAGCCGGCGTAGCGCACGTTGACCAGGATCGAGTGCCGGGGAATCGGCAGCACATTCAGCCGCGCCTCGACGATAAAGCCCAGGGAACCCTCGGAACCGCAGAGCACGCTGTTGAGGTTGAAGTGCTCCGGACTCTCGCGCAGGTGCGCCAGGTCATAACCGGTCAGGCAGCGATTGAGCTTGGGAAAGATCGCCTCGATCAACTCGGCCTGGTGGTCGGCGATGTCCTGGGCGCAGCGGTAGACCTCGCCGATGCGGTCGGTCCGCGCCGCCTCATCGGTCAATTGCCGGTTGTCGATCGGCGCGCTGTCCAGGCGGCTGCCACCCAGCAGCACGGTGCTCAGCGCCAGTACGTGGTCGCGGGTCTTGCCATAGGTGCAGCTGCCCTGCCCGCTGGCGTCGGTGTTGATCATGCCGCCGACGGTGGCGCGGTTGGAGGTCGACAGCTCCGGGGCGAAGAACAGGCCGTGGGGCTTGAGGGCGGCGTTCAGCTGGTCCTTGACCACCCCGCTCTGCACCCGTACCCAGCGCTCCTCGACGTTGATCTCGAGGATCTGGTTCATGTGCCGCGACAGGTCGACCACGATGCCGTCGGTCAGCGACTGGCCGTTGGTGCCGGTGCCGCCACCACGGGGGGTCAGCACCACCGCGCGGTGTTCCGGGCTCGCCGCCAGCCGGGCCAGCCGCTCGACGTCCGCCACATCCCGGGGAAAGACCGCGGCTTGCGGCAGCCGCTGGTAGATCGAGTTGTCGGTGGCCAGCACCGTGCGCAGGCCCAGGTCACGGGCGATCTCGCCACGAAAACCGTCGGCGGCCAGGGCGTCGAGGAAAGCCTGGTAGTGGGCCAGCGGGTCGCGTTCGGGGGCAAGCAGAGCAATCATCAAAAAGGCTTCCAGGCAGAGAAAAGGCGCAGCGGTGCATGCAAAACACGTATGCTTGCACGCAGCCCGAGGGGCGGCGGCCAGCCGAAAACGCCTATTTTCCTGAAGCCTTGCCTCGCGGGCAAATGTATTTCATGTGCTTTTTTCATGAGTTTTATGAATGAACCCCAGACGTCTCACTCCGTCGATGTCGGTGCTGGTGGCCTTCGAGGCCGCGGCGCGGCATGGCAGCTTCACCAAGGCCGCCGAAGAACTGGCGCTGACCCAGAGCGCCGTCAGCCGCCAGGTCCAGGCCCTGGAGTCGCTGCTGGAAGTGCCGCTGTTCAGCCGTGACGGCCGGCATATCGAACTGACCGCCGCCGGTGCGCTGTATCACCACGAACTGGCGGCGGCCCTGGCGCGGATCCGCAACGCCACCTTGCAGACCATCGCCCACAAGGCTGGCGGCGGCCCGCTGCACCTGGCAGTGCTGCCGACCTTCGGCTCGAAATGGCTGCTGCCGCGCATGCATGACTTTTACGCCAGCCATCCGGGCACCCTGGTGCATATCCATTCGCGGATCGTCACCAGCGACCTGTCGAAGGACACCGCCGACATGCACGCGATCATCTGCGCCGGCACCGGCCACTGGCCCGGCTACGAGGCCCATCGGCTGCTGTCGGAAAAGCTCACGGTGGTGGCCAGCCCCAAGGCCCTGCCCGAGCACGCCTCGATGTCCGTCGGCGACGTGGCGCAACAGTTGCTGCTGAACGTGGTGTCGCGTCCCGACGCCTGGCCCGAGTGGTTCGAGCAGAACGGCCTGCATCCGCGGACGATGCGCATGGGTCCGGGGTTCGAGCTGACCGCGCACCTGATCCAGGCGGTGGTCGCCGGCATCGGCATCGGCCTGGTGCCGCGCATCCTGGTGCAGGACGAGATCCACAGCGGCGAGCTGGTGGCGCTGTTCGAGCCGGTGGACAGCGGTCGCAGCTATTACCTGGCCTACCCCAGCCGCTATCAGCACCTGCCATCGTTGCAGGCGTTCAGCCGCTGGCTGCTGTCGATCCCCTTTCCCGACAGCTGACAGTCGCCTCGCTCAGTCGTACTCGGCCTCCTCATGCTCGCCGAGCAGGCGCCGCTGGCGCGCCGAGGCCGCGGCCAGCACCTCGGGGTTGAAACACCAGTGCAGATAGGGCGAAAACTTCTGCGCCACCATGCGCCGGCCATAGTGCACCTGCAGCAGGTAGCGGATGCGTTCGGCGCTGCTGTTCTCGCTGCCGGCATGCCACAGCTCGCTGCGAAACATCAGCGCGTCGCCGGCCTGGCACAGCACGGCCTGGGGAGTTTGGCCATGCCAATGCTCCTCGCCGGCCCGTGGCGGTCGCCCGGCCCGATGACTGCCCGGCACCACGCGGGTCGGGCACAGGTCCTGGTCGATATCATCGAGGTACAGGTGGCAGGTACAGATCTGCATCGGCAGCTCGAATGCCGGATCGCTGAGCAGGCTGCGGGGCAGCTGCATCGCCAGGTAATCCAGGTGCAACCCCATCCCTTGAAAACCCGGATGGCAGCGCCAGGCGGTCTGGCCGATGACATGGCAATCGCCGCCCAACGCCGCCTCGGCCAGTTCGATCACCCCCGGCAGATCGAGAAACGGCAGCCACAGCGGGTCGCGGTTGAACACGCATTTGTAGTGTTCGAGCAAGCCGCTGTAGTCCCAATGCTGGGGCTTGAGGCCGTCGATGGCGCGGCGCAGCAGCTGGATCTGCAACCCGTCGAGCACGCCGGGCAGCAGCACGAAACCCTCACGGTGCAATGCCCGCAGACGTTCGGCGGTCAGTGCTGGAATGGAGGTCATGGCGGTTAGTCGATGGGGCCGATATTGATCAGCCGATCGCTGCCCAGCCCCGGCACCCTGGCCAGTACCCCGACCGGCGTGGCGGCGGAAAACTCGATCACATACCCCATGCCACTGCCGTCCTCCTCCATGGCCACGACCCAGCGCGCCACTTCGTCGGGGTTCAAGCTCAGCGCCTGCGCCACCCGGCGCTGGCGACGTTCCTCGAGCGTTTCGTCCAGGGCGTCGTCGTTCATCTGGCTCAACCTCCGGCGGATAACAGCCCTCCGGACCTGGGGCGGCCCTTGCAACAGCTGTGAAAATCATTGTGGGCAAAAGTTGAACCCCGCTCACCGCGCCGTGACGAACGGCAGGCTTTATTGCTGGCTCCGGATTGCCGGTTTTGTCGCCGGCCCACAAGCGAGTTTTCTTTCGAGCGTTTCAGAAAGGGCCTAGAGCGCCGCGCCAGGGCGGCCCCCTAGCATGGGTGGCTGATCCAGTACCGAGGCCGCTCATGCGCTTACTGAAAAGCTCCGCCCCCGAGGCACGGCATGCGCAAAGTGCCCATGACGCCGAAACCCGGGTGCGCATGGCGCTGCAACGCAACAGGTCGAGCCTTGCAGGATTGGACGAGCTGTTGCAGGAGCATTACACGGTCAACAGCGATCGGGACATTCTTGCCGCCGTCAGAAACGGTGACTGGGTGCTGGTCACCGACAGTTCCGCCGCGACAGCCAGCGGCGGCCTGGTCTGCCCCACTCCTGAGCCGGACCCGGTCTACCTTCGGCCAGACCCCTGGCCCGATCCCGTTCCCCGCACCGACCTGGTCTTCGCCAAGTCCATCAGCAGCGTCCCTTGGGGCACCACCCAGGCCGGCACCGCCAGCGAACCCGCGGGCAATTTCGGCAAGACCATGCTCATGGCATCCTCGGCGACCGAGGTCGGGCTCGGCAGGGTCGCCGGCGAACTGCTCCTCAGGAGCTTCGCCTGGTCCGTGCAGATGGCCGGCACCGCGGCCAGGACAGTCGCCGGCCCGGCGGGCCAGGTGCTGCTCCTGGCCATGACCCCGACCCGGCTCGGCGACGACGCCTTCTACAGCGAAGAACAACTGCGCGAGCTGCGCGCCGCCACCACCCGGGTGCGCTTCCAGTTCCGCCGCGACAGCCAGGGCACGCTGCAAATCCACGGCATCCACACCAGCGCCCAGTCGGGCCAGGACCGCGTCCCGGTGATCAAGGCCGACTGGAACGCCGACAAAAACGCCATGCAGGCCCACCTCGGCACACTCACCATCACCTGGACACCGCACAACGGCCCGGTCATCACCGCCCCGACACCCTACCCGGGCGTGACCGACGAACTGGCCCGCCTCATGGTCCACCCCATCGCCGAAGGCGGCGACAGCCAACTCCAGGGCGCGCCCCTCGACGAGTTCAAGGTCGAAGACTGCATCATCACCTTCCCGGCAGACAGCGGCCTCCGCTCGTTGTACCTGGTCTTCGCCAAGCCCATGGTCAACCCGTTGGAAGTCGGCCCGGCGAATGATCTTTCCAGTAGAAGCGCCAAGGATGGGTTGGATATTGATCACATGCCGTCGCAGGCTGCTTTGAGAGAATATGTCGTTAAACTCAACCCAAACATCCTCCCGAAAAATTTAAAAAGAATCCTGCAGAACGCGCCAAGTATGGCCATCCCACGCGAGGCGCATCAAAAGTACAGTGAGACGTACGGCGGGAGAAACACCAAGACAAAGCAGATTAAGGATGCAGCCGACCTACGGGCAGCAGTCGATAACAACCTCGACGCGCTTAAACCGTTTCTCCAAGACATGGGGTTCACCGAAGCGCAAATCGAAAATGCGCGCACCAATCTGCATAACCTTCATCAGGAACAAGGCTGGTATTGATATGAACGCCGCAATGATCGATGACCTGATTAAAAATATAGGGAGGACCTATTCCGAGTTGATCTCATCTGGAATGTATCTCCCTGGCGGGCCGCCAAAAGGTATGTTCGAGGGCGATGAGACCTCGTTTATGTCACCCGCAGCCGGAATAGATTTGGGGTTTTCAAGCACTCAGCACTTTGACTCTCTCTCTATCTATTTGCATAAGACATCCGACGACGACTCAGTTTACGAGAATGGATTGCCGTACCAGCTCCAACGCCGAATGAACCAAGCTTGGGTAAGGTCCCATTACGGAGAGCCTTTGGAGTCAAAAGCTCCCTTCAAAATGCCAGTTCTTGGAATGACCGGCGGCTGGGATACCTACCAACTTCCCGGCACGGCAAAAAATATTAGAACGGTATTTCAATACAACATGAACATGGAAGTTGAAGGAGTTGTGTTCAGGTCAAACAACAAGCCAAATGTTTAGTTTTGTATGGACAAGGCTGTTATTGATATGAATACAGCAATGATCGATGACTTGGTCAAAAGCCTCGGGCGCACTTATCCCGAAATGATTGCCTCAGGAATGTATCTCCCAGGAGGACGACCAAAAGGCATCTTTGATGACAGCGACAGGGTGACGGTGTCGCCGGAGCCAGGGGTCGAATTGGGTTTTTGGGCCAGCACTCAACGCTTTGAAAACCTGTTCATTACCTTTCTTGAGGGTTTTGAAGGAGAGCCCATATACCGAGGGAGTCTTCCCTACCAACTCAAAACCAAGATGAATCAGACCTGGGTTAAATCTCAATATGGTGAGCCGCTGGAGTCAGGAGCGCCTTATAGAGTGCCTATCTCCGGCATGACAGGCGGCTGGGATAGCTATCGTTTACCAGGCATGTCCAAGAGCATCCATGTGTTGTTCAAGTACACCGTTGAAATGGAAGTGGAAGGCATTGTCTTCAGGCTGAACGAAAGATCACATGCGTAGTTTTGCAGGAGGTGCCGTGAGCGAGGAAACGAACGCCGCCATGATCGATAAGCTGGTTAAACGTCTCGGACGTACTTACCCCGAAATGATCGCTTTAGGGATGTATCTTCCAGGTGGTCCACCTAAAGGTATTTTCGAGGACAGTGACACCTTAGCAATGTCACCTGAGCCCGGAATCGAATTAGGTTTTTGGGCTGAGAGTCAACGCTTTGAAATTCTGTTCATCAGCTTGCTGGAAAGCTTCCAAGGGAAGTCGCTCTACAAGGGAAACCTACCTTATCAACTTAAAAACCGGATGAGTCAGGAGTGGATACGGTCCCGCTATGGAGAACCATTGGAATCAAAAGCACCTTTCAAAATGCCCATACGAGGCATGACTGGGGGGTGGGACATTTATCGTTTTCCGGGCATCCCCAAAGGAACGCAGGCGGTTTTTAAATACAGCGCCGAAATGGAGGTTGAAACGATAGTGTTCGAGCTGAACGAAAGATCACACGCTTAAATGATCGATGACTTGGTTAAAAGTCTTGGCCGCACCTATCCGGAGCTGATTGCCTCCGGAATGTACCTTCCCGGAGGGCCGCCAAAAGGTATCTTCGACGACAGCGATACCTTATCGATGGCCCCTGAATCGGGTCTCGAAATGGGGTTCTGGGCCAGCAATCTACGATTTGAGACTCTCTTTATCAGCTTGCTCGAAAGCTTCGAGGGAGAATCCACTTACAAGGGAAAACTGCCCTACGAACTTGAAAGTCGAATGAGCCAACAGTGGGTACGATCCCGGTACGGAGAGCCTTTTACATCCCGAGTTCCCTTCAAAATGCCCATTAGAGGTATGACAGGTGGGTCTGATACCTATCGTTTTTCGAGCATACCTAAAGGGACTCAGGTGGTTTTCAAATACAACGCCGATCTGGACGTGGAAACGGTGGTGTTCAGGTTGAACGAGAAATCACGTGCTTAGTTCTGCCGAAACAAGGCTGGTATTGATATGAGCTCAGCAATGATCGATGACCTAGTTAAAAGCCTCGGGCGTACCTATCCCGCACTGGTTGCCTCTGAGATACATCTCCCCAGCGGTCCGCCAACAGGCATTTTCGAGGACAGCGACACCTTTGCTGACAAGATGTAATCTTGCTGGTGCTTAAGTGGAAACTGCGATCACCCATCACCACTGGCCCGTGGTGACAGCATTAGCCACGAGAAGATGCCTTTCATAAATTGTCATAGAGCCAGGGAGACTGGCCTTCTGGTTGAGAGCCAGGACTTAGCCTCTCACCGGACGGGCGTCACAGAAAAGGAGTGATCGCCTTGCTGTACCCATTCTGCACCCCCGAGGAAAAGAAGCCACCACACTGAGACTTTCGCGCACAACCTTCGCATTCTGGCACGTACTCGTTCTTCCAATCGCTAATGGACTTGCGGTAGTAAGGAAGTATGTCGTCGTTCACAAGACACAATTGGTGGTTATAAACGGACACGTTCATGCGATAGGCCGCCAAAACACCTACAGCCTCACTCAGAACGTCTCGGTAGTCCGCGGGATCGATCCACAGAGCAGCCAGATTGGCGCGTGTAAAGCCGGTCATTTCCAATCCCATCAACGTCACGTGATCGACAAACAGGAGGTTCCGCGCAATGTACTCGCACAGTTGCGGCAGGCGACTGATCGACTGCTTGTGCAACACGATCCGAATCTCAACTTTTTGGCCAAGGCGCTTAAGGTTCAGAATCCCCTGGACGGTCTCCTGAAATGCTCCCGGAGCTTGGACGATGTAGTCGTGTAAGCTGGGATCATCGGAGTAAAGCGGGATCCCGATCATGATATCGGGATGCTCGATCTCTGCGTACTGACGAGCAAAACGCTCATCGGCAAAACTACGCCCGTTTGAAAGCACGTGGACGACAGTTCTCGGTAGGTACGACTTCATCATCCGGATGAGATTGATGAACCGCTTCCCGGCCAGTGTAGGCTCTCCACCCGAGAAACCCACCTCAGGGGTGTCCCTCGGGATCAGGGGGATCAACGCTTCGAGCTCATTGAGGATCCAACTGTCGTCAATGTTCTTGGGTGGTTGAGAGCACATCAGGCAGTAGTGGTTGCATTGCTCGGTCACCAACAGCGAGTTGTGACCGGAGTTGGCCCTGAAGAGCACTCGAATTGCCTGGCCGTCCAAGCGAATGATGTCGTCGTGCCCCAGATAGTGATAATCCTTGGGCAGTAGGGTGAATGAGCTCTTCCCTTCCAGCTCTTCCGCACGCCATTCAAGAGACTCTGGAATCAGATAATGCTGGTAGCCTTCAGGCATCTCGTGAGTAGAAACCAAGAAAGCTCGAGTCGCCCGCAGCACCTTTGGCAGCGCCGGATTGATGCTGACCTGCAATAGCAACGGACGGTTCTGAACTTCGATTAGTTGAACACGCCCGACCTTTCCAGATAGTTTCAGCATGCGTTAGCCCACTCCATGAAGAGGCGGCGAATAGATGCGTCTGACTGCATCAGACCAATCAGGTGTTTGAAGATCGACATGTTTCGGTTGCAGAATGAGGATTCGGCCTTTCTGCCCAAGACATCATTGACGATGGCGTGATGGAACACCGGTTCAGCGCCGCAATAGGGTTCAAAAGCGCAGTCGGAACACATTGGCGCGCTTAAAGTGAAAGATTGTTCCAAGGCATCAAGCAGCGTATCGGAGAGGATGATGTCTTCGTAGCTATCAGTCAGGACGTTGCCCAATCGGAAGGACTGGTCCCCCATCTCTGCAAGCATCCGGCTTTCGTCCGAGGCGTATACAGAACCGTCGTAGTTGAAGACGATCGCAGCGATACCGGCGCCTGCGGGATTCATCAGGTCGACATAGCCTGGGTCATTGCTAGTCAGCATCTTCTTGAGGATCAAGGATGCATAGTGCTCAACGAAAGGGATGCCGGCCTTGTTAAGTTCAAGGATGTAGGCAAGCCCTTCCTTGTAGAACTCCAGCCAGCGCTCCGTATCGTAAGTCATGAATTTGCGTGTCTTTATCGCAAAGCCATACGGAGAAAGTGCCCGCAGGAAAATGCCGTTGAAGCCCAGTCGGACATATTCATCGATAATCTCCCGGACACGGGACAAGCTCTTGTCCGTGGTTGTCATCAGAGCACTGACACTGTCCACACCTAGGACATTGCGAGCTTTGGCTAGACCTGCTTCGAAGCGTTCGAAGCTATCGCGGCCGACGCGCGGGCGATTCGCATTATGCAGATCGGCAGGGCCATCGAGTGACGTCGAAAGAATTATGCCGTGCTCGTGACAGAACTCGAGGACTTCATCGGTGAGCAACGACAATGTGGTGGCGATGACGAATTCTAAATCACGCTTCTCGACTATGTTCCGCCGCTTCGCTGCCTCCACCACGAAACGCACCATCTCAAAGTTCAACAGTGGCTCGCCGCCTTGGAATTCAATCTTGATTGCAGGGTTGGGAGAACGGAAGACGAAATCCAGAGCCTTTTCCGCCATATCAGGCGTCATGTCGAAGGACGTCTCGCCGTCCATTTGTCGCGAAACCTGGCAATAGGGGCAGCTGTGATCACAGCGCAGTGTCACCACGAAGATGTGCAGGCTGGTGAACCCCGTCAATCGCGAGAGTCTCGTACGCAGTTTCAACGCGAGTAGATCTAGTGGAGCCTGCTCATCGGCATGACGGATGAAATGCTTGGCACGGAGCGATGCGTAAAGCGGATGATCCGTTACAAGGTCTTTTTTGAGGACCGCAAGTAAATCCACCATCGGTACAATCAGGTGTTCACCGATCATATTGGTGATGACGTAATCATCGCCCGCAAGACGGTCGAACTTGAACGGCAGCAGCTCATACCCATCTTGCCGGGTGTAGGCATCCGGTCCTTGGAATTTACTCACTTCAGTTCAACCTAGCGTTGGAAAATGCCAATCCCATGATGAGGTTGCGGATGGGGGCAGTTTCAGCCTGAAGCTGTGCACGCAGTTGGTAATCGAGCACGTCCTTCCGGAACTCCTCAACGGCACGTTCAAAGGCGTCCTGTCCTGTTGTGATGTTGCCCACCAGCCTGCAGAGAATGCTCTCGCCATCAACCGTCAAGTCGAGAGTAAAGGCGTGCATAGCGCGGTATGCCGCCTTTTGGATTGCTTCTGCTCCGTACAGCTTGCTGTCGAAGGTCAGTTCAGCGAGGCCAGCCATTAGCGGCTCGAATAGTGCGAGCTGTGAGAGCTGTGGGACGCGTGCGAACTGTGCGAGTGGTGGGCAGCGACCATTTGGCCGTTTTCACCACGTTTGAGGATAAAGCTGAAGAGGTTGTCACCTTGACGCCCAGTGACCATCTGCTCGCCAACTTGAATGATTGGCAGTGCCCCATCTTGTGTCTCAATGACAAGGCTTTCTTCTGCCTTTCCGGCGTGGATCGTCGCAACGGAGGCCGATGCTTGGGTGGCGGTTACGGCGGCAGTCAGAGTGGCAAGGGGTAGCAGGAACTCACGCTTTTTCATTTCAACATCCCTGTGACTGGTGTGGTTATGTGGGCACTATATAGATGTTTCAAAATGAGTCAAAGTGCCACTAGTCGACATGATGCTAACCTCGCAGGACTAACGTCAGACTGGCGTGCAGCTACGAAGCTTTTCTTACAGCGCATCTTGAACAGTCTCACTTGCCGTGACGCGATTTCTACCTGTCAGTCTCTAGATCCGGCCATCTGTCCCTCCACGAACGGCTGTTTCGAGTCGATTTCTGCCGGTCGAGACTATCAACATTGAATCCTCGCTTAGTGGTTGAATACCCATGACTTTTCTAATCGCCAAACGAGGAGTCGCATCGTCAGCACGCAGCAATACTGCGTCGCCTCGCTGCCAACGTTCTGCAACCTCAGCTTGGATAAGCTTCGCCTGGCGCAAATGACGTTGCCGCGTCGCAGGCGAAAACCGCCAGAAGGCGGGTTTTACAGGGGTTCCAGAGATTTTGGTAGCCTTCACTGGAACCTGAACTGGTGCCGGAGACAGGATTCGAATCAGGCCATCTACGGCATGACCGGCGGCTGGGAGGCCTATCGACTCCCCGGCATGCCCTCCCAGGACGCCTCTCGAGCAAGCTTCGCTCCTACCCTGGATTATCGTCACCCCCCGATTCAATCCCCCCGAATATAGTGCTCCAACTGCCGAATCAGGTCCGCCTGTTCGACAATCGCTTCCTTCACCAGATCGCCAATCGACAGCAAGCCAATCAGTTGCTCGCCTTCCAGCACCGGCAGGTGGCGCAGGTGGCTGTCGGTCATCACGGCCATGCAGCGTTCGATGCTGTGCTGACTGTCGGCGGTGACCACGGGGGCGCTCATGATGGCGCGGACTGGGGTGCCTACCGATGAGCGGCCTTGCAGTACTACCTTGCGGGCGTAGTCGCGTTCGCTGATGACGCCGACCACCTGGCCGGCTTCCATCACCGGCAGCGCGCCGACATTTTTCTGCGCCATTATCTGCAGTGCTTCGAGCACCATCTGGTCCGGGCCGATGCTGTGCACCTGGCGGTGTTCCACGGCCTTCAACTTCAGCAACTGAGCAGCGGTTTTCATGGGCGTCTCCGATACCTAGAGCAACAGGGGTTCCGGCCCCGCGCCACGAGACGCGGAGTCAGGCATGGATCTGGATTGGCTAAGGCGTGCGGCTTAGCGCACGCCGATTTCCACCACGTCGCCGCGCAGCCGCGCCGGCCAGGTGCGCAGGCGCTGCTCCGGGTATTCCAGGCAGGTGCCATCGGCCAGGCGGAAGTGCTGCTTGTACAAGGGCGAAGCAATCACCAACTCGTCCTTGATGCAGCCCACCAGGCCGCGGCCGATCACGTTGGCGCCGGACTGCGGGTCATGGTTGTCGATAGCGTAGAGGGTCTGTTGCGTGGCGTCCGGCAGGTAGATCAAGGCCACCTGGGCGCCGTCGTGCCAGACCACCACGCCGCTGTGGCTGACCAGGTCCTGGCGGCTGCACACCGCTTGCCACTGCACGCCGGGCTGCTCGGCGAATCCGCTTTCGATAGGTTGCAGGCTTGGCGACAGGCTCATCAGAGCACCTCCTCGGTGACAGGGATCAGGTTGAGTTCGGCGGCCATGATCGGCCGGCGCTGGCCGCGTTCCTGGACAAAGTGAATGTCCGGGTCGGGGCGCTGGTCGTTGACGAAGGTGCGGAAGCGCATGAGTTTTTCCGGGTCCTTGAGGGCGTTGGCCCATTCGCATTCGTAGCGGTCCACCACCAGTTGCATCTGCGCTTCCAGCTCGGCGCCCAGCCCCAGGCTATCGTCGATCACCACCGCCTTGAGGTAATCCAGGCCGCCTTCCAGGCTCTCGCGCCACACCGAGGTGCGTTGCAGGCGGTCGGCGGTGCGGATGTAGAACATCAGGAAGCGGTCGATGTAGCGGATCAGCGTCTGGTCGTCGAGGTCGGTGGCGAACAGTTCGGCGTGGCGCGGACGCATGCCGCCGTTGCCGCAGACATACAGGTTCCAGCCCTTCTCGGTGGCGATCACGCCGACGTCCTTGCTCTGCGCCTCGGCGCATTCGCGGGTGCAGCCGGACACCGCGAACTTGAGCTTGTGCGGCGAACGCAGGCCCTTGTAGCGGTCCTCGATCTCCAGGGCCATGCGCACGCTGTCCTGCACGCCGTAGCGGCACCAGGTACTGCCCACGCAGGACTTCACGGTGCGGGTCGACTTGCCGTAGGCATGCCCGGTCTCGAAACCGGCCGCGATCAGCTCGGCCCAGATGTCCGGCAGCTGGTGCAGCTGGGCGCCGAACAGGTCGATGCGCTGGCCGCCGGTGATCTTGGTGTAGAGCTCGTATTTCTTCGCCACCTGGCCGATCACGATCAGTTTGTCGGCGGTGATTTCGCCACCGGCGATCCGTGGCACCACCGAGTAGGTGCCGTTCTTCTGCATGTTGGCCATGAAGGTGTCGTTGGTGTCCTGCAGCGGCACCAGGGAGCGGTCCATGATCGGCTGGTTCCAGCACGAGGCGAGGATCGAGCCGATTGCCGGCTTGCAGATATCGCAGCCGATATGGCCACGGCCATGCTTGGCGAGCATCTCGTCGAAACTGAGGATGCCCTCGACCCGTACCAGCGCGTACAGCTCCTGGCGGGTGTAGGCGAAGTGCTCGCACAGGCTCTTGTCGACGCTGACGCCGCGGGCGATCAGCTCGTGCTCGAACACCTGCTTGAGCAGGCCGGCGCAGCCGCCGCAACCGGTGCAGGCCTTGGTTTGCGCCTTGAGCTGGCCGAGCTCGGAACAGCCGCCGTCGATGGCCGAGCAGATCGCGCCCTTGGTCACGTTATGGCAGGAACAGACCGTGGCCGACTCGGGCAAGGCGCCCGGGCCGAGGGTCGGCGCGCCGGCGCTGGACGGCAGGATCAGGCCGGCCGGTTCGGCGGGCAAGGCGATGCCGTTCTGCATGTATTGCAGCAAGGTGTCGTAGTAGCTGTTGTCGCCCACCAGCACCGCACCGAGCACCTGCTTGCCGCTGGCATCCACCACCAGGCGCCGGTAGCTGGCCGTGGCTTCGTCGATGAACTGGTAGCTGCGCGCGCCCGGGGTCAGGCCCTGGGCGTCGCCGATGGAACCGACATCGACCCCCAGCAGCTTGAGCTTGGTCGACATGTCCGCGCCCATGAAGGGTTCGCCAGGCTCGCCGCACAGTTGCGCGGCGACGCTGCGGGCCATCTGGTACCCCGGGGCCACCAGGCCGAAGATGCTGCCGTTCCAGCTGGCGCACTCGCCAATCGCGTAGATATGCGGGTCGCCACTCAGGCACTGGTTGTCCACCACCACGCCGCCGCGCGGGCCGATCTCCAGGGCGCAATCGCGGGCCAGGGCATCCTGGGCGCGAATCCCGGCGGAGAACACGATCAGGTCGGTTTCGAGGAAGTCGTCGCCGGCGAAGTTCATCCGGTAGCGGTACTGCTCGCCGGCGCTGATCGACTGGGTGCCCTTGCCCAGATGCACGCCGACGCCCAGGGCTTCGATCCGCGCCTTCAGCGCGCGACCGCCCTGCTCGTCCAGCTGCACCGGCATCAGCCGTGGCGCGAACTCCACCACATGGGCTTCCAGGCCCAGGCTCTTCAAGGCGTTGGCCGCCTCCAGGCCGAGCAGCCCGCCGCCCACCACCACGCCACGCCGGGCATTGGCGGCCGCGGCGCGGATGCCGTCGAGGTCTTGAAGGGTGCGATAGACCAGGCGCGAGTCGCCCTCGGCGCCCCCGATCGGCGGCACGAAGGGATAGGAACCGGTGGCCAGCACCAGCTTGTCGTAGTGCACCGGGCCGGCGGCGGTAAGCACCTGGCGGTTGGCGCGGTCGATGCGCAGCACCGCCACGCCCAGGTGCAGGCTCAGGCCCGGCGTCTGGTACAGCGCGGCATCGCCCAGGGCCAGGGATTCGGCGTCGCGACCGGTGAAATACTCGGACAGGTGCACCCGGTCGTAGGCACGCATCGGTTCTTCGCTGAAGACATGCAGGCGGTACTGCTCAAGGGCGCCGCGCGCCACCAGCTGTTCGACGCAATGATGCCCGACCATGCCGTTGCCGATCACGATCAGGGTTTTGTGTGTGTTCAAAGGGGCAACAATGGCATTCATAAATAGCACCCGACCCAAGCCAATCACGGTTTTTTTAAAGCAAAAAAAAGCGCCTGAAACCTCACGGTTTCAGGCGCCTTTGCCTGTTATTTGCGGTGTGCGATCGGGCTGCTGTGCCTGACTCACCGAGTGCCCATGGCCTGTTGGCCGATCGATCCGCGTTGACCGATGGGGCGGCCCGCCCGCGACATGCGCGGTGGGGCGTTATCGGCTGTCTTGCAGCCTTTGTGCCAGGCTGCGCCGCACGCTTTGAAACGCCGTGCTGGCGGGCTTGCGCGGTAATTTTGCAAGACTCCCGGATACCCTGCCCAGGGCCCTGAGTCGCCTTAGCCTGGTGCAAGGTCGGGTCGGCGACGCCTTATAAAAGTGCAAATCCACCGCCGCGCCCCAACTCAGCCAATAGAAGCCAGACGCTGCAAGAACGCCGCGCGCCGCTCGCGATCCAGCACCTCCTTGGCCAGCAACTCCGGCAACAACGCCTCGGCCCGCTGCCCGTCGAGAATGAACACCCCGTCGTCGTCGCCGATGGCGATATCCCCCGGACTGACCCGCACCCCGGCCACTTCGATGGGCAGGTTGACCTCCCCTTGCTGGCCGATGCCGCGGGTGGTGTAGGCGCTGACGCCACGGCTGAACACCGGCAGGCGATGCTCGCGCAGGGCGGCGACATCGGTGACCGCGCCCTCCACCACCACCCCGGAAAGGCCCTTGATCAACCCGGCCAGGGTCCGCAGTTCGCCCCAGCAGGCGCACTCCTGGTCGCCCACGCACTGGATCACCAGCACATCCCCCGGTTCGCTGAGCAGCAGCGCGTCGCGCAGGATGGCGCCATCCGGGGCGAAGACCTTGACCGTGACCACATTGCCGAGCATGCGCAGGCCATCGAACAGCGGACGGATACCGCGCAGGTAACCCTCGTCGCCAAAGTGGCCGAGGGTCGAAGGCGCGATGCCACGGTAATGCTCGAGCAAGGCAGCGCTGGTGGGTGGTTGGCGCGGAACAATCATCGGCATTTCCTCGGGCGCAGCAGCGGGCATGTGGAGCAGTATTCGGCGGGCTCGGTGGCCTCGTAATAGAAGCAGCAGGTGCGGCGAAAGCGGATGCTCTTGCCCTCCTCCAGCGGCGTCGGCGGCCGGCGAAAGTGCCGCAGCGGGTTGTAGTCCAGACCGAACAGCGGCGGCGCGGCCTCGTGCAGCAGCCAGTCGAAGTCGGCTTCATGGCGCAGACGGATCAGCGGATCCTCGACCTTGCTCATGCGTTTTTCGTACAGCGAATAGACCCGCACCGCGGTGTTTTCCCAGAGGATGCGCCGGGAAATGCCGCTGACCCGGTTGAAGGTCTGCCACAGCGGCGCCAGCACTCCGGCGAACAACGACTCGACGATGGACGTGCGCCAGGCGTCGCGTTCGCCCGCGGCATAAACCTGCGGAGCCCGGTCCGGCAGCGGCATCGACGAAGTCCAGAGGCCGTCGTCGTGGCCGTACTCGATCACGCAATCGTCCAGGGACAGCAGCAGGCCCTGGTCGCACACCGACATGGCGTACAGGCAGGCGCCGGTGGCGAGGAAGGAAAAACGCTTGGCCAGCAGCGAGGCGGTGATCCCTCGGGTCGGCGAACCGATCACCGGCCCCAGCTGGTCGAGCAGCGCGATACAGGTTTCATCGTCGAGCAAGGCTCGGGCACTGAGGGAGCGCTGCCGGTCGCGTTGCGCCATGGGTTTCAGCCGCAGCGCTCCGCTCAGCACGCTCCAGTCTTGCGGGTTGAAGGCGGTTTGCAGGCTCATTGCGGCAGTTCCCGGCCAAAGGGAATGCACAGCGGCGTGCCGAAAAACGGATCGGGGATGATCCGGCAATTGAGGTCGAACACCTGCTTGACCAGTTTCTCGGTCAGAATCTCTGCCGGCCGGCCCTGGGCGAACGCGGTGCGCTGGTGCACCGCCACCATATGGTCGGCGTAGCGGCAGGCCAGGTTGAGGTCGTGCAGGACCATGACGATGGTCTTGTGTTCCTGGCGATTGAGCTCGCGCAACAGGTCCAGCACCTCGATCTGGTGCGCCAGGTCGAGAAAGGTGGTGGGCTCGTCGAGCAGCACGATCTCGGTGTCCTGGGCCAGGGTCATGGCGATCCACACCCGCTGGCGCTGGCCGCCGGACAAAGCATCCACCGGCCGCTCCGCCAGGGTCTGCACGCCGGTCTGCAACAGGGCGCGCTCGACCATGGCTTCATCCTGGGCCGACCATTGCTGCATCCAGTTCTGGTAGGGATAACGCCCCAGGGCCACCAGCTGGCGCACGGTGATGCCTTCGGGGGCGCTGGGCATCTGCGGCAGGATCGCCAGTTCCCGCGCCACCGCCGCGGTGGATTTGCGCTGGATATCCTCGCCATTGAGGATCACCGAGCCCTGCTGCGGCTTGAGCAGCCGCGCCAGGGATTTGAGCAGGGTGCTCTTGCCGCAGCCGTTGCTGCCGATCAGCACCGACACCTGGCCCGCCGGCAGTTGCAGGTCCAGCCCGTCGATAATCACCTGGCGCTGATAGCCCAGGGTCAGTTGCTGGGTTGCCATCGAGGACATCGGGAATTCCTTAGTGCCGCTGGTTGATCAAAAGATAAAGAAAGAACGGCGTGCCCAGCACCGCGACGAAGATCCCCGCCGGCAGATCCAGGGGCAGGAACAGGGTGCGCCCGATCAGGTCGGCGAGCATCACCAGGTTGGCGCCGACCAGCGCCGCCATCAGCGCCTGCCCGGCGAAACCCGGGGCCACCAGGCGCTTGGCGATATGCGGCGCGATCAGCCCGACAAAGGCAATCGCCCCGCCCCAGGCCACCGCCGCCCCGGCCAGGGCCACGCTCACCAGCAGCAGGCCGGCGCGCAGCCACTGTACCCGCACGCCGATGCCCTGGGCCAAGGCGTCGTCCAGTTGTTGCACCCGCACCTGGCGCGCCAGCCACACCAGCAACGGCAGGATCGCCAGCAACCAGCCGCCCAGGGCCCGCGGCTCCGGCCAGTTGGCGCCGTAGACGCTGCCGGTCAGCCAGACATAGGCCGACAAGGTGGTGGTCAGCGGGCTGAACACCAGGACAAAGGTGGTCACCGCCGCCAGCAGCGCCGACACGCCGACGCCGATCAGCACCAGGCGCAGCGGCGAGGTACCTTGCTTCCAGGCCAGCAGGTAAATCGCCAGGGCCGCCAGCCCGGCGCCGAGCATCGCCGCCAATGGCAAAAACTGCGGACCCAGCAGCAGGGAAAAGAACGACAGGTACAGCACCGCCGCGGCACTGGCGCCGCTGGTGATGCCCAGCAGATCGGGGGACGCCAGCGGGTTGCGGATGATGCTCTGCAAAATCAGGCCGGACACCGCCAGCGCCGCACCTACCAGGGCCGCCAGCAGCAGGCGCGGCAGGCGCAGTTGCTCGACGATAAACAGCAGGCGCTCGTCGCCGCCGTGCCACAGCAGCTCCAGCACGGTCAGCGGCGACAGCTTGAGTTTGCCCAGGGACAAGGCGCCGAGCATCACCAGCGCCGTCGCCAGCAGCGCCAGCAACAGCCGCCACAGGGTCGCCAGGTCGATGCGCCGCGAGAAGCCGGCGCTGCGCAGGGTCAGGGTCTTACTCATAACGACCTCCACGGCGCGCCAGGAAAATAAAGAACGGCGCGCCGAACAACGCGGTCATCACCCCCACCGGCACCTCCTGCGGCAGGATCACCAGGCGCCCCAGGGTATCGGCCAGCAGCAGCAAGATCGCGCCCAGCACCGCGCAGCCCGGCAGCAACCAGCGGTGGTCGATGGACAGGCCCTTGCGCACCATGTGCGGCACCAGCAGGCCGATGAAACCGATGCTGCCCGCCAGCGCCACCGCACTGCCGGCCAGGCCGATGATCAGCACGCTCATCAGCCAGCGGATCAAGCCGGTGCGCTGCCCGAGGCCAATGGCTATGGCTTCGCCGGCGTTGAGCACATTGACCTGCCCGGCCAGCAGCAACGACCCCAGCAAGGCCAGCAACACGCCCAGCAGCAGCGGCGCGGCCAGCGCCAGGTCACGCTCGGACAACGACCCGGCGAGCCAGAACAGCACGGTGTCCAGCCCCTCCTCGTTGACCACCAGCAACGCCTGGCTGAAGGCGGAAAACAACGCGGTGATCGCCGCCCCCGCCAGGACGATGCGCAGCGGGTTGAGGCTGCCCTGCCCGCGATTGCCGATCAGCCACACAAGGCTGCCGGCCAGCGCGGCGCCGATAAAGGCGCACCACAACCACTGGCTCATGGACGACAGGGCAAACAGCGACGAGCAGAGGATGATCGCGAAGGTCGCCCCGGCGTTCACCCCGAACAGCCCCGGCGACGCCAGCGGGTTGCGGGTCAGCGCCTGCATCAGCGCCCCCGCCACCGCCAGGCTGGCGCCCACGGCGACGGCCATCAGGGTGCGCGCCAGGCGACTGTTGAAGATCAACTGCTGGCCGGCGCTCAGGCTGTCCGGTTGCAGCAGGCCCTTGAGCAGTTGCGACGGCTCGATCCAGGTCGCCCCGGCCGCCAGGCTCAGGCCTGCGCACAGCAGCAGGACGGCACACGCCAGGCCGAGTTTCAGGCCACGGCTCATGAAGACGCCACCAGGCGAGCAATGTCGTCGAGCATCAGGTTGGCGCCGAGGATCCCCCCGGAGAAACTCCAGGCGATACCGTCGACCCGCCACACTTGGTCCTGTTGTACGGCGCGCAGCTGTTGCCAGAACGGGTAATGCACCAGCCGTTCATAGTTGTGCTGCACCGCCTGGCTGTCTCGCTGGAATACAAAAAACAGGTCGGCATCGACCACGGGCAAGTTCTCTTTGCTGGTGAGTTTGATATAGGTGCCGCGGGACTCGCGGGCGACCGGGTTCCAGGCGAAGCCCAGCTCCGTCAGCACCGAGCCGGCGAAACTGCTCGGCAGGTAACTGCGGATGTGGTCTTCGCGCACATCCAGCACCGACACCGTAGGCGGCCAGCGCCCGGCGAAATTTGCCTGCAACTGCTCGCGCAAGCGCGCCACCCGCTGCTGCCATTGCCCCAGCAGGCTGCTGGCCTGCTGTTGCCGGTTCAGGGCCGCGCCCATCAGCGCCAGGGTGCGCTTGAACTCGAAGACTTCCTCGAGCATCAGCACCGTGCCCATGCGCTCGAGCAGCGGCGCGATGCGCTGGTGGCGAAAGCGCGAGGCGACAATCACGTCCGGCTCCAGCAGCACGATGTCCTCCAGGCTGGGCTGGGTTTCCAGGCCGACATGAGGAACATTCGCCAGCGCCGGACGCAGGTAACGGAAGGTCGGTTTTTCGCTCGACGACTCCACCACGCCGCAAGGCGTCACGCCCAGCGCCACGGCGCTGTCGGTGGCGCCCTGGAACAGGGTGACCAGGCGCAGCGGCTCGGCGCGGGCGATCCGGGGCAATGCCAGCAGCCCCAGGGACAGGCGCAACAGCGTGCGCCTGCAAGGATGGAGCAGCGGGTCAGGCATCGGCGGCCAACCGCTGGAACGGGTTGACCACTTCGCCCTTGCCGAACGGCATGCTGCCCGGGCCGCCGGCGCGTTCGATCATCGGCGTCAGCAGCAGCTTCTGCGGCCAGCGCGGCGCTTCGAACAGCTGGTGCCTGATCATCGCCCGCGCCTCGTCGTCGAACTCGATGCTCTGCAGCAGCCCGTCCAATACCTGGCGCAAGGCGCTCCACAGCTCGGTGGCCGGCAGCGTATAGACCTGGGCCAGGGTATCGATGATCGCCCGCACGTTGACCTGGATCGCCAGGGTCTGCAGCCAGAACAGCAGGTCTTCGGGACGCTGGTGATACAGGGTGTTGGCGTGGCCTTTCTTGATCCGATATTCCGGGTCGGCCATGCCGTTGCGTTCCAGCCATGGCACGAAGATGCGCAGCGAATCGTGGTCGCGCAGCAGCAGGCCCTGGGCCTGGCCGGCCTTCCACACCAGCACCGCGTTCTGCCCGTGCACCTCGCCGAGCATGCCGAGGCGGAACATCCGCAGGTTGACGTCGAAGAAGCGCTGGCACAGCTCGCTGAACAGGGTCAGCACCGAAGCCTGGGTCACTGGCAGTTCGCGGTACTGCAACCACTCATCGAAGAAGTGCCGGTTGCTGCCGGGCAATGGCGTGCCCAGGGCGGCCATCGGCAGCAGGCGGCAGTCCGGGTCGTCGAGCAAGGCTTGCGGGTAACCGCGGACCATCGCCGACAGGTGCCGCGGCGCCTCGTCGAACAAGGTTGCCTGGGGCGGCATGAAGGCCCACCACTTGCTCTCGTCGCACAGGTGCAGGCTCTGTTCCAGCACCGGGTCGAGGCGCCGTACCTGATGCAGCAAGGCCTCGCTGAGGCCGCCGTTGATCATCTTCACCGCCGGCAGGTAACGCGAGGCGCCCAGGGAGTAGATGGCCATGGGCAGCTTCAGGTAGTCGGCGCTGGCGAAACAAGGGGTCATCGAGCGCAGCGACGAAGTAGCGAACACCGTGGCTTCGCTGAAGTCCAGGCGCTGGCAGTCGCCACGGGCAAAGGCATCGCCCAGCTGCGCCTGCAACACATGCTCGAACTGCCATGGGTGCACCGGCAAGGCTACATGGCTGTCACCAATGCCGCGCTCGCGCAGCTCCTCGGCCAGGCGTGCCTGCAAGGCTTCGGGCAACAGGTAGCGCGCCGGGTAGACCTGCTCCAGGTCCGTCACGCCCTCGCCGCCTTGCAGCAGGTCCTTGCGCACCGCCACCCAGTTCAGCGCCACCGGCTGGGCGAACTCGGCCTGGTACTGCTGGTATTCGGCCTGCAGCAAGCCCTGCTTGGCCTTGGCCAGCGGGTGGTACGGACGATCGCGCAGCGAAGCCCACTGTTCCATGGTGCGGAAAAAGGTGGCGCCGTCTTGGGCCATCAGGCCCTGGTGATCGACCCGGTGCTCCAGGGACAAAGCGGTCTGCCAAACGCTGATATGCAGCACTTCGAGGAACAGCGTCAGGCCCTTCTCGTTGTCCTGGAAACGCGGGCCCATGCCGGTGAACACCCGGCGCATGAAGTCCACCGGACCCAAGGCGGTCCAGCGCTGCTCCTGGCGGGCCAGCACCTGCGTGCCCGGGACCTTTTCCCACTGCTGGGTGATGCCCGGGCGCAGGGCGATGCTGATGAAGCGCTGCTCCTGGGCGTCGCAGCACCATTCCCAGATTCGCTGCTGCCCATCCGCGCCTTCAAGGGTTGAGGCTTCAAGGGCTGGCGCTTCAGGATGGGCCTGGCGCCATTGGCTGGCTGTCAGCAGCGGCAAGGGTTCGCGGCCAAAGAAGTCTTCGGCCAGCAGGCAATCGATCAGGTCCTGCATCACCAGTTCGGCGGCCATGGTTGTGAAGTTCATCGGATCAGTTTCCTTCTAGAGAAAGGGTGGCCAACCTGGCCTGGAGAGCACGAAAGGCGATGCCGCGTTCGTCGCCGAGGACAAAGGCCCGGACCCCGCGCTCGCGCCAGCGGCCCAGGTCGCCCTGCTGTCGGGGGATCGCGCAGTACGGCACGCCGGCATGGTCCGCCGCCTGCCAGGCATCGAGCAGGGCCTGCTGGACCTGCGGCTGATCGATCTGCCAGGGCATGCCGAGGGATTGCGAGAGGTCGGCCGCGCCTTCGAGAATCATGTCCAGGCCCGGCACCGCGGCGATCTGCGCGGCGTTGCGCACGCCGGCGGCGCTTTCGATCATCGCCACCAGCATGATCTGTTCGTTGGCCTGCCCCACGTACTGCGCCAGGCTGTGCTTGCCGAAACTGCCGGGGCGCCCGGCGTTGAGGCTGCGCTGGCCCAGCGGGTGGTATTTGCAGGCGGCAATCGCCGCCTGCAACTGCTCGGCGGATTCGATCATCGGCAGCACGATGCCCTGGGCACCGCCGTCGAGCAGGCGCAGCAGGGTCTTGGGATTGAGGTCGGCGACCCGCACCAGCGGCGTCAGCTCATAGGCTTCGGCGGTGCGGATCATGTGCTCGACGGTTTCCGGATTGATCAGCACGTGCTCCATGTCGATGATCACGAAGTCGAACCCGGCCTCGGCGATCAGCTCGATGGCCGCCGGCGCCGGGATCGAGCTGATCAGCCCGTACACCGCCTGCCCGGCCGCCAGTTTGTGTTTCAGCTGGTTGCTTCTCAGCATGCTTGCGACCTGTAGGCGTGGAGTGGATTGGGCACCGACTTGAAGCGCCGTTCACCGTCGCCCAGCAGGCGGCGCTTGGTCAGCTCTTCCACCTCGTAGCTCGGCGCGAACACGTCGAACAGGCCGAAACGGTCGCGGTGCTGCGGATGGGCGTTCTGGTAGTCGAGAATCACCTCGGCGGTCATCCGCCAGAACTGGCCTTCATCGAGCTGGTAGTGCTGGCGCAGGAAGATCGCCATCTCCGCCAGGCAGATGAAGAAGAAGCAGTCGCAGGAGAAATCGCGCACCGCGTTGACGTCGTCGGTGAGGATGAAGGAGTTGCGGTTGAGCTTGGCGTGGCTGGCCGGCAGCGGCACCAGTTCCGGGCACAGCTCGGGACGCGCCAGGTGCGCCGGCGAGTAACGCACGCCGTCGTGGAAGTCCTTGAGGGCGATGCGCTGCGGCCAGCCCTCTTTGACGATCAGCACGATGTTCTGGCCGTGGGATTCCATGCCGATGCCTTCGGCGTAGAGCATGTGGATGATCGGCGGCACCGTCACCTGCAGCAGCTGGCGGGTCCAGGCCTGCAGGCCGTACTGACGGATCCAGGCATCGATGAACGGCTGCTGCGGTCCCGTGCCGTAGCGGTTCTCCACATGGCTCAGGCCGTTGAACGGCACCGCCTGCTCGTCGGCCTTCAGGTATTGATGGATGCTTTCGCGCCAGATCGCCCCCAGGGTGCCGTAGGCCTGGGGCCCGCGGGACTCAGGGAGGTGCTGGTAGTCGAAGCTGACCCCGGCCACTTCGCCGAGGATCACGAAATCCAGCTGACGCGCGGTGCTGTCGCTGGCGATCAGCTGTTGCAGCCAGTCGGTGATGATCGGCCCGTTCAGCACCGTGTGCCGGGCCAGGATGCGTGTGCTGGAGGTGTTGGTCATGCTCATGGCCAGCTTGACGTAGGGCCGCTGCTTGGCCGTGGCGTTGGCCAGGGTGCGGATCGACTGCTGGGCCTTGTACTGGTCATCCGAGGTGCCGAGGTAGATCAGCTCGCCGCTGAGCAGCTCCGGGTAGAAGGTCGAGACAATCAGGTTTTCCCACTGCCACGGGTGCACCGGCAGCAGCTGGTAGTCGTCCAGCGCCCGGCCCTGGCTGGCCAGTTGTCGCTCGACCTGCTGCCAGCGCTCGGCGCCCAGCTCCTGGCGGATAAAGGCCGGGAAATCGAGTTTTTGCGAATGCTTGAGCGAGGCCCGGTCGCGCGCCACCGCCAGCCAGACCACGGCGATCGGCGTGGCGAACTCCGGGCCGTAGGCCTGGTTGTCCGCCAGGGAAAAACCGATGCGCGACTTGTAGCACGGGTGGTAGCTGTGGGCGTCCATGAAGTGCTGCTCCAGGGCATCCACGTCCAGCTGGTGGGCCGGCTTTTCGGCCTGGTAACCCTGGCTGCGGGCTTGCAGGTCCTTGAGCTGGGTCTGCTCCAGTTCCTGGATGAAGCGCCCCAGGTGCGGGCTGTCCTGGTAGTCGCCGAGCAGCTCGGCCAGGGCCTGGTGCAGGTTCGGCACACTGCGCTGGCCGCGGCTGTCGAAGCGTTCCAGGCTGGCGGAATCGAGGCGGATCAAGTCGAAGCTGGCGCTGAGCAGGCCGTTGCAGTGGTACTCCACCCGCTGCTGCCGGCCATCGACGCCGAGCACCACGAAACGCCGCTGGCCGCCGTCCAGCGGCTGGCTGTCGAACGGCAGCACGCCTTCATACAGCAGGGTCTGCAACAGCTGGCCGACCACCCGCTGCTGCACTTTTTCGTCGATACGCCCATCCACCGCGGCCAGCCAGGCGCCGGGGCCGGAGTGCTGGCTTGAGGTTGTCGAGATTGCAGTCGCCATGTTCATACCTTGTGCAAAGAAGGGTTAACGGTGTTCGAGCGCGCCGGGCACTGCCTCGGCGGTCTCGTCGAAAAGGGGAAAACGCCAGGCACAGGGCAGTGCCAGCAGGATCAGCAGGCCGGTGACCACGAACACCTCGCTGATGGCGCCCGACATGCCCGCCTGCTGGGCCTGCGCGCCGCCGTCGACGAGGCGGAACTCCAGCCACAGCGAGGCGATGACAATCGCCAGGGACGACACCAGGCGCCGCGAGATGTTGTTCATCGCCGCGCCCTGGGTGACCATCGGCTCGGGCAAGGCATTCAGCCCGGCGGTGGTCACCGGCATGTAGGACAGGCCCAGGCCGGCGCCGCGCAGCATCATCAGCACGAACACCAGGCCGATCGCCGCATCGGCCCGGAGCAGGCCCAGGGCCAGGGTCGACAGGCCGGTCAGCAGCAGGCCGATCGACACCACCAGCCGCGGCCCGTGGCGATCCAGGGCGCTGCCGCCCATGCGCCCGAACAGGCTGGCGAACACCGCGGTGCACAGCAGCGCCAGGCCGGTCCAGAGGGCGCTGTAGCCGAGCACCGTCTGCACCAGCAACGGCAGCAGCACCAGGCACTCGAACATGCCCACCGACTGCACCACGGCGATGATCACGCTCAGGCGATAGCCGCGCAGGGCGAAGATCCGCAGGTTGAGCAACGGCGCCTCGCGGCGCAGCTCCAGGCGGACAAAGGCCACCAGGCACAGCAGCGCCACCAGCAGCATCCCCAGGTTCATCGGGTCTACCAGCCCGGCGGCATGGTGCAGGCGGCTGATGGCGATCATCAGCAGACCGATGCCCGAGGCGATCAGCAGGTAGCCGGCCAGGTCGAACGGCTTGCGTTCGGCCGGTTCGGCAGCCGGCAGGACCGCAAGGCCCATCAGCAGCGCGACGACACCGATCGGCACGTTCATCAAGAACAGCGAGCGCCAGCTGAACCACTCCAGCAGCAGGCTGCCGCACAGCGGGCCCACCGCCGGCGCCAGCATCACCGCCGCGCCCCACAGGCCGGTGACCCGGCCGCGCTCGTCCTTGGCGTACACCGAGAAGATGATCGCCAGGGACAGCGGGATCATCAGGCCGCTGGCGATGCCCTGCACCACCCGCGCGGCGATCACCAGGGCGATGGAATCGGCCAGGGCCCCCAACAACGAACCACCGATAAACAGCGCCACGCCCCACAGGTACAGGCGCCGGCGGCCCAGGCGCTGGCTGAGGAAGCTGGTGAGCGGCATGGTCATGCCCATGCTGGTCATGAAGGCCGCGACTATCCAGGTGGCCATCAGCGGGCCGATGGCGAAGGCTTCCATGAACGCCGGCAGCGCCGGGTTCAACGAGCTGTTGTTGAGGCTGACGGTCAGGGTGCCGAGCAGCACGTTGACCACCACCCAAGCGCGCGGTGCCTTGAAACTCACAGACCGGCTCCTTCGAGCAGCTCGCCCTGGCGCAGGAAGTGCTGCGCCGGCCGTGGATGGCAGAGGAAATCGGCGTGGGAAATATTGTAGCCATAGGCCCCGGCCATCGGCAGCACCAGCAGGTCGCCGACGCTGACGCCCTTGAGCGGCTGGGCCCGGCTCAGCACATCCTTGGGCGTGCACAGCTGGCCGACCACGGTCCAGGCCTGCTCCGCGGTGTGCGCCAGTTGCGGCGTGCGCGGCAGGTGAATCAGCGGGTGGTTGTGGCTCTGCGCCGCGGGCAGGCGGAACTGGTGGGTGCCGCCGCGACACACCAGGAAGTGCTCGCCGTGGCTGGTCTTGGTGTCCAGCACCTCGATCACGTAGTAACCGCAGAAGGCGCTGATAAAACGCCCGGGCTCGAAGCGCAGGATCGGCGCCTCGCTGCCCTGCTCCGCCAGCCGGCGTTCCAGGTAGCGGCACAGGCGCTGCCAGTCGAACTGCTGGCCGCTGAGGTAATCGACGCCGATACCGCCGCCGACATTCAGGTGGGTCAGTTGCTCGGGGTGCGCCGCCAGGGCCTTCCACAGTGGCCAGCGTTGCAGATAGAAATCCAGCAACTGCTCATGGCGCTCCACCGACTGCTGGTGGGACATGGCGTGCACATGGAAACCCTTGAGGCGCAGATGGCTGGCCCGGTCGACTCTTTGCACCGCCTCGGCCAGTTCCGCCTCGTCGATGCCGAACGGCGTGGCGGTGCCGGCCATGGCCAGCCGGCTCGACTGGTTCTGCGGCAACTGCGGGTTGATGCGGATGAATACCGGCTGCACCCGCCCGGCTTCCGCGGCCAGGCGTTGCAGGCGCTCGATCTCGTTGAGGCTTTCCAGGTGCACCGCTTCCACCTGCTGGGCCAGGGCCGCGCGCAGGTCGGAGTCGAGCTTGCCGGGGCCGGAAAACACATAGGGCTTGCGGGTCGGACAGGCCACCACCCGCTCGATCTCGCCGCCCGAGGAAATCTCGAAGCCCGTGACCAGCGGGGCCAGCGCCGCCAGCACCGGCGCCTCGCTGTTGGCCTTGATCGCGTAATACAGCTCGACCCCGGCCGGCAATGCCGCCATCACCTGGCGCACATGGACCTGCAAGGCATCCAGATCGTAGATAAAAGCCGCCAGCGGATCGGCACTGCCGGTCCGGGCCTGGTCGATGGCGTTCAGGACTGCCTGGGACAACTCAGCCATAACGGGCCTCCTCGCTCCACGGCGAACTCAGGTTGACGTAGCCGGCCTGGCGGTCGGCCTTGGCGGCCAGGCGCACCTTGAGGTTGGTCTTGCAGGCGATCGGCTGGCCGGCGATCAGCGCGTCCAGCTCCGGCGCCGGGCGTACCAGCTCGTCACGGATGCGCCGCAGTTGCTGCTCGACCCGCTGCCACATCCGCGGCGCCAGGTGCGGGCGTTCCCAGCTCAGGGCCAGCACCGCTTCCGACAGGTTGTTGATCAGCAGGCAATAGGTGATGCGGCTCCAGCCCTGCTCACGGGAATACAGCAGCGACTGGCGCACCCGCGGGTGCAGGCCGACCTCGATCTGCGCCATGCCCAGTTCGTCGGTGAGCTTGACCCCCTCGAAGTCCCGCAGCAGCAGCTGTTGCGGCTGGCCCTGGTCGTGGATCAGCACGCTGTTCTGCAGGTGCGGCTCCATCACCACGCCGTGGTTGAAGAACAGCGCCAGCACCGGCCGCAACAGCAGCGCCTGGTACTGGTCGAACCAGTCCACCAGTTGTTCGTCCGCCAGCTCGCAGGCATTGAAGCCTTGCAGGAAGTCATGCACCAGCGGCCGCGAATGGATGTCGCGGGCAAACAGGGTGCCGGCCATCACGCTGCGCTCGGCGCCGGCGCGGCGGCAGAAGTTCTCCCGCAGGATCGCCCCGGTCTGTTCGCGGAACCAATGGGCATCGGCTTCGCTGGCCTGCAGCGGCGCCCAGCTCATGGAACCCGGCTCGGCCACCGCCGACAACCCGCCGAGGGTCTCGGCCTGGGTCCGCTGCAGGCGCTGGAACAGCTGGTCGATGATCAGTGTGCTTTCCAGCTCGTACCAGGCGTTCTTGCGCACGCAATTGGTGATGCGCACGTTCAGCGAGCCCTTGATAAAAAAGTCGTGGTCCTCGATGTACCAGGTGCGCATCGACGCCGTCGGGCTGGCCACCGGCCCAGTTGGCCCGTGATCCACCACCTCGCCCAGTTCCAGCAGGCGCTGCACGCGGCGGTCCTGCATGAACAGCTCGGCCTGCACCGGGTGCATGCAGATCATCGCGTGCCCCGGGCGCGCCCGGCCCTGGTCGGCGAAACCGGCCATCACCTGCGCCTCGCTGAGGCCGCTGGCGGTCACCCGCAAACCCTGGCGCGGCACCTCGAACAGGTGCAGCGCGGTCTCGGCCTGGAATTCCGGGGCGTAGGTTTCCTGGGCCAGGTGCGCCGGCCACAGCCGGGCCTTGGGCGCCGGGTGGTTGGGGTGGCCGAACCACAGGCCCTGCTCGCTGGCCAGGTAGCCACTGAGCGGCGCCGGGCCCTGGCCGTCCATGTTGTGGGCGACGATGGCGGCGGTCAGCAGCTGGCTTTGCAGGACCTGGTCCAGCAGCTCGTCGTTGCTGGCCCGGGTCATGTGTTCGCAGGCACCGAGCAGTTGCTCGACGAACTCGGCAAAGGCCAGGCAACGCCAGGTCTCGCCCTCGCGCCGGGCGTACACGTCCGACAGGTAACGGTGGCTGCCCAGGTGGTCGCGGCGATCGACCATGACAAAGAACTGCTGCCGGTTGGGCAGGTCGATGGTCAGCGGGATGCCCTTCCATTCCAGGCCGTCCAGGTAACTGCCGGGGGCAATGCCCTGCATCTGTGTCGGCCAACTGTAACTGAGGCAGTTTTCCGGCAAGGCGAACTCTTTGATCAGGCAATTGAGCAAGGCGCGTGTGGTCGCCAGTTCACTGACCATCTTCGATAAAACATGCTTTGATAAAACATCGCGATCTGAATAATTCATAGGTGCTCCACAGTAGCCTGCGCGGTCACTGGCTGCGTAATGTCGCGGCAAATGGTTAGTTGCTCTTCGACCACATTGAAAAGCCGACAGATACCCGTCGAACGAAATCGTCCGCTTACACTTTCGAATAAAACTTTTCATCTGACAGTTTTTCTATCAGGAACTTGAAGTGTGAAAAACGACACACTTTTATCGACTTCGGTTAATCCCCGAAACAGCCCTTCAAGAACGGGTCTGCAATAAAGCGTCCGCCACTGCGCGGGTAAACCGCTGGATAACGTGCTGGCACTGTTCGTCGTCGATGACCAGCGGCGGCAACAGGCGAATCACGTTGCCCCGGCGTCCGCCGCGCTCCAGCAACAGGCCCTGTTTGAAGCAGTGCTGCTGGATGGCCACGGCCAGGCTCGGGTCCGACGGGAAATGCCCGTGGCGGTCGGCCGGCTGGCGCTCGTCGACGATCTCGATGCCCAGCATCAGGCCGCGCCCGCGCACCTGGCCCAGGGCCGGATAGCGCTGCTGCAAGGCCGTCAATTGCTCCTTGAGCCACTGCCCGCGACGCTCGGCCAGGGCCGCGATGTTCTGCTCGCGCAGCACCTGCAGGGTCGCCAGGCCCGCGGCCATGGCCATCTGGTTGCCGCGGAAGGTGCCGGCGTGGTTGCCCGGTTCCCAGGCATCGAACTCGCGCTTGATGCCCAGCACCGCCATCGGCAGGCCGCCGCCCACCGCCTTGGACATGACGATCATGTCCGGCTCGATGCCGGCGTGCTCGAAGGCGAACATCTTGCCGGTGCGGGCAAAACCGGCCTGCACTTCGTCGAGGATCAGCACGATGCCGTGCTTGCGGGTCACCTCGCGGATCGCCCGCAGCCAGCTGGCCGGCGCGCAGTTGACCCCGCCCTCGCCCTGCACGGCCTCGAGAATCACCGCCGCCGGCAAGGACACGCCGCTTTCCACGTCCTCGATGAACTGGGTGAAGTAATGGGTCAGCGCCTCGACCCCGGCCTCGCCGCCGATGCCCAGCGGGCAGCGGTATTCGTGGGGGTACGGCATGAACTGCACCCCCGGCATCAGGCCGGCGATGGCGTTCTTCGGCGCGGTATTGCCGGTCAGCGCCAGGGCACCGTGGGTCATGCCGTGGTAAGCCCCGGAGAAACTGATGACGTTGTGCCGCCCGGTGTGGGTCTTGGCCAGTTTCAGCGCCGCTTCCACCGCGTCCGCCCCGGACGGCCCGCAGAATTGCAGGCAGTAGTCGCGCCCCTGGCCCGGCAGCAGGCTGAGCAGGGTTTCGCTGAAGGCGTCCTTGACCACGGTGGTCAGGTCCAGGGTGTGCATGGGCAGGCCCGAGGCCAGGAAGCTGTCGAGGCTGGCCATGATCGCCGGGTGGTTGTGCCCCAGAGCCAGGGTGCCGGCGCCGGCCAGGCAGTCCAGGTAAGTCTTGCCTTCGACGTCGGTGACCCAGACCCCATGCGCCTTGGCGATGGCCAGCGGCAATTTGCGCGGATAACTGCGCACATTGGATTCGAACTTGCCTTGCCGGGCCAGATAGTCGGCATTGGTTTTTTGCAGAGGACTAGTGCGCAATATGCCATCATTCAACATCTGTTCACCCTCGTTAAACTCGACATGCAAATTATTATCATTAATAAAAAGGTGCAACTGCTTATTCGAACTTATTTGGAAATTTACATAGCACTTCCGGGCATAAGTTAAATATCGCGCGCACACCAACAACCAAGTTGATAAACCTGGGAAAAGTCATTAACGATGCCATGAGTTAGCCATGTTATTGCCATCTTTCCGACAACTTCGTTAGTTGCCATTAAATGGCCAACACCTCATTCAAGAGGTCGGCAAGTTCATCATGTAATAACGGGCATACATCCATCCTCGACCGGGAACCGGTCATGGCCGATCAATACGGCGGTGCGCCCTTCCCTGTGGCGCTTGTCCGCATCGTTTCTCAGAAGCCTACGGTTGCCGAAAGCAACAGGGTCCGTGGCGTCGCCAGGGTCAAGCCCGGCTCGCTGTCGTCCGAGGCCCCGGCCGAACTCCAGTAACGCTTGTCCAGCACGTTCTCGACATTGGCGCGCAAGGTGATGTCCTTGTCGTCGAGCTTGAATGCATAGCGCGCACCCAGGTCGAAGCGCTCCCAGGAATCGATTTCCTTGCTGTTGGCCTGGTCCAGGTACTGCGAGCTGGAGTAGATGCCGCGAGCGGTCAGGGTCAGGCCCTGGACCTTCGGCACATCCCATTCGGCGCCCAGGTTGACGTTGTACTTCGGCGTGGCCGGTGCGCGGTTGCCGTCGAAGGTGCCATTGGTGGTGTCCTTCAGTTCGCTGTCGATGTACATCACCCCGCCCAGCAGGCGGAAGCCCTTGAGCGGCTCGCCGAATACGCTGAGCTCGACGCCGTCGTTCTGGCGTTTGCCGTTCGGGCCGAAGACCCGGGTGGTGGCGTTGGTTTCGTAGGCCGGCTGCTTGATGCGGAACACCGCGGCGGTCAGGGCGAACGCCCCGGCGTCGTACTTGGCGCCGGCCTCGATCTGGCGGCTGATGAATGGCGGGAAGATTTCGTCTTCGTTGATCGAGGTCGACGGCGCGATCTTGCCCTGGCTCAGGCCTTCCATGTAGTTGACGTACAGCGACAACTGGTCGGTGGCCTTGAACAGCAGGCCGCCCGAAGGCGAGACCTTTTCCTCGTCGTAGGCGGTGTCGCCTTTGACGCCGTCGCTCCAGTCGTCGACCTTGACCCGCTGCCAGCGCGCGCCGAGGGTCAGCAGCAGGCGGTCATCGAAGAAGCCCAGGGTATCGGACAGCGCCACGCCGCTGAAGCGGTTCTCGGTGTAGACCTTGGGGTCCAAACGCGTCGGCCGCGACGGGGTCGGCGTCGGCCGCGGGTTGTAGAGGTTGCTGGGGGACGCGGCATAGCGCGCGCCGCCGTTTTCGAAATCCATGTAGAAGTAGCTGGCCGCCAGGTTGACCTCATGGCTTACCGGGCCGGTGTGGAACCAGCTGCGCACGCCCGCCGTGGTGGTGCGCACGTTTTCGTCGCGGGTGAAGTCGCGGGGCTGGACGCTGAAGTCGCCGGCGTCGTTGGTGATCGACACGGCATGGCGCAGGAAGTCGTGATTGCTTTTGCGCGCACCGACGCCGCCGTACAGCATGATCGAATCATTGACGTCGTACTCGGCGTTGACCGTGCCGAAGGTGTCCTTGGTCCGCGCCTTGCTCCAGGACTGCGCATAGTTGTGTCGCACATCGTCGGCGTCCGGCACCTTGGCGTTGGCGCCGATCTGCACCCGCTCCTGGGGCGCGTCGGTATCGCGCTCGGTGTGGCCGATGTCCGTCGACAGGCGCAGGCGTTCGCCACGGAAGTCCAGGCCCAGCACCGCCATCTCGCGGTCGACGCTCTGGTGATCCCACTGGGTGTCGCCGGATTGCTTGACCGCGTTCAGGCGCACGCCGAACTTGTTGTCCTCGCCGAAGCGCCGGCCGACGTCCACCGCGCCGCCGACCTGGCTGTCGGAGGCGTAGCTGCCGGTGAGTTCGGTGATCGGCTTGTCGGTGGCGCGCTTGGGCACCACGTTGATCCCGCCGCCGACGCTGCCCCGCGGCGAGATGCCGTTGATCAGCTGGGTCGGGCCCTTGAGGATGTCCACCCGGTCGGCCATTTCCATGTCGATGGTGTAGGTCGGCAGCACGCCGTACAGGCCGTTGTAGGCGACATCACTGTTGAACAGGCTGAAGCCGCGGATGGTGAACTGCTCGTAGCGGCCGCCCGCCGGGTTGGTGGCGCGCACCGAGGGGTCGCTGGCGATCAGGTCGCCGAGGGTCCGCGCCTGCTGGTTCTTCACCACCTCGCTGGTGTAGGTGGTCATGCTGAACGGCGTTTCCATGAAGTCCTTCGAGCCCAGCAGGCCCTGGGAACCCCGGCGTGCCACCTGGCCGCCGGCGAAGACGTCACTGTCGGTCGCGCCGCCGGCGCCGAGAATCGAGGTCGGCGCCAGTTGCAGACTGCCGCCTTGCGGCGCCGGGGTGAGGATATAAGCCTGCTCGCCCACCGGTTGCAGTTGCAGGCCGGAACCCTGCAGCAAGCGGGCAAAGCCCTCTTCCACCCCATACTCGCCGGACAGGCCGCTGCTGTTGCGCCCGCTGACCAGCTGCGGGTCCACCGACAGGTTGACCCCCGCCAGGCCGGCGAAACGGGTCAGCGCGGCGCTCAGCGGGCCGGCCGGCACCTGATAGCTGCGCCGCGCGGCGGCGTCGGCCCAACTGGCCTGGATGAATAACGGACTGGAACTGAGGGTCAGCATGAAGCCCAAGTGCAACAACGGACGCAGGCCCGGCGAAACCGGGCGCAAACGGAAAGGCAATACTGCGGGCATGGGAGGAAGCTCTCGTTTTTTGTTCACTTACCTGGAATGACCGGCGAGGCGAAAAAAAGGGACAGGCTTCAGCCAATATTTTTTGGCGGGGTGTTTTTCGGCTGGTTTTTCTGCGGGATCAGTGTCACCCAGTAGCGGGTGCGCGAATGCACCTCCAGCGGCAGGCTGGCAGCCAGCAGCGAGAGCACGCGGTCGGTGTTGTCGAGACGGAAGCTGCCGGTGACGCGCAGGGCTTCCAGTTGCGGTTCCCAGCGCAGCAGGCCCGGACGATAACGGCTCAGCTCGCGCAGGAAATCCCCCAGCGGCTGGTTCTGCGCCATCAGCACGCCGTCGCGCCAGCCCGGCAGCTGCGCATCGAAGGCGTCGATCTGGCCGGCGCCTTCCGCGCGCAGCCGGACCCGCTGGCCTTCGCGCAACACCAGTTGCGGCCCGAACAAAGGTTGCAGCTGCACCGAGCCGCTGACCACCGACACCCGGCAATCGTGCTCGTTGAGGCGCACGCAGACTTCGCTGCGGCTGACGATGATGCGCCCGTAACGCGCCTGGATGGTCAGCGGCGCGCTGCCCGCCACCTTGAGCGCCATCTCGCCGCGCACCAGGGTCACTTGCCGCGCACCCAGGTCGACGTTGACCGCGCTGGCGGTGTTCAGCTGCAAGGAGCTGCCATCGGCCAGGGGCACTGTGCGGTGTTCACCGGTGCTGGTCTGCAGGTCGGCGCGCCACACGTCCAGGGGCAACTGGCGGGTCAGCAGCCAGGCGGTCGGCACCAGCGCGGCGACGCCGAGGGCGCGCTTGAGTACCGCGCGCCGCGACGGCTCGGGACGATCCAGGGTGGCCAGCGCCAGGGCCGAGGGCAGCGCGGAGAAACGCTGGCGCAGCAGCTGCGCCTTCTGCCAGGCGCTTTCGTGACGGCTATTGCTGTTGCGCCAGTGCTGCAGGCGGGCGTGATCGTCGGCGTTGGCCGCGCCGGATTCCAGCAGCGCCAGCCACTGGGCCGCGGCGCGGGCCACTTCGCGGGTTTCGCTGGACGGCGCCGAGCGCATCACAGCTCCACCAGCAGGCAGTGTTCGTAGGCCTGGGCCATGTAGCGCTTGACGGTGCGTTCCGAGACGTCGAGGCGTTCGGCGATCTCGCGGTAACCCAGCCCTTCCAGCTGGCTCCAGAGAAACGCCCGGCGCACCAGGGGCGGCAGGCCATCGAGCAGTTCGTCGAGGGCTTGCAGGGTTTCCAGCAGCACCCAGCGCTGTTCCGGGGACGGCACGCTGTCTTCGGGCAGGCTGGCCAGCGCATCCAGGTAGGCCTGTTCGAGTTTGCGCCGGGTATAGAAGTTGCTCAGCAGGCGCTTGCCGACGGTCACCAGGTAGGCCCGCGGCTCGCGCAGGTCGACCAGCTGCTGGGAGCTGGTGAGCACGCGCAGGAAGGTGTCCTGGCTCAGGTCCGCCGCATCCCAGGCGTTGCCCATGCGCTGGCGCAACCAACTCTCGAGCCAGCTTCGATGGTCGCGGTACAGGGCATGTAGGCTTTGCTCCGGTGGCGTCGCTGCTTCAATCATGTCAAGAGCCCTGCGCGAAGGATTATTCAAATGAGACTGATTCTAATTAATATTCATGAGGCAAACCAAGTCCTTTCGTGTGATACGCGTCTAGTTTTCATCTGACGGGGAAAATCGGCGGGTGCCCTGGAACCATGGTCCCAGGGGCATGCAGCGTTTCAGGCGCAGGGCCTGGTCGGGGGCTGGAACAGCGCCCGGCCCCTTGCGGGCCGGGCACGGGTACGCGGGTTACACGCCCATCAACGGGTCACTGATGCTGTGGGCCCCGGTTTCCAGGCGCCCGGCCAGGCGGCGCAGCCAGCCGCCCTCGGCACGCACGGTCAGGTCGTACCAGCCGCCGCTGGCCTGGCAGGCGAACATCTGGTGGATCTCGCTGCGCCCGGGCACGTCGAAGCGCCATGGCCCCTGATGGGTATAGGGGCAACGCTCGATGGTGATCGACACCGGCTCCTTGCCCGGGTTGCTCAGGGTCAGCTGCAGGTTGTTGCCGCGGCTGAACATCGACACCTCGGGCTGACGCTCCAGCAGGTTGCCGTGGAAGCTGCGGTGGAAACCGTTGGGCCCCAGCAGCCACAACTTGTAGCGCCCGGCCGTCTGCCAGCTGTCCTTGAGCTGCTTGCCCGCCTCCACCGTATAGCGCCGGGGGATGTCCAGCAGGTGCAGGCGATCGTAGACATGGAACACCGCGCCCTGCTCCCCGCTGTTCTGCAGGCTCAGGGTCAGGCTCAACGCCTTGCGCTTGGCCTTGGCCTCGACATTCAACCGATACGGCAAGGCCCGCGACGGCCGGGCCACGCGCTGCTGCTGCGGCAGTTGCTGGCGACTGGCGTCCGGCAGCGGCACCTGGGCCAGTTGTTCCTGGCGCTGGCGCAGCAGGTCCGCGGCCTGGCGGGTGGTGGTGTGCAGCGGCGGGAGGATTTCGCTGTTGGGATTGACGAAGTTGAAGGCCGAGGTCAGGTCGCCGCACACCGCGCGGCGCCAGGCGCTGATGTTCGGCTCGCGCACGCCGAAGCGCTTCTCGAGAAATTGCAGGACCGAGGTGTGGTCGAACGCCTGGGAGTTGACCCAGCCGCCACGGCTCCACGGCGACAGCACCAGCATCGGCACTCGCGGGCCGGGGCCGTAGATGCCGCCGTCCGGACGCGGTTGCTGGGTGGTCCCCGGTGGCGCCGGGTGGGTGAACACCTCGCTGTCGAAATCCACCGTCGACTTGCCGGCGAAGCTGCCGTCCAGGCGCCGCGAAGGCGCCGAGGGCGAAGGCACATGGTCGAAGAAACCGTCGTTCTCGTCGTAGTTGACCAGCAGCACGGTCTTGCTCCAGACCTCGGGGTTGTCGGTCAGCGCCTTGAGGATTTCCTGGGTGAACCAGCCGCCCTGCACCGGGCTCGACGGCCCCGGGTGCTCGGAATAGGTGGCCGGCGCGACGATCCAGCTGACCTGGGGCAGCTTGCCCTGCTGCACATCGTTGCGAAACCCCGCGATCATGCCCTCCAGGTCGCTGCCGCTGCGGGCCGGCAAGGTGTTGCCATTGCCCTTGTACAGCGGCACCCGGGCATTCAGCGCGTCGCTGTAAGGCACGAAGGCGGTGAAGTCTTCCGGCGGCTGCGCCGGGTTGCCGGCCGCCACGCTGGCGCGGCGGTACTGGCGGAAACCGGCCAGCGGGTTGTCGCCGAAGTTGTCCGGCAGGTACTGGTAGATCTTCCAGCTGACGCCCCGCTCTTCCAGGCGCTCGGGGTAGGTTTTCCAGGTGTAGCCGACGTCCACCGCGCCCGGGCCGTCCCATTCGTTGACCACCGCAGCGACGTTGGCCCCGGTCGGGCCGTTGGTGCCGGTCCAGTGGAACAGGCGGTTGGGGTTGGTCCCGGCGTGCACCGAACAGTGATAGGCATCGCACAGGGTGAAGGTGTTGGCCAGGGCGAACTGGAACGGCAGCTCCTGTTCGCGGTAGTAGCCCATGGAGGTGTTGGTCTTGAAGGTCGGCCAGGCGCTCATGCGTCCGCTGCTCCAGGCCGCGTGCTCGTCGATCCACGAATGCGGCGTGCCCTTGACCCGCTGCGCGTTGCCCCGCGAGCTGTCCAGGTGATACGGCAGCACCGTTCGCCCGACGCCCTGCTGCTCCCACACCGAACGCTTGCCGGGCAGCGGGATGGTGAAGCGATCGCTGAAGCCACGGACCCCGGGCAAGGTGCCGAAGTAATGGTCGAAGGAGCGGTTTTCCTGCATCAGGATCACCACGTGCTCGACGTCGCGGATAGTGCCGGTGCGGTTGTTGGCGGGGATCGCCAGGGCCTGGCGGATGGAGTCTGGCAGTAAGGTAAAGGCCGATCCGATGGCGGCGGCCTGCATGAGCTTCCTGCGAGTGAGAGTAGGCATACGCGGTTGAATTCCTTGAAGTTACAGGGCGGGAAATAGCGACCCACGCAAAGTAGTGACCTCAAGTAACAAGCAAGTTACACGGCGGTTGCAGGCCGGGGTCAAGGCATTCATCGATCCGGATATAGCGGTATTAATTCTCTAAGCCGATGATTTTTAATTACATGTCTAAATAAAGAATATTTCGTGAACTTCATCCCGAGTTGCTCCTTGTATTCGGAAAAATCTGACAGTGTTCTGCTTTAATCCTATATGCACAATGCCACTACTTGATTTGCAAGGAGCAATCATGGACTCGACCCAGCACTACGAGGGGGAAAGGAAGCGCATCGAGAACCGCCGTGCTGCATTGGGTCTCAAATACCTTCCCGCGCCGGACGGCCAGCCCCTCAAGACCTGGGGCCTGGCGCTGTCCGGCGGCGGCATCCGCAGCGCCACCTTTTGCCTGGGGGTGCTGCAGGCGATGGCCCGGGCCAATGCGCCGGAACAGGCCAACCCACGCCAGTCGAGAACAGCGCAAGACAACCTCACCACCACCCTGTTGCCGCGTTTCGACTACCTCTCCACAGTCAGCGGCGGCGGTTATATCGGCAGTTTCTTCTCCAGCCTGTTCATCCCCAATCGCCTGCGCCGCGAGCAGGCCCAGGAACGCACCGAAGCCTCGCACCTGTCGCCCGCCCAGCAAGCGGCCAGGACCGCCGCGATCAACGCCTATGAGGTGCTGCACTACGAGCCGCCGGGACGCATCAGCACCGCCATCGACTTTTCCAGCGAAAAAGACATCGGCAAGGGCCCCACCGCCTGGCTCCGGGAGAACGGCCGCTACCTGACCCCGACCGGTTCGGGGGACGCGCTCTACGCCCTGGCGATCACCTGGCGCAACTGGCTGTCGCTGCACTTCGTCATCGGCATGCCGATCGTCCTGCTGCTGTCGTTGCTGATGCTGTTGCAGGTGGAGTACCTGGCCAATCTGTTCCTGTTGCCCGGCGCGGTGTTCATCCTCGGTTTGCTGCCCTGCTGCCTGGCCTATTGGCTGGTGCTGCCGAAAAACAGCCTGAGCAATCCGCCGGCCCTGGGCAACCTGGCGGCCGCGGCCTGCACGGTGATGGCGCTGGTCTTCGTCGGCATCTGGGCGCTGCTGCAACAGCCGGACGACAGGCCGAACGTGCGCTACCTGTTCCTCGGGTTCGCCGCCATCGCGATGCTGGGCATCGTCTACGCCTGGCTGCTGATCTGGCACCTGAAGTACCGGACCCGCAAAGCCAACGACGAAGACGGGATCTTTACCGTGCGCAACTACCGGGTCGAGGTCACCCGGGTGCTGGCGCAGGTCATCATGGTCCTCGGCGTGCTGCTGTTCGCCGCGTTCCTGGTGTCGCTCTCCGAAACCATCTACCTGCACCTGCAGACCCTGACCCAGGGCACCGCCGGCATCCTTCCGCTGTTGATCTGGCTGGTGCGCCGCGTGGCGCTGTTGCGGGACGAGAAGAGCCTGCCGGACTGGCTGCGCCTGCTGCCCCTGGAGGTCATGAGCCTGATCGGCGGCCTGCTGTTGCTGGCGGCAGTCTGCCTGGTGTGGATGCTGTTCGTGGTGTGGGTCACCGCCGATGGCGGTATCCGCCTGCAGGAAGATGGGCATGTGCTGCGGCTGGCCGTGCTGGCGGGCGTCGCGGCGGTCCTGACCTGGGTCAGCAGCCGCTTCGTCGGTTTCCTCAATACCTCGTCCTTGCAGTCCTACTACAGCGCCCGCCTGGTTCGCGCCTACATGGGCGCCACCAACGGCAAGCGCTTCGACGGCACGCCCGAGCAACGGCGCAAGCACATGAGCGTGGCCGAACCGCTGAGCAACGACGACATCAGCGTCGAGCACTACTACGGCACGCCGAGCGCCGGCCCGCTACACTTGATCAACGTGACCATGAACCTCACGGTTGACCCCGCCGAACAACTGGTGCAGCGCGATCGCAAGGGCAAGCCGCTGTGCCTGGCGCCGGGCAGCGTCAAGGGCGAAGGGAGCTTCATCCTCGACGGCAAGGTCTATCAGCGCGACCTGGACAACATCCCCGCTTCGGAAATCGCCTACCCGCTGACCATCGGCCAATGGATAGGCGTTTCCGGCGCGGCCTTCACCACTGGCCTGGGGCGCGCCACCAGCCTCGGCATGTCGCTGCTGCTGGGCCTGGCCAACATACGCCTGGGCAACTGGTGGCCCAGCCGCTTTATCGACGGCAGGCCGGAAAAACCCAAGCAGTCCCTGGGCCTGAAGCTGTCGCACTGGCTGCCGACCCAGACCTACCTGTTCTACGAATTGACCGCGCACTTCCATGGCCATCGGCGCGACTATCAGTACCTCTCCGACGGCGGCCACTTCGAGAACACCGCGGCCTATGAACTGCTGCGCGAGGCACGCCAGGTCGAGCTGATCGTGATGTGCGACTGTGGCTGCGACCCCGATTACCAGTTCGACGACCTGAGCAACCTCATCCGCCTGGCGCGCATCGACCATGGCCTGGAGATCAGGGAAGACACGCAGATCGCCGACCACGAGGTACTGGGCAAGGTGTTCGCGCGCATGGAGTACTTCAAGACCGCGCCGTCGCCGGCGGACCTGCATTGCGCGCTGCTGCTCAACGTCTACGCCTGCACCAAGCCAGACACCCTGATCAGCCGCATCCTGGTGCTCAAGCCACGGCTGATCGCCTCGGTATCGCCGGACGTGCAGAACTACGCGCTGATCAACAAGTCCTTTCCCAACCAGCCCACCGTCGACCAGTTCTTCGACGAAGCGCAGTTCGAGAGCTATCGCAAGCTCGGCTTGAGCGTTGGCCAGGAGGTCTTCGGCAATGGGCTCAACGGCAATACCATCGCCCAGGCGCTGTGGCGCTACCTGCGCGAGCACCCTGAGGGACCCGCGCACGAGGGCAACCAGGCCAGGCCGCCGCGGCCGAGCCGCAATGGCCAGCGCCGCCCTTTGGCCGACCGCGATCCCCGCGCATGAGGCGCGAAATCGCGGCAAGCCTGCGGGCCCACGGTCAGCGAAATCTCAACGCTGGCCGCGGCGCAGGGTCTCGCTCGGCAGTTCCTTGAACAGCGCGCGGTAGCTGCTGGAAAACCGCCCGAGGTGCCAGAACGACCAGCGCATGGCCACCTCGGCCACGGTGGTTTCGTCCGGGCCGCGGCTGAGCAGTTCGCGGTGCGCGCTGTTCAGCCGGCGCAGGCGCAGCCACTGGGTCGGCGCCATGCCGGCGAAGGCCCTGAACGCGCCTTGCAACTGGCGCAGGGACACCCCGGCCACCTGCGACAACTCCAGCAGGTTGAGGCTGTCTTCCGGGCCGTCCGCCGCCCATTCCGCGACCCGCTGCATGATCGCCCGCTCCTCGGCGCGCCGGCGCAGGCCGCCGCCGTCCAGGCGCACACAGGCGTTGTCGAGGATAAACAGGCAGTCGTCGAGCAGTTGCTGGGTCAGGGCTTCGCGACTCGGTGGGTCGAGGGTCTGCGACAGGCGCGTCAGGGTCGCGCTGAGCCAGCGGCTGAACAAGGCGTTCTGCCCGCAGTTGAGCGGCGCCAGGAACAGGCCGTCGAGGCGCTGCGCGTCGAGGCCATGGCCGCGGACGAATTCCGGGCCGAACACCACGGCGATTTCCTGGTAGTTCTCCGGGGTGATCCAGATATTGCGGCTCTCGCCGTTGAGCAGGTACAGGGCGTTGTCGCTGCGATCGAAACAGAACGCCAGGGAGTCCTCGGGCGCGCTGAAATTCTGCTCGACCCGGGTGTTCATGCACTCCTCGTAGATCTGCACCCCTTGCAGGTCCAGGTAACGCACCTGCCCGGCGAAATGCCCGGGCGACATCTGCTGGTAATGCTGCACCCAACCCGGGGTGGCACGGATCTGATCGGCCACATCGAAGGTGTTGAAGGCCTGGACCTGGAGAGCTGTCGACGCTGTCATGAAGGGACCTTGCGCACTCTTTTGGTGCGCTTTGGTGCTGCTTAAAGTGGATAGATGGAACCGCAAGGCTTGCCCAAGATAGTCGCCAACGCGCCACAGGGGAAGCCTTGCCGGACCACCCCAAGCACTGGCGCGTCACCGACAATCATTGACGAGGTCCTTATGAATGCCCCTTTCGATCAGCTGTCTGCCTGGCTGAAAGAACACAAGATTACCGAAGTGGAATGCGTGGTCAGCGACCTGACCGGCATCGCCCGCGGCAAGATAGCGCCCACCAACAAGTTCCTGCATGAGCGAGGCATGCGCCTGCCGGAAAGTGTGCTGTTGCAAACGGTAACCGGGGACTTCGTCGACGACGACATCTACTACGACCTGCTGGACCCGGCCGACATCGACATGGTCTGCCGCCCCGACGCCTCGGGCATTTACCTGGTGCCCTGGGCCATCGAGCCGACCGCCATCGTCATCCACGACACCTTCGACAAGTTCGGCAACCCCATCGAACTGTCGCCGCGCAACGTGCTGAAGAAAGTCCTGCAGCTGTACGCCGACAAGGGCTGGCAGCCGATCGTCGCGCCAGAGATGGAGTTCTACCTGACCCAGCGCTGCGAAGACCCGGACCTGCCGCTGAAGGCGCCGCTGGGCCGCTCCGGCCGGGCCGAAAGCGGACGCCAGTCGTTCTCCATCGACGCCGCCAACGAATTCGATCCGCTGTTCGAGGACGTCTACGACTGGTGCGAAGCCCAGGGCCTGGACCTCGACACGCTGATCCACGAAGACGGCCCGGCGCAGATGGAAATCAACTTCCGCCACGGCGACGCCCTCGACCTGGCCGACCAGATCACCGTGTTCAAGCGCACCCTGCGCGAGGCCGCGCTCAAGCACAACGTCACCGCCACCTTCATGGCCAAGCCGGTGGCCGACGAGCCCGGCAGCGCCATGCACCTGCACCAGAGCGTGGTCGACAGCGCCACCGGCAAGCCGATCTTCGCCGACGCCGAGGGCCGCATGAGCGAGCTGTTCCGTCATCACATCGGCGGCCTGCAGAAATACATCCCCCAGGTGCTGCCGATGTTCGCGCCCAACGTCAATTCGTTCCGCCGCTTCCTGCCGGACACCTCGGCGCCGGTCAACGTCGAATGGGGCGAAGAGAACCGCACCGTCGGCCTGCGCGTGCCGACCTCCAGCCCGGAAGCCATGCGCGTGGAAAACCGCCTGCCCGGCGCCGACGCCAACCCCTACCTGGCCATCGCCGCCAGCCTGCTGTGCGGTTACCTGGGCATGGTCGAGGGCATCGAGCCGAGCGCCGCGGTGGAAGGCCGGGCCTACGAGCGGCGCAACCTGCGCCTGCCGATCACCATCGAAGACGCCCTGACCCGCATGGAAGAGTGCCCGACCCTCGAGCGCTACCTGGGCAGCAAGTTCGTGCGCGGCTACGTGGCGGTGAAACGCGCCGAGCACGAGAACTTCAAGCGCGTGATCAGCTCCTGGGAGCGCGAGTTCCTGTTGCTCAGCGTCTGAGGCTTGCGCGCTTTCGCACATACCGTTGTAGCCGCTGCGGAGCGCCAGCGAGGCTGCGATCGATGGCGCAGCCATCGCCAGACCGTCGCACGTGGTGTGCCTGATGCACCGCGGTTGCCGGGTTTACGACGGCTGCGCCGCCGATCGCAGCCTCGCTGGCGCTCGGCAGCGGCTACAGAGCTACAGGGGGACGGGGCTACAGGGCTTCATGAATTTGGCAAACCAATAACAACCGCAAAAAGGGGTATCGCTATGCGTCTATGGAAATCGGTGGTTCCGCTGGCCCTGACGGTGCTGTTCGGCGCCACGGCCCAGGCTGAATCGAAAGTCAGCGTGTACAACTGGACCGACTATATCGGCGAGACCACCCTCGCCGACTTCCAGGCAAAAACCGGGACCCGGGTCATCTACGACGTCTTCGACTCCAACGAAACCCTGGAAGGCAAGCTGCTGGCCGGCCGCACCGGCTATGACGTGGTGGTGCCGTCCAATCACTTCCTGGCGCGGCAGGTCAAGGCCGGGGCCTTTCTCAAGCTGGACCGCGCGCAGTTGCCGAACTGGCAGAACCTCGACCCGAAACTGCTGGCCCTGCTGGAGCAGAACGACCCCGGCAACCAGTACTCGGTGCCTTACCTGTGGGGCACCAACGGCATCGGCTACAACGTCGACAAGGTCAAGCAGGTGCTGGGTGTCGATAAGATCGATTCCTGGGCGGTGTTCTTCGAACCGGAGAACCTGAAGAAGCTCAGCCAGTGCGGCGTGTCGATGATGGACTCGCCGGACGAAGTGTTCCCGGCGGTGCTCAACTATATGGGCCTGGACCCGCGCAGCGAAAACCCCGCGGACTACAAGAAAGCCGAAGCCAAGCTGCTGGCGATCCGTCCCTACATCACCTACTTCCACTCCTCCAAGTACGTCTCGGACCTGGCCAACGGCAATATCTGCCTGGCCTTCGGTTATTCCGGCGACGTGTTCCAGGCCGCCAATCGCGCCAAGGAAGCCAAGAACGGGGTGAAGATCGCCTATTCGATTCCCAAGGAAGGCAGCAACCTGTGGTTCGACCTGCTGGCGATCCCGGCGGACGCGAGCAACCCCAAGGAGGCCCATGCCTTTATCAACTACCTGCTGGACCCGCAGGTGATCGCCAAGGTCAGCGCCTACGTCGGCTACGCCAACCCCAACCCGGCGTCCCAGCAATTCATGGACCCTGAGCTGGTGAACAACCCCGAGGTCTACCCACCCCAGGCGGTGCTCGACAAGCTGTACATCTCCAGCACCCAGAGCCCGCAGACCATGCGCCTGATGACCCGCGCCTGGAGCAAAGTGAAGTCCAACAAATGAACCAGCACAGCCACGTGCAACACACCCGCTCCTACTACGCCGCCTCGGCCAACGCGCTGCCGGACTACCCGCCGCTGAATACTGACCTAAATGCAGACCTGAGCGCCGATGTCTGCGTGATCGGCGGCGGTTTCACCGGAGTCAACACCGCCATCGAACTGGCGCAGCGCGGCCTGTCGGTGATTCTCCTGGAAGCCCGGCGCATCGGCTGGGGCGCCAGCGGACGCAACGGCGGGCAACTGATCCGCGGCATCGGCCACGACGTCAGCGGTTTTGCCCGCTACGTCGGCGCCGAGGGCGTGCGTTACCTGGAACAAGCCGGTATCGACTCGGTGGCGCTGGTCGGCCAGCGCGTGCGCGAACACGGCATCGACTGCGACCTGCGCTGGGGCTTCTGCGAGCTGGCCAATACCCCGGCCCAGTTCGCGGCGTTCCAGGCCGAGCAGGAGCATCTGGCGGCGCTGGGCTACGTGCATGAAACCCGCCTGGTGGCCCCGCGGGACATGGCCCAGGTGGTGGCCTCGTCGCGCTATGCCGGGGGCCTGGTGGACATGGGGTCCGGGCATCTGCACCCGCTCAACCTGGTGCTCGGCGAAGCCGCCCTGGCCCAGTCGCTGGGGGTGCGGATCTTCGAGCAGAGCCCGGTGCTGGAGCTGATCCACGGCGACAGCGTGCAGGTGCGTTGCGCCAGCGGCACAGTGCGCGCCGGCAGCCTGGTGCTGGCCTGCAACGCCCACCTGGATGACCTGGAGCCGCGGCTGAGCGGCAAGGTGCTGCCGGCGGGCAGCTACATCGTCGCCACCGAGCCCCTGGCGCCGGCCCTGGCCGCCGAACTGATCCCGCAGAACCTGGCGCTCTGTGACCAGAAAGTCGGCCTCGATTACTACCGGCTCTCGGCGGACCGGCGCCTGCTGTTCGGCGGCGCCTGTCACTACTCCGGGCGCGACCCGGCGGACATCGGCGCCTATATGCGACCCAAGCTGCTCAAGGTGTTCCCGCAACTGGAGCACGTGCGCATCGACTACCAATGGGGCGGCAAGATCGGCATCACCGCCAACCGCTTCCCCCAGGTCGGGCGCCTGCGCCAGTACCCCAACGTGTATTACGCCCAGGGCTACTCCGGGCACGGGGTCAACGTCACGCACTGGACCGCGCGCCTGCTGGCCGAAGCCATCCACGCCGGCCACAGCCAGGGCCTGGATATCTTCAGCGCGGTACCGCACATGACCTTCCCCGGCGGCCCGGCCCTGCGCGCGCCGCTGCTGGCGCTGGGCATGTTGTGGCATCGGTTGCGCGAGGTGTTGGGCTGAAACGGCGATTACCCGGGTGAATGGACCGGCGCTATCGCTGGCAAGCCAGCTCCTACAACAGCACGGGCCAGACACCCATGCCATGATCCCCCGTAGGAGCCGGCTTGCCGGCGATGGCGTCATCGAATGCGCCGCCATCATCCCTGGCAGCTCGCTGCGATCATTGCCACACAGGCTGGCCTGAAACCTCGACCGGTGCGAAGATGCGCGCCGCAAATCGGCTTGCTAAGGAATGGCATCATCAAAGCGCTCACTGCTCTCGTCCTGCTTGGAACACTCGCCCTCTCGGGCTGCGGCACCCTGATAGCCCGCAGTCAGTACAGCTCCTACGACCTCTACAAAGGCACCCAGGAGAATATCCAGCTGCTGACCATGCGCGGCGCCAGCGGCTACGAGGGCTATACCACGATGTTCTGCTGGGTCAGCATCGTCTGCCCGCTGGTGGCGGTGGTGAGCCTGCCAGTGGATGCGGCGGTCGATACCGTGCTGCTGCCCTACGACGCCAAGGGCGTTTATTACTGAAGCCGTGGCCGGTCGCTGGCGGCATGGGTGAACAGACGGTGCTATCGCTGGCAAGCCAGCTCCTACAACGGCACGTGCCAGACACCCATGCCATGATCCCCCGCAGGAGCCGGCTTGCCGGCGATGGCGCCATCGAATGCGCCGCTGTCACCTCTGGCAAACCGACGCCATTCAGCCCGCCACCACAGGCTCGGCCACCACTCCACGCAACCGGCACGGCGCGCCCAGGCGATCGAGCCGCGGGCGGCCGAACAGGTAGCCCTGGCCCCACTCGCCGCCGCAGGCCGTGGCCAGGGCGCGGTCGGCTTCGCTCTCGATGCCTTCGATGATCACGCAGGGCGCCAGGGTCTTGCACAGCTGCACCAGGTGTTTCAGGGTCTGCACGCTGTTGGGTTCGCTGCGGGCGCGCTGCAGGTAACCCTGGTCGATCTTGACCATGTCGGGGCGGGTCTGGCGGATGAATTCCAGGGTACCCAGGCCAGCACCGAAGTCGTCCACCGCCACCCGGCAGCCCAGCTCGCGCAGGCACAGGACAAACTCGATGGCCGCCTCGGGGCTCGGCGGCGTGGCGCTTTCGGTGATTTCGATCACCAGGCGCGCAGCCACCGAAGGCGCGTCGCGCAACTGCGCGAGGGTGGCGGACCAGAACGGATCGACGATCGCGCTCTGCGCCGAGATGTTGCAGCCCAGGCGCAGGTGCTCGTCCTTCAGCAGGCGCTCGATCACGCACCCCACCACGCTGCGGTCCAGCTCGCGCATCACCTGATGGCGTTCGAGCATGGCGAACGGGTAGACACCCTTGCCGGGCTGCTCGACATGGCGCAGCAAACCTTCCTGGTACAGCACCCGGCTGGCGTCGGGCAGCCACACCACCGGCTGGAAGGCCAGCGCCAGTCGCCCCTGCGCCAGTTCCCGATAAAAGTCTTTGACGCTTTGCATGACAGATCCGTAGTCGAAGCGGCGACAGCGCGCCGGGTGGGTGGGCCAGGATGCGTCGGCGCGCCCGACGAAATAATGGCTCATTGCCACTTATGATCCCCCCTGCCCGAGCGGCTCGAAAGTGTTCCCGGATACCTTTCGTTTGTCCTCGGAAACACCGCACCGCCCTTTCTCGACTGTGGCCCAGGGTTTATTGCGATCATGCGCCGGCGCCAATGACATCAATTAGCCACCAGTCCAGGAAGTACTATGCACAGAATGACCGGCACCAGTTTCCGGGTGCTTGCCGATGTCCTGACCGATGCCGGCATCAAGGTCGAGGCCTTGCTCAAGCGCCACGGCAGCAGCCACCAGGAGGCCTGTGAAAACCCCATGGGCGTCAGGCTGGAGCTGGTCTACGCGGTGCTGCAGGACGCCGTGCACCTCTGCGGCAACCCGGACCTCGGCCTGCTGGCGTACACCAAGGCCCACCCGGCCAACCTGGAAGTGCTCGGCTATGCGCTGATGTCCGGCGCCACCCTGGACACCGCGCTGCAGCGCCTGGTGGACTATCACTCGCTGGTCAGCAACGGCTTTTACCTGCGCCTGGAGCGCAGCCCCCAGGCCGTCACCCTGATCGGCTTCGACCTCGCCCTCGAACCGGGGCTGGTGCCGCGGGCCTTCATCGATGCCGGCGCCGCGCAGACCCTGGGCCTGGTGCACTGGCTGCTGCCCGGGCGCAAGCCGCAACCGCTGGCGGCGAGCTTCACCTACCCGCGGCCGGCGGACACCCGCGCCCTGGAGCGTCTGCTGGGCCCCAACCTGCAGTTCGACGCGCCCTACAACAGCCTGAGCTTCAGCCCGCGCGATTGCGCGACCGCCCTGCCCAGCGCCGACCCGGCCCTGGACGTGCTGCATATGGAATACGCGCGCAGTCGCCTCAAGCTGCTGCTCGATGGCTCGATGACCGCGCAGGTAAGGCGGGTATTGTCCGAGCGCCTGGCCCAGGGCGGGCCCAGCGACCTGCGGCATATCGCGCAGTTGGTGGGGGTCAGCAGCCGCAGCCTGCAACGGCGCCTGGGCAACGAAGACATGCACTTCTCGGCCCTGCTCGACGAGGCGCGACTGATGCTCGCCCACAGTTTCCTGCGCAACTCGGCGCGCAGCGTCAAGTACATCGGCGCCCTGCTCGGTTTTCGCGACCAGAGCAGCTTTCACAAGGCCTGTCGCCGCTGGTTCGGCATGACCCCGGGGCGTTATCGCCAGGAAGGCTGAAGCCACGGACAAAAACGCCGGGCACTGGGCCCGGCGTTTTTACAGGGCATGGCAGGTGGCTGTTCAGCGATGGCTGGCCTGCAATGGCGGCTGCGCCTGGGGCATGGCCGAAGAGTGGTGGTTGAGGATCTTCCACTGGCCGTCGATGCGCTCATAGAGGAAGGTGTAGCGCGCCTGGACCTGGCGGGTCGCGCCACCGGCTTCGTGCAGGGTGAAGGTGTAGACGCCGCTGTCCATGGCCGCGTCCGGGCCCAGGTGGCGGATTTCCCGGTAGTTGATCTGGCCCACCGGCTTGCCCGCGAGGAAATGCTCGAAGTAGTCCTGGATCTGCGCCGGGGTGGTGCGCACCTGGTTCGACACGGTCGGCTGGAGGATCGCGTCGGCGGCGTAAAGACTGGTTACGTTTTTTGCGCTGCCGCTTTGCAGGGCCGTATTCCAGCGATCGAACAGGCCGGCGATCTCCCGGTCGCCCTGGTTCTGCGGCTGCGCGGCGACGGTGCGGTACACATAAGGCGTGGCGTCCAGGGCCTGGGCCAGGGGCGCGGTCAGGGCCAGCAACAGGGCAATGGCGGGGGTTGGCAGTTTCATCGGAAGGCTCCAGTGGGTTTCAATGCGCCCACTTTGCCCACCCGGCACAACCTCGCCATCGGCCAACCGGTGCCGGCGGCCTATGCCATTCGGCAGATAGGCCCACACCCGGCAAGCGGGTCTAATGCCTGCTCGCGAGCGCACGCCCTTCACGCTGGAGCCTGTTTTTCATGCAAAGCCCAACCCACGACCCCGGCAGCGCCCTGGCCATTCGCAGCCAGTATCGCCAGTCGCAAAGCCGCGCGGCGCGCCTGCGCCTGTTGGTGGACACCGGCCAGGAATTGACCCAGTTGCCGCCCGCGGCCATGCGCCAGCGCGCCCTGCAACGGGCCTGCGCCTTTATGGCGATGGACCACGGCCTGCTGCTGGAATGGCACGCCGCCCAGCCGCCGCGGGCCACCGCCCAGCATGGCAGCAGCGAACGCCTGGCCGCCCTGCACCCGTTGGCCAAGTCTGCGACCCTGCACCCCGAATGGCTGCCGCAGAGCGATGCCGCCCTGCCCCAGGTGTTGCGCATTCCCCTGCCCGGCGCCGACGGCCAGGCCTTCGGCGCGCTGCTTCTGGCCAACAGCGTGGCCCTGGCCGCGCCCGACAGCGAGGACCTGGAATCCCTGCAACTGCTCGCCACCCTGCTGGCCGCGCACCTGGAAAACCAGCGTTTGCTGGAGGCCCTGCAAGCCCGGGAACGGACCATGTCGGAGCTGGTGCACCGGCTGTTCAGCGCCCAGGAAGACGAGCGCAAGCGCGTGGCCTACGACCTGCACGACGGCCTGGCGCAAACCCTGGCCGGGCTGCACCAGCGCCTGCAGGGTTTTGCCGGACGCTGCCCGACATTGCCCGAGGCATTGCACAGCGAACTGCAGACCATCCTGACCCTGGCCCAGGGTTGCGTCGGCGAGGGCCGGCAGTTGATCGGCGGTCTGCGCCCCAACGTGCTGGACGACTTTGGTCTGTACAAGGCCATCGACAAGGAAGCCGACCGCCTGCGCGACGTCGGCATCGAAGTGCACTGGCAGCAACAGTCCGGCGCGCGCCTGCCGGGTGCCAGCGAAATCGCGCTGTTCCGCATCGCCCAGGAAGGCATCAACAACATCCTCAAGCATGCCCGGGCCAGCCGTGCCGAGTTGAGTCTGCAACTGGTCGATGGCCAGGCCTGGCTGGCACTGGCAGACAACGGCATCGGCTTTGCCCTGGACAGCCGGCTGTCCAGTTGCGGCGGCCAGCACCTGGGGCTGGCGGCGATGCAGGAGCGCGCCAGCCTGCTGGGCGGCGAGCTGTCCTGGCACAGTACCCCCGGCGATGGCACCCGCCTGCAAGCCCGGGTGCCGCTGCCCACCGCAGGAGAAACCCTATGAGCCCTGCCCTGCGCCTGGTGCTGGCGGACGACCATGAAGTTACCCGCACCGGCTTTGTCGCCCTGCTCGCCGGCCACCCCGAATTCGAGGTGGTCGGCCAGGCCCGCGATGGCCAGGAAGCCCTCGAGCTGTGCGAGCGCCTGCAACCGGACATCGCCATCCTCGATATCCGCATGCCGCTGCTCAACGGCCTGGGCGCCGCACGTCTGCTGCACCAGCGGCAACCGGCGATCAAGGTGGTGATCTTCACCATGGACGACAGCCCCGATCACCTGGAAGCGGCGATTGCCGCCGGCGCGGTCGGCTACCTGCTCAAGGACGCCAGCCGCAGCGAAGTGCTCGGCGCCCTGCAACGGGTGGCCCAGGGCGAGGAAGCCCTCAACAGCACGGTCAGCGCCCGGCTGCTGCGGCGCATGGCCGAACGCAACGCCGGCGGCAGCGGCGGCGCCCAAGTCGTCGCCCTGACCGCCCGCGAACGCCAGGTGCTGGGGCTGGTGGCCGGTGGTTTCAGCAACCGCGAGATCGGCGAAAAGCTCGGTATCACCACCGGCACCGCCAAGGCCCATGTGGAGCGGGTGATCGGTAAGCTCGGCGCGGCGGACCGCACCCAGGCCGCGGTGCGCGGCATCGCCCTGGGGCTGGTGGCGCAGCCCGCGGGAGACTGGCCATGAGGCTGCTGGCGAGCCGGCACTGGCTCGACCTGCCCCTGCGCAGCAAGGCGCTGGTGGTGATTTCCCTGCCGCTGGTGATCCTGCTGCTGTCGCTGGTGCTGATCTACATCACCGAACGCCAGACCGCCCGCGCCGAGGAAGACGTGCGCCGGGTGCTGCTGGTGCAGGGCGATATCCAGACCGTGCACACCCTGCTGGCCGAAGCGGCGGCCAGCGTGCGCGGCTACCTGCTGACCCGCCGCGAAGACTTCCTGCCCAGCTACGAGCGCGCCCAGCCGCTGATCCAGGCCGCGCTGCAACGGCTGGACAGCAACATTCGCGATGCGCGCATGCGCGATCACCTCAAGGCCATCGCCCCGCTGATCGGCCATAAGCTCGACGGCCTGGTGGCCCTGCGCAACGGCCGGCCCGACGACAGCGCCAGCATCACGGCGATCCTGATCGAGAACAAACAGGTGCTGGACGTGCTGCGCGAGCAGATCAGCGCCATGCGCATCCGCGAAGACGGCTTGCTCGCCGAACGCAGCGCCGCGGCCTCGGCGACCCGCATGCGCTTGCTGATGGCCACGCTGCTGGCGGCGCTCTGCGGTCTGTTCGGGGCCATTGTCGCGGTGCTGTTCCTGTCCAAGGGCATCGTCGCGCGGGTGCAGCAGGTGCAAGGCAACGCCCAGCGCCTGGCCCTCGGCCAACCGCTGCGCCCGCAAGCCCCGGAACAGGACGAGATCGGCCAGCTCGGCACCCGCCTGGTGGAGGCCGGGCAACTGCTGGCCGAGCGCGAGCGGGCCCTGCGCGATAACGAAGAGCGCCTGCGGCTGATCATCGACGGGGTCAAGGACTACGGGATCTTCGCCCTCGACACCCAGGGCCGGGTCACCACCTGGAACGCCGGCGCGGAGCGGATCAAGGGCTACCGCGAGCAGGAAATCCTCGGCCGGCACTTCTCGTTGTTCTACCTGCCGGAAGAATGCCCGGCGCACCCGGACATGGCCCTGCGCGAGGCCACCCGCGACGGCCATTACATGGAAGAGGCCTGGCGCTGCCGCAAGGACGGCAGCCGCTTCTGGGCCAGCGTGGTGATCACCGCGCAGTACGATGCCAGCGGCGCGTTGCGCGGATTCTCCAAGATCACCCGCGACATCACCGACCGCCGCGCCGCGGAAATCGCCCTGCGCACCGCCCGCGAAGAAGCCGAAAGCGCCAGCCGCGCCAAGAGCGAATTCCTCTCGCGCATGAGCCACGAACTGCGCACCCCGCTCAACGCCATCCTCGGTTTCGCCCAGTTGCTGGACATGGACTCGCCCAGCGGCCAGCGGCCCCAGGTCGGGCATATCCTGCGCGCCGGCCAGCACCTGCTGACCCTGATCAACGAGGTGCTGGACATCGCCCGCATCGAGGCCGGGCACCTGCCGCTGAATGTCGAGCCGATCGCCCTGGCCTCGGCGCTGCACGAGGCCCTGACCCTGGTCTCGCCGATGGCCACCGACGCCGGCATCCAGCTCGCTGCCCTGCCCGCGCTGAGCGAACACTGCGCAGTGATCGCCGACCGCCAGCGGCTGATCCAGGTGCTGCTCAACCTGCTGTCCAACGCCATCAAGTACAACCGGCCCCAGGGCCAGGTGCGGATCGCGGTCAAGGTCCTGGGCACCCGGGTCGAAGTGGCGGTCAGCGACACCGGCGCCGGCATTCCCCTGGAGCGCCTGGACCAGTTGTTCCGGCCCTTCGAACGCCTGGGCGCCGACCCGCGGGTGGAAGGCACCGGCCTGGGTCTGGCCCTGAGCAAGAGCCTGCTGGAAATGATGGACGGCAGCCTGCGGGTGCACAGCACGCCGGGCCAGGGTTGCTGCTTTACCTTGCAACTGCCGTTTGTCCAGGTGGCCGCGGCCGGCGCGCTCCGGCCCCTGGAACAGCAGGCCCTGGAACAGCAGGCGCTGGAGCAACCGGTGTCGGTGCTGCCGGCCCGGGTCGAGACCGTGGAATACCGTGGCCAGGTGCTGTGCATCGAAGACAACCTGTCGAGCCTGGCGCTGATCGAAACCCTGCTGCAACGCCGCCCGGGCATCCGCCTGCTGTCGAGCATGCAGGGCCAGATGGGCCTGGACCTGGCGCGCCAGCATGCGCCGCAACTGATCCTGCTGGACGTCAGCCTGCCGGACCTGGAAGGCTTGGAAGTGCTGCGCCGGCTGCGGGAATCGCCGAGCACCGCCAGCACCCCGGTGCTGATGATCACCGCCGACGCCAGCGCCCTGACCCACCGCGCCCTGCTGCAGGCCGGGGCCACGGCTATCCTGACCAAGCCCATTCATATCCCGGCGTTTCTCGCCCACCTTGAGCAACATCTACCGGAGCCCGCATGAGCCACGATTTGCGCATCCTGATCATCGACGACCAGCGCCCCAACCTCGACCTGATGGAACAGCTGCTGGCCCGCGAAGGCCTGCACAACGTGCTGAGCAGTACCCAGCCGCTGCGCACCCTGGACCTGTTCAACAGCTTCGAGCCGGACCTGGTGATCCTCGACTTGCACATGCCCGAGTTCGACGGCTTCGCCGTGCTCGAACAGCTCAACCGGCGGATCCCGGCCGACGATTACCTGCCGATCCTGGTGCTGACCGCCGACGCCACCCGCGACACCCGCCTGCGCGCCCTGGCCCTGGGCGCCCGCGACTTCATCAGCAAGCCGCTGGACGCCCTGGAAACCCTGCTGCGGATCTGGAACCTGCTGGAAACCCGCGCCCTGTACAAAGCCCTGCGCCAGCAGGTGCCGGCGCAGCAGATCGAGCTGCTGCGCCGGCATCGCCAGTGAGTGGGCTGGCAGCCTTAGAGGTTGTACTCATCCAGCCGCGGCGAGTCGCCAACCTGCTCGATCAGCGCGGCATCGATGCGCATCAGGTTTTCCGGCTGGTAGGTCTGCTGGCTGCCCCACGGCTGGCCGCTGGTCAGCCGCCCATTTCGCCGGGCAGCCACGGAGGCATGGACCCGGACTTTCTGCCCGGGTTTATCCGTGAGAATCTCCCGCGACCTGGGTTTGCCGAACGGCGGCATCGAACCGAACTCACGGACTCGCTTGTGGGTATTCGGGTTCCAGACCAGGCGTGGCACCCACTCGGCGATCAGCCAGTTGCGGGTCAGGGAGTCGTGGGCCTGGGCCAGCGGATCCTGTAGCACAGAGGGTGGATAGAGTTCCGCACGACAGGCTTCGGCATCGATGCTCAACCCGGCCTCCAGGCACTCGCCGATCATCCAGCGCAAGGCAATCAGCGCCAGTTGCGACTCGCCGACCGGGTAACCGCCGCCAATATCGGCATGCACGCCGGCGAACCAGACCTGCTTCAAGTTCACGTTCTTGTCCTCTGTCCAGAGGTTCTGGCGGAAAAAGCTGCGGCGCTCGTCCAGGGACACCGCATGGCGGATGATCTTCACCTCCTTGTTCCGGCGGGTGTAGGGAACGATCAGCGGGTCATACACCCAGCCCACCGAACTCACGGTGTCGAACAGCCCAAGAAAGTGAATGCTCACCTTCCGGGCAAAGCTGCCCTTGAACGCCTCCATCAAGTCGAAGTCCGGCTTTTTGTCCGCGCTCATGCGCCACCAGGTGTAACTCATGGCCCGTTGGCGATTCGGTTTGGAATTATCGGCGGATCGCTGGCGAGTGGTCAGCAGCGACCAGGCAAAGTCCATCAACTGGACCTGATGGGCCGGCAGCAGGCCGATGGTATACAGCAGCGCCGCCAGCACCCGCACTGCGTAGGAACCGCGGGAGAAGCCGAAGAGGAAGATCTGGTCACCGTCCCTGTAGTTCTCCATCAGGAAGCGGTAGGCATTGAGCACGTTGCGCTTGAGGCCCCAGCCGAACATCAGCCCGGCGATGCGCGACGGCACCTTCTGCCATTCGAACAGGGTTTCGCTGAGCCCGAAGGTGCCCACCCCCTGATCGTAATAGGCCAGCAGCGTTTCGCTGTCCTTGGGCAGCGAGCGAAACAGCCGGACCACGTTGGTCGGCTCGTCACTGAAACGGTTGTTGGTGCCGTCGATGCAAACAATCAGCTGGCGCGCCTTGATCCTTGTGTTGTCCACGACCTGGTTCCCTCGAGAGTCGTCAAGTGGGGTTCCCGCGCGGCCAGTCGGCCAGGCGAGGACCGGTGTCACCCTACATCCGTGTCATGACAACTGCTGCGGTAAAGCCTGAAGGGCTATCCAAGGCATAGCAGCATTAACGGCGCCCGGCCATAAAAACCCCTCCACCAGGAGGGGCTGGTCACCGACAAGCCTTGCCTGGGCCCTAGAACCTGCCGCCCAACGGATACTCGATCGCCAACCGCAGCTGGTCGGCATCCAGTTCGGCCTGGGCTTTATTACCGCGGTGCACCGCATGGCGCAGGGTGACGGCGAGGTTTTTCGCCGGCCCGGACTGCACCACGTACTTGGCCTGCAGGTCGCGCTCCCAGTGCTTGCCGCCTTCGCCGTAGCCCAGCCAGGCGTAGCCGCCGCGCGGGTCCATGTGGCTGCCGTCGATGCCGCTGCCGCGCACATACAGGGCACTGAAGGTCAGGCCGGGAACCTGGTAGCCGGCCATGTTGAGGTCGTAGCGGGCCTGCCAGGAGGCTTCTTCGGGGGCGTTGAAGTCCGACAGGGCCACGGCGTTACTGAGCAGGATCGCGCCGCGGGTGACGTAGTCGTAAGGCGTGTCGCCGTCGACCTTCTGGTAACCCAGGCCAAAGCTGTGGGCGCCGCTCCTGTAGGTCGACATCAGGCTCCAGGTGGTGTTGTCGATGCGCCCGGACAAAGCCTTGCCGGTGTCCTGGGTGCGGTACAGGTTGAAATCGAACGTCAGGTCCTGGCCCTGGCTCAGCGGCAGGTTGTAGAGCGCGCCAAGGTACTGCTGGCGCCAGGTGTCTTCGTACAAGGCGCTGAACAGGCTGGCGTTGAGGCCCTTGATCGAGGTGTTGCGCACGCCGATCAGGTCGAAACTGTCGCCCTGCTTGCCGTTGGAATAATTGACCACGAAACCCTGGTCGTGGCTGCTGGCGTTACGGTCGGTGCTTTCGTTGAAGTGGCCACCGTACAGCGTGGTATTGCTCAGCTCGCGGCTGGTGAGGAACCAGCCGGTGGCGGTCTCGGGCAGCAGCCGGCTGTCGGAGGAACCGAACACCGGGGTCTTGACCCGCTGCTCGCCGTAGCGCAGTTCGGTGGAGGAAAAACGCAGCTTGGCCACCGCGCCGCCACGGCTGAATTCATCCTTGGGATGGCCGTCGTTGTCCACCCCCAGCAGCCGCGCCTTGCCGGCCCGGCCACCGCCGCTGTCGAGTTTCCAGCCGGAATAGACGTGGGCGTCCAAGCCGAAGCCGAGCGTGCCCTGGGTGAAACCGGAGCTGTAGTCGGCCATCAGGCCGTAGGCCCACTCCTGCGCCAGGTCGCTGCGTTCGGCGCGGGGTTTGTAGGCGTTGCGCGCGCCGTTGCTCAAGGAACCGTGCTCATAGTCGCGACGGTCGTAGAGGCTGCGGTTGAACAGGCTCCACTGGCTGTCTTCGATAAAGCCCTTGGCATTGTCCTGCTCCGCGGCCAGCGCGAGCAGGCTCTGGCCTCCCAATGCCAACAGCAGGGTGTGTCGGGTCAAGGTCTTCACTGTCGAACTCCCGAAAATCGATAAATGGCGGGCGATATCAGGCAGTGCGCCGCTGTACGGGCGCACCACCGGGACCCCACTCAGAGGTATTTGAGGATCGCGATATCGCGGCGACGCTGCTTGAGGCCTGCGAACCAGCGTGTCGGGAAGAACAGCAGCACGCCGAGGATCAGGCTCCACAGCCAGACCCCGGACAGATTGTCGAAGCCATAGTAGGTGCCCTGGTTGGCGCCCCAGATGGCCACGGCCACCAGGTACATGGCCTTGAGCACGTACAGGTGCAGCAGGTAGAAGAACATCGGCGCGCCGCCGTAGATCGCCAGTTGCGCGGTCGACCAGCGCTCCTGGACCTTCTCGAAGTACGCCAGGAGGATCAGCCCCAGGCCCAGGGTCGGCATCAGGAACATCAGCGACGGCGGGTACTTCTTGGCGCTCATGAAGCTCATGAAGGTGCGCAGCGCATCGCCGGTCTGGACCCAGGGCTTCTCGCCGTAGACGTTCAGGTAGCGAATGAACACGAACGCCACCAGCAGGCCGACGCCGACCTTGAGCAACCGCGAAATCCGCGCCGCCGGCTGCATGTCCTTGCCGAACCACGGGCCGATGGCCCAGCCCAGCAGGATCACGCCGATCCACGGCAGCACCGGGTAAGTGGTGCGGGCCCGAGTGAACTCGGTGATGTCGATGAACACCCGCTGGTGCAGGATCGACCAGGGCACGAAGAACGGCGACTCGGGGCCCACCACCACGTCATCCAGCAGGTTGTGCCCGGCGACTATGGCCACCCCCAGGACGATCAGCCAGCCGCGTTTGAAGTGCAGCAGGCCGGCCAGCACGATCATGCAGATGCCGATGCACCAGATCACCTGCAGCCACAGGGTCTTGGGCGGGAACTCGGCGTTCCAGGCAAAACACACGAAGGTCAGCTCGAGGAATACCAGGAACAGGCCGCGCTTGAGCAGGAACACCGAGGTTTCCCCAAGGCTGTGTTTCTGGCTGTAGAGCCAGGCCGACAGGCCGGTGAGGAAGATGAACACCGGCGCGCAGATCTCGCTGAGCAGGCGGGTGAAATACAGGTCCGGGGTCACGCTCAGGGCGTCGATCGGGTCGGTGACCTGGCGATGCAGGAGGAAGGTCTCGCGCACGTGGTCCACCAGCATGCACAGCATGACGAAACCGCGCAGGGCATCGATCGCCAGCATCCGCGTATTGGCCTTGGCCACGCTACCCGCCAGCGCAGGGGACGCAACGCCCGCCTGCCCTGCCAATCCAGTAGAAAGGGTCATATCAGTCACTCATGTTGAAGGTCGTTAAGCCTGGGCAACCCCTGTCGCCGATACGGCACAGGGGTCGGGGCAGCGGGTCAGGATTGCTTTTTCAAGCGCGCGACTTCCGAGGCCGGCAGCGTTGCAGGCGCCCGTGGCAACGGCGGCTTGCCCTGTGGCTGGTGGAACGACAGCGTGGAACTGAAGCTCTTGAGGTCGTAGGCCTCGGCCTGGCTGTCCGGGCCCTGGCGAGTGCCCGGGGTGCGGTCCTTGTATTCGGCGGCCACCACATAGGTGCCCTGCCACGGCAGCGCGAAGCTGACCTTGCCGTCCTGGTCGCTGGTCTGGGTGAAGACCTCGCCGGAGCCGGTTTCCAGGATCACTTCCTGGGCGGCCAGCGGCTTGAGTTCATAGAACACCTGGAACTGCGCCTTGCCCGCGGCGGCCACGCCGGTGGGGACGATGTCCAGCGCCAGTTCCGGCTGGCGCGCGCGCAGGTCGCCGACCCAGCGGGTGGCGGGCGTCCAATGAGTCTTGAGGGTCTTGCCGCCTTCATGCAGGTCGAAGAGCGGATACTGCGAGTCCTGCGCCAGCAGGCTTTCATCGGCCTTGGGCTGATGGTCAACGCTGAACGACTGGCGTTGCAGGCCCAGACTCAGACCCAATGCCGGGGCCGGCAGCGGATTCGCCGCCGACCAGCCCTTGAGCTGGCGGAAGCGATCGAGGCCGCCGGGGGTCACTTCCAGCATGTTCTTGTCGTACTCGCCGTAATACAGCGTCAGGGGCTGCCCCGGCGTGTGTTCGTACCAAATCTGGTGAGCCTGGGTACCGCTGGCCAGCATCAGTGCGCCCAGCCCTATCAAGGTGTTTGCCGTGCTCATTCGCATCGTGTTGCGCTCCTTTGTGCTCTCATTCAACGAATCGCCGCCCCCGCTCTGATGGCGTTGAACTTCCCGGGGCGACGATGCGCACCTACCACTGGCTGGCATTACAGCGCAGGCCGTTCTGTGCTTTGTTCCGATTTGCCGCGGCACAAGCCCGTTGCCTGCTGTTTTCTCAAGGCAAACAGCGATTTATGCGGTGTGCGCCAGGCTGAAGCATCCAGGGGTAAGCGGTGCGTGGATTGTCCGATCGGGGTGCACGCGAGACCTGCATGGCCGGTGTCGCTTGCTTGCGCGCAACCCGCTGGGCACTCACCGGCCAGGCAAAATGGCCGGCCCAGACGCAAGCGCGCCCGGTGAGAGGCGCGCGCATGAGTGATTGATCAGACGGCAAAATGTTATCAGATAACATTTCACTTTGAGAGAAGAACGAATCAGTGGCGCAATAATTTACGCAGGGGCACGCCGTCTTTGAGGACCGGCGACTTGATGACGATGTAGCTGAAGTACTTCGAGATACCGATGTTCTTGTCCAGCAGGCTTTCCACCACCTCCTGGTAATGCTGGATGCTGCGGGTCATGAACCGCACCAGATAGTCGTAGCCGCCGCTGATCAGATGGCACTCCAGCACCTCGTCCACCAGGCGGATATTGGACTCGAACTTGGCGAAGTCCTCGCGCTTGTGGTCGCTCAGGGTGATCTCGGTGAACACCGTGACCGAGTCGGTGATCTTGGCCAGGTTCAGGTGTGCCTTGTAGCTGGAAATGTAGCCGGCCGATTCCAGGCGCTTGACCCGCTGCAGACACGGACTGGCCGACAACCCCACGGCGTCGGCGAGGCTGACATTGGTCATGCGTCCGTCTTTTTGCAGCTCAACCAAGATGTTGATATCAATACGGTCCAGTTTGACTAAACCTTCCATCGTTTACCTCTTGATTGCTGTGGGATGCAATCGACAAGCAAGATCAGCGCCGTAACGACGCCTGATGCTGGGCCACCAGGTCGGCCATGCTGTTGATGCAGTAGTCGGCGGCGCAGGGTTGCGGGTTGCGGCTGCCGGCACGGCAGATCAGGCACAGGCCCGCCGTCGCTTGCGCCGCGGCGGCCGGCGGCCGGGTCACCTGGAGGATGTCCTGGGCCCGCAGGTCGTTGTCCGCCAGCCACTGGCGATCCTGCAACGGCTGGCTGGCCAGGGAGATGAAATCGTCCTGGGCGATCCCCAGCCGCTCGCACAACAGCGCGCGATCCTCGGCATCGCGATCGCCCTGCACCAGCAGCCGATAGAACTTGCGCAGGTAGAGCATCGCCCCCGGCGCATCCTCGAACAGAGACCAGCCCGCCACCGAGCGGGCGAAGCTCATGCCCTCCTCCCAGGACGCCTTCAGGCCCCAGCGTTCGGCCAGCTGGCGATGGGCGAAACACAGCAGGCCGCTGAACCCCAGTTCGGCGAAGCGCGGGTACAGGCCCCGCACCGTCTCGGCGAACTCGCCCAGCACCTGCTCCTTGTCCGGTTGCCCGCGGCGACTGTCGAGCAAGGGTTGCAAGGCCGCCCAGACCCCCGAGTCACGGTCCACCAGGACCGCGTCGCAGTCGATCAGCAACGCACGATAATCAGTCAGCCCCATGGCGTGTACAGCCTCCTATGATGCGTTCCATCGATCCATGCTCCAAAAATGCCCATCGGTGGCGCCCGGCAGCCCGGCGCCGACCGGGGCATCAGCTCAGTTCAAGACTCGTGCCAGCGCGGCGTCGAGAATCGCCAGGGCTTCGTCGATCTGCTCGGGAGTTGTTACCAGCGGTGCCAGGAAGCGCAGGACGTTACGGTGCACCCCGCACTTGATCACCAGCAGCCCCCCCAGGCGCGCCTGGTCGATCAGCCGTTGCGTCAACTCGGCATCGGGGCTGCGCGCCGCATCGTTCTTGACCAATTCCAGCGCCAGCATGAAACCGCTGCCACGCACATCGCCGATGCTCGGGTACAGCCTCTGCAGGCGCAGCAACCCTTCGCGCAGACGCAAGCCCAGCGCCACGCCACGGGCCAGCAACTGTTCCTCTTCATAGGCATCCAGCACCGCCAGCGCCGCGGCACAGGCCAGCGCGTTGCCGCCGTAGGTGCCACCGAGGCCGCCGGGCAGCGGCGCGTCCATGATCTGCGCCTTGCCCACCACGCCGGACAACGGCAAGCCACCGGCCAGGCTCTTGGCCACGGTGACCAGGTCCGGCTGGATACCGGCGTGCTGGAAGCCGAACCAGCTGCCGGTGCGGCCGAAGCCGGTCTGGATTTCATCGAGGATCAGCACGATGCCGTGTTGCGTCGCCAGGGCGCGCAAGGCCTGGAGGAACTCCGCCGGAGCGGCGAGGAAACCGCCGTCGCCCTGCACCGGTTCGATGATGATCGCCGCCACGCGCTCGGGTGCGACCTGGGTCGCGAACAGCTCCTGCAACGCCTGCAGGGCCATCTCGCTGCTGACCCCGCGATAGGCATTCGGGTACGGCGTATGGAACACCTCGGGGGCGGTGCCGAAGTTCTGCTTGTACGGCTGGCTCATGCCGGTCAGCGTGCTGCCGAGCAAGGTGCGGCCATGGAAACCGCCACGAAAGGCAATCACCGCCGAACGCTGGGTATGGGCGCGGGCGATCTTCACCGCGTTCTCCACGGCTTCGGCGCCAGAGGTGAAGAATGCCGCCTTGTAGGGCTCGGCGCCGCCGATCATCTGGCTCAGGCGCCGGGCCAGGTCCAGGTACGGTTTGTAGGCCACCACCTGGAAGCAGGCGTGGGAGACTTTCTGCAACTGCGCCTGCACCGCCGCCACCACCCGCGGGTGGTTGTGGCCGATGTTCAACACGCCGATCCCGCCGACGAAATCCAGATAGCGCTCGCCGTCCACGTCCCACACCTGGGAGCCCTCGGCGCGGTCGATGACCAGCGGATGGGCAGTGACCACGCCCCGCGGCACGAACTGATCGCGCTGCTGGAGCAAATGAGGTGTTTCGTCGACCTTGCTATTCATGGCGTTCCTCATACTGAGCCAGGCAACCGGGAAGCGGTTGCGATGGCTTCAGATTAAGGCTTCGGCGGAACCGACTTAGCCGAACTTGGCCCCTGAGAAATCCGGATCCACTGTTTTCACCCCGGCAAACGGCAGATTCCTTCAGCCCCGCCGAATCTGCCGGCCAGGGCCTCGAAGCGCGCCGCACAAGGCTTTCGCACGCGGCCTTTCGACAGATCCTGCTTTGCCGTTGCGGCATCATGAAACCCATCCTCCATCGATCAGGAACCGCCCATGGCCCTCCTCTATAAAGCTGACCCCGTGCGTGGCGAACACTGGCGAGCGCTGTTCGCCGAACAGGCCCCGGACATTCAATGGCGTGCCTGGCCGGACCTCGGCAACCCCGAGGACATCCGCTACCTGGCGGCCTGGCAGGCGCCGGACGACCTGAGCCTTTTACCTAACCTCGAGGTGCTGTTCGCCCTCTCGGCCGGGGTCGATCAGCTGGACCTCGCGCGCCTGCCGCCGGACTTGCCGGTGGTGCGCCTGCTGGACCCGGGCATCACCCGGGGCATGTGCGAATACGCCAGCTTCGCCGTGCTCAGCCTGCACCGCGACATGCTGCGCTACCGGCAGCAACAGTTCGCCCGCTGCTGGCAGGCGCACCTGCTGCAACCGGCGGCGCAACGCCGGGTCGGGGTCATGGGCCTGGGCCAACAGGCGCAGCAGATCCTCGCCACCCTGCGGCCGCTGGGGTTCGCCCTGTCCGGCTGGGCCCGCAGCGCCCATCGTATCGACGGCGTGCAGTGTTTCGCCGGCAACCAGCAGCTGCCGGCCTTTCTCAGCCAGTGCGACATCCTGCTGTGCGTGCTGCCCCTGACCGAACAGACCCAGGGCATCCTCGATCGCGAGCTGTTCCGCCAACTGCCCCGCGGCGCGGCGCTGATCAACATGGGCCGTGGCGGCCACCTGGTGGAGCAGGACCTGCTCGACGCCCTGGCCAGCGGCCAGCTCAGCGGCGCGGTGCTCGACGTCCTGCAACAGGAGCCGGCCCCGGCCGAACACCCGTTCTGGGATCACCCGCAGATCCTCCTGACCCCGCACATCGCCGCCATGACCCAGCCGGAAAGCGCCTTCGCCGTGCTGCTGGACAATATCCGCCGCCACCAGCGCGGCGAACCGATGCTCGGGCAGATCGACCGCAGCCAGGGTTATTGAAAGCCCCGCGATCGTGTAGCCGCTGGTGCAGCCGTCGTAAAACCAGTGACAGCGGTGCGTCAGGGCTATCCAACGTGCAGGTTTGGCGGGCTGGCGCCCGATCGCAGCCTTCGCCAGCGGCTACAGGGCTCGGTGTCGACAAAGAACGCAGGAACCCCGCCCTCGCTGTAGCCGCTGGCGCAGCCTGCGATCGGCGGCGCAGCCGTCGCAAGACCACTGACCGCGGTGCGTCAGAGCGACCCGGGACGCAGGTTTGGCGGGCTGGCGCCCGATCGCAGCCTTCGGCAGCGGCTACAGGGTTCGGTGTCGACAAAGAACGCAGGAACCCCGCAATCGCTGTAGCCGCTGGCGCAGCCTGCGATCGGCGGCGCAGCCGTCGCAAGACCGCTGACCTCGGTGCGTCAGAGCGATCCGGGATGCAGGTTTGGCGGGCTGGCGCCCGATCGCAGCCTTCGCCAGCGGCTACAGGGTTCGGTGTCGACAAAGAAGACAGGAACCCCACAATCGCTGTAGCCGCTGGCGCAGCCTGCGATCGGCGGCGCAGCCGTCGCAAACCGCTGACCGCGGTGCGTCAGAGTGATCCGGGATGCAGGTTTGGCGGGCTAACGCCCGATCGCAGCCTTCGGCAGCGGCTACAGGCTTCGGCGTTTGGCAAAGAACGAAGGAACCCCACAATCGCTGTAGCCGCTGGCGCAGCCTGCGATCGGCGGCGCAGCCGTCGCAAACCGCTGACCGCGGTGTATCAGGCTGATCCGGGATACGGCTTTGGCGGGCGCCAGCTCAGAACGCCGCCCGCACTAGCCGCTACAGGGTGGGACTCAGAGCCTCTCGGCAATCGCCGCGCCCACCTCCTGGGTCGAGGCCTGGCCACCCAGGTCCGGGGTGATCGGGCCCTGGGCGATCACTTGTTCGATGGCCTCGAGAATCCCGTCGTGGGCGGCGCGATAACGCTGGTCGCCGTTGCCGAGGAAATCCAGCATCAGCGCGCCAGACCAGATCATCGCGATCGGGTTGGCGATATTGCGCCCGTAGATGTCCGGCGCCGAGCCGTGCACCGGCTCGAACAGCGACGGGAAGCGCCGCTGCGGATCGAGGTTGGCCGAGGGCGCGATGCCGATGGTGCCGGCACAGGCCGGGCCGAGGTCGGAGAGAATGTCGCCGAACAGGTTGGAGGCCACCACCACGTCGAACCGCTCCGGTTGCAGGACAAAACGCGCGCAGAGAATGTCGATGTGCTGCTTGTCCCAGCTCACCTGCGGGTACTGCTCGGCCATCAGCGCCGTGCGCTCGTCCCAGTACGGCATGCTGATGGAAATCCCGTTGGACTTGGTCGCCGCCGTCAGGCGCTTGCGCGGCCGGGTCTGGGCCAGGTCGAAGGCGTACTTGAGAATGCGGTCCACGCCACGCCGGGTGAACACCGACTCCTGCAGCACGAACTCATGCTCGGTGCCCTCGAACATCTTGCCGCCCACCGAGGAATACTCGCCCTCGGTGTTCTCGCGGACCACCACGAAATCGATGTCCCCCGGCTCGCGCCCGGCCAGCGGGCACGGCACCCCGGGGAACAGCCGCACCGGGCGGATATTCACGTACTGGTCGAAGTCGCGGCGGAACTTGAGCAGCGACCCCCACAGGGAAATATGGTCCGGCACCTTGTCCGGCCAGCCCACGGCGCCGAAGTAGATGGCGTCGAAATCCTTGAGCCGCTCGAACCAGTCCTCGGGCATCATCCGCCCGTGCTCCAGGTAGTAATCGCAGTGCGCCCAGTCCAGCACCTCGATCTGCAGCTCCAGCTGCCACTTGCGCGCCGCCTGCCGCAGCACCCGCAATCCTTCTGGCAATACTTCCTTGCCGATTCCGTCACCGGCGATGGCGGCGATCCTGAATGCCTTGCTCATGTCGCATGTCTCCTCGAAGTCGGTGCGGGCCGGTCACAGGCCGCCGATGTGGAAAGCCTTGATTTCCAGGTATTCGTCCAGGCCGTACTTGCTGCCTTCGCGGCCCAGGCCCGATTGCTTGATGCCGCCGAACGGCGCCACTTCCATGGAGATGATCCCGGTGTTGAGGCCGACCATGCCGAACTCCAGCGCTTCGCCGAAACGCCAGGAGCGGCGCAGGTCCTGGGTGAAGTAGTAGGCGCCCAGCCCATAGGGCGTGGCGTTGGCGATGGCCAGCGCCTCGGCCTCGTCGTGGAAGCGCATCAGCGGCGCCACCGGGCCGAAGGTTTCCTCATGGGCCAGGAGCATCTCGGTGCTGGCCTCGCCCAGCACCGTGGGCTGCACGAACTGGCTTTCGCCCTGGGGAATCCCGCCGCACAGCAGGGTCGCGCCCTTGCCCAGGGCATCGTCGATATGCCGGGCGACCTTGCTCACCGCCGCGGCATTGATCAGCGGGCCGATGCTCACGCCCGGCTCCAGGCCGTTGCCGACCTTGAGCTTGGCCACCTCTTCCACCAGGCGCTGGGCAAAACGCTGGTAGATGCCGTCCTGGACCAGGATGCGGTTGGCGCAGACGCAAGTCTGCCCGGCGTTGCGGAACTTGCTCTGCATGATCCCGGCGATCGCCTGTTCCAGGTCGGCGTCGTCGAACACCACGAACGGCGCGTTACCGCCCAGCTCCAGGCTCAGGCGCTTGATGTGCTCGGCACTCTGGCGCATCAACAGGCGGCCGACCGCGGTGGAACCGGTAAAGGAAATCTTGCGCACCGCCGGGTTGCCGGTCAGCTCTTCGCCGATGCCGGTCGGCATGCCCGTAAGCACACTGAACACCCCCGGCGGAATCCCCACCCGCTCGGCCAGCACCGCCAGGGCCAGGGCCGACAGCGGCGTGAGGTCCGAAGGCTTGACGATGATCGGGCATCCGGCGGCCAGGGCCGGCGCGCATTTGCGGGTGATCATCGCGTTGGGGAAATTCCACGGGGTGATGGCCGCGCAGACCCCCACGGGCTGCTTGAGGGTCAGCAGGCGCCGGTCGCCAGCGGGCGCCGGCAGGGTGTCGCCGCAGATGCGCCGCGCCTCCTCGGCGAACCATTTGACGAAACCGGCGCCGTAGCGGATTTCGCCCTGGGCTTCGGCGAAAGGCTTGCCCTGTTCGGCGGTCATGATCAGGGCCAGGTCGTCGAGGTTGTCGAGCATGGCCTGGTACCAGCGCTCCAGCAGCTGTGCCCGCTCCGTCGCCGGGCGCGCGCGCCACGCCGGCCAGGCGCGTTCGGCGGCGGCGATGGCCAGGCGGGTCTGCGCGCCCTGCAGGGCCGGCACGCGGGCCAGGCATTCGCCGCTGGCCGGGTCGAGCACCGCCAGGGTCGCGCCATCGTCGGCGGCCACCCACTGCCCGTCGATATAGGCCAGTTCCACCAAGAGGCTTGGGTCTTTCAAACGATTCTTGAGCATGGTCGAGTCCTGTTCCGAGACAGCCTCCAGTCTAAGCAGGCGCCACAGCCCAGGATGCTGAAAGCGCCGGGCCGACAGCGTCGGATGCTGAAAAACGCGGCGGCGCAGCAGGCTCTACCGAGCACATGAACAGCGCCCCGTAGCCGCTGGCGCAGCCTGCGATCGGCGGCGCAGCCGTCGCAAAACAGATAACCACGGTGCGTCAGATCGATCCGGGATACAGGCTTGGCGGGCTAGCGCCCGATCGCCGCCTCCGGCAGCGGCTACAGATGACGGCTCAACGTTTCAGGGAACCCAGCAGGCCTTCGAGAAAACGCTGGCCGGCGTCCATCTGGCTGACCTCGATGAACTCGTCGGGCTTGTGCGCCTGCTCGATGGAGCCCGGGCCGCAGACCACCACCGGGATGTCCAGGCGCTGGCTGAACAGGCCGCCTTCAGTGCCGAAGCCGACCTTGGCGTAGCCGGTGCCCGGCGCGGCGAAGGCGTGGAGCAAACGCACCGCCTCGACACTCGGATGGGTCTCCAGCCCCGGGTAGACATTGAGGGTTTCGATCTCGATGGCCGCCACCTCGGAGACCTTGCGGGCCTCTCGCACGATCAGCTCGGCGCGTTCGCGCATCTGTTCGAGGAACTGCTCGAGATCGTCCGCCGGCAGGTTGCGCACCTCGAAATCCAGGGTGCACAGGTTCGGCACTATGTTCAGCGCCTTGCCGCCGCCGATCTGCCCGACGTGCACGGTGCTGTAGGGAATGTCGTAGTCGGCATCGCGCGCGCCCTGCTCGCGCAGACGCTGCTGGCTGTCGCGCAAACCGGCGATGAAATCGCAGGCCAGGTGAATCGCGTTGGCCGCCAGCGGCGCCAGGGAGGAATGCGCTTCCTGGCCACGGCAATAGGCGCGGTACGACCCCTTGCCCTTGTGCCCGAGCACGAACTGCATGCGCGTGGGTTCGCCGATCAGGCACAGGAACGGCCGCACCGGCGCCAGGTGCAGCACGTCCAGCAGGCGGCGCACGCCGACGCAACCGATTTCCTCGTCATGGGACAGCGCCAGTTGCAGCGGCCGGCTCAAGGTGCTGTCGGCGGCATCGAGCATGGCGTCTATGGCCAGGGCGATAAACCCCTTCATGTCGCAGCTGCCGCGCCCGTAGAGGCGCCCGCCTTGCTCGGTGACCTGGAACGCCGGCAGGGTCCAGGCCTGGCCGGCGACGGGCACCACGTCGGTGTGCCCGGACAGCAGGATCCCTGGCAGCTCCCGCGGCCCGGTGCTGGCGAACAGGTTGGCCTTGCGCCCGCTTTCGTCCTTGACGATCAGCGACTCGATGCCCTTGCCCAGCAGCAGCTCGCGCACGTATTCGATCAGCGCCAGGTTCGACTCCGAGGACACGGTGTCGAAGGCGATCAGGCGCTTGAGGATCTCCAGTACCCGGGGTTTCATGAGGCCTTGCTCCGTTGTGCGGTGGTGCCGGCGAAGCGGCGAATCGAAAAGGGCTCGATCGGGGTGCTGGTACTGCCGGTGGCGATCAGCTCGGCCATCACGTCGCCGACGCCCGGGCCGAGCTGAAAGCCGTGGCCGCAGAAGCCGAAGGCGTAGTACAGGCCGTCGACCTGGCCACTGGGTCCCATGATCGGCAGCGAGTCGGGCAGATAACCTTCGATGCCGCTCCAGACGCGGATGATGTTGAGGTTGCCGACGCCCGGCAGCAGCCGGCGCATCTGCTGGATCTGGTTGAGGATACTGCGCGGTTCGACCTGGGCGCGCCGTGTGAGCATGTCCGGTTTGCTGCGGTAGCCGCCGCCGATGATGATGTTGCCGCGGGGAATCTGGCGGAAGTAGATCACCTCCTCGGGGATCTTGGTGTAGACCCCGATCACCGTCGGCAAGGCGTAAGGCACCGGCTCGGTGACCGCCATCTGCGGGCCGTTGGTGTCCAGCGGCACCGGCTCGCCGAACTGCTCGGAGAGTTTCTGGCCCCAGGCGCCGGCGGTGATCAGCAGGCGTTCGGCGCTGAACTGGCGGCCGTCGGTGGTGCCGACCCGGAACCCGCCACCGACCTTCTGCACCTCGGCCACTTCGGTACGTTCTTCGATCCGCGCCCCGGCGCGCACCGCCGCCCGGGCAAAGGCCGGGGCCGCCAGGCGCGGGTTGGCATGGCCGTCATGGGGGGCGTAGGAGCCGCCCTTGACGTCCGGCCCGAGGAACGGAAAACGCTCGTGCAACTCGCGGCCGCGGTAGATCTTCAGGTCCAGCTGCCGCGCCTCGGGCGCCGCGGCATAGGCCTCGAGCTCGGCGATCTCGTCCTCGCGGTAACACACCCGCATATGGCCGCTGGCAATGAACTCCAGGTCGTCGTCGATCAGTTCCGGCAGGCGCTTCCACAGGGCCCAGGAACGGTTGGCCAGCTCCAGCTGGCCGAGATAACGCCCCTGGCGCCGCACGTTGCCGAAGTTCACCCCGCTGGCGTACTGGCCGATCTGGTCGCGCTCCAGCAGGGTCACCGACTGGCCGCGCTGGCGCAGGAAAAACGCCGCCGCCGAGCCCATCAGGCCGCCGCCGACAATCAGTACATCGGACTGTTGCACCGTCATGGCGTCACCTCCCCGGTGAGCATCGAAAGGGGCTTGACCGGGGCCTGGCCTCGCTGCCGGCCCACCTCCTGCACCGCGACCCCGGCCGCGGCGGCGATCACCTCGGCCCCGGCCTGGGAACAGTAGCGACCCTGGCAGCGGCCCATGCCGACCCGGCTGAAGGCCTTGGCGCGGTTGACTTCGCAGGCGCCCTTCTCGCGCACCGTGCGCCGCAGTTCGCCGGCGCTGATCATCTCGCAACGGCAGACGATGGCGGTGTCCGGCAGCGCCTCGGCCTGGGCGCTCGGCCAGGGAAAGGCCTGGGCCAGGCCGAGGCGGAACTGGTCCATCACCGCCAGGGCCTGGCGCTGTTCGTCGCGTTCCGCGGCGTTGACCGGCAGTTGCAGATCCTCGAGCAGGGCCAGGGCCGCGAGGCGCCCGGCGTGTTCGGCGGCGTCGGCGCCACGGATCTTCGCCCCGTCGCCGGCGGCATAGACCCCACTGACACTGGTGCGCCCGGCCTCGTCGAGCTCCAGCAGCCACTGGCTGGACGCCGGGTCGAAGGCCAGGCGGCAACCGGCAAGGTCGGCCAGTTGGGTTTCCGGACGCAGGTGATAGCCCAGGGCCAGAGCATCGCACTCGACATCCAGGCTGTCGCCCTTGGCGGTCTTGACCTGCACCAGGCTGACCCCGCCCTGGGCATCGCCCAGCACCCGGACCGGCTGGATCCCCAGGTGCACCGGCACCCGGGCCAGGCACAGCTGCGCCAGCAGCTTCATGCCGGTCCAGAGCAATCCCGGGCGCGCCAGCAGTTTCGGCAAGGCGCCGATGCGCTTGCCCAGCGGCGAGGTGTCAAGCACCGCGGCGACCTGCGCCCCGGCCTTGAGGTACTGGCTGGCCACCAGGTACAGCAGCGGCCCGCTGCCCATGAACACCACGCGGTGACCGATGGACACCGATTGCGCCTTGAGGGCGATCTGCGCGCCGCCGAGGCTGTAGGTGCCCGCCAGTTGCCAGCCTTCGAGCGGCATCAGGCGGTCGGTGGCGCCGGTGCAGAGGATCAGCGCGTCATAGTCCAGGGTGAAGTGCCGGCCCTGGCTGACGCAGCACAGCTGCCCCGGGGTCAGGTTCCACGCCAGGGTGTCCGGGCGATAGTCGATGCGCGGGCGCAGGCGCTCGAAACTGTCGTGCAGGGCCCGCGCCTTGTGCGCTTCGCTGCCGTACAGGGTGGCGTAGTCGCGGCGGAAACCTTCGGGCTGGCGGCGGTAGATCTGCCCGCCGTCGCGACGGTTCTCGTCGACCAGGGTCGGCACCAGGCCGGCCGCCAGCAGGGTTTCGGCGCAACGGACACCGGCCGGGCCGGCGCCGACTATCACGACCCGTGGCGCCGCGCCGGACGGGATGTTCAGCCGTGCAGTGGCCATACCGCCTCCGGTTGTGTGGTGAGGATATCCAGGCCCTCGCGGACCTCGCTGGAACAGGCGCGCAGGCGTTCGCCGGCGCGGGTCCAGACCCAGCAGTCCTGGCAGGCGCCCATCAGGCAGAAGCCGGCGCGCCGGCCGGAATCGAACTCCGACTGGCGCAGGGCCGTCCCCTGGGTCAGCAACGCCACCATCAGCGTGTCGCCCTGCAACGCCTCGATCGGCGCACCATCCACCCACAGTCTGACCGGCGAGCGTTCGCGCTCGCCCAACCGTACAAAACGCCCCTTCATGCGTAGGCTCCCTCGGTCATGCCATTGAAGTTCTGTTGGCTCTGCAGCAACTCGCCGCTGTCGCGGTGGCAGAGGATCTCGCTGCCGCCGTCGATGGCGCGGCGGTTCGGCGCGGTGCGGTTGCACAGGCCGTCGATGCGCACCGGGCAGCGATTGAGGAAGGTGCACAGCTCCGGCACGTTGGCCTTGGCGCCGATCGGCGGCAGGCTGGCGCAGGTGCTGCCGCAGCTTTCCAGCCAGCCCTGGCGCAGCTCCGGCACCGAGTGGATCAGCAGGTCGGTATAGGGATGGAACGGCGCCTGGGCAAAGGCCGCGCGGCTGCCCGCCTCGACCTTGTGCCCGCTGTACATCACCACGATGTCGTCGCACAGCGCGCGCACCGTGGAAATGTCGTGGCTGATGAACAGGTAGGACACCCCCAGTTCCTGGCGCAGGTCGCGCAGCAATTCGAGAATCGCCGCCCCAACCACCGTATCCAGGGCCGAAGTCACCTCGTCGCAGAGGATCAGGTCAGGCTTGGCCGCCAGCGCGCGGGCCAGGTTGACCCGCTGCTTCTGCCCGCCGGACAGCTCGCTGGGCCGCCGGTCCGCGAGCTTGCGCGGCAGCCGCACCAGGTCCAGCAGTTCGTCGATGCGCTGGCGCAAGGCCGCGCCCTTGAGGCCGAAATACATCTTCAGCGGCCGGCTGAGAATGGCGCTGACGCTGTGCATGGGGTTGAGCGCGGTGTCGGCGTTCTGGAACACCATCTGGATCCGCCGGAACTGCTCGTCGGTGCGGCTCGACAGGCTGCCGCCCAGGGGCTGGCCGTCGAAGCTCAGCTGGCCGAGGGCCGGGCTCAGCAAACCGGCCACCACCCGCGCCAGGGTCGACTTGCCCGAGCCCGACTCACCGATCACGCCAATGGCCTGGCCACGGCGCACGGTCAGGTCGATGTCCTCCAGCACGCGGATCATCGGCATGCCTTGCAGGTTCTTGTTGCCGTAGCCGGCGGTCAGGCCCTTGATGGTCAGCAGCGGCTGGTCCTCGGCGATATCGCTGGGCGGGCGAATGGTCGAGTCCGGGCGCGCCGCCGCCAGCAGGCTGCGGGTGTAGTCGTGGACCGGGCCCTCGAGCAGCGGCGCAGTGGCGCTCTGTTCGAGGATCTGGCCGCCGTTGAGCACCACGATCTGATCGGCCATCTGCGCCACCACCGCCAGGTCGTGGGACACATACACCGCCGTCGCCCCGCGTTCGCGCACCACCCGCTTGAAGGCCCGCAGCACGTCGATCTGGGTGGTGACGTCGAGCGCGGTGGTCGGCTCGTCGAGGATCACCAGCAGCGGGTCGCTGATCAGCGCCATCGCCGCCATCACCCGTTGCAACTGGCCGCCCGAGACCTGGTGCGGGTAACGCTGGCCAATGTGTTCCGGGTCCGGCAGGGCCAGGTCGCGGAACAGCTCGATGGCCTTGGCCTCCAGGTTGGCGCGGCTGTCCAGGCCATGGATCAGGGCGCCCTCCACCACCTGGTCGAGGAGTCTTTTCGCCGGGTTGAAGGCCGCCGCCGCGCTCTGGGCGATGTAGGACACGCGATTGCCGCGCAGGCCCTGCAACTGCTCCTCGCCCAGGGCCAGCATGTCATGTTCGCCGACCCGCACCACCCCGGACGCCAGGCGGCAACCACGGCGGGCATAACCCAGCAGGGCCAGGGCAATGGTGGTCTTGCCGGAGCCGGATTCGCCGATCAACGCCAGCACCTCGCCCTGCTCCAGGGCGAAGCTCACGCCCTTGACGATCTCCACTTCGCCGCTCTCGCCGCCGGCGACCACCCGCAGGTCTTCCACTCGAATCAACTGGCTCATCTCAATGACCTCCCGGACGGCGGCTGCGGCGCGACGAGATCCTGTCGATGAACAGGTTCACGCCAATGGTCAGGGTGCCGATGGCCAGCGCCGGGATGACGATGGCCGGCGCGCCCTGGTTGAGGCCGCCGATGTTCTCGCGCACCAGCGAGCCGAGGTCGGCGTCCGGCGGCTGCACACCGAGGCCGAGGAAGCTCATGCCGCTGAGCAGCAGGACGATGAAGCCAAAGCGCAGGCCGAGGTCGGTGAGCACCGGGTTGAGCATGTTCGGCAGGATCTCCACGCAGGCGATGTACAGCCGGCGCTCGCCCCGGGTGCGGGCCACCTGCACATACTCCAGGGCCTCGATATTCACCGCCAGGCTGCGGGCGATACGGAACGCCCCGGGGGTGAAGCTCAGCACCGCGGTGCACACCAGCAGCACCACCGAGGAGCCGAAGGCCGAGACCATGATCAGCGCCAGCATCTTGCTCGGGATGGAGATGAAGGCATCCATCAGGCGGCTGATGACTTCATCCAGCCATTTCGGCGCGACCACCGAGAGCAAGGCGCAGGCGGTGCCCAGGCCGCTGGCCAGGACCGCGGAAATCAGCGCCAGGCCGACGGTGAACCGCGCGCCCACCAGCACCCGGCTGAGCATGTCGCGGCCCAGGTAATCGGTGCCGAACGGATAGGCCGCGCCCATGGCGTCGAACACATTGGCGGACACCACTTCGCCCACCGGGTGCGGCGCCAGCCAGGGGCCGAACAGCGCCACCAGCAGCCACAGCACACACATCGCGGCCCCGGTCAGGCCGAGCCAGGACGGCCCGTGGGACACCTTGCCAAGCGCCAGGTCGGGCGTGGCAGGCGTCGACTTCAGCATGAGATTGCTCATTGGTTTCTCAGCCTCGGATTGGAAAGAATCGCGCACAGGTCGGCAATCAGCACCAGGCCCAGGTAGGCCGTGCAGAACAGCATGGTGCAGGCCTGGACCAGCGCCATGTCGCGGTTGGTCACCGCGTCAACCATCAGGCTGGCGATCCCGGGATAGTTGAAGATGGTCTCGACGATCACCACCCCGCCCAGCAGGTACGACAGGCTCAGCGCCACCGCGTTGGCGATCGGCCCGATGGCGTTGGGCAAGGCATGGCGCAACACGATACGCACCGGGCTGACGCCCTTGAGCCGGGCCATTTCCACGTAGGGGCTGTCGAGCTGGTCGATCACCGCGGCGCGGGTCATGCGCGCCATTTGCGCGACGATGACGAAGCACAGGGTCATCACCGGCAAGGCGTAGGTACGCAGGAACTGCAGCGGCGAGTGGATTTCGCTGGCGTAGGACAAGGCCGACAGCCAACCCAGGTTCACCGCGAACACCAGCACCGCCAGGGTCGCCACCAGGAACTCCGGCACCGCCACCAGGGCCAGGGTGATAAAGCTCAGGACGCTGTCCAGGCGCCCGCCGCGGCCCATGGCCGAGCCGATGCCCAGGGTCAGCGCCACCGGCACCGAGACCACCGCGGTCACCGCCGCCAGCATCAGGGTGTTGGGCACCCGCCCGGCCATCAGCTCGCTGACCGGCATGGCGTTGGACACCGAGGTGCCCATGTCGCCGGCCAGCAGGCTGAGCAGCCAATGCAGGTAACGCACCACACCGGGCTGGTCCAGGCCCAGTTTCAGGCGCAGCGCCGCCACCTGTTCCGGCGTGGCGAACTGCCCCAGGGCCTGTTGCGCCGCGTCCCCCGGCAATACCGCGGTGATGGCGAACACCACCATGGAGACGATCAACAAGGTCACGACCGCGGCGCCCATGCGCCGCCCGATCAACCACAGTGTGTTGCTATTCATCGCCCTTCCCTCCTGCCTTGCAGCCCCGACGGAACCCGCTTTCGCCCCTCACGCGTCCAGCCACACCTGCTCGGCGAACATGTAGCCCATGAAGCCGCCCAGGGGGTTGCTGCCATAGCCCTTGATGCGCTGGTCGACCCCGTCGATGTTGCTGATGAACACCGGGATGCCGATGCCGCAGTGGTCGTGCACCAGGGTCTGCATGTCGGCGTACATGGTGCTGCGCTTGGCGTCGTCGGTCTCGCCGCGGGCCAGCATCAGCAACTGGTCGAACTGCTCGTTCTTCCAGCCCGACTCGTTCCATGGCGCGCTGGACTGGAAGAACTGCGAGAAGATCACGTCGGCGTTCGGCCGCGGGTTGATGTTGCCGAAGCTCAGCGGGTGCTTCATCCAGTGGTTGGACCAGTAGCCGTCGCTGGGCAGGCGGTTGACGTTGAGGGTCAGCCCGGCCTGCTTGGCCGACTGCTGCAGGAGCACGGCGATGTCCACCGAACCGGTGGCGGCCGGCGAGGCCACCAGCGGCATGCTGACCTTCTCCATGCCGGCCTTCTTCAGCAGGAAGCGGGCCTTTTCCGGGTCGTACACGGTCTGCGGCAGGTCAGCGTTGTAGTAACGCGAACCCGGCGCGATCGGGTGGTCGTTACCGACCACGGCGTAGCCACGGAACACCGCGGATTTCACCTGTTCACGGTCCAGCAGGTGCTTCAGCGCCTGGGTGAATTCCGGGCTCTGGCCAGGCAACTGGTCCTGGCGAATGATCAGGTCGGTGTAGTTGCCCGACGGCGCGTCCACCACCCGGTGCCCGGCGCTGGCGGCGATGCGCGCGGTGGAACGCGGGTTGACCTCGTTGATCAGGTTGACATCGCCGGAGAGCAAGGCGTTGACCCGCGAAGGCTCGTCGGCGATGGCGATGAACTCGATCTCGTCCAGGTACGGCAGGCCCGGCTTCCAGTAGTTCGGGTTGCGCGCGGAGACCGAACGCACGCCCGGCTTGAACTCCTTGACCTTGAACGGCCCGGTGCCGATGCCCTGGCTGAAGTCGGTGGTGCCCTCGGGCACGATCAGCAGGTGCGAGACCGCGAGGATCGACGGCAGCTCGGCGTTCGGCGCCTTGAGGCGGATCTGCACCTCATGGGTGCCGGTGGCCTTGATCTCGGCGAACTGCTCCATCAGCGGCATGACCTTGGAGCCGGTGGCCGGGTCCTTGTGCCGCGACAGCGAGAACACCACGTCGGCGGCGGTCAGGCCCTTGCCATTGTGGAAGGTCACTTCCTTGCGCAGGGTGATGATCCACAGGGTGGCGTCGGTATTGTCGATGCGCTCGGCCAGCTCCAGCTGCGGCACCAGGTGGCTGTCGAAGCGGGTCAGGCCGTTGTAGAACATGAAGTGCCGCACATAGTCGGTGGACAGTGCGCCACGGGCCGGGTCGAGGGTGTCGGCGGTGGAGCTGGACATCCCGGCGACGCGGATGCGTCCGCCCGGCTTGCCCTTGCCCGGCGCCGCGCTGTCGCTGGCGAGCAAGGTGCCGGCACTGCCGAACAGGCTGCCGGCGCCCGCGGCGGCGACACCGGCCACGCCAAGCATGCGCAAGGCACTGCGGCGGGACATGCCACGGTTCAGGCCTTCGAAAACCCGCAGGCTTTCTTCGCCGGAAATCAGTTGCGGATCGACTTTGTTGTCAGTCATAGCAGTTCTACCTGTCGAATAATGAGAAGGCTCGAGTGCTCGCGGTTGACCGGAGCGTCCTGGAAACGCAAAACGACGGTGCAGCAAACTCAGTGCAGATAGTCCTGGAAGCGGTAGTAAGCACCTACCAGCGGCAGGAACCAGGGCTTGCCGAAGTGCCCGGGAATCGCCGGCCACGCCAGGTCTTGCCAGGGGTTGGCGCTGGCCTTGCCGTCCATGACCTCGGCCATGACCTGGCCCATGTGCACCGACATCTGCACGCCATGGCCGCTGTAGCCCATGGCGTGGTAGATGCCGTTGCGTTCGCCGGCCCGGGGCAGCCGGTCGCTGGTCATGTCCACCAGCCCGCCCCAGCAGTAGTCGATCCCGACCCCGGCCAGTTGCGGAAACATCTGCACCATGGCCGCCTGCAGCACCTTGCCGCTCTTGGCGTCGGAGCTGGGGCTGGACATGGCGAAACGCGCCCGGCCGCCGAACAGCAGGCGGTTGTCCGGGGTCAGGCGGAAGTAGTTGCCGATGGTGCGGCTGGTGACATAGGAACGCTGGTGCGGCAGCAGCCGCTCGACCAGGGCTTGCGGCAGCACCTCGGTGGTCACCACGAAGCTGCCCACCGGCACGATGCGCCGCCGATACCAGCCGAGGTCGCCATGCTGGCAGGCGCCGGTGGCCAGCAGGATCTGCCGCGCCTGCAACGAACCGCGCGCGGTGTCGAGCCGGTAGCCGCCACTGTTGCCCTGCCAGCCTTTGACCGTGCAGTCCTGATAGATCAGCGCGCCATGGCGCGCCGCCGCCTGCGCCAGGCCGACGCCGAAGCGCCCGACATGCATCTGCACGCCGTTGCGCTGCAACAGGCCGCCGTGAAAACCGGCGGAATCGACTTCGCCGCGCACCTGCTCGGCGGACAGCAACTCGACATCGGCATCGACCTCGCGGCGAATCAGCTCGCAGGTGCGCGCCATCCCTTCGTAATGCAAGGGCTTGGCCGCCAGCTTGAGCTTGCCGTTGCGCTTGAGGTCGCAACCGATGCCCTCCTGCTCCACCAGCGCCACGACGCTCTGCACCGCCCGCTCGTAGGCCTGGTAATAGGCCCGCGCCCGCTCGGCGCCGAGGCTGGCGCTGAGGGCGGCATAATCCTGGGCCACCCCGGTGTTGCACTGGCCGCCGTTGCGCCCGGAGGCTTCGCCGATCACCCGGCCGGCCTCCAGCACCACCACCCGGGCGCCCTTCATGGCCAGCGCGCGGGCCGCGGACAGCCCGGTGAACCCGCCACCGACGATCGCCACGTCGACGCTGTCCGGCAACGCGCCGGCCTGTGCCGCGGTGAACGCCGGCGCACTGTCGAGCCAATAGGATTCACTGCCCATGCCTGACTCCCTGACCATGCCTTGAAGAGCGCCCATGACCGATCAGAGACCGACCAGCGCGGCCAGGCCGCCGATGTCCGGGATCTGCTGGTAGCCGTAGATGGCGTTGGCCGGCTGTTCGTGGCCACGGGCGACGAAGGCCTTGTGCTTGATCTTCATGTCGTGGGCCGGCATCAGGTCGTAACGGAAGCTGGAAGACACGTGGAGGATGTCTTGCGGGCCGCAGCCGAGGTTGTCGAGCATGAACTCGAAGGCCGCCAGGCGTGGCTTGTAGGCCTGGGCCTGTTCGGCGGTGAAGACCTTGTGGAACGGCGCGCCGAGCTTGTCGACGTTGGACATGATCTGGCTGTCGCTGGCGTTGGAGAAAATCACCAGGGGGATCTTGTCGGCGATCTTCGACAGGCCGGCCGGCACGTCGGGATGGGGGCCCCAGGTCGGCACCGCGTCGTAGTACAGCTGGCCTTCGTCACGGTACTCGACGCCCCAGCGTTTGCAGGTCCGCGCCAGCGCGGTCTTGAGGATCTCGTCGTAGGGCCTCCAGTCGCCCATGACCTGGTCCAGGCGATAGGCCGAGAAGTCCTTGACGAACTGGTCCATCTGCTCGGGGCTGACGCGGTCGGCGAACAGCTCGCGGGTCATGGTGCCCATGTGGAAGTTGGTCAGCGTACCGTAGCAGTCGAACGTAATGAATTTGGGACGAAGAAAGCTCATTGAGTGCGGTCCTGAAGTTCGTTGAGGTCATGGCGTGACACGCAAGAGCGCGGCTGCCGGAGCCCTGATGCAGCGTTGCAATCACAGCTTCATTACAACACCGTGAAATCAGCAGATGGCGTTAAAAGCGCGGGCTGCTCGATACAAACCACCGTTTTTCGGGGTGCCCTCAGCAGACTTTGCGGGGCGCGCCAGCCTTGGGCAAAGCCCGTATTCATGCGCTTTTATGGACCTTTTCCGGCCGCTGGGGCTCAAGCCAGGGCCCGACCGCCGCAGAACCTGCGCCGCCCCCAACAAAAACGGGCGCCCCCGTCTGGAAGCGCCCGTTTCGCTGAATCGCAGAGTGTGTCCCGGTCAATCCCCAACCGGTGGCGGCCGGCCTTCGGCCGTGCCGGAAGGTTCAATGCATACTTCGTACCGCCCCGCTCAGCCGCCGCCCGCCGGTCATGGCTTTCAGCCGGCGATATCGATCAGCACGCTCTTGAAGCGCAGGTTGGCCTCGAAGGCTTCGCGCCCCAGGTCCTTGCCGATGCCGGAACGCTTGTAGCCGCCGGTGGGCAGGATGTAGTCGTTGCTGCGCCCGTAGCGGTTGACCCACACCGTGCCGGCCTCCAGGCGCCGGACCAGGCGCAGGGCGCGGTTGATGTCGGCGGTGTGCACCCCGGCGGCCAGGCCGTAGGTGGCGTGCTCGGCCAGGCCCAGGGCCTCGGCTTCGTCCTCGAAGGCCTGCACCGTCAGCACCGGGCCGAAGATCTCCTCGCAGACCGCCGGGTTGCTGTTGTCCAGGCCGGTCAGCAGGGTCGGCTGGTAATAGGCGCCGCCCAGGCCATCGAACAGGCCACCGCCACAGAGCACCTCGGCGCCGGCCTGGCGCGAACGCTGGACGATGCCGTCGATGCGGTTGGCCTGCTGCCGGGAAATGATCGGCGACAGCGTGCTGGCCGACGACCAGGTCGGCCCCGGGCGCAATTGTTCGAAGTACGTCCGCAGGTGCTCGACGAAGGGCTGCATGATCGAGCGTTCGATCAGCAGCCGCGAACCGGAGACGCAGACCTGCCCGGCGTTGCCGGTAATGGCCATGGCCACGGTGCGCGCGGTCCTGGCGATGTCCGGCACGTCGGCGAACACCAGTTGCGGGCTCTTGCCGCCCAGCTCCAGGGTCACCGGCTTGGGCCCGACCAGGGCGCAGGTGGACATGATGCTCGAACCGGTGGCGGTGGAGCCGGTAAAGGTCACCTTGGCTACCCGCGGATGGCGACACAGGGCATCGCCAGTGACCCGGCCGTCGCCCTGTACCACGTTGAAGATGCCCGCCGGGATCCCCGCTTGCAGCGCCAGTTCGGCGAAACGCAGGCTGGAGTACGGCGTCAGTTCCGACGGCTTGAGCACCACCGCGTTACCGGCGGCCAGGGCCGGGGCGACTTTCCACGAGGCCATGCTCAGCGGGAAATTCCACGGCGCGATGGCGGCGATCACCCCATAGGGTTCGGCGATCTGCATGCCCAGGCGGTCGGTCTGGGTGGCGGCCAGCGAACCGCCGTGCTTGTCCGCCAGCTCGGCGAAAAAGCGGATGCCTTCGGCGACATAAGGAATGTCCCAGGCGATCACGTCCTGGTGCGGACGGGTCGAACCCACCGCCTCCAGCGGCGCGAGGATCGCCGCGTCGGCTTCCACCAGGTCGGCCCAGCGCCGCATCACCCGCGCCCGCTCCCGGGGCGGACGGCTGGCCCAGTCGGAGCGGGCAAAGGCCTGCCAGGCATTGTTCACCGCCTCGTCCACCCATTCGGCGTCGGCGATCGGCAACTGCCCGTAGGCCTGGCCGTCCGACGGGCGCGAGACTTCCAGCCCGGGCGCGGCGTCGCGGTACTGGCCGGCGATGAAATGAGCGCTGCGCACAGCGACAAGACGAGGATCGAAGCTATCCATGGAGCACTCCACTAAAGGCGGCAATAAGGTCGGCGAAGGCCGGTCCGGAAGGTAAAAACCAGGCCTCCATCCTAGGAAAAAAGCGCAAGCATTTGCTGCCGACCTTATGCCCCTTTTAAGTAGTTACTGTGGTCTGCCGGCCGCTCTTTTAGGGATTCTGCCGAATCGCTGCCGGGCTCTTGCCAGGTCTCGGCGCAGATGGGATACAGACGCATCGCCGCACAGCAAAGCCGACGATCGCGCTTATCTTTTCCACGGAGTCTTGCCATGTCCGCCACCCCTCGCCCTGCTTATGTGTATCGCCCGATGACTGTCGCCGACCTGCCGGCGGCCCACGCCCTGTCGGTGCAATTGAAGTGGCCCCATCGCCTGGAAGACTGGGCGATGTTGCAGCGGGTCAGCCAGGGCTTCGTGGTGGAAGACGGCGAGCGCCTGATCGGCAGCGCCTTCGCCTGCCTCCAGGGTGACTACGCCACCATCGGCCTGGTGATCGTCAGCAACGACTACCAGGGCCAGGGCATCGGCCGCGCCCTGATGGAAAAGGCCCTGCACGCCTGCGAGTCGCGCACGCCGATCCTCAACGCGACCCTGGCCGGCGCGCCGCTGTATGCCAGCCAGGGCTTCGTCGAGTTCGGCATGATCCAGCAGCATCAGGGCCAGGCGCAGGCGCCTGAGGTCGGCGCCCTGCCCGCCGGCGAAAGCTGCCGGCCGCTGCGCAAGGCCGACCGCCTGCGCCAGCTGAGCCTGGCCAACGCCGGCAGCGGCCTGGACCGCCAGCAGGTGCTGGAAGACCTGTTCGCGGTGGTCGAGCACGGCGTCGGCATCGAGCGCGACGGCCAGTTGCGTGCCTTCGCCCTGCTGCGGCCGTTCGGCCGTGGGCGCTGCATCGGCCCGGTGATTGCGGAAACCCCCGAGCAGGCCCGGCAGATGATCGCCAGCCTGCTGAGCAAGGTTCCCGATGCCTTCGTACGCATCGACATTCCGGCCGACTGCGGCCTGGCCGACTGGCTGCAAAGCGCTGGCCTGAAACAGGTCGACCAGGTCGCGCAAATGGCCCGCGGCACTCCGCCCCGGGCGCTTGGCGGCGTTCGCCAGTTCGCCCTGGTGACCCAGGCCATCGGCTGATCCACAACGCCGCGGGCGCCCGCCGCGCGGCACCTTTTCCACTTCCCAGAGAGTCATCTGTATGTCCACACCCGCCGCTTTGCTGCTGGCAGGCGCCGACGGTCGCTTCGACGCCAGCCTGTTCACCCCCGCTGCCCTGGGCAGCCACGACCCTTTCGGCGCCGATCGGCTGGTCGCCTACAACGGCAGCGACGGGATTGCCGCCGGTGTCGTGCGCACCAGCGCAAGTTTTGCCATCGAGGATTTCCCCCACATCGAAATGCTCGTGGTGCACGCCGGCAAGGTGCTGCTCTACAGCGCCGGGCCGTCTGCGGAACCGGCCCTGGAACTGGCCCCGGGCGCCAGCGCGGTGATCGGCCGCGGCAGCACCTTCAAGCTCGAGGCCGAACCCGGCACGCTCTGGGCCTTCTGCGCGGTGAAACGCGCCGCCGCGGGCGCCGAACCGGGCCTGACGCTGCTTGACCCGCGGGCCATGCTCTCGCCTTCGGCGGCCCCCGAGCCGCAGATCCTGATCGGCCCGGAACCGCAATGCCGCTCGCGCAACGCCTTCGAGGACGACACCTGCGACCTGCGGATCGGTGTCTGGGACTCCACGCCTTACCGCCGCCATGGCCGGCCCCACAAGCTCCATGAGCTGATGCACCTGGTGGAAGGCAGCGTGATCCTCGAGGGCGCGGATGGCAGCCGACTGACCGCCGGCCCCGGCGCTACGCTGTTCGTTGCCCAGGGCACGCCCTGCGCGTGGCACAGCACGGCCTATGTGCGCAAGTTCTATGCGGTGAAGTAACGCCCGGCACAAACGACAACGGCGCCCAAGGGCGCCGTTGTCATATCGGGCGAAAACCGCCCTGCGACTCAATCGTCATCGTCGTCATCGTCACGGTCGCGACGATAGCGCCCGTCCTTGTCCCGTCGGTCGTAGCGGCGATCGTAACGGTCGTCGTCATGATCGCGGTCGCGGTAGTAATCGCGGTCATAACGACTGTGGTCGCGCCAGCCGTCATGGTCGCGATCGTAGCGCCGGCCGTCATCCCAATGGGGGTAGCAGCCACCCAGCAGCAGCGTGGAGCAAAGGGTCAGGGTGAGTGTCGCGAGTCGCTTCATGGGAAGTGTCCTAGAACCTGGGTCAGAACGATGGGTTGGCAACGCTGCCCGGCAACGCGCCGGGCCCTGTGCGAACCGGCGACGCCGGCGCCTGCAACCACCCATGTGACTGTAAAACCAGAGATTTATTCGATCCTGGCAAGGCACTGGCGGACCGACGGTCATGTCTTGTCCCATGCAAACGGTCACGCCTGCTCAATGGGAATTCCTGTCCCATAGCCAGTTCCACAGCCCCGGCAAGCGCACCGGCTGCTCGCTGCTGCTGACGGTACGGGCCATGACCGCCCGTTGCAGCGCCGCGGTATCGTCGTAGAACGGCTTGGGCGCGGTCCGAAGGCCAGTGGCCTGGGCGCTGTCGAGCAGGATCTGCAGGTATTCCCGGGTATGCCGGGCGGTGTAGCGATTGAGGTCGTGGAAGGTCACCACCACCGGGATCGCTCCGTCCACCGTCGGCAACTGGCCCAGGGCAATGCGTTCGCGCACCTCCGACAGCTGGCGCAGCATGTTGGCCCGGCGCCGTGGGCTGGCGTTGAACCCCCAGACCTTGCCGTCGTTGGCGCTGAGGTCGGTCAGCAACACATGCAGGCCATGCCGTTGGTAGGCGGCGAAGGTGCGCTTGTCGTAGTTCCAGAATGGCGGGCGCACCAGGTTCGGCGGCACGCCGGTGATCAGCGCGATATCGGCGCTGCCGTCGTTCAGGGACGTCTCCAGCTCCTGCGGGTCGAGCGAGCGATGGTTGGTGTGCCTCGGCGTGGCGGTATGAAAGCCCAGTACATGGCCCTCGGCGTGCTCGCGGGCCATTATCCGCCGCCCGATCTCGCTGCCGCCGGCCCGCGAGGCGCGGGTCTGGACGAAGAACACCGCCTTGATCGCCGGCTGCAGCGGGTTGTCGAGCAGGTCGTCGAGCACCCGTTCGGTCGGGTTGTAGAAGCTGGAAGCGCTGGGGCCGTCGTCGAAGGTCAGCAGAAAGCGGATCGGCGCCTGAACGCGCAAGCGTTGCTCGGTCTGCGCGGTCATTTCGATGGGGGCAGCGATGCAACCGGCCAGGCCGGCGGCGAGTAACACTGCGCAGAGAAGCTTGAAGCCTCGTTTCATGTTTTGCCCTGTGTCGGACCGTTGCGGTCGTCACCTCAATGGCAAAAATCCCTCGCCCATGGATCCCTCGCCCGGCCTGCACGCAGCGCCGGGCACAGCTTGGAGGGGCAACCAGGGTTTTGGTTCCGGGGCGCCCGGTTTCAGGCCGCCAGGGCGCTCATGCCGCAGCGCCTTCGCACGGCCGCTGCCAGGCCCGCTGCAGCAGTTCGATCACCTCCTCGTCCGAGGTCTGGGCAAAGTCCGCATAGCCGTTGCCGATCGACACGAACCACAGCGGGGTGATCGGGCAGATCAGCTCGTCGACCTCGAAACTCAGGGTGTCCACGGTTTCCTGCGGCGCCAGGGGCACGGCCACCACTATCCGCGCCGGGTGCTGCAGGCGCGTGGCCTGGACCGCGGCGTGCATCGAGGCACCGGTGGCCAGGCCGTCGTCCACCAGGATCACCACCTGGCCACGCAGGTCGGGCGCGGGCCGGTCGCCGCGGTAGACCCGATCGCGGCGCTGCAATTCCTGGGTTTCCCGCTGGGTCACCGCTTGCAGCGCGGCATCACCGATGTGATGGCCGTTCAGGACGTCCTGATTGAGGATGCGGATGCCGCCGCTGGCGATGGCGCCCATCGCCAGTTCTTCATGGCCGGGCACGCCGAGCTTGCGCACCAGCATCAGGTCCAGCCGCACCTCCAGGGCGCGGGCGATTTCCCAGGCCACCGGCACCCCGCCCCGGGGCAACGCCAGCACGATCACCTCGGGCCGGCGACTGTATTTCTGCAACGGCGCGACCAGCCCTTGCCCGGCGGCCTGGCGGTTGCGCAAAGTCATCTGCAATGACGGATATTCGCTCATGTCTCACCTCCCCAGGCGCCCGGCTACAGCGCCAGCAGGCTGCAGGGCAGCTGATACAGCGCGTGCTCGGTGGTGCTGCCCACCAGTTTCTCCAGGCCCTCGCGATGCACGCGGCCCATGACCAGCACGTCGGCCTGGTTCTCGGTGACGAAATTGGCCAGCACCGTGACCGGCTGTCCGAGGATGAAATGCCGCCGCTCCTCGGGCACGCCATAACGCTCGGCGAGTTCGAGGAAGGCTTTTTCCAGGGTGACCCGCAGTTCCCGGGTCAGGTCCGCCAGCACCAGGCCACCGCCCCCGGCATCGCCCAGGTAGACCGACGACACGTCATAGGCGTGCAACAGGTGCAGCTCGGCATTGCATTGCAGGGCCAGGCTGTTGGCTTCGTGGATGATCCGGTCGTTGAGCCCGTTGTGCTGGTACTCCGGCCGCGACGGGTCGACCGCCGCCACCACCATTTGCGGCAAGGTGTGGCCGTGGCGACCCATCAGGTACAGCGGGACCGGGCACTGGCGCAGCAGGTGCCAGTCCATCGGCGTGAGAAAGGCGCGTTTGAGCGCCGGTTCGTGCTGCACGTCCTTGATCAGCAGGTCGGGCTGGATTTCCGCGACGTGCTGCAGGATTTCCTCCAGCAGGTCGTCGGCCCAGGTCACCTCGCCGTTGACCGTGACGCCATGGCCACGCAGCCGATGCACTTCCTCCTGCAACCAGTTCTGATGTTCCAGGCGATAACGTTCGCGCGCCTCGTTGCGCACGTGGTGCTCGAACAGGGAAAGAATCGACACCGGTTTCAGCAAGGCCGCGATATGCAGGGTCGCGCCGCTGGCCTTGGCCAGGGCGGCTGCACGCGGGATCGCCGGGGATTGGCGCATTGCCGGGTCGATGACCAGCAACAAGCGTTGGTACTGGCTCATGGCGCACCTCCAGATCGGCTGGACGCCCACGCCGGCCACCGGTGCCCGCTTCTCTGGACGCCGATGCGTCAACGCCGGATCGAACGCCAGCATGACTTCAGACTTCCCACTGACAATGCGCCCGTCGCGGCGTTACGGCAAGTGCGTCCAGCGTCGGTGCAGACCACGGGCCAGGCTGTCCAGGGCAAAGCCCAGGGCACCGATCAGCAGCACCATGGCCATCAGTTCCGAATAGGCCAGGCGGTCGCGGGTATCGAGAATGAAATAGCCCAGGCCGGCGCTGACGCCGAGCATTTCGCAGGGCACCAGGACGATCCACAAAATCCCGATGGCCAGGCGCACGCCGGTCAGCACATGGCCCAGCACCCCGGGCAGGATCACCTTGCACAGGGTTTCCCAGCGGGTGGCGCTGAGGCTGCGGCTCAGTTGCAGCCAGCGCGGATCGAGCTGGCGCACCCCGGCCGCGGTGTTGAGCAGGATCGGCCAGACCGCGGCGAAGGCCAGCAGGAAGTAGATCGGCTGGTCCCCTACCCCCATCAGCATCACCACCACCGGCATCCACGACAGCGGCGAGATCATCCGCAGGAACTGGAACGCCGGGGTGGTGGCCGCCTCCAGGTGGCGGTAGCTGCCGATCAGCAGGCCCAGGGGCACGCCGACCAGCAAGGCCAGGGCCAGGCCGACCAGGATGCGCTTGAGGCTGACCAGCACATGCTCGTACAGCTCGGCGCGGCCCAGCAGCTCCAGCAGGCTGGCCAGGGTCGCCGCCGGCGAAAAGCGCGCCGCCAGCCCGTCGGCACTGCCGAACAGGTGCACGCCCAGCCACCACAACAGCAGCAGGCACAGCAGCCCGCCCACGCCGAGCAGCCAAGGCAGGTTCGATGCGGATCGCTTGGCCATCAGAGGCTGAACTCCTCGCTGCGTTCGAAGCTGTCGGGCAAGCCGAATGCCTTGAGCCCGCCGACCGACGCGATGGCGTTGCGCACGAAGCGCTCGTCCACCAGGTCGCGGGCGGTGTGCTGCGGGTCGAGGCTGGCCAGGAAACCCTTGTCGCCTTCGATCAGGGTGTCCTTGAGGCGCTTGACCAGTTCCTCGGTGTAGCTGGGGAACGGGTACGGCTGAAAGTCGATGCGCTGCTCGTCCCACTGCGCGTGCTGGATCGCGCCGTCGGCCAAGTACTGTTGGCGCTCGCCGGCACTCGGCGCCAGCACCCGGCTCAACACCTGCGGCGCATGCGGGGTGTAGCGGTTGGTGCCGTCCCGGGACAGCAGCTGGGCGGCCTCGGCACGGTTGTCGCGGGTCCACAGCTGCGCCTTGACGATGGCGTTGACCACCTTCTGCGACCATTCGGGGCGGTTGTTCAGGTCCTGCTCGTGCATGAACACCACGCAGCAGGCGTGGTTGCGCCAGATATCCCCGGTAAAGCGCTGCACCCGGCCGACCTTGAGTTCCTCGGCCAGGGCATTGAACGGCTCGGCGACGATGTAGCCGGCGATGCGCTTGCTGGCCAGGGCCGGCGGCATGTCCGATGGCGGCAGCACCAGCAGGTTGACCTCGTTGGCCGCCAGCGGGCTGCTGGCCGGCCGGCTCACCGGGGTCAGGCCGTTGTCGCGCAGCAGTTGCTGCACCACCACGTTGTGAATCGAGTACCAGAACGGAATCGCCAGCGCCTGCCCGCCCAGTTGGCGGACCTCGGTGATGCCCGGCGCCACCGTCAGGCCCGAGCCGCCGACGTGGTTCCAGGCCACCACCTTGGCCGGCACCTTGCTGCCGTAACGCGCCCAGACCGTCATCGGCGACAGCAGGTGGATCACATTGACCTGCCCGGAAATGAACGCCTCGATCACCTGCGCCCAGCTGCGCAACAGCACCGGGCGCTCGGAGCGGATGCCCTCGGCCTCGAACAGGCCATTGTTATGGGCCACCAGCAAGGGCGTGGCGTCGGTGATCGGCAGGTAGCCGATGCGCACCGGCGCGTCCGGCTCCGCGGCGGCACGGGCCTGCAGGCTACCCAGCAACGGCAAGGCGCCGCCGGCGGTGAGCAAGGCGCTGAGTTTGAGGAAGTCGCGACGGCTGTGGGTGAAGTCATCCAGGCACATGGTGTATCTCCGACAATTCGGGCAAGGGGTTGGACCGGTCATCACCGCCTCTTCCAGTAGGCGCGAAGCTTGCTCGCGAAGGGCCTCAACGCTGACGGGGTGTCTGGAACCCTGCGCCGCACTGATGTTTTTATTGCGAGCAAGCTTCGCTCCTACAAAGGCAGCGATAGAGGCTGGGCTGAGGCTTGGGGTTGTGCAGTGCGGCTCGCCCGCCGAAGGGTTTTGAGAATCTCGATACGCAGGGTGCCCAATTCTTCCACCAGCTCGGCGCGCGGCTGAGGCAGGTCGATGCGCCACTCGCCGAGGGTCCGCGCCGGGCTGTTACCCAGTAGCAGAATTCGATCGGAAAGCAGCAGGGCTTCGTCGATATCGTGGGTGATCAACAGCGCCGCGGTGCGGTGCTCGGCGATCACCTTGAGCAGCAGTTGTTGCATGTCGGCGCGGGTCACTTCGTCCAGCGCGCCGAAGGGCTCGTCGAGCAACAGCACCTGCGGCTGGCGCGCCAGGCAACGGGCCAGCGCGGTGCGCTGGGCCATGCCGCCGGACAGCTGCGCCGGGTAGTGCCCGCGGGCATGCTGCAGGCCGACCTCGGCGATTGCCTGGTCGACCCGCGCCTGGCGCTGTTGGGCGTCCAGCGCCGGCTGGCGGGCGAAGTCGAGGCCGAAGGCGACGTTGTGTTCCAGGTTCAGCCAGGGCAACAGGCTGGGGTCCTGGAAAGCCACGGCCACCCGTGGATGCGGGCCGTCCAGCGTTTGCCCCAGCAGGCTGACGCTGCCACCCTGAGGCGCCTGCAAACCGGCCAGGACCCGCAACAGGCTGGACTTGCCGACGCCGCTGGGGCCGAGAATCGACACCACTTCCCCCGGCTGCAAGCGCAGGTCGAAGCCTTCCAGCACCGCTTGCCAGCCGTGTTCACCGGGGTAGCCGAGGCTGATCTGCCGGGCTTCGAGCAAGGCCGCGCTCATGCTGCCGCGTCTCGGGCCTGGCGCTGCAACTCGGCGCGCAACTGCACCAGGCTCGGCGTGACGATCGGCACGAAGGCCGACTCGCGCCAGCGCCGGGCAAAGCCGCTGCCATGCTCGCTCAGGTAGGCCTTGCCGCCACTGGCCTGCAACTCCAGCTGCACGGCGTTGGCAGCGGCCTCGGCCAGGGCGATGCGCAGCCGGAACAGCGCCGCGGGCTGGGTCAGGAAACGTCCCTCCAGCAGGCCGCGCTTGAGCTCATCGACGCTCTCCTCCAACTGCCGGCGTTGTTCCTGCGACGGCTCGCGCAGGATCGAACGACCGCTGTGCAGATGGGTTTGCACTTCATCCAGCGCGCGCCGCGCCAGGCCGATGGCCATGCCACATTGCAGGCCGAGAAACGCCGGGCGCACCGCCGGCAGGAAGGCCTTGGCGTCCTCGTGCAACAACCAGTCGTGACCCACCTCGACCTGTTGCAACTCCAGCGCCGCGGTGTTGCTCGACTGCAAGCCCATCAGTTGCAAGTCCTCGGAGCGTTGCAGGCCAGCCAGGGCCGCGGGGATCGCCAGGACAAAGGGCGCGCCGCCCTCTTCGTGCTCGATGGCCGCGGCCACCACAAACCCGCTTTTACGCAGATTGGTGACCCAGTGCAGGCGCCCGTTCAGGCACCAGCCGCCGGCCCGTGGCAACGCGCGGACTTGCAGGGCCTCGATGCCCGAGAGGAACTTCATGGCGTTCGACAGCCCGGTGGCCCCCGCCAGTTCGCCGCTGAGCAGGTCCGGCAACAGACGCTCGCGCAAGGCCGCGTTGGGGCTGTGCAGCAGGTATTCGATAAAGGCCCGCTGGCCCCAGAACACAAAGGCCGCCGCCAGGGAATGGCTGGCCACCGCGGCCACCGCTTCCACGGCAGCGCCCAGGTCGCCATCGCTACCGCCCTGCCCGGCCGGAATGCCGATCCGCAGCACCCGGGCCTCGGCCAGTCGCGCCAGCACCTGCTGTGGGTCGCAGTGGCCCAGATCCAGGGCCTGGGCCTCGGCGTCCAGCCATTGACTCAATGCGGGGTTGAGCATGTGGTTTTCTCCTTTTCTACGCGGCAGCGGCCCAACGGCCGTGCCTTGAATCAAGCCGCTGCATCATTGCTGCGGCGCTTGCCAGCGATACTTGGCCAGTTCCGGGTTCAGCGGCGTGCGGGCGAACACGTTGGCGAAGTTGCACAGGGTCGCCAGGCTCACCCCGAGAATCACCTCCAGGGCATTGCCCTCGCTGTAGCCGGCGGCCTTGAACGCTGTGAACGTCGGCTCGCTGACGTTGCCGCGGGTGGCGATCACCTCGGCGGCAAAGGCGGCCAGCGCCTGTAGTTTTTCTTCCGGCAAGGGGCTGCGCTCACGCAACGCGCTGATCACTGCGTCCGGCAGTTTGGCCTTGTTCTGCGCCACCGCAGTGTGCCCGGCCACGCAGAAATCGCAACCGTGGGTGGTGGCCGCCACCAGCTGCACCACTTCCCGTTCGGCCAGGCTCAGCTCGGCCTTGCCATTGAGCGCCGATACCGTAACGTAGGTCTCCAGCGCCGCCGGGGCATTGGCCAGGATGCCCAGCAGATTGGGGATGAAGCCCGAGTTGTTCTGGGCGTTCTGCAAAAACGGCCGGGCCGCTTCGGGAGCGCTTTGCAGGCTGTGTAGAGTGATGCGCGACATGCGGTGGACTCCTGTTGTGTAGGTGTCCGGCCAGTCTGTTGGTTATAAAAATTTCGATCCATATTCTAAAGTAGCGATTACTTGCTCCTGAGTGTTTCCATTAGATGATTTCGTCCAGCCCACTGGTTGATTGGTTATTAGAAAGCCTCGAACTCGACGCCAGCCTGTTCCATGTCGGCCGCTACTGCGGCGGCTGGCACGCCAGCACCCACGGCCTGGCCCGGGCCAGCTTCCACCTGATCGTGCAGGGCCATTGCTGGCTGCATATCGAGGGCCAGGAGCAGGCCCAGCGCCTGGATGCCGGGGACGCGCTGTTCCTGCTGCGCGACCTGGACTATCGCCTGTCCAGCGCCGAACAGCGTAGTGCTGCCCATGAACTGCCACGCAGGGCCATGCAGGCGCTCGACGCTCACGCAAAAGATCAGGCCGAAGATGGCGTGGGGTTGGTCTGCGGCTTCTTTCACTTCAGGTCCGGGCTGTCGTCGCTGATCATCGACAGCCTGCCGGACTGGATCGTACTGCGCGCCGGCGACCCGTCCCTGAGCGCGGCCCGGGCGCTGTTCGAGCTGATCCTGGAAGAATGCCAGCGCACGCCCGCGCCCTCCTCGGCGCTGCTGGAGCGCCTGAGCCATCTGCTGTTTCTCTATGTGTTGCGCCAGCAGGTGGCCGACAACCAAGGGCTCGGCGGGCTGGTGGCGCTGGCCCGGCACCCGGCCTTCGCCGCGCTGCTGGAACAGCTGATCGAACACCCCGAACAACCCTGGCCCCTGGAAAGCATGGCGGCCTGCACCGGGCTGTCGCGCTCGGCCTTCTTCAAGCGCTTCAACGAACTGGCCGGGCAATCCCCGGGCCAGGTCCTGCTGGCACTGCGCATGCGCCACGCCTGCCAGTTGCTCAAGGCCAACCACACCGTGGAACAGGCCGGCGCGGCGGTGGGTTATCAATCGGTGGCGGCCTTTACCCGGGCCTTCGCCAAGGCCGTGGGCGTGCAGCCGGGGGCTTATCGCCGCCAGCACGAAGGGCGCTGAAGGTGCCGGGGCCGATGGCCGGGCCCCGGCAAGGCTTCACCGGCTCAGGGCCTGGGTAAAGGAGGTATCGACAACAGTCGCGGTGGCCAAGGGCGCCGGCAGCGCCTTGACCTTGAACAGGAAGTCCGCGGTGCTTTGCAGGTCGGCGGCGGCCTGCGAGTCTACCGGGCCGACGCTCATGTGCGCCTGGCGCAGCCAATGGCGCGAAACGTTCTGGTCGAGGTTGGCCTTTTTCGCCCACAGGTCGGCGTACTGGTCGGTGTGGCTGTCGACCCAGGCACGGGCCTGTTTCAGGCGACCGAGGAAGTCGGCGATGGCGGCGCGCTTGCTGTCGATGGCCGGGGTCGAGGCGGCGATGGCGCTGAGGCCGGGCATCAGGTTCTTCGCGGTGAGGATCGGCCGCGCGCCGGAGAACAGGATCTGTTGCGAGATATAGGGCTCCCACACCGGGAAGGCGTCGATGCTGCCCTGGGGCAAGGCCGCGGCGGCGTCGATCGGCATCAGCTTGATGAACTCGACATGGTCCTCCGGCAGGCCGGCCTGCTCCAGGGCGCGCAGGGTCAGCTGCTGGCTCCAGGCGCCGGGCCAGTAGGCGACCTTCTTGCCCTTGAGGTCGGCGATGGTCTGCACCGGCGAGTCCTTGGGCACCAGCAAGGCGATGGTGTCCGGATTCTGCCGCGAGACGCCGATCAGTTTCACCGGCGCCTGTTTCGCGGCGAGGAACAGAAAGCCCGAATCGCCGAGGAAACCCAGGTCCAGGGCGCCGGTATTCAGCGCTTCGGCTAGCGGTGCGGCGGCCTGGAAGTGTTTCCAGTCGACCTTGTAGGGCGCGCCTTCAAGCACCCCCGAGGCCTCCACCGAGGCTCGCACGTTGTAGTAGTTCTGGTCGCCGACATGCAGGACCAGCGGCTCGGCGGCCTGTGCCAGGGGTACCGCGAACAGGGTGCTGAAGAGCAGGCGGCGCAAGCGTCGGGAGAGCGTCATGGGAAATTCCTGGATGATTGGAAAAGCGGATTTTCTAGAACATAACGCTCTTAGAATCCGCTTTTGAAATTCTGTTAACGCATAAGCTCATAGCCGCTTCTGCATCCGCACCCCGTAGCTGTTGATAGAGAAACAGCGAGGCAACAGGCTGTTGGCCAGTCAACATCGCCTGAGACTTCATTCTCCTGGCAACGCCTGGAAACCGCCCTTCCCCGGCCTATGGCACAGAGCCTGCAATATTCCTTTCCGACAGGATTCATCCCTGCCTTCCGTTACTTTTGAAATAAGAGACGGAAATAACAACATTGCCCTCTCGCCGCCTTGTCCGGAGCCGCTCCATGAAACCCGTCTTCCGCTTCCCCCTGGCCCGCGCCAGGTACCTGCTCGGCGCCTGCGCCCTGGCGCTAGGCCTGCAACCCCTGGCCCAGGCCGCGGAAAGCCCGCCGGCCGAAGTGCACCTGGACTACGCCTATTACTCGCCAGTCAGCCTGGTGCTCAAGCACTTCGGCTTTCTCGAAAAGGCCCTGCCCCAGACCAAGGTCGGCTGGGTCCTCAGCCAAGGCAGCAACCGCTCCCTGGAATACCTCAACAGCGGCGGCGTCGACTTCGCCTCGTCCGCCAGCCTGGCGGCGGTGCTGAGCCGGGCCAACGGCAGCCCGATCAAGTCGGTGTACGTCTACAGCCGCGCCGAATGGACCGCCCTGGTGGTGCGCAAGGATTCGCCATACCAGACAGTCGCCGACCTCAAGGGCAAGAAGATCGCCGCCACCAAGGGCACCGATCCCTACCTGTTCACCCTGCGCAGCCTGCAACAGGCCGGGCTGAAAAAAGACGATGTGGAGCTGGTGCACCTGCAGCACCCGGACGGCCGCACCGCCCTGGAAAAAGGCGACGTCGACGCCTGGGCCGGCCTCGATCCGCACATGGCCGCCAGCGAAGTACAGGCAGGCTCGCGCCTGCTGTACCGCAACAGCGCCTTCAACAGCTACGGCGTGCTCAGCGTCACCGAGCAGTACGCCAAGGAGCATCCGCAGACCATCGCCACCGTGCTCGCCGCCTACGAGCAGGCCCGCGAATGGTCGCTCAAGCACCCGGACGAACTGGCCAAACTGCTGGCGGACGAATCCGGCCTGCCGCTGGAAGTGGCCCGGCTGCAACTGTCGCGCACCGACCTCGGCAGCCCGCAGTTGAGTGCCCAGGATGTGCTGGCCTCCAAGGCCGCCGCGCCGATCCTGGTCTCCGAAGAACTGGTGCGCCGCGGGGTGAACGTCGATCAGGTGATCGACCAACTGCTCGACACCGGCCTCAAGCAAGCCGTGGCCCGTCAATAACCCACCGCCCAGGCGACAACCGAATCCGCGCCTGGCGCGGATTCGGCGTTGCCGGAGAATCGCCATGAGCAGCGACAGCAACAACCTCTCGACCCGCCTGGCCCTGTCCACGCCGGGCAAGCTCCCGCGCTTCAACCCCGTCCGCTGGCGCCTGCGCCTCAAGGGCCTGGTCCTGCCGATAGCGATCATCCTGCTGCTGGAGATCGTGGTGCGCCTCGGCTGGCTGCCGTCGTACCAGATGCCGGCCCCCAGCGAGATCGCCCTGACCCTCGGCGATCTGGCCGAAGGCGCGCTGTGGAAACACATCGGCGCCAGCCTGCTGCGGGTGCTGCTGGGCTTTACCATCGGCGCTGGCCTGGCGTTGGTATTCGCCGCCTGGGTCGGCCTGAGCCGGGAAGCCGAAGCCTACCTGGAGCCGACCTTCGCCGGCCTGCGTTCGATCCCCAGCCTGGCCTGGGTGCCGTTGCTCCTGCTGTGGCTGGGCATCGACGAGACCTCGAAGGTGGTGCTGATCGCCATCGGCGCCTTCTTCCCGGTGTACCTCAATGGCGTGGCGGCGATTCGCGATATCGACCGCAAGCTGGTGGAGGTCGGGCATATGTACGCTTTCGGCCGGCGCCGGCTGGTGCGGCGGATTCTCCTGCCGGCCGCCCTGCCCGGGCTGTTCACCGGCTTGCGCAGCGGCATGAGCCTGGCCTGGATGTTCCTGGTGGCCGCCGAACTGATCGCCGCCACCAAGGGCCTGGGTTATCTGCTCAGCGACGGCCGGGAAACCTCGCGGCCGGACATCGTGCTGGCGGCGATCATCGTCCTCGCCGTGCTCGGCAAGCTCAGCGACGGCCTTCTCGCCGGCCTGGAAAAACGCTGCCTGGCCTGGCGCGACACCTTCAATGGCCAAGGCAGCCATGACTGAAACACAGAGGATCGAGCCATGACCCAAGCCCTGCTGGATATTCACGTGGAGCGCAAGACCTTCGCCACCACCACCGTCCTCGACGATATCCACCTGCAATTGCAGCCGCGGGAAACCGTCAGCCTGCTGGGCCCCAGCGGCTGCGGCAAAAGCACCTTGCTGCGGATCGTCGCCGGCCTGGAGAAGGACTTCCAGGGGCAACTGCTGAGCCAGACCGAACGCCTGGCCTTTGTCTTCCAGGAGCCGCGGCTGATGCCCTGGCTGACGGTGGAACAGAACATCGGCTTCAGCGACGACGAGCATTACGACCGGGCCTGGGTCGCGCAACTGATCGAGGAAGTCGGCCTCGCAGGTTTTGCCCAGGCCCTGCCCAAGGCGCTGTCCGGCGGCATGGCGCAGCGGGTGGCAATTGCCCGCGGCCTGTACTCGCGGCCGCAGGTGCTGTTGCTCGACGAGCCCTTCAGCGCGGTGGACGCCTTTACCCGGATGAAACTGCAGGACCTGCTGCTGCAACTGGCCGAGCGTCACGCCATCGCCCTGCTGTTGGTGACCCACGATGTCGACGAGGCGCTGTACCTGAGCGACCGGGTGCTGGTGATGGACAACCGTCCCAGCCGTATTCGCCAGGAACTGGCGGTGCAACTGAGCCACCCGCGGGACCGTCGCGACCCGCTGCTGGCGCGCCTCAGGGCGTTGGCCCTGACCGAATTGCACAAGGCCCATGTGATTTGAGCGGGCGTTGTTAGGGCTCGAAAGCTAAGAACACAAAGGAATTAATAAATAAATAATCAGTATTTATGGTTATAAAAATAACCACGTACTCTCAGCTCATCCCGCCCATTGGTCACGACAGTGAAGTGCCTTATGAAACCGACTGACAACGTTATCGACTTCGCCCAGTTCCGCAAACGCAAGCAGGCCCAGCAACTGGCCCGGGCCATGTGGGAAATGTACGCGCGCAATGCCGGTTACCAGGCGTTCCAGTGGATTCAGGCGGCCCAGGCGACCAGGACATACCACGCGTGAGCGTCCAGGAACCCTCGCGCTTTCTGGCGAGCGCCGACGAACCCGGCCTTGATTTGAGCCACCTGGAAACTCAGGAAGAAGACCCGATCAGCGAACGGGTCGCGCAGAACCTGCAACGCCTGCGCAGCAAGCGTCATCTGTCCCTGGATGCCCTGGCCCGCCAGTGCGGGGTCAGCCGGGCGATGCTGGCGCAGATCGAGTCTGGGCGCAGCGTGCCGTCGATCAAGGTGCTGTGCAAGATCGCCAAGGGCCTGAAGGTGTCGGTCGCGGCCTTTCTCGAACACCGCGCCTTCGAAGGCGTGGCGGTGCTGCCATCGAGCCAGAGCAAACGCCTGGTCAGCGCCAACGGCGCCTTTGTCAGCCGCGCCCTGTTCCCCTTCGACGTGGCGCGCCAGTCGGAATTCTACGAACTGCGCCTGAGCCCGCTCGGCGAAGACCAGTCCGAAGGACACGGACCGGGAGTCCAGGAAAACCTGGTGGTGTCCCAGGGCGTACTGGAAATCAGCGTCAACCAGGAACGCTACCTGCTCTCCACCGGCGACTCGATCCTGTTCTACGCCGACCAGCCGCACCGTTACCGCAACCCGGCCGACAGCGAAGCGGTGGCCTACCTGGTGGTGACCTATCCGGAACGCCTGGACTGAACCAGCCGGGGCTGTGCTGACAGGGCGGGTCCTGCGGCCCCGATCGCAGGCTGCGCCAGCGGCTACGAATGTCGATAACCCCTCTATAGAAAAAGCCCGGCGGGATCATCCCGGCCGGGCTTTTTTGTGCCGCTACGAGGAATCAGCAGGTGCAGCACATCATCGGCATGCCGTTGCAGCTCATCATCATGGGCATGCCGCAGTCGTTCATCATCTTCATCATCAGGGCGCAGCAGCTTTTCATCATGTCCATGTTCATGCCGGCCATCGGCATGATCTTGCACATCATGCAGTCGGCTTCGAGGGTGCACTCCATCACGCACTTCATCGACGGCATCGGCATGCCCATCATCGGCATTGGCATCATGGCGCCCATCATCGGCATGGCCATGCTCGCCTGGGACATGCACATCATGCTCATGTTGGCGCAATGCATCATCATCGGCATGCCGCAGTTCATCATCATCTGCATCATTTGCGCGCTGTTCTTGAACATGGCCATGTCCATGCCCGCGGCCGGCATCATCTTGCACAGCATGCCGTCGTCCATCATTTCGCAGCTCATGGTCGCCATCATCATCGGCATGCCCATCATCGGCATCATCGGCATGTTGGTGTTCATCGGCATTTGCATCTGCATGGCATTCATCATGGTGAAACTCCCTAAGCGATTTGATAGTTGGACGAAGCTGATGGGGCGGATTCTAGGGAGTGGCGAATGCCGCACAAGATGCCGATCGAACAGCAATCGCGGCTGCCAGGGCAGCTTCAGCGCCGCCGTTCGCGCGGGATTTTCCGCTTGAGCAGCCGGATGGATTTCATCGCGGACGTGAGCAGGACCGCAGCGTGTTTTCCGCTGCGATGGATATGCGCGAATCAGCGCAGCCAATAACCGAAAGAAATAATCATTCTAAGGAGGCCCGATTTTTCTCGAGGAAAGGCGGCTTGCCACCCTCGCCGGTGCCCCAATGGCAGGGTTCGGCGAGCGTGGCAAGCGAGGTGCTGGGTCGGGATCGAAGGCCTCAGAGCTTGGCGATCGACACTTCGGTGGATTTGACGAAGGCGATGACCTCGCTGCCGACCTTCAATTCCAGGTCGCGCACCGAGCGCGTGGTGATCACCGAGGTGACGATGCCCGAGGCGGTCTGCACATCGATTTCCGAGACCACCTGGCCTTCATGGATCTCCTTGATGACGCCCTTGAACTGGTTGCGAACGTTGATTGCCTTGATGGTCATGGTGGGCCTTCCTGTCTGGGGTGGGCACTGGCGCATCGCCGTGCAGGCCTCTAAGGTGCCCTGTGTTTTAAGACATTAAAAGGAATAAATAGTAGTTATTTTATTCCATAAATGAATATGAAAGATCACCTCCCTCACTTCGTTACCTTGACCGGCAACCGCGCCTTTGCTTCTCTGGGTCCTTGCTAACCCTTTCAGGAGATTGTCATGCGAACACTCGATCTGGCGGGCGTGCCCGTCCCGGTGATTGGCCAGGGTACCTGGCGCATGGGCGAGGAGCGCCACCAGCGCAACGCCGAGATTGCCGCATTGCAGGCTGGTATCGAACGGGGCATGAGCCTGATCGATACCGCCGAGATGTATGCCGAGGGCGGCGCGGAGGAAGTGGTTGGCGCCGCCATCACCGGCCAGCGCGACCGGGTGTTCCTGGTCAGCAAGGTGTACCCGCACAACGCCAGCCGCAAAGGCATTCCCCAAGCCTGCGACCGCAGCCTGCGGCGCCTGGGGACCGACTATATCGATCTGTACCTGCTGCACTGGCGTGGCCAATACCCTCTCGAGGAAACGGTGGAAGCCTTCGAACGCCTGCGCGAAGACGGCAAGATCGGCCGCTGGGGCGTTTCCAATTTCGACCTCGACGACCTCGAGGAACTGGCGAGCCCGGACTGCGCCACCAACCAGGTGCTGTACAACATCGAGGAACGCGGCATCGAATTCGACCTGCTGCCCGCCGCGCAACAACAGCGCTTGCCGCTCATGGCTTACTGCCCTATCGCCCAGGCCGGCAAGCTGCTGCGCCATCCCACGCTGCAGCAGGTCGCCGAACGCCATGGCGTGACCACGGCCCAGGTTTCCCTGGCCTGGGTCCTGCGCCAGGAAGGCGTGATCGCCATTCCCAAGGCGGTGCACCCCGAGCATGTCCGGCTGAACGCCGAAGCGGCCGGGTTGCGCTTGCACGACGAAGACCTGGCGGCCATCGACCAGGCCTTCCCCGCGCCACTGCGCAAGCAGCGACTGGCAGTGGTCTGAGCCGATCGCGCGCGGCACCGCAGCGAAAAAACCTGACACCCGTGCCAGGTTATTTTCGTCGTCGACAAGGCTGGAAGCGGCGAAATACCAGCGACTTTAAGGATCGTCCTATCCCGGATCAAGGAGGGTTTATTTAGAGTGGGTCCATGAAATTAAAGACCTACCTTCATCAGATCAGTCCCGTATTTTCCAGTCCTGAAGCCGCCAGCAGGTTGCTGCGTCTTTTCGCGCTCATTCTTTTGGTTGGTATCCTCGGAGCCGTCTACAACTTCCTCAACTCCACCCTCAGCAACGACATTTCCCGGCGCCGCGGCTACATGAGCAGCGCCATCGCCGAAGCCCAGACCTTCTTCACCAGCCGCGAGGCCTTGCTGGAAAGCCTCAGCCTGTCCGCGGTACGCCGCTCCAAGCAGGCCCAGGCCCTGGTGTACCTGCCCTCCACCGAAGAACTGCACCTGCAACTGGGCGACCTCGATGACCCGTGGAGCATCTGGCTAAGTGTGCGCATGCGCGAATACTTCAAGGCCAAGCAGGTCAACCTGCTGTATGTGAGCCCCGGTCCCGAGGCCCGGGTCATGCGTCTCTACAGCAGCAACCCCACCTCCCCCAACCTGCCCAAGACCATCCTTTCCAAGCTTGAGGCGCTCAACCATGGAGAGCATCCGGACACCAACGAGCTGTGGCTCACCGACCCGTCCACGCAGACTTCGCAGCTGTACATTTTCACCCGGCTCGACGAGCGCACCGATGACTCCGGCTGGCTGGGCCTGGAAATGGATGGGCGGGAAGTGCTCAAGGCCCTCAGCGACCAGAGCGCCGGCGAGTTCATGATGTTCAACTCCGAAGGCGCGCTGCTGTTCACCAACACCCCGGCCGGGCGCCTGGGGCAGGCCCTGCAACAACTGCAAGGCAGCAACTTCTTCGGTTTCGTCGGCAGCCGCTGGTGGCCCGATCACCTGGTGATCCGCAAGCAACTGATGACCTCCGACTGGCAACTGGTCTACTCCTTCAGCCTGCAGTCGCTGCTGATCGCGCTCTGGCCCCAGCTGACCGGCGCGCTGGTGTTCTGCCTGTTCAGCATCAGCCTGATCTGCCTGCTGACCCGCCGCATCGAGCACCGCTTCATCACTCCTGCGCTGAGCCGTATCCAGGCGCTGGTCGAGAGCGAGCTGTTCAGCCGTGACGTGATCCAGACCGCGCCCGTGGCCTTGTGCGTGCTGCGGCGTACCGATGGCCAGGTGGTCCTGGAAAACACCCTGGCGCAGCAGTGGCTGGGCGACGGCATCGAACGGGAAATACTCTGCGCCGGCTGGATCCAGCAAGCCTTCAAGAGCCACGAGCCGAACCGCTTCGACTACTTCGAGACCGCCGACGGGCGTCACCTTTACCTGAGCTCCGCGCCCACCCGCTACAAGGGCGAAGACGTGTTGTTCTGCGCCTTCAGCGACATCAGCGCGCGCAAGCAGGTGGAAGCCGCGCTGGAAGAAGCCCGGCAGATGGCCGATGCCGCCAACGAAGCCAAGACCCTGTTCCTCGCCACCATGAGCCATGAAATACGCACCCCGCTGTACGGCGTGCTGGGTACCCTGGAGCTGCTCGCGCGCACCCAGCTGGATACCCAGCAGCGCGATTACCTGCGAGCCATCGAGTGTTCTTCCTCGACGCTGTTGCAGCTGATCTGCGATGTGCTGGACGTGTCCAAGATCGAAGCCGGGCAACTGGCCCTGGAGCTGAATGAGTTCTCGCCGCTGGACCTGGTCCACGAGCTGATCCAGGGCTATTCCGCGGCGGCGTCGAACAAGGGCCTGCTGCTCTATTCCTGCGTGGACCCGCAAATCCCCGAGCGACTGATCGGCGACGTCACCCGGATCCGGCAGATCCTCAGCAACCTGCTCAACAACGCGGTGAAGTTCACCGACCTGGGGCGCATCGTGCTGCGAGTCAACCTGCTGAGCCGCGATGGCGAGCGCTCCAGCATCCTGTGGCAGGTTTCCGACACCGGCAAAGGCATTGCCCAGGATCATCAGCCGCTGATCTTCGAACCCTTCTATCAAACCGGCGGCAATACCAACGTGGTGGCGGGCACCGGCCTGGGCCTGCCTATCTGCCAGCGCCTCACGCAATTGATGAACGGCAGCTTGCGCATGGTCAGCGAACTGGGGCTGGGCAGCAGCTTCTCCCTCACCCTGCCCCTGGAAGCCGCGATCGACGGGCCGGTCACCCTGCCCGCCACCCAGCTGCTGCCGGAAACCATCTATGTGATGTCCAGCGTGCGGGAACTGGCGGAGTCCATCGGCGGCTGGCTGCGCCAGTGGGGAGCCCGGGTACAGCTGTGCCATCCCTCGAAGATCGCCCCGACCAGCGATTGCCTGCTGGTCGAGATCCACCCTGGCGAACTGGAACAACGCCTGCAACCGGACTGGCCCGGTCCGCTGATCCTCGCCACCGGCACCGGCAACAACGAACCGCAGGTTCGTACCGGGTGCTGGCACGTGAACCTGAACCACCTGCACTCCATTCACCAGGCGGTCAGCCAGGCCCAGGGACTGTGGGTGGCCAAGGCCGAGAACCACAACGAACACTGGACGTTGAAGCAACTGGAGCTGAACGTGCTGGTGGCCGAAGACAACGTCATCAACCAGTTGATCCTCAGGGATCAGCTCGAAGAGCTGGGCTGCAGCGTGGAGCTCGCGTCGAACGGCGAGGAAGCCCTGTCGATGTGGAACCCCGAGCGGTTCGACCTGATCCTCACTGACGTCAACATGCCCGTGATGAATGGCTATGAACTGGCCAAGGAGTTGCGCCGCCGTGGCTGTACGGCCCCGATCATCGGTGCCACGGCCAACGCGATGCGTGGAGAAGAAGAGCAATGTCTGGCGGCCGGAATGAACCATTGCCTGGTCAAACCTTTTGCATTACGCGCCCTGTTCAATTACCTAGCGCCCTATGAAAGAGCGAAGAATGAAGCCCTGTAGCATATTGATCGTTGAAGACCATCCCTTCCAGCACATGTACCTGCAGCATCTGTTCGGTGAGCTGGGCCCCTATTACCTGGAAGGCGCAAGGGATGGCGAAGAGGCGCTGGAACGCTTGAAATGGCGCAAGTTCGACCTGGTGCTCACCGACCTGCTGATGCCGGGAATGGATGGCGTGCAGTTCATCCAGGGACTGGCGGCCCTGCACTCCAAGCCGGCGCTGGCGATCATGAGCTCGGCTTCGCGGCGCATGCTGATGAGCGCCAGCCTGGTCGCCAAGAACCTCGGGGTGAAAGTCATCGGCCTGATTTCGAAACCGGTGAACCTTGCCGCCCTGCAGACCCTGACCACCCAGCTGAGCATTTCGCAGCCGAGCTCGCCGCGCCCCTTGCCGACCTCCATGCTCAATCGGGACGCGCTGGCCCAGGCCATCCAGGAAGAGCAGTTCGAGGCCTGGTTCCAACCCAAGAAATCGCTGTTCAACGGCCGCATCGTCGCCGCCGAAGCCCTGGTCCGCTGGATGCATCCCACACAGGGCATGCTGCTCCCCGACACTTTCCTGCCCGCCCTCAAGTCCTTCGATCTCGAGGAGGAGCTGCTGTGGCTGGTCCTGCGCCAGGCGATCCAGGCCCAGGCCCGTTGGCGCCAGCATGACTACGACATTCCGGTGTCGATCAACCTGCCGACCCATCTGCTCAACAGCCACGACCTGGCGGACCGCCTGTTCGACTTTGTCATGGAACATCAGGGCGTACCGGGGCAGATCTGTTTCGAACTCATGGAATGTTCGGTGCCCCAGGACATCAGTAACTTCTATGCCGGCGCCTGCCGCTTGCGCATCAAGGGCTTCGGCCTGTCCCAGGACGACTTCGGCAAGGGCTACAGCTCGTACATGAACCTGGTTTCCACACCGTTCACCGAACTGAAGATCGATCGCGCCCTGGTCCAGGGATGCCATGCCAGCGAAGAACTGACCAAGGCCCTGACCAGCATCATTGCCCTGGGTCGCCAACTGGGCCTGACCGTGGTCGCCGAAGGCGTGGAAAGTGCCGAGGAGTTGGCGCTGTTGCGCAAGATCGACTGTAGCCAGGTGCAGGGGTTCCTGATCTCTCGCGCAGTCCCCTCCGAGCAGTTTCAACAGCTGCTGGTGAACGACGGTCCAGCCGCCAGTTATTGAACCGAGGACACCCACCCTTCAGGATTACATGCCCCACATCACTGACAAGTCGTTGTTTAAAGGTAAAATCCTCAAGGCTTCGACTTTTTCATGCTTTTTTGGATACCAGTGATGAACCACCAGGACACGCTTCTCGAGAATCTGAAACGATACTCGACTCGCCTGAACAAGGGATTGTTGATTTTTCTCGGCTTGACCCTGCTGTTGATCGCCATCAGTTACTGGTCGTCACACAAACTGCTCGAAGAACAACACGACAGGTTCAAGGCGCACTTTGCGCGGATGATGGAAGACATCCGCGAACATGAAGACTTCCTCCGCGGCGTCGCCGCACAAGGCACCCAGGTCCCCTTGCGCTCCAGCGACTCGGGTTCGTACCTGAAAAGCGCCTTGCTCGAAGAGGGACCGCACAACTACCTGGGCCAGGAGTTCGCCTTTTCCACGCCCTTCAGCCTGTCGGTCAATCACCAGAGCGTCGAACCTGACACCTTGGCCAGGCTATCCGAGCTGGGAGAGCACCTGACCGACTACTACAGCGCCTTCTGGTCCACTTCCCATTACCAGTCACCGCCGTTTTTTCTGTTCGATGTCGAGGACAGCTTCAATATCGGCATTCCGGCGGCCGGGCATTCACGAGACCCGCTCTGGAAAAACGACACCCCCAACAAGGCACTCGTCCTGCAAACACTCAAGCTGCTGCTGGCGAACGATCCGGCACGGGCCGATGGCGTAGTCGATTGGGAACCCCTGGTCCCGCATCAGGCCAATGAGGCTCCCGTCCGGCTGCTGGCCTATGTCAGCGCCCACCTCGGGCCGCAAGGGTCAGGCATCCAGCGTGCTGGTAACCCAGTCGGCATTGCGTCGCTGTTGAGCATGGATCTGGTCAATGACATCAAGCGCCTCATGCCGTGGTCGACCTATGACCATGTCACCCTGATCGCCCCCTCCGGAAAGGTGCTGAGCGGCTCGCTGCAACCGGGCGACGTGTTGCGTGACGGACTGAACATCACCGGCGACGGCATGGTCTTCAAGGTCTCGAGCAATTCCGCCGAGCCCTGGAGCGCCCTCTACACCATCGGTTTCAAGAGCTACTTCAACTACACCCTGTGGCCCTTGCCGGTCTTGCTGGCCCTGCTGATCGGCGGCATTGGCTGTGGCTGGCTGGTCAGTCGCCGGTATCAGTCGCGTATCGTCAAACCGGTCTACGAGGCTTATCAACGCACCGCCGAAAGCGAGGCCTTCAGCCGGGCTGTGATCGATAGCGCGCCCACCGGCCTGTGCGTGGTGCGTCGCGCGGACTTCAAGGTCCTGCTGGAAAACCGCAAAGCCCAGCAGTGGCAAGGCAGCACAAAACTGCGAATGGCCCTGGAGAGCTGGCAGGACCTGTCCGTCGCCGGCGAGACCCGGCTGGAGCTTGACGGTACTCACCTGCAGGTAGGGTTCGTGCCCACCCGTTACCAGGGCGAGGATGCCGTGCTTTGTGCCTTCCACGACGTGACCAGCCACATCGAGGGCGCGGCCATGCTGGAGCAGGCGCGACGCTCCGCCGATGCGGCGAGCGAAGCCAAGACCCTGTTCCTCGCCACCATGAGCCACGAAATTCGCACCCCGCTCTACGGCGTGCTGGGCACCCTGGAACTGCTCGGGCTGACGCGCCTGGATGCGCGGCAGCGCGAACACCTGCAAACCATCCAGCGCTCCTCGAGCACCCTGTTCCAATTGATCAGCGATGTCCTGGACATTTCCAAGATCGAGTCCGGGCAGATGGCGATCGAGTCCCAGGCGTTCTGCCCGTTGCAGATGATCGAGGACACGCTGCATGCCTACAGCGTCTTCGCCGAAAACAAGGGCTTGCTGCTGTACGCCTGTGTCGATGCGGCGTTGCCCGACCAGTTGCAGGGCGACCCGATACGGATCCGCCAGATCCTCAACAACCTGCTCAGCAATGCCATCAAGTTCACCGACACCGGACGTGTCGTGCTGCGGGTCAGGGTCCTGGAATCCGTGGAGGGCCAGGCCAGCCTGGAATGGCAGGTCACCGACTCCGGCATCGGCATTTCACCGGCGCAACAGGAGCGGCTGTTCGACACCTTCTACCAGGTACGCGACGCTTCCAGCGAGGCCGGTGCCGGGCTCGGCCTGGCGATATGCCGCTGGTTGACGGAAATGATGGACGGCCAGATACGCGTGGTCAGTGAGCCCGGCCTGGGCAGCAGCTTCTCGCTGCGACTGGGGCTGAAGGTCATGCCGGGCTCGCTGGATGGCTGCGCGGACATCCTGCCGACCACCCAGGCGGTGTATGTGCGGGCGCCCGCCGTGGAGCTGACGCAGAGCACCTGTGACTGGCTGAATCGCCTCGGCGTGGTCGCCAAGCCATTGCCGGCCTTTGTCGAAGAGTCGCGCCAGGCCAACCTGCTGGTCGATGTCCTGCCCTCCGACAACCTGCCCGCCTGGGCCGGCCCCCGGGTCCTGTGCGTCAGCGGCGAACACCCGGCGGCACAGCCAAAGCCAGGCTGCAGCGTGGATGCCCATGATGTACGGGCCATTGCCAGGGCCGTCTCCCTGACCCTGCATGGGAAAACCATTGCGCCCGCCGCTCCCGAATACGACCTGAGCAGCAGGCTCGGCCTGCATATACTGGTGGCCGAGGACAACGCGATCAATCAGGCGATCATCAAGGAGCAACTCGAAGCCCTGGGCTGCACGGTGACCGCCGCCTCCAACGGCGAAGAAGCCTTGCAGCTCTGGCAGCCGCAGGTGTTCGACCTGGTGCTGACCGATGTGAACATGCCGCTGCTCAACGGTTATGAACTGACCCGGGCCCTGCGTGAGCGCGACCGGGAGGTTCCGATTGTCGGGGTCACGGCCAATGCCATGCGCGAAGAAGGCGCCCGCTGCATGGCCGTCGGCATGAATGCCTGGCTGGTCAAACCCTTGAGCCTGCAGACGCTGCACCACTACCTGTCGAATCTCTGCGCGAACGCGCCTGCCCAGGAACCGCAACCGATGATCGATGCAACGCCTCCCCCCGCGACCGGCGACACCATGATCGAGCTGTCTCCGAAAATGCGTGCGCTGTTCATTACCACCATGCGCCAGGATATCCAGAGCGTGGCCGACGCCCTCGACGCCCAGGATGCCAAGCGGCTCGCCGAGCGACTGCACAGCGCCGCCGGTGCGCTGGGTGCCGTGCAGTTGAGCGCACTGGCGAAAAACTGTGCCGAACTGGAGTCCCGGATACTGCAAAGCGCGACGACTTCTTCCGTGACCCTTGAGGTGAAAAGCCTGATACAAAGCTTGACGGATATTCTTAATGCACTTGAATGAGACTCGACAAGATTTGATGAACTCAATCCTTTACTCTTGCTCCTTACCAACCGGCGTATTACGAGTGGCTAGTCATGGAAAAATTTAAAGTAGTCATCGCCGACGATCACCCGATTGTTCTGCTCGGGGTTCGCGAGTTGATGGAACGAGAAAGCAACTTCGAAATAGTCGGTGAAGCCATCAGTTCACAGGGTCTGATCGAAATCCTCGAGCAACAACCGGTCGATATCGTCATTACCGATTACAACATGCCCGGGGATTCCCCCTACGGTGACGGCCTCAAGCTGGTCGAGTACCTCAAGCGCCACTTCCCGCGCCTGCAGGTACTGATCCTGACCATGATCTCCAACCAGTTGATCCTCACGCGCCTGCACGAGCTGGGGGTGGTCGGGGTGATCCAGAAAAGCCAGCTGCACAATGAAATCCAGGTGGCGCTCAAGACCATCGTCGAAAGAGGTTCCTATCAGAGTATCGAACCTGCGCCGAGCTCGGTCATCGAGTCCAATGCAAGCATCGACGATCGGGTTTCCATGCTCTCGCCCAAGGAATTTGAAATCCTGCGGCTGTTCGTTTCCGGCAAGAGCGTCAGTGAGATTGCCCGAAGCCAGAACCGCAGTTCGAAGACCATCAGCGCGCAGAAAATCTCCGCCATGCGCAAGCTGGAAGTCGAGAGTGACCAGGACCTGCTGACGTACTGCATCGGTCGCAACATCTTCAACTGACCCCGCCTCTTTCACCCAGTAAAGACAGAAGGCCCGAACGGCGATGACCGGCGACGACCCGCTCGATCTGCAGCAGCTTCAAGGGGCCTGGGAACAGGTGGAGTACGAGGACAACGGGGTCAGCAACCCACCTGACGAACATGGCGCCCCAGGCGCCCTTACCTTGATCCAGGGGCAAGGGTTCCGCGTCGTGACGCTTGAGGGCGAGTTGTTGCTCGCGGGTAGTTTTACCCTCGATGCCCGGACCACGCCGAAGTCCATTACCTGGGTCGACTCCATGGGCGCCGACACCGGCAAGCACTTGCCGGCCAGCTATCGACTCGAAGGCGATGAGTTTGTCTTCATCGCCGCGGACGAGGGCCAGCCCAGGCCCACCGAGTTCCGCACCGGGCCCGGTGAAACCCTGCGCCGGTTCATCCGCGTCTCACAGGACGGCACAGGCCTCGGCAACCGCTGAGGCTCGCTGATTGGCGGGCATCCCGTCAGGCCCTGGCCCGCTGTATTTCCCGCCCCGCCAACTCGCCGATCGCCAGCAACGCTGCGCAGTCCGCGCCATCCTGGGCCTGTACCGACATGCCTTGGATGATCGCCCCGATATACCGGGCCAGCGCCGCGGCCTGGGTATCGGCGCGCAGTTGCCCGCTGGCGATGCCCTGCTCGATATGCGTTTCAAAGGCCTGGAGGGTGTTGGCCCGCAAGGCACTGACAAATTCACGAATAGCATCGTTTTCCACCGCGCAGGTCAGGGTCGCGGTGGAGATCATGCAGCCCCGTGGCCGGCCCGGCAGGCTGTACTCATGGGCCGCTTCGCGCAGCAGGCGGAGAAAACCGTCCACCACGTCCGCCTCCTCACGCAGGGCCCGCTCGGCAAAGGCCCCGGTGCTGCGCTGGTAATGCACCAGCGCCTGCTGGTAAAGCTCGGCCTTGGACCTGAACGCCGCATACAGGCTTTGCACCGTGATGCCCATGGCCGCCGACAACTCCGGCATCGACGCGCCTTCATAACCCAGGCGCCAGAACACCTCGGCCGCAAGGGCCAGGACCTGGTCGCGATCAAAGCCAATCGGCCGTCCACGACGGCGCACCACGGCAGCAGGGTTATTTATCATAGTGATCACTATTGAAATTAGAGCGAATGCCGGTTAATCATAACGAACACTGTGATTATAGAGGCTTCCTCCCATGGATCGAACCCGTAAAGGCCTGCTTGCCCTGGCCGCCACCCTCGGCGCTTCGCTGGCCAGCGCCGCCACGCCGGACGAGGAACTCGGCAGGCGTATGGACACGGCCATCGAACGGGCCATCGGCGAACAGCGGATCGTCGGCACCGTGGTGGTGGTGATGCGCGATGGCCAGGTGGTGTATCAGCGCGCCGCCGGTTTCGCCGACCGGGAAGCGGCCCGGCCCATGACCGGCGACACCATCCTGCGCCTGGCGTCCGTCACCAAGCCCATGGTCTCCGCAGTCGCCATGCGCCTGGTGGAACAGGGCACGCTGTCTCTGGACGATAGGGTCAGCCAATGGCTGCCGGATTTCCGCCCAAGGCTGGCCGATGGCACACAACCGCCGATCACCCTCAAGCAGTTGCTGACCCACACCGCCGGCCTGAGCTACGGCTTTCTCGAGGCCGAGCACGGGGCGTATCGCACGGCGGGGGTGTCGGATGGCCTGGCCGAGCCGGGCATGAGCCTGGAAGACAACCTCAAACGCATTGCCAGCGTGCCCTTGAGTTATCCGCCGGGCACGCAATGGCGCTATTCCATGGCCATCGACGTGCTGGGCGCCGTGCTGGAAAAGGCCAGCGGCAAAAGCCTGCCGACCCTGACCGAGGAACTGATCACCAAGCCTCTGGACATGAACGACACCGCGTTCTCGGTCAAGAACCCTGCCCGCCTCGGCGCGGTGTACCGCGATGACCGTCCGCGGCCGAGCCGGATGCAGGACGAGGCGGCGATCAGGGTCGGCGAAAGCACCACGCGGTTCTCCCTCCAGCGGATCTTCGACCCGCAGTCCTACCCTTCCGGTGGCGCCGGCATGGCCGGTACCGCCATGGATGTGGCGCGTTTTCTCGACACCTTGCGCCAGGGTGGCAGCCCACTGCTTTCCGCGCGCAGCGTGCAGGCGATGATGACCGACCAGGTCGGCGCCCAGGCCCAGACCCAGGGGCCGGGCTGGGGCTTCGGCTACGGCTGGGCGGTGCTGGACGATCCGGCCCTGGCCGGCACCCCGCAGTCCAGGGGCACCCTGCAATGGGGCGGCGCCTACGGCCACAGCTGGTTTGTCGACCCCCAGGCCAGGCTGACCGTGGTGGCGCTGACCAACACCGCCTTCGAGGGCATGTCGGGGGCCTTTACCCGGGAGATCCGCGACGCCGCCTACCCGACGCCCTGAAGCGCCTCGCCGCCCGGGGCGTCGAGCGACCACCAGCCCGGCAGCAATTGCCGGATCCTGGGCTCGGCGAAGCGGTCGTCGATCAGCATCACCACGCCACGGTCCTGCTGGCTGCGGATCACCCGGCCCGCGGCCTGCACCACCTTCTGCAGGCCGGGGTACAGGTAGGTGTAGTCGTAACCGGCGCCAAAAATCGCCGCCATGCGCTGTTTCAACTGCTCGTTCACCGGGTTCAGCTGGGCCAGGCCGAGGGTGGCGATAAAGGCACCGATCAGCCGCGAACCCGGCAGGTCGATGCCCTCGCCGAACGCCCCGCCCAGCACGGCGAAACCCACTCCCTGGCCATCGGCGTCGAAGCGTTCGAGAAACGCCTGGCGTTGCCCTTCATCCATCCCACGCGACTGTTGCCACAGAGGAATATCCGGGTGCTGTTCGGCCAGCAGGCTGGCCACCTGCTGCAAGTAATCGAAGCTGCTGAAGAACGCCAGGTAATTGCCGGGGCGCCGGCGGAACTGGCTGGCGATCAGCTCGACGATGGGCGCCAGGGACGCCTGGCGATGGGCGAAACGGGTAGAGATCCGGCTGACGATGTGCACGTCCAGCTGCGCGGCACTGAACGGCGACTCGACATCCACCCACACCGTGGTTTCCGGCAGCCCCAGCAGGTCGCGGTAGTAATGCCAGGGGTTGAGCGTCGCCGAGAACAGCACCGTACTGCGCGCCGCGCTCAGTCGCGGCGCCAGGAAGCCCGCCGGCACCACGTTGCGCAGGCACAACTCGGACAGGCTGCGACGGGCATTGAGCTCGCGTTTGCTGATATCGAACAGGAACTGCTCGTCGAACAGTTCGGCCACCCGGGTGAACTGCAGGGCATCGAAATAGAAGCCCTGCAACCGACTGTCCAGCCCTTGCGGGTAGTCGTTGAGGTAATCGCCGATCGCCGAGATACACAGCGACAGCGCCTTGAGCAACGGGGCCGGCGCCTGGTCATAGGCCTGGTACGGCCGCGACTGCTCCTTGTGCAGGGCATTCCATTCGCGGTTGAGCCGTTGCAGCGGCTTCTTCAGCGGCTCCGGGGCGACCTGGCGCACGGCGTTCAACTGGTACTGGTCGAGGCTGGCGCTGTACATCGAGCGCCCACGCTCCACCAGGTTATGCGCCTCGTCCACCAGCGCGGCGACCTTCCATTGGTTGGCCTGCGCCAGGCCGAACAACAAGGCGCTGAAATCGAAGTAGTAGTTGTAGTCCGCCACCAGCAGATCGCTCCAGCGGGCCATTTCCTGGCTCAGGTAATACGGGCACAGCCCGTGCTCCAGGGCGATCTCACGCACCGCCTGCTGGTCCAGCAGCGACACCTGGCTCGCCGCCTGCCGCGCTGCCGGCAGACGGTCGTAGAAACCCTTGGCCAACGGGCAGGACTCGCCATGACAGGCCAGTTCCGGGTGCTCGCAGGCCTTGTCCCGCGCCACCAGTTCCAGCACTCGCAACGGCAGCCCGGGGCTGCGCTCGAACAGCACCTCGGCGGCGTCCAGCGCCAGTTTGCGTCCCGGGGTCTTGGCGGTGAGGAAGAACAGTTTGTCCAACTGCTGCCCCGGCATCGCCTTGAGCATGGGAAACACCGTGCCCAGGGTCTTGCCGATCCCGGTCGGCGCCTGGGCCATCAGGCAGCGCCCGGTGCTCACCGCCTTGTACACCGACTCGGCCAGGCTGCGCTGCCCCGGACGGAAATCAGGATGGGGGAAACTCAACGCCGCCATGGCCTGGTCGCGGGCGTGCCGGTGGGCCAGTTCCTGCTCGGCCCATTGCAGGAACAGGCTGCATTGCTGGTTGAAGAACTGCTCCAGGGCCTCGGCCCCGTGCTCTTCCACCAGCGACGTCTCGCGCTCGCTGAGGATGTCGAAATACACCAAGGCCAGACGGATGCTGCTCAGTTGCAACTGCTGGCACAGCAACCAGCCATAGATCTTCGCCTGGGCCCAATGTAGCTGGCGATGGTTGGCCGGCATGCGCTCCAGGTCGCCACGGTAGGTCTTGATCTCTTCCAGCAGGTTGGCGTCCGGGTCGTAGCCGTCTGCCCTGCCCTTGACGGTCAACGCGCCGAAGCGGCCTTCGAGGGACACTTCGCTCCGATAGTTCGCGCAACGCCGCGCCGCCACCGTGCGGTGGCCCTGGATGCCTTCCAGCGCGGTGGGCGACGGGGTGAAGCGCAGGTCGAGGTCGCCGACCTTGGCGGTGAATTCGCACAGCGCCCGTACCGCGATGCGGTAGTTCACGCGCCCTGCTCCGCCCATTGCACGTAGCAGACCGCCACCGGCATCTGGTGCTGCTGGCAGAATTCCAGCCAGCGCAGCTGGTTGTCCTGCAGGCGGTCGCCAGGGCCCTTGACCTCGATCATGCGGTAGGTTTTCTGCTGCGGCCAGAACTGGATCAGGTCCGGCATGCCGGCGCGATTGGCCTTGATGTCCTGCAGCAGGCGGTCGAACCAGTGCCTGAGGTGCTCGGCCGGCAGGCAGGCCAGCGCCTGCTCGAGCAGCTCTTCGCTGAGGGCGCCCCAGAACACGAAGGGCGATTGCACGCCCCACTTGTCGAGGTAGCGCTGGCGGATGGTCTGCGCATAACGCCCGTCATCCAGCTCCGCCAGGCAGGCCTGGAACAGCTCGGCGCGCCGGCTGTGGAAGTCCTCGCTCAACAGGTCCGCCGGCCCGCGCTGGAACGGGTGGAAAAACGCCCCGGGCAGCGGCGCGAAGATCGCCGGCCAGCAGAGCAGCCCGAACAGCGAATTGATCAGGCTGTTCTCCACGTAGTGCACCGGCGCCTGCTCCTCGTGGAGATGGGCCTGCACATGGAATTCCACCGACAGCTCTGGATCGACCCGCGGCAGGCTGAGGTCCAGGCGCAGCGTCGGCCGGGTGCCGCCACGCGGCGTGGCCGGGCCGCCGAGTTTGCGCCGCAGCCTGGGCAGCAGGCGCAGCAGTTGCTGCTGCTCGGCCGCGTTGTGTGGGGCCAGCGCCGCCGCCTCGGCCAGAGTCAGCGCCTGCGGGTAATCGCCGCTGCGCTCGAAGACGCGGATCAGCCGCGCTCTCGCCCCGGGATAAGCGCAGGCCTGGTAGATGGCGGCCGCCAGCGGCCATTCGGCTAGCCGCTCACAGTGCTGGCCCAGCAGGAACAGCAGCTTGGCCCGGCGCCGCTGCAACCAGGGATTGTCGCTGGCGAACGCCTGGATGCCCGCCAGCACCTCATCCAGCGCCGCGCCGCTTTCGAAGCACTGCCGGCAATCCTCCAGGTACAGAAAACCCTCGACATCGGCGCGGCTGCGCAGGGCCCGGGCGTCGTCGCGGAACTCGACCTTCTCGTAGGTGAAGATGCCCAGGTCGGCCAGCACGAACTCCGACCAGTCCTGGTACAGGTTGCCGAAGAACATCAGGCGCAAGCGGTCGCACAGCGCCATGACCGTCAGGCTGCACCCCCCGTCTTCCAGCCCCGGGCACCATTGGTCCAGGCTCCGCGGTTCGTCGAACAGCGGCGCCAGCGCCGCCAGCCAGTCGGACTTGCGGGCCTTCGGCTGCTCGATCGCCGCGCGAAAGCCGTGGAGGATTTCCGCCTTCTGCAACAGGTTGAACAGCTCTTCCAGGGTCAGCGGCGCCTGTTCGTCGACCCAGCCCAGGCGCACCAGCGGCGCGACGGCCGCGCGGGTATCACCGATTTCTTCATAGACCAGCCGGGACATGCGAAAATGACAGCCTTTGCGCATGATCATGCGCACCAGCAGGGCCTGGGATGGCTGGGCCAGGGCCGCGAAGTCGGCGATGAAGCTAAGCTCTTCAGGTGACAGCACATCGGCGTAGCGCAGCTCGAGCCATGCCAGCACCTGCTGGAAGTTGTGCAGGTAATAAAGAGGGTTTTCCAGAGGGTTGGAAGTCACAGGACAAGCGCGCCGCAAGGAGGTGGATACTGGTTATGCATACAGATAGCAGCTGCCGGCCTGCCCTGGCAAACACTATTGGATAAGTGGCATTACAGGTTTTTTTACGGGGCCGCAGAACTTTCTTGCGGTTAATCACACCAAGGGCGGATAGCCATATAGTCGCGAGCCGCCAATCATGGGTGGACTCACAGAGATTCATGAAGAGAGGTTTGTCTATGAACGTCAAATACCTGGGCCTGCCGTTGGCCGTCGCAACCTTCCTGGCACTGGGCGGCTGCGCCTCGCCGACCGTGGTGACCCTGCAGAACGGCACGCAATACCTGACCAAGGACATGCCTAACGCCAAGACCGCCGACGGGTTCTACGAATTCGAAGACATCGCCGGCAAGAAGATCCGCATCAAGGCGGCCGATGTCGCCACCGTCCGCCAAGAGGACTGACCCGATCGAACCTGGTCGTCCTCAGGGCGACCAGGGTGCCGAATTCTGCCCCGGCACGCTGTTATCGCAAGAGATGTAGTGCTGTTCCCCGCGCTTCTGCAGTTCTCCACGCACCCGCTGACAACGCTCGAATTCCCGGGCGGCCGCATTATCGATGCTGATATTGCCGGTGGTTTCAGGCTTTTTACCCTCCCCCAGAGTCACGCTCGCCCAAGGCCGTTCCGCGTCGATATGAAAGCGGCTGCTCGGCTCGGGCTCCACTTGCTTGTCGGTGGCCGGCGCAGCGACCGGGAGCTGGTCCGGGGTCACGCCGTAGCGCTTCAGGATCGATTGCTGAGGCAAGTCCTCGGCCATGACGCTGCCTGCTATCAGGAGCAGCGCCAGACCGATGCCATACCTCTGGTTATCACTCACCTTGTGTTTCTCCCGCTGTTCACTGTTGCCGTTGAATGAGCCTCGACCGCTGCCTGGGCTGCGGCCGCCTGCCTTGGATAACGCGCAGGCTCCTGTGGACTTTAATGGCCCCGGAACGCACACGCGCCATCACCCCGCCTGGCGCTGAGTCGATGCTCTATCGAGCGCCGCGTCGCAGGTGGGCAGGTATTGGAGTCATTTCCAGGCTTGCGGGTCACCCTTCGGGCGAATCCCCTTGCTTTGGCGAGAAGTGCTGCCGAGGGAAAATCCGTGACCGCGCGAGGCAAAATCGCCACCTCGCGCGGTCAGTCCTCAAGCGATGGTGATACTCGCGCCGTTGAGGCTGTCCAGGCTCACCCCTACCAGGGTCACCGAGTCGCCGCCGAAGGTCAGCAGGGTATCGTTGCCCACGGTGCTGGCATGGGCGCGGAAGTCGTCGTTGGCAACGACGCCTTCGACGCCGAGGAACACCAGTTTGTCGCTGCTCTGGTAGCCCAGCACGCGGTCCTGGCCGAAGTCGCCGCTGAACAGGAAGGTATTGCTGCCCCCGCCCGCCTGCAGCAGGTCGTTGCCCGCGCCACCGACCAGCACATCGTTGCCCTGGCCGCCGATCAGGTGGTCATCGCCGTCCAGGCCGAACAGCCAGTCGCCGCCAGCGTGGGCGGTCAGGGTATTGGCCGCGGCGTCGCCCTTCACCGAAGAGACGTACTGGGTCAGGTTGCTCCCCGCCAGCAGGCCCTTGTCAGTGACGCTGTGGGTCACGTCGTCCTTGAACAGGCCCCAGAGGAAGCCCGGTTCCTTGCTGGCGATCGTACCGATATCGCGGGTAATGCTGATGCCGCCATTGGCATCGCGCACATACAGGGTGCCGGCGCCGTCGTTGGCGAAGCTGAAGTTCTTCACCGACTGCTGCAGGTCCAGGGTGTTGTTGCCCTGGCCGCCCAGCAGGATGTTGTAGCCGCCGGCGTCGCGGAAGGTATCGTTGCCCGCGCGGCCTTCCAGGTAGTCGTTGCCCTGGCCGCCCTGGATCAGGTCGTTGCTGTCGGTGCCGATGATGAAGGTGCTGCCCTTGTGGGTCTCGGCATTGCGGTTGAGGTCCTGGACCCAGGTGGTGGCCCGGGCCGGGTCCGACAGGTTGGCGACGATGATGGTCGAGTCCTTGCTCGTCAGGTCGTAGAACTTCGACTCGAGAATCCGCGTCATGCCGTCGCCGTAGCCGGTGGGCAGGTGCGACAGCCAGGTCGGAATATTCAGGATAGAAAACGGCAGCAGGTTCCAGGCCGCCGAAGCGTAATGGTCGTTGAAGCTGACGATGTTGTTGGTCGCCGATTCCTGCGCCGTGTCGTGCACGCCGAGGGACGCCAGGTTGAACGAAGAGCCGTCGAGGGCGCGGAACACCGGGTCGTTTTCGTAGCCGATGTTCAACACCTTGTCCCCCGCACTCTGGGTCGGCGAGGCGTAGGCGACGTAGCTGGCATCCTGGTAGAACCCCGACCAGTGATCGCCGCTCAGGTCCGCCAGGCTGTTGACCGCCAGGCCGCCGAGGCTGTGGCCGCTGACCAGGATGTCCTTGCCCGTCAGGCCGTTGGCCTGGGCAAAGGCCGCGACATCGGCGAGCAGCTTGCCGAAGGCTTCGCCGGCGTAGTTCTTCGCGTAGTCCTTGGGCCCGAGCGCCGCCATCAGGTCGTTGATCACATCGCCGATGGAGTCGCCGATTACCGATTCACGGGGCCCGCTGGTGCCGCGAAAGGCAATGCCGATGGAGGTCAGGTGGCCCTGGTCGTCGTACTTGCCGAGCACTTCCGCCTGGGCGGTGGTGTAGCCGGCCTTTTCCCCGTAGTAGGTGCCCCTGAAGTCGGTCTTGCCGTCGTAGCCCAGCTGGGAAGCGCCGATTGGCGTCCAGCCGGCCTTTTGCACCGCCTCCAGCGCGGCCTTCTCCGAGTCGGGGTTCCACGGCACGCCCGGAATCACCCCTTGCGAATCGCTGCTGCCGATCAGCGCCGTGACCAGGGTCGCCGGTAGGCCGAGGCCGAAACCGTACTGCTGATAACCGGCGGAAAAGCCGTTGTCGAGGTTGTGGTAGGAATACAGCGTGATCGCCAGCGCATCGGAAAACAGCGCCTTTGAATCTTCTGTGCCGAGGTTTTTGTAGTCATACACACCCATGGTATCGCCTCTCTTTGTTGTTGAACTTTATTCGAGATAGCTCACGCGGACGGAGCGCCTTCAGCTGGCGCCCCGCCCTTAGTGCAATGCCTGCTTCTGTTTTTTATCTAGGCGAAGACGATCCCCCCTGCGGAGAGACTGTCCGGCGCGACCCCGACCAGCGTCACGGCGTAGTCGCCGACGCTGAGCAAGGTGTCCTGGCCGTTCTGGGACAGGTGCTGCGTGTAGTCGTAGCCCTGCCCCGCGCCCGCCACGCCCATGAACACCAGCTTGTCGCTGCCCTGGTAGCCATGGATCGCGTCGAAGCCGAAGGCGCCGCTGAACAGGAAGGTGTTGGCCCCGCCGCCGCTGGAGTACATGACATCGTTGCCGGCGCCGCCGACAAAGGTCACGTCGCTCTTGTCGCTGCGCAGCACATCGTCGCCCCCGTGCCCGAACAACCAGTCGCCATCGACGCTGGCCACCAGCGCATTGCCGTAGGCGTCGCCATTGAGCGAATGGTTGTAGGGGGTCAGCTGGTTGCCGGCCAGCAGGCCCTGGTCGGTCACGCTGTGGGTCACCTCCTTGCTGAACAGGCCCCAGGCGAAACCCGGCTCCTTGCTCACCAGCGCGCCGATGTCGCGGGTCATGCTGATGCCGCCATAGGCATCGCGCACGTACAGGCTGCCGTCGCCATCGTTGACCACGCTGAACTTGCCCAGCGACTGCTGCAGGTCGAAGACGTTATGCCCCTTGCCGCCCAGCAGGATGTTGTAGCCACCGTCGTCGCGGAAGGTGTCGTTGCCGTCGCGGCCTTCGATGAAGTCGTTGCCGCGCCCGCCCTTGAGCAGGTCGTTACCCTCGGTGCCGAAGATAAAGGTACTGCCCTTGTGCGGTTCGGCGTTGCGGTTGAGGTCCTCGACCCAGGTCTTGCCCCGATTGGCCTCGGACAAGGTGGACACGATCAGGGTCGAGTCCTTGCTGGTCAGGTCGTAGAACGCCGAATCGACCACCCGATTCAAGCCATCGGCGTAACCCGCGGAACCGTGGGCCTTCCACGACAACGGGTTGAGGATGCTCTGCGGCAGCAGGTTCTCCAGGGTCGACGCGTAGTGCTCGTTGAAGTTGACGATGTTGTTGGTCGCCGACGCCTGGACCTTGTCATGGCTGCCCAGGGACGAGGCATTGAAGGTGGTGCCGTCGAGCACCCTGAACACCGGGTCGTTTTCGTAGCCGATGTTCAGCACCTTGTCCCCCGGGCCCTGGGTCGGCGAGGCGAACGCCACATAGCGGGCGTCGGCGTAGAAACCACCCCAGTGCTCGCCGCTCAGCTCGGCCAGGCTGTTGACCCCCAGGCCGCCCAGGCTGTGGCCGCTGACCAGCACATCCTGGCCGCTCAGGCCCTGGGCCTTGGCGAACTCGGCGACGCTGGCGAACAGCGTGTCGAAGGCATTCTTGCTGTAGTTCGCCGCGTAGCCCACCGGCCCGACCGCCGCCAGCAGGTTGTTCTTGATGTCGCCCAGGGTATCGCTGAAACCCAGCCCGCCGGTGCCGCGAAAGGCGATGCCGATCGACAGCAGCTTGCCGGCCTCGTCATAACGCCCCAGCACTTCCACTTCGGCGCTGGTGAAGCCTGGCTGCTCGCCGAAGAAGGTGCCCTGGGGCCCGACCTTGCCCTGATACCCCAGCCGCTCGGCGCCAATCGCCGTCCAGCCCGACGCCAGCGGCTGCCCGGTGGGCGTGTAGGCGTAGAGCGTCAAGGCCAGGGCATCGCTGTACAACGCCTTGCCCGCCTCGCCCTTGAAACTCCGGTAATCGAATACACCCATGTTGTGTCTCACTCTTATGGTCATTGGCCCGCGGGCCTCAGAACTGCCAGTCCAGGGTCAGGCCGACCCCGTGACTCTTGTCCCGAGAACCCAGCAGGCCGTTGTAGTCCAGGTTTACCCGGGTATCGCGCCCCAGCAACAGGCCGGCGCGAGCCCCGACCACAGCGGCGTTACGATCCAGCGCAACGCTCTGTATGTTGAACGAACCACCATTGGCAAAAGCCAGGTGCTGATCCGAGCTGGTGTCGCTCAGGTTGTGCTGCCAGCCGAGGGTGCCGGCCAGTTCCAGCTGCCGGGCATCGGACAGGGCAAAGCGTTTGCTGGCCCGCAGGCCGAGGGTCGAGAGCACCGCGTCGCGGTTGTCATCGCCACTGCGCAGGGCGGTGGCCCCGCCCTTTTCATGGAAGCTGTCGCTGCCCACATGCACGTAGGCCAGGTTGACGAAGGGCTCCAGGGCCACGCCCGGCAACGCCACTTGCCACGCTGCTTCGGTGAACAGCTGGGCGGTCTGGGCGTCACGCTTGACCTTCTGCCGGTCGGAGAACTCGCCGTATTGCAGGTCGCGCTTCACATCGATGCGATGCCAGCTGTAGGAGCCGCCGACGCTCAGGCGCACGGCATCCAGCTGGTGGCCCAGGTAGGCACCCAGGTGATAGCTGTCCACCGAGGCCGAGGAATGGGTGCCGTCGCCCATGCTCAGGGAACTGTCGCTGTAGCCGGTGAACAGGCCGAGACGGGTGTCCTCGGCGATCAAGCCATCGACCCCGGCGAGCAGGCCGCCGATCGAGGTGGTGTAGTTGGCATGGTCATAACCGCCGTCGGCCTTGCCCCAGGCCCCCAGCACCTTGAACCACACATTGTTGTCGCTGGCCGCGGGCGCCGACGAATCGAGCAGGCCGTCCTGACGCAGACGGTCGCCCACCGCATCGCGCAGCTGGCGGCTGTCGTTGATCAGCAGCGTGCCGATGGCCGGATGGATCTCCCCGGTCAATTGCTGGAAGGCCTGTTGCGCGCTGGCGGCGTTTTCCGACAGCAGCAGGCTTTCGTACACCGGATTGCCCGCCCCCAGTCGTTCGGCGGCGGCCGCCACGGAGCGCTGGTTCGGGGTCAGGCCGACATCGCTGAAGGACGTCGCGTTACGCGCGACCTGCAACTGCACGCCGGTGGCGGTGTAATCGAGGTTGCCACCGAGGAACAGGTAGTTCGGCGCGATCGAAGCGAAACGACCGTCGATGCCACCGGCCGCCTGCAGGATGTTGTATTGCCGGCCCAGCAGGCTCCGCGCCTCACTGGCGCTGAGCAGTGTCGGGCTGTTCTCCAGGGCCAGGGTCACGTTGGCCCCTTCGACGGTGGCCTTGCCGCCAGCGACTATCTGGTCGCTGCTGGTCGGCGACAGCTCCACCGCGTAGGTCGAACCCGGTTGCAGGGTCACGTCGCCCGCCACCTGCAAGGTGCCGATGGAGTTGCCCGGCGCCACGGTACCGCCGCGGTTGGCGGTCAGCGCGGCGATGCGCCCGTTGCCACCGAGGATGCCGCTGTCATTGACCGTCACGGCAGACGCCAGCGAACCATTGATGGCCAGGCGTCCCTGATTGACCAGGGTCGGGCCGCTGTAGCTGTTGTTGCCGGTCAGCACCAGGGTGCCGATGCCCTGCTTGGTCAGGCCGCCGTGTCCGGAAATGTCGTTGCGCCAGACATCCAGCCCGCAAGACAGGCCAGTGCACAGGCGCTGGGTGGGTTTGCCGGCATCCACCACGGCACCGATGCCGGGCAGGTCGACGACGAACTGGCCGGAGCCGTAGGCGCCTTCGACGCGGAACTCCTGGGGAATGTCCGCTTCGGTGACGAACATGCCCGGGCCGTCGATGCCCTTTTGCAGATTGATCATGCCCCAGCCGTACAGCGCGTCGATGCCCGGGTCGCCCATGTCGGTGGCGGTGGTCCTCAGCACCGTGGCGATCTGCGAAGCGCTCATGTACGGAAAGCGCTCCATCAGCACCGCCGCCGCGCCCGCCACATGGGGCGCGGCCATGGAGGTGCCGCTCTTGTTGGCGTAGCCGATGGTCATGTTGTCCAGGTTGGTGCCGCCGATCACCGCACTGTAGACCCGCGTACCCGGCGCCGAGACGCAGAAGCTCGCGGTGTAGCCGCAGCGCGAGGAGAAGGTACTGAGGGTGTAGGGATTGGGGCTGGCGGTGTCCGGGTTCACCTGCAAGGCCGCTACCGTCATCCAGTTCGGCGCGATTTCCGGCACGAAATAGGCCAGGCCGGCGATGGCGTCCGGGTTGTTCAGGTTGTAGTCGTTACCGGCGGCGAAGATGGTCAGCACGCCACCGCGAGCGGCGTCGATCGCCCCGCTGTAGGCGCCACCCTGGCGGGTGCCCAGCAGCGGCTGGATCTGGTCGAACTGCAACTGGGCGTCCTGCACGGTGAAGTGCGGAAAGGCCGGGTCGCGACCGCCCTGGTCGAAGCGGTCGGTGATGCCGATGCCCCAGCTGTTGTTGATGATCCGCGCGCCGCTGTTCACCAGGGCGTCCCAGCCGGCCCGGTAGACCGCGCCGTCGTTGCCGAGAATGATCCCGTCCTCGGGGCCCGGGTCGCCGTTCTCGGCGCTGATGATCTGCGCGTCGAAGGCCACGCCATGCATCGGCCCGCCGTCGCGGCTGCCAGCGGCGATCCCGCCGACGTGGGTGCCGTGGGAGCCGAGCTTGCCGTCGGAACCCACCGAAGGCGTGCCGTCATAACGGAAGGCATCGCCGGCCTTGACCGGAATGTAGGGGTCGGTGTATTCGCGGATGCCGCTGGTGACCAGGGTGATCACCTTGTTGTTGCCGCTGAATTCCGGGTGCTGGGCATACACCGGCTGGTCGAAGATCCCCAGCTTGACGCCCTTGCCGGTATAACCGGCGGCATACGCCTGCTCGGCATGGATCGCCCCCAGGCCCCATTCGGCATTGAACTCGGCACTGCGCCAACTGCCGGGATCGCCCGGCTTGCCGCCTTCCACATAAGGCGCGGCCTGGGCGCCACCCGCCACGGCCAGGCCACAGATCAAAGCGCCGCAGGAGGCGCGCACCAGGCTGTTGGCTGCCGGAGCAGCCCCCGTAAAGCTGTATTTCATCGGTACCTTCCTTAGTTGCCTTGCTGGAAATAGTTGCCTTGCTAGAAACACCGCGCCAGACCCGACGCGGCTGGTTTACCGAACAGCCGGCCCGCCAACGGCGACCCGTGCTGTGCCGATAGCTGCTGCCGTGCCGACGCGACCTTGCGTCAGCACGGCGCTGTCAAAAGCCGGGTCAGAACTGCCAGTTCAGGCTCAGCCCTGCCCCGTGGTTCTTCTCGCGGCTGGCCAACTGGCCGTTGTAGTCCAGGCTCAGGCGCAGGTCGCGACTCAGCGCCAGGCTGGCATGGGCGCCAACCAGCGCGGCATTGCGCGGCAGCGAGGTGCTTTCGACGCTGAACGGCGTGCCACCGGACGCAAAGGCCAGGTGTTCTTCGGCCCGGGTGTTGCTCAGGTTGTGCTGCCAGCCCAGGGAGCCGGAAAGGTCCAGGCGGGTTTGCCCGGACAGCTCGAGGCTTTTCAGGGCGCGCAGGCCGAGGGTGCTGAGTGCGGCTTCGCGGCTGTCGCTGCCGCCTTTCAACGCAGCGGCATCGCCCTTCTCGCTGAAGCTGTCGCGGTGCAGGTGCACGTAGGCCAGGTTGGCGAAGGGTTCCAGGGCCAGCGCCGGCAGGTCCAGGCGATAAGCCGCCTCGCCGAAGACCTGGCTGGTGCGGGCATCGACCTTGGCTTTCTGCTTGCCGCTGACCTCGACGAACTGCAGGTCGCGCTTGACGTCGGCGCGATGCCAGCTGTGGGCCGCGCCCGCGCTCAGGCGCCAGGCGCCCAGCTCATGGCCGAGGTAGGTGCCCAGGTGATAGCTGTCCACGGAGGCCTTGGAATGGGTGCCGCCGCCCATGCTCAGGGAGCTGTCGCTGTAGCCGGCGAAGGCGCCCAGGCGCGTGCTGTCGCTGAGCGCGCCGTCGGCCCCCAGCAGCAACCCGCCGATGGACGTGTTGTAGCCCTCGGTGTCGTGGCTGCCGTCGTTCTTGCCCCAGGCGCCCAGCACCTTGAGCCAGAGGTTGCCCTCGCTCTGCACCACCGCGCCCGGCACCTGCAGACGCTCGCCGACCGCCTCGCGCAGTTGACGGCTGTCGTTGAGCAGCATCGAACCCAGCGCCGGGTAGATTTCCCCGGACAGTTGCTGGAACGCCTGTTGCGCCACACCGGCGCTCGGCGAGCGCAGCAGGCTTTCATACACCGGGTTGCCCGCCCCCAGCTGCTCGGCGGCGGCGGCCACCGAGCGCTGGTTCGGGGTCAGGCCGACACTGGCGAACGAGGTGGCGTTACGCCCGATGCTCAGCTGCACGCCACTGGCCGAATAATCGAGGCTGCCACCGAGGAACAGGTAGTTCGGCTCCACCGAGCCAAAGCGGCCGTCAATGCCGTTCGCCGCCTGGAGGATCTGGTACTGGCTGCCAATCAGGCTTTGCGTCTGTTCCAGGCTGAGCAACTGCGGGCTGTTTTCCAGGGCCAGGGTGACCCCGGCGCCGTTGAGGGTGGCCTTGCCGCCGGCGACGATGCGGTCGCTGATGGCGGGCGACAGCTCCACGGCATAGGTCGAGCCCGGCTGGAAGGTCACGTCCCCCGCCACTTGCAAGGTGCCGATGGAATTGCCCGGGGCCACCGTGGCGCCGCTGTTGGCCAGCAGCGCACCGATGCGGCCGGAACCGCCGAGGGTGCCGCCGTCATTGACCGTGACGCTGGAGGCCAGCGAGCCATTGACCGTCAGCAAGCCGCCGTTGACCGTGGTCGCCCCGCGATAGCTGTTGTTGCCGCTGAGCACCAGCCAGCCGGCGCCGGACTTGATCAGGCTGCCTTCGTACACCCGTTGCGCCGCGGCCGCGTCGCGGGCCATGCCGACGGCGTAGTCGGTCTTGTCCTGCTGGCTGGCGCCGGCGCCGAGGCCGTTTTCCCAGCCCTTGTCCTTCAGGGTCTGTTGCCAGGCCGCGTGCTCGGCGGCGTCTTCGCCCTGGCGCTGCAACAGCGCCTTGTCCGAGATGTCGTTGCTCCAGACATCGCCCTGCCCGGCGCCCAGGTTGGCGTCGAACGTCCCCAGCAACTGCCCGGGACCGTGCATGGCCCGCTCCAGGTTGGGCACGCCCCAGCCGACCAGGCGGGTGGGCGCTTCGGTGATCGAACCGTCCAGCTGGGTGGCGGTGGTCAGCAGCACCTCCAGGGCCTGCTGGTTATTCATGTAGGGATAACGCTCCATCACCAGGGCCAGCGCGCCCGTGGCATGGGGCGCGGCCATCGAGGTGCCGGACTTGGTGGCGTAACCGCCGCCGGGCACGGTGCTGGAGATCAGCCGCCCGGGCGCGGCCACGCACCAGTACTTGGCGATGCCGCACTGGTTGTAGCGCTGCTGGTTATTCGCATCCAGGCCGGACACCGCCAGCCAGTGGCCTTCCAGCTCCGGCTGGAAGTACGGCAGCGCCGCGCGCACGCTGGCGTTGGCGTAACCGCTGTTGCCGGCGCTGAACACGTTGATCACGCCCTGGCGCGATATATCGGCCGCCGCGTCCAGCCAGGTGCCCTGGCCATAGTGCTGGGCATAGGCGGCGTGCAGGTCGCCCAGGGTCTGGTAGCTGACACCCGGCGGCTGGCTGCCCCAGCTGTTGTTGATGGCGCGCACCCCGGCATCCGCCAGGGCGCCGTACACCGCCTTGAAATACTGCGGGTCCGGGGTCGGGCCGAACAGGAAGCTGTCGTTCTTGTTGGTATTGCCCACGTAGACCTGGGCATTGAAGGCCACGCCGTGCATGCCAACGCCATCGCGGGCCGCGCCCATGGTGCCGGTGACATGGGTGCCATGGCTGTCGTTGTTGCCGTTGAGCGCCCCGGAGACGCTGAACGGCGTGCCATCGACATAGCTGCCGCTGGCGGTGACCCCGTGGAAGCGCTCGGGCGATGCTTCGCCATGGCTGGCGTCGAAGCCCGAGTCGAGGGCGCCGATCTTCACCCCGCTGCCGGTGATCCCGGCGGCATAGGCGGCGCTGGCGCGCATGCGTTCCAGGCCCCAGTCCTGGGTGTATTCGGCCGATTGCCAGCTGGCCGGCACCCCCAACTGGCCGGTTTCCTGGTACTGCGCCTGGACCATGCCGGGCAGTGCCACCGCCGATAGCGTGGAACAGGCCAGCAACGAGCGGCGACTCAGCGCCTTGAGCTGATAAAAGCGTCTATCCATGTGATGACTTCTCGTTTTTTGTTTTTGTCGAAAATGTCAGGTCGGGCCGCCCTCGGCCGCCTTGTTTGTCAGTTCATGAGCCGGGCCTGAAGGCTTCGTCGACCCGGGCCAGGTCATCTTCACGCAGGGTGCCTGCGTAGTAGTGCAACTTGGTCCAGGCCATCAAATAGTCGTAACGGGCCTGCGCCAGGTCGCGGCGTGTGGTGTACAGCTGTTGTTCGGCGTTCAGCGCGTCGAGGTTGACCCGTTCGCCGCCGAGGATGCTCTGCTTGGTCGAGATCACCAGGGCCTCGGCCGAGGTCAGCGCCTTCTGATAAGCCCGCAGCTTGCTGACCCCGGACAGGCAGGCGCTGAACTGGCGCCGCAGCTCGATCAGGGTGGTGCGGGTCTGCGAATCCAGCTCGTACTCGGCCTGCTCCATGGTCCGGCTGGCCTGGCGGGTGGCCGCCGAGACCCCGCCACCGGCGTACAGCGGCATGCTGATTTCGATGCCGATGGTGTTGGTGTCGTAGCGCTGGTTGTAGGTGTTGCCGCTTTCCGACTCGACCCGGCGCGAGGTGGCATAGGCACTGAGCCGCGGCAGGTGGCCAGCGCGGTTGCGCTCGATCTCGTAACGCGCCACTTCCACGGCGTGGCGCTGGGAGGCCAGGTTCGGGTTGTTGCTGATCGCCAGTTCGTGCCAGGCGTCGTAGTTGGCCGGCGACAAGGTGAAGGACTCGAAGCGTTCGCGCAGCGGGTCGAGGTCGCGGATGTCCACGGTCGGCACGCCGATCAACGCCCCCAGCTCGCGCAGCGCCGCGTCCTGCTCGTCGCGGGCCTCGATCTCCTCGGCGGTCGCCAGCTCGTAGCGCGATTCCGCTTCGAGGATGTCGGTGCGGGTGCCCTCGCCCTGGCGAAACATGTGCTCGTTCTGCTGGAACTGCTGTTCGAAGGCCTTCTTCTTGGCCTGGGCGATCTCGATCTGGTCCTGGGCGAACAGCGCCTGGGTGTAATAGGTCAGCACCCGCACCAGCAGCTCCTGGCTCTTGCCGCGAAAGTTCTCGTCGGCGAACAGCGCCTGGGCCACGCCCTTGCGGTAGGAGGCATAGGCCTCGTAGTCGATCAGCGGCTGTTGCAGGGTGAAGGTCGAGCCGTAGCTGTCGTAGTTGCGGTCATCGTGGCTGGTGCCGCCGCGGCCGTCGGGCACGGTGGCCTCGGAGTTGTTGCGGCCCTTGTTGTAGCTGTAGTTGAGTTTCGGCAGCAGCCCGGCGCGACCGATGATGCGGTTTTCCAGGCCGGCATCGCGCTCCTTGATCGCTCCGAGGAACACCGGGTCGTTGCGCAGGGCCTGTTCGTAGACCTGGAACGGCCCCATGGCCTGGGCGTTGGTGCATACCAGCAAAGCGACTGTGGCTCCGAAGATGGAAAGCTGACTCATGCGACGGAACATCCTTATTCCTCGGTCAATGCGGAACCCGCCCGGTCGAGCAGGGGTTTGAACAGGTAATTGAGCAGCGAGCGCTCGCCGGTGCGGACGAACATCTCCGCCGGCATGCCCGGCTTGATCACCAGGCCGTTGAGCTTTTCCATGGCCTGGTCGCTGACGCTGCTGCGCAGCACGTAATAAGGCACGCCGGTCTTTTCATCGACCATCTGGTCGGCGGAGATCAGGCTGACCTCGCCGGACACCCGCGGTGTGCGGCTCTGGTTGAAGGCGGTGAACAGGATGTCCACCGGCAAGTGGCTGCCGACCTTGTCGATCAGGTTCACCGGCAGGTGCCCTTCCACTTCCAGGCGCGTGCCCTGGGGCACGATCTCCAGCAGGTTTTCCCCGGGGCGGACCACGGCGCCTTCGGTGTGCACCCCGAGGTTGACCGCGATGCCGTCGGCCGGGGCGAGGATTTCGCTGTGCTGCAGGTCGAAACCGGCCGAGGTCAGCTGCTGTTCCAGGGTCAGGCTTTTCAGCTGGGCGTCGGCCAGCTGGCTGCGCACTTCCTTCTGGTACTCCTCGCTGTGCTGCTGCAGCTTGAGCCGCGACTCGAGAATGCCCTGCTCCACCCGCCCGCTTTCGCCGGTGTTCTGCGCCAGTTCCTGCTGCACCTGGGACAGCTGGCGCTGGTACTCCATCAGGCGGTTGCGCGGGATATAGCCGTTGTCCGCCAGGGGCTGCAGGTTGGCCAACTGCTGGCGCAGGGACTCGGCCTGGTTGTTGAGGTCGGTGCGCGCCCGGCGCATCCCGGCCAGTTGCGCGGTGGCGCCTTCGATACTGGCGCGGATCCCCGCCTGCTCGCGGGCGAAAGCCTCGCGCCGGCTGCTGAACAGTTGCCGCTGGCCTTCCAGGACCAGGGCCAGGCGTGGATCGGGATCGGCGCTCAGGGCCTCGGGAAAGTTCACCTGCTTGAGGTTGTCGCGTTCGCTCTGCCAACGCGCCAGGCTGGCCCAGGCCATGCGGTACTGCGCCTGCAGCGACTGCACATCGGCCTCGACCTGGGTCTGGTCCAGACGGAACAGCGGCTGGCCCTGCTTCACCACCTCGCCTTCACGCACCAGGATCCGGCTGACCACGCCGCCGCTCATGGATTGCACGGCCTTGCGCTTGCCCGAAACCACCACCGTACCCTGCACCGGGATGCCCTGGTCCAGCGGCGCCAGGGCCGCCCAGAGAAAAAAGCTGCCGGCGCCGGCCAGCGCCAGCACCCAGCCCATACGCGCGAAAAACCGCGCATCGCGCTCGGGACGCTCCGGCGCGTAACCTTGTTCGATCATCATTTCGCTGTCCTTGCTCATGCGCCTGGGTTCCGTGTCGGGGTCTGATACTGGCGGCTCATGCTCAAGCCGCCCGGGACCGTCGGGGCCGAGGTTTTTTCTCGCTGCTGTTCCTGGGGCTGGGTTTGGGTTTGGGCCTGGGCGCCACTGGACAACGCCTTGAGCACTTCCTGGCTCGGGCCGAAGGCCTGCAGGCGCCCTTCGTTGAGCACCAGCAGCTTGTCGGCCTGGGCCAGCGCCGAGGAACGGTGGGTCACCAAAATCACGCTGGTGCCCTGGGCCTTCATCTGCGCGATGGCGGATGCCAGGGCGCTTTCGCCCACGGTGTCGAGGTTGGAGTTCGGTTCGTCGAGCACCACCAGCCGCGGCTGGCCATACAGCGCCCGGGCCAGGGCCACGCGCTGCTTCTGGCCGCCGGACAGGCCACTGCCGTCATCGCCCAGCAAGGTGTCGTAGCCCTGGGGCAGGCGCAGGATCAGTTCGTGCACGCCAGCCTGTTGCGCGGCCTGCACCACCTTCTGCGGGTCGGCCTCCTGAAAGCGCGCGATGTTCTCGGCGATGCTCCCGGAAAACAGCTCGATGTCCTGGGGCAGGTAACCGATGTGAGGCCCCAGTTCGTTGCGGTTCCAGCGATGGATATCGGCGCCGTCCAGGCGCACCGTGCCGGCCAGGGTCGGCCATACGCCCACCAGCACCCGCGCCAGCGTGGACTTGCCGGAACCGGAAGCGCCGAGCACGCCCAGCACCTCCCCCGCGCCGAGGTTGAAACTGACCTGCTGCAAGGTCGCCATGCGCTTGCCCGGCGGGCCGGCGCTGACCTGCTCGAAGCTCACCTGGCCCTTGGGCGCGGGCAGCGACATGGCCGTATCGCTCGGCGGAAAGGCCTGCAGCAGCGAGTCCAGGCGCTGGTAGGCCAGCTTGGCGGAACTCCACTGCTTCCACACGGCGATCAACTGGTCGATCGGGCTCAGCACCCGGCCCATCAGGATCGAGCCGGCGATCATCATCCCGGCGGTCATGTCGCCCTTGATCACCAGCAAGGCGCCCAGGCCGAGCACCAGCGATTGCAGGCACAGGCGCAGGGTCTTGCTCAGCGAGCTGATGACCGCGCCGGTGTCGCTGGCCTGGTTCTGCAGGCCGAGAAAGCGCGAATGCACCTCGAACCAGCGCTTGCGCAGCGCGCCGAGCATGCCCATGGCCTGGATGGTCTCGGCGTTGTGCAGGTGGCTGGTGGCCAGTTGCGTGGACTTCTGCGAATAGCCGCTGGCCTCGCCCAAGGGCTTCTTGGTCATGGCCTCGTTGAGGTACGCCAGGGCGATCAGCAAGACCACGCCGGCGCTGGCGAACACGCCCAGCCAGGTATTGAACAGAAAGATCACGAACAGGTAGACGGGGAACCAGGGCGCGTCGAAGAAGGCGAACAGCGCAGGCCCGGTGACGAACTGGCGGATATGGGTCAGGTCGCCCAGGGACTGCCCGGCATGCCCTTCGCCGCGAAACAGGTTGCGCTCGAACGCCGCCTGGTAGACCCGCAGGTTGAAACGCCGCTCCAGTTGGCTGCCGATGCGGATGACGATGAAGCTGCGCACCACCTCCAGCAGGCCGATGAACGCGAAGAACCCCACCACCATCAGCGACAGCATCGCCAGGGTGGTTTCGTTCTGCGAGGAAAGTACCCGGTCGTAGACCTGGAGCATGTAGATCGAGGGGACCAGCATCAGCACGTTGATCAGAGCGGTAAAGCAACCGACGCTGATCAGAATGCCTTTGTAATCGCCCAGTGCCTTGAACAGCGGTGCAGTGGTCTTCGCCATCTTCATTGGTCTTTCCTGAGCTGTATATCCCGTGCCAGGGGCGCAGGACAAATAAACCGCCCGTACTTGAGTCGGGACATTATTGGATTATTGTGGCGGACAGGCGAAAGGACTCTACCGCCAGACGAAACGGAGTTCTAGTTATTTAGTTGTCTTTAATCGAACGAAGGACATCGCGTATATGGCACTGCCTTATACGCTTATCCATACAGATACATTTAAAGATGCATACAGCCGCGATTATTCAAGGGGCTCGCTGCAATATAATGGTTATGCCTGATTTCAAAGTGCCTTGATATAAGCCTTCTTTCTGGCGACTTAGAAAGATGATCTTCGAGCCCTCTTTTCCCGTCACCGCAATACCGTCCGGCTCGGGAAACCAGCCGATGGCCGAATCGCCCAGCCAGGCGGAAAAACACTCGGCGCCGGCGCCCAGGGTGCCGTTCAGCTCGAGGTCCAGGGCACAGTGGTTGGCAGGTTGTGCCGGCTGCGACAGTTGCCAGTGTCCGGCCAGTTCCGCGGGGTCCGCCAATCTCAGGCTGCTTGCCATGCTTGTCTCTCCATAAAACATCATCAGCGTCGCGATCAGGTACGCGCCGGCCTTAGCGATCAAGGCAGTTCGAATCATAAGGGGGTCACTCCGGGGCACAGCCTCAGGCAGTTCGCCAGTCAATGCAAGGTCGGAGGGCGACGCCTGGGCGCCACCCTCCTTCCGTTACCTTACCGCAATGACTCAGGCGACGATGTCGGTGTAGGCCGCCTGGCCGACGGTGCTGACCAGGAAGTCCGCCACGCCGTGCCCGGAGAAGTCCACCGACAAGGTGCTGTTGCCAGCCGAAGTGCTGAGAATCGCGTCGCCGGCATTACCGGTGAACGCGTTCACGAAGTGCAGCCCGGCGCCCTTGGTGATGCCGGTCAGATCGATCTTGTCCAGGCCGCTGACAAAATCCAGGATCTGGTCGGCCGCACCCGGAGCGGAGTCCGAGCTGGCACCGAAGACGAAGGTATCGGCACCCGCGCCACCCCAGAGTTTGTCCGCCCCACCGGCGCCGTAGAGGATGTCGTTGCCGGCACCGCCCTTGAGCTCGTTGGCCACCTGGTTGCCGATCAGCAGATCGCTGCCAGAACCGCCGATGGCGTTCTCGACAGTGACGCCCTTGGCGATGGACACGTTGCCCACCAGGCCGCCAACGTCGGAGAACGAGGTCTCATTGAGGTTGATCTTCTGGTTTTGGGTAAAACCGGAGAAGTCCAGGGTGTCCTTGCCGCCCGCGTCCCATACCGAGAACACCAGCTTGTCCGCCGACGAGGTCGCGCTGAGGAAGTCGCGACCGGTGTTGGAGTTGAAGCCGTAGGTGGTGTCGCCGGTACGGGTGGTGGTGTTGGCCCCGTAGAGCTTCTGGATCGCCGCGATATCGTCCATCAGCGGGCCGGACGAATAGGCTTCGACGCCACCCTTGCTGAAGTTCTGGCTGGTATTGCTTTCGCTCCAGTAGCTCATGACGCTGTAACCGCGCGTGTCCTGTCCATAGACCGCGTCGTTATAGGTCGGGTTGCCATTCCCGGCGTTGTAGTCGCCAGGGTGAGCCAGGCCCAGGGTGTGGCCGATCTCGTGGGTCAGCGTCTGCCGGCCGTAGTTGTTCAGATCGGGGTTCTTGTTCTGGGTGTAGCTGCTGTTGATCAGGTACCAGGACGTACCGTCGTAGCCAGCACCGGTGCCCGGTAGGTAGGCGAAGGCCGCCGCGCCGTCCTGACCGCCGCTGTAGTTGCCGAAGGTCATGTGACCGTCACCACCGGAAGCCTTTTCGGTGAAGGTGACATTGGCCACGTCGGCCCAGGATTGCATGGAGAGCGCGGCCTGGGCCTTCTGCTGGGCGCTGAACTGGCTGAACCCGGAGATGCCATGCTTGTACAGGGTGCTCGAGGAGGCCGAGGTGAGGAAGGTATAGGTCAGTTCGATCTTGCCGTTGCCGTTGAGATCCTGGTACGCGGCACCGTCGCGCAGCAGCTGGGTGGCTGCCTGATCGACCGAGTAGGAGGGTTTGCCATTGACCGTCAGATTGCCACCCCGGTCATACTGATGGCTGAAGCTATTGATCTGGTTGTAAGCCGAACTTGCCGCGGCCAAGGGCACGAGTTCTTGTTCGGCGGTCACAATAGCTTTCGCTTTAACTTTCGACATAAACACACTTCCTTGTAATCAATGGAACAGTTTTTGTCCGATAGCGACAATCCCTGGCGAGATCGTCCTATCACTCGCCCTATCCGGGCGTAAGCAACCTGACACAATTTGAAATCAGGCGTCCACTACTTTTTAACGCCTGATTTTCGCTGTTCCAGCAAACTCCCGAAAACAATGACTGATGAGTCGAAATATTCTTTAAGCCTCAATACCCGTTGATAATTGTCCGACAATCTCGAATTTAAATATTAAATAACAGTACAGATAGTTTTGCCGACTACGTCGCAGTTTTTAGTTCATCAAAGTTTGTTCCACCCAGTTAGTTTCATGGCTTCCAACAAGGTTTCCCCGGTCAGTGCCGGAACGCTTGCGCCACTGTCCGCGGTCATCGGCTCGCCCGCCAGCAAGGCGTTGACGATGGCCTCCTCCACCGCTTCGGCGGCGGCGCTGAACAGGGCCGAGATGTAATCGTTGTTGAGCATCGCCAGGGGTGTGCTGAACGGCACGCCCTGGCGCCCGTAGGCCGAAGGCGGCAAGTCGCGGTTGCCGGTGGCGAAGGCCAGGAAGATATCGCCGCTGGAATCCTCGGTGCCGCCGCCGGTGCGGGCGATGCCGATCGACGCGCGCTGCGCCAGGCGCTGGCACTGGTGCGGCAGCAAAGGCGCATCGGTGGCCAGGATCACCACGATCGAGCCCATGCCCGGCGTGCCGCGCTGGGCGAAGGGCGACGGAATGCCGGTCAATTGCCGCCCCACCGGGTAACCGTCGACCCGCAACTCCTCGCGCTTGCCGTGGTTGGCCTGGACCAGCGCGCCGACCGTGTAGCCGCCCTGCTCCCCCGGCACCCGGCGCGACGCCGTGCCGATCCCGCCTTTGAACTCATGGCAGATCATTCCGGTGCCGCCACCCACCGCGCCCTCGCGCACTGGCCCGGACTCGGCATTGGCCAGGGCCTCGCGGACCTGCTGCGGGCCGACATGCTGGCCCCAGATATCGTTGAGCAGGCCGTCGTAGGTCTCCATCACCACCGGCATGCACCAGTATTCCGAAGGGTCCGCCAGGCTTGCATGCTCCTCGGCGATCAGCGCATCGCGCACCACGCCGACGCTGTGGGTGTTGGTGATGGCCAGCGGCGTGGTCAGCAGGCCCGCCTCGCGGATCCACTCCAGCCCGGTGGCATCGCCGTTGCCATTGAGCACATGGCAGCCGGCGAAACAGGGTTGCAGTCGGGCAAAGCCTTCGCGGGGCTGGATCAGGGTCACCCCGGTACGCACCTGCTTGCCGTCGACCGTGGTCCTGAGGGTGCTGTGGCCCACCCGTACCCCCGGAACATCGGTGATGGCATTGAAGGGGCCGGGAGTACCCAGGCCCAGGCTGATCCCCAATTGACGTGCGCGCATGACTTCTCCTTAGAGTTTCTGGAACGCCGGGCTGAACCGGCCGTTGGTGCCATACAGGATCACCGACAGCGCCAACAGGCCGACGATCACCATGATGTCCCTGAGCGAAGCGTCCAGGAACAGATTGAACAACAGATAACCGGCGCCGATCACCGCCAGCAGCGCCGGCAACGGCCACAGCGGCATGCGATACGGGTGGGCGCGATCACGCAGCAGCACCCGGCTCATCAGCGCGCTGAGGGCGACGATCAGGTACACCAGCATGATCAGCAGCACGCTGAACGAGGTCAGGTCGGCCAGGTTCGAGCTGAAGCTCAGTACCGCCGAGGGAACGGCGAGGAACAGCGTGGCCAGCCACGGCGAGTCCCAGCGCGGATGAATGCGCGTGAACAGGCGATTGATGCCCGGCGTCCACAAGGCATCGCGGCCGCTGGAGAACACCACCCGGCCGATCTGGATCACGATGGCGACAATCGCATTGAACACCGAGAGGAAGATCCCGGCGCTGACCACCCGCGACAGGGTTTCGTTGCCGTGGCTGGTGAGCAGGTAGCCGATGGGGTCGGGACTGGCGAACATGGCGCTGAGGGACGGCGCGCCGATCAGCAGCGCGGTCAGCGGCACCAGTTCGATGATCACCACCAGTACCAGCGACCAGAGCACCGCCTTGTGCACGCCCTGCCCCTTGCATTTCATGTCTTCGGCCAGCAGCACCGCCGGGCCGTAACCGTTGTAGGAAAACAGGCCGATACCCACCGCGCCGATCACCAGGGCCCAGGGCGCCAGGTGCAGCACGCCGTTCTCGACGATCTGCGGTTGCAGCAGGATGCTCGCCGGCTGCGAGGCGTTGCCGAAGCCCAGGAACACGATCACCAGCAGCGCGGCAATCTCCAGCAGCAGGCAGGTTCCGGTGATCCAGGCGTTGAGCTTGATATTGAGGATGCCCAGCGCATAACTGCAAATCACGATCACCAGGGCCACGGTCTGCGAATCGAAGCGCGTGCCCAGGGCATTGTTCAGGTAAGTCGCCGCGCCGGTGGCCAGCACCGGCGGAATGAACAGCAGCATCACCAGCACCGTGAGAAAGGTCGCGTAACCGGCCATGCCGCCGAACACCCGCTTGGCGTACACGTACTCGCCGCCGGCGCTGTTGTGGGCGCGGCCCAGTTCGGCGTAGCAGAAGGCGAACATCAAGGCCAGCAGCCCGGCCATGACAAAGGCCAGGAATACCCCGCTGCCGGCCTGGTGAATGGCGAACGGCGCGATGACGAAGACCGAACTGGCCGGGGTCACGCCCGACACGGTAATAGCCACCACATCGAACACGCTCAGCGTGGGTTTCAGGGCGCCTTGCGGCGCGCAGGGAGAGCTCATGTCGTTATCCTCGTGGTTATTTTTGGTCTGAGGCAGAAACGAAGAACGTCAGGCGGATGCGCTCTGGGTCGCACTTGATGGAGGCCACTTTAGGCAGCCGGGGGTACAGGGCCAATTCCCCTATTGGAGTACTCCCCCTTGACGTGGCCGGGCAAATCGCCGAAACCGTGCTTCCAGCTGGCGCAAAGCAGCACGCCAGGCCACAGCAGCAGCGACACGGAGCCACCTATTTGATCACTCTGTTCAGGGAAATCGGCATGCATGCCGGCCTCGGGCGCACCCTCTCGCAGATCGGCGGCGAGCGCTTCTGGAAGCAACTGGTGCTGTTGTTGCACCAGGCCTTGCCGTTCGATAACGCCCTGGCGATCTTCTATCCCCACAACGGCCTGCCCATCGCCCTCGAGGAATACGATGCCGAACCCTCGGACAAGCCGGCGTCGATGCTCACCTACCTCAACGGCCTGTACCTGCTGGACCCGTTTTTCCAGGCCTGCCGCGAGGGCTACCCCAACGGCCTGTACCGCCTGGAAGAAGTGGCGCCGGACCATTTCCGGCAGACCGAGTATTTCTCCAGCTACTTCCACGACAACGTGCTGGAGGACGAGTTGCAGTTCATCCTGCAGATCCCCGAGGCCGGCACCTTGTCCCTATCGTTGGGCATGCAGCGGCCGTTCAGCGCCGAGGAAATCGGCCAGCTCACCACCTTCTCGGCCTGGGTCCTGCCGCTGATGCAGCAGCATTGGCAGCAAAGCAACCAGCGTCCGCCAGCGCCCGCCGCGGAAGAAATGGCCAGCCAGATCCGCGACGCCCTCAGTCATTTCGGCTGCGGCGTGCTGTCGGATCGGGAAGTGGAAATCGCCCGGCTGATCCTCCGCGGCTTTTCTTCCAAGGCCATGGCCGAGCGGCTGAAGATCTCGCCGGACACCATCAAGGTGCACCGGCGCCATCTCTACGCCAAGCTGGACATCTCCTCACAGCCGGAACTGTTCTCGCTGTTTATCCAGTCCCTGGGGCACGACCTGGAAAACCCCTGAACATCCCTCAGGCGTTCAGCGAACGGGCCCGGTAATCCCGTGGCGACTGTTCGAAATGCTTCTTGAAGGTGCGGCTGAAGTGCGCCGAGTCGGTGAACCCCCACTTGAAGGCAATGTCGGTGATCGATTCGTGGCGCAGGCGCGGGTTGCTCAGGTCCGCCGCGCTGCGGTCGAGGCGCGCGCGCTGGATGAACCGGCAGACGCTGTCGCCCTGCTCTTCGAACAGCCGGTACAACTGGCGCACCGAGATATTCATCTGGCTGGCCAGTGACACCGGGGTCAGGTTGGGCTCGGTGAGGGACTGGTTGATCAACTGCCGGGCCTGGCTGCGCAGGCAACCGCCGTGCTGGCTGTCGTAGCCGTCGAGGCTCGCGCCGGGCGTCTGGCGCAGGGTCGGGCCGAGCAAGGCGATCAGCGCTTCCTGCAACGCCTGGCCTTCCTGCTGGGCGGCGCAACCTTGCAGTTCGTCGCCACAGATCTGCTCCACCAGCAGGCGCATCAAGCGGCCACTGGCGCAATTTTGCGAGAGCTTGCCGAACTTGGGCTGCTGCGCTGGCAGATGGCGATACACCTCGTCCCGGGACAAATGCAGCGAGGCATGTTCGATCAGGCCGTGAGGAACGATTTCACAGGCCCCGGCCGAATCCAGCAAGGCCATTTCCCCCGGCGCCAGCTCGATGCGCTCGCCGCCCTGGCTGATCTGGGCATGGCCGCTGCGCTGCATGATCAGGAAACAGTGCCGGTCGTCCTCATGATCGACGCTGGTGCTTTTGCGCGAGATCAGTCCGGCATTGGTGCGGATCTGCGCCACCTCGAGGCCGGCGTAGTCGCGCAAGCCGACTTCGCCGATGAACAACGCCGAGTTCAACGCCTGGCGAGCGTCGAACCGACCGCAAACCCCCTGCAATGCGTCAATCCAGGAACCGAAACTTTGCGAAGCAAGCACTGTGCACCTCCAGAAGCCGGCTGAAACCGCCTTTGTTGTTATGGCGATATCATTAACATGTTATCTATTTGCCGGGCAAGGAAGCGCGGCGCAATGGATAGTCTGTTATAGCCTAAGCACGGGCTGTGCCAGCACGGGTGGGCATGCTTCAGTGATTGCGCAACAGGAAATGCAGGCGCTTGAAAGCCGCCAGCAAGGCGCCGCGCTGCTCGACGCCCAGGCGGATATAACGGCGGAAACCGGGCAGCCGGTTGACCACCTCGCTGGCGCCGAAATGCTCCAGGCGCACCAGCCAGCCCTGCTCGTCGCGCTGCAGCTGCAGGCGCTTGAAGTCCAGCGGCAGCAGCGCCGCCAGCAGCTGCGGGTCGCTGTGCAACTGCTGCAACAGCCCCGCCCACTGCTCCTTAGCGCCCTGCTTCAGGCCGGCGGCGACGCCCTGGCGACGGATCGCGCCGGTATGGCGGATATCGATCCGCGCCTGCGGCCCCGGCGAACCGGGGACCCGCAGGCGAAACTCGCAGACCACCAGGTGCATCAGGAATTGCGCCTGTGGCAACTCCTCGACCTCGAAGCCCAAGCCCGCCTCGGCCCAGGTGAAGCGCGCCAGCCCGGGGGCCTGCGCGGCACAGTCGAGCCCCGGCAGGTCGCGGCGCAACTGGTTCAGGGTCACCCCCGGGCGATAGCCCGAGGGTGGCCGCCGCCAGAACTCAGAGAGGTTTTGCCGCCAGCTTGTACTGTTCATCGGGCTTGGCTCCAGGCAAGTTCTGCGCTTGGGTTTCAGGGGATTGCAGGTTGAAGGCATTCTCCAGCACCTCTTCCACCGGCACCGGGCGGAACGGGTTGACCTTCTGCACGAAGACCGTCCAGACCAGCGCATAGATCGCCGTCAGGCCGAGCATGCTGCCAAAGGGCACGTAGATGTCCCGCGGGTTCATGCCCGGCGGCGTGATGAACCACATGCCCAGGAGGATGCCGATCGACGAGACGATCTGCGGCAGCGGGAACCAGGGCGACTTGTAGGCCCGCGGCAAATCCGGACGACGGATGCGCAGCACCACCACCGCCAGGGTCACCAGCAGGTAGGCGGTGCTCCAGGCACAGACCGCGGCCAGCACCAGGTGCATGATGTTGTCCGTGCTGCCGCCCAGCCACCAGGCGTGCAGGCAGGGAATCAGCACCGCCACGGCGATGCACAGCAGCGGCGTCTTGAAGCGCGGGTGCAGGTAGGTGAAGGCCTTGGGCAGCGCGCCGTCCAGCGCCATGCCATAGAGGATGCGCGGCAGCCCGGCCATCAGCGTGTTGATGGTCGCCGCCCCGGCGAACAGCAGGCCGACGCCCAGCCAGATCCGCCCGTACGGCCCCATCACCTGCTCGGCGAACTGCGGGATGGCCATGGGCGTGTCCAGCAGGTGCACGCTGCCGTCTTCGCTCAGCGCACTGTTCGCCACCTGGCGCTTCATCGCCGCGCCGTAGATGAACATGCAGGTGGCCACCCCCACCAGCCCCAGGGCCATGGCCCGGGGAATGGTTTTCGCCGCCTTGCGCACCTCCGGCGTCAGCGGCGTGACGAACTCGCAACCGACGAACATGAACATGGCCATGCCCACCAGCGAAAGAATGGTGGTCAGGTCGGTGCCGACCATCGACTCGCCGAACCAGCCGCTCAGCTCCACCGCCGGCGCCTTGAACACCCCGACCACGCCGAAGATGATCAGGGTGGTCCACATGCCGAAGGTGAGGATCACCTCGGCGCGGCTGAACGCGGTGATGCCCACGGCGTTCAGCAGGCCGAAGAAAATCACCAGCCCGACACCCACCAGCCAGGCGCTGCCGCTCTGTTCCAGCAGGGTGTTGAGGGACTCGAAGTTCACCAGGGCCATGACGCCGCTGAGGATGGTTTCCGCCGTGCCGGCGAACACATGCACGATCAGGTAGGCGGAAATGGTCCCGGTGATCGCGAAGAAGCGCCCCAGGCCGCAGGCCAGGTAGTCGTACACCGAACCGGTGGTGGGAATCATGCACGCCGCCTCGGCGAAGGTCGTCGATTGCGCGAGCATCATCAGCATCGCGATCAGCATGGCCGCGGCGAACGCCCCGCCGCCGATGCCGAAGCCGGTGGTGGCGGTGAGGATCACCGGGCTGGCCATGATCAGGCCGACGGCGCTGGCCAGGGCCGTGGGAAAGCCGACCACGCCCTGGTTCAGGTGGCGGGTGAGTCTGTCGTTGAAAGACATGGTGCTAAACCTCGAAAGCATGGGTGATGTTGTTGTTCTAGGCATTTCAAGGGCACGCCGGGCGTGCGTGTTACTGGCTGTCTGCGCAGCCTGGAGTGGCCGGATGACTGCATCCGACTGTAGCCGCTGCCGCAGGCTGCGATAAGGCCGAAGGCTTTCGGCGATCTTGAGATCTTGCGCACCCTGCGGGCGCGATCGCAGCCTGCGGCAGCGGCTACAGGTCAGAACGCGATGCACACCGACTTGTTCTCGGTGTACGCCTCGATCGCCGCATGGCCCATTTCGCGACCGATGCCCGATTGCTTGTAGCCGCCAAACGGCATCGACGGGTCGAGCATGTTGTGGGTATTGACCCAGACCGTGCCGGCCTTGATCCGCGGGATCAGGTCCATGACCTTGGCCAGGTCGTTGGACCAGATGCTCGCCCCCAGCCCGTACTGATTGTCGTTGGCCAGCGCCACCACCTCGTCGATAGCGTCGAAAGGCGTGGCCACCACCACCGGGCCGAAGATTTCCTCGCGCACCACTTGCATGCCCGCGTGCACGTCGGCCAGTACCGTCGGCCGCACATAGAAGCCCTGCTCGCCATAGGCGACCCCGCCGCACAGCACCCGGGCGCCGTCGGCCACGCCCTGGCCGATCATGTCCAGCACGCGCTTCTGCTGCTTGGCGGAAATCAGCGGGTTGATCTGCGCCTGCTCGTCGAGCCCGGGGCCGATGCTCAGGGAGCCGGCGATGGCCGCCAGGCGCTCCAGCACCTGGTCGAAGATCGCCCGCTGGATATACAGGCGCGAACCGGCGGTGCAGACCTGGCCCTGGTTGAAGAAGATCGCCCCGGCGGCGCCGGCGGCCGCGGCCTGGGGGTCGCAGTCATCGAGCACGATCACCGGCGACTTGCCGCCCAGTTCCAGGGAAAACCGGGTCATGTTGTCCACCGCCGCATGGCCGATGACCTTGCCGATCTGGGTCGAACCGGTGAACGCCAGCTTGTCGATGCCCTTGTGCGCGGACAGGGCCGCGCCGGCCTGGGCGCCGCTGCCGGTGACCACGTTGACCACCCCCGGGGCGATCCCCGCGTCCAGGCACAACTGGCCCAGGCGCAAGGCGGTCAGCGGGGTTTCGTCGGCCGGCTTGAGCACCACGGTGCAGCCGCAGGCCAGGGCCGGCACTATCTTCCAGATGGCCATCAACAAGGGGAAATTCCACGGCACTATGGCCCCGACCACGCCCACCGGCTCCGGCACCGTATAGGCGCGGTAGCGGGTGCCCGGGACGGCGGCGATGGACAGGTCGAGACTCTTGCCTTCGATCTTGGTCGCCCAACCGGCCATGTAGCGGGTGAACTCGGCAGCGGCGCCGACTTCCAGGGCCCGGGCCAGGTGGATCGACTGGCCGTTGTTGAGGGTCTCCAGCTGCGCCAGCTCCTCGCCGTGGGCTTCCAGCAGATCGGCCAGCTTCAACAGCAGGCGCTCGCGATCCGCCGGACGCTGCGCCGCCCAGGGCCCCTCGAAGGCCCGTCGCGCGGCGGCCACGGCCAGGTCGATATCAGCGTCGGCACCGGCGGCGACGCGGGTCAGCTCTTCGCCGGTGGCCGGGTTGAACACCGGCATCTGCGCACCGGACAAGGCCGGCTGGCTGCGTCCGTCGATCAACAGGCCGTGCTGGCTGTCGATAAAGGCGGCGACACGTGGGTCGATGGCAATACTCATGGGCAATCCTCGCTAGTTGGCCTCATGGATCGAACTCTGAGACCAACGCCGGCCAGCGTCTTGATCCTGGCTGCCGCGAAACTTGCCACTGGCTGCCAGGAGCACCGCAACCTGGCCGGCGCGATCCCTGTAGCCGCTGGCGAAGCCTGCGCTCGGCTGCGAAGCAGACGCAAAACCGGCCAACGCGCAATGCCTGAGAAACCGCGGCGCCTGGAGGACGACCGCTTCGCGGTCGATCGCAGCCTGCGGCAGCGGCTACAAAAACACCGCGTACCCTGTAGCCGCTGGCGAAGCCTGCGCCCGGCTGCGAAGCGGACGCAAAACCGGCCAACGCGCAAATACCTGAGAAACCACGGCGCCTGGAGGACGACCGCTTCGCGGCCGATCGCAGCCTGCGGCAGCGGCTACACAGACACCGCGTCCCCTGTAGCCGCTGGCGAAGCCTGCGCCCGACTGCGAAGCAGGCGCAAAACCGGCCAACGCGCAGTGCCTGAGAAACCGCGGCGCCTGGAGGACGACCGCTTCGCGGCCGATCGCAGCCTGCGGCAGCGGCTACAAAAACACCGCGATCCCTGTAGCCGCTGGCGAAGCCTGCGATCGGCCGCGCAGCGGTCGTAAATCCTGCCAACACGGTTTTCCAGGTGGACAGCGGAATCAGGGACAGCGGGTCGATGGCAGTGGCGATCAAGTACCTGGCACACAGAGGCAAGCAGGCATCCGGCAAAGGGCGCACTACTATGTCCCACGCTGTCCGTGCGTTTTCAGGAGACTCAACGTGAGCGAACCAAGCCGCTTCTGGCATCCCATGCTGCACCCCAACGAAATGCAACAACGCGAGCCGATTCGTATTGTCCGCGGCGATGGCTGCTATGTGTACGACGACCAGGGCCACCAACTGGTGGATGGCGTCGCCGGGTTGTGGAACGTCAACGTCGGCCACAACCGCAAGGAAGTGAAGGCGGCGATCACCGCCCAGCTGGACGAGCTGGAATACTTCCAGCTGTTCGACGGCGTCAGCCATCCGCGCGCCGAAGAACTGTCGCGGGTGGTGATGAACCTGCTGGAACCCGAGGGCATGCGCCGCGTGGCCTTCAGCTCCGGCGGCTCGGACGCCATCGAGACCGCGCTGAAACTGGCCCGCCAGTACTGGAAACTCGAAGGCCAGGCCGACCGCACCAAGTTCATCTCGCTGCGCCAGGGCTACCACGGCACCCATTTCGGCGGCGCCTCGGTCAACGGCAACACCGTGTTCCGGCGCAACTACGAGCCGCTGCTGCCCGGCTGCTTCCACGTCGACACCCCGTGGCTGTACCGCAACCCCTACAGCCAGGACCCGGAAGAGCTCGGCAAGATCTGCGCCGACCTGCTCGAACGGGAAATCCAGTTCCAGAGCCCCGACACCGTGGCGGCCTTTATCGCCGAGCCGATCCAGGGCGCCGGCGGCGTGATCGTACCGCCGGCCAACTACTGGCCACTGATCCGCGAGGTCTGCGACAAGTACGGCGTGCTGCTGATCGCCGACGAAGTGGTGACTGGTTTCGGCCGCAGCGGCTCGATGTTCGGCAGCCGCCTGTGGGGCGTGAAACCCGACATCATGTGCCTGGCCAAGGGCATCACCTCCGGCTACATCCCGCTGGGCGCCACGGTGGTCAACGAGCGGATCGAGTCGGCGTTCAGCAAGAACGCCAACTTCACCGGCGCGATCATGCACGGCTACACCTACTCCGGGCACCCGGTGGCGTGCGCGGCGGCCCTGGCCAGCCTCGACATCGTGGTCAAGGAAGACCTGCCGGCCAACGCCGCGAAAATGGGCGACTACATGCTCAATAAGCTGCTGCCGTTCGCCGAACGCTTCGACAGCGTCGGTGAAGTGCGCGGCAAGGGCCTGATGATTGCCCTCGACCTGGTGGCCGACAAGACCACCCGCGAGCCAATCGACCCCATGGGCGGCTATGCCAACCAGGTGGCGCAGATCGCCCGCGACAACGGGGTGATGGTGCGTCCGGTGGGGACCAAGATCATCCTGTCGCCGCCGCTGGTGATCCAGCCGCCGCAAATCGACGCCATAGTTTCCGCCCTGGAGCTGGGCTTCACCCAGGCCCGCCGCTGAGGCCGTGATAGCCGCTGCCGCGTTCCCCGCCTCCCGGGCGTTGGAACCGGCAGCGGTTTTTTGCCCTGTGGCAATCGGGGAAACCGGCCGGATCGAGCGGACGGCAATCCCGACAATGTCCATACTGCATCGCGACTTGCCCGCTTCTTCTGCCCATTGACGCGAAGCCGTCAGTATCCGCCAGGAGCCCTTCGATGATCAGTACCCATAGTCTCAACAGCCCCCTGCCCAACGCCCATGAACTCGGCCAGCGCTGCATCGGCGCCTTTACCCGGGTGGTGCCGGCGACCCTGTGCGCCTTCTACCGCATCGACGCGCAACTGCAGGCCGAGCATTTCTCGCTGTATCACATGAGCCAGCAGATGCATGAGGCCTACCTGCAACGCTACCGGCACTACGACCCACTGCGCCCGCGCAACTGCGTGGCGGCGGGCCGCCCGGTGCTGTCGCTGCACATGGGCATGGCCCAGCAGGGTCGGCATGAAACCGAGGTTTACCAGGGTTTCCTGCAACGCCATGGGGTGCTGGATGTGGTGGAGATCCTCGCGCGCAATGCCAGCGGCAGCCCGATCGCCGGCCTGTCCCTGCTGCGCGACGCCAGCCTGGGCCCGTTCCGGCCTGACGAACTGAGCACCCTGCAGGCGCTGCAAGGCCTGCTGGAAATCGCCGCCCAGGCGCCCTATTCGCGCCACGACGAACGCCTGGAGGCCCTCACGCCCCGGGAACGGCAGATCGCCTGGCTGCTGCGCGACGGCGCCTGCAACAAGACCATCGCCCAGCAACTGGCGCTGGGCCTGCCGACGGTCAAGACCCACCTGATCAACCTGTTCCGCAAGGTCGGGGTGAACAACCGCACCGAGCTGGTGAGCGCGCTGTTCCTGTAAAAAACCACCGCGCCTCAACCATTCGGTTGATGGGCAACAACGGCTTGCGCGATGAACATGAGGTTCTCCTTCATCGACAAGAACCGCCCTCATGAACCTGCAACCCGAATGGATTACCGTTGGCGCCCTGGCCGAAGGCTTTGCCGCCGACAACCATATCCTGCCCAGCCTGGATGACCTCAACGGCCGCAGCCTGACCCTGCATTTCGCCAACGGCTGGCGCATCGAACACCTGTTCGGCTCGCAGTCGCTGCATTGGCGGGACACTAAAAGCCAAACCTGCGGCGAAGCTATTTATCGAGCCACTTCAATACGTTACGGCATTTACCTGGTGGACTTTCTCAAGTCGGAGAACGGCCAGGTCCACTCGGTGAGCCTGATCCTCGACCTGGGTCGGAACCTCTTCACCGCGGTGATCGGGCAGCTGCCGAGCCAGGCCGAGACCCGGGTCGATCTGTTCAGCCGCGCCCTGTCCGGCCGCGAGCTGACCAGCGTCCAGGCGCAGTTCATCCATGGCAGCATCGACGCACCGCACAGCGCCAGCAGCGCGCAACACGCGCAGACCGAAGAGCTGGTCGGCCTGCGCAACCAGTACATCTACAGCGCCACCGAGGCCTACGAGCACGTCTACCTGAACCGCAATTTCTACAGCTGGCAGTGCCTCAAGGGCGTCGAACAGAGCCTGGCGGACACCGACCGCTGCCATTACTACAAGATCGCCGAACAGCTGTACCTGTTCGTCTGGCGCGAAAAGATCGTGCCGACCCTGGGCCTGGTGCTGATCGACCTGCAAGCGGGCAGGACCGACGGCAAGATCTTCGGCTACCAGGGCACCGACTTCGCCACCCCCAGCAACTTCCCGGTGGGCGCCCTCGCCCATGTGCTGAACCGCACCGATTACACCTGATGCCAACCCGTAGCCGCCTGTAGCCGCCTGTAGCCGCTGCCGAGCGACAGCGAGGCTGCGATCGACCGCGCAGCGGGCGCAATCCGGCCTGCGTATTTCGCCTGATACACCGCAAGCGCAGGTTTCGCGGCAACTGCGTTGCCGATCGCAGCCTCGCGTTGCTCGGCAGCGGCTACCTAGACACCACCGTCCTTCTAGTCCCTCCCCTAAATCCCACAGGACTTCGATCATGACCCTCGGCCTCAACCTCGACCGCGTCGCCAGCCGTTACCAATCCGAGCTGCAACTGTTCGCCGAACGCCACCCGCGCTCCGCCGGTTTCTACCGGGAAAACCTCAAGCACTGGCTGTACGGCGCGCCGCTGCACTGGATGCAGCAATGGCCGGGGCTGTACCCGATCCTGGTGGCCGACGCCCAGGGCGCGACGCTGACCGACTGCGACGGCAACCGCTACGTCGACTTCGCCCTGGGCGACACCGGCGCCATGTTCGGCCATGGCCAGCCCGCCGTGGCCGACGCCATCGCCCACCAGGCCCGGCACGGCTCGACCCTGATGCTGCCGACCGCCGACAGCCTGTGGGTCGGCCAGGAGCTGGTGCGGCGCTTCGGCCTGCCGTTCTGGCAGGTCACCACCTCGGCCACCGACGCCAACCGTTTCGTGCTGCGCCTGTGCCGGATGATCACTGGCCGGGAGAAAGTGCTGGTGTTCAACTGCAACTACCACGGCAGCGTCGACGAGTCCCAGGTCGAGTTCGACGCCAGCGGCCAGATGATTCCCCGCGAAGGCGTGCACGCCAACGGCCTGCGGCACGACGCCACCACCCGGCTGGTGGAATTCAACGACCTGCCGGCGCTGGAGGAGGCACTGGCCCATGGCGACGTGGCCGCGGTGCTGACCGAGCCCTTCATGACCAACGTCGGCATGGTCCCGCCCGCCCCCGGCTTCCACGATGGTTTGCGCGAGCTGACCCGGCGTTTCGATGTGCCGCTGATCATCGACGAAACCCACACCATCTCCTGCGGCCCGGCCGGCTACAGCGGTGAACACGGCCTGCAACCGGACTTCTTCGTGCTCGGCAAATGCATCGCCGGCGGTATCCCCTCTGCGGTCTGGGGCGCCAGCCAGGCCATGGCCGAGCGCATCTGGCAGGCGCTGCCGCACTTCCAGCCCGGGCAGGCGATCAACCACTTCGGCTTCGGCGGCACCCTGGCCGGCAACGCCCTGCAGATGGCGGCCATGCGCGCCACCTTCAGCGAGGTCATGAGCGCGGCCAACTACGCACACATGATCGCCCTGGCCGAGCGCCTGCGGGCCGGGGTCCAGGCGCTGATCGCCAAGCACCGCCTGCCCTGGCACGTGACGCGGATCGGCGCCCGGGTCGAATACCTGTTCATGGACCACGCGCCGCGCAACGGCGGCGAAGCCCACCAGGCCCGTCATGGCCTGATCGAGGCCTACCTGCATCTCTACCTGCTCAACCGCGGGGTGTTGCTGACCCCCTTCCACAACATGGCGCTGCTGTGCCCGGCGGCCACCATCGACGACGTCGACCTGCACAACCGTCTGCTGGACGAATGCCTGGGCACCGTCACTCAAGGAGAAAACCCATGATGCTCGACCTCACCGGCCGTATCGCCCTGGTCACTGGCTCCGGCCAAGGCATTGGCCGCGCCATCGCGCAAGTCTTCGCCGCCCAGGGCGCCAAGGTAATGCTCGCCACCCGCAGCGAAGCCTCGGGCGCCGAAACCCTGCGCCTGATCCGCGAAGCCGGCGGCAGCGCCGAACTGCTGAGAGTGGACCTGAGCACCCGGGCCGCGGCCAACCAGGCGGTGGCCGCCACCCTCAGGGCCTTTGGCGGGCTGGACCTGCTGGTGCACAACGCCGCGGTGTTTCCGATGGAGAACCTGCGCGACCTGAGGGACGAAATCCTCGAGTCGACCCTGGCGGTGAACCTCAAGAGCTGTTTCTGGCTGACCCAGGCGGCGCTGCCGGCGTTATGCCGGGCCGAACACCCGCGCATCGTCATCACCTCTTCGGTGACCGGGCCGCGCACGGCGATTCCCGGGCTGTCTCACTACGCCGCGTCCAAGGCCGGGGTCAACGGCTTCATCCGCGCGGCGGCCCTGGAACTGGCCGAACACCGGATCACCGTCAATGGCGTCGAACCCGGCCTGATCGCCACCCAGGCCATGGTCAACCTTGGCGATTGCGCGGCCCTGGCCAGGGGTATTCCGCTCAAGCGCCTGGGCAGCCCGCAAGACATCGCCCACGCCATGCTGTTTCTCGCGTCCGAACAGGCCGGCTATATCACCGGGCAGACCCTGATCGTCGATGGCGGCGCCCTGCTGCCGGAAAACACCCAGTTCACCTGAAGCTGACACCTCACCCACGGCGTCCGCCCGGGCGCCGACACGCTCACCTGTCCGTTTCGGCGCCGTTCCGCCCGGGCGTTGCGCCCAGCGGGACCGGCCGCTGAATGACGTCATGGACAGAACGCAACATCCCGTTTTTGTCGATTGACTTGAAGTCAACTTTAACTTTTACAGTCAGCTCCGACCCAGTGGCGCGCCGCCCCCCGGCCATCCTCGCGCGCCTGCTTTCGGAGAAGCCCATGACCTCAACCAAGCCAGACACCCTCAGCTACGCCGTCGCCGATACCGCCTATTGGCCCGCCGTGTTCAATGTGCTGTTTGCCGGGATTGCCGCGGCGCTGCATATCGGCAAGGCCACCATCGCCCTGCCCGAGTTACAGCAAGAATTCGGCCGCTCCCTGGAGTCCCTGAGCTGGATCATGTCGGCCTTCCCCTTGGTCGGGGTGTTTGGCGGCATCGCCGCCGGCATCCTCGTGCAGCGCTGGGGCGACCGTTATCTGCTGGCCCTCGGCCTGCTGATCATGTGCGTCGCCAGCGCGCTGGGTTCCAGCCTGCATGACTTCCATGGGTTGCTGGCCACGCGTTTTATCGAAGGCCTGGGGTTCGTCATGGTGGTGGTCGCGGCGCCAGCGGTGCTCAATCGCCTGGTCCCGGCACCCAAACGCAATCTGGTGTTCGGCATCTGGAGCACCTTCATGGCGTTCGGTATCGGCACCTCGATGCTGATCGGGCCATTGCTGGGCGGCTGGCAACAGGGCTGGATCGCGGGCGCGGCCCTGACCCTGCTGGCGGCCCTGCTGTTGCCGCTGACCACACCGAGGGACCCGCTGGCGCTGCGCCACCAACCGCAATCCGGCTTGCGCCACTCCCTGAGCAGCGTGCTGCGCGCCCACCAGCCACTGCTGATGGCGCTGATGTTCACCGCCTACAACCTGCAGTTCTTCGCGGTGATGGCCTTCCTGCCGGTGTTCCTCATGCAGCGTGTGGGGTTGTCGATCACCAGCGCCGGGCTGGTCAGCGCCGCGGTGGTGGCGGTCAATATCATCGGCAACATCGGCGCCGGCCTGCTGCTGTCACGCGGCGTCCGCCCGCAAGTCCTGCTTGCCGGCACCAGTATCGTCATGGGGCTTTCCGGGATGGGCATCTTCCTCTCGGCCACGCCGACCGATCTGGTGATCCCCTTGTGTTTCTTCTTTTGCGCGGTGGCCGGCATGCTCCCCGCCACTATCCTCGCCAGCACCTCACTGACCTCGCCGCAGCCCGCGCTGATCCCGCTGTGCCTGGGCCTGGTGATGCAAGGCAACTACCTGGGCCAGGTGCTCGCGCCCATCGCCCTGAGTGCCGCCGTCGCCTACGCCGGCTGGTCCGCCCCGGCGGCGCTGGTGCTGGCCGCCGCGCTGTTGGGCGTGCTGCTGGCGATGCGACTGAAGATAAAGCAATAAAGGCCGTGCTCCCCGGTCGCCAGATCGGGGAGCGGCGCCGATGCCTCAACTGCCGGTGCGGATCTTGTTCCACACCCGGGTGCGGATCCGGTCGATATTCAGCGGCATGGCTTCGAGGGCGAACAGCTTGCCCATCATGTCCGGGCTCGGGTAGACCTTGGTGTCGCTCTTGATGGCCGGGTCGACCAGGCTGTCGGCCTGCTCGTTGCCGTTGGCGTAGTGCACATGGTTGGTGATCTCGGCCATCACCTCCGGGCGCAGCAGGTAGTTCATGTAGGCATACCCGGCCTTTTCGTCCGGCGCGTCGTTGGGCATGGCCACCATGTCGAACCAGATCGGCGCGCCTTCCTTGGGAATCGCGTAGCCGATTTCCACGCCGTTCTTGGCTTCCTTGGCCCGGCTATCGGCTTGCAGCACGTCGCCGGAGAAGCCCACCGCCACGCAGATATCGCCGTTGGCCAGGTCGCCGGTGTACTTGGAGGAATGGAAGTAGGCGACATAAGGCCGGATCTTCAGCAACAGCGCTTCGGCCTTCTTGTAGTCCTCCGGGTTCTTGCTGTGGTGCGGCAGGCCCAGGTAATTCAGCGCCGCCGGCAGCAGTTCGGGGCCGTTGTCGAGGATCGCCACCCCGCATTTCTGCAGCTTCTGCATGTATTCGGGCTTGAAGATCAGGTCCCAGGAATCCACCGGCGCGTTGTCCCCCAGCACCGCCTTGACCTTGGCGACGTTGTAGCCGATCCCGGTGCTGCCCCAGAGGTACGGGAAGCCATGCTCGTTACCCGGATCGTTGGTCTGCAAGGCCTCGAGCAGCACCGGGTTGAGGTTCTTCCAGTTCGGCAACTGGCTCTTGTCGAGCTTCTTCAGCGCCCCGCCCTCGATCTGCCGGGCCATGAAGTGGTTGGAGGGAAACACCACGTCATAACCGGAGCGGCCGGTCATCAGCTTGCCGTCCAGGGTTTCGTTGCTGTCGTAGACGTCGTAGCTGAAACCGATGCCGGTTTCCTTCTGGAAGTTCTTCAGGGTGTCCGGGGCGATGTAGCTCGACCAGTTGTAGATCTTAACGGTTTCGGCCGCCTGGCTGAAGGAAGCAACCAGCAGCAACGGCACGCACAGCGATAAAGCCGGTTTTTTACGGATCATGGGGCGATTCCTGTGTGGGTTGTTTTTATTGGCAGGCAATCAAAGGATCAGAAAATCAACACGTAGGTCTTGCGCACGGTTTCCTGGATGTCCCAGGTCCCGGTGCTGTTGGCCGGCAACATCAGTGCATCGCCGGCTTCTATAAGCAGGGGTTCGCCGTTGTCCGGGGTGAAGGTGCAACGCCCCTGGATGAAATGGCAGAACTCCTGCGCAACGATCTGCCGCCGCCAGCGCCCGGGCGTGCACTCCCAGATGCCGGTTTCGACGCCGTCGTTGCGCTCGACACAGGTCACCGAAGTCACGGCGACCGGGCTGCCCAGGGGCACGGCCACCGGAGTCGATTGCTCCAGGGTGGCGTGGGCGGTGTTCTTGAATTGAGTGATGCTCATGGCGCTACCTGTCGATGGAAAAACCGCTGTAAAAAACCTGGCTCAGTGCATCAGCCCTTCCATGAAACCCGCCACCCGGCTGGCCAGCCGGCGGCGCCAGGGCGGCGTGGCCGGGTTGGCCAGGGTCTGGTCTTCATGGACGAAGCTGCGAATGATCGCGTTGTAGCCCAGCCAGCGGCACGGCTCCGGTTCCCAGGCGCGCAAGGCGTCGAGGCCACCCTCGGGGATCACCCAGGGCTGGCGGGTCAGCTCGCTGTCGCGCTCGAGAATCAGCTCGGCCAGGGTCCGCCCGCCCAGGTTGCTAGCGCCCACGCCTTCGCCGCCATAGCCGCCGGACAAGGCGATGCCGTGCCGGCGGTCGCAGAGCATGTGCGGCCGGAAGTGCCGCGACATGCCCAGGTTGCCGCCCCAGGAATGGGTGATCCGCACGTTTTTCAGCTGCGGGAAAAGCTCGCTGAACAGGTAGCGCCGCAGCTCGACTTCGCTGCGGGTCAGGTCGAAGTCGTGGCGCAGCTTGCCGGCGAACTGGTAGCCGCCGCGGGCGCCGAACACCAGGCGGTTGTCCGCGGTGCGCTGGCCGTAGGTGACCTGGCGGCTGCTTTCGCTGAACGCCTGGCCCTGGCTCAGGCCGATCTCGTCCCAGGTCGCGGCCGGCAAGGGCTCGGTGGCCACCAGCAGGCTTTGCACCGGCAACTGGTAACGGCCCAGGGGCGGCAGGGTCACCGAATAGCCCTCCACCGCCGGCACTATCCAGCGGCAACGCACGCGGGCCCTGGCGGTTTGCAGGCTGCCGGACTGCCAGTGGCTGACCGGGCTGTTTTCGTAGATGGGCACGCCCAGGCGCTCCACGGCCCGGGCCAGGCCACGCACCAGCTTGGCCGGCTGGATGGTCGCGCAATGGGGCGCGTAGATGCCGCCGTAGGCCTTGGCCACGCGGATCTGCCGGGCCAGTTGCTCGGGGCTCAGCCATCGGTAGTCGCGCTCGTCGAGGCCCTGGCGGTAGAGCTTGTCCAGGTAGCGGCGCTGGGTGATTTCCTGCTCGGGATAACGCGCGGCGCAGTACAGCACCCCGCCTTTGCGGTAGTCGCAGTCGATGCCTTCACGCTTGAGGACGCTGGCCACTTCATCGGGAATACCGTGCAGCAGGTCGAAGGAGGCGCGGCGCTGCTCCGCGCTGAGCCCGGCCAGCAGCCGGTCCTCCCCCAACAGATTGCCCATCAGCCAGCCGCCGTTGCGCCCGGAGGCACCGAAGCCGGCGGTCTGCGCCTCGACGATGGCGATGTTCAGGGTCGGCGCCAGGCGCTTGAGGTAATAGGCGGTCCACAGCCCGGTATAACCGGCGCCGATGATCGCCACGTCAACATCCAGGTCCTGCTCCAACGACGGCCGGGCCAGCAGCGGCTCGTCGAGCTGATCCATCCATAAACTGATGTTGCGCCACGCTGGCATACACGCACTCCGCCACCCGAACTTCGATGGCGGCGATCCTAGTGCCTGGGCTCAGGGGCTGTCTTGCGCGCGTGCACGCAAAGAAATTTGCTTGGCATAAGCCTTGGGCGACAGGCCGGTGTGCTGGCGGAAACAGCTGTAGAACGCCGACAGCGAATTGAAGCCGGCGGCGAATGCCAGCTCATCGATGCGCACCGGCGGCGCGGCCTGGTCCAGCGCCGCCAGCAAATGCTGCAGGCGTGCCTGGTTCACGTAGCGGTAGAAACTCTGCCCCAGCACCTGGTTGAGCAGGTAGGAGATCTGGTTGCGGCTGTAGCCGCATTCCTTCGCCACCCGCTGCAGGTCCAGCTCCGGGTCGAGGTACGGCTGCTGGCGCTCGAAGTACTGCTGCAGGTCCTCGGCCATGAAGCTCAACTGGCGCGGCGACAGGCCCAGGCGGCTGGCCGCCGGCCGCGCGCCGCCACCGGCCTTGCTCGGCGCCGCCTCGCGCACCAGGGAAGCGTATTCGTTGACGCGCCAGATCAAGCCGTCGCGCACGGTGATCGCCTCGCTGGCGCGAAACGACACCAGGCCTTGCCCGCCGCGCAGGGTCACCTGGTATTGAATGAACGCGGTATTGCCGTCCAGGCGGATGCGGTCGCTGTGCTCCAGGGCCTCGTCGGGCGCGCGCGGCATGCTGTTGCGCACGTATTCGCGCAACTCGTCCAGGCTCAGGGTGCGGTTCTGGAAAAAGTCGTTGTACTGGATTTCCGGGTGATACAGCGCCATGACGCCATCGAGGTCGCGGTGCTTCCAGCACAGGTGATAGCGCAGCACCGTCTCGCCGGTGGCCTGGGTTTGCGCCGGGCTATCATCAAGGGCAGACATTAAGGTACTCGGGGGACGGAAAGGCGCAGCTTGCCGAAGTTCCTCCAGCGCTTCAATGGCCAATGCATGGCCCCTGGATACTGGCGTTTTGCCTAAACCGCTACCGGAAATGACCTGCATCAAAAAAGTGCAAGGCAATTGCCAAACGGCCTGAAAAAAAGCCGTTGAATGTCATATCCCGGTGCTATTTTTAAAAGCTCCACGGTTGGTCCATTGACGGTCCTTCCATACCTACCGCGAGCACAAGGAAGCGCTCAATGAACAAGGTGGGCAATCCATGAATAGAGTCTCCGCCAGCAAAGTCACCTTTCCCAACGCCTGCCAGCTGATGCGCTGGCATTTTCACCCCATGGGCTTCGAGGCCAGCATGGATGCACCCGGCAGCATGATCGCCCGGCTCTTCGATCGTGCCAGCGGCGAGACCATGATCGCCATTGCCGGCATCCCCTGCGCCACCGTGATGAACGCCACCGATGTCGAACGAATAATCGAGGCGGTGGAAGACGAGCTGGAGGCCTTCATGCCGCCACTCGCCTTGAAAGCCTAGGGCCGCTCCTTTTCTTGAGCCGCCCCAGGTTGTCCTCAAGCCCGCCGTTGCGCGGGCTTTTTCATGCCCGCAGATCGGCGAAGAACGGCTTGCCCTGGGGAATCCGGTCCGACGCCTTGGGCGCATTGGCCGCCTGGGTGTCCGGGCTGTCCACATACCAGTAGCAATGTTTCACCGCCCGGGTGATGCCGACATAGGCCAGGCGCAGGGTCTCGTCCTTCTGCGCATTGTCGTAGGGCTCACTGTCGCCATCCTTGCCCAGGCCGGCCATGCGATAGACTTGGTTCTTGTAGGGCGAACTGGTCAGGTGCTGGCAGTCGCCGAGCAGGAACACCGCATCCGCCTGCAAGCCCTTGGAACTGTGGTAGGTCAGCTGTTTGAGCCGTCGCTCCTCGGCCGGCAACCTAGAATCAACATTAACTATTGGTAAAATATGTTCTTCAATCAATAACTTATCGCTACTTTTTCGAAACAACATCAAGATCGAATCGCCATTGCGATAGTGCTCCGCCAGCCGCGCCGCCAGCCCCTGGTCGTCGCGGTCCAGCACATTCACCGGCAACACTTCCTTGGGTTCGCCGCTGGCCTTGGCCTTCTTCCCGGCAATCGCCGGTGCCGCGCGGACGATATGTTCCGCCGCGTCGATGATGTGCTGATGGCTGCGATAGTTCTCACTGAGCATCACCCGGCTGGTGGCCGGCGACGGGAATTCCTTGTTGAACTCCATGAAGTACTTCGGCGAACTGCCGCGCCAGCCGTAGATCGACTGCCAGTCGTCCCCCACGCAGAGCAACGACGAGCGCTGCGCCCCGCGCCCGACATGCATCGCCGGCCCGCGACTGCGGATCTCGCGCAGGCTGGCGCGAATCCACGAGACGATCTGCGGCGAGACGTCCTGGAATTCGTCGATCATCAGGTGCGACATCGGCCGCAGCCGCTCATCGCTGAGCAGCTTGAAGTTCTCCGGAGTGTTCTCGCCGAACAGCGAGAACATCCGGTTGTAGCTCATGATCGGCGGCGACTGGTCGAGCAGATGGTCGTCCAGCGCCCGCCAGAACAGGCTCAGGGCCTCGAAGAAGTAGCGATCCGGGTCGTCCTGGGGGAAAACCATCTGGCCCACGGCCACCGACACATCCAGCCCGAGGTTCTCGATAAACCCGGCCGCGGCGACAAAACAGTCCAGCAGCGGCGCCGAAGCCAGCTCGCCCTTGACCTTGTAATCGAAGCCCGGCCCAGCCGTGGCGTCGCCGGCCAGAGACGACAAAATCCGCTTTGCCGAATCGTAACTATCTAGCCAAATCATAGGCTTATGACAGAAAGCTTGAAACAGGGTGCGCTTTACCGCCCACTCCGCACGTACCGAAAGCTTCGATCCGGGGCGACTCAGTTGCGGGTTTTCCCGAGGATCGAACCCCAGCACCACCCAGGCATCCAACTCGGCGATGTAGCCATGGCAGTGGAATTGCGAGCCGTTGATCTCCACCATCTGCCGGTTCGGCTCGATGCCCTTGATCGGCCAGGCCCCAGCGCGAAACCACAGGTCTTCGAGGGTGTCGCACAGCTCTTCGTCGCGCTTGGCCGCCAGCTCGGTCACGGCCATGCGTTTTTGCACGTCCGGGTGATCGCGCTCCAGTTCCTTGAGTTGCAGGGCGTGGCGCAGCAACGGCTTGATCGCCTCGCGGAAACGCCCGTCACGCCGGTGCAAGGCGTGATAACAGGCATTCAGGTGCTTGCGCTGGGCGTCGTTGATCCGCAGGTCGAAGGGATTGCTGTCGACCTCCAGATCCCCCGCCACCGGGCGATCGCTGAGGTTCTCGAACGCCTGCAGGCGCTCGAAGCCCGGCAGGCTGCGGACCATCGGCAGGATGCGCGAGTGGAAGGTGCGCACCAGTTCCCGCGCCTCCTTGAGCCCCAGGGGCCGCCCCCAGAGCGTGAACACCTCCATCAGTTTGTTGATGAAGTCCTTGCGCGACTCGCGGGTGAAGGTCACCACGGTCATCGAGTCGAGCTCGAAGCCCAGGTAATGATTGAGCAGCAGGATGCGCAGGACCAGGGAGGTCGACTTGCCCGCACCAGCGCCGGCAATCACCGAGGTCGAAGGGGTTTCGCTGAAGATCATCTTCCATTGCGCGCTGCTGGGCTGGGCATGGGCCGGCAGCAGGCGGCCAACGTCGGCCTTGATGCGTTTCTTCAGCTCGGCGCTCAGCGGCAGGCGCCAGTCGTCGAACAGATGATCGTCGACCCCGGGGGCCGGATGCTCGGTGGAGCGGCTGTCGCGAATCAGCAATACCTGACGGCCCAGCTCCAGGCCTTCGGCCTTGCCCTCCTGGTAACCGTACTCCACCCCGGCGGTGTGCCCGCTGCGAAAACCATCCGCCTGGCCATGCAGCCAGGACGCGCGATGCTGGGCGCGCAGGCGACTGAGGCCGTGACCGAAGAACCTGGCCGCCAAGCGCTTGAGCAGCGGCATTTCGGCCAGGGGCAAGAGTTCGGGAGGAAGATCGGGGGTGTGTTGCGGCACGCTGACTCCAGGGTGTGAGGCTGTGTGGGACGGTATGGTCGCTTCATTCGTCGATGACTTCTAGTGAAATGCTTACAGGTCATCCACTTAAGATCCGAACTGAATGTATGAAAGCAGAAGAAACACTGCCAAATATATCTATTTATTAGATCGGATTACGGCATTTTTTGCGCTTTTTATCGATGTTTGGCTGATGGATGATGGGCACCATCAACCCACCGGTCTCGTTCTGCGGCTCCACCAAGACGCCCCATGACGAACCCTGACAGGAGACGATCATGCTTGAACTCAGACCCTTCAAATCCCTGGGCGGCGCCCATCATGGCTGGTTGGATGCCCACCACCACTTTTCGTTCGCCGAGTACTACGACCCCAAACGCATGAACTGGGGCAACCTGCGCGTGTGGAACGACGACGTGATCGCCCCCGGCAGCGGTTTCCCGCAGCACCCGCACCGCGACATGGAGATCATCACCTACGTCCGTGAAGGCGCGATTACCCACCAGGACAACCTGGGCAACAAGGGCCGCACCGAGGCTGGCGACGTGCAGGTGATGAGCGCCGGCACCGGGATCGCCCACAGCGAATACAACCTGGAAGCCGGCGCAACCAAGATCTTCCAGATCTGGATCATCCCCAACGAGGCCGGTTCGGCGCCGTCCTGGGGCGCCAAGCCGTTCCCCAAAGGCCAGCGCGAAGGTTTCGTGACCCTGGCCAGCGGCAAGCAAGGCGATGACCAGAGCCTGCGGATCCGTGCCGATGCGCGGCTGGTGGCCGCCAACCTGAAGGCTGGCGAGTCTGCCGAGTACTCGCTGGAGAACGGGCGCCGGGCCTACCTGGTGCCGGCGACCGGGGTGATTGAAGTCAATGGCTTGCGCGCCGAAGCTCGAGACGGTGTCGCGGTCGAAGATGAACACCTGCTGCGGGTCACCGCCATCGAAGACAGCGAAATCGTCCTGGTGGACCTGGCTTGAGACAGCGAAGAAACGTTCGGCTTCTGTAGGAGCGAAGCTTGCTCGCGATGGGCGGCAAAGCCGCCCTGAAGCCGACCCCGTTTTAGCTGAAGATGGCTGTCGCTCAAACGGCAGCCATCGTGGGCAAGCCTCGCGCCTACAAGACACAGCAGCAATAAAAAGGGGCGACCACTTGGTCGCCCCTTTTTTTGTCTGCCGCAAAACACCGCTGGATCAGCCGCTGATCGCGCCGTCCACCAGGGTCTGCGCTTCCTGCACCAGCTGCTTCAGGTGCTCGTCGCCAATAAAGCTCTCGGCGTAGATTTTGTAGATGTCTTCGGTACCCGATGGACGCGCGGCGAACCAGCCATTCTCGGTCATGACCTTGAGGCCGCCGATCGCCTGGTCGTTGCCCGGCGCATGGCTGAGGATCTGCTGGATGCTTTCGCCGGCCAGCTGGGTCGAAGTCACCTGCTCCGGCGACAGCTTGCTCAGCAGCGCTTTCTGCTGCGGGTTGGCCTTGGCATCGACGCGCACCGAGAACGGCTCGCCCAACTCGTCGCACAAGGCGCGGTAGGCCTGGTTCGGGTCGCGACCGGTGCGGGCGGTCATTTCCGCGGCCAGCAAGGCCGGGATCAGGCCGTCCTTGTCGGTGCTCCAGACCCCGCCGTCCTTGCGCAGGAACGAAGCACCGGCGCTCTCTTCACCGCCAAAACCCAGGGAGCCGTCGAACAGGCCGTCGGCGAACCACTTGAAGCCCACCGGAACTTCGTACAGGCGGCGGCCCAGGCGCGCGGCCACGCGGTCGATCAGGCCACTGCTGACCACGGTCTTGCCCACGGCCGCGTCGGCGCGCCAGTGCGGGCGGTTCTGGAACAGGTAGTCGATGGCCACCGCCAGGTAATTGTTCGGCGCCAGCAGGCCGCCAGTCGGGGTCACGATGCCGTGGCGGTCGTGGTCCGGGTCGCAGCCGAAGGCCACGTCGAAGCGATTTTTCAGGCCGATCAGGCCTTGCATCGCATAGCTGGACGACGGGTCCATGCGGATCTGGCCATCCCAGTCGACGGACATGAAACGGAAAGTCGCATCGACTTCCTTGTTGACCACCTCCAGGTCGAGGCGATAGTGCTCGGCAATCGCCGACCAGTAGCGCACCCCTGCTCCGCCCAGCGGATCGACGCCCAGGCGCAGCTTGGCGTTGCGGATGGCATCCAGGTCGATGACGTTGATCAGGTCGGCGACGTAGCTGTTGACGTAGTCATGACGATGGGTGGTGTCGGCTTTCAGCGCCTGCTCGTAGCTGATGCGCTTCACACCGGCCAGTTTGTTGGCCAGCAGTTCGTTGGCCTTGGCTTCGATCCACTTGGTGATGTGGGTGTCGGCCGGGCCGCCGTTGGTAGGGTTGTACTTGTAGCCACCGCTTTGTGGCGGGTTGTGCGACGGGGTGATCACGATGCCGTCGGCCAGGCCGCTGGTGCGACCACGGTTGTAGCAGAGAATCGCGTGGGACACCGCCGGTGTCGGGGTGTACTCGTCGCCCGCGGCGATCATCACGGTCACACCGTTGGCGGCCAGCACTTCCAGGGCGCTGGCGCCGGCCGGGGTGGACAGCGCGTGAGTGTCGATGCCGACAAACAGCGGGCCATCGATGCCCTGGGCCTGGCGATACAGGCAGATCGCCTGGCTGATGGCCAGGACGTGCCATTCGTTGAAACTCAGATCGAACGAGCTGCCACGATGCCCCGAGGTGCCGAAGGCGACCCGCTGGGTAGAGATGGCGGCATCGGGCTGGCCGGTGTAGTAGGCCGTTACCAGTCGCGGAAGATCGACCAGCAATTCTGTCGGTGCCGGTTTGCCCGCAAAAGGACTGAGTGTCATGCAAAACCTCGGGAAATGGATGGTTCGGTGAGTGCTGCGCAGTTTACTGGCAGTTTGACCGCAACGCGACGGGATCTATCCGTGGAGGTTTGCACAATCAGCAGGCGCGACTAGGCCATGGTCGGCTGCTGCGCACAGGCCACTCAGGATCGAGGCGGGAATTAAAGAAGGGAGTGACCGCAAAGACAGAAACGCCAGAGTGCGCAATGGCGAACCCTGGCGTCAGGATCAGGCCGGTTCGACCTGCAGTGCGACCCGTTCGCGACAAGGACATTCATCCATGTAGCGGTGGGCTTCGACGAACTCGTTGAACGGGAAGACCCGGGTCTTCAGCGGCAACAGCACACGGTCCGCCGTCAGCTGGTTGATGTCGCGCAAGGCGCGCTGCAGGGCCACCTGGTCCTGGATGATGCCCAGCTCGGGCTTGCCGGTGAAGTTGCCGATGCAGTGCACGAAGAACTGGATGTTCTTCTGGAACGCCGCGCAGGCCGGGAACGGTGTCTGGTTGCCGCCTTGCAGGCCATACAGCACCAGGCTGCCGCGTGGCGCCAGGACGTCGCCGAGCATCGACATCTGCGGACCGCCGAGGCCATCGAACACCACGTCGACGCCACGGTTGTCGGTGTACTTGTTGATCTGCATGAGCAGGTCCTGCTCTTCGGTGACGATAACTTTCTCGGCACCCAGGGACAGCAGATACTCACGCTCTTCAGCGGTCTTGGTCGCGGCAATCACCCGCACGCCAAGTGCCTTGCCCAACTGGACAAAGGACGGACCGGCGCAGTGGCTGGCATCGGTGACCAGGGCGAACTGCCCGGGCTTGACCCGCGCCAGGTCGACATAGGCAAAGTAGGCCACCAGCAGCGGCGTGTAATGCACCGCCGCTTCGATCGGGCTGAGCACATCGGGATAGCGGGTCAGCGCCGAGCGTGGCAGGACAATCAGCTCGCCGTAGACCGGATAATCGTTCGGGCTTTCGGCCGGGAAGCTGGCCACCTTGTCGCCCACGGCCAGGTCGTCGACGCCTTCGCCGACCGCGGTCACCACGCCGGCCATCTCATGGCCAAGGCCGGAAGGCAGGCGGGCATGGGAGGACGCCAGGTTCTGGCGCCAGAGCACGTCGTACCAACTGATGCCGATCGCTTCGACACGCACCTGCACTTCGCCTGGCGCAGGCAGAGCGGCCGCATGCTCTTCGCACTTGAGCACCTCGGCCGGACCAAACTTGTGAAAACGGATCGTGCGGGACATCGCAAACCTCGTCAAAGTAACCTCTAATGCCCTGAACTCTATCTGGGCTTTCTGGCCAAGACCATCAGTGGCTATTAATAGTCGACATGCCTGTCATTGATTCCGCAGCACCTGCAACAACGATAAACAGCGTGCCAGAGCACAGGCTTCCTTACAGGAAAAAACAATTAGCCGGTGCAGAGTAGCAGCCTTTCCCCGTAAGATTCATGCCGGCCATTGTTCTCATATGGCCGCTCTCGTCAAGTTTGCTGACTCTGCCAGGACTCAAGATGAATCGTAATGACCTGCGTCGTGTCGACCTGAACCTGTTGATCGTGTTCGAAACATTAATGCATGAACGCAGTGTGACCCGGGCGGCGGAGAAACTCTTCCTCGGCCAGCCGGCCATCAGTGCGGCGCTGTCGCGCCTGCGCAGCCTGTTCGACGACCCGCTGTTCGTGCGCACCGGGCGCAGCATGGAGCCGTCGGCCCGGGCGGTGGAAATCTTCGCCCTGCTCTCGCCCGCCCTCGACTCGATCTCCACCGCGGTCAGCCGCGCCGCCGAGTTCGACCCGGCGACCAGTACCGCGGTGTTCCGCATCGGCCTGTCCGACGACGTCGAATTCGCCCTGCTGCCGATGCTGCTCAAGCGCCTGCGCGCCGAAGCGCCGGGGATCGTGCTGGTGGTGCGCCGCGCCAACTACCTGCTGATGCCGGCCCTGCTGGCCTCCGGCGAAATATCCATTGGCGTCAGCTACACCCAGGACCTGCCGGCCAACGCCAAGCGCAAGGTGCTGCGTCGCAGCCTGCCCAAGCTGCTGCGGGCCGACAGCATGCCCGGCGCCCTGAGCCTCGACGACTTCTGCGCCCGCCCTCACGCCCTGGTGTCGTTCGCCGGCGACCTCAGTGGGTTTATCGATGAAGAACTGGAAAAACTCGGGCGCAAGCGTCACGTGGTGCTCGCGGTGCCGCAGTTCAACGGCCTGAGCACCCTGCTCACCGGCACCGACATCATCGCCACCGTGCCGGACTACACCGCCGAGGCCCTGACCGCCGCCGGCGGCGTACGCGCCGAAGACCCGCCCCTGCCGGTACGCACCTTCGAACTGCACATGGCCTGGCGCGGCTCCCAGGACAACGACCCGGGCGAACGCTGGTTGCGCTCGCGGATTCAGATGTTTTTCGGCGACCCTGAGAGTCTTTGAAATCCCGAAAAAACAATCACAAATTCATCGACGCAAACCAGCTTGTCGACCGCAGGGCCAACTCAGGATCCAGCCAGATTGATCTGGCCTTCGCGTTGAGCTTCACACATAACCGTTTGAGCATCTTGGTGAAGGTGTCCTGGTTTCGCCAGTCTCGAAACCGTTGATAGGAAGGCCCGAACAACTCAGGCATGCCCCACCATTCCCCGGAGTAAAGCCCCCGTGACACGCCGTTGAGCATCAAGCGATCGTTGGCTCTTCGATGTGCTTTGAAAGATCAGAGATCTATTTCCAAAATTGCGTCGGCAAGCCCATATCACTTGGGCATGAGAGATATCTTCACCTAACAAGGGCCACCACTTAATATCCACCGTTCTCAAGCGAGCACAAAATCACTTACCAGCCGACTCGTCAGGGTCAATCGCCAACCACGGTGCGCGAGGAAAGGAGACGCCACACCCATGATGAGAGTCTTACGCAAACGGGCTTCACTCCCCAGGCCACTGACCGATGAACAGGTACGCAAAGCCAAGGAACGACTGGCGGATCATTACCGTCTACCTCCTGAAGAACGCTCGCGTCGACGCCCACCTCTTGAACCCGATATTTGGAAATCTGCACTTGTCCAAGAGGCGTTGTATGGGGTTTTCCTCAGCAAATGTGCCTACTGTGAGACCGCCCTCCATGGGAATAACCTCACGGAGATTGTGCATCACAGACCGTTAAGTAATGCACTTCAAAACGATTGGCGTGAAAGCGAAAGCCATAGTTCTGACCATTACAGTTGGTTCGCCTACGAGTGGGAGAACTTATTTCATTCCTGTGTCGAATGTAACCGCAGCAAACGCAACATATTTCCCGTGGAAGGCCCACGCGCGAGAATCCGCAGCACTTGGTCAGAAACAGAGACCTTTGAGCGGGCGCTGTTAATCAACCCCTGCAACACAGAACCCAATAAACACCTTCGCTTCGAGTTCGATGGAACAGCTATCGGCGTTGGCCCTGTAGGTCGAGGCACCATTGACACGCTTGCACTCAATCGAAGTGAACTGGTTTACGCCAGAGCAAAAAAACTTCAACGCTGCTTAGACCTGCTGCAAATAGGAAGAGGCAGAGATTATCAAGGGGACTACGAAGAGTTCCGCACGGAACTGGAGGATAGTAGTGAATTCTCTGGCGTAGCCCGTATCTTTTTCTTTAATCTCATGTCTCGCTATGCCCTGTCAGCCAAGCTTGCCAAGCCAAAGTTAAAAAGCATCGCGGATGATGCCATCGAGTTAGTGTATGGCGCTGACGATCAACAATGGCAAGAGCTTCTGGACTCAGCGACGTCCCAAACCCTGGACGCACATGACGAGCCACTCGAGCTAGTTTCCGAGTTGCGCACGCTGCCGCTACGCCCCGAGCCACGAACCTCACTCCTGCGCCGCATTAGCATCCGCAATTTCAAGGGTATTCCCCAGCTAGACCTCGATATTCCTGCCACGTCCCCTGATGAAACGGGCGCGCCGTGTGCCACGTTGCTAGGAGAGAACTCCACCGGCAAAAGTACGACCCTCCAGGCTGTGGCGCTCACCCTAATGGGCGATACCATGCGCACTCGGTTAGGGGTGTCTGCTGAAGACTTTCTTCCCCGTGAAGTGGAAGGATGGTATTTGAACGATACCGTTACCCCGGAGGTGGTTCTCGAGTTTGACACCGGTGAGCCCATTCGCTTCCACATCGACCCGTTGACCAAGCGCTTCGTCGGTGAAGAACAACCCGCGCTAGTGTTATTCGCCTTCGGTGCACGCCGGTTCTTCGGCAAAGAAACGACCCGTCGACAGCACATTTCGGCAGTAAAATCATTGTTCGACCCCTTTGCCAAACTGCCCCATCCAGGCCGTTGGTTACAGAGCCTTGATGACGCGAGCTTCGACGCCCTTGCACGTGCGATGCGAGAGGTACTGATCTTGAAGCACGACGACAACATCGGCAGGGACGCCGAGGGTCGACTCTACGTTCATGCGCACGGCCGTGAAACGCCCCTCGAGCGACTCAGCGATGGCTACCGTTCACTGATGGCCATGGTGTTGGCAGTGATGCGCGGCATGCTTGAGGAATGGGGGGATCTGGAATATGCACGCGGGCTCGTGTTGATTGATGAAATCGAAACCCACTTGCACCCACGCTGGAAGCTGCAGGTGATGTCCGCCTTGCGAAGGGCGATGCCCAATGTGCAGTTTATTGTGACCACCCATGACCCACTCTGTTTGCGTGGGATGCGCGGCGATGAAGTCAAGGTGTTGGTGCGAAACGAAACGCAAACTATCGAAGTCCTGAACGACCTGCCGGACGTCCGAGGGCTTCGTGCAGAACAGTTATTGACCTCTGACTATTTTGGTTTGTCGAGCACCGCCGACCCTGATCTGGAACAGGTGCTGGAACAAATCGCATTGCCTGCCCACGCGCGCTCTGCGCTGTCCCACCATGATCAGCGAACGCTTGGGCATCTTCGTTGGCTCGGTGACACGCCTGCTGAACAGATCCTCAACGAAGCCCTGCGCCGCTTTATTGAGGAAATGAATGCCTCATCCGAGGTTGCTCGAGGTCAAGTCCGAGAGGAGGCCGTGCAAGGTGTGCTGGCCAAGCTTAAGACCCTACAACGGAGCCGCCGGCCATGAGGTGGGTAGATCGACGGGATGTTCCCGTCCCAGCATCCCTAGCCGGATCCACAAGCCTGGCCGCCCGCGAACGTGCACGGGCGATCCAACACTTTAGGACTACTCCCACCACTAAGTTCAAATTCAAGGCCTATCGACAGGATGATGTTGCCACGGCGTTAAATACGTTGTTCTTTGGCAAATGCGCCTACTGCGAGTCCAGCATTCGGGCTGTTCAACCGACCGATATTGAGCACTTCCGCCCGAAAGGACGCGTTGCTGGCTGCCCTGAGCACCCAGGGTATTGGTGGCTCGCCGCGAGCTGGGAAAACTTACTTGCCAGTTGCATCGATTGTAATCGACGACGCTACCAGGACACTCAGCAAACCGAACAAACGCCGCTGGAAGATGAGGTCGAGGGACAGTTTTATTTAGGTAAAGGCGATTTGTTTCCCATATTGGGGCCACAGCGCGCCTTTGGTGCGAGTGATGATCACGAAGCCGAGGACCCCGCGCTCATTGATCCTACTCGACGCGACCCCAAGCAGCACTTGAAATGGATGCTGGAGCAAGAGCTGAGCGTGGTCGGGCCTCAAGCCCATGCCGGTCAGATTGACCCCTACGGCCACCACACCTACCGAGTCTTTGGCCTGAACCGGCAGGGCTTGGTGGAGCAACGCACCGCACGCTGGCGTGAGATCAAAGCGCAGATCGCCACTATCGAGAGCCAACTCGACCTGGCCATCACCATGCCTGAGCCACATGCCACAAACTTGCAGAACCTAGCATTTCAGCAGGTTGATGCGCTTTACGCCTATGCGGCGCCTGATCAGCAATATTCGGCCATGGTGGAAGACTTGTTGGCTGCCGAAGTTGAGCGATTACTAGCGAAATACCAACGGTTGGGGGCATAGCTTGCCGAGCTTGGCACGCGGGGGGAGGTCTAGGCCATCCCCCGTCGTTAATCCCCACGGAGACAGCCCCAGCAGGACCTTAGCCTCGTTGCTTAATCTTCGTACCAATTCGAATAGATCTGCAGCGTTTCGCCTTTGCGAAGCAACTCGACGGTCATTTTGTTCCTGTTCGGCTTAATCTGGAACGGTGAGCTGGTGTCCCACGACCTCACCATAAGCGTCACGGTAGCTCCCGCGCTATCGTTGTAGTCATAGCGAGAGCCGAGCGCCAACAAACTGGGATCGTTCCGCACTCCTCTCATACCGGCAACCAACATGAAGAGCTTTCGCCCCGTTGAGACCAGAGAAGCCTGCATACCCGCCGAGTTGCAGCGGGGAGTAAACAGCAGGTCCCCAAGAAGCCGGAGGCAATAAATGGGTCCCCCCTTTCTGTTAAGCACTGGTTACGACCCTGACATCCGAACCAGACACGTTCTTAATGTAGGAATAACTAGTGCCTAGGACAGCAAGCTGATCAGCGGAGATTTTCGCTGCTGAAATGGCAGGCTGTACGATCACAAATCTGAAAATCATCTCGTGGTCGTGGCACTTGTTGCGAAGCAGCTCCAAATCCATTGGGTCACCCTTGAGGATTCTGTCGAACCCTTTCGGCAGCGATTGCTGGTACCGCCCCATCAATCGATTGAAGAATTTTTCCTCGGTGTGCAGCCACTTCACCGATCGTGAGGCCTGGCCGCAGACCTCGTAGACATCGTTCACACGAGCGCCAGGTCGAGCCTCGCCATCTTTTTGGGGGCAATACTTGCAGTGGTAAAGGTCGACAAAGATTGCGTCTTTGCTCTCTTTGATTGCCACCAAATCCGCAATCTCACCTGCGCCATCATCGTTGAAAATGAATGCATAGTCGTCCTCGATTCGGCTGTAGGTGAACCCTTGGACGGTGTCCAAGTTACGAGTTGCTCTCATGGACTCGCTGTGGATCTGAGTGGTCCCCCAGTCCCAAGCCTCAATCAGCGCTATCGGAAGCTTCAAGTCCAAACTATTGGGTGTGTAAAACCGATAATTGCCCTCGACCATCGAACCGTCCACGGCTAGCAGTACCAAAGGGTTCGCATCCAGGTACTGCTCAAACGAGCTCTCTTCAGCGAAAATGATCTTCACCCCAGGGCAGGAGACTTTGTAGCTGTCGTTCAGTAACCGTATCGTGATGTCAGGAAGCTGACACTCCGTGCCGTCTGCTGCTATGGCGATGACGGGCACTTCTAGTGTCAGATCGTCGGTCCGCTGAGGTTTGCCAAGCTCGACATCAAGCAGGTTGAAGATCTCACCATTGAGCGCCAGCGAAATTTTCTGCTCGTTTTCGATCGCAATGGACTCAGGCCAATCAGCATAGAAGAGTCCAGTTGGCCAGGCTCCCTCAATCTTCTCCGAGCGAATCACATCCTTGAGCACTTCAGAAGGATTGATCGTGGCATTGTTGAGTTTCTGTGAGGCGCGCTTGCACCACTCAATCCAGTAAATAATGCTGGAAGAGTTCATCTCCCAGATCTTCCCTTTGTGAGAGCAGCCAACGGTGGTGCGCTGTCCATCTTCATAGCCCGTTGCGAAGATGTTGGACTTTTTCGCCGTGCCGTTCTCGATTTCACTAATGACGGTATTGATGTCCCGCCCGACGTGCATCGTGAATCTCAGATCCTTGCGTGTCCTGGACAGCCCCACGTTCTGCAGCTTCATGAGCTTGATTTCGTGCAGGGTTCGGAAGGTAGGCTCGCCGTTGATTCGCCTGGCATCCTTTGTAATCAAATTCAAAAAACGCGTCGCTTGCGACTCATCACCAGAGGAGTGAATGAAGAGCGTCTTGTCGGGCGCGTGGTAGTACGCCAGGTACAGAATCCAGTTCGTGTCCACAATCGCCGAGGTCTGAGCCCATCCGACGGGTGTTTCTCGTCGGGTCACCATGATGATGGTGTCTGAATCGTCGTTGATAGAAAGGAACTGCAGCGGTTCTTTCTTCTGGGAGAAGTGATTCGCTTTCTCTGGCCGCCAATGGTCGCGCTCCACATGGTAGGCGATCGCACTGATCTTGGGGTTGGGGTTCAACCCGAAGATCTCCTCGGAGTCGGCATCATCCGGGAACTGTTCAGTGAACGTCTCTTTTTCGATTTCACGGGCGATCTTGTCTTGGCTCACATCTCGAATCACGGCGCTCCAGTCGGCACTTTCCTTGTAAAGCACTGCCATCTGGTAATCGACTTTCTGGTTGGCAATGTTTGAGACGAATTTGGCGTCGCCTAGCGTGTCATCAACCCGGGTTAGCCGACCGATGAACTGTAGCGTGACTGCCGGACTGCGATGCTGGTCGTGAATAGCCGCGATTTTCAGCTCTGGCAGGTCGAAGCCTTCGCCCAGCATGTCCACGCATACGATGATCTTGTATTTCTTCTCGACAATTTCACCCAGCAGCTTGACCCGATTCGGCACCTTGCTGTGGATGAGAATGGGTGAGAGGTCTTCATGCTTTTTGTAGAGCTCAAACAGGGCTTCAGCACGTTTTTGCGATCGTGCACGTACCATCAGTAGGTGGTTAAAGCCTTGCTCTCGATCGCCTCGCAACAACTCTACCGCCTTATCAGCAACCACTTGGTCAGCCAACTCGAGGTTGTATTCGCGCACTGGGTGAAATTCGATCGACTTGAAGTAGCCATCGATCTGCGCATCCTTCAACGGGTAGTTGTAGATAATCTTGCCTTCAAGGGGCTGATTGTCCTCCCTGAAAGGCGTAGCAGTGAACTGCAGGCATGGCTTCTCTTTAAACGCGGTTTTCACCCGCCCCCATGTCATGGCGGCCACATGATGGGTTTCATCGATGATCAGGTGGCTGCAGAGCTCAGCCAAGGCTTGGAGGGACTCTGTGTCGAATCGCTGCAATGCTTGCGGGGTAGCGACAATTACATTCGCCTCGGCAAGCTGTTGCACATCTTCAGCTGACATTCCTGAGCCGATCGCCGTCACCACAGGGTTAAGTGCTGTGGCAGAAACAGCACCGATCTCCCGAAGTTTTTTCAGCCCGAGGCATTTTTCGACAAGCTGGGAGCGCAAGGCATCTGAAGGGACGAGCACCAATGTCCTTGCCAACCGCCCTGCGATAAGCAGACCAAGCATGGTATCGGTTTTGCCGGTACCCGTTGGCATCACGATCGTTGCGGTCGTGGCCGGAGACATCACTAGGTGGCCCAGTGAAGCGTATAGGGCGGCAAGCTGAGGCTTACGCAAGCCTGGCGTATTGGTTTCCCGGACTGCCAAGTTGAAGTTGAAGAGGTGTTGCTGCCAGCTTTGATAAACGTCTAAGTACTTCCCTGTAGCATCGGACATTGCATTCACCAAATTGAATGTGAAAATCAGCGCTGATTATTCAATGGCCACATGCCATCAGTGAACATCATCTCAGGTGTACCCTGAAAAGCAGTGCTCAAACGCGCCACTCTCTCTGCCTTCACCAACCGACGATCGATGCCAAACAGTCCAATCTGAGATGAAAGTACACTGAAATCCATCCGAATCCATCTTGGTCTATGTAAGAAATCGCCATTCGCGATCACTCGCAAAACTGATGCAATTGGGGGCATATTTGATATTTTTCTGCCTGAAAATATCGCTCTAGAGCCCTGTCAAAATGTTTTTCGGCGACCCAGACAGCCTTTGATCCATAAACCGGATCCCTTGCCATAGACAAAAGGGGCCAGTCCTGACTGGCCGCTCGCGGGACTTTCCTGTTTCCGGGCTGACACCGAGCGTGGCAGCTATGCGCTTGTTCGACCCGCCCGACGCCATTGCCCACCACTGCCCCATACCGACGTCCTGGCCGCCAGGCCGCGACGCGCGGCCGGGTGGCGCCAGCCAGCCGGGGCCGGCGCCGACAGGTGGGCTCAAGCTTGCGGGTTGACCAGGAGTTGCGCAGCCCCGCGGCCCAGGGGCCGGGCGTCGTGGGTACAGGCGACGAAGTCCTCCTTGCGCAGCACTACCAGGGCCAGCAGCGACGCGACTCCGGTCGCCACGTAGAAGTACCAGGGCGCGGTGATGTCGCCAGTGAGCTTGATCAGCCAGGTGGAAATCAGCGGCGCACTGCCGCCGAACACTGCCACCGGGATGTTGTAGGCCACGGCGATGCCGGTGGAGCGGATGCGGGTCGGCAGCAACTCGCTCATCAGCGCGTAGGTCGAGGACGCGTAGAGCCCGAACAGGATCGCCACGGCCATCAGCGGCCAGAACAGGGTCGCCGGGGTGGCGTTGGGCGCTGTCTTGAAGAACCAGTACATGGCCAGGGTCGCCAGGGTACCGATCACCATCAGGAACGGCTTGCGCCCGTAGCGATCGGTGAAGGCGCCACCGAAGGGCATGACCACCGCCGCCGAGAGGCTGGCGACGAAGACATAGAGCAAGGTGGTGCCGCTGTCGAACTTGAGGGTGTTGGACATGTAGGTCGAGGCGAAGGTCAGCACCAGGTAGAAGATCGAGCTGTGCAGGGTAATGATGAAGAACACCAGGGCGATCGAGCGCTTCCACTGCCAGACCTCGCGCAGCGGCGCCTTGGAGGTCTGTCCGGCCTCTACCAGGGCGAGGAACTCCGGGCTGTCTTCCAGCTTCAGGCGGATATACAGCGAGATGAAGCCCAGGGGACCGGCGAGCAGGAACGGGATCCGCCAGCCCCACTCCTGCATCAGCTCGGCGCCCAGGGCCCAGGTCATGCCATTGGCCACGGCGCCGCCCAGGAGCAGGCCGAGCACGGCGGTGACCATCAGCCAGCAGGTGGCGAAACCCCGGCGCCCGGGGCCGGCGTATTCGGAAATGAAGCTGGTGATGGTGCCGATCTCGCCACCAGCGGAGAAACCCTGCACACAGCGGATCAGCACCAGGATCACCGGCGCGGCGATGCCAATGCTGGCGTAGGTCGGCAACAGGCCCAGCAGGCAGGTGGAGCCGGCCATCATCACCAGCACCGTGATCAGGGTCTTGCGTCGGCCGATCTTGTCGGCCAGGGGGCCGAAGAACAGGCCGCCCAGGGGCCGGATGAAGAAGCTCAGGGCAAAAGCCGCGAAGCTCGCCAGAAGGCTGCTGGTGGGATCGTCGGAGACGAAGAAGGCTTTGCCTATATACAAGGCCAGGAAGCCGTAGACGCCATAGTCGTACCACTCGATCAAGTGGCCGGAAGTGGCGCCGATGAAGGCTCGGCGCCGCTGGCGCTGGAAGTTGGAAGGTGACACATCCATGTCGGGGACTCCTGTCGTCGTGTTATCCATGAAATGCAGCGCTTCAGAGGTTGTTCAAGGGCCCCGTGGGGTCCTGTAACCACTGGCGCAATCGGGTCTTGAGAATCTTGCCATAGCTGTTTTTCGGCAACTCGGCGCAAAACAGGTACTTCTTCGGCTTCTTGAACGAGGCCATGTGCGCCAGGAACCACTGGTTGAGCGCCTGCGCATCGAGGCTGCCGGCCGTGCGCAGGACCACGAAGGCCACCACCGACTCGCCCCACAGGGCGTCGGCCTCCCCCACCACGCACACATCGAACACCTCGGGGTGCTGGATCAGCACTTCCTCGACTTCCCGCGGGTAGATGTTGCTGCCGCCGGAGATGATCACATCCTTGCTGCGATCGGTCAGGGTCAGGTAACCCCGCTCGTTCAGGAAACCGATGTCGCCGGTGAGCAGCCAGCCGTCCACCAGGGCCTCCCGGGTGGCTTGCGGATTGCCCCAGTAGCCCTGCATCACCACAGCCCCACGCACGGCGATCACCCCAGGTTCACCGGGGGCCAGGGGTTGGCCGGTAGCATCCACCACCCGCACCTCGACACAGGCGTGGGCGCGCCCTACCGAGGCGGCAATGGCCGGCCAGTCGGCATGCCCGCGGTCGGCAATCGCCTCCCGCGACAGGGCGCTGATGGTCATCGGGCATTCGCCCTGGCCGTAGATCTGCACCAGGCGCGGGCCGAAGGTGTCCAGGGCCTGGACGAGGTCCGCCAGGTACATCGGGCCGCCGCCGTAGACGATGGTCTTGATGCCTTCGCCGCAATAGCCCTGCTGCCGGGCCTGCTCCACCATGCGCTTGACCATGGTCGGCGCGGCAAACAGGCTGACCTGGCCCAGCGCCTGCGCCAGCTCGAACAACTCCGCCGCCTGGAACCCCCGGGACGCCGGCACCACGTGCCGGGCGCCACAGCGCACATGGATGAAGTTGTAGAGGCCGGCGCCGTGGGACATCGGCGCGGCATAGACCACGGCGTCATCAGCGGCCACCGGATCCACGTCCAGCGGATAGCACAAGGACATGGCGATCAGGTTGCCATGGGACAGCATCACGCCCTTGGGGCGCCCGGTGGTGCCGGAGGTGTAGAACAGCCAGGCCAGGTCGGTGTCCTCCCGCAAGTGCGGCTCCACCAGCTCATCGCCCGGCGCCAGGCCTTGCATGGCCAGCCCGGGCGCGGCCAGTTCGCGGCAGCCGGCCGGCAGGGTCGCAGCGTCGAAGCTTCGGCCCTCATCGGTGTAGATCAGCCGGGCCCCGGCATTGCCGGCAATCCAGGCGGCTTCCTGGGTGTGCAGCTTGCTGTTGATCGGAACCGCCACCGCCCCGCTCCACCAGATGGCATACAACAGTTCGAGATAAGCGCAGCTGTTCTGCATCAGCAGCGCCACCCGGTCGCCAGGCACAATGCCGTACGCGTGGCGCAGTTGCAGCGCGCGGGCCCGGGCCTGCGCGGCAAACGCCTGGTAGTCGGCGACCTGGCGGCGCCCCTCGAACAGAGCCGGCCGCGCAGGCCAGCGCTCGGCCGCATCGCGCAGCCAATGGGCGATGTTCATCCTCAGACCTTGACCGCTTGCAGGACGCTGGCGTAGTTGGCCACCGCCATGCCGCCCATGTTGAACAGCAAGCCGAACTCGGCACCGGGCACGCCCAGGCCGATGGGTTTGCCGATCAGTTGGGCAAAGCCCAGGGCATGCATCGATACCCCGGTGGCCCCCACCGGATGCCCCTTGGCCTTGAGCCCGCCGGACAGGTTCACCGGCAGGCGTCCGCCCTGGCGCACGGTGCCGTCGTCGAGGGCCCGGTGCCCCTCGCCCCTGGGCGCCAGGCCCATGGCTTCGTAGATCAGCAGTTCGGCGATGGTGAAGCAGTCGTGTACCTCGGCGAAACTCAGGTCGCCGAGGGTCACGCCCGCCTGGCGCAAGGCCCCGTGGATCGCCCGTTTCGGCCCCTCGAAGGCCAGCACGTCGCGGCGCGACAAGGGCAGGAAGTCGTTCACCTGGGTCATGGCGCGGATCGCCACCTGGCGTCGCATCGAACGGGCGCGCCGCGGCGAAGCCAGGATGATCGCTGCCGCACCGTCACTGATCAGCGAGCAGTCGGTCAGGCGCAGTGGCGGTGCGATCAGCGGATTGCCCTGGGAAACGTTGTTGCAGTGTTCAAAGTCCATCACGCGGTGCATCTGCGCCAGGGGGTTGGCCATGGCATTGGCGTGGTTCTTCACCGCGATCATGGCCATCGAAGCCATTGGGCTGTGGTAACGATCGGCGTACTGCTGCGCCACCTGGCCAAACAGTTGGGCGAAACTCAGGCCGGCCTCCTGGAGGGCGTTCTGGTAGCCGGCGCCGGCCAGGGCGCGGGTGACTTCGACCGTGCTGTTGCCGGTCATTTTCTCCGCGCCGACCACCAGCACCAGCTCGGCGGCGCCGCTGCGGATCGCGTGGATCCCGGCCTGGATCGCCGCCGAACCGGAGGCGCAGGCATTCTCGCAGCGAGTAGCGGGCTTGAAGCGCAGTTGCGGGTCGGCCTGGAGCATCAGCGAAGCGGGGAAACCATCCGCCACCAGACCGGAGTTGAAATGCCCGAGAAACAGCGCGTCGATTTGTCCAGCGTCGATCTCAGCGTCTGCCAGGGCCTCGCGGGTAACCTGGACGATCAGGTCTTCGAGGTTCAAGCCGTCCAGGCGCCCGAAAGGGCTATGGGCGGCAGCGACGATGGATACGGAATCGTGAGTCATGGTGATTTTCTTCTGTCCTTGAAGCGGGTATTCCATACAATGATTCAGCACCCGAATCACACGCTAGTTGGGGCAACTACGTACGGCAGTAAGTAGTACGTATCCCCCCCAAAAAAGGGACGCGCCGATAACCCCGAGGCAGGATGCCTGATGACCGTATACGCCCAGCAATTCCAGGACCTCGAGCGCCTGGCCTTCCAGGTTTCCCCCGCACCGCAGATGATCACCGGGCATCGCCGGATGCTCGACTGCAACCAGGCTTTCGTTCGCCTGTTCGGCTATGAACGCGAACAGTTGCAGGGCCACCTGACCCTGCTGTTGTACCCCTCCCAGGCCGACTACCAGAGCATCGGCGAACGCAGCGAGCACTGGCTGCGCAACGGGCCCGGCGCCTTCTACTCCGACGAGCGCTTCATGCAGCATCGCAACGGCGAGGTGTTCTGGGCCCGCGCCCACGGCTTTTCCCTGACGGCCGAGGATCCGTTCAAGCTGATGGTCTGGCATTTCGAGCGCCTGGACCGCCAGCCGGCACCGATGATCCAGTTGACCCCGCGCGAGCGGGAGATCTCGCTGCATATCGTCAATGGCCTGACCTGCAAGGAAGTGGCGCGCAAGCTGGGCATTTCCCACCGCACCGTGGAAGTCCACCGCGCCCGGCTGATGAAGAAGCTTCAGGCCAAGAACAGTGCAGAGCTGGTGTCGAAGATCATCTTCATCAGTTGAACGCCTGCGCAAGCCTATCGCCGGCACCGATGCGCAGCAGCTGCAATGACCCGGTAGCCGGGGCCTCCACGCTGCCGCCCTCTGCCGGGACCTGGTGGACGGCACCCATCTTGAAAGCCAAAAAAATCCGATGCCGGAAGGCATCGGATTTTCATTGCTTGCCCTCATCGATCAGTCAACAGGCTTGACTGTTGGAGCATCAGGCACGTCTGCCGGATGTTTCCTTGACCGAGTACTAGCGGGCGGTCTGCGGGAGGGGCTCATCTTGCGTTGACGGGGACTGCTTGCCACCGCTGATCAACGGCCCGTAGCGCCGGCTGAATTCCTGGTTGTAGGGCACGTGGTCCTTGTTGAACCCGTTGTCCCAGTTGACCGACCAGGTCATCAGGCCCTTGATCGACAGCCCTTTGGCATGGAGGCGTTTGAACGCATTGGAAACGGCCGTCGGGTTGACCACGTACCCGGTGGCAGCGGCATCGACGTTGGCGGGCAGGCCAATGACGAATTTGTCAGGCGCAATCCGGGTGAAACCGCGAGTACCACTCACCAGGCTTTCGCTCAGGTAATAGAGGAAGTCCTCTTTCATGGCCTCGTTGTTCTGGGCGATCCAGGCCCCCTTGCCGTTGTTCGCCTCCTGAACCCAGAGGCCATCGCCGCCCTGGTTGTAGAACTGCGGCGCGATGAAGTCGTAGTAGCCCTCCAGCGCCTTGAGGTAGTCGACGTATCGACCGGCAGCGGTCAGGTAGGGGAACTCCGGCGCCATGCTGATGATGAAATGCTTGCCCTCGGCAGCATAGTGATCCTTGACCAGCTTCAGCGCGGCAGGCAGGACGATCTTGTTGCTGGCAGCGTCAATCGCGCTCTGTTCAAGATCGATGTCCAGCCCGTCAAAGCCGTAGGTTTCCACCAGACGGATGATTTCATTGGCCAGGGGCTGTTCGTGGCCCGGGTTCAATGCGATATGGGCGTCAGCGCCCCCCAGGGACATCAGCACCGCCCTGCCCTGGCTGTTCAGCACGCCCACCTGGCGACGAAACTCGGCATCGGACAGGTTGTACGGCTTGAACGTCGGAATACCGCTGCCTTTCATGAACGCCACGACCACCACGTTGTAGTCGCGGGGCACATCCTCCAGGTTCATATTGGCAAACTGCCCGCGCTGGTAGCCGTCCGAGGGGCCGGCCGGCCAGTTGTGCCAGTAGCCCATGAGGATTTTCTTGCCATCCAGGCTCGGCATCCGCGACGCGGCATCGTCCTGCGTCGTTTTCAGTTGGGTAAAGTCAATCTGTGACATGTTCTAATCCTTCAGAACGTTTGAATGATCCGCAGACTTATTTGAAGTCGACGTCGAAGGCCTGATAGAAGGCGTTGCCGGTATTGGCCACGATCCACATCAGGACAATCACGTGACGGCCCTTTTTGTTGGCCGGCAGCTTCACCTGGTGATCGACCTTGGCCTTCAATTCGCCGGCATGGCTGTAGTAAGGCACCTGCGGATAGAAGTCCTCGGCGAAAGGCTGAGCCTCCAGTTGGGCGCGGGTGATGCGCTGTTTCGGATCCCAACCGTCCTTGGTGATCAGCCAGCGATAGCCACGGGTGGTATGCGGTGCGGTGTACTGCCAGGTCACCTTGAAGATCTGGCCGGGGTCGACGTTGAGCAGCGGCCAGGTGAAGGCGCGGTTGAGCTTCTTGCTCATCTCCTCATCGGTGAAGTTGACGCAGTCCCGGGCATCGGCCTTGCCACCGCTGAGGATGAAGCCATCGGCCGGCGGCGCGACGCTTGGGTTGTCCGAGTCGAACGGTGCAGGGAACGGACCCGCGGCCAGGGCCGGGAAGTTCTTGCCGCCTTCCATCTCATTGACCTGCCAGCCGCCCAGCAGGCCCAGGTCGATGGCGACTGCGCCGCGGGAGGCTGGGAAGGTGACGCGACCGTGGCGAAGCGGCGATTGGGTTTGTGGTTGGTTCATGTTTATTGCTCCATTGATTTAAGAAACTCTCCCTTTCCAAAGGAGAGGTCTGCAAATTAACCGAGCTGGAATTTCTGTCCACGCACCCATTTTTCGTTCTGCATCACGCAGGCAGAGGAATCTCCCGAAAACACTGGATATATAACCAGTACACCCAGATTTCTCCTACCCAACTTGAAGTAAAAGTCCTACATGTCCAGGCGGCACCTGGAAGCTGTACCTCTACCCGCAAGCCTTTGCGGCACTGCGCGGCCTACCCAGCGAAAATATGCCCACTGCCGAGCAAAATCCGCTGCAGTGCCAGCCCGCGGAGCGGGTATCGTGGGAGCAAAACCATCGGCCAGAGGTGCACTGTGGCGTCCTATTCCTTGCGTCAATTGAAGTATTTCGTCACCACCGTCGACTGTGGCAGCGTCGCCGAGGCGTCGCGCAAGCTGTATATCGCCCAGCCGTCGATTTCCACGGCGGTCAAGGGCCTGGAAGACAGCTTCGGCGTGCAGTTGCTGATCCGTCATCACGCCCAGGGCGTGTCCCTGACGCCCGGCGGCGCGCGTTTCTACCGCAAGGCCCAGGAACTGCTGCGCATGGCCCACGAGTTCGAGCAGAACGCCCTGGCCGACAACGACGTGGTGTGCGGGCAGATCGATATCGGGTGCTTCGAGACCGTCGCCCCGCTCTACCTGCCACGGCTGATCGCTGGTTTTCGCGAGCGCTTTCCGGGGGTGGAGATCCGCCTGCAGGACGGCGAGCAGCAGGAACTGGTGCAGGGTTTGACTGGCGGGCGCTTCGACCTGGCGATCTTCTACGAGCACGACCTGGACAGCACCATCGAGACCGAGGCGCTGATGGCGCCGCAACGGCCTTATGCGCTGGTACCGGCCGGGCACCGTTTTGCCGGGCAGGCCCAGGTGTCACTGCGCGACCTGGTGCTGGAGCCGATGATCCTGCTGGATGTGCAGCCCAGCCGCACTTACTTCGTGAGCATCTTCGAGGAGCTGCAACTGACGCCGAATATCGTCTTCGGCTCGCCGTCGATCGAGATGGTCCGCGGCATGGTCGGCCAGGGGTTCGGCTTTGCCTTGCTGGTGACCAGGCCCCATGGCAACAGCACCTATGACGGCCAGGAAGTGGTCTGTGTGGAGATTGCCGAGGATGTCACCGGTTCGGCGCTGGTGGCCGGCTGGCTGAAACGGGCGCAGCTGACCAAGCCTGCGCAGTTGTTCGTCGATTACTGCAAGGAGCAGTTCAAGGCCTGGCTGGCCTGAAGTGCCGGGCTTGCAGGAGCGGGTTGACCCGCTCCTGCGGTTGGCGGTGCCGCCGGTTCAGCGCGCCGCCCAGGCGTTGAAGCGTTGCTCCAGTTCCTCGCCATGGTCCACCCAGAACTCCGCGTCCACGGCCCGCGCCCCGGCCAGGTTGGCCTCGGCGGTGGGCAGCTGCTGTTGCACCGCCGCCGGCAGCAGCCCCAGCGCGTCACGGTGCACCGGCCCGTAGGGGATCTCCTCGGAGAACACCTTCTGGGTCTGCGGCTGGCTGGCGAAGGCGATGAAGTCTTCGGCCAATGCCTTGTTCGGCGTGCCCTTGACCACCGCCCAGTACTCCGGGTCGTACAGGCTCTGCGGCCAGACGATGCTCAGTTTCATGCCTTCCTTCTGCGCCGAGGCGATCCGGCCGTTGTAGGCCGCGCTCATCACCACATCGCCGGCGATCAGCCATTGCGGCGGCTGCGCGCCCGCCTCCCACCACTGGATATTGCCCTTGATCTGGTCGAGCTTGGCGAACGCCCGGGTCACGCCCTCGGGAGTGCCCAGCACCTTGTACAGCTGGTCCGGCTTGACCCCGTCGGCGAGCAAGGCGATTTCCAGGGTGTACTTGGCGCCCTTGCGCAAGCCGCGCTTGCCGGGGAAGTCGGCAACATTCCAGAAATCCGCCCAGGAGGTCGGCGCCTTGGCCAGCTTGTCCTGGTCGTAGGCCATGACCATCGACCAGACATAGGTGGCCACCCCGCATTCGCTCAGGGTCCCCGGCACGAACTGCGCCGGGTCGCCGAAGCGCGCCGGGTCGAGGCGTTCGAACAGGCCTTCGTCACAGCCGCGCAACAGCTCCGGGCTTTCGACTTCGACCACGTCCCAACTGGTATGGCCGACATCGACCATGGCCTTGATTTTCGACAGCTCCCCGTTGTACTCGCCGGCGACCACGCGTCCTGCGCCGCTGGCGGTGAAAGGTTGGAAGTAGGCCTTGTCCTGGGCCTGCTTGGTGGCACCGCCAAAGGAGATGACGGTGAGGCTCTGCGGTGCGGCCGCAACAGCGCTGCACAACAGGGCCAGGGCAAAGGGAACACAGCAACGCAAGGATCTGGACATGTAGCGGTTCCTCTAACAGGCCGACGCGCCCGCGCGCGCCGGCCGCTTTTGGGCCTACAGACGACCGTATTCGCGGGCGGTCCTGTCTACGGCGGTACGGGTCTTGTCGACCAGTTCATCGATGTCGGCGTGGCTGGCCACCAGGGCCGGGGCCATGATCATCCGGCCCAGGGTCGAGCGGATGATCAGGCCCTCTTCGAAGCCGATGGTGCGGCAACGCCAGGCCATGTCGTTCTCGTTGGCGAAACGCTGGCGGCTGGCCTTGTCTTCGGCGAACTGCAAGGCCGCCACCAGCCCGGCGCCCTGCACTTCGCCAATCAACAGGTGGTGGTCGAAGACTTCGCGCAGGCAGCGCTGCAGGTAAGGCCCGGTGTCCTGCTTGACCCGGCTGACAATGCCTTCGTCGCGCAGGGCCTTGAGGTTGGCGATGGCCACCGCCGCTGCCACCGGGTGGCCAGAATAGGTCAGGCCGTGGGCGAACACCCCGCCCTGCTCCACCAGCACCTCAGCCATGCGCCTGGAGAGGATCAGCCCGCCCATGGGGATGTAGCCGCTGGTCAGGCCCTTGGCGATCGACAGGGTGTCGGGCTCGAAACCGAAATGCTGGTGGGCGAACCACTCGCCGGTGCGGCCGAAACCGCCGATCACCTCGTCGGCGCACAGCAGCACGTCGTACTGGCGGCAGATGCGCTGGATCTCCGGCCAGTAGCTTTCTGGCGGGAAGATCATGCCGCCGGCGCCCTGGAAGGGTTCGGCGACAAAGGCGGCGACATTCTCGGCGCCCAGTTCGAGGATCTTCTCTTCCAGCTGCCGCGCGGCGCGCAGGCCGAACTCGGCCGGGGTCAGGTCGCCTTCGTGGGCGAACCAGTACGGCTCGTCGATGTGCGCCACGTCCGGGATCACCCCGCCCATGTCGTGCATGAACTTCATCCCGCCCAGCGCCGTGGCGCCGAGGGTCGAGCCGTGGTAGCCGTTCCAGCGGCCGATCATGATCTTCTTCTGCGGCTTGCCGAGGATCTGCCAGTAGCGGCGCACGGTACGGATCAGCACCTCGTTGGCCTCGGAGCCGGAGTTGGTATAGATCGCGTGGCTGTAGTGCGCAGGCAGCAGGCTGAACAGCAGTTCCGACAGCTCGACCACCGCCGGGTGGGTGGTGTGGAAGAACATGTTGTAGTACGGCAGTTGCTCGAGCTGCTGGCTGGCGGCGGCGGCCAGGTCCTTGCGGCCGTAGCCGAGGTTGGTGCACCACAGGCCCGACATGCCGTCCAGGTAGCGCTTGCCGTCGTTGTCCCAGAGCGCCAGGCCCTCACCGCGCACGATCACCCGCGGCCCTTCGGCGTTCAGCGCCTTCTGGTCGAGGAACGCATGAATGTGGTGCGCGGCATCCGCGGCCTGGTAGTCGCCGGTGCTGCGCACGGGTTTCACTTGAACGGTCATTGCGAGTCTCCTTGCGGGTTTTTATCGAGGGTGCCGAGCACGCTGGCCAGCGGCTCCGGCTTGAACAGCGGCTTGCCCATCACGCCCTTGATCCACAGCACGGCGATGATCGAGACGATCAGCAGCACCAGGCCTGCGTAGGCAAAAATCGAAAAGGTCATCTCCGGGCTGGGCGACACGTTGCAGATCGCAAACAGCATGCCGGCGATGCCGAACAGCTGCGGCAAGGGGTAGAACGGCGTGCGGAACGGCCGCGCCACCTGCGGGTAGCGGCGGCGCAGGGCGATGACGTTGACATGGGTGATGATGTAGGCCAGCAACCAGGCCAGGGCCGCCGAGAGCAGCAGCTGGTTGATCGCGTCGGCATGGTCGTGCATCAACAGCAATGGCAGGCCGGTGACCGCGGCAATGAACAGCACCGCGACCCAGGGCGCGCCGGTGCGCTTGCCCTGGCGCTTGAACACGCCGAAGGCCTGGCCATTACGGGCCATGCCGAACAGCATGCGCGGGATCGCCGCCAGCGAACTGTTGAGGGTGCTGCAAGTGGCGGTGATCGCCGCGGTCACCAGGAACACCTTGCCCGCCTCGCCGAACACCGTGGTGGCGAACAGGTAATGCGGCAGGCCGTTGCTGGCCAGTTCCGCCTGGGGCACGGTGAGCAAGGCGCCCAGGGCGTACAGGCTGATGATCACGAAGATGATGGTCAGGCCGAGCATCATCGAGCCGGGGATATTGCGCTCCGGGCGCCGGGTTTCTTCCACCAGCGGGCAGACGAACTCGGCGCCGACGAAACCCCAGACCGCCATCGCCGTCAGGGCGATCACCCCCAGGCCCATGGGGTTCCAGTGGGCGCTGTCGAACAGCGTCGGGTTGGGCGCGACGATGTCGCTGTTCATCGCGCTCAGGCCCATCACCAGCAACACCACGGTCATCACCACCGCCAGCACCGTCTGCAGGCGGGCGAAGATGTCGATGTTGAACAGGTTGAGCACGGTGAACAGCGCCAGTACCGCCAGGGCCACGGTCAGCGGCGGCATGGAGTGCGGGTAGACCTTGTCGATGATGAACTCCATCAGCAACAGCTCGGCCGACAGGGCGAACATCGCCACCACCACGTAGCCGGAAAAAGTCGCCAGGATCGCCGGGAACTGGCCGATGGCGACTTCGGTGTAGGTACTCAGGCTACCGGCGCGGGGGATCATCAGCGCCAGCTCGGAGAACGAACAGGCGTAGCTCAGGGCCAGCAGGTAGGCCAGGCCCAGGGGCACGATAAAGCCCAGGCCGGCGATGCCGACGCCTTGCAGCATCAGCACCATCACGCCTTGTGAAACCACCAGGCCGATGGCCACCGCCAACAGCGCGGTAAGGCCGAGTTTCTTGCGACTCGCGGGCGGCGCCAGGACGCCGGTGTGCACGCTTGCATTGCTGTTCATCGGTTGCTCCGTCTTGTTGTTCTATTTTTTGGAAGATCGGTGCTGCGCTCGGGGCCTTCAGCCCCGCAGTTGAATCCAGGTGGTTTTCAGCTGGGTGTACTTGTCGAACGAATGCAGCGACAGGTCGCGGCCAAAGCCCGATTGCTTGCCGCCGCCAAAGGGCACGCTCACGTCCAGCGCGTCGACGGTGTTCACCGACACGGTTCCGGCATTCAGCCGCCGCGAGACCCGATGCGCACGGTTCAGATCGTCGGTCCACAGCGACGCAGCCAGGCCATAGATGTGCTGGTTGGCCAGGGCCACCGCCTGGTCTTCGTCGTCGAACAGCGTGACCGCCAGCACCGGGCCGAACACTTCTTCGCGGGCCAGGGTCATGTCGGCGGTCACGCCCGTGAAGATGGTCGGCTCGATGAAGTTGCTCGAGCCGTCGAAGCTCAGTTGCCGACCGCCGCACACCAGTTGCGCGCCCTCGGCCTGGGCCTGTTCGATGTAGCGTTTGATGCGCTGCGTCTGCCGCGCATCGACGATGGCCCCGGCCCGGCTCGCCGGGTTAAGCGGATTGCCCGGCTGCCACTGGCGCGCCTTGGTCACCAGGCGCTCGATGAAGCCGTCGGCGATCGAGCGCTGCACCAGCAGGCGCGAGTTGGCCGAGCAGACTTCGCCCTGGTTGAAGAAGATGCCGAACGCGGCTTTCTCGGCCGCCAGGTCCAGGTCCTGGCAATCGGCGAACACCAGGTTCGGGCTCTTGCCACCGCACTCCAGCCAGACCTGCTTGAGGTTCGATTGCGCGGCGTACTGCATGAAGTACTTGCCCACCTCGGTGGAGCCGGTGAAGACCAGGGCATCCACCTCCATGTGCAGGCCGAGGGCACGACCGGCCTCCTCGCCCAGGCCCGGCACCACGTTGAGCACGCCCTTGGGAATACCGGCTTCAATGGCCAACTCCGCCAGGCGCAGGGCCGAGAACGGCGACTGCTCGGCCGGCTTGAGCACCACGCTGTTGCCGGCGGCCAGGGCCGGGGCCAGCTTCCAGGCAGCCATGTCCAGCGGGAAGTTCCACGGCACCACCGCGCCGATCACCCCCAGCGGCACCCGGGTAATGGTCGCCAGGACATTGCTCGCGCTCGGCGCCACCTGGTCGTAGAGCTTGTCGAGGCTTTCGCCGTACCAGGCGAACACCTGGGCGGCGCCCGGTACGTCGATGTTCCAGGCATCCATCACCGGCTTGCCCATGCTCAGGGAGTCGAGCAGGGCCAGTTCGTCGCGGTGCTCCAGCATCAGCCGTGACAGGCGCAGCAGGATCGCCTTGCGCTCACCCGGCGCCATCCTGGCCCAGGGGCCCTGCTCGAACGCACGACGGGCGCTGCGCACGGCCCGGTCGACCTCGACCTCACCGCAGGCGGCCACCTGGGCCAGGAGTTTCTCGGTGGCCGGGTTGACCACAGCGAAGCGCGCGCCGCTCTCGGCCTGGCACGCCTCACCGTCGATAAAGGCGCTGTCGATCAGGCGTTGGCGTTGCGCCAGGGCTGTCCACTCGTTGAAATCTTTCACCGCGGATTCCTTGTTCTTATGAGTTGTCATGAAGGGTTGCAGAGGTACTCGGCCAGGCGCTCCATCAGCCGGTCGCAGGCCGCCATCTGTTCGACGCTGACGAATTCGTCCGGCTTGTGGCCCTGGTCCATGCTGCCGGGGCCGCAGACCACCGCCGCAATGCCGGCCTGATGGAACAGCCCGCCTTCGGTGCCAAAGGCCACGGTGCTGAAGGCTGCGCTGCCACAGAGTTGCGCCACCAGTTGCGCGGCGGCGCTTTCAGGGGCAGTCGCCAACCCCGGATAGGCCGAGATCGCTTCGAAGCGGATCGCCGTGTCGGCCTTGATTGCCTGCATCGCCGGCAACAGCGTCTGTTCGGCATAGCCTTGCAGTTCGTCCACCACCGCCTGGGGCTCGAAGGCCGGCAAGGCACGCACCTCGAAGTCGAAGCGGCAGTCGGCCGGAACGATGTTCAGCGCCGTACCGCCCTGGATCACCCCGACCTGCACGGTGGAGAACGCCGGGTCGAAACGGCCGTCGTGATGCTCGGGGGCCGCCAGGCGCTGGCCGATCTCCCCCAGCCGGCCGATCAGCCGCGCCGCCTGTTCGATAGCGTTGACCCCGTAAGGCGCATAGGCCGAATGGCACGGCGCGCCGTGCACATGGCAACGCATGGCCAGCTTGCCCTTGTGGCCGAGCACCGGTTTGAGCTCGGTGGGCTCGCCGATCAGGCACAGCGCCGGTTGGGGAATGCGCTGTGGCAACAGCTCCAGCAGGCTGCGCACGCCGAGGCAGCCGACCTCCTCGTCATAGGAGAACGCCAGGTGCACCGGCCGGCGCAGCGGGCTTGCGAGAAACAGCGGCACCGCGGCCAGCACCGAGGCCAGGTAGCCTTTCATGTCGGCGGTGCCGCGGCCGTAGAGCTTGCCGTCGCGCTCGGTCAGGCTGAAGGGCTGCACCGTCCACGGCTGGCCATCCACCGGCACCACATCGGTGTGGCCCGACAGCACCACGCCGCCCTCCACCGCCGGGCCGATGCTGGCCAACAGGTTGGCCTTGGTCCGCTCGGCGTTGTAGATCAGCTCGCAGCTCACGCCCAGGCCGTGCAGGTAGTCGCGCACGAACTCGATCAGGGCCAGGTTCGAATCGCGGCTGACCGTAGCAAAGCCCACCAGCCTGGCCAGCAAGGCGCGGCTGCGCAGCTCACTCATCGCCCGGCACTCCGTAGCTCGGCGCCAGGGTCGGGTTGAGCGCGCGGGTCAGGTAGTCCTGCAACTGCGGCTCGTAGGCGCTCCAGAGTTTCTGCAGCTCGCCGATGGGGTTGGCTTCGGCCCAGTCCACCCGCAGGTCGACGATCGGCCAGACCAGCTCGCCGACCACCGACAGCGCCGCCGAATGCACCGCGCCCGCCTCGCCCCCGGCGTCCTGCCCGGCCTGCAGCGCGCTGAGCAGCCGCGCCGCCAGGCAGCCTTCGCTGCTTTCGAAGGCCTCGACCATGCGTTCGATCACTGTGCTGTTGGCCAGCAGGTTGCCGGCCGCCACGCACTGCTCACCGGCCACGGCATGGTTAATGCCCAGCGCGTGGTTGCCGCTGAACAGCGCCGTGCGCCCCTGGGCATCCACCACCGCCACCTGGCGGTACTGGCTGTAGCCGTTGCGGGTCAGCGCCCGGTCCAGGGCCTGCGCGGGCGCCAGGCCTTCGCCCAGGCCGTCGAGCACCTGCGGGCCGAGGGCCGGCAAGGTAATGTTCTGGCTCGACACCGCGCCCACCCCGCTGCGCAGCCAGGGGCAACGGGCGCCGACGGCGATGCTCGACGAGCTGATGGCGATGCCCAGCTGGCCGGTTTCGGCGCAGCGGCCGACGATGGAGAAAGTCATGGCGAACTCCTTATTCGGGGATGACCGCGATCACGTCGATTTCCATCAGCCACTGCGGCTGGCCCAGGGCGCTGACCACCAGCCCGGTGGAGATCGGGAACACGCCCTTGAGCCACTTGCCGACCTCCTGGTAGACCGGCTCGCGGTAACGCGGGTCGATCAGGTAGGTGGTGGTCTTGACGATATGGCTGAGGTCGCTGCCGGCCTCTTCCAGCAGTTGCTTGACGTTGCGCATGGCCTGCTCGGCCTGGGCCCGCGGATCGCCGAGGCCGACCAGCTGGCCATTGAAGTCGGTGCCGACCTGGCCACGCACATACACGGTGTTGCCGGCACGCACGGCCTGGCACAGGTCGTTGTCCAGGCTCTGGTTCGGGTAGGTGTCTTTGGTGTTGAACATGCGGATGCGGGTATGCGTAGGCATCAGCGGGCTCCCATGAGGCTGGTGGATTCAATGGAGGATTCGCGCTCGGCTTGACGCTGCGCAGCGTCGCGGTAATCGAAGTAGAGGCGCTGTTTGACGATGTGCTCGGCGATGTGCCGGGCGTCGTGCCACACGCCCCAGATAAACGCCGAGCCACGGCGCGACAGCCACGGCAGGCCGACGAAATAGACCCCGGGCTCGCTGGACACGCCGCGCTGATGGCGGGGCTTGCCGTTGTCCTTGAAGGCATCGACCTGCAGCCAGCTGTAGTCCACCGAATAACCGGTGGCCCAGATGATGGTGCCGACGCCGGCCTTGGCCAGGTCGAGTTCGAGGATCGGCTGGGTCAGGCACGGCGGGTCCGGCAGCATCACCCGCGCTTCGGGCTCTTGCGGCAGGTCCAGGCCGTTACGGGCGATGTAGGCGTCGGCGGCGTCGAGCAGCGCCAGGTAGTTTTCGTCGCCGCGGGCAATGTTCTCGGCCAGGTTGGCCTCGAAGCGGGCCACGCCGTTCTCGAAGGCCTTGGTCAGGCCGACCAGGGTCATGCCCTGGTGGGCCAGCCGGCGGAAGTCCACGGTATGCCCGCCACGGGCGCCGCTGACGGCGATGGTCACGTGCTCCTTGCCCGGCTGCATGGTCTCGGCATCCCACTCGCCGAGCACCCCCAGCCACCAGCAGAAATCACGGTTGCGGTAGGCTCGCGGAGGGCGGTCATGGGCCCCGACCGAGAGGTAGACCTGCTTGCCGGCGCGTTGCAGTTCATCGGCGATCTGCACCCCCGAGGAGCCCGCCCCCACCACCAGCACCGCGCCTTCGGGCAACTGCTGCGGGTTGCGGTAGGCCGCCGAGTGCATCTGCAGCACGCGCTGATCCTGCGGGGCGATCGGCGGGATCACCGGGCACTGGAATGGACCGGTGGCCACCACCACCTGGCGGGCTTCGATCACGCCGTCGCTGGTGTTCACGGTGAAGCCCGGGCGGTTGGCGTTACGCACCACCTTTCTGACTTCGACGCCGGTGCGGATCGGTGCGTTGAACTTGCGGGCGTAGGTTTCGAAGTAGTCGGCCACCTGGTCCTTGCCGGCAAAGGCATCGGGGTCCAGGCCTTCGAATTCCAGGCCGGGAAAGCGGTCGTGCCAGGCCGGGCCGTTGGCCACCAGCGAATCCCAGCGCCCGGTGCGCCAGGCTTCGGCGATACGGTTGCGTTCCAGCACCAGGTGCGGCACGCCCAGGCGGCTCAGGTGTTCGCTCATGGCCACGCCGGCTTGGCCGGCGCCCACTACAAGCGTATCGATTGTTGTTTTATGGGTTGTCATGTCTGCGCCCTACTGAGTGATCCCACGTAGGCAGCCGTGGGAGGTGTAGGACGCATTCTGGGAGAAGGCGGGAAATGCCGAAATTATGATTTTTGTGGTTGCTAGAGAGTAAAAAACTCTCTGGCTATTTGGGGTTTCTGTGCATCAGCGCAGATTGCGCGGGATCCTCAGCCCAAGGTTTTCGCGCAAGGTGCTGCCCGGGTATTCGCGGCGATACACCCCGCGCTCCTGGAGCAACGGCACCACTTCCTCGGTGAACCGGCGAAACTGCCCCGGGTGGCCGATGTAGAGGTTGAAACCGTCCACGGCCCGCGCCTCGAACCATTCACTCATCTTCGCCGCGACGGTTTCGGCGCTGCCGACAAAGGCGCCGGGGCGCAATTGCCGGGAGGCTTGCACCGCCTGGCGCAGGCTGAGCCCTTCGCTGACGGCACGCTCGGTGATGCGCTTGGCCAGCGTGAAAAAGCTGCTGCGGGCGAACTCCAGGGCCTGGGCCGGGAAAGGCGCGTCCAGCTCGTACTGGCTGAAGTCATGCCAGCCAAAGGAACGGCCGAACTCCAGCAGGGCCTGCTCGAAACTGTGATCGGCCGCGTGGTAATGGCGTTCGAGTTCCCGCGCCTGCTCATCGCTGTCGCCGACGAACACCTCGGCCCCCGGCAGCACCAGCACCTGTTCCGGATCGCGGCCCTGGCGCTGCGCGCGTTCCTTGATTTCCCGGTAGAACGCCTGGCCCTGCTCCAGGCTCGGCGCATGGGTGAAGACCACGTCGGCAATCGCCGCGCCCAGCTCACGGCCTTGTTCGGAGTCACCCGCCTGGAAGATCACCGGCTGGCCTTGCGGCGAGCGTTGCAGGTTGAGCGGCCCGACCACGGAGAAATGCTCGCCCTTGTGGTTCAGCGCATGCAGCTTGGCCGGGTCGAAATAACGCCCGCTGGCGCGATCCCGGACAAAGGCGTCGTCCTCCCAGGACTGCCACAAGCCCTGCACCACCTGCACATGCTCCCGGGCCCGGCCATAGCGGGTGTCGTAGTCGTAGTGCTCGTCGCGCCCGTAGTTGCCGGCGGTGCCGGCGTCGCCGCTAGTGACCACGTTCCAGCCGGCGCGGCCCTTGCTGATCAGGTCCAGCGACGCCAGGCGGCGGGCGACGTTGAACGGCTCGTTATAGGAGGTGGTGAGCGTGCCCACCAGGCCGATATGCCGCGTGCTCACCGCCAGCGCCGAGAGCAGCGTCAGCGGTTCCAGGCGGTTCAGGTAATGGGGCGGCGAACCCGGGGTGATGAACTGGCTGTCGACGATGAAGATCAGGTCGAACAAGGCTGCCTCGGCCTGGCGCGCAATGTCGATGTACCAGTCGATATTGACGCTGGCGTCGGCCGGCAATTCGGGGTCCAGCCACAGGTTGTGCCGCCCGGGGCCACCGACGCCCATGGTCAGGGCGCCCAGTTTCAGTTGTCGTGTACTCATGGAAGGTCCTTGGTGGTTACGGCGCGGCCTGAAGCGTCACAGCGGGATTCTGCAAGGCGGCATTAAAGGAAGTGTCGAACAGGCTGGCGGCCGGGTAGGACTTGATCAGGCCGATGCCACTGAAGAAATCTACGGTCTTCTGCGCGTCGACGATGTTCTGCGAGCTGATCGGCCCCACGTCGGTTTGCGCCCGACGGAACCAGGCACGGGCGATCTCCCGGTCGGCGCGAGTGCGCTCGGCCCAGGCATCGGCATAGGCCTCGCTGTGGGCAGGATCGTTGATGCTCCAGGCCCGGGCTTTTTTCAGCCGTTGCAGGAAGTCGCCGATGGCCGCGCGTTTTTCTTCCAGGGAACGGTTGTTGCCGACCACGAAGCTCTGCGCCGGGATCAACCCTTGCGCCGTGGCGATCACCCGGCCACCGCGCCGCTCCTGTTGCGTCACGTAGGGTTCCCAGGTGGCGATCACATCCACCGAGCCGCCTTCCAGCGCATGGAAGGCATCGAGGGCGCTGAGGTAGCGGATGTCCACCGCATCACGGGGCACACCGGCCTGGTCCAGTGCACTGAACAGCAGTTGCTGGCTCCAGGAGCCCTTCCAGATCGCCACGCGCTTGCCGCGGATGTCGGCGACGGTCTTGATCGGCGAATCCTGGTTGACCACGATGGCCACCCCGGAAAGATTCTGTTGGGTGACCGCGATCACCTTGATCGGCGCCCCCAGGGCACCGAGGAACAGCGGTGGCGCATCCCCCAGCAGCCCGAGGTCGAGGCTGCCGGAGTTCAGCGCTTCGGCCACCGGCGAGCCGGCGGTGAACTGCTTCCATTCCAGGGTATACGGCAGGTTGTCGAGCACGCCGGCGGCATCCATCACCGCGCGGGTGTTGTAGCTTTGGTCGCCGACGGTGAGGGTGAGCGCCGAGGCACCGAGGCTGATGGACGCGGCCAGCGCGGCGGCGGCCAGTTGCAGAAGTGTACGCAAGGCAATCTCCAGGAAGTCGAAAGTCGGGGCTGTCATTTATTTGGTTATATAAGGAGAAACCTTAAAAACCACAGCCTATAAGCTAACGACACCAAGGAGCGCTGTAAAAGTCATTTTAGGAATAACTTAATATGCAAAATTTGCATTTAAAGACAACCCTGGCGTAACGCGCTTGCCCAAGCCCTCTTCCTGGCAACCCAGGCGCACTGCGAGCAGGCTCGCTACAGCAGGGGTAAAGGGTGCTTTTATCAGTCCGGCGCAGAAGCAGTGGGTCGATGCTCGATGGCTCGCGATGGGACTCCTCCCCTCTTCCACCCTTACAATCCGGGAAACAATGAAATTCCATTTAAGGAATTGATAGCACCCTAACTAAAGGTGCATGCTAGAGAGCTTTCATCGCGCTTATATCATTCCGAATGATAGTTACCTTCGGCTCATTCGATTCGTGCGATACAACCCCTGCCGAGCATCATCCGCCCATCTCAAATACATTGGCGGATGATCCATGGAACAGTCACTCAAACACTTACGCTTCCCTCTCGCATTATTGGCTGTGCTGGTGATGAGCGCCTGTGGCAAGGCACCGCAAACGGCCGCCAACATGCCCGCCGCCAAAGTCAGTGTGGCCAAGGTGCTGGAGCAACCGGTCAACGAATGGGACGAGTTCACCGGGCGCCTCGAGGCGCCTGAAACCGTCCAGATCCGCCCACGGGTTTCCGGCCAGATCGACCAGGTGGCCTTCACCGAAGGCGCCCTGGTGAAAAAAGGCGACCTGCTGTTCCAGATCGACCCACGGCCATTCCAGGCCGAAGTGCGCCGCCTCGAAGCCCAGTTGCAACAAGCCCGCGCCACCGCCACCCGCAGTGCCAATGAAGCCCAGCGCGGCCAGCGCCTGCTGACCAGCAACGCGATTTCCGCCGAACTGGCCGACACCCGCACCAGCGCCGCCCAAGAAGCCCGCGCCGGGGTCGACGCGATCCAGGCGCAACTGGACGTGGCCAAGCTCAACCTGAGCTTCACCCGGGTCACCGCGCCCATCAGCGGTCGCGTCAGCCGCGCGGAAATCACCGCCGGCAACCTGGTGACCGCCGACGTCACCCCGCTGACCAGCGTGGTCTCCACCGACAAGGTCTACGCCTACTTCGACGCCGACGAGCGTGTGTACCTCAAGTACACCCAGCTTGCCCGCCAGGGCCAGCGCGGCCAGACCACTCCGGTCTACCTCGGCCTGTCCAATGAGGATGGCCACCCGCACCTGGGCCAGATGAACTTCGTCGACAACCAGGTCAACCCGCAGACCGGCACCATCCGCGGTCGCGCGGTGTTCGACAACAGCGACGGCAGCTACACCCCGGGCCTCTATGCGCGCCTGAAACTGGTGGGCAGCGGCACCTACTCCGCCGTGCTGATCAACGACGAAGCGGTGGGTACCGACCTGGGCAAGAAGTTCGTGCTGGTGATGGACGCCGACAACAAGCCGGCGTACCGCGCCGTCGAGCTGGGGCCGAAGATCGAAGGCCTGCGCATTGTGCGCAACGGCCTGAACAAGGACGACACCATCATCGTCAAGGGTCTGCAGCGAGCCCGTCCGGGCGCGCCGGTCAGCCCTGAAGTAGTGCCGATGGCCAGCAAGGAAACCCTCGCCGCCCTGGCGCAACAACGACAAGCCCTGGAAGCCAGCAACCTGCCTCAAGTCGCCCCCGCCAAGGGCGTGCCTGAAGCGGCTGCGAAACTGGCCAGCGCTGCGACTCCACGCGGTTAAGGGAAAAGACTCAAGATGAATTTCTCCCAGTTCTTCATTTCACGGCCGATCTTCGCAGCGGTGCTATCGCTGCTGATCCTGATCGCCGGCTCCATCTCGCTGTTCCAGCTGCCCATCAGCGAATACCCGGAAGTGGTACCGCCGACCGTGGTGGTGCGCGCCAACTTCCCGGGCGCCAACCCGAAAGTCATCGGCGAAACCGTGGCCGCGCCCCTGGAGCAGGCCATCACCGGGGTCGAGAACATGCTCTACATGTCCTCGCAGTCCACCGCCGACGGCAAGATCACCCTGACCATCACCTTCGCCCTGGGGACCGACCTGGACAACGCCCAGGTGCAGGTGCAGAACCGCGTGACCCGGACCGAGCCCAAGCTGCCTGAAGAGGTGACGCGCATCGGTATCACCGTGGACAAGGCATCGCCCGATCTGACCATGGTCGTGCACTTGACCTCGCCGGACAAACGCTACGACATGCTCTACCTGTCCAACTACGCCATCCTCAATATCAAGGATGAGCTGGCGCGCCTGGGCGGTGTCGGCGACGTGCAGCTGTTCGGCATGGGCGACTACTCGCTGCGGGTCTGGCTCGATCCGAACAAGACCGCTTCGCGCAACCTGACCGCCACCGATGTGGTCACCGCCATTCGCGAGCAGAACCGCCAGGTCGCCGCCGGTACCCTGGGCGCCCCGCCCGCGCCGAGCGCCACCAGCTTCCAGCTGTCGGTCAATACCCAGGGTCGCCTGGTGACCGAGGAAGAGTTCGAGAACATCATCATCCGCGCAGGCGACAACGGTGAGATCACTCGCCTGAAAGACATCGCCCGGGTCGAGCTGGGTTCCAACCAGTACGCCCTGCGTTCGCTGCTCAACAACCAGCCGGCGGTGGCGATCCCGATCTTCCAGCGCCCTGGCTCCAACGCCATCGAGATTTCCAACGAAGTGCGGGCCAAGATGGCCGAGCTGAAGCAAAGCTTCCCGCAAGGCATGGACTTCAGCATCGTCTACGACCCGACCATCTTCGTCCGTGGCTCTATCGAAGCGGTGGTGCATACCCTGTTCGAAGCACTGATCCTGGTGGTGCTGGTGGTGATCCTGTTCCTGCAGACCTGGCGCGCCTCGATCATCCCGCTGGTGGCGGTGCCGGTCTCGCTGATCGGTACCTTCGCCGTGATGCACCTGTTCGGCTTCTCGCTCAACGCCCTGTCGTTGTTCGGGCTGGTGCTGGCCATCGGTATCGTGGTGGACGACGCCATCGTGGTGGTGGAAAACGTCGAGCGCAATATCGGCCTCGGCCTGAACCCGGTGGAAGCCACCAAGCGCGCCATGCGCGAAGTGACCGGGCCGATCATCGCCACCGCCCTGGTGCTCTGCGCAGTGTTCGTGCCGGCGGCCTTCATCAGCGGCCTGACCGGGCAGTTCTACAAGCAGTTCGCCCTGACCATCGCGATCTCCACGGTGATCTCGGCGTTCAACTCCCTGACCCTGTCGCCGGCCCTGGCCGCGGTACTGCTCAAGGACCACCACGCACCGAAGGACGGCTTCTCCAGGTTCCTCGACAGGTTGCTGGGTGGCTGGCTGTTCAAACCCTTCAACCGCTTCTTCGACCGCGCCAGTCATGGCTACGTCGGCACCGTGCGCCGGGTGATCCGTGGCAGCGGCATCGCCTTGTTCCTCTACGCGGGCCTGATGGTGCTGACCTGGTTCGGCTTCGCCCACACGCCGATGGGCTTCGTCCCGGCCCAGGACAAGCAATACCTGGTGGCCTTCGCCCAACTGCCGGACGCCGCGAGCCTGGACCGCACCGAGGACGTGATCAAGCGCATGTCCGACATCGCCCTGAAGCAACCGGGCGTGGAAAGCGCGGTGGCCTTCCCGGGCCTGTCGATCAACGGTTTCACCAACAGCCCGAACAACGGCATCGTGTTCGTGACCCTCAAGCCGTTCGACGAGCGCAAGGACCCGAGCATGTCCGCCGGGGCCATCGCCGGCGCCCTGAACGGCAAGTACGCCGATATCCAGGAAGCCTACATGGCGATCTTCCCACCGCCGCCGGTACAGGGCCTGGGGACCATTGGCGGCTTCCGCCTGCAGGTCGAGGACCGCAGCGGCATGGGCTACGAAGAGCTGTATAAAGAAGTGCAGAACGTCATCGCCAAGAGTCGCAGCGTGCCGGAACTGGCCGGGCTGTTCACCAGCTATCAGGTCAACGTGCCTCAGGTCGATGCGGCTATCGACCGGGAAAAGGCCAAGACCCACGGCGTGGCCATCAGCGATATCTTCGACACCCTGCAGGTCTACCTGGGCTCGCTGTACGCCAACGACTTCAACCGTTTTGGCCGTACCTACCAGGTCAACGTCCAGGCCGAACAGCAGTTCCGTCTCGAGGCCGAGCAGATCGGCCAGCTGAAAGTACGCAACAACAAGGGCGAGATGATCCCGCTGGCGACCTTCATCAAGGTCAGTGACACCGCCGGTCCCGACCGCGTGATGCACTACAACGGCTTCGTCACCGCGGAAATCAACGGCGCAGCCGCACCGGGCTACAGCTCCGGCCAAGCGGAAGCGGCGATCGAGAAACTGCTCAAGGAAGAACTGCCCAACGGCATGACCTACGAATGGACCGAGCTGACCTACCAGCAGATCCTTGCCGGTAACACCGCGCTGTTCGTCTTCCCGCTCTGCGTGCTGCTGGCGTTCCTGGTACTGGCCGCGCAATACGAGAGCTGGAGCCTGCCGCTGGCGGTGATCCTGATCGTGCCGATGACCCTGCTGTCGGCCATCGCCGGGGTGATCCTGTCCGGTGGCGACAACAACATCTTCACCCAGATCGGCCTGATCGTACTGGTGGGCCTGGCCTGTAAGAACGCGATCCTGATCGTCGAGTTCGCCAAGGACAAACAGGAAGAAGGCCTCGACCCGCTGGCCGCGGTGCTGGAAGCCTGCCGTCTGCGTCTGCGGCCGATCCTGATGACCTCGTTCGCCTTCATCATGGGTGTGGTGCCCCTGGTGTTCTCCAGCGGTGCGGGTGCGGAAATGCGTCACGCCATGGGTGTCGCGGTGTTCTCCGGGATGCTCGGGGTGACCTTCTTCGGCCTGCTGCTGACCCCGGTGTTCTACGTCCTGATCCGCAACTATGTGGAGCGCAGCGAAGCCCGCAAAGCGACCCGTACCCTGAAACTGGAGGCGCAACAATGAGCCTGAAAGTCTTCCTGCCGAGCTTGCTGGTACTGGCCCTGAGTGCCTGTGCCGTCGGCCCGGACTATCAGCCCCCGACAACCGAGGCGGCCAACATCACGGCCGCCACCGACGGCGCCGCCGGCCAGAAGAATTTCGACCGCGCGCGTTTCGAAGGCATCTGGTGGCAGCAGTTCGACGATCCGGTGCTCAACCAGCTGGTGACCCGGTCCCTGCAGGGCAACCGTGAGTTGCGCGTGGCCTTCGCCCGCCTGCGGGCCGCCCGGGCGATTCGCGACGACGCCAGCAACGATGCGATGCCGACCATCACCAGCCGCGCCAGCAGCGACCTGGCCAAGGGGCAGATCCCCGGCCAGACCACTCGCCGGGTCAACAGCGAACGCTACGACCTGGGCCTGGACATGGCCTGGGAACTGGACCTGTTCGGCCGCATCCAGCGCAACCTGGAAGCCAGCGAAGCCGACCAGCAGGCCGCCGAGGCCGACCTCTACCAGCTGCAAGTCACCATGATTGCCGAGCTGGTGGATGCCTACGGCCAACTGCGCGGCGCCCAGCTGCGGGAAAAGATCGCCCTGGCCAACCTGAACAACCAGCAGGAGTCGCGCAAGATCACCGAAAGCCTGCGTGATGCCGGCGTCGGCGATCAGCTCGACGTGGTCCGCGCCGATGCGCGCCTGGCTGCGGTAGAGGCCAGCGTGCCGCAACTGCAGGCCGAACAGGTGCGCCAGCGCAACCGCATCGCCACCCTGCTGGGCGAGCGTCCGGACAAGCTCAGCGTCGATCTTGCGCCCGCGCAGTTGCCGGCGATTGCCAAGGCCCTGCCGATCGGCGACCCGGGCGAACTGCTGCAACGCCGCCCGGACATTCTCAGCGCCGAACGCCAGCTGGCCGCCGCCACCGCGCGGATCGGCGTGGCCAAGGCCGACCTGTTCCCCCGGGTCAGCCTCAGCGGTTTCCTTGGCTTCACCGCCGGGCGTGGTTCGCAGATCGGCTCCTCGGCCGCCAATGCCTGGGCCCTGGGCCCGAGCATTACCTGGGCCGCCTTCGACCTGGGCAGCGTGCGCGCCCGTCTGCGCGGCGCCAATGCCGACGCCGACGGCGCCCTGGCGACCTACGAGCAGCAAGTGCTGCTGGCCCTGGAAGAGTCGGAAAACGCTTTCAGCGATTACGGCAAGCGCCAGCAACGGCTGATCTCGCTGATTCGCCAGAGCGAATCGAGCCGCGCCGCGGCGGACCTGGCGGAGATCCGCTACCGCGAAGGCACCGTCGATTTCCTGGTGCTGCTCGACGCCCAGCGCGAACGCCTGGCCGCCGAAGACTCCCAGGCCCAGGCCGAGGTCGACCTGTACCGCGGCATCGTCGCCATCTACAAGGCCCTGGGTGGCGGCTGGCAGCCTGAAACGGTCGCCAGCAAGTAAGGCTTCAACCGAGCTCCTTTGGTTGGCCGCAACCAACCAATTTTTTGCCCCGTGTTCTCATTCGGTCACGGGGCTTTTTTTTGCCCCCAAAAAAGCATCGCGGGCAATCGAGCGTCGACCGGCCGCTCCTACAGAAACACGGACTTCTTCTGTAGGAGCGAGCGGGCGGCGATCCGACTTGCCCGCGATAACAATCGTTCAGACAACCCAACCCTGTGCCTATTCCAACACCGTCACCGTCGCCGTGGTCCCGGCGCGCAACCTGTCCTTGCCCGGGTAATCGGGGTCGATGGCGATCCGCACCGGCACCCGCTGCGCCAGCTTGACCCAGGTGTAGCTGGGGTTGATGTTGGCCAGCAGGCGGCTGCCCTGGGAGTTCTCGCGGTCGGTAATGGCGAAGGCGATGCTCTGCACCTTGCCGCCGAAGGTCTCGCCGCTCATCAGCTGGATGCGCACCGCGCTGCCCTCCTCGATCCGCGGCAGCTTGGTCTCCTCGAAGTAACCACTGATATAGAAGGAGTCGCTGTCCACCAGCGCCAGCAAGGCCGCGCCGGCACTGGCGTAGTCGCCCTGGCGGGTCTGCAGGTTGGTCACGTAGCCGCTGACCGGGGCTTCGACCCGGGTGCGCTGCAGGTCCAGCTCGGCCTGTTTCAGCGCCGCCTGGGCCAGGTGCACGTTGGCCTGGGCCAGGCCGAGATTGGCCTGGTCGCGCAACAGATCGGCCTGGGCCACCGCCACATCGGTATTGGACTTCTCCCACTCCTCGCCGGAAATCGCGAAGCCCTGCTTCAGGCTCCGGCGCCGGCGTTCTTCGCTTTGCCGCTGCTTGAGCTGCGCCGCGCTGGCGGCAATCGCCGCTTCGGACTGGCCGAGGGTGGCGACCGCCACTTCCACCGAGCGCTTGGCATGCTCCACGGCCAGGGCATATTGCGCCGGGTCGATCTCCAGCAGCAGCTGGCCCTTGTCCACGTGCTGGTTGTCCTGCACCTTCAGGCTGACGATGCGTCCGGCGACGTCCGCCGACAGGGTCACCACATCGGCCCGCACCCGCGCATCGCGGGTCCAGGGCGCGCGGGTGTAATGCTCCCAGGCGAACCAGCCCAGCACGAGCGCCAGCACTACCGCCACCAGGGTGATCGAGCGGGCCAGGGTGTTTTTCAGATTCATAGGCTTCCCATCAGCAAAATGACCGTGGCGCAGACGCAGGCATACAGCGCCCCTTCGAACAAGGCTTCGTGCCAGACGAAGCGCAACACACCGAGGCGCCGCAGCCCCCAGTCGAGCAGCAGGAAAATCGGCAAGGCCAGCAACAAGGCCTGGGCAATGGGCGGCAGGTAGACGCCGCCGAACTCGAAATCAATGGGCAAGGGCTGGTTCTCCTGTTTCCGTGGGTTGCAGCATGGGGCTGTAGCGCTCCAGGAAGGCGCCGACGATCAACAGCGAGACGCGCATGCGGAACACCGACCACAGCTGCTCGTGGGCCTGGGGCCGGTCGTCGGTGTGCAGCTGGTCGAGGTAGTCGCCCAGCTGCCGCAGCCGAGCCAGCAGCTCATCCACCTCCAGCCCCGAGCGCCCGGCCACATAACGCCCGACCCGCCGCAGCAACTGCTGCAGGTCGGCGTTGGCCGCATTGCTCAGCCAGGGGTTGTCCAGGCTCTGCTGCTTGAGCTGGTTCATCGCCACGCCCAGGGTCATGCAGGCCAGGCTGGTTTCGAAACGCTCGGCGGAAGCGCGGTCGCCGGCGGCGGGCAACAGCCCGAGCATCTGGGTCAGGCGGTCGACCATGCGGCTCTCGAAGACAAACTGCTGCTCGTCGCTGGCCGTGGTTTTCTGCAAGGCGTACACCTGCTCGCGGGTGTCGCGGAACAAGCGGCGAATGCGCAGCACCGGGTTGAACGGGAAGATAAAGGCGTACACCAGCAACGACAGCACCCCGCCGCTGACATAGGCCCCGGCGAACTCGAACCACTGGATGGCGCTGTTCTGCCAGGCGCCGATGTTCTGCGGGCCGATCATCAGCAGGCTCGACAGCCCCAGGCCCATGCCGATGCCGGCGGTCATCGGGCTGGCCAGGCCCACCGCGACCGTGTACAGCAGCGGCACCAGCAGCAGCGCCAGCCACTCGAAATCGCCAATCAACGGCACCAGGGCGAAGACGTAGACCGCCGAGATCACCAGCGCCAGGGCCTGGCCGCGCATGTAGCTTTGCGCCGCCGCCAAAGGCCGCGGGAAGGTCGCCATCAGCGAACAGAGAATACCCACCAGGACCATGCTCGAACGCGCGCCGTCCCAGGCGGTTTCGATCCAGATCAGCCCGGCGACCAGCAGCGCGGTAAAGGCCCGCAGCGCATTCATCGCCGCCAGCGGCCAGTCCAGGTGCAAGGGATTGGCCCGGCCCTGGCGGTACAGGCAACTGGCCTGGCGGCCGTCCTGGATGGCATCGCTGAACTCGAGAATGTCTTCGAGCTGCTTGAGCATCCGCGCCTGCTCCCAGCGCAGGGCCCAGGCCAGGGAGCGCAAGGTGGCGGGCAAGGCATCGGCCTCGCGCTCGGCGCGCCGCGCCTGTTCGTCGAAACGCTGCTGCAATTGCGCGAACTGCTGCCGCGAGGCGGCGGGCAAGGCGCGACCGTGCTGCGCCAGTTCATCGAGAAACGCCAGCTCGTCGGCGCGCAGTTGCTGGATCGCCTCCGGCAGCTCGCCGACCCAGCGCGCCCGCAGCAGTTCGCGCTGGTGGCGCAGCACGCTGAGGCGCGAGGTCAGCAGCACCAGCTGGTTGCCCAGCAGTTGCACCAGGCCGTCGGCACTGCGCAGGCGCGGCGCGTCGAAATACAGGTGGCGGCGCAACCCTTCCAGGGCGCTGATCTCGCCCAGCAGTTGCATCTGCCGCTTGTGGAAGTCGGCCTCGCTTTCGTCGGTGCGAATCGCCGCCGCGGCGTGGGTCGCCAGCAGCTTGAGCACCTGGTCGATCTTGGCGAAGTAACCGTGGGCCACGGCCTCCGGGCGCGCCGTCAGCAGGCTGACCACGCAGACGCAGGCCACCGCCAGCAGGGTCTCGGTGACCCGGGTAATGGCCAGCATCAGGGTATTGCCCTGCTCGGGGATCGCCAGCATCGCCACCACCACCGCGGTGTAGCCGCTGAGCACGAACGCCTGGGAACTGGTGTAGCGCAGCAAGGTGCCGCCGGCGGTGCACAACGCCAGCCACAGGCCCAGGGTGACCAGGAACGGCAGCGGCGCCTGGGGGAAGATCGCCATGATCAGCACCGCCACCGCGGCCCCCAGGGTGGTGCCGACCACCTGGCCGAAGCTGCGGGCCAGGGCCATGCCGGCCAGGGGCTGGCTGACAATGATCACCGCCATCAGCGACCACTTGGGCTGGTCGAGATCGAAGATGAACGCCAGGTACAGGGTCAACAGGCCCGCGACGATGGTGCGCAAGGCGAAGCGCAGCACCGCGCCTCCCGGATGAATGACGACCTTGAAGTAGTTGATCAGTGGCTGCATGAGTGGGTTCTGGGCAAAGGGGCACCTGCGGCTAGCGTAGTCAGTCTGCGGCCGGGAAAGCTTATCGTCCCGGCCTTCCCGGCAGGAAGGCAATTTTTCCCGAACTGTCGATCGTTCGCGGCAACCGCGTGGTCAAGCAGAGTGATTGGACCCGCCGGCGCCGCTCTTGCGGCCTGGCCCCGGCGCAAAAACCCGAGACGTGCCCATCGACCCGCAAGCGGGTTTGACTCCGAGGGGAACCTGACCGAAGCTTGCGCCTTCGTAAAGTCGCCCCTGCCATGGATGCCTGCATGACCAAGCCCCGCCGCACCCTGTTGATCAGCCTTCTCGTCGTCCTGGCCCTCGGCCTGGCGTGGCTGTTCCTGCGCACCACGCCGCCGGTGGTGCCGGATGCGATCAAGCACGGTTACGGCAAGGCGCTGGAACAGGCGCGCAACGGCCAGCCCGGCGCCGCGCGAGTGCTGTATCAGCAGCTGGGGCGGCCCGACCTGTCGGACAGCCGGCGCATCCGCCTGCTCGCCGAGCTGCACAACTACCCCAGCCCGCAAGCGCTGAAACTGGCCGACGCCGGCCTGCACCACGCCGAGCCCGAGGTCCGCGAGGCGGCCATTCAGGCAGTGCTCGGCCTGGTTCCGGCGCGCCAGCGCAGCCTGCTGATCGGCCCGCTGCTGGACGACGACGTGCAAAGCGTGCGCTTCGCCGCCGTCACCGCCCTGCTCGGCCTGTCGCCGGATGAACAGGGCCTGTATTTCGGGCCGCTGCAACAAGTGATCGATGAGTACACCCAGGTGCTCAAGGCCCAGCCGGAGAACCTCGAGGCGCAATACCAGCTGGCGCGCCTGTACCTGCACAACGCCAACCTGGACCAGGCCCAGCAGACGCTGGAGCACGCCTTGAGCCTGCAACCGGACAACCTGCAAGCGGTGATCCTGCAACTTGAGGTGCTGGACCGCCAGGGCCGCAGCGAAGATGCTCGCCAGCTGCTGGCCAAACAACTGCAGGCGCAACAGGACTCCGCCTACCTGCAACACGCCCTGGGCATGTGGCTGCTGCACCACGACCAGAGCGAGTTCGCCCTGCTCGGCCTGTCCCGCGCCGTGGAACTGGAGCCGAACAACGCCGACTACCGCTACGACCTGGCCACCACCCTGCACAGCGAAGAAGAGCTGGAAGCGGCGCAGAAACAGCTCGAGGAAATCGTCCAGCGCCAACCCGCCAACCGCAAGGCGCGGGTGCTGCTGATCAAGTACTGGAAGGAAAGCGGCCAGTTGCAGAACGTGCAGATCCTCCTGGCCCAGCTGGAACAACAGAACCCCGACGATCCGGCCTTGCAGCAAGGCCTGTAAACACGCGCCGCCGGACGATATTTCAATGTCGCACCCGCCCCTGTAGCCGCTGCCGCAGGCTGCGATCGTCTGCGTAGCAGGCGCAAGATTTACCTGATCCATCGTGGAGCCCGGTCTTGCGGTTGCTACGCAACCGATCGCAGCCTCGCGGGCTCGGCAGCGGCTACAGGGCTACAGGGCTCAGGGGTGTCACGCCAGCAGGCGCTGGATCTGCTCTTGCAGGCTGTTGAGGTCGAAGGGCTTGGCCAGGATCGGCGCGCTTCGGGCGATCGGGCTGCCGGACTCGAGAATCTCGGTGGGATAGCCGCTGATGAAAATCACCTTGAGATCCGGACGCAGCTTCACCGCGGGTTCGGCGATCATCACCCCGGTAATCCCGCCCGGCAGCCGGTAGTCGGTGATCATCACATCCAGGTGCGGTTTGCTGGCGAGGATCTCGAATGCCTGCTCGCCGTTCTCCGCCTGCAACACCCGGTAGCCCAGGCCCGACAGGTAGTCGGCGAGCAACATCAGAATCACCGGTTCATCTTCGACGATCAGTACGACGTCTTGTGCATCTTCACTCATGAGAAGCCTTTGTTCGGTCAATAGCTGCTGATACGACCATCCAGTCATCCAGAAGGTTGCGTGGGTGCCGGTGTTTTCCTACAGCGGCAGACAAACGCGAAACAGCGCACCTTCGCCTATCCTGCTGTCGACTTCAATGGTGCCGCCATGGGCGGTGACGATCTGCTCGGAAATGAACAACCCCAGTCCGAGCCCGGCCACCGCATGATTGACAGAGACGCGCTCGAACTGCTGGAAGATACGCGTCTGGTTTTCCTTGCTGATGCCGATCCCGTGATCGCGCACTTCGACCCGCGCCTGCCCGTCCGCGCTGTAGACCCGCACTTCGATCGGGCTCTTGGCGCCATACCGCAAGGCATTGGTCAGCAGGTTGGAGATCACCTGTTCGATGCGGAACTCGTCCCACTGGCCGAGCACCGAGCCTTCGGCGCTCAGGGCGATCGAGGATTCGGCCGCCTCGACCTGGGGCGCGAAATTCTCCAGCAGGCCACGCACCAGCTGCACCAGGTCGACCTGGCTCGGGCGGATCGACAGTTTGCCGGTACGGATCCGCGAGATGTCCAGCATGTCCTCGATCAGGCGGATCAGGCTTTTGATCTGGCGCTCGTCGCGCTCGACCATGGCCTGCATCTTGTCCAGGGTGAACGCGGAAGCATTGTCGCGGGCCAGGTGCATCTTGCGCAGCTGGGTCTCCAGGATCAGGCCGTTCAACGGCGTGCGCACCTCGTGGGCGACGATCGACATGAAATCGTCACGCATGCGCACCGCCTGCTCCAGTTCGTTCTGGGTCGCCTGCAACTGCTTGAGCAGCGCCTCCTGCTCGCGCCGGCTCTGCTCCAGGGCTTCGACCTGCCGTTTCATGGCCTTGCTCTGCCGGTACAGGTCGACGAACACATTGACCTTGCTCTTCACCGCATGGATATCCAGCGGCTTGTGCAGGAAGTCCACCGCGCCGCTCTCATAGCCCTTGAAGGCATAGTCGAGTTCGCGCCCGGCGGCGCTGACGAACACGATGGGGATGTTCTTGGTCTTCTCGGTGCCGCGCATCAGTTCGGCCAGCTCGAAGCCGTTCATGCCGGGCATCTGTACATCGAGGATGGCCATGGCGAACTCATGCTCGAGCAACAGCGACAATGCCTCGTCCGCTGACAACGCCCTGTACACCTGGCGGTCCTCGCGCTTGATCAGCGCTTCGAGGGCCAGCAGGTTCTCTGGCAGATCGTCGACGATCAGCAGTTTGGCTTGGATATTACTTAACATGCGATTCGTTCCAGCTCGACAAGCAGACGGCTGATGCCGTGCAAAGGGAGAATGTAATCCGGTCGGTGCAGCGCGATGGCCGCCTCGGGCATGGTCGCCACCTGGGCCTCGGCCGGGTCCTGGACAATGCTCAGGCCGCCGCGCCGCTTGACCTGGGCCAGGCCATGGGCGCCGTCCTGGTTGGCCCCGGTCAGCAGCACCGCGGCCAGGCGCGGGCCATAGGCATCGGCGGCGGAGTCGAACAGGTAATCGATGGCGGGACGCGAATGATGCACGCGCTCCTCCTGGCTCAGGGACAGGCTGCGGTCCTGCTCCACCGACAAGTGATAACCGGGCGTGGCGAAATACAGGGTGCCGCGCTCGATGCTCTCCTTGTCGCGGGCCTCTTTCACCGGCAGCGCCAGGCGCCGGGCGAACAGCTCGGCCAACTGGCTGCGATGCTCTTCGGGCAGGTGCAGCACCACCACTATCGGCAGGCTGAAACCCTCGGGGAACGCGGTGAAGATTTTCAGCAGCGCCTCGACGCCGCCGGCCGACGCGCCTATCACGATGGCCTCGACCCGCGGCAAGGCGGATTGCCTGATGACGTCGTCGTTCATGATTTGCGGTAGACCCGTTCTTGTTTGACCAGCGGCTCGAAATGCTGGGCATAGGCCGAGAAATCCAGGGTTTCCTTGCTGCCCAGCACCAGGAAGCCCCGGTGGCAGAGCGACTCGTGGAACAGGCCGAAGGCGCGGTCCTGCAACTTCTTGTTGAAATAGATCAGCACGTTGCGACAGGAAATCAGCTGGGTTTCGGAGAACACACTGTCGGTCGCCAGGCTGTGGTCGGCGAAGGTCACGTTCTCGCGCAGGGTCTTGTCGAAGATCGCGTAGTCGTAGGCCGCCGTGTAGTAGTCGGCAAAGGAGCGCAAACCGCCGGCCTGCTGGTAGTTCTGGGTGTAGGCGCGAATGTTTTCCAGGGAAAAGATGCCCTGCTTGGCCTTCTCCAGGGAGCTGGGATTGATGTCGGTGGCGTAGATGATGGTGCGCTCGAGCAACCCTTCCTCGCGCAACAGGATGGCCATCGAATAGACCTCCTCACCCGTGCTGCAGCCGGCGATCCAGATCTTGATCGAGGGATAGGTCTTGAGCAGCGGCACCACTTCCTGGCGAATCGCCAGGAAGTGCGACGGGTCGCGGAACATCTCGCTGACCGGGATCGTCAGGAACTGCAGCAGCTGCATGAACGCGCCCGGATCATGCAGCACCCGCTCCTGCAGGGCGGAAATGGTCTTGCATTCGAACTGGCGCAGCGCATGGTTGATCCGGCGCTTGATCGAGGCGCCGGAGTAATCGCGGAAGTCGTAGCTGTACTTGAGGTAGATAGCTTCGATCAACAGGCGCAGTTCGATCTCGGTATTGCGCTCCACTAGATTCTTTCCATCTTGGGTAACCAGACTCGAATAAGGGAAAACAGCCGGTCGAGGTCGATCGGCTTGGCCAGGTAATCGTTGGCGCCGGCCTGCAGGCAGCGCTCCTGATCGTCCTTCATGGCCTTGGCGGTCACCGCGATGATCGGCAGCTTGCGCCAGCGCGGCTGCTTGCGGATTTCCAGGGTGGCTTCGTAACCGTCCATCTCGGGCATCATCACGTCCATCAGCACCAGGTCGATGTCCTCGACTTCATCGAGCTTGGCGATCGCCTCACGGCCATTGCGGCCGATGACCACGATCGCGCCCTTCTGCTCCAGGGCGCTGGTGAGGGCGAAGATATTGCGCACATCGTCGTCCACCAGCAGGACCTTGCGCCCCTCGAAGACCTTGTCGCGGCTGCGGGCGGCCTTGAGCATCTTCTGCCGCTCATGGGACAGCTGGGACTCGACCTTGTGCAGGAACAGCGTCACTTCGTCCAGCAGGCGCTCGGGCGAGCGCGCGCCCTTGATGATGATCGAGCGCGAATACTTGCGCAGCTCCGCCTCTTCGTCGCGGGTCAGGTTGCGCCCGGTGTAGACGATCACCGGCGGGAAGGAGCAGATGTCCTCGGTGGACATGCGCTTGAGCAGGTCGTTGCCGAGCATGTCCGGCAGTTTCAGGTCGATGACCATGCAGTCGTAGAGATTGTCGCGCAGCAGCTCCAGGGCCTCCTGGGCCAGGCCAACGGCGGTGATCTCGATGTCGTCGTCGCCGATCAACCGGGCGATGCTGTCGCGCTGCAGGTCGTCGTCTTCCACCAGCAGCACGCGCTTGACCTTCTGGGTGAGCTTGGCTTCCAGGCGGGCGAACACGTCCTTGAGTTCTTCGCGGGTGGTGGGCTTGACCGCGTAGCCGATGGCGCCCATGTGCATGGCGGCCTCGACTCGGTCTTCCACGGAAATCACGTGCACCGGGATGTGCCGGGTGCTGGCGTGCGCCTTGAGGCGCTGCAACACCGTCAGGCCGGAATGATCCGGCAGGCGCATGTCCAGCAGGATCGCGTCCGGCACGAACTGCTCGGCCAGGCTGTAGCCCTCGTCGGCGCCGTGGGCCACCAGGCACTGGTAACCCAGCTCGTGGGCCAGGTCATACAGGATGTGGGCAAAGTTCGGCTCGTCCTCCACCACCAGGATGCAGCGGGTGGCGAACGGCGCCTTGTCGCGATCGTCGGCGAAACGCGGAATCTCCACCTCAGGCACCAGGGGCGCCGGCGCCGGAGCCGGTTTGCTCGGCGCCTGGGTCAGCGGCGCAACGACCGGCTTGAGTTCGCCCTGTTGCTCTGCCACGCGCTCGACGTACTGCTCCGGCAGCACCAGGGTGAAGGCACTGCCCTGCCCCGGCTCGCTGGCGACCGTGATCGAGCCGCCCAGCAGCGCCGCCAGGTCACGGGAAATCGACAACCCCAGGCCCGTGCCGCCGTAACGGCGATTGGTGGTGCCGTCGGCCTGGCGGAAGGCTTCGAAGATGCTTTCCTGCTGTTCCGGGGCGATGCCGATGCCCGAGTCGCGCACGATAAAGGCAATGCCCGCCTCGGGCTGCTGCGACACGGTCAGGCTGACCTGGCCCTTCTCGGTGAACTTCACGGCGTTGGACAGCAGGTTCTTGAGAATCTGCTCGACCCGTTGGCGGTCGGTGAACAGCATCTGCGGCGTACCGGGCTGCAACTCGACACGGAATTCCAGGCCCTTGTCCGCCGTCAACGGCTGGAACAGCCCGCGCAGGCCTTCGACCAGGCGCGCGACGCTGGTGTTTTCCGGACGCACTTCGAGCTTGCCGGCTTCTACCTTGGAAATGTCGAGAATGTCGTTGATCAGGTTGAGCAGATCGTTGCCCGCCGAGTAAATCGACTCGGCGAACTGCACCTGTTCGGCACTGAGGTTTTCCTGGGGGTTTTCCGCCAGCAGCTTGGCCAGGATCAGCGAACTGTTCAGCGGCGTGCGCAGCTCGTGGGACATATTGGCGAGGAATTCCGACTTGTACTTGCTCGACCGCTGCAACTCCTCGGCACGTTCTTGCAACTGCACCTGGGCCTGGTTCAGCTCGCCGTTCTTGCGGTCCATGGCGTCGCGCTGCTGCGCCAGCGCCTGGGCCTGCTCGGCCAGTTGCTCGTTGGTCTGCTCCAGCTCCACCTGCTGGGCTTCCAGGTGCACCTGGGACTCCTTGAGCACCCGCGACTGTTCCTCGAGTTCTTCGTTGGCGGTCTTCAGTTCTTCCTGCTGCACCTGCAGCTCTTCGTTGAGTTGCTGGGTCTCGGCCAGCACTTCCTGCAGGCGCTGGCGATAACGCGCGGCTTCGATGGCGGTGCCGATATTGCCGGCGATCAGCTCCAGAAACTCGACATCGCGCTCGCTGAGGGCGCGCAGGAAGCCCAGCTCGATCACCCCGTTGACCCGGTCGTCGTCGCTGGTCGGCACCACCAGCACGCTGCGCGGCACGCCGTCGCCCAGGCCGGAGCTAACCTTGAAGTAATCGGCGGGCACCTCGTCCAGGCGGATCAGCCGGTCCTGCTGGGCCGCCTGGCCGACCATGCCTTCACCGATGAAAATCGACTGTTCGCGCTCTTCCTGCTCGCGGGAGAAGCCATAGGCGGCCACGCGCTTGAGGCCGCCGTGCTCTTCACGCACGTACAGCGCCGCCACGGCGCTGCCCAGGTATTGCGCGCAGAACTGCAGGATGTTGCGCCCCAGCAGGTTCAGCGTCAGTTGCCCGAGCAACTGCTCGGCCAGTTCGGTCTGGCCACTGCGCAACCAGGCCTGTTGCGCCAGGCTCTGGGCGCTTTTCTGCTGGGCGGCGAGGTTGGCGCTGTAGCTCTTCGACAGGTTGAGCAGGTCGCGGCGACCGATAAAGGCCAGCAGGCCACTGATAACCACCACGAACAGCAGGTACAGGACCACGCTGAAGACCGTGGTTCGGGTGACGTGCTCGTTGCGATCGACCCGCAGTTGCTGCTCCATCGCCACCGCTTCGTCGTATTCCTTGCGCATCTGGTCGGTCAGGCGCTTGCCCCGGCCGGACTGCACCGAGCGGCGATAATCGCCCTCCTGGCGACGCATTTCGATCATGTTTTTCGCGTGCAGGCCCCACTCCTCCTGCAAGGCTTCCAGGCGCTTGAAGCGATCGACCTGCTGCGGATTGTCCGCCACCAGCTCCCGCAGCTCACGCAGCTCGCTGAAAATCTGCGGCTTGGCCACTTCATAGGGGTCGAGGAAATGCTCGTCGCCGGTGATCAGGAAGCCGCGCATGCCGGTTTCCAGGTCGACCGTCAGCTTGGCCGCCTCGTTGATACTGTTGATCACCCGATCGCTGTGCTGGACCCACTGGATCGCCGAGAGCAGATAGCTGATCAGGGACACGAAGACCACCGCGCTGAGCACGCCCACCCCCAGGGGAAGCGCGATGTTGCGGCTTAGCAGCTTGTGAAAACTCTGTTCATCGACCGAAGACGGGGAGCTCATTGAAAGGCCTTGGTGAAGTGTCAAAATCCATGGAGTTTGCCCCAAAGGTGGGCAGCGCATCTATTCTTCCGACAAGCTCGGTGGCAATTTTTCATCCTGCACTGCCCGCCCTCGATCAGACAGGTTATTCTGGCACAGCTTGTACAGGATTACTTTTTTGTACAGCTTCGGGAACTTGTCATCGCGCGTTATTTACTGATGCAAGAGACAAGCACCTTTTTTCGCCGCCGTCCTTTTTTTCCATTTTTTTTCGAGAGCCTTGCCATGTCCCCCACCGATTCCACCATCCTGGTCGTCGAAGACGACGCCATCGTGCGCATGCTGATTGTCGATGTGCTGGAGGAGCTGGAATTCAAGGTGCTGGAAGCCGCGGGCAGCGAAGAAGCCCTGGCCCGGTTGCAGGACAGCGCGCTGCACATCGACCTGATGATGACCGACGTCGGCCTGCCCGGCATGGACGGCAAGGAACTGGCGGCCCGCGCCCGCGCCTTGCGCCCGGAGCTGCCGGTGCTGTTCGCCAGTGGCTACGCGGAAAACATCGAGGTGCCCGCCGGCATGGCGGTGATCGGCAAGCCCTTCTCCATCGACCAGTTGCGCGACAAGGTCCGCGCCATCCTCGGCTGAACCCCCGGTAACCCGCTCCGAGCCGACCAGCACCTGGGCCATGGACGCCCGGGCGGCCGCACCAGCGCCCTGCTGTGGTTTAATGGCGCCCCCCGCAGACACCCCCGCTTTTTTCAGGAATACCCACCCATGAGTCCGACCGCCGCCACCAAAGTCCTGGTCATTGGTTACGTCTGGCCCGAACCCCGCTCCTCGGCGGCCAGCGGGCACCTGATGCAGATCCTCCAGGTCTTGCTCGGGCAAGGCTGGGACATCACTTTCAGCAGCCCGGCCAACCCCGGCGAGCACAAGGAAGACCTGAGCGCCCTGGGTATCCGCGAGTGCCCGATCGAGCTGAACAACAGCAGTTTCGACCGTTTCATCGGCGAACTGGCGCCGGATATCGTGCTGTTCGACCAGTTCATGATGGAGGAACAGTTCGGCTGGCGCGTCGAGCAGCAGTGCCCCGGCGCCCTGCGCGTGCTGGAGACTTCCGACCTGCAGAGCCTGCGTCACGCCCGCCATCAGCGCCTCAAGGAGCGCCTGAAAGCTAGCGACGACAATGATGATTTCAGCGCCCTGTTCGCCCCCGCCGCCGAGCAGGAGTTCGCCGGCATGGCCGAGACCGACCAGGCCCGACGCGAGATCGCCGCGCTGTACCGCTGCGACCTGAGCCTGATGATCTCCGAGTTCGAGATCGATCTGCTGGTCAAGCAATTCGGCCTGCCGCCGGCCTTGCTGCACTGGTGCCCGCTGATGCCCGAGCAGATGCCGCACAGCTATGTGCCCTTCGCCGAACGCGCGCACTTCCTGAGCATCGGCAACTTCCGCCACGCGCCGAACTGGGACGCGGTGCTGTGGATGAAAAACGCCGTCTGGCCGCTGATCCGCCGGCAACTGCCGGGCGCGCAGTTGCATATCTATGGCGCCTACACCCCGCCCAAGGCCGCGGCCCTGCACAATCCGGCCCAGGGTTTCCAGGTGATGAACTGGGCCGAGGATGCCTTGCAAGTCATGTCCGCCGCGCGGATCTGCCTGGCCCCGCTGCGCTTCGGCGCGGGCATCAAGGGCAAGCTGCTGGACGCCATGCTCTGCGGCACGCCGAGCGTCACCACCCCGGTCGGCGCCGAAGCCATGCACGGCGACGCGCCCTGGCCGGGAGCGGTGGCCGAGTCGGCCAGCGCCATCGCCGCGGCGGCGGTACGCCTCTATCAGGACCAAGCGCTGTGGAGCGCGGCCCAGGAACAGGGTCGCCAGCTGTTGCTTGCGCGCTATCGGCAACAGGTCCACGGCCCGGCCCTGATCGAACGCCTGCAGCACTGCCGGGCGAACCTGGCGCAACTGCGCCGCGACAACTTCACCGGCGGCATGCTGCGTCACCATCACCACAAGAGCACCCAGTACATGGCGCAGTGGATCGAGGCGAAAAACCGCCTGGCCTGAAACCTGACCTGTAGCCGCAGACCTCAAGAGCGCGCCCCTTCGGGCCGATCGCAGCCTGCGGCAGCGGCTACAGAAACCGAGCTGTGCCTCGATCTGTCAGCCGACACAAACCCTGTAGCCGCTGCCGAGCACCAGCGAGGCTGCGATAGGGCCGCAGGCCCTCAGCGATCTTGAGAACGCCGCGCCCGAGCGCCTACAGGGATCTCCTGGCCAGCACTGGTGCTGGATATCCGAAGGAGGCATGATCTGGCGCAACAACGATAAGAAAGCGCAGCGCCATGAGCCGATCAGCGAGAGTCACCGACCCTTCCTACGAATTGATGGACGACCACAACGGCCTGTCGATCATCTATCGCCAGCACGGCTTCCCCTGCCCCCTGGTGCGCTGGCACTTCCACAAGGAGTACGAGCTGCACCTGATCGTCGCCAGCTCGGGCAAGGTGTTCATCGGCGACTACATCGGCAACTTCTATCCCGAATCGCTGTTCCTCACCGGCCCCAACCTGCCCCACAACTGGATCAGCCAGGTGGCCGAGGACGAAGTGGTGGCCAAGCGCGACATGCTGGTGAACTTCACCGACGAGCTGTTCGAAAGCGGCTATCAGGTGTTCGCCGAGCTCAAGAGCCTGACCCCGCTGCTGGAGCGCGCGCAGTACGGCATCGAGTTCCGCTGCAAGCGCACCATCGCCCAGGCCATGGACCTGATGCAGCGCATCGCCGACTCCAGCGGCATCACCCGCCTCGGGCACTTCTTCATCCTGCTGGAGCTGCTCGCGGCCTGTGACGACTACCAGTTGCTGTCCGGCGCCACCAACGTGCAACTGGCCGACGAGCACAACGTCGACCGCACCAACCGCGCGGTGGACTACATCTTCGCCCACTACGCCCGCGAACTGCCGCTGGAAGAAGTCGCCGACTACCTGGGCATGAAACCCACCTACTTCTCCCGGGTGTTCAAGCAGGCCACCGGCCGCTGCTTCGTCGAATTCGTCAACCGCCTGCGCATCAGCAAATCCTGCGAACTGCTGGCCGACGGCGACAAGCCAGTGACCGATGTGTGCTTCGAGTCCGGCTTCAACAACATCTCCAACTTCAACCGCCGTTTCCAGCAACTCAAGGGCATGACCCCTTCCCACTACCGGCGCCTGGCCGTGCAGCGCCTGACTGAACAGAACCTGGCCTGACCCCACAACACCGCCACCCCCTTGTAGGAGCGAGGCTTGCCCGCGATGCAGGCACTGCGGTGTGTCAGGCATTGTGCGGCGTGGCTATCGCGGGCAAGTCGGATCGCCGCCCGCTCGCTCCTACAGACACAAACACACGCCCCCCGAAACGCGCTCCGTTCAGCTGACGTTCAGCAAATGGCAATCATAGTCATTTGCGAATACGTATCAACATGTTACAACTTAGCTCCCTATCTATCTGCCCGCCGGTGCTGAATGCTCGTTCCATTTCTGATCATGCTGCGCGAAGGGATCGAAGCCGCGCTCATCGTTGGCATCATCGCCAGTTACCTGCAACAGACCGGGCGCGGCCAGTGGATGCCGGCCGTGTGGATCGGCGTGTTTCTCGCCGCGGCCCTGGCCCTGCTGGTGGGCGGCGGCCTGGAACTGATGAGCGCCGAGTTTCCGCAAAAGCAGCAGGAACTCTTCGAAGGCATCGTCGGCCTGCTGGCCGTGGGCATCCTCAGCTCCATGGTGTTCTGGATGCGCAAGGTCGCGCGTTCGATCAAGCATTCCCTGCAAGCCTCGCTGGACCAGGCGCTGACCGGCTCCCGGCACCAGGTCACGGCGCTGATCGCCATGGTGTTCTTCGCCGTGGCCCGCGAAGGCCTGGAAACCGTGTTCTTCCTTCTCGCCGTGTTCCAGCAGAGCCAAGGCCCGGCGGCACCGATCGGCGCCCTGCTCGGGCTGGTGCTGGCGATCATTGTCGGCTGGCTGATCTACACCGGCAGCATGCGCCTGAACCTCGGCGCGTTCTTCCGCTGGACCGGCCTGTTCATCCTGGTGGTGGCCGCCGGCATCCTCGCCAATGCAGTGCAGGCCCTGCATGAAGCCGGGGTCTGGAATCACCTGCAGAACGTGCTGTTCGACTTCAGCGCCAGCCTGCCGATGGACGGCCCGCTGGGCTCGGTGCTGGCCGGCATGTTCGGTTACCAGGACACCCCGACCGTCAGCACCCTGGGCGCCTACCTGCTCTACCTGCTGGTGGCCCTGGTGCTGTTCTTCCTGCCCGGCGCGGCCCCCGTTGCCAGCCCATCGTCTTCCGTTTCCAGCCACTAAGGCCTTTCCATGACCCAGCAAGCCTCCCCACAGCCCCCGGCACCGAGCGCCCTGCGCTGGGCGCTGGCGGGTTCCGTGATGGTGATGATCGCCGCCGGCGGGCTGTTCTATTACGCCTCGCAGCTGGCCGCCAGCAAGCGCCAGGCGCACAAGGACGAAATCACCGTGACCATCCACCCCCACAGCTGCGAGCCGAACGCCCTGAACGTGCCGGCCGGGCCGGCGAGCTTCCGTATCGTCAACCGCTCGGACCGCGCCGTGGAGTGGGAAATCCTCGACGGCGTGCTGGTGGTCGAAGAACGGGAAAACATCGCGCCGGGCCTGAGCCAGGTGATCAACGCCAGGCTGCAACCCGGCGACTACGCCATCACCTGCGGCCTGCTGAGCAACCCGCGCGGCACCCTGCATGTGACCCCGACCGCCGAGTCCGACGCCCAGGCCAAGGCCCGGCCATCGATGGTTGCCTTTATCGGTCCGCTGTCGGAGTTCCGGGTCTATCTGAGCAGCCAAAGCATGGCCCTGATCAAGGCCGTGAGCGCCCTGGAGCAAGCCATCCAGGCCGGCGACCTGGCCCAGGCCCAGGCCTTGTACCTGCCGGCGCGCGCGGCCTACCAGCGCCTCGCCCCGGCCGCCCAGCGCCTGGGCGAGCTGGATAACAGCATCAACGCGCGCGCCGACTACTTTGAAAAACGCGAGCAGGACCCCGGCTTCGTCGGCTTCCACCGCCTCGAATACGCGCTGTTCCAGCAACGCGACCTCAGCGGCCTGGCGCCGATCGCCCAGCGCCTGCTCAGCGATGTCACCACGCTCAAGCAACAACTGCTGGCCCAGTCGCTGCCACCGGAGCAACTGGTCAGCCTGGTCGCGCGCGCCCAGCGCAGCATCGCCGAGGTGCGCGCCGGCAGCGGCGAGGAAGAGCGCTACAGCCACAGCGACCTCAACGGCTTTGCCGCCAACCTGGAGACCACCCGCAAGGTCGTCGACCTGCTGCGGCCGTTGCTGGCCAAGCCCGCCGCCCCGCTGCTGGCGCAGATCGACAGCGCCCTCGACGCCCTCGACAGCCAGTACGGCGCCTTGCGCAGCGCCGAGGGCTATGCCTCCTACGACAGTGTCGGCGCCGATCAGCGCAAGCGGATCGCCGACCAGGCCAAGGTTCTGGCCGATGCACTCGATGGAATCGAACCCGCCCTTGGCCTCTCAGGCCTGTAAGCAGAAGACGCCCGCCCGATGAACGACTCAGATCCATCCAATCCAGCTTTCTCCGCCCAACGCCGCCGTGTACTGCTGGGCATGGGCGCCGCCGGTGTCGCCCTGGCCGGCAGCAGCCTGAGCTGCCCGGCAATGGCAGCCCAGACCGGGAAAACCACCGCCCAGGTCACAGAAGCCCCGAGCAGCGACAAGACCCAGGACCGCCACGATTTCCACGGCCAGCATCAAAGCGGCATCGTCACCCCGCGCCCGGCGGCCGGCATGCTGGTGTCGTTCGACGTGCTGGCCAGTGATCGCGAAGACCTGGAGCGACTGCTGCGCACCCTCGACCAGCGCATCCGGTTCCTGATGACCGGCGGCCCGGTCCCCCAGGTCGACCCGAAACTGCCGCCGCTGGACTCCGGCATCCTCGGCCCGGTGGTGACCCCGGACAACCTGACCATCACCGTCTCGGTGGGCGCCTCGCTGTTCGACGAGCGCTTCGGCCTGGCCGCGGCCAAACCCAAGCGCCTGATACGCATGGTCGGTTTCCCCAACGATGCGCTGGAACCCGACTGCTGCCACGGCGACCTGAGCCTGCAGTTCTGCTCCAACACCGCCGACACCAATATCCACGCCCTGCGCGACATCGTGAAAAACCTCCCGGACCTGCTGCTGGTGCGCTGGAAGCAGGAAGGCAGCGTGCCGCCCCAGGCCCCGGCGCGCCCTGGCGAAGCGGCGCAGAGCGCGCGCAACTTCCTGGGTTTTCGCGACGGCTCGGCCAATCCCGACTCCAACGATCGCAAGGCCATGGAGCAGATCGTCTGGGTCCAGCCCGGCAGCGACGAACCGGCCTGGGCCGCCCATGGCAGCTATCAGGCGGTGCGCATCATCCGCAACTTCGTCGAGCGCTGGGACCGCACGCCTTTGCAGGAACAAGAAAGCATCATCGGCCGGGTCAAGGCCTCAGGGGCGCCCATGGATGGCCAGCAGGAACACCAGGTGCCGGACTACCGCAAGGATCCCCACGGCCAGCTGACCAAGCTCGACGCTCATATCCGCCTGGCCAACCCGCGCACCGCCGAGACCCAGCGCAACCTGATCCTGCGCCGGCCGTTCAACTACTCCAACGGCGTGAACAAGAACGGCCAACTGGACATGGGCCTGCTGTTCATCTGTTACCAGGCCGACCTGGAGCAAGGCTTCATCTCAGTGCAGACCCGCCTCAACGGTGAGCCCCTGGAGGAATACCTCAAGCCGGTCGGCGGCGGGTATTTCTTCACCCTGCCCGGCGTCACCGGCGAGCGCGACTTCCTCGGTCGCGGGCTGCTCGAGGCCACCCAAGCAAAAACCAGCGCCTGACCACCACTCACACCCCCACGGAAACGTCCCATGAAAAAGTCGCCCCTTGCTGTGTTGCTGACCCTTGGCTTGCTCCATGTTCCGCTGTCGGCTGTGGCCGCCACATCGCCGCTGGAGCTGGTGGGGCCGATTTCCGACTACAAGATCTACGTCACCGAGCAGCTCGACGAGCTGGCCAGCCACACCCAGGCCTTCACCGACGCGGTGAAGAAAGGTGACCTGGCCACCGCCAGGAAGCTCTACGCCCCGACCCGGGTGTACTACGAGTCGATCGAGCCGATCGCCGAGCTGTTCAGCGACCTCGACGCGGCCATCGACTCGCGGGTCGACGACCACGAACAAGGCGTCGAGGCCGAGGACTTCACCGGTTTCCACCGCATCGAGTATTCGCTGTTCGCCCAGAATTCCACCCAAGGCCTGGATGCCCTGGCCGATCGCCTGAACAAGGACGTCAAGGACCTGCAAACCCGCGTCGCCGGCCTGACCTTCCCACCGGAAAAAGTCGTCGGTGGCGCCGCCGCCCTGCTGGAGGAAGTGGCCGCGACCAAGGTCTCCGGCGAGGAAGACCGCTACAGCCACACCGACCTCTACGACTTTCAGGGCAACATCGACGGGGCGAAGAAAATCGTCGACCTGTTCCGTCCGCAGATCGAGCAGCAGGATGCAGCCTTCGTCGCCAAGGTCGACAAGAACTTCGCTACGGTGAACAAGATCCTGGCCAAGTACAAAACCGCCGACGGCGGCTTCCAGACCTACGACAAGGTCAAGGACAACGACCGCAAGGCGCTGGTGGGCCCGGTCAACACCCTGGCCGAAGACCTCTCGACCCTGCGCGGCAAGTTGGGCCTGAACTGAGTTCCGGGTACCCGGCCCGATCTTCCGCAGGAGCGAAGCTTGCTCGCGATAAACCCGCCAGGACAACGCGGTGAAATTTAAACCGCCGCTGCGCGGCTATCACGAGCAAGCTTCGCTCCTACAGACACGCGTCCGGCCGGCGTGCCGATGACTCGTTCTATCACCCAGGCTGCTGATCTACCCTCACCTGCGCCGATAACCCTGGGCGGCGGCGCGTTTTAGCGATAACGTCCCGCGCACTCCTGACTTTCATGGAAGATTTCGCATGCCAACTGCCACGGCCCAACCGCCGCAGACCGCCGCCCCGTTCAAACTCTTGCCGCTGATGCTCGCCTACATGGCCTGCACCATGTCGATGATGGCCTTCGTCTCGCTGATCGGCCCGATCGTCCGCGTGCTCGGCCTGGCCACCTGGCAGGCCGGCGCGGCGGTGACCGTGTCCGGGGTGATCTGGATGCTCCTGGCGCGGCCCTGGGGCCAGGCCAGCGACCGCTTCGGGCGCCGTCGGGTGCTGCTGCTCGGCACGGCCGGCTTCACCCTCGCCTACTGGGCGCTGTGCCTGTTTATCGATGTCTCGCTGCACCTGTTGCCAGGCATGTGGCTGGCCTTTATCGGCCTGATGCTCGGGCGTGGCCTGATCGGGGTGTTCTATGCGGCCATCCCGGTGGGCGGTTTTGCCCTGATCGCCGACAACGTCGAGCCCGAACATCGGGCCCGCGCCATGGCCACCCTGGGTGCCGCCAATGCCGTCGGCCTGGTGTTGGGCCCGGCCGTGGCCGCGCTGCTCGCCCGGGTCAGCCTGAGCCTGCCGCTGTACGCCATGGCCGTGCTGCCGCTGGCGGCGTTCCTGGTGCTGCTGTACAAGCTGCCGCGCCAGGAACTGCACCTCAAGCAGGCGCCGCGCTCGGTACGCCTGAGCGACCCGCGGCTGCGCCGGCCGATGGCGGTGGCCTTCGTCGCCATGCTTTGCGTGTCCATCGCGCAGATCACCGTGAGCTTCTACGCCCTCGACCGCCTGGGCCTGGACAGCACCGACGCCGCGCAGGCCGCCGGCATCGCCCTGGCCATGGTCGGCGTGGCGCTGATCTGCTCGCAACTGGTGGTGCGCAAACTCGAATGGCCACCGCTGCGGATGATCCGCGCCGGCGCGCTGCTAGCCGCCAGCGGCTTTGCCGGCTGCATGCTGGTGGAAAATGCCTGGGGGCTGTGGCTGGGCTTTTTTGTCTCGGCGGCGGGCATGGGCGCGATCTTCCCGTCCTTCTCCGCCCTGGCGGCCAACGCCGTGGACGCCTCCGAACAAGGCGCCACCGCCGGTTCGATTGGCGCGGCCCAGGGGTTTGGCGTGGTGATCGGCCCGTTGGCCGGCTCGCTGATCTACGCCGTCGAACCGCGCCTGCCCTACCTTATTGCCACGCTGTTGCTGCTGTTGGTGGCGAGCTGGCCGGCGGCGAAAAGCCCCAGAGACTGATTCGCAATCGAAATCGTCGAGGCCCTGCGGGCCTATCGCAGCCTTCGGCAGCGGCTACAGAGGACGAGCACGCCTCTATTGATACGCCGGGGGCTTCTACCCTTCAGGAGCAATGCCTCACTGCAGTCATTCGCAGCAGCAACAGACTCCACCTGTAGCCGCTGCCGCAGGCTGCGATAAGCCCCGCAGGGGCTTCAGGGCCAGCAAGAACGACCCCATCGTGGATCGTTCGCCGCGGACCTCAGAGGATGCGGTAGAGCAACCGCTCGATCCGCACCCGGCTGACCCGGCGCAGGAACTTGCCGACCGCCGCCGGGTAGTCCACCAGGGTTTCCAGGCGCTGGAAGTGCTCGATGCGCCGGGTATGGCGGAAGATCGTTTCCAGCTCCTGGCGCCGCGGCTCCAGCAACTCGCCCTTGGGGTCGTCGAGCAGCAAGGCGTTTTCCAGGTCGAGGCGGAAGGCCCGCGGGTTGAGGTTGTTGCCGGTGAGCAAGGTGTAGCGCTGGTCCACCCACATGCCCTTGAGGTGGTAGGTGTTGTCGCCGTCGCGCCACAGGTGCAGGTTCAGGCGGCCGCTGTCGATGGCCTTCTGATGCCGCTTGGCGAAGCGCCGCAGGCTGATCTCGTACAGATAAGGCAGCGCGGCGATGACCTTGAACGGCTCGCTCGGCGGAATGTAGAAGTCGTTGGCGGTCTTGTCGCCGACGATGATGTCGATCTTCACCCCGCGCGCCAGGGCGCGGTTGATTTCCCGGGTCACCGCCAGCGGCAGGTTGAAGTACGGCGTGCAGATGGTCAGTTGCTGCTGGGCGCTGGCGATCAGTTCGCAGATGACCCGGCTCAGCGGGTTGTTCTTGCCCACCCCGAGCAGCGGGCTGACCGACAGTGTGTCCTTGAGCACCCCGCCGGCACTGGTGTCGTAGGCCGCGTGCTTGAGGCGGCTGCGCAGGTCGCCGATGTCGTTGCGCAGGCTGCGGGTGGTCGGCAGGTTCGGCAGGTCCAGGCGATGCACCGCCCGCGACGCCACCAGGCCATGCTGGACCAGGTGCTGCATGGAGTCGGCCAGCTCGCGGTTGTGCAGCAGGTGGTAGCGATCGAAGCGGTATTTGTCGAACTTGTGCAGGTACACGTTGTTCAGGCTGGCGCCGCTGTAGATCACGCAATCGTCGATCACGAAACCCTTCAGGTGCAGCACGCCGAACAGCTCGCGGGTCTGCACCGGCACGCCGTACACCGGCACCTCACTGGCGTGGGTACGGGTCATTTCCTGGTACCAGGCCGAGTTGCCCGGCTGCTTACCGGCGCCGATCAGCCCGCGCTGGGCGCGCAGCCAGTCGACCACGACCACCACGTCCAGCTCCGGGCGCGCGGCCTTGGCGGCGTGCAAGGCATCGAGAATTTCCTGGCCGGCCTCGTCCTGTTGCAGGTACAGGGCGACGATATAGATGCGCCGGGTGGCCTGGGCAATCTTCTCCAGCAGGCAACGGCGGAATTCGGCGGCGCCATTGAGGATGGTCAGGTCATCGGCAGCCAGCGGGAAGCTGCGCAATTTGGGCAGCAGGGAACGTTTGAAAAGCGACGGCATAGGGCTCGCAGAAGGTCGAATCCAAAAGAGCGCAAGAGCTTACACCAAGGTGCCGGTTCGGGTCTTGCGGGTCGCTGTGAAGATTTGTCGCCTGTCCCTCGTCCCCGCCGCACAACCGCTCGCAACTGGATGAACGACGACAATAATTTCGCGAGTGGAAAATAACTTATTGACCAAGGAGAACGATCGTTCTACTGTACGCCACATGAACGAAATCACTAGCAACGACACACGCGACATCATTCTGGATGTCACCGAAAAGTTGATCTACAAAAGTGGCATCGCTGCCACTGGCATGGATCTTCTGGTGAAGACCGCCGGCGTCTCCAGAAAGAGCATCTACCGCTACTTCACCACCAAGGACGAACTGGTGGTGGCCGCCCTGCAACGCCGTGACCTGCGCTGGATGCACTGGTTCACCAGCGAAGTGGGCAAGGCCCCGACGCCGGCCGCGCGCCTGCTCAACCTGTTCACGGTGCTGGGCGACTGGTTCGCCTCCGAGGACTTTCGCGGCTGCGCCTTCATCAATACCAGCGGCGAAACCGGCGACCCGCAGGACCCGGTCCGGGTGGTGGCCAGGGAACACAAACAGAAACTGCTCGACTACGTGCTCGAGCTCTGCAAGGCACACATTGCTGAAAAACACGGCACCGAGGATCCGGAGGAGCAAGCCAGACAGCTGCTGATCCTGATCGACGGCGCCATTACCGTTGCACTTGTGATGGGTGATCGCAGTGCTGCCGATAATGCGCAATGCATGGCGCGAAAGTTATTGGACCTGTAATCGTTTAAAACAAGTTCGACACCCTGCTGAACCTCAACTTTCATTGGAGACTTTAAATGTCATCTAACGCTGAAGTTCGTCCGCCACTTCCCCCTTTCACCCGCGAATCGGCCATTGAAAAGATCCGTCTGGCCGAAGACGGTTGGAACTCCCGCGACCCGCAGCGAGTGTCCCTGGCCTACACCCTGGACACCCAATGGCGTAACCGCGCCGAGTTCGCCCACAACCGCGAAGAAGCCAAGGGCTTTTTGACCCGCAAATGGGCCAAGGAGCTGGACTACCGCCTGATCAAGGAACTCTGGGCCTTTACCGACAACCGCATCGCCGTGCGTTATGCCTATGAATGGCACGACGACTCGGGCAACTGGTTCCGTTCCTACGGCAACGAGAACTGGGAGTTCGACGAGCACGGCCTGATGTCCAACCGCTACGCCTGCATCAACGACATGCCGATCAAGGAAAGCGAGCGCAAGTTCCACTGGCCGCTGGGCCGGCGCCCGGATGACCATCCGGGGCTGTCCGAACTGGGCTTGTAACCCGCTTCTGTAGGAGCGGCCGGTCGACGCTCGATTGCGCGCGATACTGGCGACGCGGTGTGTCCGCTAAACCGCTATCGCGAGCAAGCTTCGCTCCTACAGTCCACCTCAAGCCGCGGCATCCTCGCGCTTCAGCGCCGCCTTGGCTTCCAGCTCGCGCACCAGTGGCAATACGCGCTTGCCGAAGTACTCCACCTCTTCCTGGAAGTGCAGGAACCCCGCCAGCACCAGGTCCACGCCCACTGCCTTCAAGGCGACGATGCGCTCGGCGATCTGCTGCGGCGTGCCGATCAGGTTGGTCTTGAACCCGTCGTTGTACTGCACCAGGTCCTCGAAGGTGGACTTGGCCCAGTTGCCCTCGCCTTCCGGCGACGCCTTGCCCGCCTGTTTCGCCGCATCGCCAAAGGCATTCACCGCTTCCGGGTCGGCCTGGTCGATGATCTCGGCCAGCACCGCGCGCGCTTCTTCCTCAGTGTCGCGGGCAATCACGAAGGCATTGACCCCGACCTTCACCGAATGATGGTTCGCCGCGGCCTTGGCACGGATGTCGTCGACCTGGGCCTTGATGCCTTCCGGCGTGTTGCCGTTGGTGAAATACCAGTCGGACACCCGCGCGGCCATGTCCCGCGCGGCCCGGGAACTGCCACCCTGGAACACTTCCGGCTGGCCCAGCGGCTTGGGCTTGAGGCTGTAGTTGTCGAAGCGATAGAAGTCGCCACGGAAGCTGAAGTTATCCTGGCTCCAGATGCCCTTGAGGGAACGGATGAATTCTTCGGAACGCCGATAACGCTCGTCGTGCTCCAGCCAGTGTTCGCCGATGGCCTGGAATTCGCCCTTGAACCAGCCGCTGACGATATTCACCGCGATCCGGCCATGGGTCAGCTGGTCGATGGTCGCCAGCTGCTTGGCCGCCAACGCCGGTTGCCAGGGACCGGGCAGGATCGCGGCGATCACCTTGAGCTTCTCGGTGGCGGCCAGCAGCGCATGGCTGAACGCCACGGACTCATGCTGGAACTCGGCGCCGTAGCCGGCGGTGAAACGGATCTGGGTCAGGGCGTACTCGAACCCGGCGGCCTCGGCCAGCTGCGCCAGCTTGCGGTTGTAGTCGATGCCCCAGTGGGTGCGCTGCTCGATCTTGCTGACCACCAGCCCTCCACTGACGTTCGGCACCCAGTAGGCAAATTTCACGGCTTGCTGACTCATTGGCTTGTCCTCGCGACTGAAGTGTCCGGGGAATAGAGCAGCAACCGTGCCAGCCACAAGGCACCAGACATCCGGCCCCCTGTAGCCGCTGCCGCAGGCTGCGATCGGCTGCGCAGCAGACGTTGTCTTTGCCGACGCAGGAAGCCCCTTCGGGCCTTTTCGCAGCCTTCGGCAGCGGCTACAGGAATCCGTTCTGCCCTTGGGGAACAGGTCGATTTGTTGATGCGCTGTTGGCTGGGCAACAGTTGCCGGCGAGCCTTCCTGCGCCCGGCCCGCTGATTACGGCGACCCGCCTCCCGGCACGGACCGTGCAATCCGGTCTGCAGAAACCACGCTTTTCACTGCCGAGCCAATTTATTGCTGAGAAGGAGCTGTGCCCATGACCAAACACCAGGTAATCAACCCATTGTCCGTAGGCGTCGACTACGAAGCCCTGGCCGGGCGCTTCCGGCCGATCTTCAGCCGGATCGCCGCCGGCGCGGTGGCCCGCGAGCAATCGCGCAGCCTGCCGTACGAGGCGATCCTGTGGCTCAAGGAAGCCGGCTTTGGCGCAGTGCGCGTGCCCGTGGAATACGGTGGCGGCGGCGCCTCCCTACCGCAATTGTTCCAACTGCTGATCGAGTTGGCCGAGGCCGACTCCAACGTGCCGCAAGCCTTGCGCGGGCACTTCGCCTTTGCCGAGGACCGGCTCAACGCCGCCCCGGGGCCGGCGCGGGACCTGTGGTTCAAGCGTTTCGTCGACGGCGACATCGTCGGCTGCGCCTGGACCGAGATCGGCAGCGTGGCGATCGGCGACGTGATCACCCGGGTCTCGCCGGATGGCGACAAATGGCGGCTCAACGGCGAGAAGTTCTACAGCACCGGGAGCATTTTCTCCGACTGGATCGATGTCTACGCCCGGCGCAGCGACACCGGCGGCGACGTGATCGCCGCGGTGCGCACCCGCCAGCCGGGCATCGTGCAGAGCGACGATTGGGACGGCTTCGGCCAGCGCACCACCGGCAGCGGCACCGCGCATTTTGTCGATGCCGAAGTGGAAGCCGAGAACCTTATCGACTTCGCCACCCGCTTCAAATACCAGACGGCCTTCTACCAGTTGGTGCTGCTGGCGACGCTGGCGGGCATCGGCCGCGCCGCCCTGCGCGACGTCGCCCATGAGGTGCGCAACCGCAAGCGCATCTACAGCCACGGCAACGCGCCACGGGTCAGCGAGGATGCCCAGGTGCAGCAGGTGGTCGGCGAGATCTCGGCCCTGGTGTACGCCGCCGAGGCCAGCGCGGTGCGCGCGGCGGAGCCGGCGCAGCAGGCCTACCTGGCGCGTTTTGCCGGTAATGACGAGGCGGAACGGGCGGCCAATGTCGCGGCGGAAATCCAGTCGGCCACGGCCCAGGTGGTGGTCACCGAGTTGATCCAGCGCGCCACCAGCGAGCTGTTCAATGCCCTCGGCGCTTCGGATATCCGCCAAGGCAAGGCCCTCGACCGCCACTGGCGCAACGCCCGCACCGTGTCGTCGCACAACCCGGTGATCTACAAGGCGCGCATCGTCGGCGACTGGGCGATCAATGGCAGCGAACCACCGTTCGTGTGGCAGATCGGCAACGGGCCGCAGCGCAAGCCGGCCTGAGGGCCATGGCGACAGGGGATTCCGGCGTCGGCGATCCAGCCCCACTCGCCTCTACAACCAAGGTATTGGAGCAGTCGCAGGCGTGAAGGGTTATGGGTAAGATACCGACCCTTCGCGCAGCTTTTCTGCGCCCCGCCGAAATAAGTCGATCCCATGCCTTTCGAACTCAGCGTAGATTTGACCACCCTCGCCATTCTTGCCCTCGTTGCCTTCATTGCCGGCTTTATCGATGCCATCGCCGGCGGTGGCGGCCTGCTCACCACGCCGGCGCTGCTCACCGCCGGCCTGCCGCCGCACCTGGTGCTGGGCACCAACAAACTGAGTTCGACCTTTGGCTCGGCCACCGCCAGCTTCACCTTCTACCGGCGCAAGCTGTTCCACCCGCGGCAATGGACCCACGCCATAGTCGGTACCCTGGTGGGCGCGCTGACCGGCGCGGTGGTGGCCCATTACCTGCCGGCCGAATGGCTGAACAAGATGCTGCCGGTGATCGTCTTCGCCTGTGGCGTGTACCTGCTGTTCGGCGGCACGCCGAAAGCGCCGCTGGACAGCGAGGCGCCGATCAAGAAAAAGTGGCAATCGACCCAAGGCTTCAGCCTCGGTTTCTACGACGGCGTGGCCGGCCCCGGCACGGGCGCCTTCTGGACCGTCAGCAGCCTGCTGCTCTACCCCATCGACCTGGTCAAGGCCAGCGGCGTGGCGCGCAGCATGAACTTCGTCAGCAACGCCGCGGCGCTGTCGATCTTCATCTTCTCGGGCCAGGTGGATTGGGTCATCGGCCTGAGCATGGGCTTGTCGTTGATGGTCGGCGCCTTCTTCGGCGCCCGCACCGCCATCAGCGGCGGCGCGAAATTCATTCGCCCGGTGTTCATCACCGTGGTTCTGGGCCTGACCGTGCGCCTGGCCTGGCAGCACTGGTTCAGCGCCGTCTGACCTCCTGAAACGACAGCGGGCGAACCCAATGGATTCGCCCGCGCTGTTGCATTTCGGCTTCCTTCCAGCCGGCGCTCAACCCGGCAATACAGGCTCCGCCAACCCCAGGCGCCGGGCCACATACAGATCGATCAGGTAGCGGGCAATCGAACGCGACGCCGGCAGCGGTGGCAACGCATGCACATTGAACCACTGCGCATCCTCGATCTCGTCTTCCTGCGGCACGATCTCGCCGCCGGCGTACTCGGCATGAAACCCCAGCATCATCGAATGCGGGAACGGCCAGCACTGGCTGCCGATGTACTGGATATTCTTGACCTCGATCTGCACCTCTTCGCGCACCTCGCGCACCAGGCAGTCCTCGGCCGACTCGCCCGGCTCGGCGAACCCGGCCAGGGTGCTGTAGACCCCGGGGACAAAACGCGGCGAGCGCGCCAGCAGCACCTCGTCGCCACGGGTGATCAGCACGATCATGCTCGGCGAAATCCGTGGGTAGCTGCGCAGGTCGCAGGGCTCGCAATACATCGCCCGCTCGCGCATCACCTGGGTCATGGGCTGGCCGCAATTGCCGCAGAAACGGTGCTCGCGAGCCCAGGTGCCAATCTGCGCGGCATAGCCCAGGACCTTGTACAGGGTGTGGTCGCCGTCGAGCATGAACGCCCGCAAGCCTTTCCAGTTGCACCCCGGCACCTCGGAAACGCTCTTGAGTTCCAGCAGGTACACCGGCTCGCCATCCAGGTGGCCGATGCCGTGCTCGGCGAGGATCGGCAGGTCCTGGCGCTTGAGCCATTCGCGGGGGAACAGCGCGCCGTTGTCGTCGAACAGAAAGCCCTGCGGGCCGCGGGCCACGGCCCAGCCGCCGGGAAGGTCGATATCCAGTACTGCGGTGGTCCAGCGTGAAGTCATGTTCAATCAATCCAGAAATTCAGGTTTCTGTTTGCTCATATGGGCGGCCATGGCCACGCGCAGGTCGGTGGATTGCAGCATGGCGGCGTTCCAGGTAGCGATGTATTCCAGGCCGTCGTCGATGCGGTGGTCGCGCATGTAGCTGATCATTTCCTTGGTACCGCTGACGGCGATCGGCGACTTGCTGGCGATTTCCCAGGCAATGCTCATCACGCCGTCGAGCAGGCTTTCGCTGTCGGCGTAGGTGCGATTGACCAGGCCGATGCTGCGCGCTTCCTCGGCGCCGAAGGTGCGTCCAGTGTAAGCCAGTTCGCGCAGCATGCCGTCACCGATGATACGCGGCAAACGTTGCAAAGTGCCGACATCGGCGGCCATGCCGATATCGATTTCCTTGATCGAGAATTGCGCGTCCGCGGCGGCGTAGCGCATGTCGCAGGCGGCGATCAGGTCGATGGCGCCGCCCAGGCAGTAACCCTGGATCGCCGCCAGCACCGGCTTGCGGCAGTTGTCGACGGCATTGAAGGACGCCTGCAACTGCAGGATCTTGCGCCGCAGCAGGCGCGCGTTGCGCCCGACGTCCTTGCCCAGTTCGTTGGCCACCCCGGCCAGCATCATCAGGTCGATGCCGGAGGAAAAGTGCTTTCCGGCGCCGCTCAACACCACCACGCGGACCGCGTCGGTGTCGTCGATCCAGCGGAAGATCTCGACGATCTCGCTCCAGAACGCGGCGTTCATCGAGTTGATCTTTTCCGGTCGGTTGATCTGCACATGGGCGATGTTGTCAGCAAGTTCGACGCGAAAGGCTTGATATTCGGACATGGGCAGCATTCCTTAGCGGGCAAAAAAATGAGGCCCGAACTATAGCAAGGGCCCATGCCGCGCAGTAAGGCAGCGCATCGGCCAAAACCGGGACTCACAAAACAGCAACCCATTGTAGGAGCGAGCTTGCTCGCGATAGAGCGCGTAGCGCTCGCCTTGAAGATCACCCGCTCTATCTATAAGTACGCGTGGGTTGGGAATTGAGCGCTTTGCGCTCATCGCGAGCAAGCTCGCTCCTACAGGGGATTGCGCGATCACGGGATTTTGCTGGCCCAGAACGCCGCGGTTTCGTACGGCACGCTGACCACGCATTTGCCCCGCAGCTCGGGCTCCGCGGCGATCAGGGCGGCGATCTGCCGGTCGACCTGCGCCCGCTCTGCATCCGGCAAGGCGGCAATGAAACTGGTGGAGCGCACCCGATCGAAAATCACGTTCTCCGGCGCGCCGCTGTGGCTGTTGCTGAAGTGCTGCTCCTGCAAGGGCGTGAACAGCGGATGGGGAAAGGCCTGGCGCCAGGCCCCGGTGTAATAGCGCGGCGTGTCGCCTTGCAGGGCGTTGACGATCCGGTCCAGGCGCTGCACCCACGGCACCCGCGCATCGCGCAGGTTCCACACCAGGCCCAGGCGGCCACCCGGCTTGAGCACCCGGGCGATTTCGTTCAACGCTTCATGGCTGGCGAACCAGTGGAAGGCCTGGGCGCAGACCACCGCGTCCACCGACTCGTCGGCCAGCGGAATAGAAGTGGCGGTGCCGCTCAGGGCTTCGGCCTGGGGATGGCTGGCGGCAAGCCTGGCGAGCATCTGCGCCACCGGCTCCACGGCAATCACCCGCGCTCCGGTGGCTAATAGACGCCCGGTGAACTTGCCGGTGCCGGCGCCGAGATCGACCACCACCTGGCCGGCCTGCAAGCCCAGGCGGGTGCGCAGCCACTGGTCCAGCGCCGGCGGGTAATCCGGGCGGCCACGCACATAGGTGTCGGCCGCGCCCTTGTAGCCGTCGGCGGCAGCGTGATGGATCGAAGGTTGCGGGTCTTTCATCGGTCGCCTCCAGGTCATTGGCCAATGCTGCCCAGCATAGCCCCGCCCAGGCGACTGACGGCATGAAAAATCTGTCAGTTTGGGCTGCGCGGCCAGGACGATGGACCTTTAATGAGGGGACCGCTATCCGAATGGAGACTGCGCGATGAACCTCCCTCCCCTCGCCTTCGGCGCCCCGCTGCTGCTCGCCGGCAGCCTGCTGACGAGCGTGCTGGCGGCCGCCCCCAATTGCCCGGACGGCCAGGTCTGGGACAGCAAGAACCAGCGCTGCGTCAGCCAGCGCACCACCCGATTGCCGGACGCCGAGCGCGGCGACTACGCCAATGGCCTGGCCCAACAGGGCCGCGACGAAGCGGCCATTGTGGCTGGCAACCAGGCCTGACGTCAGGCAGTGCCCACGCCCTGACCGGCGGAGCGGTGCCATGGACCGGGCGCGCTATGCTCTCGGAGAATGGACTGATCGTTCAACCTCAGGGAGCTTGCACATGCCTACGACCAAAACCCCCAGCAGCCGTCGCTCACGCAAGGCGCTGCTGGTCATCGACGTACAGAACGACTTCATCCCCGGCGGCGCACTGGCGGTGCCGGGGGGCGACCAGATCGTGCCCTTGATCAATCGCCTGGGCGGCCACTTCAAGCAGGTGGTGATCGCCCAGGACTGGCACCCGGCCGGGCATATCTCGTTCGCCTCCAGCCACGAAGGCCACGCGCCGAATGACATCATCCAGCTGCCCTATGGCCCGCAGGTGCTGTGGCCGGACCATTGCGTGCAGGCCAGCCGTGGCGCCGAACTGCACCCGAAACTCAACCTGCCCCATGCCCAGCTGATCCTACGCAAGGGCTGCAATCCGGATATCGACAGTTACTCAGCCTTCGTCGAGGCCGACCGCAGCACCACGACCGGCCTGGCCGGCTACCTGAGCCAGCGCGGCATCGACACGGTGTACCTGGTGGGGCTGGCCCTGGACTACTGCGTGGCCTGGTCGGCGCTGGATGCGCGGGCGGCGGGCTTCAATACCTTCGTGATCGTCGACGCCTGCCGGGCCATCGACATGGACGGCTCGCTGGACAAGGCCACCCGGCAGATGCGCGCGGCGGGCGTGAACCTGATCAAGGCCAGCGAGCTACAGCCGACCGCGCTGTGCTGATGCAGCCTCTTCCATAACGCCGACTGCCGGGCCTTCCCGTCGCTGGGAATGCCCGGCATGGCTCAGGCCGGCGTCGGCAGCCACAGGCGGAAACGCGCGCCGCCCAGCGGCGAGGCCTCGACGGTCAGGGTCCCGCCCTGGGCTGCCAGGGCCCGGCGGCTGATCGCCAGGCCAAGGCCGAAGCCGCCAGTGGCGCGATCGCGGCTGCGGTCCAGGCGGTAGAAAGGTTCGAACACCCGCTCGCGCTCGTCGTCGGGAATGCCGATGCCATCGTCGTCGACCCAGATTTCACAGCCGCTGTCACTGACCTGCACCCCGACCTTGATGCGCTTTTCGCAATAACGCATGGCGTTGCGCAGCAGGTTCTGGATCGCCCGGGCGGTCAGCCGCGGATCGAGGGTGAAACGCTCCAGGCTGCCGAGCAGCAACACATCGATGACGATGTCCGGGGATTCCAGCTCGTCGTCGACGCTGCCGAGGATGCTGTCGATGAACTCGTCCAGCGACACCTCGACCTGCTCCGGCAACTGCGCCGGGATCTGCAACCGGCTGTAGGACAGCAGCTCGAGCACCAGTTCGTCGAGCTCGCGAATGTGCGCCACCAGCCCTTGCAGACGCTCGCGGCTGGTCGCCGGCAGGTCGTCGGAGAGCGCCAGGGCCAGGCCGAAGTCGAGCCGGGTCAGGGGCGTGCGCAGCTCGTGGGACACCGCGTTGAGCAGGTCGCGTTGCTGGTTCAGCAGGTTTTCGATGTCGCCGGCCATGGTGTCGAAGACATTCGCCAGGTTGCCGATGTTGGAGCTCGAGGGGATCTGCGTGCGTTCGCTCAGATGGCCCTTGCCGAAGCGCTCGGCGGCATGTTTCAAGCGTTCCAGGTCGCGCCAGTGCGGCCGCAGCCAGAGCAACAGGCAAGCGAGCATGGTCGCGCCGATCAGCACGTTGATGCTCCAGTACAGCAGGCTGACGTCGATCGGGTCCGGCGGCACCACCATCTGCACCGCCATCTGCTCGTCCAGCGGCGCCACCGCGAGGGTGCGCCAGCCCCAGTCGCCGACCCGCACCACGTTCTCGCCGCGTTGCAGGCGTTCGCGCTCGTACAGGGTGAAATCGGCATCGTCGTTGCGGGTCAGGACGATGTGCAGCGGCTGGAACTCCTGGTCCATTTCCGCGGCCAGGGCCGGCCACTGCTCCGAGGGTACGCCACGAAACTGTTTGACGATCAGGCTTTGCAGGCCCCGGGAATAGTCCAGGTTGTAGGTGACGAAACGCTCGTGGAAGACCTTCACCACCAGCTCCGGGACCAGGTAGATCGCCGCGCTGAACGAGACGATGGTCACCAGGTACAGGCGAATCAGGATTCTCAGCATCGACTCAGCATTCCCATTCGGAACGGCTGAACAGGTAGCCCTTGCCCCACACGGTCTTGATCTTGCGCGCCTCGCCGGCGTGGTCGTCGAACTTGCGCCGCAGCTTGGAGATCGCCACGTCCACCGAGCGGTCGGTGCCGTTGAACTCGATGCCCCGCAGGCGTTGCAGGATCTGGTCGCGGCTCAGCACCTCGCCGGCATGCCGGGCCAGCACCACCAGCAGGTTGTACTCGCCGCTGGACAGTTCCACCAATTGATCGCGCCAGCTCACGGTGCGCTCCGACAGGTCGATGCACAGATTGCCCATGAGGATCCGGTCGCTGGCGGTCTGCGGCTCACCGAGGCTGCTGCGGCGCAACAGGGTACGCACCCGCGCCAGCAACACGCGCGGCTCGCACGGTTTTGTCACATAATCGTCGGCGCCCATTTCCAGACCCAGCACCTGATCATGGCTATCATCACGGGCGGTCAGCATCAGGATCGGCAGCGACGCCGAGTCGGCCCGCAGCAGGCGGCAGACCTGCAGGCCGTCCAGGCCCGGCAGCATCAGGTCGAGAATCACCAGGTCCGGCGGATTGACCCGCGCCCGTTCACGCACCTGGTCGCCGCGGCTGATGACATTGACCTGATAGCCGTTGCGCTCCAGGTAACTGGCGATCAGTTCAGAGAGCGCGGGGTCGTCTTCGACCAGAAGAATGTTGGGCATGGGAGTGAGCGTCTTTGAGTGAAGAAAAACACAGCGACAACGTTCCTTAGAGTGTTCCCTGGAAAGCCGTCGCCCGATCAGCGAGGCACAAAGGATATACAACCTCGCGTGCGCCCGAGCATTCACTTCACACTTTTTCACACAGCACCTACACAGCTTCACAGCGGTTCTTGCGGCTTGCCCTTAGCATGCCGCAGTCATCATTGGGGTATCAGCATGTCGAAAAACCTGTTTGCGCCGTTCTGCCTGTTGTTGCTGGCAGCCGCGCTGAGCGCTTGTGACAAGGCCTCCACCGCCGAGGAACAGGCGCCGTTGGCCAAGGTCCGGATCGAAACCATCGAGACTCGCCCGCTGTCGATCAGCAGCGAACTGAGCGGGCGCATCGCCGCGCCGCGTATCGCCGAGGTCCGTGCGCGGGTGGCCGGCGTGGTGCTGCAACGGACCTTCCGCGAAGGCACCGACGTCAAACAGGGCGACGTACTGTTTCGCATTGACCCGGCACCGTTCAAGGCCGACTTCGACAGCGCCCTGGCCAGCCTGCGCAAGGCCGAGGCCAACGCCTTCCAGGCGCGGCTGCAGGAGCAGCGCTACGCCCAGTTGATCGAAGACAAGGCGATCAGCGCCCAGGAATACGACAACGCCCGGGCCAATGCGCGCCAGACCGCCGCCGAGGTAGCCGCCAACCAGGCCGCCGTGCAGCGCGCCCGGCTGAACCTGGGCTACGCCACCGTCACCGCGCCGATCTCCGGGCGGGTCGGCCGCGCCCTGGTCACCGAGGGCGCGCTGGTGGGCCAGAACGAAACCACGCCGCTGGCGCTGATCCAGCAACTGGACCCGATCCACGCCGACCTCACCCAGTCCACCCGCGAGCTCAACGACCTGCGCCGGGCCTTCCGCGCCGGCCAGTTGCAGCAGGTCGGCCAGGACCAGGCCAAGGCCACGCTGATCCAGGACGACGGCAGCCTCTACCCGCTGCCGGGCAAGCTGTTGTTCGCCGATATCAGCGTCGACCCGAGCACCGGCCAGATCATCCTGCGCAGCGAGTTCCCCAACCCGGACCTCGACCTGCTGCCCGGCAGCTTCATTCGCGTGCGCCTGGAGCAGGCGGTGAACCGCCAGGGCATCAGCGTGCCGCAGCGCGCCATCCAGCGTGACAGCGCCGGCATCGCCCAGGTGTTGCTGGTGGATGCCGAGCAGCGGGTGGTGCAGCGCCCGGTGCAACTGGGCGCCGCGCAAAAGGACCGCTGGATCGTCAGCGACGGTCTCAAGGCCGGCGATCGTATCGTCGTCGAGGGCCTGCAGCACGCCCGTCCGGGCGAAAAGGTGCAGATCGACGACAGCCCTCTTCCCCTTGCCCAGACCACTGGACAGTAGGTAGGAACCCTCATGCCGCAATTCTTTATCGACCGTCCGGTGTTCGCCTGGGTGGTCGCCCTGTTTATCCTGCTGGCCGGCGCCCTCTCGATCCCGCAGTTGCCGGTGGCGCAGTACCCCGACGTCGCCCCGCCGAGCATCGAGATCTACGCCGTGTACCCGGGCGCCTCGGCGCAGACCGTGGACGAAAGCGTGGTCAGCCTGATCGAGGAAGAGCTCAACGGCGCCGATCACCTGCTGTACTTCTCGTCCCAGAGCAGCCTGGGCAGTGCCACCATCACTGCCACCTTCCAGCCGGGCACCAACCCGGAAATGGCCCAGGTCGACGTGCAGAACCGCCTCAAGGTGGTGGAGCCGCGCCTGCCGCAAGCGGTGACCCAGCAAGGCCTGCAGGTGGAAAAAGTCTCGGCCGGCTTCCTGCTGCTGATCACCCTTACCTCCAACGACGGCAAGCTCGACGACACGGCGCTCAGCGACTACCTGGCGCGTAACGTGATGAACGAGATCCGCCGCCTGGATGGGGTCGGCAAGGCCCAGCTGTACGGCGCCGAGCGCGCCATGCGGGTGTGGATCGACCCGCAGAAGCTGATCGGCTTCAACCTGACCCCGGCCGACGTCAACGCGGCGATCGTCGCGCAGAACGCCCAGGTCTCGGCCGGTAGCATCGGCGACCTGCCGGGCAGCTCGACCCAGGAAATCACCGCCACGGTGCTGGTCAAGGGCCAGCTGTCGACCCCGGAAGAGTTCGCCGACATCGTCCTGCGGGCCAATCCGGACGGCTCCACCGTGCGCGTCGGCGACGTCGCCCGGGTGGAAGTCGGCAGCCAGGAATACCAGTTCTCCACCCGCCTCAACGGCAAGCCTTCAACCGCGGTCGGCGTGCAGCTGTCGCCGGGGGCCAACGCCCTGAACACCGCGACCCTGATCCGGACGAAGATGGACGAGCTGTCGCGCTACTTCCCGGCCGGCGTGGAATACAAGATCCCCTACGACACCTCGCCCTTCGTCAAGGTCTCGATCACCAAAGTGATCTACACCCTGGGCGAAGCCATGCTGCTGGTGTTCGCGGTGATGTTCCTGTTCCTGCAGAACATCCGCTACACGCTGATCCCGACCCTGGTGGTGCCGGTGGCGCTGATGGGCACCTTCGCCACCATGCTGGCGCTGGGTTTCTCGATCAACGTGCTGACCATGTTCGGCATGGTCCTGGCCATCGGCATCCTGGTGGACGACGCCATCGTGGTGGTGGAGAACGTTGAGCGGATCATGGTCAGCGAGGGCCTGTCGCCCCGGGAGGCGACGCGCAAGGCGATGCAGCAGATCACCGGCGCCATCATCGGCATCACCCTGGTGCTGGTAGCGGTGTTCCTGCCGATGGCCTTCATGCCAGGTTCGGTGGGCGTCATCTACCAGCAGTTCTCGCTGTCGATGGCCACCTCGATCCTGTTCTCGGCCTTCCTCGCCCTGACCCTGACCCCGGCCCTGTGCGCCACCCTGCTCAAGCCGATCGCCAAGGGCGAGCACCATGAAAAAGGCGGCTTCTTCGGCTGGTTCAACCGGCGCTTCGAACACCTCAGCGACGGCTACCAGCGCTGGGTCGCCTACGCGCTGAAACGCTGCGGCCGCTACCTGCTGGTGTATGGGGTGCTGCTGGTGGGCCTGGGGCTGCTGTTCAGCCGCCTGCCCTCTTCGTTCCTGCCGGTGGAAGACCAGGGCTATACCATCACCGACATCCAGCTGCCACCGGGTGCGAGCAAGAACCGCACGATCCAGGTGGTGGAGCAGATCGAGGCGCACAACGCCAGCGAACCGGGGGTCGGCGACAGTACGGTGATTCTCGGCTTCAGCTTCTCCGGCAGCGGGCAGAACGCCGCGTTGACCTTCACCACCCTCAAGGACTGGTCGCAGCGTGGTAGCGACGATTCTGCGCAATCCATCGCCGACCGGGCCAACGCCGCCTTCAGTGAAATCAAGGACGCGGTTTCCTACGCCGTGCTGCCACCGCCGGTGGACGGCCTGGGCACCTCCAGCGGCTTCGAGTTCCGCCTGCAGGACCGCGGCGGCATCGGCCATGCCGCGTTGATGCAGGCCCGCACCGAATTGCTGGCCGCCGCGGAAAAGAGCCCGATCCTCACCAACGTGCGCGAAAGCGCCCTGGCCGAGGCGCCACAGGTGCACCTGGAAGTTGACCGCAAGCAGGCCAATGCCCTGGGCGTGTCCTTTGCCGACATCGGCAATGTGCTGTCCACCGCGGTCGGTTCCAGCTACATCAACGACTTCCCCAACCAGGGGCGGATGCAGCGGGTGGTGGTCCAGGCCGAGGGCGATCGACGCAGCCAGGTGGAAGACCTGCTGAAGATCCATGTGCGCAACAACCTCGGCAAGATGGTGCCGCTGTCGGCCTTTGCCCAGGCGCGCTGGACCCAGGGCCCGACCCAGCTGACCCGCTACAACGGCTACCCGGCCATCAGCATTTCCGGCGAGCCGAGCGCGGGCCACAGCACCGGCGAGGCCATGGCGGAAATCGAGCGCCTGGTCAGCCAGCTGCCGGCCGGCCTGGGCCAGGAATGGACCGGCCTGTCGCTGCAGGAACGCCTGTCCGGCAGCCAGGCGCCGCTGCTCCTGGGGCTGTCGCTGCTGATCGTGTTCCTGTGCCTGGCGGCGCTGTACGAGAGCTGGTCGATTCCGACCTCGGTGCTGCTGGTGGTGCCCCTGGGCGTGCTTGGCGCGGTGCTGGCGGTGACCCTGCGCGGCATGCCCAACGACGTGTTCTTCAAGGTCGGGCTGATCACCATCATCGGTCTGTCGGCGAAAAACGCGATCCTGATCATCGAGTTCGCCAAGAGCCTGTACGACGAAGGCCACGACCTGGTGGACGCCACGGTGCAGGCCGCGCGCCTGCGCCTGCGGCCGATCGTCATGACCTCGCTGGCGTTCATCCTCGGCGTGGTGCCCCTGGCCATCGCCAGCGGCGCCAGTTCGGCCAGCCAGCAGGCCATCGGTACCGGGGTGATCGGCGGCATGATCACCGCGACCCTAGCGGTGGTGTTCGTGCCGGTGTTCTTCGTGGTGGTGATGAAACTGGTCAGGCGCCGCAGTGAAAAACAAGCGGGCGTCACGGCGCCAGGAGCTGCCGAATAGTCATGCGGCGGCGGGTCTTCAGCGCACCGCGTTATTGTTGAGGACTCATCGCGAGCAAGCTTCGCTCCTACAGAAAAACCGGTGTAGCCGCAGGGGGTGTCCCCTGCGGCCACAGGGCCGGCATGCTAAGGTTTGCGGCAAATCCGCCACAGCGAGCCGTCATGTCCCTTCTTGTACGTACCCACCCTCGCCTGACCCTCGGCGCCTTTATCGGCCTGGCGGTGGGCATCCTGGCACCGGCCGACCTGCTGATCAGCAAGATTCTCATCGGCTGGAACGCCGGGGTCTGGAGTTACCTGGCGCTGATGTGCTGGCTCACCGCGCGGTCCAGGGCCGACGACGTCAAGCGCATCGCCGAGGTCGAGGACGAAAACGCCGGGCTGGTGCTGTTCATGGTGTGCATCGCGGCCATCGCCAGCCTCGCCGCCATCACCCTCTCGCTGTCCGTCAGCAAGGACCTGGAAACCGGCCGGCGCCTGCTGCACTACGCTTTTACCGGCCTCACGGTGATCGGCTCCTGGTTGCTGATCGGGGTGATCTTCAGCGTGCACTACGCCCGCCTCTACTACACCTGGGGCGGCAAGGAACCGGCGCTGCGCTTTGCCGAAGGCCTGACCACCCCCAATTACTGGGACTTCCTGTACTTCTCCTTCACCATCGGCGTGGCGGTGCAGACCGCCGATGTCGGCGTCGCCACCCGCGAGTTGCGCAAGATCGTCCTGGCCCAGTCGCTGATCGGTTTTCTGTTCAACACCGCAATCCTCGGGTTTTCCATCAATATTGCCGCCGGGCTGTTCAGCTGATGCCGCACAAATGTTCTAGATCTGCCCCGGCCGGCGGGCGCTAACTGGCGGTCCCGCCCTCGTCACGGATATTCCATGAACGCGCACAACTGGATCGATCTGGCCCAGGACGCCGACACCGGCATCGAGACCCTACGCGCCCATTTCACCGGCCATGCCTACGACCCCCACTGGCATGACAGCTACCTGGTGGGCGTGACCGAAGAAGGCGTGCAGCAATTCCACTGCCGGCGCGAGCGGTTTCACAGCACCCCGGGCAAGGTGTTTTTGCTCGAACCCGGGGAAATCCACGACGGCGACGCCCCCACCGAAGGCGGCTTCACCTACCGCATGCTGTACCTCGACCCGCAGTGGCTGGAGCGTGAGCTGAGCGCGCTGTTCGAAGAAGCGCCGGCCGACAGCCAGCTGAGTTTCGCCAACACCCTGGCCAGCGACCAGCGCCTGGCCCTGGCCACCAGCAATGCCTTCCACAGCCTGCACCACGGCGAGCTGCGCATCATCCGCCAGAGCGCCATGGACCAGTTGCTCGACCAGCTCACCGGCCACCTGCACTGGCGCAAGCGTTACCACCAGGACCCGCGCCTGCCGCTGGTGGCGCACAAGGCCCGCGACTACCTGCATGCCCACGCCCAGCAGGACATCAGCCTGGACGAGCTGGGCGCGGTCTGTGGCGTCGACCGCTTCCGCCTGACCCGCGCCTTCAAGGCCGCCTATGGCCTGCCGCCCCACGCCTACCTGGTGCAATTGCGCCTGGCCAAGGCCCGGCGCCTGCTGGCCCGCGGCGCACAACCGGCCGACGTGGCCATGGCCCTGGGCTTCGCCGACCAGAGCCATATGGGCCGCTGGTTCGTCCGCGCCTACGGCCTGACCCCGGCGGCCTACCGCAAGCGCTGCTCAAACCTTCCAGACGCCTGAACCCGCGCCGGCGAAGATCGCCTTCCTCGATCTTCACTGGAGCCTGCCTGCAATGTTGTCCTCCCTGACCACCCTGCTGCCCTTCCTGCTGTTCGCCTTCGTTGCCTCGATCACCCCGGGGCCGACCAATATCCTGGTGCTGAGCAACAGCGCCCGCTACGGCTTCAAGGCCGCGCTGCCGATCGTGCTCGGCGCCTGCGTGGCCGCCGCCGGCATCGTCATGCTGGTGGGCAGCGGCCTCGGCCGCACGCTGATGGAAGTGCCCGGCCTGCCGAGCGCCATGCGCTGGGCCGGAGTGATCTGGCTGAGCTACCTGGCCTGGCAGATCTTCCGCGCCCCGGCGCCGTCCCTCGATCCACAGGCCGATACCCAGCACCGACGCCTGGGCTTGCTCGGCGCCGCCAGCCTGCAACTGGTCAACCCGAAAACCTGGATGATGGCCCTGGTCGTGGCCAGCGTGTTCGCCGGCAATGGCAGCGAACACCAGGGCCGGGTGCTGTACCTGTCGCTGGTGTTTTTCCTGGTGTCCCTGCCTTGCCTCGGCACCTGGGCGCTGCTCGGCGCCGGCTCCGCCCGGCTACTGCGTTCGCCGCGGGCCATGCAGCGTTTCAACCTGGGCATGGCGCTGTTGCTGCTGGCCTCGGCCTGGGCGAGCCTGTGGGCCTGAACTGAGTCGCCCCAGTGCAAGAGCCGGTCGCCTCAGGGCGCTTTCATAGCGGCCAGGGTTACCTACAGTGGTGGGCACGGCGCAACAAGACGCCGCCTTTGACAATAACGACCTGCCGGACGAGACCCTGTGATGAAAACCCTGTTCAAGCCTTGTCTCCCGCTTCTCTGCGGCGCCCTGCTGCTCAGCGCCAATGCCTGGGCCAGTGAGCCCGCTTCCTGCAAGACCGTACGCATGGGCGTGGTCAACTGGACCGACGTCATCGCCACCAGCGGCATGGCCGACGTGCTGCTGACCGGCCTGGGCTACGACAGCAAACAGACCAGCGCGGTGCAGCAGATCATCTTTGCCGGCATCCGCGACAAGCGCCTGGACATCTTCCTCGGCTACTGGAAACCGGCGATGGACAAGAACATCGCGCCGTTCCTCGAGGCCGGGCAGGTCAAGGTCCTGGAGAAGCCGAGCCTGGCCGACGCCCAGGCCACCCTCGCCGTGCCGGACTATGTTGCCGCCGCGGGCCTGAAGACCTTTGCCGACATCGCCCGCTTCAAGGAGCAACTGGGCGGCAAGATCTATGGCATCGAGCCCGGCAGCGGCGCCAACACCACGATCAAGACGATGATCGACAGCGACCGTTTCGGCCTCAAGGGCTTCAAGCTGGTGGAGTCCGGCGAGGCCGGTATGCTGGCGGCGGTGCAACGGGCGATCAACCGCAAGGAATTCGTGGTCTTCGTCGGCTGGACCCCGCACCCGATGAACATCAATATGCGCATCGCCTACCTGACCGGCAGCGAAGACGTCTACGGGCCCAACGAAGGCGCGGCCAGCGTGTCCACCGTCACCGCGCCGGACTTCGCCGAGCGCTGCCCCAATGTCCAGCGCCTGCTGGAAAACCTGACCTTTAGCGCGGCCCAGGAAAGCCAGTTGATGGTGCCGATCATGGAACGCAAGACGCCCCAGGACGTGGCGCGGCAATGGCTGCGCGAGCACCCCGAGGACCTGCAACGCTGGCTGGCCGGGGTCAGCAGCTTCGACGGCAAGGATGGCGTGGCGGCCGTGCAGGCCAGCCTGAAATAGCCGCCTCGCGGGCCAGACTCGCCTCTAGTGGGGCAGGCTGGCCCCGCGATAACGCCCTCCCGGACAACGGACAATCCCGCCCATGCGCCACTACCCGCTCTCCCCCCAACTCGCCGCCTTCGTCGCCAGGACCCTGAGCTTTACCAGCCCCGACAGCAGCTTCAAGGGCTGGCGCGACAGCTACAGCCGCATGTGCCGCGCATTCACCCCACCTCGCCCCAGCGGCTTGCAAGTCAGCGACCTACAACTGGCCGGGGTCCCGGTGCGCGCCTATTGCCCCGCCAGCCCGATGCCCGCGCAGGGCTGGCCCTGCCTGCTGTACCTGCACGGGGGCGGCTGGGTGGTGGGCGACCTGGATTCCCACGATTTCATCACCGCCTACCTGGCGGCGCAGTTGCAGGTGCTGGTGATTGCCGTGGATTACCGCCTGGCGCCCGAACATCCGTTTCCCGCTGCCTTCGACGATTGCCTGGCGGCCTGGCGCGCCTTGCAGGCCGGCGCCAGCCCCTTTGCCCTGGACGCCCGGCGACAGCTGGTGATCGGCGACAGCGCCGGCGGCAACCTCGCCGCGGCCTTGTGCCTGGCCCTGCGCGATGCCGGCGAACCCTTGCCCGCCGCCCAGGTGCTGCTGTACCCCGGCCTCGGTGGCGCCGCCGACCTGCCCTCGCGCAGCCAGTGCGCCGACGCGCCCCTGCTCGGCAGCAACGACCTGGACGCCTACCAGGCCCTGTATTTGCCCGGCCCGAGCCAGCGTTCGCCCTATGCCCGGCCCTTGCTGGCCTCGGATTTCAGCGGCCTGCCCGCGGCCTTTATCGCCCTGGCGCAGTTCGACCCGCTGCGCGACGACGGCGCGCTGTATCACCAACGGCTGCTGGCCGCCGGCGGCCACAGCCAGTTGTACCCGGGCCTCGGCCTGGTGCATGGCTGCCTGCGGGCCCGGGGCCTGGCGCCGGAGGTGGATGCCCTGTATGGCGCCTTGCTCGACTATCTGCGGGGCTGCCTCGAATAGCTTTTTTTCAGCGACACCGCGTAGTCCTTATCGCGGGCAAGTCGGATCGCCGCCCGCTCGCTCCTACAGGTCTGTGAGTTCTCTGTAGGAGCGAGGCTTGCCCGCGATCACCTGCAACGCAGGTGCCAGACGCCCCCGTCCCCCAAAGAAGACCACCCGCGGTCGGCCGCATGACATTTTTTTCATCCCGCTGGCGCTGATCGCGCTTGACGGCGAAAGCGCTTTGCTGTTTCCTGAAACCGGTTTCAGCGATGCGACAGAACGTCGCACCTGGAACGGATACGCCCATAACAAGAACGCCAAAGACAGGTCGCCGCCCGTGAACAGTTTTTCCGCCGCCCAGCGCAGCCGCGTCACCATGCTCGATGTCGCCGAACGCGCCGGGGTCTCCAAGGCCAGCGTGTCGCGCTTTATCGGCGAAGACCGCGCCCTGCTCTCCGATGCCATCGCCCTGCGCATCGAACAGGCGATAGCCGAACTGGGCTACCGCCCGAACCAGATGGCCCGCGGCCTGAAACGCGGGCGCACACGCCTGATCGGCATGCTGGTGGCCGATATCCGCAACCCCTATTCGATTGCCGTGATGCATGGCGTGGAAACCGCCTGCCGCCAGCACGGCTACAGCCTGGTGGTGTGCAACACCGACTGCGACGACGAGCAGGAACGCCAGCACCTGGCCAACCTGCGCTCGTACAACATCGAAGGGCTGATCGTGAACACCCTCGGCCATCATCTGGACGAACTGCGCGAACTGCATCGGGAAATGCCCATGGTCCTGGTGGACCGCAAGGTCGAGCAGCTGCACAGCGACCTGGTCGGCCTGGACAACCCGCAAGCCGTGCGCAGCGCCATCGAACACCTGCAAGAGCGCGGCTACCGCGACCTGCTGCTGGTCAGCGAACCCCATGACGGCACCAGCTCGCGGATCGAGCGCAGCAACAGCTTCAAGGCGCAGATCGAGCAGCGCCCGACCTTGCAAGGCGCGGCGGTGGAAACCGGCGCCGCGCTACACCGGCAGCTGCAACAGTTTCTCGCCGCCCCCGGCCCCGGGCCGAAAGCCCTGTTCTGCGCCAACGGCGTCGCCGCCCTGGCCGCGACCCGGGCCTTGCGCGAGCTGGGCTGCGCGCTGTTCGACGAGATCGGCCTGATCGCCCTCGACGACCTCGACTGGTATCCGCTGGTGGGCACCGGCATCACCGCCCTCGCCCAGCCCACCGAGCGCATCGGCGCCAGCGCCTTCGAGTGCCTGCTCAAGCGCTTGCGCGGCGATGTCGAGCCGCTGCGGGTGCTGGACTTCCCGGCCGAGCTGATCGTCCGTGGCTCCACCCGACAACGAGGAACCCTATAACCACTCGGGGCAAGGTTGTTGCCCTTCGGCAGCGCAGGGATCGCGGTGTCGGTGTAGCCGCTGCCGAGCCTGCGAGGCTGCGATCGGCAACGCAGTTGCCGCAAAACCTGACACCTCGCAGGAACAGGGGAGACACGGTGCCTGCCTGGCGAGTCCTTCGGCCTCGATCGCAGCCTCGCTGCGCTCGGCAGCGGCTACAAGGGATCGCGCAGGCATGAAGATAGGGAAATGAGCTTCTTTTGAGGGGCTTTTTTTTGAAAAGAAATGAAACCGGTTTCAGAGGCCATGACCATGAATAAATCGCCTGTCTCCATCAGCCTTTCCAGCTACGGCGCCGACCGCGTCCGTGAGCAGGGCCAGGGCAGTTTCATCGAGGTGCTGGCCGCCGCCGGCGCGTCGCGCATCGAATGGCGCGAAGAGCTGCTGACCGTCGAAGACCCGTCCCAATTGGCCCAGGCCACCCGCGAACAGCAACTGGAAAGCGTGTTTTCTTCGCCGCTGGAACTCTGGGTGGCCGGGCGTTCCCGGGCCAACCCGCTGCTGGAACAGGCGCTGCAACGGGCCGAGGCCTTCGGCGCGAAAAGCCTCAAGGTGTCCCTGGGGTACTTCACCGAACACAACGACCTGCCCCAGCTGGCCCTGCTGCTGGCGCAGTCCCCGGTGCAGCTGCTGGTGGAAAACGACCAGACCCTGCACGGCGGGCGCATCGAACCCTTCCAGCGCTTCTTCGCCGAGGTCGAGCGCCACCGCCTGCCGGTGCAGATGACCTTCGACATCGGCAACTGGCAGTGGCAGGACCAGTCCGCCTCCGCCGCCGCGCGCCTGCTCGGCCGCTATGTCGGCTACGTGCACTGCAAGGCCGTGGCCCGGCGTGCCGACGGCAAGCTGGTGGCGATACCGCCGGGCATGGCCGACCTGCATCTGTGGGAACAATTGCTGCGGCACATGACTCAAGGGGTGACCCGGGCCGTGGAATACCCGCTGCAAGGCGAAGACCTGGTGCAGCTGACCCGCGAACACGTCGCCACCCTCGCCCGCCTTGGCCAGTCCCGCCTGGAGCACGCCCATGTCTGAGCTCGATATCCTGTCGTTCGGTGAAACCATGGCGATGTTCGTCGCCGAACAGAGCGGCGACCTGGCCCAGGTCGGCCACTTCCACAAACGCATCGCCGGCGCCGACAGCAACGTCGCCATCGGCCTGTCGCGCCTGGGTTTCAAGGTCGGCTGGCTGAGCCGGGTCGGCGCCGATTCCCTGGGGCGTTTCGTCATCGACAGCCTGCAGGCCGAAGGCGTGGACTGCCGCTTCGTCGCCACCGACCGGCAACACCCCACCGGTTTCCAGCTCAAGTCCCTGGAAGAGCACGGCGACGATCCGCGGGTGGAATACTTCCGCCGCGGTTCGGCGGCCAGCCACCTGAGCGTCGCCGACATCGCCCCCGAACTGCTGCGCGCCCGTCACCTGCACGCCACCGGCATTCCCCCGGCGCTGTCGGCCTCGGCCCGCGACCTGTCCCACAGCCTGATGAGCAGAATGCGCGCGGCCGGCCGCAGCGTGTCCTTCGACCCGAACCTGCGGCCCAGCCTGTGGGGCAGCGAAAAACTGATGATCCACGAAATCAACCGCCTGGCCGTGCTCGCCCATTGGGTGCTGCCGGGCTTGAGCGAAGGCCGCCTGCTGACCGGTTATGAAGACCCGGCCGACATCGCCGCGTTTTACCTGGACCAGGGCGTCGAGGCCGTGGCGATCAAGCTCGGTGCCCATGGCGCCTATTACCGCACCCCGTTGCACGAAGGTTTCGTCGAGGCCGTGCCGGTGACCCAGGTGGTCGACACCGTGGGCGCCGGCGACGGTTTCGCCGTCGGCCTGATCAGCGCCCTGCTGGAGAACCACAGCCTCGCCGAGGCGGTGCAGCGCGCCAACTGGATCGGCAGCCGCGCGGTGCAGAGCCGGGGCGACATGGAAGGCCTGCCGAGCCGCGACGAACTGCCCCTGGTTGCCGTGCAAGCGCTCGCCAGCCGGCCCGCGGCAACGGAAACCGTACAAGCCCTATAGCGACAAAACCGTGAAGACACCTCAACCCGACTGAACCTTGCGTTACCTGTTGCGACAAAAACAACAAGCTCAGGAGCACCCTTATGCAAACGCTGAAACTCGCCACCCGCCGCTGGTGGTACATCATGCCCATCGTGTTCATCACCTACAGCCTGGCGTACCTGGACCGCGCCAACTACGGGTTCGCCGCCGCCTCCGGGATGGCCGCCGACCTGATGATCACCCCGGGACTGTCGTCCCTGCTGGGCGCCTTGTTCTTCCTCGGTTACTTTTTCTTCCAGGTACCGGGGGCGATCTACGCGCAAAAACACAGCGTGAAGAAGCTGATCTTCGTCAGCCTGATCCTCTGGGGCGGCCTGGCCACCCTCACCGGCGTGGTGTCCAACGCCTACATGCTGATCGCCATCCGCTTCATGCTCGGGGTGGTCGAGGCCGCGGTGATGCCGGCGATGCTGGTCTACCTGTGCCACTGGTTCACCCGGGCCGAACGCTCGCGGGCCAACACCTTCCTGATCCTCGGCAACCCGGTGACCATGCTCTGGATGTCGGTGGTCTCGGGGTATCTGGTGGAGCATTTCAGCTGGCGCTGGATGTTCATCATCGAAGGCCTGCCGGCGGTGCTCTGGGCCTTTATCTGGTGGCGCCTGGCCGATGACCGCCCGAGCGCGGCGAAATGGCTCAGCGACCAGGAAAAACTCGACCTGGAAAGCGCCCTGGCCGCCGAACAGGTGGGCATCAAGGCGGTGAAGAACTACGCCGAAGCCTTCCGCTCGCCCAAGGTGATCATCCTCGCCCTGCAGTTCTTCTGCTGGAGCATCGGCGTCTACGGCTTCGTCCTGTGGCTGCCGTCGATCCTCAAGCACGGCGCGCAGATGGACATGGTCGAGGCCGGCTGGCTGTCGGCGCTGCCTTACCTGGCCGCGGTGATCGCCATGCTCGGGGTGTCCTGGGGCTCGGACCGGATCCAGAAGCGCAAGCGTTTCGTCTGGCCACCGCTGCTGATCGCCTCCTTCGCCTTCTATGGTTCCTACCTGCTGGGCGCCGAGCACTTCTGGTGGTCCTACACCCTGCTGGTGATCGCCGGTGCCTGCATGTACGCGCCTTACGGGCCGTTCTTCGCCATCGTCCCGGAGATCCTCCCGGCCAACGTCGCCGGCGGCGCCATGGCGCTGATCAACAGCATGGGCGCCCTGGGCTCGTTCGGTGGCTCCTACCTGGTGGGCTACCTGAACAGCGCCACCGGCTCGCCGGGCGCCTCCTACCTGCTGATGAGCGGCGCGCTGCTGCTGTCGGTGGTGTTGACCATCTTCCTCAACCCGGGCGCCAGCGACCGCCAGCGCACCGCGCTGCCGGCACGTCGCCGCCTGGCGCATTCCTGAATCGAACAAGGTGAACCCCATGAAAAAACAGGTCGTGCTGTACAAGAAACTCTCGCCGCCGCTGATGGCCCGCCTGCATGAGCAGGCCCAGGTGACCCTGATCGAGGACCTCAGCGCTCAGGGCCTGGCCAAGCTGCGCAGCGCCCTGCCCTCGGCCCAGGGCCTGCTCGGCGCCAGCCTGCGCCTGGATGCCGAACTGCTGGACCTGGCGCCGTACCTGGAAGCCGTGGCCAGCGTGTCGGTGGGCGTCGACAACTACGACATCGACTACCTGACCCAACGCCACATCCTGCTCAGCAACACCCCGGACGTGCTCACCGAAACCACCGCCGACACCGGTTTCGCCCTGATCCTGGCCAGCGCCCGGCGCGTGGTGGAGCTGGCCAACCTGGTGCGCGCCGGCCAGTGGAACCGCAATATCGGCCCGCTGCATTTCGGCAGCGACGTGCACGGCAAGACCCTGGGCATCATCGGCATGGGGCGGATCGGCGAAGCCCTGGCCCAGCGCGGCCATTTCGGCTTCGGCATGCCGGTGATCTACCACAGCAACAGCCCGAAGCCGGCGGTGGAGCAACGTTTCGGCGCCCGCTACTGCAGCCTGCCGGAGCTGCTGCAACAGGCCGACTTCATCTGCCTGACCCTGCCGCTGACGGACCAGACCCTGGGCCTGATCGGCCGCGAAGAGTTCGCCCTGATGCGCCCGGAAAGCATCTTCATCAATATTTCCCGGGGCAAGGTGGTGGACGAACAGGCGCTGATCGAGGCCTTGCAGCAACAGCGGATTCGCGCGGCCGGGCTGGATGTATTCGAGCGTGAGCCCCTGGGCCACGACTCGCCGCTGTTGCAGCTGAACAATGTGGTGGCCACCCCGCATATCGGCTCGGCGACCTTCGAGACCCGCGAGGCCATGGCCCGCTGCGCCGTCGACAACCTGCTGGCGGCCCTGGCCGGCCAGCGCCCGGCCAACCTGGTGAACCCCCAGGCCTGGGAACGGCGCAAGGCCGCGGTCTGACACCCTGTAGCCGCTGCCGCAGGCTGCGATCGCCTGCGTAGCAGGCGCCAATCCTGCGCACGCGGTTTGACTGGCAGACCGCGTTATTCGCCTTTACGGCCGCTACGTCGGAATGCCGCCCAGACCGATCGCAGCCTGCGGCAGCGGCTACAGGGTATGTGCTCAGCGGCGTTTGGAGGATCGGCCTTCGAGCAGATCCTGGGTGCAACGGACGATCCGCTGGCAGGCATCCGCCAGGCGCTGCTGGTCCACCACCAGGCCGATACGGATATGTCCCGCCGCGCTGGGGCCGAAGGCCTCGCCGGCGAGCACCGAGACGCCGTGCCCTTCCAGCAGCAGCTCGGCGAATTGCTGGGCGCCCAGGCCAGTTTCCCGCACATCGACCATGACGAACATGCCGCCATCGGGCTTGACCGGTTTCAGCCCCGGGCATTGGCTCAGCTGCGCACACACCAGGTCGCGGCGCTGGCGATATTCCTCGCGCATCTGCTCCAGCTCCGGCAAGTCGGCATCCAGCGCCACCACCGCGGCGTTCTGCACGAAGTCCGGCAGCCCGTACAGCATGCACAACGCCAGATGGCTCAAATGCCCGGCCAGGGCCTGGGGCGCCACCACCCAGCCGACCCGCCAGCCGGTCATGGCATGGGACTTGGACAGGCTGTTGATGGTCGCCGTGCGTTCGGCCATGCCCGGCAGGCTGCCGGGGCTGATGTGCTCGCCGTCGAACAGCAGGTCGCTGTAGACCTCGTCGGAGATCAGCCACAGGTTGTGCTCGATGCACAGGCGCGCCAAGGCCTGCCAGGTTTCCCGGGACAGGCTGGCGCCGGAGGGATTGTTCGGGCTGTTGAGCATCAGCGCGCGGGTCTTGGGTGTGATGCGCGCGGCGACCGCGGAGGGCTCGACGCGAAAGCCGTTCTCCGGACGCACCGGAATCGGCAGCACCTTGGCCCCGCAGGCGCCGAACACCCCTTCGTAGGTGACGTACATGGGTTCGGCGACCAGCACCTCGTCGCCGGGATCGAGCAGGCACTGGGCCACGGAGAACACCGCGCATTGCGCCCCCGGCAGCACCACCACGTGCTCGGCGTCCACCGCCTGGCCGCTGCGGGTGGCATGCCGGTGGGCGATGCGGGTGCGCAGCGAACGGTTGCCGCGCACCTCCGAATAGTGGGTATCGCCCGCCAGCAGGCTATCGATGGCGGCCTGGACGATCGGCCTGGGGGTGTCGAAATCCGGGTCGCCGATGGTCAGCAGCAGCACATCGACGCCCTCCTCGCGCAGCTCCAGGGCGCGGTAGTGAATCTGCCAGGCCGCGGCACCTTCGCCGGCGATCCGTTGGGTCAGGGCTGAATAGCGCATCTCGCTCTCCTTGGGCACGCATTCCAACAACCCTAACTCAAATCACAAAGCGCGCCACCATCGCATTCAAATCCACCGCCAGGCGCGACAGCTCATGGCTGGCGGCGCTGGTCTGGTTGGCCCCGGCGGCCGACTGGGTGGCCAGGTCGCGGATGTTCACCAGGTTGCGATCGACCTCGCGGGACACCTGGGCCTGCTCCTCCGAGGCGCTGGCGATCACCAGGTTGCGCTCGTTGATCAGGTTGATCGATTCGGCGATCTGCTCCAGGGCCACGCCGGCGGCGCGGGCCATCTCCAGGGTGCTCTGGGTGCGCTGGTTGCTCTGCTGCATCGACTGCACCGCCTCGCCGGTGCCGTTCTGGATGCCGGCGACCATCTTTTCGATTTCCTGGGTCGATTGCGCGGTGCGATGGGCCAGCGCCCGCACTTCGTCGGCCACTACCGCGAAACCACGCCCGGCCTCACCGGCGCGGGCCGCCTCGATCGCTGCGTTGAGCGCCAGCAGGTTGGTCTGCTCGGCGATGGCGCGGATCACGTCCAGCACCTTGCCGATGTCGCGGCCCTGGGTGGCCAGGCCTTCGATCATCACCGAAGTGCTTTGCACGTCGTGGGTCATGGTCTGGATCGCGTCGACGGTTTCCACCACCCGGTCGCGGCCTTCACGGGCGGCCTGGGTCGACTGGTGCGAGGCTTCGGAGGTCGATACGGCGTTGCGCGCCACCTCTTCCACAGCAGCGGTCATTTCGTTGACGGCGGTGGCCGCCTGTTCGATTTCGTTGTTCTGCTGCTGCAAGCCACGGGAAGCTTCCTCGGTGACCGCGCTGAGTTCTTCCGAGGCCGAGGCCAGCTGGGTGGCCGAACCGGAGATCTGCTCGATGGTCTTGCGCAGGTTGCCCTGCATCTCGTTCAGCGCCACGAGCAGGCGGGCCGGTTCGTCCTTGCCGTCGACCTCGATGGCCTTGGTCAGGTTGCCCGCGGCGATGGTCTGCGCGGCCAGCACCGCGCGGTTCAACGGGGTGACGATGCTGCGGGTCAGCAGCAGGGCCAGTACCACCGTAAGCAGGGCCGCGACCACCGCCACGGCGATGATGCCGGTGATGGCGCTGCGGTAATGCTCACCGGCCATATCCGAGGCCTGGGTGGCCCCGGCCTTGTTGATCGCCACCAGTTTGTTCAGCTGTTCGCCCATCTGGTCGGTGCCGTCCTTGATCCGCGTATTGATCAGGGTGCGCAGCTCCTCGAGCTTGTTCTGTCGCGACAGCTCCATCATGTCGTTCTGCGCTTGCAGGTACTTGTCCAGGGTGGCGGCGAAGGTCTTGTACAGGGCCACCTCCTCTTCCCCCGCCGGCAAGGCGGCGTAGCTGGCCTGGGCCTGCTTGAGCTTGTCCACCAGCGCGACGATGCGCGTCTGCGCTTCCTGCAGGCCGGCCGGTTCACGGTTGACCAGTACCCGGAACGAGAGAATCCGCAGGCGCAGCACGTTTTCGGTGACGTTGCCGAGGAACCCTACGCTGGGCAGTTGGTTGCTTTCCATTTCCAGGGAAGCCTGTCGGATGACCGACATGCGGTTGACGGCGAACACACCCAGCGCGATGACCAGCAACGCGATGAACGCAAAACCGAGGAAGGCTCGAGGCGCGATATTCATATTACGTAGGGACATAGGATGACTCTCGGGAATTGAGGACTGCGAGCATCCATGCACTGAACCCTGTCACCAGCGGCGGCTGGCGGCCTGACAGGTGGGGCCACTGTTGTAGTTGGTCTGTGGCCCTAATAGCGATATCGGCAGCGCTTTAGGTTTTTTGCAGGCCCCGGTGAAAATATTTTTCGTCGCCCGGGAGTGTTTCACCGCTGAGACAGATCGCCTGGCAAGCTCGCTGCCAGCCTCCATGACCAGCCCCATGACCAACCCCATGAAAAGTGCAATTCATTCGCCGGAAAAGCCATTCAGTCGCCGCCCCGTCCTGCCCATCATGGGCCCCAGCTCGTAAAGACAACGCATAACAACAAAGACTGGAGTGGATGATGAAACCCGAAGACTTCCGTGCCGAGACCAACCGCCCGCTGACCGGCGCCGAATATCTGGCCAGCCTGCGCGATGATCGCGAAATCTACATTTATGGCGACCGGGTCAAGGACGTGACCAGCCACCCGGCGTTCCGCAACTCCGCCGCCTCCATGGCGCGCCTCTATGACGCCCTGCACGACCCCGAAACCAAGGACAAGCTGTGCTGGGACACCGACACCGGCAACGGCGGCTACACCCACAAGTTCTTCCGTTCGGCGAAAAGCGCCGACGACCTGCGCCAGCAGCGTGACGCCATCGCCGAGTGGTCGCGCCTGACCTATGGCTGGATGGGCCGCAGCCCGGACTACAAGGCCGCCTTCGGCAGCGCCCTGGGCGCCAACCCGGAGTTCTATGGCCAGTTCGCGGACAATGCCCGCACCTGGTACAAGCGCATCCAGGAAGCCTGCCTGTACCTCAACCACGCCATCGTCAACCCGCCGATCGACCGCGACAAACCGGTGGACCAGGTCAAAGACGTGTTCATCTCGGTGGACGAGGAAGTCGAGGGCGGGATCATCGTCAGCGGCGCCAAGGTGGTGGCCACCAACTCGGCCCTGACCCACTACAACTTCGTCGGCCAGGGTTCGGCGCAGCTTCTGGGCGACAACACCGACTTCGCCCTGATGTTCATCGCACCGATGAACACCCGCGGCATGAAGCTGATCTGCCGCCCGTCCTATGAACTGCAGGCCGGCATGACCGGCTCGCCGTTCGACTACCCGCTGTCCAGCCGCTTCGACGAGAACGACGCGATCCTGATCATGGACAAGGTGTTCATCCCCTGGGAAAACGTGCTGATCTACCGCGACTTCGAGCGCTGCCGGCAGTGGTTCCCGCAAGGCGGTTTCGGCCGGCTGTTCCCGATGCAGGGCTGCACCCGGCTGGCGGTCAAGCTCGACTTCATCACCGGGCTGCTGGTCAAGGCCTTGCAGTGCACCGGCTCCCTGGAGTTTCGCGGGGTGCAGGCGCAGGTCGGCGAAGTGGTGGCCTGGCGCAACCTGTTCTGGTCGCTGACCGACGCCATGCACGGCAACGCCAGCGAATGGCTCAACGGCGCCTTCCTGCCCAGCGCCCAGGCCTTGCAGGCCTACCGGGTACTGGCGCCCCAGGCCTACACCGACATCAAGAAGATCATCGAGCAGGTGGTGGCCAGCGGCCTGATCTACCTGCCGTCCGGCTCCCGCGACCTCAAGGACCCGATGCTCAACCAGTACCTGAGCACCTATTGCCGGGGCTCGGCGGGCATGGGCCACGAGGAACGGATCAAGATTCTCAAGCTGCTGTGGGATGCCATCGGCACCGAGTTCGGCGGCCGCCACGAGCTGTACGAAATCAACTACGCCGGCAGCCAGGACGAAATCCGCATGCAGTGCCTGCGCCATGCCCAGGCCACCGGCTCGATGAAAGCCATGACCGAGCTGGTGGACAAATGCCTGGGCGACTACGACCTCGACGGCTGGACGGTGCCGCACCTGACCAACCCGGACGACATCAACATGCTCGACCGCATCCGCCAGTAAGCGCCGCCCGACCTGCATGACCCGCGGGGCGACACCCGATTGCCGGCGCCCGCGGGTTCACCCGAGGAATCTGTCATGACTCAACTCGATCCCAAGCAACAGGCTTTTCGCAATGCCATGGCGCACATGACCGCGGCGGTCAACGTCATCACCAGCAACGGCCCGGCCGGGCGTTGCGGCATCACCGCCACCGCGGTCTGCTCGGTCACCGACAGCCCGCCCAGCCTGATGGTCTGCGTCAACCGCAACAGCGCCCTGAACCCGGTGTTCAAGCGTAACGGCCGACTTTGCGTCAACGTGCTGTGCGGCGAACACGAAGAAGTCGCCCGGCACTTCGCCGGCATGACCGGGGTGGAGATGGAGCAGCGCTTCAGCCTGCACCCCTGGCGCGACGGCCAGGACGCCCTGCCGGTGCTCGACGGCGCCCTGGCCAGCCTGCAGGGGCGCATCACCGAGGTGCAGGAAGTCGGCACCCACTCGGTGATGCTGGTGGAGCTGGATGAGATCTGCGTGCGCGAACACGGCGATTCGCTGGTGTATTTCAGCCGTGGTTTCCATCGGTTGCAGCGGGCCGTCCAGGCGGCTTGATCGGCCGTTCTTCTGATCATCTGATCTTCTGTAGGAGCGAAGCTTGCTCGCGATAGCCGCGCAGCGGCGATATACCTGCCAACGCGCGTTATCGTTGGAGATTTATCGCGGGCAATCGAGCGTCGACCGGCCGCTCCTACAGAAGCCGATTGCCCCGCCTACCCCCTTCATCCTGCATCTGTAGGATAGCGATCCCCCACCAACCCGACGATACTCGTGCCCAGGCCCTGCCCACGTCCCTGGACGTTCCGGTCCTCACTGACTCCGTGACGAAAACAATAAGAACGTCGCACAGAGGAACACCCCCATGAGCCGTCATGAACATGGTCACGCCAGCCTGCTGCAAGCCTTCAGCTCGCTGACCCTGGAGTTGCAGCGCCTGGCGCAGCACAAGGACATCGAACATTTCCATGGCCATGCGCTGAACCGCATCGGCCAGTTGCTGCCCTTCGACAGCGCCTGGTGGGGCCGCGCCGCGCTGATCGACGGCCTGCCGGAAGAACACAGCTCCTACCTCCACCGCCTGCCCCCCAGCTACCTGCCGGACTGGCAGTCGATCAAGCACGTCGACGTCACCGTCGGCCGGGTCCATGCCCACCCGGGCCAGGCGGTCATCGTCGACATGGGCGACCCGGCCAACGGTCCCGGCCTGAACTGGCTGGGCACGACCTACAACATCGGCGAGCTGCTGTGCGTGGTCTACATCGATCCGCAGACCCACCTCAGCGACCACCTGGCGCTGTACCGCGCCCCCGGCGCCACACGCTTCGACGCCGACGACTGCCTGCTGCTGAACAACCTGATGCTGCACCTGGTGGCCGCGGTGTCGGCCAACCAGATCCGCACCCTGGTGGCCATGCGCGAAACCCTCACCAGCCCGCGCAACCTGGCACTGGCGGTGTGCGACCAGCGCGGCACCCTGCATTGCGCCGAACGCGGCTTCGTCGACCTGCTGCTCGGCGAATGGCCGGACTGGAGCGGCCCCTGCCTGCCCGTGCCCGTGGTCGACGGCGGTTATGAAGGCCGCCACCTGCAAGTCGAGGCCTCGCCGGTGGGCGATTTGTTCCTGCTCGCCGCCCGCGGCCGCACGCTGCTGCCCCAACTGAGCCCACGGGAAAACGACGTGGCCCTGGGCTTCGGCGAAGGCAAGACCTACAAGGAAATCGCCCGCGAGCTGGGCCTGTCGCCGAACACCGTGCGCCATCACATCCGCGCCATCTACAACAAGCTAGGGGTCAAGGACAAGACCCGCATCGCCCATCTGCTGCACGCCCCGCCCGACTGACGCTTAACCCCTTTCCTGACTGACTTTCGCGCTGTCGTTTTGACGGCCACGGGCCGCTTTTGCCCTTTTTCCAGCCACTGCCGCGTACCGGCGAGCGCTTCGCCGCACAACAACTCAAAAAGAGAGGTTACGCCCATGACCACAACGCTTGCGCGCCGCACCGCCCTGGCCTTCACTGGCGCCCTGCTGAGCCTGAACGCCAGCGCCGCCGACCTCAACGCCCGCGACTTTTTCGGCGCGCCCCCGGGCACCAGCCTCGGCGTGCTGTACCTGCCGGCGACCCGCGCCGACGATTTCCACGGCCCCGCCGACAGCACCGGCAAGGCCGAACTGAAGGTCAACGCCCTGGCCTATCGCCAGGTATTTTTCAGCGATATCTGCGGCACCCTGTGCACCCCGCAATTCATCGTGCCCTTCGCCGATATCGACGCACGCCTGCCCGGCGCCAATCGTCACACCGGGGAAAGCGGCTTCGGCGACCCGCAGGTCGGCGGCACCCTGTTCTTTATCAACGACCCGGCTTCGCGCACCTACAGCGGCCTGCTGACCCTGATCACCCTGCCGGTGGGCGAATACCACAGCGAGAATCCGGATGTCTCGCCGGGCGCCAACCGCTGGGGCGCGACCTTCGTTTACAACTACACCCAGGGCGTCGGCGAGAAGTGGGTGCTGGAAGCCAACCTCGAAGCCCAGCTCTACGCCAAGAACGACGACTATTTCGGCAGCGACCTGAAGCAGGACCCGCTGTACCGCCTGCAAGCCTTCGCCTCCTACGACTTCACCACCAGCACCTACGGCGCCCTGCGGCTGATCCATGCCGACGGCGGCGAGCTGCGGATCAACGACCAGCGCATCGACGACACCCACAAGCGCTACACCCAGGTCGGCTTCGAGGTCGGTCATTGGCTGGATAAGCAGAACCAGCTGATGTTCGGCCTCTCACAAAACGTCGCCACTCGCAATGGCTACCACGGGACCGACGCCTTGCTGCGTCTGGTCCATGTGTTCTGAAGCGCTTTTTCCCGGAGCTACCCCACCATGACCACCCCCATGATCGACAAGACCCAGGCGCTCACCGGCGACCAGCCGAACACCGCGTCACCCCTGGCCTTGCTGGCGGCCATCGTGCTGTTCGCCGCCATTACCCCGACCATCCTCATGACCGCCCCGGCGGTGGCCGCGCAACTGGCCAGCCAATGGCAACTGAGCCCGTCGCAGATCGGCGACCTGTTCTCCACCGAGCTGGGGGCCATGAGCCTGGCCACCCTGCCCGCCTTCTGGTGGCTCAAGCGCGTCGACTGGCGCCGCGCGGCGCTGCTGGCCGGAGCGTTGTTCATCGTCGCCAACCTGCTGTCGATCTGGGCCCAGGGTTATGGTGCGCTGCTGGCCCTGCGTTTCTGCAGCGCCCTGGCCGGCGGCTCGCTGATGATCATCTGCCTGTCCAGCGCCGCTTCCACCGCCAACCCCAGCCGGACCTATGGCCTGTGGGTCATGGGGCAACTGGTGGTCGGGGCAATTGGCCTGGGCATTCTGCCGCAGTTGTTCGAGCACTACGGCCTGGCAGCCTGCTACCTGCTGCTGGCGCTGCTGATGACCCTGTGCCTGCCGCTGGCGCGCCACTTTCCCCGGGGCGCGCCGGCCACGGAAAAAACCGCGCAGCAGGCCGCCGCCGCGCCGCAGTGGAAGGCGCTGTGCGGCATTCTCGGCATCCTCGGTTTCTATATCAGCCTCAGCGGGGTCTGGACCTTTATCGGCTCGATCAGCGCCAAGGCCGGCATCTCCGCGCAAGCCAGCGGCGAGCTGCTGGCCGTCGCCACGGTCATGGGCATCGTCGGCGCCGGTTGCGCCTCGCTGATCGGCAATCGCCTGCCGCGCCTGCCGTTGCTGCTGCTCGGCTACGGCCTGATGGCCGGCTCGGTGCTGTTGCTGCTGGGGGCGCCGACCCTGGCGCGCTTCGCCCTCGCCGCCCTGGTCTTCAAGTTCACCTGGACCTTCATCCTGCCGCTGATCCTCGCCTGCCTGGCCGACCTCGACCGGTCCGGCAAGCTGATGAACGCTTCCAATCTGGTAATCGGCGGCGGCCTGGCCATCGGCCCCGCGCTGGCCGGCCGGCTGATCGAAGGCAGCGGCGGCTTCCAGCCCCTGCTGATCGGCGGCGCCTGCCTGACCCTGCTGTCGCTGGCGCTGATCCTCGGCTGCCGGCGCAATCCCCTGAATCCCTGAATCCCTGTAGCCGCTGCCGAAGGCTGCGATCGACCGGAACGGTCGCTGCGATCTCCCGGGCGCCAGAGGTCCTTCGGACCTATCGCAGCCTTCGGCAGCGGCTACAGATTTCCCCATAGATGGAGATATCCATGACCCGTAAAACCGCATTTTTTTTCGATGAACTCAGCCTCTGGCACAGCGCCGGCCCACATGCGCTGACGCTGCCGGTCGGCGGCTGGGTGCAACCGCCCGCCGCGGCCGGGCACGCCGAATCGCCGGAAACCAAGCGCCGCCTGAAAAGCCTGCTGGACGTCTCCGGCCTGACCCGCCAGTTGCAGGTGCGCAGCGCCACGCCCGCCAGCGAAGAGGATCTGCTGCGGGTGCACAGCGCCGAGTACCTGCAACGCTTCAGGGCCCTGAGCGAGGCCGGTGGCGGCGAACTCGGCCCGCAAGCGCCGATCGGCCCGGGCAGCTACGAGATCGCCCGGCTCTCCGCCGGCCTGGCCATGGCCGCGGTGGATGCGGTGCTCGGCGGCGAAGCCGACAACGCCTATTCCCTGTCCCGCCCGCCGGGACACCATTGCCTGGCCGACGGCGCCATGGGCTTCTGCTTCCTGGCCAATATCGCCATCGCCATCGAGGCGGCCAAGGCCAGGCGCGGCCTGGGCAAGGTCGCGGTGATCGACTGGGACGTGCACCACGGCAATGGCACCCAGTCGATCTTCGAGGAACGCGGCGACGTGCTGACCATTTCCCTGCACCAGGACGGCTGCTTCCCGCCCGGCTACAGCGGCGAGCAGGACCGCGGCCGCGGCGCCGGGCTGGGGGCCAATCTCAATATCCCGCTGCTGCCCGGCAGCGGCCACGATGCCTACCTGCATGCCCTGCAACGCATCGTGATTCCGGCCCTGGAGCGCTTCGAGCCGGAGCTGATCATCGTTGCCTGCGGCTACGACGCCAACGCCGTCGACCCGCTGGCGCGGATGCTGCTGCACAGCGACTCGTTCCGCGCCATGACCCGCCAGGTGCGCGAAGCCGCCGAGCGCCTGTGCCAGGGGCGTCTGGTGCTGGTGCATGAAGGCGGTTATTCCGAGGCCTATGTGCCCTTCTGCGGGCTGGCGACGGTCGAGGAGCTGGCCGGCGTCAGGACCGCGGTGACCGACCCGATGCTGGACTTCGTGCAGCTGCAGCAGCCCAATCCTGGGTTCCAGGCCTTTCAGCGCCAGTTGATCGATGACCTGGCGCAGACCTTCCTCAACGACCACTGACCCTGTAGCCGCTGCCGCAGGCTGCGATCGGCTTGGGCGGCACTCCGACGAAGCGGGCGCACGGTCTTAAGATCGCTGAAGGCCTTCGGCCTTATCGCAGGCTACGCCAGCGGCTACAGGGACGCGCGGACTTCGCTTGGGGTCTGGCCGTAATGGGCCTTGAACGCCCGGGCGAAGTGGGCCTGGCTGGTGAAGCCGTGGCGGTAGGCGATCTCGCCGATATCCAGGCCCGTTCCCCGTGGGCTGCCCAGCAGGTCATGGGCCTGCTGCAGGCGTTTTTCCAGGATAAAGCGGCTGGGCTGGGTACCTTCCAGGGCGAACAGGCGGCTCAGGTGTCGCGGCGAAATGCCGGTTTGCGCGGCCACCCGTTCGCAGCTCAGCTCCGGGTCGGCCAACTGTTCGTTGATGCACTGCTTGGCCGCCAGCAGGTAGGAAGCGCTCAGCGCATTGATCCGCCGCTCGCCCACCTGCCCGGCGATCAGGCTGCCCAGCAACTCCAGCGCCTGGTCCTGATAACCGCCGGCGTCCTGGCTCAGGGGCTGCTGGAAAAAGCCCCGGGTGCGTTCGCCCAGGGTGCGCAGCAACAGGCGCTGCACGCCGCTTTGCCCGCCAATCTTCAGCGGACGGTCGAAACGCTTCAGGCAGCGTTCGGCGAACAGTTCCTGGGGAATGTCGAAAATGAACTGGCGCATCGGCCCGGAGAACCCGAACAGATAGGGTTTGTCGGTGCGGTAGACGATCAGCTCGCCCGGTTCGAGCAACTGGCAGGCGCCGTCCTGGTAGAAAAACGAGCCGCTGCCGGTGACGAAGGACACGAACACCGATTCCTTGGGCACCGAGCGGATCATCGAGTTGTCACGCTCGACCACGTGCTCGTTGCCCTCGATCTGCGCCAGGCGCATGCCCTCCAGTTGCAGGTTGTCCTGGCTGGCGGCAAAACCGCTTTCACAAAAAGAGCTGCATTTGAGGCCGACCAGGGTGGAGGCGTTGTAGTCCTCCCAGAAGGCCAGCCGCTGATCCAGGGCGATGCCCTGGGTGCAGGCATGCCGGGTTTCGAGCAAGGCGCATGGAGACATTTTTATTCTTCTCATGGGCAGAAAGTTCGCCGGTCGGCAAGGCAGTGACCGGATCCCGAGGCCGCAGAACATACCCGCCGCGGCCGTTCATTAATATATGAAGCTTATGCCCTGTCAACGTGAAACGCAGTGGGCACAAATCGATTGCCAGGGTAAACGGCGTCCCTGAAACCTGTAGGAAAACGCTCGTCCGATCCAGTCAACAATCCTGTCCGATTCGATAAAACCCCGCCTGCGCGCCGCGCCTAAAGTCGCCTCGACTCCCACAACACTTATCTGAAGCAGCTGCAAGCTACAAGCCACAAGCCGCAAGAGAACCCTCTTGCCGCTTGCAGCTTGCGGCTACCTCCGGAGACCGACCATGCCTGAAGCCGCCAACCGTGAATTCTGGAAAGACCTGCAACCGATCGCCAATTGCTTCAAGCCGGACGCCAAGCCCGAGGTCTACCTGGCCAATGCCGCCAGCGACGACCTGAAGCTCTATGTGCCCTTCACCGAAACCGTGTCCTCGCGGCCGCTGTGGATCTCGCCGAGCGAGAACCGCTGGTGCGACATCCTCATGGCCAGCAGCGCCGGGCTGGTGAACCGGCATTACCACCCCCACGAAGTGTTCGCCTACACCCTGTCCGGCAAGTGGGGCTACCTGGAGCACGACTGGACCGCCACCGCCGGCGACTTCGTCTACGAGACCCCGGGCGAAGGCCACACCCTGGTGGCCTACGAGCACGAACAACCGATGCGTGCGTTCTTCATCGTCAAGGGCCCGCTGATCTGGCTCGACGAACAGGGCGAGCCGGAGGGTTATTTCGACGTGCACTCCTACATCGCCATGTGCCGCGCGCACTACGAAAAGATCGGCCTCGGCGCGGCCTATATCGACACGCTGTTTCGCTGAAGTTCGCGACTTTCACCTGTCCCTCCCGCGGAGAACGACCATGGCTTACAACAACAATAAAGCCGGTTACGAGAACATCCTGCTGGGCGTGCTGTTCCTGACGTTCGGTTTCGTCTTTTTCGATCGCCTGGCCCTGTCCTTCCTGTTTCCTTTCATGGCCGACGAGCTGCAACTGAGCAATAGCCACCTGGGCATGCTGTCGTCGGTCCTGGCCCTGGCCTGGGCGGTGTCCGGCGCGCTGGTCGGGGCCTGGTCGGACCGGCGTGGCAAGCGCAAGCCGCTGCTGATCGTCGCGGTGATCCTGTTTTCCCTGTGCTCGGCGCTGTCGGGGCTGGTCACCGGTTTTCTCAGCCTGCTGCTGTTCCGCGGCATCATGGGCCTGGCCGAAGGGCCGATCCTGCCGCTCTCGCAATCGCTGATGGTGGAGGCCTCCTCGCCCCATCGCCGGGGCCTGAACATGGGCCTGCTGCAAGGCTCGGCGGCCGGGCTGCTGGGCGCGGTGATCGGCCCGCCGGTGCTGATCGGCCTGGCCGAGGCCTACGGCTGGCGCCATGCCTTAATCGTCTCGCTGATCCCCGGGCTGCTGATCGCCCTGCTGATCTGGCGCTACGTGCGCAACGACGCGCCAGCGCCAGCAACCACCAGCAACAGCGATAAAGCACCGGTCAATCGCCTGGCCCTGCTGAAAAGCCGCAACATCGTGCTCTGCACCTTGATCAGCTGCGTGTTCCTCACCTGGTTCGTGATCCTCATCTCCTTTACCCCGACCTTCCTGGTCAAGGTCCGCGGCTACAGCCCGGCGGGCATGGGCACGGTGATGAGCTGCCTGGGCGGCGCCTGGGTGCTGTGGGGCTTCGGCGTGGCGGCGATTTCCGACCGCTTCGGCCGTCGCCCGACCCTGGTGCTGTTCTCGCTGATCGCCGCCTGCTGCCCGATCGCCCTGCTCTACGCCAACAGCCCGCTGCTGATGGGCGTGCTGATGCTGCTGACCTACACCGGCCTTGGCTGCTTCACCCTGTTCATGGCGACCATCCCGGCGGAAACCGTGCCCCGGGAAGTCATGGCCACCGCCCTGGGCATGATCATGGGCATCGGCGAACTGGTGGGCGGCTTTGTCTCGCCGACCATCGCCGGCTTCGCCGCCGACCGTTTCGGCCTGTCCATCGTGATGTGGATCTCCTGCGGCGGCGCCCTGCTGGCCGCGCTGCTGGCGCTGTTCCTCAAGGAAACCGCGCCGGCGGTCCTGGCACGCGGGCGCCGCGCCGAACCTTCCCCCTCTTCCGTCCTGCAAGGAAACCAGCCATGAAAGCATTGCGTTGGCATGCCGCCCGCGACTTGCGCCTGAGCGACCTGCAACTGCCACAGCCCGGCCCGGGCGAGGTGCTGGTCCAGGTGGCCTACTGCGGTATCTGCGGTAGCGACCTGCACGAATACGCCGACGGCCCGCACTCAATTCCGCAACAGCAGCCCCACCCGCTGTCCGGTTGCCGCGCGCCGCTGACCCTCGGCCACGAATTTTGCGGCCAGGTGCTGGCGGTGGGCACAGGCGTCGACCGGGTGTGGGTCGGCAGCCGGGTGGCGGTGGAACCGGAGTATCGCTGCGGCGATTGCCAGTACTGCCGCGCCGGCCAGTACAACCTCTGCCAGTCCATGGGCTTCATTGGCCTGATGGGCGACGGCGGTTTCGCCGAACAGGTGTTGGTGCCGGCCTACATGCTGCACCCGCTGCCGGACTCGGTGAGCTTCAAGCAAGCCGCGGTGCTGGAGCCGGCGGCGGTGGCCTTTCACGCGCTGAACCAGAGCAGCCTGCTGGCCGGCGACAGCTGCGTGGTGTTCGGCCTCGGCCCCATCGGCCTGCTGCTGATCCTGCTGGCGCGCCTGCGCGGCGTGGAGCGGATCTTTGCCGTGGACATCAGCCCGGAACGCCGGCGCCTGGCCCGCGACTTCGGTGCCCAGGAAGTGCTCGATGGCCACGCCGCCGATCTGCCGCAACGTCTGCACGAACTGAGCGGCGGTGGCGTCGACACGGCCTTCGAGGCCGCCGGCAGCCAGCAGACCCTGAGCCTGGCCCTGCATGCCCTGCGCAAGGGTGGCGAGGTGGTGCTGGTGGGTTTGATGGGCGAGGTCAGCGTCGATGCCTTCCACTTGGTCAATAACGAACTGCGCCTGCTCGGCAGCGTGGGTTATCGCAACGCCTACCCGCCGCTGATCGAGCTGCTGGCCAGCGGCCGCCTGGACCTGACCCGCGCCGTGACCCGCTGCGTGACCCTGGACCAGGCCGTGGAGCATGGCTTCGAAGCGCTGCTGCGGGACAAGAGCCAGATCAAGGTGCTGGTCAACCCCAACCCGTCGCTGGCCAAGGCATGACCTGTAGCCGCTGCCGCAGGCTGCGATCGGCCCGCAGGGACGTTGCGGTCTCCAGACCGTCGAAGGCCTTCGGCCTTATCGCAGCCTTCGGCAGCGGCTACAGGCGCAACACCTGAACAACTCATTACAAAAACAACAAGAAACGAGTACCGACCATGAAAAGCACTCCCCTGCTGTGCCCGCTGCTGGCGGCGGTCCTGTTCACCCCTTTATCCCAGGCCCAGACTCCGGCACCCAGCCGCGAAGGTCCGCTGGCCGGGCTCGGCGAGCAACTGGCCGGCTACGGCATCCGACCCCATGTGCAGTTCTGGAGCCTGTCGATGAACAACCTCGACACCGGTCCGCGGGAACACAGCTTCGGCAACAGCGGCGACCTGTTCGTCGGCGCCGACGTCGACCTCGATACCCTCGCCGGCCTCGAAGGCGCGGCCGTTCATTTCGAGGAAACCTTCTTCATCCTCGACACCGCCACCGGCCAGCCGACCTCGCGCAACTGGCAAGGCGCCGCCGGCAGCTATTTCGCCGGCGCGCCGATCCACAACGACATCACCAGCAACCAGCTGAGCCTGCTGACCTACCAGCAGACCTGGCTCGACAGCCAAGTCGACATGAGCCTGGGGCGCACCAACGCCCGGCGCTACTTCTATATCTACAACTGCGAAACCGTGGTCACCTGCAACGACCCGATCATCGATTCGTCCACCGGCATCCTGCCGCCGCCCTACGGCAGCTGGGGCGGCTACCTGAAGTACCAGCCGACGCCGGGCTTGTATGTGCATGCCGGCGCCTTCGAATCGAACCCGGTGGACTACCTGAAAAAACGCAAGGGCCTGGACTTCAGCACCGACGACGCCAGTGGCACCAGCCTGCTGCTGGGCATCGGCAGCAAGCACGACGGCGCCTACAGCGCCCACTACGAACTCAACGGCTACTACAACACCTCCAGGCAGTACGACCCGCTGACCGGCGCCAGCGAGCACGGCACCGGCGGCGCCTTCTTCAAGTTCCAGCAAGGTTTCTGGCGGGCCGACTGCAGCCAGGGCACCGCGCCCCAGGCGCTGCTGGCGTTCGGTTCGCTGTCGCTGGCCGCCGACGACAAGCAGCCCTTCAGCCATTTCGCCGAAATCGGCCTGACTTACCTGGCGCCCTTCGACCGGCCCCAGGACAAGCTCAACCTCAAGGCCAGCTACCTGCGCCTCAACGACCACCAACTGCGCTTCCAGCAACAGGCGCGGATCGCCAACGGCGGCGACCCCAGCCTGGGCGAACGCAATGTCTACGCCATCGAGGCCAACGGCCACTTCGCCCTGACCCGGCACCTGGCGCTCGAGCCCAGCGTGCAGTACCTGATCAACCCGGACAATTTCTACAACCCCGAGGCCCGCGAGCTCAGCGGCAACGGTTTTGTCGTCGGCCTGCAAGTCATGTACGACGTCGGCGCGGCGCTGGGGTTGTGAACCTGCTTCTCACTGCCAACGAGGTATCTCCCATGACTGACTCTGCCCCGCGTTCGTTCGACTACATCGTGGTCGGGGCCGGCTCGGCCGGTTGCGTGCTGGCCAACCGGCTGTCCGCCGATCCGCAGCTCAGCGTCTGCCTGATCGAAGCCGGCCCCAGCGATCGCAGCCTGTTCCCCGGCGCCTATGTGCGCACCCCGGCGGGCATCATCCGGCTGATCGCCAACCCGAGGTGGAACTGGATGCACCAGTTCAGCGCCCAGGCCGCCAGCGGCGACCGTCCGATCCCCTGCCCCCGCGGCCGGCTCTGGGGCGGCTCCAGCGCGATCAACGGCATGATCTACATCCGCGGCCACCGCAGCGACTACGACCGCTGGGCCGCGGCCGGCAACCAGGGCTGGAGCTACGACGAACTGCTGCCGTACTTCCTGCGCTCGGAGCACTTCGAGCCCGGCGCCTCGCCCTGGCATGGGCAAGGCGGCGAACTCAACGTCGCCGCGCAACGCAGCCCGAGCCCGATCAACGAGGTGTTCTACCAGGCCGCCCAGGAACTGGGCTGGCGCTACAACCCGGACTTCAACGGCGAGGAGCAGGAAGGCTACGGCCCCTTCCATGTCACCCAGATCAACGGCGAACGTTGCAGCGCCGCGCGGGCCTTCCTGCACCCGGCGCTGCCGCGGCCCAACCTCAGCGTATTGAGCTCGACCCTGACCCACCGCGTGCTGCTGGACGGCAACCGCGCCTGCGGCGTCGAGGTCAGCCAGGACGGCGCGGTGTTCCAGCTCCAGGCCCGGCGCGAAGTGATCCTCAGCGCCGGGGCGATCAACTCGCCGCAGCTGCTGTTGCTCTCCGGCATCGGCCCGGCCGCCGAGCTGGAGCGCCATGGCATCGCCCAGCGCCATGAACTGCCGGGGGTTGGCCACAACCTGCAGGACCATCAGGACGTGGTGCTGATGTACCGCTGCGACAGCGAGCTGACCTACGGCGTGTCGGCCAAAGGCCTGTTGCCCCTGGCCCGTTCGCCCTGGCAGTACCTGAGCCGACGCAGCGGTCCGCTGACTTCCAATACCGTGGAGTCCGGCGCTTTCCTGCGCCTGCAGGCCGAGGACGCCGCGCCGGAACTGGGCCTGATCGTCGCCCCGGCGCTGAAGAACCAGCCGCAGCGCCTGGTGCCGCTGGGCCATGGCGTCAGCCTGCACATCGCCGTGATGCACCCGCAAAGCCGTGGCCAGGTCCGGCTCAATTCCGCCGATCCCCATGACAAGCCCATCATCGACAGCAACTTTCTCAGTCACCCGGAGGACCTGCGCAAGCTGGTGGCGGGCGTGCGCCTGGTGCGCCAGCTGGCGGCGAGCCAGGCCTTCGCCCGGCGCCTCAAGGGCGAGCTGGTGCCCGGCCCGCACGTCGAGAGCCAGGCGCAGATCGAGCGGTGGATCCGCGACAGCCTGGGCACCGTGTTCCACCCGGTCGGCACCTGCAAGATGGGCCACGACGAGCAGGCGGTGGTCGACGACCAGCTGCGGGTCCACGGCGTGCAGGGCCTGCGGGTGGCCGACGCGTCGATCATGCCGAGCCTGACCACCGGCAATACCAACGCGGCGGCGATCATGATCGGCGAAAAGGCCGCGGACCTGGTGCTGGGTAAATCGGCGCCGACGATGGAAAACCCTGTTCGCCTGGAGGAGCCGACGGACACCCTGGTCATTGGCTGAAGGGTTTCGTGCTGACGCGGCCTGTAGCCGCTGCCGAGCCTGCGAGGCTGCGAGGCTGCGAGGCTGCGATAGGACCGAAGATCCTCCAGCGGTCTCAAGATCCTGCGCCCGCTTCGTCGGAATGCCGCCCAGATCGATCGCAGTCTCGCAGGCTCGGCAGCGGCTACGGAGCATCCGTATCGACAGCAGTTCGGTGTCGCGCCGGCAGGTGTTGGCCATAGGTCGGCGTACCTGTGGATTTTGATGTTGCTCGGACATATAGTTGTACCTTGCAACCAAGTAAGGGGCTCGCCATGCCATCCCAATCGCCGCTGGTGGATCAGATCCGCAACGAATCGCGCAAACTGGTGCGCGAGCTGGGCTTCATGGGCGCCACCCTGGCCGGCTCCGACCTTGCGCCTTCGGCGGTGCACGCACTGATCGAACTCGATCTGTACGCGCCGCTCACCGCCGCCCAGTTGGGCAAGAGCCTGAACCTGGAAAAGTCCTCGGTCAGCCGCCTGCTGGCCAAGCTCATCGAGCGCGGCGACATCCAGGAAAGCCCCAGCCCCAGCGATGCCCGGGAAAAGCTGCTGGGCCTGACCGCCAGCGGACGCAAACAGGTCGCCGCTATCCATGCCTTTGGCAGTGCCCAGGTGCAACAGGCGCTGCGCCTGCTTGCGCCACGCGAGCAAAGCCAGGTGGTCGCTGGCCTGCGCAGTTATAGCCAGGCGCTGCAGGCCTGCCGCCTGGGTCATGCGCAGATCGCCACCACAATCCCTACCCTGCAGCGAGGCTATCGGCCGGGCATGATCGGCCGCATCACCGAGCTGCATGCGCACTACTACTCACGCCTGGTGGGTTTCGGGCAGTTCTTTGAACAGCGTGTCGCGGCGGGTCTGGCGGAGTTCAGCGAGCGCCTGGACCACCCGGATAACGGCATCTGGCTGGCGGTGCTGGACGAACAGATCGTCGGTTCGATCGCCATCGATCTCGGCGGCGCCCCGGAGCCCCCTCAGGCCGACAAGAGTGCCCACCTGCGCTGGTTTATCCTCGACGAGGCGGCCCGTGGCACCGGCACCGGTCGCCTGCTGCTCAAGGCGGCGCTGGAGCATTGCGACCGGGCGGGGGCAGCGTCCTGCTACCTGTGGACCTTCAGCGGCCTGGACGCCGCCCGGCATCTGTATGAAGCCTTCGGCTTCCAACTGGTGGAGGAACAGCCGGCGGCGCAATGGGGCAAGACGGTGCTGGAGCAGAAGTTCGAGCGCCGCCATCCAGGCCTGGACTGAAACGCCTCAGCGATTGGCCGGCGGTGCAATGCTCCACAGCCGCGGCCAGTCTTCGGAGGGCAGGCCGTTGCAAGTCGGCATCTTTCGGTAATCGCTGAGCTGGAAGCTTTCGCCGTCGAACAGCCAGCGCCCGGTTTCACCACAGTCACCGATACCGCGGGCCAGATAGAAAGTGCTCAATACCCCGGTCTTGGGGTCGTAGTGGGCGCCGCCCGAGCCGTCCGCGTTGTCCATGGGCACGGCTTGCCGGCGCAGCGCCTCGAACTTCGGCGGGTTGCTGCGCGACCAGCTGCTGATCAGGTAGTCGCAGTTGTAGGCCGCGCAGTCGCTCAGCACCACCGTCAACGCCCGTTGCGCGGTCAGCGGATAGACCTCGACCTGAGGCTCGGCCACATAGTCTTCATCGTCGTTGGGCGTACCCGGCGTGGCGAGTTTCACGGCGGCCGCCGAGATCCGCGTGCGCTCTGCCTCCGTCAGTTCCGGAGCCCCCGGATAAGCCCGCAGTTGCGCCGGCAGCGGCCGCGCCGGCACCTCGCTGGCCGGACGCTGGCCTGGCCGCCACAGCGCCGTCATGCCATCGACCCGGCCCTGCACCGAGTCCATCAGCAGCAGCGCCGCCGACAGACCGGACAACGGCACCCGGGCCTCGTCGTCTCCCGCCAGCTTCAGTTCTTCGGCATTGCGCAGGCGTTCCAGCCACTGGCGGGCCCGGGTCGGGTCGGCGATTTCATAGCGGGTGACCTGGGTCTGCGCGCCCTTCTTCTCCGGCAACAGCACCAGGGCGTCCAGCAGTTGCGGCTCCAGCGGCTGGCCGTCGAGGCGCAAGGCCGACAGCTCGGCGGGTTCGCCGCGCTGGTCCAGGCGTATTTCCAGCGGGCCGTCGGCGCCGGCGCGACGCTGGATGTGCAGGGTCAGGCTGCTGTACTGCACGCCGTGTTCGCCATTGGGCGCGCTCAGGGCGTGGCAGCTACGCAGGTTGTCGCAGCCGGTGATCCATTCCTTGGTCTGGCGCAGCAAGGGCACCTTTTCCGCGGCGTTCTGCGCCATCGCCTGGGCGGCGCTGGCCGTCAGCAAAAGAACCATCAGGGTGCGCTGCAACATGAGACTTTCCTTGTCGGACAAAAGCGCCGATTGTCCCACGCCGCGCGCCTGCCCTCCCAGTTCTTTCGCCTTCAGGACCAGGGTTTCACCGCGCCCTGGCGCGCCCGGTATTCCCCCGGCGTCATCTTCGCGTAGCGCTGGAAGAACCGGCTGAAATACGCCGGGTCCTTGAACCCCAGCTGGTAGCAGATTTCGTTCACCGAGCTGGCGGTAAACAGCAGCAGGCGCTTGGACTCCTGCATCAGGCGCTCGTACACCAGGCGTTTCGACGGCAGGTCGGCGATGCGCCGGCAGACATCGTTGAGACGCGCCTCGGTGACGCCGATCTGCCCGGCATAGCGCGACAGCGGCCAATGCTCCAGGTACTGGGCTTCGATCAGTTCGTTGAAGCGATGGAAGATCTGCAGGTCTTCGTGCCGCGCCGGGCGCGCCTTGAGGGAATTGGCCGAAAGCCTGAGCAGGCTGATCAGGATCAAGCGGGTCAGGGCCTCGAGCGCCGGCGCGTGCCCGGCGCCCTGCCCGGCGACTTCCTCTTGCAACTCATCGAACAGCAGCGCCAGGCGCCGCGCCTCGGCGGCGAACCCCGGGTCCAGGCGCGCCAGGGCCACGCAGGCCGGCGCCACCTGCGGGCCGCTGGCGAGACGGTTGTCGGCTTCGATCAGCTCCCACACCAGCTGCTGGCGCACGGTCAGCACGTGGCCTTCGCTGTCGGCCTCGGTGACGAAGGAATGGGCAATGGTCGGCGGCGTAAGGAAAAACATCGGCCCCGATTCCAGGTATTGCTGGTCGTCGAGGTAGACCCGCACCGCGCCGCTTTTCACATAGTGCACCTGGAAAAACCGGTCGTGGCGGTGCACCGGCATGTTGCGGCCGAAGAACCCGGCCAGGTTGCTCAGCTTGTCGTAATGCACCTGCGAGTCGGCGTAACGCTGGTCGTAGACCTGACCGATGTTGATGTTGGGAATCGGCTGGCGATCGCTCATGGTGGCGTGTCTCTTTTTTGCTCGCGGCGCTTTTTATTTCGCCGCAGCACTTTTTTATTTTTACCCGCGGCAAGCGCCCACATCCTGCGTGATTCGCGGCCCGTCCACCAGCACTCGGCAAACAGGTCATGGTCGGCGCTTGACGATCGTTAACATATTAAATATAACGTTAACACATTAACGAAATCACCTCGTCTTCCGCGATGCTCAGGAGAAAACCACAATGAGCCGTGCACTGCATGAAGTCGCCACCGGCACCCTGTTCGGCGTCGCGCTGAACTACCAGGGCCTGTTGCGCAGCCACCTGGAATCCTTCGCCCAGCCGCCCTACCAGAAGCCACCGGTCAAGCCGGTGCTGTTCATCAAGACCCCCAACACGCGCAACGTCCACGGCGGCGCCGTGATCTACCCGCAGGGTGTCGAGCGCCTGCAACCGGGCCCGGCGCTGGGCGTGGTGATCGGCAAGCGCACAAGCCGGGTCAGCGTGGAAAACGCCCTGCAACATGTGGCCGGCTACACCATCGTCAACGAATTCAGCCTGCCGGAAGACAGCTACTACCGCCCCGCCGTCAAGGCCAAGTGCCGTGACGGTTTCTGCGCCTTGGGCCCGGAACTGGTGCCGGCGGCCCAGGTGCGCGATCCCCATGAGCTGGAACTGAAGCTGTGGGTCAACGGCGAACTGCTGCAACGCAACAGCACCGCCAACCTGGTGCGCGGCATTCCCCAGCTGATCGCCGAAATCAGCGAGTTCATGACCCTGCACGAGGGCGACGTGCTGATCACCGGCACCCCCGAAGGCCGCGTCGACGTCAAGCCCGGCGACCGTATCGAAGTGGAGATCAGCGGCCTGGGCCGTCTCGCCAATCACGTTGTCGCCGAAACAGCCGCCAAAGCAGCCGCCGAATAAGGAGCCGCCATGAAACACGCCCGCATCCGTTATCAAGGCCAGGTCCACGACGTGCTGGTCAACGCGCCCAACAGCGTGAAACTGGCCGATGGCCGTGTGCTCGCCGAGGATCAGGTCGAGTGGCTGCCCCCGGCCACCGGCAGCATGTTCGCCCTGGGCCTGAACTACGCCGACCACGCCGCCGAACTGGCCTTCAAGCCGCCGACCGAGCCGCTGGTGTTCATCAAGTCTCCCGGCACCTACACCGGCCACAACCAGGTCACCTGGCGCCCGGACAACGTCGCCTACATGCACTACGAGTGCGAACTGGTGGCGGTGATCGGCAAGACCGCGCGCAACGTCAAGCGCGAGGAGGCCCTGGACTACCTGGCCGGCTACACGGTGTGCAACGACTACGCGATCCGCGACTACCTGGAAAACTACTACCGGCCCAACCTGCGGGTGAAAAACCGCGACGCCACCACCCCGGTCGGACCGTGGATAGTCGACGTCGCCGACGTGCCCGAGCCGAACCGGCTGAAGCTGCGCACCTGGGTCAACGGCGAGTTGCGCCAGGAAGGCTCGACCTCCGACATGATCTTCGACATCCCCTACCTGATCGAATACCTCTCCAGCTTCATGACCCTGCAACCCGGCGACATGATCGCCACCGGCACCCCCGAAGGCCTGTCCGACGTGGTGCCCGGCGATGAAGTGGTGGTGGAAGTCGAAGGCGTCGGCCGGCTGGTCAACCGCATCATCAGCGAGGCGGAGTTCTTCAGGATCAAGGCACAACACGACACGCAACTGGCGGCCAAGGAGCACGCATAAATGATCAAACACTGGATCAACGGCCGCGAGGTCGAAAGCCAAGACACTTTCGTCAACTACAACCCGGCCACCGGCGAAGCCATCGGCGAAGTGGCCAGCGGCGGTGCCGGGGAAATCGCCCAGGCGGTCGCGGCCGCCAAGGCAGCCTTTCCGAAGTGGGCCAATACTCCGGCGAAAGAACGGGCACGGCTGATGCGCAAGCTGGGCGAGCTGATCGACCAGAACGTGCCGCACCTGGCGGAACTGGAAACCCTCGACACCGGCCTGCCGATCCACCAGACCAAAAACGTCCTGATCCCCCGCGCCTCGCACAACTTCGACTTCTTCGCCGAGGTCTGCACCCGCATGGATGGCCACAGCTATCCGGTGGACGACCAGATGCTCAACTACACCCTGTACCAGCCGGTCGGCGTCTGCGCCCTGGTGTCGCCGTGGAACGTACCGTTCATGACCGCCACCTGGAAGACCGCGCCGTGCCTGGCGCTGGGCAACACGGCGGTGCTGAAGATGTCCGAGCTGTCGCCGCTGACCGCCAACGAACTGGGACGCCTGGCGGTCGAAGCCGGCATTCCCAATGGGGTGCTGAACATCGTCCAGGGCTACGGCGCCACCGCCGGCGATGCCCTGGTACGGCATCCGGACGTACGGGCGATTTCCTTCACCGGCGGCACCGCCACCGGCAAGAAGATCATGCAGACCGCCGGGCTGAAAAAGTACTCCATGGAACTGGGCGGCAAGTCGCCGGTGCTGGTCTTCGAAGACGCCGACCTGCAGCGCGCCCTGGACGCCGCGCTGTTCACCATCTTCTCGCTCAACGGCGAACGCTGCACCGCCGGCAGCCGGATCTTCATCCAGGAAAGCGTCTACCCGCAGTTCGTCGCCGAGTTCGCCGCCCGCGCCAAGCGCCTGACTGTCGGTGATCCGACCGATCCCAAGACCCAGGTCGGCTCGATGATCACCCAGGCCCACTACGACAAGGTCACCGGCTATATCCGCATCGGCATCGAGGAAGGCGCCACCCTGCTCGCCGGTGGCCTGGAGCGTCCGGCCAACCTGCCGGCGCACCTCGCCCGTGGCCAGTTCATCCAGCCGACGGTGTTCGCCGACGTCAATAACAAGATGCGCATCGCCCAGGAAGAGATCTTCGGCCCGGTGGTCTGCCTGATCCCGTTCAAGGACGAGGCCGAGGCCCTGCAACTGGCCAACGACACCGAGTACGGCCTGGCCTCCTACATCTGGACCCAGGACATCGGCAAGGCCCATCGCCTGGCCCGTGGCATCGAGGCCGGCATGGTGTTCATCAACAGCCAGAACGTGCGCGACCTGCGCCAGCCGTTCGGCGGGGTCAAGGGCTCCGGCACCGGCCGCGAAGGCGGCGAGTACAGCTTCGAGGTGTTTGCCGAGATCAAGAACATCTGTATCTCCATGGGCAGCCACCACATCCCGCGCTGGGGCGTGTAAGGTTTTGCAATCCTGTAGCCGCTGCCGAAGGCTCGGGCCGCGTTCGGACGATCAGGCTCGAAGAGCCTTCCTGCGAGCTTGAAGAGCACGCCCCCTTCGGGGTCGATCGCAGCCTTCGGCAGCGGCTACAGGGCCGAACAATAAGATGTTTCAGGAGAAGCACCATGGGCGAAGTCGTCATGGCCGCCAAGGTCTGCCACGTTCCATCGATGTACCTGTCCGAACTGCCGGGCAAGCACCACGGCTGTCGCGAAGCGGCGATCGCCGGGCACAAGGAAATCGCCCGCCGCGCCCGTGAACGGGGGGCCGACACCGCGGTGGTGTTCGACGTGCACTGGCTGGTCAACAGCGGTTACCACATCAACTGCGGCGAGCATTTCAAGGGCACCTACACCAGCAACGAACTGCCGCACTTCATCAAGAACATGGACTACGACTACAACGGCTGCCCGGAACTGGGCGAGCTGATTGCCGCCGAAGCCAATGCCGCCGATGTGCGCACCCTCGCCCACAACATCCCCAGCCTGGAGCTGGAATACGGCACCCTGGTGCCGATGCGCTACATGCACATGGACGTACCGCCGGAGCAGCATTTCCAGGTGATCTCCATCGCCGCCTGGTGTGCCTGGCACAAGCTCGAAGACAGCTTCACCTTCGGCGCCGCGGTGCGCCGGGCCATCGAAAAGAGCGACCGCAAGGTCCTGGTGCTGGCCTCCGGCTCGCTGTCGCACCGCTTCTCCGACGACCGCGAGGCCGAAGCCAACATCCATAACTGGACCCGCGAATTCGACAAGCAGGTGGACCTGCGGGTGGTCGAGCTGTGGCAACAGGGGCGCTTCCGCGAGTTCTGCTCGATGCTCCCGGACTACGCCGAGCACTGCTTCGGCGAAGGCCGGATGCACGACACCGCCATGCTCCTGGGCCTGCTCGGCGGCCCCGAATACAACCGGCCGGCGGAGATCGTCACCGCGCCTTTCGGCAGCTCCGGCACCGGCCAGATCAACGCCATTTTTGAGATATGAAGCAGCGGCAAGCGGCAAGCTACAAGCCACAAGAGAACCCTCTTGCCGCTTGCAGCTTGCGGCTTGCAGCTGCCTCCAAAGGAGGCCCCCATGCCGCATTTCATCGCTGAATACACCGACAACATCGAACAGGTCGCCGACCTGCCGGGGCTGTTCGAGAAGGTCCACGACTACCTCGGGGCCAGCGGCGTGTTCCCGCTCGGTGGCATCCGCAGCCGCGGCGTGCGCCTGGACACCTGGCGCATGGCCGACGGCAAGCACGACTACGCCTTCGTCCACATGCGCCTGCAGGTCGGCGCCGGGCGCGACCTGGCGACCAGACGCAAGGTCGCCGAGGCACTGTTCGAGATCATCAAGGCGCACTTCGCCGAGCTCCAGGCCCAGCGCCTGCTGGCGCTGTCGTTCGAGATGAGCGAATTGGATGCCGAGCTGAACTTCAAGCACAACAACGTGCATGAGTTTCTCAAGCGCCAAGCGTGACCTGTGACCTGTAGCCGCTGCCGCAGGCTGCGATCGGCTTGGGCGGCACTTCCGACGAAGCAGTCGTGCTCTTGAGATTGCTGGAAGCCCCTTCGGGGCTTATCGCAGCCTGCGGCAGCGGCTACAGAGTCCGTGCCCTATCGACAAGAACAATAAAAGAGACCCGCCCATGTCCAGCTCGACCCTTGCCCTGCCCAGCGCCGCGGAGACCTCCGACACCTATCGGCGGATCACCTGGCGGCTGATGCCCCTGCTGTTCACCTGCTACATCTTCGCCCACCTGGACCGCATCAATATCGGCTTCGCCAAGCTGCAGATGACCCAGGACCTGGGCTTCAGCGACAGCGTCTACGGTTTTGGCGCCGGCCTGTTCTTCATCGCCTACGCGCTGTTCGGCGTACCCAGCAACCTGGCCCTGGACCGGGTCGGGCCGCGCCGCTGGATCGCTACCCTGATGGTGGTCTGGGGCCTGCTGTCCAGCGCCATGCTGCTGGTGGACAGCGCCGCCGGTTTCTACCTGTTGCGCTTTCTGCTGGGGGTGGCCGAGGCCGGGTTTTTCCCCGGCATCCTGGTGCTGCTCAATCGCTGGTTCCCGGCCAGCCGCAGGGGCCAGGTGACCGCGCTGTTCGCCATCGCCGTGCCCATGGCCGGAGTGATCGGCGGGCCGCTGTCGGGCTGGATTCTCGAAAGTTTCCACGACCTGGGCGGGATGCGCGGCTGGCAATGGATGTTCCTGATCGAAGGCCTGCCGGTGGTCCTGCTCGGCCTGGTGGTGCTCAAGGCGCTGCCGGAAAGCATCGACAGCGTCGCCTGGCTGAGCGACCAACAAAAGCAGCAACTGCACGCGGCCCTGAGCCAGGAAGAACAGCACAAGCCGATCACCCGCTTCGCCGGCATCCTCCAGGACAGGCACATCTGGCTGCTGGTGTGCATCTATTTCGCGGTGATGCTGGCGGTCAACACCATCGCTTTCTGGATGCCGACCCTGATCCACCACGCCGGCATCGCCCGCGACAGCCGCGTCGGCCTGCTCAGCGCCCTGCCGTACCTGGCCGGCTGCCTGTTCATGATCGGCGTCGGCCGCTCTTCCGACCGCCTGCGCGAACGGCGCTGGCACCTGAGCGTGCCGCTGCTGATGTCCAGTGTCGGCCTGATCGTCGCCGGCCTGGCCCCGGACAACGCCTGGCTGGTGATGGCCGGGCTGCTGGTGGCCGGCATGGGCGCCAGCGCCGCGCTGCCAATGTTCTGGCAGCTGCCGCCGGCCTTTCTCGCCAGCAACACCCAGGCCGCGGGGATCGCCCTGATCAGCTCCTTCGGCAGCATCGCCGCCTTCCTCGCGCCCTACCTGATCGGCGTGGTCCGCGACGCCACCCAGAGCGCCAGCCTCGCCCTCTATGCCCTGGCCCTGCTGATCGCCGGCGGCGCCTGGCTGGTGCTGCGGGTGCCGGCCCTTATCGTCAATCCCCAGGAGAAGTAACCATGCTCAGCACTTCGGATATCCAGCAGGCCGCCGCCCGCCTCGACGCCGCCGAACGCAACCGGGGGCAGATCGCCCAGCTGTCGCTGGAGTTTCCCGGCATCACCATCGAGGACGCCTATGCCATCCAGCGCAGTTGGGTGGAACACAAGATCCGCGCCGGGCGCAAGCTGGTCGGGCACAAGATCGGCCTGACCTCGCGGGCCATGCAGGTGTCGTCGAACATCAGCGAACCGGACTTCGGCGCCCTGCTGGACGACATGCTGTTCGAGGAAGGCAGCGACATTCCCTTCCAGCGCTTTATCGTGCCGCGGGTCGAGGTGGAACTGGCGTTCATCCTCGGCAAGCCGCTCAAGGGCCCGAACTGCACGCTGTTCGATGTGCTCGACGCCACCGAATGGGTGATCCCGGCCCTGGAGATCATCGACGCGCGCATCCAGCAGGTCGACCCGCGGACCCAGGCCACGCGCAAGGTGTTCGACACCATTTCCGACAACGCCGCCAACGCCGGGGTGGTCATGGGCGGCCGCGCCGTGCGCCCCAACGATATCGACCTGCGCAAGGTGCCGGCGGTGCTGTACCGCAACGGCGTGATCGAGGAGTCCGGGGTGTCCGCGGCGGTGCTCAACCACCCGGCCAAGGGCGTGGCCTGGCTGGCCAACAAGCTGGCGGCCTACGACGTCGGCCTCGAGGCCGGGCAGATCATCCTCGGCGGCTCCTTCACCCGCCCGGTGGCGGCGCGCCCCGGCGACACCTTCCACGTCGACTACGACCAGCTCGGCAGCATCGCCTGCCGTTTTGTCTGAGGAGCACGCTCATGCAACTGCCGATCAATCATTTCAAGCAACGCCTGCGGCAAGACGCGCCGCAGATCGGCCTGTGGCTGGGCCTGGCCAATGCCTACTGCGCGGAGCTGGCGGCCAACGCCGGTTTCGACTGGCTGCTGCTGGACGGCGAACACGCGCCCAACGACCTCAACAGCCTGCTCGGCCAGTTGCAGGCCATCGCCCCCTACCCGGTGCAAGGCATCATTCGCCCGCCGGTGGGCGACACCGCGCTGATCAAGCAACTGCTGGATATCGGCGCCCAGACCCTGCTGATCCCCATGGTCGAAAGCGTCGAGCAGGCCCGGCAACTGGTGCGCGCCATGCGTTATCCGCCTGCGGGCATTCGTGGCGTCGGCAGCGCCCTGGCCCGGGCCTCGCGCTGGAACAGCATCCCCGGCTACCTCGACCAGGCCGACGAGCAGATGTGCCTGCTGCTGCAGATCGAGAACCTCGAAGGACTGGCCAACCTGGATGCCATCGCTGCCCTGGACGGGGTCGATGGTGTGTTTATCGGCCCGGCCGACCTCTCGGCGGCCATGGGCCATCGCGGCAACCCGGGGCATCCCGAGGTGGTCGCAGCAATCGAAGACGCCATCGCGCGGATCCGCAAGGCCGGCAAAGCGGCCGGAATCCTCAGTGCCGACCGCACATTGGCGCAGCGCTATATCGAACTGGGGGCGAACTTCGTCGCAGTGGGGGTGGACACCACAGTGCTGATGAAGGGCTTGCAGGGGTTGCTGGGGCAGTACAAGGAAGTGGCGACACCGACCTCGGGTGGCGGGGTTTACTAACCCCTAGCCCTGTAGCCGCTGCCGAGCCCCGCGAGGCTGCGATCGACTGCGCAGCAGGCGCAAAACCTGAGATTCGCGTTGGGTCTGGATAACCGCGTTGGCCCCGTTGCGGCCGCTACGTCGGAATGCCGCCCAGCCCGATCGCAGCCTCGCTGCGCTCGACAGCGGCTACAGGTCGGCAGAGGCTTGCCTGCGATGACCTCAGCCCTGGCGTGCCGCCAGGCGCCAGACCCGGGCGATATCCGCGGCCCTGTCCCGCAGCAGGCGCGGTGCCTCGGCGCAGGCCTGCTCCAGGGTCATGGGGCCGGCGGCCAGGGCAAAGGCCGCATCCACGCCGTGTTCATACATCTGCTCGTAGCCTTCGCCCAGGGTCCCGGCGATCACGATCACCGGCACATTGTGCTGCTTGGCGATGCGCGCCACGCCAAAGGGGGTCTTGCCGCGCAGGGTCTGGGCGTCGAAGCGACCTTCGCCGGTAATCACCAGGTCCGCGCCCTGCACGGCTTCGGCCAGCCCCACCAGCTCCGCCACCACTTCCACCCCCGGACGAAACCGCGCGCCGAGGAAGGCCTTGGCGGCGAACCCCAGGCCACCGGCGGCGCCGCTGCCCGGCTCGTCGCGCACGTCCTTGTCCAGCACCCGCGCGGCCTGGTCGGCGAACTGGCCGAGGGCGCGGTCCAGCTGTTCGACCTGCTGCGGCGACGCGCCCTTTTGCGGGCCGAAAATCGCCGAGGCGCCGTGGGGGCCGCACAGCGGGTTGTCGACGTCGGCGGCGATCTCGAACCGCACCTCGGCCAGCCGTGGGTCGAGGTGGCTCAGATCGACCCGCGCCACTCGCGCCAGGGCCAGGCCGCCCAGCGGCAGAGCCTGGCCATCGCCATCCAGCAGGCGCACGCCCAGCGCCTGCAAGGCTCCGCTGCCGGCGTCGTTGGTGGCGCTGCCGCCGATGGCCAGGATCACCCGCCGCGCGCCGGCATCCAGGGCCGCGCGGATCAGCTCGCCGGTGCCGAGGGTGCTGCTGGTGCAAGCATCGCGCTGGCCCGGCGGCACCAGTTGCAGGCCGCTGGCCTCGGCCATTTCGATAATCGCGGTCTGGCTCTGCGGCAGCCAGCCCCAGCGCGCGTCCACCGGCGCCCCCAGCGGCCCCTGGACCCGGGTGGTGCGCAATTGGCCCTCGCAGGCATCGAGGATCGACTCCACGGTGCCCTCGCCGCCGTCCGCCATCGGACGCTGGATCAGCTGCGCGTCCGGCCACACCCGCGCCAGGCCGTCGGCGATGGCGCTGGCCACGCCAGAGGCACTCAGGCTGTCCTTGAAGGAGTCGGGGGCGATGATGATTTTCATGGGCTATCTCCGGTTCTTATAGCGCCCATGCTGCCAGTTGGCCGCGACCTTGACCCCGGTCGGCTGCACAAGTGTGGGGCGGCTTTATTGTTCATTTCTACAAGCTAGTCCAGCCCATGGAGCCCGATGTAGCCGCTGGCGCAGCCTGCGCTCGGTTTGGGCGGCATTCCGACGTAGCGGCCGTAAAACCGGGTAACGCGGTGGGTCAGGTTGATTGCAGGCGCCGACTTTGCGGCTGCTTCGCAGCCGATCGCAGCCTCGCAAGCTCGGCAGCGGCTACAGGTGCTGCGAGGGATTACTCGGTGCTCTGCGGCAACAGCTGCACCCCGAGGTACAGCGCCAGCATGCCGTCGAGCTTGAGCGGGTCGACGCCGCTGAGTTCGGCGATGCGCTCCATGCGGTAGCGCAGGCTGTTGCGGTGGATACCCAGGGCGTCGGCGCAGGCCTGGCTCTGGCCGTCGTGGTCGCACCAGCTGCGCAGGGTCGCCAGCAGCTGGCCATTGCTGTCCTTGGCGATGACCTTGCGCAAGGGGCTGAGCAACTCGTCCAGGGCATCGTCATTGCGATGGCGCCAGAGCATCACCGGCAGACGGAAACGATTGAGGGTCAGCAAGCGCGACTGGGGCAGCACATCGCGGCCATAGGCGAGCAAGTCGCCGACCCGCCGGTAGCAACGGCGCAGCCCCGCCAGCCCGTCGGCCTGGCCGCCCACGGCGATGCGCAGGATATTCCAGCCCAGGCTGTCGAGCTTTTCCAGCAGCCGCGGGTTGTCGACGCTCAGGGTCGCCGGCCGGCACCACAGCAACGAGGACTTGGCCGAGCTGACGCACCAGCTGTCCGGGTAACGCGACATCAGCCAGGCGCTCAGGGCTTCGACGGTCTGCCCCGCGCCCTGCGCCGCTCCTTCCTGGTCCGGGCCCAGCTCGAACAGATAAGGCGTGCGCGGCAGCTGCGGCTTGAGCCCCATCTGCTGCGCCTCGTCCACCAGCCGCGGCGAATCCCCGCTGTCGCTGAGCAGCAGCGCCAGCAGGTCGTCGCAACGCTGGCGGCGCCATTGCTGTTCGGCCTGCTGGTGACGCTGGCCCACCAGCATCTCGGCGGTCATGCGCACCAGCTCGGCATAGGTGCGCAGCAGTTCCGGCTCGCCGGTGATGCCCAGCACGCCGATCAGCCGCTGGTCGTGCAGCAGCGGCAGGTTGATCCCCGGCTGCACGCCCTTGAGGTGCTTGGCGGTCTGCGCGTCGATCTCCACCACCCGGCCGTTGGCCAGCACCAGCTGCGCGCCTTCGTGACGGGTGTTGATGCGTTCGGGCTCGCCGCTGCCCAGGATCAGGCCCTGGCTGTCCATGACGTTGACGTTGTAGGGCAGGATGGCCATCGTCCGGTCGACGATATCCTGCGCCAGGTCGTGATCCAGTTCGAACATAGCGGCGTGATCCTAGGAAAGCGGGCTCGGGGCGATGACAAAGGCTTGTTCACCGGCACAGGGGATGCCGGCAAACCCTGTGCGCCGGCACAAAGACAGCGGCCCATGGGGTGACCGAGACTCTCGGGGCGATCAACGTTAACCTCGCATCGCAAAAAATCATAATAAAGAGAGACACGCCATGTCACAGAGCGCCGCTGCCACCCTGGCCACCGATGACGATAAAAACGCCGTCTACAAGCGCATCACCCTGCGCCTGATCCCCTTCATCTTCATCTGCTACCTGTTCAACTACCTCGACCGGGTGAACGTAGGCTTTGCCAAGCTGCAGATGCTCGATGCCCTGAAATTCAGCGAAACCGTCTATGGCCTCGGTGCCGGGATCTTCTTCATCGGCTACGTGCTGTGCGGCGTGCCGAGCAACCTGGCGCTGAACAAATTCGGCCCACGGCGCTGGATCGCGCTGATGATGATCACCTGGGGCACGCTGTCGACCTGCCTGCTGTTCGTCACCACGCCGACCCAGTTCTACACCCTGCGCCTGTTCACCGGCGCCGCCGAGGCCGGCTTCTTCCCCGGCGTGGTGCTGTACCTCTCGCAGTGGTTCCCGAGCTTTCGTCGCGGCCGCATCATGGCCCTGTTCATGTCGGCGATCCCGGTCTCCGGCCTGCTCGGCAGCCCGTTCTCCGGCTGGATCCTCAACCACTTCGCCGCGGGCCAGGGCGGCATGGCCGGCTGGCAGTGGATGTTCCTGCTGCAGGGCATCCCTACCGTGATCCTCGGCGCCCTGGCGTACTTCCTGCTCAATGACAATTTCGCCCACGCCAAGTGGCTGAGCCCGCAGGAACGCGCGCTGCTGGAAGCCGACCAGGCCGAAGACGCCGCGCGCAAGCCGCGGACCACTGGCGACTCCCTAACCGCGGTGTTCAAGAACCCGGCCATCTGGGCTTTCGGCCTGATCTACTTCTGTATCCAGAGCGGCGTGTACGCCATCAACTTCTGGCTGCCGTCGATCATCAAGAACCTGGGGTTCAGCGACAACCTGGTGATCGGCTGGCTCAGCGCCATTCCCTATCTGCTGGCGGCGCTGTTCATGCTGATGGTCGGGCGCTCGGCCGACCTGCGCCAGGAACGCCGCTGGCACCTGGTGGTACCGATGCTGATGGGCGCCATCGGCCTGCTGATCGCGGTCAACTTCGCCGCCAACCCGACCATCGCCATCCTCGGCCTGACCCTCGCCACCATGGGCGCCCTCACCGGCCTGCCGATGTTCTGGCCGGTGCCGACCGCGCTGCTGAGCGCCGGTGCCGCCGCGGGGGGCCTGGCGCTGATCAACTCCATGGGCCAGATGGCCGGCTTCCTCAGCCCCTACATCGTCGGCTGGGTCAAGGACAGCACCGGCTCCACCGATGCCGCGCTGTACCTGCTGGCGGGTGTCATCGTTGCGGGTAGCCTGCTGGCCCTGCGCATGACCCGCACGCTGAAACGCTGATCGGCTTTACCGGGCTCACCTTCTGGCGGGCCCGGCTTCCCGGGACAAACCACGGGTTTGTCACCGCCTCGCTACAAAAAGCAACAGCCCACCCGAGCACACCCGTGGTATATCGGACAGACGTCCGGCCGCGGCAGTTTTCCATTGGCTGGATCGATTGATGACTCCCTCGCAGACCTTACCGAAGGAAGACCCACACGATCATGACCGCGCCCATCTCCCTCGCCCGCCTGAGCGATATCCAAGCCCTCGAACAACAGCAGCCCCTGGCCCAGCGCAATCTTCCCGCCAGCACCTATGAACTGTTGCAACGCTCGGCCAGCCGTTTCGGCGAGCGCACCGCCCTGACCTTCCTGCCCCAGGGCAGCATCCAGGACCAGCCCTGGAACATCAGCTACGCCGAGTTGTTCGCCCAGGTCACCCGCACCGCCAACGCCCTGCACCGGCTGGGCATCCGCCCGGGCAAGGCAGTGTCGTTCCTACTGCCCAACCTGCCGCAGACCCATTACGTGATCTGGGGCGGCGAGGCCGCCGGGATCGTCAACGCCATCAACCCGCTGCTGGAACCGGAGCACATCGCCGAGCTGGTCCGCGCCTCGCGCACCACGGTGCTGGTGACCCTGGCGCCCTTCCCCGGCACCGACCTCTGGCAAAAGGTCGCCAACCTGCGCGAGCGCCTGCCGGAGCTGGAGGCCATCGTCACCATCGACCTGGCCAACCTGCTGCCCGAGCCGCAACGCAGTGTGATCAAGAGCCAGCGCCCGGCGATGCCGGAGGGCGTGCTGGACTTCGACACCCTGCTCGCCGCCTGCCCCGCCGACCACCTGGAAAGCGGCCGGGTGATCCAGCCGGACGACATTGCCTCGTACTTCCACACCGGCGGCACCACCGGCACGCCGAAACTGGCGCCCCACAGCCACCTCAATGAAGTGGCGATGGCCGAGATCATCGGCCTGCACGGCGACTACGACAGCAACGATGTGCTGCTCTGCGGGCTGCCGCTGTTCCATGTCAACGGGGTGATGGTCACCGGCCTGTCCGCCTTCCACCGGGGCGCTCGGGTGCTGCTGGCCGGCCCTCAGGGCTACCGCAACCCGACGCTGATCAAGGATTTCTGGCACCTGGTGGAACGTTATCGGGTCAGCTGTTTCAGTGGCGTGCCGACCATCTATGCCGCCTTGCTGCAGGTGCCCAACGACGGCATCGACGTTTCCAGCCTGCGCTTCGCGGTGTGTGGCGCCGCGCCCATGCCGGTGGAGCTGATCCGCCAGTTCGAGGCGCGCTCGGGGCTGAAAATCATCGAGGGCTACGGCCTTACCGAAGGCACTTGCGCCACCAGCTGCAACCCCCAGGACGGCGAACGCCGCCCCGGCTCCATCGGCCTGCGCTTGCCGTATTGCGAGGTCAAGATCGCCGTGCTCGACAGCGACGGCCATTACCTGCGCGACGCCGCCAGCGACGAGCCCGGCAATGTTTGCCTGCGCGGGCCGACGGTGTTCAAGGGCTATCTGCAGGCCGACAAGAACCAGGGCCTGTGGCTCGACGGCGGCTGGTTCAACACCGGCGACCTGGGGCGTATCGACCGCGACGGCTACATCTGGCTGACCGGGCGCAGCAAGGACCTGATCATCCGCGGCGGCCACAACATCGACCCGCAGATGATCGAAGAAGCCCTGCACCGTCACCCGGCCGTGGCCATGGCGGCGGCAGTGGGCAAGCCGGACATCAAGGCCGGCGAGCTGCCGGTGGTGTACATCCAGCTCAAGGCCGGCGCCAGCGCCGATCCGGCCGAATTGCTGGAGCACGCCGCGCGGCATATCCATGAACGGGCTGCGCTGCCCAAGGACGTCTGGCTGCTCGAGCAGATCCCCCTGACGGCCGTGGGCAAGACCTTCAAGCCGGCCCTGCGCCTGGACGCCATTCGCCGGGTGTTCGAGGACGAGGTGCGCCTGGTTGCCGACGGCATCCGCGTCGAGGCCGTCAGCGACGAGCGCCACGGGCAGCGGGTGGATATCCATGTGCCCGGCCTGGACGCGACCCGTCGCGCGGCCCTGGACCAACGCCTGAGCGGCTACGCGGTGCGCTACCAGTTGCATTCGGTCTGAGTCGCCGGCGGCCCCGGCAAGCGGGGCCGCCGCGCTGCAAGCATTCACCTGTAGCCGCTGCCGCAGGCTGCGATCGGTTTGGGCGGCACTCCGTGCGAAGCGGCCGTGACCGGAGAGAAGCCGTTTTGCTGACAGACCGCGTCATGGCTGATGGCGAGTCCTGCGGCCTCGATCGCAGCCTGCGGCAGCGGCTACAGTTTCGGCTTCTGCGCTGACGGACCAGATGCTTGTGCCCCCCGTATGGGTGCGGCCATGTTTCATTCAGGCGCGCCGCCATCCGCCGCATAGCGATACCCCGGATGCAGGTCGGCGCCCGCCGGCGCATCCAGTTCCAGCACCAGGCCACCCGGCATCTGCACGAAGATCTGCCAGGTGCCGTCCTGCGGCACCTGCGCCACCTGATGCGGCAGGCCGCTGGCCTGGACCCGCTGCAACACCACTGCGGCATCCTCCTCGGTCCTGAAGGCGATATGGCTGAGCGCTGTCTCGGCGAAGGTCGGTTGCTCGATCACGTGCACCAGCGCCTGCCTGTCCTGGTACAGCCAGCGCCCGGGAAAGGGAAACGGCGGGCGCCGTCCGGCCTGCAGCCCGAGCAAGGCCTGGAAGGCCTGCTGCAAGGCATCGCCTTCGGCGGTGTTGAACGCCAGATGATCGAAATGCCAGGTCATGACGCACCTCCATCACCGATAACAGCGGTGCGATCCGGCAAGAACGTACTGAGCGGTTTCATGAGTTCACCTTGTGCGATGGAAGTGACTGCATATTCACAGCTTGATAACCGAGGAAAAATCCCGGTAAAACGCAAGGATCTTTAAAGGATTTTTAGCAATGAGCTCGATTCTCGACCTTGAAGTCTTCGTCCGCACTGCCGACTCCGGCAGCATTTCCGCCGCCGCCCGCAGCCTGGAGTTGACCCCCGCCGCCGCCAGCATCGCCCTCAAGCGCCTGGAAACCCGCCTGGGCATGCGCCTGCTGGCGCGCTCGACCCGCAGCATGCGCCTCACCGAAGAAGGCCGACGCTACCTGGACAGCGTGCGCGTGGCACTGGCGGCCCTGGCGGAAGGCGAGCAGGCCCTGAAGCAGCAGAGCCAGGGGCTCAGCGGTGTACTGCAACTGGCGGCGCCGTCGGACTTCGGGCGCAACCTGCTGCTGCCCTGGCTGGACGACTTCAAGCGCGAACACCCGCATATCCGCCTGCAATTGTTGCTCAACGACCGCCACAGCGACCTGTTCCGCGAGACCGTCGACGTCGCCCTGCGCTTCGGCGTGCCCAGCGACTCCAGCCTGGTGGCCCTGCCGATCCTGCCCCGGCATCACCGGCTGGCCTGCGCCAGCCCCGAGTACCTGGCGCGCCACGGCACGCCACAGACGCCCGCCGAACTGAGCGAGCACAGCGCCCTGATCTATCTGCGCAACGGCCGTCCCTACAACAGCTGGCATTTCAGCCAGGACGGCGAGGTGCAGGAAGTCCAGGTGCGCGGCGACTACCTCAGCGACGACGGCGAAGTGGCGCGGCGCTGGGCCCTGGCCGGCCACGGCATTGCCTACAAGGCCTGGCTCGACGTGGCCAGCGACATCCGCGCCGGGCGCCTGGTGCCCCTGCTCGGCGACTGGCAGGGTGAAAGCGTGCCGCTCAACCTGCTGTGCCCGCACCGTTTGCAGGTCTCGGAACGGGTGAAGGTACTGCAAGGCTTTTTACAGGCCCGCTGCCAGCTGCTGGCCGGATAATTCAGATTGCCCCCTACGCCCGTTCTGGTATTTGATGGGCGTCCCATGACCGGTCGCTGGCCGCTGTCGCGCCGGCCTTACCTCACGCACAAGGATTTCGTACATGAGCTATCGCATCCTCGGCCATTCCGGGCTGCACGTGTCCCCCCTGACCCTCGGCACCATGATGTTCGGCGAACAGACCAGCACCGAGGACTCCCTGCGCATCATCGACAAGGCCTGGGACCAGGGCATCAACTTCATCGACACCGCCGACGTCTACACCGGCGGCCGTTCCGAAGAGATCGTCGGCGAAGCCATCGCCAGCCAGCGTGACCACTGGGTGCTGGCGACCAAGGTCGGCTTCGGCCCCGCCGATGGCGTGCCCAACCGCAGCGGCCTGAACCGCAAGCACATCTTCAACGGCATCGACGCCAGCCTGACCCGCCTGGGCACCGATTACATCGACATCTACTACCTGCACCGCGAAGACCACAACACGCCGCTGGAAGTCACGGTCTCGGCCATCGGCGACCTGCTGCGCCAGGGCAAGATCCGCTACTGGGGCCTGTCCAACTACCGCGGCTGGCGCATCGCCGAGGTGATCCGCATCGCCGACCGGCTCGGCGTCGACCGGCCGGTGATCAGCCAACCGCTGTACAACATCGTCAACCGCCAGGCCGAGACCGAGCAGATCACCGCGGCCCAGGCCTACGGGCTCGGCGTGGTGCCCTACAGCCCGCTGGCCCGCGGCGTGCTCAGCGGCAAGTACGCGCCGGATGTCGCCCCCGACAGCAACAGCCGCGCCGGGCGCCAGGACAAACGCATCCTGGAAACCGAATGGCGCGTCGAGTCGCTGCGCATCGCCCAGCAGATCCAGCAGTACACCCAGGGCCGCGGGGTCGGCATGGTCGAGTTCGCCATCGCCTGGGTGCTGAACAATGCCGCGGTCAGCTCGGCGATCGTCGGCCCGCGCACCGAGGCACAGTGGGACGCCTACACCAAGGCGCTGGAGGTGAAGATCAGCGCCGAGGATGAAGCCTTCATCGATTCGCTGGTCACCCCGGGGCATGCCTCGACCCCGGGCTTCAACGACGTCAGCCACTTCGTCTCCGGACGCACGCCACGCTGACCTCCCCCACAGCGGTGGCCCCTTCCGCGGGCCACCCGCTGCCCCACTGCCGGTCAGTGGCGGCAAACGGGATATTTTCCCGTAACTTGCGATAAATCCGAGTAAACGTCTCGCGCCAAACCCTCTATATTCCCCGCAGTTTTTCCCTCCATCCCATTTGCCTGGTTCAGGTCGCACGAGGACAGCTTGTCTAAAGGTATTGCTCTATCGGTCTTGGCGTCGGTGCTGTTTGCCGTCATGTATTTCTACACCTCCTTGCTGGCGCCCCTGACCGGGGTGGAGATTTTCGGCTGGCGCATGCTGCTCACCGCGCCATGCATGACCGTGTTCATGCTGCTGAGCGGCGAATGGCGGCATGTCGGGGCGATCCTCAAGAGACTGCTGGGCCAACCGTTTCTGCTGCTGGCGCTGCCGCTGTCCGCGGCGCTGCTCGGGGTGCAGCTGTGGCTGTTCATGTGGGCGCCGTTGAATGGCTACAGCCTGGATGTGTCGCTGGGGTATTTTCTGCTGCCACTGACCATGGTCCTGACCGGGCGCATCGTCTACGGCGAACAGCTGTCGCGGCTGCAGAAGATCGCCGCCGGCCTGGCGACCCTGGGGGTGCTCAACGAGCTGTATCAGGTGGGCAGTTTTTCCTGGGCGACCTTGTTGGTGGCCATCGGTTATCCGGTCTATTTCGTGCTGCGCAAACGCCTGGCCTCCGACAACCTGGGCGGCCTGTGGCTCGACATGGCGCTGCTGCTGCCGATCGCGCTGTGGTTCGTGCAAAGTGGCGAGCAGGGTTTTGCCGTGGTCGATCAACACCCCTGGCTGTACCTGCTGATTCCGTTGCTGGGGTTGATCAGCGCCTCGGCGCTGGTGGCCTATATCATCGCCAGCCGCCTGCTGCCCTTCAGCCTGTTCGGCTTGTTGAGCTATGTCGAACCGGTGTTGCTGCTGGGCGTGGCCCTGCTGCTGGGAGAAAGCATCCAGGCCGGGGAATGGCTGACCTACCTGCCGATCTGGCTGGCGGTACTGGTGCTGGTGTACGAGGGGTTCAAGCATCTGATGCGCCAGCGCAGAAGCTGACGCTAGACCTGTAGCCGCTGCCGCAGGCTGCGATCGGGCGCGAAGCGGCCGCGACAGAAGACGCGGACTCTCCGACAGATCGCATCAAGGCCGATGGCGAGTCCTGCGGCCTCGTTCGCAGCCTGCGGCAGCGGCTACAGGACCGCGTTGGGAATCAGGGTTTGATCTGCTTCAGCTCGTTGAGCAGGGCCAGCAGGGCCTGCATCTTCTCTTCGCCGAACTGCTGCTGGATGCGTTGGTAGTTGATTTCCATGTCGCCGCTCATGGACTCGAAACAGGCCTCGCCCTTTTCCGTCAGGGTGATGAACAGGCGGCGCTGGTCCTCGGGGGATTTGCGCCGACTGACGTATTCGTCGCGCTCCAGGCGGGTCAGCACGCCGGTCATGCTCGGCGGCAGGATGCAGGCCATTTTCGCCAGCTGATGGCTTTCCAGCTCGCCGTTCTGGCGCAGGATGCGGATCACCCGCCACTGCTGCTCGGTCAGGTCATGCTGGTTGAGGGACGGGCGAAAAAACGCCATGGCCGCTTCGCGGGCCTGAAGCAGGGTCAATGTCAGGGAAGGTCTTGGGTTGGTCATGTGCGGGTCGTTCACAGGGCTGGATGGCGACGCTCGGCGTCACGAAGGCCGAACATTAACACATTCACAATTACCAACCGACAGGCAAAACAAAGCCCGGTCGAGGATTCCCCGACCGGGCTTCATCGTCAGGCAGGTGGCGGCTTAGTCGGTGGACAGCACGCCACGGCGGACCTGGTCACGTTCGATCGATTCGAACAGTGCCTTGAAGTTGCCCTCGCCGAAACCATCGTCGCCTTTACGCTGGATGAATTCGAAGAACACCGGGCCCATCAGGGTTTCCGAGAAGATCTGCAGCAACAGGCGCTTGTCGCCCTCTTCCGAGGAACCGTCCAGCAGGATGCCCCGCGACTGCAGCTCGTTCACCGGCTCGCCGTGGTTCGGCAGGCGGCCTTCGAGCATTTCGTAGTAGGTGTCCGGCGGAGCGGTCATGAAGCGCATGCCGATCTTCTTCAGCTGATCCCAGGTCTTGACCAGGTCGTCGGTGAGGAAGGCCACGTGCTGGATGCCCTCGCCGTTGAACTGCATCAGGAACTCTTCGATCTGCCCGGCGCCCTTGGATGACTCTTCGTTCAGCGGGATGCGGATCATGCCATCGGGCGCGGTCATGGCCTTGGAGGTCAGGCCGGTGTATTCGCCCTTGATGTCGAAGTAACGGATCTCGCGGAAGTTGAACAGCTTCTCGTAGAAGCCGGCCCAGTAGGCCATGCGCCCGCGATACACGTTGTGGGTCAGGTGGTCGATGATCTTCAGGCCCGCGCCCTGCGGATGGCGGTCCACGCCTTCGAGGTAGACGAAGTCGATGTCATAGATCGAGCTGCCTTCGCCGAAGCGGTCGATCAGGTACAGCGGCGCGCCGCCGATGCCTTTGATCGCCGGCAGGTTCAGCTCCATCGGGCCGGTTTCGATGTGGATCGGCTGGGCACCCAGTTCCAGGGCCCGCTTGTAGGCCTTTTGCGAATCCTTGACGCGGAACGCCATGCCACACACGGACGGGCCGTGCTCGGCGGCGAAGTACGAAGCGACGCTGTGGGGCTCGTTGTTGAGGATCAGGTTGATCGCACCCTGGCGATACAGGTGCACGTCTTTGGACCTGTGGGTCGCGACCTTGGTGAAACCCATGATCTCGAAGATCGGCTCGAGGGTGTTGGGGGTAGGCGATGCGAATTCGATGAATTCAAAGCCCATCAGGCCCATCGGGTTTTCGAAGATATCTGCCATGGTTGGCGCCTCATCATGCTTTTAGAAATTAACGGATCGTTAGTTGCTAGCAATGCTGAGGCAGGCAGGTGGCGCGCAAGAGATGCCCCGCACGCTGCGCGCGAGGAAATCACCGTAAATCAGTTGAAACCCGAGAATCTTCATGTCGACCCTGTCTTACCGGCTGGGGGGCGAGGCTTCTGCTGCCAGAAGACTTTATTATTGTATGCGTAACCAGATTCTACACAGCGTAAAACTGTTTGTCCGCACTCTCTATAAAATCCGCCTTTTTTCCAGGCTCGCAAGGGGTTTGTTGCACTGGTAAATGCCCCACAGGATCAGCACGCCGCCCAGGCACATGGCCAGGCTCAGGCGTTCGTCCAGCAGCAGCGCGCCAAGGATCACCGCGGTCAGCGGATTGAGCGCGATAAACACCCCCGAGCGGGTCGCGCCGATCTTGCGCAGGCCGTCGTAATACCAGATATACGCCAGGGCCGAGCCCAGCACGCCGAGGTACAGCAGGCTCAGGCCCTGCTCCAGGGTCAGGCTCGCCAGCGCCTCGAGGCGCACCTCGCCGCGCAGGGCCGCGGCGCTCCAGAGCATCGCCGTGCCCAGCAGGATCGAATAGGTCACGGCCTGCAACGGGCCCAGGGTCTGGTTCAGGTTGCGCGAAAACAACGAATAGACGCCCCAGCCCAGCACGCAGCCGAAAATCAGCAGGTCCCCGCGCCAACTGCCCGCTCCGCTGGACAAGGCCCCCGGGTCGCGACTGAGGATCACCACCCCCGCTCCCCCCAGGCACAAGGCAATGCCGAACAACTTGGCGCCGCTCAAGCGCTCCTTGAACAGCGCCCAGGACGCCAGGGCAATCACCGCTGGATTGAGGGCGACGATCAACGAGGCGCGCGAGGCATTGATCGACTGCAGGCCCTCGAAGAAACACAGGTTGTAGAAAAAGATCCCGAAGAACCCCAGCACCGCCAACTGGGCGAACTGCGCCAGGCTCGGGCGCACCAAAGCAATCCGGGCGATTGCCATGAACAGCAGCAAGGCCAGGCTGGCCAGGAGAAAACGCAGGCTGGCGGCCAGCAAAGGCTCCAAGGTACCCGCCAATAGCCGCCCGGCGACAAAGGTGCCGCCCCAGATCATGGTGACCGCCGCCAGCTTGCAATACACCGGCAGATCGGAAGGCCCGGCACAGGTTTGATCGACAGTTTTCATAAGGCCCCGAGGCGCGGATCAAGGAAGGTTCGGGTATTCTTCGGCTAATGCCCGATCATCGTAAAATGAGCTTTTACTCATGACCCTGAGCCAACTGCAGATCTTCTCCCTGGTGGCCGAGCTGCGCGGTTTCACCAGCGCCGCCAGCCGCCTGGGCATCAGCCAGTCGGCGGTGTCCCACGCGCTCAAGTCCCTGGAGCAGGAACTCGGGGTCGAGCTGATCCGCCGGCATCAGTCGCTGGTGGAACTCACCGATATCGGCCAGCAATTGTTGCTGCGAGCCCGCGCCATCCTCGGCCTGGCCGCCACCATGGAACAGGAAGCCGCCGATGCCCGCGGCATGAAACGCGGCACCTTGCGCATCGGCTCGTTCGGCCCGACCTCGTCGATGAAGCTGCTTCCGGCGATCCTCCGGCGTTACCGCGCGGCCCATCCCGGTATCGAGGTGCACATCGACGAGGGGCCCGACCGCCAGGTGCTGCAATGGCTGGAGGAACGGCGCATCGACGTCGGTTTCGTGGTGCTGCCCCAGGAGCGCTTCGACTGCTTCGCCCTGGTGGAAGACCAGATGGTGGCGCTGATCCCCAGCCAACATGGGCTGGCCGCCAAGGACTCGGTGAGCCTTGCCGAGCTGTGCAACGACCCGTTCATCCTCACCGAGGCCGGTTCCGCCGAGCTGGTTTCCCGGCTGTTCCTCGCGGCCAGGCTCAGCCCCAACATCCGCTATCGCAGCTCGCAACTGCTCAGCACCCTGGAGACCGTGGCCCGCGGCGATGCCCTGACCCTGGTCGCCCAGTTGTCGCTGCCCGAGGCCAACGACCCGCGTTATCGGGTCAAGGCGCTGTCACCTCCCGTCCGGCGCCAGGTAGGGCTGGCGGTGCTGGACCGGCGGCAGGCGTCGCCGGCGACCCTGGCCTTTATCGAGCAGGCGCGGAGTCTGTATCGCCGTGACTGAGCACAACCCGAGGCCACCGTCTATCATGCCCATGGACCGGATGCCGCCGTACCGTCCACCGGCTTTTGAGCGTTTTCTGGCTTCCATTTCGCCACAGGTTTTTCCTCCATGCCATTGACCGCCAAAGGCCCGCTGAAACGCTCTACCCGCAACCTGTGGACCCTGCTGATCGGCTTGCTGCCGGTAGCGCTGGGCATGGTCATCCTTTATATGCAGGCCGAGCGCGCGCTGATCCACAGCAGCCAGCAGACCGCCGAGGAAGCGATCCGCCAGTTCGACCTGATGCTCGACAACACCGACATCGCCGCCCGGTCGCTGATGGCGCAGGTCGGCCAGCCCTGTGACGATTTCCGGCAACTGGCCCTGCGCGAACAGGTCACCCGCCGCCCGTTCGTACGCTCGACCAATCTGGTGTGGCGCAACAACAATTACTGCAGCTCGCTGCTCGGCCCGTCCTCGTTCGAGCTGGACCCGGCCAACTATGTCGACGGCAAGCTGTGGTTGATGGACGGCAACCCGGTCACGCCCAATACCGCGCTGCTGGTCTATCGCTTGCAAGAGGGCGAACGCGCGGTGCTGGCCACCATCGACGGTTATCACCTGAGCAACGCCTTGCGCCTGATCAGCCGCTTTGCCGAGCTGCAACTGCAAGTCGGCCCCTACTGGCTGGCCGACGATGGCCAGGTCCATGAATCCGTCGCCCCGCCGCCCCCGGTAGCCCCTTATCGGATGGCCTCTTCGCGCTACCCTTACAGCGTCAACGCGGGGTTCCCCGAGGGCGATATCTGGCTCTACATGAAGGCCCAGTACCCTGCCCTGTTCAGCCTGCTGATCTTTTTCGGAGTGCTGGCGGCGGTCCTTGGCCACTGGCTGCAAAAGCGCTCGTCGTCACCCAGCCATGAACTGCAACGCGCCCTGGAAGCAGCCGAGTTCATCCCGTACTTCCAGCCCGTGGTGCGTGGTGATACCAAGCAGTGGGCTGGCATCGAAGTGCTGATGCGCTGGAAACACCCCCGTGAAGGCCTGGTGCGTCCAGACCTGTTCATTCCCTTCGCCGAGCATTCCGGCCTGATCGTGCCCATGACCCGTTCGCTGATGCAGCAGACCGCCCTGCTGCTGGCGCCTCACGCCCATACCTTCATCGACGACTTTCATATCGGCATCAATATCACCGCCAGCCATTGCCAGGACCTGGAGTTGCTCGAGGATTGCCGGGAGTTTCTCGGCCTGTTCCCGCCGGGCAAGGTGCGCCTGGTCCTGGAGCTGACCGAACGCGAACTGGTGGAACCGACCCCGATCACCCACAGCCTGTTCGAGGAACTGCACAAGTTGGGGGTGATGATCGCCATCGATGACTTCGGTACCGGCCATTCAAGCCTGGGTTACTTGCGCAAGTTCAATGTCGACTATCTGAAGATCGACCAGAGTTTCGTGGCCATGATTGGGGTCGATGCCCTGTCCCGCCACATACTCGACAGCATCATCGAACTCTCGGGCAAACTCGAACTGGGGATAGTCGCCGAGGGTGTGGAAACAGCGGAACAACAGGACTATCTGGCCGCCCATGGGGTCGATTTCCTACAAGGCTACTTATTCGGCAGACCGATGCCCGGGGAAGAATTCCTACAAGCGCTGGCGCGCCACTAAATAGCCATTTCTGATGAAAATTTATTGAACTCGGCAATTGTTTCACGCACCAATTTGAATCAGAAGATGACAAATTGTGTGCATCAACAACGCCATGATTTACTTGCGCCAGATTAACTACTACAATTTTTCTAGCCTGTACAAGATTCGCAGGTGGGCCATTATAATCGAGTCGTTCTAAGGCTCTTGGCTTATAGCTTTGTTTGCGGTTGGTATCAGCCAAATACACTATTGGAGTAAAGATATTGTCCAGACTCGCTGAATTTCGTGCAGCAGAAAAGGCCCTTCAAGAACAGCTCGCCCAGCTGGAATCCCTGAAGAACGACGCCGGACTCAAGAAAGAAATCGAGTTCGAGGAAAAGCTCCAGGGCCTGATGAAGACCTACGGCAAAAGCCTGCGCGACATTATCGCCATTCTCGATCCTCATCCGGGCAAATCCGCTCTGCCGCTCTCGGGCGCGCCGAAAACCCGTCGTGCACGCGTGGTCAAGGTTTATCAGAACCCGCACACCGGCGAGTTGATCGAAACCAAGGGCGGCAATCATCGCGGCCTTAAAGCCTGGAAAGAACAGTACGGCGCTGCCACTGTAGATTCCTGGCTGCGCAGTTAAGTAACCGATGTATATAAAAGACCCTGCCTATGCAGGGTCTTTACCTTTAAACGAAGGCTGTTTGTTTCGAAATCGAATAAGTTGCAGCCCATAGATGGCCTGAGCGGCAATAAACACCCAGCCGGAACTGCAGCTGCCCCCCCCAATCCCCCTGCTCGATCCTACAACTTTGTACTTAGTTCAAAGGCGCGAACCGCGCCGGCCGACGTAGCACAATCGTTCCCGTTAAAGTTTCAGGCTACTTCGCACCCCGCGGATTTCCTCCTGGCTTTCGGCATAAACCGCAGCCTGTCCGGCATAAGACAATACATAGGCCTTATCGCCATCGACAGCCGCCACCAGTGTTTGCGACAACACATGGCGGCCGTTTTCGGTAATGGTGCAAGTGGTTTCCAGCGCCGCCAGACGACTCAATGTCGTGTCATGAATGCGCGTGCACACACTTTGATAACCGCCGCGCCCGAAGTCCTTCTGCACCGACTTGCGCATCTCCAGCAAGACCGCCTGCAAATTGACCTGATGCCCATTTTCAACTTGAGTCATGGTCAACTCCATGACCATCAACGGCGTGCCGCCGGCATCGTTCTTCACCGCGCGCTGGCGGAATACCTTGGCCGGTTGTTCTTGCGCCTGCGGCAACTCTTCGATCTGCCAGCCGCTGGGCCAGGTGATCACCGGGTCCGCCGCCTCGGCCAGGGCCGGAAGCAGAAGCCAGGACGCAAGCAGACACAGGGTTTTGAACGATAAGCGCATGGTCATGAACACGTAGGGGACGGGCCCTGAAGTCTGAGGCTGGCAGGAGTATCGAGCAACAGGTTCGTAGCTTTGTGTTTGGTGCGCCCTGCCGCTCTTGCGTATCATTGCCCGACCGCAAGGACGCCCGAAGCCCTGCAAGCCAAGGGACTGCTCGTCAGCGCGAGCGCCGTTTGCCCCACTTTTTTTCCGGAGGGCCCATGAGCCTGCACGAACTCAATACTTTCCCCGGCGTGACTGCCCAGCCTGACACCGCCACCGCCCACTTCGTGTTCAACCACACCATGTTGCGGGTCAAGGACATCACTAAATCCCTGGACTTCTACACCCGCGTCCTGGGCTTCTCCCTGGTGGAAAAACGCGACTTCCCCGAAGCCGAATTCAGCCTGTACTTCCTCGCCCTGGTGGACAAGGCGCAGATCCCGGCCGACGCTGCGGCCCGTACCGAATGGATGAAGTCGATCCCCGGCATCCTCGAGCTGACCCATAACCACGGCACCGAGAACGACGCGGACTTCGCCTATCACAACGGCAACACCGACCCGCGCGGCTTTGGCCATATCTGCATTTCGGTGCCGGATATCGTTGCCGCCTGCGAGCGCTTCGAAGCCCTGGGCTGCGATTTCCAGAAGCGCCTGAACGACGGCCGCATGAAGAGCCTGGCCTTTATCAAGGACCCGGACGGCTATTGGGTTGAGATCATCCAGCCAGCGCCGCTGTAACCCACCTGTATTGCCTGCGATAGGCACAACGCGGTTTGCCTGACTCACCGCGTTATCGTTGATCGCGAGCAAGCTTCGCTCCTACAGAAGCGACGGGTACCAACAAAAAACCCCATGAGCCTAGGCTCATGGGGTTTTGTTTTTTCCGCTGCCGACTCAGGCCGGCGCGGAGGTGCGGATCAGGTGGTCGAAGGCGCTCAGCGAGGCCTTGGCGCCCTCGCCTACCGCGATCACGATCTGCTTGTACGGCACAGTGGTCACGTCACCGGCGGCAAACACGCCGGGCAGCGAAGTCTCGCCACGGGCATCGACAATGATCTCGCCACGGGGCGACAGCTCGACAGTGCCCTTGAGCCAGTCGGTGTTCGGCAGCAGACCGATCTGCACGAAGATCCCTTCCAGGTCGACGGTGTTGAACTCGCCCGAATCGCGGTCCTTGTACACCAGGCCGGTGACTTTCTGGCCGTCACCCTTGACTTCGCTGGTCAGCGCGCTGGTGATCACCTTGACGTTCGCCAGGCTGTACAGCTTGCGTTGCAGCACGGCGTCGGCGCGCAGCTTGCTGTCGAACTCCAGCAGGGTCACGTGGCTGACGATACCCGCCAGGTCGATGGCTGCTTCGACGCCGGAGTTGCCGCCACCGATCACCGCCACACGCTTGCCCTTGAACAGCGGGCCGTCGCAGTGCGGGCAGAAGCACACGCCCTTGGCCTTGTATTCCTGCTCGCCGGGCACCCCCATCTCGCGCCAGCGGGCACCGGTGGCCAGGATCAGCGACTTGGCCTTGAGGCTCGCGCCGCTTTCGAAACGCACTTCGTGCAAGCCGCCGACTTCCTTGGCCGGCACCAGCGCGCTGGCGCGCTGCAGGTTCATGATGTCGACGTCGTACTGGCGAACGTGCTCTTCCAGGGCGCTGGCCAGTTTCGGCCCTTCGGTTTCCTGGACCGAGACGAAGTTCTCGATGGCCATGGTGTCCAGCACCTGGCCGCCGAAACGCTCGGCCGCGACACCGGTACGGATGCCTTTGCGGGCCGCGTAGATCGCCGCCGACGCACCGGCCGGGCCACCACCGACCACCAGGACATCGAAAGCGTCCTTGGCGCTGATTTTTTCCGCCTGCTTCTCGATGGCGCCGGTGTCGAGCTTGCCGAGGATTTCTTCCAGGCCCATGCGGCCCTGGCCGAAGTTCACGCCATTGAGGTAGACACTGGGGACCGCCATGATCTTGCGATCGTTGACTTCGTCCTGGAACAACGCGCCGTCGATAGCGACGTGGCGGATGTTCGGGTTCAGCACCGCCATCAGGTTCAGCGCCTGGACCACGTCCGGGCAGTTCTGGCAGGACAGCGAGAAGTAAGTCTCGAAGTTGAACTCGCCTTTGAGGGCGCGGATCTGTTCGATCACTTCGACACTGGCTTTCGAGGGGTGGCCGCCGACTTGCAGCAAGGCCAGCACCAGGGAAGTGAATTCGTGGCCCATGGGAATGCCGGCGAAACGCAGGCTGATATCGGCACCCGGGCGATTGATCGAGAACGATGGTTTACGTGCATCGTTACCGTTGTCGAGCAAGGTAATCTGGCTGGAAAGACTGGAAACGTCTTTCAGCAATTCGAGCATTTCCTGGGATTTCGCACCGTCGTCGAGAGAGGCAACGATCTCGATCGGCTGGGTGACCCGTTCCAGGTATGACTTCAACTGAGCTTTAAGATTGGCGTCCAACATACGGGCGATTTCCTTTTATTCAGATCGAAAAAAAACGCCCGAGCGAATCTCGCCCGGGCGTTCTTGAGGGCGGTGCAGCTGACTTAGGTGCGGCGGTCCGCCCTGCTGTAGCGAGTCACAGGCTTAGATCTTGCCGACCAGGTCCAGGGAAGGAGCCAGGGTAGCCTCGCCTTCTTTCCACTTGGCTGGGCAGACTTCGCCTGGGTGGGCAGCGACGTATTGAGCGGCCTTGATCTTGCGCAGCAGCTCGGAAGCGTCACGGCCGACACCGCCGTCGTTGATTTCAACGATCTTGATCTGGCCTTCTGGGTTGATCACGAAGGTGCCACGGTCAGCCAGACCGGCTTCTTCGATCAGCACGTCGAAGTTGCGGGAGATGGCCAGGGTCGGGTCGCCGATCATGGTGTAGCGGATCTTGCCGATGGCTGGCGAAGTGTTGTGCCAGGCAGCGTGGGCAAAGTGGGTGTCGGTCGAAACGCTGTAGATTTCCACGCCCAGTTTCTGGAATTCGGCGTAGTTGTCTGCCAGGTCTTCCAGCTCGGTTGGGCAAACGAAGGTGAAGTCAGCCGGGTAGAAGAACACGACGGACCATTTGCCTTTCAGAGTGGCGTCCGACACTTCGATGAACTCGCCATTCTTGAAGGCGGTTGCTTTGAACGGTTTGACTTGGCTGTTGATGATAGGCATCGGTGATTCTCCATCAGTGGGTAAAAACTTGGGTTGAAAACTTGATGGGGAGAATCCTAACCAATGATCCCAGCCGAGGCTCATTGGCAAAGCTGATGCTGCTGATTAGGTTTGGCTATTAGCGTGCAGTATTAATAGAAGAAATGCGTATTTACTCGCCAACCGGCTTTTCCTGGGTCAGGGCCATGCCGAGAAATGGGCTGGCTTCGACGTAACGCATGGCCGACTTGATGTCCTTCCAGCCGACATAACTCATCAGTGACTTGAGGTCCCAGCCGCTGCGATGGGCCCAGGTGGCAAAGCCGCGGCGCAAGGAGTGGCTGGTGTATTGCTCGGCGGCGACCCCGGCGCGCTCCAGCGCCTGGCGCAATAACGGGATCACGCTGTTGGCGTGCAGGCCCTCCTCGCTCAGATGGCCCCAGCGGTCGATGCCACGGAACACCGGGCCGCGCACCAGGGCGGCGACGTTGATCCATTCGATATAGGCCTGGACCGGGCATAGCCGGCGCAGCGCCGGGGTGTGCCAGGTCTTGCCGAGGTTGTCGCGGTCGCTCTTGCTGCGGGGCAGATACAGGCTGATGCCGGAACCCGCCACCGCCTGCACATGCTCGATCTGTAGCCGGCACAGCTCATCGCTGCGAAAGCCGCGCCAGAACCCCAGGAGAATCAGCGCACTGTCACGCCGCGCCCGCAGCAGGGCCGGCTGATCGTCATCGAGCCGGGCCTGGCTGGCTTCCTGCTCCAACCAGGCGATTACCTGCTCCAGATGCTGCAACTGCAAGGGTTCGGCCTGCTTCTCCTGGGCCGGGTGCAGCGCGCGAATGCCCTTGAATACCTGGCGCACCACCGGCGCCTTGGTCGGGTCGGCGAAACCCTGGCTGTTGTGCCACTGCGCCAGGGCCGAGAGGCGCAGCTTCAGGGTGTTGATCGACAGCTCCCCCGCGTACGCCACCAGATAACGCGCCACGCTGTCGCTGGTCGCCGGCAGAAACCCGCCCCAGGTCACCTCGAAATGCTCGATGGCCGCCCGGTAGCTGCGCCGGGTGTTGTCGCGAGTCGCGGCGTGCAGGTAACGATCCAGTTCACTCATGGCTTGCTCGGCTCGGGTTGCAGTACGGAAATGGCGGGGTGAAACAGGGTAATCTTGCTATGACATGGGGTAATACCAGTATATCCCATGTCAATAATTCGAATATTTATCTTTGTTTTTATTGTACAATTACACTTTATACATACCACGTAAAAAAGTACGTAATCGTAGGAGATACCATGGCTCGTGGCGGCGTTAACAAGGCGGTGGTGCAAATCGCCCGTTCGGCAATCCTCGCCCGCGGCGAACACCCCAGCATCGATGCGGTACGCATCGAAATGGGCAATACCGGCTCGAAAACCACCATCCACCGCTACCTGAAGGAGCTGGAGCAGAGCGAAGCCCGCCGCGCCGCGCCGCAGGAAGCTCTGGAAGAAGAGCTGACGGAGCTGGTCCAGCGCATGGCCCAACGCCTGCGCGAACAGGCCCAGGAGCCTGTGGAGCAGGCACAGGCACAGGTGGAAGAAGTGAACCGGGAACTGGCGGCGCAGCAGGCCGCGGCCGAGCAGGCACAAGCCCAACTGCGGCAACAACTGCAGACCCAAGCGTCAGCCCTGGCCAGCGAAAGTGCGCTGTTGCAGGAGACCCGCTCCCTGCTGCAGAGCGAACAGACGCGCAATGCCGGACTGAACCAGGCCCTGGCCGACTTCGAGTTGCGCCTGAAAGACAAGGACGAGCAGATTCGCTCGCTGGAAGAAAAGCACTTGCATGCCCGGGACGCCCTCGAGCACTACCGCAGCGCGGTCAAGGAGCAGCGCGAACAGGATCAGCGCCGTCATGAAGGCCAGCTGCAACAGGTGCAGCAGGAACTGCGCCAGGCCCAGCAAAGCGCGTTGGTACGCCAGGACGAGATCACCCAGCTGCACCGCGACAACGAACGCCTGACCAGCGAGCAGCGCGCCACTCAAAAGGAGTTGCACCAGGCGCAGGAGCAGGCACAGAAGACCGACAGCAAACTTGGCCAGTTGATGGAGCAATCCAGCCGCCTGAACAGCGAACACACCCTCCTCCAGGAACGCCTGCGCGTCGCCTTGCTGGAGAGTCATGAGCTCAAGCAGAATCTGGAGCGGCAGCTGCAGGACCATCGACAACTGGAACTGCGCGCCGCCAAGGCCGAGGCCAGCCTGGAGGCCCTGCAACTGGCTGCCGCCGCGAAGGCCGAGGCGCAGCCAGCAACAGAAGAACAGCAGCCGGAGCCGCCAGAGCAGGCTTAACCGGCGACTGGCGTGCGCATGGTGACGAACTCTTCGGCGGCCGTCGGGTGCACCCCGATGGTTTCGTCGAAGTCACGCTTGGTGGCGCCGGCCTTCAAGGCAATCGCCAGGCCCTGGACGATCTCGCCGGCGTCCGGGCCGACCATATGGCAGCCCAGCACCTTGTCGGTGTCGGCATCCACCACCAGCTTCATCAGCGTGCGTTCCTGGCACTCGGTCAGGGTCAGCTTCATCGGCCGGAAGCGGCTTTCGAAAATCTGCACCTTGTGCCCGGCTTCCCGGGCCTGCTCTTCGGTCAGGCCAACGGTGCCGATATTCGGCAGGCTGAACACCGCGGTCGGGATCATGTTGTAGTCCACCGGACGATACTGCTCCGGCTTGAACAGACGCCGCGCCACGGCCATGCCTTCGGCCAGGGCCACCGGCGTCAACTGCACACGACCGATCACGTCGCCAATCGCCAGGATCGACGGCTCGGCACTCTGGTACTGCTCATCGACCTCGATGAAGCCACGCTTGTCGAGCTTCACCCCGGTATTTTCCAGCCCCAGGTTGTCGAGCATCGGCCGCCGGCCGGTGGCGTAGAACACACAATCGGTGGCCAGCTCGCGGCCATCCTTGAGGGTGACCTTCAGGCTGCCATCGGCCTGCTTTTCGATACGCTCGATATCGGCGTTGAACTGCAGGTCGAGCCCACGCTTGGTCAGTTCTTCCTGCAAGTGCTTGCGCACCGCGCCGTCGAAGCCACGCAGGAACAGCTCGCCGCGATACAGCAGCTTGGTGTCCGCGCCCAGGCCGTGGAAGATCCCGGCGAATTCCACCGCGATATAACCGCCGCCCACCACCAGGATGCGCTTGGGCAGTTCCTTGAGGAAAAACGCCTCGTTGGAGCTGATGGCGTGTTCGCGCCCCGGAATATCCGGGATCTGCGGCCAGCCGCCGGTGGCGATCAGGATGTGCTTGGCGGTGTAGCGCTGGCCATTGATCTCCACCTGGTGCGGATCGATCAGCCTGGCGTGGCCTTCGTGCAGGGTCACACCGCTGTTGACCAGCAGATTGCGATAGATGCCGTTCAGGCGATTGATCTCGCGATCCTTGTTGGCGATCAGCGTGGCCCAGTCGAAGTCGGCTTCGCCCAGGGTCCAGCCAAAGCCTGCGGACTGTTCGAAGTCCTCGGCGAAGTGAGCGCCGTACACCAGCAGTTTTTTCGGCACGCAGCCGACGTTGACACAGGTACCGCCCAGATAGCGGCTTTCGGCGACCGCGACTTTCGCGCCAAAACCCGCGGCGAACCGCGCCGAACGCACACCGCCGGAACCGGCGCCAATTACATAAAGATCAAAATCGTAGGCCATTTCACTCTCCCAGGCAGGCTGACAGCATAACCGCAGATGCGTATCCGGTCAGCGCTAGAGGATTTACATAGGGGCATAAAACGAAAAAGCCACCCGAAGGTGGCTTTTCAGTACAAGGGCGAAGCGGGCTATCAGTAAGCCTTGCCAGTCTTGTAGAAGTTCTCGAAGCAGAAGTTGGTCGCGTCGATGTAGCCTTCGGCGCCACCGCAGTCGAAACGCTTGCCCTTGAACTTGTAGGCCATGACGCAGCCGTTCTGGGCCTGCTTCATCAGGGCGTCGGTGATCTGGATTTCACCGCCCTTGCCTGGCTCGGTCTGCTCGATCAGGTCGAAGATGTCCGGAGTCAGGATGTAACGGCCGATGATCGCCAGGTTCGACGGGGCATCTTCCGGCTTTGGCTTCTCGACCATGCTGTGTACGCGGTAGATGTCGTCGCGGATCATCTCGCCGGCGATCACACCGTACTTGTTGGTTTCCTGCGGATCGACTTCCTGGATGGCCACGATCGAGCAGCGGAACTGCTTGTACAGCTTGACCATCTGGGTCAGTACGCCGTCGCCTTCCAGGTTCACGCACAGGTCGTCCGCCAGGACCACGGCGAACGGCTCGTCGCCGATCAGTGGGCGGCCGGTCAGGATCGCGTGGCCCAGGCCTTTCATCTCGGTCTGACGGGTGTAGGAGAACGAGCACTCGTCCAGCAGCTTGCGGATGCCGACCAGGTATTTTTCCTTGTCGGTGCCCTTGATCTGGTTTTCCAGCTCGTAGCTGATGTCGAAGTGGTCTTCCAGGGCGCGCTTGCCGCGACCGGTGACGATGGAGATTTCGTTCAGGCCAGCGTCCAGTGCTTCTTCAACGCCGTACTGGATCAGTGGCTTGTTCACCACCGGCAGCATTTCTTTGGGCATGGCTTTAGTCGCTGGCAGGAAGCGAGTACCGTAACCGGCTGCTGGGAACAAGCATTTCTTGATCATATGAGTCCTTAAAAGGGCTGTACGTACGAATTTCGGCGCAGTCTAATCAGGCCGCGTGCACCTTACAATGGGCCGCGCTGGCTAACCGCTGCCATCTAAGAGAAATATTGTCGCGGATAGTTCCGCACTGGCTGCGAACATAGCTGCGCAGCATCGTACAGATAACCCGCGCCGTAAACCGCCATCTGGCCGCAATGCCTTGATTTTCTGCGTTTGCCCCCTTGCTCCCACTCTTGCAGCGACCCGTTTACCGCTATCATGGCGCCCTTGAACCCCGCCAACGAGGCAGATAGATGTCGGCAACAAAAAGCGTAAACGGTTATCAGATCAAGCAGTTGAAAGACGGCCAGTGGTGGCTGGTCAGCGCCCAGGGCGAGAACGTCGCCGGACCTTTCGCCAGCGAAGCGATGGCAGTCGAAGTGGCATCGGTGTTCGAGGATTCGGCCGGCCACGCCTCGGCGCGGCGCAGCCCCAAGTCCTGAGGCTGTCCCCGCACCGAAGAGCCCTGCCCTGCGCAGGGCTTTTTCATGCCGATCTGTACCGCAGTGGCGGTTCGCTATAGCATCTCGTCCCAGACGCTCGCCAAGGGTGTCCAGCCCTCCCCCGGGGCTCAACTTCTCGATGACGACCACACCCATGCACAAACTTCTGGCACTGACTGCAGTACTGGCCCTGAGCGGATGCGCCACCGTTTCCGATACCTACCTGGAAAACGGCGAACAAGGCCTGAGCATCGATTGCTCCGGCGAAGCCAGCTCCTGGGCCAGCTGCTATGAAAAGGCCGACGCCTCCTGTGCCGGTACCGGCTATCGGATCATCGGCACCGACGGCACGCCGTCACTCAAGGAAAGCGACAAGACCCTGGGGGCGGATGTCGGCAACTACAAAAGCCGCAGCGTCGTAGTGGTCTGCAAGTAACAGACGCCCTGCCTACATATGAATCTCGGCAAACTTGATGCCCAGGTTGCGAATGGTTTCGATCAGGTCGTCCAGCCGGTCGAATGACTCGACTTCATCGTTGTCATCCACAAGAAAATAGCTGCGCCCCGCGCTTTTCTTGAAGAACACGATCCATTCCCCGGAATTCGCCGGATTCTGAATCACATGGGTCGCAGAGATATGCCCCTCTGCATGCCTCTCCCGGACTGTTTCGCGTTTCATGCTTTCTCCCAAAAAACGATGCCGCCGAAACCTGGGTTTCGACGGCATCTTTGACAATGGCCGACAGTTTATCGGATGCCCTGGCCAATCAGCACGCCATCTACCGTCTGGCCATACAGATTGACCCCATCGTTGGCGTGGAACTTGAGCCGGGTCTTCTCGATGGAGCCCTCCACCAGGCGCGGGTCCTGCGGCCGCTCATGGCGGTTGACGAACGCCGCCACGTCCCAGGCCTGCTGGTCGCTCAGGCTGCCGGCCTTGCCCAGGGGCATGTTGTATTTGATAAAGGACGCGGCGGTGTTGATCCGGTGCATGCCGGCACCCCAGTTATACGAGTCCCTGCCCCAGAGCGGCGGCATGACATAGTCGGCGCCGACCTTCTGGCCCTGGCCGTTATCGCCATGGCAGACCGCGCATTGCGCCCGGTACACCTGCTCGCCGCGGGCCAGGTCGTAGCCCTGGGCCGGTTGCGGCACCTCGGGATAACCACGCCCGGGCAACTCGACACCGATCGGCGCCTTGCTCGCCAGCCAATAGGAATACACCGACAACGCGGTGATCTCGTAGCTGTCGGCAGCCGGCGGCGTACCGTTCATGCTGAACTGGAAGCAGCCCTGCAAACGCTCGGCGTAGGTGTTCACCTTGTTGTTCTTCTTGCGGTACGCCGGGTACATCGGATAGGCGCCCCACAGTGGCGCGGAGTTGGCCAGCCGGCCCTGATCCAGGTGGCAGTTGCTGCAATTGAGCCCATTACCGACGAACTTCGGCGCCAGGCGCTTGGTGTCGACGAACAGCGCATAACCGTCGCGGACCATCTTGCCGTAGGCATTGTCCGGCAGCTCGCTCTCCGCCGGCGGCTGGAAATACTGAGGATGGGCAGCATTCGCCGCCGGCTCCCGCAACTGTGATTGGTCTTCCATGGCGACCGCGGCGCCATGAACCTGGGTCGCCAGCAAGACGAGGGAAAAGCCCAATAGAAGATCACGGCTCATGGCTTGGGCTCCTGGTTATCGGCCTTGGCGGACAAGCTGCCGACCTTGGCAAAGTAGTCGGCCACCGCCGTGATTTCCTCGGGGCTCAGGGCCTTGGCGATGTGTCCCATCAGATCGTTGGGGTCGTTGCGACGCGTGCCGTCGCGCCAGGCATTCAACTGCCCGGCCAGATAAGCCGCGGGCTGCCCGGCCAACGGCGGAAAGGCGTCTCCGACACCCACGCCACCCGGTCCGTGGCAGATCACGCATTCGGGGACCTGCCGTTCCCAGGCGCCGCGCAGGGCCAGCCTCGCTCCTACCCCCTCAGCCATGGCGCTGCGGTTGATCGGCGCTGGCGTCGCAGCCGGCATGGCTGCCAGGGTCTGGCTGACCGCGTCTATCTCGTCATCGCTCAGGGCCTTGGCCAGTGGTTGCATGACCGGATTGCTGCGCGCACCGCTGCGAAAATCCTCCAGCTGCTTGCGCAGGTAACCCGCCGACAATCCCGCCAGACGCGGAAATCCGGCGGCGGCCAGGCCCAGGCCATCGCCACCGTGACAGGCCAGGCAGGCCGTGGCGCCGGGCTGCGCTCCACCCTGGGTAAACACTTTCTGCCCATCCACGGCCTGGGCACTGGCGACAAAAAACAGCATCAGGCTGCTCAGCAGTATTCGATCCATGGGGATCATGGCGAACTCCATTTTTCTAGTTATATCCTTAGGCTTATTTTATATAAGCCTACAAAGAGTAGGCCAATAGACCTTTGGCTACAACGCGAAACCCACCGAGCCTGCCTTGTCACCGGGCACAAAAAAGCCCGCCCTCGCCACGGAAATCCGGGCCAGGGCGGGCTCTTGAAAAGTCGCGCGGCGATCAGCCGGAAATGCAGTCTTCCGCCGCCTTGCGGATATCGCCCGGACGCATGGGCACATTGGACATGCTTTCATGCAGCTTGATGCTGCTGCCGCCGGAACGCTCCTCGATATCGAACACCGCGGTCGGCCCTGCCGACAGTTTCTGCGGAACGATAACGCGCATGCCGTCCTTATGCGGTTCGACCTGCAACTGGCCACGGCTGTCAGCCAGTTTGTCGCTGACGCACTTGGCGTACTCCTGCGGCTTTTTCCCTGAAATCACGTTCAGGGTGGGCAGTGTCTGGTTAATGTCCGAGACTGTCGCACAACCACTGATCGCCAAGGCCAGAATCAACACACCCCACTTCATACATTTCCTCCGATAAAGACCGTCCGACCGCAGAAATGGCATTTTTCTCCGGATCAGTCAGATTTATCCTAAATAATCGGCAAATAACTGTTTTAAATTGTCAAAGCCGCCGGCCGCGGCCTGATAAACTGCGCCATCGTTTTGATTTTGTAGCAAAAGCCCTTCTGGAGGCGCCCATGAAATTTATCCACCAGCGCGAGCACCTCAACGAAGACGATATCGTCGTCATCGAATGCTCCCAGGTCTGCAACATCCGCCTGATGAACGACGCCAACTTCCGAAGCTTCAAGAACGGCGGACGTCACACATATCATGGCGGCGCGTTCGACAAGTTCCCGGCCAAGATCACCGCACCGAGCACCGGCTTCTGGAACATCACCATCGACACCGTCAACCGCCGGCCCATCAGCGTCACCCGCAAGCCGAACCTGACCCACTCGATCAAGATCATCCGCCGGTCCAGCTCGAAACTGCGCTGAACCCCGCCCCAGCCCGCGACAAACAGGTATCACCGTGGCCCAAACGACCAAGTACGTCATCAAATACAAACTCAACGGCGAACGCCGTTTCGAGTTCGCCCAGCTGGAAAGCGGCACTCAGGAAGAAGCCAAGGCCGCGCTGGAAGCCCTGCATGGCCAGACCGACGACGTCATCAGCGACGTCAGTGTGAGCAAGGCGCTGTAGTCCCTGCTTCTGTGACGAATTCGAGCGCAAGCAGCGGAGTGTGAGCGGCCCGCGCGCTTCCTAGACTGGCGGGTATCAGCCTCTGCCCCAGGAACGCCAGGATGTCCGCCCCCTCCCTCGAACAACGTCTTGCCTGCCTGGACTGGCCCTCGATCGAGCGGCAACTCGACCAGGACGGCAGCGCAGTGATCGGCAACCTGCTCAGCGCCGATGAATGTCATGAGCTCAGCAGTTTGTATCCGCGCAGCGAATGGTTTCGTTCGCGAGTGGTCATGGCCAGGCACGGTTTCGGCCGCGGCGAATACCAGTATTTCGCCTACCCCTTGCCGCAGCTGGTCGCCGAACTGCGCGGCCAGTTCTATCCGCGCCTGGTGCCGCTGGCCAACCGCTGGAACCAGCTGATGAATATCCCCGTGCAATATCCGCCCCGGCACGAAGACTTTCTCCAGCGCTGCCACGCCGCCGGTCAGCAGCGGCCGACGCCCTTGTTGCTGCAATATGGCCCGCAGGATTACAACTGCCTGCACCAGGACTTGTATGGCGACAACGTATTCCCCTTGCAGGTGGCGATCCTGCTGTCACGCCCCGGCACCGACTTCAGCGGCGGCGAATTCGTCATCACCGAACAGCGCCCGCGCATGCAGTCGCGGCCGCAGGTCATCGATCTGAAGCAGGGTGATGCGCTGATCTTCGCCGTGCATCATCGTCCGGTACCCGGCGTGCGCGGCCATTACCGGGTGACGTTGCGCCATGGCGTCAGCCGCCTGCACAGCGGCCGCCGCCATACGCTAGGAGTGATCTTCCACGATGCCCAGTAACGGTAACTTCACCGCCGAGCTGTTCGGCGAACCCGAACTGCAACAGGCGCCCCGCACCGAACAGGTCGGCCCGCAGTCCTTCGTGTTCCGTGGTTTCGCCCTGCCCTGGGTCGAGCGCCTGCTGCCGGCCCTGCGTGACGTACTGCGGGCCGCGCCGTTCCGGCAGATGGTCACCCCGGGCGGCTTCACCATGTCGGTCGGCCTGAGCAGTTGCGGCCAGCTGGGCTGGACCACCGACCGCAGCGGCTACCGTTACACCGCCATCGATCCGCAGAGCGGCCAGCCCTGGCCGGCGATGCCCGAGGTGTTGCGCGAACTGGCCCAGGCCGCCGCAACCCAGGCCGGCTTTGCCGGGTTCGACCCGGACGCCTGCCTGATCAATCACTATGTGCCCGGCGCCCGCATGTCCCTGCACCAGGACAAGGACGAGCGCGACTACGACGCGCCGATCGTCTCCGTCTCCCTGGGCTTGCCGGCGGTGTTTCAGCTGGGTGGCGAGCGGCGCAGCGACCGCCCGTTGCGGGTGCCGCTGCTGCATGGCGATGTGGTGGTCTGGGGTGGCGTCGACCGCCTGCGCTATCACGGCGTGCTGCCGCTCAAGGACGGCACCCACCCACTGCTGGGCCCACGGCGCATCAACCTGACCTTTCGCCGGGCCGGTTGATCCCGCGGGAATTCAAGCGCAAGACTCGGAGTGCCAGGCCCCCTGCCCTTGGTTAATCTGAGCGACAACCGCCACCGAGTAGAGTCCATGACCATGGTCCAGCCCAAGCCCACCACCACCGCAAGCGATCCCCGCTGGCTCGCCGTCCTGGCCCGTGATGCGCGCGCCGATGGCCAGTTCGTCTATGGGGTGAAAACCACCGGCGTCTACTGCCGCCCCAGCAGCCTGTCACGCCTGCCGCGACCGGAGAACGTCGAGTTCTTCGACACCGCGGAGCAAGCCGAGGCCGCCGGTTACCGGCCGAGCAAACGCAGCGCCAGCGACCAGACCCAGGTGGCCGCGCAGCATGCCAGCCTGGTAGCGGCCGCGTGCCGGCAGATCGAATCGGCGCAAGCGCCGCCCAGCCTGAAACAGTTGGCCGAGCAAGCCGGCATGAGCAGCTTCCACTTTCACCGGGTGTTCAAGGCCGCCACCGGGCTGACCCCCAAAGGCTACGCCAGCGCCCACCGTTCGCGGCGGGTACGGCGCCAGCTGGAGCACGGCCATTCGGTGACCGACGCGCTGTACGACGCCGGTTTCAACTCCAACAGCCGCTTCTACGAAACCGCCGACCAGTTGCTCGGCATGAAACCCAGCGACTACCGCGCCGGCGGCCTGAACGCCGATATCCGCTTCGCCGTCGGTCAATGTTCCCTGGGGGCGATCCTGGTCGCCCAGAGCAATCGTGGGGTCTGCGCGATCCTGCTGGGCGACGATCCCAATGCCCTGGTGCAGGACCTGCAGGACAAATTCCCGCGGGCCAACCTGATCGGCGCCGACCAGGATTTCGAGCAACTGGTGGCCAAGGTGGTGGGGTTTATCGAAGCGCCGGCCATTGGCCTCGACCTGCCGCTGGACCTGCAAGGCACGGCGTTCCAGGAGCGGGTGTGGCTGGCCCTCAAGGAGATTCCGCCGGGCAGCACCGCCAGCTACGCCGAGATCGCCCAGCGGATCGGCGCGCCGAAATCCTTTCGCGCCGTGGCCCAGGCCTGTGGCGCCAACAGCCTGGCGGTGGCGATCCCTTGCCACCGGGTAGTGCGCAGCGACGGCCACCTGTCCGGCTACCGCTGGGGCGTAGAGCGCAAGCGTCAGTTGCTCGAACGCGAGGGCTCGTCCGAGGCTTGAATGCCAATGTACACCGACACCGATTCCGGCCCGGTGTACACCTCGAAGTCCGTGGCGAAGCGCCGGCGGACCTGCGGGTTGTCCTCGAAGTAGGCCCAGACCAGGCCCCAGGTCTGGATCACCACCTCCGGCATCAGCCCCTTGGCGGAGAACGCCAGGTACTCGCCGCCCTGCACCTGGACCAGCGGATAGTCGGCATTGCCTTCGCCCACCGCCACACCGGCGGTGACATCGAAGTGCCCCGAGGCATCGGACTCGTAGTTGGAGTACACGCCGTAGATGAACGAGTCCGACTGCCGGTGGCCGATGCTGTCGAACAGGCCTTCGACAAAAAACCGCTCCCACATCGGCGCGATTCGCGCGCTGTCCGCTTGTTGCTCGTCGGCATTGCAGGTGCGCACCTGCAAGCCCGAAACGCAGAAAGGCTGAACCTCTCGCAGTTTGACATCCATGCTTCGTACTCCTGTCTGGCGTTTATCTGGGTAACCGGCGCGCACGGTATCAGCGATTCACATCCACCACCACGCGCCCGCGCAACTCGCCGGCCAGCAGGCGCGATGCGGCGGTGATGGCTTCGCTGAGGCCGATCTCATGGCTGATCAACGGCAGCAGGGCCGGGTCCATATCGCGGGTCAGGCGCTGCCAGGCCTCGATTCGCCGGGCCTTGGGCTGAGTCACGCTGTTGATCCCAGCCAGGGTCACGCCCCGCAGAATGAAAGGCGCCACCGACGCCGGGAGGTCCATGCCCTGGGCCAGCCCGCAGGCGGCCACAGTGCCATTGGCCTGGGTGCTGGCGCAGGCATTGGCCAGGGTATGGCTGCCCACCGAGTCAATCACCGCCGCCCAGCGCTCCTTGGCCAACGGCTTGCCCGGCGCGGACAGGCTGGCACGGTCGATGATCTCGCTGGCGCCCAGGCGCTTGAGGTAGTCCTGCTCGGCAATGCGCCCGGTGGACGCCACCACCCGATAACCGAGCCGGGCCAACAGGGCTATGGCAAAGCTGCCGACCCCGCCATTGGCCCCGGTGACCAGCACCTCGCCCTGGTTCGGAGTCAGGCCGTGGCGCTCCAGCGCCAGGATGCTGAGCATCGCCGTGTACCCGGCCGTGCCGATGGCCATGGCCTCGGCCGCGCTGAACGCCTGGGGCAAGGGGATCAGCCAGTCGCCGTCCAGCCGCGCCTTCTGCGCCAGCCCGCCCCAATGCCCTTCGCCCACGCCCCAGCCGTTGAGCAGCACCTGGTCGCCGGGCTGGTAGTCCGGGTGGCCGCTGGACTCGACAATGCCTGCCAGATCGATTCCCGGGACCATGGGAAACTTGCGCACCACCGGACTGCTGCCGGTGATGGCCAGGCCATCCTTGAAGTTCAGGGTGCTGTAGGCCACCCGCACCGTCACATTGCCCTCGGGCAACTGCACTTCGTCAATCTCGCGCAGCGCCGCGCGATAACCGGCGTCGTCTTTCTCGATCAAAATACCCTTGAACATGACTGCCTCCCGATGGGCCCATGGCCGGGCCGTGAACTTGAGTTTCAGCTTGCAAAGCCCCCACCTTCCCAGCCCGTGCGGGAAAAATCCACGCTCTTTTCGTCGTAGGCCACCCACGCCCCGCTCCTGCCGGTGATCATGCCGCCCCAGCCAAAGTCGACTGGCCTTGATCGTCCATCTCCTGATACAAACCCCGGGTTGCCGTCCTTATCTCTTGACGTCGGAGCATCATTCACATGAGCCAATGGCCTGACACCCGTATTCTCGACCTGCTGGGCATCGAGCTGCCGATCATCCAGGCGCCCATGGCCGGTGCCACCACTACGGCCATGGTGATCGCCGCCGCCCAGGCCGGCGCGCTGGGCTCCCTGCCCTGCGCCATGCTCAGTCCCGAGCAGATTCGCCAGGACGTGCAGAGCATTCGCCAGGCTACATCTGCCCCGCTGAACCTGAACTTCTTCTGCCACCAGAACCCGACACCCGACCCGGAACGGGAAATCCGCTGGAAAAACGCCCTGGAACCCTACTACCGCGAACTCGGCGCCGACTTCGAGGCGCCGACCCCGGTCAGCAGCCGCGCGCCCTTCGACGCCGTCAGCTGCGAGCTGGTGGAGGAGCTGCGCCCGGAAATCGTCAGCTTCCACTTCGGCCTGCCGGAGCCGGCCCTGCTCGCGCGGGTCAAGGCCACCGGGGCGAAGATCCTGTCGTCGGCCAGCACCGTCGATGAAGCCGTCTGGCTGGAACAGCATGGCTGCGACGCGATCATCGCCATGGGCTACGAGGCCGGCGGCCATCGGGCGATCTTCCTCAGCGAAGACCTCAACACCCAGGTCGGCACCATGGCCCTGGTGCCGCAGATCGCCGATGCGGTGCGGGTGCCGGTGATCGCCGCCGGCGGGATCGGCGACGCCCGCGGCATAGTCGCCGCCTTCGCCCTCGGCGCCTCGGCGGTGCAACTGGGCACCGCCTACCTGTTCACCCCGGAAGCCAAGGTCAGCGCCGCCCACCACCGGGCCCTGCGCACCGCCAAGGAGAGCGAAACAGCCCTGACCAACCTGTTCACCGGCCGCCCGGCGCGGGGCATCGTCAACCGGGTGATGCGCGAGATCGGCCCGATCAGCCCGCTGGCCCCGGCCTTTCCCCTGGCGGGCGGCGCGCTGATGCCGCTGCGCGCCAAGGACGAAGCCGACTTCGCCAACCTCTGGTCCGGCCAGGCCCTGCGCCTGGGGTTGGAACTGCCGGCCTTCGAGCTGACCCGCACGCTGGCCGAGCAAGCCCTGGCCAAGCTCAACAGAAGCTAAAAGCCCCAGGGCCGCGAGTCCGCTCGCGGCCCGCTGCCCACTCCAGCTCCTGCCCCAGTTCCGTTCGCTGGCGATTCGCTATATATTTCCGTATACAGCGTTTCACCCACCCCCGGTGCAGTCCCTTTCCATATCCCCCACTGCCCAACGTCCCTTCGCCAATGGAGCTGTTCATGAACCGTCGTCTCTCAGGTTTTGCCCCGACCTGCCTTGCCGCTGTGCTCGCCGCCTGCGCCTTCGGCTCGGCCCAGGCCGATGAAGTCCAGGTGGCGGTCGCCGCCAACTTCACCGCACCGATCCAGGCCATCGCCGCCGACTTCGAGAAAGACACCGGGCACAAACTGGTGGCCGCCTATGGCGCGACCGGGCAGTTCTATACCCAGATCAAGAACGGCGCGCCGTTCGAAGTGTTCCTCGCCGCCGACGACAGCACTCCGGAAAAACTCGAAAGCGAAGGCGCCACCGTCAAGGGCTCGCGCTTCACCTACGCCATCGGCACCCTGGCGCTGTGGTCGGCCAAGGATGCCTACGTCGACAGCAAGGGCCAGGTGCTCAAGGACAACCACTACCAGCACCTGTCCATCGCCAACCCGAAAGCCGCGCCTTACGGCCTGGCCGCCACCCAGGTATTGGCCAGGCTGGGCCTGACCGAGCAGGTCAAGGGCAAAATCGTCGAAGGCCAGAACATCACCCAGGCCTATCAGTTCGTCTCCACCGGCAACGCCGAACTGGGCTTTGTCGCCTTGTCGCAGATCTACAAAGACGGCAAAGTCAGCAGCGGCTCGGCCTGGATAGTCCCGGCGCAGATGCACGACCCGATCAAACAAGACGCGGTGATCCTCAACAAGGGCAAGGACAACCCGGCGGCCAAGGCCCTGGTTGACTACCTCAAGGGAGCGAAAGCCGCGGCCGTCATCCAGTCCTACGGTTACCAACTCTAAATGCCGCTATCGAGTGCCGACTTTTCCGCCATCTGGCTGACCCTGCAACTGGCGTCGCTGACGACCCTGATCCTGCTGATCGTCGGTACGCCGATTGCCTTGTGGCTGTCGCGCACTCGCTCGTGGCTGCGGGGGCCGATCGGCGCCATCGTCGCCCTGCCCCTGGTCCTGCCGCCGACGGTGATCGGCTTCTACCTGCTAATCGCCCTCGGCCCCAACGGCTATATCGGCCAGTTCACCCAGGCCCTCGGCCTGGGCACCCTGACCTTCAGTTTCAGCGGCCTGGTAATCGGTTCGGTGATCTATTCCATGCCCTTTGTCGTGCAGCCGCTGCAGAACGCCTTTACCGCGATCGGCACGCGCCCGCTGGAAGTGGCGGCGACCCTGCGCGCCAATCCCTGGGACACCTTCTTCAGCGTGATCCTGCCGCTGGCCAGGCCGGGCTTCATCACCGCGGCCATTCTCGGGTTCGCCCACACCGTCGGCGAGTTCGGCGTGGTGCTGATGATCGGCGGCAATATTCCCGAGAAGACCCGAGTGGTCTCGGTGCAGATCTACGACCACGTCGAAGCCCTGGAATACGCCCAGGCCCACTGGCTGGCCGCCGCCATGCTGGTGTTCTCGTTCCTGGTGTTGCTGGCGTTGTACTCCAGCCGCAAAACCCGCGCTGGCTGGAGTTGAGTCGTGAGTGCATCGATCCATGTGCGCCTCAAGCGCCGTTACAAAACCTTCGACCTGGATCTCGACCTGGAGCTGCCGGGCCGGGGCGTCACCGCGCTGTACGGGCATTCCGGCTCCGGCAAGACCACCTGCCTGCGCTGCATCGCCGGCCTGGAGCAGGCCGAACAGGGCCTGGTGCGGATCAACGACGAAGTCTGGCAGGACAGTGAACGTCAGCTGTTTATGCCACCGCACAAACGTTCCTTGGGCTACGTGTTCCAGGAAGCCAGCCTGTTCGCCCACCTCTCGGTGCAGGCCAACCTGGAGTTCGGTCTCAAGCGCATCCCGCGTGCACAACGCCGTGTGGACATGGCCCAGGCCACCGAGCTGCTGGGCATCGGCCACCTGCTGCAGCGCCCTCCGCACAACCTGTCCGGCGGCGAGCGCCAGCGCATCGGCATTGCCCGTGCGCTGCTGACCAGCCCGCGGCTGCTGCTGATGGACGAGCCGTTGGCGGCCCTCGACAGCAAACGCAAAAGCGAGATCCTGCCGTACCTCGAACGCCTGCATGACGAGCTGGAGATCCCGGTGCTGTACGTCAGCCATTCCCAGGATGAGGTGGCGCGCCTGGCCGACCATATCGTGCTGCTGGAAAACGGCCGCGCCCTGGCCAGCGGGCCGATCGGCGAAACCCTGGCCCGTCTCGACCTGCCCCTGGCCCTGGGCGATGACGCCGGGGTGGTGATCGAAGGCCAGGTCACCCATTACGACGCCGGCTACCAGCTGCTCGCCCTGCAACTGCCCGGCAGCCAGCTGCGGGTGCGGGTCGCCCATGCGCCGTTGGCCATCGGCAAGCACCTGCGCTTCAAGGTCCAGGCGCGGGATGTCAGCCTCAGCCTGCAAGCCGGCGAACACAGCAGCATCCTCAACCGCCTGCCGGTGACGGTCAGCGGCGAAATCCCCGCCGACAACACCGCCCATGTCCTGGTGCGCCTGGACGTCGCCGGCACCCCGCTGCTGGCGCGAATCACCCGCTATTCCCGCGACCAGTTGCAGCTGCACCCAGGCCAGCAACTCTGGGCGCAGATCAAGGCGGTGGCCGTGCTCGCCTGACCCCCGGCAAATCGGTTGGCACCCCTGTGCCACTGCGCGGTCAATCGCCAGACAGGCCTGATCGATTGATTGCCAAGGATTCCGCCATGCCCGACAGCCCACTGCGCCAAGACCTGCCAACGGACCTGCATTACGTCGACGACACGCAGCCGGGAATCAGCCGCAAGAAACTGCGCGGCAAATTCGTCTACTTCGACCCGCAGGGCCAACGTATCGACGCGCCAGAAGAGCTCCAGCGCATCAACGCCCTGGCCGTGCCGCCGGCCTATACCCAGGTGTGGATCTGCGCCGACCCGCGTGGTCACCTGCAAGCCACCGGCCGCGATGCCCGCGGGCGCAAGCAATACCGCTACCACCCGCGCTGGCGGGAAGTGCGCGACGCCGACAAGTACTCGCGCCTGCTGGAGTTCGGCAGCGCCCTGCCGCGCCTGCGCCAGCAACTGGAAACCCTGCTGGCCGCGCCCGGCTTCAGCCGCGACAAGGTCATGGCCACGGTCATCAGCCTGCTCGACGCCACCCTGATTCGCGTCGGCAACAGCCAGTACGCCCGCGACAACCGCTCCTATGGCCTGACCACCCTGCGCAACCGGCACGTGGCAATCAAAGGCAGCTCGATCCTCTTCCAGTTCCGCGGCAAGAGCGGCATCGAACACCAGATCACCGTCAAGGACCCACGCCTGGCGCGGATCCTCAAGCGCTGCCTGGAGCTGCCCGGACAGAACCTGTTCCAGTACCTCGACGAGAACGGCGAGCGCCACAGCGTCAGTTCCTCCGACGTCAACGCCTACCTGCAGGAGCTGACCGGCGCCGACTTCACCGCCAAGGACTACCGCACCTGGGCCGGCAGCACCCTGGCCCTGGCGGTACTGCGCGAGCTGCACTGGGAACCCGAGGCCGAGGCGAAAAAGCATATCGTCGAGATGGTCAAGGACGTCGCCCGGCAACTGGGCAATACCCCCGCCGTGTGCCGCAAGTGCTACATCCATCCGGCGCTGCTCGAGGGCTTCGTGCAGGGGCATCTGGCCGCCCTGCCCAGGCCGCGCAAACGCAAAGGGCTGAGGGCCGAGGAAGTCGGCCTGAGGATGTTTCTCGAACGCCTGGCGCAACAGCCCTGAGGCTTTTCGCAATCGCCTCCCTGGCACTTGCGGGTTGTCACCCGGGACGCTCACGCGTTAGGCTAGCCGCCCTTCCCCCGTCACCGGACGATTGCCGACGTGAACAACTAAGCCTTCCAGAAATGTATTCGCGACAAGCCGCCTTGCAGCGCTTGTTGGCCTTTTTCGACATTTTCCGGAGGTGCTGATGACTCACGTCACACGGCTGCCTGCGCTGGTTTCCCTGAACCAGCTGACATTCCAGTTCGCCCATGGCGAAACCCTGTTCGATTCACTCGACCTGACATTCGATGCCTTGCCCACCGGCATAGTCGGACGCAATGGCACCGGCAAGAGCGTGCTCGCGCGCCTGATCGCCGGCGAGCTTGCGCCGTCCTCGGGCAGCGTCACGCGCTTCGTCCGCGTGGCCTATGTAGCCCAGGAACACCTGGCGCAGGAAGGCCAGAGCGTCGCCCAGGTCGCCGGCATCGCTGAGGCCCTGGCCGCCCTCGAACGCCTTGCTGCGGGCCAGGCCTCGATGGCCGACCTGGCGCAGGTCGACGAGCGCTGGGACCTTGGCGAACGCCTGCGCCGCCTGCTGGACGAGGCCGGTCTCGGCACGGTCGGCCCCGACGATCCGGCCGCCAGCCTCAGCGGCGGGCAACGCGCACGTATCGCGGTGATCGGCGCCCTGCTCAGCGATGCCCAACTGCTGATACTCGACGAACCCAGCAACCACCTCGACGAGCCCGGTCGCCAGTGGCTGCTGACGCAGCTCCAGCAGTGGCGCGGCGGACTGATCTTGATCAGCCATGACCGCCAGTTGCTGGCGCAGATGCAGCGCATCATCGAACTCACGCCCCAGGGCGCGCGGGTCTACGGCGGCAACTACGCGGCGTTCCACGCCCAGCGCGAAGCCGAATACGGCGCGGCGCGGGCCGCCCTGGAGCACGCGCGAACCGAACGCAGTCGCGAACAAAAGCGTCTGCAACGCGAGCACGACACCATCCAGCGCCACGCCGCCGGCGCCCGGCGTTATGCCGACACCGCCAACATCGCCAGCTTTGAACGGAGGAAGATAAAAAGCGCCGCCCGGGACATCATGGGCCACGTGCGCAACCGTCAGCAGGGCCACAAGAACAACCTCGATCAGCAGGTCCGCGACGCCTATGCGCGGGTGGTGCCGGAGGCGCCAACCCTGGTGACGCTGCCCGGCACCGCGGTGCCCCAGGGGCAACAGGTGTTCTGCCTGAGCCGAGCGCAATTGCCCTGGCTGCCGCCCGAGTCCGCCTCCAGCTACCTCGACCTGACCGTCACCGGGCCCATGCGCATCGCGGTCAGCGGGCCCAACGGCTGCGGAAAATCCACGCTGCTGAAAATGCTGGCCGGCGAGATCCAGCCCTTGAGCGGCCAGTGCCAGGTGCGGCTGGCCAGTGCTTGCCTTGACCAGCGCCTGTCGCTGCTCGATCCCGAGCGTTCGATCCTCGACCACCTGGGGGCCCTCGACCGACCACTGCAGGAAGGCCTGCTGCGCAGCCGCCTGGCCTGGCTGCAACTCGACGCCCAGCGCGTGACCCAGCCCTGTGGCCGGCTCAGCGGCGGCGAACGCCTCAAGGCCGCGCTGGCGATTGCCCTGTGGCGCGAGACGCCGGCCAAGCTGCTGCTCCTGGACGAGCCGACCAACCACCTGGACCTGGAATCGGTGGAAGCCTTCGAAAGCGCCCTGCGCGATTTCCCGGGCGCGATGCTGGTGGTGTCCCACGACCGCGAGTTCCTCGCCGCCATGGCGCCCAGCCACCGGCTGCAATGGACGGCAGCGGGCTGGAGACTGGACGAGGCCGACCAATGAACAGGCTTTTGCGCGAATTTCAGAGTTGCTTCTATAGTTGCTCTGAGCAGCTATCAACCAGGGAAGCGCCATGGAAGACATTTTTGTCGTAAAGCGCTGCAACAAGATCATCATTCAGGGTCGACGTGCCGGGGAAGCCGCCCACGGCGCGCCGATCGCCGCCCACTGGTACCGCATCGCCGACACGCGCACCGACGGCTTCATCGGCGATGGCTACGACCTGGAAGAGGACGCCGTGCGCGAATGCCGCCGGCTCAATGCCGCCAGCCGCCGCGCCTGAAACCGTGGACTCCGGGTGGTGCAGCCACTCGCCGGCGATGATGAAATTTCTTTCACTGTGAACCCGCCAAGGCTTCGCTAAAGTGGCTCACGCTTATTGAAGACTCCCGACTGGCCCACCGCCCCCCGGTGGGTCTTTTTTATGGGCGATCGCCAAGGGCCGGGCGGCGGTCTGGCAGAGGATGCCAGGCATAAAAAAGCCCCGCACGCGGGCGAGGCTGTGTGATGCGGCGAGACGCCGCTTACTTGAGTCTGACGGCGGTGCCGGTGACAAAAACCACCACCATGCCGCCACGGCCGCTGGGCATGCTGATCTCGTAGTCCAGGCCGATCACCGCATCCGCGCGAAGGTCGCGAGCACGCTCCTTGATCTCGTCGGTCGCCTGCACCCGGGCCTCTTTCAGCGCCCGTTCCAGGGTCAGGGAACGCCCACCGAAAAAGTCGCGCATCCCGGCGAAGACGTCACGCACGACGTTGATCCCCTGCACGGACTCGGCACTCACGATATCCAGGTACTCGGCGATCTCTCGCCCCGCGATCGCGTGGGTGGTAGTGATAATCACGGCATTCTCCTTTGACCGGCGCGACCCTGCCCTGAACCCGGGCGGGGTCGCAAAAAAACGCGATGGTAACAGACGCTCGGCGGGCGGCCATGCAGAGCATGCCGTGCGAGGCTGGCGCAGCGGCCTGCGCGGTGCTGCCAAGGGCGAGCCTGTCCGTGTTTAAATCCGCCGGCGGATAATCGCAGATCCTTCCCCTACTGGAGTACTCACATGGACGTCATTCGGTCGCTAGCCCCCGAACAATGCGCAGGCATGGAGGATATCCGCCGCGAGATCGATCGCCTCGACCAGGTTGTCATCCAACTGCTGGGCGAACGTTTTCGCTACGTCATGGCCGCCTCGAAATTCAAGACCTCGGAAACCGCCGTGCGCGCCCCCGAGCGCTTTCGCGCCATGCTCCTGCAACGCCGGGAATGGGCCCAGGCCGAGGACCTGAACGCCGATGCCATCGAAAAGCTCTACAGCGACCTGGTACAGCACTTCATCGCAGAGGAGCTCAAGGGCTGGAAGTCCGCCCAGGCCCAGTCGCCGGCCTGAGGGCAAAAGAACACCCGACAGCCCGGGAACACGCCAGGCTGTCGGGCAGGGTCGTGGATGGGGTTATCGGGTATTGGCCCCTCGCGCAGCCTTCTTGGCCTTCGCCTTGTAGGCCGGCAAGGCTGCCGCGTAGGCCAGGGCCTCTTCCCGGGTGCCAAAGGAGCCAAGACGGTCGCCCTTGGTGCAGACCCGCCAGGGGCCGCTGTTGACGCTGACCACGTCATAGCCGTTCATGTGCATCTTGTTCAGCATTGGAACGCTCATAATCGCCTCCCTTTCGGTAGAGATCGTCCGAGGTTGTCGCGAACACCTTACACCCGGCCAACGCCGGGGTGAGTTCCATCCATCGCCGCGGAACCCGGCATTCGCGTGCCCGTACTCACTTGGGCTTCAGATCGCCCAAGGGGTCATAAGCCCTGGACTTGGGTTCTTTCTGCGGTTTGTTGTCCCTGGGCGCTTTCGCCGGACCTATGGGGTCCACCTGCGGATCCGCCAGGTCCGGAGAGTCAGGGTCGAAGCCCAGTTCGTCCTTGCCGGAAGCGTGCTCGGATGAACGCGGGCCTGTGGGCCTGTTCGTACTCATGGATACCTCCCGACCGCGATGGAATGTCTTCCCATGAGAGGGCCATTCTCATGCGGGGTGCAAAACAGCTGACGAATGGCAACCCAACAGTCTTTTTCCGTCGCGCTTATGGCGTTTTGGAAGGTTCGCCGCGGCCTGATCGGGAGCCGTGTTATCAGCCCGCGCCAAGGCCTGCGTTTCGTCGCCCTGTCGTTGCTAGGGCCACAGCGCAAGCGCACACTGGCTGCAGCTGACGGATCAGCTCCCCCTCTGCAAAAAGCCCGCCCATGCGGGCTTTTTGTCTATCCGCCATCCCCTCGTACCGTCCTTCGCGAATACTGCTCGCCGCCCTCGTCGCTCGGCTTTACTTCAACTGATGCACCAGGCGTCTCTTCACGACACCGACCATCGGGAGCCCTGCCATGAACAAAGCACTTATCGTCATGATCGCCCTGCTGTCAGCCACCGCCGGTTGCACCAGCGACGCTCACGTCTACCGCAATCAGCCGCTGGTGGCGAAGGTCAAGACCGGGATGACCCAGGACCAAGTCCGGCAGATCGGCGGCGAACCTGTGGCCGTCAGCCCTCGCACCGTGGAACTCGGAACCTGCTTCGACTATGTGTTGACCCAGACCGGCCATAAACAACCGTTCAATGTCAGCTTCGACGGCAACGGCAAAGTCGACCACACCAGCTTCCTCACCTGCGCCGAATGGAGCCACGCCCAACAGAAAGCCAGGGCTCCAGGCAGCGGCACAAGTGGCATGGGCGGTTATTGAGCGGCGATTGCGGAGGGGAAATGGCCAGATGAAATTTCTTTCACTGTGAGCCGAGCGCCAGGCGGGTAGATTTCACCCTGCTCATTCAACTATTGGCCCGCTCCCCGCGGGCTTTTTTTTGCCTGCAGGGCGACGAGAAAATCGCCGAAGGCAAATTTCAGGCAAAAAAAAGCCCAAGTAGCTGATGGACACTTGGGGCTAAAAATGCATAAACCGTGGTAGGTGAACGCGGGGCTATCTTAACGTCTCTGAGAACATGTAACAATATATTTTGAGGTTATTTTTACCCTAAATATTTTATAAGTCCTTAAATAACCACATATTTTTTCAGGCTATGGCCGATTCGTCACCTTGTTGGCGTCAGTAAAAAAGCGTCGCCGTCTGGCTTTCCGCATGATTCAACGTCTGCGTGAACCGCTTGCCTACCGTCAGGCATACAGGATCACGCACTCCGCAAACGAGGAAAACTCACCGGCTTCCACAGGCCCGCTGGTGCTGACCAACCTCGCTGCGAAGGACAGCCTTAAACCCGGTACCGCCGGGTACTCCACACGACCTTCTTGACCCAGCAGCAGAACTTTCCTCTCGCTATCCAGCAGTTGAACGCCAACATTGCGTGCGGAACCGGCCTCTTCGTAATCATTCATCAAGGTCACACCATCACTGGTGATGCCGTCAAAGTAGATCTGGACCTTTTTCGCACCCTTGAGCCTGTCTTCATTCAACTCGACGCTGAACGGCTGCGGAAAACTGCCACCGGCCTGAAGCACATCAAGGCTCGATGTGCCTAGCTCGACCACCTGTTCCATGCCGCTGGAACGCCGATGTGCAACCCCAGAAACAACACCTGCATCCAGGCCATGATCAGGATCGATCGTCCACGTGGGAGCGGTGACCCTGGCGCGAAAATCAAAGAACTTTCCAACATTTTGAGTGGGCATTATTTATTCCTTTAATTGAATGCAAACATGCGATCGGTTCAGTCCGGAGCAGCCACCCAGGCCACTCTTCTGCCTGTCGCCCTGCGCTTTTTTCAATGGGCGAAACGCCGCCGGCTCGACAGTCGGTGCCAGCCCAAAAAGCGCACACGGCGAACGCTGAAACCTTAAAACGGCGCCCAATCGACGTCCTTAGGACACTTCCGAAACGCTCCACTCAACTATCAGATCGCGCTGGAATGTTGCCGAAGAGGACGCTCGGCAATCGGTTACCTGTATTTGAGCCCACGAAAAACAGGAAAGCCGGAGTCAACAGAATGCTGGAGGGGGAATATCGGCGGGAGTACGGGACGCTGTGTGTCAGGCAAAAGCCCGGTCTTGCACCGGGCTTTGCTCGTGGGCCGGCCCGGAATCAGTCCAGGACGTCGTGCAGAACTTCGTAGATGAGGCCTGTCGCAATGGCGACCAGGATCAAGTCAGTACCGGCCTGTTGCCACTCATAACCGTCATAGTGCGGCAGCCGGCTTAGCATCCGGCCATCCAGTTTTTTCGCAATACCCGGCGGCAGTGGCTTGCCTCGGGCCAGGTTTTTCTGAATGCCCGGTGGCAGGGCCGGCCCGGGTGACCAGTAGTCGCGACTGTCGCCAATGATCACGCGCACACCGCCGACATCGATTTGGGGCCCGTCATACCGCCCGCCCTGTCTGTAGTCCTGGGATTTGTTGCCTTTATTGCCGTGCCCACCCTGATTGCCATGGGGATTGCCCTTGCCGTTCCCTGGGTCCGCATACAAGGCAGTCGAGCCGAATAAAAACGCGGCGCTTGCTAAAACAGCTATAACCGAACGAGTCGTCATCTCTGCAGTCCTCTGCATGAATCCAGCCGTGGTGCCATTCGTCATGACACCCGAACTATAGACAGCCGATTGCGTCTTAGTTCGTGCAAACCTCTCCTTATCTATGGAAGCGATCATGCTTTTAAAGAAAAAAAATCTCGTGACGGCCCTGACCTGCGTACTGATGCTGGCAGCGGCGCCTCTGCTCCCTGTGACGTCCGCCTATGCAAAGGACGGTGGTGGCCATGGTGGCGGAAATGGCGGTGGTAACGGCGGGGGTCATGGCGGTGGCAATAGTGGTGGTCATGGTGGCCAGGCCGGCGGCCACTCCGGAGGGGTCAGCAGCAAGGGCCATAACGGTGGCCTGAAAAGCGACCCGGCCGGCAAGGCGGTTCGCAATCTCGGAGAAAATGGCAACCATTACGGCAGCATCCGTAATGACAGCAACGGCCATGGCTCGACCACTTCCGGCGTGGCTCATTCCAAAGACACCCGCGGGCTGTCAAAAGCCACCGCGATCTCGGACACCACGCCCGGTGACCACAACTCGAAAGGCCTGGGCAAAGCCAGCGTCTCCTCGAGCAAGAATGATCGATAGACCCAGCCTCATGCTCTCCAGCTGAATCGGTTTCAATACCGCCGGTTGGTCAGCATTGCCCCGCATGAAAAGCCCGGCCCAGCGCCGGGCTTTTTAGTATCTGCCCTCGCCCTTCTTTGCCTTCACAACTCGTGTATGGATGAAATTATCTTTAAGTAACCTTCATGAAGCGACGCATCTGAGTGCCTACCCTTCTGGGACCGACAAAGTGAACTACAGGAGTAACCCACGATGTTTTCCCATGAAGGTCTCGGTCTGATGTCCATCTTCATTGTCCTGCTGCTGTGTGTGCTGGCGATGTTCATTCATCCTGTGCACGCCCTCTGGAGCTGGGTGCAAAGGCGTAGACGCAGGTTGTCGGTAGAAAACGCGGGGCGTGAAGGCAAGCCCTACTCACGCTGAACAGGCAGCCATCCAACGAAGCCCGGCCATGTCCGGGCTTCTGCTTTCTTGCTTCTACAGAACCGCTCTGGCTCAGAGTCGCGCCCTGGGTTGGTGCCGGTCGATCGCAACCGCGATCGCCGCCAGCAGGATCGCCAGGGTGTAGGCAAAGAGCCCCAGGTTGACGCCCAGGATCAACTTCTCCGAACCATCGGTGAGCACCATCGACCCGCCGTAAGACTGCCGAAGCCCGTAAGCCAGCAAGAAGCCGCCCGTGACGAGCACCGTCAGCAGGCTGGACAGGCGAAGGTCGCCCTTCAACCACACCAGCCACAGGCTGAATGCACCGATCGCCGTATTGGTGAACAGCTGCCAGACCTCATGCAACCGTGCGTGCGGCTCCCAGGCCGGATTGAAAACATGGGTCTGATTGATCTCCAGCACCGGTACCACAACGGCGTAGAAGATGATCCCGATCGTCACGAGCAGCTTTGCTATCACCTGGAACCTCCTTGTGAACGCGACAAAACGTCAGCGTTTCAACGGGCTATGAGGACACGCAAACGAATAAAGATCACGCTCGATATACGCCAAAAATCAGGGGAAAATGACAGCCCAGGTACCGCCAATGAGTACCACTCGTCCAGACCGCGGTGCCCTGCCCCGTTCCTCATCTACACCTTTAAGCATGGACTTCCGGTCGTATTCATCCGACCTCTTCAATACCGCTCTTGAATATGGATAGAGAGGATCGGGCAGCCGGCATTCGATTCGATGGCACACGAAGCGCCATGCGAAACCGCAGTACCTCAAGCTTCGAGTTTCATTTCTCAAGGAACAGAAAAATGACTACGAAATGCACCAACTGGCATGCCTGGTTGAACACCATGCCACCCAAACCGAACGAACTTCATGTCGTCGGAGACGTTGAAGTTGCCAACCCAGGGGTCGAAGCCTACCTGACGATGCGAACGCCACAAGGCATCAACCCGACCATACTCTTGCTGGACCTGCACCTGGTGCAAAAGCCGGGGCAATGGATTCAGCAACTCAGCTGCGCACAAGTCAGGTTCACCCGGGTAATGCCTCCCAACTCACCGCGCTATACCGCTATCGAAATCTTCTACAACGGCGAGCGCATCAAGTTTATCGAGGATATTCCGGTCATCTCCTGAGTGATTCATGCTCGAGTAGCTGATCTCCCCCTGCCGCGACCGGCTGATCGTTGGACCAGTCGGTCGCCTGTCTCCATATCGATGATCCGTTGAGTGAACTCAACGCTTTTGCATGTTTCAAAAAACAAAAAGCCCAGCAACGAGCTGGGCTTGTTTTAACCTGAGAACGCCTCAGTGCAGCTGGCGCTGCCTCTGCAATTCGGTCTTCAACCAGCTGCTTGCCGGTTGCGAGCCTGTAGGACAGTGCACCTCATAGGCTTTGCCACTCATGCTGCTTTTAGTGGCCGCGAGGTCGATAAAGTCCTCCGCGCTGCTCACCATGTTCTTGCCCTCGAGGTAATTCAGTTTTTTCTCCAGGTGCTGCCGTGCTTGAGGGGCTGGATACTCGGTGCCATTACGCACGAACTGGCATTGGCTGTGCTCGACAAAGTCCAGCAAGCCCTTTATCTCCCGGGCAGCCTGAGGCGTCGTCTGCGCCTGTGCGTTAGTCGCCATTGCCGAGGCGGCGATACCCGCCGCCATCAGCCATCGAGCCCATTCACCGGTAAAAATTCGCATCATTGGTCCTTGTCTTGAAACTGAGCACTGTTGTCGGATCTGGCCGAGCATTTACCCGGCGCCAGGTCGGTCAGACTTCGATAGGGAAAACCGGCTGAACGCCTTGCTGCACATCCGCCTGTTCTATCGCGGCTTCAAGCTTGGCCAGGAAGGCTGGATTCAATTTGGCATCAAGCAGATTGACCTGCTCTACCGCCCTCTTCTGCTCAATCATCTTGGCAAGTTCTGCATAAGACAGTTTGGGTGCCGGGTTTTGAATAATGATCACTGAAACGCTTCCTTGGTTCATCCGTCCAGCCCACCAGAGGCTTGGCGGCAAGTGTATCCGCTGTTCCGTGCTGATCCAAACTCGCCCGGCCAGCACTTGGACGCCTGCATCCACTCCCCCCTTTGTCGATACCTGGCGCCTCCGAGCCTCGAATGCCACGTCGAGCGCAGCCTTGAGCCTTGCCGCCTCAGCCCGTCTTTGCCACGCATGCCTGTCCATGCCCAGGCCCGGCAGCGCTTCTGCCCCGTCATAGACCAATGGTGCCGCCAGTCGTCGTCGCAGCGTTGACGCCCTACCCCTTAAGGCGCGCAATGGCCCCCTAAAAATGATCGCCCAGGGCCCCTTTCCAGATGGCAAAGATCATAGTGCTGGCCGGTGACTTCCCCCAGGGTGACGCGGAGTATCTGCGCGGAACCATCACGCTCAAAACCGCCAATAAGCCGCTGATAGGGAAAAGCTTTCTCGTCTCCGAGTTCAAGGACCTGACCGTCGAAAATACCGACTCGAACAAGAACATTAAGAGCGCCATAGGCCTGGGAATGGTTGGTGCCATGTTTCTGGGGCCTGTGGGCGCCGTCGCCGGTTATCTTCTGGCGGGCCACAATACCGAGGTGACATTTCTGGCCACCCTAAAGGATGGTCAGACACTGCTTGCGGCAACCGATAACGAGACCTACCAAGACATCTCGGCACGCTTCAACAGAAAAAACTCACCTGAAAAACACGATAAAACCGAGACTTGACGCCCGACCTCGCAGGATGCTGCAGGCCGTGACGGGGTGAACGTAGCACTGTGTGTCCCCCCTGTTCACCCGGTACTCATTGACCGTCATATCGAAGATCAAGCATCCAGAATATCTTGCAGATTGCTGCCTTTTACCCGCCAGCAGAACCCTCTCTTTCAGCCTTCTCCGCAGCCGGCAACTATCGAGGCAGCCTGGACGGGGGATTGAGCGCAGTGCGATTTGCGCCCGAATGGAAAAGCAACAAGGCTGACCGGATAGCCATTCACAGTCAGCCTTGTCGCTGGGACAGCTTCAACCCGGGAAACGGCAAATTACCATTGGCCCGAGAAGATGCAGGTCAATGCTTCGATACCGCTGAACTTCCACAGCGAGTCGTTACAGTCTCTGGCGAATGCATGGGCGTTCGAGGCGGTGAGGGCCAGGACCACGGCGGAGGCGTAGACGATTTTCTTGAATGACATGGTGAATCTCCCTTTTCGTATCGGCACTTTCTTGTAAGAGCCACCCCGACGAGGATGGTCGTGCGCACTATAAGCCTGGCCTCGGTAGCAGACGATTAGGGCTGGTGTGCTAATGGCGAATACGCATCACCCAAGGCCGCGGGCGAGTTGCACAGGGCTTACAACCCCCTCTGTGGACGAAAGCCAAAACAGATTAGTCGTTGCAGCTGTACTGATACTCGAAGGGGAAGAACACTGTATCGACCACCAGGGAAAACGGCGCGTCGATCAGTAAAAAGGGAATCAGCTTTCCATGGGAGGTGCCGACCAACCACCAGTCCAGGCGCACGCCCTTGTAGGGGCAAGGGTGGTCGTAGTCCATGCGCATCGCCACTGCGGCGCAGCCGCTCAAGCAACTGATCAGCAGCAACAGAATCACTTTCCGAAACACGTAATGTCCTTATTACATCCATCTGCAGAGCGGTGTAGACGTCTCTGCAATACGCCCGTCACCACTTGCCAGTGGTGATGAAAGAGAAATACCTCTGCCAGCAGAAAGACGAGAAAGCCTCTCCAACCGCGTAAATCGCAGAGCGGATTTGAATGTGCAGACCGGAAACGAACAAGGGTTTGCATCAGCTTTCGCCAGCAAACCCTTGAAATAGATGGTGCCCGAAGCCGGAATCGAACCGGCACGCCCTTACGAGCGGGGGATTTTAAGTCCCTTGGCGATAGCATGTAAATCAACAACTTAGATTAATTTTCGTGCCGCAACTGAGGAAAAATAGACGCATTGGAAGCCAATAGAATCAAGGCGTCTATTATTTTTGCGGCAAGAAAATCACCCTCCTCCGGCGTTCTGCCGACCAGTCACCCCTCCCCGTTTGACCGAGCCACCCATTGTCAAGCCAGCCTCCATGCCTGCGCCTGTGTCTGGATTGTTTGTTTTCTGATACATTCCGGTCCGCGCCATCACACCCGCTATCAGACTAAATACATGAACATCAATAATCAAACGAGCAACAAGCAATTAAAGTCACTACAGGCTTTGCGTGGGCTCGGAGCAATATCAGTTGTAATATTTCACGCCTTGTCATTATTCCCTTTTATGAATTTCAGGGCTGGTGCAGCCGGAGTAGATTTATTCTTCGTGATTAGCGGAGTTGTCATGTACTTATCCGTCAAGCCAACAACAAGCCCTTTTGATTTCTTAAAGAAGCGGTGCATTAGAGTCATACCAATGTACTGGATCGCATCAGCAATAGCGGTTGCATACTTCTACGCACGCTATCCAGATGTTCCGCCATCATCAGAACACATCATAAGGTCGTTTCTTTTTGCGCCGCCGCCTGCCGGGTTTAACATGCCGGTTCTTTACCCTGGCTGGACACTGAACTATGAAATGTTTTTCTACGCAGTTCTTGGGCTTATGCTGTGCATCGGGCGGCTGGCCATACCGGCAACCATATGTCTGATAATAACTCTCGGCGCCGCGCTTCCAGAGATACAGATTATTAAGCAGTACTATTTCAACCAAATAATTCTTGAGTTCGCAGCAGGACTGGTAATCGGTCACGCTATAAAGTCAGGATACAGACCGAAAAAACCAGAGGCTGCATTATTTATAGCCGCCTCAATTCTTCTATTTACAATTCATAACATCGCTGTTTCAGATGGCGTTATTGCTTGGGGAATACCCAGCGTTCTCCTGGTACTGGGCGCCATTGGATTTGAAGATTCCAAACTTATCAAGGGCAGAGTTGTGCAATTCCTCGGTGAGTCCAGCTACTCAATCTACTTGTTCCACGCGATCGCAATATGGGTTGTCAGCTGGATATGGCCAGGACAGCCAGGTCCAGAAATGGTATTAGCCGCGGTACTGCTGTCGCTACTGATCGGGGTTATCGCGTTCAAGTACCTCGAGAGCCCCCTGCTGAGGCTTATGACAAAGCCGGCGCGTAGCAGCAGTATTTCTAAGGCGGCAAGCCCCGGCGCTTAGCCGGGGCCCTTTTAATCAGCACTGAGAGGTCAGGGTATGCTGATCTCGTCTGTTGATCCCCAGACAAGCCTAACGCCACCCCTCATTCAACACGACACCACCACGACTGAGCATAAAAGGCGTCTCCGATCTGCTCGACCCCATTCAAGTTCATCCCTCTCTGGGCCATCCCTGTGACTTTCACGTCATGAAGCCGCGGGAGAATGTCAGGCCCAGGGCCTGGATTGAAAACCCAAGCACTGAAAGTCGCCCGACCAAGCTCCTCGTTCTGGCACTCGTAGATGTGAATGTCGCCGCGAATCGGCGGCGTTCGCCTCAACTCTTCCTTGGTAAGCGCCACTCCCAAGAGTCGGCGCGGGGTAATCAGGAAGTACATCGCAAGCCTCAATACTGTATAAAAATACAGCATATTACCTACGACGCCCCGACCATCAATCGGGTGCTGACGAGCGGACCGCCCGTTGGTCTACGTTGAATGAAGTGGACCATCACTTCGGAGGCGAGCATGTGCGGACGTATCGCGCAGTACCACGGCATCCACGACTTTGTTGCCGTGCTCAGCATGCCCGGAGCCCTGATCAACACCGTCGGCGATCAGCCGCTAGGGCGGTACAACGTGCCGCCAACAACGCAGATCGCCCTGCTCCACATGGAAAACGGCGCGCTACATGCTGACCTGCTCAGGTGGTCCTGGAAACCGCACTGGGCAACCAATCGGGCAGAACCCAATGCCCGTTCCGAAAAGGTCGCGCACAACCCCTACTACCGGGCAGCCTGGCCAAATCGAGCGATCACGCCAATAGACGGATGGTTTGAATGGCTTGTGGAGGAAGGCGGAAAACAGCCCTACTACATCCGGCGACGTGATGGTTTGCCCAGCCTATGCGCGTCGATTGGCCATTGGCCGCATGCTGACGAACCCCCTCGGGAGCACGACGGCTTCGTGATCATCACCGCCGACTCCGCTGGCGGCATGGTCGATATTCACGACCGGCGGCCGGTGGTTCTAGCGCCTGAGCTGGCCCTGGAATGGTTGGATCCGGCGACACCCAAGGAGCGGGCCGAGCTGATGCTTATGCACCAGGGCGAGCCATCCGAAGCGTTCGAGTGGTTCAAGGTCGACCGAGCCGCGGGCAACACGAAGAACCAAGGGGCTCACTTGATCGACCCTATCGGCGAGATTCACGGCGGGGCGTTCGTGAATAACGGCTGATACTGCAGCAGTATTGGCTGACAGAAAAACTCAACGGAACGAGGTGGAAAATGGGATTTAACAATCACGGTAATGAGGAGCTACGCCTGGCGTATGACGATCTCGTTGATGAGGGCCTGATTGACCCCGCATCAGATGAGGCGGGAGTGGCAAGACAGGTCATTGATCAGGGCTTTGACTCCATGTCACCAAGGCAAAAGCATATATATGAATCTCGCTTTGAGCCTGTCTTGGTGCGTCGAGCAAAGCAACTTGAGATTCAGCGAATCATTGACTCAAACCCGGATTAATAGCCCGTACATACGCCTGGCACGCCCGCAAGGCGATCAGTCCTTGGTCGCCGTCGTCGGTGATGCCGACAATTCGTTGAGCATGCGCCGGGTCAAGTCGGGCTCGCGGGGCTCCATGAACCATGCTGCCGGTGGCGGCAGTGGCAGGCACTGCACAGCTACTGGCTGTATCCGCGGCGTCGACAAGGACTGACAGCCGCAGGTCAGCAGTAGCAAGGCGGTCACGCAGGCGGCTTTGGTCACGTTGGGCATCGGTCAGGGCTCTGTGATGGGTTTGATCGCTGGCCTGCAGCTGCTGCTCCAGGGCCAGGCGTTTGTCCTGCTCGGCCTGCTGTCGGGCAGCTGCCGCAAGGTTCAGCTGATTCAGGTCGTCATCGTGCTGCCTGGCCTGATCCGCCAGTTGTCGGCCAAAGCGCCAATCCTGGACCTGCCAGGCGACGCCCGCGCCGGCGGCGATCAGCAGGCCGGCCAGCACCAGGGCGCCGGTCAGTTTCTGTAATGGCGTAAACATCGCTAGTCCTCCCAGTCAGGCAGATCCACGGTATGACCGGCCAGCGCATGCGTGCAGTCGCCGAGGAATTGAATGCGGCCATCAGTCACGAATGAGTGGCACACGAACGGGCGCGGCTCGACGTGACCGCCAGCCATCAAGATCGCGTGCTCCTCTTCGGTTACACGCTGAGCGCCGCGAACAAGAATCGACGGTGTAAACGTTGGCGTGTCGACATTACCGTTCCACCCCCACCGGGGGCCGGGGCCTGAACCATGCTGAATGCTGTGCATTTGCTTGCAGCCTGGGCACTCGAACCACAGAGAGCCATCGGCGGCGGTAGCCAGAATGCGGGACAACCTGAGGAAGTAGCTCATGCCAGCGCCCTCCGCACGCCTTCAGCCAGTACGGCGGCCGGGTATTCGTACCCTGCGTTTTCGTGATGGATGATCGCCTTGACGAACCCGGCCATGGCCGGGGCCTGAGTCAGATCGATCTCTGCCCCAGGCCGGGTACCGGTGTTGGCCTCGACGGCGCGCACGTAGGCGGCGGTGTCGTTCTCTACTGCCGGCGCCCAGCGACTGATAATCGCCTTCACCGTCTTGAGCCCGTGCTTGCGCTGGTAGGTCAGCAGCAGCTTGCCCAGTGCGCGGATGCCGTTCTCCGGTGTGTCGAACCGTGCGAACCGCTTCTCAAGCGCTGGGTTGGGTGGGAGCTGGCCCTGCCACTGGTTGGCGGGGTTGTAGTCGATGTTGCCAGGGTTGCGGTTGCGCACCCCGCGCGTTTCGGTTGTCGGCATACTTTTCTCCAGGCGAAAAAAAGCCCGCTCAAGGCGGGCACTTTGCGTTCGGTATTGCGCTACTCGGTTTCAGCGGCGACCAGCATTGGCGCTGCTGCAATGTCCGGAATTGCTGGCTCTACGGGCCAGGCCGGCGCGGTTGGCCATGTCGTCTGGGCGGTGACTTTCCCCAAAGCGAACTTGTAGGCCTTCCAGGTTTTCAGGTTCACAGCCAGGGCGGCCTGCTCGGCGGCGTCCTCTGGCGTGGCTTCGCCGGCTTCAATGCCGTAGCCAAGTGTTTCGATACGGTCTGTGATGCGGTCGATCTGCGCCGCCGCCGTTGCATTTCTTGCCGCCAGCTGCACACGCGAATCCGCCAGGCGTTCAGCCTGGGCCTCCGCCGCATTCATTTCTGCGGTGATCAGCTGGGACCAATCAATCAGTCCAACTGATGGTGTCAACGTGTCATCTACGGCCACGGGCTCGCCACCTGGCAGCGGCTCAGGGAATGCAACCTTCCCGTCCGGCACCGCGATCAGATCGCGCGGAAACATCTGCTCCTGGCTGAAGTTCGCAGGGAACGGGAAGCGCAGCGTGACCACCAGCTCACTGTCGATCATCTCGACCGGGCCGGGCTTGAACCACATGGATTCAACGGCTTCGCCGGGCAGCGTGTCACCTGGCTTCATCCTCGAGAAATCGAAAAGAACCCCGTTGATCGTCAGCGTGTTGCCATCCTTCACAACGTTGTACGGCTCATCGCCGCGCTGTGGACAGAGTTTGATAATCATCAGAACCACCTCCCAACGGCAAAAAGAGTGGCAAGCTTTGCGCCCGCCGCAAGCGGGGTTGCCGATGCAAATCTCACGACCTCACCCGCAGTGGTCCCACTTACGCTCGAGCCGAAAAGGAACGTGTCGTCGCGAGCGGTTATGAGCACATTCGGCCGGGCGATGAAGGGAGCCTGGAAACTCCAGGCAATCCATCCAGACACATACACACCCATCTGCGGGGCATCGATCGCGGTGTAGTAGTTCATAGTGATCCAGCAATGCTGGGTCCCATCTGCCCAGCGCGTATACCGACCGTTCACCCCATTCCCCGACTCGATGATCGCGCCGGTAGGAACCCCGCCGCTTTGCGAGACAGGGCCAACAATGTTGCCCTTCTTGTAGTTCACCGCATCAGCAGCGTACAGCTCGTCAAAGTTGGAGTTGATTTTAATGTTGGCACTGCGCGGAGTGTCGCCGCCCACACCGGTGGGCGCTGTACCGAGCTGAATTACCTGCTTAGCCATTCGGCTGCTCCAAAAAAGAAGCCCTCAAAAGGAGGGCTTTGGTAGTAGGGATCTGATTACAGAGGTCGCATCGGTCTCACGGCAAAAGTGGTTCGCCCATTCTTTGCGGTGCCACCCTCAGAGCTGACCAGCGCCCCGACGTAACCGTTTAGAGTGGAGCGGATGCCGGCGTGAAACCCGCACGGTGTTTCCAGCGTCGAGTTGCCGTTATAGATTTTCCCGCCGATCAGGGTCGACGCCAGGAAGTAATCCGCATAGTCGCCAGTCCACGGCATCTGGCAGCCTGACCAGTAGACCGCGCCCACCTGCTCGCCTCGGTTATCGAGCGACCACCCTTCATTGACCGGAAACCCTCTCATTGAAAGCAGGTTGTCCGCGCCTACAAATATCGTCTCTCCAGTCGCGGACCTCAGCCTGATGTCGTATTCACTGGGAGGTCCCACTGAACGGAACGTCGCCACCAGCCACTTACCACTGCAGTCTGAGCTATTGAAAGGCGGCATCAGCTGCAGCTGAAAACGAAAGCCGGTCCAGTTTCCTGAACTGCCGAGGTTCTCCAGGGTGTGATACATGCCCTGATTCGTCGGGTTTAAGAACACCATGGGAGGATCGGCTGTGGTGATCGCCGCCGGATAAGTGATGGTTGCTGAAGTGATTGTGAGCGGGGCGCCAGGCGGCTTGCCGATCACGTAGCTGCCACTGGCAGCGACCCCGAGAACCCTGTTCACGCTGTCAATCTGAAAGAAGTTCAGACCGTTGCGCGACCTGAATCCGTATTCCATGCCTCCCCCTTATTGATAAGTCAGGATGAAAACGTTCAAGGCGATGCCAGCGCCGCGGCGAACCCTGAGCTGGCCGGTAGACCAGAACACAGCAGGGAGCGCCGAGGAGCTGTTCGAGGCGTCCTGAAGCGTGACGCAAACGAACGAAGTCGCAGTGATCTCCGGCATATTGATGAAGCTGGTGAAGTCGCTGGTGATCGGCGGGACCGTGACCTTCACGGTCACGATCGAGCGAATACCCATGGTCGACGTGTTAAGCGTCTCCACGCCGGCGGCATTTCTTGTTCTGGCTCCATAAAACGCCATTACGAAAGCCTCCCCAGCCCTGCGCGCTCGATATGGTTCAGGTCGTAAACGAAGATGCCGTTGTTGTTCAGCAACGTAGAGCCTTCCGCCGACTGGCCGCGCAGCGTCAACGTCCCTGCTGGAATGTTGATTTCCAGCAACGGCAAGCCTTCGCTGTTGAGTGCTGCTGACCTGAGCGTCATACCGAGCACCAGCTCCTTGATAAAGGCCTGGTTGATAAACGCCTGGTTGATGAAGACCTGACCGTCCTGAACAACAAACGGCACAGCAAGCGCACCACCGCCCATGCCATTCACAACGGCGAAGCGATCGGCACTCACCAGGAACTGGCTTTGGAATACCCCGTTCTGGTTTTCAATGCCGAGCCCGATGCCCGCGGACACGTAACGCCCTGCAGCATCGATCTGCATCTTCACCGACCACATGGTCGAGGCCTTACCGTTCAGGTCCACCTGGGCCTGGCTCACCTCCTGGATTGCAGCGGTATTCTGGCCCATCTGGACTTGGACGGTATCTACGCGCTTGCCGATGGCCACGTCGCCCTCGATCACCGCCGACTGCACCGACCAGACACCAACGAAGCTTTCCGTCGAGCCGGCCAGATCTTCGGTGGAACCGGCCATCGGCGGGTTCACCTGGGCAAACACGCCGTCGACCTTTTCCGAAATCGCTGACACTTCACCCGAAACCACTTGGATGCGGTTGTTGACCGACCCAGGAAGGTCGGCCGGGCCGTCGATCAGGTTGATTCGCTCGCCCAGGTGCTGGCCGAGGGCAGATTCGCCGATCTGGCCTTCGAAGTACTCCTCGTATTCACTCTGGTCAGAGCTGGCCTGGCCATTGACCCCGACACCGGTCGGATACCACGGCCCGACGTTGCCGGTGCGGTCGACCAGGCGAGCCCAGAAGAAGAACGAGGCACCCGCCAGGAGGGCATGCATTTCGTGCCGCGCCTGCGGATAGGCGAAGTCGCCCAGCTTGATCGCGTCGGCCTGCGAAGTGGTCTTGCTGTACCAGATCTCCGTCCGCTGGGTGTCTTCGGCGCCTGCAGGGAAGCCCCAATCCAGGCGGATGCCGTAGACCAGGCTCGTCGGCGTCAGGAACGACACCGACGGCGGTAGCCCCTCCTTGCCCTTGAGATCGGTCAGGTTCGAGCTTTTCCAGATCGAGGAGATATCGAAGGCACTCACCGCCCGCACCCGCGCCAGGTAGGCGCCGGCGTAGATGCCAACAACATCGACCGAGGCTGTACCGGTGCGCTGCAGGCGGATCCAGTTGCCGCTGTCCTTGCGCCACTCAACGTCATACGCCACCGCCCCTTCCACCGCTGGCCATGCAATGGTCATGGTGCTGACCGCCAGGCCCTGGTCAACGGCGTAGCCGGAGGTCAGCGTTACGCTCGCCGGCGGCGGCACGGTAGTCACCGGGATGACGCTGATTGGCCGCTCCTCGAGTTTGGCGCCGGTGTCGATTGCGGCGAACTTGCTCGGGTTGAACTCCAAGGCGGTGAACTCGTACTCGTCCTCGGTCGTGCGCACGCGCTTTAGGACGCGAAACAGCTGGATGGCCAAGTCTTCGTAGTCGATCGCCCACTGCAGTTCAGGCTCGGGCTGCAGGGCATAGGTGGTGGTCACGGTCACCGCGCGGCCGCTGACCGACTGCACGGTCCTGCCCTGGGCGGTGCCGTTGGGCAGGTTGATGATCAGGCGATCACCAGCCTTGATTGGCGTGTCCCGATCAAGAGTGATCACCCGGCCCGCCGCGGCCGAGATGCGACCGCCGTTCGGCCTGCCCGCCACCAGTTCGTCGGCCACAGGGATGACGAAGCCCGGCAGCACATTCGCCCCCTCCATGCCCGTTTTGAACGAGACGGTACGGTCCTGGCTGTTGCTCAGCAGCGCCCACTTACCGCGGCGCTGGGCTTCACTGGCCCGCGTGCAGCCAATGGCCGAGATCTCGATGGGTCGATCCCGGTACCGGCGCTGCAACGCTATGTCCGTAACCGGGACCACATCGGTATCGTAGTTGTTCGCCGGGTTGTCGTAGCTCACCAGCGCGCGACTGTAGTGCGTGTCGCGGCCCGCGCCGCCGTAAACGAAATCGCCGTCGATTACGTTCGACCTGGTGAAGACGTAGTCGATGTCCTGCGCGCGCGGCATGTCGGCCTGCATGTACAGCGCGCCCTGTGCCCAATAGACCATGCCTCGGTAGATCGCCGAGAGGTCGCGCAGCAGCGTCCAGGCCTCGGCCTTGCCCTGCAGGTTCAGGTCACACAGATAGCGCGGCTCCATGCCGCCCACGCCGTTCGGTACCAGCTGGTCGCAGTACTGGGAGATGCGATACATCTCCCACTTGTCGACCATCCATGGCTGGATGCGTTTGCCCAGACCGAACCGATCGTTAACGCACAAGCCGTAGGTTGCCCATACCGGATTGTTGGTCCAGGCCTGCTTGAATGTGCCGTCCCACACGCCAGTGTAGGTGCGGGCCACCGGGTCGTAGTTGCTCGGCACAGGCCATCGCTGGGCGTTGCAGTCCACAGTCACGGCCGGGATGTTCTGGAACTGCTCAGCATCGAACTCGATGTACAGCAGCGCGGTGTTCGGGTAGCGCAGCTTCTGGTCGATGATCTCGGTGTAACCGGCGATGGTCATCGTGTCGGCAATAGTGCCGCTGTTGGCGTTTGGCGTGATGCGGCGAACACGGAAAGCCCAGCCGGACGTGGCCGGTGGAAGGCTTACGGGATCAGAGCGCTGATAGCCGTTGGTGGTCTTGCCGTCCACAGCGCTACGAAGGGACTCTACAAACGCCCCGCCGTCGGTGGAAACGTCGATGGCGTACTCGATCCGGTAGCCATTGGTGTTGCCGCTGCTGTCTTGACTGACCAACCGTGGCCAGGAAAAGCGCACGCGGAATCTGGATAGCTGAATGTTGCTCAGGGTTCGGGTGAAGGGGTTGTCGCTACGCAGCTCGACGTTTACCGTCGTCTCGTTCTCGATCGCAGGGATGCCTTTGATGTAGTCCTGTTCGATCGATCCAGGGCGCCATTCCCACTTTACCCCGGGGAAATTGATGTTCCCGCTCGCGTCCTTGATCGGTGTGTTGTCGAGGTAGATATCACGGTCGGTCGGCGTGCCGTCAAACTCGCCCTCGCCAACTGCCAGCAGGATCTTGGCGATGTTGGTAGACCGCAGGCTGTCGGGAGCTTCGTAGGGAGCCTTGGGCTTCTTCTCGCCACCCTTGGCGCCGTTTACTTCTGGCAGGAGTGCTGCGCCCATACTTTCCTCCGGGCAATAAAAAACCGCCCGTGGGCGGTTGATGATATTTCGTGCTGGGTGCTACGCCTTGTCTTCGGCGCGGATAGATGCGGAGATAATCGCCCCGCCCCAGCGGCGCTTGCCGATACAGATCGGGACAGGGTTGCCGCTGGCGGTTGTGTTCTTTGCGCTCCCGAAAGCGTATGACGGCATGTTCTCCGGGGCTCCGCTCATGGACAGCCCCTTTGCCTGGGGGCTGAGCATCTGGATGACGCCGCCGGCTACCATAGCGATACCAGCAGGCGCCAGGCTTGGAAACCAGATACTTGCAACAAGTAGGGCCGCACCAAGAACTGTCTGCAGTATCCCGCCGCGCTTGCTTCCCTCGACAACTGGAACCACGCGAATCTCCCTGGTCCCCGCCCGGTCGAAGTCGTTAATTCCAACGTTCTTTCCATTGCGAAAAATAGCGAATCTCATGCCCAAACTATCCAGTCGACGAATCTCTTCCTCAAAGCCCTGAATAGTATTTTTCAAAGCTTTGAACACCTCCCAGGACTGCCCAGAATCAAGCTGTCGCCGATGCATTCGGCCAAATTTCCCGGCAAGAGAACCTGAAAGTTTGATGATTGTCATTGGTTGATACAGTGCCGCTGCGCCCATACTTTTCTCCAGGCAATAAAAAACCGCCCGGAGGCGGCTGTAAAAATTGACACTTTCAGAGACAGGACTTAACCGCTGCTTCGATTGCACTGCGACCTGGCATAGCAGACCAAGCCATTCGCTGACGCAGCGTGACCTGGCTACCGGATGCAATCCTTTTTACATCTAGCAACTCATCCGCCATGCTGTTGCTCGCGACCCAAAGCCGATACCCGGATTCAGTCTCCACCATCGATGAATCAGTTCGGGCGGCCTGCCACTTTGGGAAAACACAGAGCGCATAACGTTTTGGGTCTTTCGCTGTCGAAACCTTGATGCTTGGGTTGTTGCCCTCCAGGTCTCCGGGCGAGACACACCCCGCCAACATCGCCACCGCCAACGCTCCTACGAAAAATCTCATGCAGGTCACTCCTGTGGAAATGCGGGCAATGTAGCACTGGGCTGGCTGGAACAAGAAACCAACGTGCCACAAAACGTTATTTGAAGCTTGCAGGAATGGTTGGCACTTCGACGACCTTCCCGTCCACCATTCTGAAGGAAATCACGCGGCTCGTACCGGTCATTCCGTTCGCATGGCTCCAAACCCACATCTGACCATCAGCTCGGGAAACTACAGAATACGGAGGACCCATGATCTGGGTAACTTCATCCTCGGTCATTCCGATCTTTACCTTCCTGGCTTCATCATACGAAAAATTTGTTCCGGCACAGCCAGAGAGCACAAGTGCAAGACCGACTGCGGCAACGAAATTGATAATCCTCATGATTCATCCTCGTCCTGAAAGCACCGACTGTACCCTGGTTTCGCCTGTACGAATCCCCAGTAACACCCCGCTCCCCGCCGATAGTAGCCTCCTGCCACACGCAACGGATTCCCCAGTCCTTTGCCTGCAAGCCCAAGGACTGGGATTGCGCCAATTTCGGCGCGGATAAGGCAAGGATATCTCATGAGCGCAGAAGAAGACTTTAAACCTCGCCCACCATTTTCAATCGACTGGGTGCGCCAATATGACAACGGCCCCTCAGACCCGCATCTACATGCAATGGGTCAGTTCATCGTAAATTACTCAGCAGTTGAGTGGAAAATAGCGGAGCTATTCGCCATTGCTCTCGGAAAAACGGTTGGGGAGGCGCAGCGTCTTTCTATTGAAACCAATATGCCCATGGCGGGCATGATCAGGTATGCCAAGTTCAAGTTGACCGAGGCATCGAGCCGCCACGCTGAAACAGCCAAAGATCTTGCTATCTCTTTTGAAGCGTTTGAGCGAGTTTCTCCAATTCGACACAAAATTGTCCATTGGCAATGGGGGCTAAACGAAGGTGAAACCGCGACCCTGACAGACCTTATCAAGCCCAAAAGCCCCACAAAAGCCAATGCGAGCTTGACGCTGGATGAGCTGAGAGATCACTGCCTAACTCTAATGAAAATTTGCCGCGCCATTGGCTTTGGGGTTGAGATTATTTCGGGGCGCTGGACTCGAGAACAGATTCTCGAAGCCCACAAAGGCACATCTCCTGAAAAGCTCTTTCGACCGTAAGACGAGATAGCGGCCACTCGTCAGTCTCTTCGAGAACAGATAGCCCTGCCTCAATCATTGCAGCAGACACTGGGATGTGTTCCGGAAGAAAGCTCATTGGATCTGGAAATCTATCTGTCCTCGACATAACGCTCCCTGCAGCCCTGCCGCATCATGTAGTTGGTTGTGCATCTTTGTGCCTGAGGATCAGGCGTGTTCGATCGAGCCATGGCCCGCCGAAAACAATGATCTCGCTTGGACGGCCATACAGATGGTGCAGTAGGAAAGGCCCTGAGCCGAGCACCTCGGCAGACTCCCCGGGCAGCTCCGGATCGGCACCGAGGTAGATCCCTGCATGGTTCGGGTGCGCGGTGCGGCCCACGGACATGACGATCATGTCGCCGCGCCGCGGCTGGTCGACCTGCACGAATCCTGCCGCTTCATAGGCCTGCTCGTAGAGGCTCGGCCCGACCGGGTCCTCCCACCAGCCATCAGCGCGCTGGAAGGCTTCAAACTCCAGCCCCCACTCACGTTTGTACCAGTCCGCGCAGACCTGCCAACAGTCCCAGGCGCCATGCACGAATGGACGCTTGAGCAACGGCGTGTTGCCCGCCGGCGCGATGGTACGCAGATCTCCCTCGGGCCAGCTCAGGATGTGCCAGGGAAGCGCCGTGGCCTCACACATGGCCAGGTCACGCGGCGACGGTCTGCTGGTGGCATCAGGATGCGAATGCACGATGCCGATCACCTCGCCCAGGTCTTCCGCTTCGGCGTACTGCTCAGGCGCGATGCGGAATTCCTCGGTTGGCTCAGTGGCCACGTTGGTGCACGGGTAGTAGATCTGCTTGCGGTCCACCGCCAGCAGCAGCCCGCAGCACTCGCGCGGGTATTCCGCCGCAGCGTGCTCTTGCACGGCGGCGAGGATGTGTTTGCGCATGATCAGCTCCGGGCAATAAGAGATACGGCGGGGAAGCCGCCGAACGGCAGCGGGTTGCCTACACCGAAGCGCGGCACGCACCCGGTGCCCAGGCAGCCGTCGCATTCATCTAGTTCAGGGTTGTCAGTGAGGTTGCCATCCTTATCGCGGTACGGCCCTGTGTATCCGCAGTTGGGCCCGCGGTAGCCATTGGTCATGGCCCAGTGACATAGCGTGGTCATCTGCCGGCCGATCGTCTCACCGCCAACGTCTCCGGGGCTGGCCAGCTCCCAGGTTACTGTCTGGCCGTTCTCCGATACCTTCTGGTCGATGTACCAGACCTCGATACTCTCCTGGGTCGGGTCAGCTTCAGGGTTGCCGCCGGGGAAATTGACCGCGTCCAGGTACTGGCCAAGCGTCTTGCGGATGGTCAACTTGAACTCGAGCAGGTCATCGAAGGCCAGGCACAGGGCTGTGATGCGACCATTGACATTGCCGACCGACAGCGTCGGGCGCACAGCAGTACCGTCCGAGTTCGCCTCGATGCCTTCCACCTGCAGCGGCCAAGCACCGTATTCACTGCCCTGCCACCAGATCGACTTGGCCGGAAGCTGGTCGGCATTCGACCCCGCCACCAGTAGCTCCTCGGGCGTATGCGGGATTGCATGCCCATGGAACCGCAGCACGTCGGCACCGAAGTCCGAGCCGTCCAGCTCGAACAGCAGCACCTCACTGCCAGGCTCCAGCTTCTGTATGTCACTGATCAGTGGCATGGTTGCCCCTTATGGATGAAAGGCACGGTCAAAGGTGGCCGTGAGTTTGAAAACGTCCCCGCCCACCGGGGTGGGAACAGGATTTTTGCAGGTGAACAGGCCAAGCTGACCAAGCGGCGTTGTCCAGAGGAAAGCCTTCGCGCCGGCATGCCGGTCGAGGAAAGCCATGATCTCCAACACCCTGGCCTTCGTGCCGCTGAAGGTGATTGGGTAAGAGTCCACTTTGTTGTTGGGACCGTCGCCGGCCTCCTGCTTGTAGCCGTCACCGAATTGAGAGGTGCGCACCCGATAAGTGATCTCGGGTGCATCCCCGTTCTGGGTTGGCCAAATGAATGTTTCGATAGCCATCAGGCCCTCCCGTTTGTGTTCCTGAAACTGGTACCACCGGCGCGCCACGAATCCGCCACAGCCTTTTCGGCTACCGCTTTCATCTGAGCCTGAAGGCTTTGCTGAAGAGCTTGCTGGTCGAGCTGCATGCCCTCCCCGCTACGGTCCTGCGTGACGATGCTCACCGGTGCGTTGATCTGGATGTTTGGCCCGCCGCTACCACTCATAGCCGCTATTCCAGCCCCACCTCCAGAGCTCAGGGGCGTAACGCTGCCTCCATTTGCCCCAGTCATCAGGAATGACCGGCCGCCCTCGTTGTACAACTCCGGCCCCAGTTCGTTGACCTCGTACAGAGAGTTGGGCGCAACAGGACCGCCAGCAGCTCGATATCCAGAGAAATCGACCCCGGTATAACCAGCCTGTGTGCTACCAGCAGAAGCCGCCCCGGTACCGCTACCACTACCGGTGAAATAGCTGGTTGCTGCCCCCACCAAGCTGCCCAGCAATGCTGAGCTCGCTTGACGCGTGGCAATACGCGCCATATCCGCCAGCACCGACTTGGTGAAGTCGGAAAACGAGCCCTTTCCGGTCACCGCGAAGTTGACGGCTGCGTCCTCCATGGAGCTGTAGGCGCTGGTGAACAAGCTTTTTGTTTGGCCTGCGACGTCACGAGCCGACTCCAGGTAGTTCTGCCAGGCCGATGTAGCGCCGGCGCTCCAGCTACCCTGGGCAGCGGTCATCTCGTCGTAGTTGGCGATCGCTGCTTCCTGCAGATCACGCTGCGTCTTATCCAGGGCTGCCAGTTTCTGGTTGTACTCGTCGAGGCTCATGCCTCGGGAGCCGTCACCGTACTGGTTGGCCAAGTCCAGGCGTTGCTGATTGACGCGGTCGTCGATGGCGTTCTGCTGGTCGGTCAGGCCGCGCTGCCGGTCACCTTGCCCAAGGCCGGCGGCCGCACGCTGCCCCTGCCGGCGCAAAGTGTCGACTTGCTGCTGCAAGGCGCCGGTATAGGTGCTGACAGCCAGGGCCTGCTTCTTGAGCCGGCCCTCCTCGTTCGAGGCCAGTACGGCCAGTTCCGAGTCGGCATCCTTCTGCGCCTTGACCATTGCCGCGCGAGCGTCAGCGATCTTCTGGTCCAGCTGGATGCGCTGGGCAGCTGAGGTGCCGGCCTTGCCCTTGGTCGCTTCGAGCGCCGAGATTTCCGCCTCGTAAGCCGCGGTAACCTCGTCGCGCTCATTGCCGATCATGGCCTGGCGCTTGAGCAGGTAGTCGGCCTGGGAGACCAGGCCGGCCTTCTGCGCGGCGTCCAGTTCCTTCTGGGCGTTTTTGTACTCGGACAGGATGCCGGTGAGCGCGTTTTTCGAGTCGTTGAAGCTGGTCAGGTCGACGGCGCCCGCCGGTGTTTTCGAGTCCTTGAACTTGTCGTTGATATTCGCGATGTTCTTGTCGACCACCGCCTGATTCAGGCGTGCATCGTTGGGGCTGACTTTGCGGATATCGTCGATCTGCCGCTTGTACTCCTTCAGTGCGTCGGCGCGCTTCTGCTCGTTCGTCCAGGAGGATTTCGTCAGGGCATCGACCTTGCCCATCGCGGTGACAGCATCCTGTTGGGCTTTAGCCTGCTCACCTTCCCACTTGGCAATGTCCGCCGCTGCGGCCTTCTGATCCTCCAGCATATTGAGCTGGTTGCTGTAGAGCTCGACCATCTCCTTCTGGTTCTGGAACGCTCCAACATTTCCGGACTGAGCCTGCTCCAGGTTCCGCCGGGCCTGTTCGATATCAGCGTCGATATCGGGGCGGCCCAGGTTCTTCAGGTTGTCCGCTGCCCGCGCTACTGCGTTGTAGCCCTTCTCCCAGAAGCTCAGGTTTTCGAGGATCCGCGGCGTACGCTCGTTGATCGCGTCAGCGTATTGCTCAGTCGCCAGCTTTACCGCGCCGGCGTGATCACCCTGCTCTTCAAGCGCAGCGATCTGCGAGTAAACCGAAGCGGTCAGGTAGTGGTATTGCTCGTTAAGCGCAGCCGAAGCCTTTACCGGCTCGTCGGCGATCTTCGCAAACTCGGCGATCGTGTCCTTGACCGCCTTTCCGGTAGCTTCCTGCATCGACACTGCAGCCTGGGTAATACCCAGGAAGCTCTCGCCCGCGATTTTGCCGTTCCCTGCCAACAGCGCCAGGACTTCAGCGGCCTGCCCGGTAGTGCCGACGGTTGCGCCGACCTGGCGCGCCATATCGCCAAGCTGCCCAGCGCTCACCCCGGCAAAGTTGCCGGTCCCAATCAGCGATTCGTTGTACTTGTCCTGCTCTTTGGTGCCCTTGTAATAACTGAATCCGAGAGCAGTGACTGCAGCAGTGACCAAAGCGATAGGCGCCAGAATGGCCAACAACCCAGCCGCCGAAGCGCCAGCACCAGCGCCCAACTGAGCCACGGCGCGAACACCGCTGCCCCAGTCACCGGACGACAGCGCGTTACCGAGCTGCACGACGTTTTCCTGAGCCTGGCGGGTGCCGAGGCGAAGCTTGTCAAAGCCGGAGGCGGTCTTTTCGAGCTTGGCGTAGTCCTTGTCGATTTTGCTCAGCGCGGAGTTGTACTGCTCTTGGCTGATACGGCCAGCATCCAGGTGCTTGCCCAGGTCCTCGATCTGCTTGTCGAGCTTGGCTACCGCCGCCATGGCCGGGTTGATGGCTCCCAACAGGCTGTTGAGAGCCTTCTGCTCGTCCAGGGTGGACTTGACCAGCGCGGCTTGCTGCTTGTCGAGTTGCGCGGTGATCTTCGCAAACTCTGCCTCGCCGTAGGCGCCGGTCTTGGTCAGCCTGGCCAGCGCGTCACGCTGCTTGGCCAACTCCTGGGTGGACTTAGCTCCAGATGACAGCGACTTCTCCAGCGCCTGCATCTCGTTCATCAGGCCGGCAGCAGACTGTTCAGCCCGGGTGCCGGCCTTCGTCATCTTGTCGAGGTCGGTTGCAGCCTGAGCAGCATCAGCGGAGTCGACGCGGATCCCCAGTTCAGCGATGTTCATCGACTCACCTTGAATAGTTGCCCGCGGTCACGGGCTGGTTTCTCTGGCCTCAGCCATTACGGCGAGGGCTTCGGCCTCCATGACGCGGATGTCTTGGAAAATCGCGACTCGTTCCTTTGCTGGAACACCGGTCAATCGCATCACGCTGGGCAGCACGCCGTAATCCAGGCCAATCGCGCCGCCAGAGCCTGTACGCCACTGGGTACCCATCGATTCCATGACGACAAAAGCTTTCCAGTTCTCTGGAAAGACCTCGATCACCTCTTCAGGAAGATCCTTGCGGAGCATGCCGAAAGCCTGCAGCTCGGCATCCGACGGGCCAGGCTCGTACAGTGCACGGGCGGCGCTGGTCAGTTTCCCAGGCGCGCCTTCTTGTATGCCTCCTGGTAGGCATCGACGACAGCCTCGGCGGAGCCGCTGCAGGTCTTCACCAGCTCAACGATGGACTCGTCGCAGAACGGATCATCGAAGCCCCAGCCAACAACCAGATCCTTGATCTGCTGGGTTTGCTGCTCGATGTCGGCAGCGATCACTTCGGAGAGCGAGGGTTCGCCCCCCTTGAAGCGCTCCTGCACTTCCTTGTGCTGCTCGTTCCAGGTATCGAACAGCGCCGCCAGGTCGACACGGTCGCGGTGCCTGAACTCGAAATCCACCTTCAGCGGATCGGCGCCCACTCGGGGAATCATCACCCCCGCCTTGAAGGTGGCGGCTTGAGCAATCTTGAACGTAGCCATGAGCCTTCCTTACGCCGCGGCGCTGTAACGGGTTGGCCGGCCGGTCAGCGAGATGCTGATGGTGCGGGTCATCAGGTTGTTGCGGGACAGCGCCGGCGTCGAGGTGATCGAGACATAGGCGTTGTAGAGGATCGAGTCGCCATTTGGCAGGTTCAGGCGCAGCACGCGCGGCTCCTTGTCCTCGTCGGCAGCCTCGACGATGGCCACATACGGCAGCGACTGATCGTCAGCCACGGTCACCGACAGGCTGATCGGGTTCTTGGTGGTCGGGATCTGGCGATCATCGTCGTCAGCGAGGAAGCCGAAGGTCAGGAACTGCTGGTCGCCACCACTCGACGTCATGTCGGTGATCTGCGAGATCTCGGCAAAGCTGGTCACCTCACGCACCGAGCCCGCACCGGAGCCTGCCGGGTATGCCTGGGTACTGGTGGTGTTGATGTTCTCCAGGCCGAAAGTGCCGCTGGTGATGTCAGAAACGCGCGCAGCACGCCCATTCAGGCGGGTCCAGCCGGACGTCACGGCGACGACGTCACCCTCAGCCAGGCCGTGGGCGGCAGCGGTTGCTACAGCTGGATTGGCATTGCTCAGGGCCGTGACAAGGACCGCAGTGCCGTAGGCTGCTGCGATTTCGAAGGTCGAGCCGTTGGGGAGTTTGAAACTCATCGGGTTTTCCTCTTTGCAGAAATGACAAAACCCGCTCAATGGCGGGTTCTGGGGTTGCCCAACGGGCGGATTAGTTGGTGTCGGAGCGGTACTGAAACGAGACCGGGACGGTGTATGTGGTGTCGGCCGGGATTCCCGGCCCCTGGTCTACCGGCGTCATGGTCACGACGGTCAGGGTGTCCTTGCTGTTCCGCTCGTACAGCGGGAACAGCGCAACGATCTGGTCAGCCAATGCCCCGGCAGCACCGCGGTACTTGCCGGCCGGAGTAACAATGCTGACCTGGAACACGCCGGTGTATAGCCGGTGATCGCCACCGAGCGTGTTGCTCGCAGTGTCGGCAGGCAAGGTGAATGCCCGTAGATAGGTTTCTCCATTAGCAGGTTGGTAGACCTCGTTCTCGACCACAACCTTCAGCGGTGCAGGCAAAGCCTTCGCCCAGCCGATGACCCTGGCCTCGTAGATCGAGGCAATCACGTTGTGGCTCATACCTGATTGTTCCTGATGGCTTCCTGCACGATCTGCTGGAAGCGAGCGACGGTGATGCGGACCATCCCCTTGGGAGCCTGGGTCGAATGCCCGAACTCCAGCGGAATGGCGTATGGCAGGTTGTTGATGAGGTAGGCAACTTGGCCGGCGGTGAAGTCGCTGACCGCCGAAACCAGTGCAGCTATCGTCTCTTGGCCGTCCGGATCAACCTCGTCGAAGGTGACGTTCTCGACCACATCTATCGAGAGGTGCCAGTTCGCCCGGAACCGGCCGCCGACGTAGCCTTCAGGTGCAACGATATCCATGCCGTCGTTCAGCTTACGCCCAGGCTTCAGCCGGCCGGCCTTCGTCAGATTGGCCGGGTCGCTACGCAGCGCGGTGTTGTGCTCGTCGACTGCCTTGTTGTACTGAGTCGCCACGGCGTTCTGCGCCCAGATCTCAGGGTTGCCCACGGGCGACATGCGGATCAGGCTGCTACCGACCTCGATGATGATTTCGCGCAGACTGGCATCAATGGCTTCCGTGGCCTGGGCTGCGAACTCGGCAAGGCTTAGGGCGAAGCTGCCGGACTGGCCGGCCCCTGCCCGACTCACGATCTCACCTGCAGCTCGTACAGGATGGGTGTGCCGGCCGGGTTGATCTCCTTCAGCGGTGGGATGATTGTCCAGGTGCGGCCCTGGACAACGACCTTGTTCAGCAGGCCCGGCGCCCACTCAAGCCCGCGGGCTGCGATCTTGAGCTTCTTGTCCCCGACCTTGATCAGGCTGTTGGCCTGGAACTCCTGACCGGTGAAGTCGAGCAGGATGCCTTTTGCGGTTTGCTCGGTAACGGTGTCAGGCCCTGCTGTTCCAGTGCCCGGATCGTACTCACCGGGCTTGATGTCGCGGATGAGCACAGGTTGGCCGAACTCTGTGATCATCTCCAGAGCCATCACGGCCATTTCGTCGTAGAAGGTGGCCATGAGGGCTCCGTTTCATTATGCACGCACCGCGAACAGCCCGCGCTTCTGTAGGTAGTCGGCAAACTGCGTAGCGCTCGGCCGATCTGGTGCTGCCGGCAACAGTCGACCGCTGGTGTTGGGGATCGTCGCATACTCGCGATCAACCGCGCCTTCAACCCGTTCCCGGGTGACCGCACCTTTGCGCTTCTCGATCGGGTCTATGTCGTCGGTATGGATCTCGGCAGCCAGGGCCATCTGGCCGTACTGGATGCGCGCCGGCAGGTAGTTGTCGGGCTTGATCTCGCAATCAAGCTCAACGCCACGCCGCGGCCAGGCCAGCGCCTGGTCGCTATCCATCTTGCGGCCCTTCCAGGTCATGCCATCCATCGCCAAGGCAGCCCTACGCAGCAGCGCTTCCTGTGCTGGCGCTTCCGCAGGAATGGTCACGCCGAACTTCACGGCGTACATGGCCAGGTCCTCGGCGGAGGCGTAGCTTTCGGCGTCAGGCTTACCGGTACCGTCCTCGATGATGAGTGTCATGAATCAGCTCGCTGTGTGTTTGGGGATCGGGCACCGGTTTCCAAGCGCCCAAGTTGTTACGCCTTTTGCAGATCAGCAACCGCCTTTTCCAGCGATTCTACCGAAGCATTCGCCCGGTATTGCACTCCAGCCGCATCGAGCTGCGCTTTGAGGCCGGCGATCTTCTCGGCGCTGTCACCCGGCTGATCTACTGCCGCCTTGAGGCGTGCGACTTCGGCGCGGAGCGATTCAGCCTCGCCCACCAGGTTGTCGCGCTCGCCCTTGAGGGAGACGACACCTTCGTGAATGGCCTTCAGCGCGTTGAACAGCCGGATCGGCAGCTCGCCATCACCTGGGCGTTCCAGGGTCGACTTGTCTTCAGCAGCTTCGATCAGTCGCAGGATTCCGGCGCGCTCGGTACGGAGGTTGTCGTTCTCCTGCTCCAGACCGGCAATGATGTCGGCGCCGCCCGAATCAACCGACTGGCTGATCAAAGGCTTCATCACCGAGACCTCGACGCCCAACGCCTCATAAGCATCGACCACCTTCGGCCAATCACCAATCACGACTGCATGGGTCACACCCGCCTCGGGTCGATCAAAGTGAGCTGGATTGCGGTACCGCTTTTCCGGGTCGAAGTCCGAATTCTGAGTGGAGTAAACCAGTTCCATAAAAGTCTCCATAGCGGCCATCGCTGGCCGCTGTCAGGGCCAGTATCAGCCGCCAGCTGGTGGCGTGGTGGTCAGGGTGATCATCACGCCGGCAGTGACCTTGTCGCTGCCGGCATGCTTGATCCAGTTGGCCGCAGAGCCGACCGCAGCCAGCGTTGGGTTCGAGCCACCGACTGCGTCCTTCCAGCTGTAGCCCAACACGTCGATGTTGACGGTACCTTCGGCGCGGTAACCGATAGCCAGGTTCTCCTCGTCGTCGACGGTGTAGGAGCGGAAGCCTGGGGCCTGGGACTCGGTGATCACCACCGCATTGGGCAGCAGACCGAAGATCACGTCGGCCGGCGCGGTGTCGGTCACCAGTACCGGCTTGCCGAGAGTGCCCGGCAGACCGCCATAGATGACGACGCCAGCTTCCTCGTAGATCTTGTTGGTGATGGCCTCGTCGACAATGTCGAAGTAGGCGCTGGAGTGCATGACCCACAGGGCGATACGGCCGAACTTGTCACCGAACTTGCGCATGCCACGGGTCAGAGTCTTCTTGCCATCGGTTTCGATATTGGCAGTGACCACCATGCCGGCGTTGGAGCCGATGGCGGCACGCAGAGCCGCGGTGGCGTACTGGATGAAGCCTTCCAGAGTGGCATCAGCAACATCGGCACCGATGATTTGGGAGAACTCGTCTACCGGACGGCCGCGGCGCTTGAACAACTCTTCGGTGGTCTGGTACGGGCCATATTTCCACGGAGCCTTGACGCCAACAGCCTCGCCGGCGCCGATCTTCTTCGCGGTCACCTTACTGGTGGAGTTGACATCGCGATGCTCCAACGAACCACCGATCTTGTAGAAGGCACGCTTACGGAAATCGCCTTCAATCAGCTCGTTGTCGAGCACGATCGCACCATTGGACGATGCGTTGAACACATCCAGGTTGTCCTGGACACGCTCCAGGTATGCGGTTTGCGCCTCATCGTTGTAGATGATCAGGTCGCTATTAACAGTCGTTGCCATGGGTGAATCCCCTTACTTGGGCAATTGCAGGAATGCGGTTTGGCCGTGCTTGCGCTGGTAGTCGCGCTTCTGCTCGGCAGTCATTTCGGAGCGCTTGAATGCAGCCTGGCCGCTACCCCCGCCCGGGGCTTGTGTGCCTGAAGCCCTTGGCCACAGGTGAGGTGCGCTTTCGCGCAGAGATTCCGCCCACTCGAGCGGCGTCAGAGGGGTCTTGCCGTCTTTGCCGAGGATGACCTGACCAGACTCATCAACGGCAACCGCTTCGCCCTCTTCGTTCAGCGAGAACACGCCTTTGGCGCGCAGGATGATGTCGTCGGTTGCTTCTGGCAGTGCACCGGCTTTCAGTGCTGCACCGCGCACCGAGTCGCCCAGGACCTTGCCCTGGAACTTGGCGGCGAACGCCTCAGCCTTCTCAGCTCGCGCAGTGACTATCTTCAACTGCTTGTCGTAGTCACCACGCAGGCGCTCGGTACGGCGATTGAAGACCTCATCCACCTTGCCCTCAGTCAGCAGCTTTGTTTCTTCGTCTTGGCCAGCCCGGCTGAGCAAGCCTTTGACGGCGTCGATATCGATGCCTTCAAACTGGGTCTCGAACTGGCTGAGCTTGCCAGAGGTTTCCTTCAGCTTGCTCAGCAGTTCGGTGTTTTTGGTTTTCAGCCCGGAAACGGATGCTTCAACGGCAGTCGCGATAGCGGCCTTGATTGCCGGGTTTTCCAGGTCGATTTCGTTTTCTTCTGCCACGTTGATGCACCCCTTGGGTATGTGCTGCCCGCTTTGCAGGCATAAAAAAACCCGGCACATGGCCGGGTTCGATTTGATTTAGCGTTTAGGTATTCGATCTGCTTCTGGAACTAACTGATTTATTCGCTTGAGCATTACCATCAGACCTCCATGTAGACCAGTCTTCGTGGCCTTCCGCCCAGAAAGCTCCGCCTGAATAAGATGTCCTGGACCGTTATAGATCTCCTCGAACGTCCCATCTCGATTCATTCGAATACCGAGGTAGTAATCAGGCACGTGGTGTACCGGAAAGGTAAGGCTGGTGCCGAAGGTGGTTTTTATTTGCACTTTCCGCCCATCATCCGTGACGGCGTCATGGTGCTTGGTCAGCCCGTCATTCAGAGTCAAGCCATAAGCCAAGCTGGCAACGACTTCGCCGATATCGCCAACAAGGCGACCATCAGGTGTGAAAGGCTTACCCGGGTAGGCCTCTTGTAGCATTGAGACGGCACTGAAAAGTCCTTTTAAAGCCTCTTCGATTTTCCGTTGAATGACCTGATCCATAACGGCTCCTTGATATGAGCCACAAATCCTATATCAGATTCCCGCACGTTCGAATGCCAACGGCTCCAGCCCTTTCATCCGCACCAACGTCAACGGTGCAAAGTTGCGATCAAGCTGCAGTTCCGCGAAGCGCTCGACGCTCAGGCCACCCTCGCGAAACAACTTGGCCCGCACCGGCCCGATTGCCACGTCCTGGAACGAAGCAGGCTGCTGCTGGAGCCAATGGTAGTAATCCAGGCTCGCACTGACCTGCCCTACTCCATCAGCACCCACTGCGGCCCGCGTGGCACCCTTGGCGAATATCTCGCTGAGCTTAGTCAGCAGCACGAACGTGGTACGGCAATTCGGGTGAAACGGCGGCCTGGGCCCGGAGTCGACCGGGAACCGGCGCTTGTCCATCGACCGGCATTGCTGACTGGTCTTGCTGTCCAGGGTGGCGACCATCTCAACTTCGGACACGATGTCCGTGTTGGCCTTGGCCACCTCCATGCGCGCCTGAGACGACACATGCTGGATCGCTGTATGCACGACCGTGCTGGCATTGCGGTTGGTGGTGGCGAGAATACCGTCCTTGTAGCCCGCGGCCTTGGTGCCGCGGATGTTGCGGATGATCTGGAAGTTGGTCTGCCCTTCGAAGAAGCCCTGCCGAATCGTGCCGGTGACCCGGTCGAGCTCTGCACTGGTCCAGCCCTTGATGAATGACTTCAGCAGCTTGCCACCGCCGGTGCCACGCACGCTGAGCGGGTTTGTCAGCACCGCTGTGCGGATCGCTGTTGCCGTCGGCGCCACCACATCCAGCGAGACACCTACCGGCGCCGACCTGACCAAGCTCGTAGCCTCAAACTCGGCCTCGTAGTTGGCGATGTCGATCAGATCGAGGTTCAGCAGCGCGCTGTAGCGGTCGAAGATACCCAGCAGCAGGCTATCGACCTCCTTCAGCAGCGCCTCTAACCGCTTGACGTTGTACTCGGTCAGGTCCGACTGAGTGAGACGATCCCGGATCGACCGGTCAATCTCCTTGAGGAAGGGAGCGAACTTGCCCACCTCCCCCGCCTTCAACTGCTCGAGGAAGACCGCGTGCCGGATCGTGGCATCAAGGATTGCCTGGTTTACCGCCATTTGGTGCGTCCTCGTCATCCAGGCCCAGGCCATCGCCCTGCTCCTGCAGCTCACCATCGATCTGCAGGTCCGTGCGTTCTGGCGCAATCAGACCCAGCTTGCGCAGGTAGGCCCGCAGGTCAGCCTTCGCGAACCCTCCGTTCTGCCAGAGCCCTACCAGCGCGGTGATCATCTGCGGATCCGCCGTCAGTTCAACGAACTCCTGGTTGATCTGGTAGGTGACCTTCTTGTCCGTAATGCCCATGTAGCCGCAGCACCACATGATCGCCCGGGTATAGGCCTCGCTGACGTTGGCCACACAACCAGCCAGCACCGAAGTCGATGCTGATTGATCGCCGCGAGCCTCTGTCGCCGTCTTGGACGAAAGCGAAGCCACCACCATGCGAGCACCCAGCTCGATCATCATCTGGTTCTTATCGGCCATCGCCTCCTTGACCAGCGTGTTCGGCAGTGGCTGCGCGTAACCGAATGCACCACCAGCAGGTAGCATCATCGGTGCCCTGGAGCCTACATATACGCCGTTCTTCTCCATCCAGTCGCGCCACTGTTCATCCAAGCCGGAGATCCACGGCTGGGCCTGGCCACACCAGAAGACGCTGTCCTCATAGTCTGCGCTGTTCCGGTAATGGCCCAGGTTGATCATGGCGATGTCGTAGAGCGGCGATTCGTCGATGCTGGGGTCGTTGTTCTGCGCGCCGACGAAGGTGAACGGGATCTCTTTCAGGCGTCCAGTGATGCCCTCAGGCCTGAACTCTTCAACGATGGCCAGAGGACCGCCGCCTTTAGGACCAGACCGGCGCCAGACCCGGCAAACAAAGCCGTCAGGCTCAAGTGCCAGCTCGCGATACTGCTCAATCACCTTGAAGCCAAAGCCGTCCTCGACCTCCGGCGCCTCTCGCAGCACCACCAGGGTTAGAACGCTGTGCCCATTCACCATGCCGGTGCGCCAGTTGATGATGTCCTCGGCGCAGTACGACAGAATCACCGAGTGGCCACCGACACCGTCATCCTGGTGATAGTCGACGTACAGACCATGACGCCCAGCCTCAAGCACCTTCTCAAGCGTGCCCTGCGAGTGCTGATAGATGCTCACGCCGGAGCCGTTGGCATTGTCCTGCAGGTACTCCAGCTTCTTCGGTACCGTCAACGTCGGGTCTTTGTGGAAGGCCAGGCCGAGCAACCCATTACGAGTGTGTCCGGTGGCGTTCTTGAACACCGCCCGTTCGCGGTATGCCTTGTTGCGATCCTGGTTCTCCGGCGACTTGTCGTGCGCGTTGATGTACGGCAGTCGATCGACAACCCGGTGCTGGCCGGCGCACACGTCGCGCACTGTAGACCAACGATCGAGCGCCTCGAGGTAGTCCGCCCGCTTGAAGGAGACGTCGTTGCTCATCGGGCGTATCCCATTTTGATAGCGGTGACCGGTTTGATGATCGGGTACTCGCGGTGAATGAAGTAACCACCACCATCGTTGGCGTGGTCGTTGCCTTGTGTCTTGTCCGGCTCGCCATTGGGCGCCCAGATCTGCTGCTCCAGGCCATCGGCGTAGGTCGGACAGGTGAACGGGTTGACCAAGTAACGCCGCTCGCCCTGGGCATTGCAGAACATGGCGTTCATAGCGTTGATCCGATCCTTCACCGGCGGGTTAGCCGCGGGCGCGATGACGGAAAAGCCGGCCTGCTTGAGCATGGCGATGTCCGTCATGCTGGCGTTGACCGACTTGCGCGAGTCGCCAGAGGCGTCCGGGTAGATTCGGATCTCGCAGGTCTTTTCGAAGTCGTTGCCGTTGTGGCGCCAGTAGCGCTCCTTGATGCGGCGGATCATGTCTGGCGTGTCGTAGCCATCCATGAGCTCATCCACTGCCCTGGGCAGCCCCTGCTCGCGCTTGACGTGGGTAATCGCCGCCATCTTGCCAACGTTGAAGTCCATGCCGATGAACAACGGCTCGCCGGGCTGCACCGTGTCGAAGCACTGGTTCAGCTTGCGGTCGTAGGCGTGGTAGATCGACCCGGACGTCAGGTTGACGAACTGGCCGTTCAGGTACGCGCGAATCAGTTGCTCGGGGTACGACTCCATCAGCGATGGGATGTAGTCATCCGGCAGGTTGAGCTCATTGTCGAACGTACTGGCCTGGACCAGGCCATACATTTCCTTGAGTGCCGGCTTGTCGCGCAGCTGCTTCACGAACTGCTGGAACACGAACTTGAAGCCTTCCGGCGTCGTGGTGACGTCCACCCCGTTCTTCAGTCCCGGCAGGTTGTAGCGCATCCGCGCAATGATCTTGCGCCAGGCCTGCTGCGCCTTGATCGACGTCAGCACGTCCAACTCATCCACCAGGGCGTGGCCGATCTTGAAGCCGACGATGGTCTGAGGCTTCTCCATCGACCTGCAGATCACAGTACCGCGGTACTGCCGGCCGCTGTAGATGTGAACCTCATGGTTCGCCTGGTTGATCTTGGTCTTCAACCCCCAGTCATAGGCCACCTCATCCATGGTTGGATAGAAGATGTCCCTGATCTGCGGGTAGGTCGGTGCAAAGTACCCAGCGTTGACGCCGGGCCACTCCATGAAGTGCTTGCTCAGTGCCGAGCATCCAACCCAGGTCTTCCCTGAGCCGAAGCCAGCAACGAATGCGCGGAACTTGTGGGGAAGCGTGAGGAACTGAGCCTGCGGAACGTTAAGGCTCGGCATTCGGCTTCCTCGCATCCACTACGTCGACCTGGATTCGGGTCGGGATCGCCGGCTCGTCGTCTGGCTCATCCTTCCGTTGGCGATTCACGTAGACGTCGCCGACCTCCTTCGCGGCCTGCTCCAGGATCTGCATAGCCAAGCCGATGTTCTTCATCGTCTCAGCCTTCTCCACGAAGCGATTCATGGCGCGAAGCCGGAACGCACGGTTGGCGATCGGGATCTCGGCCGTCTCTTCGCGGAAGCGCTTGCGGGTGTCATGGAAAAGGGTTTGCCACTTGGCTGCCAGGCCTTTGCCTGACGTCTTGGTTGGGTCGTGCGTCTCCACCTGTTGGCGAGTAACCGTCAACCCATATTCTTTCTGGACTGCTTCAACCACCTGTGATGGCGTGTCAAAGCACGCCAGGGCCTGAACAATAAAGGCCTTCACGTCGTTTTGAAGGGCTGCCATAGATTTTCATCCGTCCAGAGCCTGTCCAGAATCAGGCCGACTTGAGCAGACAGGTTCCGCAGGCCCTCGATATATTCAATTTCCCCACCTCGGCAGGATTGTTTGCGGCGTCCACCAGGGCCTGCACTTCTCGGCTTGCACCGTAGCGCCGGACCACGCCGATGAACTCCTCGACGTCGTGTCCGCGTAGCTTCAGCTTGGGAGCGCCTTCTTTAGTGAAGGCCGGCTGACCGTACTTATCGGTGGCCTGGGCAATGTGATAGAGCTCGTGCTCAACCAGCGCGCAGAACTCAGCGTCGGAGCACTGGGCACAGTAGTCGGCAGCCAAGGTGATGATGAAAGCCGGCACATCGCCGAACCAGTCACGCATCTGCTGTTCCATCCGGGCTTTCTGCCAACCACCAGCACGGAACGCCACTTGCTCGGCCTGACCAAGCACTCGGCGCCCCTGCTTCTCGAAGCTGGAAGAGGCCCACATTACCTGAATGTCTGCATCCAGCAGGTGGGCGTGGTCTTCGTTATGGATGCTGCCGGTTTCGGCAAGGATCTCCGCCTGTAGCCATTCCCATACCTTGGGTGCAGGGATGAGGCGGATACCAAAGTCGGATAGATCGGACAGCTCAAGCAGTGACGATGGAGGGTATGGCCTATCCATGGATCACCTTGAGCTTGAAATAGTGGCGGCTTGCCGGTATTGGTATGGATCCAATCACCCAGAGGCAACTGAGATGTCTGAGTTTTTTAAGAACCTACGCGCCCGCGACGGGTACAACAGCGAGACCCCGGCAGATGCTCGAGAAGCAGCAGTGGCAGCCGCCCTGGTACTTATCCAGGCAAAAGTTGGCAACTCGCCGGAGCGCTCTACAATCCTTGATGAGGAATTGAAGCGTCTTTCTTCGTACGCTGATCTCATTCAGCAAGCGCTTGAAGTTCGGTAACACAAAGTGCCGCACCCACCTGCGGCACACCTACTGCGCCGTCACCTTTTCGAACCACTCTTCAATGATCCGGCGCAGAACCTGCTCAGTCAGGCTGACTGATGGTTTGTCGCCGGCGATCACCGAGCGCACCAGGTCGCAGGGCAGCACATGGACACCGTCATCAGCCGCAACCGTCAGGTGCGGGCGCTGGTCAGCGATGTCATGGATGTCTGCGGTCATCGAATTACCATGCTGTGGGTCTGTGCGTGGGCATGCCCATGCAGCTCTGCGACGATCAGGCCCTGGGGCAGACCAGCAGCCTTGGCAGCATCGATGGCCTTGGCGATCGCGCCATCCAGATCAGTCAGAGCCTTGCTGACGTCTGTGCTTATCGGCAAGACATGGTGTAAGCGCGTGACGCTGGCTGTACCAGGACGACCCGCTACACAGCGCTCGCACCGACCGCACGCAGAGCCCAGCGCCCAATCGCCTTTGCAAACCGGGTTCGAGTAACCACTGCTCATGCCTTTCTCCTTTGCCGCATGACGCGACACAATTTGATGATTCGCGAAACGTGTCGCGACCTACGCTGCTAGCTGCAGCTGCTTGTTGAACAACTCGCGGATCTCGCCAAGCCTGGTCATCACCAGTGGCTCGCCCCTCAAGTGGATCAGGTGGGCCAGCTGGTGAACGATCCCTTCATCCGACAGGACCTGGCTCGACGGCAGCTCCTTGAACCAGCACACGAACACAGCGAAGTGCAGCGCCGCGGGCAGTTCCTTCAGGAAGCGCTTGTCGGTCATGCCGGCGAACCGGGCGTGCTCCTCGCGCAGGTCCTGATAACTCGCGGAGTAGTGGTTTCCGCCGATGATGTAGTCCATGGGCCTACTCTGCCTTTCGACTCGGCAACTTGAAGTCAGCGAACCGATCAGCCAGTTCAGCGATCTTCTTCACACCGAGGAAGCCGATGAACACGCCAGCCGGAGTGGCAAAGCTCTGCGGCAACCCGAAATACTCGAGCAGCGGTATCAGCCCAATGGTGATCAGGGTGCAGAGACAGGCCTCGAGCAGCGCCTGGCGCCGAGTCCCACCGCCGTAGATGATGCGTAGCGCACCCACTACGAACGACAGCGCTCCGGCATAGATCGTCGGCGCGTGCTGGCTCAGCCACGCAAGGACGAGCAGCCAGGTATCTGGTTTATCAGGCATGTTCGGCATCTCGGTTCCTCCCCGTCAGGGAGTTGGGGAAAAAACCTGCTCAGCGGCGGGCATGTGACTCCGTGCTATCGTTCGCGGAGTTTTCAAGTACAGGGTGTAAGAAATGCTTGAATGGCGTATAGGCAACAATCTCGACGAATCCGAGTTACGCAAGGTCAGCGACGGGGTTCTCAAACACGGGCGAGCACTAGCAGTCGCTGGTAATGCGACGCCTATAGCCTGTCTTGTTTATAAGGACGGATCAGTTATTGCGGGTGGTACAGGAAGGACCGAGTTCAACCGTCTCTATGTTCAATACCTGTGGGTTGATGAGCAACACAGAGCTCAGGGTATAGGTACGGAGATTCTAAAAAGGCTTGAGGCACTAGGTAGCAGCCGAGGATGTACTGATGCGCTAATCGAAACGCTGAATGATCAAGCGTTTCAACTCTATCTAAGGTTGAACTATGTACCAATAAGCACCCTACCGAATTATGTCGGCCACTTCACTCGGCACACTCTGCTCAAGTCCCTGCCTTAAGATCACTTCATCCCATCATGCTCCGAGCCACCTGGAAAAATTGAGCCCACGGGGGATTAAAAAGGGCCTGCGCTAGCCCGGGCATAGCCCAAAACAAAAAGGCCCCAGCGAATGCTGAGGCCCTGAATAGGTGCGCGGTCTTTCCCGCCGTCTGCCGTAGCCATCGCTGCGCCGACACCCTACTGCATCGGTCTCGCTGCTCAGGCCTCGCACCACCCTGAAAGCATGTGAGGTCAGGGTGCACGGGCTGCCGGTGTTGATTCCGTACGTCGCACTATCCGGCTATCGACGTCCAGGTCTTCCCGAGGGCTGTTCTGGCTACAGGTAAATCAGAAAGCTGGCGAGATATCGAAGTAGTAGTCCTTACCTTCTTCGAAATGCTCAGCGCGATCGGCAGCCACGTTCACGACGTACTCGCCGTACGGTGTGTACTTGCCATAGATCGCGTCTTCTTCTGCCGGGTTCGCTGACCACACGGCACCGAAGTGCAGGCGGGTTAGCGATTCGGTCGAGCCCTGAACAGGACCTTTGGAGCGGAGAGTCATTTTGCAGCGGGTGATATGCGTCATCGGTAGAGCCTCGAACGTCGATTGAGCAGGAGGGTCTTTCCGGTCTTTCGCCTGCATTTGGGCAATAAAAAACCCGGCGCGGTGGCCGGGTTTCGTTTGTCAGTCCTACACACGCAGGAATGACAGGATGGAGAAATAATCGGACATGCGGACATCAATTGCAAGCCCTTTTGAGGGGCTCTTTTCAAGCCACCTCGCTGGGCAGAACCTCAGCGTCCTCCAAAAGCGATTGAGCCTCTACCAGAGCTTCGTCTACCAGCTTCTCCAAGGCACCTTTGATCGCCTGGTTCCAGCGACGATACGTGCGCTCTGTCAGTCCCTGGTTGTCCCAGGTATTCATGTCGTAGTTCGAGTCGGCCAGGACGATCATGTCGCTCGATCTCGTCTCCGCCTTCTGCTGCGAGTGCTGATTTGCTCGGGCCACTGCCAACTGCGCCGCATCGTTGCGCCATCCCCACTTTTCTTCATCGTCACGACGCACAGGCGCCGCAGCCTTTACAGCCTCGCGACGCATCCCTTTCACCTGCGGTATGGCCCACACGGTCACAGCCTTCTGCGTGAACAGCATTGGCGCCGGGCTCACCAGTACCGCGATCAGGCGGCCAATCGATTCGACTTTGCGCCCCTTATGCGTGCTGTATTTGGCGGTCAGCGCATTCCAGTGCCGCGGTGACAGCTGGGCGTGCAACACCTTGTGCACCATGCAGTCGATCAGCAGCGCGGCGTCCTTGCCGGTGATCTCGCCTTTCAGCTTGCTGGTCTGCACCTTTGGCTCGAAGTCGCAACCACCGGCGCTGTTGATGGTCTCGGCCGCCAGGGCGCGCACGACCGCGGAAATCACGTTGTGATAGATCATGCCGCTTCCCCCTTCAATTCCTTGATCTTGGCTCTGTACTCGGCCTTGATGGCCTTGATCTCTTCAATGGTGTACTTGCGGGCCTGATGAGGCCCTTCGATCCATGCAACCAGCTCAGCGCCGATGCGCCGCACCAACCGGATCCGGTACTCGACCGCATTGCCGGACAGGTTGCGATTGCACTTCACGCACTGGCGGTGGATGTTCAGCAGCTCGAAGCGCAGCTCCGGGCAGGCGCCAACAGAACGGTAGTGGCCGGCATCCCAGCGGCTTCCGGTCATGAGGTCTCTGTCGTTCGGCATCGAGTCACAGCTAATGCACGGCAGGTGCGCATCACGCAGGCGGACGTACTCGTTCACCGCGGCCTGGGCTTCACGCAAGTGATCCGCCCTGCTCTTCAGCTTCTCCTTGCGGACTTTGATCTCTCGGCGCTCGACCTGGGCCAGCGACTTGCGCGCCTTCTCCTGGTTGCGTGGCGCATCGATGATTGCGCAAGCCGGGCTGCATACGGCCTGGCCCAGGCGTGAAGGGACGAATGAGGCCCTGCATGTAGCGACGCGGCATTTCTTCGGCTTCGGCTGCTTGCGTTCGATCGTCATGCGGCCTCCTGGCTCAGCAGATCGTCGAAGTACACGCCCTGGGGAGCAAAGCGCGCGACGATGCGGTCGGTGTACGCCACGCCCTGGGCGCGATTGAACAGGCTTGTCACTGGGAACCCGTCCGGGCCAAACAGCTTGCAGCCGCCCATCATCGACAGCTTCGTTTCGTACGGCAGGTGACGCATCACCCGGTACCACTCGGCCTGGAACCCGGCGTCCTCGTTCAGCAGGATCTGCACGCCAATGTGCAACTTGCAGTACTGGCGGGCGTCGGCGGCATCGCCGATCTGGGTCATCTCGGAGATGCGCTTGTACATCGCGAACCACAGCCGGTTCTGGTCGAGTGTGCGGTCCTTCCCGGGCCGTAGGGACACCACGACGAACTTCTTGTCGCGGAACATCGCGCTGAGCCTGGTGATGGCCTCGGAGAGCTTGGCCGGGCAGTTGACGCTGATCTTGTCGGTCATGGCCGAACCCCCTTGATCGACGCAAAGTCGAAGTCAGGCAGTTCGCTCACTCCATTGAGATAATCGACCATCACCTTCACATCGCTCTCGCCGCATGCGCCGGGCTGGGCCTGCCAGCAGTAGAAAGGGTCAGTGTTGGGCATGGCGCCGTAGCACATGATCCCGTAGCGGCTGTACATGCCGTCCTGCACGATTCCGACCCGAGCTTTGCCCTTGTCGAAGTACACGATGTAGTGATTAATCCCTTCAGAGCGGACCAGCTTTGGCTTTTTTCGGTTGTTGCGCTTGATCCACTTTTCGACTTCGGTGAGCTGAGTCATGACCGCTCTCCCTTGCCCATAGCGGCGTCGATCAGGTCAGCCTTCTCGCGCAGACGAATTGCCCAATGGGTTGCAGACTGGGTTCCGGCTTCAACTTCTCGACAGATCCAGCTGGAAGCCTTTCTCAGCTCATTACCGGTGTCGCCCGAAAGCTTGCGCAGCGCCTCGTTCTCCTCCGCGAGCTGGCCGGCACCGCGCTGTACAGCCTCCATCTGGCTGCGCAGCGAACTGTTCTCCGCGCTGACGTGGCCAAACTGGGCGGCTATGTGCTCTTCCAGCGAAACCTGGTCACGCTGCCAGTCGATATCGTCGTGGTAGTAACCGAAGCGCTCGCAGAGGCTGCGGTGGAAGTTTTTGAAGCCGGCATTGAGCTGGTCGCGCTCCGCCAACAACGCTTGGGCGACGGAATGGAACTGGCGGCGAGACAACTCGCTGCTCATCGCCATCTCAAACGGCATTCCGATTGCAACTCTCGTGATTTCGCTCATCAGAAACTCTCCCTGTGCTGCACTGCAGCAATGGCCTCGCGAGCCTTGCGCTTGCGCAGATAAGTGTCGACACGATCAGCCTGGGCCTTCTTCAGCCGCTGACGGTCATTGCGTGCTTTTGCCGCATCCACGATCTGGCGGACTTCGGCGAGCCTTTCGCGAAGATGTGGCGACGGATTCGCTGGGGATCCGGTGAGCAGCCCAGCAATGGCCTGGCCGTCGGCGGTGATTGGGGCGATGCTGAGATCTGCCAAGTACTGGGTGGCGGACTGCTGAGTGATCAGCTGCATCCGGACCGCTGACTCTATGGCGATGACCCGGCGCCCTGGGTCGAATCCAAGGGAGACGCTCCAGGCAGTTGGAATGGCTTCTGCCCGAGCCGTTGCCACCAAGCGGTCGTAGGCGCTGTTGAACGCCATACGTGCGCCCACCTTGTCACCAAGCCGCAGGATCGGAGCAGCAGCGGTCATGGCCTGCTGGATCTCGGCCGTCATCACTACGGTTTCGATCTCGTCACTAGCGAGCAGCGCGATCGACCAGGCCTCATCTTTCCCTGGGCGGCCATCCTTGAGTTGCACGCGCGACAGGATGTCCGCCATGGCGAGCTTGCCCTTCACCTCGAAGCGACAGGCCTTCAGTGCGGCCTTGACGATGGGTACCGGGTACGCGCACAGGTCCTCCGCCATCATCGCCGCAGTTCCAGGGTTCATTTCCTGCCCCATGGCCTCGGCAGTGGCGCAAATCGCGGACGCCAGCCCGGCTACCTGCTGATCGTTCATTTCAGAGGTATTCATTGCGGTCACCTGCTTGGCGCTTGGCCAGAACCATCTGGGCGGCCTGCTCTGCTGCGGAGAGGTTCGCTTCGGTACGCTCCATCTGGCGGGCAGTTGTCCCGTTGATGCGCTGACCAGTAATCCACTGGGTGTGGTAACTCTCGGCGTTGGCCAGCAGCTCGTTGAGGCTGTGGCACTTGCGGAGAATGGAAGCGTCACTGGTTTTCAGGAAATGAGCGGCGACGTGGTGAGCAACATCGGCGCCGAGGCGATCCACAAGCTGGGTCATCTGCTTGCCGACCTTGGCGTTCCACACAGGCCATGTGCTGTAGCGCTTGCGGTAGGCCATGGCGTAATTCGCCCAAACCTTGAAGGTTTTGCAGGATGGGTCCTTTGGGCCTGGCATGTCGGCCGGAATTTCTACCCGCGGCGTTTCGAGGCGATCCAGAACCACCAAGCCACCGGACGGTGCGGGCTTGCCCGGACCGTTCTGCAAGTCCTGACTTGTACCCTGATTGGTATCCTGATGATTGGTATCCTGATTTGTCGGATTTTTTTCCGACCCTAGCCCGGATTTTTTTCCGACCTTGCTCGGAGATTTTTCCGAGGTAGATCGGATTTTTTTCCGACCTTTGTTTTCTATTGGGGTCGGATATTTTTCCGACCCATCAAGCTTCTGGTTCCACTCGATGGCCTTTTCGGTCAGCCGGAAAAGCGTGATATTGGAAGTGCTGGAAAGCTCGATTAAACCTACCTCATCCAGGACCTTCAGCATGCGATAGGCAGTGTCTGGCTTGTCGGTGAGAAGCGGCAGTTCCTCGACGATCTTGGCCTTGCTCAGCGCGAAGAAGATTCCATCGTCGGTCTTAACCGGCTTGGTCCAGCTCGGACAGCCGTAGATGAAGGCGAACAGCAGGGCCTGCTGAGAATTCAGCCCCCACTCGAGCGCTTTCACCTGATTGATTGTGATGGTGAATTGCATTTCAAGCGGCCTTTACCGACGCATCCATCACGTCGAGGCTGTGGCGGACATGGTCGATCTCTTGGCGTATCAGGGATTTCTCGAAAGCACTGACGTGGTTGTCGCCCAGGGCTTCGTGTACCGCGATCGTCAGGTCAGCCACTTCCTTGCCTACATTGATCAGAGACTTGGTCAGGGCCTGGGGTTTAGGGGGAATTCGCGCTACCAGGTCAAAACCAAAATCATTGGCCAGGGCTGCGAGCGGGCGCATATCGCCGGTGTGCAGCAAAATCCCGAACAGGTGCTCAACCGTCAGGTGGTGGGCGTCGTTATCCGGATTGGCGCGCTGCAGCAGGCTGACGTGGGGAACACCCATCTTTGCCGCCAGGGCCTTGGCCTCGTTGTCCAGCACGGCGCTTTGGCAGGACCGCAGAAAATCTTCCATTCGTAAAACCTCACTTCTGTTTCCGTGGCGCCCTGCCTTGGTGGTGGGCGATCATTTGTTTGACGGTTCAGGCCGCTGTTTTTTGGGTTGCAACCTGGCACGGAAAAGGCCGAATTTCTTCGGCGGTCAACGTCCCGTTCTCATGCTCCGTGACCTGAATGTGTCGTTCGGTCTTCAGAGCTTTCGCAATGGCCGGAGCGCTGACGCCAAGACCCTTGGCGACAGCGGACTGACCAATTCGCTCGACCAATTCTGGTAGTGGCGTCTTCTTCATTTCGTTGCCTCGAAAGCGGTATACACCCAAATATTAACCGCCGGTTAGTTTTGTGGCAATACCGCCGGTTGCCGCAATTGAATTAACCAACGGTTAAATTCTGCTGATGAGCAAAAAGAAAGAACTTTCCCCAGAGCTGAAAGCTGAGTGCGACGCCGCAAAGGCGATTTTCGTGTCGAAAAAAAACGCTCTTGGGCTCACACAAGCAAGCCTTGCTGAGGCGGCTGATATATCTGCTGCCGCGGTGGCTATGTACCTGAACGGCACAAATCCACTTAATGCAAAATTCGCAGTGGTGCTATCTCGCCTGCTCGACGTTCCTATCGAAAAATTCAGCAAGCGCTTAGCGGCTGAGATCAGTGGTTTGACGAGCAATGTCGGTGGGACAACTCTCACCGATGCAAGCGAGACGAAACAGGAAGGGGCGACGAAGGATTCAGGGGCAGCCCAGAAAGTGCTGGAGATGATTCGGAGGCATGCTGGCAAGGGGCTTGATGGGGCAGCCCAAGAAAAGCTAGCCATGGCCGTCATGAACACAATGCAAGCTGATGTGGCAAACAATGTCATTGAGGCTGACTTTTCTGGACGCCGCCTGCAGCCAGGCGATATCTCTATCCCGCAATACGACATCCGCGGCGCCATGGGCCATGGCCAGGTGCCCGCCGACTACTCCGAAGCGATCAGGAACGTTGTGATAAGCGAGGATGTGCTGCGCGACAAAGGCATCCAGTACTCGACCGCGGCCAGCCTTGCGATGATTACCGGCTGGGGCCAGAGCATGGAGGGCACGATCAACGACAAGGACCCTGTCATCGTTGATCGAGGCATCAATGAGTTTGCTGGTGACGGCGTGTACGTTATTACCTGGCACGACCTGCTGTACATCAAGCGGCTCCAGGTGCACGACGCCGACCATTTCGAAATGATCTCGGATAACCCGAAGCACAAGGACCGAGTCGTCCCGATTGGCGATGTGATCATCCACGCCAAGGTGCTGCTGGTCTGGAATGCTCGGAAGCTTTGACTCTGAATGACAAAGAAACAACCGGCGGATGCCAAGGCAGCAACTGCTGCTGATATCGAGCGATCCATCCAGGCCCTCAACAAAATGGCTGAGCGGCTTTGGGGTGATGGGCGGGAGACTGAGGCGAAAGCCCTCCTCGATGCCTTGGATTCGCTAAACCGGGCGTTGGATCGGATCAGGATTGGTGAAAGCCGTAGGGTCGTGACTCTCCATTAAGGAGAGGCGACCAGGAATTGTAGACCTCACATTTGGCGGGCGATGTATTCGCGCTGATTTTGGAGCAGTAGCTCAACATAACTCCAAGGCTCAAGGAAGATAAATGCTCAAATGGGACTCCCTGACCGGCGTAGCTGGACACATGAACGTCAAATACGACGGCGCGGATGCTGAGCGTCATCTCCTTGATGCCGGGCAGTACTCGAAGTCTGTAGATGGTTCAAGCCGACTGTACAAGCTTGTTAGCCATTATTGCCTGCATGGAGAAGTTCTATCAGCAAGGCAACAATCAGACCTGCGGTGCTTTTCTGCACCTCCGAGAGAGGGATCTTTCGACTCAACACTGGTTATACTTACAGCACTCACCCATCAGTACCCCGCCTTCAACGACGTCTACAAAAAAGCATTTGACTGGCTGGTAGCTAAGGTTATGGGTCACCTAAAGGATGCTTTGTCGGGAAAATCAGATGTGAAAGAGTTAGTTGAGGTAATCAGGGAAGAAGCAAAATCTTCAGCGGAACTGAAGACTCTCCTCACCAACGGCCTCGTGAAATCGAATGACAATCTTGCGAGCCTGATGGACAAAATGATCTCTTCGATGCCTGGATTGATTGAGGCTTCGAAGTCACCAATGCGAGCAGCTCTCGCCCCGGTCGGAAAGAGCTGTGATCAGATAACGCAATTTTCCGACTCTCCCTACCCGGTCCTAATCTCTGAGCCGGAAGCATTGGCCATCCGATCCGATGGAGAAATCGTAGTAGGAGAGGCAGCCGACTATCAGATCAATCGGATATTTTCCTTGAGCGTTGACAGCGGCGCCTGCCGGCTGGAGATCGAAGGAATCGGCGGAACGCACCACGGAAAAATCAGCGATGTTGGCTTGTCACTCCCCAACAACCCCTATACACGTGCTTTGGACAGTCATGCTCCACTTAAAGTACGGGCAAAGCCTGTATTTAAGGATGGAGAACTTCACCGCCTTTTCATCACTGAAGCTTAATTACTAGATCTGCCTATAAGCCCGGCCTGCTGCCGGGCTTTTGTCTCTGCCCTTCCCGCCTCCCCGTAGCCCGCCACTGAGCGGGCTTTTTATTGCTTCTACAGTGATGCCGGGTCGATACCGATGAGTCTGAGCGCCTCGATCAGTGAAGGGTCTATGACTGCCTCACCAGTCGTTGAAGCAGCCTGATTGATACCGACGGTTCGGTACTTAAGGTTTTTTCCTGCGAGCATTTGTTTAAGGATTTTCTTGGCCTTGTCGCCGCCGGTCACTGTATACGGGCTCATCATCTGGCTGACACTCGTCATAGCCTGTTCCTGTGCGTTCTTGACGATGGCCTGCTGTTCTGGCGGCAAATTCAGGACGTACTGAGGCGCTGCCGGCATCAGGTTGACCGGCGTCTCTTGAGGCGTGATAGTCCAGGATTCATTCTGATCTATACGCAACTGGACCGTGCCAACTGGTATCTTGAAACGGCCGCCAGACATTAGCCCGACGTAAATCTCACCTCCTTCCTTGCGTACAACCGGGTAAAAATGCAGAGACCTAGTGACGATAGAGCCTGAAGCTGGGAAATCTCCGGTAGTGACCATCATCGTCGTTTTGTCGGTGAACTCGTCGGTGGTCCCTGTCGCCTGCCAGGTCGGCCCTGTTGCACATCCGCCGAGAATCGTTGCAGCGGCCAAAGCGATAATCCGTTTCATTGCTATCTCCATGGATTGATTGCGCAGATCCTATCAGATAGCCATCACCTTACTAGGACCCGCCAAGCGCAGGCCTTTTTTGTGCCCTGGTTAAAAAGGTGGCGGCTCATCCACCTCCTCCAACTCCCCTCCTTCGATCACCCTATCCTCATCACTCGGCCTATCCCACTTCAAGGTGACTGTGCCGTCATCGTTGAAGGTCATGTCGATGCCATTGGTTTCGGCGAGTAACTCAAGAACTGCCTCCCATTCCTGATCGCCGTCCGTATCCAGGCGGTGAATCGTCACCCAGCGCTGAATCTGCGCCACCGGCGAACCAATCATTGCCGAAACTCTGAGCCCCAACCTCTCCAGCCCAGTTAGCTCTTGGCGCTCCTGCGCCTCCTGGGTCTTCTTCTGCTTGCTCATAGGCCTCTCCATATAACTGTATATCCATACAGCAATACCAATCATATATGCCTTTTACAGAAAAATAATTAACCGCCGGTATTGACGCAAAAGAAACCGGCGGTTAACTTAAATCCATCGCAGCGACACAAGTCCTGCGAAGGGCCTCGAAAGGGCCTGACCGCTCTTTAACAACCCGCGCAACAAACAACAGACCGCATTGCCTCTGCCGGCGACCGGCGATCAGACAGCCCCGAAAGGCTGCCCACGACAGGGAGAACCCTGTACGGCTGACGAAGGTGAAACGCCTGAACCGAGAGAACGACCCGGGCATGCAATGCGCCCCGCCTTCCCCGGCGGTAGTTGGGAGGGATTGAGCTGCGCCGATCGAGAACCGGCGGTGCGGTGAGATGCCAGACATTCGATTCAAGCCGATGACGGCCGCCAGTAGCGGGTCACGGTGGAAAGCATCACTGAGCAGCCTTCTTACGAGGGCTGCTTGGGATGACAACCACTTGGAAATAAATTGCATGGCCAAGTCTTTCAAGCAAATGATCAAGGATGGGGATCTGAAACGTGCCGACGCGATGAAGGCGCGCCTGGAGGATCTCTACGAAGAACCCGGCTTCAACCTTCGAGCCGAAGGCGAAGAGCTGGAAGAAAGTAATGATGCGCTGGCTGAATTCATCTTCGCCGGCGGCCAGATCCCGGCATTGGAAGTTCGACCTCGCGCTGAGGGTGGAATGTGGGTTGTCGATGGCCACCGCCGTCGTCGCGCTTACTTGAAGCTCGACCAGGCGGGCCGACTTCCAAGGGTGCCGAGCAAAGATGACCCAAAGCGCTTGGAGGCCTGGATCTCGATTGTCCCCTTCGAGGGTAATGACGCAGAGCGCGTCGCCAGGGTCATCACCAGCCAGGAAGGAAAGAAGCTTTCCCCTCTTGAGTTGGCGGACGGGTACAAGCGGCTCACAGCGTTCGGCTGGACGCCTGATCAGATCGCAAAAAAGGTCGGCAAGACCCGCCAGCACGTTGAGCAGGTGATGACGCTCGGTAATGCCAACACCGACGTTCAGCAACTGGTCGCCTCAGGCCAGGTCTCTGCGACGACGGCCGTTCAAGTCGTCCGCCAGCATGGCGATGAAGCAGGCAAGGTCCTCGGTGGCGAACTACAAAAGGCTAAGGCCACCGGTAAGACAAAGGTGACAGCAGGATCAATGCGTGGCCCGACGACACCGCGCCAGAAACTCGAGGCTGTGCGAGCTGCAGCACAAGAACTCGTAAGCGCGCTGCCTGAAGACTGCTTGGACGCATCGGAGTCAGAGCTTAGCGTACCTGCTGCTCTTCTCCTGAAGCTACAGCAGGCGGTCATTGCGGCCAGCCACTAGCAATTCAATTGCAAGCCAGAACCACAAACACCCCGTCAGCCTGACGATAACTGCCCGATCACCTGGTCTTCCCCAGCACCAGGCTGCATCGGAGTGTGATCTGCATCAAAGCCAGGCCCCTGACTTGTAATCAGGCCAGCCACTGAGCACGCCGTACAGAAAGCGGCGCAGGGTAGAGACAGGGGTAGCTCCCCGCGCAGATCACACCCCGATGCAGATGGTTGAGCTAACAGCCGCTGTTGCTGAGCAGCGTAAGCGATGACCGCTATTCCCGGAGATCAGCACCGGCCACCTGCATCACCCTTTTCCAACTGCCGAGGAATGCTCGGTAGTTCAACCGGTGCGGAGGGCACGACCATGAAGTAGATGAACGATCCACCTTGCGAGTCGCAGTAAGCCTGAAGGCTGCGACCGACGCCGGGCAGGCAGCGGACAATTAGGCCATTCGATGTCACCGCGCATCGGCCGGGTTTCCGGTAGGCCACCATCGCGCACGAAGAAAACTTGACGCTTCAAACCCAGGCTGTCGCCAGCAGCGAGCCTGGGCCCTCCCTCCCCTCCCGACACCACCCGCATGCACTCCCCTCCGCGCCCATCGGCAACCAGCGGAATGGATGAGTGCAGCCGAGTTTTGTTGGACCAGCATTGCCATTCTGGAGACGACCATGTCAGCACTACGCAAGGCACAGCTCGAGCACGACAACCGGATGCCACCCCCTGTGAGAGAAGAAGACCTCGCTGAAACGGAATGGCTGGAGGCAAACGCCGAGCGTCTGTTGATGGGCTACAGGATCTCCTGGGGCTATCGCCCTTTAGAGCGTGGCGAGGTCACCCAGGCCGACTTTGCAAAGGCGGTTCAGGATCACCTGAACCAGCGCCAGATCGACGGTGAAGACCAGCAAGACGCCTTCGGGCAGTTGGTGATCAACGCCATGGGCTTTCGCAGTTCCGGCCTGCTGATGGACCTGGCGGTCTACCTGCTCGGTAAGAAAACAGCGCTGAAAGACATTGCGCTCGAGCTGCTGAAGCCGCATGCCGAGAAGGCCGTCGCCCTTGACCAGGAGCAGGCGCGAATTGAACAGGAGTGCGGATTTTGAGCCCGCACATCCTCATCGACCAGGCCCTCGACGGCGTCGACGATCCAAGCAGCCAGTCGGACATCGACGTCCTGGTACAGGGTCTGATCACCCGCCTGTTTCTCGACGACGCAATCACGCGTGACGAATTCAATCACTACTGCAAGCGCTTGATGACTGCCTGTCAGCGGCGCAAGGAGGCAATATGAGTACTCCACCGGTAAAAACCTTGATCGACGAGCAGCTCGACGAAATCGAAGCGAGGCTGATCATGCTCGGCTTCGGCCTGCCCTTCAACGAGGTGATCGGCCAGCCACGCGAACGTGCGGTGGCCAGCCTGCCCCAGCGCCTGGCGCCGACGATGAAGGGCGGCCGGATTGCGGTGAGGGTTCGGCAGTGAACCGCCTCCAAAGCGCCCGCCGCGCGGCCTATTGGCGTGGCTCTGCAATCACCCTCCTCCTCTGCACCTTCTTGATGTTGCTCGGCGCCCTGGCCGATCGCGTCACCTCCTGACTTTCAACTTCAAGCGCTGCGCACATCGCGGCAAGGAACACTCATGTCTGCTCACAGCGTGGCGCCGGTGGCGCACGAACGAAACCTCCACGTCCTTCCGCACGCCGCAACCAGCACCAGCGCGCTGGTTTTGGACGGTGACAGCCTGGACAAGATGATGCGCCTGGCCGAAGTCATGGCCACCGGCCGCGCCACGCTACCAAAGCACTTCAACGGCAACCCGGCGGATTGTCTAGCCGTCGTCATGCAATCGATGCAGTGGAAAATGAATCCATTCGCCGTGGCGCAGAAGACGCACCTGGTCAACGGCGTGCTGGGCTATGAAGCGCAGCTGGTGAATGCGGTGATCACAACCTGCGCACCGGTTCTGGATCGCCTTCACTACGAGTGGTTTGGCGCCTGGGAGAAGGTGATCGGCCAGTTCACCATCAAGAACGGCGACAAAGGCGAGTACCGCGTCCCAGGCTGGAAGCTGGAAGACGAGCAAGGGCTGGGCGTGAAAGTTTGGGCGACCTTCCGCGGCGAAGACGAGCCGCGTGTTCTCGAACTGCTGTTGGCTCAGGCCCGCACCCGCAACAGCACCCTGTGGGCTGACGATCCCCGCCAGCAACTGGCGTACCTCGCCACCAAGCGCTGGTCGCGCCTCTACTGCCCGGACGTGATCCTCGGCGTGTACAGCCCGGATGAGCTGGAAGAAGCCGCACCAGTGGTTCGCGATGTTTCACCCCGCCCGACGGCCTCCCCTAATGAGCTGGAAGACTACCCCGACGAAAAGCTCGCCGAAAACCTACCGAAATGGCGCGCCGCCATCGACGCGGGTAGGTCAACGCCCGAGAAGGTAATTGCGACTATCGCCAGCAAATACACCCTCAGCGAAGAGCAGATCGAAATCATTCAGGGACTCGCCCCGATTGAAGGAGAACAGGCATGAAAATTCACAACGTAGCTCAAGGCTCTGCCGAGTGGCATGCCCTCCGCGCCCAGCACTTCACCGCTTCCGAGGCCCCCGCCATGATGGGCGCCTCGAAGTACCAAACCCGAACCGATCTGCTGACCATGAAGAAGACCGGTATCGCACCGGATGTCACCCAGGCTCAACAGTACATCTTCGACAAAGGCCACGCCACCGAGGCGTTGGCACGGCCTCTGGTTGAAGCCATGATCGGTGAAGAGTTGTATCCGGTGGTCGGCATCGACGGCAATCTTCTCGCCTCCATGGACGGCGCTACGATGCTTGGCGAGACCCTGTTCGAGCACAAGCTCTGGAACGAATCGCTGGTCGCCCAGGTGAAGGCTGAAGACCTGGAGCCGCACTACTACTGGCAGCTTGAGCAGCAGCTGCTGGTGAGCGGTGCCGAACGCGTGATTTTCGTTTGCTCCGATGGCACTGCTGAAAACTTCGTGCACATGGAATATAGGCCGGTCGCCGGCCGCGCTGCGCAGTTGATCGAAGGCTGGAAGCAGTTTGAGGCAGACCTGGCCAACTTCGAAATGGCCGAGACGCCGTCGATTATCGTTGGCAAGGCCCCGGACGAGCTGCCAGCCCTTCGCATCGAGCTGACCGGCATGGTCACCGCGAGCAACCTCAAAGTGTTCGAGGAGTCAGCGCTTGCCGTCATCGACTCAGTGAAAACCACACTGCAGACCGACCAGGACTTCGCCGACGCCAAGAAGGCCGTGAAATGGTGCGGTGATGTTGAGCAAGCAGTGGATGCCGCAAAGAAACAGGCCCTGTCGCAAACCCAGACCATCGACGAACTGTTTTCTTCGCTGGATCGCATCAGTGCTCATGCCCGGGAAACTCGCCTGAAGGTCGATAAGCTGGTCAAGGCTCAAGAGCTGCTGGTGAAGACCAACATCAAGCAGAAGGCCGAGCAGGCGCTGGCTGATCACGTAGCGGCGATCAACAAGACGTTGGGCCAGGTCACACTGCCGACGGTGACCGCCGACTTCGCCGTCGCCATGAAGAACAAGCGCACGATCGCCAGCTTGCAGGACGCCGTTGATACCGAGCTGGCTCGAGCGAAAATAGCTGCGAGCCAAAGCGCCGACGGCATTCGCCTGAATCTGGCCAGCCTGGCCGAGCTGGCGGTCGATCACGCGTTCCTGTTCAACGACCTGCAGCAGCTGGTTATGAAGGCGAACGACGATCTGGTCGCGCTGATCAAGGTGCGGATCTCGGAACATCAGAAGGCCGAGGAGCAGAAAGCTGAAGAGCAGCGCCAACGCATCCGCGCGGAAGAGCTTCAGCGAATCGAAGATGAGGCGAAGGCCAAGGCACCAGTCGAGCCTGCTCCGGCAGCAGTTCCGGCGCCAGTGAAAGCAACTTCGCCCGTTCAGTCTTCAGCGAAGCAAGCGACCTCCACCGCCGCACCGGTAAACCTGCAAGCCGAAGTGTTCGACCTGGAGTCGCTGATCAAAGCGGTGGCCTACGGCCAAGCCCCTATTTCGGTACTGACCGTGAACTGGGAAAAACTCGACTCTATGGTCGCCGCCCAGGGCGTCAAGTTCAGTATGGCTGGCGTGAGGCTGGTTAAGGTCGCAGCGTGAAGCACATAGCCCGCACCCAGCAACGCAAACGTCAAACCTGGCTCGGCATGCCGGCCAGCGGAATCGAAGAGGTAGGCCATGGCCAAGACTGGACAAGAACGATCGGCCAAAGCAGCACTGAAGCGGATCGAGTACGACGAGAAGGAGCTGCGGCACCGGTGCCGACTCGGCACCCGCAATATCCTCGAGGAGATCATGGTTTGGAACGAGGACACCGAGCAGGCTTCGGTGATTGAGGGCTGTCTGCGGTACGTGCATTCACTCGGGCCAGAGGGTGCGCGCGATGCACTGAAGGCGCGCCACGAAATCGTTATTAGCGAAAACGTGGCGCGCGACTTTCACATTCAAAGCTTGGCCGAGCTGAAGCGCGACCCGGGTGATGAACAATTACCGCCTATGCTTTAGCTCTTACAGAGGCAATGGCTTTCTCAACCTCATTCCACGCATTACCGACATGCGGATGCTCAGCTTGCCGATACTTTGAGTTATCCAAAATCAAAGCCTTGGCCTTCTGGCTGATTTGCACAAGATCCAGTTTGAGATCTTGAGCGGCGCCCAATACAGCAATCAGTGCTTGATCCAAAGCAATTTCACGATCTGTAGCCATTTTTCAAACTCCCTTTAACCCGGCTCCTTGCCGGTCACCCGTAATACCCCACATCTACCCAAATTGCCACCATCCGCTACGCATCCGGTCCCGGAGGGCGGCGCCCGCATGGAGAACACCATGAGCGCACAATGCGCCCGTCGTATGGGTCCCTCAAGAACCTCCAGCGCCAAAGCCGTATATTCGGCGCCGGGTTGAACCGGTCGCGCCTCCGCCCCCCTCAATCGGCGCTAAGCAGCCTACAGCAACTACTGAGCAGCCGAGGTAGTAGACATAGTGGATGAATTCGATTAACGCTCCACGGTTGCCACTAGCAACACTGCCAAGATCAGCCATAGGCGCCAAGCAAGTGTTGTGGGCCACAACACTTCCCCAGGACCGGAATCTGCTGAGCGCTCCGGCTTCGAAATAACTACTTCTATTAACAGGTGCCGAAGTAGTTCTTGTTACCCTGCTTCTTATATGAGAAAGCGTGGCATGAATTAGAGGGCTTCTCGTTAGTGGGCTTATCATGAATATAAACAGTCACATGCACATCATCCGAAAAAGGAACTGCCCCCCCTTTATGCCATAGGTCTCTCTTGAGGTAGAGATTTTTACCTTTCGGATCCTTAGTCTTATAAGCACTAGAAACTTCTGTTCTTACTGAATTCTCAAGGGTCGCCTTAATAGTGGTTTTATTGCTATCTGGAGACTTTATATTACGTTGATCCTCTGTAAGTGGAGTCGACTCCCAAGTACTACAAGGATCGGATGTACAAAGGTATACGTCCGCTAGAGCATAACTAGAAAGAACAGATAGACTCAGCGCCGAGGCAAGTGGAATCAAACAGGCTCGTAGTTTTTTCATTGGTATCCCTCCCAATGGGAATTTGATAGATATAACTGTGAAAAGTGGCCGATTCCTACCCTGTACTGAATGCCTCCTGGCACGCTGAAGTAAGAACTGAGATAGACCTTAGACCGGTCTGGGTAATTATCAAGGTAGCCCGGGAGTTCAAGCTTTCCCCGGGCACCATCCGCGAAGCAGAGAAACGCATCTCCAACACATCTGTTTTCGAACTGAGCCTACTGGGGGGGGTAGCCCGATGCCGATTGGCCGGGTCGCCGCTGACTCATTCCGGAAGGCAGCGCTCGGCGCCTACCGCAGCTACCACGGCACCTTCCGCAACCTTGAGCTGCCTTGCTGGGTGATCACCGACGGCACGCAGCGCATCGAGGTACTGGAGCTACGCAAGATCGATACTGGCGAAGTATCCGCATACCCCTAGGGCATCACGCTTTACTGAGGGCAGACAAAACCCCAATGATTACGCCGCCAAGGCCCGTAAGTGCGGTGATGATCGATATGCGGAATGTCCAGACTTCTCGATTGTGTTTTTCCGCTTCTCGAATGGTTGCGATCACAGTCGCAACTCCTATCGGTGACAGGAATCTAGGTTCTCGGTGGTCGACATCCCATTCCACTTTGTCGTACATCAAATCGTTATTGATATCCGGCATCGGCACTGAAAGCTGATCGGTTCTCAGGCGAAAGGCCTCAGTGGTCAGCATTTCATGCCAATAATGCAGTGACTGACTCTCTGCAAGATATTCGGCCACCTCTCCGCTTTCGTGGGCTTGATGAGTATTTGGTGGTCTTTTCTTCCCCAGCTCACGTAGTGCTTTGCGACATCTTCCAAGGTCGATCTTGTTCTGAATCCCTTCCGGCAAAAGAGCTTTGATTCGGTTTGGCAGTTTCATCCCTAATCCTCCAGTAACTGATCCGCAATATACCGACGAGGATCACCCATGCCCATTACCTATGGAAGCGTGTGCAGCGGCATCGAGGAAGCTGGCGAGGCGATCACGCTGATGATTCATCACCTGCATGGCCTTGGCCCAACACGAATACGTGACTTCCGAAAACGTATCGCGGAAATTGAAGCTCGCCTACGCCCGCGAAGCCCTTTGCATCACTCACGACGAATAACCACATTCTCACTGCACATCCCATTTTGAAGAGCTCGACTCAAGGCCTTAGGTGACTCTCACTTAGATACGCTTGAAGGGCTAGGAGAATCCACTTCTTCATCACCATCTTTTGAACTCGATTCGCTCTCCAAGATCTTATACATCTCAGCGCGGTAATATTCTCGCATCTCGGGAATTGAATTAAATTTAGTCATTGACAAGTCTATGGAAAGACAGGCAAGGCTATCTAGCGTCTTTTTGTGGCGATCATTCTTGTTGGCAAGCATTATAATCTGCTCCTGTTTTACTGGCTTGCCGTCAAATGCCCAACTAGCCAATGTCTGAACGCCTTGAGTTGCCCTATCGACGATGCCCTCGTATAGAGAGACATGTCTATCAACCATGCTCAGGAGGTGATCCAGCGTCCGATTATATTGGTCTTTTTCTGCTGCTTCCGCAGCAAGCCTCAGCTGCTCTTGTTGAGACAGAAACGTATCCCGTTGAAGCACTTGCATCGACTGAAACTCATCACGTTGAGTATCTAATAGTTCTCGCTGTAGATAAACCGTCCTCAAAACCGCCAACAGAGTAACAAACGAAATAAGCGGACCAAAAACACCGCCAATATAACTTCCGAAATTCGACCAGTCGCTAGAGTTGCCTGATAAGTTGCCGCCGAACTTATATCGGTAGGCGAATATCGCGACCGCTAAAACAATAAGAATAAACATGCTCGAAAAGACTAGAAAGCTAGTTAACGTATCGGAACGCTTAGTTGCTTTAGATCCCATAGATCCTCCTGTTCTTTTTCAAATGATCGCACGAAGCCATCACTCAAGGTATCCCTATGTCCGCACAACAGAAGAAACACCCCTTCGACTTCAAAACCCAGTATGGACTCGGCTTCAGCACTCAGGACGATGAGATCGTTGTCGATTTCTTCTGCGGTGGCGGTGGTGCCGGTACCGGCCTGGAGATGGGTTTGGGTCGCGCGGTGAATGTCGCAAAGAACCACAGCCCAAGCGCGATCAGCATGCACACCGTGAACCACCCGGGCGCCGTGCACTTCACTACCGACGTTTTCGATGGCGATCCAGACACCGAGTGCGGCGGCAAGGCCGTTGGTTGGTTCCATATGTCACCAGACTGCACCCACCACAGCCAGGCCGCCGGCGGCCAGCCGCGCAAGCGTGAGATCCGGAATCTGTCGTGGATCGGCCTGAAGTGGGCCGGCAAGAAAAAGCCCCGCGTCATCAGCCTGGAGAACGTGAAACAAATCCTGCAATGGGGGCCGCTGGTGGCCAAGCGTGACAAGGCCACCGGCCGCGTGGTGAAGCTAGGCGGCGACATAGCGGCGCCGGGTGAGGTTGTGCCGGTCCACCAGCAGTTCCTGGTGCCCGACCAGAAACGCCGCGGCCAGACCTGGGCGGTTTTCGTCGCCGAGCTGCAGCGCCTCGGCTACACCGTTGAATGGCGGGTGCTGAAGGCCTGCGACTACGGCGCGCCGACCAGCCGTGAACGCCTGTTCATGATCGCCCGGTGCGATGGCCAGCCCATCGTGTGGCCGGAACCGACCCACGCCAAGAACCCGGCCAAGGGCCAAAAGAAGTGGCGTACCGCCGCCGAGTGCATCGACTGGACGATCCCGAGCAAAAGCATCTTCGACAGGCCGAAGCCACTGGCCCCCGCAACCCTGCGCCGGATTGCCAAGGGCATGAAGAAATATGTCCTCGATGCCGCCGCCCCGTTCATCGTGCCAATTGCGAACTGGTCCGGCGACAGTGTGCAGTCAGCGCATGAACCGCTGCGCACGGTGACCTCCTGGCCCCGTGGCGGATCGTTCGCCATGGCCAGCCCGATCATTGCGCCGGCAACGCACCAGGGCAGCAACCGGGTGAACGATCCGAACTCGCCGCTACCAACCGTGACCTGCGCGAACCGCGGCGAGCTGATGCTGATCAGCCCGACCCTGATCCAGACCGGATATGGCGAACGCACTGGACAGGAGCCGCGTGTGCCAGGCCTTGGCCAGCCCCTGGGCACTGTCGTTGCAGGCGGAGTTAAACATGCCCTCGCTGGTGCGGTGCTGGTCGGTGCTGGTGGTCCTGAATACTCCGGCAAGCCAGCCGCTGTGGATCAGCCAGTCGGGACGCTGATGACTCAGAACCACCGCGCGATCGCGGCGGCGCACCTGGTGAAGTTTCGGTTTGCGGACGAAGGCAAAGCGCTCGCCGAGCCGCTGCCTACCATCACCAGCGGCGGGAACTACCAGCGCCCTGCCGGCGCGGCCCACGCTATGGGCATATCCACGGTGTTCATGGCCCAGATGAATGGCGGCTTCAACACCACCGCCGCCAAGAGCATCGAGGACCCGATGACCACCGTGACCAACACCGGCAGCCAGCAGCAGCTGGTGACGGCGAACCTGGTTCACCTGCGCGGAAACTGCGATGCGCGAGACGCAGGCGACCCGCTGCACACCATCAGCGCCGGCGGCACTCACCATGGCCTGATGACAGCGTTCGTGGAGCGCCAGTTTGGTGCAAGTGTCGGCCAGGCAGTAGACGAGCCAGCACCCACTATCACGGCGGGAGGCGGCGGCAAAAGCTCGCTGGTGGAGCTGCAGCTCTCGCCAGAGGTCAAGGCAGGCGCCCTGTGTGTCGCCGCTTTCCTGATCAGTTACTACGGAACCGAGAACATCAGCGGAGCCGACGCACCAGCGCCGACCATCACCACCAAGGATCGCCTGGGCCTGGTCACTGTGACCATCAAGGGCACCCCTTACGTGATCGTCGACATCTGCCTGCGGATGCTGCAGCCGTCGGAGCTGTACAAGGCCCAGGGCTTTCCGGACGACTACATCATCGACCGCGGCGCCGACGGCAAGCCGTTCACCAAAACCCAGCAGGTGCACATGTGCGGCAACAGCGTCAGCCCGCCGCCGATGGCTGCGTTAGCGAAAGCAAATGATCCATGGCGGCAATGCTCATCAGAATCAATCGCAGCATAGAGCGTACCTAACACCCTTAAAGTTCAATCTTATAACTTGAGGAAATTGAACCTTATTTCTTTTTCTACTTTTTCAAGTATAGATCCACGCTATGCTCAACGAGCGTTCAGCGGCAAACTCCAAGAGCCAAGGGGCGCTGTCGATTATCGAAAAACACACAAGCATTATCACAAAACCCTTATCAGAACTAAATTCAACGGAGAATAAAAATGAGTAACGCTATAGAAACATATGAAGAGGATCTAGAGCGCGTAGCGTCTGCCTCACCAGCTGGTGCGGGAACTGATCTCGCTTGCCAGAACAAAACTAAGATCCTAGAGCTTTTGGATCAAGCTGCTATGTTAGCTCCGCCTCCTGCTAGCTACTTAATAATTGGAGCAAAATTAGGTTTCAACGTTTGGTGCAACAAACACTGCAAGGACTTAATCTGAATTATACAAAAATTGAACACCACCCAGAAAAATATGGCCGCCCTATTAAAGGGGCGGCCATATCTAGATAGTTAAAGTCACGCTATGTTTTTTCAAAATTCCTGGTTGATAGCTACCATATTAGTTTTACTTCCTTCCCCGCATGATAGTCTCAGCACCACCTACGCCGAACATCTCGACCAAATTTGGTAACGTGCAGATTATCGCTAGCTAAACCATTAAGCACACTAACCTCCAGCCGCTATAGCGGCAAATGAACAGTCATGCCTGAAGAAATCAAGCTCATCCAGCCAGTGACCGTTGATCGCGACCAGGACGGCTGGTGGGATCATCCAGAACTGCCCGACTTTGACGAAGACTACACAGCGTTCGAGGCCTGGATCGCTGAGCAGCGTCTCGAGCTGAAGCAATGGCATATGGAGTCTGACATCCATGAACACCATCCGTATGACGACGGCGAATGCCACTGCCTCGGCTGGGACCCTGTAGCGCCTGGTCCAGAGTGGTTCTTGCTCGGAATATTCGACTCCGAGGACGGCCCATGCGTGAGCTGGGCGTGCCGGGAAGTGGCGCCATGAGAATGGTCGCGCTGATCAAAACGCGCCGCGAGGCAATCATCAAGCCCCTAACGCCGCCGACTAGAACGAGGTAGGCGCGTATCGAAACACTGACTAGCTTGAAATGTATTTTAGAAGGTCTCGGCACTGTTTTTCGAAATCTGTAAATGCTTTTTCTATTTTTAACGCGCCCTGATTTCCAGTTTGATGAAGAGAGAGTAGAGACTTCTTCTCTCCCCCGACCGACATCTGCATCATCTCGTCTACAACCTCTCTTACCATCTTCTCCAATACAACCGGAGTTTTATCCAACATAGCTAATTCAGCATCTGACAATAGAATCGAAACGACATTCCAAGATTTTGTCATTTCATTTATTTTAACGAACCATTCACGTTGAATTTCATATGGATATAACTCAGCGAGTGCATTATCGTCTTTGGACCTGAGATAGTGAGCAAAGTGTTCGCGCATACTATTTAAATAAAGAAGCGGCGGACTTACATTTAATGCATGCCCCCTCAACTCCATGACAGCATCGTATCGCTTCTGTAATTTAAACTGCTGCTTCCAGCTATTCAGCGCAACCAGCGCGATCACAGCCGTAGCTACGGTGGCAATGCTAGAGCTCGCACTAAGAAAACCTATCAGGCTAATTTGCCCATCCTTAGAAAAGATAAAACCGAACACACTCCCAGCAAGGAATAGTAAAAAACAATAAACACTCACCGATAACTTATCAGCCATTCGCCTGCCCACATATCACATACATAGTTGTATACGGAGAATACTCGTATGCCCGAAATTAAACAAAGACCGATCCTGTTCTCGGCGCCGATGGTGCGCGCCATCCTAGAAGGCCGGAAGACGGTCACACGCCGGCCGGTCAAGGGTGGACAGATCCCTACCGAGGACACTTCCATTGCCGCCGATGGGCCACGCTGGAGCGCGATCGGCCAGCGGGATCCACGCTACGGTTTCTGCGTGTTTGGGACGACCGAGGCTGAGTGCGCCCAGGAACTGGCCACGTTCGGGCGCTGCCCTTACGGCAGGCCAGGTGACCGGCTGTGGGTGCGCGAGACCTGGGCACGCGTCGGAAACTGCGACCCTGGTTACCTGACCTATCGGGCGACCTACCCCAACTGCCTTCCGCCAGGCCTGGAGAACGTGCCGGCCGACCTGCACGACATCGGCGAGCGCTGGCGCCCCAGTATCCACATGCCGCGCAATGCCTGCCGCATCCTGCTGGAGATCACCGACGTCCGGGTCGAACGGTTGCAGGACATCAACGATAACGAGATCGAAGCCGAGGGGATTGATCTCGATGCGCTTGCAGATGGGCAGGACCGGTACGACATGTGTCATGCCGGCTCAGGCGCTGATGGTCGTCCGACCTTGCGAACTGCATGGCGCCACCTTTGGGAATCCACCGGCGGCGACTGGAATGCCAATCCCTGGGTATGGGTCGTCAAGTTCAGGAGGATTCAGCCGTGATCATTCCCCTGCTCTACATGACCTGGCCGATCTACACGGGGCCGAAGCGATGACAGAACAACATCAAATCTTGGTCGGAGACTGCATCGATATGATGCGGACGCTGCCGGATCAGTCGGTACACACCTGCGTCACCAGCCCGCCTTACTTCGGGCTGCGTGATTACGGCCATGACGGCCAGATCGGCATGGAGGACACCCCAGGAGAGTTTGTCGACAACCTGGTGGCCGTCTTCCGCGAAGTACGCCGGGTGCTGCGCGACGACGGAACGCTGTGGTTAAACATGGGCGATACCTACGCTTCGATCGCCGGCGGCTACGCACCCGAGGGCTCAGCGGGGAAGCACGACACGGTTTCCAAGGCGACCCGGGGCGCGGTGCTGCGTGGGCGCCGGCGAGCCCCGCCAGAAGGCCTGAAGCAAAAAGATCTCATGGGTATCCCTTGGCGGCTCGCCTTTGCTCTCCAGGATGACGGGTGGTACCTGCGCCAAGACATCATCTGGAGCAAGCCGAACCCGATGCCGGAGTCCATCAAGGATCGATGCACGAAGGCCCATGAGTACATGTTCCTGCTGAGCAAAGGGCCGCGCTACTACTTCGACCAGGACGCGATCCGCGAACCGGCGATGGCCAGCACGGTTACCCGGTTGAACCAGGATATCGACGGCCAGGCTGGCAGCGATCGCGTTCCAGGAAAGAACAACGGGCCGATGAAAGCCGTAGGTCGCAGCAGGCGCAACAGTTTTGCCAGAGAGACAAAGTACACCGTTGGAGAACATGGGCAGACCGCCCAGCATCGCTCCGGGCGGGACGATTTCGACTACGACGAAACCCGTAACAAACGCAGCGTATGGACGGTGGCCACCGCGAGCTACAAGGGCGCGCATTTCGCCACTTTCCCACCTGATCTTATCCGGCCCTGCGTTCTTGCCGGTGCGCCCCGCGGTGGCATGGTGCTGGACCCGTTCGGCGGAGCTGGCACCACAGCCCTCGTCGCAATGCAGGAGGGGCGCAAATCGTTGCTTTGTGAGATCAACCCGGGCTATGCCGCCATGGCTGAACGCCGGATTGCAGAGGCCTGGCTCGCCGGCGCAGCGCAGATGGATGTGTTTCACGACGTCGTGGCTGCTGCGCAATAGGAGTTCGCCACAGCCCGCCGGAAAGTCGACGGGTAGCCAGGACAACGGGCCGGGCGAACGCTGAAACCATAGCCGCGCGCAACGCCGGCGTCTGCAAGACCTTTCCGAAACAACCACTCAACTTTCAGAAGCCTGCCGAGCGCGGGCTAGGCGGAGCCATGCAATACGACATCCACGAAAGACGTCCAGACGGCGGCGTAGGCCGCCTTCTCGACGTGATCGACCGAACCCCAGAACAACGCAAAACCGGGCTCTTCGTAGAGTTCGACGGCGATTTCACCCAGTGCTGACCGGAATCAGAAACTTCATTGTCCTGACTGCTGAGCGGTGGGAAATGATGAAAAGGAGAGATGAGATATGACTATCGAGTTCTTATCACATGAGGATGTTTGTCAGCTGACTGGCGCAAGGACAAAGGCCGGACAGATCGCAGTTCTCGTTCGAAATGGCATTCGCCACACTATCAAACGCAGTGGATGGCCATGCGTGATCTCGGCCGCGCTTGTCGGTAGACCGGTAGATCCGAAAGAAAAACTAACCTGGAAGCCACGCAAGGCGGGATAAATGGGACGCAGACCGACAAAGCCTGGGAGCATATCCCGGCTCAGGGAAAGGAAGCGCGGAAAGCTGGTGTACTTCACCTACGACCTTGGCGGGAAGCCACGCAAAGAGATCTATCTTGGGAAGGATTACGGCGTTGCGATCATGGAATACGCTCGCCTCGAGCGCGACCGTACCGCAACTGAAGCTGCAACTAAGGTCATTACTTTTCGCTACGTGGCAGAGAAGTACCTGGTTGAAGTTGTTCCAACAAAGGGTTCAAACACCCAGAAAGACAACCTCCGGGAAATGAAGAACCTGCTGGCATTCTTCGATGACCCACCCGGGCCACTCGACAACATCGAGCCCATACACATCAGGCAGTATTTGACCTGGCGTTCCTCTGCACCAGTTCGTGCGAATCGCGAGAAGGCGCTCTTCAGCGCCATCTGGAACTACGCGCGCGACAAGGGATATACGGCCCTGGCAAACCCATGCTCTGGAATCAAGGGGAACAAAGAGACCGGCCGCGATACCTATGTTGAGGATGACCTGCTTAAGCGTGTGTATGACAAGGCAGATGTAGGCCTTCGGGACGCTTTGGATTTGTTTTATCTGACTGGCCAGCGTATCGGCGACACTCTAAAAATGGACGAGCGCGATATTCGCGAAGGTCGCTTAACTGTTCAGCAAGGGAAGACAAAGGCCAAACGACGTATCGAGATCACTGGAGAATTGAAGGTGGTTCTTGATCGAATCCTGGCAAGAAAGGCTTCCCACAAGGTCCGCTCGACGCGGCTGATCGTTTTGGAAGATGGCACGCCGATGACGACGGCAATGTTGCGGAGAAGGTTTGACCTGGCCAGAGAAGCCGCTGGAGTGGCCAAGCCTGAATTCCAGATGAGGGATCTGCGGGCAAAAGCCGGCACAGACAAAGAGGAGTCAAGCGATATCGTCCAGGCCCGCGACCAGCTCGGCCACACAACGGTTGTCATGACGGAGCATTACATCAGGAATCGAAGGGGGAAGAAGGTTTCGCCAACCAAGTGAATTGCGGCAACAATCTAGGATTGCGGCAATTCACTTGTTGCGTGCTTGCGGCTTTATAGGCCGCAAACCCTTGAAATAGATGGTGCCCGAAGCCGGAATCGAACCGGCACGCCCTTACGAGCGGGGGATTTTAAGTCCCATGCGTCTACCAGTTTCGCCATTCGGGCGGTAGCGCGGTGTTGCAATCTGAAAGGCTTGAATTGCTTGAGCCGTTTCAGCGCCTTGCGGCAAGGGGGTGAAATATATACATCCCCTACCCTTGAAGCAAGTTCGTTGGCGTCAAATTCAAGACTGGATGTCGAGTGCGGCCAAAAACAAAAAGGCTCCGTAAATCATCGATCTACAGAGCTATTTTTATAAGTGGGAGCAACTGCCAGAACCGAATCGGCGCAGATAGAACCGCATTCCACTGATAAAACCAGATATTTCAATAGGTTAGCACAGCAAAAACGGCGTAACCATCTGATTTTAAAAGGCTTGCAGCTTGTCGTTCAGATAAAGCCCGACTCGCCTAGATCCCGCCTCCAACACCTTCCACAGCGCGGGCATAAGCTACCGTCGCCACCTCGATCAGGGTCTTGCGCTCTTCCCCGTCGATAATTCCCTTCGCCTTGAAGTTGTCGACGAGCCGCAGCAGCTCATCGTACTGCTCCTGGGCATCCATCCGGACTTCGGGATTCGTCAGCAAGTCATGAAAGGCGGAAAACGCCTGCACCTTCGCGTCATCGTACATGGCCGACTCTCCAGAAATATATGTTCGGTAGAGGGCGCAATATCTCAATGGGTTCGTTATGTACGACGTACGGTGCAACCCAACCGACTTGGGATCGAGGATGGCGGCCCTATGGGCCGGCAGCGTCGAAGAGGCAGACCAAGAACACGACACCTGCGGCAGCTTCTATCTGAATGGGTGCCCACCCTGACCAGCTGTTGGCCGTTCAGCAATCCATCGTAAACACACCTGGCCGGGCAAGCGTGACCACTCTATCCACAGCGGCCGCGCATGTCTCGAAGACAATTCTGAAGAAAGCTGAACGGTTTGAGAATGCGTTCTTCCAGCCAAAAAAATCGCAGATCGTTGATCTACGGGCTTTTCAGTTTGGAGGTCGAGTTCACCTTCTCCAGGCTTATGTTCGGTCGAAAGCGCAGGCTTCAGAGTGTTTGTTGAATACGCCGTGGGTAGAAGGCTCCGGCGAACTCGCCCCGGTTGTGCACTTCTATCTCCACGCCCCCCTGGAATGGGGCCGGAAGCATTTTAAGAATCGACTGATACCTGGGGAAATCCAACGTCACTAGTATTCCCGCACATTTATCAGGACATGCCGCGAAAGTCCCGCCCCCCATCGCATTGATTTATGAACACTTCCACATGGAAGAGGCGCACTGATGTCTCTTTCAACTCTTTTGAGAAGTGTCATGAAAAAGTACCTTGCCGTGAGTGCGGCGTTTGCCGGATTCCTGTCGTTGTTTGCCCGGCCCTCCCATGCCGGTATCTCATTGGATGGAACTCGAATAGTACTGACTGGACCGAAGAAGGAGGCTTCCATGTTGGTGCTGAACGATGAATCGACCGCCATCATGATCCAGTCCTGGATCGAGCCTTTCAGCGCCAGCACCGATCAGGACGTACCCTTTGCCCTTACCCCTCCCCTGAAACGCCTGAACGGGAATGCCCGCCAGCAGTTGCGGGTTCTATATCAAGGCACGGGGCTACCGGCGGACAGGGAGTCGGTGTTCTGGTTGAGCGTGCAGGAAATCCCCCAGAAGTCGAAGGATGAAAACATCCTGCAGATTGCCGTGCGCCAGCGCATCAAGTTGTTTTATCGGCCCGCCAACCTGCCAGGCGACATTGACCAGACTCCATCCAGATTGAACTCCAAGGATGGCAAGCCGGGCCTGGAAGTCAGGAATGACTCAGCGTTTCACATTTCATTCGGCACGGTGAACCTCAAGAGCGGCTCGAACAGCTATCCGGTTCCCATGACAATGCTGCTTCCCTATTCAAGCCAATCATTCGCGATCGAGAGAGCTTCTTCCTTGGTTCCAGGCGGTACAACAAGGATCGAGTTCGAGAGCCTTAATGACGACGGAGTGCCTGTACAACACTCAGGCGACATATCCAGCTGAGCGTAGTTAAAGATCAGAACTCTTTGTTGGTTGCTTAACCCGGCATTTGTTATCGGCTGAGTACCACTTGTTCGAGCACATGTCTGGCCAGCCAATACAGGTTCTCGAGGCAGACTTTGAGGGGCTTCAAAAGGGTCTCCATAAAGCTTTAACGCGGCACTCCCCGGTCACTCAGAGCAGGCAATTACGAAGCGAGGGGGCTCGCCGAGTAGTGCCATTACCAAGCCATCAACGTAGCCAATAAGAAGCCCGTAGATCATTGATCTACGAGCTTTTCAGTTTGGAAAAAAAGCTCGCTTCTGCAGCAGGCCTTTTTTGTGATTCAGAGACATCACAAGGAAACATCCACACCATCATCTATGGGGCTACAGCGAGAAGGCCAATGGATAGATCGCGACCTGCTCGACCGCGGCCAGCCAAGGCATCAGCCCCTCTTCAAAATCTCCCCGCGCCTCCCCAATGACGCCCGAACACAATCTAATTTTTTCCCAGCAGTCGCCACTTAAAATCCCAACTCATCACAACCCATACGATTGAATATTAAAACATCCTTAACATGTACAAAGAAGACTAATAGACACAGCTGGAAAGTTATTTCCAGCATAGAAAATCAGCCCCCCCTCAAAACACACAACAAAAAACCTGTATGGCTCTCTAAATATTTCAATAGGCTTCCTATCTAGAGACACGAATATAAGAATCGTCTTATTGAGTACAGGTGCACTTCCATTGAAAATAGACAACTCCGCCAGCCTCTTTAACGCATCACAAACCAAGAAATATAGATACCCCACCCACTTATCAAGCAAAAGCACCGAACAGCAATTATAAATCACCTCGACAGCTGACTCGAACTCATACCAACCTTATCGTCAGATTAATACCATGCCATATAATACTTACATTTCCACCACCATACTGATTCTAACCTTACTGTTATTTACACCAGCACAAGCATCTGCAGCAGGTTGGTTCAACCCAATGACATCCAGTATTACATTGCCTGCAAGCATCACTGTCCCAGGAAATGCTGAGGTTGGATCGGTACTATGGACATCCACCCCGGTAGTTTCTCAACTGCAAGATAGAGCGGTGGCTAGGGAAACTGATACGATTTGGGCTACTGTGAGCAATGGAAAATTGGCCTCAGGATTTACTGATGTCTATCAGACCGATATTTCTGGTCTGGGGGTCAAGTGGTGGGGCAAATGGAAAGCCCGGAACTTCTCGGGCGGCACCACCCTCCCAATCACCGGTCCAAATACGAATAATCCTGGTTCAACTGGTTGGAAAAATGGTGACTCCTACCCGCAAACCGTCTGGGTGGAACTAATAAAGACAGGCCCAATTCAAAAAGGAACTTTATCAGTCAAAACTGCCACGACAATGAAGTTCAACTGTTCGCTAGGAGATTGCAAGAACTGGGATGTCACTGTTTTAAGCACAAGCACCATATTGGCTGGACCGACCTGTACTGTTTCCACGCCCGTGATTCCGGTATCGCTGGGCCACGTCGCTACTACAACGTTCAAGGGCGTGGGCACTACGTCTACTCCACGATCTTTCGCTATTACCTTGTCTTGTTCTGGCGGCGAGCCGAATACTGCGATCAGTTCCTATGTCACACTGACAGATGCGGCCCACCCAGAGAACACCTCCACCATCTTGTCGCTAAGCTCTGGGTCAACAGCGTCCGGGCTGGGTATTCATATCCTCAAAGAGGATGTCGTGCTCGGTTATGGGCCCGATTCCACCACCGCTGGGAATACCAATCAATGGAAAGCGGGCACAATCACACAAGGCATGTCCGTTTTCCAGATCCCACTGAGTGCGCGTTATGTGCAAGTTGCCCCAAACGTATCGCCGGGAAGCGCAAACGGGTTGGCGACTTTCACCCTAAGTTATCAGTGAATACGGATCAATGTGTGAGCTCACGCACACACGCTTGGGAGATCGTTCCTCACTCAAAAAATATCCCCAACTAATATTATTCAAAAGCCAGATTCACCTGAATATTATCTACAACTTTCACCATAACCTTCGACGCAATGAATGCAGTGCTTTAAGGTTGCCAGAGTATATCTTGGTAGTTTGGTGCAGCGGTAGATTCAGGCGATCAGAATCACTCAAGAGAGGATATATAATGAGATCTACAACAAAGAAAAAAGCACACGATCATCACACCACTATGCACGACAGCATTAGTAGTTGTTGCCGCATCACCATTTGAGAGAGCAGCTGCGGCGCTAATAAACGTATTCGATCAATCGTTATCACTCCCGCAAAATACGACCAACGGGAGCATACTAGCGCGGCAGTACATCACACCGATGCAGGCGTGCGGTAAATCTGAGTGTTCTTTCAATAAATTAATGAACTACCCGGATGGTGGATTCTGGTCGAGCCCCGGGCCGACGGTAAAAATAAACGTTTCGGGTATATCTACTCGTTTGCTGGTTAATGGAAAAGCATACGCAACAGGAGTTTATTCGCCGATCACTTTCAGCCAGCCACTTGAGGTGCAGTTGCTCAGCGATGGTCAACCAAATTTAGGCGGTCGTCTTACGAAGGGCTCAGGCTTTTATACTTTAGAATTACCGGAAACCGGTATATATGCCGTCATCCAACTGTCTGGAACAGTCACACCAATTACCGGAACCTGCTCGGTGCCGAGTCAGACCGTGATATTGCCCAAAGGGTTGTTGAATAAATTAGGTAACGTCGGTTCGACAATCGGCATGAAGAACTTCCAGGTTAAGATCAACAACTGCCCGAAGGGGTACAACCGAATTGGCTACCTGCTTGAGCCGGTCGGCGGCGTAATCGAAAATGCGCCGGGCGTGTTACCGCTTACCGGCGGCTCAACCGCCAGCAGCGTGAAGATCCAGATCACCGATGACAAGGGGCAACCAGCAACCATGGAGACCTCGATACAAGTGGACGATTACAGAAAGGAAACCGGTGGTTCATATGCGATTCCCATGCAGGCGTCCTATATCAGGACTGGTTCAACGGCCACACCGGGAACGGTAAATGGCGCGTTGAACGTGCTACTGGACTATCAGTGATCCTTCATGGCTGCAGTCCTCGCAACATTCCCCCCAAGCGGCGCAGCCATGGGTAATCAGGGCTTCGAGTGGATAAAGGCCAATCGACAAAATGCTGCAGGCCCGCTCGCACGTCAGTCCCGCTATTCAGGATCGACCCTGCGCCGCCATCAACTCCCCCGCTCTTTTATCAGCCTGCGGCAATGCGTAACCGGTCGCCAGCATCAGCAAACACCTGGTAGCAGCAGACGGGGCCGGGCCTCTTCAGCAAGGTGTTGCTTGAACACAAAGCCTTGCAGGGGACTCCAATCACCAGCCTGAGCGGCTTGAGAATGAGCGCGGAAACGATCCTGAAAAGGCCGAAACGATGCTTTCCTCCAGCCAATAAAAAACCCCGTAGACCTTGATCTACGGGGTTTTCAGTTTGGAGGCCGAGGTCGGAATCGAACCGGCGTAGGCGGATTTGCAATCCAGATAAAACATCAACACTTTCAATGAGTTAATGATAAATCCGTTCCGCAAGTACCGTTCTCTAGAAAGGCTGGAGCCCACGTCCTACACGGGCCCTAATTTTGATTGCGGAACTGGTTGTAGACTCTCCTAGCGGTTCAGAACCCCAAAGCATCTCAACTGTTTTAGCCAAACCGTTTCCGCTTAATGTCGTCACTGATATGGATGAAAGGGTCCCAATTGAATGGGCCGGTCTGCTTCAGGTGACGGTCCAACAGGACGAACTCGAGGGTGTACCAGACGTCCCCCGCCGTTAAGGCGGTGGACTGCCAAAGAGTGTAGGTCACATCGGTTTTGGCGATGGTCTTTTTGTCCTTTTCCAGATAAGGCACCGGGATAGGAGAGAAGTTAAGGGGGCGAGGGGGGTCTATGGTGCCGGTACTGTCCTGCACTGATTGCCCCACGACACTGGTGATCAATGCGATACGGTCGAAGTTGCGCGAGAGGGAGGTGGCACGCCAGCGGATGATGTCGCCCTCCTTGACGTTTACCTTCAGCTCGGCGCCGCCATCATTATTGCCGACCGAATCGTGATTCACCAGCATGGCGATCGAGCCTTGTACATCATGGGGATGGGCGATCAGGTAATCGGCATCAACAGTTACAAGTATGTCAATGGTCTGCGTTGCTCCAGACATTTTGCTGCTCCTTGGCTGAAAACCGCGACCTCAAAGGGCGTTCGGGCCACCCGATCCCTGGGTGCAGTCACGGGGAAATAATGGATGACGGCCTTATGGAGTCAAGGTGCGGAGTTTGATATTGACGCAGCGGTGGCGAAAGACGGTTGATATATCCTATTGATTTGCTTCCGCCCCCCAGCAATCTCGTACTTGGCACCGGGTCGTTATCCGACATCATCAATGAAACAATGTAGACAACAGGTGTCAGCAATCACTTTCAATTTGTGCTTCCTCCCCATGGATCCCAATAAAAATGGGGACAGATTTATTTAATCCCAAGCGGAAGCCAGGTAATAAGCACGACGTTAGAATCGTGGTCGCCGCAGATGCTCCCCCCCAGCGCCCTCCCACTCCCTCATTCCTGATAAACTCCCTCCCCCGCCTCACGCTTCTTTTATTCAGATACCCATGCCCCATTCAGCCGCACCAACCATCGCCCAACCGCTCTCCCGCCGCTTCTCCGTCGCCCCGATGATGGATTGGGAGGCTACTTCTTCCAATCCTTGATCTACAAGGGCTGAGAACACCGAAATTTCTTCATGTACCAATTTTGTACCGAGCAGCTCAGCCCGCTTGAGCTACCTAGCTACCCGCCCCCTTCAAATCCCCCTCCCTCCCGCTGGCTCCTTCGAGTACCATTCTTGCTTTCCAAAAATGACATGGACCGCCAACGCTCATGCCTAGAACCTCGGTCACACCTTCTGATCTACCGAAGTCTATTTGCTTCTTCAACAACAAAGGGGGGGTAGGTAAAACTACTCTGGTCGCCAACCTTGCCGCAGAGCTGACTCTTAATCACGGAAAGAAAGTTCTCGTCATCGATGCAGACCCACAATGCAACTTGACCCAGTATGTCTTAACCGACGAAGACTTCCTTAAAATTTACACCAGCAAAGACCCACACACTATCTACAGTGTAATTCACCCACTTTCGACCGGCAGAGGCTACACCACTGACTTGCCGATCAGCAAAACCAAAAACTTCGGATTTGATGTAATTATTGGCGACCCACGGCTAGCTCTGAAAGAAGACTTGCTCGCACAAGATTGGCGAGAAGCGAAAGCAGGTGGCATTCGAGGACTGAGAACTACGCTCGTATTTCATAATGTCATCGAACAAGCCAAGAATTACGATTACATATTCTTTGACATGGGCCCATCTCTCGGAGCGATCAACCGAGCTATATTGTTAGCTGTTGATTTTTTCCTAGTACCGATGGCAATTGATATCTTCTCCAGCTGGGCGCTCACAAACATAGGCGAGGCCGTTAAAGTCTGGGAAAAAGATCTTGAATTTGGCATGCGCAACTCGGAAGACCCAAGCGAACTTCCCGCTGTCACCATGAAGAAACTCCGCTTCTTGGGGTATGTCACTCAACAGCACAAAGAACGGAAAGAAAACGAAGCCACCCGAATTGTTGAAGCCTACAACAATATAAGTAAAAAGCTACCTGAGATCGTCAGCAAAAATCTTAGCAACTTCTACCCTAAGACACTCAACCCGCACATCGGTGAAATCAAACACCTGGCGAGCCTTGCTCCTAAATCGCAGACACTTCACCAGCCGATGATAAACGTTACAGCCGTCGGCAGCTATTCATCCATGCGGAAACAAGCTCGTGAAATCTACAGCGGTTTAGCTGCGCGATTCATGGAAAACGTTGAAATCCTTGACAAGGAAATTAGGGAGCGGTCCTGAGTGCCTACCATTAACCCAGACCTGATCAACGACTTAGCCCAACGGCGTACTGCAATCTTCGTGGGCGCAGGGGTATCCTCGGGCGCAACTACTGTCGCCGGTGAGCGTATGAAGGCATGGCCTGACTTCCTAACCGAAGCAGCACAGTCGTTAGAAGATAAGAAACTAAAAAAACACGCGATCGATCTTATCAAAAGCCAAGATTACCTCATGGCTTGCGAGATGATTAGTCGGGGACTTGGAGTTGAACCCTGGAGGAAGATTCTTACAGCTGAATACAACCAACGAGGAAATCCAAGCGACCTTCACAGACTAATAATGAAGCTTAATCAACGACTGGTCCTCACTACAAATTTTGATCTTTACTTAGAAACAGCCTGGAACGAAGTAAACACCAAGGAAACCCACTACCCTAATATCGTTAGATCAATTTCTGAAGATAGTTTCCAAGCGTTCCGGGACTCTGAAAATTACATATTCAAAATACACGGATCCATTGATCAAATAGATACCGTAATTTTCACAAAAAAAGAGTATACCGAAAAGGCTTATGGCAATTGGGCGTATGCCAAGTTCATTGAAACCATCCTCCTTACTCATACCGTAATATTTATCGGATTCTCTCTTAATGACCCCGCGATCGCCCAAGTCATTGAGAGCTATGCCCACAACATCCCCAATGCAAGACCACACTACATATTCCTATCAGGAAAACAAACAGATAAGTTTATCGAGATCAACAAAGAACTGCGAAGAATATTCATCATCCCATATGACCCCAAAAACGGGCACGCCGAACTTACGGAGATATTTACAAAAATTCTTCAACTAGTGGATGCGAGACGCAGAGAAATCGGCACTGCCATTATCAGATCTCTAGAAAACAACTAGGATATAGAGCATTCCGCATTCAACTGCAGATACTACTACTTCTAGGAATCTGCCTCGAAGGCTTTTTCTCCTTAAGAGGTTGAGGACGCTAAGGCCTCACATCTCTCGATTAAAAACCCCAGTTCTCCATGCGGATGCCCAGGCACAGCTGGCACAGAAAGCTTCGAGCTCCACCCGCCTAATTCCGCAACCAGGGCGAAATGGTCGTTCCTTGCCGGTACCAACCTGCTGGCAGCCCACAACCGGTCAATGCGCGTTGTGTCGGACTGGCTCATCCCCGTGGGGACGCTCGCGCGCATACGCTTGCACACGCCGATTGTGCACGGGTATTAACGCAAAAGAGCCCTACAGCCTCAAGTAACAAGGGCTGTAGGGCTTTGTTGACAAAGCAAGAGATTGCGCCGTTTGGCATTAATTGGCGTACGGCTTGCCCCACTTTTGCCCCATCTCTCACCTTAATGAGCAAACAGTTCGCTGAATGCAAATAGGTAGCGAGGCTAGGGACTCGGCCCCTTCACGTATCCTCAAGGATCGCAACTGGCCATGAAAGGCGGCGATCTCGCCTTCTACTGATGAGGTACTACGGCCTGTGCCGGCCACAAATCTGCCCTACGCTTCCTCACCTCAACAACGACTTATAAGCTGCAGAAAGCAGGGCTGCTCTACTTAGCTCTCGAACGGAGTTCACCTTCATTTCCTACGGAAACCATCGCAAATTTCACGGTGCATTAAAGGTCTGGTAGTCAGTAAGGTTCCATCCACTCGAAAACAGTGCCAACGTGTAGATTGCCCCACTGGACATTCTTGAAACTGTTATAGTCTCACTTCCTATCGCTGTATTTGTTGTACCTTTGGGAAACAACCAGTCCCAATTAGTATAACTATCGAGACCGCTCCAGTCTGGCATAACCCCTCGATAAAGCCCCCACCACACATCACTTTTGGTAGCATCTGGAACAGACCAGCCAAGATAGATGGTTGTACCTGATGTAGGCTTAACCTCTGTCAACATATATAACGAAGAATCTAAAACCACACTCTCAGACGTAGATAAAGACGCCTTCGGTGGTATTGGATACAATGAACGACCCCCATCAACAATATCAACTAGAGTCACACCCGTTGCGTCATCATACAAGCGCTTAGCTTTTATATCTGGAAAAACAAAATAAAACTCGCCCATATTTGTCTTACGGGTAAGAACCACTGTATCTTCGGCATACTCCAGATAGGCTTTAGAAAGATAGCTAAATGAGTCGCTTACTAAAAGCTCACCTTCCCGCAGATAAAAAACTGGATTTATTTGACGAACAACACAATCTGTGCCACGTTTTATTTTCGACTGAATAATACCTGGAAGCGAAGGATGATCTCTTTCGCTGACAACAGGTGGCGTATCATCAACTAGACGAACAGGCAAACCAGAAGTTTTGTTTTGAGCACCATAAAACATCACATGCTTTTCGGAAAAATAAGATACATCTTCATTGACACCGACTGGCTTTCTACTTAGAAGTATTGCTTTCATTTTTTCCTCTCAGAGGTTTATCCATCAAAAATTCATCAACAACACCTTATGGCACAAATCACTCCGGCACGGTTCCACTAGCCACAGGCCCCCAAACTCGGTTACTCCGATCGTAGCGTTCCCAGTTCTGGCCTCGTTTTTTCTTATACAGCACACCAAAAGTTGTTCCGCCGAGAATTTGAACCTGATACTCTCCTTTCAGATTGCAGTTCTGAAGCCCTAACACAGGCGAATCGGGGTTTACTTGAAGTGCGTAGACGACCTCTCCAAACTCGGACGCAAGTTTATAATTCAATGCAAAAGACACAAACTGACTCGGAGGAGTATCGCTCGTCTGTATGGCTAGGAGGCGCATCATAAAATAAGTCGGCTCACCCGGAAAACTACCGACAGACGAAGCTTCATGCCTAAGCTGAGGACCATTTTTCCCCCAAAAAGACTTTTCTGAGATACCTCTCCGTATGGCCTTATCTCGAGCATTTTGACCTTTAGAATATATAACCCCATCCAACAACTCTTCGGTATGCCAGTTGCTTGCATCGTCATAGCCACGGTATACCCAAGTCTCAGGGGCTGTTACCTTTGTCCGCGTGACACTTCTGTCATTCACCCTCTCTAAATACAGCTTGGCCTTTTCTAGGGTTACAGTCCCCATAGGAGTACTCCTCTCCCCTTGAGCGATTATTTCCTTAGCCTGAGCGGAAGTGTAACACCCCTCTCGAATAGCCTGCTGTACCGTTACGCCAGCATATGCAGACCCAGCAAATATGAAGAGCGCCCCAACGCAAACTCCAACAAATCCCTTTATCACAGCCATCCACTCCTTTGTTTTCTAGAAGTCTCAACTACTCCATGCGCTACTTAGAACAACCTCCCTGAAAAATCAAGACCAACACTAGCATCCCTACACCTACCATCATCGAGAATTATGTATAGCACACGAACTGGAGAAGGCCTTAAAAAAATTTACCCTCAAGGAGGATAACCACGCATTGATTCAACAACCCAAAAAATCTCAAATGTTTTTAAGGTAGCTCTTACAGTAATACTTCGCGCTAACTGTAATGCAATCAGATCAGATTAAAACATCAGAAAACCGTATCAGAAAGCCCAAAAAAGTTAAGTCGATTACCAACTCATGATTATCAACTCACAGCTCACCTCAGTCATGGCTGGACTTGCAGGCATAGGCTGCGGGTACGGCGGCCGAGCTAGATGTCGATACACCTAGCCCGACCGTTCTTTTTCACTTCGCTGAAACTATTTCTTTCACGTGGTCCTGGCATGCAGCCAGGGCGATCAGTCCTTGATCGCCGTCACCGGTGATCCCGATAATTCGTTGAGCAGTCGCTGGGTCAAGTTCGGCTCTCGCCGCTCCATGAACCAGGCCGCCGGCGCCGGCGGTGGCTGGCACCCTACCGCTACCACCCTGGGCTTTGACGTTGAATAGGACTGACAACCGCAGATCAGCAGTAGCCAGCCGATCCCGCAAGCGAGCCTGAGCTTGTTGAGCATCGTTCATTTCCTTCCAGTGAGTTTGGTCCTGCACCTGCAGGCGGTCTTCCAGGGCGCGCCGGGCCTTCTGCTGTTCCTGGAGCTGGCCGAGCGCTGCCTCCGCGGCGTCCTCCCGCTCTCGGCTGTACTTCAGGTCTTTTGCTGCAAGCTGCTGCTCATACCCGGCCGCCTGCCTTTCCAGTTCTTTGGCCTGCCACCACCACGCGAGGCGCCCACCAACCGCAGCCCCAAGGATCAATGCGAGCATCGTCAACCGCGCCTGCAGGAACATCAGATCAGTACCTGCTCGGCGCGTTTGTAGATCGCCACGCGGTCGTCCAGCCCGTTGAGTCCGCCGTTGATCCGCCGGGTGATGGCCTCGAACGCCGACGGCCCCTTGTCGGCCAGCGAGTTGAGGCCGGCCAGGTGCCAGAACCAACCAGCCGAGTCGGCAGCATGCTCCGGACGCGCGAGTAACTCGGGATGGTTGAGCAGATCGAGGCCCAACGCTTCGCCGCAACGCTGGTAGTTGGCACGACCGGTCACTTGAATCAGGCCACGGCCGCGATACTTTTGGCCGTCGCCGTCGGCCTCGAGCGTGTTGCCCAGCCGCGCCGCGAGCTTGCCGGTGTCGTACTTGGCCAGGTACTGATCGCCGCCCAGCTCGCGGACGTAGCGCAGCTGGCCAGACTCATGGCCGACCTGAGCCAGGAACGCACGCTTACGCAGCGGGGTGACGATGCCCCACTTCACCATCGACGCGTTCAACACAGGAAGAAAAACGCCGGCTTGGGTGCCGGCGTTGGGGAGGATCTGTTGCAGTTGCTTGAGAGTGACAGTCATCTTGAATCTCCAGCTGTGGCCACTCAGGCCGGTTTCACATCGACCACCTTCAGTGGCTTGTCGGATTTCTTTTTCTTGCCCTTGGCCTTCGCCTTGCCCTTCTTACCGCCGTTGCACTCCACCGCGGTCGACCAGCCGGAGGCATCGAAGGTCTGCTCGACGCTGTCGACCAGGTACTGGCCATCCAGCCCCTGCTTGAAACCCTGGGCGTTGATCAAGCGCTCGGCGAACAGGTCGGTGCGCCCGGGCATCTGCAAGCGCACACTGGCAGTGGTGCGGTTGAATGCAGCGAGCTTCGCCTTGGCCGCCTGCTCGGCTGCGGACTTGTTCGGGTAGATATGCCGGTCGGTGTGCACGCCCGGCAGCCCCGAGGGGGCATCGTCATTACCCAGCTCGACCACCACCAACTTCCCGGTCTTCTTGTCCTGGTGCTGGGTCTTCACGGACTTCTGCGCGCTGCGATCCCCGAGGCGGAACTGCCACCGGCTCACGTCCGCCAGCGTGATAGTGACCACCCCAAAGGCCTTGCCGCTGGCACCCTGGCTGGCTTCACGGGGCAGGACCAGAAGCTTGCCGTCCGCGACTTTCGCAGTGCAGTCGTATTGCTTGGCCAGGCGGGTGATGAAGTTGAAGTCCGATTCGTTACGCTGGTCGACGCGGTCGACCTTCGTCTGCACGGGGCAGGCCGGTGCCCAGCCGTTGCGAGCGGCAATGTCGCGGACGATCTGCGACAGCGGCACGCCCTCCCAGCTGCCGCTGCGCGTGGTCTTACCGCTGCCGCGCATGCCACTGGCCTTGCCCCGGATGACCATCGTGCGTGGCGGCGAGGAGACTTCGATCTCGTCGACGGTGTACCGTCCGAGGCGGGCCAGCGCCTGCCCCATATAGCCCAGGTAGACCTCGATCCGCGCGCCTCGAGCGGGCAAGGCGACCGCTGCATCGCGATCATCGATCCGCAGCTCGAACTCGTCGGAGTCCATCCCAGGCTTGTCGGTTGTTCTCAGCAGCAACAACCGATCATTGATCAGCGCCGTGATGTCCGCGCCATCAGCGACGATGCGAAAGGTAGGTTGCATAAGCACTCCAGAATGAAAAAGCCCCGCACTCGGCGGGGCTCGTTGAGGGCTGGGGGTTACCCCCACAGCTCGATAGTTTCGATCGATGGCGCAGCAAGGTCGGGCAGCACGATCACCACCCCGGTGCGGTAGGGCTGCGGCTCATCGGCCAGACCCGGATTCTCCTGCAGCACCAACTCGACAGTGCCGTTAAGGTGTCCGTAGTGCTGGTAGCACAGGGTGTCGAGCAAATCCCCGTCAGACGTTCTGCATGTCGTTGCCATACTTCACGAACTCCAGTGAGAAACCCTGCTTGCGTGGGATGCCGCCAGCCAACAGCGCGCCCTGCTCTTCATCGACGCTCAGCAGGCACCAGGTGCCGAGTACGTCACCGTAACCGGTGACCAGGCTGACCGGTTGCAACCGGCGGGCGATAGCGCGAAGGGTGTCCAGCTGCTTGATCCCCCCCTTGAAGCCGGGATAGATCACCCCCTTCAACGTCATCTTGTCCTCGCCCTGCCCCACCGCCTGTTGCGCGATATCCCGCGTCAGGCGTTCCTGTCCCGCCCAGCGCGCTGCCGTCTGCCGCCGCAGCTCGTCGAACGCAGCGGTGTCCAGGTTGAAGTAATACGGCTGCAACTTGGCATCGAGCGGCTGCAGGATCAGCAGGTGCGGGAAGGGTTTGATCGCCTCGGCCGCCGGCGTCGCCAGCGATGCGAGCGCGCTAGTCGGCAAGATGTTGGCCAACGACGGGCTAACCTGGCCGGCTATCCGGCCAAAGGCAGCCAGCGAGATCGCTCTGGAGCATGCCAGCAAGCTACTTGGACATACCTCCGAAGAGATCACCAAGAGGGCTTATCGCCGCGTCGGGGAGGTCGTCAAACCGACAAAATAGAGGGAGGGTTGCGGAACACTTGCCAAAAGTTGCGGAACACACCGCGAATTTCAGCCAATAAAAAACCCCGTAGATCATTGATCTACGGGGTTTTCAGTTTGGAGGCCGAGGTCGGAATCGAACCGGCGTAGGCGGATTTGCAATCCGCTGCATAACCATTTTGCTACTCGGCCAAACTTTCGATGCCTTACAACCGCATCAAAGGTACAACTCGAAGCTGGAAGGCCAATCTTGACCTTAATCTTAATCTACCTTCCAACCCTTTGAATTCTAAGGGGTTTTTCGTGTTCCTGAATCAGGAATGGACGCAATTCTGGACTTGTTCGCAGGGCATGTCAAGGACAGAAATGAAATAATTCAATGCTTTAGCACCAGTCTTTACTTCAGGCCGCGACAAGCCCGGTTGTCCCGTTCCCCGCTAATCCTCATCGGGCCCGAGGATGCTTTCCAACCTCGCCATCCTTTCCCTGTCCCTTCTGAATCCACAAAACATCGGTGAACCTGCTGCATGGGGGGCGACTTCCGAAGGTTCTCAACTGCTGCACCTGATGCAGCAGTCAAATGCAAAAAAGCCTGATTGTTGACTCTGTAGCACAGACCTATCCTCGTGTTCCCACCCCCAGGTTTCCAAGGAGATCGAGCATGGTCACCCGCATACAGCTTCACGAAGTCGGCGCCCCTCAGGTCCTGCAGTTCGAGCAGGTGCAAGCCCAGGCGCCCGGTGCCGGCGAGGTCTGGCTGGAGCAGACGGCCATCGGCGTCAACCCGCTGGACCTCAGCCAACGCAGCGGCGCCGTGCCGGTTGCCCTGCCCTGCGGGCTCGGGCTGGAAGGCGCGGGGCTGGTCAGGGCGATCGGTCCCGGGGTTACCCAGGTCCAGGTGGGTGACCGCGTCGCCTATGCCACCGGGCCCCTCGGCGCCTATGCCAGCGCCCGCCTGTACCCGGCCGAGCGCCTGGTCAAGCTGCCGCCGCAGCTGGCCTCGGACGCCGCCGCGGCCCTGCTGTTCAAGGGCATCACCGCCCAGTACCTGCTCAAGTCCACCTACCCCGTCGGGCCTGGCAGCCGGGTGCTGATCTATGGCGCCGCCGGTGCCCTGGGCCAGTTGATGGTGCCCTGGGCCAAGCATTTGGGGGCCAGTGTCATCGGCGTGGTGTCCAAGGCGCAAAGTGTCGAGCGGGCCCGGGCGGTCGGCTGCGACGAAGTGCTGGTGTTCGATGCCGCGACCCTCGCCCAACAGGTCGTCGAGGCCACTCAAGGGCACAAGGTCGATGTGGTGTACGACCCGATCGGCCGGGTGTCCTTCGAAGCCTCCCTCGACAGCCTGCGCCCGCGCGGCCTACTGGTGTCCTTCGGCGCGGCGTCGGGTGCTCCGGACGCGGTGCAGGTCGGCACGCTCAACGCCAAGGGCTCGCTGTTCCTCACCCGCCCGTCCCTCGCCGCCCACACCGCCAGCGCCAGCGAGTACCAGGCACGCGCCGCCGATGTGCTGGACGCCTTCGCCGCGGGTATCATCCAGCCGCGGATCTGGCAGCGTTACGCCCTGGCCGAGGTGGCCCAGGCCCACGCCGATCTGCACGGCGGACGCGCGCAAGGGGCCATCATCCTGATACCTTGAGGCCGTTCCCCTTCCATCTGGCTGCATAGTGAGGCCCCCCAGGCGCATGGATCCGTTCGACAGTCGACAGGCCGATGAACTCGCCACCCTGCTGGCGCTCTTCGAGCACGGCTCGTTCGCCACCGCCGGCCGTGCCTTGCAGCGCCACCCTTCGGTGCTGTCCAAGCGCCTGGCGGCCCTGGAAAGCCGCCTGGGCATTCGCCTGGTGCAGCGCACCACCCGGCAATTGCGCTTCACCGACGAAGGCGCGCGGCTGGTCGAACGCCTGCGACAGGCAGCGAGCCTGATCAGCGAAGCCGAACACGAAGCTTCCCAGGGCGCTGCGCAGATCCGTGGGCGCCTGCGCCTGGCCTTGCCGGCCGCCATGGGCCGGCGCTGGCTCAGCCCGATCCTCGCCCAGTTCGCCCTGGCCCATCCCGGGGTGGTGCTGGAGACCGAATATTCGGACCGCTTTGTCGACATCGTCGGTGAGGGTTTCGACGCGGCGATCCGCATCGGCGAGCTGCCCGACAGCCAACTGGTGGCCCGCAAGCTCTGCGCTCATCAACGCATCCTCTGCGCCGCGCCCGCCTACCTGCAACGCCATGGCGAACCGCAAGTGCCTGCCGACCTTGCCAGCCACAACTGCCTGGGTTTTACCGGCCTGCGCTCCTACCCCGACTGGCGCCTGACCCGCCAGGGCCGGCAGGAAACCGTGCGCATCCACGGCACCCTGCACAGCAACGACAATGAGGCGCTGTTATCCGCGGCCCGGGCCGGCGTCGGCATCCTCGCCGGCGGCGACTGGTTGATGCATCAGGACCTGGCGGCGGGGCATCTGGTCCGGGTGCTGCCGCAGTGGCAGCTGGACAGCGACTCGGGGATCTACCTGCTGCGCCCCTCCGCGCGTTTCAGCAGCGCCACCACCCAGGCCTTCAAGCAGTGGATCGAGGCGCGTTTTGCCCAGGGCGCGCCGTGGGAAACGCCGGCCAGGGACGAGGCGTAGCAGCGCTCACAGCGAAGCGACGATGAACTCCCGCAACCATTGGTGGGCCGGGTCGCGGTGGCAGCGCTCGTGCCAGAGCATGGCCATTTCATAACCCGCGACCTCCAGCGGCGGCTCGACCACCTTCAGCGCCGGGTTGTCGCGCACCAGGCGCGCCGGCAGCATCGCCACCAGATCGGTGCTCGCCAGCGCCGAGAGGACAAACAGGAAGTGCGGCACCGACAGCACCACCCGGCGCGTCAGCCCCACCTCACCCAGCGCACTGTCGGTGACGCCATGAAAACCGCCGCCATCGGGCGACACCACAACGTGCTCCAGCTTGCCGAATTGCGCCAGGCTCGGGCGCCGTTGCAGGCGCGGATGGCCCGCGCGGCCCACCAGCACATACCGCTCGCTGAACAGCACCCGACGGCGCAGCCCCGGGGGTGAGTCCTCGCTGGTGTGCAGGGCCAGGTCGATGCTGCCCTGCTCGGCCTGCTGGACCAGGCGTCCGGGCTCCAGTTCGAGCACCGCCAGCCGGGTGCCGGGCGCCGCCGCGCGCAAGCCGGCCAGCGCCGGGAGGATCACCGTCGACTCGCCGTAGTCGGACGCCGACACGCTCCAGGTATTGGCCGCCGCGCCCGGGTCGAACGGGCTGACCGGCGACACCGCCAGCTCCAGTGCCTCCAGCGCCCGGCGCAGCGGCTCGCGCAATTCGTCGGCCCTGGCGGTGGGCCGCATGCCCCGCGGCCCCGGCAGCAACAACGGGTCGCCGAAGATCTCCCGCAGCTTGGCCAAATGCACGCTGACCGAGGGTTGCGACAGATTCAGGCGTTGCGCCGCGCGGGTCACGTTGTGCTCCGCGAGCAGCACATCCAGGGTCAGCAGCAGGTTGATGTCCAAGCGTCTTAAATTATTCACGACAATACCTGGGATATTGGATATTCATTTCCAATATACCTGGCGACGACCGATCCTGCTGTCTCCCGACATTGGAGGCCCTGTGATGAATGTACTGCTGGTGTATGCCCACCCCGAACCCCGCTCCTTGAACGGCTCGCTCAAGGACTTCACGATCAAGCGCCTGCAGGCCGCCGGCCACGCGGTCCAGGTCTCGGACCTGTATGCAATGAACTGGAAGGCGCCGTTGGATGCCGACGACAGCCTGGGCCGGCCGGACAACACTCGCTTCGATCCGTCCCTGGACTCCAAGCGCGCGTTCGAAGAAGGCCTGCAATCGGCGGACATCGCCCGCGAGCAGGAAAAACTGCTCTGGGCCGACACCGTGCTGCTGCAGTTTCCCCTGTGGTGGTTCTCCATGCCGGCGATTCTCAAGGGCTGGGTGGAACGGGTCTACGCCTACGGTTTCGCCTATGGCGTCGGCGAGCATTCGGACGCGCGCTGGGGCGATCGCTACGGCGAAGGCGCCCTGGCTGGCAAGCGCGCGATGCTGATCGTCAGCGCCGGCGGCTGGGAATCCCACTATGGCCCGCGGGGCATCAACGGGCCGATGGACGACCTGTTGTTCCCGATCCACCACGGCATCCTCTATTACCCCGGTTTCGACGTGCTGCCGCCATTCGTGGTCTACCGCACCGGGCGCATCGACGAGGCGCGCTTCGCCAGAATCTGCGAAGAACTTGGACAACGTTTGGACCAGCTGCAACAGACCGCGCCCATCGCCTTCCGCCCACAGAACGCCGGCGCCTACCGGATCCCCGAACTCACCCTGCACCCGGAGATCGCCGCCGACCGCCAGGGCTTTGCGGCCCATCTGGTGTAGGCCTGCACACTCACTGCCAGCCCCCGCCCAGCACTTTGTACAGGGTCACCCGGTTGCTCTGCTCGGCCAGGCGCAGGCTGATCAGGTCCTGCTGGGCGCTGTACAGCGAACGCTGGGCGTCCAGGGCTTCGAGGTAACTTTGCGAGCCACCGCGATACAGCGCGTCGGCCAGCTCGAAGCTTTTGCGGCTGGCGTCGGTCAGCGCCTGCTGGGCGTCCAGGCGTTCGTCCAGGGTGCTGCGTTCGGCCAGGGCGTCGGCGACTTCCTTGAAGGCGCTCTGTACGGTTTGCTGGTAGGTCTGCACCTGGATCTCGCGCTCGACCTTGGCCGCGTCCAGGGTCGCGCGGTTACTACCGGCGTCGAACAACGGCAGGCTGATGCTCGGGGCGAAGGTCCAGGCACCGCTGCCGGCCTTGAACAGCCCGGACAGCGCCGAACTCGCCGAACCGGCGTTGGCGGTCAGGCTGATGCTCGGAAAGAACGCCGCCCGCGCCGCGCCAATATCGATGTTCGCCGACTTCAGCGTGTGTTCCGCCGCCAGCACATCGGGACGCCGCTGCAACAGACTGGACGGCAATTCGTCCGGCACCCGCACCAGCAACGCCGCCGATTGCAGGCTGGCGCCGGGCAGCAGCTCGTCGGGGATCTCGCTGCCCACCAGCAGGCGCAGCGCGTTGCGGTCCTGGAGGATCTGGCTGGCGTACACCGCCGCGTCGCCGCGGGCCGACTCCACGGTGGTCTGCGCCTGGGCCAGGGCCAGCCCGGAGGAGCCACCCAACGCATGGCTGCGCCGGGTCAGCTCGTAGGTCGCCTGCTGGCTGCGCAGGGTTTCCTGGGCCAGGCGCAGCAGCTCGTTGTCCGCCGCCAGGGTCAGCCAGGCCGTGGCCACCTCGGCCACCAGGCTGATCTGCGTGCTGCGCCGGGTCTCGGCCAGCGACAGGTAGGCTTCCAGCGCTTCGTCCTTGAGGTTGCGCAGCCGTCCGAACACATCCAGCTCATAGCTGCTCAGGCCCAGTTGCGCGCTGTAGTCATGGCTGGTAGTGGCCACGCCGCTGCTGGAGGAAGAAGCCGGCGTGCGGGCGTGAGTACCGCTGACCCCGGCGTCGATCGCCGGGAACAACGCCGCGCGCTGGATGCGGTATTGCGCCTGGGCCTTCTCGATGTTCAGGCTGGCCAGGCGCAGGTCGCGGTTGTTGGCCAGGGCCAGGGCCTGCAAGCGCGCCAGGCGGCTATCGGTGAAAAACTGCTGCCAGTGGATATCGGCGGCGACCTCCCCGGTGGAAGTCTTGCTGCCCGGCAACCATTGCTCGGCAACCGGCGCCTCGGGGCGCTGGTATTCGGGCGCCAGGTTGATACAGCCACCGAGCAGCGCCAGGACAGGCACCAGGGCCCAACGAAACTTGATCATGCGTCACCTGTTGCAGCGGGTTGAGTGGACGTCGTGGAGGCACGGGTAAAACGGCGACGGATCAGCACGAAGAACAGCGGCACGAAGAAGATCCCCAGCACCGTGGCGCTGAACATGCCGCCCAGCACACCGGTACCGATGGCCCGGCGCCCGGCCGAACCTGCGCCGGAGCTCAAGGCCAGGGGCAGCACGCCGAACATGAAGGCCAGGGAGGTCATGAGGATCGGCCGCAGGCGCTGGCGCACCGCGGTCAGGGTCGCCTCCAGCAGGCTCGCGCCCTGCTCGTGCAGGTGCTTGGCGAACTCGACGATAAGGATCGCGTTCTTCGCCGACAGCCCCACGGTGGTCAACAGCCCCACCTGGAAGTACACGTCGTTGCTCAGGCCGCTGAAGCGGGTCGCCAGCACCGCCCCGACCACGCCCAGGGGCACCACCAGCATCACCGAGAACGGCACCGACCAGCTTTCGTACAAGGCCGCCAGGCAGAGGAATACAAACAGGATCGAAATCCCGTAGAGCAATGGCGCCTGGGAGCCGGACAGGCGCAACTGATAGGACTGCCCGGTCCACTCATAGCCGATGCCCTCGGGCAATTGCTTGACCAGGGATTCGACCACGTCCATGGCCACCCCGGAACTCACCCCCGGCGCCGGATCGCCCACCACCTCCAGGGAGGAAATACCGTTGTAACGTTCGAGCAACGGCGAACCGTAGCTCCAGGCGCTGCTGGCGAAAGACGAGAAGGGCACCATTTCATCGTTGGCATTGCGCACGAACCAATGGTCCAGGTCCTCCGCCTGCATCCGCGCGGCGGCCTCGCCCTGCACATAGACCTTCTTCACCCGGCCCTGGTTGAGAAAGTCGTTGACGTAGGTACCTCCGAGGGCCGTGGACAGGGTGCTGTTAATGTCGCTGGTGCTCAGGCTCAGGGCCCCGGCCTTGCGATCGTCGATGCTGACCTTGAGCTGCGGCGTGTCGTCCAGGCCATTGCTGCGGACCCCGAGCAGGCGCGGGTCCTGCTGCGCCAGCTGGATGAACTGTTCGCGGGCCGCCACCAGGGCGTCGTGGCCCAGGCCGGCGAGGTCCTTAAGCTGCAGGTCGAAGCCCGAGCTTTGCCCCAGGCCACGCACCGCCGGCGGCTGCATGACGAACACATTGGCATCTCCAATGCTTGCCAGCGCCTGGGTCGCGCGCTGGGCAATCGACGCCGAATCCTGGCCCGCGCCCAGGCGCTCGCTCCAGTCCTTGAGCTTGATAAAGGCGCGGCCGGTGTTCTGGCTGTTGCCGCCCATGCCCAGACCGCTGATGCTGATCAGCGCCTCGACTTCCGGCTGTTCGAGCATGTAGCTCTCGAACTGTTTCATCACCGCCTGGGTGCGGCTGTCGGTGGCGCCCACCGGCAGCTGGATCTGCGCCATCAGGGTGCCCTGGTCTTCATCCGGCAGGAACGAGGTCGGCAGGTTGCTATAGCCGACGCCCATGACCAGCAAGAGCACCCCGTACAGCAGCAGGCTGCTACGGCCGCGTTGCAGGATTCCGCCGACCAGCCGCTGATAGGCCTGGGCGCTGCGCTCGAAGTTACGGTTGAACCAACCGAAGAAGCCGCGCTGCGGCCCATGCCCCTGAGCATCGGCGGGCTTGAGCAGGGTCGCGCACAACGCCGGGGTCAAGGTCATGGCCACCAGCACCGAGAGCAGCATGGCCGAGACGATGGTCACCGAGAACTGCCGGTAGATGACCCCGGTGGAGCCGCCGAAAAACGCCATGGGAATGAACACCGCGCTGAGCACCAGGGCAATGCCGATCAGCGCGCTGGTGATTTCCGCCATCGACTGACGCGTGGCTTCCAGGGGCGACAGCCCTTGCTCGACCATCACCCGCTCGACGTTCTCTACGACGACGATGGCGTCGTCCACCAGCAAGCCGATGGCCAGGACCATGGCGAACATGGTCAGGGTGTTGATCGAATAGCCGAGCAGCGCCAGCACGCCGAAGGTCCCCAGCAGCACCACCGGCACGGTGATCGCCGGAATCAGGGTGGCCCGCGGGTTCTGCAGGAACAGGAACATGATCAGCACCACCAGGACGATGGCTTCGCCGAGGGACTTGACCACCTCCTCGATGGATAGGCTGACAAAGGGCGTGGTGTCGTAGGCGATGACGTTCTTCAGCTGCATTTCCGCCGGGTAGAACGGCTCCAGTTCCTTGAGTTTGGCCTTGACCGCGTCACCGACGCTCAGAGCGTTGGCCCCGGTCGCCAGCTTGATCCCCATGGCCGAGGCGGGCCGGCCATTGAGGGCCGTGCTCATGTCATAACTTTCGCTGCCCAGCTCGACCCGCCCCACATCGCTCAGCAGCACCACGGCGCCATCGCTGGACGACTTGACCACCACATTGCGGAACTCGTCCTCGGTCTGCAGCTTGCTGCGTGCGGTAATGGTCGCGTTCAGTTGCTGCCCGGGCACCGCCGGCACGGCGCCCAGCTGCCCGGCAGAGACCTCGGTATTCTGTGCCTCCAGGGCGGTGCTGACGTCGGACGGCATCAAGGCGTACTTTTCCAGCTTGGCCGGGTCCAGCCAGATGCGCATGGCGTAGCCCGAGCCCAGGGTCTGCACCTCGCCGACGCCATCGATACGGCTGATCTGGTCGAGCAAGGTGCTGGAGATGTAGTCGCCGATCTGGGTGCCGGTGACGCTTTCGTTGTCCGAGGCCAGGGCGGCGATCATCAGGAAGTCCGAACCGCCCTTGGTCACGGTCAGGCCTTCGCTCTGCACCGACTGCGGCAGGCGCGACTCGGCCTGCTGCAGCTTGTTTTGCACCTGCATCTGCGCCACGTCCGGGTCGGTGCCGGCGGCGAAGGTCAGGCTGATGCTGGCGCTGCCCGCCGAGCTGCTGGTGGCCGACATGTAGGTCAGGTTGTCCAGGCCAGTCAGTTGCTGTTCGATGACCTGGGTCACCGAGTCTTCCACGGTCTTGGCCGAGGCGCCGGTGTAGGTGGCGGAGATCCGCACCGTTGGCGGCGCGATGTCGGGGTACTGCTCCAGGGGCAACTGGCTGATGGACAAGGCCCCGGCGAGCATGATGACGATGGCGATGACCCAGGCGAAAATCGGTCGGTCGATAAAAAAGCGCGCCATGCTCAACCCTCCTGCGCCAGGGCAGTGGCCGGCGCTTGCGGTACACGGCTGCGGGTACCGCTGCCGCTGTTCTGCGCCACTACCGCGGCGCCGACCCGGACCTTCTGCCCGCCTTCGACGATCAACTGGTCACCGGCATTGAGGCCGGCTGTCACCCACCACTGGTTGCCCACTGCGCGGTCGATGGTCACCTGCCGTTGCTCGACCTTGCCCTCGACCACCACCAGCACCGAGGTCACGCCACTGGCGCTGCGGCTCACCGCGCGTTGCGGAATCAGGATCGCCTGCTCGTCCCGGGCCTGTTCCAGCACTGCCCGCACGTACATGCCCGGCAGCAGCAGGCGTTCCGGGTTGGGGAATTCGGCGCGCAGGGTCACGGTACCGGTGCCCTGGCTGACACTGACCCCGCTGAACTTCAGGCGTCCCTCATGGGCATAAGAGCTGCCGTCGTCGAACTTGAGGCCGACAGGCACTTCATCCGTCGCATTGCCCTGCAGCGCACCGCTGGCCAGGTCGCGCTTGAGGCGCAGCAGCTCGGTGGTGGACTGGGTGACATCGACATAGATCGGGTCCAGTTGCTGCACCGTGGTCAGCGCCGAGTCCTGGTTGGCCACCACCAGGGCGCCGGGGGTCACGGTGGAGGTCTCGATACGCCCGCCGATGGGCGAGCTGATGCGCGTATAGGCCAGGTTGATGCGCGCCGTCTCGACGCCGGCCTGGGCCACCTGCAGATCGGCCTGGGCAGTCAATAGGCTGGCCTGGGCGTCTTCGTTGTCCTGCTGGCTGATGGCGTCGATCTTCGCCAGTTGGGCATCGCGGGAGGCGGTGGCCTGGGCCGATTTCAGGGTCGCGCGGGCCTTGGCCAGGGTGGCCTGGGCTTCCGCCAGGGCCGTCTTGTAGCTGGCAGCGTCGAGCTGGTACAGGCTCTCCCCGGCCTTGACCTCGGCGCCTTCGACGAACAACCGTTGCTGGACGATGCCGCCCACCTGGGGACGGATCTCGGCCACCATGAACGCCTGGGTACGCCCGGCCAGCTCGGTGGTCAGGGCCTGGCTTTGCGGCTGCACGGTGATCACCGAGACCTTGGGCACGTCGGTGACAGCCTCGGGCGCCGCCGGCGAGCAACCGCTCAACACGAACAGCACCATCAGGGAAACAGTGACCGCGGTGGTCACCAGGGACTTGGCGAAGATTTTGCTCGACATAATGGCCTCTGCAAGACGGGATGGCTTGTGCTCGTGGCCATGCTGCGAGGCAAATGTGCAGGAAAATTGAAGATTGCCCGGCGACCTTGAATCCTGGCCGCGCCGGGGCCTAAATGAGCAGGCCATTCCTCCAGCCTGCGAGCCTATGAAACTGAGCATCTCCACCAAACTGTTCTGCGCCGTCCTGGCCAGCGTACTGTTCGTCATCCTGAGCATGGGCCTGGCCACCAGCTGGAGCTTCGGCCGCGGCTTCCTCGGCTACCTCAACGAACAGGCGCTGCAACGCATGGAACCGGTGCTGCCACGCCTGGCAGTGGCCTACGAGCGCGAAGGCAACTGGGAGTTCATCCGCGACAACCCCGATCGCTGGTTCGACATCATGCGCCCGGGACCCAAGGAGCAATCGCAGATCCGCAAGCTGAAACTGCCGATGACCTCGGACCTGACCGGCGCGCTGTTTCGCATCGCCCTTCTGGACCGCAACAAGCAGCTGGTGATCGGCTATGCGGCGATCGCCGACGATGCCCTGCTGCGGCCGATCGAGGTGGCCGGCAGCACCGTCGGCTGGCTGGCCGTATCACCGTTCCAGAGCGTCAGCGAAGCCGGCGGCGAACGTTTCTTCCAGTACCAGCTGCGCACCAGCCTGGCGGTGGGCGTGGCCTCGCTGTTGCTGGCGATGCTGATCGCCTGGTGGATCTCGCGCACCCTGCTCGACCCGGTCAAGCGCGTGGCCGCGGCCACCCACCGCCTGGCCGCCGGGGAGTACAGCAACCGGGTGGCCGAGGCCTCCAACGACGAAGTCGGCCAGCTGGCCCGCGACTTCAACCAGCTGGCCTACACCCTGGAGCGCAACGAACAGATGCGCCGCGAGTTCATGGCCGACGTCTCCCATGAGCTGCGCACCCCGCTGTCGGTGTTGCGCGGCGAACTGGAGGCCATCGAGGACGGCGTGCGCAAGCTCGACCGACGGTCGATGCAATCGCTGCAAAACGAAGTGGGCATGCTCAGCAAGCTGGTGGACGACTTGTACGAGCTGTCCCTGGCCGACGTCGGCGCCCTCACCTACCGCAAGAGCGAGTGCTCGCTCAACGAACTGTTGCAGGCCGGCGTGGCGATGTTCCAGGAACGCTGCCAGGCCGCCCGGCTCCAGGTCGAGCTGAAACTGCCGGAGCGGCCGATGCAGCTGGACGCCGACCCCAAGCGCCTGCAACAGCTGTTCGCCAACCTGCTGGAAAACACCCTGCGCTACACCGATGCCGACGGCCAGCTGCGCATCCGCGCCTGTATCGAGGGCAATAACCTGCGGGTCGACTTCATCGACTCCGGCCCCGGGGTCGAGGCCGAACAACTGCCGCGGCTGTTCGAGCGCTTCTACCGTGGCGAGGCCTCGCGCAACCGCGCCAGCGGCGGCGCCGGCCTGGGCCTGGCGATCTGCCGCAGCATCGCCCAGGCCCACGGCGGCAGCCTCGACGCCGATCATTCGCCCCTGGGCGGCCTGTGGCTGACCCTGCGCCTGCCCGGCAAGGTCTGAAGCATGAGCACTGAACAACCGATCCTGATCGTCGAAGACGAACCGAAACTCGCCGCCTTGCTGCGCGACTACCTGGACGCCGCCGGTTACCCCAGCCTGTGCCTAGACAACGGCCTGGACGTGGTGCCGACGGTGCGCGCCCAGCCCCCGCGGCTGATCCTGCTCGACCTGATGCTGCCGGGGCGCGACGGCCTGGAGGTGTGCCAGGAGCTGCGACGTTTCAGCGAAGTGCCGATCATCATGATCACCGCCCGGGTCGAGGAAGTGGACCGCCTGCTGGGCCTGGACCTGGGAGCCGACGACTACATCTGCAAGCCCTTCAGCCCGCGCGAAGTAGTGGCCCGGGTCAAGGCCATCCTGCGCCGCAGCCCGCAGTTGACGGCGGTTGCCCAAACCCGCCTGCAGATCGACGAACAACGCTACCGCGCCTCGTTCGACGGCGTGGCCCTGGACCTTACCCCGGTGGAACTGCGCCTGCTCAAGACCCTGGCCGCGTCCCCGGGCCGGGTGTTCTCCCGCAACCAGTTGCTCGACCGCCTGTACTCCGACCACCGGGTGGTGACCGACCGCACCGTCGACAGCCACGTGCGTAACCTGCGGCGCAAACTGGCCCAGGCCTGCCCCGGGGAAGACCCGATCCAGTCGTTGTATGGCGTGGGTTACAAACTTGAGCTGGGCGCGATACCGGGCTGAGAGATTGCGGCAAGCCGGGTTATCCTGCGCCGCCAGGAACTTCAAAGGTGCGCAACATGACCCGACTACAGCAGGTGGACATTGACTTGAACGCGGTGACCAGCACGGCCGAACTGCATGCCACCCTGCGCGATGCCCTGGGTTTTCCCGCCTGGTGCGGCGCCAACTGGGACGCCTTCTGGGACGCCATCACCGGCCTAGTGGAAATGCCCGTGCAGCTGAAATTCCATGGCTGGGACGAGCTGGCCACGCGCTTGCCGAGGGATGCCCAACTGATGCGGCAATGCCTGGAAGAGATGACAACCCACTACCCGGAATTCGCGCCGCAGGTGACGTTCGACTGAACAGCCCGCCAACGCCACATGCCGTTCCTTGATGCCATTGCCCTCCCCTACGCCGACCTCGAAACCCCTGCATGTCCCTAGGCACTTCCAGTGGAGACACCTGGGGACCGATGCAAAGGGTCGCTGGGCGCACCTACGACTGCTGGCGCGTCCAGGCGTCCTGCTGATCCTGCTTGACGATGTCGACGAAGTGCGCCGGCAGCAGGTTGCGGAAAAGCCCGCCGTCGCCCTCCACCACCTCGACCATCTTCGCCACCATTTCCTCGGGGTCGTATTGCTCGAAGGGGAACTTCAGCCCGGAGTGATCGGTGAAGTGCTTCTGCGGGTCGTACCAGCTTTTCCAAGTCTCCATCATCCGGTCGTTGAAACCGGTGGAATAAGGCCCGGGGTTGATGGTCGCGACCTGGATGCCGAACTCCGCCAGTTCCATGTGCAGGGCCTCGGCGATGGACTCCAGGGCGTGCTTGGAGGCGCAGTAGGCGCCGGTGAAGGGCCCGGTGAGCAGGCCGGCGATCGACGAGACGAAGACGATCTTGCCCTTGCGTCGCTCGACCATCTGCCGCACGAAACCCTGGGTCAGCTCCAGGTTGGCGAACACGTTGGTCTCGAACTGGGAGCGCAGGATATCCACGGGGATTTCCGCGATGGCGCCGGTCTCGGCATCGCCGGCGTTGTTCAACAGCACGTCGATGTCCCACTGCCAGGCATGGGCCCGGTCGCGGGCCGAAGTGATGTCGAGCTTCTCCACCCGCAGCTTGAGGTCCAGGCTGGCGGCGAGTTCGCGCAGTTCGGTGACCTGAGGAGTGATCTGCACCCCGGCGATCACTTCATGCCCGTTGGCTGCCAGGCGCAGCGCCACCGCGCGACCAAAGCCCGAACCGGCGCCGGTGACCAGAATACGTTTTTTGCTCATTGTGGTTTCTCCAGGAAAATGTCGCAGGCCAGGGCTCAGAGGCAAGCCCGGGCGATGATTTCGTCTTCAACCGCGGTGCCGCCGGAGACGCCGATGGCGCCCAGGCAGCGCCCCGCCTGATCGACGATGGGCAGGCCGCCGGCAAAGCTGGTCAAGCCGCCGTTGCTCTGCTCGATCGACCACAACGACTGCCCCGGCCCGGACAAGGCGCCGAGTTCGGCGCTGGCGGTACGGAACAGCGCCGAAGTCCGGGCCTTGCGCTGGGCCAGGTCGATCGCCCCCGGCACCGCGTCGTCCATGCGCACGAACGCCAGCAGATTGCTGCCTTGATCGACGATGGCGATGCACACCGACAGTTGCATCTGCATGGCTTTGGCGATGCCCTTGTCGAGCATCTGCCGGGCGGGTTTGAGGGTGACGGGCCAGTGCATGGCGAGACTCCTTTGCGGTTGAAAAGAGTCTATGAAGCTCGTAGCTTTAAGAGAATCCACATTCTCCCTACAAGACTATTAAGTATTTCTAACAATGAGCCGACGCGATCCACTGGCCGGGCTGCACCTCTTCATGGCGGTGGTCGAGACCGGCAACTTCACCCGCGCCGCCGCCGTGCTGGGCGTGACCCCGGCGGCCGTGAGCCTGGCCATCAACCAGCTGGAAAGCGAACTGCAGACCAAACTGTTCCATCGCACCACCCGCGGCGTCAGCCTGACGGAAAGCGGCCAGCGCTTTCACGAAAGCAGCGAAGCCGGCTACCGCAGCCTGCTACAGGCCCGGGAGGAGTTGGGGGAAACCCAGAGCGAGCCTTCGGGGCATCTGCGCATCAGTGCCTTGCACATGGCCAAGCACCTGATCGTTGCCCCGCTGCTCGAGGACTTCTTCCAGCGCTACCCCAGGGTCACCCTGGAAATACGCTACGAAGATCAGTTGGTGGACATCGTCAAGGAACAGCTCGACGCCGGCATCCGCCTGGCCGACGCCCTACACCCGGGCATGCACGCGGTGCAGATCACCCCGCCGCTGCAATGCGCCCTGGTGGCCAGCCCGCAGTACCTGGCGCGCCACCCGGCGCCGCGCAGCATCGACGAGCTGCACCAGCATTCCTGTGTGCGCTTTCGTTTTCCCAGCAGCGGGCAGATGCACAAATGGCAGCTGCACGACGGCCAGCACGAGGTGAAGCTGGATGTGCCGGGGCGCTTCATCAGCACCGACACCCAGGCGGTGATCGAAGCCGCCCGTGCCGGCGTCGGCATTGCCCATGTGTTCATTCGCGAACGGATCGCCGCCGACCTCGCCAGCGGCCAGCTGGTGGAAGTCCTGCCCGGCAGCTGCCAGCCGCTGCCGGCCATGTGGCTGTACTACGCCAATCGCCGGCACGTCCCGCCCAAGCTGCGCGCCCTGATCGAGGTGCTGCGGGACTGGAAGCAGTCGCTCGGGCGTGACAGCCGGTAAAACGGCCCCCGAGGTAAGAACTAGGCCCGCGCCTGGACGCTCGGCACCAGCAGCCGCACCAGGGAATCGGCCGTGCTGTGCAAGCGCTCCGGCTCCTGGTAGATCCGTTCCATCACCGCCAGCCCGCGGGTGAAGGTGACCATGACCTGCGCCGCTTCATCCGGCGCCAGGGCCAGGTCGCCCTGGATCGGCTCGGCCGACAACGCGGTGCTGATGGTCAGTTGCAGGGCGTCCAGCAGGTCGCGCAAGCGCTGCTGGATGCGTGGGCCGATGGTGTCGGCGTCGGTGGCCGTCTTGGTGGTCAGGCAACCTTTGGCTGGCGTGCCGCTGGTCATGTTGCTGATCGCCACCTGGAAAAACTGCCGCAGCGCGGTCTCGGCGTCCGCGGCCTCGAGGGCCTTGGCGGCGTTGCCCAAAAAGCGCGTGGCGTAGGCTTCGAACGCCAGCAAAAACAACGCCTCCTTACCGCCGTAGGCATGGTACAGCGAGCCGCGCTGGACCTCGGCCGCTTCGGCCAGGTCGGCCATGGAGGTGGACTGCCAGCCCTTGCGCCAGAACACATCAAGGACCGCCGACAACACTTTTTCTTCGTCAAACTGCCTGACACCCGCCATAAAAATCACTGCTCACATAATTGTTGACAACCTTGTCAAAGATACCAACACTGCGATCTTTGACACACCTGTCAATCATACCCGATAGGTGCTGTGCGGTAAGCTTGCTTGATGTACTGGTCCACGACTTCCGCTGCGCGCCACGCAAGGAAGTCGGTTTCACCTGCGCAGTCACGCCTGCTAACAGCGGGCGTGGGCGCGAGCGGTTTTCTCTTTTTACGTCAGGAAAAAGGAGTCTACGAAATGGTTTCGAACAGTCGTATCCAGTATGGCTACATCAATGTCATCGAGCCCGCCGAGCACAAGGGCGAGCTCACCCGCGACAAGGTCGAGCGCTTCACCGAGGGCTTCACCAAACCCGCCCTGCTACGCAAACTCGCGCCCATCGGCGAGGAGTTCGCGCAACGGTCGTTCTTCGACCAGGTCGGCTCGGGGAAAAACCTGCAATGGCGGGTCAAGTCCGGCGACCAGCCGGTGTCGATGCGCGACGAGAACGGCGCCTCGGACTACAACTACGTCACCGGCCGCGTCGGCACCGGGCAGGAATTCCTCGACGACATCTTCACCCACCACCTCGACGTCTACTCGCACCTGGGCACGATTTCCTCGAGCTACAACGACCCCTACGAGTGGGGCAAGGACGCCTTCAACCTGGTCAAGCAGCACGTCTTCAGCAAACCCTGGTTCAACATCGACGCCTGGAAAGTCACCGGCCACATGTTCCTCGGCTACAGCACCCAGGAATACGGCGAGCCGGCCCGCGGCGCGGTGGGCAGCGACTGGCACATTTTCCCCACCCTCAACATCTTCGTGATGATCGCCGGCACCAAGAAGTGGAGCACCCGCCCACCCCAGCTGGGCGACCAGTTCCGCGACTACGACCTGATGTTCGAAACCAGCAGCGGCCGCGAAGCGCCGGGCGGCGACTACGAGGCCGACACCGTCTACGTCGAGCCGGGCGACGTGCTGATCAACCCGCCCTTCGAATGGCACAAGGTGCTCAATGCCCGTGGCCTGAGCATCGGCGCGGCGTTCCGGGTGATCGACCTCGACTACCTGAGCAAGCTGGAGAACCGCCGCAACCTGGACCTCTCCAAGGTCGCCCATGACAACGGCAGCTTCGCCGAGACCGAGGAGCTGGCGCACTTCCTCACCAGCCTCAACTACGCCTCGCGCCACATCAACCGGGCGCAGATGCTGCTCAACGACATCGAGTACGCCTACCTGCGCAAGCGCGGCAGCAGCGGCTCGGTGAAGATCGGCCATCGCTAGCCTGGAACGCCGCAGCGAGGACCCGCTCATGACGCTTACCGTCAGTCCCGAACAGCGTTGGGCCGGCATTCTGTGCGGCCTCGCCGCGGCCTTGATCTGGGGCGCGTTCCCGGTGGTCACCCGGCTGGGGCTGACCCGCACGCCGCTGGATGCCTACGACATCACCTGCATCCGCTACGGCGTTTCCGGGCTGATCCTGCTGCCGTACCTGCTCCGCCATGGCCGCCGGGGCCTGAGCTGGACAACCATCGGCCTGATGGTCGTCGGCATCGGCGCGCCGTACATGCTGGTGGTGGCCCAGGGGCTGGCCCTGGCCCCGGTGGAACTGTTCGCAGTGGTGACTCCCGGCAGCATGATCCTGTTGTCGATCCTGCTCAGCGCACGGCTGTTCGGCACCCGCCTCGGCGCCCGGGCGAACGCCGGCACCGCGCTGATCATCGGTGGCGTGCTGCTGGCCGGCTGGCACAGTTTCGCCGGGACCCAGGCCTCGCCCTACGCCTACCTGATGTTCCTGCTCGGCGGCCTGTTGTGGGCGATCTACACCCTGGTGTCGAAATGGTCCGGCAGCGACGCACTGCACGCCACGGCGATCGTCTCGGTGTGCTCGATGGTCCTGTACCTGCCGGTCTACCTGGCCAGCCGCGGGCTGCGGATCCTCCAGGCGCCGCTCTGGGATATCGGCATCCAGGTGGTCTACCAGGGCCTGCTGGTGTCGACGGTGGCGTTGTTCTTCTACAGCCGCTCGGTCCAGTTGCTCGGCGCTTCGCTCGGTTCCACTTTCGCCGCGCTGGTGCCGGGCACGGCCATGGTGCTGGCCGCCCTGTTGCTCGGCGAGCGCGCGGACAACACTGCCATCGTCGGCTTGCTGGTGGTGACCGCCGGCATGCTCCTGACCCTGTTGCCGCAACGCCCGCGCCCGCTGCCGGGCGCCATCGGCCAGCCGACACCCAGGCCACCAGGGCCCACGCCATGAGCGAGCTGCATGAGCGGAGCGCAACCACTGTCCATAGCAAAGGAAAACCAAGCATGAGCAGCGCATCCCTGACCCTCTACGAACTGGCCGGCGCCGACCCGGACCTGCGCTTCAGCCCGCACTGCTGGAAAACCCGCATGGCCCTGGCCCACAAAGGCCTGGAAAGCCAGCGCATCGCCTGGCGCTTCAGCGACAAGGCGCGCATCGCCTTTTCCCGGCAGGGCGCGGTCCCGGTGCTGGTGGATGGCGACCAGAGCATCAGCGATTCCTGGCGCATCGCCCTGCACCTGGAGCAGCATTATCCCGAGCGCCCGTCGCTGTTCGGTGGCCGCGACGCCGTCGCGCTGTCGGCCTTCGTCAACCGCTGGGCCGACAGCATGCTGCTGCCCGCCGTGGCCCGGGTGATCCTGCTGGATGTGTACGAGCAACTGGCCGACGAGGACCGGGAGTATTTCCGCAGCTCCCGGGAAGCGCATTTCGGCACCTCGCTGGAACAGCTGGTGGCCCCGCAAACCAAGCACCTGGAGCAGTTGCGCCAGGCCCTGACCCCGCTTCGCCAAACCCTCAAGGGCCAACCCTTCCTGGCCGGCGAGGCCCCGGCCTACGCCGACTACTGTGTGTTCGGCATGTTCATGTGGGCGCGCTGCACCAGTAGTGAAGAGCTGCTGGCACCCAACGATGCCCTGCATGCCTGGCGCGAACGCCTGCTGGACGCCTTTGGCGGGCTGGCGCGCGCCGCGACCCTGGCCACCCCTCTCGAGACTGGAGCACGCCATGTCCAATGATCCCGCCCTGCACGACTTCGCCGTCCGTTCCTCGGACAAGATCCGCTACGCCGACACCGACCGCCAGGGCCATGTGAACAACGCGGTGTTCGCCACCTTCCTGGAAACCGGGCGGGTGGAGATCATCTACGACCCGCACGCACCGCTCGCCGAGCCCGGCAGCGAATTTGTCATCGCGCGCCTGGAACTCGACCTGCGCGCCGAACTGCGCTGGCCCGGCACGGTGCAGATCGGCACCCGGGTCGCCAACCTCGGCAAAAGCTCGATGACCCTGGAACAGGCGCTGTTCCAGGACGGACGCTGCGCGGCCCTGGCCACCACGGTGATCGTGCAGATCGATGCCCAGAGCCGGCGCTCGAACCCCTTTGGCGAAGAGGCACGGCGCCGCTTGGGCGCCCTGACCACGACCGCGGACTCGTTCGCGGTGAAATAGGCGGAGGACGCCATGTCGACGCTACAGCAACTGTTCTCGACCCTGCCGTTTTTCCAGCTGGCGGTGATCATCGTCGCCAGCCAGCTGTGTGGCGCGCTGCTGGCCCGCTGGGGGCAGTCGCGGGTGATCGGCGAAATCTGCGTGGGCATCCTGCTCGGCCCCTGCCTGCTGCTGGCCCTCGGCGCGCAGTGGCATGCGGCGGTCTTCCCGGCGGCCATCCGCCTGGGCATCGAGACCCTGGGCAATATCGGCCTGGTCCTGCTGATGTTCCAGATCGGCCTGCGCTTCGACAACAGTCACCTGAGCAACCAGAAGATCGGCTTCAGCGCCCTCTCGGTGGCCGCCGGCGGGGTGATCCTGGCCTTCGCCCTCGGGGCCATGGTCGGGCTGCTCTCCCACGGCGCCCTGGCGCCCGCCCAGCCCCGGCTCGGCTACGTGCTGTTCTGCGGCATCGCGCTGTCGATCACCGCCCTGCCGGTGCTGGTGCGAATCATCAGTGACCTGGGGCTGGAGCACTCGCTGGCCGGGACGGTGGGCATCGCGGCCGCCGCCATCACCGACATCATTGGCTGGGTGCTGCTGACCCTCATCGTCGCCCTGTCCAGCAGCGACAGCTCGCTGTTCGGGGTGTTGCGCCAGCTGAGCTTCATCGTCCTGTTCCTGGTCCTCGCCCGCTGGGGCCTGCGCCCGCTGCTGCATGCCCTGACGCGGCTGCTCGCGACACGCAGCGCGGCCCCCGCCGCCGACATGAGCATGGCGCTGATGCTGGCGACCGCCCTGCTGTTCGGCTGGATCACCACCCTGATCGGCCTGCACAGCGCCCTGGGCGGGCTGATCGCCGGCTGGCTGCTGCGCGAGCAGCGCCAGCACTGGCACCGCCATATGGAAGGCTTCGTCAACATCGGGCTGGTGCCCTTCTACTTCGCCGCCACCGGGCTGAAGATGGACCTCGGCGCCCTGGCACCGCTCGACAGCTGGCTGTGGCTGCTGGCCTTCTTCGCCGCCGCGGTGCTGGGCAAGACCGCCGGCTGCTACCTCGCCGGACGCCTGGCCGGCCTGTCCGTGGAGGTCTCGCGCAGCGTCGCGGTGTTGATGAACACCCGCGGCCTGATCGAGATCATCGTGCTCTCCGTGGGCCTGGACATGGGGCTGATCTCCCAGAGCGCGTTCTTCCTGTTGCTGATGGTGGCCATCGCCACCACCCTGATGACCACCCCGTTGCTCCGGCGCCTGGCCAGGATCGAGGCCCTTCCATCCGCCCTGGCGAAAGGCAAGCTGCAGACTTCCGATCGGTAACCATCGAGCGACCGGGAAGGCCGGAAAAACCCACAAGCTACACTCGCAGGTTGTGCCTCGCCTGCGCCCGAAAGCCTGGCCAGGCAATGGATATCCCTCGCCAACCACAGGAGGTGCGGCGGTCATGGCCTTCACCGAAATCGACTACGAAACCCAGGGACCGATCAGGATCATCCGCTTCAACCGACCGCAGAAACGCAATTGCATCGGCCCCACCACCCACCTGGAACTGATCGAGGCCTGGAGCCGCTTTCGCGACGATCCGCACGCCCTCGTGGCCATCATCACCGGTGCTGGCGACCAGGCCTTCTGTGCCGGCGGCGACCTCAAGGCGGCGCTCGATCTGGTGCCCACCACCGCGGACGAGATCGCCGCGCACAATCGCGGCGAGCGCCCCGGGATCATCGGCCCGAGCCGCTGGACGGACATCTACAAACCGGTGATCGCCGCGGTGAACGGCGTGGCCTACGCCGGCGGCCTGGAGTGGGCGTGCTTTGCCGATATGCGCATCGCCGAGGAACACGCCACCTTCGGCGTGACCTGCCGCCGCTGGAATATCGGCCTGGGCGATGGCGGCACCCAGCGCCTGCCACGCATCGTCGGCATGGGCCGGGCGCTGGAACTGATCCTCACCGGCAAGGTCATCTGCGCCAGCGAGGCGCTGGCTATCGGCCTGGTCAACGAGGTCGTCGCCAAGGGCCGCTCGCTGGAACGTGCGCTGGAACTGGCACACCTGCTCTGCACCCTGCCCCAGCCCGCCATGCGCTCGGACAAGGAAGCGCTCATCCGCGGCTACGGCCAGCCCCTGGCCGAGGGCCTGCGCATCGAAGCCGAGTGCTTCAACCGCTCCATCCATCAGCCGGAAACCCAGGAAGGACTGCGCCGCTTCCGCGAACGCGACCACCCGGACCTGCGCGGCGATATGCCGGCCCAGACGCCGGGGTTGAGCAAGGATTGAGGGTCATAGCGTCACCGGTGCGGCTCACGCATCGGTTGCAAACAACGCAAATAAATACGGCTCCACAGGTTCAACCAAGGGCAGCTCCATGACGCTGTACGGTCAAACCGTTGACCAAGGGTTCCGGGAAAAAAACGCTCTCTATAAAGCTATGTCCCAATCGCGTGTTGCATGGTGCGCCCGACTGCCTCCTGGATGCAGTGAACCGGTCGAATGCCCTGCTGATAACCTTCCAGCATGCGGCGCCAGCCCAGGTAACTTGGGAGATAGCGGGTGGCCACGCCATGAAAGCGAGTCATCCAGCTCTTCAGTCGGCGGTGGATTGAGACATAGCCTTTTTTATGTCTCGGCCTCGGCTCCGCGTGCCCTGGTCATCTCAAAAGAGCCTGTTCCACAGGCGCTTGGCCGCATTCGGCTGTTCCGCCCGCTCGCCGGTCGATTGAGGTGCCGAGGGCGGCGGTGAAGGCCGCGCAGCGGACGAGCGCGGCGCTTGGCCACTGCGTTTGCGCTGCTCATGCTGGTCCCGGAGTGCGAGTAGTTCGGGGCTGTCCGGACGGGCTTCCAGGCCATGCTTGATATAGGCCCGCGCCAGGTCGCGATCGCCCTTGGCATACGCGCTTTCGCTCATCTCGGCGTAGAGCAGTGCCACCTGGTTCAACCCGGCCAGCGCCTGGGCGTTCCCCGGCTCCAGGCCGAGCATCTGCCGGTAATAGAACACCGCGCTGTCATCCTCGGGTTCCAGCAGGTGTTCTTCGGCGATGCGTTGCTCGGCCAGTTGCCGGTAGCCGGCAATCCGTGCCGCGGCTACCCGTTGCAGTCCTTGCCGGGCCTGCGCGCTGGTTTCGTCGAGCTGCAAGGCCTGGTTGAAGAAATACTCGGCATTGTCCTGCGCCGGCTCGACCAGCTGGCCCGCCGCCAGGCGCTGTTCGCCACGTGCCAGCAGCTCGGCAAGCTCGAACCGCTGCTGCAGGTACAGGCCGGTGCCGCTGGCAGCCCCGAGCAGCAGCAGGCTGCCGAGTGCCCACAGCGCCAGGCGCCTGTTCGGGCTGCGCTGGCGGGCGGACTCGGGCTCGGCCTGGGCCTGGGCCTGGGGCGGCGCAGGATCGACCAGGGCCGGCGCGAAGCGGGTAGATTCCAGCGCCACCTCGCTGGGCTCGTCCGGTTCGTCCGGTTGCTCTGGCTGGTCCAGCTCATCGAGTGCCTGCAGCAGCGCCCGGCAGTCGGCGAAGCGCTGGTTGGGGTCCTTCGCCAACATCCGCTCGAGCACCGCCTTGTACGGGCTGATATGCGCCGGCAAGCTCGGCGGCGGCATCTGCACGTGGTTCATCACGGTCTGGGTATAGCTGGCGCCGCGGAACGGATTGGTGCCGATGAGCATCTCCAGGAAGATCACGCCCAGGCTGTAGATGTCGGTGCGGATATCCAGCGGCTGGCACTGCGTCTGTTCCGGGCTGCTGTAGGCCGGGCTGCCGACCGCGATGCCGAGCCCGGTGAGCTCGCTGTCCATCTCCAGCGCCTTGGCGATGCCGAAATCGGTGATCACCACCGTGCCGTCGCTGCGGAAGAGGATGTTCGCCGGCTTGATATCGCGGTGGATCAGGCCCTGCTCATGCACCACGGCGAGGCCGGTGGCGATCTGCCGGACGATATCCAGGGCGCGCCTCGACTCGAACACCTCGCCCTTGTGCTGGGCCAGGTCGCCGCCGCCGACGAACTCCATGGCCAGGTAGTAGCGACCATCGGCCAGTCTGTTGATGTCGTGGATGGTGATGATCGAGGGGTGGTGCAACGAGGCGACGATATGCCCCTCGCGGATGAAGCGCTTGCTGAACGCCTCGTCATTGGCGTTGAGCAGTACCTTCACCGCCACCTTGCGGTGCAGCGACTCCTGGGTTGCCAGGTAGACTTCGGCCATCCCGCCTTGGCCAAGCCGGCTATGCACGCTGTAGCCGGGTATCTCGGGTAATCGTTCGTCCATGAAAGAATCCGTGCGCAGCCGCTGATTGAGGTATCACCGATACTGTCGGGCCGGATGTCACCCGTCGGATCAGGTCTCTATGAATTAAGAGCGGGGAACTTTTCCGGTAGTTCCTGGCTCGCCGTCTGCTGCCGTCCTGGCGTTTCGCGCTGCGCCGGGCTGGGCAGAACCCCGGCCTGTCGGGCCGAATGTCACCCGTCGGGGCTCTAATTGATAAGAGCGGGGAACTTTTCCGATAGTTCCCGGCTCGCCGTCTGCTGTCGTCCTGGCGTTTCGCGCTGCGCCTGGCTGGGCAGCCCCCCCCGGGCGCCGGGTCGAGTGCGCAATGCCGGCATATGAGCCTATCCTGGGGCGCTGCAAGCGACCGCCGGCGGTCGTTCAGCAACGCTTCGTAGCCCAACGGAGGTGAGCCACATGTCACGAATGGTTTCGCTCCTGGCATTGCTCGGCGCCTTGTACCTGGCGCTCTGCGTCGCGGCGTGGGGGTTTCAGCGTTCGCTCATCTACTTCCCCCAGCCCCGCGCCATCGCCAGCCCCGCCACGCTGCTCAGGCTGCCGGTCGCCGACGCCGAGGTGCTGGTTTCCGTGAGGCCCCACGACGGCCCGCAGGCGTTGCTCTACTTCGGCGGCAACGCCGAGGACGTGTCCCTCAACCTGCCGGAGTTTGCCCGGGCCTTTCCCGAACATGCACTCTACCTGCTGCACTACCGAGGCTATGGTGGCAGTTCCGGATCGCCCTCCGAGGCGGCCATCGCGGGCGATGCCATGGCCTTGTTCGACAAGGTGCAAGTCGCCCACCCGCGTATCGTGGTGGTCGGGCGCAGCCTCGGCGCGGCTGTCGCCGTGCGCCTGGCCAGCCAGCGTCCGGCATCGCGCCTGGTGCTGATCACGCCGTTCCACAGCCTGCAGGAGTTCGCCGCCAGCCAGTTTCCCTTTCTTCCGGTGAGGTGGCTGCTGCGGGACAAGTTCGAATCCTGGAAATACGCACCGCGCATCGCCGTGCCGACGTTGCTGATCGCCGCCGAACACGACGAAGTCATCCCACGTTCGAGCACCGAGACGCTCTATGCGCATTTCGCCCCCGGCGTGGCCAGGCTCGAGGTCGTCCCGGGCACGGGGCACAATTCGATAAACGCGAGCCCGCGGTTCCTGGAACTGCTCCGCAGCGGGCTGTGAGCGCGCCGGCCTTCCGGCGAGGCACCGGCTTATGCCGGCTCCTCGCCCAGCGCCTTGTCCGACGCGATCGGCGGCTCGATGCCCCAGTCGCCGTGCAGGTACCAGTCGTCGCCGAGCATCTCGGCGGGGTGCATGGTGCGGTCCGAGCCATTGCCGCAGGCCAGGGCATTGGCCGCGCAGTAGCGGTCGCAGCCCCAGCAGATGCGTTCGGGGTGCTTGGGGCTGATGGGAAAGTTCTTGGCCATGGCGTTCCCCGGGGTGCGGGTGGGAGTGGCTCCCAGGCTACGACGCCCGCGGGGAAATGCCCTTGATCGGGGTCAAGAATGACAGGCCCGGGGCACCCGTCTCCGCACCCCGGGCCACCTGTTACGCCGTGACCGCCGGCGCGTAGCGCACCGCCAGCTTGCGCAAGGCGACGTAGAACACCGGGGTCAGGAACAGGCCGAACAGGGTCACCCCGAGCATGCCGGAGAACACTGCGACGCCAGTGGCGCGGCGGATCTCGCTGCCCGCGCCGCTGCCGATCAGCAGCGGCACGGAGCCGGCGATAAACGCCACCGAGGTCATGACGATCGGCCGCAGACGCAAGCGGCAAGCCTCCAGCGCCGCCTCGATGATGCCCTTGCCCTGGAGCTCCAGCTCCCGGGCGAACTCGACGATCAGGATCGCGTTCTTGCAGGCCAGGCCCATCAGCACCACCAGTCCCACCTGGACGAAGACATTGTTGTCGCCGCCGCTGAGCCACACCCCCGACAAGGCCGCGAGCATGCACACCGGCACGATCAGGATCACCGCCAGGGGCAGGGTCCAGCTTTCGTACAGGGCCGCGAGGACCAGGAACACCAGCATCACCGCCAGCGGGAACACCACCGCCGCGGCGTGGCTTTGGGTGACTTGCTGGTAGCTCAGGTCGGTCCATTCCAGGGTGATGCCGCGGGGCAATACCCGGGCGGCGATTTCTTCCAGCTTGGCGATCACCTGGCCCGACGACAGCTGCTTGGGATCGGAGTCGCCGATCAGGTCCGCGGCCGGGTAGCCGTTGTAGCGCACCACCGGGTCGGGACCGTAGCTGGGCGTCACGGTGATCATCGCACCGAGGGGCACCATCTCGCCCCGGCCGTTGCGCACCCGCAGGTTGGCGATGTCCTCGGCGGTCTGCCGGTAGGAACTGTCGGCCTGGGCCATGACCCGGTAGACCCGGCCGAACAGGTTGAAGTCATTGACGTAGACCGAGCCCAGGTAGGTCTGCAAGGTATTGAACACATCGCTCAAGGACACCCCTTGTGCCTTGACCTTGACCCGGTCCACCTGCACCTCCAACTGCGGGATGTTGGCCTGGTAGGAGCTGACCGGGTAAGTCATGCCCGGGGTCTGCGCCACCGCGGCCTGGAAGGCGCTCAAGGCATTCTGCAAGGCGCCGTAACCGAGGCCGGCGCGGTCTTCGAGGTACAGCGAATAGCCCGAGCCGTTGCCCAGCCCCTGGATCGGCGGCGGCAACAGCGCATAGGCAAACCCTTCGTGGACCTGGGACAGCTTGGCGTTGAGTTCGGCACTGATCTCCACCGCGCCGCGCTGACGCTGGTCGAACGGTTTGAGGATCACGTAGGCGGCCATGACGTTTGGCGTATTGACCGACTGCAAGGCGTTCAGGCCGCTGAAGGCCGGCACGGTATCCACTCCCTCCACCGAGAGTGCCGTCTCGATCAGCTCGCTGGTCACCGCATCGGTGCGGGCCAGGGACGCGCCTTCCGGCAGCTTGGCACCGGCGAACAGGTAGAGCTTGTCCTGGGTCGGGATAAAACCGCCCGGCACCAGGTTGAACAGCCAGGCCGTGCCGATCAGCAGCAAGGCGTAGAGGAAGAACACCGAGCCGCGCCGCCCCAGGGAGTAGGACACCAGGCCGTGATAACCGTCGGAGCGGCGTTTGAACATCCGGTTGAAGGCGCGGAAAAAGCCCCCGAAGACCTTCTGGATGCCCCGCTCCAGCCAGTCCTGCGGCGCGCCGTGGGGCCTGAACAGCTTGGCCGCCAGGGCCGGCGACAGGGTCAGGGAGTTGATCGCCGAGATCACCGTGGAAATCGCGATGGTCACCGCGAATTGCTTGTAGAACTGGCCGGTGACACCGGAGAGAAAGGCCATGGGAATGAACACCGCGCAAAGCACCAGGGCGATGGCGATGATCGGCCCGGACACCTCCTTCATCGCCCGGTGCGCGGCCTCCCGCGGGTCATAGCCCTTTTCGATGAAACGCTCGACGTTTTCCACCACCACAATCGCGTCGTCGACCACGATGCCGATGGCCAGCACCAGGCCGAACAGGGTCAGGGTGTTGATCGAGTAGCCCAGCAAATACAGCCAGGCGAAGGTGCCGATCACCGACACCGGCACCGCGATCAGCGGGATGATCGAGGCACGCCAGGTCTGCAGGAACAGGATCACCACCAACACCACCAGCACCACCGCCTCCATCAGCGTGTGCTGCACCGCGCTGATGGATTCGCGGACGAACACCGTCGGGTCCCACACCGCCTTGTAGGCCACGCCTTCGGGAAAACGCTCAGACAGTTCGTCGAGCTTGCCGTAGACCGCCTCGGCGACCTGCAAGGCGTTGGCCCCCGGCGACAGGAAAATCCCCACCGTCGCCTGGTTACGGTCATCCAGGCGCGCGCGCAGGGTGTAGTCGCCCGCGCCGAGCTCGACCCGGGCCACGTCCGACAGCTTCACCAACTGCCCGTCCGCCCCGCTCTTGAGGACGATATCGGCAAACTCCTGCTCGCTGCGCAGGCGCCCGCGCACGCTGATCGACACCAGGAAATCGGCGCCTTGCGGCGAAGGCTCGGCGCCCAGCTGGCCGGCCGAGACCTGCACGTTCTGCTCGCGGATCGCGTTCACCACATCGGCCGCGGTCAGTCCCCGGGCAGACAGGCTGTTGGGGTCCATCCAGATGCGCATCGCATAGTCGCCGGAACCGTAGACCCCGACATCGCCGATCCCGGACAACCGCGACAGCTCGTCCTTGACGTGCAGGGTCAGGTAGTTGCGCAGGTACAGCGAGTCGTAGCTGTTGTCCGGAGACAGCAGGCTGACGTACATCAGCGGCGTCGGCGATTGCTTCTGGGTGGTCACGCCATACTGCCGCACCTCCTCCGGCAGCCGCGACAGCGCCTGGCTCACGCGATTCTGCACGCGCACCGCGGCGGTGTCCGGATCGACGCCGGGGACGAAGGTGATGCTCACCGCCAGGCTGCCGTTGGAGCCGGCGACCGACTTCATGTACATGATCCCTTCGACGCCGTTGATCGCCTCCTCCAGGGGCACGGCGACCGACTCGGCGATCTCCTTGGGGTTCGCCCCCGGGTAGGTGGCGCGCACCACCACGCTGGTCGGCACCACCTCGGGGTATTCCCCCGACGGCAGCACCGGGATGGCGATCAGGCCGAGGGCGAAAATGATGATCGACAGGACGATGGCGAAGATCGGTCGGTCGATGAAGAATTTGGAAAAATCCATGGCCGCTCTCCCTTATTTCGCCACTGGCGTCTGGGGCGCGGCGGTCGAGGCCTGCTGCGCCGGCGCGGCGATTTCCTTGGGCTCCACTGCCATGCCCGGGTAGAAGATCTTCTGCGCCCCGTTCAGCACCACCCGGTCGCCGGCCGCCAGCCCGGCGCTGATCACCCGCAGGCCATCCAACTGGCGACCGAGGGTCACGTCCTTGCGCAGGGCCTGGTTTTGCGGGCCGATGACGTACACGTATTTGCGGTCCTGATCGGTTTGCACCGCGCGGTCGTCGATCAGCACGGCGCGGGTCTCGCTGCCGCCTTCAAGACGCACCCGGGCGAACAGGCCCGCGGTCAGCCGGCGCTCGGGGTTGGGCAGCACCGCGCGCACGCGGATGGTGCCGGTGGCCGGGTCGACCTGGTTATCCAGGAAGTCCACGGTGCCGGTCAGGGGGAAGGTCCCGACATCGTTGGCAAGACCGACCCGCACGGTATTGCTCACCCCCGGGCGCTGGCCCTTGCCCAGCAGCTCGGTGTAGCGCAGCAGGCTCTGCTCGTCGGCGTCGAAATAGACGTACATCGGGTCCTGGGAAACGATGCTGGTCAATATGCTCTGGTCGGCCTGGGCCAGGTTGCCGAGGGTCAGCATGGCCCGCCCGACGCGCCCGGAAAACGGCGCGCGGACCTGGGTGAAGTCGAGGTTGAGCTGGGCCGTGGCCACCTCGGCGACGGCCGCGTTGACATCCGCCACGCCCTGGGCCAGGGAGGCGCTGCGAATGTCGCCCTCCTCCCGTGACAGCGCCGACTGCTTGACCAGCGCCTGGCCGCGGCGGTCCTGCTCGGTGGCCAGGCGCACCGTGGCGCGAGCCCGGGCCAGCCGCGCCTGGGCACTGGCCAGCGCCTCGCGGTACGGACGCGGATCGATGACGAACAGGGTCTGGCCCTTTTCCACCTCGTCGCCCTCGCGGAACGCCACCCGGTCGACATAACCGCTGACCCGCGGCCGCAGGTCGACGGCATCGATCGCGCTGATGCGGCCGTTGAACAGGTCCCACTCACGCACCGCCTGCACGCTCACGGTCGTCACCTCGACCACCGGCGCCGCGGCGGCGACCGGCTCGGTTTTTTCGTTACAGCCGCCCAGCGCCAACAGGAGGCACAGCGCTCCGAGTCGATGGGTTGAAGAACTGCTTCGACCGAGCACTCGGCGAATTCGATTCATGAAAGTGGACTCCCGCTGCACCAGAGGTGTTGATTTATAGGCAGACGGAATATAAAAGTTAAAGCTAACTTTAAGTAAAGCTCCTTCGGAGGTCCCATGAACAAATCAAGCGAGCCGTTGCTGACCATCACCGAAGTCGCCCGGCGCAGTGGCGTCATGGCCTCGGCGCTGCGTTTCTACGAGTCCCGCGGGCTGCTCCACTCGCTCCGCGTCGGCAGCGGCCACCGCCGCTACCCGCGCTCGGTCCTCAGGCGCATCGCCTACATCGTGTTCGCCCAGCGCATCGGTTTCTCCCTCGACGAAATCATCCAGCAACTGACCGGCCTGCCCATCAACACGGCACCGGCGGGCGCGGACTGGCGACGCCTGACCGCCACCTGGAAAACCCGGGTGCAGCAACGCATCGCCGAACTGGAACGGCTGAACATGAACCTGGAGGAATGCATAGGCTGCGGCTGCATGTCGCTGGAACACTGCGGGCTCAACAACCCCGAGGACATCTACTCGCGCAACGGCTGCGGCGCCCGGCGCTGGCTGGGGGACCAGAAGATCGTTATCGCCCCTGGGCAGGAGGCGGATTGATCCGACTGCGACCTCCTGGCCCGATGCCGGGATCTCTCAGGCCAGCACGTCAGTCAGAGGCATGACCCCCACTGTCAGATGCGCTTGGCTCCAGGGCTACTGGATGCAATCAGCGCTCAGAGGTGCATCCACCTGGAGCAAGCGTGGTCAGCACCTCGTCCAGCTTTACCAGGACAACGCCTGCGCAACCTGATTGGTCTCGGTCTCGGTTTGCCCCCCGCTCATGACGGGTGCCCGCAGCAATGACCGCTGGCCTTTGCGATCCACGATCCAGAACGCCATCGCTATCGGCGTTGCCCGCTGGGCGCCGGTGATGGGGTCGACATCGGCAACACCTTCGTCCCTTACCCCCTTCGTTACGTCGAACACCCATTTACGACCGACTGCCGGCGCTGACTCGCGCTTGACCGACTTGGGCACAAACGTCGTCTTGCGCACGTTGCCCGCTTGCAGCTGCAGCTGTCCTGCCATGAAGGCACGCAGCATCGACTCGAGCTCGTCGTCAGATGAGGCATCCAGTCCCGCGCTCAGGCCCAGTTGCACCCCTGTCTGCACATTCTCGTAGTAGAAACGATTGGCGCTGCCATAACTCAAGCGATAGGTGCCCACACGCATGGGTAATTGCATGCCCGTCGCTCTGTTGATCAGGGCATCCCCACCTTCAGGTATCCCCCAACCCCACAGCGCATCGCTCTCCTGCCAATCGAGGAAGGTCCTGTTCAAGGCGATGGCCTCGCGGTCCCGGCCTTGGCGGTAGGCAATATCCGCGGCATAGTCCAGCGCAGTCTGATAGATCCCGCCGTCGGGGTCGCCGCCGTTGTACTGCCAGGCGGGCAGGGCCTGTTCCAGCGAACGGCGAGCGTCCTCCAAGGCGCCGCGGCGGTACTGTGACACGCCGACAAAGGTATTCAGGCGGGCGATTTCCAATGCAAAAAACGCATCAGGCAGCGCCTGTTCCGCCAGCTCGCCGGCCTTGGACCAGCCACCCGGCGTCGCCCAGAGCAAATCGATTGCCCGGTCCTGTTCAGCCATGGTGCGCTCACGGAACAACGGATGCTCGCCCTGCCACTGCAGTGTTGCGAAAAACTTGCCCAGTTGCTCCATGGCCTGGGCCTCGTCCTGCACACTGAAGTCAACGACAACGTGCAGGCGCCAATCCCCCCGCAATGCCACCCAAATGCCCCTGACACCTTGCTCGCCCGAGTCCTCCCATTGCGCTCTCCCTTTGACTGACGTCAGGCCGTCGAAGGGTAGATCGGGCATGGCCAACGCACGCGCTTGCTCAGCGGGTGTCCCCTGATAGCGCTTGAGCGACTCCTGGCGCTGGGTAGCATCCCGTCCGCGCTGTGTTTCGTCGTAATACAAAGAAATCTCGGCGCTCAGAGGGCCGTTCACCAGCGCCTGGGTGTAGCGCACGCGAGCGCTGAAGTCCCGCTTATCGGCCGGTTCGAACTCCGTTAACTTCCACTGCCCCACCATCAGCGGCAGCGATAAACCGGCGAGCTCGTAACGCAAACGCGGCTCGTCTGGCGCCAGGCGCCATAAGCCGGAATAGGGCCTGCCGACGGCAAAGAGCTTTTCCTGCAGACGGGTGACCTCCGCCTTTTCACCTGCACGCATGCTTGCCTCGATGGCCACGCCCAGCAGCTTCGCGCTGTGGTAGTTGCGAAATCGCCTCCCGTTGGAAAGCGCTTCCGCCGCGTCTTCATACGCCACCTGCTCTTCGGCGGCGGCGCGGGCCTCGGCGTACTTCCCCTGTTTGAACAGCAGGTTGACCAGCAAGGTGCCCCCGTCCAGCCTCGCCTTGATGCCGTTGACGCCCTCCCTGCGGCCCGCCTCCATCGCCACCCGCGCCGCGACCGTGGCCGCCGCCAGAGATTCCTCGCGATCCAGGCGCTGCGCCTTCAGCAATAGTATGTAGGAGAGTTCCTGCTTCGGTTCCGCAGCCCAGGCGGGGGTGCACAGTGACAACAGGACTGCGGCCAAAAGAGCGGCATATCGATTTCGTTTTCCGCACTTCATATCAGGTTCCGGGACAGGCGCCATACACTTGAAACTCATTATTCAACTTCTCCATTCAACTTCTCCGAAACACAGCCAGAGAGTTTTTTTGAGCATTTCGCTCATCCTGATAAAGGGACAGTTGGCACCCTTTGACTCCTGCTCCCGGCAACGACTCGAACAGCAAGGTGGGGTTAGCCGCCGAACCACTTGGATTGGCGCTAGCGAATAGCATCGACGTCCAGATCGAACGCGGCACCCGGGACGTGGTCGCCCACCAAGGCGGCAATCGCACAATCGTTGCTGTCGGCATCCGGCGGTGCCATCGCGAATTGTTCAGGCACGCGATCAAGCCGTAGACCTTGGCCACGAGGCGCTTTTCTTCTTCAGCGCCTCTTGCCAGCGACGTAAGGAAGCCCTGCAGTGGGGGATGTAGCTGGCCACCATCTTGCGATCGGCATTGTCCAGTATCTGGCGTATCAGTCCACCGCAATCGGGTAAAACCGCCTTGCGCCTTCAGCGCCTTGGCACCTATGCGCGTCATCGTTGACGAGCATCGCGAGCAAGCTTCGCGCCTACAGAGGCAATCGAACGTCGGCCGGCCTGCTATTTGAGCCGCAGGCGCCGGGCCAGTTTGTGCAGGTTGCTCGGGTCGACTTCCAGCAAGCGCGCGGCGCGGGCCCAGTTGTTGCGGCAGCGGCTCAGGGCCTGGTGGATCTTCTGCCGTTGGTAATCGTCGACGGCTTCGCTCAGGGGCTGGAAGGGGCCGTCGTCGGCCGCCAGCGGCGACGGTTCGAGCCGCTCCGCGCCCTTCACCGAGCTGTCGAGATCGAGCACGTCCGGCTCCAGGGTCAGGATCTGGCTGCGACTGCCGCCACGGCTGAGCTGCTTGAGCGCGGCGCGGCTGATCACATGTTCCAGCTCCCGTACATTGCCCGGCCAGGGGTAAGCCAGCAGCGCCCGTTCGGCCGCCGGCGACAGGCGCAGGCCACGCAGGCCGAGACGGCTGCGGTTGAGCTCGAGGAAATGCCCGGCCAGCACCAACACATCCGGGCCGCGTTCGCGCAGCGGCGGGATCGGCACCGGGTACACCGAAAGCCGGTGGTACAGGTCGGCGCGAAACAGCCCGTCGCGGATGCTGTCCGGCAGGTGGCGGTTGGTTGCGGCGATGATGCGCACATCCACATGCAGCGGCTTGTCCGCCCCCAGGCGCTGGATCTCGCCGTTCTGCAGGGTGCGCAGCAACTTGGCCTGCACGCTCAACGGCAGCTCGCCGACCTCGTCGAGAAACAGCGTGCCGCCGTTGGCCGCGTCGAAGCGCCCGGCGCGATCGCTGGTGGCGCCGGAGAAGGCGCCCTTGACGTGGCCGAACAGCTCGCTCTCGGCCAGGGACTCCGGCAGCGCTGCGCAGTTGACCTGCACCAGCGGCTTGTGGGCGCGCCGCGACAGGCGATGCAGGCGACGGGCGAACAGCTCCTTGCCGACCCCGGTTTCCCCCAGCAGCAACACCGGCAACTCGGAATCGGCGAGCACGTCCAGTTCGTTGAGCAACTGGTGCAGGACTTCGCTCTGGCCGAGGATCTCGCCCTCCTCGACCGGCCCGCGGGCATCCTGCGGCTCGCTGCGGGACAGGCGCAGGCTGCGGTTTTCCTGCTCCAGGCGGGTGACCCGCAGCGCCGCCTCGATCTGCAGGCTGCAACGCTTGAGTTCGTCGCGGGCCTGGTGGTCGAAGGTGCCGGGGCGCAGTGCGTCGAGGGTGATGGCGCCCCAGACCCGCCCTTCCACATACAGGCTCACGCCCATGCAGTCGTGCACCGCCAGCGGCCCGTTGTCCGGGTGGTCGAGCAGCCCGTCATAAGGGTCCGGCAGGCGGCTGTCGGGCTCGAACCAGGTGGGCTCGCGGGACGCCATGATCGCCGCCAGGCGCGGGTGCTGGGCGATCACGAAACGCCGGCCGAGGGCTTCGTGCACCAGGCCGACGGTGGCCAGCGGCCGCAGGCTGTCGTCGTCCAGGCGCAGCAGGCCCACGGCCCCGGCCTTGAAGTATTCCCGCAGGGTCTGCACCAGACGCTGCAACCGCACGGCATTGGGCAACTCGACAATCAGGTCGGCCGCCAGACTTTCACGCAACATGGTAGTCATCACCCTTTCTGGTGGTTCCGACCCCGAGATTTCGGGGTCATCCGCACCACGACAAAAAATTAATCCATTATTTTCAAAAAGTTACAGCTGGCATGGCGGCTGCAACGGCCCAGGGGAACCGTTGCCACTCCAACAAGGAAAACCTGATGAACCCGACACTGCTGGAACGACCCGCGCCTTCCCAACCAGACGCTTCGAAGCCCAACCTCCTGGAGCAAAGCCTCGGCCAACTGGCCTGCGACATCCCCGGCGCCAGCCGGGTGTTTCATGAGTTCAAGCTGGACTTCTGCTGCGGCGGGCAGAAAACCCTGCGCGACGCCGCCCTCGGCAAAGGCCTCGACCCGGTGCAGATCGCCGAGGCCCTGCACCTGCTGCAAGACTGCGCCGCCCGGCAGCAGGACTGGCGCGATGAGCCGAGCGAGGCGCTGATCGCCCATCTCCTCACCCGCTACCACGCCCGCCATCGCGAACAGCTGCCGGAACTGATCCGCCTGGCCTGCCGCGTGGAGCAGGTGCATGGCGCCCGCAACAGCTGCCCCAACGGCCTGGCCGATCACCTGCGGGACATGCAGCAGGAGCTCGAAGGCCACATGCTCAAGGAAGAACAGGTGCTGTTCCCGATGCTGCAACAGGGCCTGGGCCGCCGGGCGGCGCCACCGATCCATGTGCTGCGACTGGAACACGATCAACATGGCGAGGCCCTGGAGAAGCTGCTGGTGCTGACCGACCACATCACCCCGCCCGCCGACGCCTGCAACACCTGGCGCGCGCTGTACCGCGGGCTGAGCGAATTTCGCGACGACCTGATGCAGCACATCCACCTGGAAAACAACGTGCTGTTCGTCAATGCCCTGAACGCCTGAGTCCCGCCCTTGCGTGCCAGCCCTATGGCTGGCACGTTCATTCAGCCGTGCCAATAGAACATCGCCTTGGCCAGGACCACGATCAGCAGCATGTGCCCCAGCACGCTGCGGCGGATCCAGCAGGCGCGGCCGGCGCTCAGCCGCGCGGTCTTGAGCCAGTACGCCAGCAACAGGTAATGGCCGATGATGCTCAGGGCCAGGACAATCTTCAGGCTCAACAGGCTGGCGAAACTGCTGCCCAGGGGCTGGCTCAAGGCGCCGCGATGCTGCCAGGCCAGGCCGATACCGGCGCCGTACAACAGCAGCACCACGCCATGCAGGACCTTGCGCGAACGCACCGCGATGGCCTGGTCCGCCGCCACCTGGGCGTCGCTCGCCAGTTGCCGGCGCGCCGTATGCCAGATGCACACCTCGAAGAACAACGTGCCGATAAAAGCGATGGCCGCCAGCAAATGCGTGACCAGTAACCAGGGGTAGATCATTGCCCTTCTCCTAGCTCTGCGTTCAGGCTCAACCCGGATGCCCGTCGAGCCGCGCCCGCAGCAGCATCGGCCCGTAGCGCCAGACGTACAGGGCAAAGGCCAGGGCCCAGCACAGGCCCGCCAGCCACAACGCCGCCACCGGCAGCCAGAGCACCAGCAGCACCCGGCTGAGGCAGGCCAGGTTGAGCAGGATGAACGCCAGGGTCATGCCCGCCGGCGGCTCCAGCGCACGCCCGGTGTGGCCCAGGCTGACCCGGGCGATCATCGCCAGGATCAGCCCGGCCATGGCGCCGATGGTCAGGCCATGCAGCGCCAGGCTGGGGTTGAGCGGCGCGCCGAAATGCCACAGCGCCATGCCCAGGCACGCCAGCGCCAGCCAGGCATAGGCCAGGTGCAGCGACCACAGCAGCGGCACCCGCCACAGCCCGCGATCCTGCCAGCGCCACAAGCGCAGCAGGTGCCCGGCCGCCAGCAGCAGGAACAACGCGCCGACCCAGGTATTGGCGATGAGCGCCGGCCCGGCGGCATACAGCAGCGCCACCAAGGCCGAGCCCACCAGCAGCAGATAATCGAGCCACGGCCAGGACACCACGGCCGCGACCCGACCGAGGCCGCGCTGGGTGAAAAACGGAATCACCCGCCCGCCGATCAGGCTCATCATCGCCGCCACCAGCCACAGGCCGCTCAGCACGCCCTGGCGCTGCCAGCCTTCGTGGCCTTGCAGCAGGCCGGCCACCGACAGGCCATCGGCCGCGGCGAGCAACAGCAGCACCAGGACAATCGGGTAATTACGCTGCTGGCGCACCTTCCACAGCATGCGCCCCATCAACCCCGCCAGCACCAGGGGAAAGCCCAGCTCCAGCACCGCCAGCAGCGGCCAGGGCGCGCTGCCCAGCCAGGCCAGGCGCGCGGCCAGCCAGAGCAAGGCCAGGACCGCCAGCGGCTTGCCGCTCAGGCCCGGCTGGCCGGTCCAGGTCTGTACCGCGGTCAGCAGGAAGCCGGCGATGATCGCCAGGCCGAAACCGAACAGCAGTTCGTGGCGGTGCCAGCCCAGCCAGCCCCCCGCCGGTTGCCAGTCGCCCAGGGCGCCCTGCAGGGCTGTCAGCCACAGCGGCACCACCAGCAGCGCCAGGACACAACCGACGAGAAAAAACGGCCGGAAGGCCAGGCGTAACAGCGGCACGATCGCCAGCGCTGCACGACGGTCAAGTACTTGCATCAAGCCCACCCCTTTACCCAGCGGCCGACCCGGCGACGGTCGACACGCGGCGAATGAAATCCCCGGCCATCATCGGCCATTGGCGCGCCCTTGCCGTTGTCGCAAATCAAGCTTGCCCGGGATGCGGCGGGCTGTTGTGCCCGCCGTCCTTTCTGGCAGTGCAAGGGGCGTGCCCCGGGGCCCGGTCGCAGCCTCGCGCGGCCATAAGCCGGCGGGCCGGGGGTTCGATCAGGGCGGCATTGGGGTTCGCTTTCCAGCGCGAGGGTCAAATTGACTATTCGCTAGTCATTTACACCCGAAATCGCCAGGTCTTTTTGACCACCCAATGGAAATCCCTCGAATACAGGGGGCCTGGCGCCTGGCCCGGGTCTTGCTGAACACAGGGCCCCCCCATCCCTCCCGCATTACCGGAGCCGCCATGAAAAAAGCCATCCAGCCACTGACGTGGTTTGTCGTCCTGGGCGCGATCCTCGCCCTCGCCAGCCGTGTCGCCCTGGGCCTTGTCTGACAGCCCTTGCCTGGCAGCCGCCCTCCCCTCCAAGCCCCATTAAGGATGAATATTCATGGTGCTTCATCGCGCGCATCGCCAGATCCTGAGCCCTGAACGAGGAACAGCTGGACGCGCTGATGGCGGCCAGCCAGTTGCTCAGCATAAGGGGTTGAAATCAGCGCCCGGCATCAGGCTCCACGCACGCGCAACCGGCAGCCTGCCCCGGGCTGTCGAGGTCCTCCTGGAACAGCTGGCAGATGCTGTCCACCTGCAACCGGCCGGCGGGCAGGATGCTGATAAAGCGCTCCGAGACTTCCACCAGACCGTTCCAGCTCAGCTGTTGCAGGCGCAGCCAGGCGGACGCGAAGTACTGGCGGAAGATCAGCCCGTAGCGGCTTTCGATGGCCAGGATGTCCAGCTCCAGGTCACACGCCAGGCGCTCCATGACCAGCTGCCGGACCTGGTCGCCGGCCTCGCAACGCCAGCCGCGACAGGTCGCCAGTTGGCCCAGGTCGAGCTGTTGCAGATAGTCGCCGAGCAGCTCGCTGTTCTGCGTGTACAGCTCGTCGAACTGGCTGATGGCGCCCAGGCCGAAACCCACATGGTCGCAATAGCCGTGGCAGGTAAAACCCTGGCAGTTGCGGCGCAGCCGGCCGCGCTCCTGGGCCATCATCAGGTCGTCGTCGGGGCGCACGAACTGGCCCAGGCCGATGTACTGGTAACCCGCCGCCAGCAGGCGCTCGAAGCAGATCCGCCGCATCGCCTCCTTGGCCTCCTGGCTGCAGGCTGCTGCGGGCTGGTCCTGGCTCTGGCGCCGGTAGCGCAACGGCGGCTGGGCGTAGTCGAACACCTGCAGGCGGTCGGGCTCCAGCTCGATCAGGGTGCCGAGCTTCAAGGCGAGGCTCGAAGGGGTCTGCCAGGCATGGCCATAGCCCAGGTCGACATTCACCGAGCGATAACCGAAGGTCCGCGCCGCATCGATCAGCGAATGGATCGGCGCCGGGTTCTGGTAGCAGGCCACCGACAGCTGGCTGTCGCCGCCGATATCCGGCACGCCGATGCTGACCTGATTGAACCCCTGGTCGCGCAGCAGGTCCATGGTCGCCCAGTCGGTGTGGTGCAGGTCGACGTCGACGCTGTAGTCGCCGCAATCGTGTTCGAGGAAGTGAAAGCGCTGGCGTAGGTGTGTCATCAAGCGTTGCAGATGGGCCGCGTCCGGGAGGCCGCCACCGAGATGGAATTGCTCGATCCGCTGCTCCGGCCCCAGGTGGCAGCCCACCAGGTCGATCTCGCGTTCCAGCCGCCGCAGGTAGCTTTCGCCAGCGTCGGCCGAGGTGCCCGCCAGACGCGGCGGAAACTGCACGTTGAGGGACAGCGGCCGACGCTTCTGCCGGCTGCCGCGCAACGCCCGCAGCAGGTCCAGGGAACCGATGCCGCTGTGAAAGCGGCGGGTGTCGACAGGGCAGTTGGGATCGAGCACGCCTTGATCGCGTCGAACGACCGACTCGCTGCGGTGCGGCAGTAGATCAGGCATGACAGGGCTCCATGGCTGGCGGTGGAGGGCCAGTGTCCGGCGTTAACGCCCGGGGCTCCTTGATTTGCATCAAGCGTGGGGTCGGCGCCGGCCTACCAGTTCAGGTAGAACATGGCCTTGGCCAGCAGCACGATCAGCAGCATATGGCCGAACAGGCTGTGATGGATAAAGCGCGAGTAGCGGGCATTCATGCGCCCGCTCCGGAACAGCAGCATGGCCACCAAAAAATGCCCGAGCACGCTGGCGGCCAGCAGGATCTTCAGCAGCAGCAAGGTGCCGAACGACGACGCCAGCGGCGTTGCCAGCACCGGCAGATAACGCACCCAGACCATGCCCAGCCCGGCGCCGAACAGCGCCAGCAGCACCCAGGGCATCAGCTGGCGGGCACGCTGGGCGATGCCCTGTTCGAGCAGCACCATGAGCTTGGCCGGCAGTTGCTTGCGGATGTGTTCCAGGAACAGCACTTCGAAGAACACCGTGCCGATAAACACCAGCGCGGCGAGCAGATGCAGGCTGAGCAGCAGCGGATAGATCATCGCTTCAGCCTCCAGTCACCGTGGGAAAGAACGCCACCTCGTCGCCGTCCTCCAGCGCCTCGTCGAGTCCGCACATGTCCTGGTTGCGGGCACACATCAGGCTCGGCTCGTCCAGCACCCGCCAGATGCCACAGCGGCTCGCCAGGTGCCGGCGCAAATGCTCGAGGCAGGTGAAATCGCCTTCGACCACCTCGCTCGCGCAGCCCAGGGTTTCCCGGTAGCGGGAGAAATACTGCACCTGCAGCCTCATGCCGAGGGCGCCCGGTAATCGCCACTCTTGCCCCCGGACTTGCGCAGCAGCCGCACCGACTCGATATGCATGCTGCGGTCCACTGCCTTGCACATGTCGTACAGCGTCAGGGCGGCGACGCTGGCGGCGGTCAGCGCCTCCATCTCGACCCCGGTCTGCCCGGCCAGTTTGCAGCGCGACACGATGCGCACGCGGTGTTCGTCCTCGAGGCTCAACTCGACCACCACACTGCTCAGCAGCAACGGATGACAGAGCGGGATCAGCTCGCTGGTGCGCTTGGCCGCCTGGATGCCGGCGATGCGCGCCACCGCGAACACATCGCCCTTGGGATGGCCACCGCCGACGATCAACCGCGCGGTCTCGGCACGCATATGCACCCAGGCCTCGGCCACCGCCTCGCGAAAGGTCAGGTGTTTATCGGTGACATCGACCATGCGCGCACGGCCGAGGGAGTCGAGGTGGGTCAGTACCGCGTCGTTCATGGACAGGAGCCTTAGTCATGGCGGCGAAAAGCGCGACGGGATCGCCCCGGCCTCACACACCGTTGGATGGCAACGAGACTACTGCGCCGGCCCGCGGGCGCGGTTGATGTCAATCAAGAAAGCCGGCATTGCCAAGACCAACCGCCAAGACTGGCGTGATGATTTCCCGCGCGCGCGGGCTGCGGGTAGCATGCGCAGGCAACGCCAGCTCACCATCACTCAGGGAATAGCAATGACCAGCATCATGGACCCCACCTTGCGCGGAACCGGCAGGATCACCGGCGCGTTCTTCCACCCGGCGGGGGATATCGCCGCCGTGGTCTCGGAGTTTGCGTTGCTGGTCAATCCGCCGGCGCGGGCGGCTTATGGCGGCACCGGGTTGCGTTATCGGCTCGGCCTGTACCGGCGTGGCGAGCCGGTGCCGTTCGCCATCTTCGACGAACTGTGCCTGCCGATCAACGACGTGGGTTTCCACCCCACCCTGCCCCGCATCGTTATCGGTGCCGGCCGCTATGACGGCGGCTACCAGTTCGAAGGCGAGCTGGCCGTGTGGGACTGGCAGGCAGGCGAAAGCCGGCGTCCCTATGCCGATATTCCCGAAGTCGTGCGCTGCCGCTACGACGCCAGCGGCGAGCGGATCGAAGCTTGGGTACGGCCATGGAACGAAGAATGGGACGGGCTGGACGACAGCGACTGGTCGGCGATCCTCGACACGCTGTTTCTGGTGCAGATCGACGACAGTGAAGCAGCATGGACAGCCCGAACCTCAGAGGTGCTGGAACTGGACCCGGCCGCGACCGTCGCTGCCTCGGGCCTTCCGGCAAATGACCAGAGCCCACCGGCCGTGCGCCTGGCCCGTTGGCTGGGCGTGCCCGAGCTGGAATGCCGAAGCGCCATCCGCGATATCGCCTGGCTCGACCCGGACCGGATAGGCGTCACTCACGACGACTGCCTGCTGGATATCTACAGCACGGACGGCACCCGGCTCGCCCACCACAGGGGTCCGGGCTACGGCGCCGAAATCCTGCGCGGGGCCGGCGTGCATGTGCACGGGGTGCAGGTGCAGGACGGGCCCGAGGCCTATCGCCGCGATTCCCGCTTGTATGCCCTGGCGGATAACGGCCTGGAGCTGGTGCAGGCCTACGACGACGAATACACCTTTTCGGCAGCCACCGACGGCCACCTCCTGGGGCGGCGCAACCGCCTGAGAGACCCCGGTTCGAAGACCGGCGACCTGCTGCTGGCCCCCTCCCGCGACAGCATCCAGTCTGTCGACGTGGGCCACTACGATTGCTTCAACCACTACATCGGCATCAGCGGCGCGCCCCATCTGTTCGCGCTGCAGGGCACGCCGGCCAGCTCCCATAAACACAAGTACCTGTGCATCGTCCAGCCCGACGGCACCCTGCAAAGACTCTGGCCGCTGCTCAAGCAGGACGGCACCCGGGCCAGCCACGCCATGGAATGCCGCGGCGCTTATGTGGCGGATGCCCTGGGCGCGGGCGTGGTGATCGCCGGCCAGCACTACAACCCTTCGGTTTGCGACCCGTACCAGGGTTTCATCTACCGCCGGCACCTGGAGCGCGGCCAGGAACTGTGGCGCCACCCCACCCCGGCATCGCCCAGCACTATCGTCCACCTGCCCGAAGCGGGCCTGGTGGCGGCGGCTTTCCTGGATGGCACTCTGATGTTGATCGAGGCCCGGACCGGCCAACTGCAACTGAACGCCAAGGCGCGGATCGATGGCTTGCCGACCATCATCCACGCCATGGACGCCCACGCCGGGCAACTGGCGCTGGGCACCGTGGATGGCCGGATTACGGTGAAGCCGGTCGCTGATCTGCTGGGCGCTGGCGACGCCCGGGGATGGGTAGAGATCGGATAAACCAGCCACAAACAAAAACGCCACTCCCAGGAGTGGCGTTTTTTATTGGTTGACCGACTCAGAACTGCGCCTTGAGGGTCATGGTGAAGTTGCGCGGGTCGCCGTAGTAGTTGCCGAAGCTTTCGGTGCCGATGGTGGCGTAGTAGCGCTTGTCGAACAGGTTGTTGCCGTTGAGCGCCAGCGACCAGGTGTCGTCGATGCGGTAGCCGATGCGGCCGTTCCACACCGCGTAGCCGGCCTGGGTGATTTTTTCGCCGTTGCCCGCTAGCCGGAAGTTGTCGCTTTGCGCGTTGACCCCGGCGCCGATGCTGAAGCGCTCGAACGCGCCGTCGAGGGCGTAGTCGCCCCACAGGCGCAGCACATGGCGCGGCACGTAGCTGTTGAATGCGGCGCCATTGAGGCCGCTGTTAATGTTGTCGAGGGTCTTGGTCTGGGTGTAGGTGTAGCCGGCCAGCAGTTGCAGACGCTCGATGACTTCGCCGCTGATCTCGGCTTCGAAGCCCTGGGCGCGGACCTTGCCGGAGTTCAGGTAGCAGTAGCCGTCCGATGATGCGCAGCTGGAGTTGTAGTCGGTCTGCGCCTCGTCCTTCTGCACGGTCTGGAACAGGTTGAAGGAGCTATTCAGGCGCCCTTCGAACCATTCGCCCTTGATCCCCAGTTCATAACTTTCCCCCACCAGCGGCTTGAGCGCCGAGCCGCTTTGCGAGCGGTAGTTGCCCTGGGGCATGAAGATTTCCGCATAGCTGGCATAGGCGGTCAGGTTGTCGTTGAGGTCCAGCAACAGGCCGGCAAAGGGCGTGACCTGGCCGGTCTCGGTGCTCCTGGCGTGCTCCGAGGTGCCCGAGCTGAGGAACACCGAATCGCTTTTCGAGCGGTACCAGCTGACCCGGCTGCCGACGACAAAGGTCAGGGGCTCCGCCAGCTTGAGGCGCAGGGTCGAGTACAGGCCACGCTGTTCGGTGACGGTCTTCACCGGGCCACCACGGGTCGAGTTCTCGATGAAGTAACTGTCGTCCGGTTTCGGGATATGCCGGTCCGGGTTGAACACGTTCTGCCGCTGCGGCAGGAAGGCCACCGAGAAGAAATCGTCCTTGTCCGCGCGACTGCCGTTGACCCCCACCACCAGCTCATGCTGCAGGCCGAACGCGCTGAACTTGCCGTCCAGGTAGGCATCGAGGCCGTAATCGACCTGGTCGTAGTCGTACATGCTGCCGAGCATGCCGGTGGTGTCGATGCCGGGCGTCACCGCGCCGGAAGCGAAGGCGTATTTGATATCCTGGGTGTTCTTGGTATAGACGCCGGCGACCTTCAGCGCCCAGTCGTCGTTGAGCTGGTGCTTGAGGTCGCCGAACACCGTGGTGCGCTTGCTGCGCCAGGTGTTCCAGGACGGGTCGAGGCAGGTCGAGCGGCCGAGCTTCAGGTCGCTGCCGTCCTTGTAGCGCGGCAGGCCGCCCCAGCACGGGTTGGCGTCGACGTCTTCATAGGCGATGCCCAGGCCGAGGGTGGTGTCGGGGCTCAGGTCGAAGTCGAGCGCGCCGTAATACACCTGGTCCTTGCGACTGGCGTCGTTGATGAAGTAATGCCGGCTCTGCTCGGCCACCACTGCGCGGCCACGCAGGGTGCCGGACTCGTTGAGCGGCCCGCCGGTGTCGACCTGCCCGCGGTAGTTGTCCCAGCTGCCGCCGGACAGCGTGACCTCGGTCTGCTGGGTGCCCTGGCCACGCTTGCGCACGAAGTTCACCCCGCCGGCGGTGCCGCCCGCGCCCTTCATCATCCCCGCCGCGCCACGGAGGATTTCCACCCGGTCGTAATAGGCCATGTCGCCGCTGAAGCTGTCGGCCTGGACATACTGGTTGCCCAGGTCCAGCGGCACGCCGTCGTACTGATACTGGCCCGACATGCGAAAGCCGCGGGAGTAGAAATACTTGCCGCCCATGGTCGAGTCGTAGACGGTGATGCCCGGGGTCTTTTCCATGACCTGGTCGATGCTGTGCAGGTTCTGGTCGTCGAGCATCTTGCGGGTCATCACCGTCACCGACTGCGGGGTTTCCCGCAGCGAGTGCTCGCCCTTGCCGATGGTCACCGCCCCGGTGGTGTAGGAACCGCTGCCCTCGGTAGTCGCGCCCAGCAGCTGGCCATTGATGTTGGTGGCGCCCAGCTCCAGCGCCGAGCCGAGCACCGGCACCGCACGCAGCACATAGCTGCCGTTGGCCTGGGGCTCGGCGCGCAGGCCGCTGCCGCGCAGAATCCGCGCGAAACCTTCGTCGACCCCGAACTGGCCCTTAAGCCCGGGCGATTGCCGGCCCTGGGTCTGGCGCGCATCAAAGGAAATCGCCGCCCCGGCGGCGCTGGAGAAACGGGTCAGCACATCCACCAGGCTGCCGGCGCCGATGTCATAGGCGCGGACCTGGCTCTGCTGCACCACGGCCCCTGCGGCCGGGTCGGCATTCGCCGAGCAGGCGCTGGCCATGCTGGTTGCCAACAACGCGACTTTCACTGCATTCGCCAGACGACCTGGCGCGTTCACCCGAGACATGCTCCCTCCCCCAAAACGGTCAATGACAACTCACTGAGGGATGAGCCGAACGGTGCGGCCGAAAAGTGCAGGCGCCGAAAGATTTTTTATCCAAGACCTGACGTCAGCGCGAATCGGCCCGAGCGACCTGGACCCAGAAACGGCTGTAGCGGGTCACGCGCAAGGCAAACCCGCTCTCCAGCGCCGCCAGGGCCAGGTCGGTGTCATCGATGGGAAAGACCCCGGAGACCTTCAGGTCGCCGATGGCCGGATCCCAACGCAGCACGCCGGGACGATAACGCGACAGGTCGTTGAGCAGCACAGCCAAGGGACGGTCGATGGCGATGATGCTGCCCTGCTGCCAGGCGCCCACCGAGACATCGTTGCCGCGTTGCATGCCCAGGCTGCGCTCGTTGAACGCCACCCGCTTGCCGGCCTCGACGCGCATCGCCGAACCGCTGCCCGGCACACTGACTTCCACCGCCTTTTCCAGCACCGCCACCTCGCCACCGCCGGGCTGGCTGCGAACGATAAAACGCGTGCCCAGCGCCAGCACCTCGGCGTGGCGGGTCACCACCTTGAACGGTCGCTGCAAGGGGTCAGGCGCAGTGCTCACCAGGATCTCGCCCCACAGCAACTCCAGCACCCGCTGGCGCCCATCGAAGCGCAGGTTGACCGAGGTGTCGGTGTTGAGCAGCAGGCTACTGCCGTCCGCCAGGCGGAATTCGCGGCGCTCGCCGACCCGGGTGCGGTAGTCGCACATCAGGTTCTGCGCCGCCTGGCTGCGCCAGCCCAGCCAGCCCAGGGTGCCGGCACAGGTCAACAGCAAGGCGCTGCGCAGCACCTGGCGCCGGGAACTGTGGCCGGCCTTGCTCAAGGTCGGCGCCGCCAGGGCGCCCGGCACGCTGGCCATCTGCTCGGCCACCGCGGCCATGCGTTGCCAGGCCTGGCGATTCAGCGGATCGGCCGCCAGCCAGCTGTCCCAGGCGGCGCGATCGGCGTCGGTCGCCGTGCCGGAATGCAAGCGGGCATACCAACGCGCCGCAACACCGATGGCCTTCACCTCTTCGGCAGGCAGGCTCATGCGAGTTGCAACTGGATCTGCATCAGGCAGCAATGCTCCATGGCCTTGGCCATGTGGTTGTTCACCGTGCGCACGCTGACGCCCAGCTGCTTGGCGATTTGCGGATAGGTCAGGCCATTGAACTGCGACAGGATAAAGGTCTGCTTGACCCGCGGCCCCAGCCCTTGCAACAGGCGGTCGATTTCCATCAGCGCCTGGAACAGCATCGCCTGCTCCTCCGGCGATGGCTGCAAGGCTTCGGGCATCGCGGCCAGCACGTCGAGGTAGGCCTGCTCCAGCGAGCGCCGGCGAAACAGGTCGATCAGCAGCCCCTTGGCAATCATCGACAGGTACGAACGCGGCTCGCGGATATCCAGCGCGGAGCGGGCCTTGATCACCCGGACGAAGGTGTCCTGAGTCAGGTCCGCGGCATCGAAGGCATTGCCCAGGCGCTTGCGCAGCCAGCCCTGGAGCCAACCGTGGTGGTCACAATACAGATCGTTGACAGCACTGCGTAAGGACAGGTAGTTGGCGGGCATGACGATGGAATAATTCGCGACTGATAATGACTCGCATTGTCATCCGTGTTATCGCGGGTTGCAACCTATACATGAAGGGCCTGTCGCGATGGAACAGGCGCCCTCCCCCTGGAACGAGGCCGTGCGGTTGCCGGCCAACGCCCTCCTTCGACTGTGGGCCATCTGTCAGTACAGGTTGAAACGCTTGCCAGGTCAGCACCCGGTATCGATGCGCATCCCTAGGCAAAAAACCGGTTCGCCGGCCGCGGCAGCCCGAGGTTTTCGCGCAACGTAGCGCCCTCGTATTCGCGGCGGAAAATCCCCCGCCCCTGCAATTCGGGAATGACCTTGGCGACGAAGTCGTCGAGGCCGCCCGGCAGCCAGGAAAACATGATGTTGAAACCGTCGCTGCCGTGGGTCTCCAGCCATTGCTGCATGTCGTCGGCGATGCTCCGCGCGGTGCCGACGAACGACAGGCCGGCGTATCCGCCGAGACGCTGGGCCAGTTGGCGGACCGTCAGCTGTTCGCGATCGGCCAGGGCCAGCACGCGCTCGCGGGCGCTCTGGCTGGCGTTGGTTTCGGGGATCGGCGGCAGGAACGCGTCCGGATCGAACTTCGTCGCGTCCGTACCCAGGGCGATGGACAGCGAGGCAATCGCGCTCTCGTAGTGCACCAGGCTGTCGAGGTGCGCGCGGATCCGCCGTGCTTCCTCGTGGGTATCGCCGACCACCACAAAGGCCCCGGGCAGGATCTTCAGGTGCTCGGGGTCGCGGCCGACGGCGACCATGCGCCGCTTGATATCGGCATAAAACGCCTGCCCCTCCTCCAGCGTGCCCGGGGCGACAAAAATCACCTCCGCGGTTTCCGCGGCCAACTGGCGCCCGGGCTCCGACGCGCCGGCCTGCACGATCACCGGCCAGCCCTGCACCGGGCGCGCGATGTGCAGCGGCCCGCGCACGTTCAGGTGGCGACCGGCGTGGTCGAGGCGGTGCAGCTTGTCCGGGGCGAAATACACCCCGCTGTCGGCATCGCGAATGAAGGCGTCGTCCGCCCAGCTGTCCCAGAGCCCGGTGACCACCTCATAGAACTCCCGCGCCCGGGCATAACGCTGGTCATGGGCGAAGGCCTGCTCCAGGCCGAAGTTCAGCGCGGCGTCGGGGTTGGCGGTGGTGACGATGTTCCAGCCGGCGCGGCCGTTGCTCAGGTGGTCGAGGGAAGCGAAGCGCCGGGCGATATGAAACGGCTCGTCATAGGTGGTCGAAGCCGTCGCCACCAGGCCGATGTGTTCGGTGGCCTGGCTGAGGGCGGACAACAGGGTGAAGGGTTCGAACGAGGTGGCGGTATGGCTGCGTTTCAAGGCGTCGATGGGCATGTTGAGCAAGGCCAGGTGGTCGGCCATGAAAAACGCATCGAAGCGCGCCCGCTCCAGGGTCTGGGCGAAACGCTTGAGGTGGGCGAAGTTGAAGTTGGCGTCGCGATAGGCGCCCGGGTAGCGCCAGGCGCCGGTGTGAATGCTGACCGGACGCATGAAGGCGCCCAGTTTAAGTTGTCGTTGGGCAGGCATGGAAAGCTCCTTGTGATAGCTCCTGGGTCAGAGGACCCGCAGCATCGACCGGGCAAACTTGGCCTGTCCAATAATCAAAGGTGCTGGCTTATGCCGTTATGACGCGGTGCGTTGCGTAGCGCAGAAACAGCCCCGCCGCTGCAAATGCCTCGAGGGCCGCGAACTTGCAACGGCGAGTTCAGGATCGTTCTGCAAGCAATGAATTCAAGCGGCGGACACTGTCGATCTGAAACAGAAACTCAGCATTCAAAGATAACTAAAGACAAAGGTCAGCGTGCCATCGGCCTTGCCACCTGAAACCTGATTTTCCGTTTGGATATACCTGGCCGCCAACTTTATCGGGTTGAGGCCCACCACTGCTGTTCCCATGAACTGGGCTTTACCCAGCAGCATCGGTGTAAGGCTCCCTGTAGAGGCGTTGAGTACCTGGATACCTACCCCCTTCGCCGACTGCTCCGAAGACGATAACTTGATAGTCCCCTGGTAATCGCTGATCTGATGAGTGTCATCCAGTGTCATGGCAAGTATCGCACTTGAACTGCACAGTAGCTCAATCGAAAAGTTTTTTGCTGGCGTGAAACTTCCAGGACCATGAAAGCTGGCTGCATTCATTCTTCCCATGTCGACCTGAACGCTATCCTGAGGCAGGTAGCAGGAAGGCACCGTGACATTGATCGTTGGAAATTGAAACTTATTGAGTTTCTTATCATAAAGCCCGCCAAACAGGGAGTCTGGAGCGGTCATCACGGTGATGTCCGGAAAGTAAAAACGGCCCGCGGCAATATCCCCCAGCTTGATCCATTCGAACGTATGTTCAAGCGTGTAATACTTGACCCCTCCCTGATAGGGAAACTTAAAACTGGCCGTGGTAGTTTTGCTATTAAGAGCGGTATCACTAAATGACTGATCTCCAGAGGAACTTGATACAGTCCACTTCAACCCAATCCCGGCATGTTTCGTTTTAAATGCTCCTTTACTCACAGCAATCGAGTCATTGGAAGACGACTTGAAATATAAAGCAGACGACCCGGTTGGAAAGTAACGGTTGTTACACTTCATAGTTGTTTTAACCTCTGCAGTACCCAGTACGCTGCCAACTTCAACGTCCGTCTTAGCAACCAGCGAAGTGGAGAAAGGAACGGTAATAGTGGCATCACCTGAAGGAACGCAAACATCACTTAAAGCGGCGACTGAGTACTGGGAAAACAAACCGCCCACCACGATTAAAAACACCGGCAACGGTTTAAAACTATAACCCCTGAACAAGAGACACTCCCTAAAATAATAAAAAAACAAAAAAGCCCGAACAGATACTACGTCTCAGGCTTAACAGTCTAAATAAGACAAATCTCAAAGAAACTCTCCACTTTCCATAATTCTCATAAGAGTTTTGCTCGGTAAAATGAAGAAAGATTCTTATGCAAAGCATCTCGCCCAAGAGGAGCTGCCCATAGATCCGCAGAACTTTCCTTACCCGATCATCAGACGGGCTGACCGGGCCGTCATGACATCGCCGTGCTGTTCTGCGATGAAATAAACGCCCTCAGCCATACCGCGGCCAGTCCTCCACGAGGCCCGACGCCCGCCGGGCCCTTTTGACGAAGGCTTGCGCCCTACCTACCTGTCAGCCCTACCAGCTATAGGCAACCTTGGCGTAGTAGAACGCACCGCTGTAGCCGTAGGGCGAGAAGGTGCTGTACGCCAGGTTGCCGCCGCTGGAGGCGTAGGCGTTGACCTTCTCCGGGTACTTGTCGGTGACGTTGTCGCCGCCCAGGGTGAACAGCCAGTTCTGCAGCTTGTAGTCGACCGCCAGGTCCAGCAGCCAGGCGGCGCTGAAGGTCTGGTCGTTGACCTTGTCCGCCTGGTAGCTGGTGAACTCGCCGTAACGCACCAGATTGCTGTGCAGCGCCCAGTTGCCGTAGTTGAAGTCGTTGGCCAGGCTCAGCTTGTGCTGCGGCGTGGTGTCGCCCAAGAGGCCAATGCGCTCGCGCCGGTCGACCCGTACCAGGTTGACCCCCAGTTGATCGAGGATCGCCGGGTTGTCTTTCACATCAGTAACCTTGGTGTGGTTGTAGTTGTAGCCGAGCGTGCTGTTCCAGCGGATGCCGTTGTCCAGTTGGTAGCGATAGTTGGCCACCAGGTCCACGCCGTCGGTGCTGGTGTCGGTGGCGTTGGTGAAGTAGCGCGCGCTGGTGTAGTTGATGTTGCCGACGCCGTTGGCTTTCAGGTAATCGATCGCGGTGTTGTTCAGTACCAGGTTCGACGACAGCGACACCCGGTCGCGGATATCGATGTGGTACAGGTCGGCGGTGACCGTCAGGTTGTCCAGCGGTTCGAGCACCAGGCCCAGGCTGTAGTTGCGCGATTTTTCCGCCTTGAGGTCTTCCGCCCCCAGCAGCCTGGCGACCTGGCTGTCCGCGGCGAAGGTGCCGGATTCCTGAATCGTGTTGCCGATCAGCTGCGACGACGTGAAGGTGAAGTTCTGCTGCGCCAGGGACGGCGCGCGAAAGCCCGTGGAGACACTGCCGCGCAAGGCCACCCGCGGGGTGAAGTCGTAGCGCGCCGAGAGCGAGCCACTGACGTTGGAACCGAAGTCGCTGTAGTCCTCATGCCGCACCGCCGCCGACACCGCCAGCTTGTCGGTGAAGTGAGTCTCCAGGTCCAGGTACTGGGCGAAGTTGTGGCGCGACGAGCTGCCGGCGTCCGAATCGCGGAAACCGCCCAGCCCGGAACTGCCGGTCTGGTAGTAGGACTCGGGCTGCCCGGCTTCGATCTGATAGCCCTGGTGCAAGTATTCGGTACCGAAAGCCACCGACACCGGGTAAGGCAGCCAGCCCAGGCTGAACTCCCGGGACAGGTCCAGGCTCAGTTGCCGCTGGTCGTTGGTCAGGGTGCCGTTGTCGAACGCGTGCGGGGTGTCCAGGCCCAGCGAGGTGTTGATGGTCTTGGTCCGCAGTTCATAGGTGTTCTTGCCGTAGTTGGCCGACAGATCGTAGTGCCAGTTATCCAGCAACTCGCCCCGCAGGCCGAGCACCAGGCTGGTGTCTTGCAGGGTGCCGTTGATCAGCGGCAGGTAACCGTTGGGGTGCAGCACCCGGTTGTTGTTCGAGGCATTGCTGGCGCGATAGAAGGCCGCGGTTTCGCCCCGGCGCTTGCTGTAGCCGCCGAAGCCGTACAGCTCGGCGGCATCGTTGAAGCTGTAGGCCGAGTTGAACTGGAACTTGCCCTCCTCGGTTTCCGGTTCGCCCTGGCGGAACACATGCTGGCCGTAGGTGGTGGAGCCGACGCTGGCGGGTCGGAAGTCTTTGCCGGCGCGGTCGGTGTAGTCGTTGTTCGCGCCCTCGCCGGACAGGCTGACAAAGCCGTTGTCCCCCAGGGCAAAACCGCTGTTGCCGGCGACCTGGCGCTGAATGCCGTCGCCCTTCTTGTACTGCCCGTATTTAGTGGATATCGAGCCGCCGTGGTCGGCGCTCTTCAAGATGATGTTGATCACCCCGGCAATAGCGTCCGAGCCATAACGCGCCGAGGCGCCATCGCGCAGCACCTCGATATGGTCGATGGCCGACAGCGGGATCGCGTTCAGGTCCGCCGGCGCCGAGCCGCGCCCCACTGCGCCGCCGAGGTTGACGAAGGCCGAGGTGTGGCGGCGCTTGCCGTTCACCAGCACCAGCACCTGGTCCGGCGACAACCCGCGCAACTGCGCCGGGCGGGTCAGCTCGGCGCCATCCACCAGGCTCGGGCGCGGGAAATTGATCGACGGGATCAGCTTGGCCAGCACCGTGGCCAGTTCGCTGGAACCGGAACTGCGCAGGCTCTCGCCGGTAATCACATCGATGGGTGACAGCGAAGCGCTGGCGGTGCGTTCCTGGGCCCGGGTGCCGGTGACGATCACCGTATCCAGCCGGGCCGATGTGTCACTGTCTTCCGTGGCCTGCGCAGCCCCTGCGCCACCACTCCAGAGCACGGCGCCCAGCACATTGGCCGAGACGATCGCCGTGGACAGAAGGTGTTTTGTGTAGCTCCCCATACCGCTCTCCTTGACGCCAAAACCAGGGCGAACAACGCCTGGCATGCAGACGAGCGATCCGTGCGGCGGACGGTGGCGATCATCGATTCTGTTTTAAGAATGGATCCAGTTGACCGGCCATATAATCTAAAACGCTATCAGATAAATATTTAAATACCGTTATCGAATAAGTCAGCGCATAAGCCTCAGCGACACTTCGTAAATAACGAATCACGGCTCAGGAATAATCGATTTTTCTTCACGGCAATCTCGCCGCTAGCATGAACCGTTGGCGCCAGCACAAGCCCAGACCGGGAGAACGGCATGCAGTCCCTGCACATCAGCGAACCCTGGATGTGGTTCGCCTTCATCGCCTTCGTTCTTGCCATGCTGGCCGTGGACCTGTTTGTCCTCGGCGGGCGCAAGGCGCACCGCGTATCGGTGCGCGAGGCATCGTCCTGGGTGATTGCCTGGTCCACGCTGGCGATGGTCTTCGCGGGGTTGCTCTGGTGGTACCTGGAGGCCGAGTTCGGGCCTGAGATCGCACGACACAAGACCCTGGAATTCCTCACCGGCTATCTGATCGAGCAGTCGCTGTCGATCGACAACATGTTCATCTTCGTGATGATCTTCGGCTACTTTGCCGTGCCGCCGGAATTGCAGCGCCGGGTGTTGCTGTACGGGGTGCTCGGGGCGATCGTGATGCGTGGGGCGATGATTTTCGCCGGCGTGTGGCTGGTGTCGCAGTTCGCGTGGCTGCTGTATGCGTTCGGCGTGTTCCTGATCATCACCGGAATCAAGATGCTGCTCTTCGCCCACCAGCAGCCCGACCTCGCCAGGAACCCCTTGTTACGCTGGGCACAAGGCCATCTGCGCATCACCAAAAGGTTTCATGACGAGCACTTTTTTGTGCTGCAAGACGGCCAGCGCTGGGCCACGCCGATGTTCCTGGTGCTGGTGCTGATCGAGGCCAGCGACCTGATGTTCGCGGTCGACAGCATCCCGGCGATCTTCGCCATCACCACCGACCCGTTCATTGTGTTCACCTCGAACATCTTCGCGATCATGGGCCTGCGCGCCCTGTACTTCCTGCTGGCCGACATGGCCGACCGCTTCCATCTGCTCAAGTACGGGCTGGCGATCGTGCTGGTGTTCATCGGCACCAAGATGACGCTGATGCCGTGGCTGCACATGCCGGTGGAATGGTCGTTGGCCGTGGTCGGCGGGATCATCCTGGCTTCGGTGCTGTTGAGCCTGATCAAAAGTCGCAACAAAGCGTCTGACGAGGACCGGATGCGAACGCCGTAGCAACTGTGTTCCTCACGTGACTTGCGCCGAATCCACCCTGCTGCACAGCCCAGGCCTGTCGATGGGTGGCAGTGAAGCGCTGGCAGGGCATCAGGCGGATCTGCGACAAGCGCTGCGTACCCGGTTTGCCCGAGGCAGCTGATGACCTGATTCGCGTCCAGTCGGTCCTGATTACGCAAAGCAGCAGCTACAGGTGGAATCCTCGTAGCCGCTGCCGAGGCTGCGGGGGATTTTAGAAGTCGAGGCTGACCCCGACGTTGATGCCTTGCTGGGTGAAGTCATCGTCCTTGCGGATGTTGTAGCTGGCGCGCAGGGCCAGGTCCTGGGTGAGCTTGTGGCTGACCCCGAGGTTCAGGCGATTCAGGTTGGTCTGCGGGGTATAGCCTTCGAGGGTGTAGTTGTTGTCCGGCAGGCTGTTGAGGGCCATGGTCAGCTTCTGGGTGTCATCCTCGTATTCCTTTTCGTGGGCGATTTCGCCGAACACCTGGGTTTGCTGGGTGATCTGATACTTGCCCTGCAAGCCGATGCCCAGGCGCCGCGAGGTGCGTTTCTGCTCATCGAAGGTCAGGGCGGTGGAGTCGCTACCGTCTTCGGAGTAACCGTCGACCTTGGCTCGCGCGTAGTCGGCGCTGATAAACGGCGACAGGTGCCACGGGCTGCTGGCCTGCTGCGCGATGTCGTAGCCCAGGCGAGCGCTGAAGGCCAGGATGTCGCCGCTGGTGTCGCCTTTTTCCCCGCGCTCGTTGGCGCCCAGGTCGAATTTGCGCTTGAGGTTGTCGTAGTCCAGGTGCCCGGCGGTAGCCGCCGCGTCGGCCCACCAGCGGTTTTGCTGGTACTGGACGAAGGCGGTGCCCAGGTAGGTGTTGAGCTTGTAGTCCGAATCGTTGCTGCCCGCTTCGAGCTTCTGCCGATAGGCACCGGCCAGCACGCCCACTCGCCAGGCCTCGTTGAGCCGGTAGCTGCCGCCGATGTTCAGGTTGAAGCCATTGCCGTCGGCACTGGCGCCGCTGCGCTGGCTGTCGAAGTCCTGGTGCTGGCCGCCTGCGGCGACAATCGCCCGCCATTGGCCGACGCCCTGCCAGTTTTCCCAATCGGCCTGCCATTGGTTGCGCAGCTCATCCTGATGCGCGCGCAGGGTGCCCTGGGCCATTTCCGGGAGCAGGGTTATTTCCCAGGGCGCCGCCAGCAGGGAATAAGCGTAATCGGCGATCAGCCGCTGGCCGGCTTCGGTGGGGTGGACCCCGTCGTTGTAGATCAACTTGCTCGGGTCAGGCGTGGCGCTGTGAATGCCATAGCGGGCGTTTTCCGTGCAGCTTCTGCCGCTGAAGCAGGTCGCGACAAGGTTCTGGTCGGTGGCCAGGCCGAACTGTGCCGGGTTGGCGAAGGTTTCCTTCAAGAGCACGGGAATATTGAGGGGAATGACTTCGGCATTGACCGTCTGCAGTTGCCGCACCAACTCGGTATTGAACTGGGCGCTGAGCTGGGAAGTGAAGCCTTGCAACGGGCTGCCGTTGATCGCCGGGGTCAGGCCGATATCCGGCAGCAGCCAGACCATGATGTAGCGGGCGCCGGCCTGTTGCAGAGCTTGCACGCTGTCGACCAGGCGGCCGGCTGCGGCGTTGGCCTGGTCGAGGCTGGTGACGCGGCCCTGGAGGAAATCGTTGCCGCCACCCGTCAGGTAGTAGAGGGCGTTCGGGTCGGCGCGGAAATTATTGGCCACCAGATAACCCGGGCGACTTCGATCGCCAGCGATCGAGGTGGTGGTAATCGAATCGAGAATCTGGTCGGTGCGATAACGGCCGACCGCCCAGTTGTTGCCGTCAGGCAGGCCTTCGCTGGCGCGGGTGGCCGAGGTCGAGGCGGCTAGCTGGTCCTCGGAGAACCCCAGTTTGGCGCCGAGCAATTGCGTTGCGTTGGCGGAATAGACTTCACCGCTGCCATCCAGGTAGATAGGCCCTGTGCGGTTGGTAGCACGCAAGGTGGCCCCCGCGGGGCCGCCTGGGTCGGCGAATTGCCCGGCATCGCTGAGGCTGTCGCCGAAGACGATGAAGTTGGAATAGGGAGAGGCAATCGCTTGAGCGCAGGCCAACGATAAAAGCGTACTGGCGAGTGGTACGAACAACGTCTTTTTGATCATGAACAAGTCCATTCTATATGTTGTTGTAAAGAACGAGTCGGCATTACCAAAGACTTTCGCGAGGGGTTGTCACAGCCCATTGCCGGGCCTTTTGCATAGCATTTTTTTCGGTTGAATGACGATAGCGGCTCAAGGGCACGGCTCGTCGATAGCGAGCCTTGTACCGTCCGCTCGGTTCCCCCTCGAAAACCTTGCCGACTCGAGCTGCCACAATGCCCGATCCCGATCTCGCGAAACATGCGGGGATGGAGATTCAGATTGTTCTGAAGGGCCCCTAGACGGTAGTCGAACCCACCGACGAATGACGACGAATAAGCGCTCCCTCTGAATTTTCTTGTCGCACACCAGCAGGCGCTGCGGCTCGCCCTTGGCCTTGAGGGCCACCAGGACGAAGGTGACATCCGGCTCTGGCTCGGCCTGCGTCGCGGGCGCGAACTGGCACTGGCAGGGCCCCGGCAGGAACTGCTTTTGCCCTCGCCCCGCCCGGCCGACCTCTGCCAAAGCCTCCCCCGCAACAACCCGACTCAGTAACTGAAATCGTGCCCCAGCTCGCTTTGCATCCACTCCAGGAAACGTCGCACCCGGGGGAAGTTCGAGTGCGCCCGGGGGAATACCAGGTGATGGGCGGTAATGGGTGTGCTCAGATGGGGCGCGACCTCGACCAGGGCCCCGCGCACCAGGTAATCCTGGGCCAGCAAGGTGCTTTCCAGGGCGAAGCCGAGGCCGTGGCTGGCGGCTTCCAGGGTCATGTAGGAGCGGTCGAAACTCAGGGTGTAGGGCTTTTCCGGCCGCGACACGCCGTGCTGGGCAAACAACTGCGGCCACTTCACCAGCGTCGCTTCCGAGAGGATCAGTTGGCTGTCGAGCAGGTCCGCCACCGTGCGGACCGGGCGCTTTTCCAGGAGTTTGGGCGAGGCCAGCACCGCGATCTTTTCATTGGGCACCGTGCGCACTTCGAAGCTCGGCCAGTTAGGCAAGCCGTGGCGGATGTCGACGTCGATCTTGTCTCGGCTGAAGTGCAGGGATTCGTAGGAGCACGACAGGTTGAGCTGGATATCCGGGTGGCTCTGGCGAAACTGCTCCAGCCGCGGCATCAGCCACAGCAGGCCAAAGCTGGGCGATGAATGCAGGCGCAGGCAGTCGAGGCTGACATCGCTGGTGGCGCGTTCGGTCGCCACGGCGAGGCTGTGGAGGATGCCAGAGACTTCGGCCAGGTACTGCTCGCCGACCGGGGTCAGCGTCACCCCGCGGGCCGTGCGGAAAAACAGCTGGCGGCCGATCATCGCCTCCAGCTTGGCCAACTGGTGACTGACGGCCGAGGGGGTCAGGTCGAGCACTTCCGCAGCGCGGGCGACGTTGCCGAAGCGCGCGGTCTGTTCGAAGGCCTGAATGGCTTTCAGGGGTGGCAGTACCGAAGGTGCATCGCCGGATGAACGCATGATTATTGTTATTCCGTTGCAGAAGGCATGAGCCGGGCGTTTGGCCATTCAACCATTCGATTATCGCCCTGGCGAGTGCTGAATTATTTTCAGCACCCAGTGAGATTCGCGTTATTGCTCAGGGCGTTGCCGGGGGACAAGCTGGGCCATCGATTCGTTGCGGGTCGACCCTATAAAAACAATCAGAGGTACTCTCCATGCTCCTTCAAGGCAAAGTCGCGATCATCACCGGTGCCGCCTCCGCGCGTGGCATCGGCCGCGCCACCGCGACCACCTTCGCGCAACACGGCGCCCGGGTGGCGATCCTCGACCTGGATGCAGCCGCCGCGCGCGACGCCGCCGCGTCCCTGGGCGAAGACCACCTGGGCCTGGCCGCCAACGTCGCCGACGAGGCCCAGGTGCAACAGGCCGTCGCCCGGATCATCGAGCATTTCGGGCGCATCGACATTCTCGTCAACAACGCCGGCATCACCCAGCCCCTCAAGACCCTGGACATCCGCCCCGGCGACTATGACAAGGTGCTGGACGTCAGCCTGCGCGGCACCTTGCTGATGTCCCAGGCGGTGATCCCGCTGATGCGCCAGCAGGCTGGCGGCAGCATCGTCTGCCTGTCGTCGGTTTCCGCACAACGCGGCGGCGGCATCTTCGGCGGCCCGCACTACAGCGCCGCGAAAGCCGGCGTGCTCGGCCTGGCCAAGGCCATGGCGCGGGAACTGGGGCCGGACCAGGTGCGTGTCAACTCGATCACCCCCGGGCTGATCCACACCGACATCACCGGCGGGCTGATGCAGGACGAGCGTCGCCACGCGATCATCGACGGCATTCCGCTGGGCCGCCTGGGTGCCGCCCAGGATGTGGCGAACGCCGCGCTGTTCCTGGCCAGCGACCTGTCGTCCTACCTCACCGGCATTACCCTGGATGTGAACGGCGGCATGCTGATTCACTGACGTACACCTGGCGGGCCTCGCGGCCCGTGCGGTTCTGGATCGACGATGCAGTCGGGCCTGCGGGCCTGGCGGTCAATAAAAACAAGAGATCAGACCATGACAACCCTGTCGCTCGAAGCGGTTTCAACCGTGCGCTCCAACGCCTATCGCAAAACCGCGTGGCGCCTGATGCCCTTCCTGATGCTGTGCTACCTGTGCGCCTATCTCGATCGTGTCAACGTCGGCTTTGCCAAGTTGCAGATGATGAACGACCTGGCCCTCAGCGAAACGGTGTACGGGCTGGGCGCGGGCATGTTCTTCATCGGCTATTTCCTCTGCGAAGTGCCAAGCAACATCATCCTGCACAAGGTCGGCGCGCGGGTCTGGATCGCCCGCATCATGATCACCTGGGGCATCATCTCCGCCCTCTTCGCCTTCGTCGAAAGCGCCTGGCAGTTCTATGTCCTGCGCTTTCTCCTGGGCGTCGCCGAAGCCGGCCTGGCACCCGGGTTGCTGCTGTACCTGACCTACTGGTTCCCGTCCTACCGGCGGGCACGCATGACAGTACTGTGGTTCATCGCCATCCCGCTCTCGGGCATGGTCGGCGGCCCGCTTTCGGGCTGGATCATGAATCATTTCGCCGGGGTCCACGGCTGGGCCGGCTGGCAGTGGATGTTCGTGCTCGAGGCCGTGCCCACGGTGCTGGTCGGGCTGCTGGTGCTGAGCTATCTCAAGGACGGTGTGCACCAGGCCACCTGGCTCGACGACGACGAAAAAGCCCTGATCAGCCGCGAGCTGGCCGAAGACGAACAGCAGAAAGTCAGCCACACCTCAGTGGGCGAGTTCATCCGCGACCAGCGCCTGTGGCTGCTCGCCGGCATCTATTTCTGCGTGGTGATGGGGCAGTACGCGATTACCTTCTGGCTGCCGACCCTGGTGCGTAATGCCGGGGTGGCCGACCCGCTGCATATCGGTTTCCTCACCAGCCTGCCCTACCTCTGCGCCATCGCCGCGATGCTGCTGGTCGGGCGCAGTGGCGACAAGCACCGCGAACGGCGCTGGCACCTGATCGTCCCGATGCTTGCCGGCGCCCTGGGCCTGACCCTCGCGGCGCTACCGGGCGGCAACCTCGGCCTGTCGATCCTCAGCCTGTGCCTGGCGGCGGCCGGCATTCTCTCGGCGTCCTCGATGTTCTGGATGCTGCCCACCACGCTGCTGGGCGGGGTGTCTGCCGCTGCCGGCATCGCGGCGGTCAACAGCTTCGCCAACCTCGCCGGTTTCTGCTCGCCCTACCTGATCGGCTGGATCACCACCCAGACCGGCTCCAGCGCCATCGGCATGTACCTGATCACCGCCGTGCTGCTGGGCGGCGCCCTGTTGGTGCTGCGTATCCCTGCCGCCCTGGTCAATCGTTGAGTCAACGGAGTTTCCCCATGACAATCCATCCTTCATCCGCTGCATCGATCACCCTGGCGCAGCGCGCCCACAATATTCGCCGCCACGCGCTGCGCATGGGCCAGGTCCAGGGCCAGGGCTATGTCGGCCAGGCCCTCGGCGCCGCCGACCTGCTGGCGGTGTCCTATTTCCACGCACTGAACCATCGCCCCGAAGAGCCGCACTGGGAGGCGCGCGACCGCTTTTACCTGTCCATCGGCCACTACGCGATTGCCCTGTATGCGGCCTTGATCGAGGCTGGGGTCATCCCACTCGACGAGCTGGAAACCTACGGCTCGGACGACAGCCGCCTGCCGATGTCGGGCATGGCCACCTACACCCCGGGCATGGAAATCACCGGCGGTTCCCTGGGCCAGGGCCTGGGGATCGCAGTTGGCGCCTGCCTGGGCCTGAAGCGCAAAGGCTCGCCTTCCTTCGTCTACAACCTGCTGTCCGACGGCGAACTGAACGAGGGCTCGACCTGGGAAGCGGTGATGTCGGCTGCGCACTGGAAGCTCGACAACCTGATCGCCATCGTCGACGTCAACAACCAGCAGGCCGATGGCTACTCCAGCGAAATCCTCTCGTTCGAGCCCATCGTCGAGCGCTGGCAGGCCTTCGGATGGTTCACCCAGAGGGTCGATGGCAATGACCTGCAGGCCCTGGTCGCCGCCTTCGACGCCGCGCGTAATCACCCCGCCGGCCAACCCCGGGTGATCATCTGCGACACGCGCATGGGCAAGGGCGTGCCGTTCCTGGAAAACCGTGAAAAGACCCATTTCATCCGTGTCGAAGAGCACGAATGGGACCTGGCGCTGAACCACCTGGAAGAAGGAAAACAAGCATGAGCAACGCCGCCAACACACCGGCCGCCACCGTCCAGCCGGCGAAAAAACGCCTGACCACTTCGGCGATGATTGCCTCGATTGCCGCCGAGGGCCAGGCCACCCGCGCGGCGCCTTTCGGCCACGCCCTGGCGGCGCTGGCGCAGCAGCGCGCGGATATCGTCGGGCTGTCCGCCGACCTGTCCAAGTACACCGACCTGCACATCTTCGCCAAGGCCCATCCCGACCGTTTTTATCAGATGGGCATGGCCGAGCAGCTGCTGATGAGCGCTGCCGCCGGGATGGCGCGCGAAGGCTTCGTGCCTTTCGCCACCACCTACGCGGTGTTCGCCTCACGCCGCGCCTACGACTTCATCTGCATGGCGATTGCCGAGGAAAACCTCAACGTCAAGATCGTCTGCGGGCTGCCGGGCCTCACCACCGGCTACGGCCCCAGCCACCAGGCGACGGACGATCTGGCGATCTTCCGGGCGATGCCCAACCTGATGATCGTCGATCCCTGCGATGCACTGGAAATCGAACAGGCGGTGCCGGCCATTGCCGCGCACCAGGGGCCGGTCTACATGCGCCTGCTGCGGGGCAACGTGCCGCTGGTGCTGGACGAATACGGCTACACCTTCGAGCTGGGTAAGGCCAAGACCCTGCGCACCGGCAACGACGTGCTGATCATCTCCACCGGCCTGATGACCATGCGCGCCCTGGAAGCCGCCAAGCAGTTGCAGGCCGACGGGATCGAGGTCGCGGTGCAGCACGTACCGACGATCAAGCCGCTGGACGAACAAAGCATCCTCACCGAAGCGAGAAAACCCGGCCGGCTGGTGGTGACCGCCGAGAACCACTCGATCATCGGCGGCCTGGGCGAAGCGGTGGCCGGAGTCTTGCTGCGCAACGGCGTGACCCCGACCTTCCGGCAGATCGCCCTGCCCGACGCCTTCCTCGACGCCGGCGCCCTGCCGACCCTGCATGACCGCTACGGCATCTCCACCCAGGCGGTCTGCGCCCGGATCAAAGCCTGGCTTTGACTGCGCGCGCCAAAGGATGCCGGCCTGCGGCTTGGCGTCCCCAGGATAGAAGCCCGCCAGCGCTGCTGGCGGGCAACGACCGCCCCCGCGGTCTCGCGGGTCCTGGCCCGTTTTAAGCGAACGCCGGTCAGGCGCTAGCGTCGCTCCCGCGCCTCCCGCACTTTGCCCTATGCTTGGCATCCACCCTCCCGACTGAGGACGCCGAGATGCCCACCTCCGAGATTGCCCTGCTGCACAGCTGGCAGCACAACGCCCAGGCCTGGATCGACGCCATCCGTGGCGGCGCCATCGAAAGCCGCGTCGAGGTCACCGACCAGGCGATCCTGCTGGCGGTGCTGGGCCGTCAGCCCGAACGTGTGCTCGACCTGGGCTGCGGCGAAGGCTGGCTGTTGCGGGCCCTGGCTCAGCGGGGCATCGAGGCGGTCGGGGTGGATGGCGATGCGACCCTGGTCGAGGCCGCGCGCGCCGCGGGCTCGGCAACGGTGCACGTGGCCAGCTATGCCGCGCTGGTGGAAGCACAGGTGGACATCGGCCGCGACTACGAGCTGATCTGCGCCAACTTCGCCCTGCTGCACCAGGACATCATCCCGCTGCTGGCCGCCATGCACGCCCTGCTCGCTCCGGGCGGTGCACTGGCGATCCAGACCCTGCATCCGTGGAGCGCAGCGGCGGGCGACTATCAGGACGGCTGGCGCGAAGAGACCTTCGCCGGGTTCAAGGGCCAGTGGCAACCCATGCCGTGGTACTTCCGCACCCTGTCCAGCTGGCTCAACGCCCTGGACATGGCCGGCTTCCAGCTGGCCAGCCTGCAGGAACCGCAACACCCGCAAAGCCCGGTGCCGCAGTCGTTGCTGCTGGTGGCCGAGCGGCGTGGGTAAGAGGTTGGCGCGGCGTAGCGGTTGCAGGCCAACAGTCAGAGTCGCGAGTGCGGTAAACGGCTAGACCCCTTATCTAGATCGGGAGAACAAATCGGCGCTCGTCTCCCGCCTTGCCATCACCTACACCACCTTCTGCGGATGGCTCAAGCAAGAACCCGCAGCGCTCCACCACCTTGGTCGAGCCGAGATTTTCCTTGTAGACATAAGCCACCAGCTGCGTCAGCTGCCAGCGCGTCCGCGCCTGCTGGATCAGGTGCCGCAACGCCTGTGTCGCAAGCCCCTGGCCGCAAGCGCTTTGGGCAATCCGATAGCCGACTTCGGCGGAGCCCTGCGCGCTATCGATGTTTTTCAGGTTGGCGCGGCCGATGATGGTTCCGCTGCAATCCTCGATCACCAACGGATGCCAGGTGCCAGCCGCGAAACCGGCCAGGTAGCCTTCTATGTGCTTGGCGACACCCTGCACCGAATAAAAAGCAGGGTCGCGCGCCTCGATATGGGATTCGAACCACTCACGGTTCCGGGTTTCGAAGGCCAGCAGCGCTTCAGTATCCGTATGGCTCAGCTCACGCACTTTGAACGACGGCATGCACACCTCTCCTTGTTCTCATGGGTCGTTGCCCGGACTTGCCCATCTGGCGGCCGTTCCTGCGGGAACTTCAGGTGACTGGCCAGGTCGATAGCAGCCCCTTCATCGGTCATGACGGGACAGTGAACACACCCCGGCCGAGCAACGCTGAAGGCCTGTTTTACGCCCGTGCCGTCGATGATCAACCGAGTCTGCCCCCTGATGCCAACCAAGCGTTTTCTGCCGGGTCTGATCCTGGCGCTCTGCGCAGTCACGTCGCATTGTTCGGTTGCGGCCGAGCGCAAAGCCTCTCAGCAAAGTAACAGCGCATCAACCACCCTGATTGAATCCGCCTCGCAGCAGTATGCAGATGGCCAGTTGGACCAGGCCGCCGCCACGCTGGAGCGTGCCCTGCATATCCAACCGAACAATCCCGCGACCCTGCACTACCTCGGTGTGTTGCGTCTTCAGCAGGGGCAGTATCAGCAGGCTGAGGCGCTGGCGACGCGCTCCAACATGCGGGTCGGTCGCAACCTCGCGTTACGCAATCGCAACCTCCAATTGATCCAGGCGGCGCAAAAAGCCCAGGCGTCGAATACCCCACCCAACGCCGACAAGCCTCTGGTTGCCGTACGGGAAGGCCTGGAAGAAGAGGTTAAAAGGCGCCGTGAAGCAGAAATTGTCGCCGCCGAGCAGCCCACTCAGGACACTGAGCGCCGCACTGAAACCTTCACCCGCGAGGCGGCGGAGAGCGCCGCGAACCGGCCAACGGATGACAGGCCAAACCCCGAAGGGCAATTGCGAATGACGTCCGCCGAGCCAGCCTCCACCTACGACGAGATTGAGATTCCCCGTGGCCATCGGCCGCCTCCGGGTAAATGTCGAATCTGGTTTCCCGATCGCCCGCCGGGGCATCAGCCCAAGCCCGGCAAATGCAAGAAGCTGCGCGATCGGGTTCCGTCCGGAGCTTACCTGGTGCGGGGTTGAGTGTCCGAGCGCGCTTCTGGGCGCTCTCTGCCGATCATGCATAACACACAGGAAAACCGGGGGCGCCTCACGCCTCAGCCCTCGCCTCCCAAGGCGTCAGCTTCAACCGTCTCCAGGGCCAGGGCTTCGAGCAGTACCTGCTCCAGCATGGCAAAAAAACATTTGATGTGAGCCTGCTTCAAGGCCTGTGGCCGGGTCACCAGATAGACCTCCATATCGGGAAGCTGGAGCTCCGGGAACAGCTCGATCAGGTCCTGCGCCAGTACACGCGGCAGCACGGCTACCCCCAGGCCTCGCTTCACCGCGTCCAGCTGCAGGGCGAACGAGTTCACGCTGATCTGTGCGCGCTCCAGGCCGGCGGCCTTGGCCACCCGCACTTGCGGCAACATGTCCAGCGGCGGCAGCAGGCCGATATTGACTGCCGTAGCCGGCGTCACCTGTGGAAAGCGCCGCAGATAATCCGCATCGGCGAAGACCCCGTAGGCGAGCCGGCCTATGGGTCGATAAATCAGCGACGGCTCGCCCAGGTGCGCGGTACGCACTGCGATGTCGGCCACGCCACGGACGATCTTGTGAAAGTCGGCGGCCACCAGCAACTCCACCGTGCAACGCGGGTGAAGCGCGGTGAAGCGACTCGCCGCCTCCAGCACGCACGACGCAAAGCCCTCCCCCGCACTGACCAGGACACTGCCCGACAGCTCGGTGTCCAGCGCGGACCGGCCGGCAACGGTTTGCCGCCTCAAGCCCGCTTCCGCCGCCAGGGCCACTTCCACCAGGGACTGGCCCCGCGAGGTCAACCAGCACCCTTCGACGCCGCGCTCGACGAGCGGCTCGCCCAGGGCGCTCTCAAGCTGGGTCAACCGGCGGGACACGGTAGACGCGGCGATCCCCAGCATCTGGCCCGCCTGCAAAAAACTGCCACGCCGCGAGACTGCCAACAGCAGGCGAAGATCGTCCCAATTCGCTTCCGACACCATGCTTCATCGCCTCCCTGATTTGCAGATTTGCAAAGCCATTATGCAGGAGTCGCTGTTTTTCGAGAGGGGTCTCGACGGTATATCTACAGGCCCTGGAAACGAATGGAATGGACTGTATGCCGATTGGCCCCAACGACTATGCGCAACACGCCGCCAATGCCTTCAATCGCCGTGATGTGGAGGCGATGCTGGCGCTGGTGAGCGAAGACTTCACCTACCTCGATGGCGCGGGGATACAAGTGGGTCGCGAAGCCATGCGCCAACGAGAAATCGCGTTGTTCGAAGCCTTCCCCGATGCCCACGTGATCCTCAGCCCGTTCGCCGTCGGCGTCGATCGCCTGGCGCTGACGGCCATGCTCAGCGGCACCTTCGCCGCGCCCCTGGTGCTGCCGGGCCGGGTGATTCCCCCCCATGGGCGCTTTATTGCCGTGTACTACGCCGCGCACTTCACCTTCAAGGACGGCTTGGCCATCCATGAAGAGGTGTTCTTCGACAGTACGGTGTTGCTGCCGTCAGCCGAACCGAGCGAGGGTTGAGCCATGCGTCGTGCATTCGTGACCGGTGCCACCGGTCTGCTGGGCAACAACCTGGTGCGGGAATTGGTCGCGCGAGGCTGCGCGGTCAAGGCCCTGGTGCGCTCGAGGGCCAAGGGTGAACAGCAGTTCAAGAACCTGCCCGGCGTGGAGCTGGTCGTGGGCGACATGGGCGATGTCGAGGCCTTCGCCGAGGCCCTACAAGGCTGCGATACGCTGTTTCACACCGCAGCGTTCTTTCGCGACAACTACCAGGGCGGCAGCCACTGGCAGGAACTCGAAAAGATCAATGTCATCGGTACCCAGGAGCTGATCGCCCAGGCCTACCGCGCCGGTATCCGCCGCTTCATCCATACCTCCTCGATTGCCGTGCTCGACGGCGCGCCTGGCACCTCCATCGATGAAACCTGCCTGCGCGCCGACGCCAACGCCGATGACTACTACCGCAGCAAGATCCTCGCCGACCGAGCCATCCTGGCGTTCCTCGAGACCCATCCCGAAATGCAGGCCTGCATGGTCCTGCCGGGCTGGATGTGGGGCCCCGGCGACCTCGGCCCGACCTCCTCGGGGCAGTTGGTCAACGATGTCCTGCGCGGCAAGTTGCCCGGGCTGATCCCCGGCAGCTTTTCCGTCGTCGATGCTCGCGATGTGGCCCTGGCGCAGATTGCCGCGGCCAGGCACGGGCGCAGCGGTGAACGCTATCTGGCGGCGGGCCGGCATATGACCATGGCCGAACTGGTGCCTGTGCTCGGGCGTATCGCCGGGGTCAAGACACCTACGCGCCACGTGCCGCTCCCCCTGCTCTACACCCTGGCGGCCGTGCAGGAGGTCTACGCACGCCTGACCGGCAAACCCATTCTGCTGAGCATGGCCACCCTGCGCCTGCTGGTACGGGAGAAGGACCGCACCCGCTTCAACCACCGCAAGAGCGAAGAAGAACTGGGCCTGACCTTCCGGGCACTGGAGCTGACGATCACCGACACCGTGGCGTGGTACCGCGACCGCAACTGGTTTAAAACCCAGCGCGCAAGACACACCCGCGTCATGGCCGAAGACTGACTTTTGCAGATGGCGTGACCGTCGAGCCTGCAAAGCCGCTGGTCTCGCCTCGCATTGCTGCGGTTTCGTGCTGGCATCAGAGCGATGTCCCGAGCGCCCGAAACCGCACTTCGCGTACCCTCTCCACAAGCTCCTCAAGGACGTAAAAGACTGTGAACAGGGAAATCATCCTGATGCGCCACGGCCAGCCAAAACTGGCCGCCACCGACAAACTGTCCGCGCTCGATATGCAGGACTGGATCGAACAATACAACCGCTGCGAAATCACCCACCAGCCCGTCCCGGAGGCCAGCCTGCGACTCGCCGCCACCGCCAGGGTGATTGTCTCAAGCAACGCGCCGCGGGCGCTGACCTCTGTCCAGGCGCTTGGCCTGAAACCCGCCCTGGTCGACGCGCTTTTCGCTGAAGCGCAACTGCCCTACGGACGCTGGAAACGACCACGACTGTCGCCGTTTACCTGGGCATTTATCCTTCGGGTCCTGTGGTTGTGCGGTTACTCACCCTGCGTCGAATCCGCCGCCACCGCAAAGGCCCGCGCCAACACCGCCGCGCAACGCCTTCAAGCCCTCGCCAGCGACGGACCGGTTCTGCTGCTCGGCCATGGCTTCATGAATCGACTGATCGCCAGGCAACTGGAGGCAGAGGGATGGACTCGCCAAGCACCTAATGGAGGCAGCCGGTACTGGAGTGCAACGGTGTATCGATATGGTGGGGTTTAAGGGGTAGCCGTTGAGCGACAGAACTGTCGTCCATGATCCCGTGCCGCGTTCACCGCCAGCCAGCGACGCGCAGCATTCCGGGCGCCCACTCAATAGCTATTTTTTCCCGCAGGTTTCCACATCGTCCTGACGGGTCAAGGCAGTGTCGATGCCCAGCCGGTAGCGGCAGTAATCGATGATCCAGCGCCGCTCCTGCTCGGTGAGACGCTCGACCCTCCTGATCTCGCCATCGTTGGCGTGCAGGTTGTAGAACTTCATCTGAACCGTCGGGTGCTGCTTTATGAAGACAATCGTCTCGATATCGCCATCCTCAAGCGCCTGGTAATAGCCGACATAGAACACCGCCAGTAGTGCCAGGGCGGTTGCGATCAACAGCGTTTTCATGAGCGCGGCATCGTTGGTAGCCGTTGGGTTTTCATCCTGATGTTCCTGGCCTTTTCGAGAGCGGCGATATAAGCACAAGATTGCGTAGCCAGGTACATCTCCTCCCGAACGACCTGCGACATTCTCGGCAACTGCAAGGCGCACCTGATCCTGCGCCCAACGGTAGCGAGCGGCGGCTGCGCCAATGGCTAATGGAAAACGGCTACCGCAGCCTCCGTGAGGACGTTTCGCACATTTTGCGAGGATACAGAACAACCTTAACGCTGCCTGTCGATGAATCCTCTACTGGCCCTTCATGCAGCAGCCGACCACTCTCCGATGCGTACAGGAAAATTCGGCCACCGTTGCCTGCCTCACGCTTAGTAATTTTCGTGACCCCGTCGAATCGACAATTATCCGATCCATTCATCATTAAGACGGCAATTCTGTTTGATCGCAGGGGTAAGGCCTACCGCCTTGTCTTGATGGGCTTTTGACCTTTGCTACTGCTCACTATCCGGGGATCTATCATGACAAACCAACAGCCGCCGGCTTTCTTCGCGTGTGAGCGCCAACCAGCGCGCAAAGGGGCCGTTGATTTATCTGTCGCCCCGTCGCGCGCCTCTGAAGCCGTTAATACCCAAACAGTGACTTGCTCTCCAGGTATTCTTCAAACCCCAACGCCCCCCACTCACGCCCGTTACCCGACTGCTTATAGCCGCCAAACGGCGCGGCCTGGTCGGCCCGGGCGCCATTGAGATGGACCATGCCGGTGCGCAATTGCCGTGCAACCCTGCGGCTGCGTTCGAGGCTGGTCGAGGTGACGTAACCTGACAAGCCGTAAGGACTGTCGTTCGCGATGGCTATCGCCTCGGCTTCGCTGTCGTACGGCATGATCGCCAGGACCGGGCCGAAGATTTCTTCCCGCGCCACCAGCATGTCCGGGGTGACGTCGGCAAATACCGTAGGTTGCACGTAGTAGCCGCGTTCAATCCCTTGTGGTCGTCCCAGCCCTCCGGCGATCAATCGCGACCCCTCGGCGATGGCTTGGGCGATCATGGCCTGTACCCGTTCGAATTGCAGGGCATTCGCCACGGGACCGATGGCGGAGGTCGGGTTACTGTCGTCGAAGCACACCTGCGCCAGCACTCCCCGGACGATATCAATCACTGCCTGCTGTTGCGCGCGCGGTACGAGCAGGCGCGTTGGCGCATTGCACGACTGGCCACTGTTACGGATGCACGCCTGTACCCCGTGGCGCACCGCGCTAGGCAGGTAGACATCGTCGAGCAGGATATTCGCGGATTTACCGCCCAGTTCCTGGGACACACGCTTCACTGTATCGGCCGCCGCCTTGGCCACTGCGATGCCGGCGCGGGTCGAGCCGGTAAACGACACCATATCTACCTCGGCATGGCTGGCCAGCGCAGCGCCAACCCCCGGCCCATTACCGTTGACCAGGTTGAACACCCCCTTCGGCACCCCGGCCTCATGCAGGATTTGCGCGACGATATACGCCGACAACGGCGCACACTCACTTGGCTTGAGTACGACGGTGCAGCCCACCGCCAGGGCGGGTGCGAGCTTGCAGGTGAGTTGATTGAGTGGCCAGTTCCAGGGGGTGATCAGGGCGCACACGCCGATAGGCTCACGCAGCACCAGCGTCTGGCCCAGGCGCCGTTCGAAGCGGTACTCGCGCAGCACTTCCAGCGCCTGCGCCAGATGGCCCAGGCCTGCCGGGACATGAGCGCTTCGGGCCAGGGACAGCGGCGCGCCCATCTCCAGATGCACCGCCTCGATCAACGCCTCGCTGTGGCGCTTGTAGGCTTCGATGATGCGCTGCAGCAAGTCGATACGTGCCTTGAGCGAACTCGCGGCGAACGCCGGAAAAGCCTGCCGGGCTGCGCCGAGCGCACGGTCTACATCGCGAGCGTCGCCCAGGATGATGCGCGCAACCCCCTGCTCGGTGGACGGATTTACCACTGTCTCGACGGTTTCGCCGTGGGGTTTGACCCAGGCGCCGTCAATGTAGAACTCAAACAAATCGTTCATACCATCGACTCCCTTCAGGCAACCTGATTCAAGGCACCCACCAAGGTGTTGAACACCTGGGCGATCTCCTGCTGGCTGATCACCAACGGCGGTGAAATCACGATGGTGTCGCCCGAACCGCGCACCAGTACGCCGTGCTCGAAGCACCACTGCGCAACTTCACTGCCACGCGCGCCGACGGCACCGGGGCGCGGCTCGAGTTCGACGGCGCAAAGCAAACCGATGGTGCGTACGTCCAGCACCGGACCCACACCCTGCAGCGCCAGCGCGGCCGACTGCCAGGGCCCGCTGACCGCGTTGACGTGTTGATTGATGCCCAGTTCGCGATGCACCTCGATGGTCGCCAACCCGGCCGCACACGCCAGCGGATGCGCCGAATAGGTATAGCCGTGCATCAGCTCGATGACGTTCGCCGGCCCGGCCATGAACGCTTCGTATACCGCACCGCTTACCAGCACGCCGCCCATGGGCACGGCGCCATTGGTCAGGCCTTTGGCGGTGGTGATCAGGTCTGGCGTTACGCCGAACGCCTGGGCGGCGAAGCTGGCGCCGACGCGGCCAAAACCGGTGATCACTTCGTCGAAAATCAGCAGCACGCCGTGCCGGGTGCAGATCTCGCGCAAGCGTTGCAGATAACCCTGGGGCGGCGGGTACACCCCACCGGAGCCTGTCACCGGCTCCACGATCACCGCGGCCACAGTGCTCGGATCCTGAATGTCCAACAGTTGTGTCAGCGCGTCGGCGTAACGTTCGCCCTGCTGCGGTTGCCCGGCGCTGAAACGCATACCCGCATCGTAAGGCAGCGGCAGGTGTGACACTTCGCCCAACAACGGACCGAAGTCACGCTTCTGCCGGCCGATACCCGACACCGACAGCCCACCGAAACCCATGCCGTGATAGCCCTTGGCACGTCCGATAAACTTGGTACGGCGGCTGTCGCCGCAGGCCTGGTGATACGCCCGGGCAATCTTCAACGCGGTGTCGACGGCCTCGGAACCTGAGTTGGTAAAGAACACCTGCTCCATGCCGGCCGGGCTGATGTCGATCAGGCGCTCGGCCATCTCCAGGGCGTGGGGGTGGCTCATCTTGAATGACGAGACAAAGTCCAGGCGCCCCGCCGCCTCGCGAATGGCCTCGACGATTTTCGGCTGGCCATGCCCGGCGTTGACGCACCAGAGCCCCGCCATTGCATCGAGTACACGACGCCCGTCGGTGGTGGTGTAGTACATGCCGTCAGCACTGGCGAACATCATCGGTTGTTGCTGGAACTGGCGCATCGGGGTAAACGGTGCCCAGAACGCGCCACACTCGGAACCTGTCGGGTTGGAAATATCGTTCATAGCGACTCCTGCAAAGCTGTTCTTGGATGGCCAGTCAGCGTCGGGCGCTGCAACGGGCCTGCGTTAACGTTGACGCTGCGGTCCACATACAACATGCCGCGCTCAATTCGGCAGCTGACACGGTCACAAAACGCCATCTCGACAAACTGCCAGGTCATGCTTAATACCCCGTCGTCGGTCCAGCGCGCCTGCGCCACCACCGGGGTCAGTTCCGGCTGGTATTGGTGATGCAGATAATGGCCGGTCATGCTGGTCTGGCTTTCGATGCCGTTGGCCAGCCCGGCGCGAATGCAGTGGGTGCCACGGGGGTCGGTGAGGTAGAAGTCGCAATGGTCAGTGCCAAGCACCAAACGTATTTCGCTGACTTGATCTTCGTTGGCCTCCACCGCAAACGTGCCGTTGAACTCGGCATGACGCGGCGAGGTCGACGCCCCTGAGAGGGACGGCCGCCGCTGGCTTGCCAACAGCGCCGCCAACTCGGCATCCGCTGCGCCGTCGGCGGGTACACCCAGCGCCGGCAACAGATGCTCCCAGAGCAGGCTGTGCAAGCGCCGCTCGCCCAAGGGCAGCCCGGCGGTAAACGCAATCACCGCGTTATGGCGTGGCAAGACGATGCACTGCTGGCCAAATACCCCGGAGGCGTAGTAGCCACCGTGCAGGGTCATCCACCACTGGTAGCCGTAGCCTTCGCGGCGCGTGACACCTGCGTTGCTCGAGTCGCGGCCCTGGTAGCGCTTGCCGTCGAAGGCCCCCATCCATACATCATCGACATGCCCACGGGTGGCTTCGGCCACCCACTCCCGGGATAGCAACTGCTGTCCTTCCCAGTTGCCTTGTTGCAAGTGCAGCACACCGAACTTGAGCAAGTCCTCAGTGCTGCAACTCAGGCCATTGCCGCCTGTGTTGAAGCCACCAGGTGCAAGGTCCCACTCGATGGCACCCATGGCCATGGGTTGGAAGATACGTGCGTTGCACAGCTCAAAGGCGGTCTGGCCGCTGACCACGCTGACAATCGCCGAGAGCATGAAACTCGAGGCGCTGCTGTAGATAAACTGCTGCCCTGGTGGGTCTTCAACCGGTTCAGCGAGGAACAGTTTGACCCAGCTTTCACTGCGCCCACGCCAGGCCCCGCCGGAAATGCCCTGGCGATGGCCGGTGCGCATGGTCAGCAAATCGCGCACGGTCATGGCTGCCAGGTTTGCGCTGATAGGTACCGGGCAATCTGCGGCAAAAAAGTCCACCACCTTGGCGTCCAGCGACAGCACGCCGTCATCCACCAACAGCCCGATGGCCATGGATACCCAGCTTTTGGTGACCGAATGCTGAACATGCAACCGCTCGGCGCGATAAGGCGCCCAAAACGCTTCGGCCACCACCGCACCGTCGCGGTACAGCATGAAACTGTGCAACTCCAGGCCCGCAGCGTTCACCGCCTCAATGAAATCACTCACGCCACGCGCCGATACGCGTTGTTGGCTGGGCAGTGCCCGCCGCAACGGCAAACTCGTCATCTGATCTATCCCCTCATTTCCACTGCCTTGGCGTGCAACAGGCTGCCCCTGTTGCACGCCGTTACTGCTACCAGAGCGCCACGGTGTAACCCAGGATCACTCGGTTTTCGTTGGTGTCACGGGTGAAGTTGCTGGTGGCGCTGGCGTTCTGCCAACGCAGAGACACATCCTTGAACGTGCCGCTTTGCACGACGTAGCCGAGGCTGAAATCGCGCTCCCACTCGCGCCCTTCGCCCTTGAAACCGATGACCTTGGCGTTGTCGCCCTTGGCGTAACGCGTCGAGAACAGCAAGCCCGGCAGGCCCAGCGAGGCGAAGTCATAGTCATAGCGGGCATGCCACACGCGCTCGCCGGTCTGGGAGAAGTTGGCCAGCTGGTACTCGGTGAACAGGTAGGTGTTAGTGCCGTCCACGTAGGTGAACGGCGTCGAGCCGTACTGTTCCTGGTAACCGCCGCTGAGGTTGTGGCCATAGAGGCTGTAGCCGATACGGGTACTCAACGCACGGTTATCCACCTTGCCGGCCAGGGCCGCGGCGTCTTCACTGGCGTTGAAGTAACGAATGTCGGTCTTGAACGTACCGGGGCCCCACTTGAAGCTATTTTTCAAACCCAGGTAGTGCTGTTGGTAGAGGCCTTCCAGTTGTGCGTACTGATAGGTAACGACCGTGGTTGGCGTGAGCTTGTACTCGCCGCCGGCGTAGCGGAACTCATCACTTTTAGCGCTGCTTTTGTAGGCGCCGTACTGGCTGGTAAGGCCCATGTCCTCGTAGTGGGTCGAGTCGCGTTGCTTGACCTGGTCCAGTTGGCCCACGGTCAGGGTCAGCTTGTCGATGTCCTTGGAGGTGAGCGCTGTGCCACTGAAACTCTGCGGGAACAGACGGCTGAGGTTTGGTTGCAGGGTGGGCAGGTCCGGCACCATATAGCCCACACGCAGTTCGCTCTGGGCCATGCGCGCCTTACCGGTGATGCCGAGTTTGGAGTAATTGTCATGGGCACGGCGTGCATAGCTGGGAGAGCCCGCTTCGGCCACGCTTGAGCGCGCCAGCAGCCCGGTGCCGGAGTTATCCGGGCTCGAGTCGAGCTTCACGCCCAGCATGCCGACCGCGTCCAGGCCAAAACCCAGCGTGCCGTCGGTAAAGCCCGATTCGAGGTTGAGAGTAAACCCCTGCGCCCACTCGGCGCGCTTGTTCTGTCCGCTGGACTCGCGGTAGTCGCGGTTGAAGTAATAGTTCTTCAATTCGAGCGAGGCCTTGCTGTCGGCGACAAAGTCGGCCTGGGCAAACAAGGGCATGAAACCGACGCCCATGACGCTGGCACTGGTGACAACTTTGTTGATGCGGTTATCCATGTGTAGGTTCCTGGCAGACAGGTTGAGTGGGGTTGTTTTTGTTTTCTTCGGCCATGGCTTCGCCCGCCTCGCCAATCACCGATTGACGAAGGGTTGGGTTTCAAAACATGGCCTGGGGTGCAGCAGTACCTAAATCACACCGGCACAGAGGCGGTAACTGCCATCCGCACGTTTCTCCAAGGGGCTGGCCGCTGCGAGCAGCCGGCGGGTATAGGGATGTTGTGGGGTGTCGAAAATGGTGTCGCGCGGCCCCATTTCAACCACTTCGCCCTGGTTCATCACCGCCACGCGATGAGCGATGCGCTCCACTGCCGACAAGTCGTGGGAAATGAACAGACAGGCGAACCCGTATTGGCGTTGCAAGCGCTCGAACAACTCAAGAATCTGCTTTTGAATGGTCATGTCCAACGCCGAAATCGGCTCATCGGCAATCACCAGCTTGGGCCGCCTGACCAACGCCCGGCCAATCGCCACGCGCTGGCGCTGGCCACCGGAGAGTTGATGGGCAAAGCGCTCACGGAACTGCTCGGGCAAGCCGACGTCCACCAGGGTCTCGGTGACCCGCTGACGTTTTTGTGCGGCCGTCAGCCCCGGCTCATGGCGCAGCGGCTCGGCAATGATCTGGCCGACGGTCATGCGTGGATCGAGGGAAGAATACGGGTCCTGGAAAATCATCTGGCATTGCAGACGGTGTCCACGGTTGGCGGCCTTGAGGATATTCACGCCCTGGAACAGGATGGCCCCAGCGCATGGCGTGACCAACCCGACCACTGCACGCCCGAGGGTGGTTTTGCCCGAACCGCTGCCACCGACCAAGGCCAAGGTCTCGCCCGGTGCAATGCTCAGGTTCACCGAATGCACCACGCGCTTGGGTACGCTGCGCCCCCAGAAACTGCGCGGCCCCGGGTGTTCGATGCACACATCCCGGACCTGCAACAACGCATTGTCGGTGGCCGGCAATGGCACCAACTCGCCGCGCCGTGGCAGCGCTTCAAGCAACTGCCGGGTGTAGTCGGCCTTCGGCGCGAACAGGATGTCTTCGATACGGCCCTGCTCCACCGCCTTGCCCGCACGCATCACCACTACCTTATGGGCATAACGCGCCACCAGGGACAGGTCGTGGCTGATGAACAAAATCGCGGTGCCTTGCTCGCGCGTCAGCTCCAGCATCAACTCGATCACGTCCAGTTGTGCCAGGCAATCAAGCGCCGTGGTTGGCTCGTCAGCGATCAGCAGCGCCGGACGCAGCAACATCACCGAGGCCAGCATGATGCGTTGGCGCATGCCGCCGGAGAACTGGTGCGGGTAGGACCCCAGGCATTTCTCGGCATCCTTGATACCGATGCGTTGCAACATGGCACTGCAGCGCTCGCGGATCGTCGCCGCATCCAGCGCGGTATGCAGTTTGAGCGCCTCGCTCATCTGCCGGCCAATCGTCAGCGCGGGGTTGAGCGAGACCATTGGTTCCTGGAACACCATGCCGATCCGCGCACCGCGCACTTCACGCATCGCCTTGGCATTGCCGCTGTCCAGCGGTTCGCCCTGGAAGGTGATGCGTCCACCACACACCTGCATCGGTGCCGGCAGCAAGCCAATGGCAGCGCGTGCGGCCATGGTCTTGCCGCTACCCGATTCGCCTACCAGCGCGACGATCTCGCCAGGGGCCATGGTAAAGCTGAAATCATCGACGGCCAGCGGACCGTCTGCACCAACGCGAATCTGTAGATTTTCAACGGCCAGTAATGGCACTGGAACACTCATGCTCATTTCCTCATGCGCGGGTCGAGACGATCACGCAAGGCATCGCCGAACAGATTGATAGCCAGCAGCGTCAGGCTGATAAAAATGCCCGGGAAGATCCCCAGCCACGGCGCCGTCGAGATGTAGGTGCGGCTCGCCGAGAGCATGCTGCCCCAGGTCGCGGCCGGCGGCGGTACGCCCAGACCAAGGAAGCTCAGCGCACTCTCCGAGAGCAACGCCCAGCCGAACATGCTCGTGCCCAGCACACACAGCGGCGCCAGGCAGTTGGGGGTGATATGGCGGAACATGGTGTACAGCTCGGAGTTGCCGATCACCCGAGAGGCCTCGATGAACTCCAGCTCACGCAACGACAACACACTGCCCCGCACTACCCGCACCACTGACGGGGTATAGGCAATGCCCAGGGCGAGCACGATGCCGTACTGGCTGGCACCAATGATTGCCATGATGCCCAGGGCCATGAGAATGCCCGGAAACGCCAGCAGAGCATCGTTGAACATCATCAGCACGCGGTCGGTCCAGCCGCGCAGGTAACCGGCAAGCATACCGATTACCGTGCCGC